>Ga0209233_1000005_pt1 | contig 1531866 bp, 1363 predicted proteins | sample AraplaCL_Cvi_mCL_FD_184269 | JGI IMG/M metagenome (GOLD analysis project Ga0209233, IMG submission 184269) | Arabidopsis root microbial communities from the University of North Carolina, USA - plate scrape CL_Cvi_mCL (SPAdes) (version 2) | ecosystem: Host-associated > Plants > Roots >... | reverse complement strand
CCGCCAACAATTCGGTAGCGCTGGGCGCCAACTCGGTCGCAGACCAGGCCAATTCGGTATCGGTCGGTTCCGCCGGCAACGAGCGCCGCATCACCAACGTTGCCGCCGGCGTCAATCCGACCGATGCGGTTAACGTTTCGCAGCTGAACCAGGTTGCTTCGCAAGTCGGCGATGTCCAGCGCCTGGCTTATAGCGGGGTAGCGATGGCGGGCGCGCTTGCCGGCCTGCCGCAGGTTGAAGCGGGCAAGACGTTTGCATTGGGCGCGGGCATCGGCAGTTACGCGGGCTACACGGCGCTGGCAATTGGCGCAAGCGCCCACGTGAGCCGCGACACCGTCGTCAAGTTCGGCGTCAGCACCACCTCAGGCAGCCGCACCCTGATCAATGCCGGGATTGGCTACTCTTGGTAAGCGGAGCCCATGCTCTCCATCCGCGACCCGGGTTGCGGATGGAACAAACATTTTTTGAGATGCCGACAAATGCCTGAATCGAATATGTACCTGCAAGACGAGCAATGGCGCAGGCTGGAGCCGCTGTTATTGGGAAAGAAAGGCGATCCGGGGCTGCGCGGCTTCGATAACCGCAGGTTTGTCGAAGCGGTGCTGTGGCAAGCCAGCAACCAGCGCCGGTGGAGCGACCTGCCTTCCTGTTTCGGGAGCCAGGGCGCCGCATACAAGCGCTTCAAGCGCTGGTATGAAAGCGGTTTCTGGCATCAGCTGCTTGAGAAGCTGCGCGGCGATCCCGAACTGCGCGCAGTCATCGAGAAAATCGCCGGCTACGGTGACCAGCGGATCAAACGGACCTTGCTCAGGGCGGCGCAGAAGAACGGCCGGGAAAATTTCGGGCTGTGGCTGCGGCAGGGCGAGAATGGCGCGCGCCCGTTGCCGAAGGCGGACGACGCCGGCTTGCATTGGCTAAGCCTGGTAAACGACAACCGGGAGTAGCAAGGGAAGAGCCGGGCGGCCGGAATAAAAAAAGCCTGTTTTCATGCGAAAACAGGCTTTTTGCGTTATCAGCCGAGGATCGTCAATCGCGGATTTCCAGGGCGCGGTTCAGGCTCAGCGCGGCCAGCGAGCAGGCTGCGCCCGACAGCAGGTAAAAGCTGACGTAAGCCAGGCCGAAATGCGCCGACAGGCCAAGCGCCACCAGCGGTGCGAAACCGGCTCCCACCAGCCAGGACAGGTCAGAGGTGAGGGCGGCGCCGGTGTAGCGGTATTTCGCCGGGAAGTTGGCGGTGACGGCGCCGGCGGCCTGGCCGTACGACAGGCCCAGCAGAGCGAAGCCGAGCAGGATGAAGGTGTTCTGGCCAAACTCGCCGCCGTTCACCAGGGTCGGGATAAACGCGCTCAGCACCGCGATCAGCACCGCGCAGGCGCCGAGGGTGGTGCGGCGGCCGAGGCGGTCGGCGATCAGGCCGGAGGCGACCACGCCCAGCGCCATGAGTCCGGCGCCGATGACCTGGAGAATCAGGAAGTCGCTCACGGAGCGCATCGAATACAGGGTGATCCAGGACAGCGGGAACACCGTCACCAGGTGGAACAGGGCATAGCTGGCCAAGGCCGCCAGGGCGCCGATGATGACGTTGCGTCCTTGCGAGCGTGTCATTTCCAGGGCGTTGGTCGGCTCCAGTTCGCGTTCGTCGAGCAGGCGCGCATATTCCGGCGTCGATACCAGGCGCAGGCGGGCGAACAAGGCGACGACGTTGATGGCGAACGCCACGTAGAACGGGTAGCGCCAGCCCCAGTCAAGGAAGTCTTCGGTGGTCAGGTTCGACAGCAGGTAAGCGAACAGGCCGCCGGCGATCATGAAGCCTACCGGCGCGCCCAGCTGGCCCAGCATGGCGTACCAGCCGCGCCGGTTCTGCGGCGCATTGAGCGCCAGCAGCGAGGGCAGGCCGTCCCACGAGCCGCCCAGCGCGATGCCTTGGCCGATGCGCAGCAGCGACAGCAAGAAGATGGCGTAGAATCCCAGGTGCTGGAAGGTTGGCAGGAAGGCAATCCCGGCCGTGGAAATGCCTAATATGAAGAGCGCCGCCGTCAATTTGACTTCGCGTCCGAGGCGGCGCTGGATCGCCATGAACAGCACGGTGCCGAACGGCCTTGCCAAAAAGGCAAAGGAAAAAATCACGAATGCGTAAAGCGTGCCTTCCAGCTGCTGCTCGAATGGGAAGAACACTGAGGGAAACACCAGCACCGAAGCCATGGCGTACACGAAAAAGTCGAAATATTCAGACGCTCGGCCTATCACTACGCCGATAGCTATCTCGCCGGGGGCGATGGTGTCTGGTTTGGCGTTTCGCGCATCATTGACGTTCGAGTGCGACGAGAAATCAGCGGAAACTTCGCCATTGTGGCTATGGGTGCTCGTCATCATAATTTTGTCTCTAGTGGGTTTCTGTCAATACTGGCCATGCCAACCGGCCGTGCCGAACCCTTGCTGAGTGTGCCGCTTCGCAAACCTGAAGCCTCAATACTTACGAAACAACACACTGGTAAGGGTAGGACAAAACGTCCAATCGCCAACGCATACCAGTCAGTGTACATTATCACAATCTGATAGCTTCGACGGTACTTTTACTCTATGGTTTCCCTCTTATCCCGGCGCCGATTGCTCCTCCTTCCCCTCATTTTGCTGGCTGGCTGCAATACGGTGGTGATGAATCCGTCAGGCGACATCGCTTCCCAGCAGGGCCGCCTCATCGTGGTTTCCACGATCCTGATGCTCCTGATTATCGTCCCGGTGATTGCGCTGACCATATGGTTTGCCTGGCGCTACCGTAAAAACAATACCGCCGCGCGCTACGAACCCGACTGGGACCACTCGACCCAGCTGGAGCTGGTGATCTGGGGCGCGCCGCTGCTCATCATCATCGCGCTCGGCCTGCTGACCTGGATCAGCACCCACACCCTGGATCCCTACCGGCCGCTGTCGCGCCTGGATGCGAACCGCCCGATCCCGGCGGACGCCAAGACGCTGACGGTGGAAGTGGTGGCGCTGGACTGGAAGTGGCTGTTCATCTATCCGGAACAAGGCATCGCCACCGTCAACGAACTGGCGGCTCCGGTCGACATGCCGATCCGCTTCAAGATCACTTCGTCGACCATCATGAATTCCTTCTTCATTCCAGCGCTGGCCGGCCAGATCTACGCCATGCCGGGCATGCAGACATCCCTCAATGCGGTGATCAACCGGCCGGGCGAATACGACGGTTTCTCGGCCAACTACAGCGGCGCCGGCTTTTCCGACATGAAGTTCAAGTTCCACGGCATGACCGCCGAGAATTTCGACAACTGGGTGAAAACCACCAAGGCCGCCAGCGGCAAGCTGGGCCGCGCCGACTACCTGCAGCTTGAAAAGCCGAGCGAGAAGGAGCCGGTGCGTTACTACGGCGCTGTCGATCCGAGCCTGTACCACGCCATCCTCAACCGCTGCATCGAGCCGGGCCAGATGTGCATGGACCAGATGATGGCGGCCGACGGCGGCCACAGCATGGCCGGACACCAGGCCAAAGACCATGAATAACCGTTTGCAGCAAGAGCCGGCAGTGTCCTGCTCTGCCGGCGGCGGCGCCGCAACATGCACGGTAGGCGCCGTGTTTCCCTTTTTTACCGGAAAGTAACGATGCTAGACCATATTGATCTGACCAAGCTGATCTTCGGCCGTCTCACCTGGGAAGCGATTCCCTATCACGAACCGATTCTTATCGCGACCTTCATCATGGTCGCCATCGGCGGCGCGGCCGTGCTCGGCGCGCTGACCTATTACAAGGTTTGGGGCACCTTGTGGCGCGACTGGTTCACCAGCATCGACCACAAGAAGATCGGCATCATGTACGTGGTGCTGGGCCTGGTGATGCTGCTGCGCGGTTTTGCCGACGCCCTGATGATGCGCGCCCAGCAGGCGTTCGCCTTCGGCGATTCCGCCGGTTTCCTGCCGCCGCACCACTACGACCAGATCTTCACCGCGCACGGCGTCATCATGATCTTCTTCGTCGCCATGCCGCTGGTGACCGGCCTGATGAACTACGTGGTGCCGTTGCAGATCGGCGCGCGCGACGTGGCGTTTCCTTTCCTGAACAATTTCAGCTTCTGGATGACGACTTTCGGCGGCATGCTGGTGATGGCGTCGCTGTTCGTCGGCGAGTTCGCGCGCACCGGCTGGCTGGCTTATCCGCCGCTGTCGGGCATCCTTGCCAGTCCGGATGTGGGGGTCGATTACTACATATGGGCATTGCAGATTGCCGGGGTAGGGACGCTGCTGTCCGGCATCAACCTGATCGCGACCATCGTCAAGATGCGCGCGCCGGGCATGAACATGATGAAGATGCCGGTGTTTACCTGGACCGCCTTGTGCACCAACGTCCTGATCGTGGCCGCCTTCCCGGTGCTGACCGCGGTGCTGGGCATGCTGTCGCTGGACCGGATCTTCGGCACCAATTTCTTCACCAACGACATGGGCGGCAACGCCATGATGTACGTCAACCTGATCTGGATCTGGGGCCATCCTGAGGTCTACATCCTGATCCTGCCGGCGTTCGGCATCTTCTCTGAAGTGGTTTCGACCTTCAGCAGCAAGCGCCTGTTCGGCTACACCTCGATGGTTTACGCCACCGTGGTGATCACCATCCTGTCCTACCTGGTGTGGCTGCATCACTTCTTCACCATGGGCTCGGGGGCCAGCGTCAATTCCTTCTTCGGGATCACGACGATGATCATCTCGATCCCGACCGGCGCCAAGATTTTCAACTGGCTGTTCACCATGTACCGCGGCCGCATCCGTTTCGAGCTGCCTATGCTGTGGACCATCGGCTTCATGATCACCTTCGTCATCGGCGGCATGACCGGCGTGCTGCTGGCGGTGCCGCCGGCCGACTTCGTGCTGCACAACAGCCTGTTCCTGATCGCCCACTTCCATAACGTGATCATCGGCGGCGTGCTGTTCGGCATGTTTGCCGGCATCAACTACTGGTTCCCGAAAGCCTTCGGCTACAAGCTCGACGATTTCTGGGGCAAGTGCTGCTTCTGGTTCTGGACCATCGGCTTCTACGTCGCCTTCATGCCGCTCTACGTGCTGGGCCTGATGGGCGTGACGCGCCGCCTGGGCCACTTCGAAGATCCGTCGCTGCAGATCTGGTTCCAGATCGCCGCCTTCGGCGCCGTGCTGATCGCACTCGGCATCGCTTCCTTCGTCGTCCAGCTGATCGTCAGCTTCCGCCGCCGCGAATCGCTGCGCGACACTACCGGCGATCCATGGGGCGCGCGCACGCTGGAGTGGTCGACTTCGTCGCCGCCGCCTGACTACAACTTCGCCTTCACGCCGGTGGTGCACGACAACGACGCCTGGACCGACATGAAGGCCAACGGCTACGCCCGTCCGCTGAAGGACTTTGTCGCCATCCACATGCCGAAGAACACGGCAGCCGGCTTCATCATCGCCGCGCTCAGCGCAGTCGTCGGCTTTGCCCTGATCTGGCACATGTGGCTGGTGGCCGGCCTCGGTTTCGCAGCGATGATGGCTGCGATCATCATCCACACCTTCAACTACAACCGCGATTTCCACATCTCGGCGGACCAGGTCGTCCGTACCGAGGGCGAACGCACACGATTGCTGGCTAGCCATGTCTGATATCACTATGAACAACGCCGGCGCGGCCGATCCAAGCGCGCGCTATTACACCCGCGAACATCACCCGGAGAACGGCACGCTGCTCGGTTTCTGGCTGTACCTGATGAGCGACTGCCTGATCTTCGCCTGCCTGTTCGCGACCTACGCCGTATTGGGCCGCAACTATGCCGGCGGCCCCACCGGCGCCGAACTGTTCGACCTGCCGCTGGTGGCGGTCAATACCTCGCTGCTGCTGCTGTCGTCGATCACCTACGGTTTCGCCATGCTGGAGATGCAGCGCAAGCGCCAGGGCGCAACGCTGGCCTGGCTGGCGGTCACCGGCATCCTCGGCGCCTGCTTCATCGGCTTCGAACTGTACGAATTCGCACACCTGATCCACGAAGGCTACGGACCGCAGCGCAGCGGCTTCCTGACTTCGTTCTTTGCCCTGGTGTCGACCCACGGCCTGCACGTCAGCTTCGGCATCGTCTGGCTGGTCACGCTGATGTTCCAGGTCAAGCGCCACGGGCTGACCCCTGAAAACGGCCGGCGCCTGATGTGCCTGTCGATGTTCTGGCACTTCCTGGACGTGGTCTGGATCGGCGTCTTCACCTTTGTCTATCTGATGGGAGTTTTGCCATGAGCGGCGGACATCAACAGCACCCGGCGCGCGTCGTCGCCCATGGCCACGACGATCACGGCCGCACCCATGCCGACCACGGCAGCCTGAAGAGCTACACCACCGGCTTCGTGCTGGCGGTGATACTGACGGCGATCCCGTTCTGGCTGGTGATGGCCAAGGTATTCGACAAATCCAGCACCACCGGGCTGGTGCTGCTCGCTTTCGCCGCCGTGCAGATCGTGGTGCACATGGTGTATTTCCTGCACATGAACACCAAATCGGAAGGCGGCTGGTCGATGCTGGCGCTGATCTTCACGATCATGCTGGTGTTCATCATGCTGAGCGGTTCGCTGTGGGTGATGTACCACCTGAACCACAACATGATGCCGGGCATGATGCCTGACACCACGGAAGTGGTGCCGGAATCGATGCAGAAGATGCCCGAGATGCCTGGCATGCAAAAGATGCACGACATGCCTGAAACCCACGACACGCACGACATGCAGCATATGCAACACATGCAATGAAACAGGCGCCGCGCGGCATGGTGACAGACCCGGCCCTGGTTGCGCCAAGGCCGCGCTCCGCAACCGTGCTGCTGGCGCTGGCCATCTGCGCCGGGCTGGTGTTCGCCGGTTTCGCCGCGCTGGGCACCTGGCAACTCAAGCGCCTGCAATGGAAACTGGCCCTGATCGAACGGGTGGAACAGCGGGTGCATGCCCCGGCCGTGGCCGCTCCCGGCCCCGAACGCTGGCCGCAAATCAATGCCGACGCCGACGAATACCGGCGCGTGCGCATCAGCGGCACATTCCTCTACGCACTGACAGCCCGGGTCCAGGCTTCGACCGAACTCGGCGGCGGATTCTGGCTGCTGACGCCGCTGCGCAGCGCGGATGGCAGCGTGGTGCTGGTCAACCGCGGTTTTGTGCCGGCCAAGGCCGGCGCCGAACAGGACGGCCCGGATGTCGGCCCGGCCGAGGTCAGCGGACTGCTGCGCATGAGCGAGCCGGGCGGCGGTTTTCTGCGCCACAACGATCCAGCCGGCGACCGCTGGTTTTCGCGCGACGTGCAAGCGATTGCGGCGGCGCGCAACCTGTCTCCGGCGGCGCCTTATTTCATCGATGCAGACGCGGCGACAGCCGGCAGGGACACCGGCGGCAGCCGTCCGGTCGGCGGCTTGACGGTGATTGCCTTTCACAATAACCATCTGGTTTATGCTCTCACTTGGTATGCTCTTGCCTTGATGGTGGCGGGCGCCTGTTTCTGGGTAGGGCGCGAGGAAAGGAAGCTGCGCCGGCAATATCGGCCTGGCGCCGGCGCCAATGCGGATGGTATCGACCGTGAAAGTAAAGATGGCAAGTAAAATTGATATTCTTGCAAATACAGAAGATTTGAAGCGGCGCTGGACGCTGGCGGCCGGCGTCGAGAACGCCGCCGGCCACAAGAACATGCTGCAATTGATCCAGCTGCGCTGGATCGCCGTGGTCGGGCAGATCACCACCATCGCCATCGTCATCGTCGGCTTCGGCATCCAGCTGCCGCTGCCGCACATGCTGAAGGTGCTGGCCTGCCTGGTAGCGTTCAACATCGCCAGCCACCTGCGCTGGCACGAGCGGCGCATGGCCAGCAACGGCGAGCTGTTCCTGGCGCTGCTGGTCGATGTCGGCATCCTGACCGCCCAGCTGTACCTCAGCGGCGGCGTCACCAATCCTTTCGCCTTCCTGTTCCTGCTGCAGGTGATCCTCAGCGCCGTGCTGCTGGAAACCTGGTCCACCTGGACCATCGTCGCCGTCACCAGCGCCTGCCTGGCCGGCCTGTCGCTGTTTTCCGAGCCGCTGGCGCTGCCGCCCGACCATGGCAGCGGCCTGTCCAGCCTGTATGTGGAAGGCTTGCTGATCTGTTTTGTGCTGAATGCGGCTCTGCTGGTGTTCTTCATTACCCGCATCGGCCGCAACCTGCGCGCCGGCGACGCCCAGCTGGCCGATTTGCGCCAGCGCGCGGCGGAGGAAGACCACATCGTGCGCATGGGACTGCTGGCTTCCGGCGCCGCGCACGAGCTCGGCACGCCGCTGGCGACCTTGTCGGTGATCCTGGGCGACTGGCGGCGCATGCCGGAGTTCAGCAAGAACAGCGAACTGCTGGAAGAAATCGGCGAGATGCAAGCCCAGCTGCAGCGCTGCAAGAGCATCGTCAGCGGCATCCTGCTGTCGGCCGGCGAGGCGCGCGGCGAGTCGTCGGTGAAAACCACCATCAGCACTTTCCTCAATGACCTGGCCAAGGAATGGTGCGCGACCCGGCCGATTGTCTCGTTCGCCTACGAAAACCGGATCGAGCAGGATATGCCGGTCGCCTTTGACTCGGCGCTGAAGCAGATGATCTGCAATGTGCTCGACAACGCGCTTGAAGCATCGCCGCAATGGGTCAGCCTGGAGGCAACGCGGGAAGCCGATGCGCTGACCCTGGTGGTGACCGACAGCGGCCCCGGTTTTGCGCCGGCGATGCTGGCGCACCTGGGCAAGCCGTACCAGTCGAGCAAGGGACGGCCGGGCAGCGGCCTGGGCCTGTTTTTCGTGGTCAACGTCGCCCGCAAGCTGGGCGGCACGGTAACTGCGCGCAACCGCGTGCAGGGCGGGGCGCTGGTCCAGCTGACGCTGCCGCTGGCCTCGATCAGCCTTGAGGGGGATGCCGCACATGGCAACTGACCGCCTGCTGCTGATCATCGAAGACGACGCCACGTTCGCGCGCACGCTGGGCCGTTCGTTCGAACGCCGCGACTATACCGTGCTGCTGGCGTCGAACCTGGACCAGGCCGCAGCGCTGCTGCGCCAGCATTCACCGGGGTATGCGGTAGTCGACCTCAAGCTGAACGACAGCACCTCCGGGCTGGCCTGCGTACAGATGCTGCACAAGCACGATCCGGCCATGCTGATCGTGGTGCTGACCGGCTTCGCCAGCATCAACACGGCGGTTGAAGCAATCAAGCTTGGCGCTTGCCAGTACCTGGCCAAGCCTTCCAACACCGACGATATCGAAGCGGCTTTCGGCCATGTCGCCGGCGCCGCCGCGATTGAACTCAGCAACCGCTCGACCTCGATCAAGACGCTGGAGTGGGAACGCATCCATGAAGTGCTGGTGGAAACCGGCTTCAACATTTCCGAAACGGCGCGGCGCCTGGGGATGCACCGGCGCACGCTGGCGCGCAAGCTGGAAAAACAGCGTATCAAATAACCATCGCAAACAGGCATGGCAAATAAGCGGCGGCGATTACCACATATCGCCGTTTGCCGCCTTGCGGCCGTTTATGGCGCCCTTGCTTGTAAGTGGCGTCACATGATTAACACTATAAGCTGCTTCCTCGTGCCCGGACCGGGCGGGGAAGCAATAGCGGCTGCTGAAACCAGCCATTTTCCATTTGCTTATGGGAGTTACCATCATGTCTGCCATCTTGACCCAGCGTCCTGTTGTCCAAGAAACCGAAATAGAAGCCATTCCTTTCCCGCTCACCTATCTGCGGCCGCGCCAGGCCAAAACCTTCCACCACTCGATCGATGTTTACCTGAAGGACTCGAACGCCACCGGCAATATTTATTTCGCCCGGCATTTCGAGTGGCAAGGGATTTGCCGCGAGCGCTGGTTTTTCGAGTGCATCTCCGCCGACATGCTGCAGTCGCTCGGCGTCTTCATCACCAAGGAGGCGCAGCAACAGTATGTCTGCGAGACATTCGCATTCCAGAAGATTGCGTGCGAAGTCAACACTTTCGCCATCAAGCAATGCTCGTTTTCGCTGGCGTTCCGCTTCCTGGTGGACGGCAAGCTGGTGGCGACCGGCCAGCAGCAGATCGTTTTCGCCAACAAGGAGAAAAGGATTTCGCGGCTGCCGGAGCACATCCTTGAAAAGATCCGGCAATACGAAATCGAGAAGGGGCAATAACGACGCAGCGGGCTGTATCAGCCTGTCCTTGATCTAAGGGCCATGCGGGGGAGCGGCGGCAGCTTCTTCCTCCGCCTGGCGCGGCGCCGGCGCCGCAAACAGATCGCCTGACGGATGGTCTGCCACCATCGGGAACTCCAGGGTAAATGTCGTATATTGCCCAGCCACGGAATCGCACAGTATGCGTCCGCCGAAAGACGCCATCACCCGATGGCAGAACGTGAGGCCGACGCCGGTGCCGCCGCTTTGTTTGGTGGTGAAAAAACCGTCGAAAATGTTCGGCAGCGCATCGCCGGTTATGCCGATTCCGGTGTCGCTGAAATACATGCGGTTGACAGTCAGGCCGCGCACCGTCGATATGCGGATTTCACCCTTGCCGGCCATCTTGATGGCGTACAGCGCATTTTTCAGCAGGTTGAACAGCACCAGTATCAGCAGCGTATCCGATCCGTAAAACCGGAATTCTTCGGCGTTGGCGATCACGATGCGCTCCCGGTCCTGGCGGTCGTAGGTGTAGCGGTCGACCGCCTCCGCCACGCAATGTCCTATGGCGTGCTGGCTGAAATTGGTCTTGTCGATCTGGTCCATCTTGATCGACGCCAGCATCATGTCCAGCACCGCATTGGTACGGTCCACCTCGTGCGTCAGCGTCTTCCCTATGGTGGCGAGATAGGTCATCGCGAACGGCGGCAGCGACGATTCGCACAGGTTGTTGGCCACCGCCAGCTCATAGCTGTGCAGGAGCGTCGGGATATATTTGTTGATGCCTTGCGCCTGGTTGCGGATGGACAGCAGCGGCGTGCGCATTTCGTGAGCCACGCTGGCGGCGATCGCCATGGGATTGAACAGTCCGTACTTCACGATCGCCACCGTGATGATGCCAAGGCTGACGGCAATGAACAGCACGCCGGGCGGATAGAATTCGAAGCCGTAGTTGCACAGGTAATCCACCGCGGCAAAAAAATAAGTGAGGATGCCGGCGATGCACAGGCGCAGCCTGATGCGTTTGTTGGGCGGCGCGTTTTTCTGCTGCAGGAAAGTGATGTACAGGCCGCGGTTGACCACCACCACCGTCTGCAGCACATGGATGGGGTGGAGCAGTCCGGCCTTGGGGTAGTAGCCCCAGAAATATTCGTAGAAGCCGGAAATGAACAGGTCGCTGCCAACCAGGAAAAGCGCCAGGACCGAGGCTATGCCGTACGACAGGTACACCAGGTGGCGTTCCTTGGTGCGGTCTGAAACCTCGGTCAGGAAGTGATACAGGCTGGTCGGCAGGAACAGGATCAGCAGGTAGCCGAACTTGATCAGGAACATCGCCAGGTCCGGCGTATGGACCTGGAACAGCACCGCCCAGGTTCCCTGCCAGAACGCCGAGATGATGCACACCGCGGAAAAGCTGATGCCGATGCGGGTGAATCCCTGCGTGCAAAGTACGTACAAGCCGTAACCCAGGAAAACCGAGGCTACCAAGGCGGGTAATAATGAGTACATTGGCAATGTCTAAGGGTGGCTATCCGCGTGGTGGATTTGATGCATCTTATCCATTATATAACTTGCAATGCAGCACAGAGCCTGGCCAGCATTGAAAGACGCAAACTACGCTGTTGCTCACCCAAACAATAAGTTGCAATAGGGAAATATATCATTCAAATGCCGTAGATGGCACTTTTGCCGTCAATTATAACTACCGGTACGGGCTGCTTCGATTCGAGGCCGCGCCGGCGTCCTGGCAAAACGGAGAGTTTTTTTCAGCTACGGCCGATCTCCGGTTTGACAGAGTAGCCTGGCGGCCATGAAAATGCCGTGGCAATGAATTCCATTCGCGCTGCATTTTTTGTAAAGCAGGCATAGCGCGCCATTTTCTTGATTTTTCTTAGCGGAGATTAGATACATGGTCATTTTCCTGGCTCGCACGGTTGTACCGGTTGTCATCGCCAGCTGTCTTTTGTTGCCGGCGCATGCGTCGGAAGCGGAATATTCCATCGCCGTCGGCGATGCGAAGACCGGGTCATCCATCAGCAAAAACCGTGCATCGCTCGGGATTGCGGTGGACGTCAATAAAAGCTGGGACGAGCTGTCGCCCAACGAACGGACGCTATGGAGGAAGTTTGTCGATATCACCGATGAAAATGTGATTCCTCCGTTCCCGTCGCCAAACATTCGCAGCTTGTTGCGCAACTTGGGAGTGTCGCGGGGAGTCCGCACGGATAATACGATGACCCACAAGGAAGATGTGAAACTGATCGTGCATGTCGACGAGGCCGGATCTGTCAGCGCCGTCGATATCCTGGGTGCGAGCAACAATGGAGAACTCATGCTGAGCGACGATCAGAAAATCCTGGCGTACACAGCAATCAAAGGGCTGCAGGCAACGCAGTTTTCTCCGGCAAGGCTGGATGGGGCGCCGGTGGCCTCGGCCTTCGCCTATCACATCGTACATACCACCAAGCGATAACTTTTCACGGCGATAGCCATCGGATGGCAAACCACGCCGAGCGTCATGTCTGGCGTGGTCGAGGCCTCGTTTACAGCCGCAATCGCCGGTAGCACAAAAATAATATTGCAATATGGAAATATTGAGCTAATCTTAACCATGCCTGTGTATCAAGTTCCTTGACAAGCTTTGGAAGGGCCTGGCGCAAGCGGGCCCGGTTTCTGAATTATCCCTGGCAATCCATGATTCCGAGACGAGGGGGCGACGATGAAAAAGCTGGGATTAGCCGATCTGATACATCCATTGCCGGTAGATACCTTCATGGCGCGTTATTGGCAAAAGAAACCGTATATAGGCCACGGTTCGCCGCAGCGTTTCGCCGACATCGCCGCCATCCCGGAGCTCTCCAGCATCGATGCGCTGCTGGAAGCCTGGCGCGGCGACGCCGATGCCTGGGCCCCGCGCGACACCAAGAATCCGCTGATCAACGCCACCGCGCGCCAGCTGCCGGCATTTTATGAAAGCGGCTACACGCTATACCTGAGCAAGGTGGAAGACCACGTGCCGGCGCTGGAGCCGATTGCGCGCGCGCTGGAGCGCGACCTCGGCCTGCGCCAGGACGATGTCTATTTCGAAGCGTTCATTTCGCAAGGCACCGGCTCGACCTTCCATTTCGACCCCAATGTCACCATCAACATCCAGCTGATCGGCAGCAAGCAGTGGAGCGTCGCCGCCAACCGGCATGTGGTCAACCCGCATGTCGGCTGGTCGGCCGGCGCGGCGGTCAACGAACACATGCAGCAGTACGCGCGCCAGCCGTTTCCGACGCGCATGCCTGCCGGCTGCAAAAGCTTCGAGGCCAAACCCGGCACCCTGGTTTACCTGCATCCGGGTTACTGGCATTGCACCCTCAACCACGAACCGTCGCTGTCCCTGCTGTTCACCATCAACCCGCCATCCTGGACCGACCTGCTGATGGAGGAAATCAAGGACCGCATGCTGAAGCACGACGCCGGCCGCGAGCTGGCCTTCGGCCTCGGCTCCACCATGGGCCACGAAGAAAAACGGCTGCGCCTGCAAAACCTGATCGACGCCACCGGCGAAGCGGTGGCGTCGCTCTCCGCCGCGGATTTGCTGGCCGACTGGGGCGGGGCGTTTACCGCTTCGTTCGAACGGAATCCTGAGCTCGAATTCGAGATCGGCCGCCGCCGCGACGACGACGTGCTGGTCACCAAATCGGGCCGCAAGCGCGAGCGCAGCTTGCTGGCGCCGGATGCGCGGCAAGTGCTGCAATGGATACGCGCGCGGAAAAAACCTTTCCACGGCCACCAGGCGGTGCAGGCGCTGGACACGGTGGAGACGGCGCGCATCGGCGAAATCCTGGAGGAGTTCGCCGAGATCGGCCTGATCCTGCGCCGCCAACCCTGATCGCAGCTACTTCGGTTTTTTTGCCGGTTTGCTGCGCATCTCGACGGTCCATTCCGGACGCCGCCCCAGCACGTCGAACAGCTCGACGATGATCGCCTTGACCTTCTGCACGGCGTTGCTGAGCAGCTCGGTATCGTGCCAGCACAGCGACAGGTCGCGCGCGAACAGGGGATGGTCGACCTGCGCCAGCTTGAGCTTGCGCTCATCCAGTTCGACATGCGCGGCCGACCACGGCAGGATCGTGACGCCGAGCCTGGCGATCACCGCCGCGAACAGCAGCGCGGTGGAACTGGCCTCGAACAGCACCTCGCACGGCAGGCCGGCTTCACGCAGCGCCCAGTCGACCCGGCTGCGTATCGAGTTCGGCGCGCTGGGCAGGACCAGCGGCATGCGCGCCAGCTGGGCCAGCTTCACCGGCCCCGCCGGCAGCGCAAAATCCGGCCATGCAATCAGGTGCAGCACCTCGGTGACCAGCCGCTGCGCCGCCACGCCGCGGGTCTCGACAGCATCGGCCACCACCGCGATTTCCACCCGGCCGTCGCCGATCAGGCCGCCCAGGTCCGCGCTCGGCGCTTCGATCAGTTCCAGCACGATGCCGGGATAGCGGTCGCGCACCAGGCGCGCTAGCGGGATCGCCAGCACCCGCGCGGTGCTGGACGGCATGCCGACCGATACTTTGCCCTGCGGCAGTTCGGCATCCTGGCGCAACAGCTCGCGTGTGCCGTCCGCTTGCCGCAGCAGTTCCGTCGCATGCCGGTAGAGCGTACGTCCGGCCGCCGTCGGCGCTACCCCGTGCACGCTGCGTTCCAGCAGCTGCATGCCGAGATCCCGTTCCAGGTTGCGCATCTGCTGGCTGACCGCGGGCTGGGCGATATGCAGCAGCTCGCTGGCGTGCGTGACGTTGCCGCACTCGACTACCTTGACGAAATACCGCAGCTGCCGCAAGTCCATCCCATCTCCTTCCAGGCGATTTGTTCCATACATTAATCCTATAGCGAGAGAGTAATAACATATTTTTAAATTATTTACTGCCTCCCTATACTGGCTTCACAAAAATGCGACGCGAGGCCGGCCAGGCAACCGGATTCGCGTCACCACGGCCGATACAGGTTGACAAGGAGACAGGAATGGTCAAGGCGATTGCACTACAGGAGCCGGGCGCCAAGCCCCGGCGCACACCGTTGAGCCGCGAGCAGGTCGGCGGCTTCTGGGCGGTGTATGCGGGATGGGTGATGGACGGGGTCGATTCCGTGATCTATGCCTTGGTGCTGATCCCGGCGCTGACCGAATTGCTGCCGGCGTCGGGCATTGCCGCCACGCCTGGCAACCTCGGCATGTACGGTTCGATCCTGTTCGCCTTGTTCCTGATCGGCTGGGGGCTGTCTTTCATCTGGGGGCCGCTGGCCGACCGTTTCGGCCGGGTCAAGACGCTGGCCGCCAGCATCCTCATCTATTCGGTGTTTACCGGCGCCGCCGCGTTTGCCGACAATGTCTGGGCGCTGGCGGCGTTTCGCCTGATCGCCGGCATCGGCGTGGGCGGCGAGTGGGCGCTGGCCGGCACCTATGTGGCGGAAAGCTGGCCGGAGGACCGCCGCAAGATGGGCGCCGGCTACCTGCAGACCGGCTACTACGTCGGCTTTTTCATCGCTGCCTGGCTGAACTACACGGTCGGCGCCGCCTACGGCTGGCGCGCCATGTTCCTGTGCGGCCTGGCGCCGGCCCTGCTTGCAATCTTCACCGTGCTGCGTGTGAAGGAGCCGGGCCAGTGGCGCAAGGGCGGCCATAACGCGACCGCCATGGCCAGCGCCCGCAGCTCGCTGCGGGAACTGTTTGCCCCGGCCTACCTGCGCCGCACGCTGACCAGCGCCACGCTGGTGGGCGTAGCGATCATCGGTTTGTGGGCGGGTTCGGTCTATGAAGCCAGCGCAGTGGTCACGCTGGCCAAACGGGCCGGCATCGACGGCGTCGGCGCCGTGCACCTGGCGTCGGTCGGCGCGGCGATCCTGTCGTTCGCCACCATCCTCGGTTGCCTGGCGGCGCCGTGGCTGGCCGAGCGGCTGGGGCGGCGCATCGCGCTCGGCATTTATTTCGGCGGCATGGCGCTGTCCATCGCGTTTGCCTTCGGCTGGGTGTTCTACCTGCCGGACGGGCTCAACCTGTTCATGGCGTCGCTGCTGTTCCTCGGTTTCTTCGGCGGCAATTTCGCCATCTTCTCGTTGTGGCTGCCGGAACAGTACCCGACCCGGATCCGGGCCACGGCGTTTGCCTTCAACGCCTCCGTCGGCCGCTTCCTCGGCGCCGGCGTGAACTTCCTGCTGGCCGCGGCGATTCAATGGCACGGCTCGCTCGGCCTGCCGATCGCCTGGACCGCGGCGGCTTTCGTGGCCGGCATGCTGATCCTGCCTTTTGCGGTGGAAACCCGCCACCAGGATTTGCCCGGATAGCGCAGGCCGCTCCGTCATTCACCAATCGTCAATCAACAGTCATCCGTTGGAGAAGCAGATGCAAGCATTAAAGGGAATCAAGGTCATCGATCTCAGCCGCGCGCTGTCCGGGCCGTTCTGCACGATGGCGCTGGCCGACCTCGGGGCCGACGTCATCAAGGTGGAACAAGGGCCGGACGGCGACATGAGCCGCAGCTGGGGGCCGTTCGACCGCGGCGTCAGCACTTATTACCTGTCCTGCAACCGCAACAAGCGCGGTCTCTGCATCGACCTGCGCCAACCGCAAGGGCTGGCCGCGCTGAAGCGGCTGATCGACGGCGCCGATGTGGTGATCGAGAATTTCAAGCCGGGCACGGTCGAGCGCATGGGCCTCGGCTTCGACGTGCTGAGCGCGCGCAACCCGCGCCTGGTGATGGGCAGCATCAACGCCTTCGGCGCCGACGGCCCGCTGAGCGACTGGCCCGGTTTCGACCAGATCGCGCAAGGCTATTCGGGAATGATGAGCCTGACCGGTTTCGCCGACGGCGATCCGACCCGCACCGGCACCGCCATCGGCGACATGAGTTCCGGCATGTGGCTGGCGATGGCGGTGCTTGCCGCGCTGCTGGAACGGGAGCGCACCGGGCGCGGCCAGCATGTCGGCAGTTCGCTGCTGGCGAGCCTGGTGGGGCTGCTGAGCGTGCACGGCCAGCGCTACCTGAGCCTGGGCGAGATTCCCCAGCGCACCGGCAACGCCCATTCGGTGATCGCGCCCTACGGCGTGTTCGAGACCGCCGACGGTCCGCTCAACCTGGCGCCGATCACCGCCGACATGTGGCTGCGCCTGTGCCAGCTGCTCGACCTGGCGGCGTTGCCGGACGATCCGCGTTTCGCCAGCAACGAGCAACGCGTGCTTCACCGCGATGCGCTGAAGACCATCCTCGAAGAGCGCCTGAAGACGCGCAGCAAACGGGAGTGGAGTGCGCTGTTCATCGGCGCCGGCTTGCCGGCGGGGCCGATCAATACCCTGGCTGAAGTATTCGACGACCCGCAGGTGCGGCATTGCCGGCTGGTCGAAACGGTAGCGCATCCGACCTTGGGCGCGCTGCGGCAGGTGGTCACGCCGGTGTCGGCCCATGGCGCAGCGGCGCCGGTTACCAGGCGGGCGCCGCCCGGCCTCGGAGAGCACACGGTGGAAGCGTTGCGCGAGGCCGGTTTCGACGATGCGGCGATCGACGCCTTGCTGGCGGCAAATATCGTGTACCAGAACCAAGCCAGTCCGCCGCCGGCGACGGAACAATGCGCGGAGGTGGCGCAATGAACCAGGCGACAGATAAATCTTCCGCCACGGCCAGCGCCCGTATCGTCGAAGCGGGAATAGGCCAGGTCGTGTTCAGCAATCCTTCCCGCCGCCATGCGCTCAGCGCCGAGCTGCTGGACGCGCTGGAGGCGCGCCTGGATGAACTGGCCGCGCAACGGTTGCCGGTGATATTGCTTGGCAGCGGGATCGGGCAGGAGGTGTGGAGCGCCGGCCACGACCTGGGCGAACTTGCGCATGACCGCGATCCGCTTGCCTACGGCAAGCCGCTCGAGCGCGTGCTGCGCAGCGTGCGGGCTTATCCGGGCGTGGTCATCGCGACGGTCTCGGGATCGGTATGGGGCGGGGCGGTCGACTTGGCGATGAGCTGCGACCTGGTGGTGGCGGACCGCAGCGCGCGCTTCGCCATGACGCCGGCCAACATCGGCCTGCCGTACACCACCAGCGGGCTGCTGCGCTTCTTCCATAACCTGCCGATCCATGTGCTCAAGGAGATGTTCTTTTGCGCCCAGCCGCTGGAGGCCGAACGTGCCGCCCATTTCGGCGTTGTCAACCGGCTGGTCGAGCAGGATCAGCTGCAAGCGACAGCGCTGGAAATGGCGCGCGGCATCGCTGCCAAGGCGCCGCTGGCGGTGCGGGCGGTCAAGGAGCAGCTGCGCATCCTGGAAGACTTGCAGCCGCTGCCGGTGCAGGCGCTGGAACAGATCGCCGAACTGCGGCGGCAAGCCTGCGCCAGCGAAGATTTCAGCGAGGGACTGAGCGCTTTCGCCGGCCGCCGCCAGCCGTTGTTCAGAGGCGCCTGAAGCGGCTGCAACAAACAGCGATTGTTGATAAAAGCGCATTTGTCCTGTTCTTGCCATTGTTTTATCGCTGCCTTGCAAAGATCAAATAGCCTGAAAAATGAAAGCTATTTGCAAGGTTCGAGAGTGTATTGTCGACCGAAAATAATCATAATCAGGGAGACAATCATCATGAAGACGCTGTTTGCGTTTCTTTTCCTGGCGGCCATGGCCAGCGCCGGAGCCCAGGAAAAGATCGTCATCGGACAGTCCGTGGAATTATCGGGCGAAGCTACCGGCAAGGAAAACATGGAGGGCGCACTGGCTTATTTCGGCTGGATCAATGCGCAAGGCGGGGTGCACGGACGCAAGATCGAGCTGAAATCCTATGACGACCAGCGCAAGCCCGAAACCACCAAACGCAATACCGAAAAACTGCTGGCCCAGGATAACGCGCTGGCCTTGTTCGGCTACCGCAGCACGCCGACGGTGGAAGCGGTGCTGCCGTTGCTGCAGGTGGAGAAGGTGCCGCTGATCGCGCCGTTCTCCGGCGGCCAAAGCCTGCACCGCCCATTCAATCCCTACCTGTTCAACCTGCGCGCCAGCTACCAGGACGAAACGGCGAAAATGGTGGAGCTGTTCAGTTCCCTGGCGATCCGCAAGGTCGCGATCCTGTACCAGGACGACAGCTTCGGCCGCGACGGCCTGGCCGGCTTTGAACGCAACCTGGCGGCACACAAGCTGAAGGCCCTGGCGACCGCGAGCTACGACCGCAAGGACCTGAAAATCGACAAGGCGGTCGACACCATCGTCGCCAGCAATCCGCAGGCCGTGCTGATGGCTTGCACACCTTCGGCCTGCGCCGATTTTGTCAAACAGGTCCACAAGAAAGGATTTCACCCCGCATTCATGATGCTTTCCAATGTCAGCTCCGATACCTTTTTCGAGTCGCTGGGCGAAGACGGCCGGGGGGTGAGCGTGATGCAGGTGATGCCGTACCCGAAGAATTTCAGCGCCGGCGTGAGCCGCGAATTCCAGAGCGTGCTGAAAAGCATGCCGAAGCCTCCGCCGCCTTCTTATTCGGCGTTCGAAGGTTTTGTGGCGGCGAAACTGCTGACGGAAGGGCTGCGGCGCGCGGGCCCCAACCCGACACGGCAGAAACTGATGGCGGCGCTGGAAACCATGCGCGATTTCGACCTGGGCGGAGTGCGGGTATCCTATACGCCGGACAATCATGACGGCTCGAAATTCGTGGAAATGATCATGATCGGCAAACACGGCGCGATTTTGCGTTGAGCCTGGCGTTGGGCTTGGCGTTGAACCTGGCAATGGACACGATGGACACATTCGACGACGACCTCAGAAATTTTGCTGCGCATGGCGCCGCGCCGCTGCCGGCGGCGGGCGACCAGGGCCATGTAAGCCGCGACGGCGCACGCATCTGGTACGCGACCTACGGTTCCGGCCCGCCGGTGATCCTGCTGCACGGCGGCCTCGGCCACAGCGGCAACTGGGGTTACCAGCTGCCCATGCTGGTCGGCTCGGGCCGCAGCGTGGTGCTGGTCGACAGCCGCGGCCACGGCCGCAGCACACGCGATGCACGGCCGTTCAGTTATGAGCAGATGGCGTCCGACGTATTGACGGTGATGAATGTCTTGCACATAAAAACAGCGCCGATCGTAGGCTGGAGCGACGGCGCCTGCATCGCCCTGGTGCTCGCCATGCAAGCCCCGGCGCGTGTCGCCGGGGTATTTTTCTTTGGCTGCAACATGGATCCGAGCGGCGCCAAGGAATTCCAGTCGACGCCGGTCATCGACCGCTGCTTCAGCCGCCACGCCAAGGACTACGCCGAGCTGTCGGCCACGCCGGATCAATTCTCCGCGTTTGTCGATGCGGTGGGACTGATGATGAAGACGCAACCCAATTATTCGGCGCGCGCGCTGGCTGAGATCCGGGCGCCTGTCGCCATCGTGCAAAGCGAGCACGATGAATTCATCAAAGCCGAACATGCCGAATATCTCAGCCGCAGCATTCCAGGCGCGGAATTGATCGTGATGCCGGGCGTCAGCCATTTTGCGCCGCTGCAGCGGCCGCGGCAATTCAATGGTGTAATGCAGTCTTTCCTCGACAAGGTTAGCGCGCACCAGGAGAGATGACGATGCAGCAATCCAACTACCTGTTTTTCGCCACCGGCTGCGAACAGGCGCTGGCTTTCTATACCGAATGCGGGCTGGGCAAGGTGGTCGAAGTCATGTATCACGGCGCCGGCGGCGTGCCGCTGAAGAATGAAGCGATGCGTGGCAAGATCATGCATTCCCGGTTCGAAGGGCCCGGTGTCCGGTTTTATGCTTTAGACAATGACGACGCCGAACCCATGCGCGGTTCGGCGCACATCCTGATGACCGACAGCCGCGAACAGACCGACCAGTTGTTCGCGCGTTTGAGCCAGGGCGCAAACATCACCACACCGCTTGGCGTCCAGCCCTGGGGCGATTACTTCGGCAAGCTGACGGACCGCTTCGGGGTGCAGTGGATGCTCAACTGTCCGACCCGCGGCAATTAGGCATTGAGCAGCTGCCTCAGCGTCGCCACCGTATAGTCGATTTCCTGCGCGGTGGTGTAGCGTCCCAATGAAAAGCGGATCGCGCTGCGCGCCAGCGCGTCCGGCCGTCCCAGGCTGGACAGCACATAGGATGGCGCGGCGTTGGCTGAATTGCAGGCGGAGCCGGCCGACACCGCAATATCCAGCAGCTGCGCTGCGATAGGCGTGTCGCCGGGAGTTTCAAAACTCAGGTTCAGGTTGTGCGGCACGCGCTGCTGGCGGTCGCCGTTGAGCACGACCCCGGGGCAGTCGCTCAAGCCCTCCCACAAGCGGTCCTGCAAGCTGCGTATCCTCGCGTTTTCGCTGTCCAGCAACTGTGCCGCCAGGCTGAATGCTTCGCCCATGCCGACGATCTGGTGGGTAGCCAGCGTGCCGGAGCGCATGCCGTTCTCATGGCCGCCGCCGTCGATCTGGGCTTCCAGCTTCAGCGCCGGATCGCGGCGCACGAACAGTGCGCCTACCCCTTTCGGGCCGTAGAGCTTGTGCGCGCTGAACGACATCAGGTCGACCTTCAGGCTGCGCAGGTCGATGGCGACCTTGCCGGCCGCTTGCGCCGCGTCGACGTGGAACACGATATCGCGTCCGGCGCAGATTTCTCCCAGCTCGGCAACCGGCTGGATCACGCCGATCTCGTTGTTGACCATCATGACGGAGGCGATGATGGTGTCGCTGCGCAGCGCCGCCTTGAATGTTTCCAGGTCGAGCAGGCCGTTCGGCTGCGGCGCCAGGTAGGTGACTTCAAATCCTTCGCGTTCCAGCGTGCGCATGGTGTCCAGCACCGCCTTGTGCTCGGTGCTCACGGTCACCAGGTGGCGTCCGCGGCCGCTCGCGCGCAAGGCGTGGGCGGCGCCTTTCAAGGCCAGGTTGTTCGATTCGGTAGCGCCCGAAGTCCAGACGATCTCGCCGGCCTGGGCGCCCACCAGCGCGGCTACCTGCCTGCGCGCCCGTTCCACGGCCGCCTTGGCTTCCCAGCCGAACGCGTGTGAACTGCTGGCCGGGTTGCCGAATTTTTCAGTCAGGTATTCGCACATTTTTGCCGCCACGGCCGGGTCGACCGGCGTGGTTGCGGAATAATCGAGGTAGATGGGGAGCTGCGGCGTTGTTGTTTCTGCTGCGGCGTGAGAGCTGCCGGGAACTGCGGTGGTACAGGCACTGGCTGTGGTCATGTTGAAAAATCCTGGAATGGCATGGCGATACTTTACGCCTAAAACGTTATTTGAAAAACGAATATTATGTCATTTTTATATGTGTTTATTGTTCTGGTCTGGCCGCCTGCCGCGATCAGGCAGTCTCCGCCGCTTCATAATATTCAACCACCAGGCCATCCGGATTGCGGGCCGTGAGATTGAGCCCGCCGAGCGCCGCGCGCGGTCCGTGGAGGATGACAGCGCCGTTTGCCTGCAGCCACAGCGCGAATTCGTCGAGCGAGTCGACCATCAGCACCGCTTGCGCGTCGCGTACCGGCGCCAGCGCCTGCGCATTTCCCGCCAGCAGGATGAAACCACCGACGACGGCGACTTCAATGCCTGCTTCCGCAATGACGATCCGCCGTTCGCAAGCTTTTCCCTGGATACCCTCGTAGAAAGTGATCGTGCTTTCCAGCTGGCCGGGTTCGACATAAAGACGAAAAGCCTGATTGATTATGCGCATGGCCTTATCCCTCGTGCTGCATGGTGATGCATTCAAAATTGCCGGCCGTGGCCGCTGCTTCCATCGCTGCCGGCAGCGCGCTTAGCGGATAGGACAGCGGACGGATCGCGTTCATGTCGAGCAGGCCGCTGCGCGCCAGGTCGAGCAGGCGGGTGCAGGCATCGCGCGGATACATGAACTGGCCCATGATTTCCCAGCTGTTCAGCATGACCTCCAGATAGGGGATCGGCAGCGGCACTGTCATGCTGCCCATCAGCACCAGTCGCCCGCCATGGCGCAGGCTGCGCAGGGCGGCCAGCGTCATGTTGGGGTCGCCGGCATTGCCGACCATGTCGAAAGCCATATGCGCGCCGCCGTTGGCTGCTGCGCGGATGTTGCCGACATCGGCCTCAAGGTCGCCGCTGGCCGCTACCGGCACCACGCGTCCTTGTCCGATTGCTGCGACGGCCTCAAGGGCCTTGGCGTTGCGGCCGACGGCGACGATGCGGCCGGCGCCCATCGCCAGGGCGAGCATCACTGCAGCCGTGCCGTAAGCGCCGGTGGCGCCGGAAACGACCAGTGTTTCGCCGGCGGCGAGCCGTCCGCGCAGCAGCCCGCCGAACGGGACGATGTAGCGCATGGATGATGCGGCAAGCCGGGCGTCATCCAGTTGCTGCAGACCATCGGCAGGCGTCACCGCGGCGGCTGGATACGATGCATATTCGGCCAGGGTGCCGTCGGGCCAGTCGGCCTGGACTTGTTTGGCGGCGGCGCCGATGGCGGTGATGCCGATCAGGATTTGCGCCGGGTCGGGAACGTTTTCCTGGGCGGTGAAATGCGATGAGAGGACCACGCGCTGGCCGGGTTTCAGGTGCCAGACATCGCGGCCGACCGCGTGGATCACGCCGACGCCGTTGCCTCCGGGGATAAAGCTGCTGCCAGGGGGATCGTAGATGGGCAGCTTGCCTTCGACGTAATCCTTCATGTAGGACATCAGCGACGACGCCGCCATCTTCACCACCACGCCGCCGGCGCGCGGCTCGGGAATCGGGATATCGTTCAAGCTGAGTGCTCCGCCCAAGTGTTCAAGTTGCCAAGCTTTCATGATCAATTGTTCCTGTCCTGATTTTGATTTGACTTTTATTCAAACGAAACCTGCCGCTTGCTTCAAAGAACGTGTTTGCCGCCGCGTTGAATACATCATCGCAGCTGAAAACCTGTTTGTGTATAATCAAAACAGCGTATTTATTATTAGATCGTACAATTATGGATGCTCTTTCTGACGTTCTTTCGATGCTCCGCGTCAGCAGCGCGCTGTCTTCGCGCTTTGAAGGACAGGGCGCATGGGCCTTTCGTTTCCCGTCGTACAAGCACATCAAGTTCGGCGGCGTGCTGTCCGGCCGCTTGTATCTCTGGATCGACGGCGACGCTGTGCCGATGCTGTTCGAGGAAGGCGATTTCTACATGCTCACCGACGGCCGCCCGTTCCGCACCGCCAGCGATCCGGCGCTGCCGCCGATGGACGGGCCGTCGAGCTACGACGCCGCGCGCGGCAAGGATGGCATCGTGCGCTACCAGGGAATGGCCAGCCCGGAACAGGTGATCCTGGCGGGCGGCCTGTTCAGGTTCGAGAGCGACGTCACGGATGTCCTGCTGCGGCACCTGCCGCCGTTGATACACCTGCGCAGCGCGGATTACGGATCGCATCCGCTGGCGCGGGTGCTGGAACTGCTCAGGTGGGAAACCCGCGAATTGCAGTCGGGCGCCGATGTCGCCCGCAGCAGCCTGGCGGCGCTGGTCCTGGTGCATGCGCTGCGCGCTTACCTGGAAGCCAGCCAGCAGCCGGGCGGCTGGCTGGGCGCCTTGTCCGATCCCAAGATAGGCAGCGCGCTGACGATGATGCATGCGCAGCCCGGCGAGCGCTGGACCATCGAGAGCCTGGCGCATGCGGTCGGCATGTCGCGCACGGCGTTTGCCACGCGCTTCCGCGCCAAGGTCGGCAATACGCCGCTGGAATACCTCAGCCAGTGGCGCATGACCATCGCCCGCACCGCGCTGAAGCACTCCGCCGAACCGTTGACAGACATCGCCGCGCGCATCGGCTACCTGTCCGATACGGCTTTCAGCATTGCCTTCAAGCGCTGGACCGGGCAAAGCCCGGGACGCTTTCGCAGCGAGAGCCGGCTGGCGCTTGAGGAGTGAGTGCGGCTCCGGCAGCTTCCCCGGCTGCGTGCTATCGTGTCCGGCACACGTTTAACGCAAGCCACAGGAAAGGATTAACGCCATGACTGAGAAGCCGATAAAGATCCCGGGCCCGGACCATCCGATTACAGTGAAGCCGAACCCGGCGCGGGTCCGCGTCACCGTCGCCGGGCGTGTCGTCGCCGAAACCGGCAAGGCGCTGACGCTGCGCGAAGCGGCGTATCCGCCGGTGCAATATATTCCGCGCCAGGATGTCGACATGTCCCAGCTGGCGCCAAGCACGCACACCACCTACTGTCCGTATAAAGGGGAATGTTCTTATTACAGCATTCCTGCCGGCGGCGACCGTGGCGTGAACAGCGTCTGGAGTTATGAAGCGCCTTATGCGGCGGTGGCGGGGATCAAGGATTACCTGGCGTTTTATCCGGACCGCGTCGACGCCATCGAAGAATATCCGGCGGACTAAGGCATTTCCGCGGCGCGCGCCAGCTGCGACAGGCGGCGCACCAAAGGCTCGAATAATTCAGCGGAAGTGTTGCCGTAGCCTAGCACCAGGCCGTTGTCTTCGGGCCTGGGCTGCAGCGCGAAACCCGACAGCGGGTAGGGCGAGATGCCGTAGCGGCGCGCGGCCTCCGCGATCTTGCGGTCCGGATAGCTGGCCGGCAGCCGCACCGTCAGGTGCAATCCGCAATGGCCGCCTTCGATCATGTGCGGCACCTGCAAGCGACGCGCGATGGCCTCGCGCAGCGCCTGCTGGCGATCGCGATACAGGCGCCGCATGCGTCCCAGGTGGCGGCTGAACTGGCCGCTTTCAATGAACTCGGACAGCGCCAGCTGTTCGTAGCGGTGGCCGCCGCGCAGCATTTCTTCCAGCGGCGTCTGCATCTCGGCCAGCAGCGCCGCCGGCAGCACCAGGAATCCCAGCCGCAGCGAAGGGAACATGGTCTTGCTGAAGGTCCCCACATACAGCACCGGCGCTTGCGCCACCAGCCCCTGCATGGCGCCGATGGATTCGCCGGCGTGGCGGAATTCGCTGTCGTAATCGTCTTCGATGATCCACGCGCCATGGCGCCGCGCCTGCGCGATCAGCTCCAAGCGCCGCGCAACCGTCAACACCGCGCCCGCCGGGTATTGATGCGAAGGCGTGGTGTAGACCAGGCGCGGCGGGGATTTCCAGTCGTCGTCCGTTGCGATCACGCCGTCGCCGTCGATGCGCAGCGGCGCGATGTGCAGGTCGCCGGCATGCATCGCCGCCTTGGCGCCGCGATAACCGGGATCCTCGACCCAGGCCGTGTCGCCGGGATTGGTCAACAGGCGCACGCACAGCGCCAGCGCTTCCTGCGCGCCTTCGGTAATGATGACTTGCCCGGCTTCGCAGCGCACGCCGCGGGCGATGCCGAGATGGCGGGCAATGGAGGCGCGCAGCGCCGGTTCGCCCAGCGGATCGCCGTAACCCAGGGCCGACGGCCCGCTGCGGCGAATCGCGCGGTCGACAGCGCGGCGCCAGGCCGCCAATGGGAAATGGGACAAGGCTGGAACGCCCGGGCGCAGGGTCGCGCTGGCGTCGGTGCGCGGCGTGCTGGCCGGGATGCGGTTCAGGCGCAGTGCGATGACCGGAGCCGGCGATGTGCCGCGCTGCGGATGCGGCGGCGCCGGGCGCGACAACGTCGCCACCCTGGTGCCCTGGCGGTCGGGCGCGACATACCCTTCGGCGGCGAGCAGGTCGTAGGCAGCGGTCACGGTATTGCGCGAGATCGACAGCGCTTCGGCCAAGGCGCGCGAGCCGGGCAGGCGGCTGCCGGGGGCAAGGCGGCCAGCCAGGATCGCTTCCTTGATGCGATGATGCAACTGGCGCTGCATCGGCGCTGCGCCGCTGTCTTTATCCAGCGGGGCTTCGAGCAGGGCGTGCGGCAAGCGGGCGGGGGCGGTCGTCATGGGAGTATTGGCGTGGCACCATGAAATATATGGGATGTGGATCTTTTTCCAGGGCCACGAAGCGCTTACTTTAGCACATGCCCGGCGCACGTTTGGCCTCATCCAGCAAGGAATCTTCCATGTCCAGCATTTTGAATACGTACCAACAGCCGATCGGCGCACCGTTGCCAGGCTGGACCACCCGAGTGCGTCCCCCGCACAACACCGCCATCGAAGGGCGCTACTGTCGCCTCGAGCCGCTGGATGCGCAACGCCATGCCGCCGATCTGTATGCCGCCTACAGCCAGGCGGCGGACGGCCGCGACTGGACCTACATGTCAGTCGGCCCGTTTGCCGATGCCGCCGGTTATCGCAGTTATGCCGAACGAGCCGCCGCCGGCAGCGATCCTCTGCACTATGCGGTGATCGAGCGCAAGTCGGGCAAGGCGGTCGGCACCCTGGCCCTGATGCGGATCGACCCGGCCAACGGCGTCGTTGAAGTCGGCTTTGTGGCGTTTTCACCGCTGCTCAAGCGCACCCCGGTATCGACCGAAGCCCAGTACCTGCTGATGCGGCACGCCTTCGATGAACTCGGCTACCGGCGCTACGAATGGAAATGCGACAGCCTGAACGCGCCGTCGCGCCATGCGGCGGCGCGCCTCGGTTTCCAGTTCGAAGGGATATTCCGCCAGGCCATCGTCTACAAGGGACGTTCGCGCGATACCGCATGGTTCTCCATTGTCGACGGCGAGTGGCCGGAATTGCGTGCGGCTTTTGAACGATGGCTGGCGCCCGGGAATTTCGACGGCCAGGGGCAGCAGCGGGCCTCGCTGGCGGCGCTGCGCAAGCCCTAGCCGGCAGCGGCCTGGTTTGCGCTTTTCTGCGTCCATCCACTATAGAATGTGGTGCACGTCCTGGCGCCGCTGCGCTGCCGGGCCGCAGCTGACAACGTCCCTTTCCCCAGCACTGGAGACCTGCACATGAAATCGAATCCCCTGGCCAAATCGCTGCTTGCGACCGCATTCGTCCTTTGTTTTGCTTGCGCCCAGGCCGCCTCGCTGGCCCCGGCGGCGGCCGAGAACGGCATGGTCGTCACGGCCCAGCACCTTGCCACGCGTATCGGCGTCGACGTCCTCAAGGATGGCGGCAATGCGGTCGACGCCGCGGTGGCGGTCGGTTATGCGCTGGCGGTGGTGTACCCGGCCGCCGGCAACATCGGCGGCGGCGGTTTCATGACCATCCAGCTGGCCGACGGCCGCAAGACCTTCCTCGATTTCCGCGAAAAGGCGCCGCTGGCGGCCACCGCCAACATGTACCTGGACCAGAACGGCAACGTGGTTCCCAACCTGAGCACCAAGGGCCACCTGGCGGTCGGCGTGCCGGGCACGGTGTCCGGCATGGAGCTGGCGCTGAGCAAATACGGCACGATGAAGCGCGCCGCGGTGATCGCGCCGGCCATCAAGTACGCTGAAGACGGCTTCGTGCTGGACCAGGGCGATGTCGACATGCTGGAAACCGCGACCGCGGCCTTCAAGAAAGACGCGGCCGACTCGGGCGCCATCTTCCTCAACAAAGGCGAGCCGTTCCGCGTCGGCCAGAAGCTGGTGCAAAAGGACCTGGCCAAGACCTTGCGCGAAATCAGCGCCAAGGGCAGCGACGGTTTCTACAAAGGCTGGGTGGCGCAAGCCATCGTCGCCTCCAGCCAGGCCGGCAAGGGCATCCTCACCCAGCCTGACCTCGACCAGTACAAAACCCGCGAGCTGGCGCCGGTCGAATGCGATTACCGCGGCTACCACGTGGTCTCGGCGCCGCCGCCCAGCTCGGGCGGCGTGGTGATCTGCGAGATCATGAATATCCTCGAGGGCTACCCGATGCAAAACCTCGGTTTCCGCTCGGCGCAGGCGATGCATTACCAGATCGAGGCCATGCGCCACGCCTATGTCGACCGCAACAGCTACCTGGGCGATCCCGACTACGTGAAAAATCCGCTGGCCCGCCTGCTCGACAAGGGGTATGCGGCAAAGATCCGCGCCGCCATCGATCCGCACAAGGCCGGCGTATCGCAAGACATCAAACCTGGTGTGGCGCCGCATGAAGGCAGCAACACCACGCATTATTCGATCGTCGACAAATGGGGCAACGCGGTGTCGGTCACCTACACGCTGAACGACTGGTTCGGCGCCGGCGTCATGGCCAGCAAGACCGGCATCATGCTCAATGATGAAATGGACGATTTCACCGCCAAGATCGGCGTGCCCAACATGTACGGCCTGGTGCAGGGCGAGGCCAACGCCATCGCGCCCGGCAAGCGGCCGCTGTCGTCGATGAGCCCGACCATCGTCACCAAGGACGGCAAGACGGTAATGGTGGTCGGCACGCCTGGCGGCAGCCGCATCATCACGGCGACCCTGCTGACCATGCTGAACGTGATCGACTACGGCATGAACCTGCAGGAAGCGGTCGATGCGCCGCGTTTCCACCAGCAATGGCTGCCGGAAGCGACCAATCTCGAACCGTTCACGCTCAGCCCCGACACCCAGAAGATCCTCGAAGGCTGGGGCCAGAAGTTCACCGTGCCGCAACCGTTCAACCATGTCGCCGCGATCCTGGTCGGGGCGCCGTCGCTGGGCGGCAAGCCGGTGGGCAAGAACCGCTTCTACGGCGCCAACGACCCGCGCCGCAACTCGGGACTGGCGCTGGGCTATTGATTGTTGATTGATTAACGCGCAGCCCCACCCGGGGGCTGCCTTTGCAGGATAAACCAATGACTTCGCAAGAGATTCAAGCGCAATACGATGCATTCAAGCAGCTCGGGCTCAAGCTCGACATGTCGCGCGGCAAGCCGGCGCCGGAGCAGCTCGACTTGTCCAGCGCCTTGCTGCAGCAGCTCGACGGTTTTACCGCGGCCGACGGCACCGACACACGCAACTACGGCGTCGCCAGCGGCCTGCCGGAAGCGCGCGCCCTGTTTGCCAGCCTGCTGGACGTGCCTGCCGCGCAGGTGGTGGTGGACGGCAACGCCAGCCTGGCGCTGATGCACGACGCCATCGTGTTCTGCCTGTTATACGGGATAGCCGGCCATGCACCCTGGAGCCAGCAGCAGCCGGTGACTTTCCTGTGCCCGGTGCCGGGCTACGACCGCCATTTCTCGATCTGCGAATCGCTCGGCATCAAGATGATCAGCGTGCCGCTGAGCAACGACGGCCCGGACATGGACCTGGTTGAAAAGCTGGTGGCCGGCGACGCCAGCATCAAGGGCATGTGGTGCGTTCCCAAATACAGCAATCCTTCCGGCGCCATCTATTCAGCCGAAGTGGTGCAGCGCCTGGCCGCAATGAAGACCGCCGCGCCGGATTTCCTGCTGCTGTGGGACGATGCCTACCGCCTGCATCACCTGAGCGAGCAAAAGCACGCCACCATCAATGTGCTGGAAGCCTGCGAACGCGCCGGCAACCCGGACCGCGCCATCGTTTTCGCCTCGACTTCCAAGATCACGCTGGCCGGCGCCGGCCTGGCCGCGCTGGCTTCGTCGGCCGCCAACATCGCCTGGTGGCAGCGCAAGACGTCGGTGCGCACCATCGGCCCGGACAAGATCAACCAGTTGCGCCACGTGCGCTTCCTGAAAGACCGCGCCAACGTCGAAGCGCTGATGGAACGCCATCGCCAGCTGCTGAAACCGAAATTCGACGCCGTGCTGGCGCAGTTCGACGCCTACCTGGGCGGTATCGGCGGGGTATCCTGGACCCGGCCGCATGGCGGCTATTTCATCGACCTCGTCACGCCGCCTGGCTGCGCCAAGCGGACTATTGCGCTGGCCAAAGAGCTCGGCATCACGCTGACGTCCGCCGGCGCCGCTTTCCCTTATGGCAACGACGTCGAGGACCGCCATATCCGCATCGCCCCCAGCTTCCCCTCATTGGACGAGATCTCGCAGGCTGCCAAGGGGATTGCGCTGGCGCTCAGGGTTGCCATGACGGGCTAGGGCACTGCAAGGGATGCAGCGCGGCCTTGGGCAAACGGCAGCGGCGGCGGTTCCGGCATCTCCAGGATCAGCTGGCCGAATTCGCAAGCCGCCTGGGTCTTGCCGCTGCCGCTCCAGATCAGGGCGAAATCGGCGCTAGGCAAGGGCGGCAAGCCGTATTGGCCGTCGACGATTTTCATGCCAGGCTCGAGGTCGTCGCGCGTCAGCACGGTCACCGCCAGTCCGCCCAGCACGGCTGCGCGCAAGCCTTGCTGGCTGGGCGAGGTGAACACCACGTGCCAGTCGAGCGCAGTGCGGTCCAGCTCCAGGACGCCAGCCTGGCGATAGACGCAAGGTGCCGGAAAGAACGCCAGCGGCAGCGAGGCGCCGGGCGTCATCTCGAAATTCTCCGCGGCCACCCACACCAGCCGGGTGCGCCGCAATACCGTGCCGCCGTCGCTGTGGGGCACCGATATCACCACCGCCAGGTCGAGTTCGTCGGCGCCGATCATGGCCCGCAAATCCAGATTCATGCTGACGTGGACTTCTAGCCGGACCGCCGGAAACGCGCGCGCGAACTGGCACAGCAGCGGCGGCAGCCGTTCGCCCATGAAATTCTCCGGCACCCCGAAACGCACCACGCCCGACACCGGCGACGGCCGGAAGCGGCGCGCCATGGCGTCCAGCGTTTCCAGGATCTGCTCGGCGTAGCGCAGGAAATCCTCGCCATCCTCGGTCAAGGTCAGCTTGCGTGTCGTGCGATGCAGCAGCGGCCGCCCGGTTTGCTCTTCAAGGCGGCGGATCTGATGGCTGATCGCCGACTGGGTCAAGTGCAGCCGCTGCGCCGCGCGGGTGAAGCCGCCGGTTTCCTTGACGGCGACAAAGGCGCGCAGGAGTGTCGGATCGAAGTCCATGGCCGTTTCCGATAAATGATGGTTGTTAATGAATGGCACAAAATTAAATCATTTCCATCATAGGACAAATCCTTCCACAATGTTTTCTCCGATACAACCGAGTGCAACCCTCCATGAGCTTCTCTGACGCCAGCAGAAACAGCATCGCATTGGCCGCCGTCTGCCTGACCGCGCTGATGTTCGGCCTGGAAATTTCCAGCGTGCCGGTCATATTGCCCACCCTTGAAAAGGTATTGCACGGCAGTTTCAAGGACATGCAATGGATCATGAACGCCTACACCATCGCCTGCACCACGGTGCTGATGGCGGCCGGTACGCTGGCTGACCGCTACGGCCGCAAGCGCATCTTCATCGTCAGCCTGCTGCTGTTCGGCCTGACTTCGCTGGTCTGCGGCCTGGCGCAAAGCGCGCCGGTGCTGGTCGCCAGCCGCTTCCTGCAAGGCATGAGCGGCGGCGCCATGCTGATCTGCCAGATCGCGGTGCTGTCGCACCAGTTCCAGGAGGGCGCCGAACGCAGCAGGGCGTTTGCCGTCTGGGGCGTGGTGTTCGGCGTCGGCCTCGGTTTCGGACCCATCATCGGCGGCATGATCGTGGTTGTCTCGAACTGGCACTGGGTGTTCCTGGTCCACGTCCCACTGGCGATCCTTACCTTGCTGCTGGTGCTCGGCAGCGTCGAGGAGTCGAGCGATCCCCAGGCAAAAAAACTGGATGTCCTGGGCATCGTCACGCTGTCGCTGTCGGTGTTTGGCCTGACTTATTTCATTACGCAAGGGCCGGACCTTGGTTTCACCAGCAACGCCGCCATCGGCATCATCGTTGCCGCGGCCGTCGGCTTCGTCATTTTCGTGTGCGTGGAAAGAATCAACCCGCATCCGATGTTTGATTTTTCCGTATTCAGGATACGCAATTTTTCCGGCGCGATCGTCGGCTCGGCCGGCATGAATTTCAGCTTCTGGCCCTTCATGATTTACCTGCCGATCTATTTCCAGAGCGGCCTGGGCTACGACATCGTGGCGGCCGGCCTGTCCTTGCTGGCCTATACGCTGCCGACGCTGGTGATCCCGCCGCTGGCGGAGCGCCTGTCGCTGCGCTACCAGCCGCGCCTGGTGATCCCGTGCGGGCTGTTCACCATCGGCCTGGGCTTCATCCTGATGCGATACGGGAGCGGCGCCGAGCACGCCAGCTGGCTGACCATGCTGCCCGGTTCCCTGCTGGCGGGCATCGGGCTGGGCCTGACCAATACGCCGGTGACCAACACCACCACCGGCTCGGTGCCGGTCACCCGGGCCGGCATGGCTTCCGGCATAGACATGAGCGCCAGGTTGATTTCGCTGGCGGTCAACATCGCCTTGATGGGATTTATCCTGCTGGAAGGCATCCTGTCTTACCTGCGGAGCGCCTTTCCTGCATCGGTGGAGGCATTGCGGTTGCGCGCCTTGGCGGAAAAGATTGCTTCGGGAAACTTTGCCTCGCTCAAGCAGGGGTTTCCGGAGCTGTCGTCGCTGGATGCTTCCGGCACGGTGGTGCATGCGGCCCTGGTGCATGGTTTTGGCCTGGTGATGCTGTACGGCGGCATCGGCGCCTGGGTGCTGGCGGCGGTCAGTTTCATGATTTTCGGGCCGGAGCGGGCGCCGTTGTGTAAAACGGACAGGAAGATCAGCGAATCCCTGTGAGCAGCCTTGATTTGTCAGGCGGCTTGGTGCGAGTTACAAATTATTTGCACTTATTAGTTTACTTTTTTTCCGTTTAAACTACACTGTGTAGTGTAAATATTCCTTGCCATCGCAGGGAATCGTCGACTAACCAGCAGCAACAGGATAAACGGCATGGCAAGCGAAACGCTCACAGCACTCGATACACATATTCTCCCCAAGCCGTCGCAGCGGCGCGACGGCAAATTCCGCAACCAGCTTCCCAGGCACAAGAACGGCTTGTGGAAGACCTTGCAGATCATTTGGCGGTTCGCCTTCCACAAGCCGCCCGGCACCGTGCCGGCCAGGCCCATTCCGGTGCAGGCGCTTAGCCGCGAGCAACTGCTGGCGGCGCCGGACCGCTCGTTGTTCCGCCTGGGACATTCCACCATGCTGCTCAAGCTGCGCGGCGAATTCTGGCTGACCGATCCGGTGTTTTCCGAACGCGCCTCGCCGTTCCAGTGGATCGGCCCCAAGCGCTTCCACCAGCCGCCGATCGGCATCGCCGAACTGCCTCCGATCAAGGGTGTGATCCTCTCACATGACCATTACGACCATCTGGATCATGACGCCATCCTGCAGCTGGCGGGCAAGGTAGAGCATTTCCTGACGCCGCTGGGAGTAGGGGATACGCTGGTCAAATGGGGCGTGCCGGCGGAAAAGATACAGCAGCTGGACTGGTGGCAGAGCACCATGGTTGGCGGTCTGCAGCTGGTGGCCACGCCCGCGCGCCATTTTTCAGGGCGCGGCTTGAGCGACGGCAACCGCACCCTGTGGGCTTCCTGGGTAATCCTGGATGACGACCTGCGGCTGTTCTTCAGCGGCGATAGCGGCTATTTCGGCGGCTTCAAGGAAATCGGCGACCGCTACGGCCCGTTCGACCTGACCATGATAGAAACCGGCGCCTACGGCGTCGACTGGCCGGATGTGCACATGCAGCCGGAACAGACCCTGCAGGCTCACCTGGACCTGGGCGGCAAGCAACTGCTGCCGGTGCACAACGGCACTTTCGACCTTGCCTTGCATGTCTGGCAAGATCCGTTCGAGCGCATCATTGCGCTGGCCGAACGGCAGGGAGTGGCGGTCAGCACGCCGCAGATGGGCGAACTGCTTAACCTTGCGGAGCCGCAAGAGGGGCGGCGCTGGTGGCGGGAACAGCTGGCCTGACCGAGGCCGGCATTATCGAAGTTAAAGCAATATATTAGAAGTGAAATATTTAAAGTAACAAATTAAATATCAACAGTAACAAGCTGATTTATATGAAAAATTAAATCGGCTTGTCGACTAAATATCCTTCCAGGCAGTCATTTCACGCTACCGGCATGGGTATGGATCTTGCTCGCATGCCCAGGCAAAGTTGTGTCCGCAACAGACATATATCTTGCAACGCGCAGACATTGTGCAATAGTCGCTGTGCCGTTCCAGACACTTTCCCTGAACAACCTGCAGGAGCCATATGAAATACGTACTGACAGCTTCATTGTTTGCCGCAGCCGCACTGGCTGCGGGCTGCGCCAGCCAGCCGTCGCCCGGCGGCGCGGCGCATTACCCCGGACTCAAGACGCTCGACGGCAATCCGCCGCTGATCATCGGCCACCGCGGACTGGCCGGCCTGTATCCGGAAGAAATCATCGCGGGCTACCAGGCGGCGATCGCTGCCGGCACCGATTCGCTGGAGATGGACCTGATGTCGTCCAGCGACGGCGTGCTGTTCGTTTGCCACAATCCGTTCCTGAGCGACACCACCGATGTCGCCAGCCACCCTGAATTCGCGTCGCGCAAGAAATCGCGCACGGTCGACGGCGTAGCCGTGGCGCCGGACTGGTATATCAGCGATTTCACTGCGGCCGAACTGAAGACCCTGCGTGTCAAGCAGCCGATCGCGGTCCGCAGCCACCAGTACGACGGCATGTACCCGATGGCGACCTTCCAGGAAGTCATCGACCTCGCCAAAGCCACGCGCGCCGCCAATCCCCGCAGCACCCTGACGATCTATCCGGAAACCAAGAATCCGATCTACCAGCGCGCGCTGGGCGTGCCGCTGGAAGAAAAACTGCTCGCGATGCTGGAAAAGGAGGGCTGGAACACCCATGACTCTCCGGTGTTCGTGCAATCGTTCGAACCAGAGAGCCTGAAGCTGATGCGCCGCCTCGGCCTCAAAACCAAGGTGGTCCAGCTGATGGACGGCGACGGCACCGACTTCAAGACCGGCGTCATGACCTACGGCTCGCCGGACACCGCCAAACCTTTCTCCTGGCTGCAAAAGGGCGATCCGCGCACCTTCGCCGCGATGGCGACGCCGGCAGGCCTGGCTGAAGTCAAGACCTACGCCGACGGCATCGGTCCATGGAAACTGTACATATTGCCGCCGCAAGGCGTGGACGCCGCCGGCAATGCAGTGAAGAAGCTGTCGGATGCCTCCAACATGGCGCCGACCAGCCTGATCGCCGACGCCCACAAGCTAGGCCTGTTCGTACATCCCTTCACCTACCGCGACGAACCGGCGCGTTTGACGCGCACCTATGGCGGCGACCCGAAGGCGGAGTACAAGGCGTATTTCGAACTGGGCGTGGACGGCGTGTTCACCGACTTCACCCCGACCGCCAGGGCTGCGCTGAACGAATGGCTGGCGGTGAAGCAGGACAAGTAGCAACACCGCTAACGCCCCCGGGCACGCCAGGTTTTTGCGGCATTTCCGTCGAAAACCTGGCGGGCGGCTTCCATGTTTCTCCATCTCTGGATTGCCTATTCCTCCAAAACAGCCTTCAGCCTACCTGTCACTATTATCAGTATAAGTTTTCGTTTTTTACTGTGATGCTCCGATGTGACTGACACCAGCCTTTGCCTGGTATCAGCAGTTCTTTTCCCTAAGTAGTCTTCGCTAGGAGATATCTCATGGCAGGCACTGTGTTGGACGCATTTATTCAACGGGTTTCCGATTTCCCTGAAAATGCAGCGATCGTCAGCAGCCATGGAGAGCTCAGTTACCGGCAATTGGACGAGGCCAGCAATATCTTGTGCAGCATCTTGCTGGAAAATGGCGTCAAGGCAGGGGACATCGTCCCGTTGCTGGCGGAACGGACGCCGGAACTGATCATCGGCCTGCTGGCCGTCGTCAAGAGCGGCGCCGCCTATATCCCGATAGATGCGCATCACCCTGAAAACAGAATCCGCTACATCATCGAACAAAGTGGTTCGTCCGTCGTATTGGGCAGCAATGCGTTAATCGATAAATTCAAGGATGGTTATGAAACCATCGCCATAGACACCAAGCCGAATAAAAAATCCATCGCGGTAGAGCAAGCAAGAAACAGCGAAAAATCAGCGGCGTACGTCATTTTTACATCCGGCACCACAGGAAGGCCAAAAGGCGTGGTGATCGAGCATTCTGCGCTGCTGAACCTCATCGGCTGGCACAACCGCAAGTTCGAGGTTACCGCCGCCAGCCGCTCCACGCTGATCGCCGGCATCGGTTTTGATGTGGCGCAGTGGGAAATCTGGTCTGCCCTCACCAGCGGCTCGGCCCTCTATCTGCCCGATGAAGAAACCCGGCTGCAGGCAACGGCGCTGCTGGATTATTTTGCCGGCAACCGGATCAGCCATGCTTTTGTGCCGACAGTGCTGGTGGACGATGTGGTGAGCGCGCCTCAGCCGGATGGTCTTGCGTTGCGATACCTGTTCACCGCCGGCGAGAAACTCAACCCGGTCGACCTCGACGGCGTGAATTACACACTGGTGGACTATTACGGCCCGACCGAGGCGACCATTTTCGCCACTTATCATCCGGTGGTGAGCGCCACCCGCAATCCGCCGTCCACGATCGGACGGCCGGTGGCCGACACGGCGATCCTGATCCTGGACGAGGGATTTGCCCCGGTCAGCGCCGACCAGGCGGGAGAGCTCTTTATCGCAGGCACCTGCCTGGCGCGCGGCTACCTCAACAACGAACAGATGACTGCGGAGAAATTCATTTCCCTGGGCCGCTTCCCAGGCATGCGGCTGTATCGCAGCGGCGACCTGGCGCGCTGGCTGCCCGACGGCAATGTCCAGTTCCTTGGACGCATCGACGATCAGATAAAAATCCGCGGCAACCGCGTTGAGCTGGGAGAAATCGAGTCGTTGATAATGCGGCATGCCGATGTCAAAACGGCAGTGGCGGTGGCGACCCAGCCCGCCAAGCTGGCCGATAAGAAAATCGTCGTTTTCCTGGTGCCCGGCAAATCGTCAGGCGCCGCGCCCAAGCTGATAGAGGAGCTGAAGGCGCAGCTAAAAGAGATGCTGCCGTCATATTTCCTGCCAGCCGATTATCTGTTCATCGACAAGCTGCCGGTAAATGCCAACGGCAAGACCGACAAGGCAGCGCTGCTGATGCGCTATCAGTCCAGCCCCGGCGCCCGTCAGGCAACGCCTCAGGCGTATCTGGACGCAACGGAACGAGAGATCGCCGCCATCTGGGAGGCGCTGCTGGGCGCCAGCCATGTCAGCGCGCAGGACAACTTTTTTGATATCGGCGGCCATTCGCTGCTGGCATCCCGGCTGGTCAAGGCGCTGGCAGCGCAGTTCGGCGTGAAAACCTATGTCCGCGACATATACGAGTACCCAACCATCGGCAGCCTGGCGCAGGCCATCCGCATTCGCACCGGCGCAGCGCTGCCGCCGGTCGACAGCGAACCGGTCCGGGCCTTGCAGGACGACGTGTGCCTGCCGCAAGATGTGGCGATCGACGCCCGATACGACCCTCGGCAAGTCACCGATCCGGCGGCGATCCTGCTTACCGGCGCCACCGGTTTCGTCGGCGTCCATTTGCTGGCGGACCTGCTGGCCGCCACCAGCGCAAAAATCTACTGTCTAGTGCGCGCCGCCACCGCGCAGCAGGCGCAACAGCGGTTGCATGACGTCATGCGGCGCTACCAGGTAGTGCTGCCGGCGGCCAATAGCGCGCGCGTCCAGGTAGTCACGGGCAACGTCGCGGAAACGGGGCTCGGCCTGTCGCCTGAAATCTACCAGTCGCTCAGCCGACAGATCGATATCGTTTATCACAGCGCCAGCGCGGTGAACTTCATCCAGCCTTATTCCTACATGAAACGCGACAACGTCCAGGGGCTGGGCGAAATCATCCGGTTTGCCGCTTTCCGGCGCACCAAGCCGCTGGTCTTGCTTTCCACCATCTCGGTATACAGCTGGGGACACCTGCATACCGGCAAGCGCGTGATGCTGGAACAGGACGACCTCGACCAGAACCTGCCGGCCGTCATTACCGATATCGGCTATGTGCGCAGCAAATGGGTGATGGAAAAAATGGCCGACCTGGCGGCGCAGCAAGGACTGCCCCTGATGGTGTTCCGCCTCGGTTACGCCACATGCCACAGCAAAACCGGCGTCAGCGCAAGTTACCAGTGGTGGGGGCGGCTGGTGAAAACCTGCATCGGCCATGGCACGGTTCCCGACCTGCGCGCATTGCGCGAAGGGCTGACCACGGTGGATTACATGAGCGGCGCCATCGCGCACATCTCGCGCAACCCGCAGGCCTTAGGAAAAAAATTCAACCTGATCCATGGGCAGGATAACAACCTGACGCTAAAAGAGTTTTTCAGCTTGCTAGAACAGCATTTTGGCTTCAGCTTCAAAGTGCTGCCTTTCCAGGAATGGCTGGCGCAGTGGGAGCATGACAGCGAGGCTCCGCTGTATCCCTTGCTGAGCTTGTTCAAGGACAATATGCATGACGGCCAGTCGACGGTGCAGCTGTACCAGGATACCTACCAGTGGGACTGCCGCAACGTCAAATTGTTTTTACGCGGCAGCGGGATCGAAGAACCGCGTTTCAGCAAGGCCGAGCTATCGCGTTACTTGCAGCAATCGATCGGCCATGCGCCGCTCGCGCTGCACACCTGATATTTGCAGCGGGTCAGCGGCCAGGCGTCAGGAAGCGCTTGATCAATGTGCTTAGCATCTCCAGCTTTTTTTTCATGTCGAGCTCAGGATCGCGCATCGACATGTTGCCGACGCCTTCCATGGCGCTCAACAGAATGGCAGCCGCCAGGTTCGGATCCAAGGCCTGGTCGATCTGGCCGCGTTTCTGGGCCGTTTCCAGCAGGGTGGCCAGCATTGCGCGTATCTTGGCGGAATGCTGGTTGACGATTTCCGCCATGGCGGGATTGCGGCCGGCTTCGGCCAGCATGTCCACATGCAGCTGTTTTTTGGCGCGCATGTCGATCTGGTGCTGCTGCGCCGAGCAGCTCTGGGTGTTGGCTTGCTCGATTTCCGCGATCAGGCCTTCGATCGGATTGTCGCTTTTCATCATGTGGTTGAAACGGGCTTCCGCATGTTCCAGGCCGGTGGCTGCCATGGCCTCGATGATCGCTTCCTTGCTGGCGAAATAGTGGTACAGGTGGCCGGCGCTGATTTTCGCTTCAGAACAGATGCTGGAAATGCTGGCGCCGCGAAACCCGTCCTTGGCAAAGCAGCGGCCCGCGGCTTCGAGGATGTCGCGCCGCTTTTGCTCGTGTTTTACCGGGTCGATCTTGCGCATGCCGTCTCCTTAAAACCAAAAAGATACAAAATAGAGCGATCAATCTAACATAAATTGACGGCGGCTCATTCCTGCATATAATAGATAGAATGCTCGATCTATTAAATAATGTCAGTCGGACAAAACCCGTCGGACCTCAGCTAAAGCAGGAATGGATTGAAACGGATATGCCAAAAACGAGAATCTTTGCCGCCGCCGCGGCAGCTGCCTTGCTCCTGAGCGCGTGCGCAACCCAGCCCGCTTATTCACCGCCCAGTCAGCCGGTCCCGGGCGACTGGGAAAACAATCCGCATCCCGGCAAATCCAGCGTAGTGGCAGTGAGCGGACAGTGGTGGACCCAATTGCAGGATCCCGCCATCGACAGCCTGGTGTCCTCGGCGTTCGCTGATAATCCGACCCTGGCCCAGGCTGCGGCCCGGGTAGACCAGGCCCGGGCCGCAGCCGGTGTCGCCAACGCACAGCGCCTGCCCGCGGTGAACGGCAATGCCAGCGCCACGCGCGCGCAGACCCAGAACACGCTAGGCGCCGGCAGCTCCACTACCATGCTGGAAAGTTCGTCTTCGGTCGGCGCCGATTTCAGCTGGGAGATCGACCTTTGGGGACGCATCAGGGAATCCGTCTCGGCGGCGCAACGGCGCCTGGATGCGCGCACCGCCGATGCGCAAGGCGCCCGCCTGTCGCTGGCGGCGCAGGTCGCCAACACCAGCCTTTCGCTGCGCGCCTGCGCCTATTCGCTGCAGGTGCGCGACGCCGACATCGCTTCGCGCGAAACCGAACTGACCCTGACCCGCAAGCGGCGCGCCGTCGGTTATATCGCGCCTTCGGCCGAATTCAGCGCGCTGACCAACCTGGCTAACGCCCGCACCGCGCGCATCGGCCAGCAGGAGCAATGCACACGCAGCGTCGATGCGCTGGTGGCGTTGACCGGGCAACCGGCGGCAGCGGTGCGCCGCCTGCTGCTGCCAACGGCAAGCAGCGCCGATCCGCAGGAAAGCAGCGCGATCCTGGACGATGTTGCGCATGTCATGCCGACCCCGCCGGCCATGCAGCCGGAATTGCCGGCGACTGTCCTGCGCGACCATCCAAGCCTGGTATCCGCCGAGCGCTTGGTGGCCGCGGCCTGGTCTGACATCGCGGTGGCGCGCGCGCAGCGGCTGCCGACCATCAGCCTCAGCGCGATGCTGTCGGGGAATTGGCTGCGGGCCGTCGGCAATTCGGTCAATTTCACCAGCTGGTCCGCAGGACCGGGATTGAGCGTTCCGTTATTCGACGGCGGCGCCGGCGCGGCCAATGTCGATGCCGCCACCGGACGCTACCGGGAAGCTGCCGCCACCTTGCAGTCGACTTTACGCACCGTGGTCCAGAACGTAGAGGATGCGCTGGCCTTCCAGACCTCGGCCGAACAGCGCGTGAAATCCTCGCAGGACGCGGTCGACGCCGCCCAACTCAGTTTCCGCGCCAGCCAGGCGCAGTGGCGGGCCGGCGCCATCAGCATGTTCGAGCTGGAAGACATCCGCCGCCAGCGCCAGACCGCCGAAGAGAATTTCATTGCCGCCAAGCGCGACCAGGGACAGGCCTGGATCAGCCTGATGCAGGCGACCGGGCAAATCGATAACCCGGGTTAGCACGGCGCATGCCTGCCCGCGCGCCATCACAACCCTACGACAGCAATACACCAGGAAACCTAGCCATGAACGCGTCTGAACCATTGGTAGCACCCGTCAAATCCTCCCCGCGGCGCAAGGGCGTCGCCATTGCCGTTGCCCTTGTATTTGCGGTGGCAGCGGTCACGGTCGGCGTAACCATGCTGGCGAAATCAGGCAAAGCGGAAGCCAAGCCGACCCAGACCACGCCCGCATTGACAGTGACGGTCGCCAAACCTTCCAAGGCAAACTGGGCCGAGACCTTGACCGCGTCCGGCGCCGTCGCGCCCTGGCAGGAAGCGATCATAGGCAGCCAGATCGGCGGCTACCAGCTCGACCAGGTGCGGGTCAATGTCGGCGACCATGTCAAGAAAGGCCAGGTCCTGGCGCACCTCAATCCCGACTTGCTGCGCGCCGAAGAAGCGCAACTGGTGGCCGCTTACGAGCAAGCCGAAGCCAACGCCAAGCGGGCCATGTCGCTGCAGGGCAGCGGCGGCATCAGCGACCAGGACGTGCTGCAGTCGACCACGCTGGCCAAGACGGCGCGCGCGCAGCTGGCGTTCAAGCAGCTGCAGCTGCGTTATACCGATGTGATCGCGCCTGACGACGGCGTGATCAGTTCGCGCTCCGCCACCTCCGGTTCGGTGGTGTCGACCGGGCAGGAACTGTTCAGGATGATCTTGAAAGGGCGCCTGGAGTGGCGCGGCGAAGTGACGGCGGAGCAGCTGGCGCGGATTGCGGCCAGCCAGCAGGTCGCGCTGGCGTTGCCGGGCGGCGGCACGGCGTCTGCCGTGGTGCGGCAAACCGCGCCGTCGCTGGACAGCGGCTCACGGCTCGGACTGGTGTATGCCGATATCGCCGACGGCCAGCAGGTGCGGGCCGGCATGTACGCAAACGGTGCGATCGCACTCAGTCCGACGCAGGCGCTGGTGGTGCCGGCGCAGAGCATCGTCATCCGCGACGGCCATACCTATGTGCTCAAGTTCAGGGACGATGGCAGCAACAAGGTAGAACGGCTGGCGGTTGTCACCGGACGCCGGCAGGGCACCGATATCGAGATCGTCAATGGCGTGGCGCCTTCGGACCAGGTGGTGGTGCTGGGCGCCGGTTTCCTCAATGAGGGCGATACCGTGCGGGTTGCCAGCAGCGCCGCAGATAGCGCCACGGCACCGGCAGCCAAGGAGGCCAAATGAATTTCGCCACCTGGTCCATCCGCAACCCGATCCCGGCGATCCTGCTGTTCGCCTTGCTGACGATCGCCGGCATCATGGGTTTCCATAAGCTGCCTATTCAAAACTTGCCGGATATCGACCTGCCCACCATCAATGTCACGCTGACCCAGCCCGGCGCGGCGCCGGCGCAGCTGGAAACCGAGGTGGCGCGCAAGGTGGAAGACGCGTTGGCGACCATGAGCGGGCTCAAACACCTGCGCACCTCGATCACCGACGGCCAGGTGCAGATCACGGTCGAATTCGTCCTTGAGAAAAATCTCTCGGACGCCCTGATCGACACCAAGAATTCCGTCGACAGCGTACGCTCGCAGTTGCCGACCGACCTGCAGCAGCCGACCGTCAGCGCCGTCACCGTCGGCGGCGATGCGGTGCTGGTGTACGCCATCGCCGCAGATATGGGCGAAGAAGCGCTGTCCTGGTATGTCGACGACACCGTCGGCAAGGCGATCCTGGCAGTGCCGGGCGTCGGTCGCATAGACCGTGTCGGCGGCCTGACGCGCCAGGTGCGCGTCGCCGTCGATCCGGTGCGCATGGCAGCGCAGGGCGTGACCGCGGTCGACGTTTCGCAAGCGTTGCGCAACATGCAGCAGGAATCGTCAGGCGGGCGCGGCCAGTTCGGCCAGGAAGAACAATCGGCGCGCGTGATCGCTACCGTGCACCAGGCCTCGGAGCTGGCGGCGTTCCCGATAACGCTGGCCAACGGCCGCAAGCTCAGGCTGGACCAGATCGCCACCATCAGCGACGCCAGCGCCGAACGCGCCCAGATTGCCTTGTTGGACGGCAAGCCGGTGGTCGGTTTCAAGGTATTCCGCGCCAAGGGCTACGACGAAACCGTGATAGCCAAAAACGTCGGCGCTGCCCTGGAAAAGCTGCAAGCCAGCAACCGCACGCTGAAGTTCACGCGGATTTCGGGCACGGTCGGCTACACCAAGGAACAGTACGAAGGCTCGATGGACATGCTGTACGAAGGCTCGATACTGGCGGTGCTGGTGGTGTGGTTTTTCCTGCGCGACTGGCGCGCGACCCTGGTCGCCGCATCGGCGCTGCCCTTATCGATCCTGCCTGCCTTTGCCGCCATGGCGTGGTTCGGCTTTTCCCTGAATACCTTGACCTTGCTGGCGCTGGCGGTGATCGTCGGCATCCTGGTGGACGATGCGATTGTCGAAATCGAGAATATCGAACGCCATGCGCATATGGGCAAGCCGATCCTGCAGGCGGCCGGCGACGCGGTCACGGAGATCGCGCTGGCGGTGATGGCCACCACCATGGCCCTGGTCGTGGTGTTCCTGCCGACGGCCATGATGAGCGGCATTGCGGGCATGTTCTTCAAGCAGTTCGGCTGGACCGCGGTGATCGCCGTCCTCACCTCGCTGCTGGTGGCGCGCATCCTGACGCCGATGATGGCCGCCTACCTGTTGAAGTCCAAGCCAGCGGTTGAACAGCAGGATGGCCGGATCATGCGCTGGTACCTGCATGCGGTGCGCTGGTGCATGACATACCGCAAGACCACGATGCTGGCGGCAACGCTGTTTTTTGTCGGCTCGGTGGCCTTGATTCCCTTTATCTCGACCGGTTTGATGCCACCGGCCGACCGCGGGTATACGACAGTCAACGTTGAACTGCCGCCCGGCAGCTCATTGCAGAATACGCTGGCGGTGGCCGAACGGGCACGCATCGCGCTGGGCAGCGTGGGCGGCATCGAGGATATCTTCACCACGGTAGGCGTATCGCAAGTGGTCGGCGGCGGCCAGTTGCAGGCCGGCGAAGTGCGCAACGGATCGCTGACGCTGTCGCTGGCCGACCGCGCCAAACGTCCGCGTCAGACCGAAATCGAGAAAGCGGTGCGGCGCGCCTTGCTGAATGTGCCTGGCGCCCGTTTCACGGTGGGGGCGGGCGGCCCTGGCGAGAAAATGCAGCTGATCCTCGCCGGCGACAATGAAAATGCGCTGAAGGCGACGGCCCAGGCGATGGAGCGGCAGCTGCGCGGCGTCGGCAGCTTGTCCAACATCAGCTCCACCGCCAGCCTGGAGCGCCCGGAAATCATCGTGCGGCCCGACCTGCAGCGCGCCAGCGAACTGGGCGTGTCGACCGCCGCCATCGGCCAGGTGGTGCGGATCGCCACGGCCGGCGATTTTTCGGCAAACCTGGCCAAGCTGAACCTCGACAACCGGCAGGTCGATATCAACGTCAGCGTGCCGGATACCGACCGCCAGAACGTGACCACGTTTGCCAACCTGCATGTGCTGGGCCGCAACGGCCTGGTGCCGCTGTCTTCAGTGGCGAGCCTGTCGGTGGAGAGCGGGCCGTCGAAAATCGAAAGATACGACCGCCGGCGTTACGTCACGGTCAGCGCCGATCTCGGCGGCATGCCCCTGGGCGAAGCGCTGGCGGCGGCGAAAGCGCTGCCGGCGGTCAAGCAGATGCCGTCCAGCGTGCAACTGATCCAGACCGGTGACGCGGAAATAGCGGCGGAGCTGGGCGCCGGTTTCATGATGGCGATCGTCATCGGCGTGCTGTGCGTGTTCTGTGTGCTGGTGCTGCTGTTCCGCGATTTCCTGCAGCCGGTCACCATCCTGTCGGCTATTCCCTTGTCGCTCGGCGGCGCTTTCCTGGCGCTGCTGATGGCGCGCAGCGAGCTGGATATCCCGTCGATGATCGGGCTGGTGATGCTGATGGGGATCGTGACCAAGAACTCGATACTGCTGGTCGAATACGCCATCGTCGGCAAACGCGACCGCGGCATGTCGGTGTTCGAGGCATTGATAGACGCCTGCCACAAGCGAGCCCGCCCGATCGTGATGACCACCGTCGCCATGATCGCCGGCATGGCCCCGATCGCCCTGGGATTCGGCGCCGACTCCAGCTTCCGCCAGCCGATGGCGGTGGCCGTCATCGGCGGCCTGCTGACCTCGACTGCGCTGAGCTTGCTGGTGGTGCCGGTGGTGTTTACCTATGTCGACGAATTCGAGCATTGGCTGAAGAAACTGTTTTCCGGAAAAGAAGAAGCCCCACTCAAGGAGGCCGTTGGGGGAGGTGTGCTTTGATCCGGTCGCGCAGTCCGGCGGCAGACAACCAAAGGAGCAACCAACAGATAACCCGGCAAAGCGTAGGGTGTAATAGCGAAGCGTATTACACCGCATACCCAACCAGCTACGGCTTGAATCTGAGGCCGCCGCCAGGAGTGGTGACGATGACCCGGCCTGGCAAATGAGGAGTCCGGCTTGAACGGCCTTCGCGATAAGTATCCGTGGTGACCGGCATCAGTGGTGGGTTTGCCGATTGCTGTTGCGGTTCATGGGCATATCGCTGGTTGCGCAGCGATTCGGCTAGTGTGGAAGTGGGTGAATAGCGGCTTCTAAAAGGAGGCGCGATATTCGCGCCATGCAAACTGCCCCGGTATTCGTCCGGGTTTTGCCGAATTGCCGGCGTCATACCATGCACGGAAAAATCGCAAAAACCCGTGTCTTTATGCATGGATGGATAGGGCGTCCGCGACGATTCGCCGGGCCCGCCGCTGAATTTCAAGCCATCCGGCGTCACGCCGATTCTGAAGCCAACGCTGTTCTCGCTATAGCTTGGCATGTTGCGGCAGTCATCCGTCTCGTCCCGCAGAAAAATCCTGGCGTTGGCCGCACCCGGCGCAGCCTTTCTGATTCGCGACGATAACAGCCTCTCGCGATCGACTGGCGGCAACGCGTCGAAAGCGCGTCTTGCCTTGGAACGGCTCAAGCTATCGAAAGCATTCTTGGCTTTGAGGCGGTTTTCAGCGACAGAAAACTCAGGGTCGACGTCGGCAGCCGATGCGGGGGCGGCGAGCAAGCCGGCGACAATAATGGAGCTTGTACGAAACAGGCGGGGCAAGCGTTTTCTCATGGACTTCCTTAAAACAGTGAGATGTTGGCTGGCGGTACGGCTGGCAAAAACTTATCTGGAGCGATCGTTGCGGCTGAACATCTGTCGAGACGTGCGGCGTACATCGATGCGAGGATATCCGCAGTGCGGATAAAAATTTACAGGCTGATTGACGCGTAAATTAGCGAGACTGAACTCGCGCTGTCATTATATTACAGACAATAATTGTTATCAATTGTGAAAACAATGCTCGTGAAATAAAAGTGGATCGCTTGCAGTTTGACTGCTGCGGTGATCGTGCTGCTGCTCGCAGCGCCGGCTGCTGATTTGGCCGTGCTTACCGCCGACGCATACAAACAAGTTGTCGCTGCCATGGGGCTATGGCGCCGCAATTCGAGGCAAGCGTGCAGCGTCTGCCGGTGTCCGCCAAGTATCAACATAACCCGTAGCCGCCACACGTAACCGAGGGTGTAGCAAGCTGCATTTCGCCTAGTTTCGGTTATTCCTTAGAAGAATGTGAAGGCATCAGGTTCTTGCCATGTTCCCAGTCGACGGCAAGAGGATTGGTCACCTTATTTTCGCCCACCGAAAAATCGCCGTGTTGCTGCGGAATCTTTCCATCGATGGGCACAATCGCGCGTTGCGTAAACTGGCCTGCGGCATTATCGAATTCCAGCACATGATAAGCACTGGTGTTGTTCCAGTCGGCTGAGGGAAAGGCGATGTAATGCACCGTGTATCTCGGATCGCTGAAACTGCCTTCCACTACATAGCTTCCATAATGATCTTCGCCTGGGGAAATGATTTTGTATAAGCCATTGTCGTAATAAAACAAAATTGCATCGCGAAATGGCTTTTTGTCATACATTTTTTTGTAATAGAGCCGCTGTATGTGCGTGGGCTTTCCAAACTCGACGCTTAATGTGCCTGATGGATTGCTGTCAGCGCCACCTTCCGCTGCAACGACGCTGGTGCTGCAGGAAAATCCAAGGGCAGAAAAAAGAAAGAGTGAAGCAAGATGCGCAACAGGTTTCATATCGTCTCCTCAAAGTGTCGTTGGGTAATCATGTTTTTACATCTGAAACGCCGCGCCGTAGTTAATTGGCGCCTCCTCTCGTTTGCTCGGTTGATACAGTCGAATACCGAGATGAGGCTGACTATTAACGACAAATCGAATTACGGGATATAGAGCTCTGTCGCAAGAGCATCGCCAGCGATCAGTACCTTGCCGTTGTCCAGCAGCGTGGCGGTGTGCCCGCCAGCACGTATGGCGTGTAGGTTGCCGCTTAGTGCCCAGGAATTGGTGCTTGGATCATAGAGCTCGGCCGTTCTCATATACCCGCCAACGATCAGGATTTTTCCATCAAGTAGCTGTGTAACGGTAGGGCGTTGATGGGCATAGTTCATGGCGGCGGTCGGTGTCCAGGCGCCTGAAGCAGGATCATAAAGCTCTGTCACATTGGTATCGCCCGCGACCAGGACTTTTCCATCTGGAAGTGTAACCATGGCGTGGAGGCTGCGAGCGCTGCCCATGTTTCCTGTTGACGCCCAGACTCCCGTATCAGGATCATACAGTTCCGCAGTGGCTCCAGAAGAAGTTCCACCAGTGACCAGAACTTTGCCGGTGGCCAATAGCGTGGCGGCGTGAAATCTGGCACGAGGGTGATTTGTCGTTCCAGTGAGCGTCCACTGGCCAGAACTCGGGTCATAAATCTCCGCCGTATTTGCAGATGGGTTGTTTTGTTCTCCTCCAACAATCAGTACTTTGCCATCTGGCAGGAGGGTAGCGGTATGGCCCATGCGCGGATAATTCGTCATCCCGGTGAGTGTCCAGATGTCGGTGCTTGGATCATAGATCTCTGCTGTTCTCCAAAAGCTGACGTTGTATGGATCTCCCCCCACAACTAGCACTTTGCCATCTTGCAGCAGGGTAGCGGTGTGATATTGGCGAGTACGGTTCAGCTTTCTGGTGGATGTCCAGATGCCGGTACCCGAATCATAAATTTCTGCTGTATCAAAAGTGTCTGTGCCGAATCCTCCCCCAGCGGCAAGTATCTTGCCATCTGGCAGCAGGGTAGCGGTGTGACCGAAGAGACGCTTACTCGTGCCAGCCCCTGGCTCAAACGAACCTGATATAGCAACGGCGATAGCAATGGTTGCCGAGCTGCTGCCAGCCAGATTGCTTCCAGTAATCGTGTAGGTTTGTTCGGCCTGCAGGCCAGTTGGCGTACCGCTGATTTCCCCACTATCCGTGTTCAGGCTCAACCCTTCCGGCAACTGCGGTTGGACGCTGAATTCTGTAATAATGCCACCCGTCGCAATGGGCAAATTCGGAGCGATGACTTTATTTTGCGGATAGGTAGCCACTGGCTGGCTATAGGTCAAACTTTCGGGTGCTTGCGAAGAATCGACAATGCCGATTTTCAGTGCCCGCGAAACGGTACCTACAGCGTTGCTGGCGCTGATGACATAAGTTGCTGCCGGCTTCGCCGCTTTGGGTGCACCGCTGATCAAGCCTGTGGAGGGATCCAATTGCAATCCGTCAGGCAAGGCAGGTGAGGTGCTGAATTGCGTGACCGCACCGCCTTTGATGTAAGGGCGGTTGGGGTTGATGGTGGCATTCACAGGATAGGAGACCGGGTTTTCCTTATAGCGCAGCAAGGTTGGCGCGGTAATGGCGGCCGTGACTTCAATTTGCAGATATGCCGTTGCCGCGCCATGCGCATTGCTGCCGGTGACGGTATAGGTAGCCGCAGGACCGTCCTGGGTAGGTGTGCCGCTGACGACGCCGGTTACCGCATCCAATGCCAGGCCAGCAGGCAGGGCGGGCTCCACGGCATAGTCGGTAATCTTGCCGCCACTGTTGTGCGGAACATTCGGCGTAATTGCTTGATGTTGTGCATGGCTGGCCGAGCTGACGGCATAGACCAGGCCGGTGGGCGGATTGATGTCGACGCCTGGGCCGGAATCAGAACCAGATCCGGAACCACCACCGCAGCCATACAGCAATCCGAGCACGGCAATGCTCAAAAACAAATATAGTTTCTTGAAAAAACGATGCGACGGCGCTAAAAACAGCGTTGCCAGCCGATTTTCTGCGATGTCATTACAATTTGAGCGATGAATCCGATGCATTTTTGAATCCGTTAAGCAAGTGAATCGGAGATATTAAGCATTCGCTCCAAGTGAAAATATAAGAAATGTCTTAAAACTGCTTTCTAGAACTTTGTCTATGCGTCAGGAATGCTTCTTATGGACCCGGCATGAACGCAATAAGAAAAATCATCGTTCTCGGCACGGCCGCAATCGCGCTCGGCGCCGGGCTGACCCCATCCGCATCCGCCGGCGACCTGAGGGTACTGACCGCCGGCGCATACAAACAAGTGGTAGCGGCCATGGCGCCGCAGTTCGAGGCCGGCACCGGCCACCGGATCGTCCTGGAAAACGACACTGCCGGCGGCGTGGCCAGGCGCATCGAGGGCGGCGCCGCGTTCGATGTGGCTATCATGACGCCGGACCTGGTGGCGCAGCTGGTCGCCAGCCGGAAAGCGGACGCCGCCAGCGTGGTCAACCTGGCGCGGGTGGGCATCGGCGCCATGGTCCCGGCAGGCGCGCCTAAGCCGGACATCCGTACCGTAGACGGGTTAAAGCGGGCGCTGCTCGAGGCCAGGTCGGTTGCCTACATCGATCCCGCAGCCGGCGGATCCAGCGGGATCTACATGGCGAAACTGTTCCAGCAATGGGGAATCGGCGATGCGATCGAGCGCAAGGCGGTAAAAGTGCAGGGCGGTTATGTTGGCGATCACCTGCTGAACCATGAAGCGACGCTCGGTTTCCAGCAGGTCAGCGAAATCCTTGCGGTGAAAGGCGTGGTGTTCATCGGGCCGTTGCCGGCCGAGATCCAGAATTTCACCGTCTACACCGCGGCCATCGGCGCCGCCAGCAAGGAGCGGGCGGCCGCGCAGGCGTTGCTGCATTTGCTGGCCGGCCCGGAAACGGCGCGGGTGCTGCAGGAAAAGGGCATGGAAGCTGCCAAACCTTAGAATCAGTGGATCGCGGTTAACCACATGGAGAACGTTATGCCAGGAAAAATCAAGCCGTTGCTGATGTCGGTATTGCTGGCGTCGGCTGCTTTCTGCGTTGGCGGCGCCAATGCGCAACCGGTCGCCGCTCCGCCAGCCGGCAACGCGGCCGCCACGCCTGACAACGCGCTATTGCTGACCGTGTTCCTGAAGCACGATCAGTCGCGCCCGCTTGGCGAACTCAATGCCCAGCTTGCCAGGCAAGGGTTTTACAAAGCGTTTCCGCCGCCGGGAATAGAGGTAGTAAGCTGGTATGTAACGATGGGCATCGGACAAATCATCACGCTGCGCTTGCCGGCCTCCCGCCTGCGCGAGGTCAACCGCGTGCTGGAAGACACCGCCTGGGGCAGCTACAGGACAGAGTTCTATCCTTCTTATGACTACAAAGCGGTGGCGCTGGCTGAACACAACAAGAAGCAGCAGCAAGCGCCTGCCACCCAGTAGTTTCCGCCGCAAACGGCGGCAAGCGCAGGATGTTTCATTGCCAGAAGCATTGGAACGTCCTGTCGGCATTTTTTTCAGCCTGACGCCGGCACGAGCCCTGGCTATGTACTATCATTAGTTACATGAGAAGAGACAGCAAACTTTCATCGATCCTCCACGTCCTGCTGCATATGGCACACGGCGGACGTTCATTCACCTCCGAAGAACTGGCGGTCTACCTGGACACCAATCCGGTGCTGGTGCGGCGCGTGCTGGCCGGCCTGCGCGACCGCGGCTACGTCGGCTCCGGCAAGGGCCACGGCGGCGGCTGGACCATCACCTGCGATCTGCGCACGGTGACCTTGCACGATATCTACGAAGCAGTCGGCGCGCCGACCGTATTTGCGATGGGGAACCGGGTCGACCATGCGGAATGCCTGGTCGAGAAGGTCGTCAACCAGTCGCTGTCGAGCGCTTTTGACGCTGCCGAAGCCTTGCTGATCGAACAACTCAAGGACGTCACGCTGGCCGACCTGTCGGAGCGGTTCAACCGCCAGTACGCGAAACACAAGGAAAAAAATTATGCCCATCCCTCGTCAAAAAAATGAGTTCGACGCGATCGTGGCCGGCGGCAGCTACGCCAGCCTGTCCGCCGCGCTGCAGCTGGCGTCTACTGCTTAAAAAAAATGAGACATCTGCCTGCAACGTTCGACGAGGAAATGGCGCACATTCCCGCCGGAACCATCGCATTGAGGGACGACCGGACCGGCCGCAAATGGCTGGTTGAACTGGAACCCTTTGCCATTGGCCGTTATCCCGTCACCCAGGCGCAATATGCGGCGGTGACGGGGCACTCGCCATCGTCATATGCCGCCGCGCAATCCCCGGTGGAAAACGTCTCCTGGATGGATGCCGTCCGCTTCTGCAACATGCTGTCGAGGGCCGCCGGCCTTGGCGCCAGTTATGAAATCTATGAGGATGGCATGGGGGCCGCCCTCGTTGCGGGAAGCAAGGGCTACCGGCTGCCCACCGAAGCCGAATGGGAATACGCATGCCGCGCCGGCACCAATGGTCCGCGTTATGGAGAACTCGATGCTGTCGCCTGGTACCGCGGCAATTCCCAGGGCCGCACACACGCGGTCGGCCAGAAACAGGCAAACAGCTGGGGGCTCCACGATACGCTGGGCAACGTCTGGGAATGGTGCGCAGACCAGTATGACCCGGAAGTCTATGGCCCGTACCGCGTATTTCGAGGCGGCGGCTGGTCAGACCTGGAACGAGGCTGCCTTGCCGCCAACCGCCGCCGCAGCCATCCGACATTTGCCATCGACGATCTCGGTTTTCGGGTTGCCAGGGATTTATAGCGCAGATTTCTTTGTGCTTCTGGCATAATTGCCTATCGTCAATTTCAAGGCGAATCAATCATGGCCCAGAGCTGGCAAGAGGCAGCCGGCAGCTTGGATAACATGCTGTTGGTCAATGTCCTTTCGATCCTGGAACATCAAGTGAGAAGCGGGGAGCTGTCCTTTCGTGCGGCCTACGATATTTACGTGGCGATTGCGAAGGACCTGCGTGTTGTCTTGTTGCCCAAAGAACTTGAGGACACCGGACACCGGCTTGAGACAGCCGAATTCAAGATGCCCGACATCTAAACGGGGTAAATTCGCCCGTGACAGCGGAACAGGACGTTCTAGGCGATGCAGCTGGAAGCTGCCGCCGGCGCCTGATGTCCAGTGCTTTCGTGCCATGACTTGCCGGCCTCGACTAACGTGGCTGACGGCACGCATACCCCGTTCTTCACTGCTACGATCTCGGCCATGATGGACAGCGCGATCTCGGCTGGCGTCTTGCTGCCGATGTACAGGCCCGCCGGACCATGCAGGCCCCGCAGCGCAGGCTCCGCGATATCGAAGTAAGTACGCAGCCGGTCGCGGCGATGCTCGCTGTTGCGGCGCGAGCCGATGGCGCCCACATAAAAAGCCTCCGACTGCAGCGCGTCGATCAGGGCCAGGTCATCCAGTTTCGGATCGTGCGTCAGGGCGACCACCGCAGTGCGTGCATCAGGCTGCAGCCGCAGGACCAGGTCGTCCGGCATTTCACGGCTGACCGCCACGCCATCGAGCTGCCAGCTGGCACGGTATTCTTCCCGCGGGTCGCAAACTACAACCTCGAAACCCAGGCTCAGCGCCATCTGGCACAGGTAGCGCGAGAGGTCTCCGGCGCCGATGACGATGAGGCGGGCCTGCGGTCCGAGGTAGGTGGCCAGCTGCTGGCCGTCCAGCCGCGGCACGCCATCGCGCCGGCCTGCGCGCAGCTGCACTCGGCCGGTGTCCAGGTCCAGCACCCGTTCGGTGCTGCGCCGGCGCTCGCAAGCCAGCAGGAGTTCATCCAGCCGGCTATGCGCGGCTACCGGCTCCAGCACCAGTTCCACGGTGCCGCCGCAAGGCAGGCCGAAACGGTGCGCTTCGTCGGCTGAAATGCCGTAGCGCAGCACGGTGGGCAGGCCGCTTGCGCAAACGGCCTGTATCCCTTCTTTCCGGATACGGAGAATGAGGTCATCCTCGATGCAGCCGCCGGATACCGAGCCGACGGTTTCGCCACGGCCGTTGATGGCCATGAGCGAGCCTGGCGGACGCGGAGAAGAGCCCCAGGTCCGGGTGACGGTGACCAGCACCACGGGCAGGCCTGCGGCCTGCCAGGCCAGCGCGGTGCGCAAGACCAGGGTATCGAGATCTTCCATGGCGGGTCGGCTTACGCCAGGTTGAACGGCAGCTGGCGCAGCGGCTTGCCGGTCAGCAGGGCGATGGCGTTGGCGAAAGCCGGGGCCAGCGGCGGCAGGCCCGGCTCGCCCATGCCGGTCGGCGGTTCGGCGCTGGGCACGATGTGGACCTCCAGGGCCGGTATGTCGGTGATCCGCGCTACCGTGAAGTCGCCGAAGTTGCTCTGCTCGACCACGCCGTCCTTGAGCGTGATGGCCGAACCCGGCAGGCACATCGACAGTCCCATGACCGCCGCGCCCTGTATCTGCGCTTCCACGCTGCGCGGGTTCACCGCGAGGTTGCAGTGCACGCCGGCGGTCACGCGGTGCAGCACCGGCTGGCCGTCCCGCACCGACGCTTCCACCACGTAAGCGACCACGGATGAAAAGGATTCGTGCACCGCCACGCCCCAGGCGCGCCCGGCCGGCAGTTGCTGCTTGCCATATCCGCTCTTGTCCACCGCCAGCTGCAGGGCAGCCCGGTGGCGCAAATGCTTGTCGCCGAACAGCTGCATGCGGTAAGCCACCGGGTCCTGTTTCGTGCTGCGGGCGATCTCGTCGATCAAGGTCTCCATCACGAAGGCGGTGTGGGTGGAGCCGACGCTGCGCCACCACAGAACCGGTACGTTGAGCTTGGGATGATGGACCGTCAGGCGCATCGGCAGCGCGTAGGGCTCGCGCATGCCCTCGGTTGCGGTGGCGTCGATGCCGTTCTTCACCTGGTACTGTTCAAACACGGAGCCGGTGGTGATCGACTGGCCGACGATGACGTGGTCCCAGGCCAGGACCTTGCCGCTTTCGTCGAAACCTATGCGTGCGCGGTGCAAGTGCATCGGACGGTAGTAGCCGCCGCGCATATCGTCCTCGCGGCTCCACAGCGTGCGCACTGGAACCTTGAGGCCGGCGGCCCGGGCCGCCTTGGCGATTTCACAGGCTTCGACCACAAAATCGCTGCCGCTGGAGAAGCGCCGGCCGAAACCGCCGCCAGCCATCTGTACATGCACTGCCACTTGCTCCGGCTTGACGCCGAGGACGCGCGCAACGGCGGCGCCGTCCAGGCCTGGGCATTGGGAGCCGGTCCATATCTCGGCGCCGCCTTCGGCAAGCACGACGGTGCAGTTGAGCGGCTCCATGGCCGCGTGGGCCAGGTAAGGAAAGACGAATTCGGCTTCCAGCTGCCGCGGCGCCGTCGCCAGGGGCGCCATGTCAGCGTCGAAATGACGCGGGCCAGGGCGGCCGGCAAGCTCGCGGTACTGGGCCAGCTGCTGTGCGCTGTCCACCTTCTCGACGGCTGCGGTGTCCCACTGCAGCTTCAGCGCCTCGCGGCCTTGTTTGGCCGGCCAGTAACCGTCGGCAATCACCGCCACGCCCTCGGCGCCGCGGTCCAGCGGCACGCGCAGCACGGCTTTCACACCCTTGACGGCGCGCGCTGCACCGTCGTCCAGCGAGGCCAGGCGGGCGCCGAACACCGGCGGGCGCGCCACTACGGCCGTCAGCTGGCCGGGCAGGTGGACGTCAATCCCGAATTGCTGCTGCCCGCTGCTCTTGGCGCGTGCGTCCAGGCGTGCGGTGGGACGGCCGATGATACGGAAATCCTTGGGGTCCTTCAGTGTGACCTTTTCAGGCACGGGGAGGGCCATTGCTGCTTCGGCCAGTTCGCCGTAACCCAGCTTGCGCCCACCGGGGCCGAACACGGAACCAGCCTCGGTGCGCAGTGCAGCCGCGTCGACCTTCCAGCGCGCCGCCGCTGCGCCCAGCAGCATGGCGCGGGCGCGGGCGCCGAGCTCACGGTACTGCGTGAAGCTGTTCTTGACCGAACTGGAGCCGCCAGTGATGTGGATACCGAAGAACGGATCGACGTAGGCAGGATCGTTCGAGCCGTGCCTGCTGCGGACCAGGCTCCAGTCCGCGTCCAGTTCTTCGGCCAGGATCATCGCCAGGCCGGTCTGCACGCCTTGGCCGAATTCCAGCCGGTTGACCACTACCGTGACTTCGCCGCTAGGGGCGATCTGCACGAAAGTTAACGGCTGCTGGGTCGGCTTGAGGGCGCTGCCGGCCTGGCCGCCGCCGGCAGCTTGTCCCATGGCCAGGTGAGGAAAGGCGCCGAGCGCCAGGCCGACAGAACCGGCCAGCTTCAGGAACCGGCGGCGCGGAAGCGTGGCGGCCTCTTCGGCTTGTCCCCGGGTCAACAAGTGCTGCAAGGCGCGCGGCATTTCGCTGTAATCAACATTGGGCAGCATGGCAGTTCCTTCAGGCGAGAGTTTTGGCGGCATCGGCCACGGCGGCGCGGATGCGGGCGTAGGTGCCGCAGCGGCAGATGTTGCCGGCCATCGCCGAGTCGATCTCGGCAGCGGTCGGCTGCTTGCCGCGCGGCAGCGATTTGAGGAAACCGGTAGCGCTCATGATCTGGCCGCTCTGGCAGTAACCGCATTGCGCTACATCGTGCTTGACCCATGCAGCGTGCACCGCGGCGCCGACCGGGTCGCTGCCGTCGGTGACGGCTTCGATGGTGGTGATCTTCCTGCCTTCCGCAGCGGAGACAGGTGTAATGCACGAGCGGGTAGCCTGGCCGTCCAGGTGCACGGTGCAGGCGCCGCATAGCGCGGCGCCGCAGCCGAACTTGGTGCCGGTCATGCCTAGCGTGTCGCGCAAGGCCCAGAGGATGGGGGTGCCGGGGTCGGTATCGACGGTGTACTGGCGGCCGTTGACGTTGAGCGTGCTCATGGGTGGCGGTTCTCCATAATGTGGGTGGGGTGAGGCTTGGCGGACGCCGGCCAATGCGTAAATTATGGATCTTTGCCAATCGGATCAGCTTGCCGGTTTCGACGCTTTTCTTGCCTATTCCTACGTTTTATCGCTGTCGCCTGCTTTTTTCCGGCTCAGGCGGATTCGCGCTCAGGCCGGCGCCAGCTCACCGTACCAGTAGGCGGCTGTGACTCCGCCATCCATGAGGAAATCGCTGCCGGTGATAAACGCTCCGTCCGCGCCCATGAGCAGGGCGCCGACGTTTCCTACTTCATCGGGAGTCCCCGCGCGGCCGGCAGGGGACAGTTCTATCATCCGCCGGTATCCTGCGCCGCGCGGGCCGGAAAGCTCATCCTTGGCGAGCGGCGTAACGATGATGCCCGGGCTGATAGTGTTGACTCGTGCGCCGCGCTTGCCCCAGCGCACCGCCTCGGCCATGACGCGCAATGCGTTTCCTCGCTTGGAAATCTGGTAGGCGTTGAGCGGGTCGGTTACCCGCTCCGGCTGGAGCATGGGCAGTGCGAGCAGTTCGTCAACCGGCGTGATCGCCAGCGCCTTGTTTTGTTCCGGTGTCAGCGCCGGGAGACGATGTCCGGACTGCGACGCGATCACCACGCCGGCGCCGCCGCGGGCGACGACGTTGCCAAACTCCTCCAGCACGAGTGCCGTGCCATACAGGTCGACCCGCAGGATCTGGGCGGGCGACGCCTGCGTCGGAGAAACCCCAGCCGCATGGATCAATCTTGTAACCGCGCCAAGGGCCTCGGCCATCTCGGCGAGAGCGTGGACGGACTGGCGCGCAGTGACATCCACCACGGCAGTGCTCACCTCGAATCCGGCTTCGCTGAGAGTTTTCGCGGCGGCGTTGGCATTATCCTCGCGCAGGTCTGCCAATAAAACGTGTTTTCCCGCACTGACCCGGCGGGCGATCGCCTGGCCGATCGATCCCGATCCGATGATTACGATGACGTCTTTCATTCAGATTTCCTTTAATGTCCGATGAATGGCAGTTCAGCTGGGTTGCCGGGCGTTCGTGCCCGCCAGGTATTGTTCATCGCTGACCTTTTCCATCCAGACCACCGCGACGCCGTCCAGCGCCTCCTGCACCGCGATATGGGTCATGGCGGTGGTAGGCGTCGCCCCGTGCCAGTGCTTGTGTCCTGGCGGACACCAGATCACGTCGCCGGCGCGAATTTCCACAACTGGCTCGCCCTCGCACTGGGTCCAGCCGCAGCCGGCGGTGACGATCAGCGTTTGGCCCAGCGGGTGGGTGTGCCAGGCCGATCGGGCGCCTGGCTCGAAGGTGACGCTGGCGCAGGAAGTGCGGGCCGGCGCCGGCGGCGTGCTCAGCATTTCTACCCGGACCTGGCCGGTAAAAGTAGCCTCGGGGCCTTTTATTGAAGCGATCGTGCCCACGCGTCTGAGTTCCATGGCATTTCCTTTGCATTCTGTGAGGGGATGCCGAGCAGTTTATCGCGCAAGGACTGTCGTGATTAGATGCTATTATCGGCATGGACTTATGAGAAGGATTCATGAATGGCGCGTGAAAATTTCAACGATCTGCTGGCCTTCGTCACTGTCGCCCGCGAAGGCAGCTTTACGCGCGCCGCCGCACAGCTTGGCGTGTCGCAGTCTGCGCTCAGCCACACCGTTCGCGCGCTGGAAACCAGGCTGGGGATCCGCTTGCTGACGCGCACCACGCGTAGCGTTTCCGCCACGGAAGCTGGCGAACGATTATTGATGACGGTGGCGCCGCGCCTCGATGAAATTGAAGCCGAAATGGCGGCGCTGAGCGAACAGCGCGACAAGCCTGCGGGCAAGCTGCGCATCACTACCGCCGAACACGCAGCCAACAGCGTGCTGTGGCCCAAGCTGAACACATTCCTCCCCGGCTACCCTGACATCAAGGTCGAGGTGACCATTGACTACGGGCTGACCGACATCGTGGCAGGGCGTTTCGACATCGGCATACGCCTTGGCGACCAGGTGGCAAAGGACATGATCGCGGTGCGGATCGGGCCGGACTTGCGCATGGCCGTGGTCGGATCGCCGGCCTATTTCGAGCGCCGCCCGCTACCGCGCACGCCGCACGAACTGACCGCGCACAATTGCAGCAATCTCCGCCTGCCGACCTATGGCGGGCTGTATGCCTGGGAGTTTGAAAAAAATGGCCACCCGCTGAAAGTGCGGGTCGAGGGCCAATTGACGTTCAATAGCAGCAGTCCATGCCTGAGAGCGGCCCTGGCTGGTTTCGGCCTGGCGTTTTTGCCCGAAGACATGGTGCTTGAGCATGTGAACGCAGGGCACCTGGTGCGCGTGCTGGAAGACTGGTGCGCTCCCTTTGCCGGTTACCATCTGTACTACCCAAGCAGGCGCCAGGCATCGCCCGCGTTCATGCTGCTGGTCGATGCCTTACGCTATCGCGCCTGAACCGTACGCTGGCCGGAACGCGTTCGCTGCCGGCGAAGACACAGCGTTTTATCGCGTTCCTGCAAGAGCACTTCAGCAACAAGCAGGCCCCTGATCAAGAGCGATCCTTAAGCTTTCTCGGGGGCCGTGCGACTGGTCGTGCGGAATCTTATTTCCGGCTGCCCAGATCCATGAGCATGCGGGTCAGCAGATAAAAACGCGGCGCGACGCTGTCGACTTCGGCGTATTCTTCCGGCGTATGGATGCCGCCGCCGACAATGCCGAAACCGTCCAGCGTCGGGATGCCGACGCCAGCCGAGAGGCTCGAATCGGCTGCGCCGCCGCTGCCCTCAAGCGTCAGCTTCTTGCCTAATTCGCCATAAATGGCTTGTGCCTTGGCGGCCAGCGCCTCCGATTGCGGGTTTGCCGGCATCGGCGGGAAACCGCGCTTCAGGCTGGTCGTTACCTTTGTATCGGGGATCAATTTTTTCTCCGACACCCTGGCCAGGTCCTTTTCGACGCGGTCGAACTCTTCGGGAACCGCGACGCGCACATCGCCGAAGGCGGTAGCGTGATCTGGAATGACGTTAGTCGCGCCGCCTGCGTTTATCACGGTAAAGTTGACTGTGGTCTGTTTCTCGCGGTCGCCAAGCTGGCCGAGCTGCAATATCTGGTGTGCGGCTTCCATCGCCGCATTGCGGCCGCTGTCGGGCGCCACGCCGGCGTGCGCCGCCTTGCCGGCGACTTCGACCTTCACCGTGCCGCTGCCTTTACGCCATACCACCAGGCCGTCGGCCGGCCGGCCCGGTTCGAGGTTAAGCACCACATCGTGCTGCCTGGCGACTTTTTCGATCAGCGCGCGTGAACCGGCCGAGCCGGTTTCCTCATTCGAGTTGAGCAATAAGGTGATCTGGGCGTAATCTTTAAAGCCGATTTGTTGCAGGATGCGCAAGGCATACAGGCCGGCGACGATGCCGCCCTTGTCATCCATGACGCCAGGGCCGTAAGCCCGGCTGTCTTTGATATAAAACGGTTTTGCCGTGGCTGTCCCGTGCTTGAAAACCGTATCCATGTGCGCCATCAGCAGGATTTTCCCTTTGCCGGATCCGGTGAATGTCGCCACCACGTTATTGCCGTTTGCGGGTGCTGCCGCCGGATAGGTTTCAACGTTCGCCCCGATTTTTTTCAATTCTTCGATCACGATCCCGCTGACCTGGCTCAATCCCTGTTCGTCGCCGGTGCCGGTATCGATGTTCACCAGGCGTTCCAGCAGTTTCAAGGCCTCGCCCTTGTATTGCTCGGCTTTTTCATAAACCTGTTTATCGGGTTCGGCGAAAGAGGAGGGGGCGGCTAAACCAAGAGCGATGCCTAAACCCAGGCTTGACATGAATGCGGATCGTGCAAAATGAAACATTATTGTGGGCTCCCGTTTGATGTTGGATTGCTGGACGATTGAACTGGATTCTGGCACAGACCGGATGGCTCCGGCAAAGGATTCACGAAGATGGTTCAGGCGGCTTCGCTGATGCGGCGGGCGATGGCTTCGCCCATCTCGGTGGTGGAGGCATTGCCGCCCAGGTCGGCCGTGTGCGGTCCGCTGGCCAGCACCGCCTTGACCGCGGCGACGATGGCGTCATGCGCCTGCCGTCCGGCGCCGCTGCCGCCTGTGAGGAAATCGAGCATCATGGCGCCCGACCAGATCATGGCGACCGGGTTGGCGATGTTCTTGCCGTAGATATCGGGCGCGGAACCGTGCACCGGCTCAAACAGGGATGGGAAATTGCGTTCCGGGTTCAGGTTGGCCGACGGCGCCAGGCCGATGGTGCCGGTGCAGGCGGGGCCCAGGTCGGACAGGATGTCGCCGAACAGGTTGGAGGCGACCACTACGTCGAAGCGCTGCGGCTGCAATACGAAGCGCGCGCACAGGATGTCGATATGCTGCTTGTCCCACGCGATGTCCGGATAGCTGCCGGCGACTTCCGCCGCCCGGGCGTCCCACCAAGGCATGGAAATCGAAATGCCGTTGCTTTTGGTGGCGACGGTGACATGCTTGCGGGGCCGGGTCCTGGCAAGCTCGAACGCGTATTTCAGCACCCGCTCGGTGCCGCGGCGCGAGAACACTGCCTGCTGCATGACGATTTCATTGGGGGTGTCCTGGTACATGATGCCGCCGACCGACGAATATTCGCCCTCGGTGTTTTCGCGCACGATCATCATGTCGATGTCGCCGGCGTTGCATCCCGCCAGCGGGCTGCGGACGCCTTCGAAGGTCTGCGCCGGGCGCAGGTTGATGTATTGGTCGAATTCACGGCGGAACTTCAGCAGCGAGCCCCATAGCGAAATGTGGTCGGGGACGATCACGGGCCAGCCGACCGCGCCGAAATAAATCGCATCCATCGGCGCCAGCTGCGCTTTCCAGTCTTCCGGCATCATGCTGCCGGTCTGTGCGTAGTAGTCGCAATTGGCCCAGTCGAAGTGCGTCAGTTCCAGCGCGATACCGAAGCGTTTGGCGGCGGCGCCGACCGCGCGCAAGCCTTCTGGCATGACTTCCTTGCCGATGCCGTCGCCGGGAAGCACGGCGATTTTGTAGGTGCTTTTCATTTTTACTCTTTCATCGGTCAGTGAATAGAGGCAAGGTCAAATGATATGGCAATCCTGCAGACAATGCTGTCGGCCGTCGCCCAGGAGTGAAAATACTACAAGTCGCCCCCGGTTTTTGTGGTAGCGCCGGCCAGCCGGGCAATCCTATAGTCTCCCTGCGTCACAAAGACGCGGTGCATAAAAAACAGAGGAGACAATAGTGATGAATAAACTCGCCTATGCCGGTGCGCTTGCCGGCCTGGTGTTCCTGACGCCGGCCGCTTCCGCGGCCGATTCCTGCAGCGTTCCGCAATTGAAAGTACTGGCCCAGAAGACCCTGGGCCTGACCACGCTTGAGAAGTCGCTGGCCGACTACCGCAAGGCCAGCGGCACCCAGGTCGACCTGGTGTATTTCGGCGAAAACGACCGCCGCGGCAAATCGCGCCTGGACGCTTCCACCAAGGCCGGCGCCTACCAGGTCTACTACGTGGACGAAGCCAATGTGGCGGAGTTCGCCGCCGCCGGCTGGATCCTGCCCTTGCTGAAATACTATCCGAAGGAATACGACTACAACGATTTCCTGCCCGGCCGCCGCGCCGTCGCCAGCTACAAGGATGTCGCTTATTTTGCGCCGCTCTATGGCGGCGGCGATTTCCTTTATTACCGCAAGGATCTGCTGGACAAGGCGCACATTGCGGTGCCGAAGACGCTGGAAGAACTGCAGGCCGCCATCAAGAAGCTGAATAATCCGCCGGCGGTGTACGGCTGGGTGGCGCGCGGCCAGCGCGGTTCGGGCATGAACGTGTGGCGCTGGTCGCCGTTCTTCACCGCCATGGGCGGCGAATGGGTCGGCAAGGATGGCAAGGCCGGCTTCAATTCAGCGGCCGGGGTGAAAGCCACGCAAACCTACATGGAGCTGCTGAAATACACGCCGCCCGGCACCGCCACCTACGACTGGAGCAATGCGATCGAAGCGTTCCGCGCCGGCAAGGTCGCCTTCATGGTCGAGTCGACGCCGTTCGCCGACTGGATGGAAGACCCCAGCAAATCGTCCGTTGTGGACAAGGTCGGGTATGCGCGGCCGCCGGCGCCGCTGTCTTCGGCAGGTTTCGGCCACGGCTTTGCGATTGCCGCCTACGGCAGCAAGGATGAATGCACGCGCCAGGCAGCCGGCAAATTCATCGCCTGGGCCAGCAGCAAGGAACAGGAGCAGGCGCGCCTCAAGGATGGCGTGTTCAGCGACTACAACCGCAGCAGCACGATCGGCAGCCCGTACTTCCAGCAGCATGTGAAGCCGGGGATCGTCGCCGGCCTGAACGCGATCACCGACACCACCAGGCTGAATATCTGGTCGTCGCCGCTGTGGCCGCAAGTCGGCGACAACCTCGGCGTGGTGCTGGAAGAACTGTTCACCGGCACCCGCACCGACGCCAAGGCCGCGCTGGACGACGCCGCCAAGTACACCGACGCCGTCATCGCCCGCGCCGGCCGCCGCAACTGAACGTCACTCAGGATTGCCAGGCGGCCCCGGTCCGGCGCCGCCTGGCGCAGCCTTGCGAGAAACGACAATGAATAAACGCCATAGCACCTCCTTGCCCTATGTGTTCCTGCTGCCGCCTCTGCTGATCCTGGCCGTGCTGGCGCTGGTGCCCACCGTCGGCGCGATCTACCTGGCGCTGCGCGACCGCATGCTGCAATACGCCGACAGCCATTTCGTCTGGTTCGAGAATTTTTCGCGGCTGGCGGCCGACCGCCGCTTCCTCAACGCCATCAAGGTCTCGGCGCAATGGGAAGCGGTCACCGTGCTCGGCACCCTGGTGGTGGGCGTGCTGCTGGCGGTCTGGCTGTTCGAGAAGACTTCGCCGCGCACCCGCAACCTGCTGTCGGTGCTGCTGATCATTCCGGTGCTGCTGCCGCGGGTGTCGGCGGCCTTCCTGTGGAAATTCATGTTTTCGCCGTTGCTGGGCATTGTCAGCTGGCTGCTGGGTTTTGCCGGCCTTGGCAACATCGCGTTCCTGTCCGATCCTGCCCTGGCGCTGCTGGCGGTAGCCTTTGTCGACGTCTGGCAATGGGGCCTGTTCTTTGCCGTGATCGTGCTCAAGCTGCTGGAGACCTTGCCGCCGGAACCGCTGGAGGCAGCCCGCATCGACTATGCCCGCAGCTGGGAAGTGTACGCCCTGGTGGCGCTGCCGATGCTGCGGGCGCCGCTGGTCAGCCTGGCGCTGATCAAGATGATCGAGTCGCTGCGTTCGTTCGACCTGATCTACGTCATGACCAAAGGTGGTCCCGGCATCGCCACCGAGACGCTGGACATGTACGCCTATTCCCAGGGAATCGGCTTGTCCGGCGATATCTCCTACGCCTCGGCGATGGCGGTCCTGATGATGGTGCTGACCACCGCGCTGTTCACAATCATTTGGAAGCGAGCAAAAAAATGGCAAGAATAATTGCAGACATGCCGGCGCGGGTCGAGGCGCCGCTGGCGGCGCCCGCCAAAACCGCGGCCCAAGGCAGCCTGGTGCGCGGCTTATCCAAGGCAGTCGGCTGGCTGGGCCTGGCGCTGCTGGTGACGGTGGCTTTGTTCCCGGTGCTGTGGGCGCTGCTCAATTCTCTCAAGGAATTGATGGATATCGTCTCGCCGACGCCGCGTTTCCTGTTCCGGCCGACCCTGGACAACTATCGGCAGGTGCTGCATACGCCGGAAGTGCTGTCCGGCCTGTACAACAGCATCCTGGTGGTGGGCGCCGCGGTGGGGCTGGGTGCGCTGCTGGGCCTGCCCGCCGCCTACGCCATCGCCCGCTATCCGTTCCGCCGGCGCGACGACGTCCAGTTCTTCGTGCTGTCGCTGCGCTTCCTGCCGCCGGTGGCGGTGGCGATCCCGCTGATGGCGGTCTGGATCGACCTCGGTGTTTACGACACCCGTTTTTCGCTGATAGCGACTTATCTCCTGACCACCTTGTCGACCATCATCTGGCTTTCGATCCCGGCCTTCCAGCGGGTTCCGCGCGAAGTCGAGGAAGCCGCGACCATCGACGGTTATGGGCCGTATGCGGTGTTCTGGCGCATTGCCTTGCCGATCGCTTCCAAGACCCTGCTGGGCGGCGTTGTCTTCAGCTTCGTGCTGGTCTGGAACGAACTGATGATGGCGCTGACCCTGACTTCGCAGCAGGCCGCGACCCTGCCGGTGATCGCCGCCACGTTCACTTCGATGGGCCAGGAAGTGCCGTGGGGCGTGGTCAACGCGTCCACTGTGCTGCTGGCGTTGCCGCCGCTGGTGTTCCTCGGCTTGCTGAGCCAGCTGCTCAATTCCATGCTGAAGCATCGCTGATGCTTTGCACAAGATTAACAACGGAGCAGCGCCGTCTCGCTGCGCTAACAAGATAATGGAGTAGATGATGAAAGCCCTGGTTCTCGAAAAACAGCATGACATCCGGTTGCGCGAGATTGACTTGCCGCTGGCCATCGGTCCGCGCGACGTCAAGATCAAGATCCATACGGTCGGCGTCTGCGGCAGCGACGTGCATTATTACCAGCACGGCAATATCGGTCCCTTCGTGGTGCACGAACCGATGGTGCTGGGGCATGAAGCCGCCGGCGTGATAACCGAAATCGGCGCCGACGTCAGGCACCTGCAGGTGGGCGACCGCGTCTGCATGGAGCCGGGCGTGCCGGATTTCGAATCGAAGGCGGTCCGGCTCGGCCTCTACAATCTCGATCCGGCCGTGCGCTTCTGGGCGACGCCGCCGGTCCATGGCTGCCTGACGCCGTTCGTCTCGCATCCCGCCGCGTTCACCTTCAAGCTGCCGGACAATGTCAGTTTCGCCGAAGGCGCGATTGTCGAACCGCTGGCGATCGGCTTGCAGGCCGCCACCAAGGCCAGGATCAAGCCGGGCGACCTGGCGGTAGTGATCGGCGCCGGCACGATCGGCATGATGACGGCGCTGGCGGCGCTGGCCGGCGGCTGCAGCCGGGTGGTGATCTGCGACCTGGTGCAGGAAAAACTGGACCTGATCCATGCCTATCCCGGCATCACCACCGTCAACCTGCGCCAGCAGCCGCTGCTGGAAACCGTGATTGGCCTGAGCGGGGAGTGGGGCGCCGACATCGTGTTCGAAGCCAGCGGCAGCGACAAGGCTTACGACGGCATCTTCGACCTGCTGTGCCCGGGCGGCTGCCTGGTGCTGGTGGGCATGCCGGCCGACAAGGTGGCCATCGATATCGTTGCAATCCAGGCCAAGGAAATCCGTATCGAATCGGTGTTCCGCTATGCCAATATCTTCCCGCGTGCGCTGGCCCTGATCGCGTCCGGCAAGATCGACGTCAAGCCCTTCATTTCGCGCTCATTCAAATTCGCCGACGGCGTCGCCGCTTTCGACGCGGCCGCCAGCGGCAATCCGCACGACGTCAAGATCCAGATCGAATTGGAGTAGCGCCATGGCCAGCATCGTTTGCGACAAGTTGGTAAAACATTATGAAGGCAACCCGGTAGTCCACGATTTCAGCATGGAGATCGAGGACGCCGAATTCATCGTGCTGCTCGGCCCCTCCGGCTGCGGCAAGTCGACCATCCTGCGCATGATGGCCGGGCTGGAAGACATCAGCGGCGGCGCCTTGCACATCGGCGCCAGGCAAGTGAATGACTTGCCGCCGCGCGAGCGCGATATCGCCATGGTGTTCCAGAATTACGCCCTGTATCCGCACATGACGGTGTACGACAACATGGCTTTTGGCCTGCGCCGCCTGAAGACGCCGGAGAGCGAGATCAGCCAGCGGGTCGGGCAAGTGGCGCGGATGCTCAGCCTGGAGCCGCTGCTGCAGCGCAAGCCGAAGCAGATGTCAGGCGGCCAGCAGCAACGGGTGGCGATCGGCCGCGCCATGATCAAGACGCCGGCGGTATTCCTGTTCGACGAACCGCTGTCGAACCTGGACGCCAAGCTGCGCGCCCAGCTGCGCGGCGACATCAAGCGCCTGCACCGGCAATTGGCGACCACCTCGGTCTACGTTACCCACGACCAGCTGGAAGCGATGACGCTGGCCGACCGCATCGTGCTCCTGAAAGCAGGGCGGATCGAGCAGGTCGGCACGCCGGCCGAAATTTACAACCATCCGGTATCCAGGTTCGCCGCCGGATTCATCGGCACGCCGGCGATGAATTTCATCGATTGCGTCGCCAGCCATGAAGACGGCATGACCGTGCTGGATAGCGGCCAGGCCCGCTGGCGCTTGCCGCAATCCTTGTTTGCGGCCGGCGACGGCCAGTCCGTCGTGCTGGGAGTACGGCCCAACCACATGTTCACCACAAGCGCCGGCGGCCTGCAGGTTGAAATACGGGGGCAGGTCGACCTGGTGGAACTGCTGGGAGCGGAATCGCTGGTCAGCCTGCTGCATGCCGGGCGGGAAATTACTGCGCTGGTGCCGGCCAACCGTTGTCCGCGGATCGGGGAGCAAGTATGTTTTAATGTCTCGATGAACGACCTGCATGTGTTCGATGCAGAGACAGGTCGCAGCCTGGTATTGCGCCATTGATACTGATCTGGCCCCGGGCGACAACAGGAGACGACATCATGCAGCCGGACCTTGAGCTTATCCAGAAAGTGCAATACCAGTCGTTCCGCGTCTGGTCCCACGGTTATCCGCACCAGGTGGCGCGCTGGCACTATCATCCCGAGTACGAGCTGCACTATCTGCGCGAGACGCGCGGCAAGATGTTTGTCGGCGACTACATCGGCGATTGCGGGCCGGGCAACCTGGTGTTCACCGGCCCCAACATTCCGCACAACTGGGTGAGCGAACTGGCGCCCGGCGCCAGCGTGGCGGAGCGCGACCTGGTGCTGCAGTTCGGTGCTGAATTCATGCAGGATTGCCTGGCGCTGTTTCCCGAGTTCGGCCAGGTGCAGAACCTGCTCGACGAGGCCCGCCTGGGCGTGCAGTTCGGCAAGGAGGCGGAGACGCGCGCGCATGAAACCATGAGCGCCATGCTCAGCGCCAGCGATACCCGGCGTGTGATCCTGTTCCTCGATTTGCTGGATTACCTGTCGCATGCGCCGCGCGTGCGGCTGGCCAGCCCCAGCTACGATCCCAGCATCGACCAGCGCCGCAACGCCGTCATCAACCAGGTGCTGGCGTATATCCTGGAAAACTACACCGCCGACCTGAGGGAAGCCGACGTCGCCGAACTGGCGCGCATGGCCGGCGCAGCTTTCTCGCGTTTCTTCCGCAAGAATACCGGCCTGACCTTCGTCCAGTATGTCAACCACCTGCGGCTCAACCGCGCCTGCGAGCTGTTGATGAACAGCGAGCTGTCGGTGACCGACATCTGTTACCGGGTGGGCTTCAATAACGTGTCGCATTTCAATCACCAGTTCTTGCAGAAAAAACAGATGTCGCCGTCCAAGTTCAGGGCCTGCCATCTGACGCAAGGCAGCAGCGGCAGCATCCAGTCCGCCGCCCAATAAAAAAGAAGGATTCATTCATGTACCTGGGAATCGACCTCGGCACCTCCGAAATCAAGGCCATGCTGGTGGATGGCGGCAACCAGGCGGTCGCCAGCAGCGCCGTCAAGCAGAGCATCAGCCGGCCCTATCCGCTGTGGTCGGAACAAAGTCCCGAAAACTGGTGGCAAGCGACCTGCGACGCGCTGGATCAATTGCGGGCTGCGGCGCCGGCGGCATTCGCTGCGGTGCGCGCGATCGGCATTTCAGGCCAGATGCACGGCGCCGTCCTGCTCGATGCGCGCCATCGGGTGCTGCGGCCGGCGATCCTGTGGAACGACAGCCGTTCTTTCGCCGAATGCATCGAACTGGAAGCGCTGGTGCCGGAATCGCGCCAGATCACCGGCAACCTGGCGATGCCGGGTTTCACCGCGCCCAAGTTGCTGTGGCTGCAGAAGCACGAGCCGGCCGTGTTCCGCAGCATCGCCAAGGTACTGCTGCCCAAGGATTACCTGGTCTACCGCCTTACGGGGGAGCTGGTATCGGACATGTCGGATGCCGCCGGCACCTTGTGGCTGGATGTCGCCCGGCGCGACTGGTCGGAACGCATGCTGGAAGCAACCGGCCTGGGCCGCGAGCAGATGCCGGCCTTGATCGAGGGGCGCGACGTGGCCGGCCAGTTGAAGGACGACCTGGTTCGGCAGTGGGGCTTCAGCGGCAAAGTGCTGGTAGCCGGCGGCGCCGGCGACAATGCCGCCGCGGCAGTCGGGGTGGGGGCAGTGGCCCCCGGCAGCGCCTTGGTGTCGCTCGGCAGCTCGGGTGTGATATTCGTCTCGAACGATCATTTTTCGCCGAATCCGGCACAGGCGATGCACGCCTTCTGCCACGCCTTGCCGCAGCGCTGGTGCCAGATGAGCGTGACGCTGGCCGCCACCACCAGCCTGTCATGGGCTACGCGCCTGACCGGGCACAGCAGTGAAGCGGCGTTTGCGCGGCTGGCGGAAGACGCCGTGATCGAGACGGCGCCGATTTTCCTGCCGTACCTGAACGGTGAACGCACGCCGCACAACAATGCCCAGGCCAGCGGCATGTTCTTCGGTTTGAGTTCGAACACCGACGCCGCTGCGATTGCCTATAGCGTGATGGAAGGCGTGGCGTTCTCGTTGGCTGACGGTTATGCGGCGCTGGGCGCGGCAGGCACGCGCATCAGCCAGGCGGTATTTGTCGGCGGCGGCGCCCGCAGCCGGTTCTGGGGCTCGCTGGTGGCCTCGTCCTGCGGTTTTGCGCTGCAGCGGCCGGTAGGCGGCGACCTTGGCGCCGCCTTCGGCGCTGCCCGCCTGGCGCGCATGGCGGCTACCGGCGAAGCGGCGGAGGCGGTCTGCGGCAGCTTGCCGGGGGATGACCTGATCGTGCCGTCCGCCACGCTGGCGGCACGCCTCAAGCCGCGTTATGAGCGCTACAAACGCTTGTATCTGGCGACGAATGACAGCGCGCTGCAACAGCCGCGGGCGGGCTGAACCGAATGCCGGCATCACAGACGGCGACCCAGGATCAGTTGGTACTGAGCCGCCGCCTGCTGAACTTGCAATTTTATGCGCGGGCCGCAAACCGCATGGCTGCCGAATTCATGCAATAGCGCAGGCCGGTCGGCTTGGGGCCATCGTCAAATACATGGCCCAGGTGGGCGTCGCACAGACGGCAAGATACCGCCGTGCGCTGCATGCCGAAACTACGGTCGGTTGCGCTGACAACGTTGGCTGCTGAAATAGGCTGCCAGAAACTCGGCCAGCCGGTGCCCGATTCAAACTTGGTTCTCGAATCGAACACCGCGGTATCGCAGCAGATGCATCGATACAAGCCATCCTGGTGGTTATTCCAGTCTTTGCCGGTAAACGGCCGCTCCGTTCCCGCCTGGCGCGTAACCAGGTAGGAGGTCTCGGAGAGCTGCTTGCGCCAGTCCGCGTCGGTCTTTACCAGCTTGGGGACGCGGACCGTCTTGTCGAGTTTTCCGGCCGGAGAAAACAGATCGATGGTCACTTCGGCGCCAGGGTTTGCAGCGGCCAGCGGCGCTGCTGCCGCCCGCCCCAGCAAACTGCCGGCCGCGACAGCGCCCAAGCCGATTTTCATGAACAAACGGCGCTGGGAATCAGGTGCGGTTGCGCCTGCCTTTGCCTTGTTATCCGGGATATTCATGTCGCCTCCTATCCGAAAGTGAATGCGAACGCCTGGGCCCCGCCGTCGAGGAATTCGATAGAAAAAGTGTGCTCGCCGACATTGCCTGTTTGCCTGATCAGCTGGTAGAGCCGTTGCTCGCTGACCGTGCCGTCGCCTTTGTCATCGATGTCGGCGCCGTGCGACTGCAGCGGCGGCTGGCCGTCAAGCGTGACGCGAAACCGCACTGGTTTTCCATCGGCGCCGGGGCCAATCACCAGATGCAGGTCGCGCGCATAAAAGCGGAAAGAGACCTTGCCTGTTCCGCCTGCCAGCATGGCCTTTTCCTTGTCGACCTGCCACTTGCCGTCCAGCCCCCATTGATTGAGCGCCAAGGGCTTGGCCAGCCGGTATTCGGCCGCGCGATCCGGCTGAAGCTCGGGCGCCGCGGCGAAATTGTCGGCATGTTCATAACCCAGGTAGGTTTCGGGCGACTGCATATGCGCGTTGTCGGCTGCGGCTTGCACGCCATCGGCGTCGATCGGCGCTCCCGGCGCAGGAAGATTCTTTGCGCCGGCGTCGGTCAGCAGCCGGCGGATCAGCATTTCCGATTCGTCATAGTTGCCTTCGCCGAAATGATGGCCCCGGACCCGGCCTTGCGCGTCGATAAAGTAATGCGCCGGCCAATACTGGTTATTGAAAGCCTGCCAGATGCTGAAGTTGTTATCCAGCGCAACGGGATAGCCGATTTTCATTTCATTGACTGCGCGCTGCACATTCTTCAGGTCTTTTTCAAAGGCGAACTCGGGCGCGTGAACGCCCAGCACGACCAGCCCATAGTCCTTGTATTTCTCGCTCCAGGCCTTGACGTAAGGAAGGGAGCGCAGGCAATTGATGCACGAGTAAGTCCAGAAATCGACCAGGACCACTTTCCCGCGCAATGCCTCCGGCGTCAGCGGCGCCGAGTTGATCCATGCCGTGGCGCCGGCCAAGGAAGGGAGTTGGCCTTCAACGCCTGGATCTCGATATGTCCCTGCGCTGCTCATCATGGCGTTGCCGCCGTTCATTGTGATGGCGGCTTCATCGGCGGGCGCGGGCTTGATCCGTTCAATCAGCAATTGTTCCAGGCGATTGGTGCTGTTGAGCGACAAGCGCCTCAGGACATCGGTGTCCCAGCCGGCGGCAATGGCGGCGACAGCCAGCAGGATCGCCACACCCAGGCCGCGCCGGATCCATTCGCCCGCGCCCAGGGATTTTTTCATCAGCGCAAAGAGACGGCCGCCGACCAGCAATGCGGCGCCAAGCGATGTCGCCGCGCCGGCGGCATAGGCAAACAACAACAGCGATGTGTGGGTGTTCGGACCGGAAATGGCTGCGCCGGTGAGCACCAGCCCCAGGATAGGGCCGGCGCATGGCGCCCACAACAGGCCGGTGGCGATGCCCAGCAAGAACGCCCGCAGCGCGCCCGAACCGCCCTGGTTATCCGATGCGCCTTGCACCAGGCGATTGCCCAGCGAAACGAACGGCTTCGCCACGATATCGGCCAGGCGCTTGGACAGCAGCGTCAACGCAAATGCGGCAAGCATGGCCAGCGCCAGCACGCGGCCATATTGATTGATATGCACAGCCCAGGCGCCGCCCACCGCCGCCAGCGACGCGATGCCCGCGAAGGTTGCGGCCATGCCGACCAGCATCGGCAAGCCGGACCGCATGAACGGCTGTTCCGCGCGGGCAAACACGAATGGCAGAACCGGCAAGATGCAGGGGCTGAGGATGGTCAGCACGCCGCCAAGGAACACCAGCAAAAACAAGATCATTTTTTCTCCGTTATCAATGCAGTCTTTCAGTGTTTTCTGGATCACAACAGATTAGTCGCCGGTTCCGCCAGGCCATTACAACGATATTCTGCGCCGGATGGCGCGCGGCGTTGAGGGCGGATCAAATCATTGCACCGGGGGATTCCAGGAACCCAGAGTAGGGCAGGAGGGAGGGCAAACGCATTACAAATGAATGACAATTCGGTCATTCGAAATGGAGCAAGGGCGTATGACTGCTGCGCAGCCATGCGCGGCCATGCGCGGCCCCAGGCGCGACAGGCTGTTTCCATGCGTGGAGTTTTGCCGCAGGCCCCGATCCGCAGGCCTGCGGATCGGGTTATGCTTTCTTGAAACGGCTTGCCTCTTCAGACCCCGAGGTGGCGTTGCCCTTGCTGTAGGAATGCGCGCCGACACCGGCAAGCTTGCCGCCTTGAACGATCAGGTACTCGTCGCGGATCGGCCGGTTGTCGAAATAGCATTCCAGGATTTCCCGGGTGCCCGCCGCATAACGTGTCTGCGCCGACAGGCTGGTTCCGGAAATGTGCGGCGTCATGCCATGGTGCGGCATGGTGCGCCACGGATGATCGTTCGGAGGCGGCTGCGGGAACCAGACGTCGCCGGCGTAACCGGCCAGCTGTCCGCTCTCCAGCGCGCTGACGACGGCGTCGCGGTCGCACAGCTTGCCGCGCGCGGTGTTGATCAGATAGGCGCCGCGCTTGAAATTCTTCAGCGACTTCTCATTGATCATGTGCTCCGTTTCCGGATGCAGAGGGCAGTTGAGCGTGATGACGTCGCACACCTTGCTGAGGCTTTCCAGGCTAGCGTGATAGGTCAGGTTCAGCTCTTTTTCGACGGCCTCAGGCAGGCGGTGGCGGTCCAGGTAGTGCAATTTGACGTCGAACGGCTTCAGCAGGCGCAGCACCCGCAAGCCGATGCGGCCGGCGGCGACCGTGCCGACGTTCATGGCTTCGAGGTCATAGGAGCGCGCCACGCAATCGGCGATGTTCCAGCCGCCCTTGACCACCCAGTTGTAGGACGGGATGTAATTGCGCACCTGGGCCAGTATCATCATGACGACGTGCTCGGCCACGCTGTGGCTATTACAGTAGGTCACTTCGGCGACCGTGACGTTGCGCTCCATCGCTGCCTGCAGGTCGGTGTGGTCTGAACCGATGCCGGCAGTGACGATCATTTTCAGTTTCTTGGCTTTGGCGATGCGCTCCGCGGTCATGTACGCCGGCCAGAACGGCTGGGAAATGACGATCTCGGCATCCGCCAGTTCGCGGTCGAGAACGCTGTTGTCGCCGTCCTTGCTGGAAGTGACCACCAGTTGATGGCCCTGGGCCTCCAGGTATTTGCGCAGGCCCAGTTCGCCCGAGACGCTTCCCAGCAATGCGCCGGGTTTGAAATCGATGCCTTTCGGCGTAGGCAGGCTTTGCCCATCCGGATAACGCTCCGGCTGCGGCAGGTCGTCGCGGGCATAGGTTTTCGGATAGCCGGTGACCGGGTCGTCGTACAGAACACAGACAATTTTTGCCATTTGAATCCTCCTGTTAGGTTGATGTCGTTGCTGGTCTTCAAGCAAGGGGACATGGAGGATTCTGGGCGGTTAGCCGTCAACGATCCAATACCGTAAAACAATCGTTCAATACACGCCGCTTATCAAACTGTCGAAACGCGCCTGCAGCGGCGTCTTGAGCGCCGTTTCAAGCGCCGCCGCGATGACCGGCGAGTAGGGATCCTGGCGGCGCACGACAAGTCCTATGCCGCGCGAAAGTCCAGGGGTGATCGGCACCATGGCGATTTCCTGCCGCAGCTCGATCAGGCTCAGCACGCTGTGCGGCACAACCGCGCAAAAATCGCTGCAGCGCAGCTGGGAATACAGCGCGAAAATCGAATCGCTTTCCATGCGGATGCGCGGGCTGGCGCCTGCGCGCCGGAAGGCGGCGTCGACGATGCGGCGGCTTTGCATGTTGGCGGTCAGCAGGCACAAGGGCAGCTCCGCGGCCTCGGCCCAGGTCAACGATTTCCGGCCTTGAAGCACGGAGCCGTCGCGCACGGCGAGCACGTAGCGCTCGACGAACAAAGGGTAGACCTGGAAGCCGTCCATCGACTTGTCGTCCATGAAGGTCAGTCCTATGTCGATGTCGCAGGTATCCAGGCGGCGCGCAATTTCATCGGAGGACAGGGACAGGACGTTGACCTTGATCTGGTCGTAGCTGGCCTGGCAGGACTGGGTCAGCAAGGGAACAATCGGCATGGTGGTTGGAATCGCGCCGATGCGCAATGTCCCGGACAGGTTCTTATGCGCATCGACAGTCTCCTGGCGCATCGCGTCATAACTAGACAGCATCTGCTGCGCCCAGCCGACAACGCGTTCGCCTTCCGCAGTCAACCCTTCATAATTCCTGCCGCGGCGCACCAGGCTGAGGTCGAGTTCCTTTTCGAGGTTGCGGATGGCGCTGGAAAGAGCCGGTTGCGACACATGGCAGGCTTCCGCGGCGCGCGAAAAATGTCCTATGTCTGCCAAGGTGACCAGGTATTTGAGCTGTCTTATGAACATGGGAGCGATCGGGATGTAGGCTCGGCTACGGTATGGCTACCCGCCAAGGCAGATTTTTCAGGTGGTTTTGCAACCAGGGCGATTGCGCTGAGACGTATATTACGTTATTCCCATGAAGATATAGCGAATAGGCGTAAATCGCTGCCCGGCAAACGCGCGGACCGCTGTCGTCTCGCAACGGCACTCGGGAGCCCGCCAACCGCCATATCTGCATGAGCGACTTGCAACACCCCAGCTTGACACCCCGCCACTTTTTGCCCACTATCATGCGCAGCGGAAATAGTGACTACCCATGGTCGTTAATCCCAATGCGCATTTCCTGCTTCGCAAACCACAAGGAAGCAGCCGAAACCGGCGCAAAATCCACACTTGCCAATTGAGGTTGCCCCCAACCGGCTCACATTCCTGAGCCTGTACGCTTAACGCCACTCACACGCCCCATGCTCGATCGGGACGAGGAACCAAACACCGCCGCCAAGGCGGCAAGTTGCGTTGCATCTGCGGATTGCTTGCCACTGATCGCCAGCGAACCGCTCCCCATTTTTTTGACAATACATGCTGGCGCCAAGGCGCCAAAGGATTTTCCATGATTTATGACGTCGTGATTGCCGGTGCAGGACCGGTCGGCTTATTCCTCGCCTGTGAGCTCAGGCTCGCGGGCATCTCGGTGCTGGTGCTGGAACAAACCGAGGACCCGCGCTCACCGCTAAAGCGGCTTCCGTTCGGCATGCGCGGACTATCGGCGCCCACTATCGAAGCCTTTTACCGGCGCGGATTGCTGAACGACATAGCGGCGCCGCAATGCGGCGTCTCAAGCGCCGGGAAAGCGGAACAGCCGCGCCGCCAAGCCGGCCATTTCGCCGGCATTCCTTTCGACTACGACAACGTCGACACCGCGAAATGGCAGTACCGCTTGCCAAGCCCGGCCGCCACCAACATGGCGGCCGATATGGAGCGCATCGAATCCGTCCTGGCGGCTCGCGCAAATGCGGCAGGGGTCGAAATCAGGCGTGGATCTGGCGTCGAAAGTTTCGACCAGTCGGGCGACGAAGTGATCATCCGCGCAGGCGGCGAGACTTTTCAGGGACGCTGGCTAGTCGGTTGCGATGGCGGCCGCAGCACGGTGCGCAAGGCGGGCGGTTTTGCGTTTGTCGGCAGCGATGCCGAATTCACCGGCTATTCAGTCCAGGTCGAGATCGGCGATCCAGACAAGCTTGGTTCAGGCCGCATCTACACGCCCGCCGGCATGTATTTCCAGTCGCGGCCCGGGGTCATCGCGATGGTCGAATTCGACGGGGGCGCGTTCCACCGGACCCAGCCGATCACGCTCGAACACGTGCAGGCGGTGTTGCGCCGCATCTCCGGGACCGGCGTCACCCTGACGGCCCTCCAGCTTGCCGCCACCTGGACGGATCGCGCCTACCAGGCGACGGCTTACCGCAATGGCCGGCTGTTGCTCGCCGGCGACGCCGCGCACATCCATTCCCCTTTAGGCGGCCAGGGGCTGAACCTCGGCCTTGGCGACGCCATGAACCTTGGATGGAAACTTGCCGCCACCATCCGCGGCGACGCTCCGGCCGGCCTGCTGGACAGCTATTCGAGCGAGCGGCATCCGGCGGGAGCGCAGGTCCTTGACTGGTCGCGCGCCCAGGTCGCGCTGATGCGGCCGAGCATGCATTCGCGTGCGCTCGAAGCCATCGTCCGCGATCTCATCGACACGCGCGACGGCGCCACCTATTTTGCCGAGCGCGTGTGGGGCGTTTCTCTGCGCTACGACCTTGGCGGCGGCCACCCGCTGGTGGGCCGCAGTGCTCCCGACTTCGAACTGGCCGATGGGACAAGACTTGGTGCGCTTCTCAACAAAGGAGGCGGCCTGTTCCTCGACTTTGACGCCGGCAGGCCGTTCCAGGCGCTTGCAAGCGGCTGGAGCGGCCGGATCACGTACGTCGCAAGCGACGCCAAGGATCGCTTGGGCTTGAGCGCCGTGCTGGTGCGCCCGGATGGCGTTGTTGCCTGGGCTGCCGAGTCTGCCGGCGGCCGTGAGGAAGCTGCCCGGGCCGCGTCGCAATGGTTCGGCGAGCCAGGAGAGATGCGATAACGTGACAGAGGCCAATTTTGGTCGTTGCGCAGGCCTACGAATGCGCATCCGGGCTCGCATCCTTGTTCGCATTGGCGAGCAAGTAATCGAACATATCCAGGACCATGCCCGAGCGAGGCTGGCCGCCGACCCGGGACAGCCACCAGGTGGCGCCGGGAAGGCGCGGATAACCGGGGAGGACGGCGATTTGACCAAGAGCCAGGCTGTCGTGCGCCAGCAAGCGGGGAAGGCAGGCGATGCCGCGTTTGCGCAGCACCGCGTCCAGCAACAGGCGTACGTCATCGTAGATCGCTTGTTTCCGAAACGCCGCCAGCTGATGGCGAAAAATGCCTGCAGTCGCATCGTCGGTCAGGCTCTCTTCCAGGCAGACCAGGCCGGCATGCTGATGATGCTGCTCCAGCGGGATTTCCATCAGCCTGGCGACCAATGCGGTGTCGCCCACAACCACCCATTCATCTTGCAAAAAGGGAATTTCCATTAAACCCGGCTGCTGGATCGGGCGGTTTCCGATGGTAATGTCGACGTCGATTTCATCGATGAAACGGGCGGTTTCATCTGTCGAGAACAACGGAAACAGTCCTGGAATCCGGTCTTGCAGGCGCTCTACCTGAGGCTGCAGCCAGCCATGCAGCAACGGCGCCGGGCACACCAATACAACGAGGCCCGGATCCAGGTAAGTGGCGATCCGGGTCAAGCCGCTGTGCAAGGTGCCAAATGCGCGCTGCACGCTCTGCAGCAAGACTTCTCCTGCAACGTTCAATTCCACCCCGCGCCCGATCCGGTGAAACAGCGGCTGGCCGATTTGTTCTTCAAGCAGCTGTATCTGGTGGCTGATGGCCGATTGCGACACGCACAGCTCGTCGGCGGCGCGCGAGAAATTGCCGAGGCGGGCAGCCGCTTCAAAGCCGCTCAGCAGTTTCAACGACGGGATTCGATTGATTGACATATGAGAAAACCTGATTAATTGAAGCAATAAACATCAATATTACTCAAGTGTAGCATGCGCCATAATGCGCCTCGCATGCACCACACGCGGCCCAAGTCCAGCGCTCCCGGTGCATGCGGCCGCGCTTGGCCGCCGGTTCATGTTGTCTAAGAGATATCTGTAAAGGAAAAAATAGTCATGAGTTCCCGTCGTGGTTTTTTGAAAAAATGTAGTGCAGGTGGCGGCACTCTGTTATTAGGAAGTTTGCTGACGGCTTGCGGCGGCGGAGGCGACAGCAGCACGCCGTCGCAAGCCCAGCGCGATGGCGCCAATGATCCGGGGCGGCCCGCAGGCAACGGCGGCCAAGGCTTGCCGCTGTCGAGCTGGACGATGCGCGACGAGAGCGGGCCGCACAAGGCGACCTGGATGGCATTTGTCGCATCCGACGCCATTTGGGAGCCGAAGCAAATCGCGCCGGTGCAAGATGCCCTGGCGCGCATCGCCAACGCCATTGTGCAATTCGAGCCGGTAAACATGCTGGTCAATCAACGCGATCTTGTAACCGCCAGGCAGAAGCTTGACCCAAGAGTGAATCTGCTGGTTTCGGCAATCGATGACCTATGGATACGCGACACCGGACCGGTATTCGTCATGAACCAGAATGGAGAAAAAGCCGGGGTCAACTTCAATTTCAACGGCTGGGGTAAAAAGCAGGTTTACGCCAACGACGGTAAAGTGGCAGGATTTGTGACGCAGCAGGCAGGGGCAAGGATGCTGTCGACCAGGCTGGTGCTGGAAGGCGGCGGCATCGAGGTTGACGGCCAGGGGACCGCCATCGTCACCGAAAGCTGCGTGCTGAATCCGAACCGCAATCCCGGCCTGAGCAAGGCGGATTGCGAGGCCGAACTGAACGCGCTGCTAGGCATCCGCAAAGTGATCTGGCTGCCGGGAATTGCCGGCAAGGATATTACCGACGGCCACACGGATTTTTATGCGCGTTTTGCACGGCACGGTGTGGTTGTTGCAGGTTTTGAGGCGGATCCCGGCTCCTATGACAACGCGGTGACCACGCGGCATCTCCAGATATTGCGCGCAGCCACGGATGCGAACGGCAAGCCGCTGCAAGTCGTCGCGATAGAGGGCCCTGGCCGGATCCGGCCAGAGTTTGCAAGCAAGACTTTTGCGCCTGGTTATATCAACTTTTACGTCGTCAACGGGGCGTTGATCATGCCGGAGTTTGGCGACGCGGCAGCCGACGCCAACGCCAAGGCGCGTTACATGGAGCTGTTTCCTGGCCGAACCATAGTGCAATTGAATATCGACCCAATTGCCGCAGGCGGGGGCGGGATCCATTGCACGACGCAACAGGAACCGCTCGCTTAACCGGATAAAATCGGGCAACGCCCGCTACGGAGGGGAAATCAATGATGACACGACGTGATGCATTGGAGCATGGGCTTCGCAAGTCCGGCGCTGTGCTGTTTGCAAGCCTGTTCGGCAGTTTGAACGGTTCAGCCCTGGCCGCGGCCGGAGACAGGTGGCGCATGCCGGACGAGGGCGAGCGGCATGCAGCGACATGGATGGCTTTCGGGCCGTCTGAAGACATCTGGGGCAAGCGCCTGCTGGCAGGCGCACAGGATAACCTGGCTGAAATTGCCCGCGCCATTTCAGCCTTTGAGCCGGTAAACATGCTGGTGCGAGAGGAAGATCATGAAGTCGCCGCCCGCAAATGCGGTGCAGCGGCCAAGCTGATCGTCCAGCCCATCGATGACCTGTGGATGCGCGATACCGGACCTGTATTCGTTAACAACAGCCAAGGAAAATTGGCCGCGGTCAATTTCAATTTCAACGGCTGGGGAGAAAAACAGGACTACGAACGCGATGCCGAGGTCGCCGGCTTCGTGAGCCAACAGGCCGGCGCCAGCCAGTTGCGCAGCAATCTCGTCCTGGAAGGCGGCGGCATCGAAGTGGACGGCGAGGGCACCGCCATCATCACCGAGAGCTGCGTCCTGAACGGCAACCGCAATCCTGGCGTGAGCAAGGCGCAATGCGAAGCTGAGCTGAAGCGTTTGCTCGGCCTGGAAAAAATCATATGGCTGCCGGGCATCGCAGGGCGAGATATCACCGACGGCCATACCGATTTTTACGCTCGCTTTGCCGGTCCGGGCGTAGTGGTTGCGGGTTATGAATCGGATCCCTATTCGAGGGAGAATGCAATCACCAAGCGCCACCTGGAGATATTGCGTAAAGCTACTGACGGCAAGGGACGGAAATTGCGCGTGGTGACGCTGCCTGGGCCGTCTACCGTACGCAGCAAGTATGAAAACAAGGAATTTGCCGCAGGCTACATCAATTTTTATGTATGCAACCGCGCCGTGATCGCCGCTGAGTTTGGCGACGCCAGCGCCGATCGGAATACCCGCGATATTCTGCGCGATCTCTTTCCGTCGCGTGAGATCTTGCAACTGAATATTGACGCGATTGCCGCCGGCGGCGGCGGGATTCATTGCACAACCCAGCAACAGCCTGCTTGAGCTATCCTGACCTGACGGCCGGCCGTCGTTTATTTATCAATGAACTGCAGATGAGTTGTCGCCGAGCCAATGCATTCCATGCTCCGGCCGAATTGAAACTTTCCTTGAAGAAATGTGTTTTTGTAGTATACCTCTGAGGTGGCACGGTCGAATCCCGCTCGGTTTACGGCTGCAATGAGATTCGCCGGCCAGGTCGCAAGGTCTTGCGGCTGCCAATCCAATCAGTATTTATCGATAAGGCACTGGACCGGTCGCCCGGACAGGGCTCGCCTGTCCCATGGCGCATTGTGAATTGTAAAAAGGGGAGAGCAACAGCTTGCCGGCAGCGACCAGGAGCCTACCTGGCGCAGCAAGCGATGGCGAAGTAACGGTAGCGCGTTTGTCAGTCAAATCACCCGAGTACGTCTTTAACAAGAAAGGGCAAGAGATGAAAACAGATCGTCCCATGAATGCCAGCACCTCTCCTCAGACAATCCGAAGCACCATGCGAGCCGCGGCAGGAGCGCTGGCGCTGCTTGCCGGGTTCTGTTCGATTTTTTCCACGCCGGCGGCGGCTGAAGTGTTCCCGCCCGACCAGCCTTACATGGATAACACCGCTTATGCATACGGCGCCACCGATGGGCTGGCGGCGTCCATCGTCAACGAGAAGGCAGCCGTCGCCTACCACCAGCTGACTTACCGCGAAAGCGGCAGGCGCGTGGACTACACCACCACCGCAGGACACCTGACCGCGGCCGACGCCAACGGCAAGCCGGAAGCATCGATGTTCTATGTCGCCTATACCGCAAAGAACCGCGGACCGTGGCCGCGTCCGATCACGTTCTTCTATAACGGCGGGCCGGGCTCGTCGTCGATCTGGCTGCGCCTGGGTTCCTTCGCGCCGAGCCGGGTCGCCACGCCTGACCCGTACACCACCGGCTGGCCTAACTTTCCGCTGGTGGATAACCAGGAGAGCCTGATCGACACCACCGACATGGTGTTCATCGATCCGCCCGGCACAGGTTTTTCGGAAGCGGTGCTGCCTAATACCAACCAGAGTTTCTGGGGCGTCGACCAGGATGCCGGCGTGATGCGCGATTTCATCCTGCGCTACCTGGCGGTCAATCCGCGTCCGCGTTCGCCGATCTACCTCTACGGCGAATCCTACGGCACGCCGCGTACCGATGTGCTGGCGCCGTTGCTGGAACAGGCTGGCGTGCGCCTGAGCGGCATCGTCCTGCAGTCCTGCATACTCGACTATAACGACCAGTATCCAAGCGCTTCAGACTTGCAGCGGGCCACCGACTACACCGTATCGCTGCTGCCGGGTTATGCCGAGGTAGCCGCATTCTACGGGCAGGTCACGCCACCGCCGCACGGGGTGCGCGGTTTTGCCTGGCGCATGCGCGATTTCTCGACCCGCCGTTATGCCGAGTTCCTGCCTTATGGCCCGACCTTCCTTGGCCTGGCCAACCCGCCAGTATTCCCGACGCCTGCGGTGTATGCGCAAATGTCGCGCCAGAGCGATATCAACGTGAGCGCTCTGCAGGCTTACCTTGGGTCGAATCCTCTTAACACCACGCTGGTGCCGGGTTACACCATCGGCGGTTATGACGGCCGGGTATCGGCGCCGAACGACAGCCCGATGCTGGTAGGCGATTCAGATCCGTCCGACGCCCTGATCGCCAAGCCGTTCCCGGCAATCCTCAGCCAGCAGCTGCCGGACTACCTGAAGTACACCGCGCCCAACGCCACCTATGTGACCTTGAGCGATACCGCCAACATCAACTGGGATTTCAGCCACGGCGGATTGCCGGTGCCGGACACCATTCCCGACCTGCTGGCTGAAATCACGCTCAATCCGCATATCAAGGTGCTGGTTGAAAACGGCTACCACGACCTGGTCACGCCATTCTTCATGACTGAAAAGGACCTGGGACGGCTCAAGAGCGTGGCCGGCATCCGGCCCGACATCCAGGTGACGCACTATGCCGGCGGTCACATGATCTACCTGGAAGACACCTCCCGGCCGCGCATGAAAGCCGACCTGGTGAACTATTACGAAGGCCGCCGGATTGCCGGCGCCATGACGTTCGCAGAGCTGCCGGCGCCATGGTCCGACATGGGGCCTGCAGGCACGCCTTAGGAGTGCGAGGCAATACGCAGAACCGGCGCCGGCGGCGTCCGGATCGACTATGATGAAGAAAGGCGTATAGGAAATCCTATGAAAAATACATTTTATCTAATGATATTCGCCCTTTGTGCAACCACAGGCCAGGCGCAGGCCAGCGATGCCGCCGCGACCCCGGCTGCGAGCGTGAAGCACGGCGTGGAAGGCCCGTTCTTCCCGGCGGCGCGGCCGGCGTCCCCAGCCGCGCCGGCAACGACCGGCACGGCGCTGCAGGCGCAGGCCATGAGCCGCCTGAAATCAAACTTTGATGCGGCCGACGTCGCCAAGACGGGAACGCTGACCCAGACACAGGCGCAAAAGAGCGGCCTGGGTTATGTCGCCAACAATTTCGGCAAGATCGATGTCAGCAAACGGGGCAAGGTGACGTTCGACGACGTCAAGCATTACCTGCAGTCGCAACCGTAGTTCTGCAGACGCGCTGCGGGGAATCGCGGCCCCGCAGCGCTGACTCATGGTTTTTTCGGCGTCAGATTCACGACGCTATCAAATTGCTTGCGGCAGTCTGACGAAACCGCCGCGACGTTGCCGCTGGCATCGATGGTGAGCACGCCCAGCGGGGCATAATGGTGCACGATGCCATCGGGCGGAAGCGCCAGCGGGACGGGTTGGCCTTGAGCATCCGGCTCGGCAGGCCATTCGACGTTGCCGGTCGCGGTGCGGGCCGGGATCAGCCAGTAGTCGCCGGTACGGTACTGATTGGGTGCGGCATTCTGTCCCGGTTTCTGGAACTGGATTTGCACGCCGTCTTCCAGGCTGAGCCAATTGTCGGCGCTGTCCTCGACAATCGCGGCTGCGCCGTTGGCGCTCAGTTGCAGCCCGCCGTCGGTAGCATCGCCTTGCTGCTGGTCCCAGCGGCGTAACAGCGGGTGTTTGGCGCCATTGCTGATGGTGCTGTCGGTGCTGCCGCTTAATGTGACGCTCAGGCCGACGCGGTCGATTGCCTGCACCTGCAGCAGCGGCGAGGCGAGGTTTTGCAGCACATAATCATCGTTTTCCACTTCGACCCAATCGCCTTCGCGCAGGCCGAACCGGTCGTCGCGGCCCAGCGTTTCCAGGGTCAATACACTGGTGCCGCCGCCGCTGACGATGGGAAACACCACCGAGCCGTTCTCGCGTGACCATTTGAAGGTCGGCGGTGTGGTGTCGCCGGTATGGATTTCAACCCGGTACAACTGGTTCTCGGCGCCGCGATAGCGCGCATCCGGCGCAATGATGCATGGGTCGGTGGCGCCGGCATCGAGCTTGGCGCGCGCTTTCAACTGCGGCCGGCTGGGCGGCTGAAAATGCAGGCCGATTTCGTCCACGCTGCAGCAGCGTGAGGCCGGGCCGGCATTGCCCGCGCTGCCGGCCGTCCCTGCACCGGTCGCGGGGACCGTGTTCACGGCGCTTGCCGCAACGCAAGCCGGCGCCAGTTTCACTTGCCAGACCACTTTGCTGCGGGTAGCGGTGTCCGGCCCGCCGAGCGCGACTTCGCGCATGCTGTCGTCCTCCACGTAACTGATATGGCGCTCCCACACATCGAGACAGACCTGGTAGTCGCCGGCCGCCAGCTTGGTGCCGGCGGCCACCGGGTAGTCGGGCTGGGTCAGGTAACTGACGACGCGCCGCAATGCCGGCATTTGCGGCGCCGGCAGGCCGGCCGGTGCGCCTTGCAAGGTCAGCAGCCTGTGGGTGGGGTCGACGCTGGCGATCGTGACTACGGTGGGCGGAAACGGCGGCGTCGGGGCAGGAACCTTGGCGTCGAAGACTTCCACGTATTGGCCGGCCTGGAACGGGATGCCGTTCAGCGTCCATGCCGGCACCTGCACGATAACTTGGCCGGAAGCCGCGGACTGCACGGCAAGCATCAGCGCGTCCGTGTCCAGTTCGCACAAGATGCCGTCGACATAATAGCGCCCCGGCGCAATCCGGAAATCGCCGCTGGCCGCGCCTCCCGGCTTGAGCGGCGTCAGGGCGAATCCGGCACGTGCGATCGGCCCGCCGTGTGCGCCGATCAGATCCGCGCCCAGGGTATGCAAATAATGGAGCAGGATGGCGGTCTGTTCGTTCCAGTCGGCATCCACTTGCACCCGTCCTTGCTGCATCAGCACGCGGCTGAAGTGCTTGAGCGGATGGAAGGTGTTGCGAGTCAGGTCTGCTTTCATTTCTGGATCTCCTAGCTGGCAAACAGGATGCCGGCGTCCATGCCTGCCGGCGTATATTCGTCGAGACGTGCGCGCAGGTTGGCGAGCCGCTGCGCCTGATAAAGGTCGTGGAAAGCACCCATTTCCGCTTCGTCGTCGGCGCCGCGCAGGATTTCTTCGGCGCAGGCGAGGCTAAGCTGGCAATAGGTGGGCGTGCCGTAGCGCGTACTGTTGAAGTCCGGTACGACGCGCGTGCGTTCGCGCTGTTGCAGGGCGTCGCGTGTCTGCGGCGACATGCTGCCGTTGCCGGCATTGAATTGATCGGTCACCGCTTGCACCACCATGTCCGGCTGGCACTCATAACGGCGCGGCGTACGCGAGCCGGCCGGTATGTAGCAAAAGCGCAGGCAGCCGAACTGGCGGCGGCATGCCAGCAACGGGCTCATGAAGATGCAGTTCTCGGCTAATTCGATTGCATGCGTCTGCACTCGCCCGAACACGGTGCTGCGCACGATGGTAAGCAAAGCGTGCGCGCACAGGCCTTCGGGTGCGCCCAGTGCGATGCGCTCGAGACTGTTGGCGTCGACGATGCTGTCGCTGATGCGTATCCGGCCAGGGTCCAGCTTGACCTCGTCGCGGTTGACCTGGATGATGCCCAGTATGCTGTGCTCGATATTGATGCAGTCGGGCGCATTCAGCAATTCCAGGCTGGGTTCGGTCGGACGGCGCGGCGCGCAGTCGCAATCCAGGCTCCAGCCGGCCACTAAAGTCGAATGCCGTATGGTGACGCCGGCAATGTCGCCGCTGATTTGCACCGAACGCCCGGTCACCAGCACGCCGTCGAGCGTAAACCAGGCGCCCTTGGCGCCGCTGACGCTCAAGCTGTCCGACAAGGAAGTTTGCCAATCCAGGATGCGGATGACAGGGCGTTTGCGATTGGCGGCGCGGATTTGCAGCGTCTGTTTTTCTTTCAGCTCGATATTGATCTGTTCCACATAAACGCCGCTATCGCATAGTTCTATCACCGCATCGGCTGGCTGGTCGGTTTGCCATTGCGCCAGGGCGTCGTTGATGCGGCCGAAAGCCTGCCCTTCGCCGACCAGGTATAACCGGTGATGCGCCGGCTGCGCCAGCGGGCGGTCGTATTCGCCGCCGCCGATATCGGCGCTGAAGCCGTAGTGGTAAGACACCCATACGCCTTGGCGGCGCGCCTGGTTGGGCGGGAATGCGATGCGGCCCAGCAGCGGGTCGACCGCGACCTGGCCTGGAAGCGGGCGATAGGTCCAGTCGCTCAAATCCGCGGCCACCAGTTGTTCAGGCGGGATCGCTTGCCTGGGCGTGCCGACCCAGATCTGGAAACTCTTGCCTGCGCCGACGTAGTCAAAGGTTTTCTTCAGCAAGCTTTGTTCGAACGGACGGCGGCGGATTGCTTGCGGCACGTCCAGCTCCTGCGGCGGATGCGGCGGTTCGGCCTGCGCCGGCGGCGTATACAGCGGCGTGTCGTTGCCCAGTACGCTGAAATGAAAGCAATTCGGCCCGGCTTCCTCATAGCAGTTGGCCGGCGCCTCGGTGACCGAATAGGATTTCAGGCGCCAGACGTAGAGCCCCACGCTGGGAATGTTGAAGCGCCCGATGCGGTGCCGCGAAACGATACGGCGCACATCGGCAGTGTGCGCCAGTTCCTCAAAGGGGCCGTCCAGTCGCTCCAGCGCGCTGCCGTTGCGCACGTCGACAGTGCGCCCGCGTTGCATGCGCAGATGGTTGATCGACTGCGCCACCGCCAGCAAGCGGTAAAATTCGACCGCCCGAGCCGGCCAGCCGGCCACGTCCTGCGCTAACGACTCCAGCACGGCAAGGGTGCCTTTGCAGCGACGGTCGCGTATGGTATGGGCGACGTCGCGGCGCGGGATCAGTACGCGGTTGCGCATCTGCCCGCGCTGCGTGGATATGTCGCCTGGCTCGCCTGCGTCTTGCGCAGGCTGATAAGCAATCAGATCGCCGATATAGGGCACCACCCAATCCTGGCAGGTTTCGATGAACCAGTTGTCGTAGAGTTGTGCGATGTCGGCCTCGACCAGATTGACCTGCTCGCTGATGACCTGCAACAGAGCGCGCAAAGGATAACCCTGGTCGGCATCGCGCTGCCGGTAGACGACCGGAAGCAGGTCGTACAGGCGGTCGGCATTGGTATTCATCGTCCGATCTCCGTCAGGATGAGCGTATCGGGTATCGCTGGCGTGAAGATGGCAAGTTCCGCCGCCAGGATGCGCTGGGAAAAATCGGCCGCGCCCGGATCGATCCGCGCCAATTCCGCTTCGACGAACGGCTGCAGCGTCAAGCTGCCGGCCAGGCTGGCCAATTGGCCGACGCTGATGCCCTCGGCCACTGCATCGAATATTTTCAGGTCGACATAGGCCACGCCCTCTACCTGCTGGATCACGCTGATCGCCTCGCTTTGGTAGGCGCTTTGCCCCAGCTCGCGATGGTCGAAACCGAAAGCGTCCAGCAAGGCGGCCCGGATTTCCGGTTCGACCGCCTCCCACAGGTAATCGGGCTGCATTTGCACGCCGGCGTGCAGCACCAACACTTTCAGGCGGCGCAGCACGACCTGCAGCGCTTGCTGCGCGTCGCCGAACTGACGCAGCGCCTGCAGCAGGTTGCGATACAGGTCGGAATTGAAGTCGACCGGAATGTCGTCCGCCCCAGCAATGCTGAGGTGCACGACCTGGCGCCGGCCATCGGTGAGGCGCACTGCGCTGGCTTTGCTGATGCCGGCATAGGTGCGCGTGAAGTCTGCGTAGTCCTGCGTCGATACCAGCCGATCCAGCGCCATCACCGCCAACGGCGCATTGCGGCGCGCCTGGTCACGGCTGTCGGCGTCGGCGCCGCCGCTGGCGGCAAGCGGATTGACGACATCCTGCGCGCCCAGCGGATGCGTCGCAAGCTGGCTGATCTGGCGTGCCTTGACGTTACCGGCCTTGCCCATGCCGTAGCGGTATGTCGCCTTGACGTTCGCGCTGCCGGTCGGCAGGCGTGCGCCTTGACGGCCATTGCCGAAAATAATGGATGTGGTGTCGCCATTTTCGCTGGAATCGGTTTGCAGGATGTAACTGCGGTCGGTCGGCTGCAGGCCGTCCAGGGTATCGGCTTCATGCCACAGCACATCGTTGACTCGCAGCGCCAGCGTGCTCTCGGCGCCGGCCGGGGTAGGCGCGGGCAGGAAGGTAAGCGGCGCCTGGTGCAAGCCGAATTTCTGCAGCGCCTGCGATGCGTCGCCGTTGCCCAGCACCTCGCCGACGGTTTGCCCCTGGCTGGCCTTGGCCACGTTGCCGTAAATGACTACCGTGGCGGCATCGTAGCTGTAGGCCAGCTTGTTGGCCAGCGTCAGTATGGTATGCGTGGCGCCTGACGAGATGCGCCATGCCCACAGCCTTTCGCCGGTCGATTGGGTTGACGGAATCTGCCCGTCCGGGAACGGCAGCCCGGTCTGCGGGTCGAGCAGCAGACCGGCGAATGCACTGAAGCTGCCGCTGCGTTCGGCGTCTGTCGGCACATACGCATTGGCATAGAGGCCGTCGGCAAGTTGCACCTGGTCGCAAAACTGCTGGTTGGGGATCGTTGCTTGCGGAATCTGGCTGGGGTTGAAATTTTTCGCCATTTTTCCCACCACCAGGCGGTCGCCCGCGCTATTCGGGTCGCTGGTGTAATACACCTGGGTAAACGGAATCGGCGCAGTCGTCCCGGGAAACACTGCGCATGCCGCCGTGCGCGTGCCCTGGGCGACCGCCGCCACCATGACCAGCTCGCTGGCGGCCACGCCGCTGACGTTGGGAATGTCGGTACGTTCGCCGGAGACGATGATCCAGCGTCCCGATTCCAGGCCGTCATACAGATCGGCCAGTTCGAGCGTATCGCCTTCGATGTCGGCATCCAGCGGTTCCTCGGCCAAGGCCAGTGCTTCCGCCTGCGCGTATACCGTGGTATTGCGGATCGCATCGAAATCGACGGAGTTGGCGGCATTTGCCGAAAACACATCGAGCCAGTTGACTGTATCCAAGCTGGCGGGATCGAGCAGGTTGATGCGCGTGGTCTTGCCGCTCATGCCGTAATCCGAGCGCGAGACAGTGGCCGTCGAGCCGCCGGCTCTCGCAACCAGCAGGCCGGGCTTGGGCACGATCTTGGTTGTCGCGCTATCGACTGCGCGGGTGTCGACCACGATCCAGTCTTGCTGATGGATCTTGTCGTATGCGGTATCGAGCGACACCACATCGTTTTTTTCATGATAAATCGCCAACGCCGCGGTGGTCGCGGCAACCACTACCGGCCATTCGCCGTAGGCAGTGACGACGCCATTTGCCACCCCGGTTATCCTGGGCGGCGCATTATGGCCGAACAGCGACGCCTTGACGCGCATTGCGTACACGGCCACGTCGCCGCCGACAGCGCCAAGCTTGGACCAGGCCTGGTACAGGCTGGGTGCGGCGACAGGGCGGAAATTCGCCAGCAGGCGCGGCGCCATGTCGGATTGCGGCGCGAATGCCTGTGTGATTGTGCGCGCCAGGCGTTTGGCGTTGGCTGGCTGCAGCGACGGCAGCAGCGACAACGGCGCAAGCAAGGTATCCAGGCTGGACAGGGCCGAGGTCAGCATCGAGTTTGCCGCGGCGGCTACCGGCGGGCCGCCGGGCGGCACCGGGTTGATGTCCAGTTGCGGGATTTGCTCGACCAGGGTTTCAACTGTCGTGAGAAGCATGTTCAGCCATGGCTCGAGGCGGGTGAAGCTGCGCCTGACGGCCAAATCATGCTTGTCGCGGATCTGGGCGAGCAAGCCGCGAATCAAGGGCTCCGCCGCTTCTGGCGCGCCGTCGGAGGCGGCGAGAGCGCCCAGCAGCGCCTGCAGGATTGCGGCCACCTGTTCGGCCACCTGATTGCCGGAGAAAACCCCGCCGGCTTCTTCGATATACGGCTGTAGTGCATTCTTGACGTTGTCGAGTACCTGGTGTCCGTACTGCACCACGAATGGATCTTGCTGCAGAGTCACTTCAGTCCTGTTCTGCATCGACTGCGGCTGGACCGATTCGATGAAGCGCACCACCTGCTGGCCGCTGTCGCGGCCGAGCACGATCAGGAGCGCATCGCCGCTTTTCAGATTGGTCGAGGTCCCCTGGAAATACAAGGTGTCGATGACGTCGGCTTCGGTGCCGACCGGCTCGCCGCTGCCTGCCGCGCCCTGGCTTGCTTGAAATGGCGTGGTGATCAGCTGCGGCCTGGTCAGGCGCGGTTTCAGATTATTCCAGGTGTCGCGCGTCGGCAGGTTTTCATCGATTTCAAAAAATTGCGGCAATTCGCCCGCATCCGGCACGCTCTGCGCGCGCGTGCCCACGGGCAGGTCGCCACGGAAGCCATCGGTCACATTAAACGCCAGATAGACGCTGGCGGCGACGCCGGGGCGCATCCGGTAACCGACCAGGCGCGCCAGTTGGGATACTGAAAATCGTTCGGCGGCAGTACGTAAATATCCCTCGTTGGCGATTCTTTCCTGGTAGAAGCTGAGCACGTCGCCAACCGTCGCCCAGGCGTCCAGCAAGGCAATCGACGGATCGTCTTCCGCGCGTGTCGTGAGTCCCTTCAACGGGTAAACGCGTTGTGTTGCTTCGTTATTGACGTTGCTGCCATCGGATGCCGCCACATCCAGAGCCAGGCCGGTGAGGCGCGCCAGCATGCTCTCCATGAACGTGGCATGGGTGCCGACGCGATAGCTGAGGGCGGGCAGGCCAGGGCGGTTGGCTTGCGCCGCCGGCGTCGCCACGGCGATCCCGCTGCAGCAATCGCAGGACGGATCGGCTGAACAGGTGCAGCTTGCGCATCCGCAGGAAGCGCAGCCGGACGCAGCATTGCGCGACTGGCTCATCGTCCACCTCTCATGTCGAACGCAAGCCGGCCGTTTTCGGGCAAGCTTGCGTTATTGTCCAGCTGCGCCACTTCCAGCGGGCCGAGTTGCAAGACACCGTTCTGCAGTTCGTCGTTCGGTCCCTCGAAGTAACGCTCCAGCTTGAGGATCTCCACCTCTTGCACGCCCGGCACCGCTTGCGCCGCCGCAACCAGGCTGCTGGCGTAAATGCCGTTGCCGAAGCTCTGGTTGTCGGGGTGGAACAAGCCTTTTTTCCCGTCCGGCAGCAAGCGGTTGCTGAAGATATCGAGCAAGGCTGCTTCCACCTGTGCACGCAGGTAGTGCGGTTTTACGCAAATCTTCAACTCCACATCCAGCGGCACGTATTGCGCCGGCTTGACAACCAGGTCATGGCCAATGCGCCGAAAGCGTTCGAGGTAACTGGTGATCTCGGCTAACAGGACGGGATCCGCCTGTTCTGTGCATAAGGGGTCGATCGCCACCAGCACTTCGTACCAGCTGCCGGTCCAGCGCAGCGTGGCAGCGGCGCGTTGCAGCCTGGGATTGCGCGCTGCCAGCGTCGCATAGTCGTCGGCGGTGATGGCGCGCGCCAGGGTCTTGCGGAACGCATGCGGGGCGAACAGTTTGACGTCGGCCACGGCCTCGGGATCGATTCCGCCGCAGGCAGCCATTGGATTGCGCGGAGCGACTTGCGCCCCCGGCCAGCTCTCGCTGCGCAGTACGAGGTAGGTAATGGTTTCCGCGCCGACATTGCCGGCGCGGCCATTGCCGACCCGGTAGCGGGCCTCGAACAGCATGCCGGCCGGCGGCGCCATGGCGCCTTCGGTGCCGGTTTCGGCAAAACGCACATGGCCGGCCGCGTCGTTGTCGGTTTCAACCACCATGTTGCGTGCGCCCGGTTCGCTGTCGAGCAGATCGCGGGCCGGGCTCCAGTTCTGCAGCATCGCATCGAGTTCTTTTGCCAGCGCGGCAAACAGGCTTGCCGGCAATGGCGCGCCGGGATCCCAAGCGGCCAGCGCCTGCCGCGTGGCTGGCGTCAGGCGCGCCAGCAATGCTTGCGACGCCTGGTCCTTGGCGTCGTGCAAGACACGGCCCAGATTGGTCGGATCCTGCATATCGCTGAACGCAAACAGGGCCTTGCTGCCGTCCGGCGCCGGCGCGATGCTATCCAGGGAAAGCGCCGGCAACGCCTGGCGCACCTGCTGCGCCAGCAAGGCGCAGGCCGACGCCTGGGGCGGCGCCGGTTGGCTGAATGTCAACGGGTGCTGCTGCAATACCGGGCGGAAGCGGCCGGGAGTGACCAGGATGTCGGCCGGATCGCAGACGCCTGGGCAACGCTCCTGTGTCGCGTACAAAGGAACCTGGCCTAAGACTTCGTCGATGCTCAGACCGTGATCTACCAAGACCACGTTGCCGCGCGCGACGCTGACATTTTCCAGGCAGTTGCATTCCGGAGGCGGCGCCTGGGCAGACAGGCAAAGCGGAAAGGCCAATGCATCCTCCGGCCCCCAGCTGATAGCGACGACGGGCTGCCGATACAAGGGATCGATCCCGGCCGCGACTTCGGTCAAGCGCACCGCCTGCCGGCGCCCAGGATCGGCGTCGGCCGGATTGCCGGTCCTGGGGCCGATCACCTCTTCGAAAATCAGCACGTCGCCGACCTTCAATTGCAGCATGCGCTTGTCGGTATTGATCTCCGCGTCGGCGCTGCCGCGTGCCCATTGGTCGCGCAGCGTGGCGCTGGTGGCGCCGGAGGCCAGGCAGCATTCGCAATCGCCCCAAGTGTAAAATTGTATTTCGTTGTGCGCGACATATAGCTGCAGCGTCTGATTCCCGTCAAATGCCAGAGGCTCGAAAGTTTCGTAGCTGTTGGCCGGCACATTGACCAGATCCTGCGCTGTCAGTATATGTTTGTCGCGCGGCGCCCCCGGGTAGGCGGTGATGAAACTTGCCTGGCTGGCGTCGAAACTGCGGTCGGTGTCGGTATGGATGCTCAGCCAGGCGCGCGCATTGCAGCCGTCGTGCATCCGGTAATCCACCAGGCGCGCATGGCGCCGCACCGAAATGCGCTGGCGCGCGGTTGCCAGATAAGCCTCGGTGGCCACTGCATCCTGATAGTAGCTGAGGTAATCGCCGGTGTAGGCCAGCGCCTCGACCAGGACGATGCCAAGATCGGCAACGTGCGTTTCCTGCCAGTCCGGCATGATCAGCGCCAGCCGGTCCAGCATCAGTTGGCGGAAACTGGCGTAATCCTTGGCCAGGTAATTGATGTCCGGTTCGCTGCGCAGCGGCGGCGGGCAAACCTGGCGCGACTTGCAATCGAGATCGCTCGGGCAGGATGCTTTGAAGCTGAACGGGATCGTGCCGTAGCGCGTGTCGAAACCCGGCATGATGTTCCCGGTGGCGCGACCCGCCTGGTCGATTTCCACCACGCTCAAGGTATAGGTGGAGAAATCGCCATAACGATCGACAGTCACTTCCATCACGTCGTCCAGCGTGGGATCAGGCTGGCGCAGCATGTTGAGCCGCGTAACGCGGATATCCTGTATGCGCTGGCCGCCGGCTATCCGCACATTGGCCGCCTGGATATGTTCCGGCGCCTTGCCCAGGAAATAGACCAGCAATGTCACCTGGCTGTCGTCGCTGACTTCCAGGTAATCGAGCCCGTATAACCTGGCATTGCGCACATCTTCACGCCGCTGCTCGCTTTGGCAGTGCAGTAGGTCGTCCATCAGGCGGTACTCCTCGTAAAGCTGTCGGTGCGGCTCTGCGACGTGCGCCGCACCACGTACCGGAGCACGACGTTGAGGCTCGCATCCTGGGCGTCGACCTCCAAGGCTTGCAAATCGATCAGGTCTCCCAAATAGCGCTGCAAGGCGGCTTGCAGCGTGAACTGCAGGGCCGCAGCCAGCTCAGGACTGTTCGGCGCAAACACCATTTGCATCAGTCCGCTGCCAAAGTCGGGACGGTTCACGCGTTCGCCCGGATTGGTGAACAGCAGTTGTTCGATCATGTCGCGGATATGATCGTTGTCGTCGGTTGCGGCAGTCCGGCCGCGTCCATCGAAGTGCAAAGGGTAGTCTATGTGCATCGTCGCCTCGCCTTTAAGCTGTCGCCGTTTGCCTTGTTCATTGCTACATCGCCGTTGCGCGCACCTGGGCCAGCAGGATCATCAATGGCGTGCCAGTCGGCGCGCAGACCGCCTGGCTGTCCAGCAGCAACAGCGGCTGGCCGTTGCTGCTCACCCGTACCGATCCGGTCACGAACTGGGCCGTCACGCATGGCCCGTTGGCGGCCGGCGGCGGCGGGAACGCGCAACCGGCCACGACATACGGTGCGGTCATCGCCACCGTCGGCTGGCCGCTTACCAGCACACGCGGATTAGGCATGGCCGGCTGCGCCTGTCCGCCGTGGGCGCACAGCACGGTTGCACCGACATGCAACAGAAAGCCCGGCATGTCAGGTCACCACCAGGGCTACTTTGTTGATCATCACGCTCGGTCCTATCATCTCGATCGTGGCTCCCTTGCCGTTGTTGATATAGATGCCGGTATCGTTGACCACGATGGTTGCGCCGCTCGGGCTGCGCAAGATGACGCCGCCCGTGCCCGGCGGCGCCGGCGCGGGAACCGGCGCTTCCACCGGCAGCGGCGCCGCATCGCTCAATATCAAGGAGTGCTGCAAGGTAGTCTGGAATACGATGTTCTGGCCTGGCGGAATCGCCGGCGGCACCGCGGCGGCAGTCGGCACTTCAGCCATCAGTCCCCACCAGCCGCCGGTCCAGACCGGCCGGTCCGGATCGCCGGCCTCAAACTGAAGCCATACCCCGGAGCCGATCTGCGGCACCATGAACACGCCGCTTTGCTTGCCGGCGACAGGCGCACACGGCATGGCCCAGGTGGATGGCGTAATGCCGCTGACGTCCGGCACCGTCACCATGATGCGGCCGATCTGCATCGGATCGATATTGTTGACGACCGTCCCGCGATAGATGCCGAAGAATTTTGGACCTTCGCTCATATGCTCACCTGTGACACTGAAGAACCGAGGCCGCCGCGCGACAAGGTAAAACTCTGCTTGTATTCACCGCGCTTGATGTTGTGGGTCACGCTCTTGACGTAGTACTTGCCGTCGTAATAACGTCCGGCGCCGCGCACGGCCGCCAGTTGCCGTGCCTTGAATATCCGCCCATAGCGCATCACGTCGAGCTGGCCGCTGCCGCTCACCACGTCCGCGCTGAGGAACAGGGCAGCCAGGCCAGCCAGTGCGGCGCCGGCCGGATTCTGATTGGCGGTCGGGCGCAGCTGCTGGCTGCGCAGGGGCGTCGGCGCATGCGCGGCCAGCGGCGCCTTGAACAGGTCGAGGTTCGGCACCGGGATCGGTATAGGAATCTTGCTGTTGGGTTCGATGATCGTGACCAGGTATTGGGTCGCCAGCGTGCCGTCATAGGAAAAGCTCAGAGCGTCGATATTCGAACTAGCGTCGAAATTGATCGACAGCGCGGGCTGCGGTCCGCCAAACATCTTGCTCAGGTCCGGACCGTAGTAGGCCAGGCTCTTGCCGGGCGTCGGCCCCGGGTCGAGATAGAATACGGCGCCGTCTTCGCGCGCCAACGACGACACGTAGCGGTAATCGGTGCCTTGCTGCTTGATGAAACGGTCGAGCGGATTTTCGAAAGTAGGGATGCTGGCCGGCAGCGCCAGCGGGATCACGCCCAGTACCGCATACTTGGCCAGGATCGCCTCGACGATCACGAACTTCGGCAAGGCAGGGTAGGGGATGCCGGTCAGGTCTATGAAATCCATCAGTGCGGTCAGATCGAGCCCGGTGACCGTCAGCGTGGTCTTGCCCGCGCCGCTGCCAGGCGTCACGTCCTGTTTTGTGATGATGCCGTCCATCAGCACGTCAGTACTGCCGTTGACCGTGACGGCGATGATGACGCGGGTGCGCGGATCGAACGAGCCGCCTTCCAGCATTTGCTGCATGGCCGAGTTCTTGCCAAGCGTGAATTTCAGCTGGAATCCGCCCTGGCTGCCGACTGTGCTGGTAACCTGGATTTCAGTCAAGGCGTCGATCACTGCGCGCGGCACGGGATCGGCATTGAACGAGCCCATCATTAGGCTGAGATAGAAGCCGCGGTTCATGGCGCCGGCCTCCCCATGCGGGCCTGCCGATGCGAGATCACAGCGCAGCTCCCGCCACGCCCTCGGGCAGCGTGATGCGCAGCACGCGCGCCAGGGTTTCCGTCAGTTCTTCCGGCCGCATCGCGCTGTTGGCGTCGCATATGCGCCAGAACAATTCCGGCTCGCCCAGGTACTGGGCGGCGATATTGTCGAGCCGTTCATCCTGCCTGACTATGTGTTCCTCCAGCAATTGAAATTGCGCTGCGTCTGGAACAAAGCGTCGCCTCAGGCAGGAGATCATTTTTCCCTGCGGCAGCACCAGCGTGACGGTATCGACGCCATGGTAGCGGCTGAGGCTGGTGAACTGCGTGTTCTTCAACGCGCTCTGCGCCAGCATGGCCTGCACCGGATCAGTCATCGGGTTGTTCATAGCGGACTCCTCACGCCCAGCGCACTCAAGGTGCCGCCGATATTCATGGTTGCCATGCGTTCCTTTTGCCGTTGATACACCATGTACAGGCTGCCTCCCTTGTCGGCGAAGTTCAGGTCGTCGATGCTCAGTACCCGCAAGCCCAGGCTGACCTTGGCGCGGATCGGATTGAGCGACGGATCGAACGCCTCTTCGGTAATGCTGAAATCGGTCAGGCGCACCGGTACGATCCGGCTGGCGCTCCAGATGAACAGCATGAGCGGCGCCACCATCGGCATGATTTCCAGCGTGCCTTGCTGGGCAAGGTTGAAGTTATTCTGCAAGGTGGCGCTGCTGGGATACGCCAGCGCTTCCAGCGCCGCCAGCTGCGGGAAGATGCCCAGTTGCGCGGCAGTCGGATTCTTGTCCGGAAATTCCAGCTGATCGGTGGCGTCGATTTCCGCGTCCAGCTTGATGGTCTCCACCGGCGGACCGGTCAGGCGCATCGCCTCGGAACGGTCTCCGCCTTCCTCCGCGCCCTTGATCTTGAGGGTGCGCGCCAGCGTATCCGGGTTGTACTGCAGCGCGATCACGCCGTTGGGCAGCACGGTGAACTTGTCCGGATCGAGCAAGACGATGCCGCCTTTCAAGATGCGTGGTGAATTGGGAAATGTGCTCATCGGATTCCTGCCTGTCCTGTGTCGTCGCGGTCACGGTGTTGGCGCTTTTCCCGGCGCGGATTCGATCGGGCGGTCTACTGCATTCATTTGATTCATGTTCATCGGATCTTTGAGGCCAGGCAGCCATTGGTCCGCCTCGGGATTGGTTTCATCGATAAGGCGCAAGTCGTAGACCCAGCCATTGCGGAACGATGCGCGTCCCGGGTCGACGACCACCCATCGTCCCTGTTGCATGCGCACTTGATGACCGTACTTTTGCACAAATTCGGATTGTTGCAGGTGTCCGAGCTTCAACTCTTCAGTCGCGTCCAGGGCCGGTTTGGCCAACCCGTTGAACGCTACCGCCAGCTCCTTCAGCATTTCGTGCTCGTTGACCGGAGCGCCGGATCCGTGTCCTTGAAACATATCCTCTCCCTTGGCATCCTTGTCGACCAGCACTGCATTCTCCAGGCGCCAGGGGGAACCCACTACCTCGTTCAATCCATCGAACGCCAGATGGTTCCAGAATGTCACGTGGTCGCCGATCATGAGATCCGAGCGCGACTGAGGCCTTGCATTCTGGGTGTAACCGAGTCCCTTGGGCGAAGGCCGGTCCTGCATCTGATATGGGTCCGAAAAGCCGGTATAGGTCAGGCGCATCAGGATGCGGCCGCCTTTGACATAGTCATTGAATTTATCGATACCGATGGTCTCGGCGTAGGTCCGGAACTGGATGACATTGACCAGGTAGTCGCAATGAATCAAGGTCTTGTCGCAGATGCTGTCTTGCGGCGTGAACAGCGTCTTTAATGCCTCGTAAGCGTTTTCCTTGCCTTTGGGGCTGAGGTCGAAGTAATAACTGAGATTGCGTTCGTTCGGGTTGGCGGCGCCGTTCGTCGTCACCACGTTCGACCAGTACTCGCGCGCGGCCTTGTTGACCCGGGCATTCGCAGGGTTATAAATGGAGCCCTCCGGAGGCGCCTGATAGTCCGCGCATCCGCCTTTCTCATTGACATTGTTCGACTTGATGTTTTCGGGATAATCAAAGCCGTTGGAGTCGGCCTGCGACTCTCGCATCAGGGCGCTGATGCGCAAGCGTTTGGAAATTTCGTTCTTGAATTCGGCGCCGTCGGCAAAATCCAGATTGGAAACCGCCAATACATCCCGCAGGACTTTCTCGGCCATCGCTTGCTGGTCGGAACCGAAGTTTTCTTTCGCATACCATGACACGAACTGCGCCAGCAGAGGATCGCTGTGCAGGCTCATGCGTTTCACGAAAAAAAGAACTGTGCGATTGGCAAAGGCGCCGGAATTCAAATCGCTAAGCAGGGAGGGGAAGTTCAAGGGGGGGCTCAGCACTGCCGCCAGGCCCATCTCGGGACTGTTTTCCAGCAGGGTCAGGATGCCCTCGCGATCGTCGTCGCTGACAAAACCATCCTGCATTTCACGGATCATGAACATCTTGCGCACCGGACTGAGTAAAAAGCTGGACGTGCCGGTAACCCAGCGCTTGACCAGGGCGCGCGCCTTGTTGTCGCTGTCGGTATGGCCTTCGATGCGTCCGGTATCGAGCACCGCGAGGTAGTTTGTCAGTTCCTGGTCGCTGAATTCGGTCTTGTCGAAAGCGCCGGCCAGTGCGGCGATGGCCAGGGCGCCGACGCCTGCCACGCCGATTCCGACGCCGATGCCTATGCCAACGCCCTGATCCAGCGCGTGCAGCGCGGCATTGGGCGATTGCCGGACCGCAACCGGCGCTTGACCGTTGCCGCTGACGACCTGGCTGGCGACAGCATCGGCTTCGTGCTCGGCAGCATCGCCGGGGTCGCTGACGGGTTTAGAGGAAGCGGACGGGGCGGTGTTGGCTTGTTGCACCACATGGGTCAGTTCATGCGCCAGCAGCAGCGCGCCGCTTGCGGTATGCGGCGCGTACTGGTCGGCGCCGAACACGATGTCGCGCCCAATCGTGTAAGCCAACGCGTTGACGGCCAGCGCCGATTCCGCCGCTGTGCTGTCCGTATGCACCCGCACCTGGCTGAAATCATGCTGGAAACGTGTTTCCATGAAGGCGCGCGTCCGCCCGCTTATCGGTTGCCCCTGGGTCTGCGGAACGGTATCTGACAATACATCCATGTCGCCGAGATCCTGCGCACGGTCTCCTTTTTTTCTTTGCAAACCCGCTTTTCTCTTGCATTCCGCACACTTGCCGCCGCCGATGACATGTTGTCCGCAGCTGCATTGACGCTGCGCAAAACCCGCGGCAACGGGTGGCGCAGCCTGCGGCTTGGCAGTGGCTTGGGCGGTTGTGAAGCTGCGGCTGCTCATCTTGTCTCCGCCGGCGTGGTTATCCGTACCGGCACAGGCGGTTGTCCGGAAGGACTCGCCTGCACCGGATCACCTCCGTGCGCGTGCGCCTCCTGCGCGGGATTGCCAACTATCGCGCCGGTCGCATCGACCCGGATCGAGCCGTTAAAACGCTGAATGTGGCTCGTCGATCCATGGCGCGCCGGATTGTTGTTGCCCTCGTACACGATGCGTGTAACGTCCTTGCCGCCCACCGGCGGGGTTGGCCGCGCATGCAGAGTCAAGAACAGGTTGTTGCCCGCCAAGCCGCCGACGTAGCCGTTCGAGTCTATCGTTTCGGTTTGGCCGCCGGTGATGGTATTGCCGCTGGCGCGCAAGGTGACGCCAATTACCGCAAAGTCATTGATTGCATCGCCGATGCCTATCCGCATCAAGGGAATCGTCGGTAATTCCGTTTCGGTGGCGGCCGCCGCTCCTGCTCCTGCAGCCGCAGGCGCCGCGCTGGCGGCAGTGCCCGGCGGCACGACGTCGTGGTTGATGACCAGGCCGCCGGCCGTTGCCGCACCGACGGAGGCAGCTTCGGCTGCATCAGCCTGGCGGCCTGCGGCAGCGGCGCTTTGTCCCGAAAATATCGTGCCTAAAACTCCCGTCAACAAGCCTGCGCCTGCAATGCCGGCTGACACGCCGCTGATGGTATTAGCGGTGTCGGCAGCGTCCCTTTGCAGGTGGGTCTCGCCCGCGCTTGCCTGAGCCGCAGGCAAAGGCCGCAAATTGCGCGGACCGGTGTCGGCCTGGGCGCTGCGTCCATTCACATTTGGACTGCCCAGTTCCATTGCGTTCGAGCGAGCACTCTGTTCGAACGGATCGGACGGCTGGCTGATCGACAGTCCGTCGGCAACCGGTGTGCCTGCAACAGGCCCGGAAGCCTGCTGCACCACATGGCTCAGTTCGTGCGCCATCAAGCGCTGTCCTTGCGTCGAATGGGGAGCATATTGGCCGGCCCCAAACACCATGTCGGGGCCGGCGGTATAGGCATTCGCCTGCACCGCCTGGGCTGACAGCGCGGCTTGCGCGTCGGTATGCACGCGCACGCGGCTGAAGTCGTAGCCAAAGCGCGGTTCCATCATGGCGCGCGTCGATGCGTCCAGCGGCCGTCCCGGCGATTTCAATACATTGGTCACTGCCGATGTATCGATCCCATCCTGGAGCGGCGCGCTACCGGCGTCCCGTTGCAGGTTGACGTGCGGGCCAAGCGTGTGGGTGCGCCGGGCCACGCTGGGATTCGCAGAACCGCCAACCGCAACTTTCGGCCTGTTCTGGCTGCTTGTCTGCTTGCTCATCAGCGTACTCCTCGCGATATTGCCGCTGCAGCCGGTTCATGACTTCCTTCGCGTCCGGCGCGCACTTGCACGTTCCCGATGCCCGCATGCACCGCCCGGGCAATTTTCCGGCCGATCCCGCCGGGCTTGTTATCACCGGACAAGGTAATTGTCCCGGTGCGGATGCTGGTCAATGCCGCCCCTGAACGAAATTCGTCCGCGATCCCGTGAACGGCCAGCAGACGCATCAATTCGGCCTCGATCGCGGCTTGCAGCGCTGGCGCCTGTGCCTTGCAGACCGGCATGCCGTCCAGCACCAGGCGATCGATATGCACCGTGATCCTTTCCGCATGCGTACTCATGCCACCATCCCCGAAATAGCTGACCAGCGGAAATCTGCCTCGTTGATCGGGCGTTCCAGTTTACGGAACTCGGTGCGGGCGGCGTCCAGCACGACTGGCATGGTGATCCGGCCCTTGGCCCGCGCCGCCAGGAAAGCCGCATTGATCGCAATGTTATGGATGTGGCCGCCGGTAAGATTGAGCTTGGCCAGGCGTTCGAAATCCAGCCCGTCGGTAGGCGCCTGCGGCGGGAAGGCCTGCTGCCACATCGCCTTGCGTTCCGCCGCCCCGGGAAAAGGAAAATTCACAACGAAGCGCAGGCGCCGCAGGAAGGCAGGATCGAGCGCACTCTTCATATTGGTCGCAAGTATGGCCAAGCCGCGATAGGCTTCCATGCGTTGCAGCAGATAGTTGGTTTCGATATTCGCGTAGCGGTCATGACTATCCTTGACTTCGCTGCGCTTGCCGAACAGGGCGTCTGCTTCGTCGAAAAACAGGATTGCGCCTCCGTCTTCAGCGGCGTCGAACAGCCGGCGCAGATTTTTCTCGGTTTCGCCAATGTATTTGCTGACCACGGCGGAGAGATCGATGCGATACAGGTTGAGCCGCAGATCGTTGGCGATGACTTCGGCTGCCATGGTTTTCCCGGTTCCGCTTTCGCCGGCGAACAAGGTGCTGATGCCTAGTCCGCGATTCATCTTGTTACGGAATCCCCATTGGTTGTAGACGGTGCCGCGCTGTCCTACCTGGGCCGCGATCTGGCGCAATAATCCGTTCTCTGAAGCAGGTAAGATCAGGTCATCCCAGCGCGCCTTGGGATCCAGCCGCTGCGCCATGGCGCCCATTTGCGGACGGGTGCTGGCCAGGCAGGCGTCCCACAAGCGTGTTTGCAAGGGCGCTTGAGCGTCGCCGGTTTGCGCCAGCGCCTGGCGCGCCAGCTGCTGCTGGCGCGCGAAGTTCAGATCGAACTGTCCGGCCAGCAGCGCCGGACTTTCACCGGCGGCGTCGCCCAATGCCGCGGCCCAGATCGCCTGTTGTTCTTCAGAGCTTGGTTTGCCGATGTCCACGGAAATACTGGCTGGCGCGACGCCGGACCAGGGATCGCGGCTATCGAGGAAAATCACGCAATCGACGCGAGAGAGGAAGCGATTGACCGCCACACCAGGCTCGCCGCGCGAGTCGTCGCTGCCGATCTCCTGCGTGTCCAGATACAAGGCAAGCGGCAGCAGCAGGCTTTCGCGCTGCCATAGCCGCGCGATCGTCTCCAGTTCTCCAGCCGATACGTTCAGATGACGGGCGGGCATGCGATACGGCTGCAGCGCAAATGCCTTTGCCGCCGATTGCGCGACCAGCTCCTTGCTGGCGGTGTCGGCGCCAAGCAGCTGCACCAGCGGTATGCGTGTCCCGCCATGCGTCTTGAGCTGATCGACGATGGCCTCGACGACAGCAACTTGAGAGGCAGGCGGTTCCACCTGGGATAACGGCGAGACCATTGGCGTTACCAGGGGCGCGAGCCGGTCATCGAGGTAGTTCAAGCCCTTCAGGTAATTGACGATGCGCTCATCCGCCCGCAATGCACTGGTGATGAGCGGCTGGACGCCCGGTTGATTGATTTCAATCAGCCGCCAATAACGCAAGGGACGCTGCGGCGACAATACCTCCCATGCCGGCGCGTCGAATAGCGTCATTGCCAGCGCAAATGTCGGATAGGTCCGGCTTGGGTCGCCGTTGGCGCGCGCACACAGGGCGGCCAGTCCGGTGTCCAGCTCCATGGCGACGCACAACAGCAAGACATCCTGTTCGAAGGCAGACAGGCCAAGCTGTTTTACCAGCAGCGGCAGTGCGGGGAGGGGCGCGCCGTTGCCATTGCCCGCTGCCAGTTCAGAAGAATTTTTTGCCGTCGACACAGTCGCCTTGACTGTCCGCACCGGCACTGCGGCGCTTGTTTGCGGGGCAGGCGCCGGCTGGGCCGTTTCCTTGAAAGCGCGCTGCCAGAACGAGGCTGGCGGAGCCGCTTGGCTAGAGGATGCGGCAGCAGATGCAGTCACGGGCAAAGGCGCGATTTCCTCCATTTGTCCTGTGTGCGCTTCCAGGCGGCCGCGCAGCCACGCCAGCGAGGTCGACAGGTATTCGGCGTTGGCGTCTTGCCAATTGGTCGAGTCGCTCATGTGACGGTTACCTTCTGGCTGGGGTCAAACAACGGCGGACTCACCGAACGGTCAACCAGCAGGCTGTCGACGCCATCGATGCGCAAGCGCACCCAATACGTGCCGGCTGCAACGTCCACTGCCTGAAAACTCAGCGTATTGGTTTGTACGGCAAAACTCTGCGCCATGATTTCCTGGTCCCCCAGCAGCAGCATGACGCGCTGTTCAGGGCGTGCTTCCGGCGAACAGGTAACCGTGAACGTAATATTGCCGGCGGCCGCCGTCGCAGGCGCAATCGTCATGCTGGGGGCAACCGAGAATGACATTTGGCTGGTGCTGCGCCGGTAGCTTTCTCCTTGACGCTGGACCAGCACCGCAACGGTGTAGAAGCCGGCAGGCCAGGCGGCGGGCTGAACAGGCAGTTTGACGGTAAGCTGCACGTCGCTCGCTCCGGCTTCGGGAGCGATCTCGACAGGCGCGCTCCACAGCGGATGCTGAAACACCACACCGATATTGGCGCCGGCCAGATGATGACCGGCCAGCGTCAGCAGTTCGCCCAGCCTGACGCTCACTTGCTGTTTCGGCGGGGTGATCGCGTCCAGTCCCGGGAATGGCGGTATCAGGCTGCCTTGCGAGGCCACGCCGCTGTCTCCCGGTCCGCGCGTGAGTACCGGTATCGGCGTCTTGACCGGTTGCGTGCTTTCCAGCAGAACGACACTGACGGCATAGGCCACCGACAGGCGATATTGCGTCTGGAATCCGGTCCACAGCTTTGAGATTTCCTCCAGCGACAGCGGTTGCAGCGTGATGCGCACCCGCTCCAGCTGGCGGTCCAGGTCGCTATTCGGCATCGATGCCGCAATCGCAGCGCGTATCTCGTCGGGGCCGAGCAATGCATGATCGTATAACACGCTCATCGCCCGCCCCAGCAGTTGATGGCTGAACGGCTGCGTGACATCGTTATTGCGGCCGTAGGCGGTCATCAGGAAATACAGATCCAGCGCCAGCGGCGGCATTCCGGTCTCGCCCGGCATGACCTGGCGCGGCATGTCACGATTGCGCCAGGCACCATTGGGCAGTATCTGGTACAGGAACAGGTTGATCTGGTTGGCCGAATTATTGCTGTCGCGCGCCTTGTCGGGCGACAAGGTGGTGACAGTCGTATCGTTCAGGTCGGGTTCGGCGCGCACGCCTTGCCCGACAATTGCCTGCAAGGTTGCGGTGGCGGCGCCGATAGCCAGTGAATTGCTCATTCGCGGCCTCTGCTTGCACGTTGCCGCAGATACTCATCCAGGCCGATCGCTTGCGGCGCGGGCCTTTCCTTGCGTGCTGGCGACGGCGCCGGTGTGCCGGCGCCGGTCGCGCGAATTTCGACGCGGCCTATCGATACTTGTATGTTCGGTATGCGTTGCCCGGCGCCGCTTTCGCCTGCGCTGCCGTGTATCCGCTCACGTGGCGCCACGCTGGAACGTGACTGGCCGGCACGTGCTTGCAGCTGCGATCGCAGCGCTGCATCGAGTGCTGCCTGCGAAGCCGCATTGAACGGAGTGGACGGCTGCGCAGCCGTACGCGAAGGCGAGGGTGCAGCCGGCTGTGCATGCGCTTCGCCGCGCTGCTCTGCGTCAGCACCGCGCGAGAGCCGAACTTCAAGCTCTGAGCGCCGGACCAGGTGCCGCAATTGCGACTCGGTGGACCGCAAACGTGTATCGAAACCAGCTGTTTCATCGATGTTGTTTGCCGTCAAGCGCCTACCCCTGAGCCTGCCGAACTCGCCAGGTTCAGGGGTAGGCGCATCTTCGATTCCGGGCGTCGATGCAATGCGAACTGGCGTTAATCGCATCGCATCGCCTGCTTGTCCGGCAGCGGCCGAATTGCTGGCGGGCTCCTGCCCGAAATCCGGCGCCGCACTGTTGCGCGCGGAGCCAGGCAGGGGCGCCGCGCCAAGGGCTGTCGGCACGACGTTGAGCCTAGCCTGGCTGGGAGGGTTCTGGCGGCGCGGATCACCGTTCCGGTGCGGCATGCCGGCATTTTGCGGCTCATCCTCTTCAATATCCGGCCTTGCCGGACCACCGGTTCCCGGCGAGTCCGGTTCGAACAGCGATGGCGTGCGCGGCCGCAACCATTCCTGCCTGTTGCCGGACAAGTTACCGCCATCGTCAGGTTTGCTGAGGTTGCGTGCCAGCACATTGTCGAGAAAACTGCTCATACGCCAACCATGTCGATATAGCACTGGCGCCTTAGCGGGCTCAGGTTCAGGATATCCTGCTCCCGCCACCCATAGGCGCGGGCTAGGACATGCACTTCGTGCAAGATCCGTTTAGCCCAGGTGTCGATTTCGGTCCAGAAAAAAGAAACAATGTCGAAAACCGCATGCCATTGCAGGCGGCAGCCCGGGCAACTGACAGCCAGGCGCAGGTCCGCATGCGGATCTGCTTGCGCCATCCGGCTTTCGAGGGCATCGACCACATTGCCGGGCAAGGAGCGAACCGGCACCGGATCGCCGTCGCGCTGCGCCGTCAATACGCAGCGTTCCAACAGCGTGTAGCGGCCAGGCTGGCGGCCGGGATCGTCTGCAGCCACTGCCTGGCGCTGCAGCGCAGCCAGGTCCTGGCTGTTCACGCAGCGAAAGCGCAATGCGTAACCCTCGATGTCCAGGAACAGAGTGCCTTCCGATTCTGCATCTGCTTTGATTGCGACGGCGTCAGAGTGTGGATCGCGGCATAGTTCGGCTGCATCAAAGGCAAGCTCCAGCCGTTCGCCGCATCGCGGGCATTCGACTACGCTGGAAATGCTGCTGCCGAAAACCGATTCGCGCAAAACCAGCAGGGCATGGTCGCGCAGCCCGATGGGAAGGCAGTCCAATTCGTCAGCGGAAGCATCGGGACAGGCGGTCGCCAGCAACAGCAGGGCTTGCTCGATCGGCCCTTGGACTCGCCCGCGCTCCCAGACTCCCAGCAACTCCGAAGCCGAAAGCGTGCGCATTTTTTTTCATCCCGCTGGAACAGTGAAGCTCGGTTCGCTAGGTTCAGGCACTTCCTGGTCGCGCTCCCATCCCTCGTTTTCCAGCTTGATGTGCTGGATCGCCACCGCATTGGCGTTCGCATCCAGGTCCGGCAGCGCCTGGAATTCGGATACCCAGCAACGATAGACTTTATAGGTTATCGCCAGCTGGCCTGACTCGTTATAGACCTCGATCAGTATGTCCTTGCGGAAGTCTCTCAGCGATACTTCCGCGCCCAGGCCGGCGCCGACGAGCCAGACCTTGTTCGCCCATTTTTCGAACTCGGTGTCGTGCGTGACGCCGCGCTCCAGCGTGATGGCGTCAAACTCGGTTCTGCCGGGCGATTTGCGGCTGCTGCTGGGATCGCCGCCTTCGCGATGCTTGACCACCTCGGTGGTACGCTTCAGCATGCCTATCTTGCTCACGCCTGCCACGTAACGCCCATCCCACTTGACCCGGAACTTGAAATTCTTGTACGGGTCGAAACGTTGCGCATTGACGGTAAATTCGGCCATGACGATCTCTCCTTAGGTCGCTATCTGCCCGGCGATTTGCTGAATCTGGATAACCACGAATTCAGCAGGCTTGAGCGGAGCAAAACCCACCACGATATTCACGATGCCCAGGTTGATATCGTTCTGCGTCGTGGTTTCCTTGTCGCATTTGACAAAATAGGCGTCCTGCGGCGTCTTGCCCTGGAACGCGCCTTGGCGGAACAGGTTCTGCATGAACGCGCCCACATTGAGACGGACCTGCGCCCACAAGGGTTCATCGTTAGGCTCGAACACCACCCACTTGAGCGCGCGGTACAGGCTTTCCTCGATAAACAGGGCGGTCCGGCGCACCGGCACATATTTCCATTCCGAGCCGACAGAATCGTTGCCGCGCAAGGTGCGCGCGCCCCAGATGATGGTGCCGTACACGTTGAAGTCGCGAATGCAATTGATCGCCTGCGGATTGAGCACGCCATTTTCCTTGTCGGTCAACGGCACGGCTGCGCCGGCCACTCCGCTCAGGCTGGCGTCGGTTCCTGCAGGTGCTTTCCAGACGCCTCGGCTTGCATCGGTCTTGGCATACAGGCCGGCCACAAAGCCGCTGGGCGGGAATGCTTTCAGGCGGTTTTCTTTCAAGGGGTCGGGCGCATTCACCCAAGGGAAATAATAAGCAGCGTTGATTGCATCGTCGCCGGTGAGTCCGGTTGCGCCGTTCTTCTGCGACGTAAAGGTAGCGTCCGATGCGCAATCGGCGATCAGGAATGCACGGTGATCGCGGCAATATGCTTCCAGGGTGGACAAGGTGGTGGCGTCGCTTTCACCCGGCACGACTAACAGATTGAACAGGTCGACGTGGTCGAGCAGATACACTCCGCCTACCTGGCTGGGAGGGAGGAGGGCAGTGCCGAAGGCGGCATCGGAAGGCGCCAATACAGTGCCGTCGGCGCCGCCGGTCAATTTGGCGGCATCGGGAATAATGCCGCTGGCGGGAATGACGGTGTCGGCTGGCGGATCGGTTGCGTTGTTGACCACCGAGGCGGTTACCAGCGCCGAGTCCTGCTTGAGCACCGTTCCGACAAAGCGCGCATCGCCCGGCAGCATCGATAGGTTCTCGAATACTTCAGCAGTAGCGCCCTTGGGATCTTGTTTGATGTTGACCACGGCCAGCCGGAAGCGGGTAGCATCGTCTGCGCGTTTGGCGGTCACGATCGCGTAGTCCTGGCCCCATAACCCGGGGTTGGCAGCGGTGACCGTGAGCTTGGTATCGAGCGTGACTGCGGCCGCCGCGGCATTTTCAGTGACAACCTGGCTGCCGCTGTTGGCCAGCCGTACGATGTAGCATTGCTGCCCGCCATTGGCAAAAAAATGCGATACCGCATAACCCAATAAACTGCGGGCATCCATGCCGCCGTACTGGCGGGAATAGTCCGACCAGCTAAGGACAAGTCCCGCCGAATCGATTGGTCCCTTGGGAGCCCAGCCCGCAAAAGCTGCGATGGAGGTGGCGACACCGGTGATAGTCCGTACGCCACTAGGAATTTCCTGGATGTAGACACCAGGATAGCTGACTGCGACAGACATGGAGCATCTCCTTCAGCAAGCCCTCGGAGAATCGTCTTCCGCGCTCGCTCACAGTTAGAAGCATCAAAACGTCTTGCACAACAATCGCGGCGCGACTCTACTTCAGAGGAGCACGTTGTCCAATTTACTGACCTAACGAAAGAGTCCGGAGGCATCCAGCGAGAACGAATTCGCTCGACACGGCGGCAATAGGGTGATGAACGCGGGGAGAGTGCTCACGATAGATTCCCAGGTAATGCTAGCCACAGGCTTCTCCCGCATCGCTCCGCAAAACCAGAGTCATCTACCTGCACCCTCTGCAGGAGTAGCGGGATTTTCACACGCACATGTTTTCTCATGTGACGCTCATGAACGAAGGATTTTTAGTTTGTTTCCGCCCGTCAATATCGCTTGAATTCAACATAGTTTCTGTTCATTTGGAAGTCAAGTTTTTTGACGCGGCCTCGTGTTTCAACTTTGCTGGGCGCAAATAAAGTCGCAAATAAGCCGGCAGATCGCAGCACCGGTTCCGATCGCGCGACCCGCATTCATGTTCTGATGAACCGCACCAATAACGCTAGCAACAAGACCATTATGGTCAGGTTGGGCGGCGTGATTCCGAATTCGGGCGTTGACACCACGCCGGCGTCGCTGGATCTGGAAATGTGTAAGGCGAACCGAGCGCGGCGCACAGCCAGGTATCGCAGCCGGTCAGTGGAAATTCGTTTTGGGTGTCGGCGTCTGCCGCGGTGGATACGTCTAGAGATCAACCGGTGCCGGTTGCATGTCAGCTGGCGGCGTCGACTGACACCGCCAGCTGGAGCGATTTAGCGTTGGGATTTTGAAGCCGAACTAGCGCGACAGCACGACGCACACCAGAGCGCCAACCAGAAAGGCCGCAACATGGCTAAGCACCAGCCATGCATAGGGTGGAACGGTGAAAGTAATTTCCTTGCCTTTTGACGCCATGAAAACCTCCCCAGGTTCAGTTTGCGAATAGGCAATATAACATCAAAAGCACATCGGGTCGTTCGTGACCCCGAAGTCGCCGGCTTGCATCCGTTTTTCCGAAAGCATTCGTAGCCGGCTTCGCAGCGCTATAGCGCGATATCTGGCACTTTTTTCACTTGTCCAGGCTGCTCGGCGGGAGCGGCCCCTGGAACGAAGCCCTCCAAACTTGGCGATGCGATAGTCAATTGCAAAGTTTCAGCGGTGCTTGCCCATGTCGTCGCAAGCAGTTGCGGGTTGTCATTGAGCTTTTGTCCATAAGAAGGAACGATCTCGCGAATCTTTTTCTGCCAGGCAGATGTCTTCATCCGATCGGGGAAAACTTTCTCCAGCAATGACAGCATGATCGCTGGCGAGGTAGAGCCACCGGGCGACGCGCCCAGCAATGCAGACACCGAGCGATCTTCGGAAACCACGACTTCGGTACCCAGCTTCAATACGCCGCCCTTGTCGGGGATGTTCTTGATGATCTGCACACGCTGGCCGGCTTGCCACAAACGCCAGTCTTCGTCCTTTGCCTCAGGCATGTAGCGGCGCAGCGCCGCCATCTTGTCTTCCCTGGACAGCTCCAATTGCTGCGCGAGATATTTGACGAGTGCAAACTCATGGACGCCGACTTGAAGTTGCGGAACGATATTGGAGGGCGTGGTTGCCTTCGCGATATCGAAATACGATCCGTTCTTGAGGAATTTGGTGGACCAGGTGGCGAACGGCCCGAACAGCAGCACGGTTTTACCATCCAGCACTCGGGTATCCAGATGCGGCACCGACATCGGCGGCGAACCTGTATCCGCCAGGCCGTAGACCTTGGCCAGATGGCGCGAGGTAATGGCGGGATTATCCGTGACCAGGAATTCGCCGCCTACCGGGAAACCGCCATACTGCTTCGCTTCAGGAATGCCCGACAACTGCAGCAGCGGCAATGCGGCGCCACCGGCGCCGATGAAGATGTGGCGTGCATCAACGGTCTGAATCTTGGAACCATCCTTGATGTCGAAAGCCGATACACGCCAGGAGCCATCCTCATTGCGGGTGATCGAGCGTACTTCATATCCGGTGGTGATCTTGCCGCCCGCATTGCTGCTGAGATGCTTGTAGAACTGGCGGGTAATCGAGCCTAGGTTGACATCGGTGCCGAGCGGCGAGCGGGTGGCGGTGACCATCTCGTCCGGCTTGCGGCCTTCCATCATGATCGGAATCCATTCAGCAATCTTGGTCGGATCCGTCGTCATTTCCATGCCGGCGAACAGCGGCGATGCCTTCAAGGCCGCGACGCGTTTGCGAATGAATTCACGGTTCTCCGGACCAAAGACCAAATTCATGTGCGGTGTCGAATTGATGAATTCGCGCGGATTGCCCAGAACGCCCTTGCGCACCTGATGCGACCAGAATTGGCGCGAGATCTGGAAGTTCTCGTTGATGCCGATCGCCTGGGTAATATGCACTTCACCCTTGTCGTCCATCGGTGTGTAGTTCAGTTCGCAGAGCGCCGAGTGGCCGGTGCCCGCGTTATTCCAGCCGTTCGAACTTTCTTCCGCCACGTTGTCCAGGCGTTCGAACACTTCATAGGTCCAGCCAGGCTCCAGCTCGGACAGATAGACGCCGAGCGTCGCACTCATGATGCCGCCGCCGATCAGCAGCACGTCCACCGTGCGATCCGCCTTGGCGGCGCGGAATTGGCCGCCGAACAGGACCGAGTAGCCGCCCCATACGGCCGCGGCGCCAACGGCAGCGCCAATAAATTTACGTCGGGAGAAGCGCTTGCCTTTGGCGCTTGCTGCCGTATTCTTGTTATTTGCTTGACTCATGGAAATTTTTCGTCGTAGGTAATATTAAAAGCGATAGGCACCCTCAATCAAAAACGGTGCCGGATACCGAAAAAACCTTATTCAATCGAGGAACAGGGGCTCAATTATGCTTGATTTGCGAGCTCATCACAAAACAAGCAATTCCAATCACGTTGATCGGATGTGAACTTAGCCGTGCCAGCAACGAAACCACGGCACTGCCGGTGCCGCCGCATATCCGCCCTGATTCGTGCACGGGTATCGGCAATCGTCTGTTGGTTTGGGCTAACGAAGCCGCCGCTTGTTTCCTTGACTACTATGTCCGTCTGTTGCTCAGTGAGCATCCGAAGGAAGAGGCTTCGAAAATGATTTTTCAAGATGAAATTCGTAGCAAATATCGCCTAAGAGTGAGAGTTGGTGACTTTCTCAGTGGCAATCATGTTGTAATATTGTAATAACCAAGGCTCTGACAACCGCGCTTATGACCGCTCTCAATTCCAAATCCATTGCCATCGACGCCGACGTATCAGGGGAGCGTTGGACCTTAGGTGACATCGACGAGCTCGCGAAAATAATTGCGATGGTGACCATAGGGCAAGCGGACCATGCCGCCACAATTGTACGAAAGCTCAAGCCACAGCAACCAATCATATCGATGCAACAGCTTTATGCGCAGGCGAGGAATCAAATGAAGCTGGCGGGAAAGAAACCGCAAGCACGATTTCATCGTGACGGTTTTCTCTTTGAGTGCATTTCGTGGATTGCCGCACAGCAAAATGCTAGCCGGCGGACCTATTTGAAAGTGCCACATATCAAAGCAACAACTCAAGGGATGGATGGGCTGATGATCGAACTCCATTCCAAGAAGCCTTTGGTCGTCAATTCCACGATTTTCGAAGACAAATGCACCGAGAACCCGAGAAACAAGTTCAAAAGTGAAGTGCTCAAGACTTTCTCGGAGCATCACCGTCATGAACGCAGTGCGGATCTACTTTCTACTGCCATCAGCCTGATTAAAGAGTCTGGAATGAATGGCAGCCATGCCACCCGCGCGGCAGAACGTGTTCTGGACGTAGCCTACAGAACCTATCGCGCCGCCTTAACAGTCGATTCCACGTTTAACACGGCGGCCAAGCGAAGTAGCCTGTTCAAAGACTATACGGACCTTGATCGCATTACACCGCAGCAAAGGGTTGGCGCAACTTTCGTAGTCAAGACGCCGCTTCGGGATTGGTTTGACCTGTTAGCAACGCGTGTCGTGCTCGCATTGAATCAGTTCGAGACAGATTATGTTTGATGCACGCACTGCTGAACTACTTCAATCTGCGCCTGATTTTCAAGGGCTGAGTGCCGAGGACTTGCCGCGAATTCTGACGCAACAATACGCCGAGCTCGTTGCGGCGCGACTACGAGGTGCCGACGCACAACACATCGTGCAGGAGGAACGCTGGTCATTGGGGCGTATTGCCGATGCGTATGAAATTATTGCATCGATTGAAAGTAACGGAGAGTTGCGGCGGGCTGCGGCTTTCGTCGCAGGTACGGCCCAACAGATTATTTCCCGAGGAAGAGAGAACGAGGCTCCCAAAGCGGGGAATGCCGTCATTACGAGGGACGGTGTCTCCAATCGTCTGACAGCGACACTGCTATTCCTCATTGCGGAGCAATACGCGGATGCCAATGAAGCCGCAAATGCTATCCCGCTGCAATCACCCGTAGAAGAATTCCGAATTCTCGCCAAGCACATCAGGGATTTAGCGCATGGACGGCTCAACGGGATTCTGGAGCGCGCGTCACGTCGCCACGCAAATGAGGAAATGGACCAGAGTCGGCAGTGGTCCGCCCGTTTCCTTGCGCTTCAGGCGCTGGGGGAAGTTCTGTGCCAAGGGGTCGAGCTATTGGCAGCCGACCTGATGTCGGTCGAGCACCCCAATGTCGAAACATTGAGTTTCTCAACAGCACCCGAGGCGTTTCGTCAAATCTTGGAGGTTTGCTCTCGCACTGATCGCGTGGGGACCGGCAACAATGCGATCGAAATTACGACGTCGTACCCAGGGCCGGCCCACCTGGCTTCATTATTAATGTCAGCAAGTGACACGTTGACTGGCGCCGCCTTAACAAAACTTCCCCCACCAACTGATTCGAACGACGCATTCTGGAAAAAGTGGCTTTCATTCAGAGCTTCGGAAACGCCATATATTTGGCCGAACCACCGCGCAGCAATTTCAAAAGGGTTCTATGATGCTGGGGTTTCCGCGGTATTGGTGTTGCCCACAGGCGCGGGAAAAACCACCGTTTCGGCACTCAAAATTGCCGCGACGCTGGCACGGGGAAAGAAAGTTGTATTTCTGGCTCCGACACACGCGTTAGTCGAGCAATTGACTGACGATCTGCAGTCCATTTTTCCGAAGAGTGAATTTAGCCTTGAGGTATCGGACGACTTTGACTCGGCGTTGATACCAGGATCCAGTCTTCAAGATATTGAGGTCATGACACCGGAGCGTTGTCTGACCATGCTATCGTTTTCGCCGCAAAGCTTTGAACACGTTGGCTTACTCGTGTTTGATGAATGTCACTTGCTTAGTCCCCAGGACGGCAAGAATCGTCGTGCGTTAGAAAGCATGCTGTGCGTCCTCACTATGAATGCGGTGGTGCCGGAGGCCGATATGCTCTTCTTGTCCGCGATGCTGCGAAATGGTCCCGAATTTGCGGACTGGATCGCTGATCTAACCGGGCGCCGCTGTACGTCGATCGATCTTCTCTGGAAGCCGTGCAGGCAAGTACGCGGCGTCGTATTGTACGAGCAGATCGAGTTAGACGCGGCAGAGTTTAGGGCGACGGTCGCGCAAGCGAAGCTTAACGTAAAGCAGGCCAAAGTTTCGGCTTCCCTCCGCGCCGAAGCGCACCGTCAGCTAAAGGCGAAACCTTATGCAGTATGGGGTCTGCAGCACAACTGGCAACTACATGGACCCAAGGCGTATTACATTACGTCCATATTGGAAAATCCGGTTGAGCTGTCAGGGAATCTCACCGACGCTAGCGTTCATGTTACGCCAAACGCCAATCAAGTTGCGCAGCAAATTGCTGCGGCGGCAGCCGGCAAGGGCGTGAAGACGATTGTATTTGTAAATACCAAGAACGACGCAGTGGGGGTCGCCGGCGCCACCGCCAAGCTATTGGATGAGCAAATTACTTTGAACGTTGACGAGTCCGCGATCTGGAATGCGATTCGCACGGAATTGGGAGATATAAAACACTCGGTGTTTAAGGAAATGCGTTTTGGCGCGGTGCCGCATAACGCGGGGATGCTGAGGGTGGAACGACTGTTGTCGGAGAAGCTGTATAGAAGAACTGATGGCGCGAAAGTGATCGTGGCGACGCCAACCCTCGCTCAAGGCCTTAATTTGCCAGCGCAACTCGCAATCATCGCTGGCGATAAGCGAATTGGGGAGAAACCCGGTACAAGGATCACGATGGAGGCCCATGAAATACTTAATGCGGCTGCCAGGGCAGGGCGGGCAGGACACCTAGCGAACGGCGCAGTGCTGCTTATTCCCGAACCCGTCTGTACTTTTGCATCGGGCCGCCAACTCTTGTCCAAAGCAAAGTCAAAACTGTCGTCCATACTTCCCGAAGATGATCGCTGCTTGGATATTACGGACCCGTTGGAAGCCGTTCTTGATCGGATTATGCAGGGCGACGTCGTCGAACGAGAAGTACGATACACAGTCAATCGTCTGGCCGCACTGGTAAGCTCCGGCGAATCAAGTACTCCAGACGTAGCACTAATAAAACGTTCTTTGGGCGCCTACAGTGCGAAGAGAAGAGGTCAAGAACAGGAGTACGCCGAGAAGATCGATGGGCTGTGGATGGAAGTGCAAGAGGCGGTTGCGAACCAGACGAACAAAGAAGTACTGCTCCTGGCATCGCAAAGCGGTCTACCACTTGATTTGCTTGACCGTCTTAGGATACGCCTGAAGAAGCAAGCAGGTTTGCTTCCAGAGTCAATAGAAGAATGGATCGAGTGGACACTGATGTGGCTCGCACAGGACGATGAGGCACGGAGCGAACTGCTTGGCGAAATTAAGGGTGCTGTGTTATCCGCTTCGGGAAAGAAAATCACTTCAGAGCTCGACAACGTCGCCATTATGGCGCTGAACGGAGGGCTTTTGGCATGGATCTCTGGAGAGCCGGTGTGCGAGATCGAGGCGAGGTTAGGCGGGAATCCTAACGGGACAACGAAGACCCAGCAAATGTGCCCGCGCGCAAGAACACTGATTGCCACTATCATTCCAAGAGGGCTGGCCTACGCGGTCAGTGTAATTGCACGCATGGTGGAAGAACTCGGGCTCATTAAGCAGAATGACGATGCGAACCTTGGGCTAATCTCGGGCCTTCCTGGTGCTATAAGGCGCGGCTTCGACACAGTCCATAAGATCGAATTTGCGAACCGAAATAAGAAAATACTGAGCAGGGTACAAATTCACCAGGCGTATAGCGCCAATCATGACCTAGATGATTTTGACGAAGACATCTGATCAAATGATCAGGCTGCCGCGACAATTTCCTTTGCCAAGGAGATGCACCATTCTGATTTATTAAGCGCGTCCAGCGCTTCTTGGCCGCCTAAATGCGGTGGTGCATCGCAACGATGCTTCCTACAGCTCAGTTGTTTCGTTCTGGTCATCACGACCTCCCGATAGGCAAAAAAAACCCACCGACGCCGGGTTCATGGGTTGTAGTGCTATTTAGGGGGGATTGCCCTGGGCAAGCGAAATAAGCTTTGCGACTGCGACGCCTGCCTCGGCAACCTTCGGCAACGTGTCCAGCATTCGCGTGACTATCGAGGCTTTCGGCTTGCCGGAGTCGAACTGCGACTCGATTACGTCCAACGTGTCACCAGCCAGCTCTTGCTCCTCGGTCGGTATATCCGCCTTGGCAAACATATCGCGTAGCTCAGCAATCACCTTGGCGCTCTCTTGCTGCTGATTGACTACGTTGACAGAATTGTCTACCGAGTTGTTGTTGATCCGCGCATTGTCGCCGTTCATATTGATTACAAAGGGCTGCGGCTGAAGCTGCGGCGGCCGTGGCGGGCGATAGCCTCCTGCCTTTTGTACCGTCATCTGGTAGTGAGCTGGGATGCCATGGAAGGCTTCGTGGAAGCCTGGATCAATGACGATCATTCGCTCCTCTAATCCGTTAGACGCTCGCCGAAGGATTTCGTCACCCGATTCAATAAGCGGCTTTGGTTGCATATAGATAACCTTGCTCCCTTGAACACTGGCGCGCATGTTGTCGTAGCGCTCGCCGGACTGCTTAATCAATGTGATCGTATCCTTCATCATGTCCTGAAAGGGCATTTTCGCCTCCCTGTGCATTAGCAAAATTACACAATACCATGACTGTTGCACGGGCAACAAAATTTGGCCTGGCGAGCGAACGCCTCCCGTTAGGGAAGCGTCAAATCGTCGGAAGGCACGGGAACCTGCTTTACGTGCGGAATAGGCGAACCGACCAGGTGACGGCGAATAGCCATCGGGCGTTGGAGTCCCAGCGCTGCGAAGACTCCGGGCAATCGTTGCTGCTACAGAATACAAGTTTCCTGACCGTGCAAGCGAATCACAAACCAATAGCGGGTGTTCTTAGCTATGGCGGGCAAGTCTCAAAGCAATCGCGGCCTATCAGCGGGAGGGCCGGACGAGGGTCAACACAGACATGAACATTTCTAACTTAAGTCGTAATTTGACATAATACAAATTATGCGAAATATTGGATCTTAAAATAGAAGTCAACTAAGCCCACAATCACGGCTCTGACCGAACTTCATTTCTCAACCTAATCCGCACTCAACCATCCGGCTGTCGATCCCGCACTTCGCCATTCGACTAGTTATCAGCAACCAACCTAAACCTGAAAGGAAATGCCATGATGAAGCTCTATGGATTTGCCGCCACCCGCTCGATTCGGGTGCTGTGGGCATTGAACGAACTCAATGCCGAGTTCGAGTTTGTGCCGGTCAACCTCTTGGCCGGAGAACAACATCGTCCCGAATTCCTTCGCATCAACCCCGCCGCCAAGGTGCCTGCGCTCGTCGATGGCGACATGGTGCTTACCGAATCCGCGGCGATTGTCATGTACCTGGCTGAAAAATACCCGGATAAAGGGCTGCTGCCTGCAGACCGCAAGCAGTTAGCCCAAGCGTATCGCTGGGTGATGTTTGCCATGACAGAACTGGAGCAGCCGTTGTGGCGTATCACGCGCCATTCCTGGTTATATCCGGAAGACAAGCGGATTCCTGAAGAAATACCCATCGCTAGCCAGGAATTTATTGCCATGGCGACCATATTGGATAAACATATGGCAGGGCGGCAATTCATCGTTGGCGACAACATCACCATAGCCGATTGCGTGACCGCGTACCTGATGGATTGGGCCAATGAATATCATCTGATCGATGAACTTCCGCGACTGCGCAATTACCTCGATAGAATGTACGCCCGCCCCACTGCTCCCCTGCGGATTGCCACGGCGCTTGCCAATCTTCAACTGGAAAATTGACATGAAAACCTGCTGGAACCATCCATGACCTTGTCCGCTTCGGCGCGATACATGCCCGATTCGGCGACCGTCTTCCGTGCATTGCGGGAAGCCGTGGTGACCATGCTCGCCGCCATCGCCACCTTGCTGTGCGCATTGGCGATCGACCCGGAACCGGGGCCTGCGGTGCTGGCGGTGGTGCTCTGCATTTCGCTTTCGCGCAGCCAGCTCGACCGCGACCGCCGCGGCAGGATCGAAGCGGCCATCGTGCTGCCGGCGGTCGGCCTCGTCGCGGTCGGTGTCGGCACCTTGTTGCGGGTCGCGCCATGGATCGGCGCCCTCGTTTTTATCGCCGGCATGTTCCTTTCAATCTGGTTGCGCCGATTCGGCCCCATGGCGCGCCGCGCCGGTTCTCTCGTCGCCTTGCCCTTCGCCGCTTTGCTCACCACGCCGTATATCCCGGCCACGGGGCTGTCCCCTGCCCTTGCGGCATTGATGCCCGTGGTCATCGCATTGCTCGCCCTGCTGTGGGTGGGCGCATTGCACGCACTCGCCCGCCGCGCAGGTTTCCTGGCCTCGGCGCCGGCGCCGGAATACCCGTTGACTGTACCGGCTGGCGCCAGCTTGTTAAGACCGGCAGCCTCCACCAGGATGGCAATCCAGATGGCCGTAGCGCTTGCAGCGTCGTTTGTGATCGGTTACGCCTTCTTTGCCGAACGCTGGTCATGGATCGTACTCACTGCTTTCATCGTCAACAGCGGCAATCGTGGCCGGCTGGACGTTGCCTACAAGAGCGTGCTGCGCGTACTGGGCGCGGCGGCGGGAACCGTCATCGCCTTGTCGCTCAGCATGCAAGGCGGGTCCCACGACCAGGTCGCCGTGGCGCAGATCCTCGTTGCGATATTTCTCGGGGTATGGCTGCGGCCGCTGGGTTACGCGTGGTGGGCGCTGTTCGTCACCATCGCGCTTGCGCTGTTGCAAGGCTTTGCCGGCTCGCCGGCGCCGAACATGCTGTGGTCGCGCCTGGAGGAAATCGTCATCGGCGCGATCATCGGCGTCGCCTCTGCCTGGTTCGTGCTGCCGGTGCGTTCAACCGCTGCGCTTAGGCGACGCCTGGCAGATGCATTGGCGGCCCTTGCCGACGCCCTCGACCCGGCGACGGCCATTCGCACTCCTGACAAATTCGCCGCGGCAGTCGCCAGCCTGGAACAGATGCGTCCGGCGTTCAACGCAAGCCGTTTCATGACGCGGCGTTTCCAGCCGACGCAGCCTGCGGACTGGGTAGATACGCTGGTGGCGTGCACAGCCCCCGCGATCGCACTGATCGACAAGGGCGAGACGCCCGGCGGCGTGCGCCGGGCGGTCGGAGCAGCACGCAAGTCTATGCGCGCGCCCCAGGATATCCTGCCGGCCTTGCAGGATTTGCATCGCTCGATGACAGAGTAGTTTCCGCCACTTCATCCTGCTGGCCGTCAGGACAATTCAGCGCAGGAAGCCAAGCACGGCCTCCATGAACTCCGCAGGATATTCCACGTTCGACAGGTGAACCGCCGGCAGCACGACCAGCTTTGCGCCGGGCACCCCAGCCGCGATCAGCTCACTGTGGCTGGCGGCAGTCACCGTGTCGAACTGGCCGGCGATCACCAGCGTCGGCCGCGGGATCAGTGCGATGGTGCGGCGCAGGTCGGTATCGCGCACCGCCGCGAACAAGCCGGCCAGGCCTTGCCGGTCTATCGCCAGCAGCATGGTGCGGAACTCCGCGACGACAGGGTCCTGCGCCGCCAGCATCCGCGCAGGAAACCAGTTACCCAGGAACATCTCTGCAGTTTCCGCCATGTCCGGCGCTTGCCGCACGGCGGCAATCCGTTCGTCGAACTGCGGTGCCGGTCCGAGATAGGACGAGGTGTTGCTCAAGATAAGCCGGTCGATCCGCTCGGGCGCGTGGATGCCGAGCCACTGCCCGACGAAGCCGCCCAGCGACAGGCCGAGGAAGTGCGCCCGTTCAATGCCGAGCGCATCGAGCAGCTCGATCACGTCGCGGCCAAGCCGGTCCAGCGAGTAGGCGCCGGCCGGAACGCTTGATCCTCCGTGGCCGCGGAAGTCATAGCGCAAAACACGGAAATGCCGGGACAGGTCCTCGATCTGCCGGTCCCACATCCGCAGCGTGGTGCCGATGGAGTTGGACAGCACCAGCACCGGTTTTCCGGCCTCGCCGTCGATGCGGTAAGCAATGCGGGCGCCGTCGCCGACGTTGACGAAATTCAGTTCATTCATGGTGAAACCCCTTCCTTGTTGGTTGATGAATGAAGCAAATTCTAGCTGCGGCGCGATTTCTATGATATTACAAAGATACGATAATCTCTGTAGGAAAAGATGACATGTCGGATTTCACCCTGCACGACCTGCAATGCTTCGACGCCGTGGTCCGCACCGGCGGATTTCAACCGGCGGCGGCCATGCTGCATCGCTCGCACCCGGCGGTGTTCGCCGCCGTCGCCAAGCTGGAACGGCAGCTCGACCTTGTTCTGCTGGACCGCAGCGGCTATCGCGTGCGCCCGACCGAGGCGGGACTGTCGTTCCAGCGCCGGGCGCAAGCGCTGCTGCGCGAGCTGGAAGGCTTGCACATCCATGCCGCCCAGCTGTCGATGGGCGTGGAAAGCGATATCCATGTGGTAATCGGCGACCTGTGCCCGCGACCGCAGGTGCTGGGGATGCTCGGAAGGTTCTTCGCCGAATGCCCCGGCACGCGCTTGCATCTGCACTTCGAAGCGGTGGGCGGCCCATGGGAGCGCCTGTTCGATGGCGAAGCTGACCTGATCCTGCATTGGGTCGACAAAAGCGACCCGCGCGTGGAATGGGTCGACCTGTGCAAGGTGCCGTTCATTCCCGTGGTGGCGCCGGGTTTTCTGCCGGAGCGCAGCAAGCGCCCCATCGCGCCGGACCAGATGCACGCGTTCACCCAATGCATCATGCGCGACAGCGCCCGCCATTCACCGCAACAAGACTATTTCATGATCGAAGGCGCGCCTCAATGCATGGTTGCCGACCAGGGCATGAAGAAGGAAATCATCCTGCAGGGCCTCGGATGGGGCCACATGCCCCGCTTCCTGATCGAGGACGAGCTGCAAGACGGACGCCTGCAATCGATTGCCGGCCGCCACTTGCCGGGCCGCATCGAGGAACTGGTGGCGGCGCGCCGCCGTGACCGGCCGCACGGGCCGGTCGCGAACCGGCTGTGGGACCATATCCAGCAAGAGGCGCCGCAATTACGCCGCGCGCTCGCACCTCGGAAACCTGCGGTCGGGCCGGAATCGCCCGATCAAGCGTAAGGCGTGCCTGCCATTGCCGCGTTCAGCCCGGCGCTTCCCTTGTCGACAATAGTGAGAAAGGCGGCTTTCGCTTGCTCTGCATCTTGGCTCTGCCGAAAAATCCGATGCGCCTGGATGAGGGCCACGGCCCACGTCGCCAAGAGCAGATCAGCCGCCAGGTGGGCGTCGGGATCGGCTGCCTCGCGCCCCACTGATTCGATCAATGCCGCCGCCACGACTTGCGCAATCTCGTCGCGTATCGCCCGGGCCCGCGCCTTCAAGGTTTCGCTGCGCTCGATCGTCTCTATGAAACCCTGGCTCTCCACTGAAAACCGGACGTAAGGGCTATCCTCAGCAACCAGCCGATGTGCCAGCAGGCGCAAGGTCTCGATCGGAGCGACGCCGGGATCGCGCTGCCGCAACGCTTCGCGCAAGATTTCGCGGCCCTCCTCGTCGCGGTCGAAGAACATGTCCTCCTTGCGGGGAAAATGATTGAACACCGTCATCCGCCCGACGTCGGCGGCGGCAGCGATTTCGTCCACCGTCACATGATCGAAGCCGCGCTCGAAGAAAAGGCGCGTGGCGGCATTGGAGATGCCTTGTCGCATGGCAAGGCGCTTACGGGACCGGAGCTCGGATGGTGTTGACATGTCTCTCCTGATGGCACAATAATATATGTACTCAGTATACATTAGGATCAAGTACATGAAAACACAAATCGATGTTGTAGTTGTGGGAGCGGGGCCGGTCGGACTCCTGGCGGCCATCGAGCTGACGTTGGGCGGCGTACGCGTGCTGGTGCTGGAGCGCCTGGCTGGCGTCAACATGATCATGAAGGCGATGTCGGTCGGACCTCTTGGAAGCGAAGCGTTGGCGCGCCGCGGGATGGCTGCGGCCATTGCCGCCGCGGAGGCGAGCACTTTCGCCGCGATGGATGAATTCACAAAACAGACCGGCGCCGAGCTGCGTGGCCGCGCGTCGAAGTACAGCGGCCATTTCGGCGGGTTGTCTCTGATCCGAAAGGACGCGCAGAAAGAGCCCGAACGGCGTCCTCGCCTGGTGCGCCAGCATGACATCGAAGCTATGCTGGCCGACCGCGCGCGTGCGCTCGGGATCGAGGTGCGCCGCGGATGCGACGTCACCGGCTTCGTCCAGCAGGCGGATGGCGTCGACCTGGAGTGGACATCGCCGGCAGGCGGAGGCCGTATCTCCTGCTCTTATCTGCTTGCATGCGACGGCGGGCGCAGCCTCGTCCGCAAGATGGCCGGCTTTGATTTCCCCGGCACCGCCCCAACGTCGACGTTCTACCAGGTCGTCGCGGAAATCGACCGTCCCGACCGTTTGCTGCCGGTCGGCTGGAATCGCACATCGGGCGGCGTATTCGCCTACGGCCCCGTTCCCGGCCGATTGTTCATGCTGGACTTCAGCGGTCCGCCGGAGGATCGGCAAGCTCCGGTCACACGTGAAGAGATCGAAGCCGTCCTGCGCCGCGTCAGCGGCGCCGACGTCCGTGTGACGGCGCTCGAAAGCGGGAGCCGGTGGACCGACAACACGCGGCTGGTCGATGCCTACCGCCGAGACCGGGTGCTGCTTGCCGGCGACGCGGCGCATGTTCACTCGCCGTTCGGCGGCCAGGGCCTGAGCCTCGGGCTGGGGGATGCGGCAAACCTCGGCTGGAAGCTCGCCGCAGTCATCCGCGGCGAGGCGCCGCAGAGCCTGCTCGACACCTACACCGCCGAGCGGCGGCCGGTCGCCAAGGCCGTGCTGGCCAACACGCTTGCCCAGATCGCCCTGCTGCGGCCCGATCCGCAATCGGGTGCGATGCGGGACATCATGGCGAACTTCATGCAATTCGATGACGTCAACCGGCTCATCGGCGAGATGATGAGCGGCCTTTCCACCCGTTACGATCTTGGGTCCGAACTGGACGAGGTCGGACGGCTGATCGGCGACAGGCCGGTCAGCCATGGCGATGCCGGCGCTTCGCTCTACGATGCCATGCAGGATGGCATGGGCGTCCTTCTCGACGCCTCACCCGGTGCAAAAGCTTCCAGGCTCGTCATGGCCGCCGCGCAGAGGATACGCTGCGTAGCGGTCGATGCAGGACCTTCGATGCTGATCCGCCCCGATGCCTGCGTCGCCTGGGCCGGCGGCGAGGACGGCATGGACGGATTGGAGGAAGCGCTGCATCGCTGGTTCGTCCCGGCGCCGGCCTGACCCTTGCTGCCTTTCCAAACGGACTTGCCCTGTTGGCGAGGATTAGTGCCCAGCCGTGTCGTCAAATAAAAGTACGCACAGCCGATATGCATCTGGTCCACACTTTGAAGTTGCTGTATGGCATTATTTATATCGGCTTCGAGCCATGCCGAAAGCAGGCAATCCCTCTTGTCCAATAGGAAAACCATGAAAATAAACCGTACAGTCCTCTCAGCAGCCATCGCTTTCGCGATCTCCGGCTGCGCCATGAGTCCGACAGGAAGCGAAACTCCAGGACAGCAAGATACGCAAGCCTGCCCCGCGGCCGGCGAACCTGAAATCGCCTCATTGTTCGATCGCTGGAACAATTCGCTAAAGACCGGCAACCCGCGCGAGGTCGCCGCAAATTATGCGGATAAATCGGTATTGCTTGCCACCCTGTCGAACAAGCCGCGCGTTACCCGCGAAGAGAAAATCGATTATTTTGAGCATTTCCTGGAGAACAAGCCGAGCGGGAAAATCAATTGGCGCAGCATCAAGATCGATTGCACTACCGCCATCGATATCGGCCTGTATACGTTCACCCTGGGGAAAACGGGGCAAGAAGTAAAAGCGCGCTATACCTTTACCTACAAATGGGATGGCAAACAATGGCTCATCTCGACCCACCATTCATCCATGATGCCGGAGAAAGAATAGTACGGAATGAATAGCCGAGGGACCTGGCGAACGTCTCCAGGTCCCTCTTCTCCGTTCAAGATTTCAAGGCTGGATCCTGCTGATGCGGGTGGCCCAGTTGGTCAGCGCGACGCGGCTGCCGTTGCAGCTGAACTGCGCTACCGGATCGGCCGGACTGGCAAATTGCGGCAGCGTGCAGCCGTGCGCGATATATTCGGCTCCTAGCCAGATATCGTTGCCGTCGACTGCCGCCGCGCCGTAATCGCCCCACCGGCTGCGTGGCGTGCCGAAGGCATTATAAGCGCCGAATTCGTCGTCCGGCCCGAGTCCGCTTGCAATGATCTTGACCGTTTCGCCTCGATGTCCGCGGTCGTGGCTGAAATGGATGTAACCGGCGCTCGGGTAGTGGTCGGCGCCGGCGACGGTAAAGCCGATCACGCCCTTGCCGTTAGGCAGCGCCGCTATGGCTGGCCGCGTAACGCTGTTGCCGGCGAGCGCCACCTGCCCCTGCCTGATCACCGATGCGCCGACCTGGCTGGCGGAAACGGCCGGATTCAATACGAAGTAGGCAATGCCTGTCTGCTCCTGGCCGGCGACATTGACCGCGGTATCGAGCGCTCCATATAAACGGTCGCCGGTGAAAAATACCTGCTGCATGCGCGAATCGTTTGGATCCAGGTCAGCCAAGGTTTCCGGGACCGCAGGCAGGACCGAGGTCAGGTAATGCCAGCAACCGGCGCCCGCCGGCGTCGCCAGGCTGCGGTCGTTCAGGCAGTCTCTCAAAGGCGCGCTACCCGGTTTCTGCGGAATCGCAGGCGGCACGCCATAACTATCGACGTTCACTACATTGTGCAAGAGCGTCAGCGCCGGCGTCGCGTCGTTCAACGACTTGGTATTGCCGACCGCCCAAACCCGCAGCCGGTTGTCGTTGCCGGAATTGGAAAATACCGCAACCGAGCTAAGCAGGTATTCGGTGCCGCGGTTGCTCCGTTCAAAGTCGCCCGCTGGCGAGACTGCCGGCCAGACCGTGAATCCCGGATTGCCTTCGAGCAGATAGTCGGCCGTGTCCAGCTGCACCACCTGTATCGAGGCGCTGCCGCTGATCAGCGCTTTTTTAGAAATGGCATATATCTGCGCGCTGTTGAAGCCGCCGGAAAACGGGAATTCGTTGGTCGTCAGGTAGATGCCGTGGGCGTCCGCGCCGATATGCGGATAATCGCCGAGGCATGGGCAATTTGCATGCTGGGGCGTGCCTTGCGTACCGTCATCCTGCACGGCGATCTTGTATACCGTCCAGCTTCCGAGCGGATCGGCGGACGAGCTGACCGCAAGGTCAAGGTGGTTCGTGCCGGTTTGGGCGCCTGTGGCAGGATCGGTGTCCAGCGTCAGCACCAGGTGAAACCAGCGTTTTACATCCGGATCGAAATAACAGGCCGGGTCGGTAATCGAAGGACCAAAGACGCGTGGCGTGGCCTGGCGATTGATGGCCGGCGCGTAGCCGTAGAACGCATTGAGCGCAATATCGCCGCTCAATGCGGCGCCTTTGCGGTTGTAGACCTTCATGACGTCATTCAGCGATTCCATGACATAACCGTTGCCGGCGCAGAGCCCCTGGTCCGGCGGTTCTATGGAAAACTGGTTGCCGTTGCTCGCCAGCCGCTGGTTGCGTGAGTTTTCGCCGTCGAAACTGACTTGCACCCGGCGATCAGGGGCGTCCTTGCCGACTGCTTCGGTCCACTGCCCTTTGCCCTGCGTCCTGGCGATACTGCGGTTTATCTTGAACTTCGCCACCCGCGCCAGCACGCTGGCGGTACTTTGCGTTCCGCTTTTACCGGCCACCCCTGTCGTACCCGCGGCGGTGGGGCCGTCGGCAAGATCCGGCGCGTTAGAAAATACCGGTGAGATTTCAGGCGAGGACAAGCCATCGATGCCAACCGTGGCGGCAGGAATCTTGACCGTGCCGCTGCTGGGTATTTGCCTGGTGACGGTGGCGCCGAAAGCAAAGCTTGAAGTAAAACAGGCGAAGCTGAGAATTAACGCAAATCCACTAAAATTCCGATTCATTTTCTTCTCCAAAAACCATCATTTTTGAGCCCTTTTCAGGGGAAAGAAAAAACCTGGTTTGCAGACCGCAGTGCAGCAGCCAAAAGATGATCCGTAAAATCTTGCGGCGTGCCTGTTGAATCATGATCCACCCGGCCTGGGGAAGGCCGGCGTTGAATAATGAGGGGCGAAATTTGCCCTGCGGAAATTATATATATATTCTCCACAAGGGATCATTTATTTAGCCGTGTGAAAAAAACAAGACAAGCGAGCAGATGGTTACGACGAAGCGCGACCTATCCTGACAGGCAAGGAGCAAGCAGGCGATGACAGGCATGAAAGAAATGAGCACGCTTGCTCCAGCCCTGGCGCTGGAAGTTTTGCCGCGCCAGGAATTGCCAGCCCGCGCCGAGGCGGCGGATGGCGGCAACAGCCTGGTCGCGATGGGCGACTTTCACTATGCCGGCAGCCCGCTGCAGCGGCGCGCGACCGATGCGCCAGCTACACCCATGCCGATGACCGGCCCGGCTACGCGCAGCCCAGGAACCAACCGCACCGGTTTGCCGGACCAGCTGAAAACCGGCATCGAATCGCTGTCCGGCCTCAGCCTCGACAACGTCAAGGTGCATTACAACTCGGCGCGGCCGGCGCAGCTGATGGCGCATGCCTATGCGCAAGGCAGCCAGATCCACCTCGCGCCGGGACAACAATCGCACCTGCCGCATGAAGCCTGGCACCTGGTGCAGCAGGCGCAAGGCCGGGTGGCGCCGACCACCGAGGCCGACGGCACGCCAGTCAATGACGATGCCGCCCTTGAACGAGAGGCAGACGTGATGGGGCGCAAGGCAGCCGGATTGAGCCCGGCCCCCACGACGGAGCCCAGGGCGCTGACGCCAATCGCCGCAGGCAACGGCGCCGGCGGCACGGCCCAGCTTGGCAAGAAAAAGAAGAAAAAAGAAAGCCTTCTGCAAAGGCTGCGCAGGTCGCGCTTGCGCAACAGGTTCAAGAAAGCCAGTCCCAAGAGCGAGCGAGGCATCTTCCGCAAGCAGGCAAAGGACAACTACGGCTACAAGAATGCGGACATCGCCAGGCTGCTTGCCGGCAATCCCGAGGCAAGCACCGCCTTGACCGTGTATAACCCCGCGCTCAATCCAGGCATCAATCCGGCTTATTCGCAAATCGGCGTCGGCGACACCAAAGGCTACTATCGCAAGGGTTTCGGCGGACAGCCTTTCCTGTACCTCGACTCCAAGGCCTACGACGACAAGCAGATTCCCAGCAATTACGATGACGTGATTGCCCATTTTGCAGGCAAGGACGCTGAAGTCGCCTTCGAAATACTGAGTGCGATCGAATCCGGGGAAAGCAGCGGCAAAGACCAGCAGGCCCAGGCCAGGTCCCTGTTTCTTTTATTGACCCAATTCATCGAAGCCCACAGCACGCGCGTCCCCGGTTCCGACAAGCTTGCGCGCGCCCTGTTGCGGCGCATTGCCCTTGGCCAGCTGACCTTCCAGCAAGCTTTCAACCGCAAGAACGGCCTGTTCGTTTCGGCCTGGGCGAAAAAAGGCGGCGCTCCCCAGGGCGGGCAAGTGGCCGGCCGCGCCCTGTTCGGTTTCAGCAAGGACACCGACAGGTACGATCTTGAGAAACTGGAGGCTTATCTTGGCGACGACCTGGTGGATGAGTTGCTGGAGACCATAGACGGCTATTACAGCGACGACAGCGACACCGAGGACGACGATGAAGACCTGGCGCCGAGCATCGACGACAAAGGCAGTGCGTCCCTGGAAGAGATCAACGCGGCGCTGGAGACCTTGCAGATTCCGCAGCGCATCAGCAACATCAACCAGCAGGTGCTGCTGCCCGGCATCAGCGCCCTGGTCAAGAAGCAGAGCCTGAAACTGCTGTTGCGGAGCCATCCGGATAAAGAAGGCGGCAGCCAGGAAGCGTTTGACCGCGTCGTCCACGCACGCAACCTGCTCGATGACCTGATTGCGCAGTATTCGAACCAGGGTTTCATCGATCTCAACCAGCGCAACCTGGATATCTACCTGCACAGGGACGGCCTGGCGGCGGAACGGGTCGCCGGCGACGGCAATTGTTTTTATGCCGCGGTGCTTGACCAGATCCTCTACCTCGACGGCGTCAACGCCAATCCGGCCACCTTAAGGCAGCGGGTGGCGCAACTGATCCTCGACAACGACGACCATTTCCAGGTATTCGTCACCGGCAACCAGCTCAACCGCATCGTCGAGGACATCCTCACCAGCCGCAGCTGGCGCAACGTCGGCGGCGATTTTGCGCCGCAACTGATGGCCACCGTGCTGCAGCGACCGGTGCAGATCATCCAGCCGTCGGGGCCGCTTGTCATCGATCCGATCGGCGGGCTGGTCCTGAACCACAACAATACTTTCATCACCCGCGGCCAGCAAATCAACATCGTCTACGACGGCAACGCCCACTATGATTCGACCCGCAACACCCGGCAGCAGCTGCAATAGCTGATGTCCATGCCCATAATCATGAGGAAATGCTCGTTCGCCACTTCATTCAAATTCTAGAAAACCAACGTAAGCAATTGAATAAATGTGTATTTCTACCATATTCAATATCTAATCTAAATTCGTAGAATTCATCTGTAATGCTTTGAATATCAACGACTTTTCCACCAAATCAACACAATTTCCAAAATGCCGCCCTAAGGCGCAACAAACCTCCATGCCGGATTATCGAACATGGAGATCGTGCGCGCCCGCACCGTGCCGGACGGGCACAACTCATCCTGGGTATATTGCGTCAGCCGGATCGAATTCGGCACTTTTGCCTTGCAGATGATGCCGACGTACTCTGGCTCGATGGTCGCCGCCTTGAATACGAAGCTTTCCTTGTATTCATCGGTAGGCTTGAATATTTTTATCAGGTCGCCCGGGTTCTTCAGGCTGTTGTAGTCGAAAGCCATCCCCTGCGACACCAGCGTCGATACCTGCGCCGGGTTGATGCCGACCTTGTCGACCCGGTAATTGCTGCCGAAACCGGAAGCGCCACCGATCAGCTGCGACAGGTTGGCATACTTGCCGTTGTTCAGCACCATGCCGACGTTGTTGCTGGAAGCCAGCGGATTGAGCTCGTCGAACATGCGCTTGATCGCCACCGCGCCCGGCGCCGACCAGGAATTGGTGACCATGGTCAGGCTGCCCAGCTCGGTGGAGCTGGTGCCGCCGACAGCCAGGCTGTCGGCCCCGGGCGCGATGCCGAAACGCTGCTGCAGGAAATCGGTGATGAAATCGCCCAGTCCGATGGCGCCGTTGACCTGCACCCGCTCGTAGGGTTTGTCGTCGAGCTTCAGCTTGGTCAAGGTATTGTGGGTCGGATCGAAGCCCATCGGGCCGCCGGGCGCCTTGTCCGAATTGGTGACCACGCTCAAGGCGTTGCCGGAGAGTGAACCGAAGGTCGCACCCTTCATGGTGCTGGTAAAAAAGCGCGCCGCCGTGCTCATCCAGTCCGGGTGGTCTTCCATCAAGGCGGTGCCGCCCTCGCCCACCGACTGGCGCGCGCCGCGCGGCGTCAGGTAGACGTTGCGGAACACCTGCGGCGCCAGGTTGCTGTCGCTGCTGTAGAGCGCTTGCGTTTCGGCGCCGGCGCTTGTCTTGTAGGCAGTACGCTCCCAGATCGCGAAGCGCGCGGCCTCGGCATTGAGCTGGTTCAGTTCGCCGAAGCGCCACACCCATTGCAGGCCGAACAGGAACACCATGAACAGGCTGCAGACAATGATGGATTCGACCAGCGCCTGGCCGCGCTGGCGGCGCAGGCTGGGCGATGCGGTGGATCGTGGAGGCAGCATGAGCATGGAATATTTCCGGCCGGGATATCAGTTGATGACGAAAAACAGTGCTTTCTCAGGGTAGTTCAAGCCCTCAAGGCGGGCGTTCCAGTACGGCAGCATCAGGTTGGCGTGCGAGACGATCTGGCCGCGCGTGGTCCAGCGCTCCACCGGCGCCCGGTAATACACGCGCGCCTTGCCGATCGCTTTCAGGTAGTCCTGCTTCAGTTCGGTGTCGTAATCGTTCATGGGCGCGCGGCCCAGGTTGAATTTGTTTTCCGGGCGCAGCGGCGTCTTGTCCACCCTCTGCTGCAGCGCCACCACGAACGACGGCCCCAGGTCTTTCAAGGCGTTGTCTTGCACTTCCTTGCTGGCCACGAACAGGTTGCTGGCCTCGCGGTCGCCCAGCTGGTAGTTGCCCATGTTGGCGCCGCGCATTTCCCACAGGCCGAAGCGTTCCGCCGGCAACCCCATGTCGGCCGCCACCGCGCCGCCCAGGCCGGGTTTCTGGAACAGCGTTTCGGTGCCGCGCGAGGTGCGCATGCTAAGCACGTCGATCAGGTCGCCCAGGCCCAGCGCCTTGAGGATGAACTGGACAAAACCGTTGGGGGCATCTAGCGGATCGTCGAACGCCGAAGTGGCGAGCGAAAAACCGCTGCCCAGCATGTTCGAAATGGACGTCGCGACATTGCCGCCCAGGCTCGACAGCTGCTGGAAATTCACCGCCTGCTGCGCCATCGCCGTCGCCACCGCCACTTCGGCGTCGGCGCTGCCGGGATTAGGCGCATTCAGCGCAGCGCCGGAGGCTGGCATGCCGGCCGGCGCGCCGCCCAGCACGCCGCTCAGGTTGCCGGCGTTGGCGTCCGGAAGGTTTACAGCCGATTGGGAAGAATTGGAGGAACTGACGCCCGCGCCCGCCGCATTGATCACCGGCTCCAGGGTCGCCATGGCGGCGTTGTTGAGCGTCTGGCTGGCGGTGGCGATCTGCGGCTGCCCCTTCATCGCGCGCTCGCCGGAGGATTGGGCGATGTTCATGACGCCGCGCTCGTAGTATTTCTTGGCCGCGCCGGCAGACAGCGAGCCGCAGGCGCCGCTTATGCGCGGCGCATAGAGTTCGCCGCTGGGCAGCGTGAAATACAGACAGTCGTCGATGCCGGTCGCCTCGCCCCAGAACGATTTTTTCCAGGACGACGTGTCTTTCACCACGTCCACGAACTTGGCCAGGTCTTCCGGCACTTCCTGGTTCTTGTCCAGGCCCTGGCGGCCGACCTTGGACATGGTCACCGCGCCGGCCATCGGGATGTGGATATTGAACAGATGCGGATTGATCTCCATGATGTCGATATTGCTCCAGGCATAGGTGCCGTCCTGCATCTGGATCATGCGGGTGCCGCCGGTGCGTTCGTAGAGGCACATGATAGGGCTGACGATGAGGCCCACCGTGTTCATGAACGCTTCGATCACCGGGCCGATGACGTCCGCCGCAACGTTGCCTTGCAGCGCAGGCACGATCTGCTCCAGGCCGTTGGCCGAGAGCCCGGTCAGGATGCCGTTGATGCCGCTCAGGTTGCAGCCGTCCACCGCCCACAGGCCGACCGCATTAGGAAACAGGCGGCGGCCGCCCATGGCGCTGGTGAGCTTGATCATGTCCTGCATCATCACCCGGTGCACCAGGTTGAAATCGGCGGTGCCGGTGCTGTCCGGCAGCTTGGTCTTCATCTCGGTGCTGCCCATGAACTTGCGCGGCGGCTGGTGCAGCTTGATCATGCTGCCGAAATCCACCACGCTCTTGGCGACCTGGTACATGATGGTCTGCGGCACATACTCGGCGCGCGGCGCGTTGGCCGTCAGCAGTTCCTTCTGCATCGCGATCATGGCCGAGGTGGTGGTGGCCAGGTGCACCTGCTGCGAAGCGAAAATCGCGTAGTTGGTGAGCGAGGTGGTGGCGGTGCCGGCATTGGCCAGCACCTGGCTGGTGACGCGCACGCCGTCGACGATTTTTTCCCAGTACTTGCCGAACGTGGAGACGGCGTTCAGGATGCTCGACATGCCGGCGCCGATATAGGGGATGAACTTGGTCAGCGCGGCGGTGGCTTTCATCACCTTGGTATTGTTTTTCCAGTACTGGTCCGACATGGTCATGTTCGACCACATCGCCGTCATCTGGCCCACCGCCTGGTAGTTGGCGATCATGGCGCGGTTGGTGTAGGCCGTATAGTTGAGGCCTTCCGCCGCGATGTTGGCGGTGCTGTAGGCAATCGCATCGGCGGCGTTGACCAGGCGCCGCTTGTCGCTCGTCACCTGCGACAGGTTATAGACGGAAAATATGCCGACGCACAGCACCGCCAGGAAAAAGATCCCGATCGGCAGTATCGCGCCGCGGCTGTAGTTGCGGCTGGATACGCGTCCGGGCAAACGGCGGCGGCGGCCGGAATGAAAGCGCCTGCTCATGATTTCAGCACCATGTCGTTACCCTGAGTGGAATTTAAGTTTGCGCGAATGAACGACGGTTCCATCGTTCCTGATGAGGCGCGTTAAAAATCTTTCCGGATGGTAACTGCGCTTTGTTACGGGATAATGACGCTGGCGAAAACCAGCCTGCGCGTATTCCAGTCAACGCACGGCGAATCGCTCAAGGAAATGTGAAGGACTGCAGGACAGCAGTCCAGGTCGTGCCGTATCCGATGCGGCTATCTTGTCGCGCGCCGGCTTCTTTCGGCGATCTCGAACACGGCCATGCCAGCCAGCATCGCCGCGACAAACACCAGGGCTTTTGTCTCGCCCATGCCAAGGTCCACCAGGACCGGCCCCGGACAGAAGCCGGCGATCCCCCATCCCGCGCCAAACAAGGCGCTGCCGATCACCAGGCGGCGGTCCACATGGCGTGCGGCCGGCAGTTTCATCTCGGCGCCGAGCAAAGAGGCGGTGCGCTTTTTTGCAAATGAAAACGCCACCAGTCCCAGCGCGATGGCGCCGGCCATCACGAACGCCAGCGACGGATCCCAGGCGCCGCCGAGATCGAGGAAACCAAGCACCTTGGCCGGATTCGCCATGCCGGAAACGATCAGTCCCAATCCGAACACCAGGCCGGCAAGCAGCGATGTAACGATAAACATGTTTTTTCCTTAGGCCGCAAACAGGTGGCGTATCGCATATACGGTGACGAACCCGCACCCCATGAAAACGGCGGTGGCCGCCAGCGAACGCGGCGACAAGCGCGACAGGCCGCAGACGCCATGGCCGCTGGTGCAGCCTGAGCCGTAACGAGTGCCGACGCCGACCAGCAGCCCCGCTATCGTCAAGGCGCCGTAGCCGGCGTCGATCCGCACGGCGGGCAGCGCGGCAAACAAGCCGTACACCAGTGGAGCGCCGATCAACCCCAGCAGGAAGGCGGCGCGCCAGCCGACATCTCCGCGCGCCGGCCGCAGCAGCCCGCCCAGGATGCCGCTGATGCCTGCGATACGGCCGTTGAGCAGCACGAACAGCGCCGCGGCCAGGCCGATCAGCAGGCCGCCGAGCAAGGCAGGCCATGGGGTAAACGCGTTCCAGTCGATAGACATCATGTTTTCCTTGAGAACGAATGTTTGGATTGGTTCCGGCCTGTTTTTACCTGGCCGTCCATATAGCTTGCGTATTTTCGCATGACTGGCGCCGCGGCCCGCGTACCTCGACATGATGTAAGCTCGCTCATGGAAAACGGAATCAACTCTCCACATAAAGGACAGACGGCATGGACAAGCAATTCGAAGATGGCCTGGCAATACGCAAGCAGGTAATGGGCGAGGAATTCGTGGCCAAGGCCTTCGCCGGCGCCGACGACTTCACGCGCCCGCTGCAGGAATACATCACCCGCAACGCCTGGGGCACGGTCTGGCAGCGCGACGGCCTCGACCTGAAAACCCGCAGCCTGCTGACGCTGGCGATGCTGACGGCGCTGGGCCGCACGCAGGAACTGAAAGGCCACGTGCGCGGCGCCCTCAACAACGGCGCCGCCATGGAAGAAATACAGGAAGTGCTGCTGCACGCCACCGTGTACTGCGGCGTGCCGCTGGCGGTCGATGCCTTCCGTGCCGCGCAGGAGGTTTTGGCCGGCCAACAAACCGGCAAGGCCGCGAACCCTGGCGTCTAAAGCATATATTTATTCCGTATATAGTTGTTCAAAATGATTCGTTCTTTCTTGGCATATACCTCCTATATATTCGCGGCTAATGGAAAGAGAGCCGCGCATGTACTTTTTACCTTACGACCCTGCATTCCATTTCCTCGACCAGGCCGCCCCGCCGGCCGGCGCCACCGCCCGCGACGACAAAAAGACGCCGCCTGCCGCAGCATGGTGGGTCCGCCTGGAATTGCCGACCTGGGGACTGATCGCCATGATCTACGGCGGTTGGCTGGCGACCGTGCTGCATTGGCGCGGACTGGGCCCGTGGCTCGGCACGCCCTTGCTGATCGCGCTGAGCGCCTGGTACATGTCGCTGCAGCACGAGCTGATACACGGCCATCCGACCCGCAACGCCCGTTTCAACGCCCTGTTCGGCCAGCTGCCGCTGGCGGTGTGGTATCCGTACGCGCTATACCGCGACAGCCATCTTGCCCACCACCACGATGAAAACAAGCTGACGCTGCCAGGCGCCGACCCGGAAACCTACTACGCAGCGTTTGAAAGCGGCGGCCCGCTGAGACGCTCCTTGCGCCGCTTCCGCAACACCTCCGGCGGCCGCCTGCTGGTCGGGCCGGCGCTGGCGTGGTCGCAGACGATCCTCGCCGCATGGCGGCAGCGCGACCGGAAAACCATTGTTACCTGGAGCTGGCACCTGGCGCTGCTGGCGACGCTGCTGCTGTTCCTGCATCGCGCCGGCATATCGCCCTGGTTCTACCTGTTTGCCGTCGCTTATCCGGCCTTGAGCCTGACCATGGTGCGCTCTTTCTACGAACACCGGGCGGTCGAAGCCGCGCACGGACGCTCGGTGATCAACGAGGCCGCGTGGCCCTGGCGCCTGCTGTTCCTCAATTTGAATTACCATCTTGTACATCACCTGCATCCCGGACTGCCATGGTTCCATCTACGACAAGCCTATCTGGCCCAGCGCGAGACCTACCTGGAACGCAACGACGGTTTTGTCGAGCACGGCTACCTGCCGTTGCTGTGGCGCCATCGCAGCACACCGGTGATTGCCGATATCCATCCATTTGCCTGAAACGGCATCGCTATCTTCTAACGGAGTCGACATGAGTCTGTACACTCGCCTGCTGGCCGCCGCTTTGGCCACCTCTTTGGCCGCAGCCCTCTTTTCCCCTCTTGCCCAGGCTGCCGAACCGGTCCGGGTCGGTTCCAAGATCGACACCGAAGGCGCGCTGCTGGGCAACCTGATCCAGCTGGTGCTGGAGGCCAACGGCATCAAGACCGTCAACCGCCTGCAGCTGGGAACCACCAAGGTGGTGCGCGGCGCCCTGATCTCGGGCGACGTCGACATCTATCCCGAATACACCGGCAACGGCGCTTTTTTCTTTTCCGACGAAAAGAACCCAGCCTGGAAAAACGCCGAGAGCGGCTACCAGCTGGTGAAAAAACTCGATCTCGATAAAAACAAGCTGGCCTGGCTGACGCCGTCTCCCGCCAACAATACCTGGCTGATCGCGGTGCGCAAGGACGTGGCGCAAGCCAACAAGCTCAAGACGCTGGCCGACCTGGGCCGCTGGATCAGCCAGGGCGGGCATTTCAAGCTGGCGGCGTCGGCGGAATTCATCGAGCGCCCGGACGCCTTGCCGGCCTTTGAAAACACCTACGGGTTCAAACTGAAACAAGACCAGCTGCTGACCCTGGCCGGCGGCGATACGGCGGCGACCATCAAGGCGGCCGCCGAGCAGACTTCCGGCGTCAATGCGGCGATGGTGTACGGCACCGACGGCGCACTGGCTGCGCTGGGGCTGGTGGCGCTGGAGGATGTCAAGTCGGTGCAGCCGGTCTACGCGCCGACAGCGGTGATCCGCAGCGAGGCGCTGGCGAAGTACCCCAGAATTGCCGACCTGCTGAAACCGGTGTTCCTCTCACTGGATAGCGCGACGCTGCAAAAACTCAACGCCGGCATCGCCATCGAAGGGCGCGACGGCCGCAAAGTCGCCGGCGATTACCTGCGCAGCAAAGGTTTCATCAAATGACCATGACGCGTCTGGCCGACCAGCCATGGCGCGTGGGCAACGTCGTGCTGCCGGCCCGCAGGCTGCGCAATCCGGTACACCTGCTGCTGGTGATCGTCGCGATCGTCGCCGCTACCAACCTGCCGCTGCTGACCTACGCGCCCAACCGGCTGCTCAGCGGCCAGGGCATCCTGCTGAGCCAGCTGGCCGCGCGCTACTGGCTGCTGGCGCTGCCGGCCCTGCCGCTGCTGGCGGCGCCCTGGCTGCGGCCGTCCCGCTTCAGCTGCATTGTGCTGCTGGCGGCGGCGGCAGCGTTGAGCGGCGGCCTGCTGGCCTTGGCCGGGCATGAAGCCCAGCTGCGCAGCGGCGACGCCGATTCGCTGGCGCGCATCTCGTTCGGCGGCGCGTTCTGGCTGTTGCTGCTGACCGCCTGGCTGCAGCTGGCGGAGGCGTTGCGCGGCCTGGCCCTGGCTTTGCCGGCGCGGGTCGCCGTGATACTGGCGGCGCTGGCGCCGATCGTGGCGCTGATCGCGTCGGGATACCTGGACAGCCTGTCGCTGCTGAAGGAATACCAGAATCACCAGGACGCATTTAACCTGGCGCTGCTGCGCCATCTGCAGTTGGTGGTGTTTTCGGTATTGCCCGCGGTGCTGGCCGGCGCCTTGCTGGGCGCCCTGTCCTTCCGCAGCCGGCGGGCGCGCAAGCTGCTGTTCCCGGTGCTCAACGTGATCCAGACGATTCCCTCGATCGCCCTGTTCGGCTTGCTGATCGGCCCGCTGGCGCTGTTGGGCAGCCTGTTCCCGCAATCCGGGATCGGCGGCGTCGGCCTGCCGCCGGCGCTGCTGGCGCTGAGCCTGTATTCGCTGCTGCCGATGGCCCACGGCACCCTGGCCGGGCTGGAGCAGGTGCCGGCCGACGTGCGCGAAGCAGCCGGCGGCATCGGCATGTCGCCCTGGCAGATATTTTTCCACGTCGAACTGCCGCTGGCGCTGCCGGTGTTCCTCGCCAGCGTCCGCGTCACCACCGTGCAGGCGATCGGGCTGGCGGTGGTGGCGGCCCTGATCGGCGCCGGCGGCTTCGGTGTCCTCATGTTCCAGGGCATGTCGAGCAGCGCGCTGGACCTGGTGCTGCTGGGCGTGATCCCGGTGATCCTGCTGGCCATCGGCGCCGATACGCTGTTCAAGGTAGCGATCGTTCTCTTGCGGAGGCAAAACCATGATTGAAATCAGCGAAGTCAGCAAGTCGTTCAACGGCTGGCAAGCGGTCAGCGAGCTGTCCCTGACAATCAAGGACGGCCAGTTCGTGGTCCTGATCGGCACTTCCGGCTCCGGCAAGTCGACCATGCTGAAGCTGCTGAACCGCCTGCTGGAACCGGATAGCGGCAGCATCAGGCTGAACGGCAAGCCGATCATCGAGCACTCGCCGGAGCAACTGCGGCGCCGCATCGGTTATGCGATCCAGTCGGTCGGCCTGTTTCCGCACTGGACCGTGGAGCAGAACATCAGCGCCGTCCCGGTCCTGCTGAAATGGCCGAAAGCCAAGATCCATGAGCGCGTCAGCGAGCTGCTGGATCTGCTGCACCTGCCCCCTGAAAAATTCCGCCACCGCTACCCCGACCAGCTGTCCGGCGGCCAGCAGCAGCGGGTCGGCGTCGCGCGCGCACTGGCGGCCGATCCTGACGTGCTGCTGATGGACGAACCTTTCGGCGCGCTGGACCCGGTCACCCGCGCCAGCCTGCAGCAGGAACTGGCCAACATCCACAAGCTGTCCGGCAAGACCATCGTGCTGGTGACGCATGACATCGACGAAGCGCTGGCGCTGGGCGAACGCATCGTGCTGATGGATCACGGACGCATCGTGCAGCAAGGCACACCGCGCGAATTCCTGCTGGCGCCGGAGAATGAATTCGTGCGCGGATTTGTCGGCCAGAGCGATGTCGGCATCCGCCTGCTCGGGCTGGACAAGATCGCCGACCGGGTGCGCAATGAAGCGGCGATACCAGGCGAGCCGATTTCCAGCAGCAGCACCCTGCGCGAAGCCTTGTCCGCCTTCATCACGCGCAAGGCGCACAGCCTGCCGGTGATCGATGAACGCGGCCAGGCTGCCGGCGTATTGCATTTTTCCGACTTGCTGGAGGCAGCGCGATGAAGCTGCTCTATCGCCATCGCTGGCTCGCCGCCAGCAGCCTTTTGCTGCTGGCTTTCACCTTTGGCATGCCGTTGACGGCGCCATTGTTCGCCAGCGCCTTCCCGCAGCTGGCGCGCCCCATGTACCTGCAAGACGCGTTTACCACGCTGGTGCTGGCGCACCTGAGCATCGTGCTGTTGTCGGGCGCCATCGCGGTGCTGGGCGGCGTGGCGGCCGGCCTGCTGGTCACCCGGCCGGCGGGCCGGCCGTTCCGCTCTTCGCTGGAAACGGTGCTGGCGATCAGCCAGTCGTTTCCGCCGGTGGCGGTGCTGGCGGTGGCGGTGCCGCTGATCGGTTTCGGCGAAACGCCGGCCCTGATCGCGCTGGTCATGTACGGCGTGCTGCCGGTAGCGCAAGGCGCGATGAGCGGCTTGTCTTCGATCTCGCCGGCGATCCTGGAAATTGCGCGCGGCATCGGCATGAACCGCTGGCAGATCCTGTGGCGGGTGGAGCTGCCGCTGGCGGCGCCGGTGATACTGGCGGGCGTGCGCACTTCGGTGGTGATCAATATCGGCACCGCGGCGATCGCCTCCACCGTCGGCGCCAAGACGCTGGGGCTGCCGATCATCGTCGGCCTGAGCGGCTTCAACACCGCCTATGTGATCCAGGGCGCGCTGCTGGTTGCGCTGCTGGCCATCGTGGCCGACCAGCTGTTCGACCTGTTGTCGCAGCGCTGGACGCCGCAGGCAGACCCCGCATTACGCGGCGGAGGCAATGCATGAGATGTGCGTTGCCGATGTACCCGTTTCCGGCCGACAGCCTGGCCCGGTTCTGGCGCGGACTGCGCGATTGCATGCAGCGCGAAGGTTTAGCCGATGTGCCGCACGACCTTGAGCAGCCTCAGGATTTGCCGCAGCACTGGCAGGACCCTGGCGTGTTGCTGAGCCAGGCCTGCGGTTATCCGGTATCGACGCTGCTGCATGGCAAGGTTCAGGTAGTCGGCGCCTTTCATTTCGACGTGCCCGGCTGCGAGCAGGCCAATTACAGCAGCAGCTTGTGGGTGCGCAAAGAGGATGCGGCCAAACCCTTGCTGGCGTTCCATGGCGCGGTAGCCGCCTGCAACGAACGCCATTCGCAATCCGGTTATCACGCATTGCGCAGCGCGGTTGCCCGCTTTGCCGGCGACGGCAGGTTTTTCTCGCAAGTGGTGTTCAGCGGCGCCCATCGGCAATCGGCGCGGCTGGTCGCCGGCGGCAAGGCCGATATTGCCGCGCTCGACTGCGTCAGCGCCTATTTTTTGAGCCGCCAGGAACCGGAGGTCTTTTCCCGTCTGGCCGCCATCGGCTTCACCGCGCCGATGCCGGGCCTGCCGCTGATCACCGCGACAGCCACGCCGCCTGCCACGCTGGCCGCACTGCGCCGGGCCCTGGCCGCCAGCATCGAGGCAGCTGAACTTGAACACACTCGCAGCGCCATGCGCATCAGCGGTTTTTCCGTGCTGGACGCGCAGGATTACCGCATCTGCGCATTGAAGGCGGAACAGAACCTGGCCAACGGCCTGGCCGACTGGTAGCGCCTTGCGGGCAGCACACCTGCCGCGCACACATCTTTACGAACCACCCTTGCCAACAACAATGAAAAAATCCATCTCGCGCATCGCCCCTTCCGCATTGCTGGCCCTTGCCGCCGGCAGCTCTCAGGCACAGACAGCCAGCACCAGCGTGACGCTATACGGCTTTATCGACAGCAGCGTGCGCTACCAGCAAACCAGGGCCGGCAACACGCTGTCCGTTGTGGACGGCTCCGAACTGGGCTGGGCCGGCAGCCGCTGGGGATTGATCGGCAGCGAAGACCTGGGCGGCGGCATGAAAGCCATCTTCAACCTGGAAAACGGGTTTTCGCTCGACAACGGACAATTGAACCAGGGCGGCCGCCTGTTCGGGCGCACCGCCTATGTCGGCTTGAACAACAGCTACGGCGAACTGACCCTTGGGCGCCAGTACAACGCACTGTATTACGCCGGCTCGTGGCTGAGCGATCCGACCTATGTCTCCAGCTGGTCGCCCGCTGTCAACCACCAGCTCAATTACGCCTGGGACAACGCCGTGGTCTATACCGGCCGTTTCTCCGATTTCATCGGGCGCCTGAGCTATGCCGCCGGCGAACAGGCGGGCACCCAGCGCGGCAGCATGCAGGCCGCCAGCCTGATGTACAACGGCCATCCGTTCGGCGCGGCGATCGCCTACGGCGGCGTCAACGGCAGCGGCCAGGCCACGTTTACCGCCGGCGGCTATTACGAGATCGGTCCGGTCACGGCGCAACTGGTGCATTACCACACCAGGAACGAACCCTACACCGGCACTCGCAGCCTGATCACCAACGGCATCGGCGCCATCTATGTCCCGGCGCCGGCTTGGGAGCTGACCTTCGCCTACTGGCGCACCACAGCCGACGGCGCCCTCGACAACAAGTTCCTGGCGGTGGCCCGCTACAGCCTGTCGAAACGCAGCAAGCTGTACGTCGAGGCGGACACCGACCGCAATCCCCAGAGCGGCCGGCTCAGCGGCGGCCAGGCCGGCATGCAGTATTCGTTCTGAACCTGGATCGGGGCAAGGCGGTCATCATCCAGTCATATTTCCTCGTTAGTATTTTGCAACTCCTCCTGAATCGGGTTGGACGTCCTGCACTGAATTCATGTGCCAGGCAAATTTCTTTGTTCGTGCTTCAAGAACCGGAACATGTCTAACTGAATTCGGAGGATCGCCATGGCGTCTGTCAAAGATCAATCCCAGTTGCTGTCGGTGACCGCCCATGTCGGCGACTGCAAGACCCTGCTGGCGTTCAACCTGCTCCAGCCCGACAGCGCAAAGAACCTGGCGGGCTTCACGATCCGCTGCCAGCCCAAGGGCCTGCCCTCCTACTATTTGTACAACACGTTGCAATATGAAACCCCTGCGGCGCATGCCCAGGATCCGGCCGAACCGCCGAATTCAACGGTGAATGCGCCGATACACAAGTTCCGCTGGCTGCATGTACCGGGCTCGGCCCACCAGGGACTCACGCCGTTTGTCGGCGAATACACTTATACGGTGATTCCCCGCTATTTTGACGACAAGCAGTCGATGACTGCGCTTGACGAGACGCTGGGCGTGTCGGTCAGCGTTTATGTCGGGCCGTTTGCAAAAGGCAAGTTCAAGCTCGGGTTTACCCGCGGCTATACGCAGTCCCAGGCGTTTGCCCACCATTTCGGCGTCAACGCGCTGATCCGGCCCAACACCAAGGAACTGCTGTTCGATACGACCCAGGTATCGGGCGCCGATGCCGCCGGCGAGCAGTACACCTTTGCCGACGAATACGCCTGGCTGGGGCTGACTGCCAGGGAACGGATTTTTGAATTCCTGGACGAAGTGCTGCAAGATCCGGCGCAATACCTCGATGTGTTTGCCTATGACCTGAACGAGCCCGACCTGTGCAAGATCCTGCTGGAACTGGGCAAGCAGGGCCGGGTCCGCATCATCCTGGACGACGCGGCCCTGCACCACTCCGCCGCCAAACCGATGCCAGAGGACGAGTTCGAAGCGCAGTTCCTGGCCGTGGCCGCCAGCCCCGCCGCAATCCTGCGCGGCCATTTCAAGCGTTATGCGCACGACAAGGTATTCGTTTCCTTCAACAAGGACAGTGCGCTGAAGGTACTGACCGGGTCGACCAATTTTTCCGTCACCGGCCTGTACGTCAACTCCAACCATGTGATGGTGTTCGACGATCCCAGCGTCGCCGCCGAATACGGACAATTGTTCGACACCGTATGGCAAGGCGGCGTCAAGCTCGGCGCCTACCTGCAATCGCCGTTTTCCTCCACGACGTTCTCGATTCCCGAAGGCGTTTCGCCGCGCACCGATATCACGTTCGCGCCGCATACGGCCGATTTTGTCGCCAACAACCTTGGCGACATCGCTGCCCGCATCCAGCAGGAACAAACCAAGCCCGCCAAGAACGGCAGCGTGCTGTTCGCTGTCATGGAGATCGACAACGGCACCAGTCCCGTCTATGCCGCCCTGAAGGATTTGCACGCCGACAGCAATGTCTTCAGTTACGGCATTTCGGATAGCAACACCGGCATTTCCCTGTACGCGCCGGGCAAAAAAACCGGCGTGCTGGTGACCGGCAAGCCTGGCAAATCGATACTGCCGCCGCCGTTTGACCAGGTCCGCTCGATCGGCGGCATCGGCCACCAGATCCATCATAAATTCGTCGTATGCGGGTTCAGCGGCGACAGTCCGGTTGTTTTCTGCGGCTCGTCCAACCTTGCCCTGGGCGGCGAACAGGCCAACGGCGACAACCTGCTGGCGATTCATGACGGCGACGTCGCAACGGTATTCGCCATCGAAGCGGTGGGGCTGGTCGATCACTTCCAGTTCCTGAACCGGATGGCCGCCGTCGCGCCGCCGGCGGCCAATGCACCGGTGCCGGCCTCGAAACAGCAGGCCGCGCTTGCCGTCGGCTGGTTCCTGTCCACCAACGACAACTGGGCCCACCCCTATTTCGATCCCAACGACTTCCATTACACCGACCGCCTGCTGTTTGCCTGATGCCGGCGCCAGCCCGGCGGCTCAGCTGCCGAGCTGCCACCATGCGGGCAACAGCTGCCTGACTTCCTGCCGCGCAAAACGGTCGTCGATCAGGTACACCACGCCACGGTCCTGCTGGGTGCGGATCACCCGGCCCGCGGCCTGCACCACTTTCTGCAGCCCCGGATACAGGTAGGTGCAGTCGTAGCCCTGGCCGAAAGTACGTTCCATCTGCTGCATGATCTGCTCATTGACCGGATTGACCTGCGGCAGCCCCAGGGTGGCAATGAAGGCGCCGATCAGACGTGCGCCGGGCAGATCGACGCCTTCCGCAAACGCGCCGCCGAGCACCGCGAAACCGACGCCCTGCGACGTCTCGGTAAACCGCGCCAGGAACTGCTCCCTTTCCTGCTCATCCATGCGGCGCGCCTGCTGCCACAAAGGGATGTCGGGATAACGCGCGGCGAACATGGCGGCGACTTTTTCCAGGTAGTCGTAGCTGCTGAAAAACGTCAGGTAGTTGCCCGGCTGCTCCCGGTATTGCTTGGCGACCAGGTCCACGATCGGCGCCAGCGACCGCTCGCGATGCTGGAAACGGGTCGAAATCCCGGTGACCAGCCGCACTGACAGCTGGTCGGCGGTGAACGGCGACGGCACGTCGAGCCAGGCGGTATTGTCGGGCATGCCCAGCGTCTTGCTGTAGAAATGCCAGGGGCTGAGCGTGGCGGAAAACAGCGTGGCCGAATGCGCAGCGGCAAAACGCGGCGCCAGGAAGCTTGCCGGCACGATATTACGCAGGCACAGCGTCGCGCCATGGGCGCCGCGCCGGGTGATGTCGAACAGCGAGTGGCTGTCGAACAGTTCAGCGATGCGGGTGAAATGCATGGCGTCGAAATAGAAGCGCTGCAGGTCGCTGTCAAGCGCGGCCGGATGATCAACCATGTACTCGGTGATGTCGGCCACGGCCTGCTGCAGCGCCTGGATGAAGGCGTCCGGCAGGTTTTCGTAGCGCTGGTATTCGGCTTCCTGCTCCTTGTACAGGGCGTTCCATTGGCGGCTGACGCGGTCCAGCGCACGCTTGAGCGCCGGCGGCGCCGCTTGCCGCACGGCTTTGAAACCGGCTTGCTCCATCTCGGCGGAATACATCTTGCGCGCCCGCTCGATCATGTTGTGCGCTTCGTCGACCAGCACGCCCACCCGCCACTGGTTCGCGCTGGCCAGCCCGTACAGCATGGCGCTCAGGTCGAAATAATAGTTATAGTCGCCGACCACCACGTCCGACCAGCGCACCAGGTCCTGGCTCAGGTAATAGGGGCAGACGCGATGGGCGGCGGCGACCTGGCGCAGGCCTTCCTTGTCCATTGCGCCGTTTTCGATGGCTGCGCTGCGCGCCTGCGGCAGGCGGTCGTAAAACCCTTGCGCCAGCGGACAGGAATCGCCGTGGCAGGCTTTGTCGGGATGCTCGCAGGCCTTGTCGCGCGCGACCAGCTCCAGCACGCGCAACGGCAATCCGGGCGCGCTTTGCTTGATGCGCGCCGTCGCTTCCAGCGCCAGTGCACGGCCCGAGGTCTTGGCGGAAAGGAAAAATATCTTGTCCAGCGCCTGGCCGGGACTCGCCTTGAGCAAGGGAAACAGGCTGCCGATCGTCTTGCCGATGCCGGTCGGCGCCTGGGCCAGCAGGCAACGGCCGGCGCTGGCGCCCTTGTACACCGCTTCCGCCAGGACTCGCTGGCCAGGACGGAAATCGGCGTGCGGAAAGCGCAAGGCGGCCAGCTGGGCGTCACGCGCGGCGCGATGCGCCATCTCCTGTTCGGCCCAGGCCAGGAAGCGGCCGCACTGTTCTTCGAAAAACCGTTGCAGGCCGGCGGCAGTCACATACTCGGTCAGCAGGGTTTCCTGCTGTTTGCCGATGTCGTAGTACACCAGCGCCAGCTGCAGTTCGGACAGCTTGCGCGCCTGGCACAGCAAGTGGCCGTAGATCCGCACCTGCGCCCAGTGCAGATGGCGGTGGTTGTCCGGCATGCGCTCCAGGCTGCCGCGGAAGGTCTTGATTTCTTCCAGCCGGTTCAAGGCCGGATCGTAGCCATCGGCGCGGCCGCGCACCAGCAATGGCCCGTAGCGGCCGCTCAGGCTGACTTCCTTTTCATAGGCGGCGTCGCGGCGCGACGCCACCATGGCGTGGCCGGCGATGCCTTCCAGTGCGGTCGGCGCCGGCGTGAAGCGCAGGTCAAGGTCGCCCTGCTTGGCCGTGAACTCGCACAGCGCGCGGACGGCGATTACGTAAGCGGCGTCGGTCACGCGCACTCCCCCGCCCATTGCACATAACAGACGGCGACCGGGATGCCGTGTTCGGCAAAATAGTGCAGCCAGCGGATCTGGTTGTCCTGCAGGCGGTCGCCCGGCCCTTTGACTTCGATCATTTGGTAGCGTTTTTCCGCCGGCCAGAACTGGATCAGGTCCGGCAGGCCGGAACGGTTGGTCTTGATGTCCTGCAGGATGCGTTCGAAACATTTGCGCAGGTGCAGCGGCGGCAGGCAATCCAGCGCCATTGCCAGCAGCGCTTCATCGATGCTTTCCCAGAACACGAACGGCGACTGGATCCCGGCCTTGGCGCGGAAGTTGCGCCAGATCGCCTGCTGGTAGCCGCCGCTGTCGAGCTGGGCGAAACCGGCCTCGAACAGCGCAGCGCGGCGTTGCTGGAAATCGGCGCTGTGCAGGTCCGCCGGGCCGCTCTGGAACGGATGGAAAAACGCGCCCGGCAGCGGCGCAAAGACGGCGTCCCAGAACAGCAGCCCGAACAGCGAGTTGATCAGCGTGTTTTCGACGTAGACGGCGGGCGCATCGGCGCGCGACAGGTGGCTGGCAAGCACGGCTTCGACCGGGACGCCCGGCTCGGCCCGCGGCAAAACCATGTCATGGCGGACGATAGGCGCGGCGGCGGCTTGCGGCATCTTGCCGTGGCCCAGCTGTCGCCGCAAACGCGGCATGACGCGCAGCAGCTGCTGTTTTTCAGCCTCGCCTTCCGGCTCCCGCTCGGCCTGCTGCGCCAGCGCGAAAGCCGCATCGGGCTGGCCGCAGCGTTCCAGCACCCGGATCGCGCGCAGGCGCGCGCCCGGCCACGCACATTCCGCATACAGCCGCAGCGCAGCCGACAGTTCGGCGCTGCGTTCGTAGTGCTGGGCGAGCTGGAACAGCAGCTTGCCGCGGCGCTGTTCCAGCCAGTCGTTCGCATAAGGTGCGCCCGGAATATCAGCCAGCACGGCTTCCGGCGCTTCGCCGCCGCCGAACCGCTCGCGGCAGGCGTACAGGTGCAGATAATCGTCGATGTCTTGCCTGGTGCTGAAACCTTGCGCAAGCGACAAGTCGACCTGTTCGTACCTGAAAATCCCCAGTTCCGACAACACGAATTCCGACCAGTCCTGGTGCAGGTTGCCGAAGAACATCAGCCGCAGCCGGTCGCACAGCGGCGTAATGCGCAGCTGCAACAGCTGGTCGTCGATGCCCCAGCCGGCGAGCGTGCGCTGCGCGTCGCCGTGTTCGCCGCGCAGGATTTCCAGCTGCTCCGCCTTGCGTGCGCTGCGCGGCAGCGCCGGGAATGCTTCCGCAAGTTCGGTTTTCGTCAGCAGACCGCACAGTTGTCCGATATCGATGGCAGGCTCGCCGTCCAGCCAGCCGGCGGCAACCAGGGGCGCGGCAGCGCTGCGCGGGCAGCCGATTTCGTCGTAACGTAGCCTGCCCAGGCGAAACAGCTCGCCCTTGCGCATCACCATCCGCACCAGCAGCGCGCGCGACGCCAGCGGCAATGTTTCGAAACCGTCGACGAAAGCCTGCTCCTCGCCATCCAGCAAGTGCCGATAACGGTCGCGCACCGATGTCACCACGGCAAGGAAATTGTCGAGATAATAAAAACGGTTTTCCAGCACTCTGATCATGTTGCGGCCGCCGCGGCTCTGCGCATTGCGAAGAGCGCCAGGCAAAATTGAAGATGATTGACTGTATGGATATACAGTTATGTTGCAGTATATATCAACCCTGAAGAATTTCCGCTGTCGGCCAGGGGGAAGCCGTGTATTGCGCGTGAAATGCTAGCGGTCGTCATCGTCGTCAGAGATATCTTCGATGCTGACGATCTCGCCGCCTCGTTCCACGATCTCCCGGTGGCAGGCCGCCAGCAGGGCATCGAAATCGGCGTCCTCCATTTCCCCCTCCAGGTCCTCCTGCGCCGGTTCGCTTTCGTCATCGTCGATCTCGGTCTGTTCAAATTTGGGGCTGGTGCCGATATACGAAGCGCTATACGGGCCGCCGTCATCCGTTTCAGTCACCACCAGCGTGAAAAGCGCATTATCGGTTTCAATGATGTAGGTACTGATCGGCCTCATGAAGATCTCCTTGTCTATCCAGGCGATGCATGAACCACCCTCGCACAACGCCGGCGTGCGCCGGCCGGCCCGGTTCTGCTGCGCCAGGCCTTGACGGTGTCATTGGGAGTGAGAGAGATCGGAGCTTAAATAATTCTCCATCAGGACCGATTCTGCAAGTTTTTTTGCTGGCAAGACCACGTTTGCCGGCGCCGGCTGCTGTCAAATAGTCATTGCTGACGGGAAGCAATCTCGCTTCCGGACGGCGGCCGCATTGTCAGCGGTTGGCGCCCCAGTCTCTGCGGGGACGCTCGTCGATGACGGAGATATCCTGGATGCCGAGTATCTCGCCGCCGCGCTCGGCGATCTGGCGGTGGCAGGTCGCGATGAGCACGTCAAAATCGACGTCTTCCGCTTCGCCGTCAAGGTCTTTCTGGCCCAGCCCGGGATTATCCACCCAAGGCAGCTCGACTTTCTGCCGCGTACCGACATAGGTTGCCTTGTAACGGCCGCCGTCGCCGGTTTCGGTGATGACCAGCGTAAACAACGCATTCGTGGTTTCAATCATGTAAGTACGGTCCAGCGCCATGACAATTTCCTTGATCTGCCTGCCTTAAGTTCGCTTAACTATACTGCCATCGGCGTTCACGCGCTCGAGCTCGGGTTCCTGTACGGCCGGCACGGCTGGCGCCAGCAGCCGCTTGGGCGGCGGGGCCGGCAACGAAGGGGACGAAGGGGAAATGGGGGTAATGATCGAGGCGCCGGCTTTACCGGCCCGTCCACTGCTGAAAACGGCAATCGTCGCAATCAGGCCAGTGACAAATATATATCTTGCCAGCACGTTTCCTCCTGGTAGTTGCCGGCCTCGCCGGAACAAGAAAGAAGCATGATGCGCTTTAGCAGCCGGCCCGTATGTTCGGTGCCTAACACATCCCGCCCGCCGGGATCGGCGATACTGGCGTCAGCGACAACGAGGAGAGAATGATGAAACTAAAGGGATCCTGTCATTGCGGCGCAGTCCGCTTCACCCTGGAAAGCGATACGCCCTACCCTTACCAGCGCTGCTACTGTTCGATTTGCCGCAAGACCCAGGGCGGCGGCGGATATGCCGTCAACATCGGCGGCGACGCCCGCACCCTGAAGGTACAGGGCCAGGACGACGTCAGCGTCTATCACGCAAAACTCAAGCGGCAAGGCGAATCGCGGCTCCACACCAGCACCGCGCAACGGCATTTCTGCCGTCGCTGCGGCAGCGCGCTGTGGCTCTACAGCCCGGAATGGCCGGAACTGGTCCACCCGTTCGCATCCGCCATCGATACGCCGCTGCCGGCGCCGCCTGAACACACCCACCTGCTGCTGGACTACAAGGCGCCGTGGGTGGAAGTCAAGGCCGGGCGCAAGGACAAGCAGTTCAAGCAGTTTCCGCGCGAGTCTTTATTTGAATGGCATCAGCGGCTGGATCTGCTTAAATGACGAGCCCGTAAAACACCCAACGTAAACGCGGTGAAGCGCACCCCGCACCCTGTAGGGCGTAATAGCGAAGCGTATTACGCCGCATGGGATGTGTTACGAAAGTAATTTCGCAGCTGGCGCAAGAATTTTCTGTCCTGCTCCCTTCAGTCTCAGCGGCTGGCGCCATGCCGGCTTTTCTTGTTTCCTCCGACCTATTTCCCGTTCTGATTTAAGAATTTCCTTAACTTAAGACTTTTCCTATTTATCTTAAAGACGCTGTTCCGCATAGTTGCGAGTTGCATACAACAATCGTTGATTATCGATCGCAAACAATCATGAAAGCATTGACTTCCCCGCCGACGCTCAACGGCGTAATACGCTTCGCTATTACGCCCTACACCCTGCGCCTTACCGCGTTGGTATGGCACGACAATGTGTTCACGATGAAAATGATGAAAAACATCCCCGGCTACTACGGCAAAGCACTTCCCAACGTCGGCGCCTCCGAAGACAATGGTTTTTATAGCCCAGAGCATCAACAGTACAACGCCCAATGGTTTGACGACGTACTGGCCGGGAAATACCCCCGTCTTCGCTTCCACGTACGTTCTATACCCACGCTGGATCGCCTCAAGTTCCCACTCTCAGCCCTCTTATCAAAAGAGGCCGTACCCCTCTCTCCCGGTTCAGTTACCGCCATTTCCCCCACGCACCACCAGAAGATGGTACTCATCGATTATGAATCCCCAGAAACAGCCATCGGCTACGTCATGGGACACAACTCCATCACCGATTACTGGGATACGCAAGCGCACAAATTCCGTGACCCGCTCAGAGAAACGTTTTATACAAAAGATCCCCTGCCCGTCATCCAGACAACACCCGCCCCGCAACCCCATTTCAGCGGCAGCAGCAACGGCTTCCCAACGGGCGCCATACCCACCTGGTACGAGCATGAAGACGAAATCGCCAAAAGATCCGGCGCCCATGTCGCCAAACCCTATCAGGATGTCTCCTGCCGTGTGACAGGCAGCATCCTGTTTGATCTGAATCACAACTTCTGCCAAGGCTGGCAAGAATCAAGACCAGGGAGTTTGCCTGCGGAGAAAATTGAAAACCTGTCGCCGCTGGCCATACCTGCGCCCGTCAAAAGGATATGGCTCAACCAAGAGAGCAAGAAGTTCATCGAACGCCGCAAGAAAATCCCCTCGCAAGCCTTCAACTTACCGAAAGGCAAACACGACCTGCAACTCATGCGCACCCAGCCCATGCACGGTGAAAAAGTCATCAAGGAATGCTATGCCAACATGACGCGCCAGATGCTCCATTACATGTTTATCCAGAACCAGTACTTCCAATACGATCCCTGGGCCGATCACTTAAAGCAATGTGTGCAGCGTTTGCGTGCCGCAGGGTATCAACGCCCCATCTATATTTTTATCCTCACCCCCACACCGGAAAGCAATCGCATGGATGAGCCAACTTACGATCTGGTCAGCAAGTTGGGCCAGGGTGAGACGATCAGGGTGAAACATGATGAGGTGGTGGAGAAAGCGAAGAAAGGTAAGGGGAGCATGCCGCTCACGCCGAAAGCCATGGCAAAAGATGGCATCAACGTTGTGATGGGTTCCATGTGGACCTGCGCTGAAAAGCCAAACAGTGCGGAGGATTACGAAGAGATTTACATCCATTCCAAAGTAGCGATTGTGGACGATGCGGCCTTTACGCTGGGTTCGGCGAATTTGAATTTACGGAGCATGGCGATTGATAGTGAGCTGAATGTGCTGAGTCAGGCGCATGAGGTGGCTTATCAGTTGCGGGCGGATTTGTTTAAACAGGCGACGGGGAAAGCTGGGCCTGAGGAGTTTGGGGATATGGGGAAAACATTTGAAAAATGGGGGGAATATATGAAGGAAAACTCTTGGTTAAGAGCATCGACAAAAAAACTAAAAAGCCAGTTAATGCCCTTCCATGTTGATCGCCCCTATGGCAAGGCCGTGGTATGACCATGACCCGTCGACGCTGGCTATTTTTCGTTGGGTTGCTGCTGATCAGCATGACCGCAGGGACTTATTTCATCATTCAACATTATCGCTATCAAGCTATGCACACTCTCCCTGAAGGTCTTACCCGCTTTGATGTCAACGGCCCACCACCTGTCTGTGGTCGCTGGAAAGATCACATGCCAAAGACACGAGACCCTGAGATTTACCGCCCGTACATCGCAGCCCGCAAACTGTGGCGTGGCAAGATCGAGTGGCAGTTAACTCGGGTAGAAGCAATGCGCATATTGGATGCTGTTCATACAGCCGCCGTGAAAGGCGATTGGGGGGCTCGTTCTCTCATGGCGACTTTCTATCGTGAAGGTTTGGGGCCTTTGCCTTCTAACAATGTACTCGATCCCGATCCGATGAAGGCAATGCAATTAGTCAGGTTAGGTGTGGAAGCGGGCCAACCATGGGCGTTTTATGATCTGGGTGTGGGATATGAGCGGGGTGATGCTGGGCTTCCTTACGATGTGGATATCGCTTGGGCGTATTACCTGAAAGCAGCTGAAATGGGGAGCCCGGAGGCGCAGATGGCGTTGGCGGAGGCTTATAGTAAGGCGAGACGTTTGGATGCCCAACTCACGATGCTGCAATGTGCTTATCAGCAGGGGCATGGAGAAGCTGCCTATACGCTTGGTATCAGAGAAAAAATTTACGGAAGGTATCAGGAGGCCATAAAGTTGCGCCAAGATGGGGCGAAATTTGGTAGCCACCATAGTGCTGGTTCTCTTTGGCTCCTGTTTGATGACGGTTATTGGGGGAACTCTGATATGGAGGAAAGACAAACCCTCAAGGCGCTGGGTATTGAAGCAGATCCAGAACGTGCCCAACGCTACAAAACCATCAAGGAAGCACTCCAAATCAACCCCGACCTGAGGTTAACCCGCCTAGACCAAGTCCTGCCACTTCCCCCCGCCAAGCTACCACCCTGGAACGGCATCGAAGACGCCATCGAGCCAGAACCTTGGCCGCCAACGTATTAAACAATTGTATGCAGACTTTATTTGATAAGTGGGGAAATGCATGACCATGACCCGCCGACGCTGGCTATTTTTCGTGGGTCTGTTGCTGGCTATCTTGGCCGCAGGGACTTATTTCATCATTCAACATTATCGCTATCAAGCCATGCACACTCTCCCTGAAGGTCTTACCCGCTTTGATGTCAATGCCCCACCACCTGCTTGCGGGCGATGGAAAGATCACATGCCCAAAACACGTGATCCTGAAATCTATCGCCCGTATATCGCAGCACGCAAACTGTGGCGCAGCAAAATCGGCTGGCAGCTCACCCACGCAGAAACGACACACATACTGGATGCTGTCCACACCGCCGCCGTGAAAGGTGACTGGGGTGCGCGTTCTTTGATGGCGACTTTCTACCGTAGGGGCTTGGGTGTGATGCCATCGAATCATGTACTCGATCCTGATCCGATGAAGGCGATGCAATTAGTCAGATTGGGTGTGGAGGCAGGTCAGCCTTGGGCTTTTTATGATCTGGGTGTGGGATACGAACGTGGGGATGCTGGATTGCCTTATGACGTGGATATCGCTTGGGCGTATTACTTGAGGGCGGCTGAAATGGGGAGTCCTGAGGCGCAGATGGCGCTGGCGGAGGCTTATCTCAAGGCTAAGCGATTTGATACCCAACAAACGATGCTGCAATGTGCTTATCAACAGGGGCATGGCGCGGCAGCTTATGAGATTGGTGGCTGGGAGAAGCTTTATCGTCGATATTCGAATGCCATAAAATTTCGCCAAGATGGGGCGAAATTCGGCTTCTCTGACAGTGCCGCTTCCCTGTACTTGCTGTTCGCTGACGGGTATTGGGGGAACTCTGATATGGAGGAAAGACAAGCCCTCAAGGCGCTGGGTATCGAAGCAGATCCAGAACGCTACCAACGCTACAAAACCATCAAGGAAGCACTCCAAATCAACCCCGACCTCAAACTCACCCGCCTAGACCAAGTCCTGCCACTTCCCCCCGCCAAGCTGCCACCCTGGAACGGCATTGAAGACGCCATCGAGCCAGAACCTTGGCCGCCAACGTATTAATTGATTTCATATAGTTCAAAACAGGAAGATCACATGGGAATTTCTGCAACAAGTTGGGCATCTAAGCCCAATCAATTCAGTGTCAATAAAAACGATCACTTCAGCAAGGATAGTTTGACCTCTGCGGAACAGGATGAAGCAACAGAGCATGCCGCCGCTAACGACAACGTGTTAATCACCACCCTCATCCGCACCGCCGCCGAATCCCCCGAGACCACCCAACACCGCCTCACCCACATCCAGACCGCCCGCAACCCCCTCTACCAAGCCGCCAAGCCCCTCCTGCTCACTCTCGCCAAACTCCCCGACATGCAACTCGAAGGTCATGTTCAAATCGAAGCCTTCCGTCAACTTCTCCAGCGCGAAGTCATCAGCTTTCAGACACTGTGCAACCGCGCCAACCTCCAGCGCGAACACATCACCACCGCCAGTTACTGCCTCTGCACCGCCCTTGACGAAGCCGCCAACAGCACCTTGTGGGGCGGCGGTCAACAAAGCGACCTCGGCCCCTGGGCCAAAGAGATGCTCGCCCACACATTTCATGAAGACACCAGCGGTGGTTCCACCTTCTTCATGCTCGTCGGACGCCTATCCACCCAGCCCGAACTGCATAAAGATTTGCTCGAACTGATGTACTTCATTCTCAGCCTCGGTTTTCAGGGCAAGCATCACAATACCGACAACGGCGCACAGCATCTCGACATGATCCGTCAGCGCCTCTACACCTTATTCATGGCAGGCCGCGAACCCCTCCCGCGTGCGCTTTCCTCCCAATGGCAAGGAGCGGGTGCAGGGCGATTCCGCATGCTGCGCAGCATTCCCGTCTGGGTCAGTGTTTCCTTGTTCAGTCTCATCAGCCTGGGCATGTTGGGTGCGAGTGCATTTCAATTAAACACACAACGTCAGCAACTCGTTCAAGACATCCAAGCCATTGGCAACATGACGCCGCCGGTTGAAATCATTGCCCCCCTCAAACTCGCACAACTGCTGCATCACGAAATTGCGCAAGGCTGGGTGGCTGTCGATGAAAATGCCACCCGCAGCCATGTCACTTTCCAGGGCGATGACATGTTTGTTGCGGGGAAAGCCTTGGTTTCTCAAAAAATGCTGCCTTTGTTACGGAAAGTCGCCACAGGGATTGCCAAGGTGATAACGCGGTAAGGCGCACCTCGTGGGGCGTAATAGCGAAGCGTATTACGCCGCATGTGATGAGTTACTGAAGAAAGCGACGTCAAATGAATTGGGGCGAACAGCAATAAAAGAATGCTGCATGGTGCCAATCAAACATGCGGCGTAATACGCTTCGCTATTACGCCCTACGCCTAACCACGACCCGATAGGGCTTGTCGCGCTATCGGGCCGGCCTCAAGCCAGGATCAGTCGTACAGCACCGCAGAAATCTTCGGGTCGCTGATGTTGCTCTTGTCGTACCAGTAGAAACCGGTATCGATCACCTTGGGCAGCTTTTCTCCCTTGAGCGCCTTGACCGCGGCCTCTACCGTCTTGTAGCCGATGCCGACCGGGTTCTGGGTGATGGCGCCGGCCATGCTGCCGTCCTTGATCGCATCTTTCTGCTGCTTGCCGGAGTCGTAGCCGACGATCACCAGCTTGCGCTTCATTTCCTTGGCGCCGTTCAGCACGCCGATGGCCGAGCCTTCATTGGTGCCGAAAGCGCCCTTGAGGCGTGGATAGGCCTGCAGGATGGACTTGGTGATCTCGGTCGATTTCAGCTGGTCGCCGCCGCCGTACTGGATGCTGACGATCTTGATCTTGGGATAAGCCTTCATGCGCTCCACAAAACCGTCGCGGCGGTCGATGCCGGTGCGGCTGGTCTGGTCATGCGCCACTACCGCCACTTCGCCTTCCTTGCCGATCAGTTCCGCCATCTTGTCGGCCGCCAGCGCTGCTGCCGCCTTGTTGTCGGTAGTTGCGGTAGTCACGGGAATATCGCTGTCCACGCCCGAGTCAAACGCAACGATAGGGATATGCGCGGCCTGGGCTTTTTTCAGCAATGGCAAGGCCGCCTTGCTGTCCAGCGCGGCGAAGCCGATGGCCTTGGGCTTCTTGCCCAGCGCCGCCGACAGCATGTCGATCTGCTTGTCGACCATGGCTTCGGTTTCCGGTCCTTCGAACGACACCTTGACATTGTAGTCCTTGGCCGCCTGCTCCGAACCGGCCTTCACCGCTTGCCAGAACTGGTGCTGGAAGCCTTTCGAGATCAGGGGGATATAGATGTCCTCGGCTACCGCCGCGGCGCTGAATCCGAGCGCAAGCGCCAGGCCGACGGCAATGTTCACTGCTCTTCTCTTTATCATTTCAAGTCTCCTCTTGTGGTTATAAAACGGTGGGCCCGCTGCAGCAACCCGTAACATCGCCTGCAAAACCTGTTATTCCTTTCACTGGCGCCGGCGGCGCAGGATATCCATGTAGACCGCCAGGATGATGATGACGCCGGTCACCACGGTCTGCCATTCCTGCGCCACCGACATCATGCGCAAGCCGTTGATCAGCACGCTCATGATGAAAGCGCCGATGATGGTGCCGAGGATGGTGCCGGTGCCGCCCGAGAGCGACGTGCCGCCGATCACCACCGCGGCAATCGCATCCAGCTCATACCCCTGCCCCAGCGCCGGCTGGGCCGAATTCAGGCGCGATGCGATCAGCAGCCCGGCGATGCCGCAGATGGCGCCGCCGACGGTATACACCGCGACTTTCCAGAAATCGACATTGACGCCCGACAGCCGCAGCGCTTCTTCATTGCTGCCCAGCGCAAAGGTATAACGGCCGAAGATGGTCTTATTGAGCACGATGCCGGCGGCGATCGCCACCAGGAACAGGATCAGCACCGCATTCGGGATCGGCAAGACCGGAATCAGGCTGCCGATCAGGGAATCCTGGGAGATCGCCGAAAAACCCGGCGTATCGTTGAAGTAGATCGGCTTGGTGCCGGAGATCACCAGCGACAGCCCCTTGAGCAGCATCATCATGCCCAGCGTTGCGATGAAAGGCGGGATCTTCAGCTTGGCCACCAGCACGCCGGAAATCCAGCCGCACAAGGCGCCGAACACGATCGCGGCGACGATGCCGACGTAGAGCGGCAGGCCCCAATAGGTAAGGAACACGCCGGCCATGACGGCGCAGAAAGTCATCAGGGTGCCGACCGACAGGTCGATGCCGGCGGTGATGATGACAAAAGTGCAGGCGATCGCCAGCACGCCGTTGACAGCAGTCGACTGCAGGATGCTCACCAGGTTATCGATTTCCAGGAAGTTCGGCGACGCAAAACTGAAGAACACCAGCAGCGCCAGCAGGCTGGCGAATGCCAGCAGTTTCTGCCGCGTCGAAGGATGGAATATCTTTGCCTTGAGCGCCGCGAGCGGCCCTTGCCCGGCCAAGGGCGGCTTGGTTTGCGACAGCGGGTTCTGGGTATTTGCCATGGTGGTCTTCATTCGATGTAAGTTATTCGACATGCGTAATCCTGGTTTCAGGCCGCCGCGGGTTCGCGCAAGGTCGCCAGCTGCATGATCTTTTCCTGCGAGGCTTCGCCGGCCGAGAGTTCGCCGGTCACCCGGCCCTCGCACATGACCAGGATGCGGTGGCTCATGCGCAGCACTTCCGGCAGTTCCGACGAGATCATGACAATCGCCTTTCCTGCTGCCGCCAGCGTATTGAGCAGCTTGTAGATTTCGCTCTTGGCGCCGATGTCGATGCCGCGCGTGGGTTCGTCGAAAAACAGGATGTCGCAATCGCGCAGCAGCCACTTGGCGATCACGATCTTTTGCTGGTTGCCGCCCGACAGCAGCCGCACCGGCTGGTCCACCGACGGCGTCTTGATGCTGAGCTGCCGCACGAAATCCTGGGCGGTGTCGCGGATCGCGGCCTGGTCCAGGAACAGGCCCTGGGTCAGGAACCGGTTCATGCTCGACATGGCGACGTTGGTCTTGACGTCCAGCCCGGTCGCCAGGCCGAAATGCTTGCGGTCTTCCGACAGGTAGCCTATGCCGTGCGCCACCGCATCCCCGGGCGACTTGATGCTCACCGCGGCGCCGTGCACCCGGATTTCCCCGGCCTCGAGACGGTCGGCGCCGAAGATGGCGCGCGCGACTTCGGTGCGGCCGGCGCCCATCAGGCCGGCGAAGCCGAGGATTTCCCCTTTGCGCAGGCTGAAACTCACGTCCTTGATGAACGCCCCGCGCCGCAGTCCCTTCACTTCCAGCACGACGTCGTTGCCGGAGGTGTCGGGAATGGCCTGGCCGCTGTTGTCAAGCTGGCGCCCCACCATCATGCCGATGATGGTTTCCATGGAAGTGGTGGCGGTAGGCACGGTGGCGATGTATTTGCCGTCGCGCATGACGGTGACGCGGTTGGAAATCTGCCGCAGTTCATCCATCTTGTGCGAGATGTAGATGATGCCGACGCCATGCGACTGCAGCTGGCGGATGATGCGGAACAGGTCTTCGATTTCCGCATTGTTGAGCGCCGCCGTAGGCTCATCCATGATCAGCACGCGCGAATCGAAGGACAGCGCCTTGGCGATTTCCACCATCTGCTGCTTGGCCACCGTCAGTTCGCTCACCAGCGTGCATGGATCGAGGTCCAGCCGCATGCGTTCGAAAATCGCCCTGGTCTGCCGGTTCAGCGCCTCTTCGTCAAGGAACAGGCCGTAGCGCCCGCGCGGCTCGCGGCCGATGAAAATATTCTGCGCGGCGCTCAGATGGTTCATCAGGTTCAGTTCCTGGTGGATGATGCCGATGCCCAGCGCCTGCGCCGCGCGCGGCGTCGGAATCTCTACCGGCTGCCCTTCGATGCGGATCTCACCGCTGTCCTTGGGATACACGCCCGCCAGCACCTTCATCAGCGTCGATTTGCCGGCGCCGTTTTCACCCATGAGCGCATGGACTTCGCCGCGCATCAGGTCGAAGCGGCAATTGTCGAGCGCCAGCACGCCCGGAAAACGCTTGGTCACGTTTTCCAGCGAAATTAGGCAGTCGGGCGCAGGAGTTTCTGGTTGCTGCATATCGGTTCCCATGATGCGCTCAGGTCAGGGCGCGGTCGAGATGGCTGTAGCCGCCGTCCACGTAGACCCATTGCCCGGTCGTATGCGCGGCGCGCTGCGACAAAAGGAATACCGCGGTGTCCGCAATCTCCTCGGCCGTGGTAAGCCGTTTTCCGAGCGGTATCTTGCCGGTGATCGCCGCCAGTTTCTGCTCAGGATGATCGAAACTGGCGATCCAGCTGCGGTACAGCGGCGTCATCACTTCGGCCGGGATCACGGCGTTGACCCGCACCCCGTCGTTCGCCAGCGCCGCCGCCCACTCGCGCGTCAGTGCCAGCTGGCCGCCCTTGGCGGCGCAATAGCCGCTGGTGTTGCCCTGGCCGGTGACGGCGGTTTTTGAAGAAATGTTGACAATGGCGCCGCGGCTGGCCTTCAGGTGCGGCACGCAGAAATGCGCCATCGTGTAATAGTGGATCAGGTTCTTTTCGAGCGACAGCACGAAGGCGGCCCGGCCGGCGTCGAGGCCGATGTTGTCGTTGATGCCGGCGTTGTTCACCAGGCCGTCCAGCCGCCCGAATTCGCCAACGGTCTGTGCCACGGCCTGGCGGCACTTGTCCTCATCCATCAGGTCGAGCTGGAGGATCAGCGCCTTGTCTTGCAAAGCCAGCAACGCCGTCTTGAATTCGGGCGCCGGCTGGCTTTTGCCCAGGACCACCGGAATTGCGCCTTCCGCCGCCAGCTGCAGCGAGATCGCAGCGCCTATCCCGGCTCCGCCGCCGGTCACGATCACCACTTTTCCAGCTAGATGTAAATCCACTTTGCCGTCTCCATTTTTATTTGTTTTATTTGCAGTATGCGCTTTGCTAACCGCGGAACTGGTATTGCTGCAGCGATTCAGGTTTCATCGTAATCGAAAAACCCGGCGCCGTCGGCGGCATGTAGGACGCATTGCGGATCACGCAGGGGTCGACGAAATGTTCGTGCAGGTGATCGACATATTCGGTGACGCGCCCTGCCTTGCTGCCCGCAATGCAGACATAGTCGATCATCGACAGGTGCTGCACATATTCGCACAGGCCGACGCCGCCGGCATGCGGGCACACCGGCAGCTTGTATTTTGCCGCCATCAGCAGCACCGCCAGTATTTCATTGACGCCGCCCAGGCGGCAGGAATCGATCTGCACCACGTCGATCGCGCCGCGCATGATGAGCTGCTTGAAGATGATGCGGTTCTGGCACATTTCGCCGGTAGCGACCTTGACCGCGCCTATGCCTTCGCGGATTTTGCGATGTCCCTCGACGTCGTCCGGGCTGGTCGGCTCTTCGATGAACCAGGGCCGGGCAAAAGCCAGCTTGTTGACCCAATCGATGGCCTGGTCAACTTCCCACACCTGGTTGGCGTCTATCATCAGCTGCCGTTCCTGGCCGATCACTTCGCGGGCGATGGTGACGCGGCGGATATCGTCTTGCAGGTCGCGCCCGACCTTGAGCTTGATGTGGTTGAAGCCGTTGTCGATGGCTTCCTGGCACAACCGGCGTAGCTTGGCGTCTTCATAACCTAGCCAGCCGGCGGAAGTCGTGTAGCACGGATAGCCGTCCTGCTGCAGCAAGCGGATGCGTTCGGCCTTGCCCGGTTCCTGCGCGCGCAGCATCGCCAACGCTTCTTCCGGCGTGATGCAGTCGGTCAGGTAGCGGAAATCGATGGCGCGCACCAGCTCCTCGGGCGACATGTCGGTCACCAGCTGCCACAGCGGCTTGCCTTCGGCCTTGGCCCACAGGTCCCAGACCGCATTGACCACCGCGCCGGTGGCCAGGTGGATGGCGCCCTTGTCCGGGCCGATCCAGCGCAGCTGGCTGTCGGAGGTGATGTGGCGCCAGAAGCGTCCCATGTCGGCGCTGATCCAGTCCAGCTTGAGGCCGACCACCAGGTGTTCCATCGCCTTGATCGCCGCGCAGCAAATCTCGTTGCCGCGGCCGATGGTGAACGTCAGGCCGTGGCCTTCCAGCCCGGGCTGGTCGGTTTCCAGAACGACGTAGGCGGCGGAATAGTCTGGATCCGGATTCATCGCATCCGAGCCGTCCAGCATTTGCGAGGTCGGGAAGCGCACATCCAGTACGCGTATTGATCGAATTGTCGTCATCGTGTTTCTCTCTGGTTCAAAGTGAGATGGTGCGTTGGCGCTGCTCTCCCAGGCCGTCTATGCCGAGCCGCATCACCTGGCCGGCGCGCAGGTAGACCGGCGGCTTTTGCCCGAGGCCGACGCCGGGCGGCGTACCGGTGGAGATCACGTCGCCGGGCTGCAGGCTCATGAAGCGGCTCAGGTAGCTGACCAGCGCCGGCACCCGGAACACCATGGTCGAGGTATTGCCGTTCTGGTAGCGATGGCCGTCCACCTCCAGCCACAGGCCGAGGGCGTGCGGGTCGGCCACTTCATCGGCGGTCACCAGCCACGGGCCGAGCGGGCCGAAGGTATCGCAGCCCTTGCCCTTGTCCCAGGTGCCGCCCAGTTCGAGCTGGTATTGGCGTTCGGAAACATCGTTGATCGCGCAATAACCGGCGACGTGCTTGAGGGCGTCGGCTTCCGCGATGTAACGGCCGCCTTGGCCGATCACCACGCCCAGCTCCACTTCCCAGTCGGTCTTCAGGGAGCCGCGCGGGATTTCCACATCGTCGTCAGGACCGCAGATCGCGCTGGTCCATTTGTTGAACACCACCGGCTCCGCCGGCACCTCCATGCCGGATTCGGCGGCATGGTCGGAATAGTTCAGGCCGATGCAGATGAACTTGCCGACGGCGCCGACGCAAGGCCCGAGGCGCAGGTCCTGCTGCGGCGTGCCGGCCACCAGCGGCAGGCTGTCCAGGTCCAGCGCCCGCAATTTATCGAGCTCTTGCGGCGTCAGGAAGCGGCCGGCGATATCCGCCACCACGCCGGACAAGTCGCGCACGCGTCCCTGCGCATCCAGCACGCCGGGTTTTTCCTGGCCCTTCTGGCCGTATCTCAACAACTTCATGGTTTCGCTTTCATCGTGATGTCATTCGACAGGGATTGATTAGGTTGATTAATTCGACCAGCCGCCATCGATCAGATGGATGGCGCCGGTAGTGAAGGAAGATTCGTCGGAAGCCAGGTACAACGCCAGCGCGGCGATTTCCTCGGCCTTGCCCACCCGTCCCATCGGCTGGCGGGCGACAAACGCGGCTTCGATCTGTGCAATCGGCACGTTTTGCTGGCGCGCCTGCTCCTTGATCCTGGCTTCCAGCGAAGGCGATTCCACGGTGCCGGGACAGATCGCGTTGCAGCGGATGCCCTTGGCGACAAAATCCGCCGCGACCGCCTTGGTCAGGCCGATCACCGCCGCCTTGGTGGCGCCGTAGACAAAACGGTTGGGTACGCCCTTGACGCTGGAAGCCGCCGACGCCATGTTGATGATGGAGCCGCCGCCCTGCGCCAGCATGCCCGGCAGCAGCGCGCGGATCACGCGGTACATGGAAGAAACATTGAGGTCCCAGGAAAACTGCCAGTCCTGTTCGCTGCAATCGAGGATGCTGCCGTGGTGGACAAAACCGGCGCAGTTGAACAGCACGTTGAAAGGTGAATCCGTGGATGCCAGTGCGGCCACGGCCTTGGCGTCGGTGACGTCGAGATGCCGGGTGTGGAGCTCGGCGCCGGCGGCGCGGGCCAGCGCGGCGGTCTGGTCCAGCGCGTCCTGGTTGATGTCGGTCGCCAGCACTTGCGCACCTTCGCTGGCAAACATCAGGGCGCTGGCGCGTCCTATGCCCTGGCCTGCCGCAGTCACCAGGATGCGTTTTCCTTGAAGCCTCATGAACACTGCCTCCATATTGTTTGTTGTGCGAGACCTGTCCGCCAATTGACGACATTCGGTCTATAGGTCCATTGGTTGGACCAATTCGCTTAAGGCAATCATAATGGTTAAATTTAGGCTTTGCAATACATAATTGCCAGTCGCCAGGACCAGGGTCATCTTGCCTTCAGGTAACGACATGCTGCAATATGCAAGGCACAACCACAACGCCTATCCAGCATGCCCAATTTCCAGCAGACGCCCAGTTGCATCCTTGAGCCAGGAACCGTGATTCCGCGCCATATCCATGCGCAAAAGCCTATGCCGCTTCCTGATATCGTCTGTCCATGACCGATACCACCGCCCTGGCGCCGCGCCGCCCGCTGTTTCAAATTACCGGATTCAAGTTCCGCCTGTGGCCGATCGTGCTCGCCGCGATCCTGATGCAGCTCATGTTATGGCCGGCGCGCGAAGCCGCGCGCTGGCTGTTCAAGCATGAACCTGGCTGGTTCCATCACCAGGTCTGGGCCTTTGTCGGCCTGGCCGAACTGTTCCAGATCGTGGCCGGATTGATAGCCGTTGCGATCATGCGCCGCTGCCTGCCTCAAGCCGATCCTTACCTGCGCTGGCCGCCGCGGCGCAGTTATGCCGGCCTGGCCGTGCTGATCGGCGCCGGCATGGCGCTGCTGATGCTGGTGGCGGATTATTGGCCGCAGCTGCTCAGCCGCACCGCGCCCCAGGGCGGCTACGAGATGACCGCACTCGGCGTTCCCGGCTGGCTGGCGGTGATGTTCGCCGCCGGCCCCAACGAAGAAATCATTTTCCGCGGCGTGCTGGTCGGCATGCTGACGGTGCTGGTGCCCGGACGGGTGCGCCTGGCGCAGTTCGAGATCCCGGTGTCGGGCGTGATCGTCGGCCTGCTGTTCGGCGCCGCCCACTACGGCAGCTTCTTCAGCGACCCGCTATACCAGGCAGTGGCCCAGCAACTCTACGCCTTTGTCTTCGGCCTGGCCTACGTCTGGCTGATGGAGCGTTCGCGCAGCCTGCTGGCGCCGATGATCGCGCACGGCGTCAGCGACCTGCTGGAGGTGGCGGCGGTGATGCTGCTGGCCGTCGCCTGGGCTTGATTACTGCTGGCTTGCCTTGATGAAGGAAGCCCGCGCAGCCACCCCGGTGTTGGCGAAGTCGGTGAACACGCCGTCGATGCCGGCCCGGAAGTACGCCAGGAATTCGGCGGCCGGATCGCCCTTGTAGATGCCGGCCAGGTACTTCTGTTCATTGCGGAACGTATAGGCGTGCACGAACAGGCCGGCCTTGTGCGCATCGGCGATGAGGCTGGTCGGCGCGATCGTGTTGACGTCGGCCAGCGAGCCGGTATAGGGGGTGCCGTCGGCGTTGGTCGCCTTGAACGGCACGATGGTATGCGCCATCACTTGCGGCTTCCACGGGCCGATGCCGTCGGCGTAGGTCTTGACTTCGGCCAGCCCTGCCGGGGTCAGCATGGCGCCGAAATAACGGCCGTCGCCGGCCAGCGTCCAGCTGTAGGGGCGGCCATCGACGAAGTTGTAGGCATCGTTGGTCTGGTAAATCATCTCGCCGGTCTTGTAGTTGACGTCGTTGCCGTCGACCAGCTGCACCATTTTCGTATTCAGGCCGGCCGCGCGCATGTACTTCAGGCTGGCCGGATCAAAGCTCTGCACATAGATCGGCGCCGTCTTGCTGTTCAAGCCGTTGTCCTTGATGAGCTTGATGATCGCGTCTTCGAACGGATGTTTGCCGCTGCCGCAGCCGTTGGCGATGGCTTGCGCATTGTTCCAGTACGGATTCTTCGATTCCGGGTAGATCGAAATCGTGCGGCCGCTGGCGGCGCTCTTGGCCTTGGCGATGTCGATGATTTCCTGCATCGTCAGGATCGGATATTTGCCGTTCAGCGCCGTCGGCCGCTGGTCGCGGGCGTCGTAGGTGGTGCCGCCTATCCATTGCTTCAGCTCGGCCACGGTGAAGTCGGTGATCGACCAGTCGCCGGTATGGTCCTCGCCGTCCACCACCAGCGATTTCAGCACCGATTTCGGATCGTTGGGATCGGTCAGGTCGCTCAGGTATTGCGCCGGACCGCCATAGGTGGCGAGCGAATAGCTGACGTTCACCAGCACGCCCGGCACCGTGCGTTTGCGTGCCGCGACCGTGGCGTTGGTCTGGGCTACCGTGGCGATGTTGGTGTTATCGCTCAGCCACGGATTGTGGCGGGCTACCAGCACGCAATCCTTGGTCAGGTGCAGGTCTTCTTCCAGCGAATCGGCGCCGACGTCGGCCGCACCCTCATAGGATGGCTGCGTCTCCTCCGGATACAGTCCCGGCAACCCGCGATGGCCGATCACCAGCGGCATCGCGCCGTCCAGGGTCTGGAACTTGACAGCGCCAAGGTTGCCGCTGTCGCCGCCACCGCAGGCGGTCAGCGCGGCGGCCGCCGCGAGCTGGGTCAGGATCAGGATCGGACGGGAGGCGCAACGGCTGTCTGTGAAGGGCATGGCGATGTGGGTTTGAGTGTAAAGAGCGTCGATTATCGATTGTTTCGATGACAACACGATGACAGATGGCGATTTTCCCGCCGCCATAGCGGCCGCCCTCTTGCGCTCCTGACGCAAACTGGCAGCAGGAACCGTTAAGCTCTGTGTTTTACGTACCCGCATCCGGCAGGAAGGACATAAATGACGACCACTGAAAACGCCGCGCTGAAAGAGATCTTCGACAAGGCCCGCTTCCGTAGCGTAGCGCTTGAGGTGACGGCGATTTACCCGGCATTCGACGCCAAGCGCTTCCTCAAGCTGGCGCTCGCCGGACTCGACCAGTTGAGCCTGATGCAGCGCCTGCGCCGCATGACGGACGCCCTGCACGCCACCTTGCCCGAGAATTACCGGCAGGCGGTGAAAATCCTGCGCGCGCTGGCGCCGCGCATCGACCACGGCTTCGCGACCCTGGTCTTGCCCGACTATGTCGGCCAGCACGGGCAGCACGATTTCGACTGGTCGATGGATGCGCTGAAGTATTTCACCGGTTTCGGTTCCTCCGAATATGCCGTACGCGAATTCCTGCGCCTCGACACCGCACGAGCCCTCGCCATCATGGAAACCTGGTCGCGCGACGATAGCGACGCCGTGCGGCGGCTGGCCAGCGAAGGCTGCCGCCCGCGCCTGCCCTGGTCGTTCCGGCTCGACGCCATCCTCGCCGATCCGTCGCTGGCGGCGCCGATCCTCGAGAACCTGCGCGCCGACTCCAGCCTGTATGTCCGCAAATCGGTGGCCAACCACCTCAACGACGTCACCAAGGCCCATCCCGAATGGGTGCTGGACCGGCTCGCCGCCTGGCCGCTCGACAACCCGCAGACGGCCTGGATCGCCAGGCACGCGCTGCGTTCGCTGATCAAGGCCGGCAATGCGCGCGCGCTGGCGCTGATCGGCGCCGGCGGCGCACCCGAGGTAAAAATCAGCAAATTCACGGTGACGCCGCGCCAGCTGGCATTGGGCGAGCGTGTGACCCTATCGTTCGACCTTGTGTCCCGGTCGGCGGCGAGCCAGCGCCTCGTGATCGACTACAAGATGCACTACGTGAAGAAATCGGGGGCGACCACGGCCAAGGTGTTCAAGCTCAAGGAGCTGACGCTGGCAGGCGCCCAGCGTGTATCCATCGAGCGCAGCCAAAGCATCCGCGATTTCACAACGCGCATCCATTATCCGGGACGGCACGAAGTTGAAATCCTGGTCAACGGCCAATCCATGGCGCGCGGTTTCTTTGAATTACGCCGCGAGGCCGAATAAATCAACGCAGCAAGACATACCAGGTAGGGCGTAATAGCGAAGCGTATTACGCCGTATGTTTGGCAGCATTCTCTTATTGCCATTCACCACAACTCGTTTGACATCACTTTCGTCAGTAATCCATCACGTGCGGCGTAATACGCTTCGCTATTACGCCCTACGGATGCGGGGTGCGCCTTGCTGCATTACGCACATCTCATCGTCATTCCCGCGAACGCGGGAATCCATGTTGCCAGCCAGGTAGGGCGTAATAGCGAAGCGTATTACGCCGCATGTTTGGCATGCATCCTCTTATTGCTATTCGCCACAATTCATTTGACATCACTTTCGTCAGTAACCCATCACGTGCGGCGTAATACGCTTCGCTATTACGCCCTACGGGATGTGGGGTGCGCCCTCCAACATTAAATATCGTTAATGAACCGCCAATCCGGGCTTAACCCCTGGTCGTGCAAAGTGTCACTGCCGCTCTTCACAAAACTGCGGGCGACACCATTCCTTCTTTTTATTGGAGCACACCATGAACCCGAAATTACTCATTCCAGCCCTTGTTGCCTTGACACTGTCGTTCTCGGCCGCCTCTTCCATGGCCGCCGACAATCACAGCCTGCTGGGCGAAACCGCGTCGGCAACCTCGGCCAGCCGCACCATCACGATTACCCCCGGCACCAAGTACATCAATGTGCAAGGCGGCCAGGCAGTTGAATTCAACGTCGGCGGCAGCACGTTTTCCTGGACGTTCGACGGCTCGTCCAGGGCTTTCAACCTCAACAGCGTGGCGCCGTCGGGCTTGCTCGACCATATGGTGAAAGTCTATGTTTCGCCTAACCCGCTCTACAACGGCTAAAACACCCTGATCGCGGCATTTCATCGCGGACAAGAGGCAGCGCTGCGGTTCCGACACAGCCTGCCCTCCGCTCCTCATCCAGCCCCGGCTGTTTTTCTTATTCAATCGTGGCGCGCATTACCGAAACTGACGCGGATCGCGCCGGACCGCACGGCTTCGGCAACTGACAAATGGGTTGAACCTATGTATCCGTATAAAACAAACCGATATCGCGTTACCCTGGCAGCCACGCTGGCCCTGCTGTCGCTGGCTGCTTGCGGTCCCGCCAAGCAGGCGGCGCCGGCACCGGCGGCGCCGCAGGTCAGCGTCATCACGGCCCGCCGCGCCAGCGTGCCGGTCAGCACCGAACTCCCCGGCCGCACTTCGGCCTACCTGGTAGCGCAGGTGCGCGCCCGTGTCGACGGCATCGTGCAAAAACGCAGCTTCCAGGAAGGCGCCGACGTCAAAGCCAACCAGGCCCTGTACCAGATCGATCCGGCGCCGTACCGCGCCGCCCTGGACAGTGCGCTGGCAGCGCGCCAAAAAGCCGAAGCGAACCTGGCCGCAGCCAGTTCGCAGGCTGACCGCTACAAGATCCTGATCGGCGGCAACGCCGTCAGCAAGCAAGCCTATGACAACGCGGTTGCCGCGCAAGGCCAGGCCGCCGCCGATGTCGCCGCCGCCAAGGCTGCGGTAGCCACCGCCGGCATCAACCTGGGATATACCAGCGTGACGTCGCCGATCACCGGGCGCAGCAGCGTTTCCCAGGTAACCCAAGGTGCCTACGTGCAGGCCAGCGCAGCCACCTTGCTGACCACGGTGCAGCAGATCGACCCGATCTATGTCGACCTCAACCAGCCCAGCATCGCCGGCCTGCAGCTGCGGCGCGACGCCGCCAGCGGCCAGGTCAAGCTGAACGGCGCCGGCCAGGCCAAGGTGACGCTGACGCTGGAGGACGGCAGCCAGTATCCGCTGGCCGGCACGCTGCAGTTCAACGGCGTCACGGTCGACCCCAGCACCGGCTCGGTCACCGTGCGCGCGATTTTCCCGAATCCCAAGTATGTCCTGCTGCCGGGCATGTTCGTGCACGCCCGCATCGAGCAAGGCGTGAACAGCCAGGCGTTCCTCGTGCCGGTTCCCGGCGTCAGCCATAACCCGCAGGGACAGGCCATCGCATTCGTGGTCGGGCCGGACCGCAAGGTCGTGCAGCGCACGCTCCAGGCTCAAGACATGGTCGACGGCAACTGGGTGGTTACCGCCGGCCTGAGCGAAGGCGACAAGGTGATTGTCAGCGGCGGCCAGAAAGTCCAGGCCGGGATGCTGGTCGATGCGTCGGAAGCGCCCGATCCGGTCCAGCCGCCGGCACCTATGGCCGCGCCTGGCATCCCGGCGGGACCGCAGAGCCCTGCACCAGCCATTGTTGCAAGCAAATAAGGAAGAACCGGCAATGGCAAAATTTTTCATAGAACGGCCGATCTTCGCGATCGTGCTCGCGATCCTGATCATGCTGGCCGGAGGAATATCGATTTTCTCGCTGCCCATAGAACAGTTTCCGCCGGTGGCGCCGCCTACGGTCCAGATCAGCACCACCTACCCTGGCGCTTCGGCGACCACGGTGCAGAACACCGTGGTGCAGGTGATCGAGCAGCAGATGAACGGCATCGACAACCTGCTCTACATGTCGTCGACCAGCGACGACACCGGCCAGTCGACCACTTCGCTGACGTTCGCCAGCGGCACCAATCCTGACATCGCCCAGGTCCAGGTGCAAAACAAGCTGCAGCTGGCGGTGCCGCTGTTGCCGGCGCAGGTGCAGCAGTCGGGCGTCAAGGTCACCAAGTCGACCAACGCCTTCCTGATGGTGATCGGCTTTGTGTCGGCCGACAACAGCATGAACAAGTTCGACATCGCCAATTACGTGGTGTCGAATGTGCAGGATCCGATCAGCCGCATCAACGGCGTCGGCAACATGAATGTATTCGGCACCCAGTATGCGATGCGGATCTGGATCGACCCGGCCAAGCTGAACAGCTACGCGCTCACGCCGCTCGACGTCAGCACCGCACTGCAGGCCCAGAACGTGCAGATATCCGGCGGCCAGCTCGGCGCCACGCCGGCCGTCAAGGGCCAGCAGCTGAGCGCGACGATCACCGAATCGACGCTGCTGCGCACGCCGGCCGATTTCGGCGCCATCCTGCTCAAGGTGCTGCCGGACGGATCGCAAGTGCGCCTGCGCGACGTTGCGCGCATCAACCTGGGAGCGGAAAGCTTCAACATCGACAACAAGTACAACGGCCAGGCTGCTTCCGGCATGGGCATCCAGCTGGCGCCGGGCGGCAACGCGCTGGTCACGGCAGCCGCGATACGGGCCCGCATCAAGGAACTGGAACCGTACTTCCCGCATGGATTGAAAGTGGTCTACCCGAACGACGTCACGCCTTTCGTCAAGATATCGATCGAGGAAGTCGTGAAGACGCTGCTGGAAGGCATCGTGCTGGTGTTCCTGGTGATGTACCTGTTCCTGCAAAACCTGCGCGCCACGCTGATTCCTTCGATCACGGTGCCGGTGGTGCTGCTGGGCACCTTCGGCGTCATGTCGGCGCTGGGTTTCACGATCAATACCTTGTCGATGTTCGGCCTGGTGCTGGCGATCGGCTTGCTGGTGGACGACGCCATCGTGGTGGTGGAAAACGTCGAGCGCGTGATGCACGAAGACGGCTTGCCGCCGCTTGAGGCCACCCGCAAAGCCATGGGACAGATCAGCAGCGCCTTGATCGGCGTGGCCCTGGTGCTGTGCGCCGTGTTCGTCCCGGTGGCGTTTTCCAGCGGCACGGTAGGCGGCATCTACCGCCAGTTTTCGCTCACCATCGTGGCGTCGATGCTGTTGTCGGTGTTCGTTGCGCTGTCGCTTACGCCGGCGCTTTGCGCCACTCTGCTGAAACCGCCCAGCGAAGATCATGGAGAGAAAAAAGGCCTGTTCGGCTGGTTCAACCGCAACTTCGACAAGGGCCGTGACAAGTATGTCCTTGGCGTGCGCCACGTTGCCGCCCGCTCCGGGCGCTGGCTGCTGATCTATGCGGCGGTGCTGGTCGCCGTCGGCGTGATGTTCGTGCGCCTGCCGACCTCGTTCCTGCCGAACGAAGACCAAGGCTTCATCTTCGTCCAGGTACAGACCGCCCCGGGCACGACCCAGGCGCGCACCGGCCTGGTGCTGGATGAAGTCAGCGGCTACCTGCTGAAAAACGAGGCAGCGATGGTCGACGCCACCTTCATCGTCAACGGCAACAACAACGCCGGCCGCGGCCAGAACCAGGGGCAGCTGTTCGTCCGCCTCAAGGACTGGAGCCAGCGCAACCGGCCCGAGCTGACCGCCAAGGCCTTGTCTGACCGCATCGGCAAGCATTTTGCCGCAAACAAGGAAGCCGACATCTTCGCCGTCAGCCCGCCGCCGATCCGCGGCCTGGGCAGCGCCGCCGGTTTCGATTTCGAACTGGAAGACCGCGGCGGCCTCGGCCATGAGGCCCTGGCCAAGGCGCGCGACCAGCTGCTTGAGATGGCCAGAAAGGATCCGGCGCTGGCGCAAGTGCGATTCACCGGAGAGGCGGACAACCCGACCTTCAAGGTCAATATCGATCGCGAGAAAGCCGCCGCCCTCGGCGTCAGCGCGGCCGACATCGACCAGACCTTTTCGATTGCCTGGGGCTCGCGCTACGTCAACAATTTCCTCGATACCGATAACCGCATCAAGAAAGTGTACGTGCAAGCCGACGCCCCGTACCGCATGAATCCCGACGACATGCAGCGGCTGTTCGTACGCAGCGGCAGCGGCGCCATGGTGCCGTTCTCCGCCTTCGGCAGCTATGAATGGACCTACGGCCCGCCGCAGCTGCAGCGCTACAACGGCGTCGAGGCCATGGAGATCCAGGGCCAGGCGGCGCCGGGCCAGAGCTCCGGGCAGGCCATGATCGCCATGGAAAAACTGGTCAAGCAGCTGCCACCGGGCATCGGCTACGAGTGGACCGGCACCTCGCTGCAGCAGGCGCAGTCGAGTTCGCAAGCGCCTTTGCTGTACGGCCTGTCGATCCTGGTGGTGTTCCTCAGCCTGGCGGCGCTGTATGAAAGCTGGTCGATTCCGCTGTCGGTCATCATGGTGGTGCCGCTCGGCATCCTGGGCGCACTTGGCGCCACCTCGCTGATGGGTTTGTCGAACGACGTCTACTTCCAGGTCGGCTTGCTGACCACCATCGGCCTGTCGGCCAAGAATGCGATCCTGATCGTCGAATTTGCCCGTGAATTGCAGGCCCAGGGCCGCAGCGCGCTGCAAGCGGCGATCGAAGCGGCGCACATGCGGATGCGGCCGATCGTCATGACCTCCATGGCGTTCGTGCTGGGCGTGCTGCCGCTGGCGCTGGCCAGCGGCGCCGGATCGGCCAGCCAGAACGCCATCGGCACCGGCGTCATCGGCGGCACCCTGGCGGCGACCTTCGTCGCCACCTTCATGATTCCGATGTTCTACATCGTGGTCGCCAACAAGCTTGGCCGCAAGAAACCGGCAGCCACGCCGCCGGTGCTGCCGGCCGAGCCGCAAACAGGGGAGTACTGACATGGCAGCACCATTCAAATACGCCGCCGCTGCAATGCTGCTGGCCTTGGCCGCCGGCTGTTCGCTGCAGCCGGTGTACCAGCGGCCGGCCATGCCGGTTGCAGCCGGCTACCCGGCCGGCGCGGCCTACCGCGCTCCAGCCGGCAAGGCCGGCGCCCTGCCCGCCGCCGACATCGGCTGGCGCGACTTCCTCTCCGATCCGCGCCTGCAGCGGCTGGTCGAACTGGCGCTGCAGAACAACCGTGACCTGCGCGTCGCCGCGCTGAACGTTGACAAGGTCCAGGCCCAGTACCGGATCCAGCGTGCGGCGCTGTTCCCGCAGGTCAGCGGCAATGCCGGCCTCTCGGATTCGCGCACGCCTGCCAGCATCGCGTCCAGCCACAACGCCACCGTCTCCCATGATTATTCGGCGGGCCTGTCCGCCGCATGGGAAATCGATTTCTTCGGCCGCCTGCGCAGCCTGTCGGACGCCGCGCTGGAACAGTACCTGGCCAGCGCCGAGGCCCGCCAGGCGGCGGAAATCCTGCTGGTGTCGCAAACTGCCGACCAGTACCTGACCACGCTGGCCTACGACGAGCAGCTGGCGCTGACCCAGGGTACGCTGCAGAGCGCCCAGGCGGCATACAAGATCGTCAAGCTGCAGTTCGATACCGGCACGGCGTCAGAGCTGGATCTGCACCTGTCGCAAACCGCGGTCGAACAGGCCCAGGTCAATTATTCGGCCCAGGTCCGCTTGCGCGCGCAGGCTGAAAACGCCCTGGTGCTGCTGGTCGGCCAGCCGTTGCCGCGCGACCTGCCGCCGGCAGTCCGGCTGGACCGCCAGCCGGTGCTGGCCGACATCCCCGCGGGCCTGCCGTCGGATTTGCTGCAGCGGCGCCCGGACATCCTGCAAGCCGAAGCCCTGCTGCGCTCAGAGAACGCTGACATCGGCGCCGCCCGCGCGGCGTTTTTCCCGCGCATCTCATTGACCGGTTCGCTCGGCTCGGCCAGCGCGACGCTGGGCGGCCTGTTTGCCGCCGGATCCAGCGCCTGGTCCTTCATCCCGTCGCTGGCCCTGCCGATTTTCAACGCCGGCGCCAACCAGGCCAACCTCGATGTGGCGGTGATCCAGAAAGACATCGGCATCGCGCAATACGAAAAGACCGTCCAGCTTGCTTTCCGCGAGGTAGCCGACGGACTGGCGGCGCGCGGCACCTACGACGACCAGCTGGCGGCGCAGCAGCGTTATGCCGAAGCCCAGCAACGCCGCTTTGAACTGGCCAACATGCTGTACGCCAACGGCAGCAACAGCTATCTCGACGTGCTGACCGCGCAAACCGACCTTTACACGGCGCAGCAGGCGCTGATCACGGCGCGCCTGAACCGCCTGACCAGCCTGGTCGACCTGTACCGGGCGCTCGGCGGCGGCTGGCTGCAGCACAGCGGCGATGCTGCCCGGCCCGCCGCCGGCGCCGTCGCAAAAGCAGGATGATTGTGCTGGTGCCGTTCCGGCATTAGTATTCCACCATGCTGTCCAAGTATCTCCCTGACTGTTAAGCCGGATATGCCATGAAACTGTTGATTGTCGAAGACAACGAGCGCGTCGCCCTGTTCCTGAAGAAGGGATTGAGCGAATCCGGGCACACCGCCGACCATGCCGACAACGGCCGCGACGGCATGTTCCTCGCCGCCAGCGAACCATACGACGCCATCATCATGGACCGCATGCTGCCGGGCGGCATAGACGGCCTTGCCATTGTCGAAACCTTGCGCAAGACCGGCAACAAGACACCTATCCTGATCCTGAGCGCCTTGTCCGGCGTCGACGACAGGATCAAAGGCTTGAAGAGCGGCGGCGACGATTACCTGGTCAAGCCGTTTGCCTTCGGCGAGCTGCTGGCGCGCCTGGACGCCCTGCTGCGCCGTTCGCAGGATGCGCGCTCCGAGACCACCCTGGCCGTCGGCGACCTGCACATGGACCTGCTGTCGCACAAGGTGACGCGCGCGGGCAAGCCGGTGGCGCTGCAGCCGCGCGAATTCAAGCTGCTCGAATACCTGATGCGCCATGCCAACCAGGTGGTGACGCGCACCATGCTGCTGGAAAACATATGGGACTATCATTTCGATCCGCAAACCAACGTGGTCGACGTCCACGTCAGCAAGCTGCGCCAGAAAATCGACGCCGGTGTGGAGCGGCAGCTGCTGCGGACGGTCCGCAACGCCGGCTACATGCTGACCGCCGATGATTAATTCCTTGCACTTTTCGGCGCGTTCGGTCGCGCTCAGTTTTGTCGCGGTGAGCCTGGTGGTGCTGGCGCTGTTCGCTACGCCGCTCTGGTATACCTGGCGCGAAACGATAGAAGAAGGCCGGATCCGGATCCTGCAAGCCGATGTGCGCAGGCTGGTCAATGTCTTCAGCAAACAAGGCGTGGCCGCCCTTACCTCCGCCATCGACGTCCAGGTCGGCACGCAAGCCGCGGGCGCCGAAGACCTGGTGCTGTTTGCCGACGCCTCGCTCGCCAGGCTGGCCGGCAACCTGCCTGCGTGGCCGCGCGAAGTCTCGGCCGATGCCGGCAAGTACACGCTGTGGATCGACGTCGACGGCCAGCCGACGCGTGTGGTGCTACTGCACAAGACGCTGCCGGGCGGCTACCACCTGCTGGTGGCCAACGACGTTGCAAAATACCGCAAGCTGGAAAACCTTTTCCTGTACGGCCTGATATGCGCGACCGGCATCGTGCTCTTGCTTGGCGTTGCGGGTGGATTGCTGGTGCGCCGTACGCTGCTGGCCAAGGTGGGCGACATCAACCAGACCGCTGCAGCCATCATGCAAGGAAATTTTTCGCACCGGCTGCCGGCCTACGGCGGCGAAAACGAACTCAATACCCTGGTCGAGACGGAAAACCGCATGCTGGACCAGATCGAGCAATTGATCGGCGGCGTCCGCAACGTCTCGAATTCGATTGCGCATGACCTGCGCACGCCGTTGGCGGAACTGCGTTCGCGCCTGGAAGAACTGACACTGACCCGGCCCGCTCCGGCACAGACCTTCGATGAAATCGACGGCGCCATCGCCGACGTCGACCGCGTCATCGATATCTTCAACGCCTTGCTGCGGCTAGCCGAGATCGATAGCGGCGCGCGCCATTCCGGCTTCGTCGCAGTCGATGTCGCCAGCGTGGCGAGCGAAGTGGCCGAGTTCTACCAGCCGCTGGCGGAGCTGCACGGACGCACGCTGTCCTTTGCATCGTCCGGGCCGCTGGTGCTGGCCGGCGACCCGCTGCTGATTGCGCAGGCGATTGCCAACCTGGTCGACAATGCGCTCAAGTACGCGCAGCGCAACGGCAAGATAACAGTCGCAACCAGCCGGGCCCCGGATGGCCGCATCCTGATCGCCGTGTCCGACGACGGCCCTGGCATTTCCGACGCAGAAAAACCCCGGGTCCTGGAGCGTTTCTATCGCAGCGACGCCAGCCGCGGCACGCCGGGCGCGGGCCTGGGATTGAGCCTGGTAGCCGCCGTCGCCAAGCTGCAAGGCGGCAACTTGACATTAAGCGACAACCATCCCGGCCTGACCGCTACCCTGGCTTTCCAGCCAGCTTGAGATACGCCGCCTGGCCGTGAATGACGAAATCCCGTCATGGCCAAGGAGACCGGCGGCCGGTTCAATCCCTTGCCCAACACCGCCGGCGTCATTACTTGCTGGAGATGGCATGCGCACCGGCCGGCAAGGCAGCCGATCCGGATCGCTCCTTGCCCATTTCCATGCGCGCGGAAACGACGACTGACAGCAAGCAGCCGCCCGCCAGGTAAGCAGCCACGGCATGCCAGGTGCCGTCGACGCCAAGCAAGGCGGTGGCGATGAACGGCGTAAACCCGCCGCACACCACGCTGGCGAACTGATAACCGACGCCGGCGCCGCTATAACGGTATTCCGCCCCGAAAAACTCGGTGAACAGAGGCTGCTGCACGCTGACCACCATGTCGTGCGCGATATTGGCCAGCAGCACCGAGAAGATCACGATCCAGGCCACCGAACGGGCTTCCATGGCAAGGAAAAACGGCACCGCCGACAGCAGCCCGATCACCGCGCCGGTGACATAGACACGCTTAAGTCCCACCCGGTCGGCCAGCATCGCAAAAGCCGGAATCGTCACGCAGCTCACGGCGCCGACCAGCAGGCTGATGTTGAGGAACAGGTCGCGCGACATGCCGAGGTTTTTAGTTGAATAGGCCAAGGCAAAAGCGGTGACGATATACATCGTGAACATCTCTGCCATGCGCAGCGCAATGATCAGCAGGAAACTCTCGGGATGGTGGCGCAGCGCCGCCAGCAGCGGGATCTTCTCTTTATGCTCGCGGCCGACCTTTTCGACAAATTCCTGCGACTCTTCCATGGTCGAACGGATCCAGGCCGCGACCAGCACCAGCACGATGCTGACCAGGAAAGGAATCCGCCAGCCCCAGGACATGAAGGCATCGTTGCTCAGCGTATGGGTGAGGATCGACACGATGCCGGTCGCCAGCACCAGTCCGACGCCGTAGCCGACCTGCACGCCGCTGCTGTAGAACGCCTTTTTCCCCTCCGGTGCGCTTTCCACAGCCATCAGCGCCGCGCCGCCCCATTCGCCGCCGACCGCAAAACCTTGCAAGGCGCGCAGCAGGACCAGCGCCAGCGGCGCGTACCAGCCGATGCTGGCGTAGGTCGGCAGCAACCCGATCAGCGCGGTCGAAACACCCATCATCATGACGGTGATCACCAGCATGCGCTTGCGGCCAAGCCGGTCGCCGAAATGGCCGAACACGATGCCGCCCAGCGGCCGGAACAGGAAACCCACGCCAAAGGTGGCGAACGCCGCCAGGGTGCCTATCGTCGGGCTGGCGTCCGGAAAGAACTGGGTGTTGAACACCAGCGCAGCGGTGATCCCATAGAGCAGGAAATCATACCAGTCGACCACGGCGCCGACAAAACTGCCGAACGCCGCCTTGCGGGCCCTGCGGCTGGCCGCGACATGTCCGGCGGCGGATGTTTTTGTTTTCATTGCTGTCCCCATACGTTCGATTCAGGTCGCCTGCTCTTTGCCCAGCTCTTGCATGGGCGTCCGGTAAGTCTCGCGCGCGGTGGCCGCGGCGATGGCGGCAATAACCGCGGTGGCGCTGACGAACACGGCAACCGGCATCCAGCCGTCCACGCCCGGCTTCAGGATCGCCGCGCTGATGGTAGGAGCAAAACCGCCCAGGGCAAAACCGATCTGGGTGCCTATCGCCATGCCGGACAAACGTACCCGGGTATCGAACATTTCACCGTACAGCGATGGCCAGACGCCGTTCGCCGCACTGTACACGACGCCAGACAGCAGCAGGCCGAACACGAAGATGAGCGGGATGTCGGCCTGGCTGATGCACCACATGTAAGGCCAGATCAGGCAGGCGCAACCCAGCGCGCCGAAGATGAACACCGGTTTGCGGCCGATGCGGTCCGACAGCGCCGCGAATGCCGGGATCGCAGCCAGCGCAACGAGATTTGCCAGAATCAGCACGGTCAGCATGGTAGCCCGCGCGATATGCACGGTATTGACTGCATATGACAGCGTAAACACGCTGAAGATGGTGCTCACCACCGAAATCTGGGCGGCGAAGATGACGCGCGCCAGGCTCTTCTTGTGCTCTCGCAGCAGCACCGCCAGCGGCAACCTGGTTTGCTGCTGCGATTTTTCCTGTTCGAAGGCCGGCGTCTCAGGCAAGGTGCGACGCACCCAGATGCCCACCAGCACCACGATCGCGCTCAGGAAAAAAGGAATGCGCCAGCCCCAGGACAATAACTGGTCTTCCGGCAGCGCCGAAATCGGCAGGAACACCAGGGTCGCCAGGATCAGGCCGGCCTGGGTTCCGCTCAAGGTGAAGCTGGTAAAAAAGGCGCGCCGGTGCGGCGGCGCATGCTCCAGCGTCATCGAATTGGCCCCGGCCTGCTCTCCTGCCGCCGACACGCCTTGCAGCATGCGCAGCAGCACTAGCATCACCGGCGCGCTGATGCCGACCTGGGCGTAGGTGGGCAGCAGGCCGACCATGAAGGTGGAGACGCCCATCAGCAGCAAGGTGAAGGTGAGCACCTTCTTGCGCCCGTACCTGTCGCCGATATGGCCTAGCAGCACAGCCCCGATCGGCCGCGTCACATAACCGACGCCGAAAGTAGCGAACGCTGCCACGGTGCCGGCTACCGGATCGAACGACGGGAAAAATATCTTGCCGAACACCAGCGCCGCGGCGGTGCCGTAAATGAAAAAATCGTAATATTCGACCGCGCTGCCGATCCAGCTGGCCAGCGCCGCCTTGCGCGGCGAATGGCTGGCGGGCTTCGGCGTTGCGGCGGCAGCGGCGGCCGCCGTGATCTGTTGCGTTGCTGTAGATGTAGACATGACGTCCTCGGTGATCTATAGGTGTGTTTTTTTGCACGGAGAGAACGGATTCCCTCCATGATAATGTGGAAACGGGCGTTTAAAACCGGTGCAGGATGCCGGCCTGCAAGCCGGCCAGGCTCTTGCCGTTGATGTCGGCGCCGGCCAGGTTGGCTGTGGGGCCGGCCGAGCCGCTGAAACGGAAACCGGCGTTCGCCTCGTTCTTCATGTAGCTGGCGAAACCGTACAGCGTGGTCCGTTTGGATAAATCGTAGTAAGTCCCAAGGTTGCCGCCCTGCGCGCCTGAATCCCGGTGCGAGGTATCCTGCATCACCCCATACAAGGCGCCGATCCGCCATTGAGGGCTGAGCCGATAGTCCGCCGAAACCTGGTAAATGTTGTACATGCGCTGCACATCCGCATTGGCGCCGGCAAAGGCGTTGCCGGGAATGCTGACGTTGTTCAGGATCGCCGCAGCGGTATTGCCGCTGGCGCTGCTCGTGACGTTGTTGCTGCGCACATAGGCGAGATACAGCTTGCCCTTGCCGTAGTCGTAATTGGCGTACAGGTTGTGGTAAACCACTTTCTCCGGAAACTGCGCGCGCGCCGCCGGCTTGGCCCACAGCCCGGCGTAACCGGCACGGTACGGTCCCTTGCTGTAGTCAAGCCCGAACTGGTACACGCCGCGCGCTCCCAGGTTTTCGCCGGCGGTTTCAGTCAGCGCGTAATGCGCATCGAACTGGAAACCGGCCATGCGCGGCGATTTGTACGAGAGGTCGTTATCGTAGCGCGACGGCACGCCGAAGGTGTTGATGACCGAACCGTAGGTGGTGCGCTCGGTATAGTCGATGGCGCCGCCGATGAAGAACACGATGCTGTTCTGGCGTCCGATGCGGAACTCGCCCGCCGGCGTATTCATGCCGATCCATGCCTGGCGGTCGAACAATCGGCTGGAATCCGCTGCGCCGCCGGTGTTGGCGTTCAGGCCTTGCTCCAGCGTGAACCTGGTCTGGTAGCCGCCGCCCAGATCCTCCGTGCCGCGCAAGCCAAGCCGGCTGCGCAAGATGGCGCCGTCGTTGAGGCCGGTGACGCTGTTGCCGCTGCTGCTGTGGATGTAGCCAAGGTACTGGTCCAGGTCGCCATAGATGGTGACGCTGGGCTCCGCCTGCGCCAGCGCCGAACAGCCGGCGAGGCTGCAGGCAGCGACGAATTTCTTCTTCATGACATCTCCGTTTGGTTTGTTTTTTATGATTTATTGCATGGGACTGCTGGCCTGGCGGCCCGCGGGACAGCTATTCGCAATTGCATGAGCGCCGGCGCGCAGCGGTGGCATGCAAGGCAAGCGAAATGCGGAAGTACGCGCCGCATGCCGCGAGCGTGCGGCTATCCGGCGGATACAGGCTCGGGCCGTTCGGCGCCGGGACGGATTTTGGGTATCGGGTCATGCTGTCTCCTTGCTGAAGCTGCGTTGTTTTTATTGTTTGCAGCGTTTGTTTTATATTCGGCCGGCGCTTAAGCCATGGTCGGGTGTCCCGCGCTCGGCTGGCGCACCTGCAGGCTGCGCCGCAAGACCTGGTCGGTCACCCACTTGGCGGCGCGATGGGCGCGGCGGGCTACGATGTCCGGCGAAAGCTGCAGGTAATCGTCATTGAACACTTCAAAACTGAAGTCGCCCCGGTAGCCGCCCCGGTCCAGCCGCCGCAACAGATCGGACAGTTCTTTCGAATGCGCCCCTTCGCCGGGAAACACCCGCAGGTGCCGTGCCGTTTCCAGCCGCTCTTCCGCACTGCGGATGTCACGCCACATGAAATCGGACAGCTGCACCAGCGCGATCTTGTCGCTGGGGATATCTTGCAGGCCGTCGAGGTCGGCCTGGTTGGCGAGCATGTGGAAGGAGTCGAGCACCACGCCCAGGTTGGCGTGGTCGGCCAGCTCCACCGCTTCCCATGACTGCGCATACTGGTTGACGTGGCGGCCCCAGGACAGCGCTTCGTAGCCGACCCGCACGCCCAGCGGCACCGCCAGCGTCGCCAGCTTGGCCAGGTGGCGCGCGATCAGCGGCAGTTCGCCGCTGGCGTGGCTGGAAGTGCTGGAACACACCATCAGCAGCGGCGCGCCGACGGCCTGGCACACTTGCAGCATGTTCTTGGCGATGTCCAGCTTGTATTCATGCAAGGCGCCGGACAAACCTTCAAAATCGCGCATGACCTGGATTCCCGTGACGCGGATCCCGCTCGCCTTGACCAGGCGCACCGCCTGCTCCAGGCCGCCGGGATGGCCGGCCAGGTCCTTGGCCCACAGCATGATCTGCGAAAATCCCGCCGCCTTGGAGGCGCTCAGTTTCGATTCCAGCGGCCCGGCCAGGGTGATGCTGTCCATGCCGAAATTGCTCAGGTTCATATCGCCTCCAGGACCCTGAACGCATCCGAGGACACGCCCGGCCAGCCGAACAGCTCCAGGTACAGCGGCGCCTGCTCTATCATCATCTCGCGTCCCTTCTGGATGCGGCAGCCGCGCCGTTGCGCCTCCGCCAGCAGCCGGGTCATTTCTATCTTCATGCCGCAATCGGCGACGATGCAGGACGGCGCAATCCCTTCCAGGTCGAGCGGCAACGGATCGTCCGGGCTCATGCCAAGCGGCGTCGAATTGACCACCAGCTGGTAGCCGGCGGCAGACGGCGTGCCGATCACCACTTCCGTCTCTGCGAACATGTCCTGCAGGCGCCGCTGCAGCGCTTCGGCCTGCTCGCGCCGGGTGTCATAGATGGCGACATGGCCGATGCCGCGCGCCGCCAGCGCCGCCGCCACCGCGCAGCCGACGCCGCCGCTGCCGACCACCAGCGCCCTGGCCTGCGGCCAGTCGAACGGCGCGCCGGCGCAAGTGCGGTCGAAAGCGCGGATGAAACCTTCGCCGTCGATCAGGTCGCCGACCAGGGTTTGTCCATCCTGGCTTTTATAGATGGCGTTGCAGGCGCCGGCCAGCACCGCGCGCGGCGTCGGCCGGTCTACCGCGGCGACGCTCATCGGCTTGTGCGGGATCGACACCAGGATGCCGCCCACATTCTCTGCCGCCATCAGCATGCGTACCGCGGCGAGATAGCCTGACGGCGCGATCTTGAGCGGAATCACGCGGGCGTCGATACCGTGCTGCTTGAAGTAGGCGTTGAACAGGGCCGGCGCCTTGACCTGCTCGACCGGCCAGCCGATTACCGGAAAAATCCGGGTGCTGCCGGAAATCTCAAGCATGCTGCGGCTCCTGGCGGCTAGTATCTTGGCGGCTGACTACTAGTTCGAAACTGATCCCGCTTTTATAGAGCTGCGTCAATGCGCCCTTTTCGCTGGCCTGCGCCGGCTCGCGGTCGATGAACACGATGCCTCTCTGCTTGAGCTGGCGCACCGCCTCCAGCACGTCCGGCGCGCCCAGGCCGACCCGCACCAGCTGTTCATCCCACTGCAGGCCGGCGGCGCCTTCGGGCGGCTCCACCAGCTGCAGGTAAAAGCTGTGGCAAGGGCTTTCCAGCAAGACGCCCTTCGGCAGGACACCGAAATAGCGGCCTTGCGGCAGCGGCCGGAAGTCCATCAGCTGCTGGTAAAAATCGATCCATTCCGGCGCGCGGTCGCGGCCTATGGTTTGCACCACGCCGAAGAAATGCATGCCGGCCAGCGCCGGCGGATTGGCCGGCGCGTTCAGGATCGGCTTGAAGTCGACGTCGTAGATGGAAAAATCGCGGAAGCGGTCGACAAAATACAGGATCGAATCGCCGACGCCGTGCACGCCGGGGATGTTCAGCTCCATCACGCCGGCCCGCGTCTGGATCGCCCAGGCTCCCATCTCGATCGCATGGCGGTAGGCTGCGTCGGCGTCGCGCACCCGCAGCGCAATCGCGCTGATGACTGTCGCTTGCGGTTCCCCGCCGGCCTGCGGCAGCGAGGACGGATCGGCGTTGACGATCACGTTCATCTTGCCCTGGCGGTACAAGGTCACTTCACGCGAGCGATGGCGGGCGGTCGGCACAAATCCCATCTGTTCCAGCAAAGCGCCCAGCGCCAGCGGCTGGGCGCTGGCATATTCGATGAATTCGATGCCGTCTATGCCGAGCGGATTATTCGGTTCCGGATTGTGTTCTTGCACGGTCATGCTGATCCTTGGCTGAAATGGTCAGGCCAAGTATAGAAAGGCCATTTCGAGAAAAACAGCCTCAAAAACGTGCAATACTGCGCTAATCGCGCAAATGGAGCGATTGGCGCGCATTTTTGGAGTTATTTGAGATGAAGAAAGCGGAACTGGTGGAAATAGAGGTCGCCAAACGCGACCTGATCGATGGCTTGATCAAGGGCATCGATGTGATCACCGCCTTCAACGACGACACCGTGCGGCTGACGGCCAGCGAGCTGGCGGAAAAGGTCGCGCTGAGCCGCAGCGCCGCGCGCCGCTACCTGCTGACGCTGGTGCATATCGGCCTGGCGGCAACCGACGGCCGCAGTTTCTGGCTGACGCCCAAGGTGCTTAACCTGGGGCGCTCCTACCTCGATTCGGCGCGGCTGCCGCGCGCCATCGTGCCATTCCTGCAGCGGCTTACCTTGCAACTGCAGGAATCGACCAACTATTCGGTGCTGGAAGGCGACGACGTGGTCTACGTCAGCCGCGTCAACGCGCCGCGCCTGCTGACCACCGGCTTCGAGCCTGGCACCCGTTTGCCGGCCTACACCTCGACAGCCGGCCGGGTGCTGCTGTCGGCCTTGCCGGACGCCGACTTGCGGGCCTACCTGGAGCGCATCGAACTGATCGCCTACACCCACCTGACCGTAGTGGACAAGGAACAACTGTTCCAGGAGCTGGTTGCAATCCGCGAAGACGGTTTCGGCGTCACCGAAAACCAGTATGAAATCGGGCTGCGCGGCATCTCGGTGCCGATCAAGAGCCGCCGCGGCGCCCTGATCGGCGCCCTGAGCGTGTCGATGATGATCTCCGCCTGCTCAAAGGCCGAAGCGACGGCGCGCTGCCTGCCGGCGCTGCAGGCTACGGCGAACACCTTGATGATGTGGGTCTGAGCGCATCCGGCTTTTACTCAATCGCTCAAGCTGGACGTGCATTTCTATCCACAGCCAGACAAATTTGACAATTAATACAAAATTTTGTATATTCAGATCAATGACTGATCCCAAACCGGTTGAATTTCGAGGCAGTTCCCTTGATGATCTGCGCACCTTTCCCATATCGGCGCGACGTGAGGCCGGACACCAGCTCGATCGGGTGCAGCAAGGCCATGAGCCAGACGACTGGAAACCTATGCCAACGATTGGGCAAGGCGTCAGAGAAATCCGGATTCGAGATGCAAGCGGTGCGTTTCGGGTCGTCTACGTAGCAAAGTTCGCCGATGCCATCTACGTGCTTCATTGCTTCCAGAAGAAAACGCAGAAGACCGGCAAGCCGGATCTGGAGTTGGCCGAGAACCGTTACCGCGACCTCATGAAGGAGCTAGGAAAATGAGTAAGAAACGATATGCCAGCGTCTGGGACGCCATCGAAGACACTCCCGAAGAAGCCGAGAACATGAAGCTGCGTTCGAGCTTGATGATGGCGCTGAAAGCACACCTTGAACGCACCGGCCTGAGCCAGTCGCAAGCCGCCCAGCTGTTCGGCGTCACGCAACCGCGCATCTCAGACCTCATGCGCGGCAAAATCAACCTGTTCGGCCTGGATGCCTTGGTCAACATGGCTGCCGCCGCCGGCATGCACATCGAAATGCGCGTGCTGGAAGCCGCGTAGCCTTCGTGCCGCCTGCGCCATGGCAGGCGTCTATTTGTTTCTCCAGCTAAGCCTTACAACAACGCGGTCAGCTCCACCTGCGCCTTCAGCAGCGCAGGCAGGCAACGCTCGACGATATCTTCCACCGCCATGCGCGCAGCGTGCACGCTGACATTCACCGCGGCCACCGTCTCTCCCCGGAAATTCTTGAGCGGAACCGCGATCGTGCGCAGCCCCAGTTCCAGCTCCTGGTCGACCACGGCGTAACCCTGGGCGCGGGTGCGGGTTATTTCCAGCAATAGCCGTTCCTTGTTGACGATGGTGTGGGCGGTGATCGGCTCAAGCTGCAGCCGTTCCAGGAAGGATTCGATCTGCGCTTGCGGCAGGCTGGCCAGCAAGACACGGCCGTTGGCGGTGCAAAAAGCCGGCACCCGGGTGCCCGGCTGCAAAGTGGCCGACACCAGCCGGCCGGCGCTGACCGCGGCGACGCACACCAGCTCGTCGTGGTCCAGCACGCCGGCCGAGGCGGCCTCTTCCAGCGAATACGCCAGCCGGTACAGCAAGGGCTGGACGATGCGCGGCAGGCGCGCCGAGTGCAGGTAAGACTGGCCCAGGCGCAGCACCTTGGGCGTCAGCGAAAACACCTTTTGTTCATGCCGTACATAACCCAGGTGGGTCAGCGTAATCAGGTAACGGCGCGCCGCCGCGCGCGTCAGGCCGGCGCGCTGCGCCACCTCGCTGATCGTCAGGCGTGAGCGTTCCTGGTCAAAAGCCTCGATCACCAGCAAGCCCTTTTCCAGGCCGGCGATCAGGTCGCGCTTGAGCGGCTCTTCCGAAGCAGGAATTGGCGCTGCGTCGGAACGCGCGCCAGTCAGGGAATCGTTAGCCATGAAATCTCCATATGGGCGTATATCGCACAATGTGGGCGTTATGCGGTTATGACAGCATGGTATCACCTTGATGCCGGATTGCCGATCCCCTATGATTTAAATCACTTGGACAGGAAATCACGGTTTTGCGCGATATACGCACAATCACGCGAAAAACCGATTTCCTCGCCGCTCAAGACGATGGCCGCGGCGCGCCATCCAATCCAAAGGAAAGTTACGTGAGATTCGAACCCGCAGAAACCGGGGTCTACCCCAGCCTGATTTACCCGCCCTACATCTCCACGTTGAAACGCGGCCCGACCCAGGAACCGCTGCGCATCCGCGCCGCCGAGCCGGTGCAGGGCAACATCGCGGCGTCGCCCAGCCTGATCCTGCCGCACGACACCGACCTGACATCGCACGGCCAGGGCGAACCGCTGGGCGAAAAGATCGTCGTCACCGGCCGCGTGCTGGATGAAGACGGCAAGCCGGTGCGCAATTCCCTGCTGGAAGTCTGGCAGTGCAACGCCGCCGGCCGCTACTGGCACAAGCGCGACCAGCACGATGCGCCGCTCGACCCGAATTTTTTCGGCTTCGGCAAGATGCTGACCGACGGCGACGGCCGCTACCGTTTTGTCACCATCAAGCCCGGCCCTTATCCCTGGGGCAACCACCACAAGGCCTGGCGCCCGGCGCACATCCACTTTTCCCTGTTCGGCAACGTTTATGCGCAGCGCCTGGTGACGCAGATGTATTTTCCCAGCGACCCGTTGTTCGATTACGACCCGATCTTTCAAAGCATCCCGGACCTGGCCGCGCGCCAGCGGCTGATTGCGCGCTTCAGCCTGGAGCAGACGGTCGGCGACCAGATGCTGGGTTATGAATTCGATATCGTCCTGCGCGGCCGCGACGCCACGCCCATGGATCTCTGAGCAGGAATGCAAATCAAATGACTTCCAATTTTCTCATCACCACTTCGCAAACCGTAGGCCCGTTCCCGCACGAGGCCTGGGCCTGGGCGGTCACCGCCAGCGCCACGCTGGACAGCAGCGCCCCGACCGTCGTCATCAGCGGCGTGCTGCGCGATGGCGACGGCGCACCGATCAACGACGGCTGGATCGAAGCGTGGATGCCGGATGCGGCCGCCGCCGAAACGGCGCAGGCCATCCCCGGCTTTCGCCGCGTTGCCAGCGGCGATGACGGCGCATTCAGCATCGAAGTATCGCTGCCCGCCCCTGCCCGTTCCGGGAAACCCGTGATGTTCGTCACCATCTTCGCGCGCGGCCTGGTGAAGCACCAGTTCAGCGCGGTGTTCCTGGAAGACGACAGCGGCCTGGCGCAATCCGAAATCCTGAGCCAGGTGCCGGCCGACCGGCGCTCGACGCTGATTGCGCGCAAACAGGGCGAGGCCCGCTATCACTGGGATATCTGGATGCAGGGCGAGCAGGAAACCGTTTTCTTCGACTACGTTTGATAACCGGCGATACTGTCGCAGTCCACCAGGCGGAGCCGTAATGAGCGTTTCAATCTTTGACAGTTTCCTGACCACGCCGGAAATGATCGCCGTATTCGACGATACCGCCGTGGTGCAAGCCATGTTTCGTTTTGAAGAAGCCCTGGCGCGGGCGCAGGCGGCCGAGGGCGTGATCCCGGAAAGCGCCGCGCGCGCCATCGCCGGCGTCTGCAACGCCCAGCTGTACGATATCCCGGCGCTGGTGCACGCCAGCCGCCGCGCCGGCAGCCTGGCGATTCCGCTGGTCAAGGAATTGACCAAGACGGTCGCCCTGTTCAGCCAGGAATCGGCGAGCCATGTGCACTGGGGCAGCACCAGCCAGGACGTGATCGACACCGGCATGGTGCTGGTCACCCGCGAAGCGCTGGCCCTGCTCGACCAGGGTTTGCAAACGCTGGCCGGCAAGCTGCTCAGCCTGGCCGGGCAGCACCTGGCGACGCCGATCCTGGCGCGCACGCTGATGCAGCCGGCCCAGGTCACCAGCTTCGGCTTCAAGCTGGCCGGCTGGGCGGCGCCGCTGGTGCGCGCGCGCCTGCAGCTGCGCCAGGCCGCGCAGCGCGCGCTGCGGCTGCAGCTTGGCGGCGCGGTCGGCACTCTGGCGGTGATGGGAGAAAAAGGTCCGCTGGTGGCGCAGCGCATGGCCGATGACCTGGGGCTGTCCGTGGCCGACGCGGCCTGGCATACGCAACGCGACGAATGGGTGCGGCTAGGCCTGGAAGTCGCCGTGCTGACCGGCAGCCTCGGCAAGATCGCGACCGACCTCAGCCTGCTGGCGCAAGGTGAAATCGCCGAGCTGGCGGAGCCGTCCGGCAATGGCCGCGGCGGTTCGTCGGCGATGCCGCACAAGCGCAATCCGGTGTCAGCCATGATCGCGCTGGCGGCGGCTACCCGCACGCCGCAGCACGCGGCGGCGCTGCTGGCGAGCATGGGCCAGCAGCATGAGCGCGGCCTCGGCAACTGGCAAGCCGAACTGGCGGAGTGGCCAGGCTTGTTCCTCAGCGCCCATGGCGCACTCAGCGCATTGAACGAAGCCATCGCCGGATTGCAAGTCGACGCCGCGCGCATGCGGCGCAATATCGACGCGCTGCAGGGACTTGTGTTCGCTGAAGCCGTATCGATTTACCTCGCCGGCGCCATCGGCCGGCCGCAAGCCCATCTCCTGATGGAGCAGCTGACGCAGCAGGCGGTTGCCGCAGGCAGGCAGTTGGCCGAGGTGATGCGCGAGGCCGTCAAGACAGATGCGCGCTTGCGCGGCAAACTTAATCCTGAGACATTGAACGCATTGTTCGACCCGGCAGCGGCAACGACGCCGGCGGAAGCCCTTGCGCGCCGCCAATTGCAAGTCTTGCAGGCCACCATGGATGCGCTTCAGGCGCAGGCCGTCCCGGCCTGAATCCCAATCATGAATCAACAGGTAAACCAACCATGAGCTACGATCCCATCGACCATGACTTCGAACGCGGCCTGCAGAACCGCCGCCAGATACTCGGCGACGACTGGGTCGACCGCTCGCTGGCGAACGCCACCGGCTTCAACGCGGAATTCCAGAACCTGATTACGCGCTTCGCCTGGAACGAAATCTGGGGCCGTCCCGGCCTGGAGCAGAAAACCCGGCGCGTGATCGTGCTGGCCGTCACCATGGCGCTGGGCCGCTGGGAGGAATTCGAGCTGCATGCGCGGGCCGCACTGCTGGGCGATGCCGAGACGCGCCTGACGCCGGATGAAATAAAGGAAGTGCTGATGCAGGGCGCCATCTACGCCGGCGTGCCGGCCGCCAATACCGCCTTCACGCATGCGCAAAAGATCCTGCGCGAAATCGGCGCCCAGATCGGTTACACGCCGGCTCCCGCGCCGCCGGCCGCGGCGGTCCACCCCGGCATCGGCCGCGCCGCCGCCACCGCCAGCAAGCCGGCCTTGCACTACAGCGTGCGTGCGCCCCGCAACGGCAAGGCGCCGCGCCACACCGTGGTGCTCAGCCATGCGCTCGGCTGCGACCTGACCATGTGGGACGACCTGGCCAACCTGCTGGCCGCCGATTGCCGCGTCATCGCCTACGACCATCGCGGCCACGGCGGCTCGGATGCGCCGCCAGGACTGTATGCCATCGCCGACCTGGCCGACGATGCGGCGCGCCTGCTGCGTGAACTCGATTCCGGCCCGGTGGTGTGGATCGGCCTGTCGATGGGCGGCATGACCGGCCAGGAACTGGCGCTGCGCCATCCCTCGCTGGTGGCCGCGCTGGTCATCGCCAACAGCACTTCGCACTACCCGCCGGCGGCCCGCGAAGTCTGGCAGCAGCGGATAGACATCGTCCGCGCCCAAGGCATCGAGGCGATTGCCGACGCCGTCATGGGACGTTATTTCCACGACCGTTTCCGCGCCGAACACAGCGCCACCGTGGCGCGTTTCCGCCGGCGCCTGGCCAGCACCGGCGCCGACGGCTATATCGGCTGCTGCCATGCGGTCGGCACGGTCGACACCACCGAGCGCCTGCCGCAGATATCCGTGCCGACGCTGGTGATTGCAGGCGAACTGGACCAGGGCACGCCGCTGGCCATGTCGCAGACGCTGGCCGAGCAGATCCCGCAAGCCAGGCTGGCCGTGCTGAAAGACGCTTCGCACCTGAGCGCCACGGAACAGCCGCAGGCGTTCGCCCGGGCCGTCGTGCAATTCATGCAAGAGTTGTGACAGCGGCCGGATGGCATCCGCTATGGTTGAGCTAAGTCTGGCGCTGCAGACTGCCTGCAACGACTCATTAGCAACCACACATCCCGGAGGCCGTCATGAACATGCTGCCAGATACAAGATATTGGCTGAACAAGGTACCGCAAGTCACCGTACTGTTCTGGATCATCAAGATGATGTCCACCACGGTCGGCGAAACCGCCGCGGATTTCCTCAACGCCAACCTGCATTTCGGCCTGGCCGCGACTACCGCGCTGATGGGCATATTGTTTATCGTTGCGTTGCTGTTCCAGCTGCGCGCCAACCGCTATGTGCCGGCGCTGTACTGGATCACCGTAGTGTTCGTCAGCGTATTCGGCACCCTGGTCACCGACAACCTGACTGACCAGCTCAACGTGCCGCTGGCAGCCTCGACCGCCTTGTTCAGCGTAGCCTTGATCGCTATTTTCGCCGTCTGGCATGCGCAGGAAAAAACACTTTCCATCCAGTCAATCGACAGCCCCCGGCGTGAACTTTTTTACTGGGCCGCGATCTTGGTTACTTTCGCCCTCGGCACGGCGGCCGGCGACTGGCTGGCCGAAGGCTTGCAACTCGGCTACGCTAATTCCGCGCTGTTGTTCGGTGGCCTGATCGCGGCTGTCGCCCTGTTCCGCTATGTGTTCAAGGTCGATGCGGTGGCCTGCTTCTGGATAGCCTATGTATTGACGCGCCCGTTCGGCGCATCCTGCGGCGACCTGCTGTCGCAGCCGGCAAGCAACGGCGGCCTGGGCTTCGGCACGATAGAAGCCAGCCTGGTTTTCCTGGCGCTGATCGTCGGCATGGTCGCTTATCTCTCGCTTGTCCCGAAACGCCTGAACCAATAACCCGGTAACTGACCTGATATCGAAAGGAAATCTGCATGAACCAGTCTCTCGAACGCGGCCTGAGCAAGGTACCGGAAGTCACCCTGCTGTTCTGGATCATCAAGATAGCCGCCACCACGCTAGGCGAAACCGGCGGCGACGCCGTCTCCATGTCGATGAACCTCGGCTACCTGCTGGCCACGGTGATTTTCTCGGCGATCTTCCTGGCCGCCGTATTTGCCCAGATCAGGGCCAAAGGCTTTCATCCGTTCCTGTACTGGGCCACCATCATCGCCACCACCACGGTAGGCACCACGCTGGCGGACTTTGCCGACCGTTCGCTCGGCATCGGTTATGCCGGCGGCAGTTCCCTGCTGCTTATCCTGCTGATGGCGTCGCTGGCGATCTGGCATCGCACGCTTGGCACGATATCGGTAGCCACCGTCAACACCCCCAAGGCCGAGATGTTTTACTGGCTGACCATCATGTTTTCCCAGACCCTGGGCACGGCGCTGGGCGACTGGACCGCGGATACCGCCGGCCTCGGCTACACCGGCGCCGCACTGGTGTTCGGCGGACTGCTGGCGCTGCTGGTGCTGGCTTACTACAGAACCCGCATATCGCGCACCGCGCTGTTCTGGGCCGCATTCATCCTGACCCGCCCGCTGGGCGCTGTGGTCGGCGATTTCCTCGACAAGCCTCTCAATGCCGGCGGCCTGGCCTTAAGCCGCTATTCGGCATCGCTGGCGCTGTTCGCCTTCATCCTCGGCTGCATCCTGTTTTTCCGGCAAAGGCCGGCGCAGCAAGCCCATTGATCATTCACGCGGCACATCGGCGGCCGGAAACGATATTCCAGCCGCCGCCTCCGCAGAAAACGCCATCAGACCGCTGCAAATCGCCAGCATTCCTCATAATTTCCTTACATTTCTCAAAATGTTCTCCAAAATGAGTGATGTGAAGTTCCTCGACACACTTCCTTTTCTTGCAACATTGTGCAAATCGAAAGATTGGATGCTGGAATTTTATTAATGGAGAAACACCATGAGGAAAACCAATCTGCTTGGCGCGGAGCCGGGGATATCGCCAGCGGTCCAGAGCGAATTCAAAGCCTACCTTGAACATTTAAGCAAGGACCTGAGCGAGGAAGTGCGGCATTATCCGACCCCGATCGCCCGCTGCGACGAACAGCTCACCAAGCTTATCGAACAGCGTGGGCAGGCATTCCAGCTATTGCATCGGATCGACCAAACCGGCCAGGCCGAAACACCGCCGGCTAGCCGCGAATTGCTCGCGGCGGTGCAAGACTTTCTGGACACGCCGGATTTCGACCGCAACAATGCAAGCGAACAAACCATTCGCTCACACCTGAAAACAGCGCTCGCAAAACTGACGCCGCAAACACGCCGCGATTCCTGACGATTATCCAGGCTGCCTGGATTGATGGCCTTAACAATATTTAACGCATGTAAGGCGATGCGTCGAAGTGTAATTTATTGCATCATTGCTTGGTTTTGAAAAAACAATAGATATAGTTTGACAACCAAACAACTGAGGGAGAACACATGAAACGCATCCTTTGCGCAGCAGCGCTCGCAGCACTCAGCGCCGCCGCCTTCGTGCCGGGCCAGGCCATGGCGCAAATCGGCGTCAACATCACCATCGGCACCCCGCCGCCGCCGCCGCGCTATGAAGTCGTGCCGCCGCCGCGGGTCGGTTATGTCTGGGCGCCGGGTTACTGGAACTGGGACGGCGGCCGCCATGTCTGGGCCGGCGGCCATTGGGAGCGCGCTCGCAGCGGCTACCAGTACAGCCGTCCGGAATGGCGCCAGGGCAGCAACGGCTGGGAATTGAACCGCGGCGGCTGGCGCCGCGGCGAGGACCGCCGTGACGACCGTTACGATCGTCGCGATGACCGGCGCGATGACCGCCGTGACGACGACAACGGCCGCTATCACTGCCCTCCAGGCCAGGCGAAAAAAGGCAACTGCTAAGCAGCCTCGAACCGGCTGCCGCCCGTTTTCCTACAGCGGCAGCTGGGTCGTCGAAAGAACCTGCTTGAGCACCATGAATGTACGGATTTGCCGCACTCCCGGCAAGTACAGCAGCTGTTCCGCATGAAGCCGGTTGTAGCTATCGTTGTCCTTGGTCCGCAACAGCATGAAGTAGTCGAACTCCCCCGTGACTACATGGCATTCAAGGCATCCCGAAACCTTCTGCGCCGCCCGTTCGAAATCGGCAAACGATTCCGGCGTCGAGCGATCCAGCACCACCCCGATCATCACCAGCGTTCCCGCATCCAGCGCACGCGGATTGAGCAAGGCCACGATGCCTTTGATCAGTCCCAGTTCCTTGAGCCGTTCGACACGCCGCAGGCAGGCCGGCGCGCTCAGGTTGACCTTGGCCGCCAGCGCCACATTCGATATCGACGCATCGCGCTGCAGCAGCTTGAGGATGGCGCGGTCGGTGCGGTCCATGGCGACGGCCGGCGCCGCCTTCATGCGCAATTTTGTTGCTTTCATATCCCTCTTTCCAGAATAAAAGCGATTAAATCAGCACAAATTCATTTTTTAAATCTGAATTCCCGTCAAAACTTGCAACCCTGATTCCGGCGATTGATTCTAATATGGTTTTCGTTCCGGCAGCGCCGCCGCGGCGCGCGGATCCCCTCAATTCCAGGAGCGACTTCCATGAACCTGCAGAAATTCCCCCGCTATCCGCTCACCTTCGGGCCAACCCCGATCCAGCCGCTGCCGCGCCTCAGCGCCCATCTTGGCGGCAAGGTCGAGCTCTACGCAAAACGCGAAGACTGCAACAGCGGCCTGGCGTTCGGCGGCAACAAGACGCGCAAGCTTGAGTACCTGGTCCCGGAAGCGCTGGCGGGCGGCTACGACACGCTGGTGTCGATCGGCGGCATCCAGTCGAACCAGACGCGCCAGGTCGCCGCGGTGGCGGCGCACCTGGGCTTGAAGTGCGTGCTGGTGCAGGAAAACTGGGTGAATTATTCGGATGCGGTATACGACCGGGTCGGCAACATCGAGATGTCGCGCATCCTCGGCGCCGAGGTGCGGCTCGACAGCGCCGGTTTCGACATCGGCATCCGCCAGAGCTGGGAGCAAGCCATGGACGATGTGCGCAAGGCCGGCGGCAAGCCGTTCCCGATTCCCGCGGGATGCTCGGAACATCCGCACGGCGGCCTCGGTTTCGTCGGTTTTGCCGAAGAAGTGCGGCAGCAGGAAGCCGAACTGGGCTTCAAGTTCGACTACATCGTCACCTGTTCGGTAACCGGCAGCACCCAGGCCGGCATGCTGGTCGGGTTTGCGGCGGACGGCCGGGCCGAGCGCGTGATCGGCATCGACGCCTCGGCCAAACCGCAGCAGACCTTCGAGCAGATCCTGCGCATCGCCAAGAATACCGCCGGGCTGGTCGAACTGGGACGCGACATCACAGCCCGCGACGTGGTGCTGGACACACGCTTCGGCGGCCCCGAATATGGCTTGCCGAACGACGGCACGCTGGAAGCGATCCGCCTGTGCGCGCGCATGGAGGGCATGCTGACCGATCCCGTGTACGAAGGCAAATCGATGCACGGCATGATAGAGAAAGTGCGGCTGGGCGAATTCCCCGCAGGCTCCCGGGTGCTGTACGCCCACTTGGGCGGCGTGCCGGCGCTGAACGCTTACAGTTTCCTGTTCCGCAACGGCTGACGGCAACGACATCCCTGCCTGGCGGTTGAGCGGCATTGTCCTGCATGCATTATCCTTGTCGGCATAGAAACAGGAAAACGGAAAGATGCCGCATCCACACAATCCAGGCCGGCTGCGTGACTTTGTCACCGCATTTGCCGCCTTGCTCGACCACCGGCCGCCGGAAGCGCAGATCCTGCGCGACGGCGGCGCCCTGCTGCATGCGCTGGTTGCGGTCGACGACTGGCTGCCGGACGACTACGCCCAGCCGCAGCCGCAGCGCTACCAGCAATACCTGCTGCATGCCGATTCGGCCGAGCGGTTTTCGATAGTCAGCTTCGTCTGGGGCCCCGGGCAGACAACGCCGATCCACGATCATACGGTGTGGGGCCTGATCGGCATGCTGCGCGGCGCCGAGTACGCGCAGGCCTACAAGCGCAATGCCGGCGGCGGCCTGCAGGCAGACGGCGCGGCGCTCAAGCTGACGCCGGGCACGGTCGAAACGCTGTCGCCTGGCGCCGGCGACATCCACCAGGTGCGTAACGCCTATGCCGACCGCGTCTCGATCAGCATCCATGTCTACGGCGCCAACATCGGCGCGGTGCAGCGCTCTGTCTATGCCGAAGACGGCAGCAGCAAAACCTTCATCTCGGGTTATTCCAATACCCGTTTGCCTAATATCTGGGACCGTTCCGGCGAACTGAAAAAAACATGACCAACCTCCATCAAGCCGCTTTTGCCACGCTCTCGTTCCAGCAAGTCCATGCCGCACTGCTGGCGCGCCAGGAAATCGCGCTGCTCGACGTGCGCGAAGAAGCGCCGTTCGCCGAAGCGCACCCGCTGTTCGCCGCCAACCTGCCGCTGGGACGCATCGAACTGGAAGCCTATGCGCGCATACCGCGCCGCGACACCGTGGCCGTGGTCTACGACGATGGCGAAGGGCTGGCCCAACCCGCCGCGCAACGCCTGCTGCAGCTCGGCTACAGCGCCGTGCACCTGCTGGCCGGCGGCCTGCAAGGCTGGCGCGACGCCGGCGGCGAAATCTTCCGCGACGTCAATGCGCCCAGCAAGGCGTTCGGTGAACTGGTGGAATCGCAGCGCCACACGCCGTCGCTGTCGGCGCCCGAAGTCAAGGCCCTGCTGGATGCCGATGCCGACGTGGTGGTGCTCGATGCGCGCCGCTTCGACGAATACAACACCATGAGCATCCCCGGCAGCGTCAGCGTGCCCGGCGCCGAACTGGTGCTGCGCGTGCGCGCGCTGGCGCCGCGTCCGGCAACCCGGGTCATCGTCAATTGCGCCGGACGCACGCGCAGCATCATCGGCAGCCAGTCGCTGATCAACGCCGGCATCCCGAATCCGGTCAGCGCCCTGCGCAACGGCACCATCGGCTGGACCCTGGCCGGGCAGCAGCTGGAACACGGCAAGACGCAACGTTTTTCCGAGCGCCCCACGGATCCCGCCGGCGGCAGCCACCATCTGCATGCAGCCGAATCGAGCCGGCAAGTGGCGGACCGGGCCCGGGTCGGCCGCGCCAGCCTGGCGGCGCTGGCGCAATGGAACAATGAAACCGGCCGCACCACCTACCGCTTCGATGTCCGCACGCCGGAAGAGTACGCCGCCGGCCACCTGCCCGGCTTCGGTTCCGCTCCGGGCGGCCAGCTGGTGCAGGAAACCGACCACGCGGCGCCGGTGCGCGGCGCCCGTATCGTGCTGGCGGACGACGATGGCGTGCGCGCCAACATGACCGCCTCCTGGCTGGCGCAGATGGGATGGGACGTCCACGTGCTGGACGGCTTGCAACCGGCGCATTTCAGCGCAAGCGGCCATCCGGCGCAGGCCTTGCCGCCGGCGCCGCCGCATGAGACGGCCACCCCGCAGCAGCTGGCGCAATGGCTGCAAGACGGACCGGGCACCGTGCTGCTCGACTTCACCAGCAGCGCCAACTACGTCAAGCAACACATCCCCGGCGCGCGTTTCGCGCTGCGCTCACAGTTGGCGCAGGCATTGCAGCAGGCGCCAGCCGCCGAGCGTTATGTGCTGACCTGCGGCAGCAGCTTGCTGGCGGGTTATGCGGCCGGCGACGTGCAACAGCTGAGCAGCAAGCCGGTGTTTGTGCTGAAAGGCGGCACGGCTGCCTGGATCGCCGCCGGCCTGCCGCTGGAGTCAGGCGAAACCGCGCTGGCGTCCCTTCGCATCGACCGTTACCGGCGGCCGTATGAAGGCACCGACAACCCGGTCGCGGCGATGCAGGCATACCTGGATTGGGAATACGGCCTGGTGGCGCAGCTGGCGGCCGACGGCAGCCATGGGTTTTTCGTAATCTGACGACTTAAGCTGCTGCAACAACTCACGTTTTGCGGAAGCTGCTGCGGTATTCGCTGGGCGACACGCCCAGCCGCCGGGTGAACACGATGCGCATGCGGTCGGCGTTGCCGAAGCCGCAATCGTAGGCAACCGCCTTCAGCGCCGCATCGCTGCTCTCCAGCAGGCTGCGGGCCGCGTCAACTCGCGCACGCTCGACAAATTCATGCGGCGTAAGCTGGCTCACCTCGACAAACACGCGGGCGAAATTGCGCGCGCTCATGCCAGCCACGGCGGCAAGTTTCGCCACCGTGAAATTTTCACCGATGTGTTCCATGACATAAGCCTGGACCTTGGCTACCGGCGAATTTTCATCCGCCGGCGCGCTGAGGAAAGGGCTGAACTGCGACTGGCCGCCGCGGCGCTGCGCCACCACCACCAGCCGCTTGGCAACCGCAAGCGCCAGGCGCGGGCCGTGGTCTTCCGCCACCAGCGCCAAGGAAACGTCGATGCCGGCAGTCACGCCTGCCGACGTCACCAGGTTGCCGTCGCGGATGTAGATGCGATCGAGTTCGACCCGGGCGCGCGGAAAGAGCTGCGCCAGGTGCGAGGCGTTCTGCCAATGGGTGGTGACGTGGCGCTCATCCAGCAATCCGGCATGGCCCAAGGCAAAAGCGCCGGTGCATATCGCTCCGTAGCGCTGGCTGTGCATGGCCGCCTTGCACAGCCAGGCGGTCAGGCCTCGGTCCGGCGTATCGTCCGGCAAGGACGGGCCGCCGGCGACCAGGGCCGTATCGTAGTCGCCGCCGGATTCCGCGAATGTGCTGTCCGCCAGCAAGCGCATGCCGTTGGAAGCGCGCACCGGCTCGCGGCTGGCGCCCACCAGGGTCAGCGCGTAGCCGGCGCCGGCGGCAAGGAAGCCGTTGGCTTCGGCGAAGACGTCCAGCGGCCCCGCCACATCGAGCGCCTGGACACGGGGAAAAATCGCAATCGCAACAGTACGCATTCAAGACGCCTCTGACAAACCGTGCCCGCCGCGGACGGCGCTGGCAGGAAAAACCGTACGCTTGGCCGCGTTCAGCGCATGCCTGGCATTGTAGCGGAGCCGGCCTGGATTTAGAGTGGACAACATCGTCGCTTGACAGATAATCCCCTACCAGGAGCATGTAATGAGCAACACTATCGCCGGCATCACGATCCCCGACAGCGCCATGGCGCGCGCCGCCACCCAGCTGGTGCGCGACACCGAATCGGACCTGCTGTTCCACCATTCCACCCGCGTGTTCCTGTTCGGCGCACTGGCCGGCGTCCGCAAAGGACTGCACTACAATCCCGAACTGCTGTACATCGGCGCCATGTTCCACGACATGGGACTGGTCGGCAGCTACAGCAGCAAGCATGACCGCTTTGAAGTGGACGGCGCAAACGCCGCGCGCGATTTCCTGCGCGGTTACGGCATCGCCGAATACGACATCGAACAGGTATGGGACGCCATCGCCCTGCACACCACGCCCGGCATTCCGCAATACAAAAAGCCGGTGGTCGCGCTGGTGACTGCCGGGGTCGAAATGGATGTCCTCGGCATGGCTTACGATGAATTCAGCGAAGAACAGCGCAACCAGGTAGTGCAAGCGCATCCGCGCGGCCCCGGTTTCAAGCAAGGAATCATCGACGCCTTCGCACAGGGAACCATGCACAAGCCGCAAACCACCTTCGGCAACGTCAAGGCCGACGTGCTGGCGCTGAAAGATCCTGGCTACAAGCGGATCGATTTTTGCAGCCTGATCCTGGGTTCTTCCTGGAACGACGGCAAACAGCATGCCGCTCACTGCCGGAACCCGGAACACCGGCACGGATGACGCTGCTCAAGCCCAGCCGGTTTGCCGTCATGTGAGGAAAATTGGCTGTAGCACGGAAAATTACTGGTTTTGCCCGGGTTGATCGCTTGTTTAGAATGATTTCACTTAAACAAGAACCGCTAACCTGGAAAGATACTCGATATGCAAGATCAAAAACGGCCGGCATTTCCAACCGAGTGGCAGGCGCTGGTCGACCAGGCCGCCGATGCGCTGCGCAAGCTGGCGCTGGATGAAGAAGCCAAGGCCAGGTTCTGCAGCGACCCGGCGCTGCGCCCATTCATGCACCGTGTCGCCAGGCGCTATGTCGCCGGCCAGAGCATCCCGGATGTGCTGCAGCGGATCGGCCAGATCAATGCACGCGGCCATGCCGCATCGGCGGAATACATGGGCGAGAGCTGCCGCGACGAAGCCAGGGCCAATGCGGAAACCGGCGTATTCCTTGCCCTGCTCGACGCCATCGACGGCGAGAACCTGGATTGTTCGGTCTCGCTCGACCTGTCCCACATCGGCTCCGTGATTGATCCCGAGCTGGGTTTCCTGAACGCCAGGAAAATAGCGCGGGCAGCCGCCGCCAGCGGCCGCGAAGTCATGATTTCGATGGAAGGTTCGGAGCGCGCCGATAATATTTACGCCACCTATGGCCGCTTGCATGCCGATGCGGGGCTGACGAATGTCGGCATCACGGTTCCTGCCCGGCGGCACCGCAGCGCTGACGATTTGCCGCGGCTGATGCAGTATCCGGGCCGTATCCGCCTGGTGAAAGGCGCTTTTCTTGAGCCGGAACAGCTTGCCTGCAGCCGCAACAGCCCCGAACTGGCGGCTAACTACCGGCGTTTCGCATCCGAGTTGCTGACCAGCGGCCACAAGTGTTCGATTGCGACCCATGACCGCGCCATACAGGACGAACTGGCTGACCTGATCGTCCGGCACGGCTTGCAAGGCCAGCAACACTATGAATTCGAATCGCTGATCGGCCTTGGCACGGAACAGATCGACGGCTTGCAAAAACGCGGCTTCCGCACGCGCGAATACGCGGTCTATGGCGAGGAATATTTCCTCTATGTGCTTAACCGGATCGCAGAAGAACCGGTGCGGCTCTACCAGGCGCTGCTCGACCTGACGCAGCCGGCCGCCTGAACAATCCTGCGCGCAAAAAAATAATATAGACATTTCGCACGATAGTGCTAAACTGCAGCGCATGGATACCCATACCGAAAAAAGCGAGCTCACCCTGGCAGCCATTGTCAATGCGGCGCTGGACATGGTCGCCACCCAGGGCCTGGAGAGCTTGTCCCTGGGCGAGGTGGCGAAACGGCTCGGCATCAGCAAGAGCGGCGTGTTTTCCCGCGTCGGTTCGCGTGAAGCCCTGCATGAAGCGGTGCTCAACGAATTCGACCGCCGTTTTTCGGCCGACGTGTTTGAACCGGCAATGGCGCAGGCGCGCGGCCTGCCGCGCCTCAATGCGCTGGTGATGAACTGGATCACGCGCACCTGCAACGTGACAGGCTGCATCTACGTCGCCGGCGCCTTCGAGTATGACGATGTCGACGCGCCCATGCGCGAACGGCTGCAGCGCAACGTGCTGCGCTGGCGCGGCGTATTGCGGCGCGCCATCATCCAGGCGCTGGACGCCGGCCACCTGCGGCCCGACACCGATCCCGAGCAGCTGGCGTTCGAGATCTACAGCCTGATGGTCGGTTTGATGCACGACGCCCGCTTCCTGCGCGATCCAAAGGCGCCCGACCGGGTGCGCAACGCCTACGAACGCCTGACCTCCACTTACCGCAGCTTCAACTACCACGGATGACGCCATGGCAGCACGGGTCATCGATTTTTAACATGCAAATTTCGCACGAGTGTGCGATAAAGGAAAAATCATGCTGGTTATCACCGGATTCGCCATCCTCGCAGCTGCCCTGGCCCTATGGCGCCTGGTACGGCAAACAGCACAGGCCCTGCCCGCCTGCAACGACGACTTCATCTTCTATTGAGCCGGAACATCACGGCAGTTTGCGCCAGACGCTGGCCAGCCATGGTTGCTGGTCACGCGGCAATCCCTCGGGACGATAGTAATGTTCGAGTTCGGCAAAACCGGCGTCCGCCATGAAACCGCGCCACGCGGCGAGGTCGTGGTAGGCGCCGTAGCGGCCGTGGTTCCAGCCCTCTTCGTTGCCGCCGCGCGGATTGGAGCTGAACAGCACGCCGCCGGGTTTCAGCGTGGCATGGAACTGGCGCAGCACGCGCGGCAGCTCCTGGCTGGGGATATGGAACAAGGCGGCGTTGGCGAAGATGCCGTCGAAACGGCTGTCGGGAAAATCGAGCTTGAGGAAATCCTGGTGCCAGACTTCGCAGCCGCTGTCGGCGCGCGCCATCTCGACGAAACGGGCCGCGCCTTCGACGCCGATGGCGATATGCCCAAGCGCGCTGAATGTACGCAAGTCGCGCCCCGGGCCGCAGCCGACGTCCAGGATGGTGAACGGCGGCGCACCCTGGATATGGCGCAGCAGCGCCGCGATATTCTGGCTGACGTCGTGGTCGCGGGTGCCGTCGCGGAAGTCGTCGGCGCGCCGGTTGTAATGCTCCAGGGTAAGAGCAGCGATTTTTTCAAGGTCGGAAGGCGGTAGTATCATGCAGCTACTGTAGCGCAGCGGCGAAAAATATCCAATACGATATCCAATTCGCGCCGCCGGCGTTGCCGAAACCGCAAGCCTTCCGCTCCCCGGGCATCGGGCGGATAATGGCTTTTCAAGCCCCGCCCGCCGCAGCCGCGGCCTTCTCAAACTCAAGCAAAGGAGTCATCCAAATGTCTGCCAAGCAAGCCAAATTCGTGTGGTACGACCTGATGACCAGCGACGCCAAGGCCGCTGAGTCTTTCTACCAAAGCGTAGTCGGCTGGAACATGCAGGATGCCGGCATGGGCGACCGTCCCTACACCATATTGTCGGCCGGGCCGACCATGGTCGGCGGCCTGATGCCGATCCCGGAAGACGCGCGCGCCATGGGCGTGAAACCTTGCTGGAACGGCTACATCGGCGTCAGCGACGTCGACGCCTATGCGGCACGGGTCGCGGCCGCCGGCGGCACGATCCGGCGCCCGCCCGAAGACATTCCCGGCATCGGCCGCTTCGCCGTGGCCACCGATCCGTACGGCGCCGCGTTCATCCTGTTCAAAGGCAGCAGCGATGAACAGCCGGCGCCGGTAGCGGCCGGCACGCCAGGCCATGTCGGCTGGCATGAACTGCATGCCGGCGACGGCGAGAAGGCGTTCACCTTTTATGCCGACCTGTTCGGCTGGACCAAGGACAAAGCGCTCGACATGGGCCCGCGTGGCGTCTACCAGACCTTCGCAACAGGCGGCGCGGCGATCGGCGGCATGATGACCAAGACCGAGGACATGCCGATGACCTGCTGGCTGTATTACGTCAATGTCGAATCGGTCGACGCCGCCGTTGCCCGCATCGGCCACGGCGGCGGCAAGGTCATCATGGGCCCGCACCAGGTCCCCGGCGGCAGCTGGATCGTGCAGGGCCTGGATCCGCAAGGCGCGATGTTTGCCCTGCTGTCGGCGCAGCGCTGACCGCTGAGGCTGCGGCGGCCATGCGCCGCAAACCGCATAAGGATATGACAATCGATTATTTGCGGCGCCCGTGCTTAAGCGGGTGTAATGCTGTTTTCAGGATCGCCTCGCCTGCCGGAAGATGCCGCGGCAGGCAAGGCCGTTCCGTTTTCCGAGCCTCCTCATGACTATCGCCAGCACCTTGCCGCCATCCACCGCAACCGCCGCCCAGCAATTTGAAATCCGTCCCATCGAAGGACCGCTGGGCGCTGAAATCACCGGCCTCGACCTGCAGTTGCCGGTATCCGCCCAAGACCTGGCCCGCATCCGCGCGGCGCTGGTCGAGCACGGCTTGCTGGTGTTCCGCGAGCAGCGCATCACGCCGCAGCAGCACGTGGCGTTCAGCCGCCGCTTCGGTCCGCTGCAGGTCCACGTGCTGAACCGCTTCCACCTGCAAGGTTATCCGGAAATCCTGATCGTCTCCAATGTGGTCCGGGACGGCCAGCCGATCGGCCTGGTGGACGCCGGCGCCGACTGGCATTCCGACCTGTCCTATATGCCCAAGCCGAGCCTGGGTTCGCTGCTGCATGCGCAGGAACTGCCGGCGGAACAAGGCGACACTTCTTTCGCCAACATGTTCCTGGCCTACGAAACCCTGCCTGCCGATGTCAAGCGCACGCTGGAAGGACGGCGCGCGGTGCATTCCTACGTCTATCGCTACCGGCGTTTGCAGAAACTGTCTCCCTGGCGCGCCGACCTGACCCAGAAGCAGATCGACGAAGTGCCTGAAGTGGAACATCCGGTGATCCGCACCCATCCCGAAAGCGGCCGCAAGGCGCTGTTCGTCAGCGAAGGCTTCACCTCGCACATCGTCGGCCTGCCCAAGGACGAGAGCGACGCCCTGCTGCGCTACCTGCACGAGCACACCGTACGTCCCGAAAACATCTACCGCCATCGCTGGCACGCGCACGACATGGTGTTCTGGGACAACCGCAGCACCGTGCACTATGCGCCGATCACGCCGCAGCATCTGCGCCGCACGCTGTACCGCACTACGGTCGAAGGCGACGTGCCGGCCTGAACCTTGCGCGGCGCGCGCGATGCCGCAGCGTCACAACTGATCGCCGTTGTTTTCGAACGGATAAAATATTCCGTCAATCCAGACGCCATCCTGATCCTCTATGGACTCCAGCGGCGGATCGTGGAAAAACGCTGCGCTGGACGACGCTTGCGCAGACGGCTGGCCCTGGAATGACGGCGACAACGGATAAAATGATCCGCCAAACCAAAAGCCATTCTCATCGCCTACGGGAGCCAGCCACGGATCGTTGAAAAACGGCGCGCTGAACGGCGCTTGCTCAGATGGCTGGTCTTGCATCGACGACGGCAACGAATGCTGCAGCGACATCTCCGCCTCCTGGGTGCGGTGTTTCTTTTTCGCCGGCTCGTGCTTTTGCCGCCTCGCCTGCTCCTTCTCCGTCAAGCCTGAACCCGAGCTGCCGTCCTCTTCGATTCCTGTCCCCCGGAGTTTCCGCGATACGCCCATGACATGGAATGGACGCTTGGCGCCGCCCCCGGTGCGGGAATCGCCTGAAGTAGCGCCATCGGGCCGCCCCTCATCGGGAACATCATTCTGCGGCACCGTTGCAGGAGCGCCTTTGACATAGGTATAGATATAGCCCAGGTCTTTCTTTGCCAGAAAATCCGCATCGTTTCCCACGAAATCATCGTCGCGGTACTGCCAGCCTTGGACATCGTCATGAGTGCTGGAAGTGTAGTGGCCGCTGTCGGCGTAATTGCCCCTGTGGTAGATGACAGCCTTCAGCACGTAATCGAAACCGTTGAAACTGAAGCTAAGAGGCATGCCGATAGCACGGCGCTCTTTCCGTACCCGCCGGTCCCTGTACTCCCAGCGCACCAGCTGGAAAGAAATGCTCAGCGGCGCTTGCGGTCCGAGGCTGATCGCGCTGGTGCCGGGGCCTCTCACGACCTGACCGCCATGCGCCACGGCGAGCTGTGGCGTGTTTTCTTCCGCCAGATATCTCGCCATCAATCCATGCAGATCGTCGGCGCCGGTCAGTGGCAGCTTGATCATCCAATCGGGGGTAGAAACAGCAAATTGGCCGTCATCGCCGACGGCGGTATAGTCCCTGGCATTGCCCGCCACGATCGCCGCCCGTCTAAAGTTGATGCGCTTGTGCTCAATCTGCTCCAACTGGAAATCGGGATCGTCAGCGATGCCGAAATAGTCCAGCAGGTACTCCATGACTTCCGCCGGATCGCGCTGGGCGTTGAGCCGGTGTTCCGCAACCAAGGCATTCGGTCCGTCCAGCAGCTTGGCATGGTCCAATGCGCTCAACAGCGCGGCGATCTCCAGAAACTCTACCTTCACGCCGGACCGGATCTTGACCAGGATCGCCCAGACCATGGCGCGCAAGCCGGCCTTGGTGTCGCCGAGCCGTGCCTGGAACAGGGTCGCCTGAGGTGTAAACGCTATGGTGTTCAGCGCAGCCGCCAGATAGCAGGTGTTGCCTGCATTGGCGATGCCGATATTGTTGGCCGGCCCCATCAGGAAAGGGTTTTCCACCAGCGTCTTGTCGGTTTCGGGAACACCGAGTTGCTGTTCCAGTTCCCGCTGCAGATTGCGCTGGTCCGTTGGCGGCAAGGCGTTGAACGCTTTTTGCAAATCCAGCTCGCTGCTGCTGGCCAGCAGATTGTTCCGGTACTGCCCCATTCCCTGATCCAGCAAAATCTTCATCGCCTGATAGTTTTGCTGCACCTGCTCAGCGGAGCCATCGGATTTCTTATCCAGCGCGCCCCATTGTTCGCCCAGGCCCATCAGCTCCATGAACTGGTCGTATTGCGATGCGGAGTCAAGCCGCGCAGCGGCAAACGACGCCTGCGCTTTCGCAGAATCGCCATAGAACACGCGATCCATGCGCAGGCGGTACATCGCAGGCAGGCGATGATAGGCAGCGTTTTCTATGCCTTGCAGCAGCGCCACTGCGATCTCGATGAACTCTTTGCTGCCGACCGCCGTCATGCGTCCCATCGTAAATTTGTCCGCGCCCAGTTGCTGGTGTTTGGACAAGCTCTCCACCACGATGAAATTCTCGTATCCTTCGCCCAGTTTCAATGAGGCAGCCTTGTCCAGCGTCGAGTTGGTGACATCAATGACAGGGATGATATCGGACTTCTTTTCCAGCGGAGATTGCCTGGCGAAGGTTTTGAATATCGACTCATAGGGAAAATGCGCCGCTTTCGCCGCGCCGCTGGTCAGCACCGGGTTCAAATCGGCGGCAATGATGGCCGGCCGGCTGTCTTCATCTATCCCGCTCAGCTTCTTGTCGAATGCGGATTTATCGAGGAAGCTGTAACCGCTGCGGTTTTGCGCCAGCAGGTGCAGGTTCGATTTGTCGATCTTAGCGTATTCGAAATAACTGTACAGGTCCACGGTGGGCAGCGCCTCATGCTCGCCAATCCGCCCGTTTTCCACGGCCCATTTGCGCGCCAGCAAATGGGCGCAGGTAATCGCCTGCATGCCGCTGTCCAGGTAAAAGGTATGGCTTTGCGCGGGGCCTTCCGGATCTTGTCCGACCGATAGTTTCTTGCGCAGGTAGTCCGGATACGGGTCGTGCGCTGGAACCTTGGACGAAAGCAGCGCTTCCAGCAGATAGCTGTACTCCATCAGATTCTCAATCGTCTGGATTGCCTTCAAGTACTCCTGCTCTCGCTGTTTCAAGCCACTGCTTTTTTCAAGGGAGAGCAAGAACCCGGCTTTGGTCAGGTTGCGCTGCAAGCGCGCCTCCACCCACTGAATCAAGGCTACCGGCCCTTTCACCACCAAGGTCTCGCGCATCACGTCCTGGGCATAGCGGACCGCAGCCTTGAGCGCTTCCATGTGCAGCACCGGATCGTCCGCAGGCGACGACGGCACCGTTGACTTTTTCGGCGTTTGAAATTCCATATGAGGAAACACAGCCTTGTCCATGGCCAGGCTGTCCAGCGTAGAAAAAACCAGTTCCTTGAAAATTTCTGGCGGCGCCAGTCCAGGCCAGATCCGCACCGGATCGCCGACCGACGATGCGGTCGGAAAAAGAAAACCGAAGCTGCCGCGATGCGTTAGCCTGGTCTGCAAGTCTTTGCGCCTGGCGGCGGCGTTGAAAGTCGTGATGAACAAATCCCGCCATGTCGCCTCGCTAAGCAATTTCGATTTGTCGGATATGTCGACATCAGCCGGATAGGCGAGTTCCAGGATCAGGCTGGCATGGGTTGACGATTGCACCGGCACCACCCTGACGCCATCTTTTTTCTCATCGTATTTCTTACGGATTTCCTCAGCCACTTCGGACACCAGCCGGCTACGGTCCGAGATCAGCAGGTCATGATAATTTTCCGGGCCGGCCGGACTTGAAAGGTCATCGCCGACCAGCGGCGTAAATGCATCCGTGACCAGCAAATCCGGCCAGTTCCAGTCGCCAGCCGGCGAATCCAGCAAGGTGCCGGTCTGCACCGTCTTGTAAACATTCTGCAGCATGCCCGTGGCGCCGGTGCCGCTGCTATTGCTGCTGGTGTATATCGCATAGTTCAAGGAGAGGTTCCTGGGATCGGTGACGAATTCCATGCTGTCGATGTTGCTGTTCAGCGAACCCAGGTCGCTGATTGCCTGATGCATGGATGGATTGATCACTTGGAAAGTTTTTCCCTTTAACAGCTTTTTCCTGCCTCGACCGTAGCGTTTTTCTGCATTCGCACGCAATAATTCGGTGTTTCCCTCTCTGATCGGATCGTTGCTGGAGCGATAATAACTGCCATGCTCGATTGAGCGGAAATCCCGCCCAAGGTGATTCTCCGGAACGAAATTGGCGGTATGTCCAAAAAACAGCTTGAGGGCGACTTTAACGTCTTCCGGCAGCTCGGGTTCCGACAGAAACAAAGGAAGCATCCTGGCCATTTTCCTTTGCGGCGTCATACTCTTGTCTGCATTCTTTTTCGCCGCCCAATTCTTCAGGTAGTCAATGGTGGCTGCGTTGCCGGCAAAAAAAGGCTTTGACGGAACATGCTTATATTTCGCTGCTTTGGCTTTCGGGGCGTAATACTCCAGTACTCTATTGCTTGCCAGACCCTGATTCCATAGTTGAATAAACATGACCCCTTCATCGTTGCCAAGGCTCGCCAGCAATTTTTCGACCTTGCGGTATAAAGCGGCCTTTATAGCCTCATAAGTCTCCTGACGCTGCGACAGCATCGGAAAGGTGCGCACTACATTCCTGGCATTGGCCAATGTCCGGCTTAGATCAATGGCATTTTCCATGATCTCGCGCCTTGCTTCCGTTTCCTCTGCGTCTTCTTCCGGTCGCATCACTTCTGCCAATGCCTCTTCCGGCATACGTTGCACCACCGGCCTCGCCTGCCGTCCGCCGTTACATGCGCCAAGCGGTTCTCCCAGGCCCCGATAGCGCAAGGCCGCCTGGCCCATCGCATCGGCTTCTCGTTCCAGTCGCTGATCGTCGTTGAGCGCTATCCCGCTTTTCATTTGCATGGTCGCGCGCACTCTGCCGCTTGCCTGCTGCGCGGCATGCCATGCTTCATGCGGCAAATGGCGTTCCTGTCCTGGCGCCAAGTAAATGTCCTGCCCCTGCGCGTACGCCAACGCCTGCAATTGCGCCGGCCTGCGCGAGTTGTAATGCACCCTGACCTGGTCCAGGCTGACGCCGGACAAGGCTTCGACGCCGTTCTTCAAGGTGTCCGGCAAACCGGTCCTGTTGGGCGGCGCCGGATCTGCCATGCGCCGGGCGACGCCGGCGCGCCGCTGCACGGGGGAATCGGCATAATGATAATCGTCCATCGCCACCAGATCGCCGCCGTTTTCCGCTATCGGCTCAGCTTGCTTTTGCATGCTGTCATGCACAGCTGCCGGCGCCACCTGCGGCGCCGCTTGCGCGTTTACCCCGCGCATGTCGGCTTCCTGGCGTTGCGGTAGCACCTAGTCATCGTCGCTCCAGCTGAAATCGTTGACGCTGAACACCTTCCCCAACTTGTGGTATTCCCGTTCGGTGGCTTGCAGGATATGCTGCTGCGTCACCGCCTGCTGTTGCGCCGCCGCCAGGAAGGCTGCGCTGAGCGCGATGTTGTTGATGTTGCCGCCGCTGAGCGGCGCTTTCTCCGCCAGCAGCGGCAGGTCCAGGTCGGCCGCCAGCGGCGTTGCCGGCGGAAACGCATTGCGCCATAACTGCAGGCGCTGCTCCCGGCCAGGGAACGGGTATTCGATCATGAACTTGAAGCGGCGGGTAAACGCCTTGTCCATGTTCTTCAGCAAGTTGGTCGACAGGATGACGATGCCGGGATAACTTTCTATGCGCTGCAGCAGATAGCCGGTCTGCAGGTTAGCGTAGCGGTCGTGCGCATCCTTGGTTTCGGTGCGCTTGGAAAACAGGCTTTCGGCTTCGTCGAAAAACAGGACGATATTCATCGCTTCGGCCTGGTCGAACAGCTGCGCCAGGTGTTTTTCGGTTTCGCCTATGTATTTGCTGACGATGCTGGCCAGGTCGATCTTGTACAGCCCCAGGTTGAGCTCATTGGCGATGATCGAAGCGGCCATGGTCTTGCCGGTGCCCGACGGCCCGTAAAACAGCACGCACAGGTTCCGGCTGTTCTGGTTCTTGCTGTCGAATCCCCAGCTTTCTATCACCTGGTGGCGGTTTTGCGCATACTGCAACACCTCTTGCAGCCAGCGCCTGGTGTCGGCCGGCAGCACGATGTCGCTGAAACGGTAGGCGGTCTTGACTTCCTGCGCCACGCTCAGCTGCTCGCGGTTGCTTTGCTCGCGGCAAGCGTCGAGCAGCAGTTCGGTCATGCTCTCGGCGTCGGGATTGAGCACGCTGCGGCTGGCGGCGTCCTTGATCGCCAGCAGGATCTGCTGTTCCGTAAACAGGTAGTTGTTGACCAGCTGGGCCAGCGCCGCCTGGTCCGGCGCGAAGCCGGAGGCCGCCAGGTGACGCAGCCAGATCTGCCGCCGCAGCTGCGTATCCGGCGCCGTGCTCTTGATCAGGATCGGCAGCGCCTGGTGGGCGCTGTATTCGTGGGCGATATCGCTCAGGCGCCGCGCCGGGCCGTTCAGCACCGCCAGGTAGCGCTGGCTGTCGAGCAGCGTGCCGCAGATGTCTTCCAGCAGGTCGTCGCCGCTGTCCTGGCTGCAGATCCACTGGCAATGGAGCAGCACCAGCACCCGGTTGCACAGCAAGGCGTCGCGGCATAGCAAGCGCAGGCGCGCCAGCAGCGCAGCGCGGTTCTTGCGTTCGCTCAGGTAGGTTTGCCAAAGCGCCTTGCCGTCGAGCAGGACGCAATGCATGCCGATTTTCCCGAAAGTGGCGGCACACAGGCTTTGCTGCAACGGCAGGTCAGGTCCTTGCAGGTGCAACAGGTAGCTGGACAGCTGCGTGTCTTCCCTGCCGGCATGGTCTATGAAGTGCGACAGCTGCTGTTTCACCTTGTCGTCGACCAGGTGGTCCTCCAGTTCCAGCCGGCAGTCGATTTCCGCCAGGGGCTGCTCCAGCCGCAGCTGCGGCGCGGCGCGCGCCAGCAGGTAAGAGACGATCGCAGGATTGAGGCGATAGCCGCCGCTCATGGCGCCGAGGCGGCTGCCGGCCGCCAGTTCGACCAGGTCCCAGTGGCGCAAGGCGGCGTCGCTCATCAGGCTCTTCTGCATGTCGATGCGGTCGGCCAGGCTGCCGCCGAGCATCGTGGCGGCGCTGGCGAGGGAGGTAAAACCGTCGTCGGCGCCGCTCGCACCGGCATCGCCGAACGCTTGCAGGATGCTGCAATAACGCTGGTCCAGCTCGCCCAGGAAGGCGCACAGCAGCAATTCCTGGTCGCGCCGGCTGAGCTGGAACAGCAGCGCCAGGTGCACCCACGGCAGGAATACCTGGGCCCGCACGCTGGCGGCGCTGCGTTGCGCCAGCTGTTCCCACTGCCGCTGCAAGCTGGCGCCGAGCTGGGCCAGCTGTTGCTGCAATTGCAGCGAAGGCAGCTGGCGGCGGCTGGCCTGGCGGTACAAGGCAGCGATCCTGTCGTCCGTCTCTATCGGATTCGCGGCAGGCGCCTCGGCCAGCTGGCGCAGCAGCAGGCCGCGCTCTATCATGCCGTCGCCCAGCTGGCGCAGCGCTTGCAGCAGGTCCTGGTTATCGCCATAGGCGTTGCTGTCAATGCTGGCCATCGGCCTCCAGGCCTTGCGGCTTGTCGAAATCGAGCAGCAGCACCAGGCGCTCGGCGTCGCCGCGGTTCCAGGCCTGGTGTTCCACGGTATCGTCGAACACCAGGCATTGGCCGGGAATCCAGCGCCGCACCTGGCGGCCGACGCGGATGCCGCAATCGCCGCTGGCGCGCAGCGCCAGGTGCAGGCGCAGCACCCGGTCGCTGTAGCCGACGTGCGGCAGGATCTCTGCGCCGGGCGCCAGCCGCGAAAAGCCGGCGGCAGACAGCCCCGGCACCAGTTGCAGCAGGCCGGCGGTATGCGGGCAAAAGATGCAGTTTTCCAGCAGCGGCTGCTGTTCCACGTAGAGTCCGTATACATCCCAGCCGTGGCTATACAGGCTGGTTTCCGGCCAGGCGTCGAATTCCTGCCCGGGCAAAGCCAGGCATTCGGCCAGGATCGCTTGCCAGTGCCGGGTCAGCATCTGGGCAAAGGCAAATTGGCTTGGGGCGAAAAACATCGCGTGCTTCCTCTCGTTGGCAAGTGTTACCAGAACAGGCGCCATTGGCCGTCGAGCCAGGCGCCGTGGCCTTGCAGCGTGATGCGGTATTGGCCGTCCCGCACCGGCAGGCCGCGCGCCTGGTGGTAGTAGTCGCCGGAATGCACGAACAGGCCGCCGGCCCGGTAGGCGACCAGGCGGCTGGCGCAGCCTTGTAGCAGCCGCATCTGTTCCTGGCCGCCCAGGTCGCCGATATCGGCCATGCGCAGCGGCCAGATCTTCATGCCCGCGCCCTGCTGCGGCAACGATAGCGCCAGGGTAAACGACAAGGTAGGCAGCGGCGCGCCGTTCACCGCGGCCGGCAGCCCGAGCGCCAGGTGCGCCGTATCGACATGGATCGGATTGCCTGGAAAACCGTGGCCGTCGCGCCGCTGGAACCATGCGCCGTGCAGGATATCGTGCTGGCCGCCGGTCGCAAAATCGGCATGGCCGCCGAAGATATGGAAACCGGGCAGCGCCGCCTCCGGCAGGAAAGCGACCGGCTGTCCCAGCTGTCCCTGCAAGCCGGCCAGCAAGGCCTCATAGACTTCGCTGAAGTTTTCGCACAGGAACGGGTTGTATTGCCGCGCCAGGCGCAGGTAGGGTTTGGCCGGATTGCCGGTGATGTCGTAGTAGTTGGTCGCGCCCAATGTATAGAACGGCAGGTGCGGATGGCGCGGCAGCCAGAATGCATCGAGGTCGAGCAGGCGCTGGACGATGCTGTCGGCCGCGGCCTGGCTGAACAGCTGCAGCTGGAATTCGGGCTGGATGGTCGGGGTCGGCATGCGTTTACCAGTACAGCAGGATGCGCTGCCCGAGCCGTACGCCGTGGCCTTGCAGCGTGATGCGTTCAAGATCGCCGTCGCACCTGAGCACGGCCTGGTGCGTCGCCAGGCCGCTGTGCACCACCAGTTGCCCGCTGCGATAAGGATGGAAATCCGGTTCGGCGGCCGTGCAGCCGTCGCGCCACAGGTTCAATCCGCTGCGCTCAGGCGTGCTGAGCGGCAAGGTAAAGCTGAACATGTCATCGGCGTCGAGCGCACGCCCCGGAAACACATCCCGGTACTGCAGGTCGCGGTGCACCCTGGCGACCGGCAGGCTGAAGGCTGGATGCGGCAGGTAGATATGGAAACCGGGCCACGCCGCGGCCTCCGTCATGCCGGCCGGCGCGCCGAAATGATCGCCCAGCAGCGTCGCCAGCGATTGCAGCAGCGGGCCGAAATGGCTCTCCAGCATGCGGTTGTTGCGGCTGCGCAGCGCCAGGTCGCGATAGGTATTGCCTGCGCCGCAATCCAGGTACGCCGCCAGGCCCAGCGTAAAGAACGGCGCCGCTGCGTGCCGCGGGCGCCAATGGCGCCGCAGCAGCAGCGTGCGCAGCACCCAGTCCTCGCATTCGGCTTCATCCAGCAAGTCGAAAGTGGCCAGCCGGGCGTGGCCGGCGGCCGCTAGCACGGCTTGCCCGCCGCGGCTGGCCGGCCGCGGCTCATAGGTCGCCGCGGGTGCCGTCGCCGACAATGCGCACCAGCGCCCGCGTCAACAGCCGCCGCTCGTTGTTGCTGAACTGCTTGTCCAGCACCTGCTGCATGTTGTCAAGGAACAGGCCGATGTTGCGGTTGATCAGCGACAGGTCGCGCCGGTTGGCGTCGTTGTCGTTGATCTGCACCAGCGCCCGTACGCCGGCTTCGATCAGGCCGGTTTGCTGGCCGCTGAAAACGTGGCCGCTGAGTTTGCCGAAACTGGCGATCAATTCCTGCAGCGCTTGCGGATCGACAGCGTTGTCCGTTTTCTGTCCCTGCGGCGCCGCCGAGCAGACGATCTTTTGCAAACGTCCGAGGAATTGTTGGCGGTCCTGCTCGCTGCTGCCTTGGTTGACGCTGTCGCCGAGGATATGCGCCAGGTCGAGCACCCGGCCGTCGATCGCCTGCTGCGCCGACAACAGCATGCTGCCTTGCACCTTGCCCGATTGCAGTTCGTCGCGCAGCGTGTTCATGGCCTGCTTCATGATGCTGGCCTGCTGGCCGGCCGGCACGCCAGCCTGCCCTTGCGCGCTATCGAGGTCGGGGATCCAGTAAAACTCGACTTGCGGCGCCGGGCCGATTTCAGGGTTCCAGGTCAGCCTCAGGTTCCAGGTTTCACCCGCGCGCACCGGCATGGTAAACGAGCCGGGCATGGGAATCAGGATCGTGCTCGCGCCTTTTTTCCCGCTCGGCACGGTGTAGCTGTACGCCAGTCCGGTGGCGTAGACAAAGCTTGTGTTGTTGCCGCCGCCGTCGACGGTAAAACCTTCCAGGGTGCCGAGGTAATTGACGCTGAAAGTCGGCTGGCCGATTGTCGCCATGACAAAGCCGCTGCTGGCCGCGGCCTGGCTGAAGCTGGTGCCGCCGTCGACCAGGTCGGACTGGTTATAGGCGGTGCGGGTTCCGAAACTGCCGTTTGCAATGGTATTCATGATCGTTCCTCATGGGTGAACATCGATAAGAATTGCGACTGATTGCGACTGGTTGCGACTGCAAAAAAAGGATTGCGGGCGGCGGCCCCGCCCTAACTGCCGTCGGCGTCTCCCGAACCGTCGCCGACCAGGCGCACCAGCGCCCGCGTCAGCAGCCGCCGCTCGTTGTTGCCGAACTGGAGCTGCAGCACCTGCTGCACGTTGTCGAGGAACAGGTTGATGTTGTTCTTGATCAGGTTCAGGTCGCGCCGGTTGGCCTGGTTGTCGTTGATCTGCACCAGCGCCCGCACGCCGGCGGCCAGCAGGCCGCGTTGCACAGGGTTGAAGTCGTGGGCGGTGACCTTGCCGAAGGTGCCGATCAGGTCCTCGACACTTTGGTCGAAACCGGGCAAGGTCGACGCTTGCGCCGGCGATCCCGGGGCGCAGACGATTTTCTGCAGGTCGCGGATAAACTGTTCCCGGTCCGACGGCTGGCTGCTCATGTGCGTCGCGTCGCCCAGAATCTGGGTCAGGTCTCCGACCCGGCGCTGGATCGCTTGCTGCGCGCTGGCCTGCATGCTGCTGTCGATGCGGCCTGCCGCCAGGTCGTCGCGCAGGTTTTGCAGGGTTGCCGCCATGCCGCCGCCAGGCAGCGCGGCGGCCGGCGCCTGCGCCACGGCATTCAGCCCGGCGGGCGCCGGTCCCAGCGGTATCCAGTAGAACTCGACATCGGGCGCCGCGCCGACTGCGGTGACCCAGGTCCGGGTGAGGGTCCAGGTCTCGCCTTTCTTGACCGGCATGGTAAAAGAGCCCGGCACCGGGATCGAGATGGTTTGCTCGCCCTTTTTACCATCCGGCACGTCGTATTGGTAAGCCAGTGCGGTGGCATAGGCGAAGCTGGTCTGGTTGCCGCTGCCGTCGGTGGTGACGCCGGCCAGGCTGCCGCAATAATTGGCGTTCCAGGCCGGCTGGCCGACCACCGCCATGACATAGCCGTCGGTACTCGCCTGCTGCTGGAATTTGGTGCCGTTGTCGGTCAGGTTCGACTGGTTGTAAGCGACCCGGTTGCCTATGATCTGCACGCTGCCGTCGGCGTTGACCTTGGTCCCCGCCGCCTGCAGCGCCGTTCCCGCCAGGCTCGCGCCCTGCACCTTCTGGTCGCTGACGATGTTGCCGCTGGCGTGCAGGTTGCCTGTGGTTTCAAGCTGGTACGGCGCGCTGCTCGCGCCCACCGTGACGTTGGTCTTGCTTACCGTCAGCAGCGAAGAACCGCTTTCGCCCACATCGAGCAGCTTGTCGCTGCTGCCGTCGCCCTTCACCGTGATGCTTTTGCTGGCGGTCAGGGTCTCTACATGCAGGTCCTTGACATCCACGCTGCCGCCGCTGAAATTGACGTCGCCTTTGACTTGCAGGGCATACTTGCTCTGGATTTCCTCCGGCAGGTAATTGATCGCCACCGTGTTGGGCGTGGCGGCAATGTTGTTGGTGGCGACGATCATCGCCGGCGGAACGCTCAGGCCGCCGGACGGCAGCACGCCGTTGTCGTTCTTGGCAGCGAAATAGCCCAGCAGCGAAGGCGTCACCACATATGCCGACACCGCAGCCGGAAAGATTCCTGAGAGCTGGTCCTTGCCGTCCGGCAGGACCAGCGTCAATTCGGTCTGGTTTTTGATCGACTTCACGAACATGGTCTGCGGCAGCGACAGGGACGGCGGGATGATCAGCAGGTCGCCGGCCTTGTATCCGCTGAAATCGGTTTTGTCGCCGGTCACCTGCACACCCTTGGTCGTGATCGTGCCGACGCCGTCCGTGACCGGACCGCTGCCCGATTGATATTTGTATGGCGAGCCGCTGACGTCGATCGCAAACGGCGCCGCCAAGGTCAGCGTGGTCGCGCTGGCGACGGTGGCCACGGTGCTGCTCTGGCTGACGCTGGTCGCGGGATCGAAACGGCCGATGATGATTTTGCCGCCGACGGCGGTGGTGCTCTTGAAGCTGCTGCCCTTGCCGGTGATGATGCTGCCGTTGCTGCTGATCTGTCCTTGCCCGGGTTTCCTATCCGCGCCCGGCGCCTGGTAGCTGTAGGCCCAGTCCTGTATTTCAAGCGGCAGCTGTTCCTGCAGCCGCAGCTGGGTGTCGCTGAGGATTTCGGCGATGACGCTGGCCTGCTCGACCAGCATGCCGACGGTGATCGTGTCGCCGACCGTTATTTCATCCTTGAATGCGGTCTGGTAACCCTGCAGGACATTGTTGCTGATGGCGGTAACCTGCCCCTTGCCGATGAACGACTGGCCGCCGCCGACGCTGAGCGAGGCCAGCGGGGCCTTGTCGCGGATGCCGACGTTGCCTTCGGTGTAGTACAGGTTGCTGGTCGGGGTGCCGATGGTTTCCCGGGTCCAGTAGCTGAGGATCGGCAGCCCTTGCAGCTTGGAGCCGTTGCCCTCGAAACTCTGGGCTTGGATGGGGCCGTTGGCTATCATCGAACCGGTCTGGATCTGTCCCTGCACATTCAAGTCGTCGGCCTGGATCTTGCCGTTGACGTCGAGCGCCGCCGCCGGACTGCGATCGGTCAAGGCGATGCCGACCTTGCGGTCGGCGGTGATCACCAGCGCATTGGGCCCGGCGGCAGCCAGCCCGGCGCTGGTGGCCGACTGCATGCCGAAGCCGACCGTGCCGTCGATATTGATGCGCAGCAGGCTGCCGCCGCTGCCGGCGGCGAAGCGCGCCAGCGTCGAACGTACATAGGTGTAGCTGATGCTTTGCAAGACCGGATTGAATGCCGCGTCTACCGTCACTTGCAGGCTGCCCGGGTTGATGCCGACGATAGTGCGCCGCTGGGCCAGGCCGAAACTGGTCTGGCCGTTGTTCATGGTGATCACCGGCGGATCCGAGATCAAGACATCGCCCACCTCGAAATACGGCGCCAGCGTCTTCGACAAGGTCACCAGCGCACCGTCCGAAGACAGTGTCCCTGGACCCTTGAAAGTAATAGCGTCGACCTGCAGGTTGGCCAGCGGCTGGTCGTTGCCGACGCCGAGGTTATTGCGGGTGGTCAGCAGCCCCATGAACTGGCTGCGCGGCGCATCCACTTCCAGGTAAGCCTGGTCGCCGCTGCTCTCCTTCTTTGCGCTGATGCTGGGATAACCGTCGCTGTCCGCGTTGCCGAGGAAACCGGCGAGCGCGTCCGGCAGGTTGGTGCGGTGGACGCCGGCGCCTTCGGTCACGAAATTCAAGGCGCCCAGGGTCGAACCGACATAGCGGCGCTCGATGTTGCCCGAACGATAGGTAAGCTGGTTGATCGTGCCCTGGGTGGTGAAGCTGATCACCGCCAGCAGGATGTTCATGGCCGGCTGCTGCAGGTTGCGCACATACCGGATCAGCGGCTGTTCCACGATCCGCTTGTAGCCGGCGACGCCGGTCTCGTTGCTGTAATCGGCATACACCTGGTTGTAGCTGATGCTGAGGAAATAGGTTGCTCCCGCCACCACGTCGGCCAGCCTTACGGTCTGCGGCTGCAGCAGGATGATCTGGCGGCCCAGGCCGTCGATCGCCATGCCCGGGCTGACCTCGACCTGGCTGGCGCTGTTCTCGGCGTCCCAGAACACCTCGAGCCCGCTGGCGATGCCGCAGATATACAGGCTCTGGTTGTTGAAGCTCTGGATATCCATGTGGTACTGCTGCTCGCAGGCGAAATCGGCGGTCAGCAAGGCTTCGCCGGCGAAATAATTTGGACGTTGAATCAATGGACTGCTCATGGCGCGATCCCTGTCAGGCGTTCTCAAGCGTGGAAGAATTGGACAAGGCCAGCCAGTTCACCTGCGCCGACGGCTCGCTGGTGACACGGGTTTCTATCGCCACCAGGTCCAGGGTGAACTGCGAGGTGCCGACATTGCTGACGATGACCGCATAGGGGAAAGAACCGACCACGGTGGCGTGGACGCTGGGCGGCACGTTGAACGCCGGTCCTTTTCCCGCCAGGTAAAACACTTGCTGAGAAACCGCCCGGTCACCGACTTTCAGCAGCGTACGGGTATCGAACGTGACGCTGCCGTGGCGCGCGCCGTCCAGCCCCTGCTCCACGCTCGACTGGATTGCGGCCGGCTTGCCCAGCACAGCCGGCAAGCGGCTGGTGACCGGCTGCCGGCTGTCGACAATGCTTTTGATGATGCCGGGGTTGGCGCTGTCCATCGTTACCGTGGCGAGGATGATTGAATTGCTCGGCGGGTAGGTCAAGGAAGCGCTTTGCAGCACGGCGGCCTGGTCCAGGGTGTCGGTGGAAACGTTGGGCGTGGGCGGATATACCGCATACAGCCCGTAGCTGTCGCCCAGGTTGGTCGCTGCCGGCACCATGTTGCCGCTGACGCCGGGGAACACCAGGAAATCGCCGCTGGAATCGAAGCCGACGCCGGGCGCCACCACCAGGGTATTGTTCTGCAGCACGACGTCGAAGCCGTTCAGCACGCCCGGGGTGTACAGGCACTGGTTCTGCAGCTTGATCCAGTTGGAGAAATAATTCTGCTCCAGCGTCATGTTTTGCGCCGTGAGGAACATGCCGTCATGATAGTTAAGGCGCACCGCGATATCGGATGGAATGGGTGGAATGAACGCGCTCATTGTTTTTTTCCTTGAAGGCCCAGCAAAGTGTTGACGCCCAGCGTTGCGGCATTGCATATTTGCGTCGCCGGCGTCACCGCCTGCAGCTGCATGCTGGGAAAAATGGTGATGGTGAAACGGCTGGCGGCCGGCTTGATGGCGGCCAGCAGCTGCTGCAGTTGCTGCTGCAGGCGCAGGACCTGCTGCGTGTTCTGGCTGGTGAGGACGAAGCCGCTGTTGAGCGCATTGGGCAGCGTGATCTGCACATTGAACAGCCACGGAAAATAGCCCGACACCACCTGGCTGCCGGCGTGGTAGCGCTCTTGCAGGATAAATGCTCCTTGCGCGCGGTCGGCGACACGGATGCAGGGCGGGACCGGGTTGCTGACCGTCAGCGTGAGCTGGCCCTTGACCGGCACCGGCTTGGCCGGGAATCCGTCTGCCGCCATCTGGTACTGCACGCCTTCGATGGTCATCGGCAGGTCTAGCAGCAGGTTGAGCATGAAACCCAGTCCCTGCGGCGTGCCGCGCAAGCGGTACAGCGCCAGGATCTGCGCCGTCACCATGCGTTTCTTGTCGATGCTCCAGCTGTTGTCGAGCGTCAGGTCGACCCATCCGCCCAGCCAGTTCAGGAAGCCGTTGAGCCAGGCTTCGATCCCGCTTTGGGCCGAGCCCGCGGCCTGCTGCCCGGCGACATAGGCGGCCAGCGGATTGGTGACCGGGGGCACGCCGATGTAACTGTCGAGGTTGGCCAGGATGGCCTGTTCCTGGTCCGGTTTCGCGGCCGAAATCGGCGGCATGAAATCGGTATTGGCGGGGTCGAACAGGAAACTCAGGCGCGGATAAAACAGGTTGCCGGCGACATCCGCGTTCAGCAGTTCCTGGATGCCGCGGCGCCCGTCCAGGGCGCCGTCATCGATGCCGGTCAGCAGTTTCTCGAATATCTTGAGGTAGTCGCCGACAAACGCCGAATCCTTGCCGCTGTAGATCGCCGGCAGGTAGCGCTGGTAGCTGGACGGCTGCTTGCTCATGGCTGGCTGCTCGCGGTGATGTCAAGGCAGCGCAGGCGCGGCAAGCCCTGGTACAGCATGGCGCTGCGCCCCGGCGGCAAGTCCGCCAGCGTGGTGTTGGCGCCGAGCTGCGCCATCTGGTCGAGGACGATGGTGGGGATGAAGTTATAGTCCATGCTTTCCAGCGCGGCCACGCCCGGCACGCTCAGGATCAGGTGCTGCAGGTCGTCGGCCTGCGGCGCCTGGCCGTAAGGCCAGCCGCGGCCATCGGGGCCGCCGGCCGGCAGCAGGTAGCCGAACAGCAGGTTCACCAGCGCATCGAGCGTGACCGACATGACCGTGGCGGCGCTGCAGCGGATCGACAGGGTCAGGTCGATCGGCGTCAGCTGCGCCATCTGCACCCGCACCGCGCTGCCCGCGATCACGCGCGGCTGCAGATAGTAGTTCACCTGGTTCAGTAAAGTCTGTTCCCGCGCGCGCTCGTCTTTTCCCTGCAACAGCAGCAGACGGCGCATGGTAGTGCTGGAATAGGCATATTGCTGCTTGTTGGGATACAGCGGATAGACATAGTTCCAGCCAGCGTCGCTCAGGAGATAAGCGGTGCTGGCCTGCTCCGCAGCCTGTGCGTACGCTTGCCGCACATACAGCGGAACCGGCACCGGGATACTGGAGTGGGTTTTCTTTTGCTGCGCCACGGCTTGGTCATACAGCAATTCGATCATGCGGTTGCTCTGCATCGCCACCACCTCGATATTCGGCAAGGTCAGCGCCAGGTATGGGCTTTGCAGGTAAAGCAATATTTCCTTTTGCAGCGTAGCCTTGCTGGCCGCCTGGCCTTGTTCGATTTGCGCCAGCGCCGCCTGCAGCGCCAGGAAATCGAAATCGTAGTAGGTCTGGGCCGCCTTGCTGTATTCGGTCTGGTTGCTGCTGAAGGCCAGGCCCAGCACCCAGCGCAGGAAGTTTTGGTCGGTCAGGGTCGGGATCTGGTTAGCCTGGTACAGCAGCGATTCATCCAGCCAGGCCAGCAGCTGCAGCAAGGTGATGCCGGGATCGCTGTCGTTGTAGTCGGTCCACAGCTTGGTGTATTGGGGGATCTTGCGCACCAGCTCGACCACCAGCTGCTGGTAGGTCTTCAGGTCGAGGTCGGGCAATTCGAAGCTCATCGCCCTACTCCAGGTAAAGTAACAGCGTCATCTGGCCGGCCACCGGCAGCTGCGCCGGCAACAGCGCGATATTGCCGTTCTGATGGCCGTTCAGGTTCAGGCCGAGCACCGTCTCGACCTGCGGCAGCGTACGCAGGAAACGGCTGACCGCGGAAGCCTGCACGGTTTGTCCGAAACGCCAGCCTTGTTGTCCGGGGCCGCCGAACACCGGCTGGAAAAAAGCCTGCAGCTGGCGCTCGATGTTTTGCTGCAGAGCGTTCTTCTGGTCCGGCGCGCAGCTGACCGCCAGCTGCGCGCTGACATTGATCGCCACAAAATCCGGCGCCCGGGTGCTGATGCGCGGCGCCAGCGGCGCCAGGCACACCTGCTTGATGGCCGCCGCCACCTGGTTCAGGATCTCCGGGCTGGTGTAAGGCGCCGGCGCGCTGCTGAGCGCCAGCAAGACGATGCTGATGTCTTGTTGCGGCGTTTCCAGCGCGCGCGCCTGCGCCACCTGCTGGCACGACTGCGCCGCCATTGCGCTCAGCTCGCTCAGTTCGACCGCGTAACCGCCGGCCTTCACCAGCGCCGGACTGTTGGCGGCGATATCGGCCACGGTGTCGCCGTTGACGCCGCCTGCCGCCGGCGCCGGATTGTCGACGCCGTCGATATCGCTGATGCCGGGCCGCAGCATGGTCAGGCGATGCGCGCCGGCATTGCCCGCCAGGCCCTGCGTATAGTCGTAATGGGCGGCGACGATATTGTTGTAGCCGCGCGGCGGCACCATGCCGTTGTAGCCGTCGCCGAAAGTCACCAGGCCGTTCTGGCAATCCAGCGTGTAGACGCGGTCGGTGGGGCCGCAGAAAGTGAAATTGTCGACCTGCAGCCACTGGCGGCTGATTTCGCTGCCGGCGGTGGCGTCGCCCGCGTCGTCCTGCGCGGCGTCGTCCTGGGCGACGGTGTCGAGCCCGCGCGCCTCGATCACCCGCAGGTCCACGTCCGGCAGCACTGGCGTGTAGTCCAGCGTGAAACTCTGCGACGGCTGCTCGTTGCTTGAGCCCAGCACCTCGTCGTCGACGCCGGTGATGTTGCTGGCCATGACCGTATTCGGATAGATGCCGTAGACCCGGATGGTGCGGCTGACATGCGGGTTGTTGATGCGGAACCAGTACGCCGTCTGCGAATACAGGTAGGACGCAGGCATGCCGGCCGGCACGGTAAAGCTGACGATGCCGGAACGGCTCAGGCCGTAGCTGCTGTCATCCACCGGCAACGCCTGCCATGCCTGGCCGTCGTAATAGTCCCACTGCAGACTGCTGCCCGGCGCGGCGCTTTCCTGCTGCAGGTAGAAATACAGGGTCAGCTTGTTGCCCAGGGTGTAGTTGTTGAAATCGGCTGTATCGAAGGCAAAATAAAACCCTGTCAGCACTTCTTCCACCGGCTTGAAGGGGCTGAACAGGAAGCGGCTCATGGTGAAGGCGTTGTAGCTCCAGTAACGGGTCGGCGGCGCCGCATAGCTGTAGCCGATCTGCAGCGACTGGATATACGGCGGATAGAACTGCGACTGGTTGAACTGGTAGGAAAAATTGATTCCTTCGACATCGTTCAGGTAGGCGATCACACTGCTTTTCTGCTCCGGCGTCAGGATCGCGGCAGGAATGCTGTCTATCGTATCGGCCACGCTGGTGGTGGTGAAACCGCCGGCCTCGCCATAACCGCCGGCGGCGATCACCGCGCGTATCCACAAACCGGCGCCGCCGGCGACCGTGGTTTCCTCCAGCGCCGGGCACTGGAACTGGATCCGGGTCGGACCGTCGGCATTGTCGTGCTGCAGGTTGCTGGTGGTGTCGACAAACTGGTACTGGCTGGCCTGGGCCAGCGTCTGGTTGAACGACTGCCATTGCTTGCCGTCCCAGAATTGCCAGTACAGGGTGACCGGATACGCTACCGCGACCGCGGTCAGCTGGAAGGAAATGCTGACCAGCGCGCCCTTGCGCGAAAACACGCTGTCGCTGCGGATATAAAAGGCGTCGCCGGCTTGCGGCGACTGGCCGAAAGGATAGGCGCCGTTCGAGATGTCGAGCAGCACTGTGTTGAACGCGGCTTGCTGCGGCTGGATCGCATCGCCCTTGAAAGTGCACTGGATGCCGGTGATGACCGGCAGCTGCTGCGCCAGCGAGGCCAGCACCTTGACCTGCGGGCTGGGCTTGACCAGCAGCCAGTATTCCAGCTGCTGGTCCGGTTCGGCCAGCAGGACGTCGTCGGTGAAACCGGCGCCCGGATCCTCCTGCCGATAGATCTCCTGCTGCACCTGGGCAATCGTCCGCGCCGCCGCCTGCGGCTTCTGGCTGAGCTGGATTTCCAGCTGCCGGGCGTCGGTCGATTGCGTCAGCTTCGCGCTCAGCGGCGTCAGGGCGCCGTCGAACCACTGTCCGAAATAATCGCCGTAGAGCTGCTTGCCGTACAGCGTGACAGTGACGCTTTGCAAGGCCGGATCGGGCTTGAACAGCTGGCTGTCGCCCATGATGAACCAGTGGCCCAGCGCCTGCTCGGCCGGATCCACGGTTTCGTCGGCGACAAACAACGGCACTCCTTCTGTGCCGGCGGCGCTGGCAGCCAGGGCCGGCATGGCGTCGATGTACTGGTCTTGCGCCGGCATGATGGTCATGGCGGCGCACAGGCTGGCCGGCACCACCAGCAGGTCCTGGTTGGTCTGGAAGCGGATAGCCTGGGCGTCGGCGTCCAGCACCGCCGTCTGCGCCGGCACCGCCTTGGCCGGTTGCCCTGGCTTGAGCGTGAATTGCAGCGGCGCCTGCGCCGCCAGCGGCGGCCGCAGCTGCATGCCCATGCACTGGAAAAAAGCCTGTCGCCTTTGGTTCGGGATCTGGTTTTCAATCCCCGCCGTGTATGCCGCCAACTGGGCGAACAGGTTCAGCAAGACCAGGCCCGGATCCTGGTTGACCGCCTGCGCCGACCCCACCGGATCGGGCGTGGCCGCGGTCAAGGACGGCGGCCAGTAAGCGCTCCATTCGGGAGCGTAGGTCTGGGCCAGCTTCAGCGCCTGCTGATAGAACTGCTCGGCAGCGCGGAAGTCCAGGATCGGATCAGCCATGGCCTGCCGGATTACCTGGCCAGATGCATGACGTTAGCCTGGCCGTCCGGCCCTTCGGCCTGTTGCGGCTGGTCGACCAGTTCTTGCAGCACCTGGATCGCGCCGCTGATCCTGAGTAGGGTTTGCTGCAAGTCTTTTTGCTGCGTTTCGAGGCTGCGCAGTTGCGCTTGTCCGGCCTGGTAATTGTCTTTCAGCTCCTTGATTCTGGCTTCGATGATTTCGCGGTTCATGCTTGGCTCCGGGTTCATTTAAGATAAAAAGGAAATACCAGGTTGGCCGGCTGGTTGCGGTCGCGGATCAGGTAGTCGACCGCGATCTGTAAACAGTTCGGCTGCTGCGGCGTAATCGTCACGTTCACCTGCAGGGTCTGGATGCGCGGCTCCCAGCGGTCCAGCGCCTGTTTCACATACAGCTGCGCCAGGCTGACGGCGGTAGCGTTGCCGGCCGCGAACACCAGTTCGTTGATGCGGCAGCCGAAGGCTGGCAGCATCACCCGCTCGCCGGGCGCGGTTTGCAGGATGATCAGCAGCGCCTGCCGGATGTCGTCGGCGCCGGCCGCCAGCTGCACCTTGCCGCCGCCGACCGTCACCGGGAAAGCCCAGCCCTGGCCGAGGAAATCGCTGTCCGCCGGGCCGTTCATCCTATGTTCACCGTGCTCAGGCCCAGCACCTGCACCGTCGGCGGCGGCGCCTGCGGCCCGGCCGGCGGCACATCGTGGCAGGTTTCGCAGAAGTCGCCGGCGCGCGCCGCCGCCTTGCCGTTGATGCGCACCGTCATGCTGCCCATCACCACCCGGCCCAGGTTGGTGGGCGGGATCTGGAAAGCGCCGCTGGCAGGTATGTGCGGCGGCAGGTTTTGCGCCATCGAGCCCACGGTCGCCGCCGGCCGGCTGTTGACGCGCACATTCAGGCTGGTGTTGAGCGTGATCTTGCCGTTGAACGGAAACGGCTGCGGCGTCGGCACCGGCCCGCCCGGGCTCGGCACCAGCACGATATGGATATCGGCGGCGTTGACGATGCTGTCGCCCTGCTTGGCGGCGCCTTGTGCCATGTCTGCTCCTAGTTCAAATCGATCATGGCGGCCGACAGCTTGATGCTCTGCCCGCCCTGCAATTGCATGGCGGAGCTCGACAAATCCGCCTTGACGCTGCCGGCCGTGTTCTGCACCACCACCTGCGCGCCGCTGATGGTCAGCGTGCCCTTGGCGCTGATGGCGAAATCGCCTTCGCTGCTGATCGATATCTTGTTGTTGGCGGTATCGATCACGATACGGTTGTTCTTGCTGTCGCTGATGGTGATGTTTTCCTTTTCGGAATCGTCCAGCGAGATGGTTTTCCCGCCCTTGGTCTTGATCACGCGCACCTCCTGCTGTTGCGCGGCTTCCAGCGGCGGCTTCTGCACGCCGTTCCACAAGAAGCCCAGCACATAGGCCTGGCTGGCGTCGCCGTCGGCGAACGCCAGCAGCGCCGAATCGCCCGGCTGCGGCAGGAAAAATGCGCCGTATCCCGGGCCTGCGAAAAAACTCATGACCTGCAGCCAGCCGGATTCGATTTCCTGTCCTTTCAGGATGAAAATGACCTTGACCCGGCCCAGCCTCTTGTCGTCCTTGGTATTGCTGACCGTGCCCAGCGTCACGCCCAGCGCCATGCTGCCCGCAGAAAATCCTTCGTCCGCATTCATGCTCATACGCCCGTCCTTCTCAGTTTGAATTCAGTCTGGTAGCCTTCGCTGACGTCGTAGCTGTGGACGCTGGAAGTGATGTAATAAATGCCGTTGAAGCGCTGGCTCAGGCCGCTCAGCTTGACGTTGACGCCGGCCACCAGGTCCGGATCGCCCAGCACGCTGGTGCTGCCTTCGATGAACTGGTTCAGGTTGCGCTTGTATTGCGCATTGGCGATTGCCTGCAGGGCTTCTGGAGTGCTCAGGTCGGGCCGCTCCAGCTGGATGTCGGAATCCGGGAAAGCCTGCGCCAGCTGGTAGCCGTTTTCCTTGCCGCCCATCTTGTCCTGCGAACTGCCGGAGGACGCCACCGCCGTCAGCACCTTGTTCGACGCAACGTCATAGCCTTTCACCGTGACCTGCTTGCCCATGGTCGGCAATTTCAGGCTGAGCCTGAGGTCGCTGATATCCATCGGATAGTTCATGGTCTTGACCGGGCTGCCGCCCTCTGCCGACGGCCGGAACACCAGGGTGGTGCCGTCCACCAGCAGCTCGTAGTTGAGCTGCGCGCAGCGGCGCATCAGGAAATCGTAGTCGGAGGAATTGTTTTGCAGCACATAGTCGTTGACCATGGCCGGATTGCCAGGCAATTTCACGGTCAGGCCGGCCGCGCGCGCCACCTGGGACACGATTTCATTGTCGTCCAGGTTCAGGTAGGTCCTGGTGCGGGTGCCGAATTTGAGCCAGTACATGCGGTCGAAGCCGCGGATGGTGGCGGTGGAATAGTCGCTGAAATGCGGCTCGATCGCCGTGATTTCCGCGCTGACCATCTGCTGCAGGTTGTCGAGGCCGAGGAATACCGTGATTTCGTCGCCCGGCTTGAAGATATCCAGGTTGACGTCCTGCCAGGCGCCGCCGGACGAGACGATGTTCAGGGTAAAGCTGAACATGGTGGGGATGTTGATCTCGTCTTCCACGCGCACGCTCTGGATCGCGGCGATCACCGAGGTCGGCAAGGCGCTGCGGTTCTTGAGTATGCGGAAACCGCCGGTCTGGACGCTAGGCATTGCTGCCCCCGTTGTTGTATGTCTCGCCGTGGACATCGATGATCACCAGCATGCGTCCGATGTCATGGCGGCTGGGGAAATTGAGCGGATCGTAGATGTTGTTGCCTTCCGCGATCAGGCGCCACTGGCTGGCGTCGCCCAGGGCCTGCTGCGCAATCAGGTAAAGGCGGTCGTTTTCCTTGACGCGCCACAGCTGGCGGCAATTGAATTTACCTTGCGCGCGCAAGTCTTCTTCCTTGGTCAGCACCGATTTGAAGGTGACCGACAGCTCCGCCCGCACCGGCACGCCGGAACTGAGGAACATGGTGAACTTCTGGTCAAGCTTGCTGATCATGCCGACGAACAGCGGGCCGGCCCAGGTGAACACGACCACCGGCGGTTCGCGCCGTTCGGCGTTGCCGACCGTCGGCTGGGTCAGCGCCACGATCTTGTTGGTCTTGGCCCGCACGTCGGTCTGCTGCTCGTAGGTGTCGAAAAACAGGGAAACCGTGAGGTCGTCGTCGTCGACCCGCTGGAACTGGATATTCGAACCTTGTCCCAGCAGCACCACGGTCTTGTTCAGGGACAGTTCGGTCGGGTTGTACATGACAGGAATTTCTTCCTGGGTCTGCTGCACCACGATCTTGGCCATTTCCAGCATCAGCGCCCCCTGCGGTAACGGTCGATGCCGGCGCGCTGTTCGATGCTGGCGTGCACCTGCCGCGCCAGCGCCTGCACCAGCTGCGGCGACAGCATCGCCGCTGTCACCACGCTGCGGATGTGCTGCTGGTTCTGGCGGTCATGCATGATCTCGCGCACCACCTTGGTATGCACCGTATGCTCGATGCGCTCGATCTGCCGCTGCACCTCCGCCTGCCTGACTTGCGCCTGCTGCCGGTAAGCCAGCGCGGCGGTGAGTCCGCCCCGGTAGGGCTGGAGAGAGAGCTGGTCGCCGGCAGCCAGGCCGTTCACCAGCGCCGGCAAGGCAATCGCAGCTGGCGGCGGCGATGAGCCAGGCGCGGCCAGGGCTTGCAATTGCATCCTAGAGGTCCTTGCCTCGGTTGCCGGCGATTGCGGCAGGATGGATTTATAAACATAGCCATGCGCCCTGCCGTCGCGCCTGGCACGGCCAATGCTTCCCGCAACCTGCAGCGCCTTGCTGCCGAGCCTGGCACGCATGCGGTTCCTGCCTGCCAGCCTCGACAACATGACATCGCCGCGACGCACAGCGTCCTGACGGTGCAAGGACTGGTTTTTCCATATATAAAAACGCTGTTCTTGCCTGGCTATGAAATCGTGCTTGTCCGGATAACGGGAATGCCGCAGCTCCAGCCGTATCTCCGGCGCCGTGTGTTGTAGCGCTTTCGTGACGGACCCGAGCTCCAGCAGTTTGCCGGCCACATGGGCAGGTTGTGGCGCCCCCGGGCGACGGCTGTCCGCCACGGCCTGCCTCGTGGCCTGCGCTGCATTGCGCGGAGACGATGCGGACTGGAACAATCGTTCCGGAGCTTGCGGCGCTGTTTGCCTGATGATGCTGGCCAGGCGCTGCGCCAGCGTCGTCATGATGCTCCGGCTGCCGGGTTCGCCAGTCCGATCCCTGATTGGATGCCGCACCTGCGCAACCGGCGTGCGCGGCATCAGCAGCGTCAATGGAGATGCGGCGGAACGGTCTTCCTGGCCCGACATGGGCGCAGCGCCGGTTCGCTGAAAATGATTGATCTGGTTTTGCAATATCAGGCGCCGTGGCGATTGCAGAACGCGGCCTTTTTTTTCCGGTTGCTGCGAACCGGCACCTACAGCCGGCGCGGTCACGGAACGGACCAGCTCCTCCCTTCGCAGCAGGACGCTGCCAATACGATCAATGGCAGGAACGGCTAGCAGCAACCGCGATATCTGCTGCAAGCGTTGCATGTCATGCTTTTCGAAACGGCTCTCCACCTGGCGCTGCGTTTCTTGCAGTACCTGTTGCCGGATTTCCTGCGAAACGGCGGGATGGATATGCTGCTGCACCAGCCGCAGCCAATGATGGTGCTGCGAGATATAGTGCGCGATCTTGCCGGCCGGCGCCGGCCGCGGCATTTGCAGGAACGCCAGGTCCAGTCCCGGATGGTGTTCCGGCCAGGCCAGGCCGCGACCGGCGACGCCGGCCTGGAAATCCTTGGCCGCGCCGGCACACGCCAGGCGCATGGCCTGCCTCCGGCTTGCCCGTGAAAGTGGCCCCGGCCCGGCCATCAGCCGCCGCTCCCGCTGTTTTTCCTGATTCCCTCGTGCGCCAGCGTAAAGCTCTGGCTGGCCACCAGGTTCTGGCCGGCGTCCAGGCTCGGGCCTTGCCACTCGATCGGCCACGCATTGTAGAAATTCCAGCTGACGGTAGGATTGCCCTCGTCGTCCAGCAGGTAGATCGAGCCGTTCTGGCGCTTGATCTTGCCGCTCAAGGCGGCCTGGTACCACAGCCACATCGGATCCAGCGCGGTGATGCCGGCCTTGAACACCAGGTCGACATACGTCACTTGCCCGCCCAGCTTGTATTCGAGATCGTTGACGCCGCCCTGGCGCACGCTCTTGACTTCGATCTTGGACTGCAAGCCATCGACCGTGGTAAAGCCGCCGACCACGATGCCGCCCATCTCCACGTAAAAATTGTACGACTTGAAAGGGTTCGCCGGCGGGCCGGACTTGCGCTGCGATATCGCGCCGGATGGATTGCGGCCGGTAGCCATGTCATGCTCCCAAATTTAGGCTTTTGTGCCGATCGTCGCTGTTCATTGCCTGGTTGATCTTGCTGATCTCCCCGCACCAGCGACGGCGTTCTGCGTGTTCCATTGCCAGGATTTCCCCGTACGACCAGTGAAAGTGATATGCCAGGAAAGCGATTTCCGCATACAGCTGGTCGGGCGCTACAGGGAAGCGCGCTTTCCCGCGGCTTCGAAACTTTCGATCTGCACCACCTTGTCTTCGCCCTCGGCCTGGTTGATGCGGTTGTACAGGTTCTGCAGGTAAGTGAAGTCGGCGGAGAACAGGTCTTCGATGACCTTGGTGTTGATCATGTCCAGGCTCCCCAGCCGCACGATCACCCTCGACAGGACAATGATGGTCAGGTAGGCCGGATTGCTCTGCACCCGGTGGTCTTTCAGCGGCAGGATTTCATCGCCGGCAGTGGCCAGCCGCATCACGCCGTTCCGGTGCAGGCTGCCGTCGCCGTCGCGGTAGCCGATCGGCAGGGTAAACTCGATTTCGGTGCTGATTGCATTCATGCTGGCTGCTCCCGGTTAAGACACTCTGGTCATGTATTCGATGGTCAGCTCGAAAGTTTCCACCATCACGTCGCTGCTCGATGCGTTCAGGCCGGTGCTCTCGTATTTGCTGGGCCAGGCGTTGATGACGTTCCAGCGCGCCTTGGCCGCGCCGCCGGCGTCGAGCAGTATCAGCGAGATGTTTTTCTGCGCGCCTTTGGCGGTGGAGCCTTGCAGGGCCACCAGCTGGTGCCAGTTGTACAGCTCCATCGAATCGGTCAGGCCTTTTTTCAGGCTCAGCTTGCCGTAAGTGGTCAGGCCGGAAAACGAGCGCTTGTAGGTCGGATCGGTGCCTTCCCGGTACTCGACCGTTTCAACCGTGCTGTCAGGAATCGTGGCTTCCGAAAACGCTGCGACCTGGATGCCCGAGATCTCCACCTGGAAGCGGAAACCGCGGTAGGGATTGGTGAGTTGTGTGGCCATGGTGATTCTCCGCAATCAAATTTGTATGGAAAGAGGCAGGTCGGTTTCCCCGTTTCCGTTATGAGCCGGAATCCGGGCCAGCGATCTTCTGCGTCATGCGGATGATGACGAACTCGGCAGGAAACACCGGAGCCAGGCCGACATCGATATACAGCTGGCCCAGCGAGCGCGTCTCGGGCGGATTGTTGGAGGCGTCGCAAGTGACGAAGAACGCCTCCGCCGCGCTGGCGCCGAACAGGCCGCCGGATTGCCATAGCGTAGTCAGGAAGGCGCTGATGTCGCGTGTCACCGACGCCCAGGTCTGCTGGTCGTTGGGTTCGAACACCACCCATTGCAAGCTCTGCTTGAGGCTTTGTTCGACATAGATGAACAGGCGCCTGACGCTGACATAAGTCCATTCGCTGCCGTTCGCCGCCAGCGTGCGGGCGCCCCAGATCACATTGCCGTAATTGAGGAAATTGCGGATCGCATTGATGCCGTTCGGATTCAGGATGTCCTGGTCGGCATCGGTGAGCTGGGTCTGTACCTGCACCACGCTCAGCAGCGCGCCGTCATTGACACCGGCCGGTGATTTCCACACGCCGACATTGTTGTCGGTATAGGCATAACGGCCGAGCGACGGGCCCGACGGCGGCATCGGCACATTGGCGCCGGCGATCGGGTTGTAGATCCATACCCACGGATAGTAGATGGCGCCGTAGCTGGAATTGAGCGCCGGCGAGGTGGCGCTGCCCGACTTGAAATTGCCTATGCCCTGGACATCCAGGCCGAACGGCGGATCGCTGACATAGAACAGGTTTTTCACGCCCTCGCAGAACAGCAGTCCGCCGTTGATGCTGGTAGCTTGCGAGGCCTGGCTCGGATTGCCGCCGGCGTCGGCGGCGTTGACCGTATCCGGGATGGCCAGCAGGCTGACGCCCTGCACGGTGCTGAGCTGATTGGTAGCGCCCTCGAAATCCCAGGTGGCGGCTGCTCCCCCCACCAACGGCGTAGCGCTCTTGCCGCTGTTGGGCGGGCGCGTGGTGCCGCTGGTTTCCGCCCGCACGAACATCGAGGTCGTGTTGACTGCGTTCGCCAGTGCGCCGCCGGCGCCCATGCTGGCTGCGGTGTAGCCGTTGAACGATTCGAGCACGTAGTACGCCTTGCCGCCGATCGAGGTAGGCTGCAGGTTGTTCTGCGCCACATAGGCTTGCAAGGTGGCGCCGGACGATCCTGCAGGCAAGGCCTTGAGCGCCGCGGGATCGACCACCACGCTCAGGTTGAACACCAGGGAAACCGCGGTATCGGGGCCGCTGGCGTTGCTGACCGCAAAATTCAGGATATTGGCCCAGGTGCCGGGCGTGACCGCGGTCATCTTGATGCCGCTGGCCGATCCGGTGGCCGCCTTGCCGTTGCCTTTGCTGTCCGCGGCGCGCACCACGTAGCAGGCGGTGCCGCCCTCGTTGAAGAATTCGAACACGGCCCACGACACCATGCCGTACCAGACCAGTCCGCCGAACTGGCGCTGGTAGGCGTTCCAGCTGGTGATCAGGATCGGCTGCGCGATCGGACCGAACTCGGTGACGCCGACGAAGGCCGCGGTCGAGGTCGACGCGCCCTGGATGTTGCGGGCGCTCGGCACTTCTTCGATGTAAATGCCGGGATGACGATAGTTGGTTGCCAAGATGATTCCTTCTTAACAATTAACGCATTTCAATGTCCACAAACTGCGTGGTTGCGGATTGCAGCAGCAACTGCTTTTCTACGCTTGCATGGCCAGCCTTGCTAAAGCGCAGCACTACCTGCGTGTCCGGCGCCAGCTTGCCGCCCAGGGCCAGCGCGAAGCGGCCGTCGTACTTGCCGTAATCCGAGCTCAGGGTGGCGGCGCTCTTCGGCTTTCCCTGCCAGTTCGGATAACTGGCGCTGACGCTGACGCCGGCCAGCGGCAGCCTGGTTCCGGCCTGCAGCACCTGGCCGCGGATCAGCGTGGTCCCCGGCGGATAGGGATACAGCGGACTGGGCTCCAGGCGGCACGGGACGATGGCGGCGGCCAGCGGCAAGCGCAGCGGCACCTGGAACGCCACCTCTTGCGCAAAGAACTGCGGCGCCAGGGCGACAAGCCGGTAATCGCCGTCGTCGAGATCGCTGAATGCATAAAACGCCTGCGGTTTGGCAAGCGGCGCGAACGGCTTCTGGTTCAGCAGGAAGCTCAGCCGGAAGCCGACCGCAGGCTCCTGGCTGAAGCCGTCGATCAGCTGCACCACGGCGCTCAGCTTCATGGCAATTCCTGGTAGGCCGGATCGGCCTGGGTCACCATGTCCGCCTCCAGGTCCAGGCCAGATGGAATCCGCACCGGCGACAGCGTGTACAGCTTGGTCAGCTTGTAAGTCTTGTTGGGGAAACCGGTCCAGATATTGCGCAAGGTATCGATGGAGCCGGCATCCGGCACGATGGCGATATTGTCGTTGCCGCTCCGTTTCAGCACCGGATCCAGCCATTCGCCGGACAGCTGGGCGACGTCATGGAACAGCCGCACCAGCTGGTCCACCAGCACCAGCTCCAGTTCGGCCGACCTGGCGTAGGGCACCATCAGGTACAGCAGGTCCACCACCAGCGGGCTCGGCGTCAGCGCCAGCGCACTCGGCCGCCGCCCTGTCCCGGGTTGGCGGGTCAGGCTGGGCGCCAGGTTGCGCAGGTAAGGATTGATTTCGGTCTGGTACAGGTAGAGCGACAGCCTGGTTTCATCCTGGCTGTCGATCTCGCCCGGCGAATCGAACACTACCGCCGATTCGGCCTGCAGCTCGGGAATATGGTGGCGGATCAGCCGCCGCAAAGACTCGCTGACGCTGCGCAGGACCTGTCCGCCATCGCTGTTTGGCTGGCTCATCGCTACAGGCTAAACACGGTGTCGGACTGGCTGACGATCTGCGGCTGGCGGTTGCCGACCTGGGCATATACCGTGATGTCGCTGTTGCAGGTAGCCCTCAGGTAAACGTAGTTCAGGTCGCTCTCGGCGTAGACGATATAAGCGTTCAAATAAAACTCCAGCGAATTGCCGGGGTTCCTGCTCGCGTTATCGTCGGCCAGCACCGAAGTGATGAACGAGAGCGTGTTGGCGCCGTACGACATGAACGCCAGCGGAATCGTGCCGAGCATGCTGGCCAGCTGGACTCCGCTGGCTTCGGCAAATGGCGGCCCCAGCGACCACCTGACCTCGCCCAGGCCTTTCTTGGTGGTCAGGATCACGTCGATCTTGTTGCCGACATGAGCGCCGCGGACGGTGAAGCTGATGTTGCGGTAAATGTTTTCCGAACCGACCAGCACCGCGCTGATGCGGCCGTTACGCCATTGCACCGGGCTTTGGACGCCGATCCGCGCAGTGACCACGGCTTCGTTGTTGAGCGTGCAATATCCTTGCAGATAGTCGACCCCTGGACGCACCTGCAAGAACAGCGTCAAGGTAAAACCGCTGCTGGCCTGGTCTATTTCCCCCGTGCGTATCGACAGCACCGCATTGTTGAATTCGATCTTCTGGATGCACGATTCGCTTTCGGCGCTTTGCGGCGTGACGTTATACGAAAAACCCAGGCTGTCGCCTGACATTGCGCCAAGCGACCAGTAGGCGCCCGCGGTAGTAAAGGTGAAGTTGAGGTTCGAATTGGCTGCGACATTCTGGAATTGCAATACCACCGGCAGCAAAGGGAGCACTTCTGGAATGGATACTGCCGCATCGGGCACGGTGGCCGTGGCAGACTCAATCGGTTCAACTGGCAGTGCAGTAATCATGACGGCCTTTCACAGGTAAGTATCATTCCAGGTCGATGGCAAAAGAGCTCAGGCCAATGACGGTGCTGCGGTCGTTGCCCGACTGCAGGGTGACGCTGGCGCCGGGCGGCAGGTCTACCTTGCCCTTGACGCCGTGCAGGTCGGTGCGCAGGTACAGATTGACCTGTATTTCATTGCAGTCCTTGTATGTCTGCAGATACATTTCGCGCGCGTTGATCAGGAAATTGCGGACATAGATGACCGGATCAACGCGGCTGGAAAAACTCAGGCCGACCAGCCTTTCGCTTTCGCCGCCGTCGCTCCAGATGGCTTTCTGGCCTGATTGCAGCGACAGGAACGCCTTGCTGTTGGCGCGCAGGTTGGCGAAGGTCAGCGTGATCGGCTTGAATGAATGGCAGTCGCGGAAGCATTCTTCATTCAGCGCATGGCTGGGATTGGCAAGCACGTGCGCATTGAGGTACTTGAGCGCCTGTTCGGACAGCGTCTTGCGGTCGTTGCTGATCATCTGGGCCACGCTCACGGTCGGCGCAGTTGCGGGCGCTGCCGATCCGCCCCCAGGCGCCGGCTTCGGGTTCGACGGCCCGGCGCCAGCTGCAACCGGTTCCTTGACATTGTTTTTCTCTTTAGCATCCATAGCGGCCGCCATCAGTTGCACATCGGTCGGAAATCAGTTTGGAAACGGAATCTTGAAATCGCCTACGGCGATGCGGCCGGAATTCGAGTAGCCGAGGAACTGATATTGGGCGCTGACAATGACGCCGGCCGACTCGAACCTGCCGGACAGGCTGCTGCCCACCGCCTTGATCGGCAGCGTGACCTTGATCGACTGCGGGTTGCCGCTGGTGTTTTGCGCTGCGGTCAGCGCCAGCGATTTTTGCGCGACACTGACAGCCGTCAACGGTGGCGTGGCGCTCCATACCGGACCGATCTGGATCGGCAGGTTGCCATCCATCGAAATCATGTTGCTGTCGGTGATGGTGAGTTGCGCCGACAGCGTGTCGGTGTCGTTCTCCGTGGTGAAACTGAATGCAATGGTGTATTCCATAGCCAATCTCCTCTAAGTCAGCCGGACTCCGCATCCATGCGGAATCCGGCCGCGCAGCAATACTGCGGACCAACGGAAACGTCAGGATTGTTATTTACCCCAAGGGAATTGCGAGAAGGTCTGGTTGACCGCCTGCGGCTGGGCAAAGCCAACCTGAGCCTGCACCATCACGCCAGGATCGGACAACGAGCGCAGGCTGAAATTATGGATGCCCTGCTGCGCCACCAGGTACAACGTGACATTGAACGACAAGGCGCCGCCGCCACCTCCTCCGCCGCCGGAAACGGTCGATACTTTTACCGAGGAGGCGGTGATGATGAAGGAATTCAGCGGCAAGGCGCCGCTAGACCCGGGCACAATGATATTGATGCCGCCTGAACCGTCGAAAGCCGGGCCGGTGCTCCAGGCCACCGGCAGGTCTACTTTCTGCAAGTCGATCCAGATGTTCTGTCCGGCCTGGGCATTGGTGATTTGCAGTTGCACTTGTTGAAAGACAGTTTCGCTCATGATTGAAAAACCTTTCTAAAGAGAATTGGTTGACATCATCCGCCCTCGGGCAAGTGCATGCCCTCGATTATCCGTCGGAAAAAAACGACAAACCAGCGAAGCAAGCGCCTGTTTTTGGTGAGGGATTTTCTTCTATTGCCTGTCGACAATACGCACTCTGTTTTTACAAATCAACCTATCAAAAGTGACAGGTTCTAAGCAAAATTTTTGATGGTACGTTGATCTTTTTTGTTTTTTAAATTTGCGAATGGAGAGATCCGGCTAACCGCGCAGATTTCGGCGGACATGCAATTTCGCGAGAAGCGGTTGGGAAGAAACTGCGGCACATAGAGCGGAACGGATCCGTGCCGGCGCTTTGCAGGAATTGGAAATGCAGCGGCCGATAAGGTTCAATAATCTGTAAAAATTGGCAGCCTGCGTTTTTATCTTTGGCGCAACCGTGGCACGCCGATGCTATTGTTGTTTTTAGCGACGGACTGCTGCCGCAACCGGTCTCTGCGCAAATATTTTCGAACGATTTCGGGCAAATAAAAAGCCGGCAAGGAACTCTTCCTTGCCGGCCATGGGGTAAGCAATCGCGCGCCCGTCGGAAACCGCTGCGCCCGCCGCTCTCTGTTCAGCCCAGCGTGGCGGGCGCAGCGTCGCGCACGTCAATCTGCTTGGGGATCAGTTTCAGGTCGAAAAACGTGTCGGCGATGAGCTGCTGTTCGGCCAGTATCGACCTGGTGATCGGTTCGGTGCCGAAGGAAGAGCGGGCGACCAGGGTATCGACGATCGGCTTGGGCAAGCCCCACACCGCCGACAGTTCCGCTGCAAGGTCGCTGCGGTTGGCCCTGCCCCAGATGTCGATCTTGTTAAGTTCCTCGACAGCGATGGCCAGCACATCGCCGTTCTTCTGCGAATAGTCCCTGGATGAAAAATAGTAAGCGCGATTCTTGACGACGCCGCTGGCGTCGGCCAGGATGCGCGCCGACAGGGTTTTCTCGGCAGCGGCCAGGAACGGCTCCCAGATCACCCAGGCATCGACCACGCCCTTCTCGAAGGCGGCGCGGGCGTCGGCCGGCGACAGCCACACCAGGTTGACGTCGCCATAGTTCAAGCCATTCTTCTGCAGCAGCTTGACCAGGAAATAGTGGACGTTCGACCCTTTGTTCAAGGCGATCTTTTTCCCTTTCAGGTCGGCCACTGACTTGATCGCCGATGCGGCCGGGATCAGCACCGCCTCCACCGCCGGCCGCGGCACGGTCGCGGCGACATAGACAATCGGCGTGCCGTTGGCCTGGGCAAAAATCGGCGGCGCTTCGCCGACGTCGCCGAAATCGATCGAGCCGACATTGAGCGCCTCCAGCTGCACCGGCCCGGCGCTGAACTCTATCCATTTGACCGTCACGCCCAGCGGCGCCAGGCGCTGCTCCAGCACGCCGCGCTTTTTCAGCAGGCTAAGCAGCCCTTTCTGGTAACCGACGCGCAGTTCGCGTTGCGCCGCGCGCGCGGCAAATGGCGTGAAAGCCGCGACGGCCGCCATGCCTATGCCGGCCTGCAGCAGGCGGCGCCGGCCGGCCTGGGTTTTATTGTCGTCTTGCTTGTTGTCGCTCATATTGTCTTTCCATTGGAACTGATCATCCTGCTCAAGCTGCAAGCAGCGCTCAGCCCGATCTTAATAAGAAGGCAAAACAAAACGAAGGAATAAAATCTTCTCCAGATAGTTGGAATTCATATATGCGTCAACTTGACGCCTATCAAAATTGACAGCTGCAACTCTGGCCCAGGCGGCTAGACTGAAGCCTTGCACAGGGCAAGCAACAAAACAACAAACGGACTCTCCCAGATGCGCTCATTCAAGCTGCCGGCATTCGACATTCCCGTCCCCGTACGGAGCAATCCGCACTTCGCCGCCGCCGGCGCCAGCGCCCGCGCCTGGCTGCGTGCCGCCGGCCTGGCCGGCAACCGCAAGCTCGATGCCGAACGCTATGACGAACTGCTGGCGAAAATGTATCCGCGGGCGGCGGAGGCCGAACTGGAGGTGGCGATCTGCTGGCTCACCTGGTATTTCATGATGGATGATTTACTGGATAAACAAGATATCGCCACGGCCCGGCACACCTTGGCCGGCCTGGCCGGCCTGATGCAGGGCGGCGCCAAGGCCGCGCCGCGCGGCCCCATGGAAACGCTGTGGTCGCGACTCTGGCCGCGTGTCGCGGCAGGCGCTTCGGCGCAATCCCAGCGCCGCTTCCTGCGGGCGCAGCAAGCCGCCCTGCTGTCCAACCTGGAGGAAATCGAAAACCGCATGGAACAGCGGATTCCAGACCTGTTCAGTTTCGTCGAATTGCGCCGGCTTTCCGGCGGCATGCGGCCGGTATTCCTGTTCAACGAATATGCCAGCCGCATCGAACTGCCCGCCGCATTTGAACTTGATCCGCTGCACGCAACGCTGAGCGATGCCGCCAATGACGTCGCCTGCATCTGCAACGACATCATCTCTTACGACAAGGAGGCCGCGTGCGGCGAAACCAATAATTACGTGACGATCGTCCAATATCACATGAACGGCGGCCTTCAGGAAGCAGTGGATTTCCTGCGGCACCTGCAAGCGGCCCGCCTTGCCTGTTTCCGGCATGGCAAGGCACGCTTGCCGGCGGCATGCCGCCGGCTGCGGCTGTCGCCCGCCGAACAGGCCAACGCCGAACGCTACGTCGAAGGTATCGCAGAGGCGATAGCAGGATTGCTGGACTGGTCGCTGCATACCCCCAGATACCTTGCCCGGCCGTCGAACCTGCAGCGCTCCGCATTGGTCCAGGCCGGATAGGCCATGTCTTTGGATGGCCCGCTGCGGTGCTAATGCCGTTTAGTTAAGGCCGCCCCGTCTAGGCGACCCCAGCTCCACGCCCCGGTCTAGGCGACCCCGCGGATGGCCGCCCCGGCTCCGCGCCCCGGTCTGGGCGACCCCGTCATTCCCGCGAACGCGGGAATCCATTTTTCGGCACCATACTCAGCAACCTGGATTCCCGTGTTCGCGGGAATGACGGGGTCGCCTAGACGGGGTCGCCTAGACGAAGCTGCCGCCACGTCACACCGTTCGGCCTCTGACTGAACAGCACTACCGCTGCGAGGCGGATTTTTTCCATCGCTATCCACTGGCGGTTTCGTCAAATTCCACCGGGAATAGTGTAACAATTTGTGACCGCCGGCCAGCCGGGAAATACCTCGCCGGCGGCCATCGGATTGACAATCCGTTACCGCCTCGGAAGCGCCGGCATTGCGCCGCGCGGCGTTGCCGAGCGCGCCCATTCCAATCCAGGTTTTCCTCAAATCACGCAGCGCTAAAAATCGCCAGCGAAGGCGATCCTGGCGGCCATTCCGTGTCACGGCGATGACATATACCTGCGCTATCGTCACTCGCGGTTATGCAGCAATACACATCGTCCACCTGAGGAAAACATGAAAAAAAACATGATGAAGGCCATCCCCGCCGCCTTGCTGCTGGCCGGGCTGGCGGCTTGCAGCGGCTCCAGCGGCAACCTGGCGTCGACCGCCGTGCCGACAGCGCCGGTCGTCAGTTCGCAAGATGCGCTCGCCACAGCTACCCCGATCAAACACGTGGTAGTGATTTTTGGCGAGAACATTTCCTTCGACCATTACTTCGGCACCTATCCCAACGCCACCAATCCCAGCGGCGAACCGGCATTCACCGCAGCCGCCAATACGCCGGCCGTGGCAGGATTGACGCCGGCGCTGTTGAGCGCCAATCCGAATTCGACCAACACCGCCAACGGCGCCGGCGCCGCCAACCCGTTCCGCCTGGACCGTTCGCAAGCGCTGACCGCCGACCAGAACCATGGTTATACCGCCGAACAAAACGCCTTCAACGGCGGCGCCATGGACCTGTTCCCTAAAAATACCGGCACTGCTTCCAGCGGCACCGGCACCGGTCCGTTCTACACCAAGGGCCTGGTGATGGGCTATTACGACGGCAATACCGTGACCGCCCTGTGGAACTATGCGCAGCATTTCGCCATGAACGACAATTCCTTCGACACCGTGTTCGGGCCGTCGACGCCGGGCGCGCTGAACCTGATTTCCGGCCAGACCAACGGCGTGACCCAGGTGGTCGGCAGCGGCAGTTCGGCCTTGATCGCCGACGGCCAGGGCGGCAAGACCATGATCAGCGATATCGACCCGTCCGCCGACACCTGTTCTTCGGCCACCAGCACCGCCACCATGAGCGGCAAGAACATCGGCGACCTGCTCAATGCGCAGAACATCAGCTGGGGTTGGTTCGAAGGCGGCTTCGACCTCACCGCCACCAATGCCAACGGCACCACCGGCTGCGCCCGCAGCTCCTATTCGGCCGTGCTGGGCGGTTATACCGTTGACTATATCCCGCATCACCAGCCGTTCCAGTACTACGCTTCCACCGCCAACCCGAAACACACGCGCCCCAGTTCGGTGGCGGCGATCGGCACCAGCCAGGACGGCGGCGCCAACCATCAGTACGACACCAACGATTTCTTCGCCGCGGTCGGCGCCGGCAATTTTCCGTCGGTCAGTTTCCTGAAGGCCCAGGGTTACCAGGACGGCCACGCGGGGTACTCGAATCCGCTGGACGAACAAGCATTCGTCACCAAGGTCATCAACTTCCTGCAGCAGCAGGATGACTGGAAAAATACGGTGGTGATCATGGCCTACGACGATTCCGACGGCTGGTACGACCATGTCGCCCAGATAGTCAACGGCTCGAGCACCACTGCCGACACCTTGAACGGCGCCAGCACCTGCAGCAGCGGCACTCCGCTGAACGGCGTCAACGGCACGCCGGTGCAAGGCCGCTGCGGTTACGGTCCGCGCCTGCCGCTGCTGGTGGTCTCGCCTTACGCCAAGAGCAATTTCGTCGACCACACGCTGACCGACCAGTCCTCCATCCTGCGCTTCGTCGAAGACAACTGGCTGAACGGCCAGCGCATCGGCCAGGGTTCGTTCGACGCCATTTCCGGTTCGATCCAGAACATGTTCGACTTCGGCAACGGCGGCAAGACGCCCAAGCTGAATCTTGATCCAGGCACCGGCCAGTCAAGCTGACCGCGCTGCGCACAGCATCCGGCGGGCCGCGCGATGTGCGTCGCCCGCCGCCTGATTTTTCATGACGGCGCCTGCCCGGCGCGGTTCACCGTGATATCGATGAAACGCTCTTCCATTTTACTGTTTGCCGTGTCCGGCCTGCTGCTGGTGTTGTCCGGTTGCGGCCGCAACGCGCCGCCAGTTCCCGCTGCAGCGGCTGCCGCCCCCGCGCCTCCTCCCGCGCCGGGATTAAGCGCGGTGGCGCAGCTTGGCAAGAAAATTTTCTTCGATCCGTCGCTGTCCGGCTCGGGCAAGCTGGCTTGCGCTTCATGCCACAGTCCCGACCATGCGTATGCGCCGCCCAATAACCTGGCGGTGCAGCTGGGCGGACCAGGGCTGGACCGCCAGGGCCTGCGTGCGGTGCCTTCCTTGCGTTACCTGGAACACACGCCGGTATTCACCATCGGCCCCAACAATTCCGTGCCGGATAGCGACGCTGCCGCGGCGCCGCCTGCCGCCGCAGCCGACGTGAAAGTCGCCGCGGTCGCCAAAAATACGCAAGCCTCCGCCGCCTTGCTGGCGGCGCAAGCCAATGTGCCGATGGGAGGACTGGACTGGGACGGCCGCGCCGACACCTTGCAGAGCCAGGCCCAGGGGCCTTTCCTCGATCCCAATGAGATGGATAACAAGAGTTCCGCCGCCCTGCTCGACAAGCTGCTCCGCGCACCGTATGCAAACGATCTGCGGCAGCTGTTCGGCGCCAACGTGTTCAGCAATCCTGACCTGGCGTTGAGCGAAGCCTTGTTCGCGCTGGCGCGCTTCCAGCTGGAAGACCCGAGCTTTCATCCGTATGACAGCAAGTACGATTATTACCTGGCCGGCCGGGCCAGCCTGACTGCGGCGGAAACACGCGGCCTCAAGCTGTTCGACGATCCGCAGAAAGGCAACTGCGCGTCCTGCCATATCGACAAGCCTTCGCACGACGGCATGTTCCCGCCGGCGTTCACCGACTACCAGTTCGAGGCGCTGGCCGGACCGCGCAACAAGGAGCTGCAGGCCAACCGCGACCCGGATCACCATGACCTGGGCCTGTGCGGGCCGATGCGCGGCGACTACCGCAAACACGCCGCCTATTGCGGCCTGTTCAAGACACCGACGCTGCGCAACAGCGCTACGCGCGGCGCGCTATTCCACAACGGCGTGTTCAAGAACCTGGAAGACCTGCTGCATTTTTATGTGGAGCGCGAGACCGATCCCGGCAAGTGGTATCCGAAAAAACCGGACGGCAGCATCGACAAATACGACGACCTGCCGCCGCGCTACAAGAAGAACGTCGATGTAGTGGATGCCCCGTTCGACCGCAAGCATGGCGCCAGGCCTGCGCTCAGCGATGACGAGATCAAGGACATGGTGGCTTTCCTGCAGACACTGAACGACGGCTACCAGGCCGACGCAAAATAGAGGAACCCGCCCAACCGAGACAGGCGTCTCGATCGGGCGAACCTTGCGTCCTTTATTTTTGCAGGCGCCTGTACCCGGACTTCAGCCGCGGAAATAGCGGTTTGGGGTAAACGGCGTTTTGACCACTTCGATAGGCACCGATTTGCCCCGCACCACGGCTTGCAGCAGCGTGCCGACCTGGGCATGGGCGCTGTCGACATAACCCAGCGCCACCGGGCCGCCCACCGTCGGCCCGAAACCGCCGCTGGTGATCTTGCCGACCTGCTTGCCGTCGGCGTCGACCAGTTCGGCGCCTTCGCGCGCAGGCATGCGATCCTTGAGCAGCAAGCCGACCCGCTTGCGGCCGACGCCCTGCTCCAGCTGGCGCTGGATCAGTTCCGCGCCTGGATAACCGCCGGCACGGGCGCCGCCGGCGCGGCGCGCCTTCGACAAGGCCCAGCCCAGGCTGGCTTCGACCGGCGTGGTGCTGCCATCCATGTCATGGCCGTACAGGCACAGCCCGGCCTCCAGCCGCAGCGAATCGCGCGCGCCGAGGCCGATAGGCGCCACCTCAGGCTGCGCCAGCAGCAGCCGCGCCAGGGTTTCGGCGCCGGCGTTCGGCACCGAAATTTCAAAGCCGTCTTCGCCGGTATAACCGGAACGGCTGATGAAACATTCGCTGCCGGCCAGCGTGACCTTGGCGGTCTGCATGAACACCATCTGCGCCGTGTCCGGAGCCAGGCGCGCCATGACCGCGGCGGCTGCCGGTCCCTGCAGGGCGAGCAGCGAACGGTCGCTCAATTCTTCGACCTGGCAAAGGCCCGACAGGTGCTTGCGCAAGTGTTCGGTATCCTGCTGCTTGCAGGCAGCGTTGACTACCAGGAACAGATGGTCGCCGGCGTTGGCCACCATCAGGTCGTCCAGGATGCCGCCTTGCGGATTGGTGAACAGCGCGTAACGCTGGCGGTTCAGCGGCAGGTCGACGATATCGACCGGCACCAGCGATTCCAGCGCGGCGGCGGCGCCGGCACCGCTCAGGCGCAGCTGGCCCATGTGCGAAACGTCGAACAGGCCGGCTTGGCTGCGGGTGTGGTTGTGCTCCTTGAGGATGCCGGTCGGATATTGCAGCGGCATGTCGTAGCCGGCAAACGGCACCATCTTGGCGCCGAGCTCCAGGTGCAACTGGTATAACGGGGTGCGCGCCGCTGCTGCGGCGCTGGTGGTGTCACTCATGTGAAATATCCTTTATCAAAAGCCTGGTCGGATCGTCAGGGCCGGGCGCCGCGGGTGCTGCCTGCGGCGCCCGCCTTGGGCTTACTCGTAATCCGACATCGGCGGGCAGGAACAGACCAGGTTGCGGTCGCCGTAGACATTGTCGATGCGTCCGACCGGCGGCCAGTACTTGTCCTGGCGCAGCGATTTCAGCGGGAACACCGCCTGCTCGCGCGAATAGGCGCGCGACCATTCGTCAGTCAGGTCCTGGGCGGTATGCGGGGCATGGCGCAACGCGGTCTGTTCGGCCTTGATGTCGCCGTTCTCGACCGCCCTGATCTCTTCGCGGATCGCGATCATGGCGTCGCAGAAGCGGTCCAGCTCTTGCTTCGATTCGCTTTCGGTCGGTTCTATCATCAGCGTGCCGGCCACCGGGAACGACATGGTCGGCGCATGGAAACCATAGTCGATCAGGCGCTTGGCGACGTCTTCCACCGTGATCCCGGTCTTGTCCTTGAGCGGACGCAGGTCGATGATGCCTTCGTGCGCCACCAGCCCGTCGCTGCCGCTGTACAGCACCGGATAATGCGGCGCCAGACGGTGCATGATGTAGTTGGCGTTGAGGATCGCCACCTGGCTCGCCTGGCGCAAGCCTTGCGCGCCCATCAGCGTGATGTAGGCCCAGGTGATCGGCAGGATGCTGGCGCTGCCCCACGGCGCCGCGCAGACCGGCGCGATGCCGTTTTCCAGCATGCGGTGGCCTGGCAGGAACGGCGCCAGGTGAGCCTTGACGCCGATCGGGCCGACGCCGGGACCGCCGCCGCCGTGCGGGATGCAGAAGGTCTTGTGCAGGTTCAGGTGCGAGACGTCGCCGCCGAAGGTGCCCGGTGCGCACAGGCCGACCATGGCGTTCATGTTGGCGCCGTCGATGTACACCTGGCCGCCGTGGGCATGGACGATGTCGCAGATCTCGCCGATGGCTTCTTCGAACACGCCATGGGTCGACGGATAAGTGATCATCAGCGCCGCCAGGTCCTTGGCGTGCTGGTCGGCCTTGGCGCGCAGGTCGGCGACGTTGACATTGCCTTGCTCGTCGCACTGCACCACCACCACCTGCATGCCGGCCATGTGGGCGGTAGCCGGATTGGTGCCGTGGGCGGAACTCGGGATCAGGCAGATGTTGCGCTCGCCTTCGCCGCGGCTATGGTGGTAGGCGCGGATCGCCAGCAGGCCGGCGTACTCGCCCTGCGAACCGGCGTTCGGCTGCAGCGACACCGCATCGTAACCGGTGCAGGCGCACAGCATCTGCTCCAGGTCGCTCACCAGCTGCTGGTAGCCCTGGGCCTGGTTGAGCGGCGCAAACGGATGCAGGGAGCCGAATTCCGGCCAGGTCACCGGGATCATCTCGGTGGTGGCGTTGAGCTTCATGGTGCAGGAGCCGAGCGGTATCATGCTGCGGTCCAGCGCCAGGTCCTTGTCCGCCAGCGCACGCAGGTAGCGCAGCAACTGGGTTTCCGAATGGTGGCTGTTGAACACCGGATGGGTCAGGTAGGCGCTGTTGCGCGCCAGCGCAGCCGGGATTTTTTCTTCGGCGCTGGCTTCCAGCGCGCTGAACGAAGGCAGCGGCTTGCCGATGGCAAAGATGCTCCACAGCGCTTCGACGTCGGCGCGGGTGCTGGTTTCATCCAGCGCGATGCCGACGCTGCCGTCGTCGATCAGGCGCAGGTTGACCGACTGGCTGCGCGCCGCGGCATGGATATCCTGGGTATGGCCGCCGGTATGCACGGTGATGGTGTCGAAGAAACTGGCGGTCGGCACCGCATGGTGCAGCTGGCGCAGGCCTTCGGCCAGGACCGCGGTCAGCCGGTGTACCCGCTGCGCGATCGTCTTCAAGCCTTGCGGGCCATGGTAAACCGCGTACATGCTGGCGATATTGGCCAGCAATACCTGCGCCGTGCAGACGTTGCTGGTGGCCTTTTCGCGGCGGATATGCTGCTCGCGGGTCTGCATCGCCAGCCGGTAGGCCGGTTCGCCGCGGCTGTCGATCGACACGCCGACCAGGCGTCCCGGCATGACGCGCTTGTGCACATCCAGGGTGGCGAAATATGCTGCGTGCGGGCCGCCGTAGCCGAGCGGCACGCCGAAGCGCTGGGCGGTACCGATCACGACGTCGGCGCCGAATTCTCCGGGCGGCGTCAGCAGGGTCAGCGCCAGCAGGTCGGCCGCCACTACCACCAGCGCCTGCTTGTCGTGCGCCAGGCGCGCGGTGGCGGCGTAGTCGTTGATCTCGCCGTTCAGGGTCGGGTATTGCAACAGCACGCCGAAACAGTCCAGCCGTTCCAGGTCCTTGAGATGGTCGCCGACCACTACCTCGACGCCGATCGGCGCGGCGCGGGTGCGCAGCACGTCGATGGTTTGCGGGAAGCAGTCTTGCGAAACGAAAAAGATGTTGCTCTTGCTTTTCGACAGGCGCTGGCAGAAGGTCATCGCTTCGGCCGCGGCGGTGGCTTCGTCCAGCAAGGAGGCGTTGGCGATTTCCATGCCGGTAAGGTCGGTCACCATGGTCTGGAAATTCAGCAGCGCTTCCAGCCGCCCCTGGGAAATTTCAGGCTGGTACGGCGTATAGGCGGTGTACCAGGCCGGATTTTCCAGCAGGTTGCGCAGGATGACGGTCGGCGTGTGGCAATTGTAATAGCCCATGCCGATATGGGATTTGAACAGCTGGTTCTTGCCGGCGATTTCGCGCAAGGCTGCCAGTGTTTCCGCTTCGCTGCGCGGGGCGCCGAGTTTCAGCGGATCGCGCTCAAGGATGGCGCTCGGCACGATTTTCTTGATAAGCGCCTCGATCGAGTCGAAACCGAGGGCAGCCAGCATGGCCTGTTGCTGGGATTGATCCGGGCCGATATGGCGTTCAATGAAATCGGCATGTTGTGCCAGATCTTCAAGAGCAGGCCGTGATTGTGTCATGGGTGCTTCCTTCATTTAATGAACAGTAGAGTTGCGCTTACTTGAGTCTGGCCTTCAAGCCAGGCCCTTGATCATGTCGTCATAAGCTGCCTTGTCCATCAGACCGTTCAACTCTGCCGCATCGTCTATCTTCATCTTGAAGAACCAGCCTTCGCCCAGCGGATCTTCGTTGACCTTTTCGGGCGCATCCGCCAGCGTTTCATTGATTGCGACCACCGTGCCGGCAACCGGCATGTTGATTTCACTGGCAGCCTTGACCGATTCGATCACCGCGGCTTCTGCGCCCTTGGCGATCGCGGCGCCGACTTCCGGCAGCTGCACAAAAACCAGGTCGCCCAGATGGTCTTGCGCGTAAGCAGTGATGCCGACCGTCACCAGGCCATCGTCCCCGACACGCAACCACTCGTGCTCAACCGTGTATTTTTCCTGACCCATGCCCATCTCCTTTATAAAAAACCATGATATTCAAATGACTTATCGAATTTTACGACCGAAACGCCCTGCATGATACCGCCAACCAGTTCGATTCGACAGCGGGGCATGGAGGGGATTCGGCCAGGACGAGCTAAGGCCTTGATTCTGCGGGAATTATCGGCGGCAGGAGCAAATGCGCCGGGAAACCGGCCGAAGGTAACAGCCGGCTAGCGGTAAAACGCGGTGGGCGTGCTGCCGAAATGTTTCTTGAACATGGCGCTGAATGCGCTCTGGCTGCTGTAGCCCTGGTCTTGCGCGGCAGCGGCGACCTTGCCGCCGCGCGCCAGCTGCTCCATGGTCTGCAGCAGCCTGGCTTGCTGGCGCCAGTGGCCGAAACGCATGCCGGTCTGGCGCAGGAACAGGCGGTGCAAGGTGCTGGTGGAGATGCCCAGCTGGGCGGCCCAGGTTTCGATTGTTACCTGCTTGCCGGGAGTGGCCATCAGCAGTTCGCACAGGCTGCGCAGGCGCGCCGCCAGCGGCAACGGCAGATAAAGGGGAAGCACGGTTACCGACGCCAGCTCATGCAGCAGCAGCTGCAGCATGTGCCAGTTGCGCGCGGCAGCGTCATGCGCGGCCGGATTGCCGTGGGCGGCGGCGATCAGTTCGCGCAGCAAGGGCGAGATATCCAGCACGCAGCTGCACGCCGGCAAATGCGGCGAGGCGGCGACGTCCAGCAGCAGCGTGCGCAGCTCGACCTCGCCGTGCATGCGGATCTGGTGGTCGACATGCGCCTGCAGCCAGACCGCTCGGCCCGGCGGCACCATCCAGCGTCCGGCCGCCGCATCGACCGTCATCACGCCCTTGGTCGCATACAGCAGCTGGGCGCAGGAATGGCGGTGCAGCGGGATGACGTGGCCATCCGGGTAGTCCGCGGCCGAGGTCACGACCGCGGCATCGGCGGCGTCCGGCGCCTGGTAATCTGATCCTGCAGTCATGTCGTCGGCCCGGGGGTTTTCAGATCACCTTCTCTTCACGCAGCGCGGCAATGTAATCCTTGCCGTAGCCGAGCTGCGCCAGCACCTCTTCGGTATGCTCGCCCAGCAGAGGCGAACGCGTGACCTCGGTCGGGCTGTCCGACATCTTGATCGGATTGCCTACCGTCAGGTACTTGCCGCGCGCCGGGTGGTCGATTTCGACGATGGTGCCGGTCTGGCGCAGCGATTCGTCTTCGGCGATTTCCTTCATCGACAGGATCGGCCCGCATGGAATGTCGTACTGGTTGAGAATATCCATGGCTTCGAACTTGGTCTTGGTCATGGTCCATTGCTCGATGCGGGCAAAGATCGGCTTCAGGTGCAGCAGGCGCGCCGCCGGCGTGGCGTAAGCCTCGTCGGTGATCCAGCCCTCCTCGCCGATCACCTTGCAGACCGCCGGCCAGACCGCGCCCTGGGTGATGAAATAGATGTAGGCGTTCGGATCGGTTTCCCAGCCCTTGCATTTCAGGATCGAGCCCGGCTGGCCGCCGCCGGATGCGTTGCCGGCGCGCGGCACCGCGGCGCCGAACTTGCTGTCCGGGTATTGCGGATATTCGTGCATGGTGCCGGTGCGCTCCAGCCGCTGCTGGTCGCGCAGCTTGACGCGGCACAGGTTCAATACGGCGTCCTGCATCGGCGCCAGCACCTTCTGGCCGCGGCCCGAAGTGTGGCGCTGGAACAGCGCGCTGACGATGCCCAGCGCCAGGTGCAGTCCGGTGCCGCTGTCGCCGATCTGGGCGCCGGTGACCATCGGCGGGCCGTCGTCGAAACCGGTGGTGGAAGCCGCGCCGCCGGCGCACTGGGCGACGTTTTCATAGACCTTGCAGTCTTCGTATTTGCCGGGACCGAAACCCTTGACCGAAGCCACGATCATGCGCGGGTTGAGTTCCTGGATGCGCTCCCAGGTAAAGCCCATGCGGTCCAGCGCGCCCGGCGCGAAATTTTCCACCAGGACGTCGCAATCCTTGATCAAGGTTTCCAGCACTTCCTTGCCCTTGGGGTTCTTGGTGTCCAGCGTGATCGAACGCTTGTTATGGTTCAGCATCGTGAAATACAGGCTGTCGACCCCGGGAATGTCGCGCAGCTGCCCGCGCGTGGCGTCGCCCTCGCCCGCGCGTTCGACCTTGATCACATCGGCGCCGAACCAGGCCAGCAGCTGGGTGCAGGTCGGCCCTGACTGGACATGGGTGAAATCTAGAATGCGCACGCCATCCAGTGCTTTGCTCATGAAAATCTCCTGTTTATATTTATATTTTCACCGTGCTTTTACCTGCTAGCCGGTTCTGCCACGATCTTAACTGGATTCAGCCGTCAGCGTGGCCAGCCGGGTTTCCAGTTCCGCCAGCCGTTTGCGCAAGGCGCGGTCCTCGGCGAAACGGCTGCTTTCATCGCGGATGACGGCAACGATCGCCGCCACCTTGTTGTCCGCCGTGTGCAGCAGCGCCACCGTGAATGCGATCGACAGGGCATGGCCGTCCTTGTGCACGGCCGGCACCCGCAGCACGTCGTTGCCGTAGCGGGTAATGCCGGTATCCATGGTCTTTTGATAACCGTCCCAGTGCCGCTGGCGCTGGCGTTCCGGGATGATCAGGTCGAGCGACCGTCCCAGCGCCTCGTCCCGGGTAAAACCGAACATGCGCTCGGCCGCCGGATTCCACAAGGTGATGGCGCCCTTGGCGTCGGAAATGACGATGGCGTCGCCGACTGCTTCCACCAATTGCCTGAGATCGGGTTCGGATGACATATTGCTGCTCCTGGTTGTGGCCTGTTTGCGGCCTGTTTGTGGCCTGCATGTAAAAACGGCGTCCTGCTCGGACGCCGTCAACCGTCCTGGGGACGACTCAGGTGGCAATTGCTCGCCTGCTGTCTTCAGACCGCCTGTGCCTTATGCAGTTCGGCAATCTGTCCGGCGCTGTAGCCCAGCACGTCCGCCAGCACTTCGTCGGTATGTTCGCCCAGCAGCGGCGAACCGGTGATTTCCGGCGTCAGGTCGGAGAACTTGATCGGGCTGCCGACGGTCAGGTATTTGCCGCGTTCCTTGTGATCGACTTCGGTGATGGTGCCGCTGGCGCGCAGCGACGGATCGTTGGCCAGTTCTTTCATGGTCAGCACCGGTGCGCAAGGAATGTCGAATTTGCGCAGGATGTCGACCGCTTCGAACTTGGTCTTGTCCTTCAGCCACACTTCTATGGTGTCGAAAATTTCGGTGATATGCGGCTGGCGTGCCTTCGGCGTGTTGTAGGCCGGATCTTCTATCCATTCATCCTTGCCGATCGCCTTGCAGATAGGCGCCCAGGCATGGCCCTGGATAGTGAAATAGATATACGCGTTCGGATCGTTTTCCCAGCCCTTGCACTTGAGCACCCAGCCCGGCTGGCCGCCGCCGCCGGCATTGCCGCCGCGCGGCACCACATCGCTGAATGTGCCGTGCGGGTATTGCGGATACTCTTCCAGGTAGCCCAGCTTGTCCAGGCGCTGCTGGTCGCGCAGCTTGACGCGGCACAGGTTCAGCACGCTGTCTTGCATCGACACGGCGACGCGCTGTCCCTTGCCGGTCTTGTCGCGGCCGATCAGCGCGGTCAGGATGCCGATCGCCAGGTGCATGCCGGTGTTGCTGTCGCCCAGGGCGGCGGCGCTGACGGTCGGCGGGCCGTCCCAGAAACCGGTGGTGGAAGCCGCGCCGCCGGCGCACTGGGCAACGTTTTCGTAGACTTTCAGGTCATCGTAATGATGGCCGTCGCTGAAGCCTTTGACCGACGCCACGATCATCTTCGGATTCAGCTCGTTGATGCGCTCCCAGGAAAAGCCCATGCGGTCCAGCGCGCCCGGTCCGAAATTTTCGACCAGCACGTCGGATTCCTTGATCAGCTTTTCCAGCACCAGCTTGCCTTCGGGCTTCTTGGTGTCGAGCGTGAGCGAGCGCTTGTTGCTGTTCAACATGGTGAAATACAGGGCGTCGACATCAGGGATATCGCGCAGCTGCGAGCGGGTCACGTCGCCGGAACCAGGACGCTCGACCTTGATCACGTCGGCGCCGAACCATGCCAGCATCTGCGTGCACGCAGGACCGGCCTGCACGTGCGTGAAGTCGATGATGCGGATGCCGTCGAGTGGTTTTGCCTTGCTTGTTTCTTTGCTCATTTCAAATCTCCTGTTCAACTTGATCGAATTTTATGTGGTGGCCGAGCGGCTTTTTTGTACACTTATTTATACATAGTTTGGGCCATGGTCCCCGGCGCATACACCGCAGGATCGACCCAGATATTGACCACCGCGCAACGCCGCGTCTTGCGCACCGCTTCCCGGGCCCGCTGCAGCGCCCCGGCAATCTGCGCCGGATCGCGCACCTCTTCGCCATGCCCGCCCAGCATCTCCGCAAACTTGCCGTAAGGGATGTCGCTCAGCAGGTTGCCCACGTTGCCGCGCTCCTCGCCATACTTCGCCAGCTGGCCATAACGGATCTGGTTCATCGCCGAGTTGTTGCCGATCACCGCGATGTACGGCACCCCGAAACGGTTCGCCGTCTCCATGTCGAACGAGGTCATGCTGAACGCGCCGTCGCCGTAGTAGCACATCACTTCCTTCTCCGGATTGGCCAGGCCGGCCGCTATCGCAAAGCCGGTGCCCACCCCCAGGCTGCCCAAGGCGCCCGGATCCATCCATTGCCCCGGATTGCGCGGACGCACCGCCTGCGCCGAAATCGTCACCACGTCGCCGCCATCGCCGATGTAGATCGTGTCGTCGTTCAAGAATTCGTTGATCTCATACGCCACCCGGTAAGGATGGATCGGCGCACTGTTCGACTTGAACAGCGGCATCAGCTTCTCGGTCGCAATCGCTTCCTGCTGCTGCAGCTGCTTCATCCACGCGCGCCGCTTCTCTTGCGCAGTCTTGTTGATGCGACCGCTGGCCGCCTGCAATACCGCGCCCAGGATCGTCCCCGGATCGCCCACCAAGCCCAGCGTGATGTCGCGGTTCTTGCCCACCGTGCGGTAATCCTGGTCGATCTGGATCACTTTCGCGTTCAGCCCCAGCCGCTTGCCGTAGCCCATCCGGAAGTCGAACGGCGTGCCCACGATCAGGATCACGTCGGCCTTGTCGAATCCTTCGCGCCGGGTGCGGTCGAAGTGATGCGGGTCGCCCGGCGGCAGCAGGCCGCGCGAGGCGCCGTTGAAGTACGCCGGGATATCCAGCCCGCGCACCAGGTCGATCGCTTCCTTGTGTCCGCGCGAGGACCAGACCTGGCCGCCGTACAGCACCACCGGACGTTCCGCCTGCACCAGGATGTCGGCCAGCTTCTCGATATCGGCCACATCGCCCAAGGATTTGACCGAAGCGCGGTATTGGCCCGCCGCAGGAATCACCGCCTTGCTGATGTCGATCTCGCGGTCCAGCACGTCGCGCGGGATTTCCAGGTAGGCCGGGCCGGGCGCACCCGCAAAACAGGCGCGGATCGCCATCGACACCATGTCGGCCACCCGTTCCGTGGAACGCACGCCTTCAGAGAATTTGGTGATCGGACGCATCATTTCGGTATGCGGCAAATCTTGCAGCGAACCCATCATGTGCTGCGTGATGCCGCCCTGGCCGCCGATGTGCAGCACCGGGCTTTCCGAACGGAACGCCGTCGCAATCCCGGTCACCGCATTGGTGCAGCCCGGACCGGCCGTCGTCACCACCACGCCCAGCTTGCCGGTCTGGCGCGCATAACCGTCGGCGGCGTGCGCGGCAACTTGTTCATGGCGCACATCGATGATGCGGATGCCTTCGTCGATGCAGCCATCGTAGATGTCGATGATATGGCCGCCGCACAACGTAAAGATGGTGTCCACGCCTTCATTCTTGAGCGCACGCGCCACCAGGTGGCCGCCAGACACGACCCCGGCGTCGCGGCTCTTGCGCTTGAGCGTATCGTCGGCAGTCGTGCTCGACACGGCCCCAGGCGCTACCTTCGATTCGTTTATCACTGCTGCCATTGCTCCTCCTGTTATCGGTTATCTGCCGCCGCAAGACCTCTTGCCTTGCTTGAGCTTGATGCCATCTTAGCCAGCTCATAGAGGGAACGGCATTGACCTCGGTCAAGTTTTCACGCATCATCTTCGTAGCTGTCGACCATCCCTGAAAACGCTTACATGACTCTCATAGAAAACCACCCAGAGAAAAACATCATCCGTGTTCAGCTCAGGCAAAATAATGTTTTAAAAGATCTGGACGAGAGCGAAATGCTCGAGCTGGAATCGCATCTGATGGTCGTGGATGGCGGCAAAGGGGAAATTCTGCTGCACCAGGGCATCCATGAAATGGAGCAATATTTCATCCTGGACGGCATACTCAAACGCGTGGTGACAAACCAGCAAGCCAAGGAAATGATCCTGCGCTTCGCCGACGAGCGCGACATGGAGACCAGCTACGCAGCATGGCGCCTGAAAACGCCGACGCCGTACAGCATCGTGTGCGTCTCCAAGGCACGGGTTGCCAAACTGCCATTGCAGCAATGGGCGGCGTTCATGGACAAACATCCGAAACTCAAGCAAACCTTTGAATACGAAGTGATGCGCCTGATGAGCGAAATCATGGCGCACACCATCACCTTGCATTTGCTGGATGCGCCGGGCCGCGTGCATCGCTTCCTGCGCAAGCACCCTGACCTGTACGACCGCATGCCGAAAAAAGAGCTTGCGACCTACCTGAATATTTCCCCGGAAACGTTGAGCAGGCTGAAGCACCAGGGAAAAATCTGAGCAAATCCAAACCGCAGGAGCCATCGTGTATACCCTGTGTATACACGGTGCCTCCGAAACACTGAATCAAGCTTCCGTAGCCCTCAAGCCTGGCCACATCGGCGGAATACTGTTGTATTCCTGGCAGATCTCCTTTTATTGCGGCGCAAGATATTGACAGATGACATACCTGTTATCGGATAATGTCATTAGAAAAGTCATTATTGAAAACATATAATGCAAAGCAGCATAAGAGATTCTTACTTTGACAGGAGCACTACCGTGACTACAGCAACCAACAGCTACACCCCGGCAAGCAGCACTGGTTTTTCCGCAAAAGTGGCAGGCATCGCCTATGCTGTAGCCGCGACTCTTCTGGCAGTCAACCTGCGCGAGTCCCTCGACACAGCAACTAGCGGCGACAAGACAGACGCCAGCTACACCTGGGGCCTGTAATTCCCCGCGATGCAAGCGCACCCCGGTGACGCTTGCAGGTGCAGCAAAAAACAGCCGATCATCGATCGGCTGTTTTATTTTTGGCGGCCGATTCACAGCCCTCACCCATCTTCCTGAACAGCGCTCCCGCGCCGCAGCATAATATAGATATCCGGTCAGGTTATATCACCAGGAAAGCCCAGGTCTAAACCAGGAAGATTGAGCCCGATCAATGCGCGGCCCGCGGCATCTTCGTACACTGGTCCGATTGCCAACCATCAGGATCGGATCCCATGCGCGCCATCAACATCACCGCCTTCGGCGGACCAGAAGTCTTGCAGCTCGGCGAACAACCCGTACCTGCCTTCAAGGCCGGCGAACTGCTGATCAAAGTGCAGGCCGCCGGCGTCAATCGTCCAGACGTATTGCAGCGCGCCGGCCACTATCCGGTGCCGCCCGGCGCCTCCGCGCTGCCCGGCCTGGAAATTGCGGGGGAAATCGTCGACGGCGATTTCAGCAATACCGCCTGGTGCAAAGGCGACCTGGTGTGCGCGCTGGTCCAGGGCGGCGCCTACGCCGAATACTGCACCGCGCCGGCGGCGCTCTGCCTGCCGGTTCCCGCCGGCTGGAGCGTGCTGGAAGCAGCCTCGCTGCCGGAAACCTTTTTTACCGTATGGAGCAACGTATTTGATCGCTGCCGCCTGGCGCCGGGCGAAACCTTGCTGGTCCAGGGCGGCACTTCCGGCATCGGCGTCGCTGCGATCCAGATCGCGGCCGCGCTGGGGCACCGGGTATTCGCCACCGCCGGCTCCGAGGAAAAATGCCGTGCCTGCGAAGCGCTGGGAGCGGAGCGCGGCATCAATTACCGCACGGAAGATTTTGTCGAAACAGTCAAGGCCCTGACCCAAGGCAAAGGCGTGGATGTGATCCTCGACATGGTGGCGGGCGACTATATCCAGCGCGAACTGAACAGCCTGGCCGACGACGGCAGGCTGGTGTTCATCGCCATGCTTGGCGGCGCCAAGGCAAATGTCCATTTCGGCCAGGTCCTGCTGCGCCGGCTGACGGTGACCGGATCAACCTTGCGGCCCAGGCCGCTGGCGTTCAAGGCCGCCATCGCCAGCCAGTTGCGTACCCATGTCTGGCCGCTGCTGGAGAGCGGAAAAATCAAGCCGGTGATTTTCCAGGTTTTCCCGCTCGAACAGGCCGCGCAGGCCCACGCACTGATGGAAAGCAATGCGCATATCGGCAAGATCATGCTTTCGCTGTGACAGCTTGGCGGGACGACGCCAGGCGCCGTCCCGCGCGCCAGGATCAAGTCGAACGTTTCACCGCAGCCGCGGCATGCGGATCGAATGCCGAGGAATAAGCGGGAACGCCTTTGTCGACCCAGCGCTTGCGCATCGGCGCCAGCACGAACTTGGCGACCAGGCCGGCGCCGATGGTGATGATGGAAGCGGCGAGGAATACCCGGTTCCAGGCGCCGCCGGCGGACAGCACCGAAGTCAGCGGCACCAGCAAAGCCGCGGTGCCCTTCGCAGTGTACAGCGTACCGGCATTGCCGGCGGCGAACTTGCTGCCGAAGGTGTCGGCGCAGATCGCCGGGAAGATGGAAAATATCTCCCCCCAGAACAGGAACACCAAGGCCGCAAACAGCATGAAGGCATACGGGTTATGGCCGTACTCCATCAACCCCAGCAAGGCCACGCCTTCGCCGATGAAAACGATGAACATGGTGTTTTCACGGCCGATCTTGTCGGAGATGAAGCCGCACAGCGGCCGCGTGAAACCGTTGCACAGATTGTCGATGGACAGCGTCATGGTGAGCAAGGGCAAGGTTACGCCGAGCAGCGTTATCGGCAATTTGGCGATGCCGAAATCCTTGGCGATCGGCGCCAACTGCGCGGTAGCCATCAAGCCGCCGGCGGCGACCGCGACGAACAGCACATAGATCAGCCAGAACACCGGCGTCTTGATCATCTGTCCCGCCGTGTAGTCGATTTTTGTCATGGTGATCTTTTTCGATACCACCACGCCCTTGGGCGGCGCCGGCCTCACCATCATCAAGGCCAGCAGGAAAATGCATACGCCCTGCAGGATGCCGAAGAACAGGAACGCCCTTTCGTAACCGGACGACTGGATCATGTTGGCGATCGGGATCACCGTCACCGCGGCGCCGGCGCCGAAGCCGGCAGCGGTCAGGCCGGCCGCCAGGCCGCGCCGGTCGGGAAACCATTTCAGGGCGTTGCCGACGCAGGTGCCGTAGACGCAGCCGGCGCCGATGCCCGAAATGATCGCCGCGGCATACAGCTCGAACAGGTTGGTCGCCATCGAGTTGATCACCCATCCGGCGCCGGCAAACAACGCACCCATGGCGATCACCGGACGCGGGCCGAACTTGTCGACCAGCCAGCCCTCGATCGGCACCAGCCAGGTTTCAGTCACGATGAAAATGGAAAACGATAATTGAATTGCCGCCTGGCCCCAATGATGCTTGGCGTCCATGGGATTGACGAACAAAGTCCAGGCATATTGCAGATTGGCGACCAAGCCCATGCAGATGATGCCGATAATCAGTTGAATCCAACGATTAGGAGCTCGCTTGGTGTTGCTGGTATCCATGTATCTTGTCTCCTGATGATTTTAGGATGCTTATTTATTATGGGTGCGTGTTATTGAATGCATATTGTTTTGGTGCTGCCGCAAATATCCCTGTGGTCGCAATATGCGGAACTTGCGCCATGATTCATTTTGCGAGAATTTCCTGGCTTAATCCTTGACGACGGTTAAGATTGCGCGCTTTGCCGCCGCGCCGGATCAGCCGTACGCCGCGCTTCAGGCGACGCGCTGCAGCTGTACCTGGCCGCGTTCTTCCTCGAAGGTCTTGGCCAGCAGTTTGACCAAGGCATAGACTGTATCGAGATGCGGCGTCGGTGTATGCGTCAGGCGCGCCAGTTCGATCACCGAACCCACCAGCGCGTCGATTTCCAGCGCGCGCCCGGCTTCCACATCTTTCAGCATCGAGGTTTTATGCTTGCCGATTTTCTCGGCGCCCGCGATCCGCTTGTCGAGCGGCACGCGGAAGGTGATCCCGAGTTTGTGGGCGATGGCCTGCGCCTCGGTCATCAGCGCAGCGGCCAGCGCGCGCGACAATGGAAACTGGCAGATGTCGACCAGCGTCGAATGGGTCAGCGCGCTGATCGGATTGAAGCTCAGGTTGCCCCACAGCTTGAGCCAGATTTCAGAACGGATGTCGTCCAGCACCGGCGCCTTGAAACCGGCTTTCACGAAACATTCTGAAATGCGCGTCACGCGTTCGCTGTGGGAACCGTCCAGCTCCCCCAAGGGAAAACGTTCGCCTTCAAAATGGCGCACCACGCCCGGCGCTATCAGCTCGGAGGCCGGATACACCACGCAGCCGATTACCCGCGACGCCGGGATTTTTTCGCTGATCTCGCCGCTCGGGTCTACCGTTTTCAGACTGCTGCCTTCCAGCGCGCCGCCGTTCTTGTGGAAATACCAATAAGGAATGCCGTTCTGCATGGTGACGATTGCCGTCTCCGGCCCCAGCAGGTGATGCAGCTGGTCGGCGATGCTTTCCAGCTGGTGGGCCTTGAGCGCCAGGATCACCAGGTCCTGGCGTCCGGCCAGCCGATAGTTGTCGGTGGCCTTGGCCCGAGCGATGTGTTCCGAGCCATCTTCCAGGATCAGCTTCATGCCGTTGCGGCTGATGGCGTCGAGGTTGGCGCCGCGCACGATAAACGTGACGTCTTCGCCGGCCAGCGACAGCTTGGCGCCGACATAGCCGCCAATGGCGCCGGCTCCTACAATTGCGATTTTCATGATTGCTCCGTACTAGTAATAAAAAAACTGGAGGCCCCGCTGCAGCTTGCGCCTACTCAAAACGGTTGCTGAGCTTGCCGATGCCTTCGATCTCGATTTCCACCGTGCTGCCCGGTTTCATCGAGCCGACCCCGACCGAGGTGCCGCACAGGATGATGTCGCCGGGATAAAGCGTCATGTCCTGGGAGATCAGGCTTACCAGCTGCACCGCTGAAAACAGCATGTCGCTGACCGGGTAATCCTGCCGCACTTCGCCGTTCAAGATGGTCCTGACCGTCAGCGTCTCCGGATCCAGACCGCTGGCCACCACCGGTCCGAACGGACAGAAGGTGTCGCAACCCTTGGCGCGCACCCACTGCGCAAACGACGGATCGCGGTTCAGGATGTCGGCTACCGTGACGTCGTTGGCGCAGGTATAGCCAAAGATGTATTTGCCGGCCTCGGCTTCGGCAACCCGGCTGGCGGCCTTGCCGATCACGATGCCCAGCTCGCCCTCGAAGACCACCTTGCCGCCGGCGGCCGGCTGGCGAATGGTTCCCTGCGGATCCAGGTAAGAATTCGGCGACTTGATCAGGTACAGCGGTTCGGCCGGCCGCGCCAGGTTCAGCTTGGCGCCGAGCGCGCCGAAGTTGTTCCACAGCGCCAGGATCTTGCTCGGCTGGGTCGGCATCAGCAGCTTCACCTCGGCCAGGTCGACAAACAAGCCGGACGGCTTCGGCGCGTCGAACATGGCGCCCTCCCATAGCTGGACCCGCTTGCCCTCAAGGGTGCCGAAGCGGATCGTGTTTTGGTATGTAAACCGTAACCAGCGCTGTATCATTTTCAATCTTCCCCGACCTGTTAAGAATGTGACGGCATCGCCCCAGGGCAGCAGGCAAGCCATGTAAATATTTGGCGCACACCTGCCCTGTCGCCTCCGGTTGCGGATGCGGGCAAGCTGCTGCTATGTGGATAAAATGGCGCGAGAGAATGACGCGGGAACCGCAGCGCTGAGCGGACTGCCTTATTTCTCCAGGCTCTTGAGGGGATCGCCCTCAAGAGCCTCCGGACAAGATCCGATGATGGTCAGACCAGGCGGTCAGGAACGCGGCCTAGCGCTTTCAGTTCTGCTTCTCTCACTTCGTGTTCTGGAATCGATTCATCCATGATTGCCTTTCGCATCGGTTTCAATACAAACCACGCCAGCAACGCGGCTACCGCGTTCATCACGCTGCTGACCACAAACACCGCTTCCCAGCTGCCGGTGGCCGCCGTCAGCATGCTGGAAAACGGCACCAGCAGGGCCGCGGTGCCTTTCGCGGTATACAAGAGGCCGGCGTTGGCCGCTGCATACTTGCTGCCGAACGTGTCGGCGCAGGTAGATGGAAACAGGCTGTAGATTTCGCCCCAGGCGAAGAACACCAGGCCGGTCAGGACCACGAACAGCAGCGGATCGGCGCCGAATTTATACAGCATCAGGATGCCGAACGATTCCAGCGCGAAGCAGATGAACATGGTTTGTTCGCGTCCGATCTGGTCCGACACCCAGCCGAAGAACGGCCGCGTCAGCCCGTTCAGGACACGGTCGATGGCCAGCGCGAAAGTCAGCGCAGGCAAGACCAGGCCCATGATGTTGACCGGCACGTCCATGACCTTGAAGTCCTTGGCGATCGGCCCCAGCTGCGCCGTCGCCATCAGGCCGCCGGCGGCGACCGTGACGAACATCAGGTACATGATCCAGAACACCGGCTGCCGCAGCACCTCGCTCGGCCGGTAGTCGCGCCGGCCCTGCTGCACCTTGATCTTCAAGGCCGCGCTGCCCTTCTTCAGGTAGCTCGGCGCCGTCTTCAGCCCGAGCGCTATCAGGAACACGATCACGCCCTGGCCGATGCCGAAGTAGAAGAATGCGGCTTCATAGCCGCTGCTCTTGATCATGGCCGAAATCGGGATGATGGTGATCGCCGAACCGGCGCCGAAGCCGGCCGCGGTAAGCCCCGCCGCCAGCCCTCGCCGGTCGGGAAACCATTTCAGCGCATTGCCGACGCAAGTGCCGTATACGGCGCCGGCGCCAACGCCGCTGATGGCGGCTGCGATGTACAGCATCGGCAAGGAAGATGCGAAGGAATTCAATACCCAGCCAAGGCCGCACAGGATGCCGCCCACCAGCACCACCGGGCGCGGGCCGAGCTTGTCGACCAGATAGCCTTCGATAGGCACCAGCCAGGTCTCGGTCAGCACGAACACGGTAAAGGCAATCTGGATCGCCGCCTTGCTCCAGCCGTACTTTTCAGAAATAGGATTGACAAACAAGGTCCAACCGTACTGCAGGTTGGCAATCATGGCCATGCAGATGATCCCCATCACCAGCTGCCACCATCGATGGGAATTCGATACCTTGCCCCCCAGGGCACTGTCTTGATTCATGTCTCCGTCTCCAAATTATGGTTGGTTTTCTACGTCGCCATGAACACCGCATTGTGCCTAGCATTGTGCATGGGCGACCATGAGTTCTATGTCTGCCATGCATCCCTTATCCGACCGCGTCGCCGTCTTTTGCGGCAATCGCGGAGAATGCATGGTCGCACTGATTGTGCGAGGACTTGTGCCGGCGATCCTTGACTGCGGTCAAGATTAGTAGTTTTCCATCCCTAAAAAAATACCGGGCCCGCCAGGAACAAGTCGAATTCATTAATTCACATGCAATTTGGCGCTTGCGGCTGCTTTTGCAGCCCCGCGCCGGTATCGAAAACCATGCTGCATCAGACGCCGACTTCGGCCCGCTGCACTTCCGCCCAGTTGACGCTGAAGCCGAGCTGGCTGCCGGAAGCCTTGATGTTTTCCAGGCATTGCGCCCTGGCGCTTTCGATCGCCTTGATCAGGAAATCGGCGTCGTAGGCATTCAGCAGGTGGCGCTGGTGGGTTTCGATATAAGTGCAGATCACGTTCTTTTCGCCGGCGCCCGCGAGCAGCGAACGGTAGGTGTCGTAATCCCAGTGCCAGCTCAGGCCCAGCTCGTGGAAAGCGGCGTTATAGGCATGCAGCGATGTTTCTTCGGCGGGGTCAAAAAAGGTGCGCTCGATGGTGATGCTGGCCATGATTCATTTCCTCCTAAATACAGGTTTCAGTGATGGGAACCGCCTGACGGGTTCATCTGCATTTATCGCCAGACTTGAAGCCATGGTAGGGAAAATAAATCATTAGTCATAATTAAAGTTTTTGCGCATAATCATTAGCATATACTTATAAATCAAAAGGAGGCAAAGATGAAGAACGCCACGCTGCGGCAGCTGAAAACCTTCGAGACCGTGGCGCGCCATCTCAGTTATTCGCGGGCAGCCGAAGAATTGCACCTGACGCAGCCGGCCGTGTCGCTGCAGGTCAAGCAGCTTGAAGAGCATGCGGGCTTGCCCTTGTTCGAGCAGCTGGGGAAGAAGATCTACCTGACCGCCGCGGGCGTGGAAATGCTGCGCCATGGGCGCCTGATCATCCAGCAGTTCCGTGAAGCCGAAGACGCCATGGCGCAGCTGAAAGGCGTGTCCGGCGGCAGGTTAAATGTCGCCGTGATCAGCGCCGGCGATTATTTTTTCCCGCGCTTGCTGGCAGAGTTCCAGCGCCGCCATGAAAACGTCAGCCTCAAGCTGACCGTGCATAACCGCGAAGAGCTGCTGCGCAACCTGCAGGATAACCAGACCGACCTGGCGATCATGGTCCGGCCGCCGGAAGACCCCGGCATGGTCCGGCGCGCATTCGCGCCCCACCCTTACGTCATCGTGGCCTCGCCCCAGCATCCGCTGGCGGGCAAGAAACGGATTCCGATGGCGCGCCTGATGCGCGAAACGTTCATCGTGCGCGAAAGGGGGTCGGATACCTGGAATTCGATGCAGGAGAGTTTTGGCGACCACCTGGCGCAACTCAATGTCGGCATGGAAATCAAGAGTTTTGAAACCATCAAGCAGGCGGTTATCGCCGGCATGGGCGTCAGTTTCCTGTCGGTCCACACCATCAGCCTGGAGCTGCAGGTCGGCAACCTGGTGGTGCTTGATGTACAGGGGTTTCCGGCAATGCTGAACTGGTATGTGGTGCATCGCCAGCACAAGCAGCTGCCGCCGGTGGCGATCGCCTTCGAGAATTTTTTGATGAGCGACGGCGCTCAGCTGATTGAAACGTTTACCCGTTTCAAATTGAAGCCCTAGGGACAGGCTCTAGGCCGCCTTCAATTCTTTTGTCTTTCTGGGTCGTCCGCCCAGCTTGCCGTTTTCGCGTGCAGCCTTGGCTTTCGCCTCGGTGGATATCTTGCCGCCCATTTTGCCGATCTCGGACGCCATCCAGCGTTTTGATCCAAGAAAACCCTCAAGCAATGCCGGCAGGTACAGATCGGCATCGATGTGCGGAAAATGAATTCCCAGGCCGGAAGGTGTAATTTCGGCGTCGGCAAGCTCGGCCTGGTGAGCATGCTCCAGGCCTTGCACGTGCTTGGGAGAAAATGCCAGCTCCAGGCCGGAGGCAAGCTCGATGACGATGCGCGCTACGCGGCGGTCATAATGCACCGCCACCGCAGCCGGAAATGTTTTCCTGGCAGCGGCAGCGCGCTGGTTGGCTGCTTCAAAAGCCTTATCGGTAATGTCCATGTATCTCACTCCACTTGTCGCAAAGAGCAGCCAGGCAAACGTTGAGCCCGCTCGCGATTTTGCTCAGCTCTCTCTGGGAAAACGCATAATTCTCTGGCAATTCGGCTGGTCCATCCGGGCAATGCAGGTTAAACACCGCCTCGCATCCGTGCCCGATAACATGAACGTGGGCTGGGCGATGATCGTTTGGATAAATCGTTACACGCAGTCCGAAAATTGCTAGTACAGTGGGCATTATATCAAAAACCCAAGCGCGCTGGGTTATTTTTATTTATCAGAAATTCAACTTTACTCCAAGTTTATGTAAGGAAAATCACAAAATCGCAGGCGCCTGTCAAAGCACCGCTGCGCGATGACTACGCAAGGTCTCCAGCACAATGTCCATCAGATCCGCGCCATCGTGCTGGTCCACATACTGCAACAGGGAACGCCGCATGCGCGGCTCCCAGAAACGCTTGATGTGGCTGGCGATGTCGCTTTGCGCCTGGGCCCTGTCGGGCATGGTTTCAAAAAAGCTACCGATCTGGTTCGCCATCTTTATAAGATTGTCCGGGTTCATTTTTTCCCTTTGCTGGATCGATTCATTTGCTTACGGCATCGGCCAGTTGGCCGGCCTCGCCTGCCAGCAGCCCCAGCTGTTCGCGGTTGAAACGGCTGTATTGCTGCTGCCATTCGGACGGCTGCGCCACAGGCATCACCTGGACAGCCGTGACCTTGTATTCCGGACAATTGGTAGCCCAGTCGGAATTATTGGTGGTAATCACATTCGCGCCCGATTCCGGGAAGTGGAAAGTGGTGTACACCACGCCAGGCTGCACCCGCTCGGTCACCGTAGCGCGCAATACCGTCTGCCCCGCACGCGACTCGATGCCGACCCAGTCGTCTTCGCGTATGCCGCGGTCCTCGGCGTCATGCGGATGGATCTCCAGCCGGTCCTCGCTGTGCCACTCGACATTCTCGGTGCGCCGGGTCTGGGCGCCGACGTTGTATTGCGACAGGATGCGGCCGGTAGTCAGGATCAGCGGATATTTTTGCGTGACCTTTTCATCGGTGGCAATGTATTGCGTATTGATGAATTTTCCCTTGCCGCGCACGAATTCCTCGATGTGCATGATCGGCGTGCCGTCCGGCGCCGCATCGTTGCACGGCCACTGGATGCTGCCCAGCTTTTCCAGCCTGGCATAGCTGACGCCATGGAAGGTCGGCGTCAGCGCCGCGATTTCATCCATGATTTCGGATGGATGCTTGTACGGCATTTCATATCCGAGCGCCTTGGCCAGAGCGATAGTGACTTCCCAGTCCGACAAGCCGGCCTTGGCAGGCATCACCTTGCGTACGCGCGAAATGCGCCGTTCGGCGTTGGTAAACGTGCCATCCTTTTCCAGGAACGACGATCCCGGCAGGAATACATGCGCATACTTGGCTGTCTCGTTGAGGAAAATATCCTGCACCACGATGCATTCCATGTTCGACAGAGCCGCCGTCACATGCTGGGTGTTCGGGTCGGACTGCACGATGTCCTCGCCTTCGCAGTACAGGCCCATGAAACTGCCGTCCATGGCGGCATCGAACATGTTCGGGATACGCAAACCAGGCTCAGGGCTCAGGCTGACGCCCCAGGCTTGCTCGAATTCGCCGCGCACGGTGCTGTCCGATACATGGCGGTAACCAGGCAACTCATGCGGGAAGGAACCCATGTCGCAAGCGCCCTGCACATTGTTCTGGCCACGCAGCGGATTGACGCCGACACCTTCGCGGCCGACGTTGCCGGTGACCATGGCCAGGTTGGCGATGCCGATCACGGTAGTCGAACCCTGCGCATGCTCGGTGACGCCCAGGCCGTAGTAGATCGCGCCGTTGCCGGCAGTGGCAAACAGGCGCGCCGCGCCGCGCATCTCTGCCGCCGGTATGCCGGTGACGGCTTCCATCGCTTCCGGCGAATTGTCCGGGCGCAGCACGAAGGCCTTCCAGTCGGCGTACGATTGGCGGTCGCAACGCTCTACGATGAAATCGACCTGTTCCAACCCTTCCGACAGAATCACGTGGGCCAGGGCTGTCACTACCGCGACATTGGTGCCGGGCCGCAGCTTCAGGTGGTAGTCGGCTTGCACATGCGGCGACTTCACCATTTCCGTGGTGCGCGGATCGACCACGATCAGCTTGGCGCCCTGGCGCAGGCGGCGCTTCATCTGCGATGCAAACACCGGATGGCCGGAAGCGGGATTGGCGCCGATGATCATGATCACGTCCGATTGCATGACCGAATCGAAAGTCTGGGTGCCTGCCGATTCGCCCAGCGTCTGTTTCAAGCCGTAGCCGGTCGGCGAATGGCAGACGCGGGCGCAGGTATCGACGTTGTTGTTGCCGAAAGCCGCCCGCACCAGCTTTTGCACCAGGTAGGTTTCTTCATTGGTGCAGCGGGAGGACGTGATGCCGCCTATCGCATCCTTGCCATGCTTGGCCTGGATCCGGCGGAATTCGCTGGCTGCATATGTCAGCGCTTCATCCCACGACACTTCGCGCCACGGATCGGTGATCTTGCTGCGTATCATCGGCTTGGTGATGCGGTCCTTGTGAGTAGCGTAACCCCAGGCAAAACGTCCCTTGACGCAAGAATGGCCGTGGTTAGCCTTGCCATCCTTGTGCGGCACCATGCGCACCACTTCATTACCCTTCATCTCGGCCTTGAACGAGCAGCCGACACCGCAATAGGCGCAAGTGGTGATCTTGCTGTGCTCGGCCTGGCCCATCATGATCACGGTCTTTTCGGTCAGGGTCGCGGTCGGGCAAGCCTGCACGCAGGCGCCGCAAGACACGCATTCCGATTCCATGAAACTGTCCAGCTGCCCAGCCGATACCCGCGATTCAAAACCGCGGCCGTCGATCGTCAATGCAAATGTGCCCTGGGTTTCCTCGCAGGCGCGCACGCAGCGGTTGCAGACGATGCATTTCGACGGATCGTAGGTGAAGTAAGGGTTCGATTCATCCTTCTTCATCTTCAGGTGATTGTCGCCTTCGTAACCGTAGCGGACTTCGCGCAAGCCGGTCACGCCTGCCATGTCCTGCAATTCGCAGTTGCCGTTGGTGGGGCAAGTCAGGCAATCGAGCGGATGATCGGAGATGTACAGTTCCATCACGCCGCGCCGGATGTCGGCCAGCTTGGGCGTCTGGGTCCGAACCTTCATGCCCGGTTCGCACGGCGTGGTGCACGACGCCGGATAACCTCTGCGCCCTTCTATTTCGACCAGGCACAGGCGGCAGGAACCGAACGGCTCCAGGCTGTCGGTGGCGCATAGCTTGGGCACGCTGATGCCTGCATCCATGGCGGCGCGCATCACCGATGTGCCAGCCGGCACATCGACGTTGACGCCGTCTATTTCCAAGGTGATCACCCGTTCCGACAAGCGCGCCGGCGTACCGTAATCTATTTCATTGAGCTGGTTCATTCTCTGTTCCTCCTGTGGGCCGCTGCATCCAGGTGTACGACCCGGGCGCAATGGCTTGACGCTCTGTTCGTGTTTCAGTTGACGCTTCAGGCTGCCTTGCCGGCTAGCGCAGGCGGCGCACCAAAATCTTCCGGAAAATGGTTCAAGGCCGACAGTACCGGCAACGGCGTCATGCTGCCCATCGCGCACAGCGAGCCGTTGACCATGGTGTCGCACAGGTCGCGCAGCAGATGGATCTGCTGGACTTGCCCGGCGACGATCTTGTCGATCACTTCCACCCCGCGGGTCGAACCGATGCGACAAGGCGTGCATTTGCCGCAAGATTCGGCCACGCAGAATTCCATCGAGTAGCGCGCCTGCTGCGCCATGTCGACGCTCTCGTCGAACGCCACCATGCCGCCATGGCCGACCGTGCCGCCGACCGCGGCAAAGGCCTCGTAGTCAAGCGGCGTATCGAACAGCGACGGCGGCAGGTACGGCCCCAGCGGGCCGCCGACCTGCACCGCGCGCATGGCGCGGCCGCTTTCGGTGCCGCCGCCGAAATCGAACAGCAGTTCGCGCAGGGTCACGCCAAACGCTTTCTCCACCAGGCCGCCGTATTTGATATTGCCCGCCAGCTGCATCGGCAAGGTGCCCATCGAACGTCCCTGCCCGAAATTCTTGTAGAACGCGGCGCCGCGCGCCAGCACTATCGGCACGCTGGCCAGCGTGATCACATTGTTGATCACGGTCGGCTTGCCGAACAACCCTTCGATCGCCGGCAGCGGCGGTTTGGCGCGCACCACGCCGCGCTTGCCTTCCAGGCTCTCCAGCAAGGCGGTTTCCTCTCCGCACACATAAGCGCCGGCGCCCTTGCGCACCTCCAGCTGGAAATCCTTGCCGAAACCGAGGATGTTCCGGCCCAGGAAACCGCGGGCGTTTGCGATAGCGATCGCTTCGTTCAATACCGCAATCGCATGCGGATATTCCGAACGGACATAGATGTAGCCGTAGTCGGCGTTGACCGCGAGGCCGGCGATGGTCATGCCTTCGATCAGCACGAAGGGATCGTCTTCCATCACCATGCGGTCGGAAAAGGTGCCGGAGTCGCCTTCGTCGGCGTTGCAGACGATGTATTTCTGCGCAGCCTGCGCGCCCAGCACCGTCTTCCATTTGATGCCGGTCGGGAAAGCCGCGCCGCCGCGCCCGCGCAGGCCCGAGTCCAGCACTTCCTGCACGATGTCGGCGCTTTGCATGGCCAGCGCGTTTTGCAGGCCCAGGTAGCCTTCATGCGCCAGGTAGTCGTCCAGCGACAGCGGATCGGTGATGCCGACGCGCGCAAAAGTCAGGCGTTCCTGGTTCTTCAGATAGGGAATTTCATCGACCAGCCCCAGAGCCAGGCGATGCTGGCCGCCGGCCAGGAAATCCGCGTCGAACAGGCCGGCGACGTCTTCCGGCTCAACCGGTCCGTAGCCGGTGCGGCCAGCGGCCGTCGCCACTTCGACCAGCGGCTCCAGCCAGAACATGCCGCGCGAACCGTTGCGCACCAGCGTGATTTCCTGGCCGCGCCTGGCCGCTTCGGCCATGATTGCTTCGGCAACCTCGTTGGCGCCCAGGGCCAGCGCGGTCGAATCGCGCGGCACATAGATGGTGATGCTCATGACGCACCTCGCTTGGCTTGCAGCAACCGGTCAAGCTTGCCGTGGCTGACCCTGGCGTGCAATTCGTCATTGATCATGATGGCCGGGCCACAAGCGCATTGGCCCAGGCAATACACGGCTTCCAGGCTGAACTCGCCGTCCTTGGTGGTGCCGTGGAAATCGCAGCCTAGCGCAGCCTTGGCATGCGCTTCGAGCGCCGCCGAGCCGCGCGCCTGGCAAGCCTCGGCGCGGCAGATCTGCACCACGTGGCGGCCGGCCGGATGCTGGCGGAAATAATGATAAAAACTGATCACGCCATGCACTTCGGCGCGCGAGAGATTGAGCTCTTGCGCGATCATCGGCACGCTTTCAGACGGGATGTACCCGGCCGATTCCTGGATCGCATGGAGGATAGGCAGCAGCGCGCCAGGCAATGCCTTTTGCGCCGCGATGAGCGAAGCGATGCGGTCCATGTCTACAACTTGATGCATTTCCATTACGGCTCTCCTGCGTGCCGATGCATCCGGATGAACAATCGTCATCCAGATGCATCGGCTTGCAACATGATGGCTAAACAGCTTATTTGTACATGGTTTGGGCCATGGTCCCCGGCGCATACACCGCAGGATCGACCCAGATATTGACCACCGCGCAACGCCGCGTCTTGCGCACCGCCTCCCGCGCCCGCTGCAGCGCCCCGGCAATCTGCGCCGGATCGCGCACCTCTTCGCCATGCCCGCCCAGCATCTCCGCAAACTTGCCGTACGGGATGTCGCTCAGCAGGTTGCCCACGTTGCCGCGTTCTTCGCCATACTTTGCCAGTTGGCCGTAGCGGATCTGGTTCATCGCCGAGTTGTTGCCGATCACCGCGATGTACGGCACACCGAAACGGTTCGCCGTCTCCATGTCGAACGACGTCATGCTGAACGCGCCGTCGCCGTAGTAGCACATCACTTCCTTCTCCGGATTGGCCAGGCCGGCCGCTATCGCAAAACCGGTGCCCACCCCCAGGCTGCCCAGCGCGCCAGGATCCATCCATTGCCCCGGATTGCGCGGACGCACCGCCTGCGCCGAAATCGTCACCACGTCGCCGCCGTCGCCGATGTAGATCGTGTCGTCGTTCAAGAACTCGTTGATCTCATACGCCACCCGGTAAGGATGGATCGGCGCACTGTTCGACTTAAACAGCGGCATCAGCTTCTCCGTCGCAATCGCTTCCTGCTGCTGCAGCTGCTTCATCCACGCGCGCCGCTTCTCTTGCGCAGTCTTGTTGATGCGACCGCTGGCCGCCTGCAATACCGCGCCCAGGATCGTCCCCGGATCGCCCACCAGGCCCAGCGTGATGTCGCGGTTCTTGCCCACCGTACGGTAATCCTGGTCGATCTGGATCACTTTCGCGTTCAGCCCCAGCCGCTTGCCGTAGCCCATGCGGAAGTCGAACGGCGTGCCCACGATCAGGATCACATCCGCCTTGTCGAATCCTTCGCGCCGCGTGCGGTCGAAGTGATGCGGATCGCCCGGCGGCAGCAGGCCGCGCGAGGCGCCGTTGAAGTACGCCGGGATATCCAGCCCGCGCACCAGGTCGATCGCTTCCTTGTGCCCGCGCGAGGACCAGACCTGGCCGCCGTACAGCACCACCGGACGTTCCGCCTGCACCAGGATGTCGGCCAGCTTCTCGATATCGGCCACATCGCCCAAGGACTTGACCGAAGCGCGGTATTGGCCCGCCGCAGGAATCACCGCCTTGCTGATGTCGATCTCGCGGTCCAGCACGTCGCGCGGGATTTCCAGGTAGGCCGGGCCGGGTGCACCGGCAAAACAGGCGCGGATCGCCATCGACACCATGTCGGCTACCCGTTCCGTGGAACGCACGCCTTCAGAGAATTTGGTGATCGGACGCATCATTTCGGTATGCGGCAAATCTTGCAGCGAACCCATCATGTGCTGCGTGATGCCGCCCTGGCCGCCGATGTGCAACACCGGGCTTTCCGAACGGAACGCCGTCGCAATCCCGGTCACCGCATTGGTGCAGCCCGGACCGGCCGTCGTCACCACCACGCCCAGCTTGCCGGTCTGGCGCGCATAACCGTCGGCGGCGTGCGCGGCAACTTGTTCATGGCGCACATCGATGATGCGGATGCCTTCGTCGATGCAGCCATCGTAGATGTCGATGATATGGCCGCCGCACAACGTAAAGATGGTGTCCACGCCTTCATTCTTGAGCGCACGCGCCACCAGGTGGCCGCCAGACACGACCCCGGCGTCGCGGCTCTTGCGCTTGAGCGTATCGTCGGCAGTCGTGCTCGACACGGCCCCAGACGCTACCTTCGATTCGTTTATCACTGCTGCCATTGCTCCTCCTGTTATCGGTTATCTGCCGCCGCAAGACCTCTTGCCTTGCTTGAGCTTGATGCCATCTTAGCTAGCTCATAGAGGGGACGGCATTGACCCCAGTCAAGTTTCCTTCCTTTTGTTTCCCCAGGCGCAGCTGTCCCGCGCAACGCAAGCAGGCGGGAGTGAAACAGGATGGATTTGACAACAAGCGGATCTTGCCGATGTGAGATGTAAAGACTGTTCAGTCCTTGCCACGGCCATGGCGACCGGCGCCGAGCGCGAACCTGGCGGCTCCCGCTTCGCCTTCGGCGAATACAACCGGCACGCCTTGCACGCCCTCGCGGCGCAACGCCTCGGCTAGCGGCAGGTCCCACTGTTCATAGGCGGAACGGCGGTCGGCCAGCATGCATTGCTGCGGAAAGCCGGCGATCTCGCGCGCCAGATCTTGCGCCGCCGCCAGCGCCGCGCCGGGCGGCGTGACGCGATTGACCAGGCCCATGGCCAGGGCTTCGGCCGCCGTCACCGGACGGCCGGTGAGGATCAGGTCCAGCGCGCGGCCCATGCCGACCAGGCGCGGCAGGCGCACCGTGCCGCCGTCGATCAGGGGCACGCCCCAGCGCCGGCAAAACACGCCCAGCACGGCGTCTTCATCGGCCACCCGCAGGTCGGCCAGCAGAGCCAGCTCCAGCCCGCCGGCCACGGCGCAGCCGTTGATGGCGGCGATCAGCGGTTTCGACAAGGCCATGCGGCTAGGCCCCATCGGGCCGCTGCCGCCGCCATCGGCGCGCAGTTCGTTGCGCAAGGCAGGATCGCCGATAGCGCTGAGGTCGGCGCCGGCGCAAAAATGGCCGCCGGCGCCGGCCAGCACCGCCACCTTCAGCGCCGGCTCGGCTTCAAACCGTTCCAGCGCCAGGCGCAATGCCTCGGCCATCGGACGGTCGACTGCATTGCGTTTTTCCGGACGCGCCATGGTGATGGTGCAGATGGCGCCGTCGGTGTCGAACGAAACGGTATGCATGGCCTTTTGCCTTTCTGCCTGCCAGGCGGCTGCTTCAGCTATAGGTAAAACGACTCCTCAGATGGTCTCGATTGCCCGCATCTCGCGCGCCGCCACCGACAGCATCGCCAGGTCGACATTGCCGCCCATCTGGAAATCGGTGAGCAGGCGGCGATAACGTTCCAGCGGCGTGCGGCTGGCCGCTTGCCACACCTCGATCATGTCCTGCGACTGTTCCAGCGACGGCGACAGCTGGATCACCTTGGCTGTCAAGGCGCGCTGCAAGCCTGTCAGGTCGCTCTGCAAGGCGGTGCGCGCCAGGGTCTGCCAGTGCGAATCGACCGGCAGCGCGCCGGCCCGTTCGCGCATCCAGCCGAAATTGAGGTTGACGTCCAGCGCGAAATAGACCGCCGCCACCAGTTCCAGGCTGCGCCCGGTGGAGGCCGCCACTTCGGCGATGTCCAGCACCGCGCCGATCAGCTCGGCGCTGGCGACCCGGCGCGCCAGCTGCTCGGAGACGCCGGCCTGTATCAAGGCGTCGCGTTTTGCCTTGAGCGCTTCGGCGTCGCTGGCCGCCAGCAGCGAGACCAGCTGCGGTCCCAGCTGGTCGGCGGCCTGGCGGAAACGGGCCACCGTGGCTTCGATCGACGCTTCCTGGGCATGGCGGTGCAAGAACCAGAAGCTGGCGTGCTCGATCAGTCCGCCGACGTCGACAAACATCTGCGCCTGCAAGGCGTCCGGCACCAGGTTATCGAGGGCGTCGATGTCGCGCCAGATTTCCTCGAAACCGAACACCTCGCGCGCGATGACGCTGGCGCGCATCACCTCGACCGGGCTGGCGCCGCTTTCATCTGCCAGCTGGTGGACAAAGGTGGCGCCGACCCGGTTGGCCAGCGTGTTCACCAGGTAGGTCGAGATGATTTCGCGCGCCAGCGGATGGCGCCGCATGGCCTCCGGATAACGTTCGCGCAGCGGCTGCGGGAAATAGGCAGCCAGCGAACCGGCGATGAACGGGTCCGACGGCAAATCCGACGCCAGCAGCTCTTCATACAGCCACATCTTGTCGTACGCCATCAGCACCGCGCGTTCCGGCGTGGTCAGGCCCTGCTTGGCGGTCTTGCGTTCCGCGCACTCTTCTTCCGACGGCAGGAATTCCACCGCACGGTCCAGCCGGCCGGCGCGCTCCAGGAAGCGGATCAGGCGCGACTCCGGCTCCAGCAGGCTGGCGGCGCGGCGGCCCGCCACCGACAGCGATTGAGTCTGATAGTAGTTGTCGGTCAACACTTGCAGGCCGACTTCTTCAGTCATTTCCGCCAGCAGCTTGTTACGCTGTTTCTCGGTCATCTCGCCTTCGCTGACGATCAGGCCGAGCATGATCTTGATATTTACTTCGTGGTCGGAGCAGTCGACGCCGGCGGAATTGTCGATGGCATCAGTACAGATGCGGCCGCCCTTCTGCGCAAACTCGATGCGTCCGAACTGGGTGCAGCCGAGGTTGCCGCCTTCCGCCACCACCTTGCAGTTGAGTTCGGCGCCGTTGACCCGGATCGCATCGTTGCTGCGGTCGCCGACCTGGGCGTGGCTTTCGCGTGCCGCCTTGATGTAGGTGCCGATGCCGCCGTTGTAGAGCAGGTCCACCGGCGCCAGCAGGATGGCGCGTATCAGTTCGGCCGGCGCCAGTTCGCTGGCGGTCACGCCCAGCGCCGCCTGTACTTGCGGCGTCAGCGGAATGGTCTTCAGGCTGCGCGCATAGACTCCGCCGCCGCTGGAGATCAGGCTGGCGTTGTAATCGGCCCAGCTGGAGCGCGGCAAGGCGAACAGGCGCTCACGTTCGGCAAAACTGGCGGCCGGATCGGGATCCGGGTCGAGGAAAATGTGGCGATGGTCGAAACCCGCCAGCAGCTTGATATGGCGCGACAGCAGCATGCCGTTGCCGAACACGTCGCCAGACATGTCGCCGATGCCGACCACCGTGAAATCCTGCTCCTGGGTATTGACGCCGATTTCGCGGAAATGGCGCTTGACCGCTTCCCAGGCGCCGCGCGCGGTGATGCCCATTTTCTTGTGGTCGTAGCCGACCGAGCCGCCGGAGGCGAAAGCGTCGCCCAGCCAGAAGCCGTATTCGGCGGACACCGCATTGGCGTAATCGGAAAAGCTGGCGGTGCCCTTGTCGGCCGCCACCACCAGGTAAGGATCGTCGGCGTCGTAGCGCACCACGTCTTGCGGCGGCACTACTTTGCCGTCGACCAGGTTATCGGTCAGGTCGAGCAGCCCGCGTAGGAAATTCTGGTAGCAAGCCACGCCCTCGCGCAGGTAAGCATCGCGGTCGCTGGCCGGCGGCGCGCTCTTGAGCACAAAACCGCCCTTGGAGCCGACCGGCACGATCACCGCATTCTTGACCATCTGCGCCTTCACCAGGCCCAGCACTTCGGTGCGGAAATCTTCGCGCCGGTCCGACCAGCGCAAGCCGCCGCGCGCCACCTTGCCGCCGCGTAGGTGGACGCCTTCGAAACGCGGCGAATAGACCCAGATCTCGAACATCGGCTTGGGCGCGGGCAGCCCCGGCACCTTGGCCGGATCGAACTTGAACGACAGGTAGGGCTTGGGCTGGCCGTCGGCGCCGTGCTGGAAATAATTGGTGCGCAAGGTGGCGCTGATCACGCCCAGGAACTGGCGCAGGATACGGTCCTCGTCGAGGTTCGGCACCTGGTCCATCGCTTCTTCGGTCTGCTGCAGCAAGGACTTGGCCTTGGCTTCAGCGCCGGCCGCCTGGGCCGGGTCAAAGCGCACCAGGAACAGTTCGACCAGCTTGCGCGCAATCGCCGGGTTGGCGGTCAGGGCCTGTTCGATGTAGGCGTTGCTGAAAGTGGAGCCTACTTGCCGCAGGTAACGCGCATAGGCGCGCAGGATGGTGACCTCGCGCCAGTTGAGCCGGGCCCGCAGCACCAGCCGGTTGAGGTCGTCGTTGTCCGCTTCACCGCTCCAGACGCGGGCGAATGCATCTTCGAACACGCCCTTGATGCGCTCGATCTCGACTTCGCTGTCATCCGCGGTCTGCATGCCGAAATCGTGTATCCAGGCCGGCTCGCCATCCTGCAGTTCGATGCGGTAAGGCCGCTCCTCGTTGACCTTGACGCCCATGTGCTCCAGCATCGGCAGGCTCTGCGACAGCGCCATCGGCTTGCCGGCGCGGTAGATTTTCAGGCGCAGCGAGGCCGGCGCCGCTTCGATCGGACGGTACAGGCTCATGGCCAGCCCGGTATGCTGCTGCGCGGTTTCCAGCAAGGCGATGTCGTGCACGGCAGTGCGCGCCGAGTAGTCTTCGCGGAAACCGGCCGGGAACGACATCGCATAACGGCGCAGCAGCCGCGTGCCCTGCTCTTCACCGCGCTGTTCCAGCAGGGCTTCGGTCAGGTCGTCCTGCCAGCGCCGCGTGGCTTGCACGATGCGCGCTTCCAACTGTTCGACATTGATGTCGGCGACGCTGCCCGGCTCGGTGCGCACCGTGAACTGGATGCGCGCCAGCACCGATTCCGACAGCAAAGGCGTGAATTCGACGCCGGTGCCGTTGAAGGCTTCCAGCAGCAAGTCCTGGATCCGTTCGCGCAGCTCGGTGTTGAAACGGTCGCGCGGCACGAACACCAGGCAGGAAACGTAACGGCCGAAGGCGTCGCGCCTCACGAACAAGCGGGTGCGCTGGCGCTCTTCCAGGCGCAGGATGCCGCTGGCGGTATCGAACAGTTCGTCTTCGTCGACCTGGAACAGTTCGTCGCGCGGGTACTGCTCGAGGATGGTGGTCAGGGTCTTGGCCAGGTGCCCGCGCGGGACAAAACCGGCGCGCTCCAGCACTTTCGCCACCTTGCGCCGCACCAGCGGGATCTCGCCGGTCGGCACCATGTAGGCGGTCGAGGTATACAGGCCGACAATGCGGCGCTCGCCGACCACCTTGCCGCCGGCGCCGTAGCGCTTGACGCCGACATAGTCGAGGTAACCGGCGCGGTGCACGGTGGCGCGCGAATTGGCCTTGGTGATGAAGATCGGCGACTGCGCATCGATGATGCCTTGCGCGCTGACCGGCAGCCTGGTCATGTCGGCGCGGTCGGCGGCGCGCAGGGAATCGCGCAGGATGCCGAGGCCGGAACCGGCCATGCCTTGCAGGTAATTTTCGCCGTCGCTGACGATCAGTTCGTAGTCGTGATAACCGAGGAAGGTGAAATGGTCGTCTATCATCCACTCCAGGAAAGCGCGCGCCTCGGCAATTTCATCCTGCTGGGCGGCATCGCCGTTGTCCTGCTGCTTGAGGTCGTCGATGGCGGCGCTGGCTGCCGCCATCATCTGGCGCCAGTCTTCCACCGCGGCGCGCACATCGCCCAGCACCTTGAGCACGCCGTCGAGGATTTCTTCCATCCTGGCTGCCTCGGTGCAGCGGTCGACTTCGATATGGATGGTCGATTCCAGCTTCGCCTTGTCGCCATCCTTGCCGCCGCTCTCGCTGGCGCGCTGGATTTTCTCGACCTGGCCGGCGCCGTCGCGCCAGACCCTGAACACCGGATGGATCACCGCATGCAAGGTCAGGCCGAGGCGGTTGATCTCGGTGCTGACCGAATCGACCAGGAAGGGCATGTCGTCGTTGACGATCTCGATCACGCTGTGGCCGGACTGCCAGCCATGCTCGTCCACCCGCGGATTGTAGATGCGCACCCGCGGCGTGCCGCTGACGAAGTGCCGCGCAAACTGCCAGTGGGCGACGGCGGCGCCGTAGAGGTCGGCGATGTCGCGGCTCAAGACCTGCTCTTCCCCCGCTTGCGCGTAATACTCAAGCAGGAACGGCTGCATGGTGGCGAACACTTCCTGCGGCAGGCGATCGCGCGCGAACTCGACCATTTCTGCCAATTTCTGCTGCTTTCTTTCGACGGCGGTGCTGGGCATGGTTTTCTTTCGAACAGTGGTTAACTTCGAGTCATATCCTGCTTAGATTCTACCTATCGGAGGCGCAAAACCACAGGCTTTTTAAAAAAACAACCCGGCGCCGCGCCATGCCTCGGCGATCCTGTCATTCTGCGGTAAAACGCGTGTGCTAGCTTCCCTGGCTTGAGAACGTCCCATGGCATAAGGAAGCAGCAATGATGCAAAGATTTCACAACCCGGTCGCAATCCACTTTGGCGCAGGCAGCCTGCAGCACCTGCCGCAACTCACGGGACCAGGCAAGGTCGCCCTGGTGACATTCCCGGAAGCGCGGGCGCTGGGCCTGGTCGCCAATGTTGAGCAACTGCTGGGAGAGCGGCTTTCTTATGTCATCGACAACGTGCAGCCCAATCCCGACGTCGCCGAACTGGGTGCGATGTACGACCGCTTCTGGCAGAACGGGCAGGCATGCGAGACCATCGTGGCGCTGGGCGGCGGCAGCGTGATCGATACCGCCAAGGCATTGCTGGTCGGCACCGCCAGCGGCAGTTTCCAGGAATTGCTGGCGCTGCTGGCCGAAGCCAGGCCGTTTGTGCCGCCCATGGCCAAGAAGCTGGTCGCGATACCGACCACCGCCGGCACCGGCAGCGAAGTCACGCCTTGGGCCACCATCTGGGATGCCGGCCGGCAAAAGAAATATTCGTTGCACCTGGATTGCACCTGGCCCGCGGCGGCCATCGTCGATCCCGGGCTGATGCTGTCCCTGCCGCAGAAAATCACCATTTCCACCGGACTGGACGCCTTGTCGCATGCGCTGGAGTCGATCTGGAACGTTAACGCCAATCCGATCTCGGACACCTATGCCGTATCGGCCATCCATGCCATCCTGGCCTGCCTGCCGGCGCTGAAAGCGGACCTCGGCAACCTCGACCTGCGCTCGGCCATGGCGCTGGCGGCGCTGAAAGCCGGCCTGGCCTTCTCCAACACCAAAACCGCGCTGGCCCATTCCATTTCCTACGAGATGACGCTGCGCCATGGCCTGCCGCACGGCATCGCCTGTTCATTCACGCTGCCCATGGTGCTGCGCATGGCCTGGGGCGCGGACCCTGGACGCGACGCCGTGCTGCAGCAGGTGTTTCGGGCCGGGCCCGAGGCGGCCGAACAGCAGCTGCGCCAGTTTCTGCTGCAACTGGAGGTTGGCAGCCGTTTTTCCGACTACGGCGTGACGGCCGAAGAAGCACAACGGATGCTGCGCCGCGCCATGGACGGCGCGCGCGGGAAAAACTTCATCGGCAAGGACGACACCCTTGTTTTTGCCTGAAACCGCCACCCCTGCTTTCCCTCAAAACCCCATCGCCGGCATACCGGCTTAGCAACAACGGCCTCCTCAGCAAAATCTTCCCCCTCCGCCAACCCGGCAAAGCCAGGCCCCCAGCCTGGCGCTGTTTTCCACCTTCCCCGTTTTTCCTCGCAGCCGCCGCTCCAGCCCATCTCACTACATTCCTTTGACAAGCCGGATCTTCCCGAAAATATCAGAAGAACAATGAACTATTATTAAATTCGTTGAAAATCAATTTAATTAAAATGTTTACGTTGATTAAATCGTTTTTAATGATTACCATAATTCCTGAAGGTAACTTGCTGCATCGCAGTAGTCGTAACAGCCGCTTTGGATGATGCTGGATTCAAGGCTTGAAAGCGAGTACGGACCTTCATTCGCTTTTTTGATAGTCCAATAAGATAAATCTCATGTCACACTCAACACACTTGACCTTCCTCCAGTATGTTTTGGGACAGGAGCTCCCAAGGCGGATTGCCGACACGGCGATCCTGGCGATCGCCGCCAACGCCGTCGCCTATTTCGTTTTTCATGCAAGCCTGTCCGAAGCGGCGCCAGTCCACATGGTGCTGCTGTATTTCTGCTGCGTGCTGGCGTTCATGCTGTTCGCCAAACTCGATCTCTACACCGCCTGGCCGGAACGGCCCGCTTCGGCCACGTTCGTGCGGCTGGCGGCATCCTGGGCGCTGGTGCTGATCCTCGGCATTTTCATGAGCCGCATGGTGCCCGGCATCGGCCGCATCTCGCATCACTGGCTGCTGTACTGGTACCTGACCGGCATGGTCCTGCTGCTGCTATACCGCTTTGCCTCCTTCGCCGCGCTGACGCGCATGCGCAAGCAGGGCTTCAACTTCAAGCGCGTGATCATCGTCGGTTATGGCGAAACCGGGCAGGAAATGCACCGGCGCGCCCTGCAGCAGCCGTGGATCGGCTACGAGGTCAATGCCGTGGTCGGCAGCGCCGAACAGACTGAAAACCTGGAGGACGCCAATATCGCCCGCATCAACAAGCTGGAAGACATCCATGCTTACGTCAGCGCCAACCAGATCGATGAAATCTGGATCACCCTGCCGATGAGCGCGGCGGCGCAGCTGCGGCCCCTGCAGATCCACCTGCGCAATACGCTGGTCGACATCCGCTGGGTGCCGGATACGATGGCGATCCAGATGATCAGCCGCCGCATGACCAACTTCCTCGGCACCCCGACCGTGGAACTGAACCGCCCCGCTCCCAGCGGCGCGCGCGGTATCTGCAAGCACCTGCTCGACAAGCTTTTTGCATTGGTAGCGCTAACTGCCCTGACCCCGCTGTTCGTGGCGATCGGCGTCGCCATCAAGATTTCGTCGCCGGGACCGGTATTTTTCAAGCAAGTGAGGCTGGGCTTGAACGGCAAGAAATTCATGATCTACAAGTTCCGTTCGATGAAGCTGCACCAGGAGCACAACAAGGTCACCCAGGCCACCCAAGGCGATCCGCGCATCACCCGGATCGGTCAATTCCTGCGCCGCACCAGCCTGGACGAGCTGCCGCAGTTCATCAACGTCCTGCTGGGCGACATGTCGGTCATCGGCCCGCGCCCGCATGCCTTGCAGCACAACCAGATGTATGAAGAACTGCTCGACCTGTACATGGTGCGCCATCGCGTCAAGCCCGGCATTACCGGCTGGGCCCAGATCCACGGCCACCGCGGCGAAACCGACACCCTGGAGAAAATGGAAAAGCGGGTCCAGTTCGACCTGCATTACATACAGAACTGGTCGTTCCTGATGGATTTCCGGATCCTGCTGTGGACCGCGTTCAAGGGCTGGAGCGGCAAGACCGCCTATTGACCGACAGTTTTCCTGGCGCCGTCCGCGGCGCCTTTTTTTACAAACCTATCTTCAAGAGTCATCAGCATGCACAAAAAAATCACCAAAGCCGTATTTCCCGTGGCCGGCCTCGGCACTCGCTTCTTGCCCGCCACCAAGGCCAGCCCCAAGGAAATGCTGCCCGTGGTAGACAAACCCTTGATCCAGTATGCGGTGGAAGAAGCCGCCGCCGCCGGCATCACCGAGATGATTTTTGTCACCGGCCGCAACAAGCGCGCCATCGAAGACCATTTCGACAAAGCCTACGAGCTGGAAGCCGAACTGCTGGCCAAGAACAAGCAGGCGCTGCTGGAAGTGCTGCGCCAGATCAAGCCCAAGAATGTCGAATGTTTTTATGTGCGGCAGGCGGAAGCGCTGGGCCTGGGCCATGCCGTGCTGTGCGCCGAGCGGCTGGTGCACGGCGAACCGTTCGCGGTGATCCTGGCGGACGACCTGCTGGACGGCGCCACGCCGGTCATGCGGCAGATGACCGGCCTGTATGCGGATTATGGCAGCAGCATCATCGGCGTCGAATCGATCGCTCCGGTGCAAAGCCGTTCCTACGGCGTGGTGGCCGGCACGCCGGCCGGCGACCGGCTGCACAAGCTGCACGGCATCGTTGAAAAGCCGGCGCCGGAAGATGCGCCGTCCAACCTGGGCGTGGTCGGACGCTACATCCTGAACGCATCGATTTTCGACCACCTGCACACGCTCCAGCCAGGCTCGGGCGGCGAACTGCAGCTGACCGACGCCATTGCCTCGCTGCTGCGTCAAGAAGCAGTGATGGCCTACCAGTTCGAAGGCACCCGCTACGACTGCGGCAGCAAGCTCGGCTACCTGCAAGCCTCGGTAAAATTCGCACTGAAGCACCCTGAAGTCAAAAAGGAATTCCGCGAATTCCTCAACAACTTCATCGCCGACAAGATCTAGGACCTAGTCATACAGCGTGACCGCCAGCGGCGACGGGCCGGCGTTGAGGTCAACGCTGGCGGCGCCTTCCGGGCAGGGCTTGTCGCCCTGCTGCGGATAAAATTCGCTGATCACGCAGCGCTGTCCCTTGTTCCGCGGGATCGAAAAGCCGCCGCCAGGATGCGCCGCGGAACTCCACACGACATGCACGCTGCGTTTTGCCGGCGCCCCTGGCTGGCTGTTCAACACCAGCTGATAAGCCTCCCCTGCTTTCTCGCTGCCGGCCAGCTGGGTATCTTTCAGCTTGCCCAGCAAGTGCTTGAGCGCGGGCAGAGCCAGCTTGGCCTGGCCGCTGCTATCGGTCAATCCGTAGTTCTGTTCGCGCGCGGCCCGGTCCGGCCCGGTATCTTGCCACTGGTAGATATTCACCAGCGGAATGCCGGCGAACACCGTGGACAGGTATTCACGCAGCACCAGTTGCGCCTGGCCGCCCTGGTCCCTGGCTGCGGTAAAGTTGGAATATCCCCATTCGGAGGCAATTATTGGCAGTTCGCCCTTGCCGTACTTGTGCAGCAGCTCGCGACTCTTGGATGCATCGCCGGCCAGCGTCTCCGGGATTTTCCGGTATGGATGCACCGAAACGCCGCTCAGGCAATTTTGCACTGAGATGGCCAGCAGCTTGTCGTCGGGGATTTGGGGCTGCAGGTTGGGCAGCTTGGCGAAACCGAAACCAAAGATGTTTTTCCTGGCGCCGCCTTTTTGCTGTTCCAGCCCCGCGCAGATTTTCTGGATGGCCGGCACCAGGCCGGATTGCAGCATGCCCGGCTTCAGGAAAGTCGGATTGTCGGGTTCGTTCCACAATTCCCACAGGATGTTCGGATCCGCGTACTGGTTCAAGGTGGCCAGCGCGAACCTGGAAAAATTGTCGGCCGCATCCAGCGGCGTCATGGCCGTCGACATCATCCGCTTCGGCTGCACCCACACCGTGGCGCCGCCGAACAGGGTGATGATCGGTTTCAGCTGCGCCTTGCGCAAGCGCTCCAGCAATTCCGAAAAATCCTGCGGCTTGTCGCTGACCGGCGGACGGGTGCCGAACCTGACATATTCGAAACCGGCGTCCTTGATGGCGGCCAGCTGCTGGCTGGTTATTTGCGACGGATTGATCTGGACGCTGATGGCCGCCGGATAGGCGGAGCGGATGCCGTATTTTTCCCACGCCGACGCATGAGAAGCCGCCAATACGCCGCACACAGGAATCAGCCATGCTGCAGGTAATTTCATCTTTCGCTCCGGTCGAATAGGATCCAGTTGGACGGCAAAGGCGCTGATTGGTTTATCGCAAGCGAGAAAATAGTTTCTGGTAGCTGGCGATGAACTGGCCGGGAGAAAAACGCGTCAGGTAAGAAGCGCGCGCCGCCTCCGCATAGTCGCCCAGGCTGGCGCGGCTCAGGTTTTCCAGCTTCTCGGCCAGGTCGCCCGCGGTACAGTTGAAGATCAGGCCGTTGACCGCGTGCTCGACGATATCCGGCAAGGCGCCGCGGTTGCTGGCGACGACCGGCACATAACTGCGGAAAGCTTCCAGCGCCGTCAAGCCGAATCCCTCGGCGCGCGACGGCATCACCAGCACGTCGGCCAGGTCGTAATAGGCGTTGATCTCGGCCTGCCCGATCCAGCCGTAATAATGCACGTTGGCGGCCTCCAGCATTTCGATCTGCAGGTTCGCCAGCACCGGCGCGCCGACGATGTGATACACATATTTCGGCCGTTTCTTTTGCAGGATGCGGATGGCGTCCACCAGGATATCGTAGCCCTTCTGGTGATCCAGCCTGCCGACGAACAGTATGTGCAGATGGCCGTCGTCCGGGTCTTCCTTGGCCGGCGGCAGGATGCGGTCGAGCACGGTGTTCTGGATCAGGATGCAGTTACGGGAAAAGCCGAACTTGCGATTGTTGACATGCTCGTAACGCGAGATATCGATCACCGCGTTTGGAATGTAAGACATGATTTTTTCGATCGCGCGGGTCACCAGGGTCACCGATTTGCTGCGGTCGCGGAAACTGGCCCAGCCGTGGGCGCAATAAATGGTCTTCACCTTCCGCCCCAGCCATGGCTTGGCCAGGCACAGCGCCACGCCGGCGAAGGTGCTGTGGGCATACACCATGTCCGGGCGCGATTTGCGCACCTGGCGCACGATTGCAAGCGCCAGCTTGAACGGCCCCAGGCCGCCGCGCGAATGCGCGTGATGGTGCACGCGCTCCGCTTTCAGCTGGTCGGCCTGGGCGGCAGGCACCAGGTAATCGAAACGGCAGTTGAAATCGGCGCTGAGGCGTTCCAGCGTTTCCAGGTAGGTGGCGACGCCGCCCTTGATCGTCTCGGCCACGTTCAACACATGCAGCGCGGGTTCCTGCTTTTGCATTTAAGTCTCCCGATAAAAATGCGCCGGTGCTGGCGCTGCTGCCGGATGGTGCGAGAGGATGCGCCCCGGCTGAAGGTAATCGATGCCGAATACGCAAAAGGCGTAAGCGGTCAGGTGACGGAAAAACGACCCGAGGTCAGGCTCGAAGAAAGTCTGGATGGCGAAATTGGCGACCAGCAGCAGGAACAGCGGATGTTTGTGGTTATGCCGCCGGAACATGAGCAATGTCAGCAGCCATAGCGTGAAAGACAGGAATATCTCTTGCACGCGCAGGGAAAATACGGGAGCGAAATAAAAACGCAGCGCGGCAAAACCGGCGTTCGGGAAAGCCGTCATGATGCCGTTCGGCGTCAGGACATTCGAAAAGATGGTCTTCGAATCAGACAGCCCTTCTCTTTCCATGTTGATGATGTCGCGCGCCTGCTGCAGCTGGTTCCAGAAATCCCCCGGCAGCGCCAGGCAAGCCGCCATGATGCCCAGCACGACCACGGCGCGCAGCTTGCCGCGCGTGCTGAACACGATATGCATGACCACCATGATGGCGGCGATCAGCACGTAGTAGATACGGAACTGCCAGGCGTATAACAGGTAGATCGCGACCACCAGCGCCGTCCTGCCGTGGTTGGATATGCGCCAGGTGCAGACATGACACACCAGCAGATTCAGCAGGATGACAATGATCTCTTTCGACAGCTTCAGGTTGAACAGCGTAAACGACAGCATCAGGACGCAGGCAAACGCCAGGTCGACCAGCCGCAGCGATTTCCTGCTGATATAAAAGATCACCGAACAGGTAGCCGCCAACAGCAGCACCTGCGACCAGGCCGACCCGAGGAAAGAAAAAATCACCGCCGTGCTGACGAACGAATTCTGTTCGGTCAGCCTGAGGTCGGTATATTTCATCAGGTCGACGATCGTGGTTTCATCGGTGAAGAAATAACTCGGAAGAAATGCCCGCTGGTACATATAGATGAGCGCGGTCAGCACCAGCATCAAGATCCCGCAGATGAGCCGGATATCGGGTGCGATACGCTTGTCGAATAAGGAACGCATGGTTGCCTATGCCGCTGCCGTGACAGCCCTCGCCGCTGCATCCGGCCCTGGCGCGGGCGCCCTACCGGCCAGGCCGCAATGCTCCAGCAAGGCGGCGATTTCGGCCGTCAATTGCTGCGTCAGGCGCTGCTTCTCGCCGGTGCCGTCGACTTGCAGCGCCTGGTACAGCAGCTTGAACGTGCGGGTGACGTCGGGCACCGGCGCCGGCATGAAAAAGCGGCCGCGGCCGGTGAGCTCGAAAAACGACTGGACCTTGCTGTCCCAGTTCAGGCCGATGCTCGGGATATCCAGTGCGTAGGCGACAATGTTGGCGTGCAGCCGGTGCGCGATGATGCAGTCGCACCGGCCGATGTTGGCCACCAGCTGCGACGGCGTCCCCGGGCGCGGCAGGTTGACGATCTCTGGATCCAGCCCCGCCGCCAGCGCATCCTTGAACGCCTCGTCTTCCGGCGAGCCGTTGGTAAACAGGTGGACCCGGTATCCCAGCGTCACTGCCTGGATCGCCAGCTCCTGGAAATATTTGCCGATGCGTTCGCTGTAATCCTGTTTTTCCACCCCGGCCTGATTCAGTTCCAGCGGACTGGAGATGCAGATTCCCAGCACGTTGCCGGCAGCGCGCGGCGGCAGGAAGGCGGCAAACGTCTGCTGCGAATAGATGCCCGGATCCGGCGTCACCTTGACATCCAGCGGCTGTCCCAGGATCAGCTTCAGGTTCTGCGCCGAAGCGATATCGCGGGTGCTGGCCTGGATCGGCGCCAGGTTTTCCCAGGCGCGCTTGGTGAGTCCGGTGCCGGCGCTCGACATGCTCTTCGATACGCCGACGCCGAATACCGCCACCTTGCCGGATTTTCCGGCGGCCTTGACCGCTTTCGACAGCAGGAACAGCTTGACCGGGAAATTCAGGTGCACGTCCAGCAGCAGCTGGCCGCCGCCGACCACCACCAGGTCGGCGTCCGCCAGCTGGCTTATCCACTTGCGGCGCCAGCGCAGGAAATACTGCAGGCTGAAATAGGTGCAGACAGCGTACGGACGCAGCAGCTTCGGCACCTTGCTGACCAGCGATTTTTTTGAAATCCCGGCCGTCACATAATCGTCGCGGCCGGCGATATCGAGCGCACCGACCTGCGCGCCGGGAACCCGCTCCAGCAGCAGCTGCTTGATGTTTTCATAGATGACGCCGTCGCCCAGGTTGGGGCTATAGGGAACAGCGCAGATCACGATTTTCATATGGCCACCACTTTCAGACTTTTACGGATTTGATAAAACATGATGAAAGCGGCGAGCCCCAGGCCGAACACGGTCGGCACGAACACCGTGCTGACCGAGGTCGCCGGGCGCGTGGCAAACACCAGCACGAAACACAGGAAACCGCCCGCCACCGCCCAGCTGGCCAGGTGGGTCAGCTTGAGCGCCTTCAATACGGTGCGCGTGCCCTGGATCGCCGCCAGGATCATCGGCAGCAGGAAGTAGTCGCGCATGTCGAGGCCGCTGTATTTGGCGCCGAACAGCAAGCCGACCAGCAATTGCCCCGAGAGCCACAGCACCAGGCTGTACAGCAAGCTGGAAACCAGCGTCGCCGCGATCAGCATGCGCGCCATGGCGGCGAACCTGGACGATTTTTCATCGGCCAGCCGCGCCAGCCTGGGCAGGCCGAAGTTCGAGATGGCGATATTGAGGTACTGCGCCGGCAGCACCAGCGTCATCACCACCCGGAAGTTGGCCGCCAGGTCAGCCTGCTGCCTGGACATGTAATAGATCACCAGGCCGTGGGTCATGGCCCAGACCATGATCTGGCTCAGGGAATTGTTCAGGCCGAAGCTGAGCCAGGAGATTTTCTCGCCGGGCGCGGGATTCGGATGCGCGTCTTTCTTTTTCGAACCGATGGCGACCAGCCCGCTGGCCAGCAGCAAAGGCAAGCCGATAGCGGCCAGCAGCTCGCTCAGCTGATAAGGACTGTCCTTGGGAATCACCGCAATTGCCGCGAACACCCCGGCCAGCTGGGCTAGCGCAGGGATCACCGATTTCAGGCTCTGGTTGTCCAGGATCGCGACCGAGCGCACGGTCCAGTACGCCACGAAACCCGCCAGCGCCAGGATCAGCGCATAAATGAAATACGGCGGCGTATCGGGGATGCGCAGGACCAGGTAGAGCACAGTCAGCAAACTCAGCAGCGCTACCGGCAGGTGCAGCTTCAGCAACAGCTTGCGGCCGATCGAATAATCCGATTTGGCGAACACCAGCAACGGCTCCATGACCGTGCAGCCGTGCACGATGTTGAGCAGGATCACCGCCGAGTAGATAGCGGAAAACGAGGCGAACACCTCCACGCTCAGGTAGCGCGCCAGCAACGCCTGGGTGGCGAAAAACGACAGTGTGAAAACTGCTTGCTCAAAAATCACTTGCAGCAGCGCCTTGGCTTTTTTCATGTGGCGGAAACGATCAGAATTTGACGTCTTGCGGTTTATAGGAATAGGCGGTGTAGCGATAACGTCCAGAATTGCCGTAGCCGTACCTGCGCGTATCGAGCCTTAAGCCGTTGAAGATCACGCCCTTCGCATGGACGCCGCTCTGCGCCAGGCGCTTCATGGACTCGACGATTTCGCCCAGCTTGGTGGTCTCGGCCCGCGCCACCAGGAATGCCGTGCCGGCCAGCGCCGCCAGGATGCCGGTGTCCGACGCCGCCAGCACCGGCGGCGTATCGATCAGCACCAGGTCGTAGGAGGCGGAGAATTCCTGCAGCAGTTCGGACATGCGCCCGACCAGGAACAGTTCGGCGGGATTCGGCGGCAAGGTGCCGGTGGAAATGAAATCCAGGTTGGGCACGATAGCTTTATGCAGCGCTTCGCCCAGCTTGCTGCTGCCGGAAATCAGCTCCGACAGGCCCTTGCCGCGGCCCATGCCGAAATACTGGTTCAGGTGGCCCTTGCGCAGGTCGGCGTCGATCAGCAGTACCCGCTTGCCGGAAGAGGCAATCACGGCTGCCAGGTTGGCGGAGATGAAGGACTTGCCGACCCCTGGCGCCGGGCCGGTCAGCAGTACGATGTTGTTGTGCGCTTCCAGCATGGCGAACTGCAATGCGGTGCGCAGGCTGCGCAAGCTTTCGATCGCCGTATCGTGCGGTTCGGACACCGCCAGCAGCGCCATCTCCTTGGATTTCGCCTTGATCTTGTAATTGAGCAGCTGCTGGGCGCCGCTCAGCGGCACGGTCGAATACACGCTCAGGCCGGCGTGGCGCTCGATGTCTTCAGGGTTGCTGATGCCGCCGTACAGGATATTGCGCAGCACCGCCGTCACCACGCCGAAGAACAGGCCAAGCAACAGCGCAAGCGCCAGCGCCAGCGGCTTTTTCGGGATGACCGGGATTTCCGGCAGCGCAGCGGAATCGACCACGCGCACGTTGCCGATCTTGCCAGCCTTGAGTAGTTTCAGTTGCTGGATATTATTCAGCAAGCCGGTATACAAGCTGGTGTTGACGGTCACGTCGCGCATCAGGCGCAATACATCCTGCTCGCTGTTCGGCAGCGTCTTGATGCGTCCCGAAATCTTGCCTTGCTCGCTCTGCAGCGCGCCGATCTGGCGGTCGATGGCCAGGATCGACGGATGCGAATCGGCGAAGCGGGTGGAAAGGTCCTTGCGCTTCTGCCTCAGCTCCAGTATCTGGGTGTCGGCCGATACCGACTGCTGCAGCACCAGCTTGGCTTCTTCGCCCATGTCGATGGTGCCGACCCGCTCGCGCAAGGCGTTGTACAGGTTCTCCGCCTTGTCCAGCTCGGCCTTCAGTTCCGGCAGCTGGCCATCGAGGAAATCCAGCGACTTGGTGGCCTCGGCCGATTTTCGTTCGACGTTCTGCTGCACGTACTGGCGGCCGATTTCATTCAAGGTGGCGCTTACCAGGTAAGGGTCCGGCCCCAGCAGCTCGGCGCCGATGACGCCGGACTGCTTGCCTTTTTCGGCGATATTCAGCTGGTCTTGCAGATCCTGTATGGTCTTCAGGCGCGAATTGCGCACCAGCTTGAACACGATGCCGGGCTTGGCCTGCATTTGCGCCACATGCAGCTCGATCACGCCGGCGGTCACGGTAAATTTTTCGGTCTTGCCGACCGTGCCTTCGAACACCTGGTCGAAGGCCGAGCTGGCCAGGCTGTAGCGGCCCTTGCCGAGGCTGGTCAGCTTGAAGGTTTCGGTTTCCAGCACCTGCGGCACATTGAAGACGTCGGCATCGATCTTTTCGCTGCCCCAGGCATAACCGCCCATGCCAAGCAGGCCGGGCTCAGACAGTTCCAGGTTATGGCGCGCGATCAGGGCGCCGATGATCGGGAAATACTTCGGCCCCTGGTCGATGAACAGATGCAGGTTGTCGACGCTGCGGGACACCACCAGGCGCGAGCCGAGGATTTCTATTTCGGCCGGCGCGGTCGATTTCACGTCGAACATCGCCGACATGTCGGCCAGCATGTTGCTGGCGGCGGCGCTGGGGGAATTGTCTTCCACCTGCACCAGGATGTCGGCCTTGTAGATAGGCGTGCCGAGGAAAGCGTACAAGGCGCCAAGCAGCAAAAATCCGGCAGTGATGAGGCCGATCAGCCAGCGGTTGTCCAGCAAGATATCGAGGATGCCCGCAAGGCTGATTTCCTCATGCCGGTCGGTGAAATTCTGTTGCAGCGGATTGAGTGAAGTCATGGATTATTCAGCTGGTTGGCAAATATTGATAGAGGTACTGACAACTGGCATTGCTTGCGAAGGACGCGCGTCGGCGGGCCCTGCCCGGCAACAAATTCGCCGGTCGTCGCTAATTGACCGAATCGATGCGCTTTACCCAGTCGTCCACGCCTTGCTCGATCAGGCGCAGGCAGCTCTCGAACTCATCGCGCGGACGTTTGTAGGGATCGAACACATCGAACTGGCTGAACTGCCCCAGCCGGAACAATTTGCCGCGCGTGGTCGGGTACTGCTTTTCAATATGCTGTTTCTGTTCGATATCCATCACCAGGATCAGGTCGGCCGAATCGCACAGCCAGGACTGCAGCTGCTGCGCCCGGTGGTCGCGGATGTCGATATCGCGCTGCGCCATCAGTTCGATGGCATCCTGTGCGGCGGGCTGCCCTATCAGCGCGCCGATGCCGGCCGAGCGGCAATGCAGTCCCGGCAGTTTTTGTGCAAACAGCGCCGCCGCCATGGGGCTGCGGCAGATGTTTCCTATGCAGACGACGAGAATGGATTTGATCAATTTTTCTTATCCACAGCGTTACGCGAATTGACCGCGGTAGTAGAAGTGCCGACCAGCAGTGCAAACACACGGCTGAAACGGACCAGGCCCGGAGCGTCGACGTACACCACGTCCTTGGCCTGCAGCGGGAAGTTTTCCGCCAGCGCCATGCCCACCGGCGATTTGCTGTCAAGATGAAACACTTGCGGCATGCCGCCGTCGGGAGCGGCTCGCACCACATAAATCGCGCTCGGATCGCTGGTGGTGGCGTCGACGCCGCCGGCGCCGTTCAATGCATCGCTCAGGGTGAGGCGGCCGTTGCTGCGCAAGGGCAGCAAGCCTGGGTTGCGCACCTCGCCGGAAACCGAAACCTGGTTATCGCTCAGCGGCGCGACCCGCAACACGTCGCCGTTCTGCAAGATGATGTCGGAGGGGCTGAGGTTGCGCGCAATCAGCCCCGGCACGCTGATTTCATAGCTCTTGGCGCCGCGCACCAGCGTGATCCGGCTGGCGTCGCCGCTTGGCGGAATGCCGCCGGCCTGGTTGATCGCTTCCGACAGGGTCATCGGCACGTCGCTCATCTGCTTGACCCCGGCCGAGCGCACCTCGCCGTCGACGTAGATCTTCTGGCTGCGGTAGCCGATGACGCGCAAGGTGATCTGCGGATCGCGTATATATTTGGCCAGCAGCCCGCGCAATTTCTTTTGCGCCTCCACTTCGGTATATCCTTCCGCCTTGAACAGCCCGACGTAGGGGAATTGCACTTCGCCTTCGTTGCTGATGACATAACCCGGCAGCGTCTGCGCCGTCATGCCGCTGTTGGACAGGTTGCCGGTGGCGCCCAGGGTATAGGTAAGGTTAGGAACCACCAGTTCCGGATGGTCCCAGACGATGATCGACAATATGTCGGCCGGGCCCATGCGATACGGCTGCGGCTTGCCGATCAGTTCCCGGTACTGCTCGCCCTGCCCGGATTGGCGGATGCGCTCGGCGTTTTCCTGCTGCACCAGCTTGAGGGTGATCGGCGTGATCACCGGGACCGACTTGGGGTCGCTGGCGTCCAACGGCGAATTTGAATCGAATTTCATGCCTGGGGCAAAGGCGCAGCCGCCCAGCGCAAGCACGAGAGTTAGCAGCAATATTTTTTTCAATTTAATTCACACCGATCCAATTTAACGATACACAGCTCGAATCAACCCAGGCAGTCATGTCAATTTAAAATCAAAAAAACAACAAAAATCGTTTAAAATCACATAAATACCGATTTCAACGATTTTATAGTATTTCTTATTTGAATGACCAGAGATAATTCAATCCGTGTGCAATTAAATGCATTTCAGGCCGTAAAGGCACCTGAACTACCGGGCGCAACGCTCCTCCAATCAGGTGGTGGCAGGTATTTGATAAATTGATAAAATGCGTTCCGATAAATACGTTTGATAGAATGTGCAGCTTGTCCCGCGCCGTCTAACTCCTTGACTGCCTAATTAACCGCCAATCAATCGCCCAATGTCAGCAGTGAAACTCAATCAAAGCGATGTCACTACGCAAGAAGCAGCCCGGCTGCTGGGAATTTCCGTCACCTCGGTGCAGCAGCTGGTGGAGCGCGGGGTCCTGGTGGCATGGAAAACGCAAGGCGGGCACCGCCGCATTCCGCGCGAAGCCATTGAAGCGCTGAAGGCCGAACGCAGCGACCTGCTGATGGACAAGGGCAGGAGCGCGCAGTCCTCGACGCTGAGCGCATTGATCGTCGAAGACAATGCCTTGCAGCGCATGGTGTATGAGAAGCAGATCGCTTCCTGGGATATCGCGCTGGAGACCCGCTTTTGCGACAACGGCTACCAGGCGCTGATAGAAATCGCCCAGCGCAAGTACGATATCCTGCTGCTCGATATCGTCATGGAAGGCATCGACGGTTATGAGATTGTCAAAACGGTGCTCGCCAATCCAGACCTCAGGCATATCGACATCGCGGTCCTCACCACGCTCAGCAGGGACGACCTCGATGCGCGCGGCGGCTTGCCTGACGAGGTCCTTTTTTTCCAGAAACCTATCGTGTTCGAAGAGCTGCGCGGTTTCTTGCGCGGCTGCGCGGCACGCAAGGCGCGCCAGGCTCGCGCAGCATCCCCGGCCTGAACCGACTTCAAGTAAAAATAGCGCGATCAGCGCATATCAACCTGCTGGTATCGCAGGAGACCGGTATCGGCCGCTATTAGGCAATGAGTTTTATGCTTTCATGGATGGGTATCACCAAAGTCGGCGGCAGCACCATCATGCTTCCCGCCGCCGTTGCGATTGCAGCGTGGCTGCTGGCGGCGCGCGCGCAACGTCTGTTCTGGGCCTGGTGCCTGCTGTTCGGCTCGGCCTTGCTGCTGGTCGCCGCCTCGAAGATTGCGTTCGTGGGCTGGGGCATAGGCATAGACGAACTCGATTTCACCGGCTTCAGCGGCCACGCCATGCGCTCCGCGGCGATCATCCCCCTGCTCTTCTATTTTCTGTTCCAGCAGAAAAGCGCTGCCCTACGGCAGCTTGCGGTAGCGTCCGGCATGGCGTTCGCGGCGCTGATCAGCCTGTCGCGCGTGCTGCTGGATTTTCACTCGGTCTCAGAAGCGCTTAGCGGATGGCTGCTGGGCGGCGCGGTCAGCCTGGCCTTCATCTGGTGCGCCGAAAGCCTGCCCAAGCCGGTACTGAACCGCACCTTGATGGCGGTCAGTTTTGTCCTGCTGCTGGCGGCTTCCTTTGCCAGGCCGATACCGACCCAGCTCTTGATCGACAAGGCTGCACTGTTATTGTCGGGCCATTCTGCGCTGGCCGCCGAAAGCCGCCGCCACGCCGCGGAAAAATGCTGCGAGCAGCCGGCGGAGCATCCAGCGCCCTGATGCTTCAGCACTGGAGTTCCGGGCTTTCCAGCTCGTGCAGGAAGTCGCGCACTTCATCCATCGTGAGCACGATTTCATTTTGCAGCTCGATGATTTTTTCCGTGGTGCAGGCCCGTTTTTTCCGGTTGAACTCGGTCTCTATCTGATCCAGCAGGCGCACGGCGGCGTCAGCGCCAGAGATGAGCAGCGTGCCTTTGAGCGCATGGCATTCCTGCGTCGTGGCGTTTACATTCCCGGCCTGCACGGCCGATTTCAGGCGTGCGAACTGTTCGTTGCCGACCTGCAGAAACAGCTTGCACAAATCGACAAACACGCCTTTGTCGTTATAGGAATGCTTTAAAAACATTTCGGGGCTGAAGTGATGGCAGGTATAAGAGTGCATGGTCGGTGGTCGGTTATGTTCCTGAAGCGCTATATCAAACAACGCAAGACGGCGCTTCAATTGGCGGGATCCACTGCTGCCAGGATCTGGACGCGGGTCGCCGGCTTGATGACTACGGCATCGAAACCTGCCGCCCGGATCGACAGCAACTCCTCCTCCATCGCAAATGCGGTGTACGCCACCATGCGAGGAACCACTTCGTGACTGCCGTCCTTGACCAGGCGGCAGAATTCTTTTCCGTTTATATCGCGCATGCCGACGTCGGTCAACACCACATCGACTGTATTTTTTTCCAGGTAACGCAGAGCCTCGGAAGCTCCTGCAAACACGTGAACCGTATGTCCCGCCCTGGTCAGGATGATCCTGGCGAGGTTGCTGTTGAGAGGATTGTCATCCACTACCAATATGTTTTTCATTCACACCTAATCACTGTAAAGCCTGGTTCAAACCGGTATCGTGAAGGCAAAAATGGAACCTTTGCCAACCCGCGACCGTACGGCGATGGTGCCGCCCATGAATTTCACCAATTCCTTGGCCAGCGCCAGGCCCAGGCCGCTGCCGGCTTGCGCCCGCATGTCCGAGCCGTCCACCTGGGCAAATTTTTCAAAGATGACGCGCTGCAGTTCCATCGGGATGCCTTCGCCGGTATCCACCACCCGGAAGATCAGCACGCCGTCGCCCTGTAGCACGCGCACCGTTACCGCTCCCTGATCCGTATATTTCAACGCATTGTGGATCAGGTTGTTGAGCACCCTGATCAGCTTGCCGCGATCGCAGGCAAACTCGATCGGCAGCGCCGGGCTCAGCACCAGCCTCAAGGCGATCCCCTTGCGCATCGCGGTCGATGCGTGGCTGGCGACAATTTTCTGCATCAGCTCGCGCAAATTTTCGGGGGCGATGAACACTTCCATTTTCCCCGCCGCGATCCGCTCCAGGTCGAGTACGGTATTGACCAGCAAAAGCAAATGCGTGCCGCTGTCGTGTATTGCCTGCGCAAAATGTTGCTCGTCGGTTCCGACCAGATCTTCACGCAACAGTTCCGCATAACCCAAAATTCCGTTCAGCGGCGTGCGCAATTCGTGCGACATGTTGGCAAGGAACTGCGACTTGGCCTGGTTGGCGAGAGTCGCCACGCGCCCGGTGCTCACCAGGCCGTTCGCCATGAACAGGATGAAAATGGTAAACACCACCACCACTCCGGTGGAAAACGCTGCCAGCACATAACCGCGAAAGCGGTTGTTGTAGAACGGCTGCATCGCTTCTTCGACCGAAATTCCGACAATCACCATCAGCGGATAATTTTCCAGCTGGCGATAGGCATACGTGCGCTGCTTGCCGTCGACCACGCCGTTGCTGGTCAGGTAGCCTTGCTTGTGCTGCTTCATCACGGCAAACGACGGCCTGCCGGAAAAATCCATGCCGACAGCCTCGGCGCCGTCCGGCTCGCGCGCCTTGATCGTGCCTTCGTCGCCGACCACGCTGATGGCGCCATCGCGGCCGATATTGATCTGCTGGTAAAAACGCGCCACCGCCTCGTTGCTTATCGAGACGCCGACAATGCCGCTGAAGCTGCCGTCGGGCCTGTTAAGGCGCCGGCTGGCCTGCATCGACCATTCTCCCGAGACGCGGTCGCGCGCCGGTTTGGCGAGGAACATCAGCTGGCCGGAATCGCGCCCCTGATGCAATTGCATGTGGCCTGCGATGAGTCCGTCGTTAAGCACGATATCGTCATTGGCGTAGATCTGCTTCCCATGTTCGTCAAGGATGAAAAAACGATTTGCGAGATTGCCTTGCATTAGCCACGCGTCCCGATATTCGGGACTGTTCATTTTTGCGCCGAAACGCTCGTACTGGAATTTCAGCAGGTCGCTGGCTTCATCGGCCTGCTCGATGACGTGGCTGATATTCTCATCGAACGCCCGAGCCACGTTCTGTGCATCGCGCCCCACTTTTTCCAGCTCGCGCTGCGTTTCGCTGGTTTCGTCATATAAGGTAACCACCCATATGCATGCGATCAATGCGCTTGCAAAAAAAAAGATCGCAAGCCTGATATCCGAGCGGCGCGGCAAAACCATTGCTACATCTGACTTCTGTATTTTTTTCAGCACGGCGGTAAAACTAAAATCGGTCATTGGCAAAACAACCATTGAAATACGTTGTCATCAAAAGAAATTTCCTCTTCCTTGCATTGACTTGCCTCCACAGCGCGAATGTCCGCCGCTTCGGCCCCCACAAACAGAGCGCCTTATCTGCCTATGGTTCAATTTCGCCAGCCAAAGAATTATTGCCGCACTGCAATAATAATATGATAGCCCATCTTTTTGCTACTGTCAGAATTGTCAGCCGCAGCGCGCGCGCTCGGAAGATGCTTGCAATTTGAAAACGAAAAGGCTACTTTCTTGACTAAGCAGGGTCGCAAAATAATTATTCGAATTGCAGGTTTGTCTGAAGGGATGACTGATGAAAACCGTCGCGCAGATTCTCAAGACCAAGCAGAATCAAACCGTCTACACGATTGCTCCTGACGCCAAGGTGTTCGACGCCATCAAGATGATGTCGGACAAAAGCGTCGGCGCGCTGCTGGTGACGGTGCAGGGGAAAATCGTCGGCATCGTCACAGAACGCGACTATGCCAGGAAGATGATACTCAAGGGCCGCTCGTCGACCGACACCTCGGTGAGCGACATCATGACTTCCTCCGTCATGTACGTGCGCCTGGAAGACACCAATGAACAATGCATGGCGCTGATGACCGAGAATCGCCTGCGCCACCTGCCGATCCTGGACGACGACAGGCTGGTCGGCATCATCTCTATCGGCGACCTGGTGAAAGACATCATTTCGGAGCAGCAATTCATCATCCAGCAGCTCGAACACTACATCATGGGACACCCGGCCTGAGCGATTCAGGTATATATTAGAAGCAGCACATTGCAAGCTGCAAAGTGGAAACACCTACCGCACGGTGGCCTCAGATGAAACGCTGGCTGATCCTGTCTTTATGTCTCGTGCTCGCCGCCTGCGCGGCCCCGCCGCCGGCGCCGCAGGCCGACAAGCTGTTCAGCGACCGCTTGTTTGCCCCGCCCTCGCAACACATCAGCGCCGACAACGTATTTGCCGTCAGCCCGGCCATGCGCCAATACCTGGCCAGCGACGAGAACGCCCACCGGATGCGCGTAAAGGGCATACAGCAAGGCTTGTTCGATGCGCTGTACAGCAAGAACCAGCTGCAGCTGGAATACAGTTCCGAACACACCCGCAATGCCGCCGAAACCTTTGCGGCGCACAGCGGCAATTGCCTGTCGCTGGTGATCATGACCGCGGCCTTCGCCAAGGAACTGGGGCTGCCGGTACGCTACCAGACCATCCTCATTGACCAGGCATGGAGCCGCAACGACGACCTCTATTTTGCCAGCGGCCATGTCAATCTCACCCTCGGCAAACGGCCCAGCGCCATCCGCACTCCGCTCGATCAAAGCCGCCTGATGACGATCGATTTCCTGCCGCCGGAAGATATCGACGGCCAGCGCCGCGTGGATATCGAAGAGAACACCGTGATAGCGATGTACATGAATAACCAGGCTGCCGAAGCCCTCGCCACGCATCGGCTAGACGATGCTTACTGGTGGGTACGCGAAGCGATCCGGCAGGACGCAGGTTTCCTCGCTTCCTACAATACGCTGGGAGTGGTGTACCGGCGCCACGGCAATCTGCAGGAAGCCGAGCGCACATTGCGCCAAGTGTACGAACGCGAGCCGGACAACACGGTGGTCATGTTCAACCTGATCGGCGTCCTCAACGATCTCGGCAAATCCGCGGAAGCAAAACCGCTGGCGGCCAGGTTGGCCCAATTGCAGCCGGAAGCCCCGTTCCAGGCATTCAACCTCGGCATGGCGGCAATGCGCGCCGGCGATTACAAGGCCGCAAAACTGCACTTCAGCAGGGAAATCGCGCGCGATCCCTACTATCACGAATTCCAGTACTGGCTGGGCATTGCCTGCCTGCGTCTGGGAGAAATCGACCAGGCGGTCAAGCACTTGAGCATCGCCATGCAAAACAGCACGACCAGCAGCGACCATGACCTGTATGCGGCCAAACTCGACCGGGTCAAGTCTTACCGCGCTCCTTTACTGGTTCATTAAACGCGCTGCAGCGGCTTCCGATTGCGCCCGGCGCTGCGCCAGCATGGGCGCGGCCAGTGCGCGTACTTGCTGCACCACGGCCGGTCCGGCCAAACTTGGCGTACCGCTGCGGAACGGCGGCTGCGGATCGTATTCCAGCACGAGTTCCAGCCGCTTGGCGAGTTCCTCGCCGCGCAGCGCCGCTACCACGGTGAGCGCGAAATCCATGCCTGAGGTGACGCCGGCTCCGGTGATGCGATTGCGGTCGACCACGACTCTCTGCGGTAGTGCAGCGACGCCAAACAGGCTGAGCTGGTCAATCGACATCCAATGGCAGGTCGCCTTGTAGCCTTGCAGCAAACCGGCCGCGGCCAGCAGCAGCGAGCCGGTGCAGACCGATGTCACGTACGCGGCGTTCTTGCCGGCCGCCGCCAGGTAAGCAATCATGGCGGGATTGGTCATCTGCGCATTTTGCCCAGGGCCGCCGGGCACGAACAGCAGGTCCGGCTGGGCGCTGTCGGCAAAGGCATGGGTCGGCAGCAGGCGCAAGCCGGTGTCGGAAACCACCGGCTCCAAGGTCTCGGCCACGACCTGGATCTCGGCGCCTGGGACCCGCGCCAGCACTTCGAACGGCGCACTGAAATCGAGCTGGGTCATTTTCTGGAAAATCACCATGGCTATGCGCAGCGGTTTTGCGGCCGGTTCCATCGATTGCGGCAACGTATCAGCGGCAGTCGCGGCACGGCTAAGTACGGGCGCCGCGGCAACGCCGGCGGCAAGGGTCTTGAGGGCACTGCGACGATTCATATCGGCTCCGGTCTGGTTTCATGGTGGTTGCTGCATATTGATCAGGCGACGCAGTTGCCGCGCATTGCGGAAACCGCAATTGCGTGCGACGCGTTCTTCATCCATTCTTTTTTCCAGCAGCCCGCGCGCAACCGCCAGGCGGTAATTTTCCAGGTAGCCGCGCACGGTATAGCCGGTTCTTTGCTTGAACTGGCGTTGCAGCGTCCTGGTGCTGGTATGCACCTCGCCGGCCAGCCGGACAGCATTCAGTTCTTCGCTGAAGCGGCCGTGCAGGATCGCCAGCACCTTGTCGACCATGCTGCTCTCGGCGGCCTGGGCAAACAACGGTGCGCTGCGCTGGCTTTCGGCGCCGGCACGCTGCATGAACATCACCAGGCGGCGCGCCACCGCGTTGGCGATGGCCAGGCCGTGATCGGCTTCCACCAGGTGCAAGGCCAGGTCCATGCCGGCGGTGACTCCGGCCGAACTGACGCGCTGCCGGTCCACTACAAACAAGACGTTGTCGACGACATGCGCCTGCGGGAAACGGCGCGCAAGCGCTTCCTGGCTCTTCCAGTGCGTCACCGCGCGATAGCCGTCCAGCATGCCTGCGGCGCCCACCACAAATGCGCCGGTGCAGACCGAACCGATCTGGCGCGCATGCGGCTGCGCGCTCTGCAGCCAGGCCAGCAATTCGCGGTCGGTACTGGCAGCCTGCGCGCCTTGGCCGCCGGCAACCAGCACCAAATCGAACGTGTCGGGCGCCGCCGTGGCAAGCGCGGCTGTCATCAGCCGCATGCCGGAACTAGAGCGGATTTCGCCGCCGCGGCTCGACAGCACGCTGATCGCGTAAGCCTGCGTGCGCCCGGTCTGTTCGCCCAGGATGCGCGCCGCCATCGCAAATACTTCGCTCGGCCCGGATACATCGAGCATCTGGACATCGTCGTAGGCGATCAGGGCGATTGAGTTGGTGCAAGCCGGCATCAGGGTTCCTTGTTGAGAATGATTCTAGCTAAAACCAGCGCGCGCAGAGCGACAGATTCGCGCAGTTGCGCGCCAATCGCCGATAGCCGCCGGGTTCGCTTCTTGTTTGTTATGCCTTGCATTTTCGCGAGGACGACATTTAGTTGTTTCACATAAATATCGGCGTGGAAATTGCGCAACAAGATAGTTAAATGATGTCAATTGTCAGGTTTATTTTCCAGGAACGATCTATGATCAAATTGTCTCCATACAAAAGAGGTGCCGACATGGGATGGCTTAACAGATTGGCGATAAAATATATCCAGACGCCTGAAAAGCTGGCAGAAAATGAACTCCGCGATACACGCCTGGCGCTGTATCAGTCGGAAAGGCAATTGCTGGAAGCGGAAATGCGGGTCGATTATTACCGTAACGTCCTCGGCTTCCTCGAAGCGATTGCCGCCGACGGCGTGGAAAGCGTGGCCGATTCGCAGAGGCCCAAGCAAACGCCCCAGCCGCAAGGCCCGCAGCGGCTTACACCAGATCTGAACGCATACCGCGGAGCTGCTTGACGCACCACCGGATCGATTACAGCAACGCAAAAAGCGCGCGTGGCAATCGCCTGCGCCCGCTTTTTGCGCACTGCCGATCCGCCGCATAAAAGATTCTGCGGCGACCTCAGGTACATCGCACTGCTGCAGTTGGCAGCCAGGCGAGTCTTTTTCACTCCCTCCTCACAACCCACAACTTCTCGCTGCGCAAATACGTGCGCCTCGCAAGCTGTGCGGCACGCGGCGGAGCGATCTATTTTTTTGGATCCGCAGCTGCCGGCGCGGCCGCCGCGGCCGGTTCAAATTTCGTGATCACGTAACCGACCGGTATCCATTTGTCGCCAGCCTGCACCATCGATACTTTTTCGACAGTCGGCGCTTTGGCGAAGCGGCCGGTAAACGCGATATTCAAATACTCTCCCGGCGGCAATTCGGGTGGATTGGTCACATGCACGATCTGCGCCCACTGGCGGCTGCCCAATGGTCCCAGTTCGTTCTTGACCGCAGCCAGGTATTTCAGCCAGTCTTCCTTGCTGGTGCTTTTTTGCATGGTGGGCCCGCTGCTGTTCCACATCTGCTCGGCCTGGTTGCTGTCAGCCAGCGCCACCCACTGCGCGGCGGTGGAGATTGCGCCGTCGATCGACGCCGTGGTCTGCGCATGTGCAGGACTGGAAGCCAGCATGCCGGCCAAGGCAAATCCGGCGGCGCAAGAAATATTCTTCAGCGATAGCAAGGTAGTCATTTTTCTCTTTCCGTGAAATTGATCCAGGTTCCAGAAAATCGCCAACAGCCGATTCTTGCCAGAAAGTCTAGCATATCGTTTTTCATTGCGGACTGGCGGCGGCCGCGGCGGCAACGGCGCAAATCAGGCGGCATTAAAAAGAAATCCGCACAAGACTGTTTGCAGTGTTGCTGCGTTATCATTGCGCTATGTATCCAACCCCGTCCCGCTACATAAAACCAGAGCAATGGGCCGTGACTTTCATGCGCACCCTGAGCAGCTGGTGGCACATGCTGCACCTGGTCGGCATTGCACTGGCCATGGGCGTGTCGCCGTCGACCTATCACCGGGCCAACCGCAGCGCGACCTACCGCTATATCTATAGCGGCACCTGGCAGATCCTGCCCTGGTTCACCCTGCTGTCGACCTTGCTCAGCCTGGTGCTGATCCGCATCGTGCTGGTCACCGCGCTCAGCTACGGCCTGTCGCGCTATGCGCTGGAAATGATGGTGCGGGTGCTGGTGCTGGAGCTGATCCCGCTGTCGGCGGCCCTGTTCGTGGCGCTGCGAGCCGGCCTGGCGTTCAACAGTACGCAGCCGCCGGCGACAGCTGCCGGCCAGGCCGCCACCGCGCCAGACATCGCGCAATTGCAGCTGGACCTGGTGCCGCGCGTGATTGCCAGCGCCTTTTCGGTGATGAGCCTGGCCACTGTGAGCGGCATGATCGTCCTGCTGCTGGCGTACATCAATGTCTACGGCGTCACGCCCTGGGGCCTGCTCGATTACACGCGCACCGTGGGACGGGTGTTCGATCCGGCGGTTACAGTCGGTTTCGCCCTGAAAACCCTGCTGTTCGGACTGGCGGTGGCGGTTGTCCCGACCGCCGCGATTCTTGAAAGCGCGCGCCGCAACACCACGCTGTCATCGACGCTGCAGCCGGGCGCCACGCGGCTGCTGTTCGTGCTGGTCCTGATCGAAGTCGGGGCGCTGGCAGTGAAATACATCTAATCTGGAAAACGACCATGGCACCTGACTCCGAATCTCCTTCTGTCCGGCCACCCGCCAACGTTGAACTCAAGGCGCTGCTGCTGCTGATCCTGATGGCTGCGCTGGTGTGCGGTTTCGTGCTGTACGTGATGTACGCGCGCGGGGTATTCGAATCCACCCAGCGGCTGGTGCTGGTGGCTGACGATTCCGAGGGAGTGCTGGTGGGCATGGACCTGACTTTCTCCGGCTTTCCTATCGGCCGCGTGCAACGCATCGATCTCGGCGCCGACGGCAAGGCGCGCATCCTGATCGACGTCCCGAGCAAAGACGCCAACTGGCTGCGCACCAGCAGCGTCTTCACATTGGAGCGCGGGCTGGTCGGCGACACCCGCATCCGCGCCTTTACCGGCGTGCTCGACGATCCGCTGCTGCCGCCCGATTCGGTGCGCACCGTGTTGCGCGGCGATACCGCGGCGGAAATCCCGCGCCTGGTGGCAACCGCCAGGGAACTGCTGGAAAACCTGCAGACCATCACCGCCGCCGATTCCAGCCTCAACACCAGCCTGGCCAATGTGCAAACCATGACCGGCCGCCTGAACGGACAGTATGGCGTGCTGGGCGGCGCCTTGGGCAGCGACGAAAACGCAAAAAAAATCATCGCCACGCTGGACCGCGTCAATGCGCTGCTGGCCAAGGCCGACCAGCGTGTATTCGGCCAGCCCGGCCAGCGCGGTGTGATGGATGACGCCCAGGCCGCCATCGTCCAGCTCAACGGCGTACTCAGCGATGCCCGCGCCAGCCTCAAGAAAGTCGATGCCGTGCTGGCCGAAGCGCAAGCGGTAGGCAGCAATGCCCGCATCGCCAGCAACGACCTCGGCGCGCTGCGCGCCGAAGTCGACGCCAGCTTGCGCAAGGTGACCCAGCTGGTCGACGAAATCAACCGCAAATGGCCTTTCGCCCGCGACACGGAGCTCAAACTGCCATGAAGATCGCCTCTCCCCTCGCCTTCGGCGCCGCACTGCTGACCCTGGCCGCTTGCAGCAGCAAACCGCCCGCGCCCGAGTGGCAGGGCAACGCCTTCGGTTCCATGCAAAGTTTTTCGTCAGCCTACTTGAGCGGCAATACCCGCGTAGCCGACCTGGAATTCGCGCGCGCCCGCGATGCCGTCGCCAGCACCGGCCGCGCCGACCTGGTGGCGCGCGTCGAACTGACGCGCTGCGCCACGCGCGCAGCCAGCCTGGAATTCGACAACTGCGCCGGGTTCCAGCCGCTGGCGCCAGACGCCGACACCGGCGAGCGCAGTTATGCGGCTTACCTGAACGGCCAGTGGCAAGGATTGGACCCAGGCTTGCTGCCGCCGCAGCACAGGACGGTGGTCAGCAGCGGCCGCATCGGCGACATCGAAGATCCGCTGGCGCGCCTGGTAGCGGCCGCCGCGCTGCTGCAAAGCGGACGGCTGACGCCGGCCGACATCGCCAGCGCGGTAGACACAGCATCGGCACAAGGCTGGCGCCGGCCCTTGCTAGCCTGGCTGGGAGTGCAATTGCAGCGCGCCCAGGCCGCGGCTGACCGCGAAGCCCAGGCGCGCATCCAGCGCCGCATCGATCTCGCGGCCAAGCCTTCGCCTTGAAGCAGTCAGGGCGGCGGCGTCAGCGCCGCGCAATTCGAGGTGACCGGCTGGCCGGCAAACAGTTTCTGCACGAACGGCTTTGAATCCACCAGCGACGCCAGCACCGTGCCGTCGTGATCCTGGCCGGCGTAATAATGCTGCTCGATGGTGCTGCCGGCCGTGCAAGCGTCTTTCGCGAACTGATACTGAACAATGGTCGGGATATCGGTATCCAAGGTGCCTGTGCCGACAAATACCGGCGCCGCAAACTTGACCGTCGGATAGTTGGACGACTGCAGGGTCTGCGTAGCCCAGGCAGTGACGTCGCCATTGAACACGTCGGCGGTAACCAGCTTGTTCTGCATGATGTTGTTTTCGATCGGCCCCAGGCACTGGCTTGCCGCTACCGCATAAAACGCCTTGCCCTTGGCGGTCAGGTGATCCGACAGCAGGAAACCCGGCACTACTCGTTCGGCGGTGGCGTAACCCAGCCAGGCATACGCTTCCAGCGTCCCCAGCACCGAGGTAAAGCCGCTGGTGGGCACCTGCGCCGTCAACGCGTTCAGATAGGCCAGCACGCTTTGCAGCTGGTAAGGAACGCCGGTCGCGACCGTTCCCAGCAGCTTGATTTCGGGCGCGTAGCTGGGTGCGTAGGCGGCGGTTGCAATCGCTCCCTGCGCGCCTTGCGACTGGCCGACGATCACCACCGAACCGGACAGCTGCGGAAAATTCTTGGAGACCGCGCGGATGCTGTCGAGCACGCTGTAGGCTTCCGGCCGCGCATGCAGGTAAGGATGCAAGCCGGGCGTGCCCAGTCCCTGGTAGTCGGTAGACACCACCGCATAACCTTGCGCCAGCCAGGCATTCAGGTAGTCGATATCGCGCGGATCGCGCAGCGTCCACGACGGCGCGCAGACGTCGGCCACGCCGACCGTGCCGTGGGCCCAGGCGATCAACGGCCAGCCGCCGACCGGCGGCGCGCCCTTGGGCAGCTGCAGATCGCCGGAAACGTAGATCGCGGTCTTGCCGTCGTCGCCATCGGTCGAGCTGTACAGGATGCGCACGGCCTGCGCGGCGTTCGACAGCACCTGGGCGGCCGGCAACGGCTCCTGTTGCAGCAGCACGCCAGGCGTGCCAGGCACGGCTCCGCTCCAGGTGTAAAACGCGGAAACGCCGCCGTCGGCGGTAAATGCCTTCGATTGCGGCGCGACGTTACCGTCGCCGCCTCCGCAGGCGCCGAGCGCCAGGCTCGACAGGACTGCTGCTATCAATTTCAGGGGACGGCTGAACTGGGTATGGCACATGACTTTTGTCTCCTCATTTATTTTTTATGTAAATTGAGCCGAGTCCAGAATGGCTGTTGCCATTATGCATCATTATTTGCGGGATCCGCGCCAACGAACCTGCCTCAGCGCAGCGACTCCTGCTCCAGCCAATCGCAAAAATGCCTGATCAAGGGCACCTCGGCCTGGTGCCGCGCGACTATCCACCAGTAGCTCCTGGTGCGGATCGCCGGTTCAGCCAGCGGGATGACCAGGCGGCCGCTGGCCAGCTCGTCGGCAATCAGCGGCAACGGCCCGAGCGCAACGCCGAGGCCGTCGACGGCGGCTTGCAACGCCAGGTAAAAATGGTTGAACGACTGCTTTTTCTTGCACAGGGCTGGCGCCACGCCGGCTAACGCCAACCACTCAGGCCAGGCATCGGGGCGCGTATCCGAATGCAGCAAGGTGTGCGCGGCAAGGTCGCCGGCCGCGTGGATCGGCGTACGCGCCAGCAATGCCGGACTGCAGACCGGCAACTCGCTTTCTCCAAGGAACTCGCCACTGACGCAGTTCGGCCAGTGTTCCGGGCCGCGCCGTATCGCAACGTCGAACAGCTCGCCCGATTCGCCCAAGGGCTGCTGCGCGGCAGAGGTCGACAGCTTCAGCTCGACCCCCGGATACAGGCGCTGGAAGCCGCTCAGGCGCGGCAACAGCCAGCGCATGGCGAAGGTCGTCAAGGAGTTGATGTGCAGTACGCGCACCGTCCCGGATTCACGCAACAGCCTGGTGGCGGCGGCGATATTGTCGAATGCCGCCTGCACGGTCAGCAGGTAGCGCCGGCCGTCGTCGGTCAGCTGCACCCGTTTGCCGATGCGATGAAACACTTGCATGCCCAGCCAGTCTTCCAGCGCCGCCACCTGGCGGCTGACCGCGCCGTGCGTCACATGCAGCTCCTCGGCGGCGGCCGAGAAATTTTCAAAGCGGGCGGCGACTTCAAACGCGCGCAGCGCTTGCAAGGGTGGGAGTTTACGGGACATGCATGTGCTTATAAGTCACAACCGGACAGTAAAAAAGTCGATTTGTGAGGGCTTAAAAGTTCTGTAACATGCATCCATCGAATCAATATTCATCGGCCTGCGGGGCGAAACGAATGATTTTCCCGAAAAATGGCGGGAAATTGCACCGACACTCCACCTTGTGACAAATTCTAGGAGAAGACATGAATACGACCACCGATTTCTGGGACGCCAAACAGTACATGCACTTCGGCAATGAACGCCTGCGTCCCGCCCTCGACCTGCTGGCCTACGTCCCCGAGCAGGAACCGCAGCGGGTAGTCGACCTCGGTTGCGGCACCGGCAACATCTCCGCCCTGCTAAAGGCACGTTGGCCGGCCGCCGACGTGCTTGGCGTCGACGGTTCGGCCAACATGCTGGAAGCGGCCGCCGCTTCGGTGCCGGAATGCCGCTTCGAGCGCGCCGACCTGGCGCACTGGCAGCCGGAAGGATCGCTGGACGTGATCTATTCCAATGCGACGCTGCAGTGGCTGCCCGACCATCCCGCCCTGTTTCCGCGCTTGCTGTCGTTCCTGCGCAGCGGTTCCTGGCTGGCGGTGCAGATGCCGGCGATGCACGATGCGCCGCTGAGGAAAATGCAGCTGGAACTGGCCAGGTCGCCATCGTTTGCACCTTACCTGCGCGGAGTGCCGCAGCAGCCGTCGATCCTGAGCGCTGAAAATTATTACGACCTGCTGAGTCCTCGCACCGGCAAACTGGATATCTGGGAAACCACTTACCTGCATACCTTGCGCGGCGCCGACGCCGTCGCCGAATGGGCAGCCGGCACCAGCTTGCGGCCTTATCTGGAGGCCCTGCCGGAAGACAAATGCGCACCGTTTCGCGCCGCCTATGCCGAGGCGATGCGGGACGCCTATCCGCAACGCGACAACGGCGTCACGCTACTGCCGTTCAAGCGGCTTTTCATCGTCGCCAATGTTTAAATCTCAAGAACCAGCAATGACTACAGAAACCATCACCTCCAGCCAGGACGTGGCGCGCGCCGCGCCGTCCACCCGCGAACTGTTCTCCGGCTTCCTGATGCTGGGACTGATCGGCTTCGGCGGCGTGCTGCCGCTGGCGCGCCGCATGATCGTCGAACAGCGCCGCTGGCTGACGCCGGCGCAATTCACCGACATGCTTGGCTTGTGCCAGTTCCTCCCCGGCGGCAATATCATCAACCTCTCAGTGGCGATAGGCTTGCACTTTCGCGGCGTCGGCGGCGCCCTGGCTTCCCTGCTGGGACTGATCGCAGCGCCGTCGGCGATCGTGATTGCGCTTGGCGTGGTCTACCAGCGTTTCCAGGACAATCCCTCGGTGCAGCACATGTTCGCGGGCCTGGCCGCAGCGGCTTCCGGACTGCTGATCTCGATGGCGCTGAAAATGCTGGCGCCGATCTTGAAAAAACCGCTGCCGCTGTTCATCGCTTGCCTGTTTTTTGTCTCGATCGCCCTGCTGCGCCTGCCCTTGCTGCCGACCATGCTGGTGCTGGCGCCGCTCAGCGTGATCGCTATCTGGAAGCTGCCGTCATGACCGACACCTTGCTCGCCCTTGCAACGATTTTCAGCCAGCTATCGCTGCTCGCTTTTGGCGGCGGCAATACCATCCTGCCGGAAATGCAGCGCCAGGTGGTCGATATCCACCACTGGATGTCGCCCCAGGATTTCAGCGCCATGTTCGCCCTGGCGCAAGCCGCGCCGGGGCCGAACATGATGGTGGTGACGCTGGTCGGCTGGCATGTCGCCGGCTGGCCGGGGGTGCTGGTCACCAGCCTGGCGAAATTCGGCCCCTCGTCGCTGCTGACCGGCGTCGTCCTGCACCTGTGGCAGCGCTTCAAGGACCGCCCGTGGCGCGCCACGGTGCAAGCCGGGCTGGTGCCGATGACGGTCGGCCTGGTGGCCGCCAGCGCCGCCCTGATTACCGAGGCCTCGACCCATGCCTGGGGCCTGGCGCTGATCGCCGCGGCGTGCGCCTTGGCGACCTACAAGAGCAAGGTGCATCCGCTGTGGGTCCTGGCCGCCGGCGCGCTGCTAGGCTTGAGCGGGATTGGTCAGGTATAGTCAGGGCTGGACGGCCGCGGCAAGCTGCGGCCGCTTTTCGCACCTAGCTCTTACTTGACCGCCTATGCAAATTTCCGGCATCCATCACGTCGCCGTCATCGCCTCCGATTATCAGCGCTCCAAGCGTTTTTATACCGAACTGCTGGGCCTGGCCATCGTTGCCGAAACCTACCGCGAGCAGCGCGACTCCTACAAACTCGACCTGCGCACTCCCGACGGCGTACAGATAGAACTGTTTTCCTTCCCCGCACCGCCGCCTCGCCCGAGCCGGCCGGAAGCCTGCGGCTTGCGCCACCTGGCGTTCCGGGTGCCCGACGTGGCCCTGGCGGCGCAGGAATTGCGCGGCCAGGGCATCGCCGTGGAAGGCATCCGCATCGATGAGTTCACCGGCAAGCGCTTCACTTTTTTTGCCGATCCCGACGGTTTGCCGCTGGAACTGTATGAGACATGAACACCGGGCAATCCGAGTAGCCGTTCTGACAAGCCTGGCGGGCTGGTCCTAAACCGGCCCACCTGTTAGACTTCCTTCCCTTTTAAGCTGGCGACTACCTCATCGTGAAAACCTCATCCTTCTCCACCCTCCCGCTGGCGCCGGCGTTACTCAGCAACCTGGATAGCCTTGGCTACCACGAAATGACCGCCATCCAGGCGCAGAGCCTGCCGGTGATTCTCGAGCGGCGCGACCTGATCGCCCAGGCCAAGACCGGCAGCGGCAAGACCGCGGCTTTCGGCATCGGCATCCTGCACAAGCTCAATCCCAGCTATTTCGCGATCCAGGCGCTGGTGCTGTGCCCTACGCGCGAGCTGGCAGACCAGGTCGCCAAAGAACTGCGGCGGCTGGCGCGCTTCGCCGACAACGTCAAGATCCTGACCTTGTGCGGCGGCACGCCGATGGGCCCGCAGATCGGCTCGCTGGAGCATGGCGCCCATATCATCGTCGGCACGCCGGGACGCATCCGCGACCATATCGGCCGCGGCAGCATCAACCTCGGCACCGTGCAGACGCTGGTGCTGGACGAAGCCGACCGCATGGTCGACATGGGTTTTTACGAAGAGATCTCGGGCATTGTCAGCGCCTGCCCGGCACGTCGCCAGACCTTGCTGTTTTCCGCGACCTACCCGGACGACATCCGCAAGGCCAGCGCGGAATTCCTGCGCGATGCGGTCGAGGTCAAGGTCGAAGCGCAGCACGATACCGGCCGCATCGAACAGCGCTTTTACGAAGTTACCTACGAGGGCCGCAATGCCGCCGTGGTGCAGCTGCTGAATCATTACAAGCCGGTGTCGACCATCGCCTTTTGCAACACCAAGATCCATTGCCGCGAACTGGCCGACGAACTGCGCGCGCAAGGCTTCAGCGCGCTGGCGCTGTACGGCGAACTGGAGCAGCGCGAACGCGACGAAATCCTGGTGCGCTTCGCCAACCAGAGCTGCTCGGTGCTGGTCGCCACCGACGTTGCCGCCCGCGGCCTCGACATCCAGACCCTGGGCGCGGTCATCAATGTCGACGTTTCGAAAGACACCGAAGTCCACATCCACCGCATCGGACGCACCGGCCGCGGCCAGGACCGGGGGCTGGCGCTGAGCTTGTGCGCGCCGAACGAAAAGAAATGGGTCAAGCTGATCGAGGATTACCAGCAAGGACCGGTCAGCTGGTTCGACCTCGACGCACTGGAGCCTGCCGCCGGCGAACCGCTGACCGCGCCGATGCTGACACTGTGCATCATGGGCGGCAAGAAAGACAAGCTGCGCCCAGGCGACCTGCTGGGCGCGCTGACCGGCGACGTCGGCCTGAGCAAGGACCAGGTCGGCAAGATCAGCGTGTTTGAGTTCGTGACCTATGTGGCGCTCGACAAGCGGATCGCCAAGCAGGCATTCGGCAAGCTTAGCAACGGCAATATCAAGGGCAGGAACTTCAAGATGCGGTTCATTTAAATCCAGGCGCCGACGGGCAGCATCAAAAATGTGGACAAATCAATAATTATTTTTGTATGTTCACTCAAGCCCCGCGGCGGCAAAAGTGTGTTAAATTTCCCAATGGAAACTTTTTTGTGAGCGCGGAAATCCGAGGCCCGCGCCGCAACTGAAGCCAGAAAAGGCATACAGGTCGTGATTCCAAATGCTAGCTGATGTGACGTTGCAATACCGTTTCCCAAGCCGCTCCCTGACGACGGCCTGATCACGGTTTTGCAGCAGAAGAAAAGAATTTCCTTCCATGAAAAACACACATTTTTTACGGGAGTGCAGGTATGTTTAGTTGGCAAGAGCAGCAAATGCAGTCTATGTTGAGCGCAAAATCCGCGCCCGTCCTTTTTAACGCCTTGTCCGGCGTCGCCAAGCAGCTTGGTTTCGACTACTGCGCTTACGACATGCGCCTGCCCTGGCCCGTGGCCGAACCCAAGGTCGTCAGCCTGAACAACTACCCGACCACCTGGCAGCAGCGCTACATGCAGGAGCGCTACGAAAAAATCGACCCCACCGTGGCCCATGGCAGGCACTCGAACCTGCCCATGGTCTGGTCCGACAAGCATGTCGCCAGCAACCGCTCGTTCTGGGAAGATGCGCGCTCACATGGGCTGCACGCAGGCTGGGCGCAATCCTGCCATGACGCCAAAGGCATTTCCGGCCTGCTCAACCTGTCGCGTTCGGATGACAGCGTCTCGCACAAGGAACTGCGTGAAATCTCGCTCAGGCTATCGTGGCTGGTCGGAGTTGCGCATGAGGGCCTGTCGCTGCTGCTGATCGAAAAGCACATGCCGGAAGCCGCCACGCAGCTGACGTCGCGTGAAATCGAAGTGCTGCGCTGGACCGCCGACGGCAAGACTTCGGGCGAAGTCAGCGAGATCATGAACATCACCGACCGCACGGTGAATTTCCATATCTCGAACACCCTGAAAAAGCTCAACGCCACCAACAAGACCGCGGCCGCCATCAAGGCCGCGATGCTCGGCATCCTGTAGCCGCCCGGGCGCCGCCCCGGCGCCGCAATCCCGTGCAAACCCTGTCAATCCGGCCCTGGCCGGATTTTTTTTGACCGCCCCCTGTCTCACATGCCGCCGCCCTACCTGTAAACCTTGACAGTTACGCCAAGCGCCTCATGCATTTCAAAATTAATTCACTAATTCTGACTAAGGACACCATAGATGAACGTCATTTCCGGGGCCGCCGCCGAGTTGTCAAGTGAGCTATTTTCGAAAATCTCCAGTTATCGCCACAAGGTTTTTGTCGAAACCCTGCAATGGAAACTGGAAACCAAGGATGGCGCAGAACTGGATCAGTTTGACCATGCCGACACGATCTATGTAGTGGCGCAGGACAACCGGGGCGAAGTCAACGGCTGCGCCCGCCTGCTGCCGACCAACCAGCCCTACCTGCTAAGCGAGGTATTCCCGCAGTTGCTGAAAGGCGCCGCGCCGCCGTGCACCACCGAAGTGTGGGAGCTGTCGCGTTTTGCCGCGGTCGATTTCAGCAAGAAAAACGAAACGCCGCTGGGACAGGTTTCTTCATCGAACGCCTACCAGCTGTTGCAAGCCTCGATCGACTGTGCCGCCCACCGCGGCGCCAAGCGCCTGATCACGGTTTCGCCGATAGGCATCGAGCGCTGGCTGCTGCGCGGCGGTTTCAAGGCGCACCGCTCAGGGCCGCCGATGCTGATCGACGGCCATCGCATTTTTGCCTGCCTGATCGACGTCTAGGCGAGCTGCGTTTTGCGGGCTTTGCGGTAACAGTCGCGCCGGGCGTCAGTGCACATTCAAGCATTGCGGCAATGCTGCCGGCGACGATTGACATGCGGCGGAAACCTCCCTTATTGTGAATCACGATATCAACGCAATAAGGAAACAGCACAATGAGCATCTGGGGCAAAGCCAATCTATTGCGCGCGCGCGACGGCCATGAGGCCAAGGTGCTGTCGGTCGAGCTGTTCTTTGACCTGGTCTATGTCTTTGCCGTTACCCAGCTGTCCCACCACCTGCTGGAAAACCTGACGCCCTTGGGAGCTATCCAGACCCTGGTCCTGTGGTTTGCGGTCTGGCTGGTCTGGCAATACACCTGCTGGGTGACCAACTGGTTCGATCCGGACGCCATGCCGATCCGGCTGCTGCTGTTCGCCATCATGCTGGCAGGCCTGGTGATGTCGGCGGTATTGCCGGATGCATTTGGCGAACGCGGACTGATCTTTGCGGCGTGTTACGCCAGCATGCAGATCGGCCGCACCCTGTTTGTGCTATTCCACCTGGGACGCCACCATGCCCTGAGCAAGAATTTCCAGCGCATGCTCGGCTGGCTGTGCATCTCGGGCGCATTCTGGATTGCCGGCGGCCTGTCGCAAGGTTATTACCGGCTGCTGTTCTGGACGATTGCGGTGGCGTGCGAATACCTGTCGCCGATGATCGGGCTGTGGCTGCCGGTGCTGGGCCGCTCGCGGACCCAGGAATGGACCATTGAAGGCGGCCATATGGCCGAGCGCTGCCAGCTGTTCGTGATCGTCGCGCTGGGCGAGTCGATCCTGGTGACCGGGGCCACCTTCGGCCACATGGCGAACTGGGATGCGCCGACCATGATCGCTTTCCTGGTGGCTTTCCTTGGCAGCCTGGCGATGTGGTGGATCTATTTCGATACCAGCAGCCAGGCCGGCACCGAAGCCATTGTCGAGTCCAAGGATCCGGGCCGGATCGGCGCCTACTTCCACTACACCCACGTCCTCATCGTCGCCGGCGTGATCATCGGCGCGGTCGGCGACGAACTGGCGATGGCCCATCCGGCCGGCCACATAACGACCAAATCGCTGGCGGTGCTGGTTGGCGGGCCGATGGCTTACCTGCTCGGCAACGGCATCTACAAGACCGTGGTCTACCGCCGCTTTCCGTTTTCGCACATGATCGGGCTGGCGCTGCTGGCGATACTGGTCCCGTTCGCCTATTACACCGACCAGCTGATGATCTCCGGCCTGACCACCGCGATACTGATCGCCGTCGCCATCCAGGAAAGCATTTCGCGGCGCCGCACGCGGCACGCCGAATGAGGCGGGGAAACTAAGCCGGGCTGGCGACCTCTGCGCTGGCGGCGCCGGCAGCCCGCAGGCGTGCCACATCGCGCGCCGGCGGCGAACCGAACATGCGGTTGTATTCGCGGCTGAATTGCGACGGGCTCTCATAACCTACCAGGTGCCCCGCGGTGGCGGCATCGCCGACCTGGGTAAACAACAGCCGGCGCGCTTCCTGCAGCCTGAGCTGTTTCTGGTACTGCAACGGCGTCATCGCCGTCACCGCCTTGAAATGATGATGCAGCGAAGAGGAGCTCATGTTCGCTTCGCGCGCCAGGTTTTCTATCCGCAGCGGCAGCCGGTAGTCGCGCTTGATCAGTTCGATCGCCTTGACCACATGCTGCGACTGGCTGTCGGACATGGCGATCTGCTGCAGCATGCCGCCCTGCTCGTCCTGCATCAGCCGATACAGGATTTCGCGCATCGCCAGCGGCGCCAGTACCGCGATGTCTCGCGGCGTCGCCAGCAGCTGCATCAGGCGCAGCACCGCATCGAGCAGGCTGGAATTGGCCTTGCTGACAAACATGCCGCGCGCCGGCAGGTCCGGCTTCCTCGCGCGCACCTCGCCGGCCATGATCATGTCGCCGATGTCCTTTGGATCAAGGTCCAGCCGCACACACAGGTAAGGCAGTTCCGGCGTGGCTTGCGTCACGTGGCCCATGACCGGCAGGTCGACCGACACCACCAGGTACTGCGCCGAATTGTAAACATAGACTTCGTCGGCCAGCATCGCCTGCTTCTGGCCCTGGGCGATGATGCACAGGGCCGGCTTATGCAAGCTGTGGGCCGGCGCCGACGGTTGCGACAGCCGCATCAGGTTGAGCGGCGCGATCGCCGTCTGGTGCACGCCGTCGGTGCCGGTGTATTGCTCGATCAGGCGCGCCAGCTCGATTTGCTTGATCGACACCAACGGGTCGGCGGCGGTCTCTTGGATTGATCCTGAATCTTTCATTTCCAGCCTCGTTTTCAGCATTTGCAGGGTTTGACCGAGTCTACTATTTTTCGATCTGGCGCGCCGCCGCCGGGCTGCACATCTGGAGGATCAGGCAAGAAGTCGCGACGAAGCGACTATCCTCGGCAGGTTTCCGGCCGCTACATTGATAAGCATGTCTGGCGCCGACGGCGCGGGACCTGACCACATCAAGGAGAAACACATGCCTGCAATCAAGGATAAGGTTGTCATCATCACCGGCGCCAGCAGCGGCATCGGCGAAGCCACCGCCCGCATACTGGCGGCCCAAGGCGCCCGGGTAGTGCTGGGCGCGCGCCGCACCGAGCGCCTGGAAACCCTGGCGGGATTGATCCGCACGGCTGGCGGCATAGCGGAATATCAAGCCCTGGACGTCACTAAACGCAGCCAGCTAGAGGATATCGTCGCGCTCGCCAAAAGCCGCTTCGGCCGGGTCGACGTCATCGTCAACAATGCCGGCGTGATGCCGCTGTCGGCGCTGGACCAGCTGAAGGTGGACGAATGGGACCGCATGGTCGATGTCAACATCAAGGGCGTACTGTACGGCATTGCCGCTGCCTTGCCAGTCATGCAAGCCCAGGGCGACGGCCAGATCATCAACGTCGCTTCGATCGGCGGCCATCGGGTGGTGCCTACCGCGGCGGTATATTGCGCCACCAAGTTTGCGGTACGGGCGATTTCGGACGGCTTGCGCCAGGAGGTCGACAACATCAGGGTAACGGTGATTTCGCCCGGGGTGACCGAATCGGAGCTGGCCGACAGCATCACCGACCCTGCCGCCAAGCTGGGAATGGCGACTTACCGCAAGATCGCCATTACGGCGGAAGCGGTCGCCCGCACCATCCTGTTCGCCATCGAACAGCCGGCCGATGTCGACCTCAGCGAGATTGTGGTGCGCCCGACGGCAAGTACAGCCTAAGATCGTCATGCCGTAAAAAAAACAGGCCAGCCGGTCACGGCTGGCCTGCCCGCCTCCCTGAATAGAAAACTATGCGCGCCCTTCCCATGGCACGTACTTGCGCTGCAGCCAGCGCAGGCCATATTCAAAACCGGAAGCAATCAGGGCGATCACCAGGATTCCCATGATGACGACGTCGGTCACCAGGAACTGCGCCGCCGACTGGATCATGAAACCCAGCCCGCGCGTGGCCGCGATCAGCTCCGCGGCCACCAGGGTCGACCAGCCGACGCCCAGTCCGATGCGGATCCCGGTCAGCACGTCCGGCACCGCCGACGGCAAGATGACAAAACGGACCAGTTGCCAGCGCGATGCCCCCAGCGACTGCGCCGCCCGCAAGCGGTTCTGGTCGACACGCCGCACGCCGTGCAAGGTGGCGATCGCCAGCGGCGCGAAAATCGCCAGGTAGATCAGCAGCACCTTGGACAGTTCGCCGATGCCGAACCAGATCACGATCAGCGGCAAATAAGCCAAGGGCGGGATCGGCCGGTAAAATTCGATCAGCGGATCGAACACCGCGCGCGCACGGCTGCTCAGGCCGATCAGGATGCCCACCGGGATGGCGCTGGCGATGGCCAGCAGCAGCGCGGCGAATACCCGGGCGACGCTGGTGGCGGCATGCTGCCACAAGGTAGCGTCGACAAAACCGTCGAGCGCCACTGCCTTGAATTTCCCCAATACCGCCAGCGGCGACGGCAGGAACAGCGGCGGCACCAGCGCCAGGGCGCTGGCCAGCCACCACAAACCCAGCAAACCCGCCACCGTCAGCAGGGTGACGCCGCGCTCGGAAATGGCGCGCCGGACCTTGGCTTTCGGAGCGCCCTGGCGCCGCTGGGCAGCGCTTGGCGACACCTCCGGCTCCTGCGGCAACTCAAGTTCAAGCGGTGAAAACGTCACGGACAATTCGCTCATGCCGACGCCTCCTCCAGTCTGGCAGCGTCGCGAATATCCTTGCGCGGATGCAGCAGCTGCTCCAGGATTTCCTCCCGCATGCTGACGAAACGCGGATCGGACTTGATGCTGCGCGCCGGCTCGCCGGCGGCGAAACGCGCTCCGAATCCAAGCCGGCGCACGCTCTCCACCCGCCCCGGCCGCGCCCGCAGCAGCACCAGGTCGGTCGCCAGGAACAGGGCTTCTTCGACGCTATGGGTAATCATGAAGATGCCTTTGCCGGAGGCTTTCCAGACTTGCAGCAGGTGTTCCTGCATGTGCTCGCGCGTCAAGGCGTCGAGCGCGCCCAGCGGCTCGTCCAGCAACAGGAAACGCGGATCCACCGCCAGCGCGCGCGCCAGGCTGACGCGCTGGCGCATGCCGCCCGAGAGTTCCCAGATGGCGGCGTCGGCGTAATCCTGCAGCCCGGTCAGCGCCAGGTATTCGCGCGCCTTGGCTTGGCGCTGCTGCAGCGGCTGCCCGGCCAGGCGCAGTCCGAACGCCACATTTTCCTGCACCGTCTGCCACGGCAGCAAAGTATCGCCCTGGAACACCACGCCGCGCTCAGCGCCCGGTCCGGTGACCGGCACGCCGTCGATGCTGACGGCGCCGGAACTCGGCGCCAGGAACCCGGCGATCAGGTTGAGCAAGGTAGTCTTGCCGCAGCCCGACTCGCCGATCACCACGGTAAACCTGCCGTCATGCAGATCCAGCGAAAGATCGTGCAAGACTGGCCGTACCGCGCCGGGATAACGCACCCCCACGGATTGCAGACGGATCATGCCAACTCCTTACTGAAGCGCGGCTTGTTTGGCAAACGCCGGATTGACATAGGACTGGTAGTCCGGCAATACGCGCTCGACTTTCTTTTGCTCTTGCAGGAAACCGGAGGTCGCCGCCAGCGCCTTGACGGTCGAGCCGCTCAGCAGCTGTTCCTGTTCGACCAAGGTGGGAAAGCCGCTGCCGGCCAGCAGTTCGGCGATGTCGCTCTGCTTGGCGGCGGTCAGGCGCGCGATTTTTTCGAACTGCGGCGAACCGGCTTTCCAGTCCGCGCCGTGGCTGCGGTAATCGGCATAGGCCTTGCCGGTGACTTTGACGAAGGCGGTCACGAAATCGGGATGCTTTTGCGCAAAATCCTTGCGCACGATCCAGGCGTCGAACGTCGGCGCGCCCCACTTGGCGACCTCGGCCGAATTGGTCAGGATCTTGCCGGATTCCTTGACCTTGCCCAGCGCCGGATCCCAGACATAGGCGGCGTCGATATCGCCGCGTTGCCATGCCGCGGCGATTTCCTGCGGCCGCAGGTTCAGGATCTGCACCTTGCCAGCAGGAATGCCCCAGTGCTTGAGCGCCGCCAGCAGGCTGTAGTGCGTGGTTGAAACGAACGGCACCGCGATCTTCTTGCCGACCAGGTCCTGCGCCGTCTTGACGCCGCTGCCGTTGCGCACCACCAGCGCTTCGGCCTGGCCGATCTGGGCCGCGACCAGGATGGTTTCGATCGGCAGTTCACGGCTTGCCGCGGCTGCCAGCGGGCTGCTGCCGACATAACCCAGCTGGATGTCGCCGGACGCCACCGCGGTGATCACGTCGGCGCCGCTGTCGAATTTCTTCCAGTTGATTTTCCAGCCGCTGGCCTTCTCGTATGCGCCGTCGGCCTGGGCCACCTTGGCCGGCTCGACCACCGTCTGGTAGGCGATATTGACTTCCTGTTCGGCGGCCCCGGCCTGGCCGGCCAGCACCGCGATGACTGAAGCTGCCGCCAAGGCTGGCAAACGTTTGAAAATATTGGCAATCATGCAAACCCTCGTTGTGATTGAATCGATCAATGGAATTGAATAACCTGGCTGATGCGCGTTAAGGCCTTGGCGCAAAGTTAATCGATTCGGGCAACTAGCAGAACGAAGGTTTTCGGCAATGCTTATATGGTTTTCGCCTGGCGCATTGAGTTTAAAGAGATAGTTAAATATCCTTTTAAAAAAATAAGATACTAAACTATCTTTTTCAGAAAAAGATACTATACTATCCTTATACTCATAAAAGATAGTTTACTAATCTCCATGAAAACCTTGAACGAACTCTCTGCCATCCTGCGCCAGGCCAAGGGCCGGCTGGCCTTGCCGGTGATTGCCATGAGCCGCGAGAGCGGCCTGACGACGGTGACGATACGCGGCGTCCTGGCCGGCAAGAACGACCCTCGCCTCAGCACCTTGATGACGATTGCCGATCAACTGGGACTGGAGCTGATGCTGTTGCCCAAGGCCGTGGCGTCTTCGATTGCGGCCAATGCGCCCGCCGAGGAAGAAGTGCAAAGCCTGGTGGCCGCGGCGCTGGCGCGGCAGGGAGCGCGCCAGTGAACCTGAGCGCGCTGGATATTTTCGTTGGGGAGCGCCTGGTCGGGATCCTGTTCCAGTACGGCGACATGGTGCGCTTCCAGGTCGACCCGGCCTATGCGCAAGATCCGCAGCGGCCAACCTTGTCGCTTTCCATGCGCGCCGCCACGCCGCAGCAAGACATGGCCTTGCTGCTCAACCCGCTGGCGGCGATGTTCAACTCGCCAGGCCAGATGCGGCTGCCCGCCTTCTTCCAGAACCTGTTGCCGGAAGGCGTATTGCGCAAGCAGATCGCGTTCGAGCGCAAGTGCGCGGAAGACGACCATTTCGAACTGCTGGCAGCCTGCGGCCGCGACTTGCCGGGCGCGGTCAAGGCGATCCCGACCAGACTGACGCGGGCGACGATGACGCGCCTGGTCACGCAAGACAAGGAAGCCATCGAAGAAAGCGTGATCGCCGCGCCGCTGGTGGACGGCGTCTCGATCTCCGGCATGCAGCCGAAACTGGCCTTGATCCAGGAAGGCGGCAGGTACGTCAGCCGCACCCGCCACAAAGATGCTCACATCATCGGCAAGCTGCCCACCGCGCAATACGACCGCCTGCCGGAAGTCGAACATCTGTCGCTGCAGCTGGCGCAAGCCGCCGGCGTCACCGTATGCAGCGCCAGCCTGCAGCCGCTGGCCGCGATCATGGCCGAACATCCGCATGCGGCAGAAGAAGATCGGCAATTCCTGGCCGTGCAGCGCTTCGACCGCGACCAGCCTGGCCGCCTCCATGTCGAAGATTTTTGCCAGGTGCTGGCGGTCGATCCTGACAAAAAATATACCGGCGCCAGCTATGCCGACATGGCGCTGGTGATGCAAGCCGTGCCGGGACTGGGCGAAGCCGCCTGCCATGAACTGCTGCGCCGCATCACCGTCAACGAACTGATCGGCAATTACGACGCCCACCTGAAAAATTTCGGCGTCCGCTACCTGGCCGACGGCAGCATCGAATTCTCGCCGGCCTATGACGTCGTAGCGTATAGCGTGTACCTGAACGGCAGCGGCCATGCCCTCAAGTTCGCCGAAGGCCAGGCCAAGCGCACGTTCCTGTCGCCGCTCACCTTGCGCGCCTTCGCCAACCGCAGCGGCTTGCTGGAGCCGCCGCTGCGCCATGTCATCAGCGAGGTCTGCAAAAAGGCCTTGGCGGCGTGGCCGGACCTGATTGCCGCCAGCCAGTTGCTGCCGCACCAGAAAACCAGGCTGTCCGACTACTTCATGGGCCGCGACATCATCGCCGGCTTGCGCGCAAGACAGGCCCGGCAGAGCGCAAAAGCCGCGGCCGGCTAGCGTTCGGCGCCATCGATGCAAAAAACGCCCGCCATGCGAAAAAATGGCCGGAATCCGCTAATATCACACCCTTCACCCGTTTAAGGACAAGCAATGCCAGCAACCGCAGACCAAGCCCAGCCAGGAATCCTCGAAGCACTCGCGCCGCTCGGCCGCTCACTTACGTTCCGCCTCAGCGGCCACAATCCGCAAGCAGCGCTGGCGCGGCTGCGCGAAGTTTTTGCGGCGGACTGGGGCGTGGTCGGGCTGGGCGCGCCCCTGGTCCAGGCGCTGGAGCAGCATGTCGGCGGCCTGCGCCCATTTCCGGCGCTTGAAGGACAAGGCTGCGCGGCGCCGTCGACCCAGCAAGCCATGTGGATCCTGCTGCGCGGCAGCGACTGCAGCAGCCTGTTCGAGCGCACCGCGCAACTGGTCGAACTGCTGGGCGAAGGATTGGTACTGGAAGACGCGCTGGATACTTTCCGCTATCGCGACGGCCGCGACCTGACCGGCTACGAAGACGGCACCGAAAACCCCAAGGCGGCGGCAGCCATCGCCGCTGCGCTGGTGGCGGACGGCGCGGGACGCCAGGGCTCAAGTTTTGTCGCGGTGCAGCGCTGGATCCACGACCTGCCGCGTTTCCGCGGTTTCCCCGCCGCGCAGCGCGACGCCACCATCGGCCGCCAGATCTCCGACAATGAGGAAATCGAAGATGCGCCGGAATCGGCCCACGCCAAACGCACCGCACAGGAAAGTTTTACGCCCGAGGCGTACATGGTGCGTCACTCCATGCCATGGGACAACGGCCTGCAGCAAGGGACCGAATTCATCGCCTACGGCGAATCCAGCGACCGCTTCGAAAACGTCTTGCGCCGCATGCTGGGCCACGAAGACGGCATCGTCGACGCCCTGTTCAGTTTTTCGCGCCCGGTCACCGGCGGCTATTACTGGTGTCCGCCGCTGCAGGACGGCCGCCTCGACCTGTCCAGCATCGGCATCTGAGCCTGCTCCAGCATGACTGCCATCCAGCTTTCCCTGCCTGCCGCGCGCGCACTGCAACTGGCCGCCCAGGGGCTGCTCGCTCCGGTCCGCAAGAAAGCCGTCAAGCAAGACGTGCTGGCCGCCATCCGGCAAATGGGCGTGCTGCAGATAGACACTATCCACGTTGTGGCGCGCAGCCCTTACCTGGTGTTGTGGAGCCGGCTCGGCAATTACCAGCAGTGCTGGCTGGACGAACTGCTGGAGGAGCGCCGGCTGTTCGAATACTGGGCGCATGAAGCCAGTTTCCTGCCGATCGAGGATTACGGCCTGTACCGGCACCGCATGATCGACCCCGGCTCCATGGGCTGGAAATACTCGGCCAAATGGATGGAAGAACACGGCGCCACCGTAGAGCAGCTGCTGCAGCATATCCGGCAGCACGGCCCGGTGCGTTCGGCCGACTTCAAGCGCACCGATGGCAAGGGCGGCGGCTGGTGGGAATGGAAACCGGAGAAGCGTTCGCTCGAAGTGCTGTTCACGGCCGGCCGCCTGATGATCGCCAAGCGCCACAATTTCCATCGGATCTACGATCTCGCCGAACGCATCTTGCCGGATTGGGACGATGCCCGCATGCCTTCCACCGCGGAGACCCAGCGCACCCTGCTGCTCAAGGCAGTGCAAGCGATGGGAATAGCGAAAGCCAGCTGGATCGGCGATTACTTCCGCACCGCCAAGAGCCGTCCCAGCCCCGATCCCGAGATCCTGGCCGACGACGGCAGCCTGCTGCGGGCCACGGTGGACGGCTGGCAGCAGCCGCTGTACATCCATCCGGCGCACCGCGAACTGGCGCTGGCCGCCGCCGGCGGCTTGCTCAAACCCAGCGCCACCAGCCTGCTCTCGCCTTTCGATCCGCTGGTTTGGGACCGCAAGCGCGCGCTGGAGCTGTTCGATTTCGATTACCGGCTTGAGTGCTACACGCCTGAAGCCAAACGCAGCTACGGTTATTTCACGCTGCCGATCCTGCATCGCGGCGCGCTGGCGGGACGGCTGGACGCCAAGGCCCATCGCAGCCAGGGCGTGTTCCAGGTCAAGGCGCTGTACCTGGAGCCCGGCACCCGCACCAGCCAGAGATTCGTCACCGAACTGGCGGCGACACTGCGGCGTTTCGCCGCCTGGCACGGCACGCCGCAGGTGGCCATTGACCAATGCACGCCGCGCGCCTTCCGCGCCATGCTCAAGGCCGCGCTGGCTTAGGCCTGGTTGGGCAAGCCCTAGCCGGCGTTCAGCAGGTTCCTGTCCATGCCTATGCCAAAAGCGCGTGGCCGCCCGATGCCGTAACCCTGGGCGAAATCGACCCCGATCTCGGTCAGCGTTCCGATAATCCGTTCATTGACGGCAAATTCGGCAATCGTCTGTTTTCCCATCAAATGGCCGATCTTGTTGATCGCCTCCACCATCGCATAGTCGGTCGGGCTGTTCAGCATGTCCTTGACAAAACCGCCGTCGATCTTGATGAAATCGACCGGCAGGTTCTTCAGGTAGGCAAAGGACGACATGCCGGCGCCGAAATCGTCAAGCGCAAAGCGATAACCCACGCTCCTCAGTTCCTGGATAAAGTGCGCGGCCTTGGCAAAATTGGCGATCGCGCTGGTCTCGGTAATCTCGAAGCAGATGATCTGCGGCACGATGCTGTATTTCACGTGCTGTTCCTGCACAAAACTGAGGAAATTGCTGTCGCCTATGCTGGTGCCGGAAAGGTTGATGGCGCAGGTCTGGATTTCACCGCCGCGCCCCTGCTGGCGCATTTTATCCAGGGTGGCGAACACCGTCGAGACCACCCAGCGATCGATGGCCGGCATCAGGTTGTAGCGTTCCGCGGCAGGAATGAACACCATCGGCAGCACCAGGTTGTCGTCCTTGTCCAGCATGCGCAGCAGGATCTCGAAATGCGCGCCGTGGCTGGGAGGTTTGCCCAGTGCGGCGATTTCCTGCGAGAACAGGCAGAACCGCTCATGCGTGAGCGCCTCGTTGATACGGGTGATCCATTCCATCTCGCCGTGCCGTATCGACAGCTCGCTGTCGTCCAGCCGGTATTCATGGACCCGGTTGCGCCCTTTCTCCTTGGCCAGGTAGCAGGCGGCGTCGACCGCGCTCATGATCTGGCCCAGCGTATGCATTTCGCCCGCCAGGTTGATCAGGCCGATGCTGACGCCGATGGTGAACGGCTTGTTGGTCCACACAAACTGAAAGTCGGCGACGGTCTGCCGCAGTCCTTCGGCGATCCGCAGCGAATGCTCGACCGGGCAATTCTCCAGCAATACGCCGAATTCATCGCCGCCCAGGCGCGCAATGGTGTCGGTGTCGCGCAGGCGCTGTTTCAGCAAGACGCTGACTTGCCGGATCAGCTCGTCGCCGGCGGCATGGCCGCAGGTGTCGTTGACCACCTTGAACTGGTCCAGGTCCAGGTACAACACCGCATGCTGGCGCTGCTGGTCGCGCGAGGTGATCATCGCCACCGTCAGGCGCCGCTCGAATTCGCGCCGGTTGATGAGCCCGGTCAGTTCGTCGTGGCTGGCCTGGTACGACAGCTGGGCCGCATATTCGCGGTCCTTGCTGACATCGTGCAGCACCAGCACCGTGCCGATGGTTTCGCCGCTCAGGTTGCGGATCGGCTCGGCCGAGAGGTTAACCGCGACTTCGCTGCCGTCGTCGCACACCAGCAGCAGGTTGGAAGCACGGTCGACGGGCATGCTGTTGTCGAGGATCTGGGGAATCAGGTCAGGAATCCGGTTGCCCGAACTTTCGCCCACCACGTTGAGGATCTTTTCCAGCGGCAAGCCGCGCGCCGAGGCCAGCGTCCAGCGGGTCAGGATTTCCGCGGTCGGGTTCAGGTACTCGACCAGGCCGTCGGTGCTGAGCGTGATGACCGCCTCGCCGATCGACTCCAGCGTCACCTGGGCGCGCTCCTTGGCGGCATACAGCTGTTCTTCGGAGCGCTTGCGGGCGGTGATGTCGGTAAACGAACCGGCCATGCGCACCGGTTCTCCCGCTGCATTGCTGGTCGATTGCGCGCACGAACGCACCCAGCGCAATTCCCCTCCCCTGGTGACGATCCGGAATTCGATGTCGCACGGTGAATTGTCGTGCAGGTGCGAAGTCAGTTTGGCGCGCACCGCGTCCAGGTCGGAAGGATAGATGCAGTTAAGGAACTGCAGCGGCGTCGGCTCGTCGTCTTCCAGGGAATAACCGAGCAACTCTTTCAGGCGCGGCGAATAGTAGATGTTGTCGGCCTGGATGTCCCAGTCCCAGAGGCCGTCGTTGCTGCCCAGCATCGCCAGGTGCAGCCGCTCCTGGCTGACCTTCAGCGCCTCTTCGAACTGGTCGCTCTTGGTCAGGATATAGCGTGAAATCCAGCTGCCGAAAACCATCAATCCGACGGCGATGGTCAGCGTCGCCAGCAGCAGCAGGCGCTGGACCTGGCGCGAAGACTCGCCCAGGCTGGCTGAAAAGCGCAATTCGAGAGGCGTCAATTCCGCATCTATCTCGCGGATGCGGGCCACGCTGGCGATCATCGCCTGCGGATCGGGATTGCCGGCATTGATCGCCGCGTGCAGGCGGCCGGCTTCCGTGCTCAATTCCTGGATCAGCTTGTCGCCGATCTTCCAGTTGGCGACCGGTTCCCGCAGCAGGCTGAAATTCTTGAAGTTGCGGTACAGGCTGACGATGCCGTCGATGTCGTCGGGGTGGTTGCCGCCGTCGAGGAAACCCTGGCGCACCACTTGCAGGTCGGGATTGGGCTTGTCCAGCTCGTCCCTGGCGCGCTGGTCGCCGAGCGGCACCGCCAGCGCCTTCAGCACCTTCTGGTAGTCGGGGTCGGCATGCGTCACCGTATACTGGTTCAAGTGGAATACCGCTTCCTTCTGCGCCTTCGACCACAGGCTCTCGCCGCCGACAAAAGCGCGCACCGAAGAAAGGACATTCATGCTGAACGCCAGCAACCCCACCATCAAGGCGACGATCGCCAGGAAAGGCAGGATTACCTTGACCCAACGCATGCCGCCGTCCATGGTGAAAAATTTCTTCAATCGCTGCATCACAAAACCTCACTGATAAAAACTGCACAGTCAGAAAGCTTTAGCGGAATTGCAGAAAATTGCGAAAAACGACACTACTTGAAACCGGGGTCCGAATGCCCCATCATACGACCAATAGTTTCTTATTTGCAAGTTCATTAATGGCCAATAATAAATCAACAAGAAACAGATAAAACAAGGCCTTGGGAGAACCGCGCACAAGGCCAGCCGCAGCCCGGGAAATCGTGCCGCCGGCCCGGCGCAAAATTGTCTGAACGTTACCGATACCAGCCGTGCTACCATCGCCGCCGTGCTGTCTTTCTCTTGCCTTTTTTACTTGCCTCATCCATGACCCAGTCTTTGCTCGTCGATAACGCGGCTGCCAGCGATTTTTCAGTCCATCCGGATATTTTGCAGGGGCCGCTGCGGCCTGAGCTGATACGGGACGAGGTGCTGGCGGACCTGCTCGAAGCCACCGCCACACGCCTGCCGGACCAGGTCGCCATGGTGTTCGGCGAACGCCGGCTGACCTACCGGGAACTCAACCGATATGCGGACCTGGTCGCTTCGCGCCTGATCGCGGCGGGCGTCGGCCCGGGCCAGATCGTCGGCCTGTGGCTGCCGCGCGGGATCGACCTGCTGGTGATGCAAGCCGGCATCGCCAAGAGCGGCGCCGCCTGGCTGCCGCTGGATGCGGATACGCCGCCGGAGCGGATCGCCGTCTGCCTGGAGGACGCGCAAGCGCCGGGCATCGTCAGCTGCCAGCAGTTCGCGCCGCGCCTGGACCCGGGCCGATGCCAGGTCTGGACCGCCGAACAGCTGCTGGCGCCCGCCGAAGCGCCGCTGCTGCGCCGCCAGCACGTGCAGCGCAGCGATCCGGCTTATGTCATCTACACCTCCGGTTCAACCGGCAAACCGAAGGGCATCGCCATCACCCAAGGCGCCATCTGCCATTTCCTGCGCAGCGAAAACGCTGTGTTGGGCGTCGCCGCCGGCGACCGCGTCTACCAGGGCTTTTCGGTAGCCTTCGACATGTCGTTCGAAGAAATCTGGATCAGCTACCTGGCCGGCGCCACGCTCTGGATCGCCCCCAAGGAAATAGCCTCCGATCCGGAAGCCTTGCCGCTCGCGCTGGCGGCGCAGGGAGTCACCGTATTGCACGCGGTGCCGACCCTGCTGGCCCTGTTCAACCAGGATGTGCCAAGCCTGCGCATCATCAACCTGGGCGGCGAAATGTGCCCCGAGGCGCTGGTCAGCCGCTGGGCCAAACCGGAATCCGGCCGGCAGATCTTCAATACCTACGGACCGACCGAAGCGACGGTATCGGCCAGCCTGGCCGAACTGCACGCCAACCAGGCGGTAACCATAGGCCGGCCCTTGCCTAACTACGGTTTGCTGGTGATCAATCCGGCGCTGGAAAACGGCTTGCTCTTGCTGCCGCGCGGCGAAGTCGGCGAATTGTGCATTACCGGACCCGGCGTTGCCGAAGGCTACCTGGGACGCCCGGAACTGACCGCCGAGAAATTCCTGGCCAATCCCTGGGCCAGCGGCGAGCATGACCGCCGCCTGTACCGCACCGGCGACCTGGCCCGGATCGAAGCCGATGGCCGGGTCCAATGCCTGGGCCGCACCGACGACCAGGTAAAGATCCGCGGCTTCCGCGTCGAGCTGGGTGAAATCGAAGAAGTGCTGGCGCGCCAGCCGGGAGTCGGCACGGTGGCGGTGATATTGCGCCAGGAAGACGGCATCGACCAGCTGATCGCTTTCATCGTCGCCGAAAGCGGCGCGGAAATCGTCCCGGCGGCGCTGCGCAGCGCGCTGGCCGAACGGCTACCGCCCTACATGGTGCCAGGCTTCTTCGAAGCGATGCAAGAGATGCCGCGCCTGACCTCCGGCAAGATCGACCGCAAGGCGCTGAAAGCCCGGCCGCTGGCGGCAATCAGCGCCGGCGGCCTTGATTCCGACGTACCGGAAACGCCTGCCGAAATCGCCCTGTTCGCGGCGCTCAACAAACTGTTCCCCGGCCAGCCTATCCAGCGCAGCGCCGATTTCTTCAACGATCTCGGCGGCCATTCGCTGTTCGCGGCAAAACTTGCCTCCGCCCTGCGCGCCAATCCCGATTTTGCCCATGTGACGGTGCGCGACATTTACATGAACCGCACCGTAGGCCGCATCGCCCAGGTGCTGGCCGAGGCGCCGGCAGCCGGCATCGAGGTCGACACCAGCTGGAGCGCGCCGTCGGACCTGAAACGCTGGCTGTGCGGCGCCGCCCAGGCGGCCGCCGTGCCTTGGCTGGTGGCGATGCGCATGATGCAATGGCTGGCGCCGTTTTTCACCTATCACTTTTTCACCGGCGATCCGGGCGATTCGATTGCCCTGGCGATCGTGGTATCGGTGGGCGTGTTCCTGCTGGCCACCCTGTTTGAGTTCGCCATTGCGATCGCCGCCAAATGGCTGATCGCGGGACGCCTGAAAGCCGGCCGCTATCCGCTCTGGGGCCTGACCTATTACCGCTGGTGGCTGGCGGACCGCCTGATCGAGGCGGCGCCGGCCTACCTGCTGAGCGGCTCGACCCTGTACAGCTGGTGGCTGCGGGCGCTGGGCGCGCGCATCGGCTCGGAAGTCATCATCGGCTCCATGACCTTGCGCGCGCACGACCTGCTTACCATCGAAGACGGCGTAAGCATCGGCAATGCCGTCAACTTTGAAAACGCTCGGGTCGAACATGGCGAGCTGTGGCTGGGGCCGATCACGCTGCAGCGCGAAAGCTGCATCGGTTCCTATGTCGTCATGGAAGGCAACACGGATGTCGGCGCCTTCGGCCATGTGGAAGGCCAGAGCGCCATCAGCGACGGCCAGGCAGTGCCGGCCGGCCGCATCTGGACCGGCTCGCCGGCGCGCGATGCGGGTGCTTTCGACCGTGCTTCCAAACCGCCGCGGCCGCCGGTCACGCGCAGGCGCCAGTTGGGCGAGTCGGTATTTTTCCTGTTCGGCGCCTTCCTGATCACCACCCTGTTCTTCATGCCGGTGTTCCCCAGCTTCATCCTGATCGACTGGCTCGACGATACCGATCGTTTCCCCTGGCTGCAAAGCAACGGCAACGTGCCGTTCCAGCTGTCCAAATATTTCGTCATGGCGTTCCCTGCCACTGCGGTGCTGATCGTGTGCACGGCCTTGCTCTCGGCCGGCATCCGCTGGAGCCTGCTGCCGCGCATGCGGGCCGGCAGCTGGCCGGTGCGCAGCAACATCTATTGCAGCAAATGGCTGGTCAACCAGATCCAGGAATCCAGCCTGAGCGTGTTGCACGGCGTCTACGCCACCGTCTACGCGCCCCTCTGGTACCGCTTGCTGGGCGCAAAGGTCGGCCGCCATGCCGAGATTTCGACAGCGCTGGGCGTGGTGCCTGACATGCTGACCTTGGGCGACGACACCTTTATCGCCGATGCCGTGTTGCTCGGCGACGAACAGATCGACGGCGGCTGGATGACCATGAAGCCGACCGTGATCTCGCGCCGCAGTTTCGTCGGCAACGGCGCCTACGTGCCGGACGGCAGCATCTTGCCGGAAAACGTCTTGATCGGGGTCCATTCGCGCACACCGGACAACGACCGCATGCAGCCCGGCGACACCTGGCTCGGTTCGCCGCCGATCAACCTGCCGGCGCGCGAGCAGACCAGCGGTTTCCCGGAACACCTGACGTTCCGTCCGTCGCGCCGGCGCCGCCTGGGCCGTTCGCTGGTGGAAGGCTTCCGCATCGTTTCGCCGCACGCGATCGTGATCGCGGTCGGCTATACCGTGGTGCTGAACCTGATGCCGCTGGCCGGCGCCGGCCAATGGGGCGAGGTGATTTCCTTGCTCACCAGCGCCGGCCTGCTGTACGGCATCGGCACCTTCATCATCATCGCCGCCCTCAAGTGGCTGCTGATCGGGCGCTACAAGAAATGCAGCGTGCCCATGTGGACCCGGTTCGTCTGGCTGTCCGAGGGCGTCACCAACCTGTACGAAGGGATCGCGATACCGAATTTCATGAATTACCTGCGCGGCACGCCGTGGCTGCCGCTGGCCCTGAACCTGCTGGGCTGCCATATCGGACGCGGGGTTTACATGAACACCACCGACATCACCGAATTCGACTGCGTCACCATCGGCGACTACAGCGAACTGAACGCCCAGGCTTGTCCGCAGACCCACCTGTTCGAAGACCGGGTGATGAAGATCGACCACGTCCACATCGGCAGCCGGGTCTACATGGGGCCGCGCAGCTTTGTGCTGTACAGCGCGGCCGTCAACGACAACGCCAAACTGGGCGCGCTGACGCTGGTGATGAAAGGCGAATCGATCCCGGCGGGCACCAGCTGGCGCGGTTGCCCGGCGGCGCCGGCAAAAAACTGAAAGGCAGCAGGATTTCATCGTTAGCGGCTGCGGCCGGGAGAGTTATCGACCCGGTCGCATTTTCTGCCGCCGACACTGGATAAAACCAGGAAAAATTGGGCCGAAAATGAAAAAAACCGCATAAACATTGATGTTTATGCGGTTTCTCTTTACTTCCAACACCAGTTACCTGGTGCCCACGGAGGGACTCGAACCCCCACACCTTGCGGCACATGGACCTGAACCATGCGCGTCTACCAATTCCGCCACGTGGGCCGTAATGCGAAGCCCCGTAAGACTCACTGCAATTCCGAAGACAGAATAATACGTGCATTTGATAGCTTCGGTCAATCGGAGTTTGCAATTTTTATGCAATTATTTGCGGTCCTTCATAGACGGCGCCCCAAACCGGCGCCGGATCAGCGCTGCAACATCCATTCATGGGCGGGATCGTTCTTGAAATGCCATTCGCGCCTGGGCCCCGCCATCACGTTCAGGTAATAGCTGTCGTAGCCGTGCGGCGCCACCACCGGGTGGTAACCGCGCGGCACCATGACCACATCGTGGTTTTCCACCGCCATCGATTCATCCAGCGAACGGTCGTCGGTATACACGCGCTGGAAGGCAAAACCCTGCGGCGGATTGAGGCGATGGTAATAAGTCTCTTCGAGCGAGCTCTCTTGCGGCAGGTTGTCGGTATCGTGCTTGTGCGGCGGGTAGCTTGAAGAATGGCCGCCCGGCGTCACGACTTCCACCACCAGCAAATGATCGGCCGGTTCGGTCTGCGGCAGGATGTCGCAGACGTAACGGGTATTGCTGCCCTGCCCGCGCACCGAACGTTTGGCCATGCCGGGCTCGATCAGGCGCGCCTCCAGGCTGCCATGGCCGGGTGCGCTGCAAACCGCGATTTCGGCGTCGCCATGGGCGCTGATCGTGATCGCATGATTGTGCGGGGCATACACCGCATACGGCGAACTTTGGTCAAACACGCTTTGCCGCTCGCCGATTTCCTTCCATGCGTGGTCGCCGGCCTGCACGCTGACCACGCCGCGCAGCACCACGATGCACACTTCGCGCTCGGCGGTATCGAAGCGGATCCGCTCGGCAGCCGCCAGGCGATAAGCGGCAAAGCCGACAAACCGCCAGCCGGCCGACTGCGGCGTGACGCTGACGATTTCCCGCCCTTGCGCCTGGCCTTTGACTAGCAAGCTCATGCCGCCTCCTTTTCGTTGCCGATGGCCTGCACCAGCTCGGCCAGGTGGCGGTAGCCCATTTCGGCATATTGATAGCTCGGGGCCACGGCCGGATCCTGCTCCGCCTCGACCACCAGCCAGCCGGCGTAGCCATGGCGATGCAGCAGGCGCAGCAAGCCGTCGAAATCGATGGCGCCGTCGCCCGGCACCGTAAATGCACCGTTGATCACGGACTGCAGGAAACTCCAGTTGCCGTTGCGCGCCATCTTCACCACCGCCGGCCGCACGTCCTTGCAATGGACATGGCAGACGCGCTTGATATGCTGCTCCAGCACCTGCAAAGGATCGCCTCCGGCAAACGTGATATGGCCGCTGTCGAACAGCAGGCCGACCTCGTCGCCGGTCAGCGCCATCAGGCGTTCGACATCGGCAGGCGTTTCGACGTAAGCGCCCATGTGATGGTGGTAAGCCAGGCGCACGCCGTGCGACAAGGTAAAGCGCGCAAACTCCGTCAGCCGTTCAGCATATTGCCGCCACTCCAGGTCAGTCAGGAAACGCGGCCGCTTGTACAGGGGATCCGGCCGGCCCTGGATGGCGTTGGCGACTTCGCCGTATACCATCACCTTGCAGCCGTTTTCGGCCAGCAGCCGCAAGTGCGGGCCGACGGCGGCGATTTCATCTGCCGCCGACCCGGTCGCCAGGCGCCCGGAATACCAGCCCGAAATGCATTCCAGCCGGTATTTGCCGAGCACAGCCGCCAGCGCCGCCGGCTCCTTGGGGAACTTGTTGCCCAGCTCGAAGCCGCGATAACCGATCTGGGCGCCTTCCGCCAGCGCCGTTTCCAGCGGCGTCTCGCCGCCCAGCGATGGCAGGTCGTCGTTCATCCAGGAAATCGGGTTGATGCCGATCTTTACGTTAAATGTCATGGTCTCTCTCGCAATGTTCATACTTTTTGGCTACGGCGCGCTTGTTCGTATTCGGCCCGCGCGGCCTGCACCTGCGGGCGCTCGGACACTTCCGGCACCGCCACTTCCCACCAGCAGCCGCCATCTTCGGTAGTACGCGCGGGGTCGGTATCGATGCATACCAGGTAGGTGCGGTCGGCGGCGCGTGCCCGTTGCAGCGCCGCTTCCAGCTGGGCGATGGTCTTGACGTTTTCCGCCAGCGCGCCAAGCGACCTGGCATGCGCGGCAAAATCGATGGCCGGCGCGCCCTGCGGTCCTTGCAGGCAGTCTTCCAGCATGTTGTTGAACGGCGCGCCGCCGCAAGCCTGCTGCAGACGGTTGATGCAGCCATAACCGCGGTTGTCCAGCACCACGATGATCAGTTTCTTGTCCAGCATGACCGAGGTGGCGATTTCCGAATTCATCATCAGGTAGCTGCCGTCGCCTACCATCACGATCACGTCGCGGTCCGGCTGCGCCAGCTTGACGCCGAGCGCGCCGGCGATCTCGTAGCCCATGCACGAATAGCCATATTCCACGTGGTAGCCGCCCGGGGTCGAAGTGCGCCACAGTTTGTGCAGTTCCGCCGGCAAGGTGCCGGCGGCGCACACCACGATGTCGTGCACGGTCGAGTCGATGCTGGAACGCTGCACCGCGCCGATCACCTCGCCGTCATACGGCAAGGCCGGCGCTTCCATTTCGCGCTGGCCGGTGATCTTGTCAACCGTGGCCCGCCAGCTGTTGGCCTGCTCCAGCGCCAACGCGTGCCAGCCGGTGCTGGAACGCCAATCCTGCAAGCCTTGCGACAAGGCAGCCAGCCCCAGCCGGGCGTCGGCAAGCATCGGCGTGCCTTGCCATTTCATGGCATCGACCGCATTGACATTGATGCTCAGCAGTTTTGCCTGGCTGAACAGCGAGTGCGAACCGGTCGTGAAATCCTGCAGCCGGGTGCCGACCGCAATCACCACGTCGGCCTTATGCGCCAAGGCATTGGCGGCCGGCGAGCCGGTCACGCCAAGCGCTCCCAGCTGCAGGGGATGGCGCCAGGCCAAGGCGCTTTTGCCGGCCTGGGTTTCCGCCACCGGCACCGCATGTTTTTCAGCAAAAGCACGCAGCGCTTCGGTGGCTTCGCCATACAGCACGCCGCCGCCGGCCACGATCAAGGGCTGCCGAGCGTTTTTCAGCAACGCCAGCGCCTCCTGCAGCTCGTCCGTTGCCGGTCCGCGGGCGCGGAACCTGACCGTCTGCGGCGCAAAAAAATCAACCGGATAGTCGTAAGCCATGGCCTGGACGTCTTGCGGCAACGCCAGCGTCACCGGGCCGCATTCGGCGGCGTCGGTCAGCACCTGGATCGCGCGCGGCAAGGCTGTCAGCAACTGTTCCGGGTAGCAGATGCGGTCGAAATAACGCGACAGAGGCTTGAACGCATCGTTGGCGGACACGCCGCCGTCCTGGAAATTTTCCACCTGCTGCAGCACCGGATCAGGCCGCCGCGAAACAAAGATATCGCCCGGCAGCAGCAGCACCGGCAACCGGTTCACATGGGCCAGCGCCGCCGCCGTCAGCAAGTTGGTGGCGCCGGGACCGATCGAGCTGGTGACCGCCATCATGCGCCGCCGCATGTTGGTCTTGGCATAGGCGATGGCGGCGTGCGCCATGGCCTGTTCGTTATGCGCGCGATAAGTAGGCAACTGCTCTCGATGCTGGTACAGGGCCTCGCCCAGGCCGGCAACGTTGCCATGGCCGAAGATGGCGAAGACGCCGCCGAACAGCGGCGCCTGGCCGTCTGCCGTATCGACCCGCAAGGCGGCCAGGTAGCGCACCAGCGCTTGCGCCATGGTCAGGCGTATGGTTTTTGCATTCATGCTGCGCGCTCCGCTGCCTGCTCTTCGCTGCGGCTGGCTTGCCAGACGCCGATGAGTTTTTCGAAAGTGGCCCTTACCTGCCGGATCAAGGCGGCGTCGTCTATCTGTCCTTGCAGCCACAGCTTGGACGGCTCATGGAATATCGTCCGTCCCACCATGAAACCGCGGCAGGTCTTGCTGTGCCGCGATGCACGGAAACCGGCGGCCAGTTCTTCCACCGGCGCCGCCAGTCCCAGCAGCACCACGCCGCGGCAATAGGGATCGCGCTCGGCAATCAGGCTGTCGATCGCCTGCCACTGCTGGGCCGACATCGATTCCAGCTTCCACCATTCGGGGTAGATTCCCAGGTTGTACAGGCGCTTGATGCCGCGCAGCACGGTATCGTCAGCCTTCGGCAAATCCTTGGGCGGGATGATTTCCAGCAGCAGTTCATGGCCGCTGACCTGCACCGCGTCATACAGGCCGCGGATCTGGGCTTCCTGCTCCAGGCGTTTTTCCACCGCATCGTCCGGATGGAACTGCACCAGGCATTTGACCACATGCTCCTTGGGCCAGCTCAGCAGATGCGAACCGATCGAACGGCCGTAGTCGAATTCCAGCGGATTCGAGAGCGGCAGCTCCACCGTGCGGCCGATCCACCAGCCGCGTCCGGTAGCGGCATTCAGCGCATCCTGGCCATACCGGTCATCCGACAAGATGCCGATCTTGCCTTGCAAGCCCAACGCCTGCTCGGTGGCTGCCACGGCCTGCACCAGCAGCTGCTTGAGCTGCGGCAAGCGCGCTTCGCCGACGCCTGATTCGCGCGCCAGCTCAAAGAACTGGTTGCGATGGTCGAAGGCGAATACGTTCACCTCATCCCAGGCTTTGCGCGGCGCCGTGACCCGGTGCAGGCGCTGCAGGTGCGCGTCCTGGTCGGGTCGCTGCATGCGTTCCGCATGCTCGAGGAAATAGGCCAGTTCGACCGGCGTCGGCATCGCCGGCGCGCAAGCATGGCGCGACACCACCAGGGCGCCGCAGGCATTGGCGTAACGGCAGCAGCTTTCATCGTCTTCGCCGTTCAGCCAGCCCTTCAGGAATCCCGACAGGAAAGCGTCGCCGGCACCCAGCACATTGAGCACCTCGACCTGCACGCCCTTGTAGTTGAAACCTTCATCCAGCGACTTTGGAATGGCGCCATGGATCACGGCGCATCCCAGCGGCCCGCGCTTGACCACCAGCGTCGCCTGGCTGACCGCGCGCACCGCCTGCAAGGAAGCGATGATGTCCCGGCCGCCGCCGGCGATCATGAATTCTTCTTCGGTGCCGACCACCAGGTCGAATTTCGGCAAGATTCCTTGCAGGTGCGCCGTCACGCCATCGTTGGCGATGAAACGCGTCTCGCCGTCGCCCTTTTGCGTCAGCCCCCACAGCACCGGCCGGTAGTCGATATCGAGCACCGTGCGGACGTTGTTGCGGCGCGCATATTCCAGCGCCAGGCTGCTGCTGCGGTGCACCTGCTGCGTCGAAAAATGGGTGCCGGTGATCAGCAGCGCCTTGCTGGAGGCGATGAACGCCTCATCGATGTCTTCTTCGGCCAGCGCCATGTCGGCGCAATTGTCGCGGTAGAAAATCAGCGGAAAAGTGTCTTTGTCTTTCAGGCCCAGCATCACCAGCGCGGTCAAGCGTTCCGGATCGACCTTGACCTGGCTGACATCGCAGCCTTCGGCCGCCAGCGCCGCCGTCAGGAACTGGCCGTTATGCTCATTGCCTACCCGCGCCAGCATCGCCGATTTCAGGCCCAGCCTGGCGCAGCCGAAAGCGATGTTGGCAGAAGAGCCGCCCAGGTATTTGGCAAAACTGCTGACATCCGCCAGCGGCGCGCCGATCTGCTGCGCATACAGGTCCACCGCCAGGCGCCCGATGCAAACCACATCGAGCTTGCGCCCCGATGCGAAGGTGTTGTTAGTGTTTAGCATGAGTGCTTTCCTTGACTTGAACTTGAACCTAGACCTGTATGCCTTCCAACTGATTCATCAGCGTCTGCATTTCCGCGCCGCCCGCCATCATGTCCAGGACTTCATCCTTGCTGACATTGTCCTTGGTGAAGGTGCCCATCGATTTGCCGCGGTTGAGCAAGGTGAAGGAGTCGCCGATCGGATAGGCGTGATGCACATTGTGGGTAATGAAAATCACCGAAATGCCGCGTTCGCGGGCCTTGTGGATCAGCTTGAGCACATTGAACGACTGCTTCACGCCCAGCGCCGCGGTCGGCTCGTCCAGGATCAGGACGCGGGCGCCGAAGTGAATCGCGCGGGCAATCGCCAGGCATTGCTTTTCGCCGCCCGACATGGTGCCTATCGCATGGTGCGGATCGCGCACCATGATGCCCATTTCGGCTAGCTTTTCGCGCGCCGTCTCGGCCGCGTAGTTGATATCCATGACCGTGACGCCGAACACTTTCTTGGTCGGCTCGCGCCCCATGAAGAAATTGCGCGCCACCGACAGCAGCGGCACCAGCGCCAGGTCCTGGTACACGGTCGCCACGCCGACATCCAGCGCCTCCTTCGGCGAATTGAAAGAGACCGGCTTGCCGTCCACCAGATACTCGCCTTCGGATGGCTTGTGTACGCCCGCCAGCGTCTTGATCAAGGTCGACTTGCCGGCGCCGTTGTCGCCCAGCAGGCAATGCACCTCGCCCTTTTTCAGGCGCAGGGTGACATTTTGCAAGGCAATCACCGAACCGAAATACTTGCTGACATTCTCCAGGGCTAAAATGGTGTCGCTCATGATTACCTCGCCTCCGTCACACGGCGACGGACATAATTGTTGAACAATACCGCTACCAGCAGCATCACGCCGAGGAACACCCGGAACCAGTCGGAATTGAGGTTGGTATAGGTAATGCCGATCTGCACCACGCCGAAAATCAGGGCGCCGAAGCAGGCGCCGATCACCGAACCGTAACCGCCGGTCAGCAAGGCGCCGCCGATCACCGCGGCAATGATGGCTTCGAATTCCTTTTGCAAGCCGCGGTCGGCCGCCGCCGAGCCGACGTCAGCCACCTGCAGCACGGCAAACAGGCAGGCGCAGAAGGCGGTAAACACAAACAGCGAAGTCTTGACCCGCTTCACCGGCACGCCGACATTCTTGGCGGCGTTGGCGTCGCCGCCGACAGCGAAGATCCAGTTGCCGAACCGGGTGCGCGCCAGGACAAAGCTGGCCCCCAGCGCAAGCGCCAGCCACCAGACGATGACCTTGGGGATGCCGGCGACCAGCGGCTGGCCATTGCTCATGGCGGCGATCCAGCCATGGCTGGCCATCCAGCGGAACAGCCCGCTGCCGAGATTGCCGGTGAACAGCCAGCTGCCCAGCCAGTCGTTGGCAGCCAGGTCGCCGACGCCGCTGACGATGGTGCGGTTGGCGAACATGATCGACAGCGCCAGCGTCAGGCCGCGCAAGATAAACATGAACGCCAGCGTGACGATGAAGGAAGGCAGCCGGGTCTTGACGACCAGGTAGCCGTTGAGCCAGCCCAGGGCCATCGAGCCGGCGAAGGCAAACATCACCGCCAGCCAGAACGGCCAGTGGAAATAGACGGTGGGAATCGCCACCATCATGCCGGCAAAACCGATCATGGAGCCGATCGACAGGTCGAACTCGCCGGCGATCATCAGCACGCAGGCGCCGATCGAGATCAGGCCCAGGTAAGCCGCCACCTGCATCCAGTTGACCACGCCGTCCAGGTTGAACATGCCGGAATCGCCGGCGGCAAAACCGAATACGATAAAGACCAGGATAGCGCCGGCCAGCGAGGCGAATTCCGGCCGTCCGAGGAAGCGCTTCAAAGAGCCTTCCTGGCGCACCCGCTCGTCTTTCGGCGCGCTCTTCTGCTGCGCCGGGCCGCTGCCGTCCGCGCTTAGCTTGTCAGCGTGCACACTGCTTGAATTCATGGTGTATCTCCTGCATGTATTAACTTAACCGCGTTAGCCGCGTGTTAACCGTGTGTCGAACCGGCCTGTTTGGAGGTATGGCGAGATGCGGCGGACGTAACAAGGCCCGGAGCGCATCGTCCCCCTGGATTTCCGTCTGCCGGCTGCCCTTGCCGTCGCCGTCATGGGCAGCCGTGTAAAACAAGGTCCGGATCAGCGATACTGGCCGGCGTATTTCAACACTTTGTCGAGATTGTCCTTGGTGATGTAGCCGGGGCCGGAGCTGATGTGGCGCGGTCCGTAGAGCGGCGCCAGGCCGTATTCGGCCAGCCGTGCCTGGAATTTCGGATTGGCTTTCAGCTTGGCCTGGATGGTGGCGACGTCGGTGGTCTTGTTTTGCGTCATGATGGCCAGCACGGCGACCGGGATATAACCTTGCAGGTAGGGTTGCTGGTCAATCGCGAACTGCACCGAACCGTCCTTGATGCCCTTGGCGACTTCTTCGGAAAGGTCGAAGGTGGCGAACCACATCTTGCCTTTCAAGCCCATCTTCTGCAGCGCGCGCAGGCTTGGCGACGCTGAATCCGGCCCCAGCGCCAGCACTGCCTGGGTGCCGGGATTGTTGCGCAGGTAGGCGCTGACCTTGCTCTCTATGCCGGTCGGGTCCTGGCCTGCGTCCAGCGTCGATTTTTTATAATCGACCCCGATGGCGTCGGCAAAACCGCGGCAGCGTTCAAACGAGGAAGGATTGGTAGCATAGTGGTTGACGCACAGGAAAGACTTGATGCCCGCGGCCTTGGCCTTTTCCCCGGCGCCCTTGCCCGCATCGTATTCCGGCTGGCCGACATGCATGACCGCGCCCAACTCTTCACTTTGCTGCTGGGTGCCGGAATTGATGGTGACCAGCGGGATCTTCTTGGCCGTGACGTTTTCCATGGCTTTTTTCAGCACGCTGAAATCGGCGATGCTGGCGACCACGCCATCGTAATGACGGGCCGCCGCCTGTTCGATCAGGCGCGACATGTCGGCCAGGTCGCCGTTCGGCGGGTTGCGGTAATCGACCGTGACGTTAAAATCTTCGCCAGCCTGCTTGATGGCGTTCTTGATGGTGTTCCACCAGGAATCGGAGTCCGGCGCGTGGCTGATCAGGACGAATTTTTCATTTGCGGCATAACTGGGATTCATGGCGCCAAAGCTCATCGCCAGCGCCGTCACCATCAAGGCCCTGGCCAGGCCCTTGCATCTGAGTCGTTGCATAGTTGTCTCCGTTGTTGTTTTATTCATTACCATTTAGGCTGATCGCCCGGATCCGACAGCGTCATCGGTATTAAACAATAGAACAAGCAGATGCAATATGCAACGTTTTTTTCAATTAAATTTAAATTAGAATTTTATTTTCACTTGTCGGATTTTCTTTATAATTGCTTCACGACATAAACCAGAAAGAACACCATGGCAGATACGCCTACTGTCGACCAGCTGATGCTGCAAATCGCCGAACAATATGCAACGCTTTCGCGCCAGCTGAAGATTATCGCCACCTATGTGGAACAGCATCGCAGCAGCCTGATGCTGGAAAGGATCAGCGACATCGCCGAGCATTGCGACGTACAGCCGTCCGCCATCGTCCGTTTTGCCAAGCAGTTCGGCTTCAGCGGCTTCAGCGAGATGCAGGCTGTGTTCCGCGACGCCTATACGGCGCAGGCGATACCGTCGCAAAACTACCAGCAGCGGATCCGCAAGCTGATCGACGCCAAGCCGACTCCGCTCACCGGGGGCTCGATGGCGCGCGAATTCATCGCCGCCAGCCGCAGCGGCCTCGATGAGCTGCTGAACGGCATGGACGACGTGCAGTTCGACGCCGCGGTCAAGCTGCTGCAAAAGGCCGACAACATCTACGTGATCGGCGTGCGCCGCTCCTTCCCCATCGCCAGCTACATCGTGTACGCCTTGCAGCACACCAACAAGCGGGTGCACCTGTTGTCCGGCCTGGGCGGCATGATCCGCGAGCAGATCCGCAGCATCGGCAAGAACGATGTCGTGATCGCGATCAGCTTTACCCCCTACGGCAAGGAAACCCAGGCTTGCGTGCGGCTGGCCCATCATCACCAGGCCAAGTCGCTGGTCATCACCGACAGCCAGCTGAGTCCGCTGGCGCGGCATGCGTCTGTCTTGCTAACGGTCAAGGAAGGCAGCGCCTTCGCCTTCCGTTCGCTGACCAATGCGATGTGCTTGTGCCAGGCGTTGTTTATTGCCTTGGCTTATAGGTTAGAGCTTAATGTGGAAGAAACCGGCGCAATTGAAGGTTATGATGAATAAAAAACACTGAAATTGCGCTAATATTTCTCAAGCAATGCCGCCGCACATTCACGATAGCGTTCTGAGGCGGCGTGCTTAAGGAAAGCCATGACGGAACTCAAACATATCTCGGACAAACGCTCGCAGGCACAGAAGCCGAACCTTCCTGCGGGCAACTGCCATGCTGGCATCTTGGAAACAAGGTTCAGCAAACTTGAAGAGTTTGCAGGAGAGGCGCGTGAGCGCCTTTCCCGTATCGAAACGAGGCTGGACACCTGCGCCACAAAATCCGATTTGAAAGACCTCGAATCCACCATGCACAGAGAATTTTCCGTCATGCATAAGGAATTTTCAGTTATGCATAAGGAATTCTCTAACATGCATAAAGAATTCTCCAGCATACGCAAGGAGTTGCACGGGCTGACCTGGAAACTGATCGGCGCGACAGGCATGCTGGTTTCGATCGTCTATTTCATCGCGACCCAGGTCAAGCCTTAACCCGGTCCACCCCTTCTTTTTTCCGTCACGCCTGCCGGCCCAGCCCAAACCGATGCTGCTGCATGCAGCACGGCAATGATAGCTACAGCAACACCGCCTGCCCTGACAGCAGCGACTCACGCAAGGCAATCCCGATCCGGGTCGCCTCGGTAGCGTCTTCCAGGGTGAGCTCCAGCTTTTGCTCCCGGCGTATCGCATCGACGAAAGCACTGACCTCGGTCAGGAAGGCATCCTCGAATCGCTCGAAGAAGCTGGGCAGGCATTCGTTGCGGACGCCATGGGCGTCGGCAATCTCCACACGGTTCTTGCGCGGATTGCCGCCCACTGTCAGGCGCCCCGCCGTCCCCGTGATTTCGGTCATGGTGTCGTGCCCGTGCGCCATCGTGCGCGAGGCGTAAAAGGTGGCTATCTTGCCATTGTCGAATTCGCAAATGGCGACGCCGTTATCGACATCCTTGAACTGCTGCAGGTCATGGTGGATGGCGCGGACGCCCCCGGCATAGACCCGGACCGCGCGCGGGTTGCCGAGCAGCCAGCGCGCCAGGTCGATATCGTGCACGCTGCAATCGAGGAAGATGCCGCCGCTGGTGGCGGCGAACTTGACGAAAAACCCGTCCGGATCGTGCTGGTCGCAAGTCTGCGAATACACCATGAACGGCGCACCGATGGCGCCTTGCTGGATTTTCTTGTAGGCGTCCTGGTAGCTGGCGTCGAAGCGCCGCACAAAACCGATCATCACCTTCAGCTGCGGATGGCGTGCCGCCTCGGCGCTGACCCGGCGGCAATCTTCCAGGTCCAGCGACAAGGGCTTTTCGCAAAACACGTGTTTGCCGGCTTGCAAGGCCTGGATGATCTGCTCCGGGTGCAAGGATGTCGGCGTCACTAGGAACACCGCGTCCAGCCCGTCATGCGCCAGCAAGGCTGCGTAGTCGGCATACAGGTGCGGCACCTGCAGCGTGTCGCGCGCCCATTCGAGTTCCGCCGGCAAGGGGCTGCAAGCCGCGACCAGCTCAGCGCCCGCCACCCGCGACATCAGGTTTTCCGCATGGCGCCGCCCTAGCCTGCCAAGGCCGACGATGCCAACTTTCAAGGTCCGCGGCCGGCTCATTTGGCCAACTCGATAGTGCGGTTTTCACGCCAGGACAGGGTTGCCGCCTCGGCCAGCTCCAGGGCCTTGACACCGTCTTCTATCGTGGTGCGCACGGCAACCTTGTTGACCACCGCATCAAAGAAGTGGGCGATCTCGCTGGCATAGGCAGCGCGATAGCGCTCCAGGAAAAAATGTTCCGGCTTGTCCTGGCTGACGCTGTGCCCGGTGGCGGCGGTTACCTCGGTCGGCTTGTGGTTGCCGGCCTGCAGCATGCCCTTGCTGCCCAGCACTTCGAAACGCTGGTCGTAGCCATAGGCGGCGCGGCGGCTGGTGTTGATCTGGCACAGGCGGCCACGCCGGCTGCGGATGGTGACCGCGGTGCAATCGATGTCGCCGGCTTCGGCGATCGCCGGGTCGGTCAGGCAGCTGCCGGTGGCAGAGATGCTGACAGCCTCGTCGTCCAGTATCCAGCGGAAGATGTCGAAATCGTGGATCAGCATGTCCTTGAATATGCCGCCCGAACTCTTGATATACGATACCGGCGGCGCGCCAGGATCGCGGCTGGTGACGACCAGCATTTCCGGATCGCCGATTTCCCCTGCGGCCAGGCGCGTCTTCAGCGCATGGAATGTCGGATCGAAGCGGCGCTGGAAACCGATCATGCAAGTCACGCCGGCCTCCGCCACCGCACGCGCGCACGCCTTGGCGCGCTCCAGCGTCAGGTCGACCGGCTTTTCGCAAAAAATCGCCTTGCCTGCCGCAGCCGCCCGCATGATCAGCTCTGCGTGGGTGTCGGTGCTGGATGCAATCAGCACTGCGCCGATGCCGGGATCGGCCAGTACGCTATCGATATCGGCCACCTGCGCGCCATGCTGCGCCGCCAGTTCCTGCGCAGCCTGGGGATTGACGTCGCTCACATATTTCAGCCTGGCGCCTGGCTGCAGCACCAGGTTGCCCGCATGGATCTTGCCGATACGGCCGGCGCCGAATACCGCAACGTTCATCATGGTTCATCTCCGTGTCTATGTTTGTATTTTGACCTGCTTGCCGCTTTCTGCCATTGTAGGCACGATTCCCCAAAATAGAAACATTTTTTCGTTTATTTTTTTTATCGAATATTTTTTGCATGACAGGCAACCCACGTCGACTGCCATGCATTTCCAAGGCTTAACGCAAGCGCAGCCTGTAGCGCGCGGCAAGCGTGGCGAGCACACTCAGCAATGCCCCACCGATCACGTAAAACGTCACCGCCAGCTTGTTCTCCGTCACCGCAATCAGCCAGGTGATCGTCATGCCTGCGAAGCCGCCGAAAATCATCACCGCGATGTTGTAGCTCAGGGACATGCCGGTGCCCCGGGTCTGCACCGGGAAAATGTCGGACAGCAGCGCCGGCATCGAGGCGAAATACATGGTCATCAGCATGCCGATGACGCCTTGCACCAGCAGCAGGTTGACGAAGCTCGGGTTGAGCGACAGCCAGGAAAACAGCGGATAAGTCAGCAGCACGAACAATGTGCTGCTGCCCAGCATGAAAGGTGTGCGGCCATACCTGTCGGACAACTGCCCGACCACCGGCGAAAACAGCAGCATGATCAGGCCGGCCAGGATGGTGGCGCTGAACGAGGCGGTCGACGTCATGCCCAGCTGCTTGACCGCATAAGTCGGCATGTAGACCACCAGGTAGACCGACACGGTAGCCATGATGACGCTGCCGGAACCGATCAGCAGGCGCATTTTCTGGCCCGCCATGATGTCGCGCAGCGGCGTGCGGGTAGCATCGGCCTGGGCGAACTCAGGCGACTCTTCCAGGTTCTTGCGGATGTAATAACCGGCCGGCCCGATCAGCAGGCCGAAGAAAAACGGCAAGCGCCAGCCCCAGGATTCCAGCTGTTCGATGGACAGCTGCGACGACAGCAGCGCGCCCGCCAGCGCCGCCAGCACGATGCTCAGGCCCTGGCTGGCGACCTGCCAGCTAGAAAAGAATCCGCGCCGGTGCGGCGCATGCTCGACCAGGAAAGCGGTCGAGCTGCCGAATTCGCCGCCGGCGGAAAAACCTTGCAGCAAGCGCGCCACGACAATGCCGGCCGGCGCCCACAGGCCGATCTGCGCATAGGTCGGCATGATGGCGATCAGCAAGGTGCCGATCATCATCAGCAGGATCGACAGCGTCAAGGCCGCCTTGCGGCCGACCCGGTCGGAATAGGCGCCGATGACGACCGCACCCAGCGGCCGCATGAAAAACGAGACGCCGAAGGTGGCAAAAGTAATCAGCAGCGAGACGGTCTGGTTCGAGGTTGGAAAAAACAGCTTGGCAATGGTGACCGCCATGGCGCTGTACAGCAAGACATCGAACCATTCCAGGGCATTGCCGATGGACGACGAAATGACGGCGCGCCAGGTCTGCGGGTGCTGTTCGAAAGGCGTTGCGACGGTGCTGCTGTTGCTTGCAATGCTGCTCATAGACATATCCTTTTTTGTTTAATCATGGTGATATCCCCGGTTTCGGTTGTTTCCTGAATCCTTTCCTGCGCCTGAATTCTCCTCCTCCCTATCTTTTTCAACTCCGGTTTTGATGTTGCATCACAGCATGGATTCATCTTGCCAGCCACGCAGCGAACACGTATAAACCGAATGTAATCGATTACATTTAAATTGGCCACAGCAAACGAATTCCTCACATGCCGCCTAAATCCACGTCCGCCTCGATCTCCGCTGTCGCCCTGCATGCCGGCGTATCGGTGGCTACCGTGTCGCGCGTCATGAACGACATGGATGGCGTACGGCCCGGGACCCGCGAGAAGGTCATGGCCTCCGTGACGGCGCTGGGCTATCGCCTGAACCACCTGGCGCGCAACCTGCGCACCGCCGCCAGCCGCCTGCTGCTGACCATGGTGCCGGATGTCGGCAACCCGTTTTATTCGGAGATCGTGCGCGGCATCGACAGCGTGGCGCGCGAGCACGGTTATTTCGTTTTGCTGTGTGATACCGGCGCCGAAGCCGGACGCGAAAGCGCCTACTTTGACCTGCTGCGCACCCACCGCGCCGACGGCGCGATCTGCCTCGACCCCGACACCGTGCAGCACGCCCTGGCCAACGAATCGAATGTCCTGCCATGGGTCGCCTGCTGCGAATTCGATCCCGGCATCGCCGTGCCGTACGTCGGCGTGGACAACTACCGTGCCGCCGGCGACGCCGTGCGCCACCTGATTGCGCGCGGCCATACCCGGATCGGCCTGGTCAACTCGGACCAGCGTTATCGCTATGCGCGCGAACGCCAGCGCGGCTACCTTGACGCCTTGCAGTCTGCAGGACTGCAGGCGCGCCCGGAATGGCGGCGCCAGGTCGACAGCCTGGACTACGACGCCGGCAAGCACGCCACCTTGCAGATGATGGCGCAGCCTGACGCGCCCACCGCCGTATTCGCGGTATCGGACACGCTGGCCATCGGCGCCCTGAGCGCCCTGCGCCAGCTCAATAAACGGGTGCCGGAAGAAGTCGCCGTGGTGGGTTTCGACGATATCGCCATCGCCGCGCAGACCTGGCCTGCGCTGACCACCGTCGCCCAGCCCATGCGCGCCCTCGGCGAAACCGCGGCGCGGCTGTTGCTGCAGCGGCTGGCGGATCCGGAGGCCACGGTGCAAGGCGTGCTGCTGCCCCACCAGCTGGTCCAGAGAGAGAGCAGCTGACCATGCGCGCCGCCGTCCGCTTCGAGAATATCCGCAAGGATTTTGGCGCGGTGCGTGTGCTGCACGGCGTCAGTTTCGACCTCGAACTGGGCCGGGTCTACGGTTTGCTGGGCGAAAACGGCGCCGGCAAATCGACCTTGATGAAGATATTGGCCGGTTATGAAAACATCACCGAAGGCGAACTGGTCGTCGACGGCCAGAGCCGCCATTTCACCGGTTCGCGCCAGGCCGAGGCTTGCGGCATCGTCCTGATCCACCAGGAATTCAACCTGGCCGAACACCTGAGCATCGCCCAGAACATTTTCCTGGGCCATGAAAAACGCAAGGGCTGGCTGCTGGATGACGCCGCCATGCGCAGCGAAGCCGCAAGCTGCCTGGCCCAGGTGGGGCTGGACCTGAACCCCGACACCAAGGTCAGCAGCCTGATCGTCGCCGAGAAACAACTGGTGGAAATTGCCAAGGCCCTGGCGCGCAAGGCGCGCCTGCTGATCATGGACGAGCCCAGCGCAACGCTGACATCGAGCGAAACGCAAAGGCTGTTTGCCCTGATGGCGCAGCTCAAGCAGCAAGGCGTCACCATCATCTACATCTCGCACAAGCTCGACGAAATCGAGAGCCACACGGATGAAGTCATCATCATGCGCGACGGCCGTTTCATCACACGCGAGCCGACCGCCAGCCTGGACCGCCACCAGATGGCGAACCTGATGGTGGGACGCGACGTGTCGGACATGTTCCCGCCCAAGACGCCGCCGGCGGCGGATGCGCCGGTCCTGCTCAAGGTGGAAAACCTGGCGGTGCCGGGCTGGATCCCGGACCTCGGTTTTGAAGTGCGCGCCGGCGAAATCCTGGGTTTTGCCGGGCTGGTCGGCGCCGGCCGCACCGAAGCCATGGAAGCGCTGATCGGCCTGCGTCCGCGCAGCGGCGGCCGCATCGCCATCGGCGGCGAGCAGCTGGACCTGCGCAGTCCGCGCCAGGCCATGCGGCACGGCCTGACTTACCTGAGCGAAGACCGCAAGGGCAAGGGCTTGCATGTCGATCTCGGCCTGCGCGAAAACCTCACCTTGATGACGCTGGAGCGATACAGCCATCCCCTGCTCGACCTGCAGGCTGAAAAACAGGCGCTCGCCCGCGCCATCCAGGACTTCAACATCCGCACCGGCGATCCGCAGGTGAAGGCGCGCATGCTGTCTGGCGGCAACCAGCAAAAGCTGGCGCTGGCCAAGTACCTGCATGCCGATCCGCGCGTGGTGATCCTGGACGAGCCAACCCGCGGCGTCGACGTCGGCGCCAAGCGCGACATCTATTTCCTGATCCAGCGTCTGGCAGCCGAAGGCCGGGCGGTGATCGTCATTTCATCCGAGCTGATCGAACTGATCGGCCTGTGCCATCGCGTCGCCGTCATGCGCGCAGGCGTTGTAAAAACCACGCTGGCCAGCGACCAGCTGACCGAAGAGGAGTTGATTTCCCATGCTACCGGCACCCGTTGACTCCCGCGCATACGCCCGGTTGTTCCAGTACCTCAATCATCTGAAGGGGCTGGGCCCGGTGCTCGGGCTGGTCGGCCTGTGCATCGCCGGCACTTTGCTCAACGGCGATTTCGCTACCGTCGACAACCTGATGAACGTGCTGACCCGCACCGCCTTCATCGGCATCATCGCGGTCGGCATGACGTTTGTCATCATCTCCGGCGGCATCGATCTCTCGGTCGGCTCGATGGCGGCGCTGATCGCCGGCAGCATGATCTATTTCATGAACATGCTGATGAGCGCAGGCGCCCTCGGGCCATTGGCCATCGTCGTAACCGGCATCGCGATGGCGCTGCTGCTTGGCCTGGCCTTCGGTTTCCTGCATGGCCTGCTGATCACCAAGGGCAAGATCGAAGCATTCATCGTCACGCTCGGAACGCTGGGCATCTTCCGCTCGGTGCTGACCTACCTGGCCGACGGCGGTGCGCTGACGCTGGACAACCAGTTGTCGGATTTGTACAGCCCGGTCTACTACACCAACCTGCTGGGCGTGCCGATCCCGATCTGGGTGTTCCTGGCGGTAGCGCTGGGCGGCGCGCTGATCCTGAACCGCACTGCCTTCGGCCGCCACGTGCAGGCGATCGGCTCGAACGAACAGGTAGCCCGCTACGCCGCCATCCGGGTCGATTTCGTCAAGACCTGCACCTATATGCTGCTGGGCGTGTGCGTCGGCATCGCCACCGTATTGTATGTGCCGCGCCTGGGTTCGGCGTCGCCCACTACCGGCCTGCTGTGGGAGCTGGAAGCGATTGCCGCCGTAGTGGTTGGCGGCACCGCGCTCAAGGGCGGCTCCGGCCGCATCGTCGGCACCGTGGTGGGAGCGATCCTGCTGTCCGTGATCAGCAACATCCTTAACCTGACCAGCATCATCAGCGTGTACCTGAACGCGGCGGTGCAAGGCGTGGTCATCATCGCGGTAGCTTATTTCCAGCGCGGCCGGCATTGAGGGTTCCTGCCGGCGGCGCCATGCTGTTTGTCGTTTGTAGTTTCAAAACCGGATGCCGATAGCGGCGCCACTACCTGGAGGAGATACCATGCATTCGATCCATCGCATTTTCAGCCGCGGCTTGCTGGCAAGCGCTGCCCTGGCGACACTGGCCGTATTTTCATATGGCGCCGCCCTGCCCGCCTACGCCGCCGAAAAGGTCACGCTCGGCGTCGCCATCCCGACCGCTACCCACAGTTTCACTTCCGGCATCGTGTGGTGGGCCAATGAAGCCAAGAAGGAACTGGAAAAAACCCATCCCGACTTGAAGATCATCGTCAAGACCTCGGCCGCGGCATCGGAACAGGCCAACCAGCTGCAAGACATGCTGACCGTCAACAAGATCAACGCCTTGGTGATCTTCCCGCTGGAATCGGCCGCGCTTACCCAGCCGGTGGCGCAGGTCAAGGGCAAGGGTGTGTATGTCACCGTGGTGGACCGCGGCCTGACCAATACCGCCGCCCAGGACGCTTATGTCGCCGGCGACAACACGGCGTTCGGCAAGCTGCCGGCCGAGTACCTGGCCAAGCAGCTGAACGGCAAGGGCAACATCGTGGTGCTGCGCGGCATCCCGACCACCCTGGATAACGAACGTTTCGATGCCTTCAGCGCCGTCATGAAAGCCCATCCTGACATCAAGGTCCTCGACGCCAAATACGGCAACTGGAACCGCGACGACGCCTTCAAGGTCATGCAGGACTACCTGACCCGCTTCCGCCAGATCGACGCGGTCTGGGCGGCGGATGACGATATGGCGGTCGGCGTGCAGAAAGCCATCGACCAGGCCAAGCGCAGCGACATCAAGGAAATCTTCGGCGGCGCCGGCGCCAAGGGCGCGGTCAAGAAGATCATCGACGGCGACAAGATGATCAAGGCGGACGTATCGTATTCGCCGAAATTCATCTACGACGCCATCAAGATGACCGCCGAAGCCCGCCTCAAGGGTGAGAAGCTGCCGGCGACCACCATCATTCCTTCGGTCCTGATCACCAACCAGAACGCCAAGCAATTCTACTTCCCCGATTCGCCGTTTTAAGGCAGGACCGCGCTGCTTCGGCAGCGCAATCCTGCACGCTTTGAACGAAAGGAATGCACCGTGAAAACGATACTAGGTCCGGCCCTGTTTCTGGCCCAGTACATGGGCGGCAAGCCGCCGTTCGACACTCTCGAAAACATGGCCAGGTGGGCGTCCGCGCTGGGCTACAAGGCACTGCAGCTGCCCACCGACGCGCGCCTGTTCAACCTGGAACTGGCGGCGCAAAGCCAGGCGTATTGCGACGATATCGCCGGCATGCTGGCGCGGCACGGCTTGCAGGTCAGTGAACTGTCGACCCACCTGCAGGGCCAGCTGCTGGCGGTCCATCCGGCCTACGACGCGCTGTTCGACGGCTTCGCGCCGCCGGCGCTGCGCGGCGATGCGGCGGCGCGCACTGCCTGGGCTGAAGACCAGCTGCACTGCGCGGCCATCGCCTCGCGCCGGCTCGGCCTGCGCGCGCATGTCACTTTTTCCGGCGCCTTGGCCTGGCCCTACCTGTATCCCTGGCCGCAACGTCCGCCAGGACTGGTGGAAACCGCATTCGCCGAACTGGCGCGGCGCTGGCGCCCTGTGCTGGACGCCTTCGACGACGCCGGCGTCGATCTTTGTTATGAACTGCATCCCGGCGAAGACCTGCATGACGGCGTGACTTTCGAGCGTTTCCTGGAAGCGGTCGACCACCATCCGCGCGCCAGCATCCTGTACGACCCCAGCCATTTCCTGCTGCAGCAGCTGGACTACCTGGCCTTCATCGACATCTACCACCGGCGCATCAAGGCGTTCCACGTCAAGGATGCGGAATTCCGCCCCACCGGCCGGCAAGGCGTCTACGGCGGATTTTCCGACTGGCAGGAGCGGGCCGGACGCTTCCGCTCGCTGGGCGACGGCCAGGTCGATTTCAAGGCCATCTTTTCCAAGATGGCGCAGTACGATTTTCCCGGCTGGGCGGTGCTGGAATGGGAATGCGCGCTGAAGCATCCGGAAGACGGCGCGGCCGAAGGCGCGCAATTCATCCGCAGCCATATCATCCGCGTCAGCGAACGCGCTTTCGACGATTTTGCCGGCGCCCAGCTGCCCGCTGCACAGATTGCACAACTATTAGGACTGGACTAGACATGGGAATCAACCACGGCAAACAGGAAACCAGGCTGCCGCGGCGCTTGCGGCTGGGCATGGTAGGCGGCGGCGACGGCGCTTTCATCGGCGCCGTGCACCGCATGGCCGCGCGGCTCGACGATCACTACGAACTGGTGGCGGGAGCGTTGTCCGGCAACCCGCTGCGGGCGGCGTCGAGCGCCGCCGCCATACGCCTGGAGCGCAGCCGCAGCTATTCCGATTATCAAGACATGGCGCGGCGTGAAGCTGCACGCGCGGACGGCATCGACGTGGTGGCGATCGTCACGCCCAACTACCTGCACGCACCGGTCGCCAGCGCTTTCCTGGAAGCCGGCATTCATGTCATCTGCGACAAGCCGCTCGCCGTCTCCCTGCAAGAGGCGCAGGCGCTGGCAGCCCTGGCGCAACGCAAGAACCTGGTGTTCGCCCTGACCCATACTTATACCGGCTACCCGATGGTGCGCCATGCCAAGGAACTGGTCGAATCCGGCGCGCTCGGCGAATTGCGCTTGCTGCAAGTGGAATATTCGCAGGACTGGCTGGCCGACGAAATACCCGCCGCCACGGCTGCCGCCAACAACGGCACGCAAGATCCGGCGGCGCTCGGCTGGCGTTCCGACCCGGCGCGCAACGGCCCGGCGGGCACCCTTGGCGACGTCGGCAGCCACGCTTACCAGCTGGCGCAATATGTCAGCGGCGCGACCCCGGTGCAGCTGCTGGCCGAGCTGCATACCTTCGTGCCGGGCCGGCTGGTCGACGACCATGTGCAAGTGATGCTGCGCTACGCCAACGGCGCCCGCGGCACGCTGTGGGCAAGCCAGGTCGCCACCGGCTGCGAGAATGCGCTGCGGCTGCGCCTGTACGGCAGCAAGGCCAGCCTGGCGTTCGACCAGGAGCACCCGAACCAGCTGTGGTTCACGCCGCAAGGCGGTCAGGCGCAATGCCTCACGCGCGGCCGCGTGCAGGGCCAGGCGGCAGAACATGCCACCCGAGTCCCGGCCGGCCACCCCGAAGGCTACCTGGAAGCGTTCGCCCAGCTGTATGCCGACGCGGCCCAGCAGATCGCCGCGCGCAACGACGGCCGGCCCATTCCGTACCATAGCCGTTTCCTCACCACCGTCGAGGATGGCGTGCAAGGCATGGAATTCATCGAAGCGGTGCTGCGCAGCCACGCGCAGGATGCCAGCTGGGTCAGCCTGGAACCATCGGCATAGGCGGCACAGGCGTAAAAAAGCCCCGCTGCATAAGTAACGGGGCTTTTTGTTCAGCGCGCTCGATTATCGCGATACGCCCTTTTTGCTCCAGGCTTCCAGCTGGTGCGGGCGCAGGCTGTCGTATTCCTCGAAAGGCTGGTGGATCCACGGATTGGTCGGCAGGTAATCGACGTAGAAATCCGGCTTCAGCGAAGAGCATGCCTTCCACCAGATCACTGCCGATTTCACCTCGGTCACCGGCGCATAGTTTTCCTTCAGGTGGTGCAGGACCTTGTCCAGCGTCACCCCGGAATCGACCAGGTCGTCCACCACCAGCACCCGGCCGGACAAGGCGCCGCGGCTCATGGTGATGTGCTTGCCGATGTCGAGTTCGCTGCGCACCGTGCCGGCGTCTTCGCGGTAGGAACTGGTCGACAGGATCGCCAGCGGCACGTCGAAAATGCGCGAAAACACGTCGCCCGGACGCAGGCCGCCGCGCGCCAGGCACAAGACCTGGTCGAATTGCCAGCCGGAGGCGTGCACGTTCAATACCAGTTTTTCAATTATGCGGTGATATTCATCCCACGAGACCCACAGGTCTTTATCATCTGATTTGTTCATATTGCTTTTATTTAAATGGATGGCGTAAAACGATGGTTTCTTCACGGTCAGGACCGGTCGAAACCATATCGATAGGCACGCCTACCAATTCTTCAATGCGCTTGATGTAGGCGCGCGCCGTGGCCGGCAAGGCGTCCATCGATTTGGCGCCGACCGTGGATTCGCTCCAGCCCGGCATTTCTTCGTAGATCGGCTGGCACAGCGCTGCGTCTTCGGCGCCGACCGGGAAGATGTCGACGGTCTTGCCGTTGAGCGTGTAGCCGGTGCACAGCTTCAGCGTTTCCAGGCCGTCCAGGACGTCCAGCTTGGTCAGGCACATGCCGGACACGCCGTTGATCTGCACCGAACGCTTGAGCAGCGCGGCATCGAACCAGCCGCAGCGGCGAGCGCGGCCGGTGACGGTGCCGAACTCGTGGCCGACGCTGGCCAGGTGTTTGCCGACGCCCTGGTCGGTCGGCAGTTCCGACGGGAAAGGACCGGAACCGACGCGCGTGGTGTAAGCCTTGGTGATGCCCAGGATGTAATGCAGCATGTTGGGGCCGACACCGCTGCCGGCGGCGGCATTGCCGGCCACGCAGTTGCTCGAGGTAACGAATGGATAAGTGCCGTGGTCGACATCCAGCAGGCTGCCCTGCGCGCCTTCGAACAACAGGCTGGCGCCGTTGTTGTAGGCGGCGTACAGGTCGCTCGAAACGTCGGCCACCATCGGCCGCAAGCGCGGCACGGTCGCCAGGGCGTCGTCCAGCGTCTTCTGGTAATCGACAGCCGGCGCCTTGAGGTAATTGGTCAGGACAAAGTTGTGGTATTCCAGGTTGGCTGCCAGCTTTTCCGCAAAACGCTTCTCGTTGAGCAGGTCGGCCACGCGGATCGCGCGGCGCGCAACCTTGTCTTCGTAGGCTGGGCCGATGCCCTTGCCGGTGGTGCCGATCTTGGCGTCGCCGCGCGCTGCTTCACGCGCCGCATCGAGTGCGGTGTGGTACGGCAGGATGATCGGGCATGCTTCCGAAATCTTCAGGCGCGATGCGACCTCAACCCCGGCCACCTGCAGCTTGTCGATCTCGCGCAGCAGGTCGGGCACCGACAGCACGACGCCGTTGCCGATGTAGCAGGCAACCCCGGGGCGCATGATGCCGGACGGGATCAGCTGCAATGCCGTCTTGTGACCGCCGATGACCAATGTATGGCCAGCGTTATGGCCGCCCTGAAAACGCACGACTGCCTGTGCGTGATCGGTAAGCCAGTCAACGATCTTGCCTTTTCCTTCGTCGCCCCATTGGGTGCCAATCACAACGACGTTTTTTGCGGTGCTTTTCTGTAACATCACTTAGTCCAAATTTTTGATAATCCAGTTTCCATTTTCGAGTACAACCGCGCGGTCGCAATCGAACTCGTCTTGATCGTTTTCATGGCCGGGCAGACTCTGGATCACAACTTCCCCAGCCTTGCGCAATTCAACGATCTTTTCCTTCAAACCTGCTTCAATTCCCCAAGGCGCATGGATCGCGCGCTTGCGGGTTGCTACCGGAATCAGTCTTGCCAGCTCTCGCAAATCCATCGAAAAGCCGGTGGCGGGACGCGAACGGCCGAACGCCGCGCCGACGTCGTAACGGCCGCCGCGCAGTATCGCATTCGGCAGGCCCGGCACGTAGGCGGCGAAAATCAGCCCGCTTTCGTAATGATACCCGCGTAAATCGGCTAAATCGACGGTAACGCAATCTTTCCCCGCTGCTTCCGCCAAAGTTTCCAGTTCGTCCAGCGCCTTGGCGATGGCCGGCAGCGCAGGCAGCGCCTGGCGCGCCTGCTGCAAAACGCTGGCGTCGCCATATAAACCCGGCAAGGCCAGCAAGGCGGCCCGGGTGTCCGGCTTATAGCTGACGCTGATAGTGCGCAAGCCGGGCAAATCCTTGGCTTCCAGCAATGCAACCAGTTCGGATTCGTCCAGCTTGGCGGCGTCGTCGCCGCCGATAATCGTGCGCAAGATGCCAACATGGCACAAATCCAGGCGTACCTGGGTGATCCCGGCCAGCGCCAGGGTTGCCAGCGCCAGTTCCTGGATCTCGGCATCGGCTTCCAGCCCCAGGTGGCCGTAAATCTCGGCGCCGATCTGCAAGGGCTCGCGGGTGGCGTGCAAGCCGATCTGGCGGGTATGCAGGACGCTGCCGACGTAACACAGGCGGGTGACCGATTCGCGGTTCAGCAGGTGGGCGTCGATGCGCGCCACCTGGGTGGTCATGTCGGCACGGATGCCGAGGGTACGGCCGGACAGCTGGTCGACCAGCTTGAAGGTGCGCAAGTCGGTATCCTGGCCGGCGCCGGCCAGCAGCGACTCCAGGTATTCCAGCATGGGCGGCATGACCAGCTCGTAGCCGTACAGGCGGAAATTATCCAGTATCAGGCGCCGCAGGTCTTCGATCTTGCGCGCTTCGGACGGCAAGACGTCGGCGATGTTTTCAGGGAGAAGCCAATTTGGCATAGGAAAAATGAATCTAGGGAAAATTACTTTTGTGGATCAATTCGGCTAAAGGCTGGGGTTTCGGTTAGCAATAAAACAATCACGGTTATATGGCCGTCGAAAATAAGGAATGGCGCCTCAAGCGAGGGCGCCATTCCCTGACAACTTTAGCCCTGCAGCAAAAATCTATTTCTTTGCAGGCGCCGCCGCTCCGCCGCCGGCCGGACTGCGGAAATATTTAAAGAATTCCGAGTTCGGATCAATCACCATCAAGTCCTGACGGGTCTTGAAGCTCGCACGGTAAGCTTCAAGGCTGCGATAGAACTTGTAGAACTCCGGATTCTGGCCGAACGCCTGGGCATAAATCTGCGAAGCCTTGGCGTCGCCCTCGCCGCGCATCTTTTCCGCATCGCGATAAGCTTCTGCCAGGATCACGGTCCGCTGTTTGTCGGCATCGGCACGGATCTTTTCCGAATCGGCCGAACCGGTCGAACGCAGTTCATTGGCTACCCGCAAACGCTCGGACTTCATGCGGTCGTATACCGAGGCATTGATCTGGTCGACATAATCAACCCGCTTCAGGCGTACATCAATGATTTCGACACCGATCTGCTTGGATTCGTCCTGAACCTTTTGACGAATCGAATCCATCACCTTGCCGCGCTGGCCCGAGATCACTTCACGCACGGTGCGCTTGGTGATTTCATCGTTCAAAGCGGCCTTGACGATTTGCGACATGCGGTCCTGGGCGCGTTTTTCATCGCCCCCGAAACTGACGAAATACAGTTTCGGATCGGTAATCCGCCATTTCACGAAGGCGTCGATCAGGATATTCATTTTTTCCGCGGTAATGAAGCGGTCTGTATCCGGCGGATCGATGGTCAGGATCCTCTTGTCGAGGAACAGCACGTTCTGGAACGGCGGCGGCAACTTGAAATGCAGGCCGGGCTGGTTGATCACTTGTTTTACTTCGCCAAAAGCGAACAGGATCGCGTACTGGCGCTGGTCGACCACGAAGATGGTCGAAAATACCAGCCACAGCGCGGCGAACACGAATATCAGCAGAGAAATGAGGCGATTCATTATCGGACCTCCCGATCACGGGAGTCGCGGCTATCGCGCGAACGGTCATCCGGCTGCGGCCGCGTTTCCACGGTGCTGGCGCCGTCCTTCATTACCGACGACGCCGCGCCGGCGCTGCTCGCTGTGCCGCCCGAGCCCGGTACGGCGTTAGCCACCGATTGTGAAATCAGCTTGTCCAATGGCAAATACAATAAATTGCTCCCACTCTTGGCATCGACCATCACCTTGGTCGTATTTGCAAAAATCTGCTGCATGGTGTCCAGGTACATCCGGTCCCGCGTTACGGCAGGCGCTTTCTGGTACTCGGTCAGGACCTGCTTGAAACGCGAGGCATCGCCCTCGGCGTTGGCCGTGACACGGGCGCTGTACGCCTCCGCTTCCTGCAGCAAGCGCGACGCCGCGCCGCGCGCCTTTGGAATCACGTCGTTGGCGTAAGCCTGGCCTTCGTTCTTCTGGCGCTCGCGGTCCTGCCCTGCTTTCACCGCATCGTCAAACGCGGCCTGTACCTGCTCCGGCGGCTGCACGCCTTGCATCGTGACATTGGTGATCTGCACGCCAGCCTTGTAGCGATCGAGAATCTGCTGCATCAGCTGGCTGGTGTCGAGCGCCACTTTTTCCCGCCCCTCGTACAACACGAAATCCATCTTGTTCTTGCCGACGATTTCGCGAATCGAGGTTTCCGCCACCTGGCGCACGGTTTCTTCCGGATCGCGGACGTTGAAAACCCAGTCGGACGCGCTTTTCAGCGTGTACTGGACGGCAAACTGGATATCGATGATGTTTTCGTCATCGGTCAGCATCAGGGCTTCTTTAGGCTGCTTGTTCTTGGCGTTGGCGCGATAGCCGACCTCGACCGTACGCACCTGGGACACGTTGACGATTTCATGGCTCTGGATCGGATAAGGCCAGCGCCAGTTAAAACCTGGAGTGGTCGAATGGCTGTACTTGCCGAAAGTCATCACGACGCCGGTCTGGCCTTCCTGCACGGTAAAGAAACCGCTGGCCAGCCACAGCAAGGCCACCACGGCAGCAATCGCGCCGACGCCGACACCGGCGCCTTTCATGCCAGGATTGAAGCCGCCGCCGCTGGAATCGCCGCCACCGCCGTTTTTATTGCCCAGCAGGCGCGCCAGGCGCTGGTTGAAATCCTGCCACAGCTTGTCCAGGTCCGGAGGACCGTTGTTTGGCTTTTTGCCATCGTTATTTTGCTTGTTGTCATTTTGCGAATTCCGGCCCCATTGCGGGTCGTTCAACGAAAATTTCACACCAAGTTTTTTAAATAAGGTACCAAGCATTCGATCGTTATCTTTAAGTAAATAAAACAATTAGGTTGGAATGCTCGTTAGAGGCGCATGCTTTCAAAACTTTAGAACGGTGTTACAGCTGCTGCGTACTTCCGGCTGCCGGTATCGAATATGCTGCTGTCGCCGAGTCGTCCTCCGCGAGGTCGCCGGAGGCTCGGCTGCCGGTCACGAATTCGGTGATAGCCTGCCGCAATAAATCCAGGCCCAGGCCCTTTTGCGCGCTAACAAAAACTCGCTGAATTTTATCATACTCATCACGTTCGACCGCCGGCTCCAGTTCCGCCGTGTCAATCTTGTTCCACACCAGAATCTGCGGAATATGGTCGGCGCCGATTTCCTTCAGCACCAGGTTTACCTGTTCGATCTGCTCCATGCGCGCCGAACTGGCCGCATCCACCACATGCAATAGCAAATCGGCATGAATGGTTTCTTCCAGCGTTGCCCGGAATGCCGCCACCAGCTGATGCGGCAATTCACGGATGAACCCGACCGTATCGGAAATCACCACGCTGCCCGCCTCGCCCAGGTAAACCCGCCTGGAGGTGGTGTCCAGCGTCGCGAACAGCTGATCCGCCGCATACACGCCGGCCTTCGCCAGCGCGTTGAACAAGGTTGATTTGCCGGCATTGGTGTAACCCACCAGCGAAATCGATATGGTGGCGCTGCGCCCGCGCGCGCGCCGTTGCGTTGCATGCTGCCGGTGCAGCTTGTCGAGCCTGGCGCGCAGGGCCTTGACCCGGTCGCCCAGCAAGCGGCGGTCAGTCTCTAGCTGGGTTTCACCGGGACCGCGCAAGCCGATACCACCCTTCTGCCGTTCCAAGTGGGTCCAGCCGCGGATCAGCCGCGTCGCCAGATGTTGCAGCTGCGCAAGCTCCACCTGCACTTTACCTTCATGGCTTTTGGCTCTTTGGGCAAAGATGTCGAGTATCAGACTGGTGCGATCCAGCACTCTTACTTTCAATACACGTTCGAGATTGCGTTGCTGGGCTGGCGACAGCGCATGATTGAAAATGACTATTTCAAGTTCATCGTCAAACACGGCGTCGGCTATTTCCTGTGCTTTGCCCGAACCAACAAACAAGGCGGCGTCAGGACTGCCGCGCCTGCCGGTGATGGTGACAAGCGGCACCGCGCCGGCAGACTTGGCCAGCAAAGACAGTTCTTCCAGACTTGCGGCAAAGTCGCCTTTGCCGAAGTCCACTCCGACTAGCGCTGCGCGCATAGGAACATTTGAGTCGCTGCTACGGCCCTCTTCGGCTGTTGAAAAACTGCTGCGCGTGCCGATTTTTGGCCTGTGGTGCTCACCGTACATCCGTACGGCTGCGCTCCTCGGCCAAAACTCGACTCGCTCGCGACGTTTTTGAACACCCGAAACGAAAGATGGTTATTCTGCTTCAGATTCAAGATTCAGATTGACAGCGCGTGCAGGAACTACGGTTGAGATGGCGTGTTTGTATACCATTTGGGTAACGGTATTACGCAGTAAAACGACGTATTGATCGAAGGATTCGATATGGCCTTGGAGCTTGATGCCGTTGACCAGGTAGATGGAAACCGGAACATGCTCTTTACGCAAGGCGTTCAAAAACGGGTCTTGTAACAATTGCCCTTTATTACTCATGGCTACTCCACTGTGTTGTTGTGATTAGAAGTCAGATGCAAATTAAAACATAGAACCAATAAGATTCTAAGCGAATGACTCGGTGGGTGTTTTACGAATGTAAACGATTTTCGGATTTACTGCTCAGAAAAAAGTGTTTTTAAAAAATTATTTTTCCTGGCGAGCGTATGGATTCCGACTGGATCTGAACTCGATGCGTAATGGAGTCCCAACCAGCGAAAAAGTTTCTCTGAAATGTTTTTCCAGATAACGCTTGTAGTTGTCTTCGATCGACTCCAGGGCGTTGCCGTGGATGACGACGATAGGCGGGTTCATGCCGCCCTGGTGGGCGTAACGCAGCTTCGGACGGATCGAACCCTTGCGCCGCGGCTGCTGGTGCTCTACCGCTTCGATCAGGGCGCGCGTCAGCTTTGGCGTGGTCAGGTTGGACATGGCCGCTGCGTACGCTGAATCTATCGACTTCATTAAAGGCGTGATGCCGGTGGATTTCAGCGCGGAAATGAAATGGAATTTCGCAAATGAAAGGAAGTTCAGCTTGCGATCCATATCCATCTTGATTTCATCGCGGCGATCGCTGGTCAGGCCGTCCCATTTGTTGACGCCGACCACCAGCGCGCGCCCGCTCTCCAGCACGAAGCCGGCGATGTGCGCGTCCTGTTCGGAGATATCCTGCTGCGCATCGAGCAGCAGCAAGACCACATTGGCTTCCGAGATCGACTGCAATGTCTTGACCACGGAGAATTTTTCGATGGCCTCGAATACCTTGCCGCGGCGGCGGATGCCGGCGGTGTCGATCAAGGTGTATTTCTTGCCGTCGCGTTCGAACGGGATTTCGATAGAGTCGCGCGTGGTGCCGGGCATGTCGAATGCAATCACGCGTTCTTCGCCCAGCAAGGTATTGACCAGGGTCGACTTGCCGACGTTAGGACGGCCGACGATGGCGATCTTGATGCCGCGGTCCTTGTCTTCCGGCTCCGCCTCTTCCGACGGACGCTGCGAGAAAGCCAGGTCCAGCGACTCTTCCACCAGGTCGGCCACGCCATCGCCATGGGCGGCCGAAATGACATACGGATCGCCCATGCCGAGTTCGTAGAATTCGGCGGTGACCGAGGTGTACTTCATGCCTTCGGACTTGTTCACCACCAGCATCACGGAACGGCCGGATTTGCGCAGGAAATCGGTGATGGTCTTGTCGTGCGGCGTCAGGCCTTGGCGGCCGTCGACGATGAAAATCACGATATCGGCTTCGGCCACCGCCTGCTTGGTCTGCTTCGCCATTTCGTGCATGATGCCGTCTTTGGCGACCGGTTCGAAACCGCCAGTATCGATCACCAGGAATGGCCGTTCACCGACCCGCCCTTCGCCGTAATGGCGATCGCGAGTCAAGCCGGGCAAATCGGCGACCAAGGCATCGCGTGAACGCGTCAGGCGATTGAACAAGGTCGATTTGCCGACATTGGGACGTCCTACAAGTGCAATTACTGGCTTCATTAAGTTGTTTTCACTAAGTTGTTACTCTGTCGCAATCGCGATCAGTGTTCCGGATTTTGTTTGAAAAATCACGTTGGAGCCTGCCACCACCGGGTTCGGCAGGACCGCGCTGCTGTCCGCGCGGATCCGTGCGATCAGGGCGCCGTCGTCGCGCGACAGGAAGTGGATATATCCTTCATAGTCGCCCACGACCACCGCTTTAGGCAATACGGCAGGCGTAGTCAGCACACGGTTGGCAAGCTTCTTGTTTTGCCATACTACAGCACCGCTGTCCAAGGTGAACGCAGATACCGCGCCATGCTCGTCTGCCGCATAGATGTTCTTGCCGTCGCTGCCGACGCCGACATCGCTGGAAAACGGCTTGGCCCAATGCGCGGTGCCGCTGCCGGCGTCAAAGCAGCCGACCCGGCCCTGGTAGGCCACGGCGCAGACTTCACGGCCGATAATCACCGGCATGCCGGAAGCGTCGGCTACCCGCTCCAATTCGGTGGTGCCGCGCGGATCGCCGATCGCCATTTCCCACCATGGACCGCCGTTGGTCAGGTTCAACGCTGACAGGCGGCCACCCGGCAGGGACAGGAAAGCTGCCTGCGGAACAATCATGATGCCCGGCGCCGAACGCAGGGTCAGCGGCGGCAAGGTGCGCAGCACGGCCCAGCGACGTTCGCCGGTTGCCGCGTCATAAGCGGCGATCCGGTTATCCTGGCTGCGCACGACCACCAGCCCCTGGCCTACAGCCGGAGCCGACAGGATTTCGCTGGAAGCTTGTGCCTGCCAGATCTTTTTGCCCTGGCCGTCAAACGCCAGCACGACACCCTTTTCACCCGCCACCGCAACGGTGTTGCCGTCGCTGCCGGCGCCGGCCGTCAGGCGCGTACCGGCGCTGATGCGCCAGGCAACCGAGCCGTCAACGGCGTTGATGCGCGCCACGGTGCCGTCAGCCGCCGCGGCAAACACGCTGTCGCCGGCAACCGCGGGCGAGAAAGCGAAGATCGAAGCGCTGCCGATCGACTGTTTCCAGACCGGCTGCACTTTGAGGCTTTGTGTAAATTCAACCAAAGGCGCAGGCACGTTGCTTGTCTTCTTGCTGCTGAACAAGGAACAGCCGCCCAATATCAGCAAGGCACCGGCACAGGCAACAGCTCGCAGAGTCTTCACACGCATATTCTTCCTTTTTCCGAATTATCAGGCCGCGGCTTTGGCTGGAGCTCCGCCAATCGCATCAAGTTTCAATTGAATCAATTCCTTGCCAGGATTCTTGCTGTCCATCTTGTCCAGCGCCAGCTGGTAGGCGGCGCGCGCCTCGTCCAGCTTGTTCTGCGCTACCAGGATGTCGCCCTTGCGGTCAGCTGCTGCGCTGGCGAAAGGCGCCGGCAGGTCTGCCGCCAGCACTTTCAAACCGTCGTCGTAAGCTTTCTGGTCAAGCAGGATGCCGGCCAGGCGGATCCGGGCCAGCGCCTTGTAGTCTTCGTCGCGGCCGTGGTCAACCACCCATTGCAGCTGTTCCTTGGCGGCATTCAGGTCGTTGGCGTCAAAAGCCACCTTGGCAGCGGACAAGGCAGCCATGCCGGCATAAGCGGTACGGCCGAATTTCTGCTGTATGTCGGCAGCGGCGCGCTGCACCTTGGCGTTGTCCTTGCTCGCGACGGCCTTTTGCTGCTCGTCGTATAGCTGGGACGCCTGCAAGGACTGGCTGCGCTGGTAATAATTCCAGCCGGACCAGCCGGCATAGGCAGCCAGGGCGATAATCAGCACCCAGGTGGTCAGATTGCCGTACTTGTTCCACCAATCCTTAAGCGTTGCCAGTTGTTCCTGTTCGTCGAGATCGAATGCCATATGATTTTAGTTTTTAGTAATGAATTAATGATGATAGTGGACGTGGTCGCCATGGTCGTGGCCGTGATCGTCGCCGGCGCCGACGATCTGGTCGACCAGATAATCGCTTACCGCATCGAAAGGTACGACACTTTGATTGCCGGCACTAGTTTTTTCGGCATCGGCATCGGCTTCGGCGCGCAAGGTCTTGACGGTCGCAGTCCGGTTCGCCACTTCGTCCTCGCCGATAATGATGGCGTAGGCGGCGCCGCTGGCGTCAGCGCGTTTCATCTGCGACTTGAAACTGCCGCCGGCGTTGGACGAGGCGCAATGTAGCACAACATCCAGTCCGGCATTACGCAAACGCTCGGCCAGCACGAACGACTGCAGCTGCGCCGCTTCGCCCTGGTGCACCAGGTAGACATCGCATTCGTTGCGCACGGCCTGCTCGCCGTTGGCGCGCATCAGTTCCAGCAAACGTTCGACACCCATCGCAAAACCGCAGGCCGGGGTCGGCTTGCCGCCAAACATTTCCACCAGCGGATCGTAACGGCCGCCGCCGCATACCGTACCCTGCGCGCCGAGCTGGTCGGTGACCCACTCGAACACGGTGCGGTTGTAGTAATCCATGCCGCGCACCAGGCGCGGGTTGATGGTGAACGGGATGTTGTTGTGGTTCAGGATTTTTTGCACGCCTTCAAAGTGCGCCAGCGATTCCGCACCCAGGTAGGACAATAGTTGCGGCGCGCCGTTAACCATCTCCTGCATGACCGGATTCTTGGTGTCCAGGATGCGCAAGGGATTGGAATGCAGGCGGCGTTGCGCATCGGTGTCCAGCAGCTCCTTGTGCTGTTCAAAATAAGCGATCAGGTCGGCGCGGTGGCGGTTGCGTTCTTCCGCATCGCCGATCGAATTCAGTTGCAGCTTCACATCCTGCAAGCCGAGGTCGTCCCACAGCCGCTGGCACATCATGATCAGTTCGGCATCGATATCCGGGCCGGTAAAGCCGAGGGCTTCGGCGCCGACCTGGTGGAACTGGCGGTAGCGGCCGCGCTGCGGGCGCTCATGGCGGAACATCGGGCCGTTGTACCAAAGCCGCTTGGGGCCATCGTAAGTCAGGTTATGTTCGATCGCGGCGCGCACCACGCCGGCGGTGCTTTCCGGACGCAAGGTCAGGTTATCGCCGTTCATCGAATCGGTGAACGAATACATTTCCTTTTCGACGATGTCCGTCACGGCGCCGAGGCCGCGCGCAAACAAGGCGGTAGGTTCGACGATAGGCGTGCGGATTTTCTGGAAACCGTAGCTCTTCAGCACGGATTCCACCGTGTTTTCAAACAATTCCCACAAGGCGGCATCGGCCGGCAGGATATCGTTCATACCTTTTACGCCGACGATTTTTTCGGCTTTCTTGTTTTCTGACATTCTTTTTCAGTACGCAGGTAATGATTAAATTTATTCGGATCAGGCTGCTGCCTGGCCGTAATGGCTCTTCACGTAATCCAGCACCACCGCCTGGAATTCCTCGGCAATCCGTTCGCCGCGCAGCGTCAGTTTTTTCTCGCCATCGATGAACACCGGCGCCGCCGGCGATTCGCCGGTGCCGGGCAAGCTGATGCCGATATTCGCATGCTTGGATTCGCCCGGGCCGTTCACGATGCAGCCCATCACTGCCACATTCATGGCCTCGACGCCGGGATAAGCTTTTTTCCAGACCGGCATCTGGTCGCGCAGATAGGTCTGGATCTTGTCCGCCAGGTCCTGGAACACGGTCGAGGTGGTGCGGCCGCAACCCGGACATGCAATCACCATCGGCGCGAATTTGCGCAAGCCCATGGTTTGCAGGATTTCCTGGCCGACGATCACTTCCCGCGTGCGGTCGCCGCCCGGTTCCGGCGTCAGCGAAATCCGGATGGTGTCGCCTATGCCTTCTTGCAGCAGCACCGACAAAGCTGCCGTCGAAGCGACAATGCCTTTGCTGCCCATGCCTGCTTCGGTCAGGCCGAGATGCAAGGGATAATCGCAGCGCCGCGCCAGTTCGCGGTAGACGGCGATCAGGTCTTGCACGCCTGACACCTTGCACGACAGGATGATGCGGTCGGCCGCCAATCCCAGCTCTTCCGCGCGCTGCGCGTTTTCTATCGCCGAGGTTACCAGTGCTTCATACATGACTGCCTGCGCCGGCCATGGCTGGCTGCGCAAGGCGTTCTCGTCCATGATGCGCGCCAGCAGCGCCTGGTCCAGGCTGCCCCAATTGACGCCGATCCGAACCGGCTTGTCGTACCTGCAGGCGGCTTCGATCATCTGTGCGTATTGCGTATCGCGCTTGGCGCCCTTGCCGACATTGCCCGGATTGATACGGTACTTCGACAATGCCTGGGCGCATTCAGGAAAATCGTTCAGCAAGGTATGGCCGTTGTAGTGGAAATCTCCCACCAGCGGCACGTCAATCCCCATCTTGTCCAGCTGCTCGCGGATCGCCGGCACGGCCGCCGCCGCCTCCGGATTGTTCACGGTAATGCGCACCAGTTCAGAACCGGCGCGCGCCAGGTCCTTGATCTGGATCGCAGTGCCGATCGCATCGGCGGTATCGGTATTGGTCATCGACTGCACCACCACCGGCGCGCCGCCGCCAACCACGATCTTGCGATCGCCATAGCTGATCGTTGCGCCACGGCTAAGGCGGCGCACGCTGGGGCCTGAGCCTATCGGCAAATTCGTCTGCGGCATGGGCTGCTCTCTTTCCATCACGCTTATTTCAGGCTCAATCTGGCCACATTGGTTTTCGAACCGGCCTTCAGGTCCACCGGCGCGCCGCGCAGCGTCGCGTCGACGCCGGCAAGATTGCCGATGATGATATTGACCGGCTGCGACATGTCGACCGTTTCCGTGCTGCCCGCCTTGACCAGGCGCGAGATCAGCACGGTATTGTCGGCGCGCTTGATTTCGACCCATGAGTCCTGACGGAAGTTCAGGCTCAGATCGCCGCCGCTGGCTGGCGCCGGGTCCGCTGCCTGGGTGTTCGCCGGCGCGGCATTGACGCCGGCTTCGGGCGCTGCCGCTGCACTCGCAGCGGCAGCAGGAACGACGGTCAAGGCTGCATTGGCCGCAGTATCGACAACCTTTGTATCGACTGCCTGTGTTTCGGCCGCAGGTTCAGCAGGCTTGTCTTCTGTGCTTGCCGCACTGCCCGCGGCGGACGATTTTTCAGCCAGCGACTGCAGCGCGGTCTGCACCGCGGGTATCACGTCCAGCCGTATCGCCACCGCCAGCAGCAACAGCAGTACCGCCAGCACCACCAGCCACTTATAGGCAAATTTATTGCGCCCCATCAAACTGAAGCGGGATTCGGAGAATGGCGTCGACAAGGAGCTGCCATGCACCGTGCTGGCTGCCGGCTGGGCAGCCACAGCCGGTGAAATGGTAGCCAGCAAGGCGGTCGCATCCAGGCCCAGCAGTTTTGCGTAGGAACGGATAAAGCCGCGCGTCATCACCATGGTGGGCAACGCAGCGTAATTATCGGTTTCCATGGCGTCGACCTGGCGCGGCGCCAGCTTCAGGTGGCTGGCCACATCCTGCACCGACCAGCCCAGTTCTTGCCGCCTGCCGGCCAGCTGCGCGCCGAGCGTGAGTGGTCCGGCGCTGGCGGTTTCAGGAACTGCGTTTTCCTCGCCTGCCAGGTCGGCATCCGCGATTTTCAGCTGTCCAGGCTCACTCATCAAACGCTCCGCGCTGATAAGCGGCGAACTCCGGAGAGCCGCCAAAACGACGGCGCAATTGCGTCACCAAACTTGCCTCTGCAGCTGTATCACCCAACTTTCGCTCCACTTTGATGGCTGTCCATAATGCTTCCGCATTCTGCACATCGGCTTTCGATACGAGACCGGTATAAAACCGAGCCCTCTCATAATCGTTGCGGTCGTACGCCAGCTGCGCCAGCTTGGCGTTCGTCAGCGGATTGCTGGCATCGAACTGGAACGCCTGCGACAGGTAGCGCTGCGCCGCCGCGGTATCGTTGAATTTGAGGCTGCAGACACCGGCGTTGGTCAGCGCCTTTGCCGGCGACTGGTAGTTGCGGCTTTTCAGCGCCGTCTCGAAATGCGCGATCGACTCCTTGGCCCGGCCGTTCTGGCACAGGAACCAGCCATAGTTGTTGGCGTAATCCGGATTGTTCGGCGACAACCGCAAGGCGCGCTGGAAATTATCGTCGGCCAGGCGGTTTTCAGACATCTCCATATAAATCAGTCCGCGCACGCTATAGGCGTCGGCCAGTTCAGGATCCGCCACCAGCGCCTGCTTGATCTCGTCCAGGGCGACTTCCAGCTGGTGTTGTTCGTAATAACCGATCGCCAGCTGCAAACGAATGCTGGCGCGGCGCTGCGCTTCGGTCTGGTCCGAACTGGTCGCCAGTTCGCGGCGCGAACCGCCTTCGCTGTCCCTGCTAGACGGCGGCGTGGTGCAAGCACTCAAGCCGGTCAATAACGATAAGGTAGCCGTGGCGAACACCAGCCGGCACCGCCAGCTCCCGAGCTTGCTGCTTACTTTTTCTATCACTGAGACACCTCGATGATACGGCCAAAATTCTTTCCGAATTTCTGTTGATACTCGGTCATTTTCTGCATGCGTTCCTGCACCCGCGTCCGGTCTTGCACTTCGCCGGCAAGCTGGCCGCAGGCAGCGTCGATGTCGTCGCCGCGCGTCTTGCGCACGGTGGTGACAATGCCGGCGTCCATCAGGACCTGCGCAAAAGCCTTGATGCGCGGATTGTTCGAGCGCTTCAATCCCGACTCCGGAAATGGATTGAACGGGATCAGGTTGAATTTGCAAGGCACGGCCGGGCCGCCTGCGTGGCCCTGCACCAGGGCGATCAGTTCGCGCGCGTGGGCGTCGGTATCGTTGACGCCATCCAGCATGCAATATTCAAAAGTGATGAAATCGCGCGGCGCGAATTCCAGGTAGCGCTTGCAAGCCGCCATCAGGTCGCGCAGCGGATATTTCTTGTTGAGCGGCACCAGGCCGTCGCGCAAGGTGTCGTTGGACGCATGCAGCGAAACCGCCATCGCTACCGCGCAGTCCTGCGACAACTTGTCGATCATCGGCACTACGCCGCTGGTGGACAAAGTCACGCGGCGGCGCGACAAACCGTAAGCGTTATCGTCCAGCATCAGCTTGAGCGCGGTCACCGTCGGCTCATAGTTCAGCAAAGGCTCGCCCATGCCCATCATCACCACGTTGGTGATCTGGCGTTCGCCCTTATGGCCAGGCTCGATGCCCTTGGATTTGCGCAGTTCAAACTCTGCCATCCACAGCTGGCCGATGATTTCACCGACGGTCAGGTTGCGGCTGAAGCCTTGCTTGCCGGTGGAGCAGAAGCGGCAGTTCACGGCGCAGCCGGCCTGGGTCGAAATGCACAGGGTGCCTCGGTTTTCTTCGGGGATGAACACCGTCTCCACCGCATTGCCCTGGCCGACGTCGAGCAGCCATTTGCGGGTGCCGTCGGTCGAAGTGTGATCGCTGATCACGGCGGGAGCGGCAATCGTCGCCCGCGTCGCCAGCTTGTCACGCAATGACTTGGCCAGATCTGTCATTGCATCGAAATCGTGTGCGCCGAATTGATGAATCCAGCGCAGCAGTTGTTTTGCGCGAAACGGCTTCTCCCCCAACTCGCCGCAATAAGCGGTCAGTTGTGCGGGATCCAGATCCAGCAGGTTGGTGAGAGCAGTCATGGCATTTCCAATTCAAAATAATTGCAGGACAGGGGCGCCGTACGGCGCGTTTCCCTGCCCCCAACTATGTAAAACATTTACAACAATTACGCCGGGAAGAAATAAGCGATTTCAACTTTCGCCGCTTCCACTGCGTCCGAACCGTGCACTGCGTTAGCGTCGATCGAGTCAGCGAAGTCAGCACGGATGGTGCCTTTTTCTGCCTTCTTGGGATCGGTTGCGCCCATCAGGTCGCGGTGCTTCAGTACTGCGTTTTCGCCTTCCAGCGCTTGGATCATCACTGGGCCGGAGATCATGAAATCGACCAGGTCCTTGAAGAAAGGACGCTCGCGGTGAACCGCGTAGAAACCTTCTGCTTCTGCGCGCGACAGGTGCGTCATGCGGGCAGCAACGATTTTCAGGCCAGCGTTTTCAAAACGGGTGTAAATCTGACCGATTACGTTCTTTGCCACTGCGTCCGGTTTGATAATCGACAGGGTGCGTTCAATTGCCATCTGAAAAACTCCAATAAAATGAAAGGGTTAAGCTGCTTATTTAAATGACTGGTCAATAGTTCAATCAACCTTTGATTTTAACACGAAACACCTATGTAGAATCGTCAAAACCAGCCAAAACGCAAGCCGCATGCCATAGAAACCCTTAAAAAAGGCCTGAGAACCACTTTGCGGCGCTGTTGTCTCATGTAATGATGTTGAAGTAGATGCTATGATCGCAACAGTTTGATACTTTTGCAATTTCCAAAGGAGTCCCTGATGAACCCGAACCTGCAACCGACCTACTCTCCCGGCAGCACCGCGCTGAGCGTACAGCACCGCGTGCTGCGCAACACGTACTGGCTGCTGGCCCTGTCCATGCTGCCGACGATTGCGGGCGCCTGGCTGGGAGTACAGATGGACTTCAGTTTTTTCGGAAAAAGTCCACTGATCGGCTTCATGGCCTTCATGGCCGTGGCGTTTGGTTTCTTTTATGCAATTGAAAAGACCAAGAATTCCGGCTGGGGCGTACTGCTCCTGCTCGGCTTTACTTTCTTCATGGGCCTGATGCTGTCGCGCCTGATCGGCCATACGCTGGTCGGCTTCTCCAACGGCGCTTCGCTGATCATGATGGCTTTCGGCGGCACCGCCAGCGTATTTGTCGTCATGGCAAGTATCGCCACGGTCAGCAAACGCGATTTCTCGAGCCTGGGAAAATGGCTGTTTGCCGGCGTCGTGGTGCTGCTGCTGGCCTCGCTGGCCAATGTTTTCCTGCAGATCCCGGCGCTCTACCTGGCGGTGTCGGTGATCGCGATCGCGATTTTCTCGGCCTACATCCTGTACGACGTGCAACGCATCGTCAATGGCGGCGAAACCAATTACATTTCGGCAACGCTGAGCCTGTACCTGGATGTCTACAACATTTTCGTCAACCTGCTGTCCCTGCTGGGCATTTTCGGCGGCAACCGAAACTGACCGAGCAACGCGGCAAAAAAAAACCGGCCAAAAGGCCGGTTTTTTTATTGTCGAGCGAATCGAATCAAGGCAAATCGAACACCGCGATCGATTCCACATGCGCGGTATGCGGGAACATGTTCACCACCCCCGCCTGGCTCAGGCGATAGCCGCCGGCGATCAACAAACCGGCGTCGCGTGCCAGGGTCGACGGATTGCACGAAACGTACACGATCCGCTTCGGTATCAGCGCCGGGTCGATTGTCGCCAGGCCGACGATCGCTTCGCACACCGCCGCTGCGCCGTCGCGCGGCGGATCGATCAGCATGCGGTCGAATTTGCCCAGCGCGACAAAATCTTCCGGACGCGCTTCAAACAGGTTGCGGCAATAAAAAGTGGTTTTAGCCGACAGCTGGTTGACCGCGGCATTCTCGCCGGCGCGGTTGATCAGCGCCTGGCTGCCTTCGATACCGACCACCTGCTGCGCCTGGGTCGCCAGCGGCAGCGTGAAATTTCCCAAGCCGCAGAACAGGTCGGCGACTCGTTCGCCCGGCTGCACGTCCAGCAAACGCAAGGCGCGCGCCACCAGCACCCGGTTGATCTGATGGTTCACCTGGGTGAAATCGGTGGGCTTGAACGGCATGCGCACACCGAATTCGGGCAAAGTGTAGTACAGCTCGCCCTGCTCGGGATAAAACGGATAGGCGCTGTCCGGGCCCGCGGTTTGCAGCCACCAGTTCACACTGTATTGGTCGGCGAACGCCTTCAGCTTGATTTCGTCATCCCCTGTCGGCGTCGCCATGATGCGCAGTACCAGCGCCGTCACTTTACCCTGCGGCCCCTCGCCCACCGCCAGTTCGATCTGCGGAATCTGGTCGATCAGGCTCAGCGAAGCAATCAGGTGGCGCAGCGGCACCAGCATCGCAGATACATTCGGCGGCAATATGTCGCAAGTCTTCATGTCGGTGATGAAAGACGATTTCCTTTCATGGAAACCGACCAGCACCCCACCCTTTTTAGGCACGTTGCGCACCGAAATGCGAGCGCGGTAGCGATAACCCCAGGTCGGCCCGTAGATCGGCCGCAGCATGGATTCGGCCTTGACCTTGCCGATATGCCACAGGTTGTCTTCCAGCACACGCTGCTTGATCGCCACCTGCGCGGTCGGCTCAAGGTGCTGCATGGCGCAGCCGCCGCACATGCCGAATACCGGGCACTGCGGCTTCACCCGCAACACCGATTCCCTGTGCAAGGCGGTCATGGCGGCTGCTTCCCATTTCGGCTTCTTGCGGTACGACACAAAACTCACGCGCTCGCCCGGCAAGGCGCCTTCCACAAAAATCACCTTGCCCTGGGTACCGTCTTCATTTTCCAGATGGCCGATGCCGCGCGCATCCATGTCGAGGGATTTGATATCGATAGTATCTTGTTGCATAGGAAGCAGTTATTCGTCGCCAAGGGCGACAGCAGAAAGAAAATGGTGCGAGATTATAGCGCTAGGCCGTGCAGGTTTAAAGAAAGGAGTCTTTGCCGACGCCTTTGGCGCCCAGCAAGCGTTTCAGCTTGAGCAGCGCTTCCTGCTGGATTTGCCGCACCCGCTCGCGGGTGACGCCGATCTCCGCCGCCAGCTCTTCCAGCGTCGACGGATCGTCATTGTCCAGGCCGAAACGGCGCATGATGACGTTGCGCTGCTTGTCGGTCAGCTTTTCCAGCCAGACCCGCACCAGGATCGACATTTCCTGCTGTTCGGCGCGTGAATCGGGATTTTCCTCGGTCGCGCTCGGCAGCAGGTCCATCAGGCTGGCCAGCGGATCCTGGTCCAGCGGCGCATCCAGCGACGCCGCGTGTTCGGACAAGGCCAGCACATCCTGCACATCTTCCACCGGCCGGTCCACCAGGTGGGCGATGTCTTCGGCGCTGGCGTCCTTGCCGTCGTGGTGTTGCGCTTCCAGGTGGTATTTGGCGCGCAGGATCTGGTTCAGCTCGCGCACCATATGCACCGGCAAACGCACCGTGCGCGCCTGGTTCATGATGGCGCGCTCGATGCTCTGGCGTATCCACCAGGTGGCGTAGGTAGAGAAACGGAAACCGCGTTCCGGCTCGAACTTGTCGATCGCCCGCATCAGGCCCAGGTTGCCTTCCTCGATCAGGTCGAGCAAGGCAACGCCGCGGTTGATATAGTGTTTCGCGATCGAGACCACCAGCCGCAGGTTGTGCTCGATCATTTTTTGCCGGGCTTCGAAATTGCCCTGTTTCGCCAGGGTGGCGAAATGCACTTCTTCGGTAACCGACAGCAGCGGCCGGGTGCCGATCTGGTTCAGGTAGTGCTGCGTGGTGTCGGTCGACAGCTCGGCGGCAAGGACCTTCTTGAGCTCCTCGACGCCGTCGACCACCACCACCACGCCGTCGACCACGACCTCGTCGTCCTGCTCGGCGGCGACAGCATCAACATCCTCTTGACCTTCATCGGCAATCCGCTCCGATGCATCGTCAAGCTCGTCATCCTGATGATCTGTCGGCCGTTTGCTCATTTATCGACTAGGTAAGAATTTCGATGGATCCACAGGTTTGCCTTGCTGGCGGATTTCGAAATGCAGCTTGACCGCATCGCTGTCCGAATTACCCATTTCGGCAATTTTCTGGCCCTTGCTCACCGTCTGCCCCTCTTTTACCAGGATGGTCTTATTATGCGCGTAAGCGGACAACAAGTTGCTGCTATGTTTGATGATAACCAAATTACCGTAGCCGCGAATGCCGCTGCCCGCATACATTACCTTGCCGCCGGCCGCGGCGACCACGGTCTGCCCGGCCTTGCCCGCGATGTCGATGCCTTTCTTGCCCTGGTCGAAAGCGCCGACCTGCTTGCCTTCAGCCGGCCACATCCAGTCCACCTTGTCTTCGTCGCCAGATGCCGGCGCGGCTGTCGAGGCTGCACTGCCGGCAGCAGCGGCGGCAGCGGCGGGCGCCGCCACGGCCGGCGTTGAAGCCGGCTTCGGCGTCTCGCTCGACGGCGCGGCATCCGGTTTTTGCAACTCAGCCAATGCGCTGTCGGAATACGGGCGCTTGTCGCCGCGCGGCCCGCTCTTGTTGCCGCCGCTGGCGGCAGCCGCCGCCGACGGCGCGGATCCCAGAGAACGCACCTCAACTCCCGAACCGGACGCCACGCTGCCGGTCTGGGCGCCTCCGGCCGAACCGGCGCCGCTGCCAGGCGGCTGCACCCGCAGCACTTGGCCGACCTTGATGTCGTTGGCGTTGTCCAGCTTGTTCCAGGCCACGATATCGCGATAGCTCTGGCCGAATTCGAGTGCAATCCGGTACAGGGTGTCGCCCTGTTTCACGGTATAAGAACCGGCTCCTTCAGCTGCCCGTGGTGTTTCCGGCGCAGGCGCTGTAGCTACCGCGCCGCTGCCGCCTGGCCGACGTTCGACTACCGGCGCCGGAGTGCGCGGAGTGGTGCAGGCGGCCAGCGTACCTACCATTAATCCCAAAGCTATAAAGCGTGTTTTCTTCATTCTCATTACATTAATTATGTATGTGCGACATGGTCGCTGATTATTCGTCAATTCATTCATCAATTCAATTCGCCCGCCGCCGCTCAAACCGTTCCGGCACGCAAAGGCACAAAATGACAGTCTTCCAGCGTGGTACTGGTCCAATCATATTTACTTGTACGCTGGATGAGCTGCAGTACTTGGTGACGGGCGCCGACCGGAGCCACCAGGCGGCCGCCGATCGTCATCTGGTCCAGTAACGCTTGCGGTACTTCGAGGCCGGCTGCAGCCAGGATGATACCGTCGAAAGGCGCCACCTGCGGCAGCCCAAGCATACCATCTCCGTAATGCAAACGGATGTTGGCAATCCGCAGCGGACGCAAGTTGCTTCTTGCCAGTTCATGCAAGGGCTTGATCCGTTCTATCGAATAGACTTCCTTGGCAACCAGGGACAGCACCGCTGCCTGGTAGCCGCAGCCGGTGCCGATTTCCAGCACGCGGTTCAAGACGCCGCCTTGCTGGTTGTCGCGCATGATTTCTATCATCCGCGCCACGATGTACGGCTGCGAAATGGTCTGGTGATGGCCGATCGGCAGCGAGGCGTCGATGTATGCCTGGCTCGACAAACCCGGCTCCATGAACATGTGGCGCGGCACGCTTGCCATCGCGGCCAGCACCTTGGCGTCGTTGACGCCTTGCCTGGCGATCCGCTCCACCATGGCTTTGCGCACGCCGTCGGAAACCATCGAACCCGAGCGGTCGACGTGGCTTGCAGTCTGCGCCGGCCGCGCCACCGGCTTGCTTGCCGGCGCTGCGGGCGGCGTGCCGGCGGCAGTCCGCGGCGTCGGCCGGGAATTTTCCCAGGCCGCATTTTTTGTGGCTGTCTGCGGCGTGGCGACGCTGCGTTTGTTCTGGTCGGTGCCGGATTTCTTCTTGTCGGCGAGCGACGACAGCGTCAGCGGAAAACGCTTGGCCTTGTCGGTCATGACAAATCTTTCCTCAGCGCGGCCAGTTGCGCAGCATGGGTCAGGTCTATCTGCAAGGGAGTAATCGAGACATGGCCGTTGGCCGTCGCGTGGAAATCGGTGCCCTCGCCGGCGTCGCGCGCCGCGCCGGGCGGCCCGATCCAGTAGATGTCGCGGCCGTGCGGGTCCTTGTCCCTGATGACAGCTTCCGATTCATGCCGCTTGCCCAGCCGGGTCGCCATGATCGGTTTCAGCTGGTCGTAAGGCAGGTTGGGAATATTCACGTTCAGCAGGTAAGGCTGCGGCAGGTTGGCGAAGCGTCGTTCGACAATTTCCCGCGCCACCATGGCCGCCGTTTCCAGCTCGTCCCAGCCTTTGTGCAATTGCGAAAAAGCGATGGCGGGAATGCCGAACAGGAAGCCTTCGGTGGCGGCCGCCACGGTGCCGGAATACAGGGTATCGTCACCCATGTTCTGGCCCTGGTTAATGCCGGACACGATCAGGTCCGGCCGGAAATTGAGCAGGCCGGTCAAGGCAATGTGCACACAGTCGGACGGCGTTCCATTGACGAAATAGAAACCGTTTTCAGCACGCTGCACGGACAAGGGACGGTCCAGGGTCAGCGAATTGGAAGAGCCGGAACGGTTGCTGTCCGGGGCTACCACTACGATTTCGGCTATCGGCGCCAGCGCATCCGCCAGGGCGATGATGCCCGGCGCCAGGTAACCATCGTCGTTGCTGATCAAAATTTTCATATCTGGATTTTACCCGAAGCAATGTTACTCATTTATGAAGATTTTTGAATTTTACCGAAGTGCCGCTTAAAGACAGTTTGGCCGGTGTTTTAGTTGCCTTTTCCCTATGTAAACAAGGCAATTGCAAAATTATGTTGCAGCGCCACATAAAAGCCACAGGGAATGCTTAAAAAGAGGTATTGTTAGCGCTATCAAGGCCATTTGGCCCCAAGGAGTCACCATGAAGTCGTACCGAGTCCGCAACACCGCCGTCGCCAGTCCTTTCAGCGCCTGGACCGACCTGCTGTTCAAAACCGGGGAAATGATGAACGCCTCGGCCGAAGTGATCGGCCATCGCACCGCTCGCATGGCCCTGGCCGGGCCGGCGCCAAGCCTGAGCGACCGCAATGAATTCAATCTGATGAGCCAGGAAAAAATGGAAGCCGCGGCCGAATCGGCGCATGCCATGGCGATCCGCATGATGAGCTTGCACCAGGAAGTGGCCCGGCTGGCGATCCAGCACATGCTAGACGGCACCGCCAACCTGCTGTCGGTGGCCAGCAGCAGCACACTGCACCAGTCGGGACATCGCCAGAGCAAGCTGGCGCACGACACCATGCGCAACTCGGCGGAAGCCGTGTCGCAATTGAATACTTCGCTGGCGCACATTGCGCAAACCGGCCTGCAGCCGATCCATGCGCGCGCGACCGCCAATGCAAAACGCCTGAAGAAACTCTGAAAAAACGGCTGGCCGCCACGCCGTCGGCCGGGAAACCATCCGTAGAATCAACTACCGTTCAGTTGCTGCAGCCAAGCCGCCGGGGTCGCCCCGGTCAGGCAAATCCGCCGTACCGGACGCAAGCGGTCGCGGCTGCATAGGGCAATCGCCAGGCCGTGCTGCGCCCAGGTGCGCGCGTGCCACTTCGGCCCCGACCGCAAACGCGCGCCGGCGGCCACCTGCTCGGGCAATGGCGCCTCGCCGCCCTGGGCCGACATGAGTTTGAACAAAGCCTCTTTGATGCTCCACAAGGCATAGAAATCCGCCACTTTATCTTGCGCGGCGCGGCTGGATAACCAGTTGCTCTCCGCGGCGGAAAAAGCGGCGCGGCCGATGGCGTCGACGTCGCGCCCCGGATCCAGCATTTCTATATCGAGGCCAAGCGCCGTATCGATGCTGGCCGCGCAAGCGACCCAGCCGCGGCTGTGCGACAGGCTGAAATGGGGAGCCGCTGCCGCGGGCAAGCGAATCAACGGCGCCTGGTTTTTGCGCTCGGTGACATGCACGGCATCAAATGCGGCTCCCGCCATGTGCGCGGCGGCGAAGCGCAGCAATATCCGTCCCAGCAGGAATTCACGCTGGCGCAAAGGCCGCACAAAACGCCGGTAACGCAGCAGCTCCGCCTCGCTCAGGCAGGCCAGAAAACGATCGCGCTGATCGTCTGCCAGGTGATTGGCGTCGTGCAGAAAGATGACGGCGGACGGCATCGCCGATGCTAGTCCAGGCGCTTGAAAATCAATGACGTGTTGATGCCGCCAAACGCAAAATTGTTCGACATCACATAGTCGCACTGCAAGCTGCGGCCCTGGTCGACGATGTAGTCCAGTTCCGCGCACAGCGGATCCAGCTGCTTCAGGTTGATGGTCGGCGCAAACCAGCCGGAGCGCATCATTTCGATCGCCATCCAAGCCTCCAGCGCGCCGCAAGCCCCCAGGGTGTGGCCGGTATAACTCTTCAGCGAACTGATCGCCGCCTGCCGGCCGAACACGGCGGCGGTCGCATGCGACTCGGCGATGTCGCCCTGCTCGGTGCCGGTGCCGTGGGCATTGATGTAGCCGATCGCGCTTGCAGGCAGGCCGGCGTCGGCCAGCGCCAGCGTCATCGCTACCTGCATGGTGTCGGCGTTCGGATGGGTGACGTGGCAGCCGTCGCTGTTGGTGCCGAAGCCGACCACTTCGGCGTACATCTTGGCGCCCCTGGCGCGCGCATGGTCGAAGTCTTCCAGGATCAGGCTGCCCGCGCCCTCGCCGATCACCAGGCCGTCGCGGCCGCGGTCGAACGGGCTCGGCGTCAAGGCCGGCGTATCGTTGCGCACGCTGGTGGCGAACAGGGTATCGAACACCGCCGCTTCGGTGGCGCACAGTTCCTCGGCGCCGCCGGCGACCATCACAGCCTGGCGGCCGCTGCGGATCGCTTCGTAGGCGTAGCCGATGCCCTGGCTGCCGGAAGTACAGGCGCTGGAAGTGGTGATCATGCGCCCGGTGATGCCGAAGAACACCCCGATGTTGACCGGCGCCGTGTGCGCCATCATCTTGATGTAGGTGGTGGCGTTGATCCCGCGCGTGCTGCGTTCATCCATCATCCGGCCGAAATCGCCGATCGCCTTCGGGGTGCCGGCGGACGAACCGTAGGCCACTCCGCAGGCGCCGCTTTTCAGCACCGGATCGTCAAGCAGGCCGGCATCGGCCAAGGCCAGTTCGCTGGCGCGGGTCGCCATCAAGGCCACCCGTCCCATGCTGCGCATGGTCTTGCGGGTATAGCGCTCGGACAAGCCGAATTCGACAGCCGGCGCCGCCAGCTGGGTATTCAAGCCGTCGTAGCCGGCCCACTCGTCCATCCGCACGATGGCGTTGCGATAGCTGCCGAGGTGGCTGCGGACGGCATCCCAGTCGTTGCCGATCGGGCTGATGCCGGCCATGCCGGTCACCACTACCCGCCGCTCTGTCAGCGTACGCGTCATGCCATGCCTCCGTTGACCGAAATCACCTGGCGCGTGATGTACGCGGCATCGGCATGCATCAGGAAAGCTACCGTCGCCGCCACCTCTTCCGGCTTGCCGATCCGGCGCGCCGGGATCAGCTTGAGCGCTTCGTCCAGCGGCACCTCGCTGACCATGTCGGTATCGATCAGGCCGGGAGCGACGCAATTGACCGTGATGCTGCGCTTGGCCAGTTCGATCGCCAGCGCCTTGGTGGCGCCGATGATGCCCGCCTTGGCGGCGCTATAGTTGACCTGGCCGCGGTTGCCGATCAATCCCGACACCGAAGCCAGGGTGACGATGCGGCCAGGCGCGCGCCGTTGCACCATCGGCATCACCAGCGGATTGAGCACGTTGTAGAAACCGTCCAGGTTGGTCTTCAGCACCAGGTCCCATTCCTCGCCCGGCATGGCAGGAAACGCATTGTCGCGCGCCACCCCGGCATTGCAAACCACGCCGTAATAACAGGCGTGCTGCTCGACATCCGCCAGCAAGGCAGCGGCGCTGGCCTGGCGGTCGCCTATGTCGAATTGCAGGACGCGCGCTTGCACGCCCAGCTCGCGCACCTCCTGCGCCACGGCATCGGCGGCCGCGCGCTGCCGGTGGCAATGCAAGACGATATCGTAGCCCTCGCGCGCCAGCCGCAATGCGATCGCCTTGCCGATGCCGCGGCTGGAGCCGGTGACCAGCACGCTCTGGTTCGGGCCGGCAGCCGGCGCTGCCTTGTTCGATGCCAAACTCGTTTCCAACATCATTCAGTACTTCCCTCAAGAAAAACAGCCGCGTCAGCCGGCTGGAATACGGTAATGGTAGCGCTGGCCAGCTGCTGCCCGGCGGCATGGATGCGGCATTCGAACGATCCTACCCCATTGTCGGCCTCGAGCAGCCGCTGCACATGGACTTGCAGCACGCTGCCGACGGCAAACACGGGACAGCCGGCTTCATAGCGGCGCGTGCCCAGCAAGAAGCCGATTTTGACCGCTTCGCCGCGCAGCTGTGCGGCATACCCGGCGTAAGCGGCAATCGCCTGCGCCATATATTCGACACCGACCCAGGCCGGCACGCCCTGCCCGTCGCAAAACAGGCTGTCAGGGCGGATCGTCACCTCTGCCAGCAAATCTTCCGCCCCCGCGTCCAGCAACCGGTCCAGCAACACCATGGCGCCGGAATGCGGTAAAAAACGGCGGATATCCAGGGGCTCCATCACGCTCGGCTGATCCATCATTCACGCCCCAGCAGCAAACTTGCATTGGCGCCGCCAAATGCGAAAGAGTTACTCAAAGCCCAACGCAGCGGATGTCCGAGGCGCGCGCCGACCGGCAGCAGGTTCAGCTGCGGCAAGCCGGGATCGCTGGCGCCGTCCCACAAATGCGGCGGCAGCTCACCCTGAGGGTTGTTGTCCTGCATCGCCAGCCAGCATAAACCGGCTTCCACCGCACCGGCGGCCCCCAGCGCATGCCCGGTGAACGGTTTGGTCGAGCTGAGCGCCACCCGCTCGTCAAACATCGCTGCGATCACGCGCCCTTCCATCGCATCGTTCTGCATGGTGGCGGTGCCATGCAGGTTGACGTAATCGATTTGCCGCGGCTTCACGCCGGCACGCGCCAAGGCTTGTTCGATCGCGCTGCGGGCGCCGGCGCCGGACGGATCCGGCGCTGAAATATGATAACCGTCGGAAGACTCGCCCCAGCCGCGCAGGCTGACGGCGGCCTCGGCCTTGCTCATTAAAAACAGGGCAGCGCCCTCGCCGATATTGATGCCGTTGCGATTGGCGCTGAACGGGTTACAGCGCGCCGCGCTGACCGATTCCAGGGCGCCGAAACCCGCCACGGTAAATGCGCACAGCGAATCGACGCCGCCGGTCAGCACCGCGTCGCACAGTCCCATTCCGATCAGGCGGGCGGCGCTAGCCATCGCCTTGCTGCTCGACGCGCAGGCGCTGGAATGCACATAAGCAGGCCCGGTCACGCCCAGCACGGATGCCAGGGTGGCGGCCGGCGACGCCATTTCCTGCTGCTCGTAAGCAAAATCGGCGGGGAATCCGGCATGCTCCAAACGATAGCGAAACGCCGCTTCGCTCTGCGCGATCCCGGAAGTGCTGGTGCCAAGCACAATCGCCACCCGGTCCGCGCCAAACTGCCCGATGGCGGCATCGACTTGCGGCCGGATCTGCGCCAGCGCCGCCAAGGCCAGCTGGTTGTTGCGGCTGCGCTGGCCCGGCGGCAGCGCGCTGATGTCGGGCAGCGCGGTTTCGACGCAACCCAGCGCCAGCTCCCGGCCCGGCGAATAGCGGCTGGTCATGGCGACGCCGCTGTCGCCGGCGAACAGACGGCGGCTGATCTCCGCGTGGCTTTCGCCAAGCGGACACACCATGCCGAGTTGATTAAGATAAAACATGTTTATGGCGTTGCAATTGGCAAAGATGCAGCAGGAGCGGCAGCATCGCTGGCCGACTCGATCGTCAGGTGATAGTGGTAACGCAGGTTATTCAATTCCACTTTGCCGTCCCATGGCGTCGGCGCACTATAGTCGATCACCATGACCGGCTCCCCCTGCAGCGACAGCGTGCGCCGCAATCCTTGCTGCTCGATCTGCCAGCCCGGCGGCAACGCTTCGCGGATCGCCGCCAGCGGCCACAGCGTCAATTGCGTATCTTCCATCACATCCTCTACCCGCACCTGCGATGGCAACATGGGATGGCGCCAGGACTGCAAGGTCTTGCCATCATAATTCATGCTCAGCACGCGCTGGCCAAGCACCAGTCCAACCATGCTGAACTGCTGCCGGTCAACTTCCAGCGCAGCGTCAAGCTGGTCGACGCGGCCATTGCGCTCTACCGTCAAATGCTGCTGCACGCTGATATTGGCGCCCAGGGCGGCCGGCGCCAGCTTCAGACCCAGCCGCGCCGGCGCTTGCGACGCCGGCGCAGTTGTACAGGCGGCAAGCGCCAGCAGGCATGACAACAAACCCAAACGCAGCCAGCCGCTGCGGCGAGCCAGGTTCAACCGCATATTTCCTCCAGAGCCTTCAGGCGCCGCTTGCTTTCCTTTGCATACGGATTGCTGTCGTCCCAGGCATAACCGGCCAGGATGGCGGCAATCATGCGGCGCACTTCCGGCTGTTGTTTTTCATAAAAGATGACTTTCTGGAAACCGCCCGAATACCAGGAATCGACAAAGGTACGGAAAGTATCGACGCCTTTTTTCAACGGTATCGCATATTCGTTCTCCCAGTCGACCGTTTCGCCGGCGAACCGGCGCTGCAAGGCGGCTGCAGCCAGGCTGGCCGACTTGAGCGCGATCGTGACGCCGGACGAAAACACCGGATCCAGGAATTCCCCGGCGTTGCCGAGCAAGGCGTAACCTTTGCCCCACAAAGACCTGACGTTGGAAGAATAACCGACGATCTGGCGCGCCGGCGTATCCCAGGCAGCGTTCTCCAGCAAGGCGCGCGACGCCGGATCCTGCATCACCAGCGCCTGCAGGCGTTCGGTTTCGCTGCCTTTGAATTGTTCCAGGAACGCGGTTTCCGCCACCACGCCGATCGAACAACGGCCGCCGGCAAAAGGAATCAGCCAGTACCAGACATCGCAATGTTCGGGATGCACCGTGATGCGGATCTTGTTGCGGTCGAAACCAGGCACCGCGATGCCATCTTCGATGTGGGTGAAAATGGCGCCGCGCACCGGAAAATTCGACGGTGACTCCAGCTGCAGCAGGCGCGACAGCACCCGGCCGAAACCGCTGGCGTCCAGCACAAAACCCGCTTCCACCATATATTCGGAACCGCCCGCGTCGCGCACGGTGACGCGCGGCATTTCGCCAGCGCCGTCAAATGCAGTGACGGTGTGCCGGTAACGTACTTGCGCGCCCTGGCGTTCGGCTTCGTCAGCCAGCACCTGGTCAAATTGGGCGCGCTGCACCTGGTAGGTGGTGCCCCAGCCTGCGGAGTGCTTGTCGCGGAAATCGAAATCGGTATAGCGCTCTCCGCGCACGAACGCGGCGCCGTTCTTGTACTGGAATCCCGCCTCCACCACGGCTTGCAGCATGCCGGCCTGTTGCAGGTATTCCATGCTTTGCGGCAGCAGGCTCTCGCCTATGCTGAAACGCGGGAACTGCTCCCGCTCCAGCACCAACACCTGCCGCCCTTGCTTCAGCAGCAAGGCCGCCGCCACCGCACCTGCCGGGCCGGCGCCGATCACCAGAACATCGCATTGCTCAATTCTTGTCTGCATTTTCTTTTTCCTGTTGTGAATCCTGGCTAAAACATGGAGCAACCAGCCAAACGACAGCAATGCCGATCAGCATCGTGAATCCGAACGCATGCAGCGGCGGCGTTGCGGACAAGGCCAGCAAGCCGAACGACAGCAAGGCGCTGGCGGCCGACAGGCCGACCGTGAGCCAGGCGAAACGTTCGCGCTGCATGCTTTGTTCCTGCAAGAAAATGCCATAGTCGACGCCCAGGCCGAGAATCAGCATCAGCGCCAGTACATGGAACAGTTGCAAGGGCTGCCCCAGCAGGCCAAGCGTGGCCAGGGTTGCGATGCTGGCGACCGCCGGCGGCGCCAGCACGCGCCAGGCAGCGCTGCGATAGCGGGTAAACAGCAGCACGAAGATCGCCGCATAAGCGCCCAGCAGCACCCAGCCCATATACTGCCGGTAGTGGCCCAGGACCGACGATATTTCGCTCACCTTGTCGACCCATGACACGCCCTCCAGCTGCTCGGCAGCCTGTTTCAAGAGCGGCAGGTTGCCGTAATTGTCCAGCCCGCGCAGCGCCACTATGCTGGCATGGACACGACCGTGCGCGCCCTCTACTTCTCCCAGCCAAAGATGGCGCGACGGCTCGCTGGCCGCGCTCTTCAGGAACTCGGCCGGCGTCAGGCCGCGGCCGCCGTTGGCGCTTGCCGCCGCGCCCAGCGCTCGATCGCGCATCTGCGCAACCCAGCCGCCGTCTTCGCCCAGCTGCGCAGCCAATGCCTTCAAGGGGCCGTCGGCAGCCAGCAGGGTTTGCGCAACCAGGGCCCGGTTCGCCGCCTGTTCCTGGATCGAGGGTATCCAGTTGGACATCGCCTGGTAGCCGCTGATGACCTGCCTGGCAATCAAGGGTTCGAGGCGCTGCTTCAACCTTTCCTCGCGCTGTAATACCTGTTCCGCGCTGGTGCCACGCACCAGGAAGAACTGCACCGGCGTCGGCGCATCGAGCAGTTTGCCCAGCTTGACCTGGTCCGCCAGCAGCGCTTTGGGCGGCGTCTGCAGGGAACGGATGTCGTCGTTCACCGTCAGGCGCATCATGCCGGCCACGGCAAAAATGCCGAACAGCAGCAGCGCCAGCGCAGACCTGCGATTCAAGCGCAGCAGCGGCCAATGGCGACGGGTCTGGCCGAACCAGCCGGCAAAGGCGGAACTCTTCAAGGTATGCGCGGTTAACAAGGACGGGAACCAGAAAACCACCGTCAGCCAGGCAAACAGCAGGCCCAGCACCGAGAACACGGCCATCTGCCGCAAGCCTGGAAACGGCGTCAGCGCCAGGCCGACATAACCGATCGCGGCGGCGGCCAAGGTCAACGCCAAGCCCGGCATCAGGCGTCGCAGCAATTGCCACGATCCCGGCGACTGGCCGGCGGCGACCCGGCTGCACAGGAAATAAATCCCGTAGTCCTGGGCCACGCCGATCAGGCTGGCGCCGAACACCAGCGTCAGCAGATGCACTTGTCCGAAAATCATCCAGCACAGGGAAAACGACGCCAGGCAGCCGATGCCTATCGACAGCATGATCAGCGCAATCGGCCGCAAGGAACGGAAGGTCAGCCACATCAGCAGGATGACGCCGAGCAGCGAACCGATGCCGATGGTCGACATTTCCCGGCTCGCCTGGGCGCTGCCGGCTCCAGCATGCAGCACCACCCCGGCGCTGACCAGTTCGACCGCCGGCACGGCCTTGCGGGCGGCGGCGGCGGCCTGTTCCAGCAGCGGCAACAGCGCCTGCTGGGTCGCCATCGAGAATGCCGGCTGCCGCAGGTTCATCAGCAGCACGATGTAAGGACGACCCTTGTCTTCCACAAACAGGTAGCCGTCGCGCGGGCGCACCGGCGTCTCTTGCGCGCGCGCCTGCACCCAGCCGGCAAACAAACCGAAGGGATCGTCTTGCCACGCGCCCAGCTTGGGGCCGGAAAACGGGCTATACAGTTGCTGCAAGGCGGTGTCGACCCAATATTTGGGCGGCTGCCGGTGCAGCGCATCCTGCTGCGCCGGCGTCAGCAGGCTGAGCCGCATCTGCTGCGACGGCGCCAGCCAGTCTTGCTGGTTCTGCGCCGACAATTGGACTCCGCTCTGCAGCAAGGCCGGCTGCGTGGCCAGCACCGCGCCATAGGCATCGGCGGCGGCGCGGGCGTGGTCCCAGTCGTCGGCGCCGACCAGCACGATCAGCCGCTGCTGGGCGGCGTCGACCATGTGGGTGAACGCCTGCTGCAGCACCGGGTCGCGCTGCTCCACCGGCAACAGGGCCATGATGTCGGTATCCGGCACCACGCCCTTGACCAGCCACAGGTAGCCGCCATGCGCCAGCAGCAGGGCCACGGCCAGCGCCCATGCCAGCGCCGCGCGCCTGGCCCAGCCGGCGCTGCCGTCGTGGCCGGGATTACTCAAATGCCGCCCCTTCTTCAGCGCTCATGGCGCCGCTGCCGCTCTGCAGGGCGGAAAAACTGATTTCGGTGCGATCGCCGCTGGCTTCGTCGATGCTCACGGTCTTGACATAAGCGCCGCCGGTCAAGGCCAGCGTGCCGATCGCCTTGGCCAGCGCCGGTTCGCGCGCCTTCAGCGCGACCTTCCAGCTATTGCCCTGGATGCTGCCATCCAGTTCGAACAAGGTTTCCAGCTGGCTGAGATCGCCCGCCAGCAACGAAAACAGCACGCTGTTGATCATCCTCACCACCGGTTCCTGCTTGGCGTCCATGCGCATCGCAACCCGGCCGCCCTGCATCTGCACGATTTCGTCGCGTTTCAGGCGCAGCGTATTGGGAAACGGCTGCAAGGTACGCCACAGTACGCCCTTGCCGTTGACCACGCAAAAACGGCCGTTCGACAATAACGGTTTCTTGATGCCGACCAGCTGCTTGCTTTGGTCGAAGCGGCCGCATAAGACCGGCGGCCGCGCCAGCATCGCCTGGATTTTCTCCACCGGCGCGGCGGCCAGCACCGGCCATGCGCTACAGGTTAACAGGATGGCGCCAAGGACCACCACGAGGCTTCGTTTCATATCTGCTCGATTCCTAATTTTTGAAATAGCACGGGGGGCGACGCAAAGCACATTTCGCCGCTCGCAATCTCCACCGCCACTTGCGTGGTGGTGCCGCGGCTGAGGCGCTGGCCGCTGGCGCTGTCGGTAATCACGTAGGCGATGCGGAGCCGGTTTTCCCATTCGATGATGCTGGCGCGCACCTTGATGCGCTGGCCGAAAGTCGCGGGATGGGCGTAACGCAGGTGCAGGTCGATGATCGGCCAGGTATACCCGGACGCCTGCATCTCCGGATAGTTGTAGTCCAGCTGGTCCAGCAGCGCGCAGCGCGCCGCTTCCAGGTACCTGACGTAATTGCCGTGCCAGACGATCTGCATCGGATCGAGATCGTAGAATTGCACTTGCAGTTCCAGCTCGGCCGACCAGCGGTGTTTATGCAGGTTTGCCATGGCCTTACTCGTACAAAGCCCAATGCTGGAGGCGTATGCGTTCCAGCAGGCGGCGCAAATCGGGTTCCAGCATGCGGTCTTCCTGTATCACGGCGATATCGGCCCCAAGCAATTCCATCATCTGCCGCAGGTTGTGCTGCGGCTGCGCGCCGCCGTCGAGCCGGCAGCGCAGCCAGACGCCCTGCCGCACACTGACCAGCAACGCCGCAACCACCTGCTCGGTCAATTGCAGCACGCGCAGGCAGTCGCGGGCGGCGATCGTGCCCATGCTGACCTTGTCCTGGTTGTGGCACTCGGTGGACCGTGAAAACACCGAGGCCGGCATGGTTTGCTTGAGCGCTTCGGCGGTCCAGGCCGAGGCGCTGATCTGCAAGGCTTTCAGGCCGTGGTTGATGCTGGCGCGCGGACCCTCGGCGCCAGACAGGTTGGCAGGCAGGCCGTGGTTATAGCGGCTGTCCACCAGCAACGCCATCTGGCGGTCGAGCAGGTCGGCGACATTGGCGACCGCGTTTTTCATGCTGTCCATGGCGAATGCGATGTGGCCGCCGTAGAAATGGCCACCGTGCAGCACCCGCTCGTTTTCAGCGTCGATGATCGGATTGTCGTTGGCGCTGTTCAGTTCGTTTTCAATCGACTCGCGCATCCATGGCAAAGCATCGGCCAGTACGCCGATGACATGCGGCGCGCAACGGATCGAATAGCGGTCCTGCAAACGCTGCTGGTTGCGCGGCGCGTCGCTCACCGGCAAGTCCTGGCGCAGCCAGGCCGCCACCTGCTGCTGGCCGGCGTGCGGCTTGACCGCAAACAATTCGGCGTCGAAGTGATGGGCGTTGCCGTCCAGGGCGAAACTGGCCATGGCCGTGATGCGGGTAGCGATGCGCACCAGGTACTGCGCCCGGTCGTAGGCCAGGCACGCCAGGGCTGTCATCACCGCGGTGCCGTTCATGATCGCCAGCCCCTCTTTCGGCCGCAGGCGCAGCGGCGCGATGCCGGCGCTTGCCAGCGCCTCGGCGGCGCTGACCGTGAGGCCGTCGCGCCAGACTTCCCGTTCGCCGCACAGCGCGGCAGCCAGGTAGGACAGCGGCGTCAGGTCGCCGCTGGCGCCGACCGATCCTTCGGACGGGATCAAGGGCAACAGGTCTTCCTTGAGCAGGCGCGCGATCTGTTCCAGCAGGCCGACGCTGACGCCGGAATAACCTTTGCTGAGCGACGCCAGGCGCGCCGCCATGATGGCGCGCGTCTGCGCCGGACTGAACAGCTCACCCAGGCCGCAGCCGTGGTAGGTATACAAATGATGCGGCAATTCAGCGATCAGTTCGGCCGGGACGTTGACGGTGCACGAATCGCCGTAACCGGTCGTCACGCCATAGATGGTGCCGTCTTCGCGCAGCAGGCGGTCCAGGAAATCGGCGCCGCGCGTGATCGCCGCGCGGAAGGCCGGTGCTTCGGACAGGCTGGCTTGCGCCGCTCCTGATGCGATGTCGACGATGTCTTCGATCGTCAGCCGCCCCTGGTCAAAACAGACAGTGCGTTGCGGCGGCGCAGACAGGTTTTTCAGTTCAGCGAGATGCATCTTTGTACCCGGTTAAATGCCAGAAATCGTAAAAATTGAACCATTGCAGCGGAGCTTTCAGGCAAAAAAACTCCAGCCTTGCCGCATAGGCCGCGGCCAGTTCATGCAGGACTTGATCGCGGCTTTTGCGCGGCAACTGGATCGACTCTCGAAACAGTTCGAAGTGGCATTCGGAATGGCCGTTTTTGCTCATTGAAAACAGCAGGTAGACCGGACACTGCAGCACGCTTGCCAGCACATAGGGGCCGATCGGGAAAGCCGCGGTTTCGCCCAGGAACGGGGCCTGCGCCACGCGCGGCGCGGGCGATACCGGAACGCGGTCGCCGGCGATCGCGACAAATTCGCCGCGCCCTACCTTTTCAGCCAGCAGCATCGCGGTGGCGGGCGTTATCTCGGTCACCTGCATCAGGTTCAGCTGGCTGTCCGGATCGAGTTTCGCCAGCAGCCGGTTAAACGCCTGGGCGTGTTTGGTGTGCACCAGCACGGTAATCCGCAAATCATGGCGCTGGCGCGACAGCACCCGGCACAGTTCAAGATTGCCCAGGTGCGCGCAAATCAGCAAACCGCCGCGCTGCGTCCTGACGTTTTCCTGCAACTGTTCGCGCCCGAACGACACCACGTTCGCGGTCTTGAACAAGCCGCCCCACAACAGCATCTTGTCGAGGATGTTTTCGGCAAAGGCGGCGAAGTGCCGGAACACGCCGCGCCAGTCCGGCCGGATCCGGTTAAGCCGGGCCAGCGCCGGATCGAAAGCGCATAGCCGCTGCAGATACGCCATGGACGCACGCCGCGCGGCCGGCTTGCTCAGCAGGTACCAGCCCAGCACCGGATACAGGGCGCAGCGGAACGGCCAGCGGCCGGCGCACCGGTATATCCCGAACAGCAGCCGCATGCCGCCGACAAAACCGGCTTCGTTGATCTGCGCCCAATGACGCTGGCCGGCGCTCAAGCTTGCCCCCTTGCCGGCCATAGGCGCCGGCCCAGCAAGCGCGGCGCACGCAGCAGCATGCCGAAAAACAAGGTGGCGTGAAGGCGCGAGATCAGCAGGTTATCGAGGCCCATCCGGAAATGCGAAACGCCGTCCAGCGGATAGGTAACCCGGGTCGGCAGGTTGACGATGGCTACGCCGTCCCAATACAGGCGCACCAGCACTTCGGTATCGAAATCCATGCGCTCGCCCAGTTTCCTCCGTTGTATCAGGCGCACCAGGGACGGCAAGGGATAGACCCGGAATCCGCACATCGAATCCTTGATATCCAGCGACAAGGTGTTGATCCAGACCCAGACATGCGTCAGGTAGCGCGCATACAAGCGCACCGGCGGCACGCTTTCATCGTATTGCGGGCAGCCGGCAATCACGCTGCGCGGCTGGGCCGCGGCTTGCTGCAGGAAGCGGGGAATATCTCCTGTGCAATGCTGGCCGTCGGCGTCAATCTGCAATGCGTGGGTGAAACCGGCCGCGGCCGCATGCCGGACGCCGGTCAGCACGGCGCCGCCCTTGCCGCGATTGACGGCGTGGCGCAGCAAGGTGACTGTTTCCGGATTAATCCTTGCCAGCTCATCCAGCACTGCCGCGCACGCAGCCGAGCTGGCGTCGTCGACCAGCACGCAAGGCAGCTTGTGCGCCAGCACTGCCGCCAGCACCGTGCCGATGGCATGCTCATGGTCATAGACCGGGATCACCGCGCACGGCTTGAACGGCTCAGCTTGCGGCATGGCCGGCTCCAAAAGTGACACGGCCGCTGGCGTGCTGCCCTGCCGCCGAGAACATGCGGAACGCCAGGCTGCCCTTTTGCGCATCGTGCAGCAACTCCAGCTGCACCACCATGCCCGGCGTAATCACGCGCTGGAATTTCAGGCCGAGCATGCCGAGGAATCGCGGCGCCAAAGCGAAGTAGCGGCGGCCGTAGCCGATCGCCCAATCGAGCTGCACCACGCCAGGCAAGATCGGCGCACCCTCGAAATGGCCATTGAAATACAGGAGGTCGGCCGGCACCGTCAGCTCCATCAGCACACGATGGGGTTCCTGCTCCAGCAGGCGCTCGGCGGGCTGGCGCGGCGCTTCGGCCAGGTCAGCGCCAGCCTGCGGTTCCAGCAGCGCCAGCAGATCGGCGCGGGTGGTCTTGCCTTGCGCGTTAACCGGCAGCGCATCCAGGTAACGCCAGCTGCGCGGCAGCGCAATCGCTTCCACCGCATGCGCCATGCCCTCGCGCAGCAGGCGGTTCAAGGCCAGCTTGCCTTGGGTGGCAAGAATATCCGAACCGGCTGCCGACAGCACTACAAAGGCGGCAATCCGCTGCCGCTGCTGCGATTCCGGCTGCTCCACCAGCAATACGCGCGCATCCGCCACCTGCGCCATCGTCGTCAATTGCCGCTCCAGCGCGTCCAGGGAAATGCGTTTCTCCTCGACCTTGACGATACGGTCGACGCGCCCTTTCAGACGGAAATGTTGACGGTCAATCGCCTGCACCTTGTCAGCCAGCGCAAACCAGCCGGCCTCCGGCAAATGGGGCGAACTAATTTCAAGCACATCGTCGGCGGCGGCGACGCGCCAGGCAACCGACGGCATCACTTGCCAGCTGTCGTCCGCGCCGGCGCCGCGCTGGCGCCAGGCCACGCCGCCGGTTTCGGAACTGCCGTAGACCTCGACCGGGATCGATCCCAGCACTTGCCCGGCGGCTGCCGCCACTTCGGGCGGCAGCGGGCCGCCGGATGAAAATATGCTGCATATTGCCGCAGCCTGCCCCACGGAAAATGCGGCCGGCAAACGCTTCAGGTGGGCGGGACTGGAGACCAGGACAACCGGCTTGGCGCCAGGCTGCGGCTGGAATTCTTCCAGGTAGTCAAGCTGCCGCGCATGTATCGCGCGGCCGGCGGCCAAGGGCCACAGCACCTTGAACAGCAAGCCGTAGATATGCTGGTGCGACACCGTCGCAACGATATCGGCGTTGCCCATCCGGCCGCCAAACAAAAGCTCCAGGGTCGCCACTTCGGCAGCCAGCTGCGACAGGAATTTCGGGACGGCCTGCGGCTCGCCGGTGCTGCCGGAGGTATAAATCACCAGCCCGGGAAAATCGGGCTGCAGGGCCTGGAATGCCGGACTCGCACCATCTGCTTCAGCAGCGGTCAGCGGGGTATCGGCCAACGGCGCGTATTGCGGCGGGAAGTCGCCCAGGTAACCGTCGACCAGCTTGCCCAGGTTGGCGCAGGTAGCCGGCAGCACGTCGCCCGGCAGGTAGATCGTTTTGCGGGCTTGCCAGGCGCCCAGCAAGATACAGGCGAAGGTCGCCGCATCGCTGGAGTACAAGGCGAAACGCGACCCTGCCTGCGCCGACAGCAAACGCCGCCAGGCGGCAACCTGGCCAGCCATCCAGGCATGGCTCAGCGGCTTGCCGTCGCGCCATGCAAACGGCCGCTGCTGCCGGTGTTCGGGCAGCTCGCTTAACAATGTCAGCAGATTGGGGGAGTCAGGCATGTGGTCCATCCGGCGGCTGTTCCAGGCGGCGATGGCGGCGCCTGACGGCGATCCGCACCAGGTATTCGCCGGCAAACAGGCAGCCCATCAATACGTATGCCAGCACGCCGTTATACAGCGACCAGACCGCGGCGGAAGCCCAGACCGCGGTCGCCAGGGCCAGCGCGCCGTTGATGACAAAAAAACCGCACCATACCTGGGTCACCCGGCGCGTGTAGGCAACCGCATAGGCCGGCAAAGCCGGATCGCTCAGGCGCGCCATGCGCTCGATCACCGACGGCGGCGCATACAGGCTGTAGCCAAACACTGCCAGCATGCCGAGGTTGACCAGCACCGGATACAGCTTCAAGGGCAGCAAGGCGTTGTTCCATACCGCCAGCGCCGCCAGCAGCAAGGCGCCCGCCAGCCACCAGCGGCTGCTGCGGCTCAGCTTCAGGGCCGGCAGCCGGCTGGCCGCGGCCAGCACCAGCAGCAAAGCCAGCAGGCGTGGCTCGACGCGCCCGTGTCCGAGCCAGATCGCGAGCGGATAGAGCAAAGTGACCAGCAAGCTCGCTACGGTGGGCAAATGGCGCCTGATATTCTGCACGGTATCCCTGAGCGCCTTACTTTTCTTCCTCGGCCAGCAAGGCGGCCAGCGCATCGACCACGTCCTGCACCGTGCGCACCGCCTTGAACACATCCGGCTGCAAACGCTTGCCGGTCAGCTGCTTGAGCTTGACCACCAGGTCCACGGCGTCGATGCTGTCGATATCCAGGTCGGTATACAGGTTGGCTTGCGGCGTCACCTGGTCCTTGTCGATCTCGAACATTTCATGCAGCACGTTCACCAGCCACAGGTAGATTTCTTCCTTGCTCATCGAATTGGTCAATATCATGTCACACCGTCACTTCTTTCTATTGCTGGCAATCATTGCAGCCAACGTGCGTACCGAAGCAAAATGATTGCGCGTCTCGGCCGAATCCGCCGACAATGAAATGCCGTAGCGTTTCTGGATCGCCACGCCCAGTTCCAGCGCATCGATCGAATCCAGGCCGAGGCCGTCGACAAACAACGGCGCATCGCTGACGATGTCGGCCGGCGTTATGTCTTCCAATTGCAGGACGTCGATGATGACCTGCTTCACTTCTTCTTCAAGCTGCTGCATAACCCTGGCTTTCTTTCCTAAAATAATCTTGCAGGTAGGCGGTCAGGTGCCTGGCTGCCAACACTTCGCTGCCGGCTTTCGCCAGAAACCCGTGGACCTCGATGTCTTCTTTTACTTCAATGCTGAAATGGGCGGCAACCGGCGGCACCTGCCACCATTTGACGCCCTTGCCCAAGGTCGGCGGCAGGCAGCGGATCACCACCGGCGTCACGTTCGACAGGCTGCGCACCGCGATGTTGGCCGCGCCGCGCTTCAAATTGATCTGACCGTCGCCGGCGGTGCGAGTGCCCTCCGGGAAAATGATCAGGTTGCTGCCGCGCCGCAAGGAGCTGATGCAATCTTCGACCAGTCCATCGCCGTATTCGTTGCTGATGTAGCCGGCGGCGCTCACCGGCCCGCGGGTAAACGGGTTGTCCCAGAGCCGCCCTTTGACAATGCAGTCGGCGCGCTTGACGAAAGCCATCAAAAACACCGTATCGATCAGGGTCGGGTGGTTTGCCAGGATCAGCAAGCCTTGCCGGTCGAGCCGCTCCAGCCCGCGGATATCGTATTTCAGCACGCCCAGCCAGCGCATGCATCCGACAAAACCGCGAAACGCCAGGCGGATCACGCGACGCGCCATCAGCACCCGCCGTTGCCTTTCCCATATCAACAAATTCAATACTGGAAACACCAGAACCCGCAACAGCAAACCGCCGGCAGCGAACAGCACGAAGCTGAAACCGGTCGCCAGCACGCGCCAGCAGCGATTGACGCGCTTAAGCAAAACGCCTCCAGTTCCAGCGGCGCGCGTCGGCGGTCCGGACCAGCTCGCGGTCCCGGCGCAAGTAAAAAGCCAGCACATCCAGGCCGGCCGGCTGCCGGCGACTGCCTGGCTCCAACTGCTTGGCATGCGTTTCATCGGCGCCGGCGCCGCTCCACGACAGCGAAATCCCATTGCCGGATTCAGCGTTTTCGGCCTGCATCAGCCAGGCCCAGGCAAACGGCTGTTCCTGGCAATCCTCGAACTCATGAAACACTTCCGGCAACACGCCGTCATACACCACCAGCAGCACCTCAGGCGCACCATCCGCAAGCAGGCCGCAAGCCTCGATCACCGCATGTTCGACGCCGCTATGCCCGGCCGCCAGGGCGGCATGGCTGGCCTGGTCCTGGCGCGCGATCGAAAACAGGCCGGCGGCGGCGTTGTGGACCGACAAACTGAAAGAAGTGGGAGACAGGGGCTGGTCTTGGACCAGGTCCTCCAGCAGTTCGACCGAGCGAGTGCACTCGCCATGACGGGAGCAAAACACGGTTGGCACGCCGGTCCTGCCGTCGAGGCAGCGATAGGCCGCATCCAGCGCCATTTTGCCCATGGCGCCGGCGCGCCGGCGCAACATCGGCGGCATGGCGGAAACAGCTGCATCGCCATCGCCTTCGATGACATATGGCTTCTCGGCCCACGCCTGCCATGCGGCAGCCGTATCCAGGCCGGGCGCCCACGCCGCATCAGATACAATCGAAAACCTAACTCCCCCGAGTCTCATCTCACCATTCTCCAACACCCATCAAATCGATTCTATTTTCGGCCAGCAATCTAGGGAGTTGAACCGACGGCAATTCCTGTATTTTGGGCGGCATTATAAAGTATTTGCCGCAAGGAAATTTGCTTAATCACGCAGTACCACGATCTTTAGCCGTTGCCTGCAATGTCTCATACCATGGCGTTTTTTACGCCGAAATATACAGTAAGTTACAGTATGTTTTAGCACTAAAATACACAGAATACGGCCCGAAACCGATCAATTCTAATAAATTGCAGCCGCTTTGACGATCAAAACAACATAATCCGGACGGCTGGATTGCGGGCCAGGCAGCTTCTTTTATCCGTGCAGAGCGGCTCGATTCTCGCCATCGGCCGCCGTCATCCTTGCCGGCGCGGATAACCTTCGGCGGTGATCCGCTCCCAGACCTTGGTTTTTTCTTCCTCGGTCATGAAGACCCAGTGCGCCACTTCGTTGACGGTACGGCCGCAACCGCGGCAGACATCGTCGAAAGTGGTGGAACAAACCGCCACGCAGGGAGTATCGGGACGTTGCGGAGGAGAATCTGACATGCTGGCCTTTTAAGATGTGTAGCGTTGCTGCGGTTGACGCCGGGCGTTGCCGGGCCCTCCATTTTAATACAGCGGCAGGATGCGGGCTTCGCTATGACGGCTACCCTGCACCGGCGCTTACTATCATTTCAGCAATACATCTGCGACGATAGGCGCGAAGCAATATACAATCTTTACTGAACATATTTGCCAATTGGTAAAACAGCATTGCGCAATGGATATCAGAAAGAAAATAAAGTCATGGAGCAAAAAGCGCCGCGTCGCACCCGCGAAAAAATCATGGACCTGTCGTTACGGCTCTTCAACGAGTTCGGCGAACCCAACATCACCACCACCATCATCGCCGACGAGATGAAGATCTCGCCGGGCAACCTGTATTACCATTTCCGGAACAAGGACGATATCGTCAATTCGATCTTCGTCACCTTCGAAGAAGAAATCAGCCGCATGCTGGCCATGACGCAAGGACAGCGGCCTACCATGCACGACGTCTGGCATTACCTGCACCACATGTTCCAGCTGATCTGGCGCTATCGTTTCTTCTATCGCGACCTCAACGACCTGCTCTCGCGCAACCGCACCCTGGAGCTCCATTTCAAGGAAATCTTCGGCCACAAGATTGCCGTGGTCAAGGAACTGTGCCAGGGCCTGCATGAGGACCAGACGCTGCAGGCTAGCCCGGCCGAGATCGACGCGCTGTCGTCCAACATGGTGGTGGTGGCCAGCTACTGGCTGTCTTACCAGTATGTCCTGAATCCGCGCCAGTACACCGAACAGGCAGTGGTCGAGCATGCGCTGGCGAGCGGCTGTTACCAGGTGCTCTCGCTCATGCATCCGTACCTGCGCGGCGAAACCCTGCTGCACTTCGAGCAGCTGAAGACAAAATACCTGCAAACCAACGCCTGACCGATGCAGCGGTGCCATGCCGCTGCAGTCACATCACCTTTCCATAGTCTTTAACCATGCAAGAAATCAAATCCCTCTGCGTTTATTGCGGCTCTTCTCCCGGCGCCACGCCGGTTTATGCGGAAGCGGCGCGCGGCCTGGCGCAAGCCATGGTCAAACAAGGCATCGCCCTGGTATACGGCGGCGGCAATGTCGGCCTGATGGGCATCATCGCCGATGAAGTGCTGCGCCTGGGCGGCCAGGCCACCGGCGTGATTCCCCAAGCCTTGCTGCAAAAAGAGCTGGGCCACAAAGGCTTGACGCAGCTGCATATCGTCAAGGACATGCATGAGCGCAAGGCGATGATGGCGGATCTGTCGGACGGTTTTATCGCCATGCCTGGCGGCGTCGGCACGCTGGAAGAATTGTTTGAAGTGTTTACCTGGGCCCAGCTGGGCTTTCACCAGAAGCCGATCGGGCTGCTCAATGTCGACGGTTTTTACGATGGCTTGCTGCAGTTCATCCAGCACATGGTGTCGCAGCGCTTCCTGAAAGGCGAGCAGGCGGACATCCTGATAGCGGCGGCGCAAGGCGAGGAGCTGTTGCAGCGGTTCAAGTCGTTTGTGCCGCATCTCGTGCCGAAATGGCTGGACCGCAACACCATCTGAAATGCAAACGGGGCGGACACACAGTGCCCGCCCCGTCTTATAAGCACATCAAATTACGCTTGCAGCGCCTGCCGGAAGTCTTCCACCAGGTCTGCGGTATCTTCGATGCCGACCGACACCCGGATCAGCGATTCGCCGATGCCCATGGCGGCGCGGCGTTCAGCCCCCATCTCATAGAAAATCGTATGCGCGACGGCGATCACCAGGGTTCGGTTGTCGCCCAGGTGCGTGCCGGAAATCGCCAGCTTGAGCCGATTGAGGTAATCGAAACAGTCGATATCCTGCTTCAGCTCGAAACTGAACAGATAGCCGTTTGAGCGAAACAGGTCCGCCGCCAGCGCGTGCTGCGGATGCGACGCCAAGCCCGGGTAATACACCGCGGCCACCCGCGGATCGGCTTCCAGCATCTGCGCCACGGCCAGGGCGCTGGCGCTGCTGCGCTCCATGCGCAGCGCGATGGTTTCCGCGCCCACGGCAATATGATGCGCTGCCTCGGGCCCGAGCGAAGCGCCGAAGTCGCGCAGGCTCTTGGCGCGCATCTGCGCCAGTCCCCATTGCGGTTGCGGATTGCGCTTGTAGACATCGAGGATATTGGGGAAGCTGCTCCAGTCAAACAGGCCGGTGTCGGTGACTGCGCCGCCCAGGGCGTTGCCATGGCCGCCGATGGACTTGGTCAGCGAGTTGATCACCAGGCCCGCGCCCACGTGCCGGGGCTGGAACAGGTATGGCGAAGTCATGGTGTTGTCGACCACGAACAGAATGCCGCGCGCCTGGCACAGCTCGCCGATGCGCTTGAGGTCGGCGACCTGGGTGCGCGGATTGGCGATGGTTTCCACGAACACGACCCGGGTAGCCGGCGTCAGCGCCGCTTCCACCTGCGCCACATCGGTAGCGTCGACCATGGTCACCTTGCCGCCCTGGCCGCTGTATGTCTGCCACATGCTCGCGGTATTGCCGAACAAGAATGCCGACGACACCACGTGGTCGCCTTCGCGCAGCAAGCCTTGTATCACGGCGCCGATCGCCGCCATGCCGGAAGCGAAACAGATGGTCGCCAGGCCGCCTTCCATCTTGGTGACCTTGTCCTCGAGCGCCGCCACGGTTGGGTTGCCCTGGCGGCCGTAACGGTAGCCGGACTGCTTGCCCTGGAATACCTCGGCCAGCTGGCGCGCATCGCCGTAGCCCCAGGTCACCGAGGTGTGGATCGGCTTGTGCGGCGCGCCGTGCTCGATGGTTTTCTGGCGGTCGCTATGCAGGATGGTGGTGGTGAAACCGTATTTTTGAGTCATGTTTGATCGCTACTTATTTGGGAACTCCGGCACGTGCAGGGTGGGCCAGGAGCTGGCCCACCCTGCCTTGCAGTCCCGCAATGACAAGACTAGTCGACTTGCGCCAGGCTCAGGTTCAGCTGCGAACGCACCGCGTCTTCGCTTTCAGGCTTGGGATTGTTGCGTGCAAACTCGATGCGGTCGAGGTAGTCGCGCGAAATATCGCCGGTGATGTAGTTGCCGTCGAAGCACGAAGCTTCGAAATTCCTCAGCAATGGATTGACGTCGGAGATCGAACGCTTGAGGGCGTCGATATCCTGGTACACCAGCGCATCGGCGGTAATTTCGCGGCACACTTCTTCATCGCTGCGGCCGTAGGCGATCAGTTCGCCGCGGGTCGGCATGTCGATGCCGTAGACGTTGGGGAACTTCACCGGCGGCGCGGCCGAGGCGAAGATCACGCGCTTGGCGCCGGAATCGCGCGCCATCTGCACGATCTCGCGGCTGGTGGTGCCGCGCACGATCGAATCGTCGACCAGCAGCACGGTCTTGCCCTTGAACTCTGAACCGATCGCGTTGAGTTTCTGGCGTACCGATTTCTTGCGGATCGCCTGTCCCGGCATCAGGAAGGTGCGGCCGATGTAACGATTCTTGATGAAACCTTCGCGGTATTCGATATTCAGCTTGAGCGCCAGCTGGATTGCGGCCGGACGCGACGAATCCGGGATCGGCATGACCACGTCGATATCGCCGCTGTGGAATTCGCGCTTGATCTTGTCGGCCAGGTATTCGCCCATTTTCAGGCGGGTGGCGTACACCGAGGCGCCGTCGATGATCGAATCGGGACGGGCCAGGTAGACGAATTCAAAGGCGCACGGATTCAGGGTCGGATTGTCGGCGCACTGCTGGTTGTACATCTGGCCGTCGATGTCGATGAAGATCGCTTCGCCCGGCATTACGTCGCGCAGGAAGCGGAAACCCAGGCCTTCCAGCGCGACAGATTCGCTGGCGATGACGTATTCGGTGCCCTTGTCGGTTTCGTTAAGGCCGATGCACAGCGGCCGGATGCCGTACGGATCGCGGAAAGCCAGCAAACCGTGGCCGGCGATCTGCGCCACCACGGCGTAAGAACCGCGCACCCGCTTGTGGACATTGGCCACGGCCTTGAACAAGACGCCAGGATCGAGCGAATAGCCCCTGGTCTCTTGCTGGATCTCGTGCGCCAGCACGTTGAGCAATACTTCCGTATCGGAATCGGTGTTGATGTGGCGGCGATCGTTCTTGAACATCTCGATCTTCAGCTGCTCGGCGTTGGTCAGGTTGCCGTTGTGCGCCAGGATGATGCCGAACGGCGCATTGACGTAGAACGGTTGCGCCTCTTCCGCGCTGGCGGTGCCGGCGGTCGGGTAACGCACCTGGCCGATGCCGTAGTTGCCTGGCAAGGAACGCATGTTGCGGGTACGGAAAACGTCGCGCACCAGGCCGTTGGCCTTGTGCATGAAAAATCCGTTGCCGTGGTTGGTTGCGATCCCCGCTGCATCCTGGCCGCGGTGCTGCAAAAGCAGCAAGGCGTCATAGATGAGCTGATTGGCGGGGTTCTGGGAAGCGATGCCGACTATGCCACACATGGTGGACTCCTAAACAATAAACAATCCGGTACTAGAGGGACTTGCGGAAGTGGCGCAAGTCCGGTCAAACAAATTCAAAACTTCAGGTGGCTGGCGAACTGCCCCGGCAAATAGGGTATCGCGGTCCGCGCCGCAGCTTCCGCCAGCGGGCTCAGCATCGCATCGCGCCAGAAAGGCTGTTGCGGAATTGCCGTAGCGCCACACACCAGCACCGCCGCCAGCACCAGCACCAGGCCGCGCGCCAGTCCGAACAGCACGCCCAGGCCATGGTCCACCAGTCCCAGGCCGCTGGCCTTGACCACGGCGTCGACGGTCATGCTCAACAACATCATTAATAACCTTACGCCAATAAACAGGGCTAGGAAAGCCACGATTAAGCGCGTTACATTTCCCGGAATCGCATCGGGGAGCAATTTTGCCAGATTTTCACCATACGCGTTGGCCACCACCAAGGCGACCACCCAGCTCGCCAACGACAGGATTTCCTTGACCAGGCCGCGCAAGGTGCTGATCACGACCGAGCAGATCAGCACGAAAAACACCAGATAGTCGAAAATTGTCACGCTGCCTGCATATCCCTGATCAGTGATCCATATGGCGCCGCATGCGGCTTAAATCAAGCCGCCCGCCGTCAGCCTGGAATCAAACTGCCGTTCAGCCCCAGCTTGCCCAGCTTGGCGCGGGTTTTTTCAGCTTCTTCCTTGCTGCTGAACGGGCCGACGCGGATACGGATGCGTTCACCCGCCTGGGTCGGGACTTTTTGCGTATAGGAGCGGATGCCGGCTTCCTTCAGCTTGCCTTGCAGCTCATCGACCTTGTCCTGCGACGCCAACGCGGCTACCTGCAGCACGAATTTCGCCGGTTTCTTGTCGGCTGCCGGCGCGGCATCGGCTCGTCCTTCCAGGATCGCCTGGGCACGCGCGGCGTCGTCATGCTTTTCCGCTACCGGGGCCGGTTTCGGCTCAGGTTTTGGCTTGGCTTCCGGCTTGGCCTCTGGCTTTGGTTTGGATTCCGGTTTCGGATCCGGCTTGGGTTCCGGTTTTGGCGCTGCTTCAGGCGGCGCCACTGCAACCATCTTGGGTGGCGCAGGAGCCGCCACGGCGGCATTGTCGGCCGAGGCCGGCTTGCCGGCGGCTGCCGGTGGGGTCGGGGTCGGCGTCACCGGGGCGCTGGCCGGATCGACTATTTCTTCCTGGCGGTCGAGGCCGCTGCTGTTGCTGACCTGCGCCGCGGCGCTGGCCGGGGCGCTGGCGCCGGGTTTGTCGCGCGATGGAATCTGGATCGCAATGTCGTCCGCCAGCGGCTTCGGCTCTGAGTCGAGGATCATCGGCAAGATGATGACCACGGCCAGCACCAGGGCCACGGCTCCCACCAGGCGGCGCCGGGCGCGCTTCTTTTCCGGCAGTACCGGATCCACCGCTTCGTTGGCCTGGTTGCCGGCCTTGTTTGCCTTGGCCTTGCGGTTGCGCAGCGGCAGTTCGGCCTGCTCGGCGCCGGGACCGATGCCGGTATCGGCCTTGGAACGATAAATACCCTGGTCAGGGTCGGTTTGCTGCTTGTTTTTGCGAAGAAAAGAGAACAAACCCATGCGATATTTTTAGCTAGCTAGTGGGCCGGCGCCACAGGCGCCCGCCGGTCAATCGTCAGTGAAATCCAGACTTCCTGGCTGCCATTACGCCAGCCACGGTCAGGAACGATCCGAAAACCACAATTCTATCATTCTCGCCTGCCCTGCTTAATGCATTTGCATAGGCCAGTTCGGGAGAATCGAAGGAAAGGATGCTGCTTTGCGCATCCGCGCCCTGCTCTGCATGGACACCCGCTTCCAGCAAACGTTCTTTCAACTGTTCGCCGCTGGCCGCGCGCGGCAACGGCAAGGCCGTCAGGCACCAGTGGTCGATGCGTGTCTTCAGCTGCGCCACGATGCCTTCGATATCCTTGTCCAGCATGGCGCCGAACACCGCATAGGTGTAGGGATGGAACCCCATGTTGTCGAGGTTCTGGGCCAGCGTCGCCGCGGCGTGCGGATTGTGGGCGACGTCCAGGATCACCAGCGGCTGTCCTGGCAAGACCTGGAAACGGCCCGGCAAATCCATCATGACGAAGCCGCTGCGCACTTCCTGTGCACTGACCGGCAGGCGGTCGCGCAAGGCTTCCAGCGCCGCCAGCGCCGCCGAGGCGTTGAGCAACTGGTTGGCGCCGCGCAGGCTGGGGTAGCCGAGGGCATTGCGGCGCTGGCCGCGGCCGCCGTAATTCCACTGCTGCTTGTCGCCGGTGTAGTTGAAATCGCGGCCCAGCAGCCAGAGGTCGGCGCCGATCGCGTTGGCATGGTCGATCAGGGATTGCGGCGGCACCGGGTCGCTGCACACCGCGGTTTTGCCGGCGCGGAAAATGCCGGCCTTTTCAAAGCCGATTTTCTCGCGGGTGTCGCCCAGGTATTCGATATGGTCGATGTCGACGCTGGTGACGATGGAAACGTCGGCATCGACGATATTGACCGCGTCCAGGCGCCCGCCGAGGCCGACTTCCAGGATCACTACATCGAGTTTTGCCGCTGCCAGCAAATGCATGATGGCTAGCGTGGTGAATTCAAAATATGTCAGGGAAATCTCGCCGCGCTGCGCTTCCACCGCCTCGAAACTGGCGATCAAGGCCGCATCCGAGGCCGATTCGCCGCCGATGCGGGCGCGCTCGTTGAAATCGAGGAAATGCGGTTTGATATACAGGCCGACCTTGTAGCCGGCGCGCAGCAATATCGATTCCAGCATGGCGCAGGTCGAGCCTTTGCCATTGGTGCCGGCCACCATGATCACAGGACAGTCGAATTGCAGCTGCAACCGTTCTTTCACCTGCACTACCCGGTCCAGGCCCATGTCGATGGTTTTGAAATGGCGCGACTCCAGCAGGGCGAGCCAGTCGGCAAGCGTTACCGGCTTGGCGGGAATATTTGGCATTTTGACATCCAACTAAAAACAAAAGGCCTGAACCGGCGACAGTTCAGGCCCTGGAGCGAAATTCACATCAAGCGATGGATTCGGCTGGCTGGTCTTGCAGCAACGCCAACAGGCGCGCGATTTCTTCGCGCATCTTGCGACGGTCGACAATCATGTCGACGGCGCCCTTGGTAACCAGGAATTCAGCGCGCTGGAAGCCTTCAGGCAGCTTTTCGCGCACGGTGTTCTCGATCACGCGCGGGCCGGCAAAGCCGATCAGCGCCTTCGGTTCGGCGATCACGACGTCGCCCATGAAGGCGAACGAAGCAGACACGCCGCCCATGGTCGGATCGGTCAGGACGCTGATGAACGGCAGCTTCTTCTCGGACAGCTTGGTCAGCATCGAAGTGGTCTTGGCCATTTGCATCAGGGACAGCAAACCTTCCTGCATGCGCGCGCCGCCGGTAGCCGTGATGCAGATGAACGGCACCTTCTGCTCCAGCGCGACCTGGGCGCCGCGCACAAAACGCTCGCCCACCACCGAACCCATGGAACCGCCCATGAATTCAAACTCGAACGCCGCCACCACCACCGGCAGCGTCATGATGGAGCCGCCCAGCACCACCAGCGCATCGGTTTCACCGGTGGCGTCCATGGCAGCCTTCAGGCGGTCCGGGTATTTTTTACTGTCTTTGAACTTGAGCGTATCGATCGGCAGGGTTTCCTGGCCGATCTCGTAGCGGCCGCCGGCGTCCAGCAAGGCGTCCAGGCGTTCGCGCGCGCGTATCCGCATGTGATGGTCGCACTTCGGGCAAACATGGATGTTCGACTCCAGGTCGGTGCGATACAAAACCGCTTCGCACGACGGGCATTTGACCCACAATCCCTCGGGGATCGATTTACGGGTTGCCGAGTCGCTGCGCTGAATACGTGGGGGTAGTAATTTTTCTAGCCAACTCATAGAGCGACCTCCTTCAGATTTTTTTCCTGCCGAATTGTACCTTCATCCCCAAATCGGCGAAATAGCTAATCAAGCCAGCCAATCCGGGAAATATTTGCCATTTTGGCATGCAAATCACTCGTCCAGCGCTTTCCTGATCCCTGACAGGAAGCTTTCCACGGCGGCTACAGCCTGTTCCGGCGGCGTATTCTCCAGTTCCTGGATGATCCGGCTGCCGATCACTACCGCATCCGACACCTGCGCCACAGCCTTGGCGGTAGCCGCATCGCGGATGCCGAAACCGACGCCGATTGGCAATTTGACATGCTTGCGGATCGCCGCCACGCGGGCCGCCACTTCGCCGGTGTCGATATTGGCCGCGCCGGTCACGCCCTTCAATGAAACATAATACGTGAATCCGCTGCTGACCTTGGCCACCTGCATTATCCGCTCTTCAGTCGAGGTCGGCGCCAGCAGGAAAATCGGATCCATGCCGTTGGCCTGCATCTTTTCGGCAAACTCTTCGCACTCTTCAGGCGGATAGTCGACCACGATGCTGCCGTCGACCCCAGCCTCTTTCGCGGCAGCAATAAAAGCATCGACACCCATCCGCTCCAGCGGATTGGCGTAACCCATCAGCACCACCGGCGTGCTGCTGTCGGCCTGCCTGAATTGACGCACATAATCCAGGACGTCATGCAGGCTGACGCCGAACTTGAGCGCCCGTTCGCAAGCGCGCTGGATCACCGGGCCTTCTGCCATCGGGTCGGAAAACGGCACGCCCAATTCCAGGATGTCGGCGCCGCCCCTGACCAGCGCATGCATCAGCGGCACGGTCAGTTCCGGCGCCGGGTCGCCGGCGGTAATGAAAGGGATCAAGCCTTTTTTATTGCTCGCAGCAAGCGCTGCCAAGGTAGTCTGGATTCGGGACATGGTATCTATTGGATGAGGTGATCAGGACTGCAGGACGGGATCGCCGCCCTGCTCTTGGCTGCTACAGCTTCAGGCGTTCGGCAACCGTATGCATGTCCTTGTCGCCGCGGCCGGACAAATTGGCCAGGACAATCCTGTCCTTGGGCAAGGTCGCCGCCAGCTTGGCCGCATACGCCAGCGCATGGCTCGATTCCAGCGCCGGGATGATGCCTTCGATGCGGCAGCAGGTATGGAATGCCGCCAGCGCCTCGTCGTCGGTCACGGTTTCGTAGGTGGCGCGGCCGGAATCCTTGAGCCAGGCGTGCTCAGGGCCGACGCCAGGATAATCCAGGCCGGCCGAAATCGAATGGGTCTCGATGATCTGGCCGTTGGCGTCCTGCAGCAGGTAGGTACGGTTGCCATGCAGCACGCCCGGCGAACCCAGCGTCAGCGAAGCCGAATGCCTGCCGCTGGCCAGTCCCTCGCCGGCGGCTTCCACCCCGACCAGGGCGACGTCGTGATGATCGATATAGGGATAAAAAATCCCCATCGCATTCGAACCGCCGCCGACGCAGGCAATCACGTGGTCAGGCTGGCGCCCGGCCATCTCCGGCATCTGCACCAGGCATTCATTGCCGATCACCGACTGGAAGTCGCGCACCATCATCGGATAAGGATGCGGGCCGGCCACCGTGCCGATGATGTAGAAAGTATCTTCGACGTTGGTGACCCAGTCGCGCATGGCTTCGTTGAGCGCATCCTTCAAGGTCTTGGAGCCCGATTCGACCGGCACCACTTTCGCTCCCAGCAGGTTCATGCGGTACACGTTCTGCATCTGGCGCTTGACGTCTTCGCTGCCCATGTACACCACGCATTCAAGGCCGAAGCGCGCGCAAATGGTGGCCGTCGCCACGCCATGCTGGCCGGCGCCGGTTTCGGCGATCACGCGCGGCTTGCCCATGCGCTTGGCCAGCAAGGCCTGGCCGATCACGTTGTTGATCTTGTGGGCGCCGGTGTGATTCAGGTCTTCGCGCTTGAAATAGATCTGCGCGCCGCCCATCTGCTCGGACCAGCGCTTGGCGTGGTAAATCGGGCTGGGACGGCCGACATAATGTTTCAGCTCGCTGTGGAACTCGGCCAGGAATTGCGGTTCGTTCTGGTATTTGGCATAAGCCTGCTGCAGCTCGCTCAGCGCCAGGGTCAGCGTTTCCGAAACGAAGCTGCCGCCGTACATGCCAAAATGGCCTTTGGCGTCCGGCAGGTTGTACTGCGCGCTCTGGCGCAAGGTGGTACTGGCGAGCGGCTGGCGCTCGGCGTATTGCTCGAGGGGGGTGAATTCTTTCATGGCATATCTCTCTTTATTGGTTGCTGAGCCTGCTGGCCGGACCATGGGAAACTGCTGCTAGAGTCCGGCTGGATCGGCGTCCGCCTGCCGTACCGCGGCAATGAATGCGCGAATCTTGGCGGCGTCCTTGATGCCCTTGTCTTGCTCGACGCCACTGCTGATGTCGACCGCAAAGGGACGTACGCGCTTTACCGCGTCAGTCGCATTGTGCACGCTCAAGCCACCACTTAAAACGACCTGAGGCGCGAGTTCTTTTGGGATGAGAGACCAATCAAATACCTTTCCACTGCCGCCATAAGCTTCAACCAGGGTATCGAGCAGCAATCCTGCAAACAAATGGCTGCTGCCGCGATATGCCTGTGCGTATTCTAGCAAATCGGCAGCCGTTGTAGCGCTGCCGATGCGCATGGCGCGGATAAACGGCCGGTTTACCGCCTGCGCCAGCGCCGCGCACTGCTCCACCGTTTCGTCGCCGTGGAATTGCAGCAGAGATACCGGCGCCTGCGCCACGATCTGCTGCAGTTGTTCCGGCTCGACGTTGACGAACAAGCCAACCGTGGTGATGAACGGCGGCACCTTGGCCAACAGGCCGGCAGCCTGCTGCGGCGTGACGTAGCGCGGGCTTTTCGGATAGAACACGAAACCCAGCGCATCGGCGCCCGCTGCAACGGCGGCCTGCACATCCTGCTCGCGGGTCAGGCCGCAGATCTTGATCCTGGTACGGTGGCTCATGGGATTCAGTCTAATCGGGAAAACAGCGGAAAACGCAATATGGCATCTTCAAACATGACAAATCGACAGCAGAATTTGAACTATCTATAACCAGGGCAGCAGTGCAGCCGTCTGCTGAGGCAATTGCCACTTCGGATCATAAGCCACTTGCGCCAGGTACAAGCCATCCGGCATGAAAGTCGGCGCAGCGCGGCCACGGTCGCGCTGCGCCAGCAGCTCGGCAAGCCATTCCGGCGGCTTGCTGGCGCTGCCGGCATAAATCAGCGAGCCGACGATATTGCGCACCATATGGTGCAGGAATGCGTTGGCGCGCAAGCTGAACACGATCAGGTCGCCACGCCGCTCGATGCGGATCTCTTCCATGGTGCGCACCGGCGACCTGGCCTGGCATTCCACCGCGCGGAACGCGGAAAAATCGTGGGTGCCGACCAGATGCGCCGCAGCCTGGCGCATCAACTCCAGCTCCAGCGGCCGGAACACCCAGCCGGCCTTGCCTTCCAGCAGCGGCGAACGGACCGGGTTGTTGTACAGCAGGTAATGATAGGTCCGGGAGGTGGCGCTAAAGCGCGCGTGGAATTGATCTTCGGCGGCGCTGGAAGATCCTGCAGGCAGCTCATGCGCCCAGCGCACCGCGATCGACGGCGGCAGGAAAGCGTTCAGGCCGCGCACCCAGGAGAATGTTTCACGCGACAATGCCGTATCAAAATGCACGACCTGCTCCAGCGCGTGCACGCCGGAGTCGGTGCGGCCGGCGCACGTCGTGCCGATTGCGCCCTGCGTGAATTTTTCCAAGGCGGCCTCCAGCCGGTCCTGCACGGTCTTGCCGCTAGGCTGGGTCTGCCATCCTTGCCAAGGCGCGCCGTCATACTGCACGCCGAGAACGATACGATTCAATCCGGTTCCAATCTCAAAAAAAGCAAACGGGCGCCAGCATAACGCCGCGCCCGTCAAAAGCAAAATGCTAAAGGTATTGTACTAGTTACATCACAGTTTGGTCAGCAACGACTTGGCTGCATCGACCTGCTCCGCGCTGCCGCCCTTCAAGACTTCTTCCAGCAGCTCACGCGCGCCTTCCTTGTCGCCGATTTCCTTGTATGCAACGGCCAGGTCTAGCTTGGTCGCCATTTCAGGATTGCCTGTCGCCGACGATGCAACCTCAGCCACTGCTGCTGCAACTGGTGCAGGAGCAGCGCTGGCGGCCGCGGGCGCATGGGCATGGATCGCACTGTCCAGGTCCAGGTTCATGCCGGCCAGGTTGAACTCCAGCGGCGCAACCATGGGTTCCGCATGCTGGGCATACGAAGGCGCCGGCGGCGCCTTGGCTGGCTTGGTTTCCGCAGGAATGTCAATGTGGGCATGGGCCGGTTCGTAGTTCGAAGGCTGGCCGCCCGCCGGCACTTCCAGCGCGCCGAACTCCATTGCAGGCGCGGCGGCTTTCGGCGCCGCGGCAGGAGCTGCCGCAGGCTTATGGTCCAGTTCGAAGTCGAGTGCGTCGAGCATCGATTTGCCGGCGTCGTGGGACGCAGACAGCAACACGGTGTTCTGGTTGGCGGAAGTTTCGCTGCCCAGTTCTTCCAGGTCAAAATCCATGTCAGCCGCTTGCGGCGCGGCTGCTGCGTTGCCGTGCTTGCCCAGTTCGGTGGCTGTCAGCGGCGCCAGCAGCTGGGCCGGCGCAGCTGGATGCACCAGCTCAGGAATCGGCGCCGCAGGCTGCGGCTCGGTTGGCGCTGTCAACGAATTGAAGTCGAGGCCATCCATCGGCTGGGTCGGCGCGGTGATCGAATTAGCCTTGGCAATCACCTGGTCCTGCAGCTTGCCGCTGCCATACAAAGGGTTGGCCGGATCGACATTCAGGCCCAGCGCGGCAGCCTGCTGCCAGTCTTCGCCTTCGCCGCGGGTCAGGCTGTAGAGTTCGCTGGCCAGGATTTCAAAGGAGCGCGGATCTTTGCGGTTGGCGTAGATTTCCAGCAGCTTGACGCGGATCGCGTTGCGGCTTGGCTGGTTGCGCAGGGCTTCTTTCAGGATTTCCTCGGCTTGCGCGTCGCGTCCGTAAGCGATATAGACGTCAGCTTCGGCGACCGGGTCGACATTGGTATCCAGATGGCTGACCGACGGCACGAAATTCGAATTGAAGATGCTGTTCTTGGTATCGACGCTTTGTCCGCCGGTCGAACCGAACAGGGAGTTGCCCTTCAGGCCGGTATTTGTCATCGGTGCGCCGCTGCTGTCCAGGAAAGCCTGCTGGCGTGCGCGGTTGCGACGGTAACGGAACAGTCCGAGCCCGGCCAGCAAAGCCACCAGGACACCGCCAACCGGCAGCAGCAATGGGTTTTCGGTAATGCTTTCGATGAAACTCGGCTCTGGCGGCGGTGTAACTGCCTTTGGCTTGGCCGGAACTGGAGCTGGTGCCGCGGCTGGCGCAGCGGCAGCCGGTGCTGCAGCGACTGGCGCAGCGCTGGCGACGCCTGTATCGACAATGGTGGCGGGAGCCGAGCTGGCAGCGGCCGGCTCAGCAGCGGCAGGCGCCGGCACTGGCACGGCGGCCACTGCAGGAACCGCTGCCGCAGGCGCAGCTGCCGCCGGCGCCGGGGTGACCGGCACGGCCGCGGCTGGCGCCGCCGCTGCAGGAGCCGCGGGCTTCACATTGGCGGCCTGGTTCTGCAGGTCAGCCAGGTTCTTGTTCTTCAATTCCAGCGTCTTTTGCAGATCGCTGACATTCTTTTCCAGTTCCTTGACGCGCGCTTGCGCTTCGGCGGCAGCTTTTTCCCGTGCGATCTTCTCCTCTGTCGCTGCTGTTGCGGCAGCCGCTGCCTTGGCGTCGGCTGCTCCGCGCGACAGCTTCAGCTTGTCCTTGGACTCGCTGGCCGGCGTGGCTTGCTCTTCTACCTTGGCGGTAATCTTGCCGCCGCTGCTTTGCCTGGATTCAGCCGCCGCATTCGGTGCAGCCGATTCAACCATCCCGGCCAGCTTGTTGCGATAGCTCTTGAAATCATTCGATTGCGCCAGCACTACGTTGCGGGCTTCCGACTTGCTGACGCTGCGTGCGCTGTCGGCATCCGGGATCGACAGGATCTGGCCCGAGCGCAGGCGATTCATGTTCTTGCCGACAAACGCGCCTTCGTTGCTGCGGTACAGCGCTACCAGCATCTGGTCCAGCGAGATGCCGGCCGGCAGGTTTTCGCTGGCGATGCGGGCCAGCGTATCGCCCTTCTTGACTTGGTAATCGCCGCCTGCAGGCGCCGCTGCGGCGCTAGAGGACTTGGCAGGGCTGCCGGCAGTCGAGGTTGAAGCGACCGGCTTGCTTGCTGCGCTGGCAGGAGCGGTCGAGCCGCCGGCGACTGCCCTGGCGGCTGCCGCACGGGTTGCATCGGAAATGGTCGAAGCGACGCCGCCTTGCGACTGCACCTGGCTGGCCTGGGCCGGGGCCGAACGAGGAGCGGCATTGAGAGCCCCTGTGCTGGCACGCGGCGCCGCAGGCGCGGCGGCGATCTGTGCCGGCTGCGCCTGGCGCTGGCCGGCCGGATCGAGCAGCAAGGTGTATTCGCGCACCAGGCGCGCCTTGGTGCCGCCCAGTTCCATCAGCATGTCGACAAACGGCTCATTGATGGGTTGGGTCGAGGTGACCCGCACAAAACGGCGGCCGTTGCGCTGGTCGATGGCGAACTGCAAAGACATCAGGGCCGGATTGAAATCGATGTTGGCCTGTTGATAAGTTTCCGGACTGGCCAGCTTCGCCACCAGCGTGCCGGCTTCGTCCGCGCTTACCGAGGTAAGCTCAATTTCTGCACGTAACGGTTGTCCCAGCGAGGACAGCACGGTTAATTTACCCAGTCCGGCAGCCTCGACGCTAGACACCATCAGCAGCGTGGAAACCACGGCTGCAGTGAGGGTCTTTAAACCGGTGGAAATAAATTTATTCGAAGAATTCAGGTGCATGTTGTGTGGCATGAAGGACTGTCCGTTGACGTATAAGGAAACAAATCTTGCTGAAAGCAAATACTGTACCCAGTTTTTTTAAAAATCAATATCCAGATTGACATTAGTCTGGCGCTTCGCAAATGCGATCCCATTTATGAAGCACTCGCACGTTAGCGTAACAACATTCTGCAAATACAAACAGATACGCTAAGCCCGCTAAGACTTTCTTCAAGAAAATACTTAGCGGGCCATATTGCAAGTCGGCAACAATATCACAACTACTGCAACAAGTCAGGTATCCAGCACAATCCGCAGCATGCGACGCAACGGTTCTGCCGCGCCCCACAATAATTGGTCGCCTACGGTAAAGGCTGACAAATAATCGCCACCCATCTGCAGTTTGCGCAAACGACCGACAGGAATTGTCAGGCTGCCAGTCACCGCCGCCGGGGTCAGGTCGCGCATTGATGACTCTTTGTCATTAGGCACCACCTTCACCCACTGGTTGTTACTGGCGATGATGTCATTGATTTCATCCAGCGGCACATCTTTTTTCAGCTTGATCGTCAATGCCTGCGAATGGCAGCGCATGGCGCCGATGCGGATGCACAAGCCGTCCACCGGGATCACCTTGCCGCCATTGCTGAAACCTTCGCCGCGGCCAAGGATCTTGTTGGTCTCTGCGCCGGCTTTCCATTCTTCTTTTGACAAGCCGTCGCCCAGGTCCTTGTCGATCCAGGGAATCAGGTTGCCGCCCAGCGGCACGCCGAATTGCCTGGTTTCGTCGGCCGACAGGGAATGCTGCTTGCTCAGCACCTTGCGGTCGATTTCCAGGATCGCCGATTTCGGATCGTCCAGCAGCGCCTTGACTTCGGCGTTGATGGAGCCGAACTGGGTCAGCAGTTCGCGCATGTGCTGCGCGCCGCCGCCGGACGCCGCCTGGTAGGTCATGGAGGTCATCCACTCGATCAGGTCTTGCTGGAACAGGCCGCCCAGGCCCATCATCATGCAGGAAACCGTGCAGTTGCCGCCGATGTAGTTCTTGACGCCGCGCTGCAAACCATCCTTGATGACATCCAGGTTGACCGGATCCAGCACGATGATGGCGTCGTCTTTCATGCGCAGGGTGGAAGCGGCGTCAATCCAGTAGCCGTTCCAGCCGGCGGCGCGCAGCTGCGGGAAAATCTCGCTGGTGTAGTCGCCGCCCTGGCAGGTAATAATGATGTCGCATTTTTTCAAGGCTTCAATATCGGTGGCGTCTTTTAACGTTGTTTCGTTTTTCGCCAATGCCGGGGCTTTACCGCCGGCATTTGAAGTTGAAAAGAATACCGGTTCGATATGGGCGAAATCGCCCTCTTCCTGCATACGCTGCAACAAGACCGAACCCACCATGCCACGCCAACCGACCAAACCAACCAGTTTCATCATGATTCCCTAACAAAATCGGGGAAAAGCCCCGCACTCCACGGCAGACCCACCTGCCAGATTCTTTTATCCCAGCGCCTTGACCACTGCAGCACCCATTTCGCCGGTGCCGACCTTGGTGGTGCCCGCTTCATAGATGTCCGCGGTGCGCAAGCCTTGCGCCAGGACCTTCTTGACTGCGTTATCGATGCGGTCGGCCTGCTCCGCCTTGTTGAGCGAGAAGCGCAGCATCATCGCCGCGGACAGGATGGTCGCCAGCGGATTGGCGATGCCCTTGCCGGCGATATCCGGCGCCGAACCGTGCGACGGCTCGTACAAGCCCTTGTTGTTGGCGTCCAGCGAAGCCGACGGCAGCATGCCGATCGAACCGGTCAGCATGGCCGCCTGGTCCGACAGGATATCGCCGAACATGTTGCCGGTGACGATGACGTCGAATTTCTTCGGCGCGCGCACCAGTTGCATCGCGGCGTTATCGACATACATGTGGTCCAGCGCAACGTCAGGATATTCCTTATGCACATCGGTGACGATGTCTTTCCAGAACTGGAAGGTTTCCAGCACATTGGCCTTGTCGACGCTGGTCAGGCGCTTGCCGCGCTTTTGCGCCGCCTGGAAGGCGACATGCGCGATGCGGCGGATTTCCGGCTCGGCGTAGCGCATGGTGTCGAAACCTTCGCGTTCGCCCTTGAAAGCGCCGTCCGGCGCGGCGCGCACACCGCGCGGCTGGCCGAAATAAATGTCGCCGGTAAGTTCGCGGATGATCAGGATATCCAGTCCGGACACCACTTCAGGCTTCAGCGTCGAGGCGTTGGCCAGTTCCGGATACAGGATCGCCGGACGCAGGTTGGCGAACAAGCCGAGATGCTTGCGCAGGCCGAGAATCGCCTGCTCCGGGCGCAGCGAACGCTCCAGGCTATCGTATTGCCAGTCGCCGACGGCGCCAAACAAGATGGCATCGGCTTCTTTCGCCAGCTTCAGGGTGCCTTCCGGCAGCGGATGGCCGTGCGCGGCATAACCGGCGCCGCCGACCGGCGCGCTTTCCAGTTCAAATTTTTCGCCCAGCGCGTTCAACACATTGACCGCTTGCTCGACGATTTCCGGACCGATGCCATCACCTGGCAAAATTGCTATCTTCATTTTTTCCTGGATTGAATGATTCAAAAAACCGGTTGCAGACACGCTGCCTGAATTAAATGGTGTTTCCCAGCCAAGGCTGCGCAAACAGATGGCGCTCCTCGAATTCGCGGATCTTGTCGGACTGGCGCAAGGTCAGGCCGATATCGTCGAGGCCGTTGAGCAGGCAATATTTGCGGAACTCGCCTACTTCAAACGGAAACGCAATGTTGCCGTTGGCGGTGCTGACCAGCTGCTTTTCCAGGTCGATCAGCAGGCGATAGCCCGGGAACGCCTTGACTTCATCAAACAGGCGGTCGATCTGCGCCTCCGGCAGCACCAGCGGCAGCAAGCCGTTCTTGAAGCAGTTGTTGAAGAAAATGTCGGCAAAACTGGGGGCGATGACGGCGCGGAAACCGTACTGGTCCAGCGCCCAGGGCGCGTGTTCACGCGACGAGCCGCAGCCGAAGTTCTTCCGGGTCAGCAGGATCGAGGCGCCCTGGTAACGTTGCTGGTTCAGGACAAAATCCGGATTCAGCGGGCGGCGCGAATTGTCCATGCCCGGCTCGCCATGGTCCAGGTAACGCCACTCGTCGAACAGGTTCGGGCCGAAACCGGTCCGCTGGATAGACTTCAGGAACTGCTTCGGGATAATCGCGTCGGTATCCACATTCGCGCGGTCCAGCGGCGCTACCAAGCCATCCAGTACAGTAAATTTATTCATCTCTTTTATTCCAATTTGCCCGCTAGCGCGAAGCGATCACTTGCCTTGAATTTTTTCGCCGACGTGTTCCACATCCTTGCCGAAGCCGTGGAAAGTATTGCAAGCGCTCAATGCGTAGGCGCTGGCCAGCAAAACACACAGGGTGACTAATTTTTTCATCTTGGTCCTTCCGTAATAATGTATAGCGAACAGTTTATAAAGAACGCACGTCGACAAAATGGCCGGCAATGCCTGCAGCGGCGGCCATCGCCGGACTGACCAGGTGGGTGCGGCCGCCGGCGCCTTGGCGGCCTTCGAAATTGCGGTTCGAGGTGGACGCGCAACGTTCGCCCGGCTCCAGGCGGTCGGCATTCATGGCCAGGCACATCGAGCAGCCCGGTTCACGCCATTCGAAACCGGCGTCCTTGAAAATCCTGTCCAGGCCTTCACGTTCGGCCTGCTCCTTGACCAGTCCCGAACCCGGCACCACCATCGCCAGCTTGACGTTGGACGCGCGGAACTTGCCGCGCACCACTGCCGCCGCCGCGCGCAGGTCTTCGATCCGCGAATTGGTGCAGGAGCCGATGAATACCTTGTCGATACGGATGTCTTCGATCGCGGTGTTCGGTTTCAGCGCCATGTAAGCCAGCGCCTTTTCCATGCCGTCGCGCTTGGTGGCGTCTTTTTCCTTGTCCGGATCGGGCACGCGGCCGTCCACCGCCACCACCATCTCGGGCGAAGTGCCCCAGGTGACCTGCGGCTTGACTTCGGCTGCGTCCAGGGTCACCACCATGTCGAATTTGGCGCCGGGATCGGAATGCAGGGTGCGCCAGTAGGCCACCGCGCGTTCCCAATGCGGCCCTGCCGGCGAAAACGGCCGGCCCTTGACGTAGTTCAGCGTGGTGTCGTCGACGGCGATCATGCCGGCGCGCGCGCCCGCTTCGATCGCCATGTTGCAGACAGTCATGCGGCCTTCCATCGACAAGGCGCGGATCGCCGAGCCGGCGAATTCGATCGCGTAGCCGGTGCCGCCGGCAGTGCCGATGCGGCCGATCACGGCCAGCACGATATCCTTGGCGGTCACGCCCGCAGGTATCGCGCCGTCGACCTGCACCAGCATCGACTTCGATTTTTTGGTCAGCAAGGTCTGGGTAGCCAGCACATGCTCCACTTCGGAGGTGCCGATGCCGTGCGCCAGGCAGCCGAAGGCGCCGTGGGTCGAGGTGTGCGAATCGCCGCAGACCACGGTCATGCCAGGCAGGGTCGCGCCCTGCTCCGGGCCGATCACGTGGACGATGCCCTGGCGATGGTCGTTCATGCCGAAATAGGTCAGGTCGTAGCTCTTGGCGTTGGCGTCCAGGGTTTCCACCTGCAGGCGCGAGACCGGATCGGCGATGCCGTTGGCGCGACCGGTGGTCGGCACGTTGTGGTCAGCCACCATCAGGTTGGCCGCCTGCCGCCATGGCTTGCGGCCGGCCAGCTTCAGCCCTTCGAAAGCCTGAGGGCTGGTGACCTCATGCAAAAGATGTCGATCAATATACAGAATCGCAGTGCCGTCCTGCTCGGTATGGACGACATGGGATTCCCAAAGTTTATCGTAGAGCGTTTTAAGCATGATCCGGGGCAGCTTCTAGGCTGCGCTAAACAGTGAATTTAGCTCTTGATTATGCCATAGAAGCAGGCCACTAATATGCTTGCAAGCCCCGAAAACCACATACTCGGCCCCAGGTGTTGCATATATTCACGTGGCAACACCCGGCCGCGCCGCCGCCGGGCGCGGAAATCATTTAGCTGGTTTACCGCGCAAGTATGCCGACGGATCGAGCTTGCCGGTGGCCAGGGCGGTGCCCAGCAAGATGATCAGGCAGCCCAGCACCATGCCGGGAGTCACGTTTTCCTTGAGGAAAACAGCACCCCAGATCACGCCGAATATCGGGATCAGGAAAGTAACGGAGGCAGCGTAGGCGGAACCCACGCGGTCCAGCAGGCGATAGAAGATCGCGTAGGCGACGCCGGTGCAGAGCACGCCCAGCGCCAGCACCGAATACCAGGCGGTGGCGGAAACCGCGGCGGCCGGCCAGTACCACAGCGCCAGCGGCAGCAGCACCAGGGTCGCCGCCAGCTGGCTGCCGCAGGCCACCACGAATGGCGGCACGCCGACCAGCCGCGTTTTCGAATAGTTGATGGCGAAGCCGTAGCACAACGTCGCCAGCAAGACCGCGGCGGTCGCCAGCCAGACGCCGGGCTGGCCTTCGCCGATCTTGTCCCACACCAGCACCACCACCCCTGCCATGCCCACCACCATGCCGATGACCTGCGGCCGGCTCATCGGCGTCTTCAGCCACACGAATGCGATCAGGCCGGTCCAGAGCGGCACCGTGGCGTTGAGCACAGCGTCGAAACCGGCATTGACATATAAAGTGGAATACGCAAACAGCGAGAACGGCACGGCTGAATTGGTGATGCCGACCACCAGCATCGGCCATGCCTTGCTGCGCAAATGGCCGCGCGCCGCGGCCGAACGCAGCACCGGCAGCAGTACCAGCGCCGCGATGCCCACGCGCAGGAAAATCAGCGGCACCGGCCCGAATTCCGGCGTGCCGACCCGCATGAAAAGAAACGACGCGCCCCAGATGGCCGCGAGAGAAAACAGTTCCGCAATATTCATGGCTGGCTTTTCGGTTTGGATTGAGTGCCCGCGCAACACTTGGCAGCGGGACACAAATTAGCATGCGGCAATATATCCGATAATCGCGACCGCGTAAAAAATTTACGCTATCGAGGCCAATCCCGACCGCAAAAGAAAATAGCACGGCATCTCGACACACAATCCGCCCGCATAAAAATCCTCTCCGCCATCACATCGGAAAGCAGCGCTCCACGCGCAATTTCAGCGAAACAAAGCAGGCCTGCACATGCTGTTTTACGCCTTGTCAAAAACGGACATCATATTCTCTCGACAGTTTTCCCGTGCGTCACTATTCGCAGTTACGCCATTTCAGACGCCAAGAATGAAATGGCATTTTCATATTTTTTTGTTAGCGCTCCCAAGATTGCAACGCAGAAAAACACTAGCCAAACCGGCCAACATATCTGTCCGAAGCTGACAAGGTTTTGTCGTAAATACTAGATTCCGCACTCCTATTATCAGATCAACGTAAATGCACTCGCTCGACGAGCCCAGCGCTGATCGCATCCAAACCACAGTGCTTCGATCACGCTTTGTCCTGTCGAAAAGAGACATTTTCGTTCAGCTCGGCGAGACATTCGCGACGCTTGTTTGGCGCATGGGAATTTCGCTCTAATCCGGCTTCTTTCCTATGCACAGCACGCTGCCGACATGATCGTTATTCGTGGTAACACTTGTCGATGGCCAGGGGCGCATGGGCAAGACGATTAAGTGAATGATGCCCCCCACTCCAAGGAGAAACAGAAATGAAAAAGCAAATTATCGCCGCATCCATAGTTTCATTGTTCGCCGTCTCTGCATTCGCTCATCACTCTTCGGGTTCAAGTACAAGCACCACTACCACCACTAGTGTCGCCACTGCGGTGTCGGTCGGTGGCGCAGGCGGCGCAGGCGGATCGGCAACCTCAGGCGGCGCAGTCGGCGGAACAGCTTCCGGCGGCACGTCAACCGGCGGCAGCGCCACCCAAACCATCACCGGCGGCGCAGCAACCAGTGGCAACAACTGGACTGGCGCTGGCGGCGGCTCGGCAACTGGCGGCGCTACTACAGCAAGCGGCGGAACCACCGGCGGCGGCGCCAGCGGCGGCAATGCCGGCAACGCCATGCATGGCGATTCGAGTGGCGGCGCAGGCGGCACACCAAGCACCACCGGCAGTACACAAGCCTACAACGGCAATGCACTGGCAGGCGGCGGATCGGCCAGCTCCCATACCGGCAGTTCTGACGCATCGATCGGCGCCACCAATACCGGCGGCTCGGCTGGCAACTTCGTGTTCGCCGGCGGCGCCAAATCCGGCAATGCATATGCTGGGGACGGCGGCAACGGCGGCAATGCAGTATCAAAAGCATTCGCTGGATTTTAATAACAACAACAGGCAACGGCTCGGCTAGCTATGAGTTGCGAGAGGGAAAAGAAATTTTTCCCTCTCATTTATAAAACCAACCATTACGATGGAGAAGCCATGAAACGCATACTTATAGGTATCCTGGTCGCCTCGACCTTCACAGTGCCGGCGCTAGCACAGACGACACCTACCACTACATCCACATCGACCGCAACCGCGGTTGGCGGCGCAGGCGGCGTCGGCGGCTCGGCATCCGGCGGCACGGCATCCGGCGGTACGGCTTCCAACACGATATCGGGAACATATGGCGCATCGGCCACCAACGGCGGCAGCGCAACCGGCGGCTCAGGCACCGGCGGCAATTCAAACGTGAACGTATCCGTTTCCCTGCCCACATCGGGAACGGGAGCATCCGGCAGCGGAACATCGGCAGGAGCCGGCACCGGCACCAGCAGTGCCGCAGGCGATCCCGGCAGCAGCCCCAACAACACCAAGAGCACGGTCGACTACGGCGGCACATATACCGTCAAGACGGTGCCGAACATCGTGGCGCCATCGCTGACCACGACCTTGTCCGACACTTGCATGGGATCGGCATCGTTCGGCCTGTCCTTCACCGGCTTCGGCGCCACCGGCGGCACCACCATGGTCGACCAGGCTTGTGTACGCCGCCTTGACTCCAGGGAATTCCGCGCCATGGGCCTCAACGATGTTGCACTTGCCCTGCTCTGCCAAAGCGAAGCAAACCGGAAAGCGGTTGAATCCACCGGACGCTCCTGCCCCGGCATGGAAAGAGCCGGCGCGCCTGCCGCACCCATGCCGCCTGCCGCAGCATCGACCGGCGTCGTCGGCCAGAACAGCATCAACAACATTGGCGACCAGTACAAGGATCCGGTGATACGTGCACGGCTCGGCCTGGACAAGCTGCCCGACCTGTCGGCATTAAAAGACCACTAAGAAGAGATGCGGGGGATGCCATGAAGCGTATTCCGTTCTCAAGCGACCAGATTGCAGCCGCTCTCAAGCAAGAGGAGCTCGGCATGCCATTAGCCGACGTGATCCGGCAGGCCGGGATTACCGAACGCACTTTTCTGAACTGGAAGAAACAGTACGGCGGCCTGCAAGTCTATCCGCACGACTTGAAATGCCTGCAGGAAGAGAACGCCAAGCTGAAGCAGATCGTGGCAGAACTGACGCTGGAGAACTCGCGCCTGCAAGACGCCCTGGACGACAGGAAGAGCAAGCATGAGCATTACAGCTCATCGAATTGAGGACAGCATCACGCAAAAAAAAAATGACTGCAGTACGGGACAAATGACATAAAACACTTGCCGCACTTTAATTAAATACCGGGCGGAAATTAACATTTATGGACACGGTGGATTTCTGTATGAAGATTTTTTATTGCTGTAAAAAACTAGTGTAAACGCGCCACACAAATAACGATATTTAACAATCATTTTCTGGACAAAATCTGATTTTGTAGCAGAATAGGGGAATAGCAATTTACCAATAAAAAATTGCGGTCCGGCAATGTAAAAAGGTAGATCGCTGGCGGGGAGAATCACATGGATATCGAGTGCGCAAAGACACTTGAGGTGATAGACAACAACAGCTCAACCCGGCATATCGGGATCATCGTGTTCGAAGGAGTCGTGCTGGCTGACGTAGTTGGCGCGGCAGATGTTTTCGGCATCGGCGACAAACTCATTTCCACTGTATTCCCAGGCACCACGCGCTACGCCGTCTCCGTTCTCTCCATCTCCGGCGGCATGATCATGTCGTCAGCGTCGGTGCAGATCATGACCTCATCGCTAGCGTCGTTCGGCAAACATCAGTTCGATACGCTGCTCATCGCCAGCGGCACCGGAAATTTCGATGCTTACCGGGATCCCGACCTGATCGCCTGGCTGCAGCAGATGCGCAGCAGCGTACGCCGCATCGCCGCGATCTGTACCGGCGTATTCGTGATCGGCGCCGCCGGCTTCCTCAACAACCGGCGCGCCACCACGCATTGGGCGCTGCTGGACAAGCTGGCGCGCGAATTCCCATTGATCAAAATCGACCGCGAAGCGCAGATCAGCGAAGACGACGGCATCTTCACCTCTTGCGACGTCGGCATGGCCACCGACCTGGCGCTGCGTTTGCTGGAAAGCGATCTCGGTCCCGCGGTTGCGCGGCGCGTGGCGCAAAGCCTGGTGGTGTGCCAGCGCCGCCGCGACACGCCGCCCGCCAACCAGCCGTCGGCGGCCAGCGAACCGGTCAAGAGCAGCAAGATCCACCGTGCCTCGCTGTGGTTTGTCGAGCACCTGGCGGAACCCGTCAGCGTGGTCGACGCCGCCAATTTCGTGTCCATGAGCGAGCGTAATTTCGTACGGCAGTTCAAGCGTGAAACCGGCCAGACCCCGCATGACTTCTTGCTCAACCTGCGCCTGGAAGCGGTGCGCCAGCAGCTGACCGAGACCGACCTGCCGGTAGACAAGATAGCGCGGCGCTGCGGCTTGTTCAGCGGCGAGCATGTCGCCAAACTGTTCCGCAAGCACATGTGGACCTCACCTACGGAATATCGCAAGGGAATACGACCAACCTGAAGCAGAGGCCAGCGCGCTACTGGATACACGATGAACATCCCCATCGCTTTAGCGCCCCGGCCAGCGCGCCTTGCCCTGACGCCGCTGCCGATCACTTTTCTTGCGACCATCTTCGTGGTGCTGGTGTGCGTCTCGCTGATGACGGTTGAGGTGTGGCGCAGCTGGAATGCGCGCAATGTCGAGCTGCATGAAACCGAAATCGCCACATCCAATCTTGCGCGCGCCCTGTCGCAGCATGCCGACGACACCATCAAGGAAGCCGATACCGTCCTGGTCGGCCTGGTTGAACGGCTGGAAGCGGACGGCGCCGGCAGCGCCTCGCTGGAACGCCTGCACAAGCTGCTGATACAGCATATCGCCGAACTGCCGCAGCTGAACGGCCTGTCGATCTACGATGAAACCGGATTATGGCTGACCAACGCACGCACCGAGCCGGTCCCGGTGGTCAACAATGGCGACCGCCAGTATTTCAGCTACCATCGCAGCCACTCCGAACGCGGACCGTATATCGGACCGCCGGTGCGCAGCCGCTCCACCGGAGCCTGGATCGTCACCGTCTCGCGCCGCTTCAACCATGCCGACGGCAGCTTCGCCGGCCTGGTCCTGGGCACCATCAACATCAGCTACTTCCAGGCTTATTACGACAACTTCGACATCGGCCGCGCCGGCTCGATTTTTCTTAGCCTGAACGACGGCACCATGCTGGTAAGGCGGCCGATGATGGACAACGCCATCGGCAAGAACCTGTCCAACTATCCCATCTACCGCGATTACGCATCGAGGAGCGCGGTCGGCACCGTCATGATGAAGTCCGGCCAGGATGGCGTCGAGCGGCTGATCGCGTATCGCCATCTGCAGCAATATCCGCTGTTCGTGACCGTCGCGCGCTCCAAGGACGAAGTGCTGACCGAGTGGCGCGCCGATACCTACCTGCACCTGCTCGGCGCCATACTGTTGACGCTGGCGCTGGGTTTGCTCGGCTGGCGCCTGGTCCACCAGATCCAGCTGCGCCTGCTGGCGGAAGCTGACCTGCTGCGCGTCCAGGAATCGCTGCGGAGCCTCAACCGCCACCTGGAACAGCTGGCCCTGCAAGACAGCCTGACCGGACTCGCCAACCGTCGCCAGTTCGACAATGCGCTGCGCGACGAATTCAGCCGCGCCATGCGCACCGAAAATTCACTGGCGCTGGTGATGATCGATGTCGATTACTTCAAACAATATAACGATATCTACGGGCATCTGGCCGGAGACGAATGCCTGCGGCAGATCGGTGAAGTCGTGGAAGCCAGCAAGAACCGCCCGGGCGACCTGGCAGCGCGCTACGGCGGCGAAGAGATGGTGGTGCTGCTGCCGGACACCAGCCTGGCGGGTGCGGTTGCCGTAGCGGAAAAGATCCGCCTTGCCATCAGCAGCCTGCACATCGAACATCCGGGCAGCAGCACCGGCCTGGTCACGATCAGCGCCGGCGTCGACGCATTCGTTCCGGTCCGCGATGGCAATATTCCGTTTGAGTTGATTCAGGCAGCAGATAAGGCGCTGTATGCCGCCAAGTCAGCCGGCCGTAACCGTGTCTGCTCCAGCGCCGATCCGCATTAGACAATAACAGCAGGACGCATTTCATCGATACCGACGAGATGCGCCCTGCAGGTCACACCCTGCCGCGGCGTCCGCGTTCGTACACCAGCGAGCCAACGGCTATCAGACGATATAACTCCTGCTCGGTCAGCTTGTACGACAGCGCCGCAATTTCGCGGGCCAGCATCCCGATCAGCAGATCGTTCCCAGGCACCTGCGCTTGTGGGCTGGCGCAAGCGATCAGATCGACTATTTGTTCGGCTCTCATGATCCCACCTCGGAAAGTAGCTATGTATCCAGCCTTGAATCAAGGAAGGCCGGCGCTGCCGGCGCTTCCTTGGACCACCAGACAACATGGCTTACTTCTTGCCGGCTCCTCCCAGCAATCCGCTCAGCAGGCCTGTCACCGGGGCGAGCGGGTCGCTGGTGGCGCCCGTCGCCGGTTTGCCGCCGGTCAGGCCGGCCACCAGGTTGGTCACCGGAGCCAGAGGGCTGGCGGTCGAACCGGTCGCACCGCCGACCGCGCCAGTCAAGCCGGTTACCAGGTTGGTGACCGGGGCCAGAGGACTTGCCCCCGCACCGGCAGCGCCGCTCAGGGCGCCGGTCAGGCCGCTAACCAGATTCGTGACCGGAGCCAATGGACCGGCGCCGGCGCCCGTTGCACCGCCGACTGCACCAGTCAAGCCGCTCAGCAAACCGGTCACCGGCGCCAGCGGGCCTCCGGTTGAACCGGCAGCGCCGCCAAGCGCGCCGGTCAGGCCGCTCAGCAGACCGGTGACTGGCGCCAACGGACCGCCGGCCGAACCGGTTCCGCCACCGACGGCGCCGGTCAAGCCACCCAGCAAACCAGTCACTGGCGCCAATGGACCGCCGCCGGTCCCGCCTACGCCACCGAGCACACCTGTCAGCACATTATTCAAAGGCTGCAGCAAACCGCCGGTCTTGTTGCCCAGCAGAGGCTGGCCGGTGCCGACCAGGGCATTCGTGCCAAGGCCTGCCACGGTGGCGCCGACATTGCTCACTACGCCGCCCAGGCTGCTGACCACAGGCACATTAGCCGCAGTCAGCGCGCCGCCCAGGGTGGAAACGCCGCCGCCCGCGGTCACCAGCAAACTGTTCACCGGCTGGTTGAGGCCGGTTGCATTGCCGACTGTCTGCGTCAAGGTTGTCACCGTGCTGGTCAGCGGCACGATCGCCTGGGTGACGGTCTGCGTGACCTGCTGCACCGGACCGGTAGTCAAGGCCGAGGTCAACGGCGCTCCCAGCCCGGAGACTGCGGCGCCGACCTGGGTCACCAGGCCGCCCAATGGCGTGGTCACCGCGGCCAGCGGCGCCAGCGGCCCGCTGCCCAGGCCGGTCACCAGCTGTCCTGCGCTTTGTACTGTATTTCCTACTTGCGTAACCACACCGCCGGTGCTGCCTAGGGTGGTGCCAAGGGCGTTCGGATTGGTGCCGAGCTGGCCGAGGCCATTGGTAACGCCAGCACCCAAGGTAGACACAATGCCGGTACCGTTGTTAACCACGCCGGCCAAGCCGCCCTTTGCCTCGGTCGATAGCAACGGTACGTTGTTGATCACGGTATTGCCTATCGCGCCCAGCGCAGCGCCTGTGCCGGATACGGTAGTGCCGACATTGGAAAGGAAATTGGCCGAAGCGCCTGTGCCCCCGCCGCCTGTGCCTCCACCACCTGTGCCCCCACCACCTGTACCCCCGCCACCTGTGCCGCCACCACCGGTTCCGCCGCCCCCAGTGCCACCACCAGTGCCTCCGCCGCCACCGGTGCCACCACCACCAGAGCCGCCGCCACCGCCGCCGCCGTCAGAACCGCCTCCCGTACCGCCGCTACCGCCTCCAGCGCCGCCGCCCGCACCGCCGCCGGCTCCCTGTCCGGTGCCGCTGCCCGATCCCAACGATTTGCCGACAGTGCCCCCGCTAGCGCAACCGGCCAGCAAACTGGTCAATAACAACGATGCGACAATCAAACTTCCCTTTGATGTTTTCATGATGTGTTCCCCTTTTATTGAAAATTCGTACCGGTTGTTCCTGCTTGTCTATTCCGCAAAGAACATGCCAACCGGAAAACTCCTGAATAAATGGGAAATTCACATCAGTATTTATTATTAATACATACAATAAATCTTTATAAATCAATGACTAAGATGATTTTAAGAAAAACGCCTGCGCTGCCGCCCGACGCCCCCAGGCCCCCGATTGATACGTTACATGTAACGTAACAGTGGACAGGGAACAGGTACAATTTATTACCTTATCGACATCAAAACGGGAACATCCTGACTATCAGGCAGTCGCTGCCGACGGGCTCGGATTGCTGGCGTCATTTACCCGATCAGCACAATTGAGATATCCTCGGACCTCTAGAAAAAACGGCAACAGCGGCGCGATTCAAGCTGCGATGAATGCAAAACACGCAACTAGTTGCGCCTGACAAGGTCAGAAGATGCGTCGCTGGCGCCAACGGCGCCGGCCATTGCCTAACCAAAGCGAGATCGATTGATCAGAGGAATGTCATTGTTGGTCCAGAACACCGAAACATCCAGTCCGAGAAAACACAACAGAATCAGGAACGCCAGCCTTGCGCTGATCCTGCTGGCCACCCTCACCGCCTGCGGCACGCCGTCCGGTTCCGGCCCGGCGCAACCGAGCGGCCCTGGTTACTACACCGTGCAAAAGGGCGACACGCTGTCCAGCATCGCGCGTAAATTCCGCCGCAGCAACAGCGACATCATTGCCTGGAACCGGCTGTCAGACCCCAATGACATCAAGGTAGACCAGGTATTGCGGGTGCTGCCGCAAGGCGCTGCCGCCAGCGGCGGCACCAGCTCCGGCAGCGCCGCCGACGGCAAGGCCAGGCCGCGCAGCGCCGACACCACGCCCGCCGCCAGCGATGAAAAAGACCAGATCGACTGGGGCTGGCCGGCAAGCGGCCAATCCAGCAGCGGCTCGGGCCAGGGCAAGAAAGGCATCGACATCTTCGGCCAGCTGGGGCAGCCGGTGCTGGCCGCCGCCGCCGGCAAGGTCATGTATTCCGGCAGCGGCATCCGCGGCTACGGCAACCTGGTCATCATCAAGCACAACAGCAGCCTGTTGTCGGTGTATGCCCATAACAAGACCATCGTCGTCAAGGAGGGCCAGATGGTCAGCAAGGGCCAGAAGATCGCCGAGATGGGAAAATCCGACAGCAGCGCGGTCAAGCTGTATTTCGAAATCCGCCGCCAGGGGAAGCCGGTAGACCCTTCCCGTTTCCTGCCCAGCCGCTAAAGACCGCGCTGTCGGCAAAAAAAAAAGGGGCGCATGATGCGCCCCTTTTGATCATCCGGAACAATCGCTCAATAGGCTACGTATGGTCCTGTCGTGCCGCCGGCCGAAACACCTTCAAGCGCGGTATAGACCGAACGTCCGAAATAAAACGGCAGTCCCCAGTCGAAAAACGAATTGAACGCAGCGCCGCCGGCAATGTTGTTGAATGCCGTGTTGTTCGGATTGGCCTGGAATAGCGCATCGGCATTCACGATGCTGAAATTGACGGTATTGCTGCGGCCGTTCAGGCCGGTATTCACCACACTCCGGCTCAGCGTCGATGTCGGGCAGTAGAACCCCTGGCTCCTGGTGCAAGAAGGGATCGTCGAATCGGCAAAAAACAGTCCGTTCGAACCGCTGTCAAAAAACGCCTGCATGACCTGCCCCTGGTACAAGGCGCTCAGGTTGCCGGAGCTGTTCAAGGTGTAGACGGTGGCGCCGCCCAGCGCATTATTGGCTTGCGTGCCGATGCCGAAAATGAGCGAGCCGGTGACGCCGGACGCACCGTTGGCGCCGACTGACGGCAGCGTTATGACCGTGCCGTTGTTATCCTGCGGGAAAACCGCGACCGGATTGCCCACTTGCTTGTTGACCGCCAGCGTGGTTGCCGTGCAGTTATTGCTGCTCGGGCAAGAGTAGTACCAGCCTTCCAGCGCCTGGCTGGCGCATGCCGAGCCGCAATCCTGGACGAAGGTGCTGATGCCGAGCACGCCGTTGGCGTGGAACGCCGCTACCGTGTTTTCCGCCACCAGGCTGCCGGAGCAGCCGCTAGGCACTGTCGGGAATGCGCTGTCGCCGATGACGTGCACCGAGATGCCGCTGGCAACCTCGCCGGCGATGCGCAAGTCAGCCTGCTTCACCGAACCCCAGCTATAACCGTCGGCAAAACGGGCGCATTCAGCCAGCGGGCTGCCGTTGGCGCTGGCCACCGACGGCAGCGTCAGGTTGCCGGCCAGGACCGAAGACATGATGCGCAGGCCGCTCGATCCGGTATCTACCAGGACATGGTCGATGGTCTGGCATTGCGTGCTGCTGCCGGGCTGGCAGATGGTCAGCGAGACATAGGGTGCGTTGATGGAGCCGGAGGCGCCCGCGGGGCCGTTATCGATTACCAGGGCCTGCACGTTCTGGGTCGGCTGCGGCGTAGGCGTCGGCGTTGAGCCGCCATCGGAGCCGCCGCCACCGCAGGCAAACAGGAACAGAGTGCTGAACAGGCACAGCAGATACGTCAAAAAGCGCATGATCATCTCCGGTCAGCGAATATTGTCAGGGGTCACGCCTTGCGGCAGCAAGGCAGGCACGTAAGCACTGCCGGCAAAGGAACGCATGTGGCCGCCGGAACGCAACACCAGCTGGTCCGACTGGATCGCGACAGCGCGCCGGCCTGGATGCGGCTCGCTGGCGGCAGCGACAAACTGATCGGCATAGCTGCCCAGCAACTGCTGCAGGTTGGGCATGCTCGGCCCCTGCCAGCTGACGGCAAACACCACGTTGTCCGCACCGATGTATTCCCGCACCGTGGTGCCCGAGGGCTCCACCACTTCGCTGACCGTATAGCCGTTGTAGCTGGTCACGCGGGCGCTGGCCTTGGCGCGCGCGACGCTATCCGCCTGGGCAGTGCCGGCGGCCGGACCGGCGGCCGCACCGAGCGCCGCAAACGCCGGCGCGGATTGCGCAAACAGCAACGCGCACATAACAGAAACGGGAAATTTCATGGTTCACCTCTGCTCGATTGACAAATACCTGTGAAATCATAACCGATGCTGCCCGGCAATTTGCAAAGATGTTTTAACAACCACACCCGCCATTGCTATTCGTAATGTGCTAGATAAACCGGCCCGATGCAAAGGAAAAATTCAGCTGCGGCTGAGCAGGCGGCTGCGCACGAAACCGATATGTTCCCGCAGCACGTAGAACTGATCGGCAAAGGCCAGCGGCATTTTCATCCGGTTCACCGACTCCTCGATATGGTCGAGCCGCTTCAGCAATTGCGCCTGCTGTTCCTGCGTGTCGGTGTCGACCACCGCCGCGCGCTCGAGCGCGATCAAGATACCGTACCAGCGGTAGATGCGCGACTTGATGCGCCAGCCGTAAAGCAGCGGCACCAGCTTGAAGCCCGGGATCAGCAGCAGGATGATCGGCAACAGCACCACCAGGGTGCGGTCCACCAGGCTGGCCAGCCAGAACGGCAGCGTGCGGTAGAAGAAACCCTTGCCCGATTTATAGTAGCGCGTGGCGTCGTCGCTGATGCGGAACTCATGCGCCAGCGGCGCCGGGAACTCGCCCGCCCGCTGCAGCACGTTGGGGCCGCTGTGCACTTCCTTGGCGGCGTCGATCAGCAAATCGGAGAGCGCCGGATGCAGGTCTTCGCGGGCGATCAGTTCGGCGGTCGGGGCAATCAGGCGGATGTCGCGGCTGGGAATGTTCTGGCCGAGGTCGAACACTCCCTTCGGGATATTGAGCTCGTTCAGGTAAGTGAAGCGGCGCGCATAAGCGCCGGCCTGGGCGAAATCGAGAAGACGGATGCCCGGTGTGTGCAGCAGCTTGCCCATGGTCGGCGGCGAGGCCGAGTCGCCCATCAGGAAAGCGGCGTCGATCTTGCCGTCGGTCAGCGCCTGCGCGGCTTCGTCGCCGCCCATGTCGAGCAGCTCGGTCTTGCCGCCGGCTTCGATGCCGTTCGCTTTCAGCAGCGTCAACGCCAGCACCCGCGAACCGCTGCCCTGCATGCCGATGGCGACCCGTTTCCCCTCCATTTCCGACAGCCGGTTGATGCGCTCGCGGCCGCGGTAAAACACCGACACCGGCACATAGGAAATGCTGCCCAGCGACACCAGCTGGTCGATCGGCAGCTCGCCCGCCACGCCGCCCTGGACAAAACCGACATCGATACCGGAATTCGGATCGTTCAGCTTCTTCAGGTTATCCAGCGATCCTTCCGAAGTCACGATCTTCAGCGTGATGCCGTTGCGCGCCAGGATCTTCTTGTATTTCTCGGCCGTATTCCAGAAATTGCTGTGCTCGGGGCCGGTGATCATGGTGATGGTGTTCGGCGGCGCCGGGTGGATGAACCAGATCGCCAGCCAGATCGCGACCACCACCAGCAAGGCGATCGGACCGAAGCTGATTGCCAGGTCGCGCCACGAAATTGCAACAAAACGTGCCTTGATGTTGATCGCGGATTGCTTCAGTTCGGACGGATTGAGTGGGGTAGCCATGAGATTTATTCTATCGTTGAAAGGCTTGGAAATCCGGCTGCATCGCCGAATCAGCCGGCTTGCCTGCATCCCGTTCCATCGCCATCACATTTTCCTTGATTGTGCTGCATGATACAGGCCCCAGGGCATCGCTTGCAAAAAGCAGATCCGAGGCAGTCAATGCCGGCAGGCCAATGACGGGTTGCCTGCGTCCGCTTCCATCATGGGAAGCAAGGTCGGCGCCAGCGATTTGAGCAATTGTACCGAAAGCGCACTGGTGAACTTGTAGCTGGCCGCATAAGGTTCATGAACATAGGCGGTCATGGTGCCGAAGAAGCGGTCGCCGATAAAAAAAACGAAAGTGGCGGACCGGTTCACGGCGCGCGAGGAAACCAGCCTGCCGCCGGGCGCGTAGACCTCGAAGCGCTGGTCGCCGGTGCCGGTTTTTCCGCCGACTCTCAGCGGCTTGCCGTTCGCATGGCGTGACGGCAAGCCGCCCTGGAAGCGCTTGGCGGTGCCGCCCTCCACCACATCGACCAGGGAGCGGCGCACCACGTCCGTTATCTCTTCGGGCAACAGCCGTTCCGCCGCCGGCCCGCTATTCTCAAAACGGGTTTCATAAGGCGTGCCTTGCGCCAGCTCCAGGGTTTGCAATTTCCTGAGCGGCAGGCGCATGCCTTTATTGACGATAATCCCCATCAATTCCGCCAGCGCCGCAGGGCGGTCGCCCGATGCGCCGACCGCGGTTGCGTATGAGGGGGTAAGAGATTCAAAGGGATAACCAAGCCGCCGCCAGGCGCGGCCGATCTCCAGGAACGCTTCCAGCTCCACCATTTGCCGGATACGTTTATCCTGCTTGTTTTTATTGTGGGTCTTGAACAGCCAGGCGTAGACATCCTGGCGTACATCGCGGCTGGCCTCCAGCGTTTGCGCCAGTGTCGCGTCGGGATGCTGGCGCATGAATCCGAGCAGCCATAACTCCAGCGGGTGGATGCGGGCGATATAGCCGCGATCGGCCAGTGAAAATTTATCCGGCCCGTACTGCACATACAACGCCGCCAGCTTGGCCTCCGACAAGCTGTCTTTGGGGAACTGCTTGCGCATGAAGGCAGAAAAATGCTGCAGGTCTGCTTCCGGCTCTATGCTGCGGAATATGGTGGCAAGCCGGGCCGGCGCCGGATGCACGTTTTCCAGCAGCAGCTCCTGCGACTCCTGGGGCGTCTTGCCGTGGTATTTCCGGTAGAAGCGAGCCATGAACTGGCGCCCTTCCTTATCCGCAAAACGAGATAGCAGCTCCTGCCGTTTCGCTGGGCTCTGGCCCTCCAGAGACGCCGAACCGGCGCCAGCCATCTTGAATCTGTAGTAGCGCACGACGTCGCGCATGAGCCGCACAAACACCAGGTTCACAGATTGCTGGAAACCTTCACGCACCGTCATCACCTTGTGGTTTTCTTCAGGCTCGAAATTGGTGAACGTCTGCACGCCGCCGCCGGTCACGAATGCTTCTCCCGGACTGCCCGAGTAGCGGCGCTCCATCGCTGCTTCCAGCATCGCCGGCAAACCGCCGCCCTGCGCCTGCGCCAGGTAGGCCAGCGCCCACTGGCTCAGGACATCCTCCTTCTCCACTTGCAGCCCGGCGCGCTGCTGCGGCGTCATGCCGGCGTAACGCCGGTGCAGGTCGGCGATGATTTCAAGATAGGTGATCAACGTGCGCAACTTGGCGGTCGATCCCAGGTTAAGCCTGGCGCCTTCGTTGATATCGAAAGGCTGGTCGAAATTATCGGTCTGCACACGCAAGAGATTGGCGCCGCCGCGCTGCTCGAACAGCGTAAAACTGAAAATCAGCTTATCTGGATCGTCGCCGGGACTGAGCATGTTATGTCCATACAGTTCCGCCGCTTTTGCGTCAGCAGGTTTCCTGAGCTGGCGCAGCACGGTCGTCACCGCACGCTGCATCTCGCCGTTCATGGTGGTCGCCACGGCAAGGTCGAGTCGGTCCAGGTCGTAAAGATGATTTACGTGCAGCAAGCCGGAAAGATGGGTCCGCAATGCGGTTACGGCCTTACGCGTGACAAATGAGATCGGCGCCGTGCCGACGGTTTTTTGCTGCAGGCTCAGCTTGACCGGCAAGGCCGCGTCGCGCAGCGCCGCCGGGATGATTCCCGCCGCCGCCAGCAGCCGCAAATGGCTATCGGTCAGCTGTTCCAGGTCGGCGGCGCCTTCGCGCAGGTAATATGACGGCCGGCGTTGCGCGATCATCAGCGACAGCGCTTGCTTGAATGCCTCCGCCCTGCGCTGCAGCTGATCGGGATTGGCTGCCAGGCCGGGATTGCCGTCCAGCAGCCGGTTGACCTCCGCGAAATCGCGGCCGTACCAGGCCCACAGGCCGTCGCCCAGGCCATCGATCTGGCCATAACCGGGCTTGGCGGCAAGCGGCACCGTGTTCAGGTAATCCACCACGATCTGCCGCCGCGCCGGCAGCGTGTTCTCGCCGCCCAGGTACGCCCTGACCGACGCCGACGCCATCTGCCGCAGTTTTTCCTTTGGCGATGCCGTACGGCCCTCGGGCGAATGACGGTATTTCTCTATCTGTGTAACCAGGGTGCTGGCGCCCGGCGTCTGGTGAGATTGATCGAGCACATGCAAACCTTGGTCGAAGACGGCCCTGGCGAAACGGCCCCAGTCGATCGCCGGGTTGTGCAGCGGATAGCGGGTAGTCAGCAAATCGCGGTCTTCTATAAAAAGCAACGTGTCTGTCAGCAGCCGCGGCACCGACTCGAAATCCCTATAGCTGCGCTCGGGAAAACGTTCCGAATACAACGGCTGTTCATTGCAGTCGAATAAATCGAGGCCGGCCCGGTTCTTCTCGCCATAGGCCAGGGAAATGCCTTTGTCCGCGAGTTCCGCAAGCTTTGGCGAAATCCGCGCTTGTTGCGTAATCCGGTAATCGTGCTTGATCAGGTATTCGGTAAAGGCAGGAATCTTGCTGTATCCGAGGCGTTCGTCGTAAGGTCCGGATTTGGGGAAACGGATAGCCGCGCTTGCCCCGGGCTCAAGTTTGAAAGTCAGTTCGCGGCCAAGTTCGGACAGCTGCCGCGCCTGCCATTGCGATGAGCGCAACTCGTTACTGACCAGCCGGGCTACAAGCGTCAATAACCCCAACAAACCGGCCAGCAACAGCCACTTGCCCCATTTACGTAGCGTCACTTTTTTATGAGTAGGAATGCGACCTGGCGGGAGTGCCTGAATATCAAGATAATCGCCTTTTCAGCCTGTGTCTAGCTGCGATTGAAGCGCTTGTCCTGGACCGGAGAATTTCGGAATCGTGTCGGCGCTACTCCGCAAACAGGGTGGCGGGAAATTCGAGATAAGCACGCAGCGACTGCACGAATTCGGCGGCATCCAGGCCGTCGACCACCCGATGGTCGAACGAGGACGACAGGTTCATCATCTTGCGCGCTACCACGGCATTGCCTCGTATCACCGGTCTTTCGATAATCCGGTTGACGCCGACAATCGCCACCTCCGGGTGATTGATCACCGGCGTCGAGGCCAGGCCGCCCAAGGCTCCCAGGCTGGTGACGGTGATGGTTGAACCGGACAGTTCCGCCCGCACCGCCCTGCCCGCCCGCGCAGCCTCGGCCAGGCGGGCGATTTCGGCCGCGCTCGACCACGGGTCGCGCGCCTCGGCATGATGCACCACCGGCACCACCAGGCCGGCCGCGGTCTGGGTCGCTATGCCGATATGCACCGCGTCGTAGCGCGTCACCACGCCGGCGTCGTCGTCGAAACGGGCGTTGCATTGCGGGTGCTCGCGCAGCGCCAGCACCATGGCGCGCATCAGCAGCGGCAACAGGGTCAGGCGCCCGCGCTCGCCGCCCCATCTTGCGTTCAGATGCTGGCGCAGCGCCTCGATTTCGGTGACATCGCATTCCTCAACGTAGGTGAAGTGCGGAATGCGGCGCTTGGATTCCTGCATCTTTTGAGCGATCTTGCGGCGCAAGCCGATTACCGGTGTCGCTGTTTCGCCATGGCGCTCGGCATAGCGGCCATCGCCGGCGCGCGCCGCCGGCCGGCTGCTGCCGAGAGTGATATAAGCATCCAGATCCTCATGCGTAACATGGCCGTCGGCGCCGCTGGCAGGCACCTCATGCAGCTCGACGCCGAGCTGGCGAGCGCGCCGGCGCACTGCAGGCGAGGCAGTCGGCGAGCCGGCGGCCTGCCGTATCGCCTGCACTGGACCAGAATCTTGAGCCGGCGGCTTGGAGGCAGGCACTTCCCTCAGCGCAGCGGCGACCGCCGTCGCAGCCTGCGGCAGAACAGGCAACGCCGCAGCGGCATGCTCTGCCGGCTCGACCTCGATGCGCACCAGTTCGCCTCCTACCGCCAGCACCTGGCCTGGCTCGCAGCCCAGCGACGCTATCCTGCCGACAACCGGCGATGGAATCTCGACGGTGGCCTTGTCGGTCATCACATCGGCCAGCACCTGGTCCTCGACCACGCGCTCGCCCACCGTGACGCGCCAGGCCACCAGCTCGACCTCGGCGATCCCTTCGCCGATATCCGGCATTTTGATCACATGGACACTCATCTCGCCTCCAGCGCGCGTTTGAAGGCAGCCCCGACGCGGGCCGGACCAGGAAAATAAGCCCATTCCTGGGCGTGCGGATAAGGCGTGTCCCAACCGGTCACACGTTCGATCGGCGCCTCAAGATGGTAGAAGCAATGTTCCTGCACCAAGGCCGTCAATTCCGCGCCGAAGCCGCTGGTGCGCGTGGCTTCATGCACCACCACGCAGCGCCCGGTCTTCTTGACCGAGGCGACGATGGTTTCCAGGTCGAGCGGCCACAGGCTGCGCAAATCGATGATCTCGGCGTCGATGCCGGTCTCGCGCGCGGCGGCTGCCGATACGAATACCATGGTGCCGTAGGCAATCACCGTCAGCTCGGCGCCGGGACGGAATATCGCCGCGGATTCAAGCGGCACGGTGTAATAACCGTCCGGCACCTCGCCCAGCGGATGCTTGGACCACGGCACCAACGGCTGGTCGTGATGGCCGTCGAACGGACCGTTGTACAGGCGCTTCGGTTCCAGGAAGATCACCGGATCGTCATTTTCGATCGATGCAATCAGCAAGCCCTTGGCGTCATACGGATTGGATGGCATCACCGTGCGCAAGCCGCAGACGTGGGTGAACAAGGCTTCCGGGCTCTGGCTGTGGGTCTGGCCGCCATAGATGCCGCCGCCGCAGGGCATGCGGATCGTCATCGACGCCGTGAATTCGCCGGCCGAACGGTAGCGCAGGCGCGCCGCCTCGGAGACGATCTGGTCCGAGGCCGGGTAAAAGTAGTCGGCGAACTGGATCTCGATCACCGGCCGCAAACCGTAGGCAGCCATGCCGACGGCTGCGCCGACAATCCCGCCTTCGGAGATCGGCGCATCGAATACGCGCGAAACGCCGTATTTCGCCTGCAGACCGTCGGTGCAGCGGAACACGCCGCCAAAGAACCCCACGTCCTCGCCGAAAACAACCACATTGCTGTCGCGCTCGAGCATGACATCCATGGCCGAACGCAGCGCCTGGATCATTGTCATCGGCGTAGTCGTCTGCGCCATCGCCGGCTTGGCATCTCTCTGGGCAGCCATGGTTACGCGCCCAGCTGGCGGCGTTGCTGCCGCAGATGCTCCGGCATGTCTTTATAGACATCCTCGAACATTGTCGCCGGATCAGGAATCTGGCCGCTGGCCAGGGTGCCATAACGTTCCGCCTCTTTCTGAGCTGCGATCACCTGCGCCTCCAGTTCCAGTTCCGTGTCCTGGTGTTCCTGCTCCGACCACGCGCCGATGCGGATCAGGTGCTGCTTGAGGCGGGCAATCGGGTCTCCCAGCGGAAAGTGCGACCAGTCGTCCGCCGGCCGGTACTTGGACGGATCGTCGGAGGTCGAATGCGGGCCGGCGCGGTAAGTGATCCATTCGATCAAGGTCGGCCCCAGGTTGCAGCGCGCCCGTTCGGCGGCCCAGCGCGAAGCGGCGTACACGGCCAGGAAATCGTTGCCGTCGACGCGCAGCGACGCGATGCCGCAGCCGACGCCGCGCGCGGCGAACGTGGTGCTCTCGCCGCCGGCAAGCGTCTGGAACGTCGAGATGGCCCACTGGTTGTTGACCACATTCAGGATCACCGGGGCCTGGTATACATGTGCGAAAGTGAGCGCGGTATGGAAATCGGATTCGGCGGTGGAGCCGTCGCCGATCCAGGCCGAAGCGATCTTGGTGTCGCCCTTGATCGCCGAGGCCATGGCCCAGCCGACCGCCTGGATGAACTGGGTGGCAAGATTGCCTGACACGGAAAAAAAGCCTGCGGCGCGTACTGAATACAGCACTGGCAGCTGCCGTCCCTTCATGGGATCGCGCCGGTTCGACAGCAGCTGGCAAATCAGGTCTACCAAAGGGACGTCGCGCGCCATCAGCAGGCTTTGCTGGCGATAGGTAGGAAAACACATATCGCCTTCCTGCAGCGCCAGCGCATGCGCCGTGCCTATCGCCTCCTCGCCCAGGCTCTGCATGTAGAAGGACATTTTTTTCTGGCGCTGCGCGATCACCATGCGGGCATCGAAAATCCGCGTTTTCATCATGGCCCGCATCCCGCGGCGCAACAATTGAGGGTCTATTTCTGCCACCCAGGGGCCGACAGCGTTGCCTTCGTCATCGAGCACCCGCACCAGGGCATAGGCGAGATCGCCGGTGTCGGACGGCAGCACGTCCAGCGGCGGCCGGCGCACCGCGCCGGCCGCCGCCAGATGCAGGTAGGAAAAATCGGTTTCGTGGCCGGGCCGGCCGCTAGGCTCCGGAACATGCAACGTCAGAGGCTTGCACTGGCTCATACCCGCTCCCTCGCGCTTGGTGATGTCCAGTTGAGTTTAGCTCACTTTGACGCCACCGTGCGTGGGCCCTGCCAGCATTTGATTTTGCGCCGCGCGCAGCCGATGCTGCGCGGCGAACTGCGCGAACGGCCTATATGAAGCGCGCCGGCATCCTACATCCGATGAGCGAAGCGTCCTCTTTCCGCCTGGTCCATCAGATCGAGGAACTGCGCTGTCTGCATCTGGATCAGGGCTTCGTGGTCGCCTGCCTCGAAATAGATTTCCGGCTGTTGCGCCAGGCTGTCGTCGAGATAGGTTTGCATGCCGTAGGCGCTGCAGACCGGATGGAGCGCCCCGACGTCGCAATCCTTGAACATCTCGCGCAGCTCGTCTTCGCTGGCCAGCACCAGATGGCGTCCGGTCTTGTCCCACAGGTCGGACAAGTGCAAGTGGAAGGTCGATGGCAGCACCGCGGCCACATAACCGTGCTCGTCTTCCAGGACCACGGTCTTGGCCAGGCGGTCGCCCGGGATATGCGCCGCTTCTGCGGTGCCGGTGCTGCTGAGGGTGTGCGGATGATGCAGGATCTTGTAATGGCTGCCCTTGTTGCGCAGGCAGTCTTCCAAGGTGGCGGAAATCGACATGACGATCCTCCTCCGGGATGAGGTGGACAGAGAATTATGTGCTGTTTGTCTCAATATAGTGCGCTTCCTGCCTTCTGTGAAGGCTTATCGGCGCAACGCCGCAGCATGGCGCTGCCTGGCCCCGTCCGATGGCGGCCAGGCCGCATCCCGGCGCCCGGTTCAGTGGTGCATCCCGCCGCCCATGCCGTGTCCATGGAAACCGGCACCCGCCGCAACGCTCTGATGCATCGTCGAGCCATGGTTGAAGTGATGGTGGTGATGGTCCCGGTCTATGAAGACAAAGTCGGCGCCGAAGCCGAACGGTCCCCAATACCAGGGATCGTAATAATAGCCATAGGGATAACCGTAGTAGGGACGGTCGGTGTTTTGCATAAATTGCCATGTGCCGTCGCTTTGCTGGCAAGCAACGCCGGTGACCGGCTCTGTCTTGCCGTTGATTTCGGCCTGGGTCGTCAATTTCTGGCAGCTCGGCTTGGCGGCGCCGGCATAGTCCGATCCGCCTTGCGTCCCGCCGCAGGCAGAGAGGGCCAGCAATAGCACTACAAAAGGAATTTCGTTATACATGATGTCATCCTAAAAGAATGCCCGACGTAACGGCGCGTACAAACCCGGCGCTCCGCCATATCGGCGTGCTTCCAGCTGACCGGCGCCGGAACGGTGCGCAGTCCGGCGCCAAGCCAGCCTGTCATATGTAAACGAAGGAGAAGGTGCGGCTATTCCATCGATATTTCTTGGGAAAAACCGATCCCGGCCGGCGCCGGGGTAGTCAGCGCCATGCCTCGGGATGGCCGCCCAGAGCGCTGCACACGTCGATCGCCATGGAACGCAGGCGGGCCACCGAGGTTTGTCCGGACAACGCATAACCCATGCCCTCATTCACCCAGTAAAAGGTGCTGCGTTTACCGTCGTTCAGCAGCCGGAACGCCGTGGCGTCCTTGGCTACGGCGGTAACGTACAAGGTCAATCGCTCGCCTTTGCCGTCCTGGTACATGAACTGCGCTGCCGGGCCGGCTTCGCCAGGCAGCAAGCGCCCTCCGACCAGCGTGTAGCCGTATTCCTGCAGCGACGGCGCCGCCAGCGGATGGTTGAGGCGCTTCGACAGCCAACTGATCAAATGCGCTTCTTCGGCGGCGGCAACTTCAACCGGATGCCGTTGCTCCGGCGCATATACGGCGTAGGCAATGTCGGCGCGCTTGGCGAACGCCGGCTGCTCGTTGACAAGATAAGGCGCCAGCCAGCCGGACGCCAAGCCGCACAGCAAGCCCGCCGCCAGCCAGCCGCCAGCCAGTCCCGCGCTGCGCCAGCGCGGCGTCCGGCGCGGCAGGAAAATGCATTGGAGGTTATCTTGCGGTGTCGCAAACAGGGCTTTCAACGCAGCATTTTGCGCGCGATAGTCGGTGGTGCGCGCGTTGTCCTGCGGGTTGCCCGCCAGCCTCTCAGCGACTGCTGCCTGCTCGGGGCCCGAAAGTTCATTGTCGACCCAAGCCGACAGCATCTGCAGATGGGCTTCGTCCGGGTCCGGCAACTTGGAGGTGGTCTCTTCGTTCATGACGTGTCTCTCGCTACTTGTTCCTTACTACTTTAAGAGGCGGCCGTTTGCTGCCCGGGTCCTCTTTCAGCAAAGAGCGCATGCGCTCCCGGGCACGCGACAGGCGCGACATCACCGTGCCGACCGGGATGTCCAGGATGGCCGCAACCTGCTGATAACTGAGCTCTTCCAGGCCGACCAGCAGCAACACTTCGCGCTGCTCGAACGGCAGGCAATACAGCGCACGCTGCACGTCGAGCAGGAACAGCCCGTCGATTTCATCGGCCGGCGCCGCCATCGTGCGCCAAGGCGCGCTTTCTTCATCGACGGCGATCTCGCGGCGCTTGCGCAACTGGTCGATGTACAAATGCCTGAGGATGGTCAGCAGCCACGCCCGCATATTGCTTTGCGGCTGCAAGGAATGCCATCGGTTCAGGGCGCGCTCCGCCGTGTCCTGCACCAGGTCGTCGGCCCACGCGGCATCGCCTGTCAGCGCGCGGGCGTAACGCCGCAGCGCCGGCAGCCAGACCACCATGTCGGCCTCAAAACTCATAAAGGCACTGCTTCCCTAGCCCTAGGCTAATCGTCAATACACGCCGCGTTTGTTCAGGGTTTCGCTGTGTGCCACACGCCGCCCTTGCCGTCGCCGTTGGCATCGCCGGCTTTCTTGTCCATGGCGAAGCGGTACAGCGGATGTCCCTTGTAGGCCCATTGCCGCTTGCCGTCGGCGGCGGTCACGAAATTCCAGTCGGCAGCCTCCTTGTCATAGGAATCCGCCAGCGCCGCCGGCCAATTTGCAGCGCAGCCGCCCTCGCAGGCACTCTTGCCTGGCACCGTATCCTTGTCGAAGGTATACAGCGTCCGGCCTTCGTCATCCACCAGCTTGCCGTTGACCGCCTTGGGCGCTTCGGCCAGGGCGGGTATCGCAAGAGTGGCGCAGCTCAGCAGCAGAAACAGGATGGGGGTTCGCATGATTCCTCCTCAGGATGATCGTTGGAAAAAATGCAGCTCGAAACCAGCCGGGCGAATGATTGCCGGGACAGCATTTAAACGTCCCGCATCACGAGTTTATTCCAACTTTCTGCAACCATTTGATACATTATTTTCATTCCATTGACTATTTGCCTTCAGCAACAGGTGCGTCATCGCGGAATCAAGTCTCCACCGGATTTGTAGGCGGTTTGCCAAGGGAATCCAGGTCATTGCCCAAAATCCTCTACACTGCTGACATCCCGGCCATTCGAAAAAACAACCCTGCATGCACACCGACACCGCCCCCCTTGCCCTCGCCGTCCCGCCGGCGCTGGAATGCCGCGGACTGCGCAAGTCTTATGACCATGGCCGGGTAGTGCTGGCGCACCTCGATTTCACGCTGGCCGCAGGCGAATACATCGCCATCATGGGCGATTCCGGCGTCGGCAAGTCGACCTTGCTCAACCTGATCGCCGGCCTCGACAACGCCAACAGCGGTTCGATACTGATCGACGGCGTCGGCATGTCGAGCCTGGACGACGAGGCCGCCACCCTGCTGCGCCGGCAGAAACTCGGTTTCATTTTCCAGGCATTCCATGTATTGCCGCACCTGACCTTGCAGCAGAACGTCGCCCTGCCCTTGCTGCTCAACGGCGCGCCGCAGGAGCGCGCGCTGGAACTGCTGGCGGCGGTCGGCCTGGCAGGCCGCGGCAACGATTTCCCGCGCCAGCTGTCGGGCGGCGAAATGCAAAGGGTCGCGATTGCGCGCGCCCTGGTGCACCGGCCGACACTGATCCTGGCCGACGAACCCACCGGCAACCTCGATCCGGACACCGCGCATGAAGTGCTGGCCTTGCTGCGCCAGGAGATCAAGGCCAACGGCGCTTCGGCCATCATGGTCACCCATTCCGCCGCTGCCGCCGCCAGCGCCGACCGCATCCTGATCATGGACGCGGACGGCTTGCGGCCGATGGTGCGATGAGCTCGGCCGCAGCAGCGCCTGCCGTCAACGCCGGCAATCCGGCGCGCGCCGCGAATCCCCTGCCGCGCTGGCTGCTGCTAGGCGAATTGCGCGCCCATCCGGTGCGCGCGCTGGTGGCGATTGCCGCCATCGCACTCGGCGTTGCGCTCGGATATGCGGTAGACCTGATCAACGGCGCCGCCTTCAACGAATTCTCGGCCGCCGCCAGGAGCTTGTCCGGCCAGTCCGACCTGCAGCTGCGCGGCGTGCAGGGGACCTTCGACGAAGCCGTCTATCCGCAACTGGCAAAACGGCAAGGCGTGGCGGTAGCCAGTCCGGTGCTGGAACTCAACGTCACGCTGCCGGGCAGGGCCGGCGCGCTGAAGGTGCTCGGCATCGACACCTTCCGCGCCGCCCGCATCACGCCCGACCTGATCGGCATGGCCGATCCCGGCCGGCCGTTCGACACCCTGGCCGACGACGCTATCTTCCTGTCGCCGGCAGCCCAGCAATGGCTGCAAGTGCAGCCGGGCCAGATGCTGGCGCTGCGCAACGGCACCGCCAGCGTCAGCCTGCGGGTGGCCGGCGGCCTGGCGGGCGCCCGCGCCGGACAGCGGATCGCGGTGATGGATATCGGCGCCGCCCAATGGCGCTTCGGGCGCATCGGCCAGCTGTCGCGCATAGACCTCAAGCTGCAGCCGGGCGTCGACCGCGAAGCGTTCAGGCGCGCGCTGCAGGCCGAATCGCCGCCGCATTTGCAGGTATCGGCAAGCCAGGACCAGGAGAGCAGCAACAACAACATGTCGCGCGCGTATCGCATCAACCTGAATGTGCTGGCCCTGGTGGCGCTGTTCACCGGCGCGTTCCTGGTGTTTTCGACCCAGGCGCTGTCGGTGATCCGGCGCCGCCCGCAGTTTGCCCTGCTGCGCGTGCTCGGATGGCGGCACGCCCAGCTGCTGCGCCAGGTATTGCTGGAAGGCGGCTTGCTGGGCTGCCTCGGGGCGCTGCTTGGACTGGCGCTGGGATACGCGCTGGCGGCCGCCGCCTTGCATTTTTTTGGCGGCGACCTGGGCGGCGGCTACTTCCGCGGCGTGCAGGCCAGCGTGCAGTTCGACCTGCCGGCCGCGCTGGTTTTTTTTGCGCTCGGCAGCGGCATCGCCCTGCTCGGCAGCCTGGCGCCGGCGCTCGAAGCATCGCGGGCGCAACCGGCGCCGGCGCTCAAATCCGGCAGCGAGGAAAACGCACTGGCGCCGCTGACGACACCCTGGCCGGCGCTCGCCTGCCTGCTGCTGGGAGCGCTGCTGACGCAGTTGCCGCCGCTGTTCGGTTTGCCTGTTTTTGGTTACATCGCGGTGGCGCTGCTGCTGGTCGGCGGCATCACGCTGATGCCGCGGGCGGCGGCGCTGGCATTCTCTGCGCTGCAGAGATTCAGCCTCGGGCGTCGACATGGCGTCGTCACGGCTCTGGTGCTGGCGCGCCTGGCCAACGTGCCCGGGCAAGCGTCGATAGCGCTCGGCGGCGTGCTCTCCAGCTTCAGCCTGATCGTGGCGATGGCGATCATGGTCGCCAGTTTCCGCATATCGGTTGACGACTGGATGCAGCAACTGCTGTCGGCCGACTTGTACGCACGCTCCGCCGTCAGCGGCGAAACCGGCGCCATGCAGCCTGCCGAACAGCGTCTGCTGGCGGCTGTTCCTGGCGTGGCGCGCGCCGATTTCCTGCGCACCTCGACGCTCACGCTGGATCCTGCGCGAGCGCCGGTGATACTGATCGCACGCCGCATCGACGCCGCCGATCCGGCCCGCGCCCTGCCCATTGTCGGCCCGTTGCTGCCGGCCGGCGCGATTGCCGCCGGCAGCTTGCCGATCTGGGTCTCGGAAGCCATGGTCGACCTGTATGGCTACCGCCTGGGGCAGCAAGTCACGCTGCCGCTGGCGAACCACCCTTATCGCTTTACGGTGGCCGGCGTCTGGCGCGACTATGCGCGGCAATCGGGAGCAATCCAGCTGCGCCTGGCGGACTACCAGAAATTGAGCGGCGACGCCGATGTCACCGACGCCGCGCTCAGGCTGCGGCGCGACGCCGATCCCGGTGCGGTGATAAGCGCGCTGCGCAAATTGCCGTTCGGCGCGGCGCTGGAGATTTCGCAGCCTGGAGAAATCCGCGCGCAGACCCTGAAGATTTTCGACCGCAGCTTTGCCGTCACTTATCTGCTGGAAATCGTCGCCATCGTGATCGGCCTGTTTGGCGTGGCGGCCACCTTTTCCGCCCAGACCCTGGCGCGGGCGCGCGAGTTCGGCATGCTGCGCCATGTCGGCGTCACGCGGCGCCAGGTCCTGTCCATGCTGGCGCTGGAAGGCGGTTTGCTGACGGCGCTGGGCATGCTGGTCGGTTTCTTGCTGGGCTGGGCCATCAGCCTGATCCTGGTGTTCATCGTCAATCCGCAATCGTTTCATTGGACCATGGAGCTGCACATGCCATGGCTGGAACTGGCGGCGGTGGCGCTGTTGCTGCTGCTGTCGGCCGGCGCCACGGCCTTGCTGGCGGGCTTGCGCGCCGTGTCGGCCGATGTGCTGCATTCGGTACGGGAGGATTGGTGATGTTGTTTCGCTGCTGCCGGTTTTGGCTGTTGAGCGTCCTGTTGCTGGCGGCGCCGCCGCAATTCGCCGCGCCGCCGCGCTTCGCGCAAGTGACGCCGGAACGGCAACTGGCGCTGCCGCGGGATAGCGGCGCCCATCCAGATTTCCGCACCGAATGGTGGTACGCCACCGGCTGGCTGGCCACGCCGGACGGCAAGCCGATCGGTTTCCAGGTCACCTTCTTCCGTTCCGCCACCGAGCACGACCGCGCCAATCCAAGCGCCTTTGCGCCTGGCCAGTTGATCATCGCCCATGCGGCGCTGTCGGATCCCGGCCTGGGCAAACTCCTGCATGCGCAAAAAAGCGCGCGCGCCGGTTTTGGCCTGGCCTATGCCAAGGAAGGCAATACCGATGTCGCCATTGATGACTGGCGCTTGCTGCGCGGCGCCGACGGCAGCTACCAGGCCAGCATCGCCGCCGATGAATTCACGCTGCAGCTCAACCTCAAGCCGGTCCAGCCGCCCATGCTGCAAGGCGACCGCGGCTATTCGCGCAAGGGGCCGCAAGCAGCCCAGGCCAGCTATTACTATAGCGAGCCGCAGCTGCAGGCCAGCGGCAGGCTGGTGCGCGCCGGCCGCGTGCAAGAGGTCAGCGGCAGCGCCTGGCTCGATCACGAATGGTCGACCAGCGTGCTGGACGCCGACGCGGTCGGCTGGGACTGGCTGGGCGCCAACCTGGACGACGGTTCAGCCTTGATGGCGTTCCAGATCCGCAGCCGCGACGGCAGCAAGCTGTGGGCGCACGCCGCGCTGCGCGACGCCGCCGGCAAGCTCACCCAGTTCCCGCCCGAGCAAGTCAGCTTCCAGCCGCAGCGCAGTTGGCGTTCACCGCGCACCGACGCCAGTTATCCGGTGCAGCAGCTACTGCATGCCGGCGCCGCCGAATGGACGCTGATGCCTTTGCAGGACGACCAGGAACTCGATTCCCGGCTGTCGACCGGATCGGTGTATTGGGAAGGCGCCGTGACCGTCAACCGCAACGGCCGGCGCGCCGGGCGCGGCTACCTGGAATTGACCGGTTATTTCAAGGCGCTGAAATTCTAGGCATCCGCTTTTGCGGCGGCCTCACATTTCGCTGAAGACTTCGACAATCGCATCCGCCACGGCCCGCACGCGCGCCGTGCGGTTCAGGTCGCCGTGCAGCACCAGCCAGATATCGTAGGCTTCGGCGCGCTGCGGCCAGATCCGCGCCAGCAGCGGATCGCCGTCAGCCATGTGGGTCGGCAACTCGCCGATGCCAAGTCCGGCGCGCACTGCTTCGATCATCATCAGGCCGGAATTGACTTCCATCGCAATCCTGGCGTTGCCGACAGGTTCGCCGCACAAGACATCGCTTTGGGAAGGCGAAACGCTGCGCTGGTAGATCACCAGGTCATGCCCCGCCAGCGCGGTATCGGGCTGCGGCTCGCCGCGCAGTTTCAGGTAGCTTTTCGCCGCATACAAGCCGACTTCGCGCCGCGTCAGATGGCGCGAAATCAGGTCGGGGCTGCCGGGACGTATGGTGCGCACCGCCAGGTCAGCTTCGCGCCGGGTCAGGTTCGACACCTGGGTGGAAGTGCTCAGCACCACCCGGATGTCCGGATGCACGGCGTGCAGCCGCTGCATCGCGACCATCAGGAAATGCTTGCCCATGGTATCGGTGGCTGCCAGCCGCACCACGCCGGACAGGCGATCGTCAATGCCCTGCATCTGCCGCTGCAGCTGGTCGGCGGCATGCTCCATCCGCTCCGCCGCGGCAAACGCAAGCTCGCCGGCAGGCGTCGGCACATAACCGGTCGGCGTGCGCAAGAACAGGCGCGCTCCCAGGACCTGCTCCATGGCGTTCAGGCGGCGGCCGGCGGTGGCCTGGTCCATCTGCAGCAGCGCCGCCGCGCCGCGCAGCGTGCCGGCGCGGTATATGCCGAGGAAAATCCGGGCGTTATCCCAATCCATAAGCCTCTCCTTGATGATGCATTTTTGCATCAGACCAATGAAATTATACGGATTTATTACATCAGCCGGGCGGACTACCATAGAGGCTTGCCTTCCAAGGCCGCCTCATCTCAGGAGAAACAGATCATGTCCGCTCAATGCCCCATCCCAGCAGCCGGCGCCGCTCGCGCGGCGCCCAGCGGTTTGCTGCCGCTGCTGACGCTGGCGATCGGCTTCGTGATGGCGATGCTGGACGTTACCGCCGTCAATGTCGCCTTGTCCGATATCGCGCACAGCCTGTCGGTGCCGCTGAGCGGCCTGGTGTGGGTGGTGGACGGCTATACGCTCACTTTTGCCGCCCTGCTGCTGGTCGGCGGCGCACTGGCAGACCGCTACGGCGCCAAGACCGTCTACCTGAGCGGGCTGGTGGTGTTCATGCTCGGCTCGCTGCTGTGCGGCGCCGCGCCCGACGGCAATACGCTGATTGCCGCGCGCATGCTGCAGGGTGTCGGCTCGGCCTTGTTCATGCCCAGCTCCCTGAGCCTGCTGACCCACACTTACGAAGACGACCGCGTCCGCGCACACATGCTGGGCACCTGGTCGGCGATTGTCGCGGTGGCGGCGGCCATGGGTCCGCTGGTGGGCGGCGTGCTGGTCGACAGTTTCGGCTGGCGCAGCGTGTTCCTGATCAATGTCCCGGTCGGCTTGCTGGGGCTGGTGCTGGCGCAGAAGGTGATTCCGGCCGCTCCCACACACTGGCGGCCACTGCCCGCCGCCAGCCACGCGCTTGGCATCGCGGGACTGGCCAGCCTGTGTTTTACCTTGATCGAAGGGCCGGTGTTCGGCTGGACCTCCGCGCCCATCCTGGGCACCGCGGCTTTGGTGGTGATCGCCCTCGCCTTGCTGGTGCGGCGCGAACGGCGCGGCGCGGAGCCGTTGCTGCCGCGCGCGCTGTTCGCCACGCCGCGCTTTGCCGCCGCCAATGCAATCGGCTTCCTGATCAACTTCGGCGCCTTCGGCCAGCTGTTCCTGCTGAGCCTGTTCTTGCAGCAGGCGCGCGGCGCCGACGCCTTGCACACCGGTTTGCAGCTGCTGCCGGTGATGGCCGTATTTTCTGTCGGGAACCTGCTGTCGGGACGCATTACCGCGCGTTGGGGCGCGCGCCTGCCCATGCTGGGCGGCTTGCTGCTGGCCGCTTTGCTGGCGGCGCTGCTGACCGGCATGCGGCCGCACACCTCTTATCTGTTGTTTGCGCTGGCGGCCGCCATCGCCAACTGGGGCGTCGGCATTGCGGTGCCCGCCATGACCACCACCGTCATGCAGATTGCCGGACGCAGCCATGCCAACAGCGCCGCCGCGGCCTTGAACGCGAACCGCCAGATCGGCGCGCTGGTCGGGGTCGCCATCGTCGGCAGCATCCTGCACGCGGCGCCAGGCTGGGAAATACGGATCCCGCTGGCATTCGGCGCGATCGGCCTGGCTTACGGCGCCGCCGCCTTGCTGGTCGGGCGCTACATCACGAGTCCCGGCAAAGCCTGAGCGCCTGCCGGCCGGGGTGACCGAAACCGCAAGAGCTTCACGGGCTTGCGGTTTCTTTTTTGCCATCCCGGACTACACTTAACCAAGCTATGCGCAACCGAAAGATGATACATTTAACACACTTGGTTCCTGCAGCAACCTGTCGCATTCCTAAATGGGAGACGCATGAAAAATTCATTGCCATTTCTCGCCGCTATCCTGCTTGCCGGCTGCAGCGCATTGCAACCTAACGTGCGCAGCTACACGCCGCCGCCGCGCAGTCCGGCGCCGGTATCGCTGTCGGAATCGCTGAGCCCGTCGGAGCAGGTGATCGATGTGCCGCAACCGCCTTCAGCCCACAAAGGCGGCGAACTGTCTGACACCGTGGAGCGCATGGCGCGCAAAGCGGCTTGCCTGCCGGCCCAGCCTGGCGCAACGCTGATCGCCAGGACCGGCGCCATCGAGACCTACCAGGTCAATTGCCAGGATGGCCAGCAGCAGCTTTTCAAATGTGAACAGCGGCAGTGCCGCATGCTGAACTAACCCCAGGCCACAGGCGGCTCCCATGAAAACAGTTCTAGGAATACTTGCCTTGATTTCGCTGCTGTCCGGCTGTGCCTATCCAAACCTGAAATGCGACGATCCGGATGTCCGCCCGTCCTGGTGCGACGATACGGGCGCCGGCCACGGCGCCAAACGCTCGCAATAAGAACCGCCCGACTCAGCCGGGCGGCGGCTTCCCTGGTTTTATAACGGTGGCGCGGCGATGAATTCGGCCAGGTGTTCGGCCTGTTCGGAATATGCCAGCAGCGTCGGATAATCGGCCGCGACGACAATTTCAGGCAGCATCATTTGCGTGAACTGCCAAGCCACGGCGGTGCTCACCCCGGCCTGGTTGATCGTCTTGCTGCTGACCTCCAGCGGCTTGTTGCGCAATTCCAGCTCCAGCGCCTGGTAAGCCGCAAACAACTGGCCCTGGACGCGGGCGACCCACGGCTCGTGCTGCTTTTCCAGCGGCCGCAAATTGCGCTCGTAGACAATCTGCACCGTCTTCTCGCATGCCGCCAATGCCAGCCCGATCACCCGCAGCGCATGCTGGCGCTCGCCGATGGCGGCCGGCATCAGGCTCTTGCGCGGCGCCGCCAGCGCTTCCGCATAGTCCAGGATGAGGCTGGAATCCATCAGCAGTTCGCCGTCGTCGCATACCAGCGACGGCGCCTTGACTACCGGATTGATCTGGCGGAATTGTTCGAAGGTGCTGAACACCGAGATGGAGCGGTGTTCGAATGGGATGCCAAGCAGTTGCAAGGAAATCGAGACGCGGCGGACGAAGGGTGAATCGAGCATGCCGATGAGCTGCATAGGTTCTCCAGTTGATGGGGTTCAGCGACGCGGCACGCAGCCGGGGCGTTGAATTTATCGGATGGAAATCCTAGCACAGATTGCCGCGGTCGCCGGTAGCCGGCGGCGGCAAAGGAGGTTGCCTCAAGCCTCTTCCACCTCGCGTTTGGCCGGGCTTGCGTAGATATCAATACATTTGAATGCGTCGGCATAACGTTTCGGATCGCCGCCGGCTTCCAGGCGCTTCTTGAATTCCTCGGCCTCGCCGGTACTGTCGAATTCGTAGGCAAGTCCTTTAAAAATGACGGTAGTTTCAGTCAACCTGACCATTACAATCTCCTTAGCCCAATGTCGAAAGATAAAGATTCCCCGCCGGGCAAAAACATCGACTTCCCGCCGCGCGGGAAATGCCGTGTCGGCCATGCAGGAAAAATGGCGGATGCCCGGCTCCGCCGCGACAGCGGCTCACCGGGCATGCGGCCCGTTTCATCTTCTTGATAGTACGCTTTTGGTGATCCGTATTGAACTGTCAATAGTGGCAGTTATTTGCATATTCCTGCAAATTCGCGGCGACGCCCTGATCAAGCAGGCGCGATGGCGATTCCGGACCTATTCACTGTTGTCCACGGACGGGCATCTGTCAAACAAGAAAATGTTATGACTTTGTCGGCCGGCGTAAAAGAAAAGCCCTGACAAGGAAGCTTGTTATCAAATCGATATTCCAATGATCCGCGAGCAGCTTATTGCCGCACCGTAGAGCGCACCAGCCCCACGAAATTTTGCAGGTCATTTGCGGCCAGGTCGGATACTGTCCAGTAATTCATGCCGTTCCAGGTCCAGCGCACCAGGTGGTAGCCTTGATGATTTTGCAACTGCGGCGGCTGGTCGCGCTCGTTGCTTGGCCAGACATACAGGTTGATCGGATGCCGCGCGCGGCGATAGACCAGCGCGGCTACCGGCCGGCCGTCGAGATAGTCGAGGCGGCCGCCGACCAGCGGAAAACCTTGCTGCGCCAGGTCCACCACCGGCGGGGAGAAATCGAGCTTGCCGTTGAACCAGGGTTTTACCGTGTGCTGGTCGCTGGAAACCACGTCCGACAGATGGTCGACCTGCAGCGAACGCACATGGCTGGCCACCACTTCGCCGGTCAGCAGGTCCTGGTCTGACGGCAGGTTGAGATACAGGCCGACGCTCCAGGCCAGCGCCAGCCCGGCCGCCATGGCCGCGCCCAGGTTCATCCAGTTGAAACGCCAGGATCTTGCGCGCGCGGCGTCGGGCGGCAAGGCATCGCTGATGCGCCGCGCCAGGTGCGGCGGCGCCTCGAAATAAATCGCATCCTTCTTGAAGCGCGCGCTGACGATGCGCTGCGCTGCATATTCGCGCTGGCAGTCGGGGCAGTTTTCAAGATGGCGCTGCACTTCCTGCATCTCCACTATGCTGAGCTCCTGGTCGGCAAAAGCCGGCAACAGCTCCAGTGTTTCCTGATGATCCATCATGCCTCCTGCCTGGCCGGCGCAAGGATTGCCGCCAGCAATTTACGGCCGCGCCCAAGGCGCGACATTACGGTACCGATCGGGATGCCGACAATGGCGGCGATCTGCTTATAGGACAGATCCTCCAGCTCGCGCATCACCATCACCTCGCGGAACTCCAGGGGCAAGGCATGCAGCGCCTGCTGCAGCTGACGCTCGCTATCTTTCTGCATCAGCAGCAGCTCCGGGTTGCCGTCGGCCATGCCGGCCGCGCTGAAATCGTGCAGATCCTCGTCAAATACCGTCTCCTGCCGCTGCTTCTGCTGCTCCTGGTACCAGGTGTAGAAAGTATTGCGCACGATCGTCAGCAGCCAGGCGCGGCCGTCGTCGCCATGGAAACCGTCGTAGAACTTGAAGGCGCGCAGGTACGCTTCCTGCACCACGTCCTCCGCATCCTGGCGGCTGCGCGTGAGCCAGCATGCCAGGTTGAATGCGGAATTCAGGTGCGGCAGCACGTTTGCTTGGAATCGCTGTTTTTTTGTCGGGACTGTCATTCACGCGTTTCCAGGGTTCATGAAACACAAGACCGCTGATGCGAAAAATTTATTCCCGAAAAAAGCATTTATCCGGGAATAAACCACAGGGTACACCGGTATAGGGTTTTGTCGATCAAGTGATCGCGATAACCACGGGAGATATCATGGACCATGCCATCAAGCGGCGCAATTTCCTCAAGCTGGCCGGACTGGGCGGCGCTATCTACGTTTCCGGCCTGAGCGGCTGGGCCAGCGCCGCCGCGAAAGCGGGAAACGCCTACCAGGACTTCTTTTTCATCCAGCTCTCCGACACCCACTGGGGTTTCGAAGGCGCGCCGAACCCGGATGCGCACGGCACCCTGAAGAAAGCCGTCAAGGCCGTCAACAGCCTTGAACAGCAGCCGGATTTCATCGTCTTCACCGGCGACCTGACCCACACCACCGACGACCCTCAGGAACGCCGCAAGAGGCTGGGGGAATTCAAGGAGATCGTTGCCGACCTGAAGGTCAAGGATATCCATTTCATGCCCGGCGAACACGACGCCTCGCTCGACAATGGCGCGGCTTACCAGGAATTTTTCGGCAAGACCCACTACAGCTTCGAACACAAGGGCGTGCATTTCATCGTGCTCGACAACGTCTCCGATCCGACCGGCAGCATAGGCGAAGCGCAACTGGCCTGGCTGGCCGCCGAACTGCAGCCGTTGCCGGCGGACGCCAACATCGTGGTGTTCACGCATCGCCCCTTGTTCGACCTGTATCCGCAATGGGACTGGGCGACCCGCGACGGCGCCAAGGCAGTGGAGCTGCTGCTGCCGCATGCCAACGTGACCGTGTTTTACGGCCACATCCATCAGGAACATCACCACATGACGGGGCATATCGCGCACCACGCCGCGAAGTCCCTGATATTCCCGCTGCCGGCGCCCGGCTCGCAACCCAAACGCACGCCGCTGGCCTGGGATGACAGCTATCCCTACCGCGGCCTAGGTTATCGCGAAGTGGAAGCGGAAGCCGCGCCGAAGACGGATTTCAAGATCATTGAACTACCTGTACAGAAAGGATGACCATGGCTATCAACCATAAGCGGCGCCTGCTGCTGGCCGGAGCCGGCGCGGGCGGCCTGGCGTTGACCGCGGCTGCAGTGATCGCCCAGACCCAAGAGCGCGTCATCAAGGTAGTGGCGAAGAAATTCGATTTCACGCCCGCTGAAATCCGCCTGAAAAAGAACCAGCCGGTGACCCTTGAATTGACTACGCTCGACGTGGTGATGGGATTCGCCCTGCCCGACTTTGGCGTGCGCACGGATATCCTGCCTGGCACTACCGCACGGGTCCGTTTCACGCCGGACAAGAGCGGGGAATTTCCTTTTCACTGCGATATATTTTGCGGCTCCGGCCATGAAAGCATGACTGGCACGGTAATCGTTGCCTGAACCAGGACGGCGGAAAACCAGGCGTCAAGGATGGAATTTCTCGTGCCTTTCGAGCATCAGGGTGTAATCCTGGATCCGCCTGGCACGCGTCTCTGCTTTCTTTGCGGTCTGTATCCGGAACAGCAGCGCGTATCGATTGCCGCTGTCGAGCGTGGAAAAAAACGCCAGCGCGCGCGGACTGGCGTCCAGCGCTGCCTGGAAATCGGCCGGCACGGTGGATTTGCTGGCCGAGTCGTACGCTGCTTCCCAGCGGCCGTCGCCCTGGGCACGCTCGACTTCCTTCAGTCCGGCGGGCGCCATCCGGCCGTTTTCGATCAGCGCCAGAGCCTTGTCGCGGTTGATCTTGGACCAGATGCTCCTGGCTGAGCGCGGCGTGAATTTCTGCAGCCAGCAGTTTTCATCGCAGCCCTTTTTCTGGCCGTCTATCCAGCCGTAGCACAACGCCGACTCCAGCGCTTCCTGGTAGGAAACCGAAGCCTGCTCCGCACCTTTCTTCGCCAGCCGCAACCAGACCCCGGCCGATTTGCCGTGGTTCTTTTTCAGCCACGCGGTCCAGTCCTTCTGCCGGTCGAAAAACTCTATCGGCAACTCCGCCGCCTTGCCGCGATCTGGATTCATGCGCTTTTCCGTGGATGGATGAAAGTTGCATTTTATTACTATTTCCATGCGTGGTTTCGGGACCGGAACAGCCTTGCGCAAATATATATCGTATTGTGATATATTAGCCGCTCTCAAGAATCCCGCCGCCCAAAGCGGCTATTGCCAGATGCCGCCGTCCTCCCTCTCCAAGCAAGACTTTGAAGCGCTGTCGACATTCCGTTACCAGCTCCGTAAATTCCTGCGCTTCAGCGAAGAAGCGGCCCAGGGCGAAGGCGTCACTCCCCAGCAATATCTGCTGTTGCTGCATGTAAAAGGCACTCCCGGCCGCGACTGGGCCAGCGTCGGCGAGCTGGCCGAACGTTTGCAGTCGCAGCACCACAGTGTGGTGGCGCTGGTGTCGCGCTGCGAAAAACTCAAGCTGGTGCAGCGCCGCAACAGCGAGGTCGACCGCCGCCAGGTGAACATCCACCTGCTGCCGGCCGGCGAACGCTGCCTCGCCAAGCTGGCCGAATTGCACCATGCCGAACTGAATACCCTGGCCGACATTTTCCGTATCCCGACCATCAATAGCTAACAAATCCAACATGTCACCGAAACAGCACTTACACAAACGCGATTTCGCATCCGACACGCGGCTGCTCAGGATTTCCCTGATCGCGGTGGTCATCGGCGGCTTCGGCACGCTGGCGGCATACGCCTTGCTGAACCTGATCAGGCTGTTCACCAACCTGTTCTTCTATCAAACGTTGTCTTTCGCCACCCGTTCGCCTGCCGGCCACCATCTCGGGGCCTGGGTGATCGTATTGCCTGTGCTAGGCGGCCTGATCGTCGGCCTGATCGCGCGCTTCGGCTCCGACAAGATCCGCGGCCACGGCATTCCGGAAGCGATCGAAGCGATCCTGTTCGGCAAAAGCAAGATGTCGGCCAAGGTCGCCATCCTCAAGCCGCTGTCGTCCGGCATCGTGATCGGCAGCGGCGGCCCGTTCGGCGCCGAAGGCCCGATCATCATGACCGGCGGCGCCATCGGTTCGCTGATCGCACAGCATTTCCACCTGACCGCGGCAGAGCGCAAGACCCTGCTGGTGGCGGGTGCGGCGGCCGGCATGACGGCGGTGTTCGGCACGCCGGTGGCGGCGGTGCTGCTGGCGGTGGAGCTGCTGCTGTTCGAATTGCGGCCGCGCAGCCTGCTGCCGGTCATCGTCGCCTGCGCCGTCGCCGGCTTCACCCGGCCGCTGCTGCTCGACGCCGGCCCGCTGTTTCCCTTGCAGACGCCGGAAATCGGCCTCAGCGCCCTGTTCTCCTGCTTCGTGGCCGGCATCCTGGGCGGCGCGTTGTCGGCGCTGATGTCGACTGCCTTGTACCGGGTCGAAGACCTGTTCGGCAAACTGCCGGTCCACTGGATGTGGTGGCCGGCGCTGGGCGGCATCGCGGTCGGCATAGGCGGCTATTTCGAGCCGCGGGCGCTGGGCGTCGGCTACGACGTGATCGGCGACCTGCTCAACGGCAACCTGGCTTTGCAGCTGGCGCTGAGCCTGCTGCTGGTGAAAGCCGTGATCTGGGTGATTGCGCTCGGCTCCGGCACCTCCGGCGGCGTGCTGGCGCCGTTGCTGATCATCGGCGCCGGCCTGGGTACGGTGCTGGCGCCATGGCTGCCGGGCGGCGATGCGCATTTGTGGCCGCTGGTGTGCATGGCCGCGGTGCTGGCCGGGGTGCTGGGCGCGCCGCTGACCGCCGCCGTGTTCGCCTTCGGCCTGACCCACGACACCAACGCCCTGCTGCCGCTGCTGCTCACCACCGGCGTCGCCTACGGCTTTACGGTGCTGACCATGCGGCGCTCGATCATGACGGAAAAAATCGCCCGGCGCGGTTATCACATCTATCGCGAATACGGCGTCGATCCGCTTGAGCGCCAGCATGTGGATGAAGTGATGACCCATGCGGTGGCGGCGATTCCTGCCAGCCTCACTATCGCGGAAACGCTGGAGCGCTATTTCGGCGCGCAGCAGGTACACCGCTGCTATCCGGTGGTCGACATCAACCAAGGTTTGATAGGCATGGTCGAGCGCAGCAGCTTCAGTCCGCAAGCCGACGGCGGTAATCTCCTGACGACCTTGTTCAATCCGGCCTACCTGGAACATTCCGCCGCCCTGGTCGCGCTGCCGTCCGAGACCTGCCGCGTCGTCGCCGCGCGCATGGCGACCCATCACCTGGAACGGCTGCCGGTGGTGAGCGACCTGCAAAGCCGGCGCCTGGTCGGCATCATCAGCCGCAGCGACCTGATCAAGCCGTCGCGGCTGTTTTTCGACGAAGAGCAGAAACGCGAAAGATTGCTGAGCTGATCCCGGTCAGGCCGCAGGCTGCCGCGCTGCCATCCAGTCTGCCAGCTGGTCCAGTCCCTGCACCACATGATCGGGAACCTGCCCCAGTTCGTCGAATGTATTGCCGGCCCGGTTGACCCAGCAGACCGGGTAGCCGAAATGCCGCGCGCCGGAGGCGTCCCAGGCATTTGACGAAACGAACAGCAGCTCCGAACGATCGCACTGCATCTGCTGCTCGGCCAGCAGGTAGACCTTGTCGTGCGGCTTGAAGATGCGCGCTTCGTCGGCGCTGATCAGGTGCTGGAAATGCGGCCCGAGTCCGGACGCCGTCACCACGCTGCGAATCGAATGGGCAGATCCGTTGGACAGGATCGCCAGCGGCAGCGCCATTGCCTGCAGCCGAGCCAGCGCCGCCGGCACTTCCGGGTATGGAGCAATCCGGAGATATTCTGCACAGAGCGCTGAACGCGCTGCCTGGTCCAGCGGCAACCGTAGCTGTCCGGATGTAAACACCAGGGCGTCGCGAGTGGCTTGTTCGAAATCGGCATAGTCGCCCATCAGGCTGCGCAACCAGGTGTATTCAAGCTGCTTCTGCCGCCAGACCGTGCTGATTTCGCGCCCCCGGCCCGGATGATACGCGTCGCAGGCTGCCGCAACTGAATGCACGTCGTACAGCGTGCCGTAGAGATCGAATACGATACCTCTTATATTCTTCATTGCGCTTCCTCTGTAAGCTGGCGGATCCGTCGCCCCTCTTCCCCATGCCACAGTGTAAATGAGAATATTGCTCGCCACTTTTCTGCTGCTCGTGCCGCTGGCCGCACAGGCGCACCGGGTAATCAGCGTGGCCGACGGCGACAGCTTGACGGTGCAGGTCGGCCGCAACCGGATCAAGCTGCGCCTGGCCGGCATCGACGCGCCTGAGATCCGGCAGGCGTTCGGCCCCCAAGCCAGGCAATCGCTGCGCCAGCTATGCTCAGGCAAGGATGTCCAGTACGACAAGCAAGCCACCGACCGCTTCGGCCGCAGCGTTGCGACAGTGCGCTGCGACGGCTTCGATGCCGGCCGGGTCCAGGTGGAACGCGGCATGGCATGGACTTCTGGCCGGAGCAGCCGCGAACTCAAGGCGCTTGAAGCAATCGCGCGCGGCAGCCGGATCGGATTATGGTCAGCTTCGAATCCAGTGCCGCCCTGGCGTTTCCGGCACGGCGCCTCCCGGGACGCCGCTTGCCATGTCGGGCCGCGCGGCGGACGCTACCAATGGGTTAACGGACGCAAGGCGTACGGCTGCTGAAACATGCCGGGCTGGATGGCGCCGGCGGCACATCCCTGCATTGCTTCATTCGGTGCGCGCGGCGCCGGATTTGGCCGAGTAGCCGTCGTCGAGGGTTTTCAGGAAGGCGATCAGGTCGCCGATTTCTTCCTCGTCCAGGGCCGGCGCTTCGCCCATCTTGCGGTTCAGCGGCGCGTCCAGGTTATCGATGTTGGCGCGGTAGCGCGGCGGCAGGTCGTCGAACCTGGCGACTTTGCCTTTTACCTTCGGATACCACCTGGCGGGATCGGTGTCGCGCGTGACATAAAAATGCATCATGTCTTCCAGCGTATGGAAACGGCCGTTGTGGAAGAACGCTGTGCGCGTCGCCACGTTACGCAAGGTGGGCGATTTGAACATGCCGCAGAATTCCGTCTCCCGCGCCATATCCTTGCGCTCCGGGCCGCAGATGCCAAGGTCGGCGTATGCCGGATTGCGGTTCGCCGCGATCTCGGGGTTGCGCGGCACGCCCAGCGCCTGGAAACCGAAGTCGGTGAATTGCGCCGGCCGTCCTCCCGGCCCGGGCGTGTCGATGTGGCACTTGGCGCAATTGCCCTTGCTGGGATTGTTGAACAAACCGTAGCCGCGCAATTCGGCCGGCGCAAACTCGGCGTTGCCGGACATCACCGCATCGAATTTGCTGGTATAGGGATGAAAGCTCGGGTCTTCAGTCTGGAATGCCTCCAACGCCAGCGTCGCCTGCTCCAGCGCCACGGCCGGCCGCTGGAAGATGTCGGCGCCATAGGCTTGCCGGAACTGCTCGGCATAAGCGCTCTTTTGCAGTTTGGCGACCACTGCCTGTGGATCCGGATTGGCCATCTCATTGAGGTTAAGCAGCGGAATCAGCGCCTGCTCATGCAAGGAGTCGACCGCGCCGTCATGGGTAAAGCCGCCGGTAGGGCCTTCATCCTCGGTATCGTCCGGACCGGGGACGTAGTAGTGGCGCGTAAACTTGGGAGTGAAACCCAGGTAACGCAAGGACGGCACGGCGCGCGTCCCCTGCCGTTGCATGTCGGCGCCGCCCAGTTGCACGGCCAGGCCGTTGGGCGGCCCGTAAGCATGGTCAGGACTGTGGCAGGTAGCGCAAGACATGGCGCCGGAAGCCGACAGCGAGGGATCGAAGAATATCCGCTTCCCCAAACTCGCCGCCGCACTCAGCGCAACCGGCGGCTCAGGATAACGCACCCACATTTTCAGCGCCGCCTTAGGCGCGGCCGGCGCCACATCAGCCGCATGCGCCGCCCGGGCCGGCGTTTCCGCATCGTGGCAACCGCCCAGCAACGCAGCCGCAAACAGCCCAGCAACGCCATGCCAACGCAAACAAACAAGCCTGCCGCGATTGTTGCCCAAGATTCTCAACCCCGTTCCATAAATCCGCATCTAAATTAGGGTCAGAGTCGAATTTTTACTTGATGCAATATTTGACTCTGACCCTATTTTTTTAATTCGACTCTGACCCTAATTTTTTTAGGTCAGAAGTTGAACATTGCCATCAGGTCGCCGATGGCGGTGGTGTTTACGGGGCGGTACTGGTCGGCGGCGAGGCTGACGGGGTTGGGCAAGTTGTCGCGGCTGCGGGGGGACAGCGGCGCCAGGCGCCAGTTGCGTTCGATGAATTTCAGCACCGATGAGTGATCGTAGTAGGTGTGGTCGATGAAGCCGGTGCGGGCGTAGGGCGACACTACCAGGAACGGGATGCGCGGGCCGTCGCCGAAGAAGTCGACGTTCTGGATGTAGCCGGTGTCGAAGTGGCCGCCGCCTTCATCGGTGGTGACCAGGATCGCGGTATGGGCCCACAGCGTCGGGTTCGCCTTGACCTTGGCGATCAGGTCTTGCAGGAATGCCTCGTAGCGCGCCGGTGCTGAATAGCCGGGGTGGCCGCTGTCGAGGTTCTTCGGCACCACGAACGAAACTGCAGGCAAGCTGCCTTTGGCGATGTCGCTATAGAAAGTGGTGAGGCCGGCCAGATTCGATTTCAGGCTGCTGTTCATGACGTTGCTGGAGGCGACCAGCGGATCGCCGATGGCGTTGTATTGGGCGCCTTGCGTAATCGACACCGGGAAACCGAGGGCGGCGGCGTCGGCGGTGACGTCGGCAGTTTCGCGAGCGCCTGTATACCACTTCCAGCCGACGTTTTTCTTGGACAGGCCTTCGGCGATGGTCGGCACGGTTTGCGGCGGGTAGTTGTAATTGTTGGGGCCGATAGGCTGCACGTTGCCGTTCATGTCGTAACCCGGATTGTAATTATTGACCAGGTAGTATTTGCCGGCGTCGCAATTGCTCTTGACCTTCTTGCTGCTCAGGAAATTCAGGATGGCGCCGACGCCAGGCTGGCCGGCATCGGAACAGTTGACGTAGGAACCGCCCTGGTAGCCGTCCTGCGAATAGAAATTGGGGGTCTGCGCAAGCGGGTTCGGATTCTCGATCTGGTTCGCCGGCGGCACGCCGACCGCGCCGCCGCTGTTGAAATACGGCAGGTCGCCGGTAGCGATACTGAAGAAGTTGGCGCCGGTGCCGCCCATGATGCTCTGGTGATAGTTGTCGCTCAGGGCATATTGCTGCGCCAGCGACTTGAAGAAAGGCGCATCGCCGCTGCTCATGTTGAGGAAGCCCATCAGTTCGCCGCCCTGCCCCGGATTGCTCGGCGTGATGCCGGTGGTGTCGCCGCCCTGGCCGACGGTGGCGGCGACCCAGGTAAACAGGTCCAGCTTGGCGTTGTCGCCGCCGGTCTGCTGCCACATCTGGAAGAAGCGATGCACCGGATCACCGGTCAGCGCGCTGTTGGCGGTGCCGTAAGCCACGTATTTGGTCAACTGGAACGGGCCGTTCGGCAGGTTTGCCGGGAAACGGGTGTCCGGCACGCCGCCCGGGTTCTGGAAGGTCGGCGGGCTGAGTTCGCCGATCGCGGTCGGTTGCGGCAGGGTTGCGTAGGCGCCGGCGCGTGTTGGGCTGATCGTATAAGCGGTCTGGGCCGCGCCTTGGTTCTGCATGGCCAGGCTGAAGTTCGGGCCTGGCGTGCCGTCGGCGTTGATGATGCCCTGTGATAATAAATTCTTTACGGTCTGCCCTTGCGGCGGCTGATAAGCGCCGAATACCGCATCGAAGGTCTGGTTTTCGCCGACGATCACGATGACGTTCTGGATCGGCGTGGTGGTCGGGCCGTTGTTGAGCGCCACCAGCGACTGGATCGCGCTGGCCGGCAACGGGCCGCCGCTGACGCTGCCGCTGGCCGGGATCGTCAAGACTGCGCGATTGGCGTCGGCGCCGACCGCGACCTGGCCGGTATGGACGGTAAAGTGCGCCAGCTCGAACAGATTATCGAGCGGATCGCTCGCAATCGCCTGGTATGCGGTGCTGCCTATCGGATCGCCGGTCTCGCTGGCAGGCACGCCAAGCGCGGTAAACAGTGGCTGCAGCGGCGTGGAGACGTCGCTGACCGCCTGCGCTATGCTGGCCGGGCTGATTTTGGCGGCGCTGATTTGCGCCGCGCTCGGACTGCCGTTCGGGATCAGGCCGAGCACGCGCTGGGTCACCAGCGAGGTCAGGGGATTCAGGTTGGCTTGCACGATCCCCGCCTGGGTCGAACTCGGGTTGATGACCGCAGACAATGTAGCGGCGCTGCCGTCGGCATCGTTGAACGGCGCGGTCAGGATAAAGGGCGCGCTGCCTTTCAGCGTCAGCGTGAACTTGCCGCTGGCGTCAGTCAGCGTTGTCTGCACGTTCTGGCCGCTGCTGTCGGTAATGGTTACATTGACGCCAGCCAGCGCCTTACCGCTCGCCGCAACGCCGTTTACCGTGGCGCCGCCGGCGCCAAGCGAATTTCCGCCGCCGCTGCAGCCGCTTAGATAAGCCAGCGTTGCGCATGCCAGCGCCAAGGAACGAAGTTTCATGGGTATCCCGTGATTGGATGATGGTCAGGTTCAGGCCAAATTGCATGTGCGCCGCAGGCTGCATGCATCTGGATAAACCTCCATTGTCACGAGAAAATGTGACTGCTTGATGTCAGGAATTTCCGAGCAAAAAAAAGCAACAGACCGTTTATTTAGAATGAACGGTCCATTGCCCCGGACGATTTAGTGTGTTGCGTTCGGAAAATAAAAGGCAAATTCTGAAGATGTCGCCGATCTCTGCAAGGCCGTCAGTTTTTGCTTATCTCGATAGATCGCCAGAAAATGAAGTCACTATTTTATTGAAGACGATGCTCTTCATTTACGGCTCCGCAAATCAGCAGGTGGAGTCAATATCTTCTCGCACACATCAGGCATCCACCAATTCCGGCATCGTGGACGGATGATGATTCAATACTTTCCAATCGCTTGTTTCGCGAAACGAATTTTCAGCAATTCTTTTAATCAAGGTTCGCTAGGCCTCGGCGCATAAACGCAGGGGAAATGGACAATTCGAGGGGGCTAAAGCTGACGTCGATTTGAGTACGCCGGCAACCACATGCAAGCCCTAAAGCCGCTTGGGGGAAAGCAGTGCTGGGCTAGTGATTATTTGCACAACAAAAAACCTTGACATTCTTAATGCCAAATAAATATTCCAAAACAAGAACAAATAAATAATTAATATCCTTGAATTAAAATATTATAAATAACAATTAACAAGAATAAGAAATTAATTACTTTCAAGAAATCGAAAACATTCAAAAATCGGATAACAATCCATTAATAATAATTTCCAATAAAAAATAATTGCATTATTATAATCGAATTAATTTGAACTAAATCACGACATATTCTTCAAAAAATTCCCGGTACATGCTTAGCGTCATTCCGCATCAGCAATTCCGGCTTTGAGCCGATATGTTTCCTCACTAAGATTCTTTATGAATCCCCTAGTGAATACGCGTGTCAGCCGGGCATTTCACCATTAGATTAAAAGGAGATCGGATGCATCAATTCCCATTTGATGAAATTAACAATTATTCGCAATAATTTTAATTTTGCAATATTAATTACTACCCTCCCTTGAGAAATTTAAAAGAATGCCATCTCTTAATTTGTAAGAATTCGTAAAATAAAAAGGGCAGTTCTCATTTTATTATTTTTATGATTTAAATAAGGATTCCCAATGGAATTATTTCGCCTGAGTATCGTATATCTTCACCTTATCGCCTGCTGCGTAGCAATTGGCCTTGTTCTTACCAGCGACATCGCCATGGTTAACCAGCTTATCAAAGGCGGTACTGCGAAAAAGCAGGAAACCGAGCATTTGAACTCCCTTAAAAAGACAGTAACCCTGGCACTGGTCGCGTTATGGATAACCGGGATCGCGATCGTTTGGCTTGACGTCTCAGTCAAAGGATTCGCTGCATATTTTTCCAATCCGAAAATGCAGGCCAAATTGACCATCGTGGCGCTGTTGACGCTGAATGGCTTCGTTCTCCACAATGCGGTCATGCCAGCCATGGAAAAGGCGGGTTCGCTGCTGCAGATGGAATTCAACCAGCGCATGCTGGCGATTTTCGCCGGAGCGGTGTCGGCCGTATCCTGGTTTTACGCCGCAATGCTGGGTGTAGGCCGTCCACTGGCCTGGAAGTATTCGCTGGTGCAATTGCTGGCCGCCTACCCTGCTCTGATCGTGACCGGATTTGTTGCCATGGTGATGCTCACGGTTTGGTCCAAAACCCGCAGCGACCTGGATTTCCCCCAGTTTGCTGAAGCACACTCCAGAAAAATGAAGTAATTGCATGCGCGCGCAGGAACAAGCGTCCTGCGCGCGCTTCTCCACTTCAGAACCGGGTTTTGAGGGATCGTACGATGCGGTTGCCGCCTTTGCGCGGCAATGGCGAGTGGATCGGCTGGAGAGAGGTCAATTCTGCAAGGAAAGAGACAGCAAAGGATTTGCTGGAAAAGCAAAACGGCCCGTAGAGGGCCGTTTTGCCTGGATCTGGCGGAAGCGGTGAGATTCGAACTCACGAACGGGATAAACCGTCGCTAGTTTTCAAGACTAGTGCCTTCAACCACTCGGCCACACTTCCTGGGAAGGTCGTCATTATACCCATTTTGCAGAAAATTAACGATACCGGACCCGCTTTTTCCTGGAATTCGCCTGCATTGGCCAGGGAAACCGCTCAATCCAGCAGGAATACCTGCTGCAAATCGTTCAGGAAACGCCGACCCAGCGCAGTCGGCCGGATGACTTTATGGTCGCGGTACAGCAAGCCCTTGGCTTCGGCCTGGTTCAGGGATTTTTCTATCGTGTTGAGCGCCAGCCCGGTGCGTTCGCTGAACAGGTTCACTTCGAAACCGTTGTTCAAGCGCAGCGCATTGAGCATGAACTCAAACCCCAGGTCGTCGCGGCCGATTTCTGTTTCTTCCTGCACTACATTGCCGAGCCGGCTGTGCTCTAGGTAAGCCTTGGGCTGCTTGTAGCGCATCTGGCGGATCACGCGGTGCGGGAACGACAGCTTGGAGTGGGCGCCGGCGCCGATGCCGAGGTAGTCGCCGAACTGCCAGTAGTTCAGGTTGTGGCGCGCCTGGCGTCCAGCCTGGGCGTAGGCCGATACTTCGTAATGTCCATAACCGGCGGCGCTGGTGTGGGCGCTGATCATGTCCTGCATTTCGGCGCTGGCGTCGTCGTCCGGCACCACGGGCGGATATTTGGCGAAGTAGGTATTCGGTTCCAGCGTCAGGTGATAGAGCGACAGGTGCGGCGGCGCAAAACCGATGGCGGTAGCCACGTCCTGCTGCGCCTCAGCCAGCGTTTGCGACGGCAAGGCATACATCAGGTCGAGATTGAAATTATCGAAAGTCGCGTGGGCGATCTCAACCGCGCGGCGCGCTTCGCCGTCGTCGTGGATCCGGCCCAGCGCCTGCAAATGGCGGCCGTTGAAGCTCTGGATCCCGATGGAAAGGCGATTGATGCCGCTGTTGCGGTAGGACTTGAATTTCTCCACCTCGAAGGTGCCGGGATTGGCTTCCATCGTGATTTCCGCGGCGCCGTCCAGCGGCAGCAAGGAGCGCACGTCCGACATCAGGCGGTCGAGCCCGGCCGCCGACATCAGGCTGGGCGTGCCGCCGCCGATGAAGATCGTATAGATCTTGCGGCCCCAGATCAGCGGCAGCGCGGCTTCCAGGTCGGCGCGCAAGGCCGCCAGGTATTCCTCTTCAGGAAAACCGCCTTTGGCTTCATGCGAATTGAAATCGCAATACGGGCATTTCTTCACGCACCACGGGAAGTGGATATACAGGGACAGCGGCGGCAAGGCGCTCAGGCTGAGCGCGCCCGGCTGCAGGTACGCCAGTGCGGCCTGGGCTGCCGCGGACGGCTTGTCGCCGGCCTGGCTCTTGGCCTGTCCAGGCATGCCTATGGGCTTGATCGGGATCATCGTAATTTCTCAACCAGCGCGCGCAGCGCCTGGCCGCGGTGCGAGACGGCGTTTTTTTCGGCGGCGCTGAATTCAGCCGCGGTCTTGCCCTGTTCCGGCAACAGGAAATGCGGGTCGTAGCCGAAACCGCCGGCGCCGCGCGGCTGATCGATGATGACACCGTTCCAGCGGCCGTCGGCGATCACCGGCTGCGGATCGTCGGCGTGGCGCACGAATACCAGCACGCAATAATAATAGGCCGATTTGTCGGCATGCGGCGCCAGGTCGGCAACCAGCTTGCGATTGTTTTCCGCGTCCGATTTCGGTTCGCCGGCGTAACGCGCCGACAATACGCCGGGCGCGCCGCCCAAGGCGTTGACGCAGACGCCGGAATCGTCGGCCAGCGCCGGCAAGCCGGTCAGGCGGGAAGCGTGGCGCGCCTTGGTCAGGGCGTTTTCGACGAAGGTCAGGTACGGCTCCTCCGCTTCCGGCACATCGAATTCGCCTTGCGGACGGACCTCGAAATCGATCTGCGCCAGCAAAGTGCTGAATTCTTTCAATTTACCGGCGTTATTGGAGGCCAGGACCAGGGTGCGTGACATAAGCAGCTCGAAACAAGATAGGAGAAAGCCGGTACTTTAGCACCGGCAGGGATAAACGTCGGACCAGCGGCAAAAACGGATCAGGCGACGCGCTTGCCCAGGATCACCAGGTCGCGTTCGACGCCGTCCAGCGTGGCGACCCGCGGCATGTTGGCCCAGCGCTCGAAACCGAAGGCGTCGAACAGCTTCAGGCTGGGCTGGTTGTGGCCGAACACGAAACCAAGCAGGGTATGCACGCCCAGGCTCGGGGCGCGCTCGATCGCCAGCGCCAGCAGGTAACGGCCCATGCCCTTGCCGCGCGCGTCTTCATGGATATAGATCGACAGCTCGGCGGTGCCGGCATAGGCCGGACGGCCATAGAAATCGGAATACGACAGCCAGCCCAGGATAGCCGGCTGGCCGTCCGCGCCCTGCTGTTCCACCACCCACAACGGCCGGCGTTCGGCATTGTGATGGTCGAACCAGGCCTGGCGCGAGGCGACCGTGACCGGCTCGGTATCGGCGGTGACTTCGCGCGAGGCGACGGTGCTGTTGTAGATAGCAACGATTGCCGGCAAATCCTGCTGGCCGGCGATCCTGTAACTGTAGTTCGCTTGATTCATCGAGATGTTGCTGGCTTGAGCAGCGCTAAATTTGGCGACTTTAAATAAGCGGCTTTAATAGGTATGGGTGGGACGCGCCGAACCGAGCGCCGAGCCCAGCACTTCTTCGATCCGCTTGCGCAGGCGCTGGCCGCTGTCGTCGTCGGGAAAATGCACGCCTACCCCCTGCGCCTTGTTGTTATTGGCGTTCTTGGGCGTGATCCAGGCCACCTTGGCAGCGATCGGATATTTGGTGCCATCGTCCATCAGGCTCAGGATCAGGTAGATTTCGTCGCCCAGGTGATAACTCTTGTTGGTCGGCACAAAGATGCCGCCATTGGTCAGGAACGGCATGTATGCCGCGTACAAGGCCGATTTTTCCTTGATCACCAGCGACAAGACCGATGGCCGGGAAAGTTTGACCGGTTCAGCCGGGATTGTGGTGTTTTCAGCCATCTTCGTCCTATTAGCAAAATTCAAGCAAACATTGCGGCGTAGTCCAGCAACATGTCTTCAATGAAGAGACGCGCCGACAACGGGTGTTCTGCGATTGCACGGCGTTCGTTGCTGCTTTTCAGCGCCCGCAGCAAGGCGCCGGTCTCGACTTTGGCGGCCAATCCCGCAAGCGCCTTTTCATAACGAGGATAATACCGGATTGTGCCGCTTAATTTAAAGGAAAACAGATCGTACAGCCAGCGCTGCTGCCAGGCCACCAGCTCGGTGACCGGGGTTTTCTGCAAATGCTCGGCACATTTCAGGGCGCCGTCTATGCCGGGCCTGGTCAAATGCTGCAAAAACTCGTCGATCAGCTCGCGCCCTTCGCTTTGCGACTGCGCATAAGCCGTCAGCGGAGCGCCGCCCTGCTCGGCCAGCCAGGCATCGGCATCCTTGACCCCATGTTCCCGCAGCCAGGCCATGGCCTGTTCGCGCGATGGCAGCGGCATGGCGAATTTGCGACAGCGCGACAAGATGGTCGGCAGCAGCCGGTCCAGGCTGTTCGAACTGAGCAGGAACACGGTATTCGGCGGCGGCTCTTCCAAGGTCTTCAGCAAGGCGTTGGCGGCAGCGGTATTCAGCGCTTCCGCCGGATACAGCAGGACCACCCGCTGCCCTTGCCTGTGGGTGGAGATATTCATGAATCCGGACAAGGCGCGGATCTGGTCGATCTTGATTTCCTTGGATGGCGCCTTGGCTGACTTGGCGGTCTTTTTGCCGTCGCCGGCCTCGCCCTCCGCGCCTTCACCTTCGGCCGCATCGTCGCCGTCCAGGATTTCCGGCCGCACGCGCCGGTAATCCGGATGGTTGTACTGCATGAACCAGCCGCAGGAACCGCAAGTGCCGCATGCATGGCCATCGGCCTGCGGCTGCTCGCACAGCAGCGACTGCGCGAACTGTTCGGCGAACGCCGTCTTGCCTATGCCTTCGGCGCCATGGAACAGGATCGCATGCGGCAGGCGCGCGCGCATTTGCTGCAGCTGCTGCCAGACGCCGTCCTGCCACGGAAACAAGGAGCCGTTCATTGCTTTCCGCTTTGCTTGCCTGAAAGGCTTGTGATGATTTGCGCCAGCTCCTGCTGGATTTCAGCAATCGTCCTGGTCGCGTCGATGACGCGGAAACGCTCGGGAAACTGCGCGGCGCGGCGCAGGTATTCGGCGCGCGTGGCGGCGAAGAAGCCGGCTTTTTCCTGTTCGAACTTGTCCAGCGTGCGGGTCGCGTCCAAGCGGGTCCGCGCCACTTCCAGCGGCACATCGAACAGCAAGGTCAGGTCCGGCTGCAGATGCGGGTGCACCCATTGCTCCAGGGCTTCCAGCTTAACCAGCGGCAATTGCCGGCCGCCGCCCTGGTAGGCGAAGGAGGCATCGGTAAAGCGGTCTGAAATCACCCAGTCGCCGCGCGCCAGCGCGGGCTCTATCACTTCTGCCAGGTGCTCGCGGCGGGCGGCGAACATCAGCATCGCTTCGGTTTCCAGGTGCATTTTCTGATGCAGCAATACTTCGCGCAGCGCCTCGCCCAGCGCAGTGCCGCCCGGCTCGCGGGTGGTGACCACCTGCAGGCCCTGCGCGCGCAGCAAGCCGGCGACAAAATCGATGTGGGTCGACTTGCCGGCGCCGTCTATGCCTTCAAATGTGATGAATTTTGCCATTGCCTTGTCTGTTGGGTTGCCGCTGCCTTGACAGCGGCGAATGTTGCCGGATGTCCCGATTATCGCTGATATTGATTGACCGCCTGGTTGTGTTCGCCCAGGTTGGTCGAGAAATGGCTGCTGCCGTCGCCCCTGGCGACAAAATACAGGGCGTCGGTCTGCGCCGGGTGCATCGCCGCGCTGATCGATTCGGCGCCGGGCAAGGCGATCGGCGTCGGCGGCAGGCCGGCGCGGGTGTATGTGTTGTAAGGCGTATCGGTGGTCAGGTCGCGCTTGCGGATGGCGCCCTGGTATTGTTCGCCCATGCCGTAGATCACGGTCGGATCGGTCTGCAGCAGCATGCCGATCTTGAGACGGTTGATGAATACGCCGGCAATCGTGCTGCGGTCTGCGCGCCGGCCGGTTTCCTTTTCCACGATCGATGCCATGACCAGGGCTTCATACGGCGTCTTGTAAGGCAGCGCAGCGTCGCGCCCCTCCCAGCTCTGGTTGAGGCGCTTGATCAGCAGGCTGTGCGCCTGCTTGTACACCTGCAGGTCGCTCGATCCTTTTGCAAACAGATAGGTGTCAGGAAAGAACAGTCCTTCCGGCATGCTGAAGTCAGGCGTGATTTTTGCCAGCAGCTCGGCGTCGGTCAGCGCCGCGGTATCGTGTTTCAGCGATGGCTGCGCCGCCACCGCCTGGCGCATCTGGCGGAATGTCCAGCCTTCGATCACGGTCAGCGATTCCTGTGCAAATTCGCCGCGCACCAGCTGCGTTATCAGGCGTAGCGGCGTAGTGCCCGGCTTCAGCTCGTAACTGCCTGCTTTCAGCTTGCCGCCCTTGCCGGTCGCCCTTGCCAGCAATTCCAGCAGTTGGGGATTGACGCCAACCCCGGCTTCGTCGATCTGCTGCGCCGAACTTGCCAGGGTGCTGCCCGGCTTGATGGTAAACGGCCGCGCCGGACCGGCTTCGAAAATCGCCTGCTGCGCCCAGTAAGCCACGCCGCCGCCGGCCGCGCCGCCCAGCAAGATCACGCTCAACAATAGTTTTTTAAACAAGACCGGTCCGCTCCGAATGGTTTTCATGCATCCCGCAAAATTGGCCGACTCCAACGCTTTTTTTGCGACAACTCTATAATCAACCCAATATGATAATCGCTGTTTAGGGAATGCCCACAATTTATGAATGAAATAACAAGTACCTGGCTGGATTTTTCACGGCAGCAAGCTTTCGATGCGCTGCCTGCGAGGGCTGCTGCCGGCGCCTCCTTTGTGGCGCCGCTAAGTGATCTGGGCCTGATCGCGCTCACCGGCGAAGACGCCGCCAGTTTCCTGCACACCCAGCTGACCAACGATGTCCAGAACCTTGCTGCCGGACAAGCCCGCCTGGCCGGCTATTGCTCGCCGAAAGGACGCTTGCTGGCAACCTTCCTGATGTGGAAGAGCGATGACAGCATCCTGCTGCAATTGCCGCGCAGCTTGCAGGCGGCAATCCAGAAGCGCCTGCAGATGTTTGTCATGCGCGCCAAGGCCAAGCTGGCCGACGCCTCCGATGCGCAAGTCATCCTCGGCCTGGCCGGCAACGCCGCCGGCGCCGCGCTGGCGCCCTGGTTCCCGGCCTTGCCGGCTGAACCCTACGCCAAGGTCGACAACCAGCACGGCACCCTGATCCGCGTCGCCGATGCAGGCCCTGCGCCGCGTTATCAATGGATCGCCAGTCCCGCCCACGCAATCGCTGCCTGGCCGCAACTGAGCAAGAGTTTGCAGCCGGTTGCCGCATCGGCCTGGCGCTTGGGCGATATCCTGGCCGGCGTGCCGCAAATCACGTTGCCGACGCAAGAACAGTTTGTGCCGCAAATGATCAATTTTGAAGTGATCGGCGGCGTCAATTTCAAGAAAGGCTGTTATCCGGGACAGGAAATTGTCGCGCGCAGCCAGTACCTGGGCAAGCTCAAGCGCCGTGCGGTGCTGGCCAGCGTCGCCGCGACCGGCATCGCCGCCGGCGCCGAAGTGTTTTCCAGCGCCGATCCGGACCAGCCCTGCGGCATGGTCGTCAATGCCGAAGCCGACAGCGCCGGCAGCAGCCGCTGCCTGCTGGAGATCAAGCTGGCAGCCTTGGAAAACGGCACCGTGCACCTGGGCTCGGCCGCCGGCGCGCAACTGCAGTTCCAGGCGCTGCCTTATTCGATCGTCGACGTCACTGACGCTGAACAGCCGGCGTAAGCGCAAGATGAGCACCGATCTCTACATCTATTACCGCGTGGCCGCCGGCAACGCGCAGCAGTTCGACCAGGCGGCGGCAAAAATGCTAGCCGGGCTGTCGCTGCATTACCAGATTGCCACCGCCCTCAAACGCAGTCCCGAAATCAAGGATGAACATCACACCTGGATGGAAGTGTATTCTTCGGTGCCGCCGGATTTTACGAAAATCATCGATCAGGCGGTTGCCGAGCATGGCCTCGCCGCCTTGATCGATGGTCCCCGTCATTCTGAATTTTTTGTGAATATTTCATCATGTGCTTGATCGTTTTTGCGTGGCAAGTGATTCCTGGCTCCCCTCTGATAGCCGCCGCCAACCGCGATGAATTCTATGCGCGCCCGACCGCGCCCGCCGGCTGGTGGGAAGACCGGCCCGGCATCTACGCCGGCCGCGACCTGCAGGACGGCGGCACCTGGATCGGCATCACCCGCAGCGGCCGCTTTGCCGCCATCACTAATGTGCGAGCGCCGGCAGAACGGCGCGCCGATGCGCCCACCCGCGGCACGCTGGTGTCGGATTTCCTCGGCGGCCAGAAGACGGCAGCTGAATACATCGCCGGCATCGCCGGCGATGCGGAAAAATATAACGGCTTCAACCTGCTGGTCGGCGATGGCAAGGAATTGATCTGGTTTTCGAACAAGCACAAGGAAGACGTCCGCAACGGCCAGCCTCTGCCGGCCGGCGTCTACGGCCTGTCGAATGCATCGCTGGACGGCTGCTGGCCCAAGGTGGTGCGCACCAAGGCGCAGTTCGCCAGCCTGCTGTGCCAGGGAGCGCCCGACGCCTGTTTCTTCGACATGCTGAGCGACACCACCCGCGCCGGCGATTGCCGCTTGCCGTCCACCGGCGTCGGCATCGAGCTGGAGCGCGTGTTGTCGGCGGTATTTATCCAGTCCCCGGACTACGGCACGCGCGCCTCGACCCTGGTCAGAATCAAGGCCAACGGCAGCGCCATGCTGCATGAAAGAGTGGCGCCGCCGTTTTGCCCTTCTTCGCAAATACATACGCATACGTCATCGCCATCTGAATCCCGCTGTTCGCGCTGACATGTTCGGCGGGGCCATGCATCGCTGATACAGGAGCAGAACATGTTGTCGCCATCCAGTCCGAATCCGTCGCAAGCTGCGCTGACCCCATCTGATGTCGTACGGCAGCTGTGGCGCAGCCTCGGGCAGCCTGAGGGTGCGCTGTCGCAGCTGTCGCTGAGCGGCAGCGACCCGGTGCTGCCATCGTCGTTCGCAGTCGGCGCCGCGGCCCAGGCCAGCATTGCGGCGGCGGCCTTGTCGGCGGCGCAGCTGTGGCAGTTGCGCAGCGGGCAGCAGCAACAGGTCAGCGTCGACATGCGCCACGCCGCGGCCGAGTTCCGCAGCGAACGCTATTTCCGGATCAACGATGCCCGCAGCGATGAAATCTGGGACAAGATCGCCGGCACCTATCGCTGCGGCGACGGCAAGTGGCTGCGCCTGCACACCAATTTTCCGCATCACCGCGACGGCGTGCTCAGGTTGCTGCAATGCCAGCATACGGTGGAGAGTGTGCAGCAAGCGCTGCAAAGCTGGAGCGCGGAGGATTTCGAAGAAGCCGCGGCCGCTACCGGCCTGGTGGTCACCGCCATGCGCTCGTTCGAGGAATGGGATCGCCATCCGCAAGGACAGGCAGTGCAGGCGCTGCCGCTGCTGACCATAGAAAAGATCGGCGACGCGCCGCCGCGCGCGCTGCCGGCGCCGGTCGCGCAGCGGCCGCTGGACGGCGTGCGCGTGCTCGACCTGACCCGCATCATCGCCGGACCGGTCTGCGGCCGCACGCTGGCGGCGCATGGCGCCGACGTCCTGCTGGTGACGGCGCCGCAATTGCCGGCGATCGGCCCGCTGGTGATCGACACCGGACGCGGCAAACGTTCATGCCAGCTCGACTTGCGCCAGGCCGACGACCATCGGATCCTGAGCCGCCTGTTGCACGACACCGATATTTTTGTGCAAGGCTATCGTCCGGGCGGCCTCGACGCCTTGGGTTTCGGCCCCGAAGCGGCGGCTAAAAAGCATCCCGGCATCGTCTATGTATCGCTGTCGGCGTATGGCCATGCCGGACCGTGGGCCGAACGCCGCGGTTTCGATTCGCTGGTGCAAACCGCCAGCGGCTTCAACCACGCCGAAGCGCAGGCTGCGCACAGCGACAAACCGAAACCGCTGCCGATGCAGGTGCTGGACCATGCCGCCGGCTACCTGATGGCAGCCGGCGCCATCACGGCGCTGACGCGCCGCGTCAGCGAGGGCGGCAGCTGGCACGTACGGGTGTCGCTGGCGCAGACCGGGCATTGGCTGCGCCAGCTTGGACGGATCGAAAATGGGCTGGCGACAGCTGACGTCGAGTTCGAGCAGATCCAGGACCTGCTCGAACACAGCGCCTCCGGTTTTGGCCGCCTGACCGCTGTGAGCCATGCGGGCAAGCTGTCGCTGACGCCGGCGCACTGGAGCCGGCCATCCGTGCCTTTGGGCAGCGACGCGCCGAGCTGGTGACTGTTCAGGTAAATACGTGGCGCATGCAGATGTGCGCAATCCCGGCTTCGTAATATTCCTCGCCGTCGCGGCTGAAGCCGTGGCGCTCGTAAAACGCCTCGGCCTGGGTCTGGGCATTCAGCACCACTTCGGCGTCGCCGCGCTGCCGCGCCTGTGCCATCAACGCTTTCAGGATCGCGGCGCCTACACCCTTGCCGCGCCCGGCGGCACGCACCGCCATGCGGCCGATGTGGCCGTCCGGCAGCAGGCGGCCGGTGCCGATGGCATGGCCGGTTGCGTCATAGGCGACGGCATGCAGGCAGTGCTCGTCCATGTCGTCCCACTCCAGCTCGACCGGGATTTTCTGTTCAATCACGAAGACGTCGAAACGCACTGCGCGGGCGTCGGTTTTCTGCGCCGCCCAGATGTCCACTGTCAGATGAATTTTCATGTTTTTCTTGTCCATGTCTGCCTGCCTCAGCCTGCCTTGATTTTCAGCGCGGCGCGATGATGCCTGAGATATTTGAATGTGCCCATCGCCTTCGCCACCAGGTGCTCGCCGTGCCACAGCTCGGCGTCGCAAAAACACATGGTGGTGGAACGATGGAAGGCGCGGCCCTTGGCGACAATGCGCGCGCCGGTTTGCCCGGCGGGCTGCAGGAAGCTGGTTTTCATTTCCACCGTGACCGCCGCTTCCGCCTGCGGATAGAGCGAACGGCCGGCCAAGGCCATGACCACGTCCAGCATCGTCATCGACACGCCGCCGTGGGTCACTTGCCAGCTGTTCATGTGATGCGGCTGCAAGGTCAAGGCCAGTTCGGCCGCGCCCTCGCCCATCGCCATGAACTCGACGCCGAGGTAGGTCAGGAAGGGATTATCGATAGGAAAAACATGGGAAGGAAACATGGCCGCCGGTCAGCTAAGGTAATCCATGCATTGGCGCGCTTCCCGCACTGCACCGACAAAGGGCTTGATCGCGACGTGGGTCGGATGGTTCTGGTAAGCCTCCAGCGCCGCCGCCGAGGCGAACTCGGAATTGAGCACCACATCGTAAGTCGCCTCCAGCCCCGGCTGGGCGATGACAGCCTCGAACCGGAGCATGCCGGGCACGATGCCGGCGCAGCTGTCCAGCAAGGCTTTCAGCCGTAAGGCGTTGCTGGCCTTGTCGGCGCCTTCAGCATGCTCTTTCAGTTTCCAGAATACGATGTGTTTCAGTGTCGCGCTCATGATGTTCTTTGTCCGGTGATGAATAAATGGCGCAATCCCGACGCCAGCCGCTATTTTACCTGCACGACCGGCCGGCAAACCTTATTCGCTCAGCAGCTTGTAGGCGATGGCCCACATCGTGATGCCGACGACGACTTCCAGCACGCGCCACGACATCGGCCTGGCAAAGATCGGCCGTAACCAGGCGGCGGCGTAACCCAGCGAGAAAAAGAAGACAAATGAAGCCAGCATCGCGCCGGCGGCGAATAGGCCTTTTTGCCCGGGAAACTGGGTCGAGATCGAGCCGATCAGCAGCACCGTATCCAGGTAGACGTGCGGATTGAGCCAGGTCAGCGCGGCGCAGGTCAGCAAGGTCGGCAGCAGCGCGCCTTTCACATGTTCGGCCTGCAACAGCACGTCCGACGAGCGCCAGGCGGCGATGAAACTCCTGGCGCCGTACGCCAGCAGGAAAGCCGCGCCGCCGTATCGCATGGCGGGCATCAGCCATGGCGCCTGCTCGATGATGATGCCCAGGCCCATTACGCCCAGTAGTATCAGCGCGGCGTCGGAAGCCGCGCAAGTCAGGCAGACCAGGAAAACGTGTTCGCGCTTGAGCCCTTGCTTGAGGACAAAGGCATTTTGTGCGCCGATGGCGAGGATCAGCGAAAGACCGAGGGAAAAGCCGGAGATTGCAGCGTTCATAGATACTTCATGAAAATTGCAATCATAACATCGCTATCTCGCCGCTTAATGCAAACCCGAGGGCGGAAAACCGTCTCCGGCTTCAACCCATGGCCGGCCATCGATCCGGCGGCTCGCCACGAAACGCGCCAAGGCCGGATCGGTGATAAAACTGGCGGCGGAACCGGCTTCCAGTATCGCTTGCGGCGACTGCGGCTTGGCCACGATATAACCTTGCACATAGTCGACGCCCAGTTTCGCCAGCGCTTCGATCATGGCGCAGTCCTCCACCCACTCGGCGATGCTCTTCATGCCCAGGTTGCGCGCCAGCTCAACGATGGCTTCGACGATCGCCTCATTGGCCGGATGTTTGTTCATGCTTTGAATGAACGCGCCGTCTATCTTCAGGGCATCCGCCGACAAGCTCTTCAGGTAAGTGAACGAGGTATAACCGGCGCCGAAATCGTCCAGCGCAATCTTGGCGCCGAGGGCCTGCAAGCGCTGGATGATGCGGCTGGTATGCTCAAGGTCGTGCAGCGCCACGCTTTCCGTGATTTCAATGCATAACATCGGCACCACTTGCGGATGCCTGCCGAGTATCACGAAAATATCCTGGATGAATTTTTCATCGTTGAGCGAGGCTCCGCTCAAATTCACGCACACGAATTTTGTCAGCGGCAGTTGCGCCTGGTGCTGCGCCAGCCACTCCAGCACCGTGCTCATGACCCAGCGGTCGATCACGGCGATGTTGCCGTTTTCTTCCGCGGCCGCAATCACCTTGGTGGCCGGGACCACCTTGTTGTCGGCGTCGCGCAGCCGCAGCAGCACTTCAAAGTTGAGCGAGGCTTCCGGCTCGCGCAGCGACATGATCGGCTGCATTTCGACAAACAGGCCGGCCGGCAGGAACTCGCCGCCCAGCCTTTCTATCAGGCTCAGTTCTTCCAGCCGCTCGCGGAATACCGGCGCATTTTTCTGGTACACCACGATATGTTCGTTGTGGGCCCGCTTGGCTTCGCGGCAGGCGCGGTCGGCGGCAGAGATGGCGTCCTGCACGCGCATGCCGGCGTCCACCTCGATCAGCCCTATCGAACCCTTCACCTGGAATGCGCGGGTGCCGATGTTATACGACTGGTAGCTGATTTTCTGGATGATCTTGCTGCAGATGGCGGTAGCCGCGCCGATCTCGACGTCCTGGAACAGGAGAATGAATTCGTCGCCGCCGATGCGGCCGATATGGCAGTCGCCGTTCAACGACTGCTGCACCCGGATACATAGCTGCTTCAGCACTTCATCTCCGGACTGGTGGCCGAACAGATCGTTGATCAGCTTGAAGCGGTCGAGGTCAAGATAGGCCAATGCCAGCGGCCTGCCGCCGGCCTGGCGTTCGATCGCCTGTTCCAGCATGATTTCGATGCCGCGCCGGTTAAGGACGCCGGTGAGCGGATCGTGCTCGGCAAAAAACCGCAAGCGCTCGACCGCCTGGGAGCGGTCGGTGATGTCTTGCAAAGAACCTTCAATACGGCCGTTGGCGAATGTGGCGGTCACCAGGTAAAAGTTACTGCGGCCGCTGGCGTCGGCGACGCCACGCAGCTCTGCCTCGTTGCCGCCGCTGCCAGAACCGATGCGCAGCAGCTTGTCGCGCGCGCCGGCTTCGAAATAGTCGTCAAACTTTTTTACCGACTCGGCGCCGGGATCGTGCCCCAGGATTTTTTCCAGGGCGGGATTGGTGCGCACGAAACTGCCATCGGCGGCCAGGGTAAACAAGCCGACCGGCGTGACGTCATAAGTGGTCCGCAATTCGGCCTGGACCATCGCCAGCTCGCGCTTGCCGGCGCGCATCTGCTCAGCAAAGGCAAACGACGCCATAAGGCTCGACAGCAAGGCCACGATCACATTATTCGGTACTTCATCCAGGGTCTTGATGCCGAACGCAGCGGCAACGACTTCGTCGATCCGCGTGAACAGCACCACGAACATCGACGCGCAATACCAGAGCGCCGCGCGGGTACGCGCCTTCCAGACGATGCGGGCCAGCAGGAACACCAGGATGACGATGCCGACCACGGTCCAGCACCACAAGACCGGAAGAAAGCGCTGGTACGACAGCAGCATGGCGGCGACCAGCAGGGCCAGCCCCATCCAGCGCAAAACGTTTTGCAGGAAAACGTAGCCGATCTGCTTCAGTTCATTCTGGAACAAGCGGCCGAACAAGGTGAACGTGACGATATAGTAGGTGGCAAAGGTCAGCTTGCGCACCCAAGGCAGCCACTGGTTGGGGATGGTCCATATCAGCCAGTGCACGTCCCAGCCCATGGCATTGGCGCCAAGGCGCAGGTTGCCCAGCAGCCAGACCGCGAACAATACATACATCCACTCGCGGTTGATCAGCGCCGCCACCAGTACGAACAGGGTCAATGTCAGCAGCCCGCCTTCCATCAAGCCAATGCCGCGATAAAACTCCTTCTGCGACTGCACAAAATCGGGACGTGTCCATTGCCGCACGGTGATGCGTGCCGGACCGGAAAACACGCCCTTGCACAACACGTTGAGCGGCAGCGCGGCGGACGCCAGCGACAAGACGAATCCGGTTTTTTCGGCTTTCATCTGGCCGTCTACCCCATCGCGGCTGGCGGTCCCAAGCAAACGTTCGCCCTCTCCCGCCCAGCAGCTCACCTGCTGGGCATGGCGCGAAGGCAGTTCAATTTCGGTCAGTCCCGGATCCGGAGCCGCCGGCACCGAGAATGAAAACCAGAACGGCGTCTCTTGCAATTGCGTATTGCTGTGGGTCAGCAGCGGCGTCGCCGCCAGCGCCTGGAATGCCTGCGCCGGCTGCAAGCGCTGTGCGGGATCGCTCAATACATGGAATGGCGACGGACTGGGATCGCTATGACCGAATCGGCTGTTGAGCGTAGCGGAGGCGACGATCGTAAACACGATAACCAGCACGGGCACCAATACGACCGAAAAATAAAACACCGCCCAGTCTTGGGGCTTCAGGTTTTGATTAAAGCTTTTCGACGTATCGGCATGGAATAGCCACATAGACATCGTATCCGTAGAGTGAGAGGGTTCTACTGTACTGTAAAAAAAGACACAATATTCCTTTTAACAGCAAACAATAACACCCTCTCAATATCAAGCTTCGGCAACGCTGGATTAAACGCCTATTTCAGCGGGACCTTCCGTTCCTCTGTCGGGCTGTCCCGGGACGGAAACTGGTCCGCCAGCAGCTTGGGCGGCTGTTCGAGAATCAGGTCAGGATGCTGCATCTCGAACATCAGCCCAAACAGAGGATGGCCGGCAGCAGCCCAGCGTTCGCGGGCAGTGGCGACCTCGAACGCCATGACACGGTGCGGCAAGTTGCCGACATGGAGCATCGGGATGAATTCCGGCCCCGCGAAAACATCTCGGAACAACAAGGCGTCATATTGCCGGTCCAAAGGCGAGCGCGCCGTAATCACCATCCAGTCAATGCCATTCTCGACGCAATATAAAAAATACGCCTTGAACAGCAAAGTCTTGACGATCTTGCCGATCTGGCTGGAAGTGACGCCCAGCCGCGTCGCCTCCGCCAGGCTGCAGCCTTGCAGCCAGTCCGGCAACGTCACCGACTGCTCCAGCCCCAGCGGGCGGAAACGGTTGGTCTGAATACGCATGGTACCCAAAGACGAACCGTCGAGCTTCGATTCCGCCAGCAGCACGATGGTATCCTGGGCAAGATCGGCCTGCTCGAAGCGGAGCAGGTTTTGCGCCAGCTCAGGCAGGTGCCGGCTGTATGCCGCATGACGGATCCCTACTGCCTTCTGCAAAGCCTGTTCGTCGCTGACGATCCTGACGGTAAATGGCAAACGCTGTTCAGGCAATGCGGTTGCCGGCAAAGGCGACGGGATGAATTTCCCTCCCGCAGCCCGGCTGGAGGTGCTGGTTGTGTGGTCTTGTTTCATTTGAATGCTCCGAAGTGAAAAACATGGTTGACCGCTTTATGCATGCTCTGCATCACGGTATTGCCAGATTCTCACGTTCGGATCACTGTAGAAAACTAAACCCTGGTCACAATCACACCTTGTATGCCTATTTGATGATAATTGATCGTTGTTATGCCGCTTATAGCAACAAAAAATTTCTTGGAATCAATAAACAAGGGCAGATCAGTGTTGCCCGCCACCCAAATACGCCGCCTTGACCGCAGGATCGTTTCTCAGCTTCTGCGCCGGCCCGTGCACTGAAATCCGCCCGTTCTCCAGCACGTAACCGTAATCGGCGACATTCAGCGCCGCGGCGGCAAACTGCTCGACCAGCAACATCGTCACGCCCTGCTCCTTGAGCCGGGAAATGATGCGGAATACTTCTTCCACCAGGATAGGCGCCAGCCCCATCGAAGGTTCATCCAGCAGGATCACTTCCGGATTGAGCATGACCGCGCGCGCCATCGCCAGCATCTGCTGCTCGCCGCCGGACAAGGTGCCGGCCAGTTGCCCCTGGCGTTCTTTCAGGCGGGGAAACAGCTCCAGCGCCTGTTCCAGGTCGTGCTTGATGTCGCCGCGCGGACGCAAGCGGGTGAACCGCGGAAAAGCGCCCAGCAGCAGGTTGTCGACCACGCTCATGGTGGCGAACACGCGGCGCCCTTCCGGCGAATGCGCCAGGCCGGCGCGCGCTATCTTGTGCGACGACAGGCCGGTAACGTCGACCCCGGCCAGGGTGACGCTGCCGGACTTGGCCTTGATCATGCCCGAGATGGCGCGCATGGTGGTGGTCTTGCCGGCGCCGTTGGAGCCGATCAGCGTCACCACCTTGCCTTTCGGCACCTCCAGTGAAATGCCGTGCAGTACTTCAACCTTGCCATACGCTGCATGCAAATTGGAAATCGTGAGCATCTTATGACTCCGCTGCGTTGGAAGTGGACGGCGCGCTGTTCGTATCTTCAGCGGCTTCGCCGGCGGTGCCGCCGAGATAGGCTTCAATCACCTTGGGATCGCTTTGCACCGCGGCCGGCTTGCCTTCGGCGATTTTCTGGCCGAAGTCCAGCACGGTCACGATATCCGAAATCGACATGACGACATCCATGTGATGTTCGATCAGGATGATGGTGATGCCGTGCTGCCGGATCTTGTGGATGATCGCGATCAGTTCCTTGATGTCCGGCGCGGTCAATCCCGCCGCCGGTTCGTCCAGCAGCAGCAGCTCCGGATTCAGCCCGAGCGCGCGGCCGATCTCCAGCAGGCGCTGCTTGCCGTAAGGCAGGTTGCGCGCCTCCTCGGCCGCCAGCCCGCTCAGGCCGACAAACTGCAGGATGCCGGCGGCACGCTGGCGCGCCGCCAGTTCCTCGCGCCGGTAACGCGGGGTATGGAAGATCACGTCCAGCACATTGCTGCGGAAAGTGTGATGCAGGCCGACCAGCACGTTTTCGGTGGCGGTCATTTCGCCGAACAGCTGCACGTTCTGGAAAGTGCGGGCAACACCACCCAGCGCGATGGCGGCCGGCGTCGAGCCGGAAATGGTCTTGCCGTTGAATTCAACCTTGCCGGCAGTCGGCTTGTAGATGCCGGTCAGCACGTTCATCATGGTGCTCTTGCCCGAACCGTTCGGCCCGATCAAGCCATGCACGCTGCCTTTGACGATATCCAGGTTGACGTCGTTAAGCGCCTTGAGGCCGCCGAACTGCATCAATATCTTCTGCCCGCTCAGCAAGGTGGCGCCGGCCGCAACGCTGCCGCCGGCTGAAGCCCATGCCTGCTCAGGACTGGCGGCCACGCTGGCCGCTTCGCTGTGGACAGGTACCTTCTGGCCCAGCAGGCTGCGGGCAAAACCGACGATGCCGTCCTGCAGGTAATACACGACAAACAGCGTCATCAGCCCGAACACCGTCAAACGCCAGTCGGTGATGTTTTCCAGCTTGTAGGAAAACAGCGCCATGCCGACCGTCGCCACCACCGGCACCGCCACTTCGCGCAAGGTCTTGCGTTTTTTCCAGAGCAGGAAAGCGGTCGCCAGCACCGCGATCACGGCAGCGGCCGTGGCGATCTGGCGGAACAGTTCGATATCCGCCAGCAGGCTCGGCAGCATGACCACGATCAGGGCCCCGATCAAGGAACCGGTGCGGCTCTTGCGGCCGCCCATGATGACCGCCAGCAGGAACAGGATGGTCAGTTCGAAGTTATAGGTATTCGGCGAAATGTACTCCTCCGAATACGCATACAGGCTGCCCGCCAGCCCCGCCAGCGCAGCGCTGATCACAAACGCATAGACTTTATAGCGATACACCGAAACCCCCATGCAATCGGAAGCGATCGGGCTATCGCGCAGCGCCTGGAAGGCGCGCCCCAGGTGCGACTTGAGGATCCGGTGCACGACGATCAGCGACAACACCATCAGCGCCGCAACCAGGTAGAAATATTCCACCTCGTCGAGGCGATGGCCGAAGAAACTCGGCTTGTTCAGCTTGATCCCCATCGGCCCTTCCGTCAGGAAGCTCATTTCATTGATCAGGATCTGGATGATGGTGCCGAACGCCAGCGTGACCATGGCCAGGTAAGGCCCCGTCACCCGCAGCGCCGGCAGCGCCAGGATAGCGCCGAAGATGGCGGTCACCGCCAGGCTGGCCGGGGCTGCGACCAGGAACGGCCAGCCGAGCTTGAACACCAGCACGCCGGTCGTGTAGGAGCCGATGCCGAACAGGCCGGCGTGCCCCAGCGAAACCTGGCCGGTGTAGCCGACCACGATGTCCAGCCCGAACAGCAGGATGGCGTAGATCAGGATGGTTTCAGCCAGGTGGATGTAATACGGATTCGGGAAAACCTGGGGAAACGCCAGCAGCACCAGGATGCCGGCGATAGCCAGTGCAAATATTTTTTTATTCACATTTACACCTTCTTGATGGCGGTCTTGCCGAACAGCCCGGCCGGCTTGACTGCCAGCACCAGCAGCAGCAACAACAGGCCCGGCACTTCCTTGTAGCCGGTGGAGATATAGAACCCGGTCAGCGTCTCGGCAATGCCCAGGATCAGGCCGCCGACTACCGCTCCCATGCCCGAAGTCAGGCCGCCGATAATCGCCACCGCGAAAGCTTTCAGGCCGAGCGCCGCGCCCATCGTTGCGCCGGTCAGCGTCAGCGGCGCCACCAGCACGCCGGCAAACGCGGCCGTGGCGGACGACAACGCGTAGGAAAAAGTAATCACCATGCTGGTGTTGATGCCCATCAGGCCGGCCGCGTCGCGGTCGTTGGAAGTGGCCACTACCGCCTTGCCGTAAATCGATTTGCGGTTGAAGAACTCGACCGCCAGCATCATCGCCAGCGCGCCCAGCACCACCACCACCTGCATCGGCTGGACATTGGCGCCGAACACCTGGAACGGCGTCGACGACAAGGGCGAAGGAAAGGTCAGGTCGTCCTTGCCCCAGATGTTTTCAGCGACGTTCTTGAAGATGATCGCCAGCGCGATGGTCGACATGATCCAGCCGAATTCCGATTTGATCTTGAGCGCCGGGCGCACCCCTATCCATTCGACCACCACGCCTTGCAGCGCGCCGAACACGATCACCACCGGGATCATCAGCCAGTAGTTCAGGTAAGGGCCGCCATGGATATTGCCGACCAGGCTGAGGCCTACCAGCGCGCCCAGCATGAGCGCTTCACCCTGGCCGAAGTTGAGGGTGCCGGAAGTAGCGAACGTGAGTTGATAACCGAAAGCGATCACCGCGTAGATCATGCCTAGCGCGATGCCGCTGAAAACGAGTTGCAGCAGAATTTCCATGATATGGGCCCAAGAGACGAATGGCAAAGCAACGCTGCCGTTTAACGAAACAAATCCAGCCTGTACACCTGCTCAGGCTGGACCGATGTCGCTTAAACGGATGTATCGCCGGAATGCGGCGGCGCCGCGCTCCGGCTTCCTATCACTTGGACAATACCACCCGGCCGTTCTTGACTTCGCCGATCACCACCATGTTTGGCTTGATCGCTTCGTGGTCGTCGTGGCTGTACGGCTTGGTGTAGTTGGTGACCACGCCTTCCACCGTGCCGTTCAGGTTTTCCAGCGCCTCGCGCACTTTCACGCCGTCGGTGCTGCCGGCCTGCTTGATTGCCGCCGCCAGCAGGTAGACCGAGTCATAGCCCTGGGCCGCGGAAACGGCGGAAGGCATGCGGTCGATCTTGTAGGCTTTCTGGTAGGCTTCTATGAAGGCTTTGCGCTTGGCTGTGTTGGCGTCCTGGATGAAGGTCTGCGGCATGCGCGCGCCATCGCCGTTCTTGCCGGCGTTATCGATGAAGTTACCCATCGACAAAGTCCAGCTGCCGATGATTGGCACTTTCCAGTTGAGTTTTTCCATGCCGTTGGCGATCTGCGCCAGTTCCGGGCCGATGCCGTAGGTCAGCACCACTTCAGCCCCGCCTTGCTTGGCCTTCAGCAGCTGCGCCGTCATGTCGACGTCTTTCAGGTTGTATTTTTCAACCGCGACCGGCTTGACGCCCTTGGCCGCCAGGGCGCGCTCCAGGTCTTCGCGGCCGAGCTGGCCGTAGTTGGTGGAATCGGCGAGGATCGCGACCTTGGTGTGTTTCTGGCGGACCACCGCTTCGTCGACGATCATCGCCGACTGGATGGTGTCGTTGGCCGAGGTGCGGAATACGTAGTTATCCTTATGGTCCGGCGCCACGAACTGCTTGGTGATGATGCTGCCGGTGGCGACGTTGTTCATGACCGGGATCTTGGCTTCCTGGTAGAAGCGCTGCGACGCCAGAGCGACGCCGGTGTTGATGAAGCCGACCGTGCCGACCACTTTTTCCTTGTTGATCAGCTCCTGCGCGACCTGGACTCCGCGTTCATTCTTGGCTTCATCGTCGCGCTCGACCAGCTGCAGCTGGCGCCCCAGCACGCCGCCCTTGGCGTTGATGTCCGCCACCGCCAGCTTGACGCCGTCGCGCATCGATACGCCCATCGGCGCGGAGCCGCCGGTGAATGGCCCTGTAACGCCGATCTTGATTGGTTCAGCCGCGCCTGCCGCCAGCGACCAGCCTACCAACGCCGCTGCCACACATGTCTTGATAATTCTGCTCATGTCGTCTCCTCCGTGTTTTTATATTGATGGGCACCGGCGTGGACGCCAATGCGCTGTCTTAGCGTAAAACGTGATCCAGCATACTGCAATATCCGCCATCTGGTATACAGACGGCCTCAGCATTTCAGGCCACCCTTACAGCTTCCTGACAAGGCGAGTCTTTCGCTCTTATATAGTCGCCGCAGCGTTTGCTGCAGACGAAAAAAATCCCCGGCAAGCCAGGGATTTTTGCGGTACTCAGTTTATTTCAACCGAGTGAGCTGATCTGATATTAGATAGCTTGGATGTTCGAAGCTTGCTTGCCCTTTGGGCCGGCAGTAACTTCGAAAGAAACACGTTGGTTCTCTTGCAGCGACTTGAAGCCGGAAGAATTGATTGCGGAGAAGTGCGCGAACAGATCTTCACCACCTTCGTCAGGAGTAATAAAACCAAAACCCTTCGAATCATTGAACCACTTTACGATACCAGTTGCCATTACATTTCCTATTTCAGTTAAGTTGGGCTGTCGCCCGTTAGATCGTTTGAAGCAAGAAAGAAATGACAGACTAATACTGCACTACTAGCTCGAATCTTAAACGATGTCGCATTATAACCGATAATTTTATTTAAAACACCGAGCGTGTAAATAAAAGTTGCGTCGAGGGAAAGAGTTGCGTTTTTGATTGCGCTTTCCGCCATTCCCGGCCGACGGTTCAGGACGTCGATTTTAGTCTATATAACTAAAGCACATAACAGAAAGCAATTATTGTGTTTTGATAATTATGTGAGCACCCATAGAATTAGCTTTTGCCTTATTCATCACGATTGGGAGATCGCATGTTCCAGCTTTCCAGAAAGAAAATACTGAGCCTGGCTTTTGCCGGCCTCAGCGCATTGGCCTCGATGGCGCCCAGCCACGCCGCGGACCTGAAAATCGGCCTGTTCGCCGATGTCTCTACCCTCGACCCTCACTTCAACAATATTGCGCCGAACATCTCGCTGTCGTCGCACCTGTTCGACGCGCTGGTCAATGTCGATGCCAACGGCCGCCTGATCCCGGGCCTGGCCACTTCCTGGACGGCAATTGATCCGCTCACCTGGGAGTTCAAGCTGCGCCGCGGCGTCAAATTCAGCGACGGCTCCGAACTGACCGCGGAAGATGTTGTATTTTCGCTGGACCGCCCCGCGACGCTGACCAACAGCCCTGGCCCGTTCACCAGCTACACCAAGCAGATCGTCAGCAAACAGGCGGTCGATCCCTATACCGTCCGCCTCAAGACCGCCACGCCTTACGGGCCGCTGGCGCTGGATGTCAGCACCATCTTCATCGTTTCCAAGAAAGCCGCGCAAAACGCCACCACCGACGATTTCAACAGCGGCAAGGCGCTGGTCGGCACCGGTCCCTTCAAGTTCGCCAGCTTCAAGCGCGGCGACCGTATCGAGCTGGTGCGCAACGATGCTTACTGGGGCGAGAAAGCGGCCTGGGACAAAGTCACCTTCCGCATCCTGACCTCCGACGGCGCCCGCCTGGCCGCCTTGCTGGCCAGTGAAGTCGACGCCATCGAAAACGTGCCGCCGGCCGACCTCGCCAAGCTGAAAACCAATCCGCAGTTCAAGCTGGCGCAAAAAATTTCCTGGCGCACCATCTTCTGGACCCTGGACCAGTCGCGCGACAAATCGCCGGACATTACCGACAAGGCCGGCAAACCGCTGGACAAGAATCCCTTGAAAGACGTGCGTGTACGCCAGGCGATTTCCAAGGCCATCAACCGCCAGGCGCTGGTTGAGCGCACCCTGGAAGGACTGGCGGTGCCGGCGTCGAACATCATCGCGCCTGGCATCCTCGGTTATGCCGATACGCTGAAAGTCGAAAAATACGATCCTGAAGGCGCCAAGAAACTGTTGGCGGCGGCCGGATATCCCAACGGTTTCGGCATTACGCTGCATGGCCCGAACAATCGCTACATCAACGATGAACGCGTAGTGCAGACCGTTGCCCAGTTCCTGAACCGGGTCGGGATCCAGGCCAAGGTCGAGACGCTGCCGCTGGCGGTCTACTTCGGCAAGGCGCGCGCCGGCGAATATAGCGCCGCGCTGCTGGGCTGGGGCACGCTGGCCGGCGATTTCGGTTTGCGCACCCTGCTCGGCACCACCAATCCGGACACCGGCTGGGGTTCATGGAATTGGGGCAAATACACCAATCCGAAACTGGACCAGCTGGTGCAATCGTCACTGGGTTCGGTCGACCAGAAACAGCGTGAGGATTTTGCCCGCCAGGGTGCAGTAGTGGCGCTCAACGATTACGCAGTGGTCCCGCTGTATCACCAGTACGCGACATGGGCGCTGCGCAAGGGCCTGAAGTACACGCCGCGCACCGACGAATTTACTTTCGCTCACCAGTTCCATCCCGAATAAGCCATATGCATGAAAAAAGCCGCTGCAGATAGCGGCTTTTTTTTTGGGAAAAGCATATTCTATGGCCTTGCCCCGATTTTCCTACGTCACATGACCGCCCCCGCCCCTGCCAGTCCCGCATCCGAATCCGTTCTGAGCCATCGCCCGTTTACGCTGTTCTGGGGCGCGCGCGTTGCTTCCACCATCGCCAACCAGATGCAGATCGTCGCCGTCGGCTGGCAAGTCTATCAACTCACGCACAGCGCTTTCGACCTCGGCATGGTGGGCCTGGTGCAGTTCCTGCCGGCTTTGTTCCTGGCCTTGCTGGTCGGCCATGTCGCCGATCGCTACGACCGCCGCAAGATCGCCCGCATCTGCCTGTTCATCAAGGGCGTGGCCGCGGCGGCGCTGGCCATCGGCAGCATCTACGGCTGGCTCGGCAAGGAAGCCATCTTCGCCATCGTGTTTGTGATCGGCGCCACCCACGCCTTTGAATCGCCGACATTGCAGGCGCTGGTGCCCGGCCTGGTGCCTGCGCGCCTGCTGCCGCGCGCCGTCGCCTGGTCGGCGTCGGCCACGCAAACGGCGGTGATCATCGGCCCGGCATTGGGCGGCTTCATTTATGTGCTGGGGCCAAGCGCGGTGTATTCCACCAGCAGCGTGCTGTTCATCGGCGCCAGCCTGCTGGTGTCGCTGATCCGGATCGAAAGCGCGTTGCCGCGGCGCGAACCGGCCACCCTCGGTTCCTTGCTGGCAGGGATCGCATTCATCAAGAGCCGGCCTGCGATCCTCGGCGCCATTTCGCTCGACCTGTTCGCCGTGCTGCTGGGCGGCGCCACCGCCTTGCTGCCGATCTATGCACACGACATCCTCGCCACCGGCCCGCTCGGCCTCGGCCTGCTGCGTTCGGCGCCGGCGGTGGGAGCGTTATCGATGGCGATCTTCCTGGCGCGGCGGCCGCTGAGCCGGCGCGTCGGCCGCAGCATGTTCATGGCGGTTGCCGTGTTTGGCCTGGCGACCATCGTGTTCGCCCTGTCCCGTTCATTCGTCTTGTCGCTGGCGACGCTGGTTGTGCTCGGCGCTTCCGACATGATCAGCGTTGTAGTGCGCTCTTCTTTCGTGCAGCTGGAAACGCCGGATCATATGCGCGGCCGCGTCAGCGCCGTCAACTCGGTATTCATCGGCACGTCCAACCAGCTCGGCGAATTCGAATCCGGCGTCACCGCCGCCTGGCTGGGACCGGTGCCGGCAGTGCTGCTGGGCGGCGTCGGCACGGTGGTCGTGGTGCTGCTGTGGATACGCCTGTTCCCGACCCTGTTCGGCCTCGACAAGCTGGCCAATCCGGCTGCGCCGCTGCATCCGCCGACGCAGCCGCCATCGCCGGCAACCCCAACAGCTACTTGATTGCGGGCAGCCGCGGCCTGCAGCGAAGCGGTGATCCGGCTATACTCTTAGCCCTCGGCAGCACGCGGCAATTTCCCTGCACCCAGGCGCGGATCGCGGCTGCCGCACACCGGCGGTCCAGGTCGTCAAATCGTCATCACCATTTTTAGCGCCCGCCGCAAAGGAAGCGACAATGCAATATCGTGAACTCGGACACAGCAAGCTCAAGGTCAGCCTGATTACGCTCGGCACCATGACCTGGGGCGAACAGAATACGGAAGCAGAAGCGCATGCGCAGATCGACCTGGCGCTGGCGCACGGCGTCAACCTGATCGACACCGCCGAAATGTATCCAGTGCCGCCGCGCGCCGAGACCCAGGGTTCGACCGAACGTTATATCGGCAGCTGGCTGAAAAAATCCGGCAAACGCAGTGAAGTCATGATCGCCACCAAGGCTACCGGCCCGGCACGCAAGCCGCACAACCCGCGCCATGTGCGCGGCGGCATCAACAATTTCGACCGCAAGGGATTGACGGAAGCCTTGAACGGCAGCCTGGAACGCCTGCAGACGGACTACGTCGACCTGTACCAGCTGCATTGGCCGGACCGCAGCGTGAATTGTTTCGGCACCCTGAATTACAACCATATGGCAGACGAAGATACGGTGCCGATCGAAGAAACGCTGTCCATCCTGGCGGATTTCATCAAGGCCGGCAAGGTGCGCCAGATCGGGATTTCGAACGAAACGCCATGGGGCATTTCAGAGTTTCTGCGGGCTTCGGAGAAATTCGATTTGCCGCGCGTGGCCAGCATCCAGAATCCGTACAGCTTGCTCAACCGCACTTTTGAAATCGGCCATTCGGAGTTTGCATTCCGTGAACAGGTCGGGCTGCTGGCGTATTCGCCGCTGGCGTTTGGCGTGCTTTCGGGAAAATACCTGGACGGAGCGCGGCCCGCCGGCGGCCGCCTGACTTTGTTTGAACGTTTCAGCCGCTATACCAATCCGCAAGTCAACCGGGTGGTCGGCGACTACGTAGCGCTGGCGAAAAAACACGGGCTGGATCCGGCGCAGATGGCGCTGGCTTTCGTCAACAGCCGTGGCTTCCTTACCAGCAATATCATCGGCGCCACCACGCTGCAGCAATTGCAAAGCAACCTCGACAGCATCAACCTCACGCTCAGTGAAGAGGTCTTGCACGAGATCGAGGCCATCCATCAGCGCCAGCCCAATCCGGCTCCCTGAAAGCAGCACCCCGCGGCTCAGTCCTCGGGGCTGACGTCAGACCAGACCGGCGCCGGGCCGCCGGCGACGATTTCGACCGGGCGCGCGGCATAACGTTTTGCCAGCACCGCGCACACCATCAGCTGGATCTGGTGGAACAGCATCAAGGGTAAAACGATCATGCCGACGGTATGCCCGGCAAACAAGACTTTCGCCATCGGCACGCCGCTCGCCAGGCTTTTCTTGGAACCGCAGAACACGATCGTGATTTCGTCTTCCTTGTTGAAGCCGAGGCGGCGGCTGGCCAAGGTGGCGATGGTCAGCATCACGAACAGCAGCAGCATCACCACCAGCATCAGGCCGACCAGCGACAGCGGCGGCAATTCATGCCAGAGCCCCTGCACCACGGCCTCGCTGAACGCGGTATAGACCACCAGCAGAATCGAGCCCTGGTCTACCATTTTCAAGATGATCTTGTGTTTATCCAGCCATTTGCAGATCCAGCGACGGGCGATCTGGCCGGCGACAAAAGGCAGCAGCAGCTGCATCACGATGTTCAGGATGGAATCGAAAGAACCCTTGCCCTGGCTGTGCGACACCACCACCAGGCCGACCAGCACCGGCGTCAGGAAAATGCCAAGCAGGTTCGATGCGGATGCGCTGCACACGGCGGCCGGCACGTTGCCGCGCGCCACCGAGGTAAAGGCGATCGAGGATTGCACGGTGGACGGCAAGGTGCACAGGAACAGGATGCCGAGATACAGGTCAGGCGTCACCAGCGGCAGCAACAGCGGCTTGAACACCAGTCCCAGCAGCGGAAACAGGGCGAAGGTGGCCAGCAGCACCGTCAGGTGCAAGCGCCAGTGCAGCGCACCTTGCACCACCGCTTCGCGCGACAGCTTGGCGCCATGCAGGAAAAACAGCAGGCCGATGGCCAGCGTGGTAATCAGGTTGAAAGAGACCGCGACCTGGCCCTTGGCCGGGAAAAGACTGGCGACAAGAACCGTGGTAACCAGCAACAACGTGAAGTTGTCGGGCAAAAAACGTGGGCGGACCATGATAAGAAACGCAGAGTCGCGTAGAGTTGAAGAAAGCTTCCCCGCCGCCGTCACCGTTCCTCATTGACGGGAAACGGCAAAATAAATATAGACGGGACAACAACCCGCATTTTACGCACTAACGACCTGGCCATCGACCAGTACCTGACAAAATTCCGGCAAATGATGGGAATTCACCACAACCAGAACATCAGCAGCCAGGCAAAGTTGACCAGCGCCAGGCCGGCGATCACCGGCGCCATGCTCGCCAGGCGGCGTGCCGGCGAAGCCGTATGACGGCCGGTGACGCGCCAAGCCAGCCAGACGCTCCACAAGGTGGTCGCGATCAAAAGGATGGCACGCAAGTCGTTGGCCCAGAATACCGGCAAGTGTTCGCCGCGCAGCAGGCTGACGGTGGTGGCCGACAAGCCGACAAATACGCCGCAGCCGGCCAGCGGTATGGTGGACTGCACCAGGTGGTTGAAACGCTTGCGGTCCCAGTCGCCGAGCGCACGGCTGCCCAGCGCGAACAATAATGTGAGCGCAGTGCCAAGCACCAGGCCGGTAGTAAGGATATAAGCGATCACCAGGCCGCCGTCGAGCCAGCTGAAGACATCGTTCTGCGCCGGATAATTGGTGAACACCCACCACGGTGCATGGGTATCGAAAGGCCACATGATGTCGCGGTCGATCAGCCAGGTCGCGATGGCTTGCTTGACCTGCACAAACCAGGGGCTGGCCGACCAGTGGAAGGCGCCGATGGCGATCCCCATCAGGCCGTACAAGGCCAAGGCGCTTTCCCACAGGCTGTTATGCTGCTCGCCGTGCGTGACGATTTCCTCTGTCGGGGCACGCCAGCTCAGTTCGATGGCGTCCCGATGGCCGCTGCAACGGCCGCACATATGGCAGTCGGCAGCGCCCTTCATGGCCCGCAACGGCACCAGCGGTGCGCAATTGACAGGAATCACGGTACGCCCTTGCGTGTGGCTGTGGGTGCCGTAGGACGCGCGCCAGGCAGTTTCGTTGACCTTATAGTGGAACGGCGCCAGCTTGGCCAGCAGGCCGAACACGCCGTTCACCGGACACAGGTATTTGCACCAGACGCGCTTGTCGCGGCCATACAGATAGCCGACCACGATGGCGCCGGCGGTAGAGCCGCCCAGCACCAGCAGCACCGCTTTGGGATATTGATATACGCTCACCATCTGGCCGTAGATGGTGGTCAGCGCAAACGCCACAAACGGCCAGCCGCCCCAGCGCATCCAGTGCGGGATGGCTTTGCCGAGCCCGTGGCGGCTGGCGAACTCGGTCAGCGCACCTTCCGGGCACAGCACGCCGCACCAGACACGTCCCATCAGCACCATGCTGATCAGCACGAACGGCCACCATATCCCCCAGAAAGCGAATTGCGCGATCAGGGTCAGGTTCGACCAGATGTGCGCGGTCTCGTCCGGCAGCGGCAGGAAGATCGGCACCAGGATCAGGAAACCGTACACCAGCACAATCCCCCACTGCAGCCAGCGAATCAGTTTCGCATGGTCCCGCATCCAGTCAGCGGTGCGGGAGAGGCGTGTCTGCGTTTGCGGAATTGCACAAGTATTCATTGGTTTATTTAGCTGGGGTTGGCTGCGGCCTGGCTCGTTTAAGGAATAACAATACGCACACCCAATATGCCACATACACCAGCAAGCTCATCAGCGCAGGCTGCGCGCGATAGCCGGTCAGCGTGGAGACCAGGTTGCCGAATGAAGTGGTGTCGTCGAGCAGGCGCGAGCTGTCCCAGATCGGGTCGACCAGCGTCGGGATGAGATCCAGCGACATCAGGCGTTCGACGCCGGTCAGCAGCAAACCCGCGGCGAGGAACAGCAAGATGATTTCAGTGACCTGGAAGAAGCGGCGCCAGGAGAAAATCTTGCCGCCGAGCTGCAGCAGGTAGAAGGTCAGGAACGCCAGCGCAAAACCGAACGCCGCCGCCAGCACCATCGCGCCCGCCGAATCACCCTTGTCCGCCAGGCCCAGCCCGTAAAGGAATATCACGGTTTCGCTGCCCTCGCGCGCGATCGCCAATGCCGCCAGCGCAAACACACCCCACCAGTTGGCGCTTTGCAGGTTGGCGCTGAGCGAGGTTTCCATTTCGCGCTTGAGCGTGCGGCCGTGCTTGCGCATCCAGTACACCATCTGCACTATCAATATGGCGGCCAGTATCACCATGACGATCTGAAAGTAATCCTGGGCATCACCCGACAGCAGCTCGCTGAAACCCAGCAGCGCCGCGCCCAGGCCGATCGCACCAAGGACACCGACGCCGACGCCGCTCCACAGATACGGCAGGCCGCGGCGCGCAGCATCGCCGCCGTTCTTCAGCCACGCATGCAAGATACCGACTACCAGCAAAGCCTCGACGCTTTCGCGCCAGACTATGAATAAAACCTGACCCATCGCTTGTTACTCCATCAAACTATTTATTGCAGCCGCCGCCGGCGGCCATTTATTTAGCGACAATCACACCCTGCGCCTGCGTATGGAAATCGTCGAAGAATTTGTATTCGCCCGGCTGCAGCGGGGCAATCACCACGAACGATTGCGCGCCCGGCGCCAGCACTTTTTCCTTGCGCAGCTGGACGCTTTCAAACTCCACCGCCGACTGTCCGGTGTTGTGGATCTCGATTTTTATCTTCTGGCCGGCGGGAACCGCTATCCGCGCCGGATTCAGGACGCCGTCCTTCATTTCCAGCTTGAAGGTCGGCAGATCGGCAGCTGCCGAAACCGTCGCTGCCAGCAGCAGGCCGACGCCAAATACACCGCGTATTTTGCCGGACGCCTTGACCATTGCCTGCGATAAGAATTCCATAGGTGCGCACTTTTCCTGCATCAATATCCGCCCTTTTTGCCGACGCCGGCGAAGGTGAACTCGTTGACCACGGTGAACGGCTTGAACCAGGCGCCGACGCCGGTTTCCTTGTCCACATGGCGGCCGAAATGCGCGCTGGCGTTAGCCGACGGCGGCGAAATGAACATCTTCAATGTGTATTTTCCCGGCCCGGCCAGCTTGACGTTATCGCCGTAGTGCGGACCGTCGCTGGCCACCATCGGCATCATGTCGCCCTTGATCACCTGGTTCGAACCGGCCTTGGTGAATTCGTAGGAGATGACCAAGTTCGGCATCCAGTCGCCTTCGGCAAAACCGTTCGGATTATCTTTGACGGCGCGGATATCGGCTTCGACGTGGATGTCAGACAGTTCTGCCTTGCGCATCATGCCTTCCGGCTCCATCTTGATCGGCTGCAGGTATACAGCAGCGATTTCCAGGCCGTTCATGATCTGCTGCTTGCCGATCGGATACTCGGCTGCCATTGCGGCGCCGGCGAACCCAAGAGAAACAAGCGCGGCCGCCGTAAGCAATTTCACATCCATGTAATCAACCTTTCGCAATATAAATGATAATGATTATTGTTTGATTATATCATTCGATGAAATCGGCTGTGCCCTCTGCACTCCGAGTAAAGAAGGTCAAAAAAGCCTGAGTCAAAACACAAATAAAGCTTCCCAATATGCAATGTATGTGGCATAGTAGCGGACTTGGTTGAGAGCAAGCAGAAAAAGTGTTTTACCTCTGTAAGCGAGAAGAAATATTAGGTTTTTCGATATTTTCCTCTTCCAAAATTAACAAAGCTAATATATAATTTTGTTTTTCGCGGCTGTAGCTCAGCTGGATAGAGTACTTGGCTACGAACCAAGGGGTCGTGGGTTCGATTCCTGCCAGCCGCACCAGTATTACGAGGGGTTGCAAGAGAAATCTTGCAACCCCTTTCTGGTTTACGTCTCTGGTTTTCACTTGCCCGCAAAACTGCGTCAGGCATTCCCGTCCCCTGCCCTTCAATAAAAACAGCGCCCAATAAAAAAAACCGGCGATCTTCATCACCGGTTCTCTACGCCATCAAGCTGGCACTTCCTGTTTCTCGATCTCAACGCCGCGGCGGATAAATATCCCGGCCGGCCCTGTCGATCTCCTGGCGCAAGGCGCGCCGCTCGTCCGGCGACATCCGGCCGCGTCCCTCGTTAGGATCCGAGCCGCGTCCGCGATTCTGCCATTGTTCATCCGGCGCCTGGCCACGCCGCGGCTCATACTGCGAGGGCGGCGGCGCACGACGTTCGCCGCCGCGATCGTCAGGCATACGGTCGGAACGTGCAGAGGCGCTCATCATTGCCGACAGCAACAATAAACAAACACTGATTTTCCGGAACATCATCATCATATCGACTTCTTCTGTGAATTCAGGACTACGGTTAAGACTTAATCATCACGAATTAAGTGTAAGCTTCCCTATGAACCGGCATAAGACGTTTTTAGTAAAGTGTGTAACACTTTGTAATCCATGGGTCTTAACTGTATTTTTGATGCGCACTCTGACGTTACCATATGACCATGAATACGATCAACACCTCAAACCAAACAACCAGCGCCCATCAACATAAAATCCTGGTGGTCGACGACGACATCCGGTTGCGCGACCTGCTGCGCCGATATCTGACGGAACAAGGCTTCCAGGTCGTCACCGCGGAGAACGCGCAAGCCATGAACAAGCTGTGGATACGCGAGCGCTACGATCTGCTGGTGCTGGATCTGATGCTGCCGGGTGAAGACGGCTTGGCGATCTGCCGCCGCCTGCGCGGCGCCGGCGACCAGACGCCGATCATCATGCTGACCGCAAAGGGCGAAGACGTGGATCGCATCGTCGGACTGGAAATGGGCGCCGACGACTACCTGCCCAAACCCTTCAACCCGCGTGAGCTGGTGGCGCGCATCGGTGCGGTGCTGCGCCGCAAAGGACCGGACGAGTTGCCGGGCGCACCGTCGGAAACGCCGCAGTCTTTCGAGTTCGGCGAATTCATCCTTGACCTCGGGACACGCACGCTGAAAAAAAACGGCGAATCGATCCCGCTCACCACCGGCGAATTTTCGGTGCTCAAGGTTTTTGCACGGCACGCGCGACAGCCGCTGTCGCGCGAGAAGCTGATGGAACTGGCGCGCGGCCGCGAATACGAAGTATTCGACCGCAGCCTGGACGTCCAGATTTCGCGCCTGCGCAAGCTGATCGAACCGGATCCGGCCAGCCCGCTCTACATCCAGACAGTATGGGGACTCGGGTATGTCTTCATTCCTGAAGGCCAGCCGCGCTGATGCCAGTTTGCGCGGTATTGCCCTTCCCTCGCCAGCGCCCGGCCACATGGTAACTCCGCACCGGCTGGCCTGGCTGAAAAGCGGTCTGATGTGGCGGACCTTTTTCATGATCGCCTTCCTGATCACGGTCAGCATGGTGACCTGGGTCGCCAGCTTCAAGATCGTCGAACGCGGTCCGCGCGCGCAGCAGATCGCCGCGCAGATCATCTCCATCGTCACCATTACTCGCGCCGCCCTGACCCATTCGGCGCCGGACCTGCGCAGCGAGCTGCTGTTCGACCTGGCCAGCAATGAAGGCATCCGGATTTACCCGCTGGAAGACACCGACCAGATCGAGCCGCCGCCCGACAACGCTCTGATGCCCGACCTGGAACGGGAAGTCCGCGCCAGGCTCGGCAACCAGACCCGGTTTTCTTCCAAGGTCAATGACATCGGCGGTTTCTGGATCAGCTTCAAGATCGACGGCGACGAATACTGGCTGATGCTCGACAGCGAACGGGTCGAACGCAGCTCTGGCGTGCAATGGCTGCAGTGGGGCAGCGTCGCGCTGGTGCTGTCGTTGCTGGGCGCGATGTTCATTTCAACCCTGATCAACCAGCCGCTGTCGCGCCTCACCGCCGCTACCCGCGCGGTGGCCAAGGGTTTGCAGCCAGATCCGCTGCCCGAAACCGGCCCGACTGAAATCGAAGAAGCCAACCGCAGCTTTAACCAGATGGTGAGCGACCTGCAGCGCATCGAGTCGGACCGGGCGATTATCCTGGCCGGCATTTCCCATGATCTGCGCACGCCGCTTGCGCGCATGCTGCTGGAAGTGGAAATGGCGAATCTTTCCGACGATGCACGCACCGGCATGCAATCCGACCTGGCGCAGATGGATGGCATCATCGGCCAGTTCCTGCACTACGCAAAACCGACCGACACCAGCAGCTTCGAAAAAATCGACCTCAGCGCGCTGATCGACAATGTGGTGCAAACCGCCACGCGCCACGCCGACATCCGGATCCAAACCATCATCGCGCCCAATGTCCACGTTTCCGGCAACGAAACCGAACTCCGGCGCGTATTCAACAACCTGATAGAAAACTCGCGCCGCTACGGCAAGAAAGAAGACGACGCCTGCGCCGAGGTAGACATCAGCTGCCAGGTCCGCGGCGACAAGGTCATCCTGAACATTTCCGACCACGGCGCCGGTGTGCCGGACAGCGAAATAGACCGCCTGCTGCGGCCATTCACCCGGCTCGATGTGGCGCGCGGCCAAGCCAACGGTTCAGGCCTCGGATTGGCTATCGTCAGCCGGATCGTCAAGCAGCACGGCGGCAAGCTGCGTGTCAGCAACCGCGAAGGCGGCGGCCTGGCTACCCAGATCGAACTTCAGCTGAAGACTTAGGACTGGCGCGAAAACAGCAAAGCTACCGCCTCCGCCGCAATCCCCTCTTCCCGCCCCAGGTAACCCAGCTTTTCATTGGTCTTGGCCTTTACGTTGACCTGGTTGACGGCAATCCCGCAATCAGCCGCGATATGCGCCGCCATCTGCGGAATATGCGGCGCCATTTTCGGCGCCTGGGCGATGATGGTCGAGTCGATATTGCCGACGACGTAGCCGGCTTCTCCTATCAGCCGTACTGCTTCGCGCAGCAATTTGCGGGAGTCGGCGCCGGCAAACTGCGCATCCGTATCCGAAAAATGGCGGCCGATATCGCCCAGGGCCGCCGCGCCAAACAAGGCATCGATGATCGCGTGCAACAGCACGTCGGCGTCCGAATGCCCCAGCAGGCCGGTTTTATGCGGAATCGTCACGCCGCCGATAATCAATGGCCGGCCAGCCTGCAAGGCGTGGCAATCGTAGCCCTGGCCGATGCGGAACTGCTGGCTCATGCGTGCTCCTTCAAATGCGGTGACTTCAAAATTCTTCCTTTAGAAACATCTCTGCCAACGCTACGTCATGCGGCAAGGTTACCTTGAAATTGCGCGGACTGCCCTCGACCAGGCGCGGCTGCAGGCCCAGCTGCTCGACCGCGCTGGCTTCGTCGGTAACCGCTTCTGCCAGGGTCAAGGCACGCAGCAGCAGATCGTAGCGAAACATTTGCGGCGTCTGCGCCGCCCACAGTTCGGCGCGCTCCACGGTCTGGGCCACGCGCAAGTTGCGGTCACCGCGCTTCAGGGTATCGACCACCGGCAACGCCAGCAGGCCGCCGACCGGGTCGTCGCGCAGGGTTTCAAGCAGGCGCTCGATCAGGGCGCAGGTCAGGCCCGGCCGGGCGGCGTCATGCACCAGCACCCAGTCCTCGCCGCCGACCTGTTCGCGGATCGCCTGCAAGCCGTTCAGCACCGAATCCCGGCGCGTGGCGCCGCCGAGGAACAACAGCGTCACCCGCCCTTGCAGATGCGGCGCCGCCGCCATCAGCTCGGCGATATAACCGTCATCGGCGCTGACAACCACAAACACATGGCTGATCGCGTGGGCGGCGGCAAACGTGTCCAGCACATGTCTCAACATCGACCGGCCGGCCAGCTGCATATATTGCTTAGGGATATCCGCGCCTATGCGGGCGCCGATGCCGGCGGCAGGAATCAGGGCAAAATGGCGGGATGAATTCATGCACGATCTCGGGGGAATCCGGTTTAAGGACAGTGGTTTATAATGCGGCTCTGAATTTTAACTGTCAAATCAGGCGTATTGTGGCTTTTTTTGACCACTATCGACACGCTTGCAGGCTTGCACAATAGGCCCCAATGTCCTTTGATCTAGAAAAATTGCTGCCCAGGCCGGCATCCCGTTTTGTCTTGCCGGCGCTGCACGGTTCGGCCGATGCATATGCGTTGGCGCAAGCCGCGCTGGCGCTCAAGGCGCAGCAAAGGATGCTGGTGGTGATCGTCGCCGACGCCACCGACGGCCAGCGGCTGCGCACTGAAATCCCCTGGTTCCAGGCCGGCGGCGACGAGCCCGGCGGCTTGCGCTGCCATTTGTTGCCGGATTGGGAAACCCTGCCCTACGACGCCTTCTCGCCGCACCAGGACCTGGTGTCGGAACGGCTGGCGACCTTGTACGAGGTGCAGAGCGGCCAATGCGACGTGCTGCTGGTTCCTGCCACCACGGCCTTGGTCAGGATGGCGCCGCCGTCCTTCCTGGCGGGCTACACTTTCTTTTTCAAGCAAGGCGAAACGCTGGATGAAGCGCGCCTGAAATCGCAGCTGACGCTGGCCGGCTACAGCCATGTCAACCAGGTCATGTCGCCCGGCGAATACTCGGTGCGCGGCGGCCTGATCGACATTTTCCCGATGGGATCCGTGCTGCCTTACCGGCTCGACCTGTTCGGCGACGCCATCGAAACCATACGCACGTTCGACGCCGACACCCAGCGTTCGATGTATCCGGTGAAAGAAGTCAGGCTGCTGCCGGGCCGCGAATTCCCGATGGACGAAGCGGCGCGCTCGGCCTTCCGCAGCCGCTGGCGCGAAGTGTTCGAAGGCGATCCGTCGCGCTCCGCGATCTACAAGGACATCGGCAACGGCATCGCTTCGGCCGGCATCGAGTATTACCTGCCGCTGTTTTTCGAAAACACCGCGACCCTGTTCGAATACCTGCCGGAAACCGCCACGTTTGCCCTGGTCGGCGATATCGACGGCGCCATCCAGCGCTTCTGGAGCGATACCCAGTCGCGCTACCGGTTCCTGAAATCGGACCGCGAACGTCCTTTGTTGGCGCCGGAAGCGCTGTTCCTGACCGACGAGAATTTCTTCAGCCTGGCCAAACCTTACGGCCGCTGGGTGATCCAGCACAGCGACGCCGCCTCCGAATTGTCGGCGCCCATCCCGAATATCGCGGTCAACCGTCGCATCGACGACCCGCTGACCAACCTGCGCGCCTACCTGCTGCAGAGCGAGCGGCGCGTGATGATCTGCGCCGAATCGAATGGCCGCCGCGAAACCTTGCAGCAGTATTTCAACGAATACGACCTGCCGCTGGCGCTGTGCGACGATTATGCCGATTTCGCCAGCTCAGGCAAGAAACTGATGCTGGGCGTGGCGCCCTTGCATGCAGGTTTTGAACTGCCGCAATTCACATTCATCACCGAAACCGAACTGTACGCCGGCTCCGGCCGCCGCATCGGCAAGAAAAAACAGGAAGGCGTAACCCAGGTCGAGTCCATGGTGCGCGACCTGTCCGAGCTCAAGATCGGCGATCCGGTGGTGCACGTCAACCATGGCATCGGCCGCTACATGGGTCTGCTCAGCATGGACCTGGGCGAAGGCGAAACCGAATTCCTGCACCTGGAATACGCCAAGGACACCAAGCTTTACGTGCCGGTATCCCAGCTGCATGTGATTTCGCGCTACTCCGGCGCCTCGCCGGAAGATGCGCCGCTGCATGCGCTCGGCTCCGGCCAGTGGGAAAAAGCCAAGCGCAAAGCTGCGCAGCAAGTGCGCGACACCGCCGCCGAGCTGTTGAACCTGTATGCGCGGCGCGCCTTGCGCCAGGGCCATGCGTTCGAATATTCGGCGCACGACTACGAGGCCTTTTCTGAAAGTTTCGGTTTTGAAGAAACCGCCGACCAGGCTGCCGCCATCAACGCCGTGATCAAGGACATGACCAGCGGCAAGCCGATGGACCGCCTGATCTGCGGCGACGTCGGCTTCGGCAAGACCGAGGTGGCGCTGCGCGCCGCCTTTGTCGCCGTGCTCGGCGGCAAGCAGGTCGCGATCCTGGCGCCGACCACCCTGCTGGCGGAACAGCACGCGCAAACCTTCGCCGACCGTTTCGCCGACTGGCCGGTAAAGATTGCGGAGCTGTCGCGCTTCCGCAGCGGCAAGGAAGTCACGCAAGCGATCAAGGGCATGGCCGACGGCACCCTGGATATCGTGATCGGCACCCATAAACTGCTGTCCGACGATATCAAGTTCTCGCGCCTGGGGCTGGTCATCATCGACGAGGAACATCGTTTCGGCGTGCGCCAGAAGGAATCGCTCAAGGCACTGCGGGCCGAAGTCGACGTCTTGACGCTGACCGCCACGCCGATCCCGCGCACCCTGGGCATGGCGCTGGAAGGCTTGCGCGAATTCTCGATCATCGCCACCGCGCCGCAAAAGCGCCTGGCGATCAAGACCTTCGTGCGCAGCGAAGGCGAATCGACCATCCGCGAAGCCTGCCTGCGCGAACTGAAGCGCGGCGGCCAGGTCTATTTCCTGCACAATGAAGTCGAGACCATCCAGAACCGCAAGGCGATGCTGGAAGCGCTGCTGCCGGAAGCGCGCATCGCCATCGCCCACGGCCAGATGCATGAACGCGATCTGGAAAAAGTCATGCGCGATTTCGTGGCCCAGCGCTTCAACATCCTGCTGTGCACCACCATCATCGAAACCGGCATCGACGTTCCCACCGCCAACACCATCATCATGCACCGCGCCGACAAGTTCGGCCTGGCGCAATTGCACCAGTTGCGCGGCCGCGTCGGCCGTTCCCATCACCAGGCATATGCCTACCTGCTGGTGCATGACGTCCAGGGCCTGACCAAGCTGGCGCAGCGCCGGCTGGATGCGATCCAGCAGATGGAAGAACTGGGCAGCGGTTTCTACCTGGCCATGCACGACCTGGAAATCCGCGGCGCCGGCGAAGTGCTGGGCGACAACCAGTCGGGTGAAATGCACGAAATCGGCTTCCAGCTGTATTCCGACATGCTCAACGAAGCCGTGCGTTCATTGAAGAACGGCAAGGAGCCTGACCTGGCGGCGCCGCTCTCGAGCACCACCGAAATCAACCTGCACGTGCCGGCCCTGCTGCCCAACGATTATTGCGGCGACGTCCACGAACGGCTGTCGATCTACAAGCGGCTGGCCAATTGCGACGCCCAGGACAAGATCGACGACCTGCAAGAAGAATTGATCGACCGCTTCGGCAAGCTGCCGGATCCGGCCAAGGCCTTGGTCGAAACCCATCGCTTGCGGATCGCGGCGAAGTCGATAGGCATCGTCAAGATCGACGCGCATACCGATTCCGCGCTGCTGCAGTTCGTGCCGAACCCGCCGATCGACGCCATGCGCATCATCGACCTGATCCAGAAGAACCGCCATGTCAAGCTCAACGGCCAAGACAAATTGCGCATCACCGTCAGCATGCCGGACCTGGCGGCGCGCCTGACCCAGGTCAAGGCGACCATCAAAGCCTTGGCGGGATGATCCAGCACCGTTATCCGATTATTTGAATTTTCCTGAAGCCAAACCAGACACATGAATCTCATCTTGCAAAGCCTGGGCGCAGAACGTAGCACCAGCAGCGCCATCGACCGTATCGCCAACCTGGCCGGCGTCGCCGCGGCCGATATCAGCAGCGCCGGCCGCCATGCCTGGCGTTGCGATGGCGTCGACTATTCGGAAAACCTGAAGACGCTGATCGACGCCGCCTGCTATGGCGCCCGGATCGATTGCGCCTGGCTGCCGGCAGCGCCGAAACTGGACGATTTCAAGTTGCTGGCGATGGACATGGACTCGACCCTGATCACGATCGAATGCATCGATGAAATCGCCGACATGCAAGGCCTGAAGCCGCAAGTCTCGGCGATTACCGAAGCCGCGATGCGCGGCGAGCTGGAATTCAATGAAAGCCTGACCCGGCGCGTGGCCCTGCTCAAAGGCCTGGATGCATCGGCGCTGCAGCGGGTGCTGGACGAACGGCTGCAGTTGTCGCCGGGCGCCGAAACCATGCTGGCGGCAGTCAAGGCGGCCGGCCTCAGAACCCTGCTGGTGTCGGGCGGCTTCACTTTCTTCACCGATCACATGAAGGCCGCCCTCGGGCTCGACTACAGCCATTCCAACGTGCTGGAAATCGTCGACGGCAAGCTGACCGGGAAAGTGCTGGGCGGCATCGTCAACGCCGAGGAGAAAAAATCGACGGTCGAACGCGTTTGCGCCGAGCTGGGCATCGCGCCAAGCCAGGCGATTGTCATGGGCGACGGCGCCAACGACCTCGCCATGATGAAGATCGCCGGCCTGTCGGTAGCCTTCCGCGCCAAACCCGTGGTGCGCGCGCAAGCCAGCGTGGCCTTGAATTTTGTCGGATTGGATGGCATCTTGCCTATGTTGGCGTAATTCCTGAGAATATCCAGCGCCTCATTTAACGTAAAGGACAGTCATGGCACAAGAACTAGTCTTCGATAGCAAGCTGCATTCCGAGAAAAACCTCGCCTGGTGGCTCTACCTGTTTCACGCCGCCAGCCTGCTGTTTTCGCTGGGCGCGCTGTCCTGGATCCCCCTGGTCATCAACTATGTCAAACGCTCGGATGCGGCGGACACCTTTGTGTACAGCCACCATAACTGGCAAATCCGTTCGTTCTGGTGGTACCTGCTGTGGATGGTGGTCGGCGGCGCCCTTTTCCTGACGGTGCTTGGCATCCCGCTGGCTTTCGCCGTGTGGGGCATTGCCTGGCTGTGGAAAGGCTATCGCCTGATCAAGGGTCTGGTGGATTTGAATGACAACAAGGCAATGCCTGCTTGATTCCATCCAGCAAAAAACAGCCGGCGGCAAGCCATGGTGTGGTCAGGCTGATGTCTGACTGCGACATTCCTGTCGTCATGCGGATCCAGGCGGAATGTTATCCGGCGCCGATGCTGGAATCGGAAACCGTATTCCGCGACCGCCTTGGCCTGGCTCCGGCGACTTGCTGGATATGGTCGGAACATGGGCAAGGCGCCGGCGCCTATCTGTTCAGCTATCCGTCAAGCAATGGCGCCGTCACCGCGCTGGATCATCCCTTCAAGATTGCGGCGAGGCCCGACTGCCTGTACCTGCATGACCTGGCTGTTGTACCGGGTGCGCGCGGCCGGCGGGCGGCCGATGCCCTGGTGGCGGCAGCACTGGAAAATGCGCGCGCCGGCGGTTTGCGCTGGAGCGCGCTGGTGTCGGTGCAGCAGTCGCAGGGATTCTGGGAGAGGTTCGGTTATGCCGTTGTGGAAACGCTGCCTTCTCCCGCCAGGGAGAACCTGGCCAGCTATCAAGTGCAAGGGAATCATGGCGTTGCCGTTTATATGCTTCAGCAGCTGGCCTGAGCGACAAGCCCAAACCGCAGGCGAAAAAAAGCCGATCTGTCTGGATCGGCTTTTTTATTTTCTGAAACCGCCGTTACCTGGCCACGCGCTGCATTACATCAAGGCGAACGCGTGTTCGATATCGGCAATCAGGTCCTGCGGATCTTCCAGGCCAATGTTGAAGCGCACCAGCGTGCCCTGGTCCTGCCAGTTCTTGCGCATGGCCTGGATCCGGTAAGGAACGCACAGGCTGTTGGCGCCGCCCCAGCTGTATCCGATCTTGAACAGCTGCAAGCTGTCGACGAAACGGTCGGTCTGCTCTTCGCTATAACGCGCATCGAACAGCACCGAAAACAGGCCGCCGGCGCCGGTGAAATCGCGTTTCCAGTTTTCATGTCCCGGGCAGTCTGCAAAAGCCGGATGCAATACCCGGCTGATCTGCGCCTGCTGCTGCAACCAAGCCGCGACCGTGCGCGCACCGGCGTCGTGCGCGTCGAAGCGCAGTTTCATGGTCGGCAGGCTGCGCAAGACAAGGTAAGCGTCATCCATGCCGACGCCGAAACCGAGCCGCATGTGGGCCATCTGCAGCTTCTGGTTCAAGGCCGGATCCCTGGTGATCACGGCGCCCATCAGCACATCCGATCCGCCCGACTGGTATTTGGTCAGCGCCTGCATCACGATATCGACGCCGAGGTCGAAAGCACGCAAAGCCAGGCCGGCTGACCAGGTATTGTCTATCGCCACCAGCGCGCCCTTGGCGTGCGCCGCGGCGCAGATGGCAGGCAGGTCCGGCACCTCCATCGATACCGAACCCGGCGCCTCGGTCCAGACCAGGCGGGTGTTCGGCTGGATCAGGGCGGCGATGCCGGCACCCACCATGGGATCGTAATAGCGGGCGGTGATGCCGAAATCCTTGGACAGCCAGTTGCCCAGCTCGCGGTTCGGGTTGTATACATTGTCCGGCAACAGCACGTCGTCGCCGCTCTTCAGCAGGGCCAGGTCGACCATGGTGATCGCCGCCAGCCCGCTAGGCGCCAGCAGGCAGTGTCGGCCGCCCTCGATTTCCGCCAGGCGCGCTTCCAGCGTGAACGAGGTCGGCGTGCCGTGCAGGCCGTAGGTATAACTGTTCTTTTCCTGCCACTCGCGCGCGCGCATTGCCGCAACATTCTTGAACAGCACTGTGGAGGCGTGGTGGATCGCTACCGGAAATGCATCAAAACCTGCCGGTGCGGTGTAGTCGCTGTGCATCAATGCGGTTTGAGGATTCTTTTGTGCCATGTTCAATGATGGTTTTATTTGACGGCTCTGGGAGCCTGGACAGTCAAGGCAAAAGGCTTGGTCACCGCATCGTCGGTAGTGGACCAGGTGCCGCTGAAAGTATTGCCGACCAGCTTGCCGGCCCACTCGCCGGAAACATCCTTGCCGTTGATCGATTCTTCCATGAGGATATCGGCATTGTCCGATTCGCCTGCCAGCAGGATTTTAGCGGATTGGCCGGCAACCACATAGCTGCCCTGAATGCCTTCGCTCGGATCCGGTTTCTGCTGCAAATGCATTTCGATCTGTGCATCGCCCAGCGTGCCGCGCAAGGTCAGCGGCGTGGCGAGCCGGTCTTGCGCCGCAACCGCGGTTGCCGGTGCGCCAGGCGTATTTCCATTCTCCGCCAGCGCCGGGGCAGCGGCAAAACCAGCCAGCAAGGTCAGCGCAACAGCAACCTTCCCTGCCATCATGCAGCGGCCCACAAATCGTGCGCATCGGAGGCGGTGATGGTGACATCGACAAACTCGCCGACCACCAGCTTCTTGTGCGGTTCATACGGCGGCTTGACATACACCACGCCGTCGATTTCCGGCGCATCGGCGCTGGAACGGCCAACGCCGCCGTTGCGGTCGACCGAATCGATCAGCACGCGCATGGTCTTGCCGACCTTGGCCTGCAGGCGTTTCTTGGAAATTTCCTCTTGCAGCTGCATCACGCGGCCGCGGCGCTCTTCGCGCAGTTCTTCCGGCACCGGATTGTCCAGGGCATTGGCGGTGGCGCCTTCCACCGGCGAATAGGCGAAACAGCCGAGGCGATCGATTTCCGCCTCTTTCAGGAAATCCAGCAAGTATTCGAACTCGGCGTCGGTTTCGCCGGGGAAGCCGGCGATGAACGTGGAGCGGATCGTCAGGTCCGGGCACATCGCGCGCCAGGCCTGGATCCGCTCGATATTCTTTTCGCCGCTGGCCGGGCGCTTCATGCGCTTCAGCACATCGGGATGGGCATGCTGCAGCGGCACGTCCAGGTATGGCAGCACCTTGCCCTCCGCCATCAGCGGGATGATCTGGTCGACGTGCGGGTAAGGATAAACGTAATGCAGGCGCACCCAGGCGCCGTACTGGGCCGCCAGTTCGCCCAGCGCGGTGACCAGCTGCGTCATGTGTGTCTTGACCGGCTTGCCGTTCCAGAAGCCCATGCGGAACTTGACGTCGACGCCGTAGGCGCTGGTATCTTGCGAAATCACCAGCAGTTCCTTGACGCCGGCCTTGAACAGGTTCTCGGCTTCCAGCATGACGTCGGCGATCGGGCGCGACACCAGGTCGCCGCGCATCGACGGGATGATGCAAAAACTGCAACGGTGGTTACAGCCTTCCGATATTTTCAGGTAAGCGAAATGCTTGGGCGTCAGCTTGACGCCCTGCGGCGGCAACAGGTCGAAGAACGGCGCGTGCGGCTTCGGCAAGTGCTTGTGCACGGCAAACATGACTTCGCCGACCGCATGCGGGCCGGTCACTTCCAGCACCTTCGGGTGGATCTTCTGGATGATGTCGTCGCCGTCGGCGTCCTTCTTGGCGCCCAGGCAGCCGGTCACGATGACCTTGCCGTTTTCGCTCAGCGCTTCGCCGATGGCGTCCAGCGACTCTTGCACTGCGGCATCGATAAAACCGCAGGTATTGACGATTACAAGGTCGGCGCCCTGGTACGACTTGGCAGTTTCATAACCTTCCGCGCGCAGCTGGGTCAGGATCTGTTCGGAGTCGACCAGCGCCTTAGGGCAACCAAGGGATACAAAACCGACTTTAGGAACTGGGAGTGCTGCGGCTGGCGCGGCGGAGATGACGTTGGACATGGCGGGAGGTGGGGTCAGAGCAAAGTCGCTATTGTACCCCTTCCGCCGCCATGGTTACCCTGCGTGGCGCGTAAAAACCTGCCTCAGGGCTTGCCCGATGATTATTTTTTTGTCTTGTCCGGCGGCGGCGGCGCAAACGGGAAAGTGCCGAACATGTTCTTGGTCTGGTTTTGCATCTGCTCCTGCATCTGGATGAACAGGCCTTTGCTCTGTTCGATGTAGTTGCTCATCATGCCCTGCATCATCGGCCCCTGGACATTCATGAACTGCGCCCACATTTCCGGACTGAAAGGCTTGCCTTCGTAAAAACCCTTGGAATTCTCGGTGAGTTTGTTCTGGATATCGATGAAAGCCTGGATGTTCTTTTCCAGGTAAGAACCCATCATTCCCTGCATGGCGTGGCCGTAGTAGCGGATGATCTGCGACAGCGCCGCGCTGGAAAACATGGGCGTGCCGTTCGACTCTTCTTCCAGGATGATCTGCAGCAGGATGCTGCGCGTCAGGTCGTCGTCGGTCTTGGCGTCCAGCACAACGAATTCTTCGTTGTCCAGCACCAGCTGCTTGACGTCCGTCAGGGTAATGTATGAACTGGTTTGCGTATCGTAGAGCCGACGGTTCGGATACTTCTTGATCAAACGTTCAGACATTTTTTTTGGTGTAGTCATTTCGGTCCCAGGTTGCTGCGCCCATAACGCATTTTATATTTGTTACTTTAGCAATCGACATTTTGCTACAGTACATCTCCATTATATGCATGTGCAAAGACAGTGCAGGGAGTTTTATTGCATTGCAGTACAAACAAGCATGCGCAATATCCCGCATGGATTCGCAATCCATGCGGGAAACCGCGTCAGCCCATGTGCAGGCCGCCGTTCAGCGAGAAGTCGGAACCGGTGGCGTAGCCGCCTTCTTCCGATACGATCCAGGAGATGATGGAAGCGATTTCTTCCGGTTCGCCCAGGCGTTTCACCGGGATCCCGGCCACGATTTTTTCCAGCACGTCCGGGCGGATCGAACGCACCATGTCAGTGCCGACATAACCCGGCGACACGGTGTTGACGGTAACGCCCTTGGTCGCCACTTCCTGCGCCAGCGCCATGGTAAAGCCATGGATGCCGGCTTTTGCTGTCGAGTAGTTGGTCTGGCCGAACTGGCCCTTCTGGCCGTTGACCGATGAAATATTGACAATCCGTCCCCAGCCGCGGTCCGCCATGCCGTCGATGACCTGCTTGGTGACGTTGAACAGCGAATTCAGGTTGGTGTCGATGACCGCATCCCAGTCAGCCTTGGACATCTTGCGGAACTGGCCGTCGCGGGTAATGCCGGCGTTATTGATCAGGATATCGACTTCGCCGACTTCCGCCTTGACCTTGTCGAACGCTGCCTTGGTCGATTCCCAGTTGGAGACATTGCCTTCCGACGCGTGGATATCGAAACCCTTGGCGCGCATGTCGGCCAGCCATTTATCCTTGCGCGTGGAATTCGGTCCACAGCCCGCAACCACGGTAAAACCATCTGTGCAAAGACGAGTACAAATTGGGGTGCCGATGCCGCCCATTCCCCCGGTCACATAAACGATTCGCTTTGCCATCTCTTGTCTCCTTCAAAAAAACGATTCAAAAAATCCATCTTCTTCGTGACTACAACTTCCCCGACAGTCTTCTTGCTGTGTTTTATTCTGCCCTGACTTTGACATACCGGCCCGGCGCAGGTTCGATGACGCCGTACTGGGCATTTCCTGGTTTGCGCGGCGCGGCCACCTGTTTTCCTGCATGTTCGGATAGAAATCCCGCCCACTCGGTCCACCAGCTGCCAGGATGCTCAACCGCCGCCGCCAGCCAGGCTTCGGCGTCCGCGGCAACCGTCTTGCCGGTGCCGTTGACGGTCCAATAACTTCGTTTTTTCTTTGCCGGCGGATTGATCACGCCGGCAATGTGGCCGGAAGCGCCGAGCACGAAGCGGTTCTGTTTCGGCTTCCCCGGATTGAGCAGGGAAACCGAGGCATAGGCCGATGTCCAGGGCACGATGTGGTCGTCGCGCGAGGCATAGATGAAAGCCGGTGCATCGATCTTGCCGAGGTCGATCTTTTGCCCGCCTACCGTCAGCTTGCCGGCGTCCTTGAGCGCATTGTCCAGGTACATGTGACGCAGGTAGTAGCAAAACATCGGGCCCGGCAAATTGGTGCTGTCGGCGTTCCAGTACAGCAGGTCGAAAGGCGTCGGCTGCTCGCCTTTGAGGTAGTTCGATTCCACATAATTCCACAGCAGGTCGTTGGGACGCAAGCTGGAAAACGCAGAACCGAATTCGCGTCCTGGCATCAGGCCGCCCTGGCCGATGGCCTGTTCCCGCATGCGGATCTGCAGGTCGTCGATATAGACGTCGAGGATGCCGGTATCGCTGAAGTCCAGGAAGGCGGTAAGCAAGGTCAGGCTGGCGACCGGATTGTTCTTTTCAGCCGCCAGTTTTGCCAGGGCCGTCGACAGGATCGTGCCGCCGACGCAGAAACCGAGCGTGTTGATCTTGTCCTGGCCGCTTATCTCCTGCACCGCCTGGATTGCGCGGATTGCGCCATCGACGATGTACTGCTCCCAGGTGGCGTGCGCCAGCGATTCATCGGCGTTGCGCCAGGAAACCAGGAATACGCTGTGCCCCTGCTCTACCGCATAGCGCACCAGCGAGTTCTGCGGCTGCAGGTCGAGGATATAGAATTTGTTGATGCAGGGCGGCACGATCAGCAACGGCCGCTGATACACCTTGGCGGTCAGGGGCGTGTACTGGATCAGCTGGAACAGCGCGTTTTCAAATACCACGGCGCCTTCAGTGGTAGCCACATCCTTGCCGACCTCGAATGCCGACTCGTCGGTCTGCGACACCCGCCCCTTGTGCATGTCGGCGATCATCTGGGCGATGCCCTTGGTCAGGCTTTCCCCATTGGTTTCGACAATTTTCTGCTGCGCCGCCGGATTGGTCGCCAGGAAATTGGACGGCGCCATGGCGTCGATCATCTGTTGCACGGTAAAGCCGATCTTGCGCTTGAGCTTGGGCGATGCGTCCAGCGCTTCGACCATCGCGTTCAGGAAGTGCGCATTCAGCAGGTAGGCCGCAGCATTGAACGCATGCAGCGGATTGTCATGCCAGGCCGCGGCGCTGAAACGGCGGTCGGCGATGGCCGGTATGCGCGCCGCCAGCATGTCCTTCCACAGCGCGGACAGCTGTTCCGTATATTCCGCCTGCAGCTTTTCCAGCACCGCCGGGTCCAGCGAAATACCGAGCTCGCCGAAACCTGCCGCGCCGTTCTGGTTTTGCGCGGCCGGATTGAATCCGAGGAACATGCCGGGATCGGCTATATGGCCGAGCTGCTGGAGAAACTGGGGATTGAAGGCTTGGCTGAATTGCTGCGAGAGTTGCGACAATGCGGCAGGATCGAAGACTGAAAAATTAGGCGTATTCATGCGGTGACCGTTGTTTTGGCTTATTTTCGTGTATCTTTTATCGGATTGACTCTAGAGCAGGAACCAAAATGCATATCGTCGCCATCGCATGGATTTACGTCGTCTTCATGATGGCAATTACAGAGGCTACTCCAGTTGCCGGCGTGATGACTTTTTTACTGTACGGTGTTTTTCCTTTGACAATTGTTTTATACCTGATGGGCACGCCGAAACGCAAGAGAAATCGTCGGCGCACTGAAAATTCTAACAGGCTGGCGGCACAGCAAAAAGCAGCTGCCGCCGCAACCGCCGAAGCGCCCGCCTCGCAAGAAAAACCGGAATCCGCGAAACCATAGGCGGCGCCGGTCATTTCAGCCAGATCAGTGAAGCCATGCGCCCGGTCACGTGGTCGCGGCGGTAAGAATAAAAATTCCTGTCGCTGACCGTGCACAATCCGCCGCCGTAAACATTCTGCACATCTGCCTGGCGCAGCGCAAGCCGCGCCAGCTGATAAATGTCGGCCAGGTATTTGCCCGGCCGCTGCGCGATCGGCGCGAAGCAGGCTTCCGTCTGCTGCCTTGCCTGGCCGGCCTGCGCCGCGTCGGCGAATGCCGCCAGCACATCGGCGCCGACCTCGAATCGTTCGGGACCGATGGCGGCGCCCAGCCAGGCGGCAATCGGCCCGGCGCCGGCGGCGCGCATGCGCGCCACGGTATTTTGCAGCACCCCGCCCTGCAAGCCGCGCCAGCCGGCATGCGCGGCGCCGACCACGGCGCCGTTCATATCGGCAAACAAGACCGGCAGGCAATCGGCTGTCTGTATCGCACACACTACGCCGGCCCGGGCGGCAATCGCGGCATCCGCTTCGACACCGGCGACGGCAGCGCCGGCGTCGACCACATGATGGCCGTGGACTTGCGCCAGCCATAGCGGCGACGCCGGCAACAAGACATCCAGTTGCGCACGGTTGGATTCGACCGCGGGCAGCAGGTCGCCGACATGGCTCCCCAGGTTCAGGCCGCCGCCGCCGTTACCGTCGTCATACGGTCCCTGGCTGGCGCCGCCGCCGCGCAAGGTGGCAAAAGCGCCAATATTCGGCGGCAGCCCAGGCCAGTCCGGAATGATCAATTGCATGCGCCGAAAGCTCCTTTTCTGGATTAACTCACAAAACCGCGATCGTCATTCCGGCACGCTCATGCCGGCGCGCAGCAGCAGCGCGGCGAAATCCTCCGGCAGCGGCGCATGCCACTCGCAAGCCTTGCCCGTGCTCGGATGGATCAGGCCCAGGCGCGACGCCTGCAAGGCCTGGCGCGGGAAAGCCGGCATCAGGTGTTGTTTGCCGTACAAGGCGTCGCCCACCAGCGAAAACCCGAGCGACTGCATGTGGACGCGGATCTGGTGGGTGCGCCCCGTTTCCAGACGACAACCCATGAGGCTGACCGGACGCCGTTCCAGCAAGCCGGTCGCCAGCCTCTGGTAGTGGGTGATGGCGGGCTTGGCGATCAGGCTGTCGGACACCGCCATCTTGATGCGGTCGCGCGGATGGCGCGCCATCGGGCTGTCCACGGTCCCGTTCAGCTGCGGCGTGCCCCACACCAGCGCCAGGTACTGGCGCTTGACGGTCCGCGCCTGCAGCTGGCGCACCAGGTCGGTCTGCGCTTCCAGCGTCTTGGCGACCACCATCAGGCCGCTGGTATCCTTGTCCAGGCGATGCACGATGCCGGCGCGCGGCACCCCTGCCAATGCCGGCCAGCGAAACAGCAAGCCGTTGAGCAAGGTTCCCGACCAGTTGCCGGCGGCGGGATGCACCACCAGTCCGGCCGGCTTGTTGATGACAATGATTGCCGCATCTTCGTAAACCACGTCCAGCGCCATGTCTTCCGGCGTGAACGCTTTTTCGTCGGGCGCCGGCTGCGGCAGCACCACGACCGTTTCATCGCCGTAGGTGGTCATCTTGGTGGTGCCCGGCTTGCCGTCGACGGTGACGTGCCCGGCTTCTATCCATTGCTGGATGCGGCTGCGCGAATATTGCGGCACCAGGGTTGAAACCACTTTGTCCAGGCGCGTACCGCAGACATCCGGAGTCAATTGCAGTACTATCGGCGCGCTGGCGGTAGCCGCGTCGCCATCGTCTACGCCTTCATCGGCATAGTCGATATCGGCCTCTAAATCAGCGTCAGGCAGACTTTCAGCCAAATTTGGCTTGGTAAATGACATCACTTGAAGTCCCATCAGCTATAATCAATCGTTGTTAATATACGAAAATCGCACGCAAACGCGCGCAATCTTGCAAACCACTATGCAAAAAAGACTCTTAAAACTAGCTGCTGTCGCATTCGCTCTATCCTTATCTGCGTGTGGCTTATTGCCAGACAAAGTCGATGAAACCGCAAACTGGTCCGCCCCCCGATTATACTCGGAGGCCAAGGATGAAATGAACAGCGGCGGCTACGATAAGGCAATTAAGTACTTTGAAAAGCTGGAATCGCGTTATCCGTTCGGCACCTATGCGCAACAGGCGCAGATGGATATCGCCTACGCCCACTACCGGCAAGGCGAGCAGCCTGAGGCGCTGGCGGCGATCGACCGTTTCATCAAGCTGCATCCGAACCACCCTAACGTGGACTACATGTACTACCTGCGCGGTCTGGTCAACTTCAACGACAAGATCAGCATTTTCGACTTCCTGTCGAGCGAAGACGCCACCGAGCGCGATCCAAAAGCAGCACGCGATGCATTCGACGCCTTCAAGCAAGTGGTAGTCCGCTTCCCGGAAAGCACCTACGCCCCCGATTCGCTGGCGCGCATGAAATACCTGGTGAATGCGCTGGCGCAGTATGACGTCCACGTCGCCAGCTACTATTACCGCCGCGGCGCGTATGTGGCTGCCGCCGACCGTGCGCAAAGCGCCATCCAGCAATATCGCGATGCGCCTGCGGTGGAAGAAGCGCTGCATATCATGGTGCAGTCTTATGAAGCCCTGGGCCTCACGCAATTGCATGACGATGCTGAGCGCGTGCTGAAGAAAACCTACCCGAACAGCAAGTATGTCGGCGGCACCGGCACCGACAGCAACAAGGTAGTAAAAGCGCCTTGGTGGAAATTCTGGTAACAAGCAGGCTCGCACCAAATGACAATGCCCCGTTCTTCCAAACGGGGCATTTTATTTTGAGGCTGCAGTTATTACCATGCAGCGACTTGCACTATTTCTTGTTCGAACAACCTGGCCTGTCACAAGCCGGAAGCCGGCCGTGACCTGCCCGCCAGCAGGTTCTTGGGACGCGCCTTGACGCCCTGGATCTGGAACAGATGCTGCTGGAACTGCTGCGTGGCGTATTCCCAGGAATACTCCAGCGCATGTTCCCGCACCTCGCGCCGGTCCAGCGCCAGGGCCCGCAGGCAAGCCGAGGTCAAGTCTTCGTCCAGTATCCCGGAGCGGCCGTGCGCCACCACATCTAGCGGGCCGGCGACCGGATAAGCAGCGACCGGCACCCCGCATGCCATGGCTTCGACCATGACCAGGCCAAAGGTGTCGGTATGGCTGGGAAACACCATCACGTCGGCGCAGTTGTAATACGAGGTGAGCTCATGGTGCGGTTTGGCGCCCAGGAACTGCACATCCGGATAACGCTGCTGCAGCTCTTCCCGCAACGGACCGTCGCCGATCACCCATTTGCTGCCCGGCAGGTCGACCTGCAGGAACGACTCGATATTCTTTTCCACCGCCACCCTGCCGACGTACAGGTACAAAGGACGTGCGATGCAGGCATGGTCCTCGTCCACCGGCTTGAAACGCTCGACATCCACCCCGCGGCCCCACAGCACCAGGTGACGGAAGCCGCGCTGTTCCAGCTCCTTGAGCACATGCGGCGTCGGTACCATCACCGCTTTCGAAGGTCCGTGGAACCAGCGCAGCCAGCGATAGGTCAGCGCCTTGGGCAAGATCGAACGCGCGCTCAGGTACTCGGGGAAACGGGTATGGTAAGCGGTCGTAAAGCCTATTCCCTGGCGCAGGCAGAAACGCCTGGCGGCCAGGCCCATCGGCCCCTCGGTCGAGATATGGATGCAGTCCGGCCCAAACGCCTTGAGGCTGGCCGCGACCCTGGCGTAAGGCTTGTGCGCCAGGCGGATTTCCGGATAGGTAGGACAGGCGAAAGTCGGGAAATCGTCGGGACTGAGCAGCAGCACTTCGTGGCCGTTATTACGCAGGCAAGCGCTGGTAGCGCGCAAAGTATTGACCACCCCGTTGATCAGCGATTGCCCGGCGTCCGTTACGATGGCAATTCGCATAATTCTTTAACCTTCTTGCCAGATACCGGATTCTTTTGCTGCATGATTTCCTGCCAGGTCACCAGGCGCAGTTCACCGCTGGCCTCTTCCACCAGCGCCGACAGGCTTTCTACCCAGTCGCCGTCGTTGCAATAGGTGATGCCGTTGATGTCGCGGATTTCCGGCTTGTGGATATGGCCGCAAATGACGCCGTCCAGGCCCTTCTTCTGCGCTTCGGCCGCCAATGCGTCTTCAAATGAAGAAATGTAGTTCACGGCGTTTTTCACCTTCAGCTTCAGGTATTGCGACAGCGACCAGTAAGGCAGGCCGGCGCGTGCGCGCCAGCCGTTGAACCACTGGTTGAACTTCAGGATCACGGTGTACAGGCTGTCGCCCACGTACGCCAGCCATTTGGCGCAGGCGATCACGCCGTCGAAACGGTCGCCGTGCAGCACCAGCATGCGTTTTCCTTGTGCGGTGGTATGCACCAATTCATCGCGAATCCGGATACCGCCGAAGTCCAGATCGATGAATTGGCGCACAGCCTCGTCATGGTTGCCGGGCACAAAAATCACCTCGGTTCCCTTGCGCGCTTTTTTCAGCACCGTTTGCACTACGTTGTTGTGGACCTGGTCCCAGTACCAGCGACGCTTCAGCTGCCAGCCGTCGATGATGTCGCCGACCAGGTACAGGGTATCCGACTCGGTCGCACGCAAAAATTCCAGCAGGCGAGCAGCCTGGCAGCCGGTGGTTCCCAGGTGGACATCGGAAATCCAGATGGTGCGAAAGCGGATCGGATCTCGCTTGGTGCCCGCGCCGGCGCTAACGCCGGCGCCGGAGTTCGCGCCAAACAACGCAGCTTCCAGAAACTGTTCGCCTGGTTTCATGTCGCCCTCGTTTCTTTAAGATAGTGGCGCGCATAGCGCTGGTCCAGCTTGGACAGAGGCAGCAGCAGGAAAAAATCGGCGGAGTGGAAATCAGGATCCCAGGCCGGGTCGCCGCAGACCCAGGCGCCGCTGCGCAGATAGCCTTTCAGCAGCGGCGGCATCTGCGCCACGTGGCCGGCTTCACGCTCATTGACCGGAAACGGCACATGCGGCGTGACCCGGTATTCGGCCGGAGCGAAATTGCCCGGCTCCAGGCTGTGGTACAAGGCCGCGGCGTTGTGTCCGCCGTCGGCCAGGCTGACGCTGGCGCAGCCCATCAGGTAGTCGCAGCGTTCGCGCCGCATGAAGGCCGCCAGGCCAGCCCACAGCAGCATGATGACGCTGCCGCTGCGGTATTCAGGATCGATGCAGGCGCGCCCGGCTTCGGCAATGCTGCTGCGCAGGTTATCGAGGCGGCCGAGGTCGAATTCCTGTTCCGAATAATAGCGCCCCATGCTTCTTGCCGCATGCGGGCTCATGACGCGATAGGTGCCAACTACGCGCAAGGTGTTGGTGTCGCGCACGATCAGATGATCGCAGTAAGAGTCGAATTCATCGCTGTCCAGGCCATCCGCGTTGGCCAGCGCGGACAAGCCCATCGTTTCGATAAAAACCTTGTAGCGCAGGCGCTGCACTTCGCGTACTTCTTCCGGCGTACTGGCAAGACTAACCGTCAACTTGGAAACACTAGTACTTGCTTCGCCAGGATTCGTTAGCAGTTGCATTCATCGTCCTTTCTGATTGTGACGATGACAAGCCTAACCACGGATTACTTCAAGAAAATGACAAGTTTATTTCGGTTTTATGACATGACAACAGTGACGAAAGCGCAATAAAAATCACCCAAAAGCGGCTGTTTTCCGATGCATCGCGTACTTGCCGCCCATAGGCAAACAGGGTCCGGATTCGCACGCCGGCTTTCGCCATCGCACAAATCCGGACCCTGTTCAGCGCACTGCGCGGCACAGCCGGGCTGTCTTATTTTTCCTTCTTGGGACGGCCCGCTTTCACCGGCGGCAGGCTGGCCACGGCCAGTTTCAGGTTGGCCAGGTCCAGTTCGCGGATCAAGGCAACGCCGACCCGCAGCAGTTCGCTTTTCTTCACTTCGAGGCCGGCTTTCAGGAAGGTCTTCTTGACGTCGCCCAGCACCTGGTATTCGTCGGCCGGCATGGTGAAGCTGTCGCGCACCAGCTTGGCTTTCTTTACCTTGCCTTTCAAGTCCGGCAGCGATTTGATGCTTGGCGCTGGCTTGGCTGCAAGCGGCTTGGCAGCCGGCAGCGGTTTCGGCAATGGCTTAGGCAAAGGCTTTGCGGCTGCTTTCACTGCCGGTTTGGCGGCGGGTTTTGCCGCCGGCTTGGCAGCCGGACGCGCTGCGGGCTTGGCCTTGGCAACGGTTTTTGGCGCTGCAACCGGTTTTTTGACGACACGTTTCACAATTTTACTGGTAACCATTCAACTCTCCAAAATTAAATCGTATAAATAATATATACAATTATTCCACCGTCGGCAAGAACAGCTTCAACAAACACAACAAATTCATCAAGCCGTCACAATTTACAACCAGAATCGCGACTCCTCCTCCGCCATATTTCGACTTTCCGATGAACTTAAACTTGAAACGCTTTTTGTGCAAGTCTCTGGCCGGCGTTGTGCTGTGCCTGCCGCTGCTGGCAAATGCGGCGGCCGACGCCATCGTGGTCGGCCAGGCCATCGACCTGTCCGGCCCCAACGCTGACCTCGGGCGCGACTATGTGGCGGGCATCAAGACCTATTTCGACGTGCTCAACGCAAAAGGCGGGATCAACGGCCGCCGCATCCAGTACCTGGTGCGCGACGACCGCGGCCAGGCCGACCAGGCGGTAAAGGCGGTCGCCGAGCTGATCACCCAGGCCCACGTCTCTTACCTGTTCGGCGGCGTCGGCGACGATGTCACCCGGGCCGTGCTGGATTCGGCCGAATTCAAGCGCAGCGGCCTAACGCTGTACGCACCGCTGGCCGGCGCCGATTACCGGAAAGACGCCAAGGTCCTGTTCTGGCGGCCCAGCTACCAGCAGGAGATCCGCCATATCTTTTCCCACTTCGACAAACTCGGCGTCAAGGACGTCGGCGTGGTGTACCAGGAATCGGCCGCCACCGCCGACGCTTACCGGCGCCTGGCCGAGCAGATGAAGGAAAGCGGCATCAAGCTCAGCGGCACGGTCCACCTCGGCAACGACCTGGCCAGGATGCGCAGCGAAACGGCGCAGCTGGCCGGCGCCAAGCCGGGATTCGTGATCATGATCGCCGATACCGTGAATGCCGGGGTGTTCCTCAAGGAATTCCGCAAGCTGGCGCCGCAAACCTTCGTCGCCGGCACCTCCCTCACCAACCTGACCACGCTGCGCCAGCTGGCAGGCGGCAAGGCCGTGGAGTGGACGGTATTCTCGCAAGTGGTCCCGAACCCCAACGTCGGCAGCTCGTCGATACAGCTCGAACATTTGAACATGATGCGGAAGTATCGCGACGAGCCGGTATCGGCATTGACGCTGGAAGGGTTTACTGCGGCGAAATCGTGGCTGCGCCTGCTGTCGTCCGGCAAACGCACTGCCGGCCAGGCCGAATACGCCATTCCCGGCGGCGGTTTCGACATCGGCGGTTATACGGTGGGCGACGCCGCCGACAGCAACCATCTCTCCGGCTATGTCGACATGGCGCTGTTCAACAAGGCCAGCGGACTGACTTACTGAAGCGGTTCGGCGGCGCCGCCGGCGGGATCAGGCTGCGAAGTTTCGCAGCCGCAGGCGGCCTACCGCCGCCATGGACGCTCAGGTCCGGCGGATGGCAAAATCGACGCCGATCTCGCGCCACCAGTCCTGCTCCTTGGTCATCCAGTAAGTCGCGGTGGGATGGTCTTCAATCCAGTCGCGCTTGATGTCGAGTTCGATCTTGCTCTTCATCTTCAGGCGCAATTCGTCGAGGTCGACCTCGATCCGCGAATGCAGGAACATTACCGCCAGGCGCAGGGCCAGCACCGCCTTGGAGAAATCCGGATCCAGCAGCGCATCGCTGATCTTGCGCAAGTTACCCTTCTGGCCAAGGATCAGCATGCTCATGGCGCGCTGTTCGCGGGTAGTGAAACCGGACAGGTCGGCGTTCTCGATCAGGTAGGCGGCATGCTTGTGGTAACCGCTCTGCGACACCACCAGCCCGACTTCATGCAGCAAGGCGCTCCAGTGCAGGTACTGGCTGAGGCCGTCGCTGCTGGGCTTGAGCATTTCAAACAGCGAGGTCGCGGTTTCGGCGACTCGGCTGGCGCGCAGCTGGTCGACATGGAAACGCTGCGAAAAATCATGCACCGACTGGTCGCGCCGGTCCAGCCGCGTGCCGCGCAGCTGCAGGTCCCACATCACGCCCATGCGCAGGCCGGCTTCGATCGGCTGGATCACCTCGATGCCGAGTTCCTGCATCAGGCCGATCAGCACCGCCAGGCCGCCGACCATGACCGCGGCGCGCTCCGGCTTCATGCCCAACAGGTCGATCCGGCTGACGTGGCCGAATTCGACGAAACGCGCGCGCAGGGCTTCCAGGCTGGTGTATGAAAGGCGATGGTCGCCCAGGGCGTTCTTCTCGATGGTCTCGGCAATCGCCCGTATCGTGCCGGAAGAGCCGTAAGCATGGCTCCAGTTTTGGGGCCGGTACGGCGGCGCCGCGTCTTCGAAATGGCTGCGGGCGGAAAGCACGGCTGCATCGTAAGCCTCGGCCGTGATCTGGCCATCGGCGAAAAACGCCAGGCTCTGGTTGACCGTGCCGATGCCGAACGATTCGACCCGTTCGATCTGCTGGCCGCGTCCCAGGATCAGTTCGGTGGAGCCGCCGCCGATATCCAGCACCAGCCTTTTTTCATTCGGCAGGCGCAGCATGCTGGCGACGCCCATATAGATCAGCCGGCCTTCTTCTTCGCCCGAAATGATTTCAATCGGATAGCCGATGACCTGTTCGGCGATTGGCAGGAATTCCGCCGCATTCTTGGCCACGCGCAAGGTGTTGGTAGCCACCACCCGCACCGCTTCCAGCTGGTAATCGGCCAGGATGCTGCGGAAGCGCGCCAGCGAATCCAGCGCAACCTGCATCGCCTGTTCGGTCAGGTAGCCTTTGGGATCAAGGCCGGCGGCCAGTCGGATCGGGTCGCGCGCACTCTTGATGACGCGGATCGCATCACCATTGTATTTGCCTATATGCAAACGGAAACTGTTGGACCCCAAATCCACTGCTGCAAACATTGCTTACCTTTATCCAAACGAACGTTCGAGAAAAACCGGCCTGGACGGCCGGGATCAGATACTGCGACGAACTGCGACAATAGAGCCGGATTATTACATGCTGATGACAAGCCGTCAGGGCAGCTTAGCCGATCGCAAGCGATCGCACCAGCCCAAAACGACAGCGCGGCGGCGATGCGGCAGACCACATCCTCTCACAAGCGCGGGCGCTTAGCTGTCGACCGTCTCGTCGCTCCAGAATGCCTGCACCGCGCTCAGTTCCCGGGTGCGCTTGAACGGCGGCAGGCTCTGCCAGATGCGGCGGCCGTAACCCTTGGAAATGAGCCGCGGATCGCAGATCATCAGGACGCCGCGGTCGGTTTCGTCGCGGATCAGGCGGCCGGCGCCCTGCTTCAGGTTAATGATGGCCGCCGGCAGCTGGTGATGCATGAAACCGTTCATGCCCTTCGATTCCAGCGCATCTATGCGCGCCGCCAGCACCGGATCGTCCGGCGGCGAGAACGGCAGCTTGTCGATGATCACCAGCGACAGCGCCTCGCCGCGCACGTCGACGCCCTCCCAGAAACTCTGGCTGCCGATCAGCACGGCGTTGCCGGCGGCGCGGAAACGATCCAGCAGCTCGGTGCGCCCGGCCTCGCCCTGCACCATCAAGGGGAAATCCAGGTGGCGCGCTTCGAATTCGGCCCGCAGCCGCTCGGCCGCGCGGTTTACCGCCCGTATCGTGGTGCACAGCAGGAAGGCGCGGCCGCCGGAAGCTTCGATCACCGGCAGCGCGGCGTCGATGACGGCGTCGGTATAGTCCGGCGAATTGGGCTGCGGCAGGTTCTGCGGCACGTATAACAAGCCTTGCTCGCCATAATCGAAGGGACTGGGCCAGGACTGCGCCGGCTCGTCCCACAAGCCCATTTGCGAGGCGTAGTGCTGAAAATCGTTCTTCACCGCCAGCGTGGCCGAGGTGAAGATCCAGGAACGCGCCACGCCTTCGCGCTGCTTGTTGAAGATCGGCGCTATCGACAACGGCGTCTGGTGCAGCTGCAGGGAAGAAGAGAAGGCTTCCACCCACAACACGCTACCTTCGTCCTCCTCGGCGTCGGCGGCCTTGGTTTTCTTCGGCGGCTTGCCGCCGGCCGCGGCAGGCGCGCTGTTCCAGCCGTCCAGCTTGTAGCCCAGCTCGACCGCGCGGGTGCGGCACTGCTCGATGGTTTCGGCCCGTTCAGCCTGCTTTTCAAGTACGGCGATCATGCCGTGCAGCTGTGTCCGCAAGGTTTCCAGCGCCGGGAAGAATACGCTCGAGGCCGCAATCTGGTTGACCGCCAGCCGCACCACGTCCTGCGGAAAAGCCAGGCGCAGGTCGCGCGCAGCCTTTTCCACCGGCACCACCACTTGCCCCCAGTCGGCGCCGTCGCGCGCGTGCGACAGGCCTTCCGCCAGCACGTCGCGGCACAGTTCCAGGATCTGCGAAGTGGAGACGGTATTGCCGAAAAACAAAGTGGCGACTTCGGGCAGCTGGTGCGCTTCATCGAAGATGATGGTGTTGGCCGACGGCAGCAGTTCGGCGACGCCGGTATCCTTCAAGGCGACATCGGCAAAGAACAGATGGTGATTGACCACTACCACGTCGGCCTGCTGCGCTTCCTTGCGCGCCTTCATCACGAAGCAGTCCTGGTAATACTGGCACTCGGCGCCCATGCAGGTATCGCGGGTCGAGGTCACCAGGTTCCAGATCGGCGCGGTTTCCGGCACGCTGGACAGCTCGGCCTTGTCGCCGGACGACGTGGTTTTCATGAAACGGGAAATTTCGCGCAGGTAGCCGACATCCTCGCGCGACGTCATGCGGCCATTCTGCAGCGTGCGCTCCAGGTGGAAATGGCAGACGTAGTTGGCGCGCCCTTTCAGCAGCGCCACCGAGACCGGCGCGCTGAGCGCCCGGCGCACGGTCGGGATGTCGCGCAAGAACAGCTGGTCCTGCAGGTTCTTGGTGCCGGTCGAGACAATCACCTTGCCGCCCCACAGCAAGGCCGGCACCAGGTAGGCGAAGGTCTTGCCGGTGCCGGTGCCGGCTTCGGCGATCAGCGTGCGTTGCTGGGCGATGGCGTCGGCGATGGCCTTCGCCATTTCGGTCTGCGCCTGGCGCGGCCGGAAGCCGCCGACCGCCTGTCCAAGCGGGCCGGCGCCGGCGAACAGGCGGTCGATGTCGGCGTCATGCGCGCCGGCTGGCGCAGTAGCGGCTGCAGCGGCGACGCTTTCGGCGGCAAGGGGGGATGTATCTTCGGTCAAGGTAACTTACTTAAAGCTGAGGCTGGATGGTTATCCTACCAGCCATGGGGTGGGCTATCAGGCAGGGATGTCGGGAATTAATTGCATTCTTAACAGCGTGATCTGGTCTTTCAGTTGCAATTTGCGCTTTTTCAGGCGGCGCAATTGCAATTCTTCGTGCAAGACCTGGTTTGTCATGGTATGAATGGCCGCATCCAGGTCGCGATGTTCGACTTCAAGTTCTATAATGCGGCGCAGGATTTCTTCTCGATCGATCATGGTCATATTCTTGCGTTGGAAAATGTTAACATACGGAAACACGTTGAAAATCATTCCTGCGTATAATATTTCCCATCAACTTCATACTGCATTACTGTGAACGAATGGCGATTTAATGCCGGATCCAGAATTACCTAGAACAGGATGCAGTTTAATCTACCCAGACGAATGAGCCAATACAAGATCGAAGCCGGCACCGGCCAACACATCGGCGACCGCCAGGAACAACAGGACCGGACCGCATTATTCACCGCCCCCAAAGCACCGGGTTACATGATGGCAGTACTCGCCGACGGCATGGGCGGCCGCAGCGGCGGCGCACTGGCTGCCGAACAGGTGATCTGCACCGCCAAGCAGATCTTCGAAGGTTTCTCGCCGCTGATCGACAACGTCGAAACCATGCTGCAGAACATCGCGCTGGAGACCCACACCGTCATCAAGCTGAGCGGCTTCTCCAACGACAAGGATCCGCACACCACCATGGTGATCCTGGTGCTGTCGCCGGACGGCACGGCTACCTGGGGCCATGTCGGCGATTCGCGCCTGTACCGCTTCGACGGCCCCAATTTCGCTGAACACACCATCGATCATTCCTACGTCGAGAAACTGGTGAGCGAAGGCAAGCTGTCGCGCAGCGAGGCGAAATCGCACAACCTCTCCAACATCCTGCTCAACGCGCTGGGGTCGAGCACCGACACGCCCACGGTCAGCATCAGCCGCTACAGCGGCCTCAAGGCCGGCGATGCTTTCCTGCTGTGCTCGGATGGGCTTTGGCACTACTTTACGGAAGATGAACTGGGTGCGGCCATCGCCATGAACAAGCCGCGCGATGCGGCTGAAATGCTGATCACCAAGACCCGCAAGCGCGCCGAAGGCCACGCCGCCGACAATTGCACTTTTGCGATCGTCAAGCTGGTGGCGCTGCCCAAGGAAGCGCAAAACTACACCGTCAAGAAGATGCGCCGCGCGGTGTAAGCCGCACGGCTGGCCGGGACTACGGAGCGGAAGCCGACGGCGCTGCAGGTACTGGCGCCGGTGGTGCTGCCGCGGGTGCGGCGGCCGCCTTCTTGGCGGCCAGGTCCTTGGCCTTGGCGGCCTTGTTGTCGGCAACTTCCTTCTGGCGCGCTGCCGAATCCTTTGCCTTTTTCTCGAAAGCGGCAACGTTCGCGGCCCGCTCCGACGCCTTCGCAGCCTCGTCCTGCCGCGCCTTTTGCAGTTTGGCGTTATGCTCGGCCACCCGCTTGTCGGCTTCGCCCATATGCTTGCGGGTATTGGCGGCGACTTCCTTATCCTTGGCCGCGCCTTGCTTGACCTTTTCCGCGTTGCTCGCTTCTTTTACCTGCTGATCCTGGGCTTTCTGCGCTGCTTCGGCCGGTTGCGCGGCATCGTGCACTTCCAGCGCCTTGTCGCGCTCGTCGGCCCGGTCCTTGCGCAAGAATGCGTTGGCGGCGATGTCGATCGGACGGATGGCCTTCATAGCCAGGCGCCGCTGCTCCTTGGCGATGTCGAGGCAGTGGTTGACAAAGAATTTCTGATAGCAGGCCCGGCGCTGTTCCAGGTCGCGCGCCTCGACTTCGGCCTTGGCGTCGGCGACATCGGCCAGCGCCCGGTTCGCCGTTTCCACCGAAGTCAGCGTTGCCAGCGGATAGCGCGCGGTCAGCTCGGCGGCCGGCTGGTCTACCGGCTTGAGTTCGATGTCTGCGGCCAGGACAGCAGGGCTGGCGGACAACGCCAGCAGCAGCGCGGCCATACCCAGCAAGAGCGGGCGCTGGCGACGCGCGGGCATCGGCGTCGATGGTAAAGGGGCCAGGATCAAAGAGGCAAATTCCACGTAAACCTATCCATTTCTATACGTTATTTTCAAACAGCTTTGCACGCACGATTTATACAATAGAGTCGGCCTCGGAACGCCGTTCGCTATCCATGTACTCGCGCGACTGCATCTCCATGATACGCGACACGGTGCGGTGGAACTCGTTGGCCAGCATGCCTTGCGTGTACAGCTGGTCCGGCTCTACCGCGGCCGACATGATCAGCTTGATCTTGTGATCATAGAACACATCGATCAGCCAGGTAAACCGGCGCGCCTCGGACGACATCGCCGCCGACATCTGCGGAATACCGGACAATATCACCGTATGGAAGCGGCTGGCAATTTCGAGGTAATCGTTTTGCGAACGCGGGCCGCCGCACAAGGTGCTGAAATCGAACCAGATGACGCCGCCGGCCCGGCGCAGGGCCTTGATTTTACGCGCCTCGATATCGACTATCGGATCTTCGTCGGCCGTCTCGGCAACGCCGGCAAACGCATGGCGCAGGGCGCGGTCGGTATCGGCGTTGAGCGGCGAATGGTAACTCTCTACCTGCTCCAGGGCGCGCTTGCGGTAATCGATGCCGGCATCGATATTCATCACGTCCAGGTTGTCTTGCAGCAGCTTGATGGTGGGCAGCATGCGATCGCGGTGCAAGCCGTCGGGATACAGCGTGCTGGGTTCGTAGTTCGAGGTCATCACGAATGACACGCCGTTGTCGAACAAGGCTTTCAGCAGGTTGTAGAGAATCATGGCGTCAGCGATGTCGGACACGTGGAATTCATCAAAACAGATCAGCCGGTATTTCCTGGCGACCCGCTTCGCCACTTCGTCGAGGGGATCGGCGACGCCCTTGAGTTCGTCCAGCTGGCGGTGCACGGCGCGCATGAATTCATGGAAATGCAGGCGCGTCTTGCGCACCACCGGCACCACCGAATAAAAGCTGTCCATCAAGAACGACTTGCCGCGCCCCACCCCGCCCCACATGTACACGCCGCGCGGCAGGTCCGGCCGCAGGATCAGACGCTTGAAGGAATTGGAACGCTGCGCCTTGTACTCGACCCATTCGTCGTAGGCTCGCTGCAGGCGATCGACCGCGCGCCGTTGCGCCTCGTCCGCCTGGAAACCTCGTTGCGTCAGTGCCTGTTCGTAAAACTCTAAGACGTTCATTGTATTTTCAATTCTTGACGAAAAGCCAAAACCGGTCCGCCTGCTTCACCGATTGGCAAAAAGCAACCATGTTTTTTGATTAAGACGCTAAAAATAAAAATGGGCGAGCTTTCGCTCACCCACATCAAACCAGGCAGTACATCCAGCAACTATGACCGCCCCATCTCTACCTGTACCCGGCTGGGGTAGGCTTTTTCCTTGCCGCCGAAACTGAGCGGCAGGTTGGCCCCCAAACCAAGGCCGACCGCGCCTATGCCGCCGCTGCCGCCGGTGGCGCCGATGCCGATGCTGGGCGAGTTGAGCCCGGGCGGAGCCCGATACACCACTTCAGAAGTACGGTAGCCGGGCATGTTGCAGACCACATGCAGATCGCCGTCGGCTTCGACAATCAGGACATTGCCAGGGGTGACCACATTCCAGCGGCTGCTGTCGGTTTTGACCACGCAACGCGCGCCAGCCAGCTGCTGGCTGTCGGAGATCGCCTCGATCTGCACGCGGCCGTTATCCGACGCTGTGGTCGCGCAGCCGGACAATGCAACGCCTAACGACAGTATCAGATAACGCATGTGCTTCTCCCTTAGAAATTCAGGGACCGTTTGTCGACCGCCAGCGCCGCTTCCTTGGTCGCTTCCGACAAGGACGGGTGCGCGTGGCAGATACGGGCGATGTCTTCCGCAGATGCGCGGAATTCCATCGCCACCACGGCTTCTGAAATCAATTCCGATGCCATTGGACCAACAATGTGGACACCCAGGATTTCGTCAGTCTTGGCGTCCGCCAGGAACTTGACCATGCCCGAGGTATCACCCAAGGCGCGTGCCCGGCCATTAGCCAGGAACGGGAAAGTACCCGCCTTGTATGCTACTCCATCTGCCTTCAGTTGTTGTTCTGTCTTGCCGACCCAAGCGATTTCCGGCGAAGTGTAGATCACCCAAGGAATCGTATTGAAGTTCACATGACCATGCTGTCCGGCAATACGCTCGGCAACCGCCACGCCTTCTTCCTCAGCCTTGTGCGCCAGCATCGGGCCGCGCACCACATCGCCCACCGCCCAGACGTTCGGCAGGTTGGTCTTGCAATCGCCGTCGACGGCGATGAAACCGCGCTCGTCCAGCTGCAGGCCGACGCCTTCGGCATTGAGGCCGATGGTGTTAGGGGTACGGCCGATCGATACGATCAGCTTGTCGTACACCGCTTTTTGCGCTGCGCCGGTGGCGTCGACATATTCCACCGTGACATCGTTCTTGCCAGTCGTGATGGCGCCGATCTTGACGCCCAGGCTGACCTTCAAGCCTTGCTTGGTGAACAGCTTGCCGGCTTCCTTGGCGATCTGTTCGTCCACTGCGCCGAGGAAAGTCGGCAGTGCTTCCAGGACGCTGACTTCCGCACCGAGGCGACGCCAGACGCTACCCATTTCAAGGCCGATCACGCCTGCACCGATAACACCCAGTTTAGCCGGAACCGCGTCAATTGCCAGTGCGCCGGCGTTGGACAGGATCAGTTTTTCGTCGAACGGCGTGCCTGGCAAGGCGCGGGCGTTGGAGCCGGTAGCCACGATGACATGCTTGGCGGTAATGGTTTCTTCGGCAGCGCCGGCAACCTTGATTTCATACGCGCCGGCATCGCCTTTGACGAACGAGCCGCGGCCATGGAAAAAGGTAACCTTGTTCTTCTTGAACAGGTACAGGATACCTTCGTTGTTCTGCTTGACTACGCTATCCTTGCGCGCCAGCATCTGCCCCAGGTTCAGCCCCAGGCCCTTGACTTCGATGCCGTGGTCGGCGAACGCATGGCCGGCGTGTTCATAATGCTCGGACGATTGCAGCAATGCCTTGGATGGAATGCAGCCTACGTTGGTGCAGGTGCCGCCCGGCGCAGGGCCGTTCTTGGCGTTTTTCCATTCATCGATACAGGCAGTATTGAAGCCCAGCTGCGCGGCGCGGATTGCTGCGATATAGCCGCCGGGACCGCCACCGATCACAACGACATCAAATTGTTTGCTCATTTCCATCCTTCGAATTATTGTCTTGCCAACTCATGACCCATATGCCGTCAACTCGGGCAGCCGGCTTGCGGCTCGGGCAAGAATCACAGCGGCAAGGCGCTCATCATTTATATAGCCACCTAAGCGACGCGCCCTGCTCCATTTTTCCCTCGGAAAACAGGAGTCAGGGCGCTCTCGCGGGGCCAGACTTGATGCTTACAGGTCCAGCAACAGGCGGGCTGGATCTTCCAGCGCTTCTTTCATCGCCACCAGCGCCAGCACGGCTTCACGACCATCGATGATGCGGTGATCATAAGACATTGCCAGGTAGTTCATCGGACGGATCACGATCTGGCCGTTTTCAACCACCGCGCGGTCCTTGGTCGCATGCACGCCGAGGATTGCCGATTGCGGCGGGTTGATGATCGGCGTCGACAGCATCGAACCGAAAGTGCCGCCGTTCGAGATCGAGAAAGTACCGCCGGTCAGGTCGTCCAGCGTCAGCTTGCCGTCCTTGGCCTTGGCGCCGAATTCGCCGATTTTCTTTTCGATGTCGGCGATCGACATCTGGTCGGCGTCACGCAACACCGGCACTACCAGGCCGCGCGGCGAACCGACTGCGATGCCGATATCGAAATAGCCGTGATAGACGATATCGTTGCCGTCCACCGATGCATTGACGATCGGGTATTTCTTCAGCGCCGCTACCGCAGCCTTGACGAAGAACGACATGAAACCCAGCTTGACGCCGTGTTCCTTTTCGAACTTGTCCTTGTACTTGGTACGCAGGTCCATGACCGGCTGCATGTTGACTTCATTGAATGTCGTCAGGATGGCGTTGGTCGATTGCGATTGCACCAGGCGCTCGGCGATGCGTGCGCGCAGGCGGCTCATCGGCACGCGCTCTTCCGGACGGTCGTCCAGGTTGGCCTTGGTCGGCGCTGCGACTTGCTGCAGGGCCGGCTTGGCGGCTACCGGCGCCAAAGGCGCTGGTGTCGGCGCTGCCTTGTTGGCAATCGCACTCAGAGCGTCGCCCTTGGTAACGCGGCCATCTTTGCCGCTGCCGTCGATTTGCGCGGCCGACAGATTGTTTTCCGCCAGCAGTTTCGCCGCGGCAGGCATCGCGATGCCCGCTGCCGATTGCGATGCCGCCGGAGCAGCTGCGGCAACCGACGCTGCGGCTACCGGAGCAGCCGCGGCAGGCGCTGCTGCCGGAGCGGCAACTGCGCCAGCAGTTGCTTCGGTGTCGATCACAGCAATCACTTCGTCGGCGACCACGGTGCTGCCGTCAGCCTTGATCAGCTGTACGATCACGCCAGCGGCAGGCGCCGGCAATTCGAGCACAACCTTGTCTGTTTCGATATCGATCAGGTTTTCATCGCGCGCAACTGCGTCGCCGATTTTTTTATGCCATGTCAACAGGGTCGCTTCGGCGACGGATTCCGACAGCTGCGGAACTTTTACTTCTAGAAGAGCCATTTAATTCTCCGATATTGGGGTGTGCGTCGGGCGCGCCGTGCATGGCGCGCCCAGTCATCAATTATTTTGTAAGAACAAAGCCTTTGAGCTTGGAAAATGCTGTATCCAGCAATGCTTTTTGCTGCGCATAGTGCTTGTCGTAGTAACCGACAGCTGGCGATGCGCTGGCTGGACGACCTGCATAGGCAAGCTTCTGGCCTTCGTCCAGGTTTTCAAAAATATTGTGCTGGATCTGCAGCCATGCGCCCTGGTTCTGCGGCTCGTCCTGGGCCCATACCAGCTCGTTGAAGTTCGGGAACTGCTTCAACTCGGCGGCAAACGCCTTGTGCGGGAATGGATACAGCTGTTCCAGGCGGATGATCGCGACGTCGGTCTGGCCGCGTTCCTTGCGTGCGTTGACCAGGTCGTAATACACCTTGCCGGAACAGGCGATGACGCGCTTGACCTTTTTAGGATCGATCTTGTCGTCGACTTCGCCGATGACGGTCTGGAAGCTGCCCTTGGTGAAGTCGGACAACGGCGAACCGGCATCCTTGTTACGCAGCAGCGACTTCGGCGTCATGATCACCAGCGGCTTGCGGAACAGGCGGATCATCTGGCGGCGCAGCAGGTGGAAAATCTGCGCGGCGGTAGTCGGCTGCACCACTTGCATGTTGTTGTCAGCGCACAGCTGCAGGTAACGTTCCAGGCGTGCCGACGAGTGTTCCGGACCCTGGCCTTCGTAACCGTGCGGCAGCATCATAACCAGGCCGGAAGCACGGCCCCACTTCACTTCGCCGGAGCTGATGAACTGGTCGATCACGACTTGCGCGCCGTTGGCGAAGTCGCCGAATTGCGCTTCCCAGATCGTCAGCGTGTTTGGCTCCGCGGTGGAATAACCGTATTCGAAACCGAGCACCGCTTCTTCCGACAGGACCGAGTCGATCACCTTGAACGGCGCCTGCTGGTCGGAGATGTTTTGCAGCGGAATATAGCTGCCGGCATCCCAGCGCTCGCGGTTCTGATCATGCAGCACGGCATGGCGGTGGACGAACGTGCCGCGGCCTGCGTCCTGGCCGGTCAGGCGGATCGCATAACCCGACGATACCAGCGACGCGTAAGCCAGGTGCTCGCCCATGCCCCAGTCGAGGTTGAGTTCGCCGCGGCCCATGGCGGCGCGGTCGTTCAGCACTTTTTCAACCAGCGCATGGACCTTGAAGTTTTCCGGCACGGTAGTGATGCGTGCGGCCAGGCGCTTCAGTTCGGTCACCGGCACCGAAGTGTCGGCGGCGTCGGTCCACTTGCGGTTCAGGAACGGCAGCCAGTCGACCGCGTATTTGCTCTTGAAGTTGGTGATAACCGGATCGATGGTGTGCTTGCCTGCATCCATCGCATCGCGGAAGGCCTTGACCATGGCTTCGCCATCGTCGGCGCCGATCGTGCCTTGCGCCACCAGCTTGTCCGCATACAGCTTGCGGGTGCCTGGATGCTGGCCGATCTTCTTGTACATCAGCGGCTGGGTCAGCGCCGGCGTATCTTGCTCGTTGTGGCCCAGTTTGCGGAAGCAGATGATATCGACCACGATATCTTTCTTGAACTCGATACGGTAGTCGAGCGCGATCTGGGTCGCGTACACCACCGCTTCAGGATCGTCGCCGTTGACGTGCAGCACCGGCGCTTCGATCATCTTGACCACGTCCGAGCAGTACAGCGTGGAGCGCGAATCGCGCGGATCGGAAGTCGTGAAGCCGATCTGGTTGTTGATCACGATATGCACCGTGCCGCCTGTGCCGTAGCCGCGTGTCTGCGCCAGGTTCAGGGTTTCCATCACGACGCCCTGGCCGGCAAATGCCGCATCGCCGTGCACCAGGATCGGCAGCACTTGCGAACCGTCGGCATCGCCGCGGCGTTCCATGCGGGCCTTGACCGAACCTTCGACCACCGGGTTGACGATTTCCAGGTGCGACGGGTTGAACGCCAGCGACAGATGCACCGGGCCGCCCGGGCTGGTGATGTCGGACGAGAAACCTTGGTGATACTTGACGTCGCCGGCCGGCAGGTCGTCGGCGTGCTTGCCTTCGAATTCGGCGAACAGTTCCTGCGGCATCTTGCCCAGGGTGTTGACCAGCACGTTCAGGCGGCCGCGGTGGGCCATGCCGATCACGATTTCCTGGATGCCCTTTTCGCCGGCGCGCTGGATGGTTTCATCCAGCGAGACGATAAAGCTTTCGCCGCCTTCCAGCGAGAAACGCTTCTGGCCGACATAACGGGTATGCAGGTAGCGTTCCAGGCCTTCGGCCGCGGTCAGGCGGTCGAGGATGTGCTTCTTCTTCTCGGCGGTGAATACCGGCGCCGAACGGGTCGACTCCAGGCGCTCTTGCATCCAGCGCTTTTCAGTCGGATCGCTGATGTACATGTATTCGGTACCGATCGAACGGCAATACGTGTCGCGCAGCGAATTGAGCAGGTCGCGCAGCGTAGCGGTTTCGGTGCCGAAGTAGGTGTTGCTGATGTTGAACACGATGTCCATGTCGGCATCGGTGAAACCGTAGAAGCTTGGTTCCAGTTCAGGCAGCGCGGAACGTTCCTGGCGTTGCAGCGGGTCCAGGTTGGCCCAGCGTGAACCGAGGTAACGATAGGCAGCGATCAATTGCGTTGCGGCAACGCGCTTGCGACCCATTTCAGCGTCGGCTGAAGCGGAGATGGTGCGGATAGGACCGTGCTTGGCGCGCTCGGCAAACGAGGCGATGACGGAAGCGTGGCCTACGTCTGGCTTGTCGGTGCCGTCGACGGCGGGCACGTGCTGCATGGCGTCGAAATAAGCACGCCAGTTGTCGGCGACTGAACCGGGATTGTCGAGGTATGACTCGTACAGCTCTTCAATGTACGGTGCATTACCTCCGAAGAGATAAGAATTAGAGCGGTATTGTTGCATCATCTTGCTCACCTTTCTTCGCGTTTCGCGAGATTAGCGGGTTAACATAACCTTCCGCGACACGGCCTGACCGGTTAGCGGATTGCACATCAAGTTGTGGGGAAGGGCTCTATTGCTGTGTTCTTTGCTGCCAACTGCTTTTTTTCTAAATTCGGGTGCTGCCTGCCCTTCAAAACACGTTTACCACGTGCCTTTTACTGCCTTTTGCCACCGTTTCTCACAGCTTCCGGCCGCATGACGCGGCACAGAACAGGAGCATAGCATAACCTGCACAAACGCAAACAGCGAATCCTGGGATTCGCTGTTTTTGTGTTGCTATTGCCTGCTCACGCCCGGTTTAGCCGCGTTTTTCGATCGGCGGCACGTCGCGGGTCTGCGAACCGACGAACAGCTGGCGCGGACGGCCGATTTTCTGTTCCGGATCGGAAATCATTTCATTCCATTGCGCGATCCAGCCTACGGTGCGCGCCATGGCGAAGATGCCGGTGAACAGCGAGGTCGGGATGCCCAGCGCCGACTGCACGATGCCGGAGTAGAAATCGACGTTTGGATACAGCTTGCGGGAAACGAAGTATTCGTCTTCCAGCGCGACTTTTTCCAGGGCCATCGCCAGCTTGAACAGCGGGTCGTCATGCAGGCCCAGTTCGTTCAGCACTTCGTAGCAGGTTTCACGCATCAGCTTGGCGCGCGGGTCGAAATTCTTGTAGACGCGGTGACCGAAGCCCATCAGCTTGACGCCGGAATTCTTGTCTTTCACCTTGGCGATGAACTCAGGAATTTTGTCGACCGAACCGATTTCCTTCAGCATGTTCAGTGCCGCTTCGTTGGCGCCGCCGTGGGCAGGGCCCCACAGGCAGGCGATGCCGGCAGCGATACAGGCGAACGGATTGGCGCCGCTGGAACCGGCCAGGCGCACGGTCGAAGTCGATGCATTCTGCTCGTGATCGGCGTGCAGGGTCAGGATACGGTCCAGCGCGCGCACCAGCACGTCGTTGACCTTGTACTCTTCGCACGGAGTCGAGAACATCATGTGCATGAAGTTGGCGCTGTACGACAGTTCGTTGCGCGGGTAGACGAAAGGCTGGCCGACGTTGTACTTGTAGGCCATGGCGACCAGCGTCGGCAGCTTGGCGATCAGGCGGATGGCCGATACTTCGCGGTGGCGCGGATCGGTGATGTCCAGCGAGTCATGGTAGAACGACGACAAGGCGCCGACGGTGCCGACCAGCACGGCCATCGGATGCGCATCGCGGCGGAAACCGCGGAAGAAGAATTGCATCTGTTCGTGCACCATGGTGTGCTGGGTCACGGTAGCGTCGAATTTCGCCTTTTCAGCCGCAGTCGGCAACTCGCCGTTCAGCAGCAGGTAGCAGGTTTCCAGGAAGTCGCAATTGACCGCCAGCTGCTCGATCGGGTAGCCGCGGTACAGCAGTTCGCCCTTGTCGCCGTCGATGTAGGTGATCGACGAATTGCACGCCGCGGTCGACATAAAACCCGGGTCGTAAGTGAATTTGCCGGTAGCGCCGTACAGCTTGCGGATATCGATGACTTCGGGGCCGACGGTGCCCTTGTAAATAGGAAATTCTACGGATGGACTGCCATCGGAAAACGATAGCGTGGCTTTTGTATCAGCGGTGGTCATGGCTCTTCCCTCAATCAAAAGGTGACTCTAAATCAAAAAAACAAAAGACGCGGCTGCAAGCTCGTCACCCTCTTCCGCGGCCGTCGCCGCCGGCGGAGATACAGGCTTAAGCAGTGCGTATTCTGGCTAACAGGGCATGCACTTGCGGCAAATCCAGCAAGCCGTCCGGTTCTTTACGGACCAGCAGCAAATCCATTAGTTCGTTGTCGGACAACTCCATCAGGCGCGTAAAGGCGTCGACATCGTCGTCCGTCATGCTGGTTTCGTTTGCATCCAGGAAACGCGTGAGTATCAGGTCGTTTTCAAGCAGGCCGCGTCGCGCACGCCAGCGCAGGCGGGCTCGGTTGGCAGGATCGGCTTGATGGATGATGGACATGGAACCCACTTATTCTATTTGATATCGCCATTCGGCGCTTTCGACGAACAGTTCTAAAACTGCCGCAGCGACAAGGGCGGGAAGACTCGGGAGTCTCGCCGCCCTGCTTACTCTCTTTTATACCGCGCGACGGACCATCAACTCTTTGATCTTGCCGATCGCTGCGTTAGGGTTCAGGCCCTTCGGACAGACATCCACGCAGTTCATGATCGAACGGCAGCGGAACAGGCGATACGGATCTTCCAGGTTGTCCAGGCGCGCGCCGGTGGCTTCGTCGCGGCTGTCGGCGATGAAGCGGTAGGCTTGCAGCAAGCCGGCCGGGCCGACGAACTTGTCCGGGTTCCACCAGAACGACGGGCAGGAAGTCGAGCAGCATGCGCACAGGATGCACTCGTACAGGCCATCCAGCTCTTCGCGCTGTTCAGGCGATTGCAGGCGCTCTTTTTCCGGCGGGATGTTGTCGTTGATCAGGAACGGCTTGATCGATTCGTACTGCTTGAAGAACTGCGTCATGTCGACGATCAGGTCGCGGATCACCGGCAGGCCAGGCAGCGGCTTGAGGATGATCGGCTCGGTCAGTTCGTTCAGGTTGGTGGTGCAGGCCAGGCCGTTCTTGCCGTTGATGTTCATGGCGTCGGAACCGCACACGCCTTCGCGGCAGGAGCGGCGCAGCGCCAGCGAATCGTCGACGTCGGCCTTGATGCGCTGCAAGGCATCCAGCAGCATCTTGTCGGTCGGCAGCAGTTCTACCGTCAGGTCCTGCATGTAAGGCTTGGCGTCCTTATCGGGATCGTAGCGATAGATTTTGAATTTCAAAGTACGTGATGACATGGCTATACCTTTTATTTAAATGTCGGATCTGGGTCATTCACCGTTTTGTAAGCTTTTGACACCACCCAACAAATACTTTTCTTTGCAACTTACACATTTTATCTAGTCAGTTGAGGACAGAGTAATTCGCCACGCTGCGGTGGCTCTTAAACTCTGTCCCGCAATTGCTTAGAAAGTGCGTGGCTTTGGCTTGAACGTATCAACTGTCAGCGGTTTGGTGATCACTGGCTTGTAGTCGAGACGATTACCTTCGGAGTACCACAAGGTATGCTTCATCCAGTTTTCGTCATCACGCTTTTCATAATCGCGATGCGCGTGAGCGCCGCGCGATTCCTTGCGGGCTGCAGCGGAAGTGATGGTGGCCTTGGCGGTTTCGATCAGGTTGTCCAGTTCCAGCGCCTCGACACGCGCGGTGTTGAAGACCTTGGACTTGTCCTTGAACGAAACATGCTTGCGCCGCTCGTCGAGCACCATGATTTCCTTGTAGCCTTGCTGCAGCAGCTCGTCGGTACGGAACACGCCGCAATAGTGCTGCATGGTCTTGCGGATATCGCCGGCCACATCCTGCACACGCTCGGAGCCGGTGCTGGTTTCCAGTTTGGCCAGGCGCGCCAGGGCGACGTCGGCCGCATCTGCCGGCAGCGGCTTGTTGCTGCGCTCCCTGAGCTTGCTGTCGACAATGTGATTGCCGGCCGCGCGGCCGAACACCACCAGGTCCAGCAGCGAGTTGGTGCCCAGGCGGTTGGCGCCGTGCACCGAGACGCAGGCGCACTCGCCGATGGCGTACAAACCGTTGACCACCGCGTTCGGAACACCGTTCTTCGGCACCACCACCTGGCCATACACATTGGTCGGGATGCCGCCCATCTGATAGTGGATGGTAGGCACGACCGGGATCGGCTCTTTCAATGCATCGACGTTGGCGAACTTGTGGCCGATTTCCAGGATCGACGGCAGGCGCTTCATGATGGTTTCGGCGCCGATGTGGCGCAGGTCCAGCATCACGTGGTCCTTGTGCGGACCGCAGCCGCGGCCTTCCTTGATTTCCTGGTCCATCGAACGCGACACGAAGTCGCGCGGCGCCAGGTCTTTCAGGGTAGGCGCATAACGCTCCATGAAACGCTCGCCGTTGGCGTTGATCAGGATGCCGCCTTCGCCGCGCACGCCTTCGGTGATCAGCACGCCCGCGCCGGCCACGCCGGTCGGGTGGAACTGCCAGAACTCCATGTCTTCCAGCGGCAGGCCGGCGCGTGCCGCCATGCCCATGCCGTCGCCGGTATTGATGAAGGCATTGGTGGAAGCCGCCCAGATCCGTCCTGCGCCGCCGGTAGCCATGACCGTGGTCTTGGCTTCCAGGATCATGACATCGCCGGTTTCCATTTCAAGCGCCACGACGCCGATGACGTCGCCTTCCGCGTCGCGCACCAGGTCGATCGCCATCCACTCGACGAAAAAGTGAGTCTTGGCGCGCACGTTGCGCTGGTACAGCGTGTGCAGCAGCGCATGGCCGGTGCGGTCGGCAGCGGCGCAGGCGCGCGCTACCGGCTTTTCGCCGAAGTTGGCCGAGTGGCCGCCGAACGGACGCTGGTAAATGGTGCCGTCGGCGTTGCGGTCGAACGGCATGCCGAAGTGCTCCAGCTCATACACAGCCTTTGGCGCCTCACGGCACATGAACTCGATCGCATCCTGGTCGCCCAGGTAATCGGAGCCCTTGACGGTGTCGAACATGTGCCAGTACCAGCTGTCCTCGGACATGTTGCCGAGCGAGGCGCCGATGCCGCCCTGCGCCGCAACGGTATGCGAACGGGTAGGAAACACCTTCGACAAGACCGCAACATTCAAACCAGCTTCCGCCAACTGCAGCGAAGCACGCATGCCGGAACCACCGGCTCCAACGATTACCGCATCAAAGCGGCGTGTAGGAATTGTGGATTTAATAGCTGCCACGATTACACTCTCCACAAAATCTGCGCCGCCCATCCGGCACAACCGACCAACCACAGGATTGTGGCAACTTGCAAGACCAGGCGCACGGCGACCGGCTTGACGTAATCCATCCAGACATCACGCACGCCGATCCATGCATGGAAAAACAGGGCCATCAGCGTCACGAAGGTCGCGAGCTTGAACCACTGGTGCGAAAACAGGCCGGCCCAGCCTTCATAACTGAAGTTGCTGGCGGTCAGGAAAGAAATCAGCAGGATGACGGTATAAATCGCCATGACGATGGCGGTGACGCGTTGCGCCAGCCAGTCGCGCAAACCGTAATGCGCGCCTACTACCAGGCGCTTAGCACCAATATTCGCGCCAATATTGTTATCAGCCATCAGAATGCTCCAAACAGTTTCAATGCGACGATCAGCGCCAGCGGCACGCTGACGACCAGGACACCGGCGGCCGACTTGCGGGCGCTGTCCTTGTCCAGGCCGATGTGGTTATCCATGACGAGGTGGCGGATGCCGGCGCAGAAGTGGTGAAGGTAAGCCCAGGACAGGGCCAGGATGACAAGCTTTACGAACCAGTTCGACGTAAAGCCTTTGAAGTATTCGAAAGAACTTTCAGATACCAGGCTTTTATCCAGCAGGAACAGGATAAAAGGCAAGAGCAAAAACATCAACAAGCCACTAATGCGATGCAAAATCGAAATAATGCCTGCCAGCGGCAAGCGGTAACCGACAATTTGAGTAATGTTTATATTACGAAACTGTGGCCGATTGGGTTTCGCGGCTTCAGACATGACAGGGTTCTCCTCAGTTTAAAAATTTGCGACAAAAGCGCAATCCCGCAATTTTCGCCGATTTTTGTGCAGCACACCAATAGTTATTATTCAATATTGCGAATAATCACCGGCGCTCATTCTGGTGTTTTGCCATTTTGCCACCAGTCGTCGGTATCGACAGGCAACAGGCGCGCCTACCCTGCTCAGATCAACTCAGCTCGTTCTGATAGTGATGACGATTGGTTACATACAAGCCGCGCCGCACTTCCACCGGCTTGTCGCCATAAGTGAAAGACACGCGCTCCACGCACAACAAAGGCGACGACTTTTCCACCGCCAGCAACTGCGCCGCATCGGCGTCGGCGCTGGCGGCGCGGATCTGCTCGGTGGCGCGGATCATGCGCGTGCCGAATTCGGTTTCAAACAGGCCGTACATCGGCCCCTTGTATTCCACCAGCCGCTCCAGCGTCAAGGCCTTGAACAGCGCGCCCGGCAGCCACAGTTCTTCAAGTATGGTCGGCACGCCGTCGAACGCCATGACGCGCTTGACATACACCACCGAGTCGCCCGACTTCATGCCGAGCAGGCGCGCGATCTCCGCCGGCGCGCGCAGGCGCTTCAGTTCGATCACTTTTTTATCGGTAACTTGCGGCTGGTCGTTGTCCGGCATCAGGCGCAGGAAACGGAACTGCGAACGCGCTTCATGATGGGTGGCGACAAACGTGCCCTTGCCCTGGCGCCGCACCAGCAGGTTTTCCGCGGCCAGCTCGTCGATCGCCTTGCGCACCGTGCCCTGGCTGACCTTGAAACGGTTGCCGAGCTCGACTTCGCTGGGGATCAGCTCGCCCGGCTTCCACTCGCCGGATTGCAGGCGCTGCATGATCAGCGCCTTGATCTGCTGGTAGAGGGGACTGAAGGTCGGGGACGATGCTGCGGGAGATGCAGGACCAGCAGCGCTCTGGCCGGCGGGGTCACTGCTCACATTGGGCGGGATGGAACTCATAAGCTCAGATTTCACCATAAAACACCCATTGTCGTCCAGCAAAAAATACGCAATGATATGTCTTATATAAGACATAAGATATTGATTGACATACCATGTTGCCAGGCCTAAACTCGCGGGCATAAGCACTACCTGACGGCTGCCGTCGCGTTGATACAGAGCTACATGCCAGAGATGCAAGCTGCAGATTGCCGACTCCCTGTCCAAGCGAAACAAACTGACGCACGCGGCTTTCGCCGGTATCATTAGAGGCTGCGTAGCTAAGTCACAGCTTCCGTTTACAAGGATTTTTGTTATTTGACCGTTCCGTTTGAACGGTTAGGGACAGAGTAATTCGCCACGCTTCGGTGGCACTTGAACTCTATCCCGCAAATATTTTTAACACCTCTCTGGAGATTCAACATGGCTAAGTCCCCAATGCGCGTTGCCGTTACAGGCGCCGCTGGTCAAATCGGTTATTCCCTGCTGTTCCGCATCGCCAACGGCGACCTGCTCGGCAAAGACCAGCCGGTCATCCTGCAACTGCTGGAAATCCCTGACGAAAAAGCACAGAAAGCGCTGAAGGGCGTGATCATGGAAGTCGACGATTGCGCTTTCCCGCTGCTCGCCGGCATCACCGCCCACAGCGATCCGCTGACCGCATTCAAGGATGTCGACGTCGCCCTGCTGGTCGGCGCCCGTCCGCGCGGCCCAGGCATGGAACGCAAGGACCTGCTGGAAGCCAACGCCCAGATCTTCACGGTGCAAGGCAAGGCGCTGGACGCCGTTGCTTCGCGCAACGTCAAGGTGCTGGTGGTCGGTAATCCGGCCAACACCAACGCCTACATCGCCATGAAATCGGCGCCTAACCTGCCGGCCAAGAACTTCACCGCGATGCTGCGCCTGGACCACAACCGCGCCCTGTCGCAAGTCGCAGCCAAGATCGGCAAGCCGGTCGCCAGCATCGAAAAGCTGTTCGTCTGGGGCAACCACTCGCCAACCATGTACGCCGACTACCGCTACGCGACAGCCGACGGCGCATCGGTCAAGGACCTGATCAACGACCAGGTCTGGAACAAGGATGTATTCCTGCCGACAGTCGGCAAGCGCGGCGCGGCGATCATCGAAGCGCGCGGCCTGTCGTCGGCAGCGTCGGCCGCCAACGCCGCCATCGACCACGTCCGCGACTGGGTGCTCGGCACCAACGGCAAGTGGACCACCATGGGCGTGCCATCGGACGGTTCCTACGGCATTCCTGAAGGCACCATGTTCGGTTTCCCTGTCACCACGGAAAATGGCGAATACAAGATCGTCCAGGGCCTGGAAATCGACGCCTTCTCGCAAGAGCGCATCAACATCACGCTGAAAGAACTGCAAGAAGAGCGTGACGGCGTGAAACACCTGGTCGGCTAATCCCCCCAGACAGCTACACCCGCAGCACCTGCATGGCAACACAGCCATTGCCATGCAGCGCTTGAATACAGAATTTAGAATTCCTTACCGCCACACCCAACAAAAAGTCGCAATGCATCCTACCCAGGTCTTATTCCTAGGCAAGCAGCAGCCGGTTTCGCTACCGGTCTGCGATCATTACGCCGGCGCTGAAAAGCTCATGCGTAAGTCGGTCGCCCTGCAGCAGGAGCTGGGTCCGGTATTCGACATCACACTCGACTGCGAAGACGGCGCCAGCGCCGGCAACGAAGCCGCACATGCGCAACTGGTGGCCGCCGTGATCGCCGGCGCCGACAACCGTTTTGAGCGCATCGGCGCGCGCGTGCACGATAGCGGCAGCGCTTTTTTCGAGCAGGACGTAGAGATCATCTGCAAGGGCGCGGCGCGCCGGCTGGCTTACCTGATGCTGCCCAAGGCCGAGAGCCTGGCCGAAGTCAGCGCCGCCATCGCCCTGATAGAGCACCACAGCAGCCAGGCCGGACGGCAGGCGCTGCCGGTCCATGTCTTGATAGAAACCCACGGCGCCCTGGCCGACGTGTTCGCTATCGCCGCCCTGCCCCAGGTACAGTCGCTGTCGTTCGGCATCATGGATTTCGTTTCGGCGCATTACGGCGCCATTCCCAGCGCGGCGATGCGCTCGCCGGCGCAGTTCAGCCATCCGCTGGTCACCCGCGCCAAGCTGGAAATCGCCGCGGCCTGCCATGCGCACGGCAAGGTGCCTTCGCATAACGTCACCACCGATATCAAGGACGGCGCCAGCGCCGCGGCCGATGCCGGCCGCGCCGCCGGCGAATTCGGCTATACCCGCATGTGGAGCATCCATCCGCAGCAGATCAGGCCGATCCTGAACGCATTCACCCCGCCGCAGTCGGAGATAGCCGCCGCGGCACAGATCCTGCTTGCAGCCCGGCAGGCGGACTGGGGACCGATACAACACGAGGGCACGCTGCACGACCGCGCCAGTTACCGTTATTACTGGAGCGTTCTGCAGCGGGCAAAAAACAACGGCGTCGCACTACCTGAAAATGCAATAACCTTGTTATAACCGCGTCCCGCGCTGCCAAGACAGCGGGATGCATCATGGAGCAATGGAAATGAGAAAGAGTCTGTCAATTTTAGTTTTGCTGTGCGCCAGCCTGGCAGTTGCAGCACCGCAGGTGCAAGCCCAGACCAGCACCAAGAAAACCGTGAAGAAAGCCGTCAAGAAGCCGGCGGCAAAAGCGGCGCCGGTTGAAGCCGACGACGGCGAAGATGAAGGCACGCCGGACGTCAAGGCGTCGGTTTCCATCGACTACAAGTGCGAGCTCGGCAACACCCTGACCATCTACACCAACGCCGAAGACGACAAGCACATCGCACTGCGCTGGGGCAAAGCCCTGCACCGCCTGACCCGCGTGCCGACCACCACCGGCGCCAACCGTTTTGAAAACCGCAAATACGGCCTGCTCTGGATCGGCATCCCGGCCAAGGGCATTTTGCTTGATTCAAAAAAAGGACTGCAGCTGGCCAACGAATGCAAATCGGCAGAGCAAGAACTGCTGCCGGCCGCGGCGCCTGTCGATCCGGCACATAGCTTGTAATTAAACTGAAAACCCAGGAGAAATCATGTCCCGCAACACGTTGAACACACTCAAGGAATTCAAGATTTCCGACTCCAAGAAAGGCAAGTTCTATTCCTTGCCTGCGCTGGAGAAAAAACTCGGCATCAACATCTCGCGCCTGCCGGTGTCGATCCGTATCGTGCTGGAATCCGTACTGCGCAACTGCGACGGCAAGAAGGTTACCGAAGAACACGTCAAGCAGCTGGCCAGCTGGGGCGCGACTGCGGCCCGCACCGACGAAATCCCGTTCGTGGTGGCGCGCGTAGTGCTGCAAGACTTCACCGGCGTGCCGCTGCTGGCCGACCTGGCCGCGATGCGCAACGTTGCGTCTTCGCTGGGCAAGAACGCCAAGAACATCGAGCCGCTGGTGCCGGTCGACCTGGTGGTCGACCACTCGGTGCAGATCGACCATTTCCGTGAAAAGAAAGCGCTCGACCTCAACATGAAACTGGAATTCCAGCGCAACAACGAGCGCTACCAGTTCATGAAATGGGGCATGCAGGCATTCGACACGTTCGGCGTGGTGCCTCCCGGCTTCGGCATCGTCCACCAGGTCAACCTGGAATACCTGGCGCGCGGCGTCCACCAGAAGGATTCCGTGTATTACCCGGACACCCTGGTCGGCACCGACTCGCACACCACCATGATCAACGGCATCGGCGTAGTCGGCTGGGGCGTGGGCGGCATCGAGGCGGAAGCCGGCATGCTGGGCCAGCCGGTCTACTTCCTGACGCCTGACGTTGTTGGCGTCAACCTCACCGGCAAGCTGCGCGAAGGCGTCACCGCCACCGACCTGGTGCTGACCATCACCGAATTGCTGCGCAAGGCCAAGGTGGTCGGCAAGTTCGTCGAATTCTTCGGCGAAGGCACTGCCTCGCTGAGCCTGACCGACCGCGCCACCATCGCCAACATGGCGCCTGAATACGGCGCCACCATGGGCTTCTTCCCGGTCGACGACGCAACTATCGAATACTTCGAAGGCACCGGCCGCAGCAAAGCCGAGATCGACGCTTTCGCTGGTTATTTCAAGGCCCAGAACCTGTACGGCATTCCAAAGGCCGGCGATATCGACTACACCACCGTGGTCGAACTCGACCTGGCTACCGTCGCGCCATCGCTGGCTGGTCCGAAGCGTCCGCAAGACCGTATCGAAATCGGCAACGTCAAAGCCAACTTCGCGGAACTGTTCAGCAAGCCGGTAGCAGAAAACGGCTTCAACAAGAAAGCGGAAGACCTGGACGCGACCTACGTCAACAACGACGGCGTGAACCTGAAGAACGGCGACGTGCTGATTGCCGCCATCACTTCGTGCACCAACACATCCAACCCAAGCGTATTGCTGACCGCCGGCCTGCTGGCCAAGAAGGCGGTTGAAGCCGGCCTGAAGGTTGCTCCGCACATCAAGACATCGCTGGCTCCCGGCTCGCGCGTCGTGACCAAATACCTGGAAGCAGCCGGCCTGCTGCCATACCTGGAAAAACTCGGCTTCGGCGTCACCGCCTACGGCTGCACCACCTGCATCGGCAACGCCGGCGACCTGACACCGGCGATGAACGAAGCCATCGTCAAGAACGACGTGGTGGCCTCGGCTGTCCTGTCCGGTAACCGCAACTTCGAAGCGCGGATCCACCCGAACATCCGCTCCAACTTCCTGGCCTCGCCACCGCTGGTTGTAGCTTACGCGATCGCCGGCAACATGACGCGCGACCTGATGACCGAACCGGTCGGCAAGGGCAAGGGCGGCAAGGATATCTACCTGGGCGACATCTGGCCGACTTCGCAAGAAGTCGCCAAGCTGATGAAGTTCGCGATGAACGCCAAGACCTTCAAAGAGAACTATGCCGACGTCAAGGGCGCGCCAGGCAAGCTGTGGGAAGCCATCAAGGGCGTCGCCGGCGGCGAAGTCTACAACTGGCCGAAATCGACCTACATCGCCGAACCGCCGTTCTTCCAGGACTTCACCATGGTGCCGAAGGCAGCCGCCACCGGCATCACCGGCGCCCGCGCGCTGGGCGTGTTCGGCGATTCGATCACCACCGACCACATCTCGCCAGCCGGCTCCATCAAGGAATCGAGCCCGGCCGGCAAGTGGCTGGTCGCCAACGGCGTGCTGAAGGCTGACTTCAACTCCTACGGCTCGCGCCGCGGCAACCACGAAATCATGATGCGCGGCACCTTCGCCAACGTCCGCATCAAGAACCTGATGATTCCTGCGACGCCGGACGGTTCCCGGGTTGAAGGCGGCATCACGCTGCACCAGCCGAGCGGCGAACAGACCTCGATCTATGACGCCGCCATGCAATACGTCGGCGACGGCGTGCCGACCATGGTATTTGCCGGCGAAGAGTACGGCACCGGTTCCTCGCGTGACTGGGCAGCCAAGGGCACCCAACTGCTGGGCGTGAAGGCCGTGTTTGCGCGTTCGTTCGAGCGTATCCACCGCTCCAACCTGGTCGGCATGGGCGTCTTGCCTTTGCAGTTCCTCGGCACGGACAGCGTCCAGACCCTCGGCATCACTGGTAACGAGACGTTTGACCTGAAGGGCATCGACGGCGAAATCAAGCCACAGCAAGACGCTACCCTGGTGATCCATCGCGCCGACGGCGAAACCAAGGAAGTCAAGGTCCTGCTGCGCATCGATACGCCGATCGAAGTCGACTACTACAAACACGGCGGCATCCTGCCGTTCGTGCTGCGCCAGTTGCTGGCAGCATAACAACTGCCCTGCCCGCCGCCTTTGCATGGGCGGCGGGCAGGCAGCTGGAAGTACCTGCGAACGCCGGCCAGACCGGCGTTTTTTCTTTTCAGGAACGGATGCGAGCTTATCCGCGGTAGTTATTCCATATACCGTTAAATCCACTACAATAGAAGCTTGCAGTCTTCCTGCCTTTGAGTCCCAGAAAAACTCACAGCAAGCGGTCGTAGGCCAGAAGGCAGCGCAGAACAGCGGAGCATATCCACCGAGGATATGTGAGCATCTCGGTTGCCGGGCATCGGATGCGAGCATCCGCTACGGTCGCGCAGTAAGACATTGACTTTGTGTTGTCAGCCCTTACTCTATCCACTATGCGCCGTCCGTCAAAAAAAACTTCCCGCAAATCTTCCGCCGACAGCCATCGCCTGGCCGAACTGGCGCAAGCATTGATACAAGCTTCCAGCCGTCTTGAGGAGCGCGCATGGGAACGCGAGATTGAAGTCTTGCTCAACAAGCATTTCAAGGCGCGCCACCAGGAACCCGTCGACGGCGCGCTGGAACAGCTGTTCCCGGCCCAGCCCGATGCCTACGACGCCTTGATGGATGTAGTCGAAGCCTGCAGCGAATCGAGCACTATCGATTACCAGGGCCAGAAGTACGACTGCCTGCTGGTCGGCATCCCGCTGCTGGCGTGGACCAGGTTTTCGATAGGATCGGGACCGATTCCAGGCGACGTCATGCTGACCTTCGGCGCCCATCTGCACGCTCACATCCTGGCGCCGGAAGTCATGACCGCCATCGTGCCGACGCTGTATGCGATCGACCAGCTGCCGCGCAGCCATGCCGAAACCTTCGCCTTGCTGCAGCAGCTGTCGCATGCGGCGCTGACCGCGGCTCCGGTGCGCAGCCCTGCCGACCAGCCGCAGACCGCGCCGTTCCTGGCCGACACCCGCTACTTGCTGGCGGCGCTGGTGGCGCCCAGCGGCATGCCGCTGTTCCGCTGGCAGATGATGCATGGCCAGGCCGGCCACATCGCCGCCGACAAGGAACAGGCGCTGGAACAATGGCGCAACCAGGTCACGCCCAACATGACGCGCCTGCTGCCAGGCTGCGGCATCCAGCTGTTGCTGCCGGAAGCGTATTTCGCCGCCTGCCGCGAAGCCGATCTGCAGATCCGCCCTGCTTCCCTGCGCGCCGCCAGCTACTACCTGTCGCATACGCTCGACATCGCCTCCAAAGACCTGCATGCCAGCATCGGCCGTTTCAGCGAACAGCCGGAAAGCGGCCGGGTTGACGAGTACCGCATCGGCTTCTCGCTGGGCCAGACCAACGAGGTGATCTACGGCGTGGTGTGGCCGCTGTACGGCCCGGAGGAAGCCAACGAGGAAATCGTCAGCCGCGCCAGCGACAGCGACGCCGCCAGCGCCGAACCGGAAACCCCGCTGGAGCAGATCCTGAGCCTGCTGCGCGAATGCGGCATCGACGACATCCAGCGCCATGCCGAGCTGTTTGCGATGGAATTTTGCGATGACTGCGGCACTCCGCTCTACCCGGACCGCGAAGGCGAGCTGGTGCATCCGGAGATGCCCGACGACACGCCCAGCGGCTCGGCGCACTTCCATTAAAACGAAGCCGGCCAAGGGCATCCGCCCAAGCCGGCTTAGTCTTCTTCCAAAGCCTGGAAACGCTGCACCAGGTAATCGATCAAAGTCCGCACCAGCGGCAGCAGGCCGCGCCGCGACGGGAACACCACGTGGATGATCTCGGGCCGCGGCCGCCAGTCGTCCAGCACATGCACCAGCGCGCCCTGCGCCACCTGCTCTCGGATCATCATGGTCGGCAGCTGCACGATGCCGACGCCGGCTACCGCCGCCCGCAGCAAGGCCACCATGTCGCCGGTGACAAAACGCGGAGTGTGATGGATCGCGGCCTTGGCGCCGTCCGGCCCGAACAGGTTCCAGGCATGGTTTTGCTGCGCTGTTCCGAGCCCGAGGCTCGGCCAGCTGCTCAGGTCGGCCGGCGACATCGGCAACTGCCGGCCCTTCAGCAATAGCGGGCTGGCGACCAGGCACTGGCTGCGCTCAGCCAGCACCCGCAGCACCAGGTCGCTGTCGGGAATCGGCGGCGGCCGCACCCGGATCGCGATATCCACCGCTTCTGCGACGACGTCGACCCGGCGGTTGGTCGCTTCCAGCAATACCGTCACACGCGGATTGGCCGCCATGAAATCGGCCAGCATCACATCCACATGCGCATGCAGCAAGGCCACCGGACAGGTCAGCCGCACGACGCCGCGCGGCTCGCCACGGGTCAGCTCGATGGCGTCCTGCGCGGCGTCGGCCTCCACCAGCATCGCCTTGCAGTGCTCGTAATAAGACTGGCCGACTTCAGTCACGGAAAACTGCCGGGTAGTGCGCTGGATCAGGCGCACGCCGAGCCGCTCCTCGAGCAGCAGCAGGCGCCGGCTCAACTTGGATTTCGGCATGCCCAGGGCCCGTCCCGCCGGTGCAAACCCGCCGTGGTCGACCACCTGGACGTAGTAGTAAAGATCGTTCAAATCTTGCATGACGGGCCTCGTGTAGGCATCTCATCGTTCACCAAATAGGACGCTGATAGCCAATTTTACAGACTACCGCTCGCATTGTCCTTGGATTAATCTACTCCCAGCAACAAGATTTGCAACCTATACAAGGAGTCAGACATGAAAAAAGTCCTCGGCGTCTACAGCGCACCTCGCCAACATTGGGTCGGCGACGGTTTTCCTGCCCGCTCGATGTTTTCCTACACCAGCCACGGCAAGCAGCTGAGCCCGTTCTTGCTGCTCGATTACGCCGGCCCGGCCGAGTTCCGCCCGGCCACACGCCCGCGCGGCGTCGGTTCGCATCCGCACCGCGGCTTCGAAACCGTGACGATCGTCTACAAGGGCGAAGTGGAGCATCGCGATTCGACCGGCCACGGCGGCGTGATCGGCCCTGGCGACGTGCAATGGATGACCGCTGGCAGCGGCATCCTGCACCAGGAGTTTCACTCGGAAGCCTTCACCCGCTCCGGCGGCACGCTGGAAATGGTGCAACTGTGGGTGAACCTGCCGGCCAAGGACAAGATGACGGCGCCCGGCTACCAGGCCATCGCCGATCGCGACATCCCGGCCGTGGCCCTGCCCGGCGGCGCCGGCAGCGTGCGCGTGATCGCCGGCGAGTTCGACGGCCACGCGGGTCCAGCCCATACCTTCACGCCGATGAATGTATGGGACATGCGCCTGAAGCAGGACGGCAACGCCAGGCTGTCGTTGCCCGCCGGCTGGCATTCGGCCTTGGTGGTGCTGCGCGGAACCGTGCTGGTCAACGGCGAAACCGTAGCGCGCGAAGCGCAAATGGTGTTGCTCGACAACGACGGCAACAGCGTCGACATCGAGGCTAACAGCGACGCCGTGGTCCTGGTGCTAAGCGGCGAGCCGATCGATGAAGCGATCGTCGGCCATGGCCCGTTCGTCATGAACAGCCAGGAAGAAATCGCCCAGGCGATCGCCGACTTCAACAGCGGGCGCTTTGCGCGGATAACCGAACCGGCCTGACAGCCGTTGTTGCATGAAAAAAAAGCCGGACATGTCTGACATGCCCGGCTTTTTTACAACGAAAAACAAGACTGCGGCTTATTCAAACGCCCGCAAGATCGGCTGCAGCACCACCTCGCCCAGGCGGGCGCTGCGCGCGCCATCCCAGCCGACCTGCGCATCCGGCAGGTTGACGTTATCCTTGAACGGCAGCTCCAGCGTCAGCGACACGCATTTGAAGGTGTGGCCGATATATTTGGACGCCAGGGTCAGCACGTCACTGCTGTACTTGCTCGCCGCATAACCGTATTCAGTCTGGAAATCCGGGCTGGCGCGCAGGAAATCGTCGATGAATTTCTGCTGCTCCACGCCCTGCTGCGGACTGAAGTCTTCCAGCATTTCCGATCCCGCCACAAACACGTACGGCAAGGCTTCGTCGCCGTGCACGTCGAGGAACAGGTCGCAGCCGGTTTCATGGATCTTGTTCTTGACCGCATATACCTCAGGGCTGCGCTCCAGCGACGGCGTCATCCACTCGCGGTTCAGGTTGGCGCCGGCAGCATTGGTGCGCAGGTTGCCGCGCACCGAGCCGTCCGGGTTCATGTTCGGCACGATGTAGAACACTGCATGCTGCAAGACCTTGGTAGCCAGCGGATTGGCGCTGTCCAGCAAGGCGTCGACCATGCCTTCGACAAACCATTCCGCCATGGTCTCGCCCGGATGTTGGCGGGCGATGACCCAGACCTTCTTGGCCGCCTCAGGATTGCCGATCACCAGCACGTTCATGTCGCGGCCGTCGACCGTGCTGCCGATATCCAGCACGCGCGCCAGCGGCGACTGTTCGGCCTGTCCCAGCAATGCCAGGTGGCGCTCCCAGGAGTACGGCTCAAAGTAGGCGTAATAGACGCTGTCGTAGTCCGGCGTATGGCTGATGGTCATGACCTGGCCGTCAAAGCTGGTCGGCACGCGGAACCAGTTTTCACGGTCGTAGCTGGCCACCGCCTGGTAATTTTCCCAGCCCTTGGGATAGGTCGCGGCGCCGGCATTGAGGAAGCGGATGGTGCAGTCTTCATCGCGCGCGCCCTGCAGGCGGAAATAGAACCATTGGGTGAAATCTGCGTGCGAATCCTTGCGGATTTTCAATTCGATTTGCTGAGGACTGTCCGCGCGCACCACTTCAATGGCGGCGGCGTCAAACTGCTGGCTGATTTTTATCGACATAGGATTTTTTGGTGAAGATCGCCGCCCGGACCAACGCAGCGCCTGCCGGAAACGCAAGTTCCGGCAAGGGGCCGCGCCATCCGCCTGACAATCGGTGGGAAAATTTTATAAAATTTCTCTGTTCTCGGTGAGTAACGGAGCAACTAGCCCTGATATAATATCAGGCTTGTCGGGGCGTAGCGCAGCCTGGTAGCGTACATGCATGGGGTGCATGGGGTCGGAGGTTCGAATCCTCTCGCCCCGACCAATAAAATCAATTAGTTAGCGTGAGTATCCGCGAGCGGCTCAGAATGCCGTGTACATCGTCTGATGTACACGGCATTTTTATTGGCCGGCGCGCAATCCATGGCCGGCTTGCCGTGCATCCCCTAAAATTTCACCATCGTATCTTCCGGCCCCAACAAGCGCCCATCGTGAGACCGCAGTTCCAGCCTGCGGACCGGCTGCCCGCGCTTGATATCGACCAGACTCACATGGGCTTCGCCAGGATCGAAGAAATAATCCTCCCCCCATTGCCGCAAGGCCACCAGCAGCGGAAAAAGGCCCCGTCCCTTCTCGGTCAGCACGTACTCTTGATAAGCGCTGCCGTCTGACGCCGGCACGGTTTCCAGGATGCCGTGCTCCACCAGGTTGCGCAGCCGGGCCGACAAGATGTTCTTTGCCAAGCCCAGGTTTTTCTGGAATTCGCCAAAGCGGCGCAGGCCGTCGAAGGCATCGCGGATGATGAGCAGCGACCACCAGTCGCCGATCGCATCCAGCGGCCTCGCGACCGGGCAGCTGGCTTCTTTGTGGCTGGTTCGCTTGACCATTGTGTATTCCTCTTCGTAGGCAGCAACGCATAAACATGTGCGAATTTTATGGTTGCATAATAAAACCATGTCTGATATAAATCAACTAGTTTCAATATGAAACCAATACACGCGGAGACGCCGATGCCGCGGCACGCCTCATTTGAGACAGCTTGTTGAACTCCCTCTCACCAACGACTTTGAAAGAGATTTCCCATGACCCGCTATCGCACCGCCGAGATTGACGGCCTCAAGATTTTCTACCGGGAAGCAGGCAACCAAGACCACCCGACGCTGCTCCTGCTGCACGGATTTCCGGCATCGTCATTCATGTATCGCGAACTGATTGACCGGCTTGCCGGCCAGTTCCACGTCATCGCGCCGGACTACCCCGGTTTTGGCCATAGCGATGCGCCCTCGACCGCCGCGTTTTCCCATAGCTTCGAGCGGCTGGCCGATATCGTCGAGAAATTCACCGACCAGCTCGGCCTCGCCCAATACGCTCTTTACATGCAGGATTTCGGCGGCCCCGTGGGCTTCCGCCTCGCCAGCCGGCGGCCGGAGAAAATAACTTTCCTGGTTGTCCAGAACGCCAACGCTTATGAAGAAGGACTGCCCGACAGTTTCTGGGCGCCGGTGCGCGCCTTATGGCAAGACCCGTCTCCCGCCAACCACGAAAAAATCCGCGACGCGGCCATGTCGGCACAAGCGCTCGAATGGAACTATACCCACGGAGTGCAAGACCTGGAGCGCATCAGCCCGGACAGCTGGGTGCTGCAGCGCGCCCTGCTCGACCGCCCCGGCAACAAGGACGCCATGCTGGCCCTGCTGTACGACTACGGCAGCAATCCCGGGCTTTATCCCGCATGGCAGGAATACTTCCGTACGCACCAGCCGCCGACGCTGATCGTGTGGGGCAAGAACGACGTCATATTTCCGGCGGCCGGCGCCTATCCCTACCAGCGCGACCTGAAGCGGCTTGATTTCAACCTGCTCGATACCGGCCATTTTGCGCTGGAAGAACAGGTCGATGCGATTGCCGGCCACATCAAGCGATTCGCAGCGACGCTTTAAAGGCAACGCACTTCCCGCAATCTCGCCGCGCTCCGCTCGTCTCGCACGCGGAGCGCGCTTCAATTCAACAAGGAGCCATTCCATGATCCGTCCCGGCGACACTTTCAACGGCAGCTTCCCGTTCGCACCGCACTTCACCGACGCCCCCGGTTTCCAGATGCACTATATCGACGAGGGCCCGCGCGCGGCCGACGTGGTGCTCTGCCTTCACGGCGAACCGACCTGGGGTTACCTGTTCCGCCACCTGGTTCCGCTGCTGAGCGGCGCGCACCGCGTGATCGTCCCCGACCACATGGGGTTCGGCAAAAGCGCAACGCCGCAGCACCGCAGCTACTGGCTGCAGGATCACATCGACAACCTGGAACGCCTGGTCCTCGCGCTCGACCTGCGCAATATCACCCTCGTGATGCACGATTTCGGCGGCCCTGTCGGCATGGGCCTGGCGGCCAGGCATCCAGAGCGCATCCTGCGCGTGGTCTCGGCCAATGGCCCGGTCCCGTTCGGCCAGCCCGATCTTTTCGAGCGGCTGACCGCAAATGCCAGCGCCTCGCCCTGGTTCCAATGGATCGCGAAAGCCGAGCAGGACGGCAGCCTGGAACCGGTGTTGGGCCAGCTTGGCTTCAACATCTTGAGCACATTGAAACTGAACGGCTTCGAGAACCACGCGCTGATCAGCGACACCTGGTTATCCGCCTACGGATCGCGCTTCGCCAGCCCAGCCGACTGCCTCGGCGTGATCGGCTGGGCCAAGGGTTTCGCCAACGGCATGCACCGCTTCGAGACGCCGGGCGCAGTTGCCGGCCCGGCCATCCGCGCCAAGCCGGCGCTCGCCATCTGGGGAGCGTCGGACCGCACGCTCCATGCTGAGCATTTCCTGCCGCTATTCAGCGAATTGTTCCCGGCGGCGCCAGTCCACCAGCTGGCCGGCGTCGGCCATTACTGCCTGGAGGATGCGCCGGACGAAATTGCCGCACTTATCCTGCAGTTCCTCCGGCAAACCGGCTGATCACGCGATACGGGCTGGCAAGGGTGGCAGGCTGTGCACTGACGGCTCGGCCAGCCTCAAGCTATCCTTGCTTATCGGCCTTTTCATCAAACCCGGCGCGCGCCTTGGTGATGTGTCCCACATGTCCGCGCGCCCACACGCCAAGCGGCTCGACCGCGCTCCATAAAGAACGCCCGAGGTCGGTCAGCTCATAGTCGACGCGCGGCGGGATCGTCGGGAACTGCGTGCGCGTCACCAGTCCGTCCCGCTCCAGTCCGCGCAGCGTAAGCGTAAGCATTCTTTGCGAAATGCCGCCCACGGCGCGCTTGATTTCATTGAAACGTTTTGGCCCGTCGCCGAGCAGGACAATGATCAGCACGCTCCATTTATCGCCGACGCGCGCCAGCACGGAACTGATGGCGCGGCAATCTTCGCTCTGGTGATCGGGTAGTTTGACAGTCACTTGCATGTGCTCCGGTATCAGTCGTGTGCCTTCTTGTGAAGCGTATCACCAGTACCTACAATAGTCCAGGTAACAGTTTTATACCAAGTCTAGCTTCTTTACCAAGCATGAGGCAATGGACTCGGAACGGCCTATGCCAGCGCCTGATGGCGCAGGCAGGCCGCCTTTCCCAACTATCAGCAAGGAGCATCGCATGACTATCATTTCCGTCATCATCGGCAGCACCCGCGAAGGCCGTTTTTCCGAAAAACCCGCACACTGGATTACAGACCACCTCAAGCAGCGCGACGGCGTCGAAGCGCGGCTGCTGGACTTGCGCGACTTCCCCATGCCTTTCTTCGACCAGCCGGCGCCGCCGGCCATGCCGGGCCGTGCACCGTACCCGGACGCAGTGGTCCAGAAATGGACCGCCGCCATTGCGCAGTCGGACGGCTTCGTGTTCGTCACGCCGGAATACAACTACGGCACTTCAGCCGTGCTCAAGAACGCTATCGACTGGGTTTATCCGGAGTGGAACCGCAAGGCTGCGGCATTCGTAAGCTACGGCGGCACTGCCGGCATACGCAGCGTCCAGCAGCTGCGCGAGACCGCGGTTGAACTGCAGCTGGCCCCGGTCCGCACTTCGGTGCACATCCCGGCTACCGCGCTTTGGGCGCACTTCCAAGGCGGCGACGTCAACGCCGCACTGGCCGAACTGGCAGAACCTGCCGGCAAAATGATCGACGACCTGCTGTGGTGGACTGCAGCCCTGAAGACCGCGCGCGGCTCATCGCGATAACGCGCGAGCGCGTGCGGCAACGCCGCCGCACGCGCAAGCACATAACCCACAATTGCAAGGATAGAAAATGTCTCTCTCCGCCACTTATCCAGAAATCGCACCTGTCGCTGCGCGCCAGATTGCAAAACGTACCCGGGGACGGGCGCACGGCCCCATCACGCGCCTGGTCAGCCCGTCCGACCTGGGCCAGCTCATCAAGCCGTTTGTGTTCCTCGACCTGTTCGACTACGAAGGCCAGCCGTTCAAGCTCGGCCTGCATCCCCATTCCGGCATCGCCACCCTGACTTACATCGCGGAAGGCGCCATCAGCTACATAGACCCCGACGGCTCCAGCGGCGTGCTGGCCGCCGGCGGCGTCGAATGGATGCAGGCCGGGCGCGGCATGTGGCACGGCGGCGGACTCGACAAGCCGGGCCGGACGCGCGGCTTCCAGCTGTGGATAGCGCTGCCGCCGGAGCTGGAGCTAGGCCCTGCCATAAGCATCTACCAGGCAGCCGAAGACGTGCCGGCGCATGGCCCTGCACGCGTGCTGCTCGGCAGCCATGGCGCCGCATCAAGCGCGATTCCCGCGCCGTCGCCGATCAACTACCTGGCGGTGCGCCTGAAAGCCGGCGAGCGTTGGCGCTACCAGCCGCCGGCCGGCCACACGGTCTTGTGGACCGCTGTCGCAGCGGGCGCGGTAGCGGTTCCCGACGAATTGCGGCATGGCGATTTCGCGGCCTTCGAAGCGTCGGATCAAGCGGTGGAATTCGAAGCGCTGACCGATGCCGAGTTCGTGCTCGGCTCGGCGGCGCCGCACCGGCATGATCTTGTGCTCGGTTACTACTCGGTGCATACGACGCCCGCCGCGCTAAACAACGGCGAGGCGTATATAGAGGAAATCCGGGCCAGGCAAGGCTAAAAGACGGGCAACCGGAGCCGGCAAGTGCATTTTGCCGACTCCGACACATCTTCGGCTAGCGTATTGCAGTCATCCGAAATAAGGACGCTCGGAGGCAAACAGCATGCAGCGCGCTCCCAGCTTCCAGTCAGCGGGAGCCCGCTCGCCGAGGACCGTAACGCCCATGGCGTAAGCGGTTGCACGCAGCTCCATCGGCAAGCCGTCCAGTTGCCCCTGGGCTTGCGCAACCTTGCCGTCGCGCAGCGCCTCCGCGAAACGCAGCATGCGCTCCTCAAGTCCGGCGCTCTTGCGGCTCTGCTCCAGGCGGCTGAGTGCGCCGTGATATTGGCCGACATCTTTCCCCGCGCGGATAGCCAGCGCCATCGCCGTGAATATGCTGGCCTCATCGGTATCCGTATCAAGCAGAGGCAAGGCGAGCGCCTGCGCCACCAAAGCACGGGGCGCACCGCTGCTGGCGGCCGCAAGGCGCAGCACGCGCGCCTCATGTTCGCTGCCCTTGGCTTTCGATACCGCGCTTTCCATGTGCCCCAGCGCCAGTTCGTGATAGGCAGCCATTGCATTGCCGCTGATGCCCTCGCCGGTCTCCAGCGCCAGCATGGCGCGCACGCTAGACGACGTGCGCGCCAGGTCGGCTATGTCGGCCTGCGGATTGCCCGATTGCATGCGCCTCAGGCGTGCAATATCGACGCTGATGACGTCCCTCAGCGCCGGCTCGTTTTTTGCCGCCAGCATCTTTGCCTGGCTGGCATCGGCCCAATTGCCTTGCTCCTCGGCGGTATATCCCACCGCGTAGGCGAACCAGCCATGGCCGGGCCAGCGCCGGTGGCCTTCCTCGAATCCCGCGTTCTTGGCGGCTGATTCCGGCATGCAGCGCAGGGCGATATAACGCAGGTCCGGGTTGTCAGGCGCTGCGGCGGAGAGCGAGGCCTGCTGCGCGCAGAAGCTTGCGCGCGCGGCCGGGGCGATACTGTCCTGCAGCATGCGCAAGGCAACGATATCGCGCGGATCATCCGCCATACGCTGCCGCAAGATGCCGTCAAAGCCAGGCTGCGCTGCCGCCAGGCTTAGCCAATGCATGAGATAGGGATCGTGGGGATTGCTCCAGCGGGCGCGGGTTGCGATGGTTTTTGAAATGTCTGCTTGCGGCACCCAGCTCAGCGTTTGCGCCGGCGCCATGTCGCCGGCGCCGCTCAGCACGGTACGCAGGCCGCCGCCATTGCCCTTGATCGAACTCGGCGGTTCTTCGAACAATACATCTACCGACGAATGCCCCCAGCGCGTCACGCCTACGCTCTCAGGCGGCGGCGCCTGGTAGCCGCCATACGCCGCTGTCCACCGGATCAGCGGGCTGGCCGCCGCAATGTTGTAGAACGTGCCTGACTGGCCGTTGCTTATGTCGCCCTCGAAGCTCTCGATCAGGCGGCCCTGCTCATCATGCGCTTCAACGTGGTAGCTGCTGGCATGGGAAGCTTCTATCTTGCTCGATGCGAATGCTGGAACGCTGACAGAGTGGTCGCCGATGCTCACTCGCACAGCGCGCCCGAGGCCGTTGTAGATGGCAATGTCGGGCAAGGTCAGCGACGAGCCGGTCAACAGCACGGCGCCGATGATCCCGCCGGCAACGGTAAAGCGCGCCAGTCCATGCCCCCACCCCTGCGCTGACTGAAAACGCTGCCACCATCCTGCCTTGATTGCCCGCACGCGTTCATTGCCGGGTATCAGCGTGGCGCAGTCCTTGGGCGCCTGGGCTGGCGCCGGCGCAGCGTCAGGTTCGGCATTTTTCCGCAGCCATCCGGCAACCGCCGCTTCGCTCTGCAACAGCCTCTCCAGTGTGCACGAGGACAAGGCAACCAATGCGCCCAGCGTCTGGTTCAGCCAGCCGTCGACAACCCGCAGCCAGTCATTGATGTTCTCCCGATGCGGCGGCCTCAGCCCAAGTTCGCCAAGTGCGGCTGTCCAGGATTCGGCGCCAAGGCGCGGCTCGAACGAAGCGTCAAACACGACGGCGGCCGCATCTTCATAGACTTGCGCCAGGCGCTGGTACAGTTCGGTCGCCACCTGCACGATGCGGTTGGCGCCATCGTTGCCCACCTGGCGCACGCCGCCGGAGGTTTCGACCGAGATGACCTGCCGCAATGCCGCCTGGGCGTCGCGCAGGCAGGCATCGGTGTGGTCGGCGTAGTGCAGCAAGGTGATCAATCCTTTGAGGTATTCCTCCCAGCCGTGGCCGAGTTCGCGGGCCGCGGCAAGATGCGAGCTGCGGCACAGGCGGTCGTGGGCGCAGATCTTGTCCCGCGCCTGGGCAGCTTCCCGCCGCGATTCCTCTATGGCTTGCGGCAGCTCGCTGCGGCGCAGTTGCCGTCCGCGGTAACGAATCACCCCGTCGGCCGGCACAAACGCCTTGCTTTGCAACGATTCCAGCAGCAACACTTCCTTTTCCAGGTTGCGCAGCTGCTCCAGGTCTTGTCCCAGCGATTCCGGGTAGAGCGATTGCAGCTCGCTTGCATCGGCTTCTCGCTGCAGATCGAACAGATCGCTCGCGTGCCTGGCTTCGCGCGTCACCGAACGGCCAAGGTAGACGCCGCGGTAGGCGCGGTTGAAATACTCGCGCGAATACTGTTCGCCCAATCTGGCCAGGGACGCCTCGATCGGCTCCGGCCCTTCCTCTTGCGCACCGGCCAGGCGCGCCGAGGCTTGTTCGCGCAAGGATTGCGCGTCTTCGAAGATGGTCCAGGCGCTGCGGTCGTCGGAAGCGGCAGGCACATAATTGCGCTTGGCGTTTTCTTCCCGCTCGTAGTTCAGCGGATGGGTCGCCCACATGCTTGGAGGCAGCGCAAAGTCCGCCTTGAACACACGATGTTCTTGCGCATTATCGGCCGGCAGCGGCGGATATTTGCCATAAAACGGATCGTCCAGCACCCTGGCGAACTGTTCGATGATGTTCGACTGGATCGCAAACACATCCTTGACGGCGCGCTTGCCGGCCGCCTCGGAATGCGCGAAGCGGACTGCCCTGTCCCAGGCGTCGTCGGCCGCTCCCAGCCGATGCAGGGCATGTATCAGCGTGTCGCTGCCGGTCAGCGAAACCGCCACCAGGTCGGCCTGCATTTCCATTTCACGCGCAAGCGCGCGCTGCGCCAGCACCACTGCGCGAAATCCGACGTCGATCACCGAGCGGATCGACCACACGATCACGCCCAGCACCCAGCCGATCCACGCAATGCGGAAATCGACGCGCGACAAGCCGGCTAGGAAGCTGTCGAGGGCGTCGCGCCTGGCGACGATGTGCGCGGCGATCTGCTGCGCCGTGTACACCCATCGCCCGACCGCCATCGAGCGCTGGGCAAAATGGCCGAATTCGTGGGCGCATACCGCCTTGAGTTCGCCCAGCGACAGCACATTCACCAGCGCCAGCCCGATTTCGAGGTTTTTCTTCGAAGGAAAGATCAGGTTAAGGATGGACAGGTCGTAGAAGACGGCGGCATTCACGCGTGCCGACAAGAACACCCGGTGCGGGCGCGGCGCGCCGGCTTCGTCGGCAAGCCGGTAGAGGAATTCGAACAGGCGAGGCTGCTGTTCCGGAGTGACTTCGGGATCGTCGGTCTTGACGATCTGCCGGGTAAAAAAAAGCGCCTTGAGCATGAAGATGGCGAGGAACGCAGCACACGCCCCGGCGACAAAACTCCAGAACGCATTCCTGCCGCCCGTCAGCGCATTTCCTATCAGCCGATAGGCGGTAAGCCCGAACCAGCCGGCGAGGAAAAAATACAGCGCAATGAACAACGCGAGGCAGCCGACCGCTAGCCACGCCCTGTTCTTGTATGCCTTGGTTGGTTTGGCAAGATCGCCCGGCACGCTCGCCGGACCCGCCGGATACATGTTTTCCATCCGCTCCCCTTGTATTGCGGACGTAGCGCTCTGATAGCGGCGCCTGTCAGTCCACCCTGTCGATAAGATTCACGAAGATCGGATACGTCATCAAAAAAACGGCCCGCTCGTGCGTTGAAATATTATCATGACTTTGCACTGTGGCAACATCATTCTTGGGGTAATTGCACGGCCTGGCGCCCGGCATCCGGGGAACCGGATCGCCATGTCAAACGCCTGTCATATTGTTCCGTTAAGATCTGCTCCAGATTCACATGCGGCCGTACCGATATGTGAGTAGATTCGCTAATAGCTTTGTCACCATGCAGATAGCATGGGATGGCTAGAATCTCCTCACATATCGGTAAACCCGGCGGCTTCAGCCGGCGCCGCCGTCCGCGCGGACTAGCGCGTATCCGCAGCCAAGCGCACCAGGGTGCCGTTCCTGTCTTCCGTAATCACCACACTGCCGTCATCCAGCGTCGCCATTCCTACCGGCGCGCCCATCGGATGTTTGCCGGCCAGGAAATTCCAGCCCGACACCAGCTCCTTCGGCTCACCCACCGGCTTGTATGACGAATCCAAGGCCAGGCTGACCAGCCTGTGGCCGGCAGCACGATAGCCGTGATAGCCGATGAGCAGCCGGCCGGCCAGCGCCGGCATGGTCTTGCCGTTGTAGACCAGCATGCCGAGCGGCGCCGCATGCGGCGGCAGCAGCCGGCCGGGGGCGGTCTTCTTGCTGCAGTCGAACTTTGGATATTCTGGACTGGCCCTGAGCTTGTCGAAGCAATACGGCCAGCCGTAGTCGGCGCCGGCGACCAGCCAGCTCAAGGTGTCGTGCGGCAGTTCGGCGTCCGGCAGGCTGGCGTCGGCGACGGTGATGTTGTCGCGCGAATTGGTGGCGGCGATCAGCGTGCCGTCCGGGCTGAGCGCCAGCGCCATGCTGTTGCGCAAGCCGCGCGCATGGACCGGTATGGTGCGGGCGTCGAGCGCCGCGCCGTTCGCGGGCAGCCTGGCGTGCAGCACGCTGGCGCGCGGCGGCGTCTCGCCGATCTCGGGACATGGGAAAACCGCCTTGCCTGGCTGGTCCGGCTTGATCTCGCAATTGTCGGTGGCCGAGCCGACATTGATATACAGCGAACCGTCGGCGCCCAGCACCATCGCTGTCAGCGGATGGCGGCCGGTACTTGGCAGGTTGGTCACCACATCTTGCATGCTGGCGGCCAGGTCCTTGGCCGCGGGATCGATGCGCACGATGCGGCCGAGCATGCTGACCAGCAGCCGTTTGTCCGGCGTCGCGATGATCGCGTTGGGCATGTCGAGCTTGCTCAGCAATACTTCCGGCTTGCCGCCCTGCTTCAGGTTCAGGCGCAGCAGGCGGCCGCGCTTGCTGGCCCAGCCGCCCATGTCCAGCACATAGATATCCTGGCCGATGGCAGCGACGCCGCGCACGAAACCGAGGTGTTCGGCAACCAGCCCCATGCACATGCCCTTGGTGACCTTGAGGTCGAGGCGCGGCAGGCCGGCGCAGTCGCCCGAGGCCTGGTAAGTGCTTTGTGCGGAAGGAGCACCGCTCACGGCCCCGCATGCAAGCATGATCACCGCGCAAGACATCTTGCGTAGAAAAGGCACTGGTCGCATAACTGTCGCTTTCAATAATCGATGACGTCACGGATAAACATCCGAGATATTGCCACATTCCCGCGCCGGCCATGGCTTTGCCTGCCGGCCGCCGGTCCGGGTAAAAAAGGGAAAAGAATCAACATGCCGGTTAAGACCACATGATGCCGCCGGCGAAAGTGGTATGACACCAACCTGCACTGCCTGCAGGCCGGACAGGCCGCCAATGCCGCCGTTGGACATCGATTGGTCCGGGTCGAATATTATTTCCACGTGGAAATAATTGGATGCGGGGAGATTTCGTCGGCGATTCACAACCAAAGGCTTTTGCGTCGATGGAATCGCACAGATCTTGAAGTGGTATGGTGCCGTTGCAAGAACTTTTAAACCACTTGACGCTCATTTTTCACGGCCGCATTCTCAGTCCCAGCCTAGGGAGTGCGCAGACGCTGATCTTTCGCTCGCTCCTCTTGCATCATCCATTGATCGAGGAGAGAGACATGAAAAGAACGCTATCCAACACCCTGCTGCTGAGCCTGGCCGGGGCCGTGCTGGCCGCCTGCAGCGACGGCGGTTCGTCCGGCGTCGCCAGCGCAAGCCTGCAACAGGTTTCGGCCAAGGCCAGCGCGCCGGCCTGTGCCGCCGCGTGGGTTGCCAGCGCGATCTACACCGGCGGCAACAGCGTCAGCTACAGCAACGTCAACTACACCGCCAACTGGTGGACACAGGGGAATAATCCGTCCACCGAAAGCGGCCCGGCCGGCAGCGGAAAACCATGGACTTCGGCCGGCGCCTGCGGCGACTCGGCGCCGCCGGTGACGCCGCCGCCTGTCACGCCCCCTCCTCCTGGCGCCACTACCGGAACCATCAATTTCCACCTGCTACTGGGCGCCGGCTCGGCGCAGGACCAGTTGCTGCTGGACGGCGGCAACTACAACGACCTGATCATGTCGAACATCATCGCCGGCGTCATGTATGGGCACCTGCTGAAGCAATATTATCCAGGCATGCAGTTCCAGAAAGATTACCTGTACGGCTCGATCCTGGGCCAGCTGCTGCAGGAAAACATAGCGACCGGCCTGTACGTCAGCAGCGGCAACCTGATCGACCCGTCTCCCGACCAGCAGGCGGTGATGGGCACCGGCCAGGGCGGCCCGTACCAGATCAACAATTACGCGGCCGACATGGTGTCAGGTTCCTACGCGCCGGCCGGCCACTCGCTGATCAACTACGTCGCGCTCCAGAAAAACATCGGCTACACCATGGCCAACGCAGCCCAGCAGTACAGCAAGCCGACGCCGCCGTCGTTCAACAACAAGTACTACGGGCCGATGCTGACCGCCTACTTCCACTACAACGATTTTGTCGCCTTGATCGTTACCGGCAAAGGCGCCGGCGGCTGGACCACGCCCTGGCAGCCAGACTACGACAATGCGCTGGCCAACTTCACCAAGCTGCCGAACAATTTCCTGGATGTGCTGCTGAACGTCGCCTACAACCAGGGTTTCTACGGCCCCCTGATGACCAGCTACAGCAAGCTGGCGGCGACCGCCACGCCGGCGACTGTGGCCAGCGTCAACGCCTACAGTTCGGTATGGGGCGCCACCGACACCTACAAGCAGTATCCGTATCAGGTGCGCTATTACCTGGACCAGCTGTATGACAACCCGGTCCCGACCACCAGCGCCACCACCTTCGTGACGCCGGCCAACCACGTCGCCTTCGCCATGCCGGCGCTGGGAACCGTGTTCTCCAATGTGTTCCAGACCCTGGCGTATGTGAACAGCGGCGGCCAGTCGACCTATATTTCGGCGGCGCAGGCGCAGGCTGCGTTCAACAGCGCGCTGGCCACGGCCGGAGTCGCCGCCGGTGCGACGCTGGACTTGAGCAACGCCGCCAACCGCGCGCAAATCTTCACCATCCTGGAAAGCGCGATCGGCAACCTGGAAACCAGCCTGAACACCAAGTTCAACGCCACTACCAGCGCCCAGCTGTAATCCCGTGACTCACCAGGCCGCCACGCAACCGTCGGTGCGCGGCTCGGTGCCGCCGCACAGGACGCCGTGGCGGTCGCGCCAGATGATCTGGCCGCGGCCGAAACCGAGCTGGTTGGCCGACCACGAGGCTTCGTGCCCGAGGCCGCGCAAGCCGCGGAACAGATGTTCGGCATTGCTGTGCTCGATGCTGACGTTGTTGCCGCTCTCCCATTCCCAGCGCGGAGCGTCCAGCGAGGATTGCGGATTGAGCGCGAAATCGACCGTGTTCATGACCATCTGCACATGTCCTTGCGGCTGCATGAACGCGCCCATCACGCCGAATGGGCCGACCGCCCGGCCATCCTTGCTCAGGAATCCGGGGATGATGGTGTGGTAAGGCCGCTTGCCCGGCGCCAGGCAATTCGGATGGGCGGCGTCGAGCGTGAAATTGTTGCCGCGGTTATGCAGGGCGATGCCGGTCCCCGGCACCACCAGCCCGGAACCGAAGCCCATGTAATTGCTCTGGATGAAGGACACCATGTTGCCTTCCTCGTCGGCGGTGCTCAGGTACACCGTGCCGCCGCGCGCCGGCTGGCCCGCCAGCGGCAGCACCGCGCGCGCGCCTATCAGCTTGCGCCGTTCGTCGGCATAGGCGTCCGACAGCAAATCCTCGACTGCCACCCGCATGTAGCCGCTGTCGGCGATGTGCGCCAGGCCGTCTGCGTAGGCCAGCTTGATGGCTTCGATCTGGCGGTGATAGGTCAGCAAGGTATCGCGTTCGCTGAAGTCGAATCCTTTCAGGATATTCAGTGCCAGCAAGGCCACCAGGCCGTGGCCGTTGGGCGGGATTTCCCATACCTGATAACCGCGGTAATTGCTGCTGATCGGCGCCACCCATTGCGGCTGGTACGCCGCCAGGTCGGCGCTGTCGAGATAGCCGCCGGCGGCCTGCACGCAGGCGGCGGTCCGTTCCGCCAGGGCGCCGCGATAAAAGCTGGCGCCGTTGTCGGCGGCAATCGCGCGCAGCGTAGCGGCATGGTCCGGCGCACGCCAGGTTTCGCCGGCATGCGGCGCCCGGCCATCGATGCCGAAGGTATCGAACCAGGATTGGAAATGGCCATCCTTCAGCTCTTCCCGAAATAATTTATAAGCCTGCTGCCAGGCAAACGCCACCATCGGCGATACCGGATATCCCTCTTGCGCCAGCGCGATGGCGCCCGCCATGGACTGCTGCAGCGGCAGCTTGCCGAAACGCTCGGCCATGCTGGCCCAAGCCCCCGGCGCGCCCGGCACGGTAACCGGCAAGCCCCCGTATTTCGGCATGCTCCGGTGGCCGGCAGCCTGCAGCTTGGCCAACGTAGCTGCCTGGGGCGCGGCACCGCTAGCGTTCAGGCCGTGCAGCTGGCCCTGGTGCCAGATCAGCGCGAAGGCGTCGCCGCCGATGCCGTTGGCGGTCGGCTCGACCACCGTCAGCGCGGCAGCGGTAGCGACCGCCGCGTCGATAGCGTTGCCGCCGGCCTGCAGCACCGCCAGTCCGGCCTGCGCCGCCAGTGGCTGCGACGTGGCGACCATGCCGCGCCTGGCGTAGACCGCGCTGCGGCGGGAAGCGTAAGGGTAATGATTAGGGTCGAAAGTAAACATAGGCTCTCTTATAGGGAAGGCGGCAGGCCGGCGTTTACACCGAGCGACGATGGAATATCTGCTATGACGACAATTGCGTGCTGCCGGCCAAAGCCGCATCGACGATCGCCTGCGCCTCTTGCACAATGCGCTGCAAGTGTTCTTCGCCGCGGAAACTCTCGGCGTAGATCTTGTAGATATCTTCCGTGCCCGATGGCCGCGCGGCGAACCAGCCGCCTTCGGCGATCACCTTCAGTCCGTCTATCGAAGCCTGGTTGCCCGGCGCCTTGCTGAGGACATGCTGGATTTTCTCGCCGGCCAGTTCGTCGCACCGCACTTGCTGCGGCGACAAGGCCGACAGCATCTTTTTCTGCGCCGGTGTCGCTTTGGCTTCGACCCGGGTGCTGACCGGATCGCCAAGCTCGGCGGCCAGCTTGCGATAAATCTCGCCCGGATCCCGGCCGTTGCGCGCCGTGATCTCCGCCGCCAGCAAGGCCGGCGCCAGGCCGTCCTTGTCGGTGGTCCAGGCCGAGCCGTCCAGGCGCAGGAAAGCGGCGCCCGCGCTCTCTTCGCCGCCGAAGCCGAGCGAACCGTCATTCAGGCCGGCGGCGAACCATTTGAAGCCGGCCGGCACTTCATACAGTTCGCGCCCCAGCCTGGCGCAGACGCGGTCGATGAGCTGGCTGCTGACGATGGTCTTGCCGACCCGCGGCGCCCTGGACCATAACGGACGATGCTGGAACAGGTAGTCGATGGCGACCGCAAGATAGTGGTTGGCCGGCAGCAGGCCGGCGCTTTTGGTGACGATGCCGTGACGGTCGTGGTCGGTATCGCAGGCACAGGCGATGTCGTAACGATCCTTCATTCCCAGCAGCCGCTGCATCGCGTAAGAGGACGACGGGTCCATGCGGATGCGTCCGTCCCAGTCCACAGTCATGAAACGGAAAGTCGGATCGACTTCGTCGCTGACCACGCTCAGGTTCAGCTTGTAGCGTTCGCCTATCCGTTGCCAGTAGTGGACCCCGGCCCCGCCCAGCGGATCGGCGCCGAGATGGATGCCGGCGCCGCGGATCGCAGCCATGTCGATCACCTGGTCAAGTTCGTTGACGTAGGTATTGAGATAGTCGTAGCGATGGGTGGTGGGCAGCTGCAGCGCTTTTGCCACCGGCATTCTTTTGATGCCGCCGCTTTTCAGGAACTCGTTGGCAGCCGCCTCGATCCAGCCGGTGACGTCGGTATCGGCCGCGCCGCCGTTGGGCGGGTTGTACTTGAAGCCGCCGTCTTGCGGCGGATTGTGTGAGGGCGTGACCACGACGCCGTCGGCAAAGCCGCTGCTGCGGCCCTTGTTGTAGCGCAGGATGGCGTGCGACACCGCCGGCGTCGGCGTGTATTCGTCGTTCTCCGCCAGCATCACCTCAACGCCGTTGGCGGCCAGCACTTCCAGCGCGCTGGCGCCGGCCGGCACCGACAATGCATGGGTATCGATGCCGAGGAACAGCGGGCCGGTGATGCCTTGTTTGCTGCGGTAAGCGCAAATGGCCTGGGTGATGGCCAGCACGTGGGCTTCGTTGAAGCTGTTGTCGAAAGAAGAGCCGCGATGGCCCGAGGTGCCGAACGCTACGCGTTGCTCGGGCACCGCGGGATCGGGAATATTTGTGTAGTAGGCGGTGACCAGTTTCGGCACATCCACCAGCAACGACAACGGGGCCGGCTGACCGGCCAGGGGACTAATTTTCATCTTGGATTTCCTGGGCAATGGTAAATAATCTTGTACATTGCCGCCATCAATCCTCCTGCTGTTTTTGCTGGGCAGGTTTTTCCAGGTGCCCGCCGAATCCATGGCGCATCGCCGACAATACCTTGTCGGCAAAATCGCCTTCGCCGCGCGAACTGAAACGCGTGAAAAGCGCGGCGCTCAGGATCGGCACGGGCACTGCTTCATCGATGGCGGCATTGATGGTCCAGCGTCCTTCGCCGGAATCGGAGACGCGGCCGGCGTAGTTGTCGAGCTTGGGATCCTGCAGCAACGCGCCGGCGGTGAGGTCGAGCAGCCATGAGCCGATCACGCTGCCGCGCCGCCACAGCTCGGTGATCTCGGGCAGGTCCAGCTCATATTGGTAGTGTTCCGGATTGCGCAGCGGCGTGGTTTCCGCATCCGTTTCGTGACTGCGCTTGCCGACATTGGCGTTGCGCAGGATGTTCAAACCCTCGGCGTAGGCGCCCATGATGCCGTATTCGATGCCGTTGTGGACCATCTTGACAAAGTGTCCCGCGCCTTGCGGACCGCAGTGCAGGTAGCCCAGCTCGGCGCTGCTGCCGGATTGCTTGCGGCCGGGCGTCGGGCTGGCGGCGCCGGCGCCTGGCGCCAGCGTGGCGAAGATCGGCGACAGGTGCTGCACCGCATCCTTGTCGCCGCCTATCATCAGGCAATAACCGCGATCGTAACCGGCCACGCCGCCGCTGGTGCCGACATCGACGTAGTGAATGCCGCGCGCCTTGAGTTCGGCGCCGCGCCGGATATCGTCATGGTAATAAGAATTGCCGCCATCGATCACGATATCGCCGGCCTCCAGCAAAGGCGCCAGCAAGGCCAGGTTTTCGTCGACCACGGCGGCCGGCAGCATCAGCCACAGCACGCGCGGCTTGCTCAGCTTGCCGACCAGGTCCTGCAACGAAGAGGCGCCGGTGACGCCCGGCTGCAGGAGCGCCTGCACCGCGTCCTGGTGCAGGTCGTAGACCACGCACTGATGGTCGCCCTTGGTCAGGCGCCTTACCATGTTGGCGCCCATGCGCCCCAAGCCAATCATCCCTAGCTGCATCGTGCCTCTCCTCGCTGAATAATCTGTATCGCTGAATTGTTCACACCAACCTGTTTTCAGGTTTCTTTTTTCCTGCCTTTTTCTATCATCGAAATGGCGAATACGCGCGCCTCTGCTTCGGCCTCCTGCTCGGTATGGAATACCATATCGACCGCCACCCGCTGCGACGGGAAGATATCGTTTCTATGCATGGGATTGCAGGACGGACCATAGATCGCCAGGTTGGCGCCCCAGTCTTCGCTGTCGGACAGCTGGATTCCGGAATATTCGATTTCATATTCACCAATAGTTTCGGTAGGCATTGCAATCTCCGGACGGCATGTAGACGGCTTGAACGGCTGAACAGGCAACCGCGCCGCCATCTGCTGGATTTTGTATTTTGGCACAATAAACGCGGCGCTTTCGATCAGACCATGTTTTGGCCGATGCGGCTACTGTCAACGTCTACAGCCAGCCTTGGCGACAGGGCTGCCAACGTCCAGTTTTTTGTACGCCAGCGCACAGACCTTGTGATCTTTCCGGATTATCTTGGTTCCACTCCTGGCGGGAAATAATTCCGACGCCAAGCGCCTGTTGCTGCTGGCCGGATGGCTTTGGAACAACCCGCCGCAATAGACAAGGCGCGGCGCGATATGCGCCACGCCTTGTCTATTGCGGCAGCGAGCCAGCGATTCTGTTTTACGGCACAGCCTGGCTATCTTTTGGCCAGGATCACACCGGCCAGAAATCCCACTCCGGCAACTGTAGCCAATGCCGACCACGGATTATCCTTAACGTAGCCCTCGGCCGAATCAGCCATTTCCCGGCCCGCGACACGGGCGCTGGCTTGCGCGTCCTGCGCCGCGGCGGCAGCCTTGTCGAGCAGCCTCATGCCGCGATTGCGCATTTCCTCCGCTTTGTCGCCGGTCAAGTCCGCGGCAGCCAGGAACAAGGCTTGCGCATCCTTGATCAGCTTTTTCACGTCATCGTTGACGGCCTTCAAATTTGAATCAAGCAAGATAATCTCCTCAAAGTAGCAGCAATAGAATGTTGTCAATGCGCCGCGACCTGGCCGGCATGGACCCAATGTATGACGCCAGCCAGAAAAAATCCGTGCGCTGACACACATAGTGCAAGCTTTAGCTTCGATGGGAAGTTTTTCAGCCGCGCCAATACCTTGCCATGGCGCTCGCTATATAGGCAATGTTCCAGCGCGCAAGAAAAAAACCGGCTGCTCCGCCATAAATAAAGCCCTCCCGTTCACCTGCACAGGAGGGCTTTATGGTTTTGCGGCGCCGGATGCCTGGCGGCTAACGCAGTCCTGTCAGTTGTTCAGCAGGAGCTGCAGGATGATGCCGGTGGAAATCGCCACCAGTACATAGTCGCCGCCGGTCTGCACCCAATGGTAGCCGCGCGGCGGCGCGCTCAGGTGATGGCCGCGCCAGTCATCGACCACATACTGGCGGTTGCGGTATTCGGGCGGCAAACGCTGGCCTCGGTAGAACTCGTGGTTGGGGCCGGCGCCTCGCTCGCCCTGCCGGTCGTCATGCCAGTCGCCGCGCCGATCGCGGTCCGGCTGGCCACGCCCCCGATCGTCTCGACGATCCTGCTGACGCCCCTGGTCGTCGCGGCGATCGCCCTGGTCGTAGCGTTGCGGGCGGTCATTGCGGTCGCCGTAGTTCTGGGCGGAAGCAAATCCTCCCGCAGCCAGGGATACCGCCATGACGGCGGATGCAATTGTTTTCACTTTCATCTCAGTCTCCATTTACAGGAAGCACCATATTCGTCGCGTGCACTCGATCGCGGGTCTAGCGGCTGTCCAGCCACGACCTATCATCACGATAAGCCGGCCCGGCGGGTGCATCTGTGCGCCAGCGCGCATAACAGGTAAACGGATGCCGGCCGGCGCGCAATAGCCAGGGTACTCCGATTTCCACCATGCGCGGCTGCGCACTGAGTTTATTCGCCAGCGCCCAAGGCCAGGCACGCGCGGTCAACGGCCCGGCTTGGACAACGGCGGCGTCCTGTCCATGTTTTCCGTATCGCGCTTGCTCTCGGCAACGATGCCTCGCCGCATGTATACGATCTTGGCAACAATGCTGGCGGCAACACCGCATGCGCCAACCACAATCAATAATAATTCCAACATCGCGCCCTCTGGTTTTCCTGCAAACGGATTGACCACTTCAAAAAGCCAAGGTAAAACTGCTGCTGTTGTCACTGTAGCCCCGCCAGGCCCGGCAGCGCCAATACCGAATATGGCAGGCATCTATCTCGAAACGGCATAACCATGATTTCACTCAGGCAGCTGAAGTATTTCGTCGAAATCGTCGACGCCGGCAGCTACACGCGAGCGGCGGAACGCCTGTATATCGCGCAGTCGGCGCTGAGCCGGCAGATGAAGGAACTGGAGGGCGACATGCAGGTATCCCTGCTGCAGCGCGATTCGCGCCATGTCGAGCTGACCCAGGCCGGCCAGCTGTTTTACGAAAGAAGCAAACGAATCCTGGAAGACCTGGAAGACGCCGTGGTGCAGGCGCACCAGGTCGGCAAAGGCGAGCAGGGACTGATCCGCGTGCTGCATTCGAGCTCGGTCACCCTGTCCGCCGCCATCGGCGCCGTGTTCAACGGGCTGCTGCTCCAGTTTCCCGGCGTATCGCTGGATTTTTCCAAGGCGCCCTCCGAACACCAGGCGCTGGACATTGATGAAGGCCGGGCCGATTTCGGCCTGGTGCGCTTGCCGATCCTGCGCAAATTCCCGAATATCCAGGTGAAGAAACTGTTCGATGAAAAGCTGATGCTGGCGGTATCCGCTGAGCACCCGCTGGCGCAAAAAAACAGCGTCGAAATCAGCGAGCTGCGTGATGAATATTTCGTCTCATTCCCGCACAAGGACCGCGGCGGCCTCAGCTACCTGGTGGCGGAACTGTGCATGCGGCATGGTTTCTTTCCCAAAGCGGCGCGCGCCACCTCGCGCAAATCGTCGCAGCTGAACCTGATTGAAGCCAACCTCGGGATTGCGATCGTGCCGCACAGCATGCAAGAGGTGGCGCCGGCCGGAGTCCGTTTCCTGCCGCTGCCGGAGCCGGATGCGCACTCGGCGGTTGCGCTGATCTACCGGCGCGATGCGCCCGTCATGACCGCCAATTTCATCGAGGCGTTCTTGCGGCTGATGCCGGAAGCAGAGAAATTCTGACGACAACCCGCGTCACAAGCGCTGCAGCCAGCCGGCTACGCCGCGCAACGAGCGGAACTCGCTGACCGAGCGGCAGGCAATCTGCGGATGCCTGGCCTGCAGCATGCGTGACAACGCGGCCCCCGGCCCCAGTTCCAGCGCCGCCGTGATGCCTTGCTCGGCGCAGGCGTCCATGCAATCGCTCCAGCGTATGGTTTGCGCCAGCTGCTGTGACAGCACGCCAACCGCCTGTTCTTTTTTCAGCACTGCCTGCCCGCTTAATCCAGACAGCACCGGCGTCTGCGGATCTGCGGAAAATTGCTGGCGCAGCTGCTGTAAAAACGGCGCGACCGCGCCGTCCATCAAAGGTGTATGGGAAGCCACCGTCACCGGCAGCGGGCGGATTTTTCCGCCCAGGTGTTCGATCTCGCTTGCCGCAAGATCCATGTCCCGTGCCAGGCCGCCGACGATGCAACTGTCGGCGTCTGTTTCAATCGCGAGATATAAATTCCTTGGCGCCAGCACGGCGTTCAGCGCGCGCACGGCAATCCCGCTCACTGCGCACAGGACTTGCGGCGCCGCTGCCTGCAGGCAGGCATCCATCAGCTGCGCGCGCGACGCCGCCAGCCGGATCGCCTGCGGCGCCGAAATGGCGCCGGCCACATGGTAGGCCGTGAGCTCGCCTATGCTGTATCCCGCCACCAGAGCCGGCGCCGACAGCAAAGGTTGCAACGCCGACCAGGCCGCGGCCGTCGCCGCCACGATCAAGGGCTGCGCCAGCCGGTTTGAAAACAACAGCGCATCGTCCGCCAGCGCCTGCTCCGGCGGCAATCCCGGCGCGGCTTCCGGCAGCCACTGCTGCAGCGCCGCCGCCGTGGCCGGATCGGTGCACGCCAAACCGAACATGCCGGCGTGCTGCCCGCCCTGGCCCGGACACAGGATCGCCAGGCGCAGACTCATGTCCGGCCCGCCCCCGGCTTGAGCCGCCGGATCTGCCTAGCGCAGTACGTAGCCATCCTTGCCGATCACTGTCAATTCAATGAAGCTGAGGCCGTCGCGGCTGCCCGGGCCGTATTTCAGCGACATGCCGCCGAGGTCGTAACCGCCCATGCTTTCCAGGCTGCTCACCAGGCTTTCGCGGGTCGGCTTGTTGCCGGCACGGCGCAGTCCTTCCACCAATACCTTGGCAGAGATGAATCCCTCCAGCGTCGGATAGGAGTCGGACAATTCGCTGCGGGTCTTGAGCGCGGTCATGAATTCCTTGGAAATCTGCGTGCTTGAACTTCTCGGATTCGGGAACACCTGGGTCATGCCGAGGCCGCGCGCATCCTTGCCCAAGCCTTGCAGGAACACTTGCGAGCTGACGTTCGACAACGCGATCAACTGCTGCTGGCCGCCAGCCTGGCGATATTCCTTGATGAAGGCGGCGCATGGCTTGGCGGTGCAGATCAGCAGCACGGCTTGCGGCTTGGCGTCGAAAATCTTTTTCACCGCGCCTTCCACCGCGACCGTATTGCGTTCGTAATTGGCGATCACCGGTTCCGGCAGCTTGTATTTCTTGACCGCCTGCTTCAAGCCTTCCAGGACGTCGTTGCCGAACGAATCGTTGGATACCAGCACCGCGTAGCGCTGCAAGCCCATGCCCGACAATTGTTCGATTGCCGTGCCTACTTCATCGCGATATTTGGAGCGCACGTTGAACAGGTAGCGCTGCATGGGCTCATGCAAGGAAGTGGCGCCGCTGACCGGTGCGATCAGAGGCACTTTGGCGTCGTTGATAGCGCCCAGGATCGATTCGGTGGTGGGCGTGCCGCGGTACAGGAACAGGGCAAAGGCATTCTTTTCATTGAGCAGCTTGCGGGTATTTTCAATCGTGCGCTTCGGCTCGAACCCGTCGTCCAGCGATTCCAGCACGATCTTGCGGCCGAACACGCCGCCCTGCTTGTTGACGATATCGAAATACAGCTGCGCGCCCGCGGTCGCCTGCTTGACTTCTTCGGCGGCGGTGCCGGTAAAGCCGGCCGACTGGCCGATGACGATGGTATTCGAAGTAATGCCCGGTTCTGCGTTAGCGCTACCTATACCAAACAGGCCAAACAGGCCGATGCCGACAGCCAAAGACAACTTCTTCATTTGTACTCCAGAAATGATGACGGATTAATTGATGTGTATGTAAAGGCAATAGCAGCAAGACGGATCGGCTGATTCTCGATCACCGCAAGTAGCTAAGTCCATGCAGAAAATAGGTCGCGGCCAACAAGTCGGCTGCGCCACCGGGCGACAGCTTATCCTGAATAAATACTTTATGGCAACTAATTGCGCGTTCGCGCCAGTCGGCGGTTGCGCAGCCGCCCGCATCCAGGAACTGGCGGGCGCTGCTTTTTACCTTGGCGGCGCCCGCCAGGCCGCCCCGGTGGTAGAGGTTGGTGTCGCTGATGCCTGCCATCAGCGCAAACAAAGTGTCGACGGCGGCGGCGTCGTAGCCGCGCGCTGCGCCCAGCGTTTGCAGGAAGCGCGGCAAGGCGATCTCGAACAGCGCAGGGAATCCTAGCGCGGCTTCTTCGCTGGCGCCGCTTACCGCGTATTTTTCAGCTACCTGGCGGCCGTGCGAAACCTCGGCCCGGTCGTGCATGTGCCGGCCCAGGGCGTCGCCCCACTGTATCAGCAGCGTGGCGCGCACCGCAGCCGCCGACAACGGCGTGCCGCGGCCATGGCAATAGCCGGCGGCGGCACACAGCAGGCCGAGGCAAAAGATCGCGCCGCGGTGGGTATTGACGCCGCCGGTGGCGCGCAGCATGGCTTGCTCGGCCTCGATGCCCAATTGCTTGAGCAGCGCGAACTCTTTGCCCGCCATGCCGGCCTGGGTAATCCGGATGAAATAGTGGCGCAGCGCGAACAGGCTGCGCATGAAGGTGGCGGCGTCCATGTCGTCATGGCTGCCGCTGTCCAGCAACGACACCAGGCCCGGCTTGGGATACAGCTGCAATTCGCGGTACAGGCTGCGCAAGGCCAGGCGTCCGGTCGCCAGGCAAAACATCCGTTGCTGGCGCGCGCCCTGCTCCGGCACGCTGCCCTGGCGGCGCAACTGGGGCGATGCCGGCAGGCGTGTGTCGGTGGCGCGGCTGCCCAGCATCACGCCCTTTCCAGCGTCGATACCAGCTCAGCCATGGAGGCCAGCCTGACCGTGCTGCGCGTCTTGACCAGCACCTGCTGCCCGCCGCCAGCCTGCAGCGCCTGCCAGCATTCTTTCCACGCTACCGCCTGGCCGTCAGCAAAAACCACTTCGCCGTCCAGCGGCAAGCGCGTTGCGTGCTGCGCCAACAAGGCGATGCCGCGCCTGAATTCTTCCGCGCCGCCCGGCGTAAACAGCAGGTCGATGTCGGAAGTCCGGGTCAGGTAACTCTGCTGCGTCAGGATCTGCCAGGCCCAGGAGCCATAGATGCGCATCGCTATGCCGCTGTGCAGGCAATCGCCGGCAAACGCATGCAACGCCTGGCTCCAGGCTGGCGGCGCATGCGGCAAGGCGGCCCGCAATGCCAGCGGATCGGCAATCCGCCCGACATCGACGAACAGCGCCTGGAACGGGATCCGGCCCTTGTCGCCATTGGCGTCGGGTGGTAGTGCCAGGCCCAGGCACAATTGATCTTCCGGCGTATCCGGCTGGCGGCGCCGCAGCACCGCCGGCCAGTCGCGCGACTGCCAGCGCTCCAGCACGGCGCGGCAACCGGCCGGCACCGCCTGCGCCGCGCGTTGCCAGCCGCCGGCGTTCAGCCAGACCAGGCTATGGCGGGCCGGCATGATCGATCACTGCCTGCGTTACGCTCCAGGCCTGGCTGCGGCCGCCGCGCTGCAGGCCGGCTGCGCTGCGCCGGTCTTGCGGGTCGGCGTGATTCAGCGCTTGCACCAGCTGCTGCGCCAGGCCGGCCTCCCAGATGGCTTCGACGCCGCCCATCTGCAGGTAATTGACGGCTCCCGGCGCAAATACCGGATTGCTCTTGGCCAGCTCCGTCAGCCGCGCCTCCGGCACCTTGGTAATGCGCGCCATCGCCGCCAGGCCCATGACGCGGATGGTCGCGTCCGGCAGGGCATAACAGCTATCAGCCATCAGGCCGCTGGTGATGAAGCCGCCGGACAAGGCCTGGTCGTAAACCAGGCCGACTATCTTGTGCTGCCGGCGCCGCGCCAGGTCGATGCACTTGCCCAGCAGCGCCATGTAGCTGTTGATGCCGAGCATTTCATCGCGATGCCGCAAGCGCTGGCCCTGGGTATCGATCAGGATGACGATAGAGCGCCGCGGATGCTGGCGCACCGTGGCCAGGATCGCCTGCGCCTGCAGCAAAGCGATCTCGACGCCGATCGCCGCGTGACTGGTGGTGCCGATCACCGTCACGGTGTCGCCGCCAAGCTGCGCCGTGCCGCTCAGGAAATCGCCTTGTTCGGCCACCGTGTGGCCATCCGGGAACAAGGCAGCTGCCAGGGTTTTCCAGTCCATGCTCATCCTCGCGCTCCCAGCCGCAGCTTGGCGGTGGCGGCGACAAACGCCTCCGCTTCCAGCAACGGCAGCCCGGCCGCGTCGGCGACGCCGATCCGGGTCCAGATGTCGAGCGGATCGAGCGCCTGGCCAAAATTGTCGATACGGTCTTGCAGCAACTGCTGCTCTGCCTCCAGTACCTCCAGCGTCAGGCCGATGCCGCCGGCATCGGCATGGCATGCCTGCGCCAGCCCGAAAGCCGCCTGGCGGAACGCGGCGCTGTCGTCGGCCACCAGCACCTGGCAATCGCCCAGCAGGTAACGGTGCTTGCCGCCGGTGGTGCGCCATACCAGCGCCCGGTCGCGCGAATCGAATTCTTCGACGCCGTTGGCGGTTTCAATCACTTCCGGCCCCGACATCGCCAGCCGCCCTTCTTCCGACATCACGATCGCATTGGCGCAGCGGGCGACGATGCCCATGCCGCCGAAACAGCCGTTGGCGCCGCCGACCAGCACGATCACGGGAATGCCGGCGGCGCGCACTTCAAGCAAGGCGCGCATCACTTCCGACACCGCGATCAGGCCGGCATTGGCTTCATGCAAGCGCACGCCGCCGCTTTCCAGCAACAGCACCACCGCAAACGGCCGCTCGCGCACCGCGCGCAACAGCAGGCCGGTGAGTTTGGCGCCATGCACCTCGCCCACCGCGCCGCCCATGAAACCGCCCTCTTGCGCCGCCACGAATACGGATTCGCCGAACAGCCGTCCCTGGCCGATCGCCACGCCGTCGTCAAACGATACCGGCGCATCCAGCTGCGCCAGGTGCGGACTGACAATCTTCAGCGCCGGCGGCAGGAACTCGTAAAAGCTGCCGGCGTCCAGCACCGCGGCCAGGCGTTCGCGAGCATTCGCTTCCAGGTAGCTGTTCATGGCGCGCTCCCGGTCAGGGCTTGCAGCGCCTGGTCCAGGCGCAGGCTGACTACCGCCGGCGTAGCGCCCATGTCGTTGATGGCGATATGGGCGTCGGCCAGTTGCCAGCGTTGCTGGAAATCGCCCAGCACCGCTTCCCAGATAGCGCCGAACCCGCGCGCGGCGGTCTTGATTTCAATCGTGCAGGCGCCGTTCAGCGCCGCCGGTTCAACCAGCACTTCCAGGTTGCCCGAGCTGACCACGCCGGACAGCTGGGCCAGCGGCGGCAAACGGCGCTGGCCATGTTCAAAACGAAAATTCAAGGTTTCCATCAACCGCTCCTTGCCCTTCTGCTTGCTGCTACCAGTTTCTGAAGCGTTTCGGCGGATCGTACAAGCCGCCCGAAGCCCGCACCAGGTCTTTCATGTTTTTCGCCGCCAGCAAGTCGCGCGTCGCCAGCCGCTGGTCGATGCCGAGATCCTCGGGCCGCTGGATGATGCCGCGGTCGCGCAGGTTCTCCACCATGCGCTTGTCGCGCCCCAATCCTATCGGCGTGTAGCCGGCGACGCCGCGCACCGCCTGCTCGCGTTCCTCGTCGCTGCGGCACAACAGCAGATTGGCCAGCCCCTCTTCGGTCAGGACATGGCTGACGTCTTCGCCGTAGATCATCACCGGCGGAATCGCCATGTCGGCCTGCTCGGCCAGCTCCCAGGCGTCCAGCCGCTCGACGAAGGCCGGCTGCATGTGTTCGCGGAAGGTTTCGACGATCTGCACCACCAGCTTTTGTCCGCGCGGGATCAGGTTCTTGCCGTCGCGCGCCTGGCGCCCGGCTTTCAGCCAGGCCGGGCTGGCGTGGCGCCGTCCGCGCGCATCGGCGCCCATGTTGGGCGCGCCGCCGAAACCGGCGATGCGGCCGGCGGTCGCGGTCGATGAGTTGCCCTGCAAATCGATCTGCAGGGTAGAGCCGATGAACATGTCGCAGGCATAGTGGCCGGCTACCTGGCTGAAGGCGCGGTTACTGCGCATGGAGCCGTCGCCGCCGACAAAAAATACGTCCGGGCGCGCCCGTATGTAGTCTTCCATGCCGAGTTCCGAGCCGAAGGAATGGATCGATTCGACAAAACCGGCTTCGATCGCAGGAATCAGCGCCGGATGCGGATTAAGCGCCCAGTGCTGGCAGATCTTGCCTTTCAGGCCCAGCGAGGCGGCATAGGTCGGCAGGATCAGTTCGATCGCGGCAGTGTCGAAACCGATGCCGTGGTTCAGCCGCTGCACTTCGTATTCTGCGTAGATGCCCTTGATCGCCATCATCGCCATCAAGACCTGGATCTCGGAAATCTGCGCCGGATCGCGGGTAAACAGCGGTTCGATATAGTGCGGCGTCGGCGCCTGCACCACAAATCCTACCCAGTCGGCCGGGATGTCGACGCGCGGCAGCGTGTCCACTATCTCGTTGACCTGGGCGATCACGATGCCGCCGCTGAAAGCAGTGGCTTCGGCGATCGCCGGCGTGTCTTCGGTATTCGGCCCGGTATACAGGTTGCCGTGGCGGTCCGCCGCCTGCGCCGCCACCAGCGCCACCCGCGGCGTGAGGTCGACAAAATAGCGGCCGAACAATTCCAGGTAAGTATGGATGGCGCCGATATTGAGCTTGCCGGCCGCCACCAGCCGCGCCAGGCGCACCGACTGCGGCCCGGAAAATGAAAAGTCCAGGCGCTCGGCGACGCCGCTTTCAAATACATCCAGGTGCTCGGGCAAGGCCAGCACCGACAGCAGCATGTGCAAACCGCTGATACGCGCAGGATCAAGCTTGGCGAGCGCCTTGGCCAGGAAATCGGCCTGCTTCTGGTTATTGCCTTCCAGGCAAACGCGGTCGCCGGATTCCAGCACGCTGTACAGCAGGTCAGCAATCCGTCCCGCCTCCACCAGCTTGCCTTTGCAGGCGCTGCCAAGGAGATTGGCGGCGCGCTGCAGGCGCTGTTCACGATTGGTGTTCCGCAAATCCCAGCGCCGGCTTTCCATTATCGGGCTCCCATCAGCAAATCGGGCAAGCCGGTGACGATGCCGGGAAACAGGCACAGCAGGACGATCGCCAGGAACATCAGCAGCAGGAACGGCAGCGTGCCCTTGATCACATCCGACAGGGGAATGTCAGGCGCGATGTTCTTGATCACAAACAGGTTCAGGCCCACCGGCGGATGGATCAGCCCCATTTCCATCACCACCGTCATCACCACGCCGAACCAGATCAGGTCGAACCCTGCTTCGCGCAGCGGCGGCAAGATGATGGGCGCAGTCATCAGGATGATGGATACCGGCGGCAGGAAGAAGCCCAGCACGATCACCATCAGCAGGATCACCGCCAGCAGCAGCCATTTCGACAGATGCAGCGCGACTACCCATTGCGCCGCCGACTGGCTGATATGGAGGTAGCTCATCACATACGAATACAGCAAGGACATGCCGATGATCAGCAGCAGCATGCAGGATTCCTTGATGGTCGAATTCAGGAACGGCATCAGGTCGCGCGGGCGCCACATGCGGTACACCACCGCAATCAGCACGATCGCCAGCAAGGCGCCCAGGCCGGCGGTTTCGGACGGCGTGGCGAAACCGCCGTACAAGGCAATCATGACGCCGATCAGCAAGATCAGGAACGGCAGCACGCGCGGCAGCATCTCGACTTTCTGGGCGAAGGTGAAATGCTCGTCGTCCAGGTAGGCCGACTTGACGCCGCCTTCGCTATAGATCCGGTGCGCAAGGCGATACTCCTTGCGCGCCCGATACACGGCATAACCCGCAAACAGGATCACCAGCAACACGCCGGGACCGACGCCGGCCAGGAACAGCCGCCCCAGCGACTGTTCCGACGCCACCGCGTACAGGATCATGGTGATCGAAGGCGGCAGCAGGATGCCCAGCGTGCCGCCGGCGGCGATGATGCCGGCCGCGAAACCTGGCGAATAACCGCGGCGGCGCATTTCCGGGATGCCGGCGGAACCGATCGCCGAGCAGGTCGCAGGCGAAGAACCGGCCATCGCCGCGAACAAGGCGCAGGCAAACACGTTGGCGATGCCGAGGCCGCCCGGCACCTTGCTCAGCCAGGCATGGATCGCCGAATACAGGTCGCGCCCGGCGGGCGATTTCCCGATCGCCGCTCCTTTCAGGATGAACAGCGGGATCGACAGCAAGGTGACCGAGGCGATTTCCTCGTAGACGTTTTGGGTGACCGTGTCGAGCGACGACGCCGGCATGAAGAAATACATGAAACTGGTCGCGACCACACCGAGCGCAAACGCTATCGGCATGCCGGAACACATCACGACAATCGTGACGATGCCATACAAGGCACCTAAGGCAAGCGGACTCATTACTCTCCCGGGGCAGTGTTAACGGATGTGGGACGATCGGTCAGGCGCGCCAGCACTTGCACCAGCAGCTGCAAGGTGAGCACCGTCATGCCAAGCGCCATCAGCGAATAGGGAATCCACAGCGGCGGCGCAAAAGTGGATGAGGTGGTCTGTCCTTCCGACCATGCTTCATGGAACAGCGCCCACGATTTCCAGGAGAAGAAAGCGCAGAACAGGAAAGAGACCAGGTCGACCAGCAGCAGGCGCACCGCATTCACGCCGGCCGGCAGTATCGAGGACAAGGCTTCGATGCCGATATGGCCGCGGTATGACTGGGCGTAACCCGCGCACAGGAAGATCACGCCGACCAGCATGAACACCGTGGCGTCGTCCTGCCAGTCGGTGGGGACATGGAAGAAATAGCGCGCCACCACTGAATACGTCATGATCAGCGACGTCAGCATCAGCGCCGCCATGGAAAGATACAGGGCAAGTTTATGGAAGCGTTCCAGGACGCCGGCCATGGCCGCCACCACCGGATTGTCCGGCGTGGCAGGCAAGGCGGGTCCGGCATTCGGCTTCGTATCGAAGCCGTGGCTCATAAGAGTTTCTCAGCCAGTTTCAGCAGCTTGGCGCAATTGTCGTTCCTGGCGGCGTAGTCCTTCCACGCCGTGTTGCGCGCGATGTCCTGCCACTTCTTGACGGTGGCCGCATTCAAGTCGACCACCTTGGCGCCGGCCCGCTGGTATACCGCGGCGACGCCGGAATCGTCGAGCCGTGCCGCGCCGGTGGCGAATTGTTCCATCTCGGCGCCGACCGCCATCACCGCTGCCTGCTGTTCCTTGGTCAGGCGATCGAAGGTCGCCTTGGAAATCATCAGCGGCTCCAGCATGTACCAATAGGCTTTGTCGCGGCCGCTGGTCAGGCTCTTGGAAACTTCTTCCAGGCGGAAGGAAATCAGCGAAGTCGAGGACGTCATCGCAGCGTCCATGGCGCCGGTCTGCATCGCCGCGTAGATTTCATTGGAAGGCAGCGTCACCACGGCGGCGCCGGCTTCTTTCAGGATCAGGTCCATCTCGCGCGAACCGCCGCGCACTTTCAGGCCCTTGGCGTCGGCAGGATCGACGATCGGCTTGCCGCGCGAGGCGACGCCGCCGGCCTGCCAGATCCAGCTGACGATGATGACGCCCTTTTCCAGCAGGATGCGCGACAGCTCCTTGCCGACTTCCGAATTCTTCCAGGCAGCGCCTTGTTCATACGAAGTCACCAGGCCCGGCATCAGGCCGATGTTTACTTCCGGCACTTCGCCGCCGGCGTAGTTGAGCGGCACCAGGGAAAAATCCAGGGCGCCTTTGCGCAATGCGGAGAACTGGGAGTTGGTCTTCATCAGCGAAGAACCGGGATAGATTTCAAACTTCAGGCTGCCGTTGGTGCGCTTGCCGACTTCAGCGGCGAACATGCGGGTCAGGCGGTCGCGGAAGTCGCCTTCGCTGATGGTGCCGCCGGGGAACTGGTGGGAAATTTTCAAGGCGCCCGATTGCGCCCAGACTGACGACATCGACCAGAACGGTGTGCTCGCGAGCGCGCCCAGCACCGTCCTCCTGCTGATTAAAGACATATCCCCTCTCCTCTATTGGAAAAACTATCGATACAGTTTTAGCTACTTTTCATGCGGTTATTGCTGAAGATAGATGCTATGTATTCTTTTTTCATTTCCTTGTATACACAATATTCCATAAAACATTTTTATGTCAACGAATAAATACGCCTTACAATCAAATCTCGAATACACGGTTCCGTTAGGGAGTAAATTGGGCATTTGGGCGGCCGTAGCTGGATGCGAAGCAAGGCGCCCGACGCGCTGCAGTGCTAGCACTGCAAGCGGCGGGCAACGCAGCAGCGCGCCAGCTACGGCCAGCAAAAATATTCAATTTACTCCCTAACGGAGCCTTTATCCCAGAAACGGCCCAATTATGCTCACGACAAAAAATCGCTCGGAATCGCTGCGCGAAACCATCGAAGAAATGATCGCGGTTGGCGAGTTTCGTCCAGGCCAGCATCTTGATGAAACCGACCTGGCAATCAAGTTCGGCGTGTCCCGCACGCCGGTGCGAGAGGCATTGATCCAGCTGGCCTCGATGGGCATCGTGGTGACGCGGCCGCGGCGCGGCACGGTGGTCGCCGAAATCGGCCCGCGCCAGCTGGTGGAGATGTTTGAAGTGATGGCGGAGCTGGAAGCAATGTGCGGCCGCCTGGCGGCGCGCCGCATGTCCGGCGACGAACAGGCCGGCCTGCTGGCGGCGCACCAGGCATGCATGGAAGCGCGCGACGCCCAGGATCCCGACGCCTATTTCTACATGAACGAAGCGTTCCACGGCGCCATCTATGAAGGCAGCCGCAACGCCTTCCTGGCGGCCCAGGCGCAATCGCTGCAGCGCCGGCTGCGGCCTTACCGCCGGCTGCAGCTGCGAGTGCGCGACCGCTTGAAAGTGTCCTACCAGGAGCACGACGGCGTGGTGCAAGCCATCATCGCCGGCGACAGCGAACTGGCGGCCGACCTGCTGCGCCAGCACGTCACGGTCCAGGGCCAGCGTTTTGTCGACCTGATCGCATCGCTGCAGCAACTGGAAACCAGGCCCGAGCCGATCGACATATAAGAGCAGGCCGGCGGCGCCGCTTTCGGGCCGCTCCGCCCCAGTCTGGGCGGCAGGGAGGGCCGTGATATTTATTGTTCCCGCACCCTCTGCGCATCGTTGGCAACATGCTATCATCGCGAAATTCAGGGTTGCGTCGAGACAACATACGTTCGCGACAAACATCAAAAGAACCGGCTCCTAAAGCCCGCTATCCAATCTCATGCGCGATTTCATCCTGACCTGCCAGTGGTACACCATCATGGGCGTTGGCATCGTATTTTTTGCCTGCCTGTATTTTGTTTTCGGCGGCCTCAACTGGCTGCTCAGCCGCCGCATCCTGCCCGCCTTCGGTTACGGCCGGGTGCTCGATCCGCGGCCGCTGGCGCCTCGGCAGCTGCGGCGCGAACTGGGCGAATCCGCCGTCACCATCTTCCTGTTCGGCACCGGCATGGTATTTCCCTGGGGCCTGCTGCAGCTCGGCTGGGCCAGGCTGGCGGTGCAGGCGCCGAGCTGGCAGATCGCGCTGGAAATCCTGTTCATGGTGGTCTGGAACGAGGTCCACTTTTACCTTAGCCACAGGCTGCTGCATGTCTCGTGGCTCAAGCGTTTCCACCTGCCGCATCACCGTTCGGTCGTTACCACGCCGTGGACTTGCTACAGCTTCACGCCGCTGGAAGCCATGATGCTGGGCAATGTACTGCTGCTGCCCATGCTGCTGCACGATTTCAGCATTTATGCGCTGGCCTTCGTGCCGGTATTCAGCATCGTGTTCAACAACATCGGCCATTCCAACTACGATTACCTGCCCGATGCCGACCGCGACCGCTGGTGGCTCAACGGCGCGCGCCGCCATCATTTGCACCACGCCTGCTACCACGGCAATTACGGTTTCATGTTCCCGTTCATGGACCGGCTGTTTTCCACCGAACTGGCGCCCGATGCGGCGGAAGCCAGGATTGCCCGCGGCGCAAAACCAGACGGAAAGCAGAATGCTGCGTAACGGCCGCGACTGGCAAAGCCTGGCCTACCTCATTGCCTTGCCGCTGCTGGTCGCCTATCTTTGGCGCCATCCGCAACTGTCGCTGCTCAACGCGCTGCTGTACGGCTTGCTGCTGTTCCTGACCTTGGGCACGGGCGTGATCCATCACAACCACGCCCATTTGCGCATATGGAACGGGCGGCAGCTCAACCGCCTTACCGATTTCTGGATCACGCTGCTGCAAGGCCACCCTACTTTCGTGTTTTATCCGGCGCATAACGGCAACCATCACCGCTACCGCCACGGCCCGCTGGATGTAGCGCGCACTTATCGTTTCGGCGGCGACACCAACCATCTGCTCGGTTACCTGCTGCACCCGGCACAGGCGACGCTTGTCCTGTATCCCCTGATATGGCGCTGGCTGCTGCGCGTGCGCCGGCGCCAGGCTGGCGCATTCCGCTATTTCCTGCGCCAATACCTGGCAGTCGCTTTACTGTGGATGCTGCTGGCCTGGCTCGACTGGCACAAGTTCCTGCTGCTGGTGCTGCTGCCGCAGCTGCACGGCTTGCACTGGCTGCTGGCCACCAATTACCTGCAGCACGCGCATGCGGACGGCGATTCGCCGACCGACTTCGCCCGCAACTTCGAGGGAGCGGTCAATCCTCTGCTATTCAATATCGGCTTGCATACGGCGCACCACCGCCATCCACGCGCGCACTGGACGCAATTGCCCGCCCTGCACCGGCGCTACCGCCACCAGGTGCATCCGCAACTGAATGCAGGACCGTTACTGCCTTACATGTTCCGTACTTTCATCTTGAGTCTGCTGTGGCCGCACCGGGCCAGCCGCAGCCTTATGCAGCCAGGGAAGAATAATGCCAACTGAGTTCAATCGCGTATATCTCGCCGCCGCAGGATTCCACCTGCCCGGGGCGCCCGTCGGCAACGACGACATGGATCGTTATATCGCTCCGATCAACCGCATCTCGGGCCGCATCAAGCAGCGCATCCTGGCCGAGAACGGCATACAGACGCGGCACTACGCCATCGACGCCGACGGCAATACCGAGCAAAGCCATGCCCAGCTGGCGGCCGGCGCAATACGCGACTGCCTGCGGCAGACCGACACCACGCTGGACCAGGTTTCCTTGCTGAGCGTGGGATCATCCGGCGGCGACGCCCTGATGCCAGGCTTTGCCAACATGATCCAGGGCGAACTGGGCGCAGCGCCCATGCAAACCCTGTCCAGCCAGGGCGTGTGCGCGGCCGGCGTCAGCGCCATCGAATTCGCCGCGCAGGCTATAGAACTCGGCACGCACCAGCGGGCGCTGGCGGTAGCCGCCGAAATGCCGTCGCGCATGTTCAAGCGCAGCCGCTTTGCGCCGCGCGGCTACCAGAGCGATTTCGATGCGCATTTCTTGCGCTGGATGCTGTCCGACGGCGCCGGAGCGATGCTGTTCAGCCGCCAGCCGCAATCGCGCAACGGCCTGCGCATCAAGCTCAAGTGGGTGCACCAGAAAAGCTTTTCCGGCGACTATCCGGTCTGCATGCAGCTCGGCCTGACGGAAGACCGCAGCAAGTCGTTCCTGGACTTTGCTTCTTCCGGCGAAGCGGAAGCCGCCGGCGCGCTGTCGCTGCGCCAGGACATCCGCTTGCTGCCGCACCTGTTCGATGTCTGCATCCATGAATACGTCAAGCTGGTGGAAGCCGGCTGGATCAAGTCTGAAGAGGTCGACCATTTCCTGTGCCACTACTCTTCCGCCAAATTCATGCCGGTGGTCGAAGAACTGCTGGCCAAAGCAGGACTGACCATCCCGCCCGAACGCTGGTACAGCAACCTGGCTACCCGCGGCAATACCGGCGCGGCGTCGATTTTCATCATGCTGGCGGAATTCCTGCAGGAAAAGACGCTGCGCGCCGGCGAAAAGATTTTCTGCTTCATACCGGAGTCGGGCCGCATCACTGCCGCCTACATGCTGTTCGAAGTGGAAGATGCGAACGCGCCTGAATCTGAACAGCCTGCCGCGGCGACGGGCAACAATCCTGGCATCGACACCGCCACGCCTGCAATCGCCGCCCCGCACCGGCCCGAGGCTGCACCGCTGCCGCTGCAGCCTCTGCTGACGCGCCTGGCCAGCCTGTGGCAAGACTACCGTTCGCAAGCCTGGCGCACCCCGGTGATCCATCGCCTGGTGAGCGGCCGCTTCGACGTCGCCGCCTACCGCAACTGGACCGCGCAGTGGGTGCCGCAAGTGAAGGAAGGCAGCTTGTGGATGCGCGAAGCCGTGGCCTCGCTCAACGGCGAGTTTGCCGCGCTCGGCCAGCTGATCACCACCCATGCCGGCGAAGAACAGAACGATTTCCAGATCCTGTACCAGGACTACCAGGCCGCCGGCGGCGAACAGCCGCTGGCGGCGCTCAAGCGCAATCCCGGCGGCGAAGCGCTCAACAGTTACCTGCATGCGCTGGCTGCTACAGCCAACCCGGTCGGGCTGCTGGGCGCCATCTACATTATCGAAGGCACCGGGCAACGGATCGTGCCGGCGCTGCTGCCCTTGCTGCGCCAGCAGGTAGCATTGCCGCCGCAGGCGTTCCGCTTCCTGGAATACCACGGCGCCAACGACGAACATCACCTGGCGCGCTGGCTGAGCGCGGTAGAGATCACCCTGGCCCTGGATCCGCACGCGGCCGAAGCCATCTACGCCACCGCCAAGCGCACCGCGCAGCTGTACCTGATGCAGCTGGAACACATACAAGATTAATTACCGGGCCAACACCATGCAAAGCGACGATTTCCTGCAGCGCGCGCACGATCCGCGCGATCCCAATCCCTGGCTGGCGCTCTACCTGGATGGCAGCACGCCGCTGCCGGCCCCGGTCAAGAGCGCCTGGCTGCACGACCTGGCGTCGCCGTCGCGCCAGTACCTGCTGCCGTTCGTGCGGCCGCTGGCGCGGCTGATGATCATCCTGATCCAGGTCTTGAAGACGATCCTGCCGAAGCGCTGGTCGGCCTCGAAAGCGCTGCACCGGCTGCTGGTGTGGGGCTTGAAAGGCTTCGTCTCGCCCGAGGCCAACTGGCTGATCCTGCGTCACTTCCACCTCGGCGCGCAGATCATCGAATTCATCGAGCGCAACGCGCCGGTCAGTGTCGCCTTGTCGCCGCTGACGCCGTTGACGATCGACGACCTGGGCGACGAGCTGTTTTTGAAGCATGACCTGAACCTGTTCAACTTCGTGATCCGGCTCAACCAGCAGCTGCGCACCGAGGGCAAGACGCTGGCGGCGGTGCCGGAAGTCGACTTCAGCATGATCAGCGAACCGCCGCTGGCGCTGGCCGACATGCCGCAGCGCGCTCTCAACTTCATCGACCTGCAGACCGCGATCGAGATTTTTACGCCGGTCTACCAGCTGTTCCTGACCGATAACGATTTCTGGCGCGCCGCCAATTCGCTGCAGCTGGATGAAACCATGGCGGTGTATGCGGCCACCATCCTCAACTCTCCCCAGCACCTGCTGCTGTTGAACAACAAACATCCGCTGGTGCCGATGTCTACCCTCGGCGCCGGCTACCGCCTGGTGCTGCACGGGCTGTCGAGCGAGATGCTGCATTGCCTGCTGAGCGAGATGAAGCAGGCTCAGCAGGCGGCCGGCAAAGATAAAGCGGCCGCATGAATAATCGATAAAAGAAAACCGTCCGGCGTGACAGGTTCGTGCGGCAATCATCCTATATAATTGGCCCGTTTCATCCTGTCTGCGCAATGCCTGCGCCCCCGTAAGTCATCCATGTTACGTATCCGCCGCCAAAAACTTGTGGTCTGGGCCTGCCTGTTTGCCATCTGGCTGGGCATCCTCATGCCGACGGTTTCGCAGTCCCTCAAGGCGGCCGGGACGATACAGATATACAACCAGATCTGCACCGCGGCCGGGTTGGTCAGCAACGCTCCGCCGGCTGACGACGGCAAGCCGTCCGCGCCCGGCGCCGGCCACTGGACTGCCTGCGGCTATTGCACCCTGCTGGCCGACAGCCCGCCGCCGCCGGCATCTTTCGATGTGCTGCAGGCGACTGTCGCACCCGTCGCGCACGCCAGTTTCCTGCCCTACGATTACATCCCCCCACGCCCGTTCCGCGGCCAGACCCACCCGCTCGACCCGCCCCTGCTCCTGTCCTGATTTTCACCGGCAGTACCGCCTGTCCCCGCTTGCCTGCGCAATCCGGGGATGAATATCGTTTGAAGTTCCAGGGGAATCTATGCTCGTTTTGCTCACGCAAACCAAGAGTGCTTCGTCGCGCCGCAACCGTCCGCGGCCGCGCCGGCCGTCCGCTCAGCCGTCCACTCAATTGTCCAACTTGCCGGCAGCATGGCTGCCGCAATCATTCGCCCTCATGCTTGCCCTGCCCATGCTGTCGCCAGGCGCCTGGGCGGCAGAAGAAGATAACCATGCCGTGCCGGAAGTATTCGTCACCGGCGCCAGGGAGAAGCGGGTGCTCGATCCCAACCTGCCTGCCAGCATCGAACGGATCACCGCTGCGCAATTGCAAAACCTCAACGTCGTCAATACCGAAGACGCCTTGAAGTACATGCCTAACATGGCGATACGCAAGCGTTTTATCGGCGACGAGAACGCCACCATTTCGGTGCGCGGCAACGGCACTTCGCAAACCGCGCGCGGCCTGGTGTATGCCGACGGCCTGCTGCTCAGCAATTTCCTCGGCAATACCCACAGCTTCCCGCCGCGCTGGTCCATGGTTTTCCCGGAAGATATCGCCCAGGTGGACGTGGTCTACGGCCCCTTTTCAGCGCTGTATCCCGGCAATTCGATGGGTGCGACGGTCGCCATCACCACCAAGATGCCGACCAGGCTGGAAGCGATGTTCAAGGCCCAGGCATTCAGCCAGCAGTTCAGCCTGTTCGGCGTCGACGGCCGCTTCGACGGCAACAAGAGCACCGCCGCGATCGGCAACAAGGTCGGCGACCTGTCCTTCCTGCTCGGCATAGACCATCTCAGCAACGCCGGCCAGCCCTTCGTGTACGCCAGCCAGCCGCGCTCCAGGCAGCCGGCGACCGCTGCCGCGGTGCCGGTCACGGGCGCTTACCAATATACCGATCCGAACGGCGCCCCCGCCACCATCTTCGGCGTCAATGCCGAAGGCGCCGAACGCGCGGTGCAGGACCAGTTCAAGTTCAAGGCCGCCTACGACATCACGCCGACCCTGCAAGCCGGCTTCACCTTCGGCTACTGGCGCCAGCAGGTGAGCAACAGCACCCAGACCTTCCTGCGCGACGCCAGCGGCAGGCCGGTGTATGCGGGCCTGGTCAATATCGGCGGCTACCAGTACAACCTGCCGGCCTCGTTCTTTGCGCCGGCGGCCAGCGAAAGCGAAAACCAGCTGTACGGCCTGACGCTGAAAACCCGCCATGCCAGCGGCTGGAACTATTCGGCGATCGCGTCGTATTTCGACGTCTCGAAGAGCATCTCGCGCTCCGCCGGCAGCGGCCTTGCCAGCAACCAGAGCGGCGTCGCCACCTACGGCGACGGTTCAGGCTGGAAAACCCTGGACCTGGCGGCCGACTACAAGCCGGCGACGGTCGCCGCCGGCAGCCATTGGCCGACCTTCGGTTATCACTACGATAATTATTTCCTGGAAAATACGACGTATAACCTGGACAACTGGCGCGGCAACAACGGCGGCAGCTTCAACAACGCCTTTGCCGGCAAGACCGAAACCCAGGCCCTGTTCGCTCAGGATGCCTGGCAATTGAGCCAGCTGTGGAAACTGACCTACGGCTTGCGTTATGAGGACTGGCGCGCCTACGACGGCGCACGCGCCACCAGCGCCGCCGCCCAGCGCTATGACAACCGCAGCCTGTCTTACTGGTCGCCGAAGGCGGCGCTGTCCTACCAGGCCACGTCCGACCTCACCTTGCGCTTTTCCACCGGCCGCGCCTACCGCTTCCCGACCGTCAGCGAACTGTTCCAGGGCAGCCTGACCGGCTCGACGCTGGTCAACAACGATCCCAACCTGAAGCCTGAAAACGACCTGGCGAAAGAACTGAGCGCCGAATGGTCACATTTCAACGGCATGGTGCGCATGTCCCTGTTTGAAGACGATGTGAAGAACACCCTGTTCAGCCAGACCAACACCACGGTATTCCCCAACGTCACGAATATCCAGAATATCGACCGCGTGCGTTCGCGCGGGATCGAACTCAGCTATTCGGGCGAAGACGTTTTCCTGCGCGGACTGGACCTGAGCGCCAGCGTCGGCTACACCAGGTCGATCATCCTGGAAAACAGCAAGAACCCGGCCACCGTCGGCAAGAATTTCTACCGCATCCCGCTGTGGCGCAGCAACCTGGTCGGCAGCTATCGTGTCAACGACCAGGCCACCGTGACACTGGCCGGACGTTATTCGGGGCGGCAGTACAACACGCTGACCAATACCGACACCAACCCGGGCACCTTCGGCGGCACCAGTTCTTTCCTGGTGTTCGACACCAAGCTGACCTTCAAGCCGACCAAGAATACAGAGCTGGGAATCGGCATCGACAACCTGACCGACAAGCGCTACTACGTCTACTACCCCTATCCAGGCCGGACTTTCTACCTGGAAGCCAAGGTCAGCCTTTGAGCAGGCGCAACCCGGCTCAAGCTTTTTAGCAAGGAACAATCATGCAGACAGTTTTCCAGCAGAAAAATCAGCAACAAGCACCGGACGAAACCGGTTCGGTCTCGTCGCGCAATTACCGCATCCTGTGGCGCTGGCATTTTTATGCCGGCCTGTTCGTGATGCCCTTCCTGATCGTGCTGGCCATCACCGGCACCATCTATGTCTTCAAGCCGCAGATAGAAAGCGCGCTCTACGGCGACAAGCTGTTCGTGCCGGCCAGCACGCAGGCCCGGCTGGGCTATGACAAGCTGCTCGGCATCGCCGCCGGCGCGCTGCCGCCTGACGCCAAGGCGAGTTCGATCGCTGTCAGCCAGGATCCGGGGCGCAGCACCGAAGCGGTATTCCGCCTGGCTGACGGCGACAGCATCAGCGTCTACGTCAATCCGTATACGGGCCAGGTGTTGGGCACGCTCAGCGTCGAACACCGGCTGATGAAGCAGGTGCGGCAAATCCATCGCGACCTGCTGCTCGGCAAATGGGGCGGCTGGCTGATGGAGCTGGCGGCCTGCTGGACCCTGGTCATGGTCGGCACCGGCATCGCCCTCTGGTGGCCGCGCAAGCGGTTTTCGGCATGGGGGACCCTGCTGCCGCGCCTCAGCCTGCGCGGCCGCGCGCTCTGGCGCGAGCTGCACCTGGTGGCCGGCATCTGGGTCTCGATAGGCGCGCTGTTCTTCATCATGAGCGGCTTGCCGTGGTCCAGTTTCTGGGGCAAGAATTTCCAGGCGGTAGTGACCTGGGCCGCGCCGCCAAAGGCGGCGGCGAAAGAAACCCGCGCCCATCATGCGGACATGCCGGCAGGCGCGCACGCTTCGATGGCGGACATGCCTGGCATGAAAATGCAGGACCTGCCCCTGGCCAGCGTCCCGTGGGCAGTTGGCGCCACGACGGTGCCGATGTCGCAGGACATGCCGCGCCAGCGTCTGGCGATCGACCAGGTGGCAGCGATCGCCGCGCGCAACGGTATGCAAGCCTACCAGCTGGTCTTGCCAGGCAAGAGCACCGATGCATTCACCGCATCGTATGCGCCGGGCGCCGGCGAATTCGTCCGCTCCGACCTTGACCAACAACGCACGCTGCATATCGACCAGTACAGCGGCAAGATCATGAAGGATATGCGTTTTTCCGACTACAACCCGGTCTCCAAGCTGGTCTCGCTCGGCGTTGCCTTGCATATGGGAGAGTATTTCGGCCTGGCCAACCAGCTCATCTGCGCCGCCATTTCAATGGCGCTGCTGGGCATGGCCGCGACCGGATTCATCATGTGGTGGCAGCGCCGTCCGCAGAATTCGATCGGGGCGCCGAAGCGCGTGCTGCAGCCGCCGCCGTCGATCAGGCGCTGGAAAGGCTACATGGCGTTGCTTGGCATCGCCTTCCCGTTGATGGGGGCGACCATGATTGCGGTCTGGCTGGGAGACACGCTGCTTTTCAAGAACAGGGCCTAGTCAGGGCACGACTGCGACGCCGCCGCCCGCGGTCATTTCACCGATGACCGCGGCCTCGGCAAACCCTTCGCGCCGAAACAGCTCCAGCACTTGCTCCACCGCTGCGGGATCGCAGGAAACCAGCAGGCCGCCGGAGGTTTGCGGGTCGGTCAGCAGGCTGCGCTGCACCGGCGTGACGCCGCCAGCCAGCGTCACATCCTTGGCGTAGCCGTTCCAGTTGCGGCCTGAAGCGCCGGTGACATAACCCTGCTCGGCCAGCTGCTGCACTTGCGGCAGCAAAGGAATCGATCCCATTTCCAGCCGCGCCGACAGCTTGGCGCCGCGCGCCAGTTCGAGCGTATGGCCCAGCAAACCGAAACCTGTGACATCGGTCAGGGCGTTAACCCCGGCCAGTTCCGACAGCAGCCGGCCCGGCTTGTTCAGCTTGGTGGTGTTGCCGATCAGGGCGGCATAACCGGCAGCGTCCAGCGCGCCCTTTTTCAAGGCCGCCGACAAGATGCCGACGCCGATCGGCTTACCCAGGACCAGCTTGTCTCCTGCCCTGGCGCCGGCGTTGCGCTTGACCTTGGACGGATGGACCAGGCCCAGCACCACCAGGCCGTAGATCGGCTCGACCGAATCGATGGTGTGGCCGCCGGCGATCGGGATGCCCGCTTCGGCGCAAATCGACTCACCGCCCTTCAAGATGCTGGCGATCACTTCCAGCGGCAGCTTGTCGATAGGCATGCCGACCAGGGCCAGCGCCATGATCGGCGTGCCGCCCATGGCGTACACGTCCGAAATCGCATTGGTGGCGGCGATGCGGCCGAAGTCGTAAGGATCGTCGACGATCGGCATGAAAAAATCGGTGGTCGCGATCAGCGCCTGCTCGTCGTTGAGCTTGTAGACCGCGGCGTCGTCGGCGGTTTCGATCCCCACCATCAATTCTTTCGGCACCGGGAATCCGCTCGAGCCTTTGAGGATTTCCGCCAGCACGCCGGGCGCGATCTTGCAGCCGCAGCCGCCGCCGTGCGAAAAGGAAGTCAGTCGGATAGTGGATTCAACGGGATCGGGCATACGGGTCCTGGGGTAAAGTCAATCAGATGCGTAAGGTGCGGCCTGGATGAAGTATACGCTCCATCCGGACTTATTTCTCTTGATGCAGCTGCCTTGCCGCATGCGCAAAGGCGGCGTCCGAAATATCCGGCAGCTCGATCACCTGGGCTTCGGAAAACTGGTCGAAATTCCTCCTGATCGACTGCGCGTAAGCCGGATCGTAGTGCTTCAGCAGGAGCTCGTCGACCAGTTCCTCGATGCGTCCCGACAGGCTCAGCTGCTGCCAGTAAGCTACTTTCTCGCGGCCATGGACATAGGCCAGGCAAGCCAACTGGGTATTCAGCAAAGCGGGGTCGGCGATGAAATGTGCGTAGTCTTCCAGCAGCAGCCGCACCCGGTCCAGGCGCGACAGCGCGACCGCATAACATGGCGCATTGCGCATGGACGCCATCAGCACTTCGGGCACCCGCAGGTTGCCCACTTTCTTGCTCTCGGATTCGACGAACACCGGACAGCGCGGATCGAAACCTTGCAGTGCATCCCACAACCGGCTCTCGAACATTTTTTGCGACGGCTGCAACTCGCTCGGCAGGTTGCCCAGCACCGAACCGCGATGCGCCGCTATCCGCTCCAGGTCCAGCACCTGCGCGCCCTGCTGCGCCAGCACTTGCAGCAGGCGGCTCTTGCCGCTGCCGGTAGGGCCGCAGATCACCTTGAAGCGAAAGCCCAGCGGCAGTTCCGCCAGACTGGCGTTGACATGCCTGCGAAACGATTGGTAGCCGCCGTCCAGCTGCGCCACCGGCCAGCCGATTTTCGCCATGATGTGCGCCATGGCGCCGCTGCGGTTGCCTCCGCGCCAGCAATAAACCAAGGGCGTCCATTCGCGCGGCTTGTCCAGGAACAGGGTTTCGATATGCAAGGCGATATTGCGCGCGACCAGCACCGCGCCCAGCTTTTTCGCCTCGAAGCTGCTGACCTGCTTGTACATGGTGCCGACCTGCGCCCGTTGCGCATCGTCCAGCACCGGGCAATTGATTGCGCCCGGGATATGGTCTTCGGCAAACTCAGACTGGCTGCGTGCATCGATGACAGCGTCGAACTGCCTGAGCTGGGGAAGGACTTCTTGAATGGACAGCAATGCCGGGTATTTCATGCGTGTTTTTCTAGATCGGGTTTTGGCTGGCGGAACGACAGCACGCATGCATTATAAGCATTTGCCAGCTCCGCTCCGAATCCGGCGCATGGTCAGCCATCGTCCTGCTCCGACAGCATGCCCCAGGCCAGCCGCACCAGCTCGTCTTCGAATTCGACGCTGCCCAGCAGCGGCGACTTTTCCAGCGAAGCGCTGCGGATGGCGCCGATGACGGCGCGGGTCACCACGAACATCATGGCCGGCGTCGGCGGCCGCAGCTTGGGGTGGTGGATCCGCTGCATGCTGATGGCGATCCGTTCCGCCGTCTCGCGCAGGGCCTGGGTGATGTCTTCGTGGTGGTCGTGCTGCCAGGCGAAACGGACCATCGCGCGCTTGGCGCTGCGGCCGCTGCCCAGGCCCTCGATATTGATGCGGATGAACTGGCGCAGGAAAGTTTTCGGATCGAGCTGGCCGACCTGGTTCTCGGCGCTTTCCATCAATGCGTCCAGCTCATCCATCACGCGCCGCCGCTCGCGCGCGATCAAGGCGGTCAGTATCGCTTCCTTGCTGGGGAAATACTGGTACAGGGTGCCGATCGAAAAACCGGCCTTTTCCGCCACCTTGTTGGTGGTCAGCCCCGCTGGGCCCTCGCTTTCCAGAATCTGAGCAGTGGTTTCAAAAATAGTCTCTATGGTGCGCTGCGCCCGCTCCTGGGTGGGCAATTTCCGCATGATTTCAGAGGGAGATTCGGGATTACGCTTGGCCATGTCGGTGCCTGTCAAAAACTGAGCAAGTTGCGAGTTTAAAAACTGAATAAAGCTCAGTATAGTGATTCTATCGCTAATCTACAAAGGCAAGCCCGTGAACACCTCCACTCCATTGATGGTAAGAAGACTGCTGGTCGACCTGTCGCAAGGTTTCCCGCGCCACTGGCTGGCAGGCAAACCGTTCCGCACCCAATACTTCAACGCCTTGTCGATGAGTTTTCCGGTCGGCGAGCAGGAATTCATCGATTCCGTGCGCGAGGCCGCGCAAGCGCTGCCGGATTCTCCGGAGAACAAAGCGTTGCGCGCCATGATCCAGGATTTTATCGGGCAAGAGGCGACCCACCGTCGCGTGCACGACCTGTACAACGCCGAGCTGGAAAAACAAGGATTGCACAACCATTGGCAGCATTGGGCCGGCAACCTGATCGCACTGGGACGCCAGCATCAAGTGCCTGCCATGCGCAGGCTGGCGATCACCGCGGCCCTGGAACACTACACCGCGGTCATGGCCGACCTGACGCTGCGCCACCCGCCGGTGCTGGAAGGCGCGGCACCAGCCTTGCAGACACTGTGGCGCTGGCATGCGGTCGAAGAAACCGAACACAAGGCAGTCGCTTTCGACCTGCTCCACACGCTGGGAGGCGACTACCGGACGCGGATGCGCGGTTACGCTTTTGCCATGCTGCACTTCACCTTGATGGCGACCGGGCAAACCATCAACAACCTCTGGCACGACCGCGTGCTGTTCAAGCCCGCCACCTGGCTGGACGCCGTCCGCTTCTTCTTTGGCCGCCATGGCCTGGTCTGGCTCAGCACCGGTCCGCTGCTGGCCTACCTGCGCCGCGATTTCCACCCCTGGCAGCATGACAACCGCGAGCTGGCGGAACAATGGCTTTCCGGCAACTCCGAGCAGTACACAGTAGTCCGCGGACCAAGCACGGCCTGAACCAGCATTGCAACGAAACACCCGGACTTCTGTCGAATCGGCTCAATATCGGGCGCGCGATAGACTAAAATGCCATCGCCGCTATCAATTAGCCGACTCAAGGAGTTTTCGTTCATGTCCAGGATGTACCGTTTTTCGCGCGCTGCGCTGCTGGTCTCGCTGGCCGGCGCCCTCGCCGCCTGCTCGACCGCCAAGCCCAAGGTTTACCAGGGCGAGGAATTCAGCGAAACCAGCACCTTTTCCCACGACTTCGCCAAGTCCAGCGCAGATACCTGCGAAGCGGCGCGCCGCACCTTGCTGAGCCAGGGCTACATCATCAAGCAGGCCAAGGAGGACCTGGTCGACGGCCACAAGCACTTCCAGCCGGAAACCGATGTCCACGTCGAGATCGAATTCCATGTGGTGTGCGCCGCCAACGACAAGCAAGGAAAAAGCAGCACGCTGTTTGTCAGCGCCACCCAGGACCGCTATGCGCTCAAGAAAACCAACAACTCGGCCAGCGTCGGCCTGAGCGTGCTGGGTTCGGTGTCGATGCCGATCGGCAGCACTTCCGATTCGCTGGTGAAGGTCGCCAGCGAAACGATTCCGGCCGGGCAGTTCTATGATCGTTTCTTCGGCCTGATCGAACATTACCTGGGCCTCGACACCGGCTTGCCCGCGGTGGACCTGGACGACAAACCGGCGCTGCCGGTCAAGCCTGCGCCGAAAGCGCTGGAATAACGCCGCCCAGGAAAAAGGCCGCCGGCGTTTTCACACGCTGGCGGCCTTCAGGTTCTGCCCGGGATTTCAACAGCTGCTTAAAACGCTTTCTTCAAGCCGACCTGGAAAGAGTTGGTCTTGTTGCCGCCGGCGAACTGGCCGCTGTAGCTGGCAAAAGCGCTGAAATCCGCAGCCAGCGCAATGCTGGCGCCGAGATCAAGCCGTGCGCTGTTGGTAGGGCCCTGGTATGCGGGCAAACCGAAGCTGCCGGCCATGCCGACCACATTGGCGCGCACATCGCGCTCGCTGTCTTCAAACTCCTTTTCCCATGCCAGCTTGGCGAACGGCTGCACTGCGTATTTACCCAGCGTCAGCTTGCTGCTGACCTGTGCGCCAAGGCTCGACACCAGCGAATTGCGGCGTTGCGACTGGAAGTTCATGGCGGTGCTGTCGTTGCCGTTTTCCGTGTAGCCGCCGACGTTGACCTGCTGCCAGGTCAGGGTGCCGACCGGGCTCAGGACCAGCGCCCCAAGATCGAAATCGTACTGGCCGCCGATGCGCAGCAGGAACTGGTGGCCGTTGCTGCTGCCGCTCTCGCTGCGAGTGGCCGCACCGAGAGCGATATTGCGGGTCACATCCTTGTACTGCAGCGAGCCGGCCATGCCCAGCGCGTTGACGGCCCAGGCGCCGTCGCGATATTGGGCGTAGGCCGAAAGCACGGCCTGGTCCAGCTTGAAGCCGCCGGTATCGTTGCCGAAATTCGCGCGGTTATGGGCGAAGCCGAAAGCGCCGCCGACCGTGACGTTCTGGTTGACGGCGTAGTCAGCGCCGACCGACACGCTGTTGGACGAGCCGTCCAGGCCAGGATTGTTGCCGCTGTGGTCCAGGCTCTGGTGGGTATTGTCATACGCGGCATAGGCTTCGACCTGCCCCGCGCGCGGCGTCAGGCGCTGGCGGTCGTCGATCACGCGGGTGAAAGCCTGGGCGCCGGCCAGCGGCGCTTCTGCCAGCATGCCGATCTGGCCGGGAGCCTGCAGCACCGATTCGACGTACTGCGCCAGGATCGCATGGCCGGCGCCGGTCGGATGGACGCCGTCGGCGAACAGGTAGGTCTTGTCGGCGTTCGGCGCAACCAGGGTCGAAGTGGTGCAGGTCGACGAAGAACTAGTGGTGCAGGCCGGCGTTGTGACGTTGGTGAAGCCGTACAGGCCAGGATTGGCGATCGCTTCACGCAGCAGGCCGAAGGCGTTGAGCGCGACGATGTTGCCGCCCAGGCTGCCCAGGCCGCTGTTCAGGCTGGCGTTGAAGCTGGTCGAAGCGGCGGTCCACAAGGTGGCCAGCGCAGGGATCGACGAGCCCTGCGGAGTGCGGCCGATATCGGGCAGGTTGATCACGATCACGGTGCCGGCGCCGGCCTGCTGCAACTGCCTGACCAGGCTGACCACGTTGCCGGCCTCGCCGGCGACTTGCTGGATGGTTTGCACCGCGGTGGCGGTCTGCGTCGCCGGATTGAGCAGGCCGGCGATATTGGTCTGGGTGTAGCCGAACACATCGTTGGCGCCGGCCCAGACGGCGTACAGGCCCTTGCTGTCGAGCCGCGGATTGGCCGCCAGGTAAGCCTGGACCTGGCTGGTGACGGTCGGCACCAAAGGCGCCGTGGCGGCGTCGGGCCAGCCGTTCTGGCTGGTCACGCGCGCGCCGCCGACGGCATAGTCGGTGCCGCCGGCCGCCTGCACGCCGCTCGGCGTCAGCACCGCTGCCGGATTGGCGGCGACGCCGTATTTATGCGCCAGGAGCTGTGCCCAGACAGGATCGGGGTTGGTGGTGAACGACGGCTGCTTGCCCACTCCGGTGAAATAGCCGGTGTCGGTCAGTGAGTCGCCGAAAAACACCATCTGCGAAAAATTCGCGGCGCCGGCCGGCGCGCATATGACGAACCCGGCGCCCAATACGGCAGCAGTGCGGGTCGCCAGTGTCAGTGCGCGGGCCATGGGGCGCAGGCGGAACGGTTTTGGTAATGAAATGCGCAATTGTGTCTCCCTCTTGTATTTATAGATGTTGCGCCATTAATATCTGCTTCCCGAGCCTCAAAGTCAATCGAGGGCATAGGCAAAACACTCGAAATCCACTGCCGCCGTGCAAGTGGCGCTAAACTGCCTCTGCCAACTCCGCAAGCACTCATCGTGAACCAAACCGACCATGGATAAAATAGATAAACAGATTCTGGCCATCCTGCAGGAAGACGCCAGCACGCCGGTGGCGGAAATCGCCGAGAAGGTCAACCTGTCGTCGACGCCGTGCTGGCGCCGCATACAGAAACTGGAAGAGGATGGTGTGGTGCTGCGCCGGGTGGCGCTGCTGGACGCCAACAAGCTCAATGTCGGCGTGACGGTATTCGTGTCGGTCAAGACCAACCAGCATAACGCCGGCTGGTATGCGCAATTCAGCAATACCGTGAAACTGATTCCGGAAGTGGTGGAGTTCTACCGCATGAGCGGCAACATCGATTACCTGCTGCGGGTGGTAGTGCCGAATATCGCCGCCTACGATGCCGTGTACCAGAAGCTGACGCAGTCGAACGCACTGTTCGACGTCAACGCCAGCTTCGCCATGGAACAGATCAAGCACACCACCGCGCTGCCGCTCGACTATGCCGGGCTAGACTGATTCGGCCGATTCTTTACAGCGCCTGCTCCATGCGCTTGAACGCCTGGCCCATGTCGGCGACCAGGTCGTCGATGTTTTCCAGGCCGACGTGGATCCGCACCAGCGGATTCTGGTAAGTCGTGGCCGACGCCACCCGGGTCGGCGGTTTGTCCAGCGGCAAAGCCAGGCTTTCAAAACCGCCCCACGACAGGCCGATCCCGAACAGCTGCAAGCCGTCGAAGAATTTAGACAGCGCCGGACGGCCGACTTCTTTCAAGGCAATCGTGAACAGTCCGCTGGCGCCGAGGAAATCGCGCCGCCACAGTTTGTGGCCGGGATCGGACGGCAGCGCCGGATGCAATACGCGTTCCACCAGCGGCTGGCTCTGCAGGTATTCAGCCAGCTGGATGCCGCTCTCCGAATGCTGGCGCAGGCGCACCGACATGCTGCGCATGCCGCGCAAAGCCAGGTAGATATCGTCCGGGCCGGCGGTCTGGCCGAAATCGTGGGCGCCGTGCTTGAGGATGCACCAGGCCCGCTCGTTGGCGCTGGCGACGCCCAGCAAAGCGTCGGAATGGCCGACGATGTATTTGGTGGCGGCATGGATCGAGACGTCGACGCCATGTTCGAACGGCTTGAAAAACAGCGGCGTGGCCCAGGTATTGTCGAGCAAGACGTAGGCGCCGACCTTATGCGCTTCTTCGGCGATGGCCGGGATATCCTGCACCTCGAAGGTCCACGACCCGGGCGACTCGACAAACACCACGCTGGTGTTCGGCCGCAGCAAGGTGCGGATTTCGCCGCCGATCAGCGGATCGAAATACTCTACTTCAACGCCCATGCGGCGCAAGACGCGGTCGGCGAAGGTGCGGGTCGGGCCGTACACGCTGTCGGTCATCAGGACATGGTCGCCGCTTTTGACGAAAGCCATGATGCTGTGGGTGCAGGCCGACAAGCCGGACGGGAACACCAGGCAGTTATGGCCGCCTTCCAGCGTCACGATCGCCTGCTCGAAGGAGCGGGTGGTCGGCGTGCCGAAGCGGCCGTAGTTGGACATCGGATTGTCGATCTGGCGCGCGGCTTCCCAGTCTTCCAGGTTATTGGCGATGATGGTCGAACCGCGGAACACCGGCGTATTCACCATGCCGGCAAAACGCGCCGGTTCGCGGCCGCAATGCACCAGCTGCGTATCGACATGGGTTGCAGGGGAAGCTGAAGAATGATCGGAAGACATAAGAAGCGCTCCATGCTGGGCTGTACGGCGAGATTACCTGTAGCCATTGTAGGGTCGTCGGCATGGAAAATTATTGCAACAAACATCCTTGAATCACGATTTATTAGAATAATTTTCTAGAAATTGAATTTATTTGGAAAAATTAAACACAAATCAACAAGAAAATCCGCAGTCCAGCATCTTCAAAGGCATCCAATCCAATATATATGCAATAGATATTAATATCCCACAAATCATATATTTGACATGGCGTTATGGGCAAGGCAATCTAACGTCAGCCTTAAGCCATCAATCCTGGAGATGCAGATCATGCCGCAATACCGTTCCCGCACAACTACCCACGGCCGCAACATGGCCGGCGCCCGCGCCCTTTGGCGCGCCACTGGCATGAAAGACGGCGATTTCGACAAGCCGATCATTGCCGTGGTCAACTCGTTTACCCAGTTCGTACCCGGCCACGTCCACCTCAAGGACCTGGGCCAGATGGTCGCGCGCGAGATCGAAGCGGCCGGCGGCGTCGCCAAGGAATTCAATACGATCGCCGTCGACGACGGCATCGCCATGGGCCACGGCGGCATGCTGTATTCGCTGCCCTCGCGCGAACTGATCGCCGATTCGGTGGAATACATGGTCAACGCCCATTGCGCCGACGCCATGGTGTGCATCTCCAATTGCGACAAGATCACGCCCGGCATGCTGATGGCGGCGATGCGCCTGAACATCCCTGTGGTATTCGTTTCCGGCGGCCCGATGGAAGCCGGCAAGGTGGTGGAAAAACTGCCGGGCGTGGCCGTGGTCGACCAGAAGATTTTCAAGATCGACCTGGTCGACGCCATGATCAAGGCCGGCGACGCCTCCGTCAGCGACGCCGACATCGCGGAAATCGAACGCTCGGCCTGCCCTACCTGCGGCTCCTGTTCCGGCATGTTCACCGCCAACTCGATGAACTGCCTGACCGAAGCGCTGGGCCTGGCGCTGCCCGGCAACGGCACCATCCTCGCCACCCATGCCGACCGCAAGGAACTGTTCCTGCGCGCCGGCCGCCTGATCGTCGAACTGGCCAAGCGCCATTACGAGCAGGACGACTATTCGGTCCTGCCGCGCACCATCGCCAGCAAGGCTTCGTTCGAGAACGCCATGACGCTGGACGTCGCCATGGGCGGCTCGACCAACACCGTGCTGCACTTGCTGGCCGCGGCGCAGGAAGCCGAAGTCGATTTCAAGATGGCCGACATCGACCGCATCTCGCGCCATGTGCCTTGCCTGTGCAAGGTGGCGCCGATGACCGACAAATACCATATCGAAGACGTGCACCGCGCCGGCGGCATCGTCAGCATCCTGGGCGAACTGGCGCGCGCCGGCCTGCTCGACACCAGCCGTCCGACCATCCATGCCAAGACGCTGGCCGACGCCATCGCCAACAACGACATCACCCAGACCCAGGACGCCGCGGTGCATAAGCTGTTCAGCGCGGCTCCCGGCGGCGTGCCGACCCAGGTCGCGTTTTCCCAGGAAAAACGCTTCACCAGCCTCGACACCGACCGCAGCAACGGCTGCATCCGCGACAAGGCCCATGCCTATTCGCAGGACGGCGGGCTGGCGGTCCTGTACGGCAACCTGGCGGAAAACGGCTGCATCGTGAAAACCGCCGGCGTCGATGAAAGCATCCTCAAGTTCAGCGGCCGGGCGCGCGTGTTTGAAAGCCAGGACGACGCCGTGGAAGCGATCCTGGGCGACACGGTGCATGCCGGCGACGTTGTCATCATCCGCTACGAAGGACCGAAAGGCGGCCCTGGCATGCAGGAAATGCTGTATCCGACCTCGTATATCAAATCCAAGGGCCTGGGCAAATCCTGTGCGCTGTTCACCGACGGCCGCTTCTCCGGCGGCTCGTCCGGCCTGGTGATCGGCCATGCCTCGCCGGAAGCGGCCGAAGGCGGCGCCATCGGCCTGGTGGAAGAAGGCGACATCATTGAAATCGATATCCCGGAACGCCGCATGCACCTGAAAATCAGCGACAGCGAACTGGCGCAGCGGCGCTCTGCGATGGAAGCCAAGGGCAAGGATGCCTGGAAACCGGCCAACCGTCAGCGTTACGTGTCGCAGGCCTTGCAAGCCTATGCCGCCATGGCGACTTCGGCCGACCGCGGCGCGGTGCGCGACATCAGCCAGCTCAAGCGTTAAGCGCTTATACGCATTTGTGTCCTAGCGTTTAACTAGCAAGAAAAATGTAACTCTCTGTAAAAGAGGCTGGTGCAAACCAGCCTCTTTTGTTTCCATGTCACCAGTGCCGCGGGGCCCGCACGCGGGCCGTGGTTATTGCTGCAATATGGTAAAGTTGCAGACCGCTTCTCCTGGCAGATTTTTATGGCAGTTCCTGCAACTCTTCCTGTTAGATATTCCTTGAACCACGCCCCCTTGGATCACACTGCAGGATTGGCTTCTCTCGACTGATGACATCGTTGAATAATTCCGGATTGCAAAAAACGGTCGCCGTCATCGGCGGCGGCCCGGCCGGCCTGATGACGGCCGAGGTGCTGGCCGCCGGCGGCCTGCAAGTCCATGTGTACGACGCCATGCCGTCGGTAGGCCGCAAATTCCTGCTGGCCGGCAAAGGCGGCATGAACCTGACCCATTCCGAACCCTACGACGATTTCCTGTCTCGCTACGGCGCCCGCCGCCCGCAAATCGCACCGCTGCTGGAGCAGTTCAGCCCGGACGCGCTGCGCGCATGGGTGCACGCGCTTGGCATAGACACCTTCATCGGCTCCTCCGGCCGCGTGTTCCCGACCGACATGAAGGCTGCGCCGCTGCTGCGCGCCTGGCTGCACCGCCTGCGCCAGGCCGGCGTCGGCTTCCACATGCGCCATCGCTGGCTGGGCTGGGACGAGGCCGGCGCGCTGTCTTTCGACACCCTGCAAGGGCCGCTCGCGGTGCACGCCGACGCAGTGGTGCTGGCCCTGGGCGGCGGCAGCTGGGCACGCCTCGGTTCCGACGCCAGGTGGGTGCCGCTGCTGGCGCAGCGCGCAGTCCCGCTAGCCCCGCTGCTGCCTGCCAACTGCGGCTTCGAGGCGAACTGGAGCGAATATTTCCGCGAGCACTTTGCCGGCCATCACTTGAAATCCGTAGCGATAATCACAAGCGACGGCGATCAGCCTGCGCAGCGCAAGCAAGGCGAATTCGTGATCACCGCCGACGGCGTCGAAGGCAGCCTGATCTATGCGCTGTCAGCCGGCCTGCGCGACCGCATCGCCGCCAGCGGCAGCGCCCGGATCTACCTCGACCTGTTGCCTGACTGGTCCTTGCAACGCGTGACGGATGAAGTGGCGCGGCCGCGCGGCGCGCGCTCCTGGGCCAGCCACCTGCAAAGCCGCCTGGGCTTGAAAGGCGTGAAGACCAGCCTGCTGCGGGAACTGGTGCCGGCCGCCGATTTCAGCCAGCCCGCGCTGCTGGCGCAAGCCATCAAGGCGCTGCCGCTGACGCTGCTGGCCGCGCGCCCGATCGACGAAGCCATCAGCAGCGCCGGCGGCGTCAGGTTCGAAGGCATGGATCCGCAACTCATGCTGAACGCCATGCCGGGCGTATTCTGCGCCGGCGAAATGCTCGACTGGGAAGCGCCCACCGGCGGCTACCTGTTAAGCGCCTGCCTGGCTTCCGGACGCGCAGCCGGCAATGGCGTTTTAAGCTGGTTACGGTAACATGACGACCTTTGGCTACGGCCCCCTGCCGGCGCATGGCGCTGCTTCCCGAGGAGCCGCCATGACATTTGCAATCACGTTGAAGACACAAGGCTGAACCGATGAAGGAAGGGAGTGTGAATCCAGGCGAACTGTCGCAAGCTGACCAGCAGCAAGCCGGCCAATGGCGCATTTCCAAGATCGTCGGCGTGCTGGTTTCGGTCCTGGTCCACGTTTTCGGCATCTGGTTTTTGCTGACCAAGCTGGCGGTCGAGATGCCGGTGGCGTCGCCGTCGCCCGGCAACATGGGATTGCTGCTCATCAGCGCAGCAACGGCGCCCAGCAGCGTGCCGCCGCCGAAAACCCAGGCCACTCCGGCCAAGCCGAAATCCGCCCCCAAGCCACGCAAGACCGCACCCAAACAGGAACAGGTCCGCAAGCCGGTGGTTGCAACGGCGCCGGAACCGACCATACCGCCACCGCCCGATGCGCCCAAGTACCAGCAATCGGTGGAGGAAGATTTTTCTACACACATCCAGGCCGCGCGCCAACGGCGCGAAGCGGCCCTGGCCCAGGAACGCGCCGAGGCCGGCGAGACCGCGGAAGATGCGCCGCAATCGCCGAACGATATCGCGCGCGCCAACATCCAGGCGCAACGGGGCTGGATGGGCATGGACAAAGACAAATCCGGCGGCATTTTCGAAGTGCGCGACAAGACCCCGTTCCGGGCCAGCCTGATTTTCCGCGGCTGGAACGCCAACGCCAGCCGGGCCGCGCAGCAGAACATACCGGTTGAGCGCGGCGGCGAAGAGAGCATCGAAATGGCGATCGTCAATAAAATGATCGAGATGATCCGCAAGAAGACCAGCACCGACATCCCATGGCGCTCGCAACGGCTGGGGCGCGTCATCACGCTTAGCGCCCGGCTGAAAGATACCGCCGAACTGCAGCAGTTCCTGATGCGCGAAATGTTTTACCAAGACAGCGCGCCGCCGCGATAAAAAGGGACCCGGGATGCTTGCCCAACGAGCATCCCGGGCTGCAAAGAAATGGCGGCTGGGCCTTGTTCGGCTTACAATATCGCCTATTCCCGAATATTAGCAATCAGGCGCCATCCGGAGCCTGAGAAAGAACTCATTCAATGCAATCAAATTTCCAGCAACGGGCCGCCCGATGACGGCAGCGGCACAAAAAGTTTCACCCGGCATGCAGCAGTACCTCGGCATCAAGGCCGACTATCCGGACACGCTCGTGTTTTACCGGATGGGGGATTTTTACGAACTGTTTTTCGACGACGCGGAAAAAGCGGCGCGCCTGCTCGGCATCACGCTCACCGCCCGCGGCACCTACAACAACGCGCCGATCAAGATGTGCGGCGTACCGTTCCATTCCGCCGACCAGTACCTGGCCAAGCTGATCAAGCTGGGCGAATCGGTGGCGCTGTGCGAACAGATCGGCGACCCCGCCACCAGCAAGGGCCCGGTCGACCGCAAAGTGCTGCGCGTGATCACTCCCGGCACCCTGACCGACTCCAACCTGCTGCCTGAAAAATCGGACCAGCCTTTGCTGGCGCTGTATGTCACCCAGCAGCGCAAGGCGCTCAAGGTCGGCCTGGCCTGGCTGTCGATGGCCAGCGGCGCGCTGAAGATGATGGAATTCGCGTGCGAACCGGCGACGCTGGACACTCTGCTGAAGCAGGAACTGGAGCGCATCGCGCCGGCCGAGATCCTGGCCGCCGACATGGTGGAAACCATGCTGGGCAGCGCCGTGGTCGACAAGGCCACCACTGTGCCGGAATGGCACTTCGATATCGCCAACGGCCAGAAATCCCTGCTCGACCAGCTCGCCGTCAGCAGCCTGGGCGGCTTCGGCGCCGAAGGCTTGAGCGCTGCCGTCGGCGCCGCCGGCGCCCTGCTGCGCTATGCGCAGTCGACCCAGGGCAAGGGCTTGCAGCACGTACGCACGCTCACGGTTGAAACCGAAAACGAATTCATCGGCCTCGACGCCGCCACCCGGCGCAACCTGGAGCTGACCGAAACCATACGCGGCCAGGATGCTTCGTCCGGTGCGCCCACCCTGTTTTCGCTGCTGGACCACTGCCGCACGGCGATGGGTTCGCGCCTGCTGCGCCACTGGCTGCACCACGCCAAGCGCGACCAGGCGGTAGCGCGCGGCCGCCATGCTGCAATCGGCGCGCTGATCGCCGCCGATACCGGCAGCGCAATTTCCAGCACGCTGAGCGCGGTGCCGGACATCGAACGCATCACTGCCCGCATCGCCCTGCTGTCGGCGCGGCCGCGCGACCTGGCCGGCCTGCGCGACGGCTTGCTGCAACTCGACTCGCTGCGCGCCGACATCGCCATGTGCGGCGGCGAAAACCAGGTCGAAAACCGGATACCGCTGCTGCAGGAACTGCAAATCGCGCTGGAAACCCCGGTCGACTGCCTGCAGCTGCTGCAGACCGCGATCGCTGCCGAGCCGTCGACCATGGTGCGCGACGGCGGCGTCATCGCCGCCGGCTTCGACGCCGAACTGGACGAGCTGCGCGGACTGTCGGAAAACGCAGGCCAGTACCTGGTCGACCTGGAAACGCGCGAACGGGCGCACACCGGCATCGCCAACCTGCGCGTCGAATACAACAAGGTGCACGGGTTTTACATCGAGGTCACCCACGGCCAGACCACCAAGGTGCCGGACGATTACCGCCGGCGCCAGACCCTGAAGAACGCCGAGCGCTACATCACGCCGGAACTGAAAGCCTTTGAAGACAAGGCCCTGTCGGCGCAGGAACGCGCGCTGGTCCGCGAGAAAGCGCTGTACGAACAGATCCTGCAAGACCTGGCGCCGCATATCGGCACCTTGCAAAGCATTGCGCACGCACTGGCCCAGCTCGATACCCTGGTAGCCCTCGCCGACCACGCCGCGCGCAATGGCTGGTGCGTGCCGCGGCTGGTGGCCGAACCGGCGATCCAGATCGTGCAAGGACGCCACCCGGTGGTCGAAAAGCAGATTGAACGCTTCATCGCCAATGACTGCCAGCTGTCGACCGAACGCAAGCTGCTGCTGATCACCGGCCCCAACATGGGCGGTAAATCGACCTTCATGCGCCAGGTGGCGCTGATCGCCCTGCTCGCCTACGTCGGCAGCTACGTGCCGGCCGACAGCGCCGTGCTGGGCCCGATCGACCGCATCTTCACCCGCATCGGCGCCGCCGACGACCTGGCCGGCGGCCGCTCCACCTTCATGGTGGAAATGACCGAATCGGCAGCCATCCTCAACGGCGCCAGCGACAACTCGCTGGTGCTGATGGATGAAGTGGGCCGCGGCACCTCGACCTTCGACGGCCTGGCGCTGGCGTGGGCGATCGCGCGCCACCTGATCGAAGCCACCCGCAGCTTCACCTTGTTCGCCACCCATTATTTCGAACTGACCCAGCTGCCGGACCTGCATCCGTCGGCGGCCAACGTGCATTTGTCGGCGGTAGAGCACAAGGACAGCATCGTGTTCCTGCACGCGGTGCAGGCCGGGCCGGCGTCCCAGAGCTACGGCCTGCAGGTGGCGCAACTGGCAGGCGTGCCGGCGCCGGTGATCCGCGCCGCCCGCAAGCACCTGGCTTTGCTGGAATCGCAATCGGTGCAGCCGACGCCGCAATTCGACCTGTTTGCGCAAGCCGCCAGCATGGATACCGATGAAACCGGCGACGGCGAAGCGCTCGATAGCGAGCTGATGATCGCACTGGACAGCATCGACCCCGATGCCCTGACCCCGCGCGAAGCGCTGGAGCAGCTGTACCGGCTCAAGCATCTCATCGCAGGGCAGAAAAACTGATGAACGCCGCCGGCCGCCCGCACACACGCTGCAGCTTGCCGCTGCAGCTGGCGCTGTTGCTGGCGCTGACGGCAAGTTGCGGCGCGGCGCTGGCGGAAACCACCAGCTTCAGTTTCGGCGTGATCGCGCATGTATTCCGCAGCAGCGCGGATGAGACGGCGCTGCGCAGCGCCATCAGCGAAACCGACGCCGACAACCTGGCGTTTGTGGTGGCCAACGGCATCAAGGCCAGCAGCGAACCGTGCACCGACAAGCTGTACGGCCAGCGCAAGGCTTTGCTGAACAGCGCAAAAAACGGCTTGATCGTGTCGCTGTCCGCCAGCGACTGGGTGACCTGCAGGACCGCAGCCGACCGCTCGGCCGCGATAGAGCGCCTGGGCCGGATCCGCGACATGTTCTTTTCCGATGAATTTTCTTTTGGCGACAGCAAGATCCCGCTGATCCGGCAATCGACTTCACCCAAATTCCGCAGCTATGTGGAGAACGCGCGCTGGGAAATCGGCAACGTGGTGTTCGCCACCATCAACCTGCCCGCCGCCAACAACCACTACCTGGCGGAAGGCGGCCGCAACAGCGAATTCGAAGACCGGCAGATCGCCAACCGGGAGTGGCTGCAGCGTGTTTTCCTGAATGCCTCGCAAAAGAAATCGGATGCGGTGGTCCTGTTTTGCGACGGCGATCCGCTGGCTACCCAGCGCCATCGTGTGTTCGATTTCAACGTCAAGCGCGACGGTTTTGCCGAAATCCGGCAACGCATCAGTTCGCACGCCGCGCACTTCGAGGGCAAGGTGCTGGTGATCCACGGGCCGCACGGAACCGGCTCGTCCGCTCCGGCGAACATCATCTGGCAACGCAACCTGGGCGACCTGGAAATTCCTGCCGGCTGGCTGAAAGTGACGGTCGACCCGGCCAGCCCGAAACTGTTCGAGCTCGGCAAGCCGGCCGACCAGCCTGCGCTTTCGCGCCGTTAAACGTACCGCGCACCGCGGGCAAGCGCCCGGAAACAAAAAAGCCGCAGAACATGTCTGCGGCTTTTTCCTGATGCGCCGCTGCGGCTGCGACGACGCAAAGCACCGGTGCTTTAGTGGATTGGATGGCTGCGGAAATGGTCGTCTGCGCCATCGTCGTCATGATCGTCATGGTCATGACCGTGAGCGCCGTGCACATGCTGATGGGCGATTTCTTCTTCCGAGGCGGCGCGGACTTCGGTCACGCTCAGGTCGAAACGCAGGGCAATCCCGGCCAGCGGATGGTTACCGTCGAGCACAACCTTGTCGTCGGCAATGTCGGTCACCGTGAAAATCAATGCCTGCTCTTCTTCATCTTCGTTGTCCGGCGTGCCTTCGAACTGCATGCCGACTTCCAGCGGCGTCGGCAAGCGATTGCGCGGCTCTATCTTGACCAGGTTCGAATCGTATTCGCCGAACGCGTCGTCCGGCTCGACCTGCAGCTCGGTCTGATAACCGACTTCCTTGCCATCCAGCGCTTCTTCGATTTTCGGCAGCGTGTTTTCATAACCGCCGTGCAAATACACCATCGGCTCGCTGCTTTCTTCGATCAGATTGCCTTGGGCATCTGACAATTTGTAGCGTACAGTCACTACCGTATTTTTGGCAATCTTCATGATCATTCCTTTCATTTAACATGCGTTCGGATTATACCCGCCGGAACGGCCCTGCCTCGCCGGGATAGCAAAAAATTACGCAACGGGCCCGCACAAACGGCTTGAATGCACATCGAATCCCGATCTTTGGCCCGATTTTACGGCATCCAACCCGATATAATGGCGGCATGAAAAATTCAACACTCCTGGGCGGCCTGTCGCCCGCGCAATTTTTACGCGATTACTGGCACAAGAAACCCCTGCTGATACGCCAGGCCCTGCCTGGTTTCACTCCGCTGCTGACACCCGGCGCTCTGTTTGAGCTGGCGCAGCGGGACGACGTCGAATCGCGCCTGGTGACCCACTTCAAGCAACAGTGGCAAGTCGACAACGGCCCGGCCCTGGAGCTGCCGGACACGGCGCAGAAGGACTGGACCTTGCTGGTGCAAGGCGTCAACCTGCACGACGACGGCGCCGATGCCCTGCTGCGCCAGTTCCGTTTCATCCCCGATGCGCGGCTGGACGACCTGATGATCAGCTATGCGACAGACAATGGCGGCGTCGGTCCGCACTTTGACTCCTACGATGTGTTTTTGCTGCAGGCCCACGGCCAGCGGCGCTGGAAAATCGGCGCTACCCAGGACCTGACCCTGGTCGAAGGCAGCGCGCTGAAGATACTGAAGAACTTCACGCCCGAGCAGGAATTCATCCTGGAACCGGGCGACATGCTGTACCTGCCGCCGCAATACGCCCACGACGGCACCGCGATCGGCGAATGCATGACGTATTCGATCGGCTTCCGCGCCCCGCCGTTCCAGGAGCTGGGCGAAGCCTTCCTGCAGTTCATGGCGGACTCGATCGACCTGTCGGGACGCTATGCCGACCCGGACCTGCAAGCCAGCAAACATCCGGCGGAAATCGGCGGCGCCATGCTGGCGCAAATTTCGGACGAGCTCAACAAGGTGCGCTTCACCGAGGATGACATTGCGATTTTTATCGGCGAGTATTTATCCGAACCCAAGGCCAACGTGTTTTTCGAATCGCCGGCACGGCCGCTGACGCTGGCGCGCTTTACCGCCGCGCTCAACAAGCGTGGCGTAGCGCTGTCGCGCAAGACCCAGATGCTGTATCGCGGCAAGCATGTATTCATCAACGGCGAATCGTTCGCAGCGGGCCGTGCCGACAAAACATCGCTGACGCTGCTGGCAGACCAGCGCCGGCTCGACAGCGAAGCCGCCGCCAAGGTTTCCACCGATGTGCTGGAAGCGCTCTACACCTGGTACGAAGACGGCTGGATTGTCCTCGGCTGATTGCATGAACTCGCGCAGCGGAATGGAATGTTATCGCCGCTGCGTTAAATCAGCGGGCGCGAATAAAAACTGCGAGAAGCTGCGCCAGACGCGGGTTATAGAATATATATAACTTTGTTTTAATGCCATTAATAATAAAACAAATACCGGAGTTAATATTTAATCCGGGTGGCATAAACATTATCTGCAATTCACACTATTTAACAAATAAACCGTCAAAAACAGATATCCATGCATATTTACCGCAGCTAGTCATGCAACGACGGCAAATACGCATTCGGCGACAAATTAAATAAGAATCGAATAAGTACAGCAAACACCTGTCACCGACAAGCTGTCAGTGTTTACTCGGACGCGCGACAGCGCTGTTGCATTGATACAAATTCTTACCAAATAGCAAACCGTTAATGTCATATTTAACAAATTCCAGCTATAATTCTGAGCTGGAAAGTTTTTGTTGCATCGCGATGCGCAGTCCCGGCAAAGCACTGCGAAAACATCCTGTAGAGCGATAATTACCGGTAATTATTCATCGCAAAATTTTTGATTACTACTGAAGGAACATTCATGAAAAAAACACTGTTGATCGCATCCCTGTTGGCTCTGACTCTGGCTGCTTGCGGCAAAAAAGACGAAGCTCCTGCTGCTGACGCTGCTGCCGCTCCTGCTGCATCCGTTGCTGCTCCTGCTGCTGACGCTGCTGCATCCGCTGCATCCGACGCTGCTGCTGCTGCAACTGCCGCTGGTTCGGCTGCTGCTGACGCTGCAACTGCTGCTGGCACCGCCGCTGCTGCTGCTGGTTCCGCTGCTGCTGATGCTGCTCACACAGCTGTTGACGCTGCTGCTGACGCTGCTAAAGCTGCTGCCGCACCTGCTGCTTCCAAGTAATCATTGGTTGCGTAAAAAAAGCCGACCCCTGGGTCGGCTTTTTTATTGCTGAAAATTCCCGGCAAACATCAAACCGACGCATCACCCGCGCGCCATGCCGCGCACTACATCTCCATCCAGCCGAAGCCTTCTTCCTGGCACGCAATCGTCACTTCCACCGACTCGCTGCTGCGGGCGCCGCACAGCGCAGCATACGCCAGCTCAGGCAAATTGTTACGCGCACTCAAGTGCGCGCCGACCACCTTGCGCAAGCGCGACTGGTCCAGCGCAGCCAGGATTTCACGCGCCGCATCGTTCGACAGATGGCCGTATTCGCCGCCGATGCGGCGCTTGAGCGACGGCGGATAGGCGGAGTCGCTCAGCATCTTCCGGTCATGGTTACATTCCAGCACCAGCGCATCGCTGCCGCCCAGGGCTTGCACCAGATGTTCGGTGAGCTTGCCGGCATCGGTCAGCACGCCGAGCCGGCGATCGCCGTCGGTGGCTACGTATTGGACCGGCTCGCGCGCATCATGCGGGACCGTATAGGGAATCAGCTGCAGATCGCCGATGGCAAAGGGATCGCCATCGCGGCAGAAACTGACCGCGACGCCGTCTGCGCCGTCCTGGCGCAAGGCTTGGTAAGTACCGTAGGTGAGCCACACAGGCAAGCGGTAACGGCGGGCGAATTTGAAAACGCCGCCGATATGGTCCTGGTGTTCGTGGGTGACGATAATTGCTGAGAGTGCGGCGCCGTCCAGGCCCAGGCGGGCAAGGCGGCGTTCGGTTTCCCGAATGCCGAAGCCGCAATCAAGCATCACATTGGTGGCAGTGCTGCCCGATGCCGCCGAAATCAGCAATGCGTTGCCTTCGCTGCCGCTACCCAGGCTTGCGAATTTCAAGGGTAGCTCTGGTGACAGGAAAACAGCCGCATTGCGCGCTACGACTGCAGGCCAGCTTACTTCAGCTGTTCGTTCAGCAAAGCCAGGATCTTGTCGGAAGTCTTCGACAGTTCAGGCTTGCCATCCTTGTTCAGCACGGCGACCTGGCTGCCGGCGTCGGTGCCTTTGACCAGGATGCGGTAGCTGGCCGCATTCTTTGCCTTGTCGCTATCCGAGCTGCTGAACAGCTTGGCGAAGAAACCCTTGTCCGATTTCTTGTCCTTGGCGTCCGCATCCTGGTCGACGTAACGCACAAAGTACAAGCCTTGCGTGCGGTCGCGGTCTTCCACGGTGAAGCCGACGCGGTCCAGCGCCAGGCCGACACGGCGCCATGCACGGTCGAAACCTTCGTCAACCTGGACGTAATCGCCAGCGGCATTCTTCACCAGCTTGGAACGTGCCTGCAGCGACGGCGCATTGGCGACTGCCGCCTTGGCCTTCACTTCGTCATTGCCCAGGCGGCCCATCAGGCGCGACAGGAATTCCGCTTCCAGCTGCGGATCGGGAGCACGTGCGGTCCAGATGCTCGATTCTTTTTGCGCGCCGGACAGCACTTCCTCGGCGCCGCGGTGGCTGATGTAGATTTCGGTGGTGCCGTTAGGTCCGCGCTCCAGGCGGGTGCGGAACTTGTCGCGTTCGCCGGTCGAATACAGCGAATCGAATACCTTGCCCAGTGTGTTGCGCACGAAATCCTGTGGGATCTTGGCGCGGTTTTCCGCCCAGTCGGTTTCCATCACGCCGGTCGACGGATTTTCGACATTGATCAGGAAACCCGAATCCTGCCAGAAATCCTTGACCTTGGGCCACAGGCTGTCAGGCGTGGCGTTGACCACCAGCCAGCGCTGCGAACCGTCGCGTTCGATGTGCATGTCCGGCGCGGCGTTCGGCGCGACTGCGGCGGCAGCTTCGGCCGGGCGCGTCACGCCCTGCTCCAGGTTGTAGCCGGAAGCGGTTGCGGTGCCTGCGTTCGACTCAGGAATCGCATAACGATTCTCGCGCTGCAGCTGCGTCAGGTCAGGCGGGATATCCAGTTTCGGCGCCGTTACCTTGCCTGCGCTTTTGTAATCGATGCGATCCGGCTCAAGCACCGAACTGATCGACGAACATCCTGCCAGACCGGCGAGCGCCAAAGCGATGACAACGCCACGTTGTGTGAGACTGATTTGAGTCGATGAAATGTTCTTGCGAATAGTCATGTGGATACAGGATCAAAAAAACGAGAGAAATGGAAACGCCTGTCAGCGCAGTTTATTGTAATACACCCGATTCACGCAGCGCGGCCCGTACCGTTTCATGATACTCGGCAGCCAGCGGCACCAACGGCAGACGTATCCCGTCAGACATCATGCCCATCTCCGTGAGAGCCCATTTCACAGGCAAAGGATTCGGCTCAACAAATAATTTATTGTGCAGCGGTAAAAGCTTGTTGTTCAGTTTGACAGCTTCGGCGACATTGCCGTCCATTGCAGCCACGCACAGCAGGTGCATGTCGCGCGGAGCGACGTTGGCCGTCACCGAAATATTGCCCTTGCCGCCGCAGAACATCAGCGCCATGGCGGTCGCATCGTCGCCGGAATAGACGGCGAATTCAGGCGGCGCCAGGCGGATCAGGTCGGAACCGCGGCCGATATTGCCGGTGGCGTCCTTGACGCCGATGATTCCCGGCACCTGCGCCAGGCGCAGAATGGTTTCGTTGCTCATGTCGGCCACGGTGCGGCCGGGCACGTTGTACAGGATGACCGGCAAGTCGACCGATTCAGCGATCTTCTTGAAATGCTGGTACATGCCTTCTTGCGTCGGCCGGTTGTAGTAAGGCACCACCTGCAGCGATGCGTCGGCGCCGGCCTCCTTGGCGAAACGGGTCAGCTGGATCGCTTCCGCGGTGGAATTGCCGCCGCTGCCGGCGATGATGGGAATCCGTTTGGCTGCATGGTCGACCGCCAGCTTGATCAAGGCACAGTGCTCTTCCACGGTGACTGTCGGCGATTCTCCGGAAGTGCCGACGATGACGATAGCGTCGGTCCCTTCGGCGATGTGCCAGTCGATCAGCTTGCGCAAACCTGGCAAGTCGAGGCTGCCGTCGGTATGCATGGGAGTAACGATTGCAACAATGCTGCCCTTGATCATGATCGTGAATGCGAAAAAATAAAAGACTGATTGTAGCGGATCATAGTGGCTGTGGGTATTTCCGCTTGTAAAACAGGTTACAAATACAATTGCCATTTAGCAATTTATCCATAAACCCTGCTCGATTCCTCATGCAATACGCAAAGCCGAAACGGCGGCGCCAGCTTGCCTGACGGCGCAGATCCGCTGCACCATGGCCGGTTTCGGGCCTGTCACGTAACCGTCTTCAAAAGCCAGCACGCGCCAGCCGCCGGCGGCATCCGCAGCCAGCAAGGCCAGCAATTCGCCGGGCAGCAGCAAGAAATCGGGGTTGGACGGCTTGCCGAATTGCTCATTGCCGGCGGCAAACGTTTCATATAGCAGGACGCCCTGCCTTGCCACGCTGGCCAGGATCAGGGGAAACAAGGGCCGGTGCAGGTAGTTGGTCACCACCACGGCGCTGAAGCGCTGCGGCAGGAACAGCGCCGACAGCGGCTCCGAAGGACCGGCTTCCAGCTCGATCTGCTGGGTTTGCACACCCGGCGCAGTTATCTCTGCCAGCAATGCGGGATTGCGGTCGACCGCCAGCACGTCCAGGCCGCGCTGCGCCAGCCATGCGGCGTGGCGGCCGTTGCCGCAAGCCAGGTCCAGCACCAGGCCGGCCGGCAGCAGGCCGCCGAAGCGGCTGATCCAGGGAGAAACCGGATTCATCGACACGCTTGCCTGCCTATCGCCTGGATTGATTCAATTGGAAGGAATCCGGGCTCAGCTATAGCTCAGGCCCATCGCCTCGCGCACGTCGCGCATCGTATCCTGCGCCAGCTTGCGCGCATGATCGCAGCCGTCCGCCACGATCGCCCGCACCAGCGAGGGATCGTCCAGGTATTGCTGGGCGCGCTCGTGCATGGGTTCCTGCTCCCTGATGATGGCGTCGATCACCGGCTGCTTGCACTCGAGGCAGCCGATGCCGGCGCTGCGGCAGCCTTTGCCTACCCACTGCCGGGTTGCGTCGTCGGAATACACCAGATGGAACTGCCATACCGGACATTTGTCCGGATCGCCAGGATCGGTGCGGCGGACACGCGCCGGATCGGTCGGCATGGTGCGCACCTTCTTGCTGACCACATCCTTGTCTTCGCGCAAGGCGATGGCATTGCCATAACTCTTGGACATCTTCTGCCCGTCCAGCCCCGGCAAACGCGACGCTTCGGTCAGCAACGCCTGCGGCTCCGACAGGATCAGCTTGCGGCTGCCTTCCAGGAAACCGAACAGGCGCTCGCGGTCGATCATCGACAGGTTCTGGGCGTCGTCCAGCATGGCCTTGGCCTGCCCCAGCGCGTCTTCGCTGCCTTGCTGCTGGAATTCGGTGCGCAGCTCGTTGTAGAGCTTGGCGCGTTTGCTGCCCAGTTTCTTGACGGCTTCCTGGGCTTTTTCTTCAAAACCCTTTTCCTTGCCGTACAGGTGGTTAAAACGGCGTGCGATTTCGCGCATCATTTCGATGTGCGGCACCTGGTCGTCGCCCACCGGCACCTGGCTGGCGCGGTAAATCAGGACGTCGGCCGCCTGCAGCAGCGGGTAGCCGAGGAAACCGTAGGTCGCCAGGTCGCGGTCGGTCAGCTTTTCCTGCTGGTCCTTGTAGGTCGGCACCCGCTCCAGCCAGCCGAGCGGCGTCGCCATCGACAGCAGCAGGTGCAGTTCGGCATGCTCCGGCACCTTGGACTGGATGAACAAGGTCGCCTGCGAAGGATCGACGCCTGCCGCCAGCCAGTCGACCAGCATGTCCCAGGTACTGGTTTCGATCTGGCTGGGATCGTCGTAGTGCGTGGTCAGCGCGTGCCAGTCGGCGACGAAAAACAGGCAAGGCAGTTCGGATTGCAGCCTTACCCAGTTCTTCAGGGCGCCGTGGTAATGGCCAAGGTGCAAGGCGCCGGTGGGGCGCATGCCGGAGACAACACGGTCAGGATACATAGTCAGTGTGAGCGCTCAGAAAAGAGAGGACAAATTCAGTTTAACAAGAATAACAGCGGCGACACGAGTAATTGCAGGGCGCCGCTGGCGATCGCCATTACCGGGGTCATCCAGAAATACAAGACTTTCAGCAACACCAGCGCCATCACGATAAAGAAGCCATACGGCTCGATCTGGGCAAATTTGTAGGCATATTTATTCGGCAGCAAGCTGGTCAGGATGCGGCCGCCGTCCAGCGGCGGCACCGGAAACAGGTTGAAGGCGAACATCACCAGATTGGTCAGGATGCCGGCACGCGCCATCAGGACAAAAAAATCGTGTTCTCCTTGCTGAAGAAACACCTTCAATCCGATCAGCATCAGCAGCCAGACCAGCGCCATCGCGAAATTCGCCGCCGGCCCCGCCAGCGCCACCCAGGCCATGTCGCGCTTCGGTTTGCGCAGCTGGCCGAAATTGATCGGCACCGGCTTGGCGTAACCGAACAGGAAGGCGCCGCCGGTGGAAAAATACAGCAGTATCGGAATCAGGATGGTGCCGAAAGGATCGATGTGCTTGACCGGGTTGAGGCTCATGCGGCCCAGCATGGCGGCGGTCGAATCGCCGAAATACTTGGCGGCGTAGGCATGCGCGGCTTCATGCAGCGTAATGGCGAACAGCACGGGCAAGGCATACACTGCGACGGTTTGGATAAGATCATTCATGGGCCGGATTCTATCAGAGGGGCGTTAAAGCCCGACGCAGCATGCGACAAAAGAACTGTATCGGACTGTATTGCTGGCGGAAAATTACAAAAAGACAAGAGATGCGAGGCTAGAGGCAAAACCTTTGCCTCATGCTCACAAGCCAAACAGGCCGGCGTCGCCGCGCCCCTGGCGTATCAGCTCCGGCTCATCGCCGGTGAGATCGATCACCGTGGTCGGCTCCAGGCTGCAGGCGCCGCCGTCGATCACTAGTTCGATCTGCTTTTCCAGCTGGTCGCGCACTTCTTCCGGATCGGTCAGCGCCTGTTCCGCGCCCGGCAGGATCAGGGTGGTGCCGATCAGCGGCTGTCCCAGTTCTTCCAGCACGGCGTTGACGATGCTGTGCTCCGGCACGCGCAGGCCGATGGTCTTGCGCGCGGGATGGCTGAGCCTGCGCGGCACTTCCTTGGTCGCTTCGAGAATGAAGGTATAAGCTCCCGGCGTCGCGTTTTTCAGCAGGCGGAACTGGCGGTTGTCGACCTTGGCGTACAGCGAGATTTCGCTCAGGTCGCGGCACAGCATGGTCAGGTGATGCTTGTCGTCGACGCCGCGGATGCGCCGCACCCGGTCCACCGCGTCCTTGTTGTCCAGCTGGCAGACCAGCGCATAACAGCAGTCGGTCGGCAAGGCGACGATGCCGCCGGAATGGATGATCTGCACCGCCTGCTTGATCAGGCGCAGCTGCGGGTTATCCGGATGAATCTGGAAAAACTGGCTCATGGCTCGATATTCTGGAAAATGAAAAACGGCGCTGACCAAAGGCCAGCGCCGCCTCGTATGTAAATTAAATTACAAGGCTGTTGCTTGCGGATCGCGCAGCGCAGCTATCCGTTGTTCGATCGGCGGATGGCTGGAAAACAGCGCCATGAAACCCGGCTTGTCGTTGATGCCCATTGCCGCCATCGATTCCGGCAATGTCGCCGGTTCAACTCCGCCCAGCCGCGCCAGCGCCCTCTGCATCGGCAAGGCGCTGCCCAGCAGCTTGGCGGAGCCGGCGTCGGCGCGGAATTCGCGATGGCGCGAGAACCAGGCGACGATCAGCGATGCGCCTATCCCCAGCACGATCTGCGACACCAAAACCGTAGCCATGTAGCCGATGCCGGGGCCATCGTTATTGCCGCGCGACAGAGCGCGATCGACAGCATAACCGATGACGCGCGACAGGAACACCACAAAGGTGTTGACCACACCCTGGATCAGGGTCATGGTCACCATGTCGCCGTTGGCGATGTGGGCGATTTCATGGCCCAGCACCGCTTCCACTTCTTCCTTGGTCATGCTTTCCAGCAGGCCGGTGGACACCGCCACCAGCGCCGAATTCTTGAAAGCGCCGGTGGCAAACGCATTCGGATCGCCCTGGTAGACCGCCACCTCAGGCATGCCGATGCCGGCGCGCTGCGCCAGCTTGGCGACCGTATCCACCAGCCACAGCTCGGTCGAATTGGATGGCGTGGCGATGACGTGCGCGCCGGTCGACCATTTCGCCATCTGCTTGCTGATCAGGAGCGAGAAAATCGAACCGGTGAACCCCACCACCAGCGAAAACACCATCAGCATCGGCAGGTTCAGGCCGGCGCGCGTGAGGAAACGGTCCACGCCCAGCAGCGACAGCACGATGCTCATCACAACCATCACCGCGATATTGGTAGCAAGGAACAGGAAAATACGTTTCATGTAGAAAACTCCGGAATGGGAAGGAAGTGCATTTAAAATAAGGCCGCCGCTGCAAATTTCAAGGGCGCGGGAAGCAATTATGCCAGAGTGCCGGCCTCGTAAAACACCACGCCGGCATAATATTTTCACAACAAAACCGCCTATCAGCGCCTTACTTCAAAAAACATCCATGCTTGCAAGCACCGAGCCATCCACGGCGCCAACCTTCATCCAGCAAATCTGCCTGCCGTTCCTGCGCGATCGATTGATGCATCTGCTGCTGGCCATCGCGGTCATCCTCTCCATCCTGTCGCCGCAGCCGGCGGCGCAATACCGCCACTGGGTCGACTGGAACACCATCGCCACGCTGGCCGGCATGCTGCTGCTGACCAAGGGCATCGAAGTCAGCGGCTACCTGGAACACCTGGGACGGACCGTCATCAATCGGCTGCAGCGAGAACGCGTGCTGGCGATCTTCCTGGTGTCGGCGTCCGCGCTGCTGTCCACCGTGCTGACCAACGACATCGCGCTGTTCATCATGGTCCCGCTGACCGTCGGCCTGGGCAGCATCAGCGGCTTGCCGATCGGCCGCCTGGTGATCTTCGAGGCGCTGGCGGTCAACGCCGGCTCCATGCTGACGCCGATCGGCAATCCGCAAAACATCCTGCTCTGGCAGCGTTCGCGCCTGTCCTTTGCCGGCTTCACCTGGCAGATGGCGCCGCTGGCGCTGGCGGTTTTCGCGCTGTTGCTGCTGGCGGCCTGGTTCTGCTTTCCCAAACAAACCATACACGTCGAACTGGAAGACAATCCGGCTTCCTATCGGGTCGGGCTGCTGCGCACCTGCGGGCTGCTCTACCTGGCGTTCGTGGCATCGGTAGAACTCGGCCATCCGGGATGGGGCCTGCTTGGCGTGGCGGCCGCGGCGCTGCTGTTTTGCCGGGAGATCATCGCTAAAGTCGACTGGAGCCTGATCCTGGTCTTCATCCTGATGTTCGTCGATATCCGCCTGCTGACGCAATTGCACCTGATCCAGGACTGGGTGGCGGCGATCCCGCAGTTTTCCCGGCTTGAACTGTTCATCACAGCCCTGCTCGGCTCCCAGGCCATCAGCAACGTGCCGGCGACTATCCTGCTGGTCAATTATTCCGATGCCTACAAGGTGATCGCATACGGCGTCAATGCCGGCGGCTTCGGCCTGGCGATCGGCTCCCTGGCCAACATCATCGCGCTGCGCATGGCGCCCGAGCGGCATCTCTGGCTGCGCTTCCACCTGTATTCCTTTCCTTTCCTTGCCATATCGGCCTTGATTGGCTGGATGCTGCTGCCTTGAACCCTGCTATCTTTGCCGGACAAAAAACACTCGGAGACATCATGCCTTGTCCTTCACGACGGTTTGCCGTTTCATGACGCGCCGCCTGGCGTCGGTCGATGCATTGCGCGGCTGCACCGTGGCCGCGATGCTGCTGGTTAACGACCCCGGCGACTGGGGCCATGTCTACGCCCCGCTGGAACATTCGGCCTGGCACGGCTGCACCCCGACCGACCTGGTGTTTCCGTTTTTCCTGTTCGTGGTCGGCGTATCGACCGCGCTCGGCATCGAACCGCGCCTGGCGCAAGGCGCCGCGCCGTCGGCGCTGGCGCGCGCCGCCTTGCTGCGGGCGCTGCGCATCGTGGCGCTAGGTTTGCTGATCAATATGCTGGCCTGGCTCATCATGCCCGGCGCCCACCTGCGCTTGCCGGGCGTGCTGCAGCGTATCGGGCTGTGCTTCGCCGCTACCGCGCTGTGCGCGATCTACACCAGGCCGCGCACGCAATGGGCCCTGGTCGCCGCGATCTTGCTCGGCTACTGGGGCCTGCTGGCGCTGGGAGGTTCGCTGGAGCCGTGGCTCAACCTGGCCAGCCGCAGCGACAGCGCCCTGTTCGGCCATTTCGTCTACCAGGTCGACGCCGCCAGCGGCCGCGGCCACGATCCCGAAGGTTTGCTCGGCACATTGCCGTCGCTGGCGACCAGCCTGCTCGGCTTGTGCGCCGGCCGCTGGCTGCGCGAGGACAGGCCGCAACGGCTGCTGCTTGGCGCCGCCGCGGCGCTGGCGCTGGGCGCGCTGTGGTCGCTGGCGCTGCCGCTCAACAAGAACCTGTGGACTTCATCGTTTGTGCTGTGGTGCGCCGGCTGGGCCGCGTTGGCGCTGCTGCTGTTCCACTGGCTGGTGGACCGGCGCGGCTGGCCGGCGCCGGGGCGCCGCTTCGGCCTCAATGCCGTGGCAGCATATGCGGGTTCGGAGCTGATGCAGATCGTGCTCCCCAGCCTGGGCCAGGAAACCTTGTATCAACGATGGTTCGCCGGCTGGATCACGCCTCTGGCGGGTCCCTACGTTGCTTCGCTGGCGTTTGCGGTGGCTTTTGTCGCTGCCTGGTGGCTGATCGTGTATGCGATGGACAGGCGGCGCTGGTATATAAAACTTTGACTCAAACTTTGACTCAAACTTTGAATCAAGCCTTGATTCAAGCATCAGCGAAAGAACAAAAGCCTGGTCAGGAAAGTGTAGTCGGCTTCGGTCGCCATCAGTCCCACCAGCACCAGCAGGCACAACGGCGGTATCAGGATCGCGAACACCAGCGCCAGGCGCTCCCAGGCCATGTGCATGAAGAAGGCGATGATCAGCCCGGCCTTCATCAGCATCAGGACCAGGATCAGGGTCCAGCGCAGGTAGCTGTGGAAATTGAAGTAGTCGACCAGATAGGAAAGCGTGCTGAGCACGAACAGCAGGCCCCATATCTTCAGGTACAGGCCGATCGGATGTTGTTGTCCTGTGGCGGAAGTCATGAGCGCACCTACCAAAGATAGAACAAGGCAAAAATGAAAACCCAGACCAGGTCGACGAAGTGCCAGTAGAGGCCGGCGATTTCGACAATCTGGTAATTCCCGCTTTTTTCATAACGGCCACGCAGCAAGCGCACCGCCACCGCAACCAGGTAGATCACGCCGGCGCTCACGTGCAAACCGTGAAAGCCGGTGATCATGAAAAAAGTCGAACCGAATTGCGCCGCGCCCATCGGGTTGCCCCAGGGCCGCACGCCTTCCTGCAAAATCAGCTTGCTCCATTCGAACACTTGCATGCTGACGAAACACACGCCGAATCCGGCGGTGACAAACATCAGGATGGCTGCGCGCACGCGTTCGCGGCGGTAGGCGAAATTGACTGCCATCGCCATGGTGCCGCTGCTGCTGATCAGGACAAAAGTCATGATCGCGATCAACAGCAAGGGCACTTCGGCGCCGCCGATCTTGAGGCCGAACACCAGGCTCGGATTCGGCCACGGAACGGTGTTGGCCATGCGCACCGTCATGTAGCCGGTCAGGAAACAGCTGAAGATGAAGGTGTCCGACAGCAGGAAAATCCACATCATGGCCTTGCCCCACGACACCTGGAACGCCTGCTGGTCCGACGACCAGTCCGCCACCAGCTGCCGCAGGCGTCCGCTGGCCGGCGCAGCTGCAGCCGATGATGCTGTTGTCGTGTTCATATGTCCTCCTTAGCGCGTACCGCAGACCATCCGCACCAGCTCCGGCGTCAGCCAGCCCAATGCGGCAAACAGCAACACCCACAGCGCCAGCAAGAAGTGCCAGTAACGCGCGCACAGGCGGATGCGCCGGGCCAGGCGACTGGCATCCTGGCGCCAGGCGCCATGCGCGGTTATGCCCCAGCCGACCAGCCCGCCCGCCACGTGCAAGCCATGCATGGCTGTCAGCAAATAAAAGAAACTGGCGGCCGGGTTGCCGCTGGCCGTCACATGGATGGCCAGCAGTGTTTGCCATCCCCATAGCTGCACGCAGAGAAAAGCGAAACCGCTGGCGCCGGCCGCCGCCAGCAAGGAACGGGCACGGCGCAGATGCAGCGTGCCGGCCGCGGTGGCCGCCAGCTGCAGCAGCACGCTGGCAAGCAGCAGCAAGCCGCTGCTCAGCCATAGCTGCCAAGGCATCGCCAGCGGCGACCAGTCGCCGGCATCCATCCGCATGCCGTAGGCTGCCAGGAAAAGCAGGAACAGCGATGTGGCGACCCCGATGAATACCCATAAGGCGGCGCTGACCGCCGCGTCGTGCAAGTCAGGCGGCATGCCCTCGCCGCCAAAGCCGTAACGCACGTAACCGGCGGCCGGCGGTTTCAGGATAGCGGCCGAATTTGAATCGGGCGTCCTCATGCGTACGTCTCCTTGATCGCCAGCGACTCGGCGTCGCCGGCAATCGGCGGCACGTTTTGCGCGATGAAATCTTCCTTGGCGCCCGGCACGCTATAGGTATAAGCGCCGCGATACACCACCGGCAGCTGCTCGCCCCAGTTGCCATGGACGGGCGGCGTTTGCGGCGTCTGCCACTCCAGCGATGCAGCCCGCCATGGATTCGCCGGGGCCGGCTTGCCGCGGAACAGGCTCCAGACCAGGTTGAAGATGAAAAGCAGCTGCGCCGTCGCCACGACCAGCGCCACCACGCTGATGAAGGCGTTGAGCGCATGGGCCGAATCGGGGATGAATTTATAACCGTCGAAAGCGTAATAGCGGCGCGGCATGCCGAGGATGCCCAGGTAGTGCATGGGGAAAAAGATGGCGTAAGTGCCGAGAAAGGTGGCCCAGAAATGGATTTTCCCCAGCCCGTCGTTAAGCATGCGGCCGCTTACCTTCGGATACCAGTGGTAGATCCCGCCGAACACCACCAGCAAGGGCGCCACTCCCATCACCATATGGAAATGCGCCACCACGAAATAGGTATTGGACAAGGGGATATCGACGCTGACGTTGCCCAGGAACAGTCCGGTCAGGCCGCCGATCAGGAAAGTGCTGATGAAAGCCAGCGCGAACAGCATCGGCACCGACAGGTGGATATCGCCGTTCCACAAGGTCAGCACCCAGTTATAGACCTTGATGGCGGTAGGCACCGCAATGACCAGCGTGGTGGTGGCGAAGAAAAACCCGAAATACGGATTCATGCCGCTGACGAACATGTGGTGCGCCCACACCACCACGCTCAGCACGCCGATCGCCAGGATCGCCCACACCATGGTGCGGTAGCCGAAGATGCTTTTACGCGCATGCACGCTGATCAGGTCCGACACGATGCCGAACGCCGGCAAGGCAACGATATACACCTCGGGATGGCCGAAAAACCAGAACAGGTGCTGGAACAGCAAGGGGCTGCCGCCCTTGTAGCCGCTGACCTGCCCCATCGACACCAGCGCCGGCATGAAGAAGCTGGTGCCCAGCGTACGGTCCAGCAGCATCATGATGCCGCTCACGAACAGCGCCGGGAAAGCCATCAGCGCCAGGATGGTGGCGACAAAAATCCCCCACACCGTGAGCGGCATGCGCAGCAGCGTCATGCCCCGGGTGCGCGCCTGCAGCACGGTGGTGACGTAGTTCAGGCCGCCCATGGTGGCGGCGACGATGAAAATGAGCAGCGACACCAGCATCAGGATGATGCCCCACTCGTAACCCGGCGTGCCGGGCAGGATCGCCTGCGGCGGATACAGGGTCCAGCCGGCGCCGGTCGGCCCGCCCGGCACGAAAAAACTCGCCATCAGCACGATCACGGAGAGCAGGTAAACCCAGAAACTGAGCATGTTCAGGTAAGGAAAAACCATGTCGCGCGCGCCCACCATCAACGGAATCAGGTAGTTGCCGAAACCGCCGAGGAACAGCGCGGTGAGCAGGTAGATCACCATGATCATGCCGTGCATGGTCATGAACTGGTAATAGTGCGGCGCATCGATGAAGGCAAACTTGCCGGGGAAACCCAGCTGCAGGCGCATCAGGTTCGACAGCCCTACTCCCACCAGGCCGGCCAGGATGGCGACGCTGGCGTACTGGACCGCGATCACCTTGTGGTCCTGGCTCCAGATGTATTTGCGGAAGAAGCCTTGGGGTCCATGATCATGCTGTGCATGCTCTGCGTTGTGCTCGGTGTATGCCATGGCGTTCCTCGGTTAGCGGGATGGTGCGGATTGCTGCTGCGCCTGCTGGGTAGCCGCCGGCGTGCCGTAGGATTTGATGTAGGCCACCAGCGCCTCCAGTTCTGCCTCGCTCATCTCGATCTTCGGCATCATCGGCGCAAAACCTTTCACCACGCGCGCCTGCGGATTGCGGATGAAATCCTTGAGGTAGGTTTCATCCACTGTCGCGGTGGAGCCGTTTTCCATGGTTTCGGTCTTGCCGAACAATCCTTTCCAGGTCGGGCCGACGCGCGGACTGCCGTCCACCGTATGGCAGGCGACGCAAGCCTTTGATTCCGCCAGCGCCTTGCCCTGCGCCACCAGGGCCTCGCCAGCCGCCGCGCCGGCTGCCGGTGCAGCTGCCGCCGGCGCCGGCGGCGCCATGGTCTGGGCAAATGTCGGCTGCGCTTTCAGCCATTTTTGAAAACTGGCGGCGTCCTCCACCACCACATATCCGCGCATGCCCGAATGGCCGACGCCGCACAGCTGCGCGCACAAGACTTCATAACGCCCGAGCTTGTCCGGCGTGAACCAGAACGAGGTCACCATGCCAGGCACCATGTTCATGCGGGCGCGGAACGGCGGCACGTAAAAATCGTGCAGCACATCCTGCGAACGCAGCAGCATCCTGACCGGCTGGTTGATCTGCAGGTGGAGTTCATTGTCGTTGACCAGGATGTTGTCCAGGCTGGCAGGATCGCGCGGGTCGATGCCGAACGGATTGGCGGCGCTGATCAGGTCGACGCTGGAACGCCCCAGCTTGCCGCCGGCCCCTGGATAACGGAAACGCCATTGCCACTGCTGGCCGACCACCTCCACATCCAAGGCATTCGCCGGCACCGTGACATAAGCGGCGTAGACAAACAAGCCCGGCGCCAGCAAGCCCATGATGGCGATGCTGGTGGCGATGATCAGCCAGTGTTCGAGCTTCTTGTTGTCGGGCTGATAGGCAGCGCGCCGTCCTTCGCGATGGCGAAAACGCAGCAGCGTGTAGACGATGAACAGATTGATGGCAACGAAGAAAACGGCGGTGACGACCAGCGTGATGGTGAGTGTATCGTCCATCTGGCGCCAGTTCGACGCCAGCGGCGTTGCCCACCACGGGCTGAGAAAATGAAACAGCAGCGAGCCGACAACCATCAAGACGAGCGCAACAGCCATGGCCATAGCTATCCTCTCCTGCAAGCCGAGTGCAGTGATTTAGACGCAATGAAGACTACCCTTGATCGCTGCAGGCAGCAGCGCAGCGAAACCCGTCCCGGCGGATCGGGATCGCAGTCCCGCTCCGCCGCCAACCCCTGGCCGATGCAGCTCGTTATTGCAAGCCGTTATTCGCCCAACGGCCGCTCCAGCTTCCAATAGATGATCGCTGCCGACATACCGAAGATCAGGTGGGCCACCATGGTCGTCCAGCCGCGCATGTCGTTGAACCATGAGAAGAAGCGGGCCATGCCGTAAAAGTTGAACAGGTAGACAGCCAGGCCGAACACGGCGCCGGTCAGCAATATCATGCCGATGCTGGAGTCAAAGTGGAAAGGCGCGACGATCGCGGCCAGGATCAGTCCGAGGACGATGCCCAGCACATAGTGGGTGGCAAGCGCCACCGCAACCACGCCGACGCTGAATGTGCTCGATTGCATCGTATCCGGTCCGAGGACGATGGCGGCAACCATGCGCGAAGTGATCCAGGGGCTGGTATCCATGAACAGGCTTGACCAGAGCAGTTCCAGCACCATCACGACCGCACCGGCGGCAAAACCGGAGACGGCTGCCGCCGGCCAGTCCGGCAAGCGACGCTCCAGGTGATGCGAATGCATGTGAAGTTCCATGATGACCTCCTGAAAACGATAAGCAACAGCCACATCGTTGCTACAGATATGACAAGACCCTGCGCAAGAATCCTGCAGCAGACTCTATTTCAGAGTAGTACAGAATCATGGACATGCAAAGGAGGTAACTCTGCTGCGACGCAGCAGCAGAGCTGGCTCTTTCAAGGCTTGGCGGAAAGGTTCTTGCAGAGGAATGTTGCGCGAATCACCAGTTGTGCCACACCGGCGTCAGGCTGTCAGGCAGCGGCGGCAAAGCGCCGAGATCGACGCGCGATTCGCTTGGACTGTGGAAATCGGAACCGCGCGATGCCAGGAAACCGTAGTCGGTTGCAACCTTGGCGTAATAACCGTACTGGTCCGGCGTATGGCTGCCGGTAATGACTTCGATCGCGCTGCCGCCCAGCTGTTTGAATTCGTTGAAAAAAGCGTCGAACGCCAGGTCGCTCAGCTTGTAGCGCCCCGGATGCGCCACCACCGCCACCCCGCCGGCGCCGTGGATCCAGCGCACCGATTGTTCCAGCGAGGCCCAGCGATGCGGGACATAACCAGGATTGCCTTCCGTCAGGAAATTGCGGAACACTTCGCTGGTGTCGGCGCAGCGGCCGATCTCCACCAGGTAGCGGGCAAAATGGGTGCGCGAAATCAGGTCGGGATTGCCGACATGTTTCAAGGCGCCTTCGAAGGCGCCGGGAATGCCTACCGCCGCCAGCTGCTCCGACATTTCGCGCGCGCGCCGCTCGCGGCCGCCGCGTGTGGCGGCCAGCCCCTGCACCAGTTCCTGGTTGGACTCATCGATTTGCAGGCCGACAATATGGATGGTCTGCCCGGCCCAGGTGATCGAAATCTCGACGCCAGCGACATAAGGCAGGCCGAGCTCCGCCGCCGCCGACCGCGCGGCGGCGACGCCGCCTATCTCATCGTGGTCGGTGAGAGCCCAGACGTCGACGCCGTTGGCCTTGGCGCGCGCAGCCACCGCTGCCGGCGTCAAAGTGCCGTCGGAAACATTGGAATGGCAATGGAGATCAACGTTCAACATCATTAATCCATACAGGGAAAGCAAGCGTCATGCCTCGATTGTACGCTCCTTGGCGGTCCTATGCTGCAAACGCACATTTCCCTGCCGCCGGGATTATCCTCAAATGGCGTAGATCCGCATGAAGGCGTCGACGGCGCGCCCCACCGAATCGCGCACCTTGGCCGCTGTCACGGCTGTGACGACTCCCAGCATCCGGACTTCCATCCACTCCGCTTCCATCAGGCCATGGAACTGCAAGGCGGCAAGCCAGGCATCGGCTTCGCGGATCTGCTTGCGCGCCATCGCATTAGCGAAGAATTCGGCCATCCTGGTCATGCCCCTTTTCGGTCCGCGCTCGTACATGACCTGGCCAAGCTGGGAACGCTCGGCATGGTAAAGGATGAGGCGGCGCGCAGCGATGATCTCGGGCTGCAGTTTCGCTTGCAGGTACATCACGCCGAAACGCTGCAGGACGGCGCGCAAGTCGTCGGATTCGACCAGGCTGGCGAAGGTCAGGTCGAACTGCGCGCCGGCCTGGCGCAGCAGGACTTCGACGAAAATTTCTTCTTTCGACGAAAAATAGTTGTACAGCGTCGCCTTCGATCCGCCCAGTCCCGCCGATATGTCCGACATCGACGTTCCTTCGAATCCTGATTCATTGAACATCTGCGCCGCGATATCCAGGATCGCCTGTCGTCGTTCTTCACTTTTCTTGCGCATCGCTTGTTCCTTGTCCTTGCCCGCCTGTGGCGCCGGCGGCAGTTTGCCGCGCCATTGTTGTAAAAAACCTACCCTCGTTAGGGCCAACAGTTTTACTTGACGACGCTGAAAAGTCAATACTATACTATACCGTACAGTTCAGTTATAAACTTTGGCCGTATCGATCCACGACAGGATATTCCCCATGCCAACCCCCTATTCCCCGCCCTACGCCGCCCTCAGCTTGCGAGGCATCGCCGGCATGTGCGTGCTGGCGCTGAGCATCAGCGGCTGCGCCCCGTTTTCCGAAATCGGCCCGCGCGCCGAGCCCAAGGACATCAGCAGTTATCAGACCGGACAGGTATTGGCGGGCAATGCCGTCAATTGGCCGGACGACAACTGGTGGGCGATCTACGGCGACCGGCAACTCGACACCCTGATCGCCGAAGGCTTGAAAGGCGCGCCGTCATTGGCTGCAGCCCAGGCGCGCTTGCTGAAAGCGCAAGGCGTGGCCCAGCAACAAGGCGCGGCCCTGCTGCCGCAAGTCAGCGCCAATGCCTCGGCCGACTACATGAAACAAAGCTACAACAACGGCGTGCCGCCGGCGTTCGTGCCGCAGAACTACAACACCGAAGGCCAGGCCACGCTCAACCTCAGTTATGAAATCGATTTCTGGGGCAAGAACCGCGCCGCACTGGCCGCCGCCACTTCCGACCTGGAAGCCGCCAGGGCCGATGCAGCCCAGGCCCGCATCGCGCTGGCGACTTCGATCGCCGCCGCCTACGCCGAATTCGAGCGCCTGCTGAGCCAGCACGATACGGCGCAAGAAGCGCTGCAGGTACGGATACAGACTCTGGATCTGTTTGAACAGCGCCGCCTCAACGGCCTGGAGACGCTGGGCAGCGTCAAGCAGGTGCTGGCGCGCAAGGCGAGCGCCGAAGCCGAGCTGCTGAGCCTGGACGAATCGATCGCCCTGCAACGCAACAAGCTGGCCGCCCTGGTCGGCGCCGGGCCGGACCGCGGCCTGTCGCTGCAGCGGCCGGTGCTCGACCTGTCCAAACCGTTTGCCTTGCCGTCGCAATTGCCCGTCAACCTGCTGGGCCGGCGGCCGGACGTGGTGGCCGCGCGCCTGCGCGCTGAAGCCGCCGCCAAGCAGATCAAGGTCGCCAAGGCGCAGTTCTATCCAAACGTTAACCTGACGGCCTACCTCGGCTTGCAGTCGCTGGGACTGGGCATGCTGACCAAGGCCGGTTCCGATATCGGCAGCATCGGCCCGGCCATCTCGCTGCCGATCTTCGAAGGCGGCCGCCTGCGCGGCCAGTACCGCCAGGCCAGCGGCAGCTACGATGAAGCCGTGGCCAACTACGACAGCGCCGTGACGCAGGCATTGCAGGATGTCGCCGATGCCGCCGTCAGCGAACAAGCCCTGTCGGGCCGCCTGGGCAAGGTACAGGAAGCGGTCGACGCCGCCGCCGCGGCAGCCCAGATCGCCCAGAACCGCTACGAAGGCGGACTGGCGACCTACCTCGACGTGCTCAACGCGCAAGACACCCTGCTCACCAACCAGCGCGACCTGTCGACGCTGCGCTCACGCATGTTCGCACTGGATGTGCAGCTGGTGCGGGCGCTCGGCGGCGGTTATCGCCAGGCTGCAATCTGATCAAACCAACAGGCAAAACAACATGTCACATTCCGATTCCCAGGCAGTCCAAGAACTCGCATCCACCGAAACCGCGCTCAAGGCGGAACAGGCGGCCACCACAAAAAAACGCAAGAAGCTGTTCGCCATCCTGGGCGGCGCCATCCTGCTCGGCGGCCTTTCCTACGCCGCCTACTGGCATTTCATCGGCTCGCGTTACATCAGCACCGACAACGCCTATACCGCAGCCGAGATTTCCCAGATCACTCCAGCCATCAACGGCATCGTCGCCGACGTCAAGGTCGTCGACACCCAATACGTCAAGCAAGGCGAGGTGCTGGTCGTGATCGACAACAGCGACGCCAAGCTGGCGCTGCTGCAGGCAGAGGCGGACCTGGACCGCTCCCAACGCCGCGTGCAAAGCTACTTCGCCAATGACGCCGGGCTGGCGGCCCAGGTGCTGGCGCGCGATGCGGAACAGAGCCGCGCCGCCGCCCAGGTATTGTCTGCCCAGGCCGATTTGCAACGCGCCGAGCTCGACCTGCACCGGCGCGAAGCGCTGGCCAAATCGGGTTCGGTCTCGGGTGAAGAACTGACCAACGCCCGCACCGCGCTGCTGACCGCGCAAGCCAACATGAAAGTCGCCGAAGCCGGCGCCATACAGGCCAAGAGCAACCGCAGCGCCACCATCGGCGCGCAGCAAGCCAGCACCGTGCTGACCGCCAACACCACCGTCGCCACCAATCCCGAAGTCGAACTGGCGCGGGCCAAGCGCGACCAGGCCAAGCTCGACCTGGAACGCACCGTCTTGCGCGCCCCGGTCGACGGCGTGGTGGCGCGGCGCCAGGTCCAGGTCGGCCAGCGGGTGCAGGCCGGCACCGCCTTGATGACCGTGGTGCCGACGCAGTCGATGCACGTCGACGCCAACTTCAAGGAAGGCCAATTGACCCAGGTGCAACTGGGCCAGCCGGTCACCATGAGCGCCGACATCTACGGCGGCTCGGTCGAATACCACGGCACCGTGGTCGGCCTGTCGGGCGGGACCGGTTCGGCGTTCGCCGTGATTCCGGCGCAAAACGCCACCGGCAACTGGATCAAGGTGGTGCAGCGGCTGCCGGTGCGGATTTCGATAGACCGCAAGGAACTGGTCGCCAAGCCCTTGAGCGTCGGCCTGTCGATGGAAGTATCGATTGATACGCGCGGCGACAAGAGCGCCCCGGCCGCGCGCATGTAAGCAACAGGAAAGCAGACCATGCCATCCACATCTTCAGAGCTGCCGATCAAGCCCCTGGCAGGGGCGCAGCTGATCGGCGCCGGCCTGCTGCTGGCCGCCGCCAACTTCATCGCGGTGCTCGACACCACCATCGCCAACGTCTCGGTATCGACCATCTCCGGCGCGCTGGGCGCCTCCTCCAGCCAGGGCACCTACGTCATCACCTCCTACGCGGTGGCGGAAGCGATCACCGTGCCGCTGACCGGCTGGCTCGCCAACCGCTTCGGCGCAGTGCGGGTGTTCATTACGTCGATGGTCATGTTCGGCCTGTTCTCGGCCTTGTGCGGCCTGGCCAACTCGCTGGGGCTGCTGATCGCTTTCCGCGTGTTCCAGGGACTGGCGGGCGGCCCGCTGATCCCGCTGTCGCAGACCTTGCTGCTGCGCGTATTCCCCAAGGAGAAAGCGCCGACCGCGGTCGGGTTGTGGGCCATGACTACGCTGATTGCGCCGATTGCCGGCCCGATACTGGGCGGCGTATTGTGCGACCAGTACAGCTGGCCCTACATCTTCTACATCAACGTGCCGGTGGCGCTGATCTGCGGTTATCTCGGCTGGAAAATGTTCCAGCGCTACGAGTCGCCGCTGGCGAAAGTGCCTATCGACAAGGTCGGCATGGGGCTGATGATCGTGTGGGTCGCCGCCTTGCAGCTGATGCTGGACCAGGGCAAGGAAAAGGACTGGTTCGCCTCGCCCGAAATCATCGCCCTGGCGCTGGTCGCCGTCATCGGCTTCATCGCCTTCCTGATCTGGGAACTGACGGAGCGCAATCCGGTGGTCGACCTGCGCGTGTTCCGGCACCGCGGTTATTCGGCCAGCGTGATCACCATCTGCCTGGCGTTCGGCGCCTTCTTCGGCGCCACCGTGCTGACGCCGCTGTGGCTGCAGGGCTACATGGGCTACACCGCCACCCACTCGGGCCAGACCACCGCCCTGAGCGGCATCCTGGCTGTCATGACCGCGCCCTTCGTGGCCAAGCTGTCGACCAAGGTCGATCCGCGCAAGCTGGTGTGCCTGGGCGTGCTGTGGCTCGGTTCGGTGACCTTGCTGCGCAGCTTCAACAGCACCGACATGACCACCTTCCAGATCGGCTGGCCGCTGCTGCTGCAAGGCATAGGCATGCCCTTGTTCTTTGTGCCGCTGACCGGGCTGGCGCTGAGCAGCGTCAATTTTTCCGAGACGGCGTCGGCGGCCGGCCTGATGAGTTTTTGCCGCACCATGTCCGGCGCCATCGCCACGTCGCTGGTCAACACCAGCTGGGAAAACAAGGCGATTTATTATCACGCCGAACTGTCGGGCCTGGTCGACCAGGCCGGCAACGCCAGCAATACCCTGGTGCAGTCCGGCCTGAGCGCCGAACAGGCTCGGCTCAACATCGAGCAAACCGTGCAGTCGCAAAGCATCATGCTGTCGACCAACCATATTTTCATGATGGCGGCGCTGTCGTTCCTGCTGGCGGCTACCGCGGTATGGTTCGCGCCCAAACCGAAACGCGTCGCCGATACTTCGGCAGCGCACTGACGGCATTGCCGACCAGCCATGTCGACCAGTCATCCCATGCGGCGAGAACCGCCGTCCGCCGCCGGCCTGGACACCTTGATGGAGCAGGCGCACGCCGTCATCCTGGATGCACTGAACCAGGAATTGCAAGTGCTGGACATCACGGCGGCGCAGTACGTCATCATCGTCAACCTTGCAAAAGCGCGCTCAGAGTCGATCGCGGCGCTCTGCAAGCTGCTGGCATACGATCCTGGCGCCATGAGCCGCATGGTCAGGCGGCTGGAACGGAAAGGCCTGGTGACGCGGCTGCGCGCGCCGGCAAACAGCCGCGCGTTCACTCTCGAACTGACCGCGGCCGGCTGGTCCATCTACCCGAAGCTGATGGCCTGCATCGCCCGCGTCCTGGACCAGGTCCTGGTGGATTTCACCCAGGACGAGACCAGGAAACTGAAGCAATTGCTGCATAAGCTGTTGTCGAAGATTTGACATCGATCTGCATGCCAGGAGGTGCACATGTTTGAGCAAGAAATGAACGCAGGCGCGATCGTCGAGATAGACGAGCTGAGCGAAATCGAATACCACCTGACCGTGGTCGAATTCGACATCCTCTGGAACCGCCGCACCACACAACAGGAACAGAGCCGCATGGACGACATGATCAGGCTGATCAACGCCTTCGAGGAAAGCCACTGCTAGGGAGTCAACCCTGCCCTTCTTGCAGGAACTGCTCGATCAATGCCGCCAGCGCCTGCGGCTGGTCGTGATGCAGCATGTGTCCCGCATGTGCGATGACCGCGGTCCTGGCGTGCGGCAGCTCGGCGATGCGGCTGTCGATCTCGCCGCGCATCACGTCCTTGCCGCCCATCCACTGCCACATGTTGGTAAATTCCGCCTCGACGCACAGCACCGGCGCCGTGGTGGCGCGCCAGCAGGCCAGCATTTCCTCGACCCGCGGCAGCACCGGGTTGATGATCTTGTGCGCCGGATCGGCCAGTATTTCCCAGCGTCCGAGGTCGTTCTGGCGCGACCAGTGCTGGGCCAGGAACGCCGCCCGCTGGTCGTCCAGGCGCGGATTGGTTTTCTGCAGCCGCGCAGCGACCGCCGCCAGGTCCGGATAACTCAGCAAGGCAGCCGCTTCGGCCAGCTGGTCCAGCCATTTGGCGTAACGCGCCGGCGCCAGGTCGGCCGACAGGTGTTCGCCGCCGAAACCTTCCAGGTTGATCAGCGCCTTTATCCGCTGCGGCTGCGTGCCGGCATACAAACCCACGGCGTAACCGCCCATGCTATGCCCCAGCAGGTTGACCGGCGCCTCTGCTGAATAATGCTGCAGGATCGCGTCGAGATCGGCCAGGTAATCGGGAAACCAGTAACTCTCCACCGGCGGCCCTTCGGTCAGGCCGAAGCCGCGCCAGTCCGGCGCGATCACATGCCAGTCGCGCTGCAGGCAATCGACCACGAACTGGAACGAGGCCGAGACATCCATCCAGCCGTGCATCATGAAAATCTTGGGAGCGCCGGCGCGGCCCCAATGGCGTATGTGATAACGCAAGCCGCGCAAGGAAAGGAATTCGGAACGGGATAGTTTCATCGGTATCAAGCCAGGAATTGGTCAAGGTCGAAATTGGACAACAGCTTCGAACCGGAAAATTTCTCGGTCAGCCAGTGTTCCGCGCGGGTGCGGCCGGCGTCGCGCAAGGCATGGATGAAGGACGCCTTGGTATTGAGTTTGCTGGCCACGCTCAGCTGGCTCATCAGGGCATCCGAATCGATCACATGGATGCGCAGTTCCTTGAGCCGCTCATGCATCTTGCCGCGCGCCTCGGGATCGGCTTCGGTTTCGCGCTTGGCCAGCGCCAGGCCGCCCAGTTCGGTAAAAAAGGTCGAGCTGAAACTGATTTCGCTCAGGCGCTGCCCAATCTCGTCGGTGCCGGTCGGCGTCAGCGGCCGCCGGAACGGATGCAGCAGCACCGCCAGGATATCGGGCGAGCTGCACAGATGCAGCAACGGGAAAATCGGCGGATTGGCGGTCAGGCCGCCGTCCCAGTACGCTTCGCCGTCGATCTCCACCGCATGGTGCATCGACGGCAGGCAGGCCGACGCCAGCAAGGCGTCCTGCGTCAGGTCATCGTTGCGGAAGATGCGCAGGCGGCCGGTGCTGACCTGGGTGGCGGCAATGAACAGCTTGACCTTGCCTTCGGCCCGCAGGCGTTCAAAGTCGATCTGCTTGCCGAGGATGTCGCGCAGGGGGTTCAGGTCGAACGGGTTGAGCTGGTATGGCGAGAACATCCGGGTCACGGAGAACATGTGCTTGAGCAACGCCGACGATGTCGCCTGCGAAGCGATGCCGGCTTCGCTCAACGCGTCTGGCCGCATGAAACTGTAGAGGTCGCGGGTGCTGACGCTATCCCAGAAATCGGCCAGCGCCTGGCGCGCGCCGTCGCGGCCGCCGATCGCCAGGCCGTAGCTCATCGCCACTGCATTCATGGCGCCGGCGCTGGCGCCGCTGATGCCTTCGATCTCGATCCGCGGATCTTCCAGCAGGCGATCCAGGGCGCCCCAGGTAAATGCTCCATGCGAACCGCCGCCCTGCAACGCCAAAGTCATTATCTTGTTCTGCATGAAAAATATTCCTGAAGATTGTTATCGGTTGAAATGGATTTTTGCCCGCAATTTCATGTCGGCGGCAAGCCCTGACCACAGTCTCCTGTGCTGCTAATTTACCAATCTTTGGCTTTGCGTGCTGAGCGCATTTTCCCGAGGGCGTTTGATCGGCAACCGCGCTGGCGCCGGCCCTGGCATATTTTGCAGCAACTGTGCCAGGCGCATTGTTCAGGAACGGAACAGTTGTTGCGTGTTTTTAAAATACCAGACTGCCGCCCAAACCGCCATCGCCAACTTGCCTCCCCTCCGCAAGCCGCGCCAGGCTTGATTATCGACGATCCTGGTTATGCCGCCGCCGCACCGGCACGTCACTGGCACATTCGTTGCGCAATAACGGATGCAGTTTGTAGCGCTGAATCCCACTCACTCATTCCAAGCCAGAGGACGACATGAATCTCGCAGACATCAGCAAGCTAGCCACCCGCAATCCATTCAAGCAACGTTACGACAATTTCATCGGCGGCAAGTTCGTGGCGCCGGTCAAGGGCGAATATTTCGAGAACGTCAGCCCGGTGATCGGCAAGACCTTTTGTGAAATCGCCCGCTCCGGCGCCGAAGACATCGAGCTGGCGCTGGATGCGGCGCACGCTGCCAAAGCCGCCTGGGGCAAGACCTCGCCGGCGGAGCGCGCCAACATCCTCAACAAGATCGCCGACCGCATGGAAGCCAACCTGGAACTGCTGGCCATCGCCGAAACCATAGACAACGGCAAACCGATACGCGAAACCACCGCCGCCGACATCCCGCTGGCGATCGACCATTTCCGCTATTTCGCCGCCTGCATCCGGGCCCAGGAAGGCTCGGTCGCCACCATCGACGACCAGACCTATGCCTATCATTTCCACGAACCGCTGGGCGTCGTGGGCCAGATCATCCCGTGGAATTTCCCGATCCTGATGGCGGTCTGGAAACTGGCGCCGGCGCTGGCCGCAGGCAATTGCGTGGTGTTGAAACCGGCCGAGCAGACGCCGGCATCGATCATGGCCTGGGTCGAGCTCGTGCAGGACCTGCTGCCGCCCGGCGTGCTCAACATCGTCAACGGTTTCGGCCTGGAAGCCGGCAAGCCGCTGGCCTCCAGCAAGCGCATCGCCAAGATAGCCTTCACCGGCGAAACCACCACCGGCCGCCTGATCATGCAATACGCTTCGCAAAACATCATTCCGGTGACGCTGGAACTTGGCGGCAAATCGCCCAATGTATTTTTTGCCGATGTCATGGACCAGGACGATGCGTTTTTCGACAAATGCCTGGAAGGTTTCGCCATGTTCGCCTTGAACCAGGGCGAAGTCTGCACCTGTCCGTCGCGCGCACTGATCCAGGAATCGATCTACGACCGCTTCATGGAGCGCGCGCTGAAACGGGTCAAGGCCATCAAGCAAGGCAACCCGCTCGACAGCGCCACCATGATCGGCGCCCAGGCTTCGCAGGAACAGCTGGAAAAAATCCTGTCCTATATCGACATCGGCAAACAGGAGGGCGCCAAGCTGCTCACCGGCGGCACGCGCAAGCAGCTGGGCGGCGACTTCGACGCCGGCTACTACGTCGAACCGACAGTCTTCGAAGGCAACAACAAGATGCGCATCTTCCAGGAAGAAATCTTCGGCCCGGTGCTCTCTGTCACCACCTTCAAGGACGAGGATGAGGCGCTGGCCCTGGCGAACGACACCTTGTACGGCCTGGGCGCAGGCTTGTGGACCCGCGACGGCTCGCGCGCCTTCCGCATGGGACGCGGGATCCAGGCCGGCCGCGTATGGACCAACTGCTACCACCTGTATCCGGCGCATGCCGCATTCGGCGGCTACAAGCAGTCCGGCATAGGCCGCGAGAACCACAAGATGATGCTCGACCACTACCAGCAAACCAAGAACCTGCTGGTCAGCTATAGCCCGAACGCCCTGGGCTTTTTCTAAGCGCGCGGGCTGCTGCTCCATCTGCACCGGAGCAGCAGCCCGCATTCTGTCACCCAGCCACCAACGCCCATCATGCCAGCCACCCCCGCCCGCGTCAGCGCTACCGCCGCCGCACTGGAATTCCTGCAGCAGCTCAGGCAAAAACACGGCCCGCTCATGTTCTTTCAATCGGGCGGCTGCTGCGACGGCAGCTCGCCCATGTGCTACGCCGTCGGCGATTTCCAGGTCGGCGACGCCGATGTCTATCTCGGCGACCTTGACGGCACACCGTTTTACATCGGCGCCGACCAGTTCGAATACTGGAAACACACCCAGCTGATCATCGATGTGGTGGCTGGCAACGGCGGCATGTTTTCTGTCGACAACGGCAGCGGCAAGCGCTTCCTGAGCCGCTCGCGCCTGTTCAGCGACGATGAGTATGCGTTGCTGGCCGGGCTTCCGCTGTTGTTAGGCGAACAAGCCAGCAAATAATTGTGCACCACAAAGGCACGTATTTTGCTTTTGTTTTGCCCTTGCCTGCCCGCAGGACCAGGCCGCAATCGGTGCCTGCAAGTCCGACAACAGAGATGCACCGCTTTCGCCTGCAAGCCGTCCAAAGTGGCGCAGCGCAACGCCGGGCGGCGCATCTTCTTTCGATTTTCGTGCACCTATCCCGTGGAGAAGCCTCATGAATGCAAAAACCGGCTCAGGCGCCAGCGCAGCCCCCGCCTTGAAACAGACCTTGGGCACGATACAGCTTTGGGGGATCGCCGTCGGCCTGGTGATTTCAGGCGAATATTTCGGCTGGAGTTACGGCTGGGCTTCTGCCGGCACGCTGGGCTTTACCGTCACCGCGCTGTTTATCGCCGCCATGTACACCGCGTTCATCTTCAGCTTCACCGAACTGACCACCTCCATCCCGCATGCCGGCGGGCCGTTCGCCTATAGCAAGAAAGCCTTCGGACCGCTGGGCGGCTACTTTGCCGGCGCCGCCACCCTGATCGAGTTCGTGTTTGCGCCGCCGGCGATTGCGCTGGCGATCGGCGCCTATCTCAACGTGCAGTTCCCGTCGCTGGATCCCAAGACCGCCGCAGTCGGCGCTTATGTGGTGTTCATGGCGCTCAATATCGTCGGCGTGCAGATTGCCGCCATGTTTGAACTGTGCGTGACCTTGCTGGCGATTTTCGAACTGCTGGTATTCATGGGCGTGGTCTCGCCGGGATTTTCGGTGGCGCATTTCGTCAAGGGCGGCTGGTCCGGCCAGGACAGTTTCAGCCTGGCCGCCATTCCTGGCATGTTTGCCGCGATCCCGTTCGCCATCTGGTTTTTCCTGGCGATCGAAGGCGTGGCGATGGCGGCCGAAGAAGCCAAGGATCCGAAACGTTCTATCCCGATCGCCTACATCACCGGCATCATCACCCTGGTGCTGCTGGCGATCGGCGTGATGGTGTTTGCCGGCGGCGCCGGCGACTGGACCAAGCTGGCCAACATCAACGATCCGCTGCCGCAGGCGATGAAACTGATCGTCGGCGAGCACAGCAGCTGGCTGCACATGCTGGTCTGGCTCGGCCTGTTCGGCCTGATCGCTTCCTTCCACGGCATCATCCTCGGTTATTCGCGGCAGATTTTCGCATTGGCCCGCGACGGCTACCTGCCTGGCTATTTCGCCAAGATCCATCCGCGCTTCAAGACCCCGCACCGGGCGATCCTGGCCGGCGGCGTGATCGGCATCGCCGCCATCTACAGCGACGAACTGATCAAGCTGGGCGGCCAGACTCTGACCGCCAACATCGTCACCATGTCGGTGTTCGGCGCCATCACCATGTATATCATCAGCATGCTGAGCCTGTTCCGCCTGCGCCGCAGCGCGCCCGACATGGCGCGGCCGTTCCGCGCGCCGCTGTATCCATGGTTCCCGGCGTTTGCGCTGGCCGGCGCCTGTGTCTGCATGGCCACCATGATTTATTACAATGCGCTGATCTTCGGCATCTTCGCTGCCTTCCTGGCTTGCGGCTACGCGGTGTTCCTGGTGACAAAAAACAGCCGCAGCAGCGAGCAAAGCGCCTATGATGCTGCGTAAGGAGCACTTTGGTCACCTGCCTGGAGGACGCTGTCAGTGAATAACAGAATGCATCAGTTCAGCCATATCGTCGGGACCAGGACCTATCTGTTCCGCGACCTGAAAGACTTGATGGCCAAGGCTACCCCGCCCCGTTCCGGCGACTACCTGGCAGGGCTGGCCGCCGGCAGCGCGGAGGAAAGGGTAGCGGCCCAGATGAAGCTGGCCGAGCTGCCGCTGTCGATCTTCCTGAACGACTTGCTGGTGCCTTACGAACAGGACGAAGTGAGCCGCCTGATCGTCGACGGCCATGACGCCGCCGCCTTTGCCGCCATCAGGCACCTGACGGTAGGCGATTTCCGCAACTGGCTGCTGAGCGACCAGGTCGACGACATGGTGCTGGCGGCGGCGGCGCCCGGCATCACTCCTGAAATGGCAGCCGCGGTATCCAAGCTCATGCGTGTGCAAGACCTGATCCTGGTCGGAAAAAAATGCCGGGTGGTGACGCGCTTCCGCAACACCATCGGCCTGCCGCACAGCCTGTCGACGCGCCTGCAGCCGAACCATCCGACCGACGACGCCAGCGGCATCGCCGCCAGCATCCTCGACGGCCTGCTGTACGGCAGCGGCGACGCGGTCATCGGCATCAATCCGGCTACCGACAATGTGCCGCAGGTGATCAAGATCGTCGGCATGCTCAACGACATCATCGACCGTTACCAGATCCCTACCCAGTCCTGCGTGCTGACCCACGTCACCAACACCATAGAGGCGATCAACCGCGGCGCGCCGGTGGACCTGGTGTTCCAGTCGATTGCCGGCACCGAAGCCGCCAACCAGAGTTTCGGCATCAGCCTCAAGCTGCTGGCCGAGGCGCATGACGCGGCGCTGTCGCTGCAGCGCGGCACCGTCGGCAACAACGTCATGTATTTCGAAACCGGCCAGGGCAGCGCGCTGTCGGCCAATGCCCATCACGGCGTCGACCAGCAGACCTGCGAAGCGCGCGCCTATGCGGTGGCGCGCGCGTTCAAGCCGCTGCTGGTCAATTCCGTGGTCGGCTTCATCGGTCCCGAATACCTGTACGACGGCAAGCAGATCATCCGTGCCGGCCTGGAAGACCATTTCTGCGCCAAGCTGCTCGGCCTGCCGATGGGCTGCGATGTCTGCTACACCAACCATGCCGAGGCCGACCAGAACGACATGGACATCCTGCTGACCTTGCTCGGCGCCGCCGGCTGCACCTTCGTCATGGGCATCCCGGGATCGGACGACATCATGCTCAATTACCAGACCACCTCTTTCCATGACGCGCTCTATGCGCGGCGCGTGCTTGGCCTGAAACCGGCGCCGGAATTCGAGGCATGGCTGAAAACCATGGAAATCTTTACCGAAGACAGTTACGTCAAACTGGGCGACGAACTGCCGCCGGCGTTTCAGCACGCCCTGCTGCGTCTGTCCTGAGGCATGCACATGAGCGATTCGAATCCAACGGTAGTAGACAACCCCTGGCAAGCCCTGCGGCAATTCACCGCGGCCCGGATCGCCCTGGGCCGCAGCGGCGTCAGCCTGCCCACTTCAGCGCAGCTGGAATTCCAGCTGGCCCATGCGAAGGCGCGCGATGCGGTGCACCTTGCACTCGATACCCAGGCATTAAGACAGGCGTTGAACAACAGCGGCGACATCTGCATCACCCTGTCCAGCGCCGCAGAAACGCGCGACATCTATCTGCAGCGCCCGGACCTGGGGCGCCGCCTCGACGCCGCTTCGCGCAGTGCGCTGATCGATCAACCGCACGGCTCCTCGCGCCGCTACGACCTGGCCATCGTTATCGCCGACGGCCTGTCTGCGCTCGCCATCGAACAAAACGCCTTGCCTTTCCTCGACGCCCTCAAGCAAAGGCTGGAGCCGGAACACTGGACGCTGGCGCCGCTGACCATCGTGCGCCAGGGACGGGTCGCCATCGGCGACGAAGTGGGCCAGCTGCTGGGCGCAAAAATGGTGGTGGTGCTGATCGGCGAACGCCCCGGCCTGAGTTCGCCCGACAGCATGGGCTTGTACCTGACCTGGGCGCCGCGCGTCGGCCTGACCGACGAAAGCCGCAATTGCATCTCCAACGTCAGGCCGGCCGGCTTGTCGTATGCAGACGCGGCCTACAAGTTGCATTACTTGCTGGCGCAAGCGCACCAGCGCCAATTGTCCGGCGTGCAATTGAAAGACGAAACCGCAAGCGAGCACGATAAGCTGCAACGGCCCGAACGCAATTTCCTGCTGGAATAGCGCCGGGCCGCCGGATCTATCTGTTGGAAAATCAGATACCTGGCAACGGCGCGTCGGCTGCAACCAGCCCTTGCTCGCGCAGCGCCAGCCAGAACTCGGCTGGCACAGGCGCCGCCGCCAGCGCCAGGTTTTCCGCGATGCGTTCGGGACGGCTGGCGCCCGGGATCACCGCGGCCACCGCGGGATGGGCCAGCGAAAATTGCAGGGCCGCGGCCTTGATGTCGACCTTGTATTGGGCGGCGAGAGCCTGCAGGTGCTGGACTCGCTTGATCATTTCCGGCGTCGCCTTTTGATATTCGAAGTGCTCGCCGCCGGCCAGGATGCCGGAGTTGTACGGTCCGCCGACGACAATCCCGGCGCCGCGCTGTTCGCAGGCGGGCATCAGCTGTTCCAGCGCATGCCGGTGGTCAAGCAAGGTATAACGGCCGGCCAGCAGGAAACCGTCGGGATCGGCTTGCTGCAGGGTCAGCAAACAAGGTTCAACCTTGTTCACGCCCAGGCCCCAGCCCTTGATCACGCCTTCTTCGCGCAAACGCGTCAGCGCCTTGGCGGCGCCGTTCATGGCGACGTCGAATACTTCAAGCCAGTTCTCGCCATGGAAATCCTGGGCGATGTCGTGGATCCACACATAGTCGATGCGGTCGGTGCGCAAGCGTTTCAGGCTGTCTTCGATGGAGCGCAGGGTGCCGTCGGCGCTGTAGTCGTAGACCACCTTGTTCGGCAGGCCGTGCACGAACAGGCCGCCCTTCTCGCCCATGTCGCGCGAACCGGTGTCTTCGATTTCATCCAGGATCAGGCGACCGACCTTGGTGCTCAGCGCATATTCGTCGCGCGGGTGAGCCGCCAGCGCTTCGCCCAGGCGCAGCTCGGCCAGGCCGGCGCCGTAAAACGGCGCGGCGTCGAAATAGCGGATGCCGTTCTGCCACGCCGCTTCTACCGTAGCCAGCGCTTCCTGCGCCGGGATATCGCGGAACATGTTGCCTAAAGGAGCGGTGCCGAATCCGACTTTGCCGGGTAAATTGATACGCATGATATTTCCTTCGCAGATTAAACAGTTGCGGCTTCGGCGGCGTCTGCATTATCTGCAGCGCCGCTTGCCAGGTGAAATTCGGGCAAGGCGAATTCAGCGATTTCCGCCATCGGCCAATCGTTATCCAGCGGCAGCTCGAGGCCGACGCTGAAACCGCCGGCGCCCAATGCGGAAAGAGCGGATGACATGGTTCAATCCCAGGCCGGGGCCAGGCCTTCCGGGTTGGCCAGGCGCTCGTTGCGTTCCAGGGCAGCGATCTGCGCCATGTCTTGCGCCGACAGCACGATGCCTTGCAGCTTCAGGTTGTTTTCCAGGTTGGCGCGCTTGGTCGACGACGGGATCACGGCAAAGCCTTGCTGCAAAGCCCAGGCCAGCGCGATCTGCGCCGGATTGACCCGGTGCCGTTCGGCGATGCCGGCAATCACCGGTTCCTGCATCACCTTGCCATACGCCAGCGGCATGTAAGCAGTGACATGGATGCCCTGGCTGCGGGCAAATTCCACCACCTTGCGATTCTGCAGGAAGGGATGGATCTCGACCTGCTGGGTCGCGATCTCGGCGGTGCCGACGGTTGCAATGGCTTGCGCCAGCTGGGCATTGGTGAAATTGGAAACGCCGGTCAGCCTGGTCAGGCCCGCCGCCTTCGCTTCCGCCAGGGCAGCCATATAGTCCGCCACCGGGATCGCATCCTTTGGCGACGGCCAATGGATCAGGGTCAGGTCCAGCTGCTCCAGGCGCAGCTTGCGCAGGCTTTCCTTCAGGCTCGGGACCAGCTTGCCGGGCGCCAGGTTGTCGATCCAGATCTTGGTGGTGACGAACAATTCGCCGCGGGCGACGCCGCTGGCGGCGATCGCCTGGCCGACTTCGGCCTCGTTGCCGTAGATCTGCGCGGTGTCGATATGACGATAACCGACTTCGATGCCGGTGCGGACCGAGTCGATCACTACCTGGCCTTGCAGGCGGAAAGTGCCGAGGCCGATGTTCGGGATGCTGGTAGTCATGGGATTCCTTTGAAAGAGACGGTGCGTGCCGGTCGAGATAACGGCCGACATCTGCGCCGATTAGCGAAAGGCATACTGTGCGCTCATTTTTTATTGCGAAGAATACATATATGCTCAAATGATATTTGAGCCTCCATCAACAATTGACGTCTTAAGATATCCCTTAAAAGAACAATGGAAGAGCCGGCAAACTGCTGCTACCCGGTGCTTTTTACAATTCCAGGCTATTAATTTACGTTAGGACTCATTTATAATTGCGTCGCCAATCAAGACTAAATAAGAATCGATTGCATAATCAATCTCATTTGCAATATATCTGACTTGTAATACCTGACAGCCAGCAAAACGGGGATAGCCGTATTAGCCAGCCAAAATTTCCGCTTCTTCCCTGAAGCCAAACCTTTGACAACTAAAACAATGATCCGCCTCAACCCGATTGCCGCTGCCCTGGTCGCAGTGTTCGCCGCTCCCCTGCCCTTGTACGCACAACAAACCCCCGCCCCGAAACCCGAAGCCAGCTTGCAGGAAGTGGTGGTGGAAGGCAGCCGCGGCGATTTCAACGCCAACTCGACTTCCCTCACAAAACTGGCGGCCGACCTGCATGACGTGCCGCAATCGGTAGTCGTGGTGAACAAGGCGCTGATGCAGTCGCAAGGCGCGACTTCGCTGGCCGACGCCCTGCGCAACGTCGCCGGCATCACACTGGGCGGCGCCGAAGGCGGCCAGATCGGCAACAACATCAACCTGAACGGCTTTTCCGCCCGCACCGACATCTACCTGGACGGCTTCCGCGATCGCGGCCAGTACTATCGCGACACCTTCGCCATCGACCAGGTCGAAGTGCTGATGGGGCCGTCATCGATGCTGTTCGGCCGCGGCTCCACCGGCGGCGTCATCAACCAGGTGACAAAAAAGGCCAACCTGCGTGCATCGACCGAAGTCTCGGCGTCGGCCACCACCAACGGCCTGGTCCGCACCACCGCCGACTACAACCATCCGTTGTCGGACACCTCGGCCTTCCGCCTGTCGGCAATGGCGCAAAACGGCAAAGCCACCACGCGCGACCAGACCGACGTCCAGGACTTCGGCCTGGCCGGCTCCTACGTGTTCGGCATCGGCACCCCGACCGAAATCACCTTGTCGGCCCTGGTCCAGCACAACCACGACATGCCCGACTACGGCCTGCCGCCGCTCAACGGCCACCCGGCTCCGGTCGACCGCAATACCGCCTACGGCCTCAACAGCGACCATACCAACCAGGACGTGGCGTCGCTGAACGCCACCGTGCGCCACAAGATCACGCCCGACATCGTGCTGCGCAACCAGACGCAGTTCAATTACGTACGCACCAGCGCGGTCGAAACCGCGCCTAACACCATCGGCACGGTGTCCGCCGCCGGCTTTACGCCGCTGACGCCGTCGGCAGTCAGCGCGCTGCCCCTGAGCAGCCTGTATGTCCGCGGCCAGAGCCACGACCGCGACATCCGCGACTACTCGATTTTCAACCAGACCGAATTGTCGGCCAAACTCAGCACCGGCAGCATCAAGCATGAACTGCTGGCCGGCTTCGAGCTCGGCCATGACGGCTACGACAACCAGGGCTACTACCGCAACGGCAGCTGCAACGGCAAGGCCTTGAATCCGACCTCGACAGTGGCCGGCTATAACGACTGTGTGCCGCTGGTCAATCCAGGCTACAGCGCAGCCGGCAGCAATGTCGCCGGCCAGGCCGGCAACCGCGCCGGCGGCTCCGCCAACACGATCGCCGCCTACCTCAACGATACCGTGACGCTCAACGACCAGTTCAAGCTGGTCGGCGGCCTGCGCTTCGACCGCTATATCGCCAGCATCACCAATTCGCTGAACGCGACCAATGCTCCGGCCGCCGCCAAGAACACCACCCTCGCTTCGGCCCAGCAGACCGTCAACTTCACCAGCGTGCGCCTGGGCGGCATCTGGCAGCCAAGCGCCGAACAGTCTTATTACCTGTCCTACGGCACTTCGTTCAACCCATCGCTGGAACAGCTGACCGGCACCACCGGCCAGCAAAACCTCGACCCGGAAAAGAACCGTTCCTACGAACTCGGCGGCAAATGGGACCTGGCCAACGGCAGGCTGTCGCTCAACTCGGCCATCTTCCAGATCAAGAAGGAAAACGCGCGCAGCCAGATCACTACCGGCGTATATGAGCTGGACGGCACGGTCAGGGTCAACGGCGCCCGCGCCGGCGCGGTCGGCAACATCACCAAGGACTGGCAAGTCGCGCTCGGTTATACCTACCTGAACGCCAAGGTGATCCAGTCTTCCGCGCTCGACGGCACGTTGGGCAAGATCCCGGTCAACACGCCGAAGAATACGCTGACCACCTGGTCTACCTACAAGGTCGCGCCGCACTGGGAAATCGGCGGCGGCGCCACCTACATGTCGGAACGCTACGCCAACCCGACCAACACCGTGCAGGTCGGCGGCTATACGCGCTGGGACGCAACGGTGGCGTATACGCAACCGAAATACGATATCCGCCTGAACCTGTTCAACCTGGCCAACAAGATGTATTACGATGCGCTGATCCAGTCCGACGGCGGCCGTTCGGTGCCAGGCAGCGGCCGCACCGCCATGCTGTCGCTCAACTATCGCATGTAAGAGAAGAAGCCTATGCTGATCGCCATTCCCAAAGTACTCGATACCCGCCAGCTGGACGCCGTGCGCCAGCTGCTGGACCAGGCCGGCGCGGCATGGGTCGATGGCCGCGTCACGGCCGGCTACCAGGGAGCGGCGGTCAAGTTCAACCAGCAGATCGACGAACGTTCCGAAGTGGCGCTGCAATGCCAGCAGGTCATCCTGGCGGCACTGGAGCGCCACCCGCGCTTCATCAGCGCGGCGCTGCCGAACACCGTCTATCCGCCGATGTTCAACCGCTACGGCGAAGGCATGACCTTCGGCGCCCACGTCGACGGCAGCGTGCGGATCCATCCGCACGACGGCCGCAAGCTGCGCACCGACATCTCCGCCACCCTGTTCCTGGCGGACCCGGCATCGTATGACGGCGGCGAGCTGCAGATTGAAGACAGCTACGGCATGCACTCTGTCAAACTGGCGGCCGGCGACATGGTGATTTATCCCGCCACCAGCCTGCATCAGGTCACCCCGGTCACGCGCGGCGTGCGCAGCGCCTGTTTCTTCTGGGTGCAAAGCCTGGTGCGCGACGATACCCAGCGCAGCCTGCTGTTCGAGATGGACAACGCCATCCAGAAACTGAACCAGACCAACGCCGACGAACAGGCGCGCCGCACCTTGGTCGGCTGCTATCACAACCTGATGCGGCAATGGAGCGAGACCTGAAGAGCCGCTTCCGGCCCGAGGCCCGTTTGTTGTGAAATAAGAAAGTCCGACGCTTGGCCGCTGCCTGCGATTCACGGCTTTCGGGATGTTTAAGTGGCGTGCGGTGACCTATACTGCAAGCATGGCCTGCCTGCCGCGGCCGGCGTTTGCATGGCTGCCGGCCGCAGGCCGTCCTCGACAAGGAAGGAGGCACAAAATGCCCTGGAATTTCGCCTGGTTCGGACTCGTCGCAGCCATCTTCGTCCTGCTCATCCTGCTCAACGCGGCAATTTACATTTTTCGGGAATATGAACGCTGCGTGGTGTTCACCCTTGGACGTTTTTCCGGCGTCAGGGGCCCGGGGCTGGTGCTGCTGGTTCCGGCGATCCAGCAGCTGGTCAGGGTCGACCTGCGCACCGTCGTGCTGGAGGTGCCGACACAAGACGTGATCTCGCGCGACAACGTCTCGGTGCGGGTAAACGCCGTGGTGTATTTCCGCGTCATCGATCCGAAAAAAGCCATCGTCGAAGTCGCCAACTTTTTCAACGCCACCAGCCAGCTGTCGCAGACCATGCTGCGTTCGGTGCTGGGTAAGCATCAGTTGGACGACATGCTGGCCGAGCGCGAAAAACTGAATCTCGCCATCCAGCAGGCGCTCGACGCTCAAACCGACTCCTGGGGCATCAAGGTTTCCAATGTCGAGATCAAGCAGGTCGACCTGACCGAATCGATGATACGCGCCATCGCCCGCCAGGCCGAGGCAGAACGCGAACGGCGCGCCAAGGTGATCCATGCCGAGGGTGAGCTGCAGGCTTCCGAGAAGCTCTACCAGGCGGCCCACGTCCTGGCGCAAGAGCCGCAGGCAATCCTGTTGCGTTACCTGGAAACGCTGACGGTGATCGGCGCCGACAAGAACACTACGGTGGTATTCCCGTTGCCGATGGACCTGCTGTCGTCATTCCTGGCCGACAAAAGAAAGACCCCGTAGCCGCGGCATGACATGCGGGCCGCGCGGCGGCACGGCAAAAACGGCGGCGCCGCAACGCATTTCCGGCGCTGCCATATAATTGCCTGTCCGAAAACCCATGCCTCCCGGCACGCCAGCAATGCACCCTATTACAATCGCCGCCCTCGCCGCCTTTCCGCCGCAGCTGGAAGCGCATTACGCCGCCATTCCCGCCGAATTCCGGCACTGGACGCCAGCGTCCTGGGAAGGCGTGCCAAGCGAGCCGTTCACCGCCATCGAACAGATCTGCCATGTGCGCGACATCGAAATCGACGGTTATCACTTACGCTTCCGGCGCACCCTGGATGAAACCAATCCGCTGCTGGCGTCGATCGACAGCGACATCCTTGCCAGGGAACGCAATTACGCTGCCGCCGATCCGGCTGAGGTTTTCATGTCGTTCCGCGCCGCGCGCGCCCAGACCGTCGAACTGCTGTCAGGCCTGGATCAGGAACAGTTCAAGCGCAGCGCTGAATTCGAAGGGTATGGTCCGTTGACGTTGCGCAGCCTGGCGCACTACCTGTGCAGCCACGACCAGCAGCACCTGGCCGGCCTGCAGTGGCTGCTAGGCAAGATAGAGGCAAGCCGGCTGTAAGCAGCTTCAGGTTTCATGAGGTGAGGTTTTCTTCATTGCCCGGCATTGGCCGCCTGGCCATTGCCTGCTCCTGGCGCCAGGTCCGGCGCGAACGCGACATGGTCCGCACTGCCAGGCGCGCCATCTTCAGCCAGCCGAACGGCCTCGGGTCCGCCAGCATGCTCATGGCGCGCGCATAATCCAGTGCCAGCCCCGGCGTCCACGCCATGGTTTTCGCGCGCTTGCGGATCTGCGCGGCGACCCACAATTCCGGCGTCAGGAACAATCTTACAAAAGCCCCCCAGCCGTTGCCGCCGCGGATCCTGCCGGCCGCCCCCTCAAGCGCTGCCTCCAGCGCACGCGCAACCGAACTCGAGCAGTTGCGGTAGGTCAGGTTATAAGTGCTGTCCTGTCGGTAGCTTTCCCAAAAAGCAGCCAGCCGTTGCGCGCTATAGTTCCTGATCCTGACCTTGGCCGTGGATTCGCACCATGCCCGCGATTCGGTCGGGTAGTCCGGCTGGAACAGCCCCGGCACGTCGTTGTCGGGCGTAGCGCGCAGCAGGCGCCCGAATTCGTCCGGGGACCGGTCGATTTCAACGCCGGGATAGAGGCTGATGTAGACGCCTTCGGGCGTCTCAAGCGCCGCGTGGCCGGTTGAAATCACGCCGTCCGAATCAACCGCGGCGATATACCGGTCGATGATCGGCAGCCGCTGCGCCGGCGCCCTTGACGAGCCGACCGGCGTCCACACATGGACGGTCAAGGCTTTTTCGCCGGCGGCGGGCGGCCCGTCCCATTCCCGCGCGGCGTTCTCGGCGAGCTCTCCCGCATATTGCTGGGCCGAGCCGGCCTCCGCCCTCTGCAGCACCGACTCGACCGTTGCCTTGGCCGACAGCCGCCGCACCCGGTACGCCAGCAGCAGCATCTGCCAGCCGCCGAACGCCAGGCCCAGCCCGATGCAGTAAGGCACGGTGCCGACGTAGTGGGTCGGGTAAGGCTGGTAGAAAAAAATCGCGATGCCGCACTCGACGATGCCGCCGGCGAGCGCCAGCCGCCAGCGCGGATAACGCACCACGGCCGCCGAGATCGATTGCAGCAGTCCGTCCGCCAGGAACAGCGTGCCGAAAATCATCGACAGAATGAAGTTGCCGTGATGGTGCCCCGCCAGGATCAGCAGCGCGGCGACGATAAACGCTGCGCCTTTGATGTTGCGCAAGATGCGCTGTCCGGCGACCCCGGTCCACGCCACCGCCAGCGTCGCGACGCCTTCGGCCAGCAAGAAGTAGGCGAAAAAACTGATCGGGAAATACAGCGCATTATCCAGGGCGTCGACAAAGATCACGACCCCGGCCACGGCCCAGATCCAGCCGATGATCCGCAATCCGCGCCAGCGCTCGCGCAAATAATCGACGCCTAACAGCAGCAGCACCAGACGCAGCATGAGGCAGCCTTTCAAAAAATGATCAGAGCAGCGCCAATATAGCACCTGCAAAATCCTGCGCGGCTTCCTGCGGCAAGTTGTGTCCGGCCACCGGGATTACCCGGCGCTGGTACGGTCCGCTGAAAAACCTGCCGTGCCCTTCCGAACCGCCGGCCGGGCTGACGCCGTCGCCTGCGCCATCGAGCGCGATGGCGGGCACGCTGATCCGCGGCTGCGCAGCCAGCAATGATTCCGTCTCCGCATACGCAGGATCGCCCGGCGCCAGCCCAAACCGGTGACGATAGGAATGGATGACGACATCGACAAAATCGGGATTATCGAAAGCGGCCGCGCTGAGCCGGTAGGTCTCTTCGTCAAAGCCCCAGTTAGGCGACCAAAGGCGCCAAAGCAGTTTGCAGAATGCGTAGCGGCCTTGCGCCAGCCCGGCCCGGCCGCGCTCGCCATGGAAATAATACTGGTACCAGTAGCGCCATTCGTTTTCCGGCGTCTGCGGCGCTGCCGATGCGGCGATATCCTGGATGTTGTAGCCGCCCGCCGACACCAGGCCGCGCACGCGCGTCGGCCACAATGCGGCAACGATGCAGGCGGCGCGGCCGCCCCAGTCGTAACCGGCCAGCACTGCATCCGGGATCGCCAGCGCATCCATCAGGGACAGCAGGTCATGTGCGAGCGCCGCCTGCTGGCCGGAGCGTGGCGTATCGAGCGACAGGAAGCGGGTCGGGCCGTAGCCGCGCAAGTACGGCACGATGACGCGGCAGCCAGCCGCCGCCAGCAACGCACTCACTTCGTCGTAAGCGTGGATATCGTATGGAAAACCATGCAGCAGGAAAACCGCGCGGCCGCCGGTGTCGCCGCTCTCCTCGTAGGTAACATTAAGAACGCCCGCATCGGTCCGTTTTAACATGGCCATCCTCCGATTCTCTTTCGCTATCGACAGTGCACATTGATCATTAGTCGCTATCTTCTAATCTTTTGATTGATGCTGCAACGCGATGCGTGGGTTAATAAAAGACAGAAAAAGAACGATCGTTCACTTATGAGTTAGTGCACTTTCCGCAGCTTCAAACACCCTGGAAAAACGGCCTCACCAAGATAACGATCATTCGCTTTTTCGCTTTCCTGAAGCACGCAATTCTGACCACCGCAGCAATCATCATCCAGCAGTTCCTTGCTTCAAGCCTTGCCAGTCCCCCGCCTTGTTTTGGCACAGAACATTCAACCATAAATACAGGAGAACGTCGCATGCGCATCCCGTCTTTGCTTACCCTGCCAGGAATCATCCTGACGCTAGGGCTGGCTTCCTCCGCCGCCAATGCCGAACTGTGCCGCAGCGCCAGCGCGGCGGAAGCGGCCAGCTACACCACTCCCATGCAATCGCCGGGAATCGTCTCGCCCATCGACGGCACCTGCTGGATCCCAGCCATGACCATCACCAGTTTCGACGGCACCAAACTGGCGGCCAACCTGTTCCTGCCGAAGCGCAGCAGCAGCGACCAGAAGTTTCCCGCGATCGTCATGATCGCCAGCTGGGCTGCGCCCGGCCGTGTCGAATATATCGGCCAGCAGCAGAAGCTGGCGCAAGACGGCTATGTCGTGGTGAGCTATACCGCGCGCGGCTTTTACCTGTCCGAAGGCCAGGTCGACGTCGCCGCGCCGGAAGATGTGCGCGATGTCTCGTCGGTGCTCGACTGGCTGCAAGCGAATGCGCCTATCGATATCAACAATGTCGCCGCCAGCGGCATTTCCTACGGCGCCGGACTGTCGCTGATCGCGCTCGGGCAAGATCCGCGCTTCAAGACCGCGGTCGCGCTGTCCGGCTGGGCCACCCTGGCGGACCAGCTGTACACGTCCGGCTCGCCCAACCTGACCTGGGCCACCGTGCTCGGCCTGGCCGGCAGCGTCACCGGCCGCCCCGCGCCCGAGGTGAACCAGAACATATTGGCCCTGCTTGATCCCAATACCAGCGCCGCTAAAATTGCCGAAATCACTGCCTGGGCAAAACCGCGTTCGCCATCCACTTATGTGGCCGCCATCAACAAGCGCAACGCGCCTGTATTCCTCAGCAAGAACTTCCAGGACGACATGTTCACGCCCAACTCTTCGCTGGCGATGTTCGCTGCGCTGACCGGGCCCAAGAAGATACTGCTCAACGCCGGCATCCATGCTTCGGCGGAACTGACCGGCGCGCTGCTGGGCGCCCCCAACTATCCTTACGACCAGGCTCACCGCTGGTTCAACCGCTGGCTGAAGGGCGAGAAAAACGGCGTCGATACCGAACCCCAGGTTTCCATGCAGATCAAGTTCAGCGATCGCCGCGAATCGTTCTCCACCTGGCCGGCCCCTGAACTGAGCAACAAGACTTATTACCTGGCGCCGCGCGGCGCGGTCCGTTTCGACCTCAGCTGCTTCTGCGGCAAAGGCGACAAAGGCTATATCTCCGCCACGCCAAACCAGAGCGCCGGTTCCGACCTGATCCAGAACCTGTTCGACACCACCGCCAGCAGCGGCCTAATCCCGATCCTCTCCACCCTGGGCGAAACCGTCAACCTGCCGGTGATCAATTCGCTGCTGACAGTCAGCCTCGCTGCCGGTGTCCGCTACGAAGCGCCGGCGCTCGGCGCCACGCAGAAAATCCGCGGCATCCCGAAGCTGAATTTGCGCGCCACACCATCGCAGGCGCGCGCGCAGGTGGTGGCTTACCTGTATGACGTCGATGCGATCGGCACCGGGGTCCTGATTACCCATGGCGCCACCACGCTGCATTGGGCAACGCCTGGCCAGACTGTCGATTTCCCGATCGAATTCTCGGCTACCGCCTATGACGTGCCGGCCGGCCATCACATCGGCGTCGTGCTGGATACCGCCGACAGCCTGTACGCCTCGCCAGTGAACCCGGGAGAACGGTTCGGCGTGCGCTTTGAATTCAGCCCCGGCCAGCAATCGACGCTGGTTTTGCCAACGCTGTAATGCCTTGATGACAACTCGCGCGGCCTTGCCGTGCGAGTTGCCGATGGATGGAATCCCCTCAAATAAATATTTCCTTACGGAAATTCATGTGCTATAAATACATCTAGCAAACGCAACACAAGCATGGTCCGGACCGGATAACCAGGCAGTGGCAATCGGGAGATTCGTCATGAAAATTTCTACTCAAGGTTTCATCTTACTTGTCGCATCGGCCTGCAGCGCAGCCGGCGCTTTTGCCGCGACAGCCACGGCGACCATGACCAACACGGTCACCATCGCCAACAACTGCAGCATCGCCACCGTCGGCTTTACCACCACCTACGATCCGATCGTGACCAACGCCACCACCAACCAGGACGTGACCGCCAGCGTCACCACCACCTGCACTCCCGGCGCCGCGCCCGTCATCACGCTGGGACAAGGCGCCAACGCCAATACCGGCTCCACCGACGCCGTGCCGCTGCGGCGGGTATCGAGCGGCGGCGGCACGCCGACCTACCTCAACTATTCGCTGTTCTCGGATTCGGGACGCACCACGACCTGGGGCAACACCGCCGCCACCGCGCCGACAGCCGTGAGCGCCACAGGCGCGGCGACGCCGCTCACGATTTACGCCCGCGTGCCATCAGGACAGACCGGCGTCGCCACGACATATACCGACACCGTTGTCGCCACCGTCACCTTCTAACGCAAGTTCAGTTTGCGGTACACAGTATTGCGCGAAACTCCCAGCGCCTTGGCGGTAGCGGAGACGTTGCCGCCGCTGGCGGCAAAGGCTTTCCTGACCGCGGCCTGCGCCAGGTCTTCCAGGCTGCCCGCGCCGTTATCCGGGACCATGGCAACCGCGGGCTGCGGCTCAGGCTGCACATCTTCCAGGAAATCATCGGGCAGGTGCTCCAGCCTGATCAGTCCGCCATCCTCGGCCATGACCACCGCAGTCCGCAACAGATTGCTAAGCTGGCGGAAATTGCCCGGCCAGCTGTGCCTGCGGAACAGCTCCATGATGTCGGGCGCGACGCTGCAGCTGCGGCCCGCGCTGCCGGCTTCCGCCAGCAGCCGGGCGACGATGACATCCAGATCGCTGCGCTCACGCAAGGCCGGCAGCTTGACCACCAGGCCGTTCAAACGGTAGTAGAGGTCTTCCCGGAACAGATTGGCCGCGATCATTTCGCGCAGGTTGCGGTTGGTGGCGCAGATCACCGCGAGGTTGACCGGGATCGCCTTGGTGCTGCCCAGCGGTGTCACCACCCGTTCCTGCAACACCCGCAACAAGCGTGCTTGCAGGCCGAGCGGCATATCGCCGATCTCATCCAGGAACAGCGTGCCGCCGTTGGCTTGCAACAGCTTGCCCTTGCTGCCTTTTTTGCGGGCGCCGGTAAACGCTCCTTCTTCGTAACCGAACAGCTCCGATTCGATCAGCGTTTCCGGAATCGAGGCGCAGTTGACGGCGACAAAAGCATTGCTCTTGCGCGGCGAGTCGTTGTGGATCGCCTGCGCCAGCAATTCCTTGCCGGTGCCGGTCTCGCCGGTGATCAGGACCGGGATGTCGCGCCCCGCCACCTTCTCCAGCTTGCCGATCAGGGTCGCCATGTGCGGATCGCCGGTATTCAGGTAGCGCAAGCTGGACAGGCGGCGCGCCCCCAACTTCGGCTCAGCCGCCGCCGGCAAGGGCGGCTGTTCGCTGTAGTGCTGGAACACACTGTTGGCCAGCCTCAGTTCAGCGCGCGCATAGACCTTGACGCCGCTGTGCAGGCACAGGCTGAGCAGGCCCGGAGCCGCAGCCCGGTAGTGGTCGAACAAGGTCGACAGCGGCAAGCCGAATAATGAACTGAAAGTGTGCGACTGCAACGCTGCCTGCGACAGGCCCAGCTGGAACAGGGCGCTGCGGTTGGCCGACAGGAAACGGCCGCCGGGCGTAAAGCAGGCGATGCCTTCCACCAGCGTGCCGATGAATTCGGGCCGGCTATGGAAATGCAGCGTGACGGCATTCTCGAACGCCGCTGTAAACAACTGGTTCTCGATCATCTGCGCCGACATGCGCACCAGCGCCATGGTGTGCTTGTGATAGCTGCCGCGGTCGCCGCTGACATCCAGCACGCCGAGGATATTGCCCTGGTAGTCGAAAATCGGCGCGGCCGAACAGGTCAGGAAATGATTGGCCGAAAGATAATGGGCGTCGGCGTGCACCGTGGTCGGCGCACCCTCCGCGATGGCGGTACCGATCGCATTGGTGCCCTTGCTTTGCTCGGACCAGGCCACGCCCGGGTTCAGGGCCACGCGGTTGGCCTTGACCAGGAAATCGTCGTCGCCCAGCGCGTGCACGATCACGCCGTTGGCGTCGGTCAGGATCACCATGTTATGGGTATTGACGATCTGCTCGTACAGGGTTTCCATGACCGGCAAGGCATGCGCATGCAAGACCCGGTTCTGCTCCAGCAGCAGCGACAAGGAGCCGCGGTCCAGCGGCATGATGTCCGGCTTGTCGTGCTGGCCCAGGCCGTAGGCGCTCGATCTTTGGTGCGATTTTTCAATCACCGCCGGATCGCAGGAAAAATGCTCCACCGACCTGTTGTATGAGATATCACCCATTTTGTCTCCTTCGGGCAGGTTTTGCGAACCTCTCTTTGCGGACGCTGGAGCGCCTCTCAACGAATTTTCTTCCCCTCAGTCTACCGGTGAATCACGCCCGGCGTAACTGCTCTGATGCCAGCCCGGGGCTTAGGTTCAGCTGCATTTGGTGTATCCTGCCCGGATGAACAGCGAAACCGATATCCAGCTCAGCGGGCCATTCAGCGTCACCGACGCCGCCGGCCGTACCCATGACATAAAAGCAATCCGCATCTTCGACGAAGGTTACGGCATCATCGACGTCTACGTCGATTTCGCCGCGGCTGTCGGCAAAGAGCGACTGTACGAAGACAAGGTGCTGATCGCCCAAGTCCTGGCCCAGCTGCGCCGCAGCGGCTACGCCGGGCCGGATTTCGGCCACGGCGACCTTGGCTTGCAAGACGACAAACTGATCGTGCTGGAAGCGCCGGAAGAATTCAATGACTTCGCCGCAAGCAAGGGCTGGAAAAACCTCGCCGACGAATTTGCCGACGAGCAGTACAGCGAGGCCGACGACACTTCGGCGCCAGCCGCATCAAGCGCGAAACTTGACGCCCTCAAGAACAAGTTCAAGGCCTGAGCTTAGCGGAAATCCTGCGCCGTCCCGAGCATTTTGTCCCGGGCCTCCGGCGCCGGCGGCTGGCCCTTCATCCAGCTGGCCATCAAGCTGTTGTATCCCGCGGCATAACCGCCATACTTGCGGCTGCCGTCAGGCTTGAGCGTAAAGGTCCGTATACCGTGGTCGGAACCGGGGAAGACCGCGATCTCGATCGCTTTGCGGCCAGCCCTGAAACGCTCCAGGCGGGCAATCGACGGCGCACTCGGCGCCACCGAGTCATCTTGCGCAAATATCCATAATTGCGGAATCGCGAGGCGCCGCAAGGCAGCTTCCGAATCGTAATGCCAGATCACGCCGGGACTTTCACTGCGCGCCCGTTCCACCTCGCCGTGCAGCAGCTCGCCGGTGTACTGGCCTTCAACCTTGTCCAGCCACGGCTCGCTTGCGTATTTGCCTTTGGCCTGCTGCAGTTGCGGCAAGCCAACGTAGAAATTCGACGCGGCTACCGTGCCGGCCAGCGCCGTCAGCGAACGCGCCTTGCCGACCACATCCTCGCCGTAACCCAGGTTACGCAGCTGATAGTCGACCTGCCACTGGTCCTGCTCTACCGGCGTGCCGATGACGCCGTAACCCACCACCATGAAATCGACCGGCGCCTTGGTCGCCGCAAGCGGCGCCACCCAGCCGCCCTGGCTGAACCCGGCGACGCCGACGCGGCCGATGCGCCCTGCGCCGAGCCTGCGCGCCTCGACCACGGCTGCGGCGACATCATCCGCAAGCTTCACGAAATCCTGGGTATAGACCCCTTCAGATTGTCCGGTGCCACGCTTGTCAAACACGAAAGCCGCGACGCCCTGGCTCGCCATCAGGAAAGCGCGATTGCTTGCATCTACCGCCGCGGTCGATTCGGAACCGTGCACCAGCACGAACAGCGGCGGCTTGCCGGCAGGCGCCAGCGGCTCGATCAGTTCGCCATTCAGCTTGAGCGCGCCGGACATGAAACGGGTACGGGTAATGCGCAACGGCAGGCGCGACCACTGCTGCTCCGGGCCGTCCCCGAACTGGAAAACGATCGGTTTGTCCTGGCAGCCGGCGTAACGCAAGCGGCCCGCCAGCCTGGACCGATCGTCGGCATCCGCCGCGGCGTTCATGGAATTTTCCGCATCGGCCTCGAAAGTGCCGATGCGGCCGTCGAAGCTGCTGGCCAGCAGCGTGGCCGGAAACCCCGGACGCTGCGTCAGCGTCACGATCTCGCCGGCAGGCGACCGGTAGGCTCCGGTAAGGCAGGCCGGCGCCGCAGCTTGCCCGTCTTGAGCCAGGGCTGTTGTAGCAGACGATGCAAACAGAAGGAGGGAATACAGGATGGCGGTGCTGATCTGCGCTGTCGACAATTGCATGGACTTCCTTTATTGTTTTTGGCAAGGCGTAACCCCTTGCACCCGCGATTATTATGCAGCAATCATGTGCGCCGTCACAGCGCAATCGAAGGCGCCTGCCGGCGATCTGCAACCGCGCCGGCCTCGCTTGCCATCCGCCCGGCCAGGCTGTCGACCTCTGCCTCGGCAGCAGCAATGGACGCCGCGAGGCGCTCATCGCCGAACTCGTCGTATTCGACCGCGATGCTGTGCACCTCATTGATGCCGATGTAAGCCAAGGCGCTGCGGATGCTGGGTTCGACATGGTTCATGGCGGCGATCCTCTGCCCTGCTCCGTAACCGTGGTCGCCCCTGGACGACAGCACCACCGCGCGCTTGCCCGCATCCTTCAGCATCGGCCAGTAAGGTTCGCCCTGGCGCCGGCGGTCAAAACCGAAGGTGCGGCCGACCCTGACGATATTGTCGATCCAGGACTTGAATTGCGCCGGCACGTTGAAGTTATACATGGGCACGCCCAGCACCAGGATATCGGCCGCCAGGATTTCATCGACCAGCGCATCGCTTTCCGCCAGCGCCTTGTGCATCCACTCTTCGCGCGACGAAGGCGCGGTAAAGGCGGCGTGTATCCATGCGCCGCTCACCGGCGACGGCGGATGGAGGCCGACATCGCGCACGCTGACCCGGTCGCCAGGCCGCTGTTGCAGCCACTGCTGTATGAAGCGGTGCGTCAGCCTGCGCGTATGGGAGCCGTGCGGCTGTTGGCCGGATTGTCCGCCGCGCGCGCTGGCGTCGAGGTGTAGCAAGGTAGTCATGTCAGTTATCCTTTGTGAATGAAATTCATGTGTCGGTTTTACGGATACACTGTAATTCCCGCACGATTTCTGGACAAACGACAAATTTTGCCGGCTCATGGAAAATAAAACTCATCCATTCGATCTCCAGGCCGCGCGCCGCCTGCCGCCGCTCGCCTCGCTGAAAGCGTTCGAGGCCGCGGCGCGCCACCTGAGCATCAAGTCTGCCGCGGCCGAACTGTCAGTTACGCCGACCGCGGTGAGCCATCAGATCAGGCGCCTCGAAGACAGCCTCGGCGTCGCCGTGTTCCAGCGCCTGCCCCGGCAATTGCGCCTGACGGCAGCCGGATCGGAACTGTATGTTGCGCTGCGCGACGGCTTCGACCTGTTTGCGGCAGCCATCGGCCGCATCCGGCTGCGCGATGCGGCGCGCCTGCTCACCATCACCACCACGCCGGCATTTGCAGCGCGCTGGCTGCTGCCCAGGCTGGGCGCGTTCAGGAGCGCGCATCCCGAACAAGACCTGCGGCTCCACACTTCCGTGGAAATCGCGCCGCTGGACGGCCATACCGCGGATATCGCGATACGCTACGGCCAGGGTTCCTGGCCGGGACTGGCGGCGGAAAAATTGTTCGACGACCGCATCGCTCCGGTTTGCAGTCCTGTGCTAAAAGTGAAGAAACCCAAGGACCTGCTCAAGCATCCCTTGATTCATTGCGAATGGCAGGCCTCGCTGCGCAATGCCTCGACTTGGCGCGCATGGGCAAAACGCGCCAGGTTCAACGGCCTGGACAGCCAGGGCGGCATGGTGTTTTCGGATGAAAGCCATGCCATCTCGGCGGCGATCGCAGGACAAGGCGTGGCCCTGCTGAGCACAGCGTTGATCGAGCCTGAATTGCAAAGCGGCGTGCTGGAGCAGCCGTTCGGTCCGGTGCTCAGCAACTATGCCTTTTACCTGGTGTACCCGGAAGCCAGGCGCGCCGAGGTAGAAGACGCCTGCGCCTGGATCAGCGCACAGGCAAGCGCCTCGGCGCGGCTGTTCTGACGATTGCGGCAACGCGGCTGCCACCCACGCCCGCCATGGATGGCCTGCGAAGGCAATGGTTTCCCGGTAAAATCGGCGTCAAACCAACGCCTGGGAACAGATATGCTGACTACCGTCGCGCAGCTCGAAGAAATCTACGGCAAACCGCATGAGCGATCCTTGTGGAAGGAAATCGATCATCTGAACGAGGACTACCGCTCCTTCGTCAAGGCTTCGCCATTTGTGGTGTTTTCCTCCCACGGCCCGGGCGGCATGGACTGCTCACCCAAAGGAGATGCTCCGGGCTTCGTCAACATCATCGACGACCGTACGCTGGCGATCCCCGACCGTCCCGGCAACAACCGCATCGACACGCTGCGCAACCTGATCGCGGATCCGCGCATCGCCCTGCTGTTCATCGTGCCCGGCGTCGGCGAAACCTTGCGTGTCAACGGCCGCGCCGAGATTTCAGCGGAGCCGGCCCTGCTCCAGCAATTCGCGATGGATGGCAAGTTGCCGCGCACCGTCATCCTCGTCAAGATAGAAGCGACCTACTTCCATTGTTCAAAAGCGCTGGTGCGCTCGAAATTGTGGGATCCCGCGCAGCACATTGAACGCGCCAGCTTTCCCAGCCCCGGCGCCATGCTGAAACGCCTGAGCAGCGGCGGTTTCGACGCTGACGCCTACGACCGCGAATTGCCGGCGCGGGTCAAGGCCACCCTCTATTGATGGGAGCATGCAGATGACAGTCTATGCGGCGCTGCTGCGCGCGGTGAATGTCGGCGGCACCAGCATCTTGCCGATGAAAGAACTGGCCGCGCTGTGCAGCGGACTGGGCTTCGGCAATGTCCGCACCTACATTCAGAGCGGCAACGTGGTCTTCGACAGCCCGCTGGGCAAGGACGCCGCCAGCCAGGAACTGGCGCAGGCGCTGGCGGAAAAGATGGGCAAACCGGTCGATGTCTTGCTGCGCACGGCAGCAGAGCTGCGCGCCATCTTGAAAGCCAATCCCTTCCCGGACGCGGAGCCGTCGAAAGTTGCCGTGGTTTTCTGCAGCGCCAGCCTGCCCAAGGGCTGGCTTGGACTGTTGCTGATTCCCGGCCCGGAACAAGTCCAGCCGGGGAAAAAGGAAATCTATATCCACTATCCCGAAGGCATGGGCAAATCGAAGCTGAAACTGCCCGCATCGACCGGCATCGCTACTGTCCGCAACATCAACACGGTGACCAAGTTGCTTGCCCTGGCCGCCAGCTAAGTTTCCGCGATATTCTTCAGCGCGCCCAGCACTTCAGGAAAATCCGCAGTCACCATCGGCCCGAAATCCGCCGCGGCCGGCCCGGTGATTTCCGTGCTGTAGATGACCTTGCAGCCGCCCGAGGCCAGCGGCACGATCTTGTGGTGCACCAGTACGCGGGTGCCGTCTATGATCGTTTCGTCGGTAAAACCCTGGTTCTCCCTGACGTCAATCAAAGTAGTGGTAAACACGTCTTCACCGGGAGGTTGCATCGTGAATGTCGTGCCGCTTGCAAATGCGCCATGGATCTGGATGTTGTCGATCCCCTGGTTCCACTTCTTCCAGCCTTCCACGTCTGCAAACAGCTGCCAGATCCGCGCCGGGGCGGCGCTGGTTTCAATGCTCTCTTCATGAGTCCACATGGTTTTTTCCTTGTTGTCTAAGGAGGCATCAATTGCGAAACGCTAATTTAGCATGCCTGCCCCGCGCCGGGAACGAAAGCAACCAGCTGCAGCTCGACCGCATAACCGTGATGCAGGGCCGGCACCGGCACCACCGCGCGCGCCGGCTTGTGCGCCCCCAGGTAGCTGGCGTAGATCTCGTTGAACAAGCCCCAATTTTCAACCCCGACCAGGTACGCCGTCGCCTGGACCACGTCGCCAAAACCGCAGCCTGCGGCTCGCAAGACTTCCTGGCATTGGCCGAACACGGCTTCGCACTGCTGCCGGAAATCATGGGTGGCGGGATCGATCGTATCGGATGCCGGCAGCATGCCTGACAAAAAGACAAAACCGCTCTGCTCGACTGCTTGCGAGTAGTGGCCGCGCGGCGCCGGCACGGCTGGGGTATGGATGATTTTCATGGTTGTTTTGCCAGGTAAAAGTACATGATGGGACGAGAGCCGTTCCTACCAGCCGCGGAATCGATCCCAGACGTCCAGGATATCCGTAGCATCCCGGCTGACGACATGGTAACGGGAATGCTGCGCGCCGGTTGCGCAAGCGTGGTTGGGCACGATACGCAGCATGGCGCCGATGGGCAGGTCCGGCGTTTGTGCAGGATCGCCGGAGCGATGCGCGATCACGCCGTGTTCCTGGTTGGCGTCCACCATCAGCACATCGGGCAGCAACGCGCCGCCGAGATCGCAGACCAGGCCGTAACCCTGGTCCACCGCCTGCTTGCTGGTGCCGCGGTCGCGCGACATGGCCATCCAGCCGGCGTCGGTGATGATCCAGCCTTTTTCCTTCTGGTGCCCGATCACCGTGGTGAGCACGGATAGCGCGATGTCCTGCTGGCGGCAAACGCCGAGGCCGGCCATGACCAGGTCGCCGAACACGAACACGCCCGCCCGCACTTCGGTCACGCCATCCAGGTTGTCGGCGAACAGAGCGGTCGGCGTCGAACCGATGCTGACCGCCGGGCAGGCGATGCCGGCCGCGCGCAAGCGTTCTGCGCAGCCGACGGCTGCATCGCGCTCCTGCTGCGCCATCTGCCTGATGGCAGGTATCGAGCGGCAGTTGTAGGAATTGCCGGCATGGGTGATGACGCCTGCCAGGTGCTGGCCGCCGCCGGCCAGGCAACGTCCGATATCCAGCAGTTCCGGCGCATCCGGCACGACGCCCGAACGGTGGCCGTCGGAGTCGATCTCGATCATGACGTCGAAGCGCGTATTTCCCCCGCGCGCCTTGTCGCACAGGGCCTGGGCCATTTCCAGACTATCCAGGACGACCGCCAACCTTATCCCTTGCCGCCGCAGCCTGATCACATGGTCGAGCTTGCCCGGAACAATGCCGACCGCGTACAGGATATCCGTGAAGCCATTGGCCGCGAAATATTCCGCTTCCTTGAGCGTCGACACCGTGATCGGCCCGTTGGCCTGGCCTAGCGTGGCGCGCGTTACCTGGATCGATTTGCTGGTCTTCACGTGCGGCCTGAACGCCACGTCGAAACGGGCCAGGCTGGCACGCATGCGGGCGATGTTCTGCTCCATGCGGTCCTGGTCGAGCACCAGCGCCGGGGTTTCAAGATCGCCCAGGCGGCGAACTGATTTGGTTACGGAATCATTCATGTCATTTCCTGGATTCATTTGATGTCGACAAACTCAAGCAGGTCTGTTATCTGCGCCGACTCTGCCAGCGGCGCCGGCACGCCAGCCGGCGCCGCCAGGCCGATGCGGTTATGCCAGAAGGTATCGAGGCCGACTTGCGCAGTGCCGAACATGTCATAGGCAGAACCGGCGACAAACAGCACACGTTCCGCCGGCAGGTCCAGTTTTTCCAGCGCCATCCGATAGGGGCGCGGGTCGGGCTTGTAAAAACCGGCCTGCTCCGAAGTCACGACCACCTCGAACGGGACGCCGACCCTGTCGGCTGCCAGCCGGCCAAGCCTGGCGGAGCAATTGGTCACCACGCCCAAACGATAATCCTGCCGCAGGCGGTCCAGTGTCACGACGACATCCGGCCAAGGCTGGAGAGCGAGCCAGTTGCGGTCGAGCTGCTGCGCCAGGTCCGGCGCCAACCCGACATTCTGCGCGGCCTGCGCCACCAGCTCTTCATACGGCTGGTAAGCGCCGCAGCCGTAGGTCAGCCGCAGATATTCGGCACGCCAGGCGCGCCCCGTCTGTTGCGATCCGGCGGTACGGTCCCAGACCGACCAGGAATCCAGCAATGCGGTCAGCAGGTCGAACAAGATTGCCTGATACTTTTGCGCCATGTCAGCCTCGATCCAGTTGGTGTAGCTGGATTATCGACCGAATTTCCAACACTATGGTTAAATGAAACACATGGCTAACTTAAATTTTACTTAACAATGATACCAATCGACGACATCCGCTTTTTCATGATCGTGGTGAAAACCGGCAGCCTTGCCGCCGCCGCGCGCGAGATCAACGTCACCGCTTCGGCCGTGACCCAGCGCCTGCAGCAGCTCGAAGCCAGGCTGGGAGTGCGCCTGGTCGACCGCTCCACGCGGAACATGTGCCTCACCGACGAAGGCCAGCTGCTGGCGGAGGAAGGGGCGGCGATCTGCGAGCAGAACGACATCCTGTTTGAAAAACTGAAAGCGCGCCAAGGCATCGTTGCCGGACACCTGCGCATCAACGCCCCGTTCGGCTTCGGCCGCCGCTACCTGACGCCGCTGGTGGCGCAGTTCCAGAGCGACCATCCCGGCATCAGGATTTCACTGACCCTGCTCGACCGCATCGGCGCCGGCGAAGCACATAAGGCTGACATCACGTTCCACATCGGCGCTTTGGCCGATTCCAGCCTGGTGCGCTACAAGATCGGCGCCAACGCCAGGATCCTGTGCGCGTCCCCATCTTATATCCGACGCGCGGGATCGCCGGCCGATCCACAGTCGCTGGCACGACATCAGTGCCTGGTGCTGCAGGAGAACGACGAGGACGTGGGCTTGTGGAAGTTTTCCAAGGGAGCACTTCAGCATAGCGTGCGCGTCGATCCCATCCTGAGTTCCAACGATGGCGAAGTGGTGCATCAATGGGCGTTGATGGGAAAAGGCGTCATGATCCGTTCCGAGTGGGACGTTGCGGAAAATATCCGGCGCGGCAAGCTGGTCGCCCTTCTCCCGCAATGGAGCCTGGCGCCGGCTGACGTCATCGCGCTGGTGCCGCAGCGCAAGGGTATGTCGGCACGGGCAAAGAAATTCATCGAATATGCGGTCCGGCAGTTCGGGCCGGTGCCGCCATGGCGGATACGCGCAGGCAATCCCTGAGCAGCGTTGACGGGAGCGATCTAAAGGATTTGTGCTTCAAGCTGATGCTCCAGGCGCTCAGCAATTTTTGGATTCAGGAAGAACAATTTTCCAGTTGTATCGTTTCCGGTCTGACTCTCTGCCAATGCAACGTAGTGATGGATGATTTCTTGCGCTTTCTCCGGTAAGTTGGTGTAACCAATAGTGTATTTCCTTACCTCCATGACATGAAATCCAATTCCCTCATCGATCATCTCTTCGGCAAACACGAATCTTGCGCCGCCATTTTGGTAAACCCGCCGTACGTCCACAGCGGGCAAATCATTCTCTTCGATTCCCGCAACCGCCCCGAATGTCCTCATTCCCCTGACAACTTGCCCCACCAGCTGATCGATGCTGAAACCGCCTCCGAATATGGCGGTGCTGTCCATGATGACGGGTTGGAGCCTTTCTTCAACCAAGAACCTGTTTAATAACGTCATTGTATTGAGCCGTCCATTTGCATCTTCGAAAAAATGCCCTACATGGAGAGCCCGGATGGCTTTAACAATTGATTGAAGTTTTTGCTCTGGAGTGCCTGCGGCTGCTATCTCGGCATAGTAGCGATCAAGAATCCCCTGGATTAAAGCGGCACCGCCGTCTTGAGCATAATTTGTATTCGCCCTGAAGTTGTCTCCCATGCTATTGATCTGCGTGATCGGACGGTAGCCAGCGCCTCGTGCATCGGTAGAGCTCCTTGCCTTGTAATTATATTTACCAATACTTGATGCACCGGCTGCGGGCGCAGCTCCTTGCGGCACATCCACCCGCGTGCCGCTCAAACCTTCAGTTACCATTTCCCGAAACCCCCTAAGAGACGGCAGGTTCAGATCATGATCATGCACGGCATCTCCGGGTGAACTTAAGACCCCGAACGAAGTATTCATTCCGCTCCTGGCTTGAGGCATCTGGATGAAACCAGCGCCCTCCTGCTTCAAGGTTCCCGCGGCAACTTGCCGATGCATTTCTGCGTACTCGGCTGCGCCTATCCGATCTCTATTTCCAGGCACCACGGCAGCAACATGCTCCCCAAACGATTTCATCATGGCGGACAAGTATCCAGGAGAATTTTCATTATCGAAGCGCAATGCGTTGACTGAATTCGACTCGTCCGCATTCTGAGCCCCTTTATCAATAAACAGCTTCCACCATTGAGTTTCCGGGATGGTTCGCAGAAGTGGATTATTGAAATCTTGCGCTTCGCCGCTGCTTATCTTTAACATGGCTTTGCTTTTCGCTATAGCCTCATGGCGTTGCGGTGCGTCCAATTCATCTAAAGCGTCAAATATTTTTCTGCCGACGGGGACATCCAAGGTTTGCAGCCATGCGTCAAATTGTTGAGCATCTCCAGTGTCATGCGAAAATTCCTCTTCATCCCCCCAAGCATCGGCCATTGCATCGCCCGCATCATTAAATTTCATGCGTTGAATAACCCCACAACCAGGAAGACCAACATTCAAAGAAGATGGTGATGCCGACTGCATGGTCGAAGGAGGAGTGTTTTTCCAAGCCATCATTTGCAGAGTTCTAGCCCCCATCAAATCTGCCTCCCTCTCCAACCCCGCATCGTCGCCAACTTGGCGGCGCCGTAAAGGACTTGGCGCGTACTTGTAATTGCCGAATGGCGCGGTAAATACATCTTCGCTTACCGGCGCTTGGCTATCATGCTCTTCACTCGTCGAATGCAGAGATTGGGCTGGCGCTGGTTCCAGTGCAGGCTTGACTGCCATATGCAACACTCCCTTGGAATGGTTGGGAACTGGAGAGGCAAGGACAACGTACGAAGTGCAAGATTGACGCGGGACGCACGAGCAGCATACATGACCCGGCAGCATGGCGCGGCCCGGATGTATTTTACGGGGACTATATGGGCGGGAAATGAATAAAATCGGCACCCGGATCGATGAAAATTCCGATGGAATATCCCCGGTATTTTGACGGCCGGCTTAACTTGTTGATTTAAAACAGGAATTGGTGACGCCCTCATGCGGGTAAGTTAGATGATGCGTCCAACTTTACCGGCGCATGACGGTCTTAAGCGGGTGTGTTTTCGACGCCAAAACGAAATCCAGTCATCAATGACTGGATTTCTCTCAAGATATCAACCTTGGCTTTTCTACTGACACAATAGAACAAGCCATATTTGCCCTTGCGCCTAGATTTAGCGCGCAGCTTGCGGCGCTTGCTGTGGAGGTGTTTGCTCTCTGACGTAAATTTCAGCGCGACGATTGATAGCGCGATTGGCCGCTGTGTCGTTGGCAACCAGAGGTTGGCTCGAACCTAGGCCGTCCGACGCGATTCGGTTTGGCGCAACGCCTCGGCTGCTCAAATAGTTGCTGACATTTTGTGCGCGCTGGCGCGACAGTGGACCATTGATAGCATCGCTGCCGGTATTATCTGTGTGGCCGTAGACTTCAACCAGGGCCGCAGGATTTTGGGCCAAACTGGATGCCAATTGCTCTAGGACTGGACGCAGTGTCGGATTGAGATCGGCTTTACCGGTAGCGAAACCGGTATCTGCAGGGATGTTAACCTTCAGACGGTTGTCTGCGGTCTGGCTCACTTGCACGCCGGTTCCTTGAGTTGCCTGTTCCATCGCCTTCTTCTGGGCTTCCATCCGGTTCGACCAGATATTGCCGCCTACCGCACCGATTGCCGCACCGATCCCGGCACCGATGGCTGTCCGCTTTGCACCGCCAGGACCAGCAATGCCACCTACTAGACCGCCCAGCACAGCGCCGGCTCCAGCGCCCATCGCGGTTCCCTTTTGTGTCTCCGACATATCTGCACAACCGGCTGCCGTCACGGTAACGGCCAAAATCAGGGCGCCTATCTTGAATTGATTCATGATCTATCCTCTTCTATGGAAATGAATGTGTTGATATTGCTTGTTTCTAATTTTCGAAAAAATTATGGTTCATGGATGGGGTAATACAATTCGGAATTTTCCTGTGCATAGATGTTGCAATCATTTTTGACATGCAATCCTCATCTCACCAGGCAATGGGAAGACTCATATCATCAATGTCATCGTGCGCTGTGCCGAACGGGTCTTTAACATTCACCTTTTTTCTGATGTCCTGGCGGACAGTGACGACCATCCTCGTCACGATCCCGACGATGATCCCGATCGTGATCCCCATGATGACGTTGATGCTCTTCCCATTCGCGTCGCTCCCAATATCGGTGACCATCGTAGTAACGATCTCCATGCCAACCGGCCACGATTACTGGAGCCGGCGCGACAACTATCGGAGCAGGCACGCCAATATTGATGCCAACGTTAACGGCATGCGCTCCGCCGGAAAAAACAATGCCGATGCTAATAACTGCTGTTGCAACAAGGGGAAATTTCATGGCGTTACTCCAGAAAATCGTTATAAGAATGTTCCTGGAAAACGGCCACGAAAAAAAAATGCATGGCTAATTATTTGTCCAGTTCATCCAAAACGAGAAGAGTAATGCTCTAGTTGACTGAGCTGTCCCAGATATCGGAAGAAGACACAATTGTTAACGCTTTCTACTCACGATGCGTTTTTTTGCATGGCGTTTTACGTAATTCCGGCTGCGTGGTTCGACCATAACCAATTTAATAAAAAGCAGCAGCATGGGGCTTATCGTTTGGCTGATGGTTGGCGCGATTATTAGTGACGAGGTTGAAGTCTGATTTTTTTCAAAACTCCAATTGACTGCGGGCTTTCGATTTAAGCGGATCGATTATTTATCGTCGTATCGAATTATCTGCGGCGCTTTAGCCGCTGATTCATAGCTGGCGTCAACCGATGAACCGGCATCCTCTCCGGTCGACACTTCGCTTCCTTCATCGAGCTGACGACGCACCCAACTGACCTCACTTTGCGACAACCGGCGGACTTCGACCTGCGTAGTGCCGCTGCGGATGAAATCCAGTTGCTTCGCTGCAGCGTAAGAGACATCCAGAATTCGTTTGCTACGATACGGCCCGCGATCGGTTACCTTAAGCAACGCTACCTTGTTGTTGCGGACATTACGTACCAACACCCAACTAAGCAGTGGAAAACTAGGATGCGCTGCTGTCATCGAATACATGCTGAAGCGCTCACCGTCTGCCGATTTGCGCCCATGAAATCCCGGCCCATACCAAGAGGCCGTACCGCGCTGGACAACGGTGCCGAGACCGGAGCGCAAGCGCATATCTCCATCAAGATGTGGATTTTGGTTGGGTGTTGCTGTTTGCATTTGCTTCAGGGACTGACCATTAGCTATGTCAGGAGCTAATGGCGGCATCGATTCGCTGGAGAAAGAGGAATTGGGGATGGTGTCCGCAGCAGGAGATGGCTTGTCGATTCCCGATAAATCGTCCGACACTGACACTGCACGTACGGCAGGTTTGTCCCGGATCGTATCTGCCCCGGCAGGAGTAACGGCACAGGCTGCCAGAAACAAGAAGATGTAGCGTGAGAGAAGAAGTGGCGACCAAAACGAGCAAGCCCCCGGAGCGCTATCAAGAGGCTTGCCTGACATCATTTCTTATTTTTATTCACGGCATCTTTGAAACCCTTGCCCGCTGCGAACTTCACCGTTTTGGCGGCAGCAATCTTAATCTCTTCGCCCGTCTGCGGGTTACGCCCAACGCGTGCGGCGCGCTTACCTGAGGAAAACGAACCGAATCCGATTAATTGCACTGCATCCCCCTTGGTCACTACCTTGATCACATGGTTAACGATCGATTCCAATACGCGTTGCGCACTGGCTTTCGAGATCTCGGCGTCGGCGGCAATGGCGTCGATCAATTCGGTTTTGTTCATCGCGTTACTCCTTTTAAAAAAATATAAATGCGAACAGCATATGCTTTTAAGATCAGCGAACTGATTTGACGCACAGTCTATTGCAATGCAGTGAAAGCACGTTGATCAAAACGGCGATTTTTCAATTGTTCACATTATTGCGTCAACACGTTCCTACTTTTCACGTTACTGGAGCATGCAGGAAATGCCTGCATATAAATTTCAAAGGATAGATATATATGAAAAAGCTCATCTCCGCCGTCGCTATCGCAACTTTTGCCATCGGAACTGCATATGCGCAAGTGCCAGCTAAAGCTGACGTCAATGCGATGGCCAATGGTGCAGTCGATGCAGCTAAAACCTCTGCAACCACAACCGCGAAAACGGCAGCTACGAATGCTGCAAACAATGTAACGTCAGCTGCTGCCGCTAAAGTAGATGCCAAAACATCTTCTATTGGCGCTTTACCAGCGAGTGCTCCTGCGCCTGTACAAAAGGACGTAGTCAATGACAAACCGGTGAAATCCCATTCGCATAAAAAGCATACGAAGAAGCATCACAAACAATCAGCTACTGACACTGCGAAAAAAGCAGCATAACGATAAAAATTTCTCGATAGGAAAAAAGACCTTGCAGCGTTGTGAGGCCTTTTGCCACATCGCCAGTTGATTCAGAAGTCGTGCACAGAACGAGAATGGCCGATCTAGCTTGTATTTAGATCGGCCATTGTTCAGTAACTAGGAACGACCGAGCCAGCCTATGCAGAGCGCCAATCAGCCAGCGCCATCGACCCATACACCTTCCAGCCCCCAGGCTGGCTCAAGACCGAGGCGACCAAATCCCGCAAGCAACAGCGCAGCCTGAAACAGCTTCACGAGGACCTGTTGGAATTTGGTTTCATTGGGTCTTACTACAGGGCGGCAGCATTCGCCAGACAATGGAGGGAGGGTCAGTCAACTCGGCGCGCAAACGAACAATCAGGGAGCCCTATTGGAATCCAAGCTTGAAATTGCCAGGCATACGTCGTCGGCGCCCAGCTTAGGCATAACCCGGACGTGTTTAACAGAGACTATGCAGAGCGGATTAGCCGCCAAGACGATGACAGGGAAATGATCAAAATCGAAGCCCAGATTAATGAAAATATCCCCGAACTACCCCTGGAATTTTCACAACCGGCTTAACTTATTGATTTAAAACAGGAATTCTGGTGGGAAGTACAAGTTTCGAACTTGTGACCTATCGCGTGTGAGGCGATCGCTCTACCCCTGAGCTAACCTCCCGGAGAGGCCGCTATTATGGCATAGAATTTCCAGTAAATAAAGCAGGTGCTGAGATGATGCAACATATTATCCAGCCCCTGCTCCGCCAGCCTTATTGGCGCTTGGCTTCCAGCACTCCCTTTACCTCGCGGATCACGGTCAGCGCCTTCTGCAACTGGGCGGTGGAGGCGATTTCCGCGGTGAACGCCATCCGTGCGTGGGCCTTGGCGCTTTGGGTGCTGACGCCGATGACGTTGATTTTTTCGCGCAGGAACACTTCCGAGATATCGCGCAGCAGGCCTTGGCGGTCGCTGGCCAGCACGAAGATGTCGACCGGATAGACGGTTTCCGCTTCCGGCGCGCCCCAGGTGGTCTGGATTACGCGTTCCGGCGCCTTGATGCGCATCTCGGCGAAATTCTTGCAGTTTTCGCGATGGATGGAAACGCCTTTACCGCGCGTGATGAAGCCGACCACCGGATCCGGCGGCGCCGGTTTGCAGCACTTGGCGAGCTGCGTCATCAAGCCGTCGGTGCCCACCACCAGCACCCCCGACCTGCCGCCGTGCACCACGCTGGAAGCGCGGCTCTTGCGGGTGATCGCCGCTTCCTCCAGTTCGCTGCCTTGTTCGGCCGGCTTGGCGCCAGGATCGTCATGCAGGGCTTGTTCGACGTGGCGCAGGCTGAATTCGTCCTTGCCCAGCGCCAGCAGCAGGTCTTCCAGCTTGGCGAACTCCAGCTTGCGCGCCAGCTCTTCCAGGTTGACCGCGGTCTTGCCTTCGCGCTGCAAGGTCTTGTCGAGCAGGCTGCGGCCGGTGGCCAGGGTTTCCTGCTGTTCGATGGCGTTGAACCAGGCGCGCACCTTGGAGCGGGTGCGCGCGCTGGCGGCGTAACCCGGCGTCAGCCAGTCGCGCGAGGGGCCGGAGCCGCCGGGCGCGTTCTTAGCGGTGATGATCTCTACGGTCTGGCCATTTTTCAATGGCGTATTCAGCGGCACCATGCTGCCGTCCACCCGCGCGCCGCGGCAGCGGTGGCCGACATCGGTATGCAGGTAGTAGGCGAAATCGATGGGCGTGGCGCCGCTCGGCAGCTCGATCACGCGCGCTTGCGGGGTCAGCACGTAGATGTGGTCGTTGAGCGTGGCTTGCTTGAGCTTTTCCAGCCATTCGCGGCGGCTGTCTTCATGCTCGACGACCGCATCCACCACCTCGCTTTTCCAGGCCAGCAGCTGGCGCAGCCAGGCAATCTTTTCGTCGTATTTCTGTGCGGAGAAATTGGAGCCGCCAGCTTCCTTGTAGCGCCAGTGCGCGGCCACCCCGTACTCGGCGAAATGATGCATTTCGTTGGTGCGGATCTGCACTTCCAGCGCCCGGTCGTCGTCGGCCAGCACCACCGTGTGCAAGGACTGGTAACCGTTCTGCTTGGGCCGCGAGATGTAGTCGTCGAACTCTTTGGGGATCGGGATCCAGATGTTGTGGACGATGCCGAGCACCGTGTAGCAAGTCTTGACGTCGTCGACGATCACGCGGAAAGCACGCACGTCGTACAGCTCTGAGAAATCGAGCTCCTTGCCTTGCATCTTGTTCCAGATGCTGTAGATGTGTTTCGGCCGGCCCGACACTTCGGCCTTGATGTCGGCCGCCGCCAGTTCGCTGCGCAGGCGCGTGATGGCGGCGTCGACAAAACCTTCGCGCTCGATGCGCCGTTCTTCCAGCATCTTGGCGATACGCTTGTAGGTGACCGGGTCGATGAAGCGGAACGACAGGTCTTCCAGCTCCCACTTGAGCTGCCAGATCCCAAGCCGGTTGGCCAGCGGCGCATACAGGTCCAGGGTCTCGCGCGCATACTGGCTGGTGCGCTCGTTTTCCATCTTGTGCTCGGAAAAATAGCGCAGCGCCGTCACGCGCGAAGCCAGCCGCACCAGCACCACACGCATGTCGGTCGCCATCGCCAGCAGCATCTTGCGCAGGGTTTCCACCTGGCTGGCTGCCTGCTGGGCGGCGTTCTTGCCGCGCATGATTTCCTGCGGCAAACCGAAGGTAAAGCCGTGCAGCCGCATCAGCTGGCGGATGCCGCCGACCAGGTCCGAGATCTCCTTGCCGAAGCGCTGTTCGATGGTGTCGGCATAACTGGCGTCGAGCAGCGGCAGCTCGAACAGCAGGCCGGCGATGCGGGTTTCGACATCGGTGTCGAGCAAGGCCAGGATGCTGGTCACGCCCTGCGAGAAATCGAGCGTGCTCTGGCCGGTGGTGATGACGTTGTCGGCGTACAGCGGCTCGACGAACGCCAGCGCGTCGAGCACGCGTGCGCTGTCCTCGGCACTCAAGCCGGCGGTGCACAGCTGGATTTGCGTAGCGCGTTGCGTTGCAGTGAGCGAAACCATGCTTACATCTTTATTTTTGTGCTGCGACCACGATAATTTCTATCAGGATTTCCGAACGCGCCAGCTTGGCTTCCACCGTTGCCCGCGGCGGCGCGTTGTCGGCCGAAACCCAGCTGTCCCAGACCGCGTTCATGCCATCGAAGTCCTTGACGTCGGCCAGGTAGATCTGGCACGACAGGATGTGGTGCTTGTCGCTGCCGGCTTCGGCCAGCAGGCGGTCGATATGGCCGAGCGATTCGCGTGTCTGGCCTTCGATGTTCTGGGTAGTGTCTTCGGCCAGCTGGCCGGCCAGGTAGACCGTGCCGTTATGGATGGCGACTTCCGAAAGTCTCTTGCCGACGTGCAGGCGCTGGATAGTCATAATTCGTCTCCTCAATAGAACATTAACAAATCAGCCGATCAGGAAATCGGTGACGACTTTTATCTGGTCGATATGCAAAAAGGTTGGAGCATGGCCGACCCCGGCCAGTTCCACCAGTTTGGCTTTTGGTCCGCTTTCCGTCATGATGCGGGCCGTCTCGGGCGACAGCAGGTCGGATTCGGCGCCGCGCACCAGCAAGGTGGGGCAAGTGATCGCCTGGTACGCTTTCCACAATAGCTGTTCAGACAGCCGGAAGGTTTCTTCGCTGGTCGAGATGAAAGGCTGGGCCAGTTTCAGGTCGTAGTGGCGGATCCACTGGCCATCGGCGTTCTGGCGCAATACATCGCCGGCCAGCTTGAGCCATTCGGCGTCGGTATGCGGGCCGAACGAGGCCGATATGGCGCGCACATAAGCGACTGCTTCGTCGAAGGTGGCAAAACGCATGTCGGCGCCGATATAGGCGCCGATGCGCCCCATTGCCTCTGCATTCAGGCTCGGGCCGATGTCGTTCAGCACCAGCTTGCGGATCGGGTTGTCCGGCAGGGAAGCCAGGCCGATGCCGATCAGGCCGCCCATCGAGGTGCCGACCAGGTCGACGGTTTCGGCGTTGAGCCGGGCCAGCAAGGTGACCACATCGTTCAGGTATTGCGGCAGCACATAGTATTGCGGATCGCGCAGCCAGCCGGAACGGCCGCGGCCGACCACGTCCGGGCACACCACCCGGTAGGTATCGCAGACCGTGCGCGCCAGCTGGTCGAAATCGTCCGACACCCGGGTCACGCCGTGCAGGCAAAGCAGCACATTCGGGTTATGCGGATCGCCCCATTCCTGATAGGCCATTTTATGCAGGCCGGCGGGTGAAATACACTGGACAGACTTGTGGGCGGCTATGGTCATTGCAATCCCGTTGCGGTCGAACTTGATGGGGGGGCGGCAGGCAAAACGACGGTCGGACAATATGTTTTGCTTTGCGTATATGCAACATCTTATCGCATATGGCCCCACCCTTGCACGCCCCCATACGGCGCAAAGTCCAAAAATCGCGCTAAAAGGTTGCGGCACGCCGCTCTCAAGCACATGACGCAATAAAAAACGGCGTTTGACACCAGGTGCCAAACGCCGCTTCTCTACGACCACGTCCGGGTCATTGCGCCAGTGCGATCTCCAATGGCGCGCCGGTTTGTTCGATGATGTCCTGCTGGCTTACGCCCGGCGCCAGCTCGATCACTTTCAATCCCTGCGGCGTGACATCCAGCACGCCGAGGTCGGTGATGATGCGGTTGACGACGCCGACGCCGGTCAGCGGCAGGTTGCAGGCATCGAGGATCTTGTGCGAAGTCGAGCCGTCCTTGGACTTGGCGACATGCTCCATCAGCACCACCACCCTGCCGACGCCGGCCACCAGGTCCATCGCGCCGCCCATGCCCTTGACCATCTTGCCGGGGATCATCCAGTTCGCCAGGTCGCCGTTCTTGGAGACCTGCATTGCGCCGAGGATGGCGATGTTGATTTTGCCGCCGCGTATCATGGCGAACGAATCCGCCGAGCTGAAATACGAGGATCCCGGCAGCGAAGTCACGGTCTGCTTGCCGGCATTGATCAGGTCGGGATCGACCGCGTCGTCGGTCGGGAACGGGCCGATGCCCAGCAGGCCGTTCTCCGACTGCAGCCAGACTTCAATCTCTTGCGGCACATGGTTCGCCACCAGGGTCGGCAAGCCGATGCCGAGGTTGACGTAAAACCCGTCCTGCAATTCTTTCGCCGCGCGCGCGGCCATTTCGTCACGTGTCCATGCCATGTCGTTCTCCGTATTTTTATGGGTTATGCGGTGCGAACAGTGCGCTGTTCGATACGCTTTTCCGGCGTCGCATTGACCACGATGCGGTGGACAAATATGCCGGGCGTATGCACCTGGTCGGGATCGATGTCGCCGACCTCCACCAGATGCTCGACTTCCACCACGGTGATCTTGCCGGCCATGGCCACGTTAGGATTGAAGTTGCGGGCAGTCTTGTTGAACACCAGGTTGCCGCTGCGGTCCGCCTTGTATGCCTTGACCAGGGAGACGTCGGCCACCAGCGAACGTTCCATCACGTATCTGGCGCCGTCGAATTCGCGTATTTCCTTGCCTTCGGCGACCAGCGTGCCGACACCGGTCTTGGTGAAAAACGCCGGGATGCCGGCGCCGCCGGCGCGCAGTTTTTCCGCCAGCGTGCCTTGCGGCGTGAATTCAAGCTCCAGTTCGCCGGCCAGGTATTGCCGTTCGAATTCCTTGTTTTCGCCCACATACGAAGCGATCATTTTCTTGATCTGGCGTGTCGCCAGCAATTGGCCCAGGCCGAAACCGTCGACACCGGCGTTGTTCGATATCGCGGTCAGGTTCTGTACCGCCGAATTGCGCAGCGCCAGGATCAGCGCTTCAGGGATGCCGCACAGGCCGAAGCCGCCTACGGCGATGGTCTGGCCATCTTTGACTATGCCGGCCAACGCGCTTGCCGCGTCAGGATAAACTTTGTTCATGCCCATGCCTCCTGTTTGTGTAAACTCCAACTATTATTGCTTTGCGTGCAGTCTGTTAGGATATGACGAAGCACTGCTTCCAACAATACCGTAAAAATACGAAATCAACACCGGACTGATCTGCCAAGTGCCATTGCCTAATTTAGCCGTCGATTATGAAACCATCTTTGCGCATGCGCCGATCGGCATGTGTGTCTCTGAACGCCGCATCATGCAGGTGTGCAACCTGGCGCTGGCGCGCATGTTCGGCTACCAGCCGGGCGAACTGAACGGCGAGTCGTTCAAGGTGCTGTACCCGACCCAGGACGAGTTCGAACGCACCGGCGCCCGCATCGTGCCGATCATGAACGCCAAGGGCATCTACTCCGACGAAAGAATCATGCGGCGCGCCAACGGCGAGCTGTTCTGGTGCCATGTCACCGGCCACGCCCTGGTGCCGGACGACACCCACGCCGCGGGCATCTGGACCTTTGAAGATTTGAGCGAGAAGCGCCGCGCCTCATCCACGCTGTCGCCGCGCGAGCGGGAAATCGCGGCGCTGCTGGTGGAGGGCAAGACGAGCAAGCTGATCGGCAAGCAGATCGGCCTCAGCCCGCGCACGGTGGAGATGCACCGGGCCAACCTGATGAAAAAATTCACGGCGTCGACCTCCAGCGAACTGGTGCACCGCCTGCTGGGCATTGCCCAGAGCGAGGGTATCTAGGCCGCGGGCGCGGGGTCGAGCAGCAACTGGCGCAGGTCCTCAGGCAGGGGCATCGATTTTTCCAGGTCGAAATCGACCCAGACGATCTTCGCCGTGCCTTCGGCAAACACTACTTCCGGCAAATCGGCGCGGCGGATTTCATAGCTGGCCTCGAAACTGGAACGGCCGACGGCGCCGATGTAGGACTTGACCTCGACTTCGCAGGGATATTTCAATTGCCGCAGGAAACTGCATTGGGCATTGACCAGCACCGGCCCGTGGCGCGCGTCGAAATCGCTGCCGATCTGCTGCAGCCACTCGATGCGGGCCTGCTCCATATAACGAAAATACACGGTGTTGTTGACGTGCCCTAGCGCATCCATGTCGCCCCAGCGCATGGCGATGCGCGTGGTATGGATGTGTTTTCTGTTTTCCATTGCCCTGACTTTCCTGAATACTGTAAATTGGCGTCCTGCAGGCGAGGAACAACACTAGCCTGCCTGCTAGCATTCTGCCGCAAAATCCCGGACAATTAGCACATCCGTTCGAAAATTAATTATAGGTAAAGAGACAATGACTCCAACCCAAGGGCAGAACCAGCAGAATCTCCTGGAACAATACGGTCCGCGCGAGGCCATGGAATATGACGTGGTGGTGGTCGGCGGCGGGCCGGCCGGCCTGGCGGCGGCGATCCGGCTGAAACAGCAAGCTGCTGAAAAAGGACGCGAAGTATCGGTCTGCGTACTGGAGAAAGGCAGCGAAATCGGCGCCCATATCCTGTCCGGCGCGGTGATGGATCCGCAGGCGCTGACCGAACTGCTGCCAAACTGGAAAGAGCTGGGCGCGCCGCTGACCACCGAAGTCAGCGAAGACCGTTTCCTGTTCCTGACCGAGAAAAAAGCCTACAAGACGCCTAACTGGATGCTGCCGGCCTGCTTCCAGAACCATGGCAATTACGTCATCTCGCTGGCCAACGTGGTGCGCTGGCTGGGCCAGCAGGCGGAGATCCTGGGCGTGGAGATTTTCCCCGGCTTTCCGGCGGCCGAGGTGCTGTACAACGAAGATGGTTCGGTCAAGGGCGTCGCCACCGGCAACATGGGCGTGGACCGCCATGGCCAGCCTACCGACGCCTTCCAGCTTGGCATGGAGCTGCACGCCAAGTACACCCTGTTTGCCGAAGGCGCGCGCGGGCACCTGGGCAAGCAGCTGATGGCGAAATTCGACCTGAACAAGGGCAAGGATCCGCAAACCTATGCGATCGGCATCAAGGAATTGTGGGAAATCGATCCCAAGCTGCACCAGCCGGGCCTGGTGGTGCATACCGCAGGCTGGCCGCTGGATACCCAGACCTACGGCGGTTCTTTCCTGTACCACCTGGAAAACAACCAGGTTGCGGTCGGCTATGTGGTCGGCCTGGCTTACGAAAACCCCTACCTGTCGCCCTACGAAGAATTCCAGCGCTACAAGACGCATCCGGAAATCAGCAAGTTTTTCCAGGGCGGCAAGCGCATTTCCTACGGCGCCCGCGCGATTACCGCCGGCGGCCTGCAATCGCTGCCCAAGCTGACCTTCCCCGGCGGCGCCCTGATCGGCTGCGACGCCGGTTTCCTCAACGCCAGCCGCATCAAGGGCAGCCACGCCGCCATCAAGACCGGCATGCTGGCCGCCAACGCTGCGTTCGAAGCGCTGGGCAACAACCGCCAGTTCGACGAGCTGACTGCCTATAGCGAGGCGTTTGAGCAGTCCTGGCTGCACCAGGAGCTGCACAAGGCGCGCAACTTCAAGCCGTGGATGAGCAAGGGCCTGTATCTCGGCACCTTGATGGTCGGCATCGACCAGGTCGTGTTCGGCGGCAAAGCTCCATGGACCCTGCGCCACACCCATGCCGACCATGAATGCCTGAAGCCGGCCGCCAATTACGCGCCGATCAAGTATCCGAAGCCGGACGGCAAGCTGACCTTCGACCGCCTGTCATCGGTATTCATCTCCAACACCAACCATGCCGAAGACCAGCCGATCCACCTGACCCTGAAGGATCCGAACGTGCCGGTCAACGTCAACCTGCGCGACTATGCCGGGCCGGAAGCGCGCTACTGCCCTGCCGGCGTGTATGAATTCGTGACCAATGAAGACAATACCGAGCGGCTGCAGATCAATGCGCAAAACTGCGTGCATTGCAAAACCTGCGACATCAAGGATCCGACGCAGAATATCGTGTGGGTGACGCCGGAAGGCGGCGGCGGGCCGAACTATCCGAACATGTAAGATGCAAAAAAGGCTGCGTATGCAGCCTTTTTTATGTCCTGCCCGCTTGCCGGTGGATCTGGATGCGGGGCGATGCGCGCCCTGCCCTAAGGCAGCTTCCAATCGCCGGCGACGATTTTTTCAAGCCAGAAGGTGCCGATCACGGTCTTGACGTCAGTGACCTTGCCTTCCCTCACCCAGCCCAGCATGTCCGCCAGCGGCGCCTTGAAGACGTCCAGGAATTCGCCGTCATCCAGCTTGCGCTCGCCGCCGGTCAGGCCGCGCGCCAGGTACAACTCCAAATGTTCGTCGGAATAGGCAATCGCATTGTGGATGGTGCAGACGTGCTGCCATTCGGTCGCGGTGTAGCCGGTTTCTTCCAGCAATTCACGCTTGGCGCAGGCCAGGTGGTCTTCGCCCGGATCGATCTTCCCGGCCGGATATTCGATGAACACGCGTTCCAGCGGATAACGGTATTGCCGCTCAAGCAAGACCGTGCCGTCCTCGAACAGCGGCAGGATGACTACCGCGCCGGGATGCTTGATGTATTCGCGCGTGGTCGCTTTGCCGTCGGGCAGCTGCACCGTATCGCGCTGCACCTTGAGGAAGTTGCCGTCATAGGCTTCGGCGCTGTCGATCCGGGTTTCTTTCAGGTGGCTATCCATGCGGGTGCTCCGGGGGAAGATAAGACAGAAGAGAAGAAGATTGTAATGCAGGCGCAGGCCGCGCTGCCCGCTGCCCGCTGCCTGGCAAGAGGCCGGTTCAGCGGTGTTTTTTCAGGTAGCGCAGCACATAGCCAGGATAGGCCAGCACCAGGAACATGCAGCCGGTCACTGCATAAAACTCCCAGCCCTGGCTGAAGGCATTGCCGATATTCGCTTCCAGCACATGCGCAAACAAGCCAACCAGCGCATACAAGGCAAACAGCTCAAGCAAGCGCACCCAGACCGGCTTGGACGCCGCCTGGCCGCCAGACTTGAGCGGCACCAGGGCGAACACGCGTTCGTTGATAAACGGCAGGTTGGCAGCCAGCAGCGCCAACAGGATCACGAACCAGCTGGAGAGGGAGACATTCACGAAGTTACTGCACCACTCTGCCAAGGAAGGCGGTCAAGGTCTTCACGATGGCCGTGGTAGTGGAGTCCATCAGCCAGCCCGGCCACAGCCCCAGCACCAGCACCGCCAGGCCGTTCAGGCTGAGCAATACCCGGACATCGAGGTGGGCCACGATCGGCGAGCTGTCTTGCGGCTCGTCGAAATACATCAGCTTGATGACGCGCAGGTAGTAGAAGGCGCCGATCAGCGAGAACAGCACGGCCACCACCACCAGCCACAGCTGGCCGCTGCCGGTGCCAAGCACGGCTTGCAGCACGGACAGCTTGGCATAGAAACCCATCAGCGGCGGAATCCCCGCCAGCGACAGCATCAGGACCAGCATCACTGCGGCGAACCATGGGCTGCGCTGGTTCAAGCCTTTGAAGTCGTCCATGTTTTCCGCTTCGAAACCGGAACGCGCCAGCAGCATGATGACGCCGAAGGTGCCGAGCGTGGTCATCACGTAAGTCATCGAATAGAACATGGCCGAGCTATAGGCATTGGCGGTCGAGAACAGGTTGCCGTCGACTACCCCGGCCAGCAGGCCGAGCAGCATGAAGCCCATATGGGAAATGGTCGAATAAGCCAGCATGCGCTTGATATTGGTCTGGGCGATCGCGGTGATGTTGCCGATCGCCATCGACAGCACCGCCAGCACCACCAGCATTTGCTGCCAGTCGGTCGCCAGCGGCAGCAGCGCTTCCACCAGCAGGCGGAAGCAGATCGCGAAAGCAGCCAGCTTCGGCGCGCCGCCCAGCAGCAGCGTAATGGCGGTCGGCGCACCCTGGTAGACGTCAGGCACCCACATGTGGAACGGTACAGCCCCCAGCTTGAACGCCAGGCCGGCGACAATGAACACCACGCCGAACAACAGCACGGTCGGGTTGATGCCGCCGGAGGATGCCGCGCGGGTGACTTCGATCAGGTCGAGCGAACCGGTAGCGCCATACAGCATCGACATCCCGTACAGCAGGAAACCGGAAGCCATCGCGCCCAGCACGAAATACTTCATGGCTGCTTCGGTCGCGCTGGCGCTGTCGCGCCGCAACGCCACCAGCGCATACAGCGACAGCGACATCAGTTCCAGGCCCAGGTAGATGCTGAGGAAATTGCTGCCCGAGATCATCACCATCTGGCCCAGCAAGGTAAACAGCGCCAGCGGGTAGAATTCGCCGCCGAGATGGCCGCCGACCATGCCGCGCTCGCTCACGTAACGGCGCGAATACACCAGCGTCATCGCCACCGCCACGTAGGACGCCAGCTTCAACAGGTGGCTCAGGGGATCCGAGACGAACATGTTGTGGAAGGTGTAGACCGTCTCCCCGCTTTGGAATGCGCCGAACGTCAGTACGAAACACACAGCCAGCACGGCCAGCGTCAGGTAGTAAGTGAGGTAGCGCTTGGCATCCGAAACAAACATATCGATCAGCAGCACGACAGAGGTCGCGATCAGCAGAAAGATTTCCGGATAAACAGGGATCAGATTCATGTTATTCATTTATTTGCCGCTTATTTTTTATACACCGCTTCTAGTCAGTTGGGGACAGAGTAATTCGCCACGCTGCGGTGGCTCTTAAACACTCACCGTGCGCCTCTGTCCCGCAATTCATAAAATCATCAGTTCAATTTTGTGACCGCGACATGCTTCAGCAGATCGGCCACCGATACTTGCATCGCATCGGTGAACGGCGCCGGATATACGCCCATCGCGATGACGGCAATCGCCAGCACACCCAGCATGACAAACTCACGCTTGTTCAGGTCCAGCATCTCTTTCACATGCGAATTGGTGACGGCGCCGAACACCACGCGCTTGACCAGCCACAGCGAATACGCCGCGCCCAGGATCAAGGCGGTCGCCGCCAGCAGGCCGATCCAGAAATTGAACTTGACCGCGCCCAGGATCACCATGAACTCGCCGACGAAACCGGAAGTGCCCGGCAGGCCGGAATTGGCCAGCGAGAACAGCACGAACAAGGCGGCAAAACGCGGCATGACATTGACCACGCCGCCGTATTCGGCGATCTGGCGGGTATGCATGCGGTCATACAGGACGCCGATGCAAAGGAACATCGCGCCCGACACAAAACCGTGCGAGATCATTTGCACGATGCCGCCCTGCAAGCCGATCTCATTGAAAATGAAGAAACCGAGGGTGACGAAACCCATGTGCGCGATCGACGAATACGCGATCAGCTTTTTCATGTCGTTCTGCACCAGCGCCACCAGGCCGATATAGATCACGGCGATCAGCGACAAGGTGATGATGAAACCGGCCAGGTAGTGGCTGGCGTCAGGCGTGATCGGCAGCGAGAAACGCAGGAAGCCGTAGCCGCCCAGCTTCAGCATGATGGCCGCCAGCACCACGGAACCGCCGGTCGGCGCCTCCACGTGGGCATCCGGCAACCAGGTATGCACCGGCCACATCGGCACCTTGACGGCAAACGCCATCAGGAAAGCCAGGAAAATCAGGATCTGCGCCGTCATCGTCAGCGGCAGCTGGTGCCAGGTCAGGATCTCGAAACTGCCGCCCGACTGGATATACAGGTACAGCAGCGCGATCAGCATCAGCAGCGAACCCATCAGGGTGTACAGGAAGAACTTGATCGCTGCGTAGACGCGGTTGGCGCCACCCCAGACGCCGACGATGATGAACATCGGGATCAGCGTCGCTTCGAAGAACACGTAGAACAGCATGCCGTCCAGCGCGCAGAAGACACCGATCATCAGGCCCGACAGGATCAGGAAAGCGCCCATGTACTGCGCGACTTTTTTCTCGATAACCTGCCAGGCGGAGATCACCACCAGCACGGTGATGAACGCGGTCAACGGCACGAACCACAGGGAAATGCCGTCGATGCCCAGGTAGTAGTTGACGTTGAAACGGTCGATCCAGGTAGTCTTTTCAACGAACTGCATGCCATGGAAAGCGTTGTCGAACTGGCTGACCAGGGGCAGCGTCACCACGAAGCTGACTGCTGCGCCGAGCAGCGACAGCCAACGCACCAGGGTTGGATTATCGTCGCGGCCGACTGCCAGGACCAGGATACCGAACGCGACCGGGCACCAGATCGCGAGGCTGAGAAGAGGGAAAGTTGACATATTTATTATTGCTCTACCTAACTGAGTTGCTTCGCCAGCTTACTTGGCAAACGGAAACGGCATGAACCAGACCAGGAAACCCAGCACCCCGATAATCATCACGAATGCATAGTGATAGATGTAGCCGGACTGCCAGAGACGGGTAATTTTCGAGAACCAGCTGACTGCCTTGGCGCTGCCATTGACGATCAGGCCGTCGATCAGGCCACGGTCGCCGGCATTCCACAAGCCGCGGCCCAGCAGGCGGGCGCCGCCGGCAAACACCACGTCGTTGAACTTGTCCATATAGTATTTGTTGTCGAGCAGCGTGAAGATCGGACCGGCCTTCTGCTTGATCGCCGCAGGCAGACGCGGATTGACCATGTAGCAGTAATACGCTGCCGCCACGCCGGCGATCGCCAGCCACAGCGGCGCCGAACTGAATGCGTGCGCAACCATGCCGACCGGGCCGTGGAAATCGGCGCGCAGTTCTTCCATTGCGTGGTGAGCCTCGTTGACGAAAATCACATCCTTGAAGAAGCTGCCGAACAACATAGGCTCGATCGCCAGGAAACCGATGACGGCCGACGGGATCGCCAGCAGGATCAGCGGCAGGGTCACCACCCAAGGCGACTCGTGCGGTTTCTGGCCAGGAGCCAGGCCGTGGTGTTCATGCTCTTCTTCCGCCTCATCATGGTGACCATGGTGATCGTCGTGGCCGCCATGCGCCGCATGGGCGTCGTTGGCGGCATGCGCTGCGTGGGCATCGTGGCTGTCATGGGCCTTGCCGAAACGCTCTTCGCCATGGAACACCATGAAGTACATGCGGAACGAGTAGAAAGCGGTGACGAACACGCTTGCCAGCACGGCGAAATAGGCAAAACCGGAACCGAACAGGGTCGACGCATGCGCTGCTTCGATGATGCTGTCCTTCGAGTAGAAGCCGGAGAAGAACGGCGTGCCGATCAGCGCCAGCGAACCGACCAGCGAAGTGATCCAGGTAATCGGCATGTATTTACGCAGGCCGCCCATGTTGCGCATGTCCTGGTCGTGGTGCAGGCCGATGATGACCGAACCGGCGCCAAGGAACAACAAGGCCTTGAAGAAAGCGTGCGTCATCAGGTGGAATACCGCAACCGAGTAGGCCGAAGCACCCAGGGCCACGGTCATGTAGCCGAGCTGCGACAGGGTCGAATACGCCACCACGCGCTTGATGTCGGTCTGGATCACGCCGAGGAAACCCATGAACAAGGCGGTAATCGAGCCGATGATCAGGATGAAGGACAAGGCGGTGTCGGACAGTTCGAACAGCGGCGACATGCGGGTCACCATGAAGATGCCGGCGGTCACCATGGTCGCGGCGTGGATCAGCGCGGAAATCGGGGTCGGGCCTTCCATCGAATCCGGCAGCCAGACGTGCAGCGGGAACTGCGCCGACTTGCCCATGGCACCGATGAACAGGCAGATGCAGGCCACCGTCAGCAGCATCCAGTCGCTGCCCGGCAGCGTCAGCTGCGCCAGCATGCCTTTTTGCGCGAACACTTCGCTGTAGTTCATCGAACCGGAATACGCCAGCAGCAAGCCGATGCCGAGGATGAAACCAAAGTCGCCGACGCGGTTGACCAGGAACGCTTTCATGTTGGCGAAAATCGCGGTCGGACGGGTATACCAGAAACCGATCAGCAGGTACGACACCAGGCCCACCGCTTCCCAGCCGAAGAACAGCTGCAGGAAGTTGTTGCTCATGACCAGCATCAGCATCGAGAACGTGAACAGCGAGATGTAGGCGAAGAAGCGGTTGTAGCCTTCGTCGTCCTGCATGTAGCCGATGGTGTAGATATGCACCATCAGCGAGACAAAGGTCACCACGCACATCATCATGGCCGTCAGGCTGTCGACCAGGAAGCCGATTTCCAGCTTGATCCCGCCGACCGTCATCCAGGTGTACAAGGTGCCGTTGAAGCTGGCGCCGTCGAGCACCGCCAGCAAGGTCTGCACGGAGATGATCAGGGCAATCAGCACGCCCAGGATCGTGACCGTGTGCGAGGTCTTGCGTCCGACCAGGTTGCCGAAGAATTTGGTGCCGAATAAGCCCGCGATCGCAGCGCCAGCCAGCGGCGCCAACGGAACGGCAAGAAGTAATTGTGGGTTAAGTTGCCCCGCCATGATGAACCTTATCTTTATTCGTTATTTGTCTGTGTATTCTTTACCTGCCTGCCCCCGCAAACCTGGGTTCGCGGGGGACAAGCCTCTTAGCCCTTAAGGCTGTCCAGGTCTTCCACGTTGATGGTGTCCAGGTTACGGAACAACGCCACCAGGATCGCCAGGCCAATCGCCGACTCGGCAGCTGCTACGGTAAGGATGAAGAAAACGAAAATCTGTCCGGCCGCATCGCCCAGGTAATACGAGAAAGCGATGAAGTTCATGTTCACCGCCAGCAGCATCAGTTCGATTGCCATCAGCAATACGATCAGGTTCTTGCGGTTCAGGAAAATGCCGACAATGCCGATCGAAAACAGGATCGCGCCAAGGATCAGATAATGAGCGAGAGAAATTGCCATGGTGCGTCCTTGTTATTTTTGTGGAGCCGCTGGTGCGGCCGGCGGGGTTGCGGCAGGATTCGCAGGCGCAACCGGGTCGACCTTGGCTTCCGACTTCATCTTCACGATGCGCACCCGGTCGCCGCTCTTGACCTTGACTGCAGCGGAAGGCGAGAAATACTTGGTGTCCTTGCGGCGGCGCAGCGTCAGGGCAACCGCGGCCACGATCGCCACCAGCAGGATGACGGCGGCGATTTCAAAGGCGTATACGTATTCGGTGTAGATCAGCTTGCCCAGCTCCTTGGTGTTGCCGATGTTGGCCGAGATGGCAGGAACATCGGATTCGGAACCCTGGAAGCCGTGGAAGATGACCGCGGCCATTTCCAGCACGATGACGGTACCGACCGTCGCCGCCAGCGGGAAGTAGCCCCAGAATCCCTCTCGCATCTTGTCCAGGTTGATATCGAGCATCATCACCACGAACAGGAACAGCACCATCACCGCGCCCACATACACCAGCACCAGCACGATGGACAGGAACTCGGCTTTCAGCAGCATCCAGATGCCTGCCGCCGAGAAAAACGACAATACCAGGAACAACGCGGCGTGCACTGGATTGCGTGCGGTAATCACGCGCAAGGCGGCGATGACCAGCACCACCGAAAACGCGTAGAACAAGAAGGTCTTAAATTCCATAATGGCCCAGAAAGTCGGCTAAAAAAACTTCATCAATCACTAAAACAATTATTACTATGTCTCGGCGACCCCGTCATTCCCGCGTTGGCGGGGACGACGGCAATTGGTTATCGGTATGCAGCATCCGCAGCGCGCGCAGCGGCAATCTCCGGTTCGTAGCGGTCGCCCACGGCCAGCAGCATTTCCTTGGTGTAGTACAGGTCGCCGCGCTTTTCACCGTGGTATTCCAGGATGTGGGTCTCGACGATCGAATCGACCGGGCAAGACTCTTCGCAAAAACCGCAGAAAATGCACTTGGTCAGGTCGATGTCGTAACGCGTGGTGCGGCGCGAACCGTCGGCGCGCTGTTCCGACTCGATCGTGATCGCCATTGCCGGGCAAACCGCTTCGCACAGCTTGCAGGCGATGCAGCGCTCTTCGCCGTTCGGATAACGGCGCAGCGCGTGCAGGCCGCGGAAACGCGGCGATTGCGGCGTCTTTTCTTCCGGGAACAGCACCGTAATCTTGCGGGCGAACAGGTAGCGGCCGGTCAGCCGCAACCCTTTGAGCAACTCCAGCAGCATCAGACTGCCGAAAAAATCCTTGATGGCTTCCATTTTCACTAACCTTCCATTACTTCCAGATATTCCATGGACTTTGAATCCAGGCAGCGACAATCACCAGGTAGGCGAGAATCAAGGGGATGAATACTTTCCAGCCGAGACGCATGATCTGGTCATAGCGATAACGCGGGAACGAAGCACGCACCCAGATAAACACCGACAGCATGAAGAAGGTCTTGGCGCCGAGCCAGATCCAGCCCGGGATCCAGTCCAGCATCGCCAGCGGCGAAGCCCAGCCGCCCATGAACAGCAGCGTGGTCAGGATCGAGACCAGGATCATGTTGGCGTATTCGGCCAGGAAGAACATTGCGAACGACATGCCCGAGTATTCGATCATGTGGCCGGCGACGATTTCCGATTCGCCTTCCACCACGTCGAACGGATGGCGGTTGGTTTCGGCGATGCCCGAGATAAAGTAAATCAGGAACACCGGCAGCAGGGACAGCCAGTTCCACGACAGGAAACCGACGCCGTGGTCGTAGAAGTAGCCTTTGCTTTGCGCCATCACGATATCGATCAGGTTCAGGCTGCCGGACACCATCAGCACGATGACCAGCGCAAAACCCATGGCAATTTCGTAGGACACCATCTGCGCCGAAGCGCGCATCGCGCCGAGGAAAGCGTACTTGGAGTTGGAAGCCCAGCCGGCGATGATCACGCCGTAGACTTCCATCGAAGTGATCGCCATCACGAACAGCAGGCCGGCGTTGACGTTGGCCAGCACGGTTTCCGGACCGAACGGCACCACCGCCCATGCGGCCAGCGCCGGCATGATGGTCATGATCGGGGCGATAAAGAACAGTACCTTGTTGGCGCGCGCCGGCAGCGTGACTTCCTTCAGCAGCAGCTTGAGGGCGTCGGCGATAGGCTGCAGCAAACCGGCCGGGCCGACGCGGTTAGGGCCGAGGCGGATATGCATCCAGCCGATCAGCTTGCGCTCCCAGTAAGTCATGTAGGCCACGCACAGCAGCAGCGGCACGACTACGACGACGATCTTGATCAGGTTCCAGACCAGCGGCCAGATGAAGCCGAACCAGTCGGCGCCGGTGGCATTGATGGCGGCGATGAAGTGATCCATCATGCTTTCTCCACTACGATAGAACCAAACATCCCGCCCAGGGCCGAGGTCGAGGCATGCGCAGCGGCTACCCGCACCACATTTTCCGGCAGCGCAGGATCGATCGCCGCTGTCAACGCGGCGGCGCCCTGCCCTTGTTTGAGGTTGACGCGGTCGCCGGCGGCGATACCGAGTTTTGTAGCCAGTGCGGCCGACAGCCACGCTTGCGGCGCCTGGCCGTCAACGGTTTCCTGCAGCGAAGCCGCGCGGCGCACCACTGCATCGCCAAAATAGATAGGTACGTCGGCGATGCGCTCCAGCGCGCCGTTGGCGGCCTGGGGCGCAGCCTGCGGAGCCAGGTCGCTGAAGTTGTTCAGGCGTGCGGCCAGGTTGGCTGCGGCGACTTCGCCGGTACCCAGCACTTCGTCGCGGATCGCTTCGGAAGTATCGTAGTCAAAACCAGGCAAGCCCAGCAGGTTGCCCAGCACGCGCAACACCTTCCATGCCGGACGGGCGTCGCCCATCGGCCGGACGGTGCCGTTAAAGCTTTGGGCACGGCCTTCGCAGTTGACGAAAGTGCCGGAGGTTTCGGTGAACGGCGCGATCGGCAGCAGCACGTCGGAGTATTCCGCACCGTGCTTGTACGCCGACAGGGTCACAACCATTTCGGCTTGCTTCAGCGCTGCGACTGCGGTTTGCGGGTCGAAACTGTCCAGTTCCGGCTCGGCGTTCAGCAATACATATGCTTTGTGCGGCTGCGCGAAAATCTGTTGTGCATTGCGGCCCTTGCCTGAGGCAGGCAAAGCGTTGGCCCAGTAGCCGCCGACAGTGTTGCCGGCTTCGGTCAGGTAACCGAACTTGGCGCCGGCCTGCTGTGCGATCCATTGCGCCACTGCGTGCAGTTGCGAAGCTTGCGGATGCTGCGCGGCGGCGTTGCCCAGCAATACTGCCTTGGACTCGCCGGACAGCAGGCTGGCGGCGGTCTGTTTGGCTTCGGCCGACACTTCGGCATTTTCAAAACCGGCAGGCGCGGCGACGCTCTTGGCTTGCGCCACGGCGGCTGCCACCTGTCCCAGCGCCGACAGCCAGGCCGACGGCGCCACGATGATCTTGTTGGCGACCGGCATCAGCAGGTCGTCGTCGGTGGCGTGCAGGATGCTCAGCTTGGCGCCGCGCTTGATGCCCAGGCGCAGCCGCGCCGACAGCAGCGGATGATCCTTGCGCAGGAACGAGCCGATGACGAAAGTGCGGTCCAGCTGGCCGAATTCGTTGATCGACATGCCCAGCCATGGCATGACCTTGCCATCCAGAGCGAAATCCGACTGGCGCAGGCGGAAATCGATGTTTTCCGAACCCAGGCCACGCGTCACTTTTTGCAGCAGTGACAATTCTTCCAGCGTCGAATACGGCGTGCCGACAGCGGCGATAGCGTCAGCGCCATGCTCATGGCGGATGTTGCGCAGGCCGTGCGCCACATATTCCAGCGCGGTCTGCCATTCCACTTCCTGCCACTTGCCGTCCTGCTTCAGCATCGGCTTGGTCAGGCGCTCGGCGCTGTTCAAGCCTTCATAGGCGAAGCGGTCCTTGTCCGACAGCCAGCATTCATTGACGTCGTTGTTTTCCAGCGGCAGCACGCGCATCACCTTGCCGGACTTGACTTGCACCACCAGGTTGGCGCCCAGGCCGTCATGCGGGCTGACCGATTTGCGGCGCGACAATTCCCAGGTGCGGGCGCTGTAGCGGAAAGGCTTGGATGTCAGCGCGCCGACCGGGCACAGGTCGATCATGTTGCCCGACAATTCGGAATTGACAGTCTTGCCGACGAACGTGGTGATCTCCGAGTGTTCGCCGCGGCCGACCATGCCGAACTCCATCACGCCGGCGATTTCCTGGCCGAAGCGGACGCAACGCGTGCATTGGATGCAACGGCTCATTTCCTGCATCGAGATCAGCGGACCGGCGTCTTTCGGCGCCACGACACGCTTTTCTTCTTCATAGCGAGAAGACGATTTGCCGTAGCCGACCGCGAGGTCTTGCAACTGGCATTCGCCGCCCTGGTCGCAGATCGGACAATCCAGGGGATGGTTAATCAGCAGGAACTCCATCACGCTCTTTTGCGCGGTGGTGGCCTTTTCGCTGGCGGTGCGCACGATCATGCCGGCAGTCACCGGCGTGGCGCAGGCCGGCAGCGCCTTCGGCGCCTTTTCCACCTCGACCAGGCACATGCGGCAGTTGGCCGCGATGGAGAGTTTTTTGTGATAGCAGAAGTGCGGAATGTAAGTGCCGATCTTGTTGGCAGCATCCATTACCATGCTGCCCTCCTGGACTTCCACTTTCTTGCCGTCTATTTCGATTTCAACCATGGCTTTTGCTTTTCTTGCCTAAGTGTTTTGCACGCTGCTTGCGCAGGCTTAAACGTATGCCGGCACCAAGCAATGCTTATGCTCGATGTGATATTCAAATTCTTCGCGATAATTCTTCAGGAAGCCGCGCACCGGCATCGCTGCGGCATCGCCGAGCGCGCAGATGGTGCGGCCCATGATGTTGCCCGCTACCGTGTCCAGCAGGTCCATGTCTTCCGGACGGCCGTGGCCGGTTTCAATCCGGTGCACCAGGCGGTACAGCCAGCCTGTGCCTTCGCGGCATGGGGTGCACTGGCCGCAGGATTCTTCAAAGTAGAAGTAGGACAGGCGCAGCAGCGATTTCACCATGCAGCGCGTTTCGTCCATCACGATCACGGCGCCCGAACCGAGCATGGAGCCGGCCTTGGCGATCGAATCGTAATCGAGATCGGTGTCCATCATGACGTCGCCCTTGATCACCGGTGCGGATGAACCGCCAGGGATCACGGCCTTGATCTTCTTGCCGCCGCGCATGCCGCCGGCCAATTCCATCAGCTTGGCGAACGGGGTGCCCAGCGGCACTTCGTAGTTGCCCGGCTTTTCGACGTCGCCCGAGATCGAGAAGATCTTGGTGCCGCCGTTGTTCGGCTTGCCGAGCTCCAGGTAGGCTGCGCCGCCCATGTTCAGCAGGAACGGCACGGCGGCGAAAGTCTCGGTATTGTTGATCGTGGTCGGCTTGCCGTACAGGCCGAAGCTGGCAGGGAAAGGCGGTTTGAAGCGCGGCTGCCCTTTCTTGCCTTCCAGCGATTCCAGCAAGGCGGTTTCTTCGCCGCAGATGTATGCGCCGTAGCCGTGGAATGCATGCAGCTGGAAGTTGAATTCGCTGCCGAAAATCTTGTCGCCCAGGGCGCCTGCAGCGCGCGCTTCGTCCAACGCCTCTTCAAAACGTTCGTAGCCGGACCAGATTTCGCCGTGGATGTAGTTGTAGCCGACCGAAATGCCCATGGCGTAAGCGCCGATGGCCATGCCTTCAATCAGCGAATGCGGATTGTAGCGGATGATGTCGCGGTCCTTGAATGTGCCAGGCTCGCCTTCGTCGGTATTGCAGACCAGGTATTTCTGTCCCGGGAACTGGCGCGGCATGAAGCTCCACTTCAGGCCCGTCGGAAAACCGGCGCCGCCGCGGCCGCGCAGCGAACCGGCCTTCAGTTCGGCGATGACTTGTTCCGGGGTGATCCCTTCGGAGAGGATGCGCTTGAGGGCGGTATAGCCGCCGCGCTTGACGTAATCGGCGTAGTGCCAGTTGTCGCCGTCCAGGTTGGCCAGGATCAGCGGATTGATATGACGGTTATGCAGGCTGGTCATTTCGGGGCTACCTCGCTGAGTTCCTTGAGCAAGCCGTCAATCTTTTCGTTCGACATCCAGCTGCACATGCGTTTGTTATTGACCAGCAGCACCGGCGCATCGCCGCAAGCTCCCATGCACTCGCCTTCGATCAGCGTGAACTGGCCGTCCGCGGTGGTTTCGCGGAAATCGATGCCGAGCTTGTGCTTCAGATGCTCCGCCGCCCGGTCGCCGCCCGACAGCTGGCATGGCAGATTGGTGCAGATGCTGATCTTGTGCTTGCCGACCGGCTTGGTGTTGTACATATTGTAAAAGGTCGCGACTTCCTGCACCGCGATGGCCGGCATGCCCAGGTAGTCTGCGACATCCTGCATGATTTCCGGCGCCAGCCAGCCCTTTTCATCCTGGGCAATCGCCAGTGCAGCCATCACCGCCGACTGTTTCTGGTCGGCGGGAAATTTCGCTACTTCGCGATCGATTTTTTTGTATGTATCTTGACTTAACAACATGTGTTGGCCATTCGTGCGCGATGTTTTGCGCGAGTAGTTAAATTGGTAATAACTGCGTTGGTAATAACTGCGTTGGTAATAACCGCGTAACAACAGCAATTGATAACGGCAGCCTTAACGGTCGATCTCACCGAACACGATATCCTGCGTACCGATGATGGTGACGGCATCGGCGATCATGTGGCCCTTGGCCATTTCGTTCAAACCTTGCAAGTGCGGGAAACCAGGCGCACGGATTTTCAGGCGGTACGGCTTGTTGGCGCCATCCGACACCAGGTATACGCCGAACTCGCCCTTTGGATGCTCCACCGCTGCATACGCTTCGCCCGGCGGCACATGGAAACCTTCCGTGAAGAGCTTGAAGTGATGGATCAGCTCTTCCATGTTCGATTTCATGTCGATCCGCGACGATGGCGCAACCTTGTGGTTGGTCGTCATCACAGGACCGCCGTTGTTGCGCAGCCATTCTACGCATTGCTTGATGATCCGGTTGGACTGGCGCATTTCTTCCACGCGCACCAGGTAACGGTCGTAGCAATCGCCGTTCTTGCCGACCGGGATGTCGAAGTCGAGCAAGTCGTACACTTCGTACGGCTGCTTCTTGCGCAGATCCCACTCGACGCCTGAACCGCGCAGCATCGGACCGGTAAAGCCCATCGCCTTGGCGCGCTCCGGCGACACCACGCCGATGCCGACCAGGCGCTGCTTCCAGATGCGGTTGTCGGTCAGCAGGGTTTCGTACTCATCCACGTATTTCGGGAAGCGCACGGTGAAATCTTCGATGAAGTCCAGCAGCGAACCCTGGCGGTTTTCATTCAGGGCGCTGATCGCCTTGGCGTTGCGCACCAACGATGCCTTGTGCTGCGGCATGGTGTCCGGCAGGTCGCGGTAAACGCCGCCCGGACGGTAATAGGCTGCGTGCATGCGGGCGCCGGAAACGGCTTCGTAGCAGTCCATCAGGTCTTCGCGTTCGCGGAATGCGTACAGCAGCACCGCCATCGCGCCGACGTCCAGCGCATGCGCGCCGATCCACATCAGGTGGTTCAGCAGGCGCGTGATTTCGTCGAACATGACGCGGATGTACTGCGCGCGCAGCGGCACTTCCAGGCCCAGCAGGCGCTCGATCGCCATCACGTAGCCGTGCTCGTTGCACATCATCGACACGTAGTCGAGGCGATCCATGTAAGGCACTGACTGCAGGTAGGTTTTCTGTTCCGCCAGCTTTTCGGTGCCGCGATGCAGCAGGCCGATGTGCGGGTCGGCACGCTGGATCACTTCACCGTCGAGTTCCAGCACCAGGCGCAAAACGCCGTGGGCGGCCGGATGCTGCGGGCCGAAGTTCAGCGTGTAGTTCTTGATTTCTGCCATTATTTGATCCCGTAATGTTCTTCACGAATCACCCGCGGCGTGATTTCGCGCGGATCGATCGTTACGGGTTGGTAAATTACGCGTTTTTGTTCAGCGTCGTAGCGCATCTCGACATAACCCGAGATCGGGAAATCCTTGCGGAACGGATGGCCGATGAAGCCATAGTCGGTCAGGATGCGGCGCAAGTCGTTGTGGCCTTCGAACAGGATGCCGAAGAAGTCGAATGCTTCGCGCTCGTACCAGTTGGCCGACGGCCAGATCTCGGTCAGCGAGGCCAGCAGCGGCATCTCGTCGTCCGGCGCGAACACGCGCACCCGCAGGCGCCAGTTGTGCTCTATCGACAGCAGGTGGGAAACCGCCGCAAAACGGGCGCCGTCCCAGGCGCCGTCGCCATAGATCGAATAATCGACGCCGCACAGGTCGATCAGTTCTTCAAAACGGGTATCGGCATGATCGCGCAGCACGCGCATCGCCGACAGGTAGTTGGCAGCCTTGACCACGATCGTGATCTCACCGAAGGCCACGGCCAGGCTTTGGAGGTCGTCGCCAAGCGCATTGCGCACGGCGGCTTCCAGGTTTTCCAGTTTGGTCGTCATGGTGCTCTCTTAGCGCGCAATCGTATTGGTGCGGCGAATCTTGTTTTGCAGCTGGATGATGCCATACAGCAGCGCTTCCGCGGTCGGCGGGCAGCCCGGCACGTAGATGTCGACCGGCACGATGCGGTCGCAGCCGCGCACCACCGAATACGAGTAGTGATAGTAGCCGCCGCCGTTGGCGCAGGAACCCATGGAAATCACCCAGCGCGGCTCCGGCATCTGGTCGTATACCTTGCGCAAGGCCGGCGCCATCTTGTTGCACAGCGTGCCAGCCACGATCATCACGTCAGACTGACGCGGCGACGGCCGGAAGATTACACCAAAACGGTCCATGTCGTAGCGCGAGGCCCCGGCATGCATCATTTCGACGGCGCAGCAGGCCAGGCCGAACGTCATCGGCCACAGCGAGCCGGTACGGGTCCAGTTGATCAGCTTGTCAGCAGTAGTGGTGACAAAGCCTTCGTTCAATACACCTTCAATAGACATGGCTTACTCCCAATCCAGAGCGCCGCGTTTCCAGATGTACCAGAAGCCCACCACGAATTCGGCGATAAACACCATCATCGTGATGAAGCCCTGCCAACCGAGGTCGCGCATGGCAACCCCCCACGGGAAGAAAAATGCGGTTTCCAGATCGAACAAAATGAACAAAATGGCGACGAGGTAATAACGCACATCGAACTTCATGCGCGCATCTTCGAATGCTTCAAAACCGCATTCGTATGGAGAAGTTTTTTGGGAATCAGGCCGGTGCGGCCCAAGTATGCGACCCAGCAATTGCGGGGCAATGCCAACCGCGATACCGATCAGGATAAACAGCAGGACGGGAAAATAATTTTCGAGGTTCACGATTTTGCGCCAGTAGTTTGAACAATCGAGGCTACGAGAGAGTTACTCCCTCGCAGCCCCTTTGCAGAATGATTTGCCGGTTTGAATGACCAAACCTGACGCCCCCAATCCGGCAAACCACGCCACAAGTTCCTCGACAAAAAGCCAGCGCAGGGGCAACCGTTGCTGGCCTCATATTCTTTGGTGCCGACGGCGAGACTCGAACTCGCACAGCTTTCGCCACTACCCCCTCAAGATAGCGTGTCTACCAATTTCACCACGTCGGCATAAGCGCGTATTTTAACCTGATTTGGTACTTTTGTTCAATGCACAATCTGATTAAAAGTCAGCAATTTCACTGCGAAAGCAGCCTTATTTCGGAATTTGATTCGACTGTGCACTGCCAGTCGATGGCGCCGGCGCCGAAGCCGCCGCGCTAGCCGATCCGGACGCCGCCGCGGAAGCCGCAGCCGGCGCCGCCGATGTCTCTGGAATTGCTGCCGCAGGCGCCGAAGCCGCCGGCAGATTCTCCATCACGCCGCCGCTAACTGGCGAGCGATGATTGCCGAGGTACACCAGGGCCAGTGTCGCGATAAAGAAAATCGCTGCCGCCAGGCCGGTCGATTTCGACAGGAAGTTCGAAGAACCGGTGGCGCCGAACAGGCTGCCGGAAGCGCCGGAGCCGAAAGCGGCGCCCATGTCGGCGCCTTTGCCATGTTGCAGCAGCACCAGGCCGATGATCGTCAACGCCGACAACACCTGAACGATGACAATGATGTTAAATACTGTGTTCATTTAATAGATTTCCAAGGAGAGTTAATGCTTTATTTTTACTAAATCCGGACTACCGGGCTGCAGCGACAATCGCCAGAAAATCAACCGCCTTCAACGCTGCGCCGCCGATCAGGCCGCCGTCTATATCCGGCATGGCCAGCAATTCGGCAGCGTTGTCAGGTTTCATGCTGCCGCCATACAAAATCTTTACCTCAACTGCCGCCGTCGGATTTTTCCCGGCCAGCTTGGCGCGCAAGGCCGAATGCACATCTTGCGCCATCTGCGGCGTCGCCGTCTTGCCGGTGCCGATCGCCCATACCGGCTCATACGCCACCACGATCCGGGCCAGGTCTGCGGCGTCCAGCACATCCAGCACCGCTGCCAGTTGCCGCCCTACTACCGCATCGGTCTGGCCGGCTTCGCGCTCTGCCAGAGTCTCGCCGACGCACACGATAGGCACAACACCCGCCTGCAAGGCGCGCAACGCCTTCTGCGCCACCAGCTCGTCGCTTTCCGCGTGATAAGCGCGCCGCTCGGAATGGCCAACGATGACGTACCGGCAAGCAAAATCCTTCAGCATGCCGACCGCGACTTCGCCGGTATAAGCTCCTGCGGCATGCGCGGAAACATCTTGCGCGCCCCAGGCAATTGCCGATCCGGCAAGCTCGGCCTGGCATTGCGCGAGGTAAGGAGCCGGCGCGCAGACAGCGATGTCGCAAGCAGGAGCGGCCAGCCCAGCCTTGATTTCCGCCAGCAATGCAGCATTGGCAACCAGACTGCCATTCATCTTCCAGTTACCGGCTACAAGTTTACGACGCATATTTACCGAGGCCCAAGTTTTCAATAACCCGGCATTCTAACGCTTCGCAGGGAAGGCGGTCAAACCGGCAGGAAATATATGGCAGGCGGAATGCGCCCTGCCGGCAACCGGTTTTGCCCTGGAATCTCAAGAAAATGGTTTCGCCGCTGCAATGCTGCGCGCAAAAAGTTCCATATCGACATTACCGCCGCTCACTATCACCCCGACCTTTTCTCCCGCAAACGGCAGCGCCCGATGCAGGACCGCTGCGGCGGCCAGGCAGCCGGCCGGCTCGACCACGATCTTCATGCGCTCGGCAAAGAAGCGCATCTGGGTGCGCAGCTGGTCGTCGCTGACGGTGACGATGTCTTTTACATATGCCTGCAGGATAGGCAGCACCAGCTTGCCGACGTGCTGCGTCTGGGCGCCGTCGGCAATGGTGTCCGGCACCGGGATGTGCACGATATTGCCGCTTCGCAACGATTGCTGGGCGTCATTGCCCGCCTCCGGCTCGACGCCGATCACGACGCAGCCGGGCGACAGCTGGGCAGCGGCAATGGCGCAGCCGGACAGCAAGCCGCCGCCGCCGGTGCACACGAACAGGTAATCGAGCGGCCCCACTTCATCGAACAGTTCTTTCGCCGCCGTGCCCTGCCCGGCGATCACGTCTGCATGGTCATACGCCGGAATCACGGCGCAGCCGCGCTCGGCCGACAGTTGCGCGGCGATCACTTCGCGGTCTTCGCGCTCGCGGTCGTAGAGGATGATCTCGGCGCCATATTCGCGCGTCGCCGCCAATTTCATCGCCGGCGCGTTGCTTGGCATGACGATGGTTGCATGCACGCCCAGCATGCGCGCCGCCAGCGCCATGCCTTGCGCATGGTTGCCGGATGAAAACGCCACCACCCCCTGCTGCTTCTGCTCTTCGCTGAGACAACTGATGGCGTTATAGGCGCCGCGGAACTTGAACGCGCCTACCCGCTGGAAATTTTCGCATTTGAAAAATACGCTGGCGTCCGCCTGGTGGTCGGCCTGGCTGGAAGTCAGCACCGGCGTCTTGTAAGCAACGTTCTCAAGGCGTTTGGCCGCAGCGGCGATATCCTTGTAAGTTACCGCCAATCCGGCAAGTTCGGTTGCAGCCATTTTTCATCCTTTGTAGTTAATCCGCGCCAGACAACAATACTCGCACCTCTGCCATCACTCCGCCAGGCGGCGCCGGAACATCCACCGCCCGCCGTCGGAATCCTGCGGAACATAACGATAACCGTCCAGATCGAAGGCTTTCAGCTTCTCCGCATCGCGGATCTTGTTCAGCGCCGCGTAACGCGCCATCAGTCCGCGCGCCCGCTTGGCGTAGAACGAAATGATCTTATACTTGCCGTTTTTCCAATCCTCGAATACCGGCGTGACGATGCCGGCGGCCAGCACCTTTGGCCGCACCACCTTGAAATATTCTTCCGAAGCCAGATTCACCAGCGTGTCGGATTTTTGCTCGCTCAGCTGCTGGTTCAGGGCTTGAGTCACGGTGTCGCCCCAGAACGCGTAGAGATTCTTGCCGCGCGGATTGGCCAGGCTGGTCCCCATCTCCAGCCGGTACGGCTGCATCCGGTCCAGCGGCCGCAGCACGCCGTACAGGCCCGACAGGATCCGGATGCGGCTCTGCGCATAGGTCAGCTGCGCCGCGTTCAGGGAGGGCGCATCCAGGCCTTCATAAACATCGCCGTTGAACGCCATGATCGCCTGCTTGGAATTGGCGCTGGTGAATTTCTTCGACCACGAGGCGAAACGCGCGGTATTCAGCTGCGCCAGCGGATCGGAGATTTTCATCATGCTGCCGATCTGGGCCGGCGACAGCTGCCGCAGGACACCGATCAGCTCGGCGGAATGATCGATGAAATCGGGAGTGGTGTGGACTTCTGTCTTGCTGGGGGTGCTGTAATCGAGGGATTTTGCGGGCGACAAAACAATCAGCATGTGGACATCCAAATAAACCTGAGAATGTCCGCAATGATACCGAAACAAAGTCAACGGCGCTGGCGGCCGCCTCGCCCTGCCGTCGGCGCTCAGCCGAAAACGCCCCGCAGCAGGTCGCGCTCGAATTCGGTTACCCAGCTCGAGCCGTCTCCGATCGGATATTGCTGCTTGTGCCCGCTGGATTTCCTGGTGACGGTGACAAAACCGGTCAGCCCGAAGATTTCATCGGTTTTGGGATCGGTGGTATCCACCTGATGCAATTCGAAGTCGTCCGCGGCGAGATGGCGCGCCCGCAGGACCGCCTGGAAATCGTCCATTTCATCCGGCTCAATCAGCTTCATTGCCGCCTCCTGCAGTGAAATTGCGAACTGCCACCATAGCACGCCGACGCCTGCCGCGTTTTTCGCCGCAGCGCCGGCAAATCAGAATTGGCAAGCAAACAATTTGGTCTTCTCGCCGTTGCCCTTCAGTTCCAGCAATGCTTCAAACTTCAGGCCTATCTTTTCCAGCAATCGGATCGACTGCTGGTTGTCAGGCGCCGTAATCGCCACGATGCGCTGCAAACCGCAGCTCTTGTGGCCAAACGCCAGCACCGCCGACGCTGCTTCGAAAGCATAGCCCTTGCCCCAGAATTCCGGCATAAAGGCATAGCCGATATCGACATCCGGCAGGCTCTCGCGCTTGATCAGGCCGCACATGCCGATCGGCGTAGCGCTGTCCTTCAGCTCCACCATGTAGAAACCGAAGCCGTGGCTCTCATACATCGCCATCGGCCCGTTGAGCAAGGCAGAGCGCGCCGCCTCGATGCTGCGTATGCCCTTGTCACCGATGAACCGCAGCCACGAAGGCTCGTTCACCAGGCGCAGGTAAAAGCCGGCGTCGTCCGCGGTCAGCTTGCGCAAGGCCAGCCGTTCTGTTGCAAGAACTGTCATCGATTTTTCCTTGAGGCCAGGCATTTCCCTGTAGGATCGCAGCATAAGCAATGCCTAGAAACTTGTCTAGGCGACCCTGCCTAATAGAGCGCCATGAATCCAACCCTGAAAACCGTCCTGATCCCCTTGCCCAACCTGGATTTCGATCCCAGCGAAGTTGCGGTCTCGTGGCGCATCCTGACTTCGCGCGGACACCGAGTAGTATTCGCCACGCCTGACGGCAAGGCGGCTGCGGCCGATCCGCTGATGCTGTCCGGCGAAGGCCTGGATGCCTGGGGTTGGATACCGCTGCTCAGGAAAATCAGGCTGCTGGGGCTGGCGCTGCGCGCCAATGCGGCGGCGCGCGCCGACTACGCCGCGCTTGAAGACGACGGCGCGTTCCAGGCGCCGCTGCCCTACGCCGCGCTGCAGGTAGCCGATTACGACGGCCTGCTGCTGCCGGGCGGCCATCGCGCGCGCGGCATGCTGGCTTACCTGGAAAGCCAGCCGCTGCAGGATTTCACCGGCGCGTTCTTCGACAGCGGCAAGCCGGTGGCGGCGATCTGCCACGGCGTCGTCCTGGCCGCCCGCAGCCGTTCGCCGCGCAGCGGAAAATCCGCCCTGTACGGACGCAAGACCACCGCGCTGACATGGAAACTGGAGCACAGCGCCTGGACCTTGATGAAATTCTGCGGCCGCTTCTGGGACCCCGCCTATTACCGCACCTACGGCGAACAGGACGACGAAGCCGCCGGTTATCGCGGGGTCCAGGCCGAAGTGACGCGAGCGCTGGCGCAGCCGGCCGACTTTATCGACGTCGCCGCCGGCGCGCCGGACCATTTCCGCAAAAGCAGCGGGCTGTTCCGCGACAGCGCGGGCGACAGCCGCCCGGCCTTCGTGGTGCAAGACGATAACTATGTATCGGCGCGCTGGCCGGGCGACGTGCACCACTTCGCCGCCACATTCTCGCTCCTGCTGGAAGATCGCTTGCCGCGCCGGCAACCGAGGTAAAATGCGCGCTACCGTTTGATGGAAACCCGCATGAACCCAGATTTACCGGCCCAGGCCGGCCAGGCCAGGCCGCGCATCGTGATCGACACCAATGTCTGCCTTGACCTGTTTGTCTTTCGCGATCCCCGCTGGGCCAGCCTGATGGCCGCCTTGCAGAGCGGCGCAGTCGAAGCGGTCACCCGCGCCGACTGCCGCCAGGAATGGCAAATGGTGTTGCATTATTCGCATCTGCCGGTCACCGACGACACCCGCCCCGCCTGCAACGCCGAATTCGACGCCTTGGTCACCTGCCTGGAGACCGAGGCGCTGAGCCCGCGCCCGGGTGTCCGCCTGCCCATCTGCACCGACCGCGACGACCAGAAATTCCTCGAACTGGCGCTTGGCGCCAACGCCGCCGTCCTGATCACCAAGGACAAGGCGCTGCTTAAACTGGCGCGCAAGACCGCCAAGGCCGGGCTTTTCGCCATCGTCGCGCCGCAGGCCTGGAACGCGGCCGGCGCCTGACGGCCAGGAATTCGCGCAGCCCTGTGCAGTCTCGGACAAACCGCTAAAATGCGAAATCCAGAGACCAAGACTGACAGCAAGCAGATGAACCGCGATTTGAGAATCCCCGACCGCGCAGCCAGCGCAGACCCCAGGCCCACACCGCTTCAATCCAGACTACCCAAAGTCGGCACCACCATTTTCACGGTGATGTCGACGCTGGCCAGCGAAAAATCGGCAGTCAACCTGGGGCAAGGCTTCCCCGATTTCGACTGCGACCCGGCGCTGGTCGACGCCGTCAGCGGCGCCATGAAGAACGGTTTCAACCAGTATCCGCCGATGCCCGGCGTGCCCGCCTTGCGCCAGGCCATCGCCGCCAAGATAAAAAACGTCTACGGCCACAGCTACGATCCCGCCACGGAAATCACCGTCACCGCCGGCGCCACCCAGGGCATACTGACCGCCATCATGTGCGCGGTGCATCCGGGCGATGAAGTGATCGTGATCGAACCGGCCTACGACAGCTACGTACCGTCGATCGAACTGGCCGGCGGCAAGCCGGTGCTGGTGCAGATGACATTGGGCGCGGACGGCTACCAGGTGCCGTGGGACCGGATCGCGGCGGCAGTCAGCCCGCGCACCCGCATGATCATGGTCAACTCGCCGCACAACCCGACCGGCAGCGTGCTGAAACCGGCGGACATCGCGGCGCTCAAGGACATCGTGCGCGGCACCGAGATCCTGATCCTGTCGGACGAAGTCTATGAGCACATGGTGTTCGACGGCGCGCGCCACGAATCGGTCTGCCGCGATCCGGAACTGGCGGCGCGCGCCTTTGTCGTTTCCAGCTTCGGCAAGACTTATCACGTGACCGGCTGGAAAATCGGCTATGTGGCAGCGCCGGCGATGCTGTCCGCGGAATTCCGCAAGGTGCATCAATACAATATATTTACCGTCAACACGCCGGTGCAGCATGGCATCGCGCAGTACATGCAGAACCCTGCCCCCTACCTCGAACTGCCGGCGTTTTACCAGCGCAAGCGCGACCTGTTCCGCGACGGCCTGAAACACACCCGCTTCAAGCTGCTGCCAGCCGACGGCACCTACTTCCTGTGCGTCGACTACTCCGCCATTTCATCGCTGAGCGAAGCCGATTTCGCCATCTGGCTGACGTCCGAAGTCGGCGTCGCGGCGATTCCGGTATCGGCGTTCTACCAGTCTCCGCGCGAATCCGGCATCGTCCGCTTCTGCTTCGCCAAACAGGACCAGACCTTGCAGCAGGCGCTGCAGCGGCTGGCAAAAATCTAGTACAAACCGAACACGCAATTGCACAACAAAGGAAATAGCCATGATCGATGTCTATAGCTGGGCCACGCCGAACGGCCACAAGATCCACATCCTGCTGGAAGAGTTGGGCCTGCCGTATCGCGTACACGCCGTCGATATCGGCGCCGGCGACCAGTTCAAGCCGGATTTCCTGTCGATCTCGCCCAACAACAAGATCCCCGCCATCGTCGACGCCCACGGCCCCGACGGCAAGCCGATCTCGCTGTTTGAATCCGGCGCGATCCTGCTGTACCTGGCCGGCAAGAGCGGCCGTTTCCTCGGCCATACGGACCGCGAAAAATTCAATACCCTGCAATGGCTGATGTTCCAGATGGGCGGCGTCGGGCCGATGTTGGGCCAGGCCCATCATTTCCGCATCTACGCGCCGGAAAAGATCGAGTACGCGGTCAACCGCTATACCAACGAAGCCAAGCGCATTTATGGCGTGATCGACAAGCAGTTGTCGCAGCACCATTACCTGGCCGGCAATGAATACACCATCGCCGATATCGCGACGTTCCCGTGGATCCGTTCGTGGAAAAACCAGGGTATAGAACTGAGCGAATTTCCGCACCTGAAAACCTGGTTCGACGCCATCAGCGAACGCCCGGCGGTGAAACGCGGCGTCGAGGTGCTGAGTTCGGCCCGCAAGCCGCTGACCGACGACAAGGCGCGCGATATCCTGTTCGGCAGCCAGCAGTACCAGAAGCGGTAAAACTCCGGCCGGCGGGCGCCACCCTACGGCCGCGGTTCGGGGTAGCTGACCGCCAGTATCTCCAGTTCATCGATTCCGGCCGGCGTCATCAAGGTCACGCTCTCGCCTTCATGCGCCTTGGTCAAGGCGCGCGCCACCGGCGAAATCCAGCTGATCTTGCCATGCAGCGGATCGAGTTCGTCGATGCCGACGATGGTCACCGTATGCTCTTCGCCGGCATGGTTCTGGTAACTTACCGTGGCGCCGAAAAACACCTGGTCGCGGCCATGGTGCACGCTTGGATCGACCACTTCGGCCAGGTCCAGCCGCTTGGTCAAAAAGCGGATGCGGCGGTCGATTTCACGCAGCCTGCGCTTGCCGTAGATGTAATCGCCGTTTTCCGAACGGTCGCCGTTGGAGGCGGCCCAGGAAACGATGCGCACCACCTCCGGCCGGTCGACGTCGATCAGGCGCAACAGCTCGTCCTTCATGCGCTGGTAGCCTTCGGGAGTCATGTAATTCTTGGTGCCGGGCGGGATCGCCGGCAGTCCGAATTCCAGATCGTCGTCATCGCCCTCGGATTCTTTTACAAATGCCTTGTTCATAGCTGACATTGTAGTTCCAATTGCGCCACGGCTGCCGATCTGCCTTCGCGGTTTTTCTTGCATGGCGGTATGTTAAAGTCAGGCCGGTGCAATGTTGCCCGTACTGAGCTCTGCAAATGACCATGCCTGACTACCCATCCCGCAATGCCTCTTCCGCTCCGTTCCGGATCGGCCTCGCCGCCAACCGCAGCCACCAGCAGGGCCCGGAGTCGGCGCTGGCGCAGTTGCTGACCGGCAGCCGCCACAGCATCGAACAGCAGCTCAAGCCGCAGCTGGTCGTGGTCGGCCGCACCCTGGACGCCATGCAGCAGCTGGGCCTGCTGGAAAATTATCCGCATATCGAACGCTTCCCCTACGGCCGCCACGGCGGCTTGATGAAGCTGGTGTCGCGGGTGGTCGACGCCGATCCGGCGCGCACCCTGGATGCGGTGATTTACCTGATGGATCCGGTCGATCCTTCATCGATCTTTCCGGAAGCGGTGGCCTTGAAACGGCAATGCGTGATCCATGGCAAACCGTTCCTGTCGACGCTGGCCGGCGCCCGCGAATGGCTGGAGCTGGAAGCCATGGCGGCCGGCGCCGCGCCAAACCCGGCGCTGGACCCGGCCTTCGACCTGGCGCAGGAAGGCATCGCCCTGATCGCCCACGACGCCATGAAAAACCGGATGTTGGAAATTGCGGAACGCCATTTCGCCCTGCTCGACCAGTTTGCGTTCCGCTGCGCCACCGGCACCACCGGCAGCCTGCTCAACAAGCTGGCGCAGAAAATCAAGGGCGAAGAAGCCGGCCGCAACTGGGTCAAACCCTTTCTCAGCGGGCCGCTCGGCGGCGACGCCCAGATCGCCGAACTGATCCTGGACCGCCAGCAATGCCGGCGCGTATTGTTCCTGGAAGACCCGCATGTCGCCCGCCAGCATGAAGCCGATATCCAGCTGCTGGAACGCGCCGCCCGCACCGTCACCGACTATGCGCTGTGCATCAGCGACGCCGAATGCGGCGAGCGCTGGCTGAGCTTGCTGCAGCAGCGCGCGGCATTGGGCAAACCCTAGGACTTGCCCGATGCCGCGCCTGCCGTCATTGATATTCAATCGTGAAAGTGGCGGCGCCGTTGGCTAGCCCGGTCGTGATATTGCCTGTAGTCTGGTAGTAACGGGCAGTAAACGGCACGACGTAGGTGGTATCGGCTGAAGGGCCGACCCTGGCGGCAGTGCCGAACACGACCGGCTGGCTGTTCTTGTCCAGGATCTGGATGCCGACCCCGGTCGCCACGCCTGCCCCTTGCGTCAACTGCGTCACGCCGGCGCTCTTCGACGGGTCGGCCGTGGCCTGCATGTTCAGCAAGATGGTGTTCTGGGCATTCTCGCCACGCTGGCAGTTCAGCTTGATATTGAAGGGGCGGTCGCCGGCAGTCGAGCCGACGCCTTTGAAACTGCCCCTGGAAACCGAGCCGAAATTCACCACCACATTCTGGGATCCGGCATCGACCGTGCATGACGGCGTGATGATGGTGATGCCGTTGCCGGACAGGATAGACGTGATGGCGGATTTGTTGTCGCCATTGCCGACATAGGTGGTATACGTGCCGGCAGCCAGCGGACCGTTGCCGGTCTTGGCGGCGGTCTTGATCAATTCCACCGTGAAATACGACGGGCTCAGAAATACCGCGTTGCCGTTGTTGATATTGATAACGTGGGGATAATAAGTCTGTCCTATGCCGGTAATCTGGCGCGACAGCCTGATCCCTACCCCGGTCACCGCCGTGGTGTAAACATTGGGCATGCCGGGCACCGCCGAGCCTTGCAATATGCTGCCCGTCACATAACCGCCGCCGGCGCAGATCCAGGACGTTTCCGATGAGCCAGCAATCGGGATCGTGAAGCTTTTGGTGGCAAAAACAGCACCGACGGCAGCGCTGTTCGGAATGACCACCGTACCCATATCCATCTGGATGATTTTTTCGGTAGCGCCGGCAGGACGCACGCATGCCGCCTGCGCACTGCCTGCGCCGAGCAAGGCGACCGCCGACAACACCATCGGCGCCAGGCAGCGACTGCCGCCGGCGATCTTTTTCCACAGTAGTTTCATGGTCATTCGCACTGCCCCTTCAATTCACGGATCGGCGCCGGATTCTTATCCGCCGGCACATGGTATTTGACGCTGCACTGCTCTGCCGCGCCCTGTCCCCACTTGACGCGCAGCGCGCCGCTTTCCTTGGCGCCGGTAATGAAGGTCTGGCCTTCGCTGCCGACGATTCCCATTTCCTGCCCTTGTTCGTTCTCGACCTTGGCGCCGAACGGCAGCGGCTTGCCGCCCTTGTCGCTCAGGTTCAGCATGAGGCGCAAGCCGATCGACGTTTCAAATTTCGCCAGCACCACCGCGCCGCGCGTCGGCACCACATCCAGCGCTGCATTCTTGACTTCGACGTTGTCGCCAAGGTCCTCGGTGCGCACCGCCAGGCGGTTGACCCGGTACGGGCTCAAATTCGCCAGCACCGCATTGCCGCGGCTATCGGTACGTACCCCTGGATAGACTTCAAAACCGACGTTGGCGGCATCCGGCGCTTCCACCAGCGCCATGGTTTCGCCCAGGGGCTGCGACAAGGTCACGCCGCCGCCATGCGCCACCAGGCCGCCGGCCATGCCGAGCGTGGTCTGGCCGTAGCCGGAGCCTTGCGCACGGCCGAAATCGACGCGGCCGTATTGCGACAGGTAGCTAGCGGAGGCGCTGCCGCTGTTGTCGTTCTGATTCGAATGGGCGGCGGTGACGTTGTAAGTCAGGCGGCCATCGTCCAAGGCCGAACCGTAGACGCTGGCTTGCTGCGTCATCTCGCCGTTATTGCCCTTGGCTACGGTGTAGCGCGCATAGGAACGGCTGTCGCCCAGCGGGATCGACAAGGTCGCCATCAGCTGGCGGTTCGACGGGCCGTTCAGATTGGTGCTGTAGTTATAGAAAATGCTGTAGCTGAACTGCTTGTAGAAATTCGAGTAGCCGACCTGCATCAGGCGGTCTTTCTGATCGGTGCCCCAGTAACTTTGCTGCTGGATCGACGCATAGGCGGTGCCGCCCTTGCTGCCGAGCTGCTGCGCCAGTTCCAGCCGTACCTGGTTGCGACGGTTGTTGAGTACCTGGCCATTCTGCAAGTCCTGCATCTGCGCCGCTTCCTGGAAAGTGCGAAAGCCGCCGGTGGAATAGCGGTAACCGGCCATGCGCACGCTGGTGCCATAATTCTCGAATGATTTGGCGTACAGGAAACGCAGCGACTGACCGTCGTAGCTCTGGTTGAACGGTCCCTTGGTATGCGCCTGCGAGAGGTCGGCAGAGATCGCGCCGAAATCGCGCAGGTTCTTGCCGGCCCCGAACAATACCGATTGATAGATATCGGAGGCGATCATGCCGCCATATACCGAGTATTCGTTGCCGAGGCCGCGCGCCACCGTACCTTGCACAAAGTTCGGCTTGGCGTTGCTGGAGCCGGCGTTGATGGTGGAATAGCCGTTGCGGTACTGGCCGCCGGTCACGCTATAACGCCAGACGCCTTCGCGCAACAAGGTCGGCACCGCGGAGAACGCTTGCCTGAACTTGGTTTCCCGGCCGTCGGCTTCTGTGATCGTCACTTCCAGGTCACCGCTGGTGGAGGTCGGATACAAGTCATCCAGTACAAACGGACCAGGCGCTACATAGGTGCTGTAAACCACGAAGCCGTTCTGGCGCACGGTCACGCGCGCATTGGTCTGCGCCACGCCGCGGATGGTTGGCGCATAGCCTTGCTGGCTGTCCGGCAGCATGCCGTCGTCAGACGCCAGCTGGACGCCGCGGAACTGGAAAGCGTCGAAGAAGTTGCCGGGCGTGGTGCTGTCGCCGATCGTCAACTGGCCGCCGAGCGAGGCGATATCGCGCTGCAGGTAGGATGTCACCGATTGCCAGCGGCCTTCACCATCGACGCCGCGGTTGTAGGTAGAGAAATTGCGGAAACGCCAGTCGCCCAGGTTGAATCCGCCGCGCAGGCCGGCATACAGGGTATTGCGGGCTGGCGTGCTGGCGCTGGGGTTGGCGTTGAATGCGGTAATGCTGCTGTTCATGGTGCTGGCGGCATTATTGCCGCCGTCATAGCGCGCTGCTGAAATCTGGTAGTCCAGCATGGCGACATTGATGCCCTTATCCCATTTGTCAGGACTGATGGCGCCGCGCGCCTGGCGCTTCATGGCAGCCTGCGGGATGCTCAGGGTCAGGCGCAGTTTCTCGCCGTCGTAGGAAACGCTGGCGCCGGGAATGGCCTGCGCCAGGTCGACGCACTGGTCGCCGGCCGCCATCAGGAGCGGAAACACCTCGACCTTGACGCCCCAGCCTTCCAGCATGGCGCGGGTGATGCAAGCCTGGGCATTCTTGCCCTCGCCCTGGTCGGTGAACACGACCTGGCTCTGGCCAACGCTGCTTTCGTTGAGGCTGACGTCCACCAGGTAGTTGCCAGGCATGACCCGATTGCCGAACGCGAACAAGGACAAATCAGCGCGGCTTTGCTCGCCGCCGATGTCGAGGAACTGTTCATTGAAGACCGAGCCGCCCTGGCCTTGCGCCTGGGCCAGCTGCGACAGCACGGCCAGCGTGATCGCTGACAGCGCCAGACGTACCGGTTTGCGTTGATGCGACAATCTGATCACAGCTTTTCCTTCCTTTGTTTCTGCCTTGCGCGGCAGACTGACTTGCCCTGACAGGATCTGTTGCTTGCTACCTGGGAGATGACGATGGTGTTACTTGCCAGCAGGCTCGGCAGAAGTCGCCGCGGCAGCCGGCTGCGCTGCGGATGCGGCGCCAACCGTCACCTTGGTCACGACTTCAGGCGTTTCGCCGCCGTAGTCATTGATGGTGGTGTAGCTGGCATCGATCGGTTGCGGCGTACTGACGGATGTCAGCGGAAAATCGCTGGCGCTGAACGGCAGCACCATGCCGGCCTTGGTCTGTTCCTTGTTGCCGTTGATTTTGAAACCGGTGAACGTCAGGTTATAGGCGCTCGGGTTGTTGACCCGCAGTGCGGCGCCCTTGCCGTCCTGACCGGGCACCACCGACAGCGTCACCAGGCTGCGCGCCTCGTCCGGCTTGCCGGCCAGGCCCGCCGGACGGTAAAAAATCTTGATGCGGGTGCGCACGGCGACCTGCAGCACGTTCGGCTGATCCGATTTTTCCGGGATTTCCTTGACGTTGAGCCAGAACACTGTTTCGCGATCGCTCGCCAGATCGCCGGAAATGCGGACGATGCGCAAGAGGTTTTCGGCGCCGGGATCAAGCCGCGACAAAGGCGGAGTCACCAGCAGCGGCGCCTTGTTCTTGCCCTCGCCGGCGTCGACCCAGGTTTGCACCACATAGGGCGAAGTGCCGGTGTTTTTCAGCGAAATCGAGGCTTGCCGGTCCTTTTCTCCCAGGATCACGCGGGTGCCGCCCAGCATGACGCTGGCGTTTGCCGCCAGCGCGCCGATCGTCAGCAAGCTGCCGAGAATCGCGGAAGCGATGGTTTGTTTGTTCAACATGGAAAACCTCATCTGTCAAAATGTCCTATGCACAAATTTCTAAGCAAGCACAGGACGCTGGGGCGCGCTCACAAATTGATGCATGGGTGTTGCTGGAAAATGATGGCTGGCTTGCCGCTACCGTTGCGGCATGCCAGCCCATCCTTAAAACCTGGCCATGACCAGCGCCAGGCAACCCGTCACGCCGTGCGCGGCGCAACGAGGTAATGCCGTTTTAGGATTTTTGCGAAGAGCGTCGATTACAGGTAAGTAACAACGAACTGTGCAGTGGAGTTAGCTGGGCCGACGGTGACTGCTGTGCCAGTCGAAACGTAAGCAGCCTGGAAGTGCAGAGGATTGTTGCCCAGGCCCAGAACGTAGGTGCCCGATGCCGAACCGACAGGGATCTTGGTGCCAGCGGAGTCGCCCAGCTCGATCGCCACGCCAGTTGCGGCAGTAACGCCAACCTGGCCAGCGTTGGCCACGGCCAGGTCGTCTTTGACGTTGGCGTCGGTAGTGCCGGTAAATGTCACGGTTGCGCCCTTGGCAGTTGCCCCGCAGTCAGTCAGCAAGATCTGGAACTTCGATGGTGTCGCCTTCTTGCCGGCGGCGCCGTTCAGCACTGCGCGCGACACTGTGCCCATAGGAACAGTGATGTTTTGGCTGGAAGGATCGATCGAGCAAGGCGAATCAACGATCTGGCCGTTGAAATTCACGGTGCCGCCGTCAGCGAAGGCCGCTTGGGACAACAGACCTGCAGCAGCAACTGCAACCAACTTAGCGATAGTCATTTGTTTCATGTTTTACCCTCAAATATAAAGTAGATGTTCGATTCAAATTAATGAATTGCCAACACGGCGAAGCACATTCTAGGGGCAAAAAGACACAAAAATGCATTCATGACAATGTTTAACAATTACTAATCATCACTAGTTATTTGACCGCAATAAATGACACGGAAATTTGGACAGACTTCCATCTTTATTACTATTTATAACAAACAATTAAACCTGGCAGCTCTAGTACTGGAGCGCCTTTCCGGGCGATACCTGAAATCCAGGGAAATCCTTCAAGCAATCAATTATTCGGTGGAAACACTATCAATACCCGGCAGCAATACGTAATCTTGTAGTGCAAATACGACAACTTTTTTAAATCCGATGACACATTTCCTTGCGAATGAAGGAATCCGCTCAATTTTTCCCGCAAACAGCCGTTAACACTGTTCAGGAAAACCGATTTTTCAGTCCCCTCCACCATCCACCATAAAAAATCCAAGATGCGTAATGAAAATTTCATAGTTCGAGAACCTTTGCTTGATCCGAAACAGGGCGTGGTCGGCTACGACCTCACTTGGCAGGAAACCGGCGGCGCCGATGGGCAAGCGGATGAAGAGGATTTGCATGCCTTGCTGGATTTCGTGGCTGACCAGCTGAGCGACGAGAACAGCGGCTGGCTGCTAGGCGACAAGCTGCTGTTCCTGGAAACATCCCCGGCCCTGCTGAACAGCGCGGCGATCCAAAGGATGCCGGCAGCCAGCACGGTGCTGACCCTCAAGCACGACCACCTGGCCGACCCAGCCGCATTGGCTGCGGTAAAAGACCTGCGCTCCGCGGGTTACGGCATTTCCCTGCGCGGCGCCGAACTCGGCAGCGATGCGCTGCCTGCCGACATCTCGCATCTTGAAGTGCGGTTCTCCGCCGGCGATTTTGCGGCGCAGGCGCGCCGCTACGCCGCGCTGAAAAAATCGTCGCTGCGCATGGTCGGCCGGCCGGTCAGCAACTGGCAAGACTACGACGCCTGCGCCATGCTGGGGCTGGACGCCTTCGTCGGCAAGCTGCACCTGACGCCGCGCCCGGGCAAGCGCGCCACCGGCCTGAACCCGGCGCAGCAGATCATCGTGCAGATCATGAACCTGGTCGCCAAGAATGAGAACCTGCAAAAGATCGAAGAAATCTTCAAGCGCGATCCCGGCTTGTCCTATGAACTGCTGCGTTTCATCAATTCCGCCGCATTCGGTTTGAAGACGGAAGTGCAGTCATTGCGCGCCGCCCTCGCCCTGCTCGGCTACGAGGCGCTGTTCCAGTGGCTGTCCTTGCTGCTGGCCACCGCCAGCAGCAGCGGTTATTCGCCGGTGCTGATGGAAACCGCAATCATCCGCGGCCGTTTCTCGGAGCTGCTGGGACAAAAATACCTGCCCAAGGGCGAATCGGAAAACCTGTTCGTGGCGGGGATTTTTTCGCTGCTGGACCGGCTGCTGGGCGTCAGCATGGAGGAAGTGCTGGCCAGCATCAAGCTGTCCGACCAGGTGGCCGCGGCCTTGCTGAGCCGTTCCGGACCATACGGTCCTTACGTGGCGCTGGCCGAGGCTTGCGAACTGAATTCGCCGCTGGTCGGGCCGCTGGCAAGTTCGCTCAAGATCAGCCCGATGGAAGCCAACCTGGCGCACCTGTCGGCGCTGGCATGGGCGCAGAAACTGGGCGTGCCGGCCGCTTCTTAGCGCCGCCGGTTTCCTGGCGGGCTACAGCGCCGCGGCGGCTGCCGGCGGATGATTCCCGGGCAGCTGCCGCTGCCAGTTGCGCAAGCCGATCACCGCCAGCACGATGAAACCCGCATACAAACCCGCGGTCAGGTCCAGGTCTTTATAGACATAGACGCCGACGTAGATAATGTCGACCGCGATCCACAGCCACCAGTTGGCGACGTATTTGCGCGCCATCCAGAACTGGGCCACCAGGCTGAAGCTGGTCAGGGCCGAATCCAGCCACGGGATGTGGGCGTCGGTGAAGCTGGCCATGACATAACCCAGCGCCACGCTGCCCACCGCGCCTGCCAGCAGGCCGGCCAGCAAGCCTTGTTTCGGCAAGCGCTGCGGCTGGATATGCTGGCTATCCTGCCCTGGCGCTCCCCGCTTCCACTGCCACCAGCCGTACAGCTGCATGACGGCGAAGATCAGCTGCAGCAGCAGGTCCGAGTACAGCTTCGCCACCAGGAAGATGCGCGCATACAGCAGCACCGACACCAGGCCTATCGGCCAGCACCACAAATGGCGGCGCGCGGTCAGCCAGACCGCCAGCGCGCTCAATATGACTGCAATGATTTCCAGACCTGACATCAAGGCTCCTGTTGATCGGTTTTGCGCGCGCAGCGGCGCTGCAGGTGATCCAGCAAATACTGGCCGGCGTCGCTGTTGAACCACTCGGCATGGCCGAGGAAATACGTGTCGTAAGCCAGCGCCGCATTTTCAGCGGAGTGCTGCACGCCGTGGAAATACGCCAGCTCGGAAAGCGCAAATTCGGCATGCACCAGCGGAAGCAGCGCCGGCAAGGCAGCCGCTTCCAGCAGCGACATTGGCCGCACCGCTTCATAAGCGTCGAGCATGGCGTCCAGCTGGCCGACATGCACCAGCGGCCGCTGCGCGGGCGACGGCGTCGACGGCAAAGCCAGCCATTCGATCATGTTGCGCTCGATGGCGATGGCAAGATCATAAACTGCGCAGGTGCGGTCGGCCAGGCCGAAATCGACTATCGTCGTTACCGCAGCCGGTCCGTGCGCCTGCCATAGCAGGTTGGAGGCATGCCAGTCGTTATGCGTCCACAACGGCGCCAGGCCGTGCAGCATCGGACTCAGGCGGGCGTGGAACGGCAGCAGCGCCCCGGTTACTTCCTGCCGCCAGTCGCGGTGCGCCAGGTAGTCGGCCAGCGCCGGGCGTTCCTGTATGTAGCGCTGGATCCGCTCCAACACCTGTTGCGGATTGTCGGTATTGAACAAGGTGAAGCCGGAGGCCAGCAATCTGGTGCTGCGCGCGGGCGCATCGTAACCGCGGGCGGCAAGATGCAGCTTGGCAAGCGCGCTGCCTGCCGCCGCCGCGTCCTCTGTGTTGGCAAACGGGGTCCACGAGGTGGCGTCGCGATAGCGGTCGATGCCTTGGCCGAGGCGCTGCACCTCGTAGGTCCAGTCGCCGTCGGCGTGGGCGGTGCTGCCGTCGCTAGCCTGCAATACTTCGCTGACGGTCAGGCCGCGCTGCCGCAGGTGCGCCATGAAGCGGTGCTCGTCCATCAATTCGTCGGCGCTGCGGATCGCCCGCAGCAAACGCTTGACGAACAGCGGGCCCGATTCGGTAGCAGCCACGCAGGCGCTGGAAAACGGCCGCGGGCTGTGCCACTCCAGGCGCGTGACGGCGCCGGCTTGCGGATAGTGGTGCAACAGCCGCGCCACCTCGTCCAGGGTCAGCGCCGGCCAGCTTGACGCCACCGCGTCAAAGCCCATGCCGTGGCTCAAGAGCGTCCCCTGTCCATCCACGCCATCTTGTCTCGCGTCGCTCATGCAGCGTTTCCCGGTCCGGATCAGAAGTCGTACTGGAGCGACAGGCGGGCCGTGCGCGGCGCACCCAGGTGCAGGTAACCGTCACCGATGTATTCGCCGACATCTTTCCAGTAACGCTTGTCGAACAGGTTGTCGACGCTCAGGCGCAGCACGGTGGAGTGGCCCCACCAACTGGTCTTGTAGCGCAAGCCGGCGTTGAACAGATGATAGGCCGGCACGTCGACGTTGCCTTCCCGCGTCGCCGCCTTGCTGCCGCTGTACTGCCAGCCGCCCAGCAGGCTCAGGCCGGTCACTTCAGGCACCGCATACGCAGCATACAAGGCGGCGCGCAAGCGCGGCACATTGATCGCCTGGTGGCCGTCGTAGGCCGGCGTGCCGGTGTCTTCGGCGCGCGCCTGGATCAAGGCCAGGCTGGCCGTCAGCCGCAATTGCTTGCTGACCTGGCCGGCCGCGCTCAATTCGATCCCGCGGTGGGTTTCGGTCCCCTGCTGGACGTAGCTGAAACCGCCTGCGTCCGGCATCGGATATTCGTAGGGCTTGCGCATCTGGAACACTGCCGCGCTCAGGCTGAGCTGGTCCTGCCAGTCGTATTTGACGCCTGCTTCGATCTGGCGCGATACCGTCGGCGGCAGGAAGGCAAAAGCGTTCTCGGTCCACCACGGCGCCTGGCCGCCCATCGTCAAACCTTTGCTGTAGCTGGTGTACAGCGACAGGTCGGCTTGCGGCTTGTAGACCAGGGCAACCTGCGGCAACAGCAATGTCTTGTCGGTGGTGCGCGTCGCCGCGCCGGTGATGTCCAGCGCCCGTTCATTGACCCACACCTGACGCGCGCCGGCGATCAGCTGCCATTGCGGATTGAAGCTGAGGCGGTCGACTGCAAACAGCGCTTTCTGCCGGCTGTCCAGGCGCAGGTAGGAAGCGTCCGGCGTCGATGACGACGGCGCGTAGACGATCGAATTCGGATTGTAGATGTTGTCGCTGCCGACATATTCGTTGACGCCGTCGCTTTGCGACACGGTGCGGCGGAAAGTGCTGGCGCCCAGGGTCAGGTCGTGGCGCAGCTTGCCGGTATCGAGATGGCCCTGCAGCACGGCTTGCAGCTGGTCGTTGCGCCGCGTGTCGTCGGGGAAACGATAGTCGTAGATATCGAAATCGCCGCCGGCGCTGAAGTAGCGGGCCGGTGTTCCGCCCTCGCCGCAAGTGCTGCCGTAACCGCAGCCATAGGGAAACGCCGAATTATCGTCGATCACTACCCGGCTGCGGCTGGCCGCCACATAAGCATGCCAGTCCGGCGCCAGGTCGAGATCCAGGCGCAGGTTCAGGTTCAGCGAGTTGATCGTCACCGGCTTGGCCCACGGCTGCGCGCCCAGCAGCTTGCTTGGCGCAGCATCGGCTGGAATGACAGTGCCGCCCAGCAGCTGGTAGCCGGGCGCAGAGCGTTGTTCGCGGTGCTGGTATTCGGCGTCGAATTGCAGCCGAGCCTGCGGCGTGATCGTCCAGTCGGCCGCCAGCGAGGCAAAATTGCGCTGGCCGTCGGCGTCGTTCACATACGAATGCAAGGTTTCGTGAGCGGCGTTGATGCGGATCCCGAACTGCTTTTGCTGGCCGAACAGGGTGCCGATATCGGCGGCCAGGTAACGCGAACCGCGCGAATCGGTTTCCAGCGTCACCGAGCGCACGTCGGCCGGCCGCTTGGTCACATAGTTGACCAGGCCGCCGGGCGCCGCCATGCCGCTTTGCAGGCCGGCCAGGCCTTTCAGGATTTCGACGCTCTCTTTGTTTTCCAGCGCCACGTTCTGTTCGCCGGCGATGCTCATGCCGTTGATCTGGTAGCTGGAAGCCAGGTCCAGCGCAAAACCGCGGATGGTGAAGTTTTCGTAGTAGCCGACCGGCGTGTAATTGTCGCCGACCGCGGCATCGTTGCGCACCACTTCGCTCAGCAGGCGCGATTGCTGGTCGTCCAGCTGGCCGCGCGTGACGACCGAAATCGACGCGGGGGTGTCGAGCAGCGAGGCCTGGCCGAAGGTTGCAACCGATGCCGAACCCTTGCGGTAACTGTCGGCGCCGGTGCCGGCGCCAGTCACGGTAATGGTCGGCAAGACCGGATCGCCGTCCGCCTTGGCCGATGCGCTTGGCGCCGTTTCCTTCTGGTTGGGAACGCCTTGTCCATGCGCCATCTGGGCGCTCGCCGCGGCAATCAGGGTGATCAGGAATTTTCTTTTGGCCGGGAGCGGCAAGCCGCCGCCAAACACCGGGTAAAACTCTTTTATATTTATCATTACTTTATTGCCAGTCCAAAACCGAAGTCCGCGCTGCCTGTCCTTATACCCGGCGGGTGCCGGTGTCGACAGCCTTGGTCTGGCCCGATTCCAGCGTAAACCCGGCGCCGGAATCCGTGCCCAGCACCTTCACCAGGTAAGGCATCAGCTCTTTAAGCATCGGCTCCAGCGTCCACGGCGGGTTGATCACGAACATGCCGCTGCTGTGCAGGCCGAAGCCGTCCGGCGACGGCGTCTTCACCGTCAGCGTGACGTTCAGCCAGCCATTCGCCTTCATGCGCTTGAGCTTGTCCGGCATCTGGCGCGATTCCATGCGGTTGAGCAGCGGATACCAGACGGCGTAAGTGCCGGTGGAGAAACGCGTGAGCGCATCTTCTATGGTGTTCTTGACGTGGCGGTAATCCTCTTTCACCTCATACGGCGGATCGATCAGCACCAGGCCGCGGCGCGACGGCGGCGGCAGCAAGGCCTTCAGGCCGAGGAAACCGTCGCCGAGCTGGATCATGACGCGCTTGCCGCGGCCGTTGCCGCGCGGGTTCCGCTCCGCTTCCAGGCGGCGGAAATTATCCGTCAGGATCTTGCCGTCGCTCGGATGCAGCTCAAACAGGCGCAGGCGATCCTGCTCGCGCATGACGGCATCGGCGCAATACGGTGAACCGGGGTAATAACGCAGCTTGCCGTCCGGATTGAGCTGCCTGACGACATCTACATACTCAGCCACCGCCGGCGGCAGATCCTTGCGGTCCCAGAGGCGGCTGATGCCAGTTTCGAACTCGGCGTTTTTCGACGCATAACCGCCATCCAGCGCATACACGCCGGCGCCGGCATGGGTGTCGATGACCATGTAGGAGGTGTCTTTCTGGCCCAGGTAACGCAACAGCTGGATGGTGACCAAGTGCTTCAGCACGTCGGCATGATTGCCCGCATGGAAGGCATGGCGGTAACTCAACATAGGAAACTCTATCGTGGTGAAGTGTGTTGCCACACTCTACATCAAAGCGCCGGTCGGCTGCCGTGTAAAGGTATGGCGTAGATGGCTCGGGGGCCGCGCAGTACATGGCGCCCGTGCGCAAGCGACCCGCATTTTAACCTAGATTCGGCAGTTGACCGCTCACTTGGTCCTGGGAAGCCCGATATCCATCTGCCGCCGCTCTTTCGATAAATCCCGCCATTTAATTGAGAGCGCTACAGGAGCGATTGCACACTTTTGCGGCCCTCTGGCGTCGTTGCTCCTCCTAGTGGAATTACAGTCCACGTCGTCGTCGCGCCTAGCCAGAGGACCGCAAAAATGCACACTCGCTCCCGTTCAACTACCGAATCTAGGTTAACCATCGCGGCATTCGACAAGAAAAAGCTATTCGACGGCGGATTGCATTTTCAACATCTCTTCCGCCACCTTGACGCAGGCCTCGATATGGCGGTTACCTATGGCGCGGAAGGCTGAGAAGCCGATTGCCGCCGACACCATCTGGCCGGCGATCGGCACCAGCCGGGTAGCATTCTTGGAGAGCACCTTGACGCCGCTGCGTGTCAGTATCTTGAGCAGCAGCTCGCGTGTCACCGCCCGCCCTACCAGCGTGCTGCCGAGGCCGACGATGGTGCTGTAGGTAGCCACCTTGAGTTTTGGCTGGAGTTTATCGATCTGCTGCGGCGTCAAACCGAACTCGGCGTTGATGTCTTCGATCAGGCGCGACAGCAAATGGATGTCGACCGCGATATCGACGCCCATGATCGGCAGCGCCGAAGCGCCGGCCGACAGCAAGGCCCGCTTCGCCACCATCTGCCGGCAGCGGTGGCGCACCGCGTGCAGCGCACGCTCGGTAGCGGGGATCAGGACCAGGTCAGCCTGCCGGGACGGCGTCTTGCGCCCAGGCAGGCGGCCGCGCAAGGCGTCCAGCATCAGTTAGCTGCCTTGCCTTTGACAAAGCCGTAAATCAGCAACAGGATAAAAGCGCCGACGATCGAGCCGATAAAGCCTGCGCCCTGGCCGGCGTGGTACCAACCGAGAGCCTGGCCGACATAACCAGCCAAAAACGAACCGGCAATACCCAGCAAGGTGGTTACGATAAAACCCATGTTTTCCTTCCCGGGATGAAGGAGTTTAGCAATCACGCCGACGATGAAACCTACGATGATTGTCCACAGAATTTCCATTGCTGCTCCTAAGAGTTGATATTGTTTGCGGGGCGGCTGCCTTGGGCACAGCCGGTGGCCCGCCGTCCAATATAGAGCAAACTCCGGCCGCACGCAGCGATCGCACGGTAAATTTATGTGAAATATTGTCTCGGCAACACTATTCAGGCGTGCAGTTCCTTCGACCGGTCCAGCCGGAAATAGGCGTCCAGCAAGGATGTCTTGTAGACCGCGCCCAGCAGTTCCGGATCTTCATGGCTGCGCACCACCGGCAGCCGCTCGCCCTGGTGGTCAAGGAAAGACTGCAAGGCGTCGCCCAGCGACATTTCGGGCGTCACCACATGCAGGAATTCGCGCCGCACGAAATCGGCCGCCACCTTTTCCTGCGTCTCGTTCTTCTCCAGCAGGCAGGAAGTAATGTCTTGCAAGGCGACCACGCCGCTATAACGATTGCGCTGGTCGACGATGTAGATGTATTTCACCGGATACTTCAGGAACATGCCGCTGATTTCGGCAAACGGCGCCGTCAGCGGCAGCACGGTGTCCGCCGGCCGGACCAGCTCGCTCATGTGGATGCCGCGCAAGCGCACCCGCTCCTGGGCATCGCGGTTGCGCTTGATCGTGATGTCGTACATGGAGGCGCCGTTGATGCTGCGCGCGATGAAGTAAGCCACTACGCAGGACAGCATCAGCGGCAGCACCACCTGGTAGCTCAGGGTCATCTCGAAAATCATCAGGATCGCCATCAGCGGCGCGCTGGTGGCCGCCGCCAGGAACGCGCCCATGCCCACCATGGCGTAGGCGAACGGCGCCGAGGTCAGGTCCGGCAGCACGACATGCAGCAGCTGCCCGAACAGATAGCCGATGGCGGCGCCGACGAACAAGGTCGGCGTGAAGATGCCGCCGACCGCGCCGGAACCGGTGGTGATGGCGGTGGCCAGCACCTTGAACACCAGCATCAGCAATACGCTCCACCATAGCCAGGGCGTATGCAGCAGCGAATTGACCACGCTGTAGCCGTTGCCCCAGACCTCCGGCAGCCAGATCGAAATCAGGCCCACCAGCAAGCCTCCCAGCGCCAGCCGCGGCGGCAGCGGCAAGGCGCTGCGGGTAAACAGTTTCTTGGAAAATGCCAGCAGGCGCAGGAACTGCGGCGCCGCGACCCCGGCCATAATGCCCAGCAGGACAAACCACAGGATCTCGATGCCGGCGACCGGCGGGAACGGCGGCATCTCGTAGGCCGGATGGTAGCCGGGCAATTCGCGCATGGTGATGTTGGCGACCACCGAGGCCACCACTACCGGCCCGAAGCTTTCCATGACGATCGCGCCCAGCACGATTTCGGTGACGAAAAAAGCGCCGGCGATCGGCGCGTTGTAAGCCGACGTAATCCCGGCTGCCGCGCCGCACGCCACCAGCAGGCGCAAGCGGGCTGGACTGAAATACGTGAAGCGCCCTACCAGCGACGCCGCCAGCGCCGCCAGCTGCACCATCGGCCCTTCGCGCCCGATCGAGCCGCCGGAAACCACCGTCGCCAGCGAGGAAAGGCTGCGCAACAGGCTCTGCCGCACCGGGATGTTGCCGTCGCCGATGGCCACCGCTTCCATGTAATCCGAGGTCGCGCTGGACGGCACGCGTTTCGCCAGCACCAGGATCGCCCCGGCCAGCAAGCCGCCCGCGGCCGGCAGCAACAGCCGCATCCACCATGGCAAGCTCTTGGCCATGGCGACAAAACTGCCGCTGTGGCCGCTCAGCAGCGACTGCAAACCGTAGATGCACTCGCGGAACAGCACCGTCGCCAGCGCCCCCAGGAAACCGACCACCGCTGCCCACAGCAGCATCGAATGGCTTTCGGAAAACTGGAACAGGCGCTGCAGGCGGATCCGGTATCTGAGGAGCGTGCTGCGCGCGGTACTGCGTGATGGCATGGTGGCTGGTCGCAAGGAGATGTGGTTGGAATGCCGCGGCGTCAATTGGCTGCGGGGCTGCCGGGCGCAGCCATCAGCGCGTCGAAGTACGCCATATCCGCGGCTACCGCCGCTTCCGCCTTGCTTTGCATGGCCTGGTAACGGGCGATGACTTCATGCCCGCTGGCCGTTACCTGGGCGCCGCCGCCTTTGGCGCCGCCGGTCGCGGTGGCCACTAGCGGCAGCTTGAAGCATTGGTTCATCGCTTCGACCAGCAGCCAGGCGCGGCGGTATGACATGCCTAGCGAACGCGCCGCCGCAGAAATCGAACCGCTCTGGTGGATGGCCAGCAGCAGCGCTGCCTTGCCGGGACCGAAGGCGATTGCATCGCCCTGCAACACTCTGAGCCGAATCGATTTGGAATTTGCCATATGCGGGATTGTAGCAAGGAGGTCGGCGGCGAATCAGATATTTTGTTGACAGACTCGCCATGCCGGCAAGATTTCACGCAGGCTCGGTGTTTTCAAGTTGACCTACGCTATATCCTGCCATATATTTCGATGTTGCCGATCTTGCCATCCACTGCTCAGGAGATATTCCATGTTGTGCCGCCTTAAACGCTTCGTTCTTGCCAGCGCCCTCCCCTTGTTGCTGTTGACGCCAGCCGCCCATGCAGCCGACCTGGTGGTCTCGGCTGCAGCCAGCCTGACCAACGCTTTCAAGGATCTCAGCCAATCGTTCGAAGCGCAGAATCCAGACACCAAGGTGATCCTCAACTTTGCCGCCTCTGATGTCTTGCTGCAGCAGATCGTCAAAGGCGCGCCGGCCGATGTATTCGCTTCGGCGGACCAGGAAGCGATGAACAAGGCCGAAGCCGAAAAGGCAGTGGTGGCCGCCAGCCGCAAGAATTTCGCCAATAACCAGATCGTGCTGATCGTGCCGGCCGACAGCCAGCTGCGCATCCAGCAATTGCAGGACTTGGCGCAGCCGGCGGTCAAGCGCGTAGCCTACGGCAATCCGGCTTCAGTGCCGGTCGGCCGCTACACCAAGGCCGCGCTGGAGCATGCCAGCCTGTGGGACGCCGTCGCCGCCAAGGGCGTGCCGGCGCAAAACGTGCGCCAGAGCCTGGACTATGTGGCGCGCGGCGAAGTCGACGCCGGTTTTGTTTTTTCCACCGACGCCGCGATCATGCCGGACAAGGTCAAGGTCGCATTGCACGTGCCTTCGCAAACCGCGGTCAGCTATCCGATCGCCGTCACCAGCAATACCAAACAGGCTGACATGGCGGCCAAGTTCGTCGCCTACGTGCTGTCGCCGGCCGGCCAGGCCACGCTGGCGCGCTACGGTTTCTTGAAACCCTGATGGCAGAGTGTTATCGTCGAGTACTTCGGCACTGGACCGAGCGCATCACATCAAGGGCAAGTAGTGAATAGAAAGCAGAAGCCATGAACAACGGGGCCTGGGTCGCCCTCCTGTTGTCGCTGAAAGTTGCAGGCTGGGCTACCTTGCTCAACATGCTGCTTGGTGTCGCTGCCGCCTATGGCTTGTCGCGCTGGCGTTCGCCGGCGCGCGACCTGGTCGACGCCGTGCTGACCTTGCCGCTGGTATTGCCGCCGACCGTGCTCGGCTATTATCTGCTGGTGCTGCTGGGGCGCCGCGGCGTGTTCGGCGCCTGGCTGGAAAAATGGGGCATCGAGCTGGTCTTCACCTGGCAAGGCGCGGTGATCGCCGCCACCATCGTCGCCTTTCCGCTGGTGCTCAAGTCAGCCCGCGCCGCTTTCGACAATGTCGACGTGCAGCTTGAAAACGCTGCTCGCGTGCTGGGTGTATCCGAGGCCGGCGTGTTCTTCCGCGTCACCTTGCCGCTCGCCTCCAAGGGCATTGCCGCCGGCGTATTGCTGGCATTTGCACGCGCGCTCGGGGAGTTCGGCGCCACCCTGATGATCGCCGGCAACCTGCCGGGCCGCACCCAGACTTTGTCGGTCGCCATCTATGAAGCGGTGCAGGCCGGCGACGACCAGACCGCCAACCTGCTGGTGCTGATCACGTCGGCCACCTGCATCGTGGTACTGCTGATCGCCGGCCGCCTGCTACCGAAAAGCCAGAGGCGCCGGCAATCATGAGCATAGAGATCAGCATACGCAAACACTTGCAAGCCGACGATCGCGGCTTCAACCTGGACATCGCCTTGCGCACCGAAAGCGACCGCGTGGTGCTGTACGGCCCGTCGGGCGCCGGCAAGAGCCTGACCTTGCAGGCGATCGCCGGTTTGCTGACGCCCGACCAGGGACATATCCGCCTCAAGCAAAACACCCTGTTCGACAGCGCCAGCGGCGTTTGCCTGCCGCCGCAGCAGCGCAAGGTCGCCTACCTGTTCCAGGACTACGCGCTGTTTCCGCATCTCACCGTGGCCCAGAACGTGGCTTTCGGCTTGCGCCAAGGCTGCTTCAACCTGCGCCGCCCGCACGATCATCCGATAGTCAGGAAGTGGCTGGCCTCGTTCGAACTGAGCGCAGCCGCCAACAGTTATCCGCACCAGCTGTCCGGCGGCCAGCGGCAACGCGTGGCGCTGGCCCGGGCGCTGGCGCTGGAACCGGACATCCTGCTTCTGGACGAACCTTTTTCCGCGCTCGACCTGAGCCTGCGCGACAGGATGCGGCGCGAACTGTCCGAGCTGCAAAAACAGCTGGACGTGCCGATGATGGTGATCACCCACGATCCCGCCGACCTGGCTTTGCTGGGCGACGAGATATTCGAAATCCGCGACGGCATGATCGCGCCGCCTGCCCGGATATAAAAAAAGCGCAGCCGAAGCTGCGCTTTTTGTCGCCGGATTTCCTTGCTTAGAAAATGTGACGGATGCCGATGGCGACGCCGGTCACGCTATCCTTGCCGACCAGCTCCGACAAGGCTGCGTTCTTGGCCTTGTTGTAGTCCACGGTGCCGTAGACCTGGGTCCGCTTCGACAGGGCATATTCAGCCACGCCGACCAGCGCGTAGCGGGTGCCGTCGCCCAAGTTGCCCAGGGTTGCGACAGTGACGTTCTTGCTCTTGTCATAGTAGCCGGCTGCAGTCAGCGACCAGGCTGGAGTTGCCTGGTAAGTCGCGCCCAGGAAATAAGCATCGTCCTTGCGCTCGACGCCGCCGATGCCGCCATTGATCGAAGCCACGCTGTTGGTGACGCCGAAATATGCCGGAGTCGTGCCGGTGCTGTCCTTGATGCGGTAGTAGCCGCCGAACAGCTTGGCCGCGCCCAGGGTGTAGGACAGGCTCAGGTTATAGGCGGTGTCTTTCCAGTCCGTATTGGTCGGGCTGACAGTTTGCTGGAAGCCGCCGCCGATCGCAAACGGACCTGCGGTGTAGGCCAGCGTAGCGCCGATCTGGCTGCCCAGCTTGACCGATCCCGCCTTCTCGCCTGCGGCATAGCTCACGCCGGCAGCGAGGCCGCCGAAGGTGCCGTAGTACTTGAGCATGTTCGAATTGCGGATCAGCGTGGCGCCGGCCGGCATCCATGCATTCTGGTCGTAATTGCCGACGGTCAGCGGATCGAAATGGTCCGCCATCAGGTCAAACAGCGGAGTCTGCTGGCGGCCCAGGGTGACCGTGCCGAACGAACCGCTCAGGCCGACGTAGGATTGGCGGCTGAACAAAGTGCCGGCGCTGGACAAGCTGCCGGTATCGGAATTGAAGCCGTTTTCCAGGCGGAAAACGGCTTTCAGGCCGCCGCCCAGGTCTTCAGTGCCCTTGAAGCCGATGCGGCTGTTCGAGATCGCGCCGTTCGTGATGACAAAGTTCTTTTGCCCGGCCGCGTTATCGCTGCTGAGATAACGGATGCTGGTGTCGACAATGCCGTAGATCGTGACATTGGTCTGGGCCATTGCGCTCCCGCTGGCCAAACCCGCCGCTACCAGCATCAAGGATAATTTTTTCATGCGTCTCTCCGTAGATTAAACATTTTTTAGATTTTTTTCGACAGCCTGGCGACGCCTGTTCCCGCGCCGCCCCGCCATCGCTTTACCGCCGCTGCTACATCACGCTGCCATTCCAGCGTTGCCGGGGATAAAGCTGAACGGACATCATATCAGCACAACTTTCCCCCAAAACAAGTTGTTGTTAAAACCCAACTAAGTTTATTCTGATTTCAGTACGCCACGGCGTATCTGGTCGCGTTCGATGGACTCGAACAGCGCCTTGAAATTGCCTTCGCCGAAGCCTTCGTCGCCCTTGCGCTGGATAAATTCGAAAAATACCGGCCCCAGCGTGGTCGCCGAGAAGATTTGCAGCAGCAGGCGCTGGCCGTCCTGGTTCGAGACGCCGTCCAGCAGGATGCCGCGCGTCTGCAGCTCGGCGGTCGGCTCGCCATGGCCGGGCAAACGCCCTTCCAGCATTTCGTAATAGGTAGCCGGCGGCGCGGTCATGAACGGCGTGCCCATTTTCTTCAGGGCGTCCCAGGTTTGCACCAGGTTGTCGGTTTGCAAAGCAATATGCTGGATCCCTTCGCCGTTGAACTGCATCAGGAACTCTTCGATCTGGCCCGAACCCTTGGACGACTCTTCATTCAAGGGAATGCGGATCTTGCCGTCCGGCGCACTCATCGCCTTCGAGGTCAGGCCGGTATATTCGCCCTTGATGTCGAAATAGCGGACTTCGCGAAAATTGAACAGCCGCTCATAGAAGGCGGCCCAGTGCGCCATGCGGCCGCGGTACACATTGTGGGTCAGGTGGTCGATGGTTTTCAGGCCGGCGCCGACAGGATTGCGGTCGACGCCTTCGATGAATTCGAAATCGATGTCATAGATCGACTTGCCGGGAGTGAAACGATCGATCAGATACAGCGGCGCGCCGCCGATGCCCTTGATCGCCGGCAAACGCAGCTCCATCACGCCGGTGTTGATTTCCATCGGTTCGGCGCCGCGTTCCAGCGCGCGCTGGTAGGCCAGGTGCGCGTCGTTGACGCGGAACGCCATGCCGCAGGCGGACGGGCCATGCTCTTTGGCGAAATAATAAGCGGGGCTCTTCGGTTCGTAATTGATGATGAAATTGATATCGCCCTGGCGATACAGCGTCACGTCCTTGGAACGGTGGCGCGCTACCTTGGAGAAGCCCATGGCTTCGAACGCCGGCTCCAGCACGTTCGGCGTAGGCGAAGCGAACTCGACAAATTCAAAGCCGCACAGGCCCATGGGGTTTTCAAACAGATCGGACATGATGTACTCCTGCAAATAAAGTCTGGTGGACTGGGTCAAACGGATCAGTTGCGGGTAGCAGCCGGCTCCGAGGTTTCTGGCGTAATCAGTTGCTGCAAGGCGATCTCAAAAGCGACCTTGGCGATGCCGGTGCGGCTGGCCGAACGCGCATGGCATTTCTCCAGCGCCGCGGCCACGGTGGCCGACACATCGCCGAAGATCGCTTCGTCCGAAATCTCGACCTCGCTTTGCATCAGGAACGCAAAAGCGCGCGCCATGCCGCAGTTGGCGACGAAATCCGGGATCACGGCAACCCTGGCGTCGGCATTCTCATAGATCGGGCCGTAGAAAATATCGCTGTCGGCAAACGGCACGTTGGCGCCGCTGGCGACCACTTCAAGGCCGTGGGCGACCATCTGCTCCACCTGCTCCTGCCTGACCAGGCGTGAGCCGGCGCAAGGCAGGAAGATGTCCGCGCCGACGCTCCAGATCGCTGCATTGCACGCCTCGAACGGCAGCATGCCGTCGGCGACCAGCTGGTTGCCCTGCTTGGACAGGAACAAGGCGTGCACTTCTTCATGGCTGTAGCCGTCGGCTTTCACCAGGCCGCCATTGCGGTCGATGATGCCGACCACGCGCGCGCCGGCCTTGGACAGGTAATACGCCGCGGTCGAGCCGACATTGCCCCAGCCCTGCACGATCACGCGCTTGCCCGCCACGCTGCCGCCGTACAGGCGGTAGTAATGCAGTACGGATTCCGCCACGCCCCAGCCGGTGATCAGGTCCGCCACCAGGTACTTGCGGCTGGCGGCCGGCGTATAGCGCGCATCCTCCACTACCTTGGCCACGCCCATGCGCAACTGCCCCACCTTCTGGATGCGGGCGCTGTCGCTCGGCTGGAAATGGCCGTTGACGATGCCTTCCTGCGGATGCCACAGCCCGTAGCTCTCGGTCATCGGAATCACTTCATGGACTTCGTCGACATTAAGATCGCCGCCGGTGCCGTAATAGGTTTTCAGCAAAGGCGTGACCGCCTTGTACCAGCGCCGCAGCACGCCATCCTTGCGCGGATCGGCCGGATCGAAATCGATGCCCGACTTGGCGCCGCCTATGGCCGGGCCGGAGACGGTGAACTTGACTTCCATGGTCTTGGCCAGCGACTCCACCTCGCGCCGGTCCAGGCCGCTGCGCATGCGGGTGCCGCCGCCGGCCGCGCCGCCGCGCAGCGAGTTGATGACGATCCAGCCGCGCGCCGGGGTCTCCGCGTCATGCCATTCAAAGACGATTTCCGGCGCCCTGCTTTCAAACGCATTCAATAAAGCCTTCATGTTCCTCCTCTGGGTTTGCGACGCCGCTGTCGGCTCAGCCTAGCAACAGCTTGTCGTCATCGATTTTTTCGCCGCGCGTGGTTTCGAACATGCGCAGCAGGTCAGGCACATCCATGCCTTTGCGCTGCTCGTCGTGCACGTCCAGGATCACCTTGCCTTCGTGCAGCATCACGGTGCGGGTGCCGTAGTCGAGCGCCTGGCGCATGCTGTGCGTCACCATCATCGCCGTCAGTTTTCCCGATTCGACGATCTTCGCCGTCAGGCTCAGGATGAAGGCCGCGGTTTTCGGATCGAGCGCGGCGGTGTGTTCGTCCAGCAGCAAGATGCGCGAAGGCTGCAGCGAAGCCATCAGCAGGCTGACTGCCTGGCGCTGGCCGCCGGACAGCAGCCCCATGCGGTCGGATAGGCGGTTTTCCAGGCCCAGGCCAAGGATGCTGAGCTTTTCGCGGAACAGTTCGCGCATCGAGCGGTTCAAGGAAAAACGCAGGCCGCGCGGGCTGCCGCGTTTCCACGCCAGCGCCATGTTTTCTTCAATCGTCAGGCTCTCGCAGGTGCCCGCCATCGGATCCTGGAAGACCCGCGCCACCAGGTCGGCGCGCTGCCAGCTGGAGCGGCGGGTAGCGTCGGTGCCGTCGATCGTGATGCTGCCGCTGTCGACCATCAGGTCGCCGCTGACGGCATTGAGCATGGTCGACTTGCCGGCGCCGTTGGAGCCGATCACCGTCACGAACTGCCCTGACGGAATCTCCAGCGAGAGGCCGCGCAGCACCTTGTTTTCGATCGGCGTGCCGGGATTGAAAGTGATTTCCAGGTTATTCAGTTGCAGCATCAGTTTTCCCCTTCCTGGGTTGCCGGCAAAGTATTGCCGCCTGAAGGTTTGAGTTTTCCATTGCCGCGCATGCGGCCGAAGCTGCGCTTGAAGTTGGGTATCAGCAGCGCGAGGCCGACCAGCAAGGCCGTTACGAGGTTCAGGTCCTGCGCCTTGAGGCCGATGAAATCCATGTCCAGCGCCAGCGCGATGAAAAAGCGATACAGCACGGCGCCGAAGATGCAGGCCGCGGTGGTGATCACCAGGCTGCGCGCCGGCACTACGGTTTCGCCGATGATCACGGCGGCCAGCCCGATCACGATGGTGCCTATGCCCATCGAAATGTCGGCGCCGCCCTGGGTCTGCACGAACAGTGCGCCGGCCAAGGCCACCAGTGCGTTCGAAATCGCCAGGCCCCATACGGTCTGGCGGTTGGTGGAGATGCCCTGGGCGCGCGCCATGCGGGCGTTGCCGCCGGTGGCGCGCATTGCCAGTCCGGTCTCGGAGGCAAAAAACGCGTCCAGCAAGAGCTTGGCGACCAGCACGATCGCCAGCATCACCAATGGCTGCACCCAGTAGTCCGGCAGGTCGCCGATGCTGGTCATGCTGAACACCGTCGGCTCGCTGATCAGCGCTACGTTGGGTTTGCCCATGATGCGCAGGTTGACCGAATACAGCGCAATCATCACCAGGATGCTGGCCAGCAATTGCATGATCTTCAGGTATACATTCAGGCAGGCTGTCACGCAGCCCGCCAGTCCGCCGGCCAGCAGCGCGATGAAGGTGGCCAGGAAAGGATTCCAGCCGGAGACAATCAGGGTTGCGGCAACGGCGCCGCCGAGGGGAAAACTGCCGTCGACCGTCAGGTCGGGAAAATTGACTACACGGAAAGACAAGAACACGCCAAGCGCGACCAGGCCGAAAATCAGGCCGATCTCAATGGCGCCGAGCGAAGCGATGAGCGACATAAACTTCCTTCAATAAGCTACGGAACCGCGCGCCGGCCAGGCGGCGGGCGGTTCACCAACAAGACAATCACCAGCAATGCGACAGGCGGACGGCCGTCGAGGCCATCCGCGCGCATCTTATTGTTCAACCACCTTGGCCGACTTGACCAGGTCAGCCGGCAAGGTCAGCCCTTGTTTCAGCGCAGCTTTAGGATTGACGTAGAGTTCGAATGTCGTGCTGGTTTGCGAAGCGATCTTGCCGGCAGCTTCGCCCTTCAGGATGCGCACCACGATCTTGCCGGTCTGGCGGCCGAGGTCGTAGTAGTTGAGGCCGATGGCAGCGGCGGCGCCGCGTTTCACGGCGCCGGTGTCGGCGGCAACCACAGGCAGCTTGGCCTGTTCGGCGACCTTGACGATGCCTTCGAACGCCGACATGACGTTGTTGTCGGTAGGCGCGTAGATCACGTCGACCTTGCCTACCAGGCTTTGCGTAGCGCTAGGCACATCGATGGTGCGGGCAGCGGCGCCTTCGACCAGGGTCAGGTCGGTGCCGGCCAGCAGTTTCTTGAGCGATTCGACGATGGATACCGAATTGGCTTCGCCCGGGCTGTAGATCACGCCGATGCGCTTGGCTTTCGGCGCCACCTTGCGGATCAGTTCGATCTGCTTGTCCAGCGGCGACATGTCGGAAACGCCGGTGACGTTGGTGCCGGATGCATCCCAGCTCTTGACCAGCTTGGCCGCGACAGGATCGGTCACCGCCGCGTACACGATAGGCACGGTCTTGGTGGCGGCCACCAGCGCCTGTGCGGAAGGAGTAGCGATCGCGACCGCGACATCCGGCCGGCTGCCGGCATACTTGCGGGCGATCTGCGACGCCGTGGCGTTGTTGCCTTGCGCGCTTTGATATTCGAACTTCAGATTCTTGCCCGCTTCATAGCCGGCTTCCTTCAACTCGTCCTTGACGCCGTCGCGCACGGCGTCAAGCGCCGGATGTTCAACGATGGCCGTGACCACTACCGTTTTATCGGCGGCATACGCGGCGGAAGCGGATACGCCCGCCAGGCTCAGCAAGACCAGGGATGCAATAGCGGAACGCAAGAAAGGAAATTTCATGACTTTGTCTCCAAATGAGTCAGTTTGGTTGCCGGAAATCGGCTTCTTTATTATATTGCAACAGGGACTTGCTTCGTACTGCTCCTCTGCGGCGCCATGTGTTATTTTGAAAAAAGTATAGCTTTTAACGCTGAAAATTGGCTTGCGACTTGAGGCCGATGTTTACCCGGTTATGAAATATAATTTCGTAGAAAATACGCAAATCGAGAATAAATTGCAAAAAATAGACATCGATCAAATCGACCGCAAAATGTTGACTTTTCTGCAGCAGAACGGCCGCGTATCCAACCTGGAGCTGGCGCAGGCCGTCAACCTGTCGGCTCCGCAATGCCACCGCCGCCATCGGCGGCTGGAGGAAGCAGGGTTTATCGTACGCTATGAAACCCGCCTGAATCCAGCCAGCCTGGGCCTGAATGTGACCGCCTTTGTCCACGTCTCGATGGAAAAGGGACACATCAACGACTTGTCCGGTTTCAAGAGCGCCATCAACGAATGGCCGCAGATCCTGGAATGTTACTCGGTAACCGGCGACTTTGATTATGTGCTCAAGGTCACCGCCCGCGACCTGAAAGAACTGTCGGATTTTCTGATGGAAAAGCTGATGCGCATGCGCGGCGTCAGCGGCGTGCGTTCCAGCGTTTGCCTGGATGAAATCAAGTCGACCAACATGCTGCCCTTGCCGCCGGCATGAACAAACCGGTTCAACAATGATAAAAGGCCGCATCCTTGTGGGATGCGGCCTTCATGGCCTCTGGCGAGATAACGCCGGCGGCCTGCCGGCTAACCGGCGCTCAATAAGCTTTCAGTCCTGCAAATCAGGCCACCTTGGCTTCGAAGAATTGTTCATCTTCGGTCGAACCGTGCAAGGCGGTAGTCGACGACTGGCCTTGCTGGATCGCCTGGGTCACCGCATCGAAATAACCGGTGCCGACTTCGCGCTGGTGCTTGACCGCGGTGAAGCCCTTGTCGGCGGCAGCGAATTCTGCCTCCTGCAGTTCGACGAACGCGGACATCTGGTTGCGTGCATAACCGTGCGCCAGGTTGAACATCGAATAGTTCAGTGCGTGGAAACCGGCCAGCGTGATGAACTGGAACTTGTAGCCCATGGCGCCCAGCTCTTTCTGGAACTTGGCGATGGTGGCGTCGTCCAGGTTCTTTTTCCAGTTGAACGATGGCGAGCAGTTATACGCCAGCATCTTGCCCGGGAACTTGGCGTGCACCGCTTCCGCGAATTTCTTGGCGAAAGCCAGGTCCGGCTTGCCGGTTTCGCACCACACCAGGTCGGCGTACGGCGAATAAGCCAATGCGCGCGAGATGGCCTGGTCGATGCCTGGGCGGGTCTTGTAAAAGCCTTCTACAGTGCGTTCGCCGGTCAGGAACGGCTTGTCGTTTTCGTCGACATCCGAAGTCAGCAGGTCGGCCGCTTCCGCATCGGTACGGGCGATCACCAGGGTCGACGTGCCGGAAACGTCGGCCGCCAGGCGCGCCGCGTTCAGCTTCTCGACCGCTTCACGGCTTGGCACCAGCACCTTGCCGCCCATGTGGCCGCATTTCTTGACCGACGCCAGCTGGTCTTCGAAGTGGACGCCGGAGGCGCCGGCATCGATCATCGACTTCATCAGTTCATAGGCGTTCAGCACGCCGCCGAAACCGGCTTCCGCATCGGCCACGATAGGCGCGAAAAAGTCGATATCGTTTTTGCCTTCCGACCATTGGATCTGGTCGGCGCGCTGGAATGTATTGTTGATGCGCTTGACTACCAGCGGCACCGAATTGGCTGGATACAGCGACTGGTCAGGATACATTTCGCCGGCCAGGTTGGCGTCGCCCGCGACTTGCCAGCCCGACAGGTAGATCGCTTTCAGGCCTGCCTTGACTTGCTGCATCGCCTGGTTGCCGGTCAGTGCGCCGAGGGAATTGACGAATGGTTCTTCGTGCAGCAACTTCCACAGCTTGTCGGCGCCGCGTTTTGCCAGCGTGTGTTCGATCTGGACCGAACCGCGCAGACGCACCACGTCTTCTGCAGAGTAATTGCGGGTAACGCCCTTCCAGCGTGGATTTTCGGCCCAGTCCTTGGCCAGTGCGGCAACTTGCTGTTCACGTGTAGTCATCGTCGTTCTCCTGTTAAAAACAAAAAGTAAAATCAAATCCGATGACTAAATAGTAGGCTTATCTGTGCGAGGCAACAATGTCTTATATAAGACATATAAGTATTTTTATTTCATTTAAATTCAAATACTTATCTTTCATTTTTTGCGATGTGAAATAAAATCCCTGAAAGTGAAATATGAAAATGGTGCTTCGCATTTCACAATTCCACATTATGAAATGCATGTCATATCCTGAAATATGCGAAAAAAAGGGAGCAAACTCCCTAATGCTGTTCAGTTAGGGGGAGAACGGCGTGACGTAGCGGCAGCTTCGTCTAGGCGGCTCTGCGGACGCGGCCGTCCCAGCTCCGCGCCCCGGTCTAGGTGACCTCAGCTCCGCGCCTCCGCGGATGGCCGCCCCGTCTGGGCGACCCAGTCATTCCCGCGAACGCGGGAATCCAGGTTGCTGAGTATGGTAGTGAAAATGGATTCCCGCGTTCGCGGGAATGACGGAGCGTGGAGCTGGGGTCGCCTAGACGGGTCACCTTAACTGAACGGCATTAGGGCGAACTCCCCCTTTTCCTGTAACTACCGCGCATCTCAGAACGATTTTGTCAGCGCCAGGTAGAAAGCACGGCGCTGGCCGAACTGCGGCGCGCCGACGCCGATGCCCGAACCGTCGCGGATTTCATAGACTTTGTCGAACAGGTTGACCACGCTCAAACGTGTGGTGAACTTGCCGATCGGGCTGTCGTTGAAAGTATGGCTGGCGCCGAGGTTGACTTCGGTATAGGCCGGCAAATGCTCGGTATTGGCGAAGCCGCTGCGCAAGCCGCTGCCGAACAGCGCATCCGCCGTCAGCGTCGTGCCCTGCCACAGGTAGGAAACGCCGGTCGAGGCGGTGATGCTTTGATCGTGGTCCAGGTGCACCCAGTGGCTGGAGATGTAGTTCAGTTCGTCCTGGCCGAAGTTGTACTGGCTCGACACGATGTTCTTGCCCAATGCGGTAGCGCGCGCCAGGTTCAGATAGGCCGACAGGTTGTCCTTGTGGTAGTTCAGCGTCAGCTCCAGGCCGTACACCTTGCCCTGCGCATAGTTGAACGGCGTGTACAGCAGGGCCGAACCGAACTGCCCTTCGTCCAGCATGTTCTTGACCTTCTTGTAGTAGCCGTCAAGCCCCACTGTCAGGTGCTGGGTCAGCTGGTGGTTGACGCCGAGGTCGTAATAATCCGAGCTCTCGGCCTGCACGGAGTCGTTCTGGCTGTTGGCCGGGGCGTTGGTGGTGCCGTTGAAGCTGGCGATGGTGCTCGAGCCGATCAGTTCGCTGGCGGGCGGCGTGAAGTACCTGGCATAACCGGCATGGAAGGTGGTCTGCGGCGTCATCTGGTACACCACGCCGATGCGTGGGCTGAACTGGCTGGCGCTGACATAGGCATTCACCCAGTCGGCGCGGGCGCCGTAGTTCACGGTCACTTTATCGTTCAGCTTCCATTCATCCTGCAGATATATGCCGGTCTGGTTGGTGGTCTTCTGGCTGCTGTCGGCCAGCGAGATCGGCTGCGTCGACAGCTGCGCGCCGCTGTCATCGGCGGGGAAAGTCAGCGAGTTGTCGCTGTTCTTCAGGTTCTCGCGCGTGTAGTTGATGCCGGCGCGTATGGTATGGCTGGCGTTCAAGCGGTAACTGCCGTCAGCCTGCAGGCCGTTCGCCAGGCCGGTACGCAATACGCGCGAGGCGACGCCGGTATACAGCAGGTCGCCGGTCTGGTCCGGCTCGAACAGCACTTTCGAATAACGGCTGAAAGCGGCTACCTGGTAGTCGATGTCGGCGCCGATTTTTCCTTGCAGGGCAAGGATGCCGTAGCGGTTGGTTTCGCGCTGCCGCTCATTCAGGTTGGCGGAAGGGTAATCGGTCACGCCGTCCAGCTGGAAGCTTGGAGTCTGGCCGGCGCTGTTCGGTATCTGGAAACGGCCGTCCGAATTGCCGAGGATCAGGCTGACCCGGGTATCCGCATCGAGCAGATAAGAGAAATAACCAAAGGCTTTGTTCTGCAGAGTGCGGTCGTGCAAGGCGCTGGAAGCGCCGGTAGGATTTTCGATGCCGAGGTTGTTGGCCTCAAAGGAACCGTTGATGTAGTAGCTGAAAGTGTCGGTGCTGCCGCTGACGTCGCCGCTGACCTGGCGCGTGTTGTTGCTGCCGACCTGCACGCCGATATTGCCGCCGTTCTGCAGCTCGCCGTTCTTGGTGTGGATATCCACCACACCCGCGGTCCGGTAACCGTACTGCGCCGGCAAGGCGCCGGTGAGGACGCTGACGCTGTCGACAAAGCGGGTGTCCAGGGTCTGGCCGAAGCCGGAGATGCTTTCCGGCAGGATGATCCCGTTCAGGCGGTATTGCAGGTTGGCGTGGTCGCCGCGCACATGCAGCTGGCCGAACGAATCCTGAGCCACGCCGGGCGCGCGCAGCAGGACCTCGTTGAACGCGGTGTCTTCGCCTTGCGGCATGGCGGCGATCTCTTTGCGGCCGATGCGATAGATGCTGCTGCCGGTTTCCACCTGGATGCCGTTCCTGGCGCGGTCCAGCCGATCGGCGGTGACCACCACCGCATCGCTGGCCTGGACTGTGCCGCCCTGGCTGGCTTTCAAGGTAATGTCGGCAGTCGCGCCGTTTTCATCGGCCACCGTCACCGTGCCGTTCTCCGACTGGAAGGAAGGCTTGCCGACACTGATGGCATAACTGCCGGGTGCGATGTCGCTGAAGACAAAATGCCCCTGCTGATCGCTCCTGGTGCTGCCGACGGCCTTGCCGGCCGCATCTTTCAGAGCGACCGTGGCGTCAGGCAAAGGATGGCCCAGCGCATCGTGGATGGCGCCGCTGATTTGTTTGACGGCGGACTGCGCATAAGCCGCAGGAACGGCAAAACCGTAAGCCAGCGCAATCAGGGCGCTAAGTTGTACTCGGCGCGACAAGCGTATTTTCATTCTCAAAACTCCAATAGGGGGAATAACCCCGCGGATAATCCGACCACCATTTCCGGGGCGGCGGTAAACGCCGCGACGCGATCGGGAATGGCGCAGCCTCAGGGCTGGGTCAGAAACAAATAGGAAAAAACAAGGACAGTCAGGCGATGGAGATCGGCGGAGCTTGAGAATGCGGAGTCAGGTAGTGCTTTTGCGCCGGGATGAAGGCATACACCAGTTCGACGGCGCTGCGGTAGGCAAATACCAGGACTGGCGCCAGCACCGGCACCGGGCTGGATGGGACAGGAGAAGGGAAATCGGCAGCCAGGTCGCAGCTGACGCAATCGGATGAAATTTCAGCCAGGCTGTGATGGTGGAAAGCCATCCCGACCAGCTGCAGCACCAGGATAGCCAGCGCCAGCCATAACGCGAACTGCTGCAGGCGCAGCTTGAAGCGGCGCCTGGCATGGAAATGCGGTTCGACGATCAGGCGCATGCAGCACCTGTGCAGCCGCCGGCTGCGTCCGCTTCGAGCAAAGGCGCACCAGCCACGCGTGCAAAACACGGCGACGACATGGTGGAGCAGGTTTGCTGACGATACATGCGGTTCGGCCTGGTTATGTCTCTGGGAAAAAATCAAACAGCTGAAGCTGCGAGTGTAATCGGGAACCGGCATCGCTTGCAAGGCAATTGCAACACAGTTGCATGGGTCTAGCCACATGTTGCTTATCAGGCAAAACCAGGCGGCGGCCAGACCGCTTCCTGGTCCGATGCGCGGCTAAAATCCCGCTTACAATCGATGGCCTTGGCCTGCGCTTGCGCCGCAACGGCGGCAGGCCCAGCCCCTCATCAGCAACAGACAGGAGAACGAATGTCGAACCGAGAAGAAACCGTGGCCCAATGGCAGGCGCAGGACAAGGCCGTGCGCGCCAAACTGGCGGCGCCCGGCGTGGCCTCGCTGGAACAGCTCAAGCAATACAGCGGCGTTGAATTTTTACAAGCCATCCTCCGGGGCGAATTGCCGATCCCGCCGATTGCGCAAACGCTGGACTTCAACCTGATCGAAGCCGAATTCGGCCACGTGGTGTTCCAGGGAACGCCGGCCATGCAGCATTACAACCCGATCGGCAGCGTGCACGGCGGCTACTTTTGCACCTTGCTCGATTCAGCGCTGGGATGCGCGGTGCAGTCGGCCCTGGCCAAGGGCAGCGGCTACACCACGCTGGAACTGAAGGTCAACCTGATCCGCGCCCTGACCGACAAGACCGGGCCGGTGCGCGCCATCGGCAAGGTGATACAGGTCGGCGGCAGGGTCGGCGTGGCGGAAGCGAATATCGTCGACGCCGAAGGCAAGATCTATGCGCATGCGACCACGACCTGCCTGGTCTTTCCCCTGCCCTGAGAATGATGGCGGCGCCGGCTAATCAGCCGGCGCGCTTTCGTCGGCCCGCATTTCCGCCGCAAGCTTGGCCAGCTTGATGTATTCGATGTTCAAGGTAATCGCTTCGCTATAGCGCAGCACGAAATAATCGCCGTCGACGCCATAAAAGCGCGCCAGGTCCTGCTCCACCGTGGCGTCGTTCTCCTTGTCGGCGACCAGCGGCCGCCGCATCACCTGCTGCAGGATGAGCCGGTCCAGGACGCCGTTGACATCGAAAAAATAATCCTTCAGGAGACCGGTAAACAGCACCGCCTGGCCGGCCACGTTGACGATCGCCGATACCGCGATCAGGTCGGGCCGCCGTCCTTCTTCAAAATCGGCGCCGGTCAGCAGGTAGTACCACGGCGCCTGGTTGAAACGCAGCCAGGGCACAAACCAGCCGGCGCCGGAACGGTCCAGCCCGAAGCGGGTGATGAGCAGCCGGAACCCGTTCGGCACGATCCATGCGCCCGCATACAGGGTCAGGAAATAGGCGCTGATCCAGGAAAATTCCAGGGCGATTCCATGGATCGCCCTGGACTGGCTGGCCGGATCGGAAGACAGCAGCTCCAGCAACAGCAGCGGCTGCAAGACTCGTCCGAACAAGACGGCCGACAGCAACAACCAGAGGGAATGGAAAATGCAGTTCCACAGCACCGCCTCGGTGACGATCTGTCCAAACGGGGAATAGTCAAACGAAGCGCGCTCTGCACGCTTGAAGCGGGAACGGGCGATAAAACCGGGGAGCAACAGCAGGAAAACAATGAAGGCAGGCAGCGCTACGTTCATCGATGCGCTCAGGCGGCGCTAGGAACTACGGTGATGCGGTACTGGACGGTGCCTTCTTGCTCGGAATGCAAGCTGATGACGTTATCGGTCTCGACCGCCGCGGATAACGATGACTTGGAGTTCTTGCTGGCCAGGTAAGCGCGCAATTGCAGCGCAGCCCTCGGGTCGGCGAGAATCTTTTTGGCCAGTTCGCTTTGGAGTGCTTTCATAGTGTCTTTACTATGCCATAAAAAAACATCTCTTGCATGTTCCCTTCCTAACATCTTTACCAAACGGAAATACGGCTTACCAACAGGATTGTTATATATAAATAACGATATATAACTTTGGCGTATATAGGCTCGCTGATAAAATGGCAAGCCTGACTGAATTCATGAAGCAAACCTGTGATCCGCATCGAGCACCTGCATAAAACCTACCCGCTGGAACGCAATGCCAAAACCGCCGGCACTCCCGTCGCCGCATTGTCCGATATCAACCTGCATATCAAGAAGGGCGAAATTTTCGGCATCATCGGCCGCTCCGGCGCCGGCAAAAGCACCCTGATCCGCACCCTCAACATGCTGGAGCGCCCATCCGCCGGGCAAGTGCTGATCGAGGGCGAAGACATCACCGCGCTGGACAACAGCGGCCTGCACCGGCTGCGCCAGCGCATCGGCATGATTTTCCAGCACTTCAACCTGCTCAACGCCAAGACCGTGGCCGCCAATATCGACTGGCCGCTGAAGATCACCGGCAAATACACGCAGCAGGAACGCGCGGCCCGGGTCAGCGAACTGCTGGAGCTGGTCGGACTCAGCGAGCACCGCGACAAATATCCGGCGCAACTGTCGGGCGGCCAGAAACAGCGCGTCGGCATCGCCCGCGCGCTGGCCAATACCCCGCATCTGCTGCTGTGCGACGAAGCGACCTCGGCCCTCGATCCGGAAACCACTCAGGCGATCCTGCGCCTGCTGCTCGACATCAACCGCAAGCTGGGGCTGACCATCGTGCTGATCACGCACGAGATGCAGGTGATCCGCAACATCTGCGACCGGGTCGCGGTGATCGAGGCCGGCCGCATCGTCGAAAGCGGCGACGTGGCGGAGGTGTTCCTCCATCCGCAACACGCCGTGACGCAAAGCATGGTCGCCGAGAGCACGCCGTTTTCAGCCGAGACCGCATTGCTGCCATCGGCCGTGCCGGGCGCCAGCCAGCTGCGCGGGCAACTGGTGCGCCTGACTTATGTCGGCGACATCACCTACCAGCCGATCCTGAGCAGCATCGCCGCCGCGACGCCGGCGCTGATCACCATCCTGCAAGGCACCATCGCCCGCATCAAGGACACGCCCTACGGCCAGCTGCTGGTGGAACTGCGCGGTGAACCTGCCGATGTCGCGCAAGTCTTCACCACCCTCGATCAACACAACATTCGGCATGAGGTATTGCCATAATGGACTTCTCTCTCATCGACTGGGGCGACATCTGGCAAGCCACCTGGGAAACCCTGGCCATGACCGGCTTTTCCCTGCTGTTCACGATACTGCTCGGCCTGCCGCTCGGGATCCTGCTGTTCATCACCGGCAAACGCCAGCTGCTGGAACAGCGCGGCATCTACCGCGCGCTATCGCTGGTCGTCAACGTGCTGCGCTCGGTGCCGTTCCTGATCCTGCTGATCGTGATGATCCCGGTCACGGTGATCCTGGTCGGCACCTCGCTCGGCGTACAGGGCGCGATCCCGCCGCTGGTGCTCGGCACCGCGCCGTTCTTCGCGCGCCTGGTTGAAAACGTGCTGCGCGAAATCGACCGCGGCGTGGTGGAAGCCTGCCAGGCCATGGGCGCCAACAAGCGCCAGATCATCTTCGGCGCGCTGCTGCCGGAAGCCCTGCCCGGCCTGATCGCCGCCACCACCGTCACCGCGATCGCGCTGATGTCTTATGCCGCCATGTCCGGCGTGATCGGCGGCGGCGGCCTGGGCGACCTGGCGATCCGTTTCGGCTACCAGCGATTCCAGACCGAGGTCATGGTCACGACCGTTGCCGTGCTGGTGGTGCTGGTGCAGGCGCTGCAGTTTTCCGGCGACCGCCTGGTGCAGCATTTCACGCGTAAATGATTTTTTGCAGCTCAGTTCGCAAGTAATGAAGCAACCTTGTTTTTAAAATCCAAAATGGGAGTTTATATGTCACGCAAATTTTCACTGTCCCTGGGACTGGCCGCGGCCGTGTTCTCGACCTTCAGCCTGATCGCCGCCGCGCCGGCGCAAGCCGCCGACAAGCTGGTGATCGCCGCCACGCCGGTGCCGCACGCGGAAATCCTCGATTTCGTCAAACCGATCCTGGCCAAGGAAGGCGTCGACCTGCAGGTCAAGGTGTTCACCGACTATATCCAGCCGGCGGTGCAGACCAACGAGAAACGGGTCGACGGCAACTTTTTCCTGCACCAGCCTTACCTGAACGAATTCAAGAAGAGCCACAAGAACGATATCGAAGTAGTGGTCGCCAAGGTCCACGTCGAACCGTTCGCCGGTTATTCGACCAAATACAAGAAACTGGCCGACCTGCCGGACGGCGCCACGGTCGCCATCCCGAACGACCCGTCCAATTCCGGCCGCGCCTTGCTGCTGCTGTCGCGTCAGGGCCTGCTGAAACTGAAAGATCCGAGCAATATCTCCGCGACCCAGAAAGACATCATCGAGAATCCCAAGCACCTGAAGTTCAAGGAACTGGAAGCGGCGACCTTGCCGCGCGTGCTGAACCAGGTCGACCTGGCCTTGATCAACACCAACTATGCGATTGAAGCCAAGCTCAATCCGGTCAAGGATTCGCTGTTCATCGAAGACGCCAATTCGCCTTACGCCAACCTGCTGGTTGCGCGTCCGGACAACAAGGACAGCGCCGCCGTCAAGAAACTGGCCGTAGCCTTGAATTCGCCGGAAGTGAAGAAATTCATCGAAGAGAAATACAAAGGCGCGGTGGTTCCGGCATTCTGATCGCCCAGATCGCTGTCCGCCAGCAATAACAAAAGAAGCCCTCGCGATTTGCGAGGGCTTTTTGGTTTACACTGGCTCTTTTGCGGTTAATGAATTCCCTAACACCTTAGAGGCACATCATGGAAGAAAAAGTGGAAACCAATGCATCCCAGCGCGACGCCTTCCTCGAAGAAAAAGCGTTCAAGTCACGCACCGTGCTGCTGTTCGGCCAGATCAACGACACCGTGGCGCGCGATATCGTGCGCCAGCTGATCGCGCTCTCCGGCGAATCCAAGGCGCCGATCAATTTCCTGGTCTGCTCGCCGGGCGGCCATGTGGAATCGGGCGATGTGATCCATGACGTGATCCGCTTCATCGACGCCCCGGTCAACATGATCGGCAGCGGCTGGGTCGGCAGCGCCGCGGTCAATGTTTTCCTGTCGGTGCCGAAAGAACGCCGCTTCTGCCTGCAAAACACACGTTTCCTGATCCACCAGCCGAGCGGCGGCGTCGGCGGCCAGGCTTCCGATATCGCGATCCAGGCGCGCGAAATCATCCGCGTGCGCGAAAGGATCGGCGCCTTGATCGCCAAGGAAACCGGGCAGGACCCGAAAAAAGTCATGGTCGACATCGACCGCGATTTCTGGATGTCGGCGCCGGAAGCGATAGAGTATGGCCTGGTGTCCAAATCCATCGTCAGCGCCAAGGAAGTTTCATAAGCCAGGGTCGCAGCCGGCTGTGGCCGGCTTGAAAAAAGAGACGAAAAAAAGGGGCGAATGATATTCGCCCCTTTTTGCATCCAGCCTTATGCGGCCTTGCGTTCCTGCTCCACCGTTTCACGCAGGCGCTTGGCGGCCAGCACCATGTTCTCCAGCGCCTCGTAGGTCTCGGGCCAGCCGCGGGTTTTCAGGCCGCAATCCGGATTGACCCACAAGCGCGCATCGGGAATCACGCCGCGCGCCTTGCGCAGCAGGCGCTCCATCTCGTCGACCTGCGGCACCCGCGGCGAGTGGATATCGTAGACGCCCGGGCCGATGTCGTTAGGATAGGAGAACTGCCCGAAGCCATCCAGCAGCTCCATGTCCGAACGCGAAGTCTCGATGGTGATGACGTCAGCGTCCATCGCGGCGATCCACGGCAGGATGTCGTTGAATTCCGAATAGCACATGTGAGTGTGGATCTGGGTCTCGTCGCCGACGCCGGCGGCGCTGATCTTGAATGCGCGCACCGCCCAGTCCAGGTAATGCGGCCAGTCGCGCGGCTTCAGCGGCAAACCTTCGCGGAACGCCGGTTCGTCGATCTGGATCATGCCGATGTTGGCCTTTTCCAGGTCGCACACTTCATCGCGCAGAGCCAGGGCGATTTGCAGCGCCGTGGTTTCGCGCGGCTGGTCGTCGCGCACGAAGGACCATTGCAGCATGGTCACCGGGCCGGTCAGCATGCCCTTCATCGGCTTCGAGGTGAGGGTCTGGGCAAACTGGCTCCAGCCGACGGTCATCGCTTCCGGACGGTATACGTCGCCATAAATGATAGGCGGCTTGACGCAGCGCGAACCGTAGCTTTGCACCCAGCCGTTGGCGGTGAAGGTGTAGCCCCACAGCTGTTCGCCGAAATACTCCACCATGTCGTTGCGCTCCGGCTCGCCGTGCACCAGCACGTCGAGGCCGAGCTGTTCCTGCTTCTCCACCACGTCGCGGATTTCTTCGCGCATTTTATCGAGGTAGTCCAGGTGACCGATTTCACCGCGCTTGTAAGCGGCGCGCGCCTGGCGGATTTCGGCGGTCTGCGGGAAAGAGCCGATGGTGGTGGTCGGGAAAGCCGGCAGCTGCCATTTGGCTTGCTGCTTGGCGATGCGGGCGGCAAAACCGGCCGAGCGTTCGGCGTCGGCCGCGGTCACCGCGGCCAGGCGTTTTTGCACCAGCGGATTGTGGATGCGGCTCGAACTGCGGCGGCTGGCCTGGGCAGCGCGCGAGGCGACGAATTGCGCTTCGACTTCGGCCGCTTTGCCGTTCAGCGCCAGCTTGAGGGCGACGATTTCGGCCAGCTTTTGCGTAGCGAACGCCAGCCAGCTCTTCAGTTCATCGTCGAGCTTGGGTTCGTTGGCCAGGTCCACCGGCACGTGCAGCAGGGAACAGCTTGAGGCTACCCACAGGCGGTCGCCCAGTTGCGCTTGCAAAGGCTTGAGCCTGGACAGGACCTGGTCGAGGTCGGTGCGCCACAGGTTGCGGCCGTCGACCACGCCAAGCGAGAGCACCTTGTCTTGCGGCCAGCCGGCAGCAATCTGTTCCAGCTGGCCGGCGCCGCGCACCAGGTCCAGGTGGACGCCGGCTACCGGCAACGCGCGCAACAGTTCGGCATGTTCGCTGACTTCGCCGAAATAGGTGGTCAGCAGCAGTGCCGGAGCGGTGCCGCTCAATTGCGCGTAGACCGGGGCAAAGGCGGCGCGCCAGGCGGCATCCAGTTCCAGCGCCAGGATAGGCTCGTCGATCTGCACCGATTCGATGCCGGCGGCGTGCAGGCGCTGCAGCAGTTTCTGGTAACCGGCCACGACCTTCGGCAGCAGGTCCAGCTTGTTTGCGACTCCGGATTTGATCTTGCCCTGGTACAGCAAAGTCAGCGGGCCGACCAGCGCCACCTTGACCTTGTGGCCGAGCGCGCGCGCTTCGGCGATCTCATCGTGCAGCCAGTCGACGCCGCCGTCGAACTGCACATCGGCGGTCCATTCCGGCACCAGGTAGTGGTAGTTGGTGTCGAACCACTTGGTCATTTCCATCGCGAAGTGATGCTTGCTGCCGCGCGCCAGGGTGAAATAGTCGGCCAGGGTCAGCTGTTTCGGATCGAAGCCGAAGCGGCTCGGAATCGCGCCCAGCAGGGCCAGCGTGCCCAGCACCTGGTCATACCAGGCAAAATCGCCGACGGTGACGAAATCGAGGCCGGCATCGGCCTGCGCCTGCCAGTGGCGGGCGCGCAGCGTGGCACCGGTAGCGCGCAATGCGGCCTCATCGGAAGCGCCCTTCCAGAACGACTCCTGGGCAAACTTCAGTTCGCGGTGAGCTCCAATGCGCGGAAACCCTAATACGTGTGCCAATGCCATCTTTATCTCCATAAAAAACAAGTTCGATGACTCGCATGTTGGGCCAGCTTGGATTATGATTCAAACGATAAATATTAAGAATCAACTTGAATTTTACTAATACACCTTATTTGATTACCTTTTAAGCAACCGACATGCAATCCATCCTGGAATTACGCCACCTGAAAACCCTGCACGCCCTGCGCGAAGCCGGCAACCTGCTGCGCGCGGCGACGCTGCTCAACGTCACCCAGTCGGCGCTGTCGCACCAGATCAAGCAGCTGGAAGATCATCACGGCGCCACTTTGTTTGAACGCAAATCGGTGCCGGTGCGTTTCACCCCGGCCGGCGAACGTTTGCTGAAACTGGCGGATGCGGTGCTGCCGCAGGTGGCGGAAGGCGAGCGCGACCTGGTGCGGCTGGCGCAAGGCGTGGCCGGCCAGCTGCGGATTGCGGTGGAGTGCCATACCTGCTTCGACTGGCTGATGCCGGCCATGGACATCTTTCGAAAGCGCTGGCCGGAAGTGGAGCTGGATATCGTCTCAGGTTTCCAGGCCGATCCGGTCGGCCTGTTATATGAGCATCGCGCCGATGTCGCGATCGTGGCGGAAGTCGATCCTGACGAGAAAGTCGATTACCACGCCTTGTTCAGTTTCGAGATCGTGGCGCTGGTGGCGCACGACCATCCGCTGGCGGCCAAGGAATACCTGGTGGCGGAAGATTTCGCCGGCGACACGCTGATCACCTATCCGGTGCCGGACGACATGCTCGATGTGGTGCGCCAGGTGTTGAAGCCGGCCGGCATCCAGACCGCGCGCCGCACCACCGAACTGACGGTGGCGATGCTGCAGCTGGTCGCCAGCCGGCGCGGCATCGCTACCTTGCCGATCTGGGCGGCGCAGAATTACCTGACGCGCGACTATGTGCTGGCCAAGAGGATCACCGCCGCCGGCCTGACCGGGCGGCTGTATGCGGCTTGCCTGCCGGAGATGTCGCAGCAATCGTACCTGGCCGATTTTGTCAGGACCACGCGCGAGAGCTGCTACGTCAACTTGCTGAGCGTAGAACTGCTCTGACAGCTGCGGCTACCTGTCGCATTGCAGGTAGCCGTTTATATTGGCGAAGCTGCCGCTGCGGCAGGAGCGAATCGAGATGGAAGACCGTATCCTGCTGTTATCCCTGCCGCCGCAAGTGGCTTGCAGCGTGCCGCCGTAAACCCCGATCTCCGAGCAGGACTGGAGGTAGCTCCCCGGCGGCACGTCCCTGCTGGAACCGCCATAACCTCGATCGCCCCCGCCCATGCACTGCAGGTTGCCGTTGATGTTTTCAAAACTGCCGCTGCGGCAGGATGACAGGGGAATGGCCGTCCTGCGGCCGCCGTTGTTGCCGCCGCAAGTCGCTTCCAGCATGCCGCGCCGTACCACGATATCGCGGCAGGAATCGCGGTAGCTGCCGGGCGGCGTCCAACCGCCGCGGTCGTCGCCGCGGTCGTCTCCGTAGCGGTCGTCGTAGCGATCATCGCGGCGGTCGCCGTACGATGGGGAGTCGCCATAGCCGCCATAGGCGACAATCGGGGCATTGCCGTAACTGCCGTAACCGCCGGTGGCTGCAGGCTGATACGGGTTATAACCATCGTTGTACGGGCTCGCGGCGCAGGCGGCGAACGAGCCGCAGGCAATCAGGACCAGCATGGATGTGATTTTCATTTTTTTCTCCATTCAATGAAACATTTTGTATATGTGTAATTCTACTTCGACAGAATCAATTTCCTAACGTTTCCTGATGTTTCCCCGCCTTCATCCAGCCGCGCGATATCCTGCTTCTCCTTCTGCATCCGGCGCCGATCACCATCAACGCATCCTGTAAGAAATAACAGCTATTTCGGCATCGTGATTGCGGGTATGTTGCCGCATGGCATTCATTTTGTAACAATACGTAACTTTAGTCGCGTATTTCCATTTATGAAGGTCATCACCGCTGTCCTCGATAGCCGGTTGAGTTTTTGTTCGCGAAGTATCTGGTCAATCTTATGAAATATCCACGCATCCATTTAAAGAGAGTGAGATAACATGAAGCCAGCATTACGTCACGTCGAAGGCCCTTTATTTTTTTCATTGCTGCTCGCAGCAGGCTCAAGCGCCATCGCAGCCGATCGCGTTGACCTTGAAAGCTACGCCCCGCAGGCAGCTGCGGCAAAACAGGCTGGATCCGGACCGATCACGGCGCAAGCCTTCCTCGGCCTCACCAGCGATGAACTGAAGCCGCTGCGCAGCCAGAACTACGCCAACGGCAAGGTCGTCACCCGCTACCAGCAATATTTCCAGGGCGTGCCGCTGTGGGACCAGGCGATCGTCGAACAACGCACGGCCAACCAGGCGCAGCCAGCCATGTCCGGCAGCCTGATCCGCAATATCGACAACGACCTGCCCAGCGCCAAGCCGGTCTACGCCGCGGCTGACGTGCTGCTGCAAGCCAAGTCGATTGCCCGCGCCGCGGTGACCGAAAACGAGCAGGCCAAGCTGTATGTCCAGCTCGGCAGCAACAATGTGGCGCAGCTGATCTATGTAGTGTCCTTTGTCAACAAGAGCGCGGCGAAGCCAAGCCGTCCGTATTTCATCATTGACGCCAACACCGGCGCCGTCCTGAAAAAATGGGAAGGCATCACGCACTACGACGCCAGCGGTCCCGGCGGCAACGCCAAGACCGGCCAGTACGAGTACCAGCCCGGCGGCAAATACGGCCCTCTGGTTGTCGACAGCAACTGCAACATGATCACCACCAATGTGGTGACGGTCGACCTGCAGAACGGCACCAGCGGCAGCACGCCCTTCCACTTCACTTGCCCGCGCAATACCTACAAGGCGGTCAATGGCGCGTTTTCGCCGCTGAACGACGCCCACTATTTCGGCAACGTCGTCTTCAACATGTATCGCGACTGGCTCAGCCTGCGCCCTATCAGCCAGACCCTGTACATGAAGGTCCACTACGGCAACAGCTATGAGAACGCGTTCTGGGACGGCAGCGCCATGAATTTCGGCGACGGCGCTTCCACCTTCTATCCGCTGGTAGCGCTGGACGTATCCGGCCATGAAGTCAGCCATGGCTTCACCGAGCAGAATTCCGGCCTGGTGTACAGCGGCATGTCGGGCGGGATGAACGAAGCCTTTTCCGACATGGCCGGCGAAGCTTCCGAGAACTACATGAAGGGCGCCAACGACTTCCTGGTCGGAACCGACATTTTCAAGGGCAGCGGCGCGCTGCGCTACATGGCCAATCCGACCCAGGACGGCCGTTCCATCGACAATGCCAAGAACTACACCAGCAGCCTGGACGTGCACTACAGCAGCGGCGTGTACAACAAGGCGTTCTACCTGCTGGCCACCACCGCCGGCTGGAGCACCCGCAAGGCGTTCGAAGTGATGGCCGACGCCAACCACCTCTACTGGACCGCCAACAGCACCTTTAACCAAGGCGCTTGCGGCGTCGAGAAGGCCGCCGCCAACCGCGGTTATGTCGTGGCCGACGTGACGGCGGCGTTCAAGGCAGTCGGCGTCAGCTGCAGCACCAGCAGCGGCAACGTGCTGGTCAAGGGCGTACCGGTCACAGGCATCTCGCTTGCTACCGGCGGCAGCAACGTGTACAGCATCACGGTGCCGGCCGGCGCCAGGAACCTGAGCTTCCAGCTGTCCGGCGGCAGCGGTGACGGCGACATCTATGTCAAATTCAACGCGACGCCGATCACCTCGTCTTACGACGGCAAATCCGACGGCAGCACCAACTCGGAAAATGTGACGATAGGCGCACCGTCGGCAGGCACCTACTACCTGCTGCTGAACGCCTACCGCGCCATCAGCGGCGTTTCGCTGGTAGCGAACTACCAGTAAGCGCAAGACGGCAAGACCCCGGCCACGCAATCCCGGCCGGGGTCTTGTTCAACACAGGCAGTCTGTTCAGGACCAGCTGGCAACGCTGCTCTTGAGAATTTCCGCGGCGTTGCCGGCTACCGAACGGTTGTAGCGCGACAAATGCGGCGCCAGCGTAGTGAGCGCAAGACAGGCTGCTTCGACCGCCCTTCCCTGGACCAGGTACGTCAACGCGAGGGTCGCCCGCGTTTCGTCGTACAGCGCCAAACCATAACCGGCGTCCGCATAGCGCTCAAGCTGCGCCTTGACCAGCTGCTCGCTCTCCTCCAGCCGTCCCAGGATGCGCAAGGTGCTGGCAAGCTGTATGGTGGCCCGCGCCTGGCGGTAGGGATCGAGCCCGTGGCTTGCCAAGGCTGCCCGGTATAGCGGCTCCGCGGCGGATTCGAGCCCGGCGGTATCGCGCGCGCAGGCACGCTCGAACAGGGCCAGGGCGTCATCCGCTGGCCGCTCGGCCGCCAGCGTATCGATGCGGCTGACCAGTTCCTCGGGCGGCATCGCATCCACCTGCTGCCAGAGCGCGGCTAACCGCGCTTCCCAATCGTGCACGCCTTCGCTCATTGCTTGATGGCCGCCAGCGCGTTGCGCATGTCGGTCTTCAGGTCTTCGATATTTTCGACCCCGACCGACAGCCGCACCAGCGAATCGCTGATGCCCAGCTTGGCCCGGTGTTCTGCCGGAATGGTGGCGTGGGTCATGATGGCCGGATGTTCGATCAGGCTTTCCACTCCGCCCAGGCTCTCGGCCAGCGCAAAAATTTCGCAGCGCTCCAGGAAACGCCTGGCGCCGGCCAGGTCGCTGTCGAGCTCCACCGAAATGATGCCGCCGTAACCTTGCATCTGGCGTTGCGCCAGTTCGTGCTGCGGATGCGAAGCCAGGCCTGGATAGTGGACCCGCTTTACCAGCGGCTGGCTTTCCAGCCAGCTGGCCAGCTCCAGTCCGTTTTGGCAATGGCGCTCGACCCGCAGCGCCAGCGTCTTGACGCCGCGCAAAGCCAGGAAACTGTCGAACGGCCCGGCGATGGCGCCCACCGCGTTTTGCAGGAAAGCCAGGCGTTCGCGCCACTCCGCCTGGCGCGCTTCGCGGCCGACCACGGCGATGCCGCCGATGATGTCGGAGTGGCCGTTCAGGTACTTGGTGGTGGAATGCAGCACGACGTCAAAACCCAAAGTCAGCGGCTGCTGCACCATCGGGCTGGCGAAGGTATTGTCGGCGACTGCGATAATGCCGCGCTCGCGGCAGATCTTGGCGATCGCCTCCAGGTCGGCCAGCTTCAGCATCGGGTTGGTCGGCGTCTCGACCCAGACCATCTTGGTCTCCGGCCGTATCGCCGCCAGCAGATTGGCAGGATCGACCAGGTTGACGAAGCTGAACGACAGGCCGGCGCTGCGCTTGCGCACCTTGTCGAACAGGCGATAGGTGCCGCCGTACAAATCGTCGCCGGCGACCACGTGGGCGCCGCTGTCCAGCAATTCCAGGACCGTTGCGGCGGCAGCCATGCCGGAAGCGAAGGCAAACCCTTGGGAGCCCTGCTCCAGGTCAGCCACGCAGCGCTCCAGCGCCCAGCGCGTCGGGTTGTGCGAGCGGCCGTAGTCGAGCCCCTTGTTGACGCCCGGGCTTTGCTGGACAAAAGTCGAGGTGGCGTAAATCGGCGGCATGATGGCGCCGGTGGTAGGGTCGGGACTTTGCCCGGCGTGGATCACGCGCGTGGCGAAATGCAGGTCGGACTGATGTCCGGCGTCTTTGCTGCTCATGAGAGGCTCCTTCGAAGATGGTTGAGTAGATCGAATCGGGTAATCAAGCCGTAGAAGCGGTCGCCATCGGCAATGATGGCGACCAGGCCGCGCGCCAAGGTGCTGCGCAGCGCATCGACGCTTGCGGTCGGCGCCAGTTTTTCTATCGCGCTGGTCATGGTGCTGCTTACCGGCTGGCTGAAATTGGCGGCGTCGGCGGCAACTTTCAGCAGCAGGTCGGATTCGTCGATGATCCCGATCACCTGCCGTTCCTGGCCGTCGATGACCGGCAGCTGCGAAACCTCGGCGCTGCGCATGCGGTTGAATGCAGTCATCAAGGTATCGTCGGGCGCCACGCTGATCACGCCGCCCTCCTCATAACGGCGGCCGATGATATCGCGCAAATCGCCCACGATCTCGCGCTTGAGCAAACCCTGGTCGTGCATCCAGTTGTCGTTGTACACCTTGGACAGGTAGCGTGTACCGGTGTCGCAGACGATGGTGACGACACGCTTGGGCTGGCTCTGTTCACGGCAATAGCGCAGCGCGGCGGCCAGCAAGGTGCCGGTAGAAGAACCGCCGAGGATGCCTTCCGCCCGCACCAGTTCGCGCGCGCTGCTGAAACTCTCTTCGTCGCTGATCGTATAGGTGTGCTTGACGCCGGACAGGTCGGCGATGGATGGCACAAAATCCTCGCCGATGCCTTCCACCGCCCACGAACCGGGGGTCGATTCTATTTTTCCGGTATTGATATATTCGGCCAGGATCGAGCCCTTGGGATCGGCCAGCACAAATTCCAGCGCCGGCTGCGCCTTGCGGAAAAACCGCGTCAGGCCGGTGATCGTGCCGGCCGAGCCGACACCGCAGACGATGGCGTCGAGCTGGTGTCCGCACTGCTCCCAGATCTCGGGAGCGGTGCTTTGCTCATGCGCCAGCGGATTGCTTGGGTTGTTGAACTGGTCGGCATAAAAAGCGCCCGGCATTTCCCGCGCCAGCCGCGCGGCATAATCCTGGTAGTACTCGGGGTGGCCTTTGCCGACATCCGAGCGGGTGATGTGGATTTCCGCGCCCAGCGCCTTGAGGTGCTGTATTTTTTCTCCCGACATCTTGTCCGGCACCACCAGGATCACGCGGTAGCCCTTGGCGCAAGCCACCAGCGCCAGGCCCAGGCCGGTGTTGCCGGCAGTGGCTTCAATCACGACGCCGCCGGGCCGCAGGCGGCCATCCTGTTCGGCCGCTTCTATCATGGACAGGCCGATGCGGTCCTTGATGGAGCCGCCGGGGTTCTGCGATTCCAGCTTGAGAAACAGCTGGCAGCAGCCGGTGTCCAGCCGCGTCACTTCTATCAATGGGGTATTGCCGATCAGATCCAGCACCGCTGGGCGGCTCGATAAGTTCATGGGCAGGCCTTCCTGTTAGGAAATCGACAGCGCTCGCCGTCTGTTTCGATCAAATTGACCGGCCTATCTTATCAGTTCTTCACTGGAACATTTTGGTGCAAGGAAACCGCGCGGAGAAAAAAAACCGGCCGGACGCGAACATCGCATCCGGCCGGCCTGGCAGCCTGCAAACCAAAAACGCTTAGAACTTGTAGGTGCCCGTTATATAGAACTGGCGTCCCAGCGGATCGGTGTAGCGCGCATCGTAGCCAACCTGGTTGCCGCCGCCCGCCGTCACCAGCGAAAGCGGCGGAGTACGGGCAAACAGGTTCTTGATGCCGCCGGTGAATTCCAGCCCTTTCTTGACCGTCATCTTGGTCTGCCAGTCGAACGTGGTGTAGGAAGCCACGTTATGGTTAGGCATGGCGACGAAGGCGCCGTACGAGCCGTCAGGATTGACGATGCGGACCGTGGCGTCGTCGGCCGTGTAGGTCTGGTCGTGATAGCCGGAGCGATAGTTGGCGGTCAGCGTGTGGGTAAACGTATCCGACTGCTTCCACGATCCCGCCAGCCGTGAAATCACGCGGAACACCACGTTCTGGTCGGCGCCGTATTTGCCCAGGCTGCTCTGGGTGCCGGTTCCCGGGAAATCCTGTTCGGCTTTCAGCATGTAGGTGCCGGTCCACTGCAGGCTCATGTCGCCGATCGGGGTCTTGGTCTTGAAGCTGTGATCCCAGTCGATCCCCTGGTACTTGGCGCTGGCCAGGTTGACCGGGGTCTGCAGGAAGGCGATCGTCTGCGATCCCTGGATCGGATCGTTGAACAAGGTGAACAGGTTGGAATAAGTCGTCGGGTTGGCGAACGCAATATTTTCCTGCAGGATGCTGATCTGGTTCTTGATGCTGACGGTCCACAGGTCGAAACCGATCGATACATTGCGTATCGGTTCAAGACGGAAACCGACGGTGCTCTGTTTCGAAGTTTCCGGCTTCAGGCCGCTGGAGCCGCTGAGCTGGTTGCCGCCTTGCAGCACGTCATACTGGGTCACGCCCTGGCAGCCGGCAGCCCTGGGATCGGGCGCCGAAACCGGGCACGGGTGCTGCTGCGCGGTATTGCCGCTGAACTGGACCGGCGAGGTGATCTGCGCCAGGGTCGGTGCCTTGAAGCCGGTGCCGTAGGAACCGCGCAGCAGAAGCGACTCGACCGGCTGCCAGCGCGCAGAAATCTTGTACGTGGATTTGCTGGCGGAATTGCCCTGGGTCGCTGAACCGAGCGGGTTGCCGGCGTTGTCGAAGTTCGCATCGTTTTTCGCCGCATCGTAGCTGTCGTAACGCAGCGCCGCCGTGACGTCCAGGTTCTTCATGACCGGCACCAGCATTTCGGCAAACGTGCCGTAGTTCATCCGGCTCGCCGAAAACGGCAAGGCGCCGGCGTTGCCGCCGATGATGGAATCGGTAAAGTTCGGCTGCAAAGCGTTGGTGCTTTGCAAAATCGCGCTAGGACTGTCGGTATGCTGTTCCTTGGTGGCTTCCACGCCGAGTCCCAGCTGCGCCATGCCGCCCGGCGCCTTGAACAGGTCATGCGAACCGTGCAGGTTAAGCACATCCAGCTTGGAGGTCGCCTGGTCCAGGGTCTGGTGCAATACCGCGGGCGCCAGCGCCGCAACGCTGGAGCCTGCCGGTGCGAACGGATCGAAACCGCCGGCAGCGACGATGTTCTGGAACGTATTGTTGCTGAGATAGCCGTTTATCGCCTTGTCGTAGAACTTGTTTTGCGAATGGGTGTAGGAGGCGTTGTAATCCCAGCCCTTGAAGTTGCCGTCCACGCCGAACGCCACATGCACGGCGTCGGTGCGGTATTCATCGGTGCGGCCACCGGCGTCGACCAGGCGCAGGTTCATCACCGCGCCGTTGATGTTGGCCGGATTTTCCCCCAGCTGGGCCAGGTAAGGCGTCACATACTTGGCGTACAAGGGGCTGCTCAGCGACAGCGCCAAAGGCTGGGCCGACGGCGCATATTGCGGCGTGATGGAGTAACGCGAAGCAACCGCCTCGGCGAACAGGGTAGTGTCGCTGTTGAGCTTCAGGTTGCCCGACAAGACAAAACTGTCGCGCTGCGATTCCGGTATCAGTTCGACCGTTGCCGCGTAGTTGAATTTACAGTAATTCCCGGCCTGGAAAGTATTCGGGCCGCAGCTGCCGTTTTTCAGGAAATCAGGCGAAAACTGGGTTGGATCGGAACCGTCGGCATGGCGCAATGAAACGCCGCCTGGCGCGGTATAGCTGCTCAACTGGTAAAGCGAATAATTCTGGCCGCCGACGCTGAAAGGCACCACGCCGCTGCTGGCGAACCCGCGCTGTCCGGCTACCAGGTTCTTTTGCTCGTCGTGGCTGTATGCCAGCAATATGTTGTAGCCGTCCTTGTCGAGGTCGCCGAATCCTTTGGAGAGACCTACATTGAAACTCTTGCCGCCGGCCTTGGTGGGCGCGTTGTAGGTCGCGGTGATGGTGGCCTCGGTGGAGTTCTTCTTGAGGATGAAGTTGACCACGCCGGCAATCGCGTCAGAGCCGTACAGCGCGGAAGCGCCGTCGGTCAGGATTTCAACCCGCTCGACCGCCGCCAGCGGGATGCTGCCGAGGTTGACCGCATAGTCGTTGTGGGAAATCGCCGATTTGGCGATGCGCCGTCCGTTCAGCAGCACCAGGGTGTAACCCGAGCCGATGCCATGGATCGAAGCCGTTTCGACACCGCTGCCGTTGCCGTTGACCGAACTCGATTGCGGGATGAATCCCTGCATCGCCGGCAGGGCCTGGATCAGATCGGCGACGCTGTTGGCGCCGCTCTTGGCGATATCTTCCTGGGTCAGCGTCTGTACTGGCAGAGCGCCCTCTTTCGTGATGCGTTTGATGGAAGACCCGGTAATTTCAACACGCTGCATTTGCTGCGGAGCGTCGTCGCTCTTTGTCTCCTGTGCCTGCACCGAGTGGGCCAGCAGCCCCACTCCCACCACTACGCTGCCGGAAAACATCAGTCGCAGCAAATGCGGCAATCTTCTTTCTTGGATCATCACAACTCCCTATGGGTAAGTTTCAGAGCGGAAATTTAAAGTTTTGTAAAAAGCCAAACAGATTTGTTAATCGCCTTCTGGGCGACGCATCGGGACCCAATAGCTGCAAACAGGTCTTTTCCGCAGTAATGCCGTTTTTTCGGGAGCCATTCTCGAACTGCAATTTGTAATTGCCGCTCGAAAATATTTCCGCACAAACACAAAGCAACAAACATGCCACAAAACATATCAACACTGAGACCATGCCTCTCCGCCTGGAGCGCCAGCAGCGGCGCGCCAGAACGCGGAGGAGCGAGCGCTCGGCGCCTAAGTTACCGCAAGGAAATTAATTTGGGAAATGAAAGAAGAAGAGCGTAAATGTGATACAACATTTCGCCCAAGAAAGAGTAACAAGCGTAAAAATTGTGTTCCTGGGAAATAATTTAGTGCATAGTAACGGCCCCTGGCTGGCGCCGCGGGGCCTCCTGACTGACACATCGACAACGGTAGTTCGGCAGCGGCTTCAGACTGGCGCCAACGCCTGCGCGCGCATTTTAAGCGGGCAGTTTGGACGGCATGCCCAAAATCGGGAATGGGAAATGCACCGAAAAAATCGTCCCGGCAGAGGCGCCGGATTCGACGCTGATCCTGGCCCCGTGGTCCTTGGCGATATCACGCACGATCGCCAGCCCCAGGCCATTGCCGGCAACGCTGTCGTCAAGGCGGCGGTAACGGTTGAAGATCAGTTCCTGTTCGGACGGCGCAATACCCGGGCCGGAATCTTCCACCGAAAAAATGCCGCCGTCCTTGCCATGCACCGTACTCACCGTCACCTTGCCGTTCGAGGGTGAATAGCGGATGGCATTGTCGACCAGGTTGTCGATCAGGTCGCGCAGCAGGAAATGATCGCCCATCACCCGCGTCGGCTGCAAATTGAAACCGAGGTCGATATTCTTCCGGTCCGCCTGTTCGACAAAATGCTGGATCGATTCCTCCACCAACTGGTTGAGCTCGACCACCCGCAAACGCTCCTTCTCGAACTTGGCCGGTTCCGCACGCGCCAGCGTCAGCAGCTGGTTGGTCTGGCGGATCATGCGTTCGGTCGACGAGGTCATCAGTGCGATCGAGTGCGCGCTTTCCGGTTCGCCGGCGTGTTTCTGCAGCAGCCATTCCAGCTGCGTCCGGAAGCCGGCCAGCGGCGTGCGCAACTGGTGAGCCACATTGGCGAGAAAATTCTGCTGCGCCTTGGCGTCCTGCTGCACCTTGTCCAGCAGGCGGTTGATGGCTTGCACCACCGGGCCGAGTTCGAACGGCACATGCCGTTCATCCAGCGCCGACAGGTCGTCGTCACTGCGCGCGCTCAGGTCTGCCTTCATTTTTTTCAACGGCCGCAGACCCTTGCCGACCGCCAGCCAGATGACAACGACCAGCGCCAGCGCCAGTCCCGCCTCCAGCCACACCAGCGCCATGAAAATCCTGGCGCGGATATCGGTGCGCTTGCGCAGGGTTTCAGCCACGCCGACATACACCGGATGCCGGCCGACCATGGTCTTCAAAGCCACGATGCGCACCGGTTCGTCACGCATGACACCGTCGTAGGGAGTCGGCTCGTCCAGCCGTTCGCTGGCCGGCAGCGCCGGAAAATCGGCGTCGCCGGCAAGCAGTTCGCCCCGGCTGTCGCGCACTACCAGGAAAATGGCGTCGAAATGATCGACCCGCAATACCTGCTCGGCCTGCTTCGACAGATCGATTTCGACGCCGCCGCCCGCTTCGTGCAAGCGTGGGATCAGGGCCCAGCCGGCGTCCGCCAGGCTCTGGTCGAAAGCGGTCTGGGCCGGGATCCAGGCCAGCCAGTACGCCAGCCCGGCGCCGGCCAGGTTGACCAGCAGCAGCGGCGCCAGCAGCCACTTCAGCAGTCCAATGCGGATGCTGGGCTTGCTCATGGTTCGGTTTTTTCCAGCATGTAGCCAAACCCGCGTATGGTGCGGATCTCGATCCCGGCATCGGCGATTTTCAAGCGGATCCTGGATATGTACACCTCGACCGCATTCAAGGTCAGCTCCGCGCCCCAAGGCAGGATGGCGTCGATGATCTGCTGCCTGGAGACGACGCGCGAAGCCTGCTGCAGCAGGTATTCAAGCACCGCCCACTCGCGTACCGACAGCTCGATCGCCTTGCCGTTGATTTTTGCGCGCCGCGACGAGGTGTTCAGCGACAGCCCGCCCAGGTGCATTTCCAGCGGCTGCGGCGCGCTACGACGCAGCAGCGCGCGGACCCGGGCCACCAGCTCCTGGGTCGCGAACGGCTTGACCAGGTAATCGTCGGCGCCCAGTTCCAGGCCGTAGACCCGGTCCTGCACGGAATCGCGCGCGGTCAGCAGCAACACCGGCACCTGGCTGCCGCGCGCACGCAGGCGGCGGATCACTTCAAAGCCGTCGATGCCTGGCAAGCCGATATCCAGCACCACTACCGAAATTTCCGTGCACTTCAGCAGCGCGTCGGCGTCGTTGCCGTTCTTCACCACGTCGACCACCATGCCGTGGCCTTTGAAGATGCGCAAGATGCCGTCCGCCAGCACAGAATCGTCTTCCACCAAAAGAATATGCACTTGATTTCCTTAGCTGCAACGGTTGCTCACAAATAAACCGCTGATTTTAATGATGATGCAGCTGTTTTGAACATTTTATTTTTGGCAATTCCGACGACGGATCGGGAACCGGCCCCCGGCCATCAGACCGGCAACGGATTGCGTTCCGTGAAACCGCGCTGGTGCCAGTATGGATAAGCCACGGTAACCGCACTGGCGGCATCCAGCCTGGCTACCTGCCCGGCGTCCAGGTTCCAGCCGGTGGCGCCGAGATTCTGCAGCAACTGTTCTTCATTGCGGGCGCCGATCACCACCGTGGCGACGGTAGGCCGCTGCAGCAGCCAGTTCAGGGCGATCTGCGGAATGCTCTTGCCGGTTTCGGCCGCGATTTCCTTTAATGCGTCAACCACCCGGTACAGCAATTCATCCGCCACCGGCGGCCCCATGTCCGCGGTCTTGTGCAGGCGGCTATGTTCCGGCAGCGGCTGGCCGCGCTGGATCTTGCCTGTCAGGCGGCCCCAGCCGAGCGGGCTCCAGACTACCGCGCCGACTCCCTGGTCGAGGCCCAGCGGCATCAGTTCCGATTCATAGTCGCGGCCGATCAGCGAATAATAAGTCTGGTTGGCGACATATTTCGGATAGCCGTAGCGCTCAGCGACCGCCAGCGACTTCATCAGGTGCCAGCCGGAGAAATTCGACACGCCGACATAGCGGATCTTGCCGGCGCGCACCAGGTCATCCAGCGTCGACAGCACTTCTTCGACCGGCGTCAAGGCGTCGAATCCGTGCAGCTGGAACAGGTCTATGTAGTCGGTGCCGAGGCGCTTGAGCGCGGCGTCGCAAGCCTGGACCAGGTGATAGCGGGACGAGCCGACCGCGTTCGGTCCCTCGCCGGTGCGGAAAGTCGCCTTGGTCGACAGCAGCACGCGGTCGCGCCGGCCTTTGATCGCTTCGCCCAGCACCGCCTCGGCGACGCCGTCGGAGTAGATGTCTGCGCTGTCGAACATGGTCAGCCCGGCGTCAAGGCAGATGTCGACCAGCCGCCTCGCCTCGGCGACATCGGTATTGCCCCACGCGCCAAAAAAAATCGCCTTTGCCGCCAAACGTGCCGGTGCCGAAACTGAGTACCGGCACCTTGAATCCGGATGCTCCTAAACGTCGGTATTCCATGATGAGCCTTTCGTTTAAAGAAACGGGATGGGAAAAAATCCGTAAAAGCAGGGAGAAGTCGTCCGGCAATCATATCCCGTAACGGCCATCCGGACTTTTGGCGCGCCTGCGGCTGAAAAAATCGCAGTGCTGCGATAATAAACGCTTGACATAGAGTGCACTCTAACTTCTAAACTTTATCCCATGGCCACTTCCATCACGATCCAGCAAGCTGCAGCAGCCACCGGACTGAGCATCCACACTTTGCGCTATTACGAAAAGATAGGCTTGATCGACCCTGTCCCGAGGCAAAGCAACCGCCATCGCCTGTACCGCCAGGAAGACCTGCGCTGGATTGAATTCCTGCTCAAGTTGCGCGCTACGGGAATGTCGATACAACAGATGCTGCGTTACGCCGAACTGCGCAGGCTGGGGGATCAACTTGGCAGTGTGTCAGAACGCAAGACGTTGCTGCAACAGCATGCGGTTGCGCTGGAAGCCGAACTGCTGGAGCTGCAGGAAACGCTGGTGATGCTGCGCGACAAAGTCGCGTTGTATGCCGGCATGGAACGGCAGCTGAAAGCCCTTGACCACGCATGATTCACTTGGAGAAACATATGGAAAAAAGCACATACGATTACGAAAGAGGTTTGCAACGTTTGAAGGAAGTCGACGACATCGCCGGCGAAAAGGTGATCGACAGCCTGGCTGACATCTCTCCCGACCTCGGTCGTTATGTGATCGAATTCGGTTTCGGCGAAATTTATTCCCGTCCCGGCCTCAGCCTGCAGCAGCGCGAGCTGGCGACGGTGGCGGCGCTCACCGCGATGGGCACCGCGCAGCCGCAATTGAAAGTGCACCTGGCAGCTGCCTTGAATGTCGGCTTGTCGCGCCAGGAAATTACGGAAACAATCATGCAGATGGCGCTGTATGCCGGTTTCCCTGCGGCCTTGAACGGCATGTTTGCAGCCAAGGAAGTGTTCGCCGAGCACGACAGGCTGGCCCCTGCCCAGTAAAACGCGTTGAAGAAACAGCCGGGGCCGCGCGTGGCTCCGGCTCGCTCCGTTTGATCAGGACGGAGCTGCAGCACAGATTCCGGATAACGGCAGACGACCGTGCATGTGCGATTTTCCATACGGTTTCCAGGACGGTGATCCGGAAACAACCTGCCATGTGAACACCCGATAAGGCATCCGACTGTCAGGCCAGACGGCCATGGTGGCGGCCCTCGCAGCACGCATTGAACTCTGCTGTGACTGAAGTCTAAGGGACTGGCGCCGCCGGCAGGAAATACTGATTCTGGATATGGATATAAGAAAAAACGATGGCTCGGATATGGCGCTTAAGGCCGCGCCAGGATCTTCGCATGCAGCCATTGGCCGCTGCGGCACAATTCGTCGGTCACCTCCAGCACCAGCCTCTCCACCGCAGCCGCCGCCGTGGTCAGCGGAATATTCTTCGACGCGCACAGCGTCAACGTGCGTGACAGTTTTTCGCCGCTGATGGAATACGCGCTCATCTCGCCGCGCTTGATTTCAGGCAGCAGCGGCGCTACCGGCAAGATGGTGGCGCCGATGTCGGCCAGGATCGCCGATTTCATGATCGTCACCGAACTGATTTCGATCACGTTGTCCAGCGTCAGGCCGGCGGCGCGCGCCACGCTCTCGATGCGCGGCCGCACCCCGTGCTGCATGCCGGGCAATATCAGCCGGGCCTTGGCGGCGCGCGCGAAGGTTATCGAGCGGCGCGCGCTCGCATGCTGGGAACCGCTGCGCGTGATGAACATCATCTCCTCTTCCACCAGCGGCGTGGTGGCAAACGACGTCAGCTGGCCATCGTCGAACAGTATCGCCAGGTTGATGCGGCCGGTCTTCAACTGCTCGATCAGGTTGCCGGTCAGCTCTTCCGTCAGTTGCAGGGAAATATCCGGATAGCGGGCGCGCATCGCCGTCAGCAAAGGCAAGGCCAGGATGCCGGAGGCGCTTTGCGGGATGCCGAGAGCGACCGTGCCGGCCGGCTTGTCGGTGGACTGGGCGACTGCCGACCTGGCGTCGACCACCTGCTTCAGGATCGCCTGCGCATGTTCATAGAAAATCTTGCCGGCGTCGGTCGCGATCACTCCTTGCGCGGAGCGGTGCAGCAGCTGCGCCGCCAGTTCATCCTCCAGCTGCTTGACCTGCTGCGTCAGGGCCGGTTGCGCGATATGCAGGACCCGCGCCGCGCGCGACAGCGAACCATGGTCGACGATGGCGACAAAATAGCGCAGTTGACGCAACTCCATGAAATAGAAACCTCAGTGCTGTGGATGGATCTGCATTGCTCTCTTGCGAGCACGGCGTGAATGCAGACCGGGGCTTTTGCCGCATGCTGCTGAGTATAGTTGAGATCATTGCAACGGGAACGCTTTTTGATCCCGGCCGCCGCGCCGTCGAATTGCAATCCTGCCATCGCGGCCCGCCCGCTCCGGCCATCCACAACCGGTCAATGTGCACTCTGTGAAATCAAGCGCTTAGAGAAATCCGGCAAATCGATATCGATAATTTGCCGAAAGCGTGTCCCCTTTTTTCTTGTTGGCGGGCAATCCTAATAAGAGAACGGCAAGCACCTGCAAGCCTGCCCCTCTTGGCTCTGCCGGTCCGGCCGCAGCCCGGCGGACCGGCCAAACATCGCAGTCCTTACGGAAGGAGGAATCCGGATCTATTCACGCCACCAGCACAGCGCAGGTTTTCGCGGATGAATGGCTTATCCGTCATTTCGATTACGCAAAAACCGTCATTTCTCTATCACTGAAAGTTCCTATGCATATCAAATCCTATCTGCTCAGTCTTGGATCCAGAAAAATAACGCAGGCTTCATTCCCGGTGATCCTTGCCGCAGCCCTCAGCGCCTGCGGCGACGGCAACGGCAATGGCGGCGATTTCGCTGCGGCCCAGGCAAAAGCCGGCCCCTCTCAGGCCCAGGCGCAATTGTCCGCGCAGCAGGCTGCCGCCGTTGCGCCAGGCCTGTATCTCAGCGAAGTGGCGGCAAATTACCGCGGAACGGCGGGAGTAAGCTGGGTGGAAATTTTCAACAATTCACCGGCAGCGATTCATTTGAGCGATTACCGTTTGCGCGCCAATGGCCTAGACAACGCCAGCCAGGCGTTGAGCCCGAATCCGGTGACATTCGACCTGCCGCAGATCGACATCCCGGCCGGCGGCTATTTTGTCCTTGCCGGCAAATCCTCCACATACCTCAAGGACACCAGCAAATCGGCCTATATCCAGGCCTCGGTCCCGGTGCAGCCGCCAGCCACGGGAAGCAACCGCACTTACCTGCCGTACTGGACCGACAAGGCCGGTTTTGTCGAGCTGCTGACTGCCGCCGACAGCAAGACAGTGGATTTTGTCCGCTTCGGCAGCGAAACGGCCAAGCCGGCCACGGCTGCCGCCTGGAGCGGCGACAACGTGGCGGCATTTCCTGGCTTGCCGAACTTTGTATCAGCCAGGACCCTCGATCCGCTCGACAACTTCGATCGTTCAATCGTGCGCCTGAGCAGCGATTTCAAGGCCAGCGCCAGCAAGAACGACTGGACGCTGGTGCAGTTCCCCACTCCGGGCGGCCCTAACGACGTGCCCGCCGGCACGGTGGACAGCGACAACGACGGCATTCCCGACACCGCCAAAGTCGCGGGAGGCAAGTTCGCCGGCCTGGACCTGTACAGCCTGGGAGCGCGCAAGGGCCAGAAAGACCTGTTCATACAGGTCGACTACATGACCAGCAAGGATCCGGCCCTGAGTCCGCGCAAGGAAGCATTGCAAAAAGTGGTCACGGCATTCCAGGCGCACAACATACAAGTGCATTTCGACGCCGGCAATCTGTTCAACACGGCGCTCGCCCCTGCGGATTTCAATTTGTCGGGCGATGTCAGCCGCGCGCAGGTGTTTGATAAATGCACCAACACGCCCGACGATCCGCAAAACGCAAACTGCGGCTCCCTCTACCAGTATTCCAGCGGTTCGCTCGATGTCCGCCGCAAGCCGGTGTTCCGCTACATGCTGATGGCGTCTTCGCAAAAATCCGACGGCAGCTCAGGCAGCTCCGGCATTGCTGAACTGCCTGGCAACAAATTCCTGGTGACGCTTGGACAGTGGGGATTCGGCGGCCTCGACCTGACCGTCCAGAAATACAAGAATCTCTTGATCAATTACCAGGCCGGCACCATCATGCACGAATTCGGCCATACGATCGGCCTGCACCACGGCGGATTCGAGGACGCCAATTACAAACCCAACTATTTCAGCATCATGAACTACCTGTACCAGCTGGACGGCTTGCCCACCAACCCGAAAGGCATGGGGCCGACCCAGCGCTGGTATCACACAATCAATACGACCGTGCACGCGGCGGTGCCGGGTTATGCCGCCGACACCATGCCGGTCAGCGCCCTGGACGACGGTCCCATGACCAACACTTTCAGGATCGATTATTCGAACGGCTCGGGCGCCAACCTGAACGAGGCGTCGCTGCTGGAGAGCGACAATATCGGACGCGGCCATGACGCCGGCGCCTACGCCGACTGGAACTACGATGGCGTGCAGCAGGCAAAACGCTATCGCATGGACCTGAATGGATCCGGCGTGAGCATCCTCAGCGACAACGACGACTGGAGCAAGCTGCAGCTGGTGCTCAATTCGCACCGCGACCCGCTGCCAGGATCAGCCCAGGCGAAAGCCAGCAGCAGGACGGCCAGCCTGCCGGTGCTCGGCACGCTGGTCAAGGAAGATGCACCGTCGGCCAGCCTGCTCAGGGACCTGGCGAACATGAGCAAGCCGGCGCGTTGATGGATGCCTTGCCGCGCACCTTCAAGCGGTGCCTGTGCGGCGCCCTGCTCCTCGGCAGCGCCGCCTGCGCCGCTGCCGCGCCGTTACGGTTTGAGGGCGTTCCCTTCGACCCTCGCACGCTGCGGGTCGAGCGCCTGGATGTCGCCGCCGACGGCTCGCTGGCGATTGATCTCGGCGGACAGGAGCCGGCAACGATAGCGCCATGGCCAGCCGCGCTGCCCGCGCATCTCGGGGCGCAATACGTTACGCTCCGCCGCATCATGCATCCCGCCGGAGCGATCCAGTCGCTGGATTTGCGTACTCCTCGCGCCAAGGCGCCCTGGCTTCGGATCACAGCCAACGGCCCGTTCCACCGCGAGCTGATGCCTGGCTACCTGCTGGAGCGGGACGCAGCCGGCGGCAGCATACGCATCGACGGGCCGGCTGGGCCGCAACCGACAGGGCTCGGCAAACCGGCCAGGTTGCGCGACGGGGCCGGACACTGCTGGCAGTTTGTCCTGCTCGATGTACGGATACCGCAGGCCACGGCGGGTATCGCCCAGGAGGCCGAGCCGCGCGCGGACTGGTATCTGCGCGATGATCCCGGCTGCCGGAAACGTTGAACCGGATGAACCCGCGCAGCCCAAAAACTGCGCGGGTCAACCACTTCCCCTCCCAATCCCTCGCCTCAAGTTCCCGCTCTTCTCCAGCCTTGCGGACACAAGCGCGCCATAGCCATTCCACCGTGGTGCAGCTACAATGCATTGCAATCCGGCGCCCCGGCCGAGCTGAATTTTTTCCCCGCCGTTTCTTATAACTAAACCAAGGTAGAGAGACATGCCAGATAATTCAAACGCGCCTGCCAGCAGTGCATTCGAAACCGCAACCTACGCCAAGGTCACCTGGCGCCTGCTGCCCATGCTGTTCCTCTGTTATGTCGCGTCCTACCTGGACCGCGTGAATGTCGGCTTCGCCAAGCTGCAGATGCTCAACGACCTGAAATTCAGCGAAACCGTCTACGGCCTGGGCGCGGGCATTTTTTTTATCGGCTACTTCATCTTTGAAATACCGAGCAACATGATTTTGCACCGGGTCGGCGCCCGGCTCTGGATCGCGCGCATCATGATCACCTGGGGCATCATCTCGGGGGCCATGATTTTTGTCGACAGCCCAACCACGTTTTATGTGATGCGGTTCTTGCTGGGCGTAGCCGAAGCCGGCTTTTTCCCTGGCGTCATCCTGTACCTGACATACTGGTACCCGGCCCACCGGCGCGGCAAGATGACGGCGCTGTTCATGACCGGCGTGCCGATCTCGGGCGTCATCGGTGGCCCGCTGTCGGGCTGGATCATGAAAACCATGCCTGGCGTGCACGGCCTGGCGGGCTGGCAATGGATGTTTATCCTGGAGGCGATTCCTTCCTTGCTGCTGGGCGTGTTCGTGATCTTTTACCTGCAAGACCGGATCCGCGGCGCCGGCTGGCTGAGCGAAGCGGAAAAGCAGCTGCTGGAAGCGCAGATACACGCCGAAAGCAGCCAGAAGCAGGAAGCCTCGCTGGGCCAGATGTTCGCCAACCCGCGCGTCTGGCTGATGGCGCTGATCTATTTCTGTTTCGTCATGGGCCTGTATGGCGTCAGCTTCTGGCTGCCGACCATCATCAAGGCTACCGGCGTCACCGACACCTTCACTATCGGGCTGCTGACCGCGATCCCTTACGCCAGCGCCGCCATCGCCATGATCCTGATCGGCCACAGCGCCGACAGCCGGCGCGAACGGCGCTGGCACGTGGCGATCCCGGCGCTGCTCGGCAGCATCGGGCTTATCCTGAGCACCGTGTACGACCACAATACCTTGCTGGCGATGTCGGCGCTGACCCTGGCGACCATCGGCATCATTACCGTGCTGCCGCTGTTCTGGAGCTTGCCGACCGCATTCCTCGGCGGCGCGGCGGCGGCGGCCGGGATTGCGCTGATCAATTCGCTGGGCAACCTGGCCGGCTTTGTCAGCCCTTACCTGGTCGGCTGGCTGAAGGACCAGACCCAGAGCACCAACAGCGGCATGTTCGTGCTGGCGGCATCGCTGGTGCTGGGCGCCTTGCTGACGCTTTCGGTGCCGAAACACCTGGTGAACAAATAAACCGCAACCGCCTGTATCGGCTCGTGCGGGCTCTTGAAAGGTAGGCATGCCAGCCCTGGAATTGAGAAGCGCTACCGCGGCGGACCTGCCGTTCCTGATAGCCCTGCGCCATGCGACCATGGGCGAACACCTGGAGCGCGTCAATGCCGCGCGCGACGAGGTGTCGCAGCTGGCCCGCGTCCTGGTCCGGTTCGAGCACGCCCGGATCGTTGCCGCCGGCGGCCAGGACATCGGCTTGCTGAAAGCGTATCGCGAGTCGGGCCAATGGTATATCGCACAGATCCAGATCGCGCCGCAATTCCAGGGACAAGGCCTGGGCCGCGCCATCATCGAAAAGGTATTGGACCAGGCCAGCCGCGACGGGCTGCCTACGGCGCTGAAGGTATTGACCGGCAATCCGGCAAGGCGCCTATACGAAGCGCTCGGTTTCCGGGAAATCAGCCAGGAAGACGTCGAGCACCTGATGGTCTGTCCGCCCCGCCAGGAGCCGGTTCCGGCGGCGGGCTGATGCCCGTCCGCCGGGCCCGGCTGGCGCCCGGGATAAAAAAACGGCAAAACGCTTGCATTCATGGTCGGTTTGGATAATAATTTAAATGAGAATCATTACTATTTAAAACCAGCCGCTCAAGGAGCATCCGATGAACAGTTCACGCAATGCAGCAGATCCGGCCGCGGCCGAGGACTACCGTACGCCGCCGGAGCTCCTGATCTCGGCGGTGCTGCACCTGATCTCCCAGTACAACATGCATACCCTGGCCAACGACGCTTGCGTGCAGTCGGCCCGGACGATTGAACGGCATTTGCGCACCCTGTCCGACTGGCCTGAACTGGCGCCGGTGCTGCGCGCCACTTGCCAGCAGCTGTCGGAACAATGGACCTCGGTGATCGAGCGCGCCTTGCCCAAGCAAAAGAATGAGCGATCGGCGTTCATCACGCGCCTGATTTCGGGCACCCGCGCGCTCTAGCAGCAGATTGATTAATCAAACGTAATTCAGCGCGGGTTGCAGCAACCATGTGAACCGCCAATGTATTCCCCGGGAAGGGAGTAAATCCGTCTCTTGCCCGATCTGGAATGGCCATCGCCAACGACCTGCCCGTTGCTGACGATGGCCGCCAAGTTCCAGCTCGTGCACCTGACGGAGTGTGTGTCCTTATCGGCATTAGCCAATACTGCTGCAGTATCTCCTCCTGCAGCAGTGGATAGCCAAGCCGTTTTTTTTCATCCAGATCAGTGCAGCTCCTACGCCATCGGACGGCGTTGTCCTACACCGCTAAAACCGCCGGCGCCGTATCATCGAGTCAGCAACAACGCCATTCCTCACTCGAAACGGAGCGCACATGATTAGCGTCCTGCACCTGACCCCCATCGTTTCGCTGATTGCCGGAGTATTGATACTGGCGATCCCGCGCCTGCTGAACTACATCATCGCGCTGTACCTGATCGTGATCGGCCTGATCGGCTTGTTCGGCCGCTGAAAAAACTTGCCTTGGCCGCACATCTGCGCGGATTGCGCTGTATTTTCGGCCAGGCGGCAAGCGGCGCTTGACAAGGTCGGGCTTTATCTCATACATTAACTGCATGTTTTCCACACGCATCCAATCCCGCTCTCTACTGCACGTTGCCGGCGCCCTGCCAGCAATGCTGCTAGTGCCGCTACTAGCGCTATCGCTACTACGCGCACTATGATCTCGCCCCCGTTCTGACGGGGACACCGCTGGCAGCAACAGGCAATACCGGCGCCAGCCAAGAAATCAACGGTAGTAAAACTGAGGTTCCGACGAGGAACCCCGATTTTAAAGAGTACGATTCCATGCAATCCCAGCCAATTCGCCTTACCTTCGTTCACTACAGCAACACGCTTGCCGCCTTGCGTTTGGCGTTCCTGCTATCGCTAGCGATCGGTTGCCTGGCCTCGCGTTGATTTCCGAGTGGCAGCCAGGCAACCCTCCCGCCACCGCACCATTCCGTTTCTTTTTTTTCAGCACAATCACTAGCTCCAAGAGAGGCCTACCATGATGTTGCACAACCCTGCTGTCAAATATCGTCCGTTCCCGCCGATTCCCTTAAGCGATCGCACCTGGCCCAACCAGGTCATCAGCGCTCCGCCGATCTGGATGAGCACCGACCTGCGCGACGGCAACCAAGCCTTGATCGAACCGATGGACGCCGATCGCAAGCTGCGCTTCTTCAAGCTGCTGGTGAAGGTCGGCCTCAAGGAAATCGAAGTCGGTTTCCCCTCCGGTTCGCAAACCGATTTCGATTTCGTGCGCAAGCTGATCGTGGAAAAACATATCCCGGACGACGTCACCATCATCGTCCTGACCCAGTCGCGCGAAGACCTGATCCGCCGCACCGTCGATTCGCTGCAAGACGCCAAGCAAGCCATCGTCCACTTGTACAATCCGATCGCTCCGGCCTGGCGCCGCATCGTGTTCGACAAGAGCCGTGAAGAGGTCAAGGAAATCGCCGTCTCCGGCACGCGCCTGATCAAGGAACTGACCGACGCCCGCCCGGAAACGCAATGGCGCTACGAATATTCGCCGGAAACTTTCAGCATGGCCGAACTGGATTTCTCGAAAGAAGTCTGCGATGCCGTGGTCGAAGCCTGGCAAGCCGGCCCTGACCGCAAAGTCATCCTCAACTTGCCGACCACCGTCGAATGCAGCACGCCGAACGTCTTCGCCGACCAGATCGAATGGATGCACCGCAACCTGGCCCGGCGCGACGCGGCCATCATCAGCGTCCATCCGCACAACGACCGCGGCACCGGCGTCGCCGCCGCCGAGCTGGCCGTGATGGCCGGCGCCGACCGGGTTGAAGGCTGCCTGTTCGGCAACGGCGAGCGCACCGGCAATGTCGACCTGGTGACGCTGGCCCTGAACTTGTACACCCAGGGCGTCAACCCGGGCCTCGATTTTTCCGACATCGACGAAGTGCGCCAGTGCGTCGAGGACTGCAACCAGATCCCGGTCCATCCGCGCCATCCGTATGTCGGCGACCTGGTGTTTACCGCCTTCTCCGGCTCGCACCAGGATGCGATCAAGAAAGGCTTCGCCGCGCAAAAGGCCGACGCCATCTGGGAAATCCCTTACCTGCCGATCGATCCTGCCGACCTCGGCCGCAGCTACGACGCCGTCATCCGCGTCAACAGCCAGTCAGGCAAAGGCGGCATGGCTTACCTGCTGGAGCAGGAATACGGCCTGGCGATGCCGCGCCGCCTGCAGATCGAATTCAGCCGCGCGATCCAGAAAGCGGCCGACGCCACAGGCAAGGAAATTGCCGCCAGCGACATCTACGATATCTTCAAGCAGGAGTACCTGGACAAGCAAACGCCGTATGTGTATCGCGGCCACCGCATGAGCGAAGATTCCAGCCAGGCGCAGCCGGTAAAGATCGAAATCGACATCGTCCGCGACGGCCAGCCGCACACTGGCAGCGGCCATGGCAACGGTCCGATCGACGCCTTCGTCAATGCGCTGGGGCTGGACATCAAGCTGATGGATTTCCATGAGCATGCCATCAGCGCCGGCGCCGACGCCCAGGCCGCCAGCTATATCGAGCTGCGCCTGAACGATGCCCCAACCGGTTTCGGCGTCGGCATCGACGCCAATACCCTGACCGCCTCGTTCAAGGCGATCCTGAGCGCGGTCAACCGCCAGATTGAAATCGCCGGCCAGGCCGCCAACCAGGAAATCGGCAGCAGCGCGGCCGCGGCATAAACAACGGTTTTCCTTAATCCTCCTGCCGCGGCGATCACGCGGCAAGCAGGCATCGTGCAGGCTGGGTATTACCGTACTACATGCTTTCATCAGCGCGGCCCGACGTCAGTTACCAATGACGTTGCGCCGTGCTATCACTTCTTCTGCGCCGGTTAAAAACGGCAGGCGTAAAAAAACCGCTACCGGGTAGCGGTTTTTTCTTTTCAGCCTGTCGATCAGGCCATTGCCACTGCGCTGGTCAGGTCGCTGATGCGCGCACGGGCTGCGGCAAAACCGGCTTCTTTCGCTTCCGGGCTGTAGGCCAGGCCGTCGGCGCGCACCACGTCGATATCGGTGATCCCGAGGAAACCGAACACCAGTTTCAAATAGTCTTCATGGGCGACGCCAGTAGGGCTGCCGGCATGTTTGCCGCCTGAAGTCGACACGATCACGACACGCTTGCCTTTGGCCAGGCCTTCCGGGCCCTTTTCGCTATAACGGAAAGTGACGCCGGCGACACTGATCTGGTCGATCCATGCCTTGAGCTGGGTCGGTACGCTGAAGTTGTACATCGGCGCGCCGAGCACGATCACGTCGGCTGCCATGAATTCATTGAGGATCGCTTCGCTCAGTTCCACTTCCAGTTTTTGCGACAGGTTGCGTTTTTCGGCAGGCGTGCCTTTAGCCGCAAAGGTCGCGCCGCTCAAATGGGCGGTGACGTCCTTGCTAAGGTCGCGGTAAGTCAGTTCGAGATCGGGATCCGCTGCTTGCAGTGTCGCCACTACTTCGCGGGTCAGTTGGCGTGAGGCGGAAGCGTCGCCGAGAATGCTGGAATCAATATGTAAGAGTTTCATGATATATGCCGTTCGATTAAATTAAGAGTGGGTCAAAATCTATAGCGATCCGTACATCACGATGCCAACAGAGTTTGATTTACCTGGTTACCTGAACCATTGACGCCATCCTACCCCTGCCTCAAAAATAGAACTAGATAGCAAAAATAAGATATATTGTTCTACATACAGAACACTGGATGACTATCATGCAAGACTTGAACGACCTCTATTTCTTCGCCAACGTGGTGCAGGAAGGCGGTTTCACGGCCGCCGGACGCAGCCTGGGCATTCCCAAGTCGCGCTTGTCCAGACGCATATCGGAATTGGAAAGCCGGCTGGGAGCACGCTTGCTACAGCGCAATACGCGCGGCATCGCCCTCACCGACCTCGGCAATCGCTACTACCAGCACTGCCAGGTAGTGATCGCCGCCGCCGAAGCGGCTGAACTGGCGGTGACCAGCTCGCTGGCGGAACCGAGCGGCACGGTCAGGGTGGCTTGCGTGGTGCCGATCGCCCAGTCGGAAGTGGCGACGGCGTTGCCGGCTTTCCTGGAGCGTTATCCAAAGGTGAATATCGACCTGCTGTTCACCAACCGCCGCGTCAATCTGCTGGAAGAGGGCGTGGATGTGGCGGTACGGGTAAGAACCCCAGAAGACGAAGATCCGAACCTGGCCACCAGGCGGCTGCGCGCCACGTCCGGCGTGCTGGTGGCGACGCCGGAACTGATCTCGCGCTACGCAGCCCTGCGGCATCCGCGCGACCTGGCCAAACTGCCGTTCCTGGGTTCGGCCGAGCGCGACCGCCGGGTCCACCTGTTCCTGGACGGGCCGGACAAGGAGCGCTTCGAACTGGTGGCAGAGCCGCGCCTGGCGGTCGAGGATTTCGCCCTGCGCAAACGGGCGGCGTTGCGCAGCCTGGGCCTGACCATGCTGCCGGCCGAATATTGCATCGAGGAGATGAACCAGGGCAGCCTGGTGAATGTGCTGCCGGACTGGAGCATGCCGGCCGGCCACCTGCAAGTGGTCTATCCGACCCAGAGAGGTTTGCTGCCGGCGGTGCGCGTGTTTGTCGACTTCCTGATCGAGCATCTCAGCAAGCTGCAGGTCGTCCCGGGCAAATGCCCGCGCTGACTCAGGAACGCGCCAGGCGGATCCCGCTGAACTGCCAGCGCGCGGTGGCCGGGAAAAAATTGCGGTAGCTCAGGCGCGCGTGGCCATCCGGCGTGGCGCAGGAAGATCCGCGCAGCACATACTGGTTGACCATGAACTTGCCGTTGTATTCGCCCACCGCGCCCGGCAAAGCGACGTAGCCGGGATACGGCGCGTAACTACTGGTGGTCCATTGCCACGCCACTCCGAAATAGTCTGCCGACTGGCGAGTCGCCGCCGCGCACTCCCATTCCGCCTCGGTAGGCAGGCGGGCGCCGGCCCAGCGCGCATAAGCCTCGGCTTCGAAAAAGGAAAGATGGGTAGCTGCCTCATGCAAGGCCAGCGGCTGCAGCCCGTACAAGGTGAATTCGCGCCAGGCGGAATCGAATTGCGCATGCGCGCTCTGCCAGTACAGCGGCCGCGCCAGTTTCTGCTGCTGCACCCAGTCCCAGCCGGCGGCCAGCCACAGCAAAGGATTCCGGTAGCCGCCGTCTTCCACGAACGCCAGGTATTCGCCATTGCTGACCAGCCGCGACGCCATCGAAAACGGTTCGACAAACTGCCGGTGGCGCGGTGTTTCGTTATCGAAGAAAAAGCCCTGCCCGGCATGCCCGATCTCGACAATGCCGGCCTCGAACGGCTGCCATGACAAGGCTGCCGCCGGCTTGCCGCCATTGCCGGCTTCCGTCGCCGGATTCGCCGCCTGGTAAGGCGGCAGCAAAGGATTCATGGCCAGCAGATGCTTGATGTCGGTCAGCATCAGTTCCTGGTGCTGCTGCTCGTGCTGCAATCCGAGCTCGACCAGCGCCGACAACTGCTGCTCCCGTTCCGGCGCCAGCGTTTGTCCCAGCAACGCCAGCAGCCGCTGATCGACGTTTTGCCGATAGGCCAGCACTTCGCTCAAGGCAGGCCGGGTGATCAGGCCGCGCTGCGCGCGCGGATGCTGCTCGCCCACTCCTTCGTAATACGAATTGAAAAGCACCCGGAAGGCGGGATGAAACGGCTGGAAACCGCTCTCGAACCGCTCCAGGATGAAGGTTTCAAAAAACCAGGTGGTATGCGCCAGGTGCCATTTCGCCGGGCTGGCGTCGGGCATCGATTGTACGCAGCAGTCTTCGGCCGACAGCGGCTGCACCAGCCGGCAAGTCTGATCGCGTACCGTGGAAAAAGCTTTCGCCAGCTTGTGCATCGCGTTCCTGTCTGGAGGTTTTGATTCAGGCGGCCTGGGCATGGCAGACCATGAACCAGTTGTCGGGATCGGACCAGGTCTGCACGGCGCTGAAGCCGGCCAGCTGCAGCATGTCGATAAATCCCTGGCGGGTATATTTATGACTGCTTTCGGTATGGATGCGCTCGCCGCGCGCAAAGCGCCGCTCGCCGCCGCCCTGCCAGTGGACGGTGAGCTCGCGTTTGGCTTCCAGATGCATTTCTACGCGGTACTGGCCGCTATTATAGAAAGCGCAGTGGCGCCAATCTGCCGGCCGGAAATCGGCATCCAGCAAACGATTCAAATGATGCAGCAGATTCAGGTTGAACGCCGCGGTGACTCCCAGCGAATCGTCGTAAGCGGCATCCAGGATCGCTTTGTCCTTGATCAGGTCAACCCCGATCAGCAAACCGCTGTGGCTGCCGGCCATGGCCTTGCGAATCCGTCGCAGGAACATCAATGCCTCCAGCGGCGCAAAATTGCCTATCGACGATCCTGGATAAAAGAACTGGCGATGGTGCATGCCCAGCGTCGCCGGCAGTTCAAGTTCGGCAGAAAAGTCCATGCCCAGGCAAGTCATCCTGATCTGCGGGAACTGCTGCTGCAGCGCATTCACCGCTTCCGCCACGAACTGCACGGAGATATCGACCGCCACATACTGCCGGGGCTGCAAGCTCGGAAACAGCCGGGCCGCCTTGCTGCAATTGCCGGCTCCCAGGTCGATAAAGACCGAACCCGGCCCGACCGCGGCGGCAATCTGCTGCTCATGCTGCGCGAAAATCGCCGCTTCGGTGCGGGTCGGATAATACTCGGGCAATTCGCAAATCGCGGCGAACAGCCGTGAACCAAGGACATCGTAGAGATATTTGGGAGAGGTGTGCGCGTGTGCCGCCAGCAGGCCGGCTGCCAGCTGCTGTTGGATCTCGTCCGGCGCCACGCTGTTTTGCATCGCTTGCGACAATTGAGCCAAAGGATTCTCCTGAGATGGCAATCATTGGGAAACTACGCATTCCACTACCGGGATTCAAGTCCGCTCCATTGCATCGAGATCCTGCGCTATCGCGCAACATCCACTACACTAGCAAACTGCTCTTCTAAGCTAAGCATGCTGTACAAAGTATATCGATATTCGATTGACGGTTGAAGTTCCCTTTCAAGAGAATGCATATTGCAGGCAAGACTGCGGCCAGTCTCTTAACCGATTGCAAGACAAATGCAGAAAATATTGGCACAAACACATTTTTCCACCCTACCCGCTGCACCGTGCGTCAGCATTGCCAGGCCAAGCTTGCAGCCGATTGCGCTGCCCCCACCGAAACAGACATGACAACCATCACCTCCAAAGAACCTCAAAAAAGCAGTCTGGGCACGCTCGTCGGGCTGGTTCCTTTCCTGGCCCCGTATAAACGGCAATTCGTCATGGCCAGCCTGGCCTTGCTGGTGGCGGCCGGCGCCACGCTGGCGATTCCCTATGCCTTCCGGCAGATGATCGACCTGGGTTTCAGCGCTGGCGGCATACAGGGAGCCAATCATATCGACCTGTATTTCCTGGCGCTGTTCGGCGTTGCCTGTGTGCTGGGCGTGGCTACCGCGGCGCGCTTCTACATGGTGTCCTGGCTGGGCGAACGGGTTACCGCCGACCTGCGCAGCGCGGTCTATTCGCATGTCGTCACGCAGAGCCCGCAGTTCTTTGAAACCACCAAGACCGGCGAAGTGCTGTCGCGCATCACCACCGACACCACCCTGATCCAGGCGCTGGTCGGCACCAGCATTTCGATGGCCTTGCGCAACGCCCTGCTGTTCGCCGGCGGCATGGTCATGCTGTTCATCACCAGCGTCAAGCTGAGTGCGATCATCCTGGTGATGCTGGCGCTGGTGGTGCTGCCGATAGTCTGGTACGGGCGCCGCGTGCGCAAGTTGTCGCGGGCGTCGCAGGACCGGGTTGCCGACGCCTCGGCGATGGCTGGCGAAATCCTCAATGCGATGCCGACCGTGCAAGCGTTCACCCACGAAAATATCGAAGCGCAGCGTTTCGACGTCTCTATCGAAAACGCTTTCGGCACTGCGATGGAGCGCATACGCGCCCGTTCGGTGCTGACCATGATGGCGATCCTGCTGGTGTTCGGCGCCATCGTGTTTGTGCTGTGGCTGGGCGCGCACGCCGTGGTCCAGGGCCGCATGAGCGGCGGCGAACTCGGCCAGTTCATCTTGTACGCAGCCTTGCTGGCCGGATCCATCGGCGCCCTGGCGGAGGTGCTGGGCGACGCCCAGCGCGCCGCCGGCGCCACCGAACGGCTGCTGGAATTGCTGGCGGCGCAGTCGCCGGTGCAATCCGTGCTGCTGCCCGAAACGCTGCCGCCGCGCACCGCGCAAGGCGCGGCGCTAGCCTTGGAAAACATCGGCTTCCGTTATCCGTCGCGCCCTGAAAGCGCGGCCCTGTCCGGCCTGTCGCTAGACATCAGGCCGGGTGAAACCGTGGCCGTGGTCGGCCCTTCGGGCGCCGGCAAGACCACGCTGTTCCAGCTGCTGCTGCGTTTCTACGATCCGCAGCAAGGCAGCATCAAGCTCGATGGCGTCGACATCAGATATCTCGACCTGCACACCTTGCGCAACGCCATCGGCATCGTGCCGCAAGATACCGTCATCTTCTCCGCCAATGCCATGGAAAACATCCGCTACGGCCGAGTCGGCGCCAGCGACGCTGAAGTCGTCGCAGCCGCGAAAATGGCGGCAGCCCACGAATTCATCGAACGCCTGCCGGAAGGTTACCAAGCCTTCCTCGGCGAGCGCGGAGTGCGCCTTTCGGGCGGCCAGCGGCAACGCATTGCGATTGCCCGCGCGCTGCTGAAAAATCCGCCCCTGCTGCTGCTGGACGAAGCCACCAGCGCGCTCGACGCGGAATCCGAACGTGCGGTGCAAGGCGCGCTGGAAGCGGCGATGGTGGGACGCACTACCGTGGTCATCGCCCATCGCCTGGCCACCGTGCAGCGCGCCGACCGCATCATCGTGCTGGAACACGGGCACATAGTGGAAACCGGCAGCCATGCCGAACTGGTGGCGCAAAACGGCTTGTACGCAAGCCTCGCGGCATTGCAGTTCAACGGCCTCGCGGATACATAACCCAACTTGCAGGAATCGAACATGACCTTCTTATTTTCTCCGCTCAAATTGCGCAGCGTCACCTTGCCCAACCGGATTGCCGTTGCCCCCATGTGCCAGTATTCCGCGGAAGACGGTTTCGCCAACGACTGGCACCTGGTGCACCTCGGCAGCCGTGCGGTGGGCGGCGCCGGCCTGATCATTTTCGAAGCCAGCGCGGTGCTGCCGCAGGGCCGCATCTCGCCGCAGGACCTGGGCATCTGGAAAGACGAGCACATTGCGCCGCTCAGCCGCATCACCCGCTTTATCGAGCAGCAAGGCACGGTGGCCGGCATCCAGCTGGCGCATGCCGGCCGCAAGGCCAGCGTCTGGCGGCCATGGGAAGAACAGCAAGGGCGAGTCCATCCCGACCAGGGCGGCTGGCGCACGGACGCTCCGTCGGCGATTCCTTTCGACGCCAGCTACACCACGCCCAGCGCGCTTACCGTGGATGGCATCAAGGATGTCGTCAAGGCGTTTGCCGACGCCGCGCGGCGTGCCGAGCAAGCCGGCTTCAAGGTCGTTGAAATCCATGCGGCGCATGGTTACCTGCTGCATCAGTTCCTGTCGCCGGTCAGCAATCACCGAACCGACCAGTACGGCGGCTCGTTTGAAAACCGCGCGCGCCTGGTGCTGGAAGTGGCGGCAGCGGTGCGCCAGGTCTGGCCGGAACAGCTGCCGCTGCTGGTGCGCCTGTCGGCCACGGACTGGATCGACGGCGGCTGGAATGTGGATGAAACCGTGGCCCTGAGCCGCTTGCTGCGCGAAGCCGGGGTCGACCTGATCGACGTCTCCAGCGGAGGCAATATCGCAGCCGCCGCGATTCCGGTAGGGCCCGGTTACCAGACCCAGTTCGCGGCCAGGGTCCGGAATGAAGCCGGCGTCCCCAGCGGCACGGTCGGCATGATTACCGATCCCGGCCAGGCCGAGCATATATTGCGCACCGAACAAGCCGACCTGGTGCTGATGGCGCGCGAACTGCTGCGCGATCCTTATTGGCCCTTGCACGCCGCCGACGCGCTGCATGACCTCACTTCATGGGCGCCGCAATACATGCGTGCGACTTCGCGCAAATCGCCGCAGCGGCCGAACGTCGACTACAGCGACAAATAAGCCAGCCCCCCGCGGCGGGGCTGGAGCTAAGGGGCCGGCGGCTTGCCGCCGGACTTGCCGAGGTCGGCCGACACTTCGGCAATCAGGCGCCGCAGCCACACCACGTCCGGCGCCACATGTGAACGGGCGTGCCACAACATGTAAAAGCGCATCTTCGGCATGTCGAACGGCAGCGTGAACATGCCGATCGGCCAGTCTTCGATGATGTGCTCGGCAAACTGCCGGCCGGTGGTGAAAATCAGGTCCGATTTCGCCAGCACGTGCGGCACCAGCGCGAAATACGGGATCGTCACCTGCACGTTGCGCTTCAGCCCCTGCTCGGCGAGGGCGGCGTCGATGCCGCTGCGATGCCCTTCGATATAGGGCGTCGGCGCCAGGTGCGGCATTTCCAGGTAATACTTGAGGGTCAGGCCCTTCTTCGCCACCGGATGGTCGCGATGCATCATGCATACCACATCGTCATCGAACAGTTGCGCCAGGTGCAGGTGCTCGGGAGGATCGGGCCAGTTGCCGATCACCAGGTCGAAGCGGCCGTTTTCCAGCGCGTTGGCGTAGTCCAGGTTGGCGTCCAGCGCGTGCACCATCAGGCTGGCGCCGGGCGCGCGCCGCCGCAGCTGCTCGATGATGGAGGGGATCAGCAGCATGTTCAGGTAATCCGGCGTGGCGATATGAAACACCCGCGACGTGCTGTCGGCTTCGAACGCCGCTACCGGCGCCGCGATCCTTTCGATGACTTCCAGGCCCTGCTTGGCCAGCGCCAGCAGTTCCTGGCCGCGTTCGGTGGGCACCATGCCGGTCTTGCCGCGCACCAGGATGGCGTCGCCGGTCAGCTCGCGCAGGCGTTTTAGCGTATTGCTGATAGTCGGCTGCGACTGCCCCAGCTTGATGGCGGTGCGCGATACGCTTTTTTCCACCAGCAGGGTGTGCAAAACGCGCAACAGGTAGGTGTCGAGATGATGGTTGGTACGCGATGTCATGGGCGGCGCTCGTGTAGTATTTCGCACATAATGGCGCTTAAGAAATGGTGGATTTTCGTGCCAGGCCAGGCGCAAACCGGAGCGATAGCGAGCTATCGCGAGGATTTGCAACGACGTATGGCACGGAAAGACGCCGTTTATTAAATGTCATTATGTGCAAAACACTACACTGAAATTAGTGTAGGAATGCGAACGTTCAGACAAGAAAATTGCACAATAAACCCCACTAGCATAACGGATATGCATAGGCATGGGTAGCCATCGCCAAAGCATGACTGGCGTGACTTCAGGTATCGAATCGGAAGTGTTTTTCCATTCAGCAATAACGGCAAAATCGCCGCCATTAGACGACCGGTCTAATTTAGGATTAGAATAGTCCCATCATGCGAGCAAAATACGACACCACCAAGCGCCATATCCTGGACGCCGGACAAAAGATCATCGCCGTCAAAGGCTTTTCCGGCGTCGGCCTCAGCGAGATCCTGAGCGCGGCAGCGATCCCCAAGGGTTCGTTCTACCACTACTTCGGATCGAAGGAACAATATGGCCGAGCCCTGATGGAACAGTATGTCGACAACTACCTGCAGGCAATGGATGAAGTCTTGCAGATTGCCGTGCAGCCGGCGCAAGAACCCGCCCGCGAACGGTTGCTGCGCTACTGGGGCCACTGGCTCGATACCCAGTCCGGCGCGGAAGCCATGGACAAATGCCTGGTGGTGAAACTCAGCGCCGAAGTCGCCGACCTGTCGGACGACATGCGGCTGGCCCTGTGCGAAGGCACACGCCTGGTCATGGCGCGCCTGGCAGACTGCATCGCCGAAGGCATCGCCGATGGTTCCTTGCGGATCGCGCTGGAACCGCAGAAAACCGCGCAGATGCTGTACCAGCTATGGCTGGGAGCCAGCCTGCTGGCCAAGTTGCAGCGCGACCGCAGCGCACTGGAAAACGCCATGGAGGTTACCCTCAACATCCTGGCGCCGCCCCCGAATTGAAGCACGACACAAGTTCGTGCATTTTTTTTACCACTCCGCCGATGAGCGGATCACTTCCCAAGGAAACCTCATGCTGAATTTTGAATTCTACAATCCCACCAAGATCGTCTTCGGCCGCGACACCATCGCCAAACTGGCCGATCTGGTTCCCCGCGACGCCCGCGTACTGATCCTGTACGGCGGCGCCAGCGCCCAGAAAACCGGCACCCTGGACGAAGTCAAGGCAGCGCTGGGCAAACGCGAGATCCACGAGTTCGCCGGCATCGAACCAAATCCCAGCTACGAAACGCTGATGCAGGCGGTTGAGCAAGTGCGCGCGCAAAAGATCGATTTCCTGCTGGCGGTAGGCGGCGGCTCGGTCATCGACGGCACCAAGTTTGTCGCCTCGGCGGCGAATTTTGAAGGCGAAGCCTGGGATATCGCGGTCAAGCGCGGCGCCAACATCCGCAGCGCCCTGCCCTTCGGCAGCGTGCTGACCTTGCCGGCCACCGGCTCCGAAATGAACAACGGCGGCGTCGTCACCCGCAAATCGATACAAGCCAAGCTGGCCTTCCACAGTCCGCTGGTGTTTCCGAAATTCTCCATCCTCGATCCAACCAAGACCTTCACCTTGCCGCCGCGGCAGATCGCGAATGGCGTGGTCGACGCTTTCGTGCATACCGTCGAGCAGTACCTGACATATCCGGTGCAAGGCCAGGTGCAAGACCGTTTCGCCGAAGGCTTGCTGCTGAGCCTGATCGAAACCGGACCGAAAGTGATGTCCGAACCAAACGACTACGACGCCCGCGCCAACCTGATGTGGGTTGCGACACTCGCGCTCAACGGCCTGATCGGCGCCGGCGTGCCGCAAGACTGGGCCACGCACATGCTGGGCCATGAACTGACCGCGCAATACGATATCGACCATGCGCGCACGCTGGCGATCGTGCTGCCGTCGCTGCTGTCGGTGCGGCGCAACAGCAAGCGCGCCAAACTGCTGCAATACGCCGAACGCGTCTGGCAAATCACCGAAGGCAGCGAAGATGCGCGCATCGATCTGGCCATCCAGCGCACCCGCGACTTCTTTGAAAGCCTCGGCATCAAGACTCGCCTGGCCGACTATGAACTGGGCCAGGATGCAGTCGAAACCGTGCTCGGGCAACTGGACAAGCATGGCATGACAGCGCTGGGCGAACACCAGGACCATACCCTGGCTGTCAGCCGCACCATTCTCGAAGCCGCTTTGTGAAATTGATGTTTAGCTGATGTCGACCGTGCCGGCGAGCCGTCGCCGGCATTCATTCCACCGAAGGAGTAGCCAACATGTCACAAAGTAAAACCATCAATCGCCGCTTCCTGCTGGCCTCGCGTCCGCATGGCGCGCCGACGCCGGACAACTTCAAGCTGGAGCAAAGCCCGGTGCCGGTGCCGGCTGCCGGCCAGGTGCTGCTGCGCACCGTTTTCCTGTCGCTTGATCCTTACATGCGCGGGCGCATGAGCGACGCGCCGTCCTATGCGCCGCATGTCGAAATCGGCGAAGTGATGGTCGGCGGCACCGTCTCGCGGGTCGAGGCTTCCGAGCACGCCGACTACAAAGCCGGGGACCTGGTCCTCAGCTACAGCGGCTGGCAGGACTACGCACTGTCCGACGGCAAGGGCCTGACCAAACTTGACGCCAGACTCGGCAAACCGTCCCACGCCTTGGGTGTGCTCGGCATGCCAGGCTTCACGGCCTATATGGGCTTGCTCGACATCGGCCAGCCGCAAGCCGGCGAAACCGTGGTGGTGGCGGCGGCCACCGGCGCCGTCGGTTCGGTGGTCGGGCAGATTGCCAAACTCAAGGGTTGCCGCGTGGTCGGCATCGCCGGCGGCGCCGACAAATGCCGGTACGCAGTGGAAGAATTGGGTTTCGACGCTTGCATCGACCACCGCGGCGCCGTCTTCAACGCCGTCCTGCCGCTGCTGAATCTGCACGCCCGGGTGCCGGTATGCGGCCTGATCGCCAACTATAACGCCGCCGGCAAGCCGGAAGGCCCGGACCATCTGCCGGGACTGATGGGCAGGCTGCTGGTACGCCGCATCAAGATGCAAGGTTTCATCATCTTCGACTACAACCATCGTTATATGGAATTCTTCAAGGACATGAGCGGCTGGGTCGCCGCCGGCAAAATCAAATTCCGGGAAGATGTCGTCGACGGCCTGGAGAACGCGCCGCAAGCCTTCATCGGCCTGTTGGAAGGCAAGAATTTCGGCAAGCTGGTGATACGGGCCGGCGACGAATGAAGTATCGCGCAACACACACTCAAAAGGAATTCGCATGAAAATATTAATGGTGCTTACCTCCCACGACCAGTTGGGCGACACCGGCAAGAAAACCGGTTTCTGGCTGGAGGAATTTGCAGCGCCCTACTACGCTTTCCTGGATGCCGGCGCCAAACTCACCCTGGCTTCGCCGAAAGGCGGCCAGCCGCCCCTGGATCCGAAAAGCGACGAACCTGACGCGCAGACCGAGGCCACCGAACGCTTCAGGAAAGACGCTGCTGCGCAAGCCGCGCTGGCTTCCACCATCAAGTTGTCGGCGGCACGGGCCGGCGATTATGACGCGGTGTTCTATCCGGGTGGCCATGGCCCCCTGTGGGACCTGGCGGAAGACAAGGATTCGATCGCGCTGATCGAAACCATGTATGCGGCAGGCAAGCCGGTGTCCGCGGTCTGCCATGCGCCCGGCGTACTGCGTCATGCGCGCGCCGCCGATGGCGCGCCGCTGGTAAAGGGCAAAAAGGTAACCGGTTTTTCAGACAGCGAAGAAGCGGCGGTGCAGCTGACCGATATCGTGCCGTTCCTGGTGGAAGCTGAACTGAAAAGCCTTGGCGGCGATTACAGCAAAGGAGCTGACTGGGGTAGTTATGCGGTAGCCGACGGCAAGCTGATTACCGGGCAGAATCCGGCATCTTCGGTTGCTGTGGCGGAGCTGGTGTTGAAAATGCTGGCTTAAGTTGTAGCGGGAAGATATTGAGCGCTGCGGGATGTACTCCGTAGTCCGTTAAATGGGGTCAGAGTAATTTTCGCAAAAAACCGCGAAAAAAAAACTGACCCCATTTAACTGCTGCGGTAATTATTTAGTGCCGAAGATGCGGTCGCCGGCGTCGCCTAGTCCGGGAACGATATAGGCGTGGGCGTCGAGATGCGAATCGAGGCTGGCTACGTACAGCTTGACTCCGGGATGCGCGTCCTGGAATACCTGCACGCCTTCAGGCGCGGCCACCAGCGCCAGGAAAATGATCTGGTCGTCGCCGACGCCGCGTTTTTTCAGGACATTGACTGCGTGCACCGCCGAGTTGCCGGTCGCTACCATGGGATCGCAGACGATGAAGATCCGCTCCGCCAGGTCCGGCAAACGCACCAGGTATTCAACCGGCTGATGCGTATCGGGATCGCGATACACGCCGATATGGCCGACCCGTGCCGACGGCACCAGGTCCAGCAAACCATCGCTCATGCCGATCCCGGCCCGCAGCACCGGCACCACCGCCAGCTTGCGGCCGGCTATCACCGGCGCATCCATGCTTTGCATCGGCGTCTCGATCCGCTGCGTGGTCAGCGGCAGGTCGCGCGTGATTTCATACCCCATCAGCAGAGTGATTTCACGCAGCAGCTGGCGGAATGTGCGAGTGGAAGTTTCCTTGCTCCGCATATGCGTCAGCTTGTGCTGGATCAGCGGATGGTTGAGGATGAAGAGATTGGGGAAACGCGAATCGCTGAGCATAAGTGTAATTATTCCAAATACAAAAAAGGGAGATTGCTCTCCCCCGTTCATTCAACATTCATTCTACGGCTTGCTCTACTTTCGGTATCAGCAAATCGAGTATCTGTTCCAGTTCATGCCGCACTTCTGTCAGGTCGACTTCGTTTGGCCTGGCCTCGGCGAGCTCGGCTTCGGCGGCGCCGCCAAGGCGGCCGTCAAGCTTGTTGCGGGCGCCGCTGATGGTAAAGCCGTGCTCATACAATAACTCGCGGATGCGGCGGATCAGCAGCACCTCGTGGTGCTGGTAATACCGGCGGTTGCCGCGCCGCTTGACCGGCTTGAGCTGGGTGAACTCCTGTTCCCAGTAGCGCAGCACATGCGGCTTGACGCCGCACAGGTCGCTGACTTCGCCTATGGTGAAATAACGCTTGGCCGGAATCGGCGGCAATACGACAAGCTCGGACTTACTAATGCGATCGTTCATGAATTAGCTGGGAGAGCGGCGGCAAACTGTTGGATAGGCTGGATCGGCTGCAGGCTTGCGGCTTCAACCATGCCCTTGAGTTTCTGGCTGGCGTGGAAAGTGACCACGCGGCGCGCAGTGATGGGAATCTCTTCCCCGGTCTTCGGATTGCGGCCCGGACGCTGCGGCTTGTCGCGCAACTGGAAATTGCCGAAACCGGACAATTTCACAGACTCGCCCCGTTCCAGCGCGTCGCGGATTTCATCAAAAAACGTTTCAACCATGTCCTTGGCTTCACGCTTGTTGAGGCCAACCTGTTCAAACAAAAGTTCAGCCAGTTCCGCCTTGGTCAACGTCGGCAAATTCTTTTCCGCCTGCGAACGGGCTTGCGCTTCGCGCATCGCCCGGTTCAGATCGGCGTCCAGAACGGATTCGAATTCTACTGTCTGCATATTGTTCATTCTGCTGTTACGCCCCTGTCTTTTTGGGATTGCTGCAGCCGGCGCCGCCGTGTATCGAGCGCGCCGGCATCTGCTGCAGGTTTAGACATCATTAAAGCCATTCAATTACAGATCAGGCGCGCAATCTTGCTGTTGGCACCTTGCTGACAGCAGCGATCAAAGCCGACATGGCGGCTTCCACGGTGTCATCTTGAAGGGTGTTTTCAGTATCTTGCAAGGTAAAACGGAAAGCAAGACTTTTTTCGTCATTTTCCAGTCCTTTGCCGTGATATTCATCAAATAAAACAATGGCTTGCAGAATCCGGCAGGCCGGATTTCCTTGCTGCTCAGCAGCAAAAACATCCAGCAAATCCTGTGCGTAAACGGCTTGTTTAACCACCACCGCAAGATCGCGCACCACCGCCGGGAATTTCGAAATCTCGACATACGCGGGTACTTGCCGTTGCTGCAACGCCAAGGCGTCGACTTCGAACAAGACCGGCGCCAGCGGCAGCTCGTGCTTCTGCTGCAGGCGCGGATGCAGCTCGCCGATAAAGCCTACCGCGACGTCGCCCAGCAGCACCTGCGCCGAACGGCCCGGATGCAATGCGGGATGCTCCAGTTTGGCGAAGCGCAGAATTGCGGGCGCAAACAAGGCTTCCAGGTCCGCCTTGACGTCGAAGAAATCGACGGTGCGGCTGGCCTGTCCCCATTGCTCATCTGCTTGCGGACCATAGGCCAGGCCGGCGATCCGCTTCGGCTGTTCAAAACCGGCGACCGCCAGAGGCCCGTTCTGGACTTCCTGGTTACGCGTATATACGGCGCCCGTTTCAAAAATCCGGACACGGTTCAACTTGCGGTTCAGATTGTATTTGACGTTAGCCACCAGGCTGGCGATCAGCGACGAACGCATCACGCTCATCTGGCTGGCGATCGGATTGAGCAGCCTGATCGGCTCCAGGTTGCCGGCAAAGTCGGCTTCCCAGGCTTCCTCGACGAAACTGAAATTGATCACTTCCTGGTAGTCCAGGTCGGCCAGCTGGCGCCGGATGGTGAACAAAGAACGCTGGTTTTCCGGCGCGATGTACATCGCATTCGGCGCCACCGGCGGCAAGGCCGGGATATTTTCAAAGCCGTAGACGCGGGCGATTTCCTCGATCAGGTCTTCCTCGATCTCGATATCGAAACGGTACGACGGCGGCGTTACCGAAAACACGCCGTTCTCTTGCGTGAACGCCAAGCCCAGGCGGGTGAAGATGTCGGCAATCTGGCTATCCGACAAAGGCACGCCGATGACCTTGATCGCGCGCGCCGTGCGCACCTTGACCGGATCGCGTTTTGGCAGGTTGACGCTTTGATCGTCGATCGGGCCGACCTGGGTCTGGGGCGTACCGCAAATATCGATCAGCAAGGCGGTGATGCGCTCGATGTGCTCGACCGTGGTCGCAAAATCGACGCCGCGCTCGAAGCGATGGCCGGCATCGGTCGAGAAATTGAAACGGCGGGCGCGGCCCTGTATCGCCTGCGGCCACCAGAATGCGGCTTCCAGGTAAATGTTTTGGGTTTCCAGCGACACCGCGGTGGCGTCGCCGCCCATGATGCCGGCCAGCGATTCGATCTGCCGGTCGTCGGCGATCACGCCGATCCAGTCGTCGACGCTGACCGTATTGCCGTTCAACAGCTTGAGCGATTCGCCCGCCTTGCCCCAGCGGACATCGAGGCTGCCGTGGATCTTGTCGAGGTCGAAGACGTGGGTAGGACGTCCCAGCTCCAGCATGACATAGTTGGAGATGTCGACCAGGGCCGAGATCGGACGCTGGCCGCTGCGCTCCAGGCGCTGCTTCATCCAGCGCGGCGTCGCCGCCTTGGCGTTCAGGCCGCGGATCACGCGGCCGGAAAAACGGCCGCACAGGTCCGGCGCCGAAATCTTCACCGGCAGCGTTTCAGCGATGTTGGCGCTGACAGCCTTGAACACCGGCTGCTTCAGCGCCGTGCCGGTCAGCGCCGACACCTCGCGCGCCACGCCCAGCACCGACAGGCAATCGGCCTTGTTCGGGGTCAGCTTGATGGTGAACTTCAGGTCGTTCAGTTCGAAATAATCGCGGAAATTCTTGCCGACCGGCGCATCTTCCGGCAATTCCAGCAAGCCGCCATGGTCTTCCGACAGTTTCAGTTCGCGCGCCGAACACAACATGCCCTGCGATTCGACGCCGCGCAGCTGCCCGAGCTTGATCTCGAACGGCTTGCCATCCGCGCCTGGCGGCAAGATTGCGCCGACCAGCGCGCAAGGCACCTTGAGGCCGGGGCGCACATTCGGCGCGCCGCAGACGATATTGAGCATGGCGCCGGTGCCGACATCGACCTGGCAGACATTGAGGCGATCGGCGTTCGGATGCTTGGCGGTCTCGACCACCAGGCCCACCACGATATTGGTAAAGGGCGGCGCAACCGGCTCGACCTCTTCCACTTCGAGACCTGACATGGTCAGCAGATGGGACAATTCGTCCGAAGTCATCTTCGGATCGACCATGGAACGCAGCCAGCTTTCAGAGAATTGCATAGGTAAAACCTTCAAAAACCTGTATCAGGATTTTAGGTGACTATTCGGCGCCTGCAGAACATCACCCTTGGCGTCATTCCCGCGAACGCGGGAATCCATTTTGCTCGTAACCTGGATCCCCGCGTTCGCGGGGATGACGGTGTAGTGTTCGTGCCAGCACTGAAACTCGCCAGTTTAATTAAATTGTTTCAGGAAACGCAAATCGCCTTCGTAGAACAAACGCAGATCGTTGATGCCATAACGGAGCATGGTCAGGCGCTCGATGCCGGAGCCGAACGCAAAACCGATGAACTGTTCCGGATCCAGCCCCATGTTGCGCACCACGTTCGGGTGCACCTGGCCGGCGCCGGACACTTCCAGCCAGCGTCCTTTCAGCGGACCGCTGCCGAAGGCAATGTCGATCTCGGCCGACGGCTCGGTGAACGGGAAGTACGATGGACGGAAACGCACTTGCAGGTCGTCGGTTTCAAAGAAGGCCTTGACGAAATTCAGGTACACGCCCTTGAGGTCGGCGAAACTGATGTCCTCGGCGATCCACAGGCCTTCGACCTGGTGGAACATCGGCGAGTGGGTAGCGTCGCTGTCGACCCGGTAAGTGCGGCCCGGCGCGATGACCTTGATCGGCGGCTTGTTCATGCGCGCATAACGCACCTGCATCGGGCTGGTGTGGGTGCGCAGCAGCAGCTGCTTGCCTTCGCTGTCCTTGCCGTCGATGTAGAAGGTGTCCTGCATCGAACGCGCAGGATGGTTTTCCGGGCTGTTCAGCGCGGTAAAGTTGGTCCAGTCGGTTTCGATCTCGGGGCCGTCGGCCACGTCGAACCCGATAGAACGGAAAATCTCTTCGATACGCTGCCATGAGCGCATCACCGGATGGATGCCGCCGACACCGCGGCCGCGGCCCGGCAAGGTGACATCGATTGCTTCCGCATTCAGGCGCTCTTGCATCTGCGCATTGGCCAGTGCGTCACGGCGCGCATTCAGCGCGGCTTCGATCTGCTCCTTGGCGTTGTTGATGACCGCGCCCTGGACCTTGCGCTCATCCGGCGCCAGCTTGCCCAGCCCCTTCATCTGCTCGGTGATCTGGCCGGTCTTGCCGAGATACTTGGCCTTGGCGTTTTCCAGCGCTGCGGCATCGGCGGCGGCGGTGAAATCGGCTTGAGCTTGCGTTACTAATTGTTCTAGGGAGTTCATGCAGTTTTCCTGCTCCAATGAAGCCGAAATACGCTGATAAAATCAAAAAAACCAGCGGTTAAAAACACAAACGGGGCACAAGGTGTTGACCTCTGCCCCGCTCGGGATTGCCAGGCTGCACAACAAACACTGCAGCGATGGCAAAACTACGTAAATAACTTACGCAGCGATGTTGGCCTTGACTTGATTGACAATCGCAGCAAACGCTGGCTTGTCCATCACTGCCATATCAGCCAGAACCTTACGGTCCAGTTCGATCGAAGCACGCTTCAGACCGTTCATGAATACGCTGTAGGTAACGCCATGCTCACGCGAAGCGGCGTTGATACGGGCGATCCACAATGCACGGAATACGCGCTTCTTGTTGCGGCGGTCACGGTATGCGTATTGGCCGGCGCGCATGACTGCTTGCTTGGCAATACGATAGACTTTACTGCGGCGACCGCGGTAACCCTTGGCAAGGGCGAGAACTTTTTTATGACGGGCACGAGCTGTAACCCCACGTTTTACTCTAGGCATAATAACTCCTTAATAGTGTGAGGTTAAGCGGTTGGCAACATGCGTGCGACGGAAGCCATGTTTGTTTCATGGACACCGACGGAACCGCGCAATTGACGTTTGTTCTTGGTAGTCTTCTTGGTCAGGATGTGACGTTTGAAAGCTTGACCGCGTTTAACGGTTCCACCTGGACGGACGCGAAAGCGCTTTTTGGCGCTGCTCTTCGTTTTCATTTTTGGCATGACACTATCTGTCCTCTAGGGACAGCTCCTTTTTTAACATGATTGCAGGTGGCAACATAACGTTACGCTTGGATGCCTGCTCTCACTTGTTTAAACCCAGCTGCACGACAGCCACAGCTGGATTTCGCAGCAGAATCTGGTCTGCTGCTTTTGGGCGTTCCGGACGATTGCTCATCCAGGCCACCTAAAATCGAATTACTTTTTCTTCTTGGGGCCAATGATCATGATCATCTGGCGCCCTTCCATCTTCGGCCACTGCTCGACCTGTCCGTACGGTTCCAGGTCTGCCTTGAGACGTTCCAGCATGCGCATGCCGATATCCTGGTGAGCCATTTCACGGCCGCGGAAACGCAGCGTGATCTTGACCTTGTCGCCGTCTTCATCCAGGAAGCGGGTCAAATTGCGCAGCTTGATGTTGTAATCCCCATCATCGGTGCCCGGGCGGAATTTCACTTCCTTGACCAGGATGACCTTCTGCTTCAACTTGGCTTCGTGCGCCTTCTTCTGCTCCTGGTACTTGAACTTGCCGTAGTCCATCAAACGGGCTACTGGCGGCTGCGCGGTCGGTGCGATTTCCACCAGATCAACGTTCGCCTCTTCCGCCAAGCGGAAGGCCTCGGCCAGACTGACGATACCGAGTGCTTCGTTCTCGACACCGGATAAGCGCAATTCTGGCGCAGTAATTTCGCCGTTGATGCGATGTGACTTGTCCGTAGCTATTGCAGTTTCCTTTAAAAATCAAATAATTAAGCCGTGCTCTTGCGCTTCGGGTTGCCCCGTTCAGGCTTTGGTTTCGACCTCGTTCCTGAGGCGTTCCACCAGTACGTCGATGGGCATCACACCCAGGTCGACATTGCCCCGCGCTCGCACGGCCACTGTGTTTGCATCCCGCTCTTTATCACCGACAACCAGTATATAAGGCGGCTTCTGCAAAGAATGCTGCCGTATTTTATAGGTAATCTTCTCATTACGCAAATCGGTCTCTACTCTAAACCCTTGTTTTTTCAGCGTTTGTGCAACATTTTTAACATATTCGGACTGTGCGTCCGAGATATTCAAAACAACAACTTGCACAGGGGCAAGCCACAGCGGCATCGCACCGGCGTGGTTTTCGATCAGGATCCCGATAAAACGCTCGAGCGAACCGACAATCGCCCTATGCAGCATGACCGGCACCTTGCGGCCGTTGTCTTCCGTGACATATTCCGAACCGAGCCGGCCCGGCATCGAAAAGTCGACCTGCATGGTGCCGCACTGCCAGGAACGGCCGATCGAGTCTTTCAGGTGATATTCGATTTTCGGGCCGTAGAAAGCGCCTTCGCCCGGCAATTCTTCCCATTCCGTGCCGGAAGCCCGGATCGCTTCACGCAAGGCGCTTTCCGCCTTGTCCCAGACCGCATCTTCGCCGACCCGCTTTTCAGGGCGCAACGCCAGCTTCACCGCCACTTCGGTAAAACCGAAATCGGTGTACACCTGGCGCACCACCTTGTCGAAGGCCGCCACTTCTTCCTGCACCTGCTCTTCGGTACAGAAAATATGGCCGTCATCCTGGGTAAAGCCGCGCACCCGCATCATGCCGTGCAAGGCGCCGGACGGCTCGTTGCGGTGGCATTGGCCGAATTCGCCGTAGCGCAGCGGCAGGTCGCGGTAGCTATGCAGGCCGGAATTGAAAATCTGGATATGGCCCGGACAGTTCATCGGCTTGAGCGCATAACTGCGGCTTTCCGATTCGGTGGTGAACATGTTGTCGCGGTAGTTGTCCCAGTGGCCAGTCTTTTCCCACAAGGTGCGGTCCAGGATTTGCGGCGCCTTGACTTCCTGGTAACCATTGTCCTGGTAGACACGGCGCATGAACTGTTCGACCTGTTGCCAGATAGTCCAGCCCTTCGGATGCCAGAAAATCAATCCCGGCGCTTCATCCTGGAAATGGAACAGGTCGAGCGCACGCCCCAGCTTGCGGTGGTCGCGCTTTTCCGCCTCTTCTAGCATGTGCAGATAAGCTTCCTGCTCATCCTTCTTGGCCCAGGCTGTGCCGTACACACGCTGCAGCATTTCATTTTTTGCATCGCCGCGCCAGTAGGCGCCGGCCAGCTTCATCAGCTTGAAGACCTTCAATTTGCCGGTCGACGGCACGTGCGGACCGCGGCACAAGTCGGTGAACTTGCCTTCTGTATACAAGGAGACTTCCTGGTCCTGGGGAATGGCGCCGATCAGCTCGGCCTTGTAAGCCTCGCCTATCGATTCGAAATAGGCGATGGCTTCGTCGCGCGCCACGACCTTGCGTGTCACGGGTTCGTCTTTCTTGGCCAGCTCCGCCATCTTCTTTTCAATCTCCAGCAAGTCTTCCGGAGTGAACGGGCGCTTGTAGGCAAAATCGTAGTAGAAGCCGTTTTCGATCACCGGGCCGATCGTCACCTGGGCGTCGGGGAACAACTCCTTTACTGCGTACGCCAGCAAGTGGGCGGTCGAATGGCGAATCACTTCCAGTCCGTCGGCATCCTTGTCGGTGACGATGGCCAGCTCGACATCGCGCTCTATGAGGAACGAGGTATCCACCAGCTTGCCGTCGACCTTGCCGGCCAGCGCCGCCTTGGCCAGGCCGGCACCGATGCTGGCGGCGACCTGCGCCACGGTCAGCGGCGCATCGAATTGACGCTGTGAACCATCGGGAAGTTTGACTGCTATCATTTTGAGCCCCATATCGGCGGTCACTCGGGACGACGCCGGATTGAATGAAATTAACGTGTGCCTTACAAAAACGCGGACGAAAAAAAACGCGGACCAGCCGCGCTTTTTTCATCATGCAGGTAGAAAAAGGCCTCGACTAGCGTCGCTCACAGATTGTGGTGGTAGTTCGCGGTGTCATAACCGGGATGCCTTTCTCGCTCTTACAGATGTGGATTCGTTTCAGCCTGCCTGCCGCAAAACGGCAATAACAACAGCAGCAACTGGATGTCGCCGATCATACCAGAAAATAGCTGCGGCATGGCAAGTGCACAAGCTGCCGTGTTGCTAAACTGCCTAAACATGCGCCCGAAGGTTTACCTGGCAGGATTGTTGAGCGCAATCTCGCCGCGATTCCACCAGCCGCCGCCCAAAGCCTGGAACAACGCAGCCGTGTCGGCAAACCGCGCTGCCTGGGCCTGCGCCAAGTTGATCACCGCTTGTTGGTAGGTCTGTTGCGCGGCCAATAAAGTTTGCGGAGTGGCCGCCCCAAGCTGCACCGATCTGCGGGAAATTTCCAGGCTATGCGCTGCGGCACGTTCAGCGATGTCCTGCGCCTGCAAGGCATCAGCATCGTATTGCAAGGCGCGCAAACTGTCCGCCACATTCTGGAAAGCCAGGATCACCGTGCTCTTGTATTGCGCCGCGGCCTGCTCCAGCAAGGCTTCAGAGGCGCGCTTCCGGTGCAGCAACGCGCCGCCGGCGAACAAAGGCTGCGTCAGGCCGCCCACCAATCCCCACAAACCGGTGCCCGAAGTAAACAGGTTTCCCATTTCCGCCGCGGCGCTGCCGATATTCGCGCTCAAGGTGATCTGCGGCAGCATGTTTGCAGTAGCGACGCCGACCGCGGCGCTGGCCGCATGCAACTGCGCTTCCGCCGAACGCACATCCGGCCGCTGCTGCACCAGGCTGGACGGCAAGCTGAGCGGCAGCTTCTGCGGCAAGCTGAGGCTGGCCAGGTCGAACTTCTGCTCCAGCTCCTGGCTCGGGAAACGTCCCGCCAATGCGGTCAGGCGGTCGCGCTGTTGCGCCAGCGATTTCTGCAGCGGCGGCAAACTGGCCTGAGTCTGCGCCAGCGCCGCCTGCTGCGTCAGGACGTCGGCCTGGGCGACGTCGCCCAGCGCATACTGGCGCTGCAACAGCCCCAGCAATTGCTCCTGCACTTTGAGCACTTCCTGGGTCGCTGCAATTTGCGCCCGCAATCCGGCCTCCTGCACCGCTGCCGCCACTACATTCGAAGTCAGCGTCAGGTAAGCCGCCTCCAGCAGGAATTTCTGCTGTTCCGCCTGCGCCTGCAAACCCTCGACCTGGCGCCGGTTGCCGCCGAAAGCGTCGAGGGTGTAAGAGACGCTGACCTGCGCCGTGTGCAGATTGAACGGAGAGGCGCCCTGCCCGGCCGATATCGGCTGCTTCTGCCTGGTCGGCGCCAGGCTGGCGTTGACGCTCGGCAGGAACGCGCCCTGCTGCGCCGACATCTGCTCCTGCGCCGCGCGCAATGCCGCTTGCGCCGATTGCAGGTCAGGACTGGCTTTCAGCGCTTCCTCGATCACCGCATTCAAGGACGGCGAATTGAACAGCGTCCACCATTGGGCCGGAATGTCCATGCCTTCGACAAACTGCTGCGCATCGCCGCCAAGCGTAGCCGCGGAAGAAGTTTTTTGCTGCAACGGCTCCTTGGTATATCCCTGCACCTGCGGCGCATCAGGCCGCTTGAAATCCGGCCCCGCCGCGCAGCCGGCCAGCAACACCGCCAGCGCCGACATCTGTAGTTTCAATTTGATTGCGTTCATTTTTTACCTGCTCAAGATATGGTCGGTTCCGCGCTAGCGGCCGTCGTTTTCCTTGCTGATCCCGCGCCGCTTTTCAATCCAGCTCTCCAGCGAATAATAGAAGGCCGGCAGGATGAACAGCGTCAGCATGGTGGCGACAACCAGGCCGCCCACCACCACCGTAGCCAGGCCACGCTGGACGTCGGTGCCGACGCCGGTAGCCAGGGCTGCCGGCAGCATGCCCACCGACGCTACGGTGGCGGTCATCAGCACCGGCCGGAAACGTTCGTAGGCGCCCGCCAGGACCGCCTCCAGCAAGGCCATGCCCTGGCGCCTGACACGGTTGATATTGGAGACCATGATGATGCCGTTCTGCACCGCCACGCCGAACAAGGCGATGAAGCCGACGCCGGTAGCAACGTTGATAGTGCCGCCGGTGACATGCAGCGCGATCAAACCGCCAAGCGCCGCCAGCGGCACCACGCCCAGGATCAGCAGCGCCTGACGCAGCTTGCCGAACCCGGCATACAGGATGATCGCCATCAGTCCCAGCACCAGGCCGAACACCAGTATCAGGCGCGACTGCGCGCGCTCCTGGTTCTCGAACTGGCCGGCCCATTCGAGACGGTACCTGGTTTTATCGAAATGGACTTTCTGCGCCACCTGCGCCTGCGCATCCTTGTAGTACGACAGCAGGTCGCGGTCCGCATAGTCGAGCCGCACGGTCAGCTGGCGATGCGTATTTTCATGGGCAATGGTGCTCTCGCCGGTGGTGGTGCGGATATGCGCCACCTGCGACAAGGGAATGCGCGCGCCGCCGGCTGCAGTGAGCAGCAATTGGCCCAGCGCCTCCGGGTTGTTGCGGCTGCTCACGGGGAAACGCACCGTGACGTTATGCACCTTGTCGCCCAGGTACAGCTGGGTTACCGGCGCGCCGCCGATGCCGGTCTGGATAAGGCTGGCGACATCGGCGACATTGATACCGAGGCGAGCCGCGGCGGCGCGGTCGATATCGATCGCCACCTGCGGCACCGGCGGCTCCTGGAAGATCGCCACGTCAGCCGATCCCGGCACGCCTTTCAGCACTTCGACGATCTGGCTGCCGATACGCCGCAGCTCCTTGAAATCGTCGCCGTACACACGAATCACCAGCGGACTGTGAGCGCCGCCCACGGCATCGTTGACGCCATCGCTGATCGGCTGGCTGATGCCGATCGAAAAACCAGGCAGCTGCGACAGGCGGGCGTTGAGCCGGCGCACGAACTGTTCCTTGGTTTCGCCGCTGGCCCAGGTGTTGTAGGGCTTCAGGCCCACCGGCACTTCCATGTGCGACGGCGTCCACGGATCGGTGCCGTCGTCGCTGCGGCCCAGTTGGGTAACGGCGTAAGACACCTCGGGAAACTCCAGCAGCGTACGCCGCAATTCGCTGGCCATTTCGCTGCCTTTTTCCAGCGACAGGCCGGACGGCATCTGCACCTGCAGCCACAGCGTTCCCTCATCCAGGTTCGGCATGAATTCGCGGCCGGTAGCCGCTCCCAGCACGATGACGCCGGCCAGGGCTGCCGCTCCGATGCCATAGGACACCACGGGATTGTTCAGCAGGCGGCCCAGGGTTTTGCGGTAAGCGGCCCCCAGCCATTCCAGCGGCTTGTTATGGAAAATCCGGCGCGGCTTGCGCAAAGCCATGTAGGCCAGCCCCGGCACCAGCACGATGCTGCACAACAAAGCTCCGATCAAGGCATAGGCCACGGTGAAAGCCATCGGCGAAAGCAGCTTGCCTTCGGCGCGCTCGAAAGCGAACAGCGGCAGGTAGGCGACGATGATGATCAGGGTGGCGAAAAAAATCGGCCGGATCACCTCGGTAGTGGCGTCGCGCACCTCGGTCTCGGTCAGTTCCGCGTCAGGCCGCGCTTCGCGCCGCCGCAGGATCGCTTCGGTGACCACGATCGCGCCGTCGACAATGATGCCGAAATCGATCGCTCCCAGCGAAAACAGGTTGGCCGGCATCTTGGTCAGGTACATCATGATGAACACCGTGACCAGCGCCAGCGGGATCGTCACCGCGGCCACCAACGCGCTGCGCGGGCTGCCGAGAAACAGGATCAGCACGATGCAGACCAGGCCGATGCCTTCCATGACGGTATGGCCGACCTTGTGTATGGTGAGCTGGATCAGGTCGTCGCGATCGATGTACGGCACGATCTTGACATCCATGGCCGCCAGCTGCTTTTGCAGCTGGTCGACCTTGGCGTGCACACTCTTGATGACTTCCGAGGCGTTCTGGTATTTCAGCAGCTTGACCACGCCCTGGATGGTGTCGGGATTATTGTCCTTGCCAAGAATACCCTGCCTCTCCTGATGGCTGTACTGCAGCTTGCCCAGGTCGCGCACCAGCACCGGCACGCCGTTGGCCTGCTTGACCACCACGTTGCCGAGATCGGTCAGGCTGCGCATCAGGCCGATGCCGCGCACCACATACCCTTGCTCGCCGCGCGTGATGCGGCTGCCGCCGGCATTGGCGTTGTTGTTGCTGATGGCGGTGGTCACGTCGGACAGGGAAACGCCGAAACGTTCCAGCCGCTTCTGGTCGACTTCCAGCTGGTACTCCATGGTCAGGCCGCCAAAGTTGCCGACCTCGGCGATGCCAGGCACCTGTTGCAGCTCCGGGATCACGATCCAGCGCTGGATCTCCGACAGCTCCATCAGGTTCTTGCTGTCGGATTCCAGCGTGTAGCGGTAGATCTCACCGGCAGGACTGGTCACCGAATCGAGGCTGGGCGTAATGCCGGCGGGCAGCGCTGCTTGCGTCATGCGTTCGGTGACGCGCTGGCGCTGCCAGTAATCTTCGGCGCCATCCTTGAACGTCAGCGTGATCAGCGACAAGCCGAAAGTGCTGGACGAACGCATATGCACCAAGCCTGGCGTGCCGCTCAGCTGGCGCTCCAGCGGGATGGTGATCTGCTGCTCGATTTCTTCCGCGGCCAAACCCGGGGCCTGGGTCGTCACCTGGGCGGTGACATCGGATAATTCGGGATACGCTTCGACCGCCATCCGCGTCCAGGAGTAGTACCCGAACAGCGTCACCATCAGCGTCACCAAAATTACCGCGTAGCGTTTTTGCAGGCAATAACGAACAATCTTGTTAATCATTGAGCAGCACTCCGCCCTTGACTACCACGCGGTCGCCAACCTGCAATCCCTTCTGGATCCGCACGCTGCCGTCTTCTTCGTTGCCGGTTTCTATGGTGCGCCGGACAAATGTCCAGGGTGCGACTTCGACAAACACCGTCGTATTCTCGTTATTCATCAACAACGCCGACGGCGGGATTACCGGCGCGACATCCTGGGCGACGGCAAACGATGCGTTGGCAAACATGTTCGGCTTGAACTTTCCGTCGGCATTCGACACCGCGATACGCACCAGCGCCCTGCGCGTGTCCGCCTGCAGCACGTCGCTGACGAACGACACATTGCCATGGAACTGCTGGCCGGGATAAGCCGGCAGCCTGATGTTTACGGCCTGCCCTTTCTTGATCGACGCCAGCATGTTTTCCGGTACGTTGGCGGTGATCCAGACCGTCTCCAGGTTGGCGATGGTCATCAGCACGGCATTTGGATCGTTGGCAGACTGCCCCGGGCCGATGGCCAGGGTAGTGATGCTGCCGGAGCTCGGCGCCACCAGGTTCAAGCGCTGTCCGCCGCTGTCCGCCGCGCTGGCGCCGCTGGCGCTGAGCGATTTGAGACGGGTATCGGCGCGTGCGAATTCAGCCTGCGCCTGGGTGTAGGCGCTTTCGCTCTGCTCCAGGTCCTTCGCCGCACCGGCGCCCGCCTGCTGCACGCCGCGCTGCCGCTCCAGCACACGCTTCGCCAGCTGCAAGGCATCACGGGATTTTTGCAGGTCGGCGCTGGCCTGGGCGAAATCGCCGGAAGTCATCACCAGCAGCAGCTGTCCTTTGCGCACGCGGTCGCCAAGGCCGACCTTCAACTCCAGCACCTTGCCGGCCACCGGCGGCACGATATTGACGGTGCGCGCAGGATCCGCCTCCACCTGCGCCGGCAGCTCCAGCGTATGCGCCGCGTCCAGCGCCGCCACCGTTTGCACGGCAAGGCGCTGCCGCAGCGGCGAATGTTCCGGGACCGTGATGCGTTCGCCTTGCCTGGTGAAATTCGCAGCCGGTTCCGCGCTGGCGGCGCCGGCGGCCGCCTTGCTGTCGAATACGACAAAGGCTAGCCTGCCGGCAATCAGGATGACGATGGCGAGAGTCATCAAGGGTTTTCGCTGGAAAATATTCTTGTTCATGATCGTGCTCGTGTTAAGAGATTGTGGTTCGCCTCAGCCCTTGCGGGATCGCCATGCAGAGGGCTAAATGCCGTTTTTTCAACCGGGATAGTTGCCGGACATTGCCGGCGGCACCGGTTTGGGTCAGCGCGGCTGAAGAGCGGCGCAGAGAGCTTGCATGCGGTGCCATGCCAGGCACGCCGTCCGCCGCAGCTCCGAAGTTGGATACAGTCCACAAAACTGGGACCCGCATATGCTACCCCGCTATCCTGTCAGGAATCTGAAGGAAAGCTGACAAAATCCTGACAATCGGAAATTCTCGCCGGGCGCAGCGTGCGCACGATGGCCGCCTGGCAGTTGGGTGCAGACTGTGGAGAGGGGTTATTTTGCGGCTAGGTTAGCCGGTCCGCCCAGCTGGCGCGGCCCGGTTGGAGTCTGGATATGCGCTACCAGGTAGGGTTGCTGGCCAGCGGACAGCGGCGTCACCGAAAATGGGCCTTGAAAACCAATGCACTCGAGCATGTGGTTTACCAGCTTGGCGTCGGCATGGAACGCCTCCAGCCGGATCAGGGAGCAACCAAAGTCCTGCAGATCGCCGGCCGGATGGCTTGCGGTCTGCCACTGGATGAATGACGGTGCGATGCCTTGCAGAGGCAGCCTGCCATCGTCGGCAATGCTGATCAGCCAGTTGAGCTGACCGCGCGTCATGGGTACGATCTCTCCCGCATCGACGGGCGACGCTGCTGCGGCCGTATGGATGTCGCCGGTCTGCGCCAGCCAAGTTGCCAGCCGCGGCGGGCAATCGGCAGCCAGCTCATCCAGCTGGAACCAACGCGGCCTGCCGGGCCGCGGCGCATCCGGATTCACCGCGATCACTTCGAGGAAAATTGCGTCGCCAAGTTTCAGCAAGAAATTATGGGTGCCCATGCGAGGATGTTCGCCGCCAGCTTCGGGCATGACGCCAAGCTCGCGCAGCACGTACTCCACGCCGTTCGCCAGGGACGGTGCAGTAATGACAAGGTGATCGATGGAGGCTTGCAGCATGAGATCGTCGGTAGATATCCCGTAAAGCTAAACTCTACCACCTGCGCCCAAAACTCATCGCGGCAAGCTGCCGCCATTCGCCGCCAGCACCGCCGCAATCACCGAATCTGGCGGAACCACGCCCTGCTTGCCTTTCATCACACCTTTGGAAGTACCGTCGGCAATGATCGTGCCGCCGACGGAAAAGCGGTGCGTCATGAAAAAATATTTTTCATCCCAGTGCGTGATTTCCAGCGTCGCCTTGAATTTCTTGAACACGCCCAGCGACTTGCGATAAGTCATCGTGTGCTCGGCGATGATGGGCATCCAGCCTTGCTTGAGCATGACCTGCGCCAGCCCGGTACGAATGAAGACATCAACCCGGCTAAGATCGCACAAGGTAAGATAGCGGCCGTTGTTGACGTGCAGGTTGATGTCGAGATCGTTGGGCATGGTCAGCATGCTGATTTCACTGACGGTCTTGCCGATCGCAAGCCGCGGACGAAAGAAAGACGAAAACAGCACATAGAAAAGGCGCAGAAACAGGTTCATATTGATATCGCTCCGGTCGGTATTGGTTAATGCTTCCGCTGCTGGACATCGCGCTGCAGCAGCAGCGCAGCCTGCGCAATCGGCTCGCAGGAAGCAGCCAGGCGGGCATGCAGCAACGCGCCCTGGAAGGTATTCAGGATATTCACGCTCAAGGCGGCCGCAGCGTTAGCCGGCAATCCGTAAGCCTGCAGTTTTGCCTGCAGCGCCAGGCGCCAGTCGGCATAAATCACCTTGCATTGCTGATTCAAGATATTGCTTTTTTCGGTCGACATTGAAATGGCCGCCACCGGGCAGCCGAGTTCGAAGCTGGATTTGACAAGCGCTGCCGACAAGGCCTTCCCTATATCAGCGATGTAGCCCTGCAGTTCCGGCGCACGCGAGCAGGATGCAATGAAGGCGCCCAGGCTGTATTCCTTGGCCGTCTCCAGCACCGCCGCCATCAAGTCATCCTTCCCGCCAGGGAAATAATGGTAAAGCGATCCTCGGGGAGCCTTGCAGGCACGGGCGACATGCATCAAGGTGATGCCCGCATAGCCATGCGTCGGCAGCAGCTGGATAGCCTTCAAGATCATTTGTCCGCGAAAATCCTGCATGTTGGCGAGCTCCATAATTATGTATGCACACATACATAACTATAAAGGAATCCGCATCTGTCCGCTAGCCTCAGAATGAATGTAATCAATTGCATCATTGCTTGGCTGGCAAGCATTCACAGGTATAGTTGGCGCAACCCGACAACATTATTAAAAAACCATGAAACGTTTACTCTGTGTAATTGCCCTTGCCGCCGCCAGCGCTGCCGCCGTATTGCCAACCCAGGCAATGGCGCAGGTCGGCGTCAACATCATCATAGGCACCCCGCCACCGCCGCCAAGATATGAAGTGGTCCCGCCGCCGCGTTATGGCTACATGTGGGCGCCCGGATACTGGAACTGGAACGGTCGCCGCCACGTCTGGTCCGGCGGCCACTGGGAGAGATCGCGCAACGGCTATATGTATAACCGGCCGGAATGGCGCCAGGGGCGGCACGGCTGGGAACTGCGCCGCGGCGGCTGGCAGCGCGGCGGCGATCATCGCGGCGGTTATGACGGCAGGCGCGATCATTACCGCGGCGATGACCATCGCGGCCACGACCGCCACGACCGCCGCGACAACGACCGCCATCACCGTTAACCGCCGCGCCATGCGGCATCAGGCAAAGGCCACAAGGCCTGCGCCTGGATTCACAGGAGCATCAACTTGATGACAGCCATGACAATCCACAAAATCCTCGCCGCTGCCACACTGCTGGCGGCCAGCTTTGCCGCCGCCCAGGCGCAAGAAGCCGGCCCGCGCGCATCGCTGGATACCGCCAAACCGCAAGCTGCCGAAGAATGCCGGCGCCTGCAGGACCGTATCAGCGAACTCGACAGGATGGACGATGAACGCATCGCCCGCGCCGGACGGACCGGCGCGCAGCAAAGTCCGGTACAGACCAAGGAATGGATAGACAAGGAACGCAAAGACGCCAAGACAAAAATGTTCTTTGCCAAATGCTAGGCTGAACCGGCAGCCTGTATCCAAAGACAGCGCCAGTTTTAACCGGCGTCGGGCGCCCGCACCGGCGGGTTGATGTCCACGCCCTCCCAATACTCCATGGTGGCTGACCGGCGATAACTTTCCCCGGTCAGTTTCACGCTGACCCGCCCCGTTTCCGGAAACACCGCCACGTCGTTACGCTGCGGATTGCCCAGCACCAGGTAGCGGCAAGGCGCGGAGGTATGGTTGACCAGGCAATGGCCGACTTTCTGGCCCGCAGGAAAACAGGCATAGTGTCCGGGCGACAGTTCGTAACTCTGGGCGCCAAGCTGCAAAGTCAGGCTGCCTTCGAGAATGTACAAGTGTTCCTCTTCAAGCAGGTGGTAATGCAACTGGTTGGCTTGCTTTCCCGACTCCAGCACTTCCATCGACACGCTCAGCTGCGAACCGCCGCCGAATGAACTCAGGTGCTGGAAACGCATGCCAAAGCGCTCTCCGCGCGAAGCTTCTTCCCACGGCACGCTGCTGACATGGAATGGTTCGAATGCCCCTTCGGCATTCACTGAGGTGGTTTTTTCGCTCAATTGAGTACCCCTTGCCCTGCATGGCTATGTACGTCGGATGCAAAATTTAGCACAGATCATCCACACCGCATTGCATCGCCCGGCGCAACCTCGGGCAGGCAGCGCAAAGTTCAAGTAAACTTGAAGCCAACGACATTCCGAGAACATTTGATGAGCGAGATACTGATCACCATTGGCGAACTGGCAAAACGCTCAGGCGTGGCCGCCAGCGCCTTGCGCTTCTATGAGGAACAGGGATTGCTGAGCAGCACGCGCGAAAGCGGACGGCAGCGCCAGTTCTCGCGCGACGTATTGCGCCGGGTCGCCTTCATCCGCGTGGCGCAGACGGTGGGCCTGAGCCTCGAGGAAATCAAGGACGCCTTGTCCACGCTGCCGCAAAAACGCACACCGACCAAGCAGGATTGGGAACGGCTCTCGCGTTCGTGGCATCCGCTGCTGCAACAGCGCATCGATACGCTGACGGCGCTGCGCGACCAGCTTACGTCATGCATCGGCTGCGGCTGTCTTTCGCTGAAAAAATGCGCGTTATACAATCCCGACGATGCCGCAAAGCGACGCGGTGCGGGGCCGCGTTATTTGTTGGGCGATAATGCGGCGATGGTTCTCGCTGACGACGGCTCAGAAGACTAAGACTAGCGCCATTCACGCTTCCACGGCACGCCGATCAAGGCGCGAATAAATCCAGAAATTCCGCGGATGACCCCGCACCATGCGGAAACTGCGCAGCAGCCCTTCGCATTGAAAGCCGCATTTTTCCAATACCCTGGCGGAACGCGTATTCGAATCCAGCACGGTAGCTTGGACCCGGACCGCGCCAAGGTACGAGAAACACCACTCCACCATGGCGTTGCATGCCGCCGGCGCGATACCTTTGTGCCAGACCATCGGCGCAAGATCGTAGGCGATTTCGACAGTCTTGTGCTGCAACGACATGCTGTGAAAGCCGATAGTGCCGACCAATGCACCAGAGTCACGCAGAACAATTGCCATGCGCATCTCTGATGCCGGCTCCAACGACTCCAAAGCATCGAATTTCTGCATCAGGTCATCCATCGAGCGCAAGTCCCAGCTCGTATGGTCGAGTACGTGCGGCATGGTCAGGTACGCGTACCACGCGACAGCGTCTGCGCGATTCAACGGGCGCAGCGCAACAAGTTCATGAACGAAATCCGGAAGGTCGATGTAGTGCATGGATTCGATTATGCCAGGGTGACGGTTATTCCCATTTCCCGATACGGGACAACCAAGGCTTCCGCTACCCCGGCATCGACCACGATTTCGCCGACCTGGGTCAGCGGCGCTATCTGGTAGGGCGATGCGGTATCCAGTTTTTCCGGCGACGCCAGCACTACCGTCTTCACAGCCGCATTGCACAGCGCGCGCTTGACGCTAGCCTCCTCGAAATCGCCGGTGCTGATGCCCGCCTCGGGATGCAGGCTGCACACCCCCATGAAATACAGGTCGGCGCGAACCTGGCCGATGGCTTCGATTGCGCTCGCTCCGACGTTGACGATCGAGTGCTTGAACAGGCGGCCGCCGATCATGACCACGTCAATGTGGACATGTTCAACCAACTCCAGCGCAATCGACGGACTGTGCGTCACCACCGTTGCCCGCAGCCCGGGCGGCAGCTGCCGCGCCAGCTGCACCGCGGTGGTGCCGCCATCGATGAACACCACCTGCCCCGGCTGGATCATGGCGGCGGCGGCGCGGCCGATGGCGGATTTGGCGTCGCTTGCAATCTGCTGCCGCTCAGCGAAAGGGGCCATCGCCAAGGATGCCGGCAAGGCGCCGCCATGGACCCGCTGCAACAAACCCTCTTTCGCCAGCTGGCGCAGGTCGCGCCGGATGGTGTCTTCCGACAGCCCCAGCTGTTCGCTCAGCGACTTGGCCACGATCTGTCCGTCCCGCTTCAGGATTTCCAGCAAATGTTGCTTGCGTTGCAAGGTCAGCATAATTTTTCACTCATCTGTTTGCACGTTTTTTCTTGATATTTAACGATATTGCATGATAAATTCCTCGAAAGCAAGCCCGATGCAACATCCACAGGAGATCCGCCGTGCAAGATGACCGAGTCAAGATCCGTAACGTTGAAGTATTGTCGAACGATTGGTACCTGCTGCAGAAAACCACTTTCGATTACCGCCGCAGCGACGGCAGCTGGCAAACCCTGACGCGCGAAACCTACGACCGCGGCAACGGCGCCACCATCCTGCTGTACAACCGCGAACGGCGCAGCGTGATCCTGATCCGCCAGTTCCGCTTCCCCACCTACGGCAACGGCCATGACGGCTTCCTGATCGAAACCGCGGCTGGGCTGCTGGACCAGGCCAGTCCTGAAGAACGCATCAAGGCCGAGGCGGAAGAAGAAACCGGCTATCGGGTGACGGAAGTGCGCAAGATATTAGAAGCCTTCATGAGCCCAGGTTCCGTCACCGAAAAACTATATTTTTTCGTGGCCGAATATGATCCCGGATCGCGCATCAGCGACGGCGGCGGCCTGCAGGCGGAGGGCGAAGATATCCAGGTATTGGAACTGCCGCTGGAACGGGCGCTGCAGATGATAGGCAGCGGTGAAATCGCCGACGGCAAGACCATCATGCTGCTGCAATACGCACAATTGCATTTGCTGTCGCCGCCCGCCGGCGCAAATTAAGTTTATGATGCTTGCCGGCCCCGCAGTTCCAATCGTCCTGGAAGATGAAAATCCCGATGGCTCTTGATGATTCGCGCAATTTCAGAATAGACCTGCTCAGGGGGATCGCCATCTTTCTGGTCCTCATCCTTCATTTTCATCTGTCCTACGCGCTCACCGACAGTCCGCTCAATGTGCTGCTGTCCAAGGCCGCCATCAAGGCGGTTGCGGTCAACGGCAACTATGGGGTCACGATGTTTTTTGCGATCTCCGGGTACCTGATCACCTCGACTGCGATCAACCGCTACGGCAGCCTCGGCAACATCGATCTCCGCAGCTTCTATATCTTCCGCCTGTCGCGGATCCTCCCTTGCCTGCTGGTCGCGCTTGCCGCCATCGTCATCCTGGGCCTGCTCGGCCAGCCCGCATTCATGAATTCGTCCGCGAACGGCTGGCCGGATGTCGGTTATCCGCTCGCGGTCCTGTCTGTCCTGACCTTCTGGCACAACGTGCTGATGCAGCATGCCTGGTATTTCAACTATGCGATGAACATCTACTGGTCGCTGTCGGTGGAAGAGGTGTTCTATCTGGTTTTTCCGGTGCTCTGCTTCGGTTTGAAACGCGAATGGGCGATCGCCTCGATATGGCTCCTGGCGATCGCGGCCGGCCCGGTTTACCGCAGCTTCCACGCCACCGATGAAATCTATTTCATGTATGCCTATGCAGCCTGTTTCGACGCCGTGGCTCTTGGCTGCTGCGCAGCCTTGCTTGCGCGCCGGAACAGTCTGCAGGGGAAGGCTGGCGCGGCAATCCAGGTCGCCGCGGCCTGCCTGCTCGCCATCACTTATGTGCGCGGCATCGATGGCCATGAGGTGTTTGGCTTCAGCCTGGTCGCGGCCAGCACCGCGGTACTGCTGGCCGGATCGCGCAACCGCGCGACGCCCGCCTGGCTGCGCCGCAGCCGGCTGCTCGCCGGGGTGCGCTGGCTGGGCAGGCACAGCTACGAGCTGTACCTGTTCCACATCATCGTACTTGGACTGATGCGCAGCGCCGTGCCGCGCGGGACCATGGGTTATGCCTGCAAGCTGCCGCTGCTGGCGCTGTTCCTGGCGGTCTCGGCAATCGTCGCCGGCCTTGTCGCCCGCTTCTATTCGGAACCGGTAAACGCCAGGCTCAGGGCGGCATTCCTGCGCGCCCCGCGACAGCCGTCAGCGGTCAGGCCTTGAGCGTCAATTTCATCATGAGCACTTCGGCGTCCAGCTCTTCATCGGTGGCGACAAATCCCAAGTCGGAATAGATCGCGAAGGCGGCAAGGTTATCGCGATAAACGCGCAGCGTCACGGCCTTTGCCGCAGTGGCGCGGCGCGCTTCGTCGATCAGCAGGCGGCATAGCGCCTTGCCCATGCCTTTGCCGCGCGCCGCCGGGGCCACGATGATGCGGCACAAATGCGCCGTTCCCGGCTGGCGCAGCCGATACTGGCCGAACCCTAGCAGGCTGGCATGCGCGTCATGGAGCACGTAGCTTGCGCCGTGTTCCACCGCCAGCAGCCGGGGCAACGCCCCAGCCTCGAAAGGATAGGCCAGCTGCGGACCGGCCCAGCGCGCGCACGCCGCGGCATCAGGAATCCATGCAGCGATGGCGGCGTAATCGGCCGCGACAGGCGGTCTTAACATGAATGTTGTCATACGCTCTCTTTCAGGCAACAAACGCAAAGTGGCCGACGCATGTTGCCATGGAAGAATTGGCAAAGCAACATCGTGCACTGCGGGCGCTGCCGACATTTCAGCCTCGGTGTAAGCTGAGGCTCGGAAATCCATGCGCATCGTGCGCCACCCTCGTAAGGAAATCCAGGCAACGCCGACTAACCATCAGCTCCGCAAAAACTGATCATATCGAAGAGGATGGATATCATGAAAAATGTATCAACTGAAGCAAGGCAGCCGACAACCATGGCGCCCTGGGCCAAAGGATTGCTGGCGGCATGCGGACTCAGCGTGGCGCTGCTGCTCGGCCTGAATCCCGCATTCTCGTCGGAGGCCGCCCGAGTCGTGCCGCCGCCCGCCAGCGACGAACCGGTGCCCGCCGCGGCACAATCGGAAACGGCAGTGTTCGCCGGCGGCTGTTTCTGGGGCGTGCAAGGCGTGTTCCAGCACGTGCGCGGAGTGACGGATGTGGTGTCCGGCTACGCCGGCGGCAGCCGCGATACGGCCCGCTACGAACGCGTCAGCGAAGGCGATACCGGACATGCTGAATCCGTGCAGATCACCTACGATCCGGCCCAGGTCACTTATGGCAAGCTGCTGCAGATATTTTTCTCGGTCGCCCATGACCCGACCGAGCTGAACCGCCAGGGCCCGGATTCCGGCACGCAGTACCGGTCCGCCGTGTTTCCCGCCAACGAGATGCAGCGCAAGCTGGCGCTAGCGTATGTCGGACAAATAGACAAAAGCAAGGTATTCGGCAAGGCGCTGGCGACACGGATAGAGCCCTTCAACGGTTTCTATCCGGCCGAGTCCTACCATCAGAATTTTCTGACGCGCAACCCGAGCTACCCATACATCGTCGTCAACGACCTGCCGAAGATCGACGACCTGAAACACCTGTTTCCAGCCATGTACCGCGCCCAGCCGGCGCTTACCAAGGTGGCGTCCCGCTAGATCGGAGATTCAGCTTCGGATTGGCGCGCCGTATGTGATAAATTTGGTGCGGGCAATTGATTGCCCCTACTTTTTTATCACATCCGGATTGAATCAATGACCAGACCTAAGCCTTTTTCGATGATACGTGAATTCCATCTCGCCGATTGGTTCACGCTCAGCAACGCGTTCTGCGGAGTCGGCTCCCTGTTTTCCGTGATGACTTACCTGCAGACGCGCGAAGTGCTGCACCTGCTGCTGGCGTGCGGCCTGATCCCGGCGGCGCTGGTGTTCGACGTGCTGGACGGCCGCATCGCCCGCTGGCGCGCACAAAGTTCGGCCATGGGGCGCGAACTGGATTCGCTGGCCGACATCATCTCGTTTGGCGTGGCCCCGGCAATCATCGCCTACGGCTGCGGCATGCAGGGGCTGGTGGACCGCATCATCCTGGTGTTTTTTGTCGCTTGCGGCGTCTCGCGCCTGGCGCGTTACAACGTCACCTCCGAAAAACTTTCCGAAGGCGGCGACAAAGTGAAATATTTCGAAGGCACACCGATCCCGACTTCCCTGCTGCTGGTCATGGTGCTGGCCGCCGCTGCCTGGCACGACGCCGTGGGCGAACGGCTGTGGCTGGGCGTGGTGTACGTCGCCGGCTTCCAGTTCCATCCGCTGGCGCTGATGTTTGCCGTGTCCGGAGCCTTGATGGTCAGCCGCATCCGGATTCCCAAGCTGTAAACACGGCTGCCGGCGGCAGATGCGGCGCGATAAAACCGCCGAAGGCTCCCACTAGCGCGCGCAATAGGTCTACACTCCTAATGTGGCGTTCCGCCAGCCATGCGGCGCCACCCCAGCCAGCGCAACACGGGAGTGACATCATGACCGACATTGATCCCAAGAGCAGTTTCCGGGGACTGCCGTTGACTCCGGAGCAAGATGCAGAAGTGCGGCACTACATCACGGTGAAAAAACGCCACGGCGAGCCGTGGGACACGCCGGAGCTGAGCGCCATGCTGAAAGACATGCTGGAGCCGCCGAGCGACGACGAGGACGAATTCGGCGACGGCCTGGATCCTGCCATCGCTGCCGCGGAGCGCGCGGCGGCAGTCAGCGACGACATAATCGATCCCATCGAAGCCAGCGAGGAACGCAATGCGGCGATGGAATCCGAAGTCATGAAAACGCGGCTGTACTAAGCCGGCGCGACGCATCGGCGGCGGCGCCCCGTTTCCCGAGCACCTCTCCCAGCCCGGGCCTGATGACAAATTATCATTTGTCACTTTCGTCATGGAACTATTCCGGCATTCCGCCGCCATACATAACATGCCTCCCCAAAATCGTGACTACGACTTTGCCGCTGACGCGTTGTTTCTGGACTTCGACAATACCCTGGTCGATTTCGCCCCGCTGCCTGACAGCGTGGTAGTCCCGCCGGGCTTGATAACAACCTTGCAACGGCTCCAGCATGCCGCAGACGGAGCGCTGGCCATTGTCAGCGGCCGTCCGTTAAAGCAGATCGACCATTTCCTTGCACCGCTGCGCTTGCCCGTGGCCGGCGTACATGGTGCCGAGCGCCGCAGCGCCGACGGCCGCATGACGCAGCTGACAGTGCCCGGCATCGAGCGCTTGCTGATTTGCCTGCAACCGCTGACGGCGCGGCATGCGGGCCTGTTGCTGGAAGTGAAGCGCGGCGCGCTGGCTTTGCATTACCGGCGCGCGCCGCACCTGGAACAGATCTGCGTAGAGGCAATGCGCGAAGCCCTGGCACATGAGCGGGGATTTTCTCTATTGCGCGGCAATATGGTGGTCGAAGCCAAGGCAGCCAATGCCGACAAAGGCAAGGCGATTGCGGCCTTCATGGAAGAAGCGCCGTTTGCCGGGCGCCGTCCGGTATTCATCGGCGACGACATCACCGATGAAATCGGCTTTGCCTGGGTCCAGTCGGAACCGGCGGGCGGCCTCGGCATCAAGGTCGGCGACGGCCCCAGCCTGGCGCAGGCGCGCATGGACAGCCCGGCTGCGGTACGCAGCATGCTGGCGCAAGTTCTGGAACAACAATAAAGGCGAAGGAAATCATGACCAAGCCCCCCGCAGAAACGTTAACCGCCGCCGCGGCGATCGAGGACGGTGCAATACCATCCACTTCATCCCTCGACCTCGGCGTCGTCGGCAATTGCGCGCTGAACGCCTTGATCGACAAGCTGGGGCGCGTAGTCTGGTGCTGCCTGCCTCGCTTCGACGGCGACCCCGTGTTCAACGCCTTGCTCGATCCCAGCGAAGACGGCAGCTTGTGGAGTTTCCAGCTGGAGAATTTTTCCCACAGCGAGCAGTGGTATGAACCGAACACCGCCGTGCTGCACACGCGCCTGTTCGACACCCTGGGACAAGGCGTGGAGATCACCGACTTCGCTCCGCGTTTTCCCAGCCGCGGCCGCTTCTTCCGCCCACTGATCCTGGTGCGCCGCCTGCATCCGCTGAGCGGTGCGCCGCGCTTGCGCGTACTGCTGCGTCCTCGCTTCGACTGGGGCCGCGAGATACCTGTCATTACGCGCGGCAGCAATCACCTGCGCTATGTCGGCTCGGAACAAACCCTGCGCCTGAACACCGACGCCCCCATCAGCTACCTGCTGGCGGAAACCGCGTTCGTGGTCAGCCGGCCCTACAACTTCCTGCTCGGACCGGACGAAACCCTGCTCAACGGCATCGGCGACACCGCCCGCACCTTCGAGCAGGAAACCCTGGCTTACTGGCGCAGCTGGAGCCGCGCCCTGGCGACGCCGCTGGAATGGCAAGCCGCCGTGATCCGCGCCGCGATCACGCTCAAACTATCGCTGTGCGAAGACACCGGCGCAATCATCGCCGCCATGACCACCAGCGTGCCGGAAGCGCCCGGCAGCGCGCGCAATTGGGACTACCGTTATTGCTGGCTGCGCGACGCGTTTTTTGTGGTGCGCGCGCTCAACAGCCTGTCCGAACTGGGCACCATGGAAGACTACCTGCGCTGGCTAAGCAATGTCGTGGTCAGGAGCGCCGGCGGCCATGTGCAGCCTTTGTATGGTATCGGCCTGGAAGAGGCGTTGCCGGAAATAACTCTGGATCACCTGCCCGGTTATCGCAATCACGCGCCGGTGCGCGTCGGCAACCAGGCTTATGAACATTTCCAGCATGACGTCTACGGCAATATCGTGCTCGGCGCCGCGCAATCGTTCCACGATGAGCGCCTGCTGCATCGTTCCGGCGTCGAACAGTTCCAGCACCTGGAAGCCTGCGGCGAACGCGCCTTCACCTTGTACGACCAGCCGGACGCCGGCATGTGGGAGCTACGTACGCGTTCGCGCATCCATACCTCATCGGCACTGATGAGCTGGGCCGCCTGCGACCGCCTGGGCAAGATTGCCGTCAAGCTGGAACTCCCGGAACGCGCCAGCTATTGGCAGGAGCGCGCCGCAACCATCGGCCAGCGCATCCTGAGCGAAGCCTGGAACGAGGAGCGCCAGGCTTACGCCGAAAGCTTCGGCGGCCGCGATCTCGACGCCAGCGTGTTGCTGATGGTGGAGGTCGGCCTGGTAACACCGACCGACAAACGTTTCATCGCCACCGTCGACACCCTGGAAAAATATTTGTGCGACGGCCCTTACATGCGGCGCTACGAAGCGCCCGACGATTTCGGCCGGCCCGAAACCGCGTTCAATATCTGCACCTTCTGGCGCATCGATGCGCTGGCCCGCATCGGCCGAAAAAAACAGGCGCGCGAGATTTTCGAGACCATGCTGGCGACCCGCAACCACCTGGGCCTGTTATCTGAAGACACCCATCCGGTCACCGGCGAGATGTGGGGCAACTTCCCCCAGACTTATTCCATGGTCGGCATCATCAATTGCGCCATGCGCCTGTCTGCAGCCTGGGAGAGCGCCATCTGAACATCTTGCGACTACCGCCCCTCATCTGCAACAAGAAAGGAATCCGCCCATGTCCCGCCTGGTCGTAGTATCCAACCGGCTCGCCGATCCGCGCAAACCCGCGGCAGGAGGCCTGGCGGTGGCTCTGGGCGAAACCCTCAAGAAAACCGGCGGCCTGTGGTTCGGCTGGAGCGGTGCCGTAGTCAAGGACGGCACGCCCGGCGAAGGCGAACTGCGCGTGCACCAGGCCGGGCCGGTGACGCTGGCCGAAATGGACCTGTGCCAGGAAGACCACGATGCGTATTATCGCGGCTACGCCAACGGCGTGCTGTGGCCTATATTCCATTACCGGCTGGACCTGGCCCACCTGGAGTCCGGCTACCTGAGCGGCTATCGCCGCGTCAACCACCTGTTCGCGCGCAAGCTGATGCCGCTGCTGAAACCGGACGACCTGATCTGGATCCACGACTATCACCTGATCCCGCTGGCGGCGGAACTGCGCGCCATGGGCTGCGGCAACAAGATCGGCTTCTTTTTGCATATCCCGCTGCCGCCGCAGCAGATCCTGGCGGCGATCCCATCGCACGAATGGCTGATGCGCGCCCTGTTTGCGTACGACCTGGTGGGTTTCCAGAGCGAGGCCGACCTGCTGAATTTCGCCCACTATGTGAAGGCCGAAGCCACCGCGGAAACTGTCGGCGTCGGCCAATTCCGCGCGTTCAACAGCACGGTGCAAGCCGGCGCGTTCCCGATCGGCATCGACATCGACGACTTCCATCGCCTGGGACGGGCGCGCGAATCGCAGGAAACCTATGAAACCACCCGGCGCGAATATTCGCGCCGGCGACTGCTGATCGGGGTTGACCGCCTCGACTATTCAAAAGGACTGCCGCAACGCATCCGCGCCTTCGGCGAACTGCTCAAGGAATACCCGGAGAACCGGCATAGCGCGACCTTGCTGCAGATAGCAGCCCCCAGCCGCGAAGATGTCGACGCCTACAGCGACATCCAGCATGAACTGGAAAGCCTGTGCGGCGCCATCAACGGCAACTACGGCGACCTTGACTGGATGCCTATCCGCTACATCCACCGCGCCGTGGCGCGGCGCCGGCTGCCCGGCTTGTACCAGGCTTGCGACGTAGCGCTGGTGACGCCGCTGCGCGACGGCATGAACCTGGTCGCCAAGGAATTCATCGCGGCGCAGGATGCCGCCGACCCGGGAGTGCTGGTGCTGTCCCGTTTTGCCGGCGCCGCCGAGCAGCTGAAAGAGGCGCTGCTGGTCAATCCGTATGACATCCCCGGCACGGCGCAGGCCATCCAGCGCGCGCTGCAAATGCCGCTGGCAGAGCGTCAGGCGCGCCACGCAGCGCTGCTGGAGAATGTGCGCAAGCACGATGTGCACTGGTGGTGCGGGCTGTTCCTGGAATCGCTGGCAAACGTGCGCTGACGGATCGCCGATATCCAATAACCGGATACCCGTATTTATTTCAGCAACTTTCTTGGCAAAAGCAGAAATTTAGGAGGATACTGATCGATGCCGGGACGCAGCTTGTTTTCGGCCCGACCCGCGGCGCTATGTTAATTGACGTACAGAGGCATTTTCCTGGCGCGACTAACCTTGGCCCGTAGCTAACACATTTGAAAGATCATTATGGCAACAGGTACTGTAAAGTGGTTCAACGATTCCAAAGGTTTCGGCTTCATTACGCCGGATGATGGCGGTGAAGATTTGTTCGCGCATTTCTCCGCGATCAACATGGAAGGTTTCAAGACCCTCAAGGAAGGCCAGAAGGTGACATTCGATGTTACCCAAGGCCCGAAAGGCAAGCAGGCATCCAATATCCAGAACCCCTGAAATTCGATGACGGGCGCCAGGCCCAGGCTGCCGTTTTCCAGCTGTCGAATGAAATGCCTGGCGTCGGAAGATTTGCCTGAACCGAACTTGGCGCCGTCCACTGATGCATGTGGCCCGGCCAGCAGCGCTCAGGCATGCAGCAAACCGGACTGGAAGCAGCGGCACGCTTCCATTGATAGAGTGTGCGCCAATATATTCCTCCTCTGCGCTGCTCTTCTCCACGCAACGACATCCCGAGATGCCTGATCTGTTTTTTCAATGATAGACTTTGCTATCGCGCTTAAGCATTCCATCTGCAAACCCACATCACTGAGGACCGGCCAATGACACTCGGATTCCTGCTGACGACCTTGATCATCGTCGCATCGCCCGGCACCGGGGTGGTCTATACCTTGTCCGCCGGCCTGTCGCGCGGAACAAAGGCCAGCATCCTGGCCGCCTTCAGCTGTACCCTGGGAATCCTGCCGCACCTCGGCGCCGCCATGTTCGGACTGGCCGCGATCCTGCACGCCAGCGCGCTTGCCTTCAACGCCGTCAAGTATGCGGGCATCGCCTATCTTCTGTTCATGGCCTGGAATTCCTTGCGCGAGAAAGGTGCGCTGCGGGTGGACCGCGTCGAAGACAAGCGCTCCGACCTGCGCGTGATCGTCGACGGCGTTCTCGTCAATATCCTCAATCCGAAACTGTCGATTTTCTTCGTCGCGTTCTTGCCGCAGTTCGTCAGCCCTCAGGATGCGCACCCGCTGCTGCGCATGCTGGAACTGTCCGGCGCCTTCATGCTGGCTACCTTCGTGATTTTTTCAGGCTATGGCGTGTTTGCCGCCGTGATGCGCGACCGCGTGGTGTCGCGGCCGCATGTCATGGCCTGGATGCGGCGCAGTTTTGCGGCGGCGTTTGGCGCCCTGGCGGTCAAGCTGGCGCTGACTGAGAGATAAAAATTCTTCATGGGAGCGCCGCGCTCTCGATTTATTTCCTGGATTTGACGTATTGCAGCTCGCAGGTCTGCGTCGTCTGGTCTTTGAGGAAAAGTTCATTGCCGCTGGTGCATGACGCCATCCAGGTGCGCTTGTCGTAGGTAAGGCCCAGGAATATGGCGACCGCGATGATGATGCAGCCTATGACAATAGCGATCGGTAATTTCATATGTCTCGGATACAGGCTGTGGATACATGTCGGCAGATACCACATGTTAATCCATTGCCGTTGCCGCCTGCGAATGAATATTTGATCCGTATCGCGTGGCTGCGCACGCCATAGCTCACTGACGCGGATCGAGGCCGCTCTTGATCACATCGGCGCGCGCCTCAGGCGAAGCCAGGTAACGAATCAATGCGCGCGCGGCATCCGGATGTCTGGCGCCTACCGGAATGCCGGCCGCGAATGTGGTGATGCTCTGGACCTGCTCTGGAATCCTGGCGACAAAATCGATGCCTTGCACCGGCAAGATTTCGCTCACCTGCTGGAAACCCAGTTCGTATTGGCCGCCGGCCACCAGTGCGGCGACCGGGGTTTTCTGGATCATGTGGGCTTTCGCCTTGACCTGTTCTTCAATGCCCAGTTTCTTGAACAGCTCACGTTCGATATAGACCCCGCTAGCGCTGTCTGAATAGGCGATCGATTGCGCACCGAGCAGGGCCGATTTCAAGCCTGCCACCGTGCTGATGTCCGGTTTGGCGGCGCCGCTCCTGACCGCCATGCCGATACGGGAGTCGGCCAGATCGACGCGGCTGCCGGCAACCACCCTGCCTTGCTTGATCAGCTCGTCCAAGGCATAACCGACCATGATCACGACATCGGCCGGCTCGCCCCGCAGCAGGCGGTTGGGAATCGCTTCCGGTGCCTTGCCCATGGAAGGTCCCCATGCGGTTACCAGCACATGGCCGGTCGCCGCTTCAAATTTCGGCTGCAGGGATTTATAGGCGGCGGTGAAACCACCCGAGTTCATCACATCGATTTCATCGGCTTGTACAGCGCTGGCGTACAAGGCAAGGCTGATCGCCGCAAGAGCGATCAGCCGGGACATGACTGGTTTGATATGCATGCTCGATATTATCCGCTGTTCCGGCTGGATACCGGCCTGCAATAATGAAGAATTGTCTAATCGTTAAAATCGTCAGCCAACAGCGTAACGCCGTTGCGGCGCCCGGTTGCCCTGAGCTTGTGGGCAAGCGCTATCTGGATCTCGACCTTGTGGCCGCGATAAGTCGCAAGCCGGTCTTCCGGTTGCGGCCCCGCATAGAACTTGTTATCCAGGCATTCCTTGGTGACATTGCATTTTGTCAGTTTGTTATCGATGACGACTGGAATGATGACGCTGTTGGAATTTGGATCGTGGACTATTGCACCGAGAAAGGAAATTCGCATTTTCTTCTCTCCTGAAAATAGGTGGTAAAACCAGCATTCCCATCCCAGCGCCGGACAATGACCGTTGCGCCTGCCTTGAAGCCATGCGGACGCCTGCGATGGGGCTGATGGAATAAGACATCGCATCCGTTTCGCAAGTTCAAAATTTATGCGCACTCAACCCCGGCTCAATACATCAATATCGATGCATTGAGCATTTACCAATTGCCAAACTGTGCAGGCGGCAAGCCGGGCGGCCTGGCTTTGGCCGATCCGCTGCCATTCAAAAACATGGCGCCTATTTGCGATCCGGCACAGCCAGTTCCCGCAGCACGCCACCATCAAGCACGCTGCCGGTGGTCGTGCCTTCACCCGCCATGCGGCGCTGGCATGCATCCCGGTCGTCGACCGGCAAGGCGTTGCACCTTAACAGGGCATTCTTTTGGTCGGCCTCCGGGTTGTCGCTGAGGCGGCCTATTCTCGACTCTTGCAAAGCCGCGCCGGCTTCGCGCAGGCAAGTCGCGCGCCCCTGGTTCGATTGTCCGTTCAGGCAGGCAGCCCGTTCCGCCTGGTAGCGTGCATTCGCATCTTGCGGACTGCCGGCGGCCGCAGCTGCCAGCGAGGCGCTGGAGATAAAGAGCAGCAAGGCCAGTTGCCGTATTGCCTTGCAATCAATAAACGCAGATAGAGAGAAATTTCGCTTGGCTGACATGATAGTCTCCAATCTAAAATTTGAATCTATCGGAAACATTCGCGGCCGTATGTACGATACCGAGCATTACAACATGTTACTTTTTCGCCAATAACATCCTCGACATGAATCATCGCCCCTATTTCCATCTGCGCAAGATCCTGGACCAGGCGTCGTACGATGCCTGCTGGCCGGCAGGCGCCAGGCTCGAAGCGTTTGACGCAGGCAAGCATGCTGCCGACGTCCATCAGCTCCTGACCAAGGCCTTCGCGCAGGGTGGCGGCAGCGTCGCCCCCTTCGATGCATGGTGGGCAACTCTTTGCGGCGATCCGGAATTTGATCCAGCATTAGTCTTCGTCGCGGTGGATGGCGAGGAGCGGATAGCCGGTGTCGCCCAATGCTGGACCAGCGCCTTCATCAAGGACCTTGCAGTCGCATCGGAATGGCGCCGGCGAGGTTTAGGGCAGGCCCTGCTCCTGCATGCATTTGAATGTTTTCGGCAGCGCGGGGCGCCTCATGTCGAGCTCAAGGTGGAGATCGACAATCCCTCCGGCGCGGTCCGGCTGTACCAGCGCATGGGAATGAAAGTGCTTGGCTGACGGTCGATCAAGGCGCTTCGGGAAAATTTTTCATGCGCCCAGGACCATCGCAGACCGCAGGAAACCTGCATCAGGCGCTGACATTGACGATCGTTGCCTGCATGATGGCAACCACTTTCCACGCGCCTGCCGACAAGGCCCGGACTTCTCCGGTGCAGACAGCGAGCAGCTTGCCCGAAGTCTGCACTTTTCCGACTGCCAGGAATCGTTCGCCAATCGCAGGCCGCACGAAGTTGATCTTGAACTCGGCGGTGACAACATCGCTTTCCAATGGCGCCCTGGTCAGCGCCGCGTACCCGCACGCACTGTCAACAATGCTGGTTATCGCGCCAGCGTGAACAAAACCGCGCTGTTGCGAAAGACGGGTGGAAAACGGCAACTCTATTTGCACCTCGCCATCCGCGACTAAGACCAGCTGGGCGCCGAGCGTGGCCATCAGACCCTGCGAATTGAAGCTGGCTGCGATTTTTTCTTGAACGTCGCTCATGGAGAATTGGCCTCTTGGTAGGAATCTGGATACTGCCTGACGATCATCCGGCGGACCGCATATTCATGCAGTCATTATGCATAAGGAAACCGGCTTGGTCGATTCGATTTCTGCACGAATAAGCTCTCGAAGAATTTTTGTTTTACACGATTGCTTTTCATGCCACTTTCCATCATCCTGCCCACTCAACGACAATCAGGGAAAAACCATGTCTCATATGCGACTGCAGCAATACAGCTTCATCATACCGTCCTTGCTGCTTGCACTGGTCGCCGGATGCGCAAGCAAGGCGCCTTCAGACTACCAGGAACCAGCCGTTGCGACTGCGGCAGTCGACAGCGAACACTCGCGTATCGTCATGCGTTCGGCGGGCATGCCGATGTCGGTTAACTACGCCATCAGCGCATCGCCAGATGCCTGCCAAGATTTTTCCCAGGTGGGACGCGTCTTCCACAGCGGCAGGGAAGTCCTGCTGCCATGGATTGCCAACATGACGGAAAAGAGCCGCAAGGCTGTTGCACGCGATCTGCCACAAGTGGAGCAAGTAGTCCTGGCCGACCGGCCAGTACAAATCAAGGGGTATTCCGGATGGTCCGACACGTCTGCGCAAATGACTTCATCCGCTCTTGCGGACCGCTGACGTCGCGATTTACGCCAGCCGGCGGCAAGACTTACCTGGTCGAATTCCTTTTTTCAGGCACCAGCAACTGCACCCAACAAGTCTATGAAATCGGCGCCTCGGAACAGCGGCTTCCAGTAACGCCTGTAGAACCGCTGCGTTGCCGCAAATAACCTCAGCACGCCCTTGAAAAGTGGCGCGCGCAGCAGCATTCGCGAACGATATCGCCTCCCTCCGTGGGTATGCAGTTACTCCACAAGTTTTCCTCAAATCCAGAAACTGGCAAATTGCGCGGACTGCTACGTATTTGCCACCAGCAGTTCCTCCGCATTGTTTGGCGGGCGCAGATCGTCTGTCCTGTCCGCGAAGTAGCGCCGGGTAAGATCCGCAGCCGAGACGTGCCGTGCTTCTCTGAAGCCGGCCTCGCGGGCCAGCGCCTGGATCTCCGGCGGGGTAAAGAAACTGAGGAAAGGCGTACCGCTCGCGCGCGCGCCCTTCTCCGCCATCTCAAGTGCGGGACGTACTTCGGGATCCGCCATCTGCAGCGGTAGCAGGAACGTCATTGCAAGCGTCGATCCCGGGGCGAGAGCCGCGACCTGGCGCAGCGTGGCTGCGTTCGCCTCCTTGGTGAGATACATGCTGACGCCGGTCGAGACCACGATTGCCGGCTTGCTGTCATCGAAGCCGGCAGTCGCGAGCCTATCCCGCCAGGCCTCGCCCGCCTCGAAATCGACCGGCACGAAACGCAGCCAGTCCGGGACGCCGAAGCCGAGCTCGACCAAGCGCTGGCGCTTCCATGCCTGAGGAGCCGGCTGGTCGATTTCGAACACCTTGAGATGGGATGCGATCTCCGGCCTTCGTTGCGCAAAGCTGTCAAGGCCGGCGCCAAGGATCACATACTGGGCAAGTCCGCGGCCGGCCTGTTCCACGACCAGGTCCTCGATGAAGCGGGCACGGGCCACGATGGAAGCACGGAAAGGACGCGTGAACTGCGGGTCCATGTCTCCCCGGCTGCGCCAGTCCTTGTCCGGCGCCAGCAGCGTGAGGCCGATCCGGTCTTCCAACACATGCGGCGGAGGGTCGGCCTCGACATGCAAGGCGCGCCACAAGGCAACCCGCGCTGCTGTGCTGTCTGGCGCTGCAACTAGCTTGTCGTTCATGACTTTCAATCCTATTTGTTCGTCTTCGCCTGAAGCCGGCCGGATAGTGCTGCGACACGCCAGGAAGAGAGTTGCTGCCTTGGCCCCTTAGCCACAGACAGAGAGCGTTTCACACAACGCGCGCATGCAGAAATGCGCCGGGGAAAAAAGTATATCACCAGCCCGAGGTCGACGAAGCATCGCATCCTCGCGAGAGCATTGACCTCTCATCGGCCATTGATCTTGACATGCAAGGCTTTATGTAACAACATATGTTGCGTAAATAAAGCCTGCTGTTTCCCGGACGTGCTCCATATCCCTCCACCGCTTCGCAGGGAGCACCTCAAAATCACTAACCCAGTGAATAACCATGCCCAATAGTACCGACTCCGCTTTTTCCGGAAGCATCGTGGATTCTTATAACGAAGGCCCGCCGCGACAGGTTCCGGGTTATTCAAGCCTTCATCGCATGGTCTCTCTCCTGCTTGCCGAGCATATGCCTGCCGATGGACGCGTGCTCGCCTTGGGGGCCGGCGGCGGACAAGAAATCAAGGCGCTTGCGGAAGCGCATCCAGGATGGTCATTCGATGGCGTGGACCCCTCGGCTGACATGCTCCGATTGGCCCAACAGGTCATTAGCCCGCACAACGCCAGAGTGCGCTTACATGAGGGCTACATTGGCAGCGCGCCAGAGGAGTCTTTCGATGCCGCCACATGCATTTTGACCTTCCATTTCATTCCGCGCGAACAGCGCCTCGAAACCCTGAAAGAACTCCGGCGGCGCCTGAAGGATGGCGCACCGCTCGTCCTGGTCCATTTGAGCTTCCCGCAGACCGAGCCCGAGCGGTCGACATGGATAGCTCGCCATGTCGCCTTTGGCCTCCCCGATGGAGCAGATCCGGCCCAGGCGGAACGCACCCGCGATGCAATCCGCACCAAGCTGACTATCCTGTCGCCGGAGGAAGAAGTGGCGATGTTTGCGAGTGCAGGATTTTCGGATGTGAGCCTTTTCTATGCGGGCTTAAGCATCAAAGGCTGGGTGGCATATGCTGCATAGTTGCGTCGCTCGAAGGACATACGTTGTCACGCCGCCCATGAAGCGAGTCACGGGCATTGGCGACATCCTCTTCCAAGCCAAAGACGCTGCGGCGAAACTGGCTAGGTGCAAGCGGCGCCTGGGAACCGCTGTTTTCTCCGGCACTATTTCCAGGAAGTTAAATCGAAGAAATGTATGACTGGGCAGTTCAGCCCAAATGTTGAGAGGCGAATGGCGCCTCTTTTATCTATTCCAATTCTGGAGAACCAACATGGTCAGCAAAAACACGATTTGTCTCTGGTTCGACGGCGCCGCGCTGGACGCCGCGAAGTTCTACTCCGAAACGTTCCCGGACAGCGCGGTGGGAGCAATCTTTCGCGCGCCCGGCGACTATCCTGCGGGTAAGGAGAGCGATGTCCTGACGGTCGAGTTTACCGTGATGGGCATTCCTTGCCTTGGCCTGAACGGTGGACCGTCGATCAAGCACAACGAGGCTTTCTCGTTCCAGGTCGCGACCGACAACCAGGCCGAGACGGACCGTTTGTGGAACGCGATTGTCGGAAACGGCGGCCAGGAAAGCGCCTGCGGCTGGTGCAAGGACAAATGGGGATTGTCGTGGCAGATCACGCCGCGCGCCCTGACGGCCGCGGTCACGGATCCTGATCGTGCTGCGGCCAAACGCGCGTTCAACGCCATGGTGGAGATGAGAAAGATCGACATCGCTGCGATTGAAGCGGCTCGGCACGGTTGAGGCGCACGTTTGAAGTACAGTACCGATAAACCAGGCTTCAAACCAGCTTGTCGGTAATGCGAACGTGAGCATCGGTTATGTGAAACCCATGCTTCTCGATGTCGTCCAGGCACTCTCCCGAGTCTATGCCTGGGGCTGGCTTATCTCGACTCAATTCCACCGGCTTAAATAAAACCCAAGGAGCGAATCTTTGAGGCAGATTCGCTCCCGTCGCGTCTGCGGTACAACCGAACACGCGGCCAGGTCCCCGAAAAATATAAACAAGCATTTCGCGCACTCCTGTAATGGAACGTTTATTTGTTGATATTATGCGGCGTCTAATGAAATTTGAATTGAGTGAATGCTGCTGCTCTCTTCAGAGATCGTCCATAGCAGGCTACTCCCCCGGATGCAACATCCAGAGGAAATACCATCCAGGGAAAACAATGAAAAGACTAGTCGTCGCGGCATTCGCACTATCGCTTAGAAGCGTAGCCAGACCCGATTACATCCCCTCGTTCTGAGGCCTGCCTTTTTCTCGAATGGTTTCCTTCCGGATTCCGATTTGGCCGATCTTTGGAAACCTGCAAATCCTGAAGAGCGGCAAGACCTGGCACGAGCAGCGCCTGCCCATCGTCGAGGATCGCAGAAGAGAAAAGAACAGAATCTGAACCGATTCAAGTAGAAGCGAGTTTCCGACAAACCGGTCTGAGACGAGGTCTGAAAATTATTCTTCGGATAACAGCCAATGACCGGTTTCAGGCACCGAGTTTTGATAGCTCTTCGACTGGTATTGGCTGTGTTGAGGCAGTCATAGGGGGCTTTATTTACACACCTATTTATCTTTCACGCGAGACAAAGCAACAGGAACAGGTACTTCCCATTTCTTTTCGTTCTTGTTTACTGTTTGTTCGCAAATCACCCAAACGCTTTTATTAGATAGCCCACGATCCTTGGGTACCCATTTTGTTTTAAGAGGAACTACGCATCTAGATACAACAATTTTTAGATTTGGATCAAGAGTTTCCCACTTGGTGTGATTTTTCACATTTTCTTGTTCGACGAATTTTTTCGCCTCTTCTCGAATTTCATACAGGCCATGCTTGGTAGCAGTAGTGCGGTCGTCATCAATGCCTTGATAGACTGTTTGGGAAATACAAGAGGCCGAAAAAAACGAGATAGAAATGAACAACAATTTAACGCCGTCATTCAATCGTGACTGTACCGACATATTTCCCGTCCTTGTCCATTCGGTTAGAGATCAAATAAAGATAGAGGGGATTCCACATCTTAAGCTCATACATGGTGACGCAGCCTTCGGATAAATTTCCCACATGGACAAAATTGCTGTTATGGGTCGCGGGATTTTCAATTGGAAACCAAACGGTATCGTACTTTAAATCTGGATAGCCGCCGGGATTGGTTGCATAGAATGCGGTCATATTTTTATCTTTGGGATTTTCAGGCGCCAGTATTTTATACGTCCCCTTTGGCAGGGGCTTAGAATGGAGCACCTGCCCGAACTGCGGACTTACCCGATTGCTCTCCTGATACTGAACATCTGAATCCAAGGTAATCGTAGCCGTCTGGCCGTTAAACGTCAGCGTGGCCTGCAATTGATTAAGTACTTTGTTATCGCCTCTAGGAATCGAAATCATCCCTTTGCGGCCAATGATTTTGGCGACGATTCTAGCCCCAGTCCCCCGGGTTACGGATACTAAACATTTAGCGGCATTTTCCTTGGCCAAGCTGGCCATCTTGCCTTTATCCGGCCCCTCCATAATCATGAAGTGAGTTCTTGCATCTTCCTTGGTAATTGTGACTTTAACGAATTCGCAAAGATATGCATTTGTACCGGATGGTTCTAATTTGACCCGCAACCATCCCGTCGTGTCTATGGCTTTGGTATAACGTACTTTTGCAACGGCCTCATGATGGCTGCCTGGGGTCGTGTTGTACTGTGCGGTAGCAAGTGGCTGATTCATGCCTGTCCTTGTTCGTCGATATGACCTAGATAAAACTCTATCTTCCCCGCCTCGTCAGCATAAAATCGCTCCGTTCTACCTTCCTGATCCGTCACGCCGCGTTTAAGTTCGCCAGAGAGTAACTTCACGGTATATGGCATCTCGGTCAATATGTTTCCTTCCTCGTCTTTCAACAAAAATTGCTCATCATATTTTGGCGTGGGTAATGCATTTACCTGCGGGAAATGCGCCGGCTCTACTGGCAAATTTTTCGCCCCAGGCAAGCTATGCGTAGCGGCGTGAGCAACGTATGCACCATTGGTGCCATGCTCGATGCCAGCAGCGTTATATTTCACGTAACTACCGCCGCCGTTGACTACAACTTCCTCACTCGCGGTAATTGCAATGTGATTGGCCGTATGCGTAATATTTAATTTTGCTAGTAAATTGATGCTGTCCGACAGCGCTTGCATATCTACGTCCCCACTTGCCGCGACCATCTTCATACCTGCTTTTTGCACGAATAGCCGGAAAGTGTTTTTGATGCTGGCAAACAAGCTGTCACCGTTGGCAATAGAAAGGCTCTTGCCGGTCGTGAAAGCTGTATCCTGGTCGCTAGAGATATGGGTGGATTGTGCCGTTGTTGTCTCGATGCCGGCCGGGCTGGCCAATACTAGATGCGATTCGGCCAGTTCCGGAAAAGTCCCGTCGCTGCTGGCGCCGCTGCCTTTGATCGCATCATTTTGCGATTTAAGGGTCTTGGCGATATCCGCTTGCTGCCCTTGCTTTTCCTGCGCTCCCGCCTGCTGCGCCATGTCAGCCAACGTTTCATGCTGGTCCCGCGCTGAGGTCAGCCGCTGCACGGTCTCTCCCATATCTTTCATGTGCGACGCTGCACTGCCACGGCCTTCGGTCGTGATCAGCATGCCCTTCGCCGAACGCGCCACGCCATGGCCGTCAGTGCGCAGCTCCCAGCCCTCGCCCCGTGCATCCTTGCGGCCGGCGTTGTCCTCAATGCGCGTGATATGTCCCAGGCTCAGCTGGCTGTGCTGATGGTCGCTCTTGAGCTGCGCCTGGATCTTGGCGTTGGTGTCGTCCAGGATCAAGTGATTGCTGCGGCCGCCGGCAGCGTTGCCGCCGTTAGGCGTCAGCTCACGGCTGCGCAATCCCATCAGCGCCTGTTGCGTCGCCAGTTTCCACGGCGGCATATTGCGCTGGTTATAGACAGCGCCAGTCACCAGCGGACGATCCGGATTACCGTCCAGCCACATCACGATCACTTCGGCCCCAACCCGGGGAATCGCTTTGGCGCCAAGCTGGCCGCCGGCCCACGAACTGGCCACCCGCACCCAGGCCGAACTCTTTTCATCATTGTTGCCGATGCGGTCCCAATGGAACTGCACACGGATCCTGCCGTATTCATCGGTATGGATGCTGTCCGCTCCGGATGGACCGACTACCATCGCGGTTTGCGGCCCCAGAATTTTTGTGGCGGCGCTATTGAAACCGCGGCCTGGCCGCCATGGAATCGCTTTGCGGATGCAGGTCAGGCGGTTGTCGTAGTTCGCTTTTTCATCGGCCTGCTGCAGGTAATTATTGATGGCGACATGATGCACCGACAGGATCAGGAACTCGCTCTTGCCGGCCTCTTCTTTGCTGCCGAAGGGATTGAAGGCAAAGTGGTTGGTCAGACGAAAATAACGCCCGGGAAGGACCGAGCGGTTATTGCCCGCCGCCTCGAAGTGCTTGCCGGCCGCCTCGATTTCTTCCATGCGCAGCCGCGCCAGTTTATCCGCATCCCCGGCATCCTTGGCGCCATAGGCGCCGGCGTATTCATAGGATTCGATATCGAGGACGTTGCCTTGCTTGTTCAGGGTCGGCACGCCGGCGCTGAACGGAACGGGATTTTTGAAATTGAATCCCGCGAGCGTGACATTGCCTGGCACGATCTGCCGCACCGGCGACCAGTCGCCTATGCCGTCTTCTTCGGTCGCGCCGCCGTGGCGCTGGAAACGTATGTCTGGGCCGTTGTCGATGGCTGCGGCCTGGGTGGTATCGTCGCTCAGGATCAGCTTGTGACCCTTTTCGGTATGTTCGTACCAGTACGACCAGCCAGCGGCCTCCCAGCGGCGATGCAAATAGTTGTAGTCGCTTTCACCGAACTGGCAGGCGTCAGTCATTGCAGCATCTGCACCGCGCACCTGGAAATCCCAGTCGGGATGGGTGCCGTAGTCGCTGAAAATACTTTCCGTCTGCTCACGCAACGTCTTGCCGTGAAAAATGTAATTGTCTTTGCGCAGGCGCAGATACTGCAGCCACGGCCCCAGCCTGGCCTGGTAGAACGTAATGGCGCCATCGGTCCTGGTCAAACGGAACTCGAAACAGAAACCGCTGAAATATCGGAGGCTGCCATCGGCCCGCACCAGCTCTACGCTGAACAGTTTGCCTTGCAGATCCTTGAGCGCCAATGACGGATCATCCGACAGTAATTCGACATTGAATTCGAAGTCGCGGGACAGGCTTTCCACTGCATCGAGTTTGTTGACCAGGAGCTGGGCTTGGGGACCATCGTCGTGCGGGAAAGAGAGCCGCAATATGCGGCCATGCTGACGGCCCATTATCAAAGACTTGAACACACTGCTCATGCGACGCCCCTGGAAATTAAATCGACATCAATATAATGGTTTTTTAGCAATAAATTTTACTTGATAAGTATTCCACTAAATCATAACTGCCAATGTCTTTAGTTACCAAAGGGAAATATTGGGAAATGGGGAATTTTGCAAGAGTTCACACTCTTGTTGGGGATCTACGACACCTTCCGCGTCATCCAGAATAACGGTGGTCCACGCCCCAACAATAGCGGCAATTCACTCGGCGATACTACGTCAAGCTGTTCGGATTGGCCTGCGATATCTCCACCCAGCGGGAAATCACCACATCGCCGTCAAAGATGCCCTGCTCGACGCGATCGTTCGTTACCACATCGACGACTTGCTTAACCATAAGTTTTGATAACTGCTGCGATGACTGTTCCTGAGCAGTCTTTGCCGAATAGCCAGCCGGGATCGTCGCCTGCGTCCCATTCATGTCTTTGGTGTACTCGACGACGAACAACTTTGTCTTGGGAGGGAGATCAAAGCCGTTGACGATCTCCTGCGCACGGCGGAGGCGCGCTTGCGCGGCACTGTCATCGGTCGACACCTCGGGCGCAACATCTTTCTCTGGATCCGCCACCACCCTCTTCGTTGCCTTGCGTGCCGGGGTCCTGGACTTAGTTTCCTTAGTCATTCACATTTACTACGTCCGCCTGGTCGGCTCGACCAGCTTGAACACGGCTTTCAATCCATGCGTCAATGTCGCTAGATAACCAGCCGACAGCCCGGATGCCAACCTTAAAACATCGCGGAAATGTTCCGTTCTTCATGTTGAGATAGATAGAAGGACGACTTATGCCGGTTCTTGCCATGACGGCACGCAAGCGCTCGATCGACAATTTAACGGGGACAATTTGAGGATGAAGCATTGTGAGACTTCATAGGAGTTAGGCGAACCACTATTAGAATGCATAAAAAACCGGCCCTCTTTGCGGTTTTCCATTTTCTGATGTAGCTTCCGACTTCCTGACAGTGGCTTTTACAGACATTGGCCTCTACGCTACCGGCGTGTTAATCAAACCTGTCCAATTCAAACCAGCCAAACGTGCCGCCGAGCGCACCAGGCATAGCAGCTGATTCCCGCCGCTTTGCGCGACGACTACCAGAAGGAACAGGAGGCGCTCGGGCGCGCCGGGCGCTAACGGCATACCTGCCGCCGGCACGTTGTTACGGCGGCGTCTGCATCGTCCGAAGCCGCTTCAGGCGGCTTTTTTACGTCCCGACATTGTTGCCTTGCGATGAAAAAAGCTGTCGACTAGAACCCGCGCGTCGGGTAACAGCAGCGCATTGCTGCGCCGCCGTCCCCTAAGAACGGAGCATGCGACTTTCCCCGTCCGATCAAACTCGGCGCGCGCCCCGCACAGGGCTTCAAGTCCTTCCGCTGCGCAAGCATTTTTATCTCCTGAATTGAGAAGTGCCCCTTTAGGGCTGTCAAACTTTACAGCTATCAAACTTTACAGCTATTAATCGCAATGTGTGAATACTAAGATGGTCTGGCGTCGTTTCGGAACCATTGATGGTCCTGGCCAGGCCGAAAATAAGTTCAAGGAAACAACGGGTGCGAAACTATTAACCACTTGAAAAGGAGTTGAAAATGTCTGAGAAATTCATTCAATGGCAGGCGAACACCAGTCTTGGCATGGGAGTGGTGGATCAAATCGCCGGCGCGGCACTGGGACTATATCCTCTCGCAGGATCGGGGGCAAATTTGGTATGGGACATCGATCTCATCAAGAACGTAATCCTCCTCGAGGCCGGCGGACAAACATTGGCGGTTGACTTCAAAGATGGGCGGGTTGCCGCGGAAGTGCCGATTGTTCTCTCCGTCTACAATGGGACGCCAACGAAATCGCAGCAATGGAGCTTTACTGCGCGGAAGGGCTACATCACGTCGCTGGCGAACACTTCTCTGGTCATCGATGACAAAGTCAGGGGCACCAACCCAGGCAATCCGCTCTGGGCTTATGGCTTCAATGGCTCTGTCGCGCAGCAATGGAAACCTCAAGATCCGTATGCGTTTCTCGCATCCACAGGATCAATAGGTTTTTAGTAACCTGAATTCAAATTAGAAGTGCAACTTTGTAAAAGTTGCACTTCTAATTAAAAACATAAGGCCTTAACTGCAAATTCTACTCATACTACTAACCACACAACATTTCCTAAATCCCATTCGTTCGCAATCGCCCCAAGCTGGCGGCCAGTCGTAGTCTTACGGTTTGCCAGTTGGCCAACGAAAGGATGCGCTGCTGTTGCGCTCCAGCTAAGTCGCTTTGCGCCTTGAACAACTCCGGAATATTACCCACGCCGGCCTTATAGCGCCCGCTTGCCACCTCGAAGGATTGCCGAGCGCTGCGCAACAGGATGACGGTACTTTTCAGGTTCTCCGCTTCGGTACGCAGCGCCCGGTTACTTTTCCAGACTTCCAGCATGACCTGCTGTTCAACGTTCGCCAGTTCGGCTTACAGCCATATCTGATCCTGACACAATATCAGTGTACCCATCCGCCTCTTTTACGCATCACATTCTTTCGTAAATAATGGATAGCTGCCATCGTCCGTCGCCGCCTTCACGCGGAAATCGGCAATCATCGACAGGCGCTCTGCAAACTGCTTTGCCTTACACGCGGCGTCGCCGGCAGCATCCACCGCGCCATCCAAGACCGATCCGGCCAGGACATCATTCTGAAACACCTCATTCTTGCAGCATACCTTGTCGTGCGCTTCCTGTAGCTGACTGATTCGCTGGGTCAAGCTCTCCAGGTGCGAACGCAATGGCGCCACCTCCCCCGCGCTCTTCAGCAAGACCGTGACCATGGCTGCGACGTTCTGCTCGACCGCCCCTTGCACCGAACGCAGTACTACCACCTGCTCAGCTGTGCGTGGATCTCGCTCCGGCTCATTGGACAACCCCAGCAGGTAATCGGCGCTCACCCCATACCCCAGTCCCGAATATATCGCGCACCTCAAAGCCATGCGCACCGCGATTGAACTAGATGAAGTCCACCGCTGGAAGATGGTCGCAGCGCAAGCAACGATTGAAGCATGGCGGACCCATCAAGCGAATCGCCGCGGCGAACAGAAAATGCAGTAACCGAACCGACATTTACAATGCATCGAATCTACTCATAAGGACCGTAATGAAAACCAACGAATCAACGAACTGCGTCGCTCACATGCTCGATACCGTATTGGAACTGCTGCAGCTGAAGAATGACGCTGCTCTTTCTCGCGCAATCGAAGTCGCGCCGCCTGTCATAAGCAAAGTGCGCAACGAGGTACAACCGCTCGGCTCCGCGTTGCTGGTCAAGCTAGATGAAGCCACCGGCATGACCACTAAGGAAATCAAGGCGCTGGCCGGCATAGCGCCCGAATAAACTAGCTATCAAGGACGAACATGACTGAAAACATATCAGGCGCCGTATCGCCCAAGGTGCTGGCCGAGCGAAAAATCGACTGCATCCAGAAAACAACGCGGTTCCAGGTCGATCCGCGCATCATCGAAATTGAACCAAGTTTCAACGCCCGCCCGATTGACCTTGATCACGTCACGTCGATCAAGATAGCTATTCGGGCCGGTACTGAATTGGAGGCGCTTGTCGTACGCGTCGAAGATGGCCGCATCATTTTAATTGATGGACACCACCGGCTGACGGCGATCCTACAATTAATCGCTGAAGGTCTGGAAATTTTGCGCATCGACGTACGGCAATTCCGTGGCAACGATGCTGATCGCATTGCTCACATGCTGACCAGCGTCCTGGGAAAGCCGCTCACACCATTAGAACAGGGCTCGCAATACCGCAAGCTGATCGTACTTGGTTGGAAAATTCAAGAGATTGCTTCGAAGGTCGGCAAATCCGCCAGTCACGTCGCGCAAATGTTGACGTTGGCAGAATCCAACAGCGACGTGCAAGACACGGTGGCGCGCAAGGAAGTTGCTGCCCATCTTGCTCTTGATGCCGTAAAAAAGCACGGCAGCGGCGCAGGAAAAGTACTTGCGGGTCATTTGGAGACAGCCAAGGTTGCCGGTAAAACTAAAGTCGCCCAAAAGACTGTAAAGCCAAATAATCCATCAGCTCCTCGCCCAATTTACGGGGATTTACTGGATACGCAACGGCTCGATTATCTGATCGCTCAACAAGCTGCTATTTCCCACGGCGGGAAAACAATGTCTGGTGCTGTCCAGACCGGTTTCTGGTTGTCATGGCCGAAAATTGACGAAACGCAGCCTGATGTATTCGGAAACCACCGCGCTTATGGCCGATTGCTCGACAGCTTGGTCATGCAAATGCCAAAATGCCATTTACGGTCTATGCCAAGTGGATTGATGCCGCAGATCGCGGAAGGGAAAAAGCAAAAATGGAAGCCGTACTGCGCTTCCATTCATGATTTGCTAACGACGTTTTCACAACAATTTCTTTTGGAAGAAACCCAAAAAAAACCCAGAACCCTCGCAAACGTCGAGAATACTGGTAGGCACGATTGGACTCGAACCAACGACCCCTACCATGTCAAGGTAGTGCTCTAACCAGCTGAGCTACGCGCCTAAAGAAGCGAAATTATAATGGCAAATTCCGCTTGTGGCTAGTGTCTTGTGTGGATTTTTTACAAGATCAGTTTTTCGACGAGTTTTCCACGGCGTCCGCCTCCGGTTGGCGCCATATGCACGCGCCCCTGGCGTCCTTGTCCAGGCCGTTGAGCAGCAGCTCATGTTCAGCCAGTTCTTCCGCGCTTGCCGCGCGCACCACGATCTTCTCCAAGGGCAGCAACTCCAGCGCTGCGCCGCCGCCGTCCGCATCCTCATGCCCTGCTCCGAGATCGATGCTGAAACTGTTCTGGCCGCGCGTCATCGCCAGGTACACCTCGGCCAGCAATTCCGAGTCGAGCAAGGCGCCGTGCAAGGTGCGGTGGGCGTTGGAGATGCCGTAGCGGTCGCACAGTGCGTCCAGCGAGTTGCGCTTGCCGGGATACATTTCCTTGGCTTGCACCAGGGTGTCGATGACGCCAGCGATATCGCCGGAAAATGGCCCCTTGCCTAGCAGCTTGTACTCGGCGTCGAGGAATCCCAGGTCGAAGGGCGCGTTGTGGATGATGACCTGGGCGCCGCGGATGTACTCGCGCAGCTCGTCGAATATTTCGGCAAACTTCGGTTTATCGCTGAGGAACGCGGTGGTCAGGCCGTGGACTGCCAGCGCGCCTTCTTCCGAATCGCGCTCGGGATTGATATAGCGGTGGAAATTATTGCCGGTCAGGCGCCGGTTCAGCAATTCCACGCAACCGATTTCGATGACGCGGTCGCCGGTGCGCGGGTTAAGGCCGGTGGTTTCGGTATCCAGAACAATTTGTCGCATGGTCACTTAATCTTCAATACAAACATCTGTTTATAGTAGCGCGCCGCAAACAACGCGGCCGGCCATGGCGACTTTATACAACCGTGGTCACGCCGCGGTTGGCGAGCTGGTCGGCGCGCTCGTTGCCGACGTGGCCGGCATGGCCCTTGACCCATTTCCATTCGATTTTATGCTGGGCCTGGGCGGCGTCCAGTGCTTGCCACAGGTCGACATTTTTCACCGGTTCGCGCGCCGCGGTTTTCCAGCCGCGCGCCTTCCAGCCATGGATCCATTCGCTGATCCCTTTTTGCACATACTGGCTGTCGGTAAATACCGTCACTTCGCAAGGACGGGTCAGTGCGGTCAGCGCTTCGATCACCGCCTTCAGCTCCATCCGGTTATTGGTTGTATTGCGTTCGCCGCCAAACAATTCCTTTTCCTTGCCATCCGCCACCAATAGCGCACCCCAACCGCCGGTCCCGGGATTGCCCTTGCAGGCGCCATCGGCATATATCTCTACTTTATCCATGCTTGTCTGCTTCACTTTCGCTGCTTGTTATATTTGATTTGAAAACCCCGTCCTGGCTACTCGGCGCCATTCCGGTCTGCCTTGTGTATCTTGTTGGTGGCCGGCACGCCGCGCGCAGCCTTGATCACCTGCTTGCTGAACGCCGGGCCGACCAGGTGCATGCCCTTCACCCGCTTGATCGCCTGCACGATATATACCGCGCCGAAATACGGCCACCAGCGATTGCCGGCCTTTTCCATGAAAGAGAACCGGTGCAGCCATTTGCTGCTGGTGTACGGCGGCGCATAGCAGCCGAAATGGCCGCGGTTGACTTCCATGTTCAGCAGCTTCAGCCAGTCTTTCAGGCGCAGCAGGCTGATGAATTCAGCGTTCTGCGGCAGGAAATGCACACCCGACATGCGTCCGGCGGTCTGGCGCACACCCCACAGGCTGGCCGGATTAAAACCGCAGATGATAACCTGCCCTTCCGGAATCAGCACTCGCTCAACCTCGCGCAGTATCTGGTGCGGCTCGGCCGCGAACTCGAGCACATGCGGCAATACCACCAGGTCCAGGCTTTGCGAGGCAAACGGCAGTTCGGCAAAATCGTGGGTCACCACCACGCCGGATTGCGCTTCGCCCGCTTCCGGCAGGCGGCTGTCTGTCAGCCATTTGTGGCGCATGCGGTTGGCTTGCAGGGATTTGATTTGCGGCACGCCGATCTGCATCGCATTGAAGCCGAAGATATCCGCCGTCATCGCGTCCAGGCGCGCCTGTTCCCACTCCAGCATGTAACTGCCGGTGGGCGTCTGCAGCCAGGGGCCGAGCGCTATAATGGATTTTTCTGACGACGGATGTGCCATGCCTGCCTTAATTGATAACTCATTGAGTGAACCATCGAACCAGCCGTTAAGTGTATTGGCGGTGCCGGCATTTAACGATAATTATCTCTGGCTGATTCACGATGGCCGCCATGCGGCGGTAGTCGACCCCGGCGATGCCCAGCCGATCCTGGCCGCGCTCGACGCCAACGGCCTGACACTTGTCGCTATTTTACTGACACATCACCATGCTGACCATGTCGGCGGCGTACAAACTTTGCTGAGGCACTTCGACATACCGGTATTCGGCCCTGCCGGCGAAGACATCGCCGGCGTCAGCAGCACACTCAAAGAAGGCGATGCCGCCACCGTTCCGCAGTTGGGACTGACGTTGTCGGTGCTGGATGTGCCCGGCCACACCAGCGGCCACATCGCCTATGTGGCGCAAGGCCAGCCCTGGCTGTTTTGCGGCGACACGCTGTTTGCCGGCGGTTGCGGCCGCCTGTTTGAAGGCAGCCCGGCGCAGATGGTCAACTCGCTGGCGAAGCTGAGCCGCCTGCCGTCCAACACGCAAGTGTATTGCGCGCACGAATATACCGTCTCGAACCTGCGTTTTGCGCTGGCGGTAGAACCGGACAATCCGGCCCTGGTCGCCCGCATGGCCAGCGAACAAGCCAAACGCGAACGCCAGCAAGCCACCGTACCGTCGACCATCGCCCTGGAAAACGCCACCAATCCCTTTTTGCGCTACCGGCAGGCAACCATTATTGCCAGCTTGCAAGCTAGCGGCCGCCTTGGCGACCAGGCCACACAAGCCGATCCGGTGGCGGCATTCGCCGCCCTGCGCGAGTGGAAAAACAATTTCAAGTAATCCCGCAGCCTGCGGGGGCGCTCATCATCATTTATTGTAATTGTCGGTTAGATAGTTTCCGCATATCGATTTATTAAAAGTAATACCTGATAAATCAATCACTTATCTCTTGTAACAGTGCAATTTCTGCTTGACGGGAGAAAACCGCCTTACGTACACTGCGTCTAATCCATTATTACCGGTTGATTACATCCCGGTCACATAAATTGAACCCATGTATCAGCTAAAACTCAAGACATTCGCTTTTGCCGCGCTCGCTTTTTTCGGCACTCCGCTCTTGGCCCAGGCCAACGACATTTCCATCTATACCCCCACTTTCAGCCTGATCGACCCGAACGACCCCAGCGCCGGCATGCTCGGCATGGAGCAGATCGATATCTGGGCGCGCATCCGCAAGGGTTTCGGCATCCCTGACCTGGACAACCAGCAGGTAGTCAGCCAGACCGATTTCTACAGCGCCCGCCCGGAATATTTCGAACGCACCACGGTGCGCGCTTCGCGCTATCTGTTCCATGTAGTGCAAGAACTGGAAAAGCGCGGCATGCCGACCGAACTGGCTTTGCTGCCGTTCATCGAATCGGCGTTCAACCCGCAAGCCTATTCCAGCGCCAAGGCAGCCGGCATGTGGCAGTTCGTGCCGGCGACAGGGCGCGACTACAACCTCAAGCAAAACATGTTCAAGGACGACCGCCGCGACGTCCTGGCCTCGACCGATGCAGCGTTGACTTACCTGCAAAAGCTGTACGGTATGTTCGGCGACTGGCAACTGGCGCTGGCCGCCTATAACTGGGGCGAAGGCTCGGTGCAGCGCGCCATCAACAAGAACCAGGCCGCCGGCCTGCCGATCGACTTCAACAGCCTGGCGCCGCTGATGCCGGCCGAAACCCGCAATTACGTTCCCAAGCTGCAAGCCGTCAAGAACATCATCGCCGCACCGGAGATGTACAACATAGCCCTGCCCAAGGTCGACAACCAGCCTTATTTCGTCACCATCGGCAAGACCCGCGATATCGACGTCAAGGTAGCCGCCCAGCTGGCGGAACTGTCGCTGGATGAATTCAAGGCGCTGAATCCGCAATTCAACCGCCCGGTGATCATCGGCAGCAGCGACACCAAGATCCTGCTGCCCGAAAGCAATGCGGAAAAATTCAAGAACAACCTGACCAAATGGACCCAGACGCTTTCTTCCTGGACCTCGCACACCGTCAGCAGCGCCCGCGAACGGATTGAAACCATCGCCGCCCGTTTCGACACCACGCCGGCAGTCATCCGCGAAGTCAACCACATACCGCCAAGAATGCTGCTCAAGGCCGGCTCCACCATCCTGGTGCCGAAAACCGAAGCCGCCAGCAGCGACATCACCGCCGAAGTAGCCGACAACGCCACCATGGCGGTCACCCCGGACGCTCCAGAAACCCGCCGCATCTATGTCAAGGTCGGCAAGCGCGACACCCTCGCTTCGATCGCCTCGCGCTATCGCGTCAGCGTGGCGCAAGTGAAAGCCTGGAACGGCCTGCACCGCGACAGCATCAGCCATGGCCAAAGCCTGCAGCTGCAGGTGCCGAACCGCATGGTGGCCTCGAGCTCCGGCGGCAGGAAAGCCGGCCACAACGTGCAATACCATAAGGCGACGGCAAGCGCCAGCCGCGGCAGCAAGAGCAAGGTCGCGGCCAAGAAGAATACCAAGCCGGTGGTCCTGGCCTCATCCCGGGGCTCGCGCGGCTGACAGTTTCGGCAATGCCGGTCAAAAAGGCCCATGGCGCCGCCTTGCGCGCGCCATGGGCTTTTTTTATTCAATGCGTAATATCAAAAATGCATGATTGATGAACAAGCCGCCAGAGTTGCCGTGAGCGCGGCGAACCCCTACAATCTTGCCCTGTTCAACAAGAACTACACACCCAAGCGTCCGCAGCATTCACGGCGCGCATCTCTGGAGTCAATATGGCATTCCTGCAAGGCAAAAAAATTCTGATCACGGGCTTGCTGTCCAACCGTTCGATTGCTTACGGCATCGCGCAAGCTTGCAAGCGCGAAGGCGCCGAGCTGGCCTTCACCTACGTCGGCGAACGCTTCAAGGAACGCATCACCAATTTCGCCAAAGAGTTCGACAGCGAACTGATTTTCGACTGCGATGTCGGCAGCGACGAGCAGATCAACGCCCTGTTTGCCGACCTCGGCAAGTCCTGGGACCACCTGGACGGCCTGGTCCACGCCATCGGTTTTGCTCCCGCCGAAGCAATTGCCGGCGATTTCCTCGACGGCTTGTCGCGCGAAGGCTTCAAGATCGCCCACGACATTTCCGCCTACAGCTTCCCGGCGATGGCGAAAGCCGCGCTGCCGATGCTGCGTCCGAATTCGGCGCTGCTGACGCTGACGTACCTGGGTTCGGAACGCGTGGTCCCCAACTACAACACGATGGGCCTGGCCAAGGCGTCGCTGGAAGCCAGCGTGCGTTACCTGGCGGGTTCGCTGGGTCCCAAGGGCGTGCGCGTCAACGGCATTTCCGCCGGCCCGATCAAGACCCTGGCCGCCAGCGGCATCAAGGGTTTTGGCAAGATCCTCGGTTTTGTCGCCGAGCACGCGCCGCTGCGCCGCAATGTGACCGTGGAGGACGTCGGCAATGCCGCCGCCTTCCTGCTGTCGGACCTGTCGAGCGGCATCACCGGTGAAATCACCTATGTCGACGGCGGTTTCTCGCACGTGGTGGGCGGCATCGCCGAATAATCTGCAGCAGCAAGACGCTGCCGCACGCGGTCAGCACAAACAAGACAAACGCCCGGCATAGCTGGGCGTTTGTCTTTAACCTACCGAATGAATGTTAATTAACCGTTTACAACAGTTGTCCATGCTTCAACCACAATGCCCGAAAATGCGCCGCAAACAACGGTACAGCTGGAAACCGCGCCTAATTTGCGGCAATCGCATGAATAAGGTGCATCAACTGTAAAAGTATTGTATTATTCTGTGCTGCGTTGCAATAACGAACGCAGACAGCAAGTTTCCGGGTCCTGATCCGGTGGCGCTGTCAAAAACAATAAGTAGCTGCGCAAGCCTAAGCATGTTCTGGCCTCAAATTGGAACATCGCATTGTAAAAGCCCTCCCGCCTTGTGTGTCGATCCTGACACCGTCCCGGCGCAAAGCTTTTGTGCCGAAATTTCTTTGTATGTGTTTCTTAGTCATTTCGTTGGTTGGCGTTGCTTTTTTGCGTTCGCTGCATTCATCGCATAGCGATTGTTTGTAGTTTATGACGCTGCACTTTACGAAAGAAAAAAATGACTTTTGAATCACTTGGCCTCCACACGTCCGTTATCAAAGCACTGACCGAAGCTGGCTACACAAAACCGACAAGCGTCCAAGAACAAGCTGTCCCTGCTGCCATCGAAGGCCGCGACCTGCTGGTTTCCTCGCAAACCGGCTCCGGCAAGACCGCAGCATTCATGCTGCCTGCGCTGCACAAATTCGCCTCGGAGCAACAAGCTGCTCCGGCTGCAGGCAAGACACCGAATCAAGAAATGCAAGCTTCGCGTGCGCGCGGCGAGCGTCCACGTTTCAAGCCGGCACAGCCAAAGATGCTGGTATTGACGCCGACCCGCGAACTGGCCCTGCAAGTAACCACTGCTACCGACAAGTACGGTTCGCACATGAAGCGCGTCAAGGCGATCTCGATCCTGGGCGGCATGCCTTACCCTAAGCAGATGCAATTGCTGGCCAAGAATCCTGAGATCCTGGTTGCTACCCCAGGCCGCCTGATCGACCACATGGAATCGGGCAAGATCGATTTCTCGCAACTGCAGATCCTGGTGCTGGACGAAGCTGACCGCATGCTGGACATGGGTTTCATCGACGACATCGAAAAAATCGTCGACGCAACGCCTGAATCGCGTCAAACCATGCTGTTCTCCGCTACGCTGGACGGCGTGGTCGGCAACATGGCAAAACGCATCACCAAGAACCCGCTGATCATCCAGATCGCCGGTTCGGCCACCAAGCATGAAAACATCCAGCAAAAGGTCCACTTCGTCGACGACCTGTCGCACAAGAATCGCCTGCTGGACCACCTGCTGCGCGACGTCACCATGGACCAGGCAGTTGTATTCACTGCTACCAAGCGTGACGCCGACACGATCGCCGACCGCCTGAACATCGCTGGTTTCGCTGCTGCCGCACTGCATGGCGACATGCACCAGGGCGCGCGTAACCGCACCCTGGACAGCCTGCGCCGCGGCCAAGTCCGCGTGCTGGTGGCTACCGATGTCGCCGCTCGCGGTATCGACGTCCCGGCCATCACCCACGTATTCAACTACGACCTGCCGAAATTCCCGGAAGACTACGTCCACCGTATCGGCCGTACCGGCCGCGCAGGCCGCAACGGTGTCGCGGTATCGCTGGTGAACCACGCTGAAGGCGTCAACGTCAAGCGTATCGAACGTTTCACCAAGCAACTGATCCCGGTCGATGTGGTTGAAGGCTTCGAACCAAAGCGTTCGGCTTCGGCGCCGCGCTCGAACCACAAGCCAGGCGGCTGGAAACCAGGCGACAACCGCGGCGGCCCTGCGAAACCAGGCAGCCGTACATTCAGCAAGCCAGGCGCACCGCGCAAAGACGGCGGCGGTTACAAAGGCAATCGTTCGAACGACAGCGGCGCCCGTCGCTCGTTTGGCGACCGCTAAGTAAGCCGGCGATCTTCACGATCGCCGTGCAATCCTCGCAATAAATGAAAAGGCCGCTGGAAATTTCCAGCGGCCTTTTTTATTGTCTTGCCGCCAGCATCAATTCAAGCCGACCAGCCCAGCATCACGGCGCCCAGCGCAATCACCGCGCATGACAACAGCCTGCGCAAAGTCAACGCCTCGCCCAGGAACATGCGGGCGATCAATGCCGCAAACAGCACCGACGTTTCGCGCAAGGCCGAGACCGGCCCCATCGGCGCCAGCGTAATCGCCCAGATCACGATTCCATATGCCAGCAGAGACATGGCGCCGCCGCCCAGCGCATTCCAGGTAGCGCGCTCGCGCAAGCCAATCCGCAGGCTGCCGTGCATCGACAGGTAAATCGCCAGCAAGGGCAAGCCGTCGAGCAGGAACATCCAGCCGGAGTAGGATGCAGCGCTGCCGGCCAGGCGCGAACCAAGGCCGTCGACGATGGTATAACCGGCGATGAAAACGCCGGTGGTAAACGCCGACAGCGGCGCATCCCACTGCTGCCGGCCGCCAGCCACGCTGCTGCCGCGCGCGAATTTGATTTGCGCCAGGCTGATGATGCCGGCCGAGATCAGCACCACCCCTGCCAGGGTCAGGACTCCCAGCTGCTCGCCCGCAAACAGGGCGGCGCCGAGCGATACCAGCAACGGCGAGGAGCCGCGCGCGATCGGATAGGACTGGCCGAAATCGCCAGCCCGGTACGCGCGCACTAAAAAGAGGTTGTAGCCGGCATGCAGGACCACCGACATCAGGATATAAGGCCAGCTGGCGGGCGCCGGCAGCGGCGCCCAGAGCACGATGGGAACTGCGGCTACCGCAGACCCGATGGTCATCAAGGTGATGGCCCACAAACGGTCGCCGCTGCTTTTCAGCATGGCGTTCCAGGACGCATGCAGCAACGCCGCGCACAATACCAAAGCAATCACGCCAGCCGTCATGCGCTAGCTCCGTGGGAATACCTTGGGTACCTGGTCATGGATTTTGAAATGAGGCTGGCAAAACCCCACATTGTAAATGCAACGCGGGGTTTACGCCCATGGCGCAAACCCCGCGGATTGCCCTGCCCGGACGAAACCGGTCAAGCGCGCGTGCGGCCGGAACTCAGGTAATCGGCGATCGAATCCTGGGTGACCTCGCCCAGGTAGCTGTTGTCCTGGCCGATCACCGGCATCCAGCTGGTACTGTGCTTGTACATCTTGGACAGCACCACGCGCAGGTTTTCATCCGGCGCCGCGCTGACCGGGAACGGCTTCATCTTGTCGATGCAAGCGCCCTGCCCGCCGCGCGCATCGCGCCTGGCGACGTAGCCGAGCGCATGGTTGGCGGCGTTGGTGACCGTGACGTAGCGGTAGTCGTTATCGTCCATCACGCCATAGGCGGCAGCCATGCTGGCGTCTTCCAGCACTGTCGCCGAATTGGCGGCGGCGTCACCGGCGCGCACCAGCAGCAGCCGCTTCAAGGTCGCATCCTGGCCGACGAACGAGCCGACGAATTCATCTTTCGGACGCGCCAGCAAGGTATCCGGATGATCCACCTGCACCAGCTTGCCGGCGCGGAAAATCGCGATCTTGTCGCCCAGCTTGATTGCTTCGTCGATATCGTGGCTGACCATGATGACAGTCTTGTTGAGCGCCCGCTGCATCTGGAAAAATTCATTCTGGATCGATTCGCGGTTGATCGGATCGACCGCGCCGAACGGTTCATCCATCAGCAATACCGGAGGATCGGCCGCCAGCGCCCGGATCACGCCGATGCGCTGCTGCTGGCCGCCCGACATCTCACGCGGATACCGGCTCAGGAAACGCTTGGGATCGAGCGCCACCATCGCCATCAGTTCGGTCGCGCGCTCGTGGCAGCGTTTCTTGTCCCAGCCAAGCAGGCGCGGCACCACGGTGATGTTTTCTTCGATGGTCATGTTGGGAAACAGGCCGACCTGCTGGATGACATAGCCGATTTTCCGGCGCAGGCTGACTTCATCCAGGCCGGTGGTGTCTTCGCCGTCCAGCAGCACGCGGCCGGAAGTCGGCGCGATCAGGCGGTTGATCATCTTCAGGGTAGTGGTCTTGCCGCAGCCCGAAGGCCCCAGGAATACGCAGATCTCCCCTTCGGCAACCGTCAGGTTGACCTCGTTCACGGCCTTGACCTTGCTGCCGTCTTTTTGGGTGAATACTTTACTGAGCTGGTCGAGTTGAATCATGGTTTTTGCATTCCTTTCGGTGTGAGCAGCCGCTGCAGCACTTGCAGCAGCATGTCGGCGACAATTGCCAGCACGCTGATCAGCACCGCGCCGACTACCAGTTTTTGCATGTTGCTTTGGCTGATGGCGTGCAGGATCAGGACCCCGAGGCCGCCGGCGCCGATGATCGCCGCCACCGCCATCACGCCGATGTTCATGACCACGGCGGTGCGGACGCCGCCCAGGATGACCGGCACCGACAAAGGCAGGTCGACCAGCCGCAAGCGCTGCCAGAACGTCATGCCGATGCCGATGCCGGCTTCCTTGATACCATGGTCGATGCCGTCCAGCGCCAGGTAGGTATTGCGCATGATCGGCAACAGGGAGTACAGGAATACCGCGGTAATCGCGGGCAGCGGCCCCAGTCCCTGGCCGAAGCGGGAAAACAGCGGGATCATCAAGCCGAACAGGGCGATCGACGGCAGCGTCAGGACCACGGTCGCCAGCCCCATCATCGGACTGGCCAGCCAGCGGTGGCGGATCATCACGATGCCAAGCGGCACGCCGGCCAGGATCGCCAGGCCGACCGCTATCCCCACCAGCATCAGGTGCTGGATCGTCAGCTGCAGGATTTCTGGCCAGGCGCTCAATAAATAATCAAGAAAATTCATGCGGCATCCTTTTATATCAAGCCTTCGGCGCGCAGGAAATCCGCGGCGACCTGGGCTATCGGCAACTGGTCGATATCCACTTTTTTATTCATCTCGGTCATCTTTTCGGTATCGATCCTTGCCGACAATGCGTTGAGCTGTTCGGCAAGTTTCGGATTGGCGTCCAGGATTTCCTGGCGCACCACCGGCACCGCGCTGTAAAAGGCAAAGAAACCCTTGTTATCCTGCAGCAGCTTGAGGTTGAAGCCCTGCACCCGGCCGTCGGACGAATAAGTCAGGCCGACATTGAGCTGGTCGTTGCGCAAGGCGGTATACACCAGGCCGGCATCCATCTGCTTCACCTGGCTGCGGTCCAGGCTGAAACCGTACAGCGCCTGCAGCGGCTCAAGGCCGTCGGGACGCGAAGCGAATTCGAAATCCACGCCCAGCAGGTATTTTTTATCCAGATCCTGCTTGCCTGCCTGGTTGATCCTGTCGGCCAGGTCCTCGATGGTGTTCAAGCCCTCTTCCTCGGCGCGTTGCCGCGGCACCGCCAAGGCATAGGTATTGTTCAGTTCGGACGGCTGCAGCCAGGCCAGCTTCCTCGCCGCGTCCAGTTCCTTGACCCGTTGGTATGACTGCTCCCGGTCCAGTTTTTCATCTATCTTGTTGTACACGACCAGCGCGGTGCCGGTGTAGTCCCAGACGATGTCGATCTGCCCGCTTTCCAGCGCCTGGCGCATGATGGTGGTGCCGAGGCCGTTTTTCAGGCTGGCCGTGTAGCCTTTCGCATTCAGGTACTGCTGCGTCATGGAAGACAGGATCAGCTGCTCGGTAAAGTTCTTGCCGCCGACCACCAGGTCGGCCGCATGCGCTTGCGTCACGCCGAACAGCCCGAGCGTGAAAGCCAGCAATGCGCTCATACGGAATTTATGCATGTTTTTTCCTTGTTGAATGGGTGGCGCTCAGCGCAGCAGGCCGCGTTTGCTCAGGTAAGCATTGCTGCCCAGTGAAACGATGGTGTCCAGCATCAGCGCCAGTACCGCGGTGGCAGTGGCGCCCAGCAGCAACTGCCCGTGGTTGTTCAGGTAAATGCCAGGGAAGATCAGCCCGCCCAGGCTTTCGCCGCCGATCAGGATGGACAGCGGCGCGGTGCCGACATTGATCGCCAACGCGGTGCGGATGCCGCCGACGATGATCGGCAATGCATTCGGCAGCTCTACCCGGAACAGCACTTGCAGCGGCCGCATGCCTATGCCCTTGGCTGCCTCTTTCATCGCCGGGGAAACCTGCTTCAAGCCTTCATAGGTATTGCGCACGATGGGCAGCAGCGACGCCAGCCACAAGGCGAGGATGGCCGGCTTGTCACCGATGCCGAACATGGCCAGCGCCAGCGCCAGCACCGCCATCGAGGGAATGGTGTTGCCGATATTGAAGATCTGCATCCATTTTTCGGCGTGGCGGGAAAAGTACGGCCGGCTCAGCACGATGCCGGCGGGGATCCCGCACAGCAGCGCCAGCGACATCGACCAGGCGACCAGCACCAGGTGGCGGCCGGTGTAATAAACCAGGTCGCCCTGGTACTGGCGGATGACTGCGGGACCGATCGACCAGCCGATGGCGGCCACGACCAGCAATGTGACGGCGGCGCCGGCCATGGCGTTGCGATAGCGATTCGTCATGCTTACTCCCTTGCATAGGCAGCGGCGGAAAACTCGTGGCGCGGCACGCCGGCTTTTTGCCTGCGACGACGCCAACGGTTTTTCTGTTCCGCTGCATATTGCATGACCGCCAAACATGGAACGGCATGGCCGGAACCTGTCAGCGCGACATACAAACTCAATTTTTTATAATCTCGTCCGGTCTTCCCGCAGGGAGGACATTGAACAAGCCGACTGCCGCATGGGGCGGCAAAGAATGCGAGGAATTCCCCGACTTTGGTGAAACTCCGGCGTTGCCGAAGCGTGAGACAACCCGCTGACGCGAGTCACGAAACCCAAAAATGTGCCGTTGAGGCAGCACCATGTTGTTGAGAGCTTGCCATTATAACCAGTTTCCTTGATGACGTCCAGTAATGGATTTGCCGAAAGCTATTACCCAAATGTCTGACAAGGGATCGAAAGGGGGCTTTTTCTCCCGCGACAAGCCTGTTTACGACGGACAAACAAAAATGCGAGACCACCGGCAAACGGCGATCTCGCATGTCATTGTGATGCCGGCGATGCGGCCAGGCAGGCCTGTTTCAGCCGCCTGCCTGGCCGGCTATTGGAGTCCGCTCAATCAGCTCAGCCCTCAAGTTTTTTCGCCCGCGCCTGGACGTCGGCCAGGTTGCCTTTCACCGCGGCAGTCAAGCGCGTGCCGTAATCGGCATCGGCCTTGTAAAAATGGCTAAGCATGATTTGCCTGATTTCCTGGTTGGTGACCTTTACCAGGTCGCTGGCCAGATTGCCGATCAGGTTCTCCTGCTCCTGCCGGGATAATGCGCGGTAGAAATCGCCGGCCTGGCTGAAATTGTCGGTTCTGGCGATGCGCGCCTGTTGCGTGCTGCCGCTCAGCGGCGTCTGCACCGCCTTGTATTGCGCATCGTCGGCATAGCTGCCGGCCTGGCGCGACGGCTGGTAATTGACGTCTCCGGGCGGATTGGCGACAGCGCCGGCGCCGTTGGAGTTGTAATTATTCACCTTCGCCAGTGGCTGGTTGATTGGCAAATGCTGGTTGTTTGCGCCCAGGCGGTGGAACTGCGTATCCGCATACGAGAACAGGCGCCCTTGCAGCATGCGGTCTTCCGACGGCTCGATGCCAGGCACCAGGTGCGATGGCGCCATCGCCACCGACTCGGTGGTTTCGAAGAAATTCTCCGGCACCTTGTTCAAGGTCATGGTGCCGATCCTGGTTTCGGCGATGCCGGGCCAGATCTTGGTAGCATCGAGGGCATCGAAAGCAAATTTGCCCAGGTCTTCAGGTTTCACCACCTGCACGTACAGATCCCATTTTGGAAATTCGCCGCGCTTGATCGCCGCGTAGAGGTCATCGGTCAGGTTATTGAAATCTTCGCCCTGCACTTTGGCCGCCCCGGCACGCGTGAAATTTTTCACGCCTTGCTGACTTTTCCAGTGGAATTTCACATAGCTGACCTGGTTTTGCGCGTTGACCATTTTAAATGCGTGGACGCCGTTGCCATCCATCATGCGGTAAGAAGCCGGGATGCCGAGGTCGGAATACACGCGCGTCAGCATGTGTGTGCTTTCCGGCTGATGGCTGAAAAAATCGAAGAAGCGGTTTGGATCTTGCGTATTGGTGATCGGCGATGGTTTCAGCGAATGGACCATGTCGGGAAACTTGATGGCGTCGCGGATAAAAAACACCGGCAGGTTGTTGCCGACCAGGTCCCAGTTGCCTTGATCGGTATAAAACTTGGTGGCAAAACCGCGCGGATCGCGCAGCGTCTCTGGTGAGCCGCTTGGGTGGATCACGGTAGAGAAACGCACGAATACTGGCGTCTTTTTACCGGCGGCGGCAAACAGGCTGGCGCGCGTCAGTCCAGACAGGTCGCCAGCCGAAACAAACTCGCCCGCAGCGCCGGTGCCGCGCGCGTGGACCACGCGCTCTGGAATCCGTTCGCGGTCAAAACGCTGCAGCTTTTCAATCAGATGCGTGTCTTGCAGCAGGTCCGGTCCGCTCGGACCGGCGGTCTGCGAATTCTGGTTGTCGCCGATCGGCGAGCCATTGTCTCGGGTCATGGTTTGGGCGGCAACACTGGATGCCAGCAATGCGCCTAAGCCCAGCGCTGCGATGCGCGAGAGCGAAAACTGTCTGGATATCTTCATAATTTGGCCTCTACGTTTTGTCATGTGCGGGGATACGCCGGCAAATTATGAATTTCCGAAACATCTTTGCATATTGATAATTTCCAATGGGAAATATAGCTAAATACTATCAATATACACAATTCAATTTATAACAATGAATAAAATCCTGCGGTCAATGAACCAAACCAATCACGCCGCCTAAACCCTCCTCACCCGCAAAGCGGACAAGCAAAAGCACGGCCGGACGCCTGCAGATTTCGGTTCGACGAAATCCCGGCATTAACGCAGCAATAGAAAAAACGAAGGGGAGAAAAACGAGATGCAGCTTGCCGCCGCCGTCACGGTTGGCTAACCGTGACGGCGGCGGCAAAGAGGAGGATGGATCAGAGCGCCTTGCGCAATTTGCTGGCGGCAGCAGCCAAGGCGGTGATGCGCGCCCAGTCGCCAGACTTCAACACGTCTTTCGGCGTCAGCCAGGAACCGCCGACGCAGGCGACGTTCTTGCAGGCCAGGAAATCCGGCGCGCTTTCCAGCGAAATGCCGCCAGTCGGGCAGAACGTGACGTCGCCCAGGGGACCGGCAATCGCATTCAGCATGCCGACGCCGCCGGCCGGCACCGCCGGGAACAGTTTCAGCTGGCGGAAGCCGGCTTCACGCGCCGCCATCACTTCCGACGGCGTCATCACGCCAGGCAACAGCGGCAGGCCGCTGGACTTGGCGGCGGCGATCAAGGCCGGCGTCAAGCCGGGCGAGACGCCGAACACCGCGCCGGCATCGCGCGCGGCGACGAATTCGTCAGCCTGGGTCAAGGTGCCGACGCCGACAATCGCACCCGGCACCTGTTCGGCGATGGCGCGGATGGCCGGCAAGCCATGCGCCGTGCGCAAGGTCACTTCAAGTACGCGAATCCCGCCCGCGACCAAGGCTTTGGCCAGCGGCACCGCATGTTCGATATCGTCGATCGCGATCACCGGGATCACCGGCGACGCACGCATGATGTCCAGCAGCTGATTGCCGTAAAGGAGATTTGTGGAAGTCATATCGTTGCTTTCTGTGGTTGTTCTGAATGTGCGGCAGCTTCCGGATTGTGCAGGACCGGCGGCAACCCAAAGCTGGTGGCGCCCTCTTCCGCTGCGCTCACCGTGGTGCGGAACATGGCAAACAGTTCGCGCCCCATGCCGACATGGTTGGCGGTCAGGTCGATCGCCAGCGGCTGGCGCTGCGCCCATTCTTCGGCCGGCACCAAGGCTTCCAGTATACCTTGCTCGGCATCCATGCGGATCATGTCGCCGTCGCGCACCAGGCCCAGCGGGCCGCCTGCCAGCACCTCGGGCGTCACATGGATCGCTGCCGGCACTTTGCCGGAGGCGCCTGACATGCGGCCGTCGGTGACCAGGGCCACATGGCGGCCGGCATCCTGCAGGATGCCCAGCGCCGGCGTCAATGCATGCAGTTCCGGCATGCCGTTGGCGCGCGGGCCTTGATGGCTCAGGACGGCGACAAAATCGCGGTCCAGTTCGCCGGCGCGGAACGCCTTCATGAACGCTTCCTGCGAATGGAACACTACTGCCGGCGCCTGCACCACCCAATGCTCTTTCTTGACCGCGGAAATCTTGATGACCGAGCGGCCCAGGTTGCCGGTCAGCAGCCGCAAGCCGCCGTCGGCGGAAAACGGCACGGTGGCCGTGCGCAGTACCGAGTCGTCGCCGCTCACTGCCGGAGCCGGCTTGAACACCACCGCCTCGCCTTCCAGGAAAGGTTCGGCGCAATGGGCGCGCAGGCTGTCGCCGAGGATGGTCTTGACATCCTCATGCATCAGGCCGGCATCCAGCAATTCGCGGATCACGAAACCGGTGCCGCCGGCGGCATGGAAGTGGTTGACGTCGGCGTCGCCGTTCGGATAGATGCGGGTAACCAGCGGCACCACCGCGGACAGCGCATCGAAATCGTTCCAGTCGATGACGATGCCGGCAGCCTTGGCGATCGCCACCAGGTGCAAGGTGTGGTTGGTGGAACCGCCGGTCGCCAGCAGCGTGACGATGGCGTTGACGATGCTCTTTTCGCTCACCACATGGCCAACCGGCAGATACTGGTCGCCGCGGTCGGTAATCTTCAGTGCCTGGCGCGCCGCTTCGGCGGTCAGGGCGTCGCGCAGCGGCGTATTCGGCGTGATGAATGCGGAACCCGGCAGATGCAGGCCCAGCGCTTCCATCAGCATCTGGTTGCTGTTGGCGGTGCCGTAGAAAGTGCAGGTGCCGGCGCTGTGATAGGACTTGGCTTCCGCTTCCAGCAATTCGGTGCGGCCGATCTTTCCTTCGGCGTAGAGCTGGCGGATCTTTACCTTTTCCTTGTTGGTCATGCCGCTGGTCATCGGTCCGCCGGGGATGAACACCGCCGGCAGGTGGCCGAAATGCAGCGCTCCGATCAGCAGCCCCGGCACGATCTTGTCGCAAATGCCGAGATAGACCGCAGCATCAAACATGTTGTGCGACAGCGCAATCGCGGTCGCCATCGCAATCGCGTCGCGCGAGAACAGCGACAGTTCCATGCCCGGCTGGCCCTGGGTCACGCCATCGCACATCGCTGGCGTACCGCCGGCAAACTGGGCGACGCCGCCGGCGGCATGGACCGCATCCTTGATGATTTGCGGGTAGCGCTCGAACGGCTGATGCGCCGACAACATGTCGTTATATGAAGAGACGATCGCGACCGATGAACTTTTGTCCTGTTTCAGCCTCAATTTGTCATTCGTTGGAAACGCGGCGAAACCGTGTGCAAGATTGGTGCACGACAGCGCTCCGCGCTGCACATCCTGGCGACGCGCTTGCTCCAGGCGCGCCAGGTAAGCGCTACGATAAGGCTGGCTGCGCGCAACGATACGTTCGGTGACTTTGGCTACGCTGGCTTGAACAGACATGATTAGATCCTTGAAACAGTAGGAATTTGAAATTTTACTACAAAATAATGCCGCAACGCTAATTTACCGCCCTTTTTTCCACTCTTGCTTGCCCTTATCCATCTTTTTACGACAGGCCTGCTCCACCCACGAAGCACGACCCTTAGCCATACGACAAGCCTCGACCGTTATCTGGAGAAAACCGCAAGCCGCCCGGCCGGCGCGGATCGCAAAGCCGCACTAAACAAACATGCGGCGAAATATTTTGTAGTGAAATTACCGATAACTGTTGTATAGTCGTATAAATTCCTGACCGACAATAAAGACTCCGGATATGCCACAACCAGCGCTTAATACTACCGCCAGCTTTCAAGCCTTGCATGCCCATTACGCAGCAGTCAAAGATACGTCGTTGCGCGAACTGTTCGCCGCCGCCCCGTCGCGTTTTGAACAGTTCTCCGTCAAGGCGGCCGGCCTGTTCCTCGATTACGCAAAAAACAATGTCACCGCGGAGACCATGGGCCACCTGTTTGCCCTGGCCCGGGAACGTCAGCTCGAAACCCATCGCCAGGCGATGTTTGCCGGCGCCAAAATCAATACCACCGAAAATCGCGCAGTGCTGCATACCGCCCTGCGGGCGCCGCGCCTGCCGGCCTTGGAGCTGGACGGCCAGCAGGTCAGCGCCGATGTCCATGCGGTGCTTGGAAGAGTTCAGACTTTCACCGCCGCGGTTCGTTCCGGCGCCTGGCTGGGCTGCAGCGGCAAGCCGATCACGGATGTCGTCAACATCGGCATCGGCGGCTCCGACCTCGGCCCCAAGATGGTGTGCCAGGCCTTGCGTCCTTACCAACAGGCGGGCCTCACGCCGCACTTCGTCTCCAATGTCGACGGCGACGACCTTGACGCCGTGCTCAAGCAGGTCGATCCGCAAACCACGCTGTTCGTGATCGCCTCGAAAACCTTCACCACCGCAGAAACCATGATGAATGCGCATTCGGCGCGCAACTGGTTTTTGCAGAATGCCGCCGGTGCGCAAGAATCCGACCTGCGCAAGCATTTTGTTGCCGTTTCCACCAATGTCGAGGGCGTCACCGCGTTCGGCATCGACGCCGCCAACATGTTTCCATTCTGGGACTGGGTCGGCGGCCGTTATTCGGTGTGGTCGTCGATCGGCCTGCCGGTTGCGCTGGCGGTCGGCTTCGAGCATTTCAGCGAATTCCTGGCCGGCGCCCACGCCATGGACCGGCATTTCCAGGATGCCCCGCTGGAACAGAACATGCCGGTGATCCTGGCTTTGCTGGGCGTCTGGTACCGCAATTTCTTCGATTACCGCTCGGTGTCGATCGCCCCCTACCACCAAGACCTGGGCAACTTCCCGTCCTACCTGCAGCAGCTGGAAATGGAAAGCAACGGCAAGCGCGTCAGCCTCGACGGCGCCACGCTTGAAGCAGCCTCTTGCCCGATCATCTGGGGCAATGTCGGCACCAACGGCCAGCATGCTTATTTTCAATTGCTGCACCAGGGCACGGACGTCACGCCGGTCGATTTCATTGCAACCCTGCACGCCAGCCACCAGTTGCCAGGCCACCAGGCGGCGCTGCTGGCGAACTGCTTCGCTCAGTCGGAAGCCCTGATGCGCGGCAAGCATGCGGACGAAGTGCAAGCGGAAATGCAAGCCAAAGGCATGCCGGCCGACCAGGTCGCGGCATTGCTGCCGCACCGCACCTTCCCCGGCAACCGCCCCAGCAACACGATCCTGATGGAAGCGCTGACGCCGGCCAGCCTCGGCGCGCTGATCGCCTTGTACGAACATAAAGTGTTTGTTCAGGGCGTGATCTGGGACGTCAACAGTTTCGACCAGTGGGGCGTCGAGCTGGGCAAGGTCCTGGCGAGCAATATCCTGGGCGAACTGACCGCGGCTCCCGCTCCGCAAAATGCAGAAAATGCGCATGACAGTTCGACCAGCGGCCTGATCGCGCTGGCGCGTACGGCTTTGTCATAACAAGGTTATATTTCCCGGCAGGATGGGAAGGCCAAGGCTGCGCCAACCCTCCTGCATCTATCTCTCAATAGCGGCAGCAATTTATAGGTCTTAATCATCATGGCTCTTGCAGAATTCGATTTGGCAATCTTTGGCGGCACCGGCGACCTGGCAATGCGCAAGCTGCTGCCGGCAATGTATGCGCGCGACCGCGCTAACGACTTGCCGCCGGGCGCGCGCATCCTGTGCATCGGGCGGCATGAGAGCAGCGACGCGGATTTCCTCAAGCACGTAGAAAAAGACGCCAAGCCGCACATCAGCAAGGACAGCCTGGACGCCACGGTCTGGCAGCGTTTTTGCAAGCGCATCAAATACGTCGGCATGGATGCCACGGATACCGCTTCATACAAGGCGCTGGTCGAAGCCATGCGGCCCGACCACGCAATCACCAATGTGTTTTACCTGGCGACCCCGCCCAGCCTGTTTTCAAAAATCTGCAAGAACCTCGCCGCCTGCGGCCTGGCCACGTCCAACTCGCGCGTAGTGCTGGAAAAACCCCTGGGCCGCGACCTCGCCAGCGCCAAGCAGATCAACGCCGAAGTCGGCGAAGTATTTGCCGAATCGCAGATTTTCCGTATCGACCACTACCTCGGCAAGGAGACCGTGCAGAACCTGCTGGCGCTGCGCTTCGGCAACGTGCTGTTCGAACCGCTGTGGCGCCGCGAATGGATTTCCGATGTGCAGATCACGATTGCCGAAGAACTGGGCGTCGGCAACCGCATGGGTTACTACGAGACTTCGGGCGCCCTGCGCGACATGCTGCAGAACCACTTGCTGCAGCTGCTGTGCATCGTCGCCATGGAGCCGCCGGTATCGATCACGCCGGATGCGGTCCGCGATGAAAAGCTGAAAGTGCTGCGCTCGCTGAAACCGTTCACGCCGACGACGCTGGCGCAAAACGTGGTGCGCGGCCAATACCGCTCCGGCCACGTCGAAGGCGTCGCCGTGCCGGGTTACCGCAAGGAAGCCGACGCCAATCCGCACTCGCGCACGGAAACCTTTGTCGCCCTCAAGGCTGAAGTCGATACCTGGCGCTGGGCCGGCGTGCCGTTTTACCTGCGCACCGGCAAACGCATGGCCGATTCGCTGGCGGAAATCGTGATCCGTTTCAAGACCATCCCGCATTCGATCTTCGCCCAGCCGAACAGCAGCTTTGAGCCGAACTGCCTGGTGATCCGCCTGCAGCCTGACGAAGGCCTGACCCTGAACCTGATGGCCAAGACTCCCGGCGACGGCATGCGCCTGAAACCGGTCGAGCTGGAACTGAATTTCCGCGAGAGTTTCAAATCGCCGCGCATGGAAGCTTACGAACGGCTGCTGCTGGACGTCTTGCGCGGCCAGCTGACGCTGTTCATGCGCAGCGACGAACTGGAAGCGGCATGGGAATGGGTAGAACCGATCCTGGAATTCTGGGACCAGGAAGAAGACGATCCTATCCCGTACACCGCCGGCACCTGGGGCCCCGCTGCGGCCAGCGCCCTGATTGCGCGCGACGGCTTGCAATGGCGCGAAGAAGCGCTGCCAGAACTCTGACCGGGCCGGGACTCTCGAATGACAATGCTGCTGGATGCGATCAAGACCCAGATCGACTTGCTGTCGAAGTCGGAGAAAAAGGTCGCGCTGACGATTCTCGACAACCCGCAGCTGGCGCTGGCGGAAAACATCACCGCCCTGGCCAAGAACGCGCAAGTGTCGGAGCCGACGGTAGTGCGTTTTTGCCGCGCCATCGGCTACGAGGGCTGGCACGATTTCAAGCTGAAGCTGGCGCAAAGCCTGGCGGTGGCGCTGCCGGGCGCGAACGAAATGCTGGCGCAGGACGACATCGCCGCCGACCTGGTCAACAAGATCTGCAGCCGCTCGATCAACACCCTGCTCGACCTGCGCAACCACCTGAGCGCCGATGCCATCCAGAAGGCGCTCGACGTCCTGCTCAAGGCGAACAAGATCGAGTTCTACGGCCAGGGCACTTCCGGTATTGTCGCGGCCGACGCCCAGCACAAGTTCTTCCGCTCCGGCGTTCCCACCGTCGCCTATTCCGATCCGCATATCCACAGTATCGCCGCATCGCTGCTGCAGCCGGGCGATGCGGTGGTAGCCATTTCGCAGCGCGGCGGCAACGCGGCCCTGCTGCGCAGCGTGCAGCTGGCCAAAAAAGGCGGCGCCGACATCATCGTGCTAGGCCCCAGCGGCACGCCGCTGGCTGAACTGGCCACGGTGCTGGTGCCGATCGACCTCAGCTTCAACATCGATCCCTATACGCCGATCTCGGCGCGCCTGGCGCACCTGGTGGTGATCGACATCCTGGCGGTCGGCCTGGCGCTCAAGCGCGGCCCTGAATTCCGCAAGAAAATGCAGAACGCGCAAAAAGCCTTGCAGCAGTTCGACATGCAGTTCGATTCGTTTTTTCGCTGACGCCGCCCTGTGCCGCCAGCGACGCATCTATAAAAAATACAGACATGAGACCAGATTCCCCTGCGCCCGACTACCGCGATCCAGAATTCCTGCGCGACAGGATGCGGCGCGACATCGCCTTCTTCCATCCGCGCGCGATCGATCCTGACGGCGGTTTTTTCCATTACCTGGACGACGACGGCAGCGTCTACGACAGCGCCAGCCGGCACCTGGTCAACAGCAGCCGAATGGTGTTCTGCTACGCCCTCGCCTGGCGCCTCGACGGCAAGGAAGAATACCGCGAGGCAGCCCGCCATGGCTTGCGCTTCTTGCAGCAGCGGCATTGGCAACCGTCGTACGGCGGTTACGCCTGGGTGCTGGAAAACGGCGTTGCGGTCGACCGCACCCAGCATTGCTACGGCCTGGCGTTCGTGCTGCTGGCCCACGCCCACGCCCTTCGCATCGGCATCAGCGAAGCCGCCGACGGCATCGGCGCCACTTTTGACTTGATGGAAAAACTGTTCTGGTCAGAGGCGGACGGCTTGTACGCCGACGAGGCGACGCCGGCAGGCGTGGTGTCGCCTTACCGCGGCCAGAACGCCAACATGCACAGCTGCGAAACCTTGATTGCAGCGTTTGAAGCCACCGGCGAGCAGCGCTACCTGCAACGCGCCGAGCTGCTGGCGCACAATGTCACGGTGCGCCAGGCGGCGCTGGCGGACGGCTGGATCTGGGAACACTACCATGCCGACTGGAGCGTGGACTGGGAATACAACCGCCACGACAGCAGCAACATGTTCCGCCCGTGGGGTTTCCAGCCTGGCCACATGACCGAGTGGTCCAAGCTGCTGTTGCTGCTGGAACGCCATCGACAGCATTTGCAGGGCGACGCCGGCTGGCTGCTGCCGCGCGCGCGGCAACTGTTCGATGTCGCCATGCCGGCCGCCTGGGACCAGGTAGCAGGCGGCATGGTGTATGGACTGGCGCCGGACGGCAGCGTCTGCGACGGCGACAAGTATTTCTGGGTGCAGGCCGAATCGCTGGCCACCGCGGCGCTGCTGGCGGGGCGCAGCGGCGACCAGGCTTACTGGGACAGCTACGGCAAATTGTGGGATTACAGCAGCGCGCACCTGATAGACCAGGAACGCGGCGGCTGGTACCGCATCCTGCGGCAGGATAACCGGCGCTACGGCCCGGAAAAACCGCCGCACGGCAAAACCGATTTCTATCATCCGATGGGCGCCTACCTGGAAGCACTGGCGGCGGTCGGCAGTCCGCTTGAATAAGCGCCTGAGTTAACACTTGAATCAATTCCTTTAAACATTGCATGGATGCTGTCATGTCTGACCAACCCGCTCTCACCTTTCCTCAATTCATCAGCGCCGGCGAAGCGCTGACCGACCTGATACGGGTCGGCGCCGACCAGTGGCTGAGCAAGACCGGCGGCTCGACCTGGAACGTGGCCCGCGCCGCCGCCAGCCTGGGCGTCTCGTCGGCGTTTGCCGGCGCCATCAGCCAGGACTGGTTCGGCGACGAACTGTACGCAGCGAGCCAGGAAGCCGGCCTCGACCTGCGCTTCCTGCAGCGCGCCGCGCGTTCGCCGTTGCTGGCTATAGTCTATGAAACCACGCCTCCGCAATACAATTTCATCGGCGACAACAGCGCCGACCTGTCGTTCGACCCCGGCGCGCTGCCGGACGGCTGGCAGCAGGCTGCGCAATGGGTGCATTTCGGCGGCATCAGCCTGACCCGCGCGCCGCTCGCGGAGCGCCTGATCGAACTGGCTGAAGACCTGCACAGCCGCGGCGTGAAAATAAGCTACGACCCTAATTTCCGCAATGTGATGGACCAGCGCTACGACGCGGTGCTGAAAAAGATGGCGCGGCTGGCGGATGTCATCAAGGTGTCGGATGAAGACCTGGCCGGCCTGTTCCGCACCGACGACACCGAAGCCGCCCTGGCGACGCTGCGCGGCTTCAATCCGGACGCAACCGTGCTGCTGACCCTGGGCTCCCAGGGCGCCGCGATCCATGCCGGCAACCAGTACTGGCAGGTGGCGCCGCCGCCGATCACCGTAGTCGATACAGTGGGCGCGGGCGACGCCGGCATCGCCGGCCTGATCTATTCGCTGATACAGGAAGCTGCTGCACCTGCAGCATCAGACCGCCGGACTGCGACGCCCGACTGGCTGCAACACCTGCGTTTTTCGATCGCCTGCGGATCGGCCGCCTGCCTGAACGCCGGGGCCAAGCCGCCGCAACTGGGGCAGGTTCGGGCCTTGCTGGAAAAAATCCAGGATGTTGGGCAGCTATCCCGCACTGCAAGATAAATGTATCTAAATTACTTGTAGTAAAAATACAGATAAAAAAATTTCCACAGAAAAACAAATAAAAAAGTCACCAAAAAAGGGCATTTCTGATAGACCTTTCAGTTGCCACAACTATGCATTCGACGCATGAAAAACTTTTCGATGCTGTAAATTAGCAACACAAATATAGTAAAACTACACAAATAAAACAAAAATTTCATAAACCGGTTTACCATCCTTAACAACAAAGAAATCGGCATTACAAGAAGCAAGAATGAAAGTCCGGTTCAAGAATTTCGAGCTACACAAGACTCGGAAAGCAGTGGTCAACGCCACATTTTTACTTAGGAGATGAAATGAGAAAATCTGTTCTGAAAGCCATGCCGTTGGCCAAGCCACTCGCGGTTGCAGCAGCCTTGGCTTGCGCCCTTGTCGGCTCGGCCCAAGCGCAAACCAGCGTGACCATCTACGGTCGCGTTGACGCCGGCATCAACTATCAAAGCAATCAAGTTCACAGAAATGCAGATGGCAGCATCACACGCGGCGGCCAATGGGGCATCGGCGGCAACGAGTGGGGCACCAGCATGATCGGCTTCAAGGGCGTTGAAGACCTGGGCGGCGGCCTGAAAGCCCTGTTCACGTTGGAAAGCGGATTCCAGGCCGACACCGGCTCCTTCAACGGCAGCGGCCTGTTTAATCGTCGTTCGTTCGTCGGTTTGAACGGTGGCTTCGGTACCGTGAAAATCGGTCGCGACCTGGCCCTGCCAAGCGACCGGGTATGGAGCATCGATCCTACCGGCCAGCAGAACATGAGTACTTCGACTTTGTTCAAAGGCCGCAACTGGCCGCAAACCAGCAACCAGATCCAGTACATCACGCCTGACATGGGCGGCCTGTACGTGCACCTGATGTACGGCGCCGGCGAAGCCGCAGGCTCGTTCACACGCGGTCCGACTGGTTCGAACATCGGTAACAGCACCGGTATCGCAGTTGGTTTCGTGCAGCCTACCTATGAATTTCTGGCGATGTACGACACCGCCCGCAGCCAAAACGGCGCTTACGACGACCTGTTCTCGCGTTCGAAGGAAATCACCGTCGGCGGCAATGTCACTTTCGGCGCTGCAAAACTGTACGCTGGCTGGCAAAACCTGTCGGCGCCGGCTCAGCCTCTGGCAGCCAGCGGCATGGGTTCGGCCAACAAGGCCAATCAGTTCTGGCTCGGCGCCAACTACCAGTTGACCCCGGCCCTGACGCTGATCGGCGCGGCTTACCACGTCAAGCTTAACCACGACGTCGGCAGCGCAAACCTGTTCATGCTGGGCACTAACTACAGCCTGTCCAAACGCACTCTGCTGTACGCGAGCGTCGGTACTGTACGTAACGGTTCGAACACCGATTTCCAAGTTCAAACCGGCAGCAGCGACGGTTTGGTTGGACAGAACCAAAACACGTTCTACACTGGTATCAGCCACTCGTTCTAAGACAGCAGGCAACAGCCGGCGCGCCGCTTGAGCTCGGCGCACCGGCTGAGCCTGCCAGCACTACTGTTGTGCTTGCCGCGTGAGTGGCAATTAGTGAGAGACGTCCCTGGGTAACTCCCAGACTTTGCCCATTCGCGTGCGAATGGGCATTTTTTATGGGCGAACGGTTTGCACGAATGCAAGGCGACGCGAGCGTATGGGAAATGGCGGGAACGCCGGGAGACGCCGCTTACTTTCCTGGAAGAAGAAAATAAGCGGCTGCAGGCTGCAGATGATTACTTGATATGGGAAATGACATTCGGCGACAAGGTCACCTCTTGATCGCTGCGTGCCGATTGCACCGGCTTGCCGTCGCGCTCGGCGGTGATCTTGTCGCTGTCCGATTCGCCCAGTGAGGCGATATGGGTCAGGATGCCGCGCTTGGCCTGGCGCTGCAGTTCGGCAAACGGACTGGAACGGTTGAGCGACACGCCCACCGCCAGCACATCGATCAATAGCAGCAGTAGTATCCGCGACACCATCGGGATGTGCATCATGCTGCTTTCGTCGTGCTCGACCGCCAGCGTGTAATGCGCGCGCTTGGCCAGCTGCGAATTGCTCGGCGCCAGCGCAATGATGGTGGCGCCGGAATGCACCGCGACCTCGACCGCCGGCGCCAGGTGGCGCAAACGTCCCGAATTCGAAATCACCACCACCACATCGCTGCTTTTCAGCATGGCCGCGGAAACTTCCTGCAGCTGCGGATCGGTATACGCCGAAGATGGGATGCCCAGGCGGAAGAATTTCTGCTGCGCGTCTTCGGCCACCAGGCCGCAGCTGCCGAAGCCGTAGAACTCGATGCGGCTGGCCTGGCTCAATACTTCAATCACGCGTGACAGGGTATCGGCGTTGAGGTTGTCGCGCACTTCCATCATCGCCGAAATGGTGTTGTCGACCACCTTGACGCCGACATCCAGCGACGAATCGCCGACATGGACCTGGCTATGCGCGACCGGCACCGTGCCGGTGACGCCGGAAGCCAGCTTCAGCTTGAAATCGGCCAGTCCCTGGCAACCCATGGTGCGGCAAAAACGGATCACGGTCGGCTGGCTGACGTCGGCGCGCCTGGCGATTTCAGAAATCGGCTCGCTCATCACGGCGCGCGGATGCGCCAGGATCAGGCTGGCGACTTTCTGTTCGGCCGGTGAAAACTGGTCGCGCGCCTTGCGGATCTTTTCCAGGATAGGCACGGCATTGCCGCCGCCCAGGTGTTCCGAAAGAATCGCCGCAACGCCGACAAATGCCGGGTACGGCGCGGTAATGACATAAGTCGGGATCTTTGCCAGGTAATTGCTGAAACGCCCTTTGCTCTCGAAGCGCGCGCGGAACGGCGAACGCGCGAAATATTCGCCCAGGCGCGGCACCACGCCGCCGCCGATATACAAACCGCCCAAGGTGCCCAAGGTCACCGCGACGTCGCCGGCCACCGTTCCCAGCATCGCGCAAAAACATTCGACCACTTCCATGCACAAGCGGTCCTGGCCTTGCAACGCGCGCTCGACGATCTGCGCGGTCTGCAACGGTTCCGGTTTGGCGATGCCCTGCAGGTCGGCCAGCGCCTGGTAAATCATTTCAATGCCGGGGCCGGAAACCAGGCGCTCGGCGGAAACGTGGGAATAAGTGCGCCAGCAGTAAGCCAGCACCGCCGCCTCGCGCGCATCGCCCGGCGCAAACGTGACGTGGCCGCCCTCGCTGCCCAGCGCGATCCAGCGGCCTTCGGTAGGAATCAGTCCGCCCACGCCGAGCCCGGTGCCGGCGCCGACCAGGCCGACCACGCCGCCGCTCAGCGCCCTGCCGGCGCCGACCTGGCTGCAATGCGATTGCTCCAGGTGCGGCAAGGACATCGACAGCGCGGTGAAATCGTTGACCACCAGCAGCGTATCCAGGTTCAGGCGGCGGCGCGTGGCTTCTATCGAGAATTCCCAATCGTGATTGGTCATCTTGATGTCGTCGCCCTGCACCGGATTGGCGATCGCAATCGCTGCATGCCGCACCTGCGGATGCTCGCTGGCAGCCAGGTATGCTTCAACCGCCAGCGCAAATTCAGCATAGTCGGCGCAACGCAAGGTCTGTATCGAGTCGATCTGGCCCGGCGCCCGCTCCAGCCCGAAGCGTGCATTGGTGCCGCCGACGTCCGCCAGCAGGCGCGGGCCATCCAGATAGCTAGTTGCCGGATTCTCGCTAGCGCTCATGATCGTGGATGAAGACATGGTGTAAAACTTTCATTTGAATACTGTTAGTAGGATGGGCGGCGGCGATTTCTTCGCCATGCCGCGCTTCTCAAAATTTTCGGTCAGGAACTCAACGATCTTCCGGCCACTGGGCGCCGGCACGCGCCATCATCGCGAACGATGCGGTAGGCCCCCAGCTGCCTGCCATATACGGCTTGGGCGGGGCCGCGCTGCTTTGCCAATGGCGCAGCAGCGGCTCCACCCAGCGCCAGGCTGCTTCCTGTTCGTCGCGCCGCACGAACAGGGACAAATTTCCACGGATTGCATCGAGCAGCAAACGCTCATAGGCTTCTGCCCGGCGTTGCTTGAACGCCTGGTCGAATGCCAGGTCGAGCGCCACCGGCTGCACGGTCATGCCGTCGCCCGGCTGCTTTGCCAGGCAATGCAGCTGGATCGACTCGTCCGGCTGCAAGCGGATCACCAGGCGATTGCTGCTGCCGCCCGCCAGGCCGCCCGGCATCGGCAGGATGGCGTGCGGGATAGGCCGGAACGTGATCACGATTTCCGCCGTGCGCTGCGCCAGGCGCTTGCCGGTGCGCAGGAAAAACGGCACGCCGGCCCAGCGCCAGTTATTGATCTCGGCATGCAAGGCAACGAATGTTTCAGTCTGCGACTCCGCCCCTACTCCCGGCTCTTGCCGGTATGCCGCAACCGACCTGTCGTCGACCGCGCCTGCCACGTACTGGCCGCGCACCGCCTTGAGTTCCATGTCTTCCGCCGAAAACGGCTTGAGGGCGCGCAATACGCGCAGCTTCTCGTCGCGCACCGCATCCGCATCCAGCGAGGTCGGCGGCTCCATCGCCACCATGCAGAGCAGCTGCAACAAGTGGTTTTGCACCATGTCGCGCATGGCGCCGGTGGCGTCGTAGAACTCGCCGCGCCCTTCCACTCCCAATTGTTCAGCGATCGTCAGCTGCACATGCGCCACCGATTCGCGCCGCCACAGCGGCTCAAACAAAGAGTTGGCGAAACGCAGGGCCAGCAGGTTTTGCACCGCTTCCTTGCCTAAATAATGGTCGATGCGATAAATCTGCTCTTCGGCGAACACCCGCGCCACCGCATCGTTGATCGCGCGCGACGACAGCAAATCGTGCCCCAGCGGCTTTTCCAGCACCAGCCGCGCCTGCGACAGGTCGATTTCGCTGGCGGCCAGGTTGGCGCAGATCGGCTCGAACAGCGAGGGCGAGGTCGCCAGGTAAAACACCGACACCGCCTTGCTGGCGGCCAGCAGGCTTGCCAGCGCCCGATATCCGGCGCGGTCCGTCAGGTCCAGCGGCAGATAAGTGATGCGCGCCAGGAAACTCTGCCAATGCGCATCGTCCTCGGCTCCCGCCACTCCGCTCTTCACATAGGGGATTGCGCTCTTGCTGACCCAGGCCAGGTAGTCTTCCTGGCTGAAGTCCTGCTTGGCGACGCAAATGATGCGACCATCCTGATGCAGCTTTCCTTCCCGATGGGCAACAAACAACGCCGGAAGTATCTTCCGCATCGATAAGTCGCCGGTCGCTCCGAACAGCGTAAAAGTAAAAGGGATAGTTGGCTGCATCAAAATTTTTGTAATAAATAAAAAACTTATATTGCAATATTAATGTAGCATTACTACAATTACAAGCGGCGTAAGGAGTAATTCCTTCATATTTACAGGGAAACTCAAGATCGCATGTAGTTTTACTAGTTTTTCACATGATACACATGGGCGGATAATTCCGCAGGGTTCGAACAGGTAAAAGAACGTAGCCTTGCGGCATTTCCCGGCCGTTGTGTCCATGCAGGTTTGAAGTGGGAGCAACAATGCAGTGTCCGGCCCGGCGGCAGCCACGATAAGGTGCAGCCAGGCTTTTGCAAGGATTATCATCAGGTAGCAAAGTATTCATCGCAGGCTAATTCTCAACACAGGAGACAAGAATGAAACTGAATCAAATAATAAAATCGGTATTCGCAACTACTGCGCTGCTGTCCAGCGCCGCCGCGGTTCACGCGGCTGAGGTCGAAGTGCTGCATTACTGGACATCGGGCGGCGAAGCCAAATCAGTCGCTGAGTTGAAAAAGATCATGGAAGCCAAGGGCGTTACCTGGAAAGACTTTGCGGTTGCCGGCGGCGCAGGCGAGAACGCCACGACTGCGCTGAAAGCCCGCGTGATCGCAGGCAGCCCTCCGACAGCGGCGCAAATCAAGGGGCCGTCGATCCAGGAATGGGGCCAGGAAGGCGTGCTGGCGAACATCGACGCCGCGGCTACCGCTGGCAAATGGGATTCGCTGTTGCCTAAGGTGGTTTCCAATACCATGAAATACCAAGGCCATTACGTGGCGGCGCCGGTCAACGTGCATCGCGTCAACTGGATCTGGATCAACCCTGAAGTCTTGAAAAAGGCCGGCGCCAAAGTGCCTACCACCTGGCCTGAATTTTTCGACGCCGCAGACAAGATCCAGAAAGCCGGCTTCATCGCCGTCGCCCAAGGCGGCCAGCCTTGGCAAGATGCGACCATGTTTGAAACCGTCGCGCTGGGCGTAGGCGGCGCCGACTTCTATAACAAGGCGCTGGTCAAGCTCGATCCGGCCACTCTGACCGGCCCGACCATGGTCAAGACCTTCGACACGCTGGGCAAGATCAAGGGTTATATCGACAAGGATGCTCCAGGCCGCGACTGGAACCTGGCCACTGCAATGGTCATCAACGGCAAGGCCGGCATGCAGTTCATGGGCGACTGGGCCAAGGGCGAATTCACCGCCGCCGGCAAGCAGCCAGGCAAGGATTTCCTGTGCGCACCAGCTCCTGGCACCGCCAAGTCGTACACCTACAACATCGACTCGATCGCCATGTTCAAGGTCAAGAATCCTGATTCGCAAAAGGCTCAGCTGACCCTGGCCACCGCCATCATGAGCCCCGAGTTCCAGGAAGTATTCAACCTGAACAAGGGTTCGATCCCGGTCCGTCCTGATATCCCGCGCACCAAGTTCGACAGCTGCGCCACCGAATCGATGGACGACATGGCCGCTTCCAGCAAAGCCGGCACGCTGGAGCCAAGCATGGCGCACGGCATGGCTGTCAGCTCCGCGGTACAGGGCGCCATGTTCGACGTCGTTTCCAAGTTCATGCATTCGAACATGACCTCGCAGGCTGCGGTACAGGCGCTGGCAAAAGCGGCAAAGACACAATAAGTTAGTATTTTTGCTGTTTGCCTAGTGTATTTTTTAGAGTAAATGAGAACCGGGGCCGAAGCGAGTAACATCGATTCGGCCCCCGCCGTGTCCGGCGGCGGCCAGCATCGCGCCGCCGGCGCCGGCTCTGATCCTGCTTCAGGAGACTTGCATGTCCGATCACACCCTCCCCTACCCAGCTGCGGCTGCCGGGAGTCCAAGCCACACGCCCAAGCAGCAAGGGCGCATTGCGGCAATTGCCGATGCCTGGCTGCCGCGCCTGGTATTGTCACCCACCATCATCCTGTCGCTGGTCTTCGTATACGGCTTCATCGGCGTCACCGCCTGGCTGTCGCTGACCAATTCGCGCATGATGCCGAATTACGAAATTTCCGGCTTCAATCAATATGTCACGCTGTTCGGCCTGGACCGCTGGTGGGTAGCTGCCGCCAACCTGGGCGTTTTCGGCGGCCTGTTCATCCTGTTCTGCCTGGCGATCGGCCTCATCATGGCGATCCTGCTGGACCAGAAAATCCGTGCTGAAGGCGCATTGCGCGCAATCTACCTGTATCCGATGGCGCTGTCCTTCATCGTCACCGGCGCCGCCTGGAAGTGGATCCTGAATCCAGGCCTGGGCCTGGAAAAAATGATGCACGACTGGGGTTTCGCCAACTTCCATTTCGACTGGCTGGTGAACTCCGATTTCTCCATCTATACCGTGGTGATCGCCGGCGTCTGGCAGTCCTCGGGATTCGTGATGGCCCTGTTCCTGGCCGGCCTGCGCGGCATCGACGACAGCATCATCAAGGCTGCCATGGTCGACGGCGCCAGTCTGCCGACCATCTATCGCCGCATCGTGATCCCAGCCCTGCGGCCGGTGTTCTTCAGCGTATTGCTGGTGCTGGCGCATATCGCGATCAAGAGCTTCGACCTGGTGATGGCGCTGACCGCGGGCGGACCGGGCACTTCCTCCGACCTGCCGGCAATTTTCATGTATCAGTTTTCTTTCTCACGCGGTCAACTTGGCTTGGGTGCGGCATCGGCGATGATGATGCTGGCCACCGTACTGGCAGTGCTGGTGCCCATGATGTACCTGGAAACAAAAGGAGCGCGCAATGGCCGCTGACAGCACCAGCAACACCATCTATAACGAAAACAGCAAACTCAGCGTCGGCCGCGTCGTCATTTATGCGCTGCTGGTCCTGTGCGCGCTGTACTACCTGGCTCCGCTGTACGTCATGCTGAGCACCTCGGTCAAGACGCTGGATGAAATCCGCTCGGGCAACCTGCTGTCCCTGCCGATGTCCCCGACCGGCGCGGCCTGGAGCAAAGCCTGGAGCACCGCCTGCACCGGCGTCGACTGCAACGGCCTGGAGCCGTTCTTCATGAACTCGATCAAGATGGCGGTGCCGGCGGTCCTGATTTCGACCTTCGTCGGCTCGCTCAACGGCTACGTGCTGGCGCACTGGCGTTTCCGCGGTTCGGAAATCATGTTCACCGCCTTGATGGTGGGCTGCTTCATTCCGTTCCAGGTAGTGATCCTGCCGATGGCGCGCCTGCTGGGCACTGTCGACCTGGCCAACACCACGCCCGGCCTGGTGTTTGTGCATATCGTCTACGGCATCGCGTTCACCACGCTGTTCTTCCGCAACTACTATGTGACGGTGCCGGAAGAACTGGTCAAGGCAGCCCGTATCGACGGCGCGGGTTTCTTCATGACCTACTGGAAAATCATCTTCCCGCTGTCGCTGCCGATTTTCATGGTCTGCTTCATCTGGCAATTCACGCAAATCTGGAACGACTTCCTGTTCGGCGTGGTGTTCGGCGGCTCCGACGCCAAGCCGGTCACGGTTGCCCTGAACAACCTGGTGAATACGTCCACCGGGGTGACCGAATACAACGTCAACATGGCGGCGGCCATCATTGCCGCCTTGCCGACACTGGTGGTGTATCTGCTGGCGGGTAAATATTTTGTGCGCGGCCTGACTGCCGGTGCGGTCAAGGGCTAAAGGCAGGCAGCTCTGCCCCATAACAAATAAGTAAAATTATTTAAGGAATGATTTAAAGATGGCAAGCTTATCAATTCGCAATGTGCGCAAGGTTTACCCGAACGGCAATGAAGTCCTCAAGGGCATCGACCTGGAAATCGAAGACGGCCAGTTCCTGATCCTGGTCGGCGGCTCAGGCTGCGGCAAGTCGACGCTGCTGAACATGATTGCCGGGCTGGAAACGGTGTCCGAAGGACAGATCATGATCGGCGACCGCTGCGTCAACGATGTAGCGCCCAAGGAACGCGACATCGCCATGGTGTTCCAGTCGTATGCCTTGTATCCGACCATGACGGTGCGTGAGAACATTTCGTTTGGCCTGGGCATCCGCAAAGTGCCGAAGGCAGAACAGAAACAGATCGTCGACCGCGTCGCCACCACGCTGCAGATCACCCACCTGCTGGACCGCAAGCCGGCCCTGCTGTCCGGTGGGCAACGCCAGCGTGTCGCCATGGGCCGCGCCATTGCGCGCGATCCGTCATTGTTCCTGTTCGACGAACCGCTGTCCAACCTGGACGCCAAGCTGCGGGTCGAGATGCGCGCGGAAATCAAGCTGATGCACCAGCGCCTGGGCAGCACCATCGTGTATGTCACGCATGACCAGATTGAAGCGATGACGCTGGGCGACCGTATCGCCGTGATGAAAGACGGCGTAGTGCAGCAGTTCGGCAGCCCGCAGGAAATCTACGACAATCCAAGCAACCTGTTCGTGGCCGGTTTCATCGGCTCGCCGTCGATGAATTTCATGCGCGGCAACCTGGTCGCCAACGGCAGCGGCCCGGCGTTCGAACTGGAACACGCGGGACAAAAGACCCTGCTGCCGCTGGCGCCGGTGCAAGCGCAGAATCCGCAGATCGCATCCTGGATCGGCCGCGAAATCATCCTCGGCATCCGTCCCGAGCATGTTACCGACGCCCTGAGCGCACGCGGTTCGGAAGTCAGCGACAGCAACGGCCGCTACCATCCGACCGAAGTCGGCTGCACCGTCGAGCTGACCGAACCTACCGGCCCCGACACGCTGGTGTTCACCACGTTCAACAACGCCCGCGTCACCTGCCGCACCCATCCGCGCGCAGCAGCCAAGCCCAAGGACCAGATGCAGCTGGCGTTCGACCTGTCGAAAGCAGTCCTGTTCGATGCCAAGACCGAAGAACGCATCAGCTGAACGGCCAGCCGGACGCATGGACTGCAGCCACGCAGGATATTGCTGGTCTGTCCATGCATGGCAAAGCGCTGCAAATTGCGTAGAATGGCAGGGTGGTATTTCCGCAGTACTCCCGCGCAGTATTTCCGACTAACCGTCCCTGCCCTTCTACGCTGCCATGAACCAACTCGAACAACTCAAGCAATTCACCACCATTGTCGCCGACACCGGCGACTTCCAGTCGATCAAGGCGTTTGCGCCGCGCGACGCCACCACCAATCCGTCGCTGATCCTGAAAGCGGTGCAAAAGCCGGAGTACCAGCCGCTGCTGAGCCAGACAGTCAAGGAACACGCGCAGCTGTCGACTGCCGACATCATCGACCACCTGCTGATCACCTTCGGCAAGGAAATCCTGAAAATCATCCCCGGCCGGGTCTCCACCGAAACCGATGCCCGCCTCTCGTTCGACACCCAAGGCAGCATCGACAAAGGGCACGCCCTGATCAAGCTGTACGAAGCCGCCGGGATAGACCGCGAACGCGTGCTGATCAAGATCGCCTCTACCTGGGAAGGCATACGGGCGGCCGAGGTGCTGCAGAAGGCCGGCATCCATTGCAACCTGACCTTGCTGTTTTCGCTGCCGCAGGCGATTGCCTGCGCCGAAGCCAAGGTGCAGCTGATTTCGCCGTTTGTCGGCCGCATCTACGACTGGTACAAGAAATCCAGCGGCCAGGACTACAGCGGCGCCGACGATCCCGGCGTGCAGTCGGTCAGGCAGGTCTACAACTACTTCCGCAAATTCGGCTACGCCACCGAAGTCATGGGCGCCAGCTTCCGCAACACGTCGCAAATCGTCGAACTGGCCGGTTGCGACCTGCTCACCATCAGCCCCGACCTGCTGCAGAAACTGGCGGAGAGCGACGCCCCGGTCAGCCGCAAACTCACTCCTGAAGAGGCGAAGCTGAGCGACCTGAAGAAAATCGACATGGACGAAACCACCTTCCGCACCATGCTGAACGACGATGCGATGGCTACTGAAAAACTGTCGGAAGGAATACGCCAGTTCAGCGCCGATGCGGTCAAGCTGGAAAAACTGGTAGACGCTTTGCGCTGAAAGCCGCCACGGCGTCCTGCGATGCAATGAAAAAATGGCCTCGATTCACATCGAGGCCATTTTTTTTGGTTCTTACTTGAACACCACTGTCTTGTGCCCGTTGAGCAAGATCCGGTGTTCGACAAACCATTTTACCGCCCGCGCCAGCACCACGCATTCGACGTCGCGTCCGATTGCCGTCAGGGTGTCCGGCTCCATCGCGTGATCGACGCGCGCCACATCCTGCTCGATGATCGGCCCCTCGTCCAGGTCGCCGGTGACAAAATGCGCGGTGGCGCCGATCAGCTTGACGCCGCGCTCATGCGCCTGGTAGTACGGCTTGGCGCCCTTGAAGCTGGGCAGGAAGGAATGGTGGATATTGATGGCGCGCCCGGCCAGCGCGGTGCACATGGCCGGCGACAGTATCTGCATGTAACGCGCCAGCACCACCAGGTCGATATTGTTGGCCTCGACGATGTCCAGCACCTTGGCTTCCTGCGCCTGCTTGGCTTCCTTGGAAGCGCCCGCGGCCAGCGGCAGATGGTGGAACGGAATGTTGTAGCTGGCGGCCAGCTGGTAGAAATCGGTATGGTTCGATACGATGGCCGAGATCTCCACCGGCAGCAAGCCGCTCTTGTAACGGAACAGCAGGTCGTTCAGGCAATGGCCGATCTTCGACACCATCAGCATCAACCGCGGCTTCTTGCACGCATCATGCAGCTGCCATTGCATCTGCATGGTGTCGGCCAGGGCGGAAAATTCCGTCCTCAGGCGCTCTTCCGCAATCGCTGCATCTTCCGACGAAAAATGCACCCGCATGAAAAACAGCTGGGACTGGGCGTCGCCGAACTGGGCGGAATCGATGATGTTGCAGCCGTGGTCCGCCAGGAAACCGGAGACGCGGTGGACGATCCCGCGCTGGTCGAGGCAGGACAAGGTAAGAATGTATTCTGGATAGCTCATGGTTTTGTGTGAGGCGGAAAGCGCTTTAGCGTTGAGCCAAAGCCGCTATTGTCGCATGCCTGCATGTACATGACAAAAAACCAGGGTGGCTTGCCGCCACTCTGGTTTTTGCCGCAGACAGGCAACGCCGGCCAGGCAGGCCGGGACAGCCTCTTATGCTACAGCAGTAACTGCAGCCGGCTTGGCGGCGCTGGATGCCGGCGAGGTGCCGACTTGCACTTCACCTGTCAGCTGGCCGCCTTCTTCGATGACAACCTTGCCATAACGGATTTTGCCGGAAACCTTGCCGGTCGAATAAATCACCAGCTTTTCACGGACGGTCAGGTCGCCGTCGAATTCACCGTAGATTTCGGCCAGGTCGATTTCAGCCGAACCCTTGAATGCGCCTTTTTCCGCGATATGGATCACGCGCGAATTCATCGTCGCTTCAACCCGGCCTTCGACCACCAAGGTGTCGCAATCGGTGATTTCGACGCCCTTGAGCTTGATGTTCGGGCCGACGATCAGCTTGCTGCCGACTTCGTTGGTGCTGGATGTGGAGTGACTGGCTGGAGTGCTCACAGGATTATTCGCCTTTGGAATGGAGGTACTGCCGGAAGTCAGGTTGCTGCTGGCGCTGAACGGGGAGTTTGGTGTCGGTGTTTCTCGCTTGCCGCCGAAAAACGAATTCTCTGATTTAAGCATGGGGTCTCCTGGAAGGTGTTGCTTGCACTAACGGGTCAGCGCTTCGATAACAATGAAAATGACCATATATGACAAAGGTCTACAGCTTTCGAGAAGACCCTCCGCAAAAAGTTCATGGCTAAAATCATTAATTTGTAACCGTCGGCCAAATGCGGCAACGGGAAAAAACACCGGCATGCGTTTTTGATTATCAATCATTTATCGTCTGCGCGTACAACAAAGATAAGCGGCCGGAGCAAAACGCCGACGTCGATATTGCAATGACAATACCGGACCGGCGGCGCCGGCAATCCGCGCCGCGGCAATGCGTTACAATCTCATGATCCGTTTCCGTTATCACAAAAAAATGCGCCAATACCTAGATCTCATGCGTCATGTGCAACAGCATGGCACTGTCAAAACCGACCGCACCGGCACCGGCACCCGCTCCGTGTTCGGCTACCAGATGCGCTTCAACCTGCAAGACGGCTTTCCCTTGCTGACCACCAAGAAACTGCACCTGCGATCGATCATCCATGAACTGATCTGGTTCCTGGCCGGCTCCACCAATATCAAATACTTAAAAGACAACGACGTAAAGATATGGGATGAATGGGCCGACAGCGACGGCAACCTGGGACCGATCTACGGCTTCCAGTGGCGTTCGTGGCCGGCGCCGGGCGGCGAACATATCGACCAGATCAAGCAGGTTGTCGAGCAGATCAAGCACAACCCGGATTCGCGCCGGCTGATCGTTTCGGCCTGGAACGTCGCCGATATCCCGCAGATGAAACTGCCGCCCTGCCACGCCTTCTTCCAGTTCTACGTGGCCGACGGCAAACTGTCTTGCCAGCTGTACCAGCGCAGCGCCGACATCTTCCTTGGGGTCCCTTTCAACATTGCGTCCTACGCCTTGCTGACCCATATGATGGCCCAGCAGTGCGGACTGGAGGTTGGGGACTTTATCTGGACCGGCGGCGACTGCCATTTATATTCGAACCACGCGGCGCAAGTCGAAGAGCAGCTGTCGCGCAGCCCGGGGCCGCTGCCGCGCCTGGAAATCAAGCGCAAGCCGGAATCGATTTTCGATTATCGGTTCGAGGATTTCGAGATCCTCGACTATCACCCGCAAGCGCACATCAAGGCGCCGGTCGCGGTATAAGCGGCACTAGCTGCCCTGAGTCGGCTCGGCGGCGGTCCTGGCCTGTACATCCTGCCAGCCCCCGCCCAGGGCTTTATACAGCGATACCGTGGCTTTCAGGCGCTTGAGCTTGATCTGGCCAAGTTCGTTCTGCACTTCCGACAGGGAACGCTGGGTATCCAGCACCGTCATCAAATCTTCGGCGCCGACGCGATAGCGGATTTCCGACAATTCGAAAGCAAAGCGCGCCTGCTCCATTTCCGTGACTTTCAGCTTGCGCTGTTCATCCAGGCTGCGGATCTGCCCCAGCGCCGTGTCGACTTCGGACAATGCGGCGATCACCGTCGAGCGGTAAATCTGCACCAGTTCCTGTTTCTGGGCGATCGCCAGGTCGCGCTGGCTGCTCAGGCGGCCGGCGTCGAAAATAGGCGCCACCAGCCCGGCGCCGAGGTTGGCCAGCATGTTGGGGCCGTTGAACAGCGACAGCAATGCATTGCTCTGGCCGCCGGCCGAACCGGTCAGGCGGATGCTGGGAAACAACGCGGCGCGGGCGTTGGCGACGTTGGCGTTGGCGGCCGCCAGTTCAGCCTCGACGTGGCGTATGTCGGGACGCCGCGACAGCAATTCCGATGGCAGGCCGGGCGTCACCTGCGGCAGCAAGATCTTGGCCAGGCCGGCTTCGTTGACGGTAAAGGTCTGGGGCGGCCGTCCCAGCAGGATCGCCAATGCAGTCTGCGCTTCGCGCTCCTGTTGCTTGAGATCGGGAATCACGGCTTTCTGTCCGGCCACCGCCGAGCGCTGGCGCGCCAGGTCGAGCGGCGAAGCAGAACCTGCGCGGCTTTGCGCCGACACCAGTTTCAGCACCCGCTCCGCATTGTCGACGTTTTGCTGGGCGATTTCGATACGGTCGCGCAGCGACAGCACTTGCAGGTAAGTCGAGACGATGCCGCTGGTGACAGTCAGCGCCACCGTTTCGCGGTCGTAGCGGTTGGCTTGCAAAGATGCTTCCGCAGCGGCCAGCCCGGCCCTGTTCTTGCCCCAGAAATCGACTTCATAGCCGATCTCGACCAGCCCGCTGGTAGAGGTCACGGCGCTGCCGCTAGAGGCGAGCGGCAGCGCCCGGTTGATGCTGGTTGAAAAATCCGCATTGGGCAGCAACGGCGCGCCGGCAATCCGCGCTTGCGCCTCGGCCTGCCGCACACGCGAGATGGCGGCGGCAATTTCCAGGTTGCTGCTTTGCCCTTGCGCCACCAGCTGGCTCAATTCGTCGCTGCCGAAGCGCTTCCACCAGCCGCTGTCTGGCCACTCCTGTTCGCCGGTGTTGGCGGACAGGTCCCAGCTTTGCGGAATCTCCACGCTGGGGGTCGGCTCCCTGATGTCGACCTGGCTGGCGCAGGCCGACAGCAGCAGCACGCTCGCGCAAGCGGCCATGGAATACCGGCGGCGAAGGGAAAAACGATTCATCGGCGGCTCCATCAGCGTGCTTTCGGCGTGGAGGCTGATGCCGCTGCAGACGCCGCGGCATTTTTTACCGCCAGCGGCGCCGGTGCTGGCGCTACCGCAGTCGCCACCACCTGTTCACCCGGCTCCAGTCCAGACAATACCTGCGCCATCTGCTCGCTGCGAATGCCGATTTTTATCTTGCGCGGACTGGCTTGCTGGCCGCTCCCGGCTACATTCACCAGGTAACTGCCGTCGGCTTCCGGCTTGCCCAGCAGCGCCACCGGCAGCAGCACCGTATTCTGGGCTTGCGCCAGCACAAAGCGGACCTGGGCGCTCATGCCGCTCATCAGTTCCTGTTGCGGATTGTCGACTTCGAACAAGACGTTGTAGAAAGTCTGCTTGCCCTGCTCGCCGGAACTGTCGGCCGGCACCGGCACCACTTGCCGCAGCTTGCCCGACCAGCGCTTGCCCGGATAACCGGGCGTACTGAAATAGGCGGTCATTCCCTTGCGCAGCAGCGGCACGTCGATTTCCGCCACCCTGGCCTGCACCGTCAGCCGGCTCAGGTCGGCAATCCGCAGCAGCGGCGCCATCGTCTGGCCGGCGCCTATCGCCTGGCCCGGGCGCGCCGCCACCGATACCACCGTGCCGCTGATCGGCGCTGTCACCTGCGTGTGGCTGCGCGTTTCTTCATCGTCCTTCATGGTGCTTTCAGTCTGGCGGATCTGGGCGTTGATCGCTTCCACCCTTGCCGAGGCCGAATACATGCTCATGCGGCTCGATTCGAACGATTCTTCACGCGTAGCGTTTTCCGCTTTAAGCTGCGTCTGGCGCTTGAACTGCAGCTCGGCGAAATCCAGCTGCGCGCGCTGGTCCGCCAGCTCCGCCTGCAGCCGCGCCAGCTGGGCGCGGTTGCTTTCCAGCCGCGCCGACGGCAGGGTCGGCGTGATCTCGACCACCATCTTGCCGGCCTTGACCTCGTCGCCCACCGACACCAGCACGTCCTTGATCTGGCCCGACACCTGGGCTACGACGTCGCTGTATTTATGCAGCTGCAGCTTGCCGTTGGCAAGCACCGCCTGTTCGACGTCGCCGCGCCGCACCGTTTCAGTCTGCAGCCGCACCGGCGCCGGCTTGGGCGGCGGCGGCGGCCGCTGCCCGAACGCCTTCCATACCAGGAAACCCGCGCCCGCTGCGATGAGGAGCGCCAGGATGGCGGTCAGCCAGCGCCGGCCGGAGTGGCCGAACGCGGTTGGCAAAGCGGATTTATCGGTCGATTCAACAGTCATCGGAGCAAACTCAGAAGTAATCAGATTTCAGGAACAACGAACAGCGCTTTTTGAGTTTGTTTCAAGCCACTGCAGCCTGGGCCTCGCCAGGCGGCACATCTTCGTCCACTTCCTCGCCAAGGAAACCGCCGCTCTGGTGCGCCCACAAGCGCGCATACAGGCCGCCGCGTTCCAGCAGGCTGCGATGGTCGCCCTCTTCCACTATGCGGCCCTTGTCGAGCACAATCAGGCGATCCATGGCGGCGATGGTCGACAGGCGGTGAGCAATCGCCACCACCGTCTTGCCTTCCATCAGCCGGTACAGGCTGGCCTGGATTGCTGCTTCGACTTCCGAGTCGAGGGCGCTGGTGGCTTCATCCAGCAACAGGATAGGCGCGTCTTTCAGCATCACGCGCGCAATCGCAATCCGCTGGCGCTGGCCGCCGGACAGCTTGACGCCGCGTTCGCCGACATGGGCGTCATAGCCGGTGCGGCCCTTGGGATCGGTCAGGGTCAGGATGAAGTCGTGCGCCTCGGCCCGCTGCGCCGCCACCAGCATGTCGGCGTCGGTGGCGTCAGGGCGGCCGTACAGCAGGTTGTCGCGCACCGAACGGTGCAGCAAGGACGTATCCTGCGTCACCATGCCGACCTGCGCCCGCAAGCTGTCTTGCGTGACGTGCGCAATATCCTGGCCGTCGATCAGGATGCGGCCCTGCTCGACATCGTAAAAACGCAGCAGCAGGTTGACGATAGTCGATTTGCCCGCGCCGGAACGGCCCACCAGGCCGATCTTTTCGCCGGGCCGGATGTGCAGCGACAACTGATCGATCACCGGCCGCTGGCCGCCATAGGCAAAGCCGACGCGCTCGAAATCGAGCGTGCCGCGCTTGACCTGCAGCGGCTTGGCGTCGGCCTGGTCCACCACCGCCTGCTGGCGCGACAAGGTATTGATGCCGTCCTGCACCGTGCCGACCTGCTCGAACAACGAAGCGAATTCCCACATCACCCAGTGCGAGATGCCGTTCAGGCGCAAGGCCATCGCGGTCGCTGCCGCCACTGCACCGATGCCTACCTGGCCCTGGGTCCACAACCAGAGCGCAGCGCCGGCGGTGCTCAGGATCAGCAGCATGCTCAAGGTGTGGTTGACGATTTCAAACCCGGTCACCAGGCGCATCTGGCCGTGCACCGTCTGCAGGAATTCCTGCATCGCCGAGCGCGCATAACCGGCCTCGCGGCCTGCGTGCGAGAACAGCTTGACGGTAGCGATGTTGGTGTAGGCGTCGGTGATGCGGCCGGTCATCAGGGAACGCGCGTCGGCCTGGGCCTTGGCGACCTTGCTCAGGCGCGGCACGAAATAACGCAGCGCGGCGGCGTACAGCACCAGCCAGCTGAGGAACGGCACCAGCATCCAGCCGTCGAAACTGCCGACCACCGCCACCATGGTGACGAAATAGATCACCACGAACACCAGGATGTCGCACAGGATCATGCAGACGTCGCGCACCGCCAGCGAAGTCTGCATGACCTTGGTGGCAACCCGGCCGGCAAACTCGTCCTGGTAAAAGTGCATGCTCTGGTTCAGCATCAGGCGATGGAATTTCCAGCGCAGCAGCATCGGGAAGTTGCCCGCCAGCGCCTGCTGCTTGAACATGCTTTGCAAGGCGACGATCACCGGGCTGGCCAGCAGTATCCCTGCCAGCAACAGCAGGTTGCTACTCTGATGAGTCCACAGCTCGGCCGGCTGCACGTGCCCCAGCCAGTCGACGATGCGTCCCATCATGGCAAACAGCAAAGCTTCGAACGCACCGGTGACGGCGGTCAGCAAGGTCATCGCGATGATGTAGGGACGCAGGCCCTTGGTGCAGGCCCAGACAAACGCAAAAAAACCGCGCGGCGGCGGCGTCATGACCGTATCCGGGTACGGATACAACAGTCTTTCGAACCAACCAAACATGGAAATGCTCCAAAAATAGGCAGGGCAAAAAGCTAACCCAAGCCCAACAGTATATTGTAAATTTAGCAGGCGGTTCTGAACGCGGCCAGGCCGGGCGGACACAAGTGGCCGCCCGGCTTCTGGCTCGTGAACCGGCTGTAACTATCCGCTAATAAATGCGCTTGGCCGGCGCCGGCGGAGTCCACTGGTATAGCCAGGTCTCGCTCAGCGGCTGGCTGTCCGCCGCCAGGTAGACCCGGATATCGATCGGCTCGACGCTGTCGTCGACAGGCTTCAGGTCGAACATCACGCGATAGCCGTGGATCGCATCCAGCGGACGCGCCGAGGTAATCTCGGCCTTGCCGCGCGAGACGCTGATCATCGGCTTGACCTTGGCGTCCTTGCCCAGCAAGGCCAGGTCGCCGCCGGCAAAATCGATCGCGAAACGGCGCGAGTAATAAGCCCGCTTCTGGCCGACCACGCCGCCCATGCCGGTGCGGGTCGCCACGACTTGCGCCAGCGGCGGCGTGAACGGCATCTTGCTGCCCCAGTGCAGGCGGTAAGCAAACAACCGCTCCTGCCCGGCCTGGGGCTTGTCGGCCGGATTCCAGAAGGCGACGATATTGTCGAAGGTCTCGTCGGCGGTCGGAATTTCGACCAATTGTACCGCGCCCTTGCCCCAGCCCGATTTCGGCTCCACCCACAGGCTGGGACGGCGGTCGTAGAACACGCCGTCATCCTGGTAGTGGTCGAAATTGCGGTCGCGCTGCAGCAGGCCAAAACCGCGCGGATTCTCATCCTGGTACGCGTTGAAACGCAAGTGTTCGGGATTGACCAGCGGACGCCAGATCCATTCGCCGTTGCCGCGCTGCATGGCAAGGCCGTCGGAATCATGGATTTCCGGACGCCAGTCGTCGCTGGCGCCGATGCGGCGGTCGTTCTCGCCGTACTGGAACATGCTGGTCAGCGGCGCCACGCCCATCCTTTCGATGGTCTTGCGCGGGTACAGCGCGACATCCACATCCATCACCATGGTGGCCGACGGCTGGATCTCGAAGCGGTAAGCGCCGGCGACGCTAGGCGAATCGAGCAGCGCGTAGACCACCAGCTTGCCGGAATCCTTGGCCGGACGCTCCAGCCAGAAGCTGGTAAACATCGGGAATTCTTCCGGCTTGTCCATGCCGCAATCGATAGCCAAGCCGCGCGCCGACAAGCCATACTGCCATTCGGCGCCGACCGCGCGGAAATAGCTGGCGCCCAGGAACGCGGTGATGTCGCGCTCGAGGTCGGTATGGAAATTCACGCGGAAACCGGCAAAACCGAGGTCTTTCGGCATGCGGTCCGCCTTCAGGCCGCTCTTGCCGTAGTTGAACATGGCCGGATCGTAGGCCAGCTCTTGCGCCTGGCCGTTCTTCAATTCGTAGATCTGCACCGGGCTCTTGAAGAACAGGCCGAGGTGGAAAAACTTGACCTGGAAACGCAGCTGGTCTTCGGACCACAAGGCATGGCCGTCGCGGTAGCCGATCGCCTGGTACTGATCCCAGTCAAGCGCCTTGACCTCGGGCGGGATATGGTTCACCGGCGGTTCATAGGCTTTGCCGGCCAGTTGTTTTGCATGGCCCTTGAGCCAGGCGTAATCAAAGGCTTGCGGCTGCCCCAGGAATTTCAATTGCCCCGGCGCGGTTGCCGCGGCCAGCAGCGAAGTTGCAGGAAAACCGGCGGCAGCAAGTGCCGCCGACGCTTTCAGAAAATCACGTCGTAACATGGTGCTCCTTATTGAATTAGAACGATAGCCGGCTCAACGCGCAGCGGCAGTCAGAGACTGCCAGCGCCGGTTGGCTTGCTCGGAATTCCAGATTTCAAAATGCAGCCGGGACAGCGTCAGCGGATCATCCAGCAGCGCATTTTTCTGGCGCGGCGACAGGCTGTCCGGGCCGCCTTTCAACGCTGCCTGCAGCAACGCCGCGCGCCCTGCCCGGGTCGCCGCCGGCACGCCCGGACGGGCGCTCACCGCGGCGCACACCAAGGCGTTCAGCAGCGGATCGACCACCGCATCGTTAAATTTCGCCAGCACCTTGCCGTTGTCGTTATATACCGTGGTGGCCGCCAGTTCAGGCGGCAGGTCGACCTCTTCCGGGATCACGAACAAACGGGCGTGGCGGAAACTGCGGCCGAGCGTCACCCGGCTGGAAAACACCGACAACGGGATCGACAGCACCAGCGAGCCGACGATCGGCAACAGCCACCACAGGAATCCAGGCTCCAGCCAATACACGCCGCCACCCCACAACAGGCCCAGCAGCGTATGGCCGCCGTGGCGCCGCATCGCTTCGCCCCAGCTGGTTTCGGCGTCCTCGCGCGGCGGTGATTTCCAGCTGATGGTCCAGCCCAGGAAAGCGCCGATCACGAAACGGGTATGGAACAGCATGCGCACCGGCGCCAGCAGCATCGAGAACAGCAGTTCCATGATCATGCTGAGCGTCAGGCGTATGGCGCCGCCGAACTCGCGCGCACCCTTGACCCAGATCAGCACCACGCTCAGCACCTTGGGCAGGAACAGCAAGGTTGCGGTTGCGCTGAACAACGCCAGGGCGCGGTCAGGATGCCATTCCGGCCATACCGGGAACAGCTGCCCTGGCGTCACGAAATATTCCGGCGCCACCAGCGTATGCACCGCCAGCAATACCGTCGACAGCATCAGCGACAGGAACCACAGCGGCGCCGACAGATACGCCATGACGCCGGTCACGAACACCGCGCGGTGCACGGCATGCATGCCGCGCGCCAGGAACAGGCGGAAGTTCATCAGGTTACCCTGGCACCAGCGGCGGTCGCGCTTCAGTTCGTCGAGCAGGTTGGGCGGCATTTCCTCGTAGCTGCCGGCCAGGTCGTAGGCGATCCACACGCCCCAGCCGGCGCGCCGCATCAGCGCGGCTTCGACAAAGTCATGCGACAGGATCTCGCCGGCCAGCGCGCCCTCGCCCGGCAGCGGCGCCAGCGCGCAATGCTCCATGAACGGCTGCAGCCGGATGATGGCGTTGTGTCCCCAATAATGCGACTCGCCCAGCTGCCAGTAGTGCAGCCCGGCGGTAAACAAGGGACCGTAGACGCGCGTCGAAAACTGCTGGATGCGCGCATACAAGGTGTCGCGGCCGGCGGCGCGCGGCGCGGTCTGCACGATCCCGGCGGTAGGATTGGCTTCCATCAGCCGCACCAAGGTGGTCAGGCAGCTGCCGCTCATGACGCTGTCGGCATCGAGCACGATCATGTAGCTATAGCTGGCGCCCCAGCGCCGGCAGAAATCGTCGATATTGCCGCTCTTGCGCTTTACGCGGCGCCGCCGGTGCCGGTAAAAGATGCGGCCGAAGCCGCCTACGGTGCGGCACAGGCTGGCCCAGGCATCCAGCTCGGCGCTGCAGATATCGCTGTCGCCGCTGTCGCTCAGCACGAAGAAGTCGAAACGGTCCAGTTCGCCGCTGGCGGCAACCGATTCGTAGGTTGCGCGCAGGCCGGCAAAAACCCTGGTCACGTCTTCGTTACAGATCGGCATCACGATCGCGGTCCTGGCGCTGGCTGGAATCGGCCCCGGCGCGGCGTCTTCGCGCGAGATCACATAACGGTCGGTGCCGCGCATCAGCACCAGGAAACCGGCCATCGCGGTCCAGAAGCCGGCCGAGACCCAGCAGAACAGCAAGGCGAACAGGCCCAGCGTGACCAGTTCCAGCGGCTTGTCGCCATGGTACGGCAGCACCGCGCTCATGAAATACGTCGCCATTGCCGTCTGCGCCAGCATCAGCAACAGCAGCACGATGCGCCGCAGGTTGCCGCGCGACTTGCTCTTGTGCTGGTCCTGGCTGTCTGCCTCGGCGACCGGCAGCGGTTCCGGCTGCGGCAGCGCGGTCGAACGCGCCGCCTTTTTATGGCGCCGCTGTTTAGCGCGCGGCCGCAAGTCAAACTGCCTGTTGGCGGTTTCGATCCAGCGCACCAGTGGATTCAGGGTTCCCCATGGATGGGCCACGATCGGCGTACGGCGCAGCGGCGGCGCAATCGCGATGCGGGTGCGGCCTGCGTCATCGGTGCATACGTCCGGCGCCTGATGCGGCTCGGCCGGCTTGTTTTGCCCGGCAACCGGGGCTTGCGTAAAAGCCAGCTGCAACCGTGCCGCCACCGAGCCATAGGCAGGATTAGGGCTGGCAAGGTCGTCGGCCAGCGGCGTCGCGGCGCCGGTGCCGGCTTCCCCGGCCAAGGCCCGGTGCAAGGCGGCCATTGGCGTAGCGCCGTCCACCGCCAGCTGTCTGGACAAACTCGCGCGCCGCTCCGCTGACAAAGGCAGTCGGTCTAGATAGCGATCACAATTATCCGGCAGGCCCGCTTCGGGCAACTGCTTGCGGTCTAGTTGGGCGGTAATATGTAACTCCAGGTTTCAGATAAGGTTGTGCTGCCGCCGCGCAAGAATCCACGCAGTTCGACCGGTTTGTTTTCCTCGTTGCGCCGTACCCGCACCATCATGCGCCAGCCGCCGGTAACGTCGTTGCGGAACACCTTGGTCTCCAGCACCTTGCCGTTGTCGTCGGCGCTGACCACGCCTTCAGGCTGGACCTTGTCGGACAGCTTCTTGAATACCGGCCCTTCAAAATCGACCACCAGGCCGAGGCTGTTGTCGTCGCTCTTCTTCTGGTAGCCGAAACCGCGCCGGGTCTGCGTCACCCATGACAAAGGCGGCCGCTTTTCGGCGTCCTTCTGCCATGACAAAGTGTATTCCAGATTGAAGGGCTGACCAACCTTGGGCGGGGTTTCCGGCACCCAGAACGCCACCACGTTGTCGTTGGTTTCGTCCGGCGTCGGTATCTGCACCAGTTCTACCCTGCCGCTGCCCCAGTTGCCCTTGGGCTGGACCCAGGCGCTGGGCCGCCGTTCGTACTTGGCGTCGAGGTCCTGGTAGCTGGCGAAATCGCGGTCGCGCTGCATCAGGCCGAATCCGGCCGGGTTGCTCAGCGAATAAGACGTTACCAGGAGCCGCTTCGGATTGACCAGCGGCCGCCAGATCCATTCGCCGGTGCCGGAGGCTACCGACAAGCCGTCCGAGTCGTGCACCTCAGGCCGGTAATCCTCGCCTTGCGAACGCTGGTTATCGCCATGCAGGTACATGCTGGTCAGCGGCGCCAGTCCTAGCTTGCTGACATTTTCACGCAGGTACAGCTGGGCCTTGACGTCGACCGTGGTGTCCGTACCCGGCTTCAACAGGAAACGATAAGCGCCGGTGACGCGGCGGGAATTGAGCAAGGCATAGATGGTCAGCTCCTTGTCGCTGGCTTTCGGCCGCTCGATCCAGAACTCCGTAAAACGCGGGAATTCCTCGCCCGAACTCAGGCCGGTATCGATCGCCAGGCCCCTTGCCGACAGGCCGTAGGCCTGGTCCTTGCCCAGGGCGCGGAAATAGCTGGCGCCGAGGAACGACAAAACTTCATCCTTGTATTTATTCGTATTGAGCGGGTAATGCACGCGGAAGCCGGCGAAACCCAGCGAGCGCAGCTTGCGCGTATCGACCTTGTTGCTGCCGTAGTCGAAGTCGTTGGGGTCGAAGCGGATTTCCTTCACGCTCTGGCCGTTGATCTCGTTGATCTTGACCGGCTGGTCGAAGGCATATCCTTCGTGGAAGAACGCCAGTTCAAAAGGCAGCTTCTGGCTGCGCCAGGTAAATTTTTCCGGCAGGAAGCGGATGTCCTTGTATTGCTCGTATTCGAGGTTGCTGATTTCCTTGGGCAGGTTGCCCTCTGGCTTGCTGTACGAACTTGCTGCAAGTTCCTTTGCCTGCCTGGCAACATTATTGAAATCGAAAGCGGAAGCATTGCCGCCTATTAACGGTAGCAGCAAGGCAACCGGCAGGACGGCTGAGCGTACCCGCGCTAGAGCGGGGATGCGCGGCTGCGCCCGCTGAAACAAATTTAAATGCATTGGATTCCCATCTGACACTGCTGTTATGACCTGCCCGAGTGCGCCGGCGCTGGCGGCATCGAGAGTAGGCGGTAGTTTATCAGTGTTCTATAATTTTTTATGTCCATCAAGAAACTGGTTGGCGACACTTTGTATCGCTCCCCGCATTACCAAGCCATGCAAGGACTGCACCATGGCAGGAATTGCCAAATCGGCAGCAAGATAACGCCATACAAGTGAAAAATGAAGAAAGATCCCAGCCCCAGGTTAACCGGCCCTGGCATTTAAGAGCAATGACAGGCGGACAAAGTTCCTTGCAAGACTTTATAGTAATATCACCCTTTTTTACCCAGCCTGTAAAAACAGCAGGCCCCATGCACCAGCGCCCATGATTCCTCGCCTCACCATTATTGTCGCGACCGACGCCCGCAACGGCATCGGCATCCGCAACACCCTGCCCTGGCATTTGCCGGAGGACCTGGCGCATTTCAAACGCACTACCTCGGGCCACCCCATCATCATGGGCCGCAAGACCTTTGAATCGATAGGCCGGCCGCTGCCGCAACGGCGCAATATCGTCATCACGCGCAATCCCGGCTGGCGCCACGACGGCGTCGAAAGCGCGCCTTCGCTGGCCGCCGCCGCCGCCATGGTCGGCGCGGCCGAAGCCTTCATCATCGGCGGCGCCGAGATCTACGCCGCCGCGCAAGACCTGGCGCAGCGGCTGATCGTCACCGAAATCGAGCACAGCTTCGACTGCGACGCCTTTTTCCCGGCGCGCGATCCGCTTCAGTGGCAGGAAATTTCGCGCGAAACCCACCATTCCGACGCCAACGGTTTCGACTATGCGTTCGTGGTTTACCAGCGCCGCGCGCCCGACCTCAACGGGACCAGCAGCTGACCCGGCGCGGTGATGGAATGACAACTGTTGTTTTCTGCAGGAATTCCCTCATCTTTATCCCCTAATCCGTGCATATCTGCGAAAATTCGACTTTCTTTTTTTCAGCGCCGGCGAGGCTGAAATGAATCACGATTTTGGTGCGGCCGCCATCTGCGGCTGCACTGGAACAGCAGGCTGCACGTGCTCTATACCCAAGCAGTTCCCGGAGCGCTTTTTAGCGCCGGCCGGGACAACGACTTTTAAGCGCCATTTCGATTGGCAGCCTTGTTATCAACCACCGTCTCCTGGAGACCTTGATGAAATTCCGCTTCCCCATCGTCATCATTGACGAAGACTTCCGTTCCGAAAACACTTCCGGCCTCGGCATCCGCGCGCTTGCCGACGCCATGGAGGCAGAAGGCATGGAGGTGCTGGGCGTCACCAGTTACGGCGACTTGTCGCAGTTCGCCCAGCAACAGTCGCGGGCGTCGGCTTTCATCCTGTCGATCGACGACGAAGAGTTCGGCGCCGGTTCGTTCGAAGAAACCGACCACGCGCTGAAGTCGCTGCGCGCCTTCGTCGAAGAAATCCGCCACAAGAACGCCGACATCCCGATCTACCTGTACGGCGAAACCCGCACCTCGCGCCATATCCCGAACGATATCCTGCGCGAACTGCACGGCTTCATCCACATGTTCGAAGACACGCCGGAGTTCGTGGCGCGCCATATCATCCGCGAGGCCAAATCGTACCTGGACGGCCTGTCGCCGCCCTTCTTCCGCGCGCTGGTGCATTACGCCCAGGACGGATCCTATTCCTGGCACTGTCCTGGGCACTCGGGCGGCGTGGCTTTCCTTAAATCGCCTATCGGCCAGATGTTCCACCAGTTTTTCGGTGAAAACATGCTGCGCGCCGACGTCTGCAACGCGGTGGAAGAACTCGGCCAACTGCTCGACCATACCGGCCCGGTAGCCGATTCCGAACGCAACGCAGCGCGCATCTTCAACGCCGACCATTGCTACTTCGTCACCAACGGCACCAGCACCAGCAACAAGATGGTGTGGCACTCGACCGTGGCGCCGGGCGACATCGTGGTGGTGGACCGCAACTGCCACAAATCGATCCTGCACTCGATCATCATGACCGGCGCGATCCCGGTATTCCTGATGCCGACCCGCAACCACCTCGGCATCATCGGCCCGATCCCGCTGGAAGAATTCACGCTGGAAAGCATCCGCAAGAAAATCGAAGCCAATCCGTTTGCGCGCGAAGCCGCCAACAAGAAGCCGCGCATCCTGACCATCACGCAATCGACCTACGACGGCGTGATCTACAACGTCGAAACCCTGAAGAACATGCTCGACGGCGAGATCGAGACCCTGCACTTCGACGAAGCCTGGCTGCCGCACGCCACCTTCCATGACTTCTACAAAGACATGCACGCCATCGGCAAGGATCGCCCGCGCGCCAAGAAATCGATGATCTTCTCGACCCAGTCGACCCACAAGCTGCTGGCCGGCCTGTCGCAAGCCTCGCAAATCCTGGTGCGCGAATCGGAAAGCGTGCAGCTGGACCAGGACGCTTTCAACGAAGCCTACCTGATGCACACATCGACATCGCCGCAATACTCGATCATCGCTTCCTGCGACGTCGCCGCGGCCATGATGGAAGCGCCTGGCGGCACCGCGCTGGTGGAAGAAAGCATCCTGGAAGCGCTGGACTTCCGCCGCGCCATGAAGAAGATCGACGAAGAATGGGGCAAGGACTGGTGGTTCCAGGTGTGGGGACCGGACAGCTTCTCGGAAGACGGCATCGGCAGCCGCGAAGACTGGGTCATCCGCGCCGAGGACGACTGGCACGGCTTCGGCAAACTGGCGCCTAACTTCAACATGCTCGACCCGATCAAGGCCACCATCGTCACGCCCGGCCTGTCGCTCGAAGGCAAGTTCGGCGAGAGCGGGATTCCGGCCTCGATCGTCACCAAATACCTGGCCGAGCACGGCGTCATCGTCGAGAAGTGCGGCCTGTATTCGTTCTTCATCATGTTCACCATCGGCATCACCAAAGGCCGCTGGAACACGCTGCTGACCGCCTTGCAGCAGTTCAAGGACGACTACGACAAGAACCAGCCGATCTGGCGCATCCTGCCCGAGTTCGCCGCCGCCAACCACGGCAAGAACGCGCGCTACGAGCGGCTCGGCCTGCGCGACCTGTGCCAGCAGATCCATGAAACCTACAAGTCCTACGACGTGGCGCGCCTGACCACCGAAATGTACCTGTCCGACATGCAGCCGGCCATGAAGCCGTCCGACGCCTTCGCCAAGATGGCGCACCGCGAGATCGACCGCGTGCCTATCGACCAGCTTGAAGGCCGCGTCACTTCGATCTTGCTGACGCCTTATCCGCCGGGCATTCCGCTGCTGATCCCGGGCGAGCGTTTCAACAAGACCATCGTCGACTACCTAAAGTTTGCGCGTGATTTCAACGAGAAATTCCCGGGCTTCGAGACCGATGTGCACGGGCTGGTGAAACGCGAAGTGAATGGCAAGCGCGATTACTTCGTGGACTGCGTGCGGCAGTAAATTCGGCAACAAGCCGGCGCACTGCGGGCAATAAAAAGCCGGGGCCAGGAATCGTTTCCTGGTCCCGGCTTTTTTTACATGCGGCCAATTTTACAGTGGCGCAAACCGGCGTGTGCCGTTTTCCAGCAAGCCGTTGAACAGCTCGGCAGGCCGCACCCACAGCCCCGGCGCGTGCGGCCACAGGTGTTCATAGACCACCATGGCTTCTTCGGTTTCCGAGTGCCGTGCAAGGCCGATGTAGCGGTACAGGCCGCCCTTGTAATGCCGATGGGTGGCAATTTTTTTTGCGTCGTCTTCAGTCACTCAATTTTCTCCAGGATATTTCGCCCGACGCCGCAACAGCGTCAGGCAGCTTGGTCTAGGCGACCCCGTAAGGCTGCACTTCCGACGGTTGGCCATCGGCTTCAAACCTGACCGCCACCGCCAGCGACGCGATGCCGATGGTGCGCAACGCATCGTAGGTATCGTCGACTTCCACCCGCAGGTCGGCGCCGGCAGCCAGCGGTTTCTCCGACGAGGCAAGCACGGCGCCGTCCTTGCCGTACAAATTCACGCGCAGCACCATCTCGCCGCGCACATCGGCCGGACCGACCACCGCGCTGGCGTCGAAAGGCGCCACGCCGTGCTGGTCGAGGCCGCGGTTCAGCTCGGACATCATCTGCAGCGTGAAGTACTCGGCAATGCCGCGTTCCTTGCCGCCGTGGAACAGGTCCTGATACAGGAAATGCAGCGCGATTTCGCTGCCGTCGGTCGCCAGGCAGCGCTGGAGCAAGGGTGCGACCTGCTCGGTCCAGCTGTGGAAACGCTCCTCGCGCGCGCCAAAGTAGGCGTCGGCGCCGGCTTCATCTTCCGGCACCGCATAAAACGGATCGTCGGTTGCCTTGAGCGAAAAACCCAGCAGGAAACGCAATTCGACCGCGTCGTCGTCCGGCCCGAACAGGTTTTCCGGCCAGCCGCTGATGCTGCGTTCGATGGCTGTGGTCGCCGCCAGCTTCTTGTCGGCCATGGCGCCGAATGCGTCGCGGTTCATTTCAAACAGATGGCTGTAGCGGATGCTGTCGATTTCATCGAGATGGTAGGCGTGGCTGACCAGCACTACAGTGGCGTCAGGCCCCTCCAGCTGCGCCTGCTTGAAGCTGGCCGACAGCGCATCGAAGGCTTCCTGGTCCTGGAAGCACTGCTCGCGCTTGAGGCCGCCGGCGGCGTGCGCGAAGAACGGCACCACGAATGCATTCAGCTCCAGCACTTTCCCCTCATCGCGGCGCACCAGCAAAATCTCCGAGGCTTCTTCGACCTGTTCTTTCAGGAACCGCCAGGCGTCGAGATCGGCGTACTTGGTGCGCTCGATGGCGTCATACAGGATGTCATCCTTTTTTTGCTGCAGGCTCTTCTTGATGATCTTGCGAAAATCGATGCCCGCCTGCTGCAGGACGGCGTCGGCGGCAACGCCTTCGGCTTCATCGTTATCCTGCTCTGCCAGGTCTACCGCCAGGTCGCACAGCTGCTGGGTGACGGCTTCGTCTTTATCTTCGGGGGAAACGCTGGATTTGCGCGGCGCCGGGCGCTTGTTCTTCGGCATGTCAGGTCTTCGGCAGCGTCACGCCGTGCTGTCCCTGGTACTTGCCGCCGCGGTCCTTGTAGGAGGTTTCGCAGATTTCATCGCTCTCGAAAAACAGCACCTGGGCGCAGCCCTCGCCGGCATAGATCTTGGCCGGCAGCGGCGTGGTGTTGGAGAATTCCAGCGTGACATACCCTTCCCATTCCGGCTCGAACGGCGTGACGTTGACGATGATGCCGCAACGCGCGTAGGTCGACTTGCCGAGGCAGATGGTGAGCACGCTGCGTGGGATGCGGAAATATTCCACGGTGCGCGCCAGCGCAAACGAATTGGGCGGGATGATACAGACATCGCCGCTGAAATCGACAAACGATTTCTCGTCGAAATTCTTGGGATCGACGATGGTCGAATTGATATTCGTGAAAATCTTGAATTCGTTGGCGCAGCGGATATCGTAGCCGTACGACGAAGTGCCGTACGACACGATCTTGTGGCCATTGGCTTCGCGCACCTGGCCCGGCTCGAAAGGCTCGATCATGCCGGTTTCCTGCGCCATGCGGCGTATCCATTTGTCGGATTTAATCGTCATTATTTTCTATCAATCAGTTGGTTTAGGTATATATTTTGCGCAATTTTACGCCAAATAGCCTTTAAGATGGCCTCTACTCCACCGTCGTCCCCGCGAACGCGGGCACCAAGGTGGGGAATCCATATTGCTGGCCTAACATGGATTTCCGCGTTCGCGGGAATGACGGCGCACACAGCCTTGGTTGTCGGGATCGAGAAGTATTTTCACCAAGCTAACGTTGCATGGTTTCCCATACTTTCTGCAAGCGCTTGACCGAAACCGGCATGGGCGTACGCAGTTCCTGCGCAAACAGTGATACCCGCAGTTCTTCCAGCAGCCAGCGGAACTCGGCCTGCTTCGGATCGCTCTTGCCGCCGCGGTCCTTCTGCGCCCGCTGCCAGGGCGTCGCCACCTGCATCCACTCCGCCATCAGCCGCGTATCGCGGCCCGGATCGGCGCGCAACTTCTCCAGCCGCACGTTGACCGCCTTCAAATAGCGCGGGAAATGGGCCAGGTTGGCGTAGTCGTTGTCGGCGATGAAACGCTTGCTGACCAGCGACTGCATCTGCGCCTGGATATCGGCCACCGCCTGCGGATGGCCCTTGGCGCCCTGCAAACGCTTCGGCAAGCCGTGGTACTCGCTCAGGATCAGCGCCGCCAGGCGCGCAATTTCATTGCTCAGCAAACCCAGGCGCGACTTGCCTTCATCCTTGCGCTGGGCGAACTCGGCCGCCGTCCTCGGCAGCGGCAGCTGCATGCAGGCGCGTTCCAGCCCGGCGTATATGATCTGGTCGCGCAGCTCTTCCTGCGACCCCAGCGCCAGGAACTGCATGCCCATCTGCTGCAAGCCGGGGATGTTTTTCTCGAGGAATTTCAATTGCTCCTTGAGCTGCAGGGCGAACAGCCGGCGCAGGCCAAGATGATGGATCCGCACCGCTTCGTTCGGATCATCGAACACTTCCAGGTCGCAGTGCGTGCCCCGGTCCACCAGCGCCGGGAAACCGATCAGGGTCTGCTTGCCCTGCTGGATTTCCAGCAGTTCGGGCAGTTCGCCGAAGGTCCAGGCGGTCAGGTTGCTGAATTGCGCGTTGGCGCTGTCGCCGGGGTTCGCCGCTGATTTTGCAGCCGATGGCGTCGCAACGCGGTTTCCCGCCTGCGCCGCCGTTTTCCCTGTTTGCGGCACTTCAGCGTCGTCTGCAGCGGCACTGTCGTCAGCCGCTGTCACGCTCGCCAGTTTCTGGAAACTCTCGCGCGCCTGGCCGCCGAATTCGGCTTGCAAGGCAGCCAGGTTGCGTCCCATGTCAAGCTGGCGACCGTGCTCGTCGACCACCTTGAAGTTCATCGAATGATGGGCCGGCAAGGTTTCCAGCTTGAAATCCGTGCTGCGCGCGGCGATGCTGGTTTCGGTGCGGATATCCGCCATCAGGGCGTCCAGCAGGTTGCCGTGGCCGAACACGTGGCGCGCCTGTATCCGCTCGCAGAAGCCGGCGGCATAGTCCGGCAGCGGCACGCAATTGCGGCGTATCTTTTGCGGCAAGGATTTCAGCAGCAAGTGGACTTTTTCCTTCAGCATGCCGGCCACCAGCCAGTCGCAGCGATCGGCATATACCTGGTTCAGCGCATACAGCGGCACCGTCAGCGTCACGCCGTCGCGCGGCGTGCCGGGCTCGAAATGATAGGACAAGGCCATTTCGATGCCGGCCACCCGCATCACTTTCGGGAACAGTTCGGTGGTGATGCCGGCCGCTTCATGCCGCATCAGGTCGTCACGGTTGAGGAACAGCAGCTTGGGCGCCTCCACGCTGACATCTTTATGCCATTTTTCAAACGCGATGCCGTTGCAGATATCGGCCGGCACCAGCTTGTCGTAGAAGGCCGCGATCAGCTCGTCGTCCACCAGCACATCCAGCCGGCGCGACTTGTGCTCCAGGTTCTCGATCTCGCGGATCAGTTTCTGGTTGTGCGCGAAGAACGGCGCCCGGGTCTCGAACTCGCCGCCGACCAGCGCATCGCGGATGAATATCTCGCGCGCCTCCTGCGGATTGATCAAGCCAAAATTGATGCGGCGCTGGCTATACACCACCAGCCCGTACAAGGTGGCGCGCTCCGACGCCGAGACCTGCGCCGTGCGTTTTTCCCAGCGCGGCTCGCCGTATGATTTCTTCAGCAGGTGGGCGCCGACCTTTTCCAGCCATTCCGGCTGGACCTGGGCGATGCAGCGCGCATACAGCCGGCTGGTGTCGACCAGCTCGGCAGCCATCACCCACTTGCCGGCTTTCTTCGACAAATGCGAACCCGGCCACAGATGGAACTTGATGGCGCGCGCGCCAAGGTAGTGAGTATCCTCGTCGGCCTTGAAACCAACGTTGCCGAGCAAGCCGGTCAGCAAGGCGCAATGCAGCTGCTCGTAGGTAGCCGGCGCTTCGTTCAAACGCCAGCCCTGCTCACGCACGATCGTCAGCAGCTGTGAATGGACATCGCGCCATTCGCGCAGGCGCAATTGCGACAGGAAATTGGCGCGGCAATTGTCCATCAGCTGGCGGTTGGTTTTCTTGTGCTCGATCGCCTCTTCAAACCATTTCCAGATTTTCAGGTAGCTCAGGAATTCCGATTTTTCATCGGCAAATTTCTTGTGCGCCTGGTCGGCGGCGCCCTGCGCTTCCAGCGGCCGGTCGCGCGGGTCCTGCACCGACAAGGCGGCGGCGATGACCAGCATTTCGCTCAGGCAGACATTATCCAGCGCCGCCAGGATCATGCGGCCGACGCGCGGGTCGAGCGGCAGCTTGGCCAACTGGCGGCCGGTCTTGGTCAGCTGGTTGCCGTCGTCGACCGCGCCCAGTTCTTGCAGCAGCTGGTAGCCGTCGGCGATGGCGCGGCCCGGCGGCGGTTCGATGAACGGGAAAGTCTCGACGTCCGTCAGGTGCAGCGACTTCATGCGCAAGATGACGGAGGCCAGCGACGAGCGCAGGATTTCCGGTTCGGTGAATTTCGGCCGCTGCAGGTAGTCCCGCTCTTCGTACAGGCGGATGCAGACGCCGGCGGCGACCCGGCCGCAACGGCCGGCGCGCTGGTTGGCGGCGGACTGCGCAATCGGCTCGATCTGCAGCTGCTCGACCTTGTTACGGTAGCTGTAACGTTTTACCCGCGCCAGGCCGGCATCCACCACGTAGCGGATGCCCGGCACGGTCAGCGAAGTTTCGGCGACGTTGGTCGCCAGCACGATACGGCGCGCGTTGGAAGGTTTGAATACGCGTTCCTGCTCCTGCGCCGACAGCCGCGCGAACAAGGGCAGGATTTCAACGTGGGCAGGATGATGCTTGCGCAGCGCTTCGGCGGCATCGCGGATTTCGCGTTCGCCCGGCAGGAACACCAGCACGTCGCCGGAACCGATGCGCGCCAGTTCATCGACTGCGTCCACCACCGCGTCCATCAGGTCGCGTTGCTCGCGGTCGCGCTGGGCCGCGCTTTGCGGCGCATTCGGCTTCGCCGCGGCAGCGGCAGGATTGACGCCGCTGCGGTCGGCGTTATCCACTGGCCGGTAGCGCACCTCAACCGCGTACAGGCGTCCGGACACCTCGATCACCGGCGCCGGCCGAATGTTCGCGCCATCGGCCGTGCCGAAATGGCGGGCGAAGCGGTCGGCGTCGATGGTGGCCGAAGTGATGATGATTTTCAGGTCGGGACGCTTGGGCAGCAGCTGCTTCAGGTAACCCAGCAGGAAATCGATGTTCAGGCTGCGCTCGTGCGCTTCATCGATGATGATGGTGTCGTACTGGCGCAGCAAGGGATCGGTCTGGGTCTCGGCCAGCAGGATGCCGTCGGTCATCAGCTTGATCCAGGCGCCCTTGGTCAGGGTGTCGTTGAAACGAACCTTGTAGCCGACATGCTCGCCCAGCGGCGAGTTGAGTTCCTGGGCGATGCGCTTGGCGGTCGACGAGGCAGCGATCCGGCGCGGCTGGGTGTGGCCGATCAGGCCGGTCTGGCCGCGTCCCAGTTCCAGGCAGATCTTCGGCAGCTGGGTGGTTTTGCCCGAGCCGGTTTCGCCGCAGACGATGATGACCTGGTTGGCGGCAAGTGCCGCCGAGATTTCTGCGCGCTTGCCGGAAACCGGCAACTCCTCGGGAAACACGACCGGCGGCAAAGGATTGCGCTCAGGCAACGGGCGCGCAGGCTCCGCGCGTGGCGACGCCGGACGCGGCTGGGATGGACGGCCAGCAGTGCGCTGGGAACTTGGGCGGCCGGCCGGCCGCGCTGGTTTGTTGGATTCTGATACTGACATGAGGATGGAATTATACAGAGCGCCATAGCTAACGCCTCGGCATATCGGCAACTGTTTAGGCTGCAGCATGAAATTACCAAAACGACAATATCGACAAACCAGCCGCCGGCAAAGCTAAGCCATGGCCGTTTTGCCAACCGCCGTCCGCCACACGACATACGTTATAATCGCGGGTTATCGATATTGCGGGAAACTGCCCGAAACCGCCAACGCGCAGCCGCGGCCGGCGGGTTTTCCGTCTTTTTTCCCGTATCCATTATTTATTCTCAAGGCAGGCGGCCGAGATCGCCTGAACCACGCATCATGCAAGAACCCGTCTCCGAGCAGCCGAACGACAATGGCGCGGCCGATAGCGCCGACCTCGTCGCCCACAATGTCTCCGTCGAACAGATCGCCAGCGAAGTGGCGCGCCGCCGTACATTCGGCATCATTTCCCACCCGGACGCCGGCAAAACCACGCTGACCGAAAAACTGCTGCTGTTTTCGGGCGCGATCCAGCTGGCAGGCACCGTCAAGGGCCGCAAAAGCGGCCGCCACGCGACCTCGGACTGGATGGACATCGAAAAGCAGCGCGGCATTTCGGTCGCCAGCTCGGTCATGCAGTTCGAATACCGCGACCACGTGGTCAACCTGCTCGACACCCCGGGCCACCAGGACTTCTCGGAAGATACCTATCGCGTGCTGACCGCGGTCGACTCGGCGCTGATGGTGATCGACGCCGCCAAGGGCGTCGAAACCCAGACCATCAAGCTGCTCAACGTCTGCCGCATGCGCAACACGCCGATCATCACGCTGATGAACAAGATGGACCGCGAAACCCGCGATCCGCTGGAACTGCTGGACGAGCTGGAATCGGTGCTGAAGATCCAATGCGCGCCGGTGACCTGGCCGATCGGCATGGGCAAGACCTTCCGCGGCGTGTATCACCTGCTGCGCGACGAGATCCTGCTGTTCGCCGCCGGCAGCGACAAGGCCGACCAGACGTTTGAAGTGATCAAGGGCATCGACAATCCGCGCCTGGATGAAATGTTCCCGCGCGAAATCGAACAGCTGCGGATGGAAGTCGAGCTGGTGCACGGCGCCTCGCATCCATTCGACCAGGAAGCATTCCTGGCCGGCGTGCAAACCCCGGTCTTCTTCGGCTCCGCCATCAACAACTTCGGCATCCGCGAAATCCTCAACGCGCTGATCGACTGGGCGCAGCCGCCAGGCTCGCGCGATGCGACAGTGCGCACCGTGGAACCGAAAGAAGCCAGCTTCTCCGGTTTCGTGTTCAAGATCCAGGCCAACATGGACCCGGCGCACCGCGACCGCATCGCGTTCCTGCGCGTCTGCTCCGGCCATTTCCAGCGCGGCATGAAAATCAAGCACCTGCGCCTGAACCGCGAAATCAAGGTCTCGAACGTGGTGACCTTCATGGCGTCCAGCCGCGAACAGGTGGAAGAAGCGTACGCCGGCGACATCATCGGCCTGCCCAACCACGGCAACATGCAGATCGGCGACAGCTTTTCCGAAGGCGAGCTGCTGCAGTTCACCGGCATCCCCTACTTCGCGCCGGACTTCTTCCGCTCGGTGCGAATCCGCAATCCGCTCAAGATCAAGCAGCTGCACAAAGGCTTGCAGCAGCTCGGCGAAGAAGGCGCGATCCAGGTCTTCAAGCCGGTCACCAGCAGCGACCTGGTGCTGGGCGGCGTCGGCGTGCTGCAGTTTGAAGTGGTGGCTAGCCGCCTGCTCAACGAATATGGCGTCGACGCCGTATTCGAAGGCACCAGCATCAGCAGCGCGCGCTGGATCACCTGCGACGACAAGAAGATCCTGGCCGATTTCGAGAAATCCTCGGCCGGCCATAACGTTGCCTACGATGCGGCCGGCAACATGGCTTACCTGGCGACCTCGGGCGTGAACCTGCGCCTGACGCAGGAACGCTGGCCGCAGGTGGTGTTCCATGAAACGCGGGAACATGCGGTCAAACTGAACTGAGCCAGCAAGCAACTGACGTAAAAAAAGGAGATGCAACCGCATCTCCTTTTTTTTCATTCCAGGGCCCTAGCCCTGGAAACAGATTTACGAATGGCTGCGCTGGTCCGCCTGCTCAACCGCGGCATCGTGCTTGGCCAGTTCCTGCTCCGCATCGATGCCCTTGTTATCCAGCTGGCGGTGCAATTGCTCCTCATCCAGCTCGCCAGTCCACTTCGCCACGATGATCGTCGCCACGCCGTTGCCGATGGTGTTGGTCAGCGCACGCGCTTCCGACATGAAGCGGTCGATGCCGAGGATCAACGCCAGGCCGGCGACCGGCACATGGCCGACTGCCGACAAGGTCGCCGCCAGCACGATGAAGCCGCTGCCGGTGACGCCTGCGGCGCCCTTCGAGGTCAGCAGCAAGACTGCCAGCAAGGTCAGCTGCTGGAACAGGCTCATCGGCGTGTCGGTCGCCTGGGCGATGAACACCGCCGCCATCGTCAGGTAGATCGACGTGCCGTCCAGGTTGAACGAATAGCCGGTAGGGATCACCAGGCCGACCACCGATTTCTTGGCGCCCAGGTTTTCCATCTTGCCCATCAGACGCGGCAGCACCGATTCCGACGACGAGGTGCCGAGCACGATCAGCAACTCTTCCTTGATGTACTTGACGAACTTCCAGACGCTGAAACCGTGCACCCGGGCCACCACGCCCAGCACGCCGAAGATGAACAGCAGGCAGGTCAGGTAGAACGCACCCATCAGCTGGCCCAGCGACAGCAGCGAGCCGACGCCGTATTTACCGATGGTGAACGCCATCGCGCCAAAGGCGCCGATCGGGGCGACCTTCATGATCAGGGCGACCATGCCGAACAGCACGTGCGAGAATTTTTCGATGAAATCAAACACCAGGGTGCCGCGGCCGCCGAACTTGTGCAGCGCAAAGCCGAACAGGATCGCGATCAGCAGCACCTGCAAGATTTCGTTCTTGGCAAACGCATCGACGAAGCTGCTGGGGATGATATGGAACAGGAAATCGGTGGTCGACTCCATCTTGCCCGGGCCGGTGTAGGCCGCGATGCTCTTGGTGTCGAGCGAGCTGAGGTCGACGTGCATGCCGGTGCCCGGATGCCAGACATTGACCACCACCAGGCCGAGGATCAAGGCCACGGTGCTCATGATTTCAAAATACAGCAAGGCCAGGCCGCCGGTCTTGCCGACTTTCTTCATGTCTTCCATGCCGGCGATGCCGATCACCACGGTGCAGAAAATGACCGGCGCGATGATCATCTTGATCAGCTTGATGAAACCGTCGCCGAGCGGCTTCATCGCCGCCCCGGTTTCCGGGTACAGATGCCCAAGCACGACGCCGATCACGATGGCGGTCAATACTTGCACATAAAGGGATTTGTAGAGCGCTGGTTTTGCCATTTGTCCTCTCCGATTAGATTACGTTTTTTTTAGAATATCGCCGCTGCCCGCACAGCCAGCGCCGATCGTGCTGCCTACGTCCATCGACAGCCCTGCCCCTGCATTTTCCCTGAATGGCGCTGGACAGGGAAATATAGAAAAAAGAGCGCAACTTTAGCTGATAACGCTAACATCACTCAAGCTTATTTGCGTCTATTTACGCTCGCCGGCATGAAATTGCATTTTGTGCAATCATTGTTCAATACGTTTGCCGTAATCTCTTGAATTGGCAACCTTGATCAGCATTCTGTTCTGTATTGCTCTTTAAGTAAATTCCTCATGAGATATTTATCAGGCAAGACCTGAGATAGTCTTGTCACATTGGGTGTGTATCTTGCTTAAGGGCAGACGTATAGTGTTGGATTGCTTTTTTACCAATCCCGCGGTTTGCACCTGCGCCGGAATTCCCGCCGGGTGAAATGCACGGAAAAGTAGTGGCAACCTTTCGCCTGTTTCATCTGTCTCAGACAAGCCGTATTACAGCAAGTCCTTTCATAGCGAGGAAGAAATATGACTGAAAACGATGTCCGCAACAACGCCTTTGCGATGCCTATCCACAATCCGGCCTTTCCGCCCGGCCCCTATCGTTTCGTCGACCGCGAATTCCTGATCATCACCTATCGCACCGACCCCGAAGCGCTCAAGAAAGTGATCCCTGCGCCGCTGCAGTTCGTCGAGCCTGTCGTCAAGTTCGAATTCATCAAGATGCCCGACTCGACCGGCTTCGGCCATTACTGCGAATCGGGACAGGTCATTCCGGTGACGCTGGACGGCGTGGCCGGCGGCTACGTCCACAACATGTACCTGAACGACCATCCGCCGATCGCCGGCGGCCGCGAGCTGTGGGGGTTCCCGAAAAAGCTCGGCAGCCCGGAACTGCAGGTGCACACCGACACGCTGATGGGCACGCTCGACTACAGCGACTTCCGCATCGCCACCGGCACCATGGGCTACAAGCACAAGACGCTCGATAGCGCCGTGGTGAAAAAATCGCTGGAAGCGCCGAGCTTCCTGCTGAAAATCATCCCGCATGTGGACGGCACCCCGCGCATCTGCGAACTGGTACAGTACAGCCTGACCGACATCACCGTGAAAGGCGCCTGGAGCGGCCCCGGCGCGCTCGATTTGCACGCTCACGCGCTGGCCCCGATTGCCGACCTGCCGGTGCTGGAAGTGATCTCCGCGGTACATATCTTGACCGACCTGACCCTACCGTTGGGTACTGTCGCTTACGATTACCTCGCCAAGTAAGTCCACAAATAAGCACGTCAATAAACAAGTAAAGGAATAACCATGTCACTCAAAGATAAAGTTGCACTGATCACCGGTTCCGCCAGCGGCATCGGCAAGGAAATCGCCATCGAATACGCGCGCGCCGGCGCCAAGGTCGTGATCGCCGACCTGGCGCTCGACGCCGCCACCGCTACCGCCAACGAGATCAGCCAGTCCGGCGGCGTCGCGATGGCAGTCGCCATGAACGTCACCGACGAAGCGCAGGTCGACAAGGGCATCGCCGATGCCGTAGCCGCCTTCGGCAGCATCGACGTCCTGATCAGCAATGCCGGCATCCAGATCATCGCGCCGGTCGTCGATTCGACCCTGGACAACTGGAAAAAAATGCTGGCGATCCATCTCGACGGCGCCTACCTGACCACCCGTGCGGCAATGCGCGAAATGATCAAGAAGGGCAATGGCGGCGCCATCATCTACATGGGTTCGGTGCACTCGCACGAAGGTTCGCCGCTGAAGGCGCCTTACGTCACCGCCAAGCACGGCCTGATCGGGCTGGCGAAAGTGGTGGCCAAGGAAGGCGCAAAGGACAAGATCCGCGCCAACGTCATCTGCCCGGGTTTCGTCCGCACGCCGCTGGTGGAAAAGCAGATTCCCGAGCAAGCCAAGGAACTCGGCATCAGCGAAGAGCAAGTAATCAAGAACGTGATGCTGAAAGATACCGTGGACGGCGAATTCACCACGACCCACGATGTCGCGCAAACCGCAATCTTCCTCGGCGGCTTCGAATCCAACGCCCTGACCGGGCAATCGATCGTGGTCAGCCACGGCTGGTTCATGCAATAACAGCTTGCGGCAGCCGGCGCCGGACAAGAAGGGCAAGAACGTATCTTGCCCTTTTTATCAAGCGCGATCCGGCTGCCGTATCCAATCCAGGAAGTCATTTTGAGCACAACTTATTTTTTGCCGGCGCCAGCCCTGCGCTTGAAGCATGGCCTGTGTTGCCTGTTGCTGCTGGCAGGCAGCAGCGCCCTGCTCGCCAAAACCGAACCGGCTAAAACAGCCGAGGCGCCGCCGCCGGCGTTTGCCAGCCGCCAGGCGGCGCTTGCGGCTTTGCCGCCGCTGATGCTGTGGGTAGGAGAACGGCCGGACGACGTCCGCACCTGGGTCGGCGGCAGCGGCCGCCATGCAAAACTCAAGGGCGGCGCCGACAATCAGCAGACGCCGCCGGTCCAGGACCAGCGCATGGGCGTCGCGGTGCTCGACACCACCATCCTGCTGCGCGACGGCAGCGCCAGCGTCCGCCGCCGCCAACAGCCCTTGCAGCTGCCGCCGGCCTGGTACGCGCAAAACGGCGTGCAGCAAAAAGCGCCGCTGGTCACCATCGTCCATATCGACATGGCGCGCGGTGCGCGCAAACCGCAATTGAACGAAAAACAGAAACGGACCATCGTCAACGCCGTGGTCGCCGCCGCAACCCGCAGCCCGAGCCAGGTAGTGCAGCTCGATTTCGAGGTCATGCATAGCCAGAAGCCGTTCCTGGCGGACGTCGTGAAACGCAGCCGCGACGCGCTACCGGAAAATGTCGCATTGTCGATCACGGCGCTGGCCTCATGGTGCGTGGGCGATGCATGGCTGGCCGACCTGCCGGCCGACGAGATAGTGCCGATCGCATTCCGCATGGCCGGCGACGCCGGCCGCATGCGCGACATGCTGAACCACGAGGGCCGTTTCCCGCGCCCCGAATGCCAGCCCAGCCTGGGCTTGTCGCTGGATGAACAGCCGTGGCCGGACAAGCTGCGCAGCCAGCGGCTTTACCTGTTTAACCGGAATGCCTGGTCGGGAACGCCGATGGCGGGCTGGGCGGTAAGGCTGGGGGCGATTTTTCCCTAAGCCTGGAATTGCCCGGGATTGACGGAGCCCGGGCCTGTCAAGTCTCAGCCGCACGTGCGGCTGGATAAACCTTGACCAGCACAATCCGCGGCCCGTTCATTTTCTTGACCACGATGTCGAAGCCGTCGAATCCGATTTTCTGCCCTTCATGCGGCAGGTCGCCCAGCTTGGCCATGATCAGGCCGCCCACCGAATCGACGTCTTCATCGCCGTCGATGGCGACGTCGATGCCGAGTATGCGTTCCAGGCTGAAGATCGGCAGGCTGCCCTTGCCCAGCAGGGTGCCGTCGTCGAGGCGGCTCCATTCGTTGTCGTTGCGCCGGAATTCATCGCGGATCTCACCCACCATCGCACCCAGCAGGTTATCCAGCGTGATGAAGCCTTCCGGCTTGCTGCCCTTCTTGCCGATGATGGCGAAATGCGGCGAGCCGGTGCGGAAGCGGCGGAACAGTTCCAGCGCCGGCATGCGCGACGATACATATTCCACCGGCCGCAGGTAAGCGTTCAGGCTTTCGATCGACTTGCCTTCCTGCTGCGCGATGAACAGATCTTTCAGATGGATCACGCCCAGCACATTGACGCCGCTCTGGTCGAAATAAGGATAACGGCTGAAGCGGTGGCGATAGATGGTCTGCAGGTTTTCCTGCAGGCTGCGCGCCTGGTGCAAAGCGGTGATCTCGTTGACGGGGCGCATCAGGTCGGATACTTCGAGCTCGCTGAAATCCAGCGATTGCGCCAGGACGTTCCATTCGTCGCGGTTGAATTTTTCGCCGGCGTGGCTGCCGCGCAGGATCAGTTTCAGTTCATCCGCTGAATACTGCGCATCGTGGCCGTGGGCGCCGGCCAGGCCGGCCAGGCGCAGGATCCAGTTGGCGCTGGCGTTGAGCGCCCAGATCGCCGGATACATGGCCCAGTAGAAGCCGTACAGGGGCAAGGCGCACCACAGGCCGATCACTTCGGGATTGCGGATCGCCACGGTCTTGGGCGCGAGTTCACCGATTACGATGTGGAGGAAGGAAATCAGGAAGAAAGCGAAGAAAAACGAAATGCCGTGTATCAGTTCCGGCGAGCTGATGCCGATCCAGCCGAACACCGGCTGCAGCAGGCTGGCGAAAGCAGGTTCGCCGATCCAGCCCAGCCCCAGCGAGGCGAGTGTAATACCGAGTTGGCAGGCGGACAGGTAAGCGTCCAGCTGGCGATGCACTATTGCCAGGATGCGCCCGCGCAAGCCTTGGGTCTTGGCGATGGCGCGGATGCGGGTCTGGCGTAATTTGACTAATCCGAATTCGGCAGCGACAAAAAAGCCGTTGAGCGCTACCAGAAATAATGCTGCGATAACCAATAACAGGTTGTTCAATGAATCTCTTTCATGGGTAATGACGGATTACAAGTATAGGCGAGGATTGCGCTTTCAACAAAAATGCGGGGAATCCGCTGTTGCAAACAGCGTCGGCCAAGAAAAACGGGGCAGGGTTTTACGCTGCCAGACTGCGTATCAACCCTGCCCCATTCCAGCGTAGCGCCCGGCTACCGCGATATTTTCAATTACAAAGTAGTAGCCAGCGCGCACTGGCGATAATGTTCGGCGGCCAGCGCCTGCTGGTCGATTGCTTCATGCAGCTGTCCCAGCTTCAGATGCGCCTCGCGCACCGTGGCCGGCGCTACCGCGTCCGACAATGCCTGCTCCAGGTGGCGCTGGGCCTTGCCCCATAATTTCTGCCTGAAGCAGAACGTGCCCAAGGTCAGCGCCAGCTCGGGATCGTTGGGCGCCCTGACAGCCCAGTGCTCGCAGTGCTCGATTTGCGACAGCAGCTCAGGCGAGGCCTCGGCGGCAACGGCGTCGCGGTAGACCGCCAGCAAGCGCTGGTCCCATTCTGTCGCCAGGGATTTTTCAACCAGGGCGCGCGCTTCCGCATGCAGACCGCTCTTGTTGAAAGCCTGGGCGCCGCGCATGGCGATGAACGGCTTGGTCCGGTCTTCGTTCGGCACCGTGCCCCACAGGCGGGCGATCGATTCGGCATCGTGCGCCTCGTCCGACAGCAAACCGTCGTAAGCCAGCTCGCGCAAGCGTGTCGACAGCGCCGGATGCAAGGCGTCGTGCTTGTTCAAGGTGCGCACCAGGCGCAGCACTTCCGGCCAGTTCTTGGCTTGCTGGTTGGCTTTCAGCGCCAGCCGCAAAGCGTGGATATGACGTGTGCCGCGCGCGTTCAGCTCATTGACGGTGTGCAGCGCAGCCTGCGACTTGTGCTCGTCCACCAGCAGGTCCAGGGTGGTGATCAGGCGCGCCGTTTTCAGCGGCTCGTCATCTTCGATGCTGGCCAGCCAGATATCGCGCCGTTCGGGCTGTCCCATGCGGTGGGCGGCGCGAGCGCCGATCAATGCCGCCACGCCCAGGTTGTCGGGCAGTTCGGCGGCGCGCGTGGCGGCTTTTTCAGCCTGGCCGAAACGGCCCTCGAACAAGGACTTGAGCGCATCGCGCAAGGCGTTGTTGGCCGTGGTTTCACGCTTGTGGCGACGATAGCCGATCACCCGTCCGGGCAATTTCTGCGTGACCCGGATCGCCCGGATCAGCACATACAGGATGATGAACAGGATCGCCAGCGCGATGACGAAGAAGTTCAGCGACAGGTCAATCCGGTACGGCGGGAAAAACATCACCACGTTACCGGGGTTGTAACGCGCCAGCACGGCGAGGCCGATGGCGACTGCAAACAGAGCAACAAGCCGGAGGAAGAATCGCATAGGACTATGGCTTGCCTTTGTAAGTACGGATCGCCGCGGGGCTATCCAGCGCCGGCATGGTGATCGAGAGATTGCTGCTTTGGACCTGCTTGAGCAAGGTCTGCACGGTCTGGGTCTGCTTGGCCCGGGTGTCGAAATACTTGGTGATGGTTTCCTGGGCCGCGATCAGGTCGCTGCGGAACGCCGATTCGTTGCGCGACAGCAGGCCGAGGCGTGCATTGAGCAAGCGCAGCTTCAGGTTCTCCCGGGCGTAGTAGGCCTGGGTCGGCGACAGCAGCAAGGCGTCGGGCGTATCGACGGTGCGCACCCGGATCAGCTGGCTGATCTCGGTCCACATCTCGCTGCTCCAGCTTTGCCATTTATCCTTCAGGCTGTTTTTCCAGTCGGTCACCACGGTATCCGCCGGCACCTGGGTCTTGGCGATATTGCCGCTGCCCGCGGCTTTCGGCTTGACGCTGGCCACCGGCTGGTTGTTCGGCTTGCTGACGCCGACGATCGGTTTTTCATCGGACAGCAAAGGCATGCTGTCGATCTGGCCGATGATGCTGTCGAGGCGCACGGCGATGCCGGTCACATCCAGCGTCGGCAAGGCTTTCAGTTTTTCGATATCGCTGGCGATGGCGCGCCGCACGATGATGAATTGCGGCTTGTCGGAGCGCGACAGGTTCTTGTCGGCGTTCTGCAGCGCGATCAGCGCGCCCTGGACATTGCCGGCCAGCTGCAATTGCTGGCTGGCGGTCGACAGCACGTCTTCCACCTGGGCCAGGGTCCAGTCGTCGCTGTTGCGCGACAGGTCCTTGTACAGCTGCTCCAGCGCCAGTTGCTGGCTTTGCGATTCAACCTGCTTGTTTTCCAGCACGCTGACCTTGCCTTGCAGTTCCTTGGCTTCGTCCTGCACCGACTTCACCAGCACCTTGGTTTCCGTATTGGTGCTGTCGCCGACCTGCAGGCGGCGCGCCAGTTCCTGGCGCAGCTTGCCGTTCTCGCTGCGCATCACCCACCACTGCGCCGCCAGCAGCAAGGCCAGCAACAGCAATATGCCGTACACCAGGCCAAGCGAACGCTTCGGCCCCTTGTCCTGGGTGACTTTGAAAGGCTGTAGCACGGGCTGCGACGGTGGCGATGCCGTGGCGCTGACGGCAGGACCAGCAGGCTGGTTCGATTCTGGAGTGGGTATCGATTCGTTCATAGCGGGAATTGTAACGCGTCGAGTAGCCGTTCGTCGCCTGAGCCGGTCAGAGTAACGTCAGTAAATCCCAGCACATGTGCCGTTTCGGCAATACGGGCATGCGGGACAAGGAGTTTCTGCTGTTGGATTTTTGCAACACCGGCGCTGCCCTCGAGCGCTTGCGCCAGGCCGACCAGATGCCTGAGCGCTTCCGAGCTGGTCAAGATCCAGTCGTTTTCGGAATCCAGCAATGGCTGCAGGCGGGCTTTCAATGCCGCGTCGAGCAGCGGCGCCTGGCGCCGGTAGGCAGCTACGGCCTGTACCTTGACGCCCGCCGCCAGCAAGCTGTCGGCAAAAAATTCGCGGCCGCTCTCGCCGCGCACCAGCAACACCTGGCGCCCGCGCAAGGCGTCCAGGTCAAGCGCCTGCAGCAATCCTTCGGAATCGGTCTTGGCTGGATCCGGCGGGCTGAAGATGGTGGCGTTCTGCGCCGTCAGCCCGTGCCGCGCCAGCGCCGCCCTGCTGCCCTCGCCGACGATGCCGACCGGCAGCTGCGGCGGCCAGCCGGCGATATGGCGAAACGCCGCGTCGATGGCATTCGGGCTGACGAACACCACCAGCGCAAAGCCGGCGAGCTGGCCGAGGACGGCTTGCAACGGCGCGCTGTCCTGCAGCGGCAAGATTTCCAGCAAGGGGAAAATCACCGGCCGGCGGCCGCGCGCGGCGATCTGCTGCGCCAGCGCAGAGGCTTGCTGCGCCGGCCGGGTGACGACGACCGGGCGCAAGGCAGGTCCGCCTCCTCGTGGCGCTAGCGGCACTAGGCCTCCTTGCACAGCGCCAGGATGGCTCCGGCGTCCTGCGCCTCCAGCGCTGCGGCAATGGTTTCTCCCAGCACTTCGGGAGCGTCGGCGGCGCCGCTGGCGTCCGCCGTCGCGACCCGCAGGCCGTCCGGCGTGGCGATCATGGCGCGCAAGCGCATCTGGCCGCCGTCGATGGTGGCAAACGCCGCCAGCGGAATCTGGCAGCTGCCGCCAAAAGCGCGCGACAAGGTGCGCTCGGCGGTCACCGCCAGCTCGGTCGGCAAATGATTCAGCGGCGCGAGTATCTGTTGCAGGTCGGCGCGGCCGGCGCAGATCTCGATCGCCATCGCGCCCTGGCCCGGCGCCGGCAAGCTTTGCTCCGGTTCGATCAAGGCGGTGATGCGGCCGGCCAGGCCAAGCCGCTTGAGGCCGGCCGCGGCCAGGATGATGGCGGCGTATTCGCCGCGGTCGAGCTTGGCCAGGCGGGTCCCGAGATTGCCGCGCAAGGGCTTGATCTGCAGCAAGGGGAAACGCGCGGCGATCAGGGCTTGGCGGCGCAGGCTGCTGGTGCCGACAATGGCGCCGGCAGGCAGCTGCTCCAGGCTGGCGTAGTCGTTGGACACAAACGCATCGCGCGGATCCTCGCGCTCCAGCACGGCGCTCAGCACAAATCCGTGCGGCAGCTCCATCGGCATGTCCTTGAGCGAATGCACCGCCAGGTCGGCGCGGCCTTCCGCCATCGCCACTTCCAGTTCCTTCACGAACAGGCCCTTGCCGCCGACCTTGGACAGGGTACGATCAAGAATTTGATCGCCGCGGGTGGTCATGCCGAGGATTTCTATATTACAGTCTGGATATAATGCAGATAACCGTTCGCGCACGTGTTCCGCTTGCCACATGGCCAACGGGCTTTCACGCGATGCGATCACCAACTTGGAAGGGGAGGATATTTTCGACACAAGTTCTTTCAGATTTTAGCTGGTGGAGTGTTTCGCATGTAATGGCGCTTAAGAAATGGTGTATTTTCGTGCCAGGCTAGGCGCAAACCGGAGCGATAGCTAGCTATCGCGAGGATTTGCAACGACGCATGGCGTGAAAAGACGCCGTTTATTAAGTGTCATTATGTGCGTAACACTACACCAAGCAGCGCGCTCGATTTTAGCATGCGCTGCGTACTGTTCCAGCGCACGGCCTCAGTTCAGCTTATATCAAAAGACTTATAAAGACAGCGCCCTCTTAACAAATTCCAAACCCTCGTCCCCACCCCAGAAAAGCTGATTGCACTCGTCCACTATGGCAAAACAATTGAATTCTGCTGTCCAGGTAAAAAAAACCGCTCCCAATAAAGACGCTCCGCTCAAAGAAGATATCCGCCTGCTGGGCCGCTTGCTGGGCGATGTGCTGCGCGACCAGGAGGGCGACGCGGTATTTGAGGTCGTGGAAACCATACGCCAGACGGCGGTACGCTTCCGCCGCGAATCGGATCCGCAGGCCGGCGCCGACCTCGACAAACTGCTCAAGAAGCTCACCCGCGACCAGACCAATTCGGTGGTGCGCGCGTTCTCCTATTTTTCGCACCTGGCCAATATCGCCGAAGACCAGCACCACAACCGGCGCCGCCGCGCCCACCTGCTGGCCGGCTCCGCGGCGCAGCCGGGCAGCGTCGCCCACGCCCTGAGCAAACTGGACGACGCCGGCGTCTCCGGCGCCACCGTGCGCGGCTTCCTGAAAGACGCCTTGATTTCGCCGGTGCTGACCGCCCACCCGACCGAAGTGCAGCGCAAGAGCATCCTCGATGCAGAGCGCGAGATCGCCCGCCTGCTGGCCGAGCGCGACCGGCCGCTGACCGCGAAAGAACTGCGCGACAACACCGAACTGCTGCGCGGCCGCATCGCCACCCTGTGGCAAACCCGCATGCTGCGCTATACCAAGCTGACGGTGGCTGACGAAATCGAGAACGCGCTGTCCTACTACCGCATCACCTTCCTGCGCGAACTGCCGGCGCTGTACGACGACATCGAAGGCGAAATCGCCACCCAGTTCCCGACCCGCGCCCGCCAGGCCGGCGCAAGCGCCGAGCTGGCGCCGTTCGTGCAGATGGGCAGCTGGATCGGCGGCGACCGCGACGGCAATCCCAACGTCAATGCCGGCACCATGCAGCGCGCATTGTCGCGGCAATCGACCACCATCTTCGATTTTTACCTGGAAGAAGTGCACGCGCTGGGCGCGGAACTGTCGGTCTCGACCCTGATGGTCAGCGTCAACCAGGAATTGCTGGCGCTGGCGGAAAGCTCGCCCGACACCTCCGACCATCGCGCTGACGAGCCCTACCGCCGCGCCCTGATCGGGATTTATGCGCGGCTGGCCTCGACCGCGCGCGAACTCGGCGCCACCAACATCCTGCGCCAGGAAGTCGGCGCCGCCGCCCACTACGCCACACCGCAGGAGTTCACCCAGGAACTGCAGGTCGTCGAAGACTCGCTGCGCGCCCACCACGGCAGCGCCCTGGTCAAGCCGCGGCTGGCGACGCTCAAGCGCGCTTCCGAGATTTTCGGCTTCCACCTGGCTTCGCTCGACATGCGCCAGAGTTCCGATGTCCACGAACGGGTGCTGACCGAACTGTTCGCCCAGGCCCAGGTAGAAGGCGCCTACGACAAGCTCAGCGAAGAACAGAAAATCGACCTGCTGCTGGCCGAGCTGGCCAAGCCGCGCCTGCTGTATTCGCCCTACATCAGCTATTCCGACGAAACCGTCTCCGAACTGTCGATCCTGCGCGCCGCCGGCGAGATGCGCCAGCGCTATGGCGCGCGCTCGATCCGCAACTACATCATTTCCCACACCGAGACCGTGTCCGATCTGCTGGAAGTCCTGTTGCTGCAACAGGAAACCGGCTTGCTGCGTCCTGATCCAGCTGCGGGCAAAGGCAAGGCCGTGCCTGGCGCGCTGGAAGTGATGGTGATTCCGCTGTTCGAAACCATTCCCGACCTGCGCCGCGCCGCCGCGATCATGGAGCAGTTCATGGCCTTGCCGCCGGTGGAACGGCTGATCGCCAAGCAAGGCAAGCTGCAGGAAGTTATGCTGGGCTACTCCGACTCCAACAAGGACGGTGGTTTCCTGACATCCAACTGGGAACTGTACAAGGCCGAGATCCAGCTGGTGCGCGTGTTCGACCGCGCAGGCGTCAAGCTGCGCCTGTTCCATGGCCGCGGCGGCACCGTCGGCCGCGGCGGCGGCCCGAGCTACCAGGCGATCCTGGCGCAACCGCCGGGCACCGTCAACGGCCAGATCCGCCTGACCGAACAGGGCGAGATCATCGCCTCCAAGTTTTCCAATCCGGAAATCGGCCGCCGCAACCTGGAGCTGCTGGTGGCGGCGACGCTGGAAGCGAGCCTGATGCCCAACAATGCCGACGCCAGGCAGGCCAAGAAGCTGGGCGAATTCGAGCAGCTGATGGACGGGTTGTCCGAGCGCGCTTACCAGTCCTATCGCAACCTGGTGTACGAAACTCCCGGCTTCACCGACTATTTCTTTGCAGCGACGCCGATCGCCGAGATCGCCGAACTGAACATCGGCTCGCGCCCTGCCTCGCGTAAATCGACGCGCCGCATTGAAGACTTGCGGGCGATCCCGTGGGGCTTTTCGTGGGGGCAGTGCCGTTTGCTGCTGCCGGGTTGGTATGGTTTCGGCAGCGCCATCGAGAGCTGGCTGGAAGAAGGCAAGGACAGCAAGCTCAAGGCCCACAAGCTGGCGACATTGCGCGCCATGTACAAGGAATGGCCGTTCTTCGCCACCCTGCTGTCGAACATGGACATGGTGCTGTCGAAGACCGACCTGGCGGTGGCCTCGCGTTATGCCGGGCTGGTCACCGACCGCAAGCTGCGCAACAGCATCTTCAAGCGCATCGTCGATGAACACGAGCGCACCAGCAGCATCCTGTCGGCCATCACCGGCTCCAAGGACCGTCTGTCAGGCAATCCGCTGCTGGCGCGTTCGATCAAGAACCGCTTCGCCTACCTCGATCCGCTGAATCACTTGCAGGTGGAACTGATCAAGCGCCACCGCAGCGTGACCGCGGCCGGCCGCACGACGGAAGAACGGGTGAAACGCGGCATCCACCTGAGCATCAACGGCATCGCCGCCGGTTTGCGCAATACCGGCTAACCGGAAGCGGCGGGCGGCTCGACGCCGGGACCGGCCGCCTTGGCCGGCCCAGCGCCGAGCGCCGCGCGCAGCCTTGGCAAGCTGTCCGGGTACTGTTGCGCGATGAAAGCGAGCATGGCTTCGCGGATGGCGCAGCGCAGGTCGAAGGCGGTGCCGGAATCCTTGGCGCTGACCAGCAGCCGCAGCTGCATGGCGCGCTCGCTGGCGTCGGTCACGTGCAACACGCAGACCCGGCCATCCCATAATGGCGACTGCTTGCAAATGCGCTCGAACTCGGCGCGCACGGCAGGCACCGGGACGGCGAAATCGAGCCACAGGAAAACCGTACCGAGGATGGTCGAGGATTTATGCGTCCAGTTTTCGAAGGGGTTTTCGATAAACCATTGCAAGGGCACGATCATGCGCCTTTCATCCCAGATCCGCACCACCACGAAAGTGCCGGTGATTTCCTCGACCCTTCCCCATTCCCCCTTGACGATCAGGACATCGTCGATGCGGATCGGCTGCGAAAACGCAATCTGCATGCCGGCGATGAAATTCCCCAGCACCGGCCGCGCCGCTATGCCGGCCACCAGGCCCGCCACCCCGGCCGAAGCCAACAGGCTGGCGCCGAACTGACGGGCTCCGGGCAAGGTCAGCAAGGCAAAACCCAGGCCGAGAAGAGAAGCCACAAAATAGGCGCTGCGCGTCAATACCCGGGTCTGGGTCACGATGCGGCGGGCTTTCAGGTTGTCGGCGGCGCTGACGGGATTGAGCTGGACCACGGTGACGCTTAGCGCACGGATGCAGCGCATCGCCAGCCAGGTCAGAGCGAAGATCAGCGCCACCGAAGCCAGGTAAGACAACGGCACCAGCCACGGCGTCTCGTCCGGCGCCCCGGTCAGCACCAGGCGCACCGCGAACAGGATCAGGCACACCCGGCTGGCGTGATAAGCGATAAAACTGGCGTTGGCGACATACGGCCGGTTGCCCGCCACCCGCCGCAGCAGCATGATGCCGGCATGGTGCAGCAAGCCGGCCAGCAACGCTGCCAGCAGGGCCGCGCCAAGTACGTAGAGGCTGGCCTCCAGGTTTTGCAGTTCAGGGAAAATGCGCAGGTTCATCCGTGGCCCTTCTTCGGTTGGTCGAATCCGGCGCCGCTCCCTTGAGCTGGATCGACGCCGGACTAGAGTTTCTTTTGCATCAGCATGGCCTTGCCCATGGCCGGATCGAGTTCGTAGCCGGCGAACCCGGTGGCCTTGTACAGCGCCTGGGCCAGCTTGTTACCCTCCAGCACTTCCAGCGTGATCTTGCAGCAGCCCAGCCCAAGCGCCACCTGCTCCACCTGCGCCAGCAGCTGCTTCGAAATCCCGCGTCCGCGAAATTTGGCGGCGACCGCCAGGTCATGGATATTCAGCAGCGGCTGGCAGGCGAAGGTCGAAAATCCTTCGATGCAGATCGCCACTCCCGCCGGCTCTTCGCCGACAAAAGCCAGCACCACGTGGACATCGTTCCTTTTGCTGATGGCGGCGACCAGGTTGTCCTTGACGAAATCGGCGAGCTGCTGTCCGCCGCCCATGGCGTCCATGGCGTAGTCGTTGAGCAGTTCCACGATGGCGCTGGCGTGGCGGGGATTGGCAAATTCGGCATTCACTATCTGAGTCATGTTCCCGGTCCTGGTTCAGTATTGATGGATGTTTCCGATTTTATATCAGCGCGGGCAATGTCTTGCGGATGTCAGGTGCGTGCCAAAAAAGCGCAGCCGCTCCCCTTTTTGGTGACAATAATCGGCAGCGCTTGCCAACTTGGTGAACTGATACACCAATCTTGTATATCAGATCAGTGCATCAGTCCCGGCGAGCGCCTGGCATACGAATTGCTGATACGCCAGCATGACCGCTACCGCCAAATCGTCCACCCAGATCGCCGAACGGATTACCGAAGCGATGCTGGCGCGCAAACTGGCGCCCGGCACGCGGCTGGGCGAGCAGCAGCTGGCGGAACTGTTCGGCGTCAGCCGCACCCAGATCCGCGAAGCCTTGACGCGCCTGGTGACGCGCGGCATCGTCACCGTCAGCGCCCGCCGCGGCTGGTACGTGATCGAACCGACGCCGGAAGATGCGCGCGACGCTTTCGAAGCGCGCCGGGTGCTGGAGCTGGGGCTGCTGCGCCATGCGCGGCCGATCAGCGCCGACGCCATCCGCAAGCTGCGCCAGCATGTCGAGCGCGAACAGGCGTCGCTGGAAGGCGAAGATGTCGCCACCCGCAGCTTCCTGCTGGGCGATTTCCACGTCTGCCTGTGCGAATCGTTCGGCAACACCCTGCTGGCCGACACCCTGCGCGACCTCACTACCCGCACTACCCTGACCGCGATGCAATACCAGTCTTCGCACCACGCCAGGCAATCCTGCGCCGAACACGTCGGCATCGTCGCCGCGCTGGAAGCCGGCGACCTGGAGCAGGCGGAACAACTGATGCACAACCATTTATGCAATGTCGAAGCAGGCCTGGACCAATCGCTGCGCAGCGATTCCCTGTCGCCGCTACGACAGGCGCTGGCCCCGCTTTCCGAGAATGCCGACTTTGCAACATCACCCCCGCTGAAGGAGTTTTAACATGAAATTTCCAAAAATCTTGCTCGCCTTGGCCGCTGCCGCCACCCTGTTCAGCAGCACTGCGCGGGCCGATGCGCTTGACGACATCGTCAAGAGCGGCGTACTGAAGGTCGCGGTGCCGCAAGACTTCCCGCCGTTCGGTTCGGTCACCAGCGATCTCAAGCCGCAGGGCCTGGATATCGACGTAGCCACCCTGATCGCCAAGAAAATGGGCGTCAAGATCGAACTGATCCCGGTTACCAGCGCCAATCGCGTGCCCTACCTGCAGACCAAGAAAGTCGACCTGATCATTTCCAGCCTCGGTAAAAATCCGGAACGGGAAAAAGTCATCGCCTTCAGCGACGCCTATGCGCCGTTCTATAACGGCGTATTCGGCGGCGCCGACCAGAAAGTCGGCAGCGCGGCCGACCTCGCCGGCAAGACCGTGGGCGTGACCCGCGGCGCGGTGGAAGACCTGGAGCTGACCAAGATCGCTCCCGCCAGCGCCACCATCAAGCGCTACGAAGACAACAACGGCACCATCAGCGCCTTCCTTTCAGGCCAGGTGCAGCTGGTTGCCACCGGCAACGTGGTGGCCGCGGCGATCATCGCCAAGAATCCGCCGAAGAAACCGGAAACGAAATTCCTGATCAAGAATTCGCCATGCTCGATCGGCCTCAGCAAGGACGAACCGAAACTGCTCGCCAAGGTCAACGCCATCCTGGCGCAAACCAAGAAGGACGGCGAGCTGAACGCACTGAGCGTGAAATGGCTGGGCCTGCCTTTGCCGGCCAACCTGTAAGCGCTGCCTGTCGCATCGACTAGCTTAAGGCGAGACATGAGTTATCACTTCGATTTCCTGGCGCCGTTCGATTATCCTGCCGTGCTGATCAAAGGCGTGCTGGTGACGATCGAGCTGATCGCCATCGGCGGCGTGCTGGGCGTTGCCGTCGGCATCTTCGGCGCCTGGGCCCGCACCCAGGGACCGCGCTGGCTGCGGCCGCTGATCGGCGCCTATGTTGAACTGATCCGCAACACGCCGTTCCTGATCCAGCTGTTCTTCATTTTCTTCGGGCTGCCGGGCATCGGCGTGCAGATCGGCGAGATGCAAGCGGCGGTGCTGGCGATGGTGATCAACCTCGGCGCCTACAGCTGCGAAATCATCCGCGCCGGCATCGCCGCCGTCGCCCGCGGCCAGGTCGAAGCCGGCCTGAGCCTGGCGATGACCAGGATGCAGATATTCCGGCATGTGATCCTGCCTCCCGCCTTGCAAAAGATCTGGCCGGCGCTGTCGAGCCAGGTGGTGATCGTGATGCTCGGCTCGGCCGTATGTTCGCAGATCGCGGTGGAAGAACTGGCGTATGCCGCCAACTTCATCCAGGGCCGCAATTTCCGTTCGTTCGAATCTTACCTGCTGTCTACCGCGATCTACCTGCTGCTGGCGATCGGCCTGCGGCAGCTGCTGCGCCTGATCGGCGAGCGGCTGTTCGGCCGGCCCGCGGCCAAGGAGGCCACATGATTTCATTCTCTGTCTGGGACATCGTCCGCAACCTGCTGCTAGCGCTGCGCTGGACCGTGCTACTGTCGCTGGCGTCGTTTGCCTTGGGCGGGCTGCTGGGATTGATCATCCTGTTCATGCGGACGTCAAAGCAAGCCTGGCTGCGCCGCATGACCAAGATGTACATCGAGCTGTTCCAGGGCACGCCCTTGCTGATGCAGCTGTTCCTGGCGTTCTTCGGGCTCGCCCTGTTCGGCCTGGAAGTGCCGGCCTGGCTCGCCGCCGCGCTGGCGCTGACTTGCTGGAGCAGCGCCTACCTGGCGGAAATCTGGCGCGGCTGCGTCGACGCCGTTCCGCGCGGCCAGTGGGAAGCATCGTCGTGCCTGGCCATGAGCTACATGCAGCAGATGCGCCACGTGATCCTGCCGCAAGCCTTGCGCATCGCGATTCCGCCTACGGTCGGCTTCAGCGTGCAGATCGTCAAGGGTACCGCGGTCACCTCCATCATCGGCTTCGTCGAACTGTCGAAAGCCGGCACCATGATCACCAATGCCACGTTTCAGCCGTTCACCGTCTATGCACTGGTAGCGCTGATGTATTTTGCGCTGTGCTGGCCGCTGTCCAAATACAGCCAGTTTCTGGAAAGGAAATACAATGCCGCTCATCGCCATTGACAATGTAAAGAAAAGCTTCGGCGACAACCAGGTGCTGAAAGGCATCCGGCTCGATGTCGAAGCCGGTGAAGTGATCGCCATCATCGGCAAAAGCGGTTCTGGCAAGAGCACCTTGCTGCGCTGTATCAACGGCCTGGAAAGCATCGACGAAGGCAATATCAGCGTCGCCGGCGCGCACCTGGGCAAGACCGAGCTGGAGCTGCGGGCGCTGCGCCTGAAGGTCGGCATGATCTTCCAGCAGTTCAACCTGTTTCCGCACCTGACCGTCGGCCGCAACGTGATGCTGTCGCCGATGATCGTCAAGGGAACCACGGAGAACGAGGCGCGCAAGTCGGCGCAGGAAAACCTGGCGCGGGTCGGCCTGGCTGAAAAATTCGACGCCTACCCGGACCAGCTGTCGGGCGGCCAGCAGCAGCGGGTGGCGATCGCACGCGCGCTGACGATGCAGCCGCAGGCCCTGCTGTGCGATGAAATCACTTCTGCGCTTGACCCGGAGCTGGTCAACGAAGTGCTCACTGTCGTGCGCGGCCTGGCGGAGGAAGGCATGACACTGCTGATGGTGACCCATGAAATGCGGTTTGCCCGCGAAGTATGCGATCGCGTGGTGTTCATGCATCAAGGCAAAGTGCATGAAATCGGCCCGCCGGAAGAAATTTTTGCCAATCCCAAGACACTCGAACTGCAGCAATTCCTGGGCGCTTCGCACTGAAGAAAAGTCCGCTCGAAATGGGGAAACGGAGGGAGCTGTCCGCAATTCTGTAAAATTGAGGATCTGCTCCTGATTTGCTCCTGTTAACCATGGAAGTACACATGAATTCAATCAGCACCACCCCGCCGCTCGCGGCCGACCTGGTCTCCTTTATCGAAGGTTTGCCGAAAGCGGAACTGCATTTGCATATCGAAGGCACTCTGGAACCTGAATTGCTGTTCTCGCTGGCGCAACGTAACAATGTCGAACTGCCGTACGCTTCCGTAGACGAGCTGCGCGCCGCTTATGCCTTCACCGACTTGCAATCGTTTCTCGACCTGTATTACGCCGGCGCCGCGGTGCTGCAGACCGAACAGGATTTTTATGACATGACGATGGCGTACATCGCCCGCTCGCGGGCAGACAACGTGCGCCACTCCGAAATTTTCTTCGATCCGCAGACCCATACCGAGCGCGGCATCGGCATCGACGTCGTATTCGCCGGCATCGCCCGCGCCCTGCGCGAAGCGCGCGACAAGCATGGCTTCAGCAGCGCCATGATCATGTCCTTCCTGCGCCACCTGTCGGAAGAGGAAGCGTTCGCTACCCTGGAAGAAGCGCTGCCGTTGCGCGCCCAGTATCGTGACCTGTGGATTGGCATCGGGCTGGATTCGGCCGAACGCGGCAACCCGCCGGAAAAATTTGCCCGCGTCTTCGCGCGCTGCCGCGAACTCGGGTTCCACCTGGTGGCCCACGCCGGCGAAGAAGGCCCGCCGGAATACGTCAGGGACGCGCTCGATGTATTGCATGTGGAACGCATCGACCACGGCGTGCGCAGCGAGGAGGATCCGGCCTTGATGAAACGCCTGGCGCAGCAACGCATCCCGCTGACGGTATGCCCGCTGTCCAACCTCAAGCTGTGCGTGGTCGACGACATGCGCAAGCACAACCTGGCGCGCTTGCTGCACGCCGGCCTGGCGGTCACCGTCAACTCCGACGATCCGGCCTATTTCGGCGGCTACATGAACGCCAATTTCCTGGCGGTGGCGGCATCGCTGCGCTTGAGCCGCACCGAACTGGTGATGCTGGCGCGGAATGCGTTTGAAGCGACGTTCTTGCCGGCTGCGGCGAAACAGCAGCTGTTGCTGGAGCTGGATGGCTACTGCATGGCGCACTGATCGCGCAGCCGCTGCAACCGCTGTTCGCAAGCCGCCGCGCCTCACGGGCCCGGCGGCTTTTTCACGGCGGCGGCGCAATAACAAGCCGCATGCCTGACCTGCGGCGGGAGCATAACAAATCTGCACTACGCAACACGCCGCTTCTGTATTGTCCTTGCAAGCCGGGCGGTTTCAGGGCACCATGGACAAGCAGCCAGATAGCCTGCCCTATCGATCCCGTCTGACTCTGCGCAACCGCATTATCGTGGAGACCATGATGGACAATGTACTCGCCGCACCTCGCCTGACCAACGCCGGCATCCTGTTTTCGGTGATGGTCGAATTCCAGCAGTACCAGTGCCTGGTGCCAGCAACCACGCTCTCAGACCTGTCGCATTCGAAAGATCCCAAGCTCGACCTGCTCGATACCTATCGGGCATTCCAGACAAAAATCGAAGGTGTCGCACGGCGCCTGATCGGCGCCGGCATCGTCGGCAAGCCGCTGGTTATCGGCAGCGGCTACTTCCAATAATCCCGAGTCGGACCTGGCTACTTCGATGCTGCGCATGCAATGCACGCATGCGGGGAATCGTCACATGCCGGCAAACATGCGCTTCTTCAGCAAGGACGCGCGCAGCTTGTCGTACGCCAGGTTGAAGACGAAGGTGTAAGGCAGGAAAAAAAGCAGCAGGCCGATGTCGAGGAACAGGGCATCGAGCAGGCTCATGTCCAGCCACCATGCCACCAGCGGCACCACGATCGCCACCAGCCCGGCTTCGAATGCGGTAGCGTGCAGCACCCGCATGGCCATGGTGCGGACCAGCCGCCAGCGGCGCTCGATGCGCTCGAACAGGCTGTTGAAAATCATGTTCCAGGTCATCGCCACCAGCGAAATCATCAACGTCAGCATGCCTGCGTGCGCCATCGGTATCTTCATCACCCATGACAATACAGGTGCGGTCATGCCTACCGCCAGCACTTCAAATATCAGCGCGTGAACGGCGCGTTCTGTCCAGGTTTTATTCGTGTTCATATTGCCTCCATTGCTTCAGAAAACTCTGATAGGGCTATTTTCTTCGTTTTATCTGATACTATGAAATCGATAATCATCGGATAAACCGATATATAGGGGCCCGTACGCCATGCGCCACTCCCTGGAAACCCTGTTCATGTTTGTCGAGGCCGCCACACTAGGCTCGTTCTCGGCGGCGGCGCGCAAGCTGGGCAAGCAGCAGTCCACCGTCAGCGAGGCAATCGCCAACCTTGAAATCGACCTCGGGCTGACGCTGTTTGACCGCCGCCCACGCCGCCCGACGCTGACCGAACAGGGTCGGGCCATGCTGGTCCACGCGCAGCAAGTGATTGAAGCTGCCGATCGCCTCGAACGCTCAGCGCACCGGCTAGCTGGCGGACTTGAGCCGCAGCTGACCCTGGTGCTGTCCGATACTTACCAGTCGGACCGCTTCGAACATATCCTCACCAGTTTCGAACAACGTTATCCCGAACTGGAACTGGAATGCATGATTGCGGAGCGCAATGACGTAGTCTCCTTGGTGCAGGAAGGGCGCGCCAACCTCGGACTGGTGGCGGCGCAGCCGGACTACCCGCCGGACATCGGCTTCGAATCGGTGCCGGACCGTTCCGCCATCGGCCTGTATGTCGGCAAGCAGCATCCGCTCGCAAAAGCCGCGCACATCTCCAGCGAAATGCTGCACGGCGCACGCGAGCTGCGCCTGAGCACCTACGCCGATGAGCCTGTGCAGCGCCGCCGCGGCAAATGCTGGACGGCGTCCAGCTACCTGCTGCTGCTGGAAATGACGGAGCTGGGTTTCGGCTGGGCCGAGCTGCCTTATTGGCTGGCCAAGCGCTTTGCCGCCAACAGCCTGCTTGAGCTGCAGGTGCGCGGCTGGCCGAAAAGCATACAGGTCGACGCGGTCTGGTCGCGGCAACGCGGACTGGGGCCGGCCGGCAGCTGGCTGCTGGATACCTTGATGGAGCGCTGACCTGACCGGTCAAGAAAGCGGCAATGCCTGGCGCGAATTTTGCTGCTGTCGGGTATCACTCAGGGAACCAGACAAAAAATGTTAATCATCTTCGCCTCCGTCACTTTTGCCGTCCTGCTGGCCTTGTTCCTGCTGCACAAGGAACTCAAAACGCGCGGCTTCCTCGCGACTTACAACCGCAATGCCCGCTCCGACGCCCGCTTGCAGCGCGGCCGGACGATCAAGCCGCACCAGTAAGCCACGGCAAGCTGTCACAGGCATGTGATAGTTAACGTCAAGAAGTGACAACAAATCGCCGCCGGCGCCTTGTCGTCAGGGGCTTTGGCTGGATTCGCCTTTCCGACAGGCAAAAAAAAGCCCGCAGGCCTTGCGGTGCGGGCTGAATCCAAACCATAGGGGGTTGGAGGAGACGAATCCACTATAAAGTGAAATATGGCGCACTGCAATATAGTAAAAATACGGTATCCAGACGCAAAAAAACCTGCGACCGTGAGGTAAGCAGGTTTGTTTATTCATGCATTCATCAATACAGGAGAAGATTCCCGAAACCCAGTCCTATCTGGAAAGTGGCCCCGACGTGTAACGAATCTACTCTTGTATTGATCCGTATCGCTTCATGCGTTACAGGCAATTCATGGATTATACACAGATCCACCCGGCAGCGCAAGCTAAAATCTTGCGAGGCGCATTTCCCGCAAATCCGGCGGATAAAAAAAAGCCCGCTGACCTTTCGGTGCGGGCTTGAATCCAAACCTTAGGAGGTGTTGGAGGAGACAGGTGTAACTATATAGAGCCGATCCGCCGACAGCCAATTTATTTAACGCATATCAGTTATTCACCTGGATGATAGCGTTACCATCCGGTCGCCACATAAGGCAGGCGCCGCCCTTCCGTGGCGCTCTGGCGTGCCAGTTCGAGGATTTCGGCAACGCTGACGGCGGCGTCCGCCGCGACCGGAAACGGCGCGCCGTCCTGGATCGAGGCAGCCAGCGCGCGATAAAACTCGACATAAGCGCCATCCAAGGTCGCCAGTTCGCCACGCAAATCAAGTTCACCGTCTATTTCCCTGATCAAACCCGGCGGATTTTGTGCCCAGCCGGGCTGCCCCGGACGCAAGCCGGCCTTGAGCTGGTCTTCCTGGCTGTCGAGTCCGGTTTTCATGTAACTGCCGCGGCGGCCGTGGATCGTGAACCGCGGCGCTTCCAGGGCGCTCAGGGCGCTGGCGTGCAAGACCACCTGCTTGTCGGCATAACCAAGCTGCAGATGGACATAATCGTCCGCCTTGGCCTGCTCGCGGTAAGTGCCGATAGTCGCGTTGACGTTTTGCGGGGCGCCAAACAAGGTCAGCGCCTGGTCGATCAGATGCGGCCCAAGGTCATACAGCAGGCCGCCGCCGTTCAAGGCATTCTCGCGCCAGCGTTGCCGCACCGCGGGCCGGAAACGATCGAAATGCGACTCGAAATGCGTGACCTGGCCAAGCCGGCCGCTGGCGATCAGCGCTTGCACGGTGCGGAAATCGCCATCCCAGCGCCGGTTATGGAACGGCGCCAGCAGCAGCTTGCGGTCGGCGGCCGTGCGCGCCAGGATGCGCGCCTCTTCAGCATTGAGGGTAACCGGCTTGTCGACAACTACATGCTTGCCGGCAGCCAGCGTGCGCCGGGCGAATTCAAAATGGGTGTCGTTCGGGGTTGCAATCACGATGCAGTCAAGCGCGCCGTCGGCCAGCAAGGCGTCGAGATCGGCAACGATGCGCGCTTGCGGCCAGGCTTGGGCGGCGGCCTCGGCCTGGCTGCTGGCAATCGCGCTGACCGCGGTGCGGCCCGAGTGTCCGATCAGCGGCGCATGGAATGTGGCGCCGGCGAAACCGTAACCTAAAAGACCTATGTTCAGCATGGGCATGGTTTTCTCTTTCAATTGCATGACGGACCGGAAGTTACCCACAGAAATTGTGGACAGTCCTGTGGATAACCATCAAGAATTTTAATCAAGTGATTGATTTATATGATTTTTTACTAGGCGCACAAACTTGATACCAAGGGCATAACATGTGTGCCGCGCGGGCATGGCCGCTCAGGCCGCAGAAGAATCGATATCCGCCAGGGATTCCCGCCCCTTTTCAGTGATGTCGTAACCATCTCCCGCCGGCCTGGCGCTGACATGCCCTTTCTTGCCGAGGAACATGGCGACATCGGCCGCCAGTTTGGCGCCGGGATCGCTGGCCACGGCGCGCAGGCCGTCTATGCAATTCCTGATGAACAAGGTCTGCTGCCCTTTCTCGGTCAACGACAGGCCGCCGTTCTTTTCATAGGCGATGTACTTCAGTCCCGCCAGGCGCTTGGTATTCCGTGCCACACAAGCGCTCACCCTGCCGTGCGTTCCCTTGCGGACCTGTTCCAGGGCGTCGTATTCATCTCTTGTCAAACCGTCGTTCATTACTGCTTCCTTGTAGAATTTGCCATACCGCGACCCTCATGGTACGCGCCGCAACGAATGGCCGCAATGGATAGCGCCAGGCGAGCGGGCGCGGCGCCGGACGAACCCATCGATTGCTACAATCGTTAAATAAAATCTGGTATCGTTACCGCAGGTATTCCAACCTCGCGCACAAGGAGACATTTATGGATTTAACAGAAAAATTCGACGCCAAAGGCAAAGAAACAGGGAACGCCTATCATGTCGAGTGCTATAAGGACTCGATTGAAAGAGCCACCGCAAACGGCACCGTCGCCTCCCTGCCCGGGCGGGAAATCTACAAACTGGCGGATGGACGCGCGCTGACTCCGTACGCGGAAGGAAAATTCGTGATTGACCAGACTGGAGAAAAGATCGTGCGGGTCTGAGCCGCCGCGTTAATCACTTGCTCACTTGCCTTGACCAGCATCATGAAAGCCTGCGCACCGTAAGGACGCAGGCTTTTTCATTGGGCCGGCAGGATTGAATTGGCACCACTTTACGCTCGCCCGCCCTCGCGCAGGGTCCGGATCAGCAGGTCCGCCATGATGTTGCCGTCGAACTCGCGGAAACCACGCTGGTAAACCAGCGCGCCCACCGCGATCAGCCGGTACAGTTCTTCCTCAGTCAGCTTGTACGACAATTTCGCGATTTCGTTGGCAAACATCTGTACGATGTCGTCGTCGCTGGTAAGCGGCACCTGGCGACTAGCCCTACCCCACATCTCGATGATTTTCGCAGCCTTCATAGAAACCTCCGGAAGACTTTTTATTATAGATGCCGTCGCGCAAATATCCAGCGCCTCGCGCCTGTTGCGGCAACTGTCAGAGCAGGCACAATGTGACGATATTGCCGGGAAAATAACTATAGCGGATGCTGTACAGGCTGCCTTTGACGCATGAGGGCGACAAGCTCGCCGCCAGCCTCAGCGTGAGGCAGGATTGCCGTTGCTGCAACTCGCATACTTCCGCATCCAGGAAATCGAAATAGCGGCCGACAAATGGATAGAGCGCCTTGAACAGGCTCTCCTTGGCCGAGAAAACCAGGCTCAGCCAGTCTCCGAGCGCCAGGCCGGCGGCCTCGCCCATGGCCAGCTCCGGCGCTTTCATCAGGTGTTCATGCAGCGGCTGCGCTGCCTCGTCGGTGAGGATCCGTTCAATGTCGATGCCCAGTCCGCGCCAGTCCCGGGTGCTGGCCGCCACTGCAATCGCCAGGCCGTCGCCGTGGCTGATCGATCCCAGGTAGCCGGCCGGCCACAGCGGCGCCCGATGCTGGCCGATTGCTAGCGTCGCCTGGCTGTCGTGGCCGAGCTTTTGCAGCGCTTCGCGGGCGCAAAACCTGCCGGCGGCGAACTCCACCTGGCGTTTCAGCACCGCGCGAGCCAGGGTCTCGGGCAGGACAATGCCGCTGGCCTGCAGCCGCTCCAGCTGCCCGGCGTCGACCGTATAACGCAAGCCGGCCCGGCAAATGGAATCCGGCATTTCCGGCAACACAATCTCGGTCATTTCATCTGCTGGGATTTGCATGGACTGGGGGGATCAAACGATTCTGGGCGGGCGGTGAAACATTATAGCGGCCGGAAAACGAAAAACCCGCGCACCTTGCGACAGCGGGTTAATCCGGATACAACAAATCTGGTGCCGGTGATCGAGGCTACCGGCCAACCTGCTGATGGCAAAACACTCTTCGAAAAACCCTGGCCGGGCTTTATAAGTGAGCACTAAATCAACACCTCGTATGGTACCCGCCCAACATGACGGCGGTATGACTGCCCCATGACAATTGCCGGTTTTAGCTATGCCGGGCAGCCGAAAAAAAAGCCCGTGAACCTTGCGGTCACGGGCTGAATCCAAACTCGGGGAGAGTTGTAGAAGACGTAGCCATTGTAGCGCTCCCGGCAGCCCTGCACAGCTGTCATTGTTGACAGGTAGCAACTTTCCCCTTCCGGCGGGTTTACCCTCGTAAGTTTGTCGTAAGTTTCAAGCAAGTCCCGCGTAAGGTTTCGCCTGCACACTCCAAGACAGCTGTACCAAATATAAATAATCAAGGAGACCGGCATGGCCACAATACAACCTACCGCAGGCGGGCTGAAACCTGCTGCACGGGGCATCACACCGGAGGAGCGCAAAGTCATCTTTGCCTCGTCGCTGGGCACCGTATTCGAATGGTATGACTTTTACCTGTACGGCTCGCTGGCAGCCATCATCGCCAAGCAGTTCTTCTCCGGCACCGATCCAAACACCGGTTTCATCTTTGCCTTGCTGGCGTTTGCCGCGGGCTTTATCGTGCGTCCCTTCGGCGCGCTGGTGTTCGGCCGCCTGGGCGACATGATCGGCCGCAAATTCACCTTCCTGGTGACGATCCTGATCATGGGCGCCTCTACCTTCATCGTCGGCATCCTGCCGAACTACGCCACGATCGGCATTACCGCCCCTATCATCCTGATCACCCTGCGCATCTTGCAGGGCCTGGCCTTGGGCGGCGAGTACGGCGGCGCGGCGACCTATGTCGCCGAGCATGCGCCGGACGACAAGCGCGGCGCGTTCACCTCCTGGATCCAGACTACCGCGACGCTGGGCCTGTTCCTGTCGCTGCTGGTGATCCTCGGCGTGCGCAGCGCAGTTGGCGAAGAAGCGTTTTCGTCGTGGGGCTGGCGCATTCCTTTCCTGGTTTCGATCGTCTTGCTGGCGGTATCGGTCTGGATCCGCTTGTCGATGAACGAATCGCCGGCTTTCGCCAGGATGAAGGCTGAAGGCAAGACCTCCAAGGCGCCGCTGACAGAAGCTTTCGGCCAATGGAAAAACCTGAAGCTGGTGATCCTGGCCCTGATCGGCCTGACTGCCGGCCAGGCCGTGGTTTGGTACACAGGCCAGTTCTACGCCCTGTTCTTCCTGACCCAGTCGCTGAAGGTCGACCTGTCGACCGCCAACATCCTGATCGCACTGGCCCTGGTGCTGGCCACGCCGTTCTTCGTGGTCTTCGGCACGCTGTCCGACAAGATCGGCCGCAAGCCGATCATCATGGCTGGCTGCCTGATTGCAGCGCTGACCTACTTCCCGATCTTTTCCGGCCTGACCCACTACGCCAACCCGGCGCTGGAAGCAGCGCTCAAGAGTGCACCGGTGATCGTCACCGCGGACCCGGCCACCTGCCAGTTCCAGTTCAACCCGACCGGCACCAAGAAATTCACATCGTCCTGTGATATCGCCAAAGCCAAGCTGTCGGCGGCCTCCGTGAACTATGAGAACGTCGCCGGCGCTCCTGGCTCGGTGGCCACCATCAAGATCGGCGAAAAGATCCTGACTTCCTATGACGCCAAGGGCCTGTCGAAAGAAGATGCAGCCGCCAAGGACAAGGCTTTCTCGGCCGAACTGTCGGCTGACATCAAAGGCGCCGGCTATCCTAGCAAGGCCGATCCGGACCAGATGAACAAGCCGATGGTGCTGTTGCTGCTGTTCATCCTGGTGATCTACGTGACCATGGTCTACGGCCCGATCGCGGCGATGCTGGTGGAAATGTTCCCGACCCGCATCCGCTATACCTCGATGTCCATGCCTTACCACATCGGCAACGGCTGGTTCGGCGGTTTGCTGCCGACCACTGCCTTTGCACTGGTGGCGTTCAAGGGCGACATCTACTACGGCCTGTGGTATCCGATCATCATCGCCGTCGTCACATTCGTGATCGGCATGCTGTTTGTCAAGGAAACCAAGGACTACGATATTTACCAAGCCGAGCGCTGATGAACGATATGGCATATGCTTACGGCTGTGCCTGAGCAGCGTCAGAAGAGCCGCCAGATGATTCTGGCGGCTTTTTTCATTTTGCCAACTGTCCTCGCGCCCTGATATTTGCTATTGTCGAGCGCTGGCCAGCGATAAAATACCCTCTTTACGAATTTTTCACCGTCACCACCCACCTCACCCATCAACGACTAACAGCAAATTCGCGGCGCAGGGCGACCAGGCGCCGCCGCTCCTTTCCAATATGAAGACACCAATCAGAATCGGCACTCCGCTTTCCCCTTCCGCCACCAAGGTCATGCTGCTGGGCTCCGGCGAACTCGGCAAGGAAGTCATCATCTCGCTGCAGCGGCTCGGCGTCGAAGTGATTGCCGTCGACCGTTACCCGAACGCTCCTGGCCACCAGGTCGCGCACCGTTCGCACGTGATCAACATGGCCGACGGCGCGGCGCTGGAAGCGCTGATTGCGCAAGAGCAGCCGGACCTGGTAGTGCCGGAAATCGAAGCGATCGCCACCGAAACCCTGGTCGCTCTGGAAGCCGCCGGCAAGGTCACCGTGATCCCCACCGCGCGCGCCGCCTGGCTGACCATGAACCGCGAAGGCATACGCCGCCTGGCCGGCGAGACGCTGGCGCTGGCGACTTCGCCCTACCGTTTCGCCAACAACCTGGATGAACTGAAAACCGCTTGCGCGGCGATCGGCTTTCCGTGCGTGATCAAGCCGGTCATGTCGTCCTCCGGCAAGGGCCAGTCGAAGCTCGACAGCGCCGATGAAATCGAAGCTGCCTGGGCTTATGCCGCCGCCGGCGGCCGGGTCGATTCGGGACGTGTCATTGTCGAGGGTTTCATCGATTTCGATTATGAGATCACGCTGCTGACGGTGCGCGCCCTGCAGCAGGACGGCAGCATCGCCACCCATTTCTGCGAACCGATCGGCCATATCCAGGTGCAGGGCGATTACGTCGAATCCTGGCAGCCGCACCCGATGCATCCGGAAGCGCTGCTCAAGGCGCGCGACATCGCCAAGAAAGTCACCGACAACCTGGGCGGCCTCGGCCTGTTCGGCGTCGAACTGTTCGTCAAGAACGAGATGGTCTGGTTCTCCGAAGTCAGCCCGCGTCCGCACGACACGGGCATGGTGACCATGGCCAGCCAGCAGCAAAGCGAATTCGAACTGCACGCCAAGGCGATCCTGGGCCTGCCGGTCAACGTCGCCTTGCGCAGCCCGGCTGCCTCGGCGGTCATTTATGGCCAGCACGACGCCAAGGGCATCGCCTTTGAAGGCGTGGCCGACGCGCTGCGCGCGCCGGGCGTGGACATCCGCCTGTTCGGCAAACCGGAATCGTTTGCCCGCCGGCGCATGGGCGTGGCGCTGGCCACGGCCGACGACGTCGAGACTGCGCGCATCAGGGCCAAACAGGCCGCGGCCAAAGTCAAACCGGTAATCGTGGAATAATTAGCGGCACAGCATCACGGTAGCAGAGGGTAGTAGAGACATCGCCCCAGAGCCTGGGGCGGTCCGGATTAAAACAAAAAGGTCCCGTTAGGGACCTAACCAAGCATCCACCATGAAATTCGATGTCGCCATCATCGGCAGCGGCCTGGCCGGCCTGTCGGTTGCGCTGCACCTTGCCGAGAACAACAAGGTTGCAGTCATCTCCAAACGCGCGCTGCTCGACGGCGCCAGCAACTGGGCCCAGGGCGGCATCGCCGCCGTGCTGGATTCCAGCGACAGCCACGAGCAGCACATCAACGATACCCTGGTCGCCGGCGCCGGCCTGTGCGACGAAAGCGCCACTCGCTTCATCGTCGAAAACGGCCGCGCCGCCATCGAATGGCTGATCGAACAGGGCGTGCCCTTCACGCCAGACTCCAGCGCCGAGCTGGGTTTCCACCTGACGCGCGAAGGCGGCCACAGCCAGCGCCGCATCATCCACGCCGCCGACGCTACCGGCCATGCGGTGCAGGTGACGCTGGAGCAAAAGGTGCGCGCCCATCCCAACATCACGCTGCTGGAAGACCATTACGCAATCGACCTGATCACTTCCAAGAAGGTGGCGACAGGCGATACGGCGCCGCGCTGCCTTGGCCTGTACGCCAAGAACGTCAAGACCGGCAAGGTGCTGACCCTGGCCGCCAACCACACGGTGCTGGCCACCGGCGGCGCCGGCAAGGTCTACCTGTACACCACCAATCCCGACAGCGCCACCGGCGACGGCATCGCCATGGCCTGGCGCGCCGGCTGCCGGGTCGCCAACATGGAATTCATCCAGTTCCACCCGACCTGCCTGTACCACCCGTACGCCAAATCGTTCCTGATCACCGAAGCGATACGCGGCGAAGGCGGCGTGCTCAAGCTGCCGGATACCGAAGGCGCCGATGCCGGCATGCGCTTCATGCCGGCCCACGACGAGCGCGCCGAACTGGCGCCGCGCGACGTGGTGGCGCGGGCGATCGACTTCGAGATGAAGAAGCGCGGCCTGGACCATGTCGACCTCGACATCACCCACAAGTCGCCGGAATTCCTGAAAGAACATTTCCCGACCATCTATGCGCGCTGCCTGGAACTTGGCATCGACATCACCAAGCAAGCAATCCCGGTAGTGCCGGCGGTCCACTTCACTTGCGGCGGCATCGTTACCGACCTCAACGGCCGCACCGACCTGCCCGGCTTGTATGCGGTTGGCGAAACCGCCTATACCGGCCTGCACGGCGCCAACCGCCTGGCCAGCAATTCGCTGCTGGAGTGCGTGGTGATCGGCCGCGCCACCGCCAAGTTCATCGCCCAGCAAGAGACGCCGAAAGCCATCCCGCTGCCGGCCTGGGATGAAAGCCGTGTGACGGACGCCGATGAAGAAGTCGTGATCTCTCACAACTGGGACGAGCTGCGCCGCTTCATGTGGAATTACGTCGGCATCGTGCGCACCAACAAACGCCTGGAGCGCGCCCAGCACCGGATCCGCTTGCTCAAGGAAGAGATCGACGAATACTATGCGCACTTCCGCATCAGCCGCGATTTGCTGGAGCTGCGCAACCTGGTGCAGGTGGCGTCCCTGATCGTCGAAAGCGCCTTGTCGCGCCATGAAAGCCGCGGCCTGCACTACAGCCAGGATTATCCCGAAACGCTGGCCAAGGCTTTGCCAAGCGTGCTCACGCCGCAACGCCGCTAGCCCATCAGCGCGCATGCGAATTGCGCGCCAAGAAACGGAGTGTTCGCTGCCGGAAACGGCGCGACACTACCGTTCCCCAAGAAAACCACAAGAACCATGACGTCACCACTTCCGCACGCCCTTCCCCGTTCCCTGGTCGCCCTCACCTGGTCCAATCTTGCCGCGCAATCGGCCGAGCAGCTCAGCCTGGCGGCGACGCCCATCATGGCGGTGCTGATACTCGGCGCCGGGCCAGGCGAAATCGGCACGCTGGCCGCGGTGCAATCGTTGCCGTTCCTGCTGCTGTCGATTCCGTTCGGCCTGCTGGCGGACCGCACCTCGCGCAAACGCCTGATGGTGACCGCCGAAGCACTGCGCATGCTGGCCTTGCTGGGCGTGCTGGCGGCGCTGCTGTCGAACCACCTGTCGATCGGATTGCTCGCGGTGCTCGGTTTCATCGGCGCCGTCGGTACTGTCGGTTTCAGCGTCGCCGCGCCGGCCATCGTGCCGGCGCTGGTAGGACGCGAGCTGCTGGCGAAAGCCAACGGCCGGCTGGAACTGGCCCGCAGCGCCGCCTTTGCCGCCGGCCCCGCTCTCGGCGGCGCGCTGACTTCATGGGCCGGCGCCTCCACCGCGTTTGTGCTGGCTGCCATCCTGTCCGGCTCGGCCGTGGTGTTGCTGTTGCAGCTGCGCGAACCGCAACGCGCTCCGGCGGCGCCGCGCCATCCCCTGCTGGAGCTGCGCGACGGCGCCCACATGGTCTGGCGCGACAACCTGCTGCGGCCGATCCTGCTCACCGCGGTGGCGTGGAATATCTCATGGTTTGTGCTGCAGGCTGCCTATGTGCCCTATGCGGTGCGCAAGCTCGGACTGAGCGCCAGCGCGGTCGGCATGACGCTTGGCGCGTATGGCGTCGGCATGATGGTGGGCGCCCTGCTGACGCCGCGGATAGTGGCCAGGCTGCCGTTCGGCCGGGCGATCCAGATCGGCCCGGCGATCTCGGTGCTGGCCGCATCGACAATGGTGGCGACGCTTGCTGTTCCCAGCGGGATCCTGGCGGCGCTGTCGTTTTTCCTGTTCGGCGTCGGCCCGATCATCTGGGTCATCACCTCCACCACCCTGCGCCAGACTGTCACGCCGGGCGCCATGCTGGGACGGGTCTCGGCGATTTTCCTGACAGTCAATACCGGCGCACGGCCGATCGGCGCCGCCCTCGGCGGCCTGGTCGGCGCGCGCTGGGGCGAACCGGCCTGCCTGGTGCTGGCGCTGGCCGGCTTCGCGGTGCAAGCCTGGATCATTTTCGATTCCGAAGTGCGCGTGCTGGAGCGCCTGCCGGCGCCACTGGCCTAATCTGCAACAGTGTCGTTTTCGGTTCATCTCGGCTATGCTTGGAATTCAAACCAAAAAAATGAGGAGAACCGATGAGCGCAGCATCGCAGCAAATCACATCTGCCCCAGCACCTGCGCAGAACAGCGCCAGGCGCGTGATCTTCGCCAGTTTCATCGGCACCGCCATAGAATTCTACGATTTCTACGTCTATGCAACCGCGGCGGCGCTAGTTATCGGCCCGGTATTTTTCCCGCATGACTCGCCGACGGCGCAAGCGCTGTCGGCTTTCGTTACTTTCGGCATCGCGTTTATCGCACGGCCGGTCGGCGCTTTCCTGTTTGGCCATTTCGGCGACCGCATCGGACGCAAATCCACGCTGGTGCTTTCGCTGCTGGTGATGGGCGTCGCCACCACGCTGATCGGTTTCCTGCCGGGGTACGCCGCTATCGGCGCGACGGCGCCTGTCCTCCTGTGCGTGCTGCGTTTTGCCCAGGGCATCGGCCTGGGCGGCGAATGGGGCGGCGCGGCGTTGCTGGCGACCGAATATGCGCCGCCGGGGAAACGCGGCAGGTACGGCATGTTCCCGCAGCTTGGCCCTTCCGTCGGTTTCCTGATGGCCAATGGCTTGTTCCTTGCCCTGGCCTTGAGCCTGTCGGATGAACAGTTCAAGAGCTGGGGCTGGCGCATCCCTTTCCTTTTCAGCGCGGTGCTGGTGGTGCTGGGTTTGTATGTGCGGCTGAAGATCGCTGAAACGCCTGTGTTTGCCGCGGCGCTGGAGAAGCGCGAGCGCGTGAAGGTGCCGGCCGTGACCCTGTTCCGGCACCACTGGCGTCCGGTGATGCTGGGCTCGGTGGCAATGATTGTCTGCTACACCTTGTTCTATATCGCGACCGTATTTTCGCTGTCTTACGGTGTCGGCACCCTGCACATCCCGCGCCAGGAATTCCTCGCGCTGCTATGCCTGGCGGTGGTGTTCATGGCGCTGGCGACGCCATTCTCGGCCATGGCCAGCGACCGCTTCGGCCGGCGCCCGGTGCTGATCGCCGGCACGCTGGCAGCGATCGCCGCGGGCTTCACCATGCAGCCGCTGTTCGGCAGCGGCAACATGGCGGCGATTGCCTTGTTCCTGATCATTTTCCTGTTCCTGATGGGGGTGACCTTCGCGCCCATGGGAGCCCTGTTGCCGGAACTGTTCCCCACCAGCGTACGGTATACCGGCGCCGGCGTCTCGTACAACATCGGCGGCATCCTGGGCGCATCGGTGGCCCCCTATATCGCGCAACTGCTGGCGCAGCGCGGCGGCCTGGCGTATGTCGGCGCCTACGTGTCGGCAGCCGCGGCGCTCAGCCTGGCCGCAGTGCTGTGCATGCGCGAGACGCACCACGACAACCTGCAGCAACCATAAAAAACAAGCACGGCATTTGATTAACACCAATGGAGACAGAAGTTGAAACAGCCATCCTTTTCCCTGAAAAAAAACCTGCTGGCCGCCATGCTGTTCCCGGCGCTGACATTGAGCGCGGGCCTGGCGCCGGCGGCCCCGGTGGCGCCGGTGTACGACCTGGCGCAAAAAGAAAAACCGGCGATGATGGACACCATGCACGACCTGGTGAACATCGAATCGGGCAGCGGCGACCTTGAAGGCCTGGCCAGGATCGCCGCCCTGATTCGCGACCGCCTGGCAAAACTCGGCGGCAAAGCTGAATTGCTGGATGCGCCGGAAATCTACCGGATGGGCGACACCCCGGAAAAGATCGGGCAGATCGTGCATGCGGTTTTCAAGGGCAACGGCAAGCGCAAGATCATGCTGATCGCGCACATGGATACGGTGTACCTGCGCGGCATGCTGAAGGACCAGCAATACCGGGTCGACGGCGACAAGGCTTACGGCCTCGGCATTGCCGACGACAAGCAAGGCGTCGCCACCATCCTGCATACCATCGCCATTCTGCAAAAAATCGGCTTCAAGGACTACGACACGTTGACGGTGCTGATCAACGGCGACGAGGAAATCAGTTCACCCGGCGGCCGCAGCCTGCACACCAGGCTGGGCGCCGAACAGGATGCCGTCTTTTCTTATGAAGGCGGGGGCGCCCAGGGCCAATTGCGGCTGGCGACCAGCGGCATCGCCGCGGCGTACCTGACGGTCGAGGGCAAGTCTTCACATGCCGGGGCGGCGCCGGAAAGAGGCGTCAACGCCCTGTACGAACTGTCTCACCAAGTGCTGCAGATGGATTCCTTGTCGCAACCGTGGCGCGGCTTGAAACTGAACTGGACCGTGGCGCAGGCCGGCACCAACCGCAACGTGATCCCGGCCAGCGCCAGCGCCCAGGCCGATGCCCGCGCCTTGAAGATGAGCGACTTCGAGCAGTTGCAGGAACAGATGCAAGAACGCGTCAAGAAGCAGCTGATCCCGGACGCCAAGGTCCACCTGAAATTTGAAATGCGGCGGCCGCCGCTGGAAACCAACGCTGCTTCGCGCGCCGTTTCGGCTTACGGCCAAAAGATCTACCAGGAACTGGACCTGCCGATGACGATAGTCGATACGGCCAGCGGCGGCGGCACCGACGCCGCATTCGCCGCACTGAAATCGAAGGGCGCAGTGATTGAAGGAATGGGGCTGACCGGCTATGGCGCGCATTCGAATGACGCCGAATACGTCTTGCTGAACAGCATCGTCCCGCGCCTGTACCTGTCGACGCGGCTGATCATGGATTTTTCCCAGGGTAAAGTCCAGTAAGAAGGCACACAAGGCTGGATGGGTTGTCCTGTCCAGCCTCTTATACGGAAAATGCCTAATCGATGAAATCCACGGATTGGAAGGCTTGATCCTTGCCCAGGCTGGGGTTAGCATCTCGACATGGAAACAAGAGTCATCAAACTTGAAGAATTTGCCGGCGACGCACGTGATCGCCTGACGCGCATTGAAACACGCCTGGACCATATGGCCACCAAAGAAGATGTGTCCAAGCTTGAGGCCACTCTTCTAAGATGGTTTATCGGAACTGCCGTCTCCCTGACGGCGCTGGCGTTCACCGCGGCAAAACTCATTCACTGAGCGCAACGCCGCCGTTGCGCAGTCAGTTCAATACGTTCTATCCAATCAAGAGGCTTTATCCAATGATCCGCAGCGAATAATCTGTCGCCCGGACATCCTTGGTCAGGCTGCCGATCGAAATCCGGTCGACGCCGGTTTCCGCGATAGCCCGCACCGTTTCCATATTGATGCCGCCGGAAGCTTCCAGCAGCGCCCTGCCGTCCGTCAGCTTGACGGCGTCGCGCATGGCGTCGAGGCTGAAGTTGTCGAGCAGGATCGAGTTGGCGCCTGCGCTCAATGCCTCGTCCAGCTGCACCAGGCTTTCCACTTCGATCTGGACCGTGGCATCCGCATTGAGCTTGTGCGCCGCCTGCATCGCGGCGGAGATGCCGCCGGCTGCTGCGATGTGGTTTTCCTTGATCAGGATGCCGTCGTACAGCGCCAGCCGCTGGTTATGTCCGCCGCCGACGCGCACCGCGTATTTCTGCGCCAGGCGCAGGCCGGGCAAGGTTTTGCGGGTATCGAGGATATGCGCCTTGGTGTCGGCGATAGCGTTGACGTAGACACGCGTTGCGCTGGCTACGCCGGACAGCAGCTGCAGGAAATTCAGGGCGCCGCGCTCGGCAGTCAGCAAGGCCCGGGCCGGCCCATCGATGAGGCAGACCTGGCTGTCGGCGCTCATCAGGTCGCCCTCGGCATACGACCAGTCGATACGGATGCGCTCGTCCAGCTGCCGCATCAGGGCTTCGAACCAAGGCGCGCCGCACAGCACAGCCTGCTCGCGCACGATCACGCGCGCCTTCACCATTTCCTGTTCAGGGACCAGCTTGCCGGTCAAATCGCCGCTGCCGACGTCTTCGGCGATCGCGGTGCGGATATTGTTATCGAACGCCGCTTGCAGCGCCGCGTCAAACGGGGCGAAACGGTTTTCTAAGTTGCTGACTGAATTGCTGTTGGAAGTATTCATGCGGGACCGATTCCTGAAAACAGTTTTTGTTCTTGCGCCAGATCGCTGGATGGACGCACGTTGGCTTTGCGCTGGGCGGCGAAATCCAGCATGCGGTCGATGCAGACCACCGCCTTGCGGCCGGTTTCAGCATTGACCTGGATTTCATTGCCGCCGAATTCCAGCACGTCGGCCAGGTTCTGCAAGCCGTTCATCGCCATCCATGGGCAATGCGCGCAGCTCTTGCAGGTCGCGCTGTTGCCGGCGGTCGGCGCATCGATAAAACGTTTGCCGGGCGCCGCCATGCGCATCTTGTGCAGGATGCCGTTGTCGGTGGCGACGATGAATTCGTCGGCGTCCAGGTTCTGGGCGGCGGCGATCAGCTGGGTGGTGGAGCCGACCACATCGGCTTGCGCCACTACCGCCGCCGGCGATTCGGGATGCACCAGTATCTTGGCGTTCGGGTGCTGCTGGCGCAGCAGCTCCAGTTCGACGCCCTTGAACTCGTCATGCACCAGGCACGAACCCTGCCACAGCAGCATGTCGGCGCCGGTCTGTTTCTGTATATAGCCGCCCAGGTGCCTGTCCGGCGCCCACAGGATCTTTTTACCTTGCGCGTGCAGGTGGGCGACGATGTCGAGGCCGATGGAAGAAGTCACCATCCAGTCAGCGCGCGCCTTGACGGCGGCGCTGGTGTTGGCGTACACCACCACCGTGCGGTCCGGATGCGCATCGCAAAAGGCGGAAAATTCATCAGCCGGGCAGCCGAGGTCAAGCGAACAGGTCGCGTCCAGGTCTGGCATCAGCACGCGCTTGTGCGGACTCAGGATTTTCGATGTCTCGCCCATGAACTTGACGCCGGCCACCACCAGCGTCTTGGCCGGATGGTCGCGGCCGAAGCGCGCCATTTCCAGGGAGTCGGAAACGCAGCCACCTGTTTCTTCTGCCAGGTCCTGTAAATCGCCATCGACGTAATAATGTGCGACCAGCACCGCTTGCTGTTCTTTCAGCAAGCGCTTGATGCGCTCCTTGAGAGCGATTTTCTGGTCCGGGGTGGGAGTTTCAGGGACGCGAGCCCAGGCATGAGCGGTACAGCTGGTACCTGCGCTGCTGCCTAGGTCCATTTGCGGCCGCTCGAATTCAACGGTTTTGATGGCGTGGGTTTGCATGGCTACGATGGGTGTGAGAGGGTCATGAGCTGCGGTAATACGCAATGATACGACAGAAGGCGCAACAAGACATTTTGCGGCGGCAAGCCGGGAGGTATCGGGACAGGAATTCTATCGCCAACCTTGACATTACGTGTGAACATTACCTTATTGCAAGCAAGAATGAACTCCCGTACTATGATTTCACAATTGTCATAAAAAAAATCTGCCGGGCTCGATTCCCGAGCATTTGGTTGGATGCAAGACAAGAACACAGGGACAACATGATCATTTTCGACAAGACAGAGCGTGGCCGTACCGAAATTGCCACACGCGGCCAGAGCGTGGCGCCACGGCTGCGGACACTGTTATTGCTGGTGGACGGCAAGACCGCCAGCGACGAGTTGCTGCGCAAAGTGGCCGGCCTGGGACTGGGCCAGGAACACCTGGACGAGTTGCTGCAAGCCGGCCTGATCCAGGCCAGCACAGATAGCGGAAATACTGGCAACAGCGCCGCCGCTGTCGAGGCGCCGCCAGTGAAAAACGTTCCTCCGCCCGCCGCACCGCTGCCGGCCGAGCAGGTGCTGCCGCCGGGACAAACCCAATTCGAGGCGATTTATCATTTCTACAACGACACCATCAAGAGCATGATCGGCTTGCGCGGTTACGGCCTGCAGCTGAAAGTCGAACGCGCCAGCAGCATCCAGGATTTCCGCGAACTGCGCCAGCAATACCTGGAGGCGGTGCTCAAGGCCAAGGGCGAGGAAATCGCCCGCAGCCTGCGCGGCCGGCTGGACCAGCTGCTGTACCTGGGCGAACGGCCGCAGCAGTAAGCGGCGCGGCGATAAAAAAAGCGTGGCAGAGTCAATCTGCCACGCTTTTTTTTTTACATCAGTCATGGCGCAGAAACTCCTGCGCCATGCGGATTGCTTGATTTACTCGATACCTTGGCTGGTCAGGTAATCCTCATAGGAACCCTGGAAATCGACCACTTCGTTTTCCTTGACTTCCAATACGCGGGTGGCCAGCGACGATACGAACTCGCGGTCATGCGAGACGAAAATCAGCGTGCCGGCATATTTTTCCAGCGCGATGTTGAGCGACTCGATCGACTCCATGTCCATATGGTTGGTCGGCTCGTCCAGCAGCAGCACGTTGTGGCGACCCAGCATCAGCTTGCCGTACATCATGCGACCCTTCTCGCCGCCGGACAGCACCTTGACCGACTTCTTGACGTCGTCGCCGCTGAACAGCAGGCGGCCCAGGCTGGAACGCACGGCCTGGTCGTCGTCGCCTTCCTGGGTCCATTGGCCCATCCAGTCGGTGAGCGTCTTGTCGGTGGCGAAATCTTCCGTCGGATCCTGCGGCATGTAGCCGACATTGGCGTTTTCCGCCCACTTCACCAGGCCGCTGTCGGCCGCCAGGCCGGCGATGTCGCTGCCGCCGATGCTGCGCAACAAGGTGGTTTTACCGGCGCCGTTGGCGCCGATGATGGCGATTTTTTCGCCGGCTTCAACCATGATGTTGAAGCTTTTGAAAATCGGCCGGTCGTAAGCCTTGCTGATGTTCTGCACTTCCACCGCCAGCCGGTGCAGTTTCTTCTCGCCGTCGAAACGCACGAAAGGATTGGCGCGGCTCGATGGCTTGACGTCTTCGACCTTGATTTTTTCAATCTGCTTGGCGCGCGATGTCGCCTGGCGCGCCTTCGATTTGTTGGCCGAGAAACGGCGCACGAAATCCTGCAGTTCGGCGACCTTGTCCTTGGCCTTGGCGTTCGCCGACAGCTGCTGCGCACGCGCTTGCGAAGACGCCAGCATGTACTCGTCGTAGTTGCCGGGATAGACCTTCAAGGTCCCGTAGTCCATGTCGGCCATGTGGGTGCACACCTGGTTCAGGAAGTGGCGATCATGGGAAATGATGATCATGGTCGAATTGCGCTGGTTCAGCACATCTTCCAGCCAGCGGATGGTATTGATATCGAGGTTGTTGGTCGGTTCGTCGAGCAGCAGGATATCCGGATTCGAGAACAGCGCCTGCGCCAGCAGCACCCGCAGTTTCCAGCCCGGCGCGACATTGCTCATCGGCCCCTGGTGCTGCTCGATCGCCACGCCCACGCCCAGCAGCAGTTCACCGGCGCGCGCTTCGGCGGTATAACCGTCGTACTCGGCAAACTTGGCTTCCAGGTCGGCCGCTTTCATGTAGTCGTCGTCGGTAGCTTCCGGATTGGCGTAGATCGCATCGCGCTCAGACATGGCCGCCCACATTTCGGTATGCCCCATCATCACGACATCGAGCACGCGCATTTCCTCGAATGCGAACTGGTCCTGGCGCAGTTTACCCAGGCGCTCGTTCGGATCGAGCATCACGTTGCCGCCAGACGGCTCCAGGTCGCCGCCCAGGATCTTCATGAAAGTCGACTTGCCGCAGCCGTTGGCGCCGATCAGGCCATAACGGTTGCCATCGCCGAATTTGACGGAAATGTTTTCAAACAGCGGCTTGGGGCCGAACTGCATCGTGATATTTGCTGTGGACAACATCTTGGATTTGGTCTTTTCTTAATTGAATCATGGGGTTAGATAGTGGCGGCATTATACAGTATCCATATTTGTGCACTGCATGAACCGGCATAAAACCAACGCCTGCCGCCACTATTTCCATTAATCCGGCCAGATTTCCAATCCGTCGCTTTATTTCGCCGCCACGGACGCCGCCAGGCGCCCGACTTCCGCCAAGGCGGCATTACGCGTCGCTTCCGAGGCCTTGGTCCCGGTCAGGTAACTGGCTACCAGCAGCGGTGCGCGGTCGGGTGGAAACAGCATGCCGATATCGTTGGTGCTGCCATAGGCGCCTGAGCCAGTCTTGTCGCCGACCCGCCAGCCGGCTGGCAGCAATGCGCGCAAGCGCTTGTCGCCAGTCTTGTTGGCAAGCAGCCACGTTGTCAATTGTTTGCGCGAATCGGGAGACAAGGCATTTCCCACCAGCAATTCGTGCATGGTGGACAGCATCGCGGCCGGCGAGGTGGTGTCGCGCGGATCGCCCGGCGTGGCCTGGTTGAGGTCCGGCTCGATGCGGTCGAGCCGGGTTACCTTGTCGCCCAGGGAGCGTACATAGGCCGTCAACCGGGGCGGACCGCCAAAGCTGTGCAGCAGCAGGTTGGCGGCGGTATTGTCGCTCAGGGTCAGGGCGGCTTCGCACAGCTCCGCCACTGACATGCCGTCGCCGCCGACATGTTTCTCGGTGACAGGGGAATACGGGACCAGCTCGGCGGCTTCGTAGCGGATGCGGCGCGCGAGCTGTTCCTGCCCCTGGTCGACGCGCCTCAGCGTCAGTCCCGCCGCCAGCAGCTTGAAGGTGCTGCACATCGGAAACCGTTCGTCGCCGCGATAAGCGTGGCTTTGTCCGGTAAGGGTGTCGAGGATGGCGACGCCCAGGCGTCCTCCGCTTTTGATTTCTATCTGGCGCAGTTGCCGGGCGATCGGATCGGCAACCGGTTTCGCTGCGCTGACAGCCGAGGCCCAGGATTTCTGTGTGTAGCCGCTGAAGACCAGGGCTCCCAAAGCTGCCCCCAGGCTACCTGCAAACTGGCGTCGTTTCATGTTTTCCCTCAGAATTGAATGAACAGGGCATCAACGATAACGTCGGCCCGGTTATCGCTCAAGCTACAATATCGAAGGATAGACATAAGAAAAACTAGCTCAAATGGAGAAATGACATGCACCTCCCCTTGAATTCCCTGCGCGCCTTCGAGGTTTCGGCGCGCTTGCTCAGCTTTACCCGTGCCGCCTCCGAGCTGAATGTCACGCAAGCCGCGATCAGCCAGCAGGTCAAGAATCTCGAAGAAAGAATGGGCGTACAGCTGTTCCGCCGGCTGCCGCGCGGGCTGGCGTTGACCGACGAGGGCATTGCCCTGCTGCCGGTGCTGGCGGAATCGTTCGGACGCATCGGCTCCGTGCTGCAGCAGTTCGGCGACGGCCGCCGGCTACGCGAGGTGCTGACGGTGGGCGCGGTGGGCACGTTCGCGGTCGGCTGGCTGATCCCGCGCCTGCGCGATTTCCAGCAAGCCCATCCGTTCGTCGATTTCCGCCTGTTCACCAACAACAACCGGGTCGACATCGCCGGCGAGGGCCTGGACTACGCCATCCGTTTCGGCGACGGCGCCTGGCATTCGACGGAAGCCGAAGAACTGTTGGCGGCGCCGCTGGCGCCGATGTGCTCGCCAGCAGTAGCATCGTTCCTGCGCGACCCGACCGACCTCGCCGGGCAAGTCTTGCTGCGCTCCTACCGCACCGACGAATGGGCCGCCTGGTTCGCCGCGGCGGACCTACCCTGCCCGCTGCTCAGGGGCACCGTGTTCGATTCCTCGCTCACCATGGCCGAAGCTGCGGCCCAGGGCGCCGGCGTAGCGCTGCTGCCGACCCGCATGTTCACCCGCGAACTGCAGCACGGCCGCCTGACCCGCCCGTTCGACATCGAGATCGCCGGCGGCAGCTACTGGCTGACCCGCCTCAAGTCAAAACAGACCACCCCCGCGATGCAAGCCTTCCGCGAATGGCTGCTCGACGCCACCGGCTAAATTAGGGTCAGAGTCAAATTAATTTCAAAGCGGATGCTCGCGGCGACGCCAGTGGTCTTCGGGCCAAGCACGCAGATTTGAGAGATCAGGACGCCAGCGTGAACGGATTCTGGACAGTCAGCTGGAAGCCGCTTGCATCCGACAGCAACTGCGCCTGCGCGCCGACCGGCAAGGTCACTTTGTCGCGGATATGGCCAAACGGCAAACCGGTCAATATCGGCGCCGATATGTGGGCGCGCAGGTAAGCCAGCATGGCGTCGAAGTCATAGCCATTGTCATGCTCGGCCAGCCGGTAGTTGGAAAAATCGCCCAGCACGATCGCCTGCTGCCGGTCCAGGACGCCGGCGTACTGCAACTGCAGCATCATGCGTTCGATGCGATACGGATGCTCGCCGATGTCTTCCAGGAACAGGATGCCGCCTTCGACCTGCGGCAAATAAGGCGTGCCGACCAGGTGGTTCAGCATCGCCAGGTTGCCGCCCCACAGGACGCCGCTGACGTTGACAGCAGGATTGCCGGCGGCGCTGACTTGCAATACCTGTTCCGGCTGACGCAGGCATTGCCAGAAATGCGACATCGTGAACTCGCTCAGTTCGGCCTCGCCGAAATCGCTGCACAGCATCGGCCCGGCAAGGCTTGGCGCGCCGGTCTGCGCCAGCAGGGCCAGGTGCAGCGCGGTGACGTCGCTATGGCCGACAAATATCTTCTTGCTGGCGGCCAGGCGCGGCAGGTCCAGCAGCGGCAACAGGCGCGACATGCCGTAGCTGCCGCGTATCGCCAGCACGATCTGCACTTGCGGATTATCGATCGCCTCGTAGATCTGCCCTACCCGCGCAGCGTCAGTGCCGCCGAAACGCAGGTATTTGGCGGCCGGATCGTAATAGTCATAGACCACGCAACCCTGGCTTTGCAACGCCAGGATGCCGCGCGCCAGCGCTGCTTCGTCGGAGGCGTAGCCGCCAGGTGCGATCAGCGCGACGCCGATGGATTGTTTTGAAGGTGCTTGGACAGGTTCGGTCACGATTGTTTTTGTTGGGCTTGCCGGCGTTCGGCGAAAAATTCTTTGAGTAGTGTGCCACATTCCTCAGCCAGCACGCCAGCCGTCAGCTCGGTGTGATGGTTCAGTTTTTCCTGCTCGAACAGGTTGAGCACCGAACCGCAGGCGCCGGTCTTCGGGTCGCTGGCGCCAAACACCACACGCGCCAGCCGGGCGTGCATCATGGCGCCGGCGCACATTGCGCATGGCTCCAGCGTGACGTACATTTCGCAACCGGGCAGGCGGTAATTGCCGAGGATGGCGGCCGCTGCGCGCAGCGCCATGATTTCCGCATGCGCGGTGGGATCGTGGTTGCCGATCGGCTGGTTGAAGCCGGTGGCGATGACCTGCCCTTCTTTCACGATCAGCGCCCCTACCGGCACTTCGCCCAAAGCCCAGGCGTTGCGCGCCTGGGAAATCGCTTGCTGCATATAAATGGCGTCACGCATAGGCATTCAGGGAAGCGATATCCATCAACGGTCTTCTGAAATCTCGGCCCAGCAATTGGGCGTTTCGTGCAGCACCAGTTTCTGCAGGTGCAAGCCGGTGCCGTAGTGGTCCTTGTAGGCGGCCTTGAGGATATCGTAGGCGGTGCGCGCGAGGTTTTCCACGGTCGGGATACGATCGATGATGACCGTCTTGTGATCCGGCAGCGTCGCCAGGAATTCGCGCACCGCCGTGTCTTTTTCGTAGACCAGGAAAGCATGGTCCCAGACATCCACCAGATGCTGTTTCGCCAGCGTCTTGATATCGGAAAAATCCATGATCATGCCGTTGTCGGAACTGCCTTCGACTTCAATCACCGCGCCCACCAAAGTGATTTCGAGCGTATAGCGATGGCCGTGCAGGTTGCGGCACTGGCTCTTGTGGTCGGGGATCCGGTGGCCGGCGTCGAATTCCAGTTTGCGGGTGATGGTAAGCATAGGTAATCGGTTCTTTATAAAATCTGTTCAGGGAATCTGCAGCAGCTTGTGGGTTTGCAGGCTCAGCTTCCATTTCGGGTTGCGCTTGCAAGTCTCAATCGCCAGCTCCAGATTGTGCGCCAGTTGCGGGCCATCCATGGCCTGCACATAGAAATGTTCGAAATCAAGCGATTCGTATGCCGCCAGCGACTGGCCGGCTTGCGGAATCACCACTTTCAGCTCATTACCCTTGCGCAGCTTCAGCACCGAACCCATCTTCGGGCTGACACAGATCCAGTCGATGCCTGGCGGCGGCAGCAGCGTGCCATTGGTTTCGATGGCGATTTCGAAACCGGCTGCATGCATGCTGTCGACCAATGCCGTGTCCAGTTGCAGCAAGGGCTCGCCGCCGGTAAACACCACGAACTTGCTGGCAGCGTAGGTCTGCGGCCAGAGCGCGTTGATGGCCTTGGCCAGCGCCTCGCTATCCTTGAACTTGCCGCCGCCGACACCGTCGGTGCCGACAAAATCGGTATCGCAAAACTGGCAGACCGCGCTGCTGCGATCTTCTTCGCGGCCAGTCCACAGGTTGCAGCCGCTGAAGCGGCAAAACACCGCAGGGCGGCCGGCATGGGTGCCTTCGCCTTGCAATGTGTAGAAAATTTCCTTGATGCTGTAGGTCACGGTGCTTCTCGCATATGTTGGTCGGCCTCCGATTCGCCAGTCGCGGCGAAACCGCATGGATATCGGGCCAGACACTGTCAATACTCGCAGTTTTCCGTCGTTTTCACTATCAAAAACGACGATTTTTTGCTGGTGTGGGAGATAGGTCGATTCGCGGGAACACCGCATTTCTGCCACAGATCCATGCGCAGATGCCGACCCAACCCGCTATTTTAGCGTAGAAAGGCCATTCCCGCGACGCGTCGGCAGCATCGGGACAGCGGAACGTTGCATTTTTTGCAGCCACGATCCCGGTCGGATATGACTTTGAGGCGTCAGGACGAGAACGTCCAGCGCGCCAGCTCTATGTGGCGGGTCTGACCAAGCAGGCTATGCACCAGGACAAATTCGTGCGCGGTCCAGCTGATGGGTTCGATCGCCCGTGCCGGAACCAGGCGATTGTCGTACAACAAGGTGACATGCGGCGTGTAGTGCGGATTGGCTTTGCCGAATCCGGCTTTTTCCAGCGCCTTGCCGAGCGCCTGCTGGAATTTCGCCAAAGCGGCAAGGCCATCGCCGCCCAGCAGAACCAAGGGGCGTTTGCGCGGCCGGCCATGAAAACTCACCGCGCGGTCGAACGCAACATCGAACGGCGCAGCCCTGATGCTGTCCGCCGCCTTCATCGCCGCCTTGACAGCGCCTTGCGGCAGGCCCAGGTAGTCGCCCAGGTGGCTCAAGGTGACATGCAAACGGGCAATCCCGATCGGCTTGCCTGTCACGCCAAATTCTTCGCGCAGCAATCCCCGCTGCCGCACAATGGCGGCGGCGGCATCCGGCGCCGGAACGATCGCAAAGAACAGGCGATCGGTCGGCTGCGGCGGCGCCTCGAAGCCTGGCAGGAAAAGCTGTCCTGGCATGTGATGATTGCGTCCCATGAAATGCACTGCTTCCGATGAAAAAAGGGGGATATCAGTTTACGCCTTTTTCACACAGGGGAAGCGGAACCGACCGCATCAGAAGTCGATCAGAAAACCCGCGCCGATGGATTTTTGCGAATAGTTGTAATCGATCAGGCTTTCGCCATAACCGGAAAACAGGTGCAGGTATCCCTTTAAATTGGTCGTGACCGGAAACGCCCAGCTGGCCTCAAGCGCGCCGTGCCCGGTCTGGAAATTGCGGCGCGCCGTCATCGAATACTCATGACCGTTCTGGCGATAGGTAGCGCGCACATCGCCGTGGCCCATGTAGTCGACGATATCGATGTTGTCGTTGTTGGCTTTTGCATTATCGAGGCGTTTCCAGATCCTTGCCGACAGCGCCAGGTTGCCGTATTCGGCGCCTAGCTCGGTATAGAAACGGTTCCAGCTGCGAGACAAGGTGGAAGATTGGCCGTTCGACTGATGCACCAGGCCGAAATTGAGATAGCGGAAGTCGAAGTCGCCGATCTTCATGCTCAATGGCAGCGTTGCAATCAGTTCAGGCTGGTAATTCGTTTCGCGAAACGGGCTGGAGTCGGCCCGGTTGTATGCCTGCCAAAAACTTTGCTGGGTGTAGGCCAGCCAGAGGTCGACCGGGCTGCTGGCGACGTTTTCCGCCATCTTCATCTTGAAACTGAGCTGGTAAGTCAATTCGGTGTGCTGCGGCTTGAGTCCGTTGGCGTCGCCGGCGAATGGCGCGCCATTGGCAGAGGAGCTGTAATTGGCCAGCAGTACATAATTATTCAGATAGGACTTGAGGGCAAACACGCCGCGTTTGGAACCGGGATCAAGTTCCCAGCTCTGCACCGTATGCGAAATCGGCGATTCGCTCGGCTCGCTTGCCTTTCCGGCCGCCGCCAAGGCCGGCGGCGATGCAGGCGCGGCCCGGGAATCAACGGCGGCAGCGGGAACCGGCGCGTCGGCAGTGGCCTTGGCCAAGGCATCAAAGCACCCCAGGCGCGCGCTGGCGTCGGCCAGTACGGAGCAGCGCGCCAGTTGCTGTTCCAGCTCAGCCGCATGCGACAGCGCCGGCAACATGCAGATCAAGGAAAAAATGATTTTTTTGATGTTTTTTTTCATGACGGATTTTTAAAAAATACGAAACTGCACGGCCTCTGCCAACCTTGACAGGCATGGGGAATCAACATATCTGCACCATTGCCAAATTGTCGCGCTCACCTGGAAACATGCTTTCCGGCCGCGGCAAAAAAACAAAAAAGCCCGCATTCATGTGGGCTTTGGGGCGTTTTTCACCTTCGCATATTAACAAATGGCGGATGCCAGATCATTTCCACCCTGCATTCCTTGCAAAAACGCTTGGAATCGACGCCACCGGCTACCGATCCGGAAAAAGCCCGCTTGCATGCGGGCCTCGACGTTTTCTGGAAGCGCGAAACAGGCAGTTTTTTGCCGGACTCTATCTCGCCAAGTAGGACGAGCGGATAAACAAGGGCCAAGCCAGTCTATGCGGCATGCGCGGCAAAACCCGTCAGGTCCGGCGCGATATCGGGCCTCAGCGTGAGTTCAGGAATGTTGTACGCGCCGGAATTCTGCGGGCGAAATGGTATCGGCGCAGTCTTCCAAAGGTCGTCGAGACGCTGGCCGAGCGCGTCGCGGATCTTTGCAAAGCGTGCTTCGTCGGTCCGGCCTGTGCGATAGGTCACGAACGGCGGCAAAACGTCAAAGCCGGGGTAATACAGCACACCGTGGTGGATGGGGAACAACACATCGTCTATCGGGCCATTGATGCCTCGTGCGCTGTAATGGGATTCCCAGCCGCCGGTAGTAACGATCAGCATGGCGCGTTTCCCCGCCAGCGTGCCTTCCCCATAGCGGTCGCCCCAGCGCGCGTCGGAATGCTCCCCTACGCCGTATGCGAAACCGTAGGCATAGACGCGCTCTACCCACCCTTTCAGGATCGCCGGCATCGAGAACCACCACAGGGGAAACTGCAGGATGACGGCATCGGCCCAGCGCAGCTTGTCTTGTTCGAGCGCGATGTCCTTGCTTTGCAGGCCATTCTCGAACGCGCGCCTGGAGTCAAGCGACGGATCGAAGCGCGCACCGGCTTGCCGGCCGGTGCTGTCGTCGGCGTCGAGCGCTGCCTTCCACTTCATTGCATACAGGTCTGAAACCTGGACGACGTGTCCGGCATCTTCAAGGTGTTTCACCGAGAAGTCTTTCAGCGAGCCGTTCAGGGATTTTGGCTCGGGATGGGCATAGACGAGAAGTACATTCATGATCGGGCTTTCAACGTTAAGGAACTGGCAGCTTAGGTCTTGGTCAGGTATATTGAAAATGAATTCTCAATATTCCAGGTATTACCATGAATAATCTCCGACGGCTTGACCTGAACCTTCTTGTAACCCTGGATGTACTGCTTTCGGAACACAACGTGACCCGTGCAGCGCAACGCCTGAACTTTTCCCAGCCGTCGATAAGCGTTCATCTCGCCAAGCTGCGGGATATCTTCGGAGACCCGCTGCTGCTGCCCGGGCCGCGGGGAATGCGGCCCACCGCCAGGGCCGACGAGTTGCGCGAACCTTTGCGGCAGGCGCTGGAAGCGCTGGAGCACGCAGTGTCGCCTGCCAGCCCCTTTGATCCTGCCAAGGCCAGTCATACCTGGCGCGTCGCCGCCACCGACTATGGCGAATCGACGATCGTGCTGCCCGCCGTGGGCGGCTTGCGCTCAGCTGCGCCCGGCACTCGGCTGGCAGTGCTTGAACTTGTCCCGCCCCGCATAGCCAGGCAAGCAGAACAGGGAGAGATCGATCTGGCTTTTCACACCAGCGAGGGCGCCCCGCCCGGCTTGCGGCGCCGGGTGCTGTTTACCGAGCGATATGTCCTGGCAAGCCGCGCAGGCCATCCGCGCTTGAAAAAACGCCCGACTCTTTCACAATTCTGCAAACTCGATCACGTGATCGTATCGCCGGATGGCGGCGGCTTCCATGGCGTCACCGACGAAGCACTGGCGGAGGCAGGGCTGGCGCGCCGCGTGGTGCTTTCCGTTCCGCATTTCCTGTTTGTCAGGTCGGTGCTGGCGAGCACAGACCTGGTGGCGATGCTGCCGGCGCGCCTGGTCCGCGACGCCAATGACCTGCAGGTTGTCGAGCCGCCTGTCGAGGTGCCGGGCTACGAGATGGCCATGCTCTGGCATGAACGCTGCCATCGCGACCCCGCGCATCAATGGCTGCGCGAGTACATCGCGAATTCCGTGTGATCCGTATCGGTCCCGGCAATTGAAACATATGCCGGCAGGCTGGCCACGGGAGAGCGGCGCCTAGGCAGGTCTTTCGAGCCCCGTCCCCAGGGACTGCCACATGGCGCGGATGATGCGGAACGAGCGTTCGTCGCCAACCAGGGCGCGCTGCATCCTGTTCATGGCGTAAGCGAAGGTGGTGTGCGCATCCATGTCGATGATGACAAAAGAACCTCCGCCGCCGGACCAGAACAGGGAATTGGGATTTGGCGGTGCGAGCTTCAGGATAGGACTGGGCAAACCAAAACCCAAGCCAAAGCGAACTTCTATTCCTCTCATGGCCAGGTCGGGGCCCTCGATTTGCAGCTCCAGCGCCTTGCGGCAGCCAGCCTCGGACATGATCCGCTTGCCCTTGGCGACGCCGCCATTGGCGAGCAGAGCATGGATCTCGGCGATGGAACGGGCGTTGCCGTGGCCGTTGACGGCCGGGATCTCGGCGCCGCGCCAGGCGCGGGTGCGGGTGGACGGTACATCGGTCTGGGTATCGATAAAGGTGATCCTCTGCACTTCGGTGAGCTGCAGATTGGCCGTGCCAGGCGACAGCTCGAATCCCACGAGGTCGGCCACACGATGGTCTTCCGATGCCGGCAGGCCGATCCAGAAATCGGCGCCCAACGGTTCGGCGAGCTCTTCACGGAACACCGTGCCGAGGCTCTTGCCGGTGATCCGGCGCACCACCTCGCCGATCAGGAATCCGAATGTGTACACGTGATAGCCCGAGGCCGTTCCCGGCTCCCACAGCGGCGCCTGGGCGGCGAGCATCGAAGTCACCTTTTCCCAATCGTAGAAATCCGCGCCGCTGACAGCCGGGCGCCAGCCGGAAAGCCCTGAAGAATGGCTCATCAGCTGGGCGACGGTGATGCGGTCCTTGCCGTTGGCGGCGAATTCTGGCCAATACCTGGCGACCGGCGCCGAGAACTCGAGCTCACCTCGGTCGGCCAGCAGGAGCGCAGTTAGCGCGACCATGGTCTTGGTGGTGGAATAGACGTTGACGATGGTGTCGCGGGTCCAGGGCCGGGTCCTCTCCTCGTCCGCGAAACCGCCCCAGAGATCGACCACCGTCTCGCCCTCCACCGTGGCGCAAAACGAGGCTCCTAACTCCTCTCCGTTAGCGAAGTTGGCCTCGAAGGCTTCTTTCGCAGCCGAGAATGGATCGCGGGCGAATCCTTCTATTGTGTTTTCCGGCATACTTGCGTTCCTCATGATGAGCAGCCGGCAAGCACAGCGAGCCTTGGCTGCTTACTCTTGATGTGAAGCCAAGCCGGTACCATGGAAGATCATCTGGTTCGCGGCATGGAATGATGTCGCTGAGCTGCGTTGACAACAGGTTGTCTATATTGCTGCAGCAAACCCGTGGCGTCAAACCTGACCGTCGCACGCCTTGTCGACATTAGAGCCCCATCGAAAGAACCATTCCTGGCGGCGAACCCAGTTCATTTGGCCCTCCCGGAATCTTCGACTGGAATCTGAACCCGGATGGTAGTGCCGGCACCCGGGACACTAACGATGTCGACACTGCCGTCAAGCATGGAAGCCCGCTCCCGGATGCCGGTCAGGCCGAATGAATTTTTCTTGCGCTGGAGAGGATCAAAACCCCTGCCGTTGTCGCGCACTTCCAGCAAATATTGCGCATCTTTTCTGTCCAACCGGATTTCCACCAGGCTGGCTTGCGCATGACGGCCGATATTGGTCAGCGATTCCTGCACAATGCGAAAAAAAGTTGTCGCTCGCTTCTCGTCCAGGATGATGGTTTTCTCGTCAACGAGCAGCGTGCATGGAATACCGGTGTTTTCCGAAAATTCATTCACCAGCCATTCCAGCGCAGGCACCATCCCCATATCCAGTGCAGCCGGACGCAAAGCAGAAACAATGTTGCGTACTATCTTGATGGTGCTGTCGACCAGCGAAACTTGCCGCTCGACTTTGCCTTGCAATACCGGATTTTTGCCCCCGAACTCGATGCCGATCACCGAAACTCCCATGCGCATTGCCGACAGGTACTGGCCAAGCTCATCATGGATTTCGCGCGTCAGATGCTTGCGCTCCTCTTCTCGCGACTGTTCAAGCTCATAAGCGCGTTCATGCGCCAATCGTTCTTCCAAGCGCTGCCGGGCAAGCAATCGGCGGATACGATTACGCTGCAACAAAAATGGCGTCAGCAGCAAAAATACAGCGCAGACCAAATAGAAAAACGTGGTTCGCCACCAAGGCGCAAGAATCACGATTTCAATTTCCACTACCGGAGAAGACGTCTGCATGGCGACGTTCTCTGCCGTAACCTGAAGGCGATAACTGCCGGGCGGCAAAGCCGAGTAGCGTACTTCAGGCGTGGCGGTCCGCGACCATTCCTGCTCCAGGCCTTTCATCCGATAATGGAATTCGATTGACTCATGGTTCTGAAACGAAAGCGCTGCGAACCTGAAATTCAGCGCCCCCGACGTCCATGGCAAACGAATGGGCTTGTCCGAAGGGAGTTGCCGGCCGTCGCCGGTGATGCTTTCCACCAAGACCTTCAGGGAAAGCGGCAAGAACAGGGATTCCGGCCGCAAAATATGTGATGCGCCATTGCTGGTTCCCACCCATATCGAGCCGTCGGCGTCTTCGTACAGGGCGTCGGTATTGCTGTCGTTCCAGACCATGCCGCTTTGCTGATTGAAAAACCGCCATTGATTGCGATTCCATGCAGCGACTCCCGCGTCGCTGGAAACCCAGAGCCAGCCGCGGCTATCTTCAAGCAGCGCCAGGACGCTTTGCCTTTGCAGCTGCGGCGGCGTAATGTCACGGATCTCCAACGTATCATCCTGTTCCGTAGCACGCCAAAGTCCTGCGTCCAGGCTAGCCAGCCACAGATTTCCCTTGGCCGAACAGGCAATGGTATTCAGCTCGGCCCGAGGAGAACTGTTTCCGGCAAAACGAGGATTGCTCCATTCCTTGCCATCGAAGCGCAGCAGGCCTTTGTCTGAGACGAACCACAGCAGGCCCGAAGCGCTTTGGCAGCCGTGGAAAACATTGACGTCTTTGGCCCCTGTCACTGACGATATTTCCTTCACCTGCAACGGCACGCTGCTTACATCAGGATGCCTGATGACATAGAGTCCACGCTGCGTGTTCAGCCAGAGCTGTCCGGATCTGTCGAAGAATATGCCATTGCTGACCGGCAGCCTGGCAATCACCGTGTCTTGCGTAGCGCCAGGCTCTCGACGCACCAGAGTTCCTGAAAGCGTGGTGGCCCAGATACGGCCTTTGCCATCTTCGATCATGCTGATCCACTCGTGCGAGCTGCCGCCGTAACGGCCTTGCAAAATGGAGAAGCCGCCGGTCTTCTGTTGTACAGCCGATCCGGAGCGGGTGCCGACATGAAGCCAGCCAGCCTGGTCGCGCAAAAAGGACCATACAATGTTGTGAGGCAATCCTTGCCGCGATGTCCAGTTCTCCCAGTCGGGGTAGCCGAGCCAATGGATCAGGCCACGTCCGGCGGATCCTAGCCACAGGCCATTGTCCCCTCCCTCCAGGATGGAGCTGATGCCGTCGCCAACGGTCAGCCCATTGCTGTCGGCAAAGGATTGCCAGCTCCTGCCGTCCCAGCGAATCAGGCCGCTATCCTGCTGGCTCAACATCATGCCGTTGCGGTCTTCCGCGAGGAGAGGAACGCGTTCCTGTTTCTTTTGTTCGTCCGGCGGTGGCGAGCGGTCCAGGAACAGCCGGCGGCCGGCTGGCAATGCAAATATGCGTTTTCCGCCGCGCAGCCATAATGTCCCTTGCCGGTCGTGCAGCAAGGCCCCCCATTGCGTGGCCGGCAGGCCTTCCTTTTTGCCGAGGACCTCTAGCTTGCCGTGGTCGTAATGGCATAACGAATGGCCGCAGCCCATCCACAAATCCCCTTTCGGCCCCGCATGGAGACTATGAAGGGCTTGCATCTCCGGATGCTGCAGCAACTGCTCCGCGCTGAAAAACTTTTGCGCCTGCCAGGTCGCGCCATCGTCTGCTGACGCGATCTGCCATACGACGTTATTGCTTAGCGCCAGCAGACGGTCCGGGCCAGGCTGGGCAAAAACCTGGCTCCAATGAAAAGCAAGCTCCGCATTCTTAAACTGCATGGGCGCTAGCCGTTGACCCTGCAACTGATACAAGCCTTTCAGTGTCCCGACCCACAAGCGGTCGCTTGCATCGACATGCAGCGCGGCAACATACAGGGCGCCAGTCTCGTCGCTTATGTCAAACCGTTGAAAGTGCGCACCGTCATAGCGGAACAGGCCGTTTTCCGTGCCGACCCAGATATAGCCGTTCGCTTGCCGCGCGAGAGTGGTAACCCCGAGATTGCGTAGTCCGTCCTCTTGGCTGTAGTAGTGCAATGGCAGCTGCTGGCAAATTCCGAGCATCGGGAGAGAGATTTGCCACAGGAATACGACAGCTCTCAGCCAACAGCGCAGTGCCTGTGTTATTTCAGACTGTTTTGACATTCTTAAAAAACATCGTCGCTGTATGGCATCTTGTTGGGGCTTGTCTGATTTATCGGGTACATGCAATGCGCCACAACAAGCAAACTCTATGCCATTTCAAGGACGAAGGCACAAAACCAATTTCCTCGACCATTCTTACCCGGCGTAGTCCTGTCGCAAGGATCACGTCGAAAAATGGTCAATTTCAGACGCAAGCCAGCCGCGGCAGTCCAGAATGCGTCAGCAAAGCCTTGAACCCGATACTGCGAACAAAAAAAAGCCCGCAACCTATCGATTGCGGGCATGAAGGTACATCGGGGAGGGGATACCGTCATGGTAAGTGACGGTTCAAGTATAAAGCGGACTTGATTCAACAACATTAAGACGACGTGAAGATAGGTCGAGGCAGATGAAGATGACAAGAAACATTTCCCGCTACTAATCGCCACTCGCCGGCAACCAGGAACAGGAGTCAGCGATCGGCGACGAGCTCATCGCAGCGCGGGCGTTACCAGCCGGACGCAGCATCAAACAACTGCCGGCGGCAGAGGTCGACTCGTTCAACGGCGCCGCTACCCTTACCGCGCGCAAGATAGAGCGAAAACTGCGGTGCGCGTTTCGGCAGCGGCAATGTGATCAATTGACCTGCATTTAGCAACGGCCGACATAGGCATTCCGGCAGGACGGCCAGGCCCACACCCGCTGCGGCGGCTTCCAATGCCATTTGATAGTCAGGTACGACGGCGGACGGCAGCTCAGCGTTACCACCGAACACTTCGCGCCAAAAATTGGCCAGCGGCGGCACCGGTCCCTGCAGATCGATCAGCGGCAAACCTTTCGGCGCCGCCGACCTGGACAAATGATCGCGAAAGGCAGGAGCACACACCATTTGGAGACGCCCTTCATACAGCAATTCATAGTCGATACCTTTGTGCGGTATGCGCGCCAATGTCACGGCCATATCGAGTTCGCGTTCGGCCAGCGCCTTCACCAAGGCCGGCGGCGGCATCGTACGCAGGTTGAGTCGGATTGCATAGCGCGGCAGGCTATTCCATGCGGGCAGCAACAGCCTCGAAATGCCGCTCGTCGTGCCGACATGGACGACACCAGCAAAAGCATCGCGCTGGCCGGCGCCGCTGCCAATGATGGCCTCCAGCGCATCCAGGTGCAGTCCAGCCTGCCGTTCCAGTTCGATGGCCGCCGGCGTTGGCGCCAATCCGCGCGGAAGGCGGGTGAACAACTGCGACTGCAGGTGCGCTTCCAATATCTTGATGTGCCGGGATACGGCAGGCTGGGTCAGCTGCAGGGCAAGCGCGGCGCGCGAGATCGAATTGTGCCGGTAGACGCTGATGAAGCTGCGCAGATGAAGTAGATAAGACATCTAATTTTTTATGGGCTGGCCAATAATCGATGATTTGATTTTAGCCTAATCAATTTGTAATCTAGCGTCAAGCATCCACTGGAGACGCGCCATGACCGAACCAAACAGCCTTGTTCCGACCTACCCCGACCTACGCGGCAAGGTAGCCCTTGTTACCGGCGGCTCACGCGGGATCGGGGCCGCTACCTGCCTGGCGCTAGCCCGCTGTGGGGTACAGGTCGCCGTCAACGGCCGTGACCACGATGGTGTTGACGCGACCGTGGCCGCAATCCGCTCACAAGGCGGCAAAGCTGTCGCGGCAATGGCCGACTGCGCCGACCTGGCCTCAGTCGAACGCATGCGCGCCGCCATCGAGGCAGACTTTGGCGCTCCAGAATTGCTGCTGGCATTTGCCGGTGGCGGCACAGGACGCCCCGTTGCATTAGCGGACATCACTGAACAGGATTGGCGCTCAAGTATCGACAACAACCTGACTTCAACTTTCTTCACGCTCAAATCTTTCCTGCCAGCGATGATAGCGCGTGGCGGCGGCAGCATCGTCACCATGGCTTCGTCGGGCGGACGAGTCGCGTCGGGAGCGCCGGCCGGCTATGGAGCAGCCAAGGCAGGCGTGATCATGCTGACCCGTCACGCCGCTAACGAGGTGGGACGGCACGGCGTACGCGTGAACTGCATTTCACCATCCGCAGTGCTGACCGAACGCACTGCTCAGCGCATCCCGCTCGAGCAGCAACAACGCATGCTGGAGGCGTTTCCGCTGGGCCGGCTTGGTCAGCCCGGCGACATCGCATCGGCCGCTCTATTCTTGCTTTCAGCGTCGGCATCATGGATTACCGGCATCACGCTCGATGTCGCGGGTGGCCGCGTCATGACGTGAGCGCCCCGTTCACCGCATTGAAAGGAGCATCATGGTAACTCTCGACCACATCATCCTACGGGTACGGGATCCGGCCGCATCAGTTCATTTTTATCAAAAAGTGCTCAATTTTCGCCATGAAGGACGCGCGGGACCATTCGAACTCATACGGGTGAACGAAAACCTGACTCTCGACCTGATGGCCGAGATCCCGCGCGACCCGGCACACCTGGCGTTTTGCCTTGACCGCACCGGCTTCGACGCGGTGCATCGTCGCCTGGGCGAGCTATCGATAGCGTTCGGCGGCACACCATTCGACCGCTCCGGTGGGCCATCGGCAAAGTCTCTGGGCGCGCGCGGCATGGCCGATGCCTGGTACTTCTACGATCCTGATGGGCATAATCTCGAGGTGCGGAGCTATGAGACTGGACACTGATTGGCGGGTGCCGCTGTTATGTATGCGCTTGAGGCTGAGCTGAGCTCAACAGTTCTGTTTGGATTAGGTTTCCTGCTCGAATTGGTGTTTTGGATTCGGAAAAATTTTTCCCATCATATCGCCTGTATCAAGCAGCCTGTCTCAATGCAAAATTGATAAATCCAAACTACCCCCACCTGGCTCCAGAAAATTAGCGACGCCTTTTCGATGCCGCCTTAAATGCTTCGTGGGCACTTTCAAGAATATCGGATGCATTCATGACGTCGGTCTGGATAATGTCGTCAGACATACCCTCTAAAGCAGGTGCTCGAGTATGCGTTAGCACGGCAGCCTATGCCGCTTTCAAAAAAAAGCCCGTATTTACGCGGGCTTTCAGGCATTTTCTACTTTTCAGTACTAGCGGATGCTGGACATCAGATCATTCCCACTCGATCATAAATAAGCGAGAAAACATCCGCACTGGCGCAGTGTTGGCTTGAGTCCTGTTGGTCAATATCATGAAAAATGCCATGTTCAGCAAATTGCATGTTCGGCAGCCTGAATGAGGAAGCCGGAATGGATCAGGCCGTGGGACTTGGCTTAGTCATTCACCCTGGCTGGAATGCACCTGGGGCTGAAGATGTTGATCTTCCCGGTTCGACCGACGTATTTGCACTGGAGTGACGATGTGTGACGGTCCTGAGTTAATATTGTCATATCATGTTAACGCTTTGCTGCTTGGCACTCGTAGTTGTTTCTGCGTACAAAGCCGCCTATCTTGCGAACCTTGACGGTGCTCGTCCTGCGAGAGGGAATAACAGCAGACCCTGGAGGTCCTTCACGGACCTCGGATTCGCAACAACCAATGGACGGTACACGATGAAACTACTCCTGACGTCTGGCGGCATCCGTAACGCCAGCATTCACAAAGCACTGCTCGATCTGCTTGGGAAACCTATCGACGAGTGCACGGCCCTATGCATTCCAACGGCAGGCTACGGGCATCCCATGGGGAGCCCTGACGGGGCGTGGCGCTTCGTCACGGGCCGACAGAGCGTCTGTCCGATGGTCGAACTTGGATGGAAATCGGTAGGCCTGCTGGAACTCTCTGCGTTGCCGAGCATCGGGATCACTCGCTGGGAACCTTGGGTTCGTGGTGCCGACGTGCTGTTGGTGAACGGCGGCGATGCTCTCTATCTGGCGCACTGGATGCGCGAGTCGGGCCTAGCGGCGCTACTTCCGTCACTGGAACACACGGTATGGGTGGGATTGAGCGCTGGCAGCATGGTGATGACGCCCATGGTGGGCGAGGCGTTCATCGAAATGAAGCCTCCAATCACCGGTGAAGACCGGGCGCTCGGTATCGTCGACTTCTCGATCTTTCCTCACCTGGACCATCCGGGCTTCGACGAAAACACGATGGCCTGCGCCGAGAAATGGGCGACTGAGATTGGCGGCCTGGCCTACGCTATCGATGACCAGACGGCCATCCAGGTGGTCGACGGCGAGGTCGAGGTGATCTCCGAGGGAAACTGGCGCTGTTTTGTCGGCTGAGCCGCTCAAGATGAATGCCGCTTCCACCTGGGCCGAGGGCCGCCCCCCCCAACGGCTACGTGACGGATGGGCTTTCTGCAGATTTGAACCCACAAAAGCCGCGTGAAGCGGCTTGAGACGGTGCAGGCGCTGCCGTTACAGCATGGCATCGGACCAGGAGGACAGCTACCGGAACTAGCCCCGCTGACTAACGCGCCCTTCTTCGCTGTTAAAACTACCCGAATGGGCGATGGCTGGCTTAAAGATTCGAAGGCAGCCGGAATATCAAATTTCTTTACGCGCAAGATCAACAAGAAAATACCAAAACAATGCGATCTCTTTGGATAAAGAGCCAGTCGACAAAGCATCGTAAAGATGCATGTCATACCCACCGAGCCTAAATCCAAACTTCTGATAGAACTTGCATGCAGCTGCGTTGTTATGTTGTGTCTCTAAACGCAAGCCTGGCAATCCACGTTCTTTAGTCCAGTTGACAGCCGCCCCCATTAACTGGGACGCACATCCCAATCGCCGTACCTTTACATCAACTGCAAAATCGTCGACGGAAGCGTAGCCATTCCAGAACATGGATACCGCAAGATATCCAACGGGGATGTCATTCGTATCGACTGCTAAAAAAAGTGCTAGGTCTGTCTTGTCCAAATACTCGACCAGGTCGGATATTTCTAAATCGTAGTTCTTTGTATAGGGCGAAATAGCCTGAAATTTGGTCAGTTCTGAATCGGTGAACGGACCGACTGCAACTGAATCCACAATGAAAGAGAAATCGTTGTACATCAACTTGCTCAAGTCGTCGGGCTTGGCCCTTCTTACTGAGATATTAGAGTTGCATTGTTCACCATTTCGGGTCCGTGAGTGAAACTCTTCCTAGCTTCCGCAAGCGAGATACTACCCAAGCCATAGCGCCCAAACATCAGAGTCTCCCGCCTACCATTGATCGAATAGTTGTAACGGAAGGAGATCCATCCTGCTGGTGTAACTGCCACGTATAGGCCGTCATGGTCGGTTACTTTGAAAAGCTTCTCACCTGCTTTCAAGTTGCGTAGCTTGGTATCAGTCAGATGGCTTTCTTCCCTTGCGTGGTATCGGGCGGCCCTCATGGCATCGGCGTGGATAATACCATCACAAATGCCGTCTGAAATAAGTACTTTACACATCGGCCTGCCAATCAATGCGCAAGCAAAAAGCAAAAAAGCCCGCATTTACGCGGGCTTTGGGGCATTTTCTACTTTCGTATACTTGCGAGTGCTAGACCTATTTTCATTCCCACTCAATAGTCGCCGGCGGTTTGCCAGAAATATCATAAACCACACGATTGATCCCACGCACTTCATTGATGATGCGATTCGACACCCGTCCCAGCAACTCATGCGGCAGGTGCGCCCAATGCGCAGTCATGAAATCCTGGGTCTGCACTGCGCGCAAGGCCACCACGTATTCATACGTACGGCCATCGCCCATCACGCCGACCGACTTGACCGGCAGGAAAACCGCAAAGGCCTGGCTGGTCTTGTCGTACCAGGTTTCGTCCTGGTCGTCCCTGGTGTTGCGCAGCTCTTCGATGAAGATGGCGTCGGCGCGGCGCAGCAGGTCGGCGAATTCTTTCTTGACTTCGCCCAGGATGCGCACGCCCAGGCCCGGGCCCGGGAACGGATGGCGGTACACCATCGCGTGCGGCAGGCCAAGCGCGACGCCCAGCTTGCGCACTTCATCCTTGAACAGTTCGCGCAGCGGCTCCAGCAATTGCAGGTTCAGGGTTTCCGGCAGGCCGCCGACATTGTGGTGGCTCTTGATGGTGTGCGCGGCGTTCTTGCCCTTGCCGGCGCTTTCTATGACGTCCGGATAGATCGTCCCTTGCGCCAGCCATTTTGCATTCTTCAGCTTGGCCGATTCGACCTGGAATACTTCGACGAATTCGCGGCCGATGATCTTGCGCTTGGCTTCCGGATCGGTGACGCCGGCCAGGTGGCCCATGAACTGCGCGGTGGCGTCGACATGGATTACCTTGACGCCGAGGTTCTGGGCGAACATCTCCATCACCATCTTGCCTTCATCCAGGCGCAGCAGGCCGTGGTCGACGAAGACGCAGGTCAGCTGGTCGCCGATGGCGCGATGGATCAAGGCTGCCGCAACGCTGCTGTCGACGCCGCCGGACAGGCCCAGGATCACTTCGTCGCTGCCGACCTGCTTGCGGATCGATTCGACCGCTTCGGCGATGTAGTCCGGCATGTTCCAGTCCGGCTTGCAACCGCAGATATCGATGACAAAACGGGTCAGGATGGCTTCGCCCTGCACCGTGTGGGTCACTTCGGGATGGAACTGCACCGCATAGAAGCGGCGCTCGTCGTCGGCCATGCCGGCGATCGGGCAGTTCGGCGTCGATGCCATCAGCTTGAAACCAGGCGGCATGTGATTGACCTTGTCGCCGTGGCTCATCCAGACTTTCAGCATGGCATGCGAATCCGGCGTCACGAAATCGCTGATGCCTTCCAGCAACGCGCTATGGCCGCGGGCGCGCACTTCGGCGTAACCGAATTCGCGTACCTTGCCCATCTCGACCTTGCCGCCCAGCTGCTCGGCCATGGTCTGCATGCCGTAGCAGATGCCGAACACCGGCACGCCCAGCTCGAACACGGCTTGCGGCGCGCGCGGCGTATCGCCGTCGGTAACGCTATTCGGGCCGCCCGACAGGATCACGCCCGAAGCACCGTAGTTGCGGACAAATTCGTCGGACACATCGTAAGGATAAACCTCGGAAAACACACCAGCTTCGCGCACGCGCCGTGCGATCAGTTGGGTAACCTGGGAGCCGAAATCGAGGATGAGGATTTTTGAGTGCATGGTGGATGCCTGGTAGCTGATTTAGCAAAAATGAGAATCTTTAAACTGCACGCGCCACCTGGGTATTCCCGCAGGTGGCGCGTTCCTGGATCAGATCAAGGTGCAAACCCGACTATCAGTCGGTGCGATAGTTAGGCGCTTCCTTGGTAATCTGCACGTCATGGACATGCGACTCGCGCATGCCGGCTGAAGTGATTTCCACAAACTCGGCTTTTTCGCGCAGTTCGTCGATGGTCGCGCAACCGCAGTAACCCATGGAAGAACGCACGCCGCCGATCAGCTGATACAGGATGGTCAGGACGCTGCCCTTGTATGGCACCCGGCCTTCAATGCCTTCCGGTACGAACTTGTCAGCCTTGTTGGCCGAATCCTGGAAGTAGCGGTCGGCGGAACCATCCGACATCGCGCCCAGGCTGCCCATGCCGCGGTACGATTTGTAGCTGCGGCCCTGGAACAGGATCACTTCGCCCGGCGCTTCTTCAGTACCGGCAAACATGCTGCCCATCATCACGGTCGATGCGCCGGCGGCCAGCGCCTTGGCGATGTCGCCCGAAAAACGGATGCCGCCGTCGGCGATGCATGGGATGCCCGTGCCCTTGAGCGCCTGCGCCACGTTGGCGATGGCGGAAATCTGCGGTACGCCGACACCGGCCACGATACGCGTGGTGCAGATCGAGCCAGGACCGATGCCGACCTTGACGCCGTCGGCGCCATGGTCAGCCAGCGCCTTGGCAGCCGCCGCGGTAGCGATATTGCCGCCGATGACTTCCACCTGCGGGAAGTTATGCTTGACCCATTTGACGCGGTCCAGCACGCCCTTGGAGTGGCCGTGCGCGGTATCGACCACGATAACGTCGACGCCGGCCTTCACCAGCAGCTCGATGCGTTCTTCGTTATCGGCGCCGACGCCGACCGCGGCGCCAACCCGCAGCTTGCCTTGGCCATCCTTGGAAGCCAGCGGGTGCGATGTCGATTTCTGGATATCCTTGACCGTGATCAGGCCGCGCAGCTCGAAAGCGTCGTTGACCACCATCACGCGCTCCAGGCGGTGCTTGTTCATCAGGCGCTTGGCTTCCGACAGGTCGGCGCCGTCCTTGACGTAGACCAGCTTGTCGCGCGGAGTCATCTTGGCGCTGACTTCCGCATCCAGCTCTTCTTCAAAACGCAGGTCGCGGTTGGTGATGATGCCGACCAGGCGATTGCCGTCGACTACCGGGAAACCGCTGATGCCGTGCTGTTCCGACAAGGCGATCACTTCACGGATGCGCATGTTCGGCGGAATCGTGATCGGGTCGCGCACCACGCCGGATTCGAAACGCTTGACCTTGGACACTTCGCGCGCCTGCTCCTGCGCAGTCAGGTTCTTGTGGATGATGCCGATGCCGCCCTCTTGCGCCATGGCGATCGCCAGGCGTGCTTCGGTCACGGTGTCCATCGCAGCCGACAGCAACGGAATGTTGATATCGATATTGCGGGTCAGGCGTGTTTTGAGGGTGGTGTCTTTGGGGAGGACGTCCGAATAAGCGGGGACTAACAGCACGTCATCGAACGTGAGTGCTTTCTGAAGTAGACGCATAGTTTTTCCTATAGGCGCAAAAGCGAATTATACAGAAAACCGGACAACTCGCCTAACGTTGCGCAATTTTAGCCACAACCAGGATAATATTTCCACAAAGCACTATCGATCAATTGACACGATTGGTGAAACATGGCGAAATCTGCGCTCAATCTACTTCTAACGCCCCAAGGAACAGCAATGCATGCAATCCGCCTGAAACACGTCTTTTCCGCCACCGCAGCGCTGGTCCTGCTCAGCCTCGCGACTTCCGCCCTGGCGCAATTCGTGTGGCTGGACGAAAAAGGCGTGAAACAGTATTCAGACTTGCCACCGCCGTCCTCGGTGCCGAACAAACGCATCCTGAAAACGCCGGGACAGAGCCTGCCGCGCGGCACTACGGAAGTAACCGAAACTGCCGCGGCCGCCGATGCCGGCGCCGACAGCAAGCCGGAAGCCAAAGCGCCGCCGACCATCGCCGAACAGAATGCCGCATTCCAGAAACGCAAGACCGAACAGGCCGAGAAGGCCAAGAAGGCTGAACAGGAAGCCAAGCTGGCCTCCAACAAGGCAGAAAACTGCGCCCGCGCCCGCGCCAACCAGCGCACCCTGGATTCCGGCGCGCGCATCGCCCAGACCGACGCCAGCGGCCAGCGCTCATACATGAACGACCAGCAGCGAGCGCAGCAAAACGCACAGAATCGAGAAACCTTGAACGAATGCCAATAAGGCAGGAAACGGAAAAGCCCGCGACTCAGCGGGCTTTTTTGTCAGCGCGCTTGCGGCGCGACTCCATCGGATCGGCAATCAGCGGACGGTAGATTTCAATCCGGTCGTGGTCGCGCAGCACCGTATCGAGCGTCTTCAGCTTGCCGTAGATGCCTACCCGCCAGCAGCTGAGGTCGATTTCGCGCACCTCTTCCAGCAGTCCGCTACGCTTGATGCCGTCGTGCAGCAGCGTCCCCGCAGGCACCGACAGCTGCTTCAGGGCCTGCACGCCGGGGCTAGCGTAGCAGACCTGTATTTGTATCAACGCCGCGCCGGGCGCCGCCTCAGCCGTGGTGGCCATATACCGCGTCGGCGCGCTTGCAGAAGGAATCGACAAAACTGTTGGCGATCATGCTGAATACCGGGCCGATCAGCTTTTCCAGGATACGGCTGGAGAATTCGTAGTGCAGGTCGAATTCGATCTTGCAGGCGTCGGCCCGCAATGCCTTGAAGTTCCAGTTGCCGTCGAGGTGCTTGAAAGGTCCCTCCACCAGCCGCATCTGCATGTTGCTGGGCGGCGAGTTGGTGTTTTCGGTTGTAAACGATTGCTTGATGCCGTGATAATGTATATTCAATGTCGCCACCAGCTTGCCGGCATCGCGTTCACGCACATCCACCCCGCCGCACCACGGCAGGAATTGCGGGTAGTCTTCGACCCGGTCGACCAGCGCAAACATCTGTTCAGCGCTATATCCCAAGAGAACCGTTTTATGCACTACTGCCATTGAATATCAACCGTTTGATAGAATCACAACTTGAAATTTTAACCGACCTGCGCGATTTTCCTAATACATGAGCATTATTGACAACAAAAAAGTCTTCCACGACTACTTCATCGAAGAGCGTTTCGAGGCCGGTATGGAGCTGCATGGCTGGGAAGTGAAATCCATCCGCGCCGGACGCGCCAACCTGAAAGAGTCCTACGTCATCATCCGCAATGGCGAAATCTACCTGTTCGGCGCCCACATCAGCGCCCTGCTCAGCGCTTCCAGCCACGTCCACCCGGAAGCCGTGCGCACCCGCAAGCTGCTGCTGCACGCCGAGGAAATCAGGAAACTGATCATCAAGGTCGAACGTTCCGGCTATACGCTGGTGCCGATCAACCTGCACTACCTGCGCGGCCGCATCAAGTGCGAAATCGGCCTGGCCAAGGGTAAAAAGCAGCATGACAAGCGCGACACCGAGCGCCAGCGCGACGGCGAACGGGAAGTCCAGGCCGCCATGAAACAGCACCGGCGTTGAAACAAGGCCAATAAACGACGCCAGAAAAAAGGCGGGCCGGCGGAATTCAGGTTCCACCGGCCCGCCTTTTTCTATTTGCCGATCAAGACTTGGTCTGGGATTTGACCACTTGCAAGGCAGTGGCGATCAAGCCGCTGATATCGCCCAGGTTGGCCGGCACGATGATCGAGTTATTGGTCTTCGCCAGCTGCCCGAACGCCGCCACATATTGCTCGGCTACTTTCAGGTTCACGGCATCCGAACCGCCTGGCGACTGGATCGCTGCCGCGGTCTTGCGGATCGCTTCGGCGCTGGCTTCGGCGATCGACAGGATTGCCGCGGCCTGGCCTTGGGCGCGGTTGATGGACGCCTGTTTTTCACCTTCGGATTTGGCGATCGACGCTTCGCGCTCGCCGGTCGCGATATTGATCTGTTCCTGCTTGCGGCCTTCCGAAGCGGCGATCAGCGCCCGTTTCTCGCGTTCGGCGGTAATCTGTGCCTGCATCGCATGCAGGATTTCCTTGGGCGGCGTCAGGTCCTTGATTTCATAACGCAGCACCTTCACGCCCCAGTTGGCGGCGGATTCGTCGATGGCGCTGACGATGGTGGTGTTGATGTGGTCGCGCTCTTCGAATGTCTTGTCGAGCTCCATCTTGCCGATGACCGAACGCAAGGTGGTCTGCGCCAGCTGCGTGATGGCTGCGATGTAGTTGGATGAGCCATAGGATGCGCGCATCGCATCGGTGATCTGGAAGTACAGGATGCCGTCCACCTGCAATTGCGTGTTGTCGCGCGTGATGCAAACCTGCGGCGGCACATCCAGCGGGATTTCCTTCAGGACGTGCTTGTAGGCGACGCGATCAATGAACGGCACCACGATGTTCAATCCGGGCCCCAGGGTCGCATGATATTTGCCCAGGCGCTCCACCACCCACGCATGCTGCTGCGGCACCACTTTGATCGTCTTGGCGATAAATATGACGACGATCACCAGCACGATTAACGAAACGCTTCCGAACATGATTTTTTCCTTATGAATTGAAGAAGACAGGGTCATCCGCCGCGCAACGGCGGAAGTCGAGCTCGTTTAGTGCTGGCCGGGAGTATCGCCGACAATCAGCCGGCTGCCGCGTACCTCGCGGATAAAAAACAGGCCGGCATCCACGTTTGCCGCCGGCGCCAGCTCCACATCCCACATCGCGCCCCGGTACTTGACGCGCGCCGTATATCCGCCGCCTGTGCCCGCATCCTGCTGCCATTGCCCGACCGCGATCGATTGCCCGATATCCAGGTTGACGTTCGGATCGCGCTCCGCCAGGACCTTGGTGCGGCGGCCGAACTTGCTGCGCCGTAGAAAATAGGTGGCGACCAGGGCCACCGCGGCGGCAACCAGCAGCTGCCATTCCACGCCCCAGCCCAGCAGCGCGGCGATGCCGCCGACGGCCAGGCCAATCGCCACCATCAGTAAATACAAAGTAGTGGTGAACAATTCCGCCACCACCAGCAAACCTGCTGCCAATATCCACATCACCCATCCGGCCATATGACCCTCTCCGTTATGTAGAACACACAGTGTAATCCATCCGACAACTGAAGTTACAATAACTCACGCTTCATTTCGCGCATGCAGCCAGAGGTGATGGTTGCCCGATCCGATGCTATGCTCCTCTCTTCCACGGATTGCCTGGGGCCGAAGCTACCGTCAGCGAGCCACACATGAGTAAACAATGAGTACGATCCACCTTATCCAGCAAGCATACAAGGATTTCCAGAACGGCAAGGCAGGCCATGCCGAACGCTCGCTCAAGGACATCCTGAAGGCCCAGCCGAAAAATTTCGACGCCCTGCACGTGCTCGGCGTCATCTGCGCCGCCACCGGCCAACGCCAGGAAGCGATGCAACTGTTCGGGCAAGCGCTGGCCCTGGACGGCAAGAATGTCTCGCTGCATTACAAGCTGGCCCGGGTGCAGTTCGAATCAGGCCAGTTCGATGCCGCCCTGCTCGCTTATGAACAAATCATTGCATTGGGCTATGTCAAACCCGAGATCCTGCTGGCCAAGGCCGTGACCCTGCTGAGCCTGCAGCGCCACCAGGAGGCGCTGGCCTGCATCGAACAGACGCTGGCTGCATGGCCGGACCATGCCGACGGCTGGGTCCACAAAGGCGCCCTGCTGTACCAGCTGCGGCACCATGAAGATGCGCTGCTTCACTTTGACCGCGCGCTGGCGCTGCAGCCTGCCATGGCCGACAGCTGGTACAAAAGGGGCCTGGCCCTGGACAAGCTGGAGCGTTATCCCGATGCGCTTGCCAGCCTCGACCGCGCCATCGCGCTGGCGCCGAAAACCGCCGCCTACTGGCTGGACCGCGCGGTCGTCCTGCACAAGCTGGAACGCTACGCCGAATCCCTGAGCGACAACGAAACCGCGCTGGCGCTGGCTCCCGGCAACGCCGAAGCCTGGGGCGATCACGGCCTGACCCTGAGCCGCATGAACCGCCACCAGCAGGCGCTCGACAGCTATCAGCGCGCCGTCGGCCTGCAGCCGGGTTATGCGGATGCCTTGTCGAATCAATCGCTGTCGCAGCTGGTGCTGGGGCAGTTCGAAGCCGGCTGGCAGAGCTATGAGTATCGATGGAAGAAAGGCAATGCCGATGTTCAGCGCCATACCGGAATCCCGCTGTGGCTGGGCCAGCAGGTTATCGGCGGCAAGCGCATCCTGCTGTGGTCGGAACAGGGCCTGGGCGACACGATCCAGTTTTGCCGCTACGCCGCGCTGGTTGCGGCGCTGGGAGCCGAGGTGGTGCTGGAGGTCGACCCGGCGCTGAAAGCCGTCGCCCAGACCATGGGAGACTTCCAGGTGATCGCCATCGGCGAAGAGTTCGCGCCGGTCGACTGCCAGACGCCATTGATGAGCCTGCCGCTGGTCTTCAAGACCGGCCTGGCGACCATCCCGGCCCACATTCCTTATTTCGCGGCCGACGCCGGGAAAAAGGAAAGCTGGGCAAAACGCCTGGACTCCACCGGCGGCAAATTGAAAATCGGCCTGGCCGGCTCAGGCAATGCGGGCAATACCAATGACCATCGGCGCTCCATGCCGCTGCAGGAATTCGCACCGCTGCTGCAGCTGGAGGGCGCGGATTTTTTCCTGGTGCAGAAAGACATCAGGGAATCGGATCGCGCCTACCTGCAGCAGACACCCAGGCTGCGGCTGCTGGCCCAGGACATTGCAGGTTTCGACGATACCGCGGCAATCGTCGCCGGCCTGGACCTGGTGATCAGCGTCGACACTTCCGTCGCCCACCTGAGCGGCGCTCTCGGCGCGCCGGTCTGGATCCTCCTGCCCTGGGCGCCTGACTGGCGCTGGCTGCTGGATCGCGAAGACAGCCCGTGGTATCCGAGCGCAAGGCTGTTCAGGCAAAAACAAGCCGGCGACTGGCAAAACCTGATACTGCGCGTAGCCGAATCCTTGCATGTCTTGTTAGGCCAGCAGGCTGGTCTCAGGCTCTGAAAATAAAAACGCGAGCACAGGGCTCGCGTTTCGTGTGGCCGGGACGAGTCATCGTCCCGTGTATCGCCTTTATTGCGCGGCAGCCAGCTTCTGCCAGGTATCGATCACTGAATCGGGATTCAGGGAAATCGATTCGATGCCCTGCTTCATCAGCCACTCGGCGAAATCAGGATGGTCCGACGGCCCCTGGCCGCAGATGCCGACATACTTGCCCTTGGCCAGGCAAGTTGCGATGACCTTCTCCAGCAGAGCCAGGATGGCCGGATCGCGCTCGTCGAAATCGGCCGCCAGCAATTCCATGCCGGAATCGCGGTCCAGGCCCAGGGTCAGCTGGGTCAGGTCGTTGGAACCGATCGAGAAGCCGTCGAAGTAATCCAGGAACTGCTCGGCCAGGATGGCGTTCGACGGCACTTCGCACATCATGATCACGCGCAAATCGTTTTCGCCGCGCACCAGGCCGTTCTTGCCCAGCAGGCCGATGACCTTTTCCGCCTGGCCCAGGGTCCGCACGAAAGGCACCATGATCTCGACGTTGGTCAGGCCCATGTCGTTGCGCACCCGTTTCATCGCCTGGCATTCCATTTCGAATGCTTCGGCAAAGTCAGCCGCCAGGTAACGCGCGGCGCCGCGGAAACCGAGCATCGGATTTTCTTCATCCGGCTCGTAGCGCGAACCGCCGATCAGCTTCTTGTACTCGTTCGACTTGAAGTCGGATAAGCGTACGATCACCTTCTTCGGCCAGAACGCGGCGGCGATGGTGGCGATCCCTTCGGCCAGCTTGTCGACGTAGAATGCCTTCGGCGAAGCATGACCGCGCGCTACCGATTCCACCGCCTTCTTCAGGTCGGCGTCGATGTTCGGATATTCCAGGATCGCGCGCGGATGCACGCCGATATTGTTGTTGATGATGAATTCCAGGCGCGCCAGCCCGACGCCGCCGTTCGGGATCGACTGGAAATCGAACGCCAGCTGCGGATTGCCGACGTTCATCATGATCTTCAGCGGCAGTTCAGGCAATGCGCCGCGCGCCACTTCGCTGACTTCGGTTTCCAGCAGGCCATCGTAGATCTTGCCTTCGTCGCCTTCAGCGCAGGACACGGTAACCAGCGTGCCGTCTTTCAGCACATCGGTAGCGTCGCCGCAACCGACCACCGCCGGCACGCCCAGTTCGCGCGCAATGATCGCAGCGTGGCAAGTGCGCCCGCCGCGGTTGGTGACGATCGCCGAAGCGCGCTTCATCACCGGTTCCCAGTTTGGATCGGTCATGTCGGCCACCAGCACGTCGCCCGGCTGCACACGCTCCATTTCGGATGCGTCATGGATCACCCGCACCGGACCGGCGCCGATTTTCTGGCCGATGGCGCGGCCATGGGTCAGCACGTTGCCGGTGCCCTTGAGTTTGAAACGCTGCTGGGCGTCGGTCGACTTTTCCTGCGACTTCACGGTTTCCGGGCGCGCCTGCAAGATATACAGCTTGCCGTCGCGGCCGTCCTTGCCCCATTCGATATCCATCGGGCGCTCGTAGTGCTTCTCGATGATGGCGGCGTATTTGGCCAGTTCGACGATTTCGTTGTCGTTGAGCGAATAACGGTTGCGCAGCTCGATAGGCACATCGACCGTCTTGACCGAACGGCCGGCCTTGGCTTCGCCGGTAAATTCCATCTTGATCAGCTTGGAGCCGATATTGCGGCGGATGATCGGCAGCTTGCCTTGCTCCAGCATCGGCTTGTGCACGTAGAATTCGTCGGGATTGACCGCGCCCTGCACCACCGTTTCGCCCAGGCCGTAGCTGGAAGTGATGAACACCACGTCCTTGAAGCCGGATTCGGTATCCAGGGTGAACATGACGCCGGCGGCGCCGACATCGGAGCGGACCATGCGCTGCACGCCAGCCGACAACGCCACTTCGGCGTGGGTAAAACCTTTGTGCACACGGTAAGAGATGGCGCGGTCGTTATACAGCGAGGCGAACACGTGCTTCATCGCTTCCAGCACATTTTCAATGCCGACCACGTTGAGGAAGGTTTCCTGCTGGCCGGCGAACGAGGCGTCCGGCAAGTCTTCCGCCGTCGCCGAAGAACGCACGGCGAACGACATCTCGCTGGAAGAATCGTCGACCAGGCGTTTGTAGAAGGCGTGGATCTCCTGTTCCAGGCGCGGCTGGAACGGCGTTTCCACAATCCATTGGCGAATCTCGGCGCCGGCTTGCGCCAAGGCCCGCACGTCTTCGATGTTCAGGGTTGCCAGGCGATCGGCGATACGGTCGGCCAAGGCCGGGCCGCCGTCTGCGCTGTGCGACAGGAAATCGCGGAAGGCCTGCGCCGTGGTGGCGAATCCGCCCGGCACCCGTACTCCGGCGCCGGCCAGCTGGCTGATCATTTCACCCAGCGATGCGTTTTTGCCGCCGACGGAATCGACATCCGTCATCCGCAGGTTTTCAAAGGAGATGACGTAAGCCGCCCCCTGGGTAGCACCCATCTGTATTGCATTGGACATAACAACCTCTAGTTTGATGATAAGAAATCTTCACAATTGCCTTCGCCGCCCTTGGCTTTTTGTTATTCTTCGTCAGGTAGCTTCAAATATTCAGTTGGCTGCCATTTTATGCCAATTTAGCGTTCACAGGCGCACAAGGCAGCACGCAGCCATTGGTAAGCTAGAGTCCGCGCTCAGTTAAAAGTTCGGCCGCGCCGCGGCCGCCGGCGCGGTTGCCGGGCCGCGCCTTGCTTTTCATTTTTTACTTTATTTTCGACAACATTATGCTAGATGCCGCTCCTGCACCGCTGGTTCCTGCCCACCGCACCGTCTTCTTTGTTTCCGACGGCACCGGCATCACCGCCGAAACCTTCGGCCATTCAGTGCTGACCCAGTTCGAGCTGCGCTTCAAGCAGGTGCGCCTGCCCTTCATCGACACCCTGGACAAAGCCTACGACGCCACCCGCAAGATCAACGAAGCATGCGTGGCGGACGGCAAATTGCCTATCGTGTTTTCGACGCTGGTCAAGGCCGACTTGTCAAAAGTCATCCAGCAGGCCAAAGCCATGCACATGGACCTGTTCCAGACCTTTGTCGAACCGCTGGAACGGGAGCTGGGCGTGAAGTCCACCCACACCATCGGCCGCACCCATAACACCGCCAATACCGACGAATACAAGAACCGGATCGAAGCCATCAATTTTTCGCTGGCGCATGACGATGGCCAGTCGCACAAGAACCTGGCCGATGCCGACGTCATCCTGGTCGGCGTCTCCCGCTCAGGCAAGACTCCTACCAGCCTGTACCTGGCGATGCAGTTCGGCGTCAAGGCCGCCAATTACCCTTTGATCCCGGAAGACTTCGAGCGCGACAAGCTTCCCAGCGGCCTGTTGCCGTTCAAGCAAAAGATTTTCGGCCTGACCATCTCGGCCGACCGCCTGTCGGAGATCCGCAATGAACGCCGTCCAGGCAGCAAATATGCCGCGCTGGCAAATTGCCGTTATGAAGTGAATGAAGCGGAAAAAATCATGCGGCGCGAAGGGATACGCTGGATGTCCTCGACCACCAAGTCGATCGAAGAAATCGCGGCGACGATCCTGCAGGACATCAAACCGGATATACGGGCTTTCTGAGCAGGCGCCGGGCTAGCCGGCCTGCTCAATCCAGTGTCTGGCGCAGCTGTTCGAAAAAGCATACTGCCGCCGCAGCGGCAACATTCAGCGACTCCATCTGCCCGCGGTGCGGAATCACGACTTGCTGGCTGGCCAGCTGCAGCAGGTCTTCCGCCACCCCCTGCCCTTCATGGCCGAACAGCCACGCCAGCGATCCTTGCAGGTCAGCCTGGTAGATGCTTTGCGTCGCATACGAGCTGGTGGCAAGCACCGGTATCTGCGCCGTCGCCATCAAGGCTGCCAGGTCAACCCCTTCATAGATATCCAGGATGAAATGTGCACCCATGCCTGCCCGCAGCACTTTGGGCGACCAGGCCGATGCGCTGCCTTCCGAACAATAGATATGCCGGATGCCGGCGGCAGCGGCGCTGCGCAGGATGGAACCGAGGTTGCCTGGATCCTGCAGGTTGTCCAACAGTACGGCAGACTGGGTCAGCGCGGCCGCCGGCGCCGCTTTCGGCGTTTCAACCACAAGCAGCAGGCCGACGCCATGCTCCACCTGGCTCAGCGCCTGGTACAGACCGTCCGGCAGCACCACGCATTGCACCGACTCGGCCTGGCATTGCCGGAGCACCACGGCGGCTTCGGCATGCGTCAGCGCGGTTTCGCTGGCGACGCACAGCGCCGGCCTGGCGCCGCTCTGCAAATAGGCTTCGGCCAGGTGGATCCCGTCCAGCACCGTGCGGCCCGCCTTGCGCCTGGCCTGGCTGCTGGTCGCCAGCTGTTTCAGTTCCTTGTACAAAGGATTGGCGGACGAGGTGATGTTTTTCATGCCGCCGCTCCATCGGCATCCCGCGCCAGCAGAGCCCGCACCGGCGCATAGGATTTGCGGTGCACCGGCGACACGCCGTGCAGGCGCAGCCGTTCCATGTGCAGCGCCGTCGGATAGCCTTTGTGCTGGTCGAACGCGTAGTGCGGATACTGCGCGTGCAGCACCTGCAGCGCGGCGTCGCGCGCGGTCTTGGCAAGAATCGAGGCCGCCGAAATGGCCTGCACCTTGTCGTCGCCCTTGACGATGGCCTCGGACCTGATGCTGAGCTGCGGACAGCGGTTGCCGTCGATCAGCGCCAGCGTCGGCTGCATCGACAGCCCTTCCACCGCGCGCCGCATCGCCAGCATGGTTGCCTGCAATATGTTGAGGCTGTCGATCTCCGCTTCGGAGCATTCGGCGATGGCCCACGCCAGCGCATTGGCCTTGATTTCCACGGCCAGCAGTTCACGCCGTTCGGCGGTCAGCTTCTTCGAATCGCGCAAGCCGCTGACCGGCCGCGCTGGATCGAGTATCACGGCGGCGGCAAACACCGGTCCGGCCAAGGGGCCGCGGCCAGCCTCATCGACGCCGCAAATGGTTTCGCCGTCGTAGGTAAAGAGAGAGGGATTCTGGTCGGATGTGCTCACGGCGTTCAGTACAAAGTAGTACGCCGGATCAGGCCGGCGAAAGTCGGGATGGACGTTTATGTTGTTCAATCACTTGCAGCACGGCTTGCGCGCTTTCGCTGGCGGTGTCGCGCAGCAGGGAGTGATGCATGTCGGTGAAGCGCTGCCGCAGCATCTCCTGGCGCGCCGGATCTTCCAGCTGCTGCCAGAGCGCGTCCGCCAGCGCCTGCGGCGTTGCATTATGCTGCAGCAGTTCCGGCACCAGGAATTCGCGCGCCAGGATATTCGGCAAACCTATCCACGGCTGGTAGCTCATGTGGCGCAGGATTTCCCAGGTAGCGCGCATCATTTTATAAGCGATCACCATCGGCTTCTTGTACAAGGCGACTTCCAGCGACGCGGTGCCGGAAGCGACCAGCACCGCGTCGGCCGCCGCCATGGCCGTATGCGATTGCCCGTCCAGCAACTGGATAGGCAAATCTTGCAAACCAGCCTGGCTGAGCAGTTCGCTAAACAGCCGGCCCTGTTTTTCTCCCGCCATGGGCGCGATGAAGCGCATGCCGGGATCGCGCTGTGCCAGTATCGCTGCAGCTTGCACAAAAGCTGTCGTGTTATGTTTCAGCTCGCCCATGCGGCTGCCGGGCATGATCGCCACTACCCGGCCGGCGGCCGGCAGGCCAAGCGCGCTGCGCGCCGCCGCGACATCCGGCACCATCGGGATCACTTGCGCCAGCGGATGGCCGACATAGGTCACCGGGATGCCGGCTTTGCGATAGATTTCTTGTTCAAAAGGAAAGATGACCAGCATGTGCGACGCCGCACGTGCAATCTTCTTGATGCGTCCGCCGCGCCAGGCCCAGATCGAAGGGCCGATGAAATGCACGGTGGGAATACCGGCCTGGCGCAGTTGCGCTTCCAGGCCGAAATTGAAATCGGGGGCGTCGACGCCGATGAACACATTCGGCTTCTCCGCCAGCAGGCGGTCGCGCAGCGCAATCTGGATGCCCTTGAGCTCGCGGTAGTGCGCCAGCACTTCGAACAGACCGTTGACCGACAGCTTTTCCATCGGCCAGTCGCTGACAAAACCGTACTCCGCCATCTTGGCGCCGCCGATGCCGTACATGCGCGCATCAGGCAGCTGCGGACGCAGGCCGGAAAGCAGTCGGCTGGCAAGCAAATCGCCGGAGGTTTCTCCGGCGACCATGGCGATTGCTACGTTGGCGTCAGCGTCCGCCATGTTCAGCGGATGATGCCACGCGCAGAGCCGGCAATGAAATCACGCATCAGCTTCAGGTATGCGGCAGATGCCGGCGCTTTCGACTCTTCCTGTTCCAGCGCCGCCATGGCGTCTTCCAGCGCCAGGCCGGAACGATAAATGGTGCGGTAGGCGCGCTTGATCGCCATGATCTGTTCGCTGCTGAAACCACGCCGCCGCAGACCTTCGCTATTGATGCCGACAGGCTCGGCGCGATTGCCGGCGGCGGTCACGAACGGCGGAACGTCCTGGCTGACGGCAGCGGTGAAAGCCGTCATGGCGTGGGCGCCGATGCGGCAAAACTGGTGCACGGTGGTGAAACCGCCAAGCAGCACCCAGTCGCCTATATGCACATGGCCGGCCAGCGTCGCGTTATTGGCGATCGTGGTATTGCTGCCGATCTGGCAATCGTGCGCCACGTGGACATAGGCCATCACCCAGTTGTCGTCGCCGATACGGGTGACGCCGCCGTCCTGGACGGTGCCGAGATTGAGGGTAACGAATTCGCGGATGGTGTTGCGGTCGCCGATCTCCAGCCGGGTCGGCTCTCCGGCGTATTTCTTGTCTTGCGGCACGGCGCCGATCGAACCGAACTGGAAAATCGAATTATCGCGTCCGATCGTGGTATGTCCTTCGATCACGGCGTGCGGGCCGACCTTGCTGCCGGCGCCGATCGCCACGTGGGGACCGATCACCGTGTAAGCGCCGACTTCCACCGAACTGTCGAGGGTTGCCTTGGGATCGATGACGGCCGTAGGGTGAATGCGCGTCATGGGGTCACTCTGACGGGCTGGCATCCACCACCACAGTCGCAGCAGCGCCGGGGCTGACCGCGGTGCGCATGGTGCACATGAATTCGGCTTCTACCGCCATTTCGCCGTCGACGCTGGCGACAGCCTTGTATTTCCAGATGCCCCGCACGACGCGTACGATCTCGACTTCCAGCTTGATCTGGTCGCCTGGTTCGACCGGGCGGCGGAAACGGGCCTTGTCGATGCCGAGGAAGTAGACCACGGTATTTTCATCGGGCTTGCGGCCTTCGGTCAGGAACGACAGCAAGGCAGCGGTTTGCGCCAGCGCTTCGATGGTCAGGACGCCAGGCATTACCGGCTTGTTGGGAAAATGGCCATTGAAGAATTCTTCATTGATGGTGACATTCTTGATCGCCGTGATCGACTTGCCGCTTTCCCAATTCAATACGCGGTCAACCAGCAGCAGCGGATAACGGTGCGGCAGGTAGGTCTTGATCTGGTTGATGTCTAGCGTTTGGTTTGGACTATTCATTATCTTTTTGGGTAAGCTGTTGCGGTAACTGTTCGATGAGCTGTTTAATGGATTTTTCCAGAGCCCGGATTTTCTCACGCATTGTATTCAGATTGCGCACCAAGGCAGCAGATTTTTCCCACTCGCCGTGTTTGGCAATCGGGTAGAAACCGGTGTATTGGCCTGGCTCGGAGATCGAGCGCAATGCCAGCGTACCCGCTGACACGTGCACATGATCGACGATGGTGATGTGGCCGTGGATCATCGCCGCCCCGCCTATCGAGCAAAATTTGCCGATCCTGGCGCTGCCGGCAATCCCGGCGCAAGCCGCAATCGCAGTATGCGCGCCGATATGGCAGTTGTGGGCAATCTGGATCTGGTTGTCCAGCTTGACCCCTTCTTCTATCACGGTGTCGGCCAGGGCGCCGCGGTCGATGGTGGTGTTGGCGCCGATTTCGACATCGTCGCCGATCAGCACCCGGCCGGTCTGGGGAATCTTGACCCAGGTCCCGCCGTCATTGGCGAAACCGAAACCGTCGGCGCCGATGACAACGCCTGAATGGATGATGGCGCGCTGGCCGATCTGGCAGGCGTCGTAGACCGTGACGTTGGGATGCAGCAGGCTGCCCGCGCCGATGCTGACGCCGCGGCCGATCACGCAGCCAGCGCCCAGGTTCACATGCTCGCCGATCGTGGCGCCGGCGCCGACTACCGCGTTGGCGCCGACATAGGCGCTCGCCGCAACCTGGGCGGCAGGATCGATGCTGGCAGCCGGATGGATTCCAGGCGTCACGGGGACGGCATTCCTTGCAGCGAAAAACTGTGCCGCCAGCGCAAAATACGCATAAGGATTGGCGGCGACAATCCGCGCGCCGCGATAGCCGGCGCCGACCTCGGCGTCATCCGCCGCCGACAGGATCATGGCAGCCGCCTGCGTTTGCGCTGCCTGGGGTCGAAACTTGGGGTTGGACAAGAAGGTGATCTGTGATGCGCTGGCGTCGCTCAGCGGCGCGATGCCGGACACCTGGGTGTCCGCATCACCGATCAGTTGGCCACCCAAGCTTTCGACCAGTTCTTTTAGCCGAATGCTCATATAGTGGCCTTGACAGAATGGGTTACTTATTGAGGATCTTCAATACTTTATCGGTGATGTCGATGCGCGGGCTGACATACACGCCGCCTTCCTGGAACACCATATCGTATTTTTCCGCTTCGGCAATCTGCTTGATCGCCTTGGTCGAACGCTCCAGCACGATCGCCAGCTCTTCGTTGCGGCGCTGGTTCAGGTCTTCGCGGAACTCACGCTGCTTGCGCTGGAAATCCTTGTCCAGGTCGCTCAGCTCGCGCTGGCGCCTGACCCGCTCGGATTCCGAAATCACGGCGGAATCCTTGTCCAGCTTGTCCGCCATGCTTTTCAGGCGGGTCGCCTGGTCTTGCAAATCCTTGTCGCGCTTGGAAAACTCGGCTTCGATCTTGGATTGCGCGGTCTTGGCCGGGGTCGCCTCGCGCAAGATGCGCTCGCTGCTGACGAAGGCGATTTTCGAACCTTCATCAGCATGCGCCGGCGCTGCCGACAATAAGCACGCCGCCAGCAAACCGGCGGTGGGCAATGATGTAAAGGTTTTAATTAGAGATTTCAACACTATTCTCCGCAATTCAAATGATGCAACTTGTGCATTATGCCACTCTTGTCAGAATCTGCAATTGTGCACCATCCTTATGGTTTAGAAGCCTGTGCCCAGCTGGAACTGGAAGGACTGCTGCTTGTCGGTCGGCTTCGCGTTCAACGGCTTGCCGTAGCTGATTTTCAGCGGGCCGATAGGCGACACCCAGCTCAGGCCGATGCCCGTAGAATAACGCAACTCGCTCAACTGCATCGGCGCCTTGTCGGCGTATACCTGGCCGCCGTCGAGGAAGGTGAACCAGCGCAAGGTACGGTCGCTGCCGGAGCCCGGGAACGGGAATTGCGCTTCCAGGTTGCCGAACACCCGCGATGCGCCGCCCATCGAATCGCCGTACTGGTCGACGTTGGTGCCGACGCCCAGGGTCGAGCCTTCAAAACCGCGCACCGTGCCGATACCGCCGGCGTAGTAGTTCTTGAACACAGGGTACGGCTTGCCGCCGATGCCGCGGCCATAGTCGATCTCGCCGTTCATGGCCAGCGTCACTGCATTGCTGAACAAAGGCTGGAAGTACTGGTGCTGGTAGCTTGCACGGTAGTAGCGCAAGGTACCGACCGCCGAAACTTCTAGGCTGGCACGCTGGTAACGACCTTTGGTCGGCACCAGGGCGCTGTCGCGGCTGTCGCGCTGCCAGGCCGCCGTCAGCGGGAAGCTGTTGGTGGTCGCGGTCGCCGGATTGGCGAGTACGTTGTAGCCGAGGCCGGTGTCGACCGACCTGCTGCCGTTACCGAAGTCCGAGACATACTGTTGATACAGCAGCGGACTGGAGGCGTCGGCCGAGACGCTGGTGTTTTCCACGCCGATGCCGAAGAACACCGTATCCAGTTCCGAGAACGGCACGCCGAACTTGATATCGCTGCCGATGGTCCGCACCTTGTAGTCGCCGGTGGTGTACTGCGACGGCCGCACGGTACGGTAATACAGGTCGTAGGTGCGGCTGATGCCGTCATCCGTGAAATAAGGATTGGTCTGGGACAGCGCGATCACCCGCGAGTAGCTGCTGGTGTTGACGTCGAGGCCGATGGTGTTGCCGCTGCCGAAAGCGTTCTGCTGCTGGATCGAGCCGGACAGGCTCAATTTGTCCTGCTGCGAGAAGCCGGCGCCGACCTGGATGTTGCCGGTAGGTTTCTCGGTAACCGCCATGTTGATGTCGACCTGGTCGGAAGTGTTCGGCACTTCCGGCGTTTCGATGCCGACGTCCTTGAAATAGCCCAGGCGGTCAACCCGGTCGCGCGACAGCTTGATCTTCGAACCGTCGTACCAGGAATCTTCAAACTGGCGGAATTCGCGGCGCACCACTTCGTCGCGCGTCTTGGTGTTGCCGGTGACGTTGATATGGCGCACGTAGACGCGCTTGCCGGGATCGACCATGATGGTGAACGCCACTTCTTTCTTGTCCCGGTTCAACTCGGGATTGGCGTTGACGTTGGCGAACGCATAACCGAAATTGCCCAGCCGCTCCGACATCTTCTTGGTGCTGTTGTTGAGCTTCTCGCCGTTGAATATCTGGCCTTTCTTCAGCTCCATCAACGACCGCAGCTCATCTTCGCGGCCAAACATCTCGCCTTCCATCTTGATATCGGAAACCGTATATTTTTCGCCTTCGTTGATATTGATGGTGATGTAGATGTCTTTCTTGTCCGGCGTGATCGAGACCTGGGTCGACTCTACCTGCATCTCGATATAACCGCGGTTCAGGTAATACGAACGCAGGGTTTCGATATCGCCCGACAGCTTCTCTTTTGCATACTGGTCAGCCTTGGTGTACCAGGTAAACCAGCCCGGCGAGCGCAGCTTGATCTGGTCGCGCAGCTTGCCGTCGGAGAACGCCTTGTTGCCGACGAAACGGATTTCCTTGATGCGCGAGACTTCGCCTTCATCCACCGCGAACGTCACATTGACCCGGTTGCGCTCGATCGGCGTAACGGTCGTGGTCACCTTCATGCCGTACAGGCCGCGCGACAGGTATTGTTTCTTCAATTCCTGTTCTGCGCGATCAACCTGGGCCTTGTCGAAAATGCGCGATTCGCCGACGCCGATTTCCTTCAGCGCCTTGGTCAGCTGGTCCTTGTCGAATTCCTTGATACCCGAAAAATCGACGCCGGCAATCGACGGCCGCTCTTCCACCATGACTACCAGCACATCGCCTTCGGACTCGACCCGCACATCCTTGAAGAAACCGGTCGCATACAGGGCCTTGATCGCCGCCGTACCCTTTTCATCGGTGAAGGTTTCACCGACGCGCACAGGCAGGTAGCTGAAAACGGTGCCGGCTTCGGTACGTTGAATACCTTCGATGCGGATATCCTTGACCACAAACGGCTGCACCGCCAGCGCTTGGCCCGAACACAGGGCAAAGGCAGCAGCAGCAATCAAACGACGGGGAAGAATCGACAAAGGGAAGTGCTCAGAATGTAATTTCATTAGCGATCGTTTTTTATCAATGTCCTTGCCTGCCACGATTGTCAGACAAGAGAGAAAACCTAAAATATGAGCCGAACGACGTCGTTAAACATGGCGACCATCATCAACGTCATCAGAATGCCGATGCCCGCGCGCTGTGCAATAGCACCAACTCGCTCGGGAATGGGACGTCCAGTCAAAACTTCCAGCGAATAATACAGCAAATGACCACCGTCTAGAACCGGAATGGGCAGCAAATTCATGACGCCCAGACTGATGCTGATGAAGGCAATAAAGCTCAGGTAGCTGAATGCGCCGATACGCGCGGTCTGCCCTGCATAGTCGGCAATGGTGATGGGGCCGGTGATATTTTTCCAGGAAACCTCGCCGATTACCATTTTACCCAGCATCTTGAGGGTCATGATGCTGCTGTCCCAGGTCCGCCTGGCGCCCTTGGCGAGCGCTTCCAGCGGCGGGCTGCTGGCCAGGACCATTTCCGGCATGCCCGACATGACAACTTTTATCAGGCCGACCGGCCCCTCTTTGCCGGTTTCCGCCAGCGGAGTCACGCTCACGGTGAATTCATTGCCGTTACGCAAACCCGTCAGGCTCAGCGGCTTGCCGGGGGAAGCTTTGATCTTGTCGACGAAAGCGCCGCTGTCGGCCACCGGCTCGCCGTCGATGCTGGTGATCAGGTCGCCTTCATGCAAGCCCGCCAGCATGCCGGGACCGCCTGGCATGACCGTGCCCAGGACAGCCTTGGCGCGCGCCAGCTTGATGCCCAATTTGGCAAGATAATCGCCTTCCAGATCCTTGGTCGTCAGGCCGTCTATCGGCAAGTTCACCGTATCGAGCAGTGCCCCGCCCACCGTGCCGCGATCCGACCGGCGCACGTCGAGCCTGATCGGCGTCTTGTCGATGACTCCCTGCAGCACTTTCCAGCGCAGCTCGGACCAGGTCAGGATCGCTTCGCCGTTCACCGCGGTAATCAGTTCGTTGCCGCGCAAGCCGGCCTGGTAGGCCGCTGTATGCTCGGCGACGGTGCGCACCCTTGGCGTGGGCTCCATCTCGCCATGGATGTACAAGCCGGCAAATAGCAAAATGGCAAGAGCGAAATTGGCGAGGGGGCCGGCCGCCACGATGGCCATGCGGCGCCAGACCGACTGGCCGGTGAATTCGCGTTTCAGTTCCTGCGGCGACAAGCCGCTGACATCCTGCTCGCGAGCGTCGAGCATCTTGACGTAGCCGCCCAGCGGCAGGATGGAAATCGCCCATTCGGTCTGGTCCGGGCCGAACTTGCGCGAAAAGACGACCTTGCCCATCCCCACCGAGAAACGCAGCACCTTGACCCCGCACCAGCGCGCGACAACATAATGGCCAAGCTCGTGGATGATGACCAGGAAGCCCAAGGCAACGACAAAAGCGAGGATGGTTTGCAGGAAGGCCATTTGTACGATTTATGCGTTCAGGAAAGAGTGAACCGTCTGGCGCGCAAGAAGATCCTGCTCAAGCAGCAAATCGATATCGCTTACCGCGCACAGCGGCAACTTGTCCATGGTGCGCGCTATCAGTTGATCAATCATGCGAAACCCGATTTTTCCGTCTAGGAAAGCTTGGACAGCCACTTCATTCGCGGCGTTCAATATTGCAGCAGCCGAACCGCCTGCCACCAGTGCATCATACGCGAGTTTCAGGCAGGGAAAACGTTGCAGGTCGGGCTTGGTAAACTGTAACTGCCCCACTACTGTCAGGTCCAGCGGACTGACGCCGGAGGCGATGCGCTCCGGGTACGCCAGCGCGTAGGCGATCGGCGTACGCATATCGGGATTGCCCAGCTGCGCCAGGACCGAGCCGTCGACATAAGACACCATGGAGTGGATCACGCTTTGCGGGTGGATCACCACCTCGATCTGGCTGGCCGCGGCGCCGAACAGCCAGTGCGCCTCGATGACCTCCAGGCCCTTGTTCATCATGGTCGCGGAATCGACCGAAATCTTGCGCCCCATGACCCAGTTCGGATGGGCAACCGCCTCTTCGGGAGTGACGGACTCCAGCGTGTCGACCGCCCGGTGCAGGAACGGGCCGCCGGACGCTGTCAGCAGGATTTTTTCGACGCCAAGCGCAGCCGGCTGGCGTTGGTAGTTATGCGGCAGGCATTGGAAAACCGCATTGTGTTCGCTGTCGATCGGCAGCAGCACGGCGCCGCTCTGCTTCACCGCATCGATGAACAGCTGGCCGGACATGACCAGCGCTTCCTTGTTCGCCAGCAGGATTTTCTTGCCGGCCTTGGCGGCGGCCAGGCTCGGCGCCAGCCCGGCGGCGCCGACGATGGCGGCCATCACTGCATCGCAAGCCTCGGCGCTGGCCACCTGGCATAGCGCGGCGTCGCCGTACAGCACTTCGATCGCGGGAGCCTTGTCTTGCAGCAAGGTCCGCAGCTGCTGCGCCGCCGCCGCGCTGCCGACCACGGCCAGCTGCGGCTTGAAGCGCAGGCATTGTTCAGCCAGCTGTTCGACCCGGCTGTGCGCGGTCAGGGCGTAGACCGAATAACGTTCAGGATGGCGCGCCAGCACATCCAGCGTCGACATGCCGATCGAACCGGTAGAACCGAGAATAGTGATATTTTGCATACGACCTAGAACCAGAAACTCAATAATGCGGCCAGCGGCAATACCGGGATCAGGGCGTCAACGCGATCCAGTACGCCGCCGTGGCCGGGCAGCAGGTTGCTGCTGTCCTTGATGCCGGCGCGCCGCTTCAGCAGCGACTCGAACAAATCGCCCGCCACGCTGGCGGCTACCAAAACCGTCGCCGCCGCCAGCAATCCGGCCCAGCCCCAGCTTGCCAGCAAGCGTGCCGGGAAAGTCTCGGCCAGCGCCGGCGCCAGGCTGAAGCCGAACATCATGGCCAGCACCAGGATCCAGCCGCCAAGCGCCCCTTCCCAGGATTTCCCGGGCGAAATCGACGGCGCAAGCTTGTGGCGGCCGAACGCCTTGCCGGAAAAATAAGCGCCTATATCCGCCACCCAGACGATCACCAGGACCGACAGCAGGTACAAAGGAGAGTAATGGAACAGCACCACGATCGCCAGGAAACAGCCGAAAATGGCAATGGCGTAGGTGCCGGCGACCATACGGTTGGCCAAGCTGGCCAGCGGCGGCAAGCCAAGACCCAGCGCCGGCACGAACCGCAAAACCCAGATCGCCACGCACAGCATGAACAGCAGGCGGATATCGGGGCCGCTGCCGAAATACATGATGGCGGCAAACAGGATCAGCGCAAGCAGCCCCCAGGCCAAGGCCGCCTTGGGGCCGGCGCCGAAGATCCTGGCGCTTTCCCAGATGGCGGCGGCAAAAAAGAGCGTCGAGACAACGGCGAATGCGGGGAAATAATTGAAGTACAGGATTGGCAGCAAGACTGCCAGCAACAGCAAGGCCGTGATGACACGCGTTCGTAACATCAGGAAGCCTGTTCCAGCAGCTGCGCACTGGTGCGCCCGAAACGGCGCTCGCGCTGCTGGTAAGAGGCAATCGCCTGGTCCAGCTCGTCGGCGCCGAAGTCCGGCCAGTAGGTATCGGTGAAATAGAGTTCGCTATACGCCAGCTGCCAGAGCAGGAAATTCGAGATGCGCTGCTCGCCGCCGGTGCGGATGAACAAGTCCGGCTCGGGCGCATACGCCATCGCCAGGTACTGCGCCAGCTCATCCTCGGAAAATGCCGCCGGATCCTGCCCCGCGCCTGCCGCGCCGCGCGCCGCCATCATTTTCTGCACCGCCTGCATCACGTCCCAGCGGCCGCCGTAGTTGGCGCAGATGGTCACGGTCAGGGTCGTATTGCCGGCCGTCTTGCGCTCGGCGCTATCGATCATTTCCTGCAGCTTGGCGTCAAAGCGGCTCAGGTCGCCGACAACTTTCAGGCGGATGCCGTTAGCGTGCATCTTGCCGACTTCACGTTCCAGCGCCACCACGAACAAACGCATCAGCAAAGACACCTCATCCGCCGGCCGGCGCCAGTTTTCCGAGCTGAAGGCAAACAGCGTCAGGTATTCGACGCCACGCACAACGCAGGCTTCGACCACTGCCCGCACTGCTTCAACCCCCTTGCCATGGCCGGCGACACGCGGCAAAAAGCGCTTGGTCGCCCAGCGGCCGTTGCCGTCCATGATGATGGCAACGTGCCGCGGCACCGTCGGAATTGCTGGTAGCGTTTGCGTGGAACTTGTATGGGCCATAGATAATGAAATAAAGAAAAGAAGAGCGGCAGAGCGACCCCGACTATACCGTCAGGATCTCTTTTTCTTTATCGATCACTTGCTTGTCGATTTCAGCCACGGACTTGTCGGTCAACTTCTGGATCTCGTCCTGCGCGCGACGTTCGTCGTCTTCCGAGCATTCCTTGTCCTTGACCAGTTTCTTCAAGCCTTCATTGGCGTCGCGGCGGATATTCCGGATTGCAATTTTCGCATCTTCCGCTTCGCTCTTGACCAGCTTTACCATTTCCTTGCGGCGCTCTTCCGTCAGCGGCGGCGTCGGCACCCGGATCATTTCGCCTTGGGTGGACGGGTTAAGGCCGAGGTCGGATTCGCGGATAGCCTTCTCGACCACTGCAATCATCTTCTTTTCAAACGGCTGCACGCCGATGGTGCGGGCATCGATCAGGGTCACATTGGCGACCTGCGTCAGGTTGGTCGGGCTACCGTAATATTCCACCGTGATGTGGTCGAGAATCCCGGTGTGGGCGCGGCCGGTACGTACTTTGGCCAGGTCGGCGCGCAAAGTCTCAAGCGACTTTTGCATTCTCAGGTCAGTATTCTTTTTAACGTCAGCAATGCTCATGCTGTTCTCCTATTCGAAAACGGGTGTTTTTTAAATTAAGTAATAATTATTTATACTAGCGATTTGCGCCAGCAGTTTGTGCAAGCCGTTCGCACAAACATTGCAAATCAGGCAAATAATTTAAACGTGTACCAAAGTGCCTTCATCGTCACCCAGGATGACGCGCCTCAGCGCGCCCGGCTTGACGATGGAAAACACTTTGATCGGCAGTTTCTGGTCGCGGCACAGGGCGAACGCGGTGGCATCCATGACTTGCAGATGCTTGGTGATCGCCTCATCGAAAGTGATGTGCGAATAACGTGTCGCCGTCGGGTCTTTGTTTGGATCTGCGCTGTAGACGCCGTCAACCTTGGTCGCCTTCAGGACGATTTCCGCACCGATTTCCGAACCGCGCAACGCCGCTGCGGTGTCGGTGGTGAAAAACGGATTGCCGGTGCCTGCTGCGAAAATGACAATCTTGTCTTCTTCCAGGTATTGCAGCGCCTTGGGCCGCACGTACGGTTCGACTACCTGTTCGATGCTGATGGCCGACATCACGCGGGCCGTGATGCCGACCTGGCGCATGGCGTCTGCCAGCGCCAGCGAGTTCATCACCGTCGCCAGCATCCCCATGTAGTCGGCGGTAGCGCGGTCCATGCCTTGGGCGCCGGGCGCCACGCCGCGGAAAATATTGCCGCCGCCGATCACGATCGCCAGTTCAACGCCCAACTTGGCCACTTCGGCAACATCGGCCACCATGCGCTCAATCGTTGCACGATTGATGCCGTAGGCGTCATCGCCCATCAGGGCCTCACCGGAGAGTTTCAGGAGAACACGCTTATAAGCTGGTTTTGTCATGGTCTGGGCCCCTTATGGCTTTCCGATTGATATATATATTGGTCAATGCCTGGCTGAAGGACTGCAGCGCCATTGTCAGGCCAAACCGCAGCAAAATCCACTATCGGCGCTATTTAGCATAAACAGCGAGAATACGCGGCGCCGGTTCCTGCGACTTTCCCCCGCCCCTGGATACGAGGCGGCAATTCAGCAAGGCATCCCTTAGTCCGTGGCCTGGGAATAAAATTCCTCAGAGCCAAAAAAACGGGCCTTTCGGCCCGTATTCTTGCTTACGCCTGCTTGGCCGCAGCAACTGTCGCTGCAACTTCCGCAGCAAAGTCATCCTGTTTCTTCTCGATGCCTTCGCCGACCACGAACATGGTGAACGATTTGACGCTGGTGCTGGTTGCCTTCAGCATCTGTTCAACGGTTTGCTTGTCGTTCTTGACGAAAGTCTGGTTCAGCAGGGAAACTTCCTTCAGGAATTTCTGTACCGAACCTTCGATCATCTTGGCCGCGATATCGGCAGGCTTGCCGGATTCGGCCGCCTTCAGAGTCGCTACCGAACGCTCTTTCTCGATCAGGTCGGCAGGCACCTGGTCCGAAGACAGGGACACCGGCTTCATCGCAGCAATGTGCATCGCCACATCTTTACCGACTTGTTCGTCAGCGCCGTCGAACTCGACCATCACGCCGATACGTGTGCCGTGCAGGTAGGAAACCAGCTTGGCGGCGGTATCGAAACGCGTGAAACGGCGGATCGACATGTTTTCGCCGATACGGCCGATCAGGGCGGCGCGGGTCGCTTCAACGGTGCTGCCGTCGAGCGGCAGGGCCGACAAGGCGGCGATGTCGGCCGGATTGTTTTCCGCCACCAGCTTGGCGCAGGCATTCGCCAGGGCCAGGAAGTCGTCGTTCTTGGTCACGAAGTCGGTTTCGCAGTTGACTTCCACCAGGGCGCCAACGCCGCCGGCGATATACGCTGCGACCACGCCTTCGGCGGTCACGCGGGACGCGGCCTTGGAAGCCTTGCCGCCCAGTTTCACGCGCAGGATTTCTTCCGCTTTGTCCATGTCGCCGCCGGCTTCGGTCAGCGCCTTCTTGCATTCCATCATTGGCGCATCAGTCTTTGCGCGCAGTTCGCCTACCAGTGCTGCTGTAATTGCCGCCATACTATTCTCCTAACAGTTGACGCCGTGCCGGTGATCCGCAGCTGCCTTGCGATGCAAGCGCAGCCCAGTCGGCAACCAACCTCCAGCGCCATCATTCAAAATATATCCAGGTATAAATTCGGGTAAAACACATGCAAGTGATACAAAAAAAGGGGCAACCACGCCCCCTTTTTATTCTGAAGTATGAGACCTCAGATTCAGGGCTTAAGCCTGGTCGTTGACTTCAACGAACTCATCGCCGGCTGCGCCTTTGATTGCTTCAACCACGTCGTTCACTGCATTGGCACGGCCTTCCAGGATTGCATCGGCAACACCGCGAGCGTACAGGGCGATTGCCTTGGACGAGTCGTCGTTGCCAGGGATGACGTAAGTCACGCCGTCTGGCGAGTGGTTGGTGTCAACCACGCCGATAACCGGGATGCCCAGCTTGGCGGCTTCAGTGATGGCGCCCTTGTGGTAGCCGACGTCGATCACGAAAATGGCGTCAGGAATGCCGCCCATGTCCTTGATGCCGCCGATAGCCTTTTGCAGCTTGACCAGTTCGCGCTGGAACATCAGGCCTTCTTTTTTGCTCAGCTTCTCGACCGAACCGTCTTCGATCGATGCTTCCATTTCTTTCAGGCGCTTGATCGAGGTCTTGATGGTCTTGAAGTTGGTCAGCATGCCGCCCAGCCAGCGCTGGTCGACGAAAGGCGAACCCGAACGTGCTGCTTCGGCAGCCACGATTTCGCGCGCTTGGCGCTTGGTGCCGACAAACAGGATGTTGCCGCGGTTGGACGACAGTTGGCGGATGTACTTCATCGCCTCCTGGTACATGCCCAGGGTCTTTTCCAGGTTGACGATATGAATCTTGTTGCGGTGACCGAAGATGAACGGCGCCATCTTTGGGTTCCAGAAACGGGTTTGGTGGCCGAAGTGGACACCGGCTTCCAGCATTTCACGCATTGTTACGGACATAATTTTCTCCAGGGTTAGGTCTGGAACCCGCTCAGTCACTGTTGGCGCCAGCATTGCAGCCAGGCAAAAACAGCACCCTTTTCGAGCGGATTCGCGCTTTAAAAACCGATTTAAACATCAAAATAAACTACACAAACATCGATATAGCCGAATAGCGATTCGAGCTAACCCAAGATTGTACTCTAAAACCCCAGACTTCTTCAAGCGCCGCGAGGCATATCTTTCAGCGCATCTGCGTGGCCTCGTTTATAATCGTCATCTAACTGAATCCGGGCGTTTTTTGCGCCTTTTGCTAAAGAATTCACCGAATTTTCTCGATTTTTCCTATCTTATGACCTCCATCTCCATTAAAACCGCCGAGGATATCGCCGGCATGCGCGTTGCCGGCCGGCTGGCCTCGGAAGTGCTCGACTACATCACGCCATTCGTCAAGGCCGGCGTCACCACCGGCGAGCTGGACCGCCTGTGCCACGAATACATGACAAACGTGCAAGACACCATCCCTGCCCCGCTGAATTATTGCCCGCCTGGCTATACGCCTTATCCGAAAGCCATCTGCACTTCGGTCAACGACGTCATCTGCCACGGCATCCCGGGCGACAAGGTGCTGAAAAACGGCGATGTGGTCAATCTCGACATCACCGTCATCAAGAACGGCTACCACGGCGACACCAGCCGCATGTTTTACGTCGGCGAACCGTCGATCATGGCCAAGCGCCTGGGCGACATCACCTATGAGTGCATGTGGCTGGGCATCGCCAAGATCAAACCAGGCGCGCACCTGGGCGACATCGGCCACGTGATCCAGCAACATGCCGAGAAAGCCGGCTACAGCGTGGTCCGCGAATTCTGCGGCCACGGCATCGGCAAGGTGTTCCACGAAGAGCCGCAAGTATTGCACTACGGCCGTCCAGGCACGCTGGAGCGGCTGGAGGCGGGCATGATTTTCACGGTCGAGCCGATGATCAACGCCGGCCGCCGCGACATCCGCGAAATGGGCGACGGCTGGACCATCAAGACCAAGGATCGCAGCCTGTCCGCACAATGGGAACACACCGTGCTGGTGACGGAAACCGGCTACGAAGTATTGACCGTCTCCAAGGACACCCCGCCCCCGCCCGCCTTTATCCAGCAAGCGACCGCCGCCGCTTAAGACATGACGACACTTGCCGCCACACTCAAAAAACAGCTTAGGACCGAGCGGCAAACCATCATCTCAGCCTTTCTGGCGGACGGTAAACCCGGCGAACTGCTGACCGCGCTGCGGCGCAGCGTCGACATCGCCCTGACGCACGCCTGGAAAATGCTGGAACTGCCGTCCAGCGCAGCGCTGGTGGCGGTCGGCGGCTACGGCCGCGGCGAACTGTTCCCGCATTCCGACGTCGACGTCCTGATCCTGCTGGAAGCCAGCCCGGACGCCGCGCTGAAAGCCCGGCTGGAACAGCTGGTGCAGCTGTTCTGGGATATCGGCCTCGAAATCGGCCACAGCATCCGCACCGTCGACGAGTGCCTGAGTGAATCCGCCGCCGACATCACGGTCCAGACCAGCCTGCTGGAAGCGCGGCTGGTGAGCGGCAGCCACCCGCTGTTCCTGCAGCTGCAGGAACGCTGCCGCGCCGCCATGGATGCCTGCGCCTTTTTCCAGGGGAAAATCCTGGAAATGCACCAGCGCCATGTCAAATACGAAGATACGCCCTACAGCCTGGAGCCGAACTGCAAGGAAAGCCCGGGCGGCCTGCGCGACCTGCAAGTGATCCTGTGGGTGGCGAAGGCCGCCGGCCTCGGCGAATCCTGGCCCAAGCTGGCCCAGCGCGGCCTGATCACGGCCGCCGAAGCGCGCCAGCTGGCGCGCCAGGAACGCGCGTTCAAGGATATCCGGATTCGCCTGCACATCTATACCAACCGCCGCGAAGACCGGCTGGTATTCGACGTCCAGACCCCGATCGCCGAAGCGCTCGGTTTCCAGACCACCGAAACCCGGCGCGCCAGCGAATACCTGATGCAGCGTTATTACTGGGCGGCCAAGGCGGTAACCCAGCTCAACACTATCCTGCTGCAGAACATCGAGGTGCAGTTGTTCCCGCAGCCGATGGTGCCGCAACGCATCAACGACCGCTTCAACCACCTGAACCGCCTGATCGACATCGCCCACGACGACCTGTTCAAGACCACGCCGTCGGCGATGCTGGAACTGTTCCTGCTGCTGGCCCAGCACAGCGAGCTGAAAGACATGACCGCGCGCACCAGGCGCGCCTTGTGGCACGCCCGCGTCAAGATCGACAACGGTTTCCGCCGCGATCCGCACAACCGCTCGCTGTTCATCCAGATCATCCAGGCGCCGCAAGGGATTACCCACGCGCTGCGCGGCATGAACCAGACCAGCATCCTCGGCCGCTACCTGCCGAACTTCCGCCGCATCGTCGGCCAGATGCAGCACGACCTGTTCCATGTCTACACTGTCGACCAGCACATCCTGATGGTGGTGCGCAACGTGCGCCGCTTTACGATGAGCGAACACGCGCATGAATATCCGTTCTGCAGCCAGCTGATCGCCAACTTCCCGCGCTCCTGGCTGCTGTACGTCGCCGCCCTGTTCCACGACATCGCCAAAGGCCGCGGCGGCGACCACTCCAAGCTGGGCATGACCGACGCCCTGCATTTCTGCCAGCAGCATGGCCTGGCGGCCGAGGACACCGCGCTGGTGGTGTTCCTGGTCGAGCATCACCTGACCATGTCGCAGGTGGCGCAGAAACAAGACCTGTCGGATCCCGAAGTCATCCTTAATTTTGCCAATACGGTCAAGGACGAACGGCACCTGACCGCGCTTTACCTGCTGACCGTGGCCGATATCCGCGGCACCAGCCCCAAGGTATGGAACGCCTGGAAAGGCAAGCTGCTGGAAGACCTGTACCGCATGACCCTGCGCGTGCTCGGCGGCGAAACGCCGTCGGCCGACCGCGAGCTGAAAAACCGCCAGGAAGAAGCACTGAAAACGCTACGCCTGTACGGCCTGGCGGAAGATGCCCATGAGACCCTGTGGCGCCAGCTCGACGTTGCCTATTTCCTGCGCCACGATTCGTCCGACATCGCCTGGCAAACCCGTTCCTTCTACAACCAGACCGACAGCGCCAGCCCGATCGTCAAATGCCGCCTGGCGCCGATCGGCGAAGGTTTGCAGGTCGCGGTCTACACCAAGGACCGGAGCGACCTGTTCATCCGCATCTGCAGCTATTTCGACAGCAAGAATTTCAGCATCCTGGACGCCAAGATCCAGACCACCCGGCACGGCTACGCGCTCGACTCTTTCCTGATCAGCGCACCGCTGTTCGCCAAGCACTACCGCGACATCATCAACCTGATCGAACACGAACTGACCGTCCTGCTGCAAACCGACAGCCCGCTGCCGGCGCCGTCCAAGGGACGCCTGTCGCGCCTGTCGCGCACCTTCCCGGTGACGCCGACGGTCGACCTGCGCCCCGACGAGCGCGGCCAGTATTACCTGCTGTCGATTACAGCCAACGACCGCACCGGACTGCTGTTTTCTGTCGCCAGCGTGCTGGCCAAGCACAAGATCAATTTGCATACGGCCAAGATCATGACGCTCGGCGAACGGGTCGAAGACGTATTCCTGGTCGACGGCAACGCGCTCAACCACGCGCGCTTGCAGATCCAGCTTGAAACCGACCTGCTGGACGCGCTGCATATCTGATCCATCCTGTTTTTGTTTTTTATCCTTTTTATTTCTTGCCTCTCATGACCGAACCATTACGCCTTTCCAAACGCATGTCAGAACTCGGGTTATGCTCGCGCCGCGAAGCCGATGAATGGATCGCACGCGGCTGGGTCCGGGTCGACGGCGTCGTCGTATCGGAACTCGGCAGCAAAGTCCTGCCCAGCCAGCGCATCAGCGTGGAACGCCAGGCCGCGGCGGAACAATCGAAACGCGTCACCATCCTGATCAACAAGCCGGTCGGCTATGTCAGCGGCCAAGCCGAAGACGGCTACCAGCCGGCGGTGGCGCTGATCAAGGAAACCAACCGCTGGAGCGAGGACCGCTCGCCGACCCTGTTCCATCCGACCCAGCTGCGCAGCCTGGTGCCGGCCGGCCGCCTCGACATCGACTCGGTCGGCCTGCTGGTGCTGACCCAGGACGGCCGCATCGCCAAGCACCTGATCGGCGAGGAAACCAGCGTCGACAAGGAATACCTGGTGCGGGTGCGCTACACCAAGGGCGACAGGCTGCCCGACGCCGACCTGCGCCGCCTCAACCACGGCCTGACGCTGGACGGCAAGAAGCTCAAGCCGGCCATCGTCAAATGGCAAAACGAGGACCAGCTGAGCTTTACTTTGCGCGAAGGCAAAAAACGCCAGATCCGCCGCATGTGCGACATGGTCGGGCTCAAGGTGCTGGGATTGAAACGGGTGCGTATCGGCGGCGTGAAGCTGGGGAATTTGCCCGAAGGGCAATGGCGCTACCTGGGCGCGGACGAACAGTTCTAAGGGCATGCGGCCCGCGAGGGCCGCTGCCGATTACAGGAAACGATCCAGGATCTTGCGGCTGGCCTTGTCCAGCGCCTGGGTGTCGCGGATCAGGAACTGCACGCCATGGCTGTCGGCGATCAGCAGGCTGGTCGCCACGATGCGCCGGATGTCCTCTTCGCCCTTGAGCGTGAAAGAAGCATCGCCGCGATTGGTTTCCACATACCAGGTGCTAGGCGCGGTGAAACTGGAAACCCGCTGGATGCGCCGGATTTCCGGCATGAATTCGCGGCTCGCCAGTTCTTTTTCGACCATCGCCCGGGTTTCGCCCGGCAAATCACTCAAGCGCGAAATCCAGGCCAGCTCCTGGCCGTCGCCGTTCACCAGAGAAACGCCGTCGTCCGGCGCGCCGATAGGAAAGGCCCGCACCGGCACCACGCCTTCATGCACCTCGCCGTTGACGGCGATGTACACCAGGCGGCCGAAGGCGTTGCGGCTGAGTTTGAAATCATGGCTTGTCATGCTGCCCTCTCGTCACTGTCTTCGCTGTCTTCATCGACCAGGGTCGGCTCGGTATCGGCATTGCGCAGCTGCGCCTGGTAAAGGCGGTAATAAGCGCCTTCGCGCAGCATCAGTTCGTCATGGCTGCCGACTTCGACGATCTGGCCGCGGTCCAGCACTACCAGCCGGTCGGCCTTGCGCAAGGTCGACAGGCGATGCGCGATCGCAATCGTGGTGCGGCCCTGCACCAGGTTGTCGAGCGCTTTCTGGATTTCCTTTTCAGTGGTGGTGTCGACCGACGAGGTTGCCTCGTCCATGATCAGGATGCGCGGATCGATCAGCAAGGCGCGCGCAATCGAGATGCGCTGGCGCTCGCCGCCGGACAGCGCCTGGCCGCGTTCGCCTACCAGCGAATCGTAGCCTTGCGGCAGGCGCAGGATGAATTCATGGGCATGGGCGGCGCGCGCGGCGGCGACGATTTCTTCGCGCGTGGCGTCCGGCTTGCCGTAGCAGATATTCTCCGCAATCGTGCCGAAGAACAGGAACGGCTCTTGCAGCACCAGGCCGATATTGCGGCGGTATTCCGAGATCGGCATGGAGCGGATATCGACGCCGTCGATCCGTATCGCTCCTTCCGATACGTCGTAGAAGCGGCAGATCAGGTTGACCAGCGTGCTCTTGCCGGAGCCGCTATGGCCCACCAGGCCGATCATCTCGCCCGGTGCGATGCTCAGGTTGACGTCGCGCATTACCGCCCGGTTGCCGTAGCGGAAACCGATGTTGCGCAATTCGATGGCGCCTTTCACATGCTCCAGGTGCACCGGGTTGGCCGGTTCCGGCACGCTCGATACATGATCCAGGATTTCAAAGATGCGCTTGGCGCCGACCGCAGCCTTTTGCGTCACCGAAACGATGCGGCTCATCGAATCGAGGCGGGTATAGAAGCGGCTGATGTACGCCAGGAACGAGGCCAGCACGCCGACCGTGATTTCGTTCTTCGAGACCTGCCAGATGCCGAACACCCAGACCACCAGCAGCCCGACTTCGGTCAGCAGGGTGACCGTCGGCGAGAACAGGGACCAGATCTTGTTGACGCGGTCGTTGACCAGCAGGTTGTGCTGGTTGGCGTCGCGGAAACGCGTGGCTTCGCGCTTTTCCTGGGCAAACGCCTTGACTACGCGGATTCCGGGGATGGTGTCGGCCAGGACGTTGGTCACTTCGGCCCAGATGCGGTCGATCTTTTCAAAACCGTGCTTGAGCCGGTCGCGCACCAGGTGGATCATCCAGGCGATGAATGGCAGCGGCACCAGGGTCACCAGCGCCAGCCAGGGATTGATCGAGAACAGGATCACCGCGGTCATGACGATCATCAGCACGTCGATCGCAAAATCCAGCAGGTGCAAGGACAGGAACACGCAGATGCGGTCGCTTTCGGAGCCGATGCGCGCCATCAGGTCGCCGGTGCGCTTGCCGCCGAAATACTCCTGCGACAGGCGCAGCAGATGTTCATAGGTGGTGGTGCGCAAATTGGCGCCGATGCGTTCGCTGACCAGCGCCAGGATATAGGTGCGGGCCCAGCCCAGGCTCCAGGCCACCAGGGCGGAAGCCAGCAGGCCGGACAGGTAGAGCTTGACCAGGTCGTAATTGATCGGCTTGCCGTTCTGATAAGGAATCAGCACGTTGTCCATCAGCGGGCCCATCAGGTACGGCGGCACCAGGGTGGCGGCGGTCGAGACCAGCATCAGGATAAAACCCAGCAGCAGCATGCCCCTGTACGGCTTGGCAAAACGCGCCAGCCGGAACAAGGCCCAGGTCGAAGACGGCGCTTCCCCTTTTTCCGGGCAAATCAGGCATTCGTCGCTGCCCGGCGGCAGCGGCGCCTGGCACTGCGGGCAAAGAGCCTGCTCCTGGCGCGCGGCGGAACGCCCGGCCAGGTGGTCGTCGCGCTGCTGCTCGAAGAGCTTGATCAGGCGCAGCGCTTCCAGGTTGAGGCCAAGCGTGTAGCGCCAGCAAGCCAGTTGCCGCTGTTCGTCGCACAGCTCCAGGCTGCCGACGCCGGCATGGTCGTGGTGGCCCAGCGTCAGGCCGGGCCGGTAAGCCCAGTCGCTCCAGCTGCTGTCCTGCTCCATCTTGGCCAGCACGCGACGATTGGTCAGCAGCACCGTGCCGCGCGCAAAATGCAGCGAAGCGTTGAGATCAACCTCCAGCGACGCCAGCACTTCCTCGTCAGGAACCAGCAGAGTTGTTATTTCGGCACGCAATGAAGCGGGCAGGATATGGGATAAATAATTACCGGAAGTAGGCACAGGGGATAAAGGGTTGCTTTTCATCTAAACGGCATGGTGTGGCCGCAAACATACGCGGCCCGGATGGAATTTTGTGTGAAATCGCCCTAAATGGCGCACATCGTCTGCCGCAAGTATTATATCCTATCGTGTTTTTCAGAAACGTTACATTTCGTTACCATAACCCTATCATTTTGCTATTTTAAGTGAGCTTCTGTAAACCGATTCGCGTATCAGCGCGTTACAGATAGTTGCAGGGTGTTGAAGCGGCACCAGAAAACAAGAAAAATTTTCAGCACTAACGCAGCCCTATCGCACAGCCTCATTGCTCACTCATGAAAAACATTGAAATTCTCCGCATCATGTCGCTACGCGGACCAAATATCTGGACGTATCGGTCAACCCTTGAGGCGTGGATCGATATTGGCGAACTGGAAGATTTCCCGTCGAATACCTTGCCCGGCTTTAACCAGCGCCTGACCAGCTGGCTGCCTACCCTGATCGAGCACCGCTGCAGTTATGGCGAACGCGGCGGTTTTGTCCAGCGCCTGCAAGACGGCACCTGGCCCGGCCACATTCTCGAACACGTCACCCTGGAACTGCAAAACCTGGCCGGCATGCCCGGCGGTTTCGGCAAGGCGCGCAGCACTTCGGTGCGCGGCGTCTACAAGGTTGCGGTGCGCGCGCGCCACGAGCAGGTTACCCGCGCCGCCTTGCATGCCGCACGCGACCTGGTCATGGCGGCGATTGAAGACAAGCCGTTCGATGTCCCTGCCACCATCGTCGAACTGCGCAGCATGGTGGATTCGCGCTGCCTGGGCCCGAGCACGGCCTGCATCGTGGAAGCGGCGGAAGAACGGCGCATCCCCTCGTTCCGCCTCACCGAAGGCAACCTGGTGCAGCTCGGCCACGGCATCCGCCAGCGCCGCATCTGGACCGCGGAAACCGACCAGACCAGCGCCATCGCCGAAAGCATCTCCAGCGACAAGGACCTGACCAAGAGCCTGCTGGAGGCTTGCGGCGTGCCGGTGCCGGAAGGACAACTGGTGGAAAGCGCCGCCGAAGCCTGGGAAGCGGCTGAAGACATCGGCTTGCCGGTGGTGGTCAAGCCTTCCGATGCGAATCATGGACGCGGCGTCTTCATCGACCTCAATACCCAGGCCGAAATCGAGACCGCCTATGCGCTGGCGCTGGAAGAAGGCAGCAGCGTGATCGTCGAACGCTTCATCCGCGGCAACGAACACCGGCTGCTGATAGTCGGCGGCCGCCTGGCCGCGGCTGCGCGCGGCGAGCCGCTGTCGATCGTCGCCGACGGCAAATCGACCATCCGCCAGCTGATAGACAGCCAGATCAATTCCGACCCGCGCCGCGGCGAACTCGAAGAGTGCCCGCTGAGCCTGGTGCTGCTGGATGAAGAACCGGTAGTCCGGGTAGAGCTGGAACGGCAAGGCTTCAACGGCGAATCGATCCCGCCCGCAGGCAAGCAAGTGCTGATCCAGCGCAACGGCAACGTTTCCATCGACGTCACCGACCTGGTCCACCCAAGCGTCGCCGCGGCGGCCTCGCTCGCCGCGCGCGTGGTGGGCCTGGATATCGCCGGCGTCGACCTGGTGGCCGAGGATATTTCGCGGCCGCTGGAAGAACAGCGCGGAGCGATCGTCGAAGTCAACGCCGGCCCCGGCCTGCTGATGCATCTCAAGCCGGCCGAAGGCAGGCCGCGCCCGGTCGGCCGCGCCATCATCGAACACCTGTTCGCCGCTGCCGACAATGGCCGCATCCCGATCGTCGGCGTCACCGGTACCCATGGCAAGACCACCGTCTCGCGCCTGATCGCCTGGCAGCTCCACCTGAGCGGCAACCACGTCGGCCTGGCTTGCGGCGACGGCCTTTATTTTGCCCAACGCCGGGTTGAAAAAGGCGACCGCGCCAATTGGGAATCGGCGCAGCGGGTGCTGATCAACCGCGCAGTGCAGGCGGCGGTGTTCGAGAACAGCCATGACACCATCCTCTCGGAAGGCCTGGTCTACGACCGCTGCCAGGTAGGCGTCGTCACCAATATCGCCGCTGGCGACAGTTCGCCGCAGTATTACATCGGCGACGCCGAGGAAATGGTCAAGGTCACGCGCACCCAGGTCGATGTCGTGCTGCCTAGCGGCGTCGCCGTGCTCAATGCCGCCGATCCGCTGGTGGCAGGCATGGCGTCGCTGTGCGACGGCGAAGTGATCTTTTTTGGCATGTCCCCTACCCTGCCGGTGATCGCCGAACAGCTGGAACAAGACCGGCGCGCCGTGTTCGTGCGCAACGACCAGATCATGCTGGCGATCGGCAAAAACGAAATGCTGCTGGCGGACATCACCACCGTGCCCCTGATCGCGCGCAGCAAGGACAGCTTCCAGGTTGAAAACGTATTGGCGGCGGTTGCCGCCGCCTGGGCGCTGGACATCTCTCACGACCTGATGCGTGCAGGGATAGAGACGTTTGAGATGGCTTAAAGATCTAAGCGGGACGGGCAGCTGCCCTCCTGCTTTTTTTATCAGTAATAATAGGAAAACCTGTTGATGGACGTATCACGTATCCGAGTACTTCGCGGCCCCAATCTGTGGAGTCGACATACCGCTATCGAAGCCATCGTGTCTTGCACCGAAGCCGAGCGCGCCATTGCAGGCATCGCCGGTTTCGAAGCCAGGTTGCGTGAACGCTTTCCAAAAATCGGCTTCCTGGAAGCCGGCAGCAAGAACGATGTGGTGTCGATGGCGCACGCGCTCGAGATAGCGGCGCTCGGCCTGCAATCGGAAGCCGGCTGCCCGGTCACCTTCAGCCGTACCGTGCCGACCGTGGAAGGCGGCGTCTACCAGGTCATCGTCGAATACACCGAAGAAGAAGTCGGCAGGCTGGCGTTCCAGCTGGCGCAGAAACTGTGCCTGGCGGCGCTCGAAGACAAGCCCTTCGATCTCGCAGGCGCACTGGCCAGCCTGCACGAACTGGATGAAGACATCCGTCTCGGACCAAGCACCGGCTCCATCGTGCAGGCGGCGGTCATGCGCGGAATTCCGTTCCGGCGCCTGACCAGCGGCAGCATGGTCCAGTTCGGCTGGGGCAGCCGCCAGCGCCGCATCCAGGCCGCGGAAACCAACCACACCAGCGCGATCGCGGAATCGATCGCCCAGGACAAGGACCTGACCAAGAAGCTGCTGAACGCCGCCGGCGTCCCGGTGCCGATGGGCCGGGTGGTCTCCAGCGCTGAAGAAGCCTGGGCCGCGACCCAGGAAATCGCCGGCCCGGTAGTGCTCAAGCCGCGCGACGGCAACCAGGGCAAGGGCGTGGCGGTCAACATCACCGCCCGCGAACAAGTCATGGCGGCGTTCGAAGTGGCCGCCAAGATCTGTTCGGAAGTGATCGTCGAACGCTACCTGCCAGGCCATGACTTCCGCCTGCTGGTGGTCGGCAACCAGCTGATCGCCGCCGCCCGCCGCGATCCGCCGCAAGTCATCGGCGACGGCGTGCGCACCATCCGCCAGCTGGTGGACCAGGTCAACAGCGACCCGCTGCGCGGCGACGGCCATGCCACCACGCTGACCAAGATCCGCTTCGACGCCATCGCCCTGGCGACGCTGGCCAAACAGAATTACGCCGCCGATTCGATTCCGCAGCAAGGCGTGCGCGTGGTGTTGCGCAATAACGCCAACCTGAGCACCGGCGGCACCGCCACCGATGTCACCGAAGATGTCCACCCTGAACTGGCGGCGCGCGCGGTAGCCGCGGCGCAAATGGTCGGGCTCGACATCTGCGGCGTCGACGTCGTCTGCAACAACGTCCACCAGCCGCTGGAAGAGCAGGAAGGCGGCGTGGTCGAAGTCAATGCAGCGCCTGGCTTGCGCATGCACATCAGCCCTTCCTACGGCAAGGGCCGCGCGGTCGGCGCCGCCATCATGTCGACCATGTTCGCCAGCGGCGACAACGGCCGCATCCCGCTGGTAGCGGTCGCCGGCACCAACGGCAAGACCACCACCGTGCGCCTGATCGCCCACCTGCTGGGCCGCAAGGGGCTGCGCGTCGGCATGACCAATTCCGACGGCGTCTATATCGAAAAACAGCGCATCGATACCGGCGACTGCAGCGGCCCGCGCAGCGCGCGCAATGTGCTGATGCACCCGGACGTCGATGCCGCCGTGTTTGAAACCGCGCGTGGCGGCATCTTGCGCGAGGGCCTCGGCTTCGACCGTTGCGACGTCGCCGTGGTCACCAATATCGGCATGGGCGACCACCTCGGCCTGAGCTATATCAGCACGGTGGAAGACTTGAGCGTGGTCAAGCGCGTGATCGTCGAAAACGTCGCACCGGGCGGCCACGCGGTCCTCAACGCGGCCGATCCGATGGTCGCCGGCATGGCCAAATCCTGCCCCGGCTCGGTCACCTTTTTCGCCCACGATTTCCATCACCCGCTGATGACCACGCATCGCGCGCAAGGCCACCGGGTGGTGTACCAGGATGGCAACGCCATCGTCGCCGCCAAGGGCAAGCAGGAACATCGGATCTTGCTGCAGGATATCCCGCTGACGCGCAACGGCGCCATCGGCTTCCAGGTCGAAAACGCCATGGCTTCGATCGCCGCGGCCTGGGCCCTGGACCTGGACTGGGACGTGATCCGCGCCGGCCTCGGCAGCTTCGTCAACGATGCCGCCACCGCGCCGGGCCGCTTCAATGTGTTCGATTACCGCGGCGCGACCCTGATCGCCGACTACGGCCACAACCCGGATGCGATCAAGGCGCTGGTGAAGGCCATCGACAGCATGCCTGCCAAACGCCGTTCGGTGGTCATCAGCGGCGCCGGCGACCGGCGCGATATCGACATCCGCCACCAGACCGAAATCCTGGGCGATGCTTTCGACCAGGTGATCCTGTACCAGGACCAGTGCCAGCGCGGCCGCGCCGACGGCGAAGTGCTCGGCTTGCTGCGCGAAGGTTTGCAGAACGCCCGCCGCACCACGTCGACCGAGGAAATCAACGGCGAATTCGTCGCCATCGATACCGCGCTGTCGCACCTGGCGCCGGGAGATCTTTGCCTGATCCTGGTCGACCAGGTGGAAGAAGCGCTGGCGCATATCGCCAAGCGTATTGCTGAAGTGTGATGTAGCGCCGCAGCCGCTGCCGGATGCTTCGGCATGCCGGCAGCGGCGGCGGGCTTAAGCCGGCTTGTGCCCGGTCAAGGCGGCGCCGGCATTCAACGGCAAGCGCCGCGTCACTGGAATCGACGCCAGCGAAAACAGGCCGATGACAATGAAGGCCGGCCAGAAATCTCCCGCCACGATGGTCGAATGTCCCTGCAGGCGACTCGACAGGTGCACCGCCAGGCCGCCGATGGTCACTCCCAATCCCAAGGAAATCTGCTGCACCACGCTGGCCAGGCTGGTAGCCCGGCTGACGTCGGCGCTATCGAGGTCGGCGTAAGCCATGGTATTGAGGCAGGTGAACTGCATGGAAGGGAAAAACCCGCCCAGCAGCACCACCGCCATCATCACCAGGTAAGGCGTGGTCGGCGTAAACAAGCCATACGAGGCCAGCGCCAGCCCTGCCAGCAAGGCGTTCCAGATCAGCACCGAACGGAAACCGTAGCGGCGCAGGACCGAAGTGCCGATGGCTTTCATGAAGATCGCACCGAAGGCGGAGGCGCAAGTGATGGTGCCGGCATGGAAGGCATTCATGCCGAAACCCACTTGCAGCGCCAGCGGCAGCAGGAACGGCACCGCACCGAGGCCGATGCGGAACAGCGAACCGCCGACGACGCTGGCGCGGAAAGTCGGGATCCGCAGCAGGCGCAGGTCCAGCAGCGGAAACGGTTCGCGCCTGGCGTGCAGCAGATACACGTACAAGGTCAGGCCGCCCAGCAAGCACATGACGAACGCCCAACCCGGCGCCAGCAGCTCGCCGTCGATCAGCGACAGGCCCAGCATCAGCAAGGTGCTGCCGATAGCGGACAAGAAAAAACCCTTCATGTCGAGTGGCTGCAATTCGTCGGAACGATAGTTTTCTATGTAGCGGCTGGCCAGGTACATGCCGAGGATGCTGATGGGAACATTGATCAGGAAAATCCAGCGCCAGTGGAAATATGTCGTGATGAAGCCGCCCAGCGGCGGCCCGATCACCGGTCCCAGCTGGGAGGGAATGGTCAGGTAGCTGATGGCTTTGACCAGCTCGGTGCGCGGCACCGAACGGAAAATGACGATGCGCCCTACCGGCACCATCATGGCGCCGCCTATGCCCTGCAGGAAGCGCGCCGCGACAAAGGCCGCCAGCGAGCTCGAGGCCGCGCACATCAGCGAGCCGGTCAGGAACACCAGGATGGCGCTGCGGAACACGGTGCGCGCGCCGAAACGGTCGGCGACCCAGCCGCTGATCGGGATGAACACGCCGAGGCCGACCACATACGAGGTCAACGCCAGTTTCAGGGTAAGGGGATCTTGGCCGAGGTCGCGCGCCAGTACCGGCAGCGAGGTGGCGATTACGGTCGCGTCCATGTTTTCCATGAACAGCGCGCAGGCGACAATGAGCGGAATGAGAAGAGTACGTGACACTGCCGATAACCGTAGGGTAAACAAAAAGACAGATGCACGCAGTGTTGCATCTGTCTGCCGGGTAGTTTACACCTATTCCTGGAATTTGGCAGGAGGTACGATGACTGCCCTGCTTTCAGGCCAGCTTGCGTTGCCCCGGATCGTAATAAAAACGTTCTTCGCTGATCTTGTCGCCGCGCCAAAGCTGATAGGCGATTTCGTCCAGCTGGAAACTGCGGCCGTCGTGGGCAACCATTTCGAACAGCCAGTTGATGGCGACGCGGTCGCCGTCGATCAGGAAAGACCGGGCTGCCAGGGTGCGGATTTCCTTGAACGCCGCCAGCGCCTTTTCCTCACCTGCCACCAGCATCTGCAACCCGGTGCGCGGCGGCTCCAGGTTTTCCTGCATGGATGCATCTTCGGTATAAAACTCCTGGATTGCCTCTACATACTTGCCTTGCACAACCAGCGCGATAAAACTTTCAACGTGTTCTCGACTTGGCATGGATCGGTCCTGTAAGCGTGGATAGGAACGATGACTATACCCGCCTTCAGAACGGTCCGTTGGACTCCCGCAATTTGTCCGGCAAACCGTCGTGCGGACCCAGCGCCTGTTTGGGCGCATCCAGCCACAGCTGCTCGCCGATCTCGGCGTTGCGCTTCGCATGCAAGGCGTAATAAACCTGGTTGTCGGCGCGGAAGCGGTCGCCCACTACCAGCAGGCGCACATCGGCCTCGGTATTGTTGATGAAGGTATGCGCAAGGCCGGTGCCGGGTGCGAAGCCGACGCCGTCTCCTGGCGCCAGCCGGTGCAGGTGGCCGTCCAGCCAGACATCCGGCGCGCCTTCGATGACGTACACGAATTCTTCCTCGGTCTTCTCGGCATGCGGCCAGGAAGTGCGCCGTCCGGGCGGTAGCAGTTCATGGTGGATGCCGAGCCGGTTCAGGCCGAACACGCGGCCGAACGGCGAACCTATGGCCATCAGCTCGGCGCTGCCGGGATAACTGGAATCGTCCGCGCCTTGAATCTCTTGCCAATGCTTGATGCAGTCCGGCCTGGTCATGGTGTTCTCCTCTTGCTGGATTTTATTGGGAAAGCAGGATCCGGTAGCCTACCGCGGTTTCGGTCAACAGGTGCTTGGGCTGGGCCGGATCGTCTTCCAGCTTCTGCCGCAAGTGTCCCATGTAAATCCGCAGATAGTGGCCGCTCTCCGAATGCGACGGCCCCCACACTTCCTTGAGCAGCTGCGGATTGGTCACCACCCGTCCGGCATTGGCCACCAGCACCGACAGCAGCCGATATTCGGTCGGCGTCAGGTGCACCTGCTGCTGCGCCTTGGTGACCAGCCGCGCCTGCAGGTCCAGCGTGACGTCGCCGAAGCGGATCAGGCCGTCGTCGCCGGCCAGCGGCTGGTGCTGGCGGCGCAGCGTGGCGCGCACCCGCGCCAGCAGTTCGCCGACGCCGAACGGCTTGCTCAGGTAATCGTCGGCGCCGGCATCGAGCGCCTTGATCTTGTCGGCTTCATTGACCCGCGCCGACAGCACGATGATCGGCACCCGCGACCACTTCCTGACATCCAGGATGAAATCGACGCCGTCGCCATCCGGCAAGCCGAGATCGAGGATCACCAGGTTCGGCTTGCGGGTGCCGCAATCGATCAGGCCGCGCTGCATGGTCGCCGCTTCGAAAATCTGCCAGCCTTCATCTTCCAGCGCGGCGCGCACAAAACGGCGGATCTGCGGTTCGTCTTCGACCAGCAGCGCTATGGGTGTGGGTTGTATCGTCATGCTTTCTCCGTGTCGTCGCCGGCGCCCGCGTCGTGTTCTTCCAGGTCCGGCATGCTGGGCGGCGCGCCGAGCGGAATCGTGAAGATGAATTCAGCGCCGCTTTCGCCGTGATGGCCGCTGCGGGCATGGATGCTGCCGCCGTGCGCTTCCACGATGGCGCGGCAGATCGCCAGTCCGAGTCCGACCCCGGGCTTGGCCGATTCGCGCTCGCCGCGCGTGAATTTTTCAAAGATCGTATCTTCCATGCCGCTCGGCAGCCCCGGGCCGTCATCGGCGATGGTGACCGTCAGGAAGCGCGCATTCGCCACCGCGGCCAGAACGATATGGGAGCCGGCCGGCGTGTACTTGGCGGCATTCTCCAGCAGGTTGCACAGCACGCGTTCGATCAGCACCGCGTCGAAATGAATCAGCGGCAATTCGTGCGCCACCCTTATCTCGACCTGGTGCCCGTGCAGCGCCGAACCGCTGGCGCGCAATGCGCTGCCGACCACTTCCTCGAACGGCTGCCACTGCAAGTTCAGCTTGACCTCGCCGCTCTGGATGCGCGCCATGTCCAGCAAGTTGGTCACCAGCGCGCTCATGCGCAGCATCTCGCTGTGCAGCGCGGCGGCCAGCGCCTGCTGGTTCTGCTGCAACGGCGGCTTCGACAGCACCAGCGACTCGGACAAACCGATCAACGCGGTCAACGGCGTGCGCAAATCGTGCGACAGCGCCGACAGCAAGGAGTTGCGCAAACGCTCCGACTCCATGCGCACCAGGGCGTCTTGCGCCACTTCGACATAATGCACGCGCTCCAGCGCAATCGCGGTCAGGGTAGCGAAGGTATAGAGCTGTTGCTGCTGTTCCGGGATCAGGATCCAGCGCCGGTTGTGCGGCAGGATCACCAGCACGCCCCGGGTGCGCATCGGCGCCACCAACGGCAGGTACAGGTAATTGCTGGCCGGCAGGGTATCGGTGCCGATGCCGGCGCTGCTGGCATTGTCGAAAGCCCACTGGGCGATGCCCATGTCGAGCGCCGCCGCGACGTTGGCTACATCGTCCGGTATCACCCCCGGCAGGTGCAGCCGGCCGGCCGCGTCAGGTATCAGCAGCAGGGTCTTGGCCTGGAAACTGCGCTGCAGGAATTGCCCGCTGGTCTCGAAAATCTGTTCCGTCTGCAGCACCCCCGACAAGGCGCGCGCAAATTCGAACAAGGCGCGCGAGCGCGCTTCGCGGTCCGAAGCGATCCGGGCCTGGTAACGCAGCCCGGAGGTCAGGTGCGTGATGGTCAGGCCGACCGCCAGCATCACGCCGAAAGTCAGCAGGTACTGGAAATCGCTGACGGCAAACGAAAAACGCGGCGGCACGAAAAAGAAATCGAAGGAAGCGATGCTCAGCAAAGCGACAAAAATCGCCGGCCCGCGGCCGTAGCGGATAGCGATCAGGACTTCCGCCAGCAGGTACAGCATGACGATGTTGGCGAGGTCGAAAAACGGCAGTATCGGCGTCGCCAGCAAGGTCACCAGCACGCACACCGCCAGCGCCCAGGCATAACCCCACCATTCGATCCGGCTCTGCATCGGCAGATGGCGCGGCAGGATGGAGCCGGTTCCTTCCGGCTTTTCCACTGCACTGGCTGAATTTGCGCCGATGGCGATCAGGTCGATGTCGCGCGCATGGGCCGCGATCCGCGCGGCGTGGCTGGCTTGCCAAGGAAAGCGGCGCTGGCTGCGGCCGATGATGATCTTCGAGAAATTGTGGCTGCGGGCGTAACCGGCCACAACCTCCGCCACTTCGCTGCCGGCCAGCACGGCGGTGGTCGCTCCCAGGTCTTGCGCCAGCTTGAGCGTCTTCAGGATGCGTTCGCGTTTGGCGGAAGGCAGGCGTTGCAGTTTCGGCGTCTCGACATATACCGCATGCCATTCGGCATTGAGCTGGGTCGCCAGCCGCGCGGTGCTGCGGATGACGTGTTCCGCGCTGGGCGAAGGGCCGACGCAGGCCAGCAAGGCGGCGTCGGTCTGCCATACGGCGCCGATGGATTTCTCGATGCGGTAGGCCTGGACATCGCCCTGCAGCCGGTCCGCGGTACGCCGCAAAGCCAGTTCGCGCAGTGCGATCAGGTTGCCTTTGCGGAAAAAATTGCGCGAGGCGCGCTCGGCTTGCGGCAGCTTGTAGACCTTGCCGAGTTTCAGCCGGTTCAGCAGCTCGTCGGCAGGCAGGTCCACCAGCACCACTTCATCGGCGGCGTCGAAGACCGTGTCCGGCAAGGTTTCAGCGACCCGGATGCCGGTGATGCCGCCGACGACATCGTTCAGGCTTTCCAGGTGCTGGACATTGAGCGTGGTGAAGACATCGATGCCGGCATTCAACAGTTCTTCCACGTCTTGCCAGCGCTTCGGATGGCGTGAGCCGGAGGCATTGGAATGCGCGAGTTCGTCGACCAGTATCAGCGAAGGCTTACGCCGCAAAGCCGCATCCAGGTCGAATTCAGGCAGCTGCTTGTCGCGATAACTTACCTGCTTCAGGGGCAGCACTTCCAGTCCGTTCAGCAGCGCCGCCGTCTCCGCCCGTCCGTGGCTCTCGATCACCCCGGCCAGCACCTCGCGCCCTTCGCTATGCAGCTTGTGCGCGGCGCTGAGCATGGCGTAGGTTTTGCCGACGCCGGCCGAAGCGCCGAAATAGATGCGCAGCTTGCCGCGCCCGGCCAGGCTTTCCTGTACCTGCAGCTGCGCCAGCAAAGCATCCGGATCGGGACGCAGGTTATCGTTTGAATAGGGTGAAGACACTGGTTGCCTTGTGAAAGCCATCGATAAGACGGTTGTATAAAATCGTAGCGCTAATTGTAGATGTAATCCAGCTATCGCCACGATATACCGGAATCCCCATGGATTGGCTGCCGGCCCGGATACCGGCCCCTGCCCCACAAGGGCAAACAGGCCGGAAGGCCCTGCGCCTTCCGACCCGTGTTATTGGAACCGCCTGCCGGCAATCCTTAGAACGTCTTGGTCGCCGATACCACCAGCGCGGTTTTCCCCAGGTTCTTGCGGTCCGGCGCCGGTCCCACGTAATTCTTGGTGTCGGTGCCGACCACCGCCACGCTGCCGGACAGGAAACCGAAATCCTTGGTCAAGCCGACTTTCCAGTCGTTATAGCTCAAGGACGAATTGTTTTTGACGGTCTGGTGGCCGGCGTGCAGGTTGACCGTATAACCGTTGCTGACGTCGATATTGGCGCCGATGTCCAGGTAGCCGCTATTCTTGCTGTCGGCGGCGCCGAACAGATTGGTCAGCGACTGCGAGTACTTGACGTATGCCGGGCCATAACCCAGCTGGCCATACAGCTCCGTCGTATTTGCATCCGGATGCAGGTCGTTGGATGGATAGACATACGACAGCACGCCGAAATCGTAGCTCAGATCCTGGGTGAAATTGCCTTTTTTGCCGGCGTAGATATCCCACTCGATATTGCCGTCGCCGCCGCCGTCCTTGACCCATTTGAGCGTCGACAGCCAGGTGCCTGCATACAGTCCGGTAGGATTGTTGCTATAGTCGGCGCCGCCTTGCAGGGCCGGCTTCAGGCGTGTCTGGGAAATGCCGCGGAAGCGATAGTCGGAGACGAGGCTGGCGTTGAAAGTCAGGGAATTGTCCGGTGCCGCTTCTTCAGCCTGCGAGCAGTTCGCGGTGAAGGCGGTAACGCCGATGACGGTAAGCAAGCCAGCAAAATAGATGATTTTCTTCATGTTTTCTAAGACAAAAACAGCGTGGTGGTGGTTTATTTCAAACCAGAGGAAACATGGACGTGTGAAAGCTGACCGCACGCCGTACGGCCAGCCCTGCAGGCACTATCCCTTCTGGAATGAAATGGGTGGTGAAACTTAGTTTGCAGCCGGATGCTGGCGCTCGGTTGCCCGATTCAGCGCCAGGTTCAACGCCAAGACGTTGACGCGCGGCTCGCCCAGGAAACCCAGGCTGCGCTGCAGCTGCAGGCTGTCGATCAGGGCGCGCACCGTATCGACATTGAGCTTGCGCTCGCGAGCAATGCGTCCGGCCTGGTAATAGGCCGCCGCCAGGCTGATTTCCGGGTCCAGGCCGCTGCCGGAGGCAGTCACCAGGTCGACCGGGATCGGCAGCGTGTTGCCGGGATCGGCAGCTTTCAAGGCATCCACCCTGCCCTTGACCGCGTCGATCAAAGCCGGGTTGCTAGGCCCGAAATTGGAGCCGCCGGAGGACTGGGCGTTGTATGGCATCGGGCTGGTTGCCGACAGCCGTCCCCAGAAATAGTTGGGAGCGGAAAATTCCTGGCCGATCAGGCGCGAACCGATCAGCTTGCCGTTTTGCACAATCAGGCTGCCGGCAGCCTGGTCGGGAAAAACCGCCTTGCCGATGCCGGTCACGGCCAGCGGATAGATCACGCCGCACAGCAGGGTCAGCCCGGCAAACAGCACCAGCGCAGGCCGCATGACGCCTTGCGATGCCGTTTTTGTGGTTGCTGCCGATGCTGCTGGAGACAGTGTTGTTGTAGATGCGGATTTCATTTCTAGACTCCTGAATTACACCAGATGCATTACCGACAAAATCATGTCGATCAGTTTGATGCCGATAAACGGCAATATGATGCCGCCCAGGCCGTAGATCAGCAGGTTGCGGCGCAGCAGCGAAGCGGCGCCGACCGCGCGGTAGCGCACCCCTTTTAATGCCAGCGGAATCAGCACCACGATGATCAAGGCGTTGAAGATCACTGCCGACATGATCGCCGACGACGGGCTGGCCAGGTGCATCACGTTAAGCGCCGCGAGCTGCGGATAAGTGGTGATGAAAGCGGCCGGGATGATCGCGAAATACTTGGCGATATCGTTGGCGATCGAAAAGGTCGACAAGGCGCCGCGCGTCATCAGCATCTGCTTGCCGATCTCGACGATCTCCAGCAGCTTGGTCGGGTTCGAATCGAGGTCGACCATGTTGCCGGCCTCCTTCGCCGCCTGCGTGCCGCTGTTCATCGCCACCGCGACGTCGGCCTGGGCCAGCGCCGGCGCGTCGTTGGTGCCGTCGCCGGTCATCGCCACCAGCCGGCCTTCCGACTGGTAGCTGCGGATCAGCTTGAGCTTGTCTTCCGGCGTGGCTTCCGCCAGGAAATCGTCGACGCCGGCTTCGGCGGCGATCGATGCCGCTGTCAGGCGGTTGTCGCCGGTGATCATGACGGTCTTGATGCCCATCCGGCGCAGTTCGGCGAACCGTTCCTTGATGCCGCCCTTGACGATGTCCTTCAGCTCGACCACGCCCATCACCACGCCTTCGTCCACCACCACCAGCGGCGTGCTGCCGCGGCGGGCGACGTCGTCGACGCTGTGCGCGACTTCGGCCGGGAACGGCTGCCCCAGTTGCTGCAGGTAGTTCTTGAGCGCCTCGGACGAACCCTTGCGGATCGCGCGGATGTTGCCGGCTTCGCCGATATCGATGCCGCTCATGCGTGTCTGCGCGGTGAATGGCACAAAGGTGGCGTGCAGAGAATTCATCTCGCGTTCACGGATATTGAAACGCTGCTTGGCCAGCACCACGATGCTGCGCCCTTCCGGCGTTTCATCCGCCAGCGACGCCAATTGCGCCACATCCGCCAGCTGCTGTTCAGTGATGCCTGGCGCCGGAATGAATGCCGAAGCCTGGCGATTGCCGAGCGTGATGGTGCCGGTCTTGTCCAGCAACAGCACGTCGACGTCGCCGGCCGCTTCCACCGCACGGCCAGAGGTAGCGATCACATTGGCCTGCATCATGCGGCTCATGCCGGCCACGCCGATGGCGGACAGCAAGGCGCCGATGGTGGTCGGGATCAGGCACACCAGCAAGGCGACCAGCACCGTGATGGTGATCGGCGAACCGAACTTGGCCGCAGCCACGCTGAACAGCGAGAACGGCAGCAGCGTGACGGTCACCAGCAGGAACACGATAGTCAGCGCCACCAGCAGGATGGTCAGGGCGATCTCGTTCGGCGTCTTCTGCCGCTTGGCGCTTTCCACCATCGAGATCATGCGGTCGAGGAAGGCTTCGCCAGGATTGACCGAGACCCGCACCACCAGCCAGTCGGACAGCACCCGGGTGCCGCCGGTGACGGCGGAAAAATCGCCGCCGGACTCGCGGATCACGGGCGCCGATTCGCCGGTGATCGCGCTTTCGTCAACCGAGGCCACGCCTTCGATGACTTCGCCGTCGACCGGGATCACGTCGCCGGCTTCCACCAGCACCACATCGCCCTTGCGCAGGTTGCTGGCCGGGGTGGCCGACCAGTTGCTGAGCTGGCCCTTTGGCTTGTTGCCGTTTTCCAGCTTTTTGGCGGAAACGGTCTGCTTCAGGGCGCGCAGCGATTCCGCCTGCGCCTTGCTGCGCCCTTCCGCCAGCGCTTCGGCGAAATTGGCGAACAGCACGGTGAACCAGAGCCAGACCGAGATCGCCAGGATGAAGGCCGGGCTGGCTTCGCCCTTGCCGGTCAGGGCCTGGAAATACAGCAGCGTGGTCAGGATGCTGCCGACATAAACCACGAACATGACCGGGTTGCGCAATTGCGTTTGCGGCGCCAGTTTTTTGAACGATGCGACGATGGCCGGGCCCATGAGCGCGGAATCGAAGAGCGTCAGATTAGTGCGAGACATGATGTTCCTCTTGATCAGTTGAGGACAGAGTAATTCGCCACGCTGCGGTGGCTCATAAACTCTGTCCCGCAAATATTTTTACTGTGCAAACATCTGCAGATGTTCAACTACAGGGCCAAGTGCAAGAGCTGGCACATAGTTAAGTACCCCCACCAGCACCACGACGCCAATCAGCAATACGATGAACAGCGGGCCGTGGGTCGGCATCGTGCCGGAGTTCGGCTCCAGCCGCTTTTTAGCTGCAAACGAACCGGCCATCGCCAGGATCGTGACGATGATGATGAAACGTCCGAACCACATGGCTATCGCCAGCATCACGTTATAGAACGGCGTGTTGGCTGACAGGCCGGCGAACGCGCTGCCGTTGTTGTTGGCCGCGGAAGAAAACGCGTACAGGATTTCGCTGAAGCCATGGGCGCCCGGATTCAGGATGCCCGCCACGCCGGCCGTCGCCATCACCGCAATCGCGGTGCCGCCCAATACCAGCATCGGCGTCGCCAGGATCGCGATCGAGGTCATCTTCATCTCGAACGACTGGATCTTCTTGCCCAGGTATTCCGGGGTGCGGCCGATCATCAGGCCGGCGATGAACACCGCCATGATGGCGAACACCAGCATGCCGTACAGGCCGGAACCGACGCCGCCGAACACCACTTCGCCCATTTGTATCAAGGCCATCGGCACCAGGCCGCCCAGTGCGGTGAACGAATCGTGCATGGCGTTGACCGCGCCGCAGGAAGCGGCCGTGGTGACCGCTGCAAACAGGGCCGAAGCGCTGATGCCGAAGCGGGTTTCCTTGCCTTCCATGTTGCCGCCGGACTGCAGCAGGCTGTGCCCCTGGTCGATGCCCATCGCGCTCAGGCCGGGATGCGACTGCTGTTCTGCGTACATGACTACCGCGGTCATGATGACGAAGATGATCGTCATCGCCGCCAGCACCGCCCAGCCCTGGCGGATATCGCCCACCATGAAACCGAACGTGAAGCACAGCGCGGCCGGAATCAGGAAGATCGCCAGCATCTGCATGAAATTCGACAAAGGCGTCGGGTTCTCATAAGGATGGGCCGAGTTGGCGTTGAAGAAACCGCCGCCGTTGGTGCCCAGCATCTTGATCGCTTCCTGCGACGCCACCGGGCCCATCGCCAAAGTCTGCACCTTGGTGTTGGCGGCTTCCAGCACCGGCTTGCCGGCTGCATCATTCACCGGCTGGCCGTCGGCGCCGACTTTCGGTTGCTGATAATCCAGGGATTGCACGATGTTGGCGTCTTTATACGAATCGAAATTCTGGATCACGCCCTGGCTGATCAGGAATATCGAGAAAATCACCGACAACGGCAGCAATATATACGCGGTGGAACGCGTGACGTCAGTCCAGAAATTGCCGATAGACTGCGCCGAGTGACGCGAGAAACCGCGGATCAAGGCAAACGCAACCGCGATGCCGGTCGCTGCGGAGAAAAAGTTCTGCACTGCCAGCACCAGCATCTGGGTCAGGTAGCTCATCGTGCCTTCGCCGGCATATCCCTGCCAGTTGGTATTGGAGATGAAACTGACCGCGGTATTGAATGAAGAATCGGGGCTGACATTGGCGAAATGCTGCGGATTCAGCGGCAGCCAGACCTGCAAGCGTTGCAAGCCGTAAGTCGCCAGCGCGCCGATGGTGTTAAACAGCAGCAGCGCCAATGCATAGTGTTTCCAGTTCATTTCCGACTTGGCTTTGATGCCGGCGCAACGGTACAGCCATTGCTCGATCCGGTTGAACCAGCCGAAGCCAGGCACCGGGGCATGGTCGGAAGACCCGGCGGCGACCTGCACGATGAATTTGCCGAGCGGGTAGCTCAGCACCAGCAGCACCGCCAGGAAAGCGATCAGCAACATGGTGGATTGGGAGGTCATTTCAGAAATCCTCCGCTTTTAACAAGGCCACCACCAGGTACACCAGCAGCGCCACGGTGACCAGCGCACCGAGTACATAAAACGGGTTCATTGCTTATCCTCCAGCTTCTTGCAGCCCACCGCCAGCGCCCAGGTGACGACAAACATCGCCACCACCGCGCCGACATAAATTGCATCCATTACCAGCTCCATCATTACCCTCGTTACAGATTAGTTGCGGTACCGACAGGCTATAGAGAAGCTTCTAAAAATGTCGTAAAGAGACGTGGCGGGGGTGTAAACAAAGTGTAAAAAAGCCGTAAAAATCCTCTAGGAAAGCCAGGCGCCCGAGGCTCGGATCGATTCCATGCCTTTTTTGCACCGTCCTGCCCGATTTCCTGTGGCAAACGCGGTACACTTTCAGCCTTGCCGGCTACCGCAAAGACACTCCTCATGCACTACGCTCTAGATCTGCGCACCTTTATTTTTAGTCATTATTTCTATACGGGTTTGCGGATCGCCACGGGCGTGGTGGGCCTGACCTTGCTGGTGCTGCAGTTCAGCGACCTGCCGACCGCGATGACGGTCTGCATCGGCGCCTTGTCGACCAGCCTGATGGACCTGCCGAGCACGCTGCGCCACAAATTCAATGAAATGCTCTCCAGCGTGCTGCTGTGCACCGTGGTCACCCTGGTGATCAGCCTGTGCGCGCCGTTCCACTGGCTGCTGAGCGTGATGCTGGTGGTCGTCACCTTCCTCGCCAGCATGATGGTGGTGTATGGCAAAAAAGCCATGCCCTTGCAGTTCTCCGCGCTGTTCGTGATGACCCTGTCGATGGAAAACGCGATGAACGTGGAGCAGGCGTTTTTCCATGCCGGCCTGTTCCTCGGCGGCGGCCTGGCTTACCTGGCTTATTCGATGACGGTGTCGTGGTTCCTGCGCAGCCGCATCAAGCAGCAGGTGCTGGCCGAAGCCTTGTTCGAGCTGGCGCGCTATATCAACATCAAGGCCGATTTCTACGACATGCACGTCGACCTCAACAGCCAGTTCAATACGCTGGTGCGCCAGCAGATCGTGCTGGCCGAGAAGCAGCAGGCTTCGCGCGACCTGATCCTGCGCGATTCGAAAAACCAGGAAGATGCAATCCTGGTGCAGGTCCACTTCGGCATGTTCGACCTGTACGAACACATCCTGTCGACCCATACCGACTACGTCATCCTGCGCCGCCACCTGGCCGACGCCGAAGTCCTGACCTACCTGCGCGACCTGGTCAGCAAGGCGGCCAAGGATATCGAAACCATCGCCTACGCCATCACCCGCAAGCGCGCTTCGTTCGCCAGCATCAGCTACAAGGCAGAGATGCGCTCCATCGAAAGCGAGCTGCAGCAGCTGCAGCAAGACAGCCTGGCCGGCAAGGTGTCCGAGGAAGCCCTGGATATCCTGCGCGCCACGTACACCAAGATCTGCGACGCGATCGACATGATCGGCCAGCTGCACCACGCCACCCAAAGCGTGCAGGGGCCGCTGCCGGTGCTGATGGGCAAGGACATGACGCCGTTCCTGACCCAGCAGAAATACCAGCTGGGCGTGCTGGTGTCCAACCTGCGCTGGCAATCGCCGACCTTCCGTTTTTCAGTGCGCGCGGCGCTGGCGATTTCCTGCGGCCTGCTGGCGGCGGATGCCTTGCCGTACGCCGGCCACGGCTACTGGATCGTGCTGACCATCGCCATCATCCTCAAGCCCAGCTTCAGCCAGACCAAACAGCGCCGCAGCGACCGCCTGGTAGGCACCCTGATAGGCTGCGTGGCGACCGCGCTGATCCTGCGCTTCGTGCATGAACCGGTGGCCCTGCTCGGTTTCCTGTTCATGGCGACCGTGGCGGCGCCGGCCTTCATCTACGTCAAGTACCGCTACACGGCGATTGCCGCCAGCATGCAGATCCTGCTGCAGATCAACCTGGTGATCCCGAGCAGCGGCCACGTCATCGGCGAGCGCCTGATCGACACCCTGATCGGCGCCGCCATCGCCACCGCGTTCAGCTTCGTCCTGCCGAGCTGGGAATACCGCACGCTGCCGCAGCTGATCCGCAATGTCTTGAAAAGCAACCAGCGCTTCCTGGAAGCCGGCAACAACCTGTTGCAAGGCAAGGTGCGCGACGACTTTATCTACCGCGTCTGCCGCAAGCGTTTCCTCGACAGCATTTCCGAGCTGGTGTCGACCCTGGTGCGCATGCTCGACGAGCCGGCCAGCAAGCATCGCGCGGTGGAAAACCTGAACCAGTTCATCGTGCAGAACTACCTGGTGATCGCCCACGTCGCGGCGCTGCGCATGCTGTTGCGGCGTAACGCCGAAGGTTTGCCGCAGGATGCGGTCAACGGCGAGCTGGACGCCGCCACCGCGCGCGTCAGCAGGACCTTGGGACTGGCGGAACAGGTGCTCGATCCAAAAGCGCCCTTGCCGCCTTCCGAGGCGGCGCCGGCGCAAACGGCTGCCGGCGGCAGCCAGGCCGAGCAATGGCCGGCCTGGCATCCGTTGCAGCAGCGGGTGGAACTGCTTTACCAGGACAGTGAAAAGATCGCCGTCAACAGCGCGGCGATCGGACGCATCCTGGCCGCGTAACGGCAAATGCCGGACGCGGCATTGCTCCGGCAAGGAATTTTCAAGACAAGATTTATTGTTTCCCTCAATAAAAATAAGTTAAACACTGGCAACTAATATTTCCATGTAGTACCATTTCTTCATGGAAATTTACTTGCGGGTTTTACTATTTTTAAAAAGGTAACAATGAACATCTTCCTGTTAAAACTCGCCGCTGCATCCGCCCTGCTGTCCCTGGCTTCAGGCGCCATGGCCAGCGCCAACGGCGGCATCATCCACTTCACCGGCAGCATCGTCGAACCGCCTTGCAGCACAGGCAGCTTCGAGGCCGGAAAACTTGACGTTCACTGCGAAAAATCCAGCGCCGTCACGGTGTCATTCCAGCGCGTCGGTCCCGCTGCCGGTTCGGGCGCGGCCATTGTTACCTTGACGCGCGACGGCAAAGTGCTGGGAAGCCAGGAAGCCACCGCCTACCGCATGGCTTTGCAGGGCAACAGCCAGCTCGGCCTGCGCGTTGCGCCACAGGCCGCCGGCGCCACTGTCAGCCCGGTGATCATGACCATCAGCTACCTGTAAAGTCAGCCGCCGAAGCGGGCTTCCGGCAAACCGCGCACACCGGGCAGACGCAGCTGGAATACGCCGCCCGCTGCCGGCTCGGCCAGCAAGGCTGCCGCCGATAGCGATTCGCGCGCGCTGGTCACGTACAAGGTATCCAGGCCTGTCCCGCCGAACGCCACGCAGCTGGGCTGCGCCACCGGCACCCGGACCATGCGCTCGATGCTGCCGTCCGGCGCAAAACGCAGCACGCGGTGACCGCCCCACTGGGCATTCCACAGGTAACCCTCGCTATCGACGGTCGAGCCGTCGGGTTCGCCCGGCTGCTCGTGCAAACTGGCGAACTGGCGATCATTGCTGATCGTGCCGGCCGCAGTGTCATAGTCGCAGCAGCGTATCGTCTTGCTCGGCGAATCGCAGTAATACATGGTGCGGCCGTCGGGGCTGAAGCAAATGCTGTTGCTGATGGCGACCTGCGGCAACGCCAGGCGCTCCAGCGTCAGGTCGGCATTGAGCCGGTAGAAACTGCAGCAGCGCGCCAGGCCGGGAGCATCGTTCTTGGTGCCGAACACGAAGCGCCCGAAGCGATCGCAGCGGCCGTCGTTCAGCCGCGTATGCGGCAGGTCTGCTTCGACCGCGCAAATCGGCGTCACCGCATTATTGGAAAAACTGAACCAGGCCAGTTGCGAGGCCAGCCCCAGCAGCAGGCGGTCGCCGTCTTCGGTCAAGGCAAACGTCGCTAGCCGCTCCGGCATCGGCCAGTTGCGGGTGGCGCCTGCGGCCGGATCGTGGCACCACAGGCTGGCGCCAAGGATATCGGTCCAGAACAAGCGCTGCGTGCGGTCGCACCACAGCACTCCCTCTCCCAGCAAATGCTTGCCGTCGAACAGCAGGCTGGCGGTGGCTATCTCGGTGGTCATGTCTCCATCCTTCTTGAAATGCAAACGAGGTCTTGACGACCTCGTTGCGATACTACGCAGAACTGACAGCTTACCTCAAAGCCGCGCCCTAGAAAGAATGGCTGACGCCAAGGTAGCCGCCATTCTGGCTATGCCCGGCCAGCGGATTGTCGCCGCTCATTTCGACCGAGAAATTGGCGTTGCCCTTGTTGCGCACGGTGCCCACGCTAGCGTACAGCAAGGTGCGCTTGGACAAGTTGTAGTTGGCGCCCAGCATGAACAGGTTGCCGCTGCCGCCGTCATTGTTGAGCTTGGCGTGGAAAGCGCCGCCGATCAGGGTCAGCGCCGGCGTCAGCACGTAGTTGGCGCCGATCCAGTAATGCTGGATCTTGTCGGGGTTGCCGGCAACGCTGTCCGGCGCCGAAACGTTTTCATAGGCGGCGAACAGCTTCAAGGCATCGATAGTGTAAGTCCCGCCCACGATCAGGTCCTTGGAGGCCGCATAGATATCGCTGTACTTGCCGTTGACGTCGCGGATCACGTCATAGATCGCGCGCAGTTCCAGTCCGGCGTTGGTATACACCAGCGACACGCCGTCGCTGCGGCCGTTGCGGGTCGAGCCTGCCTGCTCGCCCAGGCTGGTTTGCACGGTAGCGTTAAAACCGCTCCAGGTCGGAGTCTGGTATTCGATCACATTGTTGGCGCCTGGCCAGTTGCGGCCCTTGACCAGGTTGGCGGTGCCGATAAATTGCTGGCCGGTCGGATCCAGGTACCAGACATCGTTGACGATGAACAGGTTCTTGCCGAACTTGATGGAACCGGCGCTGCCGCTCAGGCCGACGTAAGAACGGCGGTTGAACAATGCGCTGCCGTTGGTCTGCCCTGTAGGTGCATTGAAGCCGGACTCCAGCAGGAAGAAGGCGCCCAGCCCGCCGCCCAGGTCTTCGGTGCCTTTGAAGCCGAACATGCTGGTGCCCCACTGGTTGCCGGAAGTGCCGAATTTGCTGCCGGTGGCGCCGGTCTGGTTGCCGCTGGCGTCCTTCAATGCGACGCTGCTCTGGAAATCGATGCCGGCGTCGACGCGTCCGTAAATGGTGACGTTGGTCTGCGCTTGCGCGGCGCCTGCGATCAGGCCGAACAAGCCCGCCACGGCAAGGGTTCTGGAAAAAATCATGTAGTCGTCTCCTTGAAATTATTATGAATTCATCCACTGCCGGCCTGCTCTCCGTATCAGGAAACCGCAAGCCTGCGTGAATGTGGGCTCATAGTAAGGATTCGATTGATATCGATCAAATGAATTTTTCCACTACATCAATACTGTATTTGGTATCATTTTGAGAGCTCGGCCAAATCGGGAAAATCCGGCGGCGAGCAAGCGGCGTATAAAAAAATCAACCAGCGAGACGACAATGCCCACCAACGACACCAACTGGTTTCTGCGCGCACGCCTGAAAACCCGCCAGCTGCTCTTGCTGATCGCACTGGACGAGGAACGCAATATCCACCGTGCCGCGGAAGCGCTCAACATGACGCAGCCGGCCGCCTCCAAGCAGCTCAAGGACCTGGAAGACATGCTGGATGTGCAGCTGTTCGAGCGGCTGCCGCGCGGCATGCGTCCCACCATCTACGGCGAAGCGATGATCCGCCATTCACGCATGGCGCTGACCAGCCTGTCGCACGCGCATGACGACATCACCGCGCTGAAGTCGGGATTGTCGGGCCAGGTCAACGTCGGCGCGATCCTGTCGCCAGGCATGGTGCTGCTGCCGCCGGCGATTGCACGGCTCAAGCAGCAGGCGCCGATGCTGCGCATCGGGGTCGAAGTCGAGAGCAGCAACATCCTGCTGGAGCGGCTGCAGCGCGGCTCGCTCGATTTCCTGGTGGCGCGCATCCTGGACCAGGAAGACAACCGCAATCTCGAATACGAAGAATTGTCGGACGAGCCGGTATGCGCAGTGGCGCGGGTCGACCATCCCTTGCGCCACGTCTCCAGCCTGGAGCTGAAGGATATCGCCGACGCCGGCTGGATCCTGCCGCCCAAGGGCAGCATCCTGCGCCACCGGGTCGACATGATGTTCCACAAGGATGGCCTGGCGCCGCCGGCCAACGTGGTCGACACCACCGCCATCCTGGTGATCAGCAGCCTGCTGCAGCAAACCGATTTCCTGCACGTGATGCCGGCCGAAGTGGCGCGCTTTTACGCCCAGGTCAATGTGCTGGCGATATTGCCGATCGAGCTGCCGTGCAAGATGGATGGTTTCGGCATCATCACGCGCCGCCTGCAGATCCTGTCGCCGGGCGCCAAGATCCTGCAGCAGACGATTCGCGAGGTGGCGACGCAGATTTACTGATGCGCCGCCGGTCCTTCAAGCCCAGCCGGCATCGACGATGAATTCCTGCGCGGTGCACATCGCACTGTCGTCCGCCGCCAGGAACAGCACCATGCGCGCCAGGTGCCACGGCTGCAGCTTGCCAGGCAGGCACTGGTTGCGCTTGATGTCTTCCTCGCCCGCGGCGTCGAGCCACAGGGCGATCTGCCGTTCCGTCATGACCCAGCCCGGCGACACCGTATTGACGCGGATATTGTGCGGCCCGAGGTCGCGCGCCAGGCCGCGCGTCAGGCCGACCACCGCCGCCTTGGCCGTGGTGTAGACCGGATAGCCGCCGTTCGACAGATGCCAGCTGATCGAACTGAGGTTGATGATTGAACCGCCGCCCTTCTTTTGCATGCCGGGCGCCACGGCCTGGCAGGTAAAGAACATCGGCCGCTGGTTGATGGCGATGCGGTCGTTCCAGTAATCGACGGTGACTTCCTGCCACTGGTGGCGCTGGTCGTTGGCCGCATTGTTGACCAGCACGTCGAAATCGCCCAGCTCTTGCGCCAGCTCCTGCATGGTCGACTGCAATGCCGCGATGTCGCGGATGTCGCAATGGCGGAACAGCGGCTTGGGCAGGCCCGCGGCGGCCAGCTGCTCGCACAAGGCTTCGCTGGCGGCAGTCTCGATATCGACGAAAGCCACGCGCGCGCCCTGTCCGGCAAACGCGCCGACAATCGCCGCGCCGATGCCGCTGCCGCCGCCGGTGACGAATACATTCTTGTCTTTCAGGCTGGGGAAATGCGCCAGCTGCGTATCTTTTACTGCGGACATGTCGACTCCTGAGTTATGCCTGTGTGATTCCTGGATTATGCCGATGCACCCGGCTCATTTTTTCAATTGGCCGTTGATGCGCTGCCAGATCGCCAGCGGATTGCTGTCCTGGACAGCTGCCGGCAGCAGGTCTTGCGGCAGGTTCTGGTAGGAAACCGGGCGCAGGAAACGCTGGATCGCCGCCGTGCCGACCGAGGTGGCGCGGCTGTCCGACGTCGCCGGGAACGGTCCGCCATGGACCATCGAATACGATACCTCAACCCCGGTCGGAAATCCGTTGGCCAGGATCCGGCCAACCTTGCGCTCCAGGATGGGCAGCAACCGGCGCACGGTTTCATGGTCGCCGTCCGCCATCTGCAAGGTCGCGGTCAACTGTCCTTCCAGCTGCTCCGCGACGGCAAACATCTCACCCATGTCGCGGCAGGCGACCAGCAACGACGCCGGCCCGAATATCTCTTCCGACAAATGCGGATCGGCCAGGAAATCCTGGGCGCTGGTGCTGAACAATGCCGGCACGCCGCTGCCGGCGGCATCGCCGGCGACGCCCTGGCTCAGCTGCCGCACCCGCGCATTGGCCGCAAGCCGGCCGACGCCGTTTTGATATGCACGATGGATGCCGGCCGTCAGCATGGTGGCGGCATTGCGCTGCGCCAGCTGGGCGGCGGCCGCGGCGCTAAAGCGCTCAAGGTCCGCTCCCTGCAACGCCAGGACCAGGCCGGGATTGGTGCAGAACTGGCCGACGCCCAGCACCAGCGAATCGACAAAACCCGCGGCCAGCGCTTCTGCCTTGCCGGCCAATGCCTGCGGCAACAGGAACACCGGATTGATGCTGCTCATTTCGGCATACACCGGGATCGGTTGCGGCCGTGCGGCAGCGGCAGCCATCAAAGCCAGTCCGCCCTGGCGCGAGCCGGTAAAGCCGACCGCCTGGATCGCCGGCTGCCTGACCAGCGCAATGCCGAGTTCGTTGCCGACGCCGGTCAGCAGCGAAAAAACGCCTTCCGGCAAACCCGCTGCCGCTACCGCTTGCTGGATCGCGCGGCCAACCAGTTCCGAGGTGCCGGGATGGGCCGGATGCGCCTTGACCACCACCGGGCAGCCCGCCGCCAGCGCCGCGGCCGTGTCGCCGCCGGCGACTGAAAACGCCAGAGGAAAATTGCTGGCGCCGAACACCGCCACCGGCCCCAACGCGATCATGCGCAAGCGCAGGTCGACACGCGGCAAAGGCTGGCGCTCCGGCAGCGCCGGATCGATGCGCGCATCCTGCCAGGAGCCTTCGCGCAGCACTTCGGCAAACAGCTTGAGCTGGCCCATGGTGCGGCCGCGTTCGCCTTCAAGCCTGGCGCGCGGCAAGCCGCTTTCGCTCATCGCACGTTCAATCAGCTGGTCGCCTAGCGCCAGGATATTGGCAGCGATGCTTTCCAGGAAACGGGCGCGCGTTTCCGGATCGGTGGCGCGATAAGGATCAAAAGCGATGCGCGCGAGATCGCAAGCGCAGTCGATTTCGGCTTTGCCGGCTGTATAAAACTTCGGTTCGATATCGCTTGCGGTGGCGGGATTGAAAGCAAAAAAGGCAGCGCCGCCGCCTTTGATGCGAGATGCGCCAACCAGGGATTCGCCTGTAATGTCCATGCTTTTCCTAACAATGAAAGGCTGCGGTTCCGATATGCGGAACCGCAGCGGATAGTCTACAGCCGGCGAATCGATGGCGCAGGCAAGGTCTCGACCGCCAGCCGGTTGCGCAGCGGCGGTCCAAAGGCCGCGACATCGATCTCGAATGTTTCTCCGGGCGCGACCTGGATGCCGTCCGAGCAGCTCAAGGTCGCGGTGCCGAAGAAATGGATATGCACATCGCCGGGACGGCGGAACAGCGGATATTTGAAGTGGTGGTATTCCAGGTTAGCCACGGTGTGCGACATGTTGTCTTCGCCGCTGACAAACGGCTTTTCCCAGCGGACCCGGCCGCTGATGTCGCGGATGCGCGACATGCCTGCCACGTGCGGCGGCAGATCGCCCAACAGCAAAGCCGGGCCGACCGCGCATACCCGCAGCTTGGAATGCGCCAGATACAGGTAGTTCTGGCGCTCCGTGACGTGATCGGAAAACTCGTTGCCGATCGCGAAACCGAGCCGGCATGGGGTGCCGTCCGGCGCAATCACGTACAGCGCGGCGATCTCCGGCTCTTCGCCGCCATCCAGCGCAAAATGCGGCATCGTCAGCGCCTGCTCGCCGGCGCAGACGATGCTGCCGTCGCCTTTGTAGAACCATTCCGGCTGCACGCCCGCCTGCCCCGGTTGCGGCTTGCCGCCTTCCAGGCCCATGCGGAACATTTTCATGCTGTCGGTGAGGCTGTCGACATCGCTGATTTTCTTGTGCATGGCGTCGCGGCCGTCGGCGCTGCCCAGGTGGGTCAGGCCGGTGCCGGTGACGTAACAGTGCGCGCTGTCGCCGTGGTCCAGCGGCGGCAGCAGGCGCCCTGCTTGCGCCACTTCGGCGTAATCCAGCACGGTGCCGCCAAGCGCGGCGGCGGCAAGCTCTTGCAATGGACGGCTGCCGGCAATCGCCGCTTGCGCCAATGCGTAAGTCGAGGCAAAACCTTCTACCACATGGATCTTACGGCCGTCGTCTTCCAGTACGCCGATCCGGCGCTGGCCGTCGGCCTGCTTGAATTGAATCAACAACATGTGTTTCTCCGGTTACTGAACTGGGCTTAGTGAGAATGCTTCGGCACTGCCGAACCGCGGCAGCCGACCAGGAAATCGAAATCGCAGCCTTCGTCGGCCTGCAGTACGCGGTCTATGTACAGCCGCTGGTATCCGCTGTGCGCGGTCACCGCTGCGGCGTTCACAGCCTCCCTTGCCGTCTGGCGCTGCGCCATTTCGGCATCGCTGATATCCAGGTGCAAACGGCCGCCGGCGCAGTCCAGTTCTATCCAGTCGCCGTCCTGCACGATTCCCAGCGGGCCGCCGGCGGCGGCTTCCGGCGCCACGTGCAGCACCACGGTACCGTAGGCGGTGCCGCTCATGCGGGCGTCGGAAATGCGCACCATGTCCTTGATGCCCTGCGCCAGCAGCTTCGGCGGCAAGCCCATGTTGCCGACCTCGGCCATGCCGGGATACCCTTTGGGGCCGCAATTTTTCATCACCAGCACCGAGCTGGCGTCGACTTCCAGTTCGGGATCGTTGATGCGCGCCTTGTAGTGCGCAAAGTCCTCGAACACCACCGCCTTGCCGCGGTGCTGCATCAGTTCCGGCGTGGCGGCGGACGGCTTGAGCACCGCGCCGCGCGGCGCCAGGTTGCCGCGCAGGATGCAGATGCCGCCGTCGGCGATCAGGGGCTTGTCGATGACGCGGATCACTTCATCATTGTAGATAGGCGCGTCCAGGTTGTTTTCCCACAGCGACTTGCCGTTCACCGTCAAGGCGTCCTTGTGCGGCAGCAGGCCGGCTTCGCCCAGGCGGCGCAGCACGCCAGGCAAACCGCCGGCGTAATAAAACTCCTCCATCAGGAAACGGCCGGACGGCTGCAGGTCGACCAGGGTCGGCGTGCCGCGGCCGATGTGGGTCCAGTCTTCCAGCTCCAGCGGCACGCCGATACGGGCGGCGATCGCCTTCAGGTGGATCACGGCGTTGGTCGAGCCGCCGATCGCGGCGTTGACCCGTATCGCATTTTCAAATGCCTCACGGGTCAGGATCTTCGACAGCCGCAAGTCTTCCCACACCATGTCGACGATCCGCATGCCCGACATGTGCGCCAGCACATAACGGCGCGCGTCGACTGCCGGAATCGCCGCATTGTGCGGCAACGATGTGCCCAGCGCCTCTGCCATGCAGGCCATGGTGGAAGCCGTGCCCATGGTGTTGCAGGTACCGGCCGAGCGCGACATGCCGGCTTCGGCCGCCAGGAACTGATGCATGCTGATTTCGCCGCCCTTGACCGCCTCGCTCAGTTGCCAGACGGCGGTGCCGGAACCCAGGTCCTTCCCTTCGTGCTTGCCGTTCAACATGGGGCCGCCGGTCACCACGATTGCCGGGATGTCGCAGCTGGCGGCGCCCATCAGCAAGGCCGGCGTGGTCTTGTCGCAGCCGACCAGCAGCACCACCGCGTCCATCGGATTGCCGCGGATCGACTCTTCCACATCCATGCTGGCCAGGTTGCGGGTCAGCATGGCGGTTGGGCGCAGGTTCGATTCGCCGTTGGAAAATACCGGGAACTCCACCGGGAACCCGCCCGCTTCAGAAATGCCGCGCTTGACGTGTTCCGCGATCTTGCGGAAGTGCGCGTTGCATGGCGTCAGCTCGGACCAGGTATTGCAGATGCCGATGATAGGCTTGCCCTGGAATTCGTGGTCGGGGATCCCCTGGTTCTTCATCCAGCTGCGATACATCATGCCGTTCTTGTCGTTGCTGCCGAACCATTCGGCCGAGCGCAGCGGACGTGTATTTTGCAGCGGATGCTTTTTATCGGCAGTCATCTTTGGCTTCCTCTTGAAATTGTCGGGGCGGCATCCATCCGCATCGTGACGGACGCCTGCTAAAAAATGGAATCTGGAAAATTGCCGGCCGCGGCTAACGATGGCTAATTAATAGCCAATAAGCGCAGCCGCCTTGCTATTTGTTCTTGTTGTAGACGTCGACAAATACCGCGGCCAGCAGCACCAGGCCCTTGATCACCTGCTGGTAGTCGATGCCGATGCCCATGATCGACATGCCGTTGTTCATCACGCCCATCACGAAAGCACCGATCACCGCTCCCATGACCTTGCCGACGCCGCCGGAAGCCGAAGCGCCGCCGATGAAGCAGGCTGCAATCACATCCAGCTCGAAACCGGTGCCGGCCTTGGGCGTGGCAGTGTTGAGGCGGGCTGCGAAAATCAGTCCTGCCAGCGCTGCCAGCATGCCCATGTTGATGAAGGTGTAAAACGAAACACGCGAAGTCTTGATGCCGGACAGCTTGGCCGCCTTCTCGTTGCCGCCCACCGCATAGATGCGGCGCCCGATCGTGGTGCGGTTGGCGACGAAGGTATACACCACCATCAGCAGGAACATGATGATCAGCACATTCGGCATGCCTTTATAGGACGCCAGCAGATAACTGAAGAAAATGATGACAGCGGCAAACACGGCGTTCTTCAAGATGAAGAACACGTAGGGCTCGTCCTCCATGCCATGCTTGGCCTGCTTGTTGCGGGCGCGCACCTTGACGAAAATCATGATGGCCGCGACCACGACGCCCACCAGCAGGGAAGTGAGGCGCAGGTCGGTGGCGCTGAAGAGATCCGGGATGAAACCCGAGCTGAGCATCTGGAAATCGTCAGGAAACGGTCCGATCGACTGCCCTTGCAGCAGCGCCAGCGTCAGCCCTTTGAACACCAGCATGCCGGCCAGGGTGACGATGAACGACGGTATCTTGAAGAACGCCACCCAGTATCCCTGGGCCGCTCCGATCAAGGCGCCGGCCAGGATGCAGAGGATGCTGGCCAGTACGAAATTCATGTGCAGGTTGACGATCAGCACCGCCGCCAGCGCACCGATGAAGCCGACCACCGATCCTACCGACAAGTCGATATGGCCGGCCACGATGACCATCAGCATGCCCAGCGCCATGATGACGATGTAGCTGTTCTGCAGCACCAGGTTGGTCAGGTTCAACGGCTGCATCAAGGTGCCGCTGGTCATGTACTGGAAGAACGCCATGATCGCGATCAGCGACATCAGCATGCCGTATTCGCGCATGTTGTTCTTCAGGAAGCCGTTGTATTCCTTCTTTTCGGCTGCGGGCTGGGGCCGGTTTTCGCTTGCCGACGGCGCGGCTATATCGTGGTTCATTTCAGTTGTCTCCGTTCTTCACATTCCGCACTATCGCGCGCATGATTTTTTCCTGGGATGCTTCCGCCGCCGTCATTTCGCCGACGAATTTCCCCTCGTTCATGACATAGATGCGGTCGCACATGCCAAGCAGTTCAGGCATTTCCGATGAAATCATGATGATGCATTTTCCTTCGCGGGCCAGCTGGTCGATGATGGTGTAGATCTCGTACTTGGCGCCGACGTCGATGCCGCGCGTCGGTTCGTCCAGGATCAGCACATCGGGGTTGGAAAACAGCCATTTGCTGAGCACCACTTTTTGCTGGTTGCCGCCGGACAGGTTCAGCACTTTCTGGAACACGTTCGAGCAGCGGATCTTCAGCTGGCGCCGGTAATCGGCGGCGACCGAATATTCGCGCCCTTCGTCGATCACGGTCTTGTCGGCCACGCCGTCGAGGTTGGCCAGCGTAATGTTCTTCTTGATGTCCTGGTCCAGGATCAGGCCGTAGCCTTTCCGGTCTTCGGTGACATAAGCGATGCCGTTGTCGATGGCTTTCTGCACCGTGCTGACGTCGATCTCCTTGCCGCGCAAAAACACCTTGCCGCTGATGCGCTGGCCGTAGGCGCGGCCGAAAATGCTCATCGCCAGTTCGGTGCGGCCGGCGCCCATCAGGCCGGCGATGCCGACAATCTCGCCCTTCCTGACATTGAAGTCGACGCCCTTGATGACCTGCCGCTCCGGATGTATCGGGTGATGCACCTGCCACTGCCTGACCTCGAAGATGGCCTCGCCGATGTCCGGCTGGCGTTTCGGATAGCGGTCCGCCATCTCGCGTCCGACCATGTTCTGGATGATGCGGTCTTCGCTGATCACTTCCTTGTGGCAATCCAGGGTATCGACCGTGGAGCCGTCGCGCAGGATCGTGATCGAATCGGCGACCTTGGAAATTTCATTGAGCTTGTGGGAAATCAGAATAGAGGAAATGCCCTGCGTCTTGAGCTCCAGCAGCAGGTCCAGCAAGGCGTCGCTATCGCTTTCGTTCAGGCTTGCGGTCGGCTCGTCGAGGATCAGCAGCTTGACCTGTTTCGACAGCGCCTTGGCGATCTCGATCAGCTGCTGCTTGCCGACGCCGAGGTTGGTGATCAGCGTGCTGGGCGATTCCTTCAGGCCGACCTTGGCCAGCAGTTCCTTGGTCTTGGCGTAGGAAACTTCCCAATCGATCACGCCGTTTGTCGCTTGCTCGTTGCCGAGGAAGATATTTTCCGTAATTGACAGCAGCGGCACCAGCGCCAGCTCCTGGTGGATGATGATGATGCCGATTTTTTCGCTGTCGGCGATGCCGTCGAATTGCCGCGCCATTCCTTCGAAGCGGATCTCGCCGGTATAGGAACCGTGCGGATAAACCCCGCTCAGCACTTTCATCAAGGTGGATTTTCCGGCGCCGTTTTCACCGACCACGGCGTGGATCTCGCCGTTACGGACCGCCAGGTTGACATTGTCCAATGCTTTGACTCCCGGGAATGTCTTCCCGATCCCGCGCATTTCCAGGATGGTTTCCATCTATTGTTACCTCGCTTACCTCAAACCTTCGCCAGCGCCTGACTCCGGAACCTTGCAACGCGCTCGCGCGTGTTGCAAGGCCCGGCCAAACAAGACTCTTTATCGCTGTGTATCGCTACATCCCGCCGACGCTTATTTGATCTGGGCTTCGGTGTAATAGCCGCTGCCGACCAGCACCGGCTTCCAGTTGGAGGCATCGACGCTGACTGGCTTCAGCAGGTAGGAAGGCACAATCTTGACGCCGTTGTTATAAGTCTTGGTATCGTTGATGGTCGGCGCCTTGCCGCTCAGCATGGCGTCCACCATGCCGACAGTCACCTTGGCCAGTTCACGCGTGTCCTTGAACACGGTCTGGCGCTGTTCGCCGCGCACGATGGATTTGACCGACGGCACTTCAGCGTCCTGTCCGGTCACCACCGGCATCGGCGATTTCGGTGTGCCGTAGCCTACGCCCTTGAGCGACGACAGGATGCCGATGCTGATGCCGTCATACGGCGACAGCACTGCATCCACATGGGCATTGCCGTAATAGGCGCTGAGCAGGTTGTCCATGCGCGCCTGGGCTACCGCGCCATCCCAGCGCAAGGTCGAGACCTTGTCCATGCCGGTCTGCTTGCTGCGCACCACCAGCTTGCCTTTGTCGATGTACGGCTGCAGCACCGACATCGCGCCGTTGTAGAAGAAGAAGGCGTTGTTATCGTCAGCCGAACCGCCGAACAGTTCGATATTGAACGGTCCTTTGCCTTCCTTCAGGCCCAGTGTTTTTTCGATGTAGCCGGCTTGCAGCACGCCGACCTGGAAATTGTCGAAGGTAGCGTAGTAGTCGACGTTCTTGGAGCCGCGGATCAGGCGGTCATAAGCGATGACCTTGATGCCCTTGTCGGCGGCTTTCTGCAGGGCGTTGGACAACGTAGTGCCGTCAATCGCGGCGATCACCAGCACCTTGACGCCCTTGGTCACCATGTTCTCGATCTGCGCCAGCTGGTTTGGAATGTCGTCTTCAGCGTACTGCAGGTCGGTCTTGTAGCCTTTTTCCTTGAACACCTTGACCATATTGTCGCCGTCGGCGATCCAGCGCGCGGAAGATTTGGTCGGCATCGAAATGCCGATCGGCCCCTTTTCCTGTGCGCTGGCCTGGGACACCAGGCCGAACGCGCCAATCAGCAAACCAACAACCGTCGTTTTAATCAATTTCACAGCTTGTCTCCTTTAGTTATTTTGATCTTGCGCCTGAACATTGTGATGCACCTGCATTGACTGCGTACGCCGTTGCCGGGTAACAGTCAATATAGACCTTTCCTGATGAAACTCGCGACTATCTTACGAACATCATCGATATCAAACAAATGAATTTTTTCATATTTTCGATATCGATTCAGATATTAATAAGATAAACAAGAAAATCGCACCGAGGGCTTTTCGCCGCCAATCCCAAGAGAATAAATACCGAAGCCAGTGTAAAAACACTTGGCTAGTCTTACTAATCACTTTTTTATCACAACCAATATCCATTTGGATATCAATAACAAGAAGGCAGCCGGCGGCAACCGTCAGGGACAGCACATATTCAGGACCAGCTGCGGCAGTAAGCCAGGAACTGCATCAGCCGCAGCGACAGGATCTTGTGCCTGCTGTGGATCAGGTAGAAGTGCCGGTGCAACCGCGGCAGCGATGTTTTCAGTTCCACCAGCCGTCCGCTTTGCAGGAAATCGGCAACCACGGCATGCGACAGGCAGCTGATGCCGAGGCCGGCGGCGGTAGCATGCTTGATGGCTTCCGAATTGCCGAATTCGTAACTTTGACGCAATTGATGCAGATGCGGCAGCAAGGCTTGCTCCACCGCTTCGCGCGTGCCGGAGCCCGGCTCGCGCAGCAGCCACTCGGCGGCGCGCAACTGCGCCACGCCGGCTTTCTTGCCGCCGGCGGCCAAGGCATGCTGCGGCGATGCGACCACCAGCAATTCATCCACCATCCACGGCTCCACCTGCAAATCGGCAGCGTGGCTAGGGCCCTCGATCAGGCCGACGTCGACTTCGAAATTGAGCACGGCGGCGACGATGTCGGCGGTATTGGCGATCGTCACCCGCACTTGCAGTTCGCTGTGCTGCTGGCGGTAGGCGGCGATCAGCGCAGGCAGCAGGTAGCTGCCGATGGTGGTGCTGGAGCCGATCTGCAGGCTGCCGCCCTGCGCCATGCCTGGCGCCAGGAACTGCTGCTCTATGGTCTTGGCGGCATCCACCACCTGCCCCGCCTGCGGCAACAGCAGCCGACCGTTGTCGTTCAGGATCAGGCGCTTGCCGACGCGGTCGAACAGGCGGCAGTCCAGCAGGTTTTCCAGCTCGTTCAAGGCGGCGCTGGCGGCCGACTGCGATAACGCGACCTGCTCGGCGGCGGCAGTGGTGCTGCCGGACTGGACTATCGCCAGGAAAATCTGCAACTGCCTGATGGTGAGGCGCATCGTGGGCCGGCCTTTGTCTGAAACAATGGGAATCGCTGAGGAGAAATATCAACTCTTCTTCGATCTACTTATAAAACAGGTAGATTATACAAAATTAATCTGTTTTTCTTTTAGATATCAAATCGCTATAGTGATTTCCATGGCGGCATGGCCGCACCTGAATTGGAAATCCTGATGAATACCCCTACATTAACCATCACCCGCCCTGCCAAAGCACCATTGCCCCTGCTGCCTGGGCTGGCCCTGAGCGCTTTGATTGCGGCGGCAGCGATCGCCGCCGCCAGGATCGGCTGGCTGCAGGCGCACGGCTTCAGCGCGTTGACCCTGGCCATCGTGCTCGGCATGCTGGCCGGTAACCTGGGCTATCAGCGGATAGCCCCTTCCTGCGCCGCCGGCGTCAATTTCTCCAAGCAAAACCTGCTGCGGCTGGGCATCATCCTGTACGGATTCCGGCTGACGTTCCAGGACATCGGCCATGTCGGACTGAGCGGGGTGCTGATCGACGCCCTGGTCCTGTGCTCCACCTTCGGCATCGCGCTGCTGCTCGGCACCCGCGTATTCAAGCTGGATCGCGAGACCGCCATGCTGATCGGCGCCGGCAGCTCGATCTGCGGCGCGGCCGCCGTGATGGCTACCGAACCGGTGCTGCGCGCCAGGCCGGCCCAGGTGACGGTGGCGGTGGCTACCGTGGTGGTGTTCGGTTCGCTGGCGATCTTTCTCTATCCGCTGCTGTACCAGTTGAATCTGCACTGGCAGTTCCTGGCGTCGTCGCCGCAAGCCTACGGCATCTATACCGGTTCGACCGTGCACGAAGTCGCCCAGGTGGTGGCCGCGGCCCGCGCCATCGGCCCCGATGCGGCCAATACGGCGGTGATCACCAAGATGGTGAGAGTGATGATGCTGGCGCCGTTCCTGATGCTGCTGTCGGCCTATCTCTCAAAGAAAGGCAAAACTGGCGGCGCCGCAAAAGGCCGTGGCCTGGCGATTCCCTGGTTTGCCTTCGGTTTTGTGGCGATCGTGGCGTTCAATTCGCTGAGCCTGCTGCCGGCCGGGCTGGTGTCGCATGTCAATGATGCCGACAACGTGTTGCTGGCGATGGCGATGGCGGCGCTGGGCATATCCACCCATTTTTCCTCGCTGCGCACTGCAGGAGTCAAGCCGCTGGTGTTTGCCGCGCTGCTGTTCGGCTGGCTGATCGCCGGCGGCGCCTTGATCAACATGCTGGTGCTGCACTGGCTGGCCTGAAAAAAAGGCGGGAAAGCACACTCGCCTCCCCGCCCATGCTGCCCGCCGTTACCGCCCGGCGGCTTCTTGTTTACCGGCGATCAGAACTTGTGGCGCAGGCCCACGCGCAATACGTTCTGGCTGCTGTCGTCCGCCGGTGCGTTGCTGTATGCCGCATTGATCACGCCTGGGTTGTTGACATCGTTGGCGCGCTGGTTGGTGTACAGGGCGTACACGTCGGTGCGTTTCGACAGGAAATAATCCACGCCCAGGTTCAGCTGGGTAGTCTTGCCCTTGGTCGGACCGGTCGTCTTGCGGCTGATGTCGGCACGGTCATAGATCACGCTGGCCAGCAGATGCAGGTTGCCGGTCACCGAATAATCGACGCCCAGGTCGAAAATGTTGGCTTTGGTCGCGGTAGTGATGTTGACCAGGCCGGTCGCCGCCAGCGCCGAAGCCAGCGGACGCTTGGTTTGCGACCATGCGCCGTAGATCTTGGCCGGGCCGGCTTGATAGCTGGCGCCAAGGGTGAAAGTCTTGAGGTCGGTGTCGCCAGCCTTGCTTGGCAGCGCATCGGCAGCCAGTTTGGTCTGGAAATAGCCGAGGCCGACGCCGAACGGGCCGTTCGCGTAGTTGCCTGCCAGGCCGAACGATTGGCCTGCCGAGGTTTGGCCGGCGACTTCGCCGAAACCGTAGAACAGGCTGCCGGTGAAGCCGCTCAGGTTAGCGCTGTCGTAGCGGATCGAGTTGTTGGCGCGGACGCCGCCGACACGGTCCAGGTTATTGAAATGGCCGGCTTTGATGCCGTTGCTGCCGAATGTCTGCACCGAAGTGTATTTGCTGCCGATGTCGTCCAGGTAATCGGTTTGACGGCCGATGGTGACGGTACCGAAACTGCCGGACAGGCCGACCACTGCTTTGCGGTCAAACAATGTGCTGGCGGTTGCGAGCGAGCCGTCGTCCGCATTGAAACCGTTTTCCAGCTGGAAAACCGCTTTCAGGCCGCCGCCCAGGTCTTCCGTCCCCCGGAAGCCGATGCGGGAAGTCGCCATGTCGCCGGAATCGAGGCTGATGCGGCTATCGTTTTTTGGACCGACCTTGCTGGTGTAAGTAAGGCCGGCATCGATCACGCCATAGATGGTGACGTTGGTCTGTGCTTGTGCATTGGCGCCGATCAGGCCGAAGGCGGCCAGTGCGAATACAGTCTTTTTCATTTCTACCCTTTGCAATATATATAAGTTGTCTTATCCCGGTGTCCTGCCTGACTATTTTGGCAACATGTATTAATAGTGTTACTAATTGTTACAAGCTGAACGGCCTAGATAATACCTATCCATACAAAAATTGCATTGATTTCCAGGAAATTCTTAGAAAAAAAATAAAATTTAGATGAAGTTGGCAATTTATGTTGTTTTTTAGCAGCCGTTTATGACATTTATGACTGAACATATCCGCTATTTGAGTTTGCGCTGGACTATTGCCGGAATTGTGGCGCAGCTTGTGGAATGTCTGGCGATGCCACTGTTACATATTATTATTTAAAAATGAATTATCTGTTCAGTATTCTATTTACAGAATAATGACAGCCCAGGAATTTGTTTTTAAGCAATAATTTACTGCAATTTCTTCCGCAAAAAAAAAGGGCCCGAAACTCGGGCCCTTCTCCATACCGCACGACCGCAAGGTCAGAATTTCAGCGTCTTTACGCCATCCACTGTACCCAGCAGGCAGACATCCGCCCCCTGCTGTGCAAACAGACCGACCGTCACCACCCCGGTGATCTGGTTGATCTGCCGCTCCAGCTCGACCGGATCGGTGATTTTCAGGTCGACCATGTCAATGATCACGCAGCCGTTGTCGGTAATCAGCGGCTTGCCGTCCTTAAAGCGCAAACGCGGTTCGCCACCCAGCTTGATCAGCTTGCGCGCCACCACCGCCTGCGCCATCGGGATCACTTCAATCGGCAGCGGAAACTTGCCAAGCACCTTGACCAGCTTGGAGCCGTCGGCAATGCAAATGAATTTTTCGGCCACCGAAGCCACGATCTTTTCGCGCGTCAAGGCCGCGCCGCCGCCCTTGATCATGGCGCCCTGCTCGGTGATTTCGTCGGCGCCGTCGATGTAGACGGGCATGGTCGCGACCTGGTTCAGGTCGTACACCTCGATATCGTGCGCCTTCAGCCGCGCCGCCGTGGCTTCCGAGGAAGCTACCGCGCCCTTGATGCGATGCTTGATCTTGGCCAGTTCATCAATGAAAAAATTGGCGGTCGAACCGGTGCCGACACCGACAATCTGGCCGTCCACCACGTATTTGATTGCTTCGCGGGCAACAGCTTGCTTGAGTTCGTCCTGGGTCATGGCAGTCATGGCTTTGTCTTGAAAAAGAAGTAAAGGCGCTATTTTAACCAAACGCGGCGGCGGATTCGCAAAACAGCGCCCTCACCCGCCGATCTCAGCGATTTTCGTCAGGCTGCTGCTCCATCGTTTCACGCAGCGCGATCTGCAGTTTCGAATGCAATTTCACAAACCGCTGCCACAGCACCAGCACCAGCGCCGCCGCGGCCACCAGCACCAGGATCAGCAGATTGGTCGGCGGCAGGATCCGGCTGCTGAGCGCGGCGATCATCAGCATGATGCCGACGATGGACGCCACCGGGATCACCTCGGCGATCACGCGCCTGACCGCATGGCTGTGGGACCCGGCCCATTCGGGCCTGACGCTGATTTCCGCCAGCAGCATGCTCAGCGCGTGCAGCTTGCGATAGGTGGCGATCAGGAAAGGCAGTGAAAGCAGCAGCGCGCCGCCCCACACTATCGCGTTTTGCACCTGCGCATCAGCCACCCAGGCCGACATGCGGCTGCCGAGCGCCTCGGCAAAATAGCCGCCGATGATGAAAATCGCCACCACCAGCGCCAGGTTCACCACCACCTGCAGCAGGATGCGGCGGATGATGCGCGACAGTTCGGCGCGGTCGCCCTGCGGCTGCAGGCTGTCCAGCCAGGTTGAATACATGCCGAACACCGACGCCATTTTCCGCGGCATGGCCTGCGCCAGGCGGGTCGACAGCGGATCGGCCAGCTTGATCAGGTAGGGCGTGAGCAAAGTGGTCACGGCGGAAACCGCGACCACGGTCGGATACAGGAAATCGCTGGTGACCTTCAGACTGACGCCAAGCGCCGCGATGATGAAAGAAAACTCGCCGATCTGCGACAGGCCCATGCCGACCCGCATCGAAGTGCGGCCGTCATGCCCGGCAAGGAAAGTCGCCAGGCCGCAGCTGATCACCTTGCCCAGCACCACGGCTACCGTGATCACCCCGATCGGCAGCCAGTACTGGGCCAGGATGGAAGGATTGAACAGCAGCCCGATGGCGACGAAAAAGATGGCGCTGAACATGTCGCGCACCGGTTCGATCAGGCGCTCGATCTGGTGCAGGTGGCGCGATTCGGCCATCACCGCGCCGATGATGAAAGCGCCCAGCGCCACGCTGTACTGCATTTTCATGACCAGCAGGCAAAACCCGAAACACAGGCCGAGCACCGTCACCAGCAGCATTTCCTTGCTCTTGAAGCGCGCAACATAATCGAGCAGGCGCGGCACCACCAGGATGCCGGCCACCAGCGACACGATCATGAACAGCACCAGCTTGCCGATGGTGACCGCGGCGTCGCCGGCATCCACCGAACCGCTGGTGGCGACGCCCGACAGCAAGGCGATCATGCCGATCGCCAGCACATCCTCGACAATCAGGATGCCGAAAATCAGCTGCGCGAATTTCTCGCGTTTCATGCCTAGCTCATTGAGGGCCTTGACGATGATGGTGGTCGACGACACCGACAGCATGGCGCCGAGGAATACCGCATCCATCGTCTTCCAGCCGAAATAGATGCCGATCTCGTAACCGACCCACAGCATCAGCGTGATCTCCGCCAGGGCCGCCACAAAAGCCGTAGCGCCGACCTTGCCGAGTTTCTTCAGGCTGAATTCCAGGCCCAGCGAAAACAGCAGGAAAATCACACCCAGTTCGGCCAGGATCTGGATCGTGCGTTCATCAGTGATCAGGGAAAACGGCGGCGTATGCGGCCCGATGATGACGCCGGCGACGATGTAGCCAAGCACCACCGGCTGCTTGAAACGGTTGAACAGCACTGTCACGACGCCTGCGATCAGCATGATCACGGCCAGGTCCTGGATAAACGTTTCTACCGCATGGTGCATGGATGGGTTTCCGAAGTAAGCGAATTGGGGAGACGCACAAACAGCAGCGGCAAAGAGGCGCCGCGATGCAAGGCTACGATGGACCCGGCGCGGCAGGCAGCAACCCCGCCGCGCTTGGCTTTCTTGCAATTATATATTGGCGGCGATCGCCGGCGCCGTATTGAATCCCTCGGCGCCGGATGCAGGCTTGCCGCTTACCTGGTGCGGTACAAGCGGCGGCTCAATCGTCGTGGCCGGGATCCAGCTCGGGGAACAGCACTTCGGTAAAACCGAAGCGGGTGAAGTCCTTGATACGCATCGGATACAGGATGCCGTTCAGGTGATCGCATTCGTGCTGCACGACACGCGCATGGAAACCGTCGACGTCACGGCTGATGGCGACGCCAGACTGGTCGAAGCCTTCGTAGTGCAAACTGGTCCAGCGCGGCACCACGCCGCGCAGGCCCGGCACCGACAGGCAGCCTTCCCAGCCGTCTTCCATTTCATCGGAAAGCGGACGCAGCACCGGATTGATCAGCACCGTTTCCGGCACCGCCGGCGCATCCGGGTAACGCACGTTGTTCTTGAAACCGAAAATCACCAGCTGCAGGTTGACGCCGATCTGCGGCGCCGCCAGGCCGGCGCCGTTGACCGCATGCATGGTGTCGAACATGTCGGCGACCAGCGCCTCCAGCTCCGGCGTGCCGAAAGCGGTGACAGGCTCGGCTTGCCGCAGCAGGCGCGGATCGCCCATTTTCAGGATTTCACGAACGGTCATGATGCGGTCTCTGGTTAGTCTAGAACGGGGGCGCTTATTTAAACTGCTTCAGGTACTCGGCAAATTCGGCGCCGGTTTCCGGATGCTTCAAGCCCATCGCCAGCGTCGCTTTCAGGTAACCCAGCTTGGAGCCGCAATCATAACGCTGGCCGGCGTAGCGATAGGCCAGCACGCGTTCCTTTTTCATCAGCGCGGCAATGCCGTCGGTCAGCTGGATCTCGCCGCCGGCGCCCTTGCCCAATCCTTCCAGGCAATCGAAAATGCCGTTGGTCAGCACATAGCGCCCAACCACCGCCAAGGTAGACGGCGCCTGGTCAGGCTGCGGTTTTTCAACGATGCTGTTGACCTTTTCCAGGCCGCTCTTATAGGCATCGATGCTGACGATCCCGTATTGCTTGGTGTCGGCGCGCGGCACGTCCTGCACCGCCAGCAAGCTCGATTTCTCGGCGGCGAAGATATCGGTCATCTGCGCCAGCACAGGCTTGTGGCCGGCCGCCACGTCCATGAAATCGTCGGCCAGCAACACCGCAAACGGATCGTCGCCGACCACCGGACGCGCACACAGCACCGCGTGGCCCAGGCCCAGCATTTCCGACTGGCGGATGAAAATGCAGTTGATATGCTTGGGAATGACGTTTTGCACCAGTTCCAGCAAACGTTCCTTGCCGGCCGCTTCCAGTTCGGTTTCCAGCTCATAGGCTTTGTCGAAGTGATCTTCGATCGCCCGCTTGTTGCGGCCGGTGATGAACACCATGTCGGTGATGCCGGCGGCGACCGCCTCTTCCACCGCATACTGGATCAAGGGCTTGTCGACGATGGGCAGCATTTCTTTAGGCTGGGCCTTGGTGGCCGGCAGGAATCGGCTGCCGAGGCCGGCGACGGGAAATACGGCTTTTCTGATCTTACTCATTTTCGTTTCCTTGATCGATTTCCAAGAGAGTGCGGAGTCCGTCCTCATCCAGGATAGGGATGTTCAGCTCTTCCGCTTTAGTCAGTTTGCTGCCGGCCTCGGCGCCTGCGACCACATAGCTGGTCTTCTTGGAAACCGAACCTGCCACTTTGCCGCCCGCCGCCTCAATCATGGCAGCGGCAGCATCGCGCGTCAGGGTCGGCAGGCTGCCGGTCAGCACGAAGGTCTTGCCTAGCAAGAACTTGGACCCGCCCGCTGCTGGCAAGTTCTCCGGCCAGTGGATCCCCGCCGCCCGCAACTGCTCGACCAGCTCCCGGTTGAGCGGATCGGCAAAAAAAGCGAGCAATGACCGCGCCACCACCGGGCCGATATCGGCAACTTCCAGCAGCTGCTCTTCAGAAGCCTGCAGCAAGCCGTCGATATTGCCGAAATGCGCCGCCAGCTCTTTCGCCGTTGCCTCGCCCACGTGGCGGATGCCGAGCGCATAAATGAAGCGGCCCAGGGTAGTCGATTTCGATTTCTCCAGCGCGGACATGACATTCTGCGCCGACTTGTCGGCCATGCGGTCCAGCGCCGCCAGCTTCACCAGGCCCAGCTTGTACAGGTCGGCCGCAGTGCGGATGATGTCGCGATCGACCAGCTGTTCTATCAGCTGGTCACCCAGCCCTTCGATATCCATCGCCCGGCGCGATGCAAAATGCTGCAAACCGCCCTTGCGCTGCGCCGCGCATTTCACCCAGCCGCCGGAGCAGCGCGCGATCGCTTCATCCTCCAGCTTGACGATGGCGGAACCGCAAATCGGACACTCGCTCGGCATGACGAACGACTGCGCATCCGCCGGCCGCAGTTCCGGCACAAAGGAAACCACTTCCGGAATCACGTCGCCGGCACGGCGCACGATCACGGTGTCGCCGATATGGATATCCTTGCGCCGCACCTCGTCTTCATTGTGCAGGGTAGCGTTGGTCACCGTGACGCCGCCGACAAACACCGGCGCCAGGCGCGCCACCGGGGTAACGGCGCCGGTACGGCCGATCTGCACTTCAATGCCCAGCACTTGGGTAGTAGCCTCTTCCGCCGGGAATTTATGCGCCAGCGCAAAACGCGGCGCGCGCGATACGAATCCCAGCGTCTGCTGCTGCAGCAAACGATTCACCTTGTAGACCACGCCGTCGATTTCGTAGGGCAGCTGCGCGCGCTTGCCGCCGATGTCGCGGAAGAATTCCAGCAGGCCGCCTGCGCCTTTGACGATGCCGCGCTCCTTGCATACCGGCAGTCCGAGCTGGCTGTACCAGTCGAGCAGCGCCGAATGCGACGGCGGCATCTCGGCGCCTTCCAGCGCGCCGATACCGTAAGCGAAAAAACGCAGGGTGCGTTGCGCCGTGATGCGCGAATCGAGCTGCCGCAAACTGCCGGCCGCGGCGTTGCGCGGATTGGCGAACTCTTTCATCTCCGCATCGCGCTGGCGCGCGTTGAGCTTGGCGAAATCGTCCTTGAACATCAGCACTTCGCCGCGCACGTCCAGCACCTTGGGCGGATGCTCGGCATGCAGCCGCAGCGGAATCGCGCGCACGGTGCGGATGTTGCTGGTGACGTTTTCGCCGGTAGTGCCGTCGCCGCGCGTGGCGGCTTGCACCAGCACGCCGTCTTCGTAGCGCAGGTTGATGGCCAGGCCGTCGAACTTCAGCTCGGCAGCGTATTCGATGTCGCTGTCGGCTTGGGTATCGAGGCCATCCCTGACCCGGCGGTCGAATTCGACGATGTCGTTGTCTTCAAAACCGTTGCCCAGGGACAGCATGGGTATCGAATGCGTCACCTGCTCGAACAGCGGGAGCGGCGCGGCGCCCACGCGCTGGGTCGGCGAATCCGGTGTATTGAGTTCCGGATGCGCCAATTCCAGCGCCTGCAATTCGCGGAACAGCTGGTCGTATTCAGCGTCCGGAATCGAGGGATTGTCGAGCACGTAATAAGAGTGGTTGTGGCGGTTCAGTTCGGCTGCCAGCCAGGCTGCGCGCGAACGCCATTCGGCGGCCTCGGGAGTTTTTCCCGGACCGCCTGCTTGTGATGATAATGAAGACATAGTTAACTGAATAGACGCAAAGCCCGAATCGAACCGGCTGGAATTTCAGCGGCATCCATTTCACGGTAGAAGGCATCGACCTGGCCGGCAATCTCGGCCAGCTGGACATCGGCCAGCGGCTGGTTGCTGTCGTCGACCAGCACGCCGCCGAGGCGCGCCGCCAGCGAGCGTGCGCAGGCGACCATGGCGCCGTAGCCGTCGCGGTCAGGCGCAACCCGCGGCACGTCGAGCAGCAAGGTCAGGCGGCTGGTGGTTTCCGCCACCGCGCTGGCATTGGTGGACAAGGAGAACAGCAAGCCGCCCTCGCCGTCCGACATCACCATGCGGCCTTCCGGCCGGGCGTCGAAACCCTGGCGGGTCAGCGCCGCCAGCAAGGTGCTGATGGCCCATGGCGCGCCGTTGGACTGGATATTCACGCCCAGCTGGGCATCGTGTTCAACCACGAACTGGTGCAGGGAGCGCGCCGTGTGCATCACTTCCGACATGTCCGGCAAATCCGGCTCGGCGCCCAGGTCGTCGGCGATCTGGCGCAAACGGGTGACCAGCTCGGAATACTCTATTTCGTTCAGCGGATTGCTGCGGTTGGCCAACTGCACGCCGGCCAGCAAGGTGCTGTAGATGCCGCCGTGCGCCACCGGCTCCCAATCGCCGTTGGCGTCTTCGCCGATGAAATGGATAGGCTTGTTGCCGACATGGCGCAGGCTTTGCAGCGCCGGCAAGGCTTTGTCGCCGCGCACCGGCGCTTCCAGCGCCAGCGGGATCGCGCAATCGATCAGTTCGTCCACCGGCAGGTCCTTGCGTACCGCAGGCGCCGCGGCAGCCGCGGGATTGCCGAGCTGCGGCTCGATGGCCTGCTGCTCGGCACTCTGCTCCAGGTCGTCGCGCGGCAGCGCGTCGGCGTCAAGCTCGTTATCGAACAATTTCGGTTCATGCCGGGCCGGCGCTTCGGCGCTGTCTTTCCCGGCGGCTTTGCCGGGGGTCATCAGGACATCGTCATGCGATCCTGAAAACGCTCGCTCGACACTCTTCTTGGCTTTGTATTCCTGCCACTTGTTATAGGAAATGACGCCAACAAGAAACGCGCCTCCGATGATAAACAGGCTTGCTTGTAAATCTGTCATTCTGCTGATGCCTTAATAGCGGACGCTGCCGAGCAAGCGGCAAACGCGCTGTGAATTCGCGATTGAAATCGAGGATTGGTCATTGATTGAATCCGAGGAAAAAACACTTCTAAAATAGTTGTCAGTGACCGCGTATATGGTTATTTCTTATTTAAAACCCAAAGTACTCCCCATCAAAACCATTTTTTCTTACAAAAACAATACAAGTATTACTGTATATACCGCCAACGTAAAAATATTGAGACAATTTTTTACAATATATTGCATTACGACCAGAAATTCAGCTTAGTGGCGTCTAAAAAAGTTGTCAAGCCGGCCAAGCTCCAATGACAGCCCGCCTGCGACCTCGGTTTTCCGCCTAAGCAGCCACGGCGTCGCCGGCAAAACTCCTCGCCGCTTCCATGTCGACCGCCACAATCCGCGATACGCCCTGCTCCTGCATCGTCACCCCGATCAGCTGCTGCGCCATTTCCATCGCGATCTTGTTATGCGAAATGAACAGGAACTGGGTATTGGCCGACATCCGCTTCACCATGTTGCAGAAGCGTTCGGTATTGGCGTCATCGAGCGGCGCGTCGACCTCGTCCAGCAGGCAGAACGGCGCCGGATTGAGCTGGAACATCGAAAACACCAGGGCCGTCGCGGTGAGCGCTTTTTCGCCGCCGGACAGCAGGTGGATCGTTGCATTCTTCTTGCCCGGCGGCTGCGCCATGACCTGCACGCCGGAATCGAGGATTTCGTCGCCGGTCATGATCAGCTTGGCCTGGCCGCCGCCGAACAGGATCGGGAACAGCTCGGCGAAATGGTGGTTGACCTTGTCGAACGTATCTTGCAGCAGGTCGCGCGTTTCCTTGTCGATCTTGTGGATCGCATCCTGCAGCGTGTTGATGGCTTCGGTCAGGTCGGCGTTTTGCGCGTCCAGGAAGTTCTTCCGTTCGGACGCTTGCGCCAGTTCGTCCAGCGCCGCCAGGTTGACCGCGCCCAGGCCGGCGATGGCGTTTGTCAGGCGGGTAACTTCGCCCTGCAGGTACGATGGCCGCATTTCAGCGGTCAGCTTCTCGCCCAAGGCTGCTTCGTCGGCTTGCGCCTCGAGCAGCTGCTGCACGTACTGCTCCTGGTTCAGGCGCGCTGCCTGCTCTTTCAGCTGCAATTCCATGATGCGCTCGCGCTGCGGCTGCAGGCTGCGCTCGGCTTGCAAGCGTGTTTCTTCATGCTGGCGCAGGTTCTGCGACACCTGGTCCAGCTCGTGGCGGGTATCGGCCAGCGCACGTTCCTGTTCGCTGCGCTTGTCCAGCAGATCCTGCAGGCCGGCTTGTGCCGCCTGGTCGTCCAGGCTCTCCAGCTCCAGGTGGCCCTGCTGCATGTTGGCGAACAGCTGCGCCGCCTGCTCCAGCGCGGTGGCGATGCTGCGCTTGAGTTCTTCGATCTTGTTGCGATGGGATTTTTCGGCGAACTCGGCTTCTTGCGCCGCACGCTCCATCTCGCGCAAACGCTGGCGCGCATCATTGAGCTGCTGTTCTTTGCCGAGATAGTCGGTTTGCCCGTCTTCGTGCTTTTCCTGCAGCTCCGCCAGTTCCATGTCCAGCTGCTCGAACTTGGCTTCCGACTCCATCTTGACCTGCTGCTGCTCGCTTTCCTGCGCGGCGATTTCCGCCAGGTCGGAAGCAATCTGCGAACTGCGCTGGTTAAAGCGTTCCTGCAGCTCGGACAATTTCATGACATCGATCTGCAAGCCGTGCACGGCCTGGGTCAGGCCGGCATGGCGCTGGCGCATTTCCTGCAAGCGCTGGGTGGCCTGCGACAACGCGGCCTCCGCGCGCACCGAACGCGAACGGGCTTCGTCGGCCAGCATCTGCTGCGCACGCAGTTGCTTGGTGATGTTTTCGATTTCCTGCTGGCGCGCCAGCATGCCGTCCTGCTCCGAATCGGATGCATAGAAACGCACGCCGGTCTTGCTGATGACGTGGCCCTGGCGCGTCACAAAGCTGGCCCCCAGCGGCAGTTTGCCGCGCTCGGCGAAGGCGGTCACGGTGTCGTCGGCAGCGTAGAAATTGTGCAGCCAGTCTTGCATCAATACCCGCAGCCCCGGATCGTTCAGCTGCAGCAGGTTCAGGAAAGGCTTGAGGCCGGCGGGCGCTTCGATGTTGCCGGCCGGCGCTGCGCCATTGGGCGAGAACAATGCCAGCTTGGCCGGCGGCGCATCGTTGAAGAAGGCTTTGGCCCAGTCCAGGTTCGACATCTCCAGCGCCGAAGTACGTTCGCGCAGCACTGATTCCAGCGCGGTTTCCCAGCCGCCGTCGATATGCAGTTTTTGCCACAGGCGCGGCAATCCTGCCAGTTCGTGTTTTTGCAGCCAGGGCTGCACCTTGCCTTCGGTCTGTACGCTTTCCTGCAATTGCTTGAGCGCAGTCAGGCGCGCTTCCAGCTGTGCGTTGTTGGCGCTTTCGGTATTGACCTGCTGCTGCGCGTCGCGCCGTTCTTCTTCCAGGCGCGGCTGCTGTTCCTGCACTTCTTCCAGCTGCATGCCGACTTCTTCCAGCCCGGCCTGCTTCTCTTCCAGCTGCATGCGCAGGTTGGTCAGGTGCGCATTGTCCGGCAGGTTCAAGCCGTTCTTTTCCTGCGCCAGGCGTTCGCGCCGGCTGCTCAGGCCGTTCAGGATATTCGAGGCGTTACGCTGATGGGTGGACTCAAGTTCGATCTGCTGCTGGATCTGCATGATCTTGCCGCGCGACTCGGTGCTCTTCAGCTGCGCTTCGCGCCAGCTTTGCTCCAGCGCCGGCAGCTGGTCGTTGTGCTGCTGCGAGGCCACCTGCGATTGTTCGACCCGCGCCGCCAGTTCTTCCAGGTGCATCTCGGCCTCGGCCAGGTCGTCCTGGAACTGGCTGCCCTGGCGCTGCCACTGGTCGCGCTGCGCGGTCAGGGAGTTGAGCTGGGACTGCAGGCGGTTGCGCGACTCGATGACAAACTTGATCTGCGCTTCCAGGCTGCCGATTTCGGAATTGGTCTGGTACAGGTGGCCTTGCGCCTGGTGCATGCGGTCGCCGGCGGCATAGTGCGCCTGGCGCATGTGCTCCAACTCGGTTTCGACATGGCGCAGCTTGGCGGTCTGTTCTTCCAGGTCGACCTGGGCTTTTTCGATATCGCGGAAATGCTTTTCCTGCTCAGCCTTGGCTTCGTTCTTGCGCAACAGCCACAGCAGTTTCTGCTTTTCTTCCTGGTCGCCTTGCAGCTCATGGAATTTCTGGGCAACAGCCGCCTGCGACTGCAGCTTTTCCAGGTTGGCGTTGAGCTCGCGCAGGATATCTTCGACCCGCACCAGGTTTTCGCGAGTGTCGTTCAGGCGGTTCTCGGTTTCGCGGCGGCGTTCCTTGTACTTGGAAACGCCGGCCGCCTCTTCCAGGAAAATCCGCAATTCTTCCGGACGCGCTTCGATGATGCGCGAAATCATGCCCTGGCCGATGATCGCGTAAGCGCGCGGTCCAAGGCCGGTGCCGAGGAAGATATCCTGGATGTCGCGCCGCCGCACCGCCTGGTTGTTGATGTAATAAGTGGAGGTGCCGTCCCGCGTCAAGGTACGCTTGACCGCGATTTCCGCATACTGGCTCCACTGCCCCGCGGCTTTGCCGAGGCCGTTGTCGAACACCAGTTCGACCGATGAGCGGCCAGCCGGCTTGCGGTTCGAAGAACCGTTGAAAATGACGTCCTGCATCGATTCGCCGCGCAGCTCGGAAGCCTTGGATTCGCCCAAGACCCAGCGCACAGCATCGATGATGTTGGACTTGCCGCAACCGTTAGGCCCGACCACGCCGACCAGCTGGCCCGGGACCTGGAAATTGGTGGGATCGACGAAAGACTTGAATCCTGATAATTTAATGGAGGTTAGACGCACGTTATCGACTGTTCTTATCAAAGTCGGCGAAAAAGCAGCCGCCACACTTCACACTATAAAAACGAGGAAAAACCTCGCAGGAGGTCGCCATCATAACATTCCACCCCGCCATATATGCGATTTGGATGGTGACGACAGACGCGAAATGTGATTGTTACCCGGATGTTAATTGCAGGGAGAAGACTGGCTGGCGACGAGTGAAGGGATTGCTTCGCTATTGCCGGTGCCGGCGGATATTGGATTTTCGAGGATAACCGCGATCAGTCATGCCTTTCCAGGCTCTCCAGGCGCTGACGCGTTTGCTCCACTGAGAGATTAAGGCGCGCCTGGAGCACTTCGCGCGGCGGCAGCACGGTCACATATTCGGCGACATGGATGCCGCTCTTGTTCAGCTCCAGCAATTCGATCTGCTCTTGCTTCTTGCCGGTACACAGGATGATGCCCAGCGGCGGATTTTCGTCCGGCTCCCGTTCAAACTTCGACAGGTAGCGCAGGTAAAGCTCCATTTGCCCCTTGTATTCGGCCTTGAAATCTCCCAATTTCAGTTCGATGGCAATCAAACGCTTGAGCTTGCGGTTATAGAACAGCAAATCGATGTAAAAGTCGTCCTGGTCTATCTGCAAACGTTTCTGCCTCTCCACAAGGGTAAAACCCGCGCCCAGCTCCAGCAGAAACTGCTCCATCTCGCGCAGGATAGCGTCTTCCAGGTCCTTTTCCAGATAGCGATCCTGCAACCCGAGAAAATCCAGGATGTATGGATCTTTCAGCAAAAATGCCGGCAATACCTGCCCGGTTTGCCGCAGCTGAGCCACTTCGTGTGCAATGATTTCATCGGGTTGTTTCGACAGCGCGCTGCGTTCAAACAGCATGGCGTTCATGCGCTCTTGCAACTGCCGCGAAGACCAATGCTCTAGCCGGCACAGTTCGATGTAAAAATTGCGTTTCAGCTCATCGCCGACATAGATCAGCGCCTTGATATGAGTCCAACTCAAATCTCTCCGCAGTGCGGCGACAAATTTTTCATCAGGCATTGTCTCTGCAAAGCGGAGACAATGCCGCAACTGCTTTTCGCTCCAGCCGCGGCCATAGGCAGCAGTCAATTGAACAGCCAGGTTGCGCAATATCTGTTGACCATATGCGGCCCGCTTTCTGCCCAGCACGGCGGCATGAATCCGCCGCCCCACCTGCCAATACAATGAGATCAATTCAGCGTTGATGGCCTGCACCGCGCGCCGCCGGATGGCGTCTATCAATCGCCGGACATCGGCAATCAGTGCGGGATCGCTAAGTGCGGAAGAAATCATGGCAGGCATGGCTGGCCGGACAAGCGTACGGCGTGGATAAAAGCAGCGAAAATCCAGTCTAGCGATTTTTATTCATTGCCAGTACGGCAACCAGATAAAACAGGCCAGTGCTTATAAATCAAGATGCGGACAGCACGAGCGCAGAATTTGCCTTCCATCAGGCAGAAGTCCGCCATTTCTGACGATCAGGACCGGACTTCTGTATATAATGCAAACAGCGTAATCATTGCGATTCCCTCCTGTTTCATCTTTGTTATTCATCCGTCCTTATTTGCCAACCGCCACGTGAATCCATTACTAGACCGGCTGCAGCCATATCCGTTTGAAAAACTGCGCGCCCTATTCGCCGACGTCACGCCTAATCCTGCGTACAAGCCCATCAGCCTGGGTATCGGCGAACCCAAGCACCCGACCCCGAAATTCATCCAGCAAGCCCTGGCCGACAACCTGAACGGCCTCGCAAGCTATCCCAGCACCATCGGCGCGGAACCTTTGCGGGCGGCGATCGCCGGCTGGCTGGAGCGCCGTTATGGCTTGCCGGCGCTCGATCCGGCCAGCCAGATCCTGCCGGTCAACGGTTCGCGCGAGGCGCTGTTCGCGCTGGCGCAGACCGTGGTCGATCCCGGCCAGCGGGATGCGCTGGTGATGTGTCCCAATCCGTTTTACCAAATCTACGAAGGCGCGGCCTACCTGGCCGGCGCCCAGCCGTATTTCGTCAATTCCGACCCGGACCGCAACTTCGCCCCGGATTACCGCGGCGTGCCGGACGATGTCTGGCCGCGCGTCAAGCTGCTGTACCTGTGCTCGCCTGGCAATCCGACCGGCGCCGTGCTGTCGCTGGAAGACTGGAAAGAATTGTTTGCGCTGTCGGACCGCCACGGTTTCGTGATCGCCGCCGACGAGTGTTATTCCGAGATTTATTTCAAGCCGGAAGCGCCGCTGGGCGGGCTGCAGGCGGCGCACATGCTGGGGCGCGAGGGTTATCCGCGCCTGATCGCCTTTTCCAGCCTGTCGAAACGCTCCAACGTACCGGGCATGCGCTCCGGTTTCGTCGCCGGCGACGCCGCCATCCTGAAGAAATTCCTGCTGTATCGTACTTATCACGGCGGCGCCATGAGCCCGCCGGTGCAAGCGGCTTCGGTCGCCGCCTGGAACGACGAAACCCACGTCGTCGAAAACCGCGCCAAATACATGGCTAAATTTCAACAAGTCACTCCTGTGCTGCAAGCCGTGCTGGATGTGGCGCTGCCGGATGCCGGTTTTTACCTGTGGGCCAAGGTAGGCGGCAAGGACAGCAAGCTGGCGGCAATCTCCGATACCGACTTCGCCAAGCGGCTATATGCCGAATATAATGTAACGGTATTGCCCGGCAGCTACCTGGCGCGCGACGCCCATGGCAGCAATCCGGGCCGGCAACGCATCCGCATGGCATTGGTGGCGGAAGTCGAGGAATGCCTGGAGGCGGCGCAACGCATTGCAGCGTTTTGCCGAGGCCTCTAGCGCGGCTCCGGGCAGCCTGATCCTGCGTATTGCGCCATGGCGATGTACTTTATGCGCCGTCATGGTCAAATCCGTGTTTTTAAACTTTCAATCAACGAATAATCATGACTCAATCCTTGCAAGCATTTATCGACCAAGCCTGGGAACAGCGTACCGAATTCTCGCCCAAGACCGCACCGGCCGATGTCCGCGAAGCCGTCGCCAAGGTCATCGCCGAACTCAACCAGGGCACATTGCGCGTCGCCGAAAAAACCGGCGGCAACTGGGTTGTCAACCAATGGATCAAGAAAGCCGTGCTGCTGTCGTTCCGCCTGGAAGACAACCTGCCCATGCCGGCCGGCGACAACATGCAGTTCTACGACAAGGTGCCGACCAAGTTCGCCAACTACACTGCGGAAGATTTCGCCAAGGGCGGTTTCCGCGTGGTGCCGCCGGCGGTTGCCCGCCACGGCAGCTTCATCGGCAAGAACGTCGTGCTGATGCCGTCCTATGTCAACATCGGCGCGTATGTCGATGAAGGCACCATGGTCGACACCTGGGCCACGGTCGGATCCTGCGCCCAGATCGGCAAGAACGTCCACCTGTCCGGCGGCGTCGGCATCGGCGGCGTGCTGGAGCCGATGCAGGCCAACCCGACCATCATCGAAGACAACTGCTTCATCGGCGCCCGCTCGGAAATCGTCGAAGGCGTGATCGTTGAAGAAAACTCGGTGATCTCGATGGGCGTCTACATCGGCCAGTCGACCAAGATCTACGACCGCGCCACCGGCGAAGTCACCTACGGCCGCATCCCTTCGGGTTCGGTGGTGGTGTCGGGCAGCCTGCCTTCGGCGGACGGCAAATACAGCCTGTACTGCGCGGTTATCGTCAAGCGCGTCGACGCCAAGACCCGCGCCAAGACCGGCATCAACGAACTGCTGCGCGAAGCCTGATTCAAGCAGGTCCGGGCTTGACGTAAAAATGCGCAAGCCCGTTGCGATTTCATAATAATAATTTGCACTTTTCTTGCACCCGAGGAGTTTTTGATGGCAATGGATCGCTTGTTTCGTCTGATGCAGGAGAAGGAAGCATCGGACATGTTCTTGGCGCCGGGTTCGCCGATTCATCTCAAGATCAAGGGCCAGATGGTCCCGGTCAACCAGCAGACCATGGACGACAACACGATCCAGATGCTGCTGAAGGAAGTGCTGGCGGCCGACCGCCTGCAGGAACTGGAGCGCAACAACGAATTGAACCTCGGTTTGCCGGTGGCCGGCGTCGGCAGTTTCCGGCTGTCGGCGTTCCGCCAGCGCGGCAGCATCTCGGCCGTGATCCGTTATATCCCGTATGAAATCCCGGCTTTCGAAGAATTGCGCCTGCCGCCGGCCCTGACCGAGCTGATAGGCCGCAAGCGCGGTTTGCTGCTGGTGGTCGGCGCCACCGGTTCCGGCAAGTCGACCACCATCGCCTCGATGCTGGACTATCGCAACAAGACCCAGGCGGGCCATATCCTGACCCTGGAAGATCCTATCGAATTCCTGTTCCAGAGCCATCGCTCCATCGTCAACCAGCGTGAAATCGGCAGCGACACCACCGACCTCAACGGCGCCCTGAAGAACGCCTTGCGGCAGGCGCCGGATTGCATCCTGATCGGCGAAATCCGCGACAAGGCCACCATGTCGGCCGCCATGGCCTACGCCCAGTCGGGCCACCTGGTGGTGTCGACGCTGCACGCCAACAATACCTATCGCGCGCTGAACCGCATCATCAGTTTTTATCCGCTGGAAAACCGGCCGGCGCTGCTGGAAGACCTGGCCTCGACCCTGGCGGCGATCGTGTCGCAGCGGCTGGTCAACACCGTCACCGGCGAACGCACGCCGGCGGTGGAAATCATGCTCAACACCCGCCACGTTTCCGAACTGATCGAGGAAGACAACATCAGCCAGATCAAGGAAGCGATGGAGAAGAGCCTGGCGCCCGGCTCGCAGACCTTCGAGCAAGCGCTGATGCAACTGATCGACGACGGCGTCATCACCCAGGACGAGGCGCTGGCGCACGCCGATTCGCCAAGCAACCTGTACTGGCTGATCAACAACCACACGCCGAGCTCCAAAAAGAACGCGGTGCCGGTGTTGCCGGAACCCGAACGGGTCGAAGGCGCAACCTTCACCGAATTCACGCTCGACCTGTAAACACTTTCACCCGCACGCAATCCATGGCAATTACTCTGTACGGCATTCCCAACTGCGACACGGTCAAGAAAGCCCGCACCTGGCTTGAAGACCAAGAGATCGCGTACACGTTCCACAATTTCAAGAAAGACGGCGTCAGCGCAGAGCTGGTCGCTGCCTGGCTGAAGGACATTCCCTGGGACACCCTGGTCAACCGCAAGGGCACTACCTGGCGCGGCCTGCCGGAACAGCGGCGCAACGGCGTCACGGACAGCGCCAGCGCCACTCCCCTGATGCTGGAGCTGCCATCCATCATCAAGCGGCCGGTGCTGTTCACCGGCAAACAAGCCTATGTCGGCTTTTCGGATGCGCTGTACCAAGAAATATTCAGCCAATAAGTCCAGCCAGCCCTACCCAAGACACAACAGAAATGCCGCACACCACCACAATGAGCAACCAAAGCAAAACCCTGGCGCTGGCTGAACAGCTGATCGCCTTGTCGTCAGTCACGCCGCAAGACAAAGGCTGCCAGGCGCTCCTGATCGAACTGCTGGCGCCGCTCGGTTTTTCCTGCGAGACCATCCAGTCGGGCGACGTCACCAACCTGTGGGCGCGCAAAGGCACGGCGCGGCCGCTGCTGGTGTTTGCCGGCCATACCGACGTGGTGCCGACCGGCCCGCGCGAACAGTGGCAATCCGATCCTTTCCTGCCCAGCCACCGCGACGGCAAGCTGTACGGCCGCGGCGCCGCCGACATGAAAACCTCGATTGCTGCGATGGTGGTGGCGGTGGAAGAATTCAGCCAGGCCCGTCCCGACCATTCCGGCTCCATCGCCTTCCTGATCACCAGCGATGAAGAAGGCCCGGCGACCGACGGCACCGTGGTGGTCTGCGAAAAACTCAAGGCGCGCGGCGAGCAGCTCGACTACTGCATCGTCGGCGAACCGACCTCCAGCTCGACGCTGGGCGACATGATCAAGAACGGCCGCCGCGGCACCATGTCCGGCAAGCTCACGGTGAAGGGCATACAGGGCCACATCGCCTATCCGCAGCTGGCAAAGAACCCTATCCACCTGGCCGCCCCGGCGCTGGCGGAACTGGCTGCCGAGAAATGGGACGAAGCCAACGAATATTACCTGCCGACTTCCTGGCAGATGTCGAATATCCATGGCGGCACCGGCGCCTCCAATGTGATCCCGGGCGAAGTGGTGATCGATTTCAACTTCCGCTTTTCCACCGCCAGCACCGTCGAAGGCTTGCAGCAAAGAGTGCATGCGATCCTGGACAAGCATGGCCTGGAATATACCCTGGCCTGGACCGTAGGCGGCCGGCCGTTCCTGACGCCGCGCGGCGCGCTGAGCGACGCCGTCGCCTCCGCCATCAAGGCTGAAACCGGCATCAACACCGAACTGTCCACCACCGGCGGCACCTCGGACGGACGTTTCATCGCCCAGATCTGCCCGCAAGTGATCGAGTTCGGGCCGCCCAACGCCAGCATCCACAAGATCGACGAACATGTAGAAGTGCAGTTCATCGATCCGCTGAAAAACATCTACCGCCGTACGCTGGAGAAGCTGTTGCCGCCAGCTTCGGCATAAGAGCTCGCGCGCACGATCCGGCCACCGCTTATTTCTGAAAGGTTCCCATGGCCGGCAGCACCAAGGATATCGTCGAACAAGCGTACGACACGACGCCATACACTTCCCATCCTTTCAAAGCCACCGCGCCGGAACAGCTGGCGGCGGTGGCAACCCTGTTCAACCTGAAGCCGCCCGGCGTAGCCGATGCGCGCGTGCTGGAGCTGGGCTGCGCCTCCGGCGGCAACCTGATCCCGCACGCCCAGCAACATCCGCGGAGCCGCTACGTTGGCGTCGACTTGTCCCAGGTCCAGATCAAGGCCGGGCAGCAGCGCATCGCCGCGCTCGGACTGGACAATATCGCGCTGCATCACATGAGCATCACCGATATCGGCCCGGCGTTCGGCAAGTTCGACTACATCATTTGCCACGGCGTCTACAGCTGGGTTCCGCCACAGGTGCAGGACGCCATCTTGCGCGTGTGCGCAGAGAACCTGGCCGCCGACGGCGTCGCCGTGATCAGCTACAACACTTATCCGGGCTGGAAATTCAAGGAAGTGGTGCGGGAAGCCATGCTGTTCCGCGGCAACAAATACGAAAATCCGGCCGACAAGCTTGCGCACGCGCGCGGCATGTTCAATTTCATGCATGAAATGTCTGGCAAGGGCAGCGTGCTTAACCAGGTGCTGGAGCAGCATGCCGGCGCGCTCAACGGCCAGTTCGACGACTATTACCTGCTGCACGAATACCTTGAGCCGTATAACTCGCCCTGCTACCTGAGCGAATTCATGGCGCGGGCGCGTGAGCACCAGCTCGATTACCTGGCCGACTCCGAAGTGCAATCGATGTTTGTCGGCAATCTCGGCAGCAGCATTTCCGAACCCCTGCTGCGCGAATGCGGCAACGACCAGGTGGTGCTGGAGCAGTACATGGATTTCCTGCGCAACCGCCAGTTCCGCCACACCCTGCTGGTGCATGCCGGGCAGCAAAGCCAGATCAGGTATCCGCTGGACACGGCCCGGCTGGCGCAGCTGCACTACGCTTGCGCGGTCGATAGCGGCAACGCCGCGATCACCCATGACGACGCCGCCCAGCCGCTCAAGCTCGGCGACCAGCAGCTGATGATCGCCGGGCTGGTCAACAAGCTTGCCTTGCAGGTGCTGGGCGAACGCTTTCCGGCCACCATGGCGGTGCCGGAGATCGTCGCCGCCGTCCGGCAACGCCTGCAGCGCGGGCCGGACGATGACACCGCGAGCGCCGACACGGATACTGTCATCAAGCTGATGGAAATCCTGGTCATCCGCGGCGCGGTCGATTTCCGGGTGCAGGCGCTGGACGCCGCCTACAGCCTGGCGGACAAGCCGGTGGCGCTGGCCGCCGCCCGCGCCGACATCGCGCTCGACCCGGAATCCATGCCGACCAGCCTGTGGCACCAGCGGATTCCTCTCAACATCATCCAGAAGCTGCTGTTGCCCAGGCTGGACGGCAGCCATACCCAAGCCCAGCTGGTCGACTTCATCCTGCAGCAAGAACAGCAGAAAATGCTGGAATTCAAGGACAAGGACGGCCGGCGCATCGACGATCCCCACGCGCTGCGCACCGAGGCGACCGATCATGTCCGGAATGCCCTGCACGCACTCAGATATAATGCGGTCTTGACCAAATCCTGACAAGAAAGCGCCGAAACCCGGCTTATTGAGCCGGCCACGCCCATCCGGCCTGGCATTTCCGTTAGAATCCGCCTCACATTTGCATAGCGCCAAGCCCAGGCGCTGCATCACCAGCCTTACTTTTACTGCCCGTGCCATGACACCACAATCCTTTACCACCATCCGCGACTTGCTGCGTTATGCAGTGACCCGTTTCAATACCGCCGGCCTGTTCTTCGGCCATGGCAGCAGCAACGCGCTGGACGAGGCGGCCTACCTGATCCTGCATACGCTGAAGCTGCCGCTGGACAAGATCGAACCGTTCTTTGACGCCCGCCTGCTGCCGCATGAAATCGACGCCGTGCTGCAGGTCATCGAAAAGCGCAGCACCGATCGTGTTCCGGCGGCCTACATCACCAATGAAGCCTGGCTGGGCAATTACCGGTTCTATGTCGACCAGCGCGTGATCGTGCCGCGCTCGTTCATCGCGGAACTGATTCCCGACCATTTCTCGCCGTGGCTGCAGGACCCCGAAGCGGTCAGCAACATACTGGAACTGTGCACCGGCTCGGGCTGCCTGCCGATCATGCTGGCGGACGCTTTCCCGCAAGCGCACGTCGATACCGCCGACATCTCGGCCGATGCGCTGGCCGTGGCGCGCCGCAATGTCGACGACTACGAACTGCAAGACCGCATCACGCTGATCGAATCCGACCTGTACAGCAAGGTGCCGGCAAAAAAATACGACCTGATCGTCACCAACCCGCCGTACGTCAATTCCGGTTCGATGGGCAAGCTGCCGCCGGAATACCTGCGCGAACCGCACATCGCCCTGGCCGGCGGCGACGACGGCATGGACCTGGTGCGCAAGATTGTCGCCGGCGCCAAGCAGCGCCTCACCCCGGACGGCGTGCTGGTGGTCGAGATCGGCAACGAGCGCGCCTTCGCCGAAGCCGCGTTCCCGGACCTGGAAATGACCTGGGTCTCGACCAGCGCCGGCGACGACATGGTATTCCTGCTGACCGCGGACCAGCTGCCGTAACCGGCACACGGTCTTGCCGCCCCGGCAACAGTAAATAAGCAATCAGCAAGATCATCACGACCTGCATGTCGTTTTCAACACATGCATGGCCACTCATTTAGCAAGATAGTTAGCAGACATGATACGTTTTCAACAAGTTTCCCTGATGCGCGGCATCAAGCCTTTGCTCGACAATGTCGACGTCACCCTCAACCCGGGCGACAAGATCGGCCTGATCGGCGCCAACGGCGCCGGCAAGTCCAGCCTGTTCGGACTGCTGCGCGGGGAACTCCATGCCGACCAGGGCGAGATCGACTTCCCCTCGAAATGGCGCATGGCCTACGTCGCCCAGGAAACCCCGGCGCTGGACCGCCCCGCGATCGAATACGCGATCGACGGCGACGTCACCCTGCGCCGCCTGGAAGAAGAACTGGCGTTCCTTGAAAGCGAACCGGAAAGCACTTCCAACGGCATCCTGATCGGCGAACTGTACAGCGCCCTGGCCGACGCCGACGCCTACACGGTGCGTTCGCGCGCCGAACAGCTGCTGACCGGCCTCGGCTTCTCGCTGGCGCAGATGGACCAGCCGGTAGCCAGCTTCTCCGGCGGCTGGCGCATGCGCCTGAACCTGGCGCAGGCGCTGATGTGCCCGTCCGACCTGCTGCTGCTCGACGAACCGACCAACCACTTGGACCTGGATGCCATCATCTGGCTGGAAGACTGGCTCAAGCGCTATCCCGGCACCCTGATCATCATCTCCCATGACCGCGATTTCCTGGACGGCGTGGTGAATGTGATCGTGCATATCGATGAACGCAAGCTGAAACGCTATTCGGGCAACTATTCCTCGTTCGAACGGCAACGTTCCGCGCAGCTGGAACTGGCTGCCGGCACCCTGGAAAAGCAGATGCGCCAGCGCGCCCACCTGGAGTCGTTCATCAACCGCTTCAAAGCCCAGGCCAGCAAGGCGCGCCAGGCACAGAGCCGGATGAAAGCCCTGGCCAAGATGGAAGAACTGGCGCCGCTGCGCGCGGCGGCCGAGTTCTCTTTTGAATTCCGCGTGCCGCTGAGCGCGCCGAACCCGCTGCTGGTGATGGAAGACGTGAGCGCCGGCTACCGCACCGAAAGCGAGACCAGCCACGACGTCACCGAAAAAGTGATCGTCTCCGGCATCAACTTCTCGCTGCAGATCGGCCAGCGCATCGGCCTGCTGGGCGTCAACGGCGCCGGCAAATCGACCTTCATCAAAACCATCGCGGAAGAACTCAAGCCGCTGCGCGGCGAAGCCCAGTTCGGCAAAGGCCTGTCGATCGGCTACTTTGCCCAGCACCAGGTGGAAATGCTGCGCCACGACGAATCGCCGCTGTGGCACATGGGCAAGATCGCGCCGACGGTACGCGAGCAGGAACTGCGCAATTTCCTCGGCAGCTTCAATTTCAACGGCACCATGGTGACCAGCTCGATCGCGCCGTTTTCCGGCGGCGAGAAAGCGCGCCTGGCGCTGGCGCTGATTGTCTGGCAGCGCCCCAACCTGCTGCTGCTGGATGAACCGACCAACCACCTGGACCTGGAAACCCGCGAGGCGCTGACCATGGCGCTGGCGCAGTTCGAAGGCACGCTGGTGCTGGTGTCGCATGATCGCCACCTGCTGCGCGCCACCACCGACCAGTTCATCATCGTCGCCGACGGCAAGGTAGCGCCGTTCGACGGCGACCTCGACGATTACAAGGACTGGCTGTTCAAGACCAAGCTGGCGGCCAAGAACAGCGCGACCGACGCTGCGCTGCCAAAAGCCAGCAGCAAGGCCACCATCGCCAGCGCAGTGGCGCCGGCAACAGCGACGCCGGCCGACAGCGCGGACCGCCGCGAACAGAAACGCGCCGAAGCGGAAGCCCGGCAAAAGCTGGCGGCGCAGAAAAAGCCTATCGAAGCGCGCATCAAGCGCCTCGACGAACAGATCGCCAAACGCAGCGCACAGAAGCATACTGTCGATACGCGCCTTGCCGATCCGGAAATCTACGATAAAGACAAGAAAAAGGAATTGGCGGCGCTGCTCGCGGATCAGGCGTTTTACGGCAAGGAACTGACGCAACTGGAGGCGGAATGGCTGGAACAGCAGGAAGCACTGGAGCAACTGGGCAGCTAGGCGCAATGCCGGGCGGCGAACGCCGTCCGCCAACCCTGAGCATCATCGGCTGCGGCAAGGTCGGCCGCACCCTGGGCCGGTTATGGCACGACAACCGGACTTTTTCCCTGCTCGACATCTTGAACCGCAGCGCCGCCAGCGCACAAGAGGCCAGCGCCTTCATCGGCGCCGGCAGCGTAGCGGTTTCCTATGACGGGCTGCGCAACGCAGACGCCTACCTGATCGCCGCCGGCGACGACCAGATCGCCGCTTGCTGCAGCGCCCTCGCCGCAGCCGGCAAACTGCAGCCAGGCAGCGTCGTGTTCCATTGCAGCGGCGCGCTATCGTCGCTCGAACTGGCAACCGCGTCCGACCGCGGCGCGGCTGTCGCCAGCATCCACCCGATCCGCAGCTTTGCCGTCCCACAGCAGGTGGCCGAGCATTTCGCCGGCACCTGGTGCGGCAGCGAAGGCGACGCCGCCGCTCTCGCCATCCTCGGCCCGGCGTTCAGCGCCATCGGCGCGCGGATGGTGACAATCCGGCGCGAGCAAAAAACCCTGTACCACGCTGCCGCGGTCTTCGCCTCCAACTATCAGGTGACGCTGATAGACGTGGCGCAACAGGCTTATGTCGCAGCCGGCATTGCGCCTGAACTTGCCTTGCAGCTGATCGCGCCGCTGCTGTCCGAAAGTGCGGCCAATGCTTTCAGGCTCGGCCCCGCCGCCGCCCTCACCGGCCCCATCGCGCGCGGCGACATGGCTACTGTCGCCAGGCAATACCAGGCAGTCCAGGAATGGCAACCGCAAGTTGCCGGGCTGTACCAGCAATTCGCTACGCTGACTGCCGACCTGGCCCTGCGCAAGAAAAACGGCAAGCCGTAGCAAGCCAGAAATTGCGCATACCGCCGATAGCTGATATTTTTCTGAAATGCAAAGACAAAAAGTGCATATAGAGTGGCAAAACGGTCATTTCACATTTGCCGGGGAAAACGCTTAACATAGTCGTCAACCAATGCCCACCAACCAAAAAGGAAAAAAAATGGCCTCCACACTTTCCAAACTCAGCAAGATTGCCGCAGCGATACTGATCACCGGCGTCACGCTCAATGCATTCGCCGCCGACCTGCTCGATACCGTCAAATCCCGCGGCACCCTGAAAGTGGCGATGGAAGGCAACTATCCGCCGTTCAATTTCAAGGATCCGAAAAGCGGCGAACTGACCGGATTTGAAGTCGACGTCGCCAAACTGCTGGCGGCCAAGCTTGGCGTGAAGCCGGAATTCACCACTACCGAATGGAGCGGCATCCTGGCCGGCCTCGGCGCCGGCAAATACGATGTCATCCTGAACCAGGTCGGGATTACCGAAGCGCGCCAGAAGGCCTTCGATTTTTCCCAGCCGTACACCCTGTCGACGGCGCAGCTGATTGTCCGCAAAGACGAGAAGCGCAGCTTCCCTACGCTGGAATCGCTGAAAGGCTACAAGCTCGGCCTCGGCCAGGGCACCAACTTTGAGCAAAAAGCCAAGGCCGTCCCCGGCATCGACGTCAAGACTTACCCTGGTTCGCCAGAGTACCTGGCCGACCTGGCCAGCGGCCGCATCGATGCGGCCTTGAACGACCGGCTGCTGGTCGGTTACCTGCTGAAGAGCTCCAGCCTGCCGCTGAAAGCCGGCGCCACCTTCGGCGATATCGACAAGATCGGCATCCCGTTCCAGAAAGGCAATCCGAAATTCGAGGCCGCACTGAACAAGGCGCTCGACGAGATCCTGAAAGACGGCAGTTTCAAACAAGCCTCCTTCAAGTGGTTCGGTTTCGATGTTAGCAAAGCACCATCGGCGCAATGACGACGCATTGACGGCGCATTGGTAATTTTCGCGCTACACTTCTGACACCCACCATCCCCGCCCGCAGCGGGGATGTTTTTTTAACCTGGGAAGTCCGGATTTAACAGAGACCTTATGGAATTACTGGATTTGCTGCAGCAGGCGGCGCCGACCCTGTTCCGGGGCCTTGGCTACACCCTGGTGTTTGCGGTAGCGTCGATGCTGGGCGGACTGCTGCTCGGTTTTCCTTTGGCGATTGCGCGGATCCTGCCGTCGCGCCTGGCGCGCTGGCCGGCCAGCATATATGTCAGCCTGATGCGCGGCACGCCGCTGCTGGTGCAGATCTTCGTCATTTATTACGGCCTGCCCAGCATCGGCATCAGTTTCTCGCCGCTGACCGCAGGCGTCCTGGCCTTGAGCCTGAATGCCGGCGCCTACCTGTCGGAAAGCCTGCGCGGCGCCATTCTCGGGGTGCATGCAGGGCAATGGTCGGCCAGCTACAGCATCGGCCTGAACTATTGGCAGACGCTACGCTACATCGTGATCCCGCAGGCGGTCCGGATTGCGGTGCCGTCGATGAGCAACACACTGATCAGCCTGATCAAGGACACCTCGCTGGTATCGGTCATCACGGTGACCGAACTGATGCTGGCCACCAAGGAAATCATCGCGGTGACATTCCGTCCGCTGCCGCTATACCTGGCCGCCGCGGCGATCTACTGGTGCCTGAGCCTGTGCTTCGAGCGTTTGCAAAGCCGCCTGGAAAGCAAGCTGGGCCAGGCCCACAAATCCAGTTAAAGACACGAATCAAAAACGCGACAGCAGGTCGATCTGGCTGACCAGGGGCGTGGCGTCGCCCGGATCGGCCCTGCGGTAGCCGCCGTCGCTGTCCATGTCCCAGGCCGATGCATTGTCCTGCAGATGCACCAGCAGGCTCTCTTCGATCACGCGCCGCTTGAGCTTGCCGTCGAGGATAGGGAATGCGGTTTCGATGCGGCGGAACAGGTTGCGGTCCATCCAGTCGGCACTGGACAGCATCACGTGCTCCTCGCCGTCCGCATAAAAATAAAATACCCGGTGATGTTCAAGGAAGCGCCCGATGACCGAACGCACCTTGATGTTTTCCGACAAGCCCGGCACGCCCGGCTGCAAGGCGCATACGCCGCGGATCAGGAGCTGGATCTTGACGCCGGCCTGGGACGCCAGGTACAGCGCTTCGATCACCGTCGGCTCCAGCAAGGCATTCATCTTGGCGATAATGTAGCCCTGCTTGCCGGCCTTGGCGGCGTCGACTTCCTTCTGGATCGCATGCAGCACATTGGCGTGCAGGGTAAACGGCGATTGCCACAAGCGCTTGAGCGCTACCTGCTTGCCGAAGCCGGTCAGCTGCTGGAACACGTTGTGCACGTCTTCGCAAATCTTGTCGTCGTTGGTCATCAAGCCGAAGTCGGTGTACAGGCGCGCGGTTTTCGGATGATAGTTGCCGGTGCCCAGGTGCACGTAGCGCTTCAGCCTGGTATGTTTGGCGTGGCGCTTGCGGCGCACGATCAGCAGCATCTTGGCATGCGTCTTGTAACCGAACACGCCGTACACCACATGGGCGCCGACAGCCTCCAGCTTGGCCGCCCAGCCGATATTGGTTTCTTCGTCGAAACGCGCCATCAGCTCCAGCACCACCGTGACTTCCTTGCCGTTCTTGGCCGCTTGCATCAAGGCGCTCATCAGCGGCGAATCGTTGCCGGTGCGGTAAATGGTTTGCTTGATGGCCAGCACGTCGGGATCGATCGCCGCCTGCTGCAGCAGCTCCAGCACCGGCTGGAAACTTTCGTAGGGATGATGCAGCAGCACGTCCTGCTGGTCGATGATGTCGAACACCGAAGCGCCGGTGACAAAAGCTTTCGGCAGCACCGGCGCATGCGGCGTGAATTTCAGGTCGGGCCGGTCGACCAGGTCCGGCAAGGGCATCAGCCGCACCAGGTTGACCGCGCCGTTGACCCGGTAGCAATCGCCAGGCGCCAGTCCATTCTGGTTGAGCAGGCGCTGCACCAGCAAGGCCGGCGTGCCGTCCGCCACTTCCAGGCGCACCGCATTGCCCAGCTGGCGCGTCGGCAGCTCGCCTTGCAGCGCCAGCCGCAGGTCGGTGACTTCGTCCTCGTCGACAAACAGGTCGCTGTTGCGCGTCACGCGGAACTGATAACAGCCGCCGATGGACAAACCCGGAAACAGCTCGCCGACAAAACGCTGCATGAAACTGCTCAGCAGCACAAACCCGTAAGCGTGCGCCGATAGATGCTCCGGCATCCGGACCAGGCGCGGCAGCACCCGCGGCGCCTGCACGATAGCCAGTTCGGTCTCGCGGCCGAAGGCGTCCTTGCCGCTCAGCTTGACCGCGAAATTCAAGCTCTTGTTGAGCACCCGCGGAAACGGATGGGCTGGATCGAGGCCGATAGGCGTCAGCACCGGCAGCAGCTCGGTCTTGAAAAATTCATGCGCCCAGGCGGTCTGCTCTTCGTTCCATTCCGACTCCTGGTAGAAAGCGATGCCCTCGGCGTTCAGCGCCGGCAGCAGCACATCGTTGAACAAGGCATACTGGCGCGCCACCAGTTTCTGCGCGCGCTCGCTGATGGTGCTGTACGCATGCTGCAGCGACATGCCGTCCGGCGTCACGCCATCCACCGCCACCCGGATCTGCTCCTGCAGGCCGGACATGCGGATCTCGGAAAATTCATCCAGGTTGCTGCTGGTGATACAGACAAAACGCAGCCGTTCCAGTAGTGGGACCGCAGGGTCTTCGGCTTGCGCCAGGACCCGCTCGTTAAAGGCAAGCACGCCGAGTTCGCGATTGAGCAATGGGAAAGTCATGGTCTGGTCAGAAAATGGTCGGGGGAAAGGGTACGGGCGGATTTTTCAGCAATTACCAATATGGCAATCCTGATTGTAAGGACGGAATGTGACGCGGGAATGACAAGGAGAAGGTCCGGCGGACCGGCCCGGAGACTGGCAGACGACCGCCTTGCAGGCGCGGCTTCATGTCGGAGTTTCCGAGACGAAGCCGCAAATGCAAGACTGTTTTCAACTAAGCAAAATCAGGCCGTCAGAATTTCCACGCGATGTTTGCCTTGATCGCGTTGTCCCTTACCTTGTCGCCGAACTGGCCCGAATATCCCAGGCCCAGCGTTGCGCTCTTGCCGATGCTGACGTCGATCCCCGCTTCCACCAGCATGGCGTCGCGCGCTACCGGCACGCCAGTCACCGCGAACGAGGCTGCGGCATTGCTCTTGAACGCCAGGTCCGCGGTCGGCGTCACGCCGCCGAATGCGTGACGCCAGCCGACCGTGCCGCGCGCCGTCACGCTAGAACCGGGCGCGCCGAGGCGGGTTGCAGCCCTCACCCCTAGTGTGGAGAAGGTCACATCCTGGCTATCGCTCTTGCCGCTCAGCGCCGCGGCGCCGCCGTTTTCACTGAAGCCGTCGGTATGCAGGCTGACATACGCCAGACCGGCAAACGGTTCCAGCGCTACCTGGCCTGCCGCGATGGCGTAGCCCAGTTCGCCGAACACCTGGGTGGTGTGGGCGTCGTAGCTGGACTTGGCGCTGTCCGAAAATCCCGGGAACACAATGGTGCGGTCGGTATCCAGCTTGTTCCAGGTATAGGCCGTTCCCAGCCTTACGCCGAGTGCGCCGAACCGGGCATCGCCGTACAACGCCAGGTGGTAGCTGTCGACCGAAGCCGAGCCGTTGGCGCGGCTGGTGTCGAACGACGAGTGGCCGATGCCGCCGGCGACACCGGCGCGCCAGGTATCGTTCAGTGGCGTATCGACGCCGACGATGAAGCCGCCGGTGCTGCGGTTCACGTTGGCGACGCCGTTTTCTCCATCCAGGTTGCTCTTGGCGCCATACACCTGGCCCCAGACAACCCGCGCATTGCGCCTGTCGTCATTGCATGCATTGTCGGCGCGCAGCTGGTCGTTCTGCTGGGTCGCGCTGTCTGCCGTGCAAGTGGCCGAGCCGCCGCCCGAGAGCGCGGACAAGGTGCCTGAGCGCGCAGTCGAGCCCTGGCGGGCGCGGGCCGTGACCGCATCCCTGATGTAGCGGCTGTCTTCCAGCAAGACGCTGCGCGCGCTGGCGTGAATCTCGCCGGACAGGCTGTCGAACGCCGCTTGCGCGGATGCCAGGTCAAGCGAGGTGATGGTGTCGTAGATCGTGTTGCCGCCGCCGAGGATGGTTACGGCGTTCGCCACGCTTTGCTGGTTCGGCGTAGCGGCCGCCTGCTGGAACGACACATTGTTGCGCAACAGCTTCAGGAAGACATTCTTGGCGTCGTAGCTCAGGCTCGGCGTCAGGAATACCAGGTTCGAGGTCACCCCGGAAAAGGCGCCGCTGACGCCGCCGGCTGCAGTAAGAATCGTATAGTTGTTGGTCGGCTTGTAGTCTCCGACCGCCGCCAGCACCTGCACCGTTCCGCCGCTTAAGGTGGCGCTGCCGCCGACGCTGATCAGGTCGGCCTGTTGCGGCGTGGCCTTTACCTGGTATATCGATCCGGGGGTAAAGGCGGCATTGCCTGCGACCGTCAGGGTGCCTATGGGCTGGCCGGCGCCGGCAATCGCAGCCGTGCCGCCGCTGTTGACCAGCAGTCCGCCGATGGTCCCCGGCCCCTGCACGGTTGCGCCGCTGTTGACCGTGACAGTCGAATTGGCGATCGACCCGCTTACCGCCAGCGTGCCGGCGTTCACCGTGGTTGGCCCGCTGTAAGTGCTGGCGCCGCTCAAGTCCAGCACGCCGGCGCCCAGCTTGACCACGCTGCCGGCGCCGCTGATCACGCCGCCATAAGTGAGATTGTCGGAGCGGTTGAACGCCAGCGTGCCGTTGTCGACCACGTTGCCGGCGATGCTGCCTGTGGTGCCGCCATTCCCGACCTGCAGTGTGCCGGCATTGATGGTGGTGCCGCCGGTGTAAGTGTTGGCGCCGGTCAGCGTCAAGGTATCGCTGCCGCCCTTGGCCACTGTCCCGGTTCCCGAAATGACGCCGCCGTAGGCGCCGCCGCCGTTCACCGTCACGCCGCCGCTGCCGAGGGCAATGCTGCCGTTGCCGTTCAAGCCGCTCACTGTGATCTGGAAGCCGTTGACATCAAGCTGGCCGCCGTTCAAGGCCAGGCTGCCGGTGCCAAGCGCGGTATTGTTGCCTACCGTGATGGTGCCGTTATTGAGGACCGTGCCGCCGCTGTAGGTATTGGCATTGGCCAGCGTCAGGTTGGCTGGACCGTCCTTGGTCAGGCTGCCAGTCCCGGAGACGACATTGTTCAGAGTCAGGTCGTTGCTGCCCGCCACGGTGAGGCCGGCATTGAGGACTACCGCATTATTCAACGCCAGCGGAACGGTGTTGTCGATAGTTGCAGCGCCGCCGACTGTCAATGCGCCGGTGCCGAGCGCCGAGCTGTTGCCGAGTATCAGTGAGCCCGCATTGATGGTCGTGCCCCCGCTGTAGGTATTGGCGCCGGTCAGGGTCTCGGCGCCTGTGCCTTGCTTGACCAGGCCGCCGCTGCCGCCGATGACGCCGCCGAAGGTCTGGTTGCTGGCGTCGCCGAAGGTCAAGGTATTCGCGCCCAGGGCCACCGTGCTGCCGGCTACGCCAGCCAGCGAGCCGATGGTCTGGTTGCCGCCGGCGGAAATATCCAGGCTTGCGCCGGCGCCCGCAACATTGACTGCCACGCTCGGCGCCAGGCTGCCGCCGGCGCCGAGAATCAGCTTGCCGGCATTGATCGTGGCGCCGCCGGTAAAGGTGTTGGCGCCGGTCAGGGTTTCGGTCCCGCTGCCTTGCTTGATCAAACTGCCCGTGCCGCCGATCACGCCGCCAAAGGTCTGGTTGGTCGTATCGCCAAAGGTCAAGGTGTTGGCGCCCAAGGCCACAGTGCTGCCGGCCACACCGGCCAGCGAGCCGATCGTCTGGTTGCCGCCGGCGGAAATATCCAGGCCGGCGCCGGCGCTCGCAACGTTGACTGCCACGCTCGGCGCCAGGCTGCCGCCTGCGCCGAGAACCAGCTTGCCGGCATTGATCGTGGCGCCGCCGGTAAATGTATTGGCGCCGGTCAGGGTTTCGGTCCCGCTGCCTTGCTTGATCAAACCGCCCGTACCGCCAATGACACCGCCAAAGGTTTGGTTGGTCGTGTCGCCAAAGGTCAGCGTGTTGGCGCCCAAGGCCACCGTGCTGCCGGCCGCGCCGGCCAGCGAACCGATAGTCTGGTTGCCGCCGGCGGAAATATCCAGGCTTGCGCCGGCGCCCGCGACGTTGACCGCCACGGTCGGCGCCAGGCTGCCGCCTGCGCCAATGGCCAGCTTGCCGGCGTTGATCGTGGCGCCGCCGGTAAATGTGTTGGCGGCTGTCAGGGTTTCAGTGCCGGTGCCCTGCTTGACCAAGCCGCCCGTGCCGCCGATGACGCCGCCGAAGGTTTGATTGGTCGCATCGCCGAAGGTCAGCGTGTTGCCGCCCAACGCGACTGTGCTGCCGGCCACCCCAGCCAGCGAACCGATGGTCTGGTTGCCGCCCGCAGAAATATCCAGGCTTGCGCCGACACCCGCAATGTTGACTGCCACGGTAGGCGCCAGGCTGCCGCCTGCGCCAATGGCCAGCTTGCCGGCGTTGATCGTCGCGCCGCCGGTGAACGTATTGGCGCCCGTCAGGGTTTCGGTACCGGTTCCTTGCTTGATCAAACCGCCCGTGCCGCCGATGGCGCCGCCAAAGGTTTGATTGGTCGCATCGCCGAAGGTCAGCGTGTTGGCGCCCAAGGCCACTGTGCTGCCGGCCACGCCAGCCAGCGAACCGATGGTCTGGTTGCCGCCCACAGAAATATCGAAACCGGCGCCGATGCCTGCAACGTTAACCGCCACGGTCGGCACCAGGCTGCCGCCGGCACCCAGCGCCAGCGTACCCGCATTGATGGTTGCGCCGCCGGTAAAGGTATTGGCGCCGGTCAGGGTTTCAGTACCGCTACCCTGCTTGATCAGACTACCTGTGCCGCCGATGACGCCGCCAAAGGTTTGATTGGTCGCATCGCCGAAGGTCAGTGTGTTGGCGCCCAACGCGACAGTGCTGCCCGCCACACCGGCCAGCGAACCGATGGTCTGGTTGCCGCCTGCAGAAATATCCAGTCCGGCGCCGACGCCCGCAATGTTGACCGCCACGGTAGGCGCCAGGCTGCCGCCTGCGCCAATGGCCAGCTTGCCGGCGTTGATGGTTGCGCCGCCGATAAAGGTATTGGTGCCGGTCAGGGTTTCAGTACCAGTTCCTTGCTTGATCAAACCGCCCGTGCCGCCGATGGCGCCACCGAAGGTTTGATTGCTCGCATCGCCGAAGGTCAGTGTGTTGGCGCCCAAGGCCACCGTGCTGCCGGCCACGCCGGCCAGCGAGCCGATGGTCTGGTTGCCGCCGGCAGAAATATCGAAGCCGGCGCCGACGCCCGCGACGTTGACCGCCACGGTAGCAGCCAGGCTGCCGCCTGCGCCAATGGCGAGCTTGCCAGCGTTGATGGTGGCGCCGCCGGTAAAGGTGTTGGCGCCGGTCAGGGTTTCAGTACCGCTGCCTTGCTTGATCAAGCCGCCGGTGCCGCCGATGACGCCACCGAAGGTTTGATTGCTCGCATCGCCGAAGGTCAGCGTGTTGCCGCCCAAGGCCACCGTACTGCCCGCCACGCCAGCCAGCGAACCGATGGTCTGGTTACCGCTCGCGGAAATATCGAAACCGGCGCCAACGCCCGCAACGTTGACCGCCACGGTCGGCGCCAGGCTGCCGCCCGCACCGATGGCCAGCTTGCCTGCGTTGATCGTCGCGCCGCCGGTGAACGTGTTGGTGCCGGTCAGGGTTTCAGTGCCTGAACCTTGCTTGATCAAACCGCCCGTGCCGCCGATGACGCCGCCGAAGGTTTGATTGCTCGCATCGCCAAAGGTAAGTGTGTTGGCACCCAGGGCCACCGTGCTGCCCGCCACGCCCGCCAGCGAACCGATGGTCTGGTTGCCGCCGGCGGAAATATCGAAACCTGCGCCGGCGCCCGCAACGTTGACCGCCACGGTAGGCGCCAGGCTGCCGCCGGCGCCGATGGCCAGTATGCCGGCATTGATCGTGGCGCCGCCGGTGAAGGTATTGGCGCCGGTCAGCGTGGTAGTGGTGCTGCCGTTTTTCACGAGGCCGCCGGCGCCGGAAATAACGCCGCTCAAGCCAAGGTTGTTGCTGCCCGCCAGGGTCAGGTCCGCCCCACCCGCCAGGCTGATGTTGTTGCCCAGCGTCAGTCCGGTGCTGGTGTCCAGTGTCGCATTGCCGCCCACGGCCAGGGTCCCGCTGCCGATAGCCGTCGCGTTGCCCAGGGTCAGTCCGCCGGCGTTGAGGTTGGTGTTGCCGGTATAGTTATTGGCGCCGGACAAGGTCAGCGTGCCGCTGTCGTTCTTGGTCAATCCGCCGGCGCCCGAAATGATGCCCGATATGGTCAGCCCGCTGGCGCCCTGGACCGTGAGTCCGCTGCCTTGCAGGTTGAAGGCGTTGCCAAGATTGAGCCCGCCGGTAGTAGCCTGGATCGCGCCGCCGTTCACCGAAACTGCGCCGGCGCCGAAAGACGCCGAATTGTCGAACAGCGCGAGGCCGCCGTTCAGCGTCGCATCCTGGAATGTCTGCGCTCCGCTCAGGGTCCAGGTGCCGCTGTTGAGCCCAAGGTGCTGGAAGTTGATGTAGGTGCCGCTGGTGATGGTGCCCGAGCCGGTGCTGCCGCTGCCGGTGCCGGTTGCCGAATTTTGCAGGAGCAAGGTATTGTTGCCGCCGGCGCCGCCATCGACTGTGCCGGTTGCGGCAAACCCGAGGTTGAGGCCCGCCACGTTCAGCAGGTTGAGTCCCAGGCTGCCGCCTGCATTGACATTGGAGCCGGTCACCGCGGTAAAGGTGTTGCTGCTGTTGGCGCCCATCGATACGCTGCCGGTGATGGTCCCGGAGTTGACGAACGTATTGCCGGCGCCGGGCGTGCCCGACGCTTCGAATGCAACCCGGCCGCTGATGGTGCCGGTGTTGACGAAGTTGACCTGGCCGCCGCCGTAGGCGGCGACCACCGGCGCATCGGACGCCAGCAGCGAAACGCCCAGCAATGGCGAACTGCCGATGGTGCCGGTATTGGACAGATTGCTGACGCCGCCGGCGCCGTTTTGCACCGCCAGCGCAACACCGTTCAAATTGCTCAGGCTCACGCCCAGCAAACCGCTGGTGCCCTTCATGGTGCCGCTGTTGTTAACGGTAACAGTGCTGGCCGCGGCATTGCCGATCACGGTGCCTGTCGATAACAGGCTGGCCGCTCCCAGCAGCGAAGGATCTATGGTGCCGGCGTTATTGAGCGTGACATTGTTGCCGGTCAAATTCATGGCGGTGCCAAGCAGGCCCAGCAACACGCCGGCGCTGGCGCCGCTGTTCACGTTCACGGTCAGGTTGTTGGCGGCACTGCTGTATGAAGGCGCCAGCAGCGGCGCGGCGCCGCTGCAGGTGACCGTAGCGCCGTCAGCCGGATTGGCCGGGGTGCAGTTGGCCCAGGCTGTCGAACCGTTCAAGGCAAAAAAGCCGCTGGTCGCCAATGCCAGCAGCGCCGGCAAACGCCTCAGCTGCGGCACGGCGTCGCCGTGGCCCGGCATGCCGCCGGCGGCGCCAGCCGGAGCGGTCGACAGCAGCAGGCCGGAAGTTCCCTTGCCATTTGCCTTGGCAAGCTCCGATGTCACTACCAGCGCGCCTTGTGTTTTGCTCCATACCAAACGATAGGTCTTGCTCATGAGGTTCTCCGGAAAAATACAAAAAAATGGGCAAAAAGAAACCCTCAACGCCTGGAACGGTCCATGGCGAAGAAAATCGGGGGTAAAAACGGGAATTCTGTCTCAGTCTGGGTTGAGGCCAAGCATGCCTGGTGCAGCGTTGCGCGTTTTGCCAGGCGCTGCCAGCGATGCTTTCGAGGCGCTTATCCCCAGCGCATTGCGGCGGCGACAAAACTTTCTATAAGACTGCACCTCGCCTGGATGACAAAGTGTGGATGGGAGAAAGAGATATTTTCTGTGACCGGGTAAGTCCGTATTGCCATGGCTGACTCCAATTGCTAGTCCAGGAACCTCTGGCTCAATTTCCGCGGCGGCGGCTACATCAGGAAAATGAGATGTAAGAAACTGACATGCTTGCCGCATCGTTGCAGGTGCACGAAGATTCTGCGCGAAGCTTCAGGGCCGGAACGACGCTGAATATCCGATGTCGGACTTTCCATATAAAAACAGTTCCATATGGAAATTAATTGTCATTTTAGACGTATTTCAAAAGTATTGAATATGGAATTAATGTTTATTTTATTAATTAACATTAATTAACGTTCACATTTTGTAAATTAACATTCCAAGAAGATGTTTTCACAATTCCGCATAGAAATAAGCGGTTTCTTTCACCCACCGAGCCTGCCTGGTCCAAGGTCGCCAAATGCAGGCATTACGCAGTAGCTGTCTATATATAACGGCACCTGCATCGCGCCAAACTTCTTTATTTCCTGATCAAACCGGATCAGGAACAAGTATTTTTGTTAAATAAAAAGTATTTCTCGAATTAACAAAATAATGTTTCAAAAATACAACATTATAAAAACATCGCTAGGCAAACGATCTTTATAAGCCCTGGATACAAGGCGAAAAAAAGGCGAAAAAAAACGGTTTGCAGAGCAATGCCCTGCAAACCGTTTTTTACGATGATCGTTCCGCCCCGCTTGCGGCGTTTGAAAAGCGGATTCCCGGTGGCTCAGATCACCGTGGCAAGTCCCAGCGTCAGCAACAGCGCCACCACCGAAATGATGGTCTCGGCCACGGTCCAGGTCTTGAAGGTTTCCGTCACGGTCATGTTGAAATACTCCTTGACCAGCCAGAACCCGCCATCGTTGACATGCGACAGGATCAGCGAACCGGCGCCGGTGGCCAGCACCATCAGCTCCGGCCTGACAGTGACGCCGGCGGCGGTGACGATTGGCGCGACGATGCCGCAAGCAGTGGTCATCGCCACGGTGGCCGAACCGGTGGCGACCCGGATCAGCGCTGCAACGAACCAGCCCAGCAGCAACGGCGACAAATGTGCATTGTTGGCGAGTTCGACAATTGCCTTGGAGACGCCGCCATCGATCAGGATCCGGCCAAAACCTGCGCCCGCGCCAACGATCAGCGTAATCCCGGCGATAGGCGCCAGGCACTCGGTAGTGAATTTCAGGATCGCCGCACGATCAAAACCGCGCGCCTTGCCGAAGGTGTAAAAACTTACCAGCGTCGCAATCAGCAGTGCAATCACCGAGTTGCCGATCAGGCGCAGGAAATCGTTGGCGAATGTTTTAGGGGTGAAAAACAGATCGGCCCAGCTGCCGATCAGCATCAGCGCCACCGGCAACAGGATGGTGGCGATGGTGATGCCGAAACCCGGCAGTTCGCGACTTTTACCCTCTTCCACGAACTGCGCGATCAATGGATTGTCCGGGTTCGGCACGACGAAGCGGCTGATCAGCTTGGCAAACAGCGGCCCGGCGATGATCGCGGTAGGAATGCCGACGATCAGCGCATACATGATGGTGCGGCCGATATCGGCGTTGTAGGCGGTCACGGCGAACAGCGCGGCGGGATGCGGCGGGATCAGGCCGTGCACGACAGAGAGGCCGGCAACCATTGGAATACCGACCATGATCATCGAGGTCCCGGTACGCTTGGCGACGTTGAACGCAATCGGGATCAGCAGCACGAAGCCGACTTCAAAGAACACCGGCAAACCGACAATCAGCGCCACCACCATCATGGCCCAGTGCACCCGCTTGGGGCCGAATACGCCGATCAAGGTGTTGGCCACGCGCTCGGCGCCGCCCGACTCGGCCATCATCTTGCCGAACATGGTGCCTAGCCCGACCACCAGCGCGATATGCCCTAAAGCGCCGCCGACGCCGGTTTCATAGGATTTGACGATGCTGGCCATCGGCATGCCGACCACCAGGCCCAAGATCACCGACACCACGATCAGCACGATGAACGGATTCATCTTGAACTTTGCGATCAGCACCACCAGTGCGATCACGGCAATCACTGCATAGAGCAGCAACATGTTTCCCTGAACCATCTCCATCAAATCCTCCTAAAGTCTGATTTATTGTTTGACGCCGCCATATGCCCGCTGCCGGCCTCGGCGCCGCACATCCATGACGGCGCCATTTTGCCGCCATTCACTATCGGTTGCCAGTCAATTCGCCGACCTGGGCCCGGTTTATTTTTTATAAGCGATGCAATCCACTTCTACCTTGCAATCGACCACCATGCTCGATTGCACGCAAGCGCGGGCTGGCGGATTGGCGCCGAAATACTCCTTGAAGACCCGGTTGAACGACTGGAAATCGCGCGTATCGTCAAGCCAGACTCCGCAACGCACCACGTGCTCCGGGCCGTAGCCGGCTTCCTTCAGGATCGCCAGCACGTTCTGGATGGTCTTGTGCGACTGGGCGACGATGCCGCCGTCGATCACTTCGCCGTCCACCATCGCCACCTGGCCGGATACATACAGCCAGCCGTCGGCTTCCACCGCGCGCGCGAACGGCAAATGCTGGCCGCCGGTTCCCGAACCACCTTCAACACCATATCGTTTGATTGTCATGACCACTCCTCAGTAAAAAAAAAGATTCAACCAGCAAGGCCGCCGCTGACGCCGGCCTGCCGCGCCAGGAAACGCCCGGCCCGCAACTCGGTCGGCGCTTTTTGCGCGCCGCCCAGGTAAGACAAGGCGCCATTCACCCATACCGCTTCGATGCCTTCGGCAGGCTGCATCGGATCGGCAAACGTGGCTGCATCGCGCACGGTCTCGGCATCGAACAGCACCAGGTCGGCCCAATAACCTTCGCGCACCAGGCCGCGCTCGGCCAGGCCGAAACGTTCGGCCGACAGGCCGGTCATCTTGCGGATCGCCACGGCCAGCGGGAACAGCTTCTGCTCGCGGCTGTAATAACCCAGCACGCGCGGGAATGCGCCCCACAGGCGCGGATGCGGCAAGGGATCGTTCGGCAGGCCGTCCGAACCGACCACGCTGGCCGGATGGCTCAGGATGCGGTTGACGTCGTCGTCCTGCATGCAGTGATAGACCGCGCCGGCCGGCTGCAGGCGGCGCGCCGCCGCCATCAGGTCGACCTGCCATTCGGCGGCGATCTCGGCCAGCAGCTTGCCGCCCATGGCCGGCTCGGGTTCGGACCAGGTCACCATGATGTCGATGGTGTCGGTCACCTGTTTCAAATCCAGGGTGGATGAGCTGGCGGTGTAGGGATAACAGTCGCAGCCGACCGGCTGGTAGCGCTGGGCCTGCTCCAGCGCCTCCAGCACTTCAGCGCTGCGGCCCCAGTTTTCGACGCCGGCGCATTTCAGGTGTGAAATCACCACCGGCACCCTGGCGTGCTTGCCTATGCGGAATGCTTCATCCATGGCTTCCAGGATGTCGGCGAATTCGCTGCGCAAATGGGTCGCGTAAATCGCGCCGGCCTCGGCCAGCGGTTCCGCCAGCGCCAGCACTTCGGCGGTCGGCGCATTGATTGCATTGCCGTAGGCCAGGCCGGTGCTGAGCCCGAGCGCGCCGTGCGCCAGCGCTTCGCGCAGCTGCGCGCACATGGCGGCGATTTCGGTTTCGGTGGCGGCGCGGTCCAGCCGGTCCATCTGGTTGCTGCGCAAAGCGGTATGGCCGATCAGCGCGGCGACATTGATCGCCGGCCGGGCTTCGGCCACGGCTGCGACATAAGATGCAAAAGTCGGATAGCTGAAAGCGCTGGCTTCGCCCAGCAGGTTCATCGGATCCGGCGGTTCCGCCTTGAGGCTGACCGGCGCGGCGCTGATGCCGCAATTGCCGACCACCACGGTCGTGACGCCCTGCGACAGTTTCGGCAGCATGCTCGGGGTGCGGATCACGTTGGTATCGTCGTGCGTGTGGACATCGATGAAACCGGGGCTCAGGATCTTGCCGCTGCCGTCCACCACCTGCCCGGCCTGCCAGCCGGACAGCGCGCCGGGATGCGCCTCGCTGTGCGGCTCGATATGCAGGATGCGGCCGCCGGCCAGCGCGACATCGGCGACATAGGCCGGGCTGCCGCTGCCGTCGATCACCGACACGTTGCGAATCAGGGTGTCGCAGCTCAGGTCGCCGCCTGGCGCAGGCAATGCATTTGAATGTGAATCAGTGCTCATCTCAATCTCCCAACGGCTCGCGATTGCCGCCGCCGCGATGTGTATCCAGTGTGAATTTCAAGCGCCGCAGCAACTCCTGGCTGTGATCCTTTTGCAGCAATGCCAACTCTGTCATCAGCACGTCCAGCGCCATCATCATGGCGTAGCGCGACGACGAGGGCTTGAAAATGAAATCGGTTTCCAGCGACTTCAGCGGCAGCAGCACATCGGCCATCGCCGCCAGCGGCGAACCGAGGGCAGTGATCGCCACCAGCCGTACCCCGTACTCCTTGGCGATAGCGCAACTGGCGTTGAGTTCCGGCACGTTGCCGGTGGTCGACAGGGCCAGGATGACGTCGTCCTTGTCCAGCGTCGCCGCCACCATTTTCTGCAGCATGGCGTCGTGGTAGGTCGCCACCGGGCGCCCCAGGCGCACCAGCCGGTAACGCGCCTCATCCGACAGCATAGTCGAGCCGCCGCCCATGCCAAAGGCGTAAATCATGCGCGCCTGCAGCAGCGCCTGCGCAGCCTGCAGCAGGTTGTCCTGGCTTAGCAGGCTGCGGTTGACCTCCAGCGATTTGTGGATATCGGCATAGACGATGTCGACGATCTGCGGAAGTTGGTTTTCAGCAATGGAATTCTCCACCCGCAAAAACCGCTGGCCGATCGCCGCCGCCTGGGCCAGGCGCATCTTCAGTTCACGCACATCGCGGCAGCCGATAGCCTTGGCAAAACGGGTAACGCTGGCTTCGCTGACGCCGGCCTGCCTGGCCAGGGTCTGGATGCTGGCGCTTGCCGCGAACGGCAGGTCGCCCAGGATTGCCTGCGCCACTTTTTGCTCGGCCAGGCGCAGCTGGCCGCTGCGTTCGGCGATGCGCGAGACGATATCGAATAATTGGGTCATCGGCTTAGGTCATCCGCTGCGAATCCGGCAACACGGGTGGAACGGCAATAAAAACGCCGTATCCCGGTAATGGATGCGGCTGCAAGAAACTAGCATGTTACTTTGTAACATACTTTTAATATAGTAAATTCAAGGATATGATTACGTCAAATGAATTCTGAAGGAGGAGATCTGATGACGAATGTTATTAACTATCACAGCGACTATCGCAGCGATTACGAGAATCCGGTAATCGATCCGCTGAACAAAGGCTTGGGCGCCTTCGAGCAGGGATTGCCCGCCGCCGAAGTCAAGGCGCGCAACTGGAACCTGCTGCGGGAAGACCTGAGCCTGCCTGCCGCCGTGCTCTCCGACGAGCGCATGACGCACAACCTGCAGTGGATGCAGCAGTTCGTCACGGAATACGGCGTCAAGCTGGCGCCGCACGGCAAAACCACGATGGCGCCGAAACTGTTTGCGCGCCAGCTGGCCGGAGGCGCATGGGGCATTACCCTGGCGACCGCCCACCAGACCCGGGTCGCCCATCGGCACGGCGTGCGGCGCGTGATCATGGCTAACCAGCTGGTCGGCAAGCAGAACATGGCCGTCATTTCCGATTTGCTGGCCGACCCGTCCTTTGAATTCTGCTGCCTGGTCGATTCGGCCGACGGCGTCGACCAGCTGGGCGCGTTCTTCCAGGCCCGCAAGCAACAACTGCATGTGCTGCTGGAACTGGGCCCCGACGGCGGCCGCACCGGCATCCGCAATGCGCAGCAGCAGGCTGCGGTGCTGGCGGCGCTGGCGCGCTGGCCCGAGAGCATCGTGCTGGCCGGCGTCGAAGTATACGAAGGCGTGCTGAAGGAAGAAGCCGACATCCGCGCTTTCCTGCAGCATGCGGTCGCTTGCACCAAACAGCTGGCCAAGGATGGCCGCTTTGCCGCCCGCACCGGCAGCGGCGCGGCGCGGCCGGTGATCCTGACCGGCGCCGGTTCGGCCTGGTACGACGTGGTCGCCGAAGAATTCGCCAAGACCGAGATCGGCCTGCCGCTGGATGTGGTGCTGCGTCCCGGCTGCTACCTGACCCACGACGTCGGCATCTATCGCGCGGCGCAAGCGCAGATCCAGACCCGCAATCCCATCGCTCGCAAAATGCGCACCGAGCTGCTGCCTGCTCTGCAGCTGTGGGCGTATGTGCAATCGATCCCGGAAACCGGCAAGGCCATCATTGCGCTCGGCAAACGCGACGCCGCATTCGACGCCGGCCTGCCGTCGCCGGCGCTGCACTATCGTCCCGGCAGCCCGGCGCCGGCAGCCACCCCGGCGCACTGGCAGCTGACCGGCATGATGGACCAGCACGCCTACCTGCAGATCACCGAAGGCGACGATATCAAGGTCGGCGACATGATCGGCTTCGACATCTCCCATCCTTGCCTGACCTTCGACAAGTGGCGCCAGATAGCGGTGCTCGATGCGCAGCACCAGGTGGTGGACGTGATCCAGACCTTCTTTTAATTTTTATGCCGGCACACGCAATGACTACAGATATCCTGGCCTATGGCGAAGCCATGGTGGAGTTCAACCAGCGGCAGCACGATGCCCGCATGTATTTGCAGGGCTTCGGCGGCGACACCTCCAATTTCTGCATCGCCGCAGCCCGCCAAGGTGCGCGCAGCGGTTATATCAGCGCGCTCGGCAACGATCATTTCGGCCACAAGCTGCGCGACCTGTGGCAGGCCGAACAGGTAGACGCCAGCCATGTCGCCAGCGATCCGCACGCGGCCACCGGGGTGTATTTCGTTTCGCACGACCAGGACGGCCACCACTTCGACTACCTGCGCGCCGGCTCGGCCGCCAGCCGCTATGCCAGCGCGCAGTTGCCGCTGGCGGCGATCGCTGCGGCCAAGGTGCTGCACCTGTCGGGCATCAGCCTGGCGATCAGCGAATCGGCTTGCGATGCCGGCCTGGCGGCGATGGCGCATGCACGCAAACATGGCGTACGCACCTCGCTCGACACCAACCTGCGGCTGAAACTCTGGCCGCTGGAACGGGCCCGTGAAAAAATGCGCGAGGCGTTTGCGCTATGCGATATCTGCCTGCCCAGCTGGGACGACGTCAGCGCCCTCACCGGCCTTGACGACCGCGATGCGATTGTCGATGCCTTGCTGTCCTATGGCATCGGCCTGGTCGCCTTCAAGCTTGGCGCCGAAGGCTGTTACGTCGCTACCGCCGGCGAACGGCGCCTGGTGCCGGCTTACGGGGTGGAAGCAGTCGACGCTACCGGCGCCGGCGATTGTTTCGGCGGCGCTTTCATCGCCCGCCTGACAGCCGGCGACGATCCCTTCCGCGCCGCCCGCTACGCCAATGTCTGCGCTGCCTTGTCGACTACGGGTTATGGCGCGGTGGCGCCGATTCCGCGCGCAGCGCAGGTGGAAGAAATACTAGGTTCAATTTAATTGACCGGCTGCTGCGTTACAGCCAGCAGCCGGCCGACAATTGCTCCCAGCCGCTGTATGCCGTGTTCGACCTGCGGCGAAAACGGCTGGCCGCAGCACAGACGCAGGAAATGGTCGAAGCGGCCGGAGTTGGAAAACATCAGGCCGGGTGCAAGCCGTATGCCTTCCAGCAAGGCCGCCTCGAATACCGCTTTAGAGGACAGCCGTTGCGGCAGCTCTACCCATAACAAGGCGCCGCCGTCCGGCAGATTGAGCCGGGTGCCCGCCGGAAAATGCCGGGCAATCGCCTCGGCGGTGCGCGCGCGCTGTATGCGCAGTGCTTCGCGCAAGCGCCGCAAGTGGCGGTCATAGGCAGTCGACGCCATGAAATCGGCGGCGGCGATCTGCGCCCATTCTTCATTGGCCCGGGTATGGGCAAACTTGAGCATTTCCAGCCGCGCCTGCCAGCGGCCGCCGACCATCCAGCCCAACCGCATGCCCGGCGCCAGCACCTTGTTGAGCGAAGCGCAATAGATCACATTGCCGCTGCGGTCCCAGGCTTTCAGGGCGGCCGACGAGGCCGTTTCCGGCACCAGGGCGCTATACGAATCGTCTTCGATCAACGCCATGCCATGCTGCTCGCACAGCTCCACCAGCCGCGCCTTGTGCGCGTCCGGCATGATGCTGCCCAGGGGATTCTGCAGGTTCGGCACCGCCACCACCGCCTTGATATCGCCATAGGTCTGCAGCGCCAGCTGCAGCGCTTCGATCGAGATGCCGGTGCGCTGGCTGGTCGGGATTTCGAGCGCGCGCATGCCCAGGCTCTCCAGCACCTGCAGCAAACCGTAGTAAGTCGGCGACTCGACCGCAATCGTGTCGCCTGCCTGGGCGACGGCGCGCAAGGCCAGGTTGATCGCCTCGATGCAGCCATGCGTGACGATCACCTCTTCCGGCGCAATCTTGATGCCAACCGCCAGGCTGCGCTTGGCCAGCATCTGTCGGAAGGCGGGACTGCCGCTGTGCGACATCATGCTGGTCAATACCTCCGGCCGCCGCCGCAAGGTACGGATCGCGGCGTTTTTCAAGGCTTCCACCGCATACAGCCCGGGTGCGCAGCTGGCGCCGCTGAGGTCGAGCGTGACCGTGTTCCTGCGCCCGCGCGCGATGATTTCCGAGACCCGCTCGTGGATGCCGGCATATTGCGCCGACATCAGCGCCGGCGCGGTCGACAGGTTCAGCTCTTCCGGCTGCGCCAGTTGCCGCGCCCGCCGCACGAAATAGCCGGAACGCGGGCGCGCCTCCAGCCAGCCCTCTTGCTCCAGGTAACGCAGCGCCTGCAATGCGGTCGACAGGCTGACCTGGTGCTGCCGGGTCAGGTCGCGCACCGATGGCATGCGGTCGCCGGGCTTGAGGACAAGGGCCTGGATCGCGGCCAGGTAGTGTTCGGCCAGGCGCCGGTACAGCAGCTGCGGCGCGGACGATTTCGGCGTGGATTGAGGCGATGACAAAAGAGGCTTGCTCATGAGGTGCAATGAATTGCTCGATTGTGCTGTATTGAAGAACAACAGAACAGATACAGAATAGGGAATACAGGACGATAACAGATAAGGAAAATCCCAGCTGTTACGTTACCGATAACCAGTTGCTGTGCCTGTTTCGGCGGCTGGCGGGCGGTTAGGCTAGAGCCATCTCTTTCATCAAGGAAACCGCCATGCATCCCACTTCTTGCATCCGCCTGGGCCGCGCTCAAGCCAGCATGTTTCATGCTGCGCGCGGAACCACTATCGTATCGACGCGCGGCCGTTTCCTGGTCAGCGAAAGCGGCTCGGCGGCCGACACGCATTTCACGGTCAGCGAAGGCGAATGCCATGTGGTGCAGCGCAGCGGCTGGGTGCGGCTGCAGGCAAGCGGCAGCGCTCCCTGTACGGCGGCCGTCAGCGCCGGCATGGCCGCGGTTCCCTGGTGGCGGCGCTGGTCGCGGCGAATGTTTATCCTGGCTGCCCTCAAGGGGTGAGGCAAGTCCACAGGCAGTTTGGCAAAGCACTTGTTGCGGACGGCCGATCTGGCTTATTCTGTAGCCATGAGTATCACGCGTGAAGATCTTGAACAGGACCGCCTGCGGACCATCCTGGATAACACCCCGATTGCTTCCGCCCTGCTGTCCGAAGCAGCGCTGGAGGCGTCCTGGCGCGCCGCGCTGGCGTCCCTGCCCGATCCCGAAGGCGATGTCTGGCTGTTCGGCTACGGCTCCCTGATCTGGAATCCGATGGTGGAATACAGCGAGCGCGTGCCGGCCATGCTGTACGGCTATCACCGCGGCTTTTACCTGTATTCGCGCATCAACCGCGGCACCTGGGACAATCCCGGCCTGGTGCTGGGGCTGGACCGCGGCGGCTCCTGCCAGGGCATCGCCTTCCGCATCCCCGCCATCAGCATCGAAACCGAACTGAAAATGCTGTGGCGCCGTGAAATGATGACGGGTGCTTACCATCCGCGCTGGCTGCCGATGCAGCTCAAAGGCAAGAACGGCCCGCGCGTCAAGGCGCTGGCGTTTGTCATGAACCGCCAGCATGAAAGCTATACCGGCCGGCTGCCGGACCTGAAAGTGGTTTCCCACCTGCGCGACGCCTGCGGACTCTACGGGCCGGCCAAGGATTATTTGCGACACACCCTGGAAGGACTGCTCAAAGAAGGATTCCGCGATCCATACCTGGCGCGGCTGTGGGCGCAGCTGGACCCCGATCGAAGTTCATCAGGCAATTCCAAGCGCTAAGCCCCGTAGTTCGTTAATTAGGGTCAGAGTCGAATTATTCCGTAGTTCGTTAAATAGGGTCAGAGTCGAATTATTGAACATCAATAATTCGACTCTGACCCTATTTAACTGCTGCTACAGCTGCGGGTTCAGCTTCTCGGATTTCGAGTGCAGTTTGTTGAGCGCTGACAGGTAGGCTTTGGCTGACGCCACCACGATGTCCAGGTCGGCGCCGACGCCGTTGACGATGCGGCCGGCCTTCGACAGGCGCATGGTCACTTCGCCTTGCGACTGGGTGCCGGTGGTAATTGCGTTGACCGAGAACAGCAGCAGTTCGGCGCCGCTGGCCACCTTGGTTTCGATGGCGTTGACGATAGCGTCCACCGGTCCGTTGCCCTGTCCTTCGCAGCTCGACTCCTTGCCGTCGATCGAAAACACCACGCTGGCGCTTGGTTTTTCGCCAGTTTCCGAATGCTGCGACAACGACACGAAACGATAGAACTCCTTGTCGTGCGAATGCTGCTCATCCGACACCAGCGCGATGATGTCCTCGTCAAAAATTTCCGACTTGCGGTCCGCCAGTTCCTTGAAGCGCGCAAAAGCCGCGTTCACTTCCGTTTCCGATTCGAGCGCGATGCCCAGCTCTTCCAGCCGCTGCTTGAACGCGTTGCGTCCCGACAGCTTGCCCAGCACGATCTTGTTGGCGCTCCAGCCGACATCTTCGGCGCGCATGATTTCATAGGTGTCGCGCGCCTTCAGCACGCCGTCCTGGTGGATCCCCGAAGCGTGTGCGAAGGCATTCGCGCCCACCACCGACTTGTTCGGCTGCACCGCAAACCCGGTGATCTGCGACACCAGCTTGGAAGCCGGCACGATTTGCGTGGTGTCGATGCCGATATCGAGGTTGAAATAATCGCGCCGGGTCTTGACCGCCATGACGATCTCTTCCAACGCCGTATTGCCGGCCCGTTCGCCGAGTCCGTTGATGGTGCATTCGACCTGGCGCGCGCCGCCTATCATCACGCCCGCCAGCGAATTGGCGACCGCCATGCCGAGGTCGTTGTGGCAGTGCACCGACCAGATCGCCTTGTCCGAATTCGGAATCCGCTCGCGCAAGGTCCTCAGCATGTGGCCGTACAGTTCCGGCACGCCGTAGCCGACGGTGTCGGCGAAGTTGATGGTGGTCGCGCCTTCCGCGATCACCGCCTCCAGCACCCGGCACAGGAAATCCATATCGGAGCGGCTGCCGTCTTCCGGACTGAATTCCACATCGTCGGTGAATTTGCGGGCATAGCGCACCGCCAGCTTGGCTTGTTCGAACACCTGGTCGGGCGTCATGCGCAGCTTCTTTTCCATGTGCAGCGGCGAGGTCGCCAGGAAGGTGTGGATACGTTTGCGCTGGGCCGGCTGCAGCGCTTCGGCAGCGCGCGCGATGTCCTTGTCGTTGGCGCGCGACAGGGAACAGACCGTGGAATCCTTGATGATGCCGGCGATAGCCTTGATCGCATCGAAATCGCCGGGAGAAGCAGCAGCAAACCCGGCTTCGATGACGTCGACTTTCATCCGCTCCAGCTGCTTGGCGATACGGATCTTTTCATCTTTGGTCATCGAAGCGCCAGGCGATTGTTCGCCATCGCGCAAGGTAGTGTCGAATATGATCAGTTTTTCGGGCGAGTTGGCTGCCATGCTGTGCTCCTGATTGGTCTTGTAAACCATCAATTTTAAAGACTTTGGGGAAATCCGGTATAAAAATCACAAAGCGGCGGCCGTAAAAAAACCGCCCGGGGCATACCGGGCGGTTCTGTTCAGGCTGGATCTGGATTACTGCGGCGGAATACGCAGCATCTGGCCCGGATAAATCAGGTCAGGGCTTTTCAGCATGGGCTTGTTGGCTTCAAAAATTGCATTGTATTTGTTTGGATCGCCATAGTATTGCTTGGAGATCTTCGACAGATTGTCGCCGCTGACCACGGTATACCATTGCGATTCATCGGCTGGCGTAGCCACGGTCAGGTTGTCGTTGACGCCGGCGACATCCTTGACGTTGCCGCAGCACAGGATGATTTTCTCGCGCGTCGCCTGGTCCGGCGCCTCGCCGCTGGCAGTCACCGTCGACGACGCTGCGTCAAAGGCGATCGTCAGGCCGCTGGTGTCGATGCCTTGGGTGCCGACATAGCTCTTGATCGCATCTGCTGCCTTGTTTTGCAGGTCTTCAACATCGGGAGCTGCAGCGATTTCCTCTGGCTTCTTGGTGCCCAGCAGTTTTTCGCCAGCTTCTTTAAAAAAAGAAAGTAAACCCATTTTTTTCTCCAGTAATAGTTGAAAAAGGATGATGCCACTAGCCTCGCTACCGTGCCGCTTGCAACCCAAGGTTTAACAACATTTAACCTTACTAATGTTTCACAGGCATTACCTTAGTCCTTATCGTCGTGCTCGAGTTCCGTTTGCACGATGCTCACCGGCTTGCCCTTGAACCAGCGCCAGAAATACACGCCGAAACCGGACAGGCCATACAGCACGAACAGGCCGAACAACACCTTCGACGGATCGCTGAAAATCGCCACCAGCGCCAGCACCACCAGGAAAGCCGCGATGAACGGCATCGGCTTGCGCAGGTTGATGTCTTTAAAGCTATAAAACGGGACATTGCTGACCATGGTCAGGCCGGCGTACAAGGTAATCGCCCATGCCGCCCAGCTCAGCGACGCGCCGCGGAAGCCGAGGTCGTCCATCAGCCAGACAAAACCGGCCACCAGGGCCGCCGCCGCAGGGCTGGGCAAACCCTGGAAATAACGTTTGTCGACCACCGCGATATTGGTGTTGAAGCGCGCCAGGCGCAAGGCGCCGCCGGCGCAATACACGAACGCCGCCAGCCAGCCCAGCTTGCCCATGCCGCGCAAGGACCACTCATATACGACCAGCGCCGGCGCGGCGCCGAACGACACCATGTCGGACAGGCTGTCGTATTGCGCGCCGAATTCGCTCTGGGTATTGGTCAGGCGCGCCACGCGGCCGTCCAGGCTGTCCAGTACCATCGCCGCGAAGATGGCGATCGAAGCCTGGTCGAAACGCAGGTTCATCGCCATCACGATCGCATAAAAACCGCAGAACAGCGCCGCCGTGGTGAAAGCGTTCGGCAGCAGGTAGATGCCGCGCCGGCGCCGAACCGGCGGATTGTCGTCTGCCTCCTGCTCCAGGTATTCGCTGCGTTCGGTGTTCTTGTTGGGGCGCAGCGCCTTGGGGAACTGCGCGATATTGTTCTTCGCTTTACGGCGCTTGAATGTGGCCATGTAAGTTCCGTTTCAATCGACTCTGATTACCAGCAACGCTGCTTAAAACTCGGCCAGGATGGTCTCGGTGGCGGATACCTTGTCGCCCACTGCAACCTTGGGCGTGGCCGTCAGCGGCAGGTAGACGTCGACCCGCGAACCGAAACGGATAAAACCGTAGCGCTGGCCGCGCGCCAGCACGTCGGCCACCTTGACGTAGCACAGGATGCGGCGCGCAATCAGGCCGGCGACCTGCACGCAAGTCACCGTCTGGCCGTTGGCGGCGGTGATGACCAGGGCGTTGCGTTCGTTTTCGATCGAGGCCTTGTCGAGGTCGGCGTTGACGAACTTGCCCGGGAAATACTCTACCTTTTCAATCTTGCCGTCGACCGGAGCGCGGTTCGAATGGACATTGAATACGTTCATGAAAACGCTGATTTTCAGGGCTTCGCGATTGGCGTAAGGATCCATGGTTTTTTCCACCACGACGATGCGGCCGTCGGCAGGCGACAGCACCGCCGCCGGATTCTGTGGAATCACACGGGCCGGATCGCGGAAAAACTGCAATACGAACAAAGCAATAATCCAGAATGGCAGCGACCATGCAGGAGAGAAAAACGTGATCAGCAGCGCGACCGCAAAGGCGATGCCCAAAAACGGCCAGCCCTCGCGGGCAATAATAGGATGGGGGTAATTATTCAACTGCACTCCGGATTATCTGGGTAAATGATGGAAATTTGAAAGCGTGGCTATTCTAGTCGAGCGGGAAATAAATGTAACCTGCTGCCTTGTCGCTTGCCGGGGGCGCGCAGCCAGTTCTGCCAGCCGCCATGCCGCTTCTTGATTAATTAATTAACGCTGGCAAGTCGGTGATGTGAGACCGCCTGCATGATATCAGGGGTCTGGATGTTCATCGAAAGAAACAGCGCCTTGGCATTGTATAAAAAGACCAAGCTTTCCGCTCGGTTTTATTGGCCTGGATAAACACAATCAGGAAGATATTTTCAATATGACAATGAATATCCGGGGTATCGCAAAAAAAGGAAGCTGAAGCGAGCGCTTCAGCTATCCCTTTCTTCTTTCTTATTTCTGCTGTTCGTCTTCAGCTGCCTTGGCCTTGTCCTGGGCTTGCTGCAACTGCTGTTCAACCCCTTTTGCCTTTTCCAGCGCATCGGTCTGGGCCTTGAAGACTTGCGGCGTCGGCGCCGACGGCTTGCAGCCGGCCAGCGCCAATGTCATGCCCAGGGCCAGGCTAAAGACGGCCGCGCGGCTCATTTGAAGCGGACTTTGCCAACCACGCGCATGTTCAGGGTGGTTTCGCCCGGCTCGAAACTAGGCTCTTCCACCGGTGCGGCATCCATCGACGCTGCGCGCATCATCATCGCCTTCGGCGCCGCCGCGGACTCCTGGGCATAGTTGCCTGAACCTTCGAAATCTATCGTGTCGAGCACGGCGTCCGATGCATTGCGGCCCATGGCGCGGGCGATGGAAGCGATGCGCTCGGTCAGGTTCTGGTAGGTGGCGGCGATCCGCTGGTCATCCAGCTTTTTGCTGGTAGCGTCGCTCAGGCCGAAATACAAGCCGTTGAGGCCCAGGATGCTCTGCACCGCGGCGACCGTTTTCGGCAGGTTGTTCAGATTGGTGGTGGTGGCATCGAGGTACTGGCCGACACGCCAGCCGGTTGGCTGGCGCGGCTTGTTGGCGTTGCCGCGCGGCTGCGGCTGGTCTTCCGGATAAACCGGGTAGGTGTAATAACCGCGCGTCTGCAGGATCGCCTGCGGATCCTGGCGCTTGAGGATATCGGTGCCCTGCTTCATCTTCAGGTTGACGCGGGAAGCTGCCGCGGCTTTGTCTTTATCCTGCTCTTCAACGTTGAAGGTGATCCTTACCTGGTCATTGGCGTGCTTGACTTCGCCATAGGCAGGCACCACCACCAGGGTACCGCTGGTCGGCGCCTGGGCGTGCGCGGCGAAACCCGTTGCAGCCAGCAGTGACGACAACATCAATTTGCGTGATCGCGACATATTCTTCTCCAAGAAAAAATGGAGCGCTACCGGAAGTGCGCCCCAAGGACTATCAATTACAGACCAACCTTCGATTATGTTCCGTCGAATTAGTTCGCTGACAATATTGCCTGTAGTTGATGGCAAACGCAAGATCGTAACAGGCCGCGTCCCCGCCTTACTTTCTCGGCGGGTCCTGGTGCACATTGCGCCCCATGCGGCCTTTGAATTCTGCCAGCCTGCTGAACGGATCGGCGCCGGCCGCGGCGGCATCGTATTGATAGGGTTCCAGCTTCTCGCCGCAATGTTTGCAAAACAGCGAATCGGCTTCGTGCCCTTCGGTCAGGCAATGGGTGCAGGTGCGGGTGGTCGGCATGCCTTTCATCATGGTCATCGCCAGCTCGACGCCGACGATCCCGGTCGGCAAGGCGATGATGCCGTAGCCCAGCAGCATGGCGCAGGATGTAATCAGCTGGCCCATCGGTGTTTTCGGATGGATGTCGCCATAGCCGGTGGTGGTGAGCGTCACGATCGCCCAGTACATGCCGACCGGGATGCTGGTAAAGCCGTTTTCCGGCCCTTCGATCACATACATGATGGTGCCCAGGATCACGCTCATGATCAGCACCACGCCGAGGAACACCAGGATCTTGTGGCGGCTGTTGCGCAGCGCCTGCAGCAGGACCTGCGATTCATCGAAATAGCGCGGCAGCTTCATCACGCGGAATACGCGCAGCATGCGCAGCAGGCGGACATCGATCAGGAAATGGAATTCCGGCAGCAGGATCGCCAGGTAGGTCGGCAGGATCGACACCAGGTCGATGATGCCGAACAGGCTGAGGGCGTAGCGCAAGGGGTGCCGGACGCACAACAGGCGCACCACGTACTCGATGGTGAACAAGATGGTGAACAGCCATTCGAGGATATTCAGCGCCAGGAAATCGCGCGAACGCACGGCGCCGACGCTGTCGATGATCACGGTCGCGACGCTGAGCACGATAATGATCAGCAAGATGGCATCGAAGCGGCGCCCGGCGGCGGTGTCGGCTTCGAAAATAATCGTGTACAGGCGCTCCCGCCAGCCACGGTCGGGCTTGCCGAATCTGCTGCCGATTGTATTAGTTGCCATATTGCCCAGGAAGGTTACTCGATTGGTGATGCCACAATCTAAACAATGTACGGTTGCGGGTCAATTGCTGCATCTGAAAAAAAAGGACGGCATCGCCGTCCTTTTTCATCAAATCAAAGAAGTTCGATCAGTTCTTCGACTGGTCAACCATCTTGTTCTTTTTGATCCACGGCATCATGCCACGCAGTTGTTCGCCAACTTGTTCGATCTGATGTTCAGCCGTGATACGGCGACGGGAAATCAGGGTCGGCGCGCCAGCCTTGTTTTCCAGGATGAAGCTCTTCGCGTATTCGCCGGTCTGGATGTCTTTCAGGCACTGGCGCATGGCGTTCTTGGTGTCTTCGGTAACGATGCGCGGGCCGGTGACATATTCGCCGTATTCAGCGTTGTTGGAGATCGAGTAGTTCATGTTGGCGATGCCGCCCTCATAGATCAGGTCGACGATCAGCTTCAGTTCGTGCAGGCACTCGAAGTAAGCCATCTCAGGCGCGTAGCCGGCTTCCACCAGGGTTTCAAAACCAGCCTTGATCAGCTCAACCGCACCGCCGCACAGCACCGCTTGTTCGCCGAACAGGTCGGTCTCGGTTTCTTCGCGGAAGTTGGTTTCGATGATGCCGGCGCGGCCGCCGCCGTTGGCGGTTGCATACGACAAGGCGATGTCGCGGGCGCTGCCGGACTTGTCTTGATAGACGGCGATCAGGTGCGGAACGCCGCCACCTTGGGTGTAGGTCGCACGCACAGTGTGGCCTGGCGCCTTGGGAGCGATCATGATCACGTCCAGGTCGGCGCGCGGCACGACTTGGCCGTAGTGGACGTTGAAGCCGTGGGCGAATGCCAGCGTAGCGCCTTGCTTGGCGAACGGCGCGACGTTTTCCGCATAAACCTGGGCGATGTTTTCGTCCGGCAGCAAGATCATGATGACGTCAGCGGCTTTCACCGCATCGTTGACTTCGGCCACGTTCAGGCCTGCGTTCTTTGCCTTGTCCCACGATGCGCCGCCCTTGCGCAGGCCGACCGTGACCTTGACGCCGGAATCGTTCAGGTTTTGTGCATGGGCGTGGCCCTGCGAACCGTAACCGATGATGGCAACGTTCTTGCCTTTGATCAGGGAGAGGTCGCTGTCTTTGTCGTAGAAAACTTTCATTTTTAATCCTATGTATGTAATTTGATGTGAATTTTGCCGTAAGGCGCGCTGAACGTTTCAGCGCGATGGCTGCTTATTTAAACCTTGAGGATGCGCTCGCCGCGGCCGATGCCCGAGCCGCCGGTACGGACGGTTTCCAGGATCGCCGCGCGGTCGATCGAATCGATGAACGCATCCAGCTTGCCCTTGTTGCCTGTCAGTTCCAGGGTATAGGACTTGTCGGTGACGTCGATGATGCGGCCGCGGAAAATATCCGCGGTGCGCTTCATTTCTTCACGCTCCTTGCCGACTGCGCGCACCTTGATCAGCATCAGTTCGCGTTCGATATGTGCGCCTTCGGTCAGGTCGACCACTTTGACGACTTCAATCAGACGGTTCAGGTGTTTGGTGATCTGTTCGATCACGTCATCCGAACCGCTTGTCACGATGGTCATGCGTGACAAGGTGGCATCTTCGGTCGGTGCGACCGTCAATGTCTCGATGTTGTAGCCGCGGGCGGAAAACAGGCCGACCACGCGCGACAAGGCGCCCGCTTCATTTTCCAGCAGTACAGAAACGATGTGTCGCATGATTACAGATCCTCCGAACCGAGCAGCATTTCAGTCAAGCCCTTGCCCGCCTTGACCATAGGCCAGACGTTTTCGGTTTGATCCGTAATGAAATTCATGAATACCAGGCGATCCTTCAAGCCGAACGCCTCTTTCAGCGCGCCGTCGACGTCGCCCGGCTTTTCGATCTTCATGCCGACGTGGCCGAAGGATTCCGCCAGCTTGGTGAAATCCGGCAGCGAATCCATGTAGGACTCGGAATAGCGCGAACCGTAATCGATCTGCTGCCATTGCCGGACCATGCCGAGGAAACGGTTGTTGAGCAGGATGATCTTCGGCGTCAGGTGATATTGCTTGCAGGTAGCCAGCTCCTGGATGCACATCTGGATCGATGCTTCGCCGGTGATGCAGGCCACGGTCGAACCCGGATTGGCCATCTGCACGCCCATTGCATACGGCAAACCGACGCCCATGGTGCCGAGGCCGCCGGAATTGATCCAGCGGCGCGGCTTGTCGAAGCCGTAGTACTGGGCCGCCCACATCTGGTGCTGGCCGACGTCGGAGGTGATGAACGCGTCGCCGTCGGTGATCTGCCACACCTTCTGCACCACGGACTGCGGCTTGATCACTTCGTTCGAATCGGCAAACTTGAGGCACTCGCGGCCGCGCCAGTCGTTGATCTGTTTCCACCAGCTGGACAGGGCCGGCGCATTCGGCCGGGTCTCGGCGGCGTCCAGCTGCGCCAGCAGTTCCTGCAGCACATCCTTGACGTTGCCGACGATAGGAATATCGACCTTGACGCGCTTGGAAATCGACGACGGATCGATATCGATATGGATGATCTTGCGCGAGACCGAAGTGAAATTCTTCGGATTGCCGATCACGCGGTCGTCGAAGCGGGCGCCGATGGCGATCAGCACGTCGCTGTTCTGCATCGCCATGTTGGCTTCGTAGGTGCCATGCATGCCGGGCATGCCGACAAACTTGTCGCTGGACGACTTGTAGCCGCCGAGGCCCATCAAGGTCGTGGTGCATGGGTAGCCCAGGCGGTCCACCAGCTTGTTCAGCTCGGGCGATGCATTCGCCAGGATCACGCCGCCGCCGGCGTAGATCATCGGCCGTTCAGCGCTCAGCAGCAGCTGCACCGCCTTGCGGATCTGGCCCGAATGGCCTTTGTCGACCGGCTTGTAGGAACGCATTTCGACTTCCTTCGGGTAGTCGAAAACGTGGCGGTGCATGGAGATGTCTTTAGGGATATCCACCAATACCGGGCCGGGACGGCCGGTTCTGGCGATAAAGAAAGCTTTCTTGATGGTCGACGCCAGGTCCTTCACATCCTTGACCAGGAAGTTGTGCTTGACGCAGGGACGGGTGATGCCGACCGTATCGCATTCCTGGAACGCATCCTCGCCGATTGCATACGACGGCACCTGACCCGAAATGACCACCATCGGGATCGAGTCCATGTAGGCCGTGGCCAGGCCGGTCACCGCATTGGTGACGCCGGGGCCGGACGTGACAATGGCCACGCCAACCTTGTTCGAACTGCGGGAATAGGCATCGGCTGCGTGGATTGCAGCTTGCTCATGGCGTACCAGGACGTGCTGGAATTTTTCTTGCTGGAATATGGCGTCGTAGATGTACAGCACTGCGCCGCCGGGATAACCGAACACGTGTTCGACACCCTCTTCCGCCAGGCAGCGCACGAGAATTTCGGCGCCGGTAACAGGCAGGTTTGTATCTTTGCTCATGATGACTAGATCCTTTCAAGGTCCATTGGAAATTGATCGGATGCTCTTTCCTGACGAAATGGCGCAGCGTACCAGTGCCACGGCGTCCCTTTTTTGTGCGATCACGTCATTCCGTTGCGTAGCCGTAGATACGATTCAAAATGGCGCTAAACGCTACTCGTTCGGCCGAAAATTCTGATTACGCCGTTGCCTGTTTCTCGCGCTTGTGGCACGGGTTGGAGCAAACAGCTTACAAATGTGAAGCATGCCTGTCCGTTGAACAACATCTTGAGTCGTCAGCGAAAAGGCCGGCACTCCAGGGTTCTGAAGTGGATAGCTACCATAATGCGTAGTTTCATTCCGGTCAAGCCAAATTACATGGAATCGGAGTTAAATCGTGTCTTTTGCAGTAGATTTGCCCACAAGCCCCGCCTTTTTTGCTAGCATTCGGCCAGTCTGGAAATTAATCGTAAGCCATTGTTATGAAGGCAAGGCGATCCGCGATTTCCAGGCACAGGCCAAGGGCGGCTAGCGCAAACCGGTCAACACCAGGGCCTCCCTGTCTGTGACTGTGTTCCGGCCGCATAACAGAATTTTGAGAATCTTGAATCAGCAGTAGTGTATGACCCAATCCGCCGCGATGCATGGCCACCGATAAAGAACTTTCCGATTTCCTTGAAAACGTAGAACGCCGGGCTTTCAAGCAGGCGGTCTACGCCGTCCGCAAAGACGAATCCGCGCTGGACATCGTCCAGGACGCGATGATCAAGCTGGCGGAAAAATACGGCGACAAGCCCGCAGCCGAGCTGCCGATGCTGTTCCAGCGCATCTTGCAGAACACGATCCATGACTATTTCCGCAGAGAAAAAGTACGCAACACCTGGGTCAGCCTGTTTTCCAGCATGGGGCGCAACAACGCCAGTGACGAGGACTACGACGTCCTCGAGACCTTCGAATCGGATGAAGACTCGCAAGCGACCGAATCCAGCGCCAACAAGCTGGAGCGTGAGCAAATTCTCAACATCATCGACGAAGAAGTGCAGAAGCTGCCGGCGCGTCAACGAGAAGCCTTCCTGATGCGTTATTGGGAGGACATGGATGTTGCCGAGACCGCGGCCGCAATGGGATGCTCGGAAGGCAGCGTGAAAACGCACTGCTCTCGCGCAACGCACGCTCTGGCGCTATCGCTCAAGGCCAAAGGAATCAGTTTATGAACCACAAACAAATCAATTTCGCTTTCAAGGTGCGGCACGCACTGAATGAAAACCTGGACAATTTGCCGGCCCCGACCGCCGACCGCCTGGCGGCTGCCCGCAAGGCAGCCATGGCGCGCAAGAAAAAAGATGCGCCGACCCGCGTGCTGGCGCACCAGGGCGTGCTGGCGGGCCACGCCGGCAGCTTTTTCGGCAATCGCCTGTCCTGGCTGATGCGGCTCGGCGTCGCCGCGCCTATCCTGGCCGGCATAGTGCTGCTGTCGGGCCTGTATCAATACGAACAGCAACACCGGATCGCCGCCACCGCCGACATCGACGCAGCCGTGCTGTCGGACGAATTGCCGCCGTCGGCCTACCTGGATAGGGGCTTTAGCGCCTATCTGGCCCAGCAGCAGCAAGACCAATGACGCCAGCCTCCTCTTCCAAGCCAGGCATGCTGAGCAGCCGCCGCAAGCGCCTGATCGGCGCTGCCTGCGCGCTGCTGGTGAGCGGCGGCGCGGCGCTGGCGGTGCTGGGGCCGTTCGCATCGACCCAGGCGTCGGCACAGCCTGCAGCTGCCCAGCCGGCTGTCGTCAGCGTCAAGCCGGCCCCGCTGTCTCCTCCGAAAATGACCAAGGTGGTGGGCATCACCGCACCTAACTGGAATGAACTGAGCGCCGTCCAGCAGCATGTGCTGGAGCCGCTGGCGGGCGACTGGAACAAGCTGAAGCCGGCTACCCGCAAGAAATGGCTGGAAATCAGCAACCGCTACGCCAGCATGACGCCGGCCGAACAGGAAAGGCTGCAGGCCAGGATGCGCGGCTGGGTAACATTGACTCCTGAACAACGCCGTATCGCACGCGAGAATTATGCCCGCGCCAACCGGCTCGATACCGAACAGCGGGCCTTGCGCTGGCAGCAGTACCAGCAATTGTCGGAACAGCAAAAGAAAGAACTGGCCGAACAAGCCACACCGAACCACAAGCGGGTAACTACCCTGCCGGTGGCCAAACTCAACAAACCCAAGCCTGCCGCGCCAGCCAGCCTGACGCCGGCGGCCGGCCAGGAACAGACCGCCGTGGTCGCTCCTGCGGCGGCGACGGCGCCGGGCCCTGGCCCGGTGCTGGCGCCCACCGCGAAATAAGCATTTTGGATCCTTCCGCTACAAGCGCGCTCCCCAGCCAGCAGCAAACGCCATCGCTGAAACGCCGTTTCGGCAGCATCATGTATGAATCGATGCTGCTGTTCGGCATCCTGTTCATTTCCGGCTGGATTTTCTCCACCTTGCTGCAGCAGCGCCACGCGCTGTACCTGCGGCACGCGCAGCAAGCCTGGCTGTTCCTGGTGCTGACCCTGTATTTCGTCTGGTGCTGGAGCCACGGCGGACAAACGCTGGCCATGAAGACCTGGCGCATCCAGCTGGTCAACCGCGACGGCAGCGCAGTCAAGGCCGGCCGTGCCGCCATCCGTTTCCTGCTCAGCTGGTGCTGGTTCCTGCCGGGGCTGGCGCTGGCTTGGGCGCTGGGCGCGCATACCTGGATGCTGGTCTGGATCCCGGCGGCGAATTTTTTGCTGTGGGCGATGACCATTTACCTCGATCCGCAGCGCCAGTTCCTGCATGACCGCATTGCCGGCACCAAGCTGGTCAACATGGCGGAGATCGCCAAACGTCCCGGCAAGCACAAGTGGTATCACTAGGCCTGGCGTTCGCTTAGGCCCTGTTCCATTTCTTGCAGCAAGACCTGCAATTCTGCTTCGGAAAAACCCGCCGCCCTCCTCGCCTCCAGATTGAACGGCCCACGCAGCTGCGGCGCCTTGTGCCGCACGACCAAGGCGGCGAATGTCGCCAGCGGCTCCAGCCCTCGCGCCTGGCACAGCCAGCCATACCAGCGGTTGCCGATCGCCACATGGCCGATTTCGTCGCGCAGGATGATGTCTATGATGGCCGCCGCCTCTTCGTCGCCGGCCTGCGCCAGCTTGGCGCGGGTGCGCGGCGACGCATCCAGGCCGCGCGCCTCCATCAGGCGCGGCACCAGCGCCATCCTGGCCAGGATGTCATGGCTGGTCTTCTCGGTCAGCTCCCACAAGCTGTTATGCGCCGCGAAATCGCCGTAGGCAAATCCGAGGCTGCACAAATGCGTTGCCAGCAGGCTAAAGTGATACGCTTCTTCCTTGGCCACACGCAGCCAGTCGGCATAATAATCGCGCGGCATGCGGGCGAAGCGCCAGATCGCATCGAGCGCCAGGTTGATGGCATTGAATTCAATATGCGCCAGAGCGTGGATCATGGCGGCGCGCCCCTCCACGGTGACCATGGAGCGATGCTTGACCTCGCGCGGCGGGACCAGCAGCGGCCGCGGCGGACGCCCCGGTATGTCCAGGGCCGGACGCAGCTCGCATTCGCTGTCCAGCGCCATGGCGGCATTCCCCCAGGCTGCCGCCATCGCCTCGACACCGGCGACCTTGGCAGCGACATCAGCCTCGCACAAGCAGTGCAAGGCGGCGCTGCGCAAATCAGCTGGCGCGGCAAAGAATGAATGGTTCATGTCGACAGCGGTAAAATGGCGCTACGGTTGAAAAATCGCAATATGGACCTATCTACAGAGGCTGAATAAGGGCGACGCCCGGCAACCAGCATTTTACGGAGCGCATTTTACATAAATTTATGGCCATCTACCAATTGGGCGAACATGCCCCCGACATTGCTCCTTCAGCGTATATTGCGCCATCCGCCAACCTGATCGGCAAGGTCAGGATAGAAGCCGACGCCAGCGTCTGGTTCGGAGTCACTATTCGCGGCGACAACGAACTGATCACGGTCGGCCAGGGCAGCAACGTGCAGGAGAGCTGCACATTGCATACCGACATGGGTTTTCCGCTGACGCTGGGCAAGAACGTGACGGTCGGCCACCAGGCAATGCTGCACGGATGCACGATCGGCGACGGCGCCTTGATCGGGATCCAGGCGGTGATCCTGAACGGCGCCAAGATCGGCAAGAATTGCCTGGTCGGCGCCGGCGCGCTGGTCACCGAAGGCAAGGAATTCCCGGATAACTCGTTGATCATCGGCAGCCCGGCCAAAGCCGTGCGCACCCTGAGCGAGCAGGACGTGGCGGCGCTGGCCGGCAACGCCAGGCACTACATAGAGCGCGGGCAAGAGTACAAGGACAGCCTGAAGCAAATCGGCTAGCAATCGTGCAACAAGCAACAGCAATCAAGCAATAAATCAGCGGATAAAAAATATGGACGTAACAAAGATGACGAATGCCGGCGATGCGCATGGCGATTCACTGCAAAAATTCATGGTGGAAAATGCCGCCGTGCGCGGCGAGCTGGTGGAATTGTCTTCCACCTGGCGGCAAGTGCTGGCGCACCGCCACTACCCGGGACCGGTCAAGACCTTGCTGGGCGAGATGATGGCGGCCGCGGCCTTGCTGTCAGCCAACCTGAAATTCAACGGTGTCATCGTCATGCAGATCCATGGCGACGGCCCGATCCGGCTGCTGGTGGTCGAATGCGATTCGCAGCTGCAGATGCGCGCCACCGCCAAGCTGGCGCCAGATGCGGTGATCGATGCCGACGCCAGCATGCCGCAGCTGGTCAACCTGAACGGCCAGGGCCGTTTTGCCATTACGCTCGACCCGCAGGACAAGATGCCGGGCCAGCAGGCTTACCAGGGCATCGTGCCGCTGGACGGGGAGAATGTTGCGACCGTCATTGAAAACTACATGCTGCGTTCGGAACAGCTCGACACCAAGCTGTGGCTGGCCGCCGACGACACGGTTGCGCGCGGCCTGCTGCTGCAGAAGCTGCCGAATCACGGCGGCATCGACGTCCCGGTCAATGATGAGCTGGAAACATGGAACCGTTTCCTGGCGCTGGGCGGCACCTTGCGCCCTGAAGAAATGCTGGCCACCGATATCCAGACTTTGCTGCGCCGCTTGTTCTGGGAAGAAACCATCCGTGTTTTCGAACCGCAGCAGCCCAGCTTCCAGTGCAACTGTTCACGGGAAAAAGTCGGCAACATGCTCAAGATGCTGGGCCAGCCTGAAATCGAAGAAGCGCTCGCCGATCTCGGCAAGCTAGCGGTAGACTGCGATTTCTGCGGTCAGCATTATGAGTTCGACAAAGTCGATTGCGCGCATCTGTTTGCCAGCACGGCGCCGGTTGAAGCGCTGCTGCCCACCGGCAGCAGCAAACATTAAGAATCAAAGGGAGGCCGGGGCGCTGCAAACTGCATAGGCGCCCTGCCGGCCGCGGGACATCAGCGTTCCGGTTTCTTTTCCGTCGGCACGGCGACCGCTACGGTCTTTTCTACCGCAGTCAATGCGGCATTGGGCGGCGCCGGCGCATCGGCCGGATTGCCGTTCGGATCGAGGATCTGGATAAAGATCTCATCCTGCTTGATCATGCCCAGCTCGGTGCGCGCGCGTTCTTCGACCGCACCGGTGCCTTCTTTCAAATCGTGCACTTCCGAATCCAGCTTGGCGTTGCGGGCTTTCAGTTCGTCGATCTTGTCATGCGCCGCATGTACCTGCTGATCCATGTCCCAGACACGCAGCCAGCCGCCCTTGCCTAGCCACAGTGGGTACTGGACCAGTATCAGCAAGACAGTCAGGCAAATGGCAATCAGGCGCATCGTTTCGGGTTTGGTTCTACTGTTTTATATGTAAATCGGGGCGGACACTGATGCCCACCCCGGCTTGATTACTTCAGATTATAAAACGCGCCGCGCCCAGGATAGCTGGCGATGTCGCCCAGGTCCTCTTCAATGCGCAGCAGCTGGTTGTATTTCGCCATGCGGTCCGAACGCGACATCGAGCCGGTCTTGATCTGCAAGGCATTCATGCCAACCGCGATATCCGCAATGGTCGAATCTTCGGTCTCGCCCGAACGGTGCGAAATCACCGCGGTGTAGCCGGCGCGCTTGGCCATTTCGATCGCAGCGAAAGTTTCGGTCAGGGTGCCGATCTGGTTGATCTTGATCAGGATCGAGTTGGCGATGTCTTTCTCGATGCCTTCCTTCAGGATCTTGGTGTTGGTGACGAACAGGTCGTCGCCCACCAGCTGGATCTTCTTGCCCAGGGTTTCGGTCAGCAGCTTCCAGCCGTCCCAGTCGTTTTCCGCCATGCCGTCTTCGATGCTGATGATCGGGTACTTGTCGCACCACGACGCCAGCAGGCCGGTGAACTGGGCGCCGGTCAGGGTCATGTTTTCGCCGGCCAGCACATAGCTGCCGTCTTTGTAGAATTCGCTGGCGGCGCAATCCAGGCCGAGGGCGATCTGGGTGCCCGGCTCGTAGCCCGCGGCTTCGATCGCCTGGATGATCAGCTTGAGCGCTTCTTCATGGCTGCCCAGGTTAGGCGCAAAACCGCCTTCATCGCCGACCGCGGTCGACAGGCCCTTGTCGTGCAGGATTTTCTTCAGCGCATGGAACACTTCAGCGCCGTAACGCAGCGCTTCGCGGAAGCTCGGCGCGCCAACCGGGATGATCATGAATTCCTGGATATCCAGGTTGTTGTCGGCATGCTCGCCGCCGTTGATGACATTCATCATCGGCACTGGCATCTGCATTGCGCCGCTGCCGCCGAAATAGCGGTACAGCGGCAGGCCGGCTTCTTCAGCTGCGGCCTTGGCCACCGCCATCGATACCGCCAGCATGGCGTTGGCGCCCAGGCGGCCTTTGTTTTCGGTGCCGTCGAGATCGATCAGGGTGCGGTCCAGGAACGCTTGTTCGCTGGCGTCCAGGCCCATGATGGCTTCGGAAATTTCAGTATTGATATGCTCGCAGGCTTTCAAAACGCCCTTGCCGCCGTAACGGCTCTTGTCGCCGTCGCGCAGCTCGATCGCTTCGCGCGAACCGGTGGAGGCGCCAGACGGCACGGCCGCACGGCCCATGACGCCGGATTCCAGCAGGACGTCGCATTCGACTGTCGGATTACCGCGCGAATCAATGATTTCGCGGCCAATGATGTCAACGATTGCACTCATGTATTTCCCTATCAAATAAAAATATGCGCGATATTAAAACCATTTGCAGGATCAGACTTCACGCTCCGCCACTTGCTTGTATAGCGGCAGCGATATATTCCATCCCTCAAGCAATCAACCGAAATTGCTTTCGATAAAGCCATTCTTTTTGACGACCCGGTCCAGGTCTATCATGGTCGACAACAATTCTTTGATACGGTTCAGCGGCACCGCATTCGGTCCGTCCGATTTGGCTTCAGCCGGGTTCGGATGGGTTTCCATGAATACGCCGGCCACGCCCACGGCAATCGCCGCGCGCGCCAGCACCGGCACGAATTCGCGCTGGCCGCCGGAGGTGCTGCCCTGGCCGCCAGGCAACTGCACGGAGTGGGTGGCGTCGAACACTACCGGACAGCCGGTTTCGCGCATGATCGCCAGCGAACGCATGTCGGACACCAGGTTGTTGTAGCCAAACGAAGCGCCGCGCTCGCAGGCCATGAAATTGTCTTCAGGCAGGCCGGCTTCGCGGGCGGCGGAGCGCGCCTTGGCGATGACATTGATCATGTCGTGCGGCGCCAGGAACTGGCCCTTCTTGATATTGACCGGCTTGCCAGATTGCGCGCAAGCATTGATGAAATCGGTCTGACGGCACAGGAAGGCCGGTGTCTGCAAGACATCGACCACGGCTGCCACCGGCTTGATTTCATAGATTTCATGGATGTCGGTCAGGACCGGCACGCCGATTTGCGCTTTGACTTCAGCCAGGATCTCCAGCCCTTTTTCCATGCCGAGGCCGCGGAAAGAAGAACCGGAAGAACGATTCGCCTTGTCGAAAGACGATTTGTAAATGAAGTTGATGCCCAGCGCGCTGGTGATCTCTTTCAATTGTCCGGCGGTATCGAGCGCCATCTGGCGCGATTCGATGACGCACGGGCCGGCGATCAGGAAAAACGGCTGATCCAGGCCGATATCAAAGCCACAAAGTTTCATGTCATGTCCTTACGCTGCGGTATTGGCAGCTTGCTTGTGCGCCAGCGCAGCCTTGATGAACGAAATAAACAAGGGATGGCCGTCGCGCGGAGTCGATTTGAATTCCGGGTGATACTGGACGCCGACATACCAAGGATGGGCATTCTCGCCGGTGCGCGGCAATTCCATGATTTCACACAGGTCTTCAGTCGGGGTGCGGGCCGACACCACCAGGCCCGCTGCTTCGATCCGGTCCAGGTAATGGTTGTTGGCTTCGTAGCGATGGCGATGGCGTTCGGTCACGGTCGGGCCGTAGACTTCGGCGGCCAGGGTGTCTGGCTTGACGTCGCAGGTCTGCGCGCCCAGGCGCATGGTGCCGCCCAGGTCGGAATTGACGTCGCGCAATTCAACCTTGCCGTCATGATTCTGCCATTCGGTGATCAGGGCCACTACCGGCTGGTCGGTCTGCGCGTCGAATTCGGTTGAATTGGCGTGCGGCAGGCCGGCCTTGTTACGCGCATATTCGAGCAGCGCAACTTGCATGCCAAGGCAGATGCCCAGGTAAGGGATCTTGTTTTCGCGGGCGAAACGTGCCGCCGCGATCTTGCCTTCAACGCCGCGCTTGCCGAAACCGCCCGGCACCAGGATCGCATCGTACTTGGCCAAGGCGCCGGTGCCGCTCGCTTCGATTTCTTCGGAGTCCAGGTATTCGATATTGACCCGGCTGCCGGTATGGATGCCGGCGTGGCGCAACGCTTCGGTCAGCGACTTGTAGGATTCGGTCAGGTCGACATATTTGCCGACCATGCCGATGGTGACTTCGTAGGTCGGATTTTCCAGCGCGTGCACCAGCTTGGTCCAGACCGAGAGGTCGGCGGGCTTGGGCGACAGCCCCAGCTTTTCGCAGACGATCGCATCCAGCCCCTGGTCGTGCAGCATTTGCGGAATCTTGTAGATGGTGTCGGCATCCCACACCGAAATCACGGCGTCGCCCTGGACGTTGGAGAACAGGGAAATCTTGGCCCGTTCGTCATCCGGGATCGGACGGTCGGCGCGGCACAGCAAGGCGTCCGGCGAAATACCGATTTCGCGCAGTTTCTGCACGCTGTGCTGGGTCGGCTTGGTCTTCAGCTCGCCGGCCGAGACCAGGTAAGGCACCAGCGTCAGGTGGACAAAAGCCGCCGCCTTGCGGCCCGCGCGCAGGCTCAGCTGGCGCGCCGCTTCGAGGAAAGGCAAGGATTCGATATCGCCGACGGTGCCGCCGATTTCCACCAGCGCCACGTCGAAACCTTCGGCGCCGCGGTAGATGTAATCCTGGATCTCGTTGGTGATATGCGGAATAACCTGCACCGTCTTGCCCAGGTACTCGCCGCGGCGTTCCTTGCGGATCACCGATTCGTAGATCTGGCCGGTAGTGAAGTTATTCACCTTCTTCATCTTGGCCGTAATGAAACGCTCATAGTGGCCGAGGTCGAGATCGGTCTCTGCGCCATCGTCGGTCACAAACACTTCGCCGTGCTGGAACGGGCTCATGGTGCCTGGATCGACGTTGATGTACGGATCAAGTTTAAGAAGGGTGACTTTAAGGCCGCGCGATTCCAAAATCGCGGCGAGAGAGGCGGCTGCAATCCCTTTACCAAGGGAAGAGACAACGCCGCCAGTAACAAATACAAACTTAGTCATTACGGAAGGTGCCGAACGGCACATGCGGGAAATTCGAATTATACATCAAACGGGCGCTGCGGCAGCCGCCGGCGATCTGAAAAATAACGCCTTTTTGCCGGCCGCCCCGCGATCGCCCGGCCGGCGGGCAAGCCAGGCGCCTGCGTGAAATTGCGCTTCATGTGATAATTCGCGGCTTCCGCCCCGCCCTGTCAATGCTTTCCTCACCCTATTGTTGCCCGTGCCTACCTCGCCAATATTTCAAACAAGTGTTGCGCCAAAGCCGCGCTGCCCCGCCGCATGAGCCGGCTGTTCGGCGACCTGCCCGAGGATGACGGCCTGCCCGGCGCGGCGCGGCGGGTAGCGATCATCGTCATGATCCTCGGCACCAGCATGACCGTGCTGGACGGCTCCATTGTCAACGTCGCGCTGCCCATGATCGCGCGCAGCCTGCAGGTCGACCCGGCCGCCGCGGTCTGGATCGCCAATGCATACATCCTTGCCGGCGCCATGACCATGGTCACTTTCGCCTCGCTGGGCGAAGTGCTGGGCTTCCGCCGTGTATATATGAGCGGCATCCTGGTGTTCACCCTGGCTTCGCTGGGCTGCGCCCTGTCGCCGTCGCTGGCGATGCTGAACGGCATGCGGTTTTTACAAGGCGTCGGCGGCGCTGCCGCCATGAGCATAGGGCCGGCGCTTTACCGCAATATCTTCCCGACCCGCTTGCTGGGCGCGGCGCTTGGTATCAACGCCCTGGTGGTGGCCTCCTCTACCGCCGCCGGACCGGCCATCGGCGGCCTGATGCTGTCGGTGCTGAGCTGGCAATGGCTGTTTGCGGTGAACGTGCCGATCGGTGTCCTTACCCTGCTGCTGGCGCGGCGCGTGTTGCCGCGCGATCCGGGCCGCGGCGGCCGCTTCGATGCGCTCGGCGCCCTGCTCTCGGCGCTGGCCCTGGGCACCATCGTCATGGCGGTCGACGGCCTGTCGCGCCACGACAGCTGGAGCCAGGAGTTGCTGCTCGGCGGGATTGCCTTGGCGTCGGTGATTTTGTTTATCATTAGACAACACCGCTATGCCGCACCGCTGCTGCCGCTTGATATTTTTGCATCACAGCGCTTTTCGATGGCGGTCGCCACTTCGCTCTGCTCTTTTGTCGGCCAGGGAATTGCTTTTATTGCACTACCGTTCCTGTTCCAGGGCGCATACGGCTTCAGCCCGCTGCTGTCGGCTGCCCTGTTCACGCCGTGGCCGGTGGCGATCGCCATCACCGCGCCGATCGCCGGCCGCCTGGCCGACCGCTATTCGGCCTCGCTGCTGTCGACCTGCGGCCTGCTGGTGCTGACGCTGGGCCTGGTGCTGCTGGCCTGCCTCGGCGCGCACGCATCGGTGCCGGACATCCTGTGGCGCGCCTTCGTCTGCGGGCTCGGCTTCGGCTTCTTCCAGAGTCCCAACAATCGCGAAATGCTGAGCAATGCGCCGCGCACGCGCAGCGGCACCGCTTCCGGCGTGCTGGCGATTGCCCGCACCTTCGGCCAGTCGCTGGGCGCAGCGCTGGTCGCGGTGGTGCTGGCGGCGACCAGCATCGCCCAAGCCTCGGCCGACACCGCCCAGATCGACGCCAGCGCGGTCCACATGTCCTTATGGCTGGCGGCCAGCGCGACCTTGCTCGCTACCGTCATCAGCGCGTTGCGCATCAAGCACGGGCGAAACTGACAGAATTGTCATATTAGCGACAGCATCCCGTACCGCAGCAAGTTATAAAGTGTTCCCAAATACTGTCCGATGCTGCGCTTGTGGTTGACCTGCACATCGGATATTTCATCCGATGTGCCGAACGTGTCAGCTCAGGACTCATGATTTTTTCCCCTCCCCCAAGAACTTTCTCAGCCACCGCCATGGCTGCCGCGATTGCTTTTGCGCTGGCCGGCTGCGCAGTCGGCCCCGACTACGTGCGCCCTGCCATGGATGTGCCCGCCGCCTATAAAGAGACCGGCCCGTGGAAACAGGCGCAGCCGCAACCGATAGACAGCGGCAACTGGTGGGAAGTCTATGGCGACGCCACCCTGAACGGCCTGATACAGCAAGCCAACCAGGCCAACCAGAACATCCGCGTGGCGGAAGCCCAGTATCGCCAGGCACGTGCCGCCGGCGACGCCGCGCGCGCCGGCTTCTGGCCGACCGCGGGCGTCAGCGCCGGGGTAGGCCGTGCGCGCAGCAACACCAGCGGCATCAAGATCGGCAACAGCTACAACGCCGGCCTGCAAGGCAGCTGGGAGCCCGATATCTGGGGCAGCGTACGGCGCTCGGTGGAAGCCGGCGACGCCGGCGCCCAGGCCAGCGCGGCCGACCTGGCCGCCGCCCGCCTCAGCATCCAGGCGACCCTGGCGCAAGATTACCTGCAGCTGCGCATCACCGACCTGCTCAAGGATTTGTACGCCCGCACCACCGCGGCCTACGCCCGTTCGCTGCAGCTGACCCAAAGCCAGTATGCCGCCGGCGTGGCGCTGCGCTCCGACGTGGCGCTGGCCGAAAGCCAGCTGAAAACCGCGGAAGCGCAAGCCATCGACCTGCAGGCGCAGCGCAGCCAGCTGGAGCATGCAATCGCCATCCTGACCGGCAAGGCGCCTTCCGGATTCAACCTGGCGGCGTTGCCGGCCGACACGCAAATGCTGGGCAAGATGCAGGCGGGCTTGCCGCCGGTCCCGGCCGGACTCCCTTCCGACCTGCTGGAACGCCGTCCCGACATCGCCAGCGCCGAACGCCATGTGGCGCAGGCGAACGCCAATATCGGCGTCGCCAAGTCGGCCTTTTTCCCGGCGCTGACCCTGAGCGCCAGCGGCGGCTTCAATGGCGCCAGCCTGGCCCAGTGGTTCGACACGCCAAGCCGGGTCTGGTCGCTCGGCGCGGCGCTGGCAGAAACCATTTTCGACGGCGGCCTGCGGCGCGCGCACAGCGACCAGGCCATCGCCGCCTACGACGCCGCGGTAGCGCAATACAAGCAAACCGTGCTGGGCGGCTTCCAGGAAGTGGAAGACAACCTGGCCACGCTGAATGTCCTGGACCAGGAAGCGATCGCCCAGAAGCAGGCAGTGCAAGCTTCGCAGCTGGCGGAACGGCTGGCGCTGAGCCAGTATCGCGCCGGCACCGCGACTTACCTGACGGTGGTCACCGCGCAAACCCTTGCCCTGAGCAACGAGCGCACCCTGGTGCAGCTGCTGGGACGCCAGCTGCTGGCGAGCGTAGCGCTGATCAAGGCCGTTGGCGGCGGCTGGGACGCCAGCCGGCTGAACGGCGAGCAGGCGCAAAACGATACGCAGCACACAAACAAAACGACAGATTAATTCCGCGAGCCGATAAACATGACCTCCACACTTTCCAAACCACGTTCGACGCTGCTGATCACCGCCGCGATACTGGTCCTGATCGGCGCCGCCGGCTGGACCATGGTCCACAAGGCCGACGCCCAGACGGCGCCGAAGGCAGCCGCCGGCCCGATCTCTGTCAGCACCGCCGCCGTCTCGCAGCAAGATGTGCCGATGTACCTGAGCGGAGTCGGCACGGTTACCTCGAATGCCAGCGTCACCGTCAAGGCGCGCATCGACGGCCAGCTCGACAAGGTCGGTTTTGTCGAAGGCCAGGACGTCAAGGCTGGCCAGCTGCTGGCGCAGATCGACCCGCGCACCCTGCAGGCGCAGCTGGACCAGGTCGTCGCGCAAAAAGCCAAGGACCAGGCGCAGCTGGCCAACTCCAGGCTCGACCTGCAACGCTACACCACCCTGGTGCAACAGGACGCCGCGACACAACAGACGCTGGACGCCACGCGGGCCCAGGTCTCGCAGCTGCAGGCCGCGGTGCAAGCCGATGAGGCGCAGATCAACTACGCCAAGGTGCAGCTCAGCTTTACCCGCATCCTGGCGCCGATCAGCGGCCGGGTCGGCGCGCGCCTGGTCGATCCGGGCAATATCGTCCATGCCGCTGACACCAACGGCCTGGTGGTCATCAACCAGATCGATCCGATCGCGGTAGTGTTCACCCTGCCGGAAGAAAACTTCCAGAGCATCAACAGCGCCTTGCGCGGCAGCCAGAAGCCGCTCAACGTGTTGACCTATGCGCGCAACAGCAGCGCCATGCTGGCCCAGGGCAACCTGGCGCTGCTCAACAACCAGATCGACACCAGCACCGGCACGGTGCAGCTGAAGGGCATTTTCCAGAATCCTTCGCATGTGTTGTGGCCAGGCCAGTATGTCAATGTCAGGCTGGTCCTGGGCGACCGCAAACAGGCGCTGACAGTGCCGGCGGCGGCAGTGCAGCGCAGCCAGGACGGCACCTACGCGTATGTCGTCAACGCCGACAGCACAGTGAAAATACAGGCGATCCAGGTCGCCAACATCCAGGACGGCCTGGCCGTGATCGACAAGGGACTGGATGCGGGACAGCGAGTGGTGGTCGACGGCCAGTACAAGCTGAAACCCGGCGCCAAGATCATGGAAGCCGGCGCAGCTGCTAGCCCTGCACCTGCAACTGCTGCAGAAAAAGCAGGCAAGGCAAGCAAATGAGCATCTCCGCAACGTTCATCAAACGGCCGATCGGCACCACGCTGCTCGCCATCGCGATTTTCCTGATCGGCGCCGCGGTGTGGCCGCTGCTGCCGGTGGCGCCGCTGCCGCAGGTCGACTTCCCGACCATCCAGGTCTCCGCCAACCTGCCCGGCGGCAATCCGGAAACCATGGCGTCAAGCGTGGCGCAGCCGCTGGAGCGGCAGTTTTCCCTGATCGCCGGCCTGTCGCAGATGACCTCGACCAGCTCGCTCGGTTCTACCCAGATCACGCTGCAGTTCGACCTCAACCGCAGCATCGACGCTGCCGCGCTCGACGTGCAGGCAGCGATCACCGCCGCCAGCGGCCAGCTGCCGGCCAACCTGCCGAGTCCGCCGACCTTCCGCAAGGTGAACCCGGCCGACTCGCCGATCCTGGTGATGTCGGTGCAGTCGGACGCGCTGCCGCTGATCCAGGTGAATGACTACGCCGACAATATCCTGGCGCAGCAGATCTCGCAGATTCCCGGCGTCGGCCTGGTGAATATCGGCGGCGTGCAAAAACCGTCGGTCCGGATCCAGGTCGATCCGACCAAGCTGACGGCGATCGGCATCAGCCTGGAAGATATCAGGGGCGTGATCGCCAGCCTCACCGTCAACCAGCCGAAAGGCACGGTGGACGGCGCCAAGCAAAGTTTTACCGTGTACACCAACGACCAGCTGCTGAGCGCTGAACCGTGGAACGACATGGTGCTGGCATACAAGAATGGTGCGCCGATCAGGGTGCGCGATATCGGCGTCGCCATCGACGCTGCGGAAAACCTGAAGGTCGCCGGCTGGGCCTACGCCGGCGCCGCCGCGCCGGCCGGCAACACGGTCATCAACGGCCGTTCGATCGTGCTGGCCATCACCAAGCAACCGGGCGCCAACGTGATCGAAACCGTGGACCGCATCAAGGCCGCCCTGCCGCGCCTGCAAGCGGCAATCCCGCCGACGGTGCACGTCAACACCCTGATCGACCGCACCCAGACCATCCGCGCTTCGGTCGCCGACGTGGAATTCACGCTGGTGCTGACCATCGCCCTGGTGGTGCTGGTGATTTTCCTGTTCCTGCGCAACGTCCCGGCCACCCTGATCCCGAGCGTCACCGTGCCGCTGGCGCTGCTCGGCACCGCCGGCGTCATGTTCCTGCTCGGCTTCAGCCTCGACAACCTGTCGCTGATGGCGCTCACCATCGCGGTCGGCTTCGTGGTCGACGATGCGATCGTGATGCTGGAGAATATCTACCGCTACGTCGAAGAAGGCATGTCGCCGATGGAAGCGGCTTACAAGGGGGCGGGCGAAATCGGCTTCACGATTATCTCGATTTCCGTCTCGCTGGTGGCGGTGTTCATCCCGCTGCTGCTGATGGGCGGCATCGTCGGCCGCCTGTTCCGCGAATTTGCGATCACCGTGACGCTGACGATCGCAGTCTCGGTGGTGATTTCACTGACCTTGACGCCGATGCTCTGCTCGCGCTTCCTGAAATCGCACACGGCTGAATCGCATGGCCGCATGTACCAGTTGTTCGAACGCGGTTTCGACGCCATGCTGAACGGCTACAAACGCGGCCTGCATGTGGTGCTGCGCCATCAGTTCATCACCCTGATGGTGTTCTTCGCCACCATGGCTGCCACCGTGGTGCTGTTCATCGTCATTCCGAAGGGCTTCTTTCCGCAGCAGGATACCGGCTTCGTCTACGGCTTTGCCGAATCGGCGCAGGACTCTTCCTTCGCTTCGATGAACAAGCGCATGCTGGCGCTGGCTGACGTAGTACGCAAGGACCCCGACGTCACCGGCTTCGGCATGAGCGGCGGCGGCAACACCTTCAACACCGGCAATTTCTTCATCAGCCTGAAACCGAAAGACGAAGGACGCACCGCCAGCGCCGATGAAATCATCACGCGCCTGCGGCCGCAGCTGGCCAAGGTGCAAGGGGTCAACCTGTTCCTGCAGGCAGGCCAGGATATCAACGTCGGCGGCCGACTGTCGCGCACCCAGTACCAATACACGGTGACCGACTCCAACCTGGATGAACTGAACGTCTGGGCGCCGAAACTGCTGAACCGTTTCCGCCAGCTGCCGCAACTGACCGACGTCGCCTCCGACCAGCAAAATGCCGCCGCCGCCGCCAACCTGACCATCGACCGCGCGCGCGCTTCCAGTTTCGGCATCACGCCGGCGCTGATCGACTCGACCATCTACGACGCCATCGGCCAGCGCCAGGTAGCCCAGTACTTCACGCAGATCAACAGCTACCACGTGATCCTGGAAGTGACGCCCAAGCTGCAGGAAGATCCGGAACTGTTCAACAAGCTCTACCTGACCTCGCCGGTGACTGGCCAGCAAGTGCCGCTGTCGACCTTTGTCACCGTCGACACCAACAAGACTTCCTACCTGTCGATCAGCCACCAGGGCCAGTTCCCTGCGGTGACGATTTCCTTCAACCTGGCGCCGAACGTGGCGCTGGGCCAAGCGGTCGAAGCCATCCAGAAGGCGCAAAGCGAGATGGGTGTGCCCGCCACCCTGACCGGCGCTTTCCAGGGCACGGCCAAGGCGTTCGGCGATTCACTGTCGTCGCAGCCTTACCTGATTGCGGCGGCGCTGGTGGCGGTGTATATCGTGCTTGGGCTGCTGTATGAAAGTTATATCCATCCGCTGACGATCTTGTCGACCTTGCCGTCGGCCGGCGTCGGCGCCCTGCTGATCCTGATGATGGGCGGTTATGACCTGAGCGTGATCGCCCTGATCGGCATCATCCTGCTGATCGGCATCGTCAAGAAGAACGGCATCATGATGATCGACTTTGCGCTGACGGCGGAACGGCAGCACGGCATGAAGCCTGAAGAAGCGATTTACCAGGCTTGCCTGCTGCGCTTCCGGCCGATCATGATGACCACCATGTGCGCGCTGCTGAGCGGCTTGCCGCTGATGCTGGGCCACGGCGCCGGCTCGGAACTGCGGCGGCCGCTGGGTTACGCCATGGTGGGCGGCCTGGTGCTGTCGCAGGCGCTGACCCTGTTCACGACGCCGGTGGTTTACCTGTACCTGGATCGCGCCCACTACTGGTATATGCGGCGCAAGGAAGCGCGCCAGGCGCGCAAGGCGGCCCGCAAGGCTGCCGCATGATAAATTCAAGGTAATGCGACAAATATAATGCGGGCAATGAAACATCCTCCTGCATGGCGGCACGGTGCCGGCATGCAGGAAACTAGCCAGGAGACAGGCTACACATGAAAATCCTGATCGTCGAAGACGAACTGAAGACGGCCGATTACCTGTGCAAGGGCCTGACCGAACAGGGTTGCGCCGTCGATGTTGCACACAATGGAACCGATGGCCAGCACCTGGCGCTGGAGCACGACTACGATGTCATCGTGCTTGACGTCATGCTGCCCGGCATAGACGGTTTTACAGTCTTGCACGCCTTGCGCGCCATCAAGCAGACCCCGGTCATCATGCTGACCGCGCGCGACCGCGTGGAAGACCGCATCAAGGGCTTGCAAGGCGGCGCCGACGACTACCTGGTGAAGCCGTTTTCCTTCCTCGAACTGCTGGCCCGGCTGCAGGCGCTGACCCGGCGCGGCCGCGCTTTCGAGCCGGCGCAGCTGCGCATTGCCGACCTGCAGATCGACCTGATCAGCCGCAAGGCGTATCGCGCCAACATCCGCATCGACCTCACCGCCAAGGAATTCTCGCTGCTGGCGGTGCTGGCGCGGCGCCAGGGTGAAATCCTGTCCAAGACCGCAATCGCCGAGCTGGTCTGGGACATGAATTTCGACAGCAACACCAATGTCGTCGAAGTCGCCATCAAGCGCCTGCGCGCCAAGATCGACACGCCGTTCAGCCCCAAGCTGCTGCATACGATACGCGGCATGGGTTATGTGCTGGAACCGCGCACTCCTCAGGAGAGCAGCGAATGAAACGCTCCATCACCGCACGCCTGGTGGCGATGTTCGCGCTGGCGGCGCTGCTGATTTTTTCCCTGATCGGCAGCGCGCTGTACGGCGTGCTGCAACGCGAGCTGGCGCGCCACCAGCAAGACGAGCTCAACACGCGTTTCCTCGATACCCGTTACATGATCAGCCATAACGGCGACCCGCTTCGCTGGCCGCGGGTGCAAACCAAGCTGGACACCTTGAGCCCGGCCGACGGCAGCATCCGCTACTGGGTGCTGAGCGACGATCCCCGCTTCCAGTACGGCAAAGGCTTGGCTGACGTCGAGCAGCTGGACCGCAATCCGAACGGCATGGGCGTCATGGCGCTGCACGGCCGCGAATACCCGCTGCACACCATGGCAGGCACCATCGAGCCGTTCCAGGAGCGGCCTGCGGTGCGCCTGATCGTGGCGGTCGACGCCGCGCCTTACATGCACACCCTGCATGCCTTCATGATTGCGCTGGTTGGCTTGTCCTTGCTAGGAGTGCTGCTGGTCATGCTGCTTGGCTACTGGATTGCGCAGGTCGGCTTGCGGCCCTTAAAACAATTGTCCAGCGCCGCGCAATCGCTGGGGCCCAGGACCTTGTCGCAACGCTTGCAGATTTCGCCGCTGCCGGGCGAACTGTCGGACTTGACGATTGCCTTCAACGGCGTGCTGGAACGCATGGAAGGCGCTTACAACCAGCTGGAAGCATTCAACGCCGACGTCGCCCATGAGCTGCGCACGCCGCTGGCCAACCTGATCGGCGAAACTCAGGTGGCGCTGTCACGGCAACGCACCGCGCCGCAGTTCGAGGAAGTGCTGCAATCGAACCTGGAAGAGCTCGAGCGACTGCGCTCCATCATCAACGACATGCTGTTCCTGGCGCGCGCCGACCAGGGCGAGGCCGCCACCAGCCTGGTGCGCACTTCGATCGCGCAGGAAATCGGCAAGACCGTGGAGTTTTTTGAGTTTCTTCTGGACGATTCGAAAATGACGGTGAAAGTGGCCGGCGACGTCAACGCCGAAGCCTCCATCGAAACCTCGCTGTTCAAGCGCGCGATGAGCAACCTGCTGCATAACGCGATCCAGCATTCCAGTCCCGGCGCCGCGATTGCGGTGACGATCACGCAGCAGCCCGAGGTGATCAGGATTGCCGTATCGAACCCGGGCAAACCGATCGCCGACAGCCACCTGCCGCGCCTGTTCGACCGTTTTTACCGGGTCGACGCCGCCCGCAACGACAAGGACCAGAGCCAGCTGCACGGCCACGGCCTGGGATTGGCGATCGTCAAGGCTATCGCCAAGATGCATGGCGGCGGCGTGTTTGCCGAAAGCACGGACGGTACGACAACGATAGGCTTCAGCATTCCTGCCGGCGCAACGATGCTGCCTTGACAAGCTTGTCACAGGCAATGGCGCTCGCCGCAAATAAACGGCAACCGCGAAGACGAACGTGGGAGCAATACGGAAACAACTAGAGGATAGAGGCGAGCCTTGTCTGCGGCACTTGCAGGAAATGGCTGTGGCTGCTTCGTTCCCGACCTGACCAGGTTGACCACGCCACAATGCGCAGGGGCCCGCCGGGGTGAATTGTACCGCATTGCGGCATTGCCGGCAGGGCTTTTTACATCCCTGCAGCCATTTTCTGCCGGCACCGCCTGCAAACCCCGCTTAACAAGCTTTGTTTTATATGCCCAGTTCCTGCCAGATCTGGTCGACGCGCGTCTTCACCTCATCCGACATGCTGATGGTGCGTCCCCATTCGCGGCTGGTTTCGCCCGGCCACTTGTTGGTGGCGTCGATCCCCATCTTGCTGCCCAGGCCGCTGACCGGGGAAGCGAAATCGAGATAATCGATAGGCGTGTTGTCCACTATCGTGGTGTCGCGGATCGGATCGACCCGGGTAGTGATCGCCCAGATCACTTCATTCCAGTCGCGGATGTTGACGTCTTCATCGACCACCACGATGAACTTGGTGTACATGAACTGGCGCAGGAAGCTCCAGACGCCGAACATCACTCGCTTGGCATGGCCGGCATACGCCTTCTTCATCTGCACCACCGCCATGCGGTAGCTGCAGCCTTCGGGCGGCAGGTAGAAATCGGTGATTTCGGAAAACTGCTTTTGTAGCAGAGGGATGAACACTTCGTTGAGCGCCACGCCGAGCACCGCCGGCTCGTCCGGCGGCTTGCCTGTATACGTAGAGTGATAAATCGGCGATTTGCGCATCGTGATGCGGTCGATGGTGAATACCGGGAACCAGTCCTGCTCGTTGTAATAGCCGGTATGGTCGCCGTATGGCCCTTCCAGCGCCATTTCATAACCGGAGGGATGGGACTGGTCGGGATTGATATGCCCTTCCAGCACGATCTCGGCCGACGCCGGCACCCGCAGTTCGCTGCCGATGGCTTTGACCAGCTCGGTGCGGCTGCCGCGCAGCAGGCCGGCGAACTGGTATTCGGACAGGCTGTCCGGCACCGGCGTCACCGCACCTAATATAGTAGCGGGGTCGGCCCCCAGCGCTACCGCCACCGGATATGGTTTGCCGCCGGTAGCAATCGCGTGCTCGCGAAAATCCAGCGCGCCGCCGCGATGCGCCAGCCAGCGCATGATCACCTTGTTGCGGCCGAGGACCTGCTGGCGGTAGATGCCTAGGTTCTGGCGCTTCTTGTGCGGTCCTTTGGTAATCACCAGGCCCCAGGTGATCAGCGGCGCGACGTCGCCCGGCCAGCAATGCTGGATCGGCAGCCGGGCCAGATCGACGTCGTTGCCTTCCCAGACGATGTCCTGGCACGGCGCCGAACGATGCTCCTTGGGCGCCATGTCCCACAATGATTTGACCAGGGTGCCGAGGCCGAGGATATCTTTAAAGCCTTTCGGCGGCTCAGGCTCTTTCAGCATCGCCAGCACATGGCCGATGCGCCGCAATTCGCTGACATCGTCGGCTCCCATGCCAAGCGCAACGCGGCGCGGCGTGCCGAATAAATTGCCTAGCACAGGCATCGAATGTCCGACCGGATTTTCAAAAAGGAGCGCGGGGCCGCCAGTCCGCAAAGTGCGATCGCAGATTTCCGTCATCTCCAAATGGGGTGAAATCGGCGTCGAAACGCGTTTTAGCTCACCAATCTGTTCCAATTTGACAATAAAATCACGTAAATCTGAATATTTCATGGGTTTTACAATTTAAATGAATGTTAATTCAGCAATTAAGCCATTTTGGCCAAGTGCTTGATTTTATTGGCTTGCGGCGGTAAACCGGTGCATTCTTTAGATATAAAAGTTATTGATTTTGTTTTTTATAGTATTGACTTGATATAAACAGCCCCCTACAATGCGCCCAGCTTGAAGCAGTCGCATCGCCCAAAAAGCGATTTTCATGACGACGCTCAATACTCACGGGATCGGGGTCCCACATGACATTTTAAGGAGTGTTTTCAAAAGGCGTCAGCCTTCTCCCCCGAACAAGTTGTTTGCCTGTAGCCGGCGCGCTCTACTGCGGCCGATTGATCCAAAGCTACTTAAGCGCAAGCAACAACGACGCAACGGCACACCGCAGATCATATGCGATGCCTTGCGATATTGATTACGGTGCACGCAGCATTCGGTAGATTCGCTCCAGCTTTAACCAGCCTTATCAGGGAGCCTGCATGCGCCGCGACGATTCAGGAGGTTCAATTGTTAGCAAGATCTACCAGAGCACTACCCGGTTGGGCGTCGCTCGACCAAGCAAAGAAATTCGGCATGCAGTCCGTTAACGGCGTGTTTTACGCCCGCGACACCGTCGGCGGCCTCATCGCCACTACCCGCATCACTGTATTGTTCAGCGCCATGCTGGCCATCATCGGTTTCACCACCATGCTGGTGAAACCAGACCTGGCATACAAGATTCAAAACCTGCCGCTGTTCGCCAGCAGCACCGCACCAAAAGCTGCGCCGCTGGCTGCAGCTGCTCCTGTACTTTCGAGCCAGGCCAATACCGCGCCCAAGATGGCGAACCTGACTGTACCGGCAACCGGCAACAATCATGTGCTGCACATGGACAGCCTGACAAACAAGGCGATCAAGCCGCTCGACAACGCACGCCAACAGCAATGGGTCACCAGCTGGCTGTCCAAGCGTTATCGCGTGGCGGGCGACGCTACCAACATGTTCGTCACCACAGCCTACAAGACAGCCCGGGAAACCAAGCTTGACCCGCTGTTGATCCTGGCCGTGATGGCGATCGAATCCGGCCTGAATCCGTTTGCCGAAAGCCCGGTGGGCGCGCAAGGCCTGATGCAGGTCATGTCGAAGGTGCATGAAGACAAGTTCGAAAGCATGGGCGGTATCAAGGCAGCCTTGAATCCGGCCGCCAACATCAAGGTCGGCTCCATGATCCTCAAGGATTACGTAACCCAGGGCGGTTCGGTCGAAGCCGGCTTGAAACGTTATGTCGGCGCAGCAGCATTCGCCAACGACGGCGGTTACGGCTACAAGGTGCTGGCTGAATATCGCCGCCTGCAAGACGTCGCCATCGGCAAGAACGTGCCTTCGACCGGTTCGACAGCGCCGATCGCCACACCGAAACCGCGCACGATCCAGACCACGGCGTCGCCAAGCGACGCTAGTCCGACCCCGGCTGAAGCCGCTGTGACCGTGCCGGATGCGATTGAACATCGGATCCAGCAGTCGGACAATCAGTTCTACTCGCTGCCGATGACCTGATCGCCCTCTTCCGCCCGAAAAAAAAGAGCCTATGGCTCTTTTTTTTCGTTCAGGCAAATCGCCCGGGATTGCCGACAACCCAGGCCGTGGCGGTCATTCACCCAGATAGGCGGCCTTGACCTTAGGATCGTCCAGCATGTCCTTGGCGTTGCCGCTCATGGTCACCAGGCCGGAATCCATCACATAAGCCCGGTGCGCCGCTTCCAGCGCCAGCTTGGCGTTCTGCTCGACCAGCAGGATCGTGATGCCTTGCGCGGAAACATTGCGGATCACTTCGAAGATCTTTTCCACCATGATCGGCGACAAACCCATAGAAGGCTCATCCAGCAGCAGCAGCTTGGGATGGCTCATCAGTGCCCGCGCCATGGCCAGCATCTGCTGCTCGCCGCCGGACAAGGTGCCGGCCATCTGCGCAGCGCGCTCTTTCAGGCGTGGAAATACGCCAAACCACTTGTCGATGTCGGCGGCAATGCCAGCCTTGTCGTCACGGGTATATGCACCCATCAAAAGATTTTCCTGGATGCTCATGCGCGTAAACACGCCGCGCCCTTCAGGCACCATGGCCAGCTTCTGCTTGACCAGGTTAAACGAGGTCAGGCCCTTGGTGTGCTCTCCCAGGTAGTGCATCTCGCCTTCGACTTTACACTGCGGCAAGGTACCGGTGATGGCTTTCAGCGTGGTGGTTTTGCCGGCGCCGTTGGCGCCAATCAGCGTCACCAGTTCGCCTTCGTTGACCTCCAGGTTGATACCCTTGACGGCCTGGATGCCGCCATAAGCGACTTTCAGGTTACTGACTTTGAGGATATTGGTTGCCATTAGTGACCACCTCCCAGATAGGCTTCAATCACGGCCGGGTTCTTCTGGATTTCAGCCGGCAATCCTTCGGCAATCGGCTTGCCGTAGTCCAGCACCGTCAGGCGGTCGCACAAGCCCATCATCAGCTTGACATCATGTTCGATCAGCAAAATGGTCTTTCCTTCATTCTTGATTTTCACCAGCAGCTCGCGCAGCGCCAGTTTCTCTGTAGCGTTCATGCCGGCGGCAGGCTCGTCCAGCGCCAGCAGCTGCGGATCGGTCGCCAGCGCCCGGGCAATTTCCAGGCGGCGCTGGTCGCCGTACGACAAGTGACGTGCGGTCCGGTCGCCAAAACGGCCGATGCCGACGAAATCCAGCAGTTCCTGGGAGCGCTTGCGGATCGCCAGCTCTTCCAGACGCGCCGCCTTGTGGCGGAACACCGCGCCGAACACGCCTTGATGGGTGCGCACATGGCAACCCACCATGACGTTTTCCAGCACGGTCATCTCGCCGAACAGGCGGATGTTCTGGAAAGTACGGGCAATCCCGGCCTTGGCGACCTCATGCGGCGCCGAAGGCGAATATGGCTTTCCGGCCAGCTCGAAGGAGCCGGTATCGGCCTGGTAGAGGCCGGTGATGACATTGAAAAACGTCGTCTTGCCGGCGCCGTTGGGTCCGATCAGGCCGTAGATCTGGCCCTTCAGGATCTTGACGTTGACTTCGGACAAAGCCTGCAAACCGCCAAACCGTTTATTGACGCCGGAGATATTTAAAATAGTTGGTGTGCTCATGTGATCTCCTTAAGCCTCTACCACGCCGGTCGCCAGCGTAGGTTTGTCGATGTCGGCATCCGGCCGATCCTCGTGCTTAGGCGCAGGCCACAAGCCGGCTGGGCGGGTCAACATGATGATTACCATCGCCAGGCCGTACAGCAGCTGGCGCAAGACTTCGGCGTCGATCAGCACCTTGCCGAACACCGCCATCTGCATCGGTTCGACGGTGTGCCGCAGCACTTCCGGCAAGGCTGCCAGCAGGATGCCGCCGAGCACCACGCCCGGAATATGGCCCATGCCGCCCAGCACCACCATCGCCAGCACCGCAATCGATTCAGTCAGGGAGAACGACTCAGGCGAGACAAAACCCTGGAACGAGGCGAACATGGCGCCGGCCACGCCGCCGAACGAAGCTCCCATGGAAAACGCCAGCAGCTTCATGTTGCGGGTATTGATGCCCATCGCCTTGGCGGCGATTTCATCTTCGCGTATCGCTACCCAGGCACGGCCCAGGCGCGAATTCTGCAAACGGATCGAGATGAAGATGATCGCCATGCACAGGATCAGGAACAGGAAGTAATAGGCATTGACCGATGGCATGCCGAAACCGCCCACAAACACCGTGGCGCTGGAACCGCGTTCACCGGCCAGCGACACGCCGAAGATGCGGATCGGGTCGATCAGGTTGATCCCTTGCGGGCCGTTGGTGATATTCACCGGCGCGTTCAGGTTGTTCATGAAAATGCGGATGATTTCACCGAAGCCAAGGGTGACGATAGCCAGGTAGTCGCCGCGCAGCTTGAGTGTCGGCGCGCCGAGGATGGCGCCGAACAGGCCGGCCAGGCCAGCGCCCAGCGGCACGATCACCCACAGCGACAGGTGAATGCCGTTCTGGACAATCTCGGGACCGCAGACCATCACCAGGAAATTGCCGATGGCCGGATAGGTGTTGACGAAAGATTCCAGGACCGAAGCAAACTGCGGAGATGCCAGCAAGCCGGTCATGTAGGCGCCGATCGCATAGAAAGCGATGTAGCCCAAGTCCAGCAGGCCGGCGAAGCCGACCACGATGTTGAGGCCTAGCGCCAGCATGATATAGAGCAGCGCGAAGTCCATGATGCGGACCCAGGAATTGCCGAAATTGGAGGCAATGAACGGGAAGATCGCGAACAGGATCACAAGGGCGACCAAGCTGGTGTAAGCCTTGGTCGGGTTCTTTTTGGTGTCGAAGAAATTAGCCATATGTCCCCCTCCGATCAAGCACGGTCAGCCACACGTTCGCCCATGATGCCGGACGGACGCAAGGTCAAGACGATAATCAGGACGATGAAGGCAAAAATGTCCTGGTAGTTGCTGCCGAAGAAATTGCCGGTCAGGTCGCCGATGTAGCCGGCGCCCAGGCTTTCGATCAGGCCCAGCAGGATGCCGCCCAGCATGGCGCCGTAGATATTGCCGATACCGCCCAGCACCGCTGCGGAGAATGCTTTCAAGCCAGGTACGAAGCCCATGGCGAACTGCGCTGACGAATAGTTGGCGCCCCACATCACGCCGGCGACTGCCGCCAGCGCGGCGCCGATGGCGAAGGTCATCACGATGACGCGGTTGGAATCGACTCCCATCAGGCCGGCAACCCGTGGATTCTCGGCAGTGGCGCGCATGGCGCGGCCCATCTTGGTTTTCTCGACCAGCAGCACCAGCCCGACCATCGACGCGGCGGCCAGGATCAGCAGCATGATCTGCGTCGGCGAGATCAAGGCGCCGAAGATATGCACCGGATCGGAAGGCATGACTTGCGGCACGGCCAGCGGGCTGCGGCCCCAGATCATCATGGCGAAAGTCTGCAGCAGGATGGAAACGCCGATCGCGGTGATCAGCGGCGCCAGGCGCGGCGCATTGCGCAGCGGCCGGTAGGCGACCCGCTCGATGATCAGGCTGATGATGACGCAGACCGGGATGGCGCCGATGATGGCGATCACCAGCTGGACAATCCCGGGCAGGCCCGGCGCCACATGCTGCAGCAGCTTGAGGATTGACAGTCCGACCATGGCCCCGATCATCAGGATGTCGCCATGGGCGAAGTTGATCAGGTTCAGCACCCCGTACACCATCGTGTAACCGAGGGCGATCAACGCGTACATGCTTCCCAGCACCAAGCCGTTGATAACTTGTTGGATAAAGATATCCATAATTTCCTTGTTCTATGTGTTTTGGGTCAAATCGGTCAGAACACTATTGCGACCATAGGCAGCACAGCAAAAATCATTCCCGATACAAAAACGGCACCTTGGAAAAAGTCCTAGTGCCGTTGGGAGACGCCCTTCCTCTCATCTGCAACGATGGCTGGAAAGGTAATTTGGCATCGCGTGAATAGCCGGAATAAGAAAAAAGGACTGGGTATGCATACTCGTTTGTCTCCTATACGTCTTTCTGTAAAAACGTTTTTTGTCTTGAAGTGCATTGCCTTGGCGGCGACGCACCATTACTGTGCGGATTATAGCTAACGTTGAGCGATAATCAACTCGGACAGTACTGCAATATTAACCTGCCGACTGCGGTTCGCACAGGTTTTTACATTCAAACCGCAGCGCCGCAATGATAGCTAGGAAAACAAAAAACTATCGATGGAAAAGTGGAGTTTCTTCGAAATATAATTTCGCGCCAGAATGGAGCGGCAAGGCCGCCGGACGCGGCTTTTGCCAGGGAATCCGGGCAGACAAGAAACAGAAGTAACGCAGAAGCGAAATAGTATTACCAATAATTATCAGTAAATAATTATTGGCATATTGCCTGTTGCGCTATCTTCCTGCCTAGGCTCGCGCCAGCCCCTTGGGCATGGGGAAAGTGACATTCTCTTCGGCGCCGTCCAGGGTACGCACGTTCTTGGCGCCACAAGCCTTCAGGCGGTCGATCACGGCCTGCACCAGGATTTCCGGCGCCGACGCGCCGGCGGTGACGCCGATGCGGCCTTTCCCTTGCAGCCAGGCCTGGTCGATCTGTTCGGCGTTGTCCACCATGTAGGCGACGGTGCCCTTCTTCTCCGCCACTTCGCGCAAGCGGTTGGAATTGGAGCTGTTCGGGCTGCCGACCACGATCACCACGTCGACCTGCGGCGCCATGAACTTGACCGCCTGCTGGCGGTTGGTGGTGGCGTAGCAGATATCGCCTTTTTTCGGCTCGGTGATGCTGGGGAATTTCTGCTTCAGCGCCGCGATCACGTCGGCGGTGTCGTCGACCGACAAGGTAGTCTGCGACACATAGGCCAGCATGTCGGGATTGCCTACCTGCAGCCGCTCGACGTCGGCTACGGTCTCGACCAGGTGCATGCCGTCGTTGGTCTGGCCCATGGTGCCCTCTACCTCGGGATGGCCTTCATGGCCGATCATGACGATTTCGCGGCCTTCGCGGCGCATCTTGGCGACTTCCATGTGGACCTTGGTCACCAGCGGGCAAGTCGCATCGAACACTTTCAAGCCGCGCACTTCAGCCTCTTCCTGCACCGCCTTGGAGACGCCATGGGCAGAAAAAATCACGGTGTTGCCAGCCGGGACATCGGCCAGCTCTTCTATGAAAATGGCGCCCTTGTTGCGCAGGTCCGCCACCACATACGCATTGTGGACAATTTCGTGACGCACATAAATCGGCGCGCCGAACTGCTCCAGCGCGCGCTCGACAATTTCGATCGCGCGGTCGACGCCGGCGCAGAAACCGCGCGGCTGCGCCAATAAAATCTCTTTATCCATATTCATATCCATGTTCATGCGCTTCAGCCGCAAATTACAAAATGCCGATGATTTTCACTTCGAACTTGAGCGACTGTCCGGCCAGGGGATGATTGAAGTCGAACAAGGCGCCCTGCTCGTCGATCTCGCGCAGCACGCCGGCAAACTGGCCGCCGCCCGGCGCTGCGAATTCCACCAGGTCACCGATACGATACTCCTCTCCCAGCTGCGAGTTCTGGCGCAGCGTGGCGCGCGAGACACGCTGGATCAGCTCGGGATTGCGCGGCCCGAAAGCCTGCTCCGGCGGCAAATCGAAGGTTTGATGCGTGCCTTCCGGCAAACCCAGCAGGCAAGCCTCCAGGAAAGGCGCCAGCTGGCCCATGCCGAATTGCAAGGTGGCAGGCGATTCCTTGAAAGTGGTGACGATGTCTTCGCCCTCCTGCGAGGCAAGGCGATAATGCAAGGTCAGATAGGATGCTTCGGTAACGACGGGGAGAGACAAATTAGACATAAATTAGGCAAAAGCACCATTAACAAAAAAATAACTGCCGATCAGAAGATGATATTGTAAGCCACCTTGGACCATATGACGCGGTCGATACCGGCCCTACTCCGACTACACCATGGCAATTACTGACTGGCCTGCCGATCAGAGGCCGCGCGAACGCCTGATCAAGCTTGGCCCGCAAGCGCTCTCCGATGCGGAGTTGCTGGCGGTATTCCTGAGGGTAGGAGCCGCGGGCAAAAGCGCGGTCGACCTGGGACGCGAAATGACCAGCCGTTTCGGCTCCCTGAACCGCCTGTTTTCCGCCCCGCTCAAGGAATTCTGCGCCATCAACGGCCTCGGCCCCGCCAAATTTGCCCAGCTGCAAGCCATCCTTGAGCTGGGCAGGCGCTCGCTGGTGGAAGAACTGCAAACCGGCAGCAGCTTCGACGCCCCCGCCGCCGTCAAGCAATACCTGCAGCTGCTGCTCACCAACAAACCCTATGAATCATTCCTGGTGCTGTTCCTGGACGTCAGGAACCGCCTGATCTGCGCCGAAGAACTGTTCCGCGGCACACTGACCCACGCCAGCGTCTATCCGCGCGAAGTGGTCAAGGCGGCGCTGCGGCACAATGCCGCCAGCGTCATGCTGGCGCATAACCATCCATCCGGCACGCTGGAACCAAGCGCCGCCGACTGCCGGCTGACGCAAACCCTGAAGCAGGCGCTGGAGCTGATCAGCGTCAGAGTGCTGGATCATTTCATCGTGGCGGGCACGCAAGTGCACTCTTTCGCCGAGCACGGCCAGCTGTAAATCCAAGAATTCAAATTGTTAAATTCATCGATGCGCGGAAGACACAATTGTTTTTCGCAAGTCATTGAAAAATCTCATTTTTTTATATATACTCTCCTTTTTTCCAGTTTCGGAAATCTTTTAGGAGTAAAAACATGGCACGTGTCTGCCAAGTCACCGGGAAGGGGCCGATGGTCGGCAACAACGTTTCCCATGCAAACAACAAGACGAAACGTCGCTTTTTGCCTAACTTGCAAAATCGCCGTATTTTCGTTGAGTCTGAAAATCGCTGGGTCTCCCTGCGCTTGTCCAACGCCGGCTTGCGCGTGATCGACAAAATCGGCATTGATGCCGTGTTGGCCGATTTGCGCGCTCGTGGCGAAAAAGTCTAACTAGCAGAATAAAGGAAGAATCATGGCGAAATCAGGCCGCGACAAAATCAAGCTGGAATCGACCGCTGGTACAGGTCATTTCTACACCACCACAAAAAACAAGCGTACGACGCCGGAAAAAATGTCGATCATGAAGTTCGACCCAAAGGCTCGCAAGCACGTTGAATACAAAGAAACCAAGATCAAGTAATTGATCCTGTTCTGCAAAAAGCCCCGCAAGACATCTGTCCTGCGGGGCTTTTTTACATCCCTTCGCTGCAGCAGGCATCCAGCCCGGATGTGGCAACACCCGCAAACACATCAGGCGAAAAAAAAACGGCCCGATTTGCATGGACCGCTTTCTTGGCAGGACTGGCGCTTCAATACATCAGCGCCCTGACCCGCGACTCAGGAATAACTACGCAGGCGCAGCGAAAAATCCTGCAGCGACTTGATGCCTGATGCTTCGGCACGTGCACACCAGTCTTGCAGCTGATGCAGCAACTGATCGCGCGTGAAGTGTGAACGCTCCCATATCGCCCCCAGCTCAACCCGCATCTCATGCATGGTTTGCAGCGCTTTGCTATGCAGGAACAACTCCGTCAATTGCTGCTTCTGCGGCGCTTCCAGCTTGGTCGGTTCGCGCTGCAGCAGTTTCTTCGACGACTTCAGGAAAACGGCGCCCTGCTTGGCTTTGTCCGTCAGCTGGCCGCGCTCTTCATGCCAGGCGCTCTTCAACGACTTGGCGTACTTGGCCATGACGTCGTAGCGGTTCGCGATCACCGATTGCAGCGTGTCCAGGTCCGGCACCAGCTTGGTGTGGTTGAATTTCGGCGCAGGTGCGATTTTCTTGACCTTGGCCAGGCCGCAGATCTCCAGGATGCGGATATACATCCAGCCGATGTCGAACTCGTACCACTTCGACGACAGCTTGGCCGAGGTGCCGAATGTATGGTGGTTATTGTGCAGCTCTTCGCCGCCGATGATGATGCCGAACGGGATGATGTTGGTTGCAGCGTCGTTGCAATCGTAGTTGCGATAACCCCAGTAGTGGCCGATGCCGTTGATGATGCCGGCGGCGGTAATCGGGATCCAGACCATTTGCACGGCCCAGACGCTGACGCCGATGACGCCGAACAGCATGATGTCGATAAACAGCATGGCCACGATGCCCAGGCCGCTGTGCTTGGTATACAGGTTCCTCTCGATCCAGTCGTCCGGTGTGCCATGGCCGAATTTTTCCATGGTTTCCAGGTTCTTGGATTCCGCGCGGTACAGCTCCGCACCTTCCCAGAATACTTTCTTGATGCCGCGCGTTACCGGGCTATGCGGATCTTCCTCGGTATCGCACTTTGCGTGATGCTTGCGGTGGATCGATGCCCACTCCTTGGTCACCATGCCGGTCGTCAGCCACAGCCAGAAACGGAAAAAATGACTTGGTATCGCGTGCAGGTCCAGGGCGCGGTGAGCCTGGCAACGGTGCAGGAAAATAGTCACTGCTGCAATCGTGATATGTGTCACGACCAGCGTGAACACGACGACCTGCCAAGCGCTCGCGCCTGTTACGCCATTCGATAAGAAATCGAGTATTGCATTGAACACTATGTGTACTCCATGGGTAGATGGGTAGATGATGCCACTGCTTATTTTACAGTGAGATACGGGTAAGTTGACGGGTAGTTACCGAACAGTTACCCGAATTTCGAGTGCAATTGTACCCTTATTATCAGATGTTTTTAGGTTTTGGCGCTCCACGCAAGCGATCTAACGGCAAATCTTGTTGTGAATCGGCGTCGAAATTACTTTTATATAACTCCGTCTCGTGCGTCATCCTGACATCTCGTTTCACCTGGGCAACCTTGATGTGACGGGATTGCAACACGCGCCAGATTGCACGATTCACATCAGACAACACATTCAGCCGGCCGTTCTCCGGATCGGTGATCCAGAATCCGACCTCTAGCTCTAGTCCGTCGGGACCGATCTTCAGCAACAGGGCTTGCGGCAGGATTTCGTGCGATACCCGCTCAACCTCGACCACAACCTGCTCCAGCAGCAGCAATACGCTTTCGACATCGTCCTGATGCTCGATCGTCACATGCGTCGCCAGGCGCAGCACGCGGTTGGTCAGCGAATAGTTCTGCACCGAATTGATCATGAAGACTTCATTCGGCACCACCGTATCGATCCCGTCCAGTCCTTGCAGCACGGTGTAGCGGCTGTTGATCTGGACCACCTTGCCGTAAAACGTGCTGACCCCGACCATGTCGCCGATCGCCAGGCTGCGCTCCAGCAAAATCACGAAGCCTGACACATAACTGCTGGCGATTTTCTGTAAACCAAGCCCCAGCGCCACACCCAGCGCACCGCCGAATACCGACAGCACCGTCAGGTCGATGCCGACCAGCGACAAGCTGAGCAATACGGCAATCAGGATCAAGACAGCGCGCGCCATGCGCGCCACCACCGTGCGCACCGAGGAATGCACGGTATTGACGCGCATCAAGCGCTCTTCCAGCGCAGCGCCGGCCCACAGGGCAATCACCAGCGTCACCAGCACCGAGACCAGCGCCTGCATGATCGCCAGCAGCGAGACCTTGTAGCGGCCGATAGGCAGCACCGTGCTGTCAAGGTAGTCGAACAGGTCCGGCCACCAGCCGGTGATGTAAAGCAGCAAGCCGATCCAGACCAGCACGCCGAAACTCTTTTCAAACAGCAGCAGGAAAGTACCGACGCCGGTGTTGCGCGCGAAAACCCGGCGCAAGACATAAAACACGAACCGCATCAGCGCCAGCGAAGCCACCAATGGAATCATCAGCCGCATGATATCCACCGGCTGGTGCCATCTCTGCAGCGCCAGCTTGGCCAGTATCAGCAGCAGCAAGGTAATGATGGGAGTCAAGACCTTGGCAAAACTGCCGAGTCCGATTTGCATCGCGGGCGGCTGCACCGTGCTGACACTGAAAGAGCGGCGCAGCAGGCGAGCCAGCAGCCAGCCCAGGCCCACGCATAACAACAGCAAGCCGACCTGCGCCGGCAAGCCCGGCGCGCGCAGGCTGTTCAGCAGGTCGTTGAGTAGGTCGGTAAAAATATCTGGCATTATTTTTCGTACAGCGTAACGTCCTGGCGGTTACGTCATCAGTCGAACCGCCTGCTTATTTGCGCACGAACACCGCGGCAAAAAAACCATCGGTCTGGTGCAGGTGCGGCAATAGTTTGAGATAGTCGCCCATCTCCAGTTCAATCTTTTGCTCGGCCAGCACGTCTTTCATCGGCACCAGCGAAAAATCTTCGTGGCTAGCCAGGAACTGCGCCGCGATCGCGTCGTTTTCTTCATCCAGCAGGCTGCAGGTGCCGTACACCAGGCGGCCGCCAGACTTGACCAGGCGCGCTGCGCTGGACAGGATCGCGATCTGCTTGGCGTTCATCTCGCCGATCGCTTCCGGCGTCTGCCGCCATTTGACGTCCGGATTGCGGCGCAGCGTGCCGAGGCCGCTGCATGGCGCATCGACCAGTACTCGATCGATCTTGCCGGCCAGGCGCTTCACCTTGCCGTCATTCTCGTGCGCGATCAATACCGGATGGATGTTGGACAAACCGCTGCGCGCCATGCGCGGCTTGAGTTTCGCCAGGCGCTTCTCGGAAACGTCAAAGGCATACAGGCGGCCGGTGTTGCGCATGGTCGCGCCCAATGCCAGCGTCTTGCCGCCGGCGCCGGCGCAGAAATCGACCACCATCTCGCCGCGCTTTGCGCCGACGATCTGCGCCAGCAGCTGGCTGCCTTCATCCTGCACCTCGATCGCGCCGCTCTTGAACAGCGGCAGGTTTTGCAAAGTCGGCTTCTTGATGACACGCAAGCCCAGCGGCGCATAAGGGGTCGGCTCGCACAAGATAGGCGCTTCAGCCAAAGCGGCGACAACCTCTTCGCGGTTGGCCTTGAGCGAGTTCACGCGCAGGTCGAGCGGCGCCGGCTGGTTCATCGCATGCGCCAGCTGCAGGGTGGCGGCTTCGCCGTCGCGCGCTACCAGCTTGTCGAACAGCCATTGCGGCAAGTTGGAGCGCATCAGCGGCGGCATCAGGTTGCGGTCGATCTCGGCGACCCGCGTCAGCCATTCGGTTTCTTCTTCAGACAAGCCGCCCAGCGACTCGATGCTGACCGCATCGGCCAGGCCCAGCAACGTCATGCGACGCATGGTCGGACCGTTGCCGGATTCGGCGAAGCTGGTGTAGATCGCCTTGTTGCGCAGCAGGCCGTAGACCGCTTCGGCGATCACGCCGCGCTCGCGCGAACCGAGCTTCGGATGATCGCGGAAATAGCGCGACAAGGTGCCGTCGGCAGGACCGGTAAAACGTAAAATTTCGCGCAGAACTTCTTCGGTATGACCGATGATCGCGGGAGGCAATCTCATAATGAATCTTTCATAAAAATCTTTTTACTCTGTGGGCCGCGCTCGGGCTTGCCAAACGCCGGTATTAGCGTTCGTGCGGAGCCGCACTGTTATGCACCCGTCCGTCTTCGATGCTCAGCCGATTTTCGACAAACCAGCGCACTGCGCGCGGGTATAGCTGATGCTCTTCGACCAGCACGCGCTGCTCCAGCGACTGTTCGGTATCGTCTTCCAGCACCGGCACCGCGACCTGCGCCACGATCGGGCCATGGTCCAGCGCCGGCGTGACGAAATGCACGGTCGCGCCATGCACCTTGACGCCGGCCTGCAGCGCTTGCCGGTGGGTCGCCATTCCTGGAAAACTCGGCAGCAATGAGGGGTGGATATTCAGCATGCGCCCGGCATAATGTTCCACCAGCGGCGCAGTCAGGATACGCATGAAACCCGCCAGCACCACCAGGTCCGGAGCAAATCCGTCAATCACGAGGCGTAAGGCGGCGTCGAACTGTTCGCGGTCAGGATAGTCTTTATTCGCAACCACTGCCGTTGGAATGCCTTGGGCAGCGGCAAATTTCAAACCTTCGGCATCGGCCCGGTTGCTGATGATAGCGGCGATTCTGGCAGGCCATTGTTCGGTTTGAGCGGCGCGGACGATGGCTTGCATGTTGCTGCCACGCCCGGAAATCAGGATAACAATGCTTCTCATGGCGCGCATTGTACCCGTTGCAATGCCGTTTTTGATTAAAAACAGCGGTAAATTTTGATTAAGACTGTGTTACTGGAATGAATAAAAAACACGGAAAGCGATTTTTTTGTCGGCCCAGAAATCGGCGCTGTCGCGGAATACGTCGAGCAAGGTTTCCCGCGCTTCCTTGTCGAACTTGGGGGTATTCGGCAGTTGTTCGATCACCACAATGAAACCTGGCTGCGGACCTGCTTTGTGGGCCAGGTCGGTCAGGCAATCGGCCAGGGCGTCGAAATTCTTGCCGAAATGCTTGGGAAAATGAAAGGCGTGGGCAATATTCGCCAGCACTTGCTGTTTAGTCGTTGCTTCCGCGCAATAGGCATACAGGAAATGCTGCCCGAGGCGGCTGGCCTCCGCCTGCAGGTCGGTCACACGGAAGGCGCGGATGGACTGCACTACATTTGGCGGTACGGTTTTAAACAAACTCATTTTTCCCTCAGCTAGAGCAATGATGATGGATTGCTGTTGTTTTTGTATCTCAGTCACTCTTGGATGCGTCTGAAAGTTTGATAATGATTGTCAGTATAGTAATACTCGCCTGAAGTCTGTGGATTGCCGCCAGCGATGATCCGACGTGCGCCGCGGTTGCGGGCGCGCGGTGTTTTCACCGTGAATTCATGGTAATACCCGCGCCGCTGTCTGGGCAGCATCCCTTCATAATTGCCGAATACCACGCCATCCTTGGCGTACGGGAACGGTCCGCCCTGTTTAATCAATATCAGCGTCGCTTGCGCTTCCTGCGGCAACTGCCCTACCGAAACCACATCCTGCGACAGGGATTCCCTTGCGAATACTTGAAAAGACAGCAGTAAGCCAAGCAACAGCAAGATTCCGTTACGCAACATGGCCGCGGCGAAATCGGAACTTAGACCAGGGAAATGGCGCCGGGTTGCGTGGCTTTTCATAAATTTAATATTTCATGGTTCTGATACCGTAGGGTAACGTGTTGATGAAAACGAATCAACCCGTATCCTTGTCACGGCTGCAAGTGTTGCAATATTTGACAATATTTACCGATCACAAGTTCTCAGCCGTCTGCCTGGCAGCCGGACTCGGGCCGAAAAAATCGATGACCTCTTCGCGCCGCGCCAGCGTATCTTTCTGGCCCATGCGTATCAGTTCGCGTGTATATCCCGATTCGAACAGCAGATAAGAAGCGAGGCCGCCGCCGTGCGCATCCTTGGCGCCAAGGCCGCCGAGCAAGGTACGGATCGGCAACGGCAAGCTGCTGAAATGCTTGGTAGCGATATCGTCGATCTGCTCCGACGGTGAAATGATCAGCATTTCCACAGGTTTCAGCGGCGTACGCTGGCGTTGTTCGTCCGTCAGGAAGGACAGCGTGTGATTGATGCGCTCCAGCCGTTCGATATCCACCGCCAGCCCATCCAGGAAGATGCTGGACAAGGCATGGCTGGCGATCTGCGCCAGGCTGGGGTAACGGGCAAACACGGGCGCGTCGGTCGGCGCTTCCTTGCGGCGCCCAGCGCCCACCACCAGCACCTTGCTGGCGCCCAGGTGGATCGCTGGAGAAATCGGCGCCAGCTGGCGCATCGAGCCGTCGCCGAAATATTCGCGGCGGCCGTCGCAATAAATCGGGATCGCCGGAAAAATGAAAGGAATCGCCGACGACGCCAGCAAATGGCCGACATTGATCTGGTCCCTGACCGCCCGCCGCTGGCTGCGGGTCCATCCCTGGATTTCGACGGCGCTCTGGTAAAAGGTAATGTGCTGGCCGCTGCTGTATGACGATGCGGTGATCGCCAGCGCCTCCAGGTGGCCGTTGACCAGCGCCGCATCGAGCCGCTCCAGGTCCAGCAGCCGGTGCAGCAAGGTAATCAGCGGCGTATTGTCGAGCAGGGAGTTGGGCGGATGCGCATGCCATTTGCGCAGCAGCCAGCCGAACGACAACAGGGACAGCCAGCGCGCGCCCGAACGCAGCACGCCAATCGAATCGGCGCGGTACACCTGTTCGGCCATGAAGTGCTCCCAGACATCCATCAGCTTTTGCACGCCCAGGCCGAAGTTCTCGACCCGGCAAGCCAGCGCCGTGGCGTTGATGGCGCCGGCAGAAGTGCCGCAGATGATATCGAAGGGATTCTGTTCCGGCGCCCAGCCCCGCTCGCGCAAGATCGACGCTACCGCATCCATCACGCCAACCTGGTAAGCCGCGCGGGCGCCGCCGCCGGTCAGGATAAGGCCCGTTTTTTGTTTTATCTCCATGGATATGAAGAGTAACAGGGAGAAGAAATTTGTGTGGGACCCGGCCTCAGATAAAAGGCAACGGCAGGCCGCGCCTGCCGTTGCCCTACCCTCGCCAAACGGTTAACGGACGCTGACTTCGACCCGCCGCGCCTGGGCGTTATCTCCGCTGCCGGTCGTCACTTGCGGTTTTTCCAGCACGATGGCGTCCTCGGGCACACCCGCGATCAGCAAGATCGCTTTCACGCTCTTGGCGCGCTCCTTGGAAATTTCCTCGTTCTTGGCCGGATCGCCGGTGGTGTCGTGGAAGCCGCTGACCACGATTCTGGAACCTGCCTTGGCTTTCACCGCATCCACCACGGCTGCCAGTTTTTCAGCAGTGTCGGCCGGGGCTTCCGCCTTGCCGGATTCAAAGTAGATAACAGTCGCCGGCGACGAAGCCGGGACCGGCGCAGTGGCCGCGCCGTTGTCGATGACGACTGTCGTCGCCGGCGCGGCGACCGGCACAGGCACCAGCACCACCGGCGCTCCCGCGGTCGCTTGCTGCAGGCCCGAAGCCGGCAGCAGCGGCACCAGCAGCAAGGCCACGATATTGATGATCTTGATCAGGGGATTGACCGCCGGGCCCGCCGTATCTTTGTAAGGATCGCCGACCGTGTCGCCGGTCACCGCCGCCTTGTGCGCTTCCGAGCCCTTGCCGCCGTGGTTGCCATCCTCGATGTATTTCTTGGCGTTGTCCCAGGCGCCGCCGCCGGTGGTCATCGAAATCGCCACGAACAGGCCGGTGACGATGGTCCCCATCAGCAAGCCGCCTAGGGCTGCCGGTCCGAGTATCAGGCCGACCAGGATCGGCACCACCACCGGCAGCAGCGAAGGGATGATCATTTCCTTGATCGCCGACGACGTCAGCATGTCGACCGCCTTGTCGTACTCCGGCTTGCCGCTGCCGTCCATGATGCCCTTGATGTCGCGGAACTGGCGCCGCACTTCGACCACCACCGCGCCCGCTGCGCGCCCCACCGCTTCCATCGCCATCGCCCCGAACAGGTAGGGAATCAGGCCGCCGATGAACAGGCCGACAATCACTAGCGGATTCGACAAATCGAACACCGTGCTTTTCCCCACCGAGTCGAGCGCATGGGTGTAGTCGGCGAACAGCACCAGCGCCGCCAGGCCGGCCGAGCCGATGGCGTAACCCTTGGTGACCGCCTTGGTGGTGTTGCCGACCGCATCCAGCGGATCGGTAATCGCCCGCACCGAATCAGGCAAGCCAGACATCTCGGCGATGCCGCCGGCATTGTCGGTAATCGGACCGTAAGCGTCCAGCGCGACAATGATGCCTGCCATCGACAGCATGGCGGTAGCGGCAATCGCAATGCCGTACAGGCCGCCCAGCCAGTAAGAAGCGAGGATCGCGACACACACCGCCAGCACCGGATACGCAGTCGATTTCATGGAGACGCCGAGGCCGGCGATGATGTTGGTGCCGTGGCCGGTAGTGGAGGCTTGCGCAATGTGGCGCACCGGCTTGAAATCGGTGCCGGTGTAATACTCGGTGATGTACACCATCAGGCCGGTCAGCACGATGCCGATCAGGGCCGAGCCCATCATCGGCACCCGCATCGGTTCCGGCAGGATCAGCCAGGTCACCGCGACAAAGCCGATCAGGCTCAGGATCGCCGCCCACCACAGGCCGGTATACAAGGCCGACATGATTTTTTTGCCCGGCTTGGCCTTGACCATGGAACAGCCGATGATGGAAGCCAGGATAGACACCCCGCCCAAGGCCAGCGGATACAGCACGGCTTGCAGTTCGGCGCCATGGATCAGCAGGGAACCCAGCAGCATGGTGGCGATCAGCGTCACCACGTAGGTTTCGAACAGGTCGGCCGCCATGCCGGCGCAATCGCCGACATTGTCGCCGACGTTATCGGCGATCACCGCCGGATTGCGCGGATCGTCCTCCGGGATGCCCGCTTCCACCTTGCCAACCAGGTCAGCGCCGACATCGGCCCCTTTGGTGAAGATGCCGCCGCCCAGCCGGGCGAAAATCGAAATCAGGGAAGCGCCGAACGCCAGTCCGATCAAAGGCCGGATGATGTCGTGCAGGGAAAGCCCCGAAGGTCCGGCAAACGCCAGCAGCCACAAGAAGAACAGGGTCACGCCCAGCAGTCCCAGCCCGACCACCAGCATGCCGGTGATGGCGCCGCCGCGGAAAGCGACGTCCAGAGCCGGCCCCATGCCTTTGGTAGCGGCCTGCGCCGTCCGCACATTAGCGCGCACCGAGACATTCATGCCGATGAAGCCGCAGGCCCCCGACAGTACCGCACCGATCAGGAAACCGGCCGCGGTTACCAGGCCCAGCCCAGGCAGTATCGCGATAATGATGAACAGCACCACGCCGACGATGGCGATGGTGCGGTACTGGCGCGCCAGGTAGGCCGCAGCTCCTTGCTGGATCGCCGCGGCAATTTCCTGCATGCGCGAATTTCCCGGATCCTGTTTCAGGATCCAGCTGCGCGAGACCAGCCCATATACAACGGCAATGATGCCGCAAGCGACGGCAAACCATAGACTTGATGCCATGTTGACTCCTCCAGTTTTTTGTACGGCTTCACGACAAAGTAAGACAACTACACCATTTCACCCGCATCCATGGATCCCAAATGGGTGGACTGCCGGTCAATACTGCGTAATGCATTTCTTTTCGCTGCCCTGTTGTTCTTGGAGAGTTAGGCGGGCTGATTGACTGCTGTGCTGTCGGTCGGTTCCTGACGAATGATCCTTGGTGAATTCTAAATTACTTTGTTGATCAAAAGAAAAAGCGGACCGAAGTCCGCTTTTGTTTATGCTTCCAACGCCGCAAACGCGCTGTCGCGTATTTGTTCAACCGGACCGACGCCGGCGATCTTGCGGTATTTGGGAGCGCCCGGCAGCCCGGCCTTGGCCCAGTCGCCGTAATAGTTGACCAGCACCTCGGTCTGCTCGTGGTACACCGACAGGCGCTTCTTGACGGTTTCTTCCTTGTCGTCGTCGCGCTGGATCAGGTCTTCGCCGGTGACGTCGTCCTTGCCTTCCACCTTGGGCGGATTGAACTTGGCGTGGTAGGTGCGGCCGGACGACAAATGCACGCGGCGGCCGCTCATGCGTTCGATGATGGCGCTGTCGGGAACGTCGATTTCCAGCACATAATCGATCTTCACGCCGGCATCCTTCATGGCGTCAGCCTGCGGAATGGTGCGCGGGAAACCGTCGAACAGGTAGCCGTTGGCGCAATCGGGCTGCTTCAGGCGGTCCTTGACCAGGCCGATGATGATATCGTCGGAAACCAGGCCGCCTGCGTCCATCACCTTCTTCGCTTCGACGCCGAGCGGAGTGCCGGCTTTGACTGCTGCGCGCAACATGTCGCCCGTGGAAATCTGCGGAATGTTGAATTTCTCTTTAATGAAAGTCGCTTGCGTGCCTTTACCGGCACCAGGCGCTCCTAAAAGGATGAGGCGCATGTTAAAGTCCTAAGGTGAGTTTGTGAATTGATTGTGGCGACGGCGCGCCCGATGGTTGCCGGGTTTGCTGCGACGTCTCCGATATGCTTTTATTTGTACCACGCTATCTTTGCATGAAACTTACCATACAATTTTACCAAACAGCCAGTCCGCGGCACTATTTCTGTTGGTTCAACGATAATTTCCTGCCCGCTGCGTGATGCCTTTGCGCTTTATCCTGCGCTGAAAAAACGTCTTACCCGCTCCAGATCTTCCGGCGTGTCCACACCCACCGCCGGCGCCGCCGGCGCAATATGCACCGCAATCGGATAACCGTGCCACAGCACCCGCAGCTGCTCCAGCGCCTCGATCTGTTCCAGCGGCGACACTGCCAGGGTCGGATAGGTTTGCAAAAAACCATTGCTGTATGCGTACAGGCCGATATGGCGCAGCGGCACGTAGGCTGCCGGCAAATCCTGGCGCGACTGCGCAAAACCGTCGCGATGCCAGGGAATCGTCGCCCGTGAAAAATACAGCGCGCGTCCAGCCTGGTTCAATACTACCTTGACCACATTCGGATTGAAGGCATCCGCCGCCGAGTCGATCGCGTGCGCAGCGGTCGCCATCGGCGCCTCGCCGGTGATCTGCGCCGCGGTGGCGGCGATCAGCTCCGGCTCGATCATCGGCTCATCGCCCTGCACGTTGACCACCACCGCGTCGGCCGCCAGCCCCAGCGCCGCAGCCACTTCGGCAATGCGGTCGGTGCCGGACGGATGGTCGGCGCGCGTCAGGCGTGCAGCGATGCCATGCTGGGCGCAGACCGCCAGGATTTCGGCATGGTCGGTCGCCACGATGACCTGCGCCGCTCCGGATAGCGCGGCGCGCTCGGCGGTGCGTACGATCATCGGCTTGCCGCCGATGTCGGCCAGCGGCTTGTTAGGCAGCCGGGTCGACGCCAGCCGCGCCGGAATGATGACGGTGAAAGGCTTGCTAGAACTCACGGTAAACGCCGCCTATGCCGCGGGAGTGGCAGCCGGCGCCGCCGGGCTGTTCAGGTCGCGCGCCTGGTCGGCCCACATGATGGGGATGCCGTCGCGCACCGGGTAAGCCAGCTTGTCGGCGTTGCAAATCAGTTCCTGGGCTTTTTTATCGTAATGCAGCGGACCTTTGCAGATCGGGCAAACCAGGATGTCAAGCAGTCGAATGTCCACGGAGTTTCTCCAGAATTTGGTGCGACAGCGCAGCATCGATCTGCGCCGCCACGGGAACGACCCAGATGCGCGGATCGTTCCTGATGGTTTCTATTTGCCGACATTTTACTGCATCCTTTTCGGTTATCAGAATGATCTCGGCCTGCAGCGCGGCAAACGGGTTGTCGGAAAAGTCATGATGATCGGGCAACGCGAGCGCCTCGAACTTCAGTCCCGCCGCCCTCAGCAGCGAAAAAAACCGCTGCGGGTTGCCGATGCCAGCGGCGGCGGCAAGCCGCAAGGCCGGGTCCTGCAGGCTGGCCAGCGCCCTGGTCCGGCCCGGGTCGCCAAGCTGCTCAGCCTGCTCGCCCACCAGCTGCATGCGGATGGCGGAAGCCGGCATGGAGGCCGGGATGGTTGCCGCATTCACCACCGTAAAGTCGCGGCGGCGGCTTGTCGGCTCGCGCAGCGGCCCGGCCGGCAGCAGCCAGCCGTTGCCGACGCCGCGCGCGTCGAACAGCACGATTTCGATGTCGCGCTGCAGGCGGTAGTGCTGCAGACCGTCGTCCGACAGGATCAGGTTGACTTCAGGATGCGCCCGCAACAGCGCTTGGGCGGCGGCTACCCGGTTGCGGCCGACCACTACCGGGCATTGCGCGCGAGCGGCTATCAGCACAGGCTCGTCGCCCACTTCGGCCGCCAGCGACGCCGGCGTCACCTGTTGTACCGCGGCCCGGCCGTCGCCGGACTGCGCGGCGTAACCGCGCGAAATCACGCCCGGCACGTAACCGGCCTGGCGCAGCGCTTGCACCAGCCAGATCGTCAACGGCGTCTTGCCGGTGCCGCCGACAAAGATGTTGCCGACCACGATCACCGGCACCGGCAGGCGCGTGCTGGCCTGCCAGCCGGCGGCATACAAACGGCGGCGCAGCGCCGCTATCAATCCGAACAACAGCGACAGCGGCCACAGCAGGCACGCCAGCAAACCGCGCCGCTGCCAGGCGGCGCTCAGGACCGGTTCCAGCGAAGGCTTATTTGTGCCCACTAGTCTGGGCGGCAAACGTGATCTTGTCGAAACCGGCCAGGCGCGCCGCTTCCAGCACATTGATCACGGTCTGGTGGGTCGCCATGGCGTCGGCGTTGATGATCACCACCGGGTCGCCCTTGGACTTGCCGTCGGCCTGCACCGCGTTCTTCAGGTCGAGCGCCAGCGATGCCGCATCCTTCGACGAGACCTGGACATTGTTGACTGCGTACTGCCCTTGCGGATTGACGGCGACATTGATTTCCTGCGGCTGCACCATTGCCTTGTCGGCGTCGGCCGTCGGCAAGGTAATCTGCAGCGCGGTGAACTTGCTGTAGCTGGTGGTGACCATCAGGAAAATGACGATCACCAGCAAGACATCGATAAACGGAATCAGGTTGATTTCAGGGTCGTCGCGGCCCTTGCCTTTGCGGAAGTTCATTTGCGCGCGCCGTGAACGGTATCGACAAATTTCACAGCTTGCTGCTCCATGTCAACGATGAAGCTGTCCACCAGGGCCCGGAAATGGCGGTAGAAAATCAGCGCCGGCATGGCGATCGCCAGGCCGAAACCTGTGTTGTACAGAGCCACCGAAATGCCGTGGCCCAGCTGCGCCGGATCGGCGCCGGCGCCATTGGTCGCGCCAAAAATCTCGATCATGCCGACCACGGTGCCGAACAGGCCCATCAGCGGCGCCAGCGAGGCAATCGTGCCGAGCGTGGTCAGGAATCGTTCCAGTTCGTGCGCGGTAGCCTGGCCGGCTTCTTCGATCGACTCTTTCATCAGGTCACGCGGCGCATCGACGTTGCGCAGGCCGGCAGCCAGCACCCGGCCCAGCGGCGAGTTGGTTTCCAGGTTGGTCAGGACTTCCTTGTTGATCTTGCCGTTGTGATAAACCCGTATTACTTCCTGCAGCAGCTGCGGCGGCAGGATGCGTGGCCGGCGCAGGTAAACCAGACGTTCGATAATCAATGCGGTGGCAATGATGGAGGCGATCAGCAACAGCCAGATCGGCCAGCCCGCAGCTTGAATAATGGCAAACAAAAGAAACTCCTTGGTGAAATCGCATTCAATATCGGCAAATGCGGATGAGGGGGTTCATCAGCATGGATGCAGAATGTAACTTGTTGAAGGCTTGTGAGCAAGGGCGACTAGCGTTGCGGAGCGGAAATTTTTTCACTTAATTTCAGAGCAGCGGGACAACGCCCGGAGTTCCACACATATTATGTGAACAAGACTGTGGACAAGTCCAAACACCTACATCGAAGTCCATGATTTCAAAGGACTTTTTTGTGCTGCATCAAAAACGTGCAGATTTCATCCGCCCGCTCTGGCAAAACGGCCGGCCTCGGCCAGGAAATGTTGCACGGCCGGCAGCGTGTCGGCCTGCCGGCACACCAGCGTCAGCGGCGCGCTGAATCCGCCGCCGCTTTCAAGCACACGGCAATACGCCACCTGGTCGGTGTGGAAGCCGTTCATCGATGCCGGCACGACCGAAATGCCGACACCGGCGGCTACCAGGCAGATATTGGTCAGCATGCGGTCGACTTCGACGGCGATGCCGGGTGAGAATCCGGCGCGCACGCAGGCATCGATGAAATTGGAATACATGCCGCTAGCGCCAGGGTTGCGGACCAGGATGAACTGCTCGTCGCGCAACGACTTCAAGGAAATCACCGGCATGTCTTTTTTCGGCCGCTTTCGCAAAAGCGCATGTGCGACCGGCAGCACCAGCAGCATTTCTTCGTCAAGCAGGCGGTGGAACGCCAGCCCGGGAGGACGGCTGACCGGCATGCGCAGGAAACCGATATCGAGTTTTCCCGAAGCGACCGCGCTCGTCAGTTCAGCCGCATTGCCTTCGCTGAATTTGACGGCGACACCGGGTTTTGCCGCGCGGTGCGACCGCAGGATCTCTGGAATCAAGGGATGCGCCGCGGCCGAACTGGTGAACCCTACCGAAATGATGCCCTCGATTCCGCTTGCCGCACGCGCCGCGCGCTGTGCGCCTTGGGCAACACTTGCCAGGACCGATTTCGCCTCTTGCAAAAACACCTCGCCGCCGACGCTAAGGTCGACACCTTTCGGATGCCGGCGGAACAGCGCAAATCCCAGCTCATCCTCCAGCATGCGGATCTGCTGGCTGAGCGGGGGCTGCTGCATGTTCAGCCGCTTCGCCGCACGCGTGAAATTCCCCTCCTCCGCAACAGCCACAAAATAACGCAAATGCCTCAATTCCATGCCGCCCCCAATGCAGTACATCGATACATATAAAGTATGGAGATTCCGTTTTTATTATATTTTACATTGGCCTAGCGCCCTCTTAATATCAGCGGCATAACCACATCGGCAATCTCAACGGGACTTTTGACATGGACAACATCAAACGACGGACCTTGTTAGGAATGGGCGCCATGGGGGCATCGGCGCTGATCGCTCCACGCTATCTTTACGCGGCGTCCTCGTCTGCGGAACAGCAGGAGATTGCTCTCTGGTCCAGGCCGCCGGGAGGAAACGGCCCAGAAGGACCGGAACAGACCAATGCCAAAGGATCGGTCACCAATGTCTCGCGCCCGCGCCTGGTGGTCTATCGCCCCGAGCGGCCTGACGGCAGCGCGGTGCTGGTGATTGCCGGCGGCGGTTACGGGCATATCGAAAGAGGCAGCGAAAGCATCCCGGCGGCCCAATGGCTGCAATCGATTGGCGTCACCGTATTCGAACTGGTCTATCGCCTGCCCGGCGAAGGCTGGTCAAACATCGCACCGTTCCAGGATGGCCAGCGGGCGATGCGGCTGATCAAGGCGTTGGCGCCAAAATACGGGCTGGCGGCCAATCGCATCGGCATCCTCGGTTTTTCCGCCGGCGGGCATCTGGCAGGAACCACGGCGGCGGAACCGGACGCCCGGCGTTACACGGCCATCGAAGCCGCCGACCAGTTTTCCGCCCGCCCCGATTTCGCCGGCTTGATCTACCCTGTGCTCACTTTCATGCCGCCCTACGACAACACGCGCTCGCGCCGTGAAATCGTCGGCAAGCATCCGGACCTTGCCGCCAGCGAAGAATTTTCGGTGGAGCGGCATGTCGGCAGCGGCATGCCGCCGACCTTCCTGGCGCAAGCCGCGGATGATCCGATTGCGCCGATCCAGAACAGCCTGCTGATGTTCAACGCCCTCAAGGCCGCGCAGATCCCGGCGGAAATGCATGTGTTCCAGGATGGCGGACATGGCTGGGGACTGGGGAAACCGGGCAGCCAGCCGCATGCCTGGCCGCGCCTGTTCGAATCCTGGGCGACGCACAACGGCTGGATAAAAGCGGCTTGAAAACGCGCCCGGCGCTTGCCGCCCGGAGTTCCACACATATTATGTGAACAAGATTGTGGACAAGTACTTAACTCGAAACTTAAGCCGATGATTTGAAAGGATTTTTTTGTGCTGCATGAAAAACGTGCAGGGATTTCGGGCGCCATCTCGACAAAGTTCTCCACAGATTTTGGGGATAACTTTGTGCACAAGCCCACTGGATTCAGGCGAAGTCCTTGATTGGAAACGTCTTTTCACTACTGTTGGGGATAGATGCAAATGCGCCTTGAAGCGCCGTTTACAGATAGCGGCGACGATTAATCGGCAACTTTCCTGGTCGTTCCGCCACAACCGCGCCGACGGATATCCACAAGCCGCGGGCAATCCACAGTTACCCACAGAATTTGTGGATAAGCTTGTGCGCAAGCACACTGCAATCTGGACAAGCCCTTGATTTGTTTCGCTTTTCCATTGATGTTCAGCGACCGTGCTTTACAATGGCAGCGCTCCTGCAAATCAAGAACCTCCCGAAAGCCCGTATGAATTTCTCCAGCGACACCGACAACCGTTCCAGCGGACCGCCAGTACTGACGGTATCCGCCCTGAATCAAGCCGTGGCGCGAATGCTGGAACGCAGCTTCCCGCTGGCCTGGGTCGCCGGCGAGATATCGAATTTCAAAAGCTACGCCTCCGGTCATTGGTACTTCACGCTGAAAGACGACGCGGCGCAAGTGCGCGGCGTGATGTTCAAGGGCCGTGCCCAGCACGCCGGCTTCACACCGCGCGACGGCGACAAGGTGGAAGTGCGGGCGCTGGTGACGCTGTATGCGGCGCGCGGCGACTACCAGCTCAACGTCGAAGCGATCCGGCGTGCCGGCGTCGGCAACCTGTACGAAGCATTCTTGCGCCTGAAAGAAAAACTGAATGCGGAAGGCTTGTTCGATCCGGCCCGCAAACGGCCGCTGCCGCAATTCGCCCGCACCATCGGCATCGTCACCAGCCTGCAGGCCGCGGCCCTGCGCGACATCCTCAGCGCGCTGGCGCGCCGGGCGCCGCATGTGCGCGTAATCCTCTACCCGACGCCGGTGCAAGGCGACGGCGCTGCGGAGAAAATCGCGCGCGCCATCGATACCGCTGCCGCACGCGCCGAATGCGAACTGCTGCTGGTTTGCCGCGGCGGCGGCAGCATCGAAGACTTGTGGTCGTTCAATGATGAAGCGGTGGCGCGCGCCATCGTCGCCGCGCCCATGCCGGTGATTTCCGGCGTCGGCCACGAAACCGATTTCACCATCGCCGATTTTGCCGCCGACCTGCGCGCCGCCACCCCGACCGCCGCCGCCGAACTGGCGACGGTGCCGCGCGCCGATTGGCTGGCGACACTGGAAACCCACGCCGACGACCTCACCCGCGCCCTGCGCCGGCGGCTGGCCGAAACCAGCCAGACCCTGGACTGGCTGAGCCGGCGCCTGAGCAGCCCGGCCACCACCATCGCCCACGAGCGCGTCAAGCTGCAAAGCCTGCAGGCCAGGCTGCTGCACGCCACCCGCATCCCGCTGACGCAATCGCGCCATGCACTGTTGAATTTGCGTACCCGCTGGGCCGCGCAAATCCCCAGCACGGTTGCGCCGCGCACCGCGCTGCTGGAGCAGAGCCGTCGCCTCAACGGCGCGATGGCAACGCAAAACCGCGATCGCCGCCAGGCATTGGCAGCGCTCAACGCCCAGCTGGAGCTGCTGAATCCGCAACGCACTTTGGAACGCGGCTACGCGATCGTCTCGGACGCCAAGGGCCAGGTGATCCGGACGCCGCGGGCGCTGCAGCCGCGCCACGTGATTACCGTGCAGCTGGCCGAAGGCAGCGCCCAGGTCGGCATAGACAGCGTGCAGGCGACGCTTGATTGAAGACATGTTCCTTTGCAGCGCAAGCCACATGACGGATTGAATAAAAGCGCGGGCATGCTGCATGGAATAGCTAAGCGCTTTACAATAGCCCTCTCCGGGAAACTGTTCACGAGATAGATGTATAGGCAACAGCTTCCTTGTAATCCCAATAAAACTATAGAAAGGACGCACCATGGCACACACACTCCCGCCTCTCCCGTACGATCTGGACGCACTGGCTCCGCACATCTCCAAGGAAACCCTGGAATTCCACTATGGTAAGCACCACCAGACCTATGTGACCAACCTGAACAACCTGGTTCCAGGCACAGAATTCGAAAACGCTTCCCTGGAAGACATCGTCAAGAAATCTTCCGGCGGCATTTTCAACAATGCAGCGCAGATCTGGAACCACACATTCTACTGGCACAGCCTCTCGCCAAACGGCGGCGGCGCACCAACCGGCGCGCTGGCAGATGCGATCAACGCCAAGTGGGGTTCGTTCGACAAGTTCAAGGAAGAACTGACCAAGACCGCGGTCGGCACTTTCGGCTCCGGCTGGGCATGGCTGGTGAAAAACGCTGACGGTTCGCTCGGCCTGGTGTCGACCTCCAATGCAGCCACTCCGCTGACCACCGACGCCAAGCCGCTGATCACTGTCGACGTCTGGGAACACGCTTATTACATCGACTACCGCAACGCCCGTCCAAAATACCTGGAAGCATTCTGGGCATTGGCGAATTGGGAATTTGCTTCGAAGAATTTCGCATAAGACAAATTTGTCATGACCGGCAAAGAATAAAATCTTACCGGCGCCGCAAATGAAAATAGCGCAGGCTTCACCGCCCGCGCTATTTTTTTGGACCAACCGATTTGCCTAAATATGTTCAGGCTTGGCGATGGCCCGCCACAGCATCCTGAACAGCGCATTCGCCTGCAAAGCCAGCGGCTCTTTTTCGCCGCGCATGGTGTGCATGTGCACCAGCCTTTCCAGGATGCCGATGAAATAATCGAGCAGGATCTTTTCATCCACTTCGTCGGTCAGCACACCTTGCGCCCTGCCGTCGGTCAGGGTTTTCATCAGCACTTCCATCATTTCCGGCTGGCGGAAAGTACGGTCGCGCCCCCATGCGCTGATCTGCAGCGAACTCATGATCAGCTGGCTGACCTTGGGATTGCGGTCGAAAAAATCCAGCACTACCCAGAACACCTTGCGCAGCTTGTCCTGGCAACTTTCGATGCCTTGCAAGTGATCGAGCATGCGCGAAGCCAGAGTGCTCAGCCAGGTTTCGAGACAGGCAAACAGCAATGCTTCCTTGCTGCCGTAGTATTTGTAGATAGTCTGCAGGGAGACGCTCGCGGCGCCGGCGATTTCTCCGTAGGCGACGCTATGGAATTCGCGTTCTGAAAACAGATCCAGCACTGCGTTTTCTATCCTTTGCCTGATCAAGGGCTTGAGCAGCGCGCGATCCAGCACGATTTTCTGTTTTTCAGAGGCCATGGTTTGATGATGGTTTTGCCATATGTGTAATTAGAATTACCATCTCGTCCCAAAACAGTTCCTGCCCTGGTTTAGAGTAGATTACCAATTGACGCTGGACATTGCTTTAACTACAGTGGCTGTTCAGCATGGATCGGACATCAAGCGAGACATGGAACGAAGTGTAATTATAATTACTAGAAGACACAAGCACATACAAGCAAATACCAGCCGGAGACGCTATGACTGAAGCCTATATTTTCGATTCTGTACGGACCCCGCGCGGCAAGGGCAAGAAAGACGGCAGCCTGCACCAGGTAACGCCGGTCAACCTGCTGGCCCAGCTGTTGCAGGCGCTGCAGCAGCGCAACCGCCTCGATACCTCGCAGGTCGACGATGTGGTGCTCGGCTGCGTGACGCCGGTCGGCGAACAAGGCGCCGACATCGCCCGCACCGCGGTGCTGTATGCCGGCTGGGACCAGTCGGTGCCGGGCGTGACGCAATCGCGCTTTTGCGCTTCCGGCCTGGAGTCTATCAACCTGGCGGCAATGAAAGTGATGTCCGGCCAGGAGCAACTGGTGGTGGCCGGGGGCGTTGAAAGCATGTCGCGCTGGGCCATGGGCTCGGATGGCGGCGCCTGGTTCATGGATCCGCGGGTCAACCAGGCCACCGGTTTTGCGCCGCAAGGCATAGGCGCCGACCTGATCGCGACGCTGGAAAATTTCTCGCGCGGCGATGTCGACAGCTTCGCGGTGCAGTCGCAGCAGAAAGCCGCGCGCGCCCGCGCCGAAGGCCGCTTCGGCAAGTCGCTGGTCGCAGTCAAGGACCTCAACGGCCTGGTGCTGCTGGATCATGACGAATACATCCGCGCCCAGACCACCATGGAAAACCTGGCAGCCCTGACCCCGTCCTTCGAACAGATCGGCCAAATGGGTTTCGATGCGACCGCGCTGCGCAAATACACTACCGTCGAAAAAATCAACCATGTGCACCATGCAGGCAATTCCTCAGGCATCGTCGACGGCGCCGCGCTGGTGCTAGTCGGCAGCAAGGAGATGGGCCAGAAGCTGGGACTGAAGCCGCGCGCCCGGATTGTCGCCGCCGCCGTCACAGGCTCGGAGCCGACCATCATGCTGACCGGCATCGCTCCTGCCGCGCGCAAGGCGCTGGCCAAGGCCAGGATGTCGGCCAAGGATATCGACCTGTTTGAAATCAATGAGGCGTTTGCCGCGGTCGTGCTGCGCGCCATCCGCGACCTGGAGATCGACCCGGAACGCGTCAACGTCAACGGCGGCTCGATCGCCATGGGCCATCCGTTGGGCGCGACCGGCGCCATGATCCTCGGCACCGCGCTCGACGAACTGGAGCGCAGCGGCAAGGCAAGCGCCTTGATCTCGCTCTGCGTCGGCGGCGGCATGGGCATCGCCACCATCATCGAACGTGTCTAACGGACTGGATCCAGATCATGAGCGTAAATTTTCAAAAAGACAGCGACAATATCGTGACCCTGACCCTGGACATGCCGGGACGGTCGATGAATGTATTGAACGAAGCGCTGACGGCGCCGTTCATGCAGGCGATTGCCGCCATCGAAGCCGATCCTGCCATCGCCGGCGTCATCATCACCTCGGGCAAGGCGGATTTTGTCGCCGGCGCCGATATTGAAAAACTGTTCCAGATCACCGGGGCGCAAGCAGCCTTCGACCTGGTGCAGGAATTCAAAGGTTTCCTGCGCCGCCTGGAACTGTGCGGCCGGCCGGTGGTGGCTGCGCTGAACGGCACCGCGCTGGGCGGCGGCCTGGAGCTGGCGCTGGCCTGCCATCACCGCATCGCCATCAACAACCCGAAAGCCAAGTTCGGCCTGCCGGAAGTCAAGCTCGGCCTGCTGCCGGGCGGCGGCGGCACGCAGCGTTTGCCGCGCATGATCGGCATCCAGGCCGCATTGCAGCTGATGCTGGAAGGCAAGGAGCTGCGCGCCGAAGAAGCGCTGCAGCAAGGGATCGTCCAGGAATTGGCGAGCGACAGGGAAGAACTGCTGGCAAAAGCCAAGGCCTGGTGCCTGGCCAATCCCAAGGCACAGCAGCCGTGGGACGACAAGAAGTTCCGCTGGCCCGGCGGCGACTCGCGCAGCCCGGGCAACGGCCAGCTGTGGGCCATCGCACCTTCCATGGCAAGCGCCAAGACGCACGGCAATTATCCGGCGGCGACCAACATCATGAGCTGCGTATTCGAAGGCGGCATCGTCGATTTCGATACCGGCTGCGAAATCGAATCGCGCTACTTCGTCCATTGCGCATTGTCGCCGGTGGCCAAGAACATGATCGGCACCTTGTGGTTCCAGCTGAACGCCATCAACAAGGGCAAGTCGCGTCCTGAAGGTTTTGCGCCGTCCAAGGTCAGCAAGGTCGGCATCCTCGGCGCCGGCATGATGGGCGCCGGCATTGCCTATGCTTCGGCCAAGGCCGGCATCGACGTGGTGTTGCTGGACAACAGCCTGGAAACCGCGGAACACGGCAAGGATTATTCCGGCAAGCTGCTCGACAAGGCCATCAAGCGCAAGCAGCAAACCGCCGAGGGCAAAGCAACCCTGCTCAAGCGCATCACGCCCACCGTGGATTTCGGCGACCTGGCGAGCTGCGACCTGATTATCGAAGCGGTGTTCGAAGATCGCCAGGTGAAAGCCGAGGTGACTCGCAAGACCGAGGCGTTGATCGGCAAGGACGCCGTGTTCGCGTCGAACACCTCTACCCTGCCGATCACCGGCCTGGCGCAGGCCAGCGTGCGGCCGGAAAATTTCATCGGCCTGCATTTCTTCTCGCCGGTGGACAAGATGCCGCTGGTTGAAATCATCGTCGGCCAGCAGACCAGCCAGCAGACGCTGGCGCGCGGCTTCGACTACGTGCGGCAGATCAAGAAAACTCCGATCGTGGTCCACGATTCACGCGGCTTCTACACCTCGCGCGTATTCGGCACCTACGTGATGGAAGGCTTGAAACTGCTGATGGAAGGCCAGCATCCGCGCGCCGTCGAGATGGCCGGTTTGCAGGCCGGCATGCCGGTGGGACCGCTGGCCGTGCATGACGAAGTCAGCTTGTCCTTGTCCCTGCATATCCTGGAACAGACGCGCAAGGATTTTGCCGAAGCCGGAAAACCGTTCGCCGGCCATCCGGCCGACGCCGGGCTGGAAAAAATGGTGACCCAGCTGGACCGCAAGGGCAAGAAAGCCGGCAAGGGGTTTTACGACTATCCCGAAAACCAGAACAAGCACCTGTGGCCCGGCTTGCAGCAAGCGTTTCCGCTCGCCTCCACGCAGCTGCCGCAAAAGGACCTGATCGAACGCATGATGTTTGTGCAAGCCAACGAGGCCGCAAAATGCTATGAGGAACAGGTAGTGCTGACCGTGGCCGACGCCAACATCGGCAGCATCTTCGGCTGGGGTTTCGCGCCGTTCCAGGGCGGCGCCTTGCAATATATCAATGCCTACGGGGTTGCCGATTTTGTCCAGCGAGCGAACCAGTTGTCGGCCCGCTTCGGCAGTTATTTCGCGCCGGCGGCGATCCTGGTGAAAATGGCGGAACAGGGCAAGAGTTTCGAATGATACGCCGCGGCTCTTCTTCGGCCACGAGGAAGAACCGCGGGCAAGTCAGCCGATCTTGCTGGCGTCAAACAGGGATGGAATGCGCTGGGCCAGCATCAGGTCGCCCTTGAGTTTCAGCTTGCCGCTCATGAACGCCATGGCGCCGTTCAGTTCGCCCTTCAGCATAGCCTTCAAATCTTCATCGGCCATGGTCAGCGCCACATCGGGGGCGTCGACCACGCCTTCGTGCGCGGCGCAGGTTCCGTGATCGATCAATAGGTACATCGGCTTCGTAATATCGAACTGGATGCTGCTTTTCATGTCTGCCGCCGCTACGGCGTTCAGGCAGGACGGCATGAGCTTGATGATATCGTTGACTGTCATTGCATTTCCTCTGGTTGTTTAAAAATCTGTTGCCGGTAGTAATGCAAGCGAGTGCAGGCAAACGGCCTGTCATTCCCATCCGACTGCATCGCGCACCTGCAGTTCCTTCGCCATCAATGCGGCGTAGCGCTTTCCCACTTCGCCGCGCTTGACTTTCATGGTCGGCGTCATCGTTCCGTTGTCTACGTTCCAGGCGTCTTTCAGCACGATGCTTCTGAACAGCCTTGCTTCAAATCGCGCCGCTTGCGCGCAGTGCGTCCAATGCCGTCGCATCAAATCCCAGTCCTGCCAGCACGCCGGCGGTATCCTGCCCCAGCGTCGGAGAATCGCCAGCTGTGCCGGCTGCGTCGCTGAACCTGATCGGCAGGTCCGATACAGGTTTGCCGTCTTCCATCCGGACCAGGCCGCGCGCCTTGACCTGCGGATTATCCAGTGCTTCCTGCGGCGTGTAGATGCCCGATACGCAGCAGTCGCGGTCAGCCAGCAGCAGCTCCCATTCATCGCGTGAGCGGGTCTTGAACAATGCGCTTAAAGCCGCTCTCAAGGCGGCGCCATCCGGTCCCGGCGCGAGCGGCAAGGCCGCCAGGTCGGGCCGCTCGACAGCCTTGCAGAAATTGAGGAAGAATTTAGGCTCCAGCGCCGCCAGCGCCACATGTTTGCCGTCGGCGCAAGCGTAGATGCTGTAGTTTGGCAGGCCGCCGCTCAATACATCGCCGCCGCGCGGCGCGCTGCCGCCCAGGGTGCCGATAGCGGCCAGCGACAGCGCCTGCAGCGCCAGCGTGCCGTCCAGCATGCCGACATCGACCATGGTGCCCTGGCCCGAAGCGCGCGCGCCGATCACCGCCGCCAGTATCCCGAGAGCACAGGTCAGCGCGCCGCCGGCGAGATCGGCGCTCTGGAAATTCGACAGCACCGGCGGACCGCCGGTAGCGCCGGTCTGGTCCAGCAAGCCGGCGTAGGCGCAGTAATTCATGTCGTGTCCGGCGCGGTCTTTATAGGGGCCGGTCTGCCCGTAACCGGTGAGCGCGGCGTAGACCAGCCGCGGATTGATCAGCTTCAGGTCCTGGTAGCCGCAGCCCAGCTTGTCCATCACGCCGGGCCGGAACGATTCGATCAAGACATCGGCCTGCGTCGCCATGACCTTGAGCACGGCGACCGCTTGCGGCTGCCGCAAATCCAGCGTGACCGATTTCTTGCCGCGATTGAGCAAGGTGAACAATTCCGGCGACAGCATGCGCGCGTAATCGCCGCCTTGCGGCTCTTCCAGCTTGACCACCTCGGCTCCCAGCTGCGCCAGGTAAAAACTGCAGAAGGGACCGGGCAGCAAACGGGTCAGGTCGAGCACCCGGATGCCGGACAGAAGCGGATTAGCCATTACGCATCATGGCTTGCCCTGGCCGAAAGGCGAACCGACGTCCTGCACGATGGACATCAACGATTCGCCTATGCTGGCAGGATAGGTGGCGTCGTCGAAATCGACGATTTCTTGCCAATGCCGGGCCACCTGCTCCGGGCTGAAAGCCTGTCCATGGAAATGATGGCCTTGCGTGCGCTGCCAGCGCAGCTTGGCGTGGAAACCCGCGCCTACCTCGAACAAGCTGCCGTTTTCCTTGCAGCTCTCGTGGCACAGGTATGCCGCCAGCGGCGCCACGAATTCCGGCTTGAGCGCCGCCATCATCTGCGGCGGCATCACCGTTTCCGAGATGCGCGATCCGGCCAGCGGCGCGATGGTGTTGACCAGCACGTTCTTGGCGGCGCCTTCGATCGCCAGCGTATTCGCCATGCCGACCAGTCCCATCTTCGCCATGCTGTAGTTGGCCTGGCCGAAATTGCCGTAGATGCCGGCGGCGGAGGTGGTCATGACGATACGGCCGTACCCCTGGTTGCGCATGTGCGGCCAGGCCGCATGGGTGACGCGGAATGCTCCCAGCACGTGCACGCGGTAGATCAGGTCCCAGTCGTCCGCGCTCATCTTGGCGAAACTGCTGTCGCGCAGGATGCCGGCATTGTTGATCACGATATCGACGCCGCCGAAATGGTCAAGCGCGGCCTGTACGATCTGGTTGCCGTCTTCCACCGAATCGTGGTTGGCGGCCGCACTGCCGCCGGCGGCCTTGATCTCCGCCACCACCTGGTCGGCGGCAGCGCTGGACTTGCCGCCGCCGTGGACGTCGCCGCCCAGGTCATTGACCAACACATGCGCGCCGCGCGCGCCCAGCAGCAAGGCGTGCACCCGGCCCAGGCCGTTGCCGGCGCCGGTGACAATGGCCACCCGGCCGTCGTAGCGCAATGCATTCTGCATTTCATTTTCCATAGTCTGTGTCTTTATTCAAAAATAGAAAAACCCGCAATCACCACACTCATATCGACCGAGAAATGATCTCTTTCATGATTTCATTGGTACCGCCATAAATACGCTGGGCGCGCGCATCGATATAGGCGCGCGCAACCGGATATTCCTGCATGAAACCGTAACCGCCATGCAGCTGCAGGCATTGGTCCAGCACCTTGCCTTGCAGGTCGGAACACCAGTACTTGGCGGCAGCGGCGGCATCCACCCTCAGCTCGCCCGCGACTTCCAGTTCAACGCAGCGATCGACAAACACGCGCGCGATCTGCAATTCGGTCTTCATCTCCGCCAGCTTGAAGCGCGTATTCTGGAATGACGATACGGTGCGGCCGAAAGCCTGCCTGTCGCGCGTGTATTCGATGGTTGCGGTCAGCATCGCTTCCGCGTTGGCCACCGAGGTAATCGCAATCAGCAGCCGTTCCCAGGCCAGCTCTTGCATCAGCATGGTGAAGCCGGCGCCGGCCTGGCCGATGATGTTGCTCTTCGGGACCCGCACGTTGTCAAAGAACAGCTCGCAGGTATCCTGCGCTTTCATGCCGATCTTCTTCAATGGCTTGCCTTTGCTGAAACCGGGACGCCCGGCCTCTATCACCAGCAACGATACATTCTTCGCTCCGCGGCTCTTGTCGCCCACCTTCACCGCCACCACCACCATGTCGCTGTTATAGCCGTTGGTGATGAATATCTTGGAGCCGTTGACGATGTAGTCGTCGCCATCCTCGATAGCCGTGGTCTGTATCGCCTGCAGGTCCGAACCGGTGCCCGGTTCGGTCATCGCGATCGCGGTGATCGCGGTGCCGGCGGCCATCTTCGGCAGCCAGGCCTGCTTCAGTTCCTCGCTGCCGTAACGCAGCAGGTAGGGCGCGACGATGTCGGAATGCAGCGGCCAGCCTATGCCCGAAGCGTTGCTGCTTGCCAGCTCTTCCAGCACGATGGTGCTGAACTTGCGGTCGACGCCGGAGCCGCCGTAATTTTCCGGCATGTTGGTGCACAGGAAACCCAGCTCGCCGGCGCGCTGCCAGATATCGCGGTCGACAAATCCCTGCTCCTCCCAGCCGGCATGGCGCGGCAAGACTTCAGCCTGCAGGAAGCGCCGCAGGCCCTGGCGAAACTCTTCGTGGTCGGAATTGAACAACAGGCGCGGGATCATGCGCGGCTCCGGCAAACGGCAAGAACAATGAAGCCGGCGGTACGGCAGGCATATGCGTGAGGCATGGTGTCTCCAGATATTTTTAGTGTGTAATTTAATTTACACTTTCATCAGTTACGGCTCAAAACAACTCGGATTGATGGTATTTGAGAATACACCGTTTTGCAATATCAAAGCTAGAGACAGAGCTCTGACTTTCCGGTAATTATTATTACACTATCGACTATTCCAGAGGCCACGCTCATCGGGCAACAGCAAGCCGCAAACCAGGCACGTCAAGCGGGCCGCATTTCGGCTTTCATCGCGCACAAGGAAAACAAACATTGCGCGGCTGACAAACTCACCTATAGAATCCGGCTTTACGGCGAGGCTGCTGCTGTCATGCAGTCGTCATATGACTTCGCTACCATGAAAAATTTTACGGAGGCCCTGATGAAATTGAAAGCACTGGCTATTGCCTGCGCACTAGCGACCATGAGCATTGCGGCGCACGCCGCCACCGAGATATCTTGGTGGCATTCGATGGCCGGCGCTCTCGGCGACCGCGTCAACGGGCTGGCCGACGAATTCAACAAGAGCCAATCGGAATACAAGGTCACCCCGGTTTACAAAGGTGCCTACGACGAAGCGATGGCAGCGGCGACCGCCGCTTATCGCGCCGGCAACGCACCCGATATCCTGCAAGTGTTCGAAGTCGGCACCGCCACCATGATGTATTCCAAGGGCGCCATCAAGCCGGTGTCGGAAGTCATGAAACTGGCCGGCGAACCGTTCGACCCTTCTGCCTACGTGCCGGCCATCGGCGGCTATTACGCCGCGCCTAAAGGCGGCGGCCTGCTGTCGCTGCCGTTCAACAGCTCGACCACCGTGATGTTCTATAACAAGGACATGTTCGCCAAGGCCGGACTGGATCCCAACAAGCCGCCGGTGACCTGGCAAGAACTCGCGGTCGACGCCGCCAAGCTGAAAGCCAGCGGCGCCAAATGCGCGTACACCACCACCTGGCAATCGTGGGTCGAACTGGAATCGTTCTCGACCTGGCACAACGTTGAATTCGCCTCCAAGAACAATGGCTTCGACGGCCTCGACACACGCCTGAAATTCAACAGCCCGCTGCACGTCAAGCATATCGAAAACCTGGCCAACTGGGCCAAGCAAGGCTACTTTACCTACGCCGGCCGCAAGGATGAAGCCACCTCGAAATTCTATGCCGGCGAATGCGGCATCCTGACCGGTTCGTCGTCCAGCTATGCGGACATCGCGAAGAATTCCAAGTTCAAGTTCGGCATCGCTACCCTGCCGTATTACAACGACGTGCCCGGCGCGCCGCAAAACACCATGATAGGCGGCGCTTCGCTGTGGGTCATGGGCGGCAAGAAAACCGAAGACTACAAGGGCGTCGCCAAGTTCTTCAAGTTCCTGTCGAAACCGGAAGTGCAAGCCAAGTGGCACCAGGAAACCGGCTACCTGCCGACCACCACGGCGGCTTACGAAATCACCAGGAAATCCGGTTTCTATGAGCGCAACCCCGGCACCGATGTCCCGGTCAAGCAGATGATCACCAAGACCACCGACAAGTCGCGCGGCATCCGCCTCGGCAACATGCCGCAGATCCGCACCATCATCGACGAAGAACTGGAAAACGTCTGGACCGGCAAGATCACGCCGAAACAGGCGCTGGATACCGCGGTGGAACGCGGTAACCTGCTGCTGGAACGTTTCGAAAAGACCAACAAGTAAAACGGTTTGCCCCGCAGTGCTAACCTGCACTGCGGGAATTGCTCCTGTCATGCCCTGAAATCCCGCGCCAACGCGGATGCCCGGTAAGAAAGCCTCATCTTGGAAAAACGCGCACGCTTCAAGTCTGCCTGGCTGCCCTATGCGCTGGTCGCGCCGCAGATCATTGTCACCCTATTGTTTTTCGTCTGGCCGGCGGTGCAAGCCCTGTACCAGTCGATGCTGCTGCAGGACGCCTTCGGCGGTTATTCCGAATTCGTCTGGTTCGACAATTTCCGCACCCTGTTCGCCGACAGCAATTACCTAGCCTCGTTCAAGACCACCGCGGTCTTTTCGATCCTGGTCGCCGTGCTCGGCCTGTCGCTGTCGCTGATGCTGGCCGCCTTTGCCGACCGTGTGATCAAAGGCGCAGCCATCTACAAGACCTTCCTGATCTGGCCTTATGCGGTGTCGCCGGTGGTGGTCGGCGTGCTGTGGATGTTCATGCTGAGCCCTACGCTCGGGATCGTCTCGAACTGGCTGCATTACATCGGCATCGACTGGAACCACGTGCTCAACGGCCGCCACGCGATGATACTGATCGTCATCGCCGCCGTCTGGAAACAGGTCAGCTACAACTTCCTGTTCTTCCTGGCCGGCCTGCAGGCCATACCGAAATCGCTGGTCGAAGCCGCCGCGATCGACGGCGCCGGTCCGGTCAAGCGTTTCGCCACCATCATCTTCCCGCTGCTCTCGCCCACCACCTTCTTCCTGCTGGTGGTGAACATCGTCTATGCTTTCTTCGACACCTTCGCGATCATCGAAGCCACCACCCAGGGCGGCCCCGGCAAGGATACCGAGATCCTGGTCTACAAGGTCTTCATCGACGGCTTCAAGGGCGGCGACCTGGGCAGCGCCGCGGCGCAGTCCGTGATCCTGATGACCATCGTCATCGTGCTCACCGTGGCGCAGTTCAAGTATGTTGAAAAGAAAGTCCAGTACGCATGAAAAACCTCCTGAAAGCCGCCCATGATTGAGCGCCGCCCCATCCTCGACATGGTCAGCCACCTGGTGCTGATCCTGGGCATCGTCATCATCGCCTTCCCGCTGTATGTGGCTTTTGTCGCCAGCACGCAAACCGCGCAGGAAGCCGCGGCAGCGCCCTTGTCGCTGCTGCCCGGCAGCCATCTCGTGGAAAATTACGGCGCCTTGCTGACCAAGGGCGCATCCGGCAACGTCTCGGCGCCGCCGGTGGCGCGCATGCTGCTGGTGAGCCTGGTGTCGGCGCTGGCGATCGCAATCGGCAAGATCTCGATTTCCATGCTGTCGGCATTCGCCATGGTGTACTTCCGTTTTCCCGGGCGCTCGCTGTTTTTCTGGATGATTTTCATGACCCTGATGCTGCCGGTGGAGGTGCGCATCACGCCGACCTACCAGGTGGTTTCCGATTTCCACATGCTCAACACCTATGCCGGGCTGACCATTCCGCTGATCGCGTCGGCCACCGCCACTTTCCTGTTCCGGCAATTCTTCTTGACCATCCCGGACGAACTGGCGGAGGCCGCGCGCATCGACGGCGCCGGCCCTTTGCGCTTTTTCAAGGACGTGATCTGGCCGCTGTCGCGCACCAATATCATCGCGCTGTTCGTGATCATGTTCATCTACGGCTGGAACCAGTATCTGTGGCCGCTGATGATCGCCACCAACCAGGACATGTATCCGATCGGTATCGGCATCAAGACCCTGATCGCCGGCGGCGATTCGGCGGTGGAATGGAACATGGTGATGGCTACCCTGGTGCTGGCGATGCTGCCGCCGGGCCTGGTGGTGGTGGTGATGCAAAAATGGTTTGTTAAAGGTCTGGTTGATTCCGAGAAGTGATATGGCAAAAGTACACCTAGAAAACGTCAAGAAAACCTACGGCAAGGCGCCCAAGGCGGTCGATGTCATCCATGGCATTTCGATCGATATCGCCGACGGCGAATTCATCGTCATGGTGGGCCCTTCGGGCTGCGGCAAATCGACCTTGCTGCGCATGGTGGCGGGGCTGGAGGAAGTCACCTCCGGCGACATCGTCATCGGCGACCGCGTGGTCAACCAGTTGGAACCGAAAGACCGCGACATTGCCATGGTGTTCCAGAACTACGCGCTGTACCCGCACATGAGCGTCTACGAGAACATGGCTTACGGCCTGAAGATCCGCGGCCTGGGCAAGGACGATATCGAAGTCCGGGTGCAAAAAGCCGCCAAGATCCTGGAGCTGGGCGCCCTGCTGCAACGCACCCCGCGCCAGCTCTCCGGCGGCCAGCGCCAGCGGGTGGCGATGGGGCGCGCCATCGTGCGCGAACCGGCGGTATTCCTGTTCGATGAACCGCTGTCCAACCTGGACGCCAAGCTGCGCGTGCAGATGCGCCTGGAAATCCAGAAGCTGCACCGCACGCTGGGCACCACCAGCCTTTACGTGACGCATGACCAGGTCGAAGCCATGACCCTGGGCCAGCGCATGATCGTCATGAACGGCGGCCGCGCCGAACAGATAGGCACGCCGGCCGAAGTCTACGCCAGGCCGGCGACCACTTTTGTCGCCAGCTTCATCGGCTCGCCGCCGATGAACCTGCTGCGCGGAAAGCTGGCGGCAGACGGCAACAGCTTCACGCTGGCCAACGCCGATGCCGTCGCGCTGCCCTTTACCTGCAACGCCATCGCCGGCCGCGATTGCATCATGGGGCTGCGTCCGGAACAGCTGATCTTCGGCCGCCCCGGCCTGAACCTGCGCGCGGAACTGGTGGAAGCGCTGGGCGCCGACCTGCTGGTGCACGCATCGATAGGAGACCAGCTGCTGGTGATGCGGGTGCCAGCCGCGACCGCGGTGGTGACCGGGCAACAGATTACCGCCGGCTTTGACGCCGCGGCCCTGCACTGGTTTGATGCGCAGACCACGCAGCGTATCGAGCAAGCATAAAAAGGGGCGCTGACCGGCGTAGTGCCGTTCAGTTAAGGCCATCCCAGCTCCGCGCCCCGGTCTAGGTGACCCCGGTCTAGGTGACCCCGGTCTAGGTGACCCCGTCTAGGCGACCCCGTCATTCCCGCGAACGCGGGAATCCAGGTTGCTGAGTATGGTGGCGAAAATGGATTCCCGCGTTCGCGGGAATGACTGGGGGGGGCGCGGAGCTGGGGCGGCCATCCGCGAGGTCGCCTAGACAAAGCTGCCGCTACGTCGCGCCGTTCGGCCCCTAACTGGACAACATTACGTTGACCGGCGTCCTTTTTACTTTCCGCCAGCAGCTCCGTTTTCGGGCTGCAGGCGAATCCTCTGCACAGTGGCCTTCTCCACCGCCGCCCGCGAATACAGCAGCGGGAAATACTCGCCCTTGAGCCACTTGTCCGCCAGGTCGCGATAGTGCGGACTGTCCGGATCGCCCGACTGCCCCGGCGAATTGACCGCGCGCGAGTTATCCCAGTTGCCGACATCGACCACCACCCGGAACGAAGGGCCGTTGGTCTGCAGGAAATCGCTGCTGCGATAACTCGACTGATTGGGCGAATACGCGCCGCCATGAGTCGGCATGGGACCGACATTCAATTTTGCGCGGGTGGCTTCATCCACCGCGGCCGCCAGCGGATGCTCCATCAGGTTGTGGTGCAGCTTGCCCCACTGCCACTGGCTGGCGTCGTCGCCCTGCAGCTTCTGCAGTTCGGCATACGCCTCGCCCAGGCTGCTTAACAGCAGCTGGTCGCGCTTGTGTGCGGCGTCCGGCCCGAAACGCGTTTGCGGCTGCTCCAGGGTGTCCAGCAGCACGGCGGTGTCGGGCGCACCCATCGCCTCGGCCGCGGCCGGACTCAGCACCGCTGCCTTGAATGCCTTGCCCAGGTGGCGCGAGAGCCAGACTTCAAACAAGGCCGCCTGCGCCGAATCGGCGCGCTCGACGAAATCCCAGGCGCTGAATGCATCCAGCGCCGCCTGGGTCCGGGCGTCGCTGGAAGACAGCGGTTTCAGCAATGCGGCCAGGCGTCGCGCCGGAATCGACAGGTCGTCGTTTTGCAGGCGCATGGAATCTTCCAGCGAGACCTTGTTCAATGCCGACAGTACTTCGCTGATGCGCGTAAAACGCGAATTGTTGGTCCATTCAAAACCGAGCTTGCGTTCGCGGTACGGATATCCTTCCGGCAGGTTCATCTGGTTGGCGGAGGCGAACCAGCCCTGTTTTGGATTGTAGCTGGACGGCAGCTGGTCGCCGGACCAGAAGCCGGCCCATTCATAACGGCCGTCGCCCGGCACCGGCAGCAAGCCGTCCCAGTTGGGGCGGATCGGCGCCAGGCCGCCCGGCACCCAGCCGATATTGCCCTTGGTGTCGGCATACACCTGGTTCTCGGTCGGTGCGCCCCAATGCAGCAGGGAGTGCTTGAACTCGGCAAAATTCCTGGCGCGCATATAGTCGATGCTGCCGAAATACGGCGACATGCCGGGCTCCAGCCAGCCAGAGCGGACAGCAAAGGCGCGGTTTTTTCCCGGCTCTGAAAAAATCACCGGGCCGTGGCGGCTGAACACCAGTTCGGCAGACACGGGCGCGCCGCCCTTTACCGGAATCTGTTCCATGACGATATTGAACGGCTCCCACTTGCCCTGGTATTTATACTGATCGGAATGCTCGGGATTGAGCTGGTAGACGTACAGATCTTCCTGGTCGATATTGAAGATCGTCAGGCCGAAGGCGATGCTGCCGTTATGTCCGATCGAAATGCCCGGCAGCGCCGGTTCGCCGGCGCCGATCACGTCCAGGCCCGGCGCATTGATATGCGCGATGTAACGCAAGGATGGCGCTGAGTAGGCGCGATGCGGATCGTTCGCCATGATGGCGCGGCCGGTGGCCGATTTGGCCGGCGCCACCACCCAGTTGTTGCTGCCCTCGGCGACCTCTTCCGGATTCTCCGCAACCGCCATCACCGCGGCGTCGCTCTGCCCCTTCTGCAAACTGTCCTTATTGATCTTGACGCCCTGGGTCGCCAGCTGGAACACCTTCAGCAAATCCTTCGGCAGGCACGGATCCAGGCCCTCTGGCATCGTTGCCTCCCATTTTGGCGTGAGGCCGAAACGGATTTCATCGGATTTCAGGTCGGCCTTGCAGGCGACGTTGGCGCGCGCCACCTCGCTGTCCAGGTTGCGGGTAAGGCCGTGGCTGCGAATGCGCACCACGTCTTGCGCCTGCCACCTGGCCGGCGCATAACCCAGCTGCCTGAACTCGAACGGCAGTTTTTCCGGATGGGCGTTGACATGATCGACATAGGCATTGATGCCGGCCACAAAGGTATTCGCCACCTGTTGCGCATGCGGCCCGTAGGACTGCCACTCGCGCTGCATGTCGCCGCGGTACAGGAACAGCCGCGCCGCGCGGTCTTGCTGGACGTAGGCCGGGCCGAACACCTGCGCCAGCAGTCCAAGGCCGCGGCGGCGCCACAAATCGATCTGGAACAGGCGGTCGCGCGCCGCGTTGAAACCCTGGACAAAAAAGGCGTCGTCCTGGTTCGCAGCATATATGTGCGGTACGCCCCATTGGTCTACCAGGATTTCCGCAGGTTTTTTCAATCCTGCAATCTTGTAGGTGGTGACAGGCGCCGCCGGCGTGTCCCTGGCCTGGCTCGGGATTGCGGCCAATGACGCCAGCAGCGCCGCCGCAGCGCAGATAGATCGTTGCATGAGCATTTGTCTCTTTTGTATTTTATTTACAAACCGGCGCTTGCCGGGCAACTGCCGCCGCGGGAGAATTTATTCGGTCAGCGCAACCAGGTTGTCCACCTCGATTTTTGCGAATTCGACGCTGCTGTCATAGGCGGTATGCAGGCTGGTGTGCGCGCTTTCGGTATTGGTGCGGCTGGAAACGCTGCTCCCCGCCTTCAGTATCTGGTAGCCGTCATGCCACAGGTCGTCATGGCCTTGCACCGGTTTCGGCACGATGAGGTAACCGCGATATTCAACGTTTTCACTGGTTTGATCGTTCATATTGGCCTCGCTGCGAAATAAGGTTTAATCGTAGCATGAGCCCGGAATGCACACATCGCGGCAAAATCGTGTACCTTGAACCTATTGCAAAAGCATGCGTCATACCTGCAAGTAGTCCTATATCAGTCACAACCACATGGAGAGATTGATTATGCACAGAGGTAGCGAACAGAATACGCACTGGAAAATCGCCGACCTGGATTTTTCAAGAATCAACATCCCCAAAATCCGGCCCGACGAAAACCTTTTTTACCTGGTCACCTGCGCTTCGTTTGTCGAAAGCGGCTCCGACCTGTATACGCAAAACCTGGTGGACTACTATGGCGACGAGCCGGAAATCTCCGCCTGGCTGCGCGAACAGTGGGAAGTCGAAGAGCTGCAGCACGGCCAGGCGCTGCGCGCCTATGTCGAACACATATGGCCCGAGTTCGACTGGCCGACGGCGTACCGCAACTTTCTCGACGAATATTCGACCTATTGCAAGGTTGAGCTGCTGGAGCCCAGCAAGGGCCTGGAAATGGTGGCGCGCTGCGTGGTGGAAGCCGGGACCGCCACCTTCTATGGGGCATTGTCGCGCAGCACCGATGAGCCGGTGCTCAAGGACCTGGCTTCGCGCATCGCCAAGGACGAAGTGAACCACTACAAGCATTTCTTCCGTTATTTCCGCCGCTTCCGGCAGCACGAGGGACTGCGCCGCCACCGCATCTTCGGCGCCCTGCGCCGCCGCACCCTGGAAATGAAAAACGAGGACGCTGACTGCGCCTTGCGCCATGTGTTCAGCACCAGGGCGCCGCAGCATGCCGGCGATCAGGGCATGCTGCAGCAGATCCATAGCAAGATGAACACCACCATCCGCGCCCACCTGTCGCCCGACATGACGATCAAGATGATCATGCGTCCGCTCGACCTGCCGCCTGCCGTGCAATCGCTGGTGGCCTACCCGGTTACGCAGATCATGAACAAGTTCCTGCGTTAAGCCACGCTACAGGCGGTAGAAGCGCTGCGCATTCAAGCCCATGACCTGCTGCCGCTGGAGCGGCGCCAGGCCTCCCAGCAAGACATCTGTCGCAGCCAGCCAGCGGCCGTAGTCGGCCGCCAGGTTGACTACCGGCCAGTCGCTGCCCCAGATCACCCGCTCGGCACCAAACACTTCTAGCACATGTGACGCATACGGCTGCAGCTGGGCGACCTGCCAGCCGGGCGCGGCCTCGGTCACCAGTCCCGACAGTTTGCAATGCACCTGCGGCAGCGCCGCCAGCCGGCTCATCGATGTGCGCCAGGGTTCCATTGCGGCGCTGGCGATCTGCGGCTTGGCGGCATGGTCGATGACGATAGGCAGGTCCGGGTGGCGCTCGGCGAACTTCAGCAACGACGGCAAGTGGCGCGGCAGGACCAGCGCATCCAGGCTCAGCCGGTGGCGCTGCATGGCGGCGATTGCCGGCGCCAGCTGCGGATCGCAGATCCAGTCGTCGGCCAGGTCCTGCAGCATGGGCCGCAGTCCGCGCATTTTCGGATGGCTGGCCAGCTGCTGTATCTGCGGCTCGGCGCCGGCCGACTTCAAGTCGGCCCAGCCCACTACCGCCTTGACGAATTCGCAGCGCTCGGCCAGGCCGAGCATGAACAAGGTATCGATCACGCTGGGCAGCGATTGCACCAGCACGCTGCCCGTCACGCCGTGCTGCTGCAGCAAGGGTTCCAGTTGTTGCGGCAGGAAATCGCGGTGGATTTCCGCCAGTTCCGGCGGCGGCCATTGCCCTGTCCGGTTCGCCAGCAGCCAGAAATGCTGGTGGGCATCGATGCGTATGGGAGCAGGCGTCATATCAGGCATGTTGTCGGTCTCGGATTGGTTACCATGGCTGCAATTGCCTCGCACGGCATTGGTCCATTGGATGGACCAATACTATCATGTGGAATTTTCGCAAGGCAATTGGAAATTTCCCGGCGCCGCAATTTATCGATAGCCAAGTCCGGGCATGCCTTTCATAATCCGCCTAATCGCCATTTAGTGGACTGTAACAGCCAAATCAAGAGCGCCTGTCACGTACCCGACGCGCATGGCGGCGTTGCAAATGCTCGCAATAGTCTCGCTATTGCTCCGCTTTGCGCCTTGCCCTGCGCACCGGATACGCGCCCTTCATTCTTGATTCGCCTGTCACAGTCCACTAGTCATAAAATAACGGCGTCCCCGGGACGGAAACAAACATGAGAATTTTGCTGGTAGAAGACAACAGGCCGCTGTCCGAATGGCTGGCGCTGACCCTGCACCGCAATAAATACACGGTCGATTGCGTTTATAACGGCGCCGACGCCGACCATTTGCTGCTGACGCAACAATATGAGCTTGTCATCCTCGACATGTCGCTGCCGAAACTGGACGGCAGCGAAGTGCTCAAGCGCCTGCGCGCGCGCCACAACAATGTGCCGGTGCTGATCCTGACCGCCAACAATTCGGTCGAGGGGCGTATTGAAGGCCTCAATACCGGCGCCGACGACTACATGGCCAAGCCGTTCGACGTCAACGAGCTGGAAGCGCGCATCCGCGCCCTGCTGCGCCGCTCCAACCAGCAGCGCAACCCTATCCTGCAGTGCGGATCGCTGAGCTACGACAGCAACAGCCTGATCTTTTCCATCGACGGCGTGGCGCTCACCCTGACCCGGCGCGAACATGCCGTGCTGGAAACCCTGATCATGAAAATGGGCAAAACCGTCAGCAAGCAAGCCCTTGCCGAGAGCCTGTACGCCATGGCGGAAGACGTGTCGCAGGACGCCATCGAAGTCTATATCCACCGCATCCGCAAGAAACTGGAACATGGCGACGCCGCCATCATCACCTTGCGCGGACTCGGTTATCTGCTCAAGCCTCACCATGAGGTTTAGCAGCCTGCGCACCCAGTTGCTGCTGTGGCTGCTGGTGCCGCTGGTGCTGTTCGTCGGCTTCAACATCTGGGTCACCTACCATAACGCGATCAAGATGGCGACCGTGGTGCACGACCGCATGCTGCTCGGTTCGGCACGCATCATCGGCGAACAGATCCATTACGAAGACGACGTATTGCAAGTGACGATCCCGCCCGCCGCGCTGGAACTGTTCCAGTCCGATTCGCACGACCGCGTCTACTACCGGGTGGTGGCCGCCAGCGGCAAGCTGCTGGCCGGCCAGCCCGACCTGCCCGCTCCGCCCCATCTGCCGCGCAACGAAGAATCGGTCTATTTCAACGCCAGCTTCCGCGACGATCCGGTGCGCATCGTCGCCTTTTCCCAGCCGGTGTTCGGTGTGCCCGCGCAAGAACCGGTACTGATCGAAGTCGCGCAAACCCAGCATTCCTACAAGACATTGTCGGACCGCATGTGGGAACACACCGTGCAGCAGCAGTTGGGGATACTGGTGCTGGTGGTGCTGCTGCTGCTGCTCGGATTGCGCCACGGCCTGGCGCCGATGATGCGGCTGCGCGACCGGGTCCAGCGCCGCAAGCCCGGCGCCCTGGAAGCGCTGGACACCGCGCCGGTGCCGACCGAACTGGCGCCGCTGGTGCACGCCATCAACGACTACGTGCAGCGGCTGGACGACCACATGTCTGCGCATGGGCGCTTCATCGCCAACGCTTCGCACCAGCTGCGCACGCCGTTGGCCGTGCTCAACACCCAGGTCAACTACGGCTTGCGCAGCAATGACGCCGACGCCAAGGATGCCGCGCTGCGGGCGATCAACAAAGGCGTGCAGCACGGGATCCGGCTGGTCAACCAGCTGCTGACGCTGTCCAACGCCGAAACCGGCGTCGGCCATCCTTTACGCCAGGTTGACGTCGACCTGGTCGAAGTGGCGCAGCGCGTGCTGGAAGAACTGGCGACGCTGGCGCAGTCCAAGGATATCGACCTCGGCTTTGAGTCCGCGGGCGCGCCGGTGACGGTCCATGCCACGCCATCGATGCTGGAAGAACTGGTCGCCAACCTGGTCGACAATGCATTGCGCTATACCCCGGCCGGCGGCAAGGTAACCGTCGCTGTCGCGGTGGCGGAACACGCGGTTTTGCTGCGCGTCGTAGACAACGGCCCGGGGATTCCGGAAGCGGAACGAGAACACGTATTTGAACGCTTCTACCGCCTGAGCGAAGAACGCTCGGACGGCAGCGGCCTGGGGCTGGCAATCGTGCGCGAAATCGCACTCGCCAGCCGGGCGGAAATTGCCTTGTCCAGCCCCGCGGCCGGCAACGGACTGATCGTCACGGTCACGTTCCCGGCGCCGCCAGGCGCAGGACAAGCGGCTGCCATCTCCAGCAAAACTTACTGACAGCTTTCAGAATCAGGATTTATTTTCCCCGGCTGTGGCGCAAACCCCACAGCCTCCGGCCAGCCATTTTGCACCCTGAAAGCAGTTAGTAAGCTTGCGAATTTTATAGTTGGCCCACTGATCCACGCGGTCGGTAAAGCCAATTATAAATATCTGGAGACAACATGAAAAAATCGCTATTAGCGTTAGCTGTTCTGGGGACGATGGGAAGTGTCAACGCTGCATATGCCCAGTCCAATGTCACGGTCTACGGATTGATCGACGCCACCATCAGCACCGTCAATCATGCAGACAGCAACGGCGATCGTCTGACCGGCATCCCGGTCGCCTGGTTCAGCGGCAACCGCATCGGCTTCCGCGGCGCGGAAGACCTGGGCAGCGGGCTCAAAGCCATTTTCAAGCTGGAAGCCGAGTATGTGGTCGGCACCGGTGAAATGGATACACCTGGCGTACTGTTTAACCGCGACTCCTGGGTCGGGTTGCAAGACAACACCTTCGGCCAGATCACACTGGGCCGCCAGAACACCCTGGCGCGCGATTTCTCCCAGGTCTACGGCGACGCCTACGGCTCCAAGCTCGGCCTGGAAGAAGGCGGCTACACCAATAACAACAACTTCAAACAGCTGATTTTCTACTCCGGCAGCGCCACCGGCACGCGTTACGACCGTGGCCTGGTCTGGAAAAAAGTATTCAGCAACGGCGTGGTAGCCGGCCTTGGTTACCAATTCGGCAATACTGCCGGCCAGTTCGCGCGTAACACCACCAAATCCGCGGCGATCGGCTACAACGGCTCGAATTTCGTCGTTTCCGCCTTCATCAACCAGGCCGATGTCGGCAACGGCGTCGACACCAGCCTCGAAAAACACAAATCCTATTCGATCGGCGGCAGCTACATGTTCGACCTGGTGCGCCTGAATGCGGGTTACTTCCATTACACGGCAGAACAGGGTGCACTCGGCAAGCGCAAGGACGACGCGTACACCATTTCGGCCAAGTTCACGCCGCAGGGCTCCTTCGACTATGAAATCGGCTACCAGGTGATGAAGGCCGAGAACGCTGCTTACAATGCAGCCGGCACCAACACCCTGAGCGCCTACGTCGACGCCAGCGGTTCGACCGCCACCGGCACCGGCAAGAAAAAGACCCTGTACGGTTCGACCTTCTATCATCTGTCCAAACGCACAGAGCTGTATGTGGCTGCGGACTATATGAAACTGGACGGCGGCTACCGCGTAGGATCGGCTAACGGCTTCATGAACCAGACCGAATTCGCAGTCGGCATGCGTACCCGCTTCTGATTTTCTGGTCCTGCAGCAAGCAAAGCCGGCCATGACTTATGTTATGGCCGGCTTTTTCATTGCACACCGCAAACTTTGCCCCCTCAGCAACAGCTAAGTCTTCGCAACTATCCTTCTTACCCAATGTCATAGGCTGCGGCTCCGCTTTTGGAACCTGGTCATATATTGTCAAAGGGCACCATGGAAGAATTGAACCAATCGCTGTTTCTGCTGATTAACGCTAACGCCCATCCCTCCCCGGCCTTGCTGAATGCCGCCATGCTTTGTGCGGAATGGCTGATTTTCCTGGTCCCGGCGATCCTGCTGCTAGGCTGGCTGCGCGGCGGCGAACAGACACGCAAGCTGATGCTGGAAGCTGCCGCCTGCGGCGTCCTCGCGTTATGCGCCAGCATGCTGATCGGCACGCTGTGGCCGCATCCGCGTCCGTTCATGATCGGCCTCGGCACGAATTTCCTTGAACATGCCGCCGATTCCTCGTTCCCCAGCGACCACCTTACTTTGCAGTGGTCCGTGGCTTTCAGTTTCCTGCTGCACCGCCAGCTGCGCAAGCTGGGCCTGGCCTTGAGCCTGCTCGGCTTGCCCATGGCGTGGGCCCGCATTTACCTCGGCGTCCACTTCCCGCTGGACATGCTGGGCGCCGCCCTGGTCGCCGCGCTCAGCGCAGGGCTCTGCCTTAGCGGCGCAAAATGGTTTATCGGGCCGCTGTTCCAAGCCTTTTCCCTCATCCACAGGCGCCTGTTCGCGCCGCTGATCCGGCGCGGCTGGATATTGAAATAGGCGGCGCGAGGTAGAATCGGCGACAAAGGCAACCTGGCGCATGGAGAGCACGCAATGAGAGTACTGCTGGTGGAAGACGACCGCATGATCGGCGATGCGGTGCAGACAGCCTTGCGCGACGCCAGCCACGCCGTCGACTGGGTGCACGACGGCGCGGCCGCCCTGAGCGCCGCGTCCAGCCAAAGCTACGATGTGATGCTGCTCGACCTCGGCCTGCCGCGCCAGGATGGCTTCGCCGTGCTGCGCCAGCTGCGGCAGCAAGGCAGCGCACTGCCCTTGCTGATCGTGACGGCGCGCGACGCCGTCGAAGACCGCATCGGCGGCCTCGACCTCGGCGCCGACGATTACCTGGTCAAGCCGTTCGAGATGGGCGAGCTGCTGGCGCGCATGCGCGCGGTGGTAAGGCGCAAGGCCGGCAACGCCAGTCCGCTGATGAGCAACGGCTCCCTGTTCCTCGACCCCAGCACGCGCGAAGTAACCTGCGACGGCGTCGCCACCCGCCTGTCGGCGCGCGAATTTTCCCTGCTTCATGCACTGCTGCTCAGGCCGGGAGCGATCCTGTCGCGCCAGGAACTGGAAGACCGCATCTATGGCTGGAATGAAGAAGTCGAAAGCAATGCGGTGGAATTCCTGATTCATTCGATCCGCAAAAAACTCGGCGCGGCCTCAATCAAAAACGTCAGGGGACTGGGATGGATGGTTTCCAAGCAAGACTGAGCCGCTCGCTGCAGTTCCGGCTGTCGCTGTGGCTGTCCTTGGTGATCCTGGCGATGGCGGTGCCGGCCGGCGTGTTTTCCTTTTATTCTGCTTACCATGAAGCCAACGACCTGCAGGATGACCAGCTGCGCCAGGTGGCGGCGCTGGTGCTTAGCCGCGACCTGCCGCCGGCCACGCCGGACCGCCATGCGATTGGGAAAATGAAGGACGAGGAATCGAAAGTCATCGTCCAGGTCCTGTCGCCGGCCGCGCCAGCCCAGGGTGGCGATGAGGCGCTGCAGCTGCCCGCCGATCTGCGCGACGGCATACAGACATTCAAGGCGGGCCGTGTGCATTGGCGCCTGTTCGTACAGACGACGCCTTCCGGCCAGCGCCTGGCGGTAGGCCAGCAGACCGCGGTGCGCGACGAAATCGCGCGCGACAGCGGCCTGCGCACCATGATGCCGTTCATGGTGCTGATCCCGGTATTGATCGCCCTGGTCAGTTTCCTGGTGCGCCGCATGCTGCGGCCGATCGCCATGCTGTCGCAGGAAGTCGACCGGCGCGACGACCAGGACATGCGCCCGCTCGCCGAACAGCAGGTGGCCGATGAAATCCGGCCGCTGATCGGCTCGATCAATCGCCTGCTGCGGCGGGTCGCCGACAACATGGACGCCCAGCGGCGCTTCCTGGCCGACGCCGCCCACGAACTGCGTTCGCCGCTGACGGCCTTGTCGCTGCAAGCGGAAAACCTGGCCGCAACCGACCTGTCGCCGGCCTCGAAAGCGCGCCTGCTGCCGTTGCGGCAAGGCCTCAATCGCAGCAAGGCCTTGCTGGAACAGCTGCTGACGCTGGCGCGTTCGCAAAATACCGGCGCGCCCCAGCTCGCCCAGGTTTCCTTGCAAGCCGTGCTGCGGCGCGTGATGGAAGACAGCCTGCCGCTGGCGCAAGCCAGGCAGGTCGATATCGGCATCGACGCGGATACCGAGATCACGCTGGCGGCGCAGGAAGTCGATATCGTCGCCCTGGTGCGCAACCTGATCGACAACGCCATCCGCTATACCCCCCAAGGCGGCAGCGTCGAACTGCGCGCCGGCATGCAGCCCGGGCTGGTGTCGATCGAAGTGGAAGACAGCGGCCCCGGAATTGAAGAAGCGGAACGCGAGCGGGTATTCGATCCGTTTTACCGGGTGCTCGGCAGCGGCCAGGAAGGCTCCGGCCTGGGGCTGTCGATCGTCAAGTCGATCGTGGCCAGGCTGCACGGCAAGATCGAGCTGCAGCATGCCCGCGGCACAGCGCCTTACGGCCTAAAAGTGGTTATCCATATTCCCGTCTGAAGCCGTTCAGATCACGCCCTGCTGCCGCAGCTGTGCGATCTGCTCGGCGCTCCGGCCGATGGCGGCCAGCACTTCTGCCGTATGCTGCCCCAGTTCCGGCCCCACCCAGTTGGTCTGGCCCGGCGTCGCCGACAGCTTAGGCACGATGCCCGGCAAATCTATCGGCTGGCCGTCCGGCAGCATGTGTTGCTGGATCATGTCGCGCGCGCGGAAATGCGGGTCCTGGTGGATATCGGCTGCGGTATAGACTTTGCTGCTCGGCACTTCCGCCTGTTCCAGCACCTGCAGCACATGTTCCAGCTCATGCTGCGAGGTCCATGCCGTGATGGCGGCGTCGAGCATGTCGTTATGCTGCGCCCGGCCGTCGTTGCGCGCCAGACGCGGATCTTGCGCCAGGTCGCTGCGGCCGATGGCATGCATCAGGCGCTTGAAGATGCTGTCGCCGTTGCCGGCAATGATCACGTAGTGTTCGCCGCGGGCATCGCTGAGGCAGGGATAAGTGCTGGACGGCGAGATGCCGGGAAAACTGGCGCCGGTGCGTTCGCGCACAAAACCGAACTCGGCATATTCCGGAATCAGGCTTTCCATTACGCCGAACACCGCTTCGTACAAGGCGATGTCGATGAACTGTCCGGCGCCGCCGTTCGCTTTCAGGTGGTGCATGGCCAGCAAGGCGCCGATCACGCCGTACAGCGACGCCAGCGTATCGCCGATGCTGACGCCGACCCGCACCGGCGGCCGGTCGGGATAACCGGCCAGGTTGCGCAAACCGCCCATCGATTCGGCAATCGCCGCAAACCCGGGCCGCGCATGGTAAGGCCCATCCTGGCCATAACCGGATACGCGGACCATGATCAGCTTCGGATTGATCTTCGACAAATCTTCCCAGCCCAGGCCCCAGCCTTCCAGCGTACCGGGACGGAAATTCTCGATCACGATATCGGCGTCCTTGACCAGGTCGCGCACAATCTGCTGGCCCTGCTCCGATTTCAGGTTCAGGGTCACCGACTTCTTGTTGCGGCTCTGCGAATACCACCACAGCGAAGTGCCGTTGTGCAGCTTGCGCCACTTGCGCAGGGGATCGCCGTCGCCCGGCGCTTCGATCTTGATCACCTCAGCGCCAAACTGGCCCAGCAGGCTGGCGGCATAAGGACCGGCGATCAGGGTGCCGAGTTCGATCACCTTGACGCCCTGGAGGGAGGATTGCTGTTGCGCGCTTGGCTGCTGCATTTCTTTCACCTGTTTTCTGTCGTCTGTTGATGCGGAGGATCGGCAGATTATAGAATAGGTCGCAAGCCGCCAGCCTTGCGGACGGCTGTGCAAGGGCAAGTAAAAATTCCTGCTGTCCTGCAACAATTCCCCGCATTGGCGGCCCTGCATTGCCACATATAAGTCGCTTTGTATCAAAGAGTTAAAATGGTTGATCTTGGCGCCAACATTTGCAACCAGAAGTAACTCCTTTTGGCGCTTTTGCCGGGCCAGGATTACTATTAAATCACTGATAAATGCGTGGAAAATATCATGAAAAAAATTGCTCTATTGGTACTTGCCGCTGCGGGCCTGATGGCCGCCAGCTCGGCCAGTTTTGCCTACGGCTATTACGGACATGGCGGCTTTTACGGCCCGCGCTTCGGTGTAACCATAGGCGGACCGCTGTACTGGGGGCCGCCGCCGGTGTATTACGCCCCACCGCCGGTGTACTACGCTCCGCCTCCGGTCTATGTAGCACCTGAGCCGCAGACCTATATAGAAAAAGCCCCGAACTATGCGTATTACTGCCCTAGTCCGGCTGGCTACTATCCCCAGATTCCTCGCTGCCCGAAGGGCTGGATGAAAGTAATGCCGGACGAAGCTCAACCTAGATAAGGCGGTGTGTGATGATTAGTGGAACGACCAAGATAATCGCGGCCTCGCTGGCCGTCATGCTGACCGGCTGCGTTACCGCGCCGTCAGGCCCGAACGTGATGGCGCTGCCAGGCGCAGGCAAAAGTTATGAACAGTTCCGTAACGACGAAGGCGTCTGCCAGCGTTACGCCCAGGAACGGATAGGACCATACGCGCCGCAGGCAGCCGCCGATAATGCGGTAGGGACAGCTGCGGCAGGCACCGTGATCGGCGCCGCTGCCGGCGCCTTGATCGGCGCGGCAACCGGCCGTGCCGGCGCCGGTGCGGCCATCGGCGGCGGCGTCGGCCTGCTGGCCGGCAGCTCGGTCGCCGGCGATTCGGCGGCGCGCAGCAGCTACGGCATGCAGCGCGAGTACAACAATGTCTATACTCAATGCATGTACGCCAAGGGCAACCAGGTGCCGGTCGCCGGCGGCTACGCAAACAGCCGTCGCCAGTATGCGCCGGCTCCGCAGTACTCGGCGCCGCCTGACTACTACCCGCCGCAACGCGGCAACTACGGTCCGCCGCCAGACTACGTTCCTTACTGATCGCCTTTGATCGGCGCCCAAAAAAAAGACATGCTTCATGCATGTCTTTTTTTTTTGCATTCACGGGAGTTTTTCTGCCAAGCCTCGTTTGTTCTCCGTGCTTGGCCGCCCGGTGAATGTCAGATGCCGTTCAAGGCCGGCAACCGCAAGGTGGCTTCCAGGCCGCCTTCCGGGTGATTGCGCAACTGCAGCGTTGCCCGGTGGTTCTCGGCGATATTACGTGCAATGGTGAGTCCCAGCCCGGTGCCGCCGGTATCGCGCGAGCGGGATGTCTCCAGCCGGAAAAACGGATCGAACACCGTTTCCAGCAGTTCGGCGGGAATGCCGGTGCCGCCGTCGCGGATCCTGATCACGATGTCGCTCCCTTCGCGCACCGCCTGCAGGCGCGCATAACGGCCGTATTTGGTCGCATTGTCGACCAGGTTGGTCAGGCAGCGCCGCAGCGTGTTCGGCTGCGCCATGATTGAGGCGCGCGTGCGCCCTTCCAGCGTCACATCCTGCCGGGCGTCGACGGCGTCGGCGCACACACTGTCGAGCAGGGAATCGATATCGAGCTTTTGCATCGCCTCGGCCGAATCCATGCTGCGCGCCAGGTCCAGGCCTTCGCGCACCATGCTTTGCATGACCGCCAGGTCTTCCAGCAGCTTGCGCCGTAAATCGGCCTCGCCGACCTTTTCCAGGCGCAGGCGCAGCCTGGTCAGGGGCGTCTGCAAGTCGTGGGTAATCGCCGCCAGCATGTGGGTGCGGTGCTGGATCTGCCGCTTGATGCGCGCTTGCATGGCGTTGAAAGCGGTGGCCGCCTGCCGCACTTCGGTCGGGCCGGTTTCGTCCAGCGGCGGCCGGTCGATATCGCGCCCCAGTTCACCGGCGGCAACCGCCAGGTGCTTGATCGGCCGCGCCGTCATCTTGGCGACGAAATAGGCCAGGCCGCCGATCAGCAGCAGGAACAAGGCGAAATAAGGCGACAGGTAGGGCATGCCTGGCGGCCGCGCCGGAGGAGGCGCGCCGGGGCCGCGCGTCATGCGCAGCTTGAGCTTGAGCAGCGTGCCGTCTTTCAGGCTGACATAAACCACCTGGCACTCTTCAGGCCGGCGAAAATCGAAATTCCTGCGCAGGTGCAGCTTGCAGTCGTTTTGCTTGTCCACCACGATGCTGCGATCGGCGCCCAGGCGCGCTTTCAGCAGCGAGGTCAGGGAGGGATTGTCGCCGACGGCGTTTTCGGTGTCTTTGACCATGCTGGCTTCCAGGCCGAAATTCTCGCTGGTCTGCAGCACGACGGAGCGCATGTCGGGCTCGACGTTATCGAGCGAAAAAACGATCTGCTCGACCCGTTCGGCGATGCGGAATTCGTAAAATTCCTTGAAAGCCTTGCGCCGCTCGTTTTCAGCCAGCCAGCTGGTGGTGGCGGCGGCGACCAGTATGCCCGTCAGCAGGATCAGGAATACCCGGTTGGCAACCGAGCCAAAAAAATTTCTCACGAACGGCATTCCTCTTCTTCTACTTTATCCGAGCGCATGACCGGCGCCGCATCACGACTCAACCGTCACTGCGGTGGCCAGTACATAACCTTCGTTGCGCACGGTCTTGATGATCACCGGGGTGCGGGCGTCGTCGCCCAGTTTCTGGCGCAGGCGGCTGATCTGGATATCGACCGAACGGTCGAAGGGATCGGATTCGCGTCCCTGGGTCAGCTCCAGCAGCTGGTCGCGGTTCAAGACCCGGTTCGGATGGTCCAGGAACACCTTGAGGATACGGTACTCGGCGCCAGACAAGGCCACCACCAGCCCCTCGCTGTTGACCAGGTGGCGCGCGATCAGGTCCAGCGTCCAGCGTCCGAACTGGATCTGCTGGGCTTCCGGCGAGGCCATGTTCGGCGGCAGCGCCTGGGTGCGGCGCAAGACGCTGCGGATGCGGGCGAACAGCTCGCGCGGCTCGAACGGTTTCGACAGATAATCGTCGGCGCCCATTTCCAGGCCGAGGATACGGTCCAGCGGTTCGCCGCGCGCGGTCAGCATGATCACCGGAATATTCGAATCGGCGCGCAGGTTGCGGCACAGCGTAAGACCGTCTTCTCCCGGCAAGGTGAGGTCCAGCACCACCAGGTCGACCCGCGCTTCCGACAATACCTTGCGCATGTCGTTGCCATTGGTCGCCATCAGGGTGCGGAAGCCGTTGGCGTCAAGGTATTCGGCCAGCAGGGTCCGGATTTCGTGGTCGTCATCGACCACCAATATGTGAGCAGCAGTTTCCATATGCGTGATTATCCTAGTGCGGCCAAGCTAAAAAAAGAAGAGCTTAATGATGAATGGCGAAGTATTCAATGCGATCAATCCCTGGCAGGCGGCAGCTGCCGGCAGCTGCGGTTTCCAGGATTATGGCGACTCGGCACAAGAAAGACGATAGTAATTTGTATATTGGCATATCTGCCACCTATATGGACACATTAAGATACAAAGCAAACTTGATGCCATACACGCCGATACAAAGCTGGGCCCCCATGAAAAACCGGCGATACACCAGCGCGTTCCAATGCGAACTGTGCGGATTGCACTTTTATTCATGGAGATTTCACGATGTTCAAGCTTCGCAAACAACTGCTGATTGGCATGACCGCACTGAGCTTCGCTGCCATGGGCATGACCGCCCATGCCCAGATGGACGGCGGCCCGGGACGCCAGGCGCCGACACCGGAACAACAGGCAAAATTCGCTGAAAAGATGGCAAAACGCCAGGCCAAACTGCATGACGACCTGAAAATCACCTCGGCCCAAGAGCCCGCATGGCAAACCTTCATCGGCAAAATCAAGCCGGTCCCGCCTACTGACAAACCGCAACGTCCGAGCAAGGAAGAATGGGCCAAGCAAACCGCTCCTGAACGCATGGAGCACAAGATGGAATTCCTGAAACGGGCAGAAAGCCGCCTGGCTGACCGCACCGCGGCCGTCAAGGAGTTCTATGCCGTACTGACGCCGGTCCAGCAAAAAGTGTTTGATGAGCATTTCAAGCAAATGGAACAGCACCGCTTCGGCCATCGCGGTGAGCATCGCGGCGGTCCGGACGCTGCTCATTGATTGAAAGCGGCCCGGTTTCCAACCGGGCCGCAGTCCGCCTCCGGCAAACGGCGCAGCCTCGGAACCGGCCCGGTTCGACGCCATCCTGGCGCATCTTCCTCGGCTGCGCCGTTTACCGACCCATCCTGCCCGGATCAATCCAATTGCCGACCGCCATGCCAGCAGCTACACTGCCTCGCTGGCGTTTTTCATTAATTTGAAACAATTTCCAACAAATACACACGGCAGTAAAATTTACTCGCTAAACTCAATGTAATTATTTTTCAACAATTTGCAGCAGGCCCGCCCTCGGCAAATTGTTGCATTGCATCCGTCCACATTCTGACTGACCTCCTGCCTGCGATGACTACTACACCGACTCCTCAAACCGACCAATCCAGCCAGTCCCGGCCTGCCCTTCCCAGCCAGCGCCAGGGCGGATTCCAGCGCGGCTGGCTGTGGCTGGCCGCAGTCCTCGTGCTGGCGCTGGCGGCCTACCTTATCTGGGGCCGCAGTCATCAGTCTGGCGATGCGGCTGCGGTAAAAACCGGGCAAGCGGGAGCGGCAGCCAACGGCGGCGGCAAAGGCGGCCGGCGCGGCGGGCCTGGCGGCCCCAGCGGCCCATTGCCGGTAGGCGTGGCAGTCGCTAAAACGGGCGACATCAGGATCTATCTCTCCGGCCTCGGCAGCGTCACGCCGGAAGCGACGGCGACGGTCAAAAGCCGGGTCAACGGCCAGTTGATGAAACTGCATTTCAAGGAGGGCCAGGTAGTCAAGGCCGGCGACCTGCTGGCGGAACTGGATCCGCGTCCTTACCAGGTGGCGGTGACGCAGGCCGAAGGCCAGCTGATCCGCGACACCGCCCTGCTGAAGGCAGCGCAGATCGATTTGCAGCGCTACCGCACGCTGCTGGCGCAGGATTCGATCGCCAGCCAGCAGGTCGACACCCAGGCCGCGCTGGTCAAGCAATATGAAGGCACGGTCAGGTCGGACCAGGGCGCGCTCGACAGCGCCCGCCTGCAGCTCACCTACTCGCGCGTCACCGCGCCGATCGGCGGCCGCATCGGCCTGCGCCAGGTTGACCTCGGCAACATCGTGCAGAGCAGCGACACCAACGGCATCGCCGTCATCACCCAGCTGCAGCCTATCACCAGCGTATTCAGCATCCCCGAAGACAATATTCCCAGCGTCATGAAGCAGATCCAGGCCGGCAAGACGCTGACGACCGATGTCTGGGACCGCGACCAGAAAAACAAGCTCGACAGCGGCGCCCTGCTCACCATCGACAACCAGGTCGACAGCACTACCGGCACGGTCAAGCTCAAGGCGGAATTCCCGAACGCCGGCTACGCTCTGTTTCCAAGCCAGTTCGTCAATGTCCGCATGCTGCTCGACACCCGCCGCGACGCCACCGTGATCCCGAACGCGGCGATCCAGCGCGGCTCCAGCGGCAATTTCGTATACGTCGTGAAAGCCGACCACACTGTCACCATCCGTCTCGTGACGGCCGGTCCGGTGGAAGGCGAATCGACCGCCATCGACAAAGGCATCGCGGTCGGTGAAACCGTGGTGGTCGACGGCATAGACAAACTGAAGGAAGGCGCCAAGGTAGAGCCGGTGACCCGCGGCGGATCAGCTGCAGCCGCGCCCGGCGCCGACCCCGCCGCTGCCGGCGCCCATAAGGGCGGCCGCCATCGCGCGGACGCCAGCGCCGCCGCCGCCGCGCCCGCAGCATCCGCGCCCGCGCCTGCCGCGGCCAATAACCGCAACAGTCAATAACCGGCTGTGAAGAACGCATGAATCCCTCACGTCAGTTCATTCTCCGGCCGGTCGCCACATCCCTGTTGATGCTGGCGATTTTCCTGGCCGGCATCGTCGCCTACAAGCAGTTGCCGCTTTCGGCGTTGCCGGAAGTCGATTATCCGACCATCCAGGTAGTCACGCTGTATCCCGGCGCCAGCCCGGACGTCATGACGTCCTCGGTCACCGCTCCGCTGGAGCGCCAGTTCGGCCAGATGCCCGGCCTCAACCAGATGTCGTCGACCAGCTCCGGCGGCGCTTCGGTGATCACCCTGCAGTTCAGCCTCGACCTGAGCCTCGATATCGCCGAACAGGAAGTCCAGGCGGCGATCAACGCCGGCGGCAACCTGCTGCCGTCCGACCTGCCGACGCCGCCGATCTACAACAAGGTGAACCCGGCCGACACGCCGATCATGTCGCTGGCGATCACTTCGAAAACGCTGCCGCTGCCCAAGGTGCAGGACCTGATCGATACCCGCCTGGCGCAAAAGATTTCGCAAGTGCCGGGAGTCGGCCTGGTCACCCTGTCCGGCGGCCAGCGGCCTGCAGTGCGGCTGCAATTGAATCCGCGCGCGGTGGCCGCGCTGGGCATGAACCTGGATGACATCCGCACCGCCATCGGCAACGCCAACGTCAACCAGGCCAAGGGCAGTTTCGACGGCCCGGCGCGCGCCTCGACCATCGACGCCAACGACCAGCTGCGTTCGGCCGACGAATACCGCAACCTGATCATCGGCTACAAGAACGGCGCGCCGATCCGCGTCTCCGATGTCGCCGATGTGGTCGACGATGCGGAAAACATCCGCCTGGCGGCCTGGTCCAACACTTCGCCCGCGGTGATCCTGAATATCCAGCGGCAGCCGGGCGCGAACGTGATCGGCGTGGTCGACAACATCAAGAAGATCCTGCCGAAACTGCAGGAAACCTTGCCTGGCGCGATCGATGTCCAGATCCTGACCGACCGCACCACCACCATCCGCGCCTCGGTGGCGGACGTGCAATTCGAACTGCTGCTGTCGATCGCGCTGGTGGTGATGGTGATCTTCATCTTCCTGCGCAGCGTGCCGGCCACCATCATCCCGAGCGTGGCGGTGCCGCTGTCGCTGATCGGCACTTTCGGCATCATGTACCTGGCCGGGTTCTCGGTGAACAACCTGACCCTGATGGCGCTCACCATCGCCACCGGCTTCGTGGTGGACGATGCGATCGTGATGATCGAAAACATTTCGCGCTACATCGAAGAAGGCATGAAGCCGTTGCAGGCGGCCCTGAAAGGCGCCGAGCAGATCGGCTTCACCATCATCTCGCTGACCTTTTCGCTGATCGCGGTGCTGATCCCGCTGCTGTTCATGGGCGACGTGGTCGGCCGCCTGTTCCGCGAGTTCGCCATCACGCTGGCGGTGGCGATCCTGATTTCCGCCGTCATCTCGCTGACCCTGACGCCGATGATGTGCGCCAAGCTGCTGCACCATATCCCGGAAGAAAAACAAAGCTGGTTCTACCGCAAGAGCGGCGAATTCTTCGACAACATCATCGCCCGCTACGGCGTGGCGCTGGAGTGGGTGCTGCGCCACCAGTTCTCCACCCTGGTGGTGGCGATCGGCACCCTGGTGCTGACCGCGGTGCTGTACATCTTCATTCCAAAGGGCTTTTTCCCGGTGCAGGATACCGGCGTGATCCAGGGCATTTCGGAAGCCAGCCAGTCGATTTCATTTTCCGCCATGTCGGAACGGCAGCAGGCGCTGGCCTCGGTGGTGCTGAAAGACCCGGCGGTCGAGAGCCTGTCCTCGTTCATCGGCGTCGACGGCAGCAACGCCACCCTCAACAGCGGCCGCATGCTGATCAACCTGAAGCCGCGCGAACAACGCAACATCAGCGCCAGCGACGTCATCCGCCGCCTGCAGCCGGAACTGGACCGCCAGGTCGGCGACATCACGCTGTACATGCAGCCGGTGCAAGACTTGACGATTGAAGACAGCGTCAGCCGCACCCAGTATCAGTTCAGCGTCGAAGACGCCAGCGCCGCGGAGCTGAGCATCTGGGTGCCCAAGCTGATCGAACGCCTGCGCAAGATCCCGGAACTGGCGGATATCGCCAGCAACCAGCAGGATCTCGGCTTGCAAGCCTACATCGCCATCGACCGCGACGCCGCCTCACGGCTGGGCATCACCACGGCGGCGATCGACAATGCCTTGTACAACGCATTCGGCCAGCGCCTGATCTCCACCATCTATACCCAGTCGAACCAGTACCGGGTAGTGATGGAAGTCAAGCCGGAGTTCCAGAAAGGGCCGGCGGCGCTGAACAGCATTTTTTTGGTCGCCGGCAACGGCAACCAGATTCCGCTGTCGAGCATCGCCACCATCGAGGAACGCACCTCGCCGCTGGTGGTGAACCATATCGGCCAGTTCCCGGCCACCACGATTTCCTTCAACCTGGCGCCCGGCGCCTCGCTGGGCAACGCGGTCAAGGCAATCCAGGCGGCCGAGAAGGAAATCGGCATGCCCGACAGCATCCAGACCAGCTTCCAGGGCGCAGCGCTGGCGTTCCAGGCTTCCCTGAGCAACACCCTGATGCTGATCCTGGCGGCGATCATCACGATGTACATCGTGCTCGGCGTCCTGTATGAAAGCTACATCCACCCGATCACGATCCTGTCGACGCTGCCGTCGGCCGGCGTGGGCGCTCTGCTGTCGCTGATGATCGCCGGCACCGACCTCGGCATCATCGGCATCATCGGCATCATCCTGCTGATCGGCATCGTCAAGAAAAACGCCATCATGATGATCGACTTTGCGCTGGACGCCGAACGCAATGAAGGCAAGAACCCGCGTGAAGCGATCTACCAGGCTTGCCTGCTGCGTTTCCGCCCGATCCTGATGACCACCATGGCGGCCTTGCTCGGCGCTCTGCCGCTGATGCTGGGCACCGGCGTCGGTTCCGAGCTGCGGCAACCGCTGGGGATCACCATGGTCGGCGGCTTGCTGCTGTCGCAGGTGCTGACCTTGTTTACCACGCCGGTCATCTACCTGGCGTTCGACAACCTGGCGCGCCGTACAAAAGCACGTTTCGGCATCAAGCAAGACCAGCACAAGGACAAGGGCGACGACGACAGCGACGACGCGATTCCTGAACCGGCCAAGCCGTAAGGGATGACAAAGACAGCATGAATATCTCGCGCCCCTTTATCCAACGGCCGATCGCCACCACCCTGCTGACCATCGGCATCGCCCTGGCCGGCATGGTGGCGTTCCGGCTGCTGCCTGTCTCGCCGTTGCCGCAAGTGGATTTCCCGACGATTTCGATCTCCGCCTCGTTGCCTGGCGCCAGCCCGGAAACCATGGCCGCCACCGTGGCCACGCCGCTCGAGCGCGCGCTGGGATCGATCGCCGGCATCACTGAGATGACTTCATCGAGTTCGCTCAGCTCGACCCGCATCACCCTGCAGTTCGACCTCAGCCGCGACATCGACGGCGCGGCGCGCGACGTCCAGGCCGCCCTGAATGCAGCGCGCAACCTGCTGCCGACCGGCTTGCCCAGCAATCCGAGTTATCGCAAGGTGAATCCGGCCGATGCGCCCGTCATGATCCTGGCGCTGACCTCGGACAGCATGACGCAAGGCCAGATGTACGACGCCGCCGACACCATCCTGGCGCAAAAGCTGTCGCAGGTGAAAGGCATCGGCCAGGTCAGCGTCGGCGGCAGCTCGCAGCCGGCGGTGCGGGTCGAGCTGAATCCGACCGCGCTCAACAAATACGGCATAGGCACGGCCGACGTGCGCACCGCGATCGCGGCCACCAACGCCAACCGCCCCAAGGGCATGCTGGAAGACGGCGACAAGAACTGGCAGATTTACGCCAACGACCAGGCCAAGACCGCTGCCGAATACATGCCGCTGATCGTTTCTTACCGCAACGGTGCGCCGGTGCGCGTCAGCGACGTGGCCACGGTGGTCGACTCGGTGGCCAACCTGCGCAACGCCGGTTCAGCCAACGGCAAGCCGTCGGTACTGGTGATCCTGAGCCGCCAGCCCGGCGCCAACATCATCGAAACGGTGGATGAAGTACGGGCCCTGCTGCCGCAGCTGCGCGCCTCGATCCCGGCCGCCATCAACCTCGATGTCGCCATGGACCGGACGCCGACCATCCGCGCCTCCTTGCGCGAGACCGAAAACACCCTGCTGATGTCGATCGCGCTGGTGATCATGGTAGTGTTCCTGTTCCTGCGCAACGGCCGCGCCACGCTGATCCCGGCGGTCGCGGTGCCGATCTCGCTGATCGGTACCTTCGGCGTCATGTACCTGCTCGGCTACAGCCTCGACAACCTGTCCCTGATGGCGCTGACGATCGCCACCGGCTTTGTGGTGGACGATGCGATCGTGGTCCTGGAAAACGTCTCGCGCCATATCGAAGACGGCATGAAACCGTTTTCCGCGGCGCTGAAGGGCGCCAAGGAAGTCGGCTTTACCGTGATGTCGATGAGCATTTCCCTGATCGCGGTATTCATCCCCATTCTGCTAATGGGCGGCATCGTCGGCCGCCTGTTCCGCGAATTCGCCGTCACCTTGTCGGTCGCGATCCTGGTCTCGCTGGTGGTGTCGCTGACCACCACGCCGATGATGTGCGCGCGCCTGCTGAAACACGAACCGGACCGCAAGCAAGGGCGTTTCTTCAACGCTACCGAACGCGCCTTCGACGCCATGCTGCGCGGCTACGAACGTTCGCTGGCGTGGGCCCTGCGTTTTGCACCCTTGATGATGCTGATCCTGCTCGGCACCATCGTGCTCAATGTCTATCTGTACACCGCGATTCCCAAGGGCTTTTTCCCGCAGCAGGATACTGGCCTGGTGATCGGCGGCATCCAGGGCGACCAGTCGATTTCGTTCCAGTCGATGAGCCGCAAGCTGAACCAGTTTGTCGAAATCGTGCGCAAGGATCCCGACGTGCAAAGCGTGATCGCATTCACCGGCGGCGGCCAGAGCAACCGCGGCCAGATGTTCATCACGCTCAAGCCCCTTACGCAGCGCAAGCTGACCGCGGACCAGGTGATCGGCCGGTTGCGCGGCAAGCTCAGCCATATTGCCGGCGCCAACCTGTTCATGCAATCGGTCCAGGATATCCGGGTCGGCGGCCGTTCCAGCGACGGCCAGTACCAGTACACCTTGCAGTCCGACGACCTGAACGAACTGCGCACCTGGGAACCGAAGATCCGCGAGGCGTTCAGCGCCTTGCCGCAACTGGCCGATGTCAGCACCGACCAGCAGGACAAAGGCTTGCAGACCACCCTGACCATCGACCGCGAGACCGCCATCCGCAGCGGCGTCACGCCGCAGCTGATCGATTCGACCCTGAACGACCTGTTCGGCCAGCGCCAAGTGTCGACCATCTACAGCGGCATGAACCAGTACCACGTGGTGATGGAGGCAGCGCCGCAGTATTGGCAGAGCCCGCAGATCTTGCGCGACACTTACGTCAGCATCCCTTCCAGCACCGCCAACCTGTCGCCCACTACCTCCGCCCTCGGCACGCCCCCGGCGCTGACGGCGGGCGGCAAGCTGGCGTCCAATTCGTCGCTGGCGCTGACCTTGTCGACCACGGCGGAAAAGCAGATGCCGCTGGCGGCATTCTCCAGCTTCCAGCCCACCAGCACCTCGCTCGGCGTCAACCACCAGAGCCAGTTCATCGCCTCTACCATTTCCTTCAACCTGCCGGTCGGCGGTTCGCTGTCCGACGCCACCCTGGCAATCAACGACGCCATGGCCCGCATCGGCGTGCCGACCTCGGTGCACGGCAGCTTCCAGGGCAGCGCCAACCTGTTCCAGTCGTCCCTGAGCAGCCAGCCGCTGCTGATCCTGACGGCGCTGCTGGCGGTGTACATCGTGCTCGGCGTCCTGTACGAAAGCTACGTCCATCCGATCACCATCCTCTCGACCTTGCCTTCGGCCGGCGTCGGCGCCCTGCTGGCCTTGCTGGCGACCGGCACCGAGTTCAGCCTGATCGCCCTGATCGGCGTGATCCTGCTGATCGGCATCGTCAAGAAAAACGCCATCATGATGATCGACTTCGCGCTCGACGTTGAGCGCACCCGCGGGCTGTCGCCGCGCGATTCGATTTTCGAAGCCTGCAAGCTGCGCTTCCGGCCGATCATGATGACCACCATGGCGGCCATGCTCGGCGCGGTGCCGCTGGCGCTGGGCCAGGGCGACGGCGCCGAGCTCCGGCGGCCGCTCGGCATCGCGATTGTCGGCGGCCTGGTCATGAGCCAGCTGCTGACCCTGTACACGACGCCGGTGGTGTACCTGTACATGGACCGCTTCCGCCTGTGGAGCAAGGATAAATGGGAAAGGCGCGGCGGCAGGCCGTTACCTGGCGCCAGCGAAGCATAAGCACGAATAAGCACGAATAAGCACGACATGGAAATCATGGCCGATGCAAAACGATAATCAACGGATCCGATATGAAACAAGCACCTACCCGTAAAACCCTGGCGGCGGCGGCAACCGCCGCGCTGCTGTTGAGCGCCTGCGCCGTCGGGCCGGACTATGTAAAGCCGGCCATGGTTGCGCCGACCGCCTTCAAGGAAATGAAGGACTGGAAGACAGCTACCCCGCAAGACCAGGAACTGCATGGCAAGTGGTGGGAAATATTCCAGGACCCGCAACTGAATGCGCTGGTCGAGCAAGTCAATATCTCTAACCAGAACCTGGCGCAAGCCGAAGCGCAATTCCGGCAGGCCAAGGCCTTGGTCGAATCGGCCAGGTCGTCTTATTTCCCGACCGTGTCGGCCAACGTGTCGGCCACCCGCTCCGGCGGGCGCAGCAGCAGCCTGAGCAGTTCCGGCGGCTCGGTGACCACTACCGATGCGCTCGGCCTGAGCGCCAGCTGGGAGCCCGACCTGTGGGGCCGCATCGGCCGCACGGTGGAAGCCAACCAGGCTTCGGCCCAGGCCAGCGCCGCCGACCTGCAGGTAGCCAGGCTCAGCGCCCAATCGACGCTGGCGCAAAACTACCTGCAGCTGCGGGTGCTCGACATGCAGCAGACCTTGCTCGACGACACCGTGGCGGCTTACCAGAAATCGCTGCAGCTGACCCAGAACCAGTATGCGGTCGGCGTGGTCGCCCGCTCTGACGTGATCCAGGCCCAGACCCAGCTCAAAGGCGCGCAGGCGCAAGCGCTCGACAATGGCGTGTCGCGCTCCCAGCTGGAGCATGCGATTGCCCTGCTGACCGGACAGGCCGCGTCCACTTTCTCGATTACACCGGCGCCGCTGATAGCGGTGCTGCCGGCGATCCCGGTCGGGGTGCCGTCCTCGCTGCTGGAGCGCCGGCCCGACGTCAGCTCGGCGGAACGGCTGGCTGCCTCGGCCAACGCCAAGATCGGCGTGGCCAAGGCAGCTTATTTTCCCAACCTGACCTTGTCCGCATCCGGCGGCTTTCAAAGCAACAGCTTCGCCAACTGGCTGACCGTTCCTAACCGTATCTGGTCGCTCGGGCCGGCGCTGGCGGCCACCCTGTTCGACGGCGGCGCGCGGCGCGCGCAAAGCGACCAGGCGATTGCCGTCTACGACGCCAGCGTCGCAGCGTACAAGCAGGCAGTGCTGACCAGCTTCCAGGAAGTCGAAGACAACCTTGCGGCCTTGCGCATCCTGGAGCAGGAGGCAGCGGTCCAGGCCGAGACAGTCCAGTTCGCGCATCATGCGCTGGAACTGATCTTGAACCAGTACAAGGCCGGCACCGTCAGCTACACCAGCGTGGTGACGGCGCAGGCGACCGCATTCAACGCCGACCTGTCGGCGTTGAATATCCGGAACCGGCGCTTTGCCGCAAGCGTGTTGCTGATCAAGGCGCTAGGCGGCGGCTGGAGCCAGGCCGAGCTGCCTGACAACGCGATGCTGAACGATCGCGATGTCACGGCCACCGGAAAACCTGCGGCCAAATGAGATTCGGGGCAAAATGGCGTTGACTTGAATCCTATCGGTCAAGTCCTTTTCGATATCAGGGGAAAAAAATGAATTTCGGCTCCAGCTGGCAGGTATTTGCTCTCGGCTCTGCATTCTTCGCCGGCCTGACGGCGATCTTCGGCAAATTCGGCGTCGCCGGCATGAACTCCAACTTTGCCACCTTCATCCGCACCGTCATCATCCTGTTCGTGATCGCAGGCATCGTCAGCTTGCGCGGCGAATGGCAGAAACCGACGCTGGTCAGCTCTTCCAACTGGCTGTTCCTGGTGCTGTCGGCCATCGCTACCGGCCTGTCCTGGCTGTGCTACTACCATGCGCTGCAAATCGGCCCGGTGTCCAAGGTGGCGCCTATCGACAAACTGAGCGTGGCCTTCGCCATCGTGCTCGGCTTGCTGTTCGCCGGCGAACAGCTGACCTGGCCGGTGGCGATCGGCGGTTCGCTGATCGTGGCCGGATCGGTCGTGATCATCGCGTTCTGAGCAGCCTGCTAGGCGATCTGCAGCAGCGTCGCCGGCACGGTTCCGCGCAGGGCGTTGCAGACCATGATCTGTTCGGCGGCCAGCAAATCTTCCAGGTCCAGGCTACGTTCGCTGGCGTTCCACGCCGGATCGCCCAGCACCACGCTGCGCATCACTCCAGGCAGCAAGCCTGCCCGCAGCGGCGGCGTGTACCAGCGCCCGTCAAGCTTGACAAAAACGCTGCTGCGGCCGCCTTCGGTCAATTCGCCTTCACCGTTAAAGAACAGCATATCGAAAGCTCCCAGCTGCTGCGCCTGTTGCCAAGCCTGGTCGTAGCGTTGCCGCATCGTGGTTTTATGCCGCAGGAACAGGTCGCCGGACTGCACCGGTTCCGGCGCGATCAACAGGCTGACCGGCAGCTCAAGCGTCCCCAGTTCCGCGCTCTGCAGGCTGCAGCCGCCATCCGCCGACAAGGTCAGGCGCAGGCGCTGGGGTGCGCCGGCAGGCAAGCTGGTGCAATGCGTCCGCAAAGTCGCGCGCAAGGCGTTTTCATCGTAAGGAAAACCAAAGTAGGCGGCCGATGCCTGCAAACGCTGCAAGTGCAGGTCCAGGTGACGGCAACCGTCGGCAGCGGTGGCGTACATCGTTTCAAACAAGGAAAAATCGCCACCCATGCCGGTCAGGAATTTGGCCTTCAATGCGCATTCGGCATATTCCTCCGCCGCTACGCTGTCGTGCACGATGCCGGCGCCGACCCCCATTTCGCCATGGCGTATGCTGGCGCCATGCAAGCCGTCCGGCGTGGCCGGCTGCAGCCATAAGGTCCGGATCGGCACCGACAGGCAGAAATCGCCGAACCGTTGGCCTGGCTGCTCCACCTCGAACCATCCGATAGCGCCGGTATACAGGCCGCGCGGTTCCGGTTCCAGTTCATCGATGATTTGCATGGTGCGATGCTTGGGCGCACCGGTTATCGATCCGCACGGGTACAGCGCCTGGATCACGGCGCTAAGGCTGATATCGTCGCGCACCCGCGCCTGCACGGTGGAGGTCATTTGCAGTACGGTGTTGAAGCGGGTCACCTCGAACAATTGCGGCACGCGCACCGAACCGAGGACGGCGACGCGTCCCAGGTCGTTGCGCAGCAAGTCGACGATCATCAGGTTTTCCGCGCGGTTCTTGGGATCCGCGGCGAGCGCCTTGGCGGCCAGGGCATCCTGTCCGGCGTCGCCGCTGGCGGCGGCAGTGCCTTTCATCGGCCGCGTGGTCAGCACGCCGGCCGCATGGCGTACGAACAGCTCCGGCGACAGCGACAAGACCGCCGCGCCGTCCGCCAGCAGGATCAGGCTGCCGTAGGGCACCGGCTGCCGTTGCCTGAGCTGGCGATACAGGGCAACCGGGCTGCCGTAGGCATCGAAACGCAGGCGGTAGGTATAGTTGACCTGGTAGGTGTCGCCGGCTTCGATGTAGGCGTGGATCTTGGCGATGGCGGCGGCGAATTGGGCCGCGCTGACATTCGGATGGAGATTGGCGATGCCTGCGCCGGCTTCCGCTGCGCCGGCTTCCGCTGCGCCGTGTTCCGCAGCCTGGCGCTGCGCCAGCCAGGCGTCTACCTCGGCATCGTTCAGACGCTCGCAATGCGAGAACAGCAGGATCTGCGCCAAGGGCTGGGGGCCTGCTGCCGGCGGCCGCGGCAGCGCGACATGCTGCAGGCCAATCCCGAGTTCATAGGCAAACAAGGTGACCGCGTGCAAACCCTCGCGCAAGGCTTGCTGCATCTGTTCGATCAACTGCGGCAACTGGTCCGCTTCAAAACATGACAGGCTGCGCACGTGGCCAGTGTATAGTCTGGAAGAATGCGATTGCGCAGAAATGGCGCTGCGGTCATCCAGCAGGGCAAAACACTCGGTTGGCGCGGGAAACGTGTTGGTCATGGTTCTTGTGAAAAGCGGCAGGCGGCCAAGGTAACAGACTGAGATTGCATGCTATCCGAACAGTAAAAAATTGTCAAAAATACTATAATTATCTTCTTTAAAACAAGGCAGGCTGGGCTTTTTCCCACGCCCTGCCCGCCTACCCCTTCATGCCCATATCCCGCGTCTTCCTCACGCCGCTGATCGTAGCTTGCGCCCTGTTCATGGAAAACATGGACTCCACCGTGATCGCCACCTCGTTGCCCATGATGGCGCGCGATATGGGAGAAAGCCCGATCGCGCTCAAGCTGGCGATGACATCCTACCTGGTCAGCCTGGCGGTATTCATCCCGATCAGCGGCTGGATGGCCGACCGCTTTGGCGCCCGCACGATATTCCGCAGCGCCATCGGCGTATTCATGCTCGGTTCGATCCTGTGCGGCATGTCGAACACGCTGGCGGAATTTGTCGCGGCCCGTTTCCTGCAGGGCGTGGGCGGCGCCATGATGGTGCCGGTCGGGCGGCTGGTCATCCTGCGCACCACCTCCAAGGCGGAACTGGTGCGCGCGCTCAGCTACCTGACCATCCCGGCCTTGCTGGGGCCGGTGATCGGGCCGCCGCTGGGCGGTTTCATCACCACCTACTTCCATTGGCGCTGGATCTTCTTCATCAACGTCCCGATCAGCATCCTCGGCATTTACCTGGCCACCCGGTATATCGAAAACCTGCGCAGCGATGATACCGTACCGCTCGACTGGATCGGTTTCCTGCTGTCGGCGATCGGCTGTTCGACGCTGATGTTCGGCCTGGCCAGCGCCGGCCGGCACCTGGTTGCCGGCGACGTCTCGCTCGCTTGCGTGGCTGTCGGCACCGTCAGTTTGCTGGCGTACGTCTGGCATGCCTTGCGCACCCCGCATCCGCTGATCAACCTGCGGCTGCTGCGGATCCCGACGCTGCGCATGAACGTCTTCGGCGGCTCGCTGTTCCGCATCGGCGTGGGCGCCTTGCCGTTCCTGCTGCCGCTGCTGTTCCAGCTGGGCTTCGGCCTGACGCCGTTCCAGTCCGGCCTGCTGACCTGCGCTTCCGCGGCCGGCGCAATTTTCGTCAAGACCATGACCACCACCGTGCTGAAAAAATTCGGCTTCAGGAACGTGCTGGTCTACAACACGCTGCTTGGCGCGCTGTCGATGGCGGCGTTCGGCGTGCTGAAAGCGGATTCGCCGCATAGCTTCATCATCCTCATGCTGCTGCTGGGCGGCTGCGTGCGGTCGATGCAATTCACCAGCCTGAATGCGATCGCCTATGCCGAAATCGACCAGCGCCAGATGAGCCAGGCCACCAGCCTTACCAGCGTCGCCCAGCAGCTTGCGATCGGCCTGGGCGTGACGGTCGGCGGTTTCGCGTTGCAGGTGTCGAACCAGGTGCAGGGCCACGCCGCCATCGTCAGCGCCGATTTCTGGCCGGCCTTCCTGCTGATCGCGCTGGTTGCCCTGGCTTCGCTGCCGTTTGCCTTGAAACTGCAGCCGGACGCCGGCGCCGAACTGTCGGGCCGCCGCGCCTGACGGCCAGGATCAATCGAAGCGCAGGTTGTACAAGACTTCCAGGCCGTTGATGGTGCCGCCGCGCATCACCATCGACCAGCGCCGTGAAAATTGCCAGGTCAGTTTCAGGATGCTGGCGGCGCTGGTCAGGCTCTGTTCGTAACCCAGGTTGATTTTCTCGGTGATGACTTTGCCCAGGCTGACCACCTGCTCGTTTTCGATGCCTGAGTCGCTGGAGCCGATCGAAAATTCGTCGAACCCGATGCCTTGGGCGATCTTCTTGCCGCCATAATTTCCCAGCAGCGCCAGCGCCTGGCCGGCCGCCTGGCGCTGGCCCAGCGCAGAACTGTCGCTGCCGTGGCCGAACATCAGCCAGGAAAGTTTTTCCTCATCCGACACATTCGGCTCCGATACCAGCTTGACCCGCAGGTTGCTTGGATTGCCGGTGATTTCGGCGCCCGCTTCGACTTCCTGGTTACGCTTCATGGCGAGGATGTTGATGTTCGGATTGTCGATCGGTCCCTGGAAATTGATCAGCCCGCGCTCGATCGCCAGCTTGCGGCCGAACACTTCATAGCTGCCGCTCGCGACCCGGATCGTGCCGGTGGCGCGCAGAGGCTGGTAAGGTTCGCTGCGGACTTGCATGGCGCCGCGCAACAGCAAGTCGGCGCCGCTGCCGCGGAAGCGGAAATCGCTGCCGAAGTCGACTTCCACGTTCATCACCGGCGTGGCGCCGCCGGCCGGTTTCTGCGCCGCCTTGGCCAAACGCTCCTGCTCGGTCAGCGGCGTCGCGCGCGCCTTCACTTCCTTGCGGACGATGACCACATCGTCGCCCAGCACCGGCGCGCTGCTCTTCGGCAAGTCGAACAGCGCTTTGTCGACCGTGAATTTACCGTCCACGTGCAACTGCTCCTTGACGTTGGCGATCTTGGCCTGGCCCGACAGCATCAGCTGGCGGTCCGGACTGGCGAACAGTTGCAGGCGATCGGCGACCACGCTGGCCGTCAGGTCAGGATTGTCGTGGCCGAGCTGCAGCCGGCCGGTGGCGCGGATGGTGCCGTCGCCGCCGTGGAATTCCAGCTGCTGCAGCTCGACCACGTTGTCCGCCAGGTTCAGGCGCGCCGTGCCGTCCTTCAGCTTGATGCCTTGATCGAACAGGGTGACGGCAAGCTGGTCGCCGATGACCTTGCCTGACAGCATCGGCTTGCCCAGCTGGCCGCCCAGGCTCAGGTCCAGCGCCAGGCTGCCGTCCAGCGCAACCTGCGGTCCGATCAGCGCGCCGATGGATTTCAATTGCGGCACCTGCAGCCTGGCCTGGCCGGACAACGCGGAACCGTCGCTGGCAGTCCAGCTGCTGTCGCCATGCTGCAGGGCCAGTCGCAGCTGCGCGTCCAGCGTACCTATCCTGGAAGCCGCCAGCCGGCTATCCAGCCTGACCTGGCCAGCCTGCAGGTCTGCCCGCAGCTTCAGTTCCGACAAACCGAGGCTGACGTCGCCGCGTCCCGGATTGACGCGCAGATCGCCGCTGCGGCGGGCGATCTGCAGGTAACCGCCGACGCTCTCCGCCAGCGAAAAATCCCAGCTGCTGTCCAGCACCAGGTCAGTCTTCAAAGGGAGTTCAGGGCCGCCGAATTCATGCGCCAGCCCAAATATCGTCGCTACGTTGAGTGCATTGACGGCGCCGGCCGAACGGATTTTTCCATGGTCGTAGCTGAAATTCTTCAGGTCGATCTGTGCATCGGCCACATTCAAGCGGCTTGCCCCCAGCACCACGCGGCCAGCCTCGGCGCTGATCGCCAGCGGCGCCGCCAGGCTGATGCGCGGCGTGCCCTGGTTCTGCAATTCGCTGAGCTGGCCTTGCCAGCCGTAACCGGCCTTGCTTTCGTTCAACTGACCCTGCGCCGCCAAAGTCAGCTGCAAAGGTTTACCGCGCAGGGTGCCGCTGCTGTCTAGTTTCAGGGTATGGGCGCCGTAAGTGCCGGCCAGGTTCAGGCTCAGCTTGTCGAGCGCCACGTCGGCGCTATGCAAGCCGCGGCCTTCCACGCTCAGGGCCAGCCGGTTGGCGGCGGAATTGAGTTTGGCGTTCAGGTCCGCCTGTATGTCGGCCTGGCCTGACAGGCTGTCCGCCCGATGTTCGCCATAAGCCAGTTTTTCGGCACGATACGTGGCTTGCACATTCGGCTTCTGCAAGGTCCCGCTGAGCTGGCCGTCCAGGTGCATGGCGCCGGAAATGCCGAAACCCAGGCCCTGCAGCTGCGGCGCATCGAGTTTCAGGGCCAGGCGGTCGCCGGCAGCGCCGAAACTGCCTTTGGCTTGCAGTTCGTTGCCAGCCACCGACAGCGCAACGTCGCTCGGCAGCAAGCGTGCGCCGGCCAGGTTGAGCAAGCCGCTGCCGGTCATCGGCAGCTGGTCGTAGCGGCTGTCGCGGATGGCGAACTTGAGTTTCACCTTCAGTTCCGGCTCCAGGTTGCCGCTGGCGTCGATGTCCATGTTGATGTTTGCCGTCACTGCCTTGGCTTTAGGAGCGCTGGCGGCGCCGGCAGCTTTCGCGGCGCCCTTGGCCGCGCTTTTCGCCGGCGCAGCGCTGTCGATCCAGAGGAAGGGATTAAAATCGCGCAGGCTGCCTTTTATCGCGTAAGCCATTCCGGCGCCGCGTTCCAGGCTGCCGCTGGCATCGAGCTGCGCCGCTCCGGCTGCCAGCTGCGCCATTTTCACGGTGATCTGTTTGGCGTCGATCACGGTTTCCAGTTTTGCCTTGTAGCTGGCGTCGGCCAGGTTCAGGCTGATCTGCTGGTTTTCCGGCGTCAGCTTGACCTTGAGCGGCCCGCGCAACTGGGTCGGTTTCAACTTGCCGTGCAGCGCCTGCAGATCCAGGCCGGCAACGTCGAAACTGAATTCGCCGTTGCCCTTGTTCTTGCCGTCGCCATGGTATTCGCCCTGGCCGCTGATGCTGGCGTCTTTCAGCAGTTTCAGCTGCAGCCGCGACAATTGCTGGACCTGGGTATCGAGCCGCAATTCGGCGCCGGCGCTGACCAGCGGCAGGCGGTCCTGGTCCAGGGGGCCGGCCATGGCATTGGCGATGCGTATCGGCCCGCTCACCGTCAGCGTCGCCAGGTCCACCACGGCCGGCGCGCTGCCTGCCGCAGCGGAAGCGGCAGGCGCCTCCGGCTTCAGCGCCACATGCAGGCTCAGGTCGGCCAGCGGCGCGCCGCTGCTGAACAGTTTCGGATTGATGTGGGCGGCGTTCAATTCAAGCTGCTGGAACGGGATAGGGGCAAACGGCGTCGCGGCAATCTTGGCGGTGCCGCTCAGTTTGTCGCCGCGCGCATTCAAGCCTATGTCCAGCAGCGCCAGGGTGCCGGACAACACCGCATCCACCTGGTATTTTTCTTTCTGGTATTCGCCGCTCAAGTCCGCCCCGCCGCTCAACGCAAACGGCTTCACGCCGTTCAGGCTGAGTTTGGCGCTGGCCTTGCCGTACGGCGTATCGAGCCGCTCCAGCACCAGGTTGTGCTGGATGCCGTCGGACTCTCCATGCAGCTGCAGGCGGCTCAGTTCAGTCGTGCTCAATCCTTGGTGCAGAGACAGCTTGTCCAGGGAAACATCATTGAGGATCAATTGCAGCGGCAGCGCCAGGCTGGCCGGCATGACAGTCGGCTCCGGCGGCGTCGGCTCCAGCCGGGCGTCGACATCGCCTACGTGCAGGTAAGCGACATCCAGCTTGAGAGGCGACAGGTTCAGGCGCCACTTTGCATCGATCCGGTCAATCTTGTATTGCTGGGTAGCGTCGCGATAGACCACATTGCGCAGCTGCAGGCCGTCCGCAACCGTGCCGCCGACCAGCTGGCCGGACAAATTGCCGTGCATTGCCCAGGTGGCCAGTTGCCAGACAGCCCGGGCCCCGGACTCGGAACGCAGGCCGAAAAACAGCGCTGCCGCCAGTACCAGCGCCAGCAGCAGCAAAACCGCAAGCGAACGCCGCAGCCAGCGCGTGCGGCTGCGGCCGCCGTCCTGGTTCGGCGGCGGGCTTGCTGATTCATCGGATATGGCTGCTTCGGTCATGCGTTCAATCTTGAAAGGAAAAATCAGAAGGCGATGCCCAGCGAAATATGCGGCCGGAACTGTTTGGCCTGGACCCCATAGGCCAGGTCGACATTCACCGTCCCGACCGGGCTGCGGTAACGCACGCCGAGGCCGGTGCCGACCTTGGTAGCGCGGTCGGCCCAGCTGTCGGTGGCGGTGCCGATATCGTAAAACACAGCGCCGCCCCATTGCTGGGTAAGCCAGTGCTGGTATTCGGCGCTGCCGGTCACCATGTACTTGGTCGGATAGACGGTGCCGTTCTGCGCATTGCCGATACTGTCGTAACTATAGCCGCGCACCGATTCATTGCCGCCGGCGCGGAACAGCAAGGAAGCCGGCACCGCGGCGCTGGAACCGGCGGTAAACACGCCGCCCAGTTCGGTGCGCAGGATCACCACATCGCGTTTGGCTACCGGAAAATAATGCTTGTAGCGGCCATCGGCCCGGAAAAATGTCTGGTCGGTCAGCAAGCCTTTCACGGCAAACCCGGTTTGCACCGAAAAGATATGGCCGCTGCGCGGGAAAATAGGATCGTCGACGGCGCGCCTGACCCAGGCAAATCCCGGCACCAGGGCCTGGTGCTGGCCCGGCTGCACCACGGTATTCGGTGGCAGGGTCGCGCCGTCGGTCTGCTGCAGGCGGTCGCGGTAATAATCCAGGGTCAGCGCGGTATCGTAGTTTTCCAGCGAGCGGGCGCGCTTCAGGCCGATTTTCATGCTGCGCAAATCGACGCCCTGCAGAGTTGTCCGGTCGTACGAGCCGTTGATGCCGTTGACGAAGCTGCGCTTGTCCGGCGGCATCGACAGGTCCAGCGCACCGTATTGGCGGCGCTGCTCGATCTTGGTCTGGGCGTCGAACACCCAGGCTTTGCCGAACACATTGTAGTTGGTGTAGCGGCCTTGCACCTGGGCTCCGGTGTCAGAGGCGTAACCAAGCCCGGTGCGTATCCGCTGCGTCTGGAATTCGGTGACCTGGACATTCACCGGCGATTCCAGCGCTTGTGCGGGATCATCATTGATGCTGACAATCACATTGCCGAAATACGGCGTGTTCTGGATCTGGCGCTGCAGCAGCAGCAAGCGGTCGACGCTGTATTCCTCCCCTACCTGCAAGGGGTTGACGTTCTCGATGATGCTGGCCGGATATCGCTTGGTGCCGGTGATGTGCAGCGCTCCCAGCGTGAATGCGGGGCCGCTGTCGTATTGCACGGACAGTTCGGCGTCGTTGTCTTCCGGCGTGATGCGCGCTTCCGAATGCGCCACCTTGGCCGCCGGATAACGTTTCTTGAGCAGCACCTGCAAACCGTCGTCCTTGGCCTTGGCCCAGTCTGCCTGGCGGAAAGGCTGGCCTGCCGGCAAACCCCAGTTCTGCTGTATCTGGCGCACCCGCTCAGGGACCTCGGCGGCGGCGCTGCCGGTGACGCCGACGGTTGCGGCGGACACCATGGTGCGCTGCTGCGGATCGACTTTCAAACGAATCGTCTTGATCTCGCCCGGCTCCACCGTGACGCTGGTCTTCGGAGAAAAATAACCCTCGGTCGAGGTCAGCTGCGTAACCTGCTCATCGACGGTATCAACCAGGAACTTCAGCTGGTCCTCGCTCAGGTCCTGGCGGTCCTTGTAGCGCGACAGGTCGAGGTGCTGGTCAAGCAAAGCCTTCAGATCGCCGGGGGCCTCGATTTCAACCCGATAGGCGGCGCTGGCGCCGGCCGCGCTCAGGGACAACAGGCCAAAAACCATGCCATACAGATAGGGCTTCAGACATCTGGCAGGTACGCGCAAGCATTTCATCATGCGCGGCAGCCCGTGGCCGGCAACGGCAGCGGCATGTCGGTTGTGATCAGCAAAACCAGTAAGAACATAAGCAGGGGCAACAGTAGCGGAGGGTCATTTTAACAAACATTGTTTTTCCATTGCGAAAACGACATTATCCCTATGGCGTCATTGCATTTGATGCTCTACACGCCTGGTGCGATGTAACATGATTTGATCCGCGGCTGCCGAGGGCGGCCAGCATCGGTCGTCCTCGGCAAGACGCTTATTCCGGGTACGTCATTTTTGCCGGCTGCACCCATTCGGCAAACTCTTGCTCCGTCACATAACCCAGCGCCAGCGCCGCCTGCTTCAGTGTGCTGCCGTCATGATGCGCATGCTTGGCGATCTGCGCCGCGCGGTCGTAACCGATGTGCGGCGCCAGCGCCGTCACCAGCATCAGCGAACGCTCCATCAGGTCGGCGATGCGGTCGCGGTTGGCGGCGATGCCGTCGGCGCAATGTTCTTCGAAACTGGCCATGCCATCGGCCAGCAGCCGCACGCTTTGCAGGAAATTATGGGCGATCAGGGGCTTGAATACGTTCAGCTCGAAATTGCCGGAAGCGCCGCCAAAATTGATCGCCACGTCGTTGCCGAACACCTGGCAGCACAACATGGTCAGCGCTTCGCACTGGGTCGGGTTGACCTTGCCGGGCATGATCGAGCTGCCCGGCTCGTTTTCCGGGATGCTGATCTCGCCCAGGCCGGAACGCGGCCCCGACGCCAGCCAGCGCACGTCATTGGCGATTTTCATCAAGGCCGCGGCCAGCGTTTTCAAGGCGCCGTGGCCGGCAACCAGGGCGTCGTGCGCAGCCAGCGCGGCAAACTTGTTGTCGGCGCTGCGGAAAGGCAGGTTTTCGGTTTTCGCCAATTGCGCCGCGACCCGGTCGCCGAAATCCTTGGGCGCGTTGAGTCCGGTGCCGACCGCGGTGCCGCCTGCAGCCAGGTCGCACAAAGGCTCCAGCGCGGCCTTGATGATTTTTTCCGCGTGATCCAGCTGCGCCACATAACCGGAGAACTCCTGGCCCAGCGTCAGCGGCGTCGCATCCTGCAGGTGGGTGCGACCGATCTTGACAATGTCGTCGAAATCCGCGGATTTCTTGTGCAGGGTTGCGCGCAGTTTTTGCAGCGACGGCAGCAGCTTGTTGGCGATGGCGAACGCGGCGGCGACATGCATCGCCGTCGGAAAGATATCATTCGAGGATTGGCTGAGGTTGACCGCATCGTTAGGGTGCACCAGGCGCGCTTCGCCGCGCACGCCGCCGAGGATTTCCGAGGCGCGGTTGGCCAGCACCTCGTTCATGTTCATGTTGCTCTGGGTGCCGGAGCCGGTCTGCCACACCGATAGCGGAAACTCATCCGGATGCTGCCCCGCCACCACCTCTTGCGCCGCCTGGATGATGGCGGCTGCCTGGGTTTTCGGCAGCTTGCCGAGGTCCTGGTTGACTTGCGCGCAAGCTTGCTTGACCGCCGCCAGCGCCACAATCAGTTCAGGCGGCATGCGTTCGCTGGAGATATGGAAATGGTGCAGGCTGCGCTGGGTCTGGGCGCCCCACAGCCGCTCGTCCGGGACTTCAATCTTGCCAAAGGTATCGCGTTCGATTCTGCTGGTAGTCATTTCAGCTCCATAAAAAGTGACGACGCCCGCCAGATCCCCGGCCAAGGGCATCAACAAAGTCTTATGGTAATACTTTTCCTTCGCGCAGGATGACTTCGATGTCATCCGCCGATACCGGTTCGCTGAAATAGAAGCCTTGCATTTCATCGCACCGATGGCGCTGCAGATAAGATAGCTGCTGCTGTGTTTCAACGCCTTCGGCGATTACTTGCAGGCGCAGGTTATGGGCCAGCGAAATGATCGAAGCCACGATCGCCGCGTCGTCCTGGTCAACCGTGATGTCGCGCACAAAAGACTGGTCGATCTTCAGCGCGTCGATCGGGAAACTCTTGAGATAAGCCAGGCTTGAATAGCCGGTGCCGAAATCGTCGATCGACAGCTGCACGCCGATCGACTTCAAGTCATTCAGGATGCCGACGGCTAGCTCGACATCCGTCATCACCAGGCTCTCCGTCAATTCGATTTCAAGGTAGTGCGGCGCCAGCCCGGTTTCGTCGAGCACCTTGGCAACCTGCCGCACCAGGTTCTGCTGGAAAAACTGGCGTGTCGACAGGTTCACCGACATCCGCAGATAACCCAGCCCCATGCGCTGCCATGCCTTGTTCTGTTCGCATGCGGTATGCATCACCCAGGCGCCCATCTGCACGATCAGGCCGGTTTCTTCCGCCAGGTCGATGAAGCGCGTCGGCGAAATCATGCCGAGCTGCGGATGTTTCCAGCGGATCAGCGCTTCCATGCCGACCATGCGGCCGGTGCGCAAATCCACCTGCGGCTGGTAGTAGAGCAGCAATTCCTTGCGCTCCATCGCATTGCGCAGGTCGCCTTCGATGCGCAAGCGCTCCAGCGCGCGTTCATTCATCGCCGCGGTGTAGAACTGGTAATTGTTGTTTCCCATTTCCTTGGCGCGGTACATGGCGATGTCGGCGTGCTTGAGCAGGCTTTCCGGATCTTCGCCGTCATTCGGGTAGACCGCAACGCCGATGCTGCAGCTCAAGAAAAAGTCGTAACCTTCGATTTGCAAAGGACGCGCGATCGCATCCATCATGCCTTGGATCAGGCCTACGCTCAGCTCTTCCTCGAGGCGCTCCGGCAGGATCAGGACAAATTCATCGCTGCCCAGGCGCGCGATGGTGTCTGCTTCGCGCGTGAACGCCTTCAGGCGGCTGGCGACTTCCTTCAGCAGCTGGTCGCCGGCATTGTGGCCTAGCGTATCGTTGACGAATTTAAAGCGGTCGAGATCGACGAACAGCACCCATACCCGGTGGCCGTACAGCTCGCCGTAGACGATCGCCTGGCTCAGCCGGTCGCTCAGCACGTTGCGGTTGGCCAGCCCGGTCAAGGTGTCGTGGCGGGCCTGGTGCTCCAGCTCGGCTTCGTAGCTCTTCATTTCCGTGATGTCGTACAGCGCCGTGACGAAATGGCTGACGCGCCCGGAACTGTCTTTCACCGGCGCCACATACAGTTCATTCCAGAACAGGGTGCCGTCCTTGCGGTAGCTGCGGAACACGGCGTTCGCGCTGCGCTTTTCGCGCAATGCGGCGCGGATTTCCTCCAGGCCGATCTGATCGTGGTCGTCGCCGTGCAGCATCTCCAGGTTGCGGCCGATCATCTCGCTGGCGGTGTAGCCGGTGATCCGTTCGAATGCCGGATTGACGTATTCCACCAGGTAATCCGGCAATTTGGCGCTGGAAATGATGATCGCGTTGGCGCTCGACTCGATGGCGCGCTCGCGCAGTTGCAAGGCGTCTTCGGCGCGTTTGCGGGCGACGATGTCCTCTTTCATCATCTGCGTCGCCAGCCTGACCTGCTGGGTGCGGGCATCCACCAGCTGCTCGATCCGCTTGGAGCGGGTCGACAGGAAATACAGGTAGGTGGCGCCCATCCAGCTCAGCAGGCTGCCCAGAATCAGCACCAGGATCGATCCGGCGTTCTTCTTGGTGAATACGCGCGGCGGCGCCGATGCTTCTATATACCAGGACTTGCCGGCCAGTTCGAAAGTCTGCGACATGTCTTGCGGGGCGTCGTACAACAACCAGGCCGGCAGCCAGTCGCTGGCGTTGGACAAGGTGATCGGATTGCCCTGGCGGTATACCAGAGTGCTCTCCTCCGGCTTGGCGCTGGCATATACCCGCAGGTAGAAATCTTCGCGGGCTTGCACGCCGTCGCGCGACAGGACACTGCTGACGAAAGCATCCGCCCGCAGCGCCGCGCTGGTATAACCCGTCAATGCAAGGCGGCGCTGCTCGGCGCTGTCCAGCGGCGCGCCGTGGCGGTACACCGGCATCAGGATGATCAGCGCCAGCTTGCCGTTGCTGCTGGAGGAGCGCAACGCAAACAGATCGGTGGACGAGGGCAAGCCGGAGTCGCGCGCGCGCTGGCCCGGCTCCGCTTGCAGCAAGCTGGGCGCGACGTCGACGCCGAATACATTTTCATTCCCCGTCATCGGCTCTACATAGTCGACCACCCGGTACTGGTCGCGGCCTGCGCTCGGCGCCGGCTTGCCGTCGCTTAGCTGGCGAATCGCGAAATTGGGGAAATGCTTGCGCATTTCAGCCTCATAGGCGGGCCGCTGGGCGGCCGTCAGCACGCGCTGGAAAGTCAATGACTTGATGAAGGGAGAACGGCGCAGCATTGGCGCGGTGAAAGTATGGAACTGCTCGCGGCTGACATCGTCCACCGTGAGGAACAGGCGATTCACGGTTTCCAGCTCATGGACCAGGGAGTCCAGGCCATCCACTACCGCCTTCAGGTGGCCGCTGGCGAGGCGCCGGAATTCGGCGTCCATTTTTTCGTATTCGAGGTGACGTACCGAGACAAACAAGCCGAGCGTAATCGCCAAACCCAATATCAAACTGGATAAAGAAGCAATGGGTATGAAGATTGACGAGCCACGACGAAACATTTCTACTCCATTGCGAACAATAGGCGAAATATTACACGGTCTTTTTACTCGGGAACGTCACGCGCCGATTTCTTTTTAGTGCTTCGAATCAACTAAAAACCTTGAGGCAAGAACCCTTGCCGGCGCAGGCAAGAAATCAGGCGGATTTTGGTGCCTGAGCGTCAGGCAACAGGCAGGCATGCAGTATCTGCAGATCGTTGTCTTTCGCAAAATTGACCACGAAATGGTAAGCCAATGGCTCGATCTGGCGCAGGTCTTCATTGACCACAACCGACCGCACGCCATTCAGCAGCACCGGCCGCACATACGGCGAGTATTGCAGGTGAGCATTGCGGCCGCCGGATCCTTCCGGGCGAAAACAGGCCATGACGCCGCACAAGCGCTCAGCCCAGTCGCTGGGACGGAACTGCCTGCCATCGCTGGTAATACCTTGAATGAAAAATTCGCGGGCGGGGGCGTCAGGAGATTGGATGGTATCAGCCATGCGTACAGCTCGTTTCTTCTATAACGCTTGCTACAGACATTTGCTTAACCTCTGGTGGAAGCAAGCTACAATTTTCACGTTACTCATTTACGTAAGCGATTCTTACGTATTATATCTTATAGAAGACCAAGACACCATCTGGCGCAATCGCCCGCCGGTCTTGCCTAGCCGAACCAGACCGCTGCCGACAGCAGCAACAGCAGGAACATCCACAGCAGCAGCGCCCGCCAGACCAGACCCACCGTGCTTTGCAGCGCGCGCGGGGTCGGCACGTCGCCTGGCGGGCTTTCGCTTTCCATCGCGGTCGAATCAACCGTGGATGCATCGGCCGGCAGGATCGCGATCGCTGTTTCCAGCGGCGTGCCGAGCAATACCCCCATGGCGCCGCCGCCGGTGGACAGGATGATGCCGTCGGTTTCGCTTTTCCAGCGATCCGCAAAATTACGCCAGGCGTAGATCGCATCCTCGAAATTGCCGACCACCGCAAATGCCGCGGCCGTCATGCGCGCCGGGATCCAGTCGATCCAATAAAAGGCCTGGGCTGCAAAACGTCCGAAGGCCTCATTGCGCATGTGGTCCGGTTCATTCCAGCCGCGCGCCAGGTATTCGGCGACGCGATACATGACGGCGCAAGCCGGGCCGACCGGCATGAGGAACCAGAAAAACACGCCGAACACATGGCGGTGGGTGGTGATCAGCGCTTTTTCCACTGCGATGCGGGAGATTTCGCTGACATCCATATCCGTGGTGTCGAGCTTGGTCCATTCGGCCAGCAGGGTGCGCGCGGTGGCGTCGTCGCCGGTATTGAGCGCCAGCTGGATCGAGCTGAAATAATGGCTGTAGTGGCGGAAACCGAGGGTCAGGTACACGATCAGGATGTTCCACAGCAGCGCCGCCCAGTGGCCGATATGCGCGCACAGCCAATAGATCAGCGCGGTCGGCACGGTCAGCGCCAGGATCACGCAGAACCATCCCAGACGACCCTGGCGCGCTTGCCCCGCGTTAAATGAAGCTTCTATCTTGCCCGCAAATTGCTTGACCCACGCATACACAGGATTGTCCGCGCGCAGCGGCTTCAGTTGCTCGATCAGCAATGCAAACAGAATAGAGAGAAATGTCATTAACCAGCCTTATAAGTAAAGCAATAGCGCTGCAAGATCCTGTCTGGCGGCCGCTTCGTGGCGGCACGCCGGTCTTGCCATAACGTCCAAAATTGCAATATCCCATACGATAACGCAGCACACGCGCGGAATCAAACTTGTACTGAACTTGTTCCGCGTATTTTTCTGCCCGCGGCGTCACACAATAAATCTAAGCGCGCAGAAAGTGAAACAAATTTCTCAGCATGGCAGCCGTCGCGCCCCAAATGAAGAAGCGCTCATAGGGCATTGCATAAAAAGTGCGGCGATAGCCGTCCGGCAGGTCGAAGCTGCGCAACTGATGATTCAGGCCATCCATCAGGAACGCCAGCGGGACTTCAAAAATTTCGGCTACCTCGTCAGGATCGGCGCGCAAGCTGACCGGCGGATTGACCAGGCACACCACCGGCGTGACGCGATAGCCGGTGCCGGTAAAATATTCCGGCAGGCTGCCGATCACCTCGACCTGGCTGCGCGCCAGGCCGATCTCTTCTTCCGCTTCGCGCAAAGCCGTTTCAACCGGCGAGGCATCGCTCTCTTCCATCCGGCCGCCGGGGAAACTGACCTGCCCTGCATGATCGGTGAGATGGGCTGCGCGCTGGGTAAACAACAAAGTCGGCTGCTGCTCGTGCATGACGATGGGAATCAGCACCGACGCCGGCGTTGCCGGCTTGCCCTGCAGCTGCGTCATGCGCTGCAAAGTCTGGCTATCGATATGCTCCGGACGCCAGTCCGGCTGCTGCGCAAACCGTTGCCGCAGCCATGCCGCGCTCATCCTTTCGGTTGCCAGCGCAGACTCGCCGGCAACCGCGTCAACCGGCAGCATCAGGGGATCGAAAGTCAATTTAACCAAGAAAATTCCTCTAACAATCTAGCAATCTTTTGATACTTTACCGCGACGGCCGCGAATGGCCTATCGTCGTCACAGTTAATAACAATTAGCACCATTTTACTTTACGGCAACTAAAAATATGCGGTTCAGCACATGCCGCAGCGAACACGAGCCGCAAATGAAAAAAGGGCGCCTGACGGCGCCCCTTTTTTCATGCAATACCTATGCCTGCATGACAACGGCTTACTCTGCAGCTTTTGCAGCGCTGCGACGTTGTGGCAGTTTTTCCTTGATACGTGCCGATTTACCGGAACGTTCACGCAGGTAGTACAGCTTGGCGCGACGGACATCGCCGCGACGCTTGACTTCGATCGAAGCGATCAGTGGCGAATACAGCTGGAATGTACGCTCAACGCCTTCGCCGGAAGAAATCTTGCGGACGATGAAGTTGGAGTTCAAACCACGGTTACGACGCGAAATCACGACGCCTTCGTAAGCCTGGGCGCGCTTGCGCGTACCTTCGACTACGTTGACGCTGACCACGACTGTGTCGCCTGGCGCGAAGTCAGGGATATTCTTGCCGAGGCGTGCAATTTCTTCTTGCTCAAGTTGTTGGATCAAGTCCATTTTTAGCTCCATATACCATCTTGCTGACGCCGTTTTGTGCAAAGCTTTTTTGCCAGGCACTGCTCAGTAGAGGATGGGGTTGATACACAGGTGGCCGGCTGGCCTCCCCTAGTTACTGCTTGGTTACTGCCTACTACAACGGACCGGGTGCTCGGTGATTGGCCAGGCACTCAATCCATATTCCGTAAAAACTTCTCATCGGCGGCGCTCAACAAACCGGCTGCACGCATCTTCTGAAGCAGGTCGGGCCGTTTTTTTGCCGTCGCCGACAACATCTGCTGGCGCCGCCATTTTTCGATTTCGGCATGATGGCCGCCCAGCAGGACCGGCGGCACCGGTACACCTTCATACTGTTCCGGCCGCGTGTAGTGCGGGCAATCCAGCAAACCGTTGACAAAACTGTCTTCGACCGCCGAGGCGCCGTCATTCAACACGCCCGGCAATTGCCGGATCACTGCATCCATCAACGCCATCGCCGGCAATTCGCCGCCGGACAAAACGAAATCGCCAAGGCTGATCTCTTCATCCACGCAACGATCCAGCAAACGCTGGTCCACCGCTTCATAACGCCCGCAGAGCAGTACCAAACCAGGTTCGGTACGCAGCTCCATGACACGCTGATGAGTCAGCGGCCGGCCTTGCGGCGACAAGTAGACAACTCTCGGTGCAGGCAGCTGTTGCTGCAGCTGGCGCGCCTTGGCAGCTTCAATCGCAGCTTCCAGCGGCTTCGCCATCATCACCATCCCGGGGCCGCCGCCATAAGGCCGGTCATCCACGGTACGGTGGTTGTCGGTGGTGAAATCACGCGGATTCCACAGCGCCAGCTCACATTTTTTCTGTTCAAACGCACGGCGGGTGACCCCCGACTGCGTCAATGCGGCAAACATCTCGGGAAACAGTGTGACGACATCAAATTGCATACCGCTCACCTTCTTGTTTCGCTTGCGATCTTGTTTGCTGCTTTGGCTGCCTGGATCCAGTTCCGGATTTAATAATCCAGTCCCCAGTCAACCGTGATTTTCTTTGCTTGTTGATCTACCGTCTTGACGAACTGTTCGACAAACGGGATCAACAATTCAGGCGCGACCTTGTCTTGATCCGCAACAGCCGGCGCCGTGATCCGAAGAATCGGATGCGCGCCGTTGTCCATCAGATCTGCGACCACGCCCAGATGCTCGCCCTGCAGATTTTCGACCACCAGGCCGATCAGGTCGACCCAATAGAATTCATCGTCGGCAAGCGCCGGGAAATGGCTGCGCGGGATATGCACCACGCTGCCCTTCATGGCTTCGGCTGCATCGCGCCCTGCCACACCCATCAGGCGCGCCACAATGTCGCCACTGTGGTTTTTTGCCTGCATCATCTCGACATCGTGCAATTCCGGCGAATTCTGCCGGCCTAGCCACCACGTCTTGGCGTGCAACAACGCATCTGCATCCGCCGAATACGGTTTGATCCGCACCCAGCCATTAATGCCGTAGGCGCCAGTAATGTAACCGACCACCACCAAATCTGAAGGTATTGCAGTTCCAGCTGGTGCTGCGGCCGACAAGTTTACTGACGCGCTCATCGGCTTCCTTAGCGGTTCAAACTGCTTGATTAAGCAGTTTTCTTGGCAGCGTCGGCAACCAGGCGTGCAACGGTCGGCGACAATTGCGCGCCAACACCTTGCCAATGCGTCAGGCGGTCCTGAGCAATGCGGAAAGTCTCTTCTGCACCGGAAGCTACCGGATTGTAGAAGCCGATACGCTCGATGAAGCGACCGTCACGGCGATTGCGCGAATCAGTAGCTACGATGTTGTAAAAAGGACGCTTCTTTGCGCCACCACGGGATAAACGAATAACGACCATAATGTTTCCAAAAAGTGTTCGAACACGGAAAAAGCCGCAAATTATAACGCAAAGTGAGCCGCTCCCGCAACCAAAGCAGGCCATGGGTGTGGTTTCACTACGTCAAACAGGTATTTGCAGGGCTCTAAAACGCTCCGCGGCCTATGCCGCGAGCGGGCCTGACTATCAAAGTGACATTCTATTGAAGCAGGCTGTACACTACGCCCTCAATCTGCTTTCCGGCACGCATGCTGCGCTTCGGAAACATCAGTGGCGATAGCCAAGCCAGTATATTAGCAATATTCCCACTTGATGCAAGGATTGCCTTCTTTTTTTACATGCCCCACCCATCCCGCACATGACCCAACCCCACAAGAACAAGACCCTCGCCACTTTCGTGGCTACCGTATTCGGCAGCATCGGCTTGCATCGCTTCTACCTGAGAGGAATCAAAGACGCCTGGGGCTGGCTGCACCTTGCCGCTTTGCCAATCTCCTTGCTGGCTTACATGTCGTGGGGGCAAAACCAGCAAACGGCATTCCTGTTCGCGCCGCTGATTATCTCGGGCTTGATTGCCTGCATTGAATCGCTGGTCATTGGATTGACCCCGGATGAAAAATGGGATGCGCAATATAACCCGGACTCCGGCCGCAAGTCGGACTCCAGCTGGTTTGTGGTGCTGCTGGTGGTGCTGACCCTGGGCTGCGGCGCAATTGCCCTGATCGGCGCAATCGCCCGCACTTTCGACCTGTTGTTCACCGGCGGCGCCTACGGCTGAACCGGTAGCAGCGTTGGATCGAAAAAAAAGCAGCCTTCCGGCTGCTTTTTTTACATCGGCAGAAAGATCAGAACTGATCTTCCGTCAACGCCATCACTCCGCTGCTGCCTTCGACTATCGAGATACGATAAGCGTCAGCCTGGGACAGGACATGCTCGGCAAAGAAACGCGCCGTACCGATCTTGGCCTGATAGAAATTGCTGTCGCCGATAGCCGACTGCAGTTTTTGCGTTGCCACCAGCGCCGCCCGTCCGAGCTGCCAGCCGCCCAGCACGATGCCGGCCAGCTTCAAATACGGCACGCTGCCGGCAAACACGCCCTTGATGTCGCTCTTCAGGTTGTCGACCACATAGGCGACCACCTGCTCCAGCGCATCGGCGCCGCTGGCCAGCTGCTTGCCGATGGCGACCAGGTCGGCCGCGCCGCTACTCGCCAGCTCGGCTTGCGTTGCACGCACCTGGCCAATGATGGCCTTGGCGACCGCACCGCCGTCGCGCGCGGTCTTGCGGCCGACCAGGTCGTTTGCCTGGATCGCCGTGGTGCCTTCGTAAATCGTCAGGATGCGTGCATCGCGATAGAACTGCGCAGCGCCGGTTTCCTCGATGAAGCCCATGCCGCCGTGGATCTGCACGCCGGTCGAGGCCACGTCGATCGAAATCTCGGTCGACCAGCCTTTGACCACAGGCACCATGTATTCGTAAAACGCCTGGTTGGCCTTGCGCGTCGCAGCGTCGCCATGATGATGGGCCGCATCGTGGGCCGCCGCGGTGACATAAGCCAGTGCACGCGCTGCCTCGGTCTGCGAGCGCATGCTCATCAGCATGCGGCGCACATCGGGCTGGTGGATGATGGTCACGGCGCCGGCAGAACCTGCCAGGTCGCGCGATTGCACGCGGTCCTTGGCGTAGGCCAGCGCTTTCTGATATGCGCGCTCAGCCACGCTGATGCCTTGCAAGCCGACCGCAAAACGTGCAGCGTTCATCATGATGAACATGTATTCGAGGCCGCGGTTCTCCTCGCCCACCAACGTGCCGACAGCACCGCCGTTGTCGCCGAACTGTAATACCGCGGTCGGGCTGGCCTTGATGCCCAGCTTGTGTTCCAGCGAAACGCAATGAACATCGTTGCGCGCGCCCGGCGTACCGTCCGCGTTGACCATGAATTTCGGCACGATGAACAGGGAAATGCCCTTCACTCCTTCCGGCGCATTCGGAGTACGCGCCAGCACCAGGTGCACGATATTTTCTGCCATATCGTGTTCGCCGTAAGTGATGAAAATCTTGGTGCCGGAAACCTTGTAAGTGCCGTCGCCCTGGGGCACCGCGCGGGTACGCACCAGCGCCAGGTCGGAACCGGCTTGAGGCTCGGTCAGGTTCATGGTGCCGGTCCATTTTCCCGACACCAGGTTCTCCAGGTAAATCCGCTTTTGCTCGTCGCTGCCCGCAGTCAGCAAAGCTTCGATGGCGCCATCGCTCAACAGCGGGCACAGCGCGAATGACAGGTTGGCCGCATTCAGCATCTCTATGCACGGCGTCGCCACCAGCTTGGGCAAACCCTGGCCGCCGAATTCGACCGGATGCTGCACGCCTTGCCAGCCGGCTTCGGCAAATCCCTTGAATGCCTCCTTAAAACCCTTGCTGGTAGTGACTTCTCCATCATGCCAATAACTCGGCTCCTGGTCGCCGCTACGGTTCAAGGGCGCCACGACTTCGCTGCAAAACTTGGCGTTCTCCTGCAGCACGGCTTCCACGGTTTCCGGCGTCGCATCTTCGCAACCCGGCAGTGTGCTGACCTGCTCCAGGCCGGCCAATTCGTTGAGCACGAACAGCATGTCTTTCAACGGCGCTACATAACTCATGAGCTACTCCTAAAAATTCGGGTGGCATCGCCAGGCCTGACCCTGCCAGCACCTGCAATACCACCCGTATGCGTTCCATTGACAAGCAGGCGCCCGGCGCCCGCCAGAGGCTTAGCCCAGTTCGGCCACCAGTTGCGGCACGATCTCGAACAGGTCGCCGACAATGCCGTAGTCCGCTACCGAGAAAATCGGCGCTTCTTCGTCTTTGTTGATGGCGACGATCACCTTGGAATCTTTCATCCCGGCCAGATGCTGGATCGCACCCGAAATGCCGACCGCGATATACAGCTGCGGCGCCACGATCTTGCCGGTTTGCCCGACCTGCCAGTCGTTCGGCACGAAGCCTGCGTCAACTGCGGCGCGCGAAGCGCCCATGGCCGCGCCGAGCTTGTCGGCCAGCGGTTCCAGGATCTTGAAGTTGTCAGCGGAACCCATGCCGCGGCCGCCGGATACGATGATCTTGGCAGCCGTCAACTCAGGACGGTCCGACTTGGCCAGTTCGCGCGAGACAAATGCCGATTTGCCGAAGTCGGCAGCAGCCGTGACATTCTCGACAGCAGCAGAACCGCCGCCGGCGGCAGCGTCAAAGCCGGTGGTGCGGACGGTGATGACTTTGGTAGCGTCGCTCGATTGCACGGTAGCGATGGCGTTGCCGGCGTAGATAGGACGCTCGAAGGTGTCTGGGCTGTCGACCTTGGTGATTTCGGAAATCTGGCCGACGTCCAGCTTGGCGGCGACGCGCGGCAAGATGTTTTTACCGTAGGCGGTAGCCGGCGCCAGGATATGGCTGTAGCCGGCGGCCAGGGCCAATACCTGTTCGGCGACGTTCTCGGCCAGGCCATCGGCGAAATAAGCGGCGTCCGCCACCAATACTTTGCTGACGCCGGCCAGTTGCGCTGCGGCCTGTGCTGCTGCGCCGCAGTTGCTGCCGGCTACCAGCACGTGGACTTCGCCGCCGCATTGGCTGGCGGCGGTGACGGTGTTGAGGGTGCTGCCTTTTAATGAGGCATTATCGTGTTCGGCGATGACTAAGGCTGTCATGTGGGCTCCTGATTTATGTGTGGCTCGCCTGCATCGTGCTGGCAATGATGCGGCGTTACGCCTGGTTCTTGAATAGTGGTTTGGAAATTCGCCGGCGCTGCAATCGCTTACAGGACCTTGGCTTCGTTCTTCAGCTTGGCGACCAGGGTCGCCACGTCAGGCACCTTGATGCCGGCGCTGCGCTTGGCTGGCTCCACTACTTTCAGCGTCTTCAGGCGCGGTGCGGCATCCACGCCGAGGTCGGCCGGCTTGAACACATCCAGCGTTTTCTTCTTGGCTTTCATGATGTTCGGCAGCGTCACGTAACGCGGCTCGTTCAAGCGCAAATCGGTCGTGATGATGGCCGGCAGCGTCAGGGCGATGGTTTCCAGCCCGCCGTCGACTTCGCGCGTGACAGAAACCTTGCCGTCTTCCAGCACAACCTTGGAAGCAAAGGTCGCTTGCGGCCAGCCCAGCAGCGCAGCCAGCATCTGGCCGGTCTGGTTGCAATCGTCATCGATCGCCTGCTTGCCGAGGATGATCAGCTGCGGCTGTTCCTTGTCGGCCACCGCCTTCAACAATTTAGCTACCGCCAGCGGCTGCAGGTCGGTATCGGCGGTATCGACCAGGATGCCGCGGTCGGCGCCGATCGCCATTGCCGTGCGCAGCGTTTCCTGGCATTGCGTCACGCCGCAGGAAATGGCGATCACTTCAGTCACTTTGCCGCCTTCTTTCAGGCGCGTGGCTTCTTCCACCGCGATTTCGTCAAACGGATTCATCGACATCTTGACGTTAGCAATATCTACGCCGCTGCCGTCCGACTTGACTCGCACCTTGACGTTGTAGTCGACGACACGCTTGACTGGTACTAATACTTTCATCGTTATGCCTTTTATTGAAAATAGAAAAATCTGAATTGACGTTAACGTAAATCTTAATTGGGAATTATAAGAGAGAATTCGATCCGACGCTGAAATTTAGCACGATCGTTCTATTAAATCTTAGAGCAAACCGACTAATCGCGCCAGCCTCTTGTAAAACGAGACGGGTTCAGCGTGGTTTACTGCGTTGGGAATGTAGTGTGCCGGCCTTGGACAAGGCGGCGGAAAACAAGGATAAATCGAGGGTGGCACGACCAGCAGGACGCTGGTTGCAGCATTTATTGATGGATAAAAATTTACTGTAGAACGACAGTCAACTTACGTTCTTATTTACGCTTCATGAAGAAAATGAATTCCCTGTTTTCTTCGCTCTGCTCCAGCAGATCGTTACCCGTCTGTTTCGCGAATGCCTGGAAATCACGCACCGAACCAGAGTCAGTCGCCAATACGCGCAGCACTTCGCCACTCAACATGTCCGCCAACGCCTTCTTGGTTTTCAAAATCGGCAGTGGGCAGTGCAAACCGCGCGCATCGAGTTCTTTATTAAATTCCATAACCACTTCGTAATGTAAAAATTTTTAACATTTGCTGCTATTTGATGATTCTACTCCAAACGCAGGACCCTTTGACGCATCGCAACAATCCATCAATCATTTTTACAACAGCGGTGCCATAAATAAATATGTCTTTAATGCAATTTAAATTTCGATTCGCATGCTAACATTCATTTCTTGGCGTAACAAAATGTAACAAGCAGACACCAGCGGCAACGCCGCTCAAAAACAGCTCTGCGCGCCACTCCGGGGAACCAGCATGCAGGACAGTCTTAGCCAAAATCCTTACAGTAACATTACGCCGTTCTGGCAGCGCTTGCCTCTTTTTTTCCTGTATCCGCTGCAGCAGCAGCTGGTCTGGCGGCCTGTCGTTTATGCCTTGGTCGGCGGCGGCCTGTGGCTGCTGGGCCGCAGCGGCGACGACGGTTTCTCGCCGGTCATCCTGATTGTCGCGGTGCTGGTCGGACTGGGCCTGTCGATCGACCTGATGCGCCAGGCATTCCGGATCCTGGAACAAACCTCGCTCGGCAATTTGCGCTACGCCGATTTCGACGAGCCGAACGACATGCACAAGATGTCGCCCTACAAGCTTTATTTCGTGATGCTGGTGCAAGGGATTTTTGTCGGCATCATGGCCGACCTCCACCCCTTCCTCGGGCTGCTCGGAAGCGCCTTGGCCAACCTGATGCTGCCGGCCAGCATCATGGTGCTGGGACATACCCACAGCTTTACCGACGCCATCAATCCGTTCAACGTATTCAAGATGATCAAGGCATGCGGCTGGCCTTACCTGGCGCTGTGGGCCTTCGGCTTCATACTGAGCCAGTGCGCGCCGATCACCATTGCGCTGTTCCTTGGGAAATTGCCGATCGCCATGCTGATCGGCCTGGGCATTTTCGTCTGCGCCTATTTCACATTGGTCGGCTTCAACCTGATGGGTTATACGATGTACCAGTACCATCAGCAGATCGGCTACGCGCCGGACCGCAATTTTGAAATCAATGCGCTTGCCAGCAGCCGCCAGCACCGCCCCTTGAGCGACGACGAAATCCTGGCGCAGCAGATCGGCGCGCTGATCCGCGACGGCGACATCAACCTGGCCATCGAAATGGTGTGGGAAGAACTACGCTACGACCAAACCAACGCACAACTGTCGAGCCATTACGCCAAGCTGCTGATGCTCAAAGGCGACAAGGGCAAACAGCTGGAATATGCGCCGCGCCACCTGTTTACACTGGCCCGCTCGGGCAAGGCCGGCGGCATCGGCGACGCCTGGCGCCAGGCGCGCCAGCTCAATCCCGAATTCAAGATCGACAATCCCGATCACGTGCTGGAAATCGCCGCTGCTGCCGCTTCAGTGCGCGAATACCAGATTGCGCTGGAGATCGTGTCAGGTTTCCACAAACGCGCCGCGCGCCACAAAGACGTGCCTGCGGTGCTGGTCCTGGCCGGCAAGCTGCTGTCCGACCACCTGCGCCAGGACGCCCGCGCCTTGTCGCTGTTCAATCACGTGATCGCACAATGGCCGACCAATCCGGCCGCGGACGAAGCGCAGCGCTACAAGAACGTGATCGAGCGTCTGGGACAGGGCTCCGTCCAGACCTGATCAGTACCGGTTGCCGGGGCTGGTCGCCAGCCTGCTTTCTTCGCTCAAGGGAAACTGCTGCAGCAGCAGTTTCTGGTAATGCTGCGCCTTCTCGTGCATGCCGGCCGCCATGAACCCGCGGGCGACGAACTGCACCAGCTGCGGCAATTGCTGGTGCTGGCGGGCGGTCACCATCAATATCTGCAGGATCGCTGCCGCGGTCTGCGGCTGGCCGTTCAAGGCAAACCGTTTGGCCGCAGCCAGCGACTGCTCGCTGTTCAGCCGCGGCCGCGGTTCGGCCAGTGCCACATAATCCAGGTAGACCTGATGGATCCTGTCTTCGGCCAGGCTGCCCTTCGGCAAGCGCAACAGCATCTCGGCGGTCTTGTGGAAAGCCGGCGCGGCCGGCGCTTGTTTCGACAGATTGAATAATTGCAGCAACCAATCCGGCTGCGGCGTCTTTTGCTGCGCCAGGGTGCGGCTCACCAGGCTGCTGAAATCACGCCGGGCGCGCTCGAAATCCAGCCGGCTCAAGGCCGAATAGGCGCTCTGCTGAAGGCTGAGCAACTGCTTGTCGTCGTCGGCGGGAGCAACGTAAGTAGCATGCGCCTGCTCCAGCTTGCGCCGCGCCAGCAAACGATAAACCAGGGCCAGCAGGGCTCCGCCCAGCAAACCGCCGATATGGGCGTAGTAATTGGTGTTCGAGGGCGCGCCAAACCACAGGTCGAAAGCTTCCTTGCCGACCCAGATCGGCAGCATGATCAACGCCGGAGCCTTGAAAAAATCGAAGTAAAAAACGAACCAGTAAAAAAACCGTATCTTGCGCAAACCGTACAGCACGGTGTACATCCCCATGACGCCGGAAATGGCGCCCGATGCACCCAGGGACAGGACCATGCTGTCGCCGCGGAACACCAGGTAAAACGCAGCCGACAGCAAACCCGACAAAAGATAAAACAGCAGGTAGCAGCCGCCGCCCAGCAATATCTCGACCGCATAGCCGACCATCGCCAGGAACACCATGTTGCCCAGCACGTGCTCGACGCTGGCATGCAAGAACATGTGGGTCAGCAAGGTGACCGGGCGTTCGAACGCCTGCGCCGGGATCAATGAATAGCGTTCGGTGAAACTGCGCTTGCGGGTCGACACGTAGTGATCCCGCTGCTCCTTCCATTCGGCCAGGTCATCGTCGGCCATGGTGCCTAGCACAGCCGGTTTCGCTTGCTGCATCAAGGCAGCAAAACGGAGATCGGCGTCCAGCACATACCAGCTCTCGATCAGCGGTTCGTAATTTTCCAGGGAAACGGTCTTGCCGTCGCGCGCCGCGGCCAGGTCGGCCCGTGCCCGCAACCGCCGCCAGAGCTCAAGCCCTTTGCGCATGGCTGCGGCGGCTTCGGGCTTGTTGTCGCTTTCCAGGTAACGCGCATAGGCGGGAAATTCGAATTCCGGCAGGCGCGACTCGACCAGGTAATAATGCGCCGCGGGCTCCATCTGGCTGCGCTCATGCCACTGGATGCCGAAATAGATCAGCAGGTTGATCAGCACCAGCAGGATAGTGACCAGCGGCGGACGCTTCCAGTCTGGCTTACGGTCTACCGGGATAATCAGCATGGCGGGTCAAGGACGGGCGGGAATTTTAATCCTGCAATTCTACCCAGTCATTGCCGCCCGGAGCGTTCTTTTTTGCGGCCTGCCCGCCCGCTCACGCTTTCAAGGCAGGCTCGGGCTGCGGCTGCAGCAAGGGCCGCTCGACATACTCGACCGCCAGCCCCTGCGCCCGCATCCAGTCGGCCACCGCATGGCCGGTGCCGGCGCGCCATGGGCGCAGCGCAGCCGGTTCCAGCAGGCGGTATTCCAGCAGTTCCGGCGACAGCCGGATCAGGCCCGAAGCCTTGACATGATAGGCGATGATCAGCTCGTTCTTGCGCATGAATTCATAGACGCCGACCAGCTTGACCTGTTCGGCGTCGAGATTGGTTTCTTCCTTGATTTCACGTGCGATGCCCTGCTCCGGGGTCTCGTCGCGCTCCATGAAACCGGTGATCAGCGCAAACATGCCTTCCTGCCATGCCGCATTGCGCGCCAGCAGGATCTTGCCGTCGACCTCGACGATCGCCGCCAGCACCGGCAAGGGATTATCCCAATGCGTCCAGTGACCTTCAGGGCAAGCCAGGCGCGACTTCCCGCCCTCGCCTTCATCGACGCGCTGGACCAGGGAGGTGGCGCAAACCGGGCAGAATTTGAAATCGCTCATTGCAGAGTCGTTAAGTTAGGGACGAAAAAAAACGGAAAACATCAAACCGCGATACTACTGCGATTCGATGCTTCCCGCTTTGGCTAGCCACAATCTCTGGCCAGGTTCTTTATGCGCGTTCGCCGACCCAGGCCGCAACCCCTTGCAGCGCCGCCGGCAAGCCGCTGGCGTCGGTGCCGCCGGCTTGCGCCATGTCGGGCCGTCCGCCGCCTTTGCCGCCCACCTGCAGGGCGACGAAGTTGACCAGCTCGCCGGCCTTGACCTTGCCGGTAGCGTCGGCGGTGACGCCGGCGATCAGGCTGACCTTGCCATCCTTGACGGCAGCCAGCACGATGGCGGCAGTCTTCAGCTTATCCTTCAGCTTATCCATGGTTTCACGCAGGGTCGCACTGTCGGCGCCTTCCAGCGTAGCCGCCAGCACTTTGATGCCCTTGACGTCCACCGCCTGCGAAACCAGTTCATCGCCCTGGTTCGCCGCCAGTTTCGACTTCAGGCTGCTCAGTTCCTTTTCCAGCGCCTTGACGTGTTCCTGCACCTGCGCGATGCGCTGGGTCAGTTCTTCCGGCTGCGCTTTCAATGCCGCCGCGGCTTCGTTGACGCGGTTGCTCAGGTTCTGCACCAGCGCCAGCCCGGCTTCGCCGGTCACCGCTTCGATGCGGCGGATGCCGGCGGCAACGCCGCCTTCAGCCACCACCTTGAACAGACCGATATCGCCGGTGCGGCTGACGTGGGTGCCGCCGCACAGCTCGCGCGAGCTGCCGATCGACAACACGCGCACTTCGTCGCCATATTTCTCGCCGAACAGAGCCATGGCGCCGGCGCCGACTGCGTCGTCGAACGACATCAGCCGGGCTTCGGTTGCGACGTTGGCCAGGATTTCGCGGTTGACGATTTCCTCGATACGGCGGATTTCATCGGCGCTGACCGGCGCATTGTGGCTGAAGTCGAAACGGGTCTTGTCGGCATCGACCAGCGAACCCTTTTGCGCCACATGCGCGCCCAGCACTTCGCGCAAAGCCTTGTGCATCAGGTGGGTGGCCGAGTGATTGCGGATGGTGCGGCCGCGCACCGCGGTATCGACCTTGGCGTTGAGCTTGTCGCCGACCGCCAGCGAACCGCTGCGCAGATTGCCATGATGACCGAATACTTCGGCCTGGATTTTCAACGTGTCGGCCACTTCGAACAGCGCGCCGGCAGCTTCCAGCACGCCGCAGTCGCCGACCTGGCCGCCCGATTCAGCGTAGAACGGCGTGGTGTCGAGCACCACGATCGCGTCCTGCCCGGCTTCGATTTTTTGCACCGCGCTGCCGTCCACATACAGGGCCAGTACCTTGGCCTCATGCGCCAGGCTGTCGTAGCCGACGAAACTGGTCTTGTCGCCGCTGTATTCCACTGCCGCCGCCATCTTGAACTTGCCGGCTGCGCGCGCGGTCGATTTCTGCCGTTCCATCGCCGTGGCAAAGCCCGCTTCGTCGAGTTCCACTTCACGTTCGCGGCAGATGTCCGCGGTCAGGTCAAGCGGGAAGCCGAAAGTGTCGTACAGCGTGAATGCGGTTTCGCCATCCAGTTTCTTCGGCGTCTTGGCCAGCGCGGCTTCCAGGATCTTCATGCCGTGTTCCAGCGTCTCGCCGAAACGTTCTTCTTCCTGCTTCAACACTTGCTCGACGCGCTCTGCCGCTTCCGGCAGTTCCGGGTAAGCGGCGCCCATTTCCAGCACCAGGTCCTTGACCAGCTTGTAGAAGAACGGCTTGGTCTGGCCCAGTTTGTGGCCGTGACGCAAGGCGCGGCGGATGATACGGCGCAGCACGTAACCGCGGCCTTCATTGCCGGGAATGACGCCGTCGACCACCAGGAATGAACAGGCGCGGATGTGATCTGCGATCACTTTGAGCGAATTGTTTTCCAGGTCGGTAATGTTGGTTTCACGCGCAGCAGCCTTGATCAGGCGCTGGAACAGGTCGATTTCGTAGTTGCTGTGCACGTGCTGCAGCACCGCGGCCAGGCGCTCCAGTCCCATGCCGGTATCGACGCACTGCTTCGGCAGCGGAGTCAAGGTCGCTACGCCGGTTTTCGGGTCGACCTGGCGGTCGAACTGCATGAACACGTTGTTCCAGATTTCGATGTAACGGTCGCCGTCCTGTTCCGGGCTGCCCGGCGGGCCGCCCCAGACGTCGGGACCGTGGTCGTAGAAGATCTCGGAGCAAGGGCCGCAAGGACCGGTGTCGGCCATTTGCCAGAAATTGTCCGATGCGTACGGTGCACCCTTGTTGTCGCCAATGCGCACGATGCGCTCCTTCGGCAGGCCGATCACCTTGTGCCAGATATCGTAGGCTTCGTCGTCGGTTTCATACACCGTGGCCCACAGCTTGTCTGCCGGCAGGCCGTACACCTTGGTCAGCAGCTCCCAGGCCCAGACCAGCGAATCGTGCTTGAAATAATCGCCGAACGACCAATTGCCCAGCATCTCGAAAAAAGTGTGGTGGCGTGCGGTGTACCCGACGTTTTCCAGGTCGTTGTGCTTGCCGCCGGCGCGCAGGCAGCGCTGGACCGAGGTGGCGCGCACGTAATTGCGCTTTTCGGTGCCCAGGAACACGTCCTTGAACTGCACCATGCCGGAATTGGTAAACAGCAGCGTCGGATCGTTGCCTGGCACCAGGCTCGACGAGCGCACGATGGTGTGGCCTTTGGATTCAAAGAATTTGAGAAACTTTTCGCGGATTTCGGCTGAGTTCATGTTCTTGGGCAAAAAATGAAACGGAAAAAGCAAGGGACATCAGGTATGTCCTTTTGCAAACCTTTGATTATACGTGATACCTGCCGGGCTATTCTGCCGCCAACGCATGAAAAAAGCCCACCGGGATCGCTCCCAACGGGCTTTTAATGACATGAGGACCGTAATCCAGGTAAATTTGCGCCGGATTCGACCTATATCAGTTGTATTGCACGCTATTTAAGCGCCTTTGTTTACCGGTGTAGCTGTGATCTTGTGGCTTTTCTTGTGGTGATGTTTCTTGCCCATTTTTTTTGCAGGTGCTGCAGCAGGTGCATCAGCGGCCGGAGCGGCGGCTGGAGCGGCAGGAGCAGGGGCCGCGGCAGGTGCGTTTTGCGCCATGACTGGCAGAGCGAAAGCAGCAACAACGATGGCAGCCAGCAATTTATTGATCTTCATTTTGACTTCCTTTCAGTTATTTTAAAAACAAGCAAATTTGGTGCTTTACGAGTAAAGCTAACGATCAACCATTCGCCTTGGCACGGTGAACATGGCCTGAAACTCGGTTCTGCACTCTAATAACGCCAGCTTGCGGATTTGGTTGACATGAAGTTACGGGTCATTTTGGTCTGGTTCCTGCCGACGGCTGACAAGGCATTTCAGCCCTGCGCGCCGGGAAAATCGGCGCCGATCAGGTCGATCCGGTCGGTGCAAAAGCCGTCCACGCCCCAGCCGAGTATTTCCTTGGCCCGCGCCGGCTTATTCACCGTATAGCAGAACAGACCGTAGCCGGCCTGGCGGACCGACTGCGCCTGCATCGGCGACAGGTATTTATGGTTGGTGTGCAGGGCCACCGCGTCGAGCTCCTGCAGCCGCTCTTGCCAGTCGTCCTCGATAACATCCGTCAGGAAGCCGCGCGGTATGTCGGGCGCGGCAACTTGCGCGGCGCGCAGGGCGGCAAACGAGAAGGACGACAGCAACGGCAAGGCCGGGTCGGCCCAGGCGCCGCGCCCGCCGGCTGCATGAGCCGCCACTTCGGCGGCAAAAAAATCCTCGGTGACCTGGGCCACCACACGCCCGGTCTCCACTTCAAACCCCTCTGCCGGCTTGATTTCAACATTCATCCAGATGCCGTTCTGCCGGCAAAATTCCAGCACCTGGCGGTAAGTGCACACCGGTTCGCCGGCAAACTGCGGGCCCAGCCAGCTGCCGGCATCCAGCGCGGCAAGCTCGTCCGCGCTGAAATCGGCAACCCGTCCGACGCCGCGCACGGTGCGGCCGAACACTGCGTCATGCATCAGGACCGGCACGCCGTCGCGCGCCAGCATGACGTCGAATTCGACCGCATGGAAACCATGCTGCAGACCGCAGCGCATGGCTGCCATGGTGTTTTCGGGTGCCAGGGTGCCGCCGCCGCGATGCGCGACAACTTTTGGATAAGGCCACATAACTCTTCTCTTTCAAGCAAATACGTTGGAATAACGATCAGGCAACCATAAAAACATACTGGAAGCTGTATTGCCGATCCTGAACTGCCATCTTAAATGATTCGATTTATTTGGCACACCCCGCCCTGCCGATCCTGCCGGGATTTCATTCATCGCGCCGCAGGCGCCATTCACGACAAATTGAGCCGGTTTCGTCGCATTTTGCTGTCGGCCGCCGGCGATGGCGGTCAAAATTCAAGCATATCCACACAGGAGGACAGCGATGAACGACAACACTCTCAGCTACCAGGACGCGCAAGAGCGGGTCGAGCGCAAAATCGGCTTTTTCAGGCATCTGGCGATATACCTGATCGTCAATAGCGGCCTGGCGCTGCTGAATTACCTGCACAATCCTGGCCATGCATGGGTATTCTGGCCGCTCCTGGGCTGGGGAATCGGGTTACTATCACACGCCTTGGCGGTGTTCCTGCCCGCTCCGGGCGCGCAATGGAAACGGCGCATGATAGAACGAGAACTAGACAAACATAACCGCAACCCGCACGCATGAAGCCGACCACCGCATTTCCGCAAAACGACCAGCCGCTGGCCCGGCGCCTGCTGCGCAGCCTGTTCATCAACGTCGGCATCGATGTCATCTGCGCCGTGATCGTCACTTATGTGATGCGCATCAACGACCTGTTCTGGACCAACCTGGTGTTTTCGCTATGCATCGGCATGCTGGCGATGCTGTTCATCGAAACCGGCCGCTACCTGTTCGAGCGCAAGGCAACGCTGCATAAAATGCATTTTCTTGCATTCACAATGGTCGCTTCCGGCCTCGCCCTGTTCCTCGGCATCTGGCTGGCCAGCCGGCTGCTCGGCCTGCCCGTGAATAATTTTTCCATGTACATGAACCTTGGCGGCCTCGGCCTGGTGATCCTGACAGTGTCGGTCTGCATCGGCGCCACGCTGTTCTTCTGGAACCTCAGCACGCTGGCCGAACTGCGCAACCAGGCCGCTACCGAAAAAGCCCGCTCCGTGGGCATCGAGAAGCAGGCATTGCAGGCGCAATTGCAGATGCTGCAAGCGCAGATCGAACCGCATATGCTGTTCAATACGCTCGCCACCCTGCAAAGCCTGATTGCACTGGACCCGCCGCGGGCGCAGCAGATGCTGGACCAGCTGATCCATTTCCTGCGCGCTTCGCTGTCCTCGTCGCGCGTCGAACAGACCACGCTGGCGCAGGAATTCGCCCTGATGGAAGCTTACCTGGAACTGATGTCGCTGCGCATGGGCAACCGCCTCAGCTTTACGCTGCAGCTGCCCGCGGCCCTGCGCGGCACCGTGATAGCGCCGATGCTGCTGCAGCCACTGGTAGAGAATGCCATCAAGCACGGGCTGGAACCCAAGATCGAAGGCGGCCGGATCGAAGTTGTCGCCAGCCGCCAGGGCCCGCTATTGCTGCTCGACGTCAGCGACACCGGCCTCGGGCTGACGGCCGGAGCGCAACAGCAACCGGCCAGCCATGCCAGCCACGTCGGCCTCAGCAATATCAATGAACGCCTGCAGGCGCTGTACGGCGCCCAGGCCAGCCTGACCCTGAAACCGAAGCTGCCGCACGGCGTTGTCGCCCAACTCCAACTGCCCATCCTGCCATGACTACTGCCTCCAATTTACGCGCCCTGATTGCCGAAGACGAACCGATCCTGGCCGCCGCGCTGCGGCAGGCGTTAGAGCGCCTGTGGCCGGAGCTGCAGGTCATCGCCAGCGTCGACAACGGCCAGGCAGTGATTGATCAAACCCTCAGGCAACGTCCGGATATCCTGTTCCTGGACATCAAGATGCCAGGCAAAACCGGGCTCGAGGCAGCCCAGGAGCTGGCCGAGGAATGGCCGGAGAACGAAGCCTTTCCGCTGATCGTGTTTGTCACCGCCTATGACGAATATGCGGTCAGCGCCTTCGAGCAGGCCGCCGCCGACTACGTGCTGAAGCCGATCAGCGACGCGCGCCTGGGCAAGACCGTCGCCCGCCTGCAGCAGCACCTGCGGCAGGACAACGGCGGCAATGCCGCGCTGGACAGCCTGATCGGCCAATTGCGCAACATGCAGCCCAAGGCCAGCGCCGAGCCGCTGACCATGATCAGGGCCGCAGTCGGCAACCAGATCCGCATGATCCCGATCGGCGACGTGATTTATTTCGAAGCCAGCGACAAATACATCAATGTGGTCACCGCCGAAAACGAATCGCTGATACGCACCAGCCTCAAGGAACTGCTGCCGCAGCTCGACAGCCGGCAATTCTGGCAGGTGCACCGCGGCGCCATCGTCAACCACCAGTTCATCCAGGTGGCGACGCGCGACGAAAGCGGGAAATTGTCGCTGACGTTGCGCGGCCGCAGCGAAAGCGTGGCGGTCAGCCGCGTGTTCGCCCATTTGTTCAGGCAGATGTAGCGGACCGCGGTTTTCGGCAGACCGAACCAATGGCATTTTGACAATAAACGCCGTTTGCACCGCAACCCCTTGCCTGCCGCAAAAACGCAGTGCAACAAAATCCCTCAGGTCGCGCCTGCAAAGCGCCACGCTACGGTAAAATGAGTCATATCCTCATTCAGCAAAGCGTATAAACAGATCCTCCATGAGCAACGACCACACCAACGGCCATACCCCACCTGCACCAGCCTCGTCCAATTTCCTGCGCGGCATCATCGAAACCGACCTGACCGCCGGCGCCTACGCCGAGCGCAAGGACAGCCAGGGTCAGCCGTTGCCGCAGGTGGTCACCCGTTTTCCGCCGGAGCCCAACGGCTACCTTCACATCGGCCACGCCAAGTCGATCTGCGTCAACTTCGGCCTGGCGCGCGACTACGCCGGCCGCTGCCACCTGCGTTTCGACGATACCAATCCTGAAAAAGAAGAACAGGAATACGTCGACACCATCATCGACAGCGTCCGCTGGCTGGGTTTCGACTGGACCGACGGCAGCGGTGAACATTTGTACTTCGCCAGCAATTATTTCGACAAGCTGTATGAAATGGCCGAATACCTGATTACCGCCGGCCTGGCTTACGTCGACAGCCAAAGCGCGGAGCAGATGGCCGCCAACCGCGGCAATTTCGGCGAGCCAGGCAGGGATTCGCCGTTCCGCAACCGCTCGGCCGAAGAGTCGCTGGACCTGTTCCGCCGCATGAAGGCCGGCCAATTCAAGGATGGCGAGCATATCGTGCGCGCCAAGATCGACATGGCGTCGCCCAACATGAACCTGCGCGACCCGGCGATCTACCGCATCCGCCATGCCCACCACCACCGTACCGGCGACAAGTGGTGCATCTATCCGATGTACGACTACACGCATCCGATTTCAGACGCGCTGGAAAACATTTCGCATTCGATCTGCACCCTGGAATTCCAGGACCACCGTCCGTTCTACGACTGGCTGCTGGAACACCTGAGCAGCGCCGGCTTCCTGCAAAAACCGGTGCCGCACCAGTATGAATTCTCGCGCCTCAACGTCACCTATGTGATCACCAGCAAACGCAAGCTGCGCCAGCTGGTGGACGAAGGCATCGTCGACGGCTGGGACGATCCGCGCATGCCGACCCTGGTCGGCATCCGGCGCCGCGGCTTTACGCCGGAATCGCTGCAATTGTTCTGCGACCGCACCGGCGTCACCAAGTCCGACGGCTGGATCGACATGAGTTCGCTGGAAGGCGCCCTGCGCGAAGACCTCGACCCCAAGGCGCCGCGCGCCAGCGCCGTGCTGCAGCCGCTGAAACTGATCATCGACAATTTCCCGGAAGGGGAAACCGTGGCCTGCCACGCTCCGGTCTATCCGCCGGCCCATCCGGAGCACGCGACCGCGCTGCGCCATTTCCCGATCAGCAAAACGCTGTGGATAGAACAGGAAGACTTCATGGAAACCCCGGTCAAAGGGTATTTCCGCCTGTTCCCGCCAAGCGCCGACAAGCCGGGCAGCCGGGTGCGCCTGCGCCACGGTTATGTGGTCGAATGCACCGGCTTCGATAAAGACGCCGACGGCAAGGTGACTGCGGTCCATTGCACCTATTTCGAGGATAGCAAGAGCGGCACCGAAGGCAGCGCCAACTACAAGGTCAAAGGCAATATCCACTGGATCAGCGTGGCGCACGCGATCGAAGCCGAAGTGCGCCTGTACGACCGCCTGTTCACCGATCCCCATCCGGACGCCGGCGGCAAGGACTTCAAGGCGGCATTGAACCCGGACGCCAAGAAAGTGATCACCGCCTACCTGGAGCCGGGCTTGAAGGACGCCAAGGCCGAAGAGCGCTACCAGTTCGAACGGCACGGCTATTTCATCGCCGACCGGGTCGATTCGCAGCCTGGCAAGCTGGTGTTCAACCGGACTGTTACCTTGAAAGACAGCTGGGGCAAATAACCGGCCTGGCTGCTGGAGATAAAGACGTCGCACCGTAAATCCGGTCCGGCGTCTTTCTTCATTCTGGCTCTGGTGTTACATTATCCGATGCAAATACAACAATAATCATCGCCTGAGAAGATCGTGAACCAGAAAGTAGCAGACGTGAACCAAGCTGTCATACAGGTAGAGATGCAGGTACGGGGCATCAACGGCCAGGTAATCCTGCTCAGTGACCGCGTCCAGATAAAACGCGCCGGCGCCATGGCGCGCCTGACGCAATCGCGCAACAGCGAGAAGGACATTCCTGTATCCGCCCTGAGCGCGGTCCGCATCCAGTTGCCTGGCCTGTTGACCAATGGTTATATCCGCTTCTACCTGAGCGCCGGTAAACAAAGCGACGATACCCTGATCCGCGCCGCCAGCGACGAAAATACGGTGCTGTTCAACCACCGGCAATTCACCAGGTTCGCCAACCTGAAAACCGAGATCGAGAAAAAGATCGCGGCTTCCCAGGCAATCACCCGCGCGCCCGTGGATTTTGAGCAGCTGGACAGGCTGGCGGAGCAGTACAAGCAGGGGCTGATTTCGCGTTCGGAATGGATCAGCACCAAGAAAAGGCTGCTGGGACTTTGAACATATGCGGCGCAAGCAGCAGGCCCGGCACGCAAGTACTATAATCACGCCACCTTTCCCGGACACAAAGCTACAACCAACCAAGGAACACCCATGACCATTTCCATGTACAGCGCCTCGATTCCTGTCTTCAAGCAGATGCTCAGCGCGCTCAACGACGTATTGGCGAAGGCCGAAGCGCACGCCGCCGAAAAGAAGATCGACCCTAATGCTTTCCTGCAGGCGCGCCTGTTCCCGGACATGTTCCCGCTGCTGCGCCAGGTACAGATTGCTTCCGATTTCGCCAAGAGCGTGCCGGCCCGCCTGGCAGGCGCCGAAGTTCCTTCGTATGAAGACAGCGAACAGACTTTCGCCGACCTGCACGCCCGCATCAAGAAAACACTGGCGTTCATCGACGGCCTCACCGCAGCGCAGATCGACGGCAGCGAAACGCTGGAAATCGTCTTGCGTCCCGGCACGCCGAAAGAAAAGAAACTGACCGGCCAGACTTACCTGCTGGGTTACGGCCTGCCGCAGTTTTTCTTCCACGTGACCACGGCCTACGACATCCTGCGCCATAACGGCGTGGAAGTCGGCAAGCGTGATTTCATGGGCGCTTATTAAATTGACAGCAGGCCCCATCGGGCTTGCCTGAATGATTCCCCGAAAAGAAAGCCCCGTTCGTACATGAACGGGGCTTTCTTTTTTTGGGGGGATGCTTCGCCTGAACAACGGCTGAACCCCTCAGGCCATCACAACTGAGCTGCTCAGTTACCCCTCTGCGTCCAGCATCGTACTCATGTCCTGCCGCAAACGCTCGAGCGGCGCAGCCAGCCGTCCCGGCGCCCGGGCGTGCACCAGCCAGGTATTCACGCCGCCCTTGAATTGCGGCACCTGCAACACCCGCAACTGTTCGCGGAATGCGCTGCGCGCCAGAGCGCCCGGCATCACCATGCCGATGCCGACGCCGCGCGCCACCAGTGACAATTGCAGTTCGCTGCCATAAGTTTCCACAGCAATGTCGACCGGCAAACGCGCCGCATCCAGCGCATGCCGGATCGAGCGGCGTATGCCGCAGCCGTCCTGGCTCAGCACCCATGATTGCGCCGCCAGTTCCTGCAATGACAAGCTGCCCTTGCGCAAAGGCGCCGCCTTGTGCGCCACGATCAGCGGATTCTGGTGGCAAAGCAAATGCGTGGTCAGCGTGGCGGGCGGCATCACGTCGTCCGGCAGCACGACCGCGGCAGCGTCGATCGCGTTGCTTTCCAGCAGGGCCAGCAGCGACGGCGACCAGCCCGTTGTAATGTGCAAAGTCAGCCTGGAGAATTCGCTGCGCAGCCTGTCGATAGGCTGGGCCAGCGCCAATTCAGCCACGAAGGGCGCCACCCCCAGGCGGAATTCGCCGCTCGCTTCCGAACCGGGTTCGACGCCCGCCAGCAGATCCGCCACCGATCCCAGCACACGGCGGCCGCGCTGGTAGACCTCGCGCCCGGCCGCAGTCGGCTTGAGCGGCTTCGACTGCCGCTCCAGCAGCGCCACTCCCAGCCGCTCTTCCAGGCTTTGCACACGGCGGCTGATGCCGGGCTGGGTCAGGTGCAGGCGAGTCGCCGCGGCAACAATGGAGCCGGTCTCGACCACGGCGACGAATGCTTCGATGTCATGGGTATTCACAAATAAACTCGCATAATATTTATGATGATAATTCACTTGTAGCATAAACATCGGCAATGCACAATCATCCCATCGACAACCAGCTGCCCATCCTCTGCGAAGAATGCGATGAACACCCCTCCACTCCCCTCGACCGCCTCCTACCCCGCCTCCAAGACGAGCGCCGCACGCAGCGCCGGCGACGGCATCTCCATCGGGCTGCAACTGCTGTTCGCTGCCGCGGTCGGCATTACCGTCATCAATCTATTCGCAACCCAGACCCTGATCGGCCCTATCGCTGCAGCGCTAGGGCTGGATGCGCGGCTCAGCGGCATGGTCGCCATGCTGCCGCAACTCGGTTACGCCGCCGGCCTGGTGCTGCTGGTGCCGCTCGCCGACCTGCTGGAAAACCGGCGCCTGATCGTGCGCCTGCTGATGTGCTGCGCACTGGCGCTGGCAGCGGCCACGCTGTCGACTTCCGGCTGGCTGTTCCTGCTGGCGATCTTCCTGGCGGGCGCCGCCTCCAGCGCGATCCAGATCATGGTGCCGCTGGCGGCGCTGATGGCATGCGAAGCACATCGCGGCAAGGTGGTGGGCAATGTCATGAGCGGCCTGATGCTCGGCATCCTGCTGTCGCGGCCATTGGCCAGCCTGCTGGTGGATGCCGGCGGCTGGCGCCTGCTGTACCTGGTGCTGGCCGTTTCGGTCACCGTGGTGGCGGCTACCTTGAGGCGCACGCTGCCGTTGCGTCAGCCCGCCGCCGTCCTGGCGTATCCGGCCTTGATCAGATCGCTGTGGAGCTTGCTGCGCAGCCAGCCGGTGCTGCGCCGGCGCGCGCTGACTGCCGCGCTTGCCATGGCTGCCTTCAGCCTGTTCTGGACCGCGGTCGCCCTGCTCCTGACGCAGCAGCCGTTCAACATGAACCAGCGCCACATCGCCTTGTTCGCGCTGGCGGGCGCGGCCGGCGCCATCGTTGCGCCGCTGGCCGGCCGCATCGGCGACCGTGGATGGACCCGCCAGGCGACCTTGGCTGCACATCTGCTGATGATAGGGGCGCTATTGCTGGCTGGCGTGGCTGGCGCCGGCTGGGGCGGGTTCGCCATGGCCGTCCATCCGTGGCTGGCGCTGGGCATGCTAGTGCTGGCCGCGATCGGACTGGACGCCGGCGTGACCACCGACCAGACCCTGGGCCGGCGCGCCATCAACCTGCTGCAGCCCGAGGCGCGAGGACGCTTGAACGGCTTGTTTGTCGGTATTTTCTTTATCGGCGGTGCGCTAGGCGCGGCCAGCGCGGCGCTGGCCTGGGTCGCAGGCGGCTGGAGCGGCGTCTGCCTGGCGGGCATTGGCTACGCTGCGGCAGCGCTGGCATTTGCTGCCTTTCAAAAACGCTGATGCGGCAGCGGCGCCGTAATGGCGCCGCCCTCGATCAGCCCTGCCGCGCCGGCTTGCCGCCAGCAACGAAATACGGCACGTCCGCCCGCGGCAACGGTTGCCGGCCGCGGATGCAGTCGGCGATTTTTTCCGCGATCATGATGGTCGGCGCATTCAGGTTGCCGGTCGTGATCTGCGGCATGATCGAGGCATCCACCACGCGCAGGCCTTGCAAGCCGTGCACCCGGCCCTGGTTGTCCACCACCGCCATCTCGTCGTATCCCATGGCGTTGGAACAGGATGGATGGAAAGCGGTTTCTGCATGCTGGCGCACGAAGGCGTCGAGTTCAGCATCGGTCTGCACCTGGACACCCGGTGAAATTTCGCGGCCGGCATAGGCAGACAAGGCCTGCTGCGCAATGATGTCGCGCGTGATGCGGATGCCGTTGCGGAATTCCTGCCAGTCCTGCTCGGTCGACATGTAGTTGAACAGGATGCTCGGATGCTGGCGCGGGTCTTTCGAACGCAGGTGGATCCGGCCGCGGCTGGGCGAACGCATCGAACCCATGTGCGCCTGGAAGCTGTGCACCTTGATCGGGTTGCTGCCGTTATAGTTGATCGCTACCGGCAAGAAGTGATACTGGATATTCGGCCACTCGAAGCTGTCGTCGCTGCGGATGAAACCGCCGGCCTCGAACTGGTTGCTGGCGCCGACTCCGGTGCCCATCAGCAGCCATTCGGCGCCGATTTGCGGCTGGTTCCACGGCTTCAGCGCCGGCGCCAGCGAGACCGGCTGCTTGCATTCATACTGCTGGTAGATTTCCAGGTGGTCCTGCAGGTTGGCGCCGACGCCCGGCAAATCCAGCACCACCGGAATGTCGTGCTGGCGCAGCAATGCAGCCGGGCCGACGCCGGACCGCTGCAGGATTTGCGGCGACGCGATGGCGCCCGAACACAACAACACTTCGCGCCGCGCCTGCGCAGTTTGCGGCTGGTCGTTGTGCAGGTAGGCCACGCCGATAGCGCGCTTGCCGGAGAACAGGATGCGATCGGTCAACGCATGCGTCACGATCGTCAGGTTAGGCCTCTCCCGCGCCTGGTCCAGGTAGCCGCGCGCCGTGCTGGCGCGCCGTCCTTGCGGCGTAGTGGTGCGGTCCATCGGGCCGAAACCTTCCTGCTGGTAGCCGTTGAGGTCGTCGGTGCGCGGATAACCGGCTTGCACGCCGGCCTCCACCATCGCGTGGTAAAGCACGTTGTTGCCGCTCTTCGGCGTGGTTACGCTGACCGGGCCGTCGCCGCCGTGGTAGTCGTTGCCGCCGATGTCGCGCGTTTCCGCCTTCTTGAAGTACGGCAGGCAATCCAGGTAAGACCAGTTCTCCAGTCCTTCCCGCTTGGCCCAGTGATCGTAATCCAGCGCATTGCCGCGGATGTAGCACATGCCGTTGATCAGCGACGAGCCGCCCAGGCCCTTGCCGCGGCCGCATTCCATGCGGCGGTTGTCCATGTGCGGTTCGGGATCGGTTTCATAAGCCCAGTTGTAACGCCGCCCCTGCAGCGGAAACGCCAGCGCCGCCGGCATCTGGGTGCGGAAATCAAAGCGGTAGTCGGGACCGCCGGCTTCCAGCAACAGCACACTGGTATCCGCGTCTTCGGTCAGGCGGGTTGCCAGGACATTGCCGGCCGAACCGGCGCCGATGATGATGTAATCGTATTCTTTTGTTTGCTGCATGATACTCCTTCCTGACCGATGCCGGCTCGGCGGCATCGTTGTGAGACGTGGGCGGTAACCTTGGAACGGCGCTCAGAACACCGAGGCGTATGCGCCCAGCTCGACCTGGATCGACTTGATGCGGGTGTAGTGTTCCAGCGTGGTCAGGCCGTTTTCGCGGCCGACGCCGGATTGCTTGTAGCCGCCGACCGGCATCTCGGCCGCCGATTCGCCCCAGGTGTTGATCCAGCAGATGCCCGCTTCCAGCCGGTGGATGACGCGGTGCGCACGGCTCAGGTTCTCCGTCATCAGGCCGGCCGCCAGGCCGTATTCGGTGTCGTTGGCGCGGCGGATCACTTCATCTTCTTCATCAAACGACAGGATGCTCATGACCGGGCCGAAGATTTCTTCGCGCACGATCTTCATGTCGTCGCGGCAATCGGTGAACACGGTTGGCTGCACATACGCGCCGCTGGCATAGGCGCCGCTGACTTCGCGCTTGCCGCCGGCCAGCAGGCGCGCGCCTTCGGCCAGGCCGGATTCGATGTAAGACAGCACGCTGTCCATGTGCGGGAAACTGACCAGCGGGCCGAAGTTGGTGTTCGTCTCGAGCGGATTGCCGAGGCGGATGCGCGCTACCCGCTGCAGCACCTTGGCTTCGAACGCTTGTTTGACCGAACTGTGGACAAACACCCGTGTGCCGTTGGTGCACACCTGGCCCGAGCTGTAGAAATTCGCCATCACGGCGACGTCGGCGGCGCGCTCCAGGTCGGCGTCGGCGAACACGATCAGCGGCGACTTGCCGCCCAGTTCCATGGTCACTTCCTTCAGCGTCGAGCTGGAAGCGCTGGCCATGACTTTTTTGCCGGTGGCGGTACCGCCGGTGAACGAGATCTTTTCGATGCCGGCATGCTCGGTGAGCCAGGTGCCGACTTCGCGGCCGCTGCCTGTCAACACATTGAAGACGCCATCGGGCAAACCCGCTTCGGTATAGATTTCTGCCAGCTTGAGAGTGCTCAGCGGCGTCACTTCACTAGGCTTGAAAATCATCGCATTGCCGGCCGCCAGCGCCGGCGCCGATTTCCACAGGGCGATCTGGATCGGATAATTCCAGGCGCCGATGCCGGCCACCACGCCGAGCGGCTCGCGCCGGGTATAGACAAACGAACTTTCGCGCAGGGGGATCTGCGTGCCTTCGATCGACGGCACCAGGCCGGCGTAATACTCCAGCACGTCGGCGCCGGTGACGATGTCGACGGCGCGCGTTTCAGACAGCGCCTTGCCGGTATCCAGGGTTTCCAGTTCGGCCAGTTCGTCATTGCGCTCGCGCAGGATCGCTACCGCGCGGCGCAATACGCGAGAGCGCTGCATGGCGGTTTGCGCGGCCCACACGCGCTGGCCTTGCTGCGCGCTGGCGACGGCGCGGTCGACATCGGCCTTGGTGGCGCGCTGGACTTCTGCCAGCACTTCGCCATTGGCGGGATTGATGGTCTGGAAAGTATCGCTGCCGCTGGCGTCGACACGGCGGCCGCCGATATAAAGTTGCTGCTGCTTGAAAACAGGCATGGAGATTCTCCTCAATGGGTTGCTGTCAGATAGGTCAAAAGATCAGGCGACTGCGGCGTTTGCAGCGGCATCGCATTTCTTTGCCAGTTGGTAATCCAGGTATTCGTAGGCCAGCTGCCGCGCTGCGTCGGCGTCGAAGGCAGTGCCCGACAAGGAGCCGCGCAGCCATAAGCCGTCGATCATCGCCGCCAGCCCGCGCGCAGCCTGGCGCGCTTGCGGCAGCGGCAGCTCGCGCAAAAACTGGCAGCACAGGTTGGAGCGCAGGCGCTGGTCATTCACATGCTGCAGCCTGCGCAGCGATTCCTGGTGCATGCTGGACGACCAGAACGCCAGCCAGGTTTTCATGACAGGGCCGCTGACCTGGCTGTCGTTGAAGTTGGCGTCGACGATGGCGCGCAAATGGGCGGCGGCGGTGTCTTCTGCCAGTTCGCCGCGGCGGCGCAGGGTGTCTTCCCTTAAATCGCGCAGGATCTGGCGCATGGTGCCTTCCAGCAAACCGCTCTTGTCGCCGAAATAATGGCTGATGATGCCAGTCGACAAACCGGCCTGCCTGGCAATCAGGGCAATGGTGGCGTCGGCCAGGCCGACCCGGTCGATCACTTCCAGCGTGGCCTGGATCAGCTGCTTGCGGCGCAGCGGCAGCATCTCGTTTTTTTTCCTCAACGCACTTCCCCTCAAAACATTCGCGGAAAACGGCTTGCCCATCCGTTGCCTAAATTCAGTATAATTTAAATTGATTGGACGTTCAATCAATTTAAGTCCAAGCGGTTATTGACAGCAAAATGTTTTCCTTATGAAAACAAAATCAGGCCAGAAGCCCGGCAACAGAATCGGAATGAGGTTTATTTAAATGCAACATCAACCACACATAGAGACAATGAGACAGTCAGGCCAGGCAGCAAAACCAGCATTCCATGGGCACGTCAAATGAGCGCCTCCGTATTGGCCGCCAGCCAACGTCCACCCGCCAAGACACGGCTCAACCGCCCCGTCTTCTTTTCCTCGGCAATCCTGATCATTGCCTTCACCGCCATCATCATCGCCTTCCCGCAGGCATCCACCGCCTGGCTGTCGAGCGCGCAAACGACCCTGGCCGGCAGCTTCGGCTGGTACTACATGCTGGTAGTGGCCGCTTACCTTGGCTTCATCGTCTGGCTCGCGACATCTCCTTACGGCAAGATAAAACTGGGGGCGGATGATGAACAGCCGGCCTTCAGCTACGGCGCCTGGGCCGGCATGCTGTTTTCTTCCGGCATCGGCATTTCGCTGCTCTATTTCGGCGCCTCGGAACCGTTGACGCATTACCTGTATCCGCCGCAAGGAACGGCAGCGACGCCGGCGGCGGCCAGCCAGGCGATGACCCTGACCTTCCTGCACTGGGGCCTGCACGGCTGGGCCATATATGCATTGATCGCGGTGGCGCTGGGTTACTTTGCCTACCGCCACAAGCAGCCGCTGGCTTTGCGCACCGCCTTGTATCCCCTGCTCGGCGAGCGCGTCCACGGCGCCGCCGGCCACGCCGTCGACTGTTTCGGCATCGTGGTGACCGTGCTGGGCCTGGTCAGCAACCTGGGCATAGGATCGCTGCAGATCAGCGCCGGACTGGAACACTTGTTCGGCCTGCAAAACAGCCACGGCACGCTGCTGGCGGTGATCATCGTGATGACCATGGTGGCGACCCTGGCGGCGATCTCCGGCGTCGAAACCGGCATCCGGCGCCTGTCGAACCTGAATGTCGTGCTGTTTGCGAGCCTGCTGGTTTTTGTGCTGTCGATGGGACCGACGCTGCACCTGCTGAACGCCATGATCCAGAACCTGGGCGACTACGTCAGCAACTTCGTCGGCAAGACGTTTGACCTGTACGCCTACGACCGGCCGAGCGACTGGCTCGGCAAATGGACCCTGTTCTACTGGGCCTGGTGGATTTCCTGGGCGCCGTTCGTCGGCCTGTTCATCGCTCGCATTTCACGCGGACGCACCATCCGCGAAGTAGTCACCGGCGTACTGCTGCTGCCGCTGGGGTTCACCCTGGTGTGGCTGTCGGTGTTCGGCAACAGCGCTCTGGACCTGCTGATCAGCCACGGCGCGGCCGAACTGAGCCAGACCGCACTGGGGCAGCCGGCCATGACCATGTACAAGCTGCTGGCGCATTACCCGTTTGGCACGGCCATGTCGGGCGTGGCGATTTTCGTCGGTTTCGTGCTGTTCCTGACGCCGGCCGATTCGGGCGCCGTGATGCTGGCCAACCTGTCGGTGCGCGGCGCCGAAGACGATGCCGACGCGCCGCACTGGCTGCGCATTTTCTGGTCGGCGCTGATCATGGCGGTCACCGTCGGCCTGATGTTCGCGGATAACATCAGCGCGATTCAAACCACGATCGTGCTGGCGTCGCTGCCGTTTTCCGTGGTGCTGGTGCTGTACATGGTTTGCCTGATGAAAAGCCTGCGCATGGAGTTCAAACCCGCCGCTGCGGTAAGGGCCAGGGCGAAGGTCGCCAAACAAGCCTGGTAGAAACAAAAAAAGCTGCGCAATGCGCAGCTTTTTTCATGATTCAAATCCGGTTCAGGATTTCTTTTCGCGCAGCAAGGCGTGCAAGATGATCGCGCCGAAAGTCGCGGTGCCGATGCCGCCCAGGGAGAACTGGCCAAGCTTCAGGGTAAAGTCGCCGGCTCCCAGCACCAGGGTCACGGCCGCCACAATCAGGTTGCGGTTGTTGGAGAAATCAACCTTGTTCTCGACCCAGATACGCGCCCCCGACACGGCAATCAAACCGAACACCACGATCGACACGCCGCCCAGCACCGCACCGGGAATGGTCTGGATCACGGCGCCGAATTTCGGCGAAAAACCCAAGGCGATGGCCAGGCAGGCCGCTACCACGAACACCAGCGTCGAATAGATCTTGGTGACCGCCATCACGCCGATGTTTTCCGCGTAAGTGGTGACGCCGGTGCCGCCGACGCTGCCGGAGACGATCGTCGCCAAGCCGTCGCCGACGAAAGCGCGACCCATGTATTTGTCCAGATTTTGTCCGGTCATGGCAGCCACCGCCTTGATATGGCCAAGGTTTTCCGCCACCAGGATGATCGCGATCGGCGCCAGCAAAGCCATGGCGTCAGCCTTGAATACCGGTGCCGAGAAATGCGGGACGCCGAACCAGGCAGCTTGCGCAACAATGCCGAAATCGATCGGCTTGCCGAGGCCGGCGCCGTTGGTCAGCAACGCATAGATCACATACGCCAGCATCAGGCCGACCAGTATCAGCAGCCGCTGCAGCATGCCGCGCGCAAACACGGCGACGCCGCCCACGCACAGCACCGTCCCCAGCGCCATCCAGGCGTCGAAGTTGTTGCCGCTGACGCCCTTGACTGCGATCGGCGCCAGGTTGAGCCCGATCACCGCCACCACCGCGCCGGTCACCACCGGCGGCATCAGGGTCTCGATCCAGCGCGTGCCGATCGCCATCACCAGCAGGCCGATCAGCGCGTACACCACGCCGCAGGCGATGATGCCGCCCAGCGCCACGCCGAGATTGGGATTGAGGCCATGGCCGCCGTACGCGCTGACAGCGATCACCAGGCCGATGAAAGAAAAGCTGGAACCGAGGTAGCTCGGCACCCGGCCGCCGACCAGCACGAAGAACAGCAAGGTGCCGATGCCGGACATGAAAATCGCCAGGTTCGGATCGAAGCCCATGAGCAGCGGCGCCAGCACGGTCGAACCGAACATCGCCACAACGTGCTGCACCCCCATGGCGAAAGTCTGCGGCCACGGCAAGCGTTCGTCGGCGGCGATGACCTGGCCCTGCCCGTCCGCGGTGCTGGCGCGCAGGCGCCATTTGGGAAAATAAGAAGCCGCCATGAATTTCCTCTCTGTATGTCGATTTACCTGCCAGCAGCATGAGGCGCAGCGGGCAGCGTAAAACGTATGATTGATTTTGTTTTTTTACCGGAAGCTAGTGTACGAAGCCCGCCGCAAAATAACAATCGAGATCGGGAAAGAAATCTCTTGCGATTTGCATAAAAAAACACCGGCGCGATGGCCGGTGTTTTTTTGTCGCTAGTCCGATGCATTTACTACGGGAAGACAGGAATATGCTTTTCCACTCCAGAGAAAGCGGCTTCCGGGTGACGTTTCTCAATCAGCTCCTCTATCGCCGGCACCCGTTTGAACGGCACGTCTACCAGCAGCAGTATCTTGCCCGCGTCGATCCCGGCGTGGAACGCTTTCAGGCGGGAATTGGGCAGCGCCGCCGCGGCCATCCCCGACATCCAGCTGCCGAGCACCGCGCCGGCCAAGGTCAGCGCCACCAGCGCCAGCCAGTTCAGGTGCACCCACTCCGGCGGGAAATACACCAGCCACATGCCCAGCAGCAGACCAATCACGCCGCCGGCCAGCAAACCGATCTCGGCGCCGTTGGCTAGGTCGGTTTTATGAAACACATTGGCCTCGGGCATATCGGCCGGCAGCGTGCTGTCCGCGGCCCAGAAGTGAATGTGCCGAATCCCCACCCTGGCCAGCAGCAGTTCGTCTAGCGTGCTGCGTGCGCTGGAAACGTCCGGCAACATGAAATAGAGTCGTTGTCTACCCAACATGATGGCCTCCTATGACGATGTATACACTTAGCATAGTCAATGAGAGGGGAATCCACAAAGGTTGATTGCCGCCTGATTTGTCTAAAAATGCGACAATTCCCGTCCCGCCAACCAAAACGATGGAACCACCATGATTCTCGAATTAGCCGATATCCGCATCCAGCCCGGTAAACAACAGGAATTCGACGCCGCGATCCAGCGCGGAATCGAACAAGTCATCAGCAAAGCCAAAGGATTTGCCGGTTTCAAGGTGCACAAGGGAATTGAATCGCCGGAACGTTATGTGCTGACGATTTCCTGGGAGACGCTGGAAAACCATACCGTGGATTTTCGCGAATCGCCGGCATTTGCCGAATGGCGCGCGCTGGTGGGGCCGTTTTTTGCCGTGGCGCCCACCGTCGAGCATTTCACGCTGTTGACGGAATCACGCTGAATCTATAGCTGGGATATTTGACAAGAAATGCACTGTGTGAGCAGCAGGGCAACCCGGTCTGACGGCCAATGCCGGCGGGATGCCCGACTGCTACGCAGCGATATAGACGAACTACTGTAGTGCACTGAAACTGCTTCTTGCTGCAAACACTTGCAGCTTACTGCCGGCATTGCTCTGCCGTATTGCCCGACGTGATACTTAGAAGCCCTTGATCCATGCTGCAGTCTGGGCGCTTTCACGGTCCAGGCGTTGCATGCGGTATTCCAGGTCATACAGGTCGACGGCTTCTGCCAGGTAAGCTTCCTTGCGTGCAGCTTCCGAACGCTCGTAGGCATTGCCGACGCGCTTGAAAAATGCAGCGATGCTGGTCAGGACGCCGGCAGCCTGGACTTGAGCCGAAGCAGCTGGGCGGGAGATGCTAGAACTGTTGCTGATAGTCATTGTAGACATGATGTATTCCTCTTTCGTTTTGCGTTCACCGCAAGCCAATTGTTGCGTCGCACAATCAGAATAGCGTTTCCCCATCAATTATCCAATTTCGATTGCCAATAGCAGTTATCAGTTTTGTGAATTTAAGGGGCTAAAAGCCCTATTTTGACCGGGCTTACGATTTGGCCTAAAGCGTTGTAAAACTGCTATACAGGCACGGAAAGATGACTGTAAACTGCTGCACCTCCCTCAAGCACTTAGCCCTCCATGTCCACGCATACCTTCCTCTGGCACGATTACGAAACTTTCGGCGTCCAGCCGCGGCGTGACCGCCCGGCCCAATTCGCGGCAATCCGCACGGACGCCGAACTGAACGAAATCGGCGAACCGCTCATGTTGTATTGCCAACCTGCAAATGATTTCTTGCCGGACCCGCAATCCTGCCTGATCACCGGCATCACGCCGCAGCAATGCCTGGAGCGCGGGGTTCCCGAATACCAGTTCGCGGCCCAGATCGAGAAAGCGTTTTCCGAACCGGGCACGATCGGCGTCGGCTACAACACGATCCGCTTCGACGACGAGGTCACGCGTTTCCTGTTCTGGCGCAACCTGATCGATCCCTATGCGCGCGAATGGCAGAACCAGTGCGGCCGCTGGGATATCCTGGACGTGGTGCGCACCGCCTACGCCTTGCGCCCCGAAGGCATCCAATGGCCGGTGAACGATGAAGGGCGGCCGAGTTTTCGCCTGGAACACCTGACCGCCGCCAACGGCCTCAGCCATGAAGCTGCGCACGATGCGCTGTCCGACGTGCGGGCCACCATCGGCCTGGCACGGCTGATCCGGCAGCACCAGCCGCGGCTCTTCGATTTCTGCCTGGCCCTGCACAAGAAAGACCGCGCCGGCGCTGAAATCGGTTTGCCGACGCCGCGGCCGTTCCTGCATATTTCCGGCATGTTCCCGGCCGAACACGGCTGCCTGGCCGTCATGTGGCCGCTCGGCGTGCATCCCACCAACAAGAATGAGATCCTGGCCTGGGACCTGGCGTTCGATCCAGGCGAGCTGTTTGCCCTGGATGCGGATACCGTGCGCACCCGGCTCTTCAGCAAGGCTGCCGACCTGCCTGAAGGCGTGACGCGCCTGCCCTTGAAATCAGTGCACCTCAACAAGTCGCCGATGGTGATCAATAAATTGCAAACGCTGTCGGCCGACATGGCGGCGCGCTGGGGCATCGATATCCCGCTGGCGCTGCGCCATGCTGAAATCGCGGCGCAAGCTCCCGACCTCAGCGGCTTATGGCGCCAGGTGTTCCAGCGTCCCGATGAACCGGCCAGCGATGTCGATGAAGACCTGTACGGCGGTTTCGTCGGCAATAACGATCGCCGCAAGCTGAATGAATTGCGCGCCCTGCCGCCGCAAAAACTGGCGGCCGCCCGCATCAGTTTCGACGACCAGCGCCTGGAAGAACTGGCGTTCCGCTACCGGGCCCGGAATTTCCCTGAGACGCTGGCTGCTGAAGACCAGCAGCGCTGGGAAGAACACCGGGTGGCGCGCCTGTTCGACGGCGAAGGCAAGGCGCGCACGGTCGAGATGCTGTTTGAAGAGATAGACACGCTGTCGGAATCGGCGGACGAGCGCGGCGAGGAAATTCTTGGCGCGCTGTATGACTATGCTGAGATGATTGCGCCGGCTCGGTAACAACGAACCGCCGCCGGCTGCGGCATGGCTGTAAATACAAAGCGGGCCCGGGACGATTTTCGGTCATACGAAAATCGTCCCGGGCCCGCGTACTTACATTTAAATATTCCGGGCGGCGTCCCGCCTGGTTTCCTTGTTAATCCTGTACTTCCGGCGCCAGCGCTGGCGGCGTTTGCGCGTCTGCCTGCGGCAGGGCTTTCAGTTTCTGGATGAAATCGCGCATGGGCTGATTGATATCCGCGAATAGCGGATGGCTGCGATTTTTCAGCATCACTTCGGTAAACAGTTTCAAGCCAAGCGCCAGCGAAGCTGCAGCATCGGCGTCAAACTGGTTCTTGCTGCGCACCTTGTCGACGATTGTCAGCAGATCGTCGTGGTTGCCGGTTTCGAAACTGATGGCGGCATGGGTCGGCTCGCCTTGCCTGGGTGTTGCCAGGTGCTCCAGGGTGATGCGGTAGCGGTGTTCACGCATGACTGCTCCTTCTTTCCAAACGACTTGCGGTTGCCTGAAATGGCGGTAACGGCTTGTTTCAGGTGCGTTCGATCTTCACGGCTGCCTGGTCGATGGCGTCGACGATGGCATGGATCTGGTCCTGGCTGAGTCCGCCCTTTTCCAGCCGCGTATGCAACGCCATCCGGAAATTCTGGATTGCCCGCCGCAACTCCGGCGCCGAACTGCCCGACGCGCGCTGCGCGGTTTCCAGGCGCTGTAGCGCCAAGGCCAAGGCTTCTCCGTTTTCCGCCAGAAACGCACTGCCTTCGGCCGTGATCCGGTACAGCTTCTTGCCGCCGGTTTCCGCTTCGATCGCCGTGTAGCCCAGCTCTTCCAGCAGCGTCAGGGTCGGATAGATCACGCCCGGGCTCGGGCTGTAGTCGCCGCCAACCAGTTCTTCGATGGCCTTGATGACTTCGTAGCCGTGGCGTGGCTTTTCTTGCAACAGATTGAGGATCACCAGGCGCAGGCTGCCTTGCTCAAACATCCGTCCGCCACGGCCGCCTTCGCGCCGCCCGCCCCGTTCAAACAGGCCGCCGCCCCGATGTTGCCTTTCATGACCTTGATGCATGCGGCTGTGGTCGCAGCCTCTTCTATGTCCAAACATGTTTCTTCCTTATCTCATTGAATGAAATACTAAGATATATCTTAGAAACTGCTAAGTCAAGGAAGTTTCGATGTCCCGGGATGCCTGCGAGCAATCTTCAGCGCCCGCGCTTGGCCAGGTATTCCGGCTGGAACATGCACATGCGGATCGCATCGCGATACACGCCATTGATGAAAAACTCGCTTTTCAGCTCGCTTTCCAGCTCGAATCCGCATTTTTGGTAAATATGGATGGCCTTGTGGTTTTCCTTGTCGACATACAGGTAAAGCTTGTACAGGTTGAGCACGCAGAAGGCGTATTCAATCGCTAGCCGGGTGGCGCGCTCGGCGTAACCCCTGCCTTGCGCGCCGGGGGCGACGATGATCTGGAATTCGGCGCGCCGATGGATATGGGTAATCTCGACCAGCTCCACCAGCCCGACCATTTCGCCGTTGTCGCTTTCCAGGATGAAGCGTCGCTCGCTCTGGTCATGGACGTGCTGGTCGTACAGCTGCACCAGCTCGACATAAGCTTCATACGGCTCTTCGAACCAATAACGCATGATGTGGCTGTTATTGTCGAGCTGATGCACGAAATGCAGGTCGTTACGCTCCAGGGGCCGCAGTTTCAGGCCCGGTTGCACTAAGGTAGTCATCGGTTTTCTTTCTTGCTTCGTTGCAAATTACATGATTGATATTCAAGGCTGGCGCAGCGCTTGCAGGCGCGCCTGCGCCGATTCCAGCAAGTTGAAATCTTGCGGAAAATCGTCGACCTGGACGCTGATATCGCCGCAGTGCGCGAAATCGTGCAAGACCCGCTGCTCCGCTTCGCTAATGTCGCCGCTGGCGGCAGCCGCCGTTATCCATTGCTGCATCTCGACCAGGCTTTGCGGCAAAGGCGGCAGCGCGCCGGCCTGGATTGCCGGCCTGAGGCGCGCTTCGATCGCATTCACCTGCGGGATCAGCCGGAACGCCAGCTCGCCAAAAGCATGCGGCGATTGCTCGGTGCTCGGCATGTGCATGCCGGCGGTCAAACGGTCGCGGCTGTCGCTGTCGGTCTGCATGATGCGGGCGACCGTGCTGTCCAGCGCATCCGACGGCAGCTTGTAAGGCCGTCCGAAAGGAAAGGCGATGAAACGCAGCAAGACGGCCAGCGCACGGTTCGGGAAATTGTCCAGCACGCCCAGGTAAGCCTCCTGAGCCTGGTGCAGGGAATCCTGTATCGCCCAATGCACGTAGGGCAAATCCTCCTGCGGCCGGCCGTCGTCCTCGTAACGCTTGAGCACGCTCGACACCAGGTACAGCTGCGACAGGATGTCGCCCAGGCGGCCGGAAATCCGCTCGCGCAATTTCAGCGAACCGCCGATGACAAACATCGACATGTCGCTCAGCAGCGCGAATGCGGCCGACATGCGGTTGACCGCGCGGTAAAAATGGCGCAGCTCCGCCGGCGCGGCGCTGGGTGCGCTGGGCAGGCTGCCGCTGGCCAGGCCGGCCAGCAAGGTGCGTGAAAAATTGGCGAAAACAAAACTGACGTGGGCGAAGAACGCCTGGTCGAAATCGGCCAGCGCCTTGCCCTGGTCTTCCTCGCCGGCAGCCGCCATTTCCTTCAGCACATAAGGATGGCAACGGATCGCTCCCTGGCCGAAAATGATCAGGCAGCGCGTCAGGATATTCGCGCCTTCGACCGTAATCGCGATCGGCATCTGCTGGTAACTGCGCGCCAGGAAATTATTCGGTCCCATGCAGATTCCCTTGCCGCCCAACACATCCATGCCTGCGTTGACCAGCACCCGGCCGCGCTCGGTCACGTGGTATTTCGAGATGGCCGAAATCACGGAAGGTTTTTCACCGGCGTCCACCGCCAGCGCCGACAGCCTGCGCACGGCGTCCATCAGGTACAGGTTGCCGCCCATGCGCGCCAGCATCTCGTGTATGCCTTCGAACTTGCCGATCGGGATCTTGAACTGATGGCGCATCGCCACATAGGCGCTGGCGCCGCGCACCGCCAGCTTGGAAAAACCGACAGTCGACGACGGCAAGGAGATCGCGCGGCCGGCAGCCAGGCATTCCATCAGCATGCGCCAGCCCTTGCCGATCATGTCGCGGCCGCCGATCACCCAGTCGAGCGGGATGAACACATCCTTGCCGGAAGTCGGGCCGTTCTGGAACACCGCATTCAAGGGCCAATGACGGCGGCCGGTGACCACGCCGGGATGGCTGGCAGGAATCAGCGCGCAGGTGATGCCGAGGTCGGTGTTGCCGTCGGCGGCCAGCAAATGGTCTGGGTCGTGCACCCGGAACGCCAGGCCCAGCACCGTCGCCACCGGTCCCAGTGTGATGTAGCGCTTGTCCCAGGTAATGCGGAAACCCAGCATTTCCTGGCCATCGTAGCTGCCCACGCACACCACGCCGATATCCGGGATCGCCGCCGCGTCGGAACCGGCATAGGGACTGGTCAAGGCAAAACACGGGATCTCTTCGCCGGCGGCCAGCCGCGGCAGGAAATAATCCTTTTGCACTTCGGTGCCGTACTGCAGCAGCAGCTCGGCCGGGCCCAGCGAATTCGGCACCATCACTGAAATCGCCGCGGCCGAACAGTGCGACGACAACTTCATGATCACCTGCGAATGCATGTAGGCCGAAAACTCCTTGCCGCCATACCGCTTGGGAATGATCATGCCGAGGAAACCTTTCTCCTTGACGAACTGCCAGGCTTGCGGCGACAGGTCCTGCCAAATCTCAGTGCTTTCCCAGTCGCTGACCAGGCCGCAGAGCTGCTCGACTTCGTTGTCGAAAAAATCCTGCTCTTCAATCGTCAGTTTCGGCGCCGGCAGCTGCAGCAGCTTGTCCCAGGCCGGTTTGCCGGAAAACAGCTCGGCGTCCCACCAGGTGGTGCCGGCTTCGATGGCGTCGCGTTCGGTCTGCGACATGCGCGGCAGGATGCGCTGGAAGATTTTCAGTATCGGAGCGCTCAATAAGGCGTATCGTAGAGGCTTGATAGCCACGATCAAGGTGGGAGTCACCATTAGCAGCAACAGCAGTATCGCTGCCAGCGCGCCTATCCCGGCAAACCTGAAACCGCCTCCGATCCAGAGCAGGATAGCCAGCAGCCAGGACCAGGCGCCCGCGCGCAACTGCATTAATGCCATGGCGCCGATAAACAGCGCTGCGATCCAATAGAACATGTTGACTCCCAAATTGGCGGTTCACCGTGCGACGCATCCTGGCCGCGGCCGAAGCGAGGTTCGATCATGGCTATGCAGATGGGCAGGACTGAATGTAGAACGGGTCTTTCAGGCAAATGCCTTGCCTGGCAACACGACCCGATAGTTCTTTAACCTTTGGTCACTTTTTATCTGGGGAAAGTTCACAAAAAGCAAATTTAAATGTTGTACAACATTCATTTATTATGGAAATCAGGCGGCAAACAAAACGACAAACAAAATATTTCATATCGGCAATATGCAAGCCTTTGTAAATCTTTGTATCCGTTTGTCAACCTTACTATACAATCGCGCGTTACGTTGTTTGTAAACTTGCGCGGATTTATGAGAAAACCCTACAAAAAAATAAACCGCCTGGCCTCACAACTAATAACCCTCGTCGTCATGAGCACCTCGCCGCAGGCCCGAGCCAGCATGCAGCCATCAACCCATATCAGATAAGTTACAAGAGCACACGCCTTTCATGAATAATTTAATTTTGATGACCGGTGCGACCGGCTTTCTAGGTGGCGCCAATGCAGTCGAGGCAATTCATCGCGGGCTTGGTAAAAATCTGCTGCTGCTGGCGCGTGCTGAAACCCCGGCCGCCGCGCACGCCAGGGTTATCGAAAACTTGCAGCTGCTGGGTGCAAGCGCGGCCGACATCGCGCAAATCGGCGTTGAACAGATTCTCTGCTCCGACTTGTCGGAACTCGACAACGTCAGCAGCGACCCGCGCCTGGACCGGGTGTCGGTAGTCATTCATTCGGCCGCCCTGGCTACTTTTTCGAACCATCCGCTGCTCGAAAAAATCAATGTCGACGGGACCCTGGCGCTCGGCAAGCTGATGCATCAGCGGCCTGCCTTGAAGCGCTTCATGTACATCGGCACAGCCATGGCTTGTGGCGAAGGCGCCGGCATCAATGCAGTGGTGAAAGAAAGCATCGACTTGCCGCTGGGCGACGAACACCTGGTGGCCTACACCCGTTCCAAGGCGCTGGGCGAAAAAAAATTGCGCGACACTTATCCGGACTTGCCGGTGGTGTACGTCAGGCCGTCCATCATCGTCGGCCATACGGTGCTGGGTTGCGCGCCGTCCCAAAGCATTTTCTGGGTCTTCATGGTCTGGCAATTGCTAGGCGCGCTGACTACCTCGCTTGACGAAAAAGTCGATGTGGTGCCGGTCGATTGGTGCGCCCAGGCCATCATCGACCTGGCCCAGAAAGATACGCTGACGCACAACGTGTTCCATATCTCGGCCGGCGTCGGCTCAAGCGTCTCGTTCCGCGAAATCGACCTGGCGCTGGCGGCTGCCCGTCACATCGAACCGATAGGCGCCACCTACAGGCAGATCACGCCGGACGCCATCGCTTCCTTGCTGCCGCGCATGCGCGAGTGCGTGCCCGAATGCAACGACCGCCTGCTGCTGCGCGCGCTTAAGCTGTATGGCGCCTTTGCCGGCCTGAATTATGTATTCGACAACGGGAACCTGCTGGCTGAAGGGATCCGCCCCGCCCCGCGCTTCACCGATTACATCCCGCTCTGCGTCGAGTCGGCAAAACACATTCCTATCGCTGAACAGATGAAGTGGGACTTCAAATAGATTTTTTACAATATCTAACAGTAGTTTTGTATCTATCTGTTGCCGGTGATGGCCATTCCGTTAGAATTGCCTACTAAAATCACCAGGGGGAAGCAGCCATGAAATGGGAAGGCAATCGGGAAAGTGACAACGTCGAAGACCGTCGTGACGATGGCGGCGGAGGCGGCGGCGGTTTCGGCGGCGGCCGCTCGATTGGCCTTGGCACGATCGCCATTGCCCTGGTGGCTTCGTATTTCTTCGGCATCAGCCCGAGCACTGTCCTCAGCCTGCTCAGTGGCGGCGGCTCGGTCAGCCAGCCGCAATCGCAACAAGCCCCCAATCCCAACCGCAGCGCGCAGCCTGAAGACCGCCAGACCAAATTCGTGCGCACGGTGCTGGCCGACACGGAAGATGTCTGGACCCAGATTTTCCAAGCCAACGGCAAGACTTATCCGCCGCCGAAGCTAGTGCTGTTTTCCGGCGCCACGCAAACCGCCTGCGGCACCGGACAGACCGCTTCCGGCCCCTTTTACTGCCCCGGCGACCGCAAGGTATACATCGACCTCAGCTTTTACAAGCTGATGCAACAGCGCTTTCACGTATCGGGAGAATTTGCCCAGGCTTACGTCATCGCCCATGAAGTCGGGCACCACGTGCAAAACCTGATGGGCATCATGGACAAGGTCAACAGCGCCGAGCGCAACATGTCGAAAGCGCAGAGCAACGCCATGTCGGTGCGGCTCGAATTGCAAGCTGACTGCCTGGCCGGCGTCTGGGCCTTCCACGCCAACCAGGCACGCAGCATCCTGGAGCAAGGCGATGTCGAAGGAGCCCTGAACGCCGCCACGGCGATCGGCGATGACGCCCTGCAAAAACAGGAACAGGGATATGTAGTGCCGGACTCTTTCACCCACGGCACTTCGGCGCAGCGGGTGCACTGGTTCAAGCAGGGCGTCAGCAGCGGCGAAGTCAAGTCGTGCAACACGTTTGAAGTCAAGGCGCTTTAACCGCAGCCACCCCATAACCTGACCACGGGAATTCCATGACGATTGCTTACTGGTGCGTACTGATTGCCGGACTGATGCCGCTGTTTACGGTCGCGATCGCCAAGCGCGGCCGTCCCGATTTTGACAACGCCGAACCGCGCGCCTGGCTGGAAAAACAGTCGGGACTGCGCCGCCGCGCGGATTACGCCCATCGCAATCATTTCGAAGCTTTCCCGTTTTTCGCCGCCGGCGTGATCATTGCGCAGCAGGTGCACGCAGCGCAGAACATGGTGAATTTGCTGGCGCTGGTATTTATTGTCGCCCGCATCGCCTATACCGCCCTGTACCTGGCGGATCGCCCCAGCCTGCGTTCACCCGTGTGGGCCGTTGCATTCCTGGCCGCGACCGGCCTGTTCGTGCTGGCCGGGCTGGCGCACTAAACAGACAGCCATCACATGCAGCAGCCAGCTCCTGGCACTTATTCATCTTCATCGGAACACTATGCAACAACTGGAACTACGCCTCAATAGCGACTACGTCGAACTCAATCAACTGCTCAAGCTGACCGGCGTGTGCGACAGCGGCGGCGCCGGCAAGGCGCTGGTCGCCAGCGGCGTGGTGGCAGTCGACGGCAAGATCGAGCTGCGCAAGACCTGCAAGATCCAGGCCGGCCAGAAAGTCACCATCGGCGACCTGCTGATCTATGTGCTGCCCCGGCGCAGCGCCGGCTGACCCGCTCCTAGCCGGACCCAATAACCCCGCATTGAAAGCGGGGAACATTCCTGCGACAAATTTTTGCCTGGCCGGCGCCAGGAATGCCGAGCTCCTTGGAGCAATGCGTCATTGGCTTTGACCGGCCATTTCGCACAGATCTTTTCGTGAAGAAGCCCATTTTTGTTCCTCTTCGGCCAAACCTCTCGCTCATCGAACATCGATTAACGTTTAGACAACCATCTCATTCTGCGTAAAGCCTGCAGCCATTGCCAGCGGCATCAATAACTTGTTATAAAGTGGGCATACACCCACATCCGGCACATAACCACGTGGCATTAAGCAATCTCTTGAGGCGTCTCGACCTCACCACCCTCCAGCTGTTCCTATCGATTTACGAGGAAGGCACGCTCACCCGCGCGGCGGCGCGTGAAGCGATCGCCGTTTCAGCCGCCAGCAAGCGGCTGCTTGAGTTGGAGCAGGCGATCGGCGTTACGCTGTTTGTACGCAAGGCCAAAGGCATGGACCTGACGCCGGCGGGCGAGACACTGCTAACGCATGCCCGGCGCATGCTGCTCAGTGTCGAAAAAATCGGCTTGGAGCTGGCCGAACACGCGCAAGGTGTAAGGGGTTACGTGCGGATGGTCGCTAATTTGTCGGCCATCGTGGAATTTTTGCCCGAAGATCTAAGGGCGTTTATCCAATTGCATGAACAGGTGAAGCTCGATCTCGAAGAGCGGCCCAGCGGCAGCGTGGTCAAGGGCGTCGAGGACAGTTGGGCCGACATTGGCATCTGCTCGGGCGACGTCGATACCCGCGATTTGCACTCTGAGCTTTACAGGCGTGACCAGCTAGTCCTGGTTATGCGCGACGATCATCCGCTGGCCCACCGCAGCCGCGTTGAATTTTCCGAAACACTAGACAGCGATCATGTCGGTTTGCACGCCGACAGCTCGATTAATGTCCGTACCCACCTGGCCTCGCATGCAGCGGGCAAATCGCTAAAGATGCCGATCCACGTTCCGGGATTCGATGCCGTGTGCCGGATGGCGCAAGTGGGGATGGGGCTGGGCGTGATCCCGTACGACGTTTACCTGGCGATCGGCCGTCCGCTCGGCCTGGTATCGGTGGCGCTGGACGACGACTGGGCGCAACGGGAACTCAAGATCGTAGTGCGCGATGTCAAGGGCTTATCGCCAGTGACCCAAGCCCTATTCGACCATTTGCGAACGGCTGAAGTGCGGGCCGCGCAGTCAGACAAATAGCTGCGGCGATCCTCGCTGCTCGCGAGCGTTCTGATTTGGCGAACGCTCCTTGAAAATTTACGGTTGGACGTACATCCCGGTCTTTATCTATCCTGAAAAAAACGATAGAAGGAGACTGTAATGAGTGGCCCCCTCAAAGGTATTCGTGTCATTGAGATCGGCACCTTGATCGCGGCGCCGTTCGCGGCGCGCATGATGGCGGAATTCGGCGCCGACGTGATCAAGATCGAAGCGCCCGTTGACGGCGATCCGATTCGGAAATGGAGAAAGCTGCACCAAGGGACGTCGCTTTGGTGGTATCTGCAATCGCGCAACAAAAAATCCATCTCGATCAATCTGAAGTCGCCGCAAGGCATAGCGATCGTCAAGCGCCTCGCCGGCAAGGCGGATATCCTGATCGAAAATCTCAAGCCGGGTGCGCTGGAACAGCTGGGCCTGGGCTGGGACACCCTGCATGCCTTGAATCCCAGGCTGACCATGGTGCGTATCTCTGGCTACGGCCAAACCGGGCCATACAAGGACCGGCCCGGTTTTGGCGCCATTGGCGAAGCCATGGGCGGCATCCGTTACACCACGGGCGAACCCGCTGGCGCGCCAGCCCGCGTCGGCATCAGCCTGGGCGACTCGCTGGCATCGCTGCATGCGGTGATGGGCGCCTTGATGTCAGTGCTGCGCGTCAAGACCGGCCAGGGACAGGGCCAGGTGGTGGACGTGTCGCTGGTGGAAAGCGTCTTCAACCTGATGGAAAGCCTGGTGCCGGAATACGATCTGCTCGGCCACGTACGCGAACGCAGCGGCGGCGCATTGCCCGGCATCGCTCCCTCCAACACCTATCCGACTCGCGACGGCGCTTACGTGGTCATCGCCGGCAACAGCAATCCGATCTTCAAGCGCCTGATGCAGGCGATTGGCCGCGCCGATCTGGCCGAAGACCCGAATTTCGAGCACAACGACGGGCGCGTCGCCCAGGTCGCGCTGCTTGATGCGGCGATTGCGGGCTGGACTTCGGCACAACCGATTGCAAGTGTGCTGGCCACGCTGGAACAGGCCGGGGTGCCGGCCGGCCGCATCTACTCGGTCGCCGATATCGTTGCCGACCCTCACTATCAGGCGCGCGACATGATCCTGTCGGCAGAATTGCCCGGCGGGGTCAAGGTCAAGATGCCCGGCATCGTGCCCAAGCTTTCGGAAACTCCGGGCCAAGTCAATTGGCAAGGACCGGCGCTCGGTGCGCATACGTCCGAGGTACTGGCCGAGCTCGGCCTTGGCGACAGTGACATTCAACGCTTAAGAGATGAGGGCGTGATCCAATGATCAGCAATTTTTCCGAGCGGCTTATCGTGCAGGAGGTTGCGCCACGCGACGGCCTGCAGATCGAGCCGACCTGGGTCTCGACCGATGACAAGGTCGCACTCATCGATCAACTGTCCAGTGCCGGTTTTACGAGAATCGAAGCGGGATCTTTCGTGTCGCCCAAAGCCATTCCGGCGCTACGCGACGGCTCAGAAGTGTTCGCGCGCATCCGGCGCCAGCCGGGGGTGGTATATGTTGCGCTGGTCCCCAACCTGCGAGGCGCGCAGCGCGCCTTGCAGGCTGGCGCCGACGAGCTGAACCTGGTGATGTCCGCCAGCCAGACGCACAACCGCGCCAACATGCGGATGCGTTGCGAGGACTCGCTGGCGGCGTTTTCCGACATCCTTGCGCTATGCTCCGGTACCGTGGCAACGCTCAACGGCACAATCGCCACCGCGTTCGGTTGTCCGTTCGAGGGCAAGATCGATGAAGACCGCGTTTTGGCTATCGTCGAACACTATCTGGAACTGGGAATCGGGGCAATCACGCTGGCCGATACCACCGGCATGGCCAATCCTCGCCAGGTCGCCCGCCTCGTCGAGCGGCTGCTTTTGCGATTGCCGGCGTCCGCCCTGACCTTGCATTTCCATAACACCCGCGGACTCGGCCTGGCCAATGTGCTGGCAGCGTACGAGGCGGGCGCGCGTCGCTTTGATGCCGCGCTTGGCGGTCTTGGCGGGTGCCCGTTCGCCCCCGGCGCATCGGGCAATATCTGCACCGAAGACCTGGTCAATCTGTGCCAGGAGATCGGCATCGAAACCGGCATCGACTTGCCGCAACTGATCGCACTGTCGCGTCGTCTGCCGGCGCTGCTCGGCCATCAGGTTCCTGGCCAGCTGGCCAAGGCCGGCCGCAACTGCGATTTGCATCCCGCGCCGTGGGAAGGAGACAGCGCGGCGGCCTAGACGTCGTTTTTTTGTATCAACAATATTAAATAATCGGCGCCACGATGCGCCCGATATGGAGACAACATGAAAACTCAAAATACTTTTGCCGCAGATTTGGCCGCGTCGCCCATGGAGGTTGACGAATCCACCGTCGTGCGCAAGGTGGCGTGGCGCATCATGCCGCTGATCATGATCTGCTATCTGTTCGCTTTTTTCGACCGCATCAACATCAGTTTCGCCAAGTTTCAGCTGCAGGGAGATCTGGGACTGAGCGACACCGCGTATGGCCTGGGCGCCAGCCTGTTCGTGGTCGGCTATGTGTTGTTCGAAGTGCCTAGCAATCTGTTCCTCTACAAAGTCGGCGCACGACGCTGGATCGCCCGCATCATGATTTCATGGGGGCTGGCCACGGCGGCGATGATTTTCGTCTCCAGCGAATGGCAGTTTTACGGACTGCGGTTTGTGATCGGGATGATGGAAGCGGGTTTCGCCCCTGGCGTACTGTATTACCTTACGCTGTGGTTCCCCGCCACGTTCCGCGGCCGCGTTACGTCCTTGCTGTTCCTGGCGTCGGCCTTTGCGGGCCTGATTGGCGCGCCCGTCTCGGGCCTCATCCTGGGCAACCTGGAAGGAGTATTGGGGATACGCGGCTGGCACTGGCTGTTCATGTTGGGCGGCTTGCCGTGTGTGCTGCTCGGCCTGGTAGTGCTGAATCAACTCAAGGATCGGATTGAAGATGCCGGCTGGCTATCCAGGCCGGAAAAGGAATTGCTAACCAGCTGCATCGCGCAGCACAATCCGCGCGACGGCGGACACTCGCTGCTCAGCGCAATCAAAACGCCTGGATTCCTGACGCTGGGCCTGGTCTATTTCCTGATCCAGGTCGGTTCCTACGGCCTGAATTTCTGGGCGCCGCACCTGATCCGGAGTGCGGGGACCCAAAATCCCACCATAATCGGCATGCTTACCGCCGTGCCTTACGTATGCGGCGCAATCTGCATGGTCCTGGTTGGCCGCATGTCTGACGCCAGCGGCGAGCGGCGCAAGTTTGTGGTTGGCCTGATGGCGCTGGCGTCCGCCGGCTTCTTCGCCGCGGGCTTGTTCGACAAGCAGACGATCCTGCTGATCGTCGCCCTGGGCGTCATGGGCGCCGGCGTGGTTGCGGCCATTCCCGCATTCTGGGCATTGCCGCCCAAGCTCGTCACGGGAGCCGGTGCGGCCGGCGGGATCGCCTTGATCAACACCTTGGGGCAGCTCGGCGGCATTGTCAGTCCGGTGATGGTGGGCCGCATCAAGGATCTCACCGGCAGCACTACGCCGGCACTGTATGCAATCGGCGGCATGACCTTGTTATGCGCGCTGATTCTGATGTACGGCTTGCCGGAAAAGTTGCTGCAAAAAGAGTAGTGTACAAAGCGCTTAATTGCTGTGTGTGGATTGGTCAATGCCTGCCCACTCCCGCACGGCCTGCGTAAACAGTTTCAACGCCGTCGGCGGGTGGCGGTTAGCCGGGTAATAGAGGCACAAGCCCGGCATGGAGGGACTCCACTCTGGAAGCAGCTGAATCAGGCGGCCTGATAGCACGTGCTCTTTCACGTGATAATCCGGCACCCAAGCGATTCCGATTCCAGCCAATGCGGCATCTACCATCAGGTTGGTATTGCCAAGCGTCATTGGTCCTGCTACATCCATATTCACACTTGCATCTTGATGCTCAAGATTCCAGCGATAGAGTGCACCGCTCGCGAACCGAAAACGTATGCATCGATGGTGCTCCAGATCCTGCGGTGTCTTCGGTGCCGCGTGCCTAGAGAGGTAATCTGGTGAGGCAACTGCAGCAAACCGCATATCTGGGCCGAGTCGAATAGCGATCATGTCGCGCGGTACGTCTTCAAGTATCCGCATGCCGGCATCAAAACCATCGGCCACGATATCCACGAATCTTGTATCCACAACGATTTCCACATGAATGTCCGGATATTTCTTCAGGAAGTCTGGAAGTACGTGGCGGATCAAAGGCTTGGCGCCTGCTTCGGCCGCGCTGATACGTATCGAACCGGAAGGACGATTGATCGCAGAGGCGACTTCGTTCACTGCGTCGGTCAGATCGGTGATGGCAGGTTTGACACGTCGGAGCAGCTGCTCGCCAGCCTCAGTCAGCGCGACGGAGCGGGTTGTTCGATTAAATAATCGCACGTTGAGCCGCTCTTCGAGGTTCCGCATGGCGTGACTCAATGCTGAAGGCGAAACTCCCATCTCGCGTGCAGCCGCACGAAAACTCCTCTGTTCCGCAATAGCAACAAAAGCCGTGAGTTCGGATAAGCCTGCTTGCAGCATAGATGAATTTTACTCAATAGATTGTACATATTTTACTGGATTGTTGAGCCTTGTACAGCATCCTATACTGCGTTTGATAGAACGCCGATAGGCGCATAACAGTGCTTGGTGACATCGAGCATTCCTCATAAGCCGCCCCATTTCGCTCAACAATCGATCCGCTCTTGCCACACGGCGACGGTTTACCGGCGACACGTCAAAAGGAAAAATTGTATGGATAGCCACAACTCATCTGGCAACAACATTGAAGGAAAAATCGTCGTCATCACCGGCGCAAGCAGCGGACTAGGTGAGGCAACCGCCCGGCACCTGTCCGCGCTTGGCGCCACAGTTGTGCTAGGTGCACGACGTGCAGACCGTATCCAAGCACTGGCGGAAGAACTGACGCGCGCCGGCGGAAAGGCTATCGCAGTCGCAACTGACGTCACCGACCGCGAAGCAGTAAAAAAATTGGTCGACACAGCGGTGCTTTCCTTTGGACGTATCGATGTGATGATCAACAATGCCGGACTGATGCCTCATTCCCCTCTTGAGCGCCTGAAGATCGACGACTGGGATCAAACAATCGACGTCAATATCAAGGGCGTGCTGTACGGCATCGCGGCGGCGCTGCCTCATATGAAACAGCAGAAAAGCGGTCACATCATTAACGTCTCATCGGTTGCCGGTCGCCAGGTCCGGCCAGGCAACGCCGTCTATGCGGCAACCAAAGCCGCCGTGCTGATGATTTCGGAAGGCTTGCGCCAGGAAGTGAAGCCATATGACTTGCGCACCACCGTGGTCTCGCCAGGCGCCGTTGCAACAGACCTCCCGGGCAGCATTACCGAACCGGATGTCGCCGGCTTTGTCAGCAAGTTTTATGAGGAATATGCGGTCCCGCCGGAGTCTTTTGCACGAGCGGTCGCCTTCGCAATTGGTCAGCCGCCGGAAATCGATGTGAACGAAATCCTGTTCCGGCCAACGCGCCAGGAAGGTTGAATCTTGTAAACATGAAAGAAAGCATAAGCAAAAAATCAGTGTCAACGATATCGACATCTTCGTTCCTGGATTCGGCGGCATGAGCATGAGCCATCCATGAAGGCGAGCACTTTCAATCGGCATGAGGAAGTACGCCTGGCACATCGAGGTCCCTTGCTCGCGATTATCCTTTTGAGCTACCTGATGATCGTGCTGGATGTCTCCATCGTGATTACAGGTCTTCCGAAAATTCGCGACGGCTTGGGTTTCTCCGCCACGACCTTGTCCTGGGTGCAGAACGCATACACCCTGACCTTCGGCGGTTTGCTGTTGCTGGGCGCGCGCGCCGGCGACATCCTTGGCAGGCGTGCAATGCTCATCACTGGATTGGCCGTATTCACGGGAGCATCGATGGCGATCGGACTGGCGACGACTCCAGCCTGGCTGGTATGCGCGCGTGCGGTGCAAGGCGTGGGCGCGGCCATTCTGGCGCCATCTACCTTGGCGTTACTGTCGACAAATTTTGCGGAAGGTCCCGAGCGTACTCGCGCACTTGGATACTATGGCGCGACGGCAGGCATCAGCGCCAGCGTAGGTTTGGTGGTGGGCGGCATCCTGGCCGACCTGCTTTCCTGGCGTGTCGGTTTTTTCCTGAACCTGCCAATCGGCACGGCGCTGATCTGGGCGGCGCGCAAATATATCCGGGAGACTCCACGCCGCTCAGGCCAGTTGGACATCGTAGGCGCCGCCACCTCGACGCTCGGCATGACCGCCCTGGTCTATGGCCTGGTCAATGCGGCCGCCCGAGGCTGGAGCAACTCGCAGACGGTGGCGACGCTGGCAGCCAGCCTGATTTTGCTGGCATTGTTCGTTTTCAACGAATCGCGGGCGCCGCAGCCGATATTGCCGTTACGCTTGTTCTCCAATCTGGCGCGCAATGGCGCCTATCTGTCGCGAATGCTGTTCCTCGGCGGCATGATCGGCTTCTGGTTTTACACCACGCAGTTTTTGCAAGGCATCTTGGGCATGCGGTCGATGCAAGCCGGATTGGCCTTCTTGCCGGCGACGCTGATGAATTTTGCGGTGGCGATGATGGTGCCAAGGCTGACGCAGCGTTTCGGCAATTCTCGCTTGCTTGTTGCGGGGCTTGCCATCTCAGTCATCGGAATGGCATGGCTGGGACAGATCACCGTCGAAACCTCGTATTTAACAGGTATCGCGTTGCCGATGTTGCTTATCGGGGCTGGACAGGGCGCCTCGCTCAGCCCGCTCACGGTTGCCGGCGTTGCCGGCATTGCAGCGGAAGATGCAGGAGCAGCCTCGGGCTTGGTGAACGTAGCCCACCAGCTGGGCGGCTCCCTTGGGCTGGCTACGCTGATTGTTGTCTTTGCCTCTGCCGCAGGCGCCGGCATTTCTGATAGCCAGGTTGATCTGGCGCATCGCATTGCGACAGTGATGTCCGCAGGCGCGGTTCTTCTGGCGCTGGCATTGATTATCGCCTTATTCAGCATCGCTCGACGGCATACAGTGCGAACCATGTAGCCAGACGGTTGACCGCTGCCTTCCGTTTTCTGAAATCTGAGTTTTACAAACAAGGAGTATTCATATGGTGCACAAAACTTTAAATTCCATCGTCTTGGCAGCAGCGGTTGCCGTTTCGGCGAACCACGCCGACGCTGCGGACTACAGAAAGAATCCTTTCACTTTGGTCTACGAGGGAGCGATTGCCCAAAATACGCCAGGCGCGGTCAATATTCATCCGGTCACTTACAAGCTGAACGGCCTGGATATTTCCGCCAACATCTATACCCCAGCCAACTACGATCCGAAAAAAACTTATCCTGCTGTGGTGGTGGCACACCCGAATGGCGGTGTGAAAGAGCAAACGGCAGGCTTGTATGCCCAGAGGCTGGCGGAACAGGGCTACATCACGATCACCGCGGATGCAGCGTATCAAGGCGCGAGCGGCGGTCAACCGCGCAATGTGGACAAGCCGGCAAACCGCATTGAGGATATTCATGGAATGGCGGATTTCATCGCCCGGTATCCTGGAGTAGATCATGCCCGCCTGGGCCTGCTCGGCATCTGCGGAGGCGGCGGGTATTCATTGGCAGCGGCGCAAACCGACAAGCGATTCAAATCGATTGCGACTTTGAGCATGTTCAACTCTGGAATGGTTCGTCGCAATGGCTTCATGGATTCGCAACTGTCCACCATTCAAGAACGCCTTCGGCAAGCCTCAAATGCCCGCGCTCAGGAAGCGGCTGGCGGGGAAATCCTCTATGCGAACAACGTGCGGTTATCCGACGAGCAAATTGCCAAGCTTCCGTTTGAAATGTATCGCCAAGGATTTGAATATTACGGAAAAACCCATGCTCACCCGAATTCGGATCCTAAATATACATTGAGCAGTCTGTTGGACCTGATGAGTTTCGATGCTACCGATCACATTGATCTGATTGACAAGCCGCTGTTGATGATCGCCGGCAGCAAGGCCGATAGCCTGTACATGACAGAGCAAGCCTTTGCCAAGGCAACCGGAAGCAAGGATAAAGAGCTGTTCAAAATCGATGGCGCGACGCATATTGAAACCTACTGGGTACCTAAATATGTGGACGCCGCAACGGGAAAACTGGCCAGGTTTTATGCAAGGACCCTCTAGAGCGAACGACGGATACTTCAAAGGAATCATTCGGGAGAAACACTTGAAACATCGCACAATCAGCCTGTTCCACGCAGCGAGCATGATGCTCTGTAGCCTGTCGGTCGAGGCATATGCCCAGGGCGCGGCGCCTGCTGCTGTCACAGAGGCCAGCGCTGGCAAGCAACCGACGCGAGCTCAGCAATTGATGGGCGACATTGCCCCCAAGATGGCGGAACTGACGGACGATGTCTTGTTCGGAGACGTATGGCAAAGGCCCCAGTTATCGAAACGGGATCGCAGCCTCATCACCGTGAGCGCACTTGTCGCCATGAATCGCCCGGATCAGCTGCGTGCCCATCTTGCTTTAGCGCGCGAGAATGGACTGAGTGAAGAAGAACTCATTGAAACGATCACGCATCTGGCGTTTTATTCTGGATGGCCAAATGCCGTGACTGCAATTTCGGTGGCTAGAGAGGTTTTTAAAAAGACGCCTGCCGACGACAAGAAAGGAATTCCATGAAAACCTGCGTTGCACTGGCAGCCGCTTCCTTAATTGCCAACTCGGCCGTTTCCGGTGGATTGGACAAACAAATCACTGTCACCGAAGTCGGCTCGCAAGCCTCAACTGCCGGGTCGGCCGATTATTTCACCGGCGCGGTGCGTGTCGACTCCCCGTTTCGGGCCACCATGCCGGCGAGAGTTGGCGGCGCTATCGTGACCTTTGAACCCGGCGCGCGCACCGCGTGGCATACCCATCCTCTGGGACAAACATTGATTGTCACTGCGGGAGCGGGACTTGTCCAACAGTGGGGCGGGAAGATCCGCCACATTCGGGCAGGTGATATCGTATGGATCCCACCTGACACCAAACATTGGCATGGCGCCGCACCTGCAACTGGCATGACACATATTGCCATCGCGGAGTCGCTCGATGGAAAAACCGTGACCTGGATGGAGAAAACCAGCGACGAACAATACCTTGCGAGCACGGATGCTGAACCCCATTGAACCGCATTCTCAACGCATTCCAGCAAAGCCAGCACTGCTGCGAAGACCTCAGCGAAGCCGGATTCGAGGCCAGCATTGCCGCCCAGGATTCAGAACGCCTTAAAAAGCAGTGTTCAAGGGAATCTTCAGGTAACTCACGCCATTCTCTTCCGCCGCCGGCAGCACGCCGGCGCAGATATTAAGCTGGATCGACGGCAGCATCAGGGTCGGCAAGGCCAGCGTGGCGTCGCGCCGGTTGCGCATGGCGATGAATTCGCTTTCGCCGATGCCGTCGCGCACATGGATGTTTTCCGCACGCTGCCGGGCGACCGTCGCTTCGCAGGCAGGAGGCCGGCCATCCGGCGGATAGTCGTGGCATACGAACAGCCGGGTCGACGGCGGCAAAGCCAGCAGCTTGCTCACCGAGCGATACAGGCTGCCGGCGCTGCCGCCGGGGAAATCGCAACGCGCGCTGCCGAGGTCCGGCATGAATAGCGTGTCGCCGACAAACGCGACATCTTCTCCCACCAGATAAGCCATGTCGGCCGGCGTATGGCCCGGCACATGCAGCGCCTGCGCACGCAAGCTGCCGATATGGAAAATCTCGTCCGGCGCGAACAGGTGGTCGAACTGGCTGCCATCCAGCAAAAATTCCGATTGCAGGTTGAATATTTTTTTGAATACGCCCTGCACCACCCTGATCCGGTCGCCGATCGCGATTGCGCCGCCCAGGCGCTGGCGCAGATAAGGCGCCGCCGAAATGTGATCGGCGTGGGCATGGGTTTCCAGCAGCCATTGCACCTTCAAGTCCTTGCTGCGCACGAATTCAATCACGCGGTCAGCCGAAGCGGTTGCGGTGCGGCCGGCGACCGGATCGTAATCAAGCACCGGATCGATAATCGCGCATTCGCTGCCTGCGGCGGCATAGACCACGTAGGTAAACGTGGCGGTATTTTCGTCAAAAATGACTTCTATTTGCGGACTTGCCATCTATCTACACCTCAAGCTTAACAATACGTAACTATATATAAACATATACAACATTGACAAATGCCTAATCCATCTTATATTATTAACAATCAAACAAGTAACACTCAAGCAGCAATAACGCGATTTAACAGATAACTTCACTGGAGCAAAACAAGATAGGCGCGGCCGCGAACCTTGACCGCACATTGTTAACAGAATTGGTAACCTAAGGTCAATCCCTGGCTTCGGCCAGCTCCCCAAGGCGCCATCAAAGCATCATTATCCGCGCCTTCCCGCCTTGCCATCTTTAACAGGCCGTCGCCCGTCGCGCCGCATCCGCTTGCCAGTATCCGGCTGGAGATAAGAAGACTCAAGCAAAACCACGTACGTAGTGCCACCCGCCCATCACGATGGAATCAGCACCTATGAGCTTTAATATCTTCAAGCATAACGACTTATTTTCAACTGCCAGCCAAATCGAACTGGAAGACTTGCCCGTGATCCTGGCCGCCGGCTACAAGTCGGTGATCTGCAACCGGCCAGACGGCGAAGACGGCGGCCATCACGTCGGCAGCAAGGAGCTGGCCGCGGCTTGCGAAGCGCTCGGCCTTGCATTCAGTTACCTGCCCGCCGACGCCACTCATCTCAGCAAAGAACATGGCGTTGCGTTGCGCCGGCTGCTGGCCGACCTGCCGGCTCCTGTCCTGGCCTTTTGCCGCACCGGCAACCGCTCGACCAACATCTTCCGGCTGGCAAACCTGATCGACGCGCCGATGCAGGCAGCCGGCGCAGGGAACGACAAGCTCAAGCAATATGAAATCGTGATCGTCGGTGGCGGTTCCGCCGGCATCGCGGTCGCGAGCAGCTTGCTCAAGCGCGCTCCCAACGCCCAGATCGCCATCATCGAGCCCAGCAGCCTGCACTATTACCAACCGGCCTGGACGCTGGTCGGCCGCGGCGTTTTCGACAGCAGGAAAACCGTGCGGCCGATGGCGTCGCTGATACCGGAAGGCGCGCAGTGGATCCAGCATACGGTATCGGAATTCCTGCCCGACCATAACCGCATCCGGCTCGACAACGGCCACCTGATCGCCTACCAGCAGCTGATTGTCTGCCCCGGCTTGCGGCTGGCGTGGGAAAAGATCGAAGGGCTGGAGCAAACGTTAGGCAAAAACGGCGTGACGTCGAACTACCGCCACGACCTGGCGCCATATACCTGGCAGCTGGTGTCGCAGCTCAAACAAGGCAAGGCGCTGTTTTCACAGCCGGCCATGCCGATCAAATGCGCCGGCGCGCCGCAAAAAGCCGTATACCTGTCGTGCGACTACTGGCTGCGCAAAGGCGTGCTGAAGCAGATAGAGGTTGAATTCAACAACGCCGGCAGCGCCCTGTTCGGCGTGGCGGCGTTCGTGCCGGCGCTGATGCGCTATATCGGAAAATACCAGGCGCGCCTGGTGCTTGGATCGAACCTGGTCAAGGTCGACGGCGAAAACAAGCTGGCCTGGTTCGAGGTCAAGGACGATTCCGGCCACACCAGCCGCCTGCAAAAACCGTTTGACATGCTGCACGCGGTGCCACCTCAGGTCGCCCCGGACGCGGTGCGCGACAGCCCCCTGGCCAACGCCGACGGCTGGTGCGAAGTCGATCCGGCTTCGCTGCGGCACGTCCGCTACCGGAATGTGTTTGCGCTGGGAGATGTCTGCTCGACCGCCAACGCAAAGACCGTGGCGGCAATCCGCAAGCAAGCCGTGGTGGTGGCAAGCAACCTGCTCGCCGCCTGCGCCGGCAAGCCGCTGGAGGCCCGTTACGACGGTTACGGCGCTTGCCCGCTGACGGTGGAAAAGGGCAAGGTCATACTGGCCGAGTTCGGTTATGGCGGCAAGCTGCTGCCGACCTTCCGGCTCGACCCGACCGTTGCCCGCCGCAGCGCCTGGCTGCTGAAAACCACCGTGCTGCCCTGGGTCTACTGGAAGCTGATGCTCAGGGGCCGCGAATGGCTGGCGAAGTCCTCGGAATCGGTCGAGAACCCATGATCAGCGCAACGCCCGCAGCAACCTCAAGCCATTGAACACCACCAGCAGGCTCGCCCCCATGTCTGCGAACACCGCCATCCACAAGGTGGCTTCGCCGCTCAGGGCCAGCACCAGGAAGATAGCCTTGATGCCCAGCGCCAGCGTGATGTTTTGCATCAGCACCGCATGCGTCTTTTTACTCAAGCGGATGAAATCCGCGATCTTGCGCAAGTCGTCATCCATCAGCGCCACGTCGGCGGTTTCCAGCGCCGTATCGCTGCCTGCCGCTCCCATCGCAAAACCGATATCGGCTTGCGCCAGCGCCGGTGCATCGTTGATGCCGTCGCCCACCATGCCGACGCAGCCGTAACGCGCGCGCAGGTCATTGATGGCGTCGCGCTTGTCTTGCGGCAGCTGGTCGCCGCGGGCGTCGCTGATGCCGACCTGGGCCGCGATGGCTTGCGCTGTATGCGCGTTGTCGCCCGTCAGCATGACGGCCTCGACTCCGACCGCATGCAGCCTGGCGACCGCTTCGGCCGCGATATCGCGCACCGTGTCGGCTACCGCCAGGATCAGCAAGGGCTGGCTCGCCGAACACAGCACCACGGTGGTCTTGCCTTCGCTCTCCAGCGCCGACAAGCGCGCTTCCAGCGCCGGGCTGCAGATATCCATCTCATGCACCAGGCGATGATTGCCCAGATAGAATTGCTGGCCGTCGATGCTGCCCTGCACGCCGCGGCCGGTGAGCGCTTCAAATGCGCTCACTTCAAGCAGATTCCCGGCATGGCCCAAGCCCTGCCAGTGCGCCGCCACCGCACCCGATACCGGATGGTCGGAACGGCTGGCCAGGCTGGCCGCCTGGCGCTGCAACTGCAGCAGCCGGCTGCCATCGTCCCCGGCAAGCGGCTGCACCAGCTGCACATCGGTGACGCGCGGTTTGCCCAGTGTCAGCGTGCCGGTCTTGTCCAGGGCCAGCGCCTTGATCTTGCGCCCCATCTCCAGGTACACCCCGCCCTTGACCAGCACGCCGTTCCTGGCCGCCGCCGCCAGTCCGCTCACCACCGTCACCGGGGTCGAAATCACCAGCGCGCAAGGACAGGCGATCACCAGCAGCACCAGCGCCTTGTACAGCCATGGATAGAACGCCGCGCCCATCAGCAGCGGCGGCAAGCCCGCCACCAGCAACGCCGCCAGCACCACGGCCGGGATGTAGTAGCGGGCAAACTGATCGACGAAACGCTGGGTCGGCGCCCGCTCGCCCTGCGCCTGCTGCACGCTCTTGATGATGCGCGCCAGGGTCGAATTGGCTTGCAGCGCGGTCACCCGGTAGACGAAAGAACCGCGCTCGTTGATGGTGCCGGCGAACACCTGGTCGCCGGCCTGTTTCTCTACCGGCATGCTCTCGCCGGTAATGGCCGCCTGGTTGATGGTGCTCTGCCCTTCGGTCACCACGCCGTCCAGCGGAACCCGGGCGCCCGGCTTGACGCGGATCAGCGCGGCCAGCGCCACTTCGCCGGTGGCGACTTCACGCCACTCGCCGCCGGCGCCTTGCACCGTCGCCAGGTCCGGCGCCATCGCCATCAGCCCTTTGATTGCATTGCGGGCCCGGTCCAGCGACAAGGCTTCGATCATTTCAGCCAGCGCAAACAGGAAAATCACCACCGCTGCTTCCGGCCACTGGCCGATGATGGCGGCGCCGATCACTGCCAGCGACATCAGGAAATTCATGTTGAGCGAAAAATTGCGCAACGCGATCCAGCCCTTTTTCAAGGTATCCAGGCCACCGCTCAGGATCGCCGCCAGCGCCAGGCCGATCACCAGCCATGAACTGTCCTGGCCGCTGCTCCACGCCACCACCTCGGCGCCTACCGCCGTCATGCCGGAGAACGCCATCAGCAGCCACTTCCTGCGGGATATCTTGAAAGCGCCATCGCCCGTGCCGACGGTCTGATCGACAGCGCCGGTCAGCGTGTCCGATTTGAGCGCCGGCGCCATGTCCAGCGCCTGCAAGGTGGCGACAATCGCATCCACCGACGGCAGGCGATGCTGGACCGTCAGCTCGCGCTGGATCAGGTTGAATTGCATGGCCTCGATCCCGGCCATGTTCTTGAACCTGTCGCGTATCAGTTTTTCTTCGGTCGGGCAATCCATCTTCTGGATCAGGAACACCGCCTGTTCCGCACCTGCAGCCAGCGGCGCGCGGCCGGCGGCGGACGCGCCCGCGTCTGCCTGCGCGTGCTGATGCCGATGGTCATGTTCATGATCGCGTTTATGATCATGCTGATGGTCGTGATGGTCGTGTTCGCAACGGCCCATGATGTACTCCTTGACTCGGGTTTTGAGGATGCAATCGATTACTCCTTGCGTATTTAAAACCCTGTAGCTACTATAAGGTCAAGGATTTATCTTGAAATAACCTGGGAAGGGCCGCCATGAGCGCAATTTCACTCAAAATCGGAGAACTGGCCAGCCATGCCGGCTGTCCGGTGGAAACCATCCGCTATTACGAACGCGAAGGCTTGCTGCCGCTGGCGGCACGCTCGCAAAGCAATTACCGCCTGTACGGACAGGCGCATATCGAACGCTTGCAGTTCATCCGCCATTGCCGTTCGCTGGATATGACGCTGGACGAAGTGCGCCGCTTATTGCAGTTCCGTGATCTGCCGGAAGACAATTGTGCGGAGGTCAACAGTCTGCTGGACCACCATATCGAACACGTGGCCGACCGCATCAGCGAATTGAAGGCATTGCAAACCCAGCTGAAACAGCTGCGCAAGCAATGCCAGAGAAGCCAGGCCGCCAAGGATTGCGGCATCCTGCAAGGCCTGGCCAGCATGGAAGACGAAGCGCCCGCCAACCTCGGCAGCCATGGCGGCGGCGTCCATTAAAGCCAGATGAATATTCACTCAGACGACCTGCGGATTTTCATTGCCGTGGTTGACAGCGGCACGCTCAGCGCCGCCGCCGAGCAACTGGGCCAGACCACCTCCGGCCTGAGCCGGGCGTTGTCGCGGCTGGAGCAGAAACTGGCTACCTCCCTCCTCACCCGCACTACGCGCCGCATGGAACTGACGGAAGAAGGCCATCTTTTCCTGGAGAAGGCGCGCACCATCATTGCCGCGATGGAGGAAGCGGAAGAGGCGATCCAGGTGCGCCACCAAAGGCCGTCGGGACGCCTGCGGGTAGACGCTTCGCCACCCTTCATGCTGCATTGCATAGTGCCGCACATTGCCGAATTCCGCAGCAATTACCCTGACATCACGCTTGAGCTGACCAGCAACGACCAGAACATCGACTTGCTGCAGCAGCGCACCGATATCGCCATCCGCCACGGCGCGCTGCAAGATTCGATGCTGCATGCGCGCCGCCTGGGCGCCAGCCTGCAGCATATCGTCGCCAGTCCCGAGTACCTGCGCCAGCATGGCACGCCGACCAGCGCGGAAGAATTGAAGCAGCACCAGCTGATCGGCTTCACCCAGCCGGAATCGCTCAACACCTGGCCGCTGCGGTGGCAACAGGAAGAGAACCTGACGATCAGCCCGACGCTGCTGGCGTCCGGCGGTGAAACCATACGCCAACTGGCGCTGCACGGCCTGGGCATCACCTGCCTGTCGGCGTTCATGGTGCGCGAGGATATCGCCCAAGGAACCTTGGTCGATATCCTGGCGGAGCATAACAACGGCTACCGCCAGCAGATCCACGCGGTGTACTACAGGAATACCCAGCTGGCGCGGCGCATCAGCTGCTTCCTGGATTTCCTGCAGCTCAAGCTCTAGCGCCCGTTTTCAACGGGAGGCGTGCTCAACTGGCGTGCGGCCGTTCGCTATCCATGTGCGCCATCACCGCCGGCGCATAACGTTCGCCGGCGATTGCATCGGCCGGCACGGCCGCCTCGATCCGCGCCAGATCATCGGCGCTCAGCTCGACATCCAATGCCCCCAGCGATTCCGCCAGGCGATCGCGACGGCGCGCGCCGACCAGCGGCACGATATCCTTGCCGCGCGACATGACCCAGGCAATCGCAATCTGCGCCATCGTGGCTTGCTTGTCGGCCGCGATGGCGCGCAAGGCTTCCAGCAAGGCCAGGTTATGTCCGAGGTTGTCGCTGCTGAAACGCGGACTGCGGCCGCGGAAATCGCCGGGCGAGAACGCCTTGTCCTGGCCCCAGTGGCCGCTGATCAGGCCGCGCGACAATACGCCGTAGGCGGTGATACCGATGCCCAGTTCGCGGCAGGCTGGCAGGATCTCAGCTTCGATGCCGCGCGAGATCAGCGAATATTCAATCTGCAGATCGGCAATCGGATGCACTGCCTGCGCCCGGCGCAAGGTGGCGGCGCCGACTTCGGACAAGCCGATGTGGCGCACGTAACCCGCCTTCACCATGTCGGCGATGGCGCCTACCGTTTCTTCAATCGGCACCGCCGGATCGAGCCGCGCCGGACGATAGATATCGATATGGTCGGTGCCGAGCCGGCGCAAGGTGTAAGCCAGGGAATTCTTCACCGCCTCGGGCCTACCGTCGATGCCGAGCCATTCGCCGGCCGGGTCGCGCATCGCGCCGAACTTGACGCTGAGCTGGACCTGGTCGCGATTGCGCGTGCGCAGCGCTTCCCGGATCAGCATCTCGTTGGAGCCCATGCCGTAGAAATCGCCGGTGTCGAGCAAGGTGACGCCGGCATCGATCGCCGCGTGCATGGTGGCGATGCTTTCCGTTTCATCGGCAGGCCCGTACAGGTCGGACATGCCCATGCAGCCGAGGCCGACGATCGAGGTTTGCGGGCCGCTGCTGCCTAGTTGCAGTTTTTTCATCATGAGATCCTTGATAGGTTATTCGATGGCAGCACGAGGGAAACGCCAGCCCGGCCGCCTTGAAATCATTATTGCCCGTGCCCGGCCGTTAATAAATGGGCATAAAATGATTTCTTTATTCGAAAAACGCTAATAATTGGAGTAACCATGGACCGGGTCCAGACAATGGAAGTCTTCGCGCGCGTCGCCGAACTGGGCAGCTTCAGCCGCGCCGCGGAACAGTTGAACCTGCCGCCGGCCACCGTCACCAACGCCGTCCAGGCGCTGGAGAAACACATCGGCGTGCGCCTGCTGCAGCGAACCACGCGCAAGGTCATGCTGACCGACGAAGGCATTACCTATCTTGAGCGGTGCACGCGATTATTGGCGGAATTCGAAGATGTCGACGCCCTGTTCCAGCGCGACCAGCTGCAGCCGCGCGGCGTGATCCGGGTCGACCTGCCGGAGCGGCTGGCGCATACGACGGTGATCCCTGCCTTGCCGGATTTTTTTGCGCAATATCCGAACCTGCGGATCAAGTTGAGCGCCACCGACCGCTTCATCGACCTGGTCGGCGAAGCAGTCGACTGCGTGGTGCGCGCCGGACCGCTCAGCGACTCGACCCTGATCGCGCGCCGCATCGGCAGCATGGAACAGATCAACTGCGCCGCCAAGTCTTACCTGGACCGCTACGGCAGGCCGCAAACCTTGGGCGACCTGCAGCATCACATGGTGGTGAATTTTTTTTCGAGCCGCACCGGACGCGACCTGGGCTGGGAATACATGGAGGACGGCGAACCGCGTTTCCTGAAACTGCCCGGCCAGATTTCGGTAGCCAGCTCGGAAGCTTACCTGGCGAGCTGCATCGCCGGGCTGGGGTTGATACAAGCGCCGCGTTTCGGCCTGGAACAGCTGCTGGAGAGCGGCGCCGTGGAAGAAGTGCTGCCGGATTTCAAGCCGCCGCCGTTGCCGGTATCGGTGGTGTACGCCCACAACAAGCACTTGTCGCCGCGGGTGCGGGTGTTTGTCGACTGGATCGCCAGGCTGCTGGCCGACCGCTACACCTGAACCGGCCGCCGCCGGTCCAGGCGCCGAACGCTAAGCCGCGGCTGCCTGCTGCGCAATCCACAGATCTATCTGCGTCTCCAGCATCTCCAGCGGCACGGCGCCGTTGTCGATGACGGCGTTGTTGAAGCGCCGCAGGTCAAACTTGCTGCCCAGTTCGCGCTGGGCTTTTTCGCGCAAGGCCTTGATTTTCAGCTGGCCGATCTTGTAGCCCAGGGCCTGGCCCGGATCGACGATGTAGCGGTCGATTTCAACCTGGTTGTCGTGCGGCGGATTGGCCGTGTTGACGTTCATGTAGTCGATCGCCTGCTGCCGGGTCCAGCCAAGCGCATGCATGCCGGTGTCGACCACCAGGCGGGCGGCGCGGAACAGTTCATCGTTGAGGTGGCCGAATCTGGAATAGGGATCGGTGTAGAAACCCATTTCGCCGCCCAGGCTTTCAGCATACAGCGCCCAGCCTTCGCCAAACGCCACGTACCAGCCGAAACGCCGGAACTCGGGCAAACCTTTGATTTCCTGCGCGCGGGCGATCTGCAGGTGATGGCCCGGCACCGATTCATGCAAGGTCAGGGTTTCCATTTCCCATTTGGGACGCGAATCGAGTTTCGACAGGTTGGCGAAAAAATAGCCCGGGCGCGAACCGTCCGGCGTCCCTGGCTCGTAATAGGCGCCGGCCTGGTTCTCGGCGCCCACTTCCGGCACCGCCTTGACGTCGACCGGCGAACGCGGAACATCGGCAAAAAAGCGCGCCAGCTGGGCCGAAGATTTCTTGATGATGTCTTTGTAGCCGGCCAGCAGATCTTCCGGCCTGGTGTAATAAAAACGCGGATCGGTATTCAGGAAGGCGATGAATTCCGCAAACGTGCCTTTGAAACCGGTCTGCTCCATGACCAGCTTCATTTCTCCCTGGATCCGCGCTACTTCCTGCAAGCCGACATCATGGATCTGTTGCGGCGTCATGTTGGTGGTCGTGTTTTCCTTGACCTTGTATGCGTAGTACGCTGCGCCGCCGGGCAGCTTCGATGCTGCAATGCTGTCGCGGCAGGCCGGCAGGTAGCTGTCGTTGATGTACGCGTTGAGCTTGCGGAAGGCCGGCGCCACGCCTTGATGCAGCAAGCGCTCGCCTTCACCCGCCAGGCTTGCGCGCTGCGCCGCCGGGATCGACGCCGGCATGTTTTTGAAAGGCGCGGCCAGCGGGCTGCTGTCGAGCTTGGCGACAAATTCCTGCAGCTGCCCCGGAACCACGCTCATCGTAACCTTGGGCGCGACCCAGCCGGATTTGACGCCTAGCTGCAATTGCGCGATCACGCCGTCGACATATTTGGGCAAGGCGCGCAGGCGTCCCAGGTAATTGCGGTAATCCTTGGCAGTCTTGAACGGCGTTTGCGCAACCAGTTGCGGAAACTCGAACTGGACGCCGCTCAGCTGCGAAATCGGCTCAGGGTTGTAGGGATAAAACTTGGCAGCCTGGATGTTTTTCTGTTTTTCATAGATAAACAGGTCGTAGGAAAGCAGGTCCTGTCCGCTCAGCTTGCTGCGGTCGATACGCTCGGCTTGCTGCAGCATCTGCTGCTGGTGGGCGGTGCCGGCCAGGCTGCCGGCCGGCGAGGCGTCCGACAGGCGGTCGTTATAGCGGTTGTCGCCGACGGCGGTGGCGAATTCAGGCGCGTTGCGCATGCTCCACTGCCAGTCGCTGTCGAACAGCGCATTGAGTTGCTGCTGCGGTGTGGCTGCGTGGCCAAGCGGCGCCAGCAGCAGGGTAAAAAGAAAAAGGAATTTATTCATCCATGTCTCCGAAGATTAGCCCGCCATTCTAGCAAACTAAAACGGAAAAATTTCTTGATGGAAATCCGTCCGCGGGCGGCCAGGCTGCGGCTTCAAGACAGGCGTCAGGCAAGGACGGACGGCTCGTCCCATTCTCCCTTCCGAGCAGCCACGACCACGTTGCGGCCGCTGTGCTTGGCCTTATACAAAGCCTGGTCGGCGCGGCGGATCAGGCCCTCAAGGTCGGCGTCGGATTCAAATGTCACGACGCCAAAACTGGCGGTGACCTTGACCGTCGCGCCGCCGTCCAGCTGGATAGGGCAAGCATCGATCGCGCAGCGCAATTTTTCCGCCACGGCAAACCCTTGGGACATGTCGATTTCGGGCAGCATCAGGACGAATTCCTCTCCGCCGTAACGCGCCAACAGGTCAACCTTGCGGTGATGGCGCCGGCACAGGTCCGCCACCACGCGCAGCACCTGGTCGCCGGCGTGGTGTCCGTAACGGTCGTTTACTGACTTGAAATGATCGACGTCCATCAGGATCAGCGTCAATTGCCGCCGATAACGCTGCGCAATGCCGAACTGCTGTTCGCCTTGCGCAAAAAAAGCGCGGCGATTCAGCACGCCGGTCAGGAAATCCGTATCAGACAAAGTCTGCAATTGCGCAATCATTTCCTCGCGCTGTTTTTCCAGGTGGATCTTGGCCAGGCTATGCGTTTTGAGCACATGGATCGCCCGCATCATGGCGCCGATTTCATCGTCATGGCGCGGTATCGGGATTGCCGTGTCGAACCGTTCGCCGGTCAGCGATACGAACAGGCCGGTGGCGTCAAGCACCGGGCGCAGGACCCGCAGCCGTATCACCTGCATGAGCAGAATGAAAATAGCGAGGGCAATCATCCCCAGACCGGCTGCCGCCAGCAAGAAAAAAGTCGCCTGCCTGTTTTTGTCTTTGGCCTGCTGAAGCATCTCGGCCAGGACCAGGTCGCGCAGTTGCGGAATCGCAGCCATTCCCGGCAGGTAACGGACTGTCATTTCACGCTCGCTCAAACCATAACTCCCCGAGTTGCGCCCAATTGCGAACAGCTGGTCCAGGAAACCCAGGCTGGCGCCGAGGTAACGCTTGCGCACTTCGTCCAAGGCGCCCATCAACGCCGGGCGGTCCCGATACGGGCGCAACTGCAGTTCAATCCCGGAATACAGCTGCTCGACCTGCCCTGACAGTTTCAGAAATGCGTGGATTTCCTGGGCAGTCAAAGGACGCTGCATGATCACCGGAGCGCTAAAGACCGCCGCTATCCGCCCTGCCATATTGTGCAGGCGGGAGGCCAGCAGAGCGCCTTCCAGGCCGTCGCTAAGCTGGGCATCCGATTGCACGGCAATGTCGGACAATGCGGCGATCAACGGGGCAAAACCGCTGTCGACACGGGCCATCGTCTCCAGCGCGGCGCCGGTTGCGGCCATGTCGCGTTGCCGTTTTGGCCGGGACAACAGAAGATCGATTTCCTTGCGCGCCGCCGCCAGCGCCAGCTCTGTCGACGCTGCCTGCGCCGTCAGCGGCGCAGCAGCCTGCACTTGCAAAGCACGGCGTAAAGTCGCCAGCGCCCGGTCGCTGGCGTACCGCGCCGATGTCAGCCCGGCGAACTCCTTGGCAGTTTCGTCCGCTTCTTGCATCAGCAGCGAATCGACGGGACCGCGCTCTGCCGCCAGCTTTTCTTCCACCAGCAACGCTAGCTGAAGATTCTTGATGGCGGGCATGCTTTTTGTGCTGCGTTCGTATACGGACCATTCGCTGCTAACGATCCTGCCGATCAAGACCAGGAAAAGCAGCATCAGCAAGATCGAAATCAGCCAGAACAAGCGATTGAGCGACATACGAAATAACATACGTCCAGACTATGCGGGAATGTAATACATTGTTTTTAATAGTTACAATCTATTCAAACAAAAAATTGAATAGATTATTCATCAAACGATCGTATCACACACCGCAAGAACCACCTCTTGCGCGGCTGCTCAGGCCTCCAGGCTCACCGGCGTTTCCGTCTGCCCGTGCATTTGCAGCACATCGCGGTAGAGGCCGGCATAACCTTCTCCCATCACCCTGGCCGTAAACAATTTCTGATACCGCGCTTGCGCACGCGCTCCCATGGTGCGCGCCAGTTCCGGGTCATCCCAAAGCTGCTGCATCGCCAGCCGGAAGGCATCCGGGTCGCTGGGAGGAACCACCAGTCCCGTTTCGCGGTGGTTGTTGATATAGCTGGTGCCGGTGCCGATTTCGCTGGAAATCATTGGCTTGCTGTACATCGCTCCCTCCAGCAAGGAAATGCCGAACGCCTCCGAACGCAGGTGTGACGGGAACACAATGGCGTGGCACAGCTGCAGCAACGCTACTTTGTCCTCGTCGCCGACGATGCCGAGGAAGATCACATTGCGCAAGCCCTGCTCCTGAACCCGCTGTTTCAGTTCCTGCTCGATCGGTCCGGCGCCTACGATCACTATTGGATAATCGGTGCCGCGCGCCGCATCCAGCAAGATGTGCAAACCTTTGTAATAACGGAATGCCCCTACAAACAAAAAGAAACGGCCGCCGATCTGCTTTTGCCATTTCTCCATCAAGGCCGGCGACGGCGTCGGATAGTTGTTCTTGTCGAGGCCGATGGGAATGACCTGGGTCTTGTCCTTGTACCCGGCCAGCACTGAACTGGTTTGCAGGTAATTCGGCGACGTCGCGACGATCGCGTCGACGCTGCTGAGAAAGCGGTGCATCAGCGGCCGGTACAGTTGCAGCAGTGTCTTGTAGCGCACGATGTCCGAATGATAGGTCACCACACACGGCTTGTTCATGCGCGTGACGAAGTGGGCCAGGTCCATGAACGGCCATGGAAAATGGTAATGCACGATATCGACCTCGGCGGCAAGCTGCGCGAAACGCTTCAGCGCGGCCAACGAAATTCCGGTCGAAGCGATATGCATGTCCAACTTTACCCTATGCACCTTGTGCCCTTCGTACATCAGCTCGGCAGGATCAGGATCATCGCTCAGCGTCAGCACTTCGCTCTTGACGCCGCTGGCGGACGAGCACTTGCACAGCTGGTAAATGGTCTGCGCGATCCCGCCGTACGATTCCGACTGATAAGTCTTGTAGAAATGAAGAACCCGCATTACATACTCCTCTCGTAATCTGCCCATCTTCTGTTCCGGCCAGAAGTGAAAGGCTATTTTCTATCTATCGGGACCACTTATCCCAATGGCAGCCGGCACTACTTAGCCATTGGCCGCCTGCCGATACGCATCGGCGGTAATGGCTGCGCATTTTCGCCACGAAAATTGCACCGACCGCTCCAGGCCCGCTATACGCTGCCCCATCCAGGCCCTGTCATCCTCCATCAGCCGGCGCATCTGCTCTGTCAGCCCTGCCTCGTCCTGCGGGTCGACATAGGCCGCGGCAGCGCCAGCCACCTCCGGCAGGCTGGCGCAATCGGATGCAATCACCGGCGTGCCGCTAGCCATCGCTTCCAGCACCGGCAAACCGAATCCTTCGTACAAGGAAGGAAACACCATGATCTTGGCCGCGGCCGTGACGCAAGCCAGGTCCGCCTGGTCCAGGTAACCGGCCAGGCGCACATGGCCGGCGCTGACCGCCTGCGCCAGCGCGCCGTTCAATTCCTCTGCCTGCCAGCCTGGCATGCCCACCACCAGCAACGGGAAACGCTCGCGCAAAGGCAATGGCAAACGCGCATGCGCCTTCAGCGTCAGCAACAGGTTTTTACGCGGCTCAAGGGTGCCGACCGACAAGATGAAACCGCGATAGGCCAAACCCAGGTTGCCGAGACGGGCAGCCAGCTGCTGCTCCACCCGGGGCTGGAAAACGGAAGAACTGGCAAGCGGGGCCACCACCACTTTTTGATCCGGCACGCCGAAATGCTGCTTGATTTCCCGCCCGATGAATTCGGAATCCACCAGGATCCGGCTGACTCGCGCCAGGGCCGACGGCAGCCTGCGTTCGATTTCCCGCAAGCGGTCTTTAGGCTGGGTTTTCGGAAAATGGACATGCGTCAGGTCATGCACGGTCATCACGGTCGGTCCGTCAAAATTAAACGGCCACAAGCTAGGTTCGTGATACACATCGGGACGCAGCGTGTGCACTCCCTGGTTAAAGCGCCGCTGCTCGAACATCCGCCGAAAAACATAGGCGCCCGGCAATTGCTTGGCCATGCCCGCCCAGCGCGAATAATCCTGCATCGATTCGGCGACTAGCGTGTCCTGCCAGCGCAAGCCGGAAAAATATTGCAGGCCGATGTCGGGCATCTGCTGCAGAGCCTGCGCCAGTTCGACAACGTAGTTGCCGATGCCGGTGCGCGGCGCAAGCAGGATTTTGCTATTCAGGGCAATGTTCAATTTCATGAGGCTCACTTTGTTTTTGCGCTCGCACCTGGCGAACCACCCGCTGCACCAGCTGGCGCGCCGAATCTTCCCAGCTGAGCCAGGACCAGTCAGCCATCTGCCGCGCTGCCGGAAAAATGCCGCTCTCTTCAGATTGCCGGACCTGCCGGGCCAGCGATGCCGGCTCGCCTAAATCAAAATAAGTGACAAACTCACCGCCGATCTCATGAAACACCGGGATATCGCTGGCCATCACCGGCAAGCCACGCTGCATGGCTTCCACCACCGGCAGGCCGAAACCTTCCACAAAGGAAGGGAAAACCAGCGCCTTTGCATGGCTATAACAATATTCCAGATCCGCATCGCTGAGATCGTTGAACATGAACAGGCGCCGCTTCAGTTCGGGATGGTTTTTCACACGCTCGATCAGGCGCTCGTTCTTCCAGCCTATGCGGCCGATGAAACACAGGACGACATCGCTGCCGTCCCGCCACAGCTGCTCGAAGGCATCCAGCAGGTAAGCGTGGTTCTTGCGCGGCTCGATGGTGCTCACCATCAGGTAGACGGAAAGGCCGGAGCCGAACAATTTTTGAACCGAGGAGCGCACTGATTTGTCGGCGTCGACCTGGTCGAGCTCGGACCCGAGATGGAAGAAATCAAACCAGCGGCTGGCGGCGCACTCATTGCCAAGCCGGCGCCTTACTTCACAGTTCACTTCATCGCGAATGGTGCCGGATATGGCAATGAAGCCGTCCGCCGTATTGGCGATCCATTCGAACCAGCGGTCGAATACCTGCACCAGCGGACCGTCGCAAAACTGGGGATGGGTCAACGGGATCAGGTCGTAGATTACCGACACAATCGACACTCCCTGCCGTTGCAGTTTCTCGGCTACAGGGAAAAAATCAGCGTGCCAGGATGAATCCAGCAGCACCAGGATGTCGTCGGAGCGACAGGCCATTTCAAAGGCACGCGGCTGCACTTCGATTTTTTCCAGGAGCCGTTCCGTCAGGTACAAGGGAAACGCGAACGAAAAACTGACCAGGCGGCACAGCACATAAGTCACACGCTTTACATTATGGGATGCGCTCCAGGGCCAGAACCGCAGCAGGCGCGAATGAATCAGCCAGTAACGGTTACGCACCTGCACCAGCTTCCGCGCCATCGCCTCCAGCTTCCGCTGCAGCCGGCTGCGCCACTCATCGGTATGCTTCGGCGCCAGCTGCCTGACTTCCAGTATCTTCCCGTCCTTGAATATGACGGGAATGCACACCGCCTCATCTTGCACCCGCGGCAAATGGTTGATGATATTGCGGACGACGCGCTGTATCCCGGAATTCATTTCGGGATGATGGAATACGTAAGTACATTCGATCAGAAGTCTGGTCATGCTGCTATGCCGTCCTTGCTGGTCCTGCCAAGCGACCGCACTATGGCTACTTCAGGCTCCAGGAATGCGCAGCCGACAAAGTCGGGGCGATGGGTATTGACTACATGGAAAATCACGCTGTAATCACGCCATTCATAGTTGGTGTCAAGATGGGAGTCCACCCGCGACAGGGAAATCGATATCGCGTAATTCCCCTTTCCGAGGTCCATCGCAAAACGCCAGCGATAAACCAGGTCTTCCCCCGCCCGCAAATCGGTCTGCGGCTGGTTGAGGCGATGGGTATTGATGCCGAATACGGCATGTCCCAGCTTGTCCGTGATCAGGTAGCCCATCACCAGCCGCGGCACTTCGGAATTAATCGCAACCCGGACTTCCAGCGTAACCTGCGCCCCGACTTCAACCACGTCGACTTCCCTGCCCTCATCGTCCAGCAGCCTGACTTCGGCAACGCTGGCCTGGCCGGTTCCTGAGATGGTGCGCAACTTGCCGTCGGGCAGGCGTTCTTGCCTGACAGTGCTGCGGTCGCGTTCCGCCATCATGGCGTTGTAGAAATCCATCACCTCCACCGGATTGCCTTGCATTTCCAGCCGTCCGCGATTGAGCAATATGGCGCGATCGCAAATGGTCTGGATGGCGTAGCGGTCGTGCGACACAATCAGCAAGGTGGTGCCGGCGCGGCGAAATTCCCGGATCCGTTCAAAACTCTTGTGCTGGAAATAAGCGTCGCCGACGGACAGGGCTTCATCGACTATCAGCACATCCGGCCGGCTAGAGGTTGCAACGCTGAAAGCCAGCCGCATCTGCATCCCGCTGGAATAAGTTCGCACCGGCTGGTCTATGTATTCGCCGATTTCGGCGAACGCTTCGATGGACGGCATGAGTGCTTCGATTTCGTCGGCCCTGAGCCCCTGCAGCTGGCCGGCCATGATGGCGTTCTGCCTGCCGGTGAAATCCGGATGGAAACCCATGCCGAGTTCCAGCAGCGCGGCCACCCGTCCCTCGATCTCGATGCTGCCGGTAGTGCTCTGGGTAGTTCCCGCGATCATTTTCAGCAAGGTGCTCTTGCCGGCGCCGTTGACGCCGACAATGCCGACAGCTTCGCCAGCCGCCAGCTGGAAATCGATGTCCTGCAGGACCCAGTGCAACTGGTGCCGCTGCCGGGAAAAAGGCAGCATCCACTCCGCCAGGCGCGCCCAGCGTCCGCCATATGTCTTGTAGGCCTTGCCCAAGCCTTTAACCGTGATCTTGCCCATCATAGTTCATCCACCATTTCGCCCGCATGCCGGCGAAACAGCTGCAAGCCGATGACGCACAGCGCCACGCTCAATAGCGTCACCGCCCACAGGTCGTTCCATTGCGGCCAGGCGCCGCTGATGAAAATTCCCTGGTAAGCAGCCATCAGCGCGGTCATCGGATTAAATCTGAGCAATCCCTGCACTCCCTCAGGCAGGGTGGATACCGTGTAGACAATCGGGGTGAACCAGAACCAGAACTGCAGCACGATGCCGAACAGTTGGCCGACATCGCGAAAAAAAACATTGAGCACCCCAAGGACAATGCCCAGGCCGATAGAAAAAAGTATTTGTATCAGCAGCAGCGGCAGCACGCCAAGGAAAGCCCAGCCGGGGAAATTGCCGGAGACAAGCAGGAATCCCAGGAACAGGCCGAAAATGATGGAAAAATTCACGCCTGCATTCAGCACCGTGATGATCGGCAAGCAGATGCGCGGGAAGTTCAGCTTCTTGATCATGTTGCCGTTTTCGAGGAACACGTTCTGCATGCGCGAGACGGTTTCAGTAAAGAATCCCCAGGTCAGCAAACCGGCGCACAGATAAATCCCGTAAGCAAACTGGCTGCTGGCGTTAGGCAGCCGCGCATGCATCAGCTGCGAAAAAATCACTGTATAGACCACGATCATCGCCAGCGGATTGAGCACCATCCATACCGCGCCCAGCATCGAATTGCGATAGCGCGCCTGGAATTCACGCTTGACGCTGCCAAGCATGAAGCCGCGGTAGTGCCATAACGAACGCAGCATGGCCTGGTTTTTTGTCTGCATCTGCATTTTCAGCATGGCTTGCACCTGCCGTACTTGTCGTCAAAGCGTACGATATCGTCTTCCCCCAGGTAAGCGCCGCTCTGCACCTCGATCATCACCAGCTCCAGCAAACCCGGATTTTCCAGGCGATGCTTGGTGCCGGCAGGGATATAAGTCGATTCATTGGTATTGACGTATATTTCATTTTCGCCGTTCACCACCTTGGCCATGCCATGCACCACCACCCAATGTTCGCTGCGATGATGGTGCATCTGCAACGAGAGCGATGCCCCCTGCTTGACAACGATGCGCTTGATCTTGAAATTAGGTCCTTGCTCCAGCAGGGTATAACTGCCCCATGGCCGAAACACCGTGCGATGCAGTTTATAAGTGGCGTGCTCAGCGCTCTTGAGCTGGTGCACGACTTTCTTCACATTCTGCACATGGTCCGGGTGTGCAATCAAAAGGGCGTCGGGCGTATCCACCACGATCAGGTTGTTGACGCCGACTGTCGCCACCAGACGTTGCTCGGAATATATGTAGTTGTTCCGGCTGTCGATCAGCACGGCTTCGCCCAGCACGCGGTTTTCCTGTTCGTCGGGCTCCACCAGTTGCCGCAGGGCGCCCCAGGAGCCGATATCGTTCCAGTCGAAACCGGCCGGTATCACTGCCACCCGGTCGGAGCGTTCCAGCACCGCATAGTCGATCGAGATATCTTGCATCGCCATGAAACTGTCGCCATCCAGTTCCTGCAGCAAGACACCGGCCGAAGCAGCCGTCGGGCTGGCCTCGACGCAGGCGGCAGCCTGCGCCAGTATCTCAGGCGCATGCCTTTCCAGCTCGCTTAAAAAGACCGACACCGAGAAACAGAATATGCCAGCGTTCCACAGATGCCGGCCGCTTTCGACAAAGCCGGCGGCGCGTTCGGCATCCGGCTTTTCTATGAAGCGGCTAACCTGCGCCGCGCCGGCGCCGTCGATCTGGGCGCCGCATTCGATGTAGCCGAAACCCGTTTCCGGCGTCAACGGCCGGACACCGAACGTAACCAGGTAACCTTGCTTGGCGACTTCCACCGCATGGTGCACGGCCTCGGTAAAACACTCCACGTCCTTGATCAGATGGTCTGCCGGCATCACCACCATGATGGTGTTGTCGCCATGCAGGGCGCGCAACGACAGCGCAGCGACCGCGATTGCCGGCGCCGTATTGCGGCCGGAAGGCTCGAGGATGAAATGCGGGCGATAATGCGTGCCCAGGTCGGCCGAAACGAATTCGTCCTTGCTCTGGAAATAATAATCCCGGTTCGTCACGCTCAGGATATCGCCGCGGATGCCAAGCTGCGCCACCCGCTGGTAGGTCTTTTGCAACAGGCTCTTGCCGTCGGGGAGTTTGATGAAGGGTTTCGGATGCCCTTCCCGCGACACCGGCCACAAACGGGTGCCTGCGCCGCCCGAAAGCACCACCGGAACGATGATCGCCGTTGCTGTCAATGGAATGCCGGGTTCTGGCGTACGCATCTTCATCTCCCTCTTATTCTTTAGCTACGCGACGCATGTCTGCATCGACCATTTTCTGCATCAGCTGCACCAGGTTGGTTCTTGGCTTCCAGCCCAGCTTATCGTGCGCTTTAGCCGGATTTCCGAGCAGCACATCCACCTCAGCCGGCCGGAACAGCTGCGGATCGATCACCAGGTAGTCCTCGCAATTCAGATCGAGATGAGCAAAGGCGATGCGGCACATTTCCCGTACGCTGGTGGTCACGCCGGTAGCGATCACGTAGTCGTCGGCCCGCTCTTGCTGCAGCATCATCCACATCGCCTCGACGTAGTCACCGGCAAATCCCCAGTCGCGCTTGGCGTCGATATTCCCCAGCCTTAGCTCCTTTTGCTTGCCAAGCTTGATCCGCGCCGCCGCATCAGTCACCTTGCGCGTCACGAACTCGATTCCGCGTAAAGGCGATTCATGGTTGAACAAGATGCCGCTAGATGCATGCAAGCCAAAACTCTCGCGGTAATTGACGGTGATCCAATGACCGTAGAGCTTCGCCACGCCATACGGGCTGCGCGGATAGAACGGGGTGTTTTCGTCCTGGTGTTCGGCCTGGATCAAGCCGAACATTTCGCTGGTGGACGCCTGGTAGAACCGCGCCTCGGGACTGAACTGGCGGATCGCTTCCAGCATGTGCGTGACGCCCAGGCCATCCACCATGCCGGTCACCACCGGCTGGTTCCAGGAAGTGCCGACAAAACTTTGTGCGCCAAGGTTATAGATTTCGTCCGGCCGCACCTGGCACACAGCGCGGATGGCGGAAGTTGCATCGGCCAGGTCGCCCTCGACAAACTGCAACTTTTCCAGGATGTCCAATTCGCGCAAGCGCCACAGGGTGTCGCTGCTGCGTCGCGCCAGCAGGCCATGAACCTTGTAGCCCTTGTCAAGCAGCAGCTTGGCAAGATAGGCTCCGTCCTGCCCGGTCACGCCGGTAATCAATGCTGTTTTTGTCATTACCTGTATCTCCATATGTTGTTCTAATTTTTTCCATCACGCAGATGAACTTGGGCTGCATGCTCCGCCGCAGCCCTGCCCTCCCAGTCCGACAAAACATTCAGCAAAGTCTGCTGCATCGGAATGCCGGGCCGCCAAGCGGTTGCCTGCGTGATTTTTTGATTGCTGCCCTTTACCCTGCGCAAGTCCGATGGCCGCAACCGCGTCGGATCCTGTTCGATTTGAGCGTCGGTCTCGGTCAGGTAAAGCATGCTGGAGATCAGGTCGCGGATCAGATATTCCTTGCCCGAGCAGACATTGTAGGTTTCTCCGTTCAGGCCATTTTCCAGCAGTGCCAGATAGGCAGAAATGACATCTTCGACATCCAGGAAGTCGCGGCTGACGTCGATGTCGCCCACCTGTATGCGAGGCTCCTGCAGGCCCTGACGGATGCGCGCCAGCTGCCGTGCGACGCTCGAGACCACAAAGTCGCCGCGCTGTCCCGGACCGATATGGTTGAACGGGCGCGCGACCAGGATCCGCCATGGCTGGCTGCAGCTCCACTGATAACAAAGAAGTTCAGCCGCCGCTTTGCTGACCGCATAAGGATTTTGCGGACGCACTGGCATCTGCTCGTCGATCGGCAACGATTCAGGACTCACCTTGCCATACACGTCGCCCGAACTGACGTAAAGGAAAGTACCGTTGAAATCGTTGCGCTGCAGCGACTGCAACAGGTGCAGCGTTCCTTTCAGATTGACATCCAGCGTATGCGCCGGATCGCGGAATGCCTCCGGGATAAAGGTTTGCCCGGCAAGATGGATTACGGCATCCGGACGGGCCTTTCGAATTACAGCGTCCAAGGCTTCCGGCTCCAGCAAGTCATAAACACTGTCGGCCGACACCAGCTCCCAGCCATGCGCGGCCGCGATATGTGTCCGCATGCGTTCAAAGGCCAGGCCGACAAAACCCGATTGCCCGGTAACAAATAGTCGTTTCATATGCAGCCGCTCCTTTGCTGTCCGCTCAATGCCATGCTGTGCCGCCAGTCATGGCTTGCGCGCAATGATGACCTGGCTCTTCGGCATGAAATCGTTCAATGCCTGCCTTACATGTTCACCGTTCGGGGTGTCCATCAGCGCTTCCCATGTCTTGGCCCAGTTATCCAGCAAGGGATGGCTGGCATTGCTGAGGTCGACCTTGCAAATCCAGAAAAACAGCCACCAGACCGACCAGTAGAAACCGTAGTATTCGTGCCGTTCGACCACCAGGCCGGCATCCGTCACCATCTTCTCGAATTCGTCGCGCTGGATGATGCGGATATGGTTCGGTTTCTCGAAATATGAAGCCGGAGCCACGCCTTTTTGCAGCGTCTCTTGCACCGGATCAGGAACCGACAGCAGATAATGCGCGCCCGATTTCCCAACCCTGGCCAGCTCACTCAAAAACTGTGCGGTATCGTCAACGTGCTCCAGCACCTCCATGCAAATCACCTTGGACGCTATGCCATCTTCCAGCAACAGGGGATTGGCGTCGCCCACTACTCCCTGCACCAGGCGCGCCGGCGTTTGCGCCAGACGCTGTATGGTCGATTCCACCTTGTCCGCATCGATGTCGGCGACGATCACATGCGCTCCGTGGTTCGCGCAGAACAGCGAATTGCCGCCATCGCCGCAGCCGATATCGAGCACCACGTCTTCTGCGCTGATAAAAAACCCGCGATACAGCTCACTGCTGTTGTGCAGGTACCAGCCGCTTGCCAAGGCGTCGCGCAAGCCTATGTGGAAGGAATCGGTCTCCGCAGCCGGCACCGGAACCGATATCGACGGTGTCGCCGGGGCCGGCGTCACGGGAATTGCTGTTTCTCTTTCTCGAACGCCAAAAAACTTTTTGAACATGTCTCGCATACTATTTTGCTTTCGCTGTTATCGATGGACGCTTCCTGATGCAAGTGAACTACGTCTGGAACTGGAGCCGGGGCTTGCCCATCTGGTCGACAATCCGTTTGCCGCGCGCACGCAGGGGAACTTCAATAAAACGGTAATTCAGCTCGCTGAACGCCAGCACCAGCACGGCCGCCGTACACACCAGCCTGGTGTTGTAGGTTTGGTCAAAAATAGTGTCCATGGGGGCAATCCAGTACCAGATCTGGCGGCTCATGAGATAGGCCGGCATATGCGTGAGATACAGCGCGTAGGAACGGCTTCCGACCCACAACAGCATGCGTTTCAAGGGATTGTCCGGCATCAGGTAATCGGCATCGTAAGAAGCGATCCAAACCAGCACCACGGATAGCAAGGCGACAATACCGACCCAATAACGGAACTCCTGATACTGTTCCGAGCCGACCACAGTCAGCCCGCCCGCCAGGACCGCCAGCAGGACAAAACGCATCCACTGGCGCTTTTTGAGGAAGGCCGGTTCCAGCCTGCGATAACTGCCGTGCTTGCTCCAGATTGCCAGCAACACTCCCAGCAGCAACGCGTCGGATCGCGTCGCCATCAGCAGCAGCGACTGGTGGCGAGACATGAAAAATTGCAGCACGACCAGCACGATCAACACGCCGGAAAGCCAGCGCCGGCAGATGAAAACGACAATCGGCAGCAACAGGTAAAACTGCTCCTCCAGGGACAGGCTCCAATACGGAAAAGCCGGGCCAAGTTCTTCATGGCCGAACTTGAAGATCAGGCGAAAATTTGCATAGTTCAAAATCCCCGCGAGGCTGCCGTCCAGGTTCGCCTGCAGCGAGCCGAATATGCCGGATTTCCTGAAAGCCGCTGCCGCCAGCAACAGCAGCGCCAGCCAAAGCCACGCTGAAGGCCACAGGCGCCAGGCGCGCCGGATCCAGAACTTGCCTGCTACCGCGAAGAAGTTCTGCCAGCCCTGGCTCTGGCCAAGGCGCGGGATCAGGTCCCTGGCAATCACGAAGCCGGAAATCGCAAAAAACAGATCGACTCCGGTCCAGAACCCGAAATGGCGATAGACATAGTCAAGAGCCTCGCTCGACTGCCCCAGCAAATTGAACCGCGTGTGTTCGAACAACACAAAAAGCACGGCGATCCCGCGCAATAATTCGATGTCTTTAATCCGATGGTTCATATGCGATCGGCTCCCGGTAGCTGCGGTCAAACTTGCGGGCGAAGATCGCCAGGCGCACGATCTTGCCGCCAGCGGCTAGCGGAGCACGGCCAGTCGGCAAGGACTCTCTTCATACGCCGACCTTTTCCGCAATCTTGGCAAGGCCGTTTCCATTCATTCGTGGATGGTTTGCAAAGAAAGCGAGCAGGCGCTCCCTGGTCACTGCGTGCGAACAATGCCGCTGCAAACGCCGTACCGCGTGCTCCGCCATCTGCCAGTATTTGTCTGGATCCTGCCTGGCGACGCGATAACTGTCCTTATAGGCGGCCAGCAAAGTGCCCCAGTCTATGCGGTATCGCAGGGTGCGGTATGCCTGCCGCGGATCGTGCGGCCAATGGCTGGGCTCGGTGCTGGAGTCCAGCACAAAAGCATTCTCGTCGTCGATATAGTCGGCCATCGCGGTGTTGCGCGGCGCAATGGCCGGCTTGCCGCAAGACATGAACTCCATCAAAGGCAGGCACTGGCCTTCGCCATGAGAGGTATTCAAGACATAGGTCGTGGCAGACACCAGGCTTTCGTAATCGGCATCGCTCAGGTAACCGTGTATCAGCAGGATCCTGCACTTGAACGGCGTCAGCTTATAGACGTTCTCGAGCAGGTTGTCGATGCCGATGCGGACATCGTGGTGCGTCAGTTTCAACACCAGCGTGGCGTCTTCGACGTCCCGGAACGCCCAGCAGAAAGCACTGACCATGTCATACCAGTTCTTGCGGCCGTCATACGGATTGAAGACCGATGTATACACCACGCCATCGATATGGACCTTGACCGGCTCGCGCCTGGCCAGCGCTGGCGGCCGCACCAGATTCGGCTTGGGATCGCGCCGGCGCGGCACGCTGTAAGGAGAAAGATCGACCGTACGGCTATCGATCACGGTGCCTGCGACGTGCAGGTCAACACCGTCGGGATGATTTGCAATCGACAGTCTTTTACGTATCGCGGCAAACCGATCCCAGACCGGCGCCGGGATAGACGCGACGGGGAACTCCGGAGTCATCGCCTGCCGCACCGAATCGGCGGTGAACGCCGAATGCGTAATCGCGCCGCCGACTTTATCGAACACATAACGCCAGTCGTGCCGCGGCTCGCCAAACCAGACCTCATTGGGCAGCGTGCTGAATTCCCAGGCAAATACCGGGATGGTCGGGCAGGCCAGGTCGACCACGGTCTTGTGCGGCGGCGAAAACGACAGGAAGACGCAGGATTCGCCATGCGCCAGGGCATTCCTGTAAATTTCATCCACTTCGCGCGCAGGGTCGGTGACGGCCACCACGATGCCGAGCTGCTCCAGCACCGGCCTGAACTCCTTCAGGACAAAGTAATAGCTGTATTCGGGCAAACCGAGATTGGAAACAATCGAGCCGGCGTTGGTTTCGGAATAAATAATGATAATCATCTGGCGGCCTCTGCATGCTGGAAGAAGCTGCGCAGTTGTTCTTTCACGACGGCTCCCGAGCTGAAGGACTCCAGGCGCGCCATGGCGTGCTTGCTCATTTCCAGGTATTTCTCAGGCTGCTGTTTCGCTATCCGGTAGCTGTCTTTATATGCTGTGCAGATGGACTCCCAGTCGAGGCGGTAGCGCAAGGTGCGGAACAGGTCGCGCGGATCGTTCGGCCAGACGTTGTGTTCGAGGCCGGACTTGATGACGAAAGCGGCGCGGTCATCGATATAGTCTTCCATCGCCGTATGCGTTGGTGCGATCACCGGCTTGCCGCAGCACATGAACTCCATCAGCGGCAAACACAAGCCTTCGCACAGGGAGGTATTGACGTAATAACTGGTGGCGCCGATCAGTTCTTCGTAGGTCGGATCGTCCAGGTAGGCGTGCAAGGTAAGAACCCGGCATTTGAACGGCGCCAGCTGCGACAGCAGGGTCAGCAAGGTGTTGTGGTAGCGCGACAGGTCTCGCTCGTTCATCTTCAGCACCAGCGTCGCGTCTTCGACATCGCGGAAAGTCCAGCAGAATGCAGTCACCATGTCGAACCAGTTCTTGCGGCCATCCTTGGGACTGAGGATAGAGGTGTAAACCACCCCGTCCAGATTGACCGCCGCTTCGGGCTCGAGCACTGGAGCTGGCGCAATTGTCGGCAACGGCAACGGCGGCGGCGGCGGCTCCGGCAGTTCTGGCGGTGGCGGAGGCTCAGCCGGCAACGGCAGCTGTGGAGCTGTACGGCGTTCATAACCCATCATTGCGCGCGCCATGGCGTTCCCGCCGCGTCCGCTGACCGCCACAGCCCTGGCTAGCCATAAAGGCAGCAGGTCGCGCAATGCTTCGCGATACCAGGTCAGCAAATGGCGTTTGGTCACCGCCAGCCGGTAGCGCAGGTTTTTGGCTGGCGCAACGGGTTCAGGCTGGGCTGGCGGCTCGGGCGTCAACTGCGCCAGCGGCGGCGGCTCGGGTACAGGTTCCGGTGCAGGCGCGGGAGGCGGCGACAGCAGCTCTTCCTCATCCTCCGCCTCAGGGAAGGTAATGTGGGCGATCAAGCCGTCTGCCGACAAACCCAGGAGATGGCTGTCGATGACAGTGCCGCGCAGCCGCAGCACGCTTTCTGCGGGAGGCAATTTGACACCAAATCGCGCGCGGGCTCCAGCAAACTGTTCCCACAGAGGGGCCGGCGCCGCCAGCACCGGAAATGCCGCGCCCATCGCCTCTTTGACCACCCGTGCGGTGTAGCTGGACAAGGTGATCGCCCGGCCATGGCGCGCGAATACCTCGCGCCAGTCGTTGCGGATGTCGTCGTCCCAGGCCTCATCGGGAATATTGCTGTACTCCCACGCGAACACCGACACCGTCGGACACTTGAGGTCGACCTGGGTCTTGTTCGGCGGGGAAAAGGAAAGAAACACGCATTCTTCGCCACGCTGACGGCATTCTTCAAACAGCGGGTCGACTTCGGTTTCCGGGTGCCGCACCAATGTGACCGTGCCGAGCTCGGTCAAAACGGTACGAAAAGCTTTCAAGACAAAGTAATAGCTGTACTCTGGCAAACCAAGGCTTTTATCGATCGTGCTTTCGCCAATATCCGAATACAGAATGAAATTCATCAAAATCGTACTTTTAATCGAATGTTAATCGTCCAAACCACTGCCGCAACCGCTCGCGGCTTCGGCACATTGCTTTTTCAGACTTGTCTCAGCCCCTCAGGCAGGGCCATTCTTTGTTATACACAGGGAAAGTATCGCGGCAACCGCATGGCGCCCGCTTAGAAAGTTTCCTATCAAACACTCTCCCTATGGTTGCCGATAATACCTGATACCGTACGAAGGTAGTGCGATGCGGCACTGCTTTAGAGCGGGAACCCTACTGTGCTTTAATGTAAATTTGAGTTATTTTTAATGCCCGCGACCTGGCAAGGAGCGGTTCGAGGAGGAGCAGCTCGGGGAGTAATATTTGTATCAATGCCAACATTCGCCAGCATTGGGCATGTAATGCCAAATGACGCCGGCCGCACCGGCGCTTCACGATAAGCGCCTGCAGCCGGGAGTTTTGCTATTGAAGATCAGCCAGCCTGGCTGTCGTCGGTGACCAGCCACACCCATGACGACGACAATTCGTCGGCGCGTGCCGGTTTTGCGCTGGCGCCTGCGGCAGAAGCCAGGGCGCGTCCATAGATTTTCACGTTGGTGCGCCTGATCGATCGCTCCGTGTTCAGGCGGGTATGCTCGTCGCCAAGGATGACGATGGCGCCCAGCATGACTTGCAATTCCTGGTCGTCAGCCAGGTTTTCGGCCAGGCGCCGCCAGACGTCGGCCTTGGTCCAGCGCCGGAACCGCATGTAGCTGGTTCTCCAGCGGCCGAATTCGGGCGACAGGTTGCTCCATGTGCCGGATTTCAGCGCGACCCATAACACTGCCTCCATGAACAGGCGATTGTCGCGGCCGCACATCCCGGAATCTCCAGGCCGTCCGATCAATAGAGGTTCCAGCTTGTCCCACTGATCATCTCGAAGAACGCCATCAATTTTCTGCATCGGTTTACTCTTTGATTTTTGGAAATGAACAAGCACATCGAATTGCCTCTCAGCAAATCTTTTCTCTTTTGGAAATTGCCTGTCCAGATCCAGTCGATTACCCCTGTGCTACACATTCACCGGTTTGTTAAATCCGGCGTCAGCATGCAAACAAAGAGTAAAAGCAAGAGCCGTATGAAACTACTGAAAAACTCAATCTTTAACTATCGTTGACACAAATTAACAATATTTAACCGTCTAATGACGTTAAATACACATATATTCTTTCCCTATAAAAACAAAGTTGATTTAACTATTTCTTCTAGTTAATTTTTTCTGGCTGCTGATTTCTTGCAGAGTCGCCGGCAACTTCGCGCCTCCAGCTGCATCAGGTTCACAATGGGTGCCCAATCACCGTCCTTGAAACCTGCAAATATTGCTGGAAGTTTTTCGCTAGCAACGCGCCGCCGGCGAGAACGAGCCTATCGCAGGCGCGCCGCATCCGCGTGATGTTGTAACGCATCGCCGCCGGCCCGCCCAGTACGGTTTTCAATACCCATCAGTGCAGGAACCTGCCGCTCTTGGCAACCATGGTCAGGTCGACGAATTCCGAGCCGTTGTGGTTGCTTGGGCTGAAGGTGACAAAATAGCCGCCGGCGTCATAGTGGTTGATGGTTTCCAGGGCCTTGACCAGGCTCTCGCGCGACAGGTTGCTGCCGGCGCGCTTGAGGCCTTCCACCAGGACCTTGGCCGCAATGAATCCTTCCATGCTGACGTAATCCCACTCCCTCTTGCCGTCTTGCAGGTAATACTTGCGGTACTCCTTGACGATGCCGTTGACTTCATCCCAGGGAGCCGGCATCACCTGTGCAATCTGCACGCCGCTGGCATCCTTGCCCAGCGCATTCACCAGCTGCTGGCTGCCGACAAATGAAATGTTCCAGAACGACGGCGGACTGCCGGCCGCAATCATGGCCTTGATGAAGGCCGCGCTGGAGTTGTAGGCCGACACCATGATCACCGTCTGCGGCTGGCTTTGGCGGATCTTGGCGACGGCTGCGCTGACATCGACGCTGTTGCGCTCTACCGTGCCGAGCCCGGCAACCTCGATGCCGCGTTTTTTCAGCGCCCGCGTCACGCCTTCCAGGCCGGCCTTGCCATAGGCGTCGTTCTGGTAAAACACTGCGATCTTCTTCAGCGACAGGGTGGTGATCTGCTGCACGATTTTTTCGGTCTCGGCAAAGTAGCTGGCGCGGATATTGAAGATGTTCCGGTTGAACGGTTCGCGCAGCGACTGGGCGCCGGTGAACGGAGCGAAGAACGGCACCTTGGCCTTGGTCAAGGCGGGAATCGAGGCATTCGAAGTCGGCGTGCCGACATAACCGAACAGGGCCAGCACATCTTCCTGCTCGATGAACTGCCGGGTATTCGCCGCCGCGCGCTCAGGCTCATAACCGTCGTCCAGGACCTTGAGGACAATTTTCCTGCCGAACACGCCGCCGCTGGCGTTGACCTGGTCGAAATATGCTTGCGCGCCGTCATGCATGCCCTTGCCCAGCTCCTTCGCCGGACCGGTGAACGCAGCCGACTGCCCGAGCGTGATGCTGGTAGCGGTGACGCCGCTCTCCGCGCGGCAGAAGGCGCTTGCCAGCAGCAAAGATGAGAGGACAAGTATTTTATGAAGTCGCATGCAGAATCCGATCGTTCGTTTAGACAAGTTGATAAATATTCAAAATCCCGCGCCATCGATGTTAGCGCTACCGACAACCGTCGATGAAAATTGTTGCGGTGCAGAAAATTGCGCCAAGTAAAACGCAAACCGGGTAATGCTGTCAAGCAAGCCACGCCATTTTTACCAGCCGGCGAGAAAATACCGTGGCAAGTGAGCAAGAATGAGGCCAGTACAGCCTCTTCATGCCTGTTTTGTTCGCCAAGCCAAGGCCGTGAATGTATATAATGAGAATGATTATTGATCATGGCTTTTGTATGAGACTTTGTGATTTGATGCCGTTTACCCCCGCAGTGATCGAATATGTAGAAGACGTGCTGGAACAGGACCCGATCGCCAAGCGCCTGCGCGAACTGGGATTTGTCCACGGCGAAGCCGTGAGCCTGGTGGCGCGCGGCCCGGTCGGCGCCGATCCGCTGATGATCCAGATCGGCTTTACCCGTTTTGCCCTGCGTCGCGCCGAAGCGCACCGGGTCCACGTCAATCCAGCTTCCTGAATCCCGGCCTCATGTCTAGCGCATCCTCCCTCCGCATCGCCCTGGTAGGCAATCCCAATTGCGGCAAGACCGCCCTGTTCAACCAGCTCACCGGCAGCCGCCAGAAAGTGGCGAACTATGCCGGGGTCACGGTAGAACGCAAGGAAGGCCGTTTCACCGCGCCATCGGGGCGCGTGTTCCAGCTGCTCGACCTGCCCGGCGCCTACAGCCTGGAAGCGACCAGCCCGGACGAGATGATCACCCGCAAGGTCTGCCTCGGCCAGATGCCGGGCGAAGCGCTGCCGGACCTGGTAGTGTGCGTCGCCGACGCCACCAACCTGCGCCTGCACCTGCGGTTTGTGCTGGAAGTCAAACGGCTGGGCCGGCCCATGGTGCTGGCGTTGAACATGATGGACGCCGCCCGCAAACGGGGCATCACGATTGACCGCGAAGAACTGCAGCGCCGGCTCGGGATTCCCGTGATTGAAACCGTGGCGGTGCGCAGCGGCGGCGCGCGCGAGCTGATCCGGCATCTGGACCAGGCCGGTCCGCCGGCGCCGGCTACCGGCAGCGTCGGCGACGATCTGCACGCCGAGGTGCGCAGCATGCTGGCGGCGGCAGTCGCCATGCCGCGCAACACGTCGGTGATCGACGACGCGATCGATCGCTGGGTGCTGCACCCGGTGTTCGGGCTGGCGCTGCTGGCAGCCGTCATGTTCTTCATTTTCCAGGCAGTTTTTTCCTGGGCGCAGCCGCTGATGGCAGCGATCCAGGCCGGCGTCGGCGCGGTCGGCGCCTGGGTCGCGGCCGCCATGCCGGAAAGCCTGCTGCGCAGCCTGGTCAGCGACGGCATTTTCGGCGGACTCGGTACGGTGCTGGTGTTCCTGCCGCAGATCCTGATCCTGTTTTTCTTTATCCTGATGCTGGAAGAATCCGGCTACCTGCCGCGTGCCGCCTTCCTGCTCGACCGCATGATGTTCAAGGCCGGCCTCACCGGCCGTTCCTTCATTCCGCTGCTGTCGAGTTTTGCCTGCGCGATTCCCGGCATCATGGCGACCCGCAGCATCCAGGACCCGCGCGACCGCCTGACCACCATCCTGGTAGCGCCGCTGATGACCTGCTCGGCGCGGCTTCCCGTCTACACCTTGCTGATCGCCGCTTTCATCCCGAGCCGCAGCGTGTGGGGCCTGTTCAATTTGCAGGGCATCGTCCTGTTCGTGCTGTACGTAGCCGGCATCGCCAGCGCGCTGGCGGTTTCCTGGGTCATCAAACGCGTGCGCCGCGATAAAAGCGAGCACGCATTGCTGATGGAACTGCCGTCTTACCGCTTGCCCGGCGCCCGCAATATCGCCATCGGCCTGTGGGAGCGAGCGCTGATTTTCTTGCGCCGGGTGACCACCATCATCTTGTCGCTCACGGTGCTGCTATGGTTTTTATCGACCTTCCCTGGCCCGCCGCCGGGCGCGACCTTGCCTTCCATCGACTACAGCCTGGCGGGCCGGATCGGCCACCTGCTGGAATACGTGTTTGCCCCGATCGGCTTTAACTGGCAGATATGCATCGCATTGGTGCCAGGCATGGCGGCGCGCGAAGTCGCGGTATCGGCGCTGGGCACCGTGTACGCCATGTCCGGCGGCGAGGACGCCATCGCTTCGCAGCTAGGGCCGATGATCGCCCACCAATGGTCGCTGGCGACCGCGCTGGCGTTGCTGGCCTGGTATGTGTTTGCTCCACAATGCATGTCGACGCTGGCGGTGATGCGGCGCGAAACCAATTCCTGGAAGATCGTCGCCATCGCCGCCGCCTACCTGTTCGGCCTGGCGTATCTCGCAGCTTTCCTCACCTATCAGATTACGAGGTTCCTGACATGACGCCGTTTCTCGTGCTGCAGGCCATCGTGATCGGCGCCGCCGTGATCGCCAGCCTGATCTACGCCTGCCGCCGCCTGATGCCGGCCACCAGCCAGCGCTGGCAAGGAGCCCTGGCAACTGCCCTCAGCAGCGACTCGCGGCCGGCAGCATTGCGCGCAATCGGCAAGCGTCTGCAGCCGGCGGCTTCGGAGGGAGGATGCGGCAGCGGTTGCGGCTCATGCTCCACCGGCTGCGGCCCAGCCCCGGCGGCGGAAGAACAGCCCCTGCAATTCCGCGAGCGTTCGCGCGAATAACCGATCCGCAAGCGCTTAATTAGGGTCAGAGTCAAATTGTTTGAGACAAAACAATTTGACTCTGACCCTAATTAACTACTCGTCCTGCAGTGCGTAGCGGGCGCAGTATTCGTCGGTGATCAGGCCGGACCACCAGCCGCCGCGCAGCACTGCGCGGATCGCTTCTGCTTTCTTGACGCCGCCTGCCATGCCGATTACCGGGCGGGCGGGGGGCGATGTCAGCGGCAAGCTGGTGACGCGGTCTTCTAGCGGCGATGCGATCAGGCGGCCGTCGCCGGCGATGGCGTGGCCGATCATTTCTCCCACCGCGCCGTATCCCTGCAATTGCGCCACTTCTTCGGCGGTGATGAAGCCGTCTTCATGCATCGGACAGCCTGGCGCAATGGTGCCGACGCCGATGAAGGTGACGTCGGCATGCTGCGCCAGGTCGGCCACGATGCGATACACGCGATGGCTGCACCACTGGCGCATGTCGTCGGCATTGTCGGCCACCAGCGGCGCCGGCAGGAAAAAGAAACGGGCCTGGATTTTGTCGGCGGCGGTAAGCGCCACGTCATAGCGATTCGACGAACCGTCGGCGGCGATCGCTCCCACCATCGACACGATCCGGTGCTGCGGCCGCTCCATTTCAGTGACCGCTTCCAGCACCGCCTTCAAGGTCCGCCCGGAACCGACGTTGACCACCAGCGGCGTTTCCTGCTGCAGATAACGCTCCATCACCTCGGCGCCGACCACGGCCAGCATCTGCTGCACGCCGGCGTCGTCGACCACGTTGCCGCCCGCGCCGGTGCTCGGCACCACATGGCATTGCTGCAGGCCGTAGCGCTGCTGCAATGCCGCGGCCAGCTCCAGGCAAGTCGATACCGGATGCTCCACCCGGACCTTGACCAGCCCCGATTCGCGCGCATAAGCCACCAGCCGCTGCGCCATCTGGCGCGAGATTCCCAGGTGGTCGGCGATTTCGTTCTGGGTATTGCCGGCCACGTAATACATCCACGCCGCGCGCGCGGCGAGATCCAGTTTTTCATTTGCCATCTGATTTCCTTTTTTGGGCATGGACCGCTCGGCACGCGTTTCCAACATGCATCGCCAGGGTCGCCGTGCCTTGTTTTTTGGCATTCGACCTTGGAATTGTCCCAGATAGTGCAGCGCAGCAGAACTAAATCTTGACACGCTTTGAATCATGCATGATTATTTGCTCAACGAAAAGTCTTTTGCTCAATGCCTGAAACAGCAAGGCATGCTGCAAAAGACAACGTTAAAGAATTTTCCAGGCGGCCACTATCAACGCCGCCTGAGAAAGTGATAACGCGAAGCCGCGCAAGTCGGCATGGCGTATTGATCATTCCTACAATGGAGACAAACATGAAACGTCGCAGCATCCGCGCAAGCTCGTTTTCAGCCGCCCTGGCCCCACTCAGCCTGCTGGCTATGTTCTGCAACGGCGCCTGGGCCGCGCCAACCACTGTGAACATCGCAACGATCAACAATCCCGACATGATCGAGCTGCAAAAACTTTCCTCGAATTTTGAAAGCGCCAATCCGGACATCAAGCTGCGCTGGGTAGTGCTGGAGGAAAACGTGCTGCGGCAGCGGGTCACTACCGACATCGCCACCGGCAGCGGCCAGTTCGACCTGATGACCATCGGCGCCTACGAGGCGCCGATCTGGGCCAAGAAAGGCTGGCTGGCGCCGATGGAAGGCTTGCCTGCCAGCTACGACGAAGGCGACCTGATCAAGACCGTGCGCGAAGGTCTGACCGAAGGCGGCAAACTGTACGCGCTGCCGTTCTATGCCGAAAGCTCGATGACCTATTACCGCAAAGACCTGTTTGCGGAAAAGGGCCTGAAAATGCCTGAGCACCCGACATTCCAGGACATCGCCGGCTTTGCTGAAAAACTGACCGACAAGCAGAACGGCATCGCCGGCATCTGCCTGCGCGGCCGTGCAGGCTGGGGCGAGAACATGGCGCTGGTCGGCACCATGGTCAATACCTTCGGCGCCCGCTGGTTCGATGAAAAATGGCAGCCGCAGCTCAGCTCGCCAGAGTGGAAAAACGCAGTCACTACCTATGTCGACCTGCTGCGCAAGTACGGCCCCGCAGGCGCCACCTCCAACGGTTTCAACGAAAACCTGGTGCTGTTCTCCAGCGGCAAGTGCGGCATGTGGATCGACGCCACGGTGGCCGCCGGCATGATCTACAGCAGCAAGGAATCGAAAGTGGTCGGCAAGGTAGCGTTTGCGCCGTCGCCGGTAGCAGTCACGCCGAAGGGTGCGCATTGGCTGTGGATCTGGTCGCTGGCGATTCCGAAATCGTCGAAATCGCAGGACGCCGCCAAGAAATTTGCAGCCTGGGCGACTTCCAAGGAATACGTGCAGCTGGTCGCCAAGGAAAAGGGCTGGGGCCTGGTGCCTCCGGGCACCCGCATGTCGACCTACGCTTCGCCTGAATACAAAAAGGCTGCGCCTTATTCCGACTTCGTGCTGAATGCGATCCAGTCGGCCGACACCAAGGACGCGACCTTGCAGAAAGTGCCTTACACCGGCATCCAGTTCGTCACCATTCCCGAGTTCCAGTCGCTGGGAACGGTAGTCGGCCAGGCGATTGCCGGCGCGCTGGCGGGCAAGTCGACCGTCGAAGCTGCGCTGCAGACATCGCAGGCGCAGGCGGACCGGGTGATGCGTCAAGGGCGATATATCAAGTAACAGTACAAGTAACGGCAAGCAGTCAATAAAAACAGCAGTCCAGCAGGCAGACGCTAACGTCCGCCTGCCCTCCCTTGCCGCTGCCGGACCCCGCCTTTGCAAGGTCCATCATCCGCAGCGCAAAAACGTAAGAGGTAAATCATGTCGACTCCTTCCGCCCAGGCCGCCAGCGCGGCCCTGCCGGTGCGGCCAAGCGCCAGCAAATTCAAGCCGGTACGGCTGCTGCAAACGCCCTCGGTGTTCCTGCTGCTGCTGTGGATGATCGTGCCGCTGGCGATGACGCTGTACTTCTCGGTCATCCGCTACAACCTGATGATGCCGGACGTCACCGGTTTTGTCGGGCTGGACAACTATGCCTTCCTGTTCAACGATCCGGCGTTCTGGCCGTCTATCCTCAATACGCTGCTGCTGATCGGCTCGGTGCTGGTCATCAGCGTGGTCGCCGGCACGTTGCTGGCGGTGCTGTTCGACCAGCCGTTCTTCGGCCGCGGCATCGCCCGCCTGCTGGTGATCGGCCCATTCTTCGTGATGCCTACCGTGGCTGCCCTGATCTGGAAAAACATGATCCTGCATCCGGTCTACGGCCTGCTGGCCTGGGCCATGCGCCTGGCCGGCCTGGAGCCGATCGACTGGCTCGCCGAATATCCGATGCTGTCGGTGATCATGATCGTCGCCTGGCAATGGATCCCGTTCGCCTTCCTGATCCTGCTGACAGCGTTGCAGTCGCTCGACCTGGAACAGAAAGAAGCGGCGCAGCTGGACGGCGCCGGACCGATCCGCGTGTTCTGGTATGTAGTGCTGCCCCATCTCAAGCGCGCGATCACGGTAGTGATCATGATCGAAACCATTTTCCTGCTGTCGATTTTCGCCGAAATCTTCACCACCACCGCCGGCGGCCCGGGCACTGCGACCACCAACCTGGCTTACCTGGTGTATTCGATCGGCCTGCAGCAGTTCGATATCGGCATCGCCTCGGCCGGCGGCATCATCGCCGTGGTCCTGGCCAATATTGTGTCGTTCTTCCTGGTGCGGATGATGGCCAAGAACCTGAAAGGAGCGAACGAAAAATGAACGCTAAAAACAAAAACCGCCTATGGCTCGGACTGGTGGCATGGGCTTGCGCCATTGTGCTGTTCTTCCCTATCTTCTGGGTCGCCATCACCGCCTTCAAGACCGAACACCAGGCTTACGTGCCGACCCTGATCTTCTGGCCGACGCTGGAAAGCTTCCACGAGGTGATGGCGCGCAGCAATTACATGACCTTCGTCGGCAATTCGCTGATCGTCTCGCTCGGCTCCACCATCCTGTCGCTGCTGGTCGCGGTGCCGGCAGCGTACGCGATGGCGTTCTTCCCCACCGCGCGCACCCAGAAACTGCTACTGTGGATGCTGTCGACCAAGATGATGCCGGCGGTAGGCGTGCTGATCCCGATCTACCTGCTGGCCAAGAATACCGGCCTGCTCGATACGGTGACCGGACTGACCATCATCTACACCCTGATCAACCTGCCGATCGCGGTCTGGATGGCGTTCACCTACTTCAACGACGTGCCCAAGGAAATCCTGGAAGCAGCACGCATCGACGGCGCCAACGCCTGGCAGGAAATGGCCTACCTGCTGCTGCCGACCTCCATGCCGGGGCTGGTCTCGACGGCCCTGCTGCTGATCATCCTGTCGTGGAACGAAGCGTTCTGGAGCATCAACCTGACCAGCGTCAACGGCGCGCCGCTGACCGTTTTCATTGCATCCTACTCGAATCCGGAAGGACTGTTCTGGGCCAAACTGTCGGCCGCTTCGCTGCTGGCGATCGCGCCGATCATGGTGCTCGGCTGGCTGGCGCAAAAGCAGCTGGTGCGCGGCCTTACTTTCGGCGCGGTGAAATGAGCAAAACAATGCATAGCCATATCAGCCACCTTATTTGCGACTGCGACGGCGTGTTGCTCGACAGCGAAAGCATCGCCCTCGCCGTCCTGTATCGCGAGCTGACGCCGTATTTGCCGCCGTCCTTGCTGCATGCCGGCCCGGCGCTGCACAACGCAATCGCCGAGCGGCTGGGGATGATGACCAACCTGCTGCTCGATGAAATCGGCAGCGAGTTCAAGCTGGGACTGGGCGCCGCGGATTACGACGCCATCAACATTGCAGTCGGCCGCGCCTGCAGCGAGGAAGTCAATCCGGTTCCCGGCGTCAGGGAAGCGCTGGCGGCGATTGCCTTGCCGAAGGCGGTCGCCAGCAACAGCAGCCTGGAGCGTATCCATGCCGGCTTGCGCCGCTGCGATTTGCTGGACCTGTTCGACGGCCACATCCACAGCGGCCACGAACTGGGCAACCCGAAACCGGCGCCGGATGTCTACCTGGCTGCCGCCGCCGGCTTCGGCGTGGCGCCCCGGCAGTGCATCGCGATTGACGACAGCATCACCGGCGTCCGCTCGGCGGTTGCCGCCGGTATCCGCGTCATCGGCTTCACCGGAGTCGCGCACAACCGCCAGCAGGCCGGCGCCCGGCTGCTGGCCGCCGGCGCCGAACGGATATTCGACGACATGCGGCAGCTGACCGAGCTGCTCGGCAAACAGACGGCTTAATCCGATTGCATCGCCGCCATCTTTGGCGGCGATCCACGAACAAAACAGAAGGAGACCACCATGGCAGGCGTAACGATCAAGAACCTCATCAAGAGCTACGACGACAATGAAGTCATGCGCGACATCAACCTCGACATCGAAGACGGCGAATTCGTCGTCTTCGTCGGCCCCAGCGGCTGCGGCAAATCCACGCTGTTGCGCATGATCGCCGGCCTGGAAGACATCACCAGTGGCGACCTGTTCATCGGCGATACCCGCATGAACGATGTGCCGCCGGCCAAGCGCGGCATCGCCATGGTGTTCCAGTCCTATGCGCTGTATCCGCACATGACGCTGTACGACAACATGGCGTTCGGCCTCAAGATCGCAGGCAAGTCGAAAGCCGAGATCGACGCCGCGGTCCAGCGCGCCGCCAAGACCCTGCACATTGACCATCTGCTGGACCGCAAACCGAAGGCCTTGTCGGGCGGCCAGCGCCAGCGGGTAGCCATCGGCCGCGCCATCACGCGCGAACCGAGCGTGTTCCTGTTCGACGAACCGTTGTCGAACCTGGATTCGGCCTTGCGGGTCAAGATGCGCCTGGAATTTTCGCGGCTGCACGACCAGCTCAAGACCACCATGATCTACGTCACCCATGACCAGATCGAAGCCATGACGCTGGCCGACAAGATCGTGGTGCTGTCCGCCGGCCGGGTAGAACAGGTCGGCTCGCCGCAGCAGCTCTACCATCACCCGGCGAACCGTTTTGTCGCAGGCTTCATCGGCTCGCCAAAAATGAATTTCATCGACGGCAAGGTAGCGGCCATCGCCAATCACGGCGTGCTGGTCGAACTGGCCAGCGGCGGCCGCCAGTCGGTCGCGGTCGACGGCAGCAGCCTGCAGATCGGCGCCCCGGTCAGCATCGGCGTGCGCGCCGAACACCTGATGCTCGATCCGCACAATCCGATGCTGAAGGCAAAGTTCACGGTGCTGGAAGCGCTGGGTGATTTTTCATACCTGTACGCCGATTCCGCCGCATCCGAAGAACCGCTGGTGCTGCGCGTAGCCGATACCGTGGACATGCAGCGCGGCAGCGAAATCGGCGTGTCGGCCGATCCCCAGCGTTGCCACCTGTTCGACCAGAGCGGCCGCGCCTTGCGCCGGCTGGATGCTACCGTCTCCGCAACCAGCCAGAACCATCCAGCCTCGGCACAGACGGCATAAAACATCATTGACCAAAGCGGCGTTAGCCATCATTTATCCAGGACTCACCATGCAAGCCACCTCCTCCCCTACTGACGCAGCCGCCAATGCCTGGCTGCACATCGGCGCAGGCTCCTTCCATCGCGCCCACCAGGCGGTATACCTGCATCACCTGATGGAAAGCGGCGACAGCAGCTGGTCGCTGGCGCTGGCCAACATCCGCGACGACATGACGCCGCTGCTCGAGGCGCTGGAGCGCCAGAGCGGCGCCTATACGCTGGAAACCGTGACGCCTGGCGGCGTGCGCAGCTACGAAACGATACGCTCGATCAAGACCATCGTGCCGTGGGACGCGGCGCTGCTGGAACTGACCGCGTTCGGCGCCAAGGCCAGCACCAAGATCATTTCATTCACGGTCACCGAGGCCGGTTACTACCTGGACCATCACCACAAGCTGGACACCGGCAATCCAGACCTGGCCGCTGACCTGCAAGGCGAACTGAACACCGTCTACGGCGCCCTGACCGCCATCCTGCGCGCCCGCGCCGCGGCCAACAGCGGCCCGGTCACCCTGCTCAATTGCGACAACCTGCGCCACAACGGCGAACGCTTCCATGACGGCTTGCTACAGTTCCTGGCGTTGCGCGGCGAAACCGACCTGCAGCAATGGGTAGCAAGCCACACCAGCAGCCCGAACTCGATGGTCGACCGCATCACGCCGCGTCCCACCGAGGAAGTCAGGACACGGGTGGCGCAAGCGCTCGGCCAGGCCGATCCCTGCGCGCTGATGGCGGAGTCGTTCATCCAATGGGTGATCGAAGACCGATTCGCCGCCGGCCGCCCGGCCCTGGAAAAGGTCGGCGTCGAAATGGTGCAATCGGTGCTGCCTTATGAAGAAGCCAAGATCCGCATACTCAACGCTACCCATAGCTGCATCGCCTGGGCCGGGACGCTGGTTGAGCTGAACTATATCCATGAAGGCTGCGCCCGGGCCGATATCCGCAAAATGGCGTACGACTATGTCACGCAAGACGTGATTCCGTGCCTGACGCCTAGCCCGCTCGACTTGGCGGACTACCGCGATGTGGTGCTGGAACGCTTCGGCAATCCGAATATCCAGGACAGCAACCAGCGCGTCGCCGCCGACGGCTTCTCCAAGATTCCCGGCTTCATCGTGCCGACCCTGCAGGAATGCATCGCCCGCGGCGTCGTGCCGCACGCCACCCTGGTCTTGCCGGCGCTGTTCTTCCTGTTCTTGCAACGCTGGGCGAAGAACGAACTGCCCTATGCTTACCAGGACGGCATCTTCGATGAAAACGCGACCCGCGCCATGCTCGCCAGCCCAGATCCGGTGCGCACCTATTGCGCCGATCCTGCCTTATGGGGCACACTAGCTGGCAGTTCGCAACTGGAGCTGCCGCTGCGGGAAGCGCTGGTGCATGTGCAGAACTGGCTTGCCAAGCAGACTTGACCGGATGCTGCGCCGGCAGCATCTGTTGCCGCAATAATCACGCATAAAAATACAATAGGATGGGGATATGTATCTGGGCATCGATTTAGGTACTTCGGAAGTCAAGATCGTCCTGATGGACCAGTCCGGCAAGCTGCTGGCCGACGCCGGCAGCGCGCTCACCGTGTCGCGCCCGCAGCCGCGCTGGTCGGAACAGGATCCAGGGCAATGGTGGCAAGCCACCGGCGAAGCCATCGCCAAGCTGCGCGCAAAAGCGCCGGCAGAGTTCCGCGCCGTGCGCGCCATCGGCCTGTCGGGCCAGATGCACGGCGCGGTAGTGCTCGGCACGCAAGACCGTGTCTTGCGTCCGGCGATTTTATGGAACGATTTGCGCAGCATCAGCGAATGCGTCGAGCTGACAGAACGCGCGCCGCAATTGCACCAGATCGCCGGCAACCTGGCCATGCCCGGTTTCACCGCGCCCAAACTGCTATGGCTGGCGCGCCACGAACCGGAAGTATTCGCCGCCATGCAGATGGTGCTGCTGCCAAAGGACTGGCTGCGCCTGAAAATGACGGGCAACAAGGTATCCGAACCGTCCGATGCAGCCGGCACGCTGTGGCTCGATGTCGCCAGACGCGACTGGTCGGACGAATTGCTGGCAGCGACCGGCATGCGCCGTTCGCACATGCCGCGCCTGGTCGAAGGCGGAGAATCGTCCGGCACGCTGTTGCCTGAAGTGGCTGACGCCTGGGGCCTGTCGCCGGAAGTCATCGTGGCCGGCGGCGGCGGCGACGGCGCCGCCAGCGCGGTAGGCATCGGCGCGGTGAATCCCGGCGACGGTTTTGTCTCGCTTGGCACCTCGGGCGTACTGTTCGTCGTCAACGACCGTTTCCGCCCGAACCCGGCCCAGGCCGTGCACGCCTTCTGCCACGCCCTGCCCGGCCGCTGGCACCAGATGAGCGTGATGCTGTCCGCCGCCAGTTGCCTGCGCTGGTTCTGCCGACTGGTCAGTGTCGACGAAGCCACATTACTGGCCGAAATCGCCGAACTGGATACCGCCGCGCTGGAAAACGCGCCGCTGTTCCTGCCCTACCTGTCGGGCGAACGCACCCCACACAACGATCCCTATGCACAAGGCGTATTCCACGGCCTGTCGCACGCCCACGGCCGCGCCGCACTCGGTTATGCCGTCATCGAAGGCGTCACCTTCGGCATGGCCGACGGCCTCGCCGCCTTGCACACCGCCGGCACCGAGGTCACGGAACTGTCGCTGGTAGGCGGCGGTTCGCGCAGCCCTTACTGGGCGCAACTGATCGCCGACGCGCTGAATGTGCGCATGGTGACCCACGTCGGCAGCGAAACCGGAGGCGCGTTGGGCGCCGCCCGCCTGGCCTGGCTGGCTGCCAATGACCAGCCTGGAAAGGAAGCCGTCATCTGCGCCAAACCGCCGCTGCGCGAGGCATTCACCCCAAATGCGCAGCGCCACGCGGCACTGCAGCCGCGCTTGGCAGCTTATCGCGAGATTTACCGGTGCCGGCCCGAACGGAATGCGGATGCCGCCCTGCCTGGGCATTGAATTGCTTTAATTTAGCGCTTGATTGCTGCTAGAATATATTTGTACTCTTGCATGGGTTGTTGCAAAAGTAGTGCCGGTGTAGCTCAGTTGGTAGAGCAATTCATTCGTAATGAAGAGGTCGGGGGTTCGACTCCTCTCTCCGGCACCATGAGATTTCCTGACAAATAATGTCAAACGCCACAGAATCTTTTTAACAGATTCTGTGGCGTTTTTTCACTCAAAAACGCTCTCGATATGGAACGGCTTGATTTACCCGACGGTGGCGCCGATACTGCCAATCAGCGTACAGCCACATTCAGTCTTGTGACCTTCCAGCGCAACGGGAATCCCGTCAAGGATAAACGTCGAATGCCCTTCGATGATCTTGTTGACGCCATGCGGTTTACCGCCTGGATAGACCAGCGGACATTCGACCAGGTCGCCCAGCCGCGCAATCGGCTTGTCCAGCACGTTATGCGTGGGAGAACCGCTGATCACATGTCCGCCATGACTGGTTTTGTCGCCCACTACGATAATTTTTAAAGCCATGATTTGTCCTGAAAAATAATCCAACTACATTAAAAACCAAACAGGCTGCACTCGCGATCTTGCTGTCCCATCCAATCCGAAATTCATCTGTAAGAAGAACCAGAATACATGGACAACACGTTCATCGCCACCATAAGGCCGATACCCACAAACGGAAAAGCGACGACGCTTCCCACCGCCAGGTAAGCCTCTTTCCGCCATTGCCGCCTGGCGCAGTACCATGCGGCGACTATCAGCGCAGGCAGGGCCAGATAAAAAACATAGAGGATATTCACCGACGCCAGCCAGAAAAACAGGAACAATCCGATGGCCACCAGCAGCCAGATCCACGCGTTCGGGCGCGAGGCCTGAGTGGCAGGATCCGCATTCTCCGGCGCTATCTGCATCATGCGGCGCCATCCTATGAATAACAAGGTCGCCAACAGCGGGATGAAGGGAGCAACGGCAGCCGAATTGATGGAACGGCCCAAGAGGACGGTTAATACAATAAAGACGACGCTAACCAATAACGACAGGCCGATTCCACGCAATATCCAATCCCACGCGCGGGCGCCGGCATTTACATCCTGCGCAGCCGGCTCCAGCTTTTTTGCCGACCTGGCGATTTTAACGATCCACACAAGCAATGCCAGCACCAACAGCACCAGCACAATTGGCAATAGACTCGGCCAGTTTGCATGGGCGTCGCTCGTTTCCATCATCGTATTTTCCGATCTAAAAATTGCAGAATCAGCCGCTTGTCCGCCTTAACCCGGCAGCTTTACATTTGATCCGTCTAATTTATCAACGCGTCCTTTGTACGGCGCCAATGTCGTCAAATCTTGCGTTTCGACTAGCGTATTCGTGAAATCAAGCCTTTCGAGGATCTTGGTATTCTTGATGTCCAGCCTGCTGATGCGGCTTTCCTTGAAACTGGCTTCCTGTATGGCGCAATTATCGAGAATCAGGTTTGCGGTATTGATATGATTCGACGCCAGCACAGGAATCTTGCAGTTGTGAAGACGCAAAGACTGGTTGACGCGCGCTATTTCCTTCTTGCTGGAAAAACCTCCGCCGATAAACACCCCTTCGCTGGCTTTGCCAAACGTGACATTGTCAATGTCGATACGCACGATCTTGGCCGGCGAAGTCTGGAATACGTCTCGCCCGTTCCCCTTGATCTGGCTGTTGCGTATGGTCAGGCTTGCCGCCGATCCGAACAAGGCATTGATATAACCTGCATCCACAGATTCCATCAGCACATCGCCCTTTACCGTAGCCTCGGACAGGTCGATGTTATCGATGACGGTATTGCGAACGGTGAGGGATAAAAATGCGGCGGGACGCATATCAAAATTTCCGCGCAGCTTGGAATTTTCTATAAGAACTTCAGAGCCGCCTGTCGCCGCATCTATCGGGCAATCAACATTTTCAAATTGACAGTCGCGAATGGTCAGCCCGGTATCGCCGTAGATGCTCATGTACTTGAACTGGCAACGCGTGAATTCGGTTTCTCCTTCGGTCCCTAATGCGCCAAAATGGTTCTGGTCAGCGCTGTCTCCCTGAAATTTACAGTCTTCGAAACGGACTTTCGTACTACCCGGATCGCCGATCAGGTTCAGCTTGCCGACACCCGCGCATTTGGAAAATTGGACCCGGTTCATTTTGCCAAATCCCAGAATTCCGCCAAAGCGGCAGCTCTCGAATTGCAGATCTTCGCTGCCTTTCAATTTAATGGCATATGAGCTTGCAAAATCGCAGTCGACAAATCGGATGTTGCTCCACTCTATTCCTTCAAATTTCTCCCCGCCAAATGCCACGTTCTGTATGGTTAGCAACATATCTCCAATTTCGTTCCGGCGAAGTGCAGGATCTTTAAGGTAATTGAAAATTTCCCCAGATTCACGAATGGTTTTTTTTCTACCCACCAAGCCACATCCCGCTATGAAAGTAAAACCGAAAGCCAAAGCAGCGGTACGCTTAAGAAAAATGCGCCGTGAGATCATTAAATGGCAAACGTCCGTATGCTAATTATTTGGGCAACTTTACATTTGTACCGTCGAGCTTTTCTTTTCGCCCTTTATCAATAAACATTGTCGCCAGATCCTGTTCGTGAACCCGTGTATTAGTCAAATCAATTTTCTCGCTGATCCTGCTAGTCATTATCTGGAGCTTGCCAATACGACAGTTACTGATGTCGGCCACCTGCATTTCACATTTATCGAACTGCAGGCACATTGTCTCAAGCCAGGAAGCATCCAGCATCGGCAGTTTGCAGTTACGAAATGCGGTGATCCCATTAGATGGTGCAATACTCCATTCGTGCTCCTCTAGTGGGCGACCAGCACCAATCTCCACCGCACCAGAACCAAACATCATGTCATTGGCCAAAAACTGCGCTGTCCCGGCTGCACCAATGGTAAATACTTTATTGTCTATGCCTTTGATCGTACTTTTTCTAATCGTAAAATTGCGGGCACTGAGCGCGGCGTTGATATACCCGGCATCTAAGCCTTCCATTAACACATCGTCTTTTACCGCTGTACCAGATAAATCAATATGATTGATAACCGTATTCCTGATGGTAAGGGACTGCAGTTTTCTGCTTACAATTTCAAATTTTCCTCTAAGCTTGCTATTTTCGATGAGCACAGTGGAAGACAAAAAATTTTCCCCACTATTTCCAAAACTGTCGGTATCAATCTCCGCATCCTCAAATTCGCAATCCCTAATCGAAAGTTTGACCTGCCCGCTAAGACCGAACCATTTGACCTTGCAATTGACAAACTCGGCCTCGCCATCGGTACCAACTCCACCCCAATGATTCCGATCCTCGTCCGGCCCCGCAAACTGACACTCCTGAAACAAGGTGTTCTTACTACCTTTTTCCCCATACATTACGGATTGCCCGTTCCAGTCACAACGCAAAAACTGAACGTTTTCTGTCACGCCATAACTCAATATTCCGGCGAAACGGCAATCTTCAAACTTGGAATCGATCAACTTGCGCGGCGCTATTTCATATGCGCCAACAAAATCACAATTAATAAAACGAATATTGCGCCACTCCATGCCTTCAAATTTCTCTCCGCTGAACTCTGCGTTCTGCACTGTCAGCAGCGCATCGCCGGTTTCTTTCTGACGAAGCACAGGGTCCTTGAGGTAATCAAAGGTTTTGCCAAATGTGCGTATGTTCTGTTTGCTCATATTTTTACATCCAGTCAAAATGGGAAATGCCGCAGCTGCCAAAGCTGCGTATAGAAAACGGCGGCGTGTGGTCATGGCAATATCCGATTAGCTATTATTTGGTCTGATCGCCATTTTTGCACCGATATAGCCCCTGTCCGAATAATTGTTTTCCAAGAATGCCCAATCCGGCACCTCTCCTCTCTCACCAGGAGGCCGTATCATATCCGGCATCGGTCCAGCTCCCGTCAACCTGAATCTAATATCTACCGGGAATACCCATGGATCACGAATATTCATATCTGCGCTCCAGTCAGGCTGACCTTTCCCGATTGTCGGTTTTTTCAGTATGATTTCACAAAAGGCTTGCGCCACTGCCACCCCACCATTGGCTTTGACTGCGCTGTTCAGTTTATTCAAATCGTTAGCGTCAAAACTCAGCCGCTTCCTGTCCTTGCTAGAGCGAAAAAATCCTGTCGGCGCATCGCTTAGTTTTGGTGTCAGCGAGTGCCATATTTTTTTTACGTTCGGCATTCTTCCTTGCTTTTCAAATACCCAAATTTTAACGGCCTGAATACAATTCAGCCCCATCAGTTGCTCACTCAATATAAGATCGAGTTCTCCCGCAAAAAGTGCCTGCCCTGAATTAATGGCGGCAAATTCGAAGAGAATGGGAACCTTGATTTCTTTATCAACACGACTCATGACCGCCAGATAGTCTAGCGCTACACATAAGCGAGGCTGAGTATTTTTTCCCGGATCACAAGCCTTGACTTGTTTGATAGTACGGCCGCTAACGTTCAAGAGCGTCCCACTAGGAGGACGCAAAGTCCAACCGTTAAGCTCCCCATTCTGATTTTGCACGCCGATTGGCCCGCCACAGCTGCTAACAATAAAATTGGTATTGCTCGCTGATGCATTCAGCAGTGGCGTCTTGGTATCCAGAAATCCCGGATCGCCCAAAGGAGTGATCTGAGCAGTATCCATCAGAATTCCGTGACCCTTTTTTTCAACGGCGGTGTAAACGGCGGAGCGATGGCTATGTCCTGACAGATGATAGTCGACACGCTGAGAAGCAGGTGAGAACACACAGCTTTTGAAATACCAGCCCAGGTTTTTCTCACAGGTGCCAAAATTGGCATCATTGAATGCCCCATCGCCATTAACCCGTATCGCCCCTGTTCCAGTGTCATAGGGAGTAAAGCTGAGATTTTTTGACAGCGGCGATTTGTTGTAATTGATAATCGTAAAGTGTGTTCCGACCACTATTGGAATCGCCCCTGCGGCCATTTTTGCCGCGCGCGCTTGGTCTAATAGTGTTTTTTGGTTCTCATTAAACGACTCGGTAGCACGTGGCAAAATCCCGTAACTTTGCGCGTCTGGCAGGCCAATTCCGATCGCTCCCATGAGATTTTTATATTCTTCCCCTTGCCCCCACTCCAGTCCACACAAAATCTGCTTCGGCTGAATTCCTTCTTGTGAGCCGAATTTAATTACGAAATCAGACAGCGGCGTAAACAGGGCTCCAAACCAATCAAAATTCCCTTTATCGAAATTGTTTGTCGTCCACACATGCGCGTAAGTGGGGCCATAGGCAAGAGTAGCCTCATAAATCGTCATGTTGTGGTCAGCAGCAATCCCTTCATTCGCTTTTCCCTCAACCCACTTACTCGCCTCTTCAAGTTTGCGCCGATGGGCCTCTATGGCCTCTTCCTTGCTATTCCATTTGAACGGCGTGCGCACACCTCCATCCAGCACACCAAGATCGAAAGCCCATCCATCTTTGCGCGGGCTGATTCCGTACGGCTCGGCGTACGCTTCATGATTACCAGTGGTCATGAAGACAGGCAGCGCCAATTCACGGTAGGAGTGTCGTACCAGGCTATACATCAACATGTCATCCATACCGCGCTTATATAGATTCTTATCAGGCAATTTACTTAACACGTTGAAATTTTTCCATTGCTCGCCAATGGTCCCACCCACCTTATCTGGATCAATATTACGGTTGAAGTCAATCAAGTCACCAGTCAAAAAGATAGCGTCAACCTGGTCGTCGCCCTTGCCGAACTGCTCAAATAGATCCTTGAGAGCCATGAAGCTATTGCAGATCTTACGACCGACTATGCCTATTTCTTTTTCTGCCGCGTCGTCTTCAATCACCCGGGCAGGCGATCTTGCGAGTGCATTGTGGCGCACGTTCACGTGTACATCCGACAGATGTCCTATCGTGAGTATCTCTTTCTTGGCCTTGATTACCGGGTGCCAGCTCATCAGCCGATCAGTCCTCTGCGCCGGCAGGCCCGTTGCCTGAAAATTATCGAGATTAAACTCATACGGAGCAGCGAAATGATTGGCGGCGACATTCTTTGCATTGTGCAGGAAATCGTGGATATACATATCCTGCCCTTCCACGTGGGTGACGCCTTGATACTCGCGGTGGCGGGCATGCTCTGCATCGATTTCCACCATCCAGGCAAACGTCTTGAAAGTGTTCGCATTTATGTCTTTAAACGGGCTTTGCGTGAGATCGATCTCGATTTCGTAGACATGGGCCAGGCCGCTATATACCGCGGCAGCCTGGGTTGAAATCGTCGCAAACGGCTGGCCGAAGCGATTCTTGATCAGCGCCCCGGCCGCAAAGTCGCCCACCAGCCAGCCATTGATGGCAGCTTTAGCCTTGGTGAAACTCTTACCGTCGCCAAACAACGTGCCTTGGGTGGTATCGGTCTTGGTGTCTTTCTTCGCGATGTCATACAGCCGCAGATGACGGTCAACCGCGCAATGAATGGTATGCGCCTGCTTGGTCTTTTCATCGATGGTGAAATGCGTACGCGCCTCGGCAGCCGCTCCCAGGAAGATGCTGCACTTGGTTTGCCCGGGCGCCAGGATCAGCGGCGTGCCCAGGCTGGGATAAAGAATGACAGCACTGATGGGAGGATCTTTTTCGCACTCGGTAACGCCGGGAGTCTGGTTCTTGCCGCTGGAGGCATTTGCTACGCTTGAAGAAATATCAGCCATGTGAGAATCCGGATAAAAGTATTAGGCCAACGACGCTAGCGGATGGCTGGAAACGTTTCCAGCGCGGCGCAGGCGCAACGGGGTCAGTATTTTTTCAGAGAGAAGCGCCAGGCTGCGCGGCGCATCGGCTTGCTGCTCTTCCCAATATGCCGCGGGCATGCGCCCGATGACCGCAGCGATCGACTCCTTGGCAGCGGCGCTGGCGCGCAGCAAGGCATTTAGCTGCGGCTCGTCGCAGGCGCGCGGATGCATCCGCAAACCAAGCGCGATCAGCAGCCGCTGGTCGCTCCATGCGTTCAAATCCAGCTGTTCGGCCAGCTTCAGCTGGAGATGGGCGATCACGCGCAGCACAGGCGCGGCGATGTGGTCGAGTTCGCCGGGATCGGTATCTTCTTTCAAGATCAGCGCTTGCAGCCGCTCGGCATGGTTCAGGCGGTCCAGCGTCAGCTGCAGTTCGGCGCCGATCGCCAGCGGTTCGCTAAGCGCGGCCGGCTGCGGCTGCGCTGCGCCGCGGATGACGCGCGGCGTGAACAAATGATCCCAGCTTGCCCACCATTGCAGCGCGCTCAGGAATTGCTGGCGCACCGGCTGCGGCCAGCATTGCACCATGTCCAGGCCGATGCGCGGGTCGAAATATCGCATCAGCACTTGCGACTTGTCTTCCAGCAGGCCGTTGAACCAGCTGCGCAGATGAGCGCACAGCACGTGATTGCGCAGCGGACTGGCGATCACGCTGAGCGCCTGCCTGGCGCCGGCGTCGGCGGCAAGGCGCAGCAGCAAGGCATCCGAAGGCTGCGGCGGCAGGCGCAGCAGCCATGGTCCCTGGTCCACGTGCGCGTCCTCTGCCGTATGCGCAAACAAAGGTTCTGCATCGAGTTCGTGGTCGGCGATGAGTTTGGCGATGCTGCCCGGCGCGCATTGCCCCGCGTTGACCAGCGCGTAACACTGGCTGGCGCGCGGCGGCAGCAGCAGGATGCGCAAATCGTGGCTCAGGGCCTGCGCGACTTCGTCCAGGAATTGTTGCGGATCGTGCGGCGGCGTTGCGTCTGCCGAATCTGGAACCGCGTGTAACGGAGCACTCATGCGATATCCATTCAGAGCCGCTTGGTCAGCGTGGAAGCCTGCTGATTGGCTTCCTGCATGCAGCTGACGCAGATGTCGGGCTGGGTCTTGACTGGCAGGCTTTTTGGCCCGGGCCAGCTGCGGCTCGCCGCATGCACCAGATGCGGACCGTTGGTGCCGTATTCGATGCCGCCGGCATTGTGCTTGACGTAGCTGCCGCCGCCGTTGATCAAGACTTCTTCCTTGGCCGTGATGGTGACGCGCTCGGCAGTCACGCTGATGTTCAGCTTGGCCAGCAGGTTGATGTTGTTCGACAGCGCCTTGACGTCGATATCGCCCGCCGCCGCGATCATTTTCATGCCGGCCTTATGGACAAACAGGCGGAAAGTCTGGGCGACGCTGGCAAACAGGCTGTCGCCGCTGGCGATCGACAGGCTCTTGCCGGAGCTGATCGCAGTATGCTGGGTGCTGGCGATATGCATCGACTGCGCCGTCGTCGTTTCTATCCCGGCCGGGCTGGCCAGCACCAGGTGCGGCGCCGCCAGCTCAGGGAAACTGCCCTCGCCTTCGGCAGCGCCGCCCTGGATTGCCTTGTTCTGGCCTTTGAGCGCCTGCGCAACATTGGTTTGCTGTGCAGGCGCTTCCTGGGCGCCGCTCTGCTCGGCCAATTCGGCCAGCGCCTGATGGCCATCCGTTGCCGCCGACAAGCGTTGCGCCGTCTCGCCCATGTCCTTGATATGCGAAGCCGCGCCGGAACGCGCCTCGGTGGTGATCAGCATGCCCTTGGCGGAACGGGCGACGCCGTGGCCGTCGGTGCGCAGTTCCCATCCCTCGCCGCGGAAATCCTTGCGCCCGGCATTGTCTTCGATGCGCGTGATGTTGCCGAGGGAAAGCTGGCTGTGCTGATGGTCGCTTTTCAGCTGCGCCTGGATCTTGCCGTTGCTGTCGTCCAGGATCAGGTGGTTGCTGCGGCCGCTGCCGCCATTGCCGAACTCGCGGCTGCGCAAGCCGGTCAGCACCTGCTGGCCGGCCAGCTGCCATGGCGGCATGTTGCTCTGGTTGTAGACGGCGCCGGTGATGATCGGATGGTCCGGATTGCCGTCCAGCCACTGGACGATGCATTCGGAGCCGATGCGCGGCGTGGAGATGGAGCCAAGGTCGCTGCCGGCCCAAGGACTGGCGACACGCACCCAGGCCGAACTCTTTTCATCATTGGCGCCGATCCGGTCCCAATGGAATTGCAGCCTGACCCTGGCGAATTCGTCGACGTAGACATCCTGTCCGGCCGGCCCGACCACGGTCGCCGTCTGCGGCGCCTGGATCCTGGTGTCGACGCTATTGAAGCCACGCGCCGGACGCCACGGGATGCTCTTGCGAATGCAGACCAGGCGGTTGTCATAGGCAGCAACCTGATCGGCCTGCTGCAGGTAGTTGTTGCTGGCGCTATGGACCACGCTGACGATCAGGAACTCATTCTTGCCCGATCCCCCGGCCTGGCCGGATGCATCGAAATTGAAGTGGCCGGTCAGCAGGAACGAACGCCCCGGCGCGGCAAAGCGGCTGTTGCCGGCCGCCGCCACATGCTTGCCGCTGGCTTCGATCTGCTCCATCTGCCGCTTGGCCATGGCGTCGCCGTCCTGGCGGTCCTTGAAGCCATAGGCGCCGGCGTATTCGTACGATTCGACATCGAGCACATCGCCTTGCTGGTTGATGGTCGGGATATCGAGGTTGGCCGGGATCGGCGCCTTGAAATTGAAACCAGACAGGGCGACCCGGCCCGGCACGATCTGCCGCACCGGCGTCCATTCGCCGATAGCGTCTTCCTCCTGCGCGCCGGCGTGGCGCTGGAAGCGGATTTCCGAACTGTTGCCGGCGATCGGTTCGGCTTGCGTCGAATCGTCCGACAGGACCAGCTGGTGTCCCTTCTCGGAATGCTCATACCAATAGTGCCAGCCCGCGGCTTCCCAGCGCCGGTGCAGGTAGTTGTGATCGGATTCGTCGAACTGGCAGGCCATGGTGAACGGCAGGTCGCTGCCCTTGACGCGTGAATCCCAGTCGGCATGCGCGCCGTAGTCGCTGAAGATGTTTTGCGTTTGCTCGTTCAGCGTCTTGCCGTGGAACAGAAGATTGTTCTTGCGGAGCCGGAGGTAGGCCAGCCACGGCTTCAGGACCATCGAATAAAACGCCACGCTGCCGTCGGTCCTGGTCAACCGGAATTCGAAGACATAACCGTTGAAATAACGCAGGCTGCCATCGCCGCGCACCAGTTCCACGGTCACCATCTTGCCCTGGATTTCCTTGAGCGGAATGCTGGCGTCGTCTGCCAGCACTTCAACCCTGTATTCGAAATCGCGCGACAAGCCTTCTTCGGCTTCGAGGCGATTCGCCACCAATGTCGTGCGCGGCCCGTCGCCATGGGGAAAAGACAGGCGCAATATCCGGTTATGCTGGCGATCCTGCACCAGGGCCAGGATGGATTGAGGCAAACTGCTCATGCGGGGTTCCTCGAAATTGAACCGTTACCGATAAATGTTATTTAGATAATATTTAACGCTATATTTTACCCGAAGGCAAATCTTATCAAATCATAACTGCCAGTACTGTTAATTACCAATGGGAAATATTCTTAATTCGGATACTTTGCAAGAATTAACACTCTTGTTGGAATTCAGAGACAGCATTCGGCATGCATCCCGGGCCGACCTCGGCCAAAGCGCCATTTGCCGGCACGGCGCCGCAGTCCGCCGCATGCCGATTCGGCAGAATCAGGCAATCCTCGCACAGCATTGGTCTACCCTTCCCGATGCCTGCCCGCCTAAGATGAAACCAACGTTTTATCCATCAGCGGAGATCCCATGAAAACGGTAGACCATATTTATATCAACGGCAGTTTCATCAAACCCCACGGCACTGAAATATTTGAACTGGTCAATCCGTCGACCAGGGCGGTGATCGGCAAAGTCACGCTCGCCGATGAACAGGATGCGCAAGCCGCGATTGCAGCGGCAAAGGCCGCCTACAAGAGTTTTTCGCAAACCACCAGAGAGCAGCGCATGGAATATCTGCAGCGCTTGCACGACGCCGTGGCAGCGCGCTCGGACGAACTGCGGGAAACCATGATCGAAGAGTACGGCGGTCCGTACCGCACAAGCAATGCAACCGTGCAGCGCGCGGCCAGCAGCTTTCTTCAAGCCAGGGAGCTGCTGAAGACATTCGATTTCGTCAAGCATGTCGGCATCTCCAAAGTCGTGCTGGAGCCGCTCGGCGTGGTCGGCCTCATCACACCCTGGAACGCCAACTATGGTTTCATCTGCAGCAAGCTGGCCATGGCGATTGCCGCCGGCAGCACTGCCGTGATCAAACCCAGCGAACTGAGCTCCCTGCAAACCCAGCTGCTGACCGAGTGCCTGCATGCGGCCGGTTTGCCGACCGGCGTGTTCAACATCGTCACCGGCCGCGGCGCCACGGTGGGCGCGGAAATAACCCGCCATCCCGACATTGCCAAGATTTCATTCACGGGCTCGACCGATGTCGGCAAAACCATCGCGCGCGGCGCGGTCGACACCATGAAGCGGGTTACCCTGGAGCTCGGCGGCAAATCCCCGAACGTGATCCTGGATGATGCGGACCTGGAACAGGCCATCCCTGTCGCAATCGCGGCAGCGACTGTCAACAGCGGCCAGGCGTGCATGGCGGGCACCCGCCTGATCGTCCCCGCAAGCCGCCTGGATGAAGTCAAGCGCCTGGCGGCAAAAGCGATGCAAGCCTTGCAAGTGGGCGATCCGCACAACCCCGACACAGCGATCGGGCCGATGGTCACGCAAACCCAATATGACCGCGTGCAACGCTATATCCGCCTGGGCGTGGAAGAAGGCGCGGAGCTGCTGGTCGGCGGCGCCGGGCATCCTGCCGGCCTGGACCAGGGTTATTTCGTGCAACCCACCGTGTTCGCGAACGTCACCATGGACATGCGGATCGCGAAAGAAGAAATTTTCGGGCCGGTGCTGGTCATCCTGAGTTATGCAACCGAGGCGGAAGCCATCGACATCGCCAACGACACGGTCTATGGCTTGCAGGCTTTCGTCAGTTCGGCGGATGTCGGCAGGGCAAACAAGGTGGCGGCCCGGATCGTCGCCGGCCGGGTATTCATCAACGGCATGTATGATGAACCCAGGGCGCCGTTTGGCGGATTCAAGCAATCCGGCATCGGCCGCGAATTTGGCACTTATGGGCTTGAAGCCTACCTGGAGCCGAAAGCCGTCATGGGCCACGGTGAAACAAGCAATGAAAATACGCAATAGCGGCAGCGCCTCGACACCCGCCTCCGGCCCGCTGGATCTGCTGCGGGCGGAGGTGCTTGGCCATTTCGCAAATATTCCTGAAGAACAGCACGACCTCTGCACGGCGCTGCCCTATCTCTCGTTTATCCGTTTCACCCGTCCCACCGAACTCAGCAGAGGCATGCTGGAACCGTCGATGTGCCTGGTGCTGCAGGGGACAAAAAAGGTATTGATAGGAACCGAGATCACCCACTACGGCAGCGGCAGTTATGTGCTGTCCGCAATCGACATGCCGGTTTCGGGCCAGGTGGTGGAAGCGTCTGCCGCGCAGCCGTATCTTGGGGTAAGGATCGACCTGGACGCCAAGGAAATAGCGGCGCAGGTTATCGAAAGCAACATCCCGGTTCCCAAAAATTCCCGCTCGCGCGCCGGCGCCTATGTGGAAAAATCGGATGACGAATTGCAGGATGCATTTCTGCGCTTGCTGCGGTTATTGAGGAAACCCAAGGACCTGGCGGCGCTGGCGCCGCTGGTCAAGCAGGAAATCCTGTATCGCCTGATCACCGCCAAAGACGGCGACGTGCTGGGCCAGACCGTGCTGGCCCATTACCAGGAAAAAGGAGTCAACCAGGCGATTCACTGGATCAAGGCCAACTACGCCGAACCGATGCAGATCGAGAAGCTGGCCAGGACGGTCAGCATGAGCGTGTCGAACCTGCACCACCGCTTCAAGGCCATCACGGTCATGAGCCCCTTGCAGTATCAAAAGCAGATACGCCTGCTGGAAGCGCGCAAGCTGCTCTTGAGCGGCAACATCGAAGCCGCCACGGTGGCGTTCAAGGTAGGTTATGAAAGTCCGTCGCAATTCAGCCGGGAGTATCGCCGCCTGTTCGGGGCCTCGCCGCTGCAAGACATGGAGTATTTGAAGCACCATGAAATGGATCGGTAGCACAGGCTAGCTGCTAGAATTGCAGGCTCGTCAACCCAGCAGGATTCCTATGCCATCGTACGCATTCCGTCTTCTCAATGTCTTTGCAGAATCCACTTTCGGCGGCAACCAGCTGTGCGTGTTTGAAGATGCGCGCGGCATGGACGAGGCCACCATGCGGGCGCTGGCGCTGCAATTCAACCTTTCGGAAACCACGTTTATCCTGCCGTCCGAGCACGCCGCTGCCCGCGTGCGGATTTTTACGCCAGGTTATGAAATGCGCTTTGCCGGCCATCCGACGCTAGGCACCGCACATGTGGTACGCGATCTTGCCGGCACCGGCGACACGCTGTCGCTGGAATTCGCGGCCGGCGTGGTCCCGGTGTCCGCCGACGGCGACGTCTGGACTTTCACCGCGCCTCAAGGCGGCGGGCTGAAGACGGCGCCGGCAAACCTGACGCAAGTCGAGATGGCGGCGCTGCTCTGCCTGAAGGAAGACGATCTGCTGGCCGCGCCGGTATGGGTCGACACCGGCGCCGACCAGCTGCTGGTGGCGTTGCGCAGCACCGACGCTGTGCGCCGCGCCAGCCCCGACAGCGTGCACCTCGATGCCTGGCCGGAGAGCAGCCTGGAACGCAAGACCGTGTACGTATTTGCGTTCGATCCGGAGCGGCCGGGCCAGGTGTTGTCCCGTTACTTCTTTTCCAAGCAGGGCGGCGGCGTGTCCGAAGATCCCGGCACCGGATCGGCTTGCGCCAATCTTGGCGGCTGGCTGATCGCCAACGGCCATCCCCTGCCTGCCGAATATCAGATCGCTCAAGGCGAAGCGGTGCAGCGCCCTTGCCTGTTGCGGCTCAAGGTGAGCGCTGACCGCGCCATCCAGGTGGGCGGCAAGGTCATCGAAATCGGCCGCGGCAAGATCAGCCTGTAACGTTCAGGCTCAGGCTCAAGCCCGCGCCTGCGACCAGCGCCGGTAGCGCCGTGTCAGGCGATGCGTACGCAACTGGTCGATGACCAGTGTCAGCAGCGCCGAATGATTCTTCGCTGCCGCCCGGCTGGCGCCGAGCGAACGCAAGCGGCGCTTGACCAGGGCCATGCGCGCCAGCGCCGCCATGACCTTGTCCTTCCATTCCACTTGCGGGCCGCGGGCAGACTGGTCGCCCCCTGCCTGCCATTGCGCAGGCAGATCGGGCACGATCGCCAGCGCCGTCGCCATGCCGGCCACCGCCACGCCGCTGGCCAGCACCTGCTCCGCCACCGCCTTGCGGCCGATGCCGCCGGTAGTCATCACGGGCATGTGGGCGACAGCGGCCAGTTCTTTGGCAAACTCCAGGAAATAAGCTTCACGCGCCAGGGTGCGGCCGTCGGCGGTTTGGCCCTGCATCGCCGGACTTTCGTAGCTGCCGCCGGACAGTTCGACCAGGTCCACCTGCAATTCGTTGAGCCAGAGGATGACCTGCCTGGCGTCGTCCTCGCTGAAACCACCGCGCTGGAAATCGGCGGAATTGAGCTTTACCGCCACGCTGAATCCGGCCGGAACCGCAGCCCGCACCGCGCGCACCACCTCCAGCAGCAAGCGCGCCCGGTTTGCCAGGCTGCCGCCCCACTCGTCCTGGCGGCGATTGCTCAGGGGCGACAGGAATTGGGAGATCAGGTAGCCGTGCGCGGCGTGGATTTCGACTCCGCTGAACCCGGCCCGCCCGGCCGCGGCGGCGCTGGCGGCAAAGCGCTTGATCACCTCTTGTATCTCCGCATCGTCCATTGCTTTAGGCTGCACAAACAGCTTGCTGTGCTTGCCCATGTCCAGCGCCAGCGCCGACGGCGCCCACGCCGTGCCGCCCATGGCTGCCATCACCTGGCGTCCTGGATGGTTAAGCTGCATCCAGACTTGCGCGCCCTTGTGCTTCGCCGCTTCTGCCCACTGTTTGAAGGGCTGCAGGGGAGTGTCGGCTTCCAGCACGATGCCGCCTGGCCCGGTCAGGGCGCGGCCGTCGATCATGACGTTGCCGGTGATGATCAGGCCGGCGCCGCCGTCGGCCCAGGCGCGGTAAAGCCGGTGGATGGCGGCGCCTGGCAACTGGCCGCTGTCGGCCATGTTTTCTTCCATGGCGGCTTTGGCGAGGCGGTTGGGCAAGGTGCTGCCGTTCGGCAGTTGCAAAGGTGAAAACATGGTCGAAGTCATGATGAGTCTGCTCTCGAAAGGGGTAAATGCTGTATGCTAAGCTTGAAGTCAACTTGAAGGTCAAGCGATATGAAGATTGGTGAACTGGCGGACAAAACCGGCATGGCGCCCTCGGCCATCCGCTATTACGAACAAAGCGGCCTGCTGCCCAAACCCGGGCGCGGCGCCAACGGTTACCGCGACTATGCCGACGCGGCCATCGAGCACCTGCGACGGATCCAGATGGCGCAAAGCCTGGGATTTTCGCTGGATGCTATCCGCAGCGTATTCGCCAGCAACGAGGAACTGTCCAAGGACGACCTGCTGGGCAAGCTGGATGGCCGGCTAAAGGAAATCGAGCAGCTGATGGACACGCTGTGCGAGCAGCACCAGCATCTGCACAACCTGCGCGCTACGCTGCAGACAACCTGGGCTGAGGGAGAATGCCTGAACACCGCCAGCCTGGAAAACGGCCGGCTGACCAGGCGCGGGAAACACTAGGCGTCCTTGTATTCCGAATACTTGCGCGCATCCCCGCGCACCTTGTCGGCAGGATATTTAAGCCGGTTGAGGACCATTTTTTCTGACACGGCTGCACGCAGGTCGACATCGAGCTTGTCGGCAAGCCGCACCAGGTAGACCAGCACATCGGCCATTTCATGCCGGACCTGTTGCAATTTTCCCGGGGCGAGCTCGTCGCCGCTGCCGGTCGGCAGCCATTGGAAGTGTTCCAGCAATTCAGCCGCCTCCACGCACAGCGCCGCCGACAGGTTTTTCGGGGTATGGAATTGATCCCAGTCGCGCTCGGCGACAAACTGGCGGACTTCTTCTCGCAAGCTGGCAAATTCACCGTTTCCTGACTGTTCGACCATGGCAGCGCTCCGTTTAAAATTCCCACCATGATATAGGCAGCTGCAGCCGCAAGCAGCTGCTTTGATGCCGCGGCCATGGGTCACGCTATGGCAGCGTGTTGGCTGACGGTCAAGGATAACAATTTCGCAAGCACTTTCATCGTGATTGCCTACGTGATATAAGGGTGTCTGTTACCTTGCTTTCAGCAACCTGCTCTCGACTGGCGTTTTGTGAACAGGCGTGCCGCCGTTTAATGATGGAACCATCATCTCGGTAAGGATGCATATGGACATGAGCGTAAAAATCGGCGGACAGCCGGAAACAATCCGCCGGGTGACAAAAATCTATTCACACCTGCTGATCGCCGGCTTTGCGCTATCGCCGGCTATCCTGATCGCCTACCTGTATTTCTTCCAGGATCCCGGGCTCAAATTCGAAGACCACCTGTTCCACGAAATCGCGATTTCCGCCGCGACCCTGGAAGGCGTCTTTATCACTTACGTCAGCTGGCGCTGTTACCTGTCATCGGGAGAGCCGCTGCTGCGCTGGCTTACCCTGGGGTTTTTAGGATTCACCCTGATCTATGCCCTGCACGGCATCTTCACCGGCATGGCGCATCACAATATCTGGCTGTTCCTGCTGTATGGCCCGGCGTCCCGCCTGGCGATGGCTATCCTGCTGCTGGTCGGCCTGCTGTCTTTCAACCAGGAGCCCGATGCGCCCGAGCAGCGCACCAATCCGCGTCCATGGCGGATATGGATCGCGGTGTTTCTGCTGGCCGATATCGCGGTGGCGTTCATTGCCTATTCGGCGATTGCGGGCAGTCCCGCGGTGCGGCTGACCATGGAGGGCGGCGCGCTGCTGTTCTCCGCGGTCAACATCATCCTCATGCTGGCCGGACGGATCCGCTCGCCGCTGATGACGATCTTCGGCATTTCGATCGTCCTGTTCGGCCTGTCGTCGCTGGCGTTCATTCTCGGCCGCCCTTGGAACCACATGTGGTGGCTGGCGCACGCCATCTTCGCCGGCGGATTTTTTTTCCTCAGCTACGGCATCATCCAGGCATTCCATACCACCCGTTCATTTTCCTCGATCTACAACCAGGAAGAAATGGTGAACCGGCTGGCGATGGCGATGGTCCGGACCGAAAGCGCGCTGCAAGAACTGCAGCACAGCAACCGCATGCTGGAGCACCTGGCCTCGACCGATCCCCTGACCGGCGCCGCCAACCGCCGCCATTTCATCGAGCGCGTGGATGCCGAAATCGCCAGGTCGAGGCGGGATAACCTGTCGTTTGCCCTGCTCGCCCTCGACCTGGATAATTTCAAGTCCATCAACGATCACTACGGCCATCAGGTGGGCGACGATGTATTGCAGGGTTTCGTGCAGAAATGCCTGGAAGAGATCCGCCCCTATGACAGCGTAGCGCGCATGGGCGGCGAGGAATTCATGGTCTTGCTGCCGCAAGCCACGCTGGAGGTGGCGATGGTGATCGGCGAGCGCATCAGGTCGGCTACCGAAAACGCCGTGTTCGACAACATTGTCATGTCTAAGGTGATACTCACGGTCAGCATTGGCGTATCGCAGTTCGGCCGCGACGGCAACACCATCGACACGATTTTCCGCGCCGCCGATGAACGCCTCTATCGCGCCAAGAACCAGGGCCGCAACTGCGTGATCACGACATGAGGCGGTAACGCCCCGGCCGGTTCAGCCGGCGCCGGTGTTGCGGTATTTGCCGATGCCGATGCCGAATATGCTGGTCTGATGGCTCCTGCTTTTCACCACCCTCAGTTTTTTGCTCGGATCGAGCAGCGTGAAACGTTCCCGGATGTCCGCTTCGCTTGGCAAGGAATTTGCGCGCCAGCGGATGATATCGATGCCGGCCTTTTTCAGCGCCTTGTATTTTCTTTCGTCATCTTTGCTGACGGTCTTGCTGCTGTGATTCTTGTTGTCTATTTCGATCACGGCGACCACATCGCTGGCCTTGTCGCAAATCACGAAATCCAGGTTCTTTGCCGTCAAGGTGTCGAGACCGGCGCTGTCCTTGGTGCCCAGGCAGCGGCTCAGCCCGACTTGCGCCAGCACCATGTGGTCCGGCAGCGCGCCGACCAGCCGCCAGTACATGATCTGCTCGTTGTTCGACATCGGTTTTTTCTTGATGTACTCGCGCCGCTTTTGCAGCTTTGCCTGCTTCTCCCTGGTAACCACAGCAATCACAGCCATGATAATGAGCGTTAGCACCGTGAGTGCAATGACTGCTTTCATTATTCAATTCCCCTAATTGAGTGCAGCGGCCATTATATTTCTATATGGAAATATAATGAAGTCAAAAATGCAGCACTCAGGGATTGTTTATCGCGACCGCGGACAGCGGGGCCGTCAGCATCTGGGGAAAGCTGGCAAGAAAAGGCCGGCAGATATCGGCGCGCCGCGAGAAAAGCGGCACAGGATGGGAAACAAAGGGCGGCGGACATCTGGTCCGCCCGGCCCTGCCGCTTCGCTGAACCGACAGTAGCTGACCGTATTTACAGGCCGGAATTATTATTCGGTAAGCCCGAAAATCGCATCGTAGCCATTCTTGGCGCGATCGGCTTCATCCAGTTCATTGCTCAAACCCAGGTCTTCCAGCTCTTCCGCCGCATTGTTGAACTGCTTGCTGCTGGAGGCGCCGATGACACGGTAGATTTCCTGTTTCGCGTTGCGGATGCCGAGCAATATCTGTTCTTGCCTGACGACGTTCAGTTCTGTCGACGTGATCAGCAGATTGGCCATGATGTCGTGATCGAACTCGGGGATGTCTTTATCTCCGATTAGTGCTGTTTTCAATCTGTTCCTCTTGTCTTTATGGATAAATTTTGCCGCAAGTGTGCGATTTTACTAGGTCTGGCATTTTGCCGCCGTGGCGCTCCGCGCAGCGCCCGGGCGCTGCATCTGCGCCGGGCTTCACGGAGAAAATTCCTGCTTATTCCTGATGGTAGCGAGTCACCAGTTCGACTTCGCTCTTCGAACCAAGGAACACCGGCACGCGCTGGTGCAGCTTCTCCGGCTGGATATCCATGATCGCCTGTTTGCCGTCGGTAGCGGCGCCGCCGGCCTGCTCGACGATGAAGGCCATCGGGTTGGCTTCGTACATCAGGCGCAGCTTGCCTGGCTTGTCCGGTTCACGCGCATCGGCCGGATACATGAAGATGCCGCCGCGGTTCAGGATGCGGTGGACGTCGGCCACCATCGATGCGATCCAGCGCATGTTGAAATCCTTCTGGCGCGGCCCGCTGCTGCCCGCCAGCATTTCGTTGACATAACGCGTGACCGGCGGATGCCAGTGGCGCGCGTTGGAAGCGTTGATCGCAAATTCCTTGGTCTCGGCCGGGATCTGCATGTCGCGCTGGGTCAGGACCCACGAACCCATTTCACGGTCCAGGGTAAAGCAGTGCACGCCGTTACCGGTAGTCAGTACCAGCATGGTTTGCGGGCCGTAGACGGCGTAGCCGGCAGCGACCTGCTTGCGGCCCGACTGCATGAAATCCTGTTCGGTCGGCGATTTCATGCCGTCCGGCGCTTTCAGCACCGAGAAAATGGTGCCGATCGAAACATTGACGTCGATGTTGCTGGAGCCGTCGAGCGGATCGAACAGCAGCATGTATTCGCCTTGCGGATAGCGGTTCGGAATCGGGTGTATCGATTCCATTTCTTCCGAAGCCATGGCCGCCAGGTGGCCGCCCCACTCATTGGCTTCCAGCAGGATTTCATTGGAGATGATGTCCAGTTTCTTCTGCACTTCGCCTTGCACGTTCTCGCTGTCGGCGCTGCCCAGCACTTCGCCCAGCGCGCCCTTGCCGACGGCGTGGCTGATGGTCTTGCAGGCGCGCCCGACGACTTCGATCAGCAGGCGCAGTTCGGCCGGGATACTGTTGTGCAAGCGCTGCTGCTCTATCAGGTGCTGGGTAAGACTAATACGTTTCATATTGCTCTTTCTTGGTTGTAGCCATCCCCGGCCGGCAACGGAAACCTCCCGCTGCCGGCCGGGAAACGGCAAAAATCAGTTGGCGAGTGCCTTGCCGATGACTTCCAGCACGTCTTTCGACAAGTCAGGCGCCGCGGCGACGCGCTGCAAAGCCGCGCGCATCTTTTCCTGCAGCGCCGGCGCGTATTTGCGCCAGCGGTCCAGGCTGCGCGCCAGCCGCGCCGCTACCTGCGGATTGACGCCGTTGAGTGCGATCACCTGGTCGGCCCAGAATTCGTAGCCGCTGCCGTCGGCCGCGTGGAAATTGGCCGGGTTGCCGCTGCAGAAACTGAAAACCAGGCTGCGCGCGCGGTTCGGGTTTTTCAGCGTGAACGCCGGGTGCGCGGACAAGGCGCGGATCGCCGCGACATCGGCCGTGTAAGCCGTCGCCTGCAAGGCGAACCATTTGTCGATGACCAATGCCTCCTGCTCGAAATCCTTATAGAATTTTTCCAGGGCGGCAGCCTTGCCTGGCGCGCTGCTGTTGGTCAGCGCCACCAGTGCGGCGAGGCGATCGGTCATGTTGTTGGCGTTGTCGTATTGCTGCTGGGCCAGCGCATGCGCAGCCTCGTCGTCGGCCTGGATCAGGTACGACAGGGCGACATTCTTCAATGCGCGCTTGCCGGACGCTTCCGCATCCGGACTGTAAGCGCCAGGCGTCTGGTTGGCATGGTAAGCCGCCAGCAGGTCATCCTTGAGCGCCTGTCCCAGCTTGCCGCGCAGGTATTGGCGCGACTGGTGGATCGCTTGCGGATCGATCACTTCAGTCTGCTCCGCCAGCAAGACTTCCGACGGCAAAGTCAGCGCCAGTTCGCGGAAAGCTGCGTCAAGCTTTGCATCGTTGAGGATCAGGCTGAACGCCGTGCCCAACGCTGCGCTGTTGGAAGCCGCATTGCTCAAGACATCCTGCAGCGCCACCACATGGCCGGCTTGCCCTGCATCCTGCACCGCCGACGTCAGCGCCAGCAGGCTGCGCGTAGCGAGACGCTGGCCGGCTTCCCAGCGGTTGAACGGGTCGCTGTCGTGCGCCAGCAGGAAAGCCAGTTCGGCGTCGCTGTATTCGACGTCCAGCACCACCGGTGCCGAAAAATTACGCAAGATCGACGCCACCGGCTGTTCCGCCACGTCGATGAAACGGAAGGTCTGCTGCGCCTTGGTCAGCTCCAGCACGCGGGTGGTTGCGCCGCCGGCCTTGCCCTTGCCGTCTGCCTGCAAATGCAGCGGCATGTCCTTGCCTTTGCTGTCGAGCAGGCCGACCGCAACCGGGATATGGAACGGCAGCTTCTTGGCCTGGCCCGGGGTCGGGGCACAGGTTTGCGTCAGCGTCAGCTCGTAGGTTTTCTTGGCGGCGTCATACTTGCTCTGCACTTGCACCCGCGGTGTGCCGGCCTGGCTGTACCAGCGCTCGAACTGACTCAGGTCGCGGCCGTTGGCGTCGACCATCGCGGCGCGGAAATCGTCGCACTCCACCGCCTGGCCGTCATGCCGCTCGAAATACAAGTCCATGCCTTTGCGGAAACCGTCGCGGCCGAACAAGGTCTGGTACATGCGCACCACTTCGGCGCCTTTTTCATAAATCGTGACGGTGTAGAAATTATTGATTTCGACGTAGGAATCAGGCCGCACCGAGTGCGCCATCGGACCGGCATCTTCCGGGAACTGGGCCTGGCGCAAGACACGCACGTCGTCGATACGCTTGACGGCGCGGCCGCTGTCGGTGCCGACCATGTCCGCCGAAAACTCCTGGTCGCGGAATACTGTCAGGCCCTCTTTCAGCGACAGCTGGAACCAGTCGCGGCAGGTGACGCGGTTGCCGGTCCAGTTGTGGAAATATTCATGGCCGACCACCGCTTCGATATTGGCGTAATCGACATCGGTAGCGATGCGCGAATTGGCCAGCACATACTTGGTGTTGAAAATGTTCAGGCCCTTGTTTTCCATCGCGCCCATATTGAAGTCGCCGACGGCAACGATCATGAAGCGGTCCAGGTCGAGCTCCAGGCCGAAGCGCTCTTCATCCCAGCGGATACTGTTGACCAGGGAATCCATGGCGTGCTGGGTCTTGTCCAGGTTGCCGTCCTCGACCCATACCTGCAGCAGCACTTCGCGGCCGGATTTCAGCGTGTGCTTTTGTTCCTGGCAGACCAGATTGCCGGCTACCAGCGCGAACAGGTAGGAAGGTTTCTTGAATGGGTCTTCCCACTTGGCGTAGTGGCGGCCGTCCGCCAGGTCGCCTTCTTCGATCAGGTTGCCGTTCGACAGCAGCACCGGATATTTTTTCTTGTCGGCGCGCAGCATGACGGTGTACTTGGCCATCACATCGGGACGGTCAGGGAAATAGGTGATCTTGCGGAAACCTTCCGCTTCGCATTGGGTGAAGAAATTGCCGTTGGATACGTACAAACCCATCAGCGAGGTATTTTTTTCCGGGCTGGTCAGCGTTTCGATTTCCAGCACGACCTTGGCCGGCGCCGATGCAATGCGCAGCTTGCCAGCTTCCAGCTGGTACTGGCCAGGTTTCAATTGTTTGCCGTTGAGGCGCAGTTGCACCAGTTCCAGCTCTTCGCCGAACAGGACGATTTCCTTGCTGCTGCTGGCCGGGTTGCGCCGCATCGCGATGCGGGTGGCGATGCGGGTAGCGGCGGGATCAAGGTCGAAACCCATGTCGACCGTATCGACCAGGAAGGCAGGAACGGTGTAATCCTTACGAAGAATGGTTGGTGGCGTGGCGGAGGTATCTGTGCGCATAGGAAGTAGTGGAGTGACGGTTAATATCGATGACTACGGTTGATAACTATGGTTGGTAACTACAGTCGGCAACTAAGCCGGTCAGCCAGGGATCGCCTGGCGGCCCGCTTAATAACGTGGCTGGTCAGTCTCAATAATTCGGGCAGACTGTGATTCTACCAATCAAAGCGCAAAGCATCATGCAATTTGCTGCGGATTGCCGGCCAGCCGCCGATTCATCGATAGCAAACTGCAAATATCACCCAGGCCGAGGAATTCATTTAAAATTAATATAAATACATTATTTCCAGGGATCAAACGGCAAACGCCATTTCTCAGCTTACAGATAGTGACAAAGCGATAGAGCAGCACTATGAAGACTTGGCTAAAATGGTCACGGCAGCTGCCGCTACCGGATACCGCCAATCGGGCAGACCGCTGGACCGGCCTGCAATCCCCCCACCAAGAGGAATCACAATGAAACGCATCATCAGTCTCTGTCTGGCCGCATTTGCATTGCTGCTGGGCGGCTGCGCCACTGTTGTCCGCAGCGACGTCACCGCCTTCAACGAATGGCCGGCCGATTTGCCGGACAAATCCTACGTATTCGAAACCACGGCGGCGCAAAACAATGACCTGGAATATCGCAATTACGAAAACCTGGTGCGGCAGGAGCTGCAGCGCCTGGGATTCGCGCCGGCCGGCAGCGCCTCGCCGCAGTTGAAGGTCGCGCTTAACTACGGCATTGCCGCACGCGATGTCCATGTGGTCGAACCGGTAGTGGCGGATCCTATGTGGTACGGCCCCTATGGGCCTTATGCCTGGGGGCCAAGGTTCTACAGCCCGTATTACGATCCGTTCTGGTACGCACCGCAGGTGATCGGCCAGCGCGAATACAACTACCAGCTGTTCCAGCGCAGCCTGAACATCGCGATCACGCGCGCCGGCAACGGCCAGAAACTGTTTGACGTCACAGTCTCCAGCGAAGGCAAGGTGAATTCCTTGCCGGCCGTGATGCCGTACATGGTGCGCAGCGCATTCACCGACTTCCCAGGCAAGAGCGGCGTGCCGCACCAAGTTGAACTGAAAGTCGAAGACCAGAAATAACAAGCCTGCGGGCGGCAAAACGGCCTGTGTTCCCTTCCCGGGACCACAGGCCGTTTTTCATCGGGCGCGGAGTCAGCTATAGAACCATTCGCTGGCAAACGTGATGAAACCGATCAGGATGACCGCCAGCACCAATACGATCAGCAGCCGGCCGAACTTGGGCGAACCGTCGCTGCCGCTGGCCTGCTCCTCCGGGTGGTTCATCGGATTCTGCGCATCCGGCAGCGGTTTCAAGGGGTCGTTCATGCATGCCTCAAGGAATCAGGATGGTGGAGCCGGTAGTCTTGCGCGACTCCAGGTCGGCATGCGCTTGCGCCACGTCTTTCAAGGCATAGCGCTGATTGATTTCAATCGCGACCTTTTTGCTGTCCACCATCTGGAACAGGTCGGCCGCGGCCGCATCCAGGTCGGCGCGGCTGGCGATATAGCTCGGCAGCGACGGCCGGGTGATGGTCAGCGATCCGCGCGACGCCAGTTCGTTCAGGCTGAACGGCGGCACTGCACCGGAAGCGTTGCCGAAACTGACCATGGTGCCGAGCGGCGCCAGGCTGTCCAGCGAACCGACGAACGTGTCCTTGCCGATCGAATCGTAGACCACGGGCACACCTTTGCCGCCGGTGATTTCACGCACCCGCTCGACGAAATTTTCGGTCTTGTAATTGATCACATGGGCGCAGCCGGCAGCTTTCGCCAGCGCCGCCTTTTCGTCGGAGCTGACCGTGCCTATCATGGTCACACCCAACGCCCGAGCCCACTGGCTGGCGATCAGGCCGACGCCGCCGGCAGCGGCGTGGAACAAGATGGTTTCGCCGCCGCGCAAGGGGAAGGTGCGGCGAAACAGGTACTGCACCGTCAAGCCTTGCAAGGTCATCGCGGCGGCGGTATCGAAACTGATGGAATCAGGCAATTTGACCAGGAATGCGGCAGGCATCACGCGGGCTTCGGAATAGGCGCCGTTCGGGCGCGTGGCGTACGACACCCGGTCGCCCACCTTGACATGCTGCACGCCGGCGCCGACCGCTTCGATCACGCCGGCGGCTTCCTGTCCCAGGGCGCCCGGCAACGGCTGCGGATACAGGCCGCTGCGGAAGTAGACGTCGATAAAATTGAGGCCGCAAGCGACATGCCTTATCCGCACTTCGCCCGGTCCCGGGTCACCGACTTCCACGTCGACATATTCCATCACTTCCGGGCCACCGGTCCGCGACATCCTGATTGCTTTTACCATGATTGCTCTCACCTCCAAATATTGCGTCAAATTGCCGCTTTTTTAATTGTCATTGCTGTTTTCAATCCCTATGATTTCTTTTTCGAAATCAGATAAATCCCCGCCAGCACCAGCCCGGTCCCGGTCAGCTGGATCGCCGTAACCGGCTCCGCCAAAATCAAGGCCCCCAGGAACAAGGTGGAGACCGGCCCCACCATGCCAGCCTGCGCCGCAGTCGCAGGGCCGATGCGGGCCACCGCGACCATGGTCAGGAATACCGGCAGCACAGTGCAAAACACGGCATTGATCACCGACAATCCATATACCGCCGGCTGCTGCTGCAGCAAGACCGGCCACGGCCGCAACAGCAGGAACTGCACGATGCAGGCGGCGCACGATACGCACATTGCATACGCCACCAGCCGCATCGCTCCGACCCGGCTCACCAGTTCCCCGGAGAGCATCAGGTACAGCGCGTAACTGATCGCAGCTCCCAGCACCAGCGCGCTGCCGAGGCCGACATTCGCTCCTCCCAGGCGCACGTCGTGGAGGAACACCAGCACCGTCCCCAGGTAGGAAATCAGCAAAGCGCCCCATTCCAGCCAGCTCATCCGGCGCCCATAAAACAGGAACGACATCAGCAGCACGAACGAGGGCGTCAAGAACAGTATCAGGCGCTCCAGTCCGGCGGAAATATACTGCAAGCCGAGAAAATCGAGAAAGCTCGACAGGTAATACCCGATCAATCCCAGCACCACGATCCGCACCCGGTCCCGGTTCGCCAGCGGCGCTGCGCTACGCGCTTTCCACAATGCCACCGCGGCAAACAAAGGCAAGGCGAACAGCATGCGGAACGTGATCAGCAATACGGCGTCGACCGGATAACGGTAAATCAGCTTGGCGACAATGGCCTTGGCAGAAAACAGGATGGCGCCGGCAATCGCAATTGCCAAGCCGCCAAGAAAAACCTGGGGGCTGCCAGGCTGCAACTTGCCGCTCATTGTTTGCCCATGGTGGAATTGTAATGGGTATGTGAAGATCGCGTTGCTAAGGCAATGGATAGGAAAAAAATCGTCTCCTGCCGTGCCCCGCAAACGCGATCATGGGTGATGGCGAATTTCACTTCTTCTTCAGCAGCGATCCCAGCACGCCGCGAATCAATTCGCGCCCGACCTGCGATCCGATGGTGCGCGCGGCGGACTTGACCACCGCCTGCACCACGCTGTCCTTGCGCCCGGAACCGCCGCCGAGCAGGCCGCCCAGCACGCTGCCCCACGAGCTGCCGGCAGAGTCCGCGCCGGCGCTGTCTTTGCCGGCCGGAGCGGCTGCCGCCCGTCCCTTCAGTTTTTCATAGGCGGATTCGCGGTCGACCGCAGTTTCATACACCCCGGCGACGATCGACGATGCAATCAGCTGCTTGCGTTCGTCGTCGCCGATCGGTCCGATCTGCGATGCCGGCGGCAGGATGAAGGCGCGCTCGACGATGTTCGGCCGCCCTTTCTCGTCGAGGAAAGACACCAGCGCTTCGCCGACGCCGAGCTCGCTGATGATTTGCGCGGTATTCAAGTCGGGACTGGCGCGGAAGGTATCGGCCGCCGCCTGCACCGCTTTCTGGTCGCGCGGCGTGTAGGCCCGCAGCGCATGCTGCACGCGGTTGCCCAACTGGCCCAGCACGGTATCGGGAATATCCAGCGGGTTCTGGGTGACGAAGAACACGCCGACGCCCTTGGAGCGGATCAGGCGCACGACCTGCTCGATCTTTTGCAGCAGGGGCTTGGGCGCTTCGCTGAACAGCAGGTGGGCTTCGTCGAAAAAAAACACCAGCTTCGGCTGTTCCAGGTCGCCGACTTCCGGCAGGCGCTCGAACAGTTCCGACAGCATCCATAGCAAGAAGGTCGAATACAGGCGCGGCGCGTTCATCAGCTTGTCCGCCGCCAGAATGTTGACCACGCCCTTGCCGCTGCCGTCGGTCTGGATCAGGTCGTCGATGTTCAGCATCGGTTCGCCGAAAAATTGCTCGCCGCCCTGTTCGCCGATGCCGATCAGGCCGCGCTGAATGGCGCCGATGCTGGCGGCGGAAATATTGCCGTATTCGGTCTGGAAGCTTGCGGCGTTGTCGCCGACGTGCTGCAGCATCGCCCGCAGGTCCTTCAGGTCCAGCAGCAGCAAGCCGTTGTCGTCGGCAATCTTGAACACCAGCTGCAATACGCCCTGCTGGGTATCGTTCAAGTTGAGCATGCGCGCCAGCAGCAGCGGCCCCATGTCGGAGATGGTGGCCCGCACCGGATGTCCCTGCACGCCGTACACATCCCAGAAAGTCACGGGCGTGGCGGCCCACTGCGGCTCGGCCATGCCGAGCGCCTGCAGGCGCTGCTTGAGCTTGTCCGACGCCGCGCCGGCCTTGGCCATGCCGGACAGGTCGCCCTTGACGTCCGCCATGAAAACCGGCACGCCGCTGTCCGACAGCGCTTGCGCAATCACCTGCAGGGTGACGGTCTTGCCGGTGCCGGTAGCGCCAGTGATGCAGCCGTGGCGGTTCACCAGTGCGGGCAGGAGCGCCAGGTCATGCTGGGCGTTTTTGGCAATCAGGAGGGGATTTGGCATGGTTTGGCAGACGTTTTAAGTGGATTTCAATGGATTTCACGAAAGTGCAATATGGTAAAATTGCGCTTTGATTATAGCTAACTCAAGCAAGAAAGAATCATCATGGCTGGACACAGCAAATGGGCCAACATCAAGCACAAGAAGGCCGCCACCGACGCCAAGCGCGGCAAGATCTGGACGCGGCTGATCAAGGAAATCACGGTTGCAGCCCGCATGGGCGGCGGCGACATCGACGCCAACCCGCGCCTGCGGCTGGCGGTTGACAAGGCGTCCGACGCCAATATGCCGAAGGATAACGTCACCCGCGCGATCCAGCGCGGCAGCGGCGGCCTGGAAGGCGTCAACTATGAAGAAGTGCGCTACGAAGGCTACGGCATCAACGGCGCCGCGATCATCGTCGATTGCATGACTGACAACAGAATCCGCACAGTGGCCGAAGTGCGCCACGCGTTTTCCAAGTTCGGCGGCAACATGGGTACCGAAGGTTCGGTCGCTTTCATGTTCAAGCATTGCGGCCAGCTGCTGTTCGCGCCGGGCACCAATGAAGACGCCCTGATGGAAGCCGCGTTGGAAGCCGGCGCCGAAGACGTCATCACCGACGAAGAAGGCGGGATCGAAGTCATTTCCGCGCCACATGATTTTGCCGCGCTCAAAGGAGCATTGGAAAAAGCCGGCTTCAAGGCCGAAATGGCTGAAATCATCATGAAGCCGGCGACCGAAACCGTATTCTCCGGCGACGACGCGATCAAGATGCAAAAGCTGCTCGACGCCCTGGAAAACCTGGACGACGTGCAAGAAATTTACAGCAACGCAGTAATCGAAGACTGACTCGGATCGTTTATCTATATGAAAATTCTGGTAGTGGGCTCTGGCGGCCGTGAGCATGCCCTGGCGTGGAAAATCGCCCAATCGCCGCGCATCCAAACCGTCTTCGTGGCACCCGGCAACGGCGGCACCGCGCTGGACCAGCGCCTGGAAAACATCAACATCACCGATCCGTCGGCGCTGGCCGATTTTGTTGAACGCGAACACGTCGCGCTCACCGTGGTCGGGCCGGAGACGCCGCTGGCGGCCGGCATCGTGAATATTTTCCGTGACCGCGGCTTGAAGATTTTCGGACCGACGCGGGAAGCGGCGCAACTGGAAAGCTCCAAGGATTTCGCCAAGTCGTTCATGCAGCGGCACCACATCCCGACCGCCGAATACCAGACCTTCTCCGACGTCAATGCAGCCCACCGCTACATCGACCAGAAAGGCGCGCCGATCGTCATCAAGGCCGACGGCCTGGCCGCCGGCAAGGGCGTGGTAGTCGCCATGACCATCGACGAGGCGCATGGCGCGGTCGACATGATGCTGTCCGATAACCGCCTCGGCGACGCCGGCGCGCGCGTGGTGATCGAAGAATTCCTGGCCGGCGAAGAAGCCAGCTTCATCGTCATGGTGGACGGCAAGCACATCTTGCCGCTGGCCACCAGCCAGGACCACAAGCGCCTCAAGGATGACGACCAGGGCCCGAACACCGGCGGCATGGGCGCTTATTCGCCGGCGCCTATCGTGACGCCGGCGCTGCACGCCCGTGTCATGCGTGAAATCATCACGCCCACCGTGCAAGGCATGGCCAAGGATGGCATCCCGTTCAGCGGCTTCCTGTACGCCGGCCTGATGATCGACGACAAGGGCAATCCGAAGACATTGGAATTCAATTGCCGCATGGGCGATCCGGAAACCCAGCCGATCATGGCGCGCCTGAAAACCGACCTGCTGGCGGTGATGGAACACGCTGTCAACGGCACGCTGGACACCATCGAGCTGGAATGGGACCGCCGCACCGCGCTCGGCGTGGTGATGGCCGCAGCCGGTTATCCCGACGCGCCGCGCAAGGATGACCTGATTTCCGGGATTCCCGCCGAGACCGCCGACACGGTAACCTTCCATGCCGGCACCACCCTCAACGGCGAGCGCCTGACTACATCCGGCGGCCGCGTCCTGTGCGTGGTCGGCCTGGGCGACAGCGTCAAGATGGCGCAGAAACAGGCATATAACGTGGTCGACGCCATTCATTTCAGCGGCGCCCAGTTCCGCCGCGATATCGGCTGGCGGGCATTGAAGAAACATGCCTGATCGGGCGAGCGGCTAGCATTTTCTGCCGTACCGGGAAGTTGGGGCCAGCGGTTTTCGTCAGGCAAGGACGGACAACCCTGGCCCCAATTGACTAAACAAGATTCACTACATCACTCCACGATGAGCTCAAACATCACCACCGGCAATCCGGCCAGCGCCGTCAAATCCTATCTGCTCGACCTGCAGGCGCGCATCGTCGCGGCGCTGGAGCAGATCGACGGCAAGCAGTTCGGCAGCGACCAATGGCAGCGCGCCGAAGGCGGCGGCGGCAATTCGCGCATCATCGAAGAAGGCAATGTGCTGGAACGCGGCGGGGTCGGCTTTTCGCACGTGATGGGCAAGAGCCTGCCGCCGTCGGCCGCCGCCAACCGGCCTGAGCTGGCGGGCCGTCAATGGGAAGCCATGGGCGTCTCGCTGGTGATGCACCCGCGCAATCCGTTTGCTCCCACCGTGCACATGAATGTGCGTTTCTTTATCGCCAGCGCGGAAGGCCAGGAGCCGGTCTGGTGGTTCGGCGGCGGCATTGACCTGACGCCGTATTACGGTTTCACGGAAGACGTCGAACACTTCCACCGCGGCTGCCGCGACGCCCTCGCCCCTTTTGACAACGAAGCCGGCCAGCAGCTGTATCCGCGCTTCAAGCAATGGTGCGACGACTATTTTTACCTGAAACACCGCAAGGAACCGCGCGGCGTCGGCGGCATTTTTTTTGACGACTTCAACCAGCTGGGCTTCGACCGCAGCTTCGCCATGATGCAAAGCGTAGGCAACGCCTTCATCCCGGCCTATACCCCTATCCTGGCGCGCCGCAAGGACATTCCCTACGGCGAAACCGAGCGGGATTTCCAGGCATATCGCCGCGGCCGCTATGTCGAGTTCAATTTAGTGTATGATCGCGGCACTTTGTTCGGTCTGCAATCCGGGGGGCGTACCGAGTCCATCCTGATGTCGATGCCGCCCGTGGTCAAGTGGCGTTACGACTGGCAACCGGCGGCAGGAAGCCCGGAAGCCAAGCTGTACACCGATTTTCTGATCCATCGCGAGTGGGTGTGATGGGCAGCTCCCCCGTGACATCCAGCCAGCTTGTCCGCCCAGAGGCCCAGCCTCGGCCATGCATTGCAGTTCTCGGCGGCAGTTTCGATCCGGTCCATAATGGCCATGTCGCGCTGGCGAAGTACTTCGTGACCTTGCTGACGCCGGATGAGCTGCGGGTGATTCCTGCCGGCAACCCATGGCAGAAGCACGGGCTGGAAGCCACGCCGGAACAGCGGGTGGCGATGGTCGAGCGCGCATTCGGCCGGCAAAGCGTGCCCCTGGTGATCGACCAGCAGGAAATCCGGCGGCAAACCGCGACGTATACGATAGATACGCTGCAAGCCTTGCGGGCTGAGCTTGGAGCGCGGGCTTCTATCGTGTTCCTGATGGGCGCAGACCAGTTGCAGCACTTGAACACCTGGCAAGGCTGGGACCGCCTGTTTGACTATGCCCACCTGGGCGTTGCTTCGCGGCCCGGGTTCGCCATGGATGCATCGCAGGTTCCGGCCGAGGTCACGCGCGAATTCACACGCCGCGCCGCCACCCCGGAACAGATTCGCCAGAGCGCGCACGGTTTGACCTACCTGGCGCAAAACCTGGCTGTAGACATTTCGGCAACGGAAATTCGTGCCGCGCTGCACAACGCAAAAAGACCTGACACGCTGGTCCCGCCCGCTGTACTGGACTATATTGAACAACATCATCTCTATAAGAATTAAATGGATATCAAAAAACTACAAAGTCTCGTCATCGATGCGCTCGAGGACGTCAAAGCACAAGACATCCGCGTCTACGACACGGCCCACCTGACCGGCCTGTTCGACCGCATCGCGATCGCTTCCGGCACCTCCAACCGCCAGACCAAGGCGCTGGCCGCCTCGGTACGCGACAAGGTCAAGGAAAACGGCGGCACCATCCTCAGCGTTGAAGGCGAAGACACCGGCGAATGGGTGCTGGTCGACATGGGCGACATGGTGGTGCACATCATGCAGCCGGCGATCCGCGCCTATTACCGCCTGGAGGAAATCTGGGGCGACAAGGAAATCAAGTTCGGCGCCGCCAAGCGGATTTCCACCCGCACCGCAGCCGAAGAAGAAGCGCCGAAGAAGATTTCGCGCCACCTGACGACTTCGCAGGCGTTGAAGCCGGAAGACGACACGCCGAAAAAAGCACCTGCCCGCAAGAAGCCGGTCAAGACTGACGACACCAAGAAGGCGATCGGCAAAACCATCAAGGTAGCGCCGTCGAAGAGCTCGATCCCGCCGAAGAAGACTGCGGCGCCAAAAAAAGCGCCAGCCAAGAAACCCGCTGTCAAGCGCGCTCCGGCAAAAACCAAGGCAGCTGAATAAGCTGCCGCGACCATAACATCCCCATGCAGCTCATCATCGCTGCGGTCGGCCATAAAATGCCGGCATGGATAGAAAGCGGATTCGGCGAGTATGCGAAACGCATGCCGCCGGACTGCCGCATCGTCCTCAAGGAAATCAAGCCGGTCGAACGTTCCGGCAGCAAGACCGCGGAAACAGCCATGGCGCTGGAACGCAGCCGGATCGAGGCGGTGCTGCCGAAAGGCGTGCGCATCGTCGCCCTCGACGAGCGCGGCAAAGACCTCACCAGCGTCCAGTTATCGCAGCAGCTGACCCAATGGCAGCGCGACGGGCGCGATGTCGCCTTCATCATTGGCGGCGCCGACGGCCTCGATCCTGAATTCAAGGCCGGCGCCGACAGCCTGTTGCGCATTTCCAGCCTGACGCTGCCGCACGGCATGGTCAGGGTGCTGCTGGCGGAACAGCTCTACCGGGCCTGGTCGATTACCCAGAATCATCCTTATCACCGCGTCTGAGCCACTCAATAAGCCCCCGATACGCAGGTAACTCTGTAATAATCGCTGGAATTACGAGACGACGCATCCGCCGCAGCCGCCAGCAATGAAAAATCCTTACCAGAAAATCTACCTTGCCTCGAAAAGCCCGCGCCGGCGGGAACTGCTGCGACAGATCGGCGTCGTGTTCGAACTGCTGCTGCTGCGCGACCAGACCCCGCGTGGCCCCGATGTCAGCGAGGAAGTCTTGCCGGATGAATCGCCGCAGGCGTATGTCGCCAGGGTGACCATGGAAAAAGCCGAAGCCGCGCAGCGCATGATGGTGTGGCGCAGCTTGCCGGTGCGTCCTATCCTGGCCGCCGACACTACCGTGACGATCGACGGCAGGATTCTAGGCAAACCCGCCGACAGAGACGAAGCGCGCGCCATGCTGCGGCTGCTGTCGGGCCGCAGCCACCAGGTCCTTACCAGCGTCGCCGTCATCTATCGCGACCAAAGCTGGCAACTCACGCAAGTTTCAGATGTCGTATTCCAGGAGCTGCCGGAAGCAATGATCGAAGCCTATTGCGCTACCAGCGAACCTTACGACAAGGCCGGCGCTTATGGCATCCAGGGGCCGGCCGCGATTTTCATCGAAAGCATACGCGGCAGCCATTCGGGCATCATGGGCTTGCCCCTTTTCGAAACCGCGCAACTATTACAACAGGCAGGCATCCGCATTTTATGAGCGAAGACATCCTCGTCAACATCACTCCCCAGGAAACCCGCGTCGCCCTGATTTTCCAGGGCGCGGTGCAAGAGCTGCACATCGAGCGCACCTTGTCGCGCGGCCTGGCCGGCAATATCTACCTGGGCAAAGTAGTCCGCGTGCTGCCCGGCATGCAATCGGCGTTCATCGATATCGGCCTGGAGCGCGCGGCGTTCCTGCACGTCGCCGATATCTGGGAAACCCGCGCGCACGACGGCCAGGCGGCGCAGCAGACGCCGATTGAAAAGCTGCTGTTCGACGGCCAGTCGCTGACCGTGCAGGTGGTGAAAGATCCGATCGGCACCAAGGGCGCCAGGCTGTCTACCCAGATTTCGATCGCCGGCCGGATGCTGGTGTACCTGCCGCAAGACCGGCATATCGGCATCTCGCAGCGGATCGAAAATGAAGCCGAGCGCGAGCTGCTGAAGGATAAGGTGCAAAAGCTGCTGCCGCCGGAGGAAAAAGGCGGCTTCATCATTCGCACCATGGCCGAAGACGCCTCCGAGGCCGACCTGCAGATGGACATCGAGTACCTTCGCAAGACCTGGTCATCGATTACCCAGCTGGCAAAAAGCAAGCCGGCGCCGACCTTGCTGCACCAGGACCTGAGCCTGGCGCAGCGCGTGCTGCGCGATTTCGTCAATGACGAGACCACCACCATCCAGGTCGACTCGCGCGAGAATTTCCAGAAGCTGCAAGAGTTCGCCGCCAGCTATACGCCGTCGGTGACCGCGCGGCTGATGCACTACACCGGCGAACGGCCGCTGTTCGACCTGTACGGCGTGGAAGAAGAAATCCTGGAAGCATTGAGCCGCCGCGTGCCGCTCAAGTCGGGCGGCTACCTGATCGTCGACCAGACCGAAGCCATGACCACCATCGACGTCAACACCGGCAGCTTCGTCAACGGCCGCAACTTCGACGACACGATTTTCAAGACCAACCTGGAAGCGGCGCACGCCATAGCGCGCCAGCTCAGGCTGCGCAACCTGGGCGGCATCATCATCCTCGACTTCATCGACATGGAGAACAGCGAGCACAAGAGCGCCGTGCTGGCCGAACTGCACAAGGCCCTGCTGCGCGACCGCACCAAAAAATCGGTATCCGAATTCTCCGCCCTGGGCCTGGTCGAAATGACCCGCAAGCGCACCCGCGAATCGCTGGCGCACATCTTGTGCGAGCCCTGCCCTGCCTGCAACGGCAAAGGCCAGGTCAAGACCGCGCGCACCATCTGCTACGAGATCCTGCGCGAAGTGCTGCGCGAAGCCAAGCAGTTCAACCCGCGCGAATTCCGCATCCTGGCGTCGCAGGTGGTGGTCGACATGTTCCTCGAGGAAGAATCCCAGCACCTGGCCATGCTGGGCGACTTCATCCGTAAACCGATTTCCCTGCAGGTGGAAACGGTTTATCCGCAGGAGCAATACGACATCATCCTTATGTAAGGCATTTATGAATAGCCCTTTACCGACTTCTCCTGCAGCCGCCGACGGTTCTTTCCATATCGCGTTTTGCGTCGACGACCACTATTGCCGCAGCATGGGGGCGACGATCGCCTCCATCATCGCCAACAGCCCCGGCGTGACGTTCACCTTCCACGTGTTTGCCTTCGCCCTGTCCGAAGACAACCGCCGGCGCTTCAAGGAACTGGAGCAGATGTACCGGCTGAAGACGCATGTGCATATCATCGATCCGGCGGTATTCAAGCCGTTCGCGCACATTTCGCAGTTCTCCTACTATTCGCCGACCATCTTCACGCGCCTGCTGATTCCCTCCACTTTGCGCGGCATGTGCGACAAGGTTTTGTATCTGGATGCGGATATCCTGTGCGCCGGCAGCATGGCCGAGCTGCTCGACATGGAATTCGGCGACAGCGCGGCGATTGTCGTGCCGGACGCCGACGAGACTACCAGGAGGCGCTGCGCGGCGCTGCAGCTGTCATCGCAAAAGTATTTCAATTCCGGCGTGATGTACATGCATGTCGAGAACTGGATGGCCCAGGAAATCACTGAAAAGACCATCCTTGCCATCCTCGAAAACGGCAAGGACTACAGGTTCCCCGACCAGGACGCGCTGAACGTGGTGCTGGAAGGGAAAATCCAATATATCCCGAGGAAATGGAATTTCCTGTACGACCTGATCCATGACCTGGAAAAGGACAAGCGGCAGATGCGCGATATCGGCGAGGTGGTCTTCATCCACTTTGCCGGCGCAGTGAAACCCTGGAACGACTGGTGCCTGCATGCGTCCAGGGACATGTTCGTCAAGTACCAGGCGCTGTCGCCATGGGCGGACCTGCCGCTCGATCCGGCGCCAAGAAACTATAAAGAGATGCGGATGTACTCCCGTTTCCTGATGAAACGCGGCCAGGTGCTGGACAGTTTCAAGTGGTACATGAAATACCTTTCCGCCAGGTAAATATGCATGAAGGGTAACAAAAAGTGAGAACCTGGCCGGCTGCCTTGGCGGCCAGCTATAATTTCTGCAACTTATCGTCCATACAGCGTCAACCGATCCAATAATGGCAATAACCAGCTCGCATCTCTTGATATGCCGCACCGACAACATCGGCGACGTCATCCTGACATTACCCATCGCCGCTTTCCTGAAGCAGCACTATCCGGCCCTGAAAATCAGTTTCCTGTGCCGGGGTTATGCCGCGCCGGTCGTCAGGCAGTGCCGCAGCATCGATGAGGTAGTGGAACTGGAAAGCTTCCTGCTGGATCCCGCCGCCTATTTTGCACACGCTAACGTCGATACGATCATTTTGGCGCAACCGAACAAACGGCTGGCGGTGATCGCGTTCAAAGCCCGCATCCGCAACCGTATCGGCAACGCCCGGCATAAGCTTTACCAGATGTTGTATTGCAACCGCCGGGTACGGTTCAAGAAGGGAAATTCGGAATACCACGAAGCGCAATTCAATTTTGAATTCCTGCGCCCTTTCGGCCTCACCACCATTCCCGAACCTTCAGAGATTCCAGCTCTTTACGATTTCGACGTCCCGCAGAATCCGGAAATAAACCAGCTGCTTCAGCCCTATCCATTCAACCTCATCCTTCATACAAAATCGAATGGACATGGGCGCGAATGGCCGGTCAGCCACTACGCGGCGCTGGCCCGGCAGCTGAGCAGATATCCCGACATCCGCCTGTGGCTGACCGGCAGTCCCGCCGAAGGACAATGGCTGGCCGAACACGCCGAGGAACTGCTGGAATTGGAAAACGTGAGCAACGTCTGCGGCAAATTCAGCCTGGATCAGCTCAGCTCGCTGATCAACGCCGCCGATGGCCTGATTGCAAGCGGCACCGGTCCGCTCCATATTTCCGCCGCGCTGGGCCAGCGCACGCTCGGCCTGTTCCCGCCAACGCGGCCGATGCATCCGGGGCGCTGGGCTCCGCTCGGGCGACGGGCCCAAGCCTTGTCCTTGCCGGTCAGCTGCGCCGGCTGCAAGGACAGCCAGGCGGCGACTTGCGCCTGCATGGAAAACATCACGCCTGAAAGCGTGGCCAAGATCGTTCTGGAATGGCGGCAAGAAGCGCAGGCAGAAAAATCCCCCGCTCCTGCCGTCAGCGCTTCAGGACTGCAATAACCTGCGCTACCGTAATCGCTTTCACCCAGTCTCGACGATTTGCGGTGGTAATGACGATGCTGTTCTCTTTGTCGATCGGCGCCCACTCAGGATTCTTCTGACGCATCAACGCAATAACAGGCACCTGCACCGCGTTCGCCAGGTGCATCACCGCGGTTTCAACCGAGATGATCAGGTCGCACTCGCGCAACATCGCCGGCAGCTGGAAAAAATTGTCCTGGGCGCTAAACAGCTGCAAGCGCTCAACCGCATGGCCGTCGAAAAATGTCCTGGCTTGCGCCATTTCTTCCGGCACCACATTCACGATAAACCGGGTGTCTTTCCAGCCATCCTGCGCCCTGATCGCCGCCACCAGTTCGACTACCCGTTCCAGCGGCCAGCAGCGTTTGTGCGTCTTGGCGTACGGATTGACAAAAACCAGCCTGGCCGGATTGGCGGACTGCCGGCGGTCGCGATCAAAGCCCCACTGCTTCAGCTGCTCCTGCGCGTAGCGGCCCCACTGCTCTGGAATGCGCACAAAAGGCTGGCGTGAAGATGCTGCGCCATCCATGCCGAACAAGCGGTTGAACCAGGCGGCATAAACCTCGCTGATATGCACACCGGGCTGCGCTACGCGGTCAGGGTCGAAAGCCGCGTCCAGTTTGCGGTAAGCCAGGCGCTTGTGCAAAGCCAGGACTCCAGCGGGCTTTTTCATCCCGGCCACAAAACCTTGCGGACTGATCTGGCGCGCCAGCGTTGCATACATGGGCGGCCTCAAGGTCGACAGCGACACCACCAGCGGGTACTGCTGCTTTTGCGCCTCGGCGATCGATTCTTCAAATAAGGCTGGGCTGTAGGTTTGCTGGTAGATCTTGGCGACGAACGGGCATTCCGCCAGCCAGTCATACAAGGCGTATTTCTTCAGGAACGGCCACGCCGCGGTATTCTTGGTGCGGCGCACCTCGTCCACCCATATATGGATCTTGATATGCGGGAAAGCTTGCGCAAACGCTTGGAAACAATTCTGCAGATAAGTGAAATCGCCGAGGGCAAGATGGGCGATGAACAGGATCTTATCCGTTTTTTTCAATAATTCGGCTGGGACGAGTTGTGCTGTCATGAGATTTTCTTTTGATTTTCTTTCAGGCCGAATTTCCAGATGGAGCAGACCGGCGGTCCCAGGCGCCAGACCTGAGGTCGCGCGCATTACATCTCTATATGCACCGCATCCTTGGAAAACTGGAGATGATACAAATTTGCGTAGGCGCCCTGCTTGCTGAGCAACTCGTCGTGGGTGCCGATTTCGACAATGCTGCCGCTCGAGAGCACGACGATGCGGCTAGCGCGCTCGATAGTCGAGAGCCGGTGCGCAATCACGAAAGTGGTGCGGCCCTGCATCAGCTGGTCGAGCGCCGCCTGCACTGCCCGTTCCGACTCGGTATCGAGCGCCGAAGTCGCCTCGTCCAGAATCAGGATGGGAGCATCCTTGTAGATGGCGCGCGCCATCGCCAGCCGCTGGCGCTGGCCGCCGGACAGGCGCGAACCGTTGTCGCCGATTTGCGTTTCATACCCTTCGGGCAAAGCGGCAATCATTTCGGTCAGGTAAGCCGCCTTGGCAGCCGCTTCAATCCGTGTCCGGTCTGGCGCCCGGTCGCCATAGGCGATATTGGCGGCGATCGTATCGTTGAACAGCACCACATTCTGGCTGACCATGGCTATCTGGGCCCGCAAGCTGTTCAGGGATATGTCCTCGATGGGCAAGTCATCCAGCAGGATGCGGCCTTCAGTCACCGAATAGAATCCTGGAATCAGGTTCACCAGCGTCGATTTGCCGCCGCCCGACATCCCCACGAAAGCGATGGTTTCACCCGGCTCGACGCTCAGGTTAATGTTCTTCAACGCGGGCTTTTCCTGGCCCGGATATGAAAAACCGACGCCGGAAAATTCGATTTTCCCGTTTGCTCGCTTGTCCAGCTGTATTCCCCCGCTGCGCTCGACCGGGCTGTCAATCAGCTTGAACACCGCTTCCGCGGCAGCCATGCCGCGCTGCAACGGGCCGTTCACTTCAGCCAGCTGCTTGAGCGGAACCTGCAAGGCGATCATCGCCGCCAGGAACGACACGAAGTCGCCCGCGGTAAGCTGGCCGTGGCTTGCCTGCACCAGCCCCATCGTGATCATCGCCGACATTGCGCAGGCCATCATGATTTGCGTGACCGGCACGGTGGCGGCGAAGGTGCTGGTCATGCGCATGCTGTAGTGGCGAATATGCTCGGCCGATTCTTCGAATCGCCTCCGCTCATAATTCTCGCCGCCAAACACCTTGATGACCTGCTGCGCGCGCGCGGTTTCTTCAATGACCTGCGTCAGCTGCGCATTGACGTCGAGAGAATCCTTGTTCAGCCGTTTCAAGCGCTTGGCGGTGGTGCGCACCACCAGGATCATCAACGGCATCAACACCAGCGCCACGATCGTCAGCTTCCAGCTGATGAACAGCATGTAGCCCAGCAGACCCGCCACTGTCAGCACGCAACGCACGATCGAGGTGAACAGCTTGCTGATCATTTCTATGATCTGCTGCACTTCAAACATGATCGAATTGATCACGCGCCCCACGGTGTGAGTGGCGTGGAAATCGATCGACACATTCAGGATCCGATTGAACATCTGCTGCCGCAATGTCGTCAGCACCCGGGTCGACACCCAGTTGGTCATGTAGGTCGTCAGGAAGGTCGAGGCGCCGCGGGCGACGAATGCGCCAATCACGGCGACCGGCACCAGCCACAGCGGAAAGGTAGGTTTTTCGACAAAACCGTTGTCCAGCAGGATCTTGAAAATGTAAGCCACCAGCGGCTCCGTCGCCGCGGTGACAACCATCCCAAGAAGCCCAAGGACCAGCCTTTTTTTGTATGGGCGATGCAATAGTGCAAGGCGCTTGAAAATTGTCGTATAGGAAAATGCGCTCATAAGTCAGTCTGCTTTAAGTTCTTTTTTGCGCTTTACCGTCATGAAAAAATCTTCCCTGAAAGTAGTGCCAAGTAATATGGGAATGCAGAGCCAAGTGGCAAGGCGCAACAGCTGCGCCCTAGTATTCCACGGCGACAGCTTCCTTCCCCACTTTTTCCACCAGCGCCAGCTGCAGGCCATCGCTGGGAGAGACACGCCATTCATCGCCCAGCACTATTTCGCAAGCCACGCCGTCGCCGGTGTAGCGCAGCGTCATCGGCAAGCCACTGCCGGAGCGATGCGACGACAGCATTTCCCTGAGCTGCGTCGCATCGATTTTCTGTGACGGCGACGACAGGGACAGCACGATTTGGCGGCCGTATTGAATCCGCGCGGTGGCGATATCCATCACCCGTTCAGCGGACACCCGCAAGCCGCCGTTGAAACGGTCTTCAGAGACCTTGCCATGCACTACCAGGAATTCGTCTTCCTTGAAAAACGCCTTGTTCGGCTCGAACTGCTCGTTGTAGACCGTGACGTCGACAGTCGCACTGCCGTCGTCCAGCGTGACGATCATCATTTTTCCACGCTGCGTCATTTGCGCCCGCAGGCCGGAGATGATGCCCGCCAGGACGCGCGGTTCGCGCGACGGTTCCAGGCTGCCCAGCGGCGTGCGCGCGAAGCGGCGCGCTTCAGCGGCGTAGGCGTGGAACAGGTGGCCTGACAGATAGAAGCCAAGCGCGCTTTTTTCTTCTGTCAGTTTTTGCTTGTCGGTCCATGGCGCGGCCTGCACATATTCGATCGGCGCTTCCAGGTCGCTGTCGTCGCCGCCAAACAGGCTGACCTGGTTGGCCGAGGCCAGCTTCTGGTCCGCCGCTTCCATCGCCCGCGGCACCGACGCCAGCAGGATGCCGCGGTCGACCTTGAAACAATCGAAGGCGCCGGCGCGGATCAGCGACTCGATGGTGCGGCGGTTGATCTGGCGCTTGTCGACCCGCAGGCAGAAATCGAACAGGTCGACGAACGGCTTTTCCTGGCGCGCGGCGATGATGGCTTCAATCGCATTCTGGCCCGAGCCTTTTACCGCGCCGAGGCCGTAGCGGATGAAGGTGGCTTTCTTGCCCGCTTCGCCTTCCGGCGTAAAACGGTAGTCCGACAGGTTGATGTCGGGCGGCAGCAAGGTCAGCTTGCACACCGTCAGCGAATCTTCCACCAGGATCTTGATCTTTTCGGTGTCGTCCATCGCCAGCGACAAGTTGGCGGCCATGAACGCGGCGGGGTGATGCGCCTTCAGGTATGCGGTGTGATAAGACAGCAAGGCGTAAGCAGCGGCATGCGACTTGTTGAAGCCGTAGCCCGCGAATTTTTCCATCAGGTCGAAAATCTCGTCGGCCTTGGCTTCGCTCAAACCGTCCTTGGCGGCGCCGTCACGGAAAATCTGGCGGTGCTCCGCCATCTCTTCCGCTTTTTTCTTACCCATCGCCCGCCGCAGCAAATCCGCGCCGCCGAGCGAGTAGCCGCCGACCACCTGCGCCATCTGCATCACCTGCTCCTGGTACACCATGATGCCGTAGGTTTCCGACAAGATGCCTTCGGTACGCGGGTCGGGATAGTCGAAGCGTTCGCCGTGCTTGCGTTTGCAGAAATCCGGGATCAGGTCCATCGGACCCGGCCGGTACAACGCCACCAGCGCGATAATGTCTTCGAAGCGGTCGGGCCGCGCATCTTTCAGCATGCCTTGCATGCCGCGGCTTTCCAGCTGGAACACGGCGACCGTTTTGGCCGCTGTCAGCAATTCGTACGACGGCCGGTCGTTGAGCGGCAGCTTCTCCAGGCTGAAATCGGCCATGGCCGGATCGAGCTGCTTGATGTAGCGCACCGCGCGATCAAGGATGGTCAGCGTGGTCAAACCCAAAAAGTCGAACTTGACCAGGCCGACGGCTTCCACGTCGTCCTTGTCGTACTGCGACACCACGCCGGCGTCGCCGCCTTGCGTATACAGCGGGCAGAAATCGGTCAGCTTGCCCGGCGCGATCAGCACGCCGCCGGCATGCATGCCGATATTGCGGGCGATGCCTTCGACTTGCTGCGCCAGGTTCAGCAGCTGCTTGACCTCTTCCTCATTCTCCAGGCGTTCGGCCAGCATCGGCTCTTCCTGGATCGCATCGGCAATCGTGACGTGTTTGCCCGGCTTGAACGGAATCAGCTTGGAAATGCCGTCGCAGAAATTGTAGCCAAAATCGAGCACCCGGCCGACGTCGCGGATCGCGCCCTTGGCCGCCATCGTACCGAAGGTCGCAATCTGCGATACCGCGTCCTTGCCGTATAAATCCTTGACGTGCTGGATGACGCGGTCGCGGCCTTCCTGGCAAAAATCGATATCGAAGTCGGGCATCGATACCCGCTCAGGATTGAGGAAGCGTTCGAACAGCAGGTTGTACTTGAGCGGATCCAGGTCAGTGATCTGCAGCGAATAAGCCACCAGCGAACCGGCGCCCGAACCCCGCCCCGGGCCTACCGGCACGCCATTCTGCTTGGCCCAGCGGATAAATTCGGCAACGATCAGGAAATAGCCCGGGAAACCCATCTTGATGATGGTGTCGGTTTCAAATTTCAGCCGGTCCTGGTAACGCTGGCGCTGCTGTTCACGCTTGGTTTCATCCGGGAACAGGTGCAGCAAGCGCAGCTCCAGGCCCTCTTGCGATTGCTGGATCAGGAAATCGCCGATGGTCATGCCGTCCGGCGTCGGGAAATCCGGCAATTGCGGTTTGCCCAGCTGCAGCGTCAGGTTGCAGCGCTTGGCGATTTCGATGGAATTCTGCAGCGCCGCCGGCATGTCGGCGAACAGTTCGGCCATCTCGGCCTGGGTCTTGAACGATTGCTGGCCGTTGAAGCGGCGCACGCGGCGCGCATTGGCCAGCATTTCGCCTTCGGCGATACAGGTGCGCGCTTCGTGGGCGATGAATTCTTCCTTGTCCAGAAACTGGATCGGATGAGTGGCTACCACAGGCACGTTGAATTTGGCCGCCAGCGCCACCGCCTGGCGCACATGGGTTTCCATGTTGGGCTGGTCGGCGCGCTGGATCTCGACATAAAAATTGTCCGGGAAAATCTCCGTCCAGCGCGCGATGCAGCGCTCCGCCAATCCTGCATTGCCATTGTCGATCGCAATGCCGATATCGCCGAAGTGGGCGCCGGACAAGGCAATCAGGCCGTTGCCGCCGTTCTGCGCAGCCAGTTCGGCCAACCACTCGGCGCGGATTTCGGCGCGGCCGCGGTGCAGGTTTTCCAGCCAGGCGCGGGACAGCAGTTCGCACAGCTGCAGGTAACCGCCGCGGTTCTTGACCAGCAGCAGCAAACGCGACGGCTTGTCGCGATCGTCGTCATTGGTGATCCAGACATCGCAGCCGATGATCGGCTTGATGCCTTTGCCGCGCGCCGCCTTGTAGAACTTGACCATGCCGAACAGATTGGCGAGGTCGGAGATGCCAAGCGCGGCCTGCTTGTCGCCGGCGGCTGCTTTCACTACATCGTCGATGCGCACCAGGCCGTCGACAATGGAGTACTCGGAATGGAGGCGGAGATGGATAAATTGCGGTGTCGTCATGGCCGGTATTTTACCCTGAGGCCCTGCCGCCTACCGGCAAAATTGGGCAATCCCGCGGCCGGCGTTTATAATACTGATAAATCAACGACTTACCGAGAATTACACCATGCAGTCCAGTCATCCTTACGTCAATATCGCCGCCTATAAATTCATCACGTTTACGGACACCGAACAAAAGCGTCCGGAATTCCTTGCAATTTGCAAACAATTGCAACTAAAAGGAACGATTTTACTTACCCCGGAAGGCATCAACCTGTTCCTGGCCGGGCTGCGCGAGCAAATCGACCAGTTCCTGGCCTGGCTGCGTGCGGACCAGCGGTTTGCCGACCTGGAAGTAAAGGAAAGTTATTCCGAGAAACAGCCTTTCACGCGCATGCTGGTCAAGCTGAAAGCCGAAATCATCACGATGAAACACCCCCTGATCAAGCCGGAACTGGGCCGCGCCCCGGCGGTGCAGGCGCAGACGCTGAAGCGCTGGCTGGACCAGGGCTACGATGACAACGGCCGCCCAGTGGTCATGCTCGATACCCGCAATGCTTTTGAAGTCGATGTCGGCACCTTTGAAAACACCATTGACTACCGGATCGAGAAATTCAGCGAATTTCCGGCGGTGGCCGCTGCCCACAAGGAAGAGCTGGCCGACAAGACCGTCGTCACTTTTTGCACCGGCGGCATCCGCTGCGAGAAGGCAGCGATCCATATGCAGAATATCGGCTACGACAGCGTCTACCAGCTGGAAGGCGGGATCCTCAAGTATTTCGAAGAATGCGGCGGCGCCCACTATGACGGCGACTGTTTCGTGTTCGACTATCGCACCGCGCTCAATCCGCAATTGCAAGAGACGGCAACCGTGCAATGCTACGCTTGCCGCGCGGTGGTGACGCCGCGCCAGCAGCTGTCGCCGCAATACGTGGCCGGCAAATCCTGCCCGCATTGCCAGCCGGAAGCCGCGGCGGCGCCAGCGGAAGCCAGCGGCGCGTACTGAACGCAACGGCCTGGAGCACAAAAAAAGCCCGCTGGCGATTGCAAGCGGGCTTTTTATTTTCCGGGACGAACCTGGGTCCGCCCTCCGGCAAGAAAATTACTTCTTGAATTTCTGTGCAGTCTCTGCGACGCGCTTGCCGAACTGCTTGGCGGTTTCCAGATCGCCGGCTGCAGGGCCTTCTTCCGGGGATGAATCCGACGGGCTTTGCGCCAGGGCGCCGGAAAAACCGCCGACGAAGTTCACGTCGTTGCGTTGCGCAGCCTTGCTGTTGGCAGGCATCAGGCCGGTGCCGACCCATACCATGCTGTGCTGCATCGCGAAGGTGATCAGATAGCTCATGGTGGTGCCCTTGTCGCCATTCATGGTCGCGGAATTGGTGAAACCGGCAGCCACTTTATCTTTCCATTTCTGTCCGAACCATTGTTTCGACGACGTATCGGCAAATTTCTTGAACTGCCAGGAAACCGTGCCCATGTAGGTCGGCGTGCCGAAAACGATGGCGTCGGCCGCTTCCAGCGAAGCCCAGGCAGCGTCGCTGAGATTGCCTTCGGCATCGATGGCGATCAGTTCAGGTACCGCGCCCTCGGCCCGCAGCACGCCAGCGTGCACGGCTTCCGCCTGGTTTTTGGTGTGGCCGTAGCCGGAATGGTAAACAATAGCAACTTTAGTCATGGCAATGCCCTTTTCGTGTGGGAATCCGGTTAAAAAATGAACAAGCAACGCAATAAATCAGACAGCATCAGCGGCAATAGTCAGGCCAGCCACTTTGCCATGGATCACGATAGCGGGCGAACCTAATGCAAAATCCCGAGTCAAGCCAAACATGGCCGGCCTGCATTCAGGCACAACTCGATACTGATTCCTGATATATCCGAAAATTTATTTCGCTATGGGAATCCGCTATATGAATCCATTGGATTACTTGGCACTATAGCCTTAAGAAATGACTTAAGACAGGCGCTAAATTCCAATATATCATTCAAATTATCTGAATGAAATTTTCATAACATTCCCACACACCAGGCAACAATGAACCTGACGCTGGAAGCCCTGCAAATCCTCGACACGATCGCCCGCAAGGGCAGCTTTGCCGCCGCGGCAGTGGAACTGGACCGCGTGCCGTCAGCGCTCACCTACAGCGTGCGCAAGCTGGAGGAAGACCTGGACGTGCTGCTGTTCGACCGCCGCGGCCACCGCGCCAAGCTGACCAGCGCCGGCCTGGAGCTGCTGACCGAAGGCCGGCACCTGCTGCTGGCGGCGCAAGAACTGGAACGGCGCGTCAAGCGCGCAGCGACCGGCTGGGAAGTGGAACTGCGCATCGTGCTCGACAGCATCATCCCGTTTGACAGCCTGATGCCGCTGATCGAAGCTTTCGACCGTGAAAATGCCGGCACCCGCCTGCGCATCTCACATGAGACGTTGTCAGGCGTATGGGAGGCATTGTTGTCGGATCGCGCCGACCTGGCGATCGGCGCGCCGCATGGCGGCCCCGACAGCATCCGCATGAGCGGCGGCTTCCAGACCCGCCAGCTGGGGATGATTGAATGGGCTTTCGCGGTCGCCCCCGGCCACCCGCTGGCAAATGCGCCCGAACCGCTGACTGCCGGCCTGATACAGCAATATCGGGCGGTAGCCGTAGGCGACTCCAGCCGCAGCTTGCCCGGCATTACTTCTGGTTTGCTGAGTGGACAGGACATCTTGACCGTACCCTCCATCGCCGCCAAGCTGAAGGCCCAGCTCCACGGCCTCGGCTGCGGCCATCTGCCGCGCTGGATGGCGGCCCCTTATTTTGCCTCCGGCGCGCTGGTCGAAAAGCAGACCATCGCAGCCAAACCCACCGACAAGACACAAATCGCCTGGCGCACGCCAGTCGTGGGAAAATCTCTTAAATGGTTCATCACGCAACTCAGCGAACCCGCGATCCAGCACACCTTGCTAGGCTCGCCGGCGCCGCATCATCATGAATCGATCAGCCATGTCTAATCAAGCAAGCTATATCGGCCGCTTCGCCCCCTCGCCCACCGGGCCTTTGCACGCCGGATCCCTGGTAGCGGCGATGGCCAGTTACCTGGACGCCAAGGCCAACCACGGGCGCTGGCTGCTGCGCATGGAAGACGTGGATGAGGCGCGCACCGCGGCGGGCGCGGCAGAATCCATCCTGTCGGACCTGGATGCGCTCGGCATGCACTGGGATGGCGAAGTAGTGTTTCAAAGCCGGCGCACCGCGTTATACGAAGCGGCTTTCGACCGTCTCGGGCGGCTGGCCTATCCGTGCGGCTGCACCCGCCGCGAAATTGTCGACTCCCGCATCTGCGTTGCCGCCGACGGCGCGGCGGTCTATCCCGGCACTTGCCGCACCGGCCTGCCGGTCGGCAAGCCGGCCCGCGCTTATCGCCTGCGCGTGCCGGATCCGGGGCATATCGATGAACTGATCATTTTTGACGATCGCTGGCTAGGCCGGGTGCAGCAGCACCTGGCGATAGAAGTCGGGGATTTTGTGCTGAAACGGGCGGATGGTTTCTGGGCTTACCAGCTGGCCGTGGTGGTCGACGACGCCGACCAGGGCGTTACCCACGTGGTGCGCGGCGCGGATTTGCTGGATTCGACCGGGCGCCAGATTTACCTGCAGCGCCAGCTGAAACTGGCGACGCCCTACTACTTGCACGTCCCGGTCATCACTAATGCGGACGGCGAAAAGCTGTCCAAGCAGAACGGCGCGCAAGCGATCGACATCAAGCAGCCGCTGCACGCGCTGAGCAAGGCGGCCTGGTTCCTGGGCCTCGACATCGGGCAAGTCGACAGCGTGGCGGCCTTCTGGCCGCTGGCGACCACCGCCTGGGCCAATCTCGAAGCTAGCCGCCGCGGCTGATCAGTTCTTTGGCAGTCCGCCCAGCAAAGCGGCCAGCTTCACTTTTGACGGTTTGATCGAGCCGCCTGCCGGCGCTATGCTGGCTGAATCCACCTCGGCTGCGAGCGTCGGCTCGTATGGCTTGAGGAACCACGGGTCGATTTTTTCCTTGCGCGAAGTCGGCGTCGACGTGTAGGCGCTGCGCGTGTGCTGCGTGCTGCGGTCAGACGAAGCGCCGCGGCCGTTGCGCCCATCCGCGCCGCGTCCTGAAGAGCGTTCGCGTTCGGCGCTTGCCGGCTTGGCGACAAACCCGGTCAGCTCGGCGCGCACAAACTTGTGCTTGATCATCTTTTCGATGTCGACCAGCAAACGTTCATCCTTGTCGGCGTAAAGGGAAATCGCATCGCCCGAAGCGCCGGCACGGCCGGTGCGGCCGATGCGGTGCACGTAATCTTCGGCGTTGTACGGCAAATCAAAATTGATCACGCATGGCAGTTCGGCGATATCCAGGCCGCGCGCGGCGACATCGGTCGCCACCAGCACTTCGATCTCGCCGCGCTTGAACGCTTCCAGCGCCGCCATGCGTTCGTTCTGGGTCTTGTCGCCATGGATCGCCGACGCATTGACGCCTTCGTTTTCCAGGTGACGCGCCAGTTTCGAGGCGCCGATCTTGGTGTTGGAGAAAACGATGACCTGTTTCAGCTTGCGTTCGCGGATGATGTGCGACACCGCCTCGGCCTTGGTCTGATCATTGACGTGATACATGGTTTGCGTCACGTTGTCGGCGGTGGCGTTGCTGCGCGCCACTTCGATCGTTACCGGGCTCTTCAGGAAAGTCGCCGCCAGCTTCTTGATCTCGCCCGAAAACGTGGCCGAAAACATCAGGTTCTGGCGCTCTTTCGGCAACAGGTTGATGATGCGCTGCAGGTCAGGCAGGAAACCCATGTCCAGCATGCGGTCGGCTTCGTCCATCACCAGGATTTGCGTCTGCGACAGGTTCAGCGTCTTTTGCTGCACGTGGTCCAGCAAACGGCCCGGAGTGGCAATCACGATCTCGATGCCGGACCGCAAGGCAGCGGTCTGCGGGGCGATATCGACGCCGCCGAACACCACGGTGGAACGCAGCGGCGTATGCCGGCAGTAAGCCTTGACGTTTTCCGCAACCTGGTCGGCCAGTTCGCGCGTCGGCGTCAGGATCAGGGCGCGTACCGGATGCCGCGCCGGCGAAGCGCTGGTGTTGGCATGCGCCAGCAACAGCTGGATGATCGGCAAGGAAAAACCGGCAGTCTTGCCGGTTCCTGTCTGTGCCGCACCCATGACGTCGCGCCCTTGCAACACCACCGGAATCGCTTCCGCCTGGATCGGGGTCGGGTGGACATAACCCTGGTCGTTCAAAGCGCGCAGGATATCCGGGGACAACCCGAAATCTGCGAAACGGACGGTGGGCGTGGTTGGCACTGCTGGATCAGCTTGAATCTCGGACTGGATGTCGGACATGGTAGTTGGCGGCCTTTGGTGCAAGATGCACTCGGACAAAGGCACTATTTGCTCTCAATTGAATCGTGAATTTCGTGTCGGCCCATTGCCGGCGACCAGTGCTTGCCAAGGCAAGCCGCAGCGCCAGCATGCGAACCAAATGATTGTGGAAGTGCCATAACAGGCACCGCAAGCCGGATTACCACTTTGACATCATTGCCGACATGTTTTGTACCACAGTCGCGCATTATACGCCTAGCCGGGAATTTGCTCAGATACCAAGTTGATTCAGCGGCCAGCGCGGCCGCACATTGAACCCATAGTCACGCTGCGCCGCCTGCGGATTGATCTGCAAGCGCATGGCGCCGGCAAACGCGATCATGGCGCCGTTGTCGGTGCAAAACTCCAGTTCCGGGTAATACACCCGGAAGCGCCGCTTCTGGGCAGCGGCATTCAAGGCGCTGCGCAATTGCTGGTTGGCGCCTACCCCGCCCGCGATCACCAGGCGCTTGAGGCCGGTCTGCTTCAGCGCGGCCAGGCATTTGGCCAGCAGCACCTCAACCAGCGCATCGACAAAAGCACGCGCGATATTGGCCTTGTCCTGGTCGCAAATATTCGCCGTATGGTTTTTGACAAGCGTCAGCACCGCCGTTTTCAGGCCGGAGAAGCTGAAATCCAGGTTTTTCGAATGCAGCATGGGCCGCGGCAACTGATACACGGAGGGATCGCCGAATTCGGCCAGGCGCGAAATCGCCGGTCCGCCGGGATAACCGAGCCCGAGCAGCTTGGCCGATTTGTCGAACGCTTCGCCGGCGGCGTCGTCCAGCGTCTCGCCCAGCAAGCTGTAGCGGCCGACACCGTCGACCCGCATCAGCTGGGTGTGGCCGCCCGACACCAGCAAGGCGACAAACGGAAATTCGGGAGGATCGCTGGCCAGCAGCGGCGACAGCAAATGTCCCTCCAGATGATGCACGCCCAGCATCGGCTTGTCCAGCGCCAGGCCGAGGCCGCAGGCAATCGATGCGCCTACCAGCAGCGCTCCGGCCAGTCCCGGTCCCTGGGTGTAGGCGATGGCGTCGATGTCCTGGCGCGCGAGGCCGCTTTCCGCCAATACTTGTTGCAATAAGGGAATGGCGCGCCGGATGTGGTCGCGCGAAGCCAGCTCCGGCACCACGCCGCCGTACTGTTCATGCATCGCCACTTGCGAATAAAGGGCGTGCGCGAGCAAGCCGCGCTCGGTATCGTAGAGCGCAAGGCCGGTTTCGTCACAGGAAGATTCAACGCCGAGAACAATCATGGGTGGGGCAATAGGTAAGGAATGCGGCATTGTAAAGGAAAGCGCGGCCGGCACCCGCAGCAGGTTTCGATCAATCCTTGCCGAGCTGCCGCATCGCCTGCCGCATGAAAGCCAGCTGCTGCGAAAACCTGGTGCAAGCCGTGCAAGTCCACAGGTGCACGCGCACCCGCGCCCGGGTCAGCGGCGACAGGTTGCTATCCTGCGCCTGCGACAGGAGCAGCTGGGTATCTCGGCAATGTGGGATCAGGCGTTTATATGGCATAAAATAAATTTACCGGCTGGGCGGACATTCTGGCATCCATGCTTAGTCGCGTCACGAATGCATTACTTACAATAATTGTGTACGAAAATCGTCAATTCAAGCCTGCGTGCCGAACCAGTTCAGCTGCAAGCACTCGCGCAGCCGCGTGCGCGCCCGGTACAGCAGCACCCAGGCATTGGCGGCGGTAATGTCGAGTTCCTTGCAGATTGCGTCGGTATCCAGTTCCAGCCATTCCCGCATCATGAAAATGCGGCCGGTCTTGGCGGGCAATTTGTCTATGCATAACTGCAAGATATCGAAGAATTCCTTGCGCTCCAGCGCCTGGTCCGGATTTCCCCAACTGGGGGCGGCTTCCACCGCATGTCCTGAGGCGGTGAACAGGGCGTCGACCATGTCAGCGTCGCTGCGGTCAGCGTCTTCATCCGCGTTCAGCTGCACCTCGCGCTTGCCGCGCCGCAGCTGGTCCAGCAATTTGTGCTTGAGGATGCCGATGACATAGGTCTTGAACGAGGACTGCTCCTGGAAACGATCCGGATGCTCAAGCACTGCAAGCACGGTTTCCGAGACGGCGTCCTCGGCCAGGGCGTCGTTGCGCAACTGCAGCGCGGCAAACCGCACCAGCTGCGGCCGCAGTGTTTCAAGCTGGCGAGGATCGAAGGCCATATAAATCCAGGTAAGGAAAACCAAAAACGGGCGCCACGCAATCCGCTGGACAACCCGGCCGAATGGCGACGATTTTACCCGATGGCCATGGACCAGGACCTGTTAAAGTAAAATCGTTGCGGACATGTACCGCGCCGTCCCTCGTTTGCAAACTCAGACCGTTATCACACATGAACAACATCCCGCCCGCCGAACCGTTCCCCGCCGCCCGCTTCATCAAGGAGATCGGACGCGGCAAGGACGGCGCGCGCAGCCTGTCGCGCAACGATGCGCACGATTTGTACGCCGCCATGCTGGATGGCCGCGTCTCCGACCTGGAAATGGGAGGAATCCTGCTGGCGATGCGCATCAAGGGTGAATCGGTGGAAGAAATCGCCGGCTTCCTGCAGGCGGCGGAAGCGTCGTTTACGCAAATAGCGCTGCCCGCCCAAACCGGCAACGCTGCCTGGCAATATGCGCCGGTCGTCATCCCCAGCTACAACGGCGCGCGCCACATGGCCAACCTGACGCCCTTGCTGGCCCTGCTGCTGGCGCGCGAGGGCGTGCCGGTGCTGATGCATGGCGTACTGACAGATCCAGGCCGCGTCACCAGCGCGGAAATTTTCCAGGCGCTGGGCCAGCCGGCCTGCACCAGCATCGAGCAGGCACAGCAATGCTTCGTACAGCGCTTGCCGGCCTTCATGCCGATCGATGCGCTGGCGCCGAAAATGGCAAGGCTGCTCACAATGCGGCGTGTTCTCGGGGTGCGCAATTCCACCCACACCCTAGTCAAAATCATGCAACCGTTCGTGACGCCCGCCTTGCGCCTGAGTTCATACACCCACCCGGAATACCTGGCCATGCTGACGGCATATTTCACGACGACCGCCGCGGCCGAACGCGGGGACGTGTTTTTAATGCGCGGCACGGAAGGCGAAACGGTGGCCAATGCCAGGAAGGCGCAAAAAATCGACTGGCTGCATGGCGGCCGGCAGACCACGCTGGTGGAAAAACAAAGCATCGCCGACGACATGCCGGCCTTGCCCGGGCAGCGCGACGCCGCCAGCACCGCCAGCTGGATACGGCTGGCGCTGGAGCAAAAAGAATTGATCCCGAAACCGATTGCGGAGCAAGTCGAGCAATGCCTGGCCGTCAGCCGGGCCCTGCACGCGCAATACAATCCCGCGGATATTGGCCGGCAATAGTAATTTCCCAATGGAACTAATTTTTGCGGCAGTGAACAAACCAGACTGATTCAAGATATACGCCGGATGCATGTACTATGTGGCAGTCGCCAAAACATTGCCATAGAGAATTGCAGTCTATTCTTAACTTAGGCATAACCTTAAACAAACCGGATAGCGCAACGCAAATATAATCAACGCAAGGAGAGTGCGCTTAAAACCACGCAAGCCAGTATTTCAGCTATACCCATTCATCTGCCTGTACGGCATCTTGTCCAGCGTAGCGTCATTTGCTGCAAGACTAATTTTCTGGAGGATCCATGGATTGGACTCTTCCGCCCTTTGCGCTAGCACAGCCCATCCAATGGAATGCGCTGTTACTGTTCGGCAGCTTGCTGCTGTTCGGGCTAGTGGGCGGCCACATAGTAACGAAAAACCCTTGGTTTCCACGCATTACCGGCTACCTGATCGTCGGCTTCCTGCTTGGCGTGGGCGGGCTCGACCTGCTATCCGGCGATGTGCTCAAGCTGGCGAACATCTTTGCCGACATGGCGATGGCGCTGGTTGTCTACCAGCTCGGCCGCTATGTCGACATCGGCTGGCTGCGCCGCGAAAAATGGCTGCTGGCGACAGTTGTCCTGAGCGCCGTACTGTGCTTCACCTTCGTCAGCGGCGCGTTGATCTGGTTCGGCACTGCGCGCGTGCCGGCGTTGCTGGGCGGCGTGCTTGCCATCGCCACCGCGCCGGCCGTGGTCATGGTGGTGGTGCGCGAACAGCAGGCGGAAGGCCAGGTGACGCGCCGCCTGGCTGCCATGACGGCGCTGAATAATTTTGTCGCCCTGCTGGCGGCGTATGCCTTGCTGCCTGTCGTCGCCCATGAAAGCGCCACACCGTTCGGCACGCTGCTGGCGCACACCTTGTATTCGCTGTGCGGCTCGCTGGTGCTGGCGTACCTGACCTACCGCCTGATGATCCCGCTGGCGCGCCTGCTCGGCCGCCAGCCGAGCCGCCAGTTCGTGCTGGTGATCGCCGTCATCACGCTGGCGATCGGCGCCGCGCACGCGCTGCAGCTGCCGATATTGCTCACCATGCTGATCTTCGCGATCATGTCGAAGAATCTCGACCACCAGTATGACCTGATGGAACTGGAGTTCGGCGTCGCCAACGAATTGTTCATCGTGATGTTGTTTGTCACGATAGGCGCGTCGATCCGGCTGTCCGACCTGTCGATGGTGGGCGCCTCGGTCGCGGTGCTGATCGCGGCGCGCTTCCTGGCCATGGCCTGCGGCGTCTTTTCGTTCGCGCACTTCGCCAAGATGAAATGGAAGCAGGCGGCGCTGATCACCCTGGGCACCTTGCCCATGACGGAGGCTGGACTGGGATTGATGCAGACCACCGCCTACCTCTATCCCAATACCACCGCCGAAGTCTTGCCGTTGCTGGCCGGCTGCCTGATCGTCCTGGAATTGCTGGGACCGATAGCGACCCAGTTCGCCCTGATCAGGTCGGGCGAAAGCGGACGCGAATAAGGACACGAATCAAAGGTGAATCCATGACCGAAAATACCCAAGGCGGCATTGCACAGAACGAGGCAGCGGCAACGGAGATTTTGCCGTTTACCAGTTCGACCCCGTTTACCATGGGGATCGAGCTGGAACTGCAGCTGGTGAACCGCCGCAACTACAACCTGGCCAGCGATGCGGTCGACCTGCTGACCTGGATCGAACCGCGCGACCTGCAAAAGCAGATCAAGCTGGAAATGACGCAAGGCATGATCGAGCTCAATTCCGACGTGCACACCCGGGTCGACCACCTGGTCGAAGAGCTGAAAGGACTGCGCGCGGCCCTGAACCGCGGCGCGCAATACCTGAACATCGACGTCTCCGGCGGCGGCGCCCATCCGTTCCAGCACTGGAACGAACAACGGATCACGCCAAGCGAACGCTTCTATCACCTGCATGAAAAATACGGCTACCTGGCCAAGACATTCACCGTCTTCGGCCAGCATATCCATATCGGCGTGCCGAACGGCGACGACGCCCTGTACCTGACCCACGCGTTCTCGCGTTTCGTGCCGCATTTCATTGCGCTGTCGGCCGCTTCGCCGTTTTACCAGGGCGCCGACACCAAGTTCGAATCCTCGCGCAGCAATGTGGTGCGCGCGTTTCCGCTGTCGGGAACCGCCCCTACGCTGACCCGCTGGAGCGATTTCGAATCGTATTACGATGAATTGCTGCGCATGGGAATCATCGCCAGCATGAAGGATTTTTACTGGGACATCCGCCCCAAGCCTGAATACGGCACCGTCGAGATCCGCGTCTGCGACACCCCGCTGACGATCGAACATGCGGCGCACCTAGGGTGTTATGCGCAACTGCTGGCGCGCTGGATCCTGACTGAAAGACCGTTTGTCATCACCAACGACTTTTACCTGCTGTACCAGTACAATCGCTTCGAAGCCAGCCGTTATGGCCTGAACGGCTCCATGGCGTTGCACGGCAATACCCCGGCCGCCTCGTCAAAACTGCCGATCTACCAGCATCTGCTGGACCACTTGCAGGATTTACAGCGGTATACTCAGAACGAAGCCGAACAGCTGACCATCAAGCGCTTGCGCCACATGGCGGAAGATCGCCTCAGCGATGCCGCATGGCTGCGGCAGACCTTTACCGAACGCGGTTCGCTCAACGACATGATGCGGCTGTCTTCGGAACTGTGGATGGGGCAAGAGCCGCCGCCGTATTTCCAGTAGCTTTCAATATCCATTTGATCAAGATCGATGCAAAAACAATTTGATGTCGCCGTCATCGGCGCAGGCGCCGCGGGCATGATGTGCGCCGCGGTAGCCGGACAACGTGGGAAAAAGGTTGTTCTGATCGATCACGCCACCAGGCTGGCGGAAAAAATCCGCATTTCGGGCGGCGGCCGCTGCAACTTCACCAATATCAACGCCGGGCCGCAGAATTTCCTGTCGCAGAATCCGCATTTCTGCAAAAGCGCCCTGTCGCGCTACACCCCGCAGGATTTCCTCAGCCTGATGAAGCGCTACCGGATCGCCTATCACGAAAAGCACAAGGGCCAGCTGTTTTGCGACGACTCCTCGGAACAGGTCATCTCCATGCTGAAAGCCGAGTGCGACCTGGGCAACGTCAGCTGGCGCATGCCTTGCAGCATCGCCGGTATCGGCCAGAACGGCGACCTGTTCAGGATAGACAGCAGCGCCGGCGAAATACTTGCCAGCAATGTGGTCATTGCTACCGGTGGCCTGTCTATCCCGAAAATCGGCGCCACCGACTTTGCCTATCGCATCGCCCGTCAATTCGGCTTGCGCGTGGTCGAACCGCAGCCAGGCCTGGTGCCGCTGACCTTCGACGCCGCCGCCTGGCAGCCATTCCTGCCGCTGGCCGGGATTGCCTTGCCGGTCGAAGTGGAAACCGGCGACAAGAAGACCCGCGGCGAATTCAAGGAAGACCTGCTGTTCACCCATCGCGGGCTGTCCGGGCCGGCGATCCTGCAGATTTCCAGCTTCTGGAAGAGCGGCGCGCCGCTGCAGCTGAACCTCCTGCCGGAAATCGACGTCACGCAAGCACTGCTCGAGGGCAAAACGACGATCAAGAAAAACCTGGGCAACCTATTCGCGCAATGGCTGCCTGCACGGCTGGCGCACGGCATCATCGAAGCCAGCAAGCTTGATCCGGGAGCGCGCCTGGCGGACACGCCCGACCGCTTGCTGAAAGAGCTGGGCAACGCCGTCAACCGCTGGGCGATCCGGCCCAGCGGCTCCGAAGGCTATCGCAAGGCTGAAGTTACCTTGGGCGGCATCGATACGAGGGAACTATCGCAGCAGAGTATGATGTCCAATCAAGTTGCAGGCTTGTATTTCGTTGGTGAAGCCATCGACGTTACAGGATGGCTCGGCGGCTATAATTTTCAGTGGGCCTGGGCGTCTGCGATGGCAGCTGGATTAGCCATTTAGCAACAAAATTACACATTCAACGACCCGCCTCGCGGTAAGATGGCGACAAGTAAATTAAATAAACCTTTTTCCATGTCCAATAATTCTTCAAACACCACTAATCCTATTCAAACCGAAGACGCAGAACTGATTGATTTCTCCGCCGTATGGAGAAGCATGAAACGCCATTGGATCCTGTTAGCCGCATGCATTATTCTTGGCATGGTTGCCGCCACCGCACTATGGGCGATACTGCCGGCCAAATGGCAAGCCTCGGCTACTCTGCAGATTGGGCAATTGCCAGTGAATCCGACTGCGCTGATCGAGTCTACGGCGCAAGCATCCGAACGCTTCAAGCAGCGTCAACTGCAAGACCAAGCTTTAAAGGCTTCAGGCCTTCCCCTGAATGATGAAGACCGCCGTACACGCCTTTTCCGCAAAACGCTCAAGGCCACCCCAGGTAAAGGGACTGACTTCGTAGATGTAAGTGTCGCCGGTTTTTCCGCGCAAGATGCTGAAGCTAACCTAGGCAGTGCGTTACAAGCATTAATCCAGGCGCACGAGCAACTTTCCGCGCCAATGATAAAAAACCTGGATGAGCGGCTTGAAGCCAATTCGCTGCAAATGACCCAGGCAACAGCTGAAAAGGCACGCCTCGACGCCAACCTGAAGAGCGCAGCAGCGTCGCCGGCTGGCGCCAAGTTTGAACCAAGCGTGGTGGCCATCAATTTGCTGTCAAAACAAGAAGATCTGGTGCGCGGCCTAACAGCCGAGCGCTCGACGCTAGTGGATTTACATACAAAAACCAACACTTTCCCTACAAAAGTGGTCGATGCCATTTATGTCCCGGCACAGCCATTTTTCCCGAAACTTGTTGTATTCCTGCTGAGTGGCCTTTTTATCGGCGCACTTGCCGGAACCATGCTGGCCATGTTTCGAGACCGCAATCATTCACAAATCGGGGATTAGGCAGCAATGTTGCAAATAAGCGGCAATGTATTTAAGCGGTCCGGGATAACACTTCCATTTATTCATTTTCCCGGCTATAATCTCGTTCTTCCCTATACAAACTTGGTTTGAATTTACATGACCACAATTCGTCTTAAAGAAAATGAGCCCTTCGAAGTTGCGATGCGTCGCTTCAAGCGCACTATTGAAAAAACAGGTCTGCTGACTGAGTTGCGTGCACGTGAATTTTACGAAAAGCCAACTGCTGAGCGTAAGCGCAAGCTGGCAGCTGCTGTGAAACGTCATTACAAACGCATTCGCAGCCAGCAATTGCCGAAAAAACTGTACTAATATTTGCACTAATTCTTCATCGCACTTAGTGCGGCTGATTGAATTGCGTTACAAACCCGCTCCGGTGTTGCTCCGCAGCGGGTTTTGCCGTTTTTCGCACAGGTAGCGTCGCACAGCCGGCACCACCATCCAGCATTTTTGTTTTTCTGAATTCCGATGAAAAACACCACCGAATGGAGAACCGCATGGGCTTGAAAGAACAAATCACAGAAGACATGAAGGCCGCGATGCGCGCCAAAGAGACTGCGAAACTCGGCGCCATCCGCCTGATCACCGCGGCAATCAAGCAAAAGGAAGTGGACGAACGCATCGAACTGGGCGACACCCACGTGCTGGCCATCATCGAAAAAATGATCAAGCAGCGCAAAGACTCCATCAGCCAGTTTGAAGCCGGCGGCCGCCAGGACCTGGCCGACATCGAGAAAGCGGAGCTGCTTATCCTCTCGGCCTACATGCCGGCCGGCCTGACAGAAGCCGAAATCCAGGCCGAAGTAGCATCGGCCGTCGCGGCCAGCGGCGCCGCCGGCCCCCAAGACATGGGCAAGGTCATGGCGATACTGAAACCCAAGCTTGCCGGCCGCGCCGACATGACGGCGGTCTCGGCGCTGGTGAAAGTCGCGCTGAGCCAAGCCTGATTGTCCGATAAGACGCCTGCCGTCGAATCCGCGTGATTCCTCAATCCTTTATCCAGGACCTACTCAACCGCGTCGACATCGTTGACGTGGTGGGCAAGTACGTCCAGCTGAAAAAAGGCGGTGCAAACCTGATGGGCCTGTGCCCTTTCCATAACGAGAAATCGCCCAGCTTCACGGTCAGCCCGACCAAGCAGTTTTACCATTGCTTCGGTTGCGGCGCGCACGGCACGGCGATCGGCTTCCTGATCGAATACTCGGGCCTCGGTTTTGTCGAGGCGGTGAAAGACCTAGCGCAAGGCGTCGGCATGACGGTGCCGGACAACGACGACAAGATCCCGCCGGCGCAGCGCGCCGAATACCAGGCCAAGAGCATGGCCTTGTCGGACGCGATGAGCGCCGCCTGCGATTTTTACCGGCAGCACCTGCGCAGCGCGCCAAATGCCGTCGATTACCTGAAACGCCGCGGCCTGACTGGCGAAGTGGCGGCAAAGTTCGGATTAGGCTATTCGCCGGACAACTGGGACAGCCTGCGCCAGGTGTTTCCCGACTACGAAGCCACTGCCCTGGTTGAATCCGGCCTGGTGATTGACCGCACTGACGAAGAAGGCAACAACCGCAAGCGCTACGACCGCTTCCGCGACCGCATCATGTTTCCCATACGCAATACCAAGGGCCAGGTTATCGGTTTCGGCGGCCGCGTACTCGACAGCGGCGAGCCGAAGTACTTGAATTCACCGGAAACACCCCTATTTCAAAAGGGTAGCGAGCTGTATGGCCTGTTCGAAGCACGCCAGGCAATCCGCGATGCGGGTTATGTGCTGGTGACCGAGGGTTATATGGACGTGGTGGCGTTGGCGCAACTCGGATTCCCGCAAGCGGTAGCCACGCTGGGAACCGCCTGTACGCCGACTCATGTGCATAAATTGCTGCGCCAGACCGACCATGTCGTCTTCAGTTTCGATGGCGACCGCGCCGGCCGCAAAGCTGCACGGCGCGCGCTGGACGCCTGCCTGCCCCACGCGACCGACAACAAGGTCATCAAATTCCTGTTCCTGCCGCAGGAACACGATCCAGACAGCTTTGTGCGGGAAATGGGAGCGGAAGCGTTTGAGCGCCAGATCCACGACGCCATGCCGCTATCGCAATTTTTACTGAACGAAGTCACGGCCGAAGCCGATTTGAACACATCCGAAGGACGAGCGCGGGCGCAATACGACGCCAAACCGCTATTGCAGCTGATGCCGCCATCGTCCTTGCGGCTGCAAATCGTACGCGGCCTGGCCCAGTTGACGCAATCGACGCCGAACGAAATCGAGTCCTTGTTTGAACTGGCCAAGCCGATAGCCAGCGCGCGCCGCGCGCCGCCGCGCAGCAACCGGCAGGCGCCGGTCGGGCTGGAGCGGCAAATCATCCGTTTGCTGGTCGCCCATCCGGCGTTCGCCTCGGAACTGGACGATGCCGCGCTGGACGCCGTGGCGCATTTCGCGCCGGACCGGGCAGAAATGCTGGCGCGCCTGATCACGGCCAGCCACGCGATGGGCGACCAAGCCAATTTTGCGACACTGGCCGAGCACCTGCGGGAAGGCGGCGAGGATTTTGAATCGTTGATTGCAGAAATTGCAGCAGAATCGGAATCCGAAACGGAAGCGGCGCGATTAGAGCTGGCGGGCGCAATTCGCCAGACTAAAATGAAGATATTGAAAGAAGAACTCGACCAACTGGCGGCAACCGGGCTTGGCAATGAGGATGCGCGCAACCGCTACCGGGAATTGATGCAAAAACAGGAACAGCTGCGGCGCGAAGCCGAGGCCGAAACGAATTTACGCTAGAAAATCGCTTGAAATATCGACAAGTTGGCCTGAAACACGCAAATCGGACTGCGCGGGAAGGCCGTCCGCATTGGAGGAAAGGCCCTCCGTATGCTATAATTAAAGGCTTTAGATTCAACACCTTAGGCTTAGCCGAATTGGGCGTTGAATTGATAGTAGCACCAGATTGATTTAGACGGGCAGGAACGTAGTGAAGGAAGCAGCAAAGGCAACAGCAAGTACAGGCGCTCAAGTGATTCTGTCGGAAGTTTAGGCTTGTCAAAATTCAAACGGACAGAATAAAGGCGGCTGCAGCGCGCAAATCAGTGTAACCAATTGGTATTTGAGGTATTTGATTCCATGGCGAATGCAATGAAGAGACCAGCAAAATCCCTGACACTTTCCGTAAAAAAGCCGGCTGCGGCCAAGGCCAAAGTAAGCACCTCTTCCTCAAGCTCGAAGTCCCCCGTTAAAAAAACGGCCGCTTCACCCAGAACGCCGGCGAAGCCCGTTAGCAAGAAAGTAGTTTCTAAAGCAACTGCAACGACCACGAAAGCATCAAGAACTGTTGCAAAACCAGTATCTGTGAAATCGAAAGCCCCTGTGACAAACAAGAAACCACAACTCAAAGTCGTCAAATCATCCAAAAATGCGGCACCGGCCCCAGTCAAGGCCGACGTCAGCGTGATGATTGGATCAGGCGTAAGTCAAACCACGGATGCCGCTACCCTGGCGGCGATTGATACCTCCGGCTATATCTTGCCGTCGGTGAAGGTGCCAGGACGTCGTGGTCGCAAGCCAAAAGAATTCCAGCCGGAAAACGACGAAGTCGCCGCGCTCAACGCTGTCGAACGCGCTGAACTGAAAGCGGTCGACAAGGCCAAGGCGAAAGACCGCAAGGCCAAGGAAAAGGCATTGCTGAAAGACGCCTTCTCGTCCGACACCGAAGCGAGCGAAGAAGAACTCGAAGCGCGCCGTCAAAAGCTCAAGACCTTGATCAAGATGGGCAAGGAGCGCGGCTTCCTGACCTTCTCCGAAATCAACGATCACCTGCCTGAAAACATTATCGATCCGGAAGCCATCGAAGGCATCATCGGTACTTTCAGCGACATGGGGATTGCAGTCTACGAACAGGCGCCGGACGCGGAAACGCTGCTGCTGTCGGACAACGTCGCCACTGTCGCCAGCGACGACGACGCTGAAGCCGCAGCCGAAGCCGCGCTGTCCACCGTCGATTCGGATTTCGGCCGCACCACCGATCCGGTCCGCATGTACATGCGTGAAATGGGTTCGGTCGAGCTGTTGACGCGCGAAGGCGAAATCGAAATCGCCAAGCGTATCGAAGACGGCCTGAAAGACATGATCCAGGCGATTTCCGCCTGCCCGACCACCATCGCCGAGATCTTGCTGGCCGCCGACAAGATCGGCAAGGACGAAATCAAGATCGATGAAATCGTCGATGGCCTGGTCGATCCCAACCAGACCGACGAAGCCGCCACCGTCAGCGCCGTGGCAACCGCTGCCGACGACGACAGCGAAGAAGACGAAGAAGAGGACGAAGAAGATGCGGAAGAAGACGACGCCAGCTCGACCTCGGGCGCGGCCGGCTTCTCGGCGGAACAGCTTGAACAACTGAAGCGCGATGCGCTCGGCAAGTTCGAGACCATCTCGACCCAGTTCGACAAGATGCGTAAGGCTTTCGAAAAGGAAGGCTACAACTCCAAGCCTTACGTCAAGGCGCAAGAGATCATCTCGAATGAATTGCTGGGAATCCGCTTCACCGCCAAGGTCGTCGAGAAATTGTGCGACACCCTGCGCGGCCAGGTCGATGAAGTGCGCCAGATCGAACGCCAGATCCTTGACGTCGCGGTGAACAAGTGCGGCATGCCGCGCCCGCATTTCATCAAGGTTTTCCCAGGCAACGAAACCAACCTCGACTGGGTCGACGGCGAAGTCAGCGGCAACCACGCCTACAGCACCGTGCTCAGCCGTAACGTGCCTGCGGTGAAAGAACTGCAGCAACGCCTGATCGACTTGCAGGCGCGCGTCGTGCTGCCGTTGCCAGACCTGCGCGGCATCAACAAGAAGATGGGCGCGGGCGAGAAAAAAGCCCGCATGGCCAAGCGCGAAATGACCGAAGCCAACTTGCGGCTGGTGATTTCGATCGCGAAAAAATACACCAACCGCGGTTTGCAATTCCTGGACCTGATCCAGGAAGGCAATATCGGCCTGATGAAAGCCGTCGACAAGTTCGAATACCGCCGCGGCTACAAATTCTCGACCTATGCGACATGGTGGATCCGCCAGGCCATCACCCGTTCGATCGCCGACCAGGCGCGCACCATCCGTATCCCGGTGCACATGATCGAAACGATCAACAAGATGAACCGCATCTCGCGCCAGATCCTGCAGGAAACCGGCGCCGAGCCGGATCCGGCAACGCTCGCGATCAAGATGGAAATGCCGGAAGATAAGATCCGCAAGATCATGAAGATCGCGAAAGAGCCGATTTCGATGGAAACACCGATAGGCGACGACGACGATTCGCACCTGGGCGATTTCATCGAGGACAACAACACCCTGGCCCCGGCCGATGCCGCCTTGCATGCATCGATGCGCGGCGTGGTGAAGGACATCCTGGACTCGCTGACCCCGCGCGAAGCGAAGGTATTGCGGATGCGTTTCGGCATCGAAATGTCGACCGACCACACACTGGAAGAAGTCGGCAAACAGTTCGACGTGACGCGTGAACGGATTCGCCAGATAGAAGCGAAAGCGCTGCGCAAGCTGCGCCACCCTTCCCGCTCCGACAAGCTGAAGAGCTTCCTCGAAGGTAATTAAGAATATTCGTGGATCATTCGGTGTTTTTTGAGTGATCTGCGATAATTCATTTACCTTTCGCCCACGTATTTTTCTATAATACGGGATTGATTTTGAGATGCTGTAGTGCGGTTGAGCGGATAAGCGCGGAGACCAAGAGCACGACACTGCAGCGCCCTAAGGAATTGGGCCCCTAGCTCATGCTTGGTTAGAGCAGCGGACTCATAATCCGTTGGTGCCCAGTTCGACTCTGGGGGGGCCCACCAATAACAGCAAGGCTGACAGCACAAATCAGCCGGACGAAGTCGAGGGGTGTGACCAAAAGTGTGACCAAAACACTTCTAAACCCCGACTATAGCAGCAGCCTCCCAAGGTTACATCTATAGTGATAACTAGTAGTCTTCCTGTAGTAACCCACAAGTAATCCTTTTGATACCCAGAGAATATTCTGGGTATCTTTCATTTCCCCTATAGTTTTACATGTAGTATCATTGCACATTGTTATGCCGCCACCCGGTATAACTTAGAGTCGCACACATAAGAAGAATCGAAGACCGAACAGGCCCACCGCAAGACCAAGGCCCGAGTTGCGTCCAAATACTTTTACATGTCAAACAATTCAACAACAGCACCACTAAGGAGCTTATATGTCACACCAAGTCGAAACCCTTCACGCCAAACAACTGATGCTGGAGGAGGAGTCGGTAGAGGCCGGTATCAAACGCTATCAAGAAGCCCTGGAGAAGTCCGGCGAAGACGCTTTACCTCCAGGTATCAAATTGATGAAGCAATCTATTGAGCCGCTGGCGGCTGCCATCCTCGAATACATCACGAAGGCAAAGGAAGGACTAGCAAGCCGGAATGCTGGCGTGCTCCACTATCTCGACTCGTTCACACCCGAGGCGCTGGCCTGGGTGACATCTAAGACTTGTTTTCACTTCCTGAACGTAGCCAATACGCTGCCTATGGTTGCCCTGCGAGTGGTCGCAGCCTTGGAAGCATCAGTAAATATCGACGCTATTAAGGAGGTTGACCCAAAGGCTCACAAACGCCTCACGGCCAAGCTGAAGAAAGAGCCCAACCCAGCCAAGAAACATGTGCTCCTCAAGGCACAGCAAAAATATGTCGGAGTAACAACCATCGCATGGTCGCGTGAGGTCAAGCTGCGCATCGGTACGACCCTGATACACCTGCTGACAGAAAGCACCGGCCTGATGGTCCTGCAGAAGATGTCTATGGGCGTCAACAATACGCCCACGGTGCTAGTGCCGACACAAGCGACAAAGGACTGGCTGAAGAACTCGCACGCGCACTGCGAATTACTTTCTCCTGTTTATCTGCCGATGGTCGTGCCTCCTCGCAAGTGGACTAAACCTAACAATGGTGGCTACCTGGGTAAAGCGCTGCGTTACCAGTTAATGAAAACTGCCAATCGAAACTACCTGGAGGAGCTACAGCACCAGGAGATGCCGATGGTCTACGATTCAATCAACGCATTGCAGGAAACTCCGTGGAAGGTTCACGGCGCTGTACTGGATACTTTGGTGGCCGTGTGGGACGCGAACGGAAGTCTCGGCGGCTTGCCCTCACGTGAGGACCTGCCATTGCCCGCCACTACTTTCAATCCCGACACCCCAGAGCCTGACCTCCTGAAGGCATGGAAAATTGAAGCGGCAAAGGTCCATGGTATCAACGCCCAGATGGTATCCAAGCGCATCCAGGTATCCACAAAGGTGGGAATGGCAAAGCAGTTCGCGGCCTTCGACCGCATCTACTTCCCTCACACATTAGATTGGCGAGGTCGGGCCTATCCAGTTCCGTCATTCCTGAATCCCCAAGGCGACGACATCTCCAAGGCCCTCCTGACGTTCGCTGACGGCAAGCCATTGGGCGTCAACGGGGCCTATTGGTTGTCAGTTCACGGCGCGAACTGCTACGGCGTGGATAAGGTTGCTTTTGACCAGCGCTTCGATTGGGTCCAAGAAAATATCGACGCCATTCTGGATTCTGCGCGGAACCCACTGGACGGCGGCAGGTTCTGGTGTGATGCAGACAGTCCGTACATGTTCCTGGCGTTCTGCTTCGAGTACCTTGCTCTGGATGCACACCTGCAAGCAGGGCACACAGAAGAGTCCTTTGTGTCCAGCCTGCCGGTATCCTGGGACGGTTCCTGCAACGGCCTCCAAAACTTCAGCGCAATGCTGCGCGACGAGGTAGGCGGTGCTGCCGTTGGTTTGGTCCCTAGCGACACTCCGGCAGACATCTACCGGGAGGTCGCCAAGCAGTCTCAGGCATCCATCGATGCGGAAGCAGCAAAGGGAAACGTCATGGCACTGAAGTGGGTGGGCAAGATGAATCGCAAGTTGTCCAAGCAGAACACTATGACTGTACCGTATGGCGTATCGCGCTTTGGCATGACTGAGCAGTTGGCCGACGTATTCAAGAAGCTCAAGGAGAAAGGCGAAGACCATGAAGTGAGCTTTGATGATTGCCGGTACTTGGCTGAAAAGAACTATGAAGCAATTGGCAAGGTGGTCATCGCGGCACGGCTGGCGATGGACTGGCTTATGGAAACAGCCAAGGTCGTTGCCAAGGATGGCCTCCCCATCCGTTGGACCACTCCGTCTGGTCTGGTGGTTCTCCAGGACTACCGCAAGAAAGTTGGCAAGGAGGTGGATTTCGTGGTTCAAGGTGAACGCTACCGTATCATGCTGCAACTGACCGGCGACACTCTCGATTCCCGCAAGCAGTCCAGCGGTATCAGTCCCAACTTCGTCCACTCCCTGGACGCCTCCCACATGGTCCGCACGGTTTGCTACGGGCGCAATACCGGCATCACTCACTTCGCCATGGTCCATGACTCATATGGCACACATGCAGGTGACGCCGACATGCTCAACCATGTACTCCGCAAGGCATTCGTAGATCAGTACTCGGGGGACGTGCTGCGAGACTTCCGGGACCAACTAAGTGCACAGGTCCCGGAGGAGCTGGCGGCAAAAATTCCAGAGCTACCGCCGATGGGCAAGCTGGACCTAGAGGGTGTCATGCACTCAGAGTATTTCTTCGCCTAATACTTTTACATTTAACACCATTGCGCACCAGGACGGCGGACGAATTTAAAAACGGGGCCTAAACCCCGGCTATAGCAGCAATAGATTCTCGGCCCCAAAACACCCCTCAAAGGAGTCCATTGGACAACGACAAACTCAACTCCATCAAAGCCGGAATGGCGGTGCAGGCCGCGTTCCAGGCAGTAGATGCCATCCAGCAGTTCCCAAGCCATCAACAGGTAGCAGGCGTGGCAGTCCTGTTCACCGCCATTACGGACGGCTTGGGTGTCTGCCCTAGTGAACTCATCGACAAGGGCCAGCGCATTTCCAAAGACGCTGACACCTATTTCACCCGCGAAGTTAAAGCGCTGCGGGAATACATCAAAGGCGAACTGAAAAAATGAACAGCAACAACATCGAATATCTCCTGACTCGCGCACGGCTGCACTGGATCGACAACTCGGAACTGCCGGTCGATCTTTATATGGACCTGACGAATGCCGGCGTTCACGTCGAACGCGAAGAACGTAAATACCGTAAAGGAAGCTGAAATGACTGACACCACAAAAGTAAAGTACGAAAAAATCACCACGCCGAAGGGCATCGCAGTGTTCCCGCGCCTCAACGAGCCGGACACCAAGTTCGTAGCGGAAGGCCAATACAGCGTGCGCTTGCGCTTGTCCGCAGAAGATGCCCAGCCCCTCATCGACCGCATCGACGCGCTGGCCCAAGAAGCCTTTGACGCCGAGAAGGCGAAGCTGCTGAAGGGCGACGGCAAGGCAAAAGCCAAGGCCAAGACCCTGAAATTTGCCGACAAGGCTTACAAGGAAGCCGTGGACGACGAAGGCAACGAGACCGGCGAGTATGAGTTCAACTTTAAGATGAAGGCTCAGTACACCAACAAGAAAACGCAGAAGGTAACTAAGCAGAAGCCAAAGCTGTTCGATGCCAGCGGCAAAGCGTTGCCCGATTCGGTTTCGGTATGGGGCGGCTCCGTTCTGAAGGTCGCTGCGCAGTACATGCCGTTCGCCACTGCCATCGGCGTCGGCGTCTCCTTGCGCATGAACGCCGTGCAGGTCATCGAGCTGGTCACGTCAGGCGGCGGCAATGCAGGCTCCTACGGTTTCGGTGAAGAAGACGGCTATACCGCACCGGACGCAGAAGACACGCCAGCGTCCGGCGATGACGGCACTACTGACTCGGATGCCGGTGGCGACGAGTTTTAAACGTAAGAAGTCCACTGCGGATAACGGCATTCTCAACGGATACCGTAGTGGACTTGAGGACGCCGTAGCAGCGGAACTTGACGCCAAGGGCATCTCGTATACCTACGAGCAAACCAAGGTCGCCTACACCACGCCTGCCAAGCCCCATAAATACACGCCGGACTTCGTTCTATGGAACGGTGTCGTAGTGGAAACCAAAGGCCGCTTCCTCACGGCTGACCGGCAGAAGCATCTCCTAGTCAAGCAGCAACATCCCGAACTGGACATCCGGTTCGTATTCTCACGCTCCAAGACAACTATCTCGAAGACCAGCAAAACCACTTATGGCGACTGGTGTTTGAAGTATGGCTTTCAGTACGCGGACAAGAGTATCCCAGATGCTTGGCTGAAAGAAAAACCGTCAACCTCAAAGAAATAATCTATGAAAACAATCGCCTCCGTAATCGCATTCCTCCTCCTCGTCGTCCTGGTCATCGCCTCGGTAGCCGGCTGGGTCACTAACGTCATCTGGACATTTAGTCAGGACACAGTTATTCCCCTGGTACTCGGCGTAGTTGGCATCTTCGCAGCCCCTATTGGCGCCCTCCACGGCATCTATCTCTGGTTCTAATCGATGGCGCTACTGAAACCTGAAGCCGTTGAGTACATTGCAGTCCATTGCAGTGCTACTCAGCCAAAAGCCGAGATTGACGCCAAGGCCATCGACCGTATGCACCGGCTGCTAGGGTGGTCCAAGATCGGCTACCACTTCGTCATCAAGCGTGACGGCACTGTGGAGAAAGGCCGTGAGCTTAACGAAGTCGGCGCGCATGTCCTCAACTACAACAGCAAGTCCATCGGCATCTGTCTCGCAGGCGGCGTCAACGACAAGCTGAAGGCAGAGAACAACTTCACTGACGACCAGTTCCACGCATTGGCACTCCTCCTTCAAGAAATGCAGGCGAAGTTCCCCAAGGCAGTCATCCAAGGACACAGGGATTTCCCGAACGTCGCCAAGGACTGCCCTTGCTTCGATGTCCGTCAGTGGATGTCGGAAACCGGCGTATTCGTCAAGTAACACCAAGTCCTCTTTAGGCGGCTCCCTGAACTCTCAGGGAGTACTACTCAATTCAAATAAGGATTCACCACCATGGCAGCTACTCAGCAAGGCGCAATCACACCTACATCCCAAGCTCAAAACATCAAGGACTACCTGTTGTCCGGCAAGTCGCTGACAGCATTGGAAGCCTTGGGCCTGTTCCGCTGCTTCCGCTTAGCGGCTCGTATCGAGCAATTGCGTAAGCAGGGCATGAAGATCACGACCGAAATTTGCAAGGACATTACTAACAAAACCTACGCGAAGTACACCTATGTGTCTGCGGTAAAGGAACTGGAAGTAGGGGCGGCGGTACGGGTCCTGCGTGATTATCCGAGCGCAGGCATCAAAAATGGCGACACAGCCCAAGTACTGAAAGTTGGCGCAACGATTGCCCAAGTTAAGACACGCAGCAGCCGCTGGCTGGTCAATAAGGCCGACTTAGCCATCGTCTAGTACTCCTGTCCTCCCCGCAGCCTTCACGACGCCGCACAAGGAACCGTGAATATGTGAGGGGGTCAAATTACGTGCAATTTACAAAGTTTCCCTACATTCTGAAAGCACACATGCCACAAATCACCACAGCAACACGTGAGGCGTTCTTGCGCCTGAACGGTTCGGTCATCAACACGCCTGTCGGCAAGATGATAGCCAAAGCAGCTCTTAGCGGCGCAGGCGTCCGCATCGACAAAAAGGGTTGGAATGCCAATCTGTCCTTCCGCACCTACAACAAACTGAAGGCAGATGGCTACGTCAACTGACCAGCCTGACAGCCATTTCATAAGCAAGGGTCCCTGTCCGAAGTGCGGTAGCCGCGACAATCTCGCCACCTACTCCGATGGACACACCCACTGCTTTACCTTTGGCTGCGACGAACACACCCCACCGACAATCGGAGACGCCACTGATGAAACAACTACAGAATCAAAATCTGCGAACAGCTCCACTTCATTCACTTCTGTCAGCGGAACAGCTAGGGCTCTCGCTAAGCGAGGCATCTCCATCGATACCTGCGCAAAGTTTGGATACCTTGTTGGCGAACATGAAGGTAGTACCTACCAACTCGCAAACTATTACAAAGCCGGGAAACTTGTTGCACAACACCTCCGCGATAGCCAAAAGAATTTTAAATGGCGAGGTAGTCCTGGTGGTGTAGAGCTATTCGGCCAGCATCTCTGGCGCGATGGCGGCAAGTTGGTGGTAGTCACCGAAGGTGAAATTGACTGCCTCACCGTGTCGCAGCTTCAGGGCAACAAGTGGCCGGTGGTTTCCATTCCCAACGGGGCACAGTCCGGCCGCAAGGCACTGCAGGCGAATCTTGATTGGCTGGAGCGATTCGAGACTGTCATCCTGATGTTCGACATGGATGAGCCGGGGAAGGCCGCAATGGCTGAATGCGCCCCGTTGTTCACTCCTGGCAAGTGCAAGGTGGCGTCGCTCGGGCTCAAGGACCCCAACGAACTGCTCCTGGCGGGACGCGGCAGCGAGGTTATCGATGCTATCTGGGGGGCCAAGGTATATCGGCCTGACGGCATCGTATCGATAGCTGACCTCATTCCAGAGCTGGACAAGCCTGTAGAAGTTGGCCTGTCCTGGCCATGGCCTGAACTTACCGAAGTCACCTATGGCATCCGAGAGGATGAGATGTATGCCCTGGGCGCAGGAACAGGAATGGGTAAGTCGGAAATCTGGAAGGAGGTCATGATTCATCTGACCACGGTGCATAACCAGAAGGTCGGGGGCATCTTCCTTGAGGAGTCCCCTGCCCACACTGTTCGCTGCCTCGCAGGTAAGCAGGAGTCCAAACGGTTCCATGTACCGAACTCCGGCTGGACCCAAGACGAGTTCGCGGCGGCTGTCAACAAGATGGCTGCAGAGGACAAAATTGTTCTCTACGACCATTTCGGACATACCGACTACGACACCATCAAGGCGCGTATCCGGTACATGGTGGTATCCCAAGGCTGTAAGCACATCTTCCTCGATCACGTGACCGCTCTAGCATCCGGCGAACGGGACATCGACGAGCGCAAGGAACTGGAATACATAATGACAGACCTCGCATCCCTGGTGCGGGAGTTGCACATCACCCTGTACTTCATCTCCCACCTCAATACTCCTGAAGGCAAACCCCACGAGGAAGGCGGCCGCGTGTCGATTCGCCACTTCAAAGGGTCACGCGCCATAGGTCAGTGGTCCAGCTTCATGTTCGGCCTAGAGCGTGACCAGCAAGAAGATGACGAGGAGCTGCGCCACGTATCCACCTTCCGCGTCCTGAAGGACCGCTACACCGGAGAAGCTACCGGCAAAACCATCTATCTCAAGTACGACACAGCAGCAGGACGCCTGCTCAGTGTCGCCAATCCATTTGAAGACAAAACCCAAACGGACCAAGGCGGGAAGCCTGAGTTCTAACTAAGGAAATTTTATGCACAACATTCTGAAACTCATCAAAGCAAAACTCGCTGCGCGCAATAGCGTAGACGGCATTCTGACTGGCTTTCATAAGCATCTGAAGGCGTTGGCAAAAGTGGAGGAGGAACAGCGCCGGAAGGCCAGTCACCACCAAGACCAGTTTGTGTCGCACTTGGCGGCTAGTGATGCTGCCTTTGACGAAGCCAGACGGTCCGCTGAAGTTCAGAAGAAATTTCGTGCCTTGATCGGCTGATGCGACCGGGAGTTCGATGCGATTTATTTACGATACAGAAACCAACGGACTCCTAGTAGCCCTCACGAAGATTCACTGCTTAGTCCTGCGGGATATTGATACGAACGTAGTACACCGCTTTAGCACTCGCGCAGGAAACATGGAGGTCGGTCTGCGCTTGTTGCAGCAAGCTGACCTCGCTGTCGGCCACAACTGCATCTCCTTTGACGACCCGGCAATTAAAAAGGTCTACCCCTGGTTCCACTTAGACGAGAGCAAGGTTCTCGATACGTTAGTAATGGCGCGGTTGATGTATCCCGACATGGTGGACATCGATCTGAAACTCATCAAGGCCAAGAAGCTGCCCGGCAACCTATTCAAGCGTCACTCGCTCGAAGCGTGGGGTCACCGCCTTGGCTTCAAGAAAGGCGACTACGCAAAGGAGATGAAGGCCAAGGGATTAGACCCCTGGGCTGAGTGGAACATCGACATGGAGGACTACTGCGTAGGCGATACCGAGGTGACGTTGAAGCTGTTCCAAAAGCTCACTACTCCGCGTATCTCGCCATACATCTCCAAGAAACATAAGCCACTGGCAGTTCCGCAACTGTACGCGCAACAGGCCATTGACCTCGAACACAGGGTGCAGTGGATTATCGCTAGACAGGAACGCCACGGCTTTAAGTTCGACAAGCAAGCGGCCGCCAAGCTGTACTCGTCCATAGTGGCAAAGAAGCTGGAGGTGGAACAGAAGTTGAAGCACGTGTTCAAGCCCCGCTATCTACCTAAGGATAAGGTGTTCATCCCCAAGGCCGACAACAAGCAATTCGGCTATGTGGCAGGCGCTCACTTCCAAAAGCTGGAACTCACCGAGTTCAATCCTGGCTCCCGAGATCACATCAATACGTGGTTCACCGCGATGTATGACTGGCAGCCCGATGAGTTCACGCCAGATGGAAAGCCTAAGGTCGATGAAGATGTCCTGAAGTCCCTCCCATACCCAGAAGCAAAACTGCTGAACACCTACTTGATGCTCACAAAGCGTCTGGGGCAATTGGCAGAAGGTAAGGAGGCGTGGCTGCGTCACGAGAAGGACGGCTGGATGCATGGCTCCATGAATCCTATGGGAACCATCACAGGCCGGGCGTCCCACGCGAAGCCAAACATGGGGCAGGTCCCGAAGGTTCAGAAGAATCGGTCCGGGGAAATCCTGTACGGACTTGAAGGCGGGTACGGCTACGAATGCCGGCAGTTGTTCTGCGTCCCTGAGGGCAAGGAGCTTGTTGGCATCGACCAGTCAGGTATTGAGCTGCGCAACCTAGCCCACTACATGGCGCGGTATGACGGCGGTGCATACGTCAAAGAACTGCTGCTAGGTGACATCCACACAGTAAATCAGAAGGCCGCTGGCCTGCCTACCCGAGATAACGCTAAGACGTTCATCTACGCCTTCCTCTACGGTGCAGGCGCGGAGAAGATCGGCAAGATCATCGGCAAGGGCGCAGCGGACGGCCAGCGTCTCAAGGTCCGCTTTCTCGCGGGACTACCGGCGCTGAAGAAGCTGATCGACGACGTACAGAAAGCAGCAGACAGAGGGTATCTGGTTGGCCTTGATGGTCGCCATGTTCCCATTAGATCAAAACACGCAGCACTCAACACCCTGTTGCAATCATGCGGGGCAATCCTTGCGAAACAATGGCTTGTGTTCTTCGATGAAGAAATGAGACGCGCAGAACTGGCGACACGGGTTCAACAGGTTGCTTGGGTTCACGATGAAATTCAGGCTGAGTGCGACACAGGACTAGGTGAAACAGTTGGAAAAAAAGCAGTCGAAGCAATCGAAAAGGTCGGCGTCCACTTCAATTTCCGTTGCCCCATCACAGGGGAGTACGGAGTCGGAAGGAATTGGGCAGAGACTCACTGATGTACTGCGAGAGGCGTGGACGGGCGGCATCTCGGTTCAATCGAATACCGCACGAACACAAGCAGGCGTTCTAGCAATGGCTGCATCATGCGGCCTAGTGACCTCTGAGGTGCGCCCTAGTTGGTACGGCCGCCGCTGGTACATCACCAGTCGCGGCCTGCGGGTCCTGGAGAAGATGTGATTCGCACCCTCTCAAGAATCATCAAGGACTGCCTCACCGGCCCCAATGGCAAGGACTACGACCCTGCCAGGGTGTATCTGGCGATGGCAGTCAATGTGTTCCTTGCCGCTACCCTCATCGCAGTATTCCGTTCCAACCCCTTCGATGCGCAGGCATTCGGGATTGGCTTCGGAGCTCTGCTTGCCGGTGGTGGTCTAGGTATTTCCCTGAAGTCGCATACGGAATGTAAAGAATGACAGAAGTAATCAAACAATGGGCAGGCGCTGTTCTCATGTCGCTGGCGTTGTTGGGTAGTGGGTTCTCCCTCGGGGTCACCTACTCGCAACGGCAGGCAACTACTGACGCAGTCGCTCAGGCCAATACTCAAACCACCGCTGTACTCAACGCAGTCAAGGACAACGCCATGACTGAGAAGACACAGGCAGACAAAACCACAAAGGTACTCATCGCTAATGAAAAAGCAAACACTGAAGTTAAGACTACCGGCGCTGTTATCCGCAAGTCTGTTGCTGACGCTGGTGGCCTGCGCATCCCCGCCGCCGACAATTGTAGGGGACCTACCACGACCGGCGAAGCCGCAGATGCCCCAAAAGTTAACGGAACCACTGCCGGAACCATCGCACTTCCAAAAGAGATTGAAGCAAATCTTTGGGAACTCATGGAAGAAGCCGACCTGATTACCGAACGCGCACGATCGATCGCTGCGTGGGGCGCTGAGCAGGGGTTCGCAGAGGACGCGAAGTGACCAACTACGACGACATCCTCAACTACTCCCGCATGGAATTGCTGGAATGCCACGGCCTGCTAACACAGGTAGGTGTCCCGCGACATCAAGGCGGAGAGCTGATGTCACTCAGCCAGCGACTGGAGCATTACATGAAAATCAGAGGAGCAACGACATGAGGGTTTTAGAATCCCATTACCGAGTAGTCCCTACCGTTCGGCACGGATACCGGGAGGCAGAGGCGCGTCTTTCCGTGGAAGTCAACGGGAAGCGATTACAGGCGCAGTCACACGCCCCTGCTGATATCCCTGTGCACATTGTACAGCGTGAGCTACAGCAGCAAATCCTCCAGGAAATCGGGAAGCAACTCTTCGGTTGAAGCCACGTGAAGAAACAACCCTCCTCATCGACGCAGACATAGTGGCATTCCAAGCAGCCGCAGTGTCACAACAGAAGTTCGATTGGGGAGACGGCGCAGCGTCGCTATATGTCACACCGCTGGAGGAAGTCCTGCCGAAAGTCGATGAAGTCCTGGCAGTGTTTCTAACAGACCTCAAAGCCGACAAGCTAATCATCTGCCTGTCGTGTCCGACTGAAGAGAACTACCGGCTGTCCGTGCTGCCCTCATACAAGGGCCAGCGCGATTACAGCAACAGGCCAGTGCACCTTGCCGCAATCAAGGACTACATGGAGGAAAAGTACCCCTCCTATCGTAAGCCAACACTGGAGGCAGACGACATTATGGGCATCCTCTCCACGCATCCAACGCTGGTTCCCGGCAAGAAAATCATCGTGTCAGAAGACAAGGACATGCAGACGATTCCCGGCTGGCTTTACAACCCACGCAAGGACCGAATGCCTCGCCTCATTACTTGCGAAAGTGCCGACCGCTTTCACATGTACCAGACCTTGGTGGGCGACACTGTGGATAACTACGACGGATGCCCGGGCGTGGGCGATGTGAATGCGTTGGAGATTCTAGACGAACGCGTCAAGCAAGTCCCCTACGAGCATGTGTTCTTACGTGGTCCCCGCAAGGGAAAAACAGAGACGCGCTATCGGAAGGAAACAGCCGGCACGGTTTGGGAGGCAGTAGTGTCTCATTTCGAGCGCCGAGGTCTGACCGCATTGGACGCAATAGTACAAGCACAGGTTGCACGAATTTGCCGTGCATCTGATTACGATTTCAAGAAAAAGGAAGTGAAATTGTGGATACCACAATAAATGACATGCGTACAAAGTACGAATCTCTCGACGTTTCTGCAGCAATGATTGCAATTTTCGCTGTGGTGGTCCTAGCAGCGTCAGCCGTGAAAGGGTGCGCATGAGCTCGGACAAGGATTGCAATACCTGCGCCAACCACCTACAAGGTTGCATGAATGTACCTGCGGATTGCCGTACCTGCCTTAAAGTCTCCACAATAAGGGGCGTGTACCTGCCTTTCTGGAAACCGCGTACTAGTGCAGACAAACTACCGGCGAATGGGCCAATCCCTACACACCGACAGCCGGACATGGTCAATCACCCAGCTCACTATAAAAAGGGAAGATTCGAGGTATTCCCAGTACTTTATGACTGGTTCAAAGAAGACCCCCTACTCTGGCAGGTAGGCAAATACATCGCCCGAGCCAAACACAAGGGGAAGGAAAAAGAGGATTTACAAAAAGCACAGTGGTATCTCCAGAAGCGCATAGATGAACTAAACGCCTCTGAGAACTCGTAAATCGTTACCGACTCACGCAGCCAAAATGCATACAGTATATTAAGCCGCAGCCGAAACGAAATCGCCAGTTATAGTGATTATTACACCGGGCGCAGATGGAGTCCCCCCCGTCACACGGAATGAATTTTGCCCTGTACTTTGACCGTTGAGTTGAAGCTGGAAATTCTGAAGAATGCCAAACACTGACGGCACGGCCTGGTTCCAGCACTTGATATTCAGACTACCGCTGACAACAGTTCCGCTATTGGTCACCGTCCCTGCGTACACAAACCCAGGGTCACCGCCGTTGAGAGTACCATTCTTGATTACCGCGAGTCCCTCTCCAGATGAACCCAAAGAGGATGAAAAACGAATGTGATAGATACCGTCTTGCATGGCATTCCCCTGTAACAGTTGAATTTCGAATAAGAAAATCACCTTTACAACCATACACTGTCTCGCAATGTATCCGAAGAGAGTCCCTGCACCTTAGCTAATTTTCACGATTATGCCACGGTTGATGGTGTGCGGAGTCTAAACCCCGACTATAGCAGTAACAATCCAAAATTCCCTATGACAGATCAGCACTTGTTATCTAACAGGCTTGGTCCGTTACTGTCTCAAGAACTCCTGGATACCCTGGACGCCCTCTATCCTTCCCGCCCGCCTAGCTTGACTGACTCTGAACGAGAAATCTGGGCCAAGGCGGGGGAACGGCGGCTGGTGGATGTCCTGTGGTCTAAGTTCGCAGAGGCAAATGACAACCAACAAGAAACATGAGGTATCAACTATGTGTATGGGTGGCGCACCAAAAGCACCAACACCGGCACCTGCTGCCGCTCCTGAACCTGTAAAACCCCTGACCACGCCTGACCAATCAGCGGCAGACTCGGTAAGCGGCACACGTCAGGTAGGCGCATCCCGAAAGAAACTGCGAATCGATCTTGGCGGCGGCTCGCAGGGCTCCGGCCTAAATCTCCCGACAGGTTAATGAGCGACACTCTGGCAAGTGAAAACACTGTTAGCCTAAAGTCGCTCTATGAATCCTACAGTACGAACCGCCAGCCATACCTCCACCGAGGACGCGAGTGTGCTAAGTACACTATCCCCGCACTACTCCCACCAGAAGGCTCAACCTCAGCCACCAAGTTGTACCAGCCGTACCAGTCGTTCGGTGCGCGTGGCGTCAACAATCTTGCTGCTAAATTCCTCCTTACCCAACTCCCGCCGAACTCGCCCTTCTTCCGGTTGACAGTTGATGACTACATGCTGAAGCAGATGACCGGCAGGGACGGCATGAGGGCTGCAGTTGAGGAAGCACTCAACAGCATGGAGCGCTCGGTAATGATGGGCATTGAGTCGTCCAACATCCGCACGGCCACGTTCGAGGCAATGAAATTGCTACTAGCGACCGGCAACGCTCTGGTGCATCTGGCGCCACAAGGTGGCATGAAGGTATTCCGGCTGGACCGTTATGTCGCCAAACGCGACCCTATGGGTAATCTCCTGGAAACCATCACGAAGGAGACCATCTCCGCGTTAGAGCTGCCAGCAGCGCACCGCCTGTTCCTAAGCAAGCAGGACTCCGCAAGTAGTAAAGCAGCGCACGAGGACATCCATGAGTTGTACACGTGCGTGCGCCGGACAACGGACGGCTGGGACGTATGGCAGGAGGTCGGTGGTATTGAGTTGCCCGACACTCGCGGTACTTATCCTCCAGAGAAGTCACCGTGGCTAGCCCTGCGGTATATCGCTCAGGATGGTGAAGACTACGGACGCGGTTTTGTCGAAGAGTACATCGGAGACATCAAGTCACTCGAAGCGCTCCGCAAAGCAATCGTACAGGGCGCAGCGGCGGCGGCAAAGGTGCTGTTCCTGGTAAAGCCAAACTCGACCACCAAGATGAAAGTCTTGGCTGAGTCTGAGTCCGGCGACATCCGGGAGGGCAATGCTGAAGATGTCACCGTCCTCCACCTGGATAAGGCAGCCGACTTCCGCATTGCGGCAGAGACTGCCAAGGAGATACAGGAGTCGCTGGCCTACGCCTTCATGCTGAACTCGGCCATCCAACGCAACGGCGAACGGGTGACGGCTGAGGAAATCCGAACGATGGTTGCAGAGTTGGAAACCGCTCAAGGCGGTGCTTACTCCACACTGTCTCAGGAGTTTCAGTTGCCGCTACTGGTAGTCAAGATGCACCAAATGGAAGCCGAAGGAAAACTTCCGGCACTTCCCAAGGGCATCGTGAAGCCTCTCATCACCACCGGCATAGAAGCCATCGGGCGTGGTAACGACTTCACCAAACTACAGCAGATGCTCAGTGCCATACAGCCCCTAGGCCCAGAGGCCATTCAGCAGCGCTTGAACGTGGCCGACTACATCAAGCGCATCGGAACGTCCGTGGGCATTGATATGAAAGGGCTCATCTTCAGCGATGAGGAAGTTGCCCAGCAACAGCAGCAACAGCAGATGCAGCAAATGATTCAACAACTTGGCCCCAACGCTGTAACGCAGCTTGGCGGCATGGCTAAACAGGGAATGGCAAACGAAGCCCCTCCTCAATAACTAACAGGAACTCTATGGCAGATGCAATTCCAGCAAACGAAACCAAACGCGCAGACAAGGCTAACGCCAAGCGCGAAGCCCCAGCAGCAACGGCAGTGGATAGCTTCAAAATCCCTGGCGGCGCTCCTTTGGAATCCCACGATGCGGTCCGGGAGGACCACTGATGACCGTAGCTGCCGGCTCATCGGCACTGCCATCGGATTCCTCGAAACAACCTACTGAAGTCGTGGTTCCCATTCCTGGTAGTCCCGAACATGATGCGGCGATGGCCGCAAAGTTCGATGCTGCACAGGGTGCGGCCGCTCCCGTAGACCCTCCAGCGCCAGCTACGCGGCCAGATCACATTCCCGAGAAGTTTTGGGATGCCACTACTGGCACGGTAAAAACCGAGGAGCTGGTCAAGTCCTATGCGGAATTGGAAAAAAGCAAATCCAAAGGCCAGGACGACCAGACCACAGTAACACCCCCTGCCAATCCAGATGAGGCAGCCGATGCGCTTGCTTCCAGGGGCTTGGAGATGTCCAAGTTCTCGGAGGAATTTGCTGTCAATGGCGGCCTATCCCCAGAGTCCTACAAGGCGCTGGAAACTGCCGGCATCTCTCAGGAGATGGTCAACGCGTACATCGCAGGCCAGGAAGCAATTGCTGAAAAGCGGGACAACATCGGTTACGAATTGGCCGGCGGCAAGGACGCGTTCGCCAAGATTGCGGCGTGGTCCACGCAGAGCCTCACCAAACCGGAACTGGTCGCCTTCAACAAGGCGGTAGGCGGCACGGAGGAGGAAATGAAGTTGGCAGTGCTGGGGCTCCGTGCCCGATATGAAACCGCCAACGGAAAGAACCCGACTTTGCTGGGCGGCTCCGGCATCAACGGCGGCACAATCGGCTATGAGTCCAAAGCACAGATGACCGCTGACATGCGCGACCCCCGCTACGCCAAAGACCCCGCCTACCGCGCAAAGGTCGAGGCAAAGCTAGTCGCAACCACAGCTTTCTAATTTTGCATCAAGGCTTTCCAGGTGTGCCTTTCATAAACATCTGCACCCCTCTTAACTACCGCGTAAGCAAGCTAGGCCGTTCCGAGGAACGACAACCCTGTGCGTGAAGTGAGTACGAGAGAACCCCTCCAGGTTACGCAATGTAGCCGCATATCAATTTCTCTCAAGAGTAAAACACATGGCAAACGCAAACGTAAATCAATTTGGTCAATTAAACGGTGCTGGTGATGCAAAGGCAAATTTCCTCAAAGTGTTCAGCGGCGAGGTCTTGACAGCCTTTGAGACAGCGAACGTCACGCTGGACCGCCACACCATTCGTACTATCTCCAGCGGCAAGTCGGCTTCGTTCCCGGCCACATGGAAAGTGAAAGCCGGTTACCACACTCCAGGTGCCGAGCTGGTCGGTCAGAAGTCGAACGTTGGTGAGCGCATCATCAACATTGACGACATCCTGGTGGCCGATATCTTTCTGGATGACCTGGACCAGGCGATGACCCACTTCGAGGTCCGCGCTGAGTACTCGAAGCAGGCAGGCATCGTGCTGGCGAATACCTGGGACGCTAACGTGTTCCGCACCGGCATCCTGGCCGCACGTGCAAGCGCAACAGTTACTGGCGGCGTCGGCGGTTCGTCCCTGACTTCGGCAACAACTCTGTACCGCACTTCGGCTACCGACTTGGCCGCTGGCATCTATTCTGCCATCCAGGCAATGGACGAAAAGGATATCCCGGAAACGGACGAGAAATTCACCTACGTTAAGCCTGCACAGTACTACCTGTTGGCTCAATCGAAGGACATCTTGAATCGTGACTGGGGCGGCTCGGGCTCGTACTCGGACGGCAAGGTACTGCGTATCGCAGGTTCGCCTATCGTTAAGACCAATCAACTGCCTGTCACGGATACGACTGGCGTACCTGAAGTTCTGGCTAAGTATCAGGGCGACTTTAGCAAGACCGCCGCTCTGGTAATGACTAAGGCAGCTGTCGGCACTGTGAAGCTGATGGACTTGGCTACTCGCATCGACTACGACCCGCGTCGTCTGGGTGACCTGATCGTTGCGAAGTACGCAATCGGTACTGGCATCCTGCGTCCTGAATGTTCCGTAGAACTGAAGACGACTACCTAAAAGTCGAGCATCAACCCAAGGGGAATCTTAGAAGAAATTCTGGGGTTCCCCTTTTCGTTCACTTCCAGACCTTATATGTCCACAACCACACTAACAACCGAACTTGAAGCAATTAACACCATGTTGGCGTCGGCTGGTGAATCGCCTGTGAACAGCCTGGACATATCAGGCTTGGCAGATGTCGCAGCGGCCAGAGCAACAATGGATGAGATAAGCAGAGAGGTACAGTCCAAGGGCTGGAACTTCAACGTTGAACACGACTACCCGCTGGCGCAATCTTCTGACCTTACCGTAATTGTCCCCGGCAACTGCATTCAAGTTGTGGTCGAGAAGACCCGCGACGACATTACGCAGCGTGGCCTACGGCTCTACAACAAAACCACACACAGCTACCAGTTTCCAGAAGGTCTTCGCGCCACCGTAACTCTTCTGCTTCCTTGGGAAGAACTCCCGCAGGCAATGCGCCACTACCTGATGATTAAAGCATCTCGTGTCTTCCAGGGGCGAACCCTCGGGTCCGACGCCCTGTTTCGATTCTCTCAAGAACAGGAGATGGATGCACTGACAGCACTGAAGGATGCTGAAGGTGAGACCGGACAGTACAACATGCTGACAGGTAGCTACAGCGTAGCCTGCATCCTGGAGCGCTGATGCTGATAAACAAAAGCATCGCCAACATGTTCAACGGCGTGAGCCAACAGGCTGCGCCACTACGGCAGTCTTCTCAATGTGAGATACAGGACAACGCTGTAGCGGCGGTTGCCACAGGTCTCCGCAAACGACCTCCTACGGTACATCTCGCAAAGCTTCAGACCACCACGGTAGGTAGCGCATTTTCCCACCTTATCAACCGGGACACCCACGAACGCTACGAAGTCCTGCTGACTAATGGCAACCTCGCGGTGTACGACCTCCTCACTGGTGCAGCACGGCCTGTGTACTACCCTGATGGCGCAAGCTATCTTAGTGCTACCGACCCAGCATCCGCTTTCTGTCTCGTAACAGTAGCGGACTACACGTTTGTGGTCAATAAAACCATCCCTGTTCGAATGTCTGTCAATAGGGCCCCCAGCAATCCCGCGAACGTCGGCTACGTTGTGGTCGCTGCTTCTCCAGCACAGCATTCGTTTGCAATTTACGTCAATGGTACCGCTGCAAATGCATCCTTGGGTGAGTCGGGCGGCAACCTCGGAAACCTATCAGGGACGCTGACCGCAAACCTCGCCAGGAATCTCGGTAGCGCCTACAGCGTCCTGCGTATTTCGGAGAACGTAATCAAGATTGTCCGCAACGACGGAAATCCGGTCAATCTTTCAACAAGCGATACCTACGGCAATCAGGCTCTGCTGCCCATAAGCAACGGCACTGCGCGCTTCTCCAATCTCCCTGTTACGTTCGACACTGGCTACACCATTCGAATCTTCGGTGAGGAAGGCAATACCAAGGATTCCTATTACGTCGAGTACAAGGACGGCGGGTGGGTTGAGGCAGTCAAGCCCGGCACGGCGGGAACCTTCGATGCCAGCACACTTCCGCACAAGTTGGTCCGACGCTACGATGGGGCCTTTCTACTGACACGCGTTGATTGGGATAGCCGTAAGACTGGTGACGAAGACTCCAACCCTGCGCCGTCATTCGTAGGCCGGACGATCAACGATGTGTTCTTCTTCCGCAATCGCTTGGGCTTCCTGTCCGACGAGAACATCCTCATGTCCCGAGCTGGGGAGTTCTTCTCCTTCTTCGGAGCTACCGCCAGAGCAGTGCTGGATTCCGACCCGATTGACATCCCTGCCGCACACACGAAGGTTTCCATCCTGAACTACGCTGTGCCATTCAATAAGGTGCTGCTGCTGTTTTCTGACCAGACACAGTTCCAGCTAACCGCTGGTGACATCCTGGCTCCGAAGACTGTGCGCGTCGATGTCGTCACCGAATTCGAAAGCAATATCCGCTGCCGTCCCGCCGCCATCGGACAGGAATTGTTCTTTCCCGTAGAGCGTGGAAACTCCACAGGACTGCGGGAGTATTTCGTAGATGCAAACAACAGTGGTAATGACGCTGTGGAAATTACTGCCCACGTCCCAACGTATCTACCGAGCGGCATCTTCAAGCTGGCGGCATCCTCCAACGAGGACACACTGATTGCTGTCTCCAGTTCCACGCCGAATATCTTGTATCTATACAAGTTCTATTGGAATCAAAGCGAGAAGATGCAATCGGCGTGGGGACGCATCCTCTTCCCCGATTCAGATCGAGTACTGGAGGCGTCCTTCATCGGCACAAACTGTTACCTAGTTATCCAACGCATAGACGGCATCTACCTTGAGTCAATGGATTTTCAGCCCTACCTGAAGGCACCCGGCCTCGACTTCGAGGTTCACCTGGACCGCAGAGTGTTAATTCAGGGTGAGTACAACAGCGCGTTGGGCCTTACCACCTGGACCCTACCGTATCAAGATACGGGACGCTTCACTGCCGTACTAGGATGGCAGTACGGCTTTAGCGCCGGAGCGGGACTTAATCTGACGCAGACTTCCGCAAACACCCTGCAAACAACCGGCAACTATGCGGCGTATCCGGTGTATGTCGGAAGAAACTACACAATGCAGTACCGTTTCTCTGAGCAGTATCTGACGGACAGAAACAACGCACCGATGCTTACTGCCAATTTAAAACTGCGGCGATTCATCTTGAACTACTCGCTGTCAGGGTATTTTCGAGTGGAGGTTACACCTCTGGCGCGGCAGACCTATGTCTACAAGTTCACAGGTGCGAACCTGGGGACCGCCGCTCTCCAATTAGGTAGACCGCCAATCACGTCCGGCTCTTTCAAGTTTCCCGTACAGACCTCCAACATCGGCGTAGCCATCGACATCATCAACGACACCTTCCTGCCGTCCACCTTTCAGTCTGCTGAATGGGAGGCAGAGGTGGCAATCCTAAGCAAGAGAAGCTAATGACCATAACCTACCGCCCCGCTACGGCCGCCGACGCTTTGGCCCTCGCACCGCTCCTACGCGAAGCAGACCGCCTCGAAGTCCTCCTAGCGGCAGGCGACGTACACGCGGCCCTGCTGGCATCCGTAGAGGCTCCCGGCCTATCCCTCGCAGCCATCAACACGCATGGCGAAGTCATCGCCCTCTTCGGAGTCAGTGATGGTCCAGACATGGGCATTCCCTGGATGTTGGCCTCGGACGAGATCAGCAAACATCCTCGGCATCTGGTGGATGGCTGTAGGCGGTGGGTGTCCGAGGTACTTCCCCGTTACCGCCTGCTAGTGAACTACGTTCACGCGGAGAACGCCGTTGCCATCGCATGGCTGCAACACATCGGATTCACCATAGGAACACTTGTGGAAGACTTTGGTGTTGCCAAGGCCGCTTTCTACCAATTCTATATGTGGAATAAAAACTATGTGTGAACCAACAACTCTCCTCATGATGTCTCTCGCCGTCTCCGCAGCCAGCGCCGGTATGTCCTATGTCCAGGGCGAGAGGAACGCCGACACCCAGACGGAGAACCTTCAGAGGACGCAGGACCAGCAAATCGACCAACTGAATCTCCAGCAGCATCAAGCCGACCAGCAAGCCGGAGAGCAGATGTCCGACCGTGCCCTGGAAGCGCTGAAAGAAACCGGGCGCCTCAGTACCATTGCAGGCGAATCAGGCGGTGGAGGCGGCTCTAACGGGCGCATTGTCAATGAGGTCGGGTTCAACGCAACCCATGACATCGCCACCATAGAGGCAAACAGGCTCAACGGCGGCGCACAGCGCAACATGGATGTTCAAGGCGTTCGTGCCAATACACAGTCAGCACTCAACTCTATCCAGCAGCCTAGCCTTATCGGTACAGGTTTGCAGATAGGCGGGGCAGCGGTTGGGGCCTACAGCGGCTATCGCTCCGGTACTTTCGGCAAGCTGCTGTCAACAACCAAGACAGGGTAACTATGCCGAAATTCGTACAGCAACAAATCACCTCACGCCCACAGGACGGAGCACCTCAACGCCAACGCGAAGTCACCCAAGTCGTCGCACGTCCGGTGGACACGGCAGTACGAGGTAGTGACACTAGTTCCGAAATGGACGGCTTGATTAAGGGCCTCGCATCCTTCAGCCCCCAACTGATGCAATATGCGGAGCAAGAAGGAAAGCGGCAGATCAAGAAGGCCGATGACGCCGGAGAGTCTGCGGCCCTAATTGCGCCCATCGACCCTACGAACGCCAGCCGCGTCCCGGAGTCACTACCGGCCAACGTCCTGCCTGCATTCCGGGAACACTTTGATACCTCTTATCGCAAGATCACCGGACAGCGCTTGGGTATCGAGGCGAATGCAGCCATCACTGCCGAGTATGAGAAGCAGAAGCTGACGGATGGTTTCAACGTGGACCAGTTCCTGTCCGACCAACTGCGCACCCATACAGCCGGTATTCCTGACCCACATGTACGCGATGAGGTAGCCAAGCAGGCCATCCAGTTGTCCCGAGGTATCCGCGAACAGGACACCAAGATAAAGCTAGGCCAGCTCAAGGACTCCACCTTACAGAGTGTCAACGTGGTCATGGACGCCGGTATCCAGCAGGCAGGTAGCGACCCGCAGAAGCTGTATGACGCCTACCAGAGCCTGACCAACGACCACCGGGACTCCTGGCAGAACTACCTGACGCGTCCAGAGTTGGCGCAGCAGTTGGTAGCCAAGGTGACAGCGCAGTCGATCAATGACAAGGGCTCTCCGGCATTGTTCGACGCCCTAGACAAGATCAAGGACCCTGGCACCGGCATGACCATTGCAGATACCAATGCTGAACTAGGTGTCCACATCGCGCAGGCCCGGAAGCATGCAGAAGCCGAGCAGGACAAGCGTGTGGAACGCGATGCACAGCCGTTTCTCACCAAGCAGCGGGTCGATTGGGATGCGTCCGTCGAGGCGGGCAACTTGATTCCTGTAGAAGTTCTGGCTAACAACATCGGCATAGGCAAGCAATTCTCCTCCCATGAAGCAGCAGCCGCGTTCGACCGACAACAACGGGATAAACTGGCGGGAATGAAGGACTTTACTGAAGCCCTGCGCATGTGGGACTCTGGGCAGGGATGGGCACTGACGCCGGATATGCAGAAGAAGGTGTCAGAGCAATTGACCGGGGGAATCGTCAAGGGCATTGCGGGAGCGCTGGAGGACCCGGCACAACTCGCCAACGTAAAGGACGCAGCCAACCAACTCGCAAAGGTCCACGCTGTGGGTCAAGCGACCATCCCGAATGAGGGACTGAAACGCCTTGTGAACGGCCTATCGAACGTTCCTCCCGATGCCGGCGGAAACCCACCACAACGGTTCACGGCAGTGGCAGAACTTTATAAGAGCCTGCCAGACAACATCCGACGACTGTACTTTGACGATAACACCAGCGACCTCATGGATTCCTACGTGGCTGAGTCGGGCAATGGTGTCACCGCGTCATCCGCATATCAGGCAGCGTATCGCGCAATCTCGCCAGAAGCCAAGGAACGGGAGCGGATTCTGACCCACGACCCTGCCTGGAAAGCCAACACTACCAAGGTCATCTCAAAGGCTATCGATGGGATGCACTATCAGTGGTCCAAGGATTTCATACCGGGCCGTGACAACCTCCCCTCTAACCTAGACGCCACGACTTCTGGTGGGCTGTTGGAGGCGAAGCGTTTCATGACCACGCATCCCAATGTCGGGGCCGACGCCGTTCAAGCCCATCTACAAGAGTGGGTGAATAACAACTACGTTCACGATACCAACACGAATCTGCTTGTTGGTGTCCCTCCAGGTTCGGGAGGTCAAGGCACTGACAAGATGATTGCGTGGAAGCAGGCGGCATTAGTAAAACAGTATGGCTCTGACAAGCTGCCAACCCTCGTCCATATGGGCAACGGTCAGTACGAAATACAGTCCCTGAAGTACGGTGAAATTCTCGGCAAGACTACCTTCGACCGTCTCAACAGCACGTTCCGCTCAGCCACCACCCTTACTGATGACGACCGCAAGGCATTAGTGGAACTCAACGGGAAGGCCAAGGGCGGCAACCTATCCTCAGAAGACATCAACAACATGTCTCCCTTGATAACCAAGCTGCGAACAATTGGGCAAGGCGACCTCATTCCTACGAAAGCGATTAACGATGTTCAAGATAAAGCGTTCCGCACTGCGGTTGCTAATATTCCTAAACTGACTATGGGGGCTGCTTCAAGCGTCCTTGCACCTACGCCGCAGTCTGCCAACGATGCACAAGCGCAGAAGTCCAGTACGTTTCGCTTCATGCGTAACGTCAGCGGCAGGACTGGCACTCTCGACCTCACGGCAGCACTGACCACACAGGGCGAGGGTGTCGTATTGAAAGCATCCCCCGACCCCGCTGGTGGAGCCGGTAACAACATCGGCATGGGCTACAACCTCAAGGCCAACGCTGGGACCATCAAGGAGGACTTCAGGAAAGCAGGTATTCCACCTGAAGCCACTGACGACATCATTGCTGGTCGCAAGAGCATCACGCAGGACCAGGCAGAGCGGCTACTGATTACCAGCCTGCCGCGCTACGTGGACAAAGCCAGGGCCACAGTTGAAGCCAAGTATCCCGGCATGTGGGACCGATTGACGCCACAACAGCAGGCGGTCATCACAGACGTGGCCTATCAGGTCCGCGACTTCAACAAGTTCGGTCCATCCATTGACGCTGTGTTCTCAGGCGACCAGGAGCGCATCGACAAGGCGTTCAAGGTTTTCTACACGGACCGCAATGGCGCTCAGAAGGAAGACACTCGCAGAAACAACCTCCGGGCAAACATGCTGGCAGGCACAGCGAAATTTAATGCGGTGACTATGAATAACTAATAAAGGAAACACATGGCTGGCATCCAGCAGGAAGCAGCAGACCTATCAAGTAGCATCCTCAGTAAATCCGCAGCGCCCAATCCCTCCCTCCCCTCCCCGAATGCCAACGCGTCGACTTCCCCGGTTGCCAGTATTACCCTAGCCGACATAAAGAAGAAACGTGAAGACGCGGCGACGACCGGCGACTACGCGGGCGCGGTGTGGCGACAGGACTCTCCCGTACCCGGCATGATTGCTCATTACCAAGGCAGTCAGTTCAAGCCAGAAGACGGCTACATGTCCTACTCGGACCCCGACCAATGGAAGAGTCTCACCGATGGCATCGCGGAGGAGTACCACAAGGAACTGTACGGCGCGACCTCTCCCGCACAGGCCGACTTCATCCGGGAACGGCTGTTGAACAAACAGACGGACTTGCAGCACCTGAGTGATATGGGCGCGCTTGGAAACACAATGCGACTCGCCGCAAATCTGGTGGAGCCAGTTGGTCTCGCTGTCGGAGTCGCCTCTGGCGGCCTGTCCTACGCAGTGCGCGCACGTAAGATAGCCACCCTGGCAACTGCCATCGGTAGAGCTGGAACGGAAGCCGAGGCATTGTCAGCCATTACCGCCCATGCTGCCGAAGTGGCTGCACAAGCATCTCGCTCTGGCAGTAAGGGCGCAATTGCCTCCGGCATCGCCACAGGCGCGGGAACTATGGGCGCAGTCGAGCGCCTGCGCCAGCGGGTCAACTTTGAGGACGATTGGGGTCAGGTGGTCGAGGCCAGTCTTATTGCGGGTGCGATGACGACTCCCTTCGCAGTCTACGGCGCAAGATCGGCAGCACGGCAGGCCAACGTCGCCCGGCAAGAATTCGAGGCGTGGCGGATGCTGAAGGAACAAAAGGACGTAGCGCAGGTGGCACCAGCCGACGCCGCCACAATGGGAACTGCCGCACACCGCATTGACGTTTACTCCAAGGTAGAGCGCGGCGAACTACCACCAGACGCCATCGACACACTCTGGAAACAGCATGAGAGCGAACTGGCGGTTCAGCGCGAGAAGCAACTAAATGACCTCTGGAGCGAGGGGCAGCTGCATAAGGGCGACGAGATGAAGAATGTCGCTCAGGCACTCGACGCAACCAATGAGGTACAACCGACCGCAATGCAGCTTGCATTCCAGAAGGCGCTAGGTATCGCGCAGGAAACCAAGGCTGCGGCCAAGGAGACCCCTCTACATCTCCAAGACGTTCCCAAGACTCTCACGCCTGTATCAGAACTCCAAGGCGACCATGTATTCTGGCGCTCCGACGAAGGACCAGGGCTAGATCATGGAGCCGTCGTGGGAGAGACCGGCAAGGGCCAGTTGATTGTCGAACACGCCGACACAGGTGAACGCATGTTGATTGACCGTGCCGACCTCCACCCGGACTCCCCCGGCCACCACTTCGAGATTCCCAAAGAGGCGGTAGCAGGAGAAGCTGGCTTCCTGCCGAAAGGTATGAAGCCGGAGCCGCATCGAATAACAAAGGCTGACTTCCTGGGAGGTCCCGAGAACGTAGAAGTTGCGCCACCACGACCAGCACAGCAATCAGCATCCACCGCGCTGCACGAATCCCCTCGAGGCTTCGTGGGAGGTTCTGCCGGTGCGGCGCAGGCCATGCACGTACCAACCGTGCCAACGGTCCTGGGTGGATTCATTCCGAAGCTGGACAAGTGGGGCATCAAGATTCCCTACCGCTTCGACCTGTACGCCCAACTCAATCGCAGCACCAATCCGGTGCTCCAGAAGTGGGCTTCCAAGCTCATTAAGGACCCTATCGGTGCGGAGGGAAGTCACACCCAGGCGCGCACTGCCAGCGAGGATAAGAAGTTCATGCAGCGTACCCTGGAAGGTCAGTTCATGCTGGCCGCACAGGATGCGTTCCGTGAAGTCCGCGTGAAGCGCAAGCTAGGCCCTCTAGACGCTCACAAGTTCCACCGCGAATTTTACGAGATGGTGTCCAACGTGGCGAACGGAGACTCGACTGTCGTTCATGCGAACCAGGACATCGCCAATGAACTACGCGCCGCCGCCAACGCACAGCGTGAGGTCTACTCCACCATCATCAAGGAGGCAAAGAAGGCGGGGGTCCAGGGCGCGGAGAATCTGGACGTAGATGCGTTCTATGTCAATCGCCAGTACCAGATCGACAAGATCAAGGAAAAGATGAAAACGCACGGCGAGGATGAAGTGGCACAAGTGGTCGCCAATGCGTTCACCGATGGGGCATTGCATGGGGACCTAGCGAAAGCCAAGGCGTTCCTGCACGTCATCCTGAAGACAGAGTTCTCCCAAGTGTTCCAGGACCTACATCTGGCATCCAAAGATATGCACACACTCCGTGCCGAACTTGGCGCAGTAGACCCCGCAACCGGTCATCCTCTCCTGGACGGCAAGGACATCAATACAATCGTTGAAGTCATGTTTGAGGCCAAGGCAAAGCACGGCGGCGACTCAGGTAACGCAACAAACCTGAAGTTCCGTATGCCGATGGATGAGAACTATAGCGAACGCATGGGGAATGGGGAGACCCTGAAGGTATCTGACCTGATGGAGCGCGACTCCCGAGTGCTGGTCAACAAGTACCTGAACACTATGGCCGGTCACGTGGCAATGGCAAAGCGCGGCATCCGGTCACGTGCGGAGTTCGAGAACGTCATCTACAAGGGAGCAATGGACCACCACATGGAAAACAACCTGCTGGTGGCCGACGATGGGAAATTTAAGGGAGACCTGCAATGGATGCGCGACATCTACGACAACATCACAGGACGCCCCATGTCTACCCAGGTGTTCAACCAAACAAGCCGCCTGAGTAACATCATCAGGGCCTACTCGCGGTCTGCCTATCTTGGACAGCTTGGCATTCCGGCCATGGGCGAACTGAAGCAGGCAGTGGCGATGACCTCGCTACGCGCCTTGCATCTCCAGGGTGGCAGCTTTGCGGGGCTCATCCGGTCTCTGCGTAGCGGTCGTATTCCTAATCAAAAGCTGGCGCGTGAGATAGAACAATTCTGGGCCTTTGGCCTGGAAGCGAACTCAGCACATGCGCGTCAGTTCGAGACCTCGGAGTTCACCCATGACCGGACGTTGAACAAGCTGGAGAACACCACCAACAAGCTATCGCACGCCGTGGACTATATCTCGGGCAATGCAACGGTGACGTCCATGACCCGCCAGTATTCGGCCATGATGTTCATCCAGCATCACTTCGATCTAGCCACCGGAAAGGCTGAATTGACTCCGGCCTACCGCAAGCGTCTCGCGCACTACGGCATGGAACTGGAAGAAATTGACGATGTACTGAAACACCTGAAGGAGTACACCACACACGACGCAACGAATGGCCGTGTCGAGTCGGTGGATTGGGAGCGTTGGAAGCAGCAGCACCCAGACACCTACGAGCAGTATCACCTGACGATGGAGCGCAGTACACGTGATGCCATTCAAGACCACGACCTGGGCGAAACCATTCCTTGGGCACACACGCAGCTTGGCAAGATATTCATGGAGTTGCGCACCTTCATCGCCGTGGCACACGCCAAGAATTTCCTAAAGAACGTTCACTACATGGACAAGACTACCTTCTCGGTGTGGATGTACGGGCTTGTCGGGGAAGCGTTGATGTATTCCTTGCAGACCTCGTTGAATCTGGCGCACAACCCAGAGGAGCTACAGAAACGTCTGACGATGGACCGCATTGCCAAGGCCGCAATCCAACGGGCCTCTGTGTTCGGAATGCTGCCGTCCACTATCAGTACTACTACCGGCTTGGTGGCTGGCGGCTATGACCCGTTTGCAATGGTAAGCACCGCCAACACCGACAACCGCAATATGTTCACGCCACCATCGGCGGTACTCATCGGCAAGGCAATCAATGCAGGAAAAACGATTAGCGGTTCCGCGCCGTGGTCCGACCGTGTGGCAACACGTCAGGACATCCGTGACCTCTTCGGAATTATGCCGGGAGGGAACACATACGGCATCCGAAACTTATCTGACTATGTGAGCGGCATGTTCCCCAAACACGCACCACGCCAAGTGGTCCCCTAACAACGAAAAGGAGAAATGGCTTATCTATCACTAGCGCCCTATGAGGGCGATGGTAGCAACACGTTGTACGCGGTCCCCTTCCCATACCTCTTAAAGTCGCACGTAGAGGTATGGCTTGCGGGGTTCCTGATGAAGGACGAAGCGCACTACACGTGGACTACCGACAAATCAATTCAGTTTTACATTGCGCCCCCGGAGGGGATTGCAGTCATCATCAAACGCAACACGCCGAAGGTCGAGCGAAACATCCACTACCATGACTCGACCACGCTGACTGAACAGGTAATGAACGCAGATGCCACGCAGATGTTCTACATCGAGCAGGAGGTTGCTGATGGCCTAAGCGGACTCACAAACGGCCTTCCTGGCGTCGGCAATGGCAACTACCACGGCATCGCCACGGATGTCATGGACGGCATCATCAAGGAGTCCAAACTCTTTCCTGACCTCAACAACCGCATTGACAAGATTGACGGCCCTGCATCCTTGCCTGGGAGCGTTGCTGCACGGCTGGAGGATGCTGGCGTGAAGAGTTCTAAGGCGTTGAGCGACACGGCCAAAGAACTTGGTGCTGCCATCACTGCGGAGACCAATGCACGGCAAAACGCAGTCGAGTCGGTAGCCGCCAAAGTGGATACGGTGACTGCCGCACAGAACAACACTGCTGCTGCCGTGCAATCCAATATGACTGCGATGGTGCTAGGCGATCAAGCGTTGGCAACGCGCATAGACCAAGTGGCTGTCACTCAGGACGAAGCCAAGGCCGCTATCCAAGCCGAGCAAACTGCGCGGATAGATGCAGATGGCATTCTTGCAACCCGTATTGATTCTGTGAAGACTCAAACGGCTGACTCGGATGCTCTTGCTGCGACACAGCTAACAACCATCATCAGTAGCGACAAGCAAGCGCAGACAATCGCACGTGCCATGACCGCAGTGCAAACCACCGTAGCAGGAAACACCACCACGGTACAACTACTGATGGAAAGTGTGGACGGCATCAAGGGGTCACTCTTTCTCAAGGTGGACGCGAATGGGCGCATTGCCGGTATGTCGATAGGTGCAGATGCGGACTCCTCCGAGGTGGTCTTCGTCGCTGAGAAGTTCTTCGTTGCAGCGCAGGACATGCCCGGGAAGAAGGGGGAGAACTTGTTCACGGTCATTACGACACCGACGACCATCAACGGCACGTTAGTACAGCCTGGGGTCTACCTGAAGACGGCGTACATCAACCTCGCTACCATCACGACAGTCATTGCGAACAACGCAATTATTGGTGGGGCAAACATCGTCAATGCTGCCATTGGAACCGCTCACCTGGGTGACGCATCCATTACTAGCGCGAAGATCAAAGATGGCGAGATTACAAACGCCAAGATCGGTCAGGTCATCCAGTCAGCCAACTACGTACCCGGCTCGACCGGCTGGCGCATCAACAAGGACGGTTCCGCAGAATTTAGCGGCGTAACTATTCGCGGCGACTTCAAGGCGGGGTCCATCAACATCAACAACAAGTTCATCGTGGATGCAGGCGGCAACGTGACCATCAGGAGCGGAACAACCGGAGCCAGGCTAGAACTAATTGGCGGGGTGGTTATGACATTCGACCCGAACGGTGCGCTGCGAACCCGAATGGGGGTCTGGTAATGCCGGTGGGCCTCGAAATATACGACAGAGCCGGAAACACCGTACTGAGCCTGGACGACCGCATTGGGCGCGTACTTGGTAGTGTTCGAACGAATGGGGTGGCGGGTAGTCTGCGCAATAGCGGCTTCACCACTGGCACCCCGTTCTTCTGCGTCCAGACGACGGACCGGGGCGGTTTCTCTCCTACGGACGTACAAATATCTGGAGAAATATTGAGTTGGAACTACCCTACCCCCAATGAGCTATGGCCGACGTTGGACGCTATCATTTTCTATGGTGTCTACTGATGACGGCAGGTATTCAGGTATTTGGAAATCACGGTGTCTTGCAGATAGATCAGGATTATTCAAATCTTTCGCTATCGGCATCAGGTAGCGCAACCGTAGGTACGACCACCAGCACGATGTACGTCGATGTGACTATTACCGGCGACACACCGCTGATGGTCGTCAAGGCGCAGGACGTGTTCATCGGCATCTACTCGACAGTACAGAACGGTAACCAATTTACGTACAGATTTGTTTCTCGCACTATTGATGGCTACGGACGGACATTCCAGTGGTTCGCATTCGACAAAGTCAGAGAGTCCGGTGAAAACTGCGGATTCCAGGTTTTCAGGGCAGATGGAAGCATCGCATACGACTCCGGCTGTAGGCCGCTGAAACTCACCCAAGTCATTCCTGGTGGCGTCGCGGGACCAGGAAGTTCCGACCCGACCATCGCCTTTCTGATAGCGACCGTTCCGAACGGAAACTACGGGTTCATTTTTTCACAAACCACCAGCCGATTTATGGGGTCTCCTAGCGGCGCTGGCTTCGCGCAGGTAGGTGTGGCGCGTGTCACCTCCAACTCAGTGTACAGAACCACCACGAGCTATCCGGCAGAACTCAAAGCAACGCGATATGAGGGTATCGCAAGCCTGCTACTGGTGGATTTGAACGGCATCGCATGACAACAACTTACATAAAGGAAGATAAATGGCAGGCTGGTACAAGGCTGGCACAATCGAAGTAACTAACGGCAGTACAGTAGTAGCAGGTAATCAGACACAATTCATCAACAATGTTCGAGACGGCTACTTCCTGGTCGGTCCTGACGAACGTGTGTATGAAATTGAAAGGACTAGGAGCGACGAACAGCTCCTCCTCGCAAGCCCCTACAAAGGGGTAACTGCAGCAGGTCAAGAGTACGCCATTGCGCCGACACAATCGGTAATCGCAGACCTCGCAGCAGGCGTAGTAGATTTGGTTGACACGTTTGGACCGCTACGAACCGCTCTGCCAGACGTGATTTTGTATGCACAGCAGACGCTCGAATCAAAGAACGCCGCAGTGGCAGGCGCGAACACTGCAGGAACAGCCGCCGCCGCCGCGCTCATTTCTCAAAGTGCGGCAGCCGCAAGCGCCACAAGCGCAAGTCAACAAGCACTTACTGCCATCGCCCAAGCCGCCAATGCGTCAGCTTCTGCTACTAGTGCGGAGCGCTCTGCGGCGGCTGCCGCTTCTGGCGTAGCGCCACTGGCAGGTTTTAGAAACAAGCTTATCAACGGAGACATGCGAATTGATCAGCGCAATAAAGGCGCTCCGCAGACTATTACTCCAGGAGGTGGATACCAATATACTGTGGACAGATGGTGGGCAATTAGCGCTGGCGCTAACGTCACGGGGCAACAGGTATTTAATACGGGGGTGACACCTAACCAGTACAACTATCAATTTACCGGCGCTGCCGGGGTTACAGGTATTAGTTTCGCTCAGCGTATTGAATCCCAAAATTCATACAAGTTTTGTGGTTCACAAATGGTGCTGAGTGCTGACTTAGCGGACAGCAATTTGACCATAGTAAATTGGGCCATTAACTACGCCAATGCTGTCGACAATTTTTCGACGATAACACCGATTGCAAGTGGCTCATTTACAGTCAGCCCAACAGTGACACGTTACTCGACCCCGCCAATCACTATTCCCCAAGCAGCCTCGACTGGCGTCCAGGTTGTATTTTCGGTTGGAGCTAAAACCTCGGGCACCTTGACAATCGGCGCCGTGCAATTCGAACCCGGAACTATTTCTACGCTCCCTGAAGACAGGCATTTACAACAAGAGCAAGTACTGGCGTATCGATACTACAGGCGATGGGGAATGGCAGCGGGCGTTGCCTATAACTGCGGAGGCGGAGTGCAATCTGTTGTGGTGCAATTTCCCAATACCGTCCCATTTCGTGTTGCTCCGTCCACAGCCACAAATATGGTAGCCGGTAACTTCGTCGCTGGTTATCCGAACGCTACCCAGTGGGCCTTGGTGGCTCCTGGCGTCGCCTACGTCACGAACGCTTCTGCGGCGGCAGTCACGGCAGCGGCAACGGCTGAAACACAATCCCTGCTCATCTATTATTCGCCGGGCCTTAGCATTATGCCGGGACAGTTGAGTATGGGCGCAAGCATGTACATTGAATCAAGCGCCGAACTCTAATCAAAGGACCCAATATGATCTACACCTTATCTCCTATACCTGGTTTTGTAATTAAAACAGATACCAATCAAACTATTCCGCTCGTTGACGGCAATCTCGACTATGGTCAGTACCTAGAATGGCTTTCTGTAGGCAATACACCGGGGCCTGCAACCGTGACCGGCACTGCGAATCCAAATGCAGCAATTCTCGACAAGATCACAACCATTGAGCGCGACAGGCAACCGAGGGCGTTGCGTGAGTTCTTTCTAAAAAATGACAAGACCTCCTTAGCGGATATCGACGCCGAGATTGAAACACTTCGCGCCCAACTAATTGCGGATGTATAACCTGCCCCTTCAATTAAAGGCATTCACATGACAAATCAAGTAAGAGAAGTAGCAGACCTCCACGGCAAGGTCGAAAAATTGTCCGATGATGTACACGAATTGAAAGACTCGGTGTCGGAACTGGTCGAGGCATGGCGAACCGCTAATGGCCTCGTCAAGTTCACCAAGTGGGTCGCGGGTATCGCATCTGCTGTCGCCATCATCTACGGCGTTGTTACAGGCCGAGTACCTGCGCCTTGAGCAACGCAACGAAAGAAAAGCTGTCAGCGCTACACGGCAAGCTGGCAGACGTGTTCACGGAAATCATCACCAACGGAGTACCAATCAAGGATGAAGAAACCGGCGCGGTCCACAAGGCCCCGCCGTCCCCCGCCTACCTGACACAGATTCGTCAATTCCTGAAGGACAACAACATTGAAGCGGTAGTTGTCCCTGGGTCCCCGCTGGCCAATCTCACAGACTCGCTACCGTTCGCCGGTAGTGAGCATGAAGGGATGCATTGAGCGTTTCTACACGCGACTTGCAAGAAACGAATCGTAACAACGCTTTATGTCATCAGTGCCGTAGCGCACCCGACAATACTGAATCACACTCTTCTTCTTGTTTTCGTCTAAATTTTCAAACGGCACCATGTCTAGCCCCACCTGCGCAGGGTTCTGGAAAAGCACAGTTGTTGACGGTCTATGTTTAATGAAGGGGTCCCATTGCACGCCTACCTCATGGTCACCTACGTATTGGTCTAATCCCACAAAGAGCCACCCCAACACAAGGATTAATGGAACTGCGACAAATAATGTTTTCTTCATGGTGGAGCCAAATTGAATGCTTGACGCATTTGGGTTGCAATAATCATTCCGTATACGCCTGGACATGCCCGACTTGAGCCATGCGTCTTAGCAAATTCACGGTGACCGCCTAGTTTCTCAATTTTGAAGAATTCGGTTAGGGATTTGATGAGTGCTTCTGCAGCAGCAAGTTGCGGTTCTGTCGGTTCATCGTGTGTGACTGCCGCTTTGTCGTTTTGTTCACCTATCCACTCGCGGATGCCTGCGACGACTCCGCGCTTGACGGTGACATTCCAGGCTCCGGGGCCATATCGCTCCGCTTCCCCGCGAACGCTTAGGTCAGCAAGAAATACTATTCCAACAATCCCGGTATTGCCGCCCTCGATGTGAGCGCCCTTATGTCGAATGTCTAGCGCTTCATACACGACACCTTGGCAATCGACGGCGTAGTGGTAACTCAACTGGTTAAAGGACCCCATATCAACGGTCTCCACTTTTCGCATCTGCTCAACACTGTTGGCAGAGCAGCTAAAGCTGTTTCCGGCGTGGTGAAGCGCGATTGATTGGTAGTCCCAATCATTTACGGCACCATCAGAATTATGCTTGTGCGCGTCCCACGACGAGCGCTCCACAAATTTTACGCCTTGCTTTTTCACGAAATCGATAATTGCTTGACGCGTTGCGGCACGATCATTAACCGTAACCACATGCGGCGGTTTGCACATGTAATCTGCTTCGGTGTAAGCGGCAGTCCAATGCTTTGGAATGTAGTGCGTTTCCGTTCCCATCTCAGCTCTCTCCGTGCTTCAATGCCCCAACGGGCGCTTCAAAAATCAAATGCACTTGTACTTCCTGTCCAGGGGCTGCGTCTACGTGCGCATATCCACTCGCGTCAGTTACGCCGGACTGTTTCGCCCCTCCGACATTCGCTAGGAATTTACGATTGGCGAGTGGCGCTCCAGTTTCGCTATCTTCAAATAGAAACAGTTTGCCGTGCTTCTCTTGGCTGCCCTGAGTACTAGCAGCCAACGCCGCAGGGGCGGCCGCCGCGCCAACCGGAGAAACAATGGTTCCCATCGATTCGGCTTGGTCGTCGTAAGTCATCGTCTGGTGGAGATTTGATACGAGCTTGGGAGGGACGGGACAGCCGCAAATAACGATGTCGTTCTCCAGCGCCACTTCACCCATGAAATTCATCCGGCGCGGCCCGCCTGCCTTGGCGATGACTCCCACGCCTTTACAAGCTAGGCAGGTTGCCTGCCCACCGATTAGCGCGACCTTATGGCCGTCATCGCCAACTGAAAAAGTTGAGTTCGCGTTCGGAAGAATCGTGCCGCCTGTTGTCGTCTTGTCGCCAACAACGACAATCTTTCGCATCACCATAGATAGTCCCTGAAATTGCCATTAGGCTATCTTTACAGAAGATTAATTAATTTGCAAGCAGGTTTGAATTCTAGCCTTGACGCATCAAGATTGGTCGGGGCTCAATTACTATCCATTGCTATTTTTAGAAGCGCAGCGCCGATGCCAGCAATGGCCGCAATTATTCCAAATATGGCGGCTCCTTTGTTCCAGCTTCCAGATACCTTAAACGCCTCTGCGTTCTCGTAGTTCTCTACTGCCTGCATCAGCATTTGCTGTTCCGGCACAAGTACCGGGGATGGGGGCTCCTCCGAGGTCCGTTGGTAACGAGGACCGGCCTTGACCTCGCTTGCTTTGAACCACAAGCACGCCGCCAAGAAGGTGGCAACTAAGCCTATGGCGATACAAGCGATGTACGCGACATTTAGCATGGTTTTCTCTTGCAGATTACGGCCAATATAACTGCAGCTACGGCTTTACTTCCGCCACTCGTTCAATTCCAACGAAATTATCCTCATGGTCCTGCAGCAACGCAGCTATAGAAACCATTGTATTCACTGGAAGTATTACGGTAGCCATGTCATCAAATTCAGCATTTGGTAGAAATAGGTACTCACCACCACGCGGCATTAAGTCTACTTCTTTTATCAAGCTTCCCTTTTCTATATCAAGTGCTGCGCCTGCCTTCATTTCTTCCGGAATTTTCCTCACAGTCAACGTGAAACTATCTTTTGCTTTCCTATCAAATTCCACCGTCGCAGCGCGTGGGTTCTTCGACTTAACATGGACCACCAACATTCTCAGATCGTCTTTGTAGGGTAGTACTTCTGTCGTCATATCTAAGTTCACCATCCAACCAGTACTTCCTCCAACATTGTATTGATAACCGGCCCACCAAGCGGCAACCAAGAACGCGGCGATTGAGACCACTTTCAGCGTGAATTCGGCATACGCAGTAGATTTTACTAAGGGCTTGCCTGCCTCTCCCGTAGCAATGACGGCACCGCGTTCATGGGAGCCAGAGCGTGCACGAGGCGGGCGCAGTGTCTTCATCAATTTTCCTATTTACAGTAGAGGTCCGAAGCTTCTTTTATACCCGTTAAGTTGCCACCAGTAAACTGCAGCACGACTACCTCGCCATAACCCCGCCTTCCCGGAGACTCCTCTATAAGCAATCTCAGCAAGACCCCCATAGCACTCGCTGTGGAAGCAACGCTCGACCCTCTCAAAGCCGACTTTCGTAACTTCCTATACGTCACCTGGAAGCATCTCGGACTTCCCGACCCAACCCCAGTTCAGTACGACATCGCTCACTTCCTCCAACACGGACCGAAGCGGGAAATCATTCAGGCGTTCCGTGGCGTAGGTAAGTCTTGGGTTACCTCGGCTTTCGTGTGCTGGCTGCTGTACTGCAATCCTGAGTTGAAGATTCTGGTTGTGTCCGCATCCAAGTCCCGCGCTGACGACTTCTCCACATTTACCAAACGACTCATCCACGAGATGCCGCTGCTGCAACACCTCCGCGCACGAGAAGGCCAGCGTGATTCCAACCTAGCTTTCGATGTCGGCCCCGCACGCGCTGCACATGCTCCTTCGGTGAAATCGGTAGGTATCACCGGCCAGATTGCGGGCTCCCGCGCAGACGTAATCATTCCCGATGACATTGAAGTGCCGAACAACTCGCTGACCCAAGCCATGCGAGACAAGCTATCCAATTCCGTCAAGGAGTTCGATGCAGTCCTCACACCTAAGGAAGCGTCCCGCATCATCTACCTGGGCACGCCTCAGACTGAGATGAGTGTCTACACCACGTTGGAAGAACGCGGCTACACCCTGCGCATCTGGCCTGCACGGTATCCCTCGGAAGCACAGCGGGACAAGTATGGCGCCAGACTCGCTCCATTCATCTGCGACCGACTGGACCGCGACCCGACACTGGCGACCGCCTGCGACAACCGTGGCGCACCTGTTGACCCCAAGCGGTTCTCCGACTTCGATCTAATCGAGCGTGAAGCCTCCTACGGACGCTCAGGGTTCGCCATGCAATTCATGCTGGATACTTCAAGCAGTGACGCCGACCGCTACCCACTGAAGCTATCTGACCTCGTGGTGTTGAACCTCAGTCCGTCCATAGCTCCTGTGAAGTTGGCGTGGGCATCTGGCCCTGACCAGATCATTGCCAACCTCACCAACGTTGGCCTCAATGGCGACCGCTGGCATCGCCCCATGTTTATTTCGAAGGAATTCACGGAGTACCAGGGCGTGGTCATGGCTATTGATCCTGCTGGCCGTGGCGGCGATGAGTTGTCCTACGCGGTCGTGGCGATGCTCAACGGCTACCTGTTCCTCCTCGACTGCGCCGGACTGAAGGGCGGGTACACTGATGAAAATCTGAAGCGCCTCGCAGAGACGGCTAAGAGGCTCCAGGTGAAGAAGATTATCGTGGAGAGCAACTTCGGTGATGGCATGTTCACGAAACTCCTCACGCCCTTCCTGACGCGTCTATACCCCTGTACAACAGAAGAAGTCCGCAGTTCCATGCAGAAGGAGAAACGCATCATCGACACGTTGGAACCTGTAATGAATCAGCACAGGATTGTCGTGGATGAAGCGCTCATCAAGAAGGACTACGAGAACTACAACAGCTACGCGCAGGACCAAGCGCATCGCTATCAATTGTTCTACCAGATGACCCGCATCACTCGTGAGCGCGGGGCATTGAGTAAGGATGACCGCATTGACGTGTTGGCGATGGCGGTGGCATATTGGACTGAGCAGATGGACAAGGACATTCTGAAGACTCTACAGGACCACAGAGCAGCAATGCACGACGCTGACCTGGAGCAGTTCCTGGATGATGTCTTTGAGAGGGTTGCGGCTGGCCCGAGTTGGTCCAGTACAGGGCACTGACTTGTATGGATGCCATCTTCGCCCGACATGGAGCATACTGGCAATCATGTTCATAAAGGGGGCAACCAGATGATTATGACCAAGGACGAAGTTAACCAGCAAAAGGAGATTGAATACTATGCCGCTAATGTCACCGCTTGGTATAACACGGCACTTGAACGCGACAAGGGCCTATTCACTCTATCTGCAGGTGGAATCGGCTTACTCACGACCCTACTTACTACTGTCGGCCCTCTGTCTGTTTTGGTCATTCATTTCTATTACGCTGCATTAGTCTGCTTTGGTGTAAGTTTAATTGCTGTTCTACTCATCTACGATCGAAATAAAACACATATCGAACAGGTTATTTCCAGCAAAGCAGAAATGAGCGACCGCGTTCTCGGAATACTGGATAAGACCGCACTATTTGCCTTCGGACTTGGTGCTGTATTTTCGGTCGTGATCGGCATATCATCAACCATAGCTTCGCCACATACTAAGGAGAAAATCTTGGCAACTATTATTGTTAAGGACTCTACGTCCATAAAAGATGATTTAAGTGGGCCGCGTGAATCCTTGCGCCCTCCTTTGACTAAAAGTTTTAACGAATCAGGTAAATTACGACCAACCCCAGCTGCGGAGACTCCAGAAGCTGTACCACCTGCCAACGCGCCGACCGCCCCCACCACAAGCTCTGTGCCGCCGCCTGGACAAGGCGCAGGCAAATAATCATCCATCCGTAGTAGAAAATCGGGCCGGAAGCCGCTTGCAGTATGGCTCCGGCCCTTTTTGTTCCTCTAAACCCCGACTATAGCAGGGACCCCCGATTGTTACACCTATAGTGTAGCTAGTGGTTATGCCAGTAGACGCTTAGTTGTACTATCTCTATTTGTTATTGACGTCTAACTGTTAGGAGTCCACTGCATGCTACTAACTCTCGCCACCGTTCATCAGATTCTCGTCGGTCTCGTGACCGTCATAATACTTGGCTTTGGTGTAAAGCCGCTGTTGAAACATGCTACGCCGCCCGCGATATCGTTACCGCCACCGAACGTGCAGCGAAGAGAGCAATGGGAACGAGTGACACATGGCGATGAAGGCGGAAAGGTGCTGGGCTATCTTGAGCGATTCTTATTCTTCGGCGCTTTCTGGGGCTGCGCATACATTGTTATCGGGGCCTGGCTCACGTTCAAAGTCGCGTCAAAGTGGAACGTTTGGAGCAACGTGATTGCTGTACCAACAACCATTGAGGGCATCGACCCAATCGATCTTCTCAACGCACGCCGTCATTGGGGCTCACACTTGCTGATGACTTTCCTCATCGGCACTCTGGCGAATCTCATTATTGGTTTCTTGGGAGTCCTCATTGGTCAATACGGCCTCCAATTACTTCGGTTGACCGTGTACTGAGACGACACATGGCAAACCACCGCCACCACTGCCGACGATGAGCCGCGACGACATGGAGAAGAAACGTAATAGCCACCAACCACGAGCGGATATGGACAAATAATTAGCCCGAAAAATTCGTGCCCCCTCTGACAAGCTCACGACAACCTCACTCCCCCCTTGCCCCCGCACACGCGCCACGATTGGAGTCTGCATCATTCCGGTCTAGGCCCTCCTCGTGGCGCAACTGGTCACAACACTGGACACACTACACGCTAACCCGTTGATTCGTAAGGCACACCAACGGATTATGAATCCACAGGCCGGGTACGTTGGGCACAGCAGGACACGACAGCAGCACCCGCGAACACCGACAGGTACGCTCTAGCATTCTCACAGCTTTATATTTGTGAGCGTGGCAGAGCGTACCTATTTTTTGCTATTCACCACCGGATACACCGCCTGGTGTAGTTATTGTATGAAGGCATTAATTCCCAATAGACAAGGTGTTGTTCTTTGCGTAAGCTACTCGACAACACTTTATTGAGACCCACACCACCATATGTCCTCCACATTAGACACCGCAAACGCTGTAATGGGCTTTGTAGGCGGGGCGTTGGGATTGACTGCGGCAATCGTTAGCGGCGTCGTAGCGTTTCTTCCCAAAGAGAACCCGGCAGCGGCGCTCCCGAAGATTGGGGGTTGGGTACTAAATCTAGCGCCCATGACCCTGACTATAATTTCAGGCATCTTTACCATTGTGTTTGATTTGGGCGGTGTAGGATTCTGGTTCTTCGCCGTAGCCACCTTTGCTACATTTGTGAATTTCGTGCGTACCAATGTCCCTATCAGGCGTCTGGAAGTCGTGCAGATGGTGCTGCACGTGGCGATACTTGTCGCATTCGGCTTGATGCTCCAGATAAACCACGTCTACGAATCTCTAGTCAGGGTAGCTGAACACCTCCGCTAGCGTGCTGCATCAAAAATATCGCTTGCAATAGTTCTACATGTAAAATAGAATGCAGTCCTGCGCTGAAGAAACGAGCGCTTAGCCGTTAACTCATACTTTTACATATAACATCATTAAAGGAAATAAGCATGTCATCTACCTACTACGCACAGCCCTACAACATCGGCGCTACCGGCTTCTACTTCGACAGCTATGAGGACTATCAAGGGCAAGCGGCAGCACTGCGGGACGACTGCGGCAGCCCTGTGGAAGAGTTCGAGATTCAATATATCAACGGCGATGACGGCCAGTTGTTCCGCGCATGTGATGTGCAACAGGGCAGCCTTGAGCAGTGGTTTAACGATATTGAGAACCTGGACGACAACGAGAAAGCCGCACTGTTCTACCTTTGCGATGATGTCGGATACGGCATCCAGGACGCACTGGAGAAACTGGAAGACGTGACGCTATACGAGGGCCCATTAAAGGACGCGGCGGGAGAACTCTTTGATGATTGCTACCTGTCCGACGTTCCCGCGCTTGTACAGCAGTATATTGACTATGACGCCTTTGCCCGGGACTGCCAGCAAGCAGGCGACATGGCGGAGTTCGACTTCAACGGAACAACCTACACATGCACTAATGCAAGCGGCCTATAAGCCCAAATTGCGCCCAAATACTTTTATATGTAAAACTATATAGGACAACAAAAACATGAGCCTCCGCAAGATTCAGTCATTTACCAAAGCGACCCGCGTAGCCACGGTCTACCGGGACTCCGAGTGGAACGAGTACCGCGTAACGTTCCGCTTCACCGACTGTAGCGCGTCTGACGGCACCTACCACTGCGACGACAAAGCCGAGGCTCTGAGCGTTGCTGAGATGTGGGCAGAAGGGAAGATAGGTTAGAGCCCAGCCGCTAGGCCATCTACTAGCAGCAAAAGGTGGCCTACTGGATGCGTTTTGATGCCCGCAAAGGATGCGGTAGACGCCTATGAAGCGAGGGCTATTATTCTTGCCAAAAAATAACTTACAGTGTTGCAATCAGTTACAACTACTGTATATAATTACAGCACTCCGAACCCCTATAAGCAGTGAAGCTAAACCGGAGCACTTGGAGGAATAGTTCTACATGTTGATTAGTTGCGCCATCATAGATATACTCATTTGCGCCGACTTTATAGTCCGGCACCACAAGCCAAAAGCACTTATCGATTTCCTCCGAGGCGAAGCGCCGGGGGAATTTGAGGTATTGCTTTTCCGGCGCGTGTATATCGTCGCAGTCATCAAAGGAAAACGTTATGCCATCCACCGAAGTAAGCGCAGTCACCCTCCGCGCTCTGGAGATATTAAGTAGCCACCTGAACGCGCCGCAGATGCCCTTGCAGGTTGCTATTACCTTTCTTCACGTTGCCACGCGCAGCGAAGTCCATATGTCGGACCTGGAAAAGCTGCTGGAAGTCAGTAAGCCTACGCTTTCGCGCACAGTGGCAATGCTCGGCAGGGGCATCAACATTGACAAACCCGGATACAACCTTGTGCAAACTGCTGAAGACCCGATGAACCGCAAGTTCAAAATCATCAGCCTTACAGCAGAGGGCCATGCAGTGCTAAAGGAAATCGAAAAGAAAGGAGGCGCGTGGAATCGGCTGCTTGAAACCCGTTTAGACCACTAACTCAAAGGAGGTATTTTGATTAAGTTGAGAGGTTCAGTGTGGTGGGCTGACTTTAGACGACCAGATGGCAAGCGAGTACGGAAGTCACTCGGCACCAAGGATAGAAAGGAAGCGAAGCTCCTGGAGGCAAAGCTAATGGCCGATGACAAAGCTGCTGCTAAAGTCCAGGCCACACATGGAAACAATACGATTACCCTCGAAGCCGCCTTCAAACGGGCCAAGAGAGAACGTAGGGAGTGGGTCGAGGCCAAAGACTTCAAATCAATCGAGTCAAAACTCGGGCTGATTGGAAAGGATTTTCCACTAGATACAGACCTATCCCAATTCACATTTCAGGTTGTACTTCAGTACGTCGAAGACCTCAAGGAGGCAGGACTTTCTGCCTCTACGATCAACCAACGGCTTTCTTTCCTATCAGTTTTGATTAACATGGCCGCGACCAATTGGGGCCTACCATTGGCACCTTTTAAAATGCCCAGAGGTCGCCAAAAGAAAGGAAGAATCCGAACCCTGTCGTTTGCGGAAGAAGAGATAGCCATAGCACTATTTAAGAAGCACACCTGGAAATGGCACGAGGAGATGGCGTCACTCGTCCCCTGCTTGTTGGATACAGGTTGCCGACTCTCCGAAATGCTAAACCTGGATGTAGACAGGGATGTATCCTGGGAACGCAATACAGTCTATATCTGGGAGAACAAGGCTGACCATCCGAGAGGCATCCCGATGACAAGCAGGGTTAGGGAGATTCTAGCCAGGCGTGCAGAGTATGGGAAACCATTCAGGATGCTAACCACCTTCTCTGCGGCCGTCTGTTGGGATTGGGTACGTACCGAGATGGGCCTAGCTGATGATAAGGAGTTCGTCTTACATGCGCTTCGGCACACCACAGCGTCCCGACTAGCAGCAGCAGGTATGGATGCTTTCCGCATTCAGAAATGGATGGGGCACAAAAACATCGCCACCACCATGATCTACGTGACGCTGTTCGCTAATGATCTGGAGGACCTAGTAGGAGTTCTCGACAGAGGGGCAAATAGGGAAAATGTAGTGTGCCCAGAACGTGACCGAACGACTATTGATGTTGATGCATACGAGATCAACGAAGACATATGTATAGGGGAGACGCTTGAATTTACAGCGAATTACAGCCCTCATAATCCGTTGGTGCCCAGTTCGACTCTGGGGGGGCCCACCAGTAACACTGAAGTAAACAAAGGGCTCACAGCGATGTGAGCCTTTTTCTTTTGTCCAGGATTTTATCTCCGGGTTACACCGGGGTTACGTTCCACATCCATCTCCATCAATTTCAGTGCATTTAATTTTTCCGGGATGGGATGCTGCCCGGCCTCAAGCTGGCAAAATGATCATCGCCCAAACAACTCGCCTCCCCCCGCCAAAATGAGTGCCTCAATATTTGCCTGCCCAGATTGGTTTGACATACGCCGCTACGCAAGAACTGCAGCCCTTGACTTTGAGGGATGGCAAAACCAGATCGGAAGTCGTATATTTTTGGCGGGACTGCTAGCAGCAAACAAGCAGGAGGAGTTCGATCTGCATTTCGCTGAAATCAAAGATAGCCCATTCACATACATTGACGTTATCTACGATCACGCTTCAAGTAATGCCGTGTACCCACTCACGTTCGGCGTAGCAGATACGATGGTAGCGGCTCTTAAGCCACTTTCACCGCATCGGAGGGATGACTGCGACAAGATACTGAGTAACGACGGCCAAAAATCATTTGCCATGCAGGCGCATCTAACTATCGACTTCAATGCATCCGAAACTGAAATCATCAATGACTTCAAGGCCTGGCTAGGTCCAGCTGCAGCGGCCAATCGAACGCAATTTCCACGAGACCGAAACGCCGGGATAACGAGTGCCATGATTGGAAGTTGGAACGAGCACCAAATATTACCGTACGAGGACTTGCGACTATGGCATCGACGTCAAGGTCTTGCGATGCCATCAGGTACGATTCTGGTACATTGGCTGTTTCCAGACTCTGATGCTGGCAAAGATAAAGCACGAGATACTATTTCTAAGGCCGAGTCTGCATTTCAATTGACGACTTGTTCCTTTGCTCGCGAAATTGACCCTCTCCTGTTGATCCAGTCGCCACTGCCGTGCAAAGGCAGCAACCCGGTCGTACGATCCCTCAAAGCCTAGCGCACATAGATCAGCATGGATCTGCTTTAAGCTACGGCGCTGCTTCCGAGATTTGGTCGCTTCAGTTTTAAGCCAGGATGAAAGTTTGAAGGCGTACTGATCAAGAGCGCTGGGAGTGCGTCGATCCCGATAAGCTGGCTCTATGACCTCAGAGCGTAGATAACGTCTGACAGTGTTCCTGGAGATTCCCAAGCGCCTGGCGATCTCCCTCAAGGAGACCTGGTCACGAAGGTGCCAGCGTCGAATAATACCTAATAATGCCACGTCGATCACTCCAATCTCCCATTCACTATATTGAGTAGGATTGTGGTCTATACGTGGGTCAATTTTCGATGCAAATTATCCAGCTAAGTGGGTCAGTTTTGGATGCAAATCAACAGACACACACAACCAATTTTCGCTAGGAAAGAAATGTTGCCTTCAAAAATGCTTGCCAGCGATGAAGCTGGTATTTATTTTTTCGAGGTGACCAAGCCCAATACAGAGATGTCGACTGCATGGGTTAGCAAATCCCCGTTAGAGACGATGTTGCCAGATGAATTTATCGAATGCACCAAAGTCCTATCTGCTGTGATTTTCGTAAATTACCGGGCAGACCAAAAAGTGAGTACTGATGTATTCATACACGAACTTGGTCATGCCATGGGAATGTTCCGCCATTTCCCGGGCTTTGATAATGAAGCTAAAAAACCGGTCGACACGAACTTCTGGCCAGTTCTTCAATTGTTATACAGCTACCGGGCTGGTACCTCAGAAGCAGACGTCTCCAGATAGCGCTCGACGAACCAGACGATGACATCGTCAGCCAATGGCTTGGTTCGCACGTCACAACGACAGTCTGACCTATTCTCCAATTCACAATAAGTGAAAGCCATCTCCGAGAGATAGGTAATCCTGCTTATCAATTACTCAGATATCAAAAACTATCCCGAGGCAGTACGCACATTTTGCTTTTAACGCAGCTCGCAAAAACCCCGAGCCTATAAATAAGCTACTTGGTCTTGCCAAAGAAATTACCCGTGGCGGATCAACGCAACTGATGGATTTTGCGACGCATTTTCTAGCGCAAAGAGGCAATCCATTTATTGCCTTTTAATTAAAAACAACTTTGAATTCCAAGCGCTGAAAAACCGCCCGGCCAGATTTTTGTTTACAGAAAAAGACATATTTTTGTGAATATTTCTCGCCGAATTTGATAGTAATTGCTAATTGCAATCATTCTCAATACCATTCGTATCCTGATGTTTCGTAATGTTTCAACTAAAAATACAACAATGAGACACACGGGGAGGCGAATCTGGAGCCACATTCCGGCCGGCGCCATGCGTGCTCAAACCAACTAAAAAAAACTATCCACATGTTACAAAACAACCATGAGGTGCGGATCCGCGTTTGGGAAAAAATCGGTTTGCCGTTGGCATTCGCAGCAGCATCCATGCTCGCTGCCTGCGGTGGCGGAGGCGGCGGCGATACTGCCAGCACCCCGATTACGCCCGTGGCCGACGGCGGTTTGAGCAAGGTCGCCAGCCTGGGCAAAAAGATATTCAGCGATCAAAGCCTGTCGGCTTCCGGCAAGCAGTCATGCGCTACCTGCCACAATCCCGACAATGCGCACGCGCAGAGCAATGACCTGGCTGTGCAGCTGGGCGGCGCCAATCTCGATGTGCCCGGCTTTCGCGCCGTGCCGTCCTTGCGCTACCTGAACCTGACCCCGGCCTTCTTCTTTGCCAGCGACGGCACACCGACCGGCGGGTTCAATCGCGACGGCCGTGTCAATACACTGGCCGACCAGTCGGAGCGGCCGTTCCTGGCGCCGCATGAGATGGCCAACGACAGCAGGGCCAACGTGATTGTCAAGCTGAAGCAGGCAGCGTATGTCGAAGAATTCCGCCAGGTGTTCGGCGCATCCATCCTGGACAATAGCGACGACGCTTTCAACCGCATCCAGCTGGCGTTGCAGCAGTACCAGAAAGAAGACACCGATTTCCATCCATACGACTCCAAATACGATCAATTCCTGGCCGGTAAGGTTTCATTGGACGCGGCAGAGTTGCGCGGCCTGGCGTTGTTCAACAATCCGGCCAAGGGCAACTGCGTCGCCTGCCACCTGAGCGCCAAAGGGAGCGACGGTTCGTCGCCATTGTTTACCGACTTCACCTTCGACAATCTGGGCGTTCCGCGCAATCCGGCGATTGCAGCGACCGCCGATCCCGCTTACCACGATCTTGGCCTGTGCGGCCCGGACCGCACCGACCTGAGCAGTCGCAGCGCACTGTGCGGCGCCTTCAAGGTGCCGACCTTGCGCAATGTCGCTACCCGCAAGGTGTTTTTCCATAACGGCTACTTCAAGACGCTGCGCGAGGCGGTGAGTTTTTACGTCAAGCGCGACACCAATCCGGAGCTGTGGTATCCGGCCGACGCTAACGGCGTGGTTCAGAAATTCAACGATCTGCCCGAGCAATACCGCAAGAACGTGAATGTCACCGAAGTGCCGTATAACCGGCAACCGAATATGCCGCCAGCATTGTCCGACAGCGAAGTCGACGACGTCGTGCAATTTCTCGGCACGTTGACTGATGGCTACAAAGCACAATAAAACTTAAAGGGGAAACCGAGATCATGAAAAAAAATATCCTGGCGCAAGCCATTGCATTGGCCTTGATGGCAAGTCCGCTGGCAGCATCCGCCAGCGAGGCGGAATTGTTGAAACGCCTCGACAAGCTGGCGGCGGAAGTTGAACAGCTGAAGGCTGAACTGGCTGCCACCAAGAAGAAAACCGACACGGTTGAAAAACGGCAGGATGCTTTGGCCGCGACCCCTGCTGCTCCGGCCGCCGTTGCGGTAGCTGCCGCGCCGGCCGCCGCCGCGCCCGTCTCGTCGGTTGCACCTGCTTCACCGGCAACCATGCTGGGACCGAACACGGTGCTGTCGAGCTACGGCGAAGTCAATTACACCCGCCCGCGCCATGACAGCAGCAAGGCGCAGACCGATGTCGCCCGCGCGGTAATCGGCATCACCCACCGTTTTGACGAAAAGACCAAAATGGTGGCGGAATTTGAATGGGAGCATGCCGTCACGTCCGCCAGCGACAAGGGCGAGACGGAAGTTGAGCAGCTGTATGTCGAGCGCGAGTTCAACAACGGCCTGCGCGCCAAGGGCGGCTTGTTCCTGATCCCCGCAGGTTTGCTCAACACGAATCACGAACCGACCGCCTATTACGGCGTGTATCGCAATTTCGTCGAAACCGCGATCATCCCGTCCACTTGGCGTGAAGCCGGCCTGGGCCTGTCGCAGACCTTGGACAACGGCCTGACCTGGGACACCGGAGTAACCACGGGCTTCGACCTGAGCAAATGGGATGCTTCATCGACTGAAGGCCGCGATTCGCCGCTGGGCAGCATCCACCAGGAAGGCCAGATGGCAAAGTCGCACGACCTGAGCGTGTTCGGCGCATTGAACTGGCGCGGTGTGCCGGGCCTGCTGGTGGGCGGCTCGGTGTTTACGGGCAAGGTCGGGCAGAAGACACCGGATTTCCCGGCGCAGGATGCGCGCCTTACCTTGTGGGACCTGCATGCGCGCTACACCCCGGGCAAGTGGGACCTGTCGGCGGTATACGCACGCGGCACGATCAGCAATACCGAGGCGCTGAACCAGACGTTCGCCGGCCAGCCGACGCCGGTGCCGTCGTCGTTCTACGGCTGGTACACCCAGGCCGCCTACCAGCTGTGGAAAAATTCCGATTACACGCTGACGCCGTTCCTGCGATATGAGCGTTTCAACACCGCCAACGGCTATGCCGCAATGCCGGCCGGCCTGGATGTCGCGACCGGACCGAACGAAGGCGTATGGACAGTCGGCACCAACTTCAATGTCGGCGAGGGTGTGGTCCTGAAAGCCGATTATCAAAAATTCAAGGTAGATACCGCGCGCGACCGCTTCAACCTTGGACTGGGTTATGCTTTCTGATTTTTGATCATGAAGCCTATCGATATGACGGTGCTGGCGCTTGCCGCCGGCGCCACCTCGGGTGCTTTCGCCACCCAATACCTGACGGTGGAGCAGGCACAGCAGGTCATGTTTCCTGACGCCAGCGGCTTCCGCGACGCCAGCCTGCAGCTGTCGGCCGAGCAGATGAAGCAGGTGGAAAAACTTTCCGGCCTGCCGGCGCGCTCGGTGGCCTGGCGCGTGTTCGCTGCCTACAAAGGCGATGCCCGGCTAGGTTATGTGGTGCTGGACGACGTAGTCGGCAAGTTCGAGCTGATCTCGTACGCAGTGGCGCTCAACCCCGACGCCAGCATCAAGCAGATTGAAATCCTGGCCTACCGGGAAAGCCATGGCTTTGAAATCAAGAGCCCGGCATGGCGCAAGCAGTTCGTGGGCAAGACGGCCGCCGCCGGTTTGGCGATCGGCGACGGCATAGCCAGCATCAGCGGCGCAACGTTGTCGTGTACGCACGTAACCGATGGCGTGCGGCGGATAGCGGCGATTGCCCAGGTCGCGCTGGCCAAATGAAACGGCGGGCGCAACCTTGGCTGGGAACCCTGGTTGAGGTGACGCTGGTCGATGCTCTCGATGAGACGGCCGCCGCGGGCGCATTCAACGCCGCCTTTGGCGCAATCGCTGAAGTGCATCGTCTGATGAGCTTTCACGATGACGCCAGCGATGTCGGCAGGATCAATCGAATGGCGGTCGATAGCGTGCTGCAGGTCCATCGCCACACGGCGACAGTACTGCGCGCGGCGCTTGACATGAGCGTCGCGACGGGCGGCCTGTTCGATATCGCTTGTGCATCGAAGCTGGTCCAGTGGGGTTATTTGCCGGGCGCGGGTGCAGACGCCAATGCCATTCATGGCGGCAGCCGGCCAGCCTTGCATGTCGATGAGGCCGGCAACGTCCGCAAGCTGGCGCCGGTCCTGATCGACCTGGGCGGCATCGCCAAGGGTTATGCGGTGGACATGGCCGTCGCGGCTTTGCAAAAGCATGGCGTTGCGGCAGCTTGCGTCAACGCCGGCGGCGATTTGCGGGTGTTTGGCGAAAACCCGTTCCCGGTCATGGTCCGCGATCCTCGTTCGCCTGAGAACATGGCTTGCCGGATAGATCTGGACAATGCCGCAATGGCCACTTCCGGCAGTTATTTTTCGCAAAGAGAAGTGGATGGCTGCATGCGCTCCGCGCTGGTCCATGCCGCCAGCGGAAATGCGCTGGTCGACAGCCGCAGCGCCACGGTGCAGGCGCCCGACTGCATGACTGCGGACGCCTTGACCAAACTGGTGCTGCTCAGCGCTGACCCGCAGCATCCTTTATTGCAGCGGTTTGGCGCGACTGCTTTTATAATCTGAGCGATGCGCCAACTCAAACATCCCAAAAGCAGCCTGCACCACCCCGGCCTGCGGCCGCACGTCATGCGCTTCCGCCTGGAACGCTGGCATCGCTTCAGCCTGTACGGCATCGGCGGCCTGCTGGTCGCCAGCGGCGTCATCTGGCTGCTGGCCCGCTACCTGCTGCGCGGCGCCGGCGAATTCGGCGAAACCGTCAATCCGCTTGAGCCATGGGCCATGAAACTGCACGGCGCCGCCGCCATGGCGACGCTGTTCTTCGTCGGCAGCCTGCTGAATAACCATATCCGGCGCGCCCATCACGCGCGCCGCAACCGTTATTCCGGCTGGAGCATGGCGACGCTGCTGGCCTGGCTGACGCTGAGCGGCTATGCCTTGTACTACCTGGCCAGCGAAACCAGCCGGCCGTTATGGTCCGCAAGCCATTGGCTGCCCGGCTTGCTGCTGCCGCTGCTGCTGGCGTTGCATATTTTCCTCGGACGGCGCGCCGCCCGCCGATAGCGCCCCGCCCCTCCTGGCGATATCGGCAGCACGCACCGTTGGTGCCCGGATCGCCACCTGTCTCGCAAAAGTCACGCCTCCCCCGCCTCCTGGCCCTCAGCGCTTTACGGCCAACCTCTTTCCCAACTACAATCACGTCCGATATTTCCATACGCCAATATTTTGCTCCCCCAAATCATCGCGAGCCATGGCGACTCTTGTAGTTGAACCGTCCTACCCCTTTAGCTCAAAGGCAGTGTGTTGCAATGAAAAACAATAAAAGTCTTCTTGCCCTGGTTTTAATCGGCGCCATGCTCAGCCAGTCCGGCTGCGGCGGTGGCGGCGGGTCGGGCGACAGCGCCTCGGCTGGGCCGACACCGGTCGCGGCATCGGCGGTCAGCATCAGCGCGCTGTCTGCCTTGAGCGCAGCCGCAGGCGCCACCCTGACCGTCAGCGGCACCGGCTTCCAGAAAGTCAGCGCCGTCACCATCGGCTCGGCCGCGGTCACCTTCTCCATCGTCAGCGACACGCAAATCGCCATCACCGTTCCCGACGGCGCCGTGAGCGGAGTCATTACCCTGTCGGGCGCCGGGTTCTCGGTACAGTCATCCTCCAGCTTTACCTCCAGCGTGCCATCGCCGCTGGTAACCAGCGTGTCGGCCGCCAATGTCGCTGCCGGCAGCAACTTCACGATCCAAGGCAATAACCTTGACCGTGTCAGCGCCTACCAGATAGCCGGCGCCACACTGGCCGTCGTCGCCAGCTCCAGCACTACTGCTACCCTCACCATGCCGGCCCAGGCGATTTCCGGGACGCTGACGCTGATCGTCGGCGGCGCTCCGGTCGACAGCGCATACCAGATCAACGGCTATCTGCCGGCATCGATTGTTGCGATGCTGCCGCAGCTCGGCATCGTGGGCAGCAGCGTGACGATCAGCGGCAGCGGCCTGGCGGCGGTGACCAGCGTGCGCTTCGCCAACGGCACGGTGGCATCGGCTTCCGCCGTTTCGAACAGCTCGGTCACCTTCACCGTGCCGCCCGGCGCCGCATCCGGCCCGCTGACCGTGGTTGACCGCTACCAGGAAGTACGCAGCGCCACGGCATTTACCGTGGCGCCGACAGTCACCGTCACCTCCTTACTCAGCGCCGCCAGCAACGGTACAGTGGTGCTGACCGTGGCGGGAACCAACCTGGATGGCGTGAGCGCCGCCAAGGTCGGCGCTTCGAACGCCGTCATCGTCAGCCGCAGCGCCACGCAGCTGGTATTGCAAGTGAGCCTTGGAACCAGCGGCGCCGTGACGCTGACGGCTCCCGGCCAGGCGGCCGTCAACGCCGGCACCATCGACAGCACCGGCGGCGTCGGACTCTGGATCAGCAACGTCGACTTTGCGCACGTGTTCGACAAGAGCTCCACCGATCCGACCCTGCGCCTGACTCCGGGCCGTCCAGTGCTGGTGCGCGCCACGGTGCTCGCGCCGGCAGCCGGCGCCAAGAGCCCGTCGGTGAATCTTTCGGCCAGCAGCAGCACCGGCGCGGCGTTGGGCGTGCTGGCGATGAACGGCCCGGCCAACTTGCCTACCGCGAAAGACGACTACAGCTTGAACAACAGCTTCAACGCGGTCCTGCCCGCAGCCTGGGTACAGCCGGGCGTCAAGATCAGCATCAAGGTCGCGGCTGGCGTCAGCAGCAGCCCGGCCAGCCAGGACGTATCGCCCACCGTCGGCGCGCCTGCCAGCCTGCGCGTAGTGCTGGTGCCGCTCACGGTCGGCAGCGCCACCGGCGTCTTGCCGCCGGCGTTGTCGGATGTGCAGACAGCGCTGGCGCGCGTCTACCCTTATGCGCACGATAATATCGTCGTGCAAAAACGCGTTCCGCTGGTGATCAGCGGCGCCGCCAGCACCACCGCGATGGACTGGTCGACCGCGCTGAATCAACTCGAAACCGCGCGCAAGAATGAAGACCCGAACGCGTTTTATTACGGTTTTGTGCCTATGTACAGCCCGGTCCCTTCTTCATTCATCGCCGGCCTGGGTTATGTGGGAGTGCGCACGCAGGGCGGCAGTTCTGCGGTCGCCGCGATTGGCCTGGACTGGACCAGCAGCGCCGGCCAAGGCGATCCGTTCGACAACAAATGGCCGCAATGGCAGGCAATCATGGTGCACGAAATGGGACACAACCATTCCCTGAGCCACGCCCCTTGCGGCGGCGCTTCCAGCCCGGATCCAGCCTTCCCCAACAGCACCGCTGACCTGAGTTCGCTGGCGGTCTACAACAGCCCATACAGCAGCGACACCCAGATTGGGGTATTAAGCGCGCCGCTCACGCCAAGCAACAACCAGATGAAAGACGTGATGGGTTACTGCGGCGGCACGTGGTTCTCCGATTTCAGCTACGTCAGGGCCCAGCAGTTTGCCGAATCGCGCACCGCCGCCATCCCGCAGCCGCTGGTCCTGAATGCCGCCGCCAGCGCCGCGGCGCCGGACGGCTACCTGAACATCTCTGGAGAATTGACTGCGCAAGGCGTGCTGCTGCATCCGGCCGCCGCCTCTGCCGTCAAAGTGGGAACCGATACGGCGACCGCCAGGTCGATCTATGCATTGCGCCTGCACACCAGCGGCGGCCAGACTTACCAGTTGCCGTTCGAACCGGTCGGCGTGGCCGACGCCGCCGGCGAGACCAGCCATTTCTGGGTCAGCCTGCCCAATCCCGGCGAGATTGCATCGATCGAAGTCTTGCGCAACGGCCAGGTGCAAACGATGCAGCAGCCGCAGCAGGCGCGCAGCTTGAAAATCGCCGCCAAGGCAAGCGCCGCCAATACCCAGGCGATGGCGTCGTCAGCCAGCTGGACGGTCCAGGGCGGACGCCTGGCGATCACCTGGAACGCGGCGCTGGAACCATTCCTGTCATTGCTGTATGTCTCGCCCGCAGGCGCTAAAACCGTACTCGGCAGCGGACTGCAGAGCGGCAACGCCTCGTTCGACATCAGCGGCTTGCCAAGCGGCGGCCGCTTCGAGCTCAGCCTGTCTTCATCGATACAGGCGCGCCTGGTCGTTTTCCCTCGCTAAGCCGATCGGCCTGGAGCACACCACGTGCTCCAGGCCCGCCGACGGCCGGCGGCCGGCCTAATGCAATTGCGGGCCGGGTGCAAACACCGTCTTGCGCGGCGCCAGCCTGAGCTGCGCCGACAAGAAGTCAACCGCAACTTCATTGAACGCCGCATACAGCGACGCCTGTTTTTCTCCCCACGCATCCCAGCGCCGCCACAGCAGCCGCTGTTGCCGCCGCACCTTCTTCTCCCATGCGGCGTCCATGGCCTGCTCCTGCCGGAGCCAGGCGTTCAGCTCGGCGGTCTGCTGCACCGGCGGGCGCGGCCCGAGCGTTTGCTCCACGCTGGCGCGAAAATCGTCGTACAAACCGTCCAGCCGGCGTTGTTCGCTATCGGTCCAGTAACTGTCCTTGCCCTGCTCTCCCGCAAAATACGCAGCGCCTCCGCATAGCTTCCCCATTTGCTCGGCATCGATCCGGCTCAACGGGGCGGCGACGCAGCCAAGCAGATTGCCCAGGTACTGGCTGTCTCCTTCGCCGGTTTCTCCGGCCGCACTGATGGCCCCCGGTTCAAGCGCGCGCCATTCGCCGTCGTCGATCGCCAGGCCGGCGAGCTCCCTGTCGTGCAGCGCTTTCATCTGCACCGACAACGCCAGCAGCGGCTCCGCCTGGCAATAGCGGGTGATGCCCCATTGCCGGTCATGCAGCAGCCAATGCGCGTAACGATAGGGAACGGCGCCGAGGTCGGCGCCTACCGGGATAGCCTCCACCAATGCGATGGCCTGCTCACGCGCGCTGGTTTTTCCATCCGCCTGGCGCAGCCAGCACAGCACGTCGATGATCACGGCTAGCGTTCCCGGTATGCCGAGCTCCTCGGTAAAACGATGCTTGCCGCCGGCGGCGCAATCGGACGGCTGGTTGTCGGGGCCGAGCTGGGCATCGCGCAGGCGAGTCAGGCAAAGCGCCTTCTGCGCCGGATCCGCGGCGAAGCTGATCCATGTATTCGCGGTTGTTTGTCTCGCGGGTTCAACTGCAGTCATGCGCGATGAAATTTTTTCATCCATGTCGTCATCCTTGCCAGTCTGGATATGGCCGCAGCGCTGCCTGCGGACCGCTGTAGTCGTGCCGGCGCCCTGCCGGCGGCCGCAAGGACGGCCAGCAAGATTCCGGGGAATCCGGTTCTTCAGAAATGCTTGCAAGCCAGGATTAGCTGATCAACGGCCGAAAAAAAACGCCAGGGAAGCGAACCTCCTTGGCGTTTTTTCTTCGATCAGTCAGCTAACAGGCTTAGAAGGTGTAGCGAGCACCCAAAGTGAAGTAGCGGCCGACCGCGCCGGACTGATGCAGCGACGGGTTGTAGTTGATGCGGCCGTAGGTTTGCACGTCGAGCGGCGCCAGGCGATCGAAGATGTTGGCGATCGCTGCGGTCACTTCCCATTGCTTGCTGACGTTCCAGCGACCGAACAGGTCGACTGTGGTGAACGATGCAATACGGCAGTTCTTCAAAGGATTGCCGGTGACTGGATCGACATCCAGGCATTCGCCGCCCGCCTGGTTCTTGTCCTCGATGCCGCTGACATAGTTGACCGATGTCGTCACGTTGAACGGACCGCGGTCCCACGCCAGCGAAGCCGAAGCACGGGTACGCGGAGTGCCGCCGTTGCCGGACAGGTTGGTGTCGCCATGGGTGCCGACGAAGTTCTGTGTCACGCCATTGGTGGTGCGCTTGAACTCGAACATTTGCGAAACCGTCAGGCCCGCGGTCATGCGGCCGTAGGAGTTCAGGTCGAAGCGGCTGCGCAGGTCGATATCGACGCCGCTGGTGCGGGTCTGGCCGGCGTTGATGTACGGCGCCTTGACCAGCAGGATAGGACCTGCCAGGCCAGGGAAGTCCGAAGTCGGTTCGCCGCGCACGACAGTCGCATCAGGGAATTTCGATGGATCGGCAATGATCGACGCAGCGTCGGAACCGGTGATTTCATTCTTGCGGACGATGCGCCAGTAGTCCACCGAAACGCTGGTGTTCTTGATCGGTTCCAGAATGAAGCCCAGGCTGTAGCTTTGCGATTTTTCCGGTTTCAGGTTCTTGTTGCCGACCGTGACCGCGCCGACGTTCTTGCCATCCGCGCAATCCGCGGAAAGACCGGTCACAGGGCAACGCACCGGATCGCGCGCGAAGGTGGTGAAAGCCGAAACCGCACTGGTGCCGCTTTCTGCAGGTCCTGGTGCACGGAACCCTTCCGCATACGTACCGCGGATAGCCAGTTGCTGGACCGGGGTGAACTTGAAGCCGATCTTCGGTGTGGTGGAGTTGCCGAAATCGGAGTACTGGTCGGTACGCAAGGCAAGCTGGAATTCCAGCTGCTTGAGGACCGGCAGCGCCAATTCGGTGTACAGGGAACTGATGTTGCGCGAAGCCTTGGCGGCAGCATAACCCAGGCCGACGATATCGTTGATGTCGGTGAATGGGGTCGCTTCGCTGTCGGTGGACTCGTGGCGGAATTCACCGCCGACCGCGATGCCGATCGGTCCGCCCGGCAGCTGGCCGAACTCGCGTGTTCCTTTGAAATCCCACAAGGCAAGCTTGGTGGTCGCCGAGTTTTTCAGTTCCGGCGAAACGAAAGCCAGCGTGTCGGCGCTGTTCAGCGCGCCGGCCTGGCCGATGCGGAAAGAACCGTTGTTGATCGCTGTCTGCAGATTGCTGGCGCGGTAGTAGCCGTTCTGGGTACGCTCAGTCTTGCTCTGTGCGTACAAGATGCCGCTGTCGTAATCCCAGCCGAAGCTCGTGCCCTTCACGCCAACCAGCAGGCGCGTGACGGTGGTGTCCAGGTCGGAAGCGCGCGGACGGCTCGGGTCGGCCCAGCGTGGGCGAGCCCGGTTGGCAGGAAACGGATTGTCCGGATGGCCGATAGGCAGCAACAGCTGGCCGGGGCCGGTGCCGGTGTTGATCACGCGGTTGTTGACCAGGTCGAAACCGGCGCTGGTCAGGCCGGATGGCGTGGTGATCGTCTTCGCTTGAGAGTTGAACAAGCCAAGTTCGGTATAGGCTTGCATGTCATTGCTGATCTTCAGGGTGCCGCGGCCGAACAGGTTGATGTTCTGGGTTTCCGGCTGGACCGCCTGGTAGCCGCCCTTGATCGGATCCCACAAGCAGCCGCCGCCGGAATTGATCGAAGTGCCGCGGTCGATGTTGGTACAGCCCGGGAGGTTCTGGATGCCTTGGCCTGGAATGGTGGCGCCGCTGGCGGAAACCGGACGCACGGTGCCGACGAAACTGCTGCCGCCGGTGTTACTGCTGGTGGTGCCGCCGGCGCGCTGGTCGCGGCCGCCCCATGGACGAGCATCGGCCGTGCCGAGGTATTCCGGCCGGTCTTTTTGCCAGATCGCGTTGCTTTGCTTGGCGTCGATGCTGAAGAAGTAGTTGTACTTGTCGGTTTCCAGGTCGCCGAAACCGAAGGTTCCCGACGCGGTCCGCAAGGTGCCGTCGCCGTGGCCGGATGTTCCCAGCGTGCCGGAAATGGTTTTGCCCTGGTAGGTTTCACGCAAGATGATGTTGACCACGCCGGCGATCGCATCGGAACCGTAGATCGCAGATGCGCCGTCTTTCAGCACTTCGATGCGGTCTACCGCGCCCAGCGGAATCGTGTTCAGGTCGACAAAGCTGCGTTGGCCGTCATCGCCCAGGCCGTAAGGCGCGGTGCGGCGGCCATTGATCAGGACCAGGGTGGAGTTGACTGACAGTCCGCGCAGCGAAACGCCCGAGGCGCTGCCGGCGAAGCCGTTGGTGAATGAGCCGCTGATGGAGCCGTTGTTGTCGGCCGACAGGCTGCGAACCACATCGGCTACCGAGGTCTTGCCCGATTGCTGGATGTCCTTGCGGGTCAGGATCTGCGTCGATGCAGCGCCTTCCTGCTGGGTACGCTTGATGTTGGAACCTGTGATTTCAACCCGTCCCATCGGTTTGTCGTCGTTTGTCTCCTGCGCCTGCGCGGCTTGGGCCATCAGCCCGATACCCATTGCGACGCCGCCGGTAAAAAACACCTGGCGCAGCAACTGTGGCAATTTCCGTTCCCTGATCATAAGCAACACTCCCTATCGATAATTTTAGAGTTGAGAATTTAATTATTTGTGTAATCAAACCAGACTGATTAAATCGCCTTGTGGACGACGTAATTTGCGTTTTGACCTCTGCTACGATTCCGTACAGACAGACAAACAAATCAAAGAATCACCCGACGTACCCGACGGCTTTTTCATCATCTGGCCCCCCAGGGTTTGCCGCCATTCGTTTCGCTTGCGCGGATTGCGGACGGCGGCAATACAATGTTTCCGATGCAGGCTATTGCCATGCACCAAGACATTGCGGTGTTAATCTATCCTAAACATAATATTTTTTGTTACAAATAATTCTGCTGAGTTACAAATAGTCATATTGCGTTACAAATTTACGACAGCGTGTTGTCAAAAAACGCCAGAAATGTCGTAAAAGCACAATATTGAATAAGTAAATGCCTGGAAATAATGGTTCGATGGCGTGATTTGCCGGCATTTGTTGTGCTTTGCAACATTTGCCACGGTTTGGCCGCTTCGAGGCTGAAAAAATTTGTTACAGAGAGATTGCGGGAAAGTTACAAACTCTGGCGTCGGCAGTTGTAACATTGTTGTGAAATCAGCCATGAAAACCCAGGGCCGTGGATGGCAAACCGAGCGGGAAAGCCTGATGCTTTTCGGTTAATATCACCTACTTTCATTTAAGGGCGTCCCACAAACGCGATCAGGCCTTCCTTGCTCCAGGCAAATCGCGAGGCCTGCCCTGCCGCATCATGACTTGCGCAAACATCTAGATTTCCGGACGTCGATTTTTCGTTGAATTTGAGTATGCATATAGCAGTTTTCAGTTGGTTCGGATGGTCCTTGCTGTGGCTTGTCCCTATGGTTTTACGTGTGCTCAAGGCGCGCCGGACAGGCGCCAACCCGCTGCGCGGCCCGGGCTCCATCCGCTTGTGGCTTGGCACGCTCCTGATCCTCTGCAGCAGCAGCGCCCTGGAAGCCGTCATGCGCACGCGCGAATCGACGCCGCCCGACGGCGACCGGCTGGGTTATGCGCTGGCCCATGGCTTCATGAACGTGCTGGGCACGGCCGGCGGCGTGCTGGCGCTGATAGCGCTCGGCGCGCTGGCGTTATCGTGGCTGTTCGGAAACGCATGGCTGAAACCAATCATCGCCATGCCCCTGCTGCAGCGGATCTTCGCGCTTAAAAAACAGCAGTCCGAAACATCGCCTGAGCCACGCAAGCCGCGTGTCAGCGTTGCCGCCGCACCGGTTCAATCCGCATCCAGGCCGGCGCGGCAGCGCGAAAGCATTGCCATCCCGCCGCGCAGCAGGAAATCCTGGCAATTGCCTTCCAGCTCGGAGCTGGCTGAAATCTTTGGCAAACAACAGAAACCCCTGCCCAAGCCGGCAGAAATGAAGAGCAGCGCCAGGAGCATGGCGGAATGGGCCACGGTTGAACAGATCATCCCGACTCCGGCCATGCGCGCACGCGCCGGCACGGCGTACAGCGCAAGCAACGCGCGCAAAGATGCCATGCATGCGCGCCAGGCGGAACGCAGCCAGCACCGCACTGCGCCGCTGACCACGACAATAAGCACCCGCCCGGCTCCTGGTGCGCCGGCACGCACAGCCAATGCCCTGCCAGCGACGGCGCCGAAACCTGTCACCGAACTTGCGCATGCGGTCGCAGCACAGTCCGCGGCATCCGTTGCCGAGCTGGCCGTTTCCCCGCCGATGCATGCGCCGCCGCCGCCGCTGGCGGCGACGGCCGTGCCCGTGGCCGCTGAGCCGATTGTCCCGATCAATATTGTCCGCCAGGAAGTCGTCCTACCCGCCCCTGCTCCGGCAAGCCCGCAGCTTTATCCGGCGCAGTCGATGCCGCCAGAAACGGCGCCTGCTCCTGCCGTCGCGGACAAGGCAATCGCCGCCGCTCCGTATGCCGCGCCCGCCCCGTTTGCGCCAAACGCAACATCCGCACCGTCCGCCGGCAGCAGCGAAGCGGATTTTTCGTTCCATCCGCTGCATGAGGTGCGCATTGATTTGCCGGGACTCGACTTGCTCGATCCCGCGGTCAACGAACAGATCGACATTCCGCTTGAACGCCTGGCGGAAACCGGCCTGCTGATCGAGCAGCGCCTGAAAGAATTCAAGGTGCCGGTGACGGTGCTGGGCGCCGACGCCGGGCCGGTGATTACCCGCTTCGAAGTAGAGCCCGCGCTGGGTGTGCGCGGCAGCCAGATCGTCGGCCTGATGAAAGACTTGTCGCGCGCGCTGGGACTGACTTCGATCCGGGTGGTGGAAACCATTCCAGGCAAGACCTGCATGGGGCTCGAGTTGCCCAATCCGAAGCGGCAGATGATCCGGCTGTCGGAAATACTGGAATCGCCTGCCTACCAGGATTCCGCATCGCACCTGACGCTGGCCTTGGGCAAGGACATTACCGGCACTCCGGTAGTGGCCGACCTGGCGCGCGCTCCGCACATGCTGGTGGCCGGCACTACCGGCTCCGGCAAATCCGTGGCGATCAATGCGATGATCCTGTCGCTGCTGTATAAGGCCACGCCGGAAGAAGTGCGGCTGATCATGATCGATCCCAAGATGCTGGAACTGTCGGTGTATGAGGGCATTCCGCACTTGCTGGCGCCGGTGGTCACCGACATGAAACTGGCTTCCAATGCGCTGACCTGGTGCGTGGCCGAGATGGACAAGCGTTACCGCCTGATGTCCGCGCTCGGGGTGCGCAACCTGGCTGGCTTCAACCAGAAAATCCGCGACGGCGAAATGCGCGGCAAGAAAGTCAGCAATCCGTTCTCGCTCACTCCCGATGCGCCGGAACCGCTGTCCACCTTGCCGCTGATCGTCGTCATCATCGACGAGCTGGCAGACCTGATGATGGTCACCGGCAAGAAGATCGAAGAGCTGATCGCGCGCCTGGCGCAAAAGGCCCGGGCCGCCGGCATCCACCTGATCCTGGCGACGCAGCGTCCTTCGGTGGACGTGATCACCGGGCTGATCAAGGCCAACATCCCGACCCGGGTAGCGTTCCAGGTCTCGTCCAAAATCGATTCCAGGACCATCCTCGACCAGATGGGCGCCGAAGCCTTGCTCGGCCACGGCGACATGCTGTTCCTGCCGCCGGGATCGGGTTATCCGCAACGTGTGCACGGCGCATTTGTCTCGGACGCCGAAGTGCACCGGGTGGTCGAACACCTGAAACAGTTCGGCGAGCCCGAATATGAAGAAGCGATCCTGGCCGGCGTGCCAGCCGAAGGCGCCAGCGCCGACCTGCTGGGCGACACCCAGGATGTCGAGGCCGATCCGCTTTACGACGAAGCGGTGGCTTTTGTGGTGCGTACCCGGCGCGCCTCGATTTCATCGGTGCAGCGGCAATTCCGCGTCGGCTACAATCGCGCGGCGCGGCTGGTGGAACAAATGGAGACAGCCGGGATTGTTTCTTCGGTCGCGACCAATGGCAGCCGCGAAGTATTGACGCCGGTGCAGGCAGAGTAGGACAGGTGCCGCGCCCGTGTCATCGGGCGCGGCCCAGCCATCTCAATCGAGCCTGAAGCGCAGCCCCAGCGCCACCACGCTGTTGCGCAAGCCGCCATTGCCCAGTTGCGCATCGTAATTCAGATACCAGCCCCAGCGGCTATCGACCGCCGTACTCAAACCCAACCCCGCCCAGCCCGAATTGCGCGCCAGGCCGATCCCCTGCACCGTGAAACCCGCCGCCGGCGCTCCCACATACGCCGCCCCGAAATCCAGGCTGCCGCCGCTGAACGCATGCTGCCACGCCGCGTAAACCTGCACCACACTCAAGCCGCCAGCCCATTGGAAATTGCTGTCGCCGCGCAAACCCAGCAAACCCGCCGTCTGCTTGTAAGCCTGGCTGTCGGCCGTCAAGCCGAACACCCCGCCGCTTTCGGTAAAACCGCCGCGCTTGAGGCGGTCGTACGCCAGCCCGGCATAGGGCGTCAGCCGCAGGTCGGCCGAGAGCGGCAGCACACGACCGCCTTCCGCATAGGCCGACCACAGGCTGTCGGTATGGCTGGCGCTCAGGTCCTGCTCGCCGTTGCCGATCACCGCAGTGCGCGTCACCGTGCTGTCGATGCCGGCCACGCCGGCCCGGCCCGATACATACCAGCCGTCCGCACCGAACCCATGGCGGCCATACAGCGAGAAGCCCGTGCTGTGCCCCTTGGACTGGCCGCCCAGCCGGTCGAAGCTGGCCTTGCTGTCCGCATACGCCAGCGCCGCGCCAACGATGGTCGCCGCATCGAGCCGGGTATCGACGCCGAATTGCCCGCCCCACAAGGACGTGTCGCCGCTGGCATAACCGCTCTCGCGCAAGGTGCCTGAGGCGCCGATGGCGCTGACCCACAATCCGGTGCCGTCATGCGCCTGGCTGCCCAGCGCCGCCAGCCGGTTGCCCAGGTCGCGGTTCAAGGCCTGCGACTGCTGGAAGCTCAGCGCCTGGGCCGAGGCGTGGATCTGTCCCGACAGGCTGTCCAGCACCTGCCCCGCCACCGCGATGCTGGCGCTCTTCTGCAGCGCCGCGGCGCTGGCCAGGAATGCGCCGTTCACCCCTCCCGTATTGCCGCTGGCGACCATCTGGTCCGCTGCCTGCAAACCGGCCTCCAGGTTGGCCGCCGCATTGTTGCGGGTCGCGTCTCCCTTGAAGGCGGCCGCCGCCACGACGGCGATATTGGTGCGGCTGATATGCAAGTCCACTTCCCTGGCCTGGTAGGACAGGTTCGCCGCAATGAACACGCCCGGCGTAAATCCGACGCCATCGGCCTCGAAGCTGATATCGCCGAACTGTCCGCTGACGCCGCCTGCCGCGGTGAGCACCTTGCCGGCCGCACCCGCCTGCTGCGTCACATAGCCGGACGGATCACCGGTGCCGGCCGGCGTTGTCGCCACCAGGTGCGAATTGCCGAGGATCGCCGCGCCGCCCACCGTCAGCGTGCTGTTGAGCTGGTTCGCCAGCACCGCGCCTGGCGTGGCGACGTAATTGCCGGCGATGCTGAGGCCGGCGCCGCTGTTGTCGACCCGTCCGCTGTTGCTGACATTGCCACGGATGCGGCCGCCGTCGCCGCCCAGCCGGCCGGCCGCGCCGACGTTGACGCTGGAGGCGACCGAACCGGTGATGCTGAGGCTGCCGCCCAGGATGTTGCTGGCGCCCTGGTAGGTATTGTTGCCGGCCAGGGTCAGCTGGCCGCTGCCGCTCTTGTTGAGGCCGGCGTCGCCGCCGATGTCGTTGCGGAACACCGAGGCGGCGTTGTCGAACTGGACGTTGACGTTGGGTCCCAGCGCCAGGCGCGTATCGAACAGCGCCGGTCCGTTGACCGCCTTGCTGGCGTTGAGCAGCCCCCAGCCGTAGGTGGCGCTATCGTGCATGTCGGTCGCCGTCGACAGGATGGTCTGGCGGATCAGGTCGGCGTTCATCCAGGGATAGGCCTGCTGCACCAGCGCCGCAGCGCCGGTCACCGCCGGCGCGGCAAAGGAGGTGCCGAAGACCCGGACGCCGCTGGTGCTGGAGATAAAATCGCCGGCTGCCGCCAGGCACCAGTTGGCGGCCGCGCCGCAGCGGTTGGCGTAGCTGGAGATGACGCCCGGCACCGTATCGCTGGCGCTGTAGCCGTTGCTGCCGCCGGCGGCGTTGACCGCGGTCACCGCCAGCCAGCCGCTTTGCAGGTCGCCGAACAGGGACGGCAGGCTGGCGTTCAGGTTCGGCTGCGCCGCGCCGTCATTGCCGGTGGACCAGACGAACAATCCTTTCTGCAGCACATAAGGGTGGTACAGGTTGTAGAGGGCCAGCGCCTGGGCCACCGAGGCGCCGCTGGCGCTGATGCCGCTGGACTGGTTGAAGATGCGCACGCCCTTGGCGAACAGGTCCTGGTACATCTGGCTGTTGAGCAGCAGGCTGTTGCCGGTGGTGCCGGCGGCCGCGGCCTGCACGAACGCGCCGGGGGCGATGCCCAGGGTGCTGCCGGCCAAGGCCTGAGCCACTTCGGTGCCGTGCATGTTGCCGTTGGCGCCGCCGCTGCTGTAGACGGTCTTGCTGATGCGGCCGGCCAGCTGGGTATCGCTGACATCGAAATCGGTGTCGACCACGCCGACCGTGACGCCGGCGCCGGTCATGCCTTGCGCGCGGGCGGTCTTGACGTTGCTGGGGTCGAGTACGTCCAGCATGGCCGGTGGTGGCGTTACCACCGGCGGCGTTATCGCATTGCCGCTGTTGTCCGCAGGTGCGGGGGGAGTCACGACAGGCGGCGTGGTCGGCACCGCCGGCGCCGGCGGACTGGCGTTGCCGCTGCCGCCGCCTCCTCCGCCGCAACCCGAAACCATGACCGACACGGCCATGGCGATCACCGACAATGAATATCCGGCAGACAGTTCCTTGTTCATGACATCCTCAGAATATTTGCTTCAATCATTGGCCAGGCAGGCCATCCGTTTACTGTATTAACGGACGTCGCAAGGCTTTCTTGAACGGCAAATCACGAGTTTGTCGGAGCTATCCTTCTATATTTCCACTTCAAAAACAACGCATTCCAGCGTCGCTCAAACAGGCGCGCCTCGCATCACCAGGCCGACCCAGTGCGAAGTCGATTCATCCACGCCCGGCGCTTTTTTCCTGGCCCCGCCCTTGCCCAGCGAGGAGTTGTAAACCACTTTATTGGCGCGCCGCGCCAGCCTTTGCCTGATGCGTCCGGTCTGCTGGTCGCCGTATTCCACGATCTCGTGGAACATCGATTTCAGCGGCGGATCGTCGTACATGTCTTGCTCCAGCTGGCGCCAGATGTCGCACTCGTTCCAGCGCCGGAAGCGCATGTAGGTGGTATTCCATTTGCCGAATTCGGCTGGCAGGCTGCGCCAGATGGATTTATTGCTGATGATCCAGAGCACGGCGTCGATGAACAAGCGGTTGTCCCGGCCCTTGGCGCCGGGATCGCCCTGCTTGCCGATCAACAGAGGCTCCAGTTTCCGCCATTGGCTATCTAGAAGTTTCATCTTTGATTTCCTGTCTTTGCCTATCTCGCCGTTGCCTCAGACAAGTTCAGCGTTGTCAAACAAAGCCATGTCTGCGCTGCACATGAGTTTTTCTATATCGATCAGGATCAGCATGCGCTGTTCCACCGTGCCCAGACCGCTGAGGTACTCGGCCGACAGCGCCGCCCCGAATTCAGGCGGCGGCTTGATTTCGTCGCGGCCCAGCGTCAGCACATCGGATACGCCGTCCACCAATATGCCGACCACGCGCTCGGCGATATTCAGGATGATCACCACGGTCTGGTGGTTGTACTGGATGTTTTCAAGGCGGAACTTGATGCGCAGGTCGACGATAGGCACGATGATGCCGCGCAGGTTGGTCACGCCCTTGATGAATTCCGGCGCATGGGCAATCCGGGTCACCGCTTCGTAGTCACGGATTTCCTGCACTTTCAATATGTCTATTCCATACTCTTCGCTGCCAAGCGTGAATACCAGGAATTTCTGACCTTCCGACTCATCCTGTCCTGCCAGGACTTTATTGTGATCGTTGACCATTTGCTTCTCTCCATCCTTTCAAAATTTCTTGCCCGGCGCCTGCCGGCGCCAAGCTTCAAGCCGCTGCCAGCAACGGCGCCTTCTCGCGGCCGGCGCGCTGCAGCGCAGCGACATCGACAATCAGTGCAACGCTGCCGTCGCCGAGGATGGTGGCGGCGGAAATGCCCGGGACCTTGCGGTAATTGGTTTCCAGGTTCTTCACCACCACCTGGTGCTGCCCGACCAGCTGGTCCACCAGCAAGGCGAAGCGTTTTCCTTCGCCGTGCAAGATCACCACGATGCCTTGGGTGGGATCGGTGCGCGCATCGGCAACGCTGAATACCCGGTGCAATTCGGTCAGCGGCAGATATTCTCCGCGCACGTGCAGCACCTGTTCTTCATTGCTCACGGAATGGATGTCTTCAGCGCGCGGCTGCAAGGATTCGATCACGTAATTCAGGGGCAGGATGTAGACTTCATTGCCGACTTTGACCGACATGCCGTCCAGGATCGCCAGCGTCAGCGGCAATACGATCTTGGTGGTGGTGCCGTTGCCCTGGCGCGAGGCGATTTCGACATGGCCGCCCATCTCCTGGATGTTGCGCTTGACCACATCCATGCCGACGCCGCGTCCCGAGACATCGGTAATCTTTTCAGCGGTGGAAAATCCCGGCGCAAAGATCAGCTGCCAGACTTCGTCGTCGCTGATCGTGTCGCTGATCGCCATCCCTTGCTGGATCGCCTTTGCCAGGATCTTTTCGCGGTTCAGGCCGGCGCCGTCGTCGCTGACTTCGATCACGATATTGCCGCCCTGGTGCTGGGCCGACAGCAGCAGCTCGCCGACCGGGTCCTTGCCGGCGGCGATGCGCTGCTCCGGTTTTTCGATGCCATGGTCCAGGCTGTTGCGCACCAGGTGGGTCAAAGGATCGATGATGCGTTCGATCAGGCTCTTGTCCAATTCCGTGGCCTTGCCGAAAGTGACCAGCTGCACCTGCTTGCCGAGCTTGTCGGTCAGGTCCCTGACCAGGCGCGGGAAACGGCTGAATACGTAATCCATCTGCATCATGCGGATCGACATGACCGATTCCTGCAGGTCGCGCGCATTGCGTTCGAGCTGCCCCATGCCGTTCAGCAGGCGCTCATGCAGCACCGGGTCCAGCGTCGCCGCGGTCTGCGCCAGCATCGACTGGGTGATCACCAGTTCTCCCACCAGGTTGATGATCTGGTCGACCTTTTCCACGTCGACCCGGATCGAGCTGGATTCCTTGGCCGCCGCCGGCGCCGCGGCAACGGTTGCAGCGGCGGCTGCCTTCGGCGGCGCCGTGGCTGCCGTGATGGCGATGACGTTGGCCGGCGCCGGTTCCGGCGGTGGAGCCGGTTCGGCTGCCGATGGCGCCGGCGCCGCCGCTTCCTGCGTGATGTCGATCTGGTCGATGTCGATGATGAAACAGCACACGGCGATGATGTCGTCCGCCTCGCAGCTGGTCTCCAGCCACAGGGTCAGACTATCCTCGCTTTGCGTCTGCGCCGCCACCGTTCCCAGGTTTTCCAGTTCCGCGCTCAGCAGCTTGCGGTCGCTCTCCGAAATCCTGGAAAAACGCACGCGCAGCTGCGCGTTGCCGGCAGCCGCGGCAGCCGGCGCTGGCGCCGCCACCGCCACTGGCGCAGGTGCCGCGGGCTTGGCGCCGCCGCTCTCCTCCTGCGCCAGCTGTTGCAGCACCGCGCAAATCCGCGCGACCATCTCGGGATCGGGTTCGGCGCCGGCCCGGTAAGCACTTATCTGTTCTTGTAGCACGTCTTTGGTTTCCAAAAAGGCGTCGATCATTTCCTTGCGCAGTCGTATTTCCTGATGACGGGCACGGTCCAGTAAATTTTCCAAGAGATGCGTGGTGTCGGTCAGCGCGACAAACCCGAAGGTCGCCGCGCCGCCCTTGATCGAATGCGCGGCGCGGAATATGGCGTTCAGGTGTTCGCTGTCGGGCGCGTCCATATCCAGCCCCAGCAGCAACTGCTCCATTTCGGCCAGCAGTTCATCCGCTTCTTCAAAGAAGGTCTGGTAAAACTCGGTGATGTCCATATCGTTTGTGATCTCCTTGCTGCGTTCTCTGATTGTCCGGCTTATCGCTATTCGGCCAGCATGCTGGCGACCACTTCCAGCAAGGTCGCAGGCTCTATCGGCTTTCTCAGCCAGCCGCTGGCGCCTGCTGCGCGCGCATCGGCTTTCTCGGCGTCGCTGGCCTCGGTGGTGAGCACCAGGATCGGCGTCTGCGCATGGCTTTCCAGCTGCCGCAATGCGCGAATCAGCTGGTGGCCGCCCATCGACGGCATGTTCCAGTCGGTCAGCACCAGGTCGACCGTAGCCGCGCGGGCATGCAGCATCGCAGCCGCGCCATCTGCCGCCAGCAGGACCTGGTAGTCGCCCTCGGCCAGGGCCGCCGCGATCAGCTTGCGCATCACCGCCGAGTCGTCCACCACCAGTATTGTCCTAGTCGTCATATGGCTCCTGTGTCATGGCTGTGCCGCGGCAGGCTTGGGCACGCTGTCCCGCAGCTGGCCGGCGCTGTCCTTCTGTCCGTCGAGCTTGACGCCGGCAGCGCCGCCGCCGCTGTTTTCCTGTTCGATCTGCGCCTGCGCGCGCCGGTTCAGCACCACGATGCTGATGCGGCGGTTGATCGGATCGAGCGGGTCGGCCTTGTTCAGATCCATGGTCGAGGCCACGCCCATCACGCGCAGCACCTTTTGTTCGGTCATGCCGCCGCTGATCAGTTCGCGCCGCGAGGCATTCGCCCTGTCGGCCGACAGCTCCCAGTTGCTGTAAGACTTCGAACCCAGCACATAAGGCGTCGCATCGGTGTGTCCGGCCAGGGTGATCTTGTTCGGCAATTCATTGAGCACCGGCCCGATCTCGTGCAGGATGATACTCATGTACGGCTGCACCTTGGCGCTGGAAAGATCGAACATCGGCCGGTTGCGGTTATCGACGATCTGGATCCGCAATCCTTCGCTGGTGATGTCGATCAGCAGCTGCGGCCGGAACTGCTTGAGCACCGGATTCGCATCGATCACCTGTTCCAGCCGTTTCTTCAGCTGCTTCAGCCGTTCGCCGTCGGCGGTATCGGGGTTGCTGCGCTTGTCGTCGCCGTCGACCTGGGTAAAATCGGTGCCGCCGCCTGGAATCACGCTGCTGCTGGTGCTGCTTTTTTCACCGCCGCTGATGGCGACCTTGAGCGGCATCTTGAAATATTCGGCAATCCCTTCCCGCTGCTTGGGAGAGGAAATCGACAGCAGCCACATCACCAGGAAAAAAGCCATCATCGCCGTCATGAAATCGGCGTAGGCGATCTTCCAGCTGCCGCCATGCGCCTGGTGCTTGCCGGCGCTTACCCGCTTGACGACAATGCGCTGCTTGACCTTGCTCATGCGGCCTCCGCGCCGGGCCGGCAGGCGCTAGCGGCTCTTGACTTGGCGCACATGGTCATCCAGCTCCGTGAACGATGGGCGTTCGGTCGAGTACAGCACCTTGCGGCCGAATTCCACCGCCAGCTGCGGCGCGTAGCCGTTCAGGTTGGCCAGCAGGGTGACCTTGATGCACTGGTACACTTTCACCGATTCCGCCACCTGGTGTTCGATCAGCGTCGCCAGCGGCGACACGAATCCGTAAGCCAGCAAGATCCCGAGGAAAGTGCCCACCATCGCATGCGCAATCAGTTCGCCCATTTCCGACGGCGGCAGGTTGGCCGACGCCAGCGCATGCACCACCCCCATCACCGCCGCCACGATGCCGAACGCCGGCAAGGCGTCGCCGACCTTGGCCAGGCTGTGCGCCGGCACCTCGGCCTCGTGTTTGTAGGTCTCTATCTCGTGGTCCATCAGCGATTCGATTTCAAACGCGTCCATGTTGCCGCTGACGATCAGGCGCAGGTAGTCGGTGAGGAATTCGATCACGCGCGGATCGTGCTGCACCAGCGGATACTGGGCGAAGATGGGGCTGTTCAAAGGGTCGTCGATATCCGCTTCCAGCGCCAGCATGCCGTCCTTGCGCGCTTTCGCCAGCAACACGTAGAGCAAGGCCATCAGCTCCATGTACAGGGCCTTGTTGTGCTTGGAGCTGCGCAGCAGTTTCGGCAGCTCCCTGACGGTGGCCATGATGGCCTTGCCATCGTTGCCGACCACAAAAGCGCCGACCCCGGCGCCGCCGATCATCAACAGTTCGACCGGCTGGAACAGCACGCCGAGGTGGCCGCCCAGCATGGCATAACCGCCAAACACAGAAGCTATAACGACGATATAGCCGACAAAAACTAGCACTTTTGATTCCCCTTGAAATAAACCTTATGCAGCCGTGGCCGCCGCTGTCGCCGCCAGGCTCAGGCCAGTCCGCCCTTGGCGTGGCCCGCAACCTGCCGCACCGGCGGCGGCATGTATCCATGGACCGGAACAAGATCTGCTCCGGGCATGGCCGGGGAATCCAGCTTGCGCGTCTTGCCGGCGCGCGACGGCGGCCGGCACAGGACGCAGACGAAACCGTTCTGCAGGTCATGGGCATGGGCCACGAAGCGGCCGTTGCAGCGGCAGCAAGTGCTTAGCTGCAGCATGCCGCTGTCGAAGAAACGCGTCAGCGTCCAGGCCCGCGTGAAGTCCAGCACCGGCTTGCCGCCTTGCCGTTCGACCTGTTCCAGGTAGAGCCGGTAGCTCTTGACCACCGCGACGATCTGCTGGCCGTCGCCATGCGCCACCATGAAACGGTAGATGTTGTAGAACATCGACGAATGGATGTTCGACAGCCAGGTCATGAACCAGTCGGTGGAAAACGGCAGCAATCCCTTGGGCGGCGAAATGCCTTTGATTTCCTTGTACAGCTTGATCAGGCGGTCGCGGCTCAAGGAAGTTTCCGCTTCCAGGAACTGCAGCCGCGCGCCGAGCTTGATCAAGTCGATGGCGAGCTGGATTTCCTGGGCTTCCAGGATCACGCTTTTGTTAGTGGCCATGGTTGCTGGCCTCGATGGTCAAAACCACGGCGCAAAAGGAATTCGGCAGCTTCATCGGATGCCTTCCAGCGGTTGCCCTGCCAGCAGGATGGAAGCGTGCGCCTGTTGCAAGGCTTGGTCTTTGTCGGTATGCGTCAAAGATGAAAGGATCGCGTGGTCGTCGAACCGGAAACGGCACAACAGGAGGCTGGACGCGGCCAGCTTCACCACTTGCGACAAAGAGAGGTTGCCGAGCAGTTCGGCCAGTTCCCGGCTTAATCCCATGCGAAACATGGCTGTCGCTTTATCCTCGCGCAACAGACGTTGTGCCAGCAGCAGATAAGAAAGATTCACTTCGCTTATCTCGTTTACAAATCCATTACTGTCCATGCTTTCCCCCAGACTGAAACTACTTATGAATGTTTACGGCACTTGGTGAGCAATCTTTTAGTTTTTGTCTTTTTGCGCTGCTTCAAAGCAATTATGAAATGTTTCAAAAAAGAAATAAGTCGGTAAGGTTCTCGATATGGATGAAATATTTGGCTGAGTCGATGTAGGTATTGTTCCTACGTCAGCACCGCATTGCGCGGCTGCCAGGGAGAGCGGTAAAAACAGAGAGCGTCTTGTGACTTTTTCAGGGTATCGCGTGGCTTGCCTTGAGCTGCAAGGCGAGCCGGTCCAGCGCATTTTGCAGACGGTCGTAGACGGCTTCCATAGCCTCTGACGGGTTATTGCGCGATTGGTTCTCGATTTCCGCCGCGGATTGCGAAATTTCTATCTGCTGCAATACCGCCGCCGCGCCGCGCAAGCCATGGGCGATGCTCGCGGTCTCCGCCCAGCGCCGGTTCTTGATGCTGAGCTTGAGGCCGGCCAGCTGCAGGTAGCCGAACTGCAGCAGGTCGGCCAGCAGGTCGTCGGGTGCGGCGGGAGTGACGGCAGCCGGTTTCTGCGGCACGATCGGCCCCAGCGTTTGCCGCAGCTGCGCACGGCTGATGGGCTTGGTCAGGATGGCGGTGCAATCGAGCCCCCTTGATTCACGCTGCAGGTAGTCGAGCGACATGCCGCTGTAGAGGATCATCGGGATCGCCGGCAAGGCCGACGTATCGGCTTCCCAGCGCCTGACCCGGTGCAACAGTTCGACCCCGGTCATGTCTTCCAGCACATAGTCGGTGATGACCGCGACCGGCCTGGTGTGCGTCAGCCACAGCAAGGCTTCGGCACCGGTGCCGACCAGTTCGCTCTGCCAGCCTTCAGCCGCCAGCTGCGCCTGCAGCATGCGGCGGTTGATGGGATGATCTTCGACCACAAGAATTAAAGCGGAACGCATCGCCACCTCCTAGATAAGGAGAAGATATCCTGTTTTGGCGTTGACCATGAGACGCGGCAGGCCGGCGGCAAATGCACTGGCTGCAACGCCCGCTCCAGGGGCCGCAACGGCATCGCCGCCACCCAGTGTAGCAAACCCGCGATCCGCCACGGAGGGGACGGGTTCAGCGCGCATTCAGCGGAATGCTGAGATTGACCACGGTGCCGACTCCCACTTCGGAGTCGATGCGGATGCTGCCGCGGATCAGGTCGGTGAATTCCTTGGCCAGCGACAAACCCAGGCCCAGCCCGCGGCTGCGGCCGGCGCGCACCGATTCGGCCTGGTAGAAGTATTCGAACAGATGTTTCAGCTCGGCTTTGGCGATGCCGGGGCCGGTATCGAGCACCCGGATCTTGAGCTTGTCCCTGAAGGTGGTCACTTCGATCGTGACGCCGCCGGTGACCGTGAATTTGACGGCGTTGTCGAGCATGTTGTTAAGGATCTGCGACAGCCTGACGCGGTCACACAGGAAATTGCTCGGCAAATCGGGCGCCAGCCGCATCTGGAAATTCAAGCCCTTCTTGTCGGCGTTGATTTTATGCATGGAGCCGACGTATTCGAAATAATTCAGCGTATCGATATTCTCGTGGAATATCACGACCCTGCCGGCTTCGATGCGCGCCAGGTCGAACAGGGTATTGAGCAAGCCGTGCAGGTAGATCGCGCTTTGATGGATCAGGTCGCCGAATTCGCGGCTCTGCGGATCGCTGCTGGTGTCGCGCACCAGCTCGGAATAACCGTGGACGCCGCTCAGGGGCGTGCGCAGTTCATGCACCACCGTCGCCAGGAAACGGGATTTGCGCTTGTTGGCGTCGCTCGCGCGCCGCCGCATGGCGTCGTATTTGCGCACCACCTCATATTGCCGCTTGATGGTGCGGTAGGCCAGGCTCATCAGCAGCAGGATCAGCACGGTCGGCACGCAGGCGTACATCACATAGCCCATCAGCTTGGGGCTTTCCTGGCCCGGCAACGGCGCCGGATCGGGCAGTTTCACCGACAGCAGCAGCGGATAAGGCTCCAGCTTGCGCGACACCCACGAATGCTGGTCGTCCAGCGCCTTCTGGTCGGCGAAAGGCTGGCTCTTGCTCAGTTCGCTGTCGTCCAGCTCCATCACCGTTTCGTCGATCCGGCGCAGGATCATCCTTTCATTGGCCGGCGGTCCGTCGGCGGCGATGCCGTCGCTGCCGACCACCTGCCGCTCGCCGGCGCGGATCCGGTCCAGGCTGGCGTACAGGGCCGGCAGGCGGTCCACCGGAAATTCCAGCTCGACGATGCCGGCGAAATCGCCGCGCGCGGAAAAGACGCGGCGCGCCACATGCATCACCCATTGGTCGCTGCCGGGCAGCTTGCGCGGACGGGCAAAACGCAAGGCGTCATCCAGGTGATCGCGCTGCGCCACATACAGTTCGTTGCCGCTCCAGTCGGCAGCGGCGCCAGGCTTGGTCGAGGCCAGCAGGCGGCCGCCCTGGTCCACTACGTTCAGCTGGGTATACAGGCCGCCGAATATCTTGGTATAGCGCAGCAGGTCGATCTTGCCGTCCGCCATCTGGAAATCGTCGCGCACCAGCCGCAGCAGGCGGTCGCGTTCGTCGATGGAACGCAGCAGCCGCTGCGTGAAATCGCGCACCACGATGGTGTGGCTGAGCTGGATGGTCTTGACGTCTCGCTCGTAGTCGGAACCTATCTGGTAACCGGCGTACAGCCAGACGTAGCCGATGACCAGGATGGCTGTGACTGTGATTGCGTAGACAAGGCGCATGAAACGCGAGCCGCAGAAAATGCCGTCCGTTTTTGAAGCGGCTAGCAGGCGGCGCCAGGCAGAGGTAAATCTTTGCATTACGATGGGCATACAATCTATTGGAAACTGTGACAGATATTACCGCCACAATACGTGAAGCCCGCCGGCAGCCACGGTGTCAGCACCGGCGCAACTTAACGTATCCGCTATTATCCAGCATCGTACAAGCCCGTCACCTGTCAATTTATGCTGACCAGGACAGGCTCGACGCCGGCATGATGCTCTTCTGGCATGTCCATGGCTGCCGCGGCCGGGCCGGAATCTTGTCGTTCAGGCATGCCTGGATAGGCCGTGTCCTCTGCCAGCTGGAAGATGCTCACCGCCTGCAGCAATTCCCCCGCCTGTTCCTGCAAGCTGTGGGCGGCAGCGGCGGCCTGCTCCACCAGCGCCGCATTCTGCTGGGTAGCCTGGTCCATTTGCCCCACCGCCTGGTTGACCTGCTCGATGCCGCTGCTCTGCTGCTCGCTGGCGGCGGCGATTTCGGCCATGATGTCGACCACCCGCCGGATCGAGGCGACGATCTCGCTCATCGCCGCGCCTGCCGCGTCGACCTGCCTGCCGCCGGCATCGACCTTGTCGACCGATGCGCCGATCAAGACCTTGATGTCCTTGGCGGCCACCGCCGAACGCTGCGCCAGGTTGCGCACTTCGGCCGCCACCACCGCAAAACCGCGTCCCTGCTCGCCGGCCCGCGCCGCTTCCACCGCGGCGTTCAGCGCCAGGATATTTGTCTGAAATGCAATGCCGTCGATGACGCCGATGATGTCGCTGATCTGGTGCGAACTGTCCCGGATCAATGCCATGGTGGCAACAGCCTCGGACACCATCTGGCCGCCGCTCAGCGCCACCGAAGCGGCGTTTTCAGCCAGCTGGTTGGCTTGCCGTGCATTGTCGGCATTTTGCCTGACGGTTGAAGTCAATTGCTCCATCGACGCCGCGGTCTGTTCCAGGCTGGCTGCCTGTTCTTCGGTGCGGCTCGACAAATCCAGGTTGCCGGCCGCAATCTGGCGCGAGGCGGTGACAATGTTTTCGGTGCCGTTGCGCACCCGGCTGACCGTATCCCGCAAGGAAAAAATCATGTCCTTGATCCCTTGCAGCAGCTGTCCGGTTTCATCCTTGCCCTTGACGTCGATGCTGGCGCCGAGGTCGCCCTTCGCCACCCGCTGCGCCACCGCGACCGCCGCGTGCAGCGGCTTGACGATGCCGCCGGTCAGGCGCCATGCGAACGCCGCGCCGAGGATGATGGCGAGGGCGCCGAACGTCACCAGCAGATTGCGGCCGGTGCGATAGTTGGCGGCGATATCCAGCGCCGCCTCATCGATTGCCTGACGCTGGGCGTCGACGAACTTCTGCAGCTTTGCCAGGTATTCCTTGCGCGCCGGGTCCAGCTCTTTCTCTATCATGGCTACCGCGCTGTCGGCGCTGCCGTACTGGCGCGTGGTCAGCACGGTGTCGCGCATTTCCGTATAGGCCGCGCGCGCCGCGGCGATCTCTCCCAGGGCTTGCCGGCCCTGGTCGTCGGACAGCCCATGCAGCTTGGTTTGCAGCGCCGATGCGCGCTCGGACGTCGCGCTCATTTCAGCCTGGAAAATCTTCTGGATCTTGCTGTCGTCGCTGCGCACCACCGCCATCGTGCGCACCGCGTTGAGCGCCACCGCATCCTGCCATTCCGCCGCCAGCCGTTCACGCACCAGGAATTGCGAGACCATGGTGTCGACCGCGGCGCCGGTCTGCTGCAAGCGCCAGATGCCTACGCCGGTGATGGCCACCACCAGCAGCAATATGACGCTAAATCCGATGCTCAGCCGGACCCCTATTCTTGTATTTGCGAAATGCATGTCCCCTCCCTTTTTTTTGCTCCTGTCCCTCAGGCTGTCAGCTTGTTGATCAGGCCGATCTCGTCGCTGGACATCAGCTTGTCGATATCCAGCAGGATCAGCATGCGGTCGTCGAGCGTGCCCAGGCCGATCAGGTAATCGGTGTTGAGGACCGTGCCCATTTCCGGCGCCGGCTTGATCTGCTGGCTGGACAGGGTGATCACATCGGACACGCCGTCCACCACCATGCCGACCGTGCGCTGGCCGAGATGGAGGATCACGACCACCGTAAACTGGTCATAGCTGGAGGCCGCCAGGTTGAACTTGATGCGCATGTCGATGATGGGCGTGATCACGCCGCGCAGGTTGACCACGCCTTTCAGGAAATCGGGAGCGTTGGCGATCTGGGTGACGTTGTCGTAACCGCGCAGTTCCTGCACCTTGAGGATATCGATGCCGTACTCTTCCTTGCCCAGGGTAAAAGTCAGGAATTCCTGGCCGGCTACCTCGTGTTGAACGGTTGAACGGCGTATCTGCGTCGGCGTTTGAGCGGCAAGCGTCATGAACTTGATCCTTGAGAATTGAAATGCACCTGTCGCGCCGGACGGAGGAAATCCGGCGCGCGCAGCACTTGGGTGATTCAATATAAACAGGAGCAAGCGCTATCGATATAGCGAAAAGGGCTTGAAACAGGCCTCTATTCGAGCAAACCGTGCTCGATCGCGTAGCGGGTCAGTTCGGCGTTGGTGCGCACCCCCATTTTCTCGAACACGCGGGAACGATAGACGCTGACGGTCTTGGGGCTGATGGAGAGGTTTTTTGCTATTTCAGTGCGGGTCTGGCCGGAGGCGATCATGCGCACCGTCTGGAATTCGCGGTTGGACAATTGTTCGTGCGGCATCAGGTCGTCTTCCTCGATGACATGGTTCGCCAGCGATTCCGCCAGGCCCTTGCTGATGTACTTGCGGCCGCGCGCCACCACCCGCACCGCTTCCACCAGTTCATCCGGCGCGCCGTCCTTGGTCAGGTAGGAAGCCGCGCCGGCTTTCAGGGCGCGCACCGCAAACTGTTCCGGGCCATGGCTGCTCAGCACCATGATGCGCAGCATCGGTTCGCGCTTCTTGAGCAGGTGCAGGATTTCAATGCCGTCCTTGCCCGGCATCGAGATATCCAGCAGCAGGACATCGCACGGCTGCTCCCTCAGGATATCGGTAATGCCGTTGTAGTCGCTGGCCTCGCCGATCACGGTGATGCCCGGGCTGGCGTTCAGGATATGCAGCAGCCCGCGCCTGACAATGCGATGATCATCAGCGATCAATACCCGAATCGGTGATGCAACTTTCATTTCCATGACTCTTTGAACAATCTCATTTCACAACCGAGGACTGTGCATTATCGATCTGAGGCCAGGTCCGCACAATACGGAAGCGCAACTATATCGATAATATGCACACATTTTGCTCCGGTGCAGATGAGCGATATTAAATAATCAATCTCTGCATGCACTATCGCGGCATTCCGGCAGGCAGCGGCGGCTCCTGCCCACTTTCCAAGCTGTACACCCAGGCCAGCAGCTCGGCCACCGCCAGATACAGCTGCGGCGGAACCTGCTGGTCGAGGTCGACGTGCATCAGCAGCTTCACCAGGTCGGGCGACGCATGCACATACAAGCCGTGTTCGCGGGCCTTTTGCATGATGGCGTCGGCCACGGCGCCGTAACCTTTCGCCACCACCAGCGGCGCCTGGTCATGGCGCGCGTGTGATAACGCTACCACGCTTTTCCGAAATGAACCCTCAGTTTCCACTGCCGCCCACCCGCCTGCCATTGCCATCTGCCGGTTCCGCGCCAGCCGGCCGCGCCTGCGCCGGGCACGTGCTGCCGACAAAAAACATTACTCTAATATAATTATTTATCTTTGTTGTCATTTTTTGTATCCAATACATCATCTGGCGCCGCCTGTGGCAATTGCACCACTTGCAAGCCGCCCAGATGCAAACCGGCGCTCGAGAACCGCTGCAGCAATCGGGCGCCGCCGCCCTGCATGGATTTGATCGTGGCCGCCTCGGCCGCGCCCAGCTCGGCGCGCCAGCTTTGGTTCGCCAGGCTCAGGCGCAGTTCGATGCGGCCGAGCCGGGGCAAGTTCATGCTCAGGCAGGTGCTCCAGCTGCGCGGCGTGTCGTCGTCGGGCTGGCGCCGCCCCTGTTCCGTAATTTCCCATTCCATGCCGGCATCCGGCCAGGCTTCGCCGCTCCAGCGGAATTGCGACAATGCCAACAGCTCAAGCTGCTGGCGCACCAGCGGAATCGCTTCGGCAGCGATGCTGGCGGTGGCGTGGCCGGCGGCTGCCCCATGCGCCGGGGCCGCTTCCGGATCGGTCGCCGCCGATGGCAGGGCCAGCCCAGACTGCGGCTCCTGCAACAGCTCGGACAACGTACGTTCGCCGGTGAAAAACTGCAACAGATGGGATTCATAAAACAGGCCGCTGCCCGTTACGCTGTGCGCCAGGGCGGCCGCCAGCTGCGGCGCTTGCGGCGCCGCGGCGGCGTCCGGCCACAGGGCCGCGCCGCCGCTGACCGCCTGGCCCTTGGCGGGCGCCGCTCCCAGCAGCTCGCTGATGACGCGCGCCGCCGCGCTCAGGCTGGCGCCGTCGGCAACGCCCGGCGCCGGCCGCGGATTGCCAGCCGGCGCCGGCTGGGAGGAATCGATCCCCAGCTGGCGGTCGATTGCTGCGCGCGACGGCAGCCGTGTGTCGTTGGCAATCGCCTCGATGTCGGTGATCACGTCCGGCGCATAGATGGCCAGCTGGCCTTTCAGCGGCACCAGGTCGGAACGCTGCAGCGCCGCCGGCGCCAGCAGCTTGTCGACCAGGGGCGTGCCGCTCATGATGCTCGGCCAGGCTTACTGGCCGTAAGCATGGTTGAGATGCTGCTGCCGATGCATATTGCCCAGCAGGCTGCTCAGCTGCGCCAGCTCAGGCGTCACGATATCGCGGATTTCTGCGTCGGCAGCCAGGATCCGGCTCAGCAGGCTGTGCTTGCGCACCAGCTGCAGCGGCTCCAGCGGTTCCGCCAACTCGATTCCTTTCAAGCGTTCGACATAAGAACGGAACTGCTGCCCGAGCTGCACCAGGCCATCCCAGTCGCCGGCGCGCGCCAGCTCCAGCATGCGGCAAGTCAGCGGCGCGATCTTTTCGTAGCACTCCATCACTTCATGTTGAGGCGTCATCTCACCCTCTTGCGGAAAGGTCGCCGGCAACCGCGCCAGGGGACGCTGCATGCATTTGGCCGCCGCTGATTTCGCGCCAGGCGGAAGCGATGTTTTCCAGCAGCCGGTCAGCTTCTTCCAGCAAGGCCGGATCGTTGCGCAGGTTGGCGAACAGCAGGCGCTGGTTGATGTAATCGTAGAGCGCCGACAGGTTGGCCGCCAGCTCGGCGCCCGCGCTGCCCCCGGCCTCGGCGTCCAGGCTGGCCTTGAGGCCGCTGTCGATGATGCTGACCGCTTTCGAAATGGCGTTGCCTTTGGCGACCACATCGCCGCTCGCCATATGGTGGCGCGCCATGCTGATGGCGGCTTTGGCGCCGTCGAACAGCATGGTCAGCAGCTGCTGCGGTGAAGCGCTCATGACCGCGCTTTCGATGCCTACCCGGGCATAGGCGCGAGCGCCCGGGTTGAGCGTCGGCGCGGCGGCTGAAGATGTATACATGAAACCTCGCCTTATTTGGAAGTAGAGCTGCCGTTGATGGCGGCAAATTGCTGGGTCAGGTAGCTGCTGGTCTGGTTCATGCCGGCGATCAGCGTGTCAAGGTCGGTAAATTGCTTGGTATAACGCGCAATCGTCGTGCTGATCAGCGACTGGGTGCTGGTCATCTGCGTCGCCAGCGTTTTCAAGGAACTGTTCAAACCGTCGGTGGCCGATTTCAGCGGCCCGCTGCTGGACGTGAAGCCGGTCAGCAAGGTCGACATGGTCGAACCGAAGCCGGTGGTGCCGGAAGTGCTGGAGAACAGGTTCTGCACGCCGCTCAGGTTGGTGCTGAGCGCGCTGGTCAGCTTGGTCGAATCGATCGCCATGGTGCCGTCGGCCTGGAACGTCACGCCGATCTGCGCCAGCATGGTCAACGGCGCGCCGCTGCCGCTCGGCGGCTGCGGCGTGTTCAAGGTGTCGCGGATGCGGGTCTGGATGTTGCGCAAGGTCGCATCGCCGTTCAGCGGCGCCTGCGTCTGCGCCGTCGTATCGAATGCGGTGTATTGCTTGGTGAGGGTCTGCAGGCTGTTATAGGTAGTGACAAAATTCGAAATCGCAGCTTGCACGGCCGCGGTATTGCTCTGCAACGACAAGCTGGTGGGGCCGGTGCCGGTCAGCGACATGGTCACGCCCTGCACCGCTTCCTTGACGGTATTGCTGGCGCTGGTGATGGCAATGCCGTTGACCGTCAGCTGCGCATTCTTGCCTTCCACAGTCTGCTGCAGGTTCTGGGCGCCGGCGGGATCGTTGGACAGCAGGTTCGACAGCGCCGCGTCGCCGCTCACGCTGATCTTCATGGTAGAAGTCGCACCGGTCTGGGTGGAGGTCAGGACCAGGCGGTTCGGCGTGCTGCTGCCATCGTTGACGATGGTGGCCGTGACGCCAAGGTTCTTGTTCTTATTGATCGCATCGCGGATGCCGGCCAGCGTGTTGTTGCTGGAATCGATAGTGATCGACGCCGCCGCGCGCGTGCTGTCCGCGGTAAACGTCGCGCCGCTGTATTTGCCGGAAACCGGATCCAGCGTGCCGCCCGAGATGCTGCCGAACTGCAGCGTGACCGTGCCGCTGCCGATGCCCGCGGTAGTGCTGGCGACGCCGCCGGCCGCCAGCGACTGCGCTTGCGCCAGCTGGCCGACGTTGATGGCGTAACTTCCCGTGCCGGCGGCGGCAGTCGCGGTGGCGCTCAGCACCGAGGCAGCGCTCGAGGTCGCCGTCACGTTCTGGAACAGCGTCGGATTGCCCAGCTGCGCTGCCGCCGCCTGCAATGTGCCCAAGGCGTTCTGTATGACGCCGTAGGCCGACAGCTTGGCGTTGTACGCGCTTTGTTGGTTGCTCATGGCGGTGAGCGGCATGTTTTCGGAAACCGTGATGCTGCTCAGCAGCGTTGCCAGCGGCAGTCCTGACGCCGCGCCCAGGTTGGTAACTAAAGCCATGTCAATTCCTTTGCATTGATTATCGTTTTCGGCCGGCTGGACTGACTGCCCGCAGCTACGCGGTCTTTTCCAGCAATACGCCCTTCATCTGGTCCATCACCTTGGCGATCCGCACCACTTCTTCGCTGGGGATCTGCAAGACCACCTTGCCGTCCTGCTGGTCCACCACCTTCAGGATCACATCCTTGTAGCCGGGATCGAGCTGGAACTGCACACTCACCGCCCTCAGCTGCAACTGGCGGTTGATGTCGTCGATCTTGCTCTGGATCCGGGAGCGTTCGGGCACGCCGGCAAGCTTGCCGTCGCCGCTTTCCTGCGGCTTCGGCGCAACCGCGCCGGCATCCTTGGCAGCCTTGTCATTCGCAACCGCAGCCGTGCCCTCGGCCGGCGCGCTCCTGTTTGCAGCATCCATGTTGATCGCATTCGACATCACGTCCTCACGTCTTCTTTCGGCTGTATCTTGTCCGCTCGGGTCTGGGAGCCCAAACCCGACTGGACAAGACATCATGGAACCGTGGGCGCCCGCAACGGCGGCCGGCCCCCGGATCGGCAAATTCCGCGGACGCCTCAAGCCGGCGCCTGCGGAATCGGCTCATGGCTTATTGCAGCAATGTCAAAACGCTTTGTGTCGACTGGTTCGCCTTCGCCAGCACCGAAGTGCCTGCCTGTTGCAGGATCTGCGAACGTGTCATGTTCGACACTTCAGTCGCATAGTCTGCATCCTGGATGCCGGAGCGCGAGGAAGACAGGTTGGTGACTGTCGTGCCCAGGTTGGCGATCGTCGAGGCAAAACGGTTTTGCACCGCGCCCAGCGAGCTGCGCAGGCTGTCGACTTGCGACAAAGCGCTGTCCATTGCTGTCAGCGGGCTGCCGCTGGCGGCTGTCAGCGATTTCGACGAGTCGTAAGTCACGGTGGCTGTCGGGTTCGCTGCGGTTGCGCCTTGCGTTGCGTCAGCAACAGTTACGGTGGCGGCGTAGAAGTTGGCGCCGTTCTTGACGTAAGTATTGCCGCGCGCATCGGTCACCAGGTCGGCGACTGTCGCGGTGAAGCCGGCAGCAGGATCGCGGTTGACCGCAGTGAAACCGCCAGCGACCACGGCGACCGAAGCGCCGGTGTTGTCTTTGCCGGTAGGCGTCAGGGCAGCTGTCGCGCCGGTAGGGCCCGCCAGGTTCAGCGTGTTCAGCTTCAGCGCTGTCGAATCGATCTTTTGCAAGCCGATGCCGATAGTCTGGCCATCGTTGGCGCCGACCTGGATGTTCAGGGTCTGGTTGGTGGCGAGAACCTTGACGCCGTTGAAGTCGGTTTGCGAAGAGATGCGGTCGATTTCTTTCAGGCGCTGGCTGACTTCATCCTGGATCGATTGCAGGTCGCTGGAAGAGTTCGTGCCGCTGGCGGCTTGCACCGACAGTTCACGGATACGCTGCAGGTTGTTGTTGACTTCAGTCAGCGCGCCTTCAGTGGTTTGCGCCAGCGAGATGCCGTCGTTGGCGTTGCGCGATGCTTGTGTCAGGCCGGTGATGTTGGCGGTGAAGCGGTTCGCGATGGCTTGGCCGGCAGCGTCGTCCTTGGCGCTGTTGATGCGCATGCCGGACGACAGGCGCTGGATGGCCGAGCTCAGCGAAGATGCCGATTTGGTGAGGTTGTTTTGCGCTACCAGCGAAAGGATATTGGTATTGATGACAGACATGGCATGACTCCTGTTGCTAAAGTTTATGGGTTCCGGCTAAGCCGCCGTAACGCTGGACTCGCTCCCGGCCAGACAACAACCGGGATAAGCAAGCCACCGTTATTCAGGTTATCGGCAGTTGCCTGGAAAACATTTAGGGCCTGTCGCAAAATAAAGCGCCTGCCTGGCTCAGGCGCCCAGCAGGCCGCCCAGGCTCTGCCTGGCCTGGTCGAGGTCGACGTAATAACAGCCGAAATGGTTGACGGCGCCATCCGGCCCTTGCACGCTGCGGCTGAACACTACCCGCAAATCCACCAGCAGCCGCCCCGAAGAACGGAAATCCAGCACCGCCGCCGGCAGCACCGTGCCCACCGGCAGCGCTTGCAGCGCGACATAGGCCGAACGCAAACCGATGCCGCGCGCGCTCAGGTCGTGGACGTCGAGCACAAAATCGTTGCCGTCGCGGCGCTTGGCGCGCACTACGCAGGCTTCTACCGGCTGCACGCCGATGCGGATAAACTTCTGGTGCGGAAAATACGCAATGCAGGTCGGCAGCGCCGCCGCCAGCGCCGTCGGCCAGGGGCTCACGCTGTTGCGCGCGACGCTGCTCACAAAACGCACTCCGGCGCCATCCAGCGCGCCGTCAAAACACAGCAGCTCGCCCGGCAGGTAGTGCGCGCCGCTGCCGTCGGCGTCGCCGGCGTGGATAAAGAGGTCGTGCGCCAGCGCTACCGCCACCAGGCGCGTGGCGACACTTTCGCCGCCGCCCAGCAGCCGCATGGTCATGGTGCTGTTCTGACGCTCCAGCTCGCGCAAAATACTTTCGATATCGGCCGCATCCTGCAACAGATAACTAGCGCCCTGCTCTAAACATGCATGTTCCAAAACTGACCTTCAGGCTGGCATGTTCATGATTTCCTGATAAGCGGCAACCACGCGGTTACGCACTTGCAGCCCCATCTGGAAACCGACGTTGGCCTTCTGCAAATCAATCATCACGTCGTTCAGCGACACGCCTGGTTTGCCCAGCTCGAATGCTTCAGCCTGGCCGGCCGCATGCTGCTGGCTGTTGCTGATGCGCTCCAGCGACTTTTTCATCTCGTCGGCAAAACCGCCGCCGGCGATGCCGTTGCCTGCCGCGGCGGCGCCGCTGCCGGCGATTTGCGCTGTCGCCGTTAATTGCTGTAATACCGATTCGATCGCCGAAATCGCCATATTCCACCTCTTTCCTGTTTTGAATTCTCGCCACCGCCCTGGAACCCGGCCCATGCGCTGTCCGGTCCGGCGCTGACGTTTTACTGCTGGCAGCCAGCGTAACAGCAATGATTTTTTTACATAGCGTCAAATGATGGGGAAAACCCCGGCTATTCGAACGATCGAAATAACGGCCGCCCGTTGACAATCATTAGCGTCGACACAGGCTGCCCCGGCTTGGCCAGGTTTACCTTTGTTGACATCTGTTACCCCATTCAAAGGAAAGCTTGTGTCAGATACACAGAAGCGCATAGCGAACACCAACCGCGGTCACAGCCCGTCGTCATCCGGGGCGATAGCATGAATGCTGCCGCAAGCGGCGCCAACCTGGCCGGCGACAGGAAACCGCCGCTGCTGGAACAGCTGCGCGCCAATCCAAAGCTGCCGCTGATCGTCGGCGCCTCGTTTGCCCTGGCCGCCATCGCAGCGTTCTGGCTGTGGAGCCGGGCGCCCGACTACCGCGTCCTCTACAGCAACCTGTCGGACCGCGACGGCGGCGCCATCATCGCCTCGCTGCAGCAGATGAACATCCCCTACAAGTTCGCCGACGGCGGCGGCGCGGTGCTGGTCGCCGCCGACCAGGTCCATGAAGCGCGCCTGCGGCTGGCGTCGCAAGGCTTGCCCAAGGGCGGTTCGGTCGGTTTTGAGCTGATGGACAACCAGAAATTCGGCGTCAGCCAGTTTGCCGAACAGGTCAATTACCAGCGCGCGCTGGAAGGCGAGCTGGCGCGTTCGATAGAATCGATTTCGGCGGTGGAAGCGGCCAGGGTCCACCTGGCCTTGCCGAAACCGTCGCTGTTTGTGCGCGACCAGCAGAAACCGAGCGCCTCGGTGGTGCTCACCTTGCACCGCGGACGCTCGATCGACGACGGCCAGGTCAGCGCCATCGCCCACCTGGTGTCGAGCAGCGTGCCGGAACTGAACGCCAAGAATGTCACGATCGTCGACCAGAGCGGCAACCTGCTGTCGACGCCGGCTGCCGGCAACCGCGGCCTGGACGCGAGCCAGCTCAAATACGCGCAGGAAATCGAGCAGAGTTATATCCGCCGCATCGAAGCCATCCTGCAGCCGATCGTCGGCGCCAGCAATGTGCGGGCCCAGGTGGCGGCGGACATCGATTTCTCGACGGTCGAACATACCGACGAAAAATACAGCCCTAACCAGGATCCGGCCAAGGCCGCTATCCGCAGCCAGCAATCGAGCGACGCCAACCAGCAAGGCGCGAGCCCGCCGGGCGGCGTGCCGGGCGCCTTGTCGAACCAGCCGCCGGTCGCGCCGTCCGCGCCGATCAGCACTGCCCCGACGAATCAGCAGGCGGCAGCCGGCGCGCAGCCGAATCCTGCCGCGGCGGGAGCTGCCGGCGCCAACGCCGCCAGCAGCACGGCGCGCAGCGGCGGCTCCAGCAGCGTGCGGCGCGACGTCACCACCAACTATGAGGTGGACCGCTCGATCAGCCATGTGCAGCAAAGCGCCGGCGCGGTCAAGCGCTTGTCGGTCGCGGTGGTGGTGAACTACCGCGGCGCGGCCAATGCCCAGGGCAAGGTAGCAGCGCAAGCGCTGCCGGCGGCCGAAATGGAACAGGTGAGGAACCTGGTAAAACAAGCGATGGGCTACAGCGCCGACCGCGGCGACTCGCTCAATGTGGTGAACAGCCAGTTTGCCGGCGATGCGCCGGAGCCGGAACTGCCTGTGTGGCGCCAGGCCGAGAATATCGAACTGGCCAAGAGCGCCGGCAAGTACCTGCTGCTGGCCATCGCTGCCCTGTGGCTCTGGTTCGGCCTGGTGCGGCCGCTGCTGCGCAAGCACCTGCAAGGGCCGCAAGCCGCAGCCGCCGCCGGGACGAACGCAAAATCCGCCGCCGAGCCGACTCCCGAACAGGTCAAGCTGAACGACGAAGCCAGGCAGCGCCAAGCCGACCGCCATCAGGACAACCTGCAGCACGCACAGGGCCTGGCCGAGAAAGATCCGCGCCTGGTCGCCATGGTAATTAAGAACTGGATGGGCAACAATGAGTGACGACGGAATCAGAAAGAGCGCCATCCTGCTGATGTCGCTGGGCGAAGACGGCGCTGCCGCCGTGTTCCAGCACTTGAGCCCGCAGGACGTGCAGAAGCTCGGCATGGCGATGTCCAAGCTGCGCCAGGTGACGCGCGAACAGATTGCCGAAGTCATGGAAGAGTTCCGGCTTGAAACGGAGCAGTTCTCCGCCCTCAACCTCGATTCCAGCGGCTACATACGGGCCGTCCTCAACAAGGCGCTGGGCAGCGACCGCGCCGCCAGCCTGATCGAAGACATCCTCGAGTCCGGCAACAATTCCACCAACGGCATCGATACCTTGAACTGGCTGGAAGCCAACGAAGTGGCCGAACTGATCCGCGACGAGCACCCGCAGATCATCGCCACCCTGCTGGTTCATCTTGACCGCAGCAAGGCGTCCGAGGTGCTGGAGCTGTTCACCGAACGCCTGCGCCACGACGTGATCCTGCGCGTCGCCACCTTCGGCGGCGTGCAGCCGGCGGCGCTCAGCGAACTGACCGACGTGCTGTCCGGCCTGCTGTCCGGCCAGGGCGTCAAGCGCAGCCGCCTGGGCGGCGTCCGCGCCGCGGCGGAGATCCTCAACCTGATGAGCAGCACCCAGGAAGAAAGCGTGATCCAGCACGTGCGCGAGCACGACGGCGACCTGGCGCAGCGGATCATCGACGAGATGTTCCTGTTCGAAAACCTGCTGGAAATCGAAGACCGCGGCATCCAGCTGCTGCTCAAGGAAGTGGAATCGGAATCCCTCATCATCGCGCTCAAGGGCGCGGCGCCGGAGCTGCGCGAAAAATTCCTGCGCAACATGTCGCAGCGCGCGGCCGAAATGCTGCGCGAAGACCTGGAAGTGCGCGGCCCGGTCCGGGTTTCGCAAGTCGAGGGCGAGCAGAAAAACATCCTGCAGATCGTCAGGCGCCTGGCCGATTCCGGCGAAATCGTGATCGGCGGCCAGGGCAACGATGCGTATGTCTGATCCCGTCCAAGCACGCCGCCGGCTTGCGCCCCAGCGCAAGCTGAAGCCGCAGATGAGCGCCTGGCAGCGCTGGGAAATGGCAGATGTAATGCAGGCGGATGCATTGCCGGCAGACGCGCAGCAAACGGCGAACAACGCAGAAGCGCCGGCGGCGCTGGCGGACCTGGAGCCGAAACTGCTGATCGACGAAACCGAACTGCAGCGCCTGCGCCAGCAGGCGCAAGAAGATGGCGCCGGCGAAGGCTTCCGCCAAGGCCATGCCGAAGGCTGGCAGGAAGGTTATCAAGCCGGCCTGGACATCGCGCAACACGAAGCCGGCAGCCTGCGCACACTAAGCCTGGCCTTGCCTGACGCCCTGCGCCTGGCGGAAAAAGAACTGGCCGACGATCTGCTGACGCTGGCGCTGGATATTGCGCGCCAGGTGGTGCGCCAGGCCCTGGTCGTGGAACCGCAGCTGATCCTGGCCGCGGTGCGCGAACTGCTGCAGACCGAACCGGCGCTGAGCGGCACGCCACGCCTGCTGCTGCATGCCGACGACATGTCGCTGGTGCAGCAGTACCTGGCGGAAGACCTGCAAGCCGCCGGCTGGCTGCTGCGCAGCGATCCCGCCATCGCTCGCGGCGGCTGCCGGGTGCAAGCCAGCAGCGGCGAACTGGACGCCACCATGGAAACCCGCTGGCAGCGCGTCGCGGCGGCGCTTGGCCGCAGCCAGGCCATGCCATGAGCGACAGCCGCAACGCCGCCGGCGCCGAGCCGGATGCAGACAACCGCCACCTGCAAGCCTGGCGCAACACGCTTGGCAACGCCAGCACCAGCGTCGGCCGCAGCATCCCGATCCGTACCTACGGCCGCCTGACCCGGGCCGTGGGCCTGGTGCTGGAAGCGGTCGGCTTGCGTTTGCCGGTAGGCAGCGACTGTCTGATCGAGCTGCCGCCCGGTTATGCGCAACGCACCACCGAGGCGGAAGTGGTCGGCTTTGCCGGCGACCGCCTGTTCCTGATGCCGCAAACCGAAGTCGCAGGATTGCTGCCGGGAGCGCGCGTCTATCCGCTCGAAGCCGGCGCGGTATTGAATAACAACGGCAGTCCGCCGGCCGCGCCCGGCAGCAAGCGCCTGCCGGCCGGAGCGGGCATGCTGGGGCGGGTGGTGGACGCCGCCGGGCGGCCGCTGGACGGCCTCGGCCCCCTGGACTTCAGCCGCGAAGTGCCGCTCTCGGCGGCTCCCGTCAATCCGCTGGCGCGCGCGCCTATCGACAGCGTGCTGGACGTCGGCGTACGCGCCATCAACGCCCTGCTCACCGTAGGCCGCGGCCAGCGCATGGGCCTGTTTGCCGGTTCCGGCGTCGGCAAAAGCGTGCTGCTCGGCATGATGGCGCGCTACACCAGCGCGGAAGTGATCATCGTCGGCCTGATCGGCGAGCGCGGCCGCGAGGTCAAGGATTTCATCGAAAACACCCTGGGCGAGGAAGGACTGGCGCGCGCAATCGTGGTCGCCGCCCCGGCCGACACCTCGCCGCTCCTGCGCTTGCAGGGCGCGGCCTACGCCACGTCGCTGGCGGAATATTTCCGCGACCAGGGCAAGGATGTCTTGCTGATCATGGATTCGCTCACGCGCTACGCCATGGCCCAGCGTGAGATTGCGCTAGCGGTGGGCGAACCGCCCGCCACCAAGGGTTATCCGCCGTCGGTGTTCGCCAAGCTGCCGGCGCTGGTGGAGCGCGCCGGCAACGGCGCCCGCGACGCCAGCGGCAAGGGCGGCGCGATTACTGCTTTCTACACCGTGCTGACCGAGGGCGACGACCAGCAGGACCCGATTGCCGACGCCGCGCGCGCGATCCTCGACGGCCATGTGGTGCTGTCGCGCAGCCTGGCCGAATCGGGTCATTACCCGGCGATCGACATCGAAGCGTCGATCAGCCGCGCCATGACTGCGCTGATCGAACCGGCCCAGTTCGATGCGGTGCGGCGCTTCAAGCAGATGCTGTCGCGCTACCAGCGCAACCGCGACCTGATCAGCGTCGGCGCCTATGCCGCGGGGCATGACTTGCAGCTGGACAAGGCGATTGCGCTGTATCCGGAAATCGAAGCTTTCCTGCAGCAGGGAATGACGGAGCGCGCAGGTTACCCGGAGGCGGTGGCGCAGCTGGAGCAATTGTTCCAGGCCGATTAAACAAGAGCGCCGGTCCCGGCTCTACATATTTCCTGGATGCCGCCGTTAACACACAGATAAGCCGCAAACCCTGAGAGGACATCATGTCAAACACATTGCCGCTCGCCATGCTGATTGAACTGGCCCAGAACAAGACCGACGACGCCAGCCGTCGCCTGGGGCAATTGCAGCGCGCCCAGGTCGGCGCCGCGGAAAAGCTGGAAATGCTGATCCGCTACCGGCAGGAATACTGCGACCAGCTGCAAAGCCAGATGCAGGATGGCGTGCCGTCTTCCCGCTGGCGCAATTTCCAGCATTTCATCGGCACCCTGGACGGCGCCATCGAGCAGCAGCGCGCAGTCGCCAGCCAGGCCGATTCGCGGCTGGCGCGCGGACGCAGCGACTGGCAGCAGAACAAGCGCCGCCTGAATTCCTTCGACACCCTGGCCGAACGCGCCAGGCAACAGCAGGCGCAACTGCTCAACAAACGCGAACAGCGCAGCAGCGATGAACATGCCGCCCGCCAGTTCCAGCTGCGCATGAGCGCCGCCGCAGAATAATCAATCAAGGAACCGCCATGCCTCTACCCCTTTCATCCAGCACAGCAGCGCTGCAGGCCGCGCCACCGAACGGCAGCGCCGCCGGCAATGCAAATCTGCAACAGGACGGCGCCGATCATTTTGGCAAAGTCCTGGATCGCTCCCTGGCCAACGCCAGCCAGCCCGCTGAAAAGACCGCCGACAAAACAAGCGCCGGCGCCAAACCGGCCGAGCGCACAGCGCCCCGCCGCCAGGCCGCCGCAGAGAAGGAACAAGATCCAGGCGCGGCGCCGGCCTTGGCGTTCCTGGTTTTGCCGCAGGCCGGCGCGAAAGCGCCCGATGCCCATGCCGAATCCGGCAGCGGCGGCCAGCCAAAGTCGGCGGCAGAGGAGCAGCTCAACGCAGCGATCGCCGCTGCCGGCGGCAAACCGGCCACGGCCGCTGCAGTCCCGGCTGCGGCCGCGGAAAACTCTGGCAAGAACATTACTCCGGCTGAAACGGCTCCGCCCGCCGTGGCACAGCTGGCAACACCAGCTGCTCCGGCTGAGGCCGCGTCGTCCAAGCCAGGCGCCTCGATGCGCAAGGAAGCTGCCGGCGGCGAATACACGCCATTGACGCATAACCTGCAGCCGTCGGCCGGCCAGGCCAGTGCCGCCGACGCCGCAGGACAGCAGGCAACGCAAGACGATGCTCATGCAGACAAACACGGCAAGCTGGAAAAACCAGAGCGACGGGATAACCTGGACGCAGCCAAAATCACTTCAGGACCGGTGCAGGCCAACGCCGCAACAAGCACCGGCGAGATCGCCACGGCCAAGGCTGCCGGCGGCAACCAGCCCGAGCTTGCCGTCACGGCGCAGGCGAATCCGGCGCTAACGCATGCCCCGGCTGCGGCAACCTCGGCCGCGACCGCACCGCCGGCCGCGGTCAAGCTGGCGCTGTCGCCGGCGGTCGGCAGCGACGGCTGGGGCGCCGCGCTTGGCAAACAAATCGTCTGGATGGGCAACACCCGCAACCAGAGCGCCGAACTGCATCTCAACCCGCCCGACCTGGGGCCTCTGAAAGTCACCTTGACCATCAACGACAACCAGGCGCAAGCCTCGTTTGTCTCTGCCCACCAATCGGTGCGCACGGCGCTGGAAGCTGCCCTGCCCCAGTTGCGCAACAGCCTGGCGGACAGCGGCATCAGCCTGGGGAACACCTCGGTCAGCGCCGACGCCCAACAGCCGCAGCAACAGCAGCAAGGGACGTTTGCTCAGCACCAGGGCAGCCAGCGCGGACCGGGCAACCCGTTCCAGGCTGGCGCAACGGCAGGCGAGCCGGCCGCCAAAGTTGAGCGCGGCACTGCCGCCGCCGGCAGGAACGGCAACGGCAAGGTCGATGTTTTTGCTTAACGGAAAAAAAACAGAATTTCCCCGCGCAACAAATGCAGGATCTGAAGCGCTTTCTCCCTTTATATCAGCAGATGGTTCGAAGCCTTTTTGGCAAAGAATGGACGCTGGAATCTGATGCAGGAAAAACCATGGCAACCATCACCAACGAAGCAGTGGCAACACCCAAAAAAAGCAAGCTTGGACTGATATTGATCGTGCTCACCGCAGCCCTGGCGGCGGCGGGCGCCGCTTATTATTTCACCAGCATGCAGGCCGCCGGCAAAAGCGTCGCCGCGCCGGTCCCGGAAACGCCGATCTTTGTCGCGCTCGATCCGTTTACCGTCAACCTGCAAGCGGACGACCGCGACCGTTTCCTGCATATCGGCCTGACCCTGAAAGTGGCGGACGCCAAATCCCAGGCGCAGATTGTCCAATACCTGCCGGAAACCCGCAGCCGGATCCTCAGCCTGCTGTCGAACCGCGATCCGAACTCCCTGATCACCGCCGACGACAAGAACAAGCTCGCCGCCGAAATCCTCAAGGCGTTGAACAAACCCCTGGCCAGCAGCCAGCCGCCGCAGCACATCATCAATGTGCTGTTTACCGCCTTCGTGGTGCAGTAAAACCGAGACCCAGCCATGGCTTATGAACAGCTACTGTCTCAGGACGAAGTAGATGCACTGCTGCAAGGCGTCACCGGCGAGACCGATGCCGCCGCCGCGCCTGCGCCGAACCAGGAAGGCGTGCAAGCCTATAACCTCGGCACCCAGGAACGTATCGTGCGCGGCCGCATGCATACGCTGGAAATCATCAACGAGCGCTTCGCGCGCCAGTTGCGCAGTTCGCTGTTCAATTTCATGCGCCGCAGCGCCGACATTTCGGTAGGCGCGGTGCATGTCCAGAAGTACAGCGAATTCATCCGCCACCTGCCGGTGCCGGCCAATATCAACCTGCTGCACATGAAACCCTTGCGCGGCACGGCGCTGTTCGTGTTCGATCCGAACCTGGTATTCCTGGTGGTGGACAACCTGTTCGGCGGCGACGGCCGTTTCCACATGCGGGTCGAGGGCCGCGATTTCACCCAGACCGAACAGCGCATCATCACCCGCCTGCTGAACCTGGCGCTGGATAGCTACGGCAGCGCCTGGAATCCTGTCTATCCGCTCGAATTCGAGTACGTGCGGGCGGAGATGCATACCAAGTTCGCCAATATCGCGACGCCGAACGAGGTCGTGGTGAACACCACTTTCCACATCGAGTTCGGTCCCATCGGCGGCGCCCTGCATATCTGCATCCCGTATTCGATGATAGAGCCGATACGCGACCTGCTGTCCAATCCGGTGCAGGATGAAGTCGAAATCGACAAGCGCTGGGTCAAGCAGCTGTCGCAGCAGGTGCAAAGCGCGGACGTGCAGCTGAAAGTGGATTTCATGCATATCCCGTCGACCATCGGCCAGCTGCTGAAACTGAAAGCCGGCGACGTCCTGCCGATAGAAATGCCGGAAACCATCATCGCCAAGGTAGACGGCGTGCCGGTGATGGAATGCGGTTACGGCACCTCCAACGGCCGCTACGCGCTGCGGGTAGAAAAAATGATCAATCACCGCGAAGGTGATTTAAAAGGGAATGACAATGAGTGACGAAAACAAGCCGGATCCAAACGCCGAAGCTGCCGACGACTGGGCCAGCGCGCTCGCGGCGCAGACCGCGGCATCGCAGCCCGCGCCGGAACCGGCGCCTGCCGCCAAGGTGTTCCAGCCGCTGAGCGGCGACGCCGCCGAGGTCGCCAAGACCGATATCGACATGATCCTGGATATCCCGGTGCAGATGACCGCTGAACTGGGGCGCACCAGGATCACCATCAAGAACCTGCTGCAGCTGGCGCAGGGTTCGGTGGTCGAGCTGGACGGCCTGGCCGGCGAGCCGATGGATGTGCTGATCAACGGTTACCTGATCGCCCAGGGCGAGGTGGTGGTGGTCAACGACAAGTTCGGCATCCGCCTGACCGACATCATCACGCCGTCCGAACGCATACATAAGCTGAATCGATGAAATTGCTGCCCTTGGCGCGGCGTGCGCTGCTGCTGCCGGCATGCCTGGCCTTGCCTGCCTCCGCCATGATCGCCGCCCCTGCCGCCACGGTGCTTCCGGCCACGCCTTCATGGGGCGCAAGCGGCCTGCTGCAGGCGGCTTCCGGCCTGGCCGTGGTGCTTGCGCTGATTTTCCTGTGCGCCTGGACGGCGCGCCGGCTGGGACTGCAAAAGCACAATAGCGGCCGCCTGGTGAAAGTCGTCGCCAGCACAGCCATCGGCCAGCGCGAACGGGTGGTGGTGGTCGAAATCGGCGGCACCTGGCTGACGCTGGGAGTGACCCCCGGACAGATCCAGCCGCTGCACAGCATGCCGGCGCAGGAACTGCCGGAAGACCCCAGGCTGCCGATCAGGCAAGGCGCCATCGCTGCCGGCAATGCGGCCAGCGCTTTTGCGCAAAAGCTGCGAGAGTCGCTCGGCCGCAAATAGGCAAGCCGCACTCAGCCGCGCACCATTTACCCATTAGAACCGATTGGCAGAATGCGTCCTCTCTCCTTCCTCGCCCGACACCGCAAACTGCTGACAGCGCTGCTGCTGGCCGCGCTGCCCGCCATCGCCGCCGCCCAGGCGCTGCCCGGCATCACCAGCACCGCCGGCCCCGGCGGCAGCCAGACCTGGTCGCTCAGCGTCCAGACCATGCTGCTGCTGACTTCGCTGTCCTTCTTGCCGGCGCTGCTGCTGGCGATGACCAGCTTCACCCGCATCATCATCGTGCTGGGCCTGCTGCGCACCGCCATCGGCGCCCAGAGTTCGCCGCCCAACCAGATCCTGGTCGGGCTGGCGTTGTTCCTGACTTTTTTCGTGATGTCGCCGGTATTCGACAAAGCCTACAGCGACGCCTACAAACCCTTTTCCGACAACAAGATCAGCGCCGAACAGGCGCTTGAGCGCGGCATCCAGCCGTTCAAGCAGTTCATGCTGAAGCAGACCCGCGAAGGCGACCTGGCGCTGTTCGCCCGGCTGGCGCAGACGCCGCAGATGCAGGGGCCGGAAGAAGTGCCGCTCAGGATACTGGTGCCGGCGTTTGTCATCAGCGAACTGAAAACCGCGTTCCAGATCGGCTTCACCATCTTTATCCCGTTCCTGATCGTCGACCTGGTGGTGGCCAGCGTCCTGATGTCGATGGGGATGATGATGGTGCCGCCCGCCACCATCTCGCTGCCGTTCAAGCTGATGCTGTTCGTGCTGGTCGACGGCTGGCAGCTGCTGGTCGGCGCCCTGGCACAAAGTTTTTATACCTGAGGTTGCGCAAAAAATGACTCCCGAATCGGTAATGGCGCTTGGTTACCAGGCCATGAAAATGACGCTCCTGCTGGGCGCCCCGCTGCTGCTGGTGGCCCTGGTCAGCGGCTTGATCATCAGCCTGTTCCAGGCCGCCACCCAGATCAATGAAATGACCCTGTCGTTCATTCCCAAGCTGCTGGCGGTGTGCGCCACCATGGTGATCGCCGGGCCATGGATGCTGAACGCGATCCTGGACTACATGCGCCAGCTGTTTTCCAGCATTCCGCAGCTGGCTGGCTGATGTCGCCGGCGCTGTCGGTCACGTCCGCGCAGCTGAGCGCCTGGATCGTGGCGTTCGTCTGGCCATTCGTCAGGATGCTGGCGCTGGTCAGCGCCAGTCCCATCTTCGGTGAAAAAAAAGTGGCGCGCCAGGTCAAGGTCGGCCTGGCTGCGCTGCTGGCGATCGCCATCGCCCCTACCCTGGGCGCCATGCCGGCGGTGCCGCTGGTCTCGGCCGGCGGCGTCTGGATCCTGGTCCAGCAGGTCTTGATCGGTTCAGCCATGGGATTTTCCATCCGGCTGGTGTTCGCCGCGGTGCAAGCGGCCGGCGACTATGCCGGCCTGCAGATGGGCTTGTCCTTCGCCTCCTTTTTCGATCCCAACAGCGGCGGCAACACCATGGTGCTGGCCAGCCTGCTCAACATGCTGGCGATGCTGATCTTCCTGGCGGTCGACGGCCACCTGATGGTGATCAGCACCCTGGTCGAGAGTTTCCATGTCCTGCCGGTTTCAGATGCGCCGCTGGCCGCGGAAGGCTGGCATTTCCTGGCGCTGGCCGGCGCCAACGTCTTTTCCGCCGGCCTGATGCTGGCGCTGCCGCTGGTCGCCGCCCTGCTGACCCTGAACCTGGCGATGGGCATCCTCAACCGGGCTTCGCCGCAGCTGAGCATCTTTGCCGTCGGTTTCCCGTTGACCTTGCTGGGCGGGATGCTGATGCTGCAGCAGCTGATGCCGCACCTGGCGCCGTTCCTGGAACAGGAATTCGCGCTTGGCCTGGCCAACATGCTGCACCTGGCGCAAGCGTTGCGGCCATAAGACAAAGCACGCGGGCGGTCCGTAAAAGACGGCCGCTTATGCCAAAATAGCGCGGCGATTGATCCGCGCCGACATACATTGCCTCTTCACAGACAGGATACCGATGCTTAAGCTAACCCGATGGCGAGAAATACTCATCCTTGCAGCCTGTCCGCTTTTCATCCCGGCCAGCGCCCATGCGGCAGAAGGCGAGCTGTTCGGTTTGCTGGAAAACAAGCCGCTCAGTGAAACCTGGCTCAATGCCGGTTTCTATTCCTATCATTTCAACCGCGACAAGGGATTGAACGGCAACAACCTGGGGTTCGGCGCCGAATACCGGTTTTCGACCGTGGCGTCGGCCACCGCCGGCAGGTTCTACAACAGCGACCGCGAATACTCGAATTATGTCGGCGTGTATTACCAGCCCGTATATATCGGGCCGGTGCGCCTCGGCCTTGTGGCGGGCGGATTCAACGGTTATCCGAAAATGCGGCGCGGCGACTGGTTCCTGGCCGCCATCCCGGTCGCCAGCATCGAATACAAGAACGTCGGCTTGAACCTGGCGGTCATCCCGAGCTACAAGGACAGGTTGTATGGCGCCCTGTCGTTCCAGCTGAAAATCAAGGTTTTCTGACCCCGGACCGGAAGGCTTGCAGGCAACAGGATTACAGGTAGTTCAACAGCGAAATCTTGCGGATCTGCACAAAGGTCTGCTGCGTCGCCTGCAACGCCATCTGCCGCTGGTACAGCTCGGTGATCGCGCTGCTGTAGTCCAGGTCCTGGATGTCCGACAGATAACTCTTGTCCGACAGGTTGCGGGCGTCGCCGTTGGTGTTGAGGCTGTCCAGTTCCTGCATGCGCGAGCCTACCGAGGAGCGCACCGTCAGCACGTTGTCGAGCGAGTTGGACAGCTTGACGTTTGCCGTGCTCAAGGAATTCTGCAACTGCGCCTTGGCCGCCGGGGTGCCGTTGTCGACCGGTGTCTTGAGGGCGCCGATCAGGTCGCTGAGCGCGCCGAACATATCGGGATTGGCATTTTTTGCGGTATTGACATTGAAGCTGTCGCCGCTGGCAGGAGCGCCGGTCAGCACGATTTGCAGGCCGCCAAACTGGATCGGCGTGCCGGAGGTATAAGTGCCTGCCGTCACCACCGGCGGCGTATCCGAATTGGTCACGGTGAATGTGGTGGCCGAGGTAAAGCTGATCGAAAAATTCTTGCCGAAATCGGGATTGGTGGCGTCGATCACGGTGGTGGCCCCATATACGCCGTCGCCGCTGTTGGCGGCGGCGGAAGTCGTGACGTAGCCGGAGCTGTTCTGCGCGGTCTGGAAAATGCTGCGGCCGTCGTCGGTGCCCGCCATCTGCCGCGAAATGTCGACCTGCAGCAGCTGCTGGCCCTGGTCGCCGACATATTGCACGCCGCCGCCGGCCTGCTGCACGAAAGGCGCGCTGCCGCTCTTGAAACCGGCGAACAGGAACTGGCCGTTGCCGTCGTCGGTATTGGCCAGGCCCAGCAGCTGGTTGTAATTGCTTTGCAAGGTGGTGGCGATCGATGCGCGGTCGGCATCGGTCATGGTGCCGTTGCCGGCCTGAACCACCAGTCCTTTGATATTTTGCAGCAGCGTGGTGACGCTCTGCAGCGCGTTGTCTTCCAGGCCCAGCGTGCGCGACGCCTGGGCGCGGCTGGTGGAATACTGGTCGTTGAGGGAAATCGACTGCGATGCGCTCAGCGCCCGGGTCGCGCCTAGCGGATCGTCTGAGGGCGTAAGGATTTTTGACATGGCGCCTATCTGCTGTTGCACCCGCAACAGGCTGGTTTGCTGGGAGCCCATCGCAGACAGGCTCTGCTCATAAAACGACTGGGTACTGATACGCATCTTGTTTTCCTTGTTTATCGTCTTGCAGACAAGTCCGGCGGCCGGTTAGGCAGCAATGCCCAGGATCGCGTCGAACATGGTCGACGCCGTCTGGATCACCTTGGCATTGGCCTGGTACATCTGCTGGTACATCAGCAGATTGGCGGTCTCTTCATCCTGGTTGACGCCCGACACCGACTGCTGCGCCGACTTGATCTGCGCCGCCAGGCTGGTTTGCGCGGTATTGGCGATGGTGATCTGGTTGGCTTTGTTGCCGATGCTGCTGACCAGCTGGGCATACGCACCGGTATAGCTGGCGGTGCCGCCGGCCAGGGTTTTCTTGTTTTGCAAGGCGCCCAGCAGCAAGGCGTTGCTGCCGTCGGAAACACCGCCGGTATTCGGCCCGATGGTGAACGTATCGCCGTTCACCGGCTTGCCGCTGATGGTGGCGCTGATGCCGTTGAAGCTATAGGACGCGCCATCGGTATACGCGACGGCGGCGCCGGCCGCATAGTTGACCACCGTGCCGTCCGGGTTGGTGACGGTCACCGCGGCGCCGGCCGGAAAACCGGACAGGCTGGCGGGCGCAGTGGTGCTGTCGTACTTGAGCGTCAGCGGGCCGGCCAGCGGCGCCGGCAGGTACGAGGCGTCGACCTTGCCGGCGCTGATGCTGGCGCTGCCCTGGTTGGTAGCCGTCTTGCCGGTGACGATAGGCGAAGCCGCCGCTATCTTGGACGGATCGGTCACCGTCACCGTCAGGTCGCGCGCGCCGGTGCGGGTCGGCTGGACCAGGAAGGAATCGCCGATTTGCGGCGTGCCGCTGGTTGCCTGCAGCGATACGCCGTCGAAGGTTACCGGCAGGCTGGCATAGCTGCCGAGCACCTTGTTATCGGATAAACGGGTGACCGAATATTGCGGCGTGCCGGCGACGTTGACATAATCCACCCGGTAATCGCTGGTGGTCAGCTGGCTGGTGTCGCTGAACGATGGCGTGACCAGCAGGTTGCCGGTGTTGCGGGAATTGGCGGTCGCCGCCGGGCTCGCCTGCGAAAAGAAATCCTGGCCGGCGGCGCCGTTCAGGTCTATGCCCAGCTTGTGCTGCGCATTGAAGGTATCGGCCAGGCCGATCGCCATCCGTCCCAATGCATTCTGGGCGTCGCCCAGCGTCTGGTTGCGGAACTGCATCAGGCCGCCGAGCGAACCGCCGCTGATCACGCTGTCCTGCATTTCAACCGCGACGCCGGCGGCGTTCACCAGGGCCACCGAGGTGCGGCTGGGATCGGCGGCGGACGTGACTGCCTTCAAGGTCGATGCGTTGTCGCCCAGCACCAGGGTCTGGCCGGTGCCGATGAATACGTTGTACTGGCCGCCGTCCTGCACCACCACCTTGGTCGCCACCAGCTGGCCCAGGCTGTTCACCAGGCTGTCGCGCTGGTCCAGCAGATCGTTCGGGGCCTGGCCGCCGGCTGCGTTGCTGAGCAAGGCGATCTGCTTGTTGATGCTGGCGATCTGGGTGGCGTAGGTATTGATCTGGTCGATCGAACCGGAAATCTGGTCGTTGACATTGGCGCTCAGGCCGGTCAGCACCTGGCTCATGGTGCGGAACTGGTTGGCCAGGGCCTGGCCGGAACTGATCAGCTGCTGGCGCGCGGCAGAATCGGCAGGCGTATTGGCGACCGCCTGCACGCCCTTGAACATGGTCTGCAGCATCGGCGCCAGGCCGGTGGTCTGGTTGGCCAGCAGGTTGTTGATCTGGTTGATCTGGGTCGAGTATGCCGACAGCGCCTGGTTGGTCGACTGCGCCTGGTTCAGCTGCGAACTCAGGAACTGGTCGTAGCTGCGGGTGACGTTGACCACCTGCGCGCCGTTGCCGAAGAAACCGACGCTGGGAGTGTATGTGCCGCCGGCGGACACCACCTGCGCCATCTGCCGGCTATAACCGGGCGTGTTCACGTTGGCCGTGTTGTGGCCGGTGGTCACCAATGCCGCTTGCGCCGCGTTGAGTCCGCTGAGCCCGGTGAAAAACAAGCTGTTCGCCATACATTCTTCCTTTTAGAAAGCAACCGCCCGGCGTCGCTGCCAGGCTCACATGAGGTATAACGGCAGCAACCTTGGAAATTTGAGGGAAATGACCGGTTCCGCGCAAAAAAATCAGAGGATCTGCCTGAGGATGCGCACCAGCTTCTCGCCATATTGCGGATCGGTGGCGTAACCGGCGCGCTGCAAGCCATGCGCAGCCTCGGCCGGATCGCGCGTGGCCAGCACCTGCGCATAACGCGGATTGCCGGCCAGGAAACGCGCATAGTCGGCAAACGCCTCTTCATACGATGCATAAGCGCGGAACGACGCCTTGACCTGCTGCGGCTGGCCGTCCACGTATTCGGTAGTGGCCGCTTGCACCACCGCGCCTTTCCAGCCTTTGCCGGCCTTGATGCCGAACAGGTTGTGGCTGCTGCTGCCGTCTTCTCCCTTGATTTCACGCTTGCCCCAGCCCGATTCCAGCGCGGCCTGCGCCAGGATCAGCTGCGGCGGCACGCCGCTGCTGCGGCTGGCCGCTTGCGCCGGCGCGCTCATGCGCGACAGGAAGCGGTCGACATATGCCTGCGGATTGCCGCTGGCGCCGCGCCCGGAACCGGGGGCGGCAGCGTCGTACAGGGACAGGTTCTGCACGATGCCGGGATTTGCCGGAACCGCCGCTGCCGGCTGGCCAGGAACCGGATCGGCGGCCGGCATCCTGCCCAGCGCCGCCGGCTGCTGCGGCGACTGGTCGACCGCGCGGCTAAGCTGGGCCTGCATCGCCTCGGCCAGGCCAAGGCCGCGCCCGGAGAGATTCTGCGCCAGCTGCTGGTCCAGCATCGAGGTGTACATTTTTTCCTGCTGGCTGTCGAACATGCCGTCCGACGGCGTCGCCTCGCGCATGCTCTTCAACACCATCTGCATGAACATCGCTTCGAACTGGCGCGACACCTGTTTCAAGCCGTCTTGCGGCGAATTCCTGGTAGTGCGGCGCAAGGCGTCCACGCCCTGCACGTCCAGCGCAAAACGCTGGTCGAGGTCGCCGCTGCGGCTGCTGCTGATAGGACCGGAAACGCTCATGCCAGGCCTCAGATGATTTCAAGTTCGGCGCGCAAGGCGCCGGCGGCTTTCATCGCCTGCAAGATGGAGACCAGGTCCTGCGGATTGGCGCCCAGCGTATTCAAGCCCTTCACCACATCGGCCAGCGAAGCGCCGTTCTTGACTACCTGCAAGGCGCCGCCCGCCTGGTTCAGCTGGATTTGCGAGGTTTGCGCCACCACCGTGCTGCCGCCCGAAAACGGCCCAGGCTGGCTGATCACCGGCTGGGTGTTGATCACCACCGACAAATTGCCATGGGCTACCGCGCAGTCGAGCACGCGCACGGTCTGGTTCATCACCACCGAGCCGGTGCGGGCGTTGATCACCACCCGCGCCACTGCCTGCGCCGGCGTGATGTCGAGGTTTTCCATGCGCGCCAGGAAACTCACGCGCGCTTCCGCCTGCGCCGGCGCGGCGACCTGGATCACGCGCGCATCGAGCGCGCTGGCGGTGCCGGCGCCAAAGCTGCGGTTGATGGCCTCGACGGCCTTCTGAGCCGTGCCGAAATCGGAGACATTCAGTTCCAGGGTCAGGGTATTGGCGTCGCCCAGCGGCGAACTGACCGCGCGCTCGACGATGGCGCCGGCAGGAATCCGGCCGGAACTGAGCTGGTTGATCTGCACCTTGCTGCCGTTGGCCGAGGCGCCGGCGCCGCCGACCACCATGTTGCCCTGCGCGATCGCATACACCATGCCGTCGGCGCCCTTGAGCGGGGTCATCAGCAAGGTGCCGCCGCGCAGGCTCTTGGCATTGCCCATCGACGATACGGTGACGTCGATGTTCTGGCCCGGACGGGCGAACGACGGCAAGGTAGCGGTCACCATCACCGCCGCCACGTTCTTGAGCTGCATGTTGGTGCCGGGGGCCATCGAGATGCCCAGCTGCGACAGCATGTTGTTCAAGGTCTGCGTGGTGAACGGCGTCTGCATGGTCTGGTCGCCGCTGCCGTCGAGGCCGACCATCAGGCCGTAGCCGATCAGCGGATTGTCGCGCACGCCCTGGATGCTGGCCAGTTCCTTGAGCCGCTCCGCCTGCGCCGGCGACACGGCGCAGGCAAGGCAGAACGAGAGGAAGACGGCGCCGCGGACGCGTCGCAAAAAAGACTGGAATGATGGTCGCATGGTCAGAACGGTAAGACGTTGAGGAAGAAGCGCTGCAGCCAGCCCATGGTCTGCGCTTCGTCGATGTAACCCTTGGCGCTGTATTCGATCCTGGCGTCGGCCACCTGGGTCGAGGCCACGCTGTTGTTGCCGCTCACCGTGCGCGGGTTGACCACGCCGGAGAAACGGATGAATTCGGTGCCCTGGTTGATCATCATCTGCTTTTCGCCGCTGACCATCAGGTTGCCGTTGCCCAGCACCTCGGTCACCGTCACCGTGATCACGCCGTTAAAGGTATTGGCCGCATTGGCGCCGCCCTTGGCGGTCAGTGCGTTGCTGGCCTTGGCGTCGGTGTCCAGGTTGCCGAACAGGCCGCCGAAGATCTTCGGTATCGCCGTCAGGGCGCTGCTGGTGCTGCCGTTGCGGCTGGCGTTGGCCGCCGAATTCTTGCTGGCGTTAACGTTTTCGCTGACGATGATGGTCAGGATGTCGCCGACATTGCGCGGCCGCCGGTCCTCGAACAAGGCCTGGCTGCTGAAGCCGGACTGGTAGATGGCGCCGTTCACCGGCGCCGCCGGCCGCACTTCCGCGCGCGCGGTCATCGGCTGCTGCACCAGCGGCTCGCGCGGCAATTGCGCGCAGCCGCCCAGCAGCGCCGCCAGCAGCAGGCAGCCGGCGCAATATTTGATCGGCGTCGTCATCACAACTGCGTAAGGCGCTGCAACATCTGGTCAGAAGTGGTGACCGCCTTGCTGTTGATTTCGTAAGAACGCTGGGTCTGGATCATGTTCACCAGCTCTTCCACCACATTCACGTTCGACGATTCGACATAACCCTGGCTCAGCGTGCCGGCGCCGTTCTGGCCCGGCGTGCTCTGGTTGGCGGTGCCGGAAGCGTTGGTTTCGGTGTACAGGTTCTCGCCATTGCTTTGCAGGCCGGTCGCATTCAGGAACGTCGCCAGCTGGATCTGGCCGACCTGCACGCTGGCGGTGCTGCCGGCCTGGGTCACCGATACCGTGCCGTCCTTGGCGATGGTCATGCTGGTGGCGTTTTGCGGGATGGTGATGGCCGGCTGCACCGGGTAGCCGCTGGCGGTGACCAGCTGGCCGGTGGAGTCGGACTGGAACGAACCATCGCGCGTGTAGGCGGTGGTGCCGTCCGGCATTTGCACCTGGAAGAAACCGTCGCCGGTGATCGCCACGTCCTTGGTATTGTCGGTCTTGGTCGGATTGCCCTGGGTATGGATCCGTTCGGTCGCCACCAGCCGCACGCCGGTGCCGATCTGCAGGCCGGACGGCAGGTTGGTCTGGTCCGACGTCTGGCCGCCTACCTGGCGCAGGTTCTGGTACATCAGGTCCTCGAACACCGCGCGGCTGCGCTTGAAGCCGGTGGTGCCGACGTTGGCCAGGTTGTTCGATATCACGTCGAGCTGCTGCTGTTGCGCATCGAGGCCGCTCTTGGCGATGGAGAGGGAACGTATCATGGTGAAATTCCTGTCGAAAGTTGGATTAGCTGCTCATGCTCAGCAGCTGGTTGGCGCGCTGGTCGTTTTCGTCGGCGCTCTTGACCGCCTTCATCTGCATTTCAAAACTGCGCGCATTGGCGATCATTTCCACCATCGCCGACACCGAATTGACGTTGCTGCCTTCCACCACGCCGGTCTGCAGCGTCACCGCCGGATCGGCGTCCGGCGCGGCAACCCCGGCGCGCATGCGGAACAGGCCGTCGTCACCGCGCAGCAGGTCGCCGGCGGCCGGGTTGACCAGTTTCAAGCGGCCGACCTGGGCCACATTGGTGGCCGGATCGCCGGCGCCGATGGCGCTCACCAGGCCGTCGGTCGAAATCATCACCGCGGCGCCGGGCGGCACCGCCATCGGCCCGGCGTCGCCGACCACCGGCAGCTTGTCCATCGTCATCAGCTGGCCGTCTGCGCCCACCTGCAGGTTGCCGACCCGGGTATACGCTTCGCCGCCGTCCGCGGTCTGCACCGTCAGCCAGCCGTCGCCGCGCACCGCCACGTCCATCGGCCGCCCGGTTTCGGTCAGCGGTCCGGTGCTCAGGTCGGCGCCGGGCGTCGACGTCACCACGAAGGCGCGGGTCGCCGCTTCCTCGCCGACTACCGGCACGGCGCGGAAGCTGTTCAGCTGCGCACGGAAACCGGGCGTCGACACGTTGGCCATGTTGCTGGCCACCGAAGCTTGCTGCTCCATCGCCTGCTTGGCACCGCTCATGGCGATGTAGATCATGCGGTCCATGTGTTCTCCCGGCCGGTTCCCGCCGCCGCGTTAATGCCGAAAAAATCCATCATCAGCGCATGCTCACCAGGGTCTGCATCACCTGGTCCTGGGTCTTCACGGTTTGCGCGTTGGCCTGGTAGGTACGCTGCGCAATGATCATGTTGACCAGTTCGGCGGTGAGGTCGACGTTGGACGATTCCAGCGCGCCCGAAGTCAGGGAACCGACCTTGGTGCCGGCGCCCGCCGTCCCGACCAGCGGCTGGCCCGATGCTGCCGTTTCAGCCCAGACATTGCCGCCCTTCGATTGCAGGCCGTCCGGATTGGCGAAGGAAGTGAGCACGATCTGGCCCAGGGTCTTGGTCTGTTCGTTCGAGTACTTGCCGGTGACCGTGCCGTCCGGATTGATGGCGAACGCAGTCAGGCTGCCGGAGGTATAACCGTCCTGGATCTGCTTGGCGACCGCGTTGTCGTTGCCGAACTGCGTGGTGCCGGTCAGGTTGATCGTGAAATTCATCGGCGCCGCGCCGTTTGCCAGCGGCACCGCGGCAGGAGTCAGGGTGCCGCTGGCGGGCGTCAGCATCTTGCCGGCCGTATCGAAGGTCAACGAACCGATATTGCTGCTGGCGCCGCCGTCGACGGTCTGGTAGACATCCCAGGCGTTCGCCGCGGTCTTCACGAAGAAATTCGTGATTTCATGCCGGTTGCCCAGCGAATCGTAGCCGGTCACCGCATTCTGGTAGTTGAAACTGGTGGAATCGGTCGCATTGAACGGCGCCGTGACGGGCACCGTGCTGCGCGAATCGATGTTGTATTGCGCATTGATCTTGGTGGTGGCGTTCGGCGTCATCGCGGCGGCCGGCAACTGCAGGGCGGCCGGCGTGCCGCCGGCGATGCTGCCGTTGGCGCCGACCTGGTAGCCGGTCACGCGCAGGCCGCCGGAGTTGACGATGTAGTTGTCCTTGTCGATAGTGAACTGGCCGTTGCGCGAATAGGATACTTCACCGGATGGGCTGGCCAGGCGGAAAAAACCGTCGCCGTTGGTGATCGCCACGTCCAGCGCACGGGTGCTGGTCTGCACCGCGCCCTGGGTGAAATTCTGCGAAACGCCGGCCACCTGGGTACCGAGGCCGACCCGCGAACCCGCATACACGTCGGCAAACAGGACACTGCCCGCCTTGAAGCCCACGGTGCCCGAGTTGGCGACATTATTGCCGATCACATCGAGATTGCTGGAACTTGCATTCAATCCGCTTACGCCTTGTTGAAAACCCATGGTCCACTCCTTTTGAAATCAATTTGCAGCAATTTTTTCAGCTTCCGGGTTGCGGAAAACAATGAAAAAAGCCGGATTTATAGAAATTGCTTAACGTCGCTCAATGCCGCCGTGCCGGCCGCGCCCAGGTTCAACGTCACGCCGCCGGCCGTCTGCGCCACGCTGGCAACCTGCGAGTAGGTCAGCGTGTTCGCCGCGACCGCGCTGCCGCCAACGGATGCAGCCACGCTGATTTTGTAGGCGCCGTCGCCCATTACGGTGCCGGTATCGCTCTTGCCGTCCCACGACAAGGTCTTGGTGCCTTGCGGCAGCGCGCCGACGTCGATGGTGCGCACCGTATTGCCGGCGGCGTCGGTGATGGTGACCTTGACCGTATCGGCCGCGCCCTGCATGTCCAGCCCGAAGGAAGTAGCGGCGCTGCCCTTGAGCGCGACGCTGCTGCCCGGCGTCAGCACCGTATGGCCGATCAGCGACGCCGCCTGCAAGGTCTGACTGGCGCCGGTCTGCGCCACCAGCGAGGTCAGCGTGCTGTTGAGGTTCTCGATGCCGCTGACGGTGCTCATCTGCGCCAGCTGCGAAGTCAGCTGCGCGTTGTCCAGCGGATTCAGCGGATCCTGGTTGTTCAGCTGGGTCACCAGCAATTTGAGGAAGCGCTGTTCCTGGTCGGAACTGCTGGATGCGGCCCCGGCCAGCGCGCCTGCTGCGCTGTTGTCGGTCGAAACGCCAGAAACTGCCATGTTTGTTTTCTCCTGAAGCGGCGCCGCTGCGGCGGCCGCGGATTAATCGTTCAAATCGGAACTGCAACCGGCGCTTCGCTACTGGCCGATGGTCAGCGTCTTCAACATCATGTTCTTGGCGGTATTGAGCACCTCGACATTGGCCTGGTAAGAGCGCGAAGCGGAAATCATGTTGACCATCTCTTCCACCACATTGACGTTCGGCATGGCGACGTAGCCGCCGGCATTGGCCAGCGGATGCTTGGGGTCGTACACCATCCGCAGCGGCGACTGGTCTTCCACCACGCCCGCCACCTGCACGCCGCCGACGGCGCCGGCCGGATCCTGCTGGTCTCCCGCCGCCACCGCAAACACCACTTGCTTGGCGCGATAGGGCTGGCCATCGGGGCCGGAGACGCTGTCGGCGTTAGCCAGGTTGCTGGCGGTGACGTTCATGCGCTGCGATTGCGCGCTCATGGCGGAACCGGCAACGTCGAAAATATTCATGGATACATTGGACGGCATGGCTTGATCCTTGCTGGCTAAAACGGAAAATTCATTGCTGCACCGCCGACAGCAGCGACTTGATCTGGGCGCCGATGACGGTCAGGCCTGATTCGTAGTGGACCGCGTTGTCGGTGAAATTGACGCGCTCGACATCCATCTCCACGGTATTGCCGTCGATGCTGGACTGGGTCGGCACCCGGTACAGCAGATCCGGTTCGCCGGCAGCCATGGCTTCGCCCTGGATGTGGCGCGCGGAGGTGGTCGCCATCGTCACCGATTGCGCCTGCCGGCCTTGCGCCATCGCTTGCGCCAGGCTGCTGCTGAAATCGAAATCGCGCGCCTTGTAGTTCGGCGTATCGGCGTGCGCGATATTCGACGACAGCACCTCTTGCCGGCGCGCCCTCAGGTTCAGCGCTTCCTGCTGAAAGCGCAGTGCTGCATCCAGTTTGTCTACCATCTTGTACCTGCCCTCAACAGACCTTTTGATGAAAGCGATTATAGGTAGCGGGCATCAGCGGCAATCAGCGGAACAGGCGGCTGATTCGGCCTCAATTCAAGATACGCAATGCCGCTCTCATTTAGGGCCGGGAAAATATTTCGCGACATCTTCGAAGTTCAGCCGGTAACCGTCCAGCACGCGCTTGATGGTCGATCCGCTGGGATCGGTGACCCGGCCGGTTTCGAGCTTGCTCAGCACCGGCACCGACAAGCCGCAACGCTGGTGCATCGCTGTCAGCGACAGCCTTTTGCCGTTCTCGCCGGTTTGCTTCAAACGCATCTGCCGCAGGAAATCCGCCAATGTGGCCGGGACTTCTTCATCGAATTCGCTGGTGTTCGCCATTGCATATCCTTAACAGGTTTCCGCAAACCATTGTAGGCAAGGCACCGCAATCCAATGCCTCAAACAGCACGCCAAACGGCGCCCAGTTCGGCGCTTGGCGATGGCGCGCGCTTGTCTAGAATCTGATGGCGGACATTCCGCCGCCATGAATTCCGATTGAAGAAAGATTCGATATGCATGCACCATTACCCCGGCGCCGCCGGCTTGCAGCTGCCTGCCTGCTCCTCGCGGCGGCAGGAGCAGGCATCGGCAGCCACGCCAGGAGCGCCGAACTGAACGGCAGCGCCAGGCCTGTGATAGAGCAGTTCCTGCTGGCCCAGGCCGGCGGCTTGCCTGGCAAGGTCAGCATCCGCATCGATACGCCGATGTCAGGCGCCCTGCCCGCCTGCGACGCACTGGAAGCGTTCTTGCCGGCCGGCGCACGGGCGTGGGGACGGGTTTCGGTCGGCCTCCGTTGCAACGGCAACGGTTCCGCTGCACCGGCATGGACGCGCTACGTGCCGGCCTATGTAGCGGTGGTGGCGAACTACTATGTGGCCAGCCGCCCCATCAATGCCGGCGACACCGTCGGCCCCGCCGATATCCAGCCGCGCCAGGGCGACCTCAGCGCCCTGCCGCGCGGCGTGGTCACCGACCCCCGGCAGGCCGCCGGCATGGTAGCCTCGAACCGGATTGCCCTGGGTGCGCCGCTGCGGCTGGAACTGCTGCGCGGCGCAACCGTGATACAACAGGGGCAAAGCGTCAAAATCCAGTCGCAAGGCTCGGGTTTTGTCGTCAGCACGGAAGGACGGGCGATGGCCAACGCCGCCGCCGGCGTGACGGTACAGGTCAAGACACAGGCGGGCCAGATGCTGAGCGGCATCGCCCGTGCCGACGGCTCGGTAGAATTGCCGAACTGAATCTTGTTTTTACAGCAATCCGGGCATTTTTAGCCGGCGCCCTAAACTTTGCGCGCAAGCTGCCGTTATAACGAACAGATCCCTTAGAGGAAACATCTTGAAAATCGATCAACCTACAAAGCCGCTCAACAGCGTGTCAAGCCCAGCCAACGCGGCGTCCGGCAAGGATAACGCGGCGCGCGCCGCATCCGCCGACGCCGCTGCCGCCGGCACCGCCAACAGCGCCAGCCCGCCTATGCCCGCCGCCCTGAATTCACTGTCGGCGCAAGTGCGCCAGCTGCAAACCCAGTTGCTGCAACCCGGCGCCGGCGATTTCGACGCCGCCCGGGTCGCCGAAATACGCCAGGCCATCAGCGAAGGCCGCTACCAGATCAATCCCGAAAAAATCGCCGACGGCTTGCTCGATACGGTGCGCGACCTGCTGGGCAAGAAACCGTCATGAGCAGCGCGCTCTTCAAGCACCTGCAGCAGGAGCGCGCCGTCATGGATGCCTTTCTCGACCTGCTGGACCAGGAAGCGGAAGCGCTGATCAAGAGCCGTTTCGATGCGCTGCCGCTCATCACGGAACGCAAGGCCCAGCTGGCCGAACGCATCACCGCGCTTGAGCAGGAACGTGAGCAGCGGCAACGTGCCGCCGGTTTCGATGCCGGACGAACCGGCGGCGACGCCGCGGCGGCGGCCGGCGGCGGCAACCTGCAGCAAGCCTGGCAAGAACTGCTGGTGCTTGCGGCCCAGGCCCGCGACTACAACCATCGCAACGGCATCATGATCCATACCCACCTGGATTTTGTACGGCGCTCGATCAATTTCCTGCGCGCCCACGGCCAATCGCTGTATGGCGCCGACGGCAAGCACCAGGTCGGGCTCGGCAACGGCCATAGCCTGGCGTCGAGCTGAACGCCGCTTATTCGTAGCTGACCATCACCTGGCTGGCCGCACCCTGCAAGGCCGGGGTCAGGGCTCCGCGCCCATCGACCACAAAAGCAAACACGAAATTCGACCAGCCGCTGTCGCCGTCAAAGGCGGCGGTGCTGCCGCTGGCGCCGCCGAGGGCGACGCACCTGGTGTAGTTGCACAGGTAGGCATGGACGCCGGCTGGCGGCGCTGTCAGGAAACTGTAGCGCCAGCCGACCCGGCGGGTCCTGGAGCCTGAAGAGACGCCGCTGCCGACCGGCGCTATCTGGGCCGACTGATAAGCCACTCCGCGCTGGAACAGCGCCGGCGTCGACGCCGAAACGCTCCAGGAACCTGCCACCCTGCCCGCTCCGCCTGCGGCGGCGCCGCTGTCAAGCCGGACAGTGCCGGGCCCAGCCGGCGGATTTTCGCTGCGTCCCATGTAGGTGCTCAGGCTGATTGCCGCCGCCGGCCGTTCGCCGGCAAACGCGCCTGCCGCCGCCAGCCAGCCTGCGGCGCCGCAAAACAACAGCCGCCGCAGCCCAGGCCCAAAACCTGCCAGATTGCTCATCTCAGGCGACCTCGCTCCGGCTGGCTTCATTCAAGCGCACCCGCAGGCGGCTGATGGCCTGGCTATGCAGCTGGCAGACGCGCGACTGGCTGACTTCCAGGATGGCGCCGATTTCACGCAGGTTCATCTCTTGCTCGTAGTACAGGCTGAGCAGCAGCCGTTCGCGCTCCGGCATCAGGGCGATCGCCTCCACCAGCATGTGGCGCATGCCGCTGTCCAGCAAACGCTGCAGCGGATCGGCGGCGCTGTGATCGCTGCTGTCGTGCTGGCGGTCGAGAAAGGAATTTTCATTGCTGCCGCCTTCGCAGTCTTCGTAATACACCAGCTGCGAGCCGTGGATTTCCTGCAGCAGGTGCTGGTAGTCTTCCAGCGACAGCTGCATCGACACCGCGATTTCACGCTCGCTGGGCGGACGCGCCAGCTTCTGCTCCAGCGCCTGCACCGCGGCGTCGACCTTGCGCGACGATTGCCGCAAGCCGCGCGACAGCCAGTCGTTGGCGCGCAGCTCGTCCAGCATCGCGCCGCGGATGCGCTGGCTGGCGTAGGTCTCGAACTGCGCGCCCTGGTCATCCTGGTAGCGGTTGGCGGCGTCCAGCAAACCCAGCATGCCGGCCTGGATCATGTCGTCCAGCTCCACGCTGGCCGGCAATTTCGCGATCAGCTGCAAAGCCAGGCGCCGCACCAGCGGCGCGTATTGCGCCAGCGTGTCGGATTTGTCGATTTTTCCCTGAGCCGTATACATGATGGATTCCTCTTCCTGCTTTACTCACACAGTGTCCAGATTTCGGTTAACAACGGGGCGCGGCCATTGCAGCAGCTGGCCAGCGATGCGGCGGAAATCGATTGCCGCGGCGCTGGTCTGGAATGCCTCCACCACGCTCAGCTTGAGTCCCAGCGCGCGCACCAGCTGCGGGTCTTCCGCGACGCAGCCGGCAGACTCCAGCGCCAGTCCCAGGTAACGGCTGCCGGCGCCGGCCAGGTTGCCCAGCACGCGCTGCGCTTCCGGCATGCCGGCTGCCAGGTTGAGCATGAGACGCAGGCGCTGCAGGGCATGCGCGTAATGCAGCTGCTTGATGCAGGCGTAGGCAGCCGTGATGGAAGCGGCCTGCGGCCGCAGCACCACCACTACATCGTCGGCTTGCGCCGCCAAAGGCGACAAGGCGCCGTCGCGGTCCAGGCCGGCGTCGACCAGGATCACCTGTCCCTGGAACAGGTTGCGCACCTCGGCCGCCGCAGGAGCATCGCCCTGGCGCACCGCCAGCAGCTGCGCGCCGCAAGCCAGGCGCGATGCAGCGGCCGACAGCGGCATGCCGCCGACAACCTCGGACCAGCTGCGCGCCGCGGCGCCGGCCCACATCGCCGTTGCCGACCGCGCCCCGCTCTGCTCGTCCAGCAGCAGCACTTCTTTACCTTGCTGCACCAGGGCCGCCGCCAGGTTCAAGGCGACGCTGGTGACGCCTATCCTTGGACTGCTGCCGACCAGCGCGATGATGCGCGCCGCCTGCATGCCCGAATGCTGCGCCATCAGGCTGCGCAATCCATCTGCCTGATCGCTGACTACCTTGTTCACAGACGTCCCCTCATCCGGGCAACGCCGCGGCGCCCTGCGCCGGCGCCGTGCCAGGGACGCCATCGGCGTCCAGCGCCAGTGCATCCAGCACGGCGACCAGCTTGCCGAAACCCTCAAACAGCGCTGCCATGGACGCAGGGCTGACCGCGCCGGCGCGGATCCGATGGCCGGCCAGCTGCGCCAGCAGCGCGCGCGCGGCGCCGGACCAGCTGTCGCGGTTGTGCGCCAGGCGCCAGATCGTGGTGCTCACTTGCGCGGCCACCAGCAAGCGCTTTTGCATCTGGCTGTCGCCCGGCTCGGTGCAAGCGTCGAGCTGCTGGACCGCTTTCTTGAGCAGCTTGTAGTAAGGATCGGCAGCCTGTTTCCAGCAGGCCCACGCGGCAAGCTGCGACGCCGTCGCCGACGGTGCGAGATTGGCCAGCAGGTACCAGCCGGCCAGCAGTTTTCCGCTGTGCGGATCGACGATGCGCACGGCCACGCAACGCAATTTGAATGCGGCTGCATCGCGCCGTTTTTCGCCGGGCAAGGCGACTGTCGTCTCTGCCAGCATCTGTTGCGCCGGCTTGCCCTTGTAGAGCATCGCCTGAGGCGCATCGAACACCAGCCGTTGCGCCAGCTGCGCCAGCGACGTCCTGGCTGCGCCATCCAGCACGCAGGTGGCGCCGCGCGCCCGGGCCAGCCATGACATGCCGCCGGCCTGCCAGGATTCGATCAAGCCTGGCGCCGGCATTTTATCGAGCAGGTGCACTACCGGCTTGCCGAAATCCTGGCCATGCATCCACGCCAGCTGGCGCAGCGCCGGCGTCGCCACAGCGCCGTTTGCGGCGGCGGTAATCGCGGTGGACAGCAATTGATGCGGCGCCGCCAGCGGCATGCCGTCGCGATCCGACAGCAGCACGCTGGATTGCAAGGCATAGGCGTCGCCGCTGCGGCTGGCGGTCAGCTCGGTCTTGCCGCTGATTGCCAGCACATGGTTGTTGCAAGCAAGACCGGTCTCTGTTTTCGCAAGTACCAGCAGCTTGTGCGCCACCGCCTGGCTGCCGGTGTTGTCGTCCGCAAGGTCGCGCCAAAGCCGGCTGCTGGTCTCAAAGCCGATCTGGCCGTCGGCCAGCGCGGCAGCATTGGCCGCCAGCTCTTCGGCGTCGTGCGCCAGCACCCGGATCAGCTGCTGGCATTGGCCGCGCAAGCGTTCGGTGGCTGCAGACGCAGCTGCCAGTTCGGCGTCGTTGTTCAATGCCGCCGGCAGTTCGCCCAGGTCGGCTTCGCCCGGGACAAACAAGGCGCTGCGGCTGGCGCTCTGGAATACGCTGTCGACCAGTTGCGATCGCTCGGCCAACATCAGGTTTTCCGGCACCTTCTGGCCGCAAGAGACATAGTGCACCGGCAGCCGGTGGCGGATCACGGTATCGAGCAATGCGCCGGGATGGGTGGCTTCGTCAGTCTTGGTGAAAATGCAGCCAGCCAGCTGGTTGCCGCCGGCGCTGTCCTTGTAGGCATGCACCACTTCGTTCAGGGTATCGCCGTGGCTGGCGGCGTTCAGCAGCAGCAAGCGCTTGACCGGGCGGCCGGCACCGCACAGCATGGCGACCTGCTCGGAGACGCTGCGGTCGCGCTGGCTCTTGCCGACCGTATCGATCAAGACCATGTGCTTGTCGCGCAAGTCCTCCAGCACCAGCCGCAGGTCGGCGGCGTCTTTCACCGCGTGCACCGATACGCCCAGGATCTTGCCGTAGATGCGCAGCTGCTCGAACGCGCCGATCCGGTAGCTGTCGGTCGTCAGCAGCGCCAGCTTGTCGGCGCCGAAACGCATCACGCAGCGCGCCGCCAGCTTGGCGGTAGTGGTGGTCTTGCCGACCCCGGTCGGTCCCATCAAGGCATAGACGCCGCCGCCATCCATCATCGCATCTTCGTTTTCCATCAAAGGCAGGTTGCGCGCCAGTTCGGCCTTGACCCATGCCATGCCGGAGGCGAAATTGCGGCCGGTCGGCAGGTGGTCCAGCATCGCTTTCGCCAGGCTGGCGCTGAAACCTGCGCCCAGCAAGGTGCGCAGCAGGTGGCCGCGCACCGGGTCGCGGCGCTGCTTGTCGTTCCATACCAGGCCGGCCAGCTGTTCTTCGATCATGCCGCGCATCGAATGGATTTCGCTGATAACGCTACCGTTGCTGTCCGTGCTCGATGGCGCAATGGCGTTTGCCGTTGGCTGTATGGCTGCTGGCGCTGTCGCCGCCGGCGCGGCAATCACAGGAGCCGGAGCTGGCGCAGATGCCGGCCGCGCATCGTCCGCTTTTTCCAGCATGGCGACGATTTCGGCACCGGCGGCGGTCGCCCGGCTGGAAACGATGATGGCGTCCGGTCCCAGCCGTTCGCGCACCAGGCGCAGCGCTTCGCGGCTGGACGGGGCGACGATGGTGACGCTGTCAGTGTGCATGTTCAAGCCTTGCCTCCGATAGTGGCGGTTACTTTGATGGTGCGGGTATCAGGAATTTCGGCGTGCGACAGCACCTTGAGCTGCGGCAGGCTGCGGCGCAGGAAACGCGCCAGCAAGACCCGCAGCGGATGCTGCACCACCAGCACCGGCGACAGGCCGAACTGTTCCTGGCGCGCGATCGCGGCCTGGGTCTGCGCCAGCAGGCTGTCGGCCAGCCCCGGCTCCAGCCCGCTGCCGTTGCTCAAGGCCTGCAGCAGGACGCGGTCGAGCGAGCCGTCGAGGCCGATCACCTGCAGTTCGCCGTTGCCCGGGAACAGCTGCTGGGTGATCGCCCGGCCCAGCGCCAGCCGCACTAGCGACGTCAGTTCGGTGGCGTCGCTGACCGTGCCGCCGTGCTCCAGCAGGACGTCGAGGATGGTGCGCATGTCGCGTATCGAGACGCTTTCGTCCAGCAGGTTTTGCAATATTTTCTGCAGCGTCGTCAGCGACAGCAGCTTGGGCACCAGGTCCTCGATCAGCTTCGGCGCATCCTTGGCGACCCGGTCCAGCAGCTGCTGCACTTCCTGCCGCCCCAGCAATTCCGCCGAATGGGCATGGATCAGGTGGTTCAGGTGGGTGGCGATCACAGTGCTGGCGTCGACCACGGTGTAACCGTAGATCTGCGCCTGCTCGCGCATATGGTTTTCGATCCAGAACGCCGGCAGGCCGAACGCCGGGTCGGCGGTCTGCACGCCGGGCAAGGCGGCGCTGACCTGGCCCGGGTTGATCGCCATCCATTGGCCAGGCCAGGCTTCGCCATTGGCGATCTCGACGCCCTTGAGCGTGATCACATAAGAATTCGGCTTGAGTTCCAGGTTGTCGCGGATGTGCACTACCGGCACCAGGAAACCGATGTCCTGCGCGAATTTCTTGCGAATGCTCTTGATGCGGCCCAGCAGCTCGCCGTTCTGGCTGCGGTCCACCAGGGAAATCAGGCGGTAGCCGACTTCCAGCCCAAGCGGATCGACCAGCGCCACGTCGTCCCAGCTGGCGTCCGCCGGCTCGGCTGCTGCCGCGGAAGGCGGCGGCGCCTTGGCCGCATATTCCGCCGCCGCGCTTTTCTGCAGCAAGCGCCGGCCGAGATAGACCAGGCCGCCGGCGATGATCAGGAACGCCACATGCGGCATGCCCGGCACCAGCCCCATCAGGCCGATGATGCCGGCGGTCAGGAACAGCACCTGCGGATTGGAGAACAGCTGCCCCATCAGCTGCTGGCCGACATCTTCATCGGTCGTCACGCGCGAGACGATGACGCCGGCCGCGGTAGAAATCACCAGCGCCGGAATCTGCGCCACCAGGCCGTCGCCGATGGTCAGCAAGGTGTAGTTCTTGGCCGCCACCGAGATATCCAGGCCATGCTGGGCGACGCCGACGATCAGGCCGCCGACCACGTTGATCACCATGATCAGCAAGCCGGCCACCGCATCGCCGCGCACGAACTTGCTGGCGCCGTCCATGGAGCCGTAGAAATCGGCCTCCTGCGCGACTTCGGCGCGGCGCTTGCGCGCTACGTCTTCGCCGATCAGGCCGGCGTTGAGGTCGGCGTCGATCGCCATCTGCTTGCCGGGCATCGCATCCAGCGTGAAGCGGGCGCCGACTTCGGCAATCCGTCCCGCGCCCTTGGTGATGACCATGAAATTGATCACCACCAGGATCACGAACACCACGATGCCGACGGCGAAATTGCCGCCCACCAGGAAATGGCCGAAGGCTTCGATCACCTTGCCGGCGGCATCCGGCCCGGTATGCCCTTCCAGCAGCACCACGCGGGTGGACGCCACGTTGAGCGACAGGCGCAGCAAGGTGGAAAACAGCAAGACCGCCGGAAAGGCGGCGAAATCGAGCGCCTTCATGGTGTACATGCTGACCAACAGCACCATCACCGACAGCGCGATATTGAAGGTGAACAGCAGGTCGAGCAGGAACGGCGGCAGCGGCAGGATCATCATGCCCAGGATCATGATGATCAATATCGGGCCGGCCATGCCTTTGACGCTGTTGCCGGCCAACATGGCGGCCCCCAGGCGGGGCAAGGAACTGAATGAAAAAGCGGGGCCTGCTGGCTTCATGCCGGGCTTCCTAAGGTGTCGAGTGAATCGGGAACCGGCAGGTCTGCCGGCGTGCGCGGCGCGATGCCGCCCTCGCTGCGCCAGCGCTGCAGCTGGTAAACCCAGGCCAGCACTTCAGCCACCGCGGTGTACAGCGCAGCCGGGATTTCTTCGCCCAGGCTGGTATGGCGATACAGCGCCCGGGTCAGCGGCGGCGCTTCCAGCATGGGGATCTTGTGTTCGGCGCCGATGGCGCGGATGCGCAGCGCCACCAGGTCGGTGCCCTTGGCGACCACCCTCGGCGCGCGCATTTCCTTGTCGCTGTATTTGAGCGCGACCGCAAAATGGGTCGGGTTGGTGACCACCACGTCGGCGCTGGCCACTTCGGCCATCATGCGCCGCCGCGCCATCTGTTGCTGCTGGCGCCGGATCTGTCCTTTGACGTGCGGATCGCCTTCGCTTTCCTTGTGTTCCTGCTTGAGTTCTTCGCGCGTCATGCGCAGCTTGCGGTAATAGCTCCACAGCTGGTATGGCACATCGATGGCCGCCACCAGCAGCAGCGAAGCAATGATCAGGCCGCAGCAATTGGCCACCAGCCGCACCGTATGCGCCATTGCGCCGTGCACCGGTTCGCTCAGCAGGCCAAGCAGCGTATCCAGGTTGCGCGACATGACCCAGTAGGCGATGCCGCCTACCAGCGCCGACTTGGTGCATGCCTTGACCAGTTCCGCCAGCGACTGGCTGGAAAAGATGCGGCCGATGCCGGCCGCGGGATTGAGCTTGGAGAATTTGGGCGCCAGCGCATCCGGCGAAAACAGCCAGCCGCCCAGCATCAGCGGCGCCGCCAGAGCCGCCAGCGCCAGCATGGCCAGCAACGGCAGCAGGGCCTGCAGCGCTTCCTGCCCGGCAGCGGCGGCCTGGGTCAGCATGTAGGAGGTGTCGAAGGCGGCGGCGCGCTTGAACTGCATGCCCTGCCGCAAGGCATGGCCGATATGCTCGGCCATCGGCACGGCCGTCAGCCACAGGCCGCCGATGCCGGTGCTCAGCATGACAAACGTGCTCAGCTCGCGCGAACGGGCAACCTGGCCTTCTTCGCGCGCCTTTTCCAGGCGCCGGGGAGAACCGGGTTCCGTCTTTTCGAGATCGCTTTCTTCCGCCATGCATGCTCCGAACCAGAAGGGACGAACAGCGCCCTATCAATATCGATTATTGATGCAAGGGCGCAGATGCAATCGGGCAAACAAGGCGGGGATAGCGGTGCTGCTCAGGCAATCGCTGCGGCCAGGGCGTGTTTACCGCCGCCCTGGCCGCGTTTGTTTCAAGCGTGGTGCGGATTCGCCATGGTCCGGGTCAGAAGCCCAGGCTGGACAGCAGGTCGTCGACCTGCTCCTGGTCGGAAACCGCATCGGGATTTTCCTCCGCGTTCATTTGCGGACCGTTCAGCAAGCCGTTGCCGTCGCTGCGTTTTTCCAGCGGCGTGTTGTCGATCAGCACCTGCAGCAGCTGTTTTTCCATTTCCTGCACCACTTCCATCATTTTCTTGATGACCTGGCCGGTCAGGTCCTGGAAGTCCTGCGCCATCATGATTTCCATCAGCTGCGCATTGATGGCCGACGCCTGCCGCGGCACGTCTTTCAGGTAGTTGCGGGTATCCAGCACCAGCACCCGGGCGTCGTCCAGTTCGACCGGGCTGACGAACCATTCGTCCCAGCGCTGGCTGAGCGTCTTGGCTTGCTTGCTGAGTTTTTCCTGGATCGGCTGGGCAACGTCGATCGCGTTCAATGCCCGCTCGGCGGCGCGCTCTGTCATCGCCGCCACGTAGTTCAGGCGGTCGCGGGCGTCCGGGATCGCCTGCGCCGCCTTGGCGATCTCCTGGTCCAGGCCGAGTTCGCGCATGCTTTCGCGCAGCAGGCGCGTCAGGTGGCCGATGCGGTTGACCAGCTGCTCGGCGGAATCGCCGGCCGCCGGCATCTGTAAGGCGTGCAGGCTCATGTCAGGCGCTCTCTTTCGCGATTTTCTCGAATATCTTGGCGATCTTTTCCTCCAGCGTGGCCGCGGTAAAAGGCTTGACGACATAACCGTTGGCGCCGGCCTGGGCGGCGGCGATGATGTTTTCCTTCTTGGCCTCGGCCGTCACCATCAGCACCGGCAGCCTGGACAGGGCCGGGTCGGCGCGTATCGATTGCAGCATGGTCAGGCCATCCATGTTCGGCATGTTCCAGTCGGATACGACAAACCCGAAGTTGCCGTCCTTGAGCTTGGCCAGCCCTGCCGCGCCGTCCTCGGCTTCGTCGACATTGACGAAATCGAGTTCTTTCAGCAGGTTCCTGACAATCCGCCGCATGGTAGGAAAATCGTCCACCACCAGAATTTTGATACTTTTATCAACCATGATTACTCCACACTAAAAATAGGATCCGGCACGCATGCCCGCATTCCTGACGCCATGCCTGTATAACGTCACAAATGCAAAAAAACACAGGGCGGATTTTGTTCACACCCGATTTGAGCGTTCGCCGTACGACATCAGGCGCGCCATCAGGCGTGCGCTCATGTCCGCTATGCCGGCCACTTCACTGGCCGCTCCCATGGCGATCGCTTCGCGCGGCATGCCGAACACCACGCAGCTGGCTTCGTCTTGCGCCAGGGTGTAAGCGCCCGCCTGGCGCAAGCGCAGCAAACCGGCGGCGCCGTCCCGTCCCATGCCGGTCAGGATCACGCCGATGGCGTTCTTGCCGGCATGCTGGGCGACCGAATCGAACAGCACGTCGATCGAAGGCCGGTGGCGGTTGACCGGATCTTCCTGGTCCAGGTGGGCGACATAGTTGGCGCCGCTGCGCGCCAGCGACAGGTGGAAACCGCCGGGCGCGATATAGGCGTGGCCCGGCAGCACCCGTTCGCCGTGCTCCGCTTCCTTGACGGTGATGCGGCACAGGCCGTCCAGGCGCTGCGCGAATGACCGGGTGAAGCCAGGCGGCATATGCTGCGCGATCATGATGCCCGGGCAATCCGGCGGCAGCGGCTCCAATACTTCCCGGATCGCTTCGGTGCCGCCGGTGGAAGCGCCGATGATGATCAGTTTTTCGGTGCTCAGCAAAGGACTGCGCAGCAGCGGCGCCTGCCCGGCCGCTGCCGCATCGGCCGCCGGCCGGCGCGCCGATTGCAGGCGGGCGCGCGCGGCGGCGCGGATCTTGTCGGCGATCAGGTCGGTATATTCCAGCAAGCCTTCGCGGATGCCGAGGCGCGGCTTGGTGACAAAATCGACCGCTCCCAGCTCCAGCGCGCGCAGCGTGATTTCGGAGCCGCGCTCCGTCAGCGACGACACCATCAGCACCGGCATCGGCCGCAGGCGCATCAGTTTTTCCAGGAAATCCAGGCCGTCCATGCGCGGCATTTCGACATCCAGCGTCAATACGTCGGGATTGAGCTGCTTGATCAGCTCGCGCGCCACCAGCGGATCGGGCGCCGTCGCCACCACGGTCATGTCCGGCTGGCTGTTGATGATTTCGGTCATCAAGCTGCGTATCAGCGCTGAATCGTCCACACACAATACCTTGATTTTTTTATCGCTCACGCGCTGCCTCCACCTTGTTTTACGGCTTTCTTGCCGACTGCCGTATTGAATAATTCCACCTTGCTGCGCACCGGCTGCTGCGCCAGCGTCTGCACCAGTTTCTGTTCGTCGCGCTGGACCTGTTCGGCCTCGTTGATGCGGTGCAGCCTGCGCACCATGACCTTGCCGCTCCTCGGGAAATAGCTGATCCGGCGCGGCAGGTTGCCGCGCAGGTCCTGCGCCGTCACTCGCACCTGTTCCATCTGCAGGTAGCGCAATACAAAATCGGCGTTGCGGTCGCCGATGTTGAGCAGCGTCATGTTCGCCAGCACCGCGCCGCCGCCAAACACCTTGGCCTCCAGCCGTTCGCGGCGCGCGCCCGCCTTGAGCAGTTCGTTGAGCAGCATCTCCATGGCGTAGGCGCCGTAGCGCATGGAAGCCGAGGCGCCGTTGCCGGAGCTGCCAGGGTTGCCGTCGTCGGGCAGCATGAAATGATTCATGCCGCCCACTCCTGCCGTGCTGTCGCGCACGCAGGCCGCCACGCATGAACCGAGCACGGTGCTCAGCACCATGTCGTCGGGCGTGACGTAATATTCGTTGGGCAGCAGCTTGACCGCCGCGCTGTCGAACTCGCGGTCAAAATAATGATGGGTCGCCACCGACTCTTCCGCCGCTGAAATCATGCGCCGCCCTTGGCTTGCCGCGGATCGAGTTCATAGACGGTCTGGCCGCGCAGCCGGAACGGTTGGCTGGCGTAGGAAAAATTCTCCGAATGTCCGGCAAACAGCAAACCCTGCGGTTTCATCAAGGGCGCGAAACGCTGCAGTATCCTGTTCTGTGTCGGCTTGTCGAAATAGATCATCACGTTGCGGCAAAAGATGGCGTCGAACGGTTCTTTCAAGCCCCATTGCGTATCCAGCAGGTTGAGCTGGCCGAACTTCACCATGGCTGCCACTTCCGGCCGTATCCGCACCTGCCCGGCGCGGGCGCCGCTGCCTTTCAGGAAAAAACGCTTGAGGCGTTCCAGCGGCAGCTTGCTGACCTGTTCCATGGTGTAGACGCCGGCCGCAGCCTTTTCCAGCACCTGGGTGTCGATGTCGGTGGCGATCACGCTGGCGCCGGCGGCGCGGCTGCCCAGCGCTTCGATCAATGTCATCGCGATCGAATACGGTTCTTCGCCGGTGGACGCGGCAGAACACCAGACAGTCATCGGCGCCGCGCATTTCTTGGCGTGCTCCGCCAGCAGCGGGAAATGATGCGCTTCGCGGAAAAACGCCGTCAGGTTGGTGGTCAAGGCATTGGTGAAAGCTTGCCATTCGCTGCTGTCCTTCTCGCCTTCCAGCAAGGCCAGGTAAGAAGTAAAGTCGTTCATGCCGAGTTCGCGCAGGCGGCGCGACAAGCGGCTGTAGACCATCTCGCGCTTTTGCTCGCCCAGCGCGATGCCGGCGCGCTGGTGGATCAGCGCGCGGACCCGTGAAAAATCGCCGTCGGTCAGCAAAAAATCCCGAGCTGAAGCCGTCGCCGCCCTGGTGCTCGGTTTGATAGTCATTCAGTAGGCCTTAACATGGTTGGCAGCGCCGCCTGCCGCGGCAGCTGCCCGTATTGCAATATAAACACGGCGGCCGCATGCCGATGCCGCGAACAAGAGCCTAAAACGCCGCTTGCTCCGAGCATGGCGATACCGCGCTACGCTACGCAGCGGCGCCGCGCAGCATCTGCGCATGCGGCGTGATATCGATCATCCGGTTTGCCGGCGCCGCGCCATGCGCGCGCTCCAGCTTGAACGCGCCGACCACTTCCGCCAACACCCCGGCCTGGTCCTGCAGGCTGGCGGCGGCTGCCGCGGCTTCTTCCACCAGGGCGGCGTTCTGCTGCGTCACCTGGTCCATCTGGCTGATGGCCTGGTTGATCTGCTCGATGCCGGCGGTCTGCTCCTGGCTAGCGGCGGTGATTTCGCCCATGATGTCGGTCACGCGGCGCACGCTGGCCACGATTTCTTCCATGGCGCTGCCGGCCTGGTCGACCAGGCGCGAGCCGAGCCCGACTTTTTCCACCGAATCGTCGATCAGTCCTTTGATTTCCTTGGCGGCGGCAGCCGAACGCTGCGCCAGGCTGCGCACTTCCGCCGCCACCACCGCAAAACCGCGTCCCTGTTCACCGGCGCGGGCCGCCTCCACCGCGGCGTTCAGCGCCAGGATGTTGGTCTGGAATGCGATGCCGTCGATCACGCCGATGATGTCGACGATCTTTTTCGACGAGGTATTGATGGCGCCCATGGTGCTGACCACCTGGGTCACCACCGTGCCGCCATGCAGCGCCACTTCCGAGGCGGACACGGCCAGCTGGTTGGCCTGGCTGGCGTTATCGGCATTCTGCTTGACGGTCGAGGTCAGCTGTTCCATCGACGCCGCGGTTTCTTCCAGCGAACTGGCTTGTTCTTCCGTACGCTGAGACAGGTTCTGGTTGCCGGCTGCGATCTGGCTGGAGGCGGTGGCGATGGTGTCGGTGCCGCTGCGCACCTCGCCGACGATTTTCTGCAGGCTCTGGTTCATGTCTTTCAGCGCTTGCATCAGCTGCCCGGTTTCGTCTTTCGACCTGACTTCTATGTCCGCCGTCAAATCGCCGCCGGCGACGCGGCGCGCCACGTCGACCGCAAACCCGAGAGGCTGGGCCACCACTCGCGCAATCCACAGCGCCAGGGCGAAACCGAGCAGCAGCATCGCGACCATCAGCCCTATCATCCAGAGCCGGGCCTTGTTGTAGATCGCCTCGCCCTCTTTCGCCGAGGCGGCGCTGCCTTCGCTGTTGATTTTCACCAGGTGTTCAACCTGCTTGTCCAGCTCGACGATGGCCGCCAGGGAATCGCCGCGTATTTCCTTTATCGCATCGTCTTTCCTGAATGCGCGCGAGATCTCGACGATTTTCTTGTCCATCTCCAGGTACTGCGGGATTTTTTCCTTGAGCTGGTCGTATACGACGCGCTCTCCCTCTGAAACCAGGGGCGCGTATTCGCTCACGTTCTTTTGCACGTCGCCGCGGATTTCGCCGATGAACTGGGCGCTCTTGTCCATGTCCGCCACGTCGTTCGACATGACGTGCTGCAATTCGATGTTGCGCAGCAGGGCCAGGTTGTTCTTCAGGGTCAGCAGCATCCGCACGCTCGGCAGCCAGTTGGTGTTGATTTCGTTGGTGGTGGCGTTGACCTGCCCCAGCTGCGTGATCGAGGCCACGCCCAGCACCAGTGTCAGCATCAATATCAACGCAAACGACAGCAGCAGTTTGCTTGCAATTTTCAAGTTGTAGAACCAGGTCATGATTTTCTTTTCGGATGGGGTTTCGGTTGCGCGCGCGCCTTCAATTCTGGAATTGCGGATTCCAGCTATCCGCTTTCCTGATCCTGTTAACGGCAGCCCGCATCGTTTCTTGAGGCCCCAGGCAGCCGGTTCTGCCGCCGCGCCCTTCAGCTTTCCGGAAAGTTGTCGTTATTGACTTTGATTGCCAGGAATTCGGCAGGATGCAACTCGCCAGCTCAGTCCATCTAACAAGAAAAGGATAGTCAATGAACAATAAATTCTTCAACAGCCTCAACGTAGGCATCAAGCTCAGCTTGTTTACCTTTTTGCTGGCCGCCCTGATCTTCCTGGTCTACGGCTGGGCCAGCGCCAGCGCCACTTCGCAATTGCTGGAACAGCGCGGAGCGCGCGACATTTCCGGCAGGACCGGCACCATGATCCAGATGCTCGATACATTCGACGCCAGCCATAAAAGCGAAGCCGACCGTTTCGCGCTGCTGCTGGCCAGCTATTTCCCCGGAAAATTTTCTATCGACAGCAGCAAGACCGTCGATGTCGCCGGCAAGCCGACGCCGCTGCTGAAAAACGGCAATGACGTCGTCAACATGAATTTCTCGGTGGCCGACAGCTTCACTTCGGCCAGCCGGGCGGTAGCGACGATCTTCATCAAGAACGGCGACGACTTCATCCGCATCTCGACCTCGCTCAAGAAAGAAAACGGCGAACGCGCCATCGGCACCGTGCTTGACCGCAGCCATCCGGGTTACGCCCGCTTGCAGGGCGGCTTGCCGTATGTCGGCCGCGCCACCCTGTTCGGCAAGGAATACATGACCGCCTATAACCCGGTCAAGGACGAGGCCGGCGCCATCGTCGGCGCGCTGTTTGTCGGGGTCGACATCAGCAGCGACATCGAAACGCTGAAGACCCGCATCCGCTCGGTCAAGCTGGGCGAGTCCGGTTATTTCTATGTGCTCAATGCGGCGCAGGGCAAGGACCTGGGCAAGCTGCTGGTAGCGCCGGCCGAAGAAGGCAAAAATGTGCTGGCGCTGAAGGATGCCGGCGGCCGCGACTTCATCAAGGAAATCCTTGAGCGCAAGGAAGGCAGCATGCGCTACGCCATGCAGGAAGGCGCCGCCAAGGGGCAGGAAAAAATCGCCGCCTTCGCACTATACAAAAACTGGAACTGGCTGATTGTCGGCAACGAGGACGCCGCCGAACTGACGCAGGACATCACCACGCTGCGCAACCGCAATGCCCTGTTCGGCCTGGCGGCGATGCTGGTCATGGTGGCCGCGCTGTACTGGCTGATCCGCAACACCATCAGCCAGCCGCTGGAAAGAGTCAAGCAGGCCGCGCAGCAGCTGGCGGCGGGCGACCTGAGCGCCGTCCTGGAAAGCGGCCGGGGCGACGAAATCGGCCAGCTGGAACGCGCCATCAATGGCATCAGCCAGGGCCTGGCCGGGGTCATCGGCAATGTGCGGCAAGGCACCGGCGAAATGGCGCGCGCCTCGCAGGAAATCGCGGAAGGCAACGCCAACCTGTCGGCGCGCACCGAATCGCAGGCCGCTTCGCTGGAACAGACCAGCAGTTCGCTGGAACAGCTGACGGCGGCGGTGAAACAGAACGCCGACAGCGCCCAGCACGCCAACCAGCTGGTGATCGGCGCATCGGGACAGGCGGTGGCCGGCGGCCAGGCGGTCGGCCAGGTGGTGGAAACGATGACTGCGATCAAGGACAGCTCGCGCAAGATCCACGACATCATCGGCGTGATCGACGGCATCGCATTCCAGACCAATATCCTGGCGCTGAACGCCGCGGTGGAAGCGGCCCGCGCCGGCGAACAGGGACGCGGTTTTGCAGTGGTGGCGGCGGAAGTGCGCAGCCTGGCGCAGCGTTCGGCCGCCGCCGCCAAGGAAATCAAGGGCTTGATCGGCGACTCGGTGGCGCAGGTGGATGCCGGCGGCAAGCTGGTGGATGCGGCCGGCCAGACCATGCAAGGCATCGTCGCCGCGGTCAAGCGGGTGGCGGACATCATGCATGAGATTACGGCGGCGACCGGAGAGCAAAGCAGCGGCATCGAAGAAATCAACCGCGCCATGGGCCACATAGACGACATCACCCAGCAGAACGCCGCGCTGGTCGAACAGGCCGCGGCGGCCGCGCAAAGCCTGCAAGACCAGGCGGCGCAGCTGGCGCAGACCGCTGCCGTTTTCAAGCTTGGCTGACAAAAAAAAGCCTGGCAAGCCAGGCTGGGCGGATGCGGATGCGATCCGCCCGATTGATTACACCAGAGTCAGGGTAACGTCGATGTTGCCGCGGGTTGCATTGGAATAAGGGCAGACTTTGTGCGCCTTGTTGACCAGGTCTTCCGCCGCGCCGGCGTCCATGCCTGGCAGGGAAATGCGCAGTTCGACTTCGATGCCGAAACCGCCTGGGATCTGGCCGATGCCTACCAGGCCGGTGATCGACACGTCTGCAGGCAGGGCGATTTTTTCTTGCGAGGCGACGAATTTCATGGCGCCGATGAAGCAGGCGGAATAACCGGCTGCAAACAGTTGTTCAGGATTGGTGCCGACGCCGCCGGCGCCGCCCAATTCTTTCGGTGTGGTCAACTTGACGTCCAGCACGTTATCGGATGACACAGCGCGGCCGTCGCGGCCTCCGGTTGCGGTGGCTTGAGCGCGGTACAGAACTTTTTCGACTGACATGATGGTTTCCTTTATTGGCCGGTTGGAAAATCCTTTGGATCAGTGCAGTCGGCCGTACTGACGATCCGGATCAAAGGTACAACATTAAGATGACGCAAGAATGAAACGAGGTACAAGGCAACTCTTAATTACACAATTATATTGCTCACAACTTATATTCCATGCAAAAGCGCACTCCCCGTCCTTAAGCGATATTGCCGGCCATCGCAGCGCGCAAGCGCTGCAACTCCTGGGTCAGCGCTTGCAGCTCGTCCAGCGAACATTCGGCGCTGCAGCTCACCTGCGGCGGTATCGCCAGCGCCTGCTGGCGCAGGTTCTTGCCCGCCGCGGTCAGGCTGACGATCACCTGGCGTTCATCGTGAGACGAACGCTGGCGGCGCAAAAATCCGCTGCTTTCCAGGCGCTTGAGCAAGGGCGTCAGCGTGCCGGAATCCAGGAACAGGCGTTCGCCCAGGGCCGACACAGTCAGTTCGTCGCGCTCCCACAAGGTCAGCAGCACCAGGTACTGCGGATAGGTCAGGCCCATTTTCTGCAGCAGCGGCTTGTATATCTTGGTCATGGTCAGCGATGCCGAATACAGCGCAAAGCACAGCTGGTTGTCCAGCAGCAGGCTGTCCGGCCCGAATGATTCCGGGGCAAGGTTTGCAGTCGTTTGTTTGCTGGTGTCCATGGCTTGAATAATATATCGCTAAAAATTAAATTGCAAGCAATCTAAATTGAATTTAAAACTATCGCCGGGATTGCGGATAACTATGGCGCCCATCCTGACGATTTTCCGGCTGCCGGTTCGCCTCGCCAGCCCTTTTGCTCCGACAGCGCGGCAACGGCCAGAGTTTCGGAATAATTGCATTCTTCGGGGCCGGCGTCCGCAGCAAAGTGCATTCATGAAATGTATCATTGCAAGACCCGATCCCCAGCATCGCCTCGATGCGCAAATAAGCAGCTCTATATAAGGCAGTAGCGTGGCACAACAAGGTTTCATCCTGACCAGGCACTGGCGCGACACCCCCGAAGGCACGGAAGTCGAATTCTGGCTGGCTACCGACAGCGGCCCGCAGCATGTCCGCCTGTCTCCCCAGCAATCGGTGGCGTTCATCCCGGCCGCGCAGCAGCAACAGGCTGAAAGCGTATTGCGCAACGAACGCCGGTTCGAGCTGCGCCCGCTGCTCCTGAAAGACTTCCAGTCGCGCCCGGTGCTGGGCCTGTATCTGCAGCAGCACCGCCAGCTGATCAAGCTGGACAAGCTGTTGAAGGAGCATGGCGTCGATGTCTACGAAGCCGACATCCGCCCGCCTGAACGCTATCTGATGGAGCGCTTCATCACGGCCCCGGTCTGGTTCGCCGGCGAGCCGAACGGCAGCGGCCCCATGCTCAACGGCAGCATGAAACCGGCAGCCGGATATCGTCCGCAGCTGAAGCTGGTATCGCTCGATATCGAAACAACCGCGCATGGTGATTTGTATTCGATCGCTCTCGAAGGCTGCGGCCAGCGCCAGGTGTACATGCTGGGGCCGCCCAACGGCGACGCTGGCGAGGTCGACTTCGACCTCGAGTATTGCGCCAGCCGCCCGCTGCTCCTGGAGAAACTGAACCAATGGCTGGAGCGCCACGATCCCGACGCCATCATCGGCTGGAACCTGGTGCAGTTCGATTTGCGCGTCCTGCAAAAACATGCCCAGGAATACGGCATGCCGCTGCGCATCGGCCGCGGCGGCAGCCAGATGGAGTGGCGCGAACACGGCTTCAAGCCGAACCATCATTTCGCATCCGCCGCCGGCCGCCTGATCATCGACGGCATCGAGGCGCTGAAATCGGCCACCTGGAATTTCCCCTCGTTCAGCCTGGAGCATGTCGCCCAGACTCTGCTGGGCGAAGGCAAAGCGATCACCAATCCCTACCAGCGCATGGCGGAAATCGAACGCCGCTTCGCCGAGGACAAGCCGGCCCTGGCGACCTACAACCTGAAAGACTGCGAGCTGGTGACGCGCATCTTCGCCAAGACCGAGCTGCTGACTTTCCTGCTGGAGCGCGCCGCCGTCACCGGCTTGCCGGCAGACCGCAGCGGCGGTTCGGTAGCGGCCTTCAGCCACCTCTACCTGCCCCATATGCACCGCCAGGGCTACGTCGCGCCGAACCTCGGCGATGTCTCGGGCGAACCCAGTCCCGGCGGCTTCGTGATGGATTCGCAATCCGGCCTGTACGATTCGGTCGTGGTCCTGGACTACAAGAGCCTCTACCCCTCGATCATCCGCACCTTCCTGATCGACCCGGTCGGACTGGTCGAAGGCATGCGGCATCCCGCCGACAGCGATTCCGTGCCAGGCTTCCGCGGCGCCCGCTTCTCGCGCACCAGGCACAGCCTGCCGGCCATCGTCAGCCAGATCTGGCAAGGACGCGAAACGGCAAAACGCCAGCACAACCAGCCGCTGTCGCAAGCCTTGAAGATCATCATGAACGCCTTCTACGGCGTGCTGGGATCGACCGGCTGCCGCTTCTTCGATCCGCGCCTGGCGTCGTCGATCACCATGCGCGGCCATGAAATCATGCACAAGACGCGCGAACTGATCGAAGCCAAAGGCTACCAGGTCATCTATGGCGACACCGACTCCACTTTTGTCTGGCTCAAGCAACCGCATACGGAGGAGCAGGCAGCCCGGATCGGCAATGCGCTGGCGCAGGACGTCAACCAATGGTGGCGCCTGCACTTGCGGCAAACGCTGGATATCGAAAGCGCGCTGGAACTGGAGTTCGACACCCACTACCATCGTTTCCTGATGCCGACCGTCCGCGGCGCCGAACTGGGCAGCAAGAAGCGTTACGCCGGGCTCACCGTGAATGCAGACGGCACGGAAGAGATGGTCTACAGGGGACTGGAATCGGTGCGCTCCGACTGGACGCCGCTGGCCAAGCAATTCCAGCAGCAGCTGTACCAGCACATATTCAAGCGCGAACCCTACCAGTCCTTTGTGCGCGACTACATCAGCAGCACGCTCAGCGGCGAATTCGACGAATTGCTGGTCTACCGCAAGCGGTTGAGGCGGCCGCTGGAGGCATACCAGCGCAACGTGCCGCCGCACGTACGCGCCGCGCGCGTGGCCGATGAATTCAACCGCGAACAAGGCCGGCCGCTGCAGTACCAGAACGGCGGCTGGATCAGTTACGTCATGACCACGGCCGGCCCGGAACCGCTGGAAACCCAGCGCTCGGCGATCGACTACGATCACTACCTGACCCGGCAGCTGCAGCCGCTGGCGGATGCGATACTGCCGTTTCTGGATGATAATTTTGCGGCGCTGGTGGGCGGGCAGAAGGAATTGTTTTAGAGTTGCGTGTCGTCTGCGAGAGTCTGCAATCGGCCTCAAGCGGGTCGCCACTGCCTGATTATTTTGGCGTAAATACGTTAAATTGCTTGCCTGGCACGGTCACCCACGACGCAATGGCTTTCGCGCCTGACGGTCCAGCTTTAGTGACATGCACATCTTTCGCTGCAAGCTGGTAACTCTCGCCGGCATGGACAACTTTTGCAGGAGCGCCATCCACCAGGACGGTTATTTCCCCTTCAAGCACATACACGACCTCAGGTCCAATCGCCTTGTGGCGAGGTTTTTCGGCGTTCGGGGGAAATTCGGCAATCCCCATGCCCATTTCGCGATCGGTTCCCTGCACGCCGATTCTTTGCAAGACTTGTGTCTCCCTTGCTGCCGGCGCCATGCCGGCGGCAACGGCCGAATGCGCCGACAGGATGCCCGCCACAAGAACGAAAATAGAAAAATATGCTTTCACCATGGTTCTCCGGAATATTCAATGAATTAATATTTACAGGTTGTCGTAACTTCCATGCAAGGACCGAAATATCCTCTTTTGGGGAGCCGCTCGCAAGCAAGATTAGTTTTGGCAAGAGTAAAGAAAACCTTATGGCTTCCCCCTGCTGCGGGCTTATCGGAAATCAATGCAGCTGGTTATATGCGTCTTGGCTGAATCGAGAAAACCCGGATATTTCTGATAGAGTCAACTGGATTGATCTTACGATTACCAAGAGACAAAATAATGATGGAATTCAACCCCAACAACAATGTCGTTAAACTCTGCCTTCAAGGCATGGAGATGGAAGAAAAAAGCAAACCTGAAGGAGCAGGCACACTATTTCTTCAAGCTTGGAACGAAGCGACAAACGATTTTGAAAAGTTTATTTCAGCTCATTATGTGGCCCGACATCAAAAAAACGTTTCCGAAAAATTAACATGGCTCGAAACTGCTTTGCAGTTTGCATTAAAAATAAATAACGACTCCGTCAAGAGTGCTTTCCCTTCCCTATATTCAAATATCGCCAAATGCCATGAGGACTTGAACGCCCCTGACAAGGCAAAAATGAATTATGAATTATCAGCTTCGTTTAAGAATAATCCTTCTGACAAAGGCCCTTTTTATCATGGGACGAAAGCAGATTTGCAGGTTGGCGATTTGCTGACAGCAGGGGGAAATTCCAATTACAAACCTGAACTCAAAATGAATCACATTTATTTCACGGCCCTTGTTAATGGAGCGGGACTAGCTGCTGCATTAGCAAAAGGCAATGGACGCGAACGTGTTTATGTCGTGGAACCGACAGGAGGGTTCGAAAATGACCCGAATGTCACAGACAAAAAATTCCCCGGCAATCCGACCCGCTCATACCGCTCCCTGGCGCCTTTGGAAATCGTTGGCGAAGTAACGGATTGGGTGAGGCAGACGCCCGAGGAACTCCAGAAATGGCGTGAAAAATTGGCCGGCAACAAAGGCGAAATTATTAATTAATTTCTGAGATGCCCATGCCTTGACTACAAGTTAATGTTCGACAATCTGGATTGCACACAACGACAAGCGTCTATATATGACCTCACAAGTACCGGAAATCTTATTCGATGCGGCAGACTTTGAAGCCAGGAAGTTAACCGAGGACGACCTGCCCGCGTTGCAAGATTTCTTCGTTGCCAATCCTGAATATTTCCTGACGGTCAACGGCATGTTGCCTCGACCCGATGAGGCAAAACAGGAGTTCGAAGATCGACCGCCTCCTGACATGCCCTTCGACGAGGTGTATCTGATCGGCTTCGTCGACAGAGGAAATCACCTGGTGGGAATGACAACGGTGCTGTCAAATCTCCTCGCTCCGAACGTCTGGCACATCGGCTCGTTCATCGTCGCCACTTCGCTTCATGGGACGGGCACAGCTGCGTTCTTATACGAGCGGCTTGAGGAGTGGGCCAAAGGAGAAGGCGCGCACTGGTTGCGCTTGGGCGCCGTGAGCGGCAACTTGAAGGCGGAACGCTTCTGGGAAAAGGTCGGGTATACGGAGGTCCGTCGTCGCTCCGGCGTGCAGTTAGGCAGCATGACCCATACGATTCGAGTGTTCGTCAAACCGCTTTGTACGTCGAGCCTGGAGAAGTACTTGAATTTGGTCGCCCGCGATCGACCGGAGCCATAGCCTTCGAGGGATTGCACTCTAAACTCCGCTATCGGCGGCAATGAACCGGCAATCAGTTATCGGCCTATTTCAGATGTTCATATCTCATTTGCTGCAATAGTTGGGCGGGCAATTTTCTTTGATAGACCCTTCGCACGTCCCCCTTCCCCCGCACGCCGGCTCCGAATGACTGATCGGCCGGTGTTGTTTTGCCACTGCCAGCGTTATCGTTCAAATACAGCCTATAACGTCATGCTGCCGTAGCATTTTTTAACTACTATGCCTTCATTTTTTCTCCCTATAAATGAAGGCATAGAAAATGCGACTACGACAACCCTTTCTGCGTGGCCAACTGGCGCTCGCTATCGGTACAGCCTTGACACTAACGGCTTGCGGTGGAGGATCAGATTCATTTGACACATCGCAATCCACATCGTCGGCATTGGTCATCCCGCCGGCGCCGGCAGATCCTGGTTTTGTCGATACCGCGCCAGTCGCTGCATCGATCCCTGCCTTTGTCGATAATGCGACGAGCAACCAGCGCGGGGACGCACGCTACGCAACGCTGGAAACGAATGCCGGCGTTCGGATTCTGGCGGGCTTCAAGGCAATCTGGCAGCCGCTCACCGATATTGTTGATGCTGGCGTCACCGCGCCCGCCGTTGGTATTTTTCCCGCCATTGTTCCGTCAACCTGGACCGGCATTCCGAACGATGGCACCGCGGGCGGCACGATACTCAATACGGCCGTGCACAACGCGAACATCCAGTATGTAGTCGCAGCAACAGCCAATCGTACTTCAGATCAAGCAACGGCAGCTTATCTGGACGATCGTCGCGGCAAAGGATATAGCGTTACTGACGGCATGGGCCCGCTGACAACGGCATGGCGCCAGGCGGCGCAACAGACTACGAGCATTACCACGGTCCCGGCCGATGCAACCACCGTTTTGTACAACGACAGCGGTAACAATACCGGTGTCGGCGGCAGCGCCAATCCGGCATTTGGCGGAGTTGTCGATTTTATCAACGCCATGGGCAACAATGGTTCGACAGAACCCGCCAAACGCTTTTACAAGTATGCCCGGCCATTCCGTTGGAGCAGCAGTGTGGTGGTCGTGCCTGCCCTGGTGCCTGCGAAGAGCTCCACGCCGGCAACAGATGGCGGTTTTACCAGCGGTCATTCGGCGGAAGCTACTCGCGATGCAGTGGCGATGGCCTATGCAGTTCCTGAACGCTTCCAGGAGATCATCAGCCGCGGTCTGGAATTGGGAGAAAACCGGATTCTGGCGGGCATGCATTCGCCATTGGACGTGATGAGTGGACGGGTACTTGCCCAAGCTGTGGTTGCCGCCAATTTGACCGATCCAGCCAATGCGGCTGCAAAAGCTGCTGCGGTGACACAGGCTCATACGGCGCTTATGGCGCAAACCAATACGACATCGGATACTTTCAATTCATTTGCTCATTCTGTTAGCGCTACCACCGACCGGTTTGCAGACTATGCAAGCAACAAGGCAAATTATTTGCGCCGCATGACCTACGGCTTCACACAAATAGGTGCAACTACAACGCCCGCTATCGTGCCCAAAGCTGCCGAGGTGCTATTGGAGACACGATTGCCCTACCTCAGCGATGTCCAGCGTCGCGTGGTGCTGAAAACGACTGCGATTGCTTCCGGATATCCGGTTCTGGACGACCCCGAAGGCTGGGGGCGTCTCAATCTTTTTGCTGCAGCTGACGGATATGCCGCCTTCAATGGCAATGTGGTGGTGTCGATGGATGCCGGCAAGGGGGGCTTTTACGCAGTCGATAACTGGCGTAACGATATATCAGGTGCGGGCAAGCTGACGAAACAAGGAAGCGGAATGCTGAAATTGAGCGGCAACAATACCTGGAGCGGCGGCGCGCAGCTGGAGGCGGGAACGCTGGAAGGGGATTCCGTGTCAGCCTTCGGTGCGAGCGATGTGTACGTTAGCGGCGGCACGCTGGCAAGCAATGCGCCTGGCGCACTGAAAATTCAGGGGAAATATACGCAACTGGCGAACAGCACGCTGGAACTGAATTTAGGGAACGGCCAGCAGGGAACACTTGCCGTCGCAGGAACCGCCACCATTGCCGGCGGCACTCTTCATATCAAATTCCAGGGAGGTTATAAACCTGCCGTCGGTGACACGATCAGCATCATTGCCGCGACGAGTTTTAAAGGGAAATTCGATACGATTTCCGTAGACGGTTTCTCCGCGACTCCGCTATACAGCAATACAGGGTTGCAATTGCGGATTGGCGCTTAGATCCGGAAGAGATTGACATTTTTTTCCAATGCGCCCAACTGGAAAATTGCTGATTTGGTGAAGCTAGTCAGTTCAGTGATTTTCTTGGTTGGGGCACTCCTCCAGTCCGGTGTCAGGCGAATCGTAAAACAATTATTGCGCATCGGCATGCTCTAATAATTTCAACAATTCCGACCGATCAATGTGGTGTATAACTATCAGGCGTCACGACGTATGTGACGCATGGTGCCGGCGAGTGTGCTGCTCGCTCGGCAATCATCACGAGGAGAGTGCTATGCCAAAGTACGTTATCGAGCGTGATATTCCCGGAGCCGGGAAGTTATCAGAGCAAGAACTCCAAGCCATTTCGCAGAAGTCGTGCGGCGTCCTGAACAAGTTGGGGCCGCAGATTCAATGGCTCCAAAGCTATGTGACTGGCGACAAGATCTACTGCGTCTACATCGCGGCGAATGAAGAGCTGGTTCGGGAACATGCTCAGCAAGGAGGATTCCCTGCAAACAGGGTCTCCGAAGTCGTCTCGGTAATTGACCCGACTACCGCGGAGTAGCTGCAGTTCAATCAGGCGCGCCAGCCGGTGTCCCTTCCTCAGCTTCGCTCCGGCGGAGCTGCGGTGGAGCTTGCGCGTCACATACATGGGAAAACTACTAGAGGAGCGAATATGTCTGAGCGCGATACCAAGATCCACGGTTGCTGGCGGCTGATTTCTTTTGACACTGAGCTTCAGGATTCAAAGGAGCGCAGCCAACCGTGGGGCGCCGCTCCAAATGGCTATCTCATTTTTTCCCCTGATGGGCGAATGATGGCGCTCATTACCGCACAGGCTCGGGAGCCAGGGAATACGGAGGAGAAACTGGCGGCGCTTTTCCGTACTCTGATGGCCTATACCGGACGGTATCGGATAGATGGGGACAGGTTCATCACAAAGGTTGACTTATCCTGGAATGAAGCCTGGAACGGCAGCGAGCAGGAACGATTCTACAACCTTGATGGAGACACGCTCGAGGTCTTTACGCCCTGGATGCCGAATCCGCTAGTGTCAGGAAATCCTATAGGAAGGGGCATCCTCAGTTTTAGACGCGAGTGATTTTCCCTACGCTGAGTTCGCGATTGCTCATCAGCCACGCAAGAAATCTTCTGCAATCGAGAAGAAAAGGAGGCCGGCCATGAAACCACGCATTACAGTCCTTACTCTCGGCGTCGATGACCTCGAAAGATCGCTCCGCTTCTATCGTGACGGCCTGGGGTTAAAAACAGAGGGCGTGATCGGAACCGAGTTCGAATACGGCGCAGTCGTGTTTTTTGAGCTGGAGGGAGGCCTGAAGCTTGCTCTCTATCCGCGCAAGAGCCTTTCTCTCGACTCCACACTGCCGCCCGGACCGGCCAGCGCAACCGAACTCTCCATCGGCCACAACGTCGCGTCCAAGAAGGAAGTCGACCTCGTGATGGAACAGGCGCGCAAGGCCGGGGCGGTAATTGTCAAACCGGCTCACGACACTTTTTGGGGCGGTTATGGAGGCTACTTCCAAGATCCTGACCAGCATCTCTGGGAGGTTGTATGGAATCCGCAGTGGCTGGCCGACGGCGAGGCATAACCTTGCATTCGAGGCGACCTTCGCGAAAAGCCGTGCGCGCGCCCAACTCCATGTTCCTGAGCGCCCGCTTTCCCAAACTGGCGACTTCCGCCCAGGGTCGGAATCAAACTGTTGCGGCCGGCTCGAAACGGCCGCAAGCTGTCGTCCATTCCTTGTTTGCTGATTGACCAAGGGGAAATCGCTGCCCTCTCTCAACACCGGCTCGATGCCCGCCAACAACTTCGCCCGGCGGCCTGCCTGGCCGTCATCGAACTTGAATTGCCCCACCACGCAGCCTAGAATAATTTATCTCTTGCCGCTGCAAGCCGCGGCGACAAGCCGGTGTTCGTATAGCTGCAACGGAGGTTGGCATGAGCTATCACCTGGAAGGTCGCCTGCTCGAGGTTTGCAATTGCAATGTCCTGTGCCCGTGCTGGATCGGCGAGGATCCTGACAACGGCACCTGCGACACTATCGTCGCCTGGCGCGTAGACAAAGGAACGGTCGACGGCGTCGATGTGGGCGGCAACACCATCGCCGCCGTGGCGCATGTACCCGGCAATATTCTGCTAGGCAACTGGACCGCCGCGATCTACGTCGACGACCAGGCCTCCAAGGCGCAGGAAGACGCGCTGCTGAAGGTCTACACCGGCCAGGCCGGCGGACCGGTCGCCGAACTCGCCAAGCTGATCGGCGAGGTGGTATCGGTAGAGCGGGCGCCGATACGTTTCACCGTGATTGAGGGCAAGGGTGAACTTCAGATCGGCAAGGATTATTATGCCGAACTTGATCCCTACCTAGGTGCGACCGGCGGCCAGACCACCCTGTCCGACACCGTGTTCTCGACGGTGCCGGGAGCGCCTGTGTTTGTCGGCAAGGCGCCGACCTATCGATCCAAGAACGCGGCCCTTGGCATCGACCTGAACATCAAGAACCACAACGCCCTGCAGAGCACCTTCGTCTTCGACGCATGAGCGCTTCGGCTGGCTCGCTGCCGCCCGGCAACGCCCGCCGCCAGCGCGTGTTCCTGCCGGTCCTGGCGGCATTGATTGCGCTCGCATGGCTGTCGCTGTGGGCATGGGGACGCAGTCCGTACGGCCGCTATCTCGACCATGGCGACTGGACCGCATCCGGGCCGGCGGCGTTCCTGTGCCGCGTGGTTCCTGGCGGCGCAGTCGTCGTGCCCATGATGCTATACGCCGCCGCGTGGATACTCATGACGGCAGCCATGATGCTGCCGACCACCTTGCCGCTGTTCAATACGTTCGACCGGCTCACGGCCCAGCGCCCCGACCACGGGCGTCTCCTGATGCTGCTCGGCCTGGGATACATGACGGCCTGGGGCGCATTCGGGCTCCTGGCACATGCACTGCATGGCGCCATGCTGTCGCTGCTTGCCAGCGTGCCCGCCCTGGCCTGGCATGGCTGGATGATCGGCGCCGCCACAATTGCGCTGGCCGGCGCCTTTCAGTTCAGCAAGCTCAAATACCGATGCCTGGAAAAATGCCGTACGCCCTTGAGTTTTGTTATCGGACATTGGCGCGGACAGGCGCAAGCGCGGCACGCGTTTACGCTTGGGGTGCAGCATGGTGTGTTCTGCGTCGGTTGCTGCTGGGCGCTGATGCTGCTGATGTTCGCGTTCGGCACCGGCAGCCTCGGCTGGATGCTGGTGCTGGCAGCCGTGATGGCGATCGAAAAGAACATGCGCTGGGGAGCGCGTCTCAGCGCACCGCTCGGTGTCGCACTGCTGTCCTGGGCTGCGGTCCTGGTGGCGATCCATGCATAAGGAGCGCAACGGCCTGCAGGCGATCGCCCTCACGGCGGCGGCGATGCTCGCCTTCGCGGCCAATTCTCTGCTGTGCCGGCTGGCGCTGCAGCAAAGGGGCATCGATCCCGCCAGTTTCGCCAGCATCAGGCTGGTTTCCGGCGCGATCACGCTCGCCGTCATCGTGCGCTTCAGGGCAGCGCGGCATGCGCCCGGCCATGCCGACTGGCTCGCCGCGGCCATGCTGTTTGCTTATGTCGCATTCTTTTCGTTCGCGTATCTCACCTTACCCGCGGGCACCGGCGCATTGATACTGTTCGGCGCGGTTCAACTGACCATGTTCACCGCAGGCTTGCGCTCGGGCGAGCTGTTCGGATCCATCGCTTGGCTAGGTCTCGCATTGGCTGTCACGGGGCTGGTCTACCTTGTGTCGCCCGGCATCGCTGCACCGCCGCTCCTGGGCGCCGCGTTGATGGCGATCGCGGGCCTGGCGTGGGGCGTGTACTCGCTGCGCGGCCGTGGCGTACCCGACCCGCTGGCGGCTACGGCGGGCAACTTCGCGCGGGCGGCGCCGTTGGCCCTGGTGCTGAGCCTGCTGTCCGTCGCCAATGCTTACGCGGACCCGGCTGGAGTGGCCCTGGCCATTGCCTCCGGCGCGCTGACGTCAGGCATCGGCTACGTCATCTGGTACGCGGCGCTGAGCAGGCTTTCCGCCATGCGAGCCGCCACGGTGCAGTTGTCGGTGCCGCTCATCGCCGCATTTGGCGGCGTGGCATTCCTGTCGGAGGCGATCACACCGCGCCTGGCCGCCGCCTCCGTGGCCATCCTTGGCGGCATTGCCTTGGTGCTGGCAAGCAGGTCGCAGAAGCCGCGCCCGTAGCTCCACTGCGAATCCGGCGCGCCGTGTCCGCGATACGCTCGATGGCTTATTGAAAGCTCCGCGGCGCCCGCCTACGTTACGGGCAGCGCGCCCTCATCTGCTTCCCGCACATAACGCGTTGGCGGCAATCCGACATGCCGGGTGAATGCGACGCTGAACGCGCTGGCGGAGCCGTAACCGACACGTTCAGCTACTTCAGCCACACCGCCCTCTTTGCGCCGCAGCAGGTTCTTTGCCAAAGCCATGCGCCAGGCGAGCAGGTACGCCATCGGGGCGACGCCTACCGCGCGGCTGAAGCGCTCGAAGAACGCCGAACGGGAAAGCGCGGCCTCTTGCGCCAGCTGCGCAACCGTCCACGGCCGGGCCATGCTGTCGTGCATGCGCCGTATCGCAACCGCCAGGCGCTCGTCGGCAAGTCCGCGCAAGAGGCCCGGCGAGGCTGCAGTCCCTGCCCCGGATCGCAAGGCTTCGATCAGGAGGACTTCCAGCAGGCGCGCCAGGATGACATCGCGTGCAGGCCGCAGCGCGCGCGATTCTTCTCCCACCAGCTGGACGATGGTGGCCAGCCGGTTGGCAGGCTTGTTCTCGCCGCGCACATGCAACAGCTGCGGCAGGAGCGAAACCAGCATGGCCGCATCCGGCGAGCCGAAGACGCAGTAGCCTACAAGCAGTTGAACCTCAGCCGGACCGCTTTGCTCGCCGAGCCTGAACTCGCCATCGAGCAGGGCAACGGGCACGGTATCGATGTCCTCCGGCATCGTCGGCTCGACGCTCGACATGGTGAAGCCGTGCGCTGCGGGGATCAGGACGAAATCGCCCTCTTCGAGCCCGATCGGCTCGCTGCCGTCGACCGCGAGGCGGCAGGAGCCGCCGAGGATCACGCAGTAGAAGGGCTGCCCTGCTTCCGAGCGGCGCACGCGCCAGGCGCCGGCGCCGCCGACAACTTTCGAGAACCGGGCCTGCGGCTGGAGGAGCGTGACAACCTCCGTGAGTGGATCGGCCATAAATGGACTCCTGCGAATAAAACCTGGACTCGTGATTGTAGTACGTCCGATCGTGGCGAGCTACAGTCCAGCTACTGCAAACCACCACCAGGAGCCCTCATGAAAACCGTCCTCATCACAGGATGCTCATCCGGTTTCGGCCTCGAAACCGCCCGCTACTTCCTCGCCCGCGATTGGCGCGTCATCGCCACCATGCGCACGCCGCGCGAGGACATTCTGCCGCGTTCAGGACATTTGCGCCTGCTCGCCCTCGACGTCACCGATCCGGCCAGCATCCGCCGCGCCGTGGAGGCCGCGGGGACTATCGATGTCCTGGTCAACAACGCCGGCATCGGCATGCTGGGAGCCCTCGAAGGCACTGCGATGGAAACCGCCCGCGACGTGTTCGACACCAACACCCTTGGCACGATAGCGATGACCCAGGCGCTGCTGCCGCAGTTCAGGCAACGCAAGGCCGGCGTCATCGTGAACGTCACCTCGAGCGTGACATTGAAGCCGCTCGCCCTGTTGTCCGTGTACACCGCGAGCAAGGCGGCGGTCAACGCATTCACCGAGTCTCTCGCGCTGGAACTCCAGCAATTCAATGTGCGGGTGAACCTGGTGCTGCCGGGCCGGGCGCCAGAGACCCGCTTCGGAGAAAACGCGCAGCCGCGGATACAGGACGGCATCCCCGAGGCGTACGCTGGCCTGGCGCAGGATGTCTTCGCGGCATGGCGGCAGTCGCCTGCGGTCACGCGGGCGCTGGATGTGGCGGAAGCGGTGTGGCGGGCGGCGAACGATCCGTCGTGCCCGGTCCGCCTTGTAGCCGGCGCTGATGCAGTGGCGCTGGCCGAGTCAAGCTGAAATCAACATCCGTCCCGCGGGCGCCGGGAGATTGGCGCCGCGACGCCCTAAACCCTTTGCACTGAATCGAAACTACGGATCACTCAATGATCTCAGCCTCAACCAATTGCGCAAGAAGAGCGAGCGATTCCTGCCATCCCAGATAACAAGCCTCGGGAGGAATGGCTGATGGTATGCCTTCTTGCACAATGTTTACTTCAGTGCCGCAAAAAACCTTCAGCAAAGAAATGGTCGTCTGCATTTCCCCCGGCAAATTTGGGTCGTCGAATTTGTCCGTATGCCGGATGCGTTCGTTAGGTATCAGCTCGAGATACTCGCCGCCAAAGGAATGGCTATTTTTGGTGGTGAAGTTCGTAAACGACATTTTGTAGGTGCCGCCGACTTTGGCGTCGATATGGTGGACCTTGCCGGTGAAGCCATTGGGCGGAAGCCATTTGGCCATTGCATCCGCATCAAGAAACGCCCGGTAGATTTTCTCCGGACTGGTCCGGAGCACGCGATGAAGCCGGATTGTGTTCGTAGCCATGATTTCTTTCCCTTCGATGTAATAACTCACTTATACAACTTTCACCGAAACAGAGTTGCCGAGCCATCTTGGAAATGGATAGACGCCGTGGCTTCAGCACGTCAGTCCCAAGCAGTGCCGCTGGCTTTTCTTCCATGCCATGAAGTGTAAAACCAATATCGTCACCAATACTGAAAACCTTGGCCGATGAATTATTGCACCGTTGTGAAAAATCAGGAATTTCAGCAGCCTCAATTTTTCCCGGCTACACCTGGTAGCCCACCCCGGACGAATCTAGAAAATAAAGTTGCAGACAATCGAGCTTAAAGACCGCTGCCCAAGTCGTCGTGCAATGCGGTGATGCTACCGGTGACCAGATTCATGCAATACCGGTGCTGTCTAAACGTTAAGTCGAACAAGCGCTTTGTTCTTTGAAAAGCACATCTCTCTCTGGTTTACCGATCCATTTAAGGATCACAGAAGACACCACCAATAAGAAAATCGATATCAGTCCGATGCAACATGTGATTGGCTTCCTGAAATGATGATTGCTAATATTGCCCAGGAACAATCGATTTGAGCGATGGCGATAATCGGGCTTGTGTGAAGGTTGATTCTGGCGCCCGAACTGAATGCCCTCTTCAGCATTAATTGTTCGGTATAGGTAGTCACTGGAAGCTCGGCAAAGAAGGAAAAGAAGAAATGTCTGTTGCTCAAAAAGTATTCGCGGCATGTTGCATGATTGCCGCGGCGTGCCTGTGCTTTTACCTACTGATAGGCGCTGATCAACCAGACAGCGCCGAGCTCACGCTGATAAGCGCCCGGCAGCCTGACGGCGCCATGCCATTGCCGCCGCCCGATGCCAAGTTCCGGGCAATCGCGAATTCGTCAGGTGTTGCGGCAAAAGGCAACCCGCGTTGCGCTGACATGGTGCTGAGCAATCCATACGGGCATGGCGCCTCGAACTGTTTGAAGGATCCGGAACCGTTAGCCCCTATCGTGGATGGAGACGCGACGATCTTGCGCGCCAAGCTGGATCTCGTACGCCCATGCCAGGGAATCCAGCAACCGAATGCGGCATCGTCTGAATGCACCAGGCTCAACGCCGACGCGGCAAATCTGGTCAGGCAGCTCGAAACACTGGCAGAGCGAGGCAACAGCCAAGCAAGCACCGATCTGTCGAATCTGGTGCAGAGCCGGAAAAAAACCGCTACCGGTGAATATCTAGATGCGCTTGACCACGCAGAAGCCTGGATCTCGCGCAGGTAGATCAAGGCTGGAATAGAAGCGGAGAAACTGATTTCTCGGTCGGCCCCGGCTTCCGCCGATGGTGTACGACCGCGTGGGCGACACAAGGGTATTTCGCGCACCGGAGACCAAGCTGACGCGATCCGCCCAAGCCGGGGTGTGGCGGGTTTACAGGCATCGACTCACTTCATTGACGTTCACATTATTAGGCACTTAACACAATACGTTTTTGCCGCAATGGATTTTACGGGTTTAGAAGTAATGGCCTGTGGAATGGCGTGTCGAGAGACACGGTATCAAAGTAAATAACTATGAAAGTAAATAACCATGGAGACTGAAATGAAAAATCATTGCGTGCAGTTGGAGTTGAATGGGCACCGCCCGTTGAGTAGGCATGCCGTAAATGCCATAAATCGCTTTTTAGTGCTTTTGGCGCTTATCGTATTTTTCAGCGTGGTTTTGTTGCCAAAGGCTTCGGCCGCCACAAGTACTTGTGATATTTACGCTACGGGAGGTACGCCGTGCTCTGCGGCCCACAGCACAGTGCGAGCCTTGTTTGGCGCGTATAACGGAAAGCTGTATCAGGTCAAGCGCGCATCTGATGGCGCCGCCATGGATATTGGCACTTTAACAGCCGGTGGTATTGCCAATGCTGCTGCACAAGATACTTTCTGTGCAGGTTCTGTATGCACCATTGAAACGATCTACGACCAGACCGCAAATGGAAATCACTTGACTGTTGCGCCAGCCGGGGGAAACGGTAGCGCAGACATCACAGGCAGTGCCACCGCATTGAAGGTGACGATTGGCGGAAAGTCTGCGTATGCGGTCTATATCTCCGCGGGTGTCGGGTACCGGCGTAACAACACCACAGGCATTGCAACCGGCAGCGCATCAGAAGGCGTATACATGGTCACCAGTGCTACCCATGTGAATAATGGTTGCTGCTTTGATTATGGCAATGCCGAGACAAATAACCGTGATACTGGCAATGGGCACATGAATGCGGTCTACTTTGGCACTCTGTGTTGGTTCGCATGTACCGGATCTGGCCCCTGGGTCATGGCAGACCTTGAGAATGGTCTATTCCTGGGCGGTAACGGAAGCAATACGAATAATACTGGCCGCAACACCACTTTTGTCACGGCCATGATTAAACAAGACGCCACGACATATTCCATCAGGGATGGCGATGCCCAAACCGGCGCGTTAAAAACCGATTATGCGGGGCCGCTGCCTACTACGTCAGGATATGTGCCTTTCCACAAAGAAGGTGCCATTATTTTGGGTATCGGCGGCGACAACAGCAAGGTGGCAGTCGGTAATTTCTATGAAGGCGCAATGACAAAAGGCAAGCCTTCTGATGCGACCGAAAACGCCGTGCAGGCCAATATCGTTGCAGCGGGTTACAGCGGAAATGCCCTGAGTTCTTATAAAAAACTCGTCAACCAAAACAGCAGCAAGTGCGTGGACGTTCAGCAACCCAATACCAGCGCGGGTAGCAATGTCGACCTCTACACGTGCAACGGATTTGCTTGGCAGAATTGGCAAATGGTGGACTTGGGCAACGGATACTCCAGTATTTATAGCGAGCACAGTGGCATGTGCCTCGATGTCAGCGGATCTTCCACAGCCAATGGCGGCAACGTGATCCAAAATACCTGCGGCAGCAGCACCAGCCAGCAATGGCAGGTAACAACGACCACCGCTCCCTGGTTCCGCCTGACCTCGCGCAATAGCGGAAAGGTGTTGGATGTTTCCAACTGCGGCACGGCCGACACGACCAATATCCAGCAATGGGACTGGCTCAACAATGCTTGCCAACAATGGCAGCTGCAATAACCATTCTTTTATGAAGAATGGATTCGACTAATATCCAGTTGAACTAAACCGGGACGCGGTGGCCGGCCCTCATGGGCCGCCACCGCTTTTATTGGCGGCGTCTATCGTTTGCGAAACCATCCATTCCTAGAGAACGACAGATATTTTCGGAAGTGTAGTTTTCGGTTTGCATTAGATATTTATACAAAGAATCGTCACTTGGTCGGTTATAGCCATTGCATCCGGAGCTCAGGGAAGTTAACAATTATCTGCACATGTTCACTGACTGCTTCTGGCCGACTGCGGACGCTGCTAACTGCCATTAACTGCACGTGCTGCCATCGTCGTTCCAATACAGCCAATCACCAACTTCCACGCCGTTTCTGTAAGTACCTTCAGCCGCAAGTTGACCGTTGGGATGATAGTCGCGCCATAAGCCATCTTCTTTGCCGTTGACGTAAGTACCTTCAGACGCAAGTTGACTGTTCTCGTGATGTGCTCGATATAGACCATGTCGTACCCATCGCGTGCCATCCTCTGACAGGTAACGCGCATAACGACATTTAACTTTGCCGGACGGATATGAGATTTCGGCGATATCAAGGTCGGCCATACGCTATAAGCTTCAAAAAACAAGAAAAATTACTTTATCACGGTTATAAACCGCGAACGCGTTTTCAAAATCGTGGAGTGGCAGCTCCTGGCCGTTTTGAGCCGTCCTAGCAACGTCCCGAAACCCGACATTCAACGTGACGAGTGACGACCAAATGGAGAGAAACCAATTTGCTGCGCATCCCATCGGCGGAATTGTCAGGCAGTTTTGGCAGGGAATTTTTCATCTCTGTTACGACCGAATAATTCTGTCGGTCTCTTCATGCCATACGCTTGCAACAGTCACTTTCCCAAACAAATGCACTCAGTTCACTCGAACAATACCAACCACTCCAACCCATTCATCCCAATGTTGCCGTTCGCAATCACCTGCGCACCATCATCGTTGGGGAATACCCGCTGCAGCAGCGCAAAATAGGCAGCGTTGCGCACGCCATTCAAGTGTCCGCCGTTGCTGTCGTAGTAAGGGAAGCTCTCCGGGTGTAGCGTCCATGCGGCTGCTTTCCGGTAGGCGGCTGCCAATTTGTCGCCTTGTGGCGTTCGCCATACACTGCGTCCTGCAATCTCAAAAATGCGCGCCGCTGCCGTGGTCGGCAGCAAGGTGTAGTGCGTGTAGCTTAGGCCGTTGACTCCCTTGTGCGCTCCCCCACAGTAATTGTTTGTGTCGCTGCGGCAGATTTCCAGCGGCAGCGATCCGTCTGGCGCCACCTCATTGTCTATCAGCGCCAGCCAACGTGCCCTAGCTTGCTCGAGCAAAGCGGTGTCGCCGGTGTATGCGGCGATGGCGACATTGAGGAAAACACCCCAGTTGGCGTGATTGTTCTTGCGGTCGCTATGCGATAGAGGTAAGGCGATGTCGGTGAGAAGGCGCCGGAATGACTGATCGCTCCAGCCCTCCACGCCGCGCACCATCGAGGCGGCCAGGATGTACTGCGGCAGGTCGAAATTGATTTCCGATGCGCCCTGCTCCGACTTCACCTCTCGCATGGTATCGGCCCATGCGCCAATAATGGACTGGGCGTGCTTCGCATAACGTGGGTTCTGCGACACTGCATAGCACAGTGCAGCGCGCCAGGCCATCGTGCCGTCACTCGAGAAGCGCTTGGACATGTCCGTCTCGACAACGCCGCCCGAGGTGTAGTGCGGCGGCGGGGAAAATACTGAAACGGGCGCAGCGCGCGTATCGATTTCCTTGTCGCAGCGCTGGATGAGAGGCGCGAGGCGGATCGGCCGGGCGCGCAAGGACTGAATTTCAGCCTCAGTGAGCCAAAGATTTGCGGTGGCTGTAGATGCGGTAGCGATTGGCGATGCCAGCGCAATGACTACAGCCGCAAAGGCGAGGATACGAGTCATGGGCGTAAGTCTATTCGAAGCGAATCAAAGTGAGGTTACGATTTGGTGGAAATTGTTCGAACGTAAGCGTCAGCGAGTATATCTGGCTAAATGGCCGCCGCATGGAAAAATCGCGGGAACCGGGCGAACATTGATGCTGAAAATCGCCGTCCCCTTCATGGACCACATCAGTGCCGCAACGGATAAAAATTCAGAAAGCCTCGGACCAATTAAGGTACGAGGCTTTCAATGTATTCATTTTTTTTGCAGAGGGTTTCCGGGAAAAACCACGAGCGACTTTTCCCCACGCCGCAAGTCATTTTTTTTGTACTGTCCAGTTCCCGTCAGCCGTCTTGCAGGCGGGTATCGACAACGTCTGATCCTGGCCTTTTGCATGAAGCGCAATATGTATTCTGCGACAGATCTTGGCGTCTGTCTTGACTGTGTCCGCAGCACTCAGCTCAGCCTGAATAGCCACAGAATTACCGAGACCTTGATTGGTCCATTGCTGCGTCTCGCCATCCTCTTTATTGGTCAGAACACTATCGACAGCCGCAACGAGCGACGTCTTGTCTTTCGGTTTCAGATAGGTCATCGGCGTGTCATTCAAAAACCGCAGATTTGCCGCATGAGAGGCAGTAATTAAACAACCAGCTAAAACGACACTCACTAAAAACGGTAGTTGCTTACGCATTTTGGTTCCTCTATATGGCATATTCGGCAATGAATTATTGCATATAACTCATCATGGCGATAACAATCAAAAATCTGCCTGTGACGATTCCAAAGAGCGGGCTTTAACGTTCGACCTGGAGACCCGCCGCGGGCAGATTCCCTTGCCGGACTGGTTGGGGCTCATCGTGTGCGCTCCAAGGCAACCTTGACTCCAAGACCAACAAGTGCGGCCCCGGCAAACTGCTGAAAGCGCTGGAAAAGCATCGGCTTGGCCAGTAGCCAATACCTTGCGCGACCGCCAAGCGCGGCGGTGCACAAGTTTACCGCGGTGCCCGATGCGATGGAGACTAGGCCAAGAACGGCTGCTTGTAGCGCAGGATTGTCCAGGGACGGATTTATGAACTGAGGAAGAATGGCGAGAAAGAAGAGAGCTACCTTTGGATTTAGCAGATTGGATACAGCGCCCTGCGCGAAAGGTGATGCCCGCCGGTTTCTGGATGGCTCCATGGCGACAGAGGCAGGGCTGCGCAGCATTTGCCAGCCAAGCCAGCAGAGATAGATAGCTCCAATAACCTTTACAACGACAAATGCCGTGGGTATTGACGCCAGAAACGCAGTGATGCCAAAGGTCGCAGCCCCTGCATGCACTAACGCCGCACAAGCGATGCCGGCACAGACCTGCGCACCGGCCGACGCGCCTCGTGAAACTGAATTAGACAGGATGCAGATGACGTCGGGTCCTGGAATCAGAGCGAAGCTCATATTGAGCAGAGTGAAAGCCAGGAGTGTGGAGAGTTCGATCATCTTGAGCCCAAATGTGATTCAAAGTTCATTTCGCAAATTTGACCGGCGCCAAAAAATTGGGCGGCGAGTTCCTAATTCTTGGACAGCCTTACGGGTCTGGTTTAAATCTGCCCGGACATTTGGCCAAGATCTTGAATGACCGTTACCGGCCGATTACAGTCCTTCAAAAGTCTCTTAGCCAAGACTAACCCTGCGTTGGTAGCGCACCGTGACCCGGCTTGAGTAACCGTAGCGTGTTATGCATGTCGCAATCATTTCTGATTTTCATTGCCCGTAATAAATACATGTTAATTTAGCACAAAGCTTTTAGTTATATTATTCTCTTCCAGCACGACACCCTTGGAGGTCCAAGCCACATGACTGGGGTCTTCTTGCCCGTAGACATTATGAATGACCGCTTATGTATAAATACACGACTGGCCGCTCTTGGCTGACTGCATGCTAATGACCCCACATTTCGAATTCACCGTTTTACCGATCAATAGAGCCATACAGCAGCTATTCAATCGGCACTCTTACCCTGCCTTGAAAATTCTATGCGCCTGAAATTAATTTCGATTTCCATCATTGCATGCTTGTTCACCGCGGCTTGCAGTACGCCATCGAACAACGTGATAACAACAAAAGCTCAAACGAAGCCGTCTACCTGTGGACACCCCCGCTATCCGCGAGCATCTTTGGCTGCTAACGAAACTGGAGTTGTAGATGTGAGCCTGCATATCTCCAAAGAAGGACGAGTTATAGAGACAAAAATAGCGAGCTCTAGCGGACATCAAAGATTAGATTCGACAGCCGCTCAAGCAATGAGAGCGTGCGAATTTGTACCTGCTACGGTGAATGGCGTAGCAGTAGATTCGTGGGAAAATTTGAGATGGATTTGGCACACCAAATAGTGATGGCGGATATCAAGAGAAATAATTGCTCCCAGCTGGATAGCTAGGACCGTGATGTCGGCCTCTGGCCGCAAGCGGCAGAGGCGACGCTACTTCATCGTCGCAGTTTTACGCCCGCCTTGTTCATCCCCCAAGCCACTCCCAGCAGGATAAGCAAGGCAGGCAGGGTTATCACCAGCACCGTTAATATCGGTGCATGAAGCCACATGACAACTGAAGCAGCATAAAAAATTGAAGCAACAACCGCAATGAGCCCGATCGCCCACGCAATCACCGACAGCAGATAGCCCAATATTTTTCTCGCGTTATGCATTTATCGTCTTTTTTTGGGAGATCTTAGCGCTTTGCCGAACACCCGCTCATGGCCGATTGCATCATTCGTGAAATTCGGGACTCGCCCCCCTTGCGAACATTCCCTTAGTCGTCGCCAATCGAACGAATGACCCGTGCTGGATTTCCTCCAACAAGAGTATTCGGGGGAACCTCTTTGGTGACTACCGAACCTGCCGCGACGACCGAATTCTCGCCTACTGTTACGCCGCTGATGATGGTCGCGCCGGCTGCGATCCACACGTTTTTCTCAATCACGATGGGTTTTCCGATTGTGACGCTGCGTCGCCGCGAGGGTTCAAGGGGATGGTCTGTCGTGATGATATTCACATTCGGCCCGATCATCACATCGTCTGCGATGTCGAGGCCGCCAAGGTCATAGAAAGTGCAGTTTTGATTTACGAAGACATTCTTCCCGACGCGGATTTCGTCGCCGCCGGCAGTATAAAAAGGAGGGATCAATAAAAAACTCTCGTCTACCTTTTTACCGATAAGTTCGCTGAACAAAGCCCGAATTTCGCCCGCATCGTTGAACGTCAAACGGTTAAGTGCGGCAGTGATCGTCATCGCTCGTTTGATATTTGCCAACATGGCCGCTGATTCCGGCGTCCTGCTGCAAATTATCTTGGTGCGATCGTCATACGACATCCGTTATTTTCCTTCGGTCACGGCTGAACAAGCATTTCGGCGCAGGATGGCTGCGCCGAAATTTGTTGAGCGTAGTTATAAAGCGCGCCAGATTAACCGACGGCGTTTCTGCTAGACACTCATGTTGCCCAGCGTACTGGCCCGGTAAGCCGCAACAAAAGTATCGAAATCCCCAGTCTGGCTGCGCTCCAGGCTTTCCTGTTCGGACAGCGAGGTGGCCGCCAGCGTCTCGAAGTAGCTGCGCTCTTCCGGGCTCGGAGGATGCGCCAGGAAATAAGCCGCGTGCGCCTTGCTCTGGCGCAGGGCAAAGCTGCCGAACGATTCCTGGTTCTCCCGCAAGATCGCCAGCACCCGCGCCGACGGCGTCAGTTCGACCGATTCCAGCTTGAGGTTTTGTTGCGCCAGCGACGCCGCATGGGCGCCGTCGCTGCGCTGGGCGTCAAGCAGGGCTGCCGCCGCGCCGATCCGCTGCAGCAATTCCTTGCCCCAGGCTTGCAGGCCGACCGGATTGCCGTTGCGCCGCAACTGCAGGCCTGGGCGCCGACCTTCTTTCACCGCGCGCGAAAAATTCTCGGTGTTTTCCAGGCTTTCTTCATCGCTGGTCAGCGGACTGTCGTCGAGTGCGCAGAACAGCAGGAAGGCGTCGAGGAAGCGCGAGGTTTCCAGATTGATGCCCATCGGTTCGAACGGGTCGATGTCCATGCAGCGCACTTCGATGTATTGCACGCCGCGCGCGGACAGCGCCTGGATCGGCCGCTCGCCGGAATTGATCACGCGTTTCGGCCGGATGGTCGAATAGTACTCGTTTTCGATCTGCAAGATATTGGTGTTGATCTGCACCCACTCGCCGTTGCGGTGGGTGCCGATTTCGGCGTACGGCGGATAAGGCTGGCTGACCGCCCGCGCCAGGCTCTTGATGTAGCTGTCGAGGCTGTTGAACTGCGGCGTCAGGCGCGCCTGGGCTTCGCTGGTGTAGCCGAGGTCGCTCATGCGCAAGCTGGTGGCGTAAGGCAGGTACAGGGTGTCTTTGTCCAGCTCTTCCAGCCGGTGCTGGCGGCCGTCCAGGAAACATTTCGACAAGGCCGGCGAAGCGCCGAACAGGTACATCAGCAGCCAACTGTAGCGGCGGAAATTGCGCACCAGCGCGATATAGCTTTCCGACTGGAAGTGCATCGCCGTACCGCCGGCGCCCTCGGCCTGCTGCAAGGTCTGCCACAGTCCTTCAGCCAGCGAATAGTTGTAATGGATGCCGGCGATGCATTGCATGCGCTTGCCGTAGCGCAGCGCCAGGCCGCGCCGGTAGACGTGCTTCAGGGTCCCCATGTGCGAGGTGCCGTACCAGGCGATCGGGATCTGTTCTTCCGCCGGCAGGTGGGCCGGCATCGATTGGCTCCACAGCAGTTCGTCGCCCAGCCTGGTGTAGACAAAACGGTGGATCGCATCCAGTTCGGTCAGCGCGGTCGCAATATCGTGCTCGGCCGGGGTAATGAACTCCAGCAGCGACTCCGAATAATCGGTAGTGATCTGCGGATGGGTCAGCGCCGAACCCAGCGCGCGCGGGTGCGGCGTCAGGGCCAGGCGGCCGTCAGGCTCGACGCGCAGGGTTTCCCGTTCGATGCCGCGCAGGCCTTGGCCCAGCAAGCCGCGGTGCTGCTCTTGCCCCAGCAGCGCCAGCCGGCGAGTGTAATGATCTGTCAATTCAGCATCCTTTTTTTTCAAATTTGCCAGCTCTGGCCATATGGCCGCCGCTTGCATGATTGCGGCCATGGTCGGTGACATGCAGATGTCGTAGAAGGCGAGAATAGCCGAAATTGAAAGAACGCGTTGGATGTCGGCTGGACCGCAATTTACAATCGGCCGGGAGCCCGGGAAGTCCGCTCGGCGAAGTTTATTTTTATTAAATCGGCAATTTCCGGCGGATTCGCGCGGGCAGATAACAAGTAAACAGCAAAAATTCGCAAATTTCCACATGGCAACACGCCGCCGGCGCAGTCTTCAGCGCGCGCACCCCTTATAATCCTGCTTTGCTCTCAATTTTCAATTGCCATCACTATGCCTGCCCAACTGATCGACGGAAATCTCCTCTCCCAACAACTCCGCGCCGACGTCGCCAAACGCGCCGCCGTGCTGACCGCGCAAGGTAAACAGCCCGGCCTGGCGGTGATCCTGGTCGGCGACAGCCAGGCTTCGCAAGTGTATGTGCGCAACAAGGTCAAGGCGTGTGAAGACAACGGCCTGCATTCCGTGCTGGAAAAATATGACGCCGACCTGACTGAAGCGGCCCTGCTGGCGCGCATCGACGCGCTGAACCAGGATCCGAAGATCAACGGCATCCTGGTGCAGCTGCCGCTGCCGGCGCATATCGATGCCCATAAAGTGATCGAAGCCATCGCCGCCGAAAAAGACGTCGACGGCTTCCATATCAGCAATGCCGGCCTGCTGATGACCGGCCAGCCGCTGTTCCGCCCCTGCACGCCCTACGGCGTGATGAAAATGCTGGAATCGGTGAATTTCCCGGTGCGCGGCGCCCATGCGGTGGTCGTCGGCGCTTCGAATATCGTCGGCAAGCCGCAAGCCATGCTGCTGTTGCAGGCCGGCGCCACCGTCACCATCTGCAATTCCAAGACCCGCGACCTCGGACTGCACACGCGCATGGCTGACATCCTGGTGGTGGCTACCGGCAAACGCAACATCGTCACCGCCGACATGGTCAAGCCGGGCGCCGCCGTGATCGACGTCGGCATGAACCGCGACGACAACGGCAAATTGTGCGGCGATGTCGACTTTGCGAACGCCAAGGAGGTGGCCGGCTACATCACCCCGGTGCCAGGCGGCGTCGGGCCGATGACCATCACCATGCTGCTGGTCAATACCATCGAAGCCGCAGAAAGAATGTAATTGCAATGACATCTACCGCTACCAAGACCAGCAATCCCCTGCTCGACTTCACCGGCCTGGCCAAATTCGACCAGATCAAGCCGGCCGACATCAGCCCCGCGATCGCGGCGCTGCTGCAGCAGGCGCAGACCGTGGTGACCTTGCTGGAAGCGTCGACCGACGCCGCCACCTGGGACAACTTTGTGGTCCCGCTGGAGCACGTGACGGAGAAGCTGAGCCGCGCCTGGGGCATCGTCAGCCACCTGAATGCGGTAGCCGATACGCCGGACCTGCGCGCCGCCTATAACGAAAACCAGCCGAAACTGATCGAGTTCTGGACCGCGCTGGCGCAAAACCTGGCCTTGTTCGACAAGTACAAGGCGATCAAGAACAATCTCGACTTCGCCGAGCTGTCGGAAGCGCGCCGCAAGATCGTCAACAATGCGCTGCGCGATTTCAGGCTGGGCGGCGCCGAACTGGCGCCGGCCAAGAAAGCCCGTTTTGCCGAAATCCAGGAAAAACACGCGGCGCTGACCACCCGCTTCTCGGAAAACATCCTCGACGCCACCAATGCCTACGGCTTGTTTGTCGACGACGAAGCCGAACTGGCCGGATTGCCGGACGATGTGCGCCAGGCGGCGCGCGCCGCCGCCGAGCAGGACGGCAAGCCGGGCTACAAATTCACGCTGCACTTCCCGTCTTATTTCCCGATCCTGCAATACGCGGACAACCGCGCCTTGCGCGAAAAAATCTATCGCGCCAATGCCACCAAGGCCTCCGAGCTGGGCGAAAAGCCGGAGTGGGACAACAGCGCCAACATCGTCGAGATCCTGCGCTTGCGCAATGAAGAAGCGAAACTGCTGGGCTTCAAGAACTACGCCGAGCTGTCGCTGGTGCGCAAGATGGCCAAGACCCCGGCTGAAGTGATGCACTTCCTGGAAGACCTGGGACAGCGCGCGCGGCCGTTTGCCGAGCAAGACCTGGCCGAGCTGCGCGCGTTCGCCGCGGAACAGCTCGACCTGGCAGCGCTGGAAGCCTGGGACCTGGCGTATGCCGCGGAAAAACTGCGTGAGCAGCGCTACGCTTTTTCCGAGCAGGAAGTGAAACAATATTTCCCGGAACCGGTGGTGGTCGCAGGCTTGTTCCAGCTGGTGCAGAAACTGTTTTCAGTCGACATCGGCGCCGACCAGGCCGCGGTGTGGCACCCGGACGTCAAGTTTTTCAAGATCCAGAAAGACGGCAAGCTGATCGGCCAGTTCTATCTCGACCTGTATGCCCGCAACGGCAAGCGCGGCGGCGCATGGATGGACGATGCACGCGCCCGGCGCCGCCTCGGCAGCGAAATCCAGACCCCGATCGCTTACCTGACCTGCAATTTCACGGCGCCGGCAACGATCGACGGCGTAGCCAAGCCAGCCTTGTTTACACATGACGAAGTGATCACCCTGTTCCACGAGTTCGGCCATGGCCTGCATCACATGCTGACCCAGGTCGACGAGATCGGCGTCTCCGGCATTTCCGGCGTCGAATGGGATGCGGTCGAGCTGCCTTCGCAGTTCATGGAGAATTTCTGCTGGGAGTGGGATGTCCTGCAGCACATGACATCCGAGGCCGAAAGCGGCGCACCGCTGCCGCGCGAACTGTTCGACAAGATGATCGCCGCCAAGAATTTCCAGTCCGGGCTGCAGGCTTTGCGCCAGGTCGAGTTTTCGCTGTTCGACATGCGCCTGCACGACGACTATGATCCGTACGGCAGCCAAAGCGTGCAGGACGTGATCAACCAGGTGCGCGGCAAGATCGCCGTCATCAGCCCGCCGCCTTTCAATCGCTTCCAGCACTCGTTCGGCCACATTTTTGCCGGCGGTTACGCCGCCGGTTATTACAGCTACAAGTGGGCCGAAGTGCTGTCGGCCGATGCCTACAGCGCGTTTGAAGAAGCGGCGTCGTCTGGCGGCAATGTGGTTTCGGCAGAAACCGGGAAAAAATTCCATGCCGAAATCCTGGCCGTCGGCGGCTCGCGCCCGGCGCTGGAATCGTTCAAGGCTTTCCGCGGACGCGAACCGAGCATAGACGCGTTGCTGCGCCATAGCGGCATGGCGGCATAGGCCGGCAAAGAAACGCAAAGACATACAGGATCGATGCAACACCACTACCAAACCTTCGCTGTACAACGGCGATCTTACAATAGGGGAAAAAGGATGAAAGCTGGGACGAAATTCGCTGCAACGGTTCTTTTGCTGACGCTGGCCGCGGGCGCGCAAGCGCAACTGTACAAATCGACCGGCCCTGACGGCAAAGTCACCTACAGCGACATCCCGCCAGCCAAAGGCAGCGTGACTCAGCAGAAATCCGGCGCCGGCATCAGCGACCTCAACGACGGCTTGCCATACGAACTGGCGCAGGCGGTCAAGAACAGTCCGGTCACCCTGTACAGCTCGGAGAAATGCATTCCCTGCGACGACGGCCGCAAGATGCTGACCGAACGCGGCATCCCGTTCAGCGAAAAGACCATCAAGAGCAATGAAGATATTGCCGCCTTCCGCAAGGTGACCAGCGAAAGCCAGCTGCCTTTGTTGACAATCGGCCGCAACAAGGAAAGCGGGTTTTCCCCTAGCGCCTGGGGCGCCGCGCTGACGGCCGCCGGCTACCCGGAAACCAGCCGCTTGCCGAAAACCTATCGCAATGCCGCTCCGGTCGCCGCTGCGCCCGCCGCCGTGCCCGGCAAGAACGCCTCCCCGGCCGCCGCCAGCGCCAGCAACGGCGACAGCTTGCCGGCAGCCGGCAATGCGCCGCCCGGCTTCCGTTTTTAAGACGCTACCGCCCGACTATTACCATCCATGACGCAAATCGACTTTCACACCAATATTTCGGACAAGTTCCTGTACACCTGCCGACTGGTGCGTAAAGCACGCGCGGCGCAGCGCCAGATCGTCATATTGGGCAGCAATGCCGAGGACCTGGCGACGCTTGACCGCGCGCTCTGGACATTTTCCGAGCACGATTTCCTGCCCCACGTCAGGGCCGGCGATCCGCTGGCGGCGCAAACCCCGGTGATCCTGGCCGCCGACGAAGAGATCGAATGGCCGCATCACCAGATCCTGATCAACCTGTCCGGCAATACGCCGCAGCATTTCGCCCGCTTCGAAAGAATGTTCGAAATCATCTCGCTGGCCGACGACGACAAGGCCGGCGGCCGCGAGCGCTACCGCTTTTACCAGCAACGCGGTTATCCCCTGACCCATTTCGTCGCCGACAATGTATAGATAGACATAGAGGAATCTGTAATGAGCAATCTTGACGCCAATATTCCTTTATTGACCGAGGTCATTGTCCCGCTGCCGACTTTGACCGACATTATAGAAACGCCGCCAGCCGCGGCCGTCGCTACCACGCGGGCCGTCGACGATGACGGCGGTTTCGAGCTGCCCAAGGCACGCCAGGATGAAACCGCCGCGCGCGTCCTGAGCCAGCACGACTGGGAGCGGCTGGAAGCGGAAGTCAGGGAAAAAGTGCTGCAGCAGCTGCAGGACCGGATCGATTTTGTCATCGAGCAGAGGGTGCGCGACGGCCTGGCGGACGTGCTGCAAACCGCGGTGGAAGGCATGGCGGCGCAAATCCGGGAGGGTTTGCACCAGACCCTGGACGAGGTGATTTCCCGCGCTGTGAGCCTGGAATTAGTCAAATTAAAAAAAACAAACATTTGACGTAGATTTTTTGTTTCTCAATCATATTTTGCAATACGGTAGATAAAAGTAAAAAAAACAGATCTCATTTTGATCGCCTAAAAAATCTCTGTTTTCTTACAATAGCGCTATTGAAATGGTGGCTCGACAGTAAAAATAGCGAGTAAATTAACGGCGGTTTTTGGAGATGAGATGAAAGTAATCGTATTGGGCGCTGGCGTTATCGGGACCAGTTCTGCATGGTTCCTGAACAAGGAAGGTCACGATGTGACAGTGATCGAACGCCAGCCGGGCGCGGCCCAGGAAACCAGTTTTGCCAACGGCTGCCAGATTTCGGTGTCGCATGCCGAACCCTGGGCCAATCCGCAGGCGCCGCTGAAGGTCCTGAAATGGCTGGGGCAGGAAGATGCGCCGCTGCTGTACCGCTTCCGTCCGGAATGGCTGCAATGGAAGTGGGCGCTCAATTTCCTGCGCGAATGCACGCCGGCCCGCACCAACGACAATATCCGCCAGATCGTCGCCATCTGCGAATACAGCCGCCAGACCTTGCAAGCCGTGCGCGCCGACACCGGCGTCGACTACGATTGCCTGACGCGCGGCATCCTGCATTTCTACACCGAACAAAAAGAATTCGACATCTCGCTGCCCGCCGCGCAACTGATGCGCGACCTCGGCTGCCCGCGCGAATCGATCAGCGCCGACGAAGTGGTCAGGATCGAACCGGCGCTGGCGCGCATCCGCGACAAGATCGTCGGCGGCGACTTTACCGCCACCGATGAATCGGGCGACGTCTACAAATTCACCTCGGGCCTGGCCGCCAAGGCCGCCGAAGCCGGCGTGAATTTCCAGTACAACACCAGCGTCACCCGCCTGATCACCGAAGGCAGCGGCGCCAGCGCCAAAATCACCGGAGTCGAAGTCATCAATGCCGACGGCCGCCACGAAGTGTTGCACGCCGACGCTTTCGTGGTCGCCATGGGCAGCTTCTCGACGCCGCTGCTGAAGCCGCTCGGCATCGAACTGATGATCTATCCGGGCAAGGGTTATTCCGCCACCTACCGCATCACCAACCCGGAAGCGGCGCCCAGCGTTTCGCTCACCGACGACGGCTACAAGCTGGTGGTGTCGCGCCTGGGCGACCGCCTGCGGGTGGCCGGCACCTGCGAACTGAACGGCTACACGCGCGAACTCAACACCACGCGCTGCGAAGCGATCACGCGCCGCACCCGCGAACTGTTCCCGGACGGTTGCGATTACGACAATCCGGTTTACTGGACCGGCTTGCGGCCGATGACGCCATCCAACGTGCCGTACATCGGCAAGACCAGGATCGGCAACCTGTTCCTCAATACCGGCCACGGAACGCTGGGCTGGACCATGGGTTGCGGATCCGGCCGCGCCATCGCCGAGATCGTCTCGGGCCGCCGGCCGGAAGTCGACTTCGCATTTACCGGCATGCCGCGGCAAGCTCCGCAGCCGCTGATCCTGCCGCGCCCCGCGCAAGCATGATGAGCGTCGCGCCCGATGTAGCGAGGCGATAAAAAAGACCGGTGCTGGCGACAGCATCGGTCTTTTTTTTGCCTCGACGGACATGGCGCGGTTTTTGCGTATGTCTCTGCGGAAGTCGGCAGCGCTGCGTTTTTTATTGTCCGGGCGCACTGTTGGAGTGCATCACTTGGCGACGCGCACCTCGACCGTGGCCGGTTTTTCGTCGAAGGCGACGCGGGTGACGAACTTGGCGCGCTTCATCGGGAACCGGGACTGGAAATGACGGACATTGCCGGAACCGGAAATGACCCGGCGCACGAACTGATAATAGGCATCCATATCGATCACATGCACGACCAGGAAATAATCGTAATCGCCGGACACGAAATAGCATTGCATGACTTCGGCTTCCTTGTTCATGCGCAACTCGAACTCTTGCATGTGCTCGTCTGACTGGTGGTTCAGCGAGATTTCGAGGAAGGCCAGCATGCCGTAGCCGAGCGCGAAAGGATCGACCAGCGAGACGTCGGCGCTGATGACGCCGGCCTCGCGCAAATCGCGCAGGCGGCGCAGGCAGGTCGGCTGGGAAATGTGGGCTTTGTCGGCCAGCGTGCGGGTCGGCATTTGATTGTCGCGCTGCAGCAAGTTCAGCAGCTTGCGGTCGACTTTGTCTAGGGTGTGATGTTTGCTCATGCCAGGGGATTAAGGGCTGCTACAGCTGTATTAAGAATTCGCAAAAACCGCTATGCGAAGCGTTTTTTATGTTGTAACGTTGCTTTATTCGGACAAGTTCGAATAAATAACAAATAAGCAGCGGACGGTGAAACTGTAACTAGATTGTTTTTTGTTTTATTTTAAATCCTCAGGAGGACATTCATGCAGAACAAGATCAAATTGATTCCGTTGGCGGGTGCAGTTGCCATGGCTTTTGCCTTCGCAGGCTCGGCTTCGGCGCAAGAAACAGTCACCATCGGCCAGGTCAGCCCGCTCACAGGTCCTAACGCGCACATCGGCAAGGACAATGAAAACGGCGCCAAGATGGCAATCGATGAACTGAATGCCAAAGGCACCATGATCGGCGGCAAAAAAGTGACTTTCGTATTGGCTTCAGAGGATGACGCTTCCGATCCGAAACAAGGCACGGCAGCTGCGCAGAAACTGGTGGACGCCAAGGTCAAGGGTGTGATCGGCCACATGAATTCCGGCACCACCATTCCTGCATCGAAGATCTATTTCGATGCCGGCATTCCGCAAATCTCGCCTTCCGCCACCAACCCGAAATACACCCAGCAAGGCTTCAACACGGCATTCCGCGTGGTCGCCAACGATGGTCAGCTGGGCGGCACCCTGGGCCGTTATGCGGTCAACACCCTGAAGGGCAAGAACATTGCCGTGATCGATGACCGTACCGCCTACGGCCAAGGTGTTGCGGAAGAGTTCACCAAGAGCGCGAAGAAGGCTGGCGCCAACATCGTGGCGACACAGTTCACCAACGATAAAGCGACTGACTTCAACGCCATCCTGACTTCGATCAAGGCCAAGAACCCGGACGTGATCTTCTTCGGCGGCATGGACGCTGTCGGCGGTCCGATGCTGCGCCAGATGGACCAGCTGGGCATCAAGGCCAAGTTCATGGGCGGCGATGGCCTGTGCACCACCGAGCTGGCCAAACTGGCTGGCGCAGGCTTGAAAGACGACCAGGTAGTCTGCGCTGAAGCCGGCGGTGTGCCGGATGCAGGCAAGGCTGCGCTGGAAGCCTTCAAGGTGGCTTATCAGAAGAAATTCAACCAGGAAGTCGTGATCTACGCACCGTATGAATACGATGCGCTGATGGCGATGGTGGCGGCAATGCAAAAAGCCGGCTCCTCCGATCCGAAAAAATATCTGCCTGAGCTGGCCAAGATCCACTACAAAGGCGTGACCGGCGATATCGCTTTTGATCCAAAGGGCGACATCAAGGACGGTTCGCTGACCTTGTACACCTACAAGGACGGCAAGCGCACCCTGCTGACCGTGACAAAATAATCGTCGCGCGTCCCTGATAAAAACGCCCCGGCTGCCGGGGCGTTTTTTTTCGCCCGCCAAAAACCCGCACGTCATTGCGCCGCCCGCGCCAATCCCCGTATGGACCGCAAGGGTATTGCCTAAAATGCAGGAAAAAACCTATACGAAGGTTTTGTTCTGTTGTAACGTTCACATGTTCTGCTCATTGAAGAGCGGAAATTGCTTTCACTTACCTTGTATAAACCCTTAGGAGGAAACACGTGCAGATGAAGAACAAAATGTTGCCGCTGGCTGCAGCAATTGCATTGGCGCTGAGCGCCGCAGGCTCGGCGCATGCTGAAGAACAGATAGTCAAGATCGGCCATGTCGGCCCGGTTACCGGCCCTTCCGCCCACCTTGGCAAAGACATGGAAAACGGCGCCAAGATGGCGGTCGAAGAATTGAACGCCAAGGGCGTCACCCTGGGCGGCAAGAAAATCAAGTTCGTGCTGCTGGCGGAAGACGATGCATCCGATCCCAAGCAAGGCACCGCGGCGGCGCAAAAACTGGTGGACGCCAAGATCGACGGCATCATCGGTCACCTGAATTCCGGCACCACGATTCCCGCTTCGAAAATCTACTACGATGCCGGCATCCCGCAAATCTCGCCAGCCGCCACCAGCCCGAAATATACGCAGCAAGGCTTTAACAGCGTGTTCCGCGTGGTCGCCAACGACGGCCAGCTGGGCGGCACCCTGGGACGCTACGCAGCCACCACGCTGAAGGCCAAGAATATCGCCGTGATCGACGACCGCACCGCCTACGGCCAGGGCGTCGCGCAGGAATTCGCCAAGGGTGCAAAAAGCGCTGGCGTGAATATTGTCGCCACCCAGTTCACCAACGACAAGGCAACCGACTTCAACGCCATCCTGACTTCGATCAAGGCCAAGAATCCGGACGTGATCTTCTTCGGCGGCATGGATGCGGTGGCCGGTCCGATGCTGCGCCAGATGAAGGCGCTCGGCATCAAGGCCAAGTTCATGGGCGGCGACGGCATGTGCACCGCCGAGCTGGGCAAGCTGGCAGGCGATGGGCTGGCTAACGACCAGGTGGTGTGCGCGGAAGCCGGCGGCGTCGAGGAATCGGGCAAGAAGGGCCTGGAAGAATTCAAGGCGGCGTTCCAGAAAAAATTCAATGCCGAAGTCAAGCTGTACGCGCCCTACTCGTACGATTCCGTGATGACCATGGTGGAAGCCATGCAGAAAGCCAACTCCGCCGATCCTAAGAAATACCTGCCGGAACTGGCCAAGATCCATCACAAGGGCGTGACCGGCATGATCGCCTTCGACGCCAAGGGCGACATCAAGGACGGCACGCTGACCCTGTACACCTACAAGGATGGCAAGCGTACTTTGCTGACCGTCACCAAGTAAATAACATTCACCGGAAATTCTCGGAAGCGTCCAGGCCTCGGTGCCGGGACGCTTTTTTTATTTCAATCGCGATCGCCTTGCGCTTTACGCAGATCGTTCCGTCAAATTGATAAAAAAACATATAAAAGCGCTTTGCGCGGCTTTTGTATTGTTGTAACGTTTAAGACCCTGACCAGACTGAAGCCGAAGTCAGTGGCGCCAAAAATTTTTACCATCAATAACATTGCAAATCATCAGGAGATAATTCCGTGCATACCATCAGAATGATTCCGCTGGCCGCAGCCATCGCCTTGTCCCTGTCCGCCGGCGCCTACGCGCAGGAACAGGTGGTCAAGATCGCGCACGTCGGCCCGATCACCGGCCCCATCGCCCATATCGGCAAAGACAATGAAAACGGCGCCAGGATGGCGATCGAAGAATTGAACAAGCAAGGCATCACGCTCGACGGCAAAAAAACCCGGTTCGTACTGATGGCGGAAGACGATGCATCCGATCCCAAGCAGGCGACCGCGGTTGCGCAAAAGCTGGTCGACGCCAAGGTTGCGGGCGTCATCGGCCACGTCAATTCCGGCACCTCGATTCCTGCATCGAAGATTTACTACGACGCCGGCATTCCGCAAATTTCGCCGTCGACCACCAGCGCCAAATACACCCAGCAGGGTTTTAACACGACCTTCCGCGTGGTGGCCAACGACAGCCAGCTGGGCGGCGCCCTGGGCCGTTATGCAGCCGGCACGCTGCATGCCAAGACAGCAGCAGTGATCGATGACCGCACCGCCTACGGCCAGGGCCTGGCGGAAGAATTCACCAAGGCTGCCAAGGCCGCCGGCATGACCATCGTGGCGACCCAGTACACCAGCGACAAGGCGACCGACTTCAACGCCATCCTGACCTCGTTCAAGGCCAGGAAACCTGACGTCGTATTCTTCGGCGGACTGGACGCCGGCGCCGGCCCCATGCTGCGCCAGATGAAGCAGCTGGGGATCCAGGCCAAGTTCATGGGCGGCGACGCCATCTGCACTTCCGACCTGCCCAAACTGGCCGGCGACGGCATCAGCAACGACCAGGTGATCTGTGCCGAAGCCGGCGGCGTGGAAGAGTCGGGCAGGAAAGCGCTGGACGCCTACAAGACCGCCTACAAGATCAAGTACGGCAAGGATATCGTGATCTATGCGCCGTACACCTACGATGCCTTGATGACCATGGTCGAGGCCATGCAAAAAGCCAAATCGGCCGATCCGAAAAAATACCTGCCGGAACTGGCCAAGATCCACCACCAGGGCGTGACCGGCATGATCTCGTTTGACGCCAAAGGCGACATCAGGGACGGCGCCATCACCCTGTACACATACAGGGGCGCGCAACGCTCCCAGCTGACGGTAACCAAATAAGGATCCCGCTCTTCCAATAAAAAGGGGCGCTCAACCGAGCGCCCCTTTTTTTGCCTTGCCGGCGGAATTACTTCTGCGACAAAACCCATTTCACCAGGGTATGCGCTTCAGCCTCGCTCACCTGCGGATTGGCCGGCATCGGGATCGCACCCCAGGCGCCGGATCCGCCCTTCATGACTTTCGCCACCAGCTTGTCTTCGGCATCTTTTTGACCCGCGTATTTTGCCGCAACGTCCTTGTATGCCGGGCCGACCACCTTGTTGCCTACCGCGTGGCAAGCCATACAGTTCTTGCTCTTCGCCAGATCCAGGCCGGCGTCCGCCAGAGCGGATCCCGAGGCCATTGCGCCCAGCAGTGCACAGATCAACAAACGTTTCATTCTTATCTCCGTCAAAAAATGTGACACCATTTTACCTGCCCGGGTGCATTGTCTCATATCCCTGAAACACCTACATACATCTGGAATCCGACATATCAGACCGACATCCGTTGACCACAAGCATCTTTCCCCCTATCCTTTCCGCAAAGAAAAGGGAATGCCATGCCACTGATTATCATTATCGTTTCGTTAATAGCGTTAAAATACTTTGAGGTCGGCCCGTTTGCCGGCATCTCGTGGTGGTGGATCGCCGGCTTGATGGCGGTGGCGTTTATCTGGTTCGAGTTCCTGGAACGGATGTTGGGCCTGGATAAGCGCAAGGCCCACGAGGAAATCGAAAAGACCAGGAAGGACCGGGTCAAGAAGACTTTCGACACCCACAAACGGCGCTGAAACGCGCAGGACTGCACAACACAAAGCCGGTTTCTCCCCGGCTTTTTTATTAGCCCCATGGGCCCGGATTCATGAACATAGAGCTGCGGCAATTGCGCTATTTCGTCGCGGTTGCTGAAGAAAGACATTTCGGCCGCGCCGCGCTGCGCCTGCACATGACGCAGCCGCCGCTGTCGCAAGCGATCCAGGCGCTGGAAGCCAACCTTGGCACGCCGCTCTTTGCCCGCACCAAACGCAGCGTGGCGCTGACGCCGGCCGGGCTGGCCTTGCTGCCGGAAGCGCAGCGCCTGCTGCAGCAGGCCGCAGCCCTGCCCGACCTGGTGCGGCGCGCGGCGTCGGGCGAATCCGGCCTGCTCACGCTATCGTTTGTCTCAACCGCCGACTACAGCATCCTGCCGCCGCTGCTGCGCGCTTTTCGCGAAGCGTATCCGCAGGTCCAGATCGACCTGCAGGAAGCCACCAGCGACCTGCAGCTGGCGCAGCTGATGGAGGGCCGGATCGACGCCGGCCTGCTGATCCCGCCGCTGCCGGACAAGGCCAAGCTGGCGCTGGATTACCAGCCGGTGCTGGCGGAGCCGCTGATCCTGGCGGCGCCCAGCGGCCTCAAGGCTTTGCGCTCGAAAGGCAGGATTGCGCTGAGCTCAGTAGCCGACATGCCCCTGATCATTTTCCCGCGCCGCATCTCGCCCGGCTTCCACGACACCATCCTGGGCTGCTTCCGCGCCGCCGGCGTCACCCCGCATATCGGCCAGGAAGCGATCCAGATGCAAACCATCGTCGGCCTGGTGTCGGCTGGCATGGGGATCGCGCTTGTGCCACAATCGGTGTCGAACCTGCAACGCCCGGGGGTCGACTATCGTGAATTGCTGGACCGGACGCCGTTGGTCGAAACCGGCCTGGCCTGGCGCCGCGATAATGTTTCACCGGTGCTGCAAGCCTTTTTGGAATTGTTACGAAAGAAATAAAGAATATGCTGATTCATCCCCTGCCCGACCCGATCGCCTTTTCCCTCGGCCCGCTCCATGTGCGCTGGTACGGCTTGATGTACCTGCTGGCGTTCATCCTGTTCATCTGGATCGGCAGGATCAGGATCAAGCAGCCGCATGTCGCCGCTGCCGGCTGGAAAAAGGAAGACATCGACGACATGCTGTTTTACGGCGTGCTGGGGGTAGTGATCGGCGGCCGCCTGGGGCAAGTGCTGTTTTACGATCCATCCTATTATTTCTCCCATCCGGCCGAAATCATCGCGGTCTGGAAGGGCGGCATGTCGTTCCACGGCGGCTTTCTCGGCGTCATGATCGCCATGGCCTGGTGGGGCCGCAAAGCGGGCCGCAAGCTGATGGACATCATGGATTTCATCGCTCCCCTGGTGCCGCTCGGCTACGCTGCCGGCCGCCTCGGCAATTTCATCAACGGCGAACTGCCGGGCCGGGTGGTGTCCGATCCGTCGCTGCCATGGGCCATGATCTGGCCGAATGTCGACAGCCTGCCGCGCCATCCGTCGCCGATCTACCAGATGCTGGTCGACGGCATACTGCTGTTCATCATCCTCTGGATATTCTCGCGCAAGCCGCGGCCGCGCATGGCGGTGGCGGGCATGTTCTCGCTGCTGTACGGCTGCGCCCGTTTCTTCACCGAATATTTCCGCGTGCCGGACTATAACGTGACGTTCGGCGGCATCACCATTTCCGCCGGCCAGATGCTGTCGGTGCCGATGATCGTGCTGGGCATCGTGCTGCTGGTGATCGCTTACCGCAATCCGCGCCAGTATGCCGGCCCCGCCGACGCGCCGCCGGCCAAGGCCGTAACCAGCTCTTCTACCTGAACCAGCGTGCGCCTGGCGGCCAGCCAGGCGCATGTTTCCCGCACGCCTTCCCGCCCTGAACATGACCGCCAATCTTTACGCCCTTTTTGCGTCGCGCTTCCCGGCCGACGACACCGCCTGCTGCATCGAAACCCATGATGGCCAGTACTACAGCTGGGGCGACATCGAACGCGCTTCTGCCCGCATCGCCAACCTGCTCGCCAGCCTGGATTTGCCGAGCGGCGCGCGCATCGCCGCGCAGGTGGAAAAATCGCCCGAGGCGCTGATACTTTATCTGGCGACCCTGCGCGCGGGTTTTGTCTACCTGCCGCTGAACACGGCTTACCGCACTGCCGAAATCGAATATTTCATCGGCGACGCGGAACCGGCGGTGTTCGTCTGCACGCCGCAAAATTTCGGCTGGGTAGCGCAGGTTGCCTTCAAGGCCGGCACCCGCCACCTGTTTACCCTGGACGAAGGCGGCAACGGCCGCAGGAATACCGGCTCGCTGCTGGCGCGCGCCATGCACCATCCGGATTCGTTCGACACGGTTGAAAAACAGGCCGATGACCTTGCCGTCATCTTGTATACCTCCGGCACCACCGGCCGCAGCAAGGGCGCCATGCTCTCGCACGGCAATATCGGTTCGAATGCCCAGGTGCTGCAGCAGTACTGGCATTGGCAAGCCGGCGATGTGCTGCTGCATGCGCTGCCGCTGTTCCACATCCACGGTTTGCTGGTGGCCGCCAACGGCGCGCTGCTGAACGGCAGCAAGATGATTTTCCTGCCTAAGTTCGAGGCCGCCGAAGTCTGCCGCCAGCTGCCGCGCAGCACCGTTTTCATGGGTGTGCCGACCTATTACGTGCGGCTGCTGGCGCATGGCGGCTTCGATCGCCACGCCTGCCGCAATATCCGCCTGTTCGTATCCGGTTCGGCGCCCTTGCTGGCCGATACCTTTGCTGAATTCGCCGAGCGTACCGGCCACACCATACTTGAGCGCTACGGCATGAGCGAAACCGCCATGCTGACTTCCAACCCGTATGCGCAGGAACGGCGCGGCGGCACCGTCGGCCTGCCGCTGCCGGGCGTCTCGCTGCGCTTGATGGGAACCGATGGCGAAGGCCGCGCCGCGGTTTGCGGCGCCGGTGAAATCGGCGACATCCAGGTCAAGGGGCCGAATGTGTTCCAGGGTTACTGGCGCATGCCGGAAAAGACCGCGGAGGAATTCACCGCCGACGGCTATTTCAAGACCGGCGACGTCGGCCGGTTCGACAACCAGGGTTACCTGTCCATCGTCGGCCGCAGCAAGGACCTGATCATCTCTGGCGGTTATAACGTCTATCCGAAGGAAATCGAAAGTGTGCTCGATGAAATCGACGGCGTGCTGGAATCCGCGGTAATCGGCATTCCGCATATCGATTTCGGTGAAGCCGTGACCGCGGTGATCGTCAAACGGCCGGAAGCCAAGCTGACGACGGCGGACGTGATCGCCATGATGAAAACCTCGATCGCCAATTTCAAGGTGCCCAAGCAGGTGTTCTTCGCCGATGAGCTGCCGCGCAACACCATGGGCAAAGTGCAAAAAAACGTGCTGCGCGAGCGTTATGCGCAGCCAGCTGCGGGCAGCGTCACGCCTTCATGAGCTTGGCGATATGGCGCCATTCGGCGGCGCTGACCGGGGTGATGGAAAGACGGTTGCCGCGGCGCAGGATCTGCATGTCGGCCAGCGCTTCCTGCTGCCGCAATTCCGGCAGGGCAATCAGCCGCGTCTTGCGCAAGGCGCGTACATCGACCAGCATCCAGCGCGGGTTTTCGCGATCCGCCTTGGGGTCGAAATATTTGCTCTTGGGATCAAACTGCGTGTCGTCGGGATAAGGCGTGCTCGCCACCTCGGCCAGGCCGGCTATGCCCGGCACGGCGCAGCCGGAATGGTAGAACAGCACGCCGTCGCCGACCTGCATCGCATCGCGCATGAAATTGCGCGCCTGGTAATTACGCACGCCGTACCAGGCGATGGTCTGTCCGGACATGGCCAGGACGTCGTCGATGCTGGCGTCGTCCGGCTCGGATTTCATTAGCCAATAATTCATTTCGCCCCTAGTCTGGATATCAGAAAAAAAGTTAGAAACAAGCCGGCAATAAAAAAAGCGGCTGCACATGCATGCAACCGCTTCAGAATCAAGTCCCGCCTGTGCCGCTTTGTCGGCATCCTGAACCAAAGCAGTTCAAGTTGGCCGCAGTTAGTTCAATTTCGGGTTCATCGGACTAGCGACGCTCACACCTATCGAACAAAATTCCGCAGCCGTTGCGTATAAATGGTTCAAGGATTTTATGACAATCGCGAACACGGCAGGAGACGTTAGTCTACTCCAAACGCATCCCAAGTCAAACCCCTTTTGCCGAAAGTTTTTCCTGCAGCAGGACCGGCAACACGGCCTGCAGCATGGCTGGCCGCAGGGTCAGAACAAATCTTCCTGCGCTGCCAGGGCTTCATCCAGGACCGTATGCATTGCGCTTATATTCTGCTTCACTTCCGACATGGTGAGGTCGGACAACGGACCGGCAGGCGCTTTGCTGCCCAATAATTCGGCAGCAATGCCAAGCGCGGCGATGACGGCGATGCGGTCATTGCCACGGATTTTCCCGGCGTCGCGAATGGCGGTCATTTTGCCGTCCAGGTAAGCCACGGCTTCCTGCAGCGCCTTCTCCTCGCCTTCCTTGCAAGCCAAGGTGTAGGGCTGGCCCATGATGTTAACGCTTAACTGGCTCATGTAAGCTCCTGATCTTGCGATAACTCTTGCGGCAACGCAGGAAATTTCTCAAGCAAGGCGGCAACCCGCTGGTGCGCTTCGCTGATGCGTTGCTTCAACTCTTCGTTTTCACTCTGCAGGCCGGCGGCGCGCAAACGCAGCTGGGCGTTTTCCCGGCGCAAGGTGTGCGTCAACTCAGCCAGCTGGCCGATTTTTTCTGATAATTGATGGAATTCTGAAATCATTTTGTCACTATAGTGTTGCTAAGGAAATTACGTCAATAGATTAGACCAATGAATCTCGCGGCCGGCCATCAATTCGTGCTGGGCGCCAATCGTTTGAGCGCATAGGAATACGCCAACGACTGCAATAATGCCACGGTACTGCCCGCGATCACTTCCCCGACCCGCAACAAAGCATACTCCAGCTCCTGGTGCAGGCCCTTGCCGCCGATCGCAGCGGACATCAGGATGACCACGGTCGCCGGCCCCAGGCGCCAGTTGGCCGGATAGTTCTGCAACAGCATGGCCACCAGCACCGATGTTGCCAAAGCGACCAGCAAGGACAGGAATCCCGGGCCAAGCAGCACCAGCGCCAGGCAGGCAACCACACAACCGTTCAAGGTATTGATCAAGCGGGCCCGGAAATTCGCCTTGGCCAGGTTGACATCCGGCTCGGTCACGATAATCAGGGAAATCATCGCCCAATACGGTTCTTGCAAACCCAGGGCGCGCAATCCGTACCAGGTAATCAGCGCACCTGTCAGGATCTTTACCAGGTAAACCAGGGCATTTTTTCTGGGGCTAATGAATTGGAAGTCCATCCCGGCCTTTAAAATCACGATGCGAGCGCCATTTTAGCCGAGAACACGGCGCATCCCGAGATTTCAGCGCCCGGTGTTCTGACAGCCGGCGCCGCCCAAGGTTCGTCGATCGCGGCGGCGAATTCGCGCATTGCCGTTCAATTCAGGCGCCTCGGCTGCCGGCGAACGGGAATTTCTGCTATTTTATTAGAGCCTGCCGATCTTCAATCTGGGACTTGCTTGAAACCGATTTTATTCACCTTCCGCCGCTGTCCCTATGCCATCCGCGCCCGTCTTGCGATCAAGATCAGCGGCGTCGAGGTGGAAATGCATGAAGTCAGTTTGAGGAACAAACCGCAAGCCATGCTGGACTGTTCGCCCAAGGGCACGGTTCCGGTCCTGAAACTGGCGGATGGTCCGCCCATCGAACAGAGCTTGGACATCATGTACTGGGCGCTCGGGCAGCACGATCCGGAACAATGGCTAAGCCCCGACCCCGAGGTACGGCAGCAGGCGCAAGAACTTATCCTGCAGAATGACGGCCCGTTCAAGGGCTGGCTGGACCGCTACAAATATGCCGTGCGTTTTCCGGAATATCCCGCAAGCCATTACCGTGCCCAGGGAGAAGCGATCCTGGCGCAGCTGGATGCGCGCATCGCACGCCACGGATTCTTGTGCGGTGAAAGGCCGGGCCTGGCCGACATGGCCATCTTCCCATTCATACGGCAATTCGCGCACGTTGACGAAGCATGGTTTTACGCCAGCCAATACAAGGACCTGGCAGCTTGGCTGGACCGCCTGCTTGCGTCATCATTGTTCGCTTCGGTGATGCAAAAATGACGCGAATCCGCCACCCTGGCGCAATCGGGGCAGCCCCGGTTCTTGTTAAAAAAGGCACAGGAGAAAAGATGCAACACCAGGTAACCTTCATTCGCGGCGCCAAAAGAATGGCGCTTTCCATCGCACTGCTCACCATGACCAGCATGCCTCTAAAAGCCGAAACCCCGCCCCCTGCCCTGTTCGCCTATGTCGGGACATACAACCCCAACGGCGAAGGCGTATACCTGTTCAAAGTGGACAGCCAGTCTGGCGCGCTGAGCCGGGTGAAAGTCGTCAGCACGCTGCCCAACGCGGCCCAGCTCGATCTCGATGCGGCCGGCAAGACCTTGTATGTGGCAAGCGAAGTGGCCAGCTATAACGGTAGCCAGCACGGCGTGCTGGCGGCGTATGCGGTGAACCGCAGCGACGGTTCGCTGACGCTGCTGAACCAGCAGGATGCGCAAGGCAAGAATCCAGTGTATGTGTCGCTCACGCCAAAGCAGAACTATCTGCTGGCCGCCAACTACGGCAGCGGCTCGGTGGCTTCGTTCCCGGTGGCGCAAGACGGCAGCCTGTTGCCGGCCGTATCGGTCCAGCAAAGCGCCGGCCCTGCGGGAGCGGCGCGGCCGGCAGCCGCGGCGGTCGGCAGTTTTGCCGCCAGCGACCACAATGGCCCGCACGCGCACATGATCGCCAGCGATCCCAGCGGCAAGTTTGCCTTTTCAACCGACCTGGGACTGGACCGTATCTACCAGTGGCGCCTTGACCAGGACAGCGGCGGCCTAGCGCCCAACACGCCGGCCTTCATCGAGGCCTCATCGGCGGGCGCCGGCCCGCGCCATTTCGTGTTCCATCCGAACGGCAAATATGTCTACCTGATCAACGAGGAAGCCTCGACCCTCACGCTCTACCATTTCGACCAGGCCAGCGGGACGCTGCAAGAACGGCAAACCGTCTCCAGCCTGCCGCAAAACTACCAGGGCACCAGTTTTGCCTCCGGGCTGACCCTGAGCCATGACGGCCGCTTCCTGTATGCGGCGAACCGCCTGCACAACAGCATCGCCCAGTTCGCCGTCGGCGCCGAAGGCAAGCTGAGCTGGGTAGGCGAAACCTGGACCCGCGGCGATTATCCGCGCGGCATCGTGATCGAACCGCAGGGGCGCTATATCTACGCGCTGAACCAGCGCAGCGACAACATCACCCAGTTCGCCATCGACAAGCACAGCGGCAAGCTGGAATTCATCGACAGGTATACCGGGCTGGGCAGCCCGTCGCAGATGGTGTTTTTGCGCTAGCGCACTGCGGCGTGCGCCGCCGGAGGTTACTGCAAGGTGGCGGCGTGCAGGCGCACCGTCTCCAGCACCATCGGATTGAGCCCTGGCCCGCCTTGCGTATCGATATAGGCCAGCAGCTCGCGCCGCATGCGCGGTTCCCAGCTGCGTTTCAGGTGGCTGGCGAAATCCGCCATCGCCTGCTGGCGGTCGGGCATGGTCTCGAAGAATGCGCCGATCTGATTTGCCATCTTCACCAGGTGTTCCAGATTCATACAACTACCCTTTCTGCTGCGATTCTGCGGTTGGCGGCCGGCTGGCAAGATTCATGGCAACAGCCGCTGCGGATTGGCGTACACCACGTGGCCGGGCTCGCGCACGAAGCCCAGCAGGGTCACGTTGGCCTGTTCCGCCAGGCGGATCGCCAGCGCGGTCGGCGCCGACACCGCGACGATAAAACCGCAGCCCATGCTGGCCGCCTTCTGCACCATTTCATAACTGGCGCGGCTGGTAATGAGCACCGCGCCGCTGGAAAAATCCCGGCGCGGATTTTCTTGCGCCAAGGCTCCGACCAATTTATCGAGGGCGTTGTGACGGCCGACGTCTTCCCGCACCAGCGCGATCTTGCCGTCAGCCTGCAGCCAGGCTGCAGCATGCGTGGCCCCGGTCACCTGCTGCAAATGCTGTTGCTGCTGCATCTGCGCCATCGCCGCGTAAATGCCGGCCGCCGAGAACCGCGCATTGGAAACCACCGGCGCCGGCTTGCGCACTGCCTGCTGCAAGGTTTCTGCGCCACACAAGCCGCAGCCGGTACGGCCGGTCAGGTTGCGCCGTTTTTCCTTGAGCGCGACAAAACGCTCGGTGGCGATCTGCATCTGCACCTGGATGCCGTCGACCGCCGTCACGATCTCGCAGTCGAACAACTCGCTGCGATCCTGCAGGATGCCCTCTGTCAGGGAAAATCCCAGGGCAAAATCTTCCAGGTCGGCCGGCGAGGCCATCATCACGGCATGTGAAATGCCGTTGTATTCCAGCGCTACCGGCACCTCTTCCGCAACCACGTCGCGGCTCTTGCCGACGGCGCCGTTACGCCACTGCTCGACGTCGACTTCGGTGCTGCTGGCGTATTCGGGTGAAACCATGTTTTTCCTTTGTACCGTTATTTGCCGACCGCCGCCTCGGCCGCCTGCCCCTGCAACAGCTTCAGCTGCTGCTCGGTGAAACGGCTAAACTGCTTCTGCCATGTGGACGGCTGGCTGACCGGCATCACCTGCACCGCAGTCACTTTGTACTCCGGACAGTTGGTGGCCCAGTCGGAATTATCGGTGGTGATCACATTCGCGCCCGACTCCGGGAAGTGGAAAGTTGTGTACACCACGCCAGGCTGCACCCGCTCGGTCACCGTCGCCCGCAGCACGGTCTGCCCGGCACGCGATTCGATGCCGACCCAGTCGTCGTCCTTGATGCCGCGATCCTCGGCGTCGTGCGGATGGATCTCCAGTCGGTCCTCGCTGTGCCACTCGACATTCTCGGTGCGCCGGGTCTGGGCGCCGACATTATATTGCGACAGGATGCGGCCGGTGGTCAGGATCAGCGGGAATTTCAGCGTCACCTTTTCATCGGTGGCAAAGTATTGGGTATTGATGAACTTGCCCTTGCCGCGCACGAATTCCTTGATATGCATGATCGGCGTGCCGTCCGGCGCCGCTTCGTTGCACGGCCATTGCAGGCTGCCGGCCTGCTCCAGCTTGGCGTAGCTGACGCCATGGAAGGTCGGCGTCAACGCCGCGATTTCATCCATGATTTCCGATGGATGCGTATACGGCATGTCATAACCCAGGGCTTTGGCCAAGGCCACCGTGACTTCCCAATCCGATAAGCCACCCTTGGCCGGCATCACCTTGCGCACGCGCGAAATGCGCCGTTCGGCGTTGGTGAACGTGCCATCCTTTTCGAGGAAGGACGAACCCGGCAGGAATACATGCGCATATTTCGCGGTCTCGTTGAGGAATAAGTCCTGCACCACGATGCATTCCATGTTCGACAGGGCCGCCGTCACATGCTGGGTGTTCGGGTCGGACTGTACGATGTCCTCGCCTTCGCAATACAGGCCCATGAAACTACCGTCGAGCGCGGCATCGAACATGTTCGGGATGCGCAAACCCGGCTCAGGGCTCAGGGTGACGCCCCAGGCTTGCTCGAATTCGCCGCGCACGGTGCTGTCCGACACATGGCGGTAACCGGGCAATTCATGCGGGAACGACCCCATGTCGCAGGAACCCTGCACATTGTTCTGGCCACGCAGCGGATTGACGCCGACACCTTCGCGGCCGACGTTGCCGGTCGCCATCGCCAGGTTGGCGATGCCGATCACCATGGTCGATCCCTGCGCATGTTCGGTCACGCCCAGTCCGTAGTAGATCGCGCCATTGCCCGCGGTGGCGAACAGGCGCGCGGCGCCGCGCAGCTGGTCGGCAGGCACGCCGGTGATAGCGGCTGTCATTTCGGGAGAATTTTCCGGCCGCAGCACAAATTCCTTCCAGTCCGCATATGACTTCTGGTCGCAGCGTTCGGCAACGAAGTCTTCTTTCTGCATGCCTTCAGACAAGATCACGTGCGCTAGCGCAGTAATCAGGGCGACGTTGGTGCCCGGCCGCAGCTTCAGGTGGTAGTCGGCCTGCACATGCGGCGACTTCACCATTTCCGTGGTGCGCGGATCGACCACGATCAGCTTGGCGCCCTGGCGCAGGCGGCGCTTCATCTGCGAAGCGAACACGGGATGCGCAGCGGCCGGATTGGCGCCGATGACCATGATCACGTCGGACTTCATGACCGAATCGAAAGTCTGGGTGCCTGCCGATTCGCCCAGCGTCTGTTTCAAGCCGTAGCCGGTCGGCGAATGGCAGACACGGGCGCAGGTATCGACGTTGTTGTTGCCGAAAGCCGCCCGCACCAGCTTTTGCACCAGGTAGGTTTCTTCATTGGTGCAGCGAGAGGACGTGATGCCACCTATAGCATCCTTGCCATGCTTGGCCTGGATCCGGCGGAATTCGCTGGCTGCGTATTTCAGCGCTTCATCCCAAGAAACTTCACGCCACGGATCGGTGATCTTGCTGCGTATCATCGGCTTGGTGATGCGGTCCTTGTGGGTGGCGTAACCCCAGGCAAACCGGCCCTTGACGCAAGAATGGCCGTGGTTGGCCTGGCCATCCTTGTGCGGCACCATGCGCACCACTTCATTGCCCTTCATCTCGGCCTTGAACGAGCAGCCGACGCCGCAATAGGCGCAAGTGGTGATCTTGCTGTGCTCGGCCTGGCCCATCATGATCACGGTCTTTTCGGTCAGGGTCGCGGTCGGGCAAGCCTGCACGCAGGCGCCGCAAGACACGCATTCCGAATCCATGAAACTGTCCAGCTGCCCAGCCGATACCCGCGATTCAAAACCGCGGCCGTCGATCGTCAATGCAAACGTGCCCTGGGTTTCCTCGCAGGCGCGCACGCAGCGGTTGCAGACGATGCATTTCGACGGATCGTAGGTGAAGTAAGGGTTCGATTCATCCTTCTTCATCTTCAGGTGGTTATCGCCTTCATAACCGTAGCGGACTTCGCGCAAGCCGGTCACGCCTGCCATGTCCTGCAATTCGCAGTTACCGTTGGTGGGGCAAGTCAGGCAATCGAGCGGATGGTCGGAGATGTACAGCTCCATCACGCCGCGCCGGATGTCGGCCAGCTTGGGCGTCTGGGTCCGGACCTTCATGCCCGGTTCGCACGGCGTGGTGCACGATGCCGGATAACCTTTCTTGCCGTCGATTTCCACCAGGCACAAGCGGCAAGAACCGAACGGCTCCAGGCTGTCGGTGGCGCATAGTTTGGGGACATTGATGCCGGCGTCAACAGCGGCGCGCATGACGGAGGTGCCGGCGGCCACTTCGACGCTGACGCCATCGATTTCCAGGGTTACCGATTTTTCGGACTGCTTGGCGGGTGTGCCGTAGTCAAGTTCGTTAAGCTGATTCATCACATGCTCCTGGTTCCGGTGGAACGTGGGTGGTGTTTATCTGAATGGCGGTCAGGCGGCCTGGTCCAGCGTGCCGCTGGTGAAATCTTCTGGAAAATGGTCAAGCGCGGACAGCACCGGCAACGGTGTCATGCTGCCCATCGCGCACAGCGAGCCGTTGACCATGGTGTCGCACAGGTCGCGCAGCAGATGAATCTGCTGCACTTGCCCGGCAACGATCTTGTCGATCACTTCCACCCCGCGGGTCGAACCGATGCGGCAAGGCGTGCATTTGCCGCAGGATTCCACCGCGCAGAATTCCATCGCGTAGCGGGCTTGTTTAGCCATGTCGACGCTGTCGTCGAACACCACGATGCCGCCGTGCCCCAGCATGCCGCCGACGGCGGCGAAAGCTTCGTAATCGAGCCTGGTGTCGAACAACGATTCCGGCAGGTACGGTCCGAGCGGACCGCCGACCTGCACCGCGCGTATCGGCTTGCCGCTGGCGGTGCCGCCGCCGAAATCGAACAGCAGTTCACGCAGAGTCACGCCAAACGCTTTCTCTACCAGGCCGCCGTATTTGATATTGCCCGCCAGCTGCATCGGCAAGGTGCCGAGCGAACGCCCCATGCCGTAATTCTTGTAAAAGGCAGCGCCGCGCGCCAGGATGATGGGCACCGAGGCCAGCGAGATCACGTTGTTGATGACGGTCGGCTTGCCGAACAAACCTTCGATCGCCGGCAGCGGCGGTTTGGCCCGCACCACGCCGCGCTTGCCTTCCAGGCTTTCCAGCAAGGCGGTTTCCTCGCCGCAGATGTAGGCGCCGGCGCCTTTGCGCACTTCCAGATGGAAAGCGCGGCCCGAGCCAAGAATATTCTCGCCCAGGTAATTGCGTTCGCCAGCCGTGCCGATCGCCTGCTCCAGCGCCGTGATCGCATGCGGATATTCCGAGCGGACATAGATGTAGCCGCGTGTCGCGCCAACCGCCAGCGCCGCGATGGTCATGCCTTCGATCAGCACGAAGGGATCGTCTTCCATCACCATGCGGTCGGAAAAGGTGCCGGAGTCGCCTTCGTCGGCGTTGCAGACGATGTATTTCTGCGCAGCCTGCGCGCCCAGCACCGTCTTCCATTTGATGCCGGTCGGGAAAGCCGCGCCGCCGCGCCCGCGCAGGCCCGAGTCCAGCACTTCCTGCACGATGTCGGCGCTTTGCATGGCCAGCGCGTTTTGCAGGCCCAGGTAGCCTTCATGCGCCAGGTAGTCGTCCAGCGACAGCGGATCGGTGATGCCGACGCGCGCAAAAGTCAGGCGTTCCTGGTTCTTCAGATAGGGAATTTCATCGACCAGCCCCAGAGCCAGGCGATGCTGGCCGCCGGCCAGGAAATCCGCGTCGAACAGGCCGGCGACGTCTTCCGGCTCAACCGGTCCGTAGCCGGTGCGGCCAGCGGCCGTCGCCACTTCGACCAGCGGCTCCAGCCAGAACATGCCGCGCGAACCGTTGCGCACCAGCGTGATTTCCTGGCCGCGCCTGGCCGCTTCGGCCATGATTGCTTCGGCAACCTCGTTGGCGCCCAGGGCCAGCGCGGTCGAATCGCGCGGTACGTAGATAGTGATGCTCATGCCACACCTCGCTTGGCGCGCACCAGCCTGTTGAATTTGTCGTTGCTGACGCGCGCATGCAAATCGTCGTCAATCAGCATGCTCGGGCCGCAAGCGCACTGGCCCAGGCAATAAACCGGCTCCAGCGTGAACTGGCCATCGCTGCTGGTGCCGTGGAAATCGCAGCCTAGCGCTGCCTTGGCGTGCGCTTCGAGCGCTGCCGAGCCGCGCGCCTGGCAAGCCTCGGCGCGGCAGATCTGCACTACGTGGCGGCCGGCAGGCTGCTGGCGGAAATGGTGATAAAAACTGATCACGCCGTGCACTTCGGCGCGCGAAAGGTTCAGCTGCTCGGCGATCAACGGCACCGTCGACGACGGTACGTAGCCGAGCGCATCCTGGATGGCATGCAGGACCGGCAGCATGGCGCCGGGCAATGCCTGGTATTTCTGGATAATGGATTTGACCTGGTCCAGGTCGACAGACGGGTCCGACAGAACTGCTTGGGAACTTGGCTCGATTTGCATCTTCACGACAGTCTCCTACCGGTGTTCGATGTTACAAAAGGCGCGCGGAATAGATGTTCTTGTTATGACTCGATGCACCTTGATCGGCGCACCGCGGTGCGTCCTGAATCTGTACTGCAACTGCTCCTGGCTTCTTGCCTGGCCAACCGCCGGACGGGCGTTGCCGCCCGCCCGGCTTCACTTAATTACTTAAACAATACTGCGGATTTCTGCAAGGTGATCGAGATCCCCCAAACCAGGGGAATAATCACCGCCGCCCACGACAACCATAACACCAGCGGGCTGCCGCCGCTGCCAATACGCGCCATGTCTTCGGCTGAAACCGTCACGTCCGGGTTGGCGGAAGCCTGCTCGTGCGCCAGTTTCTTTTCACGTGCCAGTTCTTCCGGCGTCATGAAATGCTTTTCAGCAATCGGCTTGATCATCAGGTTGCACAACAGGCCCACCACCAGGAAACCGGCGAGGATGTACATCGTGGTGTTGTAGACCGATTCACGCGGCATGCCCAGCGACAGCTGGTATTCGCGCATGTAGTTCACCACTACAGGTCCCAGGATGCCCGCGGTCGCCCAGGCAGTCAGCAAGCGGCCATGGATCGCGCCCACCATCTGGGTGCCGAACAGGTCAGCCAGGTAGGCCGGCACGGTTGCAAAACCGCCGCCATACATCGACAGGATCAGGCACACCGCGATCACGAACAAGGCCACGCTGCCGGCTGCGCCTGACCAAGGCAAGCTCACATACAGCACGAAGCCGAGGACAAAGAACACCACGTAAGTCATCTTGCGCCCGATATAGTCCGAGCACGAAGCCCAGACGAAACGGCCGCCGATGTTGAACAGGCTGATCAGGCCGGTAAAGCCGGCGGCAATCGCTGCGATCGCGCCTTTTTGCTCCAGCGACAATTCGGTGAACTTGGTGCCGACGCCGAGCAGGTGGCCGCCGAACACTTCCTGCAGCATGGGCGAAGCCATGCCGATCACGCCGATGCCGGCTGAGACGTTCAGGCACAGCACCAGCCATACCAGCCAGAATTGCGGGATGCCCCACACCTTGCTGACATGCACGTGATGCTGGGTGATCATCGCATTGCCGTTGGTGGCGGGCGGAGTCCAGCCGGCCGGCTTCCAGCCGCTAGGCGGGATCCGGTAGCCGAAGGCGCCGGCCATCATGAACACGAAGTAGATCAGGGCCATGACGACGAAGGTCTGCCAGACGCCGACCGAGGCATCGGAAGCAAAATGCTTCATCAGCTTGTCGGCCAGCGGGCTGCCGATCAGCGCACCGCCGCCGAAACCCATGATCGCCATGCCGGTAGCCATGCCGCGCCGGTCCGGGAACCATTTGATCAGGGTCGACACCGGCGAGATGTAACCCAGCCCAAGGCCGACGCCGCCGATCAGGCCGGAGCCTATCCACATCAGCCAGATCTGGTGGTGATAGACGCCGAATGCCGAAATCAGCAAACCGCCGCACCAGCACAGGGCCGCCACAAAACCTGCTTTGCGCGGGCCGACGTGTTCCAGCCAGCCGCCCCAGATCGCTGCCGATGTTCCCAGCAGCACGAAGAACATGGTGTAGATCCAGCCCAGCATCGAAATCTTCCAGTCGCAGGTGCTGGCGAATATTTCCGCAAAAAAACTCATATCCTTGGAACAGGCCAGCGACTCTTTGATCCCTATTGCCTTCGACAGCGGCAGCCAGAATACGGAAAAGCCGTAAGCCATGCCGATGCACAGATGAATTGCCAGCGCCGCAGGCGGCACCAGCCAGCGGTTGAAACCGGGACCTGCAATGGTCCGCTCTTTATCTAAAAATCCCACTTTTCCCCCCGGAAATTAAAAAGACTTATATGTACCATAGGTAATTACTTACATATAGTTTTATGTGAAAAATATTTTCTCCGGCTGCAATTTTACCTATGTATACATTTGTATACATGAAAAATATCACTGGCAGCCAAGCCGCTCAATAGGCTATATTTTGCATAATGTATAAAGTCAAAATCAAGCCGCACTGGGAAATCTCGCGCGACACGGAGCAGCCGCTGGATACCGCTGTGCTGCTGGCGCTGCTCACCGCCGTCCAGGAAACCGGCTCCATCGCCAACGCCGCCAAGCAGACCGGCAGTTCCTACCGCCATGCCTGGGGCTTGCTGCGCGACGCCGAACGGATGTTCGGCCATCCCCTGATAGAGACCGGCCGTGGCCGCGGCAGCCGCTTGCTGCCGCTGGCGGAAAAGCTGATCTGGGCCGACCGCCGCATCGCGGCGCGCCTGTCGCCGACGCTGGAAACCCTGGCGTCCGAGCTGGAAGGCGAACTGAGCAAGACGGTCAGCGGCCAGCCGCAGGTGATCCGCCTCAACGCCAGCCACGGTTTTGCCGTCGCCGCGCTGCTCAACCAGCTCAATGAACGCCACTTGCCGGTCGACCTGCGCTACCGCAACAGCGCCGACGCCGTGGCCGCGCTGGCGCGGCAAGAGTGCGACCTGGCCGGCTTTCACGTGCCCTTGGGAGAGTTCGAGGATGCTTCGGTAGCCGGCTACAGCCGCTGGCTGGACAAGGACAAGCATTGCCTGATCCACCTGGCGGTGCGCAACCAGGGCTTGATGGTGGCGCTAGGCAATCCGAAGAATATCGCCGGCCTGTCCGACCTGGGCCGCGAAGGTGTGCTGTTCGTCAACCGCCAGCCGGGTTCCGGCACCCGCATGCTGCTGGAGCTGATGCTGTCCCGGCAAGCGCTGTCGCCGAACGCCATCGAAGGTTTCGAGAGCGCCGAATTCACGCATTCGGCGATTGCCGCCTTTATCGCCAGCGGCATGGCCGACGTCGGTTTCGGCGTACAGACCGCCGCCCATCGCTTCGGCCTGGATTTCATCCCGCTGGTCCGCGAACGCTATTTCTTTGCCGTGTCAAACGCGGCCATGAAAGACCCGCTGATGCAGCAGGTCATCGCCATCCTGCAATCGGCCTCGTTTCGAGAAATAGTCAACCAGCTCAACGGCTATGACGGCAGCGCTACCGGCGAAATCCTGTCGCTGTCCGAAGCGTTCGGAAGCCTGCAATAGAATCGCGCCGGCCCGGCCTCAGGATGCGGGCTTGAGGATCGCAAGCGCCTGGCGCAGGTAAGCCAACAGTTCTTCATTGAGCCAGGTGCCCCTGGCCAGGCTCGGCTCCTGCGCCATGGCGTTGCGGATTTTCTGCTGGGTCTCGGGATTGTCGCCCGCATAGGAACGGAACAGCTCCATCCACACCTGCGCCAGCCGCTGCGGTTCCGCATCGCCTGGCGCGGCGCCCTCATCCATCTGCTTGCGCAAAGCCGCGATCAGCGGCGGCCACTCTTTCATGCGCTTGCCGTAGTTGGCGCGCACGAAGGCAAACTCGGCCGGCGACAGATACTTCTGGTACACCTGCAGCTTGCTCTCGGCGAAGGCCCGCATCACATAGCCGATCATGTCGGGCGAGATCCCGGTCTGCTCCTGCATGCCGGGCTCGTTGTCGTGCATGGCCCTGAGTTTGGCGAACAGGGCCGGATCGACCAGCGTATCCTGCTCCGCCATGTCCATCCAGCGCACCGCCAACGCCTGCGCCTGCTCGCTGCCGGCCGGCGTTGCGCCGGCCATCAGGGCCGCTACCTGCTCCACCAGCTCCGACCACTGGCGCCGCCAGGCCGTATCGGCCTGGTAGAACGGCAGTTGCTTGAGTTCTTCCTGGGTGAAATATTTATCGTACATGTTCATCAGCTCCATCGTTGTCAGCCATTCGGCCAGTTCCGGCTCTTCTCCCGCCATGAACTGCGTGCGCAGGCCGGACAAACGGTCGCGCAGGCGGACAGACTGCGCGATTTGCTCATCCAGCATGCGGAGCTGCTGTTCGATGACGGAAGCCAGGGACAGCTCCGGCCGGGTCAATAGGGCTCCGATCTCGCCCAGCGATACTCCCAGGCGCCGCAGCGCCTGCACCTGGTGCAGGCGGGCGATATCGCCACGGTTGTACAGCCGGTAGCCGGCATCGGAACGCGCCGAAGGAGCGAGCAAGCCGATTTCGTCGTAGTAATGCAAGGTCCTGACCGTCAGGCCGCAGCGTTTGGCCAGTTCACCTACTCGCAGCAACATCGTCTTGCTCCTTTTTTCTTCAGCGCCCATTGATTCTGGAACCTCACGTCACGTCAGGGTCAAGCAGCTTATCGCAAAAAAATCCGCACCTGTCATTTCCGCCATGGCGTTCGGCGAGCTGCACCTGGTCGGCCGCACCTAGCCAACCGCACCTCGCCGGCCGCACTTATCCACAATCTATCTATATAAATCATTGTTATTTGCATGGATGAATCTAAAATAGCGGCTTATTCCAGGCAATATTGTTAGTATGCCAATTTCACGGCTGGAACACCCTACAGACCTTACAGGAGCTACTCAATGAAACGCATTTTCAACCTCGGCCTGTGCGTACTCGCCCTGTCGCTGGCGGCCTGCGGCAAGCAGGAACCGAAAACGGCGGCGGCGCCCGCACCGACCGAGTACCTGGTCGGCGCCGAAGCGACTTTTGCGCCGTTCGAGTACCAGAATGAGCAAAAGGAAATCGTCGGTTTCGATGTCGACGTCATGAACGCCATCGCCGACAAGGGCGGTTTCAAGATCAAGTTCGTCAATACGCCGTTTGAAGGCATCTTCAATTTCCTGGCGCAGGGCGACCGCGACCTGCTGGCCTCGGCCATCACGATTACCGACGAACGCAAGCAGACCGTCGATTTCTCCGAACCCTACTTTGAAGCCAACCAGCTGATCGTGGTGCCGAAAAATTCCAAGGTGGCCAAATTCGCAGACCTCAAGAACATGAAAGTGGGCGTGCAAAGCGCTACCACCGGCGACGAGATCGTGCAAAAGGAACTGGGCAAGAACAATCCCAACATCAAGCGCCTGGAATCGGCGACGCTGGTCATGAAAGAGCTGGAAGGCGGCGGCGTTGAAGCCGTGGTGTCCGACAACGGCGTGGTCAAGAACTACATCAAGAACAACCCGTCCGAAGGCTTCCGTTTCATCTCCGACCCGGCCTTCGCCAAAGAGTATTACGGCATTGCGGTCAAGAAGGGCAACGCCGAGCTGCTGGCCAAGGTCAACAAGGGACTGGCGGCAATCAAGGCTGACGGCACTTACGACAAGATCTACGCCAAGTATTTTGCCGACACCGGCGCCGACACTGCCAAATAACCGCCGGGGAAAAACATGAAACAACGATATCTGCCGGCGCTGACCCTGGCTTTGCTGTGTTCGCTGGCTGTGCTGGCGGGATGCGGCAAAAAAGACAGCAATCCCGCGGCAAGCGCAGGCAATGCAACCACCGAATACGTGGTGGGCGCGGACGGCGCCTACGCTCCCTTCGCTTCCGAGAATGAACAAAAGGAACTGGTCGGGTTCGACATCGACATCATGAAAGCCGTGGCCGACAAGGCCGGCCTCAAGATCAGGATCGTCAATACACCGTTCGACGGCTTGTTCAATGCGCTGTCCCAGGGCGACCGCGACATCCTGATCTCCACCATCACGATCAACGACCAGCGCCGCCAGACCATGGATTTCTCCGAACCCTATTTCGTGGCAAAACAGCTGATCGTGCTGCCGTCGGGTTCGAAAGTGGCCAAGTTCGAAGATCTGAAAACCTTGAAGATCGGCGTCCAGAGCGCCACTACCGCGGATGAGGCGGCGCAAAACCTGGTCGGCAAGAACAGTCCCAGCGTCAAGCGCTTCGAATCGATGCCGCTGGCGTTCCAGGAACTGGAAGGCGGCGGCGTCGACGCCGTGATCGGCGACAACGGCGTGGTCACCAATTTCGTGAAGAACAATCCGGGCAAGAGCTTCCGCATCGTCAACGATCCGACCTTCCCCAAGGAGTACTACGGAATCGCGGTCAAGAAGGGCAACGCCGAACTGCTGGCCAAACTCAACCACGGCCTGGAACAGATCAAGGCCGACGGCACGCAAGACCGTATCTACAAGAAATACTTCGCCGACGAGAAGCTGTAAATTCGACTTATCTTTACGAGAACTCACATGAAAAAAATGTTAAGCCGCTATCTGCCGCTGTGCGCTCTCAGCCTGGGCCTGCTGGCAGTCGGCGCCTGCAGCAAAAAGGAAGAAGCGCCGGCGGCCGCCGCCAAACAAACCCTGTACGTGGTCGGGGTTGAATCGGCCTACGCGCCGTTTTCCGCCGAAAACGAAAAGAAGGAAGTGGTCGGCTTCGATATCGACCTGATGAAAGCGATCGCAGCCAAGATCGGCATCGAGGTGAAATTCATACCGACGCCGTTCGAAGGCATCTTCAACTTCCTGGCGCAGGGCGACCGCGACCTGCTCATTTCCGCCATCACGATCACCGATGAGCGCAAGCAGACCGTGGATTTCTCCGAGCCCTATTTCGAAGCCAGCCAGCTGATCGCAGTCCCGCAGGGCAATACCTCGGTCAAGCAGTTCGCTGACCTGAAGAGCATGAAGATCGGCGTGCAAAGCGCCACCACCGGCGACGAAGTGGTGCAAAACCTGGTGGGCAAGAACAATCCCAGCATCAAGCGCTTCGATTCGACCACGCTGGCCCTGAAGGAGCTGGAGAGCGGCGGCGTCGACGCCGTGGTGGCTGACGATCCGGTGGTCAGGAACTACATCACCAACAATCCGTCCGCCAGCTTCCGCGTGGTGCCCGATGCCGGTTTTCCGAAAGAGTACTATGGCATTGCGGTACGCAAGGGCAATACCGAGCTGCTGGCCAAAATCAACCAGGGACTGGCTGATGTCAAGGCTGACGGCAGCTTCGCGAAAATCAATGAAAAGTACTTCGGCAGCGGTAAGCAATAATCTGTGACCTGCCCGCAGACCGGCTGTTTTTGGCGGCCTGCGGCAACTACGGTATAATTTTGCGCTAATTTTTATTATCTTATGTTTAACCCGGACCAGCAGCACGCCGGGTTACGCGTCCTCTCAGCCCGTCGCACCGTTTCTTCTCAATAACACTTATGGATTTTCGCTGGAGCATCATACAAGGCTACGCGCCGCTATTCGTCAAGGGCTTCTTCATGACGGTCCAGGTCGCCGTGATCAGTATCATCATCGGCACCATCCTCGGTCTGTTGCTTGGCATGCTGCGTCTGGCAGAGGTCAAGCACGGTCCATGGAAATGGCCGTTCCGCCTGTTGAAATCGCTGGCCAGCTTCTATGTCGCCTTTTTCCGCGGCACGCCGCTGTTCGTGCAGATCCTTCTGATCCACTTCGCAGTGATGCCGGTGCTGATCCACCAGGATAACGGCCTGCTGATCTCCGGCGAACTGGCGCGCACCATCAAGCAAGATTACGGCGCGTTCATTTCCGGCATCGTGGCCTTGTCGCTGAACGCCGGCGCTTACATTTCAGAGATTTTCCGGGCCGGCATCCAGTCCATCGACCGCGGCCAGTCTTACGCCGCATCCAGCCTCGGCATGGGCTACAAGCTCACCATGCGCTACGTGGTGCTGCCGCAGGCGTTCCGCCGCATGCTGCCGCCGCTGGGCAATGAAGCGATCACCCTGCTCAAGGATTCGTCGCTGGTGTCGGCGATCGGGCTGGCCGAGCTGGCTTATGCGGCACGGACCGTGGCTGGCGCCTACTCGCGCTACTGGGAGCCGTACATCACGATTTCCGTGGTCTATTTCGCCATGACCATGATACTGGCGACGCTGGTCGGCCGGCTGGAACGGAAATACGCGGCGCCCCACCATCGTTGATTGCAACCGCATGGCCTCTTCCGAAAAACCCTTATTTTTCTCATCGAAAATAAGGGTTTTTTTATAACTAGTCGACTTCCGACAAGCGCCCATCCACAGTCAGCAAGGCGGTGCGCAACCGCTTGCCGGCAAACACGCCTTGCGCCGCCTGCCGGTAGCTGCGCAGCTGTGCGGTGTAAGCCGCCCGCTCGCTGTCGAGCAGCTTGCGCTTGTAGTCCAGGATCCACACCTCGTCGTCGAAGATCACTACGCGGTCGAAACGCAGCACGGCGTTGTCGGCAATGATTTCCATTTCATTGCGAGCGTGCAGGTGCATGGCCGGATTGAAAAACTGTTCCAGGTCGGCTTGCCCCAGGATGGTCTGTGCCTGCCGCCGCACCTGCTTTGCCAGCGCCGGCGGGCACGGCAGCCAGCGCGCAATCGTTGCCGCGTCCGGCAGCACCACCGGCCAATGTCCGTGCTGAGTGACTCTTTCCAGCAAACCGTGCAAAGCGATACCCTCGGCGATGGCCTCGCTGTCGAAAGTCGCTGCGACGGCGGCCTCGGCCGGCGGCAATTGCGGCGGATCAAATATCTCCTGCTCAAATTCCTGCACGCTGCCGCCAACTGCGGCATGTTCGGCGATGGCATTCAAGCTGATTTCCGGGACGTGCTCCAGCCTCGCATACCAGCTATCCTTCGTCACGCCGCCGCTTATACCGGCGACGCCGCTGACGATCAGCAGCTGCTTGGCGCGGGTGGTGGCGACGTACAGCAGGTTCCAGTCTTCCTGCGTCTTGAAACCTTCTTCCGCCGCGAACAGCAGATCGCGCGCGGCGCCCCGTTCAGCGCTGCTGCCGAACGCGGAAAAGTGCAGCGGCGCCTCCGCATCCTGCGGCCAGTCGCACAAGATGCCGTAGTCGTCGCGCGCCGGTTTGCTGTGGTTGGCGTCCAGCAGCACCACTACCGGCGCTTCCAGCCCCTTGGCGCTGTGCACCGTCAGGATGCGCACCGCATCGGTAGCGGCGTCGATGCTGGCTTCATCGGGCGCATCGCCGCCGGCGGCGTTTTGCAGGCCGCGCAGGGCATCGATGAACTTCGGCAGGCTGGGATAACGGCCGGCATCCATGTTCAGCGCCAGCTCGACGAAGGTTTCGATGTTGCCTATTGCCTGGCTGCGCGTCAAAGGCGAAGCCGCCTGGGCATAACGGGCCAGCAATTGGCCCTGGTGCAAAATCACGTCGAGCAAGTCATGCACCGGCAAGCGCGGCGCCGCCTGCAGCCATTGTTCCAGCAAGGACGCGGCGCGCTGCAGCGCAGGAGCAGCGCCCGGAATTGCCGCGGCCGCCCGCAGGCGCGCCCACCAGCCGCGCTCGGCGCGTTGCGCCAGGGCGATCAGGTCGTCGTCGCCGGCGCCGAAGATCGGCGATTTCAACACATGGCCGAGTGCGCGCGCGTCGTCCGGCGTGATCAGGAAAGTCAGCAAGGCGACCAGGTCGGAAATTTCCAATGACTCCAGCAAGCCGCCGCGCTTGTCCGACATGAACGGTATGCCGGCCTCGCGCAGCGCACTTTCATAGGCGCCCAGGTGGCTGCGCTTCTTCACCAGCAGCATCACATCCGACCAGCGCAGCGTTCGGCCGCCCTGTTCCTGGCGCACCGTCAGCTCTTGCCTGGCGCGCCATAACGCTTGCGCCAGCTGCCTGCCTTCGTCGCGGCGGCGGGCGTCTTCCGATTCTTCGCGCGCGGTGGTCAGCGGATTGCGCAAGCCTTGCGGCTGCTGTTCCGCCTCATCGTCCGCTTGCCGCACCAGGGGCAGGCGCCAGACCGCGCCGCCGGCTTCGCCCAGTGTGGTTTGCGCAGAAAACAGCGGGTTGGCGTAGAAACTGGCGTTCAGCACTTCGACAATCGCGGTGGCGTTGCGCCTGGTCTGGTTGGCTTGCAATACCGTGGCGCCCTGCTCCTGCAACAGCTTGCGCGCAGCTTCGAACACCCGCGGTTCGGCGCGCCGGAAACGGTAAATCGACTGCTTGGGATCGCCCACCACAAACACGCTGGGCTGGCCGGCGTCCGCGCCATAGGCGCTCAGCCAGGCGCGCACGATGCTCCATTGCAGCGGATTGGTGTCCTGGAACTCATCCAGCAGGATGTGCTTGTAGCGCGTATCGAGCCGGCTTTGCAGGTACGCCGCGCTTTCCGGGTTGGTCAGCAAGCGATAGGCTTGCCACTCCAGGTCGGCGAAATCGAACACCCGCTGTTCGGCCTTGAGCGCCTGGTAGCACTCCAGGTAGGCGTTGCCGACGCTGAACAGGTGCTGGTTGAGGCTTAGCACGGTGCGCTCGTGGCTGCGCTTGCGCAATAGCTTGAGGGCCTCTCCGGTCGCGTCGAATTGCGCATCGAAAGCATCAGGGGCGTTGCCGCCCAGGCTGTTTTCCAGCGTCTTCAGCAGATCCTTGGATTTGATATTGCTGCGTGGTTTGCCGGCATCGTCAAAGAACTGGTGGCACAAGGCGTCGAAATTGGCCACCGCGGCGCCAGCCGTCAGCGCCATTTCAATCGCGGTAGCGCGTTTCTGGTTGGTCGCCGAGCCCTGCCCCAGCAGCCAGGCGATCTGCTTGACCTGCGACAGGAGTTTCTGGTCGTCCCACAACGACAGGCGCGCGTCGATTTCAGCATCGGCGCCGCACATCTCGCGCAGCCACTCCAGCGGCGCATCCGCTCCCTGCTGGATCACGGCCCACCATTCGGCGCGTTTGTCGATGAAAGCATTCAGCAGTTTCCGGGTGCTGAAATCGCCGGCCAGCTGGTACAGCGCCAGCAGATCCTGCCTTGCCTGGCTATTTTCCTCATCGTTCAGCGACTGCATGAAACGCAGGTAAGCATCCGCCAGCAATTCGCCGGTCTTCTCGGTCAATGCATAGCCGTGCGGCACGCCGGAAGCCAGCGGTGCGATTTGCAGCAGCCGCGCGAACCAGCTATGGAAAGTGTCGATCGACAGGCTTTGCGGACTGGACAGCACGCGCTCATACAGGCCGCGCGCCGCCGGCAGCGCTTGCGCCAGGTCTTGCCGGGCGATGCCGCGTTCCAGCAGCAGGCTGCGCACCTTGGCGTCCGGCTGCAAGGCCAGGTCGTGCAGCAGCTCCAGCAAACGCTCGCGCATTTCCTGCGCGGCCTTGCGGGTAAATGTGATCGCCAGCAGCTCCGACGGCGCGGCGCCGGCCAGCAACAGCCGCAGCATGCGCGCCACCAGCAGCCAGGTCTTGCCGCTGCCGGCGCAAGCTTCCACCACCACCGAGTGCTGCGGATCGCAGGCGGCGTTGGTGAAATCCTGGGCTTCGACGACCGCGCCGTTCAAGCGATAAGCGCTCGGCAGCTCGGCTTGCGCAGCTTCGTTCATTCCCATGCTCCCTTGCGGCACAGACCGCGCACATCGCAATATTGGCAAACCGACGCCACGCCATTGGCAGGCAGGCCGACGCCGCGCGCGATCGCTTGCACATTCACCGAAATCTGCGCGGCCAAAGCGCGCTGCGCTTCGTCGTAATCGGGAGCACTCACGTCGCCGACCTTGTCTTTCGTGGTTTCCAGCGCGACGTAGTGCGCCGCTGCGACCGGCCTGTCGGACAGCAGGCCGTAGAACGCCAGCTGGTGATCTTCATGGTCTTTCAGTTTTTTATTCAGCACGACCAGGTTGTTGGTCTTGTAATCGAGCACCGCGCGCTCGCCGGCGTCGTTTTCGTCGACCCGGTCGATCCGGCCGTGCAGCATCAGTTCGCGGTCCGGCAGCGCCATCGGTTTTTCATAAGCCTGTTCGCCGAACACGAAGCGCCAGCCTTGCGCTTCGTGTTCGTTGGCCCAGGCGACATACGGCGCAATGACTTTTTGCCAGCGCGAGTAATAACCCAAGGCAGCTGCGTTTTTTGCGATGACGCCGTCGAACAGTTTTTTTGAAATATCGGCCAGCAAGGACTCGCGCTGCTCCAATGGGCATGGCTGGTCGCGCAGGGTTTCGTGGTAAGTCTCCAGGATTTCATGCAGCCAGCCGCCATAGTCGCGCTTTTCCGGCAAGTCGGACAATTCGTCCAGCGACGCCAGGCCCAGCATGCGCCTGGCGAAGAATTGGTACGGACAAGCGATAAAGCTGTTGTAAGCGCTGGCCGTCAGGCGGCTCGGCGTCAGCTGCGGCGCCGCCGGCGCCGGCATGGCCGACGGTCTGGCTTGCAGGCTTTGCGAGGCAATCGCCGCCCGCCGTTCAGGCAGCGCTGGCGCGGCGCTGCGCGCCAAAGTCAGCTGCAGGCGCTGGATCCAGGGGCTGACCGGATTCGGCTCGCCGTCCTTGTGCGCCTGCCACGACAACACTACCTGCGGATTCATCGCCAGCAGCTCGACCACATCGCGCAATTGCTGACGCTGGCGGCTCTCGCGTGTCGCCAGGCCCAATTCGCGCCGCACGGTATTGGCAAAGAACAGCATCTCCTGCGGTTGCGACGGCAGGTGATCGGCATCGGCGCCCACCATCAGCACGGCGTCGAAACTGCGCAAGCGAGCGCCGTTCAGCGGCAGCATCACGACCCGGCGATCGTCGGCGGCGCTGATGAAACTGGTGTCGTCGAGCTGCAGGCTGACCAGCGCGCGCCATTCGGGAAATGAAAACAGCGCTGCAAAATCATTGCCGGGCGGCGCGATATTCTGCAATAACTGCAAGATCTGCTGGCCGGCGGAATCCGCGCTGAGCGCCGAAGAGACGCCCAGCGCATCGAGCGCCGCAGCGGTGGTGGCGATCCAGTCCCGCAGATTCTTGCGGCCGCTGAACAACGCCGCCTGCTGCGCCAGCAGAGCTACCGCCTTTTGTTCCGCCGGCGCCGCGGTCAGGGCATTGATCACCGCGCGCCACTCGCCGAGCACGTTGGCGCGCCGTAGCAGCAACTCTATTTTCATCACCAGCGCCGATTTGTTGGCGACGCTGTCCTGCGCATCGTGCAGCAGGCCGCTAGGCGCTTCATTCAGCACAAACGGCGATTTCAGCAAATCCAGCAAGGCCGTGGTTTCACCGCGCGCGGTAACGACATCGAACCAGGCTGAGATGGCGGATGCAGCGCGCGTGGTAGACAATTTCCAGCCGGTTTCGTCGGCCACGTGGACTTGCGCCCGCTCCAGCAAGGCGCGGATGCGCCGCGCCACGACACGGTCCTGCGCCACGATCGCCAGGCTGGCCTTGCCCTCCTGCAGCCAGTCGATCACCATCTGCGCGCCTTGCACCGCCTCGTCTTCGACGCTGCGCGCCGCGCACAACGCCAGCTCGGGCGGCGGCGCATGATTGCTTGCCGCGATATCCGCGGTCGCTTCTTCTGCCGCGGCTTCCACCATTTCCGGCCAGGCCAGCGCATGCATCGGCAATATCGCGTGTGCGCGCCAGTCGAGGGTAATCGTCAGCACTTGCCGCTGCCTGGCGTAAGCATCGAGAAAAGCCTGTTCCAGCGGTTCCGGCGCTACCGAACTGATCCAGGCCAGCGGCTGGCTGGCGTTTTCCGCGACCTGCAGCATTTGCGCGAAACGCGCAGCGATGGCGTCGTCGGCATCGAGCTGGCTTTTCCAGATCGACCATACCAGCTGCGTTTCGTCCGACAGCAGCTTGCGCGCATCCGGCGACAGCTGCTCCAGCGCGTTTTGCCAGCGCTGCTCCGGATCGTCTGCCGCCGCACCTGCGTGCAAGGCGGGCAGCAAGGCTTGCGTCAATTCGTCTGATAACGCTAACAGTGTCTGCGCCAGCGGCAGCAGGTCTGTGTTGCGGCGCGCGGTGAACAATTTTTTCAACCAGCCGTGCTGGCGCAATTCGGCATACAGCCGCATCAGCCGCTCGCTGGCGGGCAGCACATTGGGCAGCGGCGGCAAGGTCGCCAGCCAGCCGGACATGGTAAAGAACTGCGGCGGCACGAAAGTCCCGCCCAGCTCCGCGTTCATGGCCGCTTTCAACGGCTGGGCATGGGCAAAGGTAGGCAGCACCACGCGCCATTGGGCGAAATCGCGCTGCTCCCGGTCGCCGCTGGCCTGGCGGCAGGCTGCCAGCAAGGCACGTGCGGCATCCGGCCAGAAATTGGCGGACGGCACGATTTGGATGGATTCTGATGGCATGTGGCTCACTGGAAGCGCGGGAACAACTGCTTTGCAGCTCTCGCATTTTTGCAACAATTAGCTATCATTTTATGCGAGCCCTTGGAAAAACAAGCCTCAAATAATTACATGGGCCACACTTTGTCATAAAATCGGTTATGATTTAGCGAATATCCCGCCGCAATACCTCTTACCACACCCACAAAAACTTGAATTCGCGCACGGCATCCCCACTTATTCAATAGAATAGGGAACGCCGATGGCAGCCACCAAGCAGGAATGGTAAGTCGTCTTGGCACACATTGATTCTTTTTCCCTCACACTGAGGAAACCATGAGCGAACATATTAAACATACTTCCGACGCAGCTTTTGAAGCAGATGTACTCAAATCCGACAAACCGGTCCTGGTAGATTTCTGGGCTGAGTGGTGCGGTCCATGCAAAATGATCGCACCGATCCTGGAAGAAGTCGCCAAGGAATACGGCGACAAGCTGCAGATCGTCAAGCTGGACGTCGACTCCAACCAGGCAGTGCCAGCCAAGCACGGCATCCGCGGCATCCCGACCCTGATCCTGTTCAAGAACGGCGTCCCTGCGGCACAGAAAGTCGGCGCACTGGCAAAAGGCCAGTTGACCGCATTCATCGATTCGAATATATAATAAGAACCGCGGCGATGCGCCCGCATCGCCGCTTGTGTTTTACTAATACACCACGCAGTTCCCTCCCCCACCCAATATTTCCCATCCCGGGACACTCATACCTATGCATTTATCTGAATTGAAGGCGTTACACGTCTCCGCCCTGCTAGAAATGGCAATCGGCCTGGACATCGATAACGCAGCGCGTTTGCGCAAACAAGAACTGATGTTCGCGATCCTGAAAAAGCGCGCGAAATCAGGAGAACAGATTTTTGGCGACGGCGCCCTCGAAGTCCTGCCTGACGGCTTTGGCTTCCTGCGCTCGCCTGACGCCAGCTACATGGCGTCCACCGACGACATTTATATTTCGCCTTCGCAGATCCGCCGTTTCAACCTGCACACCGGCGATTCGATCGAAGGCGAAGTGCGTACGCCGAAAGACGGCGAGCGCTATTTCGCCCTGGTCAAGGTCGACAAGGTCAACGGCGAATCGCCGGAAGCCTCGAAACACCGCATCCTGTTTGAAAACCTGACGCCGCTGCATCCGAACAAGCCGTTGCCGCTGGAACGCGACATGCGCGGCGAAGAAAACATCACCGGCCGCATCATCGACATGATCGCGCCTATCGGCAAAGGCCAGCGCGGCTTGCTGGTGGCGTCGCCGAAGTCGGGTAAATCGGTCATGCTGCAGCATATTGCGCATGCGATCACGACCAACCATCCTGACACCGTGATGATCGTCCTGCTGATCGACGAACGTCCTGAAGAAGTGACCGAAATGCAGCGCTCGGTGCGCGGCGAAGTGGTTGCATCCACTTTCGACGAACCGGCCACACGTCACGTACAAGTCGCCGAAATGGTGCTGGAAAAAGCCAAGCGCCTGGTGGAAATGAAAAAAGACGTGGTGATCCTGCTGGATTCGATCACCCGCCTGGCGCGCGCCTACAACACCGTGATCCCTGCTTCCGGCAAGGTCCTGACCGGCGGTGTCGACGCCAACGCGCTGCAGCGTCCGAAGCGTTTCTTCGGCGCCGCCCGCAACATCGAGGAAGGCGGTTCGCTGACCATCATCGCCACCGCCCTGATCGAAACCGGCAGCCGCATGGATGACGTGATCTACGAAGAATTCAAGGGTACCGGCAACATGGAAGTCCACCTGGAACGCCGCCTCGCCGAGAAGCGCGTGTACCCGTCCATCAACCTCAACAAGTCCGGCACCCGCCGCGAAGAATTGCTGATCAAACCTGACCAGCTGCAGAAGATCTGGGTGCTGCGCAAGCTGCTGTACAGCATGGATGAAATCGAAGCGATGGAGTTCATCCTCGACAAGATGAAGTCAACCAAGAACAACGCCGAGTTCTTCGACATGATGCGACGCGGCGGCTGACCGAAGTTGGCCCTGCCGGCTGATGCGTCAACCGGCAATCGAAAAAAGCCTGCCCTGTGTAAACAGGCCAGGCTTTTTTTTGGGCGAACTGATTGCCCCCATCACGCGGCGGATCGGACCCGCCCACGCTTGGCCGCTGCCGGCGCCGGCCAGATCAGCATCGCCGTGCGCACCACGCCCTGCAGCGCGTCCTGCGTGACGCCGTCGCGCGCCTGCAGCGACATGCCATGCAGCACGGTGGTAAAGTAGGCCGCCAACTGGTCGACCTCCGTTTCTTTCGGCAATTCTCCCTCGGCTAGGCCCCGCAGCAGGCGCTTGCGGATATCCGCGGCCGAAGCCGTCCGTATGTCGTGCAGGAACACATCCACCGGGCGATTCGACGGCGTGCAGTTGGTGGCGCCCAGCACCACCAGGCAGCCGGTCGGTTTTCCCGGCAGGGCGAGCACGATAGCGGCCGCCATCAGCATGCCTTCTATCGCCGCGCGCGCAGTCGAGCCTTCGCGCAAAGCCTTGCCGGTAGCGCTGCCGTCAGTGCCGCGGTAGTAGTTCACCGCTTCCCGGAACAAGGCTTCCTTGCCGCCGAATGCCGCATACAGGCTGGGCGCATTGATCTTCATGGCCGCCATCAGGTCGGCCAGCGATGCGCCTTCATAACCGCGCTCCCAGAATATTTCCATCGCCTGCCGCAGCGCAGTTTCGCGGTCAAAGCTGCGCGGGCGTCCTCGTTCAGCCATGCTTCACCCATTTTTGTAACAATCATTAATAAATAGCTTGACAGCATCAAGCGCCGTCGCTCACCATTGTATAACGATCATTACTTAAATAGGAAACTGATGTCTAAACTCACTGGAAAGGTGGCCTTGGTCACAGGCGCCAGCCGTGGAATCGGCGCGGCGATTGCAAAACGGCTGGCGCAGGAAGGAGCGGATGTGGCGATCACCTACGTCAGCTCAGCCGACAAGGCGGAAGCCGTAGTGAACGATATCCGCGCCGCCGGCAGGCGCGGCCTGGCGTTCGCCGCCGACAGCGCGGATCCGCACGCAACCGTGGCGGCGGTCCAGCGCACGGTGCAGGAACTGGGCCGCTTCGACATCCTGGTCAGCAATGCCGGCATCGGCTACTGGAAACCGCTGGACCAGTTCACCCTGGAAGAATTCGACCGCATCATCGCGGTCAACGTGCGCGCGGTGTTCGCCGGCGCCCAGGCCGCCGCGCAGCACATGGAATCGGGCGGCCGCATCATCACCATCGGCAGCTGCAACGCCGATCGCGTGCCGGCTGCCGGCAGCACTCTGTACGCCATGAGCAAATCGGCGCTGACCGGCCTGACCAAAGGTATCGCCCGCGATCTGGGGCCGCGCGGCATCACCGCCAACCTGGTCCAGCCGGGGCCGATAGACACCGACATGAATCCGGCCGACAGCGAGCGCGCCGATTCCCTGCGGGCGCTGATGGCACTTGGCCACTACGGCAGCGGCGAAGATATCGGCGGCCTGGTCGCCTACCTCGCCAGCGCGGAAAGCCGATTCATCACCGGCGCCGCGCTCACCATCGACGGCGGCTACAACATCTGAGGAATCCACCATGCCAGCGAAACACAACGCGACGCCAGGAACAAGACGATCATCCCGGCCGCGGTGTGCCTGGCCGGCTTGATGATGCCGCTCAGCTTCACCGGGCCGGCGGCGGCGCCGTGCGAAGCGGCCGGGCCGTGAATTGAAACCATCAAATATATTGCCTTGCGAAAACTATAATTTACCGCCAAAAGGAGCGTCGAAACACGCTAAATGCTATGCTTGCGAACCTCCATTTTCGCAACGGCACATCATGGCGACAACTCAATCCAGCCAATCGAAATTCGGCACAGTCCTGCGGGTTACCAGCGGTAACTTCATGGAGATGTTCGATTTTTTCCTGTTCGGCTTCTACGCGACCTATATCTCCAAAACCTTTTTCCCGGCCGGCGACGAATTTGCATCGCTGATGCTGACCTTCATGACCTTCGGCGCCGGTTTCCTGATGCGTCCGCTGGGCGCCATCATCCTGGGCGCCTATGTCGACCGGGTCGGCCGCCGCAAGGGCCTGATCACCACCCTGGCGCTGATGGCGCTCGGCACCATGCTGATCGCCTTTGTGCCCGGCTACGCCAGCATCGGCTACGCGGCGCCATTCCTGGTGCTGGTCGGCCGCCTGCTGCAGGGTTTCTCGGCCGGCGTCGAACTGGGTGGCGTGTCGGTCTACCTGTCTGAAATGGCGACCCCGGGCAACAAGGGCTTTTACGTCAGCTGGCAGTCGGCCAGCCAGCAGGTGGCGATCATCGTCGCCGCCGCCCTCGGTTTCGGCTTGCAGGTATGGCTGCAACCGGCGCAAATCGCCGACTGGGGCTGGCGCGTGCCATTTTTCATCGGCTGCATGATCGTGCCGGTGCTGTTCGTGATCCGCCGCTCGCTGCAGGAAACCGAAGAGTTCATGGCCCGCAAGCACAAACCCGCCGTGCGCGAGATCCTGCGCTCCATGGTCGACAACTGGGGCCTGGTGATCGCCGGCATGATGCTGGTGTCGATGACGACGGTTTCGTTCTACCTGATTACCGTCTACACGCCGACTTTCGGCAAGAGCGTGCTCAAGCTCTCTACCATCGATGCACTGGTGGTGACTTTCTGCGTCGGCATTTCGAATTTCATCTGGCTGCCGGTGATGGGCGCCCTGTCCGACCGCATCGGCCGCAAACCGCTGCTGCTGGTGTTCACCATCCTCACCATCCTCAGCGCCTACCCGGCCCTGTCGTGGCTGGTGGCGGACCCGACCTTCCAGAAAATGCTCATGGTCGAGCTGTGGCTGTCATTCCTGTACGCCAGCTACAACGGCGCGATGGTGGTGGCCCTGACCGAAGTCATGCCGGTTGAAGTGCGCACCGCCGGCTTTTCCCTGGCTTACAGCCTGGCGACAGCGATTTTCGGCGGCTTCACGCCTGCCATCGCGACCGGGCTGATCGAATACACCGGCGATAAAGGCGCGCCCGGCATGTGGATGACTGCCGCGGCGATATGTGGCTTGTTTGCAACATTGTATCTGTACCGCAAAAACGGCAATCAAACCCTGGCTACGGTCAAAAGCTAGGGCGGCATTGGGTGGACGGGATGTCCGCCCAATGGAAATAATAAAAAGATAACATTGAAAATCTGCCTTGAATTAGCTCCAAGGCCCTGATTTCATTCATTTTTCTGAATTCACGACCGGATTTATTGTATAATTTGCGGTTTTCCACCCCCGGCAAGTGATCGACAATCGGGTCAAGAAGCAAGACGACCGACGAAGTGATTGATTGGCTACCACTCAATTGAGGCAATTATGAAAGACGGCATTCACCCAAATTACCGCGAAGTCCTGTTCCACGATGTTTCGAACGATTTCAAGTTCATCACCCGTTCGACCATCCAGACTCGCGAAAACATCACTCACGAAGGTAAAGAATATCCTTTGGTGAAGATTGAAGTTTCGTCGGAATCGCACCCGTTCTACACCGGTCAACACAAAATCGTCGACACCGCTGGCCGCGTTGACAAGTTCCGCAAGAAATTCGGCGCTGTCGGTTCCAAGACTTCGATCGCAAATACTTAATTCGATCGTCGGTTTTAAAAAGGCAGCTGCGGCTGCCTTTTTTTGTTTATCGGGCTCATCGGCGACATTGCAGGCGCCCCTTCGATAAATCGTAAAGAAGTGTATGTTTCCTTGAGCAGGCCAGGAACAAAAACTACGCTCAGTAATAGCGCAGTAACCCGCTATCCGGCACAATACCCAGCAATTCAACATTGATCAAACGCCATTGTGATGAAGCCCGTCCGTCTTCCTGCCTCCGCCACCAGCGCACTGCCGCGCTGGGGCCTGTGGGCGCTGGGATTGCTATACATACTGCCGGGCCTGATCGGGCGCGATCCGTGGAAGAATGAAGACGCTTCCAGTTTCGGCATCGCCTGGACCATGGCCCACGGCGGCCTTTCCGACTGGCTGATGCCGAATATCGTCGGCTTGCCGATGCCCGGCGAAAGTCCGCTGCCTTACTGGATCGGCGCCGTCTTCATCAAGCTGTTCGGCTGGCTGCTGGGCGATCCGCTGGCAGGCCGCCTGCCGGCCGTGGGATTCTTCCTGGTCGGCTCGCTGTCGGTCTGGTACGCCACCTACCTGCTGGGACGCCGTGCCGAAGCACAGCCGCTCAGGCTGGCCTTCGGCGGCCAGCCTGAACCCCGCGATTTCGGCCGCACCCTGGCCGATGGCGCTTTCCTGATTTATCTCGGCAGCCTGGGCCTGCTGCTGCAAAGCCACGAACCTACCGCCAAAAGCCTGCAAGTCTCGCTGGTCGCCTTTTCCATCTACGTTGCAGTGCGCCTGTTCGAAGCGCGCAGCCTGCGCAGCGCCGCGCTGCTCGGCCTCAGCTTCGGCTTGCTGATCCTGACGCGCGGCTGGCTGCTGCCGCTAGCCATGCTGTGCGGCTTGCTGACGCTGGCGGCGATGAGGGAAAAAGCCATCGTTCGCGACATGCTGCTGGTGACCGTGCCGGTCACGCTGCTGGTTGCCGCGCTCTGGTTCGTCGTCAGCTGGACACTGCTGCCAGGCGCGCCGGCCCACCTCGCCATTTGGGAAGCCATCAACCTGCGCCAGCTGAGCTGGCCGACCTGGACTACCTTATCGTATTACTTTAAATACGGCATCTGGTTCGCGTGGCCGGCATGGCCGTTCGCCGGCTGGGCGGTGTACGCCTGGCGCCAGCAGCGCTCGACCTTGCACATCGCATTGCCATTGGCTTTTTTCATCAGCCTGACGATCATGCTGCTGCTCAATCCGCATCCGGAAGAAGGCATCCTGCTGCCGCTGTTGCCGCCGCTGGTGATCCTGGCCGCATTCGGTTTACCGACCATGAAACGCGGCGCCATCAATGCCGTGGACTGGTTCTCGGTGATGACCCTGACCGCCTGCGCAGCATTCATCTGGCTGGCCTGGATCGCCAAGGAAAGCGGCTGGCCGGCGCAGATCGCCAAGAACGTCTACAAGCTGGCGCCCGGCTTCAAGCCGGAATTCAACCTGATCGCGCTGGTGATCGCGCTGCTTGGCTCGGTATTCTGGATCCTGCTGGTGAACTGGCGCCTGTCGCGCCGGCCGTCGGTCCTGTGGCGCGCGGTAGTGCTGTCCTCGGGCGGCGTGATCCTGTGCTGGCTGCTGCTTACCACCTTGTGGCTGCCATGGATCAACTACAGCAAGAGCTATGCTGGCGTAGCCGCCCAGATCGACGAGCACCTGCCGGCCGTCAAGCAGTGCGTGGACACCAATGTCGGTCCGGCGCAGCGTGCATCGTTCGCCTATTTCGGCCAGATTCCGTTCGGCGAATACGGCCAGCCGCATTGCGATTTCCTGCTGTACCAGGACAATATCTCGGTCAAGTCGGACGACGCGATCTGGCGTGAATTCAAAGGCAACTGGAAACTGCTGTGGACCGGCCGCCGCCCATCGGACCGCGACGAACGGTTCCGCCTGTACCAGCGGGTCAGCAACTAGCCCGGCAGCAGGCCGGCCGCGGGAAAATTGATTCGCCCAGCTATTGATCGGGCAGCAGAAACCAGTCATAATAGCGGACGCGTTGCCGAGATGGCGGAATAGGTAGACGCACGGGACTCAAAATCCCGCGCTGGAGACAGCGTGCCGGTTCGATTCCGGCTCTCGGCACCAAGACACATTGTAATAAAACAGCATAAAACGCCGCAAACCAAGTAAATACAAGGTTCTGCGGCGTTTTTGCATTCAAGCCAAAAATCGCAACTTACCACAAAAAACCATTAATTACTGATATCGATTCCCCAGAATTTACCCATTCACTCCCCAATTTCATGGTGTAATTGCCGCCGTTTTTTGGAGAATGGAATATATGGCATCAATCGTAAAATGTGCTGGTGGCTGGCGGGTTCAAATTGCAATCAAAGGCAAGCGTGAGTCGGGAACGTACCCGACAAAGGCGCAAGCCCAGGCATGGGCCGCTATGCGCGAAACTCAAATTCGCGAAGAAAAGACGACCGGCATTACCGCTGGTAAAACCTGCCGCGACGCTTTTGAGCGATACGAAAAAGAAGTCTCACGTACGAAACGCGGTTATCGCTGGGAGGCATTGCGCCTGTCTGCAATGGGAAATACCGTGATCGGCAAAGCCAATTTTGGTGATATGAAGCTCAGCGATGTCACCCCAGATTTCCTGGGCCAGTGGCGTGACCTCCGATTACAAAAGGTAGCCGGATCGACCGTCAATCGCGAGATGAATTTACTGTCGCACGTCTTCAGCACAGCGCAACGGGAATGGGGATGGATGGTGGCGAGCCCCACAAAAGACGTACGTCGTCCCAAGAATCCTCCGCCGCGCGACCGGCGTATTTCTGCGGATGAGATCGATCGTCTATGCCTCGCACTGGGATTTGACAATATGCCTGTCCAGAACAAGAGCCAGGCGATTGCGGTGGCATTTCTGTTTGCCATTGAGACGGCAATGCGTGCGGGAGAGATCTGTGCCCTCATGCCCAACCATGTATCGGGAAATGTCGCGCACTTACCTATGACAAAAAACGGGACCAAGCGTGACGTGCCGTTGTCGAAACGTGCCATAGAACTACTGGCATTTTTACCAGAACCCGATCCACAGAAGCCGCTGTTCGACCTGACAACAGCCTCCCTGGATGCTTTGTTTCGCAAGGCCCGCGGCAACAGCATGATAGAAGGAATGACCTTTCACGATACCCGACATGAGGCCATCACTCGACTCGCAAAAAAACTCAATGTCCTGGAGCTTGCCAGGATGGTCGGGCACCGTGATCTACGCATGCTGCAGATTTATTACAATGAAACAGCCGCCAAACTGGCGGAACTTCTGGATTAGCGCTTTTCTCGATAGCTCTCTGACCAGCCGATCACCTCAGAGGCCTTATACAACGGATGCGCCCTGCCCTTACTCGATGGCAGGCGTATCGCCTTCGGGAAATCCGGCAGACAGGCAATACGCTCACGCACCACTGCGGCATCCCGCTTCAAATACTGGCCGATAGTCGCAATGTCCCACAGATCAATCCCCAGTGGGATACTTGGCTTGAAATGTTTTGCCAGCGCATCGGCCAATTTCGAAATCAATTCCACGTCGCTCATTCAAACACCTTTGCATTCGTACTTGTTAAATTACCGTATTGCTTCATAAAACTCTCCTTCGATTAAATTCAATTAGATAGTCGGTTTGTCGTTTTGAAATACCCAGCACATCATTGATTTGCTACTCAGTGCGTTGTCGCGAGCGCGGATCTGGCTGTTGACCACGCGCACGTCGAGGAACTTACGCCGGCGGCTGGTGCGCAGCACCTTCTTGAGGTCCCCGATCACCGGGATCTGCTGGCGGCGCTCAGCCGCGATCTGCACGAAATGGTTCAGGTTAACTGCGATCAGTTGCGGGTCGCGTGAATGATTCAGGCGGTGCATGTCGTTGCTGTCCAGGTAGTCGAAAGCCTCCCAGAACTCCTGCACCAGGGTGTGGTCATCGTTGATCACCTGCTGACGTTCCCCGGCCATGGTGATGATCTGCTCCCGCATCGCCTTCTGCTGTTCAGGCGTCAGCTTGATGACTAGGCCCAGGGCGTCGGTTAACGCCAGCATCTGCGCATGAGTCTCGACCAGGCGCGGCATCTTGATTTCCGGCCGCATGCGCAATTCTTTCAAATAGACCGCCGTGCGCTCGGCCACGGTTTCCATAATCTTCTTCTCGCGCTTGGCTGCGGCCAGGATGAAACCTGACACTTTCTCGGCCGGCATGAATTTCAAGGCGTCGGCGGCTTCACCGGATTCCGGCGTTTGCGTCGTCAGGTCGAAATACAGGTGGACGATCCGCGACAGGATCGCCTCGGAGGCATTGACCGGGTTATTCTGCGAAATCACGATGGCGCCACGGAACGGAGGTTCATAGGTTTCATTACCGCCCGTATTCATGCCCCGTGCACGCGTTGATCTTCCGTTGTAAGCGGTTTTCAGCTCATCCCAGTCAAACGATTTAATATGGCTCTTCTCCCCGTCCATACGCTCCCGGTCGGACTCGATCAGCACCACCGGCAAGCCGGATACCTGCGAGAAATTACGGGCGCGGGCGGCTAGGCTGGATTTGCTCGGGTCGAAGCCTTCATAACCGGCACGGCCGAACAGCTTCCACAGGAACTCGATCAGCGTGGACTTGCCGGCGCCGGCCTTGCCGACCACCTCCAGGAACGGATAGGAACTTTGCGCAGCCCGGATCTGCTCGGCAAACAGGGAGCCGAACCAGAATGTCAGGGCAACCATGCCCTTGGGTCCAAAAGCTTTCCACAGCAGGTTGACCCACTCGGTGGTGTAACCGTCCGGGTCGCGGTTGATCTGGAGAGATACGGACCGATTCAGGGATTTGACGGCAAGGCGCCCCAGGTCGTAAAAATCCTCTTTATTCACGTCATACAGCGTGCCGTCCTTGATGGCGACGCTATCCAGGACATAGCAGCCGTATTCCTTGCTGTAGCCGATATAGTCGATGGTTTCGACCCGCTTGATGTGAAACAGATCACGTTCCATGATGCGGTCCAGCATGGCGCTGGTGCCGCTGAACATCGCACCAGGAGCGATACCCAGCAGGCGTTTCTTGAATTCGGCCGAGCTGGAGATCTGCGCACTCGTAAACGTGTTCTTGATTGAGGCGCCATCATGCGGGAAGTCGACCCGGAAGTAATACCAGGCTTCGTCCGTCATCTCGTTCTTCTGGTAATACAAGGCAACCGGGTTGCAGTTGGCAATCGGCCGTATCGTATGCGAGGCATACAGCGCTTTCTCGCGCTTGCCTGCCTCGGACAGGATGGAAGTCGAGCCTTCGCTGTCGAGCTGGTCCATTTCCTTGTTATAGGCGACCAGATCGAGCGTGAACCAGTACAGGCGGTGACGGAACTCGAAATCGAATTCGGTCTTGCCCTCCTTGCCATAGATCAGCAGCGCCTTGTCGCTGGCGCTGCCGGCGACAAGAATAGCGCCGTGATAGCGGTAATTCTCGATATCGGCATCGGTCAGCTTGTCTCGCTGGTGCAGATCGTTCCAATCCAGTTTTACTTTGCCGTTTTGCGGGATCTGTGCGGCGCCGCACTCCCAGCCGGCCGCCCTGGCGCGCTCGATATGTTTAGCTGTATAGCTACGGCCGGCGTGATCGCCGTCCAGCGCCCACACCAGGCGGCAATCCTGATTCCCCCGTGCATCGCGCAGATCCTGCAGCGACTGCAGCGGGTAGTTGTTGCAGCTCATGATCGATACGGCTGCTATGCCGTGGTGTTCCAGGGCGATGGCATCGAAAATGCCTTCCACGATCCAAATCTCTTCGACCGCCTGCAGGCTGTGCGCCGGATGTGACCAGAATCTGCCCTGGTAAGCCGATCCGAAGCTAAACCGCGCCTTTTTCTTGCCGAAGCGCTGCGGCTTGTCGATCAATCTCTCCCAATAGCCGTCAGCGACCGCAAAGCGGACCGTGGCGCTGCCGATATTGAGATCCTTGTCGAAATAGCTTTCCTGCTTGTACAGGCCCTGTACGCGGGATAAAGTAAAACCCCGGCCGTGCTGCATGTAGGCGTCGGCCGCCGCCTGCGGGTTGGTCACTTCCGGCGTCTGGTAACGCTTGCTCCAGTCGTCGAACAGGTCGGGATACAGTTCCTTAACGTGGCCCTCGTAGCCGCAATTATTCAGGCGGCCGCACCGCACCACCCACGGGTTGTCGGCGTTCGCATACAGTTCTTTCTTTTGGCACTGGGGACAGGTGCCGGCGCGCAAATAGCCCTTTTTTTCGTGCTTGAATTGGAATTCAGACAGGCGGCTCAGGATGTCGACGTGTAAGGATGGATTCATGACGATCAATTCTCACCAACGACCGCCAGCGACGGCGTGAACATCACGCCATCACGGATTGACCGTACTGCTGTTGCCTTGCAGGGAGACGGAGACACTGCACGTCGGCTCTGGCGTATCGTGCAATGGCAGGAACGGCGAAACAGGATATAAAAAATGGCGTGGATAAAATAGTGCTGCATGGACGTGATGTGTTTTATTCAGGATGTGCGAAGCCAGCACGCCTGCTGACAGGCGTGACAAAGGCATATTAATAAATGGGATTGCTTAGGTCGTGATTACGACAGCGCCAAGGTGGCGCTGATCATCGGCCTGTCGGGACTCAAGACAATTGCTGTATGGCCGACCAGTTGATATGTTGCGACAACGGCACGTCGACGCCAGGTTTCGGAATGGACGACAAGGACAGGGTCCGGGCAATTTCCAGCCTTGCGACAAAGCAGAAGCCACATTCCGGGTTTTGGCACATATACGTGATTTCCTTCATCAGGACCGACATCGGACGGCTTTTAACAGCACGCGGCAAGATCGAGCAATGGGGACAACGTAAGCCAATATTTCTCATTAAGTATTCTTTGTTTAATTCAAGACGCAGTACGGTGACTGTCGTGGGGAGGTTCTTTTATTCGGAGTGCATGCCTGTTTCTGACTGGGCGTGCACATCGTAGATACTGCTTTCATCGCAGAAGCGATCTAACAATTTTGATCGCCTTCGCTATCGGGAAATCCCTATCAGCTATTGTTATCTGCCATCACAAGGCCCGAGACCGAGGCACTAATCTTTGCTCTTTTTTCGGCATTAGCCTCCAAGTGCGATAGATCAGTAACGGTGTAGCGTGGATCAAGCTCATAAGCCTCGATGCCCCGCGCAATCAGCCGACGAATAAATGAAGCGCGTGATCGCCCTATCGCGTCGGCCAGTTCCTCAATAGTCGCGAGCTCCTTGGCGCTCAAACGCATGCTGATCGGCGCTTGCAAACAATCTTCAGGGGAACGGCGGGGAGAACAAATTTTCATGGAGGGAATCGGTGTGGTTGTTAAGTTGCATAATTATATAGCTCTTATTTAAGATCGTGTTAAAAAGATAGTGATTACAAACGACTACAAATGATTCATTACGATACCTTATGGCACCTAATGATTCCTTGGTTACCACACATCTCACAAAATTGAAGGCATAATACAGCACCTAACATTACATAAAATGAGTTCGAATGAGATCAATTGGAGAAATCCTCAAAGAGGAACGGGCCCGGCTAGGGATGAATCAGGATGAGTTTTCGGCGGTAGGCGGCTTGAAACGGCGCGCCCTCACGTTGTACGAGCAAAACGTGCGTTCGCCGGATGCAGCTTATTTGCGGGCACTGGCCGCCATTGGCGTTGATGTGCAGTACATCCTGACCGGGGAGCAAGCTGCATCCGCTTTGGCAGAACACGAAAAAGAAATGCTGCTCAAATATCGCAATTTGACTCGGCGCGACCAGGTCTGCCTGCTGGCAATGGTCGATGCAATGCTCTCTCAGCCGGGTGACGTAGTAAAAGACCCCATCACGCACCCGATGTCCGGGCGCGCCAATTCTCGCTGAGGGCAAAGATAGCTAGTGTGGCATCGAAAGATGCCGGCCGTGCTACAACCTAGAGCGCACATCATGCGACGGAACGGGATTTTAGTTTGCGTTTGCGGCGGAAATGACATTCGGTAATTCGGAGGGTATGGCTTGGTCAAAAGAGCTCGGCTAGAGCCTAGATCTTTCATTTCAAATGCATTGATAACTCACGCAAAATGGTCATTGCCAGTTTGCGGTCTTTTTCCTTCATGCCCACCAGCATTTTTGCAATATCTTCAACTTGATCCAGGGTTCTAGCCGATCCCTGCGTCAACAACTCCCCGGCCGTACAGCCATATATCTCGGCCAGTTCGTACAACCGGGGAATGGGTGGAATAACTGCCCCACGCTCAAACCTGGAAATGGTTTCTCGTTCTAGCCCAAGGCGCTCGGCAACCTGATCCTGAGTCAGCCCAGTCTTCTTGCGATAGGAAGCGAGGGCTTTACCTATGGATTGCCCTAATTCCATTTCATGATTCGTATCCATCATCGCCCAACACATTAAGTCCCTATGAGACATAGATAGTGGATTGCCGCCTACAATGCCAACAGGACATTAAATGTTGCAATGAGACATAAATAGATGAATAATTGTGAAATGTCTTATGGCAAAACTGTAAATCTCATCCACCAGGGATTTTGCACGACTGAAACAGGTGATCGCGAATGACAGCCGACGCCGCCAATCGAATTTCCTTTGTAGGAATTGCATGTTTACACTGAATTTACCCCCAATCGAAGAAGTCAGGGATATTGTTCTGGATATGATGCCCGTGATCGCACCCGATGCCGATCCAGAGACCGTTCAACGATCCATCACCTTGGCGGAGAACCTTGTCGTATTGTTTCAACTTGCAAAGTTCACCGCAACGACAGAAGCGGTGTTGAAAATAATGTTATCAGGGATGATTTCGACAACTGATTTGACGGGTCGGGACTGGCATTAAGAGATTTGACGAACAAAACAGGCCAATTACCGCTTTCACGGACTATCCACGTAGCTGACGACGTCAATTACTTGCGGCACATTACTGACTGCATATAACTGCTCAGGCCCCTTGTTGATCGACTTTGCCATCGACAATACCAGTCAGTTTGTACTGTCGTTTTCCGTTCACAGTACGACATCCGGTGCGCTTTGATTATGTTACGCCTGCTTGGCACCATAGTCCGAGGAACCGGATTGAGACATACAAGCAAGGTGTCACGTCTATTGCGAAATCACCAAATGCGTCATTCGAGAAAACAATCGCGTATCTTGCCAAAATCTTGAACACAAAATAGATAGTCTAGGTAATTTGTCGGCACTCCATTGGAAACTATCGCATACTCCAGACATTTACTCTGTACTCCCTTCGCCTTTGCACATGCGGTGCGATCCTGCTTGCCTGCATGCAATTCCAAAGAATGGGGCAATTGTGAGACTTGGGGACCCGAAGTGGTAATTGGGGTCGCCAATGCCGTTGCTATTTCTCCACCTGAAGAAGCAAACAGCAAACTCGTAATAAGTATCATGCTGCTTCTCATGCTCCCTCCTGCTCAAGTTGAGTTTCCAGAACTGCTGGTGCAGCGTAATACTGCCATCGATAGGATTGGCGGCCGAATGACCACTATGCTTCCATTGATGAAATAGATTTCCCTGAATTCTCAGTATGCTACGAAAATTACTGCCACGCCAAATAAATCTTGCGAAATAGCAACAAATATCCTACCTTAGCCTAGATGCTCATATTTCGTTGATGCCGTTCCTCCTTTGCCATGAATCACCAATTTCAAGGGATAGTGTCGAATCTGAGAGTCCCGCTCAATAATTTTGTTATTGCTGGAAATAAAAAGGTGAATAAAGCACCCTTCGTCCAAGACGCGTAGGTCAATACATGTGCACTAGAGATCTTTTGAGTAGAGAAACCAAAGGGGGAAAACGTGGCAGATCGATTGAAAAAACACCTTTCCTTATTGCTGTTTACTGGAATGGCGTGGTTCAGTGCGGCGTCGGTGGCTTATGCGTCAATCCAAGAGATTAGCTTAAGCGGGAACGAAAGGCAATGCAGCGCAAATGGCGTCAACGATAGCGGCGCTGTGGTGGGCACCTGCACTACTAGCACGGGAAACAGCGAGGCCTTTGTTGCGCTCACGCCAACTGGAGAACAAGCATTACAACCATTGGTTCCCGGTCGAAATTGTTCCGCCGCCAGAATAACTGACAATGGCACGATGTTCGGCACATGCGAAGATAGCAATGCGACATCACAGGCCGTTGAATGGTTAAATCCAGGAAGTACTCCGACTCAATTACCGGCTCTCTTGGGCGGGGTCGCAAGTGGGATAACTGCCATCAATGAGCAAGACATTGCTGTGGGTGTGAGTTCAAACAATGACACTACCAATTTACCGGTAATATGGTTGACTCCGACCACTGCGACCCCACTGCCGGTGGGATTGCTTGGCTTAGGCAGTACCAACTGCAGTCCGAGCGATGTGAACGATACAAGTGCCACAGTCAAGCCAGTAGTCGTTGGCAATTGCCCCAATGGGGGGACTGCTATACCAGTGAAATGGACTTGGACTTCAGGGTTACTTGGTGGCGCCTACTCGGCAGCCCGTCTGACCGTGCCCGTTGGTGCCAAGTGCGCAGCCAGTGGCGTGAACCGGTTAGGACATGTATTGGGCATTTGTGAAACGACTTCTGGCCCAGTCACTGTTCGCTGGCCAGCAGATGGTAGCGCGCCAGCGATATTGACAACTGTTGGTAGTGCGACCTTACCAAATTTCCCCATTGGTATGAATGCCAATGGCGATGTCACGGGAAGTTATACAACAGCAGGCGGTTTCGTGCAGTCATTTATCTGGACTCCGTCGGCAGGCTCGAATGCGACCCCTATTGCTCCGCTGTCTGGCGGTAAACGAATTAGTGTGAGTGGAATTGGGGACAATGGCATAGTGGTGGGAACTAGTGAAGGTAGCGATGGAGATTCGCATGCAATCGCATGGACCTCAACCACTGGTTCTGTTGACCAGGGCAGCTTAGGTGGCCCCAACACCGGGATGAATGGCATCGCAACGGGCGGTTGTTATGGTATAGGTAACGGGGAGGAATCTAATGAGACCAGCCGTGCCTTTTTGATTCCGCTATGCACCTCTGCTGTGGCGGCGACGGTCCGCCAGACAACAATGACTAAACACGGATCGTCCATAATTAAGACTAGGTAATGTCACATTTTCCAGTTCCCCCCACGCCTGCGGTGGAGGTTAAATGCACCACTTTTAACGCAAACTAGTAAAACGGTAAGTTCCCAAGCCACGTGGGGTTCGCTGGAAAATCGGCTGCATCAGCGTGACGCAAAATAACGCGTTTTTCATGTGAACCCCTGCGACTGGATCAGGGGAAGTAAAAAATTCAAATCGCCAGTAGTGCGTATTTCGCTTCGAATTGATTTGGTGACGATATAACCGAGTACCTGTAGTTTCAGTGTGGCACACCGACATCCTTAGCGGTCTTTAATTAACTTTCGCCGAAACAGAGTCGCCGAGCCCCTTTAGAAATGGATAGACGTCGTTGCTTGAGTACGTCAATCCCAAGCAGTGCCGCCGGCTTCCCACCCATGCCGTGAAGTGTAAAAGCAGTATCATCACTAATAACCACTTTTAATGGGCCGATTTGTGATGCGCCAAACTTTAGAACTGGCATCGTGTAAGAGTATGCTTCAGTGCTATCGTTGGGATCTAGTCCTCTGTACCTATTTCCCAAACTGACAAGGGACGGGTCCTCGGGCATCAGGCCAATTGCTCTAGCCGCAGCCCAGTTCAAGGTAGTAATAACTGCTCCTGAGTCGACTAAAGCATGCACGCGGACAAACTCTCCGTCTTGAGCTTTATGAGGTAAAAAAATATCAGCATAGATACTGAGAGGTTCTTCCAAAGATTTTAGCCAGCTGATTGTATTTGTGAAACATTGGGGGCCTTCGAAGCGCTTGCGGTCAGTCGTTGGTATCTCCAGTATCAGCTTTCGAGCAGGCACATCGATAGTCACATCGAATTCTCGTAAAACATCTTGGCCGAGAATTCCATTAATTTGTATTTCCGGAACAGTGTCTGGTGAGTTGAGATTTACGGTAGCCACTTCCAATGTTGGGATCGTGAAATTACCGAATTTGACGTTTGCAAGTTTTATTACTTCTTCGTTCATGGCCCCATTCATGACTATTTTTTCTGCATTCGAATCATCTAATCCTAGGCGTTTGACTAGCTGCTTATCGATGACATTGGTATCCGCTCCAGTATCGAATACGAAACCTAGGGGAATGTCCGCATCAGGCAATTTGGCCTCGATAAAAGGCAGGCCGAGATGCATATTCAATGGAATTTCGTAACGCGACTGAGCGAATGCATGTGAGAAGCAGATAAGGGCGATTAGAGCGACGAAAGTAGATCGCGCAAAACTGACGAGAAAATTCATAAATGATTCCAAGCGGACATAGCAATGACCAGTTTCTCGTGCGGCGTGCGCCACCGGCGCCGCTCTGACTCCGTCAATACTACAAATTGGTCGATGTTTTGCATGGGTCTAAAACTAGTTACAAGACTACCTCTTATTTTAAGAATGTTCAGGTGTCCTGAGTTTCAAGGCTAGTCCACGGAGTGACTTTGAAAGGCCATCATGCTTGCACTTGGGGTGATGATTTTTTTAGTATTTTTATTTGTTGCCACAAAACTACCCAATAAGCAATCCAAAACATGCTTGAGATTACAAGTACGGTTAACCGCTGTCCCGAGGGGAAAATAAAAGACATAAGATTAAAACCGGCATAAGCAAAACCAAGGATTTGACCCTGATCAATTTTATTTATTTGCAAGTTGCGCTTGCGACTTTCCGTATGCAGTGATTTCGCGATTTTGGTAACAACATAAAAAGTCCATAGAATCCCAAAAAGGGGGACAAATATAAGCCACACTGTCCATGGTTTGATGGCTCTGCTTTCTTGGCTAATTAGGTTCAGGCATTGGTATAGAGTAAAAACGTAAAAAAATAAAAGTAGAGCAATACCAATTATCGATAGGAAAGTAATAAGGTTGATATAGAGGAAATTGCTCATGTTTTTTGTTAAGAATAATATTTATGGTTCGGGCCAATAAATTTTCACACCACCGCCGCTTCCGCCACCGCCGCCGCCGGGTACAGGCTCGGCCCCGCCACCAAATCCACCGCCTTTTCGCCCCATAAATGGAGTCTGCTGATCTTCTGGAACCTCTCTTATCATAATCATTTTATCCGCTTTGATCGAAACGACTCCCCTTTTTCCATCGACTGCCACTTTGCCGGTTCTTATACCAAGAGAGTACATTTCGCTATAAAGCATCCAATTGGCCCTATCAGTCAACGCGAGTGGGTATGCATCCGAACTTCGTGGATGCGAAGGGTCAAAGACTGGCGTGATATTTTTTTTGATCCAATCGGCCAAAGCCAAAAAGTTTGGCCCAGTCATAAAAGCATTAAGGGTTCCAGAAATGACCATGGCTCTAAGTGTGTTACTTAGGACGATAGAACCCCCACCGATTGCTCCACCAGCAGCCACTTCAGGGAGAAAAACCACAGCACCTAATAGCGTAGCCCCACCTGCAAGCAAGGAATAAAATTTAGATGTATCTACGGTGCCGCCAGGTTGATTTACTTCATATTGAACTTGTAACATTTGTCCTAGCGCTGCCCCAAGCTCCATTTCTATTCGGTATGGCGCAGATAGCGGTAAAGCAGCGCCGATAGTTAGTACGGCTTGCCCCAGATTATTGACAACTGTGAGTTGATCCGTCGATGAATTTGCACTCATCACGTTATCTAGTTCACCCGTGCGTGTCGTAAGCCAACCAATTGTTCCAGTGCCGCTCATAAAACCTCCTAAATGTTGTACGAAATGTAAGTATGCGTAAATGGTCTATTGCCAAATGCGCAAAATCCTTCGCGAATTTCGGTTAGCTAGTTGCGCCACGGTGAAAGGGCTTTGGCTTCGCTTGCTACGGAAGTCGATTTACCCGCAAGCTTCAATGCCGCAGCCTCTTCGACAACGTATTTGTAGTACAAGAGAGTAGAGGAATTCGGCGGCGTGTATTGACTCATGACGACGAACGATCGCTCCGGCATCGCAATCAACTTCTGTCGAAAAATAACTTGAGAAAATGTAGGGTCTGTCGCAACCAGTAGAGTGAATGGGATTGCTGTCGTAAAGTCGCTGCCTTTAAGTACTGCTCTAACCAACAATGACCAACTATTGTCTGGATTATGAGTGGCGTTCCCCTGAAAATCGAAATATTTTCCTGTACTGCCTGTTACTTGATTAGTTGCCCCGCTCGAGGAGCTTGGCAGCTGGGCAAAAGCAAGTGGCGCGTACAGCAAAGGTAGTGTCTGAATGAACATGCGACGTTTCATTTTTTCCCCTTTTGATGCTCGAATGATTGCATTCAATCAACCAAGCACTGACAGTTTTGAATACTTCTTAACAAGATGGGTAGTGCAACCTTTAACAATGCCTCCAGAAGGAGTTCTTCAGTTGCTTCGTAGAATGTAGTTACATTTAGTTACATGGTCAAGAATTATTTTTGTTTGATTGATAACTAATGTTGTCCAATGTTACATGGATGAAAATAAATTGACTGAAAGCCGTTTAGGCTTTGTATTTGACATTGAGGTGTTGTTTTTGAGGCGTTCGGTGAATCATGGACCAGTCCAGCGAAGGCGATATTTCATGTACTAGCGGCAGCGCTTGTGCTGTTTGTTGAACAGGCTGCGGATGGGACTAATAAGCCGTCAATGCTGTGCAGATAGGTGCTTCCGACATGGTCTCCAACAAGTCCAGCAGGGAGCGAAGCGGGCATCGGGAGGGCTGATGACAGTATCGATGCCGGCATGAAAGCGATTGAAGATGGCTGGAAAGCAGCCAAGGCCAAACTAAGCTTATAAGCACACCTTAGTCCCTTCCTGAGCCCTACGTAGCAGATTCAGAATCAGGTGCGAATGAGTACGAAAGTGGGCGCGCCATTACAAAAACATGGGCGAAATTTGGGTGAAAATGGAGACCTTTCCAGACCTCGCCAGACCGAGTAGCTTTTGTAATATCTAGCATTTATGCGGTCTGGCGAGGCTTGGGGTGGTGTGTAATGGTGGAGGCGGGGGGGGAATCGAACACGTGTCCAGGGGGAACAATGCTGTGCCCTTACTTTACCCCATTCCTTGCTGTGATTTGCTGACCGTAGAATTCATCAAGCATCCGTTGATAATTATCAATAGCTATTCGCACGCCATTAAATCATTTCAACGACAGCTTATTTGTACACCTGAATTTCTCGCCAGCCTACCCAACTCGGACTAGCCGTAGTTTGGATGCGAATATAACGCGCCGCAATCCATGTTCCAAGATCGACGCTTAACCATTGATTGTCAACGGTTTGCCCCGACAACACCGCAACCTGCATTGCCGGATTAGGTGTCGTACCAGCATAGACAATATGAGTAGTGCTGCCATTGGGAGATTGACTTGTGAGAAGTCGAATTTGTTTAACACTTTGAATTGCCCCAAGGTCCAGCTCAATCCATCCAGGTGCCATGCCGCCCGAAACCCATTGAGAACTCGGATTTCCATCTACCGCATTTGACGCGGGCGCATTTACATATGTTGAACTTGCCGTAGCTTGGATATTCGTAATTGGATTAAATTCGTCGACCACCGCATTGAATACCCGTCCCTCTACATACGCCCCGAGATTACCAGTGACCGTAAGATAGTTGCCTAGACGTGGATTATTAGTTAGCTTTGCGTTCAGATAGCTGCCTGATTCTGCTGGTATAACTGGGCTATTGTTCACTTGGATATAAGCAGGCGTTCCGTTCACCCAATATAACCAGCTGCCATCTTCCGCCCCTTTATATTCAAGACGCAAAGATATCGTTGACCCGATAGGAAACGTAAACGGTTGGTTATTTGCGTCCACGAAAGATTTATCATCGCATGGGGAATATCGTCTCACCGTGACAGCATTAGACCCGCTTGAATTGGTCAGATAGATAGACCTATAGTCCGCTTCAGACACGATCAGTGATGGACCCACTGCACAAAACCCTCCCCCTTTGCATGAATCTAGGCTGATTGTTTCTTGCGCAGAAATATTCTTCCAAGCGCTAAACTTGGCATTGCTAAGCCACGCAAATCCTTGATCATATTGCGTAGCCTCAGCATGGTAATTCATCGCTTGTGTACTGGAATTATATGCCCAAGACTGTGTGGGGCCCGACCCGATCCAAGTTCGTGGGTAGTATGGAGATACAAGCATTGCCCACCGATTTGTTGTTGTCGGATACGACAACGTCAGATTTTCTGGATCTGGGCCGTTAGGGTTTTGAGAGCATACGAGGCCACCGTTGTGAGTTACCAATCCAGATGAAAGCTGAAAGCTTGAAAAATCATCGCTAAAAGCTATTTCAGCGCTGGCAGTCGACGCCGAAATGCATGCGGCGGACCAAAATATGGCTTTCACATATCGCATTGTTTTTCCTTTTTTGTGGTTATAAATACCGCAAAATGCATGCTGCCAAGGCCGCCGAACATTGCGGTGATCGCGGCAAACCAAGATCCCCTGCCTAGTCTTAGCCATGACCTAGATAAAGAGTAAAGCCGGCGCATCTTGATATATGTTGGCATGACGCTCTGGCAAAGTTGTTTGTTGGCAATATTAGCCTACTTTGGCCGGTTATTTGCTTCGCAAAAGCAAATACCTATGCGTCGTTATTGACTTGCGGCGAGTCTAATTTTTATCAATTGCGGAGCAATTTTTAAGCTAACTTATTGGTTATATAGAAATGTATCTCGGACTTGTAATCAGGAGGGGGCGGCGTCAGTATTGCAGCCAGCGCCAATATGCACCAAGCACGCAATGATTACCGCCAACACGCTAAGCGTGGGCGAAATTTGGGCGAAAATGGAGACCATTCCAGCCGTCGCCAGACCTCGCAGTTTTTGTAACCCCTAGTATTGACGAGGTCTGCGGCGGTCTGATGTGGTTTGTAATGGTGGAGGCGGCGGGAATCGAACCCGCCGTAAACCTAGAATTTATGCGGCTTTCGGCTTGATGGTTGGCGTAATGCTGTCATTTCTGGGAAGTTGACCGTTGGCGTCGACAGGCATTGACCACCTCTACCAAAGACTGCGACGATCATATACTATCAGTCAATGCCAGTCGTGGTAGACCACAGTCAGCCATCAGGGCCAGCCAGATGTCGGTTCTGCATCTTATAGTGGGCGCTTCACAGACGATGTACGTCTGCTATCGGAACGGTGCCAGCCACTGAAACGTCGATTATGGCGCTCGATCCGTACACGAATCGACTAACGCGATCACTGCTGGATTCTGATCTGTACTTCGCCACGCAAGCGCGACTTCGTATGGCACTGGCGCCCCGCGGCCGGTAAGTCGTCTAAACTTCACCCCCATTGCTTTCGTTGACGCAAGGGGTTCGGGCACAAGCCCGACGCCCAGGTTCGCCGCCGCGAGTCCAATAATCGTGTCCATTTGTGTCGCACGTTGTACAACTCGTGGAACAAATCCAGCTGCAGCGCATGCCCCGAGGATCGCTGCGTGCAAACCGGGGCCTTCGGTCGACGGAAATAGAACCCAGGACTCGCGCTCGAGCGCCGCGAGCGGCACGGAGCGTCCCGGCGAGATTGCCAGCGGATGTTCCGCCGGCAAGACTGCCACCATGCGACTCGTCAACAGTTTGTGCTGTGCAATGCGCTGGTCAACCTCCGCTCCAAGCGGTAGGACGACAATCGCAGCATCAAGACGATCCTCGTCGAGCGCAGCAATCTGCTGGCTTGTGGTCGCCTCAGTCAGGTGTAGCGCCACATCAGGATGCGTCTGTCGAAAACGCTTGATCAACGGCGGTAAGACGTGCCGCGTGGCGCTTGCGACAAAGCCAATTCTGAGTGAGCCTATAAACCCTTGTCCTGCGCGCTGGGTGAGTTCCGTAGCGCGCCGCGCCTGTTCTAGTATCCTGCGCGCTTCTTCGCGTAGCACCTCGCCCGCCGCCGTTAATGATGTAACGCGGTTACCGCGTTCCAGCAGCCGCACCCCCAACAGCGCTTCCATCTGTCGAATCGCTGCCGTCAGAGGCGGCTGGGCCATGTTGAGCCGCTCCGCAGCGCGTCGGAAATTCATCGTCTCTGTGACAATGAGAAACTGCTGGAGCTGGCGAAGTGTGAGTATAGGCATACAACAATAGTATCAAACATGCTTCTTATTAGTATTGGACGTATCGCGCTTCCAATCCTAACCTCTGTCCCATGCAAACGATTGGAGTCGAAAAATGACGGAACAGAAACACGCAGTAGTGACTGGAGGCGCGAGTGGCATAGGGTTGGGCATTGCACGCGCATGCATCAAAGCGGGTTATAGCGTGACAATCATCGGCCGCAACGATCAACGGCTACGGGAAGCTATGGCGACGCTGGGGCCTTCGGCCACCTACAAACAAGCCGACATAGGCCGGCGTACAGATGTTGAATGTGCACTTTTGAACATCGAGCGTGTAGACCTTCTTGTCAATGCGGCGGGATCCATGCGCCCCGTGAGCCTCGGCGCAGCACCCGATCAAGCTGAATTGGATTGGGATGCAGTCATCGAAACCAACCTCAAAGGCAGCTTTCTTATGGCGCATTGCGTCGCGCCAAAGTTGTCTCGTCCTGGCGGTCGAATTGTAAATATCAGTTCAATCGGCGCACAAACCGGCGGCAGCCGGGCGGGAGGACTGGCCTATGCCGCAGCGAAGGCCGGCTTACACGGCCTCACGTTTGCGCTTGCGAGGGAACTGGCGCCGCAAGGGTGTACGGTCAACGCGATTGCGCCGGGTTACATAGCTGGGACTGGATTTACTGGAGCGTGGCCCGAAGAACGCGTGGCCGCCATCGTCGCCGAAACGCCGGTTGGTCGCCCCGGTACCCCGGACGACGTGGCAGCTGCGGTACTCTGGCTTGCCTCGGAGGCCGCGAGTTTCGTGACCGGTACCATTGTCGCTGTCAACGGAGGATGGCGGATAGGCTGAATTGCTTTTGGTTATCTCTATCGTTGGACTTGAGCGCTTTGGCGTTTGTGTGAAAACGCAGAAAAATTCGGAGCACGTAAAAAACGACCTCTCAAAACGATCACTACGCAATTTTCTCGATGTTGGCAATAGTCATCTTACCCACGAAAATTTCATGTTTTTGCGTTTTCACACAGCCTCGACGTTTGTTGCTCGTCACAACAAACGTCGAGCTCATTCATCGGCCGCGAGGTCAACACTAATAAGCTGGGTCAGGCGCAACGGTCAATTTGCACCAGCGCTTGCACATTTCCCCCCAAACGCTCCGCCGCTTTATTGCCGGCGTTCGGATCAGCGTCCGGCATCCAGCGACCATATACCCAAGCAATCATCGTCCAGTCAGCATGTCCCATCTGCTTGGCAACCCACATTGGATGTTCGCCGGCCGACAGCATCATCGACGCGTAAGTATGGCGTGTTTGTTAAGGTTTCCTGTATCGCACGCCGCCGCGTTTGAGTGCGTGAGTCCACAAGGTTTTTCGGATTGGCTGGTCGCCTTCCCACCGTTCGTTCGTATTGGGATTCTGGAAAATCTCATCGCCCGCTAACCAGGTGAACGACTTTTGCGCCTCCAGCGCGGCCAATGCCAACGGCAGCAATTTCACCTCTCGCTTCCCCGCGCGAGTTTTAGTCGTTTCCGGCGACTCCGAACTTTGGGTCATAGCTTTATTGACATAGGCGATGCCCCGAATATAATCGATATCGCCCCAGTTGAGCGCAACAAATTCGGACGTACGCAAGCTGGTCCATAAGGCGAACTGGATTAGGTTACGACCTTGCCCTTTCAATTGGTCCAGGATGATAGCCTGTTCCTCAATTGTAAATGGATCGATATCGTCATCCTCGTTAGGCGCTTCGACTTTCCGGTAGCACCACCCCGCAAGCGGATTCGTTTCTATTATTTCATCCTCGACGGCATCATCCAACGCCACACGCAACACGCTCTGGATGTTGGCAAGGGTCTTTTTTTTTGACTGCCGTACGTCGAGTTTTTCCCGAATATGTTTTTTGCGAATTTCGGCAACGCGCACTGAAGACCAAGGCAGCCAAATCCCGTAAGCAACGGCGCAGCCTGAAACAGCTTCACGAGGACCTGATGGAATTGGGGTTCAAGAGGTCTACGACAGGGGGCGGCGTTCGCCAGACAATGGAGGGAGGCTCAAACTGAGTGGGTCAATTCGGCGCGCAAACGAACATAGCCACCTCACCTACTTAAATACCGCGCAAATGATGTGACCCCTTGGGACCGGACAGCCCCTGTGACTGAACTGGGAGAAGTAAATTACCTGTAGTGTGTGTTCTACCTCGAATTTAGTTAGATTACTTGCTCAAGTAGCGAAAATATGAACTAGCTACAACGGCATAAATCACAAAAATCAAAATTATCAACCATCGAGGCGTTGCTGCACGACCAAATTTGATGCGCATGCTGAGATGGTTTATTAGCAATAACGAAAATCCCATGATAGAAACCAAAAAGGCAATCAATTCATCGTATATTGCCCAATAGCCGGCCGATGCCTGCTTGAACCGCCATGCGCCTACAGCCAGGATAGTGACGCCAACAATGAAATTCCTGGTGTGATCAAAAATAGTTCTAACCAACTTATCGTTTTCAGCCAATTTGTTGAGTAACTTGAACATCATTTTCTTTGTCGTTGAAGATTGCTGAGCATTGATTCACCCTGTTGATTTGTAAATCGTATTATTCCTTCGAATTTTTTTCTGATTTGAGTACTGCATCTGTCATGCAATATGCTTGGATGAGGATGGGGTCAACCCAGCAACAAATGCCCGTAGGATTTTGACCGCTAGCGCAAATGCCCGCTTTTTGCCATATAGTTTTCTATATATGGTATGGCTTTGTAGCTCATTCCTGCTCCGCAAAGAGCAAAAGTCCGTCGGTCTGTACTCCGATAGTTACCCCATCGCAATTGTCTTTGCAGAGCGTTTGCCGCACTGATTGCCGGAAGTGCTAAATCCTAGGATGCTAGCAATATTTACCAGGAAAAATTTCCCCCTGCTCCATAAGTAGCTTGACTACCGCTAATACCGACACCAACTTTGAACGTCAAGTTGTTGTTAACCTTAGCCTGGGTCGCAATCGCTATTGCTGCTTGGCCGGAATAATTCGCCACACCCAAACCAACCGAAAAATTCTTACTCTCCGGCATTTGTGGAATCATAGTAATGGCAGTCACTGCAGCAATCCCTTGGTTCGCTTTTTGATTGACCTGATTAATTGAGTTATTCAGGTTTCCAAGCGAACTATTCAGCTGCGACACATTCACGGCATCGGTCGGATTGACGCCGGCGGCAACGTTGGTGATGCGGCGCTCGTTGCCGGCGGAACCGACCGATACCGAATTGGCCTGGTCTGCGACCGAGTTGGCGCCCAGCGCTACCGAATTGTTGGCGG